>WBZS01000004.1_pt1 | contig 1599999 bp, 1296 predicted proteins | sample 5204201 | NCBI WGS metagenome assembly WBZS01 (sample SAMN12344357, study PRJNA552823) | activated sludge metagenome | biome: Activated sludge suspended growth; feature: Nitrification reactor; material: Wastewater; isolation source: activated sludge from nitrification reactor of wastewater...
CCCATAAGTCTCTTAGGGCTTCTATCCCTAGCTGCGGAGTTGGTTCACCCCCGGCCCGGCTCAGTTCTCTTCAGTGGTCTATCCCCCACAAGGAAAGTATCCTTGTAAAGCAGGACAAGACTAGAGCACTGTTGAGGTTGGAGGAAACGCGAGGCTTGGACCGGTCGAGATCTCATCATCATCATCGACTGGCTTTGACAACGCCGCGGAGTTAAGAACCTATGGTCCCAGGACAGAAAGAGGAACTGAATTGTACACTGGGTTGGGAATGTCGAATTCCTCTATGTCATTCACGAATGGTATCAGCTACGCGCTTCCAGGCACTGGGTCCAACGCTACTGGCAGTATGGGTTCGACTCTGTCCGTGCAGGCGACACCGGGCACATTCTATGCTGGCTTGTTCATCATTGCCCTTACGCAACCGGAGTGGTGGCCGAGCCTTCCTGTCCTGGCAAGGCGACTGGCAGCACCATAGTGATCCACCATGAAGACTCGCAAGCTGCTCCTGGTCATCTTCATAGCGACCATGCTCGTTGCCATCGGGTGGGGCGTGACTCTGTTCATCCAGCAGAGTCCATTGGTCGACATGAACAAAGGCACCTCCTCCGCGAGCTGGTTGATGTGCCCATCCGTCCAAGGCAACCAAGCCGGTGACACTCTATCGATTTGCATCACCGGCACGGACACGACGATAGACCTCTCGCACGAATGGCTCAGGAACAAAGCCGTCGAGTCCATCGCTCCTGGCAAAGCATCTCCTACTGAAGGCTCCTTCAGGACTTACTACACGCGCACCATAGGAGACGGAGTCGGCTTCAAGGCGTGCTACATCAAGCCGCCGGACGTTCCGGCGGTTCAACTAGCAGTAGACTCACTGGCCGCGCGCAGCAGTTCACCGGACTTGAGCACATGGGGCTTTGTTGGCCGCGACATAGCGTTGATCCGCGAGGATGGCCTGCTTCTGTCCAGGGTTCACTTTAATGCCCACCGTCGTGGTGAACTGCAGATCCGTCGTGTGAATGGTGCGACAAGGATTCGAATTGTGCTTTGAGCGTCCCTGACTCTTGTGCTACCCCTACTTGTCGCAAGTCTTCCGCATAGGCGGGCCCCTGACTGGCGCGAGACTTCCACCAAACCCTGGTTCGAGTGTTAGGCGTGTGGGGGCGTTGGGCGTAATGAGGCCGTCCACTCGGACCATTGAAGATCTCCTGTTCTAGCTCGGGTGTCCCCCGACTGCTGCAAGACTTCCAGGGAACATTGGCCCCGTGGCCCCGCCGAACACCATACCTTCACCTCACCCAAAGACCAGGTGAGCTTGCGGCGCAGCGATGCGGAACGGGACGAAGTGCTGATCTCAGCCGGTGAGCTCTTGAACGAGGGCCTGCAGCGCGGCGCAGGTGGGCAAGCCTCCGCGCAACCCTTCACCTACACCGAATTCAGCGACACGCACCTGAACAAGGTGTACTTCTATGCCTACGACCACCTGGGCAACACGCGGGTTACCTACAGCCAGGACTGCAAGAACTGGAACAACGTGGAGCCCAGCGATGAGGATGACGTGAACATCGAATACGCTGCGGATTATTACCCCTATGGAAAAGTGTTGCGGGAGTTCGTGAACGAGCGTGCGGAGAAGTACCTGACCACCTTACACCAGCGCGATGAGGAGACGGGGCTCGACTACCGTGGGGCACGGTACTATGACAGTGATGTGGCGAGGTTCCTCAGCTTGGATCCACGAGCAGATGAATTCGTCGACATGAGCGCATACAATTACGTCTTTGGTAATCCGGTGTCAATTATCGATCCTGACGGTCGAGGTGGATGGGATGTTGTGAAAGGGTTTGCCATTGCCATGGCGGAGAACGCTTTTGGCACACCATGGAGTAATTGGCGCTCGATACCGAGTTATAACAATGCCGGTGATTACAATCGTGGCCAAGACATGGGGGATGCGGCTAGCATGCTGCTCGGCGGGTTCATGATCGGCGACGGGGGGGCAAAAGCTACGGCAGGTGGCGTGGGGCTCGCCACAGCAGGAACGATTGAAGGAGCCACCGTCGGTGCAGGAACTCCTGTTGCTGTTCCAGTGGCGGGAGCCAGTGGAGTGCTATTGGGCGCTGGTGCGCTGGAAGCGACATTTGGAGGGTATTTGGTGCTCAACGCCAAGAGCAGTTTGGAAAGCCGGAAGGGACGGGTGACCAATCCGAACGGGTCAAAGGGCAACCCAGATCACCAAGAAAAGGTAGGCGAGCTTGAAAGCAAGGCCCGATCCGAGGCAGGAGAAGGAGAGCAGGTGGTCAGAGAGAAAAAAATCCAAGGGCATGAATCTAACCGTCGACCTGATGTGCAGATCGTAGATCGATCCGGAAAAGCAAGAAAAGTCTATGAGGCGGAACGCAACCCTGGGCGTAAGCGAAACATTCAACGCCAACAGGAATACGATCGCTTAGAAATTGAGCACGAAACACACAAAGTGAAACCTTGACGATGCCAGATCTGCGCTGTTTCATGAATGATGGAGACCTCCTGAATGCGATGGGCTTTGCTCTTTCGCTTGGCTGTGAAATTGTACCCGATTTGCTTTACGAGCAGTCAAAATTTTCCACCATTCAGAGCGCCGACGAATTCATGCAGCTTCGAGCCAAGACCAAGGCCACATTGTACTTTCTGGTCCACAAAGATTGGCTGGAGAGTCCGTTTGAAATGGGGGTAGCTAGCCGTAAGGAAGGTCGTCGATATTTCATCCATCAAAAAACCGGAGGACCAACTATAGATGTATTTGCCCCAAATTTTTACGCACCCGATGAGCGCCGCTACATACCTATGGGTTATATAGGGTACCATTCGAGGTACTGGAGCACGAAACAAAAAGAGCTTCTTGCACCGAATTCGTTTTTAAAGAACACATACACGGAGATTTCATCCTATGTGCGCCGCTCAGGTCAGCCGATCTCTATTGGGAAAAAAAAATGCATAATGATGCCTGGTGCTCATAGTGATCAAGTGAATGGATGGGTGCTCGGGTCACCCTGATTGGGGCGAGACTTTCAGTAACCACTGGCACCGCCACTGGCGCGAGAGTTCCGGCAAACACTGGCGCCGGTGTTAGGCGTGCGAAGGGTAGGCAGGGCGCAGGCCGTCCACCCGGGCCCTACTTGTCGCAAGTCTTCCGCATGGGCGGGGCTGAGGGCGGGCAGGCGGGCGACTTGTGACCTTCCACATCTACATGCCTGACTGGCGCGAGAGTTCCAGCGAACACTAGTAAAGCAAGCCAGAAAAAGCGTTATGGCACGGATCGCCGATCCGCGCCAGCGACAAGAAGAACCGCGCGATACGGGGGCCCGGCGAGCTTACCGCGTATCGTTCTGGACCGCAAGCGCGACCGAATGGCGTTGTTCTCCCTGTTCGATCGTCAGGATATAGAGCCCATCGGCTAGCCGCGGCAATTCAAATCGTTGTGGGCCGCCACCCGCAGTCGTTCTACCGGTGGCATATGTTCTACCCAGTTCATCACGAACTTGTCAACCATAGGTAAGACCCGGAACAAGGTCACACCAGAAAGACCGGTCGCAGGGGTTCGGATAGATCTTCGGTGTCCAGGTACGTTGCGTCAATTCATCCTCTCCGACCGGTATGGTCCGGAAGAAGGTAAGGAAGTGCTGGATGCCGGTTTGAGTTCCGTTGGAATAGGTACGAAAGATGGTATGAGCTACCAAGGGATAAAGACTTGAAGCGTGCCACAGCTCTTCGCGCTCTGCCATGGCCACGTACAGTATGTTGTTTATGGTAATTGAATCACGGATGTACTCTTCTGTCGTCAGCTGAAGTACGTCCTCGAACATGCCGAACGGCGCGGTCAAGGAGCCCCAGCCCGTAATGGAATAGTGCACATCCTCCTGAACCGCCCGGATGAAATTCCCTTGATCATCGTATTCCTCGAAACGAAATGTATCGGTCCATGCTGTGCCCAGCGTAGCCGGCAAGGTGAAGTACTTTCTAGGATCCACGTAGACACGTCGGTTCTCTGTGCCATCCACATGGGTTCCTAGAATGGAGCAGCCTGTGTTCGAGACCTCATAGAACGAATACTCGCCTTGATCCGTCAGAACGGCGAACGTTGCTGTTGGGAAGACCGAGGAATATGGAGTCGTTGCTGGTGCTATCGAAGTGCCTGAATCGGACCAATCGATCGGTATACCGTTCACTCCCCAGGTCTGATCCGGCCCGTCCGACAGAGGCAGGTCGATCATGTACGTGCTGGTAACGAGCATGGCTCCATCGCCCGGCACTTCGAGCGAGGTGATGGTCGGTTGAGCTGAGGTGAAGAGAAAAAGTGTGAAAGAAGCAACGATCGTAATGACTCGCATTGGCGCGTGTTTTTGTAAAAATATGGATCGGGTACATTCCATCACCCGTTCGCCCCCTTGATCTTCTCAATGCTCCCGCCCCCACCCAGGATCCCACCGAACAGGCGGGACCACTTGTGAGCGATGCTATCCGAAGTCCGCCCAAGAGCCGTTTGCGCGCAGGCTGCAGGTGCGTGACACCCGCTCGGCCCTCCTCTTGTCACATGAATTCCCGACCGGTCATCTGCTGTTGCGGTACGATACGAGAGCCCTGATCCCAGCGATAAGATCTATTTTCAACCCACCACCATCACCATACGATCATGCGCTCACCTACCCTGGCTGTTGCCTTCTTGCTTGTTGAACAACTGTTCGCCCAGCCGGGCACACTGGATCCAACGTTCGGCAACAATGGCTGGCAGTTGGACACGTTCCCCTCCTTCGTCGCCCCCAAGGTATTGGCCATGCAACCGGACCAGAAGATCGTGGCCGCATGTTACAACTCGGTGAGCTACGCCAACCTGGTAGCCCGCTACTTGCCCGATGGCGGTCTGGACAGCACATGGGGCGGCATCGGGTATGTGATAACGGAGGTACCCGGCTACTTCGGTGATCCTGTTTTCAACGCTTTGGCCATCCAGGCTGACGGGAAAGTGGTGGCGGCAGGGTACATCTATGAAGGTGCCGGGAACCAGGACCAGATCATCGTTCGTTTCCTGCCGAACGGATCGCTTGATCCCACCTTCAGCGGCGATGGTATCTTCCTCTTGGACCATACGCAGAATTATGTGGAAGCGGTAGCGGCCATCATTTCCCAACCGGATGGAAAACTGCTCGTGGCGGCCCAGGAGGTGAACGATTTGAACAAAAAGGACGCGCTCATCTACCGGCTCAATGATGATGCGTCATTCGACACGCCGTTCGGTGCCGGCACCTACTACATCTTCCCGGCCAGCGTGTTGTCCAACGACCAGTATTACCCCACCGCGATGACCTTGCTGCCCGATGGGAGTTTCCTGATCACCGGCGCATACCTTGGTCCTGAACCACGGCGCGTGTTCATCGTGAAGTTCCTGGCGGACGGCCAGAAGGACCTGTCCTTCGGCACGTCGGGGAGGATCCTGTTCCAACCCTTGCTGGACTTTCTGCCGAACGCGACCGTCGCGATCGCCAATGCGATCGCTGTGGACACCTACGGCCGTGTCCTTATCGCTGGATCCTCGGGCAACACGAACCTGACGAACATTTTCCTTGCGCGTTGCACACCGAACGGAGCGATCGACAGCACGTTCAACAACACGGGCATCGTCTGGCATGAGCCAGGCCAGAACACCTCCAGCGTGGAGGGCTTTGCGGTGATCCCCACCGGTGATGGACGCATCATGGTCATGGGCAGCTACATGCAATCGCCCGATTCGGCGCGGTTCATCCTGTTACGATATGGCCCCGATGGTCAGTTGGACCCGGGCTTCGGGGATGAAGGAGTGGCCGCATTGGGTTTGGAGAGCCTCAGCCCAGGAATATGCGCGACAATCGATGCCCAAGGGCGCTACATCGTTGGCGGCTATACCGGTGCGGATAGCGTGTTTCCAAGTGCACTTGCGCGAGTGAATTCAGGTGTGAACATCGGCATCGCGCCATCAGAGCCCACCCCTCCCGAGCCTGTCAACTACGACCCGGTGAACGACTTGCTCTACCTCGCTGCTCCAACGCACGGGATGGGAACCTGGGAAATGTTGGATATGAACGGCCGGGTGGTCAGCCTCGGCAGGAACGATGGCCGACCGGTTCGCTTATCAGCCTTGTTGGATGGCATTTACATGGTCGTGGAACGCAACGGTTCCAACACGATAACGCACCGGTTCGTGAAGTACTGAAAGCTGCCCGCTACAGGCGCTGCGACAGACCGTTCCAGCGATGTTGCCGCTATTCTCGTTCGTAACCTTTGGGAACTGTTTCCACTCCGTCGATCGGGCTTCAGCAAGCGATACTCAACAACGCGGCCCTGCCTTCGCAGGGCCGCGTTCATGGTAGTCGGCCGCACTGAATGGCGGCAAAGGGTCCTTTACCGGACCAACGTATGGGCCACGTCGCTCCACGGGCCCTTGCCGGCGGTGCCGATGGCGCGCACCCGGAACCAGCTCTCCTTGGCACTGGGCAACCCGCTCACGAGGTACCGTATGCGCGTGGTCTCGGCCACTTGTTTCCACGCGTTGGTGTCATCCGGTGACACCGCATTGTGCTCCACTACATAGATGGCCGCACCGCGGGTGGTAGCCCAATCCAATTGTGCTTCGCCGATCTGCTCGGTGATGCGGGCGCGCAGGCGCAGGGGCATGGGCACCTCTGCACGTCTTCTGCTACGGTCGCGTAAAAAGAAGCCCGCACTGAGGATCTTCTCCTCGTCCTCAGCCGCCTGGCTCACCACAGACCCCGCGAGGGCGTCCAGCATGAGTTTCAGTTCGCGACGTCTACGTTCCCGTTTGGCAACGAAGGTCCTTCCTCCATCCGCCGCCAGGATGATGGCCAGTTGCAACGCATCGCGTTTGGCGGCCACTTGTGCAAGGTCGGGTTGAAGGTCCGGAAAGGAAGGATTGCCCGAGAGGCGCTCCTCGATGAACAGGCAGCGCTCGACCAACTGTGTGGCATTGAGGCGCGAGATGTTCTTGACTAGTAAGGTCATGTTCGTGATCGGGTTATGCTCCGCGTCAGCGAAGCGATGTGATGATGATCCGCTTGAACGACATGGAAGAGGTTCTGAACCTGTTCCAGGGCTGTACCGATGCTGTCATACCGTTACCCGGAACCAGGTCCGCAGCAGACCTGCTCAGGTCCTCGTCAGCGCTATGGGATCCTGTATGCGATGCGAGTGCCTGTGGTTCTACAGGTGCCTACCCGGGAACAGCATTGGTTCAGCAGGCTAACAGCAGCGGCGGGGGGCGAGCGAAAAGGGCTGCCCGCACGGGTGCACATGGAAGCCTGCTCTCCGGGAGCCTGGGCGCGGGTTCCGAACGTAGGCCTGCGCTCCATTGGACACTAAGCCAGGCGAGAATGAACGCATGCAACCATCCCGGAACAGCCATTTCCAGCACGTCCATGTCCGGATCGATACGCATCATCTGGAATGGAGGACATTCAGATCGTACGGGCAGGTTGGTCTGTACACAGCGCGTGATCCCCGTGCGGGCATCATAGCGTACCAGACCCCTATCAAAGAACAAGGATCGTTGCTTTCTCCGTTCGATCGCTGCAGCCCTTCGCGCTTGGATCCCGTTCCAGCAGGCGTGATGGATACCCCTAAGCAAGAAGTGAACAGCGCGCAGGCCGGCCATGCGGAACAAGAATGACCCCAGCAGCACAAGAAGAACATGCTGAACCGGGTTTCGTGACAGGGATAGGTAGAATGCTCCTTGGGTCGAAGCAGCTGACCTGAGCGCTTGGCGGTCCGTCATGGTGCCGAGGTCGGATGTGGCAACGGCCATGTCCGGTGTCATAGCCGCTATGTCGATCGTCTTGCTGTCGGACACCACCGTCTCTACACCGCGCACAGATGCACTGATGATCAGGTCCCCGGTTACGCGGATCGAACCCGCCGTCGAACGGTCCATTTCAGCGGACGCGATCGCTCCAACCTCAGTACCCGGGCTCTTGTCGTTCGACCGGCCGTGTCCGTTGGTCGTGTTACCGGCAGGCACAGCAGTCATGTATGCCACGTTGACCGGCATCCGGGCAAACGCCTTCATCTGCTTGGGATGATCGATCCGGTTGTTCACTGTCAACTGTGTGGAACAAAGGAGCCCTCACAGCAAGGGCATGTCTTCAGTGGGTATTCTGGATCATGAACAACCTCTTGTTGGTAACCTCTCCTGACCAAGGAGTGCCAAGCACGACGAACGACCAACATAAGCAGCACGCTTTTTCGGAGGCTGAACCTTGGTACTTCATGTTCATTTCGCATACAAGGGCCGAAGACCTATTCACTCATGCGCTCCTTCCTTACTACGACAAAAAATATGGTTGCGACCAGGAACGCGGCCACGATCCCATCATATGCTTTACTTTTGTTTAGTATCTTGGCTCGACCATGACATCCCCTGTTACCGGAACCACGCAAGAGCGCATTCGCGCCTTCACCCTCACTGAACTGCTTCTCGCCCTGGCCATCGTGGGCATACTGGTGTACCTGGCCCTGCCCGATTACAGTCAGGTGGTGACCAATGCCAAGGCTACCGAGGCGAAGCTGCAACTGGAGCATCTCTATAGCTTGGAGAAGACCTACTTCTATGTGCACAGCACCTACAGCGGTGACCTGAAGGAACTCGGCTTCGAACAACAGCCACTGGTGCCCGATGGCGGCAACGCCAACTACCGGGTGGAAGTGGCGAACTCGGGAGCGAACAGTTTCATGGCGCGAGCCACTTCCGTGGTCGATTTCGACCAGGACGGCAGTTTCAATACGTGGGAGATGGACCAGCAGAAGAAACTGAAGGAAGTGGTGCCCGATTGAACATGCTGCTGCTGCAACTTCATATGATGCTCGTTTGTGGGATCCTTTTCTGGGAGGATCTGCGCTACCGGGCCGTGCATTGGTCGATGCTGGCCCAAGCCTTCCTCTGCCTCGGCGTATTCGGCATCCTCACCAACGGCCAGCGTTGCTTTTGGGCGGATGTTCCTGTGAACCTGTTGTTCGTGGCATTGCAGTTCGCGGGCATCACCGCATACGTCTCCTTACGCGAACGGCGATGGATCAACCCGTTCAAGGAGCGCGTGGGCCCGGGCGACCTGCTCTTCATGCTCGCTTGTGCCTTGGCTTTTCCGCGCTTCGCGTTCGTTCTATTCATCATCAGTGGCATCCTCTTCTCCCTGGCGGCTTATGGTGTATTGCGCCTGTTGCGGCCCAGCCAACCGAGCACAGTGCCCACCGCTGGCCTGCTCGCCTTGTATCTGGCCACATGGCTGAGTTTCCATTTGACTGGCACCCTTGATCTGCGCACCCTGAACACCTGGCTGGCCAATGCCTGAATCGCTCCTGCCCGAACCGCCGGCCGGCCTGCGCAATGCGCTCACCCCTGAGCAAGCGTGGCACTTCAAGGTGGTGCCCAAAGCGGAACAGGACGGGGTGCTGGTGCTCTACGCTCCCGATGCGGATGCCGGCCGCTCCTTGGAACTGGAGCTCGTGCTCGGTCGCAACATCACTCTGGAACCAGCGCCGCTTGCGGAACTGGAGCGTTCGCTCGGCCTGCATTATCGGCGCAGCGCCCAAGCCACCCGCCGCATCGACCTGAGCGCGCGCCATGCGGAGCATGTGCTCATGGACCTGGTCGCTGAAGCGCGCGAACTCGGCAGCAGTGATGTGCACTTGGAGGTCTACGAGGACCACGCACGTGTGCGCATCCGCATCGATGGGCAGTTGGTGGAGCGCTACCGTTATGCGAGAGCGGACCACCCGGCCTTGGTGAACAAGGTGAAGGTGCAGGCCGCGCTCGACATCAGCGAGAAGCGCCTGCCACAGGACGGTCGTCTCTTGTTGAACCAAGGCACCGTTCGTGTGGACATCCGCGTGAGCGTGCTGCCGACCCTGCATGGAGAGAAGGTGGTTCTACGCCTGTTGGGGGAGGATGCGAGCCGGTTGGATCTCGGCGCAATGGGCATGACCACCGAGCAGCTCGCGGATTTCCGCACGGGCATCCGCAAACCGCATGGCATCGTACTGATCAGCGGCCCGACCGGCAGTGGAAAAACCACCACGCTGTACGCGGCCATGAAGGAGTTGAACGAGGTGCGCCGGAACATCCTCACCATCGAGGATCCGATCGAATACACGTTACCTGGGATAAATCAGGTGCAATTGAAAGAGAGCATCGGGCTGGATTTCGCACAGGCCATGCGCACCTTCCTACGGCAGGACCCGGACGTGATCATGGTGGGCGAGATACGCGATCCGGACACGGCGCACATGGCGATACGTGCAGCGCTCACGGGCCATCTCGTGCTGAGCACCATCCACACCAACTCGGCCTGGGGCACCATCGCACGGTTGGTGGACATGGGGCTGCCGCCCTTTCTCCTGGCTAACACCATGAACTTGTCCGTAGCCCAACGCTTGCTGAGGAAGTTGTGTCCAGCCTGCCGTCGCGGAACGACCATGACCGCGGATGAAGCCGAACGCTTCGGCCTTCGCATGGGGAACGGGCTGCGGCACAGCGTCGCCGTTGGTTGTGCGGAATGCCACTACACCGGGTACAGGGGTCGCATCGCCGTGCACGAGGTGATCCTGCTCGATGGTGCGCTCGCTGCCATGGTGCGGCAAGGACGCACCGAAGAACCAACTGAACTGGCCCAGCGCGGTCTGCTGAGTCTGCGCGACCGGGCCGAACAGCTCGTGCGCGAGCATTTCACGAGCCTTGATGAAGCACTGCCGTTGCTCTCCCATACTTGATCCATGACCGACCTGAAGCGATGGATGGTGCTGTTGGTGCTCACCGGTGTTACCTGGGCGAGCGCGGTCGGTCAGGATCGTTCCGACCGATTGCGCGACCTGCTGGAATCCGCTGTTCCGGATCATCCAGGATTGGATGAGAACGTTGCCCTGAGCGTGAACGGGGCAAGCCTTCAGGAATTCGTGCGAGCGCTCGGGATGAACCACAAGTTGAACGTGAGCGTGGATCCGAAGGCGCATGGGCAGGTGGTGAACAATTTCAGCGACGCACGGGTGGTGGACGTGCTCCTATACCTGTGCAAGAACTATGACCTGGACATCGAGGTGCTCGGCTCCATCATTTCATTGAAACCGTATGTACCTCCCGCCGCTCCATTGCCCACACCGGAACCGCGAGCGCCAGGCGTGGTGCTGCTGCCGGACAGTGGCCTGCTGGACCTGGACCTGAAGCGCGACCGCTTGGACAGTGTGGCGATGGCGTTGACGAAAGTGACCGGTCACAATGTGGTGCTGGCTCCAGGGTTGGAAGACAAGCGGGTTTCCGTTTTCCTCAGGCGAAGTCCGTTCGATCGAGCGATGGAGAACCTTGCGTTCTCCAACGGATTGACCGTATCCCAGGGCAAGGACGGGACTTATCTGTTGGAAGCGACCGCACCGGAGCCGCGATCAACGGGCAGGAATGAGCGAAAGGACGCTCGAGCGGACAACACCAGCGAAGGATCCTTGGAACTGACCGCGGATGAGCGCGGGCTGCTCACCATCAATGCGGACGGCGTGAACGCGAGCGATCTGCTGCAACAGGCCTCACGGGCGGTGGGCCGGGAGTTCATGTTGCGCGACAAACCTGACCAGAAGGTGACCATCCAGCTCACACGGGTGCCCTACGTCGACTTCCTGGACCGCATGCTGGCGGGTACGGAATTCACGCATGAGGACATCGGTGGCGTACAGGTGATCGGAAAACGCGACGGCGAAGAGTTGCGAAGCTCCGAACTGGTGCGACTGGAGAACCGCACCATCACCGACGTGCTCACGGCGATACCTGACGGGCTGAAAAAGGATGTGGTGATCCAGGAATTCAAAGAACTGAACGGACTCGTCCTGAGCGGATCGAAACCGCGCATCACGGAGATCAAGAACTTCCTGCGGCAGATAGACCTGCTGGTCCCGTTGGTGAACATCGAGGTGATGATCGTCGACGTGAAGCGGAACCGATCGGTCTCCACGGGAATAACCGCCGGTGTGGGCGGCGCGAACAAGCCGGCCAGCAGCGGCGGCACGTTGTTACCGGACGCGAACTACAACCTGACGAGCGGCACGATCAACAGCATCATCAACAGCTTCAATGGTTACGGGATCTTCAACCTGGGCAATGTGAAGCCGGACTTCTACCTGAACATCCAAGCGCTGGAAACGGACGGCACCTTGCGCATGCGAAGCACACCCCAGATGAGCACATTGAACGGCCATGAGGCCACGCTCAGCATCGGACAAACGGAGTACTACCTCGAGATCCGCAACGACCTGATCGGCACACAGAACCCGACGGTGACGACCTCTCAGGTATACAAGCCCATCACCGCGGACCTCTCCTTGAAGATACTGCCCTTGGTGAGCAGAGATGACATGGTGACACTGGAGATAGAGGTGAACCAGAGCGACTTCACCGCGCGCATCTCCAATACCGCCCCCCCAGGAAGCGTGCAGCGAAAGTTCAAGTCGATCGTGCGTGTGAAGAACCGGGAGATGATCGTGCTGGGGGGATTGGAAGAGAAGGAAACGAACCGCAGCGGGCGAGGTCTGCCGCTCTTGGCCCGCATACCGGTGATCAAATGGTTGTTCGGCAGCCGCACGTCAAGCCGGTCGAAGAGCAAACTCACTCTGTTCATAAGGCCTACCGTGGTGTACTGATGAACACCCGATGGATCATAGGAACGAACGAACTGGTCGGTGTGCAAGCCGAGGCGGCTGCTGACGGTAGCGTTCGCTTCGGTTGGGTGCACGTGCGCAAGGACAGGAAGGGTGTGCACATCGTTCGCCAAGGTGTTGCGGAAAGTGCGAAAGCCCTGGCCAAAGAGGTCGGTGCGCGCTATCCCTTGGCGCTGGTCCATCTGAGCGATCGACTATTGGTGCGTAGTTCGGCAGAGCCGTTCCAAGCGGAAAGGGACCTCCAGAAATGGTTACCGAACGCTCGCGCGGAAGACCTGCTGGTCGACAGCTTCACGGCGGAGAGCGTTCCATTGGTCTGTGTCGCCCGCTCCGAGCCTGTGTCCGAGTTGCTGAGAGCGATCACCGAAGCGGGACTTCGGCCGATATCACTGCGTATCGGTCCTTGGGTGGCGTTCGTTATGCGTGAGCATTGGACGACCACGGGCGCCTATGGGCCATGGCGGTTCGATCGAGCGCCGGATGGTTCATGGACCGTGTTGCATAACCCGGACGCGGATGAGCCGCTGAACTTCGGCGGGCAACACGTAGGAAGCACATCGGTTCTCGCCTTGGCCGCCTGCTGGCAGCATTGGTTCGACCCATTGGAGAGCAGCGCTCCGGAACCACCCCTTGTCGTTCAGGCGCGTTCCGAAGAACGTTACCGGCTGTTCTATGAACGTGCCTCGCTCGGGCTTGTCGTTATCCTGCTCCTGCTGGTAGGTTCCAATCTCTGGCTGCGAACGCGCTTGGCGGGTGCGGGTGCGGAAGTGCATGCCGCGGTGGCCCTTCAAGCGCGCCAACAAGCTGAACTGGATTCCTTGCGAAGCAGCCTCCTGGATTGCCGGCAGCTATTGAACAGCAGCGGTTTCGCCAACGCAGGACGCGATATGCGGATCATCGACCAGGTGGCACGCTCCACGCCGGACGCCGTGCGTTTGACCGAGCTGTGGATGTCACCCGCGACCCATGCCCTTCGTGCTGACGAAGATCTCCAACGCCGTGATGGGATACTGTCCATCGCCGGGTCGACCACCGCACCAGCGGCCTTACCGGAATGGGTGGGAGCCTTGAACCTGATGGAAAGCGTGCGATCAGCTCGGTTGATCTCGATGGGATCATCGCCGGAACAGCAAGGCCTCATTTTCCGGATAGAACTGGAGCTATGATCCCGTCGCCTCTCACCTATCGCTCGCGTTCCGCCCTGCTTATCATGGCCGGGTTGCTGATCATAACCGTTCTTTGGAAGAAACGCTTGTCCCACTCGATCAAGGAATGGCGGGAATTGGACCGGTCCAGCGAACGACTCCAGGATGCCTCGAACCTTTCATCCTCAGTATGCACGGCCCGGGCCGAACTACAGCTCGTCAACGCTCCGCTCGGCGATCGGGCGCGGCCTCCGGACGCTGTCTGGCGGGACGTGCTGACCGAAGTAGCACGACGTTCCAGACCAGACCGGATGGAACTAGCGCGCGTGGACGATGAACATCGAACGGCAGTGAACGGCAACTCGTCCGCGTTGCTCCCACTGACCTTGCGCGGCACGTTCACCGATCTGCTGCGCACAACAGTGGACCTTCAACGCTCGGTTCCGGAGGCGCATGCCATCTCCCTTCACTTCCATACGGAACGCGGTCGCATGGGCGGTCCGCCGGAACTATACCTCACCCTCTACCTGCGAACGATCACACGTCATGGTTAAACCCGCCCTACCCCTATTGATCCTTTCGCTTTCGATCGGATCGTGCTCGGACATTCTGGAAGAGGATCTTGACGGACAGGGAGTGGTCCTGCTCACGCCCGCATCCGGTTACACCACCACGGTGAACCAGATCCAATTCCGCTGGGAAGCGGTACCGAACGCGACCTCCTACCGGTTGCAAGTCGCCAGGCCTGACCTCATAGAACCCTTGAGCTTTCCAGTGGATTCCACGATGAGCTCCACTTCGTTCACCTTCAGTTTCACTCCCGGCACCTATCAATGGCGCGTACGCGCCGAGAACGGACAGAGCCACACCGACTGGTTCTCGCGAGCGTTCATCATCGCATCGAGTGAATCGCTGACCGGTCAGATCCCCGTGCTCGTTTCTCCAGCGAACGGTTCGATCACCAATGGTACCAGTGTGACCTTCCAGTGGGATACCCTGCCTTTCACAGGAACGCATCATTTCGAACTGCGCGCGAACAGCCAGACGGGAAGCGTGCTCCAGGAATTGAGCACACCGGCGAATGAAGTGACGCTGGACGCATTGGCCGACGGACATTATGCATGGGGCGTGCAGGCGAGGAACAACGTTCCTTCCGCATCCGAATATGCGTTCCGTCTGCTGACCATCGATGCGACACCACCGTCCGCGCCGACGCCTCTACTGCCCGTGAACAACGCGACCACCGCTGACCATCATGTGAACTTCATCTGGCAGAGCGGTACTGACGCGCTGACCGCCACGACCGATTCCCTCATCGTGCGCAACGTCAGTTCCCAGGTCGTTGTGGCTGAAAGCTTGTTGAGCGCTCCCTTCGCGGATTCCTTGGCCACTGGAACTTACACGTGGATCGTTCGTACGCTGGACGCCGCTGGGAACGGCACTTCCTCCGCGCTCTCCATTTTCACGGTGCCATGAAACGCAAGGGGCTGACCATCGGACTCATCATAGTGGTATGCACCATTTGGGGTGCTGTTCTGTCCAAGGCGGTATGGAAGCATGAGGATACCGATCCGGAACCGATCGTAACGGATGCGTTCACTGCACCGGAAACTGCACGGGACAGTCTTCCCCATGCTGATGAGCTCGGCAACTACCGCGACCCGTTCTTGGGCAAGACAACGCAGCTTTCCACGTCGAAAAGGATCGTGGCGACCAGCCTCGAGAAGACCACGGCAGCGCAACACAAGCAGACCATGCCGGCATCCACGAACCCTTGGCCTCGGATGGAGTACATCGGGTCGATGAAGAACGGCAAGGGCGATCGCGGAGTGGCGCTGCTCACAACAGGAGGCGGACCATTGACGCTCCTGCAAGGCGTGGAAAGCGATGGCTTCACGGCACTGGTGATCGCAATGGATTCCGTGATCATCGTTCATGACGGAGAGCAGCGCACCTTCCGTCGTTCACAGTGATCAGAACGCCGTGCTCAATTTGAACATGGGAAGGTACATCGCGACCAGGACGATGCCTACGAACACAGCGATGAGAACGATCATGACCGGTTCGAGCACACTGCCCATCAAAGAGGTGCGGTGCTGGACCTCCGCTGCACGTTCATCGGCCAACCGGAGGAACATGCCATCCAATTGACGCACTTCCTCGGCCACGGCGATCATGGCTACATCCTTCCGGTCGAAAACAGGATGTGCAGCACACGCTACATGCAAGGGCACACCACGCATGACCTGTTCCCTGATAACGACCAAGGCCTGTTGAAGTGGAAAGAGATCGACCAGGCCGCAAGCCAGGGACAACGCCCGGTCCAAGGGTAGTTGTGCGGCCAACATGCTGGCCATCGCTCGGTAGAGGCGGGCAGTTTGTGCCTTGCGGTAGATCGGTCCGACCAGTGGAAGGCGTAAGACGACCCAGGACCGCGCGCGTTGAACACGGCTGTCGTTCCTCATGAGCATGCTCAGGAGAATGACCGCAGTGATGACCGAGAAGATACCGATGAGCGCAGGCCCTGATGAAGCGGACAATGCCACTACGAAACGGGTTATGCCCGGCAGTTCGGCACCGCTCCTCTTGAACACATCAACGAACATGGGTACCACAACGCGCAGCATGAAAGCCACCACACAGCTTGTAACGAACAGAACGAACGCCGGGTAGGCGAAAGCGCTCACGAGCGTTCGCTTCAATTTCACCTTCGCTTCGAAATGGGCACCAAGCTCCGCCAGGACGTCAGGTAGACGGCCGGTCTCCTCGCCGAGCCGAATGCTCTGCTCTTCGTACGACGTGAAGGCCTTTTCAGCTCCGAAGGCGTTGGAAAGGGTGGCACCCTGGCCTAGCGAACGGCGCAATCGCACGAAGAGCTCGCGATCCCGGTTCCCTGTCCGGGCATGCATGAGCACATCGAGCACCGTAGCTGGATCCACACCCGAACCGATGAGCATATGCAGTTCGCGGTAGAGGTCGGCTTTGGCTTTATCGGTCACGCCATGGGACAGGAACGGCAAGGCCAAGGCGTTCCTGTTCCAGGAGAACCAGGGTCCGCTTCTTGGCGCCGTTCTTCGGCGGCGGTGTTCAACGGGTAGCGGGACTGCCATTGTCAAAGACTTCGACGAGCGTGCGCGCGTCATACCACTTGTACACCACGAAATGGATCGTGTCCCCTTCGAGCAGTGAACTCACGGCAATCCGATCGATCAATGTGGGATCAACGCCGGTTCGGTCCATCTCAGCGCTTCGTGCGGGATGCAATCCGGTAACGCGTCGCAAAAGCGTGTCCACATCGCCATGGCGTTCACGCAGCAGCTTTCCTTCGGTCCTTATGTACCGAACGCGACCGTCAGGACGGTCACAAACGATACCGTCCCCATCCAGCGAGCAACGCGAAGCGGCGTCCATGTCGGCGGTGATCGCTTGTTGGGTCGTCCGCAGATCCTCCGATCCATCGTGGAGACGTCGGACCGCATCCGCAGAGCGACTGAACCCGCCAACGATACCGTAGGACAGCACCACCAGTAGGGAGGTCAAGAGCAACGCGACGGTCACTTCCAGCAGGGTAAAAGCGCGGTACCTCATGGCCGAACGAGCACATCCTTCGTCCAGTGATCGCGCCCGCCCGCTATCGTCTCCACATGCACATGGAACCCATCGCTCATGGGATCCATGGTGATGAGCAGTTCGTAACCTTCCAGCGTAACATGTCCTCCGGAACGGACCTCCTCCCATGCGACATCGCGGAGCCAACGATCGAAGGCAAGCTCGAGGCGCGTGCTCATCAAGGAACGATCACCCCGAAAGATAGTGGCATAGATGAGTCCCGAAGTAGCCAGAACACAACCCAGCAACCCCATGGCAACGAGCGTTTCAATGAGGGTTGAGGCACGGATCATCAGGGACGCGATCATTGCAACCACGCGAGCACTGCGGTCTTGTTCTTCTCTTCGATCCCGCAACCCGCGAAACATGGGGCATCCATCGCTCCGATGCTGAAATTCATCAGATGCCCACGATAGACCGAACTCGGCGTCCGGAGGATGAGGCCTTCTGTATGAACCGAACCGCTGCACTGTCCGTGCAACTGTGTCATACCGTCGCACCAGACTTCACCTCGCACATGATCATCATTTCCGAACTCCAACGCGACCCGTCCTGCATCGGGTTCATATCCGACCACAGCGCCGCTTATCCGAACACGCTCGCCAAGCTTGATCACGGCAGCGGCTGCTGCAGGTGATGGCATGCATACCAATGCGCTCGGATAGCGCAATTCCACATCGTCCTCCACATCGATACCCTGATCCGTAAAACACTGCAGATCTCCCTTGAACCCATGCTCTATGGTGATGTGGCGTGCGCGAACAACAAGACCCGAGGCATGCAATCCCTTGGGAAGGACCACACTATCCGCGGAATAGAGCAGAACAGGTCCGCTAAGCTCCACGGCGGGAAGGCGTACCAAGCCTCCCAGATCGAAAACGACCGGTCGCTCCATGAAACTCCTATGGAGCATGCTGCCCTCGATCATGCGGAACGGCTCAGCCAGGCTCAACGTCGATCGATCCATCGAGCCATAGCTGCGGAGACGGAGTCGCAATCGCTCCGGTAGATCCTTGATGGTGCTCGCGCTCTGGTTGACGACAGGGAAAGCCAACGGGCCTTCGTATGGTTTGCCTTCGATGTACGCCTTGCGCACACCACTACGTGGCAAATAACAAGGAACATCAAGTTCCACCTTGCCAGCCAGCGCGATCGGCTCATCGTGATCGGCAACGAAAAAGCCTCCATCGCTGATCCGCGTACCGATGAGCGCCAAACGCACATCGACCTGGTCGGCAGAACGCGCTACGACCTTGCGGACATCATATACACCCCATGGTGAGGTCGCGATGTTCACCGGGGCATCGTTTCCACCGAAAAGGTCAAAACTGTCCGAGACCAGGGCTACACCGTTCCATGTCGCCAATGGAGCCCCCATCGCGGCCAAGGCATGATCGCGGCAGCGGACACGCGCGATCCATTGCTCGGTTCGCAACGAACGATAATGTGAGGTCCAAAGGATCCCGCTCAACAGACAAGCCATGAGGAGGGCCACCATCATGGCATAGAAGAGAGATGCGGCACGGATCATCGCTCAGGGTACTTCTTCGGATCTTCCTGTGTCTTCTGTTCCGCTGCTTGCTCGTTGGTTTTCGCGGGTCGGTGGTTCCTGCCTCGCCTTTTCCGGGACGGCTTGTCAATGGCCTCATCAGGGACAGCGCCATTTGCAGGTATGTTGTCGGGCTTTATCACGGATGCTCCTCGCCGTCGGTTGGAACGTTCCTGTCTTTCCTTTTTGTGTCGTGCGGGTAACAATTTCCCGTGCTTGTAATGCACGGTGTGGATGCTATCGGCCTCAACATAGGTGCGTTCCTCCCCGTGCTTGTACCCCCGTTCCCAGTGGCTGAGAACACGAATGGTCCCATCAGCGGACCATTCGTACCATACACCATCCTTCACCCCGCACCTTAACATTCCTTTGGTCATCAGCTGCCCGTCCGGATGGAACTCCAGGTAGGGGCCGTCCAGCAATTCACCTTCGGCACCGCCTTGGGTTACATGCACATGCTGTCCCTGACACCAGTAGTAACGCCTGCCTTCATCGAACCCGCCACGATGACGCTTTTGAGAAATGCTGGCCACTATGGTCCGGTCCGGAAGTACCACCCTCAAGGAGCGATGGTCCCTGCTTTGAGCCATGGCCGTGGCGACCATGAAGACCGGCAATGCGGCGGGGAGCATGCGATAGGAATGCACAGGGCTAATCTACTACACATTTTTTAAGCAATATCATCATCAGGGATGATCATCGCTCGACTCAACGGACCAACGCCCTCTTCCCCCCGCACCCTGCTCCAACCGCACCGCTCGTGGAACCGCCACCGCCGATCGGATCCCTCCGGCTATTTTGGCGGCCCTTCAGCAGGAAGCCCCCGAACCATGCGATCGATCACCCTCCGCCTCGTGCTCCTTTGCACGCTGGCTCTGCCGCTTTTCAGCCTCGCCCAGCAGACGGGTACCATCAAGGGCTTCGTGTACGAACAGGAGACCGGCGAGCCCAGCATCTTCACCCCGGTGAGCCTGGCGGGCACCACCTTCGGCGCTACCACGGATGAACAGGGCTACTTCAGCATAAGCCGTTTACCTGCTGGCAACTACACTGTACGGATCGTCTACCTCGGCTTCGACACGCTCACCAAGGCCGTGGAGGTGAAAGCCGGGCAGATCGTCACCGAGAAGCTGTACCTGACCAAAACGGCCATCCAGATGAAGGCCGTGGAAGTGACCGCTGAAAAGCGCGAAGCACAAGGCACCGTGCGCGTAGGCGTCACCAAGCTTACCCCGAAACAGATCGAACGGTTACCGGCGATCGGCGGGCAGGCCGACCTCGCGCAATACATGCAGGTGGTTCCGGGTGTGGTGTTCACCGGTGACCAAGGCGGCCAGCTGTACATCCGCGGTGGTTCGCCCGTGATGAACAAGGTGATGCTGGACGGCATGGTGCTCTACAACCCGTTCCATAGCATCGGTCTCTTCAGCGTGTTCGATAACGACATCATCCGCAACGCGGACATCCTCACGGCGGGCTTCAATGCGGAATACGGAGGGCGGGTGAGCTCGGTGATGGACATCACCTCCCGCGATGGCAACAAGCAGCGCTTCAGCGGAAAGGTCTCGGCCAGCACCTTCGCGGGCAAGGTCCTGCTGGAAGGCCCCATCAAGAAGCAGGCGACACCGGGCGATGGCGGCAGTTCCTTCCTACTGAACATCAAGCACAGCTACCTGAACGAGATCAGCAAGTCCATCTACAAGTACGTGGACGAGGCGGGCCTGCCCTTCAAGTTCACTGATGCCTATGGCAAGATCAGCCTGAACGCCGCGAACGGTAGCAAGGTGAACTTCTTCGGTTTCCGTTTCAACGATGGCGCTACGTACCGTGGGGTGAGCAACCTGGAGTGGACCAACTCCGGTGGCGGCGCGAACTTCGTGCTGGCGCCCAGCGGAAGCGCGGTGCTCATCGATGGGGTGTTCGCGATCAGTGACTACACCATCAGCCTGCAGGAACGCGACCTGGCACCGCGTAGCAGTGCGATCAACAGCTTCAACGCCGGCCTCAACTTCAAGTATTTCGTCGGTGACAACGAGGCCAAGTACGGAATCGACATCGTGGGGGTGAAGACGGATTTCAACTACTACAACAGCACGGGCCTGAGCCTCACACAGCAGGCGGTGAGCACGGAACTCGCCGGTTATTTCAACTACAAGATCAAGCTCGGCAACCTGGTGCTGGATCCCGGCATCCGTGGCCAGTATTACGCCACACCCGCCATCCTGAACTGGGAGCCGCGCTTCGGCTTCAAATGGAACATCGCTGACAACGTACGGGTGAAAGGTGCCGTGGGGCGCTACAGCCAGAACCTGATCGCCGCGAACAGCGACCGCGACGTGGTGAACCTCTTTTACGGCTTCCTGACCGCACCGGAGGACATCCCCTCCTCCATCACCCTGCCGAACGGCGAAGTGCGTGAGATCGACGACCCCATCCAGCGCGCCAACCATTTCGTGGGCGGCGTGGAAGTCGACATCAACAAGAACCTGAAGGTGAACGCAGAGGCCTACCTGAAGGACTTCCGCCAGGTGACCAACCTGAACCGCGAGAAGATCTACGACGACAGCCCGCAGTTCGCCTCCATCCCTGATGGGCAGAAGAAGGACTTCGTGCTGGAGACCGGTAAGGCGTACGGCGCCGACCTGCTGGTGCAGTACGAGAAGGATCGTCTGTACATCTGGGGAGTCTACTCGCTGAACTTCGTGGAGCGCTTCGATGGCACACGCACCTACAACCCCATCTGGGACCGTCGCCACAACGTGAACGCGGTAGTGAGCTACTCCTTCGGCAAGCACAACAGCTGGAAGGTGAACGTGCGCTGGAACTATGGCAGCGGCTTCCCCTTCACGCCCACGCAAGGCTTCTACGAGAAGTTGCCCTTCGATGGCGGCATCTACACCGACATCGTTCACGCGAACGGCGACCTGGGCACGCTTTACGGCGACCTGAACAGCAAGCGCCTGCCGGATTACCACCGTCTGGACATCGGCCTCACCAAGACCTGGAAGCTGAGCGAGCGCCAGCAGGTGCAATTGGACCTCAGCGTCACCAACGCTTACGATCGGAAGAACATCTTCTACTTCGACCGGGTGACCTACACGCGCAAGGACCAACTGCCGTTGCTACCCAGCTTCGGGTTCAGCTACACGTTCTGATCGTAGAAGAAGGGGGGAAGCACTTTCGTACCGCACATTCCCGTCACAACCCTACCTTAGCGCCCCGTGATCGCGGCTCGCTCAAGAGCGCGGCCCACTGGCGATGACGGGATCCACCAAGTACATTTTCGTTACCGGAGGCGTAACCAGCAGCCTCGGCAAAGGCATCGTCAGCGCTTCGCTGGCCAAGCTGCTGCAATCCAGGGGCTTCACGGTCACCATCCAGAAGCTGGACCCCTACATCAACGTGGATCCCGGCACGTTGAACCCTTACGAGCATGGTGAGTGCTTCGTAACGGAGGACGGCGCCGAGACCGACCTTGACCTTGGCCACTACGAACGCTTCCTGGACACACCCACCAGCCAGGCGAACAACGTCACCACCGGCCGCATCTACCAGAACGTCATCAGCAAGGAGCGGCGGGGCGAATACCTGGGCAAGACCGTGCAGGTGATCCCCCACATCACCGACGAGATCAAGCGGAACATACAGGCGCTGGGCCGAAAGGGCATCTATGATTTCGTCATCACCGAAGTGGGCGGTACCGTCGGCGACATCGAAAGCCTGCCCTACGTGGAGGCCATGCGCCAATTGAAATGGGAAAAAGGCAAGGACGCGCTCTCCATCCACCTCACGCTCCTGCCCTTCCTCAGCACCACGGGCGAGTTGAAGACCAAGCCCACGCAGCACAGCGTGAAAGAGCTGTTGAGCTTGGGCGTGCAACCGGATATTCTCGTGTGCCGCACGGAGCATCCCATGCAGAAGGGCATGAAGGAGAAGATCGCCCTCTTCTGCAACGTGGAGCCCCGCGCGGTGATCGAAAGCGCGGACGCTGAAACGATCTACGACGTGCCGTTGCTCATGGAGAAAGAGCAGTTGGACGTGGTGGTGCTCGACAAGTTGGGCATCACCAGCTATCCGGAGGCGGACCTGAGCCAATGGACCGGCTTCCTGAAGCGCTACAAGGAGCCGAAGGGGGAAGTGAGCATCGGCCTGGTGGGCAAGTACGTGGAACTGAAGGACGCCTACAAGAGCATCAAGGAAGCGCTGGACCATGCCGGCGCACAGAACGAGACCAAGGTGAACATCCGCTGGGTGCACAGCGAGAAGCTGACGCCGAAGAACGTGGCGAAGCACCTGGGCGGCCTCACGGGCATCCTCGTGGCACCCGGCTTCGGGCACCGCGGCATCGAAGGGAAGATCGAAGCGATCAAGTACGCACGGGAGAACCGTGTGCCCTTCCTGGGGATCTGCCTGGGCATGCAATGCGCGGTGATCGAGTTCGCGCGCAACGTGCTCGGCTTCGCCGGGGCGAACAGCACGGAAATGGACGCGAACAGTCCGTACCCGGTGATCGCCATGATGGAGGAGCAGAAGCGCATCGAGAACAAGGGTGGCACCATGCGCTTGGGCGCCTACCCGTGCAAGCTGAACGAAGGCAGCAAGGCGCGCAGCATCTACGGCAAGAGCCAGATCGGCGAGCGCCACCGCCATCGGTACGAGTTCAACAACACGTACATCGATCAGTTCCGCAACGCGGGCATGCTGCCGGTGGGCCTGAACCCGCAAACGAACCTGGTCGAGATCGTGGAACTGCAGGACCATCCGTGGTTCATCGGCGTGCAGTACCACCCGGAATACAAGAGCACGGTGGCCAAGCCCCACCCGCTCTTCATCGCCTTCGTGAAAGCCGCCATCGACGCGGCCAGTGTGCCGGGAGTATCGGCTCTTTCAAAGGTGGAGGCATGACCCTTCCGCGCACAGGACCTATGAATTTCTTAACAACATTTAGTTTCCGGCGATTGCTTTGTAGCTTCATTAGCAAATTCTGACTCATGAAAGCCCTGCTCCACCCCAGTCAATTCGCTTCCCAAATAGCGACCGGCCTTTTTCAGATCTTAGTGACAAGTGTTCGCGCGCAATCATTCAATGTCGGCTGTGATAAAGGTTGTTCGTATCAAGTGCGTGCAACCTTCATCGGTGGGACTTGCGCAAGTCCCGGCACACCTTGCGCGACAACTGCTTGCCAACTTGTAGATGGCACGTCCATCGCAACATTCACCGCACCGGGTACCTGTCCAACGCTGAGATCACTTGAGTTTTTTTGCAGTCCGAATTGTGGCACAGGTTCAGTGGGAACCTGGACTTGTAGCGGGACCTCAACCTCGATCAATTGCTGCGGCTCTTCGGTGACTCTGCAAGGTGATCAAGCTACGGGTTTCCGCATCCATTGAATATGCATCGTTTTTGTTCTATGGGCTTGGCCTTCGCTTTGGCCTCGAGCGGCTTTGCGCAATGGCGCAACGCCAATTGGCCCATTAGCGCAGACAGTTGGATCCATTTCAATTGGAATGGACCCACTGTTACGAACGCTATTGTTCCGAATTTGGCGACAGCTTCCATAAGTCACCCGAATGGTCAGCTACTTTTCTATAGCAGTGGTTCGTTCGTGTACAACGCCGACGGGGATACCGTAGTAGGGGCCAGTGATGTTCCATGGATCCATCCACCATTCGAACAGGGTTGGCTTTTCCTTCCTATGCCGAATGACACGGACAAAGTGGTGGTTTTTGTGATCGTTGCGCAGGAACCATGTAGTGCCGAACTTCGATCGTTCGTGCTTGACAGAACGTTGAACGGAGGAGCAGGCGGTCTTGTGCCCGGAAGCGAACAGGTGCTCTCCACTTCAAGCACGTTCAAACTCACAGGCATCCCACATGTGAACGGGACCGATTATTGGGTGCTTGCCCATGAGTCCGCGAACAACCATTTCATTGTCTTCCGATCCACGGCCACTGGGGTGGATCCCTCGCCGATCCTCAGTAGCATCGGAGCATCGCTATCACCATGCTCGCAGATCAACACCTACGGCAGCCAGGTCGGTCCAATTGTGATGAGTTCGGACGGCACAAAGCTCGCTTTGCTGGCCTACGGCGTTCCAGGAGTTTCCGGGGATCTCCTAGCTGAACTTTTCCGTTTCGATCCGACGACCGGCACCGTGGACCATCTAGCCACGCTGCCTGCATTCTCAAGCCCTGAGGCTGCGGGAGCCGAGTTCTCGCCCAACGGTTCCAAACTCTATATTTTCCATCGTCCATGGGGTGCCGTAGCCAGCGTTCAATTGATCCAGTTCGATGTAAGCAGCAATGATGAAACGACTATTGCTGCAAGTGCATCCGTCGTTTGGTCAGACACGCTCACCAATGAGCAAACGGCCACGACCTTTTCAACGCACGTGATGGCATTGGCACCGGATGGGCGGATCTATATTCAAACCGGCTCGAACCCATACCTGGGCGCGATCATGTATCCGAACGAAGCTGGGCCAGCATGCGGCTTTGTCGAAAATGGACTTTCCATGCCGATCAATGCCGGTGCTGGACTACCCAATCAGTGCAAGCGCTATCACGACAGCGTGCTTTCCGTAGGTGTGCCCATGCACCAGGCTACAGGATCGATCGAGATCCTACCCAACCCCACCGATGGTCCGCTGGTGGTGCGCTCTTCCCTTCAAGGGAGTTTGGGAGTGTTCGATGCGATGGGCCGCGCTGTAGTGGATGGTCAACCGATCAGGCAGGGAAGCAACACGTTCGATCTTTCCCATGCGCTTCCCGGAGCTTACATGGTCCGCGTGATGACCTCGGACGGGTCGTCCTTTGTCCGCTGCGTTTTGAAACAGTAAGGCTTCCGCCTTCAAGAGCACCGTGGCCAAGCCGCATCCGCTCTATCGCCTTCGTGATAGCCGCCATTGATGCGGCCAGTGTCCCGGGCACTTCAGAAGTGGCCAACGCGGAAGCTTCCCGCTGAACAGGACCGGGCATCACGTTCCGATCCGCGTCTTATTCCTTGGGCCTGAACACATACCGGTAGCCGGCCTGCACGCCGAGGGAAGTAAGCAGGATGGGCCGGTCATGAACATCGCGCTCCGTTCCTGAAGTAGCCAGCACTTCGCCGAAGAGGGCACCCCACGGGAACGTCCATTGTGCTCCTGCTCCCATGCGAAGCCGGATCGAAGTGGTGAACGAGCTGGTCCGCTGGATGGGGGAATTCATCTGCAAGGTGTCCGTCGTCCATCGCGAATCCGAGGAGGTCGTGCCCAGCAACATGATCCCACCGACCAGGTACGCGCCCCGGTAATATCCGTTCGAGCACTGGGCTTCCGAGAGCGCATAACGTGTTTCGAGGATACCGGCCACACGGTCGCGCTCGACCAGTTCGTGCGCCCAACCTGTCTTGTGCATCTCCGCATCGTACAGGGTATGCTGGTCCGCCCGGTTCGTAACTCCGATGCGGTCCAAGGAGAACCGGAACGAGAAGCGACTGCTGTCGCTGAAGCGATGCTCCACTTGAAGACCGAACGACGGGGTATTGGTGCTTTCAGCGTGATCATTGGCCAAGCCGATGTGGGCGCCGATCGCCCATTGGCCGAAGAGGGCCGGAACGCTCAACGAAAAGGCAAGAGCAAGGTGGTGTCGCATGGTGGTTGAACGGGGATGCACCGGTAGTTGGTATGGCATGGTTTCCGGAAGCCTGGCATCACGAGTTCTCGTGATTGAGGACGTGCAAGCGCGCGGATAGGTTTGCCCGAAACGCCACGAACATGAACTGTCCCGTACGCCTTGCAGCCATCTGTGCGAGCACGTTGTTGCCATTGCTCACCTGTGCCCAGTTCGGTTTCGGGGCGAAGGGCGGTGTGAACTACATCATCGCATCGCAGACCATCGAACCGGCACCGAAGACGGACCCCTCCACACCGAGCGGCTTGGGCTTCCAGTTCGGAGGCTTCGGCCAACTCACCCTTTCCGATCAGATCGCGCTCCGGCCGGAACTGATCTTCTCCTTCCGCAAAGCGGTCTCCGATCAGTCCAACTCCGAGCAGGTGACCTACCAAGACCAGCAGGGCAACCAAGGCACCGGAACGCAAACGATCACCCAGAAGACGGACACGCGCCTGTCCTATTTCCAGATCCCGGTGGCCTTGTGCTTCACCCCTAACGAGAACCTGCGCGTCATGCTCGGCCCCTCCTTCAATTTCCTCATGAGCGCCAAGACCACCGCCGATGTGACCCAGAATGACAAGGTGACCATCGCTGGCCAGAACTATGACGAGACCAGTTTCCAGAGCACGGTGACCGAAGGTTCCGCCGCTTCCAAATACTATTCGAGCACGGAGATCATGGCCATGGCGGGCTTGGGCTACAAACTGGACATGGGATTGGACTTCGACCTGCGCTTCTACCGGGCCATCGTTACCACGTATGACCAGACCCAACCCAACAGCCGCGTGCGTGCTTGGTCCAATATGATCGAGTTCAGTTTGGGGTATCAGTTCTGAGCGAGCGGGCAATGACTTCGCTCAGTATCTGAACATCAGAAGTTTAAGTACTTTCCCTTGCCAGTTCTGGATGTCCGGCTACATTTGCCACACCACGAACCAAAAAACTAGAGATGAAGAAGCTTGCACTTAGTGTGGCTGCCCTCGCGATCGCAGGCGGCTTGATGGCCCAAGACCCCCGTTTCAGCCTTGGCGCGGAACTCGCTCTCCCGATGGGCGACTTCGGTGATGCGTCCAACATGGGCTTCGGTGGATCGCTCGGCTACGAAATGCCCCAAGGTGACAACCTCGGCCTCATCGCGCAGGCTGGTTTCCTGGCCTTCTCCGGTAAGGATGTTGAGAGCTTCGGCGTCACGATCAAAGGTGCCAACAGCACGATGATCCCCATCCAGGTCGGTGCGAAGTACTACTTCACTGACAACCAAGAGGGATTCTACGTGAACGCGTTGATCGGTGTACACATGGTGACGACGACCATTCCTGAGTCCAGCTACACCTTCTTCGGTGTAACGGTGACCACGCCTGAGCAATCCGTGAGCGACACCAACCTGAGCTATGCACCGGCTCTCGGTTACATCGTAGGCGAGAACATCGACCTGAACGTCCGTTACCAAATGGTATCGGGTGATGGCGCGACGTCTTCGTACCTCGGCCTCCGCGCTGCATACATGTTCTAAGCGAACATTCCATCTTCCAGAAAGGCGGCTTCGGCCGCCTTTCTGCTTTCATACCCCTGCCTGCGGATACATTCGCGGCCCGTGTTGAAGAACGACCTGATCCTTCGCGCTGCCCGTGGTGAGCGCACCGAACGAACCCCCGTCTGGCTCATGCGCCAGGCTGGCCGCATCCTGAAAGAGTACCGCGCGGTGCGTGAGAAAGCCGGCGATTTCAAGACGCTGGTCACTACTCCTGCCCTGGCGGCCGAGGTTACGATCCAGCCGGTGGACATCCTGGGTGTGGATGCCGCCATCATCTTCAGCGATATCCTGGTCGTACCTGATGCGATGGGCCTCACCTACGTGATGGACGAAGGCAAAGGCCCCCGCTTCCCGGAAACGGTCCGATCGATGGCCGAACTGAGCAGGCTGAGGACCCCGGACGTGAAGGACGACCTCGCGTACGTGGCCGAAGCGATCCGCCTGACGAAGCAGGGACTGCAGGACCGCGTTCCGTTGATCGGTTTCGCTGGTGCGCCGTGGACCATCTTCTGTTACATGACGGAGGGCAAAGGCAGCAAGACCTTCAGCATGGCACGCCGTTCGCTTTTCGCGGACCCCGCCTTCGCACACGCGCTCTTGGACCGCATCACCGCCACCACCATCGAATACCTGCGCTTGCAAGTGGCCGCAGGTGCCGATATGCTCCAGGTCTTCGACTCCTGGGCCGGAGTGATGGACCGTAGCACGTACCAGGAATTCGCCATACCCTACCTGCGCCGCATCTGTGAAGCCATCACCGAAGTGCCCGTCACCGTCTTCGCGAAGGACGCCTGGTTCGCCTTGAAGGACATCGCGGCGCTCCCCTGCGCCACGGTAGGGCTGGACTGGACCATGGAACCCGCATGGGCCCGATCGATCACCGGTGAAAGCCGCACCCTGCAAGGCAACATGGACCCTTGTGTCCTTTACGCTGATGCAGGCACCGTGCAGCGTGAGGCCCGGCGAATGCTCCAGGACTTCGGACCACACCGGCACATCGCTAATTTGGGCCACGGGGTCTACCCCGACACGCCCGTGGACAACGTGCGCCGATTCATCGACACCATCAAGGAACATCAACACCCCCACGCATGAAGATCCGTAACGCGTTCCTGCTGCCGCTGGTGCTTTCCACCGCGAGCCTGCTGGCCCAGGAAGTGCCCGACAGCCTCAACATGATCGAGAACGGCGGGTTCGAGGTGATCGAAGGCAAGCTCAAGCGACTGGGCTACATCGATGTGGCCAAAGGATGGAAAAGCCCGACCGCCAAGAACGCCGACCTCTTCAGCGAGACGGTGGTGAACTCCCCCGCCAGTGTTCCACGTAACGACCGCGGCGATCAGGGCGCGCTGAACGGACAGAACTACGCCGGACTCATGTGGTGGAGCTACATGAACAAGGAACCGCGCACCTACCTGCAGGTGAAGCTCAAGAAGCTCCTGAAGAAGGATCAGCGCTATTGCGTGCGTTACTACACCACCCTTTCCGACCTCAGCAAGTACGCCGCCGATCAGCATGGTGTCTACTTCTCCAAGATGCTGGTGAAGAAGGACGACGAAAGCAACCTCACCTACAACGCGCAGGTGCCCACGCTGAAGACGAAGATCTACGACGACATGTTCACCTGGCAGGGCGTGTGCGGCATGTACGAGGCGAAGGGCGATGAACAATACCTGCTGCTCGGCAACTTCGCTTCCAACGAGGCGACACAGACCACCAAGGTGAAGCGCCCCCGTGGTGAAACACGCGTGCAGCAGAACAACGCGTACTACTTCATCGACGATGTTGCGGTGTTCCCGATCAGGATGCCGAGCGAGTGCACCTGCCAGCAATTGGACAAGGCCGCCAGCGAGTTCATCTTCAGCAAGAAGGGCACGGTGAACAAGTCGCTGAAGCCCGCCGAGCAGGTGGAACAAGGCGTCATCTATTTCAAGCGCTTCAACAAGCAGATCGATGGTTCGATGGACCAGCAGCTCACCGACCTGATCGCTGCGATGAAGGCTGATCCCAACGTGCGCATCCGCTTGGTGGGCCATACCGATGCGATCGAAGTGGACCGCGTTCGCATGCGCCCTGACCTCACCGATCTGGACAAGGAGCGCGCGGAAGCGGTGAAGGCCGCGTTCACCGAAGCGGGCATCGATGCCGCACGCATCACGATCGCTGGTCAGAAGGCCGACAGCCCGGCAGACGGCGGTGATGATGATGTTGCGATGGCGAAGAACCGCCGTGTGGAAGTGGAGGTGGAGAAATAGGACCTGATCCGTACATCCTGAAGGCCCGGCCAAATGGTCCGGGCCTTCGTTCTTCCCGGCTACATTGCCAGCATGATCAAGGGAGACCCCGGGACCATACGCGCATGGACCATGTACGACTGGGCGAACTCGTCCTATTCGCTCACGGTGACGAGCGCCGTGTTCCCGGCGTTCTATGTGGGTGTTACGTCCAACCATGGCGAGCAACGCATCGTGGACGAGTACGGCGCCCCTTCCGCTTCGCTTTACCCTTGGGCATTGTCCGCGGGCTTCCTCATCATCGCGCTCATCGCCCCCATCCTGTCCGGCATCGCGGACCATCGCGGCAACAAGAAGGGCTTCCTGCAGTTCTTCTGCTACCTCGGTGCGACCAGTTGCGCATCCCTGTTCTTCTTCTCCCCCGAACATCTGCTGCTCGGCCTCGCGCTGGTGATGGTGGCGTGCATCGGTTTCAGCGGCAGCCTGGTTTTCTATGATGCCTTCCTGCCGGAGATCGCCGAACCGAAGGACCACGACCGTGTGAGCGCGCGTGGGTACACGATGGGTTACATCGGCAGCGTGATCCTGCTCGTGTTGAACCTGTTGATGGTCCAGTTCCCTCAATGGTTCTTCCTGCCGGAGCGTATCACCCTGTTGGGCCATGAATGGGGGGCGGTTCCGGCGCGCCTGTCCTTCCTGAGCGTGGGCTTGTGGTGGGCAGGTTGGGCACAGATCGCTTTCCGCAAGTTGCCGAGCGGAACACGGTCATCCGATCAGGTGAACGTGCTTACCAGTGGATACAAGGAACTGCGTAAGACCTGGCGACAGTTGCGTTCCACCAAGCGATTGAAGCGTTTCCTCGCGGCCTTCTTCGTGTTCAACATGGGCATACAGACCGTCATGTACCTGGCCGCGAACTTCGCCAAGGCTGAAGTGAAGGAGCTTGATGCCAGCGGAAATGAAGTGCCCATCAGCGATGGCAGCCTGATCCTCTCCATCCTCATCATCCAACTGGTCGCCGTGGGTGGCGCGTTGTTGTTCGTACGTCTCAGCAAGCGCTTCGGCAACGTTCGCGCGTTGATGATCGGCTGCGTGGTGTGGATCGCCGCCTGCCTGTTCGCCTTCGTGCTCCATTGGGCCACCGAGTTCTACATGCTCGCCGCCATCGTGGGGTTGGTCATGGGCGGCAGCCAGGCCCTGGCGCGCAGCACCTACGCCAAGTTCCTTCCTGAAACGCAGGATCACGCGAGCTACTTCAGCTTCTACGATGTGAGCTTCTACTTGGGAACGGTGCTCGGTACCGCCGTCTATGGACTTGTCTTCGCCGCCACAGGCGACCTGCGGCATACGGTCGTGGCCATCGGCAGCTTCTTCATCCTGGGCTTCTTCTTGCTGGCTCGCGTACCGAAGCATGAAGTGACCATCGCGGCTCGTACCTGATGCCGATCTTCGCGGCCGATGAGCGATGAACGGATCTGGGATGTCGTCGTGGTAGGCGGCGGTATCGTTGGCGCGGCCACCTTCTACAAACTGGCCACGCGTTTCCCGCAGAAGCGCCTGCTGTTGCTGGAGAAGGAGCGCATCCTCAGCGATCACCAGACCGGTCACAACAGCGGGGTGATCCACAGCGGCATCTATTACAAGCCCGGCAGCTACAAGGCGAAGAACTGCGTGCACGGCCGGCGCGAACTGGTGGCCTTCGCCAGGCAGCACGGCATCGCCCACGACATCTGCGGGAAGATCATCGTGGCAATGGAAGAGAGCGAGCTGCCACGGTTGGAGAAGATATACGAACGCGGCGTGGCGAACGGCATCGAGGACATGGAGCGCATCGATGCGGCGAGGATCAAGGAGATCGAACCGTACTGCACGGGCATCGCGGGCATCCGTGTCGGCTGCACGGGCATCATCGATTTTCGCGGAGCCACCAACAAGATGGCCGAACTGGCCCGGGGCATCAACCCGCTGAACGAGGTGCATACCGGAGAAGAGGCGCTGGGCAGCGACCAGCATGATCACGAGAGCATCGTTCGAACGAACAAAGGCTCCTACCGCACCCGCGCCGTGATCTTCTGCGGCGGCCTGCAGAGCGATCGCCTGGCGAAACAGGACGGCGCCAAAATGCCCGAGCGCATCGTCGGCTTCCGTGGTGATTACTACGAACTCACACCGCAGGCCAAGCACAAGGTGAAGCACCTGATCTATCCCGTTCCTGACCCGCGCTTCCCTTTCCTGGGCGTTCATTTCACCCGCATGACCGATGGCAGCATCGAGTGCGGTCCGAACGCGGTGTTCACCTTCAAGCGCGAAGGCTACGGCAAAACCGATCTCAGCTTGGCGGATACATGGGACGCCCTCACCTATGGCGGCACGTGGAAGCTCTTCTTCAAGAACTGGCGTTACGGCTTGGATGAGTACCGCAGAGCCTTCAGCAAGAAACTCTTCCTGAAAACGTTGCGCCGCCTGATCCCCTCATTGACGATGGATGACATCGAACCCGGAAGAGCGGGCGTCCGCGCGATGTTGCTGGGAACGGACGGCGAGATGGTGGATGATTTCCGCATCGAGCGGCGTGGCCATCACATCCACGTGCTCAACGCGCCCTCCCCTGCAGCCACCGCGTGCCTCGCCATCGGTGAGGAGATCGTGAACATGGCCGTGAAGGAAGGCGTGCTGGTCAGTTAGGTGATCAGCGGATCGGCCTATCGAAGCATAACATAGAAGCAGGTTCCTCGAACCCTGATGGCTCAGGGACGGAACCTCAAATGGATCACTGCGTGATCTTCCAACCCTCGAGCACTTGGGCCCAATCCCAGAGGCAGAACTGCATCAGCTGGTTCAGGCGCTTCAGGATGATCGGGTTCGGCGCCTTCATCTGGCGGAAGTAAGGGTCCTGGAAGCGGAAGAGATCGTACTTGTGGAAGACGGCCTTGCTCATCGCATACACCGTGTTCTTGCTCGGATGATTGATGCGCTCCATCTCGTGCTGCAGCGCAACGACCTCAAGTTCCAGTTCGCTCGCAGGGACACCCATGGCGGCAGCGAACTTGCTGATGGCATGTGAAATGAAGCGGCGGTCCTGTCCAGCAGGCAGGTGCTTCGGTGCGTCCAAGAGGTTGCCGGCGAGGATGATCAAGGCGAAGAGCTCGTCATCACCGGGACCGAAGGCGGGACGCGCGATGAACTCCGGCGCGTCCTCCAGTTCCTCGACGATCGTGGGATAGCCTTGGTCCGTCAGCTCGAACACCGCGTTCACGACAGCATTGGCCAACTTCTCCTCCGTGATCCTCTTGCGTCCGAACAGCGTGGCGATCATTCCGTCAGTTTCAACTGTGCGAACGTACTCGCACCGCATGCGGATCGCCAGCGCGCAGCAGCATTGCTTATCAACACCGTTTTCAACCCGACAAGAGCGAGGAAGCACTTCCACAGCGCTGCGATGTTCAAGCGCAGCACGTATCTTCAGGCCTCGCGTCGTTCAACCCGAACCACAAGGCCATGACGATACGCTCCCTTATCGATCAGTACGCCGCCTACGACCTGTGGGCCAACACACGCATCGTCGATCGCTTGTTGAAGGAGAACACGGCAATCCTCGATGAGTACGTACGCAGCAGTTTCCCCTCATTGCGCTCCACCGCCATCCATATCCGGAACGCGGAAGCAGCGTGGCTGGCGCGCAGCATGGGCCTGCCCGTGCAATGGCCGGCCGAAGCGAGCGAGGAGATCGGAACGCTGGTGAAGCACTCAACCCTCATGCGCGATCACGTGCGTTCGCTGGATGACGAAGCGCTGCAGGCGAACTGCGATTACAAGGACCTGAAAGGCGCTCCGCATTCACAGCCGCGCGTCCAGATGCTGATGCATTGCTTCAACCATGGCAGCTACCACCGCGGTCAGTTGATCACCATGATGCGGCAATTGGAACTGGACGACATACCGGCGCTGGACCTGGTGGTCTACCAGCGTCTGTCAGCGAAGAACGAGGCGTGATCAGCGACGCGCGATCAGGTCCACGCCCGTGTAGGTATGCGGTGAAAGGCTGCGCAACTGGTCCTTCACTTCCGGCGCCACGTTGAGGCCGTTGATGAAGGCGGCGATGTCCTCACGGGTGATGCGCTCCTTACCGCGCGTCAATTCCTTCAACAGTTCATAGGGCTTCGGAAAGCCTGCCCTGCGCAGCACGGTCTGTATGCCTTCGGCCACGACCGCCCATTGCTCGTCAAGATCGCTCGCGATGGTGCGTTCGTTCAACAACAGTTTGCCGAGCCCTTTCATGATGGCATCCACTGCGATGTGCGTATGGGCCATGGGCACGCCGATGTTGCGCGTGACGGTGCTGTCCGTGAGATCACGTTGCAACCGCGAGACGGGCAGCTTCTCGCTGAGGTGACCGAAGAGCGCGTTCGCGATACCGAGGTTCCCTTCCGCGTTCTCAAAGTCGATGGGGTTCACCTTGTGCGGCATGGCACTGCTGCCCACTTCACCCGCTTTGATGCGCTGGCGGAAGTAGTCCATGCTGATGTAGGTCCACAGATCGCGGCACAGATCGATCAGGACGGTGTTGATCCGGCGCATCGCATCGAACACGGCGGCCAGGTTGTCGTAGTGCTCGATCTGCGTGGTGTACTGCTGGCGCCGCAGGCCCAACGTGTCCTCGCAGAAGCGATCGGCCAAACGCGGCCAATCCAGTTCCGGGTAGGCCGCCACATGCGCATTGAAGTTGCCGGTGGCGCCGCCGAACTTGCAGCTGAACGGCACCGCACGCAACAGCTTGAGTTGACCGTCCAGCCGTTCCACGTACACCTCGATCTCCTTCCCGAGCCGCGTAGGTGATGCCGGCTGACCATGCGTGCGCGCCAGCATCGGTATCTGCGCCCAATCGAGTGCGTAGCCGTGCAGCTTGTCACGCAGCGCGGTGATGCCGGGCAGGTAGTGCGTGAAGACGTGGTCCTTGACCAACAGCGGCAGTGCCGTGTTATTGATGTCCTGCGAAGTGAGCGCGAAATGCACGAACTCCTTCCTGTCACCGAAGCCCAGATCCTCCAAGCGCTCCTTCAACCAGTACTCAACGGCTTTCACGTCGTGGTTCGTCGTGCGCTCGATCTCCTTGATCCGCTCCGTATCGGCCGGGCCGAGCGCTGCGATCCGATCGCGCAGGCCAGCGAGCATATCCGTGGCGGCACCGGCCAGCTCCGGCAGCGGCAGGCGGCAGAGGAAGGTGAAATACTCCAGCTCGACCTGCAGACGGTACCGCATCAGCGCATGTTCGCTGTACCACTGCCCCAGCACGGCGGTGCGGTCGCGGTAGCGGCCATCGATGGGAGAAATGGCGGTGAGCGGGCTCAATTCCATGGCAGGCGGCGAAGGTACGCGGCCGGGCTTCGTTACTTCGTGGCCCGTCGCTTGCGTGGAGCAGGCGCTTTTGTCCAACATGCGCACGATCCTCCTTACCTCCTTCGCCCTGCTGGCCTGCGGGCAGCAACGTTCCACCACCGCTACCACAGCGACAACGCGCTTCGGCAGCGACAAGGACGCGACCTTCTTCACCTTGGAACGCACGCCTTGCTTCGGGAAATGCCCCGCCTATATCGTCACCATCAAGGCCGATGGCAGCGCCACTTATGACGGCAGGCGCTTCGCGGAACGGGAAGGACTCTACTCGGGTCAAGTGAGTGCTGCCACCATGCAACAATTGCTCGACCGAGCGAAGTCGATCGGCTTCTTCGAGATGCAGGACCGGTACGATGGCCAGGTGACCGACCTGCCCAGCACCATCATCCGGGTGAACGCGGATGGGAAGGACAAGAAGGTCGTTGGGCGCTACAAGGAACCCAGCACGTTCCGGCCCTTCGCCACCTATGCGGATACGCTGCTTTCCACCGTGAAATGGGTTCCTGCCCAGAGCGGGGATCATTGAAAAGGACCGGCTGCCCTCCGGCGAACCGTTCGTCCCTCTCCCACTGTTGGCGCTGTGATCGTCCCGGCTACTTTAGCCGCCCCCTTGTCGGCCGGTGCGTTCCGCCCGGTCACCGTTAACGAACCGAACAACCGAATGAAGAAGTCCCTTTTGCTGGCCGGCCTGCTGCTGGCGGCCACTATCCACGCGCAGGAAGGCATGTGGATGCTGAACACATTGAAGCAGGTGAACGAGGCCGATATGCAGCGCCTCGGGTTCAAGCTCACGGCCGATGATGTGTACAGCCTGAACAAGAGCAGCATGAAGGACGCCGTCGCACGCCTCGGCGGTGGCTTCTGCAGCGGTGAGGTGGTGAGTTCCGAAGGCCTGATGCTCACCAACCACCACTGCGGCTTCGAGGCCATCCAGAGCGCCAGCAGCGTGGAGCACGACTACCTCACCGACGGTTTCTGGGCGAAGACCCGGGCCGAGGAGAAGCCCGCCGGTTTCTACGTGAGCTTCCTGGACCACATCGACAACGTGACCGATTCCGTTCGTGCCCTGCTGAAGGACAACATGAGCGAAGAAGAGCGCCAGGCCCTTATCGAAGGCGAGTCAGCCCGTTTCGAGGCGAAGGCCGTGGGTGATGCCAAGCACATGAGCGCCGACTTCAAGGTGATGTACGAAGGCAACGAGTTCTACGTCTTCGTGTACAAGGATTATCCTGACGTGCGCATGGTGGGTGCCCCGCCGAGCGCCATCGGCAAGTTCGGCGGCGACACGGACAACTGGGAGTGGCCACGTCACACGGGTGACTTCAGCATGTTCCGCATCTACACCGGCCCTGATGGCGAGCCCGCTGAACCCAGCGACGCGAACATCCCCTACAAGCCGAAGTACTGGTTCCCCGTGAGCCTCGACGGTCTGAAGGAAGGCGACTTCACCATGGTGATGGGTTGCCCCGGCAGCACCGATCGCTTCCTCAGCAGCCATGGCGTTGCGCTCGCGTTGGACATCGAGCAGCCGAGCCGTGTGAAGATCCGCGGCAAGAAGCTCGACCTGATGAAGGAGGACATGGACGCGAGCGATGCCGTGCGCATCAAGTACGCGAGCAAGTACGCGCAGGTGGCCAACTACTGGAAGTACTTCATCGGCCAGCAGAAAGGCCTGAAGCGCTTGCACGTGCAGGACCGCAAGAAGAAGCAGGAAGGCGAACTGATGGCGTGGATCAATGCCGACGCCACTCGCAAGGCCAAGTACGGCAGCTTCAACGATGACCTTGCCACCGGCTACGCCGAACAGACCAAGTACACCAAGGCCAACACCTACATGGGTGAAGCGGCCTTCGGTTGCGAGAATATCCTGCTCGGCCTGCGCCTCTATGGCCTGTACAACCAGTTGAAGACCGACCCGAAGGACGCCGCGAAAGTGAGCGCCGGTGTGATGCGCGCGCGTGGCCGCATGGAAGAGATGTGGAAGGACTACAACCCGGCCACCGACCAGAAGATCACCGCAGCGATGTTCAAGATGATCCATGACGATGTGCAGCGCGATATGCAGCCGAGCGTCATGAACGACGTGGAGAAGAAGTACAAAGGCGACTTCAACAAGTGGGCAGCCGAACTCTTCAAGACCAGCATGCTCTGCGACAGCGCCAAACTGAGCGCCTTCCTGGCCAAGCCCACGCTGAAAGCGATGGAGAAGGACATGGGCATGCAGGCCGCCATCAGCTGCCTCGAGTTCTACCGCGGTGCTTTGGGACCTGCGCTGCAAGCCTCACAGGCACGCATCGATCGTGGTTATCGCCTGATGGTGGCAGCCATGCGCGAGCGCGAACCGAACCGCATGTGGTACCCGAACGCGAACAGCACCATCCGCGCGAGCTACGGGCAGGTGGGTTCGTACAAGCCCGCTGACGCGAAGCACTACGACTACGTGACCACGGCGAACGGCATCCTGGAGAAGGAGGACAACACCAACGAGGAGTTCGTTGTGCCGAAGCGCCAGCATGAACTGCTGGTGGCGCGTGACTTCGGTCGCTATGCCGATGCCAACGGTGAACTGATCACCTGCTTCATCAGCAAGAACGACATCACCGGTGGTAACAGCGGCAGCCCGGTGATCAACGGCAACGGCGAACTCGTCGGTATCGCCTTCGATGGCAACTGGGAAGCCATGAGCGGAGACATCGCTTTCGAGCCCGAACTGCAGCGCACCATCAGCGTGGACATCCGCTACGTACTGTGGGTGATCGACAATTACGCTGGTGCCAAGAACCTGGTGGACGAGATGACGCTCGTGACGCACCCGAAGGAAGTACCGCAAGCCGCACCGGTTCCCGCTCCGGAGACGGTGGTTCCTGCGAAAGTCCCGGCCAAGCCCACCTCCACGACGAGGCCAGTGACGAAGCCTGCGAACAAGAAGGGCTGATCGTTCCGATCCCACGAGAACGGCGGCGATTGGCCGCCGTTCTTCTTTCAACAGGTTCGACCTGTTACAACAGCTTCGCATCCGAAGAACCCTTTGCTTCGCGACGATGCGCCTACCCATACCCGCTGCCCTCGTCATCTTAACGCTCATCGGTTGTCAGCATCGTCCCGCCTCGCTGGAGGTAACGAACGTGGTCACTTCCGATGTGCCCGGCAGCAGTGGCGCATCGGTGGTCCGGTTGGACAAGGAGGGCAACATGATCGTGGCGGGCGTCTTCGAGAAGAACTTCACGTTGGCGGGCATCACCCTGCAGAGCTATGGCCGACACGACATCTTCCTGGCCAAGTTCGATCGGGAACACCGCGTGCAATGGGTGGAGGCCTTCGGCGGCCCCGGCAACGATTTCCCGCCGGACGTCGCGGTGGCGGACGATGGCACGATCACGCTCTGCTGCGATTTCGAGAACATGTTGAACCTGTCCCAGCGTTTCGCGCTTTACGCGGATGGCCATGGACAAGGATTGATCCGCGTTGGCCCGGATGGCAGTGGGAAGGAGGTGGTGGAAGTGCAGTGCAAAGGCGGCAAGCACGAGGTGCAGATCAACTCGCTCGTGACAGGATCGGATGCCTCGGTGAAGGCCGTAGGCAACTTCAGCGCGGATACGCTTCTCGTACGCGTCTTCAGCGTGGATGGCACGGAGAAGCACCGTGAAACACGTACCGCGCAAGGTTCGGCCGACCTCTTCCTGCTCTCCTTGGCCGAAGGCGCTGCGCCGGTGGTGAACGCCCATAAAGAAGAAGGCTCCGTGTACGGCCTGAACAACCGGCTCGCCACAGCAGCGAATGGTGGCTACCTGCTGTGCGGCACACGTCCGGGTCAGTTGCGCTTCGCTGAGAAGGACGCCAGCGGCAGTGGTGTCTATTTCGCTTCGCTGGAAAAGGACCTTACCGCGGCCGTGGCACGACCGCTGACGCTGATGTGCTCCGAACCGTCCTCCTTGAGCGTGGACGGTCTGTGCTCCAACGGTGACGGCGGAGCCTGGCTACTGTTGGGCTTCAGTGGCAATGTGCGCTCGCTCGATAGGAACGAGAACTGGAATTCAGGCCAGGGCAAGGACGCCTTGTTACTCCGCGTGTCGGCGGACGGAACCATCGAAGCAGCGCAGCACTACGGCAACGGTGATGACCTCTTCATGAAGGGTCTGGTACGGAACGGATCGGACCAGCACCTGTTCCTCGCCGGTTACCATCACGGCGCGCTGTCGATCACTGATGGAACGCAGCTTCCTGCGGATGGCAAGTACAACGGTTTCGTATTGGAACTCCATGAGGACCTGAGCGTTCGATCCGTGCACCACACCGCTGGCGCCGGGCAACAGTTCATGCTGGGACTTGATGCACGCGAAGGACAGGTCGCTGTCTGCGGCACCTACTTCCAGCAGGGTATTATCGGCAACATCGAGCTGCCACAGCCGGGTGGTCGTTTCTTCGCGGTGAACATGAACACAGCGGTCCACTGATGCGCCTGCTCATCGCCGACGACGATCCGTTGACCTCGGACCAGTTGCGCTTCTTCGCGACGAAGCTGGGGCACGAGGTGCGCGTGGTGAACGATGGCGCGGCGGCCTTGATAGCGCTGGGCAAGGGCTCGTTCGATGCTTTGGTACTTGACGTTCACATGCCCGGTTTGAGTGGTCCGGAACTACTGGCTGCCATCGGTGATCGGCTACCCACCATCATCGTGAGCGGCGATGCTTCCTTCGCCGTGGCCAGCTATCGCTTCCGCGTTCTGGACTACTTGCTGAAGCCCGTTGGCTTCGATGCGTTCGCTGCCGCACTTCGTAAACTGGATACAGCAGCGCCCGCCGCTCGCTCTTCGGATGAGCACACCGTGTTCGTGCGCACCGGGAACGACATCGCGCGGCTCGATCTGCGTGATGTGCGCTTCATCAAGAGTGATAGCAATTACGTGCGGTTCACCTTGGGCGATCGCGAGATCACCAGCCTGATGAACCTGAAGGACCTTGAGGTGAAACTGCCTGCCAACTTCGTTCGTGCGCACCGCAGCTACATCGTGAATCTGGACCATGTGGAGCGCATGGACAGCAACGACATCAAGGTGGGCGGCGTGCTGATCCCCGTGAGCGACAGCTACCGCGAGGAACTGCTCGGCCGTCTCAAGTTGTTGTGATCAACGCGCGTTGTGCCCGAAGGAAGGCGCGGTCGCAAATGCGGAAGGTCTCTTCCAACTCCGGGGGAAGCACGCGGATGTTGCCGATGCCGAGCGCGTCCAATGCAGCGATCGCTTGATCAAGCTTCAAGAGCTGCCAATGCGGTCGTAGGGCGTGACGGGTATCGGCGAGCTGTTGCGCATCCTGCCGCTCCAACGCGGCGCGCAGGGCGAGCCGCCGTTGCGTGAATTCCTTGCGGTACTGCTGATAGACCCGCAGCAGTGCTTCCGGATCCTGGTCATACTGCTTTGCCAGCGCTTCGATGTCCGGCTCCTGATCCATCCCTTCCCGATCGCTCCAGAAGGCCACCGTGCGTAGCAAGTTGTCCTTGTCGATCGGCTTGGTCACATGATCGTTCATGCCAGCCTTGAGCGCATCGGCGACATCGCTTGCTGCGGCATAGGCGGTCACGGCGATCATCGGCGTGTAGCGATGCCGCTTGGTGCCACGCAGCCGCAGGGCCAGTTCGGCTCCGTTCATGCCTTCACCCAGCCCAAGGTCGATCAAGAGCACATCGAAGCGCTCGACCTCACAACGTGTGATCGCGTCCTCACCGTTCATTGCCAGTTCGATGTCCCATCCCCACTTCGTTGCCCATTGTTCCATGAGCATCCGATTGGTGGCCACGTCTTCCACGTAAAGGACGTGAAGCCCTGTTGTTCTTGCTGTTGGTTCAGAGACAAGTCCAGGAGCAGGCGCAGGGGCAAGAAGCAGGGGGATGTGCACGGTGAACGTGGAGCCGAGACTAGGAACGCTCTCGAGTTGCAGTGTTCCGCCGAGAGCGGCCACTACCCTGCTCGTGATCGCCAGACCAAGGCCGGCGCCGTTGTCCTCGTCGCCGCTGGCGCGCTCATACCGCTGGAAGACACGTTCGCGGTCGCTTTCAGGAATGCCGGGGCCCGTATCGGCCACCTTCAGTAGCAGCATGTTACCGCTCATGGATGCACGCACATCGACCTGACCGATACGCGTGAAACGCACAGCGTTACCGACCAGGTTGTCGATGACCTGATGAAGCCTCAAGCTGTCGCCCTGTGCGCGGTCTGGAAGTCCGTTGAGATCGGTGCGCAATGCGATGCCTTTCGCGCGAGCGGCAGGTTCATGCGCCAAGGCGATATCCATGATCAACGTGCGCGGATCGAACGGCTCGCTGCGCAGTGCCAGTTTCCCTTGCTCGATGCGCGACCCCAGCAGCAGATCATCCACGAGCCCTTTCAATCGCTCCGCACTGCGACGAACAACGTTCAGCTTCTCCTGATCGGTGGTAGAGAGCTCGGTCGTATCGATATCGGCCGACATGCCGATGATGGCGTTCAGTGGTGTGCGCACCTCGTGGCTCATGTTCGCCAGCAGTTCCTTGCGTTCACGATCGCTCGTTTCCGCTACGGCTCGCGCCACCTCCAGTTCCTTCACACGCTCATCGATGCGTTGCTGCATGATGCGCAGTCCACGCGCCATCTGGCCGATCTCATCCCGACGTGTGGCTGGCAGGTCCACCGCTTCACCAACGGCGTAGCGCTCCATGCGACCTGTCAAGCGCTTCAACCGTGCGCGCACGCTCATGGCGAACAGCAACGCGAGCAGCACGGCCCCCAGCCAAACGGGAAGCAGCACCCGCAGCAGGCGCAACCGCTCTGCACGCAAGCCCGCGAGCACATCGCTCATCGGCCGGGTGATCGCCAGCGTGTAGGGCTGGAGTGAAGGACCGATGCTTAATGGCCGGATGGCGTACAGAATAGTGTCCGGTGAAGGAATGGACCGACCATGAGGAAATGAGTTGCTCAGATCCGGTATCGCGTCAATAAGGGTGAACGATCCTCCGTACTCGAACCGGAAGGTGAGCGCACTATCGGGATGCAGCAGCAGTTCGCCCTGCTCGTTGGCGATCATCAAGGTGGAGGAACTGTCGGCCAGCGCCAGGAGCGAAGCGAAGAAGGGGCGCAGATCGGCGTTGATGACCACCATGCCCTCACGGTTTCCCTTCGGTGAGAAGAGCGGCGCGCTCGCTCGCAACGTGGGCATCACCGGTCGCTGGACCACGCCGTGTTCCTTGTTCAGATCGATGGCCGAATAAGCGCGTTCCCCAGCGGGCAGGTCCATCGTGACCCTGTAATAATCCCTATCCCCTTTCGCTTGAAGGAGGCTATCCGGAACGCGCTCTACATGGCCATCCGTGCGGTCGAAACGGATCACTTCCATGCCGAGACTGTCCGCAGCGATCACCCGCATCTGCGCGTGAAGCGCGTGGCTGCGGATGAAGGGATCGATGAAGTCGGCCATGCGTGAAACGGCGGTACGCACCGCGGCCGTGTCACCGCTATCGGCAACGGCACACCAGGCCTGCACCGCCCGGCTCGTAGCCAGTTGCTCCAGGTCCTCCTGGAGCGCGTGGTCGAAAGCCTGAACGTGAGCGGCGGCCACATCAAGCGTATGGCTCAGTGCGCCGTGCGCCTGATCGATGAGTCCCTCCCGAGCTGCCTTCCAACCGAACCAACCCGTGACCACCGCCGCCAGCAACGACAACAGCGCAAAGACGATGGTGAAGCGGGTGACGATGCTCGCGTACCAAGGCGTTCCGCTTCTCACGTTCGACATCACAGGCATGGGCGTCATCGCCCGCTTCGAATGTACTCGCGTCGATCAGCGCGCGGAAGGCGTTGTGCGCTCGTGCCAGGACAGCACCGCACCGATGGAGGCGAGCAACGGCGCGAAGGTGATGCCCACCAGCGGGATCTTCATCAGCAGGTTGAAGCAGATGCCGTTCGCGAGCACCATGCCTCGTTCCTCACGCGCGGCGCGGGAACTGGCACGGATGCCCAGCCGCTGGCGCTCGAAGACATAGTCGAACATGCTGAAGCCATAGAACCAGCATGAGACCAGCCAGAGGAAAGGAGCCGACACCAACGCCAACGGAGGAAGAAAGAAGGTGATGGACCACACCAGGATGTTGATCGCCAGTTCGAGCAGTCCATTGCGCAACGCCATGAGTATGCCACGGCCGACATCACGAAGGAACCGCCCCAGGCGGAAGGGGTACGAGCGACCCGTGAGCTTCTCCTCGGCCGCTTCGCTCGCATAGGCCATCACGGGTGAAAGCACGACCAGCACGATGTACTTGCCGATCAGCGAGAACAAAAAGAAGAACGCGAGCCGCAGAACAAGCCCCAACAGGAGAGAACTCGTTGTATTGAGCACGGACTTCGCATCGTTCCAGATCCCTTGCAGTCCGCTCTCTGTAGAAGGGGTGATATCGAACGTGATGTACTGCCCGATCCATACCTGAGCGGCATGCACCGCTGCCTGGCCCAACCAGACGAAGCCTGCTGCGAAAGCGACCCACAACACCAAGGGCACCAGGAACATCCACCACAGCCCGTTGGTGAAGGCGAAGCCCAACGCGCGTGAAAAACCGCGCAGCCCCGCTCCGAACCCGTTCATGCCCGAAAGGAAATACGCCGCAGCGGATCAGCGCTTGCGCGAAGCCTGCTGCTGTTTCTGGATCTCCTCGATGCGCTGCTGCCAGCGGCTCTTCTTCCGGGGCTTGGCCATGGCCGCCTCCAGCTCCGTGCGCAACTTCTTCTCGTCGATGAAGTACTTCGCCAGCACGGTCATCTGCAGGATGCTGATCAGGTTGGCCAGCAGGTAGTAGTAGCTCAGACCAGCAGGACGTGAGTTCATGAAGAAGAGCATCATGAAGGGGAAGATCCACATCATCATCTTCATGCTGGGCATGCCCTGTTGCTGCGGCATCTGGCGCGTGGTGATCAACGAATAGATGATGGTGCTGCCGGCCATGAGGATGGTGAACAGGCTCACGTGCGAGCCATAGCCGAGCGGGATCTCGAACGGCAGCGTGGCGATGGAATCATAGCTGCTCAGGTCGTCGGCCCATAGGAACTTCTGCTGTCGCAGTTCGATGCTGCTGGGGAAGAAGGAGAGCATCGCATACAGGATCGGGATCTGCAGCAGCATCGGTACACAGCCCGCAGCGGGACTCACTCCTGCCTTGCGGTACAGGTCCATCATCGCCTGCTGGCGCTTCAGTGGTTCATCGGCCGGGTACTTCTTGTTGATGGCCTCGGTCTCCGGCCGCAGGGCGCGCATGCGGGCGCTGCTCTTCTGGTTGCGATAGGCCACGGGCATCAACAGCAGCTTGATCGCGATAGTGAGCACCAGGATGATGATGCCGTAGCTGAGGTTGAACTTGCCCAGGAACTGGAAGATCGGGATCACCACGAAACGGTTCAGCCAGCCGAAGATGCCCCAGCCCAGATCGATGATCCGGTCGAACTCGGGGATCTTCGTGCGGCGCAGCGTGTTGTACTGGTTCGGACCAACGAATACGCGCATGGAGAGGTCCGCCTTGTCCGCAGGTTCCTGATCGAAGAAGAGCTTCGCCTCGTAGCGCTTGGTGTGTGCGGTGTCGCCGGGCAGTTGCGTGATGGCGATCTCACTGCCGTTGCTGCGGAAGCCCTTGTCCTGCACCAATGCCAGGCTGAAGAAGTCCTGCTTGAAGGCCACCCAGTTCGTGCGTCCTTCCAGTTGCTTGCGCTCGTCACCGTTCTCCTTCAGGTAGGTGCGGTCCTCGTTCATGTAGCGGTAGAACACCGTGCACTTCATCTGCTCGGTAGGCAGGTGCTTCTCGTTGTTCCGGCCCACCACTTCCCAGTGGAACATGACGTTGCGGGGGTCCACTTCCTTCTTCAGGCCGACGATCTCAGCGTTCACGTGCATGAACCAATCGGCGCTGTCCAAGCGGTAGGTGATGGCGAAGTACTTGGACGGATCCCCGGTCGGAGCGGTCAAACGCACGCCGCTGTTGCCGAGCTTCTCCGCTTTGAAGTGGAGATCCCGCGTGCTCACGTCCAGGTTGCCGAGGAAGAACTTGTATTCGAACACACCGCTGTCCGGCTCCTGCAAGAGCAACGGTTGACCGCCATAGGTCTTGTAATCCTTCAGACGGATCACACCCGGCCGCGCTCCCTTGGTGCTGATGCTCACCTGGAGCTTCTCGTTCTCCAGTGTCACCACTTCATCGGTACCGGTGCTGGCCGCTTGGAAAATGCCGAAGCGGGACGCCAGTTCGGCCTTGTTCAGACTATCGATGCGGGCGATGCGGGCACTGTCGCTCAGGGTCGTGTCACGATGCAGCTGTGCGATGGCGGGAGAAGCAGGAGAAGCTGCGGATGCCGGAACGTCGACAGCACTGTCGGCCATGGCCTTCTTGGCCTGTTCCTCCTTCTGGATGGCCACCGTGGCCAGGCTGTCCTGTTCCCGCTGCATGCGGGCTACTTCTTCCTTGCTGGGGGCGGTCCAGATCTGGTAGCCGATGAGAATGGCTGCCATCATGACCAACCCGATGATCGTATTGCGGTCCATGAATGCGAAAGGGCGGCGAAGATAGCCGCCGCTTCCGGAGAGGGCCGGTGATCTTCAGCAAGCCGCGAGAACGCAGGAAAACGGACCGAACGGTCTACGGTATCTCAGCCGGGACAGCCTGATCAGCCCTTCTGCTGCGCCCGGATGATGTTCAGCGCACCGCCCGCCTTGAACCACTCGATCTGCTGGGCATTGTAGGTGTGGTTCACCTGGATGGTCTCTTTCGACCCATCCTTGTGGTTCAATACCAGCGTGAGCGGCTTGCCCGGCGCGAAAGCGGTAAGGTCCGTGAAGTCGATGCGGTCGTCCTCCTGGATCCTGTCGTAATCCGCCTCGTTGGCGAAGGTGAGGGCCAGCATGCCCTGCTTCTTCAGGTTCGTCTCGTGGATGCGTGCGAAACTCTTCACGAGCACGGCCTTCACACCGAGGTGGCGCGGTTGCATGGCAGCATGCTCACGGCTGCTGCCTTCGCCGTAGTTCTGATCCCCCACCACGATGCTCGGCACTCCGGCCGCCTTGTATGCGCGTTGCGTTGCGGGCACCGGACCATAGCTGCCGTCGAGCTGGCTCTTCACCTCGTTGGCCTTGCCGTTGAAGAAGTTGGTGGCGCCGATCAGCGTGTTGTTGCTGATGTTGTCCAAATGACCACGGTAGCGCAGCCACGTTCCGGCCATGCTGATGTGATCGGTGGTGCACTTGCCCTTCGCCTTGATGAGCACCACGGCGCCGGTGATGTTCTTGCCATCCCATGCGGGGAAAGGCTCCAGCAGTTGCAGGCGCTCGCTGTCCGGCTTCACCACCACCTCCACCTTGCTGCCGTCCTCGGCGGGTGCCTTGTAGCCAGCGTCCTTCACGTCGAAGCCTTTGGGGGGAAGCTCCAGCCCTTTCGGCTCATCGAGCTTCACCTTCTTCCCTTCCTCGTTGACCAGTTCATCGGTCATCGGGTTGAAGGTGAGGTCACCGGCGATGGCGAGCGCTGTCACCACTTCCGGGGAGGCCACGAAGGCGTGGGTGTTCGGGTTGCCGTCGTTCCGCGCGCTGAAGTTGCGGTTGAAGGAGGTGATGATCGAGTTCTTGCGGTTCGGGTCATCCGTATGGCGCGCCCATTGACCGATGCACGGTCCGCAGGCGTTGGCCAGCACCACCCCACCCATCTTGTCGAAGGTGCCCAGGATGCCATCGCGCTCGGCGGTGTAACGCACCTGCTCACTGCCCGGGGTGATGGTGAACTCGCTCTTCGCTTTCAGTTTCTTGTCCACGGCCTGCTGCGCGAGCGAAGCACTGCGGGTAAGATCCTCGTAGCTGCTGTTGGTGCAGGAACCGATGAGGCCAACTTCGAGTTTGGCGGGCCAGTTGTTCTCCTTCACCGCCGCGGCGAACTTGCTCAGTGGCCAGGCCAGATCCGGGGTGAAGGGACCGTTGATATGCGGCTCAAGATCACTGAGGTTGATCTCGATCACCTGATCGAAATACTTCGCCGGATCGGCATACACCTCCGGATCGCCTTGCAGATGCTCAGCGATGGCGTCCGCCAACGCAGCCACCTCCGTGCGGCCCGTGCCCTTCAGGTAGCGACGCATGCTGTCATCGTAGCTGAAGGTCGAAGTGGTCGCGCCGATCTCAGCGCCCATGTTGGCGATGGTACCCTTGCCCGTGCAGCTCATGCTCTCCGCGCCCGGCCCGAAGTACTCGACGATGGCCCCGGTACCGCCTTTCACGGTGAGGATACCGGCGACCTTCAGGATCACATCCTTGGCGGAAGCCCAGCCGCTGAGCTTGCCGGTCAGTTTCACACCGATCAGCTTCGGCCATTTCAGTTCCCAAGCCAGACCGCTCATCACGTCGCAGGCATCCGCCCCTCCCACACCGATGGCGATCATGCCCAGACCACCGGCGTTCACCGTGTGGCTGTCGGTGCCGATCATCATGCCGCCCGGGAAGGCGTACTGCTCCAGTACCACCTGGTGGATGATCCCCGCACCTGGCTTCCAGAAGCCGATGCCGTACTTGTTGCTGATGCTCTCCAGGAAAGAGAACACTTCATTGCTCTTGTTGAGCGCGTCCTGCAGGTCCTGCTTCGCCCCCACCCTTGCTTGGATCAAGTGATCGCAGTGCACGGTGCTCGGCACAGCCACCTTCTTGCGTCCGGTAGTGCTGAACTGAAGCAGCGCCATTTGCGCGGTGGCATCCTGCATAGCCACGCGGTCCGGAGCGAAATCGACATAGTCCTTCCCACGGCCGAACGCGCTCTTCGCGTCACCGTCCCACAAATGGGCATAGAGGATCTTCTCGGTGAGGGTGAGCGGGCGGCCAACGGCCTTGCGGGCAGCGGCAACGCGTGAAGGATAGCGGCTGTAGACCGCCTTGATCATGTCGAGGTCGAAGATCTGGGACATCAGCGCTTGAACGGGGCTTGGTTCGGGCCGCGAAGGTACTTGCACCGCCGTTCGCATGCAGGCCGTGGTGGCTTCTTATCGACAACCCGACGAATAAACCGGAGCGGATAAGAAGCCGCGATTACCTTCACCTCATGCGGAACCGGCGTGACACCACCTCACGCTCCTTCGCCCGGCCCTTTTCGTTCCTGCGGATCGGCGCTCCGGCCTTGGTGCTCGGCATCATTGCGGCACTGCCATGTCGACCGGTCGATCAGCTCGTACGCGTCACGATCGGACTGGACATCGTACTTCTGATCGCGCTTACCTGGCTGGTCCATCGGCTGCTGCGCGAGCGCTTTGCCTGATCGCAGAGCGAAGCGAACTACTCGACCACAACCGGCGATCGATCAGCAAGAAAGGCTGGATCGATCCATGCGCCCAGACCGGGTGCATGCGGCACATCGATCGACCCGTTCGGCCCATAGGTGATGCCGCCTTTGACGGGATCCGTGGTGAACATCAAAGGCGTGTCCATGTCGCAGAACTTGACCGCCGGACTGGAAAGGGCGAGCGACGCGGCGGCGGTCCAGGCCAACCGTGATTCGAGGAAACCCCCGACCTGCACCTCGATCCCCGCAGCTTCCGCCTGTGCCAGGATCTTCCAGGCTTTGAACAGACCTGCGCTCTTCCCCAGCTTCACATTGAAGCGCTGACAGGAACCAAGAGCGATGAGGCGTTCGGCATCATGGTGATCGCAACAGCTTTCATCTGCCATAAGGGGAATTGGCGACGCTTCCTTCAACCGGCGCAGCTCCATGAACTGCCAGCGAGGGATCGGTTCTTCGCAGTGCTCGATACCCAACGGACCAAGTGTTCGAAGCACTCGCTCGGCCGTCGTAGGATCCCATCCTTGGTTGGCGTCGATGCGCAGCGGGATCGATGGAACGCTCGCACGTATCGCACGGATCCTCCTGATGTCCAGATCGCCATCACCGCCCAGCTTCACCTTGATCACAGGGAATCCGCGGCCTTGAATGTCCAATGCATCCTCGGCCATGCGCTCCGGCTCGCCGATGCTCACGGTGTAGTCCGTGTGCAGGGTTCGTGGGTGTACGGCGCCGAGGAATTGCCAAAGCGGTTGCCCCACCGATCGCGACGCGAGGTCGTGCAAGGCGATGTCGAAAGCGCTTTTGATGCTGTTGTTGCCGAAGATGACCCGGTCCATGAGCGCATGCGCGCCTTGGATGTCGCTCGCATCATGGTGCAGCAATGCGTTGGCCAGCAGACGCCCTACAGACAAGCAGGTCTCAGCGGTCTCTCCGTTGATCGTCCAGAACGGACTGCACTCACCCTGCCCGATGGCTCCATCGCTGGTGTGCAGGACCACCACCACATTGTCCGCCTCCTGGCAAGGCCCCAAGGAGGTGATGAACGGCTTGATGAGCGGAACGCGCAGGCGATAGAGTTCTACGCGCCGGATGGATGCACCCATGGGCTGAAGATGCGACAAAGAAAAAGGGGCCTTGCGGCCCCTCCTCCCATAGTGCGTTCATGCGCTCACTCCTCCACCACCTCGAACGGGATCTGCTTGACCACGTCGCGGTGGAAGGTGACCTCGGCCTCGTACTTGCCGATGGTCTTGATGGCATCGCCTTTCAGCTTGATGTGCTTGCGCTCGATCTCCACACCGAGGAGCTTGAAGGCATCGGCGAGCATGATGTTGTTCACGCTGCCGAAGATCTTGCCCTTCTCGCCCACCTTCGCGCCGATCTTGATCGTCTTGTTGGCGAGCATGTCAGCATGCTTCTCGGCTTCGGTCTTGAGCTTCGCCTCCTTGTGGGCGCGCTGCTTCATGGTCTCGGCCAGTTGCTTGCGCTCGCTCTCCGTTGCGGCCACGGCGATACCGCGGGGCAGCAGGTAGTTGCGGGCGTAGCCCTCGCGCACCTTCACCACGTCATTGGCGTAGCCCAGGTTGTCCACGTCTTTCTTCAGGATCACTTCCATGGTCGTACGTGTTGAGGGTTACTTCATCATATCAGCCACGTACGGCATGAGGGCCAGGTGGCGGCTGCGCTTGATGGCCTGCGATACCTTCTTCTGGTACTTCGCGCTGGTGCCGGTGAGGCGGCGCGGCAGGATCTTGCCTTGTTCGTTCACGAAGCGGAGAAGGAAGTCGCCATCCTTGTAGTCGATGTAAGTAATGCCCATCTTCTTGAAGCGGCAGTACTTCTCCTTCTTGGTCTCGATGGAGATCGGCGTGAGGTAGCGGATCTCGTTGTTGGCACCGCCGGCAGAAGCTGCTGCGGGGGCCGGGGTCGTCGCTGTTTCGCTCATTTCCGATCGGTGTTAGGCTCCTTCAACGTTCTCCTTCTTCTTGCGGGGAGCGCGGGCCGGTTTTTCCGGGGCACTGCCGTCAGCAGAGCCGGTCGCGCGGTCGCGGCGCTTCTCGGCGAAGGAGATGTGATGCTTGTCCATGGCCACGGTGAGGAAGCGGATCACGCGTTCGTCACGGCGGTATTCGGTCTCGAGCTTGTCGATGAACGCAGGTTCACTTTCGAACTCGATCAGGTGGTAGAAGCCCGAGGACTTCTTCTGGATCGGATACGCGAGTTTGCGCATCCCCCAGCTCTCTTCATGGTGGACCTTACCATGGCCTTTTTTCACGAGGTCTTTGAACTTCTTTACCGCCTCCTTTGTCTGGTCCTCAGACAAAACGGGTGTTAGAATGAAGACGGTTTCGTACCGGTTGGTCATTGGTGACGTTCGGTTATTGGGGCCGCGAATGTAGATCAAATACCCCTACGTACAACCGAATGCCAAGCCCCAAGCTCCAAGCCGCAAGCCACATGGGGTCTCCATAGCACCATCGGGACCAAAGCTCGCGGCTTGGAGCTTGCGGCTTGGAGCTTGGGGCTCACAGCTCATCCAGAGGTAAGAACGGTCGGTTCAACACGTGTTGAGATCTGATCCTTCCACGGCCGGGGTGGGGGTCTATCTTCGGCGCCGTGAGCCAGGAGAAATTCGTTGTCAGCGCGCGCAAGTACCGGCCCGCCCTGTTCGATACGGTGGTAGGCCAGGAGGCGGTGACCAACACGCTGAAGAACGCGATCAAGAACCATCACCTCGCCTCCGCCTTCCTGTTCACTGGTCCGCGGGGGGTAGGTAAGACCACCTGCGCCAGGATCCTGGCCCGCACGATCAACTGCGAGAACCTGGGCGAAGACCTCGTGCCCTGCGGCAAATGCGCACCGTGCGTCACCTTCGAGGAGGGCCACAGCCTGAACATCTTCGAACTGGACGCCGCCAGCAACAACAGTGTCGATGACATCCGCAACCTGATCCTGCAGGTGCAGATCGCCCCCCAGGTAGGCACCAAGAAGGTGTACATCATCGATGAGGTGCACATGCTCAGCCAGGCGGCCTTCAACGCTTTCCTGAAGACACTGGAAGAGCCTCCCTCCTACGCCATCTTCATACTGGCCACCACGGAGAAGCACAAGATCCTTCCCACCATCCTTTCCCGATGCCAGGTCTTCGACTTCCGTCGGATCAGCGTGCAGGACATCGCCCGGCACCTGGCCGGTATCGCCGCCAAGGAGGGCATCGAAGCGGAGCCGCAAGCCCTGCACACCATTGCCCAGAAGGCGGATGGCGGACTGCGCGACGCACTGAGCATTTTCGACCAGCTGGTCAGCTTCGCGGGGCACCGCCTCACGTATCAGGATGTGGTGAAGAACCTGAACGTGCTGGACCACGATCACTATTTCACCATCACCGAGCAGTTGCTGAAAGGCGATACGGCCGCGGCGCTGGTCACCTTCAACGACATTCTCTTCCAAGGCTTCGACGGTCATCTGTTCGTTGCCGGCCTGGCCCGCCATCTGCGAGACCTGTTGGTTTCGCAGGATCCACGCACGCTGCCGCTGCTGGAGGTGAGCGAGGACCTCGGAACACGCTATGCGCAGCAGGCCGCCGCCGTTCCGCGCGACTTCATCGTGCGCGCATTGGACCGCCTGGCCCAGGTGGACACACAGTACAAGAACAGCAAGGAACCGCGCCTCCTCGTGGAACTGATGCTGATCCAGCTCGCCGCGCCCGCTCCCCGTCCGGCGCCAGCTTCCGAGGAAAAAAAAAGTCCTGACGGTTCATTAGCCGCTCCAACGGCACCGGTCGCACCCAAGTTCTCCGCCCCGCAGCCCGCGCCGGAAGCAGCACCGAAACCCGCACCGGCCGCGGCTCCCGTGGGTTCAGGGGGTACGCCGGTCCGCCGACTCGCTGGCAGCATCTCCATCAAGCAGCAGATGCAGCCGCTCACCATGGCCGCCGAGCCCTCGCCCATGAGCGATGCGCCGGGCCTTGAACCCGTTACCGGTGAGGCACGGTCCAAGCCTGTGAACGCGAGCCTGCTCTCCCGCCTGTGGAACGATTACGCCTTGGCGCGCAAACGCGAAGGCAAGAACAGTCTGCACGCCACGCTCAGCGCACGCGAGCCAGTGATCGCCGGGGAAAGCGCGCTCACCTTCGCCATCGTGAACGAGGTGCAGGAGAAGTACATGCGCGAGGAGAAACCCGCGCTGCTGGGCCACCTGCGCCGCGAACTGAACGACCCATTGCTGGAGCTTTCCGTGGTGAAGGAGGAGGTGAAAGACCTTCGTCCGCGTTACACCACCCGCGACCGCTTCAACATCCTGGCGGAAAAGAACCCTGCCCTGTTGAAGCTGCGGGAAGCCTTGGACCTGGATCTGGGCTGACGTCTTCGCGAAGCCTTGGGCATTGAACGAGGCCGAAGCGATCTTTCATCGGATGTGAGAAATTAAAGATCGCTTCGCTCGCAGACGCGCTCGCGAAGACGGTCACGGGATACTTTCGCGCACCCAAACCAGTCCGGTACAATGTCCAAGATCAAGGTAGCGAACCCCGTAGTGGAACTCGACGGCGATGAGATGACCCGCATCATCTGGAAGTGGATCAAGGACCAGCTCATCCTGCCCTACGTGGAGGTGCCGATCGACTACTACGACCTGGGCATCGAATACCGCGACAAGACGGAGGACAAGGTGACGGTGGACGCGGCGAACGCGATCAAGAAATACAACGTGGGCATCAAGTGCGCGACCATCACGCCGGACGAGGCCCGCGTAAAGGAGTTCGGCTTGAAGCAGATGTGGAAGAGCCCGAACGGCACCATCCGCAACATACTCAATGGAACGGTGTTCCGCGAGCCCATCGTGATCAACAACATCCCGCGCCTGGTGCCGGGCTGGACCAAGCCCATCGTCATCGGCCGCCATGCCTTCGGTGATCAGTACCGGGCCACGGACGCCGTGATCAAGGGCAAGGGCAAGCTCACGCTCACCTTCACCCCTGCCGATGGTTCACCGGCCACCAGCTGGAACGTCTACGACTTCGAGGGCGATGGTGTGGCGCTGAGCATGTACAATACCGATGAGAGCATCGAGGGCTTCGCGCGCTCGTGTTTCAACCTCGCGTTGCAGAAGAAGTGGCCGCTCTACTTCAGTAGCAAGAACACGATCCTGAAGAAGTACGACGGGCGCTTCAAGGACATCTTCCAAGGCATCTACGAGAAGGAGTACGCGGCTTCGTTCAAAGAAGCGGGCATCACCTACGAGCACCGATTGATCGACGACATGGTGGCCAGCGCGCTGAAGTGGAACGGCGGCTTCATCTGGGCCTGCAAGAACTACGACGGCGACGTGCAGAGCGACATCGTGGCACAGGGCTTCGGTTCACTGGGCTTGATGACCAGCGTGCTCGTGACGCCGGATGGCAAGACGATCGAAGCGGAGGCCGCGCACGGCACGGTTACCCGTCACTACCGCATGCATCAGGAGGGCAAGCCCACCAGCACGAACCCCATCGCCAGCATCTATGCTTGGACACAAGGCCTCGCCTTCCGCGGCAAGCTGGATGGCAACGAAGCGCTGATCACGTTCGCCAAGACCCTGGAGCAAGTGTGCATCAGCACGGTAGAGAGCGGCAAAATGACGAAGGACCTCGCGGTGTGCATCCACGGCGAGAAGGTGACCGCCGACAAGTACCTCACCACCGACAAGTTCATGGCGGCGCTGCGGGAAGAGTTGGAGAGGAAGATCAGTTGACAGGTCGTTGGAGAATCACGATCGGATCCCGGCAACCGGGTGTTAGATTCGGTGTCTAATATTGAAAAAGCCGACCATGGCTCACAGATCCTTCTCCTTGGTTGCCGCTCTAATGATATCGATCTTCGCATGTGCGAAAGGTTGCGTTTGCCACCTTCTACCTTGGGTCAAACACGCGAACGGGTCAGTAACCTATCCGACAAATTGGAAGATGCTGTTTTGTGGCGATCCTGCTGTGGAGTTTGATCGGGCTGCTGGAGATAGCATATTCATTGAAGTGGAATTGACAGGTTGCGGCAACATGAGCGATCAACTTTATGTTCTGCACAACAACGTAAGGGTACCTGATGATCAATTGACTTGGGTCACACCGGACGAACTCAGGTTGATTGAACCCGGCTTGTACGACATTTTCGAAGATGGGCCCGATATGGAATGGACCGATCACCTGCATGTACTTATCGACAATGCACCCAGCGTTTCTCTCAGCGCGAGGATCATGTTGAAAGGCCCATACAATGCAACAACCGGTCTCATGTCGGATTCGTTGCGACAAAAAGGCCTTCTCCCTAACTATCAGTATTTGCGACCAGGTGGTATCGGAGGGTGTACCTCCGTCCCTTCACCTTTCACGCTCACGGGTAACAATGCAATTGTTGATTGGGTCAGCATCGAGTTACGTTCCTCGCTTGATCCTTCGCTTGTTCAAGCGCAGATCAATTGCCTTCTGCAAAGGGATGGAGATATCATAATGAGTGGGAGCAGCGATCCGCCGATGACATGGACGTTGCCTCATGGGGCATATTACGTTGCCGTCAAGCACAGGAATCATTTGGGCGCAATGACCGCAACCCCGGTCTATCTGGACTCAAATACGACCACATTAGATTTCACAGCGCCATCCTTTCAGACCTGGGGGAATCAAGCGCAATGCTTGCAGAATGGGGTCAATCTGCTTTGGGCCGGAAATGCCAATTGGGACTGGAGTGGTCCCCCCACTATCAAGTACACGGGACTCAACAATGATCGAGATGGAATCATTCAAGCTTTGGGTGGCAACCCAACCGCTACCGTTGCAACTGCCTATTTTTCATCGCTCGATGTGAATATGGATGGCGTGGTGAAGTACATCGGTGCGAACAACGACAGGGACCTCATCCTGAACACCGTGGGCGGAGTGGCCAACGGTGTGCGCACGGAACAAGTGCCTTGAGCGGTCGTTCGATCCCACGGCTTGTTCCGCTCCCCTTACCGTTTCCTCCCGTTCGCATGCGAAGTCGCGCATGGCTGCGTTGAGCTTTGTACCCAACTACAGGGAGATGAAGAAGCTGCTCGCGCTCGCCACCGTGCTTACGGTGATCATCATGGCCCATGGCTGCAAGAAGGAGGAAGGCTGCGGTGCGACGAACATCAGCGCGCACGGCAAGACCGACAGCCACAACGCAGGCAAGAACTGCATGAGCTGCCATGTGGACGGCGGTGACGGCAAGGGCTGCTTCAACGTGGCCGGCACGGTCTTCAACCAGAGCGGTTCCTCCTCCGCTGCGAACGGCACGGTGCGCTTGTACACCGGTGAGAACGGCACCGGTGATCTGCGCGTGACGATCGAGGTGGATGCGAGGGGGAATTTCCACACGACCGCTGGTGTCGATTTTTCGGGTGGCTTGTACCCTGTGGTGGCCAACGCGAGCGGCACCACGAAGCACATGAGCGATGCGATCACCAACGGTGCCTGCAACGGCTGTCACGGCGCGAGCACCGATCGCATCACCGTGCAGTGATCGAGACCAAGGAACGTTCCGCGTCGCCTTCATCTTTGCGGCCTCGATCCTCCGTTGAGCGCCCTCCCTCCCATCACCCGTCGTGACCTTGATCGATTGGCTATTCCAGCCATCATCAGCGGTATCGCGGAGCCGATCATTTCCCTGGTGGATACGGCCTTCGTTGGCCACTTGGGCAAGGACGACCTGGCCGCTGTGGGCATTTCAAGCAGCTTTTTCCTGCTCGTGGTGTGGGTGCTGGCACAAACCCGAAGCGCTGTGCTGGCGGTCGTGGCGCGCTACTACGGCGAACAGCGCATCGATGACATCAAAGACCTGGTGCCGATCGCGGTGTGGATGAACTTCGGGTTGGGCGTTCTCTTCTTCGTGGTGACGAACCCGCTGGCCGAGCCCATTTTCCGGCTGTACAATGCCGATGGCGCGGTGTTGCAGAAGGCCATCTCCTACTATCACATCCGCAGCATCGGACACCCCATCGTGCTGGCCACTTTCGCGCTCACGGGCGCGTTCCGCGGCATCCAGAACCTGAGCTGGAGCATGTGGATCAGCCTCATCGGCGCAGCGGTGAACCTGGTGCTGAACCCGTTGCTGATCTTCGGATGGGGTCCGGTGCCCCGCATGGGCATTGAAGGCTCCGCGCTCGCCAGCCTGATCGCGCAACTGGTGATGTTCGGCGCGGCGATCCGCCTGATGTACCAGCGCACGCCCTTCACGCTTCGTCCGCGCGGATGGCGGCATCCGGAACTGCGCGGGTTGTTGCTGAACAGTGGCAACCTCTTCGCGCGCACGCTGGCCCTGAACGCATGCTACTTCTTCGGCAATCGCTTCGCTGCGGGTTATGGTGTGGAATACATCGGCGCGCACAGCATCGCCATGCAGATCTGGTTGTTCAGCGCCTTCTTCATCGATGGCTATGCCGCGGCCGGCAGCGTACTTGCAGGGCGGCTGAACGGAGAGCGCAATTGGCGCGAACTGCACCGTGTGAGCTGGCAGGTGGTGCGCATCAGCGTCTACATAGGAACGGGGTTGTCGTTCATCTACCTGTGCGGTTATCCATGGATCGGTGATCGCTTTACCGATGACGCGCTCGTGATGCAGCGGTTCAACGCGATCTTCTGGATGGTGATCCTTACCCAACCGATCAACGCGGTGGCATTCGCCTGGGACGGTGTGTTCAAAGGGATCGCAGGAGGAGCTGAACTGCGCAATGCGCTGTTGGTGGCCACCTTCCTGGTATTCATTCCGGTGATCTACCTGTGCGATGCGGCAGGTTGGGCGCTCCATGGCGTGTGGCTGGCCTTCCTGTTATGGATGGTGGCGCGCGGTGTCTGGTTGACAGCCAGCTTCGAGAAGCGGTACGGCAAGGCGCTGCGGACGATCAGTGCGTGAGGGCCGTTATTTTCGCCGGAACGCATCCACCATGCACCGCCTCCTGCTCGCTTTGATGATGGTCCTCTGTACCGGTCTTGTTGCCGCGCAGGACACCGATTATGTGAACCCACCGGCACGAGCCAAGACCAATGAGAACAAGACCTCCTTCGCTGATCGGTTGTGGTTCGGTGGTGGCATCGGCCTGAACTTCGGAACGGTCACCGCCATACAGGTCGATCCACTCGTGGGCGTGTACCTGGATCAGGGCCGGCGGCTTTCAACAGGCGTTGGCCTGAGCTACTACTACGTGAAATACAACGTGCCGGGCTACGACATCGATTACACGGGCTACGGCTACCGCATCTTCTCGCGTTACAACGTGATCACGCAGGCTTTCCTGCATGCCGAGTTCTATCATCTGAACATCGAACGGTACAACTTCCAAGGCGAACTGGCCCGGACGTGGGTGCCGCACTTGCTCATCGGTGGCGGTTATCGCGAGCCCATCGGCGGCAACAGCTCCCTGTATTTCCAGATCCTGTGGGAAGTGATGCAGAACCCCAACAGCGTTTATCGCGGCCAAGGTCCGATCATCACGGGAGGTGTAGGCATCGGGTTCTGAAATGACAAGGCCCGGCTTTCGCCAGGCCTTGTGGAGCCGGAGGGATTCGAACCCTCGTCCAAACGACCGTAACACGGGCTTTCTACATGCTTAGCCTTCTTATTGGTTTTCGATCCACGCCCGGGAAGGGGCACCCTAGCGTGGACTTAGGTCCTGTTGTCTCATCAACGCTCCGGACCACCGCGTTGACCAGTCCTCCAAGCTGATACCCCGGGTCCGGAACGTGGATGACATGTCGTTCCGAGGGGTACTCGTCCGCGTTACTGTGCTTCGCGCGGATAAAGCTTCATCGCCTAAGGCGATTAGGCAGCGAGAGCGTAGCTGTAGTCGCCGGTTAAGGCGCGGAGATCGTTTTGAAGAGCCGTTCCCCACCGCTCTGCATGCTTGCACGCACTACGTAGCCGCTGTCGAAACCAGGTCGGCCCCAGTGGTGATCTCAAAGAACCGCTGCGAAGTTACCATCAGCGGTGCCCCCTGCTGCGCAGTGCGGGTACATTCGCGGACTTTTCCGCAGGCATGTACAAGAAGATCGGCATCGTAAGGGAGGGCAAGGAGCCGCCGGACCGTCGCACCCCGCTCACACCGAAGCAATGCCGTGAGGTGCTGCTGAAAGGCATCGACATCACCGTTCAGCGCAGCCCTGTGCGCGCCTTCACCGATGCGGAATACACGGCCCAGGACGTACGGATGACGGAGGACCTGACGGACCGGGACCTGCTGATCGGCGTGAAGGAGGTGCCTCATGACATGCTGATGGCGGAGAAGGCCTACCTGATCTTCTCCCACACGATCAAGAAACAACCGCACAACCGGAAGTTGCTGCGCACCGTGCTCGATCGGCGCATCACCTTGATCGACCACGAACTGCTTACCGATACCAAAGGTGATCGCGTGCTGGCCTTCGGAAGGTGGGCTGGTGTGGTGGGAGCCTACAACGCGTTCAGGGCGTGGGAGGTCTCGCACGGTCAGCCCACGCTGCGACCAGCGCATCTGTGCCACGACCGCGCGGAAATGGAACTGCACCTGCTGAACTACAACCTGCCACAGGATCTGCGCATCGTTCTCACGGGCGGTGGGCGCGTGGGCAAGGGGGCCATGGAAGTGCTGGACCGGATCGGTGTGAAGCGCGTGGACCCGAGCACTTTCCTGCAGCAGAACAACGCGTCACCGGTATACACTATGCTCGGTAGTGCTGATCTGTACAGAAGGGACGATGGCCAACCCTTCGACAAGGACGCGTTCCACAAGGACCCGAGCGGTCATCATGCTGACTTCGCACCCTTCGCCAAGGCGGCCCACATCTACATCGCCTGCCATTTCTGGGATCCTCGCGGGCCGAAGATCCTGGACGCACCCCTGCTGAAAGAACCTGACCTGGGCTTGAAAGTGGTGGCGGACCTGAGCTGCGATATCGGCGGTCCGATCGACAGCACGTTGCGCGCGAGCACGATCGCGGATCCTTTTTTCGGGTATGACCCTCGCACGGGAGCGGAATGTCCGACAGGAACTCCCGGCAGCGTAACCGTGATGAGCGTGGACAACCTGCCCTGCGAACTACCGCGTGACGCCAGCAAGAGCTTCGGGCGCGATCTCATGGACCGGGTATTACCTCACCTGATCGGGGAAGATGTGGAAGGAATGATCGACCGGGCTACGATAGCGCGCAACGGGCGATTGACCGAGCGTTATGCCTATCTCTCCGACTACGCGGCTGCCGTGATCTGATCACGCACCGGAACGCGCAGTTCAAGGATCAGAAGGGCGGTGGTGTCGGACAGCTTACAGGTCCTCACTTCCATTGGGCGTTCGCTCTTCCGGGACATGGTCACCAGCCCCAGGCCCGCACCGCCTTGGGAGGAACGCGCGCTGTTCGACAGCAGTTTCAGGTAGTGCTCCTTCAGATCGGCGGTGTCCATTTCATTGAGGATGCCCAAGCGATGATGGAGCAAAGCGGCCATGGCGAGCGGAACCGCGTTACCGAGCGAGATGAAATAGCCACGGTCATAACGCCCCAGCAACACGAAGGACGTTTCCTGATGCCCGTCCATGGCGTGGTGCTGGATGTTCTCCAGTCCTTCCACGAGCACGTTCATCATGCGCTTCCGTACAGGCAAGGCATCCCCTGCCTCCTTGCTGGCTTCCTCTGCCCGGCCCAGCAGTGATCCTATCGTATCGGACAACACCGCGCCATGGTGCGCCAGCACCACCTCCGCCTCAGGCAGCGCCCGGAAGCGCCATTGCGCATCTTCCAGCCATTTACGGCCGATCTCTGTTGGAGCCATGTTCGTTCCCAAAATCGCTATTCGCCAAGGCCGGTCTTTCCTGCGACCAAACGGACGGCGACGACGATATACGCAGGAGCCGGAAGGAATGTTCCCCGAGCGGATGCAAGGGCTTCTTACCGTAGGGTTTGCGGGCTACCTTGCCGCCCCTTTCAGCCCACCCCTAACATGCTGAGCCGTACGCTTCAACAAGGAGTAGGTTCCTTCTTGTGGATCCTTATCACAGGAGCCTTCATCTCGCACCCGGCAACCGCAGTTGCTCAAACCCTCATCACCATCGGTGAGGGCACCACGCAGAACGATTTCTTCACCTACCCTGCTCCTTACGGGAATTCGCTGCCGGGAGCGCGCCACCAGATGCTCATCCTGGCGAGCGAGCTGCAGGCGGCAGGCATGAGCGAAGGCGATATCAGCAGTGTCGCTTTCAATGTCGTGAACGCCTCGTTCATCAATTACTCCGGCTTCACGATCGCCATGGGTATGACCAGCGTGTCGAGCATGACGAACGCATGGGTCCCGGGACTTACCGATGTCTGGGGCCCGCAGTCCTATGGTGACCAACAAGGGTGGAACACGCACACCTTCACCACCCCGTTCACATGGGATGGCATTTCGAACCTGGTGGTGCAAACCTGCTTCTTCAACAACCAGGCGAACTTCAACGCGCAGTTCAACCAGACGGCGACCGCGTTCAACAGCACCACCGTACGCTCGACGAACAACAACAACGTCTGCACATCGAACACGGGAACCCTGGCGACGTTCGCACAGCGCCCGAACATGCGTTTCGAGTGGACCTCTGCGCAGGTACCTCCCGTTGCGGCCTTCACCTCTAGCGCGCTGCTCACCTGCTCCGGCACGGTGCAGTTCACCGACCTCTCCACGCACAACCCTGATACCTGGACGTGGGATTTCGGCGACGCTACCGGCGATACGGTACAGAATCCCTCACACACGTATGTGAGCGACGGCACCTACGTTCCGGTGTTGATCGTGAGCAATGCGTTCGGAAGCGATACGGTCACCGGTACCGCGATCACGATCAACGCGAACGGTCCACGCCCCATCGATCCTTCATGCATACCTAACTCCACCGGCACCATAGCAGGCTTCGGTATCACGAGCGTAACGATCGAGGGCAACACGGTGAACTCCGCGGATGCGTTGACCGAAGGCTACGCGGACCGCAGCTGCCAACTGGATACCGTGCTTGCCGGCACCCTCCTCGACATCAGTGTGAGCACTGGCACCGTTACTACGCACAACATCAGGGCTTGGGTGGATTGGGATGATTCAGGGGACTTCACCGCCGATGAACTGGTGCTGTCCGCCAACAGCGTTCTCAACGCTTCCTCGAGCGTTGCTGTACCGGGCTTCACCGTGCTAGGCACTCCATTGCGCGTTCGCGTTATCGCTGATTACGATTTCAGCCCGGTGCCGGATGCCTGTACCGATCCGCAATTCGGCCAAGCAGAGGATTACGGCCTGGTGGTGATGGACAATCTCACGCCGCCTGAGGCGCTCTTCAGTGCATCCACAATGTTTTCCTGCGACGGCACGGTGCAGTTCACCGATGGGTCCTTGAACACGCCCACGGCTTGGACGTGGGACTTCGGCGATCAAAGCCCGGTGAGCAATGAGACCTCACCCAGCCATACCTACACGGCTTCCGGCACCTTCACCGTAACGCTTATCGTGGTGAACGCTTATGGCAGCGATACGTTGGTGATGAACGACCTGGTGACGGTCGACCTCGCTGCAGGACTCATCCCCGCCTCCTGCACGCCGAACACGCAGAGCTATTGCTGCGGTTATGGCATCACCAGTGTGACGTTCGCCGGCATCAGCACGACAAGTGCGGATGGAACCGAAGGCTACATGGATCGTTCCTGCGGGAACGTGGCCACGGTGGAGGAAGGGAACGTTTATCCGATCAGCATCGGCACAGGCGGAACGAACGCGCACGACATCATGATCTGGATCGATCTGAACAACGATGGCACCTTCGACCAGAGCGAGCAGGTGTACTCCGCGTCGAACGCCATCAGCCCATCGGGCAATGTGACGATCCCAGCAGCCACTGCCTTTAACGTACCGGTGCGCATGCGCATCACCGCGGATGTGGTGGGTGAAGTGGGAGGACCTTGCGACGCACCGCTGTACGGACAGACCGAGGATTACTCGGTGATCATCACTCCGAACCCTGACCCGCCGTCGGCATCCTTCAGCGCCAACCCGACCAGCACTTGCAACGGTTACGTGCAGTTCACTGATGCGAGCACCAATGCGCCGAACGATTGGCTGTGGGATTTCGGTGATCAACAGACGAGCACGGAACAATCACCACTGCACCAGTACACGACGCCGGGCACCTACACCGTCTCGCTCACCGTCACCAATGACAACGGAAGCGACAACCAGACGATCACCGACCTGATCACTTTCGTGGAGCCCGCCTATTGCGATACGCTGGAGATGCCGATCTTCCAGGATGTTACCAACAACGCATGCCAAGGAGTGCTGAGTGACAACGGTGGGCCGAACGGCAATTATCAACCGGGAACCACGGCAGCCTTCACCATCGCTCCGACGGATGCCGAGTTCGTCGTTCTCACTTTCTCCCAGTTCGCCTGGGGTAATAACCCGAACCGTTTCCTGGCCATTTACGACGGTCCGGACATTCTATCTCCGATGATCGGACAATTCAATGGGAACGGGCTGGGGCAACTGCCGAACGGAGGTGTGATCGCCTCGAGCGGCCCGAGCATCACGTTGGTACAACAGCAGAACGGCGGCGGCCCACCCCCCAACGCAGCAGGATTTCTGCTCACATGGGATTGTTCCTACACCGGTGTGGCCGAGAACATGGCCGGCATCAACAACCTGTTCCCTCAACCTGCGGATGAGGACCTGATGATCGCGTTGGGAGCACCAGCCGAACCTGGCACTTTCGCCACCGTGCAGAACACGCTGGGTGCAGAGGTGCTCCATCAGGGATTGACCGCAGGTGCCTCGCAGCACACGCTCGACGTTTCATCCATAGCGCCCGGCTGGTACGTCCTCACGGTGCGCTCGGCAACTGAACAGTGGAGCAGGACCATCGCCATCCGTTGAACCAGATGAACATGAAAGGCTTCTTGAGAAGCATCGCCGTGGTGGCGATGATGAGCGCTGGATCGGTTTCCATGGCCACGCACATCGTGGGCGGCAACCTGGGTTATACATACGTGGGTGAAACCGCCCCTGGCAGCCAGGTGTACCGTTACCAGGTGTACATGCAGTTCTATTTGAACTGCGGGGACAACAGCAACTGGCCCGACTTCTTCACCTTGCTGGGCCAGGATTACAACACACCGTTGCAGGTCGGTTGTTATTCTCAGAACCCACAGAACCCGGACGCGGACAAAGCATTGGTGAGCATTGTACCGGTGTTCCTCACCGATTCCATGATCATCACGCCCGACCTGCCCGACAACTGCACGGTAGGCGAAGGCTTGTGCACGGAGATGGGCCTTTTCGTGGGCACCGTAGACCTTCCGTTGAGCTTCAGCGGTTACCATCTCTACTTCCAATTGTGCTGCAGGAACCTGGGTATCGATAACATCGCCAACCCGAACGGAACCGGTATCGGCTATTACGCCTTCATTCCGCCCACACTGGTGAACAACAGTTCGCCAGTGTTCCTCGGTGCGCCGACGCCTTTCCTCTGCACGGGCGATACGACCACCATCGTGAACTCGGCCAGTGATCCGGACGGTGATCAACTGATCTTCTCTTTCGAGACGCCTTATAACAGCGTGTCGCAGCAAGGTGGCCTGCAACCGCCGCCTTCTCCCCTGCCCTGGACCGTTCCTGAAGTGACCTGGGCGGGTGGGTTCAGCACCGTTCAACCCTTCGGTGCCGGTGGCTATTCCTTCATCAACGGAGCGACCGGTCTTACCGAATACAAACCGCTGACGCAAGGGAACTATGTGGTGGCGGTCGAAGTGAAAGAGTACCGCAACAGCCAGTTGATCGGTCGAACGCGCAGGGATCTTCAGTTGCAAGCCATCGCGTGCCCGGCGAACAACACGCCACAGATCACCGGCACACTGCCGACCACGTACAATGTGAACGCCGGTGATGACATCTGCTTCAACATGTCCTTCAATGACATCGATGCGGATTCCGTGGCGCTGACCGCGAGCGGAACGATCTTCGATGGCAACCTGTTCAACCCGCCCGCGACGATCACCAACCCGGCGGTCGGAAGCGGTTCGGTGAGCGCACAGTTCTGCTGGAACACTTCATGCGACCAAGGACAGGACCAACCGTACCTGTTCAGCGTGAGCGTTGCGGACAACGGCTGCCCACCAAAGAACGTGGACGTGGTGTTCCAAGTGAACGTGGTACCCTTCGCTGGTCCGCAGAGCATCACAGGTGCCAGCCAGGTCTGCACCGGACAGAACGGTGTTGCCTACTCCACACCGAACATCGCAGGTGCAGCGTTCACTTGGACCGTATCCGGTGGAAGCATCGCGAGCGGACAAGGCACGAACGCGATCACGGTGAACTGGGGCGCTTCAGGGGGAGGAACGGTTCAAGTGAGCGCCACAAACGCCTTGGGCTGCACCGCAGGTCCGGCATCGATCGCGGTGAACATCGCAGCGCTGCCCGTGGTGAACGCGGGCAACGACATCACCATCTGCTCCGGTGATACCGTGCAGATCGGTGGAAGCCCGACCGGCCCGGTAGGCAGCAGTTTCTCGTGGACACCTGCAGCATCATTGATCGGCAACACGACCGCGAACCCGAACGCGCATCCTTCAGCGACCACGGATTACATCGTTCAAGTAACGAACACGGGTTGCGTCGCCCGCGATACGGTGCGGGTCACGATCTCCGTACCGGTGGTGAACGCTGGCAACAACGTCTCGATCTGCGCCGGCGATACCGCTCAGTTGCAAGCGACCGGTGTCGGCTCCATCACTTGGTCACCCGCGCTCGGTCTCAGCGCGACCAACATCGCGGATCCGCTCGCCTTCCCGAGCGCTACAACACTGTACACCGCGACACTCAGTGACAGCGTGGCCTGCACGGTCCAGGACACGGTGCGGGTAACGGTGAACCAGCTTCCTCAAGTGAACGCTGGTGCGGACACGTCGGCCTGCTTGAACGAGACGTTCACGTTGGGTGGATCGCCTACCGGTCCTGCGGGAAGCAATTACCAGTGGTCGCCTTCAGCGGGCCTCAGCAACGCGAGCAGCGCGAACCCGACCACGACGATATCCGGCACGCAGACCTGGTCCGTGGTCGTTACGGACAACCATTCCTGTTTGAACACGGATACGATCACGGTCACGGCCTTGTCCATCCCTTCCGTGGATGCAGGTCCGGACTTTTCCGTGTGCAGCGGTAGCAGTGTGCAATTGCAAGGATCCGGCAGCGGTACCTTGGTATGGAGCCCCGCGTTCGGCCTGAGCGATGTGAACGTTCCTGATCCCATCTGCACCCCGGAAGGCACGATCACTTATACGCTCACGGTAACTGGCGGCAACCTGTGCACGAACACGGACCAGACGACGGTAGTGGTGAACGTGCTGCCGAACGCCAATGCGGGTCCTGACCTGCAAATGTGCCTTGGTGATTCCGTGCAACTGCAAGCCAGCGGACCGGGCACGTACAGTTGGTCACCAGCGAACACGCTCAGCGATGCGAACGCTACCAACCCCATGGCGTTCCCGACCGTGACCACCGTGTACACGCTCACCCTTACGGACAGTGTCACCTGCAGCTCTACGGACCAAGTGACAGTGACGGTCAACTTCTTCAACCAGAACTTGGCGCTGGAACCGACGCAACAGACAAGCGGTTGCCAAGGAACATCGCAGACGTTCTCTGTGCTGCCGAACAATGCGGGCAACACCTACTCGTGGTCTTCGACCGGTGGTGTGACCATCGACAGCAACAGCAGCAATACCGTGAACATCACCTACACGACCGTTGGTGCTGGTACTATTTCAGTGATCGTAAGTGATGACAATGGTTGTGCTGGGCCTCCGATCACGTTGGACCTCACCACGCTGGAACGGCCTGTTGCCGACGCCGGTCCGGATGTGACCTATTGCATCGGCGACAGTATCCAACTGGGTGGCTCACCGACCGGACCGGTGGGAAGTCTGTTCACCTGGTCCTCTCCTTCATCATCGATCAACGATCCATCGCTCGCAGCTCCGTTCGTTCACGCGCACGCCTCGGAAGAAGTGATCGTGAACGTGACACTTGGCCAGTGTGCTGATCAGGATACCGTGCAAGTGAACGTCAGCGTACCCACAGCGAACGCCGGTGCGGACCTTGCCATCTGCGCGGGTGACAGCGCACAACTGAACGCCAGCGGAGGTGTAGGGTATGCGTGGTCACCAGCCGCCGGCCTCAGCGCGACGGACATTCCCGATCCGCTCGCCGGACCTGCCGTTACTACCGACTACGTGGTGGTCGTGACGAACGCCGCCCAATGCTCGACCACGGACACAGTGACCGTTACCGTGAACACCGTGGCGAACGCTGGTGTATCAACGAACATTTCCACCTGCGGAAGTGGCGTTGTCTTCACCTTGCTGGACTCGTTGGGAGGCACACCGGATCCGGGTGGTGTGTGGCTGGACCCGAACCTTGCCTCGCACAACGACCTTTTCGATCCAGCTTTCGATGCGGCAGGCACATACACCTATATAGCAGGAGCAGGCACACCCTGTCCTGACAGCGCGTTCGTACAGGTGCTCATCACGAACCCGAACGTGCAGATCAGCGGGGACAACGAGATATGCACGGGCGATACGACCCAGCTGACCGCGACCGGAGGAAGCACTTTCGTATGGTCGCCTTCAACAGGTGTGAGCAACACCGGCATAGCGAACCCGCTGTTCTTCCCCACTACGACTCAGGACTATGCAGTGAACGTTACTGACGGTGCCGGTTGCATCGGCGTGGGCACCGTAACGTTGACGGTGCATGAATTGCCCGCCGTTGACGCAGGTAATGATGCCGGGGTGTGCGCAGGCAACAGCACGGTGATCGGTGGTACGCCGACCGGACCGAACGGAAGCAGCTTCACCTGGTCTCCTGGAGCGGGATTGAACGATGTCACCGATGCGAACCCGACCGCTCAACCGAGTGCGACCACGACGTACACGGTCACTGTTGTGGACGGCAACCAATGCACCAATACGGATGATGTCGTGATAACGGTGAATCCATTGCCGACGATCAACGCTGGAGCGGACACGAGCGTCTGCCTCGGAAGCGCCGTTCAGATGAACGCCACGGGTACCGGCCAGTTCGCCTGGACTCCCACTGCCGGACTTTCCGATCCCAACGTGGCGAACCCGGTGGCATCCCCGACCGCTTCCACTACCTACACAGTTACACTTACCGATGCGAATTCCTGTGTGAACACGGACGAAGTGCTGGTGCAGGTGACCGGTTTGCCTTCGGTGAACGCTGGTGAGGATGGCTACTTGTGCCCGGGCTTCGGCTATCAGCTGCAGGGCGCGGGCGGAGGAACCGCGTCATGGTCCCCGTCGAACACGCTCGATAACGCGAACATCCTTTCGCCGGTCGCTTCACCCCTTACCACGACCACTTACACCCTCACCATCACCGACGGGAACGGATGCAGTGCGAGCGATGCCGTACAGATCCAAGTGAGCACGGATCCTCCGATCGATGCGGGGTTGGACCAGTCGACCTGCCAAGGAGGTAGCGTTACGCTGGGTGGAAACCCGACGTCGATCCCAGGCACCTTGTTCCAATGGACCCCCACAACAGGACTGAGCGATGCCACAGCCGCCAATCCGACAGTGACACCCACCGGCACCACGCTGTACACGTTGGTGGTCACGAGTGACACCTGCACCAGTCATGACCAGGTGCTGATCACACTTCAAGGTGTGGCCCAAGCCGCGTTCACGATGCGATTGGAACCCGGTTGCGATCGGTTGCGCGCGTTCTTCAACGACCTGAGCACGGGTGCCTCGCAATGGCATTGGGACTTCGGCGATGGAACGACGAGCGACGAGGCGACACCCCAACACTGGTTCAACTACGGCCAGGACATCGTCGTTACGCTTACCGTTACCGATGTCTTCGGTTGCACCGGAACGGCAACACAGAACTACCCGGTCGGAAGTTTCAGCGAACTGGTCAACTATGAGATCCCGAACGTCTTCACCCCGAACGGCGATGGCAAGAACGATCTCTTCGGCGTGAACAGCGATGCCGTGCTTGGGCCTTGCGTTACGATGTCGGTCTTCAACCGTTGGGGACAGAAGGTGTTCGAGAGCTTCGGCAACAACATGCTGTGGAACGGACGTGATTTCAGCGGCATGGAGTGTACCGTCGGCACCTACTTCTATACGTTGAGCCTGAAAGACATGTCCTTCAATGGCTCGGTGTACCTCAATCGTTGATCGCGTCGCTGCAGTAGCGTGGTTCTCGGCCTCACTGTTCGCCGTGGGTTGCGGCGGGCACGGTGGCGAGGATCACGGGACCGCTGTTGTCGATAGCACGGCCGCGAGCATTGGTGGTTGGACACGCCGGTCGTTCCCCATGGTCCCGGACAACGTGAAGCACGACACCTTACTCATCCAAGTGACCTTCGACCTTGGCGATGGCACGTTCGTGATGGTGGCGAGCAACGTGGAGGAGACCCGCGATGGTTTGCGACTATACCTCTACAGACCTGAGCCGGACAGCAGCGCTGACGTGATCGCGAGCAGCAAACCAGGGTATGACAGCTATACGATGTTCCCCACCTTCTTCTCAACGGACAAACCGGAGGACGGGCTGGTGCTGTTGACGAACATGGGCGAGAAGCAGAGCTGGGGCCAGGAGGCGTTCTGGTTGAAGGACCAGCGGTTCAACCACCTCGGCTTCCTGGATGTGGCGGTGCGCGATTGGCGGACCACCGGGGACACCGTGCAGCAATGGCGAACGAGCATCGCCGAGCGCACGCTTGTTTCCGGTGGGAACGGTCTGTTCGAATTCGCCTTCACCGGGGACAGCCTTCAGTTGTACGATGACCTGCAGGGTCATCAGGAGGTGATGTTCCCAGCGAACGCCGTGCGCTACAAAGCCAGCAATGGCAAGGCCGAACTGCTTATCAACGGAACACCGGTCAGCGCTGCGCCACCAGCCTGACCTACTGCACCAGCGGTATCATTCCGCGTATGCCCATGTCCACTACGGTGTCGCCAGCGGCCGGTTCGTAGATGTTGTTACCTGCGGCATCGGTCCACTCGAAGCTGTTGTTCGTGCTGAGCGAAACGATCACCACGACGTCGCTGGTCTCGCCACCCGTGATGTGCAACGGCTGCGCGAACTGGCCGGTGACCACGCAGGAACCCTGAGGGATCGGTGAGGTGGCGAACAGCGGATTCACCACTGTGGTCGCGCCAGCAGGTGCCTGCCCGCTCGTTACCGGCAAGGGGATGGGCGGATCGTTCACCTCGAAGGCCCAGTAGCCTTGTGACCGGTTGCCGTTCACGGTGACGGTCTGCCCGTTCACCGGAAAGCTGGTGAGGTAGGTGTTGTAGCCGATGAACGAAGCGACCGTTCCGGACAGATCGAACACACCGAACACATCGTCCGTGTACCGGAAGCGGATGTCGTAGTTCTGGTAGGCGAGCGATACGCGCAGCCAGTTGTAGACACCGGTATCCAGGTCCGCCAGGGGCATGCTGAAGAACGTACCGCCATCCCCCACCCTCACGCTTTGGGCGAAATCGATGGCCGTATCCCCGCCGACGGTCGTTTCCGGCGCGTGATAAAGCACAGCGCCACCGCCGAGGGGAGTGAAGATATCCCTGGTGAACTCCACGTAATGTGCGCTCATGGCATTGAAGCGCGGGCTTTGAGCGCCATGACCTGAGGGGATCGGTGCGAGCTGCCCGAGGTTGTTGAGCCGTTCCTGGGTGCTGTCGAAGCGGAACTTGAGGATGAGTTTCGGAGCGGCCGGCGTGGGATCGGGCTGCGGGTCGGTGGCCTCATCCTTCGAACAGCCGAGCAGGAGCAGCACAAAGGCGAAGAACAGGGTCGAACGGTAGTGCATCGGGAGGGGGAATTATCCGCAAAGCAACGAGGACAGGGGACATTCCCGTCTTCACCGCTGAACGGCCCGAATACGCCAAAGACCCTATTTTTCACCCACAGCAACGCTACCCCCCGAATGCGCTTGATCAAACCGCTGGTTCGGATCGTTCTGATCCTGTCCTTCTTCAGTTCGTTCCATGCTTCCCTAGCCACGCACGTAGTTGGTGGCGACCTTGGCTATCGCTACTTGGGCGAGACCGCGCCGGGCACCGGTCAGTACCGCTACAAGCTCATCCTCCGGTTGTATCTGAACTGTGGCGTAGGCTCCAGCTTCCCTTCCATCACCAACCTGCTCGATCAGCCCGGGGATGGCATGCCGATCGGTGTGTATACCGAGGATCCGAACAACCCGAACGCGAGCAAGAACCTGTTCACCACGGGCTACGCTTACATCACCACTTACAACGTGATCACGCCGGACCTTCCGGACAATTGCAGCCTCGGCGAAGGACAGTGCGTGGAGCAGAGCCTGCTGGAAGGCGAGGTGATCCTTCCCGCGAGTACCTCTGGCTATCACCTGTATTACCAACTGTTCGCGCGGAACGAAGCCATCGATAACCTGAACGATCCCGGCGGCACGGGCATCGGCTTCTACTCCTTCATCCCACCCACTGACATCGCCAACTCCTCCCCAGTATTCGTGGGAACCCCGGTACCGTTCATCTGTGTGGGCGACACCACCGCTTTCAGCAACGCCGCCACGGATCCGGATGGTGATTCGCTGGTCTTCTCTTTCGAAACGCCTTACGCCAGCCAGGATGAAGCGGGTGGTATCATGCCTCCACCGGCCCCGTTGAACTGGCCCATCATCGAGGTCGCCTATAATGGTGGCTACTCCGCTGTTCAGCCGTTCGGTGCAGGCGGATATGCGAGCATCGATCCGGTGACCGGTGCCACCGAGTATGTGGCTGATATGATCGGTAACTGGGTGGTCGCCGTGGAAGTGAAAGAGTACCGCAACGGGCAGCTCATCGGCAGGATACGGAGCGACCTGCAGTTGCTGAGCACACCCTGCTCAGCCAACATCGCCCCTGTTCCCCAGGGCGGGCAGATCACCACCAGCTATGATGTGATCGCTGGCGATCAGCTGTGCTTTCCCCTGGCCTTCACTGACGAGAACGGGGACACACTGAACCTGGATGTGAACGGCGTGGTCTTCGACGCGAACCTCTTCGATCCTCCGGCTCAGGTCAGCGGGCAGTTGACGGGCGACAGCCTGATGGTCTCCCAGTTCTGCTGGTCCACCGTCTGCGGGCAAGCCTCGGACGAGGCCTACTACTTCAGCGTACTGGTTTATGATGATGCATGTCCGCCAGGGGTGTACTCCGCGGTGATCGCGGTGCACGTGATACCGAGCGAAGTACCTCCGACCATCGAGGGTTCGTTCACCCCCTGCGCCAACCAGACGTTCACGTATTGCACGCCCGAGCTCGCCGGTTCATCCTATTCCTGGAGCGCAAGCGGTGGCACCATCACCTCCGCCACGAACGAGCCTTGTGCGACCGTGACCTGGGGCGCGACCGGAGTTGGGCAGATCACGGTTTCCCGAACAGAGGATGGTTGCACCTTGGAGACCGTGCAAGGCATCAACATCATGAACTCACCCACTGCAGCGTTCACGGTCGAGTTCGACACGACCTGCACGGGGATCAAGACCTACGTGATCGACCAGAGCTCAGGCTCGGCCGCATCAGCCTGGTCGTTGAACGGCAGCCCGGTGCCTTCCGGTATCGAAGGACCGCAGATCATCCTTCCCTTCGGGGCGAACAATGTGATCGGCCTTACGATGACCGATCAGAACGGTTGTGTTGCCACCGCTGAGACCACGGTAGCCGTAGGCGCTTACAGCGAACTGGTGCACTACGGTCTGCCCAACGTGTTCACACCGAACGGCGATAACGTGAACGACCGGTTCGAACTGGTCACCACGCAGATCCTGGACGAGTGCTTCACCGTGCAGATCTTCGATCGTTGGGGCAACAGGGTCTATGAAAGCGGTTCTGGCGCCTTCGCATGGAACGGCAAACGTGACAATGGTGAGCCCGCTGATGAAGGCGTTTACTACTACATCCTTTCCGTGAAGGATGATGAATACCACGGCCACATCAGTTTGATGCGGTAAGGTTGATATCCTTCGGACCGAAGGGCGCCCGACCGGGTGCCCTTCGTCCTTTCTTGGAGCCGTTGAACGCCCATTTGGTATGCGCGCATAACATTCCGCGCTTACCTTTCGTACCGAACGGGAACTGTGATGAAGCCTGAAGAGACGATCGACTTTCCGATCCGCCGGGTGTGGAGCCGCATCGCGCGCCTCTACAACACCGAGGCGGCCAAGTACGGCGGCAGCATGGCCATCGGCCAGATCCTGCTGAACATCGAGCCGGAGGGCACCCCCAGCACCAAGCTCGGTCCCAAGATGGGCATGGAGGCCCGCAGCCTCGTGCGCACCTTGCAGGCCATGGAGGATGAGGGCCTCATCAAACGCATCGCCGACAAGACCGACAAACGCGTGGTGCGCATACACCTCACCGGCAAAGGCAAGCAGATGCGTGACGTGAGCCGCAGCACCGTGATCAAGTTCAACCAGGCGGTGCAAAGCCGCTTCACACCCGATCAGTTGCACAACTTCCGGCAGGTGATGAGCGAGCTGGACCGGATACTCGAACAGGAACAACTCTTCTGAAATGCTTCACCACGGAGGCACAGAGGTCACAGAGAAGAAAGATGAATGCCATTGTACAACCTATTGCATTCCTCCGTGTCCTCTGTGCCTCTGTGGTGAATTACTGAACGACCAATGACCAAACGAAACATCCGCAAGGTCGCCGTGCTCGGTAGCGGCGTCATGGGCAGCCGCATCGCCTGCCACTTCGCCAACACAGGCACCGAAGTGCTGCTGCTCGACATCAAGACAACAGCAAAAGATGGTGTCCAGCCGAGCGCAGCCGAGGCGAACAAGATCGTCAACGACGCCTTGGCCGCCGCGATCAAGAGCAGTCCAGCGCCGCTGTACGATACCCGCTTCGCGAAGCGCATCAGCACCGGCAACTTCGACGACGACCTACCGAAGATCAAGGACTGCGACTGGATCATCGAAGTGGTGGTGGAGCGCCTCGACATCAAGCAGCAGGTGCTGGCCAACGTGGAGAAGTACCGCACGCCCGGCACGCTGATCACCACCAACACCAGCGGCATCCCCATCCACGCGATCAGCGCGGGCCGCAGCGACGACTTCCGCAGGCATTTCTGCGGCACGCACTTCTTCAACCCGCCGCGCTACCTACCCCTGCTGGAGTTGATCCCCGGTCCGGACACCGACCCTGCGGTGCTCGACTTCCTGGAGGACTACGGCCAGCGCATCCTAGGCAAGGTCACCGTGCGTTGCCAGGACACGCCCGCCTTCATCGCCAACCGCATCGGCGTGTTCGGCATCATGGGCCTCTTCCACCTCGTGGAGGAGATGGGCCTCACCGTGGAGGAGGTGGACCGCCTGACCGGTCCGGTGCTGGGCCGCCCCAAGAGCGCCACCTTCCGCACCGCCGATGTGGTGGGCCTCGATACGCTGGTGAAAGTGGCCCAGGGCGTGAAGGACAACTGCCCCAACGATGAGCAGAACGCCCTCTTCGCCATCCCCGGCTACCTGCAACAGATGGTGGAGAAGAACATGCTCGGCAGCAAGACCGGCAAGGGCTTCTTCTTCAAGGACCGCTCATCGCCCAAAGGCGACATCCTCGCGCTCGACCTGAAGACGCTCGAATACCGTCCGCAGGTGAAGCCCAAGTTCGCCACGCTGGATGCCGCGAAGAAGGAGGACGACCTCCGCAAGCGCACCGCGCTGCTCTATAACGGCACCGACAAGGCCGGCGAGTTCTACCGCAAGAGTTTCCACGCGCTCTTCGCCTACGTGAGCCACCGGATCCCCGAGATCACCGATGCGCTGTACAAGATCGACGACGCCATGCGCGCAGGCTTCGGCTGGGAGCTGGGGCCCTTCGAGGCGTGGGACGCTATCGGCGTTGACAAGGCCATCAAGGCCATCCGCGACTCCGGCTCGGGGGCCGGAGTGACAGTCGCGAAATGGGTGGATGAGATGGTGGCCGCGGGTCACACCGGCTTCTACAAGACCGAAGGCGGCAAGCGGCTGTACTACGACATCCCCAGCAAGAGCTACAAGCCGGTGCCGCGTGCGGAGGGCACGATCGTCCTCAGCGACCTGCCCGAGAGCAGTGTGGTGTGGAAGAACAGCGCGGCCACCGTACGTCACCTGGGCGATGGCATCCTCAGCGTGAGCTGGACGAGCAAGATGAACACCATCGGCGCGGAGGTGATCCAGGGCCTCAACAAGGCCATCGACCTCGCCGAGCAGGGCTACAAGGGCCTGGTGGTCTACAACGACGGCGCCAACTTCAGCGCGGGCGCCAACGTGGGCATGATCTTCATGATGGCCGTGGAGCAGGAGTACGACGACCTGGAGATGGCCGTGCGGACCTTCCAGAACACCATGATGCGCATGCGCTACAGCGGCATCCCCGTGGTGGCGGCCCCGCACCAGCTGTGCCTGGGCGGCGGCACCGAGCTCTGCCTGCATGCCGACAAGGTGGTGGCGCACGCCGAGACCTACATGGGCCTGGTGGAGTTCGGCGTGGGCGTGATCCCCGGTGGCGGCGGCACCAAGGAGTTCGCCCTGCGTCTCGCCGACGAGCTGAAGGAGGGCGACATCCGCATCAATGCCATGCGCGAGCGCTTCCTCACCATCGGCCAGGCCAAGGTGGCCACCAGCGGGCACGAGGCCTTCGCGCTCGGCTACCTGCGCAAGGGCCAGGACGAGGTGATCGTGAGCCGCGCCCACCAGCTGGCCTACGCCAAGCAGTGCGCGCTGGACCTTTGGAACAAGGGCTACACCAAGCCCGCGCCGCGCAAGGACATCAAGGTGCTGGGCCAGGAAGGATTGGGCATCGTGTACGTGGGCGCCAACAGCATGCTCAGCGGCAATTACATCAGCCAGCACGATGCGCTGATCAGCGAGAAGCTGGGCTATGTGCTGTGCGGCGGAGACCTGAGCGAGGCGACGGAGGTGAGCGAGCAATACCTGCTGGACCTGGAGCGGAAAGCGTTCGTGGAGTTGTGCATGCAGCGGAAGACGTTGGAACGGTTGCAGAGCATCATTACTAGTGGGAAGGTGTTGCGGAACTGATGAGGCACACGAATGACTTTGGGCGTCGGGGATTAGATGCAGGCCACTCAACTCGACGGGTCACACGCCCCTTGATAACTTCAACCGGCACATTGGATTAACCGCCAGATAGACAATCACACTCACCATGGCCCATAACGCTCACCTAGGAAACAGGGCATTTGTCCAACATTCTCGTTCAAGCCTTTGGATTTGGGCACTTGCGATTAGCATCATCCCCGTACTTGCCTCTGCGCAGAGTTGCCCAGATGCTGAACCCAACAATTTCCTGAGCGAGGCTTCAGCCCCAACCCTCGATTCCCTCCCCGATGGCAGCAAGATTTACGAGGCATGTGGCACCGTTGCTTTCGGCAACGACTCCTATGATTGGTACGCCTTCACTCCCCCAGGGAATGCGTCATTCCTAGTAGAAGTCAACGCGACACATAGTAATCCGCTTCTTCAACCAGGACAGATTGCAGCAGTGTTTTCGCTGTACAACTCGACCGGGTCACCTCAAGGTATGCTCCTCCCAAATGGATATGAAAATGTCCCGAATGGTAGTGGTGCCAATTGGATGGTCGGGCGCCGTGGGGTCGGCACGTACTATTTCCGGCTTCAAGCGAACCAACCCATAGGTGGCGATGTAAGCTACACAGTTACCATAACTGCGGACACCCTGTCCATGGCGATGGACTATGAGCCTAACGGTTCACCATCCGAGGCGATTACTGCTGCATTGAACTCAAGCGTCCAAGGACACATTGGTTTCCAACCAGCAGCGGGTGGCCCTCCAGATTCATACGACCACTACCGGTTTCATGTAACGGAGCCTGGGCTACTGTCCGTAAAGCTCAACATGCGCAAGACATCCTTCGATGCAGGAACAATTTACCCCAGCCTAGCATTGGATGCCGCAATATTCGCTGGACAAACCGACACGCCGCGCGTCGAAATCCTGGTAGAGGATACAGGATTCTATGGTTTGCAGATAACGCAGCTCGGCAACGCTCCTCCAGGATGCGAGTACATCCTAACCAGCACCTTCACACCTCGCTTCATCAACCTACGTGTCTTCAACTCCAAGTTCGGCGACAATACTCTTCTCGTCAGCTCAAACACCGATGACCAATCTCTCTTTCGGGTGTGCGCGGATAAATCGAAGGCGACCATATTTGAAATCACATGTACCGCTTGCCGCCTTCAGAACATCATTGCATCGTTAAGCAGTGACCCGAACAGCACTAACTTGGGGTTGAGCGGTGGTATACAGAGCGGTTCCGACTATTCCCTTTCACCTAACGGCGATACGCTGTTAGCAGCATTCACTCATCCGGCCTATCTGTCCTCAGGCTTCCTGCCGTATCGCGAGGATACACTCTTGCTAATTGACATCAATAGTGGCGACACTTTGCTACGCAACCCATTCAGGGTCTATCGGGCACCATTGCTCTTCGTTCACGGCCTTGCCGCAAGTTCATCTACATTCTCAAACGCTGAAGCTGATTTGGTGTCCGGAGGTCTGTATCCAGGAACACCCACTCTATCGCCCCTCACGCTTCGTGCGGACTATTCGCCTTCACATGACAATCTCAAGCGGTTTCATGTCAATAGGAGGGTTGTTCCCAAGGCAATCAATCAACTTCTTGACCAAGCCCTAGAGCGCGGGTATTCGGCCGGCCGGGCAGATGTGGTGGGGCATAGTATGGGGGGCATCCTTACCAGACTTTACGCCCAGTCGAGCTGGTCCGGTGTACCATACCGCGATGACATCCATAAGATCATAACGGTAAATACACCGCACTACGGCACTCAATCCGCCAACTATTGGTTGGACAATGAAAGTGTCCTGCCGGGAATCCTTGGTTTGATCAGTTCAGGGTTTTCCACAGGACTCGACTTCGCGGCCAACGTAGGTTTCCTCGGTGCGATAAAAGACCTCCGAGTAAACTCGCGCCCAACGCGCCTCCGCCTGAACATTCCGCAGGCCGACCAGCCCGCGATACCTGCCGCAACTATTGCGACCGATGGTGTAGGAGATCTTTCAGGAATGGGTATCGCAGCACAGTTGCTTATGGGCTACGCTATCGTCGGACAGAACCTATACGATGGTGACTTCTCGGATATTGTCGTTCCCCGCGGATCCCAAACAAGCAGTCTCTCGCCACACACGCTCGCGTTCCAACAATGGCATTCTGGTGCTTCGTCCAACCCCGATGTCATTTCTGGGCTAGCAGAACTGCTGAGCGCCAACCCATCGAGCACCGCCTTCACTACTTCAGGCTTCCCACCAAATGAACTGGAATACTTCGCCCCTCAGACGCCCGATCAGTTGAGTATCCCGAACGATCGAGCTGTAGGCGACTCGGTCACCATCGATTCACCACTACCCGGTGCTGCATTCAGTCCGAATGACTTGGTGACTGTAGATATCACGTACACCTCGAATGTGACCCAGCTCGCTCTGATCATAACTGGTCCCAGCATTCAACCGATCTCCATTGACACGGTCGCTGTCTCCCTGCTTCAGTTCACAGTGCCAAGCAATGCACTCGGGACATTGACCATGTTCCTGCTAGGCGGCGATGGCAGCAATTGGATCGCGAACGACGAAAGCCTCATCTCCATTAGTTCATCGATTGCCCCGGACAGTATTTCCGCTGGGCAACCAGCGGTAACGATCCCGCTCGGTATCGTTCATCAGTTCCATATACTAGGCTACTTCAGCGGCAATCCTCCCGTCCTCTTGTCCGGATCAAGTGAATTGACCAGTTCCATCGACACGACGCTTCTCGACAGCGTTGGCATCGAGGCCTACCAAGCCGTTCAACTTGGTGTTGACACAATCGTTTTCAGCTACCTGGGTATCACGGATACGGTAGTCGCTTCAATCGTTGACGATCCGTCGGCGCTGGTATCTGCATTCGATTGGGCTGAGGACATCGTTTGCGCAAACGAACCCATTCAGTTCGTTGACCAGTCGATTGGGCTGGCAACGGGTTACCAGTGGAGCTTCCCTGGTGGCAGCCCGTCTTCTTCGACGGACGCCAACCCGGTCGTAGGCTATCAAACGTCGGGAGTGTATGGTGCATCCTTGATCACCACGTTCGTCAATGGTTCGGACACTTTGGTGCTGGACAGCCTGATTGAAGTCCTGGCCATCGATACGTCTGTCACTCTCAGTGATGGAACCTTGTTGGCTGGAGCCGAGGAGGCCACCTATCATTGGCTCGATTGCTCGGACGGGTTCACGCCCATCCCCAATGCCATCGATTCGGTATTCACACCAACAGCCAACGGATTCTACGCACTGGCCGTTACGCAGGGGGGTTGCACGGACACCTCAGCGTGCTATCAGGTTCTGACGACGGGAGTTGGTTCATACGCTACTGAGGGAGCGACAATTCTTCCCAACCCCAACGACGGAACGTTCGTTCTCGATCTAGCAGAATCCAACTCAACGGTGCTCATCGAAATCACGGACATGACCGGACGAGTCGTGCATCGTGAGTTAGCTCAGAACACGAGGCGCCTGCATATCCAACTAGAAGGCTCAGCCGGGTCGTACCTGGTCAACGTGACCACACCGGAGAAACGCTTCGTGCTGCCCCTTGTGAAGAGATGAATGTCCAAGCTCCTGCGAACCGAGTGCATTCCGCGTGAGCGATCGAAGCGGCACCCCGCAGGCCGGTAATCCGGCCGAGGAGTACAGCGGAGAGCGCGACCCGAGGCGCATTTGGCCGAGGGGCACGCCCAACACACAACAAGCAACAGTCAGTCCGGCATAGGACATAAGACAACGACCATGAACGCATACATCATCGCCGGTTTCCGTTCCGCAGTGGGCAAAGCACCCCGCGGCAAATTCCGTTTCACGCGTCCCGATGACCTGGCCGCGCACGTGGTAAACCACCTGGTGGGCTCGGTGCCCGGGCTGGAGCGCGACCGCATCGACGATGTGATCGTGGGCAACGCCACGCCCGAGGCCGAGCAGGGCCTGAACATCGGCCGCATGATCAGCCTGATGGGCCTGAACACCGACAAGGTGCCGGGCATGACGGTGAACCGCTACTGCAGCAGCGGCAGCGAGACCATCGCCATCGCGGCGGCCAAGATCCACAGCGGGCAGGCCGACGTGATCGTGGCGGGCGGCGTGGAGTGCATGAGCCCGATCCCCTTTGGTGGCTGGCGCATCGTGCCGAACGCCAAGGTGGGCAAGGCGCAGCCCACGTACTACTGGGGCATGGGCCTCACCGCTGAGGCCGTGGCGCGCGACTTCAAGGTGAGCCGCGAGGACCAGGACGCTTTCAGCCTGCGCAGCCACGAGAAGGCGCTGGCCGCGATCAGCTCCGGCAAATTCAAGGACGAGATCGTGCCCTACACCGTGGAGCGTGTGTACCTGGACGCGAAGGAGAAGCGACAAGTCGAGAAGTATGTGGTGGATACCGATGAAGGTCCGCGCGCGAGCACCTTGGATGGCCTGGCCAAGTTGAAGCCCGTGTTCGATGCGAAGGGCAGCGTAACGGCCGGCAACAGCAGCCAGACGAGCGATGGCGCGGCCTTCGTGCTGGTGGTGAGCGAGCGTATGCTGAAGCAACTGAACGTAAAACCGATCGCGCGCCTCCTCTCCTACCACGTGGCCGGCGTGGAGCCGCGCATCATGGGCATCGGTCCAGTGGCGGCGGTGCCGAAGGCGCTGGAGAAGGCCGGGCTGAAGCTGAGCGACATCGGGCTGTTCGAGCTGAACGAGGCCTTCGCAAGCCAATCGCTGGCGGTGGTGCGCGAGCTGGGCATCGACCCGGAGCTGGTGAACGTGAACGGTGGGGCCATTGCGCTGGGGCATCCGCTGGGGTGTACGGGGGCGAAGCTGAGCGTGCAGCTCTTCAATGAGATGCGGCGGCGGAAGCAGAAGTATGGCGTTGTCACCATGTGTGTGGGGACGGGGCAGGGAGCGGCATCAGTCTTCGAATTGTTGAACTGATCGACCAACTACGGGTTCATGTCTACCACGCTCGGCATTGAAGTCCTGTCAGGCCCTAGAAAGGGCGAACGTTATGTATTTGGCCTCGGCGGGCGGTTCATGGCCAAGATCGTTTTTGGACAATGCACTGCGGAGGACGGCATGTACTTCAAGCCGGATCCTTTTCTGAGCTGGGACGAGCAAAAGGTTCTCGAACCTGACTACTGGGACCCAGCAACAAGAGGTCCCGATGGGTCAGTAGGGGTTTCCCCAAGAGACCCGAAGGCCTTAAAGTCGGTTCTCGTGAAACTATGCGAACACTTAAGTGCGAATGGACCATTGCTTCTGAACATGTTCGAGCGAGATCTCTCCGCCGCGATCAGCGTATGCGAAACGGCTATTGAAGATGGGGCGAAGGTGGAATGGTCAGTCAACTATTGAGCCATGCGAAACGCACCTTACGCCATTCCCTGCCCGATCAAAAATGCCATGGGCACGAAGTTGACGATCGTTGCTGACGAGATGCGGCAGCGGAAGCAGAAGTACGGGGTGGTGACCATGTGTGTGGGGACGGGACAGGGGGCGGCGAGCGTGTTTGAGTTGTTGAACTAGTGTCGTCAGCCTTCACCATAGCATCCCTACCGCCGGACGTCGGCGCGAGGCTCCGTGCGGACTATCCCGAGACACATGCTGAGGTGACCAGGGAGATCGAGAGTTTCATCAGCGCGCATGACTATTTGGCCCACCCGAGGATCGTGCGCTGCATCATTCATCTCGCCAGGACCCGCGGCCAGTCACTCCAATGGGCCTTGGAAGTCGGAGCCGGAGACCCGCGCGATGTGATGCTCTTGGCCGAATACGAAGGCTTGAGTGAGGATGAGACACCGAGACAAGTCCGGGACTTCAACAAGCCCTTCGGGCAGAACGAGCTGTGATGAAACGAGCGACTTCCATTGTCCTTGTTGTCTGCCTCGCGGCTTGCACTGCGCCAAGCGCAAGTGACAAAGCCACAATCGAGGGTTCCGCACCCCACGAGATCCACACCCCCACCTACGACCTCCTCCTCCCCGCCGAACAGAAAGCCCTGCTGATCCTCTTCCCCTGCTTCCCCTGCGATGCGGCGGACACCCGGGCGGAGTCGCGCATTGCGGACACGGCCGCGGCGAACGGCATCGCGGTGCTGATGATGAACTTCAACCGCCACATCATGATGAGCGAGGCCGAGAAGCAGGAGGTGATCGGCACGATCGCGGGCGCGGTGAAAGAGCACGGCGTGGATGCGTCGAACACGGTCATCGGCGGCTTCTCCTCCGGCGGCAATGTGAGCGTGCTGCTGGCGAAGGCGCTGCTGCGGTCGGCCGATCCGCCGGTGCATCTGAAAGGCGTGTTCGCCGTGGACAGTCCGCTGGACCTGGTGCACCTATATGAGTGCTCAAAGCGAGACCTGGCGAAGACCAGCTTCCCCGAATACAAGGACGAGGCGCGCTACCTGGTCGCGTTCCTGGACAGCGCCCTTGGCTCGCCCACGGACAATCTGTCCAACTACGAGCACGCCGCTCCCCTGCTCAACTCATCCGCGAGCGTAGCGCCGCTGAAGGACCTGCCCATCCGCTTCTATACCGAGCCGGACACGGTGTGGTGGCGCACCAACCGCGACGACCGCTACGAGGAGCTGAACGCCTTCGCCATGAAGCGCATCCACGACACCTTGGTGGCGGCGGGGAATGTGCGGGCGGAGTACATCACCACCGAAGGGCGCGGTGTGCAGCATGGTAACCGGCACCCGCATGCGTGGAGCATCGTGGATGAGCGGGAGTTGGTGAAGTGGATCGAGGAACTCTCGACCCATCGTCATTGACCGAGCGGAAAGCTCCGCACCAGCCCGTAACGCTCGCCGGGCAGCAGCACCCGCTTGAGCAGCACGACCTCGGTCACGCGCTCCGTGCTGGTGTGCATGTGCGGTGCGAGCAGGTCCCAGGCCGCATTGAACTGGCGGGGTTTCAGTCCGGCCGCCAGGGTCAGGTGCGGGTGGTCGGTCTCGCGAACGGCCGCGTGCAAGTGGTGGTCGGCCTTGAGGGCCGCGACGATGGGCGTGCGCACCAAGGCGATGGCCTCCTTATCCACCGGATCGATGTAGATGGTGCGCTTGTCCGGGAAGTGCGTGATGCCGTTGTAGTGCAGGGTGAAGCCCGGTTGACCGGTCACGCCACTGGCGATGGCATCCATGATCGCGGGCTCCTGCTCCGCGGGCAGATCCAGGAAGCAGAGGGTGATGTGGGGCGGGTTGTGGCGGCCGCTGAAGGAGCCGATGCGGGCGTGGAGCGCAGTGCGCAGGCGCTCCACCTCGGCGGCTAGGGCCGGTGCGGGCAGGATGGTGAGGAGGAAGCGGTGGAGCATGGATCAGTGCGCTGTGTAGCGTGTACCCCGGCCCGTTCCGGCGCGCTGGAACGCACCGGAACGCACGAGCGCATCGAGGTCCTTTTTCACGGTAGGCAATGGAACGGACAGGGCCGCAGCGATGCCGCCGGCCTGCGCACCCGCGTGTGCCTGCACGTAGCGCAGGATGTTCCGCTGCCGTTCGTTCAGCCCGGTTACGGCGCCTTGCACCTGCAACTTGGCGCGGAGCTTCTCCATCATCACCACGAGGCAGTCCAGGAAGAAGTGCAGCCAGGAGCCGATGTCCTCGCCGGGGCGCTGGGCCTGGCAGGTGCGTAGCACGCGGTAGTATTCGCTCTTGCGCCGCTCGATCTCGTGCTCGAAGCTGACGTACTGGACCCACGGATAGCCTTGTTGCAACAACAGCAAGGTGGCCAGTAGTCGGCTGAGCCGTCCATTGCCGTCCTGGAACGGGTGGATGGTGACGAACTCGTAGCAGAAGGCCGCCACGCGCACGAGCGGATGCACCGCATCGTTCCGTCCGTACCACGCGACCAGTGCGCGCATGGCGTCCTCGGTCTCCACGCCGGGCGGGGTGGTGGTGAAGACCACGGTGCGGCTACCATCGGGCAGGGTGGCCTCCACGGCATTGGAGCGCTGCTTGTAGCCGCCCCGGTGCCAGGCGTCCTTGGTGCTGTACTGGAGCGTGAGCTTGTGCAGGTGTTTCAGCTCGCTCTCCCCGATGCGGATGTCGGTGTAAGCCTCGCTGATGGTATCCAGCGCCTCGAAGTAACCGGCCACCTCCTGCTGGTCGCGGTCCTCCAGCTTGGTGATGTCGAGCTGGGCGAGGAGCGCGTCAACGGCAGCATCGTCGAGCCGGCTGCCCTCGATGCGGGTGGAGGCGCCCACGCTCTGGATGGTGGCGATGGACTTGAGGTGCTTGAGCGAGCGGCCTTCGCGGCGCTCGATGCTGGCCCACTCCCCGGCGAAGCGGTCCACCCGGCTGAGGGCCTGTAGCAGCTCCCAGGTGAGCTCGGTGCGGAAGGTGTGGACCATGGATATCCGAGAATATCCGCAAATATCCGATTTGTATCCGAAAAGGGCAAAGATATATCCGTGAATATCCGCAAATAGCCGGAACGTATCCGTAAACGTGGGGGCCGCGTGAGCGGGCGCAGCGGCAGCTTGCTGAAGGTGAAGCGCAGGCAGCGCGCGAGCGAGGACGCGACCAACGGAAGCGACCGAAGCCACAGCGCCGCCCGTTGAACCGAAGCAACTACAGCGGAGCACGCGACCCCGGCCGCATTCGGGACGGGGGCACGCCCACAGCAAGACCCCAAGTGACAAGGGTCAAGGCATCAAGGTTCCTCGTCCATTCGCCAAGCACCATTCGCCATTCACCTTCCCCACCCGAACCACCCCGCTTGGAAATTTGTTATGCGTGCATAACTTTAGACCGAACCGTACGTACGATCCTCCGTTCAAACGGCCCAGTCTATACGACACCATGAGCACCGCAACCAAGAAAGCCCTGCAGGGCGGCGAATTCCTGATCCGTGCGAGCGAGCCGCAGGACATCTTCATTCCTGAAGAGTTCAACGAAGAGCAGCGCATGATCGCGCAGACCTGCGTGGAGTTCCTGGAGCAGCACGTGTACCCGAACCTTGACCGCATCGATCACCAGGAGGAAGGGCTGATGCAGAGCCTGCTGGACAAGGCCGGTGAACTGGGCTTGCTTGGCATTTCGGTACCAGAGGACCTCGGCGGATTCGGCAAGGACTTCGTAACGGGCATGCTGGCCACGGAGAAGACCGGCGCGGGCCACAGCTTCAGTGTGGCCATCGCGGCGCACACGGGCATCGGCACGCTGCCCACGCTCTACTACGGCAACGCAGACCAGAAGGCGAAGTACATCCCCAAGCTCGCCAGCGGTGAATGGAAGGCATGCTACTGCCTCACCGAACCCGGCAGCGGCAGCGATGCGAACAGCGGCAAGACGAAAGCCACGCTCACACCCGATGGCAAACACTACCTGCTGAACGGTCAGAAGATGTGGATCACCAACGGCGGCTTCGCGGACATCTTCACGGTGTTCGCCAAGATCGGTGACGATGAGAACCTCACGGCCTTCATCGTGGAGAAGGGTTTCGGCGGCATCACGCTGAACCCCGAGGAGAAGAAGATGGGCATCAAGGGAAGCAGCACACGCCAGGTCTTCTTCAATGACTGCAAGGTGCCGGTGGAGAACCTGCTGAGCGAACGCCAGAACGGGTTCAAGATCGCGGTGAACATCCTCAACATCGGCCGGATCAAACTCGCCGGTGCTGCGCTGGGCGGTGCGAAGTCCGTTGTGGACGTGAGCGTGAAGTACGCCAACGAGCGGATCCAGTTCGGTAAACCCATCAGCGCGTTCGGGGCCATCCGCCAGAAGCTGGCGGACCAGGCCACGTATTGCTATGTGGTGGAAAGCGCCACCTACCGCTGCAGCCACGACATGGAGCGCGCGATCGAAGAGTTGAAGGCGGGTGGAGCGGATCATGCGAAGGCCCTGCTGAAGGGGGTAGAGCAATACGCGGCGGAGGCCGCGATCCTGAAAGTGGCCGGAAGCGAATGCCTGGACTACGTGTGCGACGAGGGCGTGCAGATCTACGGCGGCATGGGCTACAGCGCCGAAAGCCCCGTGGAACGTGCCTATCGCGACAGCCGTATCAACCGCATCTTCGAAGGAACGAACGAGATCAACCGCATGCTTACGGTGGACATGCTGCTGAAGCGCGCGATGAAAGGCCAGCTGGACCTGCTGGGCCCGGCACAGGCGGTGGCGGCGGAACTGATGGGTATCCCCGACATGCCGGAGCCTGACGACTCACTGCTCGGCGACGAGAAGCGCATGGTGGCGAACTTCAAGAAGGCCGTCTTGATGGCCGCTGGTGGTGCCGCGCAGAAGCTGGGTTTGGACCTGGCGAAGCACCAGGAGACGCTGATGCACATCGCTGACATGGTGATAGACACCTACCTCGCGGAAAGCGTGCTGCTGCGCACCTTGAAGTTGGCGGAGATAAAAGGCGCTGACAACGTGAAGGAACAAGTGGCCATGTGCCAGCTCTACATCCACGATGCCGCCGACCGGATCCACAAGTGGGCGAAGGAGGCGGTGAACAGCTTCGCCGATGGCGATGAACAGCGCGCCATGCTCATGGGTGCGAAGCGCTTCAGCAAGAACACACCGATCAATACGGCCGAGCTGCGGAAGGTGATCGCGAAGAAGCTGATCGCGGAGGGGAAGTATTGCTACTGACGAGCTTCCTCTTCAAGCGGTCACTGGCGCCTCGGCCAGCGCCTTGCACAGCGTCGAGAAGTCGACGGGCTTCGTCAGGTGCCGATCGAACCCGGCCTCCTTGGCACGCACCTGATCCTCATCGCGTCCGTATCCCGTTAGCGCGATCACATACGCAGAAGTGACCTGCTGATCATCCCGGATGGCCCGTGCGAACTGGTAGCCGTCCATTCCCGGCAGACCGATATCGCACAGGATCACCTGCGGATGGAAATCGCGGGCGACCTCAAGACCGCTTGTACCGGAATAGGCCGTTCTCACCTCATGACCTTTGCGGGTGAGCAGGATACGGATACTGTCCGCCGTGTCCTGATTGTCCTCTACCACAAGAATGCGATAGCAAGGTGCGATGCTGTCCGTTCCTTCCATGGGCTTGCGAGCCGTGTTGCGCTGGGCTTGCATGACCGGAAGCGCGATCGTGAACTCCGCTCCCATCCCTACTCCATCGCTATCAACGGACACCTTGCCGTTGTGCATTTCCACAAGGCCCTTCACCAGTGAAAGACCCAGACCCAGACCACCGCGTGTGCGATCAAGACCTTGCTCCGCTTGGCGGAAAACGTCGAAGATGAACGGCATCACCTTCGCATCGATCCCAACGCCTTGATCACGAACGCGCAACAGCGCCTCCTGGCCGTGAACTTCCAATCGCACTTCCACTGCGCCGCCGGGATCGGTGAACTTGTGCGCGTTGTGCAACAGGTTCCCTACTGCCTGCGCGAGGCGCGTTGGATCCCCGTGCACCCAGACGGAGCGTGCCGGTAGTTCAGCCTCGAGCCGCAATTGGCGCGCACTGAAAATGCCCGCATAGTCGTCCACCGTTTGCTTCACGATGCGCGCAAGGTCGCAGCGCTCCTTCCGCAACAGGATCTTTCCCCGGGCGATACGTGTGGCATCGAGCAGATCGTCAACCAACCGGGCCATGTGCGTGACCTGTCGATCGATCATGTCCCGCGCGTGCTCGATCAGCTCCTTCTCCTGATCGGAGTAGTGCAGTAGTTGCACGGCATTACGGATGGGACCCAACGGATTCCGCAGTTCGTGCGCCAGCATGCCCAGGAACTCGTCCTTGCGATGGTCCGCCTCCTGGATGTCCTGCACGAGCAAAGCGTTCTCGAGCATGATCGCTGCGCGCGAAACGAGCTCCATGGCCAAGGCGATCGTGATCGGTTGATAGGCCGGCTTGTCCCGTTCACGTACCAATGCCAACGCTCCTCGCACGCGCTGTCGCACGATGAGCGGCAACACCAGTGCTGATCCTCCTTCCACGTCCGGCCAGGTGATGCCATCCTCTGGCCCGCCAGGAACGATGGAAGAAAGTCGGTGCAACTGCTGGATCTGCTCCGAGGACATGGCCGTGAGGATCGCCTCCTGAAGCTGAGGATCCGAGAAGGTCGATGCCATCCTTCTCCGTCGCATGTCCTCCGGTACGGCTTCGGTCCAAACACATTCCGTTCGTCCGGGCTGCCCCGAGCTGTCCGCGTGGCACAGCACGCTCAGGTCGGCGAGAAAGGGAACAGTGACACCGGCCAGGGTATGGAGCATGGGCTCGAACTCCAATGAGCGCGTGAGTTCCTTGGCTGCCTCCGCCAGGAAGGCCATACGCTCCGCTGTCTCCTCGGCAACGGTGCGCATCGCTCGCTCTTCAGCTTGTGAAGCGCTCAAGCGGCGCATCTCGTAAAGTTCCACGAAGACCTGAACCTTGGCGCGCAGGATCGCCGGAACAACAGGCGTAGGGATGTAGTCCACCCCGCCTATCGCGTAGCCCTGCTCCACGCGCATCTCGTCGGTGAAAGCGGTAAGGAAAATGATGGGCGTGCGGGCCGAACGCCTCCGTTGCCTGATCATCGTGGCCGTTTCGAAACCATCCATACCCGGCATGTTCACGTCGAGCAGGATCACCGCGAACTCACGATGCAGCACTTCTCTTAGTGCATCCTGACCAGAACGCACGGTGACGAGGTTCACGTTCAGATCCTCGAGTATGGTGCGATAAACGAGGATCTTCTCGGCCAGGTCATCCACAACCAGCACATCAGCCGGCGGGAAAGCGGGGGTGCTCTTCGCTGGAAGGTTCATTCCGTGCAGACTGCCGTCCATCGGTCAACGGTGTAACCATGCGCGGAGCACGGAGAGCATCTGCGCGGTATCAACAGGTTTCGACAGGTAGTCCCATGCACCGGCTTCGATGCACTTCTCGCGATCACCCTTCATCGCTTTCGCGGTGACCGCCACGATAGGCAGGTTCTTCAACTGCGGGATCTTCCTTATCTCACGCATGGTCTCCATGCCGTCCATTTCGGGCATCATGATGTCCATGAGCACGATGTCGATCCCCGGCTCTTCGCGCAACATGCGGATCGCGTCACGTCCGTTGTCAGCGGACACGATCCGCATATCGTGCTCCTCCAGCACGGTGGACAACGCGAAGATGTTCCGCATGTCATCATCAACGATCAGCACCTTCCGACCGGCCAGCAGGCGATCGGATTGATGCAGGTCGAGCAATTGCTGTCGAAGCGCATGCGGCAGCGTGGCAGCGTTCTCATGCAAGAAGAGCGATGCGAGATCCACCAGCCGGTCAGGAGTGCGCACTTCCCGGACCGTGCACTGCTCGGCAAGCCGCTTCCACGAAGCCATATCACGGCCCTCGTCGTTGCGAACGAGCACAGGAAGGCGGGTGACCATGCCATCCTGCTCCAATGTTTCCGTGAAGGCGACCAGCTTGTCGATCAATCGCGGCACATTGGCATGAGCGATGAGCAGATCGATCGGACCTCCGTTGAGGATCCTCATGGCGGAGGAAGTGTCCGAGGCCGTCTTCACCTTCACATCCTCCATGTCGAGAGCGGCTGCGAGGTCCTTCCTGCGATGGGGATCGTGATCGATGATGAGCACGCTCTTCTGCCTTTCGGAGAAGGTGGTGAGATGGTCCAGCGCGTGGTCCAGAACATCCTTGCTCTGGATCGGTTTGGCGATGAAGGCGAACGCGCCCGCATCCAAGGCGTGTTGACGCGCATCATCGGTGGAAATGACCCAGATCGGGATGTGACGCGTTGACAGATCGTTCTTCAAGCGTTCCATGACGCGCCATCCTTCCATGTCAGGCAAGTGGATGTCGAGCGTGATCGCTTCGGGCTTGTGGTCGCGCGTCATGGTCAAGGCGAACGCACCCAGCGACGTGACCAGTCCTTTGTATCCACGCTCGCGCGCCGAATCGAGCAGGAAGCGAGCGAAGCCCAGATCGTTCTCGACGATCAGTATCACACGATCCCCGGGCTGGATGTTGTTGCGATCATCCCCCACCTCGTTCACATGGAGGTGTTGCATGCTCTCCATCTCGATCTCGGCGGTGCGCATTGTCGCATCAGGCAATGCCTGCAGCGCGTTGGATCGTGGCGCTTGTTCCGGCATCGCCAGTAGCTTGCGCGCCCTGGTGGGAGAGTAACTGATCGGCAGGTAAAGGGTGAACGTGCTTCCTTGGCCCGGGCTGGAGATGAGTCTGATCTCCCCTCCGAGCAGTCTTGACAACTCACGGCTGATGGCCAGACCGAGGCCGGTACCTCCGTACTTCCTGCTGGTTGAACCGTCCGCTTGTTGGAAGGCCTCGAAAACGATCATCTGCTTGTCCGATGCGATACCGATCCCCGTATCGGCCACAGCGAACGCCAGCACACCGGGTGCGCGGTTCAGGTCCTCGTTATCGTTCGCCCATCCCTCGTGGGCGACCTCCACCGTGAGCGTTACCTGGCCACGCTGCGTGAACTTGAACGCGTTAGAGAGCAGGTTCTTGATGATCTGTTGCAAACGCTTCGCATCCGTGAACATGGAGCGAGGCAGTCCGTGGTCGAACTGGATGATGAAGTCCACGTTCTTTGACTCGGCCACGTGACGGAAGGTGCGCTCCACATAGCCACGCAGGTCGTCCAGTGGCAACTCTCCCGCATCCACCACCACGGTTCCGGATTCGATCTTGGACAGATCGAGTATGTCGTTGATGAGCATCAGCAGATCGTTCCCGGAGCTGTGGATCGTCTTGGCGAACTCCGTCTGTTTCGTGCTCAGGTTGCCCTCAGGGTTCTTCGAAAGTTGATCGGAGAGAATGAGCAGGCTGTTCAAGGGTGTGCGCAGCTCATGGCTCATGTTGGCCAGGAACTCGGACTTGTATTTCGATGTGAGCGCGAGCTGCTTCGCCTTGTCCTCGAGTTCCTGACGGGCCTGCTCCACCTCACTGTTCTTGCGCTCCACCTCCTCGTTCTGTTCAGCGAGCAGGCGGGCCTTCGTTTGAAGCTCCTCGTTGGTGAGCTGCAGCTGTTGTTGACGGCTCTGCAACTGTTGGGCGAGCGATTGCGATTGCTTGAGCAGATCCTCCGTACGCATGTTCGCCTCGATCGTGTTCAGCACGATACCGATGGATTCGGTGAGCTGATCGAGCAAGGCCTGGTGCGTGGGATTGAAGCCATCGAACGAAGCGAGTTCCAGCACGCCTTTCACCTGACCCTCGAAGACCAGCGGAAGAACGAGCACACTGCGGGCTGAGGCCTCACCCAATCCGGAGGATATGCGGATATACCCACCCGGCAGTTCACCCATCTCGATCTTCCGCTTCTCGATGGCGCATTGTCCGACAACACCCTGACCGATACCGATGCGCTTGCCGATCTGCTCCCTTCCTTCCGAAGCGTAGCTGGCCAGCAACGTGAGGCCCTGCTCCTCGCTATCACCGTCCAGCACGTAGAATTCCGCTTGTTGCGCGGTGACAACAGGGCACAGTTCCGACAGCACCATGCGCCCCACGTTCGTAAGGTCACGCTGGCCTTGGAGCATGCGGCTGAACTTGGCCAGGTTGGTCTTCAACCAGTCCTGCTCGGTGTTCTTCTGCGTGGTGTCGCGCAGGTTACGGATCATCTCGTTGATGGTGTCCTTCAGCGCGGCCACCTCACCGAGCGCTTCCACGGTGATCGATCGCGTGAGGTCACCCTTGGTTACCGCAGTGGCTACTTCGGCGATGGCGCGCACCTGTGTGGTCAGGTTCGCCGCGAGCTGGTTCACGTTCTCGGTAAGACCTTTCCACGTACCGGCCGCACCGGGCACTTTCGCCTGACCGCCCAGCTGACCTTCCACGCCCACCTCACGGGCCACCGTCGTAACCTGATCAGCGAACGTTGCCAGCGTATCGATCATGGAGTTGATCGTATCGGCCAGCTCAGCGATCTCACCCTTCGCCTCCACGGTGAGCTTGCGCTTCAGATCCCCGTTGGCCACAGAGGTAACGACCTTGGCGATACCGCGCACCTGACTGGTCAGGTTGGACGCCATGAAGTTCACTGAGTCGGTAAGGTCCTTCCAGGTTCCTGCGACCCCTTTCACCTCGGCCTGTCCGCCCAGGTTTCCATCCGTACCTACTTCGCGTGCAACGCGCGTTACCTCGGAAGCGAACGATCGCAACTGGTCCACCATGGTGTTGATGGTGTTCTTCAGTTCGAGGATCTCGCCCTTCACGTCCACGGTGATCTTGCGCGACAGGTCTCCGTTCGCCACGGCAGTGGTCACTTCAGCGATGTTCCGCACCTGACCGGTGAGGTTCGCCGCCATGGAGTTCACGTTATCGGTAAGGTCCTTCCAGGTACCAGCCACGCCCTTCACCTCGGCTTGACCACCGAGTTTCCCTTCGGTTCCCACCTCACGGGCAACACGCGTCACCTCCGAGGCGAAGGAGCGCAGCTGATCCACCATGGTATTGATCGTGTCCTTCAGTTCGAGGATCTCGCCTTTCACGTCCACGGTGATCTTCTTCGAGAGGTCACCGGTCGCTACAGCGGTGGTCACTTCAGCGATGTTCCGCACCTGACCGGTAAGGTTACCGGCCATCGAGTTCACCGAATCGGTAAGATCCTTCCACGTACCGGCCACACCTTTCACATCCGCTTGACCACCGAGCTTTCCTTCCGTTCCCACCTCACGCGCCACACGCGTCACTTCCGCGGCGAAGGAGTTCAATTGGTCCACCATCGCATTGATGGTGTCCTTCAGCTCGAGGATCTCGCCCTTCACGTCCACGGTGATCTTGCGCGACAGGTCGCCGGCGGCAACGGCTTTCGTCACATCAGCGATGTTCCGCACCTGACCGGTGAGATTGCCCGCCATGGAGTTGACCGAGTCCGTGAGGTTCTTCCAAGTACCGGCAACTCCGGGAACGTCCGCCTGGCCACCGAGCTTGCCATCCGTACCGACCTCTCGCGCAACACGCGTCACCTCCGCAGCGAAGGAGTTCAGCTGGTCCACCATCGTGTTGATGGTGTTCTTCAGCTCGAGGATCTCACCTTGCACATCGACCGTGATCTTGCGTGACAGGTCACCGTTCGCGACGGCAGTGGTCACGTCGGCCACGTTACGTACCTGCGCGGTCAGGTTGCCGGCCATCGAGTTCACCGAATCGGTCAGATCCTTCCATGTTCCGGCCACACCTTCCACGTTCGCCTGACCACCGAGCTTCCCTTCCGTTCCCACCTCCTTCGCCACACGGGTCACTTCGGAAGCGAACGATGAAAGCTGGTCCACCATCGTGTTGATGGTGTTCTTCAGCTCAAGGATCTCACCTTGTACATCAACGGTGATCTTGCGTGAGAGGTCACCCTTCGCCACGGCGGTGGTCACTTCCGCGATGTTCCGCACCTGGTCGGTGAGGTTGCCGGCCATCGAGTTCACCGAATCGGTAAGATCCTTCCACGTGCCGGCCACGCCTTCCACGTTCGCCTGACCACCGAGCTTCCCTTCCGTTCCCACCTCCTTCGCCACGCGGGTCACTTCGGAAGCGAAGGACGACAGCTGGTCCACCATGGTGTTGATGGTGTTCTTCAACTCGAGGATCTCGCCCTGCACGTCCACCGTGATCTTCCGCGACAGGTCACCTCCGGCCACAGCAGTGGTCACCTCGGCGATGTTCCGCACCTGGCCGGTGAGGTTCGCGGCCATGGAATTCACGTTATCGGTCAGATCCTTCCACGTACCGGCAACACCCTTCACCTCCGCTTGTCCGCCGAGCTTCCCTTCCGTACCTACTTCACGCGCAACACGGGTCACCTCCGCGGCGAAAGAGTTCAACTGGTCCACCATCGTGTTGATGGTGATCTTCAGCTCGAGGATCTCACCGCGCACATCCACGGTGATCTTCTTCGACAGGTCACCGGTCGCGACCGCAGTGGTTACATCAGCGATGTTCCGCACCTGGCTGGTGAGGTTGGAAGCCATGGAGTTCACCGAGTCCGTCAGGTCCTTCCATGTACCGGCCACACCTTTCACCTCCGCTTGACCACCGAGCTTTCCTTCGGTACCCACTTCCTTCGCCACGCGCGTTACTTCGGAAGCGAACGAGGACAACTGGTCCACCATCGTGTTGATGGTGTTCTTCAGTTCGAGTATCTCGCCCTTCACATCCACGGTGATCTTGCGCGACAGGTCACCATTAGCCACTGCGGTGGTCACTTGCGCGATGTTCCGCACCTGGCTGGTGAGGTTACCCGCCATGGAGTTCACCGAATCGGTAAGGTCCTTCCATGTTCCGCTCACGCCCTCCACGCGCGCCTGACCGCCCAGCTTCCCTTCGGTACCCACCTCTCGTGCGACCCGTGTCACTTCGGAAGCGAAGGATCGGAGCTGGTCCACCATGGTATTGATGGTGTTCTTCAGCTCCAAGATCTCACCCTTCACATCAACGGTCACTTTGCGTGACAGGTCACCGTTTGCTACAGCGGTCGCTACTTCCGCGATGTTCCGCACTTGACCGGTGAGGTTGCCGGCCATCATGTTCACCGAGTCGGTCAGGTCCTTCCACGTACCGGCCACGCGCTTCACATTGGCCTGACCGCCGAGCTTGCCTTCCGTTCCCACCTCGCGTGCAACACGTGTCACTTCCGCAGCGAACGAATCGAGCTGACCCACCATCCGATTGATGGTGTTCGCCGTTTTCAGGAACTCTCCTTGCAATGGACGATCGCCCACTTCCAAGGCCATGGTCTGCGTAAGGTCACCTTGCGCCACCGCACCGATCACACGCGCCGTCTCGCTCGTAGGGTGCACCAGGTCATCGATCAACTGGTTCACGGACTCCACGGATTCCTGCCAGAAGCCGCCCACATCACCCAACGACAAGCGCTGGCTCAAGCGGCCTTCCTTGCCGACAACACGGTTCAAGCGCGCCATCTCGCTCGCCATGCGCTCGTTCAGTTCGACCACCTCATTGAACGCATCCGCAACGCGTCCAGCCACGCCGGTCCAATCACTGGGCAAGCGAACACCAGCGCGCCCCTTCTTCAGCGCAATGAGGGCATCCAACAATGCGGTGGTCTCCGGTGGATGGCTGTTGGCTACCTCGACCGGGTCTTGTGCGATCTCCATGGAGAAATGGATCTGAGTGTCTGCCAGCACCCGGACAGGCCTCGTTGAACGGAACGGGGATGACCTGTCACAACAGGCCGATAGCGTTGCGGACCGATCGGCATGGGGAGGATGCGCGGTGGCACGGTCGCGGGGGCCAACTCCATGCCCGCCGCATGAAGGGCAACATCCGCGCAGACAAAGCGCCTACCGCGTGCTCACCAAGCTCCGCCGATCGGGGAAAGAACGCCTCGGCGGAAGGGTACGAGCTTTCTCACTCTTCCCACCATTTCTCGCTGGCGTATGCATCCAGGCCGATGACGATGCGACCTATCCGTGGTGTGAGCAAGGAACGACCCGATCGTTGAAGGGCCGTGATGCGCTCGATGGGTTCCTTCCACGGATGCAGACCCAGCGCGAACTGGCCCCAGTGTATCGGCATGAGCACAGGAACTCGGATCTCGCTCGCGGCTTGATCGGTCTGGTCAGGGAACATGTGGATATGCGGCCAGTATTCGCTGTAGGCACCGCATTCGAGCAAAGCCAGGTCCAAACCGCCGAAGCGCGTGCCCAGTTCCTTGAACGTAGCGGAGTAACCGGAATCCGCTCCGAAGTACAGACGCTTGTTGCCTTCCAACACGAACGAGCCCCACAAGGTGCTGAAGCGGTTGGTCATGCTGCGACCGCTGAAGTGGCGCGTTGGGACGAAGGTGACCTTCACCTCATCGATCATGTGCTGCTCCCACCATGCAAGCTCAGTGATGCGCTCCGCCGGCACACCCCACTTCTCCAAGTGCGCACCCACGCCCAACGCTGCTACGTAACGCTTCACCTTTCCTGCGGACAGGAACTCCAACATGGTCTCGTAGCACAGGTGATCGTAATGATCGTGCGAGAGAAGCAGCACATCGATGGGCGGTAACTGCTCCGTTGAAATGCGCTCGGTATAAGCGAAGCGTTTCGGTCCGGCGAAGGTGAACGTGCTCGCGCGCTCACCGAAGACAGGATCGGTAAGAAAGTTCTGGCCATTGAGCTTGATCAGTACGCAGGAGTGACCGAACCAGCACAAGCCGAGCTCATCCCTTGGGATCCGTTCCCACGCCTCGCGATCGAATTTCACCGTGCTTAAGGGCGTTTCCGGTTCTCGGCCGGTTTCTCCTTTCAGCATGGACCACATCACCTTCAGTATGATGGTGAAGGGCATGCTCATGTCCGTTGACTCGAGGTTGTGCAGCTTTCCGTTGCGATAGTTGGGCAATGCCCGTATGCGCTTCAGGCGTTCACCGTCCGGGTTGCCACCGATGCGTGGCGCCGTGCGGAGATAGATGATGAGCGCCAGAACAGGCGTGAGCAACACGCCGAGGAGAATGATCGACCACATGCGGAAACCGGTGAGCGCGCAAAGGTGCTGAGGTAACCCATAGCTTCGTGATGCATGAGAACCATCCTCTTCTTCTTCGCTGGTATCACGTCGTTCTGTTCAGCACAGCAATGGACGCAATTGCCCGATTTTCCGGGAACGCCCAGGGATGATGCGGCTTCGTTCTCCGTTGACGGAATGATCTACGTTGGCACCGGTATGGAAACAGGCTGGGGCCTTACGAATGATTGGTATTCGTTCGATCAGATGACCCAGCAGTGGGATACCATAGCAACCCTTCCGGCTTCACCAAGGCAGTATTGCAGCACCTTCGTGATCGATGGTCGGGGATACTTGTTCGGGGGACTGGACGCTTCGGGCCCTTTGAACGAATTATGGCGCTACGATCCATTCACGGATACTTGGACGGAGCGAGCTTCGTTGCCCGCTCCTGGCCGCTATGCCAGCGTTGCTCTTCCCGGAAACAACCACGCCATCATTACCACCGGTTTGCTGGACAATGGAGTTCCGACCAACGAGACGTGGAAGTATGACGCACTCTCCGATTCATGGAGTACACGCGCACCGATGCCAGGTCAAGCACGGCACAGATCTGCGGTGGTGAACGGCGCGGTGGTCGGTGGTGCCGATAGTGCCTATCATGCGTTGGCCGACGCCTATTCATACATCTCCTTCAATGATCAGTGGATGCCAGCGACCGCGCTTCCGCAACCTCGCTTCGGTGCTCGTGGTGCGGACGCCATCCTGTTCTGCGGAGCTTCTTCGATCGATTCGGTGCACGCTGACGTGTGGGCGAACAACTGGCCTGACCCATCATGGAACACCACCGGTATCACCGACTTTCCCGGTGGCCCGAGACGCGGCGGTATTGTTGGGCTGAACACCATCCTTGCAGACGCCTGTGAAGTGTTTTTCGGACTGGGCCTCGATAGTGCATCACAACGCCGCAAGGATTGGTGGCGGCTTGTGCCTGATTGTCCTGGTTCCGTGAGCGAGCGCATAACGGAGAAGCTTCATCTCTCACCGAACCCCGGCACGAACGCCATGATGATATCTTCCGATACACACGGCAAGGCTACGGTCATCATCGCCGATCCGCTCGGAGCGACGGTCCGATCCAGAACCATGCTTCTTCCTGACGTCATCGATGCTACGACTTGGAGCGCTGGTGCTTACCTGGTGACCGTTCAGGATGCCAAGGGCAAAGTGTATCATGCCCGCTGGATCAAGCAATGATCGCGCGCCTACTTTGGGCGCATGAACTTCTTCGATCCAGCTCTCGAGGAGTATTGCATCCGTGCCAGTGGTGAAGAACCACGGTACCTCACTGAGCTTGCCGCGGAGACGATCGAGAAGGTGCAGATGCCAGCGATGATGAGCGGTCATCTGGCGGGTCGCTTCCTGTCGATGCTATCCCACCTGGTGAAGCCACATATAGCGGTGGAGATCGGCACCTACACGGGTTATGGAACGCTGTGTCTGGCGGAAGGACTGGCCGAGGGTGGCATGTTGCACACCATCGACATCGATCCCTACCTGCCGGAGATGGTGCACCGGTACATCGAAAAAGCGGGCATGCTCGATCGCATCACCATGCACCACCGCCCTGCGCTGGAGATCATTGCTGAACTGCCGACGCCGTTCGATCTTGTCTTCATCGACGCGGACAAGCAGAACTACCCGAACTATTACGACGCGGTGATCGACCGCATGGCACCAGGTGGACTCATCATCGCGGACAACGTGCTGTGGAGCGGCAAGGTGCTGAACAGGGAGCACGATGAAAAGACCGCCGCGTTGGTGGCCTACGCTGAAAAGGTCCGCACCGACCCTCGCGTGGAAAAGGTGATGGTGCCGCTCAGGGACGGCCTCTTACTGGCACGGCGGAAATGACCGAGGTCATATGGTACCTTCAACCCGACAAAGACCTTGAGCCCATGGAAGCGACTTTGTTCTACAAGGAACTCGGCCGTCTGCTGTACGCGATAGCAGCTGCCGACGGCCAGGTGCGGCAGAAGGAGAAGGACACCTTGAAATGGGTGGTGAAGGACCTGCTGGTGCCGGTGGAATCCGGTGTGGACCACCACGGCACGGACCAGGCTTACATCACCGAATTCGAGTTCGATGTGTTGCTGGACCGGGAGGCCGGTTCCGAGGAGGCGTTCGAATCGTTCATCACCTACATGGACGGACATCGGCACCATCTTTCGCCTGAACGGCGAGAACTTGTGTACACCTGCGCTGATGCGGTGGCGCATGCCTTCCACGGTGTGAGCGCGCGGGAACTCCCACTGCTCATCGAACTGCACAAGCTCTTGGGCTAAGCGCGGGGTCGGCGAAGTGGGCGGTCTCTAACTTGCCGCCATGATCGATCTGCGCAGCGATACGGTTACGCGCCCCACAGCGGCCATGCGCGCCGCCATGGCAGCTGCCGAAGTGGGTGACGACGTGTTCGGTGAGGACCCGACGGTGAACGCGTTCGAAGCGAAGGTGGCGGCGCTCTTCGGTCACGAGGCCGCGCTGTTCTGCTCGAGCGGTACACAAACGAACCAGATCGCCATCAACGTGCACACGCGCCCGGGTGACGCCGTGCTGTGCGAGGAAGGAGCCCACGTTTACCGCTATGAAGGAGGTGGGATGATGGCGAACAGCGGCTGCAGCGTCAAGTTCCTTCCACATGAAAGAGGCCGTTTCACTGCGGAAGCGGTGGAGGCAGCGATCGATCCGCTGGACAATCCGCACCTGCCCCGAACGCGGTTGGTCACTGTGGAGAACACCAGCAATCGCGGCGGCGGTGCGGTGTGGAACATCGAGGAAGTGGGGCGCATCCGGAAGGTATGCGATCGGCACGGACTCGCATTGCACCTCGATGGTGCACGCATCTTCAACGCCATGACCGTGGACGGAACGAAAGCAGAACAGTGGGGTGCGCTCTTCCACAGCATCTCCATCTGTTTCAGCAAGGGATTGGGCGCACCGATCGGCAGCGTGCTTACCGGTTCGAAGGAGTTCATCTTCCACGCTCGCCGCACGCGGAAGCGCTGGGGTGGCGGCATGCGCCAGGCGGGTACCATCGCCGCAGGAACGATGCACGCGTTGGAGAACCATGTTCAGCGCCTGAGCGAGGATCATGCACGCGCAACACGTCTCGGTGCCGCTGTTGCAGCGCTCACCTGGGTGGAACGGATGCTTCCGGTGGAAACGAACATCGTCGTTCTCATCCTGCGCGATGGTTCCAAAGTGAACGCGGTACTTGACGCGCTGAAAGCTCGCGGAGTGCTGGCCGTAGCCTTCGGGCCGGGCGCGATACGCTTCGTCACGCATCTGGACATCGACGATGATGCCATCGACCGCGCGATCGCCGCATTGAACGCCATCCAGATATGAAACGGGACCGCCTGGGGAGGATCGGCATACGCGTGGGCATCGCTTTCACGTGGTCGCTCTTCGCGGCGTTCATCGTGTACGGTCTGATGTCCGCTGGCTCACGCGATCGTTCGTTCGGGGAGAACCTGTTGGACGCTATCGCTGCGACGGAGCGCATGCAATTGAAGATGGCCACCGATGCCATCGAGAAGGACCTGAGGCAGGAGGCGGCTTACCTCAATGCGCACGACAGCCTTGCCCCGGACGAACTCACTGAACGCTGGAGACCACTGTTGGCGGGCCAAAGCCTGATCACGAGCGTGAGCGTCGCCTATGAGAGCGGCCGGTCGTTCGAACTGCGCAGGGACAGTGCCTCCTGGATACGCACGAACGTTCCCGATCCCACGATGAACGACACGGCGGAGATCGCTACATGGCCGCTCACCCAGCAACGCACCTCCGCCACACTGCACCATGCACAGGGCCTCCCCGACCCACGCGCTGCGGCCTGGTTCGGACAAGCCTTGGAGGATGCCTCCACCGAACCGACGTGGTCGGTAGCGAACAAAGGAGCACGTACGGAACTCCATCTGTCCATCCTTGTTCGCGCGCGCACGGAGCGTCTTCCATATCGTGTGCTTCATTTCACGGTGCAGAGCACTGACCTGTTGCGCACGCTGGTGCACGACCGTTCGAGCCACCACATCATTTACCTGGGCAGTGATGGGCGACCGTGGCTCACCGTAGGTCGCACGGATACGGGCGTGATCGATACGCTCTTATCGACATGGTCACGCGACAAGCGTCGCACCCCCTTCACATTCCCGGCAGGCCAGGAAGACCACATCGCACGCATAACACCGCATTCACTGAACGGGAGCCAGTTCTTCATCGCGGTGATCGTCCCGATGTCTGAAGTGCGGGAAGCGAAACGAAGCGAACGGATCGCGCTGTGGTCCGGAGCGTTTCTGCTGGCCGTGCTCGGTGTGCTACTGCTGCTCGACTGGTCAGGCCGCAGACGCACCGATAAGATCGCGGAACGACAGGAACGGAAGCGGCGCACCCAGGAACAACGGTTGGGCAAGGCGCTCGGCGAACGCGAGATACTGGAACGCGAGGTACACCACAGGGTGAAGAACAACATGCAGGTGGTGAGCAGTTTGCTGAGCCTTCAGGCCGACCGCGTGACCGAACCCGGCGCGCAACGGGAATTCGCGCGAGGCAAGCGGCGCATCGACAGCATGGCCCTGGTGCACCACAAGCTCTACGCGCAACCGGACCTGCGGGCGATCGATCTGCAGGTGTTCCTCTCACAGGTCGCTTCTTCGATGAAAGCGATGCACGAGCCGGCCAGCCGTGCGGTAAGTCACTCGGTGGATACCGCGGGCATCAAAGCGGATGCTGACACGAGCATACAGGTAGGTTTGATCCTATGCGAACTGTTGACCAACTGCTATCAATACGCGTTCCCGTATGTGACCGGGGGCCACGTGGACATCACGGTGAACAAAGCGGATGGCGACCTCTTCCTGCTCACGGTGAAGGACAACGGCAAAGGCATCGAGCGGGACCCGATGAAACGTGAACAGGAACTGGGATTGGAACTCGTGGAAGCGCTGGCCGAGCAGATAGATGGTGGCCTGCGGATCACACGCAAGGATGGGACCTTGGCCGAAGTGACCTTCAGGATGCAAGGTCCGGCCAGAGTGCTCAACATCTAGTTACGCAGCCACTCCACCTCCACGCGCCGCTGCTCGGGATCGCGGCCCACGCTGCGATTGTCGCCGTAGAAGTTCACGAGCAATCGTTCTGCAGCGATGCCCCGTTGCGCAAGGTGATCACGAACGGCCTTCGCACGCAGTTCGCTGAGGTGCATGTTCACCGCAGGATCACCGCTCTTGTCCGTGTAACCGGTGATGAGCACGCGGTCCTCCGGGTTCCGCGCAAGTTGTTCGAACACCTCGTTCAACAGCGCTTTGCCGTTGGCATCGAGGTCAACACTGAGGCGTGCGAAGCGAACGGTGATATTACGCCCGGTCAGTTCGCTCAGATCAGCGATCGGGTTCTCGTGTGGACCCGAAGGCGAAGCGCTCCGCATATCCTGCACTTCCAAGCCGATGTCCTCGATGCGTGATTCAAGGTCATCCATGCGGTCGCGGAGGGCCCACAACTCCTTGCGTTGGTCAAGCTGATCGATGCGGTCATTGATGCGGTCGAGTTCTGCCTTCAACCAACGATCCCGCTTACGCACGCGTTGAGGTGCCTGAACAGTTTCAGGTACTTCCTCTTCCTTGATCCGTTCGCGGGCCTTCTTCGCAAGGTTGAGCAATGAGCGGTCATCCAGCACGCCATCCTGCAGCCCGGACATGGTGTCGGCCACGCCCAGATCGAGGGCGCAGAGGAAATTGCCTTCATCGTACACGGTGGAGCAAACAGTGGGCGCCTCCACGGAGCGCCCAACTTGTGCAGCGGTCCCACGGGTCTCGGCCAGCAGGTCCACTGCGGCCAAAGGCACCAGATCAGCGCGCAGTTGGCGGCCCAGTTCCTGGCGCTGGCTGCGCACATAGAAGTAGATCGCGAGGTACTTGTCCTGATCACCACCTGCATCGATTCCGAAAGAAGCCTTGCTCCAGTCGATGTGGGTGATGCGCTCCAGTTGTTCCATGGTCGGTTCGGCGAAACCACCGAAGCCGGCCGAGACCTCGAAGTGCACTGCGATGGTGCGCGCCATGTCGTTCATGTCGGCCATGAGCTTCTCGTCGCTCACCTCGCAGGAAACACCTGATCTTCCGAAGTGCACACGTTGATCCAGGTATTGTTCGATGCCTGCGAGCAGCACTTGACGCAGTGGCAGCTTCCTGTCCGTATGTGCCGAGGAGAGACGCTGATAACTGAACGTGCATGGCCCTTGAGCCTGGAAACGCCAACTCGCTTGGACCGACGGTTGCACAGCCTGCGCACTCTCGTAGGCGCGCACCATCACTGTGCTTTTGTCACCCTCCGAACGAAGTTCGAACGGTGCTTGCGCGATCACCGCCGCAACGGAAGCGGAGAACAGGATGAAGAACACGGCGCGCATGGTGAGGCGAACTTATTCCGCGCTGAAAGGCTGGACCAGTGGGTTTGGGCCGTTCCCGGCTGATCTTATCAACAGCGCCTCAGCGCACCTGCACGCCGACAGGGAAGGATGCGAACCAGGTCAGCGCCCTGTCCGGTGAATCGAACACGCGGAAAGGAAAGCTGGGCTTGTGGAAGCGCGCGAAGAAATCGCCTTGGATGCGGTCAGGGAGATCGTAGGCGATGAACGCTACGGGACGGGCGATGCTGCGGCAGACCCGTACCAACAACAACTTCGCTTCGGGGGTCATCCGCACCAGTTCCTGTTGTTCCACCATGACAGGTGAAGCAGCGATGGGATCATGTTGGCGCATCTCACGGAGTATCCCCTTCATGGCCCATGTGTCGATCATGGAACCGTTCGTGAGCACCAGGAAAAGGATGCCCTGGTCCTCGCGGATGCGATAGGGCTGTTCGTCACCATTGCCGAGCATGGCGAAAAACTAACCGTTCACATCACGTGCAGCTTATCCGTAGAACGAACACTGTGAACACCCCTCGGTGAACTACCGGACACGCAGGACTTCCTGCACCGGTTCACCCGTGGCGGCATCCGGCAGCGCACAACCGATGATCATGGCGATGGTAGGCACCATATCGGTTATCGATGTGCGCCGAACGACCTCCGCATGCTGCACACCTTGCCCATAGAAGAGGACCGGGATGTGCGTGTCGTAGTTCCATCCCGAGCTGTGCGAAGTTCCCTTACCGACGAAGACACCTTCCGCTTCCATGAAACCGGGCTTCAGTGTGTAGAGGATGTCACCGCACCGTTGCGGCATGAAGCCGTTCACCAAAGGATCCCCATTACGCGCTCCGCCATCAGCACGCATCAGGTCGGAAGCGATGACGGCCCTGTCGATCTCCGGGAACTGGGCCATCCGCTCCGCGATGGCGCGTGCTGCGTCACGTCGCGGGTTCGGCTCAAGGAACACCTGTCCATCGAGCACGCTGTCCACACGCACACCTTCGGCCACCGCGACGATGCGGCGTTGGAGATCCTTTCCATCCACATATCCAGCACTACCGCGCAGGTCCTTCAAATAAGCAGGTACGTCGACCGCGCCATGATCAGCGGTAAGAAACAGGGTGTACGCGTTCTGCCCAACCCGCTTGTCCAACTCGTTCAACAGTCGTTCGAGCTCACGATCGAGACGGACGTACATATCCTCCACCTCCACCGCGCGCGGCCCGGTCTTGTGCGCGAGGATGTCGGTGCTGCTGTAGCTGATGGCGAGCAGATCCGTGATCGCATCACGCCCCATTCCCTCGCCATCAAGTGCGGCTAACGCCATATCCGTTGTGAGCGTGTTGCCCATAGGCGTGGTCATGATGGCGGCATTACCCGAAGCCCGGGCCATTTGCGACAGGTCGATCGGGAAGGTGGCGTTCACACCGGCGGCCAGCAACTGCTCGTACGGGTTCGCATCGGGCAGCACCTGATGGTAACGTTCGATGGGCAGCACCGGCTCCCATTCTCCTTTGAGGTATTTCGCGGTAAGTCCGCGTGAATTGAAGTCGCTCGCCCACTTCGGCAACTCCTTCATGTACCAGGTGCTCGAAGTGAATCCTCCGGTGGCAGGATCGAACCAGAACGCCGCATCGCCTGTTCTGCCGATGGGTAGAATGGCGGAGCGGTCCTTCAATGCGACACCGACCGTGTGCCCTTGTCGGTCGGTGCGTCGTTCGATCTCATCCGAAAGCGTCGTAGCCAGCAACTGCACCGGAGAGCGTTGACCGATCGCACCTTGCGCGCCGACCCCGCTCACCGCATTGTCCTCCACGCAATAGATGGTCTTCCGCGTTGCGCGGTCGTAGCGGTCGTTCGCAACGATGCCGTGATGGCTTGGCGTGCTTCCGGTATAGATGCTGGCGTGCCCCGGACCGGTGATCGTGGGAACGTAGTTGTAATGCGCATTACGTAGAAAGGCACCACCGCCTATCAATCGCTTGAAACCGCCATCGCCGAAATTGCCCCAATAGCGGTAGAGGTAATCCACACGCATCTGGTCCACAACGATACCGACCACGAGCTTGGGTGGAACGGCCCAGCTTGCGGCGTTGCTCGATGGCCTTGCCTGTGGCACAGGCATGGTTTGCGGAACGATCTCGCCCGAGCGGATCCGATCCCCCTTGCTCTGCGCAATAACGTTGGAGCCGAAATGGGCCGTCAGGAGAAGCGAGCAGAAAGAAATGGGCTTCATGAGGAAGTGCGGGTGTTCAGGATCGGCTGGCGAAGAGATGGAAGAGGAGCACACCACCCGCCAAGCTCACGATGATGTTCAACGCGGCGAAGGCATATGCACCATCGCGCAGCAGTTGGTAGTTCTCCATGCTGAACGTGCTCAAGGTGCTGAAGCCGCCGCAGAAACCGACCGCCAGCAACGCACGCCAGGTCTCCTTGGATGGATGAGCGATATCCCAGCGCATGACCAACCATGCCAGCCCACCCGTGGCGAGCAGATTGGTGACCATCGTTGCCCACGGTAGTGCGTGAACCACGCCGGCTTTGAGAAACGCGCGACTGATGGCGAAGCGCATGAGGCTACCCATGCCACCACCGATGAAAACAGCCAGCCAGGGAAGCATCAGGAGGCAGCGCGTTGGTGAAGACGAACGAAGGAACGGAAAGCGAGCACACCGATGATGGCACCATAGAGGGCCCCAACGATCACATCCGAAGGAAAATGGACACCGAGGTAGACGCGACTATAGCCGATCAAGACCACCCAAAGTAACAGGGGCAACGCGGCCCATGCCGGTCGGCGTTGGAGTATGCCGGTCATGAACGCCGCGATGGCAGCATGGTTCGATGCGTGGGATGAAACGAAGCCGAAATCGCCGCCCACATAGCCACGCACGGTGTGCACCAGTTCCTGCAAGCCCGGGGTGTGGCTCGGCCGTAAACGGGCCACCGTGTTCTTGAACAGCAGCACGGATCCCTTGTCGCTGCACAGGATCATAAGCGCGATGACGGGAAGCGACAGCCAGAGGCCGCGCCATCCCCAGCGCATTTTCAACAGCACGAGGAAGAACGCATAGACCGGCAGCCAGGTGCGCATATCGCTGACGTACCAGAAGAAGAGATCGGCCTGTTCGCTGTGCGCACCATTGATCGCCAGGAAGGCCGAACGATCGGCGGCGAGCAATCCAGCGACCACGCTCATCTCACGGATGCAGTTTCTTCCAGATGGCGTCCTTCAACTTGTCCAGGCCCGTGTTCGCAACGGAACTGATGAGTACCGTTTCCACCTTCTTGGGCAGTTCCTTCTTGATCGCTTTGGTCAGCTCCGCATCGAGCATATCGCACTTGGTAATGGCCAGCAGGCGATCCTTGTGCAGGAGCTCCGGGCTGTACTGCTCCAGTTCGCCCAGCAGGACCTCATAGTCCTTCTTGATGTCCTGACTGTCCGCCGGGACCATGAACAGCAGCACGCTGTTGCGTTCGATGTGGCGCAGGAATCGCAGGCCCAAGCCTCTGCCCTCGCTCGCACCTTCGATGATCCCGGGAATGTCGGCCATCACGAAGCTCTTGCCGTCGTGGTAAGGCACGATGCCGATGTTGGGAACGAGCGTGGTGAAGGGATAGTCCGCGATCTTCGGTTTGGCCGCGCTGATGCTGGCGAGCAGGGTGCTCTTGCCCGCGTTCGGGAACCCGACCAGGCCGACATCCGCGAGCACTTTCAACTCCAGTTTGAACCACTTCTGCAGGCCGGGCTCACCGGGTTGCGCGAAGCGTGGGGTCTGGAACGTTGAGCTATGGAAATGCTGGTTGCCCAGTCCGCCGCGCCCTCCCTTCAGCAGGATGACTTCCTGTCCGTTCTCGGTGATGTCGAAGAGCACCTCCTCGGTCTCATCGTCCTTCGCCACGGTGCCCAACGGAACCTCGACGATCATATCCCTTCCGCTCTTGCCGCTGCACTGGTTGCTGCTTCCGCCTTCACCGTCACCAGCGATCACGTGTTTGGTGTAGCGCAGATGCAACAGCGTCCACAGCTGGTCGTTGCCACGCAGGATCACGTTGCCTCCGCGGCCGCCATCACCACCGTCAGGACCACCCTTCGGCATGTACTTCTCCCGACGCAGGTGCTTGCTTCCCGCGCCACCCTTCCCGCTGCGGGCTTCGATGCGGATGTGGTCGATGAAGTTGGGTGAACCGCTCATGGGTATGGTACAGGAAGCTACGGCCTAACCGATAGCGCTCACGAGACGCAGGGTGATCTCTTCGATCGAACCCACTCCGTGGATCCCTTTGTACTTGCCAAGTGCAGCATAGTACTCCTTGAGCGGTGATGTCTTCTGTTCATACTCGCGGATGCGGTTGCGGATCACGCCTTCATTGCGGTCATCCGGTCGGCCGCTCGTTTCACCTCGTTTGAGCAGGCGTTTCACGAGTTCCTCCTCCGGCACCTCCAGCGCGAGCATGGCCGTTATGGGTTCGCTCTTGGAACCGAGCATCTCGTCCAGTGCCTCGGCTTGAGCGCGCGTGCGCGGGAACCCATCGAAGATGAAACCAGCGGCCTGGTTGTTCGCTTCGATCCTGTTGCGGATCATGCCGATCACCACATGATCGGGCACGAGGTCGCCGCGATCCATGATCTCCTTCGCCTCCAGGCCCAGCGGCGTTTCATCCTTGATCTCCGCACGCAGCAGGTCACCGGTGCTGAGGTGAACGAGGCCGTACTTCTTGATCAGGAATTCGCTCTGCGTTCCTTTCCCGGCACCGGGCGGGCCGAACAGCACGAGGTTGAGTTTGCTTGCCATCAGTTCTTCTGGTCTACGATGCGCAGTATACCGGGCAGATTGCGGCCCAGACCATCATGGTCCAGTCCGCTGCCCACCACGAAGGCGTTGGGGATCCGCAGGGCAACGTGTTCGATCGGAATGGTCTTCTTATAAGCGTCGGGCTTGAAGAGCAAGGCCGCGATGCTGATGCTGGCCGGATGATGATCGCCCAGCACGGTCATGATGTGCTCCACCGTGGTGCCGGTATCAACGATGTCCTCCAGCACAACGACATGCCTGCCATTGATGCGTTCGTTGAGGCCGATGAGCTGATCCACCTTTCCCGTGGAAGCCGTGCCGTGGTAGCTGGCCACCTTCACGAAGGTGATCTCGCATTCCACGGTGATGCGCTTCATCAGTTCCGCAGCGAAGAAGAACGCGCCGTTCAGCACGCCTATGAACAGGGGGCGCTTGCCCGCGTACTTGATGTTGAGTTCGGCTGCGACCTTGTCGATCGCCCTGCCCAGTTCCTGTTCGGAGATGAACGGCTCGAAGCGCAGATCGTGCAGTTGTACGATGCTCATGGAGGGCGCCGAAGGTAACGATCAGCGCAAGGCACACCCTGCAAGCAGGCCGATCGCTACATTGCTCGCCATGCGGAGAACGATCCTCGCGCTGGCCTGCGCCTTTTCGCTGGCCGGTGCCCATGCCGGGGGCGAGAACCTGCCCGTTGGTGCGCGTTTCGCGGGCATGGGTCATGCCAGCACCACGCTCATCGACCTGTGGAGCGTGCGCGCGAACCAGGCGGGACTCGCCGGTCTGGAACATCCCGTAGCCGGAGTCTATTACCAGCAGCACTGGCTTTCGAGCGACCTGGCGATGCAGGGCTTGGCCTTCGCACTGCCCATCGGCAAGGGTTGCTTCGCCGTGAACGCGAACTCCTTCGGCGGCAACGATCTGTTCACCGAGCGGCAGTTCGGCCTGGCCTACGCCATGAGGTTAAGCGACCGTGTGCGTGTCGGCGTTCAACTGGACTACTTGGACCTGCGCTTCACGGAGAACTACGGCAGCACGAGCACCGTTACCGCTGAAGCCGGTCTTCAGGCGAAGCTGAACGATGCGCTCACGATCGGTGCGCACATCTACAACCCGAACCAGGCGAAGCTGGGCGGCCCATACGATGAGAAGGCCCCCACCCTTTTCAATGTCGGGCTCGGTTATCAGTTCAACAAGCAAGTGCTCATGACGGCACAGGCGGAAAAGGACATCGACCGCGATGAGCGCTACCGTGTGGGCATCGAGTACCGGCCGATCGACGTGCTGTACGTGCGTACGGGCATCAGCACCGGACCGGTACAAGGTCACTTCGGCGCCGGGGTGCACTTGAAGAAGCTCGATATCGATCTGGCGGTGGCGGCAGGTTCGCAACTGGGCGCCACACCGATGATCAACCTGAATTACCGCTTCGAATGATCCGTCGGTCCGCGACGTTCCTGGGTATGTGCTGCGGCCTGTTGGCTGCGGCACAACGGCCCACGAGCACCGCTGCACTACCGCCGGAGCTGCGGGACATGATCGAACAGCGGGTGGAGGCCATCGCCGAACAATTGGGCGACAACAACGATGTGGACCTCACCGTGATCACCGAGCAATTGCTCACACGCTATCAGGACCCGATCGACCTGAACCACACCACGGTCGAAGAGCTTTCCACTCTTCAACTGCTCAACGACGCGCAGATCGCCGACATCCTCGATCACATCAAGCGCTTCGGTCCGTTCCTGAACCTGTACGAGCTACAAACGGTGGATGCGTTGGACATGCGCACCCTGGAACTGGTGCGCCCCTTCGTGAAAGTGGGAGGTAACGCCAACGCCATGCACGCCTCTTTCAAGGAGCTCCTGGCCAACGGTACGCATGAAGTATTGATGCGTTCCGTGGTGAACATCGAGCAGCGCAAAGGGTTCCTTGGTCAGTCCAGTCCGTTCGGTGTGGACTATACCGATCCCGACGGTGATCCGTTGCCGAACGTGAGCGACCCGCATGTGATGGATTCCTTGCGGGCGAACAGCAAGGTATATCTGGGCAGTCCGTTCAAGGTGTACACGCGCTATCGTTTCAAGTACCGCAACAACATCAGTTTCGGCATCACAGCGGAAAAGGATGAGGGTGAAGAGTTCTTCAGCGGTTCGCAAAAGGATGGCTTCGACTTCTATTCCGCGCACCTCTTCCTTCGGAACGTAGGCCCGGTGAAGGCGCTCGCGTTGGGCGATTACCAGGCGCAGTTCGGTCAGGGCCTGGTGTTCTGGAACGGTATCACCTACGCGAGCAAGAGCGCATTCACACTGAACGTGAAACGCAACGGACAAGGCCTCCTCCCCTATGCCAGTGTGAACGAGAACCTCTTCCTGCGCGGCGGTGCGGCCACGGTGGAGGTGGCACGCGGCCTCGAGGCAACAGCGTTCTACAGCAACAAGGATCTCGACGGCAATGTGGTGGCCACTGCGGATACCAGCCAGAGCCTCGCGGCGCAGGAAGCGCTGTTCAGTTCGTTCCAGGACGACGGTTACCACCGCACCGTGAACGAGTTGAACAAGAAGGACGCGATCAACGAAACGATCTACGGTGGGCACCTGCGGTTCAAGCGGCCCACGTGGAGCATCGGAGCCACAGTGGGGCATGTTGAATTCGGCAATACACTGGTACGCGCCACGAAGCCTTACAACCAGTTCGAGTTCCAGGGGAAGGAGAACACGACCTACGGCTTCGATTGGAACGTGCTCTACCGCAACCTCACGTGGTTCGGCGAAGCAGCGCGCGACGGGCAAGGCGGAACCGCGGCATTGACCGGCCTCATGATCGCTTTGGACAAACGTCTTTCACTGGCGATGCTGTACCGCGACTATGCCCGCGACTATCACGGTCTGTACAGCGTCGCCTTCGCGGAAGGCACCAACCCTTGGAACGAGCGCGGATTGTACCTCGGTGCGGAGATCAAGCCCACGGGCCGTTGGGTGATCAACGCCTACCTGGACCAGTTCAAGTTCCCTTGGTTGCGCTACCAGACCGATGCTTCCAGTTCCGGCTACGACTGGTTGTTGCAAACGACCTGGACACCTAACAAGAAAGTGCAGATCTACCTGCGCGCTCGCTACCAGAACAAACCGCGCAATGGCCCCAACAGTGGCGAAGGCGTGGATGGTCTCGTGGACTTCGTTCAACGGAACCACCGTTTCAACGCAAGCTACAAGGTGAGTGAGACGATCACGTTGCGCACCCGTATCGAACGTGTGGGCGTGCAGCGCGGCAACGAACCGGTGGAGCATGGCTTCCTCATGTACCAGGATCTGGCCTACCGCCCGATGCGCAGTCCACTGGAGTTCACAGGCCGGTTGGCATCCTTCTCCTCCGATGGATACAATGCTCGCGTCTACGCCTACGAGAACGACGTGATCGGTCTATTCACCATTCCCTCCTATTACGGCCGCGGGCTGCGCTACTACGCCATGGTGCGCTGGACCCCGGTGCGCCGTGTGGATGTCTGGTTGCGGTACGGTGCTTGGATCTACAATGACCAGGACCGCGTGGGCAGCGGGCTGGACGAGGCACCGGGCAACCGGAAAAGCGACCTGAAGTTCGAGGTGCGACTGCGCTTCTGAGGAAAGGAACATCGCTGGGGCGGTCAACGTATACCGTCTACGATACCCTCTCCCCCATGAAGCATCACTCACTCCCTGTTGTATCCTTTCTTCTCCTCTCCACATCGGCCAGTGCTCAATGCTCCGTACAGTTCCCGAAGGACACCGTAACGCTCTATTGGGGTTACGAGCCGATGCAGTGCGCCACACTTCAACCGGCGGTGGCAAGTGATGCTCCATACGAGATGATCTGGAGCAACGGTGCCACCACGAACAGCATCGAGGTCTGCTTCGACGCCCCGGGTCGGTACATCGTGCGGATGAACGGCGTCACCGGTTGCATGTCCACCGATTCCGTGTTCGTGAACATTGTGGACGTCCACTGTGGCAATAATGATGAGAAAGTGGCGGTGTGCCATACCACGCCCGGCAACCCGGCCAACGCACACACCATCTGCATCAACGCCGATGGCGTCCCTGCGCACCTGGCGCACGGCTGCTCGCTCGGCTCCTGCGGCTTCGGTGATTACAGCGGCGATGCGGACCTGCGCGTAAGCGTGACACCGAACCCGTTCACGCGCGATGCGACCGTGATCGTGAGCAGCGCAAGTGCTCAGGTGGTGCGCGTTACGGTTGTTGATGCGATGGGCCGCACACAACGCAGCCTGATGGAGGCACCGATGGCCGCTGGCTCGTCCAGCCGACTAGGTCTTACGATCGATGAACTGGCCGGGAACGCCAACTTCGTGTGGATCCGCGCGCAAGGTGACGGAACGCGCGCCACGGAGCAGTTGATGATGTTGCGCTGAACACGCTGCAGCCTCACTTCCTCTTTTCGAGCTTGCGCTGTAGGCGGTTGAGCTCCTTTTCGGGAATGACGAAGTTGATGGGCAACGTGAACTGAACCGGCACCGGTTTGCCTTTCATCGTGCCAGGGGTCCATCCGTTCATCGAGCGAACAACACGAACGGCTTCCTGGTCCAATGCCGGGTGTACACCGCGCTTCACACGGACAGAATCCACGGTTCCATCCTTTTCGATCACGAAGCCGACGATCACTTTGCCTGCGATCCCTGCCTCCCTTGCTTCATCCGGGTAGTGCATTTCGCGCTGCAGATAGGCCGCCATGCCCGCAGTACCACCGGGATAGCTGGGCAACTGTTCATCGTAGACACCAGTTCCCACGGAATGCTCCATGGTGGCGTGCGTCTTGTCCGATGTGGAACGCAGTTGCTCTTTGCTGTCCTGAGCGAAGGCGCAACCATAGAACGCGAGAAGAACGATCAACAAGCGAGCGCGCATGCTGATCAAAGTTAACCGGCTCCTCGCCCTCGCTCCTACTTTCGCTGCGAACCATCGACGTTCTCCGATCGAACATGTCCTCCGTCTACTACCCCGACTACCTGCAACTGGACAAGATCCTGGGCGCGCAGGCCTTGGAAAGCGACAAGCACGGTAAGCACGCGCACGATGAGATGCTCTTCATCGTGATCCACCAGGCCTATGAGCTCTGGTTCAAACAGATCCTGCATGAGGTAGGCAGCGTGATCGGGTTCTTCAACGATGCCCACGTGGACGATAACGCCGGCGAATTGTCGATCTCGGTGCATCGCCTGCGCCGGGTGAACACCATCCTGGGTGTGCTGGTGAAGCAGATCGACATCCTGGAAACGATGACGCCGCTGGACTTTCTTGACTTCCGCGACATGCTGCGGCCAGCGAGCGGATTCCAGAGCATGCAGTTCAAAGTGCTGGAGGCGAAACTCGGTCTGCGCATGGAGAGCCGCTTCGGCAAACAGTACTACACCAGCCAGTTGAAGCCTGAGCACAAGGCCGAGATCGAGGCGTTGGAAGGTCAACCCACCTTCTTCGATCTCTTGAACGGATGGCTCGAACGCATGCCTTTCCTGGATGCGAAGTACTGGCCCGCCGGAGAGGAACCGTTCTGGCCGCGGATGAAGAGCATCTACTCCGCCTCGTTGGTGGAAGGCGAACAAGGCAACATCGCGCTCTGGGAAAAACTCTTCGAGAAAGGAGAAGGCCGTCGCCTGTCACCTTCCGCGGCGCGCAGTGCACTGTTCATCATGCTTTACCGCGACGAACCGATCTTCCAGATGCCCTTCCGCCTGTTGGAGTCCTTGCTGGACATCGATGAGAGCATGGCGTTGTGGCGCAGTCGGCACATCAACATGGTGCGCCGCATGATCGGCTTGCGCATGGGCACCGGAGGTAGCACGGGTAGTGGCTATCTGAAAGGTGCGCTGGAGAGCCACTACATCTTCCAGGAGATCGCGGACCTGAGCAGCTTCCTCATCGATCGTCGGCACATCCCTGCGTTGCCACCGAGCGTGAAGCAGGCGATGAGCTTCCGCAGCTGAAGATGCGGGCAAGGCCCTTCCCGAACCGGGAACGGCGCTCCACTTTCCTCTCGGTTCATGCGCGGATGCACACGATCGTTCCGTCGTGGAACAATGATCGCCGTTGATCCGGAAAATCCTGCGCGATGAAGACCGTGTTCTTCCTGCTACCGCTGCTCCTGACCACAGCGGCCCCTGCCCAATCATTGAAGGACCAACGCAGCGGGCCGGTCTATGTCATGGCCGGTGACCGCGTGGTAGGTCAACTCGAGATGGACACCGTGCAACGAGCGAAGCTCATGGACATCGAAGCGCGCTACGAAGCCGAGTTGTCCGCCCTCGAGGAGAACGATACATTGAGCGATGCGGTCATGACGGAGCGTGCGAGGCAACTGAACGGATCACGCACGGCCGGGATCAGAAGCGTGCTGACGGCCGAGCAGTTCCAGCGGTGGCTGGCGATGGTGGAACCGGAAAAGAGCGCACCTTAAAGTTCGAAGCGTTCGCCTTGCTTCGGGATATCGATACGCTGGAACCCGCGCTGGGTCATCGTATCGCGCAAAGCAAGGAAGGAGCGTTGGATGCCATGTACCAGGAACAGCCGCTGCACCTTTCCCGGATCCTGGCAACCGATCCACCGTTGCAACTCTGACCGGTCGGCATGGGCACTGTAGCTTTCCATGCGCAGGATGGTCGCGCGCACTTGCACCCTTTCACCGAAAATGTGGACATGATCCGGGCGTTCCATCAGGTCGGCACCCAGGGTTCCCGGGGCGCAGAAGCCCACGACGAGGACACCGTTGCGTTCGTTCGGTAACGCATGCCGCAGGTGATGGCGCACGCGTCCGGCTTCCATCATTCCGCTCGCGGCGATCACGATGCAGGGTTCCTGACGTGCGTTGATCTGCTTGCTGCGTTCCACTTCCCGCACGAACTCCACCCCATTGAATCCGAACAGATCAGGATCGTTCTCCAGTTCCGCCCGCACATCATCCTGCAAGAGCTTCGAGTACTGCCGGTAGATGCTCGTGGCATTGATGGAAAGCGGGCTGTCAACGAAAACGGGCACCCGTGGCAGGCGGCCTTCATTGTACAGTCCGTTGAGCGTGTACAACAATTCCTGCGTCTTACCGATGCTGAAGGCGGGAATGATGAGCTTGCCCTTCCGCTCCACACAGACCGTTCGGATGTGGTTGAGCAGTTCGTCGCGCACCTCGGTGATGGGTGGGTGATCACGATCGCCGTATGTACTCTCGCACAGGATGATGTCCGCCTGCCGGAAGGTCTCCGGATCAGGCAACAAGCGATCGACGTAGCGGCCCACGTCACCGCTGAAGGTCAGTTTGCGCGTTCCACCCGGCTGTGCGATGTCCAGATGTACGCACGCACTACCCAGAATGTGACCTGCATCAGTGAACGTGAGCATCACCCCCTTGAACAGTTCGAAGGGCTGCGCATAGTCCACCGTGGAGAAAAGCGCCAAGGCCGGCTTCACATCGTTCACTGTGTAGATCGGGCCGGCCTGCTCCAAGGTCTGTCCGTTCCTACGGGCGCGCTTCAGGTCGTTCTCGAAGTCCATTTCCTGGATGCGGGCGCTGTCCTCCAGCATGATCGAGCACAGATCACGCGTGGCCGGTGTGCTGTAGATGGGACCGCGAAAGCCCTCAGCCACAAGCTTCGGGATCAAGCCGCTGTGATCGATGTGCGCGTGGGAGAGCACCAGGGCATCGATGGCCTTCGGATCGAAGCCGAACGAGCGGTTCTTCTTGTCGCTCTCGGGTCCTTCCCCTTGGAACATGCCGCAATCGAGCAGCACTTTCCTGCCATCGATATCAAGCAGGTGCTTGCTGCCGGTCACCATGCCGGCGGCTCCGTGGAAGGTGATGGAAAGTGCCATGATCAGGAAGGTACTTGAGCGCTGCGGTGCATGCCCGTTGCGAAGTACACCACACCACCGAACGCCACGATGCCGAGGCCGATCCAGGTGTAGAGCGGCTCGTTCACCAGCAGGTTCAAGCAGAAGGCCAGCGCGCATACGATGTAGAGCACAGGCACGAGCGGATAACCGAACGCGCGGTAAGGGCGTGGTGTGTCAGGCTCCCGCTTGCGCAGGATGAACAGGCCCGCGATGGTGACGATGTAGAAGAGCAGTGAAGCGAAAGTGGTGTAGTTGAGCAGGTCGTTGTACTTGCCGCTGAAGCAGAGCAGGCTTCCCCACAGGCATTGCAACCACAGCGCCCAGGCCGGCACACCCTTGCTGCTCAGTTCGCCCGCCTTCTTGAAGAACAGACCATCCTTCGCCATGGCGTAACACAGTCGTGGCCCCACGAGCACATAGCCATTGATGCAACCGAACGTGCTCACCATGATCAGCCCGGCCATCACCCACACGGCCTTGTCACCCATGATCACCTGGGCAGCGGCGGTACCAACGCGATCGGCAGCAGCGTGTTGTATGCCTTCGTTCGGGAGCAGTGACAGGTATGTGATGTTCGCGAGCACATAGAGCATGGTGACGATGAATGTTCCGATCACCAGGCTCAACGGGATGTTGCGGTGCGGCTCCTTCACTTCACCGGCGATGAAGGTCACGCTGTTCCAACCATCACTGCTGAAGAGCGAACCCACCATGGCCACGCCGAGCGCGCTCAACAACGCGGTGCCCATGAGCGGGGTAAGTACACCCTGGTCATCGAGCGAGGCGGCGTTCCAGCCCACGCTGAAATTGTTCGAGAGCATGTCCGTGCCAAGACCCACCGACAAACCCACAACGATCAACGCCAGCACAGCGATCACCTTGGCGAGGGTGAACACGGTGGTCAAGGTCTTCGAGTTCTTCACTCCATGCGTATTGAACCAGGTGAGCAGCACGATGGTACACACCGCATACACCTGGGCGGCGCTTACCTGCAGGAAGCCCAGATCGAGGAGCACGTTGTCAGCTGACAATGCCGGGAAGAAAACGGCGGAGTACTTCGCGAAAGCGACGGCCACCGCGGCCACGATACCGGAGTTGATCACCATGAAGACCGTCCAGCCATAGAGGAAGCTCGGCAACTTGCCGAAGGCGCGTTGGATGTAGACGTACTGCCCTCCCGCCTGCGGCATCATGCCAGCCAGTTCACCGTAGCTCAATGCTGCGAGCACGGTGAGCACACCGGCCACCACCCACGCAACGAGCATCCATGCAGGCGAGCCGAGGCCACGCAACATGCCAGCGCTCACGATGAAGATGCCACTGCCGATCATGGAGCCGGCCACGAGCATCACGGCGTCGAGCAACGAAAGAGAACGGTGGAAATTCGCCATGCAGGAAGATTCGGGTTGGATCAGCGGACCATGCGGAACAACGCACGAGCCGGGTTGCCGAATGTAGCGGTCCGACGGAAGTAGCCTTCTCATGATCCGGATCATCTCCGCTGATGCGCCGCGTCATCCGTTGCCTATGCAGCCGCCTTCTATATTGGCGGACAGCAGCGCCACCCGCATGCCGTTCCGCCTCCTTCGTTCACACCTCGTTCGCCTTTCCGCTCTGGGCTTCTGCTGCCTGTGCGCGTTCGTGGTCCATGCCCAGTACCAGCTACGCGGCACTGTTACGGACAAGAGCAACGGTGAAGCGATCATCGGTGCGGTGGTGAAGCTCAAGGGCGAAGCGAAAGGCGTGAGCACGGACCTCGACGGCAAGTTCACGCTGAACGTTCCGCAACTGCCTCCGTTCACGATCCTGATCACCTCGCTCGGTTTCTCCGCGCAGGAGATCAACGTGACCAGCCTGGACCAACCCATCAAAGCGGCGATGGGCGCCGATGAGGTTTTGTTGAAGGAAGCGCTGGTGGTGAAGGAGCGTGTGAGCGACAAGCAGAAGCAGGCGCCGCTCACCGTGGAGAGCATGGACCTGATCGCGATCAAGGAGGCACCCACCGGCGACTTCTACCAGGGTCTCGGCACGTTGAAAGGTGTGGACATGGTCGCTGCGAGCTTCGGCTTCAAGGTGATCAACACGCGAGGCTTCAACAGCACCAGCCCGGTGCGATCGCTGCAGCTCATCGATGGCGTGGACAACCAGAGCCCTGGCCTCAACTTCAGCCTCGGGAATTTCCTTGGGGCCAGCGACCTCGATGTGGTGAAAGTGGATTTGATCGCTGGAGCCAGCACCGCGTTCTATGGACCGGGCGCCTTCAACGGTGTGATCAACATGACGACCAAGAGCCCGTGGAACTTCCCGGGATTGAGCGTCAGTTTGAAAGGCGGCGAACGCGACATGCTGGAAGGCGCTGTGCGTTGGGCACAGGTGATCAAGGACAAGGAGGGAAAACCACGCTGGGCCTACAAGTTGAACGCCTTCGCACTGCGGGCCAAGGACTGGTTCGCGGAGAATTACGACGCAACGAGCAATTCACCCACGGGTGTGACCAACCCGGGGCGCTATGATGCAGTGAACGTGTACGGCGACGAGGATGTGACCTTCAACAACGACTATCGCACCACAACTTCAGCACGCTCCAATTATCCGGGACTCGGCAAATTCCTGCGGCCCGGGTACAAGGAAAGCGACCTGGTGGACTACAGCACGGACAACCTCAAGCTCGGTGGTTCGCTGCACTTCCGCAACGACAGTGTGGAAATGATCCTGTCCAGCAATTACAGCCGAGGCAGCACGGTATACCAGGGCGACAATCGATACAGGCTCAAGGACGTGCAATTCTTCCAGCACAAAGTGGAATTGAAGCGCGAAGGCAAATGGTTCGTGCGTGGCTACATCACCCATGAGGATGCGGGCCGGACCTACGACATCTTCACTACCGCCTTGCGCTTGCAGGAGGCGAGCGGCGCCACCAAGGACTGGAACACCGACTACACGACCTACTGGGGCACCACGATCCGTCCGCTGGTGAACGCGATGCCCGGTTACATCACCACTTCGCAAGCTGCGGCAATGGGCTGGAACGCCCAGCAATGGACAGCGTGGCAGGATGATTACATCAACGCGCACCTCGCCGAGTTCAGTGCCTTCCACCAGCAGGCGATGGACAAGACCAATACGATCAACGATGCGTACATCGATCCGGCCTATCTGGTCGGCACGCAGCGCTTCACCGACAAGTTCAACGAGATCACGGGCAAGCGGTTCAATGAAGGAGGTTCGCTCTTCTATGACCGGAGCATGCTCGCGCACGCGATGGGCGAATACAAGTGGAAGCCACGCTTCGCCCAGGTCACGGTCGGCGGCAATTTCCGCCAATACATGCCGAACAGCGCAGGTACCATCTTCAAGGACACCGCCGATGTGGTGATCCGCAACAGCGAGTACGGCGTGTTCGTCGGTGCGGAGAAGAACGCACTGAAGGAGCGCTTGAAAGTGACAGCCACGTTGCGGATGGACAAGAACCAGAACTTCAAGCACCTCTTCTCCCCTGCCCTCTCACTGGTATACAGCAAGACACCTGCGCATGTATGGCGCGCGAGCTTCAGTAGTGCGATCCGCAACCCGACGCTGGCGGATCAGTACCTCTACTACAATGTGGGGCGCGCGATCCTGCTCGGGAACGTGGACGGACAGTTCGAAGCGGGCAGCGACTCCATGTTCACCATCGAGAGCTTCGGGCGCTACCGCGACAACGGTCTTCAACGCAGCCTGCTGGACTACTTCAACGTGGACCGGTTACGGCCGGAACAGGTGAGAACGATCGAAGTGGGTTATCGCGGCACGCATTGGGAAAGCGTTTACATCGATGCGAGCGCTTACAACAGCTGGTACACGGACTTCATCGGTTACATCATCGGTCTGCATGCTGATTTCCCGCAAGCGGGCAACGTTCCGCCGGTGAACCTGATCGCGTATCGCGTGGCGGCCAACGCGAGTTCACAGGTCACCACGCAAGGGGCGAGCATCGGGGTGAGCTGGTATCGGCCGAAGATGACCTGGACCGGCAACTACAGCTACAACAAGCTCACCAGCGGCGATGACGATCCGATCATCCCCGCGTTCAACACCCCGCAGAACAAGTTCAACTTCGGGTTCACCAGTCACGACCGTCGCATACCCGGTACCGACCTGCGCAACCTGGCGTACGGGATCAATTGGAAGTACGTCGAGGGCTACATCTTCTCCGGATCCCCCCAGTTCAGCGGACGCATACCCAGCTATGACATGGTGGACGCGCAGGTGAGCGTGAAGTTCCCCAAGAAGGGACTTACGGTGAAGCTGGGCGCCAGCAACCTCTTCGGCTTGGTGCCGCTCCTGGAGGCCACCGGAGCGCGATTCCTGTACAACCCCGGCGTACTGTTCGAGTTCGCTGACAACGGCAAGACCTACGGCCAGAACATGCTGGACAACGACGTGTACCTGGTCTATGGCGGTCCGCGCGTTGGCCGTCTTGCCTATTTGCAGTTGACCTATGAGTTGGACACGCGCTGATGCGACTACCTTTCGACCACGAACCACAACGACCATGAAAAGAACCCTACCCGTTAGCCTGGCCCTGTCAGCGTTGGCGATCACCACGGGAGCGAGCGCGCAGCGCTATGCCTCCGATGTGTTCACCGATGCGCAGGTGACCGTTACACCCGATGTTCCCTTCGGGCAGAACATCGACTTCCTCACCTCGGACCTGAGCAACCTCGCCGAGTTCGGTCCTGAACTGGTGCAGTTGCAGACCTTGGTGAGCACGCAGCAGCCCATCCCGCCGCCGTTCTTCAATCCTGCGGACACGAGCACGGCGCTGAAGGTGGCCAACCTCCGGATGGACATCTACCAGCCGGACCAGAACGTGGATTGTGACGAGCACCGCGCGCTGTTCATCTTCGTTCACACCGGCAACGCATTGCCCCCGCCCCTGAACGGCAGCCCGAACGGCACGCGCAAGGACAGCAGCGCGGTGGAGATGTGCAAACGCATGGCCAAGCGCGGCTATGTGGCGGTGAGCATGAGCTACCGTCTCGGTTGGAACCCGCTTTCCAGCGATCCGAACGTACGTCGCGGCACCCTGTTGAACGCGATCTATCGCGCGATCCACGATGTGAAGCAGTGCATCCGCACGCTCAAGGCAGGTGCAGCGGGACCGAACGATCTGCACGTTGATCCGAACAACATCGTGCTCTACGGTGAAGGCACGGGTGGTTACATCTCTCTGGCCTCGGCCACGTTGAACCACGCCTCCGAACTCTACATCGAGAAGTTCCGTCCAGATCCGTTCGATCCCACGGTGAGTTATGTGGACAGCACGCTCGTTGGCAACATCGAAGGCTTCGGTGGCCAGTTCTGCCTGTACCGTCCGAACGGCTTCGACAGCCATTTCAACTTCTGCGTGAACGCTGGCGGCGCGCTGGCGGACACGAGCTGGCTGGAGCCGGGCGATGTGCCCATGGTGGCGTTCCACACGGTGTTCGATCCCTTCGCGCCGTTCACGGAAGGCATCGTGATCGTGCCCACCACGGGTGAGCAGGTGGTGCCCGTGCAGGGAAGCAACCTCTTCATGCAATTGGCGAACAGCTATGGCAACAACAGCTCCTTCGCTGGGCTGCCTGACGGGGATCCGTTCACCGACCGTGCGCGTGACCTGTATGGCACCACGCAGGTCCACACCGGTTCAACGGTTACGATCAACACCGGTGTGGAAGGTCTGTTCCCGCTGGTGACCACGGATTGGCCGGCCGCGATACCGGGCACGTTGGAAGAGGCCAGCCCCTGGCAGTGGTGGGATCCGAACAGCGCACTGGCGCAAACGATCGTCGCCGCGCCGAACATCACGGCGAACCAGGCCTCCTTGGCCAGCAACCCGAACAGCAGCGGCGCGAAAGGCCGTGCTTACCTGGACACCATCGTCGGCTACCTGAGCCCGCGTGTGATCGCTGCACTGAACCTGCCGGGAGCGCTCATCGCTCAAGGCGCTCCTTGCGATGATGGCGACCCGAACACCGTGAACGACCTGTACGCTGCGAACTGCCAATGCCTGGGAAGCCCGATCGGCATCGAGGAGAACGCGGCCGAGGCGGGCATCCGCATCGCCCCGAACCCCGTGCATGACATGATGCGCGTGAACAGTGAGAACGGTACCATCCTCTCGTACGACCTGTTCGACGCGACGGGACGCAAGGTGCGTGCACAAGGCGTGAACGCACGTTCCTTCACCTTGGACCGCTCTGGTTTGAACGCCGGTGCGTACTTCCTTACGCTGCGTCTGGCTGATCGGAGCGTGACACGCCGTGTAGCGCTCGACTAACGCCTCCCTCATCACCTGAAAAGCCCTCTGCGCAAGCAGGGGGCTTTTTCGTTCCGTCCAACCTTGAAGGATGACCGTTCATACAATGTCAGGTACTTTGTCTTGCATAGTACCGGTCGAAACCCTTTACTTTGCCTCGTCAAGTACCAACGGATACCCGATACTGACCCCGCCCATGAACCTGAACGTGGAGAACACCAAGGCGCAGATGCGCAAGGGCGTGCTCGAATACTGCATCCTCTCGCTGCTGAGCGGCGAGGACCTGTACCCTGGCGACATCCTGGCCAAGTTGAAGGATGCCAAGCTGATCGTGGTGGAGGGAACCTTGTATCCCTTGCTCACCCGCCTGAAGGACGCCGGCTTCCTCACCTACCGCTGGGAAGAGAGCCGCAGCGGCCCGCCCCGCAAGTACTACCAGCTCACCCCCGTAGGCCGCAAGTTCCTGAAGGAACTGGACGATACATGGGCCGAGCTGGCGCAGGCCGTGAAGAAGACCACCCGTAACAACCCCTGAAACCCCGACGACCCACCAACGGATCGTTCCGATCATGAAAAAGACCGTCAACGCCAACATCGCCGGCTCGGTGTTCCACATCGAAGAGGACGCATACGAGCAATTGCAGCGCTACCTGGGGGGCATCCGCGCGAACTTCAGCGGTAGCGCCGGGGCCGATGAGATCATGGCCGATATCGAAGCACGCATCGCGGAACTCTTCAGTGAGCGACTGCAAGGTCGCAGCGTGGTAACGCTCATGGACGTGCAACACGTGGAGAGCGTGATGGGCCGCCCGGAGGACTTCGCCGGTGAGGAGGGTGAGAAACAGAGCGCCACACCACCTCCGCCCCCGCAAGCCACCTACACCGGTCGCAAACGGTTGTTCCGTGATCCAGAAGACAAATGGATCGGTGGTGTATTGAGCGGCCTGGCCAACTACGTCGTTATCGACCCACTGTGGTTGCGTGTGGCCTTCATCGCCATGGTGTGGTTCGGCTACGGCACACCTGTTCTGGTCTATCTGCTGATGTGGATCCTCGTTCCGAAAGCCGGAACAGCAGCCGAGAAATTGGAAATGCGCGGTGAGCCGGTAACGGTGGACAACATCAAACGCGTGTTCGAGGAAGGTGCCGAGCGCGTGAAAGCCGGTGGCGAACGCATGGCGAACGAAGCTCGGGAAATGGGCCGCCAGTGGGAGCCAAAAGCACGCAGCGCTGCGAGCAACGCAGGTACCGTCATCAGCAAACTGCTCGGCGTGTTCATGCTCATCATCGCGTTCGGGCTGTTGCTCAGCTTGATCACCGGGCTCATCGGCGGCACTTTCTCCCTTTGGCATGTCGCCTCTTGGAACACGGACAACATGGGCATCCTGGACCTGGGCGGTCTGCTCTTCATGAGCAAGGCGCATGCGCTGTGGATGGCCATCGGCATCTTCGTACTGCTCGTCGTTCCCGTCATCGGGTTGTTCCTCGCTGGCTTCCGCCTGCTCATCGGCTCACGCACACCGGCCTGGTTGGGGTGGACACTCTCCATCCTGTGGTTCAGCGCGCTCGTGCCCGTGATCGCCATGGGTCTGGAACTGGCGCACGACTTCCAAAAAGGCAACACCATCCGCACCGAAATGCCGCTGCAACAACCGGCCGACCAACTGCTCTATCTCGACGCGCTCCCCATGGGCGACAGCACGGGCAAGTGGAGTGTGAACTTCGACGACGGCGAGTTCGAGGTGGACATGGACGGGGTGCAACTGGAGAACGGCTTCGTGCACGGCGGTTGGGCGCAGTTGGACATAACACAAAGCGCGGACAGTCTGTACCACCTGTTGTTGATGCGCGAAGCACGGGCCAGCAACGCGAAAACAGCGCTCGACCGCGCGAAGAACATCCGCACGAGCATCAGCCAGGAAGGTGATGTGCTTTTCGTTTCACCGGTGATCAGCTACCCGACCGATGACAAGCTGCGCGCACAGGATGCCAAATTCCTCTTGCAAGTGCCGCTCGGTAAAAGCGTGTTCCTCCGCCCGGACAGCAAACAGGTGATCTACGACATCGACAACGTGACCAACACGCATGACCGCGACATGATCGGCCGTACATGGACCATGACCGAAAAGGGACTGCGCGACCTGAAGAGCGATCCGCTGCCTGTTGTTCCGGTACAGAAGGACACGGTGAAAGCAGGACCGGTCGCTGCTTCCGTATGGCACGGCCCTTCCGCTCGTCGCAACCGCCGTATCGAAAGACGCCCTGTCGCGACCGTTGTAACCGAGCCGAGTGGCGCTGGCGTCCAATTGCCGAGCGTGCTCGGACTGCTGAGCGCGGTGGTCCGGCTGTAAGAACGAATTCACCGGTCTGGCGACAAGGGGTTGACGCGGAAACCGGTGCAGGCGGTCCCGACACACGTCGGGACCGCTTCATTTCCGGGCAACAGAGGCGCCGCTATCTTGCCCGCATGTCGGGATCGCGTTCCTGGTCGGTTTCCATGAACCTCTGCTTTGGCAAGAAGTGGCGCGACAGCCCGATGATCGGCGAGCTGATCAACACGCGTGGCCTGATGGAGCTGGTTGTGCTGCTTATCGGCTACGATCCGGGCATGCTGAGCACGAAGATCCTCACGATGAGGTGACCATTGCCTTGGCGAGCACGGTGATCAACGGATCATGCGAGCGGGTGGACGATGCAGCATCCTTCCATCCCATAACGACGATGCCAAGCAGCAAGAACGCTCTTGTGCCATCTTCGCCCTCCCATGAGCAAGACCTCCAAGATCAAATCCTTCGATCCGAACAGTCCAGGTGCGGCCAACGCACAGCTGTACGGGCTGCCGTTCACCTGTGAAGAAGCGGACATCGTACTGGTGCCCGTTCCTTGGGAGGTGACCACGAGCTACGGCGGTGGAACCTCACGCGGGCCGAAGTCCATCTTCAATGCGAGCTTCCAAGTAGACCTGTTCCACCCGGATTTCCCGCAGTTGTGGAAGCGCGGTATCGCCATGGATGAACTGCCCAAGGCGCTCTTGCACCAGAGCGATGCGCTGAAGAAGCAGGCCAAGCGCGTGATCGACGTGCTGGTGGACGGCGGTTCCAAGAAGGATGAAGCGCGCGCTGCCGAGGCGGTAAAGCTGATCAACGCGGAATGCGCCACCATGAACGACTGGGTGGAGATGCGCATCGGTCATTGGCTGGACCAAGGCAAACTCGTGGGCCTGGTGGGCGGCGATCACAGCACACCGCTCGGTTTCTTCCGCGCGCTCGCCAAGCGGCACAAGTCCTTCGGCATCCTGCACATCGATGCGCACATGGACCTGCGCATCGCTTACGAGGGTTTCACATACAGCCACGCGAGCATCATGTACAACGCGCTCGGCTTGAAGCCGCTCACCAAGCTCGTGCAGGTGGGCATCCGCGACTTCTGCGCGCAGGAGAACGACATCATCATCACGGAAGGCGATCGCATCAACGTGGCGCGTAGCGCTGACATCCGGCGCCAGCAGTTCGAAGGCGTGACCTGGCAGGAACAGTGCGACGCGATCATCGCCGCGCTGCCCGATGCGGTACACATCAGCTTCGACATCGACGGGCTGGATCCCACGCTGTGTCCCAACACCGGTACTCCTGTTCCGGGCGGGCTGGCGTTCGAGGAAGCGACCTACCTGCTTTCCCGCCTTGCGCGCAGTGGCAAACGCATCATCGGTTTCGATCTGGTGGAGGTTTCGCCAGGACGCAACGACGAGTGGGATGCCAATGTGGGTGCTCGCCTGCTTTGGCACCTGTGCGGCGTGTTGTCGCAGGCGCGTTGATCGATCAGGGTAGTTGCTGGTTCAGCACCAGATTGGGTGTGGTGCTGCCCACGTTCACCAGGATCGGATCACGGTCGTTGCTCGCTCCGGTATACTTCACCACGCCATCCAGGTTGATGTCCTCCGTGCGGTAACCGCTCACTGTCGCATTGGGTGTGCTTCCGCCGATCGTCGTCAGGATCGGATCGCGGTCGTTCCCAGAGCCCGTGTATTTCACCACTGCATCCGCTAGACCGTTGCCTGCCCACAGCGCGCGCACGGTGTTGATGGCCTTGCGCGCGTTCGTTCCGTAGGTGTTCGTCGTTGACAGCGTGAAGTCCAGCGCGAGCGGTGTGCTCGACAGCGCCACGCCGCTGGCCGTCATGCAGGCCAAGTGGTTCCGGTGCCGTACGACCACGAGATAAGTGCCAGCGCCTACACGGAACGTGAGCGGATCGGTGTTGTTCGCAGCGAGCACATCACCATCGCGCTGCAGTACGCCTTGTGCACTTGCTGCCACCAATGTCGGTTGAGCGACAGGCCGGAGCTCCACACGCACCCAATCCACGATGGCATTGTTGCCGGTGGTGTTCAGCACGCCGGTCCCGAGCACTTCGCCCCCTCCCTTCGCCACCTTCGCGTACCCGAGCGAGGTGGTATACGGTTCCGTGGAAGGAACCAAGGATGCCGTGCGCAAGGCATCGTTCATGAGCCCTGTGGTGGAATTGTACGGGCCGTCCAACAGCAACTTCGGCGAAAGACGAACGGTCGCGCTCGCATCGATGATCCGTGAGATCACACCTGTTTCCGTGTTCACGGCGTAGAGTTCCCCCATGACATCCTCCGCTATGCAGGCGATGCCGTAGGAACCGGAGGAGGTGAGCTGATCCTGGATCCAACCGCCTTGTCCGTTCGGCCGCAGCGAATAGAAACGGCCATGGCAATAGTCGGAATAGAGGTAGCGACCGCTGAAGTTCGGGTAGCGCGAACCACGGTAAACGCGACCACCGATGATCGAACACGAACCGTCCGTATGCGGATGATCGATGATCGGTTCACGGAAGTTGCCGGTGCAAGCGGGTGAAACACCGGGAGTGGCAATGAACCCTTCGCGGCAGCGCCATCCGAAGTTGGGACCACTGAGATCGCCTGCGGGAATACGATCGATCTCCTCACGATCCGCCTGTCCTACATCGCCGATCCACAGATCACCCGTTTGGGTATCGAAGCCGAAGCGGAAAGGGTTCCTCAAGCCACTGGCGAAAATGGTACGCAGGGTGTCCTGGTTCGCATCGTTCGCGAAGGGATTGTTCGCAGGAATGGAATAGGGACTGCCGCTGTTCACATTGATGCGATGGATCTTCCCGAACCCCAGCGACATGTTCTGCGCGCGATCGCCTGGATCGTTCTGGCTGCCACCATCGCCTGGAGCGAAGTAGAGGTAACCGTCAGGTCCGAAAGCGATATCGCCGCCCTTGTGATTGGCGTACGGTTCAGCCATCTCCCATAGCAGGAACTCACTGCCGGCATTGGCCACGTTCGGATCAGCGCTTACCGTGAACCGCGAAACGCGTACGGTACCATTCCCTGTTCCTGCGCAGTAATACACATAGAAGAAGCCGTTCTGTGCATAGTTGGGATGGAACGCAAGGCCCAACAATCCCTGCTCGCCGCCTTCATCGTTCACTGTGCCCGTGATGTTCAGGAACGGTGTCGCCAGCACTTGTCCGTCCGGCTTGAGCACCTTGATCACCCCCGCCCGCTCCACGATGAACAATCTCGCATCGCCGCAATGTGCGATGTCCACGGGATGGGTAAGGCCGCTCACCACGGTCTCCAGTTCCAGAGTGGGCTGTGCGTGCGTCAACACCGAAAGGATCGACGCTGCGATGAACGAGACGTGCTGTTGCATGGGTGTGGCTGTAAGAACAAGTTGCCACCAGCAACATGCCATGGGAAAGGAAAGTTCGGCCGGAACCGGTAAGCAGCCGATGAACGCTCGGTCATGATGCTCCCAACCCGATGCAGCGTGCTGCTCGGATCCCCTCCCGATGAGGTGACCTTTCCCCACTCTCGCGACGGCGGGGTCATCGCGCGGCTCGAACTGATGATCGTGGATCCACCCGACGATGGTGTTGCCTAGCTTTCGTGGAGCAAAACCATGGATCATGCCGAACATCCTTCTCCCCACCGATCTGTCGGAACGCTCCCTTGACGTCGCTCGAATGACCATCGAACTGTTCGGTACACAAGGTCATCGCTACACGCTGCTGCACACGTTCAGTGCGGTCGGTCTCACGGACCCCTTGATACCGGTGATGATCAACGATCTGCAAGGCGTGAACGAGAAGGCTGTCAATGACCACGCGGACAGATTGCGCGCACTGCCGGTCGCTGCTGATGCGGACGTTCAATGTGTGGCCGCGTTCGGTCCGTTGAGCGCCGTGGTGCAGGAAATGGCGCGCGAAAAGGAGATCGACCTGGTCGTCATGGGTTCTGCAGGAAGAGATGGCCGATCGTTCCTTGGCACCAACACCACGAGCGTGATGCAAGCGGCGCAGGTGCCCGTGCTGGAACTTCCCGATGGCCTGGAGAGGTTGCGCATCGGCAGCATCCTCTTCGCCGATGATCGTTCCAGCATCCGTCCGGAAGCGATCGCTCCCTTGGCCACGCTGGCGCGGATGACCGGCGCTGAGATCGTGATCGCTCATGTGGCCACGGGTAAACCCGCTCACGAAATGGAGGATCATGCCGCACTGTTCTCCTCCGTTCTCAACGGTATTCCGCTACGGACGCGTATGGTCGAGCACGACAAAGTGGAAGAAGCCCTCTTCGATCTCGCCGAGCGCGAACAGGTGGACCTCATCGCCCTCCTGCACCGGCACCATGGCTTGTGGGCGGATGTGTTCGGCAGAAGCACCACCAAGGACATCGCGCTGCACAGCACCCTCCCGGTACTGGCTTTGGAGCAGTAGGACCGAGCGGTCATGATCAGCGTGGTCAACGGAGCACATAGTCACATAGAGTTATTCATATATATTTGCAGCGCATGGCGATAGTGACACTGGACGAACGGCTCGGAACGGACAAGCTGGTGCGCGCGAGCGAGATGCTGAAAGTCGCGGCACATCCGCAGCGGCTGGCCATTCTCGACCTGTTGGGTTCGCGGCGCAGGTTGTGCGTGAACGACATAACCGATCTGCTCGGTCTGGAGCAGGCCATCATCAGTCAGCACCTTACACTGATGCGTGACAAGGGCATCCTTGACGTGGAGAAGGACGGCAAGTACAGCTTCTATTACCTCAAGCAACCCGGCTTCCTGAAGATCATCAAGGACCTGGAAAGCTGCTGCGAGCATCTGTGAATATGGAGATCCTCGGATATATCGGCGCCATCCTGATGGGGCTTTCACTGGGCCTGATCGGCGGAGGTGGCAGCATCCTGACGGTGCCCATCCTGGTGTACCTGTTCAGCTTGGACGCCGTGCTGGCCACGGCCTACTCGCTCTTCATCGTGGGGCTTACGAGCCTCGTAGGCTCCTTCAGCCACATGCGCATGGGCAACATCCATTGGCGCACGGCCATCGTGTTCGGCATCCCGAGCATACTGGCGGTGTACGCCACCAGAGCTTGGTTGGTGCCCGCGATCCCGGACCCCATCCTGAACATGGACACCTTCGTACTGCGCAAGCCCATCGGCATCCTCATCCTCTTCGCCCTCATCATGGTCGCGGCGGCCTACAGCATGATCCGCAAGCCGAAGAACAAGCCGAATTCCGGGACGGAACAAGCCGTGACCTTCAACTATCCGCTGATCCTGATCGAGGGCATCGTCGTGGGCGCGGTAACCGGCATCGTCGGCGCGGGCGGCGGCTTCCTCATCATCCCGGCGCTGGTGCTCCTGGCGAAGCTGCCGATGAAACAGGCGGTGGGCACCTCGCTGATCATCATCGCCGCCAAAAGCCTCATCGGCTTCACCGGCGACCTGAAGGGCAGCGAAGTGATCGACTGGAACTTCCTGCTCGTGTTCTCGGCCATTGCCATCGGCGGCATCATCGCTGGCAGCATGCTGAGCGAACGCATACCGAACGAGAAGCTCAAACCCGCCTTCGGATGGTTCGTGCTCGTGATGGGCATCTACATCATCGGAAGGGAACTCTCCCATCTCAGCTAGCCCGTACAGGCGACGTTCACGTCGCCCCCGACAATAACGGATCAAAACCAAGGCGATGTGGACGTCGCCCCAACAACATGAAGATCGAACAGATCTATACCGGATGCCTGGCGCAGGGCGCCTACTACATCGAGAGCGATGGCGAAGCAGCGATCATCGATCCGCTGCGCGAAACGAGCCCCTACATCGAAAGGGCCGCCTCACGCAACGCCAGGATCAAGTACGTGCTGGAGACCCACTTCCACGCGGACTTCGTGAGCGGTCACCTCGACCTGTCGAAGAAGACGGGCGCACCCATCGTTTACGGTCCGAACGCGAAACCCGCCTTCGAAGCGCACATCGCCAAGGACGGCGAAGAGCTGAAGCTTGGCAAGGTGACGATCAAGGTGCTGCACACGCCCGGCCACACCATGGAGAGCACCTGCTACCTGTTGATCGACGAGAACGGTAAACCGCACAGTATCTACACGGGCGACACCCTTTTCATCGGCGACGTGGGCCGCCCGGACCTGGCGCAGAAGGCCGGTTCACTCACCCAAGAGGACCTGGCGGGCTTCCTGTACGACAGCCTCCACACCAGGATCATGACCCTGCCCGATGACGTGATCGTGTACCCCGCGCACGGGGCCGGCAGTGCCTGCGGCAAGAACATGAGCAAGGAGACCTTCGACACGCTGGGCAACCAGAAAGCGACGAACTACGCGTTGAAGGCCGCATCGAAAGAGCAGTTCATCAAGGAGGTCACCGACGGCCTCATGCCTCCGCCCGCCTACTTCCCGCAGAACGTTGCGATGAACAAAGGCGTGATCCCGAGCGTGGATGCGGTCAAGGAAAAGGGCATGCGCGCGCTCACACCGGACCAGTTCGAGCTGGTGGCGGAAAGCGAAGGAGCGCTCATGCTGGACACGCGGGGCGCGCAGACCTTCAAGGATGGTTTCGTGCCGCGCAGCATCAACATCGGCATCAAAGGCGATTTCGCTCCCTGGGTGGGCAGCATGATCCCCGATGTGAAGCAACCGCTGCTGCTCGTTACCGACGAGGGCATGGAAGAAGAGGTTGTGACCCGATTGGCGCGAGTAGGCTACGATCAAGTGCTGGGCTACTTGAAGGGTGGCATCGGTGCGTGGCGCAGCGCAGGCAAGGAGTTGGATACGATCGAGAGCATACCCGCGACGGAATTCGCCACGCGCATGGAGAAGGCTCCCTTGCACATCGTGGACGTGCGTAAGGACGGTGAGTGGCAGGCCTCGCGGGTGAAAGGCGCGCATCATGCGTCCTTGCAGTTCATCAATGAGCACTTGGCGGCCTTCAGCAAGGACGAGCCCAACTACATCCACTGTGCGGGCGGCTACCGGAGCATGGTAGCGGCGAGCTTGTTGAAGGCGCGTGGTTACCACAACGTCATCGATGTGGCGGGCGGCTTCAACGCGATCAAGAACACCAGTGCGGTGGTTACCGATGAGGTTTGCCCAAGCACGCTGAAGAACTGACCTCGCTACGGAAGAACAAGATGTTGGAAGCCATCAAACAACCCTGGCCGTGGTATGTCGCCGGTGCGCTCATCGGCCTTACGGTCCCCTACCTGCTGCTCGTCGGTAACAAGACCTTCGGCATCAGCAGTTCATTGCGGCACCTCTGCGCGGCTTGCATTCCGGCAGGCATCCCCTTCTTCAAGTACGACTGGAAAAAGGAAGCCTGGAACCTCTTCTTCGTGGGCGGCATCGCGATGGGCGCGTTGATCGGCACATCATTGCTCGCTGATCCCGAACCGGTGAAGCTGGCGGAACCCACCGCCGCCTACCTCGCTTCAAAGGGGATCCATGACACATCGAAGTTGATGCCGTCCGAGATCTTCTCATGGTCCCATCTGTTCACCTTACGTGGTCTTGTCTTCTTCGTGCTGGGTGGCTTCCTCGTGGGTTTCGGCACGCGTTACGCGGGTGGTTGCACGAGCGGTCACGCCATCATGGGGCTCAGCAGCCTGCAATGGCCCAGCCTTGTGGCCACCATCATGTTCATGCTCGGCGGCATCGCCATGACCTGGTTCATCCTGCCCCACCTGCTCACTCTCTGACACATGGCACAGAACATCCAACCCTCACCGGCGGAAGTGAAGGACCTTCAGAACCGCGAGCTCGACGCGATCTGCGTGAACGAGAGCGTGCTGAAGCATCCGTGGTGGTACAACCTGAAATACAGCGCGTGGGGCGTGCTCTTCGGCATCGTGTTCGTGAAGGCGGAGATCATCAGCTGGTTCCGCATACAGGAGATGTTCCGCTTCGAGAGCTTCCACATGTACGGGGTGATCGGCACGGCAGTGGTGGTCGGTGTGATCAGCGTGCTCCTCATCAAACGCACGAAAGCGAAGACCATCTATGGTGAAGAGATCCATGTTCCGAAGAAGGAGTTCACCAAGGGCCATGTGATCGGCGGCCTGTTGTTCGGACTGGGTTGGGCCATCACCGGTGCGTGCCCCGGACCCCTCTTCGCGCAGGTAGGCGCTGGGCACAGCGTGATCATCGTCACCTTCCTCAGCGCGGTGGCCGGTACATGGGTGTACGGGCTGGTGCGCGAGAAACTCCCTCACTGATCGCGGATGCTGCTGGGCCTCGCTGTTCCCATCATGGCCATCTTCGTGCTGGTGTGGTGGCACAACCTGGATGATGCGTTGCGCGCTCTCAGCATGCAGGGTGGACGACCGCTTGACGAGCGCAGCAGCAAGCGGACAACACAGGCCGTATGGGCAACGGTGATCATCACCAGTGCTCTCGTCCTTGTGCCCAAACCCTTGATCCATCATACCAGCGATACAGCGGCCACCCATCCACCACCCGTTCCGCGCTATACCGCTGACAGCCTGTGGTACGGGCCTGACACGACAACCATCGCTGGATTGGAGACGACGAGGGCCTCGCTGGTCCGCTATGGACGTGAACTGATCGCGAATACCGCAGCATACCTGGGTCCACAAGGCAGCATCGATCACCGGACCAACGGAATGAACTGCCAGAACTGTCACCTGGATGCCGGCACACGACCGTGGGGCAACAACTACGGGGCGGTGTGGAGCACGTACCCGAAGTTCCGCGAGCGCAGTGGCACGATGGAATCGATCGTGAAGCGAGTGAACGATTGTATCGAACGCAGCCTGAACGGAAAGGCATTGGACAGTGCGAGCCATGAGATGCTGGCGATCGTGGCGTACATGGAATGGCTTGGCACAGGCATCGGCAAAGGCGTGAAGCCGAAAGGCACGGGTATCATCGATCTTGCCTTCCTGGACCGGCCCGCTGATCCTGTGCGTGGCGAGCGCATCTTCAAAGCGAAGTGCATGAGCTGCCACGAGGCGGACGGGCAAGGGAGGAAGAACGCGGATGGTCTCACCTATCTCTACCCGCCGTTGTGGGGCGAACACAGTTACAACGTGGGCGCAGGTCTGTACCGCGTGTCACGCTTCGCTGGCTACGTGAAGAACAACATGCCGCAGGGAACGACCTATGCCGCTCCTCAACTCACCGATGAAGAAGCGTGGGATGTGGCCGCCTATGTGGATTCACAGCAACGACCTGACCGTGACCTGTCGAAGGACTGGCCGAGGATCGCAGCGAAACCGGTGGACCATCCCTTCGGCCCGTACACGGACACGTTCAGTGAGCCCCAACACAAGTTCGGTCCGTTCGGCCCCATCGCGGCAGCGAAAAAGAAGAACGACGCAAAGGCGCAAGCCAGCAAGAAATGAGCGAGATCATCCATCCTGAAGGCTGCAGATGCGGTGCGCATGATGAGAGCGGCATGGACCGTCGCAAAGCCTTGAAAGCACTGGGCGCCTTGGGGGCAGGCTTGACGTTGGGCCCGACGCTCGCCGTGGGGGCGATGGGCGACCCGCAGCGCCGCGAGGAACTCACCGGAAGCCGTGCCGTTTCACAAGGCAAAGCGCAGCAGTTCACCATCCTGCACACGAGCGACATCCACGCGCAGCTGCACACGCACGATGAGTTCTTCCTGGAGAACGGGAAGCCAGTGTACAAGAAGCGCGGCGGTTTCGGGGTGTTGAAGACGATGATCGACACGCTGCGCTCGGAGGATCCCGCGAACACCTTGGTGATCGATGGCGGCGATTGCTTCCAAGGCGGCGGCGTAGCGGCCATGAGCGAAGGGCGAGCCTTGGTGCCGTTGATGAACCACATCGGCTACGACCTGATCCTTCCCGGCAATTGGGAGGTGATCTACGGGAAGGAGATGATGTTGAAGGACCTTGGCGGTTACCACGCAGCGAAGGTGTGCGCCAACATGTGGCACGAGAAACACGCGGACTACTGCGGCGATCAAAAGGACCCGAACGAAGCGTTGACGGGCGAGATGATCTTCCAACCGTATTGGACGAGAATGATCGGTGGCATCAAGATCGGCTTCATCGGCTACAACGATCCACTCACGCCCAAGCGGCAATCACCGGCGTACAGCTGCGGTATCAAATTCACCAGGCCTGAGCTGAACGTGGCGAAGTACGTGCGCATCCTGCGCGACTATGAACAATGCACGATGGTTTTCCTGCTCACGCACATGGGTCTCGCGCAACAGATCGATCTGGCGAACAGACCCGAAGTGGATGGGGTGGACCTCATTCTCGGCGCCGATACCCACGAACGCGTGCGCGATCCGATCCAAGGCAAATACAGCAAGGTCACCGAACCGGGCTCCTTCGGCTCGTTCGTCGCGCGACTGGATATGGTGATCGAGGACGGCAAGGTGAAGGACAGCCACTACGAATTGCTCGATGTGGATCCGGAGCGCTACAAGGCCGATGCGGACATGTTGCAACTCGTGGACGAAGTGAGCGCACCGTACCAGGCCGAGCTGAGCAAGGTGGTGGGCAGCACGAAGAACACCCTGGTGCGCTACTACGTGATCGAGAACCCGATGGACAACCTGATCACGGACGCCATCATGTGGAAGTTGAAGCCCGAGATCGCGATCAGCAACGGCTTCCGCTTCTGTCCGCCGATCGTGGCCGATGGGACCCCGACGCCGATTACCAACGACCATATCTGGAGCATGATCCCCGTGGACAGCGATGCCAAGTACGGCGAAGCGACCGGTCAGCAGATATGGGACTGGTTGGAGCAGGAACTGCACAACGTTTTCGCCAAGGACCCCGCGAAACGCTTCGGCGGCTGGGTGGTGCGCTTCAAGGGCATGACGGCCAACTTCACCATGCACAACGAGAAGGGCAAACGCGTGAACTGGATCAAGGTGGGCAAGAAGCCGATCGATCGATCACGCAGCTACCTCATCGCCGCATGTGAACGGGAAGGCGATCCCGATGATACCTTGTGCAGGATGGAAAAGGTGAAGAACCCGCGTCTGGCGAACGCCACGATGCACAACATCCTGCGGGAGTATTTCGCGCAACACTCTCCGGTGGCGCCCAAGGTTGAAGGACGTATCACGGCCACTGACGCGCCGCAGGACCTGTTGAGCCAGTTGGAAGGGTACGACTACACCTTCCGCTGAAGACCAGCGATCGCTTCACGCACGTTCGGTGCGGTCAAGGCGCGCTCCTCGGATCCGGCTTGCAGCAGTGCCACCTCCACTTCCGCAGCCAGATCGGTAAGCACTACCTGCACGTTCCTGCGACGCATGGTGCGGATGATGTCCTCCAAGCGATGCAGACCCGTAGCATCGATGAACGGTACTTGACGCATGCGCAGGATCAACACGCGATGGTGGTCACCGATCTTGCCGATCGTTTCAGCGAAGGTCTGTGCGGCACCGAAGAAGAGAGGACCATTGATCTCGTAGATGATCACGTTGTCCGGCACCTTCCCGAACTCCGTCTCGAAGAGCTTCTCCCCTGCACCATCAGCCGTGCCGAGTTCATTCAGTCGTGTGCTGTCGCTCATGCGCTTCATGAAGAGGAACGCGGCGAGCACCAGACCTATCTCGATGGCGATCACCAGATCGAAGAGGACCGTCAACAGGAAGGTGACCAACAACACGGCCATGTCATAGCGGCTTGTCCGGAACACAGCGATGAACCCATGCACCTCGGCCATGTTCCACGCCACGACGACAAGTATGCCGGCCAGACAGGCCATGGGAATAAGCGCGGCCCATTGACCGGCGACGAGGACGACCAATAACAAGGTGAGCGCATGCACCATGCCCGCTACAGGAGTGCGACCACCGTTCTTGATGTTCGTCGCGGTGCGCGCGATCGCTCCGGTCGCCGGTATCCCACCGAACAACGCAGACAGCACGTTCGCGCCACCCTGAGCGACGAGTTCCATGTTGCTCCGGTGTTTTCCTCCGATGGAACCATCCGCCACCACAGCGCTCAACAAGGACTCAATGGCACCCAGCAATGCGATCGCCAGCGCGGGCCGGAGCAGTTCCTTGAAGGTGGCGAAGTCGACCGAGGCGAAGTGCGGGGCGGGTATGTTGTTCGGAATGGTCCCGAAGCGCGAGCCGATGGTCTCCACAGGCAACTTCCAGACGGCGACGGCGATCGAAGCCAGCACGATCGCCACCAGAGGACCAGGTATCGTCTTCGAGATGCGCGTCATGATGACGGTAACGATGATGGTCCCCACAGCGATGATCACGGACAATGGTTGGATATCGCGGAAATGGCTCCCGAAAAGCGTCCACTTGCCGATGAAGTCCGCTGGCACGTCCGTGAGCTGAAGGCCCAGCAGGTCGTTCATCTGTGATGAAAAGATGATCACCGCGATACCTGATGTGAAGCCAACGATGAGCGTGTGCGGGAAGTAGCGCAGCAGGGCACCGAACCGCAACAGCCCCATGATGACGAGCAGCGCGCCTGCGATCAATGTCGCGATGGTGAGCCCCTCCACACCATGGGCCTGCACGATACCATAAATGATCACGATGAACGCGCCGGTAGGACCACCGATCTGGACGCGACTCCCGCCGAACACACTGATGAAGAAACCCGCCACGATGGCCGTGACCAGTCCTTTCTCCGGCGCTACTCCCGATGCGATGGCGAAGGCGATGGAAAGTGGCAACGCCACGATGCCCACAACAACGCCAGCCAGGAGATCACGCTTCAACTGGTGCGCACCATAGCCTTGGCGCAGCACCGTGAACAATTTGGGAACAAGGTCCGAACGCATGGAAAAGACCGAACAAAGGTGTCATTCCATTTTGAACACGCTCATCACGTCCGAAGAAGCGATCCATTGACCGCTGTGTGATATGGATCACAGAGCCAGGAGCAGGGCCCGCGGAACTTCGCGCCATGAAACGGACCCTGCTCATCCTCACGTTGATCCTCGCATCCCTCGCAACGCTCGCGCAGGATGGTGCCCGCCAGCACCGCATCGTTATGCAACTCACCAGCGGTGATACGCTCGCGCACAAGAACCTGATGAAGCAGTTCAAGAACATGCTGGAGGCCGCACCCACAGCGCGGATCGAAGTGGTGTGCCACGGGCCAGGCATGGACCTGCTGATGACTGACAGGAGCATCGTTCGAGGCAAGCTGAAGGAGTTCGCAGCACAGGGCGTGACATTCCTCGCCTGCAACAACACCATCCGCGAGCGTCAGTTGGATCACGCCAAGGTGATACCAGAGGCGGGCCATGTGAAAGCAGGCATCATCCACATCATGGAGCGGCAAGAGGACGGTTGGAGTTACATCAAAGCAGGCTTCTGAGTTCCGTGCGCCGCTTCTCCGCACTCCTGTTCGCCTTCAAACTTTCCTCGCTGGTCCGGGCCCAGCACACCGATCAGGATCCTCCGCATGCGGATACGCTGCGTCGTGGTGCCGCCCTCCACGAGGTGATCAAGAAGGGAACGCTCGAGGGCCGCTTCCGCCTTTTCCTCATGGGCACGGTGAACGACGGAGCACCGGCCGACCAGCACGCCCAAGCCTTCGGCGGAAGCCTCGGCTTCGCGTCGCAACGCTGGAAGGGCCTGCGGTTCCGCATGAGCGGCGGATACACCTTCGACCTGTGGAGCTCGGACTTCACGGCGAACGACCCTGTTACCAACCAATCGAACCGCTATGAGTTGGGCCTCTTCGATGTCACGGCGCCGCGTGCCAACAACCAGGTCGCGTACCTGCAGCTCTTCCAGTTGAACTACCTATCGCGCAATGAACGTACGGTGATCACTGTCGGAAGGCAGGAATTGAACACGCCGTTCATCAATGCGCAAGACGGACGCATGCACCCGACGCTGGTGGAAGGTGCCTGGCTCGTTCACCGCACGGCAAAGCTGCGCCTCGATGCGGGCTACATCTACGCCCTTTCACCACGCTCCTCGACAGGCTGGTACGCGAATGAGAAGAGCATCGGGATCTACCCCGCAGGCGTGGACGTCTACGGCATGCCGAGCCGCTATGTCGGCAACACGACATCCGCCGGTATCGGTATGCTGGGCGCGCAGTGGAACGCACCAAAGAAGATCACGTTCACCGGTTGGGAGATGCTCACAACGAACGTGAGCAATACGGCCATGCTCCAGGTGGAACGCGGCGATCGCGATGATCACTTCATGGCGGGCGCCATGGTTATCCGACAGGATCGCGTTGGGAATGGCGGAAACAGCAACGACAGCCTCGCCTATTTCCAGCCCGATGCATCGATGGTCATCAGTGGTCGCGTGCGCATGAACCTCGGGCGGTTCCGCTGGCAGGCCAATTACACGCGCATCACCGCGGAAGGCCGTTACCTGATGCCACGCGAATGGGGACGCGAGCCCTTCTACACCTTCCTGCCACGCGAACGCAATGAGGGCGCTGGTGACCTGCACGCGGCCACGTTAAACCTCATCTGGCGCACGAAGAGCGGCTATCGCGTCCAAGTTGACGGAGGTCGGTACTGGCTACCGCCGATCTCCGATGCGCGGTTGAACAAGTATGCCATGCCGTCCTACTACCAGTTCGGCATCAATGTGCAATACCAGTTCAAAGGCAATTGGCAAGGGCTGGCCATCCAGACGCTCCACCTGATGAAGCTCGCAGCTCCGGGCACCACCTACACCACGAAGCAGGCGTATAACAAAGTGGACCTGTACCACGGCGAACTGATCGTGAGCTACGCGTTCTGAGCGTCCTCTGTGACCTGTCTCACCAACGGCGCATGCGCGATGCCGGACCTTTGTACCCCACAACAACAGCGACCATGTTCAAGACATTGTTCGGCATCGGGGGCCCCAAGGTGGACCTCGGCCAGAAGATCAAGGAAGGCGCGCAGATCATCGATGTGCGTTCGCCGGAGGAATACCGCGGCGGACATGTGGCCGGTTCCGTCAACATCCCGTTGGACCGCCTTCAGGACCAGCTGAAGAAGATCGACAAGAACAAGCCTGTGATCACCTGCTGCCGCAGCGGTGCACGTAGCGGCATGGCCGTGGATGTGCTCAAAAGCAACGGCTTCGACGCCTACAACGGTGGTCCATGGTCCAGTGTGAACAACCTGAAGTAGTTCGAACCCGGATCGGAAAGGCCGCGCCACGATCGCGGCCTTTCCATTCACCATCTCGCCACATGCGCTCCCTCTTCCTTGCTCTGCCACTGCTCTTCATCGCTTGTGGAACCGCCCCACAACCGAGGAGCCTCTCCTCCGATGCATTCGATGCCCGACTGAAGGAGCCTGCCGTCCAACTCATCGATGTTCGCACACCTTCGGAATTCAGTGGAGGTCATCTCGCCACCGCGGCCAATATGGACTGGACAGGTGGTGCCTTGGAAACTTCCATCGGCACCCTCGATAAGTCCAAGCCCGTTCTGCTCTACTGCGCATCCGGCCGACGCAGCGCCGCGGCCCGCGAATACCTGATCGAACAGGGCTTCACGGACGTGGTGGACCTACAAGGCGGCATCCGCGCCTGGACCGCGGCCGGTAAGCCCTTGGGCACCCAATAACCAGCCCAGGTCAGCTGGCAGGATCCCGATCCTCAACCTTTTATCGTATTATTACGATATTACATTGTAGTAGTCTTGTGCCCACAACGATCATGGGCCTCATCAAGACCGACCTCTTCACCGCCGAGCAGAACCGCATCGCCAGCTTGGCGAAGGTGCTCGGCCACCCGGCGCGCATCGCCATCCTTCAATACCTGGTGAAAAAGGGTTCCTGCGTGAACGGCTCGCTGGTGGAAGAACTGGGACTTGCCCAGGCGACCATCAGCCAGCACCTCTGGGAGCTGAAGAACGCCGGTCTCATCCAAGGCACGGTGGAGGGCACGAGTATCTGCTATTGCATCGACCCCAAGGGCTGGAACGCCCTGAAAAAGGACATGGACAAACTGCTCACGAGCGTGAGCAACAACTGCTGTTAGATCGTCTACGGGCGCGTTATGTCGCACCCCAACAATCCATCAACAATGAACACCGCACAAGAGACCAAGGAGATGGTCCGCGCGAAGTACGCGGAGATCGCCCAACAGGACAAGGATACCAATGCCAGCAGCTGCTGCGGCGCTGGGGGCTGTAGCACCGAGGTGTACAACATCATGACCGATGACTACTCCGAGCTGAAGGGCTACCACCCCGACGCGGATCTCGGCCTCGGCTGCGGACTGCCCACGCAATTCGCGGGCATCAAGAAGGGCGACACCGTGCTCGACCTGGGCAGCGGCGCCGGCAACGACTGCTTCGTCGCACGCCATGAGACCGGCGAGGATGGTCGCGTGATCGGCGTGGACTTCACACCGGAAATGGTGGCCAAAGCGAAAGAGAACGCGAAGAAGTTGGGCTACCAGAACGTGGAGTTCCGCCAAGGCGACATCGAGGCGCTGCCGCTCACGAGCAACATCGTGGACGTTGTGGTAAGCAACTGCGTGCTCAACCTGGTGCCCGACAAACGCAAGGCACTGAGCGAGGTGCTGCGCGTGCTGAAACCGGGCGGCCACTTCAGCATCAGTGATGTGGTGCTGCGCGGTGCGATCCCCGACACCCTGCGTGCCAGTGCGGAGATGTACGCCGGTTGCGTGAGCGGTGCGCTGCAAGAGAACGAGTACCTGGGCATCATCCACGACCTGGGCTTCGAGCAGGTGAGCGTTCAGAAACGCAAACCGATCATCGTGCCCGACGACATCCTCGCCCGTCACCTGAGCGCGGAGGAGATCGCGGCCTACAAGGCGAGCGGCGTGGGCATCATCAGCATCACGGTATCGGCCTACAAGCCAAGCGCAGGACCGGAGAAAGCTGAATTGAAGGCCGCCTGCTGCGGTCCGAACAGTAACTGCTGCTGAGCGATGAGAATCCTTGTACTCTGCACCGGCAACAGCTGTCGCAGCCAAATGGCCCACGGCTATCTGCAGCACTTCGCCGGTACCCGCGCGGAAGTATTCAGCGCGGGCGTGGAAACGCACGGCGTGAACCCGCGCGCCATCGCCGTGATGAAGGAGGATGGCGTGGGCATCAGCCACCACACGAGCAACAACGTGGATCAATACCGCGACATCGCCTTCGACCACGTCATCACCGTGTGCGACAATGCCAAGGAGCGCTGTCCGTGGTTCCCCACCACCGCGCAGAAGCACCACCACAACTTCACCGATCCGGCGAAAGTCACGGGCACGGAACACGAGATCATGGATGCGTTCCGGCAGGTGCGCGACGAGATCAAGGCCTACAGCCAGGACTTCATCGCGCGTCACGCATGAGACGTTACGTCGCCGAACTACTGGGCACCTACGCGCTCGTGTTCGCAGGAACGGGCGCCATCATCGTGAACGAGCAGACGGGTGCGCTGGGGCATTTCGGCGTGGCGGCCACCTTCGGCCTCATCGTACTGGCCATGATCTACGCTTTCGGGGATGTCTCCGGCGCACACCTCAACCCAGCGGTCACGCTCGGCTTCGTGGTGGCGAAGCGCTTTCCGGCTGCACAGGCTCTTCCATACATCGCTGCGCAACTCGGTGGCGCCGTGCTCGCATCGCTCACCTTGCGGTTCCTATTTCCCGACAGTAGTACACTGGGTGCAACGGTCCCCGCGGGCAGCGCGATGCAGTCCTTCGTGCTCGAGGCCATCCTCACCTTCTTCCTCATGCTGGTGATCCTCCAAGTGGCGCATGGATCGAAAGAGGTCGGGATCATGGCGGGCATCGCCATCGGCGCGGTGGTCGGGCTCGAAGCGCTTTTCGCTGGGCCCGTCTGCGGCGCGAGCATGAACCCGGCGCGGAGCATCGCGCCCGCGGTGGTTTCGGGCGAACTGCGGTCCTTGTGGTTGTACATCGTTGCTCCATTGATGGGGGCAACGGCGGCTACAGTGCCGTGGGCGTGGTTGCGGAACGGCAACTCGCGCTGAGGGTGCACTGATGTGGAAGCCCCGGTCATGCGACCCGGGTTTCTTCAATTCAAAGAGAGCCGATCAGAGCAGCGTCGTCGGGCATACGTACTCCGTGACTTTCACGCCTGTCTTCTTGATCCCACTGAAGCCGCTCTCCACGTCCACGAAGTTGTCCCAGCCACGGGCTTTGAGGATGCTGGCCGCGATCATGCTGCGGTAGCCGCCGGCACAGTGCAGGATGAACGGCCTGTCCTTCGGGAACTCCGCCAGGTGGTCGTTGATCCGGTTGAGGGGCACATTGATCGCACCCTCCACGTGCTCGCTGTCGAACTCGCTCTTCTTGCGCACATCGAAGACCAGTGGCTTTGTCGCGAACTGTTTCTCGAACTCTTCAGCGCTGATGCGCGACACCGTGTCCGCCTCCTTCCCCGCCTTCTTCCACGCCTCGAACCCGCCATCGAGGTAGCCGATGGTGTTGTCGTAGCCCACGCGGCTCAACCGGATGATGCTCTCCTCCTCCTTGCCTGGTTCTGCGACCAACAGGATGGACTGCTTGATATCGGTGATCATCTCACCCACCCACATGGCGAAGTTGCTGTCCAGCCCGATGTTGATGCTGTTCGGGATGAAGCCTTGCGCGAACAAGGATGCAGGACGTGTATCCAGCACCAACGGGCGCTCTTCGTTGGCCACTACCTCGAATTCCTGCGGCGTGAGCGCGCGCTTCCCGCGAGCCATGACCGTGTCCAGGCTTTCGTAGCCTTGGATGTTCATGAGCACGTTCTTCGGGAAGTAACCCGGAGGCGGCGTGAGACCGGTGAGCACGGCTTTCACGAATTCCTCCTTGGTGAGCTTGGGGTCGAGCGCGTAGTTCACCTGCTTCTGGTGGCCGAGCGTATCGGTGGTCTCCTTGCTCATCATTTTCCCGCATGCGCTGCCCGCGCCGTGGTTCGGGTACACGATGAGGTCATCGTTCAGCGGCATGATCTTGTTGCGCAGTGAATCGTAGAGATGACCAGCTAGCTTCTCCTCCGTGAGATCCGCGATGACGTGCTGCGCGAGATCAGGGCGTCCCACGTCACCAATGAAGAGCGTGTCGCCGGTGATGAGCCCGTGCTCCCTGCCGTTCTCGTCGATCACCAGGTAGGTGGTGCTCTCCATGGTGTGGCCCGGCGTGTGGATCACTTTCACCTTCGCTTTGCCCACGTTGAACACCTCACCGTCAGTGGCTACGTGCGCGGCGAATCCGGGCTTCGCGGTGGGGCCGTACACGATGGTCGCGCCGGTCTTCTTCGCCAGGTCGAGGTGGCCGCTCACGAAGTCGGCGTGGAAGTGCGTTTCGAAGACGTACTTGATCGTCGCCTTGTCGGCCGCAGCGCGATCGATGTAGGGTTGTACTTCGCGCAGCGGATCGAAGATGGCCGCTTCGCCGTTGCTCTCCAGGTAGTAGGCCGCATGGGCGATGCACCCGGTGTAGATCTGTTTGATGGTCATGGCTCGTTCGTGTTGTGACCTGTCCAGGTCTCGTTCAATGCAAAAGTCCGGTCGCGAAAAGCGGCTGCTCGTGATGATCGTCAGGAAACCGGTCGTGTGTAACGATCATCACCACCGAAAGCGGTGAAGGCCCCCGAAGGAGCCTTCACCATCCTCAAGAAGACACACCACCACATTACGCCATCTCGAGGTCTTTCTTGGCGAGGTAGAAATCGATGAGCTCGATGCCCTTCTCGTTCAACCGCGCATCCAGGTCCTTCAAGGTCTTCGGCGGAGGCACGATCACCTTCTCCCCCTTCCTCCAGTTCAGCGGCATCGCACAATTGTTCGCATCCACGGTCTGCATCGCTTCGAGCACCCGCATGATCTCTTCCATGTTCCGGCCAACGTTCAGCGGGTAGTACATGATCAAGCGGATCGTTCCTTTCGGGTCGATGAAGAACACGGCGCGAACGGCGGCGGTGCTGCTCGCGGCCTCGTGCAACATGCCGTAGAGCTTCGCCACTTTCATGTCGATGTCAGCGATGATCGGGAAGTCCATGTACACGCCGGTCTTCTCCCGCACGGCCTGCACCCAGGCCACATGGCTGTGGATGCTGTCGATGCTCTCGCCGATCAGTTTCGTGTTCCGCGCGGCGAACCATTCCTTGTTCTGCGCGAAGCCACTGAGCTCCGTGGTGCACACAGGCGTGAAATCCGCAGGGTGCGAGAAGAGGATCGCCCAACTACCCTTGATGTACTCGCTGAACTTCAGCGGTCCGTGGGTGGTGATGGCCTCGAAATCGGGTGCTGGATCGCCGATCCGTGGCATGGTCAACGTGTTTTCCATGGCACAAAGAGAGCGTTGCCGTCAGCATTCGACGGTGACCTTTATCACCTTCCGGCACCTTCAACCCGCACTCGCCCGACGGTACTTCGCGAGGTTGATGAGCAGCACGCCGCCGAGGATCACCACCAACCCGGCGATCTCGTGCAACCCGAGCGCTTCATGCCCGAGGAACACGCCAAGGAGCACGGCCACGACGGGGTTCACGTAAGCGTAGGTGCTCACCTGTGTTGCGGGCCGAACGCTCAACAGCCATACGTAAGCGCTGAACCCGATGATACTTCCGAAAACGACGAGGTAAGCCTCGGCCAGCCAGGCACGCAATGGCACTTCGGCGAAATGGAAGTGCTGCCACTCTCCCCGGGCGGCGCTAACCGCGAGGAAACAAACGGCGCCTGTGAACATCTGCCAGGCGCTGTTCGCCGCGTTGTCCAACTTCACTGGCTTGTACTTGGTGAACAAAGAGCCCGCAGGCCAGGCCAGGATGGCGATGACCAGCACCAGCATCGCAGAGAACTCCGGCCTGTCACCGGCCGAGGTCAACTGACCGCTCAGCCGCTCACTGAAAAGCAGCCATACACCGACGATACCGGCCAGAATGCCGATCAGCGTCGCCGGGTTCCTGAAGTTCGAGCGCCACATCGGCTTGTCCAGAAGCGTGAACGAGAGCGGCGCCACAGCGATGGTGATGGCGGCTACACTGCTGGGTATGGACCGCTGCGCCCATACCACCGCACCGTTGCCCATGAACAGTAACAGGAAGCCAGCAAGCAGGGGTTTCCACTGGTCTGTGCCTGCTGACAGCCTGACGCCCGAGATCGCGCACCACGCGAACATCAACGCGCTGGCGAGAGCGAAGCGTAGACCACCGAGCATGAAAGGTGGAAAGCCGGTCAGCGCTTCGCGAATGCCATAATAAGTGCTGCCCCATATGATGTAGATCGCGGCGAACGCGAGGTAGACCTTCACGTTGGAAGGCTCGTTCGATACGCTCATGCTTCGGAAGGATCTTCGGGTCCTGGCAGCATCAATTGCATGAGGACAAGGTCCAGCCATCGGCCGAACTTCCAGGCGACCTGCGGCATACGCGCGGTCTCCACGAAGCCCAGCTCGGCGTGCAGCTTCAAGCTCACCGTGTTGGCCGAATCGATGCCGCCGACCAGGGTTCGCAGGCCCATGCGCTTGGCCTCATCGATCAGCACGAGCAACAAGGCCTTACCGATGCCCCGACCGCGATGCTCCGCATGCACATGCACCGTATGCTCGCCGGTATAGCGGTAACCGGGCTTGTTGCGGAACACACCGATGCAACCGAAGCCGGTGACCACACCGTTCTCTTCGGAAACGAACACCGGCCAACCACCCTGTTTCAGGTCATGGAACCATGAGCGCCGCATCTCCAGCGTATGCGGTTCATACACGTAAGCCGCAGTGGTGTTCGCGATCACTTCGTTATAGATGTCCAGGATGCACGGCAGGTCAGCCTCGGTGGCTTCGCGGATGAGCATGAAGCGCCAAAGATGGACGAGTACAGCTGACCGCAGATACCGCTAGGACAATGTTATCGCCTCGAGCGTCGCGCGATCGATAGGCTTCACGACATGTCGATCGAAGCCCGCCTCCTGCGAACGCATGCGGTCCTCCTGCTGTCCCCAGCCGGAGAGCGCGACGATGGTGGCCCGCTTTCCCCACTTCTCCTTGCGCATCCTTGCGCATGCCTCGTAGCCGTCCATGTTGGGCATGCCGATGTCCATGAGCACGATATCCGGCTTGAACTCCGCACCGAGCTGCAACGCGCTGAGACCATCGTGCGCCACTTCCACCGTATGACCGCGTTTCCTCAGGAGCAGCGACATGGAAAGCGCGGCGTCGGTATTGTCGTCCACGACGAGCACACGCTTCAGTTCCACGGCAACAGCGGAGGTGCCTTCCGGTGGTTCGGTACGCTCCACGGATGCGGTTCCTTCCTTCAGGACCGGAAGTCGCACGATGAACTCGCTGCCCTTGTCGCGGCCTTCGCTTCTTGCTTCCACGGTTCCGTCATGCATCGTCACCAAACGCTGCACGATGTTCAATCCGATGCCGAGCCCACCACCGGCGCTCGTTGAATGGCGGGGTGCCACTTGGGCGAACATGTCGAACACGCGTGGTAATCCAGTAGGATCGATGCCGATCCCATTGTCCCGCACGCGGATGACCGCCGAATGCTCCGAGCGCTCGAGCGACAGCGCTATGCTACCGCCCGGCGGCGTGTACTTGGCCGCATTGCTGAGCAGGTTCGCCACTACTTGCGTGAGGCGCGCGGGATCACCTTCCACCTGCACTTTCTGGCCGGCGCCGGTGCGCTCCAAGTGATGTTCCTGTTGCTCGATGATCGGGCGACAGGTCTCAATGGCCGCATCGATCACCTTGTTCAGGTCGATCCGCTCCTTGCGCAGTTCGATCTTGCCACGACTGATGCGATTCAGGTCCATGAGGTCATCCACCAAGCGCACCATGTGGTCGAGCTGTCGTTCCATCATGTCCTGCATGTTGGCGCGCTCCCCCGCATCATCTTCGACCAAGCGCAACAACTGCAGGCCGTTCTTCAAAGGAGCCAGTGGGCTGCGCAGCTCATGCGCGAGGGTGGCCAGGAAGTGGTCCTTGTGCTTGTCAGCATCCTGAAGTGCCGCTTCCAGTTCCTTGCGGCGCGTGATATCGGTGATCACCGCGATCCAACCTGCCGGTTCGTCGGCTTCTTCATAGACCGGCGCATAGATGGCATTGATCCAGCGCGCACCGATGGATGGAATGATCAATTGTTCCTCATACTCCACACGTTCGCCGCGGAGCACACGCTCGAAGTAGGGCTCCAGCTTCTTGCATGAGCCAGCACCGAGCACTTCTGCAATGTGCTTTCCCTGCACGGTACCCAGCGGCAGATCGATCCACTCGTAGTAACCGCGGCTTGCCCAGAGGTAATGCATGTCGCGGCTGCAACGCGCCACCGCCACCGGCATGTTGTCCGTGACGAGCTGCAACTGTGTGGAGGTGGCGCGCACCTCCTCCTCCAGTTGCTTGTTCTTCGATACATCACGGACGATCTTGGAAGCTCCGATCACCCTGCCCTCCGCATCGCGCAGCGGGGAGATGCTGATGGAAACGTCCACGAGCGAACCGTCCTTCCGTACGCGCACCGTTTCGAAATGCTCGATGCGTTCGCCTCGACGGATGCGATCGAGGATGCGGGGTTCCTCATCTTCCCTGTCGGGGGGGAAGAGCTTGGTGATGGGTTGCCCGATCATCTCCGCAGCGGTGTAGCCGAAGATGCGCTCCGCACCACGGTTCCAGGAGTTAACGATGCTGTTGAGGTCCTTGCTCATGATGGCGTCCTCGGAGCTCTCCACGATGTTGGCCAGGCGCTGCATGGAACGCTGCGTCTGCCTGCGTTCCGTCACATCCTCCATATGCACCAGCACATATGGCGCTCCTCCGATGGCGACCATGGTAGCGTTGACGAGCACATCGATGGGTCGGCCGGACCGGTGGAAGGCCCGCACTTCACGATCGCGCACGGTTCCCTGCTTGCGGATCTCATCAAGCATGTGCTCCCGCACACCGGGGTCCATGTTCGTACCGATCTCGAGGCTTGATCGGCCGCGCATCTCCTCCAAGGAAAAGCCCACCATATCAAGGAACTCGGTATTGGCATCCACCAGGTTACCCGTCAGCGCATCCGCCAGTACCACGCCGATAGGGGCATGATCGAACATCGTTTTCAGCCGTTGCTCGTTCTCTTGGATGCGCTGTGCGGCCTCTCGTTGTTCAGTGATGTCCGTGTTCGTGCCGAACCATCGCACGATGTTCCCGGCCGGATCCCTCACCGGCACCAGTCGTGATAAGAACCAATGATACACGCCATCCTTCGACAGGATGGGGAATGTTTCCTCCCAAGTGGTACCAGAGCTCATTCCGCGCTCATGGCTGCGCCTCACCCGTTGAAGATGATCCGGATGAAGCGTGTTCCTCACCGTATCCAGATCGGTCAACTTCTCCGTGGGAACACCGGTGAAGACTTCCCACTGCTTGTTGTACCAAACAGGGATCCCTTCGGCATCACAGATCCACGCCAGTTGCGCCATGTTATCACCGAGCAAACGGAAGCGCTCCTCGCTTTCCTTGAGATCCTCTTGTACGCTTCGCAGCTTCGTCACATCCGTGCAGGTGCCGAACCATTGGGCAATGTGGCCCTCTGCATCACGAATGGGGATAGCACGCGAAAGGAACCAATGCCAGGAACCATCCTTCGCCTTCAACGGGAACGTGTCCTCCCATGGCTCACCACGATCCACGGCAGCACGCAACGAGGTGCGAACGCGCTCTCGATGGTCGGGGTGGTGGAGTTCAGGGCCAGTGCGTTCCCTCAGCTCTTCCACCGGAATGCCACTGAATTCCGTCCAGCGTTGATTGAACCAGATGCTCGCACCGTTGGGATCAGCGGTCCATGCCAGCTGGTCCATGTTGTCGGCGAGCAAGCGCACACGCTCCTCGCTTACACGCAATGCAGCCTGTGATCGACGTTGGTCCTCGAGTTCCCGCTGCAACGCCTTATGCAGGTTCGCATTGTCCAATGCGAGCGCGGCCTGTGCGGAAAGGGAGACGAGTACTTCTTCCGCCTCCGCCTCGAAGCGGTCCGGCTCAGGATGGCCATAGAAGAGACCGCCGAGCACCTTCCCTTCACGGGAAGTGACCGGCACGGCCAGGTAGCTGCGCACGGGCAGGTGACCTTCCGGCATTCCGTGGTGCGGCCCCATTTTCCCATAACGAGGGTCCTTCAGGATATCCGCCACACGCACCACACCTTCCCCGCGGAAGGTCGGTGCGAACACCTCCGTATTGCGTGGCATGGGAAAACCGGCGAAGGCTTCACGTGGCGCACCGGAGAGCGTGTACAGCATGTAGGACTCCCCGGCATCGTTCGTCACGTTGTAGAAGAAGGCTCCGAAGGCCGCACCGGAAGCTTCACGCCCGGCATCGGTAACGGCCTGCACGATCTTGTCCACATCCAGTTCCGCGATGAGCGTATCGCTCACCGCGTTCATCAGCTCCAGCGTGCGCGTGCGCTTCTGCAGGGCTTCTTCCGCGCGTTTGCGTTCGGTGATGTCGATCGTGGCCCCGATCAAGCGGATGGGCCTGCCGTTCGCGCGCATGATCGATGCGTTGGTGAACAGCCAGGCGGTTCTTCCATCCGGACGCAGCACCCGGAACTCGAGCTCGTACTGCGCATCCACCTTCAGCGTGCGCTCGATGGCTGTGGCCACGCGATCACGATCGTCCGGATGGATGAGCGCTTGGAAACTTTGTACACGGCCATCGAACGTTTCTCGGTCAACGCCGTGCATCTCATACACAGCGTCCGTCCAGATGATGCGATCCTGCTGGATGTCCCAGTCCCACACGCCCACCTTGCCAGTGCGCGTGGCGAGTTGCAAACGCTCCTCACTGTCACGCAACAGATCGTTGCGCGACTGAAGCTCCTCATTGATCGTGGCGAACTCCTCGTTGATGGACTGGAGCTCCTCTTTCGAGGTCTCCAGTTCCTCGTTCATGCTTTGTAGTTCCTCGTTGGAGGAAACCACCTCCTCGTTCGCGGATTGCAGTTCCTGCATCATGCTCTCCGACTCCTCGGTGATCAAGCGCATGTGCTCACGGGCATCGTGCAGTTCCTGTTCCAGCAGGGCGATGCGTTTCTCGCGGGCATCGTTCACCCTTCGCGTTCTACCTCCGAGGCTCGTGTCCGCCAACGCCGTGGCCCCTTCATCCTTGAACAGCACGAGGTAGTGGGCTTCGCGCTTCGCGCCCATCGGCACCACTTCGATGCACACATCGCGCAGGACGTTCTCCCTGCTGATGGGAATGCCGCCCTTGCGCACGGGGATATGCTCCTTGCGCGCCTTCTGCAGGAGACCGCGGAGTTCGTAGGCGAGGTCATCCCTCACCATCTTCAGAAGGTTCAGACTGGCCTTGCCGGAGGAAGGACCGAGAAAGGGAGCGGTGGCGCCACGGAAGCGCAGGATGTCCAGATCGCCGTTCACCAGCACGCTCGGTGGAACGAAGCGCTGCAACAACAGCTTGTCCACATCACGGTCCAGGTCCAATGCAGCGCTCGTAGGTGGTGACAAGGTCGGTGCATGCGTTGCCACACCCACCGGAGCGAGCGAAGGGCGATAGTGCACATCCAGGTCGATACGGCCGGAACCCTTCGACCTCTTCGTGTAGAACTTGAACTCGCGCTCCGGTTGCGTGAAGATCTCGCCCGCGTTCACCGTGGTTTCCGACTTGCCGAGCACGAGGAAACCCTGTGGCTTCAGTGCATAATGGAAGGACTTCAGCACGCGGGCCTGCGCGTTGTTGTCCAGGTAGATCAGCACGTTCTGGCAGCTGATGAGGTCCTGCTTGGAGAAGGGCGGATCCTTCAACAGGTCGTGCTTCGAGAAAACGCACATGTCCCGGATCGACTTGATCACCTGGTAGTGACCGTCCACATGGGTGAAGAAACGTTTGATACGTGTTTGTGAGACGGCCTGCAGCGCGTTCTTCTTGTAGATGCCCATTCGGGCCTTCTCGATGGCGCGCTCGTTCAGGTCCGTAGCGAAGATCTGTACCGGCGTGCTGAGTGACTTGTCACCGAGGTACTCAAGAAGCGTAATGGCGACCGACACCACCTCTTCCCCTCCGGAGCAGGCAGGAATCCAGATGCGCAGCGGCTCGTTCGTTGTGCGCCCTTTCAGCAGCGCAGGGAAAATGCGCTTGCTGAGCGCTTTGAAGAACTGCGGATCGCGGAAGAAACTGGTGACGTTGATGAGCAGGTCATTGTAGAGCGTCTCCACTTCCGTGGGTGTGCCGCGCAGCAGGGTGGAATAATCCGACAGCTTGCGGCAATTGCTCAGCACCATGCGCCGGATGATGCGGCGGTGGATCGTGCTCTCCTTGTACTGGGTGAAATCCACGCCGCGTTGCTCCTCCATGTAGGCGAGGATGCGGCGCAATTCGTTCTCGTGCTTGCCGGGTATGCTCACCTTGCCGCCGGAGAAGAGATCCTTCACCAGTTCGGCCAGCGTGCGCCCGATGTGTTCCGGAGGCATCACCAGATCCACCACACCGGCGTCGATCGCGCTCTGCGGCATGGCAGGATCCTGGGCGGAAGCATCCTGTACGATCGTCAACCCATCTTCTGCTTTGATGGCACGCAATCCCTCCGTGCCGTCCATGCCATGACCGGAAAGGATGATCCCGATGGCGTTGTTCTGGTATTCCTGTGCCAGCGACGAAAGGAAGGCGTCGACCGGTCGCAGGGCACTACCGGTGCGCAGGGAGAGGGTGCGCAGGGTAATGATGCCACTGACGATGGAGAGGTGCATGCCACCCACTCCGATATAGACACGGTCGGGATCCAGCTTCATGCCGTTCTCGGCGATGATCACGGGCATGCTCGTCTTGCGACGGAGCAGGTCCGCGAGCATGGGCTCCTGGCCGTGCTCGATGTGCGGCACGTACACGTAAGCCAAGCCGAGGTCGGTGGGCAGTTTCTCCAGCAGGCGCGAGATGGCATCCAAGCCGCCGGCGGAAGCACCGATGCCCACGACCGGGAAAGCGCTCTTGTCCTCCTTGACGATGACCCCCGCCTTCTCCAAAGGTTTCCTCAACGCTTGTATCTCCTCCTTCTTCAGCATGTTCACCTGCTCGGCACCCATCGCCACGGGGATCAATCGACCCTGGCGTATCCATGCTCGAATAGTGTTCGGATGGCAGCGCAGAAAACCCGCCGCTTCCGGAATGGTCAACAGGTCGCCGTGTTCCTCAGGGTGGTCCTGTTCCGCTTTCTTCATCAAGGATCTCACCGCGATCATACGCGACAGCAGGGCCTTCTCCGCAGGGGGTGCTGGTATGTGATCTGTGAACGGGCACGCGGCGAAGCGCGGACCAACCTGCAGGAAGCTCTAGAGCGGCAAGGGGTGCAAAAGGTCGTCGCGCAGCGGACCAACGAAGGTCAGGCCGTGGCTGGGGAAAACATTCCACGCACGATGGTGTGATATTTTTTCAACGATCATCACGATCCGCGCCGTTCGGAAGCGAACAATAGCATTCGACCCGTCAGCCGAATGGCTTGCGGTGGGATGGGAAGCAGCAGTAAGTGTGTAGCGGTTCGACTGCGCTCACCGTGACAGTGCGTAGAATGCGTTTACGGTTCGACTGCGCTCACCGTGACAATGCGTAACAAGCTCGCTAACCAGATCACCAACCCCTGTCACCCTGAGCGCAGTCGAAGGGATGAGCATGAGCGTAGCGGCACTGCACAGGGCGCGAAAGCGACCGAGCAGTCGAAGGGCAAAACAAACCTGCTCACTCTGGTTCTTCCCGTTCCGGCCTATCATGCCGTGTCGCGTTCTCGCATTTGGCGTACGCGCGCAACGCTTCGTAATTCGCTTCCATCAGTGCTTCCTTCTTTCTCACGGTCCATCCTTTCAATTGCTTCTCCCAGGCGATGGCGTCCTGCACCCATTGGAAGTCCTGCACATAGACAAGCTCGAACGGTCCGCGACCGTAGGTCCATGCCGTCAAGTCCTTCTGTTCGGAATGTTCCGCTACACGACGGTCCACATTGTTGGTCATGCCCACGTAGTACTTGCCATCAGCGCACCGCAGGATATAGACATAGTAACGTTTCATGTCTTCGAAAATAGGTAACGGGCTCGATCGCTGTACTGTGGGAGTGTGTAGCGGTTCGACTGCGCTCACCGTGACAATACAAAAGAGCGCTTACCGTGACAGGGCAGGACAAGCTCGTTAACCAGATCACCACACCTGTCACCCTGAGCATAAGCGTAGCGGCACTGCGCAGGGCGCGAAAGCGACCGAGCAGTCGAAGGGCTGAGCATAAGCATAGCGGAACTGCGCAGGGCGCGAAAGCGACCGAGCAGTCGAAGGGCTACCTACTTCAATACGACCATCCTGGACCACTACCGGTTCGACTGCGTTGCTTCGGAAGTGTGTAGCGGTTCGACTGCGCTCACCGTGACAATGCTGAAGAGCGCTCACCGTGACAATACAAAAGAGCGCCCACCGTGACAGGGCAATGGAGCGCCATCGTGAAACCCGATCAGCGCAGGGAACACCCCTCGCCCGTACTTTCGCGCGGAAGACCTAAGACCCTGATGGCCCGCACGAAGACCGCACCCGAAGCCGAGATCACCCTGGATGAACTGAAGGAGGAGATCCTGCGCGACTACGCCCTGTGCGTCACCAGTCGCGAAGCCTCGCTCATCGGCCGCAAGGAAGTGCTGGGGGGCAAGGCCAAGTTCGGCATCTTCGGGGATGGCAAGGAACTGGCCCAGGTGTGCATGGCCAAGCAGTTCCGCAACGGCGATTGGCGCAGCGGCTACTACCGCGACATGACCTTCATGTTCGCCATCGGCGAGCTCACCGTGCAGCAATGGTTCGCGCAGCTCTACGCGCATGCCGACGTGAACGCCGACCCCAGCAGCGCCGGCCGCAGCATGAACGGTCACTTCGCCACGCGCAGCCTGGACGAGCACGGTGAATGGAAGGACCTGATGGCGCAGCCCAACTCCAGCCCCGACATCAGCCCCACGGCCGGGCAGATGCCGCGCCTGCTCGGCCTCGCGCAGGCCAGCAAAGTGTTCCGCAACAACCCCGCGTTGCAGAGCGGGTACGAGCGCTTCAGCGACCACGGCAACGAAGTGGCCTTCGGCACCATCGGTGATGCCAGCACCAGCGAGGGACACTTCTGGGAAACCATCAATGCGGCCGGTGTGCTGCAGGTGCCCATGGCCATGAGCGTGTGGGACGATGGCTGGGGCATCAGCGTGAGCAAGGCCTACCAGACCACCAAGAACAGCATCAGCAAGGCGCTCGCCGGTTTCGAGAAGGAAGAGAACTCCAACGGCCTGCGCATCTACAAGACCAAGGGCTGGGACTACGCCCACCTGAACAGGACCTACGAGGAGGCCATCGCCCGCTGCCGCGAAGAGCACGTGCCCTGCCTCATCCACGTGGAGGAGGTAACGCAGCCGCAGGGCCACAGCACCAGCGGCAGCCACGAGCGCTACAAGAGCACGGTGAGCGATTGGATCCGCGACAAGGACGGCACGCCCCTGGAAGAAGTGCCGCTGCTGGAGTGGTACAAGGTGTACGACTGCAACGTGAAGTTCCGCGAGTGGATCGTGAACTTCAAACCGGGCGGCAGCTCCATCGCCAGTGCGGAAGAGCTCGATGCCATCGAAGCGAAGGCGAAGACCGATGCGCGCGCGGCACAGAAGGCGGCGTGGAAAGCGTTCCAAGATGAGATCAAGGGTGAGCGCCTGGAAGTGCTCGGCCTGCTGGAGGGCATCGGCAGCGAAGCCATCGCCAGTGAACTGCGCAACGAGCAGAGCCCCGGTCGCAAGGAGGTACTGAGCGCCGCACGCCGCGGGCTGCTCACCGCGCCAGCTGGCGTGCTTACCGACCAGCTGCGCGAATGGGTGCAGCGCGAGACGGAGCGTAACCACGAGCGCTACGGCAGCCACCTCTACAGCCAGAGCGCGAAGAGCTGCCTGAACGTGCGCGAGGTGCCGGTGGAATACACCAGCGACGAGCAGGTGGACGGCCGCATCATCATCCGCGACAACTTCGCCGCGCTCTTCGAGCAAGAGCCGCTGCTGCTCACCTTCGGGGAAGACACCGGCAAGATCGGCGATGTGAACCAGGGCATGGAGGGCATGCAGGGGCGCTTCGGCGAACTGCGCGTGAGCGATACCGGCATCCGCGAGGCCACCATCCTGGGCCAGGGCATCGGCATGGCGCTGCGCGGGCTGCGGCCCGTGGCGGAGATCCAGTACCTGGACTACCTGCTCTACTGCCTGCAGGGCATGAGCGACGACCTGGCCACCGTGCAGTGGCGCACGAAGGGCGGCCAGAAGTGCCCGCTCATCATCCGCACACGCGGCCACCGGTTGGAAGGCGTGTGGCACAGCGGCAGCCCGATGGGCATGATCATCAACAGCGTGCGCGGCGTGGTGGTGTGCGTGCCGCGCAACATGCAGCAGGCCGCAGGCATGTACAATACCTTGATCCAAAGCGATGATGCCGCGCTGGTGATCGAGTGCCTGAACGGCTACCGCAGCAAGGAGCGCCTACCTGCCAACCTGGGTGAGTTCACCGTGCCCATCGGCATCCCTGAGGTGGTGCGTGAAGGCACGGACCTCACGCTGGTGAGCTACGGTAGCACCTTCACCGTTTGCGCGAAAGCCTGCGACACGCTGGCGGAACTCGGCATCTCCGTGGAGCTCATCGATGCGCGCACCCTCCTCCCCTTCGACCGCACGCACCGCTGCGTGGAGAGCGTGCGGAAGACGAACCGCCTGCTGGTGGTGGACGAGGACGTGCCCGGCGGCGCCAGTGCCTACCTGCTGCGCGAGATCCTGGAAGTGCAGGGCGGCTACCGCTACCTGGATGCCACACCCAGCACCCTTACCGCCAAGGCCCACCGCCCCGCCTATGGCAGCGATGGCGATTACTTCAGTAAGCCCAGCGTGGAGGATGTGGTGGAGAAGGTGATGGGGTTGGTGAAGGAGTGAGCGACTACCATACCGTCATCGAATTAAGAACTACCATCCCATGACCATAGAAGAAGAGCTCCACCCAGCGCAGTTCTTTCTCAACAGACCGTTGTATGCTGAGATGAACGTTGATGTGAGTTTGAATCTTCACACTTCATACGTTAAGGAATCGAACAAGGAGATACGATTTGATGGATACGAGATCTATGACAAGAAAGAAACAACCTTCATTTGGAAGGGTGCACAACCTGCCTGGAGCTCCCACGGGGGAGTTCGCTACCACCGACATGATGTCATCTGCACTCGTACAGGAAGGATGTACACGTTTTGGATACGATTCGATCCAGCGACCGGATCACTCATGAAAGTCGGCCAATTCCCATCCTTAGCCGACCTCCACACTCATGAGGTTAAGAGTTACGACAAGCTGCTCACAAAAGACGTCAGGGCCGAGTTCGTTAAGGCCATCGGACTTGCCGCTCATGGTGTAGGAATTGGCTCATTCGTATACCTACGTCGAATTTTCGAATCATTGATCATCTCTACCTACGAAGCACATGATGTCGGGGTCCCTCCGGCGGAGTTTAAAATGTTGCGCATGGAGGAGAAAATCGGTCTACTGCGTGGACACCTTCCGAGCTTCTTGGTTGAGAACAGCATGATGTATGGCATGCTCAGCTCAGGCATTCACGAGCTGTCTGAAGAACAATGCTTGAATCACTTCGATCTGCTGCGTACGGGCATCGAGATCATTCTGGACCAGCAACTGGAAGAGAAAAACAGGTTGGATCGACTGAACAAAGCCGCAGCCTTGATAAGGAAGGCCAGCAACGATTTAAAGAAGGTCTAGTCTGAGTTGTCGCTCGGCTGTGCCGAGTGACGGTGTTCATTAAGGCCTCTGGCCCGTCCCACTCTGCATTTCCCTCAGGGTCTCACGAAGTGGCCCCCCCACTGAACGCGCTCGCGTGTCGCGTTTGCGCCCACTCATTGCCGAAAGGGGGCCGCGCCATCCGCAACGGAGTTCAGGCCTTAACGGACAGCCACGGCCCCAGCTCAGGTCGTCATGCCGGGCCTGACCCCGCATCCCATTTCCCTCCGCCGGGTCTTTGCTTCAGGATCATGGGACTCAACATCCGTAAGGAAACTTGACCCTTAACTTCCGGCTGGCCCTCCGGGAACGGCAGACGCCAGTCGGCAAACCATAACAACCACCAAGCACCAATGACGAACCTCAGTTTCCAAGACGCGCAGAAGCGATTCGCCGAGATCCGTGAAGAGATAAGGAAACTCCAATTGGAAGCAGAACAGATCCTGCTTGCACATCAAGACCAGGCCAAGGCTGAAGGCTATGGCAAATGCGACCACTTCGATCAATGTGGTTGTGATGGATATCATAACAGCACTACGCCTGCAGTTTGCGGGACATACAGGAATGGGTACGAGTGTGGGCACTATGCGTCAGAACATGCGTTCTGATACGGGTGCCCCTCCCTCGCTGGCGCGGAACTGCGATCCGTGCCATTCCCAGGCCGCGCCATCCGCAACGGAGATGAGGCCTTAACAAGCAACGAGGCGCATCAACCTTCTGCCTGTGCCGCCACCCACTTCTGGTGTCCGGCTTCCGCCTCTTCCCACGTGGCGTAGTGCTCCTTTGTCTTGTCGGCCCTTGCGACTATGACGCGCGTGGTGAAGAAGCCGCGGCCGTCCAAGGTCGCATCCTCCCCGTTGAACATGGTGATCACTTTGATGCCGCCCGGTAGCTTGGTTTCGCCCACGATGATGTCCGCGAAGAGCATCCAGAAGAACTTCGCCGTATGGTCCATTACTCCCACGGGCTTGCGTGCCACCAGGATGTGCGCCACAGCATCCGACGGGAACAAGGGCCGCTCGATCTCGCGCTCGATGAGATCAACGAACTCTTGCTGCAACACGCTCAGCCGTGCAGGATCCTTCTTCCTTGCCTTGAGCATGGCATTATACAGCGGCTCGAGCGTCTTGACGAGCTCGCTTCTGGGTTCTTCCATAGGGTATGAATGCTTCATAGACCGAAGCTACTGATCGATGCCATTCGCACCATTACACTCGCGACACGCGCGCGCTGGCGAGGGTGCCCCCTGATACCTGAGCCGAACGAGCCGAAACCAGTAGCTTCGATCATGCGGCTTTGCGCGCTCATCCTCGCTGTTGCGGTCATGCTTTGGACCTGCCAAGTCGTGAACCGTGTGCGCGTGCAGAACGATACCGACTCCCCCATCACACTAGCGTACAAGATCCGGCCGATGGGTTATGAAGGCGTGTTCTTCGAACAGGCCATCGCCAAGCGTGGTGCGCAGAACGACACCCTGTTGATGAACCCTGCGGACAGCCTCATCACCTTCACCTTGCAACCGGGGCAACAGGCCATCTTGGGTGACTGCCGCGAATGCAGCCACGCCCGCACGGTCGATGAGATCAACGGGACACCCGGCACCCATCGCATGAACCTCTACTGGTTGCGCCTTACGCGGAACGGAATCACCACGACCTACACACCTGATGAACTCCTGCGTACCGCGAAGCAGGAAAGGCTGAGCCTTATCTTGCTCAGCGAAATGCGATAGACCAATTCCCTTCACGCCACTCGGCGGAGCGTGTCACTAGCGGTAGAGCCGAGCGGCGGAGTTGGGGACTTTGTCCCCCCGGTCAACTCGAGCGCTTATTAAGGTTCACAATACCTTTGTATCACTTGCTGCTATGCTACCAAACGACAGAATCCAAGCACGCCTTGAGTATCTGATAAAACTGTGTCTGCAAACCTTAGAGAGCAAACAGGGCTACAATGATGTCGACACTGCCTTCTATAGTGAACTAAGGAGTTCGAGCCTTTCTTTCATTCAATCCGTCTTCGGCACATCTCATCCATTCTCCAAAGCTTTTGATAACATCGATGCCTTTGCAACCGCATATCAGACAGAGCAGATAAGAGGAATCCTTCGCTCCGTGGAACTTGAATTCCGTGGTGGCTGGATAGATGGTCTACAGGGACTCCTCCGGGCCGAAGTTTTCGATGACTTCATGGACATGGCATATCACCTCCTCGCTCAAGGCTACAAAGATGCCGCCGCGGTAATTGCCGGTAGCACCTTGGAAGGCCACTTACGCGCACTTGCAACTACACAAAATCTTGCCATCACCAGAAAAAAGGATGAAAAGGAAGTACCATTAGCCGCTAGCGCCCTCAATACCGAACTCGCTAAGGCCGGTGTATATGGTCCAACACAACAAAAGTCCGTAACAAACTGGCTTGGCCTTCGGAATGACGCTGCACATGGACATGATGCTCGGTATTCAGTGGACGAAGTCAAAGTCATGTGCGATGGCATTCGCGTCTTTATAAGCCAAACCGCCTAGCTCTGCTTCAGCCTCGCGATGAGAATTCAGAACCAGTCGTTGCTCAAGTTTGCTGTCACATGTGGGGCGTTGACCATTGCGGTCTTGCACTTGAAGTACCCTTTGCTACGAATAGACTTCGTCACGGTATGCCTGCTCGCGTTCGCCATTCTTCCATGGTTCCAAAGTCTCTTCAAGGCCGTCGAATTACCTGGAGGCTTTAAGCTTGAGTTCCAAGATCTAAAACGTATTGAAGAGGAGGCAAAGTCCGCTGGTATCATTGATTCACAACCAAAAGATGAAGCACAGAGCCATCAGAAGGCACCTTATTCTTTTCAACTAATCGATCCTAGGAATCAAACTCTCGCTTTGGTCGGTTTTCGAGTGGAATTAGAGCAAACATTGCGCAGAATCGCCCACAAGTACGGCAAGGTCGGCTCTAAGCACCGTTCGCTCCGGCAAACGATAAACGACCTAGCCACCGACCATATCCTCACGGACCTAGAAGTCGCGACACTGCAGGATATGATACACACGCTCAATCAGGCGGCACACGGTATTGAGTATGATGAACGGACCGGTGATTGGATCATGGAGACTGCACCTAGAATACTTCATGGTCTTGAGAACCGTGTTCAGCATAGAGGAGGTATGATATCACATGCGAATCCAGAAGCCAATGAACATTGGATAGACCAATCCTTCAAAGAAGCACAGTGGTCCACAAACTCTGAATGGTCAGAGTTGATTTCAAAGCACAGTGACCTATGGCGCGCAGAGTTGAACAACATCTACAAGGCCCTCCAAGCACGATTAGATCCGGAACAAGCCTTAGTCCTAAAAGAGAGCCAAGAGAACTGGGAACAACAATATAAACTGGATGAACGACTCTTTTCATCGTTGCTACCTAAGATTCAACTCAGCATAGGCAGAGAAGGCTATTTCCTTGCTGCAACGAACAGCATGAATCAAATAAGGGAACGAACTCTGAAGCTCGAAGATTATTTGAACCATATGCAGGCGCTCGGCTCGGCGGAGTGACCCCCCCCTCCCGCCGCTCGGCTCAACAGCATCTGTGACGTTGCCGAGTGGCGCGCAGCTGTTCGGCCTCTGGCCATACCCAAAAACAAAGAACCCCGGCTCGCGCCCGGGGTTCTTGTGTGGCAAGTAAGGGAGGGGTGGCTCAAGCAGCGAGGGCGGTGGCCACCATGCTTACGGGGCTGGCGCCAGCGGTGCCCTGTGCCACCACGCGGAAGCTGTAGGTCTTCAGATAGCCAACGGTCGATCCAAGCAGCGAAGGGAGGGATCGTTCCATGCGCCTCTTCCATATTTGTAAGCATGAGAACTTGGCTGAACCTGGCCCTCCTGCTGTTGGCGCAGGGGGCACACGCACAGGCGATCACGTGGGATTGGGCGCACGCCAACGGAGGCACGCTGCTGGACTTTGGCAAGTCCGTAGCCGTTGCACCGGATGGCAGCGTGTACCAATTGGGCAGCTACCAAGGTCCTTCCTTCACCGTGGGCGATACCACCCTGGTGATGCCTAACGGCATCGAGACCATGATGTTCCTGGCGAAGTTCGATCCCGACGGCGACCTGATCTGGGCACTGCAGCCCAGCGGTTTCTTCTACGACTGCCTGCCTGAGGCCATCGCGGTGGACAGCGCGGGCAACGTGGTGGTGGGCGGGGGCCTGCAAGGCTATGGCATCGACTTCGGCGATGTGCACCTCACCGGCGGCACCACCGCGTACGACACCCAGCTCCTGTTGGTCATGTTCGATGCGGACGGCAACGGGCTTTGGGGCTACTGCACCGGCGGCACCTTGGCCACCGATCCGGATTACATCACCAACGTGTGCTTCGATCATGCGGGCCATGTGCTCGCCGTGGGCAGCACCGTCAGTTCGGCGATCATCTTCAACGGTTCCACTTACAACAACCCATCGCCCAACATGCTGTTCGTGCTGAAGTTCAGTCCCACGGGCACCATCGAATGGGTGGCCACCTCGAACAGCATCTGCGGCCATAGCTGCTACACCATCGCAGCGGATGAGGTGAACAACGTGTACATCGCCGGCAGCTTCTTCAATTCAACGCTCTACTTCGGGGCGCAGTCGGTGGAAGCGTACGGCGTTAACGATGATCATGCCTTCCTCTTCAAGTTCGCCCCCAACGGACAGCCGTTATGGGGCCGCACCGTGGGTGGTTCGGGCGAGGATGACCTGTACGGCATCTGTACGGATCGTGCGGGCCACCTGTACGTTGCGGGGGTGTCGGCCAGCCCCACGGTGACCAGCGGGAACGTGTCGCGGACCAACCCCTATGCGCGCGCCGGTGTGTTGGCGCGCTTCACCACGAGCGGCACACCGGAATGGATCGTGCTCGCCGGGGACAGTGTGCTTTCACACAACGTGGAAACGGACGCGAACGGACGCGTGTGCGTGCTGGCCACGCTCACCGGGCACCACGTGGTCTTCGGTGCGAACACCTTGACCAATGCCCGCGAGTACAACATGTGTGTGCTCGGTTATGACACCACAGGCACACCGCAATGGATCGTTGGCGCGCAACCCGCCCCCGGTGGCAAGTGCTGGCCGGGGGACATGGCCCTCGCCGATAGTTCCACGGTCTACGTTACGGGCTACTACGCCGAAGCCGCCATGCATCTGGGCCCCTTCAACCTGCCGCTCTCCCCCGGCACCGATTTGTATCCGGACGCCTACCTGGCCAAGTTGCATGTGAATGCAGCGAACACGGGATCGGCAGAGGTGCAGGCACCCGCACCCGCCGTGTTCCCCGTTCCGGCCGACCGGTCCTTCCGGGTCCGTTCACCCTTACCGCTCAGCCGCCTTGTGCTGTTCGATGCCGCAGGACGCGCGGTGTTGCAGTGGCAGGGTCAAGCAACGAACGAGGTTGAACTGGATGTGCATGCGCTGGCGGAAGGGCATTACGTGCTGCGCATACCCGGTTCCGCGCAGCCAGCGCGCACGGTGACCGTGGTGCACTGAGCGTTCACGTGAGCCTGCGTCAAGGTCGATCCCCCTGCCCCTCCGCTCGTGCTCGTTCGCGCTTTTGCCGAGTGGCGCATCGGTAGGCGCACCGTACCGGTCAAGTTCATTCACTCGATAGGCTGCTCCGCGCGCGGCGTGTGCATGCGCCCCAGCGTCGGGGTCACGGGCGGTGCGCCTACCTTGTAGCGCGATGATGGAGGAGCACAAGGACTGGTACGTGCGGCGCGTGCGCCACGTGCTGCTGGATGTGGTGGCCTTCTCCCGCAAGGACCGCACGGCCGATGATCAGGTGATGATCATCCGCACGCTGAACAACATCGTGCGTGAAGCGCTCTGCGCAATGCGTGTGCGCGAGGAGGAACACATCCTGCTGCCAACGGGCGATGGCATGTGCATCTGCCTGCTGGTGAACAATGATGATCCGGACGGCCGGCACCTGGCCTTCGCGCTGCAGGTGCATCAAGCGGTGCAGCGCCATGCCCATGCCGCAGGCCGACGGGAGGCGCGCAGCTTCGAGGTGCGCATCGGCCTGAACGAGCACCACGATTGTGTGGTGAAGGACATCAACGGCAACGTGAACATCGCGGGCTATGGCATCAACCTCTGCCAGCGCATCATGAACGTGTGCGAAGGCGGAAACGTGCTGCTCGGTCGCAAAGCGTACGACTCCCTACCGCAGGCGCTGAAGGATGCCGCGCACTTCCGGCCCTGCACCTTCGTGGAGAAGCACGGCGAAGTGGTGGAGGTGTTCCAGCTGGTGGACGCCGCGGTGAAGGGGCTCAACCGCAAGCTTCCAAGCGAGCTGCGGCCGAACAAGGGTGGTGTGATCGTGGCACCGCCAGTGAGGTCGCGTGACCTGCGCAGTGTGCTTACGGCGGTGGACCCGAAGGGCGTGAACAAGATCGTGGACGTTCCCATCACCGAGGACTCGATGCTGCGCTACACCTGCAGCGATGCCGTGGACGGACAGGGCTTCGTGCTCGGCATCCACTTCCGCACCTCCTTGAACGAGAAAGGTTGGATGGGCATCTCCGTGGGTCCGCGACCGGAGCGCATCTGGAGCGGTTCCGAACGCACGATTGCCGCCACGGGGGAACAGGGCCCCGACCATGATCTGCCCATACAGGCGCTCATCCGCGAACGTTGGCCCGAACTCGTTGGAGAACCGATCGAACTGACGCGCTTGCGCCTTACCCGCAATGAACCGGGCAGCACGCCCTTGCGCGTAAGCGTGCACATCCATGCACCGCATGCAACGGAACCGAAGAACGGCGTCGCACGGAAAAAGCCACATACGCTGGCGACATGAAGCCCAGGTGCGCACGGAGGCGGACAAGGACCCGCTCGTGAGGATCGGAACAGTGCGCTGGCTGGTGGAAGCTCAGCTGGAAGGATCCTTGCTCGCAGCGGGCCGCGCCGGGTCAACGTCATCCGCGGGTGCGAGCGTGGCACCCGGGTACTTGCGCGCCAGCCGCCTGCGGTGGATGAGCAGGACCAGGGTGCTTACGGCCAGCAGCACCGCATAGAACAGCAGCACGGTCCGGGTCAGCATGGCTTGGGTGCGGGAAGCAGCAGCGCACGTTGAAGGCCGAAGGGATCCGCCGGGTCCACCGGTGTCTCGATGCCTTCGCGAAGCCCCACCGCACCAAGCCAGCCAAGGAGGCGTTGCAGCCAGGCGTAAGGAGCATGTGCGCGGGAAGCCGGTCTCCGTTGATCACCCGGTTGCATGGTGATGATGGGGAACAGACCGAAGCCGACCAACGGCGCCAAGGCGTTCTCGGCATGCGCGAGCAGTTCGGTGCTGGAGGCGGTACGCCACCACAGGCCGTGCTGCCGCTGCTGCACGGTGCAGAAGGCCACGGTGCGGCCGGCGTTCACCCGCAGCACGCGCACGCCGATGTTGCGTTCTGCGAGCGCCATCGCGTTGATCGCCAATTGCCGTGCGCCCGTTTCCGGGTTCCACTTGTGTGCCTTGTTGCTTTTCATGCTCCCCACGCGTTGATCACTATCGTATGCTCGGGCACTGTGTGCGCGAGCACCTGTTGTTCCGTCGTTACGCTCTGGGATCGTAGATGAGCAGCGAAGGACCTGATCCATTGTCCGGCCTACACTTGAAGACCACCTACCGGTCTTCGGCGCTCCGGCAGCGATGCCGGACCAGGAGCGAAAGCTAGGTCCATCCGCGGGCGGGAGAACACAATGATTCACAATTCGTGCACGAGTGGCGCGGCGCGCTGGGTAGATCGTCACCGCAGGACCGGTCATAGCGTGGGAGCGGTCCTTAAGCGAGGAACCGCGCCGGCGGCTGGCCGGAATGCGCGACCTTTGCTGGACATGTCACTTACACCCGCGCAGATCCAACAGGCCCTGCGCATCAGCAAGGCCATTGAGCAGTACCTCACCGACGGACACGCGGTGAACGTTCGCAGCGAGGACGTGTACGCCATGCTGGCCGACAAGGGACTCGTGGAGCGCGATCACGAAAAGGGCAAGCACCTGCGTGCCTTCCTTACCGAGCTGGTGAAGGCGAACATGCTGAACCTGGTCCCACAGTGCAAGGCCTTTCCGCGTAGTGGCGGCAAGTACGACTGGACCTTCAACCGCGCTGCGGACCGCATGCCTGTGCGCAAGGCAGGGAATCCCTCCAAGCCGGTAACCGAAGCATCGGTCTCCGAATAGCGCTTCGCCAGTCCGTGCGGGGAAAAGCAGCGGATGCCGGCGTGTTCCTGGTTGCATGTTGCCACGCCGCACCTTCGGTAGAGGGCGGTGGCACGATCGCAAAAGGGGAGAAGAACGCGCTCATGGTGTCCAGAGCTTGATCAAGGCGCAAGGCTTGACCGCATGGTCCTGCTCGAGTGCCCAGCGGTATAAGGGTTACATTCGATCCATGCTGCGCAGCGCGCTCCTCATGGGTATCCTTATCGATGCCCATCTCGCCACCAGCGCCCAGGATGTGCTCCCGCTCCTTGGGGAACCAACGCGCTTTTGGACATCGGAGTTTTCCGGCTCGGGCAACGGCTTTTGTCTGGACACCTGGAAAACCACCAACTGGATCGCTGGTGATACCGTTATCAACGGAACCACCTACACTGTGCTCCATATGCGTGGCCGGCACTATCTCTCACCGCTTATCGACCCTTGCAATGAAATGCAGGAATACCCTCTGCAGGACTGCTTCGTCCGGGAAGAGGAAGGTGCGGTGTACGGGTTGAACCCATCCGGAACCGCCGAATACCTCATCTATGACTTCACGGCGGAGGAAGGAGATACGGTCCCGTTCCCCAGCAACGCGGGCATCACGTGGAACATGGAGGCTTGGGCAACCATCGTGCACAAGGACTCTATTGTGATCGACGGCAATTACCGCACACGTTGGGAGGTGAGCAACGACGGGAACTTCCAGGACACAGTGTACATCATTGAAGGCATCGGTTCCACCACGGGGCTCTTCGGTCCACTGGTCTATGTGGACTTTGAAACCTCCTTTCTGTTGAATTGTGTGAGTGAACACGGCGAGGTCATCTTCGAGCAGGATGGGTGCGAGCTGATCATCTCCATTGAAGAGAACACCACGCGAAAGGTCGCATTGCCGTATCCGAACCCCAGTCATGGCGAGATCCGTCTTGATGATCACGTGGTGCGTGCGGAGGTCATCTCGGTGGATGGCCGCACGATCTTCGCTGGCCGTTGCCCCACACATCGGCTCCACCTCGAAGGCCGTGGAACCGTCATGATCCGCGGCTATGATGCGGCAGGTGTATTGGTAGGAACGTGGCGAGCGATAGTGATGCAGGATTGAACGCGGTCATTCACTTCTTCTCCCCTTCTGGTGATCGCCGCGAGGTAAGCGCACCTCCTCAGTTGTGAGGATGCGCGCGCACCACTACCCGTTCGTTCCGTGCCGTAGCTCGTTCATGGTCTTCAATGCGTGCGGCATACAGGTAGGTTCGGTGTGCACTCAGGACGAACACCAACCTCTGCTACCATGAAGAACCTGTACGCGCTCCTGCTCTGTCTGGCAACAACGAACGCCGCGAACGCCCAAGCCTACGGCGAACTTGACCTGAACGACATCCTTGCCCGCTTCTACGCGCACGGACTCATCGGCTTCGACCTGTCATCGGGTACGTCGGCCTTCGAGGTTCCGAAGAACGAAGGCACGCACCCACTGCTTTCCGCTGGCCTGTGGGTAGGTGGCCTTTCACAGGACGACCAACAGCACCTGGCCGCCATGATGCGCGAAGGCGCAGGCAGCGGGGACTTCTATCCGGGACCGCTCACAACAGATGGATCGGCCAGCACGAATGCGACGGTGATGGCGCAGTACGACCAGGTGCACATCATCACACGCGAAGAACTGATGCGCCATGCCGCCTACTACCACTGTTTGGTTGATCCGAACTGCGAAGTGAGCGTTGAGTTCCCGGACGGGTATACCATTCCGCCCAGCTTCTTCGAATGGCCCGCTATCAATACGACACCGTTGTATGATACGTACCTGGCACCTTTTGTTGACTTCAACAACGATGGCGATTACACCCCGACCGATGGTGACATGCCGTGCATCATGGGTGACCAAGCAGCGTTCTTCGTCTTCAACGACAAGGGCGGTCCGCACATGCTCACCGGTAGCCAACCCATCGGCCTGGAGATCCGTGCGATGCCGTTCGAGTTCAAGTGGGACAGCCCAGCGTTGGACCAGACGTTGTTCGTGCACTACCAGCTGATCAACCAAGGGGTAACCACGCTGCACGATACCTACGTGGCGCTGTACATGGACCTTGATCTCGGCTGCCCCGATGACGACCTGATCGGCAGCGATCCGGCGCGCAACCTGATGTACGTGTACAACGGGAACGGAACCGATGCGGACTGCCTGGGCACTTCGGGCTACGGAGCACAGCCGCCCGCCTTCGGCCTAACACTTTTACGTGGTCCGTTCATGGATCATGATGGTGTGGACAATGTCATGAACGATAGTATGCCAGCTTGGAACGGCAAAGCGTTCGGCGATGGCGTAGTGGACAACGAACGCCTGGGTTTGTCACGCGCGATGTACTTCAACCGCGACGGTATTCCGGCCATGACGGATCCAACAGCGGGCGCACATTTCTACAACTACCTGCGCGGCAACTGGAAGGATGGCACACCCTTGACCACGGGCGGCAATGGGTATGGCGGAACGGTGCCAACGCGCTTCGCCTTTCCGGACAACACGGATCCGCTGGGCGTGGGCACCGACAACGTTCCTCAACCGGCGTGGAGCGAGACGAGCGCCGGCAATGCACCGGGTGATCGCCGGGCGCTTTCCAGCATCGGACCCATCACCATGGAGCCCGGTGAGCACATGAACATCACCTTCGCGTTCGTGTATGCGCGCGCCGCCACTGGCGGGCCCATGGCGAGCGTGCAGGCGCTCCAGCAGCGCGTGGATTCGGTGCGCACCTTCTTCTACGACAACCCGTACTGGCTACCCTATACGCTCGACTATGGCGATGAAATGAACCTCTGCATGGGCAACTACGAACTGAACATTGCGGAGCACCAGCACCTGAGCATGCGCTTGTACCCGAACCCTGCGAGCGCATCCTTCACCTTGGAGGCCACCGCACGCATGGCCGGTCATGTGCTCACCCTGCATGATGCCACGGGCCGCACCGTGCAACGCCAACGCTTGGTACAAGGCAGCAACACCCTCGATGCAGGAGCGCTCGCCCCAGGCATCTACGCCTGCGACGTGATCACCGATCAGGAGCGCTACACGGCGCGGTTGGTGAAGGAGTAGTGCGGACCCCACGCGCGGCAGGGGTCATCCGGAGGTTCTCCCCTCCTGGTGATCGCCGCGAGGAACGAGCCACGCGATCCCTTAGTTTGCGGTTATGCAAAGCCTGATCGCCGCCAGCCGCTTTTCGATCAAGCGGGATCTGCTCGCGTACGGCGAGGAAGAACTGGCTTCGCGCGTCGATCACGCCAGTGATGCGGACCTCAATGCGATCGGTCAGCTTGCCATGAAGCACATCGGCGAGAGGGGTTACGTCGCACGTCACATCGTCCTTGGCGCCATCGAGTTCTATGAAGGGGTGACACGCGAGCCGAGGCGGAAACGGCGCGACATGTCCGTCTATCAACAGATGGAACCCGAACCCAAGGAGAATGTCTGGCTGCGGATCGCACAAGCAGACCAAACTTCAAGGAAAGGATGGTGGAGCAAGCTCTTGAGGAGGATGAAACCCTGACAGGAAGCTGATCGGAAGGGGGCGCGAACGGTAGACAACGCTGCCGTCACGAAACTGGCACGGGATATTAATGCGTGCGCACGACACTGGAGCGGAGGTCCGCACCGTTCAGATCCAGTAACACTTGGTAAACCCCATCGGGCAGTGCTGAAAGATCGATGTTGCGCGATGTCCCCAAGGTACCCTGCAAGGCCACCGAACCGATCGCATCCACAACCGTGTAGCGGGTGTCAGCCGTGATCGCTGGGCCGGTGCCGAGGTACAGGGTTCCAGTAGTAGGGTTCGGGAAAAACTCCAGCACATGATCCTGTGTGATCGAACCCACCGACAATGGCTCAGCCGCCGGCGTGTGGAAGGTCACGAAAGCCTCTGCTCCGTACTCTTCACCGACAAGGAACCAATCCGCAGGCCCCCAAGCGTTCTTGAACCTGAAGTATCCGCCAGCATCCAGTCCGTTCCCACCGGTGTCGTAGATGTGGAACGTATAGCATTGGTCAGGCTGCAACTCGAGCGGATGCCCGGTGATATCATACTGATCGGTGTAGTAACCCGGCACGCGGTGATAGCCTGAGGTGCCGTCCTGCTCCAACAACTCCCACCCGATCTGTTGAGGTTGATCGTCCGTGCGGATCTGCAATACAAGGTGCACGCTCGGTGCGGCAGTGGCGGGAGTGATCATGATCGCTTCCTGGTTGCCGACCATATCCGTTTCGCCTGACGCGCTCACGACCACTTCATAGGATGCACCGGGTACTACGGAATGGTTCGGGAACAGCACGTCCTCATAGTTCATGGATTGCACGAACCCGGTCCATTGCAATGTCTCCACAACGGCACCGTTCTCCTTCAATTCGAGTTGCGCGCTGGTGAGCGGTTCATGGCCTTGGGAGAAGAGCGATACCTGCATGTGCCCATCATCGCACACGCGCCAGGGTTCTACAGGTAATAGCGTGGCATCGATGGCTGCGCTCACAAGGGAGGGACTGACGTCAGCGCAGCTTTCGAACAGATCTCTCCAGTTATAGTCGTGGGGCATTTCATAGACGGTATTGGAACCGGGAGCTGAAAGGAACAGGTGAACACCTCCATTGATCCCATAGCTGTCCGCCACGAGCGTACCCTGACCGTTGGCTGAAATGATCGGATAGGATGTTCCGGTCAGGAAATCACAACCCGTCGAGTTGTTCTCGATCGTGCTGGTCGACGAGTTCTCGTAGTCCACCCAGAAGATCATGAGATCATTGGTGCCCTCCGGGCCGAACTCGCGATACAGCTTTTGCAGCACACCACCCTGATGCCAGCCCACTCGCCCAGGACAAGTGAGACCACCGACATCCACCACCACGGTTTTCCCTTGGTCAAGCAGCGTCTGCATGCTCCATTGGGTTCCATTGAGGTCTGTTGCGGTCCACAGGCCGTTCTGCGCGGTCAGGCAGGGTGCGAACAGGGTAGCGATGAAACCAAGAACGACGCGCATGATGATTTCGGTTTTGTGCACCCTGATACGCGCAAAGCAGCACATGGTTCGCTCGCGAAACCCTTGGGAACGTGGCCGTTCCGGTCCTCCTATCGTACGGATCGCGCTTGTCACACCCCGCGGAAAAGTCTGTTACCAACGGTGAAGCCGAGCGGGATCAGTCAGGAAATAAGTGGTAAGGCGGAGCGTTGGTGAGAGCGCTCCGCCCATCACCCGTACAACGGTCCGTCGGCGCCAGTGATGAACAGGGAGGAACCTCGAAGACCTTTCCGATCATGAGACCCGCCACCTGCCTGCTGCTTTCACTCGCCGTATTACCGTGTTCCGCGCAACAGGATACCACCACCAGCAGCATCGCCTTCGGCTTCAGCTTGGGAACCAACTATGCCCTGCTGGACATCAACACCGCAGCAGGACAGGCACGCAGCGTGAACGGAGCCGGCTTCCGCATGGGCACGCTCACCGAATGGCAGCTGAACAACACATGGTCACTGTCGAACCAGGTGGAGCTTTCCTTCAATCCCACGCGCGTGGAGGCATTGAACGGTGGCGACGTGGTAAGCAGCTACAAGGTCTACCCTGCGCTATTGGATGTCTCCTTGCATGCGGTGCGTGGTTGGTCAGGCAAGGCACACCGCATCTATGTGCTCGCGGGGCCGATGTTGCGCGTACCGGCTTCCACGAAGAACGATGAGTTCAGCTCCCCCATCGACCGTGCGGATGTGGCCATTGACATCGGCATCGGCCGGGAGAAGCGCCTGGCGAAATTCCGCGTAGCGTGGGAACTGCGCTATGCGCACGGCCTGCGCGATCTACAAGCTCCCGGCCAAGAAGGAGCCTTGCACTTCCGCACGCTCATGCTGAACCTCTGCTTCAAGGGTTGAGGTCGTAGCGCCCGTTCACCGCAGCAGCGTCACCATGCCGTGCAGGTCCTTGCGCTGCGGTGTTCGCGCATGGGCCAGGTCATAGTGCAAGGCCCACACGTACACGCCATCGGGCGCGTTGCCGCCATCCCAACCGCTCTCTGGATCAGTGGTGGTCCAGATCCGTTCCCCCCATCGGTTGAAGATGCTGAGCGAGTAGTTCCGGAAGGCGCACGTGGTCACCTCCTGGAACGATTCGTTGATGCCATCACGGTTCGGCGTGAACACGTTCGGCACGAACACATCGCAAGCGCAACCCGACAGCACCAGCGCCACCGTGTCGCTCTGTGCACAACCCGCTTCGTCTTCCATGCGAAGCACAATTAGGCCCTCTTCACCGGTATTGATGGATGGCGTGATAGCACCCGTGCTCCAGAGGTAATGGGCGAATCCAGCGGGGCCGCTCACTTCCACCTCCTCCCCTTCGCAGAACCGCACGGTATCCGGTAACACATCGATGGCTTGAGGCGCTGCGAGCACTACATGAACGGTATCACGCACCGTATCGCACGGCCAGATGGCCATCACCGTGTAGGTGCCTGAGGCGGAAACCTGTGTGCTGCTTCCCGTACCACCGGTGGACCAGAGGATGTCCGGTGGGTCAGCACCGGAATTCCATGTAAGCGCGATGGTGAGCGGCGTGGCGCAGGTGGAGGTATCCGTCCATGCGATCAGGTCGATCGGTGTGGTGGGTGGCATCCAATCGTTGGGCAGGTTCAATGAACCATAACCCGGAGCGATGAACACACCATCCAGTACGAAGCCGCAACCCGTCCCGATCACATCGGGCTGGTCGATGCGCGCGATGTACTGACTGCCATCCCAGCGGGACATGTACAAGCGACCATCCGGGCCGAGTTGCAGGCCGGCGAACAAGGTGGTGTTCTCGGCGATGAGCAGTTCGGTGGAGAAGGGATCCGCCACGCTCATGTTGAACTGCGAGAGGCGACTGTTCGGGTACCCGTACTCGCTCCAATACAGCGCGCTGCCCGAAGGCGAGAACGAACACCCGTAAGCCGTGTTCGAACCGTTGGTGCTCACGTGCGTCGTATAGGTGCCATCACTCACCACACCTGTCGCGTTGTCGAAATGCAGAAGTTCCAGGTAGCTGGTGCTCGTGGGATAATCGTTCCACGTGCTGGCGATGCGCGCGCCATCGTACGTGATGTCCATCGAACCGAGACAAGCCTGCGTGTCGTTGGGGTTCGAATCCTGAACCACTCGGCCGGCGTGGGAAATGACAGGGCCGGCCAGCCCGTTGCAGGTGACCAGGTAGGCGTACCACTGATCGGTTCCGAAGATCCGCACGAGCACCCACACGTCGTGGCCGTTGGCGTGGTAGGTCGCGCTCATCTGCTCGGTGGGGAAGTGAACGAGCGGCACGTTCTTCAAGGTCACATCCCCGTACCTGTTGTGCAGTGTGCGGTCGATCACCGAATAGGTCATGTAGTCCACCAAACTGCCTTGACCGATCTGTGCGGCCAGGGTGAAGAGGTAGTAGTGGAGCGTATCGCCGGGGAAGGGAACGAAGAGGGCGCCTTGAGCACTGGAATTGCCACCGTACAGCCCGGTGCCATTGGGCATGAGGTTGTTGGAGCGATCATACACGTTCTCCCCATCGCAATAGAACAGCCCCATGCCGCTCGCACTGCTGATACTGGCCGATGCCTCGAAGGTGTTCGCCGCGCAACCGCTGAACGCCACAGGCGCGCCGCCATTGAAGCTGAGGCCCGCCTGGTTTCCGAAGTACCAGGTGCTCTCCTGCGGCTGCGCCATGACGCTGGAAGCCAACAAGAGGAACACCGGAACCGACAACGGTGACGAACGGCCCATTACGCAGGAGACAAGCGCTCGTTCGTCTTCGTTGCCCGGTGAGGGATGGATGGTACAAGGTGCGCTGATCCGTTCACCGAAGTCCATTGCACTCATCTGAGCGGAGACACCCTGACCCAGCGTTCACGGTTCGGATCTCGCGGGCACCTTCTCCTGTACATCAGATGGCACGAAAAGGAAAATGCGTGGAAGCGATCGTTCGCCCCCACGCATTGTTCACTGCTTGCCCTTATTTGTTGCCGCCCTGGTATCCGCCACCTTGACTTCCACCCTGGCTGCCGCCTTGGTTACCGGTCTTGTTGCCGCTCTGGTAACCGCCTTGGTTCGCCTGACCGCTCTTCTGGTCAGGGGAGTTGCCTTGGGTGCGGCTGGCATCATTGCCTTCCTCACGCTCGGTACCATGATCGGGGCCACCGGGCTTGCTGGTGCCCTGGTCCTTCATTTCCTGCTCCTTCGATGTGCCTTGGGTAGAACCCGTATCGCGACCAGCTTGTGCGCCGCTTTGGTTCTGTTGCGCACCGGGTGTATTGCTCGTACGGCCTTGCTTAGGTGCTCCACCTTGAGTGCCGGTCTTGTTGTCATTGCTGTTCGCCATGATCGTAAGTGTTGTTGGTTGGTTCTTCGTGGCTCAGCTCCGTTGTAGAGCCTCTCTTCCACAGTGTCCTTTACCTACAGATCATGACCCAACGTGGGTTCAAGCACGAACGGATGGTGATGTCGAGACCAAAGCGTGAAGAATAGACCCCGATCGAGCGCCTTGTACCCCGTTCAAAAAAAGCGGCACGGATCCGTCGATCCGCGCCGCTTCAATTCGGACCGGGGGACAGATCCTAATGGGCGATCACCAGTCGCCTTGTACCGCTTCCTCCGTGATCGTCCGTGGTCTGCACCGTGTAAAGACCATCGGCCATTCCGTTCAGATCAAGATCAAAGCGGTGAATGCCCGGCGCATGACCACCGGTATCGTAAGTGCGTACAGTGCGACCTGCATCATCCAGGAGTCTGCACAGTACATGACCGCTGGCGCCGAAGATGAGCGTGGTGCTGCTGCCCGCAGGGCTCGGATACAGGTCCATGCCGATGTCCTGCTTCAAAGCTTCCTCTACGCCGATGCTGTTGGCATCGAGCATCCATGTGTACTGTTGAGCACCGATGAAGGTGACGAAGATGTCATAGATGCCCATGATAGGAACGGGAATACCGGGCTTGTACCAGAGGTAGCTGGAAACAGTGCCTTCCGCATCTATGTTGGCTCCGAGGTCAGAGTAATTGTTGTAGATGGCCACACGCAACACGTTGGTGAAGGTGCCGTACGGCGTTATCAGGTCGCCATAGCCGTCCGCCTGCACAGTGGCATTGCCCGTCCGTGTAAAGGACTCACCTCCGCTGGTGCCGGAGCAGGTGTAATCATCGTAGATGATGTCCTCATACATGAGCGGGTAGGGCACCACATTGATGCCGCTGTTACAGATGAGCGAACTGGCGGCGGTGCGCAGGCCGATCTGTTCGAAGCCTGTAGCGCTGGAGCGGTAATATCCCCATGCGCCCGGCCCGGCCACTTCGGCTACTGTGGCAGAAGGAAAAGACGATCCATACGTGGTGGTGCCAGGCGCTACGAAAGCGCGTGTGTTGCTGCCGGTAGGTGTGAAGGCGGTGAAGTCCATATCGCCACCGGACCAGGTCCAGCCGGGGGTCATGTAGGCACCTGAGTGGTAGAGGTAACTCTGTCCTGGTGCCGGTGATGCGTCACCATTGTCCAGTATCGGTTGCGCCGAAAGGTGGAGTGCGAACAACAGCACCAAGAAGGACGTGTAACGATGGGTCATTTGAAGGGCTTTGACGCAAGCTAGTTCAACGAGTGCACTCGTTCTACTCCACCACCACTCGCATATCATGGCGCACTCCATCCTTTGATACGCCGCTGAGCACATACATGCCTGCAGGCAATTGCACGCTCGGTTGCAACACACGCTCCTCACCTGATGCGCTCGAGCGGACGGGGATCGTTCTTCCGCAGGCATCCGATAAACACCAGGAATCAGAAGCAGCGCCTTGTCCGGTGAGGAGGAAACGGCCGTTGACATACCGCGCTTGAGCGGCTGGCGTACTGAACGCTGAAGGCACGGCCAATGGCAGATCAGGGAAATAGCGTTGCAGCAGCACATCAGGATAACCGCTGACCGTGCGCGATCCGGCGAGCGTCCAACGACCATCCTGTTGCAGCAGGCCCTTGTTGAAATACGTGTAGCCAGGGTCAGGTCCAACGAGATGGATACCATTGGTCCCGAAGTTCGGATCCAATGCGCCGTTCGCATCAGTGCGTGCGAGGTAGCCCGCGATCCTTCCACCTACCTGCGTTCGCACGGAACCGCTGAAGAGCACATGGCCGTCAGGTTCCACAGCGAAGGAGCGCAGTTCGGCCGGAGAGTACCCGTCGAAGTAGATGAGACCGTTGTTCAACCAGTCAGGATCATCCGCGCCATCCTCAAGCAATCGTAAAGCGAACAGTGAGAGACTGGTGGTATTGAGCCCCACGATGCCACCGAGCAGGATGTGATCATCGGGCTGCACGGTCACTGTAGTGAACTGATCCACGTAATTGGTGAAGTCGAACCAATAGATGCCGCCGGTGGCGAAGTCAGGGTCCAACGTACCATCGGCCAGCAGACGCCAAGCCATCCATTGTGCATTGGTGACCTGCACGGAACCTCTTCCTTCACCGGCAGCGAGGATGCGGCCTTGCGCGTCCGAAGCGATGGAAAGCACTCCGGAGGTTCCGCCCAGCGGGTTCGGCAGCGGCACGATGCCACCTTGGAAGCTCACATCGAGGCTTCCATCCGAGGATAGCTTCATCACGAACCCGTCCAACGGTCCATTATCGGGGTGCAGTGTTCCACCGATGATGATGCCTCCATCAGCGGCCAACAACAGGTCGGTGGCCAGCATACCCCGCTGATAAGTGGAAATGTCCACCACCCCATTGGAACCGAACGATGGATCCGGTGCACCGTCCGTCGTGAACCGCACAACGAAGAGGTCCGTGGAATCATTGGTGTAGTCGGAATAGCCACAAACGAGGACTTTGCCATCCGGCTGTAGCACCATGGCCTGTGGGTAGTCGTTGCCGGAAACGCTCAGTGTGGCCATGCCCCCGATGCCGAAGGTGAGGTCGGGCTGGCCATCGCTCAAGTAGCGCCACGCGGCGATGAGGCTTTGACCGTTCGGCCCCGAGCGCCCACAGGTGACGATGCGACCGTCGGGCATCAGTTCCATGTCCTGCGCTTCATCAACGCTGGTAGGAGTAGCGACGAGCAGTTCCCCGGCCGTAGCGAAGGAGGCATCAAGAACCTGCGCATGAAGGGGTGCGAGCAGGAAGGAACAGGTAGTGAAAAGCAGGGTTCGGAACATGGGTCGCGAATCTAGAAGGAGGCATTCTACCGTGTCTCATCGCTTCTGAGCGATCCGTTTCCGACGAAATGGTCGGCGTCGGCCCATTCTCACAAGGGATCGAGTCCGTCCGTGCAAGTTTCGACGAACGGGGACACGTTTAAGATGAAGTTCATGTCGGATCCTTCCGTCGGGTGCTTATTTTGTCATCTGATCGACGCGTTGCGCATGTAACAGTTCCCGGCAGGAGAACAATTGCCGACCGCCAGCGGGCCACCGCCTGATCGAGTGTCGCAAGCCGTTCATGAAAACTACGGAGCTATGAGTACGCTTACGGAAGGTCGTTCGCTCGCCCGCCTCATCCATGAGGTGCATCAGATACCGGATCCGCTATTGCGCCAGCGCGCTGCACAGGTGGACCTCGCGTTCAGTGAACACAGCAGGGTGGAGCCTGTTATGGAGCATCTCTATCGTTTGCTGCAAAGCCTGATCATCAACCGTGGTGCATTGGCGATGCGCTTCAACGAAGTGATGCAGGCCTTGCCGAATACCGAAGGGGACGGTTTCTCCGCACTGGCGTGGGAATACCGCCAGGAGCGGATCGCGCAGCGCACGGTGCAAGTGGAACAGTGATCGGATCCGAGGCAAGTGAACGGAGCCGGACCCACGGGCCGTTCTATCGCCCATCGAGGATCCATCGGCTCGAGCCCTGCCGCGCTTGATCCTTCTCCCATCCCCGGCAGAAGGTCTTTCGGTAACCTTGTCAGCGCGATGAAGAGACCGGTGCTTGTCGGCCTGCTGTGGTGTTGTGCATCACTGCTCAGCGCACAATTCGACCTGGTGCTGGAGGTGCGCGACAGTGCGAACGCTGAACCTGTGCCCGGTGCCAGCGCATCGCTCATCGGTCCGAACGTGACCACGACCGCGGACGCGAACGGCCGGTTGGTCTACCACGCGCTGCCTGCGGGGAAGCATTGTGCGCGCATCGTCGCCATGGGCTATTCGCCGCGCAGCATCTGTGTTGAACTTTCGCAGAACACCCTGCCCATCATCGTGCTGTTGACCGCTTCCGCAGAAGTGTTGGACGAGGCGATCGTGGTGGCCACACGCACGGGATCACGCATTGAGGATGTTCCACAGAAGATCGAAGTACTGGGCACCGAGGATCTGGAAGAAGAAGGCTTGTTGAAACCGGGCAACATCGCGAGCCTGATCGGCGACATCAGCTCGGTGCAGGTACAGCAGATCAGCGCGGTGAGCGGTGCAAGCCAGGTACGGCTGCAAGGTTTGCAAGGCCGGCACACCCTGATGCTGCGCGACGGACTTCCGGCCTATGGTGGAGTAGGAAGCGGGTTCGACATCCTGCGCCTTCCTCCGTTGGACCTACAGCAGGTGGAAATGCTGAAAGGACCCTCCAGCACCTTCCATGGTGGTGGAGCGATCGCCGGAGCCATCGACTTCATCACCCGAACGCCAGTGGACAGCGTGAACGGACTGGTGATGGTGAACGCGAGCAGCTTGGCTGAATACAATGCGAACGCCTATGTGAACGGACCGCTGAGCAGCAAGACCGGCTTCACGCTTTTCGCTGGGCATACGATCCAACGACCCCAGGATGTTGACGGCGATGGCTGGTCTGATGTCCCACAACAGCAGCAGACGCAGGTCCATCCCCAGGTCTTCCTCAAGCCTTGGCCGAAAGGCACCGTCCGTATCGGCCTCGTCGCGCAACAGGAAGAGCGGAAGGGCGGTGATCTTGCCTCCCTCGACAATGGGTTCGATACAGCGCACTATGTGGAGCGCATCGACAGCCGACGGTTGAGCGCGGATCTCATCGTTGCCCACCATATCGATGAGCATCGTTCGATCACCGCGAAGGGAACGATGGGCAGGTATTGGCAGCACGCGCGCAACTCGATCGCACCGGATGTTCCCGAACTCACACAGGACAATGCCTATGCGGAGAGCTACTATATGGACGATGCGGCACGGCGCACGATCGTGCTGGGGTGCAATTACTGGGGCGTGCGTGCAGCGAACACCGGATCAGCTACGCTACAGGACCTCTCGACCTTCGGCAGCTTCGCGCAACTCGCCCTGCACAGGAGCCACTGGCCAAGCATCGAGCTCGGCTTGCGCGCTGATCGATCGGGCAGCTACGGTGTGTTCGTGCTTCCGTCGTTCGCAGCACTTTACAGGGTGAGCGATCGCTTCACGGCCCGTGCGAACATCGGCACAGGCTATCAACTTCCTGATCGCACTCAACCTTATGGACTTGTCGCCGAACAGGAGACGCTTCCAGCACTGCTTCCTGGAACCGAGCCGGAACGCTCCATCGGCGGCACTGCGGAATGGACATGGCGCGCCGTCGTGAAGGGGCGTTATGCCGTGTTCATCGATCAAACGTTCTTCCTGACGCGCATCAGCCATCCCTTCACGGTGTACTCCGGCGATGAAGGCATGACATGGCTCGCCAATGCAGAGGGCTACACGATCACCAGGGGGATCGATAACTACCTGCGTGTTACCCGTGGCGGTGCTGAACTGTACCTGGGCTATACGTGGACCGTGCCTGAACAAGTGACCACCACAAGTAGGATCCGGATCGCATACACACCTGAGCATCGCGCGGCAGCAACGCTGTCGTACAAGTGGGGCGAACATTGGCGAACAGGCTTGGAAGCGAGTTACAACGGTGTGCAGCGACGCTATGACGGAAGCATGACACCGGACCAATGGTTCGTTGCTGCAATGGTCGGGCATCACAGGGGTCGTTGGGACATCGTGCTGAATTGCGAGAACGGGCTGGACATTCGACAGACACGCTACGAGCGAACGGTCGTCGGTACTTCGTCGCGTCCCGTGTTCCTGCCCTTATGGACGTCTATTGACGGCCGCGTGTTGAACCTCAGCGCCATGTACCGCTTCTGAACCGTGATCAACTGGTCCGACACCTTCCCCCAACTGAGAACCGCACGGTTGGTGCTTCGCGAACCACGAGAGAGTGACGCCCCTGCCCTGCTCGCCGTTCGTGGTGATCCTGAGGTGATGCGGCTGGTGAGACGCCCGTTGGCCGAACAAGAAGAGGACGCGCTCGCGCTGATACGACTGGTCACCCAGCAACGCACTGAACAGTTGAGCCTGCACTGGGCGATCACACGCAAGGAGAACGATACGCTCATCGGCATGATCGGTCTATGGCGCTTCATGTCCGAACACTTCCGCGCCGAGCTGGGTTACCTGCTTGCGCGCTCACAATGGGGCCAGGGGTACATCAGCGAAGCCGTGAACGCGGTATCGTACCACGCTTTCGACGTGCTTGGGCTGCACAGCATAGAGGCACATACGAACCCGGCCAACACAGCATCGGTCCGCGTATTGGAGAAATGCGGGTTCATAGAAGAAGCGCACTTACGAGAGAACGTGTTCTGGCAGGGTACTTTTTTGGACACCAAGGTGTTCAGCAGAAGGGCAGACTGACCTCCTTCGCGCGACGGATGAGGAACTCATGGGGCGAACGGGTAACGGTTCACCGCTGTGTTGATGGATCGTTGATGCATTGTGGAGAAGTCCTGTATCCCCTGTTGGACGGGCATGACCTCTGTTGAAAACAGCGATCAAGCATTCCAAGCCCAGGCAACGGCGCAGCGCTTGGGGCGCAATTGTTCCCTAAGTGGTCCTTTCATGGAAAACCTCAAGCGCATAACGGACGAAACGAAGCTTGTCCTCGGTGACTGGGTATGTACCCGTCCGGACCATCGCGGCCACAAGACCGTGTACCGGTTGACGGCCTGGTCAGCGAACACGGAGCGCTGGATGATGTACCGTGACGGCATCGACCCATGGATGAGTGGACACCCCGGCTTGCTCATGCTGCCGGAGGATCTGATGGCGAAAGGATTCTTCACGCTCGGGCAGAACAACGGACGCCGCACATCACGCACTCCGGTGTACGTACTGAAACAGGATCTGCCCGGTGGTGTGCTCGTATTCCCGGCTGGAACGGATCCACGCAGTATCGCCTGACACTTCTTCGATCGCAGTGCAACGAACGGAGACTGAAAACCTCCTCCGTTCGTTGCATTCTCACGCGGCATCATCAGGAGATAAACGATGCAGGGTCCTTCATGCGTGGGTGCAAAATGCGAGCGACGCCCCTGCAGGAGCGCCGCTCTCTCGCTTACTTCCACCAAAAGCAAACGAGCCACGAAAGGCTAGTGCCCGTCGTTATCGTTGTCCGCGTCGGTCTTACGGTCGATGTTCTCCTTCATGCGGTTCCACCAATCCTTCACCTCCTTTGATGCGGTACGGGTATCAGCCTTCACGGTCTCCCAATTGGAATCCGTCGCACCATCAACGTTCTTGATCAGACCGTCCACGATGCCTTTCTCCTTCTCCAGTTCGGCCTTCATGGTCTCATGTTCGCGCCGATCGTTCGCTTTGAGATCCTTACCGGCCAAGGCTTCGTTATGGCTGGCGAGTTCGCTCTCGATCTTGTTGCGCAGGTCACGCAGATCGTCCAGGATGTCGTTCCGATCCTCCACCCACTCCTTGCGCGTATCTGCGGTGTTGGTCGCATCGTTCATCTTGTCCTCGACCTTGTCGAACTGGTTGTTCATGCGCTCTCGAGCTTCCTGAGGGTCGTTCTGCGAGCATGCGCACAGGCCGATGGCGAAGATGCCTGCGGCGATGTGAAGGGGCGTTTTCATGTTCTCGATGGTTTTGATCGGAGTGAAGCGATCATCGGACCGATCCATATTCCGGGGTTCAACGATCGTTCGCACCGTGGTAACGAGGTGGGCGCTACCCGATCACGGGGTGCCATGTTCCCGATCAGGATCCAAAAGAGAACCCCGCCGGGTCAAAGCCAACGGGTCCATGCCTGCGTTCGATCCGATATTGCTTCAGTTCGCTCTTGTTGCCCTTGGAACCTTCCATCGGCGTTTCCTGCTTGCCACACCAGTTCTTCCATTTGGTGAACTCTTCAGTGGTAAGCAAGGTCTTCAGTTACTGTACATGTATCTCCGTCATGTCCTCCTTCTTGGCCTCAGTGACAGTACCACCAGCGTTCATCTTGTGCTCCTGTACACAGCGATCAGCGATGGCCTGGGCTTCCTTGCTCTTCTCGTCCGTGAGACCCAATTTCTGCCAGGTCGAGGTCGTTGAGCGCATGAGGCATTGCGTGAAGTTGTTGTCCGTTGAACTCAGGTGACGTGTCGTACTGGCGAGATCCTGAGCGAACGCGCTACCGCTGAAGGCCAGCGCAGCACAAAGGGAAAAGATGTACGTTCTCATTGTTGAGCGGTTTTGAGATCGTCGCTTCAAGCAACGTACCTCACCTCCATCCTGCGACGGATCACAGGGAATTCTCGTTTGATGCTCAGGTCCACTTGGACAGAGATGATGGAACACTATCGTCCTCTATCGGGAAGAAGAGGATAGGCATTCCCGTAATGCAGGACCATCACGAATGTCCGCATCCCGGAAAGGCAGAACCCCTTCTGCTCGCGCAGCTTCCACCTTCCGGGACCGGACCTTGGATCGTTCATGGCAGGCTCGCGAAACCGAAACCGAGGTAAACCTGAAGTTGACGGTTGTACACATCGCCCAATAGCGGACCACTGCCCAATGGGTCCAGACCTTGGTTGTAGCGCAGCCCTGCATAGAAGTGCTTCAGATGCACACCCGCACCGAGAAGCACTCCGAACCCATCATCCGCAAGGTCCGCAACGCTTACCTGTTGGCCATCGACCTCCACATCGTTCACATCGGTGATGAGGTCTTTTGACAAGTAGCGCTCGTAGTATCCACCGCCGTGAAGTTCGACCGGGCCGAAAGCGAAGACAGCGAACAACGGCAACTGCAAGGCAGCACCACGCGCCTCCGCGATTTGGCCGTCAGCGCTGATGCGCGCCCCTATGCTTGTAAGCAGCACCTCTCCCTGCGCACCCGGTAATACCGGTGGCTTCACACGTGCGAAGACCCCCAGATGCCCACCGGCCACCGCCTCATGATGGAAAGAAGAGGACAGCTCATCGCGGTTCACGCCAGCCTTGAGACCGACATCGAAGAGCTGCGCCTGAACAGAAGTGGTGCACAACAGACCGGCAGCCACTGAATACCCCAAGCGCTTCATGGGAGAATGGTTTGTTCAGCCAGCGTACGATCACCATGCCGTTCGTCGTGCCGGTTCACGTGGATCTTCGATGTCAAATGTTCGCGCGTCATCGGGCCCCGTTCTGGGGAATCCTGAGCGAAAGAAAAAATGAACCCGACCTCCCGGCCGGGTTCATTGGTACCGTTCAACGCGTCCGTCGTTCGTTCAACGGTACGCTATGATCACTTCGTCTGCGGTGTGGACTGGGGCGTTGCCGTGTTCGAAGGCTGCTTGGCACACCATGCCTGCCACTTGGTGTACTGATCGGCCGTAAGCACTTCCTTGATCTGCGCGTCATGCTTGCACATGCCGGCCTTGTCGGACATGCTATTGTCCTTCTTGGCGGCCACACACTCCTTGCGGTGGGTAGCCTGGATGTCCTGCACCTTGGTCAGTTGGTCAGCGCTGAGCCCGAGCGAGGACCAGGCATCGCTGGTGGTACGCACCATACAATCATCACCGCCCGTTGCGGATGCGTTGGTCGTGCTGGTCGCAACGTTGTCGGCAACAAGGTTGGATTGTGCCGTAGCTGTCATGGCGCTGAACAACACCGCAGCCGTAGTAAGCAGAAGGGTTCTCATTCTGTAGTTGGGTTTGGTGCCACGTTGGCAACGGACATTCCATAAACCTGCGGTACAGGCGGCAACCGCACGGCTCTAGGTCTTTGTTCGGTATCCAGGGCTGATCGCTCCTTTGGCATGTGGCGGCGAGGCCCCGTTCTTGGCACGCTTCTCCCCGGGACCGTTCGATCCGGTCGAACTTCGCAGCATGAGCCGGGGCTTCGTGAAAGAGGACGATCAGGAGGAAACACCTTTCATTCCTCCGCGCGCTCCGCTGCCCGACAATGTGCCGAACTACGTTACCCCACGCGGTGCCCGGCTGCTGATCGAAGAGCGTGAACGGATGGAAATGCAGCGTGCGGCATTGCAAGGCAGCGATGATGAACGCCGAAGAGAACGCGCTGCGATCGATGGACGCCTTGCTCTCTTGAACGAACGCATCGTCACGGCGCGGCCTGTGGAACCCACGGAGGGCGCGCCTGCGGACATCCGCTTCGGAACTGCCGCGACGATCTTCTTCCACAGTGGCCCACAACGCGGGCATGAACGCACGTTCACCATCGTAGGTGTGGATGAGGCCAATGCGAGCGAGCTGCGCATATCGTTCACCTCTCCCATGGCCCGTGCGCTCATGGGCCGACGAAGCGGAGAACGCATTACGGTCCGCTTGGGGCCTTCCGCTCAGGAACTGGAGGTGATGAGGATCGTTTGGGCGGATGTCACGTAGCGACCTGTCTCAGCTTCGGCCCGCAACGTGTTCAACACATCCCTCGTTTGAACGTCCTCCCACGGGTCTTCAACTCGACGCACCATGAAAAGCGCACGCTCCCTCCTGCTGTTCCTCCTCATTTCCTGCACGGGCTCCATGTGGGCGCAAGGCTGGGGCATCGGCTTCAGACTGGGCGATCCCAGCGGGCTTACGGTGAAGAAGTACAATGGCCAGAGCGCGCTGGAACTGAACATCGGTCGAGCGCACCCCTTCTCCAATGATCAATTCTATTATGACTTCTATGATCGCTGGTACGATGGCAAGCACTTCGGCTATACGGCACACCAGTTCTTGGGTTACCGGTCCACCGTGCCGCTCGGTATCCAGTTGCATTGGGTGAAACAGAAAAGCGTAAAGAGCGCCGAAGGCCTGGAATGGTACCTCGGCTTGGGTGCACAGATGCGTTGGCAGACCGTGGATCTGGCCTATCGTTACAAGGTGGCCGGTGATAACGATTGGTACTACGTGGAGGGCGAACGCGTGACCGGCATCGACCTGGGTGTGGATGGCGTACTGGGCTTGGAGTACAAGTTCAAGAACGCACCCTTGAGCCTCTTCATGGACGGCACCTTGTTCATGGAAGTGGTGGATGACCCCTTCCTGTTCTGGCCGCAGTTCGGCTTCGGGGCGCGTTACAGGTTCTGAGGCGGAACTTCCTGCCTGGTCCCTTCCGACAGCAGGGAACGCGCGAACCCGCGGTCAGCGCTGAGTACCACGCCGATCAGAACAGCCAAAGCGATAAAGCCCGCCAGGCCGAAAAGACTCATCACGAGCGGGTGCCCTCCCCATGCGAAGAGCGTGAACATGCCAGCGCTCCCGTTGATGATGCCATGAAGCAGGCAGGCCCCCCATACCGCGTTCGTTCGGCTGCGTGACCAGTCGAACAGGAAGGCGAGCAAGGTGCAGAACACGACCATGAGCGGAACACCGGGCAGCGGATGCTCCGGGTAGTTGTGGCCCATGAGCACAAGCGGTGCATGCCAGAGGCCCCATACGACCCCGGTGAACAGGATGCGATGCAGCGGCTTCCATGAAGAGGTGACCTGAAAGAGATAACCGCGCCAACCCAACTCTTCGCCCAGCATGAACGGCAGGTTCACCGTACACGCGGCACCAAGGGAAGCGATAAGCCCCGCGACCAGCAGAACATAGCCCGGGATATCCTTCAGTTTCGCGAGCAGTTGCGGCGATGCGTCCTTGCCACCGGGCGTCAACAACTCGCTCCATATCGTGTGCATCCGATCATCGGAAAGGCTGGCATGTCCGAAGGAGCCGGAGTGGAGGTGGTCTCCGGCCAAGTGGGTAACGAAGAGCGCTGTTGGAATGATGAATAAGCCGACCAGTGCGGTGAGCGTGGTCCCGCGCCAGTTCATGCCTCGAAAAGACAGCCCCAGTCCGTTCCAAGGCGCACGATCGATCAGTCGCTGTTGAACGATCGCACAAGCAGCGGGCATCAACATGCACGTGGCCGCGAGGACGATGTAAGCGATCCCGGAAGTAGCCCGGATACCGGCCAATGCACCAAGTCCAGCTATGGTCCAAGTACTACCGAACACAAGCGCCAGGTATGAAGCAATGCGCCGATCCTTCATGCTGGAAAGATGCGCAATGCTAACGATCGAGCACCTAGCCTCGCGAGGGATCGCGATGCACACCGAAGGCATCACCCACACGGCACATCATGCCAGCGAAGGCCGCATAGCTGGTAATGGCTGCTGCTTTCAATGGGTTCTCCTTCCGGAAGTCCCACACGTCCTTCAGGAAGAGCGGGAAGTTCTCCTTGTTGAGCAGGTCGAACGCGACAGAGATGGTGGGTTCAAGGCTCTTGGCCGTGTGCCAGATACCAACGGGTATGTAGAGCGTTTCACCCGGCCCCATGACGAAGCGGATCGGCGTTGCATGCTTGTAGAGCGGGTACTTCACCGGATCCGGGTTCTCCTGGTCCTCGATCAAGCTCATCCAGGTGTTGTTCGGATCCGGGTACAGGTACTTCTCCTGTCCCCGCGGATAGACCGTGAATTCCTTCCGGCCGTAGAGCTGCGTTACCCACGCGCTCAGATGGTAGTAATCAAGATGGATGTAAGGGAACTGACCGCCCGGACCTCCGAGGAAAAGTTCAACACGGTTGCCCCAGTTGCCTTTGCTGAACCAATTGCTCTCCAACCAGTTCGGTTGCGCGTATTTCAGGTTGATCGGTGTGACGTACGGAAGAAGTTCCGATAGCTCATGATGAAGGTCGAACGTACATGGATAGGGCAGCTTCTTTCCGGGCACCTTCCCTTCCATCATGTCCAGCAGCTCTCCCATGGTGTGCGATACTCCCCCGATCACCTTCCGCTTCTCCGCGAAGTGTTCCCGGAACCAGTCCGGCGTGAACTTGCCACGGGCCTTCCACACGCTGCTCGCATCCTTGAACACGAGCGGGATACCCGGTTTCCAATGCTCCTCATAGAACTCCTCCGGGGTGATCTCGTTGATGCTGGCTCTTCTGACTTCCATGACGGTGGTGTTTCGATCTTCCGCAAATTGCCTCCACACCAGCACGTATCGTAATGACCAACGTCAGTAACCGATCCTCGTTGAACGAACGTATCGCCCAGGCATGGTTCGCGGCGTTCAATGCCCATGACCTGGAGGCCCTGCTCGCACTGTACGACGACGATGCACAACACTACAGTCCGAAGTTGAAGGCCAGGCACCCGGAGACCAACGGACTGGTACAGGGCAAGACTGCCTTGCGAGCCTGGTGGCAGGATGCGTTCGATCGGTTACCCAGCTTGCGTTATGAAGTGATACGTCTGACCACCAATGAAGATCTGGTGTTCATGGAGTACGATCGGTATGTGGACGGAGACGAGGTCTTGCGTGTGGGTGAAGTGTTGGAAGTAGCGAACGGCCGGATCGTGGCTTCACGGGTCTATCACGGGTGAGGGCGCGGACAACCCCTGTTCACATCGAACGCTCGCGCACCCTCACGTAGTCGAGCTTCAATTGTCCGTTCCCGGGAAGCGCATCCACGAGTTCCAAACACCCGATGCGCGAGGGCGTCCGCTCGTTCTTCCCATCGATATCCAACGCGCTGTGGCATCGTTCGATGTTGATGCGCGGTGCGCTCACGTGCGTGCGGATACGGAAACCCTCCTGCCACCAGCCGATATCATGCAGGTTCAACTGGCCCATCGTGTACTCGATCACAGGAGCGGTCTGCTTCGCGTTCCAGTAGATGTTGCCCAGATCGACAACGCATTTCGCTGGCATGTTCACGAGTATGGAGGAGATACGTGCGGCATGCTCCACATGGAAATTCCAAAGCGTGAACGACTTCACCACCGTGTTGTTCGCCACATCGTTCGCATCGGTAGCGGCCGTGATGACAAGGTCGCGGTCGCAGGCCGCACCCTCGCTCACGCAATCGGTCATGCGAACACCACCGGAGTGGAGGATCGTGTAAGCATCGGACGTTGTGGAAGAGCAATTGACCCTGCACTGCTCGAGCACGCAACTGTTGCTCTGGCTGTTCGCCCAAGTGGCTCCCGCCCAATCACCTTGACGCAGCACGATGCCCTTACCAATGGGGTTGGTCACCAGAACGTGCTCCAGCCGGGCCAGCAAACAGAAGCGCAGGTCAACGGCTGTTTCCGTTTGCCGCACGCATTTCACGTTGACGATGGTGCTTCCCAGCGTGGCGCACAGGTCGATCGCCTTTCGGCCCCCTTCTATCACCGCGAAGTCCTTGATCACATAGCGGTACGAAGCGTGAGCAGCGGCCGCGTGCTGATCGCCGATCGCATTGGTGAAGCCGTGGGAATCCGGACCGAGCTCCAAGGTGCATCCCTTGCCGTCGATGATCAATAACGGCACCGAAGGGAGTGTGATATCGCCCGTGCTGGAATAGCGTGATGCGGCGGAGAACGAAAGCACCGTCGCATCCTCCGGCAACGAACGGAAGTACGCTCCTACATCGCCTGCCGGCACTACGTACTCCTTCCCGTGAAGAAGGGACGCGAGCGCCATGGAGAGCGACAGAAGTCCACAACGCGTTGCACAAAGGATCCGCATGCGCCACGAAACTATCCCTGATGGGCACCGGATGTGCGCGGGCCTTTCTTTGTTCCATGGTGAACAGACCGACGCTCGTACTGATCCACGGCTTCCCGCAGGACCACACCTTGTGGAAGCGGCAAGTGCCAGCACTGGCCCCTTTTGCCAAGGTCATCGCCCCCGACCTGATGGGTTTCGGGCAATACGTCGACCTTCCCCAAGTAATGACGATGGAAGCCTATGCCGAGGAAGTGCACGGAATGCTGGAACAACACGGCGAAGACCGGGTGGTGCTGTGTGGGTTGTCCATGGGCGGCTATGTGGCCATGGCCTTCGCAGAACGATGGCCCGAACGCTTGAGCGGGCTCATCCTCAGCAATACACGCTCCACCGCGGACGATGAGGAAGGCAGGGCCGCTCGGCTGGCTACCGCGCATCGCGCCCTGCAAGAAGGCACAGCGGTGATAGCCCGAGGAATGGTGCCCAAGCTGCTTTCGGAACGCACCCGGAAGCAACAACCTGAGCTTGCTCGTGAAGTGGAGGCGATGATGGCCGCGCAACCTGCGAACGCTGTGGCAGCGGCTTCCCTGGGTATGGCCCAGCGCGCGGACCGTACGCACGTGTTGCGCCGATCGCGCATCCCCTCGCTCATCATCACCGGAAGTGATGACACGCTGATGCCACTGCCGACGAGCCGATCGATGCATGCAGCCCTGAGCGGCAGCCAGCTCGAGGTCATTGAAGGTGCCGCTCATTTAACGAACATCGAAGACCCTGAGCGGTTCAATGAACTGATCGTTCGCTTCCTCACCTCCGGCCCTCTCGCACATGCTTGAACTGGACCTTTCTTCGTTCCCGGTACTTCGCACCGAACGCCTGTTGTTGCGCGAGCTTGTTGCCACGGACGCACCAGCGCTGTTCGAATGGCGCAGTGACCCGGAGGTGATGCGCCATATAGGCCGACCGATGGCTGGTACACTTCAGGACGCGGAAGCGCTCATCGAACGGATCACTGCCGATCGCCTGGCCAATGCGGGCATCACTTGGGCGCTTGAACTCGAAGGGACGCTGATAGGTACCATCGGGTACTACCGGCTGAAATTGGAGCACCACCGTGCGGAGGTGGGCTACCTGCTCGGATCCCGGTATTGGGGCCGTGGCCTCATGGGTGAAGCGCTGGAAGCCGTGGTGCATTGTGGCTTCGAACGGTTCGGCTTCCACAGTATCGAGGCCGTCACCGACGCGAGGAACCTGGCGTCCAACCGCTTGTTGGAGCGGCATGGCTTCATCCGGGAAGGTCTGTTCAAGGAGAACTACTTCTGGAACGGCGGATTCCTGGACAGCGCGGTCTACTCCAGGCTCGCCAAGGGATGACCGTATCAGTTCATGCATGACCAGGAACCAACCTTTTCGCCCCTTGGCTCGTCATTCCGGCTGATCGCACCTGGGGTTTGGACATCTTGAACCTTGGCGCGACCTTTGGGTCCTAGCACGCAACCACAACAACCGTGATACCGCAGATGAGAACTTTCCTGACCTCCCTGGCCCTGGTGGCCGGACTTGGCCTAATGGCGCAGGATGCCGACCTGGACGACAACGGCAAGAAGACGCCTGAAGAAAAGGCCCAGCACCGCACCGAAATGATGACCAAGGAACTCGGGTTGAGCGCCGATCAGGTCACCAAAGTGAACGCCATCAACCTTGGATTCGCGCGCAGCATGGAGTCTGTGCGCCAGATCAAGGACGAACCCTCCCGGAAAGGACGCACCGAAACGCTACGCACGAACCGTGACGGGCAGTACAAGCAGGTCCTTACGGCCGAGCAGTACACACGCATGCTGGAGCATCGGGAGAAGAAGAAGGCCGGAAAGGGAGAGAAAGGCAAGGACAAGCATAACGAGTAAGCCTGGCACAGGAGTATGACGAAAAGCCCCGCAGTTGCGGGGCTTTTCTTTTACCGCAATGGCAAGGCCCTGTTGAACACTACTGAAAAGTCATGCCGTTGTCCGAACCTGCGAGCCTCATCACACGTAAATTCGCCCACGTTTTTCAAGGCATTCACGACCACCCCTGCGAACGATGAGCGGAACGGCGAAGATCATTCTCGAAGACAAGACCTATGAACTGCCCGTAGTGCGCGGCAGTGAGGGCGAAAAGGCCATCGACATCGCCAAGCTGCGGGACATGTCCGGGTACATCACGTTGGACTTCGGCTACAAGAACACAGGTGCCACCACGAGCGCCATCACCTTCCTTGATGGGGAAGAAGGGATCCTGCGCTACCGCGGCTATCCCATCGAACAATTGGCGGAGAAGAGCACCTTCCTGGAGGTGAGCTATCTCCTGCTGAACGGCGAACTGCCCAACAAGAAGCAGCTGGACGAGTTCGAGGGCAACATCCGGTACCATTCCCTGGTGCACGAGAACATGAAGCACTTCTTCGAGTTCTTCCCGAGCAACGCCCACCCGATGGGCATTCTCTCGGCGATGATCAACTCGTTGAGCACCTTCTACCCGAAAAGCCAGGACCCGAACCGGCCCATGAAGGACCGGGAGCGCACGATCTACCGTCTCATCGCCAAGATGCCCACACTCGCGGCGATCAGTTACAAGAACAACCTCGGTCACCCCTATATGTACCCGAACAACAAGCTGGGGTACGTGGAGAATTTCCTGTACATGATGTTCGGCATGCCCACCGAGGAGTACGTGGGTGATCCGGTAGTGGCTGACGCCCTGAACAAACTGCTCATCCTCCACGCCGATCACGAGCAGAACTGCAGTGCCAGTACGGTGCGTATGGTCGGCAGCAGCCAGGCTAACCTGTACAGCGCCGTAAGCGCGGGCATCGCTGCGCTGTGGGGTCCCCTGCACGGCGGCGCCAACCAGGAAGTGATCGAAATGCTGGAGACCATCCGCAATGACGGTGGGGATATCCAGAAGTGGGTGGACAAGGCCAAGGACAAGAACGACCCGTTCCGCCTCTTCGGCTTCGGCCATCGTGTGTACAAGAATTTCGACCCGCGCGCCACGATCATCAAGAAGGCCTGTGATGATGTGCTGAAAAAGCTGGGGGTGAACGACCCGGTGCTCGACATTGCCCGGCAATTGGAAGAAGTAGCGTTGAAGGACGACTACTTCATCAGCCGGAAGCTCTACCCGAACGTGGACTTCTACAGCGGCATCATCTACCGCGCTATCGGCATTCCCACGCGTATGTTCACCGTGATGTTCGCGTTGGGCCGTCTGCCGGGTTGGATCGCCCAATGGAAAGAGATGGTGGAGAACAAGGAGCCCATCGGCCGGCCGCGTCAGATCTATACCGGTGCAACCAAGCGCGATTATGTGGCGCTCAAGGACCGTCCTTGAACCGATACCACGCAGTTCACTTACTTCGCACCACCAACGCCCACGCATGAACACCAAGAAACTCATCGGACTGCTGTGCTGGCTCGCAGCGTTCGCCATCCCGTTCCACAGCGCTCTCTTGAGCACCGAGAAGCTCGGTTATGAGGACGGTGGCCAGGTGAAGGGACTGGCGGCCTTTGTGGCGTTCCTGGTCCTTGTTTTCCTGGGCTACATCCTGGTGGATGGCTCCAGCAAGAAGGCCCAGCACGGGCATTGAAGGGTTCTGATACTGAACGAAGAAGCCCTCGCTGAGCGAGGGCTTCTTCGTTAACGGCCGGATCGCATGCTCTACCACTTCTTTTCCTCTGGCGCGGCGCCGGAAGCCTCGGCCTTGCGCGCCTTCCGCTTGGGATCATGCAAGGTGAACACCCTGGAGATGTTGAAGCCGAACATGATGTCGCCCTTGAAGAAGTCACCGGTGGTCTCGGTGATGTAGGAGCGCTCGAACATACCCGGGCTGTTCGTGAAATGAAGCTGGAACACGTGACCACCGGTCTCGATGTCGAAACCCATCGAGAGTGAGTTGGTGTACACGTCACGGGGACCCTGGTCCGGCAGCACATAGAAGTACTCCGCATTGAACGCGAGACGCTTCGTCAGTTTGTACCGGCCCGCCGCACCCACGTTCATAAGATCGTTCTTCTCGGACTGTAGCGCAACGAGGTTGCGATGCACCAGACCCGGCATCAATTGGAACGAGAACGATTCACTGAACTTGCGACCGACGATGGCCTGGAAGCTGTAGGACAGGCGATGCGTGTAGTAATCGGTGCGGCCCTCCCCATACCAAGGCACTTCACTGGCCTTCTGGGTGTTCGCGGACATGGCCGCCACGATCGCCAACGTGAAAGGCATCTTGCATCCCTCGTCGCATTGGCGGAGCACCTTGTACTTCGCGAATCCGTCAACGGTCTTCTGGTAGTTGCTGCGGCCCAGCCCGACCATCAATCGATCGGTGATGCCGTAGTCAAGACCCAGCCTGATGGTAGCGGGACCGTCCAGCCCGAAGGCGTTCTCCGCGCCACTGCTGAACATGCCGAAGCGGTGATTGATCTTGAAGTCCAACACCCCATGAGCGGTGTTCTCCAGGCTGTGCGCGTTGATGACCCGCGAGGTCTTGAAGCTCGCATTGGTGTAGGAGATCACCGAATCCTCGCCCAACATGCTGAGCAGGTCCTGGGCACTTCCGGAAAGCGGGATGAACGACAGCAGGAGCGGTAGGAACTTGATCTTCATGGAGGTGGGTTGGCGTTATCAAGATAACGGTCCCCCGGACAAGCCGGGGGACCGCCAGGGGGCCCGGTGCGTACCGTACCGGAACACGACTACATTTTCTGGTAATCGAACCGGACCTTGACCTGGATCTCTTCGGCGATCTGACCGCGAACAACGTTCGGGATGGTGATCTTGTGATCTTCGGGTTTCAACGTGAAGTCGCTTTCGGCATGGATGACGCCGGAAGGCTGCACCGTTACCGTTGCCTTCAACGTACGGTGATTCGCTACACCGTGCATCGTGAGATCGCCCTCCAAGGTGGCAGGGTACGTGCCTGGCTTAGCGAGGTCCTCGGCGGAAATGCCGGACACCTTTCCCTTGAACAGCCCTTTCGGATAGATGTTGCTCTCCACGTAATTCTCATTGAAGTGCTCCTGCATGAGCGCTTTCTCGAACTCGAAGGCCTTCATGAGCATGGACACTTCCACCTGACCGGTCGTCACATCCCAAACACTGGCCACCTTGTGGTTCACGGCGGAGATGTTCTCCATGGATGTCTCGGAGAAGAAACTGGTCTCTCCGTTGCGAGTGCCGAAGCGCACCTGGGCGCTCAAGGCTCCGTGGAGCAGCAGCGCTCCGAGGATGATGGTCGTTCTCATGTTCTTCGTTTTCTATCGCTTTTCAACTTTCATTCCACGGCCGCACAGCGCTGCAACAGTACATCCATGTTGTAGCCGGCACAGAAGCCCTTCACCCTGACCGCATCACCGATCTTCCACGATGGCGCGGATGCGGGCTCGAACTCACAGACGATGGCCCCCAACGGATCCCCGGTCTCGAGCGAAACATTGTAGGGAGCCCCTGAACCGGCGGAAGCGTCAACGTCACGCACTTTCCCGGCAACCTCCACCACCTTGTCATTGTAGAGTTTCCCGGCGGCGACCTCATCGGCGGTGAACGCCTGGAACATGGCCACCGCTTCCACGCTCACCTCCGCTCCACGCTCGGATGCACCGGGCGTGCGTTGGTTGTACTTCAGGTAACCGAACACACCACCGACCAGTGCGATGCAGGCTCCGACGAGCAGCAGGGTTCTCACATTCATGATGGGTTCAATTGAAAGGCGCACCGGCGTCGAGCCACACCTGCACCTGTTTGAGTTCGCAGTTGGAGAGAGGAGCACTGGAATTCGGAGGCATGGTGCGTGCGCCCAGCACGGAAACGCGGAACGAACCGTCGTTCACAGAGGCCGTCACTTCGGCTTGCTGGGTGAAATCACCGGTACCCGTTCCTCCTGGCACATGACAGCCCGGTGTGGCGCACTTCTGTTGAACGATCGGGGCTATCACCGAAGTCCATCCCACATTGGCGGTGTCGCATGTTCCGCCCGGGTACAGGTACTCTTCGTTGTCGTAGTAACAACCACTGAACGATCCTATCATGAGCAGGATCCCGGAAAGAAGAAGGGCTGAGGCGATAGCGGCGCGCATGTCGTGTTCCTGACGATCCAAATCTACCCCGGCGTTCGATGGGGTGATACTCCTACCCGGACGGGACCGGCAACTGGAGCGACGGAGCGGACTATCGGACTGTTGAAAAAAGTGAGGGGCTTTCGCCCCTCACCACCACGAGAACACGAACTACTATCAATTGTTCGGCGCGCCGTCCTGGATCCAGATGAGGATCTGATCGATCTCACACTGGCTGAGCCACTGGTTGGGCGGCATGGCCGTGTAATCCGTCTGATGCTGGATGGAACCGGCGAGGCTGCCATCGTTCGCGATGCTGTAGGCGCCCGCATAATTGGTCAGATCCATGTTGTTCGCCGGGGAGGATGCGTCATGGCAACTGCTTCCAGCGCATTTGCTGGTGAGCAGCGGGCGGATGGTCCCGTTGTAGGTGACGTTGTTCGTATCGCAACCACCCACGCAGGAATTGTTCAAGGCGCCTTGCTGTATCCAGGTCACGATCAGTTGGACCAGACTATCCGGCATCGGACCGTCAGGCGGCATCTGATCCTCACCGTTCTGCCAGATACCATCCGTCAAGAGGTCACTCTGATTCGGGTTGCCCGGCGTCACCTGCTGCATGATGTGCAGGTAATCGTAAAGCCTGACGCCCTCGGCATGGTGCGCAGCGTTATGACAACCCGAGGAGCCGGAGCCCACCCCTGTGCAGTTGGAGATGATGAGCGGCAGGATGTCCTGCACGAAGTACACCGTATCCGGATCGCACGGATCGATGTAAGGTGCTGGGCCGGAAGTATCCACGTACCCCGTATCGGTGAAGACGAACGGATCTTCCGGAGCCAGATCGGGTTCATGCTTGCAGGAGTTCGTTGTCAATAGCACCGCGGCTACGGCGACAAGAACAGAGGCTTTCATGAGGCGCATGGAACGGATGGGATGAACTGACGTGGTACCGCGAACCTAGTTGTGTACGGAAGGTCCTGCCAGAGGAACTCGACGGAACGGTTCATTCCGGCGATGGAGCGGGACGTAGGACAGTCTCTTCACGGATCGAACAGGCATCGATGAGGCTGGCGTACAACAGAACCGTATTCACCCGGTGCGTCCGCTGCGGATGGCTGTTGAACCGGACGATGCGTGCGAACAGGTCCTGAACCGGACCTTTCAGCAGCTGCTCCAGTTCGTCGATGGCCAGGCCGAAGCGCACGGCGATAGCGCCCAACACCGGCACCTGTTCAGCCATGGTCCGCTCGTTCATCATGAAGCGAATCAACGAACGCGGAAAGGCAGCCGTCCAACCAGAACGGACGAACACGGCGGTCCATCCGACGGAACCGCTTCTTCAGCCCCCGGCCAGCCAACGCTTGAACTCCGCTGAGCGCTCGCTGCTGACCACGGCATCCTCGCCGAAGGGTGGATCCATCATCACCTTCACCCGGCTCTTGCTGTAAGCGACCAGTTCCTTGATGCTCTGGAAGTGGATGATCACCTGCCGGTTCAATCGGAAGAACTTCTCGGGATCCAACTGTTTCTCCAAGCGGTCCAAGCTCTCGTCGAGAGGAAGGTCGCGCCCCTCACGCGTGCGCAAGAAAGTATTCTTCTCCAATGAGTAGATGTAGGCGATGTCCTTCGGTTCCACTACACGGAAGTGATCACCATATCGGATCAGGAAGCGCTTGATGAGCACTACGGCCGACTCCTTCATGGGTCGTTCCGGATCGGGGTCCATGGAGCGCATATCCCGCACGGAGGAACCAGTGCTGAACCGATCCAGCGCTTGAGCGAGATCGTCCTTCTTCAACGGTTTCAGGAGGTAGTTGATGGCCTGCACCTGGAACGCTTTCACCGCGTACTCGTCATAGGCGGTCACGAAGATCACCGGGCAGTTCACCTCCACCTGATCGAAGATGGCGAAGCTGTCACCATCGGCCAGGCGCACATCGAAGAAGGCCAGATCAGGAGGCGGGTTCTCCTTGAACCAATGCACCGCTTCGGAAACCGTTGCCGCGTGACCGATGATATTCGCCTCTGGTCGTACCTCAGCAAGCAAACGGGTCATGCGCTTCAGCGCAGCGTCCTCATCCTCGATGATCAGAATGTTCATGGGTCGGTTGTATCAATGGTATGCGCACGGCGAAGGTGCCACCATCCTTGGTGACTTGCACCGAGGTGTCGCTCAAAGCTGAAAAACGCTGTCCGATGCTGGTGAGACCGAATCCCGTGCTGGGCGCCTGGCCTTCCCTCGGACGAATGGCGTTGCTCACCACGAGGGTGTGTTCATCTGCGATGATGTTGACGACCAACGGCTCCTGAACGGTGGCCCGGTTGTGCTTCAGTGCGTTCTCCACCAGCAATTGAACGGTCAAAGGCGGAACCAGCGCACCCAAGTATTCCACCGGCACTTCGGTATGGAGCATGATCCGTTGGCCGAAACGGCGTTGTTCAAGTGAAAAGTAGGTGTGCACCAGCCGCATCTCCTCCGCAAGGGGGATCAGCTCCTTGTCCCGCACCTGGAGGATCTCGCGGAAGAAGTCGCTCAATTCGCCCACATGGTCGATGGCCTTATCCGGATCCTCATCGATGAGTTCGATCAGCGTATTGAAGCTGTTGAAGAGGAAATGCGGATTCACCTGGCTGCGCAACACCTGCATCTGGAAGCTAGCCTTGTCCTTCTCCACGCGATCGCGGAACCGGATGCGCGCATCGCGTGTGCGCAGCACGATGAAGAACACGCCGGCGATAAGTACGAACCAACCGGCGATGGCCAGCGGTGTGCGGTACCAGGGCCGTGCGATGCTGAACGCGTATTGGTGCCATTCACCGATGGAGCCATCATCATGAACGGCGCTGATCTGGAACGTATAGTTACCGGGAGATAGTTTGGTAAGGGTCACCTCCCGGTCCCGTGTGGTGCGCAAGGTCGTATCCGCACCGAGCAGGCGGTAGGCGAAGCGGATATCACCAGGGGCTTGATAATGAAGTCCAGTGAAGTGGATGGTGAGAAAATCCCGGTCCGGCGGCAAACGCACGCCACCCGCGAGAGGTAGGCGATCCCCGGCCTGCACCACTTCAGAGATCACCGTGCGCACATTGCCCGCCAATTGCCAGACCGGCAACGAGATCCGTTGCAATCCTTGATCGGTTCCCAACCATAAGGCACCGGAACGGTCGGTGCACGCGGCGTTGATCTCCGACCGGAAGCCGGAAAGACCCAGCTCGTTCGTGAGGTCGTTCGCTCTTCCGCTCGATGGATCCCAGGCTACCACGGCGTTCGGCCCAGCAACGATAAGCTTGCCATGCAGCGGCCGGATGCTGTAGACATCGGCCATGGAGGGGAAGCCGCTCTTGCCGATCACCACGACACTATCACCATCGATCCGGCATACACCCGTTCCCGGTCCAACTGCCCAGACCCTTCCTGGACCATCTTCACAAATGCTATAGAAGGTGCGCATGGTGGACGTTCCGTTCGTGAGGCTGTGCGGTTTGCCACCGGCGTCGATCCTGATCAGACCGGTCCCGTCCGTTGCAACGATCACTGAACCGTCCTTACGTGCAAGTACATCGTAAGTGAATCCGCTCCCTGGGACGGGCACGTTATCGAACCGCTCTTGTCCGTTGGGTAAGGTCCGGAACCGATAGACTCCCGACAAGGTGGCGAACCAGACCACGTTTCCCGAGGAGGAAATGGCCATGATGTTGTCATCGATCCCACCAGAGCGGCCATCGAAGTGGTCGACGTGATCGGGGCGGATGCGGAAAAGCCCAGCACCGAATGTGCCCGCCCATAGTGCATCGGAGTCATCCGCGTGAAGGGACACGACCTGCGTGGTACTGTCGATCGGAAGATGGACCGTGGTCATGCGCGCGGCGGTGCTGAAGTCCGGCGAATGAAGGAAGATGCCCTCGCGTGTGGCGAAGACCATGCTTCCGCTGCGCGTGGTGGTGATGGCCGTGATACGCGATAGGTCGACACCTTCATGGGCGGGGATCTTCAGCACATCAGGTTCGGCACGGTGCACATGATCGGAACCATCGCACCACCATACCGCGCCTCGTTCGCCGGTGAACATGTCCATCATGTGCTCCGCCTGTCCCCTGTCCGCATCGGCAGGTTCATACCTGGCCCATTTCATGGAAAGGTCATAGACCAGCACACCCCGCTCACTGGAAGCTACCCAGATCTTGTCCGCAGTAACGGACAAGGCCTTTACCGCACCGAATGCCCAGGTACTGTCCAGCAGATGAACCGAGCCATCGAGTTTCCCAGGATCAAGAACGAATGGCCCACCCCTGTCCCCACCGGCCCATAGACGTCCATCGGAAGCCCGGGCCAGTGCGAGCACAAGATTGTCCGTAGCACCGTTCTCCTCACCCAGCGTATCGAGGATCGTACCACCAGCATCCAGAATGGCGATACCCTGATCGGTCGCTATCGCCACCCGGCCATCAGAGAGCGCGCACATGGCATTGATGTGCCCATCAGGCAGCCCCTCTGCAACGCTGATGTGCCTGACCCCGGTCGCGCTTTTGACCCAGATACCGGAACCGTAGGTACCGGCCCATAGGTCACCGTTCGAAGCGTGGACCAGTTCCCGCACCGGATGAACGCGAAAGGTCAATTCGTCCCAGATCGTATCGCAACCGTTGTCATCACAATGAACGACGATGCCGCTCTTGAACGCGCAATGGATGCTACGCGCATCAGCGCATAAGGCGGTTACCGGGTCACTCTCTGTGCGCAGGAACGGTTCCACACGGTCGCCATCGAACTTGAACAGTCCGTGATCGGTGCCGAGCACGATGAGGCCCTGATGGTCCTGGGCCATCTGCGTTACCGACAGACGATGTTGCCCCTCGAACACCGGGAATGAACGGAGGAGCGGATACTGACCGAACAACAACGGACCGAAGAACAACAGAGGGAACGCCAGCCACCTCATCAACGCACGGCGTTCGGGAACCAGAGGTCGACCTTGACCATCACCACCGCGGCTATCTTCTGTTGCACCACGCGTGGAATGCGGATGGCGTGGTCGACGAGCGGCAGATCGAACTCGCTGCGCACCCTGATGCCGTCCTTGTCCACCACGATCGTGCAAGGAATGATGCGCTCTTGCATGATGCCGTGAACGGCCAATCCGCCCTTCGCCCGCACCTGATAGGTACCCGTCTTCCGGAGGTCACAGGCTTCGATGATGCGCCCTTCGAAGATCGCGTGAGGATCCACGCCGCTTTCCACATAGTTCTCGTTGAAATGCTCCTGTTGCAACGGACTGTTGAAGCCGTTGAAGGAGCGCATGGGCACGCGGATCAGGAAGGTACGTTTGTCCGGATCGATCACCCCGGCGGCTTGCGTGCTGGCAGCCACGATGCGCTCCAACGGCGCGGCGCTCACGAAAGAGACCAGGCTCTTCTTCACCGAAACCACACCGGACTGCGCCCTCATCACCGTGGAGAGCAACAGCATCGCCGGGAAGATCGATCGCCGAAGAGCGCACATGCCCGGCCAAGGTAAACGGGTGAAGCCCAACCCTTGTTGACCAAGGTGACGGGCGGGGACGCCATGCCGACCGGGATCGCGACGAAAAAAGAAAACCCCGCTCGCGCGGGGTCGTTCTGCGGAGAGGGAGGGATTCGAACCCCCGGTACCCTTGCGGGCACATCTGTTTTCGAGACAGACCCGATCGACCACTCTGGCACCTCTCCGATCGGCTTCCCATGCGGTCACATGGAAAGGGCCGCGAAGATAGACCTGTACCGGAACCCACGAGCTGCCGCAAGCATGACCTTACTTAGCGCGGTTGGAAACTGCTTCATCGATGCGCGCGAGCTTCCTGGCTATCGGCCTGTCCCTCATCGGCTGTGGTGCTTCACAAGGCCTCACGGAAGGTGCACCTGCTGACAACTGGTCCCCGCAGGAGCTGATCACCGAGGATCACACGTACAGCCCCACCGTGCGTGCCGTTCAACTCTTCAAGAAGGGCTTCGAGCTTTCGCAGCCCGTGCTTGAACTGAACAGCGTTGACCATCTGGTGCTGCGTTTCGATGATCTGCAGCCCGATCCGGAACAACTGTCCTACACGCTGGTGCATTGTGATGCGGCCTGGCAGCCGAGCGATCTGGCCACCAGCCAATTCGTGGCGGGCGATCCGTTTGGGATCATTCCTCCGGCGAAGCAGAGTTACATGACCCTGCAGCCGTTCATCGAATACCAGGTGGAGGTTCCTTCAGCGAACATGCGCTTCCTGATCTCAGGGAATTACCTGTTGAAGGTGTTCCGCGGAACGGACCAGGATGATCTGGTGCTCACGCGTCGATTCATGGTCTTCGAGCAAAAGGTGGACATCCAAGCACGTGTGCAGTCCAGCCGCGAAGTGGAGTTGCGTGATATCGCCCAACAGGTCGACTTCACCATCGGGTATCCAGGGATCCAGGTGAACGATCCGTTCTCCGACATCAAAGTGACGGTGCTGCAGAACATGCGTTGGGACGATGCGCGAACGGACCTGCGTCCGAAATTCCTACGGGACCATGAACTGGTGTACGACTATCCGAAAGCCTCGCAGTTCCTCGGCGGGAACGAATGGCGCGGCATCGATATCAAGAACCTGCGGTATGTGACCCAACGCGTGCAACACATCGCCACCAACCCCGATGGCCTGGCCGAGGTGCTGATGCTGAAGGATGAGAAGCGCGATATCAAGGTGTATCTGGACATCGCGGACATCAACGGCAAATACCTGGTGCGCAACGATCAGGTGGATGGTGACCCGCTGGGTGCGGACCATGTGTGGGTGGACTTCATCCTACCGCTCGAAGCACCGTTGACCAGTGGTGATATCTATGTGTACGGCGGCTTCAGCGACTTCCAATGCAAGAAGGAGAACCGCATGGTATGGTCACCGGAGGACAGGTCATACCTCTTGCGCACGATGATGAAGCAGGGCTACATCGATTACTGCTTCGCCTTCCTTCCGAACGGAAGCACGAAACCCGACCTGACCACCTTGGAAGGGTCGCACTTCCAAACGGAGAACGACTATGCCGTGCTGGTGTACCTACGCGATTTCACCATACGCACCGATCGCTTGGTGGGCGTGCGCTTCGTGAACAGCCGCAGAGGTTGAATCAGTTCTTCACCACGCGCACGTAGCGTTTGATGCTGGGCAGGTCGATCACATAAACGCCGGAGGCGAGCGAGGAAACGTCCAGCATGCCGTAGGGCTTCAAGGTGCCACTGGCGATGAGCAAACCGCGATCGTTCAGCACGAGGAACGGTGTTGGGGCGGTGAGCGGCAGGTCGATATGGATCAGTCCATCGGTGGGGTTGGGCCGTGCCTGTATGGTGGTGTAGCCTTGAGCACCGGGCACATCGTTCACGCCCACACTGCATTCCGGCATGGCGTGGAAAGTGACCGTGTTACTGCCTGAGTTGGGCGCCCAGATCCCACCGTTCACCTCATCGAAGTCGATGTCCGCTGGATTGTTCAATCCGAGCGCACCAAGATCCACAGCTGGTGCCGTGAAGGTGGGTTCATACGATGTAAGCTTGTCCGGTGACCAGGAGGCGACGATGAAATTGCCGTGGCAATCGATCGTGATACCATCGATGTTGGTGAGGGTGGTGGTGGTCAGGGTACTGACAGCCCCGGTCTGCTTGTCCACCGCTTTCAATGTCGCATTGCTGCCCCAAGCCACCATGACCAATCGATCCTGCGCAGCGTCATACACGATACCGTTGGGTGTGGAGATGGTGTTGTTCACCAGCACATCGAATGTCCCGGCAGACGGGTCCACCCGGTAGACCTTCTTCGCACTGAAGTCCGTCGTGTAAAGCAGCACGCCATCAGTGGTCAACCCGTTCAGGAAGGTGGCGCCAAGGTCCAAGGCGAACACCTCAGTGCCGTCAGCTAGGAGGTAGCCTTTTAGGCCGCCGCCGACGCAGGCGAAAAGCGTATCGCCCTTCAGCTCGATCCCGTATGGAGCCCCGCTGATACCGGCAACGAAGTCGGTGACCGTTCCATCCGCAGCGCGCTGTTTGATGGCATTGCTCCCTGTGCAACTGACGAAACACCGGTTACCGATGGTGTCATACTCCACGCTTTCCGGACCGTTGTATTGAGCCCCAGCACATTGAACAAGGGCGAAAGCCCAGAGAAGCGGAAAGACACGCATGCGGTTGCAGGATGGAGCCGCAAACTATCCGGGTGCACATTCAGAGAAGAGGAACGATCGACCATTCGGTCAACATCGCCGACGGAACAAGTTCGTTCGCCGAGGAACCCTTCAACGGTACAAGGTCACCGTCTCGCTGGTCTGCGGCACCAACTGCTCGCATCGATCGCAGGGTGCACCGGGTATCTCTTCCGCAGGCTTGTCAGCCAGGTGATAGACCACGACCTTCCTCGCATCCACTTTTCGGCCTTTATCCCGCAGCGCCTCTATCAATTCGGGGTTCAGGAAGGCCACATCGATGTCCTGCTTGGATAGCAGGTCGCTCGGGTCATCGGTGAAACCGGAGAAGTACAGGCGCCGGCCGTTCCACTGGACGAGGAAAGAGGCGTGCACCAGTTCTCCATGGTTCGTCGCCCGCACATACACGTAAGCTCCAGTGCGCTCCCCGACCGCGAAGGACAGGCTGTCGAGCGCGTTACCGGACAACCAGGGCCCGAAAGCGTTGTCGGTCGGAAGTGCTTCCAACCGAGGCAGCGGGCAGAGGGCCACATCACCGGCAGACATACCAGCGGGTTTTCCGTTCGGGGCGACATCCGCGAACAAACGCAACTCACCAAGTTCCAACCGCAGCAACCCATCCTTCAACAGTGTCGCGGTCGCTCGCTGGGCGCTGCTGAGGAAAGCGATCAGTATCCAAGCGCTAAGGAGAAGGAGGCGGGGGAACATGCGGCTGTTGAAACTTCGCCCGCCAAAGATGCGCACGATCACAGCAGGACGTAGACTTGCATCAGCACCGCGGAGGACCCCAACGACCAGCACAGCATGGCGACCCAGGTAACCCAGGATGTACGCATCAGCGTGCGCGCACGATACGAGCCTGAACAGAGCGATCCCAAGCAGGGGCGTTTCATTTTCAGCTACCGAATCCGGATCGAGAACCGTGGGGCACGCACGCTGCAGCTCACGCGCAGGCATTGGAGCATTTTCGACAGTCTCGCTGAGCGGCGTGAAGTGACCGGTCCTGGTGTGGTAGGCGAAACACCGGTGCTGGCGCCCGGCGAGCAGTTCAGCTACAACAGCTATTGCGACCTGCGCAGTGGAATGGGGCGTATGCACGGCCGCTATATCATGCGCGACATGGGCGATGGTTCCATCTTCGACGTGGTGATCCCGGAGTTCGAACTGCTCTATCCGTACCTGGCGAATTGAGCCTGAGCCAGCGGACCGGTCTACTTTAGCGCCCCGGATGCGTCGCCATCACTCACGGAAATTCGTGCATTGGTCCCCCTTACTGAGGGTGCTGTCCTTGGTGATGGCGTTCAACCTGTTCATGCTTCCGCAGGTGCTCACGGCGCAGAGCCTCTTCGGCGTTTGCGAAGAGTGCGGCACGCCGCCACCGATCATCGAGGAGGAAGTGCTGAAACACGCCTGCACGCTCCACCGCGTTGCCGACGCTGATGATCTGAGCGACGGGCCCGTGGTGCTCATGCATCAACTGGAGGAGCGGATGCTGGACCATCCATTGCTGGAGGTACCGCATCAGCCCCCCCGTTCCTGAGGTCCGGTACGGGCCACCCGGGTGGCCACTTCCGCGCGTTCGCACGAAGCCCCCTCTCGTGAGGCATCGGCGCGTTTCCCTTCCACTTACTGGATCAACACATGAAGATCAACGACATGTTCTCCTCATGGCGACAGGACCTCCCCGCGTCCGTCGTCGTATTCCTTGTGGCGCTGCCGCTTTGTTTGGGCATCGCACTGGCCAGCGGGGCGCCACCGATCACAGGACTGATCGCCGGGGTTATCGGTGGTGTCCTTGTCGGCTCGACCAGCGGATCACAGCTCGGCGTGAGCGGACCAGCCGCCGGGTTGGCTGCGCTGGTGGCCGCGGCGATCAAGGACCTCGGCAGCTACGAGACTTTCCTCCTCGCGGTCGTGCTGGCCGGGGCCATCCAGGTCCTGCTGGGCGTTATGCGCGCCGGTGTGATCGCCTATTTCTTCCCCAACAGCGTGATCAAGGGCATGCTCAGCGGCATCGGCATCATCATCATCCTGAAACAGATCCCGCACGCATTGGGCTACGACGCGGACTTCGAGGGGGACGAGAGCTTCCAGCAGATCGATAGCGAAACGACCTTCTCAGCGATCGGCCATGTAGTGAACATGGTGACCCCCGGAGCCATCCTGGTAACGGTGGTCTGCCTGGCGATCCTCATCGTGTGGGAAAGCGCTCGGGTGAAACGCTCGCACCTGCTTTCACTGGTGCCAGGTCCACTGCTTGCGGTCATCGCCGGCATTGTCCTCGGCGGAATGCAAGGTGGTTTCGGGAAGCACGCCTTGGAAGCTGAACACTATGTGGACTTGCCCGACCTGAGCGCCGGCCTTGCTGTTCTCACCCTTCCTGACCTCAGTGCGATCGGTAACCCTGCCGTATGGGTCACGGCGCTCACCATCGCGTTGGTGGCCAGCATCGAAACACTGCTGAGCGTGGAGGCCACCGATAGGCTCGATCCGCAAAAGCGCATCACGCCGACCAACCGTGAACTGCGCGCACAAGGCGCAGGCAACATCGTGAGCGGACTGATCGGAGGGCTGCCCATCACGCAGGTCATCGTGCGCAGTTCGGCCAACATGCAGAGCGGCGCGCGCACACGGCTCAGCGCAGTGATGCACGGCATCCTCTTGCTCCTGTCCATTCTCCTGATACCGGGTGTTCTGGAACTGATACCGCTCGCGAGCCTGGCCGCGGTCCTCTTCACCGTTGGTTACAAATTGGCCAAGCCTTCCTTGTTCCACACGATGTGGGCGCGCGGCTGGGAACAGTTCCTCCCGTTCATCGTGACGGTGCTGGGTGTGGTGTTCATCGACCTGTTGAAGGGCGTATCGCTCGGCATGGTCGTGGGCATCTTCATCGTACTGCGCAACAGTTACCTCACACCGTTCCATTTCCAAGGACAAGGAGCGAAAGACCAGCCGCTGCGCATCACCCTCAGCGAAGAGGTCACCTTCTTCAACAAGGCGAGCATACAGCGCACGCTGGCCGGGCTGCCTCCTGGTTCGCACGTGATCATCGATGGCAGCCGCACCAAGAACCTTGATCCCGACGTGCACGAGATCATCGAAGAAATGAGGGTGCGCGCCAAAGAGCAGGGCACAACGATCGAACTCGTCAGCCTGGAGGAACAACCGAAACTCGCCACGAGCGAACTGACGGAGAATGTCCTGAAAGCCGCATCGCGTAAGAGCGATGGGGCGCCCACGCATGCTGGTACGACCACTGATCATGGGTCATGATCATATGCTTCCATCAACACGACAACGAACATTCCTCCCATGCCTGATAAACAGTTCAACGACCGATCCACGGACTACATTAGCCTTGCCGCACACACCCAAATGGACGACCTGAAGACCAACCTGCACGAGACGCTCCTCTCCCGGAACAAGGACTGGAGCGAGCGCATGAAGAAGGAGAATCCGGAGCTGTTCACCGAACTGGCCAAGCACCAGAACCCTTTCTTTCTGTGGATCGGATGCAGCGACAGCCGCGTACCACCCAACCAGATCACCGGCACCATGCCGGGTGATATGTTCATCCACCGCAACGTTGCGAACATGGTGGTGCATACGGACATGAACCTCATGAGCGTGCTGGACTATGGGGTGAACGTTCTTGGCATCGATCACGTGATCGTGTGCGGCCATTACGGCTGTGGGGGCGTGAAGGCCTCCATGGGACCGGAGTTCGGCGGGCCTGCCTCCAGTTGGGTACGCCACATCCGCGATGTCGCACGCTGGCATCACGATGAACTGACGGCCATCAAGGACGAGCAGGAGCGTTTCGACCGGCTGGTGGAGATCAACGTGGCGGAGCAGGTGTACGACCTCAGCCGCACCGCCATTATCCGTGATGCCTGGGAAAAAGGCCGCCCGATCCAGCTCCACGGGTGGGTCTACAGCCTGAGCGATGGGCGGATCAAGGACCTGAAGGTGACCCGCACCCATTACGAGCCGGAGGATGGCGGTGTGAGCCTGTCCTGAGCCGTTCATGGTACACTGAAGGAGCGCCGGTATCTTCGCCGGCGTTCCTCTTTATAGCGCAGCACGATCATGAGCAACGCGATCTTCTCCGTTCCCGTTCCGAAGAACGAACCCGTCCTCTCCTACGCACCGAACTCACCGGAGCGCACCGCCCTGCAGGCCGAACTGGACCGTCGCCTGCGGGCACGGATCGACGCGCCGATGTGGATCGCCGGGCACGCCATCGAGACGAAGGACCTGCGGAAGATGAGCCCACCGCACAAGCACGCGCACAACCTGGGTTCCGCGCATTTCGGTGAAGCCAAGCACGTACGCGCCGCCATTGATGCGGCAGGCAAGGCCAAGCGCGATTGGGAACACATGCCCTTCGAGGAACGCGCAGCCATTTTCCTGAAAGCCGCCGACCTGATCAGCGGGCCTTACCGCTGGGCCATCAACGCGGCCACCATGCTCGGCCAGGGGAAGAACTGCTACCAAGCGGAGATCGATAGCGCATGCGAGTTCGCTGACTTCCTGCGCTTCAACGTGGCCTATGCCCAACAGATATACCGCGACCAACCGATCAGTTCGCCCGGCATCTGGAACCGCTTGGAATACCGTCCGCTCGAGGGCTTCGTGTTCGCCCTAACGCCTTTCAACTTCACCGCGATCGCTGGGAACCTCCCGAGCAGTTGCGCGCTCATGGGCAACACCGTGGTATGGAAGTGCGCCGATACCCAGGCGTACAGTGCGCAGGTCCTGATGGAAGTGTTCATGGCCGCTGGACTTCCCGCAGGTGTGATCAACCTGGTGCATGTGGATGGCGCCACGGCGGGTGATGTGATCTTCAAGCACAAGGATTTCGCGGGCATCCACTTCACCGGTAGCACGAAGGTGTTCCGCCACATCTGGCAGGAGATCGGGAACAATCTGCCGATGTACCGCAACTACCCCCGCATCGTCGGTGAAACGGGCGGCAAGGATTTCGTGATCGCGCACCCGAGCGCTGAGGCCAAAGTCGTGGCCACGGCACTGAGCCGGGGCGCCTTCGAATACCAGGGACAAAAGTGCAGTGCTGCCAGCCGGGCTTACATCCCCGCGAACCTCTGGCCCGATGTGAAGAAGGAACTGCTCGCCGATGTGAACGACATGAAGATGGGCGACCCGCGTGACTTCTCGAACTTCATCGGCGCGGTGATCGACGAGCGCGCCTTCGACAAGATCAGCGGCTATATCGATAGCCTGAAGCAGGACAAGCGCAATGTGAAGATCCTGGCCGGTGGCAAGTGCGACAAGAAGACCGGCTACTTCATCGAGCCCACGGTCGTGGAAACGAAGGACCCGAAGAGCACCACCATGTGCGAAGAGATCTTCGGGCCGGTACTCACGATCTACGTGTATCCCGAGAACAAATGGGCGGACACCTTGAAACTGGTGGATTCCACCGGTGAATACGCCCTCACCGGTTCCGTGATCAGCAACAATCGCGCGAGCATCATCGAGGCGAGCGATGTGCTGCGCAATGCCGCGGGCAACTTCTACATCAACGACAAGCCCACGGGCGCGGTGGTGGGCCAGCAGCCCTTCGGTGGCGCGCGTGGCAGTGGCACCAACGACAAGGCGGGCAGCTACCTCAACTTGATCCGCTGGGTGAGCCCCCGCACGATCAAGGAGACCTTCGTGCCCCCGACCGATCACCGCTATCCGTTCCTTGGCTAGCCGCCTTCGAGAAGGGCCGTGCGATCAACGACGACGAAGCGATGGTTCCTAGTGCCTGGCCGATCACCGATCGCTTCGTCGCAGAGCCTCCTCGCGATGACGTTGGATCCACGATCGATCGTTCATTACCAGCTGTTTTTCGCGCAGCGCGCCGCTAACACTGTCGTCACCTTCGTTGCGTGAAGGACAAGCTGCTCCGCTTCATCCCTACTCGCTTGCGCAACCGCTATGGCTTGGGCATCGGCGTGTTCCTGCTGTACGTGTGTTTCCTCAGCGATTACGACCTCTACACCACGCTGAAGCTGCGCGCGGAATTGAGCAAGAAACGCAGCGAGCACGAGCGTTATGCGGAGGACATCCAACAGGTGCGCGCCGAACTGCAAGAACTCAACGGCGACCTCGTGTTGCTTGAGAAGTTCGCACGGGAGAAATACCTCATGAAGCGCGACAACGAGGATGTGTTCGTCCTCGTGCCGAAGCAATAGTCAAGAACGAGAGCAGAGCGTGATGTGCATCGCGCTTGCTCTCGTTCCTGTTCAGGATGCTCTTGCTCCTGCCCGTGAGGATCAATGATGATGCCCGCCCGGCCCATGCACGTGGCCGTGGCTCAGCTCATCGGCAGTGGCCTCGCGCACACCTGTGATCTCCACATCGAAGTTCAGCGTGACACCAGCGAGCGGATGATTGCCGTCCAGCAACGCATGCCCATCTGCTACTTCCTTCACTGTGAAGATGCCGTGCTCGCCGGCTTGGAACTGCATGCCGGCCTCCACTTTGCTGCCACCGAAACGATCCAGTGGAACACGCTGCAACAGCTCCTTGTTGAACTCGCCATAGCCCATTTCGGGCGCCACCACCGCGGTGAACTTGTCACCGGCCTTGCGGCCCTCCATCTGTTGCTCAAGGCCCGGAACGATCTGCTGCCCGCCCTGTATGTAGGCGAACGCATCATGACCTTCGGACGAATCAAGGGTATTGCCCTCGTTGTCGCGGAGGGTGTAGTGGAAGGAGACCACCGAGTTCTTCTGGACCTGCATGGGATCGTGTTGGAGGACAAAGAAAAGGCGATCCCGCAACCGTCGCGATCAGTACTTCACCACACGCGTGCGGTAATGTTCGCTGCCACTGAACAGGTCTAGCACATACCTACCTCGTGCAAGCGCCGAAACATCCACTTGGCCCGCAGCGACCGGAAGACTCAACGTGCGGCCCACCGCATCGGTGAGCGTGATGGTCTTCACCACCAGGCCACCGGGCAAGGTGATGTTCAACCGATCGGTGCATGGGTTGGGCGCGACGCGGATGTCTTCCACCGAAGCGGAGGAGATGCCCGCCGTCGTGCAATCGAGCGAGGAAGCCAACGATGTGTTGCGCGATGAAATGAAGGACTTCAGGCCGCGCACGGTCTGGTTCCCACCGCCACCACCTCCACCGCCACCTTGCACCGTGATGTCACTGGCGATGTTGGTAAGGAACTGCAGATAGGTGTATTGCTTGTTCACATCCGCGTTCACGTGGTCCTGGATCAGTGCCTTGATGGAATCGATGCGTGGGTCCAGGTAGGCGTTGCTGAAGTTCTCCTTCACGGCGCAATAGGCGTTCTGGTAGTCCAGGCGCAGCGCAGGTATCGTGGTGATCTTCGTCATCAGCGGTCGATTGGCGGCCACGTAGTAAGGCGAAAGGGTAAGTGCGTTCTGCCCTTGCGCGGGATAGGAGCCGAAGGCCATGTTCGCATCCCAGTGTATCCAGTTCCACTGCAGCGTGGTGCTGTCGTGATAGAGATAGTAGTTGCGCGCACTTTGGATGTAGGCATCGAGGTTTCCGAACAGGTTGTCCAAGGCCAGTGACTTCAGCAATGGTGTCCACACGAACATGGAGGGAAGGTCCGCCTGCACTTCGGTATCGGTGCCGTTGTTCAGCGCATCCAGCAGTTCAATGAGGTCGGTCCAGTTGTTCTCGGTCTCGTTCGTTTTCAGTTCGTAGTGTGATGTATAGCTGCTCGGGGCGTTCCCGTAATACTTCAGATCAGCCTCTGCGTTGCCACCACCACCTCCTCCCCCGCCGAAATTGTCCGCGGCTTTGAAGAGGTTGCCATCGTTGTCGTCCACCCAGCGATCAAGGAAGTTCTTGTCCACGGCTTCCACCATGTCATAGAAACCCCAGAAGGTGCCGTTCATGTAAATGTTGGCATACTGCACGCGAGGAACCAGCACGCCTTGGTCACGGCAGTAATCGAAGAAGATCTTCTCCCGCATGAAGGTGGGGTCGCTCCAGCAGTTGTTGAAGTGCAGCTTGGTGACACCATGGAACTTCTGGTTGATGAAGTCATTGAAGTCCACCTTGAACGACTTCTTGTTGCCCGGGTGGTTGTAGCTGCTGTTGCCCTTGAGTGCCACGGAAATGCTATCGAAGCTGTAGGTACCCGTTGCATCCGTGATGGTAACGCTGCCCGTAAGCTCTTCTCCCGCATCGTTGGTGTAGTAGGTGGTCAGGGTGGTCCAGAAGGCCGGGTCGGTGAAGGTGATGTGCACCTCGATCACCTGATCGGTATTGAAGAGGCTGTCGCTGGGGGCCTGGGCGAACGACAACGCAGCGATCAGCAAAGAAGGGAAGATGGAAACTTGGCGCATCCTCAGGTGGACTTTGGGCTTCAGACGACAACGCTAGGCAGAACCCTTCGGCCATACCGAGGATCAACGACGAAACCGAACTTCGCCACGATGGAGAAGATGGAACTGTTCGATGCTTTCCCTCCCGCCACGCGCGAGCAATGGGAGGCCGTGATCAAGAAGGAACTGAAGGACAAGGAGCTTTCCGCCCTGAACGTCCGGGTAGCGAGCACGGACCTTTCGCCGTTCCACATGGCCACTGATGGCACCGCGTTCAGTGGTCGCCGACGTGGTGTGCAACGCAAGGGGAACACCTGGCGGGCCTGCATTGAGGTAGCTCCAGCGGACCCGGATGCCAGTGATCTGCTGTTGGAGGGCCTTATGGGCGGTGCTGATGCCGTGCGCGCGACCGGCGATGACCTGACCAAGGTGCCCGACATGCTTAGGGATGTGCTGCTCGGCGCCATCGATCTTCAACTGCCGGGCGGTGGCCAACCGCTGCTCAGTTGGGTGTTGAAGCAAGCGAAGGCCCAAGGAGTTCCGGACGCTGAACTCAGCGCCTACATCAGTGCGCCGATGAACCCCGAGGTGATCGCGATGCTGCGGACCTTCCCCTGTGTGCGGATCACCGAGATCGATGTTACCCAGCATGACCATTCCATATCGCTGCTTGCCCTGGAGCGTGGTCGCGCTGCTTTGAAAGAAATGATGGCCAACGGCATGACCATCGATGATGCCTGCGCACGCGTCCAGTTCTCGTTCAAGTTGGGCGATGACCTTTTCCACGAGGTAGCCCGTCTCCGCGCGTTCCGCGAAGCATGGGCAGCCGTTGTGGATGAGTTCAAACCGGACCACGACTGCTCGAACACAACCTGGATCCAAGCTATCGTTTCCTACCCCGCCGTCACGCCCACAGGAGCCGAAGCACCCGTCCACTCTCCACACCAGAATCTGATCCGTGCAACACTGCAAGCCATCAGCGCGATCATCGGCGGGTGCGACGGGCTTACGATCCCAGCTCCTGCGCTGCCTGAGGGCGATGGGCTCGCACGCCGCATCGTCCGCAACATCCACAACCTGCTCCGCGACGAGAGCTTCCTGGGGCGTGTGGCCGATCCGATCGGGGGATCCTACACCGTCGAACAACTCACCTCCACGCTCGTCAAAGCGCTGACCAATAGGGAAAGTGCTACCCAGTCAGCAGCTGTCGCTTCGAGCGGAGTCGAGAAGCAACAGCCAGCGGCCAGCATTCCGAACAGAGAAGAGATCCCCCTCAAGTCCTTCTATACGCCCGTCGACACGGAGCAACTGGAGCACCTGGACTTCGCGGCCGGCATCCCGCCGTACCTGCGCGGTCCCTACGGCAGCATGTACGCCATCCGTCCGTGGACCATCCGGCAATACGCGGGCTTCAGCACCGCCGAGGAGAGCAACGCCTTCTACCGCCGCAACCTCGCGGCCGGGCAGATGGGCCTCAGCGTCGCTTTCGACCTGGCCACGCACCGCGGCTACGACAGCGACCACCCGCGCGTGAAGGGCGATGTGGGCAAGGCCGGTGTGGCCATCAGCAGTGTGGAGGACATGAAGATCCTCTTCGACAGCATCCCGCTCGACAAGATGAGCGTGAGCATGACCATGAACGGCGCCGTGCTGCCCATCATGGCCTTCTTCATTGTCGCGGCGGAGGAACAAGGCGTTGCCCCCGAACAGTTGCAAGGCACCATCCAGAACGACATTTTGAAGGAGTTCATGGTGCGCAACACCTACATCTATCCACCGGGTCCAAGCATGCGTATCGTGGGCGACATCTTCTCGTATTGCGCGAAGAAGATGCCCAAGTTCAACAGCATCAGCATCAGCGGCTACCACATGCACGAGGCCGGTGCGCCTGCCGACCTGGAGCTCGCCTACACGCTCGCGGACGGCATCGAGTACGTGCGCACCGGCATGGCCGCGGGCATGAAGGTGGACGAGTTCGCCAACCGCCTCAGCTTCTTCTGGGGCATCGGCATGGACCTCTTCATGGAAGTGGCCAAGATGCGTGCGGGCCGTTTGCTCTGGGCGAAACTGCTGCAGGAGATCGGTGCGAAGGACAAGAAGAGTTTGGCGTTGCGCACGCACTGCCAGACGAGCGGCTGGAGCCTCACCGCGCAGGATCCTTTCAACAACGTGGCACGCACCACGGTGGAAGCACTGGCGGCCGTGCTCGGTGGAACTCAAAGCCTGCACACCAACTCCCTGGACGAAGCCATCGCATTGCCCACGGACTTCAGCGCCAAGATCGCGCGCGACACCCAGCTTTACCTGCAGAAGAACAGTGGCATCACGAAGTGGATCGATCCGCTCGGCGGCAGCTACTTCGTGGAGAGCCTCACGCACGAACTGGTTAATAAGGCCTGGGCTCGGATCAAGGAAGTGGAGGAGCTCGGCGGCATGAGCAAGGCCATCGAGACCGGTCTGCCGAAGATGCGCATCGAAGAAGCAGCCGCGAAACGTCAGGCCCGCATTGATACCGGAAAGGACAGGATCATCGGCGTGAACGCGTTCGTGACAGCGGAAGAAACGAAAATGGAGCTCCTCGAGGTGGACAATACCAAGGTGCGCGAACAACAGATCGAACGCCTGCGCATCATGAAAGCCGCACGCGACGAAGGGCACGTGGCCGCGTCGCTAGCCGCTTTGACGCGTGCTGCGAAGGGCACGGAGAACCTGCTTGAACTGGCTGTTACCGCTGCGCGTCATCGTGCGACGCTGGGCGAGATCAGCGATGCCCTTGAGCAGACCTTCGGCCGGTACAGTGCGACCATCCGCAGCATCAGCGGAGTTTACTCAGCCGAAAGCATGCAGGACCCCGAGATGAAGGAGGCCATGCGCCTAGCCGATGAATTCGCCCAGAAGGAAGGCCGCCGTCCGCGCATCCTGGTGGCTAAGATGGGCCAGGATGGGCACGACCGCGGCGCCAAGGTGATCGCCACCAGCTTCGCCGACATCGGCTTCGACGTGGACATCGGCCCGCTGTTCCAAACGCCGCAGGAAGTGGCCAAGCAGGCCATCGAGAACGACGTGCATGTGCTGGGTGTGAGCAGCCTTGCCGGCGGCCACAAGACCCTGGTGCCCGAGGTGATCAAGGAATTGCGCGAGACCTACAACCGCCCCGATATCCTGGTAGTGGCCGGTGGCGTGATCCCGCCGAACGACTACGACTTCCTCAAGCAGGCCGGATGCTTCGATGTGTACGGGCCGGGGACGAAGATCCCGGTGGCGGCGAAGGGGATCATTGAGGCGTTGATCAAGAAACCAGCTTAGTCAGATCCGTGGGATTCGGGTTCAATCTTCTGATCTTTCCGTTACTCATTCTTAGCGGGGTTATCGCGCTAACTTGGTTACTACTTACCCCTGCAGAGAACAAGGCGAAGACGGTCAAATGGATAGCCAGGCTTTACGGACTGGGCTTCCTGGCGTTGATGGGACTATTCGGACTGGCACATTGGGCAGATGCACTAAGAACTCCGATCCAACCCTGTCGAACCGATCTCATCGGTGTCTACCGTGTGGATAGGGACATGTATCCGGGACCTCAAGCCAACTGGCAGTATGAGCACCATCGTATCCTGATCACCGAACAGGACTCCCTCATCTTGGAGATCTTGAAAAACGGAAAGGTGCTCAAGCGGTTTGCCCGCGCGTTCGAACCTGTCCCGGTATCCGGGTTGCGGCATTTCAGGTGGCAATTCGCGGATGACAACGACAGCCTATATCATCATATCATCGCTACTGAACCCATCATGATCAGATCGCATTCCAGCTTCTACTACGTCTTCCCATCGAACCGTTACGGGAACATGTTCCTCCGCAAAGTGGAATAATGGCTGCGACCCGATCAGGGTCGAATGCCCGTTGGGCTGGGCCAACAATAGGCAGTGCCCCCTCGCTGGCGCGGATCTGTGATCCGTGCCCTGACCTGCCAAGGAGCTTTCCAAGTCCGGCATCTCTTCCAATGGATCCACGACGAACAGCCGGTCCGGTTCTTGCGCAATGTCTCGTTCCGTTTGCAACTGTGGAATTACATCCCCGGACGACGCGTTGCTTTTCGCTCGAACTGATATTTGCCGCATGCTGCATCTGCGTTTGGATCGGCGTGACTATGCCGTGGCCGTGCTGGCCGTCATAGCGGCTCTGCTGCTGCGCGCGATCATGGATCCCGTGCTCGGCGATCAGCTGCCGTTCTACGCGTTCTATTTCTCGGTGATGGCCGCAGCCGCATGGGCCGGTGCTGTGCCCGCGCTACTGTCGCTCACGATCAGTTTCTTCTGCGCCACGTACCTTTTCGTAGCACCGCGTTACTCGCTCACCTTCACGGATGAGTCCACCCTGCTCAACGCCTTCCGTTTCATCACGCTGGGTAGTGCGATCGCGCTGGTGGGCGGATGGATGCGCGTACAGCATGCCCGATGGCGCTCTGAAATGACCGAACGGAAGATCCGTGAAGCGGAGGCTGTGCGCCGGATGGAAGAAAGCGTGAGCGCATTGGCCAGCTTGGGTGATGGATTGATCACCGTCGATCCCAATGGCAGAGTGACCTTCATGAACCGTATGGCCGAGGAACTGTGTGGTTGGTCATTGGCCGAGGCAAAGGGGCGATCGGTGGAAGCTGTCTTCCAGTTGCTTCAGCCCCATGAAGACGTGCAGCTCGAAAGTCCGGCCCTGCGTGCCTTGCAGGAGCAGCAGGTCATTACTGTTCCACGTGGCACCCGTTTGGTGACACGATCGGGCACCGTATGCCCCATCGACGACAGCGCCGCACCGATACGGGATGCCTCAGGCATCATCACCGGCGCCGTGATCGTGTTCCGCGGGATCGATAACGCCGAAGAGAACGCGTTCACGGTGCTGAACATCCAATTGCATCCGGTGGATGGTAGCCAGCTTCCCCTGAACAGGAGCGAGGAGAAGAACCTGGAACGTGCTTGTAGGAAATGGCTGGAGCGCGAGTGGCGGATGGATCGTCGTGCAGTGCGCATGGTGGCGCTCAACGGCTTCGACCTCATCGTGCGTCAGGAATCAGCGGAGCTACAGAAGGACGGGCCATCAGAGGTGCGCTTCATCGTTTCCTATCAGCGCTGAGCGCACAGTGCAGGCCGATCGACGTCGCATTGAACACACTTTGGCGATCTTCGGCGCTGAGTGGGAACGACGCAATGGTCATCTCAACATCGACGACACGCGTTGGCGGGAGGCCTCGTCCTTCTTATCACCGCTTGGTTCTCTGTCGGCTGGCATCAGTGCGATGAGTATTACCAGATCCTTGAGTTCGGCTCCTACAAGCTGGGTCTGACCCCACCGAACGACCTGGCCTGGGAGTTCGGCGCCCGGATGCGCCCCGCGTTGCAACCACTGTTGGTCGTTGTGGTGCACCACCTTTTCCAGCTTTTCGGTTCCACCGATCCGTTCCTGATCACGTTCGTGCTTCGACTTCTCTCGGCCGCATTGTTCTGGAGGGCCACCACGCTCATGGTGCGGGCCTTTGGTGGCAGCTTACGCGAACCGGTGCTGCTCCATTGGTTCGTGCTGTTGTCCTACTTCTTATGGATCGCCGTTTACAACGGTGTCCGCTTCTCCTCCGAAAGTTGGTCAGGTTCCTTGTTCACGATCGGTTTCGCCTTGCTCATGCTGGATCGCGAACGCTTGCGTACGTGGCTGCTCGCCGGTGCGTTCTTCGGACTCGCCTTCGTCGTTCGCTTCCAATCCGCCTTGCTCATCGCAGGGATCATGTGCTGGGCCGCGTTCATCGACAAGGCCTCCGTGAGGAAGTTCGTTTCACTGGCTGGCGGTGTGCTTCTCGCCCTGCTGCTCGGCATCATCATCGACCATTGGTTCTATGGCGAGTGGGTCATCAGCCAATGGAACTATTTCGTCGAGAACATCGTGCATGGCAAAGCGGAGTCCTTCGGGGTCGATCCATGGTACGCCTACTTCCTTCAGGCCATCGAACGCGGTATACCACCAACGAGCCTCATCTATGTGCTCGCTCCGTTCGTCCTGCTCGTGTTCGCAAGGCGTGATGCCATCACATGGACGATCGTTCCTTTCATAGCTGGTCATGCGCTTATCGGGCACAAGGAACTGCGCTTCCTCTTCCCCATGCTCGGGCTCATGCCGATCGTGATCGTGCGCGCGATCGATCTTCTGCGCCGGCAGCGTTGGCCACATCTGCTGGATACAGCGGCCATTCGGTGGGGCGTGGGATTCTTCTGGCTCACCAACCTGATCGTGCTGGCCGTGGTCATGTTCAAACCTGCGGATGATCAGCTGCCCATGTACAAGCAACTCTACAAGGATTATCCGGATCGTATATCCGTTTACCACACCGGCATGGACCCCTTCGATCGCGCACGGCCCATGCATTACTACCGTCGCGCGCAATGGGAACTCAAGGGCGCGCTCACGGACAGCACGACAATAACCGAAGATGCTCCGATCCTGGTCGCGACGATCCATCCTGAAGGAACGCAGGAGCGATGGCCGGATGCGCGTATCGTATACCGCGCTCTGCCGGAATGGGTTTCACGCTTCAACGTGAACGGCTGGCTGGACCGTACGGACCAGTGGTACGTGCTGGAGGTGCGGCCCTGACCGGGCGTGCGTAGACTTGCGGTGCAACACCAGCACACCATGCCCTCTCTCGACATCGTAAGCAAGGTTGACGGACAAACCCTCGATAACGCGCTGAACAGCGCCCGGCGCGAAGTAGAGAACCGCTACGACCTGCGTGGCAGCAACAGCACCATCGAGTACGATAAGAAGACCATGATCATCAAGGTGGGGACCGAGGACCACCTGAAACTCGATTCCATCATTGACATCCTGCTCGAGCGCAGCACCAAGCAGCGCATCGATGTGAAGAGCTACGACCTGAAGGAGGAGCCACAGCCCAGCGGCAAGCTCCTGTACAAGAACATCAAGGTGCAGAACGGCATTGAAAGGGAGAAGGCGAAAAAGATCATCAAGGCGATCAAGGACATGAAGTTGAAGGTGGAACCACAGATACAGGAGGACAAGATCCGCGTGAGCAGCAAGAAGATCGACGATCTGCAGGCCGTGATGTCGATGTGCCGCGCCACGGACTTCGAAGTGCCCCTGCAGTTCGAGAACATGAAATGAACCGACCGGGCATCGCTACCCGGCCCACTCGCGTCTTTCCACCATATCGGTCACCCATGCGAAAGCAACTCCTCTCCTTCCTCACGCTGATCTGCTGCACCGCTTCGGCGCAGACCTACTACTACATCAACGCCATCACGGTGAACCCGCCTTCGCCCACCACTGCGGATGATGTGATGGTGACCTTGAACGGCGACCTGTCGAACACCGCGGCCATCATCAATGGCACATCCTTCCTGGTGAACGGGTTCAGTGTGAACATCATCGTATCGGCATCGCAGCCGGGCATCGGACTGGATGTGCTGACCCCGCATCAGGAGTCGTTCGACCTGGGTCCGCTTCCTGCGGGCACGTATACCATCACTATCGACGGCCAGTTCATCCAGGACCTGGCTCCATCGGCCCAGCACCAGTTCATCGTGAGCGGTGGCGATGAAGCAGCATGCGATAGCGTGGTCATCTACGACATCTCATGGCAACCGTTCACGGATACCGCTCTTGAAGTGTATGCTGGCAATCTGAGCCAGGAGTGCTTCGATTACCCTCAGTTCATCCTGCTGAACGGAACCGATACGGTCGCTGAAGAAACGGTCAACTTCTTCTGCCTGCCTTCAAGTGCCTCGCATGTCCTGGATATCGGAAGTGCTGGTATACCGGAAGTACCTTTCTCGGGCGAACTGCACTTATGGACCGCCTTTCTGACCACGCCGGCTTGCATCTTCGACGTAAACGTCGATCTCTGCCCTGACACGGCCTGCCGGAACCTGATCGCCTACGTGCAGAACGTTGGCGACGCGCTGTCCAATGCCGTGCTTCAGTGGTACGTGAACGACGACAATGGGACGGCGGTGGCTGAAGGACAGTTCGCGTTGTCTGGCTCGCAACAGAGCGATGCGGATACCATGTGCCTTCCACCGGGTCATTACACCTTGGTGGCCATGTCCGGTGTGCCGCTCACAGGTGGTCAATTGATACTTGGCGTGGGTTCGGGCCACCAGTATGCCATCGACCGGATGATCCAACTGCCACCGGGAGCCGGTGGAGGCCAGTTGCCTTTCACCTTCTACGGTCCGTGCATCGACCCCGACAATGGGCTGATCGAGAACATGGGAGCGTCCGGTCTGTCGTTCGGTTATAGCGATGGCGCTGTGATCGTTCGCTCTACAGGCGAGGGCTCCATTGGACGGTTGGAACTTCTGGACCATACAGGACGTCTCTTGCGGATCCTGGTCAGTGCATCGTCAACAGCGTTCATCAACGTCAGCGATCTGGCATCCGGGATGTACATCATCCGCACGGACAACCACGGCTCGGGCACGTTCATCCGCTGATCTTTCGCCCGAAGAAAATGCGAAGCGCGCCTTACGGGGCGCGCTTCGAGTATCCTGGCCTCCGAGCTTACGGGCTTGGACAGAGGCTTTTTCTGCACTTGGCTTTTATTGCCTCATATGACCAGGGGTCTTTTGTTCGGAAGGACCATTATCGTCATTCCTGGTAGTTCAACGCTGGCGCCACTACGAAGGTTGCACATGCGCCGAAAAAAAACCTTGCGGATCAGGAACCGGTGGGAGTGGATAGAGCACTGGCAAGGATCTTTCGGCCCTTGTGATCAGAGTGTCCCCGTACCCTTCAGGATGAGAACGAACATGAAGGTCATCAGGAAGTTGTGCATGAAGAGGATCACCGCGATCCAGTTCACCATCACCTTACCGGTGGCCCCAAGGTCCGGGAACAGTTTCTTGTTGTTCAGGGCGATGATCGGCAGTGGCACAGTGACCATGAGGAACAGCACGGCCAAGGCTTTGAAGACGAATGGGTCGGCGCAGATACCGAAGAGCAGGTGCGCGTAATAGAAGCCGATGCCTGCGAAGGAGAGCAACAGCAGTCGCGTGAACATTCGGGCCTCGGCCACCATTTTGCTTTTCGTTGACATACCCAAGACGCGCGGTTTCTACGTGGTTGCGCGCCGCGTGTTGCACTTTTTTCAACAAGGACAAGGGATACAGAGAAGCAACTGTTCGCTATGCCTTGCGTCGCGCCAGATGCACGAACGATGCACCGGCGATGGCACAGGCCGGCAGGAACCACTCCCAAGCGAAATCGCTCGGCATATAACCGTTGAACTGCGCCAGCGCCCTTCCGCAGGACGGAACGACCCAGAGGGAACGCCAGCCACCATGCTGCAGTGCCCACTTCGCCGGCGGTATCAGGAACGTTCCAAGTATCACAGCACCGCTGCCCCACCATGACAGCCTATGCCACCAGGTCGGAGCTTCGGATCCTCGATCAGCGTTCCTCAGAAGCACCAGACCCAGAAGGATCATACCCAAGGAGACGAGGCAGGGCGCGAGCACAGGTCCGACCCAAAGCATGGGTACGAGGAACAGGATGTCCTGATCGTGCAAGCTCTGTGGCCAATCGAGTATGGCCTTCAAGAAGACGTAGTAGAAAATGTCCCACACGCCGAAAGCGAAGCAGTAATAACCGAAGCGTTGCATCGAGGACCGAACGAGCAACGCACCGGGCGCGAACAGCATGATCATCGTTGCCAGTTCGCGGAACAGTTCCATGTAGACCAGACGAACGTCCATCGGTGCCAATGGAAAAGTGAAACCGGTCGGGTAGAGAAAGGCGCGAGCGTAGACCACGACGGCACTCTCCAGGAAAGCCATGGACACAGCGAAAAGGAACAACCACACCAGCGGTCGCCACCACCTGCTATCCGGCCCTGCCCCTTTCAATGCAGTGTCAACAACGCGAGCGCGGCGCCGATCAGTACGGTCACGAAGCGCCGTGCATTGAAGCGATGGTCCGGGGTGGCCTCGAAGATGATGGTCGTGCTGATGTGCAACAGCATTCCGATCGCGATGGCCAACGCTCCCGACAGGAAATTTCCACCGATCGCATCGCCACCCAGATGGCCGGCCGCGATACCCAGGGGTAGTGCGCACGCGAACACGATCATCATGATCCATGACCGCAGGAATGGAACATCCGAGCGGCGCAGCACGGTAGCCAGCGCGATCGCCATCGGGATCTTGTGCATGATGACCCCGGCAACGAACGAGCTATTGCCACGCACCGTCGGATCAGCGAAAGGTATTCCCTCGGTGAAAGAATGGATGCACAGACTGAGCAACGTGGTGAACGGCAACCGCTGTGAATGCTCATGAAGCACGTGCACATGGCCATGCTCGATGCCGTGACTGAAGAACTCCAGCACCACTTGCAAGAGGAATCCGGCGACCACCCAGATGCCGATGCGTTCCCCGCCCTGCTCGTAAAGTTCGGGCAGCATGTGCACCACGGTAACGGTCAGTAGGAACGCCCCGCTGAACGCCAACAGCAGTTTGATGTCCTGTGAGCGGGCCTGGCTTCGCTGCACCCAAAGCCCTGCGGCCAGTGGCAGTAGAACGAACAAGCAGATAAGCGGCAGGATACCCATCAGGCTTCGGTGCTACCGGTCATGCGCGTCAGCGGTTTACGCGCCCAAACGACGATGCGCTCCGAGCGTTCCGCATCGAAGCACAGCGAGCGAGGTCCGTCGGTTATCCGTTCGATCACCAGACCGGCACGCTTCACCAGGGCTGCCACCTCCGGTCCGGACCACGCGTGCACCCGTTCCTCGAAGCAGCGGACGGCACCTTGATCCTCCACCGTGATGCGCTTCACGATGTCCTTTCCTTCCATGTTCCGCTGGATCGAGAAGTTCACATGCTCTTCCGTGTGATGCTCCTGACCCACCAACGCCCGACCGACCCGCTGGCCGTTCAACAGGTCGAGCACGAAAAGCCCGTTCGGCTTCAACGCGATGGCCGCGGCATCCACCGCTTGTTGGTCATCCTCACGACGCGGTGAATATCCCAAGCTGGTGAACAAGCAGACCACCAGGTCGAACTCGGCTTCTGCCAGGGGATCGCGCATGTCATGCACGCGCAGGTCAGCTTCAGGGACGAGCCTCCTGGCTTCCTCGATGCTCTCTGGCGAAAGGTCAATGCCGGTGACCCGCGCTCCGGCAAGGGCGAAGCAGCGCACATGCCTACCTCGGCCACAACCCATGTCCAGAACACGCGCTCCGCGTACCGGTCCGGTGTGCTCGATGATGGCGGAGACCCACTCCTGGGCTTCCTGCTCATCACGATGGCCGTAAAGCAGCTTGTAATAACGGGTGCCGAACCACTCCTTGTACCACGCCATGTCCGCTGGAGAAGCCGCGAAGCTAACCTCCCATGGTTCACAGTTCTGTGGAAAACTCCGGCCCGATGCACAGACCGGAGCGATAAGCATCGGGTTGCTTTGTTCCATGCGTGAAGCAACCCTCTCCGGTGGGCTCGAGCTCGTGTCGGGCATCAGCCAGGATCTGGACCGTGCGAGGGTCATGCTCACCTTCCAAGGCGGGCTCACGCCTGAACTCATCACCGCCCTGCTCGGCTCGGTAGAACTGCGCATGAGCACGATCGAACCGGACGCGCGCTTGAGGAAGCGGGTATTCAGCGTGGTCATGGAGTGCCTACAGAACCTTTTCCATCACCATTCAACGAGCACGGATGCACGTTCTGGCGGAACGCAGGGGATCGTGATCATCGCTCAGAGCGAAGGCGGTTATTCGGTGATCACGGGCAATCGGATCGCGAGCGATGAGGTCCAGGAGTTGAAAGACCACTTGGATCGTGTGAACGGGTGCGATACCGTGCAGTTGCGTGAACTGTACCAGCATACACTGAGCAACGGCCGCTACGGCAGAAGAGGTGGCGCAGGTCTCGGCATCATCGATCTGGCCCGCCGCAGTGGCCGTAAACTCGAATATGGATTCGTCCCGCTGGACAACGCGGATGCGTTCTTCAGCCTCAACGTGAACGTTACCGCCTGAAACAAGACCATGGCACCGATGATCCTGGAAGGAACCCCGAAAACACCGAGCGTGAACTTCGATGATGCCACGGGCATGCTCGAACTGAAGGGCCGGAGCATTCCTGAGAATTCGATCGAATTCTACAAACCGTTCATCGATTGGATCGACAAGTACGCGCGGGATCCGCGTCCAAGAACGGTGCTCAGCATCCAGCTCGAGTATTTCAACACGAGCAGCAGCAAGTGCATTCTTGATCTGTTCAAGAAGCTCGAGCTGATCAGGACCACCGGCAATGAGGTGGTGGTGCACTGGCACTATGAGCAGGATGACGAGGACATGCTGGAGGCTGGCGAGGATTACCAGGCGATCATCAACATACCGTTCAAGATGATCCAGATCGAGGAAGTGGACGGCTCGAAGAGCTGAGCAGCGATCACGCCGCTTTCTCCCACGGCTTTTGACTGAGCCGTTGTATCAGTTTCGGCATCAGGTCGAACTTCAGGGCAACGGAAAGGAGAACGGTCATCAACCACAGGAAGATCAGGTTCGCCCATAGCGTTGGCATCACTCCCCAAGGCATGCGCTTGCCCGGCGAATAGAAGTGCGCGGTGAAGAAGCCACCCTCCGGCGGCGGTACGTAGATCGGATCGCTTTTCTGGATCAGTTCTCCTTCGGACTCCACGAGCACGTTCACATCGTTCTTGTTGGTCACGTGATCGGCCAGGCTCTCGTTGCGGTGGCCATCGAGCAGGGCGAAATATTCCTTGCGCTGCTCCGGTGTGGCGGTGTAGCGGGCGATGATGCGCTCCTTCTCCCGCTCCGCCCTGCGGTAGGCCTCGCGGTAGTGTGAGGTGAGCACCACCAGTGAAGCATCCAACGCATCGAGCGTGGCGAGGTCGACATGTTCCTTGGTCAACTTGTCCATCATCGGGAAGCTGAATCCCTTCAGTCCACGCATCTCCTTGGTCATCTCGTTGCGCATGAGCGCCACGTCGGATGCCAGGGTGGAACGGTCATCCCCGCGTTGGAGACAGCGGCGCATCTCGGCAATGCGCTCCTGCAGGTCGCGCACCCACAGGTCCTTCTTCCAGTTGGCCGTCTTCATGCGCTGGTCATAAGCGTAGAAGATGCGTTCGTAGGCGTTGTTCTGGTACTGGGAAACGGCAAGGCCCTCGTAAGCCCAGCGACTCGCCATGATGTTCCCGATCCAAGGCACGCTCTTCTCACTGGCGAACCAGGGATGGAGCTTGTCGAAACGGACGATGATCCCGCTGAAGAGCAACTGCGGGATGATCAGCACGGGAATGACGATGTAGATCACCTTGGCGCTGTTGAAGCTCGCGCTCACGTTCAGGCCGAGCACGTTCGCGAAACAGGCGGTGGTGAAAAGCACCGCCCAATGCGTGAAGGTCATTCCCTCGAAACCGAGCACCAAGGTTCCGACCACCGCGAAAAGGAACGTCTGTATACCGCTGATGATGAAGAGCAGTGAGATCTTGCTGAGCAGGTAGCTGGCCTTGCTCAGGGAAAGGAACTTCTCACGCTGGATGATCTTCTTGTCGCGGATGATCTCCTCCGCCGCCACGGTAAGGCCGAGGAACAGCGCCACGATAACAGCGATGAAGAGGTACTGGGGTACGTTGTCGTTCCTGCGGAAAATGTACCCGGTCTCATCCGCACTGCGGTAGTAGCGCAGGAAGAAGGCCATGACGAACGCCAGCGCCGGTGCCTCGATCAGGTTGATGAGGACGTACTGGCGGTTGGCGAGCTTGCTGAGCAGGTCACGCTTGAAGAACGTGGCCATCTGTTGCAATTTCCCCGGTGCACGGAAAGTGCTTTTCGGCACATTGATGCCATCCGGCACCTTGCTCACCCGCACTTCCATCTGGGCGCGGAACACTTCGTTCCACGCTTCCGGGCTGATGCGGCGTTGATCCGTCTCGTTCCCGTACTCGTCAACGATGCGCGCCTCCAGGATATCGAAGATCTGCTCCGGGTTCACATTGCCGCAGGCTGCACATTGGCCAACGTCGCTGTTCACCTGGCCCGTGACCTTCTTGAAATACACCACGGCATCAACGGGATCCCCGTAATATACCGGATGTCCTTCCTGGTCCATCAAGAGCAGGCGATCGAAGAGCTTGAAGATCTCCGATGAGGGCTGGTGGATGACCACGAAGACGATCCTGCCTTTGAGCGCGAGCTCCTTCAGCAGGTCCATGATGTTCTCGCTATCACGGGAGCTCAGACCGCTAGTGGGTTCATCCACGAACAGCACGCTCGGTTCCCTGATGAGCTCCAGTGCGATGTTCAAACGCTTGCGCTGCCCACCGCTGATGGTCTTCTCCAGAGGACTACCCACTTTCAGGTCCTTCGTCTCATAGAGGCCAAGGGTCTGAAGCAGGCGTGTAACACGTTCCCCGATACGATCCTCCGTCTGATCACCGAAGCAGAGCTTGGCGTTGAAGAAGAGGTTCTGGTAGACGGTGAGTTCCTCGATGAGCAGATCATCCTGGCTCACGTGACCGATCACGCCGCGGATGCGATCGCTCTCCGCGTGGACATCGATGCCATTGATGGTCACACGCCCCTTGCTGGGCTTCAGGTTTCCGTTCAGCACGTTGAGCAGCGTGCTCTTGCCACTGCCGCTCCCGCCCATGATACCGATGAGCTTGCCGCTCGTTTCGGCCATGTGCAGTTCATGCAATCCCACGCGGCCGTTCGGGAACGCGTATTCGATGGAATCCGCTTTGAAGACGAGCCGTTCCCTGCCTTCGCCGTTGAGGAAGCTGGCGAGGATATCGCTGTAGTAGATGGGCTGCCCGTTGGGCGGACGTACAGAGGATCCGTTGCTCAGCACATACGCTTGGTCAGCATGCACGGGCTGACCGTTGAGCAACAACCGGTCGTTCCCGGTGTAGCGCATTAGATAAAGCCCGACGCTGGGAACATGCAATACGCGCATTTCCCCGTTCAATCCATGGGCATGCAGGTGCCGTGCCCGCTCGGTGACCGCCCCCACTGCAGCGTCGATGTAAAGCATGTCGGCCGCATCCTGTCGGATGTTCGCTGCTTCCACGAAAGCGCGGCATCGGGCGAATTCACCCTGCCCGATGTTGAACGCGTCCGCAACGGTGCTCACGAACTCCTGCTCCTGATCGCCCACATCGCCACCTGCATGGATCAGTTCCAGCAGGTGAACGAGCACGATGAACTTCTGCCGCTGCGCCAGTTCCTCGTTCACTTGCGCGCAGATCTTCAACACCTTCACACTGTTCAGGCTGGTGCGCTTGCGGCCACGCTGGCTGGCACCACCACTGGCGTGGAATGCAGCTACGAACGCCTCGAACACGGCGAGGTGCGCGGCAGCCTGCTCCGGGGAGAACTGTTGACGCAAGAACCGCGAAACGACGGAGTTGCCGCTGCCCCCCGGCGCTGAAGCACCATCAACCTTCGCGATGATCGCGAACAGTTGCAACAGGGCCTTCAGGATCTTCTCGCTCATGTGGGCGCAGCTTCTCCCTCAAAAGGAACAGGGAAAAGGAGGCCTCTCTACGGAGGAACCGAACGAAAGTTCCGAGCCCGACCGAACTACTTCTTGAAGCCGATGAGCATGACCGCGCAACCGGAATTGACCTTGGCGGGGTCCAGCGTGGCCTCGATCGTGACATCGATGGTCTGTGCGATGGACAGATCCCAATACGGATCGTTGTTGTACTCCTTGTTGGTGAAGAGCACGTTCCGATCACGATCGAGTACACTGAAAACAAGGTTACCGTCGCTCGTACCGCTGCAAGCGGCAACGCGGTAGGTTGTGCCCCCGAACAGCGTGAGACCGAACTCCGCGATCTCATCGTCCCTCAGCAGCGCACGGTAGAACTGGCCGTCCGGGATGTATGCTGTTGTGATGTGCTTCTCGCAAATGGAAGCGATGGTGTCGCATTGCGCCTGGGCCGCGAGCGCGGACAGGGATGTGCCCGCGACCAGCAACAATGATCTGATAATGGAACGCATGGTTCAGGCCGTGATCTGGTTGCGCAATGCGGCTACTTTGCTGGCGATAGCGGCCAAGGTGCCTGGCGCCATGGTAACCGTGGACGTGCTGTTGATGAAGGTGGTCTTGTGCGATGCATCCACCGTAGGAGGCTGGTACTGATAGGTGGAGGTCACACCAGCATAAACGGTCAGCAGATCCTTCAAGCCCGCCACGAGGCCCGAAGCTGTCTTCTCCTTGTCCGCTTCCTCCAGCAAGGTGATCAGGCTTTCCAAGCTCTTGCGTTGCTCACCGATCCGGTCCACCAACGCTTGCGCGGGTGTCTCTCCAGCGCCGCTCAGGCTGAGGTGCATTCCTTCCACCCAACCGCCGGCCAGCACGAACGCACTGATGTCATTGCGATCGTTCGCCTTGAGATAGCGGTCCGCTGCGCGGTAGGCCATGCCTGTGAAACGCAACAGACTGTCCTCGTTGTTCATGCTCTTCTTGAACGCTTCCGTGAGCGATGCGTCGAACGCGTTCGTCAATTCCAACTGAGCGCTCAGGCGCTGGACGAGTTCAAGCGTTCTCAGGGCACGCTGGCCATCCTTGTGCACGGCGACGTAGGCCAGATCCGCACCGTAAGCCCCCAGTCCCAAAGCCTGCTGGTACTTGCTGGCCATCTTGTCAGCCGCTTCACCCGCCATTGGCAACGCTTTGTCGTAGGGCTGCTGGAGCTTCTTGATCAGCAGCGCGGTCTGCATGGGGGATGGCACGCTGAAGAGCCGTCCACCGACGTTGATCAGACCTGGGCTTCCATGGGCCGTGGTATCGAGCGTATCGCTTTTCGAACCGTCATGATCCGCGCTGTCCGCCGAGTTACCGCAGGAACCGAGCAGTGTGGCTGAAAGCAGGAAGGGAACGGCCCACTTGAGGGAATAGGTCGGCATCATTTCGTTCATCCGACAGGATGTGGTTCGGCAACGAAAGTAGCCGCGCCTTCCCCTGGGGGCTGTGCGGCCGGTTGGCACTTTTCAACAGGGGTCCCCTGATGCCACTTCACCAGTTCAATGCACGCTTGTAGTAGCGCGGGAATCGCACCTTCTTGCGCATCTCACGGTAGTACTTGTCCAGAAGCGGTGTGCTCAGGTCGTAGATGGAACGCACCAAGGACTTCCTGTTCCCAAGGTTCTTCTTGCTCATGGTCATTGGGGGTTATGACCATCAGACATTGCTTCGTTCCGGATCGTTGCTTGACCCATGCCACCAAGGGTCCGATCCTCTACAAGTCAGAACAGAAGGATCCTGCAGCCGGTCAAGCCGGGTAAACTTGTACGCCCTACCCTGCCCTGTGCCCAAATTCGTCGAGGTCATAATTCCCACGGCCGTTCCCGGCTCGTTCACCTATTCAGTACCGGAGGGTCACGCGGAGCGCGTCAGGACCGGCTCGCGGGTGGTGGTGAACTTCGGAAGCGGAAGGAAACTGTACTCGGCCGTTGTGCGCTCGGTACACGAGGTGGATCCCGGCCTGCCACGCATCAAATCCGTCCTGTCGGTGCTGGACGCCACGCCGATTGTGAACGACCGGCAGCTTGAACTCTGGTCACGGATCGCCGAGCATTACATGTGCACGCTCGGCGAAGTGATGGTGGCTGCACTGCCCGGCGGCCTGGTGCTCACCAGCGAAACCCGCTTGATCTCGAACGGCACCGTCACGGACAATTCCACTGGCGACACGCGTGCCGACCTTCTGCTGGACGCGCTGGAGCGCCAGCATGAACTCCGGTTGGCGGATGCCGCTGAGCTGCTGGGATTGAAGGATCCCATGCCGGTGATCAAACCGCTGCTTGACCGGGGCGCGTTGCTCATTGCCGAGGAACTTTCGGAAGGAACACCGGTTCGCACCGAGCGCTTCGTGCACCTGACAGAGGCGTCGAAGAGCGAGGAAGCGCTGCACGAGTGGTTCGACCGCCTGACCAGGGCCCCGCGTTCGCTCGCGCTGCTTATGAAGTATGTGGAATTGAGCCGCTGCTTGGAGGGTGCTGCCAAGGATGTCAAGCGCGAATACCTGCTGCGCGCGAGCGGAGGCACCTCCGCTCAACTGAACAAGTTGGTGGAGAAGGGACTCTTCCTTGTGGAAGAGCGTCTGGCGGATGCCGCGATCCCCGGGTCAGAAACCGCACGGATACCGGAACTGACCGCCGCACAGCAGGGTGCGCTTGAAGCGATACGGGCCTTCTCCCTTAATAAGGATGTTGCCCTGTTGCAAGGCGTCACCTCCTCAGGGAAGACCGAAGTGTACATGGAGTTGATCGCCGAAGCCTTGGCACAGGGGCGGCAGGCCTTGTACCTCCTCCCGGAGATCGCGCTCACCTCCCAAGTGATATCCAGACTTCGAACCCGGTTCGGTGGCCGGGTCGCCGTCTATCATTCCCGGCTTTCCCCGCGCGATAGAGCTACCTTATGGAACGGGATGCTGGCCGATCCTTCCGCCTATCCGCTCGTGGTGGGGGCGCGCTCGGCGCTGTTCCTCCCCTTCAACGACCTCGGCCTTGTCGTGGTCGATGAAGAGCATGACACCAGTTACAAGCAGCAGGAACCGGCACCGCGCTACCACGCGCGGGACATGGCCATCGTCCTGGCTTCCATCCACAACGGAAAAGCGCTGCTCGGATCGGCCACGCCGAGCATGGAATCCCGCTACAATGCGGAGAGCGGCAAGTACGGCTACGCGCGATTGCTTGAACGGTTCGGCGATTCGGAACTGCCGGTGATCGAACGCATCGACCTCAATGACGCCCGGAAACGCAAGCAGATGCAAGGAAGCTTCACCACCCGCTTGGTGGATGCGATCACCCAGGCCATCACGAGGAAGGAGCAAGCGATCGTGTTCCAGAACCGCCGAGGCTATGTTCCGGTATGGCAGTGCGAGACCTGTGGCTGGATACCGGAGTGCGAGCATTGCGATGCAAGCCTCACCTACCACAAGCAACAACACGATCTACGCTGCCACTACTGCGGGCGGGAATACCCACCACCAGCGCGCTGTTCGGCTTGCGGAAGTGCACGCCTGCGGATGATCGGCATCGGTACGGAGAAGATCGAAGAGGAACTGGCACTGTTGCTTCCACATGCCACTATCGCGCGTATGGACCAGGACACCACACGCGGCAAGAACGCGTTCGATCGTATCCTGGGACGTTTCGGAGAAGGCGGGATCGACGTGCTTGTGGGTACACAGATGGTCACCAAAGGACTCGACTTCGAGCAAGTGACCGTGGTGGGGATCATCAATGCCGATCACTTGTTGGGCTATCCTGACTTCAGGGCACATGAGCGCGCTTTCCAGCTCATGTCGCAGGTAGCGGGGCGAAGCGGACGTCGTGGCAAGCGAGGCACCGTGTTCATCCAGGCGAAAGGAACCGAGCATCCGGTGATCAAAGCGGTGGTGGCGCACGACACCGACGGCATGTACCATCGCGAACTGGAGCACCGGTTCGCACATGGGTATCCACCGTTCACTCGAGCGGTGCGCTTCACCTTGAAGCACCGGTCGGAGGAGCGCGTACAGGCCACCGCCGAAGTGTTCGCCCGGGCCATGCGACCGCACTTCGGGGTTCGTGTGCTGGGTCCTGAGCCGCCCATCGTTCCGCGCATACGTGACAAGCACTTGCGCAACATCCTGGTGAAACTCGAGCGCCAGCATTACAGGGATGAGAAAGCGCTACTGAGCGACCTGATCGATCAACTCTTCGCCGATCCGATGCACCGGGCGGTGCGGCTGGTCATCGACGTGGACCCGTCCTGATCAACTTGGACCCATCATATCGCTGAAGGCCTTCCACAAGGGCTTCGCTGGCACAGGGGCGTCGATACGGATGCGTGCCTTCGTGAATGGGTGCTCGAACGCGAGGGAACGGGCGTGCAGGAAGATGGTCCTGTCGGCTTCGCCGCGACGCGCACCATACTTCACATCGCCTTTGATGGGATGACCGGCCGCAGCGCATTGCGCGCGCAATTGATGGAAGAGGCCGCGTTCAGGGTGCAGCGCCACCAATGCGAAGCGATCGCCCTGTGCCAAACGTTCAACATGAAGTCGGGCCACCTTGCCCGAACCATCATTAGCCAGCCGCGCCTTCTGTGTTCGAGCATCGTGTACCAAACGATGCTCCCAATCACCCGCCTCGCCGGGTTCACCCTCCACGATGGCCCAATAGCATTTCTCCACCCCTCCTTCCGCGAATAGTCCTGAAAGGCGCGAAAGCGACTCAGGAGTGCGGCTCAACAACATCACTCCACTGACAGGACGGTCCAAACGATGTGGAAGTCCGAGCCCTCCCTCGCCCCCATCACCGGCGAGGTCGATAACGCATGGATCGTTGCTGTGATCGCGCTGCGACGGAACCCCGCCCGGTTTCACCACGGCCAGGAAGTAAGCATCGCTGAAGAGCACCTCCAGCATGCGCTCAGTACTGCTCGCCGGTGCTGGGGAAATCGTGGCTGCGAACGTCGCGCACATACCCCTCGATGGCGCCAGTGATCACGTCGTGCAGGTTCGCGTACCGGCGCAGGAAGCGCGGATTGAACTCCTTGTTGATGCCCAGCATGTCATGGAGCACCAGTACCTGTCCGTCCACTTTGCCTCCGGCACCGATCCCGATCACCGGGATACCCACTGAGGCGGCCACTTCACCGGCAAGAGCCGCCGGTATCTTCTCCAGGACAATGGCGAAACAGCCCGCCTCCTCCAGCAGTTTGGCATCCCGCTTCAATCGCTTCGCCTCTTCTTCTTCGCGTGCGCGCACCACGTAGGTGCCGAACTTGTAGATGCTCTGGGGGGTCAACCCCAAGTGGCCCATGACCGGAATACCGGCGGAAAGGATACGTTCCACACTATCGATCACCTCCTGTCCACCTTCCAGCTTCACGGCATGGGCGCCGCTCTCCTTCATGATGCGGATCGCGGAGTTCAGCGCTCCCTTGGAATTCCCTTGGTAGGTACCGAACGGCAGGTCCACCACGATCAACGCCCGCGCGCACCCCCGCACCACGGCCGAAGCGTGATAGATCATCTGATCGAGGGTGATGGGCAGGGTGGTCTCATGGCCGGCCATCACGTTGCTGGCGCTATCCCCGACCAGGATCACGTCAACGCCCGCAGTATCCACGAGCCGGGCCAGCGAATAGTCGTAGGCCGTAAGCATGGCGATAGGCAGACCTTGCTGCTTCATTTCCTGCAGGACGTGGGTGGTCACGCGCTTCACCTCCTTCATGGTGCTCATCCGAACGGGGCTAGGTCGGCAAAGCTATGCGCGGGGATCCAGGCGGTTCTGACATGTGGATCGGCCAGGGATGGATGGTCAAGGTCCCAGAGACCGACCCGAGGCGCCTTCTATCTTTGGCGACCCATGAAAAAAGTGATCTCCGCGAAGTGGTTGCTGGCGCTTCCTGTGTTGAGCGCGTTCTCCGGTTGCAATGACGACCTGGATGCAACTGCGCCTTACAAGGAGATCACGGTGGCCTACTGCCTGCTGAACAAGTCCGATAGCATCCACTGGGTGCGCATCAAGAAGGCGTTCCTGGGGCAGGGCAATGCTTACGAGTATGCGCAGATCGCCGACTCCACCAGCTACACCGAGGCCCAATTGCCGGAATCACAGCGTTACGTCGAGAAGGTGGACGAGAGTGGGAACGTGGTGCACACCTTCTACCTCAAGGACACCCTCGTGAGCCACGACCCCGGGATCTTTTCAGGACCGGACCACAAGCTCTATTACTTCCGTGGCGATGGCAGCGATGGAACACTTCAGGCTGAACAGGACCCGATCAACCACACGGGGTCGTATACGTATCGCTTGAAGGCTGATCCGAAAGGGAATGCGATCAGTGCCTCCACAAGACTCGTGAACAGCTTCGTCATCTACAGTCAAACAGCGAACACCAACTTCACCAACGAGCAGAGTTATATTTCCTTCAAAGGCCTGAACGGCTACCAGGACTACGACGTGAAATGGTTCCCGGCCAGTGGTGCCAAAAGGTACGATGTCTACTATCGGTTCCAGTACGATGAAGTATATGTGGATGGCACTCGGGTCCGCAAGAATTTCCTTTCTCAGTTCGGTACCCTCGTTGCCGATTATGGGTTCAGTCAGGTGAGTCTTCCTATCTCCGGTGAACTGTTCTATCAGGAAGTGGCCAACCGCATACCACCGATCTCCCAATCACCTGACGTACTGCGGCGCATTTTCCGGGGTATCGACCTGATCTGGGCGGTAGGTGGTCCTGAACTGCATACCTATCTCCAACTGGCGAACCCGATCAGTGGGATCGTGGAGGAGCGGCCGGATTATTCCAACATCACCGGAGGCTACGGCCTCATGTCCAGCCGCATTTTCCAGATGGTCGGTTCGGATACGGGCGATCAGACCACGCGCAAGTGGTTGAAGTCGGCCTCCATGGATGAACTCCTCAACGGCAGCTACACCGGTGACCGTGGCTTCTGCAGCCCGCTGAACTCCGGCTGCGAATAATCCTGTCCTTTTGGCAGCGCTGCGCACCTTGCAGGAGTAGGGTCGCAATAGGTCCTGACAGCCATGTCACGCATCGGGCCATGGCATGCACGTTGACAAGCGCGCCATGTATCCTGAACCTGAGAACCAAAAACCACCCGCCATCAACGCGGGTAACCTAATGAGCAAGATCATCGGCATCGACCTGGGCACGACCAACAGCTGTGTCGCGGTCATGGAAGGCAATGAGCCCGTAGTTATCGCCAACAGCGAGGGAAAGCGCACCACGCCCAGTGTGGTGGCCTTCGTGGAAGGTGGTGAGCGGAAAGTGGGTGACCCGGCAAAGCGTCAGGCCATCACCAACCCGCGCAACACCATCTTCTCCATCAAGCGCTTCATGGGCAATTCGTTCAACGAAAGTTCCAAGGAAGCGGGTCGTGTTCCCTACGAAGTGGTGCAGGGCGAGAACAACACGCCCCGCGTGAAGATCGGTGACCGCATGTACACCCCGCAGGAGATCAGCGCGATGATCCTGCAGAAGATGAAGAAAACGGCTGAGGATTACCTCGGCACCACGGTAAGCGAGGCGGTCATCACCGTGCCAGCTTACTTCAACGATGCACAGCGCCAGGCGACCAAGGAGGCAGGTGAGATCGCCGGCCTGAAGGTGCGCCGCATCATCAACGAACCCACGGCAGCTGCATTGGCCTACGGACTTGACAAGAAGCACAAGGACCAGAAGATCGTGGTGTTCGACTGTGGTGGTGGCACACACGACGTGAGCGTGCTCGAACTGGGCGATGGCGTGTTCGAGGTGAAAGCCACCGACGGCGACACCCACTTGGGGGGTGATGATTTCGACCAGTGCATCATCGATTGGCTGGCCGAGGAATTCCAGAAAGAAGAGGGCCTGGACCTGCGCAAGGACCCGATGGCGCTTCAACGCTTGAAGGACGCAGCGGAGAAGGCCAAGATCGAACTGAGCAGCACGACGACCAGCGAGATCAACCTGCCTTACATCATGCCGGTCAACGGCATGCCGAAACACTTGGTGCGCTCACTGAGCCGCGCGAAATTCGAGCAGTTGGTGGACCCACTGGTGAAGCGCACGATCGCACCTTGTGAAAGCGCATTGAAGAACGCGGGCCTGAGCACCTCCCAGATCGACGAAGTGATCCTGGTGGGCGGCAGCACGCGCATCCCAGCGATCCAGGAAGCCGTGAAGAAGTTCTTCGGCAAAGAGCCCAGCAAGGGAGTGAACCCGGATGAAGTAGTGGCTGTAGGTGCCGCCATCCAAGGCGGTGTGCTCACCGGGGATGTGAAGGATGTGCTTCTGCTGGACGTTACGCCACTGAGCCTGGGCATCGAGACCATGGGCGGTGTGATGACCAAGCTGATCGAAGCGAACACGACCATCCCGACCAAGAAGAGCGAAACGTTCAGCACCGCGAGCGATAACCAGCCCAGCGTTGAGATCCACGTGCTGCAAGGCGAACGCCCGATGGCCGCAGGCAACCGTACCATCGGCCGCTTCCACCTGGACGGCATCCCTCCTGCCCCGCGCGGCACCCCGCAGATCGAAGTGACCTTCGATATCGATGCGAACGGCATCCTGCACGTAGGCGCCAAGGACAAAGCCACGGGCAAGGAGCAGAGCATCCGCATCGAGGCCAGCAGCGGCATCAGCAAGGACGACATCGATAAGATGAAGCGCGAAGCGGCCGCCAACGCTGAAGCCGACAAGCAAGCCCGTGAAAAAGCCGACAAGCTGAACCAGGCCGATTCACTCATCTTCCAGACAGAGAAGAGCTTGGCGGATCTGGGTGACAAGCTCCCGGCCGAGAAGAAGCAGCCTCTCGAGGAAGTGCTGGGCCGCTTGAAAGATGCCCACAAAGCCCAGGACATCCCGGCCTTGGACAAGCTGATGAGCGAACTGAACAACCTGTTCCAAGCCGCCAGCCAGGAGATGTACAACGCGGCACAGCAGTCCCAAGCGAACGGCGGCAACGCCAGCGGCTCAGAGAGCAGCGCGAAGGACCAAGAGGTTACCGATGTGGACTTCGAGGAAGTGAAGGACGAGAAGAAATAAGCGCATCAATTCCGAAAGCAAGCCCCGCAGTGATCACTGCGGGGCTTCTTGCTGACAGGCGACCCATCCTTCTTAGGGACAAGCCGTTGCAGCAGAGGCCCGACCAACGGCGATCCGAGCTTGTGGTTGCCTCGGGTTCAAAAAAATATTCTCTAGCCAATAGCCGACCCGTCCATCTATTTTTCCGTCGGCTAGTGTGGAGAACCTGGTCCTGTGTCCTTCCTTACAGAGAGGAACAATGGTCCATAACGCCCCATTCGCCAGAGGACATACACGACCAGAACAGTAAAGAAAACCTTCAACCGTGAGAACAATGCTACGCTCCGTCGCTTCACGAGTACGGTCCCTTACCCGTCGCTCTTGGCGTTTGGCCGCCGTTGCCGGCCTCATCATCTGTTCCGCAGGTGTGGTGCAAGCCCAGGTGGACGTTACCGCCACGGGTGGCACGTTGAACGCATCTTACACCACGCTGAAAGGCGCGTTCGATGCGGTCAACAACGGCACACACACCGGTGCGATCAGCATCGCGATCAGTGCGAACACAACAGAAACCGCAACGGCGGTGCTGAACAGCGGTGCGGTACTCCCTGCTTCTTACACTGCGGTTTCCATCGCACCGACGGGTGGGCCGAGGATCATTGAAGGAAGTATTGCGGGTGCAGTGGTGAAACTGAACGGTGCGGACAACGTGACCATTGATGGGCGCATCAGCGGTACGGGGCGGAATTTGACCATCCGCAACACCAGCACCGCTGGAACCACCGCTGCGATCTGGCTGGCCAGCGTGGCGGCAGGCAACGGTTGCACGGGTAACACCATACGCAACTGCGAGATCGCCTGCGGGGCGCTTCAGAACACGGGAACCAACACCACCTGGGGCATACTGATGTGCGGAACCACCATCAGCAATACGGCCAATGGCGTTGACAACGACAACAATACCTTCCAGGAGAACCGCATCATCCGTTGCCGCCATGGGATCGTGACGCGCGGCACGACCACGGACCTGAACAACAACATCCAGGTCCTCAACAACATCATCGGACCGAACGGTTTCGGTGCGGATCAGATCGGTCTGACAGGTATCTACATGCAGTCGGACAACAACAGCGTCGTGACCGGCAATACGGTCCAGTTCGTGGGCGGAGATTTTTCCAACACCACCGGCGGTGCTGACCGTGTTGGCATCGCGTTGGGTTCGAACTCCTGGTCATCGACCTCCACCACCACCCTGCTTTCGGCCAACTATACGGTTTCGCGCAACCTGATCCATGACATTGTTGACGAACGCACGTTCTCAGCTTTGGGAATACTGATCGCTACGATCAACGGTGGTTCTGCCACGAACAATCTCGTGTGCAGCAACATGATCTACAACATCAAGTCGAACGGCACGGCAGGTGACCAGTGCGTAGGTATCGGTACCAGCGGTGGTAATACCGATCAGATCGTCTACAACTCGATCCGCATGACTGGGGAAGTGCGGCCGAACACGAGTGCGACCGCAACATCGAACTATGGTTCCGGTATCCGCATCTCCAGTGCGACGAACAACATCAATCCGACGATCAAGAACAACGCGGTCTACATCGACCTCACAGCAGCCGCATCCTCCACCGTGCGTTATTACTGCATCACGGGAACAACGAGCGCCTATGCTTGGGGTACCGGCAGCGAGAACTACAACGATTACTTCTACAACACGGGGAACGCACAGTGCCTGACCGGAGGCCTTGCAACGGCTTCTGGAGTGGCAGCTGGGACACAGTTCACCACCCTTGGCAACTGGCAGACAGCCTATACGATTCCCCAAGATGCGAACTCCTTACAGGTCGACCCCGGCTTCGCATCGGCTACCGACCTGCACATAGCAACCAGCAATGCACTGAACGCGGTGGGCAGTCCGCACGGCTGCACGGTGGATTTCGATGGAGCCGCTCGGGACGGAAGCACACCTGACATCGGCGCGGACGAATTCGCACCCTTCGCCTGCTTCCCACCACAGGGAACCGCAGCGGTCCAGCAGGATTGCGTGAACAACCAGTTCTACATCAACGTTACGCTCACCAACCTCAACGGAGCGCCGAGTGTCGATATCGGCAGCAACTATTCCGGAAATCCCGGGGCACAGGTCGGTGTGACGACACCCGGTACCTATCAGATCGGTCCTTTCCTGAGCAATTCGAACGTTTCCGTTCAGTTGCTCCACAATGGTGACCACACCTGTGACGCGACGCTGAGCGGAACCTACACCTATGACTGCTCAACATTCGGCCAGAACGCCCTCAGCTTTGATGGCGTGGACGATCGCGTGAACTGTGGCGATACTCCATCATTGTTGAGCGTGACTTCCCAAGTGACCTTGGAGGCATGGATCTACCCGACGGCCTGGCGCACCAACTCCTTCGAAGGAAGTATCATCAACAAGGAAGCACCCTCCACCCAGGGGTATATGATCCGCTGCGGTAACAACGGACAGTTGAGCTTCAATTTCGGTACCGGCTCAGCGTGGGTGGAAGTGCAAAGCGCCACGGGTGTCCTCACCTTGAACACATGGCAGCATGTGGCCGCTACGTACGATGGTGCGACCCTGAGGATCTTCGTTAACGGCGTGCAGGTCGGCAGCCTGGCTTCCACCGTATCGATCAATCCTGGAGCGACCTATCAACTCACGATCGGCAACTGGTCACAGAGCAATACGCGCGGTTTCATCGGAAAGATCGACGAAGCGCGTGTCTGGAACATCGCATTGGCTCAATCCACCATCGTGGCCATGCAGAACCAAGCATATTGCGGTAATGAGACCGGGTTGCTCGCCTACTATCGCTTCGACCAGGGTATTGATGGCGGCAATAACGCCGGAGTGACCACCCTCACCGATCTCACGCCAAATGCCAATACCGGTACGCTGGTGGGTTTCGCGTTGAACGGAAGCACATCCAACTGGGTATTGGGCAAGACCGGAATGGCAGCCTGCGTTCCTGTTACCTGCTTCCAGCCTTCCGGTCTGAACATATCGGGACTTTCAGCCACATCGGCTACACTGAACTGGACGAGCAATGGATCGGCGAGTTATGACTGGGAGATCCGTACCAGCGGCTTGCCCGGCTCTGGACCGACCGGCCTTGTGGCGAGCAACAACACGACGGGATCCTCTGCAACCTACTCGTCGCTTACTGCGAACACGAGCTACTCCGCATATGTGCGTTCCTCCTGTACGTCACCGACCGCGACCAGCACTTGGGCGCAGGTGAACTTCTCCACCCCGTGCGCGGTCCTTACCCTCCCTGTGCTGGAAGGGTTCAACGCAGCGACCATTCCGGGTTGCTGGTCCCAACAGTATATCACTGGCACCTCGAACATCCAATACGTGGCTTCTGGTACGAACCCGACGACCACGCCGAACGAGGGCTCCAACATGGTCTATTGGAACTCCTTCAGCATCACGAACAACAATGAGACCCGCTTGGTTTCCGTGGCGTTGAATACCACGGGTGCATCCAGCGTGGATGTGGAGTTCGATTGGCGCGAGGAGAACAACACGAGCTACAGCGCGGGTCAATACTTACTGGAGGGCGTAACGCTCCAGTATTCGTTGAATGGCACGACTTGGACCGATGTCCAGTTCTATCCCCGCCACAACGGCGCACTGAGCGCGGCAACCTGGATGCACAAGGTGAAGACCGTACCGGCCGCAGGTAACCAAGGCCTGGTCTACTTCGGCTTCAAATTCCACTCAGGGTTCGGCGACAACTGCTACATGGACAAGGTCGAGTTCAAGCAGACGCCCGGTTGCATCCCGCCGACCGCCACAGCGACCTATGTACCGGACTGCGCCAACGGCCAGTTCAGCGTGACGGTGAACGTGACAGGTGTTGGCAGCGGCGGCTTCGTGAACATCGTGAACAACGGTAGCGCCCCAGCCTACAACAACGTGGGTATCGGCACTTATTCGGTGGGCCCATTCCCGATCGCCAGTTCAGTGAACGTGACGGTACAGCACGGCACCGATCCGCTCTGTAACCAACTGTTCGGACCGTTCACCGGAACAGGAACGCTGTGCAATGACAACTGCACCGGTGCATACCCGATCAATTGCGCGAGCGGCACGATCACCGGTACCAACACTGGCGCTACCGCGGATGGAACACCCAGTCAATGCTCAGGCGGCGAAGCCACGGTGGATAACGGTGTTTGGTACAAGTTCACCGGGAACAACACGACCGTAACGCTCAGCACCTGCGACGCAGGAACCAATTTCGATACGCGTCTCCACGTTTACTCCGGCACCTGCGGAACGCTCGTAGGCGTTGCGGGAAATGATGATGCGGGTGCAGCATGCTCCGTGTCCACCACACGATCGATCGTCACGTTCAACGCTTTCGCTGGAACGGACTATTACATCGCTGTGGAAGGTTACGGCACCGGCAATGGCACCTTCAAACTGAGCATCAGCTGCGCAGCGCTGTGCACACCGGTGGTCGGCAACGAGGATTGCGCCACTGCTCAGCCCATCACCTTGAGCACCCCGGGTACGTGCGATAACCAGATCAATGGGAATACCGATTGCGCGTCTTCCAGCACCACGGGTAACCCCACGGCTTGCTTCGGCACCTTCGCCACGCTGCCGGACGCGTTCTACTCCTTCGTAGCACCCACTGGCACCACGGAGATCGCCATGGGCTACAACGCACCCGATGTGCTCGGCTTCGCGCTCTACAGCGGAACATGCGGTTCACTTACGTATCTCGATTGCAAGGTCGCAGGTGCAGGTAGCTGGTTGTATTCCACATTGTCGGCGGGATCGACCTACTACATCCGCGTACTGAGCAATCAGGGCAGTGATCAAGGCGCGTTCACTTTGTGCGTGCGGCAGTTCCAAGTGCCACCTCAGGACGTTTGCCCGGGTGTTGACCTCGCCACGCTGACAAGCCCGTACACGTCGAACACGACGGGATCGACCGATGGCGGTTCGTTGAGCTGCGTAACGAACACCGCGCCGGACCACATCTATTATATCGATGTACCGGACCAGAACACCTTGCGCATCGGTGATCTGACCAGCAGCTACACGAGCGCTCATGAACTGCGCACCGGTGCAAGCTGTCCCGGAAGCACGACCGTGATCTGCAGTTCCACGGACCTCCAGCAAGAGAGCTACGTGAACACCTCAGGCACAACACAGCGCGCATGGTGGATACAGGACGGCGATGGCAGCGCTGCTGGATCCTACCAGTTGCAGTGGCAATTGCTCAATTGCATTGAGCCGACGGGTTCCGGGGTAACGGAGATCATCAACTGCAACACAACGCCACAGTTCTATGTGGACGTGAACCTGACAAGTCTTGGTAACGCTGCATCAGTGAATATCGTGAGCGATCAGGCCATCGGTGATCAGATGGGCCTGACCACGACAGGCACCTACCAGGTCGGTCCGTTCGCCGCAGGAAGCACCGCCGTGGTGACCATCGTCCACAACGGGAACAACACCTGCAACAAAGCGCTCGGTTCGTTCACGGTGCCTGCCGCTCCCTTGTGCAACGATGCTTGCACCGGTGCGATACCTGTTAGCTGCGGCAACGCGTACTCCGGAACCAACGTTGGCGCCACTGCCGATGGAGTGCCCAGTCAAGCCGCAGGTGGCGAAGCCACGGTCGACAATGGGGTGTGGTACTCGTTCACCGCTTCCGCCACTGGCGAGCAAGTGACGGTCAGCACCTGTGCAGGAACTTCGTTCGATACGCGCATCCATGTTTTCCAAGGCACATGTGGTTCCTTGATCGGTGTTGCCGGCGGTGATGACGTGTGCGGAACACAGACCTCAGTGACCTGGAACGCACTGCCGAACACCACCTACTACATCGCAGTGGAAGGCTATGGTACGGCAAGCGGTACGTTCTCCCTGGCCGTCTCTTGCGGTCCGCTGTGCAATCCGCTTGTGCTGAACGATCTCTGCGTGAACAGCCAGACTATCTCCATGACCGCCAACTGCATACCGTTCGGTGGTAACCTGAGCTGCGCTACCAACAGCGCTGGAGCGAATCCAAGCTGCACGCCGGGCACGTTCGCCGTGTACAATGATGCCTTCTACACCTTCCAGGCCACTGCACCTTCGGCATTCGTGACCTTGACGAACGGAGGTACCGCTCCGCTGTACTTCGTGATCTACAACGGCAGTTCCTGCAACATCGATGCGACCAACCAGTTGTACTGCAGCGCAGCGATCACTTCAGGTGTGCCTGTCCTCGTGACCGGTCTTACCACGAACAACTTCTATCAGGTGCGCGTGATGCAGCTGGCCACTGGTGCCGGTCCCTTCACCATGTGCGTGCAGAAGCTGGACGTGAGCGACGATCCTTGCACGGCGCCCAATCTGACCTGTGGTGACCTGCGTTTCGGCCGCACAACGGGTTACCTGAACAACATCCCCAGCGACGCGTGCCCCTTCAACGGAGCGGCCAGCACCAGCGGGGTGAACTACTTCACCTATACGGCACCTGCCGATCAGGATGTAACGTTCAGCACATGCGGTCAAACGGCCTTCAACACGCGCGTGAGCGTATTCGATGGCGCCTGCACCGCATTGACCTGCAACGTGATGAACGATGACGCTCCGGGTTGCCCAGGCAACTCCTCGGAAGTGACCGTACGTGCATACGCTGGACAGACCTATACCGTAATGGTGACCGGTTCCGGCGCTACCGACGGCAACTACCAGTTGAGCGTGTTCTGCCAGCCATGGTGCTCCTTGAACGAGGCCAACGATCGTTGCGCGAACTCCATCACCGTTCCCACTTACATCACCGGCACGGGTGTGCCCAGCACGGAGAACCAGGCTTGTTCTTATGCGGACGCCCCGACGAGCTGCTCGGGTGCAGCGATGGTCCAGGGCGTGTGGTACGACTTCAACACAGGCCCCAACACCGTGTTCGATGTGTACATCGGCGTGAACAGCACGGATCCGCAATACTCCGCGCCCGCCATGAGCATGGCCTTGTTCAACGGAGCATGCAGCGGAACCGGCGCGAGCTCGGAAGTGCTGTGCCAAGCCAACTGCAATGGCACCTTGCAACTGCCGACTCTGACGGCCAACACCACGTACCGCATGCTGGTGTACAATGCGGGTGGCAATAGCGAAGGAACGTTCGGACTCCAGATCACCCACCCCGGTTACAACGACGCGGGTATCTCCACCATCGTGCAACCGACCGGTGTCGTTTGTGATGCGAAGCTGTTCCCGCAGGTGTATCTCCACAACTACGGGGAGAACCCGTTGACCAGTGCGCAGATCATTTCCTCCATCGACAACGTGGTGGTGCAGACCTATGCTTGGAGCGGACCTGCCATCCCGCGTGGGGATAGCGCTCTCGTATCACTTCCCGTGATCACTTCACTGCTCGGGGTACACTCGTACAGTGTAACCGTCGGCACGGTGAACGGCGTGGCGGATGAACTGGCATTGAACGATGCGATGGTAAGTACCTATGATGCGTCGGGCCAAACGGTGAAGGTCCAGGTCAAAACGGATGCGAACGGCGCTCAAACATCGTGGTCGATCTTCGATGCCTTCTTCTTCCCCTTGGCATCAGCACCTCAGGGTTCGCTGGGCAACAACACCGTTGAAACCACCGATGTCTGCCTGCCGACGATCTTCGGTAATTGCTTCTACTTCTTCGTGTTCGACCAAGCCGGCGACGGCATCGCTACGGGCGGCGGTTGGCAACTGAGCGATGTGCTCGATCGCGTGGTCTTGCAGGACAATGGCGCTTTCCTTGGTCAGTCCCCTGCGCTCAGCCCTGCGACCGCTGGCTACTTCGCGCACGAGTTCTGCCTGCCGCTAGGTCCTTCTTCCGTGTTGCAGGGTGAGTGCAACGTGTTCAACAACCTGTTGAACAACAAGGTCTTCACCAGCACGGTGGCCGGTGTGACCAACTACCAGTTCGAGTTCAGCGACCCCAACGCCGGCTTCCGCCGCCGTATCGCCGTGCCCCGCAACTGGGTGAAGTTCTCCGAGATGCAGACCAGCCCGCTGGCTTTCGGCACCACATATTTCTGCCGCGTCCGGGTCGATCAGGGTTCCACGGGCTTCTCTGATGACTTCTTCGGTGCGGGTTGCGAAATGGCCTTGAACCCTGTGCAGCCCATTTGCACGGAGCTGATCTCCACCCCTGGATCCACCCTCTCCTGCGGTGTGACCAAGGCCTTTGGTGGCAGCGACAAGATCTACGCGCAGCCTGTCACCGGTGCCACCCAGTACCGCTTCAACTTCTCCAACACCTCCTTGGGCTACAGCCGGAACATCCTCCGTCCCACCTACGTCTGCCTGCTCAGCTGGGTAACCCAGCCCCTCGTAAGCGGCAACACCTACGACGTGAAGGTCGAAGCCCTTGTGAGCAACGTGTGGAGCGGCTTCTGCGGTGCCACCTGCCAGGTGACCATCTTCAACCCTGCCTTCAACGGCGGTGGTGGTCGCTCCGCGCAAGTGGACCAGCAGCAGCTCAGCGGTGAGATGCAACTTTGGCCGAACCCGGTGGTGAACGACCAGGTCAATGTGCGCATCGATGGCCTGGCCATCGAGGACCAGCAGGTGAGCGTGGACCTCTACGACATCTTCGGCAAGCGCGTGATGGCGGAGAACATGGACAACAGCGGAGCGGTCTTCGCCCGCACCATCGAGCTGCCCACCGGCATCGCTCGTGGCGTCTACACCATGAACATCACCATCAACGGCAACTCCTTCACCAAGCGTGTGACGGTCCAGTAACCGCAACGCTCGGATAGAACAGCGCCCCGGCCTTTCGGCCGGGGCGCTGTTTTTTGTGCCCTTGGACAGGACTCAACAGGGAACGAATCGCATTTTATGTATTCCTATATGGAACAAATACTTGGCATCGATCGGCCTGTCCCCTAAATTAGAGCGGCGGCATATTTTGATAACAAACCCTACGAGACCGGATACAGAGTATCCACCCGATCCCAGGGATCTGGTTCACACAAAAAGCCATTCATGGCTTTACCAACGGCGGTGGGCCGCAAACCACTACCACTTTTCGCACACCAAAACCCAAACCCATGAACTGTCGATCTCTCCCGTTCTCGACACCGAAGCCCAAGCGAACGTCATCGTGGCGAACGCTCATGGCCTTGTGGGCAGCATTCGTGCTGCTCGGCAGCGCTGCCAGGGCGCAGTACTGCAACTCAGCGTTCACGAACGTGACCTATGAGTTCCTCACCAACGTGAATTACGCTGGTATCAACAACACCAGCGGGGCCAATACCGGTGGGCCGGTGAACTACACCAGCCAGGTGGCCACCGTGGTGCAGGGCGCTTCGTATCCTTTGTCGGTCACGATGGACCCGGATGCGAACGACTACATCTACGCGTGGATCGATTGGAACCACAACAACATCCTCAACGACGCCGGTGAACAGTACATTCTGGTATCGAACTCGAGCCTGGCAGGCCCGCACGTACTCAATATCGCCACTCCTCCATCCGCATTAACCGGTAATACACGAATGCGCGTTATGGTGGATTGGAACAACGCCACCCCCAACCCATGTCGTTCCGCCACCTATGGGGAAGCGGAGGACTATACGGTGAACGTCCAGGCCCCCAGTTGCAACCTGGTCACGGGTCTGGGGTCTTCGGGCGTGACCTCCGCCGCCGCCACGATCAGCTGGACGTGCACAGGCTGTTCGGGCAACTACATCGTGGAATACGGTGCAGCGGGATTCACCCCAGGACTCAATGGCAGCGCTGGCGTGGGGGGTACGATCTGGACCGGCGGACCCGTGGCTTCAAGCCCGGTGACCCTCACTGGTCTCAACTCCCTGACGAACTATACGGTGTATGTGCGGCAGAACTGCGGCGGCACCTACAGCCCCAATGTTGGGACCACGTTCATGACCCTTTGTAGCGGCACCACTTGCAACTACACGATGGTGTTGACCGACAATTACGGCGACGGTTGGAACGGAGGGGCTTTCGAAGTGCGACAGAACGGAGTGTCCATCGGTACGTTCGGAACGGCCAACCTTTCAGACGGCTGTGGTCCGGTGACCGTTCCTCTAAACGTCTGCCACGGTGCCACACTCTCCTTCGTATGGACAACCGATGACCCTTACGGCGAACCGGGCCTGCGCATTTACGACCCGTTCGGTGTAGAGCTTTACAGCTTCCGAGGCGCCAGCACGTATTCATCCAACTGCCCGGGTGTGACCTTCACCAGTCCGAACACGCTTGTGCTGAACAACTCCTTCAGTGGATACGGACCTGTTCCGGTGGGTTCCACGTTCTTTTCTACCGTCACGAACTGCACACCACCGGCTTGTTCCCAGCCTTCGAGCGTTTCAACCGCCAACGTTACCGGCACTACGGCTGATGTGAGTTGGGTGTGTTCCGGGTGCACTGGACCGTACCTGGTCGAGTACGGGATCAGCGGCTTCACACCCGGGTCCGGGGCGTCGGCTGGCGTAGGTGGAACCATTTGGACCGGAGGTCCCGTTGCTGGCACCTCCGTCACGCTGTCCGGCTTGAGCCCTACCTCGAACTACAAGGTTTACGTTCGTCAGGTATGCGGCGGCGGTGGCTACAGCGGTAATACGAGCGCCACCTTCTCCACAGGGATCGATTGTGCGAACCTTCCGGTGCTGACCTGTGGCACATCGGAATCATTCATACTCGCTGCGGGTAATGGGTCCTGGAACATGGGTAGTGTGTTCTGTTCGCCTCCGGGTAACGAAACAGGCCCGTATTGCACGTATGGCAGGGAAAAGGTCTGGCAGTTCAACGCGCCGAACGCTGGCACGTACACGTTGAACACGATAACGACGAACAGCCAATGGATCGACTTCTTCTTCAAACCAGCGGGAAGTTGTGATGCATCGGGGTGGACATACATTGACGATATCCTGAACGCGCAAACGTTCGACTTCACCATCACTACCCCGGGCACTTACTACCTGCTGGCCGATGCGGAAGGGAACACAGCGAGCGCGTCACAGACCTTCTCGATCCTTTGCCCACTGCCGTGCGCTACACCGAACACCATCGGTGCGTCCGGCATCACGAGCACATCGGCTTCCATCAACTGGACCTGCACCGGGTGCACGGGCAACAATTTCATCGTGGAGTATGGTCTCAACGGCTTCGCCCTTGGTACCGGACTGCAGGTGACATCGGCTACGAGCCCTGTGACCATTTCCGGACTAGCCAACACAACGACCTATCAGGCTTACGTACGACAGGATTGCAACAACGTAGGTGACGGCCTGAGCAACTGGCGGGGGCCGGTGACCTTCACCACGCTTGCGCCTCCTCCGGCCAATGATGATTGTTCAGGTGCCATACCGATCACCTGCGGTGCCACGCTCAGTGGCAACACGGCCAATGCCACACCGGACGCTTACCCCAGCCAGGTCTCGGGTGGATGCTCTTCGATCGCCAATGGTGTGTGGTACGTGTACACCGCGAGCGCTACCGGCGAGCAGGTGACCGTGAGCACGTGCGACGGCTTCTCCCATGATTCGCGCATCCACGTTTTCCGCGGTACCTGCGGAAGCCTGATCGGTCAGGGTGGTAACGACGACGCTGGTGGCTCCTGCTCATCGAACGGCACGAGTTCGATCTACACGTTCAACGCCTTGCCGAACTTCACATACTACATCGTGGTGGAGAGCTACACGTTCGACTGCACGTTCCCCACCTCCTTCTCGTTCAACCTGTCCCTCACCTGTGGACCGTTGTGCAACCCCGTTGTAGCGAACGATGAGTGCGTGGACGCGCAAGCGATCACCATGACGGCGAACTGCACACCTCAAGGTGGCAATCTGAGCTGCGCAACAGCTACCGCCGGTAACAACCCGAGCTGTATCGGTGGCTTCAACAGCTACCCGGACGCGTACTACACGTTCACGGCCACCGCGCCGAACGCGTTCGTAACCCTCACCGGCGGCAGCGATCTCTGGTTCCAGATCTATAACGGAAGCGACTGCTCCATCACCAGCACCAACCACATCGCGTGCGTGGGTCCGGTCATGAGCGGTTCGCCCAACCTGGTCACCGGGCTGGTGAACGGCAACACCTACACCTTGCGTGTGATGCAGCTCGCGGCGAACGCGGGCACGTTCAGCATCTGCGTGCAGAAACTGGATGTGACCGATGATCCTTGCGCAGCGATCCCTCTCGTTTGCGGGGACCTGCGTTTCGGCCGCACGACCGGTTACCTGAACAATATCCCCAGTGGCGCTTGCCCCTTCAATGGCGCAGCCAGCACCAGCGGTGTGAACTACTTCAGCTACACCGCCCCTGAGGACGCCGACGTCACCTTCAGCACCTGCGGTCAGACGGCCTTCAATACGCGCATCAGTGTCTTCGAGGGTGCGTGTGCCGCACTCGCGTGCAACGTGATGAACGACGATGCGCCAGGGTGCCCGGGCAACTCCTCGGAAGTGACCGTGAGGGCTTACTCGGGGCAGACCTACACCGTTATGGTGACAGGAGCCGGTGCTACCGACGGCAACTACCAGTTGAGCGTGTTCTGCCAACCCTGGTGCTCGGTAACAGAGGCCAACGATCGTTGCGCGAGCTCCATCACCGTGCCTACCTACATCACCGGCACGGGTACGCCAAGCACGGAGAACCAGGCATGCTCTTATGCCGACGCTCCTCCCAGCTGCTCCGGTGCTTCGATGGTGCAAGGCGTGTGGTACGATTTCACCACCGGTCCGAACACCATCTACGATGTGTATATCGGTGTGAACGCGTTGGATCCGAACTACACGGCTCCGACCATGAGCTACGCGCTCTATGGCGGTGCCTGCTCCGGCGTGGGCGCGTCTTCCGAAGTGGCCTGTCAGTTGAATGCTTCGGGCACGTATCCGTTGCCGTCGCTAACACCCTTCAGCAACTACAAGCTGCTGGTCTACAACACGGGTGGAACCAACGAAGGTTCTTTCGGCCTGATGGTGTCGCACCCGGCGTACAATGACGGCAGCATTTCCAGCATCGCGGCACCTGATGGACTGGTATGCGACCAGAAGCTCTTCCCACAAGTGTGGCTGAAGAACTACGGTGAGGCGGCCCTCACTTCAGCACAGATCATCTCGCGCATCGATGGCGGCATAGTGCAGACCTACAACTGGAGCGGTCCGGCCATCCAGCGTGGTGACAGCTCCTTGATCAGCCTGCCAGTGATCAGTTCACCGCTGGGCTTCCATAGTTTCACGTCCGAAGTTGGCTTGGTGAACGGATCAGTTGACGAACTCAGCAGCAACAACGCTGCCTCTAGCGACTACGATGCTTCTGGCCAGACGGTGAAAGTGGTGCTGCGCACCGACGGTGCGGCCAACCAGACCTCCTGGGTCATCTACGATGCGTTCTTCTTCCCCGTGGGACAGAGCGCCGAATATAGCGGACAGAACAACCAGACAGTAGCTACCACGATCTGCCTCCCGACCGTCTTCGGTAACTGCTACTACTTCTTCGTGTTCGACCAGGCCGGTGACGGCATGAGCTCAGGAAGCTGGTTGCTCACTGATGTGTTGGATCGTCCGATCTTGCAGGACAATGGCGCTTTCCTTGGCCAGTCACCTGCGCTAAGCCCTGCTACTTCCGGATACTTCGCACAGGAGTTCTGCCTGCCGCTGGGTCCCTCAACGATCCAGTCCGGCGAGTGCGGCGTGTTCAACAACCTGTTGAACAACAAGGTCTTCACCAGCACGGTGGCCGGTGTGACCAGCTACCAGTTCGAGTTCAGCGATCCCAACGCCGGCTTCCGCCGCCGTATCGCCGTGCCCCGCAACTGGGTGAAGTTCTCCGAGATGCAGAGCAACCCCTTGGCCTACGGTGTGACCTACTTCTGCCGTGTCCGGGTCGATCAGGGTTCCACGGGCTTCTCTGATGACTTCTTCGGTGCAGGTTGCGAAATGGCGTTGAACCCGGTGCAGCCCGTCTGCACGGAGCTGATCTCCAACCCTGGCCCCACCCTCTCCTGCGGTGTGACCAAGATGTTCGGTGGCAGCGACAAGATCTACGCGCAGCCTGTCACCGGTGCCACCCAGTACCGCTTCAACTTCTCCAACACGGGCCTTGGCTACAGCCGTAACATCCTCCGTCCCACCTACGTCTGCCTGCTCAGCTGGGTAACCCAGCCCCTCGTAAGTGGCAACACCTACGACGTGAAGGTCGAAGCCTTGGTGAGCAACGTGTGGAGCGGCTTCTGCGGTGCCACCTGCCAGGTGACCATCTTCAACCCTGCCTTCAACGGCGGTGGTGGTCGCTCCGTGCAAGTGGACCAGCAGCAGCTCAGCGGTGAGATGCAGCTCTGGCCGAACCCGGTGGTGAACGACCAGGTCAATGTGCGTATCGATGGCCTCGCCAACGAGGACCAGCAGGTGAGCGTTGACCTCTACGACATCTTCGGCAAGCGCGTGATGGCGGAGAACATGGACAACAGCGGAGCGGTCTTCGCCCGCACCATCGAGCTGCCCACCGGCATCGCTCGTGGCGTCTACACCATGAACATCACCATCAACGGCAACTCCTTCACCAAGCGTGTGACGGTCCAGTAACCGCAACGCTCGGATAGAACAGCGCCCCGGCCTTTCGGCCGGGGCGCTGTTTTTCTATGAAGGGTTATCAACCGCACTCGAACCTGTTCGACTACCGAGGACGCCCCCCGTAGGTCTCCAACGATACCGGCCCGGTCCGATCCGATCCAGGACGAATGAACGATCGGCCAGGGCGGAATGTCGCCTCACCATGCCGCAAGGACCAGCCACCAGTGCAAGTGCAAATCTCCTGAAGGCCGCGCGGCTACCGGGTTCCAAACTCCGGGCCCACGAACGCACTTGCGCGATAGGTACCGTTTTCCCCACATTGCGTGGCCCGAACCGTACCTGATCCCCATTTCAGGTAGTCAGGGTTCCGATCCTCGATAAAAAAAACAGGTACCGATCCCCAAGTATCATACTTTGGGGCGATCCGAAAACCAAACTGACCCTACACTACGAAGCAGGACCAGAGAGGAACCCTACGCTAGTCCGAACCTTGACAAGCCATCCAGGCTTAACCAACGGCGGTGAGCCGGACCTCACCAATCCCTTTCGAACACCCAAAAACCAAAACCTCAACCAACACATGACTAGTCGAAACACAGCAGTCTGGTCGAAGCGCTGGCGGCACCTCGTGGTGCTCTTGAGCTTCGGCCTGATAGCCACTGGCACGATGGCCCAGTGTACAACGTCGGTGAACGGTCAGTACCCCTCAGGCACGATCACGCCTGTTACGAATGGTAGTACGACGATCACAACGTGCGCGTTCCTGAGCGAGTACAGCGTGCTGTCCCTGACCACAGGGTTCAAGTACGTGTTCACCAGCTCGGTGGGTACGGATTACATGACGGTGACGGACGCCGCCGGCGTAACACCGATCATTTTCGGCACCGGTCCTTTGACGTTCTACCCGGCCGCCACCACCACGTACCGCCTGTACCGGAGCACCCCTCCGCCAGCCTGCGGCGCGCAGAGTTCCTGCCGCACGATCACGTCGGTTGGTTCCGCATCCACCGCGTGCTTGAACTCGACCTACGGTCTTTATCCGAGCGGAACGTTCACACCGAGCTGCAACGGATCGACCAACGTGATCACCACCTGCGGTTACGCGAGCGAGTACTCGAACGTGAACCTCACGGCGGGTGTCGTCTATACGTTCAGCAGCAGCGTAGTCTCCGACCTGATCACCATCTCTGACGCTGCGGGTACGCAAGCGCTGGCCGACGGCACCGGCTCCTTGGTGTACACACCGAGCGCAACGGGCACCTATCGTTTCTACCTGCACCTGACCGCTTGCGGTGCACAGGCTACCTGCCGCAACCGTCAGGTTTCCTGCCCCAATACGAACTGCGCCGGAACACCTGCACCTGGAAACACGACCGGTCCGGCCAATGCATGTGTCGGCCAGGCCTTCACGCTGGGTCTTCAGAACGCTACCGCTGGCGCCGGTGTCACCTACCAGTGGCAGTTCGACAACGGAGGTGGCTTCACCAACTTCGGTGCGGGTGCCGCCACGCAAAGCACCACGCAAACGGTACCTACGAGCTACCGTTGCATCGTTACCTGCACAGCCAGCGGTTTCAGTGGCACGTCCAACGTGCTCTCCGTGGGTATGAACACCTACCTCAACTGCTACTGTGTTCCCACCACGACCAACGGTTGCTTGTCTGGTGACCACATCACCAATGTGACCTTCGGTACGATCAACAACAGCACCGGAACCTGCCTTAGCGCAAGCTACTCCGACTACTCCGCTCTAAGCACCAGCGTTGGTCAAACGGCCAACGTTCCCATTTCCGTTTCGATCAACAACGGTGGCACCGAATACGGTGGCGCATGGATCGATTATGACCAGAGCGGCACGTTCGATGCCAGCGAATTCATCGTTCTCAACGGCGGTCTGGGTCAAGGTGGTGGGGTTTTCTCCGGCACTGCAGCCGTTCCCCTTACCGCGACCTTGGGCACTACCAAACTGCGCGTTCGCTCCAGCTATTTCAGCCAGGTAACATCGGGAAGCGCTTGCGCTACCTACAGCTACGGCGAAACCGAGGATTACACGGTGATCATCACCACGCCTCCTTCCTGCATCGCTCCGTTGGTTTCCAACGCGAACGTTACCGCGCACACGGCTGACATCTCGTGGACCTGCTCCGGTTGCACCGGCACCTACTATGTGGAATACGGACTTTCCGGCTTCACACCGGGCAGCGACGCTAATGCTGGTGTGGGTGGAACGATCTGGACGGGCGGCGCAGTTGCCGGCGGTCCGGTGACCATCACCGGCTTGAACAGTTCTTCCGCCTACTCGGTCTACGTTCGTCAGGATTGCGGCGGAGGAAGCTTCAGTGCCAACTCGCAGTCCAGCTTCACGACCGGACTTGATTGCTCCACTTCACCGGTGCTGGCTTGTGCCACGCCGACCACTGTTACCATTCCTGCTGGTACCGGCGTGTGGAACCTCGGTTCCACGTTCTGTTCGCCTCCAGGTACGGGTGCGGGTCCCTTCTGCACCAATGGCCAGGAGAAGATCTTCCAGTTCACGGCTACCTACGCTGGTACCTACGACCTGAACGTGTCGACCACGTCATCGTCCACCTACGTTGACTACTTCTTCAAGCCAGCTGGCGCTTGTGATAACAGCGGTTGGACGTACATCAACGATGTGTTCTCTCCGGAGAACGCGAGCTTCACGATCACCACGCCGGGTACCTATTACCTCCTGTGTGATCCGGAAGGCACCGTGGGTGCTACGCAGACCTTCACGCTGATGTGCCCGCTGCCCTGCGCTACGCCCAGCACGATCGGCGCGGCCAGCATCACGAGCACGACCGCTTCCATCAACTGGACCTGCACCGGTTGCACCGGCAGCCAGTTCGTCGTGGAATACGGCCCGAGCGGCTTCGCTCTCGGCACGGGTACACAAGTGACCTCAGCTACCAGCCCGGTCACGATAAACAGCTTGACCCCGACCACGGGTTACCAGGCATACGTGCAACAGGATTGCAACAACGTTGGCGATAGCTTGAGCAACTGGCGCGGTCCAGTGGCCTTCACCACACTGGCTCCGCCTCCGGTGAACGACCTCTGCTCCGATGCCATCACCGTGACCTGCGGTTCGATCATCAACAGCACGAACAACGCGGCAACGGCTGATGGACTGCCCAGCCAGAGCGGTACGTTCCCCTTGGACATTGCCACGGGTGTATGGTACAAGTACATCGGCGACGACCAGCAAGTGACGCTGGACCTCTGTGCAAGCGCGCTCGACACGCGTGTGCACGTGTTCCGCACCAGCACGGATTGCTCCTCGCTCACCCCCTTCGGTGGTAACGATGACAACTGCGGCTTGAACGGATGGCGCTCCTTCTACACCTTCGGTGCGGTAACGGGCTTCACCTACTACATCGCTGTGGACGGTTACGGTGGAGGTTACGGTTCGTTCAACCTGACCGTATCCTGCGCTCCGCTGTGCACGCCGACCGTTGCGAACGATCTGTGCATCGATCGCCAACTGATCACCATGGGTACGAACTGCACGCCAGTGGGTGGCAACCTCGGTTGCGCTACCTCCACGGGTGGTGCGAACCCGAGCTGCATCGGCGGTCTGAACACCTATCCGGACGCCTACTACGAGTTCGTGGCCACAGGTCCTGATGCGTACATCAACCTGTCCTCGGTGAACCCCAACCTGCGCTTCGTGCTGTACGCTGGCAACAGCTGCGACCTTAGCACGGAGTTCTACTGCAGCCCGGTGATCACCTCAGGCTCTCCCACGCTCGTCACAGGCATGACCACTGGTTCTCCGTACACATTGCGTGTACTGCAGCCCATCGCGAACGCCGGCACCTTCACGCTTTGCGTGCAGAAACTGGATGTGACCGATGATCCTTGCGCGGCCATCGTCCTGGCTTGCAACGACCTGCGTTTCGGTCGCACAACGGGTTACCTGAACAATATCCCCAGTGGCGCGTGCCCCTTCAATGGAGCGGCCAGCACCAGCGGTGTGAACTACTTCAGCTACACCGCATCCGAGGATGCCGACGTCACCTTCAGCACCTGCGGTCAAACGGCCTTCAACACGCGCGTGAGCGTGTTCGAGGGTGCATGCACTGCGCTCACCTGCAACGTGATGAACGACGATGCACCGGGTTGCCCTGGTAACTCCTCGGAAGTGACCGTACGTGCCTATGCTGGTACCACCTACACGGTGATGGTGACCGGTTCCGGCGCTACCAACGGTAACTACCAGTTGAGCGTGTTCTGCCAGCCTTGGTGCTCCGGCAGCGAGGCCAACGATCGTTGCGCGAACTCCATCACTGTTCCCACCTACATCACCGGTACGGGTACGCCAAGCACGGAGAACCAGGCATGCTCTTATGCCGACGCTCCTCCCAGCTGCTCCGGTGCTTCGATGGTGCAGGGTGTGTGGTACGATTTCACCACCGGTCCGAACACCATCTACGATGTGTACATCGGTGTGAACGCGTTGGATCCGAACTACACCGCTCCCAGCATGAGCTATGCGCTCTATGGCGGTGCCTGCTCCGGCGTTGGCGCATCTTCCGAAGTAGCCTGCCAGCTCAATGCCTCCGGCACGTACAACCTCCCGGCGTTGACACCCTTCAGCAACTACAAGCTGCTGGTGTACAACACGGGTGGAACCAACGAGGGCACCTTCGGTCTGATGGTGACGCACCCCGCCTACAACGACGGCGGTATCTCTGCCATCGCATCACCTGTTGACCTGGTCTGCGATCAGAAGCTCTTCCCGCAAGTGTGGCTGAAGAACTCCGGTGAAGCGGCCCTCACTTCAGCACAGATCATCTCGCGCATCGATGGCGGCATCGTGCAGACCTACAACTGGAGCGGCCCGGCCATCCAGCGTGGTGACAGCTCCTTGATCAGCCTACCAGTGATCACCTCGCCTCTGGGCGTGCACTCCTTCACTTCGGAGGTGAGTTCCGTGAACGGTACCACTGACGAGCTCAGCAGCAACAACAGTGCTTCCAGCACCTACGATGCTTCGGGCCAGACGGTGAAAGTGGTGCTGCGCACCGACGGTGCGGCCGACCAGACCTCCTGGGTCATTTACGATGCGTTCTTCTTCCCTGTCGGTCAGGGTGGCCAATCGGGCGCTTACGTTGGTCAGAACAACCAAGGTATCAGCACTACGATCTGTCTGCCTACCGTCTTCGGTAACTGCTACTACTTCTTCGTGTTCGACCAGGCCGGCGACGGCATGAGCACCGGAAGCTGGTTGCTGACCGATGTGCTGGATCGTCCGATCTTGCAGGACAATGGCGCTTTCCTTGGCCAGTCACCTGCGCTAAGCCCTGCTACTTCCGGATACTTCGCACAGGAGTTCTGCCTGCCGCTGGGTCCCTCAACGATCCAGTCCGGCGAGTGCGGCGTGTTCAACAACCTGTTGAACAACAAGGTCTTCACCAGCACGGTGGCCGGTGTGACCAGCTACCAGTTCGAGTTCAGCGATCCCAACGCCGGCTTCCGCCGCCGTATCGCCGTGCCCCGCAACTGGGTGAAGTTCTCCGAGATGCAGAGCAACCCCTTGGCCTACGGTGTGACCTACTTCTGCCGTGTCCGGGTCGATCAGGGTTCCACGGGCTTCTCTGATGACTTCTTCGGTGCAGGTTGCGAAATGGCGTTGAACCCGGTGCAGCCCGTCTGCACGGAGCTGATCTCCAACCCTGGCCCCACCCTCTCCTGCGGTGTGACCAAGATGTTCGGTGGCAGCGACAAGATCTACGCGCAGCCTGTCACCGGTGCCACCCAGTACCGCTTCAACTTCTCCAACACGGGCCTTGGCTACAGCCGTAACATCCTCCGTCCCACCTACGTCTGCCTGCTCAGCTGGGTAACCCAGCCCCTCGTAAGTGGCAACACCTACGACGTGAAGGTCGAAGCCTTGGTGAGCAACGTGTGGAGCGGCTTCTGCGGTGCCACCTGCCAGGTGACCATCTTCAACCCTGCCTTCAACGGCGGTGGTGGTCGCTCCGTGCAAGTGGACCAGCAGCAGCTCAGCGGTGAGATGCAGCTCTGGCCGAACCCGGTGGTGAACGACCAGGTCAATGTGCGTATCGATGGCCTCGCCAACGAGGACCAGCAGGTGAGCGTTGACCTCTACGACATCTTCGGCAAGCGCGTGATGGCGGAGAACATGGACAACAGCGGAGCGGTCTTCGCCCGCACCATCGAGCTGCCCACCGGCATCGCTCGTGGCGTCTACACCATGAACATCACCATCAACGGCAACTCCTTCACCAAGCGTGTGACGGTCCAGTAACCGCAACGCTCGGATAGAACAGCGCCCCGGCCTTTCGGCCGGGGCGCTGTTTTTTTCAACGATCCCTTGCCATGAACACCCACCTTCCTAATTTCCACGTCACACCTCGGATAACCACCCGACCCTAACCAAACCTGTCATGAACGGAACAACACTCTTTCGCTCCGTACTGGCCTTGGGTACCGCCTGTTTTTGGGCGGCCACCGCTATAGCCCAAGGCGACGATTGCGCGACCGCTGTCGCGATCACACCCGGCGCGATCGCCGGTAACGGCCCGGCCACCGGCGGCGGTGCCGTGAACCCACCCTGCACGTTGTTCGGTTTCGGTGAAGGCGCAGGTACCGGGGCCAACGCTGATTGGTTCAAATACACGCCGGCGTTGAACGGAACAGCGCGTGTTCTGGTGACCAGCGGCACCGATACACACTTGAGTGTCTTCACCGGAACATGCGGCTCACTTACCTGCTTGACGGGGGATGATGACATCAGTGGCAGCAATTTCCTCTCCGACGTGATGTTCCCTGTACAAGCGGGCACCACCTACTACATCCAGTTCGATGATTTCTGGGATCCCGGTGCCTACACCTTCAGCCTGACGTTCACCGCCCTGAACGCTGCCTCCGCTGTAACGGTCAGCACGTATCCCTATACGATGGGATTCCCGGCAAGCCTGGCTACCACCAACGTATGTGGAGCCACACTGGCTGAACCGGCCGGGGCAGGCATCGGATGGATCAATCATTCCGGGGATGGCGCCGATTGGTATCGACGCAATGCGACCACTCCCTCATCCGGTGGCGTTGGCGGCGCCTCGTTCGGCGTGATAACCGGTCCCAACAATGGGGTCTCCGGTGTTGCTACCGACACCTATCTGTATTTGGAAGCGAGCCAGAGTGCCTGTGCCACTTCCAACTACTTCGCTGTACTCACCTCGCCGATCTTCAGTATGTCGTCCATGGTAACCACCGGTCAAGCCCAGGTGAGCTGGTACGACCACATGTGGTCCAACAACAACACCATGGGCCGTTTGATCGTGCAGTTCGAAAGCCCGGCCAATGCGGGGAACTGGACGACGATCAGCAGCAAGAACAATTCACAGGGCACGGCGTGGAACTTCAATGACTTCACCACGCTTGCCGGGGCGAGCGGCAGCTTTCGACTGCGCTTCATCGGCTGGCGCGATAGCGGCCTGAACTCCTTCAACGGGGATATGGCCATCGACCAGATCGTGGTACGCGAGCGACCGGACTGCACCTCACCGGTCGCGAGCGTGATCGCCGTGAACGAATCATGCAACACCAACCCAGCCCTCAGCACCTTCACCATCGACGTGCAGGTAAGCAGCTACGGCACGCTGAGCGGGGTTCCGAATACTCAATGCACCATCGTACCCAGTTCAGGTGCATCGCAGGTCGCTTCCGGCGCCTTGACCAACGTGTACACCTTCGGGCCATACACCTATGGAACAGCGGTCAGTTTCACGTTGACACATCAGAGTGAACCCGGTTGCAATTCGTTCATCTCGGGCAGTTATCGTTCGTGTTGCTCGAGCACTTGTGCCACCGCGTTCAACGCATCCATCGGTGTGAACGCCAACACCAATACGAGCATGACCACCTGTGGCGGTGGTGCATCGAACGCATACGACAGCGGAGCGCCAGCACCTACAGCGGCACGCTGGTGGACCTTCACTCCGGCGAGTTCGGGTATCTACACGATCGAATCGTGCGCACAATCGCCCGTAACGAACAACGACACACGTGTCTCCATCCACACCGGAAGCTGCGGATCACTCTCGTTCCTGTTGGGGGATGACGATGGTTGTACCACGCCAACGTTCGCTTCAAGTCTGCCGATCTTCCTGAACGCAGGCACCACGTACTTCATCGAGTGGGACAACGCATGGAACAGCGCGGGGCACACGTGGTCGCTCACCGGACCGGTCGCACCGATCACCGGTGACGAATGCACCACTGCCCTTCCGCTCACCATGTCAGCGACCTGCGTGGGCACCACGGCCAGCACGGCCGGTGCATCGGTCAGTTCACCCAGCTGTGCGGCAGGCGTTGGCGCGACAACGAACGCGGACATCTGGTTCAGCTTCACGGCGACCAGCTCGCTCGCGGACATCACCGTAACACCCACCGGCACCTACTATCCGGTCCTTGAACTCCTGGACGGATCCAGCGGATGCGGATCTCCGACAAGCCTGTGCTGCACTTTCGCGAACGCAGCAGGGACACCGTTGAACCTTCTACGCGGTGGTTTGACCGTGGGCAACACGTATTTCCTTCGCATCGGTCACGCCTTCGCAGGCGGTGACGGTGGTCTGAACGAGTTCAGTGTCTGTGTGGTAGACGGAACAGCGCCGACACCGGGTTGCACCTTTACCGGCGCCGACTACACGGAGAGCGAACCATGCGGTGCCATCACGAACAGCGATCTCTGCACCGCCGAAACGATCACGCTCGGTTCGCTGCCTTTCACCTATACCATCGGAGGTTCCATTCAGGCGGAATGCAACTTCCGTGACCGTGATTTCTACGCGTTCACGCTCGCTTCCACCGCGACCTACCAGATCCAGTGGAACGCACAGTTCGCGTCCCGCATCTTCTTCCTCGACGCGAACGGCAACTGCGCGGACCCGCTCGTGCAATTGAGCAGCGCAGCATCACCGGCCTGCACGCAGGGCACCTTCACACAGAGCCTGGCGGCAGGCACCTACGCGCTGATGATGACCACGGACGGCATCTTCAACAACATCACCTGTGGAACGACGAACGATTACGAGATCACTATCACGGCAGTGCCGAACCTGGATTGCGACCTGGCCACTCCGATCTCCTGCGGCGATAACAACCCGGTGGCGTTGTCCGGAACCGGTCTTTGGAGCACCAATACCTGTGGCTTCCTAACACCTGGCAACGAAGCACTGTACTTGTTGAACGTCGCCACCGCTGGCACTTACAATCTCACGGTGATCAGCAGCAACAACACCTTCATCGATTACTTCTACAAGCCGGTGAGCGCAGGGTGCTCACCTACGGGTTGGACCTGCATCCAGGACATCGCCACGGCAGGTACGTCGGTAAGCTTCACCATCACCACACCGGGGCAGTACTGGATCCTGGCGGATGCGGAGGACAACACGGTCACGAGCACGCAGAGTTTCCGCGTGTTCTGCCCGCCTGCGGCGGTCAGCACGGACTATTGCTCGCCCATCGCGGTGAACTGCGGCGACAACGTGAGCGGTCAGACCACGCCCATCCCCGGTGTGTTTCCCGCCAACGCCTGCCCGTATTCGGGGACGCCCAGCACCGGTGGTGTGAACTATTGGAGCATCACACCTGCAAGCGATGCGGAGATCACCTTGAGCACTTGCGGAAGCGCGGGCTTCGATACGCGTATCAGTGTATACCTGGCCGCTCCTGACTGCAACAACCTGGAGTGCGTAGCGCTGAACGACGACGGCACCGGCTGTCCGAACTTCAGCAGTGAGGTGAGCTTCGCCGCAACGGGTGGTGTCACCTACACGATCGCCGTTCATGGCTATGGCGCGGACTTCGGCTTCTACACCATGAGCGTGCTGTGCGGGCCGCCGTGCACACCGGGCATAACCAACGATGCGTGCAGTTCCGCAACTGCGCTTACCCCTGCACTGAACGATGGTACGGGTGTGCCCACACTGGGTGATAACAGCTGCGCACATGGCGATGCGAACTCCTCTTGTGATCCCTTCGGCGCGATGCAGGGCATGTGGTACGCGTTCAACAGCGGCCCCAACAGCATCATGTTCATGGACCTCGCAACGAACGCACACGATGTTACGCTCACTTCACAAGCGATGAACTATGCGCTCTATGATGGTGGATGTGACGGACTGGGTGCCACAGGAGAAGTGGATTGCGTATTGGGAGGTGACGGACTGAACGTCCTCCTGCCAGCGTTGACGCCGAACACGGACTACCTGCTGTACCTCTGGAACAACGGTGGTGTGAGCTTCGAAGGTTCGTTCTCCGTTCTGTTGCGCAGACCCGGAATGAACGATGCGGGGATCGACACCATCCTTTCTCCGGACGGAACGATCTGCACCACGGCCTTGACGCCGATGGTGCGCCTGCACAACCACGGCGAAAGCACGCTGACCAGCGTTTCCATCACCTATGACGTTGACGGAGGTCCGACACAAACGTTCAACTGGACAGGTTCGCTCGCCTACGACGCGACGATCGATGTTTCGCTGCCGACGATCAATACCACCGGCGGCAACCATACCTTGAACGTGTACACGCAATCGCCGAACGGTTCGAGCGATGAGATCCCCTCGAACGATGGTGCCAGCAAGACCGTGGACATCAGCGGCGAGTCGTGCATCGTTTCCATCCGCACGGACAACAACGGAGGGCAGATCTCGTGGATGATCACGGATGCGTTCGCCTTCCCTGTGGCCAATGGTGGTCCATACCCAGGCCAGAACAATGAGGTGGTGAACACCACGGTTTGCCTGCCGACGGTGTTCGGCAATTGCTACAGCATTACCTTGATGGATGCGGGCGGTGACGGACTCTGCTGCCTCAGCGGTAACGGATCATGGGAACTGCAGACGCTGAACGGCCGCACACTGCTGCGTGATGAATTCAGCAGCACCAGTGGAAGCACATCTCCGAATAACCCGACCGCGACCGCTGGTTATGGCACCGGTCATGACTTCTGCCTGCCCGCCGGTCCATCAAGTGTGCTGAGCAGTGAATGCAACATCTTCACGAACAACCTGCTGAGCAAGGTATACACCCAGGCCATCGGCGGTGTGCTCAACTACCAGTTCGAGTTCAGCGATCCGGACGCTGGCTTCCGCCGCCGCATCGGTGTGCCACGTCCTTGGGTACAGTTCTCCGAAATGCAGACCAGCCCGCTCACGCCAGGCACCGTGTACTTCTGCCGCGTTCGGGCGGATCAGGGTGCCACAGGTTATGCGGATGACCACTTCGGCACCGGTTGCGAAATGGCGCTGGATCCGGCGACAGTCGGCTGCACCCAGCTGATCGACAACCCCAGCCTGCCAACGAACAGTTGTGGCGTTACGAAGACCTTCGGCGGAAGTGACAAGATCTGGGCGCAACCGAAGGTGGGAGCTACCCAGTACCGTTTCCGCTTCGTGAACGCGGGCCTTGGCTACAGCCGCTCGATCCTCCGTCCATCATATGTGTGTCTGCTCAGCTGGGTTACCCAGCCTTTGGTGAGCGGCAACACGTATGACGTGAGCGTGGAAGTATTGGTGAACAACGTGTGGAGCGGCTTCTGCGGCGCGGCATGCCAGGTGACCATCGGTAACGTGAACGCCTTCGGTGGCCAGAGCCGCTCGTTGACCATGGAGGCTATAAGCGGCGTGGACATGCAGGTGTACCCGAACCCGACCCGCGATCGCAACATCACGCTGCGCCTGGGCAACCTCAGGGACGCTCAACAACGCATCGTGGTGGAACTGTACGATGCCTTCGGCAAGCGCGTGATGAGCACAACGTTCGAGAACACCGGCTCGCAGTTCATTCGCCCGATCGAACTGGAAAGCACGATCAGCGCCGGTGTGTACATGATGAACGTGAGTGTGAACGGGGTACTGCACACGACCCGATTGAGCGTGCTGTAGCGCCGTCCCGGTATTCAAATAGAGAGGGCCGCGTCAAGGACGCGGCCCTCTCTATTTGAATACCGAATGAGGAGCGCTCTCCTCGGTCGCCGTTGGATCAACGGCTCAGCCCGCCGGTTGATAACTTCCGTCTCAACGAAATCGGGCATCGAACGACACGGATCCTACTTTCGTCGATGCCTACGGCGTTCCGAACCGCTGGCGAACGCAACCACTGAGACCCTAGAAAAGTCCTCATTCTCTCGCTTTGCGTGCGAACAGGCTCAGCCTGCGCACGGACATCGTCTCTACCTATCCGCCAGTGCAGGCCAATGGCCTTACCAACGGTGATAGCCCGCTGTGCTATCGACACGCTTCAGCAACAACAACCAATCAACAACTACATGAACGGTCGAAACTCTTCGACACGCACATCGCTCGCGCGATGGTGCAAAGCCGGTATGCTCGGCGCCGCGTTGGCGTTGCTGGGTGTGCAGGTAAATGCGCAGAACGTGAACGTATCCGGGGCCTTGGTAGGCAATGGTACGTATACCACGTTGGGCGGGGCCTTTACGGCCATCAACGGCGGTGCGCAAACGGGCGCAACGATCATCGTGGACATCGTGAGCAACACGAACGAGGCGTCAGCAACGGCCACCCTGAACGCTGGTGCTTGGACGAGCATGCTTATCCGTCCGCAAGGCGGATCGTGGATCGTGAGCGGGGCAACTACGGCGGGAAGCCCCATGATCGATCTCAATGGCGCGGATAACGTGACGATCAACGGTCTGAACACTGGTGGTAATGCGCTGACGATCGAGAACACGACCGCTTCGGCAACGAGCGGTACGTCGACGATCCGCTTCATCGGCGGTGCCACGGGTAACACGATCACGAACTGCACGCTCCGCGGGGCCTGTTCGTCGAGCGTTGCCACCAACGGCGCGACGATCTTCTTCAGCACCGATGCGAACACAGCGAACGGTAACGACAACAACACGATCTCGAACAACGACATCGGGCCCAGCGGCGCCAACCTTCCCACCAAGGCGATCCTGGGCAACGGTTCCGCCAGCACGACCGCCATCGGCAACAGTGGCATCACGATCACCAACAACAACATCTTCGACTTCTTCGGAGCTGCTGTCACCAGTTCGGGCGTGGCCATCAATGGTGGTTGCAACACCTGGTCGATCACCAACAACAGGTTCTATCAGACTGCCACGCGGACTTGGACGACCGGATCCATCCACCGGGCCATCGATCTGAACAGTTCCACCTCTACGAGCGGCGTGCAGGCGATGACCGTGACCGGCAACATCGTAGGCTACGCGGCTAGTAACCAAACGGGCACGTATACACTAACCGGAACGGGAACAGGCGCAAAATTCCATGGCATCTTCTTCAACGGGATTTCCACAGGTACTGCATCAACGGTGAGCAACAACACGGTGGCGTCGGTCAGTATGACCGGTGTTACTGGCAGTGGCACGTCCACAAGCAGTCCTTTCACCGCGATGCTGCTCCAAGAAGGCGTGTTCACGTCGAACAATAACAGCATTGGCAGCCAGGGGGCGTCGGCAGGTTTGACCTTTTCGACCACTACTACCTCATCGACCGACGTCTATGGCATCTACAATTTCTCTTCCAATGCTTGGACCTCGAATTCCAATCAAGTTGGAGGGATCTCTGTTACCAACCTCGGTGCATCAGGGACCTTTGTTCTGTACGGAATGCGTGCATTCACTGGCTCAACTGTTACCTGGAACGCACTCAACAACACCATCGGCGGTACGGTATCGAACTCGATCCAGTTGAACGCCACGGGTACGTCTTCGCAGGTGATCGGAATGTTCACCAGCAACTGCCCGGTGGTGCTGACATCGAACACGATCCAGAACCTGACCTCCAACATCGGAACTGGTACGACGACCGGTGCTTCGGTGATCGGGATCAACATCACCACCTCGACACCGAACCACACGGTTTCCCAGAACACCATCTTCAATCTCTCCAATACGAACGCCACGGCAGCATCCGTGGTCACCGGTATCCAGTTCACCGGAAGCACAGCGAACGTGGTTGAACGCAACTTGATCCATGGGCTCACCGTCGCAACGAACAGTGCCAGCGCTGAGGTGAACGGGATCCGCGTAGCAGGTGGAACGACCACCTACCGGAATAACATGATCGCCTTGGGCGCTGGTATCAGCAATGCCATCGGTGCAGCCGCGAGCAACTCAGGTACCACCGGCATCAATGGTATCAACGAAGCACTGGGTACGGACAACTTCTACCACAATAGTGTGTACATCGGTGGCACGGCCACCGCAGGCAGCGGTGCCTCGTATGCGTTCAACGGAACGCAGACCGTGAACACGCGCGCTTTCCGCGACAACATCTTCCAGAACGCGCGCAGCAACAGCGGCGCGACAGGATCGCACTACGCGATCAAGATCAACGGAACGGTGGCGAACCCGACCGGCCTTACCATCAACAACAACCTGTACTTCGCCAACGGCACCGGTGGGGTTTTCGGGTTCTTCAACGGCTTGGACGTTGGGAGCATCGCGGCCTGGCGCACCGCCGTGGGACAGGATGCGGGCAGCTTCCAGAGCAACCCGCAATACAATGGTCCCACGAACGCAACACCCGATCTGCACCTGCACCCGACCCTCCCCACAGTTGCTGAAGGCAACGGTGTGAGCGTTGGTGTTACGGATGATTACGACGGGCAGACCCGAGCCAGCTTCACCCCGGTGGACATCGGCGCCGATGCGGGCAACTTCGTGGGTGTGGACCTGAGTGCACCCGCTATCACCTATACGGCCCTCAGCAGCACTTGCGCCCTGACCGATGTGACGCTTACCGCTACCATCACGGATGCGACGGGCGTACCTACCAGCGGTGGCTTGCAACCGCGCATCTACTTCCGGAAGAACGCCGGGACATGGTTCAGCAGCCAAGGCTCGCTGGCCAGCGGTACTGGTACCAACGGTACTTGGAACTTCACCATCGTGGTGGCCTCCATGGGTGGTGTTGCTGTAAGCGACGCCATCCAGTACTATGTGATCGCACAGGACAACCTGGGTAATGTCACTTCCAACCCGCCTACTGGACTGGTGGCAACGGATGTGAACACGGTGACCACTGCACCGACCACGCCCAATAGCTACAGCATCCAGAACACGCTGGTGGCCGGGACCTACAACATTCCGGGGGACTTCGCCACGTTGACAGCTGCAGTGGCTGCTTACAACACCAGCTGCCTCACCGGCGCTGTGGTGTTCCAGTTGGCTGCGGGCTACACCAGCGGCAGTGAGACCTTCCCGATCACCGTCAACGCCAATGCCTTCGCCAGCGCCACGAACACGTTGACGATCCGTCCGGCCAGTGGCCAAACCCCGACCATCAGCGGCAGCGTGGCTTCCGGTGCGTTGATCAAATTGAACGGTGCTGACTATGTCATCATCGATGGCAGCAACAGCGGCGGCACGGACCGCAGCCTCACCATCACCAATACCAACACGACGGCTCCCTGCGCTATCTGGCTGTCCAGCTTGGGCAACGGTGCAGGCGCCACCAACAACACGGTGAAGAACTGCAACCTCAACACGAGCGCGGCAACCACGGCCACGGCCTACGGCATCTCGGTGTCCGGTGCCACGATCGGCTCCGCTGGTGGTGACAACGACAACGTGACCATCCAGAACAATGCGATCAATAGCCAGAACGTAGGCCTCTATGCCAACGGTAATGCTGCTGTGAGCGCGGGCGGTATGGACGGCCTGACCGTCTCTGGCAATAGTTTCTCTGCTACCACGACCATCGCTTCGTCGATCACCTACGGTGTCCAAGTCGCCAATGCGCTGACAGCGATGATCAACGCGAACAGCTTCAACCTCACGACTTCGGCCACGAATGCTCCAGTAGCTATTTCGATCGAATCCAACGTTTCAGGTTCTTCCGTCCTCGCCAACCAGATCACCCAGTGCTTCGCCTCCAACTCCGGTGGGTATGGTGGCCGTGGTATCACCGTTGGTACTGGGCTCGCGTCGAGCAACATCACCATCGCGAACAACTTCATCGCAGGCGTGAACGGAACGAACTGGAGCAGCTTCGGCAACAACTCGTCCATGGGTATCGCCATCGGCATGATCGGCAACAGCAGCACGGTGACTACGACCGCAGGTGGCATCAACCTGTATCACAACACGGTGAATATGACCGGTAGCATGGGCTCAGGTTCAAGCAGTGCCCTGACCGCCGCGCTCTACGTGGGCAGCGGAGCCAGCTCGCTGAACGTTCGGAACAACATCTTCGTGAACACGCAGACGGCCACGAGCACCACCCAGAAGAATTACGCGGTGTACTCGGTAGCGGCCAATACGGCCTTCACGCCGATGAGCTACAACGACATCTTCGTGAGCAACTCCTTCAATGCGGGTTCGGCGCTTCTCGGCTTCTTGAGCAGTGATCAGAGCACCTTCAGCGGTTTCAACACCACCTTCGGCGCGAGCAACATGCAGAACATTGCACCGGTATTCACCAGTGCCACGGACTTGCACTTGGTGCCGGCCTCGAACGCTGCGCTCAACGACTTGGGTGTATCGGGTACCGGTATCACAGTGGACATCGACGGGACCACCCGCAGCGCCACCCCGGACATGGGAGCGGATGAGTTCACGCCGCCCAGTTGCACCACCGCCACCGGCGGCACGGCCACGGGCAGCACCGCCTTCTGCGTAAGCGGTACACCCACCATCACGTCCACCGGTTACTCCATTGGTTTGGGCACCACTTACCAGTGGTACTCCAGCACCAACGCTGTCGATTACCCTGCGGGTGGCAGCATCGTGAGCGGCCAGACCAACCCGGCCAGCTTGACAACGGGCGTGGTGAGCACCACCACCTACTACTGGCTGCGTGTGGGTTGCGCTACCGATGCTTCGGTGGCCTACTCCAACATGATCACCATCACGATCAACCCGAACCCGGTTCCCACCGTGACCCCGTCGAGTACCGCCAGTTTCTGCGTGAGCGGTACGCTGAGCTCCAGCGTGGCCAGCACCTATGCATGGAGCCCGAGCGGCGGCAGCGCACAAACGGCTACCATCACCAGCAGCGGTAGCTATTCAGTGACCGTGACCGACGCCAACGGCTGTTCCGGTACGAGCGCGCCCGTGGTGGTCACCGTCAGTGCACAGCCCACGGCAGTGAGCGTGACTCCTGCTACACCGGCAGCCTTCTGCCAAGGTGGTAATGTGGCACTCGCTGCATCAGGAGGTAGCTATACGTCCAACGGCACGCTGAACTTCGGCACACAGGCCGCTCAGAATACAGCGGTGGTCGCATCGACCGATTACCCTGCTCCGTTCTCCATCTACTACGGTGGTCAGCGCATGCAGATGTTGATCCGCGCAAGCGAACTCACGGCAGCTGGATTCACGGCGGGTACGGTGTTCGACGGTATCAACTTCCCGGTGGTGAGCTTCGGCTCGGGTTGGCCCGGAACGGTGTCTTCCTGCCAGAACTTCCAAGTGCGGTTCGGATTCACCACGGCCACCACGATCACCACGTTCCAAACGTTGGCCACCACCGTGCGGCCCGCTGCGAACTTCACGCCGACCGTAGGTTACAACAACGTGCTCACCTTCAGCACGCTGCCGGGGGCATGGAACGGTACCGATAACATCATCATCGAGACCACCTTCTCGAACAACATCACCGGTACCACGTCCACCACCGTTACACAGTACAACAGCCCCGCTGGGTTTGCCAGCTGCGTTGTCTACCGCGTGGACGCAACCGCGGCCGCGACCGTAGCTGCTGCGACCACCCCGACCTACACCTACACATCTCGTCCGGACTTCCGCCTCACCGGATCGGCGACCGCACAAGCACCCTACACCTGGAGCCCGGGCACCGGCCTGAACACCACGACCGGCCCGAACGTGACGGCCAGCCCGAACGCTCCCGGCCAGACCTACACGGTTACCGCCACCAATGGCGCGTGCACGAGCACGGCGAACGTTGACGTGGTGGTGAACCCGCTGCCGACCGTTGCCTGTGGTGGTCCGTACGGTCCGCTGTGCAGCAATGCTGCGGCGATCGCCCTGACCGGTTCACCCGTTGGTGGCACATGGAGCGGTACGGGCGTGAGCGGTAGCACCTTCGATCCGAGCGTTTCGGGCGCGGGCAGCTTCACCCTCACCTACAACTACACCGATGGCAACGGCTGCAGCAACAGCTGCACCACCAGCATCACGGTGAACGCCGCGCCGGTGGTTACCTGCGGTGGTCCTTACGGTCCGGTGTGCATCAATGCGGGTACGATCGCCCTCAGCGGTTCACCAGTGGGTGGTACCTGGAGCGGCACGGGCGTAACCGGAAGCGATTTCGACCCGAGCGTTTCGGGCGCGGGTACCTTCACCCTCCTTTACAGCTACACCGATGGCAACGGCTGCAGCAACAGCTGCACCACCAGCATCACGGTGAACCCGCTGCCGGTCGTGACCTGTCCTGCCAACATCACGGGCATCTGCAGCAGCGATGTGGCCTTTGCCCTGACGGGTGGAAATCCATCGGGCGGCATCTACAGCGGACCAGGTGTGAGCGGTGGCAACTTCGATCCTGCAGTGGCAGGAGCTGGAACCCACACCATCACCTACAGCTACACCGATGGCAACGGTTGCAGCAACAGCTGCCAGTTCACCATCGCTGTAACGGCGGCCACCACTTGGTACAGTGACCTCGGCGACAGCGACGGCCTGGGTGACCCGAACGTGAGCCTACTGGCATGCACGCAACCCACGGGTTACGTGGCCGACAACAGTGACCTCTGCCCGACGACGGCCGGCACGGTGGGTTCGCCCTGCAACGATGGCAATCCGTTCACCGCGGGTGATGCGGTCCAGAACGATTGCAGCTGCGCCGGTACACCTGTGCCGTGCGACAACTGGACGCTCACGATCAACACCGATGCGAACGGCAGCGAGACCACCTGGCAGATGATCGATGCGGCTTCGCCCTTCGTACTGGCGAGCGGTGGACCTTACGCCAGCAACAGCACGAACACCGAGACCATCTGCGTACCGCAAGGCGCCTGCTTCAACCTCACCTTCAACGATGCCGGCAACAACGGCATGAGCAGCGGTGGTTGGTTGTTGGTGGACAACAACGGACGTCGCATCCTGGACAACGTGAACAACGGCGGTTGCTTCCTGAGCAGCAGCAGCACGGCCGAACCGTTCTGCAATGAGCCGGCGAGCGCGCAAGCCCTCATCGCCACTCAATGCGACAAGGAGAACTGGCTGCCCAACGACGTGATCATCGCCAGCGCGAACGCAGCGGTGAGCGCCCAGTGGGGCATCGGTGACCAGACGGACGATGGCTACCAGTTCTGGTTCCAGAACCCCTGCGGTGGTTACACGCGGAAGATCTTCCGCAACCACGCCACCAGCGGCGGCAACGGACCGGCCAACGCGTTGCGCGCCACCAAGCTCGCCCTGAACACGATCGTGAGCAACCCACTGCCGGTGGGCACGTTGCTCAACGTGCGCGTGCGTACTCGCGTGAACGGTGTGAACGGCGCATGGGGTCCTGCCTGCCGCTTCCGCATCGACCCGAACGCGTGCACACTTACGAAGTTGAACGACATCATCACAGACCCGCACTTCAGCTGCGGTGCCACCGGCAAAGTGGTGAACGCCGGTGGTGATGCCGGTAAGATCTTCGCCAAGGTGGTGACCAGCGGTGGCAACCCGGCAACGCACTACCGCTTCGAGATCAGCAACCCTGTACAGAGCTACCTCCGGTATGCCACGAACACGAGCGCTGCGTTGGTGCTTGGCCAGTGGGCCACCAACCCGCTGCTCTGCGGAACGTGGACCTACAACGTGCGCGTGCAGGCCAGCTTCGATGGTGGCAACAGCTACTGCCCGTACGGTGATGTGTGCACGGTGACGATCACCAACAACCTCACCGGTTCCCTGTGCACCGCACCGGGCGCCTTCGCAGGCAACAGCGATCGCGCGCTGGAACTCGGCAACGGTGTTGACATGAACATGTACCCGAACCCGAACCGTGGTGAGCAACTCTTCATCAACCTCCGCGGCTTCAGCGAGGAGGTGAACGAGGTGGGCGTTGAGATCTACGATGGCTTCGGCAAGCGCGTGGTGAACCGCATGGTGCCCGCACAGGACGGTTACATGAACACCACGTTGGAACTGGACCACGACTTCGCGGCCGGCATCTACATGGTGCACCTCACCGCAGGAGAACTGGTGCGCACGGAGCGCCTGGTGATCCAGCGCTGAGCAAGTACGATCGTGACGAAGAAGCCCCGGCCGCACGGCCGGGGCTTCTTCGTTCCCGTCGGGTCCTGTGAGCGCAGCGAAGAGCCTCTTCCCTCATCCTGCCCGATCCGTCGGTTGGCAGGTGAAGTCTGAACTACTGGTCAATTCAAGCAGGAAGATGCGTTGCTTGTCGCCACTGCTCAGTTCCTCCTTCTTCTGCTCCTGACCCTTCACGCGAAAGCGCGAAATCGCCAAAGCTCAGATGCCGGTTGTCAGTTGCTCCTGCGTTTGCTTCGGGCAACTGTCTATGATCCTTCACGCAGAGACGCGACGCTATGGAGAATGCGACCCCTGCGCTCGCTTGCTCCTGCACCTGCCTATCGCTCCTGATCCTGCCCCCGCACGATCCGACCGCTGTTCACAGCAGCATCCGGAAATAGCTTTGCCCCATGCGTGTGCTTGTGGTGGAGGATGAACCCAAGGTGGCGGCCTTTCTGAAACAAGGGCTGGAGGAGAGCGGTTATGAAGTGGTGAGCGCTTATGACGGCGCTACGGGAAAGCGGCTCGCGTTGCAAGGGAACATCGACCTGGTGATCATGGACGTGGTGATGCCGCTGGTCAGCGGCATCGACGCCTGCCGCGCGATACGCGAGGGCGGTGGCCGCATGCCCGTACTGTTGCTCACCGCACTAGGCACCACGGAAGACAAGGTGCACGGATTGGATGCCGGCGCTGACGATTACCTGGTGAAACCGTTCGAATTCCAGGAACTGCTGGCGCGTGTGCGTTCGCTCACACGACGTGGCAACGTGGTTTGGGAGCAGAACGAGAGCATCCGCTACGAAGGCCTCGAACTGGACCTCGCCCGCAAGGAGGCGCTGCGCGATGGGAAGCGGATCACCCTTACGGCGAAGGAGTTCGCGCTGCTCGAGTACCTCATCCGCCACGCGGACCGTGTGCTGTCGCGCGCGCAGATCAGTGAGCACGTTTGGGACATCGATTTCGACACGGGCACCAACGTGGTGGATGCCTACATCAAGCTGCTGCGCAAGAAGGTGGACAAGGACCACGAGCCGAAGCTCATCCATACGCGCGTGGGCATGGGCTACATACTCACCGCCCGGCCATGACCATCCGCACGCGCCTGGCGGTGCGCTTCATGCTCTTGGCGTCGTTCATATTGGGCGGTGCGTTCATGGTGGTGTACTACCTCTCCGCCGATTACCGCGAGGAGGAGTTCCGCGGGCGATTGAAGGATCGCGGCACCAACACCGCCAAGCTGCTCATTCAAGTGGATGAAGTGGACACCTTGTTGCTGTGGAAGATCGAGCACGACAATCCCGTGCGGCTGCCAGAGGAATCGATCCGCATCTATGATCACCACAACAAGCTGCTCTTCACCCTGGGGGAGGATGACATGTTCGCCATCGCCCCCAGCTTCCTCGATTCGGTGCGTTTGGAAGGTGAGATCGACCGGACGTTCAATGACCGTGAAGAGACGGGCTTCGTTTTCCGCGACCGGTATGATCGCTTCGTGGTGGTGGCTTCCGCTCGCGACATCTATGGCCGCAGCAAGTTGAAGAACGAGGGTCGCGTGATGCTGGGCACCTTCCTGCTCGCGCAGATCCTGATCTTTCTGATCGGCCGCTTCTATGCGCAGCGCGCGCTGGCACCCGTGCAGCGTCTGGTGCATGAACTGCAGGACATCGGCGCGGCTGACCTGTCCCGCCGTGTGGAACCGGGCGATGCGCGCGACGAGCTCGGGCAGCTCGCACGCTCCTTCAACGAACTGCTGGACCGCTTGCAGACCGCCTTTCAAACGCAGAAGCACTTCATCGCGAACGCCTCACACGAGATGCGCACACCGCTCACCGCGATCTCCGGCCAGTTGGATGTGATCCTGCTGCGCGAACGTTCACCGGAGGAGTACGCGCGCGCGATCCGTTCCGTCCAGGAGGACATGCACGCGCTGAACCAACTGGCGGACCGGTTGCTGCTGATGGCCCAGGCGGAGAACAAGGTGACCGCATCCTCCTTCACCGCCGTGCGAGTGGACGAGGTGCTGTGGAGCGCACGGAGCGAAGTGCTGCGAACAGCGCCCGGCTACGCGGTTGAAGTGGACCTCCTCGACGTGGAGGATGCGGACGAACTGGTGTGCAAGGGCAACGAGAACCTGCTGCGTTCCATGTTCGGCAACCTCATCGAGAACGCTTGCAAGTATTCGGATGACCACCGTGCACTGGTGCGGTTGCGCGTTTCCGGAAAACACATCGCGGTGGAAGTGGAGGACAAGGGCATCGGCATCGCACCGGGCGACATGGAGCGCGTGTTCGAGCCGTTCTTCCGGGCCAACAACACAGGTGGCGCGAAAGGGCATGGTATCGGCCTGTCACTGGCGCGCCGGATCGCTGAGCTGCACGGTGGTCGCATAACGCTCGTTTCATGTCCCGGTGAAGGCTCTTGCTTCACGGCGCACCTGTCGCGCACCTGAACTTTCATCGCTTTTTCATTCCGTTCGCCGGTCGCCTTCATACCGGGGCTGCTGCTTTGCGGCCTAACATCACTACGATGAGAACGAACGGCGCGAACGAGGGTGGGAAGTGGAACCGCTATCTGCTTTCGGGCTTGGTCCTGCTGGCCCTGGCCGGCCTGACCACCACGGCGTACTACGTATACACCGATACCGAACTGGTTTCCCAAGTGAACATGGGCAAGCTCGACAACGAGCGGCTGCTCGCCGAGAAGTTGCAACTGGACCGCAGCATCCACGAATTGAACGACCGGCTGCAGATCGAACAGAACGAGCACGATGCCTCGAAAGGTCAGGTGAACGATCTGAAGCGCAAAGTGGAGGAAGCGCTCGCCCGCAACAACAGGCTGGAAAGCGCAGCACGCCGCACGAACGACCTGACGAAAGAAGTGAAGCAGTTGCGTGCACTGAAGGACCGTCTGGAGGGTGAACTTGCGGCCTCGAGCAGCAGCCAGCTCGAACTGCAGGGACAATTGGACAAGTCACGGGCCGAGCAAGCCGCACTCTCCGCGCAACTTGCTGCGGTACCGCCCGCGCTGCGACCTCTGGACAATTCAGAGGTGGAAGCTGTCCGGGGCCGGCGCGGGCGGCTCACCGTGCGGGCACGTGCCACGCGTGAGGTCCGCATGGCCTTCGACCTTCCGGCTGAGCAGGCACAGGCCGCCACGTTCGTGATCACCGACCCGAGCGGCCATACCTACGCCGGTGCCGATCCTTCGATCAGCATGAGCGTGGATGAAGTGGAACCCGAGCCGCTCGCTGCGGTGAACATGACACCGCAGGGTGAAGCAAGGGTGTCGCGTGTCCACATGAAGTTCAGTCCTCCGAAAAAGCTGGTGCCGGGCACCTATCGGATCGCCGTGAAGTCGGGTGGTGACGACCTGGGTGCGATCCGCCTCAATCTCCGTTGACGTGGAAGTGGGTGTCCCGGCCCGGTTCGGAAGGTGGGGGTCGCTTGGGGACGGGCGGTCCCCCCTTCCTTCTTTTCAGGGACCGTTATGCACGAAGCCATCCTGATCTACAGCGGCATCGTGGTGGTACTGGCCATCTGCTATGTGCTGCTGATCGCTTGGATCTACCGCCTGGCGCGGGAACGGGAGCACGACCTTGGGACGAACAGTGAGATCACTGGCCCACTACCGTCCAACGTTCCGTTCACGGTGCTCATCGAACAGGACGACCAACAAGCTGCCGCATTGTTGGAGAGCATCGCCAAGCAACGCAACGTTGAGGTGAGCATATCCGATAGAAGGGACCGGAACACCACCGACCAGCGAACATGCCCTTGACCCGCACGCTGCTGTTGTGCACGACCATGCTTCCGGTACTGTGCGCCGCGCAATCATTCGGGCTGTTGGCTGGCATCGAACGGCAGGACCTCTACGCGGCGGGCAAACGCTTCGCTCCAGGCAATGGACTGAGCCTCGGATGCTTCATGCCCTTCTGGCTGCAGGACCGATGGGTGCTCCGCGTGGAGGCCGGCGTATCCTTCCAACGACTGGACATCAACGAAGAAGAGAACCTTTCCTATTACACGCGGGTGAGCGCGCACACAGCTGTGCTCGGACGCTTCTATGCCAACATTCCCTTCTGCTTCTCGATAGGCGGAGAACTCTCGCAGGATCTTACGGCACCTCCGCTGCTTCGCATCGATCGCCAAGCTGTGCAACCGGCACGCACCGATGTGGCCTTGCTGGGTGGCCTCGCTTATCGCTTCAATGAGCAATGCGAACTCGGCGTGCGTTACGCGCAAGGCATACTGAACACCCTTGATGCCGGGGACTATGGAATGGCGCACTCACGCAGGTTCACCATCCTGTTCAGTTATCTCCTTCATTACCGCAAGCCGAACTTCCTCCAGCAGCGAAGTCGGTACGCGCAACCAGGTGCGGGGAAGCGTTACTGAGCTGGACGCGCCGTGAGGGCTTGATGTATGCGGAGATGCCTGCGCGAAGTTGCCAGTGCTCAAATGACAGGTACTCCTGCCCCTGGCTCCTGCGCCTGCAGAAGGCTTCACTCGATCACGATCCTGCGCGTTGCTGTGCCACGGGGAGTTGTCACCGTTACATGTAGCATACCCTTCAGACGGCCCGCATCAACAATGGTCGTCGGGTCCTTGAGCGTGGTCATGCGCAGGGTTCGACCGGTGGCATCGGTGATGCGCAACGTCGCGGGCAGCTCATCCATCGCGCACCGCACATTGAACGGACCGTTGGTCGGGTTCGGGAACAAGGCGAAGCGCGGTGCGATGGTGCGCTCGGGCACGCTCACAGGTCCGCCGGTGAAGGCGAGCTCGCCGCGCGGCAGGCCTCCGTCCAAGCCATTGGTGAAATGATGCAACACCACGGGCTGGTAGGTCTGGGTATCCAACCGGTAAAGGGTACCGAAGAAGCCATTGCCCCCTTGTGAGAGCAAGCCGTACGGTTGCGCATCGGGTGCCAACAGCAGATCACCGATGGGGTTCGCCCCGGGCAGGATGGAGAAGTTGGTGACGACCGCCACCTCGTCCGTGCTCGGCACCACCGTGAAATGGTAGCCACCACTGTTCAGACCGCCGGTGGCCACACTGCCGATGAGCAGGTCCGGACCGAGGCGCAGCAAGGACGACCAGGAGTTCATGCCGTTGCTCTCACTGAAGTTGTAGACCACTTGGAAGTCGTTCAACGCTGGCTGATACTTGTACAGCAGACCCCGGTTGCTCGTACCTCCTTCGAAGGTGGTGCCGTAGAGCCAGCCGTTGTCCGCTTCGCACAGCCCGCCGTAGGGCGTGCGCCCGCCAGCGCCACCGTCGAAGTCGTGCAGTTTGGTGAAGACATCACCGACCGGGTCATACTTGAAAAGGGTACCCGACTGGTTGTTGGCCCCACCTTGTGATGCGGTGCCATAAAGCAGCCCATCGCTGGCTTGCATCAGTCGTCCGGTGATCGCACCGCCATCGGTGGCCTGGTTAAGACCGTACACTTCCATCAAACTGTTGTCCGATGGATCCAAGCGGAAGATGGCCCCGCCGCCATTGCCGGTGGCTCCGGCATAGCTTCCGAAGTAGAGCAGTCCGTCATCAGCTACGATGGGCGTGCTCCAGTTCAACCCACCATCGGTGATCTGGAAGTCGTGCAGCTTGGTGAAGGTGCTGCTGGCGGGATCGATCATGAAAAGGGTGCCTGCTGCCGGTGCCCCCAACCCGCCCAGGAGAGTGGTGCCGTACAGCATGCCGTTCGGTGCCAGGCACAAGCCACCCTCGGGACCCCAACCACTGGAGTCGGTGAAGGCGAAGACAGTGGTGAAGCCAGTACCGTCCGCGTTCACGGAAAAGACGGTGCCTTTCTGGTTCGCGCCGCCGTTGGGTGTAACACCCCAGATCCGCAAGGGCTCTTGAGCGGCCAAGGGAAGCGTGAAGAGGAAAAGGAGGAGGGTAAGGTTGCGCATGTGGAAGAGGATATATTCAAATGTAGAAGCGATCGGGATGTGCCGACCCTTCACGCAAAGGCGCGAAGGGCCAGTTCCCAGTGGCCCGCTGAACAGCCACGGCCTCGCCACCGTGCTTTTGCCCCTGTTCTTACCCCTGCATTTTCCGAACGCTCAAAGCCGCACACTGATGCGCTTGCGTGAAGGACCACCAAGACGTATCAACTTCGCACCGACGAACGCCATGCTACCCATCGACGACGAATTCGAGGCCCGGGAGCAATTGATCCTGCGTGATCACCTTGCCTTGGTGCGCACGCGGCTGGCCAACGAGCGTACGTTGTTGAGTTACCTTCGTTCGGGTCTTTACCTCCTGTTGGGGGGCATCGCGCTGGTGCAGGTGGAAGGCTTCAGCCGCATCCATTGGATGGGTTTTCTGGCGATGGGCTTGAGCATGGTCTTCACCGCCTTCGGCATTTACCGGTTCATCAGCTTGCGGCGGCAGTTGCGGAAGTACTATCCCTTACCTGACAAGACGTTGCGCGAGCCACGATGATCCTTCAGCGGATCAACGCGTCCACATCTCTCTTGTGGGGCCAGCTGCGAAAGGGATCTTGGGCCACCTCGCTACACGCAGGAGGCTGCGCCCAAGGCAGCTGAGGGCTTGGTTCACCCGGGCAGGCTTTGCGGTATGACGACCGACCTCGAACACGCCCGAGCCAGCCTGGATACCGCGATCCGGTTGCGACCTGCTTTCAAGGTTCATCGTTCCGATCGATGCATGACACTACTATTTTAATATGAGAGGCATAACGCGTGTGTGATCTCGTACATCGCCTACGAAACGGTCAATAGGTTCGGAAGAATCGTTTGCAGGAGCCAGTTGTCAGCAGCCTCGTGAACCTTTACTTCATTAAAGGTATGTATTGTGATCGTATCCGCCTTTCTGCGAGGACGGCACGCTCGCCGCGCCCCGGTATCTTCCCTTTCAGGGGGTCGCACGACGTGGGGCCTACGCAGCACTCCGCTATGGGTTGCCTCTGAAAGTTATCAACTTATCTGAACGAAGAACTTGCGTCACATGCTCCAGCCTCGTAAGCTTGCCTACCCGCAAGCATGCCCGGACACCCTCCCGACCGGTCATACGATCCGATAAGTCAGGTGAAGTCTTCGACCACCGCACCCTCACAAGCGCAGAGCCCACGCGGCTTTCGCATGTTCCACATACAACCTGGAGCACCGGGCAGTGATGCCTTGTCCCCGGCCCTGGCCCGCTAGCCAGACCCTTTCCGAAACACCAAAACCAAAACCCCAGATCCATGAATTGTCGACCCTACTCGACACCACCCCGCCGAACGTGGGGATGGCTAAAAGCCGGGCTGTTCGGTGCCGCGTTGGCGCTGTTCGGTACGGTGCAGGCGCAGTTGCCGATGACCCTGTCCCAGTTCACCGGAAGTTATTCCGCCATCAGTACGGGCGGCGGTGCGACAACGTGGACCGGTGCGGTCGGCGATGATGTGACCCAATCCAACGTGCCCATCAACTTCTCGTTCAACTACCTGGGCACACCCTACACCAGTGTTGCGATCTGCAACAGCGGTTGGATCTCCTTCAATGCCACGACGACCAGTACGAGCTTCAGCAACACGGACATGTACAGCACGTCCGGACCCCAGCTGGCGCTCTTTCCTTGGTTCGACGATCACAACTTCAACCTGAACTCGGTGACGGCAACGGCGCCCACCATCCTGTACCAAACACAGGGTACATCGCCGAACCAGACGTTCACCGTACAGTGGACGAACGTGAACGCAGGTCGCACTGCGGGTGGCTCAGCGCTGAATTTCCAAGTCATCCTGTACGAGTCCACTAACGTGATCGAGTTCATGTACGGCCCGGTCACCAACGGAGCGTACATCGCCACCCAATCGGCTTCGATCGGCATCGAGGGAGCCACTGGTGGCCCAGGGAACTACATGGATGCGATGACCGGCAACAGCCGTTGCGGTCATTCCTACCTGGCACGTAACCAATGGCCAGCCTACAACTTCCGCTTCACCCCCGGTACGCCTTCCGTACTGGCCGGTGGAACGTACAACGTGGGTGTAGGCCAGACCTACCCGAACCTGACCGCAGCTGTGGCCGATGTGCAACAGCGCGGTGTTTCCGGCGCTGTCACCCTGAACCTGGTGGATGCTGTGTACGATACATCCGCAGCCGGGGGCAACAACATGTTCCCGATCCTCCTTGGCCCCATCGCGGGATCAAGCGCCACCAACACGGTAACGATCACCAAGACGGGCAGCCCTGCAGCCATCCGTTGGGGTGGTAACGTGACCGGTGAGACCGGTGGTAACATGTACAATGGCGTTGCAGCGGCCACCATCAACACGTCAAACGTGGAACCGATCATCGGCCTGTGCGGTGCGGACTACGTGACGGTGAACAATGTGGACATCCGCGGCAATGTGGGCTTCCAGAACGCCGACCACGCCATCGGTATCTACAACAACACGGCTACCGACGGTTCGCAGTTCAACACCTTCAGCAACTTCAGCACGATCATGCGCCGGGCGAATACCGGCTCGCGCGGAGTGCAGATGAACACGACCACGACGCCTACCAGCGCCGCCGGTGCGAACTCCAACAACACCTTCCGTGATTTCTCGATCACGAACTGCTACAGCGGTATCGTCTGCAACAACAGCAGCACGACCCAGGCTTTCCCTGATCTGGCGACAACGATCAACCGCACGAACTGCGCAACCTTCAACACCATCGGTGACCCGGCCACGGCGAACGATATCGGGAACGGCACAACGGCAACCTCGGGTATCAGCCTCACTGGACAGAGCGGCTTCATCTGCGCGAACAACTCGGTTCGCAACGTGACAGCCAGCGCTGCTGCCGTGAACGGTATCGATGTGGTGACCTACGTGGGCATCCCTTTCCTGAACAACAACATCATCCGGGGGGTCCGCAACAGCAGTACGAGCAGCACGACGGCTGCCTCCGGTATCCGCATGAGCTGCAGCGCTGCGGCCGGCTCGCACCGCATGTACTGCTACAACAACGCGATCTCGGACATCAACAGTGGCTACACGGGATCCGCGACGGCCACGCGCACGCTCAAAGGGATCAACATCCTCACGGGTGGTGCGTCGACCTCCTACTACGACGTCTGGCACAACAGCGTGTCGATCAACGCGAGCGGCAGCCCGAACCTGTCCAGCGTTTGCTTGGAAACGGGTACCAGCACCGGTCCGTATTTCGTGATCAAGGATAACGTGTTCGCCAACTACAGCCCGGCGAACGCGACGAGCCGCCACTACGGTATCGCGCATACCTCCGCGACCACCATCGGCCCAGCCAGCACGTCCATCACGAACAACGACATCTACATCCAGAACGATGTCAACGTTTCCGGCTTCACCGCGATCGGCAATACGACGAACTACAACGGTGTAGCCGCTTGGCAAGCTGCCATCACTTCACCTGCTGGCGCTGTTGCGGCCAACATCGAAGTCGATCCGGTATTCGCGGATGCGACGGCCAACCTGCACACGGCAGCTGCAGCATTGAACGGCGGTGGTGTTCCGCCTCCTGGTTACTACACGACCGACCTTGATTGTGCGACCCGCACACCGGACGATGACATCGGTGCCTTCATCCTGAACGGATGCACCGGTGCACCTACTGCAGGTACCATCGGCGGAACCAACTCGGTCTGCGCTGGAACATCCAACACGTTGACACTTTCGGGCGCCAGCACGGGCCTGGGTATCAGCTACCAGTGGAAGTACGGTACCACCCCCGGCGGTCCATACACCACCAACCTCGGCACCTCGCTGACGCAAGCAACAACCGCACTCACGACGGGTGTATACTACGTCGTGGTGGATGTGACCTGCAACAGCGGTCCTACGACCTCGACGACCGCCGAGTTCACGATGACCATCAAGCAGGTCCCCACGGCTAGCGCTTCGAACAACGGCCCGATCTGCGCAGGACAGACCTTGAACCTGACGGGTACGACAGATGTAGGAAACTCCTATGCATGGACGGGCCCGGGTGGTTACACCAGCACGTCACAGAACCCCAGCATCGTATCGGCTACCAGCGCTGCGGGCGGCGTTTACTCGTTCGTGGCAACGCTGAACGGCTGCTCCTCAACGGCAGCGACCACCACGGCAGTGGTGAACTTCACGCCGACCATCAACGGTACCACGGCCACGCCGAACCCCACCTGCTTCAACGGCAACAGCCAGTTGAACGTGACGGCTACCTTCCCCGGTGCGGCCAATGCCTACACCTTCAGCACTTCAACCGGTGCGGCATTGGATCCAATGACCGGTGCGACCACGATCGTATCGCAAAGCACGGATGATGCTCCGATGAACACGTCGGCTGGCGCCAACACCACGGCAGGAGCACCGATCAACATCGGCTTCGCGTTCGCCTTCAACGGTGTGGCCTACTCGCAGTTCTCGGCCTCTCCTGACGGCTGGATCCTGCTCGGTGGTGCGCAATCCGTTTCGGAGTTCAGCAACGTGACCACGAGCACCTCGAACATCCCGAAGATCTACCCCTACTGGGATGATCTGGCTACGGGTACCACCGGTAGTGTGAAGAGCCTGGTGACCGGCTCCGCACCGAACCGCATCCTCAAGGTGCAATGGAACGTGACCATCCCGCGCGCAACAACGGGCGCACCGAACAGTACGTTCCAGTGCTGGCTCTACGAGGCTGACAACTCCATCGAGTTCCGCTATGGAACGATGGGAACGCCGACCTCGGGTTCCATCTCCTCCGGACTTACCGCGGCTGCAGCGAACTTCCAGAGCATCACCTTCAGCACGCATACCGCAAGCACCGTTACGGGCAACGATGCGAACACGACGGCACCGGCCAGCGGTCGCATGTACCGTTTCGCACAACCCGCGCTCACTGGTGGAACATACGCGTGGTCGCCGATCACGTTCCTGAACGATGCCACGCTGAGCAACCCGGTCGCCTCGGGCGTCAATGTGGCCAGTGCACCCTACACGGTGCAGGTTACCGCAGCGAACGGTTGCTCTTCGACCGGCAACGTGACCCTGACCACGAGCGCCCCCATCACCAGCGCCAGCATAACCGGCAACCTGTCCTTCTGCACGGGCAGCAGCACCACGCTGACCGCTGTGCCGGGTGATGGTGCAGGCCCCTACACCTACCTGTGGAGCCCCAACGGCGAAACCACGGCGAGCATCCCGGTGAACGTTGCCGGATCCTATAGCTGCCAGGTGACCGACAACTGCGGTGGCAGTGTGAGCACGGGTAGCGTAACGGTGGTGGAGAACCCCGTTCCCACCGCGAGCGCCAGCAGCAACCAGGGTTGCACGGGCCAAACGCTGAACCTGACGGGAACCACGGACATCGGCACCAGCTACAACTGGAGCGGCCCCAACAGCTTCACCAGCACGCAGCAGAACCCGAGCATCACCGGTCTTACCAATGCCGCTGCCGGTGTTTACACCTTCACGGCTACGTTGAACGGTTGCACCAGTCTGCCGGCCACCACCACGGTAACGGTGAACCCGACCCCGAACATCATCAGCACCACGGCTACGCCGGGCACGATCTGCCCGGGTGGCAGTTCGCAATTGCAGGTGAACCTGCCGGCTCCCTCGGCCTATTGCACCACGGTCAACTTCACCAACAATGTGGAAGCGATCGGCAATGTCACGTTCTCCGACATCAACAACTCCAGCGCTTGCGTAGCAGGTGCCGGTGCAGGCGGAGTCCTTCAGGACTTCACCAGCGTGGTCGGCCACGTGACGGCAGGTAGCGTTTACCCGATGACGGTGACCGGTACCACGGACGGCAACTTCACCACGTACATGACCGCCTTCTTCGACTGGAACCAGGACGGTGTGTTCGAAGCACAACAGGCGATCGGATCGATCACGAACACGGCATGCGGAACCACGGCAACGAACAACGTTACCGTACCGGTAGGTGCCTTCAATGGCAGCACCCGCATGCGTGTGGTGAAGAACTACAACAGTTCACCCACCGACCCTTGCGGATCGTACGGGTATGGTCAGGCCGAGGATTACACCCTGGTGGTGAGCGGTGGCCTTGACCCCTACACCTACAGCTGGAGCCCGGCTGGCAACCTGAACAATGCTGCCATCGCCAACCCGCTGTCCACCATTGCCACCCCTGGCACCACGGAGAATTACACGGTAACCGTGAGCTCTGCCGGTTGCTCGGCCCAAGGCACCACCAGCGTGACCGTTGCGGTCGTTGACGATGGCGACCCCTGCACGGCTGATGTATGCACCAATGGTGTGGTGACCAACACCTACCAGGACTCGGACAGCGACGGTACCTGCGATGGACTCGACGGCTGCCCGAACGATCCGAACAAGATCACGGCTGGCATCTGCGGTTGCGGAGTTTCCGATGTGGACACCGATGCGGACGGCACGGCCGATTGCAATGACGGTTGCCCGAACGATCCCAACAAGATCACGGCCGGCATCTGCGGTTGCGGTGTGGCTGATACGGATACCGATGCGGACGGCACGGCCGATTGCAACGACGGCTGCCCGACCGACCCGAACAAGACCGCTCCTGGTCTCTGCGGTTGCGGTGTGGCGGAAGGCACCTGTCAGGATTGCCTCGGCGTGCCGAGCGGCCCTGCACAACCGGGTACTCCCTGCGACGACGGTGACGTCTGCACGATCAACGATCTGTGGAGCCCGAGCTGTGTATGCGTAGGTACCTTCCAGGATACGGACGGTGACGGCGTGTGCGACGCGAACGACAACTGCCCGACCGTTGTGGGTCAGATCGGTTCCAGCTGTGACGACAACGATGCCTGCACCAGCGGTGATGTGCTCGATGCCAACTGCGTGTGCGTTGGTACGCCGCTCACCCCGAGCGTGACGATCGCCGCTGGCGGTCCCACCACGTTCTGCGCTGGTGGCAGCGTGACCCTCACGGCTACGCCGAGCAACACCTGCCCGACGGTGAGCTACGCCTGGTTCCTGAACGGTTCCACTCCGGTGGGCACGAACAGTGCGACCTACGTGGCCAACGGCAGCGGCAGCTACACCTGCACGGTGACGAACGGCAACAGCCTGACCGGCAACAGCAACGCGATCGCAGTGACGGTGAACCCGCTCCCGACCGTTGGCGTGACCGCCAGCAGCCCTGTGTACTGCACGCCGGGTCCTGGTGTAACCCTCACCGCTTCCGGTGCCAGCAGTTATGTGTGGAACGGCGCCAACCTGAGCGCCACCACGGGTAACCCGGTAACGGCTACGCCGAGCGGCACAACGCTCTACACGGTGACCGGTACGGACGACAATGGCTGCTCGAACACGGCCCAAGTGACCATCACCACGGGCACTACGCCGACGATCACGGGCATCAGCGCTACGCCTGCCACGGTTTGCCCGGGCGGCAGCTCGCAACTGCTCGTGAGCACGCCTGCGCTCACCTACTGTGTGCCTTCGCTCAGCACCGGTTGCAGCTTCCCCGATCAGATCAGCAACGTGAACGTGGCCGGTATCGTTCGTTCGAGCGGCTGCGACAACACCAGCGGTTCGAACGGTTACAGCTACTTCAGCAGCGGTCCGAGCGGTGCCCTTGTGGCCGGTTCCAGCGGCAACAGCTACTCCATCACCACCAGTGGTGACGTTGAAGGCGCTGCCCTCTGGATCGACTATAACAACAACGGCACGTTCGAGAACCCGAGCGAACTGGTGTTCAACTCCTTCGCTGGTTCCAACCCCGCTACCTACACCGGCACCTTCACGGTTCCTGCTGGTGCGGTGAACGGTGTTACCCGCCTGCGTGTACGTTGCACCTATAACGGTGCACCTGGCACCAGCGCCTGCACGGGTACGCAGACCACGTACGGTGAGACCGAGGACTACAACGTGACGATCAGCGGCGGTGTACCGGCCAACAGCTACACCTACAACTGGACGCCCGGCACCTACCTGAGCAGCACGACCATCGCGAACCCTGTGGCTTCCGGTGTGATGACCTCTACGCCTTACACGGCCATGGTAACGAACGGCTCCGGCTGCTCGGCCACTGCCAACATCACCCTGAACGTGGAGACCACGGATACCGACAACGATGGTACTGTGGACTGCCTCGACGGCTGCCCGACCGATCCGAACAAGATCGCGCCCGGTATCTGCGGTTGCGGCGTGGCTGATACGGACAGCGACAGTGATGGCACGGCCGATTGCTTCGACGGTTGCCCGAACGACCCGAACAAGACCGCTCCTGGTATCTGCGGTTGCGGCGTGGCCGATACGGACACCGACAGCGACGGTACTGCTGATTGCAACGACGGCTGCCCGACCGATCCGAACAAGATCGCCCCGGGTGTGTGCGGCTGCGGCGTGGCTGATACCGATACGGACAGCGACGGTACGGCGGACTGCATCGACAACTGCCCGAACGTGACCGGTCAGATCGGTTCACCCTGCAGCGACGGTGACGTGAACACGATCAACGATGCGCTCGATGCCAACTGCCAGTGCGTGGGTACGGTTGTGACCTGCTCGCAGAACACCCTGCTGCTCGACCTCAGCACCGACGGTGCCGGTAGCGAGACCAGCTGGGATGTGGTGAACAGCGGTACCACCACCGTGGTATGCAGCGGCACCGGCTACTCGAACAACCAGAACGTTACTCTCGCTTGCTGCCTGCCCAATGGCTGCTACGACCTCCGCGTGTTCGACGCCGGTGGTGACGGTATCAACCCAGGTGGCTACGTGCTGCGCAACGGTGCTGGTCAGCGCATCATCGACAACAGCAACAACGGCTTCGCCTTCGCGAGCCTGAGCGAAGTGCGTGATGTGAACAACGCGCCGGTGAGCTTCTGCCTGCCGATCGGTACGGACGCGATGGTATCCACCAGCTGCGACGTGCTCGATGCGACCGTGAACACCGTGCTGCAAGCCGCGATCAACCCTGCGGTTGCCAGCGGTACGGCTGCCACCAGTGGTTACCAGTTCTGGGTGTACAACCCGAACGGCAGCTACAGCCGTCGCATCTTCCAGAGCGTGAGCTCGCCCGGAACCGGTTGGCCCGTGATCGTGCCCACCGCCGAACGTCCTGCTTACCTGCGTCTGGGTGCGATGAGCTCTGCTCCTGCGATCCCGCAGTTCGTACTGCTGAACATCCGTGTGCGCTCACGCGTGAACAACGTGAACGCCGAGTTCGGCCCGGCCTGCCAGTTGAAGCTGGATCCGACCGGCGCTTGCCAGACCTCGCAGTTGACCAGCGTAGGCCAGCCGGTGAACCCTGCTGTTTCCTGCGGTGCCAGCGTTCCGCGCAGTGGTGGTGTGATCTACGCCAACACGGTGACAGGTGCTACGACCTACCAGTTCGAGTTCACGGCCGGTGCTTACCTGCGCCGCATCGCGAGCCCGACCCGCCAGCTCACCCTGGGCGTATGGGCCACCAACCCGCTCTCCTGCAACACCACCTACAACGTGCGTGTGCGCGTGAGCTTCGACGGCGGCAACACCTACTGCCCCTTCGGCACGAGCTGCCCGTTGACGGTGACCTGCCCGAGCTTCACCAGCGGCAACAGCCGTTCGATGGATGTTGAGATCGGCAGCAACGCGGTGTTCGAGATGTACCCGAACCCGAACCGTGGAGACAACGTCACGCTCCGCCTCAGCCAGTTCGATGCGAGCGTTGACAAGGTGACCGTGGACTTCTACGACGCCTTCGGTAAGCGTGTACTTGCCCGTGTGATCCCTGTAACGGACAGCAACGTCCTGAACACGGTGATCGAACTCGGCAACGACATGTCCGCCGGTATGTACATGGTGAACGTGACCGCCGGTAGCTTCACCCGCACCGAGCGCCTGGTGATCCAGCGCTAGGTCATACGGACCTTCAGAACGAAGCCCCCGCCACATGGCGGGGGCTTCGTCGTTGGGGGCTGGTCAACCGGGCCGATATCCGATACCTTCGCAAGCCCTGCTGATACCCATGATGCGACACCTTACCCAGCTGCTCGTTCCAGCAGCGCTCCTGCTTCTGCCCTTCTCCACGCAAGCGCAGCTCAACACCCTCTACGGCTTCACGCAGACCGCAGGCACCTTCACACCCATTACGGGAGGCCAGGTGCTCGCGCAGACGACCTTCGATGATGCCGTGGTACAGATCGATGTGCCCACGTTCTTCTTCAACGGAAGCTATTACAGCGCGCTGCAAGTGTCCACGAACGGCTTCATGACCGTGGGTGATGCGCCGGCAACCACGAACTACCTGCCGATCAGTACGACCGCCACGTACCAGGGGGCCATCAGTCCGTTCGGAACGAACCTGTTGAACGCGAGCTCGGGTACACCGGAGATCCGCTACCAGCAGGTGGGCAACGAGATCGTGGTGCAATGGCAGGACGTGAAGCGTGCCACCGCCGGCACCGAGCGTTTCAGCTTCCAGGCACGCATCGATGCCGCAACGGGCACGATCGTGTTCGTCTATTCAGCGGTTACCGCATTGAACAGTGTATCGGTGAACCAACCGCAGGTGGGCCTTCGCGGACCGAACACGAACACCAACCAGATCAAGAACCGCCGCGTGGCGACCGGCACGGAGACCTGGCTCACCTCATTGGCTGGTACGGCCGCAGCGAACACCATGCGCTTCACGAGCACTGCACCGGCCAAGTCACCGGCAGGTGGTGAGACCTACACCTTCGCTCCTACCTGTCTTTCACCGGTGGCTACCGCAACAACCGCTTCGGAATGCGCCACCAACAGCTTCACGGTGAGCGTAACGGTGACAAGCCTTGGCACGGGCACAGCGGTGAACATCGCTTCGAGCACACTCGGCACGCACTTCAGTAACGTGGGTCTGGGCACCTATGTCTGCGGGCCCTTCACGCTGGGTACCCCGGTCACGATCACCGTGGCGCACAGCACCAACGCGGGTTGCACCAACACCATCGGCACGTTCAGCCCCACACCCACATGCGCGAGCGTGGTGAACGGTGATTGCATCGCCGACCCGTACATCACGATCCCTGATTTCGGTTGCGCGACCGGCAACGACCTTCAGGCGGTGATACCCGTTTCAGGCTATACAGCGAACCTGGGCACCGCTGCGGGCACCACCTTGTTGCAGTATGTCGAATTCATCATCGGCCACACCTACCGTGGTGACCTGCGCATCCGCCTCACTTCCCCAAGCGGGCAAACGCGCGACCTGCTGATCCAGGAGCCGAGCCCCACAGCGGACGGCAGCAATTTCGGTTCACCCGGCGCCTGCCCCGGCCTGGTGTTGCAACTGCGCGATGATGCGGCGAACCCGGTCTCCGCACTGCCACCTTCGTCGCCGAACGCAACGGGTGCCTACCGTCCGGAACAACCCTTGAGCGGCTTCACCGGCTCACCCAACGGCAACTGGGTGCTGCGCATCTGCGACAACTCGGTGGAGGACATCGGCACCTTGCAGTACATCCGCCTGCGGTTCCGCAAGCTGGATTGCGCGGGCGTGCCCGATGGCACCGCCCAGCCCGGCACCGCGTGCAACGACAACAACATCTGCACCTCAGGTGATGCATACAACGCGAACTGCGTGTGTACCGGAACGATCGGCACGGACTCCGATGGGGACGGCACATGCAACCTGCTCGATGGCTGCCCCAACGACCCGAACAAGATCGCGCCGGGCACCTGCGGTTGCGGCAACCCTGATCCCGGAACCGCGTGCAACGATGGCAATGCATGCACGATCAATGATGTGATCCAAGCCAACTGCTCCTGCGCCGGTTCCTTCCAGGACACCGATGGCGATGGCACCTGCAACGCGAACGATGGATGCCCGAACGACCCGAACAAGATCGCCCCTGGCACATGCGGTTGCGGTAATCCCGACCCCGGCAGCGCCTGCAACGATGGCAACCCGAATACGGTCAACGATGTGATCCAGGCCAACTGCACCTGCGCGGGTTCAGCCAGCACCAACCTGCTCGTGGCGGTGAAAGTGCTGCTCGAAGGTCCGTATGCGGCGGGTACCGGCCTGATGAACGACAACCTCCGCTCCGCTGGTCTCGTTCCCTTGAGCGAACCGTACGCGGGCCTGGGCTTCACGATCGTCGGCAGCGGTGGCGAGGTCACCACCGCACCCGTGCTCAGCGTGACCGGAAACGACGCCATCGTGGATTGGGTCTTCGTTCAGTTGCGTTCCTCAGCGAACAGCAGCACCGTGCTGGCCACACGCAGCGGGCTGCTGCAACGTGATGGCGACATCGTGGATGTGGACGGCACCTCTGCCCTGAAGTTCCGCAACCTCGCCGCCGGCAGTTACTATGTATCGGTGCGCCACCGCAATCACCTGGGTGTGATGACGCTGAATACCGTAGCGCTCAGCACCACCGCAACGACCATCGACTTCCGAGCGCTCGCCAGCGCCAACTACGGCACCAACGCACAGAAGAGCCTGGCCGACTTCAAGGTGATGTGGGCGGGTAACGTGGTGCGGAACGGGCTGTTGAGCTACACCGGTGCCAGCAACGACCGCGACCCCATCCTCGTGCGCGTGGGCAGCACCACGCCGAACAACGTGGCCACCGGCTACTATGTGGAGGACGTGAACATGACCGGCACCGTGAGCTATACGGGTGCCAGCAACGACCGCGACCCGATCCTGGTGAACGTGGGCAGCACTACGCCGAACAACACGCGCGTGGAGCAACTGCCCTGACCTGTCGGACATGGCAACCCCTGCACCTGAAGGTACCTTCGGGTACCTATCCATCGCATCCGCATGCGTAACCCGCTACACCTTCTCATCCTGCTCGCCCTGTTCATCGGCGGCGAAGCGGTCGCCCAATACAGCCCCTCCGAAAAGGCGAGCGTGCAGCTCACCTGCGTGGCGCAGGTTTCCCCCGCGCGCATCACACTGAACTGGCCCGCGTACACGGGCGCGACGGGCTACACCATCTACCGCAAGCTCCACACCGCGACGAGCTGGGGCGCGAGCATCGGCACCACGAACGGCACCACGAACACCTACGCGGACAATACCGCGGTGGCCAACACCCTGTACGAGTACAAGGTCACACGCAGTTCGCCCGATGGGACCGGTTACGGTTACGCCTGCAGCGCCATCGAACTGCAACCCACGGAATACAACGGCAAGGTGGTGCTGCTGGTGGACGCCACCATCGCCGCGGGCATCAGTGCAGAGCTCACCCAGTTGCAGAACGATCTGAAGGCCGACGGCTGGGTGGTGTTACGCCACGACATCGTGAGCGGCACCTCCGTAACGAGCGTTCGCAACACCATCATCACCGACTACAACGCCGATCCCAACAACGTGAAGAGCGTGTACGTGGTGGGTCATGTTCCCGTGCCTTACAGCGGCAACATCGCGCCGGACGGCCACACCGATCAGCACCAGGGCGCATGGCCCTGTGATGCCTACTACGCCGATGTGAACGGCACATGGACGGACAACAGTGTGAACAATGTGAGCGGATGGACCGCCAACCAGAACACGCTTGGTGATGGGAAATTCGATCAGAACAGCCCGCCCACCACTGTGGAACTGCAGGTGGGCCGAGTGGATCTCTCGGACATGACCTACTTCAGCCAGAGCTACACGCAGCTGACCAGCGCCTACCTGACCAAGGCGCACAACTTCCGCACGCGCGGCTATGTGCCGCAAACGCGCGGCATCATCCGTGATCACCTGGAGGACATCACCACACCGCTCGCAGGTTCGGCATGGATGAGCATGCCGCCGATGGTGGGCACGGCGAACATCACCGAGGTGGCCTACAACGCGGGCACCTGGTTGCAGGACCTCGTGAACAACCAGAGCTACCTGTGGACCTATGGGAGTGGCGGTGGCCTCCTGGCGAACGACAACGGCCAGCTCATCTTCTATTGGACCGAGTTCGCCGCGAACAGCCAGCTGCTGCCCAACCTCAATTTCGATGGCGTCTTCAACATGCTCATGGGCAGCTACGTGGGTGATTGGAACAACCGCAACAACGTGATGCGTGCGGTGATCGCCAGCGGCCACTCGCTCTCCTGTGTGTACAGCGGCCCGCCCAACTGGTGGTTCCACCCCATGGGCATGGGCAAGACCATCGGCTACTGCACGGCCCTCACCATGAACAACACCACGCTCTACCTGCCGCAGAGCGGAAGCGACGTGAACCCCGCGCCGCGTGCGCACCTAGGCCTGATGGGCGATCCCACACTGCGCCAGTTGTACGTGGACATGCCCTCCAACCTGAGCGTGTCCAACAGCGGTGGCAACGCCGCCTTCTCGTGGAGCGCAGCAACAGGTTCGCCCACCGGCTACCACGTCTACAAGTTCGATGCGAACGGAGTGCCTTCACGCGTGAACACCAACCTGATCACCGGCACCAGCTTCACCAGCACACAAGCCTTCACCGCAGGCACGCAATACATGGTGCGCGCGGTCAAACTGCAGACCACCGCCAGCGGCAGTTACTATGACCTGTCGCTCGGTGCGATGGCCACCGCCGTCAACAACACCGTGCAGGTAGCGCCGCGCGTCTTCCTGGAAGGCCCCTACAACACCGGCACCGGCCTCATGAGCGATGCGCTGCGCGCGGCAGGTCTCGTGCCCACCACGGAACCGTACACCGCGCTCGGCTTCACGCAAGTGGCGGGCGGTGGTGGTGAAACCGTCTCCGCCGGCGTGCTGAACACCACGGGCAACAATGCGGTGGTGGACTGGGTGCGCGTGGAATTGCGCAACGCGGCGACACCGAGCACGATCGTTGCCACGCGCCAGGCGCTGGTGCAATGCGATGGCGACATCGTGGCCACGGACGGCACCTCGGCCTTGAGCTTCGCCGTGGCACCCGGCAGTTACTATGTGGCGGTGCGGCACCGCAACCACCTGGGTGTAATGACCAGCACCGCGCTCCCCCTCACCGCGACGAGCACGGCGGTGAACTTCACGACAGCGGCAACGAACACCTACGGCACGGCCGCGCGCAAAACGGTGGGCAGCATCCAGGCGCTGTATGCGGGCAATGCCCTGTTGAACACACAGCTCGCCTACACCGGCGCGAACAACGACAGGGACCCCATCCTCACACGCGTGGGCAGTGCTACGCCATCCGCCACGGTGAACGGCTACTACGTGGAGGACGTGACGCTGGATGGTCAGGTGAAGTACACTGGTACGGCTAACGACCGTGACCCCATCCTGGTGAACGTGGGCGGAAGCACACCGAACGCCACGCGGTTGGAGCAGCTGCCCTAGTGGCGGCCGAGGATTTTTCAACGATCGTAACCCGCTGTTGCCGCCATTGCAGGTGGTCAGTAGCGACCCGTTCCGCACAACATGCTGGGAACGAGGAACTGGACTTTCTTGAGGCTGGGCGGGCCGTTCCACAGGTTGTCAACAGGAAACCAACGATCCACGTAGGCTTAGGCTTGTGATCACATGCACTCCTCTATTTTGCTGCGCTCAGTCAACGCAGCCTTCGCTCCCGGCTGCACCGAACCCGTAACGAAACCCCAACCCTAGGATGATCTCGTCCCTACCCTTCTTGTCCCCTGACCGGACACCACGACAGGTGCGCAGCGGCCTGCTGATGCGTTGTTGTTTGCTGCTCGCGTTGCTCTTGTCGTTCGCGAGTGCAAAGTCTCAGTTGCTTTTCACTGAGGATTTCACCGGTTACACGAATGGCAACCTGGCAACCCAAGGTAGTTGGACAAAATCGGGGAGCGGGCCGGATGTAGCCGTGGCGAGTGCCAGTCCACTCACCTACAGTACATACAATGGAGGTGGCTCATCATACGCACTAACCCCGACCCCTAGTGCAACAACAAGCAATGTGAGAAAGGCTTTCACAAGCACATCGCTTGGAACGAACACCTTCTTCATGTCCTTTTTGTTGAATGTGTCATCTGCAAATGCGACTGGAGACTACTTTCTTTCGCTTGCTGACCCATCTACCGGTTCAGCATACTTCGCACGAGTTTTTGTCCGCTCCAGTGGTTCTGGTTTCAACATTGGGGTCGCAAAAGCCGCCACTACGGGAACATATGGCACCACGGTGTACAACTTCGGTCAGACCTATGCAGTGGTGGTTCGCTTTACTGGTGTTACGGGCACCACTAACGATGCTGCCTATGTCTGGGTTAATCCAACCCTGACCGCCGAACCGAGCACTGGTAGCGCCGATGCTACCATTTCGTCCGGAAACGACCCCGGCCTTTCTGGTGGTAATGTGGGTAATGTCGTATGGCACAACCGCTCCACCTCAAATCCCGTTTGCTCGTTCGATGCAATACGCGTCGCAGTCGGTGCGACTTCCGCTGCAGCTTGGACGAACCTTGCTGCATATCTGGCCCCTCCCAGCCTCGGCACACCTAATCCCACATCCCTAACTGGTTTCACTACCACACAAGGCACAGCCTCCGCTGCGCAAACCTTCACTTGCAACGGTTCAAATCTGACGGCCAACTTGGTCGTTACTGCACCATCAAGTGATTGGGAAGTGCGCGAGCAGAACACGGGTAACTACGGTTCCAGTGTGTCCTTCACACCGAGCAGCGGAACGGTCAGCACCAAGACGATCGAAGTACGGTTGACCGGCACCAGCCAGGGTACGTTCGGTCCGTCGAACGTGGTGATCTCAAGCACGGGCGCGACCAGTCAGAACGTATCCGTTACCGGGACAGTGAACCCATCCGGCACCTTGGACTGCAATGGTGTATTGAACGGTCCCGCGATGCCAGGAACGTCCTGCGATGACAACAACGCCTGCACCATCAACGACATCTGGAGCGCTGGTTGTGTTTGCGCAGGAACATTCCAGGATACGGACGGTGACGGCACGTGTAATGCGAACGATGGATGCCCGAATGATCCGAACAAGATCGCGCCGGGTGTGTGCGGCTGCGGATTCGCTGACACGGACAGTGATAGCGACGGCACACCGAACTGCAACGATGGATGCCCCAACGATCCGAGCAAGATCGCTCCCGGACAATGCGGCTGCGGAGTTGCCGAGACCGGTGATACGGACGGTGACGGCACACTGGATTGTTTGGATGGCTGCCCGAACGACCCGAACAAGATCGCTCCCGGCACCTGTGGTTGCGGTACACCCGAAGTAGGCACCAGCTGCAACGACAACAACAGCTGCACGGTGAACGATGTGTACACGAGCTGCGGCGTATGTGCGGGTACGGGACCAGCCGCAACGTGGAACTTCACGACCGCTGCCAACACGACGAATTCGATCCCCGGTACCACGATGGGATCCTTCAGCGGTGGCAACAGCTTCGGCACGACCACGCTTATCCAGACCAACTCCAATTCGAGCGGGTACAGCGGTGTGAGCGGCGGAAACAACGCCGGCATCGCTGCCGCATCAGGCGCCTTGAACACAGCGAACGGTGGAAGCGCTTATTTCGAAGTGACCATCACCCCATCTGCTGGTTTCTACTTCACGCTGAACGGCATCAGCTTCGGTACACGATCAACGGGCAGTGGTCCGCTCAACTATTCCTGGCGGTCGAGCTTGGACGACTACGCGACGGAATTCGCTGGCGGCTCTATTTCGGCCAACAGCCTTTGGAGCTTGAAAACGAATACAGGTCTGAGTGTTTCAACGTATGGAGGTCAGCCGCTCACGCTGCGCCTTTATGGCTACAACGGAACCAATGCGGCATCCGGCACGGTCAACTGGCGGATCGATGACGTGACGATAAACGGCTGTCCCACCGCCTGCACCGGTCCTTCCATCACCAGCGCCACGAGCAACAGCCCGATCTGCAGCACCGATGCACTCACACTGAGCGCAAGTGCGACCGGCGACGCGACGCTCGCTTACAGCTGGAGCGGCACGGGCACCTTCAGCAACGGCAACACGGCGAACGCTAGCGTGACCGGCGCTTCCACCGGCACCTACACGGTAACCGTGGCCAACCAGTGCGGCACGGCCAGTCAGGGCGTGAGCGTTACGGTGAACGCGGCCACCACGTGGTATGCGGATCAGGACGGCGATGGCTTCGGCGATCCGAACACCTCACAACTGGCCTGCGCGCAGCCCAACGGCTACGTGAGCAACAACACGGACAACTGCCCCACGCTTTCCGGCCTACAGGGCGATGCCTGCAACGACAACAATGCCTGCACGATCAACGACGTGATCAGTGCGAGCTGTGTATGCGCGGGCACCTTCCAGGACACGGATGGTGACGGCACCTGCGATGCGAACGATAACTGCCCGAACGACCCGAACAAGATCGCACCCGGCACTTGCGGCTGCAACCTTCCGGAGCCCTTCAGCGCATGCAACGACAATGACCCTTGCACCATCAACGATCTGATCGATGCAAGCTGCACGTGCGTAGGCACCTTCCAGGACACGGACAGTGATGGTACGTGCGACGCCACCGACGGCTGCCCGAACGACCCGAACAAGACGGCGCCGGGCATCTGCGGTTGCGGTGTGGCCGATACGGACAGCGACAACGATGGCACGCCGGACTGCAATGACGGCTGCCCGAACGACCCGAACAAGACCAGCCCCGGCACCTGCGGTTGCGGCAATGTGGACCACGCGAACGGCGAAGCCTGCGATGACGGAAGCGCTTGCACAGTAGGTGACACCTACCAGAACTGCGTGTGCGTGAGCGGTACGCCGTTGATCTGCAACGACAACAACCCCTGCACATCGGATGCGTGCAACCCCTCTACGGGATGCGTGTTCACACCACTGCCCGACAGCGACGGTGATGGTACCTGCGATGCCACCGACGGCTGCCCCAACGACCCGAACAAGACGGCGCCGGGCATCTGCGGTTGCGGTGTGGCCGATACGGACAGCGACAACGATGGCACGCCGAACTGCAATGACGGCTGCCCCAACGACCCGAACAAGACCGCGCCCGGTGTGTGCGGTTGCGGAACGGCCGATGTGCTGGGCACCTACTACGCTGACCTGGACGGTGACGGCATCGGTGACGCCAACAACACCACGCAGGCCTACACCTGCAACCCGCCGAACGGCTATGTGACCAGCGGTAACGACAACTGCCCCGGTACGGCGAACCCCTTCCAAGAGGACGCCGACATGGACGGCCACGGTGACGTGTGCGACAACTGCCCGAACGACACCAACGTTGACCAGGCCGATACCGACAACGATGGGTACGGTGATGCCTGCGACGGCTGCCCGACCGATCCGAACAAGATCGCACCGGGTGCCTGCGGCTGCGGCGTGGCCGATACGGACAACGATAACGACGGCACCGCGGACTGCAACGATAGCTGCCCGAACGATCCGAACAAGACCAGCCCCGGCGCCTGCGGTTGCGGTGTGGCCGATACGGACACGGACGGTGACGGCACCCCGAACTGTAACGACGGCTGCCCGACTGATCCGAACAAGGTGACCCCCGGCAACTGCGGTTGCGGCGCACCGGAACCCGGCGCGAGCTGCGACGATGGCAACGCGAATACCGTGAACGATGTGATCCAGGCGAACTGCACCTGCGCCGGCACCGTGGTGGATTGCAACGACAACGACCCCTGCACCAGCGACAGCTACAACGGAACGGAGTGCGTGCATACACCGCTGCCCGATGCGGACAACGATGGCACCTGCGACCTGATCGACGGCTGCCCGAACGATCCCAACAAGATCGCTCCCGGCCAGTGCGGTTGCGGTGTCTCGGACGCTGACTTCGACAATGACGGCACCGCGGATTGCAACGACGGTTGCCCGGACGATCCGGACAAGATCACCGCCGGCATCTGCGGCTGCTCCACGCCGGACGATGACACCGACGGTGACGGCCTCGCTGATTGCGTGGACCCCTGCCCGGAAAGCGCGAACAACGCGGACACGGACAACGACGGCACTCCTGATTGCGAAGACCTGTGCCCGAACGACCCGAACAAGATCTACCCGGGTGCCTGCGGTTGCGGCATCGCTGATGGGGACGATGACGGTGACGGCTACATGAACTGCATGGACGGCTGCCCGAACGACCCGAACAAGATGGCCCCCGGCGTTTGCGGCTGCGGCGTGGCCGAGAGCGACAGCGACAACGATGGCACGGCGGACTGCGTGGACGGCTGCCCGACCGATCCGAACAAGATCGCACCGGGTGCATGCGGCTGCGGCGTGGCAGATATCGATAGCGATGGCGACGGCGCGTTGAACTGCAACGATGGCTGCCCCAACGATCCGAACAAGATCGCTCCGGGTACATGCGGCTGCGGCCTTGCGGACACCGACAGTGACGGTGACGGCACCCCCGATTGCAACGACGGCTGCCCGAACGACCCCAGCAAGCTGGCTCCCGGCCAGTGCGGTTGTGGTACACCGGACATCGATTCGGACGGCGACGGTCTTGCGAACTGCAACGACAACTGCCCGAACGTTCCGGGTCAGATCGGCTCACCCTGCAACGACGGCAACCTGAACACGATCAACGATGTGCTGAACGCCGACTGCCAGTGCCAGGGCACAGCGGTGGCCTGCACCGGTACTTCGGTAACGCTGAACCTGAGCACGGACAACCAGGCCAGCCAGACCAGCTGGGACATCGTGGTGGGTGGAACGAGCAACGTGGTGTGCAGCGGTTCGGGCTACGCGAACAACAGCAACATCAGCTTGAGCTGCTGCCTGCCGGACGGCTGCTATGACCTCCAGGTATTCGACAGTAACGGTGACGGCATCGTAGGTGGTGGCTTCGTGCTCCTGGACGGCAACAACAACCGCATCCTGGACAACGCTGGCAATGGCGGCGCCTTCACCTCGGTAAGTCAGGCCGCTGTGAGCTTCTGCGTGCCGATGGGCACCGATGCGATGACCAACAGCAGCTGCGATCAACTCGCGCTCACACTCAGCAGTGTGGTGCAAGCGCAGGTCAACCCTGCGGTGGCCACGGGCATGACCAGCACGAGCGGTTATCAGTTCTGGATCTTCAACCCGAACGGCGGGTTCAGCCGTCGCCTGTTCCAAAGCGTGGCTTCGCCGGGCTCTGCCTACCCGGCGAACGCACCTGCGGCGCAGCGCCCTGCCTACCTGAAGCTGAGCTCGATGGCCAGCACGGCACCGGTGATCCCGCAATACACCCTGCTGAACATCCGCGTGCGCAGCCGTGTGAACGGTACCTACGCTGAGTTCGGACCGGCCTGCCGCCTGAAGATCGACCCGACCGGTGGTTGCCAGACCACGCAACTGACCACCACCGCCAACCCTGTGGTATCGTGCGGTGCGGTGAACGTGAGCCGCAGCGGCGGTGTGCTCTGGGCCAATGCGGTTCCGGGCGCCACCACCTATCAGTTCGAGTTCACCAACGGTTCCTACCTGCGTCGTATCGCCAGCACCACGCGCAGCCTCACGCTCGCTGTGTGGGCCACGAACCCGCTGCAGTGCGGTCAGACTTACAGCGTGCGCATCCGCGTGAGCTTCGACAATGCCGCCACCTACTGCTCCTTCGGCAACGCGTGCAACGTCAGCATCGCCTCCTGCATGAACAGCCTGCATGTGGATGGACCGGGCCTGGGTTCCAGCAGTGACCTACGGATGTGGCCGAACCCGAACAACAGCGGCTACCTCAACCTGAACATCACCGGCATGGACAATGCGACCGACCGTATCGTGGTCGAGATCTTCGACCTTGTGGGAACGCGCGTGCAGAATGAGACCATCGCCGTGGGCGCTGATCAGGCCACCACGGGTGTGCGCTTGAACGGCGACCTCTCCGCTGGTGTGTACGTGGTGAACGTGACCGCTGGCGCACAGCACTTCACGCAGCGACTGGTGATCGGTCACTGAGTACAGGTAACCACCTTCTGGGAAGAGCCCGCCGAAACCATCGGCGGGCTTTTCCGTTCAGGTGGGCTCATCCCCGAACACGAACAGCACGAACAAGCCTACTCAACGAAGCAAAAGCGACGCTCGTCGATGGAAGCCACTTGACAGTCGACAGCAGAGCACCACACATTTGTCCGCATTCAGTTGAAAGAGGCCCCTACTCAAGGCCTGGACTTCTTGGGCGAACGAAGCCGAAGTGGACGCACGGAAAGACCATCCGAGCGGAAGCGGAAGCTGGAAAAACGAAACGTTCGACCACATGATGGCATTCTTCTCTCTCCCGGCACGATCTCCCCGTGCGTGCTCGTCCCAAAAAACGGACAGCCTGAAGCATCGCAAGGGATCGGTGGCCCTATGGATGGCGTTCGCATTGTCGCTGGTTGCACCAGCTGGCTTCGCCCAAGTAGCCACTGGATATACCTGGTCCCAATCCGCAGGCACCTATACCGCAGTAGGCGCGGCCAATGCCAACGCGTTGTTCCCTGATAGTTGGGATGACAACCAGGCCACGGTCACGATACCGTTCACGTTCTATTTCGATGGTAGCGGTTACACGCAGGTAACCGTTTCCAGCAATGGCTTTCTGGTGTTCGGCAACACCCTGAACGCGAACAATTCCGGTGAGGCCTTCGTGAGCGGCACCGATCCGAGCGGTCTCTACCTCGGAGGCACGGGTACGGACAATGGGATCGCGGCCTTCAACGTGGATGCAGCAGAGCAGACCTACAACACGGTGTCGGGAAACCGCACGAGTGGATCGACCAACATCACCTCGGTAAGCAGTACCAGCAACCTACGGGTGGGTATGCGCCTGAGCGGTACGGGCATCCCCTCGAACGCGGTGATCACCGCGATCAGCGGCAGCACAGTGACGCTGAGCACAGCAGCAACCAGCGGTAACAACTCGAACACCACGCTGACACCGCGTGCCAGCGTGGTGGCCGTGACCACCGGTACCTCCCCCAACCGCACGTTGGTGATCCAATACACACGCATCGCTCGCTATACCTACGGGGGTGTTGACGATGTGAGCTTCCAGATCCGATTGAACGAAGCCAACGGCAACCGCGCGAACCAGACGATCCAGACCGTGTATGGAACGTGCTCCACCAGCAGCACGGTCACCAACGAGAACCCACAAGTGGGTATCCGGTCCACGACATCAGATTTCGACAGCCGCACAACGACAACGGATTGGACGAATACGACGGCCGGCGCCACCAACACCGATCGCTGCCGTTTCCGAAACACCATAACGCCCCCCAGTGGCCGCACGTTCACCTGGACGCCCGGCTACTGTTCTGGTGCAGTTACGGCAGGCAGCATCAGCGGCACTTCACCGATCTGTAGCGGCACAGGCACTACGCTTACCCTGAGCGGCCAGAGCACCGCGGCCTATGGGCTTTCCACCGCATGGTTCTATTCCACCACCAATGGCGGTCCTTACACGACCTCAGCTGGAACCGGAACCAGCATTTCCACGGGCAATCTGACGGCGACGCGCTACTACATCGCAACCACAACTTGTGACAACGGCAATACGAGCGCGAGCACGGCACAATTCGCTGTCGTGGTGAACCCCAATCCGACCACGGCCAATGCTGGCGCTCCTCAGACGATCTGCACCACCACGGGTACGGTGACCATGGCGGCCAACACCATCACAACCGGCACCGGCTCCTGGTCGCAAGTGGGTGGTACGGCAGCGACGATCACGAACGCTTCCTCGCCTACCACCACCATCACCGGGCTTACCACGGCGGGTGCGCGCACCTTCCGGTGGACAGCGTCGAACAGCCCCTGTACTTCCTCTACCAGCGATGTAGTGATCACGGTGAACGCCCCGCCGACAACAGCGAGCGTGGGCGGGACACAGACCATCTGCAACCTCGGCACCACCGCAGCGCTTGGCGGTAATACACCCACAACCGGCACCGGTGCTTGGAGTGTCGTGAGCGGCGGTACAGGCACCTTCAGCAACGCGGCCAGTGGTTCATCGACCTTCACCCATACAGGAGGTGCGGGACCGGTCGTGCTGCGTTGGACGATCAGCAACAATCCATGCGCAGCGAGTTCCGCCGATGTGACCATCAACATCACTCCCGCAACGACCACGGCCAATGCAGGCCCTGATCAGACGATCTGCTTGAGCAATGGCACCACGACATTGGCCGCGAACGCACCAGTGAACGGAACGGGCAACTGGTCCATCCTCGCTGGTTCACCCAATACGTCCACTGCTCAGTTGAGCAGCACCACGGCGAACAACGCTTCGTTCGCGCCGACCGCCACGGGCACCTACACGCTTCGCTGGACCATCAGCAACCCGCCGTGCTCATCGAGTTCAGATGACGTGGTGATAACAGTGAACGGATTCGCGAACCCCGTAAGCCAGATCTTCAACACCAGCGGAACGTTCGACGTGCCAGCTGGTGTCACTCAATTGACCGTTCAGGCGTGGGGCGGTGGTGGGGCCGGAGGTGGAAGCACGAACGCGGGTACGTTCAACGCACGTGGCGGTGCAGGCGGTGGTGGCGGTGCATACGTCTCGAAAGTGTTGACCGTAACACCGGGCAGCACCTTGAACGTGACCGTGGCCAGCGCAGTGAGTGGTTCGTCCGGAGCGACCGGCGATGCGGGAAATCCATCCACCATCGTCGGTTTTGAATCCCAGGTATACGCTGCCGGCGGAAGTGGTGGTGCTGGCAACGTGAGCGGAGGCAGCCCGGCAGGTGGTGCAGGTGGCACGATAGCAGCTTCGCAAGGTGATACAAAGACCGCAGGAACCACCGGCGAGAACGGTGCTACCGGTTTCAGCGCTACTGCGGGCGATGGTGGTGCTGGAGCGAACGGCGGAGGAACGGGTGGTGCAGGTCGCGCCTCCGGTTCCGGAGCAGGTGGCACTGGAACGGCCCCAGGTGGTGGCGGTGGCGGTGCGCGTACTTCACAGAACGGCGGCAGCCAGACAGGTGGCACCGGTGCTGCGGGTCGCGTGATCATCACCTACACACCCGCACCGAGCTTCACTGCCGGCTCAACCACCATTTGCAGCGGTTCCAGTACGATCCTCACCGCCTCAGGCGGAAGCAGCTACCTGTGGTCTCCTGGTGGCGCCACGACCGCTTCGATCAGTGTGAACCCTTTCAGTACGACAACCTATTCGGTCACGATCACGAACATCTGCCCGGCAGTACTGTCACAGGAGATCACGGTCGTACCTGCTGCGAACGCGGGCGGTAACGGTTCGCTCACCATCTGCAGCAATGCGGCCGCAGTGAGCCTTTTCGATCAGATGGAAGGCACACCTGCCCCCGGTGGATCATGGAGCGGCCCCAGTCCGGTATCGGGCAACATGTACGATCCGCTGACCATGGCTCCTGGTGCATACACGTATACGGTCACAGGTGCAGCGCCGTGCCCGAACGCGAGTGCAACGGTGACCGTGAGCGAAACACCGGCTACCACATGGTATGCGGATGCGGATGGCGATGGTGCGGGAGATCCGAACACCAGCCAACTCGCATGCGCGCAGCCCAATGGATACGTTGCCAACAGCAACGATGAATGCCCTGCCGACGCTACCAAGCAGGCGCCCGGCCAATGCGGTTGCGGCGTGGCCGATACGGACACCGACAATGACGGCACCGCGAACTGCAACGATGCGTGCCCGAACGACCCCAACAAGGTGACGCCCGGTCAGTGCGGTTGTGGCGTAGCGGATACCGACAGCGATAGCGATGGCACGGCTGACTGCACTGATGGTTGCCCGAACGATGCGAACAAGATCGCGCCCGGCATCTGCGGTTGTGGCGTTGCGGATGCGGATACCGACAGTGACGGAACGGTCGATTGCAACGATGGCTGCCCCACCGATGCGAACAAGACGGCACCCGGCCAATGCGGCTGCGGAGTAGAGGATACGGATACGGACAATGATGGCACCGCGGACTGCAATGATCAGTGCCCGAACGATGACACCAAGGTGGCACCCGGCATCTGCGGTTGCGACACACCCGACGACGACACGGACAGCGATGGCTTGGCCGACTGCGTGGACCCCTGCCCTGACGATGCCAACAACACCGACTCGGACAACGACGGCACACCGAACTGTGAGGACGGTTGCCCGAACGATCCCGCCAAGGTGAACCCCGGTGCTTGCGGTTGCGGTGCTGTCGATTCGGACAGTGATGGCGACAGCGTAGCGGACTGCATCGATGGCTGCCCCAACGATCCGAACAAGATCGCGGCAGGTGCGTGCGGGTGTGGTGTTCCGGATGAGGACAGCGACAACGATGGCACACTGAACTGCAACGATGGCTGCCCGAACGACCCGAACAAGGTAGCGCCTGGCATCTGCGGTTGTGGAATAGCCGACACCGATAGTGACAGCGATGGGGTGGCGGACTGCAACGACAGCTGCCCGAACGTGGCCGGTCAGATCGGCTCACCCTGCGATGATGGTAATGCCGGAACCAACAATGATGTGATCGACGGCAACTGCCAATGCGCAGGCTCTGGTTACGCATCATCGTTTGAACTGAACACGGATAATGACGGCAGCCAGACCTCTTGGGAGATCGTACCGATGGCGGGTGGTGCACCTGTCTGTGGTGGCACCGGCTATGTGCCGAACCATGCGAGCACGGCACCCTGCGCGCTGCCTGACGGTTGCTACCGACTGCGCGTGATGGACAGCTTCGGTGATGGCATGTGCTGCATGAACGGCAACGGTGGTTATGTGCTGCGCGATGCCAATGGCAAGCGCATCATCGATGCGGCCGGCTCCGGCATCTTCAGCTCCACGGCTGAAGTCAGCCTTGGCTTCTGCCTACCCCTGGGCGACGACCGCGTGAGCACCAGCCGTTGCGACCGCGAGAACTACCTGCCGACCGACTTCATCCAGGCAACCCCGAACGCAGCGGTACAAGCCGAGTTCGGTGTGGGCAACCAGAATGACGATGGCTATCAGTTCTGGTTCTTCAACCCGAACGGTGGCTACAGCCGTCGACTGTTGATGACGCACGCGACGAACAACCCGCTGTTCCCGGCGGGTCCGGACCGCTGCAGCTATGTGCGCCTGAACAACATCACCACCAATCCGCTGCCGTTCAATGTGCTCCTGAACGTGCGCATCCGTAGCCTGGTGAACGGGGTGTACAGCGAGTTCGGCTCGGCCTGCCGTCTACGCATCGATCTGATCAACCAGTGTCCCACGACCCAACTGGATACGACCGCTGGCAATCACTTCTCTTGTGGTGCAGTGAACGTGCCCCTGGACGGAACGCGCACGCTGTGGGCAGTACCGGTGAGCGGTGCCACGAAATACCAGTTCGAATTCAAGAACGGCGCCTACCTGCGGAAGATCAGCTCGAACGGAAGCAGCTTGCCGCTGACGATGTGGGCAACAGCACCCTTGTCCTACAACCAGACCTACACCGTGCGCGTGCGGGTGAGCTTCGACAACGGAACGAACTACTGCAGCTACGGTGCTCCGTGCACCATAACGACCGCACCGCAGGCGCCTGTTACGGGCCGCAGCATGCAGGTGACAGAACAGGCGGTGATGGAGGATGCCAACATGTGGCCTAACCCGAACCGAGGCGAAGGACTCAAGGTGCTGATCCAAGGTTTCGATGAGGCGACCACACCTATACAGATCCAGGTGCTCGACGCGGCCGGCCGCAGTGTGCACGAGGAGAAGGTCATCGTGGAAGGTGAGATCCTCAACACCGTGGTGAACATGCAGGGTTACCCGGCAGGTGCGTATCAGGTTGTGGTGGTTTCACCCGATCATCGCTGGACCAAACGGGTACTGGTCCAGTAACAGGCGAGGTTCCAGAGGCGGCCCGGATGGACAACCATCCGGGCCGCTTCCATTTCATCCAAGAGCTGGCATCGGTCGTTCGTCGAACAAAATACCCGGTCCGTCGTAAGAGGGGACGCTCCAACAGTCAACCTTAATGAACGACTTCGGTCGAACCCAAGCGAACAGCCCACGAAGACAGAACCACCGACGGACCGCCCTTCCGCTCTTGACAGCACTTCTTGTGCTGTTCGGCGTCGGTAACACGTGTGCTCAGAACGTTGCTTCCTACGGCTTTTCTCAAAGCGCGGGGACATACACGTCCATAACCGGTGGCACCGTGCTCAGCTCTGCCGGAAGCAACTGGAGCAACGATCGCTACACGGTTTCCCTGCCTGCTCCGTTCTGGTTCGCTGGTCAGACGTACTCCACGATGTACGTGGGGTCGAACGGCTTCATCACGTTCGGTAGCATCATGGCACCCGGGGAAACCGCACCGATCAGCAGTTCAGCGGGATACGCTGGAGTGGTATCTCCTTTCGGCACCAACATCCAGAACGCGAATTCGAGCACTTCGGAGATACGATGGGTCTCAACAGGTGGCGAGATCGTCGTGCAATGGAAGGACGCGCAGCGCAAAGTGGCCAACAATTCGGAGAGCTTCAGCTTCCAAGCTCGATTGAACCTGCTCAACGGCGTTGTCAAGTTCGTATACAGCGGTGTAACGAACCTGAACAATTCGACCCAGCGGCAACCGGAGGTCGGCCTTCGCGGCGCGAACAACACGTTCGCCACGAACGTGAACAACCGGACACTTGGAAATGGTAGCGAGACCTGGAGCGCAACACTCGCAGGAACCGCGAGCAACAACACCATCCGATTCACGAACACCACACCGGCCCGTTCACCTTCAGCAGGTCAGACATACACCTTCACTCCTGCACTTTGCCCACCAACGGTGACGATAAGCGCCTCGCCGGGTACGACGGTATGTGCTGGCACGGCAGTAACGTTCAACGCTGTTTCCTCCTACGGTGGTCCTTCGCCTACTTATTGGTGGAGCGTAAATGGCGCATCAGCAGGGACCGGCACATCCATCACCTTGTCCGCGCCTTCCAATGGCGACATCGTATCGGTATTGATGACCAGTTCCGCTTCCTGCGCGTTCCCGAACACGGCAAGCAGTTCCGTTACCATGACGGTTCATCCGCTGCCCGGCCTTACGCTTACCGGCACAACAGCGGTGTGCACCGGAACGACATCGGTGAGCCTCGGCTACTCGGCCCCGACGAACGGCGCGGACCAGTTCATGCTGGATTGGAGCGCATCGTCCAATAGCGCGGGCCTTGCCGACATACCATGGACCCCTTTGAGCGGTGGCACCATCCAACTGACGAACCTGATCACTACCAGCGGCAGTTATCCGGGTGTGATCCTTGTGCGCAACAGCAGCACGGGATGCCAGAGCGATATTTCAAGCAGTGTTGTATGCGGCACGGTGAACGAAGGCAGCACCCTTACGCTGAACGCACCATCCGGCAATGTGTTCAGTTCGGTCGATTTCGCCAGCTACGGCACACCCACAGGATCATGTGGATCGTTCGCTCAGAGCACCTGTCATGCCGCCACTTCCCTCGCTGTCGTGCAGGCGGCCGCCCTGGGCAACGCGACGTTCTCCGTAACCGCGAACAACACGACGTTCGGTGACCCCTGCTCGGGCACGTTCAAGCGCTTGAACGTAAGTGCAAGGAGCTCTTTCCGCCTGCGCATCGACGCGGTTCCTACCGGTGCCATCACCGGGCCGTCCGTGGCATGCGGCGGAAGCACGATAACGCTGACCGCCCCGGCGGGAACATCCTATGTATGGAACACAGGCGCCACGACACAATCCATCACTGTGAACCCTGTGGGTCCAACGAGCTATGATGTAACCGTTAGCAACGGCAGCTGCTCAGCAAGCTTCAGCCAAGCAGTGACGACACAGGCGGCACCAGGCTTCACGCTCGGCACATTGAACCCCATCATCTGCACCGGCAACACAACGGCCCAGGTGAACGTCTCGAACGTGGTCGGTGGTGCCGATCAATACGCCATCGATTGGTCGACCACCGCCAACTCCGCCGGACTGAACGATCAGGGGTGGACCAGCTTGAGCCCCACTGGCATGGTGATCAGCGGACTGGTCAACACGAGCGGGACCTACTACGCCATGATCCAAGCGAGGAACAGCGCCACCGGCTGCACCAGCGTGATATCCGGCGGAACGATCTGCAACACGGTGAACGAGAACCAGTCGCTCAGCTTGACCGCGCCCGGTGGTGGACGATTCGTTGACGTACCCTTCGCCAGTTATGGTACACCTGGTGGAAGTTGTGGAGCATTCACACTGGGCACCTGTCATTCGTCGAACTCCGTGAACACAGTGCGGACCGCGGCGGTAGGCAACAGTACCTTCAGCATCGGTGCGAACAACACCGTGTTCGGCGATCCATGCTCCGGCACCTTGAAACGCCTGAGCGTTGAAGCCGCCTATAGTTCGTTCCGTCTCACCCTGAGCCCCGCCGTTCCCGCCTTCAGTGCCACTGCAACGGTGACGACCCCCATCGCATGCAACGGAGGCAATGCCACGGTTCAAGTGAACGCGACCGGTGGACTACCACCCTACACAGGAACAGGAACGTTCAACCGGCCCGCAGGAACACACCTGTTCAACGTTACCCACGCAGGTGGATGCACTGCCACGGCTGCATTGACGATCGGTCAACCAACGCTATTGACCGCGGCCAGTAACCTGACCACTCCTGTGAGCTGCAACGGTGGTACCGCCACGGTGAGCATCACTGCTACAGGTGGCACTGCGCCCTATACCGGCACAGGAACCTTCGCGCGAACCGCAGGCACTTGGTCGTTCACGGTGACGGACGCCAACAGCTGCAGTACAACCATCTCCACAAGCGTGACTGAACCAGCAACGCTGAACGTGCAGTCAGTGATCGATCAATTGGAAAGCGGCTGTCAGACCAGCGACGCCGTGGTGCAAGTGAGCGCATCAGGAGGAACCGCGCCTTATTCCGGTACGGGCGCGAACACCGGCCTCACCGCAGGCACAGCCAACCTGTATGTGACCGATGCGAACAACTGCACCGCCAGCACCACGATCGTTGTTCCAGAACCTGACAGCGATGGTGATGGAACAACTGATTGCGCGGACCAATGTCCCAATGACCCGAACAAGACGGACCCCGGTGCCTGCGGATGCGATGCGATAGATACGGACACGGATGGTGACGGCGCAGCCGATTGCGAGGATGCCTGTCCGAACGATCCTGCCAAGCAATATCCCGGAAGCTGTGGTTGTGGTTTCCCCGAATCCGATGCCGATGCGGACGGATACGCTGACTGTGTGGACGGCTGCCCGAACGACCCGAACAAGATCGCGTCCGGTACTTGTGGTTGTGGTGTTGCGGATACGGACATCGATGCGGACGGTATCCCTGATTGCATCGACCCATGCCCATACGGGCCTTCTCCAGGAACTGCATGTGATGACGGTGATGCATCAACGACGAACGACATCATAGGCACGAACTGTCAATGCCATGGAACAGCAGGTCCGAGCGGCCTTGTGCTGAGCCTGACCACGGACGGCAACGCTGCTCAAACGAGCTGGTCCTTGACGCCATCCGCAGGAGGTGCTCCGCTGTGCTCGGGAAGCGGTTACGCGAACAACCAGACCATTGACATATCGTGCACTACCGGGAACGGTTCCTACGTGCTGCGCGTGATGGACAACGCTGGCGATGGCATGTGCTGCAACAACGGCACAGGTGGTTATGTACTGAGAACCTCGGACGGAGAACGCATCATTGACAACAGCGGAGATGGAATATTCGCCTCTTTGAGCAGTGTGTCCAACGGATTCACGCTCCCGTTGGGCAACGATCGTCTTACGCCCAGCCGTTGCGATCGCGAGGATCTCCTACCGAACGATTTCATCCAAGCAGTACCGAACTCCTCCGTGCAAGCGCAGTACGGCACGAACAACACGAACAGTGGCTACCAGTTCTGGTTCTTCGATCCGGACGGAGGCTATAGCCGTCGCATGCTCGTTACCCATGCCACTGGGAGCTATCTTTTCCCGGGCGGTCCTGACCGTTGCAGCTACTTGCGTCTGTCCGATGTGATCACTGATCCAGTCCCGCAGAACGTATTGCTGAATGTTCGAGTGCGCAGCATGGTGAACGGTGTTTACAGCGAGTTCGGGCCCGCCTGCCGTTTGAAAGTAGACCTGCCCGGGAATTGCCCGGTAACACAGTTGTTGGACGACGTGAACGATCCACGCCACTCCTGTGGTGCCGAGAACGTGATGCTGGACGGCAGCCGCTGGCTTTATGCTGCACCCGTAAGTACGGCGAACAAATACCAGTTCAAGTTCACTTCCGGTGGGTATGAACGCTCGATCACTTCCCCCGGTTCAGGACTTCTGCTCACGCAATGGGTGCAACTTCCTTTGGAATACGGCACGAAAGACTATCAGGTGCGCGTACGGGTGAGCTTCGACAATGGCACGACCTGGTGTCCGTTCGGTCCGCCTTGCACGATCACCACAGCCGCCTCCGCGCCGGTCACAACACGATCCGCAACTGTCGTTGGATCGGACCTGGAACTGTTGCGCATCTGGCCCAATCCCTCAATGGACGGTGCGATGAACATCTCCCTCACAGGTCTTCACGATGAGGACGGACAGGTTTTCCTGCACATGATCGACCTGCGCGGGCGAACGGTCTTCGAATCACGCACGACGCCGATCGATGGTGAGTTCAATGTGCAACTGAAAGAAGAACGCGCCCTTCCGCCGGGAGCCTACCTGATCAGCCTTCGCACCGAGCGCCGCAGTTGGACGCAGCGTGTGGTCGTCGAGTGATGCTCATTGCACATCGTGGTACAACAAGTACTTCGACCGGACCTTCCTGAAGGCATCGATCCCCGGCTTCCATGATGCCCGGATGCGCTCTTCGTCATCGCCCCGTTGGATGGCGGCTTTCAATTGAGCGCTTCCAGCGAGCTTGTCGAAGAAAGGCGTGAAGAACTTCGACTTATCGGCGGCATTCTGGTACATACCGATGAGCCACTCCAGATGCACACGCGGCGACAACCGGGAAAAGAACCCACCGTATTCGCTCAGGTCCATGCCCGTGCATGGCTTGTCCATGTACGGCGGTGACTTGGCACCGGGAACGGACTTCGGCGTGAAGTGGAACACACCGAGGGTGTTATCAGGATAGCCGATGCATTGGAACGGCCGGTCCGTACCACGGCCCACGCTCACGATCGTTCCTTCGAAAAGTCCGAGGGATGGGTACAGGTAAACTGCGGACATGTTCGGCAGGTTCGGCGAAGGCCGCACCGGCAGGTCATAGAAGGTGGCATGGTCGTAACCGATGCACGGGACCACGGTCAGTTCGCAATGCACGCCATGCGCCAACCATCCTTCCCCGTTGATCATGCGCGCATATTCACCGATGGTCATCCCATGCACCAGGGGTACGGGATGCATACCCACGAACGAAGCATATGCCGTGTCAAGCACCGGTCCGTCCACATAAAAGCCGTTCGGGTCCGGACGGTCGAGCACGATCAACTTCTTCTGTTGCTCGACGCATGCTTCCATCACATAGTGCAACGTACTGATGTACGTGTAGAACCGCACACCCACATCCTGTATGTCGAACAGCAGCACATCCACACCAGCGAGTTGTGCGGGTGATGGTTTCTTGTTGTCACCATAAAGCGAAACCACAGCTACACCGGTACGCTTGTCCTTGTCGTCGCGCACATGCTCGCCTGCATCCGCATCTCCGCGGAAGCCGTGCTCCGGTGCGAACACCTTCACAACGTTCACGTTCAACGCGAGCAGCGAATCCACCAGGTGCGTGTGACCGATACGGCCGGTCTGGTTGGTTACGATGGCCACTCGCTTCCCCGCAAGTGACGGCAGGTAATCATTCGTTCGCTCCGCACCGACGACCACGCTCACGGGTTCCGACGTGGCGGGTATCCGCATCGGCTGTTGTGCGATCGCTCCGTTCGCCAGCAGCGCGAACATCGCGGCTACCTTCGCCGGCATCGCCATGGACTTCAGCCATTTCATAGCGCGGCGGTTGGTCGCGGACGACGGCAAGGGCAGTGCGGGGTTCTCTCGTCCTATCGTGTTCATCGCGGTGGCGGGGGTGGTCATCGGCATGGCGGTGATGATCCTTACCGTGGGGATCAGCACGGGCTTCCAGCGCGAAGTCCGCGCCAAAGTAACGGGCGCTGGTTCGCACATCGAGATAGTCTCCATCGGACAAAGTGACTTCAAGGATTCTCCGCGGGTCCCCATCGATCAGACGTTCTATCCTGAGCTGGACACCGCCGCCGGGGTGAAGCGAATCTCCGTTTTCGCGGTGAAGCCAGGCATTGTTGAGACCGACGAGGAGATCCAAGGCGTGGTGGTGAAAGGCATCGGTGCCGACCATGACCAGACGTTCCTGAAAGCCCATCTGGTGTCCGGGCAGGTGCTCACCTTCCCGGATACCGGCTACGCGACCACCTTGATCAGTTCCTGGCTCGCCCACCGATTGAGGCAGGGTGTCGGTGATACGGTGACCATCTACCTGGTGCGCGGCCGCGATGAGATCCGACCACGGCGGTTCCGCATCAAGGGTATCTATGAAACCGGTATCGAGAAGATCGATCACCAGATCGTGTTCGTAGACATCGCGCACGTGCAACGCTTCGCGCAATGGGGCCTGCAGGCAGAACTGAACGTACTGGACAGCAACACATCGGCAGGCCTCCTCATCGAAGCAATGGCTTTCGGGGGTGATCGTTCCTACACGTATGAATGGCCTGGACTCCCTTGGCGTGACAAAGGGCCTCACCTCCTCACAGCGACAGGAGATACGACCGTCCGCGTGATCATTGGCGACATGGACCGCACCATCCCGGATACATCGTGGGTGCGTATCCGGGCTGTGCAGCGCACTTCAACAACATCGTTATTGACCAGGAACGATGTCACCTTGGAACGAGGCGGTAGCGCCGGTAGCTACGACAAGTACTGCGGAGGTTTCGAGGTAGCGCTTACGGACCATCGGTTGATGGAAGAAGTGGACGACCGCATTTACCGTGACTATCTCGGACCTGAACTGCGCACGATCACGGCCAAGGAGAAATTCCCCGAGATCTTCGCCTGGCTGGAACTGCTGGACACGAACGTGGTGGTGGTGATCGTACTGATGACGATCGTAGCGGTCATCAACATGGCGAGCGCACTGCTCATCATCATTCTCGAGCGCACGAACATGATCGGCGTGCTGAAAGCGTTGGGCAGCAACAACGCCTCCATCCGCCGGATCTTCCTGATCGATGCCGCCTATATCATCGGCGCAGGCATCCTCGCCGGTGACCTGCTCGGCATCGGTCTGGGTCTTTTGCAGAAGCACTTGGGGCTGGTGCACCTTCCCATCGAGAGCTACTACGTGGATACCGTACCGGTGGATCTTGAACTGTTACCGATAGCGTTGCTCAATGCGGGCGTGATGGCCGTGTGCGTGCTCGCACTCGTTCTGCCAAGCATGTACGTTTCGCGCATCGCCCCAGCACGAGCCATCAGGTTCGAGTGACCGTGTTACGATAGGTCGTTCGAAGCGCAGTCGTCCGCGCACAGGCTCCACGGTGATAGCGGTTTCTACCTTCGCGGCGCAATGAAGATCCACGAGAACATCCTCACCACCATCGGCAACACGCCCATGGTGCGCTTGAACCGCATCACCAAGGACGTCGCCGCCACTGTGTTGGCAAAGGTGGAGACCTTCAACCCGGGCAACAGCATCAAGGACCGCATGGCGCTCAAGATGGTGGAGGACGCCGAGAAGGCAGGCCTGCTGAAGCCGGGCTATACCATCATCGAAGGCACCAGTGGCAACACCGGCATGGGCCTCGCCATCGCCGCGATCATCAAAGGGTACAAGTGCATCTTCACCACCACGGACAAGCAAAGCCGCGAGAAGGTGGACATCCTGCGGGCGTTCGGAGCGGAGGTGATCGTTTGTCCCACCAACGTGGACCCTGAGGATCCGCGCAGCTACTACAGCGTGAGCAGCCGCTTGGTGAAGGAGGTGCCCAACAGCTGGAAGGCGAACCAGTACGACAATCCCAGCAATGCACAAGCGCACTATGAAACCACTGGCCCAGAGATCTGGGAACAGACGGGCGGAAAAGTGGATCACCTGGTGGTGGGCGTCGGCACCGGAGGCACCATCTGCGGCACCGCGAAATTCCTGAAGGAGAAGAACCCGAACCTGAAGGTCTGGGGCATCGATACCTACGGCTCCGTCTTCAAGAAGTTGAAAGAGACCGGCATCTTCGACAAGAACGAGATCTATCCCTACATCACCGAAGGCATTGGCGAGGACTTCGTTCCGGCCAACGTGAACATGGACCTGATCGATCACTTCGAGAAAGTGACCGACCGCGACGCCGCGATCTACACGCGGAAGATCGTGAAGGACGAAGGCATCTTCGTGGGCAATAGCGCCGGTAGCGCCATGGCGGGCCTGTTGCAACTGAAGGACAACTTCAAGAAGGGTGAAACGGTCGTTGTCATCTTCCACGATCACGGCACGCGCTACGTAGGCAAGATGTTCAACGATGATTGGATGCGCGAACGCGGCTTCCTGGTGGAAGAGAAACCGACGGCCGGCGATCTTTTGAAAGGCAAAGAACTGGGCCTTGTTTCGGTGGAAGCGGAAGAGCCCGTGCTTAATGCGATCGAGCGGATGCGCAAGCACAACATCGATCAGTTGCCGGTGATGGAGAACGGAAAACCGGTGGGCACCATCACCGATGCACGCCTTTTCGATGCGATCCTGGAAGATGCCGAAGTGCGCCACCAGAAGAGCCGCGTGGTGATGGGCCCTGCCCTGCCTATTATCGATGCCGACACCAAGCTGGAGGACATCGCGAGCAAACTTGGCAACGGTTCACCTGCGGTACTCGTGAATCTCCCGCCTGTCACGTCGAGCGAAGTCGACACGTTCGGGATCATCACCAAGCAGGACATCATCGGGAAGTTGAAGTGAACAGAGTGAAAGCCCTTCTACCGGTAACAGCCATCTTTTTCATCGCCTGTAGCGCTGAGCCCGACACGAACAGCGCACATGATCCTTCTGGGCTTGATGTGGTCATACATGATGCAGACCATCAGGATACTGCGAAAAGCGTACGCGCGATATCTGCTGCGCAAGTCATACTTGACGGCGATTTGAATGCACCGATCGATGAGCAGGTGGTAAGGGTCGTCCTCGATAGCCTAGGATCGTCACTGCCATCAACACGGAGGATTCAGGCTAAGGCAATCTCCAGGTTATGGCCTCGATGTGATGGCGCTCTCGCGGAGGTCGTGGGTCTTTCCGCCTTCAACTACGTCCAGCAGAAACCAGTTGAGTTCTTCTCGATGTTCCCGTCTGACATCCCCTGGCAAGAATTGGGATTTTGGTCAGACATGATAGCACAAGAGTTCATCATCGAATATGAATCTGACCCAATGAGCGCAGCTAAGGATTTCATGACCGATCTCAACGAACGTGCGCTACAGCAAAGCGTTGACATTCATGTTGAGGTGGATAGAATGCAACGGCAGGTTCTTTCGCGCATAGATGAGTTGACGGCGTCGAACAAGTTGCAATGACGGCTGCTGTCATCGACCAACTGCACCGCACGGTCCTCGTGCCGGATCATCCCCAGCGCATCATCTCCCTTGTCCCCTCCCAGACCGAACTGCTCTACGACCTCGGCCTAGGTGACCGCGTGGTCGGCATCACCAAGTTCTGCGTGCATCCGGAGGAATGGTTCCGCAGCAAGCCGCGTGTCGGAGGAACGAAACAAGTGGACATCGAAAAGATCCGCGCGCTGAAGCCCGACCTGATCATCGGGAACAAGGAGGAGAACGCACAGGCAGACATTGAGGCATTGGAAAAGGAGTTCCCGGTGTGGATGAGCGATGTTCGGAACCTGGGTGACGCCTTGGTGATGATCCTACGCATGGGTGAACTTACCGGCACATACGCACAAGCAGAGAACCTGGCGGACAACATCGCGGCGGTGTTCATGTTGCACCACCCGCTCAAGCCAAAGCTCACTGCCGCCTACTTCATCTGGCAAGAACCCATGATGGTGGCCGGGACCGACACCTTCGTGAACGACATGTTGCAACGTTGCGGCCTGGAGAACGCCTTCGCTCATCGGAAAGAGCGTTATCCTGAAGTGTCACCCGCCGAGCTAGCCGCTGCCGATCCGGATGTGATCCTCCTCTCCTCCGAGCCCTTTCCATTCGGGGAAAAGCACATCGCTTCGTTCAACTTGATCTGCCCCGGAACACCCGTGCTGCTGGTGGATGGTGAAATGTTCAGTTGGTATGGCAGCCGGCTGCTGAAAGCTCCCGCCTACTTCAACGATCTCCTGGCGCCATTGCAGGCCTGAGCGTCAGGCATCGGGCTATTTTTGGCCGCCCATCCGATCGGCATCCATGCTTCGCCGGCTCGCGCTCTCTCTGAGCCTCATCCTATCACTGGCGCTCCCGGCCCAACGGGTGGGTCTGGTGCTGAGCGGTGGTGGTGCCGTCGGCCTCACGCACATCGGTGTCATCAAGGCACTGGAGGAATACGGCATCCCCATCGACTATATCACCGGCAGCAGCATGGGCGCGCTCATCGGTGGCCTTTACGCATCGGGCCTTTCACCGGCTGAAATGGATTCGCTCTTCCAGACCGACCTCTACCAATTGATGGCCGTAGGCGGCGTGCAGAATGAATACACCTACTACTTCAAGCAGGATCCTCCCGATGCATCCATGATCGATGTGAAGTTCGACCTGGACACCGCTTTGCAGACTTCCCTGCCAACGAACCTGCGGTCTCCTGTCCTCACGGATTGGGAACAGATGGTGGGCTTTGCTGGTGCTTCAGCCGCATCGAACTACGACCTCGACAGCCTTTTCGTGCCCTTCCGCTGTGTAGCCAGTGACATCACCGCGCAGGAAGCGGTCGTATTCAGCAAGGGCGATCTGGCACAAGCGGTACGCGCGAGCATGAGCTACCCGTTCTACTTCAAGCCCATCCGCGTGAACGGTCATTTGATGATGGACGGCGGCATGTTCAACAACTTTCCGAGCGATGTGATGTACGACGCGTACATGCCGGACATCATCATCGGCAGCAACGTGGCGTTCAACGCACCGCCGCCTACCGAGGACGACCTGGTGAGCCAATTGAAGGCCATCATGGTGGAGAAGACCAACTATACGGTCCCCTGCGAAGCGGGCATCATCATCGAGCCGAAGACCGAGACCACCTTGTTCGATTTCACCACGGCAAAGCAAGCCGTACAGGATGGCTACGCCGCGGCCCTCGAACGCATGCCGGAGATCAAAGCCGCCATCGCTCGTCGCATCCAACCTTCCGAGATCGAGAAGCGACGTGTGGAATTCCGTGATCGCTTTCCGAAGGTGCGTTTCGGCGACATCCATGTGCACGGCCTGAACCGCCCACAGACCATCTATTGCGAACGCCTGTTGCAACGCGACACGATCACCGTGGATCACGAGACCTTGAAGCCACGCTACTTCCGGCTTTACGCGGACAAGAACCTGAGCGGCCTTTTCCCGCACGCCACCTATCGTCCGGAACGCGACAACTATGATCTGGATGTGCTGGCGAAACGTTCCAAGCGATTGGAGGTGCGCTTCGGCGGCCTGTTCAGTTCGCGACCGATCAACTACGGCATGATCGGGCTGCGCTACAAGTTCTTCGGCCGTGCCAGCTCACGGCTGGAAGGCAGCACCTATTTCGGCAAGTTCTACACGGCAGGCCAGTTGAAGCTGCACATGGAGCTGAGCACGCGCACGCCCATCTTCATCGAGCCGGTCTTCACGCTGCATCGCTGGGACTGGTTCAGCGGCTTCGCGTCCTTCTTCGATGAGGTGCGGCCTGCTTACATCGTGAACGAGGAGATCTGGGGCGGCGCCAATGCGGGCCTGGCGATGGGCAACAAGGGCCTGCTGCGACTGGATGTGAAGTACGCGGAGACCACCGACGAATACTACCAGACCGAGGACTTCAACAACCGCGACACGGCGGACGCAACGGACTTCTTCCATACAACCTCTGGGCTCGTGCTGGAGCGGAACAGCTTGAACCGGAAGCAGCATCCCAATCAAGGAGAACTGTTCCGTGCGGAGATCCGCTACGTGGGGGGCAACGAGCGGACGACGCCGGGCTCCACCTTCACGGACCGATCGCCAGTGCAACGCCACCATGATTGGTTCGTGGCGAAGGTTACCTTGGACAAGTACTTCATCCCACGCGGTCACGTGAAGTTCGGCATGCTGGCCGAAGGCGTGTACAGCACGCAGGATTACTTCCAGAACTACAAGGCATCGATCATCCGCTCGCCGGTGTTCCAACCTACAGCAGAGAGCCGTACGTACTTCCTCGAGAACTTCCGTGCGCCGCAATACGTGGCCGGTGGTCTGCGCGCGATCATTGCCGTGGCACGCAACAAGTTCGACCTGCGGTTGGAGGGGTATGTATTTCAACCATACAAGGCGATCAAACGGAGCAATACCGATGAGGCAGAAGCCGGGCTCGCTATCAGCGACCGCAGCTACCTCGCCAGCGGTTCGTTGATCTGGCAAAGTCCGCTCGGCCCGCTCTGGTTCAACACGAGTTACATCGACGGCCTCACCAAGCCCTGGGTCTTCAGCCTGAATTTCGGGTATGTGATCTTCGAGCAGAAGGCGCAGGAATAGCGGACCTGTTCGCTGGACATACTATTCGCCTTCGTTCAGCGATATCCACCCAGGCCATTACGGCATGCTCCCACCTCGCACGTTGACCGATCTCTGTTTCCTGGTCGCTCTGTTCGCTCCGATCGGAACAGCACTGTGTTTGACCACTTCATTCCTGCTCGGCCACCAGCCCCCGTCCCGACCGATCAAGCTGTGGTCAGTGGCGTTTCTGCTGTCGCTCCTTATGAACCCCGTCGTTCAGCTTTTCCTGTTGGAGCCCTTGGACAATTTGCGGGGTGATACGTTCAGGCGGCGAGCTTCTGAGGCGGGTATCATCGGTATGGATCAAGAACAGGTTCGTGCATTATTCGACGAGCCGGATAAGCGCGGTGAGTGTAAAGACGTGACGACCTGGGAATACAAACAGCTACCTGGGTACTGGTTCGGCAGCAACTTCCAGATCTTCTTTCGATCCGGCAGGGTCTACGGAACAGAACCGAACGACGATTAAGACTCAGCAAACGCTCGCGTGTCGCCAGTGCCGGATCGACAAGAACGACGAAGCCCGCGACAAGTCACAGGCTTCGTCGATGAGATGATCAGCTCAGGCTTGTGCTGCCGGTCCTCCGAAGTTCATCGGGATCTCGGGCATCTCCGTTTCGCGGATGGGGCCATGCACCTGCTCGAACTTCTGGATGTTGTCCACCAGCGCACGCATGAGGCGCTTGGCGTGCTGAGGCGTGAGCAGGATGCGTGAGCGCACCTTCGCCTTGGGTACGCCGGGCATCACGCGCACGAAGTCCAGCACGAACTCCGAGTTGCTGTGCGTGATGATGGCGAGGTTGCTGTAGATGCCATCCGCCACCTCCTCACTGATCTCGATGTTCAGCTGGTTGGGGCGGGGCTTGTCGTTGTTGTTGTTGTCAGACATGGCTTGTTCGTGTTGACGATGCTCGGAAAGAAGAGCGGCGGACCGTTGTAGGGATCCGCCGCTCGTTCATGGTCAGTTATGCGGCAGGGGCATCACTCGTCGACCTCCGTCGCGGCCATGCGCTCGGACATCATGCGGTTGTACTCCTCCTTGCCGTACACCAGGTTCTTTTGGAAGCGGCGCGTACCGGTACCAGCAGGGATCAGGTGGCCGACGATCACGTTCTCCTTCAGGCCGTTCAAGTGGTCCTCCTTCGCGCTCACGGCGGCTTCGTTCAGCACCTTGGTCGTCTCCTGGAAGGAAGCGGCACTGATGAAGCTGTCGGTCTGCAGCGAAGCGCGGGTGATACCCATGAGCAACTGACGGCTGGTGGCCGGAGTGGCCTGGCGCGCCTCGATGAGCTTGGCGTCCTTCCGCTTCAGTGCGCTGTTCTCATCACGCAGCTTGCGCATGGTGATGATCTGGCCCACCTTCACGTTGGGGCTGTCGCCCGCCTCGGTCACGACCATCTTGTCGAACATCTCGTCGTTCTCCTCCATGAAGTCGGCCTTGTTCACGGCCTGACGCTCCAGGAAGCGCGTATCGCCCGGATCCTCGATCTCGACCTTGCGCATCATCTGGCGAACGATCACCTCGAAGTGCTTGTCGTTGATCTTCACACCCTGCATACGGTACACCTCCTGCACCTCGTCCACCAGGTACTCCTGCACTTTCGTGGGGCCTTGGATGTCCAGGATGTCGGTGGGGCTGATCGAACCATCGCTCAGCGGTGAACCCGCCTTCACGAAGTCGTTCTCCTGCACCAGGATGTGCTTGCTCAGCGGCACCAGGTAGTACTTGTGCTCGCCCGTGCGGCTCTCGACGATGATCTCACGGTTACCGCGCTTGATCTTTCCGTAGCTCACGATACCGTCGATCTCGCTCACCACAGCAGGGTTGCTGGGGTTACGCGCCTCGAACAGTTCGGTCACACGGGGCAGACCACCGGTGATGTCACCGCCTTTGCCGGAGCTGCGGGGGATCTTCACCAGGATGTCACCGGCCTCGATCTTCTGGCCTTCGTTCACGATGATGTGAGCACCCACCGGCAAGGAGTAGCTCTTCACTTCCTCCTTGCTCTTCGGATCGATGATCTTGATCGTGGGGTTCTTCCGCTTGTCACGGCTCTCGATGATCACCTTCTCGGTGAAGCCCGTTTGCTCGTCGATCTCCTCGCGGTAGGTGGCGTTCTCCTCGATGCTCTCGAAGCCCAGCGTACCGGACAGTTCGGAGATGATCACCGCGTTGTAGGGGTCCCAGTTGCAGATCAGCTCGCCCTTCTTCACGTTCTTGCCGTGCTTCAGGTAGAGGAACGCACCATAAGGGATGTTGCTCGTGGTAAGGACGATGCCCGTGTTGTTGTCCACGATGCGCATCTCGGTCGAGCGGCTGATCACCACCTCGGCCTCCTCGCCCTTCTTGTCCTTCTTCTTCACCGTGCGCAGCTCATCGATCTCGAGCTTGCCATCGTACTTCGCCACGATCTGGCTGTCTTCGGTGATCTTACCGGCAACACCACCCACGTGGAAGGTACGCAGGGTGAGCTGTGTACCCGGTTCGCCGATGGACTGGGCCGCGATCACCCCGACCGCTTCACCCATCTGCACCATGCGACCGGTCGCAAGGTTGCGGCCGTAGCACTTGGCGCATACGCCTTGGCGCTGCTCGCAGGTAAGCACGCTGCGGATCTCCACCTCTTCGATGGGGCTGTCCGCGATGGCCTTGGCGATGTCCTCGGTGATCTGCTCACCGCTGCTCACGAGCAGATCGCCCGTTTGCGGGTGGTACACGTCATGCACGGCACTGCGACCGAGGATGCGGTCGTAGAGCGATTCCACGATCTCCTCGTTCTTCTTCAGCGCGGTGGCCACCAGACCGCGGAGGGTTCCGCAGTCGTCGATGTTGATCACCACGTCCTGCGCCACGTCCACGAGACGGCGGGTGAGGTAACCGGCGTCCGCGGTCTTCAACGCGGTATCGGCCAGACCCTTACGGGCACCGTGGGTGGAGATGAAGTACTCCAGGATGGAAAGGCCTTCCTTGAAGTTCGAGAGGATGGGGTTCTCGATGATGTCCTGACCTCCACCACCGCCGCTCTTCTGGGGCTTGGCCATAAGACCACGCATACCGGACAGCTGACGGATCTGCTCCTTGGAACCACGAGCACCGGAGTCCATCATCATGTAGATGGAGTTGAAGCCCTGGTTGTCCTTCTTCAACCGTTCCATCAGGTTGAAGGTGAGCTTGCTGTTGGTGTGTGTCCAGATGTCGATGGTCTGGTTGTAGCGCTCGTTGTTGGTGATCAAGCCCATGTTGTAGTTGCTTGTCACCTCGTCCACTTCGCCTTGCGCCGCAAGCACCAGTTTGTCCTTCTCGTCCGGCACCACCACGTCCATCAGGTTGAAGGACAGGCCACCGTGGAAGGCGCTCATGAAGCCGAGCTCCTTGATGTCGTCAAGGAACTTGGCGGTCTTCGCGGTACCGCACACCTTCATCACGCGGCCGATGATGTCGCGCAGTGATTTCTTGGTGAGCAGTTCATTGATGAAGCCCACTTCGTGGGGAACCACGGCGTTGAAGAGCACACGGCCCACGGTGGTCTCGATCAGTTGGGTCGTGCCATCGGGGTTGTTCCAGCGCACCTTGATCCAGGCGTGCAGGTCCACCTTGCCCTCGTTGTGGGCGATGGTCACTTCCTCAGCGCTGTAGAACACACGGCCTTCGCCGCGAACAGGCTGGTTCTTCTCGCTCTTGCGTCCCTTGGTCGTGTAGTACAGACCGAGCACCATGTCCTGGCTGGGCACCGCGATGGGCGCGCCGTTGGCCGGGTTCAGGATGTTGTGGCTGGCGAGCATGAGGAGCTGTGCCTCCAGGATGGCGGCATGTCCCAGCGGAACGTGCACGGCCATCTGGTCACCATCGAAGTCAGCGTTGAACGCCGTGCACACGAGCGGGTGCAGCTGGATCGCCTTGCCCTCGATGAGCTTCGGCTGGAAAGCCTGGATACCGAGGCGGTGCAGCGTTGGTGCACGGTTGAGGAGCACAGGGTGGCCCTTCAGCACGTTCTCCAGGATGTCCCAGACCACGGGCTCCTTCTTGTCCACGATCTTCTTCGCGCTCTTCACCGTTTTCACGATCCCCCGCTCGATGAGCTTGCGGATGATGAACGGCTTGAAGAGCTCGGCGGCCATGTCCTTCGGAAGGCCGCACTCGTGCAGCTTCAGCTCAGGGCCTACCACGATCACGGAACGCGCGCTGTAGTCCACGCGCTTACCGAGCAGGTTCTGGCGGAAGCGGCCCTGTTTGCCCTTGAGCGAATCGCTCAGTGACTTCAGTGGGCGGTTGCTCTCGCTCTTCACGGCGCTGCTCTTGCGGCTGTTGTCGAAAAGGCTGTCAACGGCCTCCTGCAGCATGCGCTTCTCGTTCCGCAGGATCACCTCGGGCGCCTTGATCTCCATCAGGCGCTTCAGGCGGTTGTTGCGGATGATCACACGGCGGTAGAGGTCGTTCAGATCAGAGGTGGCGAAACGACCTCCGTCCAAGGGAACGAGCGGGCGCAGTTCCGGCGGGATCACCGGTACCACCTTGATGATCATCCACTCCGGCTTGTTCTCGCGGCGGCTGTTGGCATCGCGGAAAGCCTCCACCACGTTCAGTCGCTTCAGCGCTTCGTTCTTGCGCTGCTGGCTGGTCTCGGTGTTGGCCTTGTGGCGCAGGTCATAGCTCACGCTGTCGAGGTCCAGGCGCTTCAGCAGGTCGTACAACGCCTCCGCGCCCATCTTGGCGATGAACTTGTTCGGATCGGCGTCGTCGAGGTACTGGTTGTCCTTGCCCACCTGCTCGAGGATGTCGAGGTATTCCTCCTCCGTGAGGAAGTCCAGGTAGTTCAGGGGAACGCCCTCCTTGTTCTTCGCGCCACCGGCGTTGATCACCACGTAACGCTCGTAATAGATGATCTGGTCCAGCTTCTTGGTGGGCAGGCCCAGCAGGTAGCCGATCTTGTTCGGCAGGCTGCGGAAGTACCAGATGTGGGCAACAGGAACGGTGAGCTGGATGTGGCCCATGCGCTCACGGCGCACCTTCTTCTCGGTCACTTCCACACCGCAACGGTCGCACACGATGCCCTTGTAGCGGATGCGCTTGTACTTGCCGCAATGGCATTCGAAGTCCTTCACAGGACCGAAGATGCGCTCGCAGAAAAGGCCGTCACGCTCGGGCTTGTAGGTGCGGTAGTTGATCGTTTCCGGCTTGATCACTTCACCGTGGCTGCGCTCCAGGATGAGTTCCGGGCTCGCGAGGCTGATGACGATCTTGTCGAACTGGCTGGAGATCTTGATCTCCTTCTTCATTATGGTCATGTGCGTGCTCGACGTTAGGCGTTCTCGTTTTCTGTCTCGAGGCTCACGTTCAGCGCCAGGCCACGCAGTTCGTGGAGCAGCACGTTGAACGATTCAGGGATACCCGGCGCGGGCAGTGGCTCACCCTTGACGATGGACTCGTAGGCCTTGGCACGACCCATCACGTCATCGCTCTTCACGGTGAGGATCTCCTGCAGGATGTTGGCGGCACCGAAGGCCTCCAGCGCCCATACCTCCATCTCACCGAAGCGCTGACCACCGAACTGGGCCTTACCACCGAGCGGCTGCTGGGTGATGAGGCTGTAAGGTCCGATGGAGCGGGCGTGCATCTTGTCGTCCACCATGTGGGCGAGCTTCAGCATGTAGATCACACCCACCGTGGCAGGCTGATCGAAACGATCGCCCGTGCCGCCATCGATGAGGTAGGTCTTGCCGAAGCGCGGTACACCGGCCTCATCCGTCTCCTTGTTGATCTCATCGATGGTGGCTCCATCGAAGATCGGCGTGGCGTACTTGCGGCCAAGGCGCAGACCGGCCCAACCGAGAACGGTCTCGTATATCTGGCCCAGGTTCATCCGGCTCGGTACACCCAGCGGGTTCAGCACGATGTCCACCGGTGTGCCGTCCTCGAGGTAAGGCATATCCGCATCACGGACGATCTTGGCAACGATGCCCTTGTTACCGTGTCGGCCGGCCATCTTGTCGCCCACGGTGAGTTTGCGCTTCGCGGCGATGTACACCTTGGCGAGCTTCACGATACCGGCAGGCAGTTCGTCACCGATGCTCACGGTGAACTTCTTGCGCTTGTAGGCACCGCTGATGTCGCTGTGGCGGATCGTGTAGTTGTGGATGAGCTGGCGCACCAGTTCGTTCGTGCGTTTGTCGGTAGTCCACTCGGTCGGATCCACAGTGATGTAGTCGATCGTCTGGAGCACCTTCGGGCTGAACTTCACGCCCTTCTTGATCTGCTCTTCCTTGTACTTGTTGTTGACGCCGTTGCTGGTCTGGCCGTCGATCAGCTTCATCAGCTTCTCGATCAACAGTTCCTTCAACTCGCCCAGTTCCTTGTCCTGCTCCTTGTCGATGCGCTCCAGGATCTCCTTCTCATTGCCCTTCGTCTTCTTGTCCTTGATCGCACGGCTGAAGAGCTTCTTGTCGATGACCACACCCTTGGTGCTCGGGGGCGCTTTCAGCGAAGCGTCCTTCACGTCACCGGCCTTGTCACCGAAGATGGCGCGCAGCAGTTTCTCTTCCGGTGAGGGATCGGTCTCCCCTTTCGGCGTGATCTTGCCGATGAGGATGTCACCTTCTTTGATCTCAGCTCCCACGCGGATGAGGCCGTTCTCGTCCAAGTCCTTGGTCGCTTCCTCGGAAACGTTCGGGATATCGCTGGTGAGTTCCTCAAGGCCGCGCTTGGTGTCGCGCACCTCCATGATGTACTCGTCGATGTGGATCGACGTGAACATGTCCTCACGTGCCACGCGCTCGCTGAGCACGATGGCATCCTCGAAGTTGTAGCCCTTCCAAGGCATGAAGGCCACGAGCAGGTTGCGGCCGATGGCCAGCTCACCCTCCTGCGTGCTGTATCCTTCCACGAGCACCTGACCGTAGGTCACCTTCTCGCCCTTGCGCACCACCGGGCGCAGGTTCATGCAGGTGCTCTGGTTGGTCTTCATGAACTTGGTGATCTTGTACTCCTTCTCATCACCATCGAAGCTCACGGTGCGCTCGTCCTCGTTGCGCTTGTACTCGATCACGATCCTGTCCGCGTCCACGCTCTTCACCACGCCCTCACCTTCAGCGGTGAGCAGCACGCGGCTGTCCATGGCAACGCGCTCTTCCAGACCGGTACCCACATAAGGCGCATCGGGGCGCAGCAGCGGTACGGCCTGGCGCATCATGTTGGAGCCCATCAGCGCGCGGTTGGCGTCGTTGTGCTCCAGGAAGGGGATCAGGCTGGCCGCGATCGAAGCGATCTGGTTCGGCGCCACGTCCATCAGTTGCAGCTCCTTCGGTTCCACCACGGGGAAGTCGCCCATCTGGCGCGCCTTCACGCGGTTGGTGTCGAAGCCACCGTCCTCCTTCAGTTTGGCGTTCGCCTGGGCGATCACCTTGTTGTCCTCCTCTTCGGCGCTCAGGTAGATCACGTCACCCTTCACGTCCACCTTGCCCTCTTCCACCTTGCGGTACGGGGTCTCGATGAAGCCGAGGTTGTTGATCTTCGAGTACACGCAAAGGCTGCTGATCAGACCGATGTTCGGTCCTTCAGGTGTCTCGATGGTGCAGAGGCGGCCGTAGTGCGTGTAGTGCACATCGCGCACCTCGAAACCGGCCCGCTCGCGGCTCAGACCACCGGGTCCAAGTGCCGAGAGGCGGCGCTTGTGGGTGATCTCGGCCAGCGGGTTGGTCTGGTCCATGAACTGGCTCAACTGGTTCGTTCCGAAGAACGAGTTGATCACTGAGCTCAGGGTTTTGGCGTTGATAAGGTCGGTCGGGGTGAACACCTCGTTGTCGCGCACGTTCATGCGCTCGCGGATGGTGCGGGCCATACGGGCCAGACCCACGCCGAACTGCGTGTAGAGCTGCTCGCCCACCGTTCGCACACGGCGGTTGCTCAAGTGGTCGATGTCGTCCACATCGGCCTTGGAGTTCACCAGCTCGATCAGGTACTTGATGATGCAGATGATGTCCTCCTTGGTGAGCACGCGCACGCTCAGTTCGCTCTCCAGGCCCAACTTCTTGTTGATGCGGTAACGACCCACTTCCCCGAGGTCATAGCGCTGTTCGCTGAAGAAGAGCTTGTCGATCACACCACGAGCCGTTTCCAGATCGGGTGGTTCGGCGTTACGCAGCTGGCGGTAGATCACCTCCACGGCCTCCTTCTCGGAGTTCGAGGTGTCCTTCTGCAGGGTGTTGTAGATGAGCGCATAGTCGGCCGCATTGATGCCGGCCTTGTGCAGGATGATCGTCTTCGCACCGCTTTCCACGATCTGGTCCACGTGCTGCTCCTCGATCACCGTTTCGCGGTCGATGAGCACTTCGTTACGCTCGATGCTCACCACCTCACCGGTGTCCTCATCCACGAAGTCCTCCACCCAGGTCTTCAGCACACGGGCGGCGAGCTTGCGGCCCACGGCCTCCTTGATGGCGGCCTTGGTCACCTTGATCTCGTCGGCCAGGCCGAAGATCTCCAGGATCTGCTTGTCACTTTCGAAACCGATGGCACGCAGTAGCGTGGTCACCGGCAGCTTTTTCTTACGGTCGATGTAGGCGTACATCACCCCGTTGATGTCCGTGGCGAACTCGATCCACGAACCTTTGAAGGGGATGACGCGGGCGCTGTACAGTTTGGTGCCGTTGGCGTGGCGGCTCTGGCCGAAGAACACACCCGGGCTGCGGTGCAGCTGGCTGACGATCACGCGCTCGGCGCCGTTCACCACGAAAGAACCCTTCGGGGTCATGTACGGGATCTGGCCCAGGTACACGTCCTGAACGATGGTCTCGAAGTCCTCGTGCTCCGGATCGGTGCAGTACAGCTTCAGCTTCGCCTTCAGCGGAACGCTGTAGGTGAGGCCACGCTCGATGCACTCATCGATGCTGTAGCGCGGGGGATCCACGAAGTAGTCGAGGAACTCGAGAACGAACTGGTTGCGCGTGTCCGTAATGGGGAAATTCTCCATGAACACCTTGAAGAGGCCCTCGTTGTTCCGGTTCTCCGGAAGGGTCTCGATCTGGAAGAACTCCTGGAAGCTCTTCAGTTGGATGTCAAGGAAATCCGGGTACTGGGCCGGAAGATGGAGCGATCCGAAATCGATGCGCTTGTTCTTGCGCGCTAGGGTCTTCGCCTGGGCCATGTTGGGGTGCTGCGGGGGAAGTAGTGAACGAACGACCGACGATTCTCTTGCATCAGTTGGAGCCCCTGATGCGCGGGCTGGGAGCGTACGCCACTAAAGGCGCTATCCACCCGGTGCCCCGGGACCCCCTTTCAGGGCTCCCGGGACCGGATGGTCAATTCGCGTTGGGATCCTTACTTGATCTCAACTTCGGCGCCGGCTTCCGTCAGTTGCGCTTTCAGGGTATCGGCGTCCGCCTTGGACACACCTTCCTTCAGCGGCTTGGGAGCGCCGTCAACGAGGTCCTTCGCCTCCTTCAGTCCGAGACCGGTGAGTTCCTTCACCAGTTTCACCACGGCGAGCTTGTTGGCACCGCCGTTCTTCAGGATCACGTCGAAGGAGGTCTTCTCCTCAGCAGCAGCGGCACCGCCGCCAGCTGCTCCGCCGCCGGCCACCATGGCCACAGCAGCGGCTGCGGGTTCGATCTTGTACTCGTCCTTCAGGTAATTGGCGAGTTCGCTCACCTCCTTCACAGTGAGGCTCACGAGCTGGTCGCCGAGGGCTTTGATGTCTGCCATCTTCTTGGGTTGTTAGTGCGTGATAGGGAAGCTATCTGTGCGTAACGCGTTGGGTCTTGTTATTGGGCGGCGCGGGCCTCGAGTGCCTTCACCAGGCCAGCGATCTTCTGTCCACCGCCACCTTGCAGCGAACCGATGACGTTCTTGATCGGGCTCTGCAGCAGGGTGATGATCTCGCCGATGAGTTCCTCCTTGCCTTTGAGGTTCGCCAGCATCGCGATCTGGTCATCTCCGATGAACACGGCCTCATCGATCCAAGCGCTCTTCAATTGGGGCTTGGGAACCGAATCCTTCGCTCCGGGGTTCTTCTTGCGGAAGTCCTGGATCACTTTCGCCGGGGCGTTGCCCTTTTCGGCGAACATGAGCGCGGTCTGGCCTTTCAGCGTGGGGAACAGGGCGCTGTAGTCCTTGTTCTCGATGCGCTCCATGGCCTTCTGCAACAGGGTGTTCTTCACCACCTTCATGCGGATGCCACCATGGAAGCAGGCGCGGCGCAGGTTGGCCGTGGCTTCGCTAGTGAGCGCGCTCGCATCGGTGAGGTAGAGCACGTTCGCCACCTTGATCTCTTCGATCAGACCGGCGATGGCTTCGTCTTTTTGTGCGCGGGTTGCCATTGTTCTCTGTGTCTTGGGGTTAAGCAACGGTCACCACGCGGGTGTCCACTTTTACTGCCGGGCTCATGGTGCTGCTCACCGTGATGCTCTTGATGTAGGCTCCCTTGGCGGTGCTGGGTTTCAGCTTCACCAGGGTCTGCAGCAGCTCGTTGGCGTTCTCGCTCAGTTTCACGGCGTCGAAGGATGCTTTGCCGATCACCGCGTGGATGATACCGGCCTTGTCAACCTTGAAGTCGATCTTACCGGCCTTCACCTCCTTCACGGCCTTGGCCACGTCCATGGTCACGGTACCGGTCTTGGGGTTGGGCATCAGGCCGCGGGGACCGAGCACACGGCCCAGCGCACCCACCTTCGCCATTACCGCAGGCGTGCAGATGATCACATCCACTGCCGTCCAGCCGCCTTTGATCTTCTCCACATAGTCATCGAGACCAGCCATATCCGCACCAGCGGCCAGAGCCTCCTCGCACTTGGCAGGATCCGCCAGCACGAGCACGTTCACCGTGCGACCGGTTCCATGCGGCAGGCTCACGGTTCCGCGCACCATCTCGGTGCTCTTCTTCGGGTCAACACCAAGGCGTACGGCGATGTCCACAGTGGCATCGAACTTGGTGGTGCTCACTTGTTTCACGATCTGCGCCGCTTGGGCGAGGTCGTACAGCTTGGTACCGTCGAACTTGCTCTCGGCGGCCTTGCGCTTCTTTGTCAGGTTTGCCATGGCTGTTCGCGGTTATTTCTTGAGTGGGCTTTCACCTTGCACCGTGATGCCCATGCTGCGGGCTGTGCCGGCCACCATGCTCATGGCGCTCTCGATGGTGAAACAGTTCAGGTCGGGCATCTTGTCCTGGGCGATGGCTTTCACCTGGTCCCAGGTCACGCTACCCACCTTCTTGGTCTGCGGAACGCCGCTGCCGCCTTTCACCTTGGCCGCATCCATCAGCTGAACGGCCGCGGGCGGGGTCTTGATGATGAAGTCGAAGCTCTTGTCGCTGTAAACCGTGATCACCACGGGGAGGACCTTGCCTGCCTTGTCCTGCGTGCGAGCGTTGAACTGCTTGCAGAACTCCATGATGTTCACCCCCTTGGCACCCAGTGCGGGGCCGATCGGGGGAGCAGGGTTCGCTGCCCCGCCTTTGACCTGGAGTTTCACCAGGCCGCTGATCTCTTTTGCCATTCTATTGGTTTTGTGTCCTTGTTAGCGCCTTCCTCCCGGTCGGCTCGGACGGTTTTTCTCTTTCTGGTCGGGTCGATCGCTCGACCGTTGGGTTTTCAGGTTCAGACTTCCTTCTCTACTTGCATGAAGCTCAGTTCCAGCGGGGTCTTCCTTCCGAAGATCTTCACCATCACCTTGAGCTTCTTCTTCTCCTCGTTGATCTCCTCGATCACCCCGTTGAAGCCATTGAAGGGACCATCGATCACCTTCACGCCTTCACCCACGTGGTAGGGGTTGTGGATCGCTTCCTCGGTCTCGGCGAGCTCGTCCACTTTGCCAAGGATGCGGTTCACCTCGCTCATGCGCAGGGGAACGGGGTCACCACCCTTCTCTGCGCCGAGGAAGCCGATCACGTTGGGCAGTTGCTTCAGCGTGTGCGCGATCTCACCGGTCAGGTCCGCTTCGATCAGCACGTAGCCAGGAAAGAAGTTGCGCTCCTTGCTCACCTTCTTGCCTTCGCGGATCTGGTAGAACTTCTCCATCGGGATCAGCACCTGGCTGATGTACGTGCCCATGTTGGAGCGGCGCACCTCGGTGTCGATCGTCTCCTTCACCTTCTTCTCCTTGCCGGAGATGGCGCGGATCACATACCACTTCTTCGTGGTGGTCGCTGCGGTCGCCATCCCTATTGCATGAATTTGTAGATGAAGCCGAGGATGCCTTTCCACCAGCTGGTGGAACCCATGTTGTGCACACCGAAGATCAGGTCCATGAGGAACACGATCACGGCGATGAGCAAGGCGGTGAACAGGACGATGATGGCACTGCTCTGGAGCTCTTTCCAGGTAGGCCAGCTCACCTTGTGCATGAGCTCGTTGTAGCTCTCGGCGAAGTATGTCTTCAGGCTTGCCACGGCGATCTGATCATTTGCACGGGTGGCAGGAATCGAACCCGCAGCCTAAGGTTTTGGAGACCTTCGCTCTACCAATTGAGCTACACCCGTTCATTGCTGCGTTCCCTTTCCGTTACCGGTCTTCTTTTCGGCGGCGAAGGCCGTCCGCCATTCGGCGGACGGCCCTGCCTCCTTGGGTTCTATGTTCCTTACTTGATGATCTCGGTCACCTGGCCGGCACCCACCGTACGGCCACCCTCACGGATAGCGAAGCGGAGGCCCTTGTCCATGGCGATCGGAACGATCAGTTTCACGGTGATGGTCACGTTGTCACCCGGCATGATCATCTCACGACCGGCTTCCATCGTGATCTCGCCCGTTACGTCCGTGGTGCGGAAGTAGAACTGCGGGCGGTACTTGTTGTGGAAAGGAGTGTGGCGGCCACCCTCTTCTTTCTTCAACACGTAGATCTCACCTTTGAACTCCGTGTGCGGGGTGATGCTGCCCGGGGCCGCGATCACCATACCACGACGGATCTGGTCCTTTTCGATACCGCGCAGCAGGAGACCACAGTTGTCACCAGCCTCACCGCGGTCGAGCAGTTTGCGGAACATTTCCACACCCGTGCAGGTGCTGGTCATCTTCTGCTCCTGCATACCGATGATCTCCACGTTGTCGCCCACTTTCACGACGCCGGTCTCGATACGGCCGGTAGCCACGGTACCGCGGCCGGTGATGGAGAACACGTCCTCCACGCTCATCAAGAAGGGCTTCTCGGTCTCACGGGGAGGAACCGGGATCCAGGTGTCCACCGCATCCATGAGGGCCATCACGGTATCCACCCACTTCGGCTCGCCGTTGAGGGCGCCGAGGGCGCTACCACGGATCACCGGCGTCTTCGCACCGTCGTACTGGTAGAAGGTCAGGAGTTCGCGGATCTCCATTTCGACGAGGTCGAGGAGTTCGGCGTCATCCACCATGTCCACCTTGTTCATGAACACCACGATCTTGGGAACGCCTACCTGACGGCCGAGCAGGATGTGCTCACGGGTCTGGGGCATCGGACCGTCGGTAGCGGCCACTACGAGGATGGCGCCGTCCATCTGGGCAGCACCGGTAACCATGTTCTTCACATAGTCAGCGTGACCAGGGCAATCCACGTGGGCGTAGTGACGGTTGGCCGTCTGGTACTCCACGTGCGCGGTGTTGATGGTGATACCGCGCTCCTTCTCTTCGGGGGCGTTGTCGATCGAGTCGAAGCTGCGCACCTCGCTCAAGCCTTTTGCGGCCAGAACGGTGGTGATCGCTGCGGTCAGTGTGGTCTTGCCATGGTCAACGTGGCCGATGGTGCCGATGTTGACGTGCGGCTTGTCCCTTTTGAAGGTGTCCTTTGCCATGGTCGGGAATGATCGTTGGTTGTTCTGTTCGTTGTCGTTTCGTGACGTCCCTTTTCTTACTGTACGTGCCGTTCGCTTGAGCTTTCGATGAGCCTTTGCCGGGAATTGAACCCGGGACCTCTTCCTTACCAAGGAAGTGCTCTACCCCTGAGCTACAAAGGCCTGATGCGCTTTCCTGGATCCGCTCGTTCACTTCCCTTGGAGAGAGGGAAGCAAGGAGCGGCGTAGAGCGGGAGACGAGATTCGAACCCGCGACATTCAGCTTGGAAGGCTGATGCTCTACCAGCTGAGCTACTCCCGCTTGGATCGGTCCGGGGTCTTGGCTCCGTTGGTTGTGGGGAGAACAGGATTCGAACCTGTGAAGTCGTGAGACAACAGATTTACAGTCTGCCCCCGTTGGCCACTTGGGTATCTCCCCTAGGTCAGCTTCACGGAGCCAATGGACGGATTCGAACCCCCGACCTGCTGATTACAAATCAGCTGCTCTACCAGCTGAGCTACATTGGCATATACAGCAAGGAAAAGAACGCCTTCTGACCCTCCGCCGGAGGAACCCTCCGGAATTGGGCCTGCAAATGTAGAAGTAAATACGACCGGTCCAAATGGCAACGGCCCTGAGTTTTCAGGGCCGTTGCGATCGCAGGTGGAAGGCAGCCTTCAACTGGCCTTCCGGAGCACCTCTTTGCTGCGGGTCACTTGGCTGCGCAGTGCCTCTACCGCAGCGATGGCCGCCTCCTCGAAGGTCTTGGCCTGCCGCTTCGAGAAAAGATCCTTGCCTGGCACCGCCAGCTTGATCTCCACATGCTTGTTCTCACGGTTCTCGCCGTCATGCTCCAGCCGTAGGAAGACCTCCCCGGCCAGGATGCTGTCGTGGAACTGGGAAAGCTTGGCCAGCTTCTCCTTGATGAAGGTGACCAGCTTGGTGTCTGCGTCGAAGTGGATGGAATGCACGTTCACGTTCATGGCTTCTTCACTTTTCGGTTGTTGTGGATGCACCACCCCGGGGGTGGGCTTGTTGATGTGTTTTCTTGAGCTTTTCCACCGTGTTGTGCGTGTAGACCTGCGTGGCGGCAAGGCCTGCATGGCCGAGGAGTTCCTTCACCGCGTTCAGGTCGGCGCCGTTGTTCAACAGGTGAGTGGCGAAGGTGTGGCGCAACACGTGGGGGCTTCTTTTCCGTTGCGGAGTGACCGTACCAAGATAATGCGTCACGAGGCGTTGTACGGTGCGCCGTGGCAGGGGTTCGCCGGTCCTGTCCACCAGAAGACCGGCCGTGCTTCCCGGAGCGCTCTCCAAAGCTGCACGTTCCCGCAGGAAGGCTCCGAGCTGGTCGGCGAGCAGGTCCGATAGCGGCAGGATGCGCTCCTTGTTCCGCTTGCCTACCACCCGTAGCGTTCTTCTGCGCAGGTCCACATCGGCCGGGGTAAGCCCGAGCAGTTCGGCCAGGCGCATGCCCGTGCCGTAGAGCAATTCCAACATCACACGATCCCGCTGCCCCTCGAAGCCCTCTGGCCATGTGATCCCGCGGAAAAGTGCTTCCATCCTCCCCTCCTCCACGTATTCCGGGAGGCGCTTCGGGGTCTTGGGCGGGTCGATCAGTTCCGTGGGGTCGGTCTTTACCGCGCCCACCGTTCTGGAGAAGCGGAAAAAGGCCCGAAGAGCGCTCAACTTCCGGTTCACGCTGCGGGGGCCGGTGGAACCCTCCATCAGGTGCATCATCCAGGCTCGGACCACCTTGTCCGTGGCCTCTTCGGGGGCTTTCAGCCCGAGCGCTTGATCCATGAAAAGGGCGAACTGCTCAAGGTCCCTGCGATAAGCGGCCACCGTATGGGCGCTGCTCCTTTTCTCGAAGGCGAGGTGCTCCAGGAACCGTTCGACCAGCATCAAAGCAAAAGAGGCGAAAAGACCCGCAGGTCCTTTCGCCTCCTAACGATCGTTGACGAACGGGTTATTGCTCCCCGCCGTAGGTCTCCAGCTTGTACACAGCGCGCAGCACCTGCTGACGACGCTTCACGCTGGGCTTGGTGAACGCCTGGCGCTTGCGCAGGGCTCGCAGCGTGCCGGTGCGCTCGAATTTCTTCTTGAACTTCTTGAGGGCCTTGTCGATCGGCTCTCCTTCCTTGACGGGGATGATCAGCATGCGGTCTTTCTAAGGGGCTGCGAATATAGGAGCCGGAACGATCGGTGCAACGGGACTTTCTCACTCAACCACGCAATATCTCCCTTCCGATCACAAGCTTCTGTATCTCACTGGTGCCTTCGCCGATCGTGCAGAGCTTGCTGTCCCGGTAGAACTTCTCCACCGGGAAATCCTTCGTGTACCCGTAACCACCGAAGATCTGAACGGCCTCATTGCCAGCGTACACACAGACCTCACTGGCGTAGTACTTGGCCATGGCTCCCGCCTTGGTCACTTTCTGGCCACGGTTCTTCAGGTCACTGGCGTGGCGGATGAGCAGTTCACTGGCTTCGATGCGCGTGGCCATGTCCGCCAACTTGAAACTGATCGCTTGGAAGTTGGCGATGGCTTGACCGAACTGCTGACGCTCCTTGGCGTACTTCACACTGGCGTCGAAGGCCCCTTTGGCGATGCCCAAGCTCAAGGCGGCGATGCTGATGCGCCCACCGTCCAGGATCTTCATGGCCTGCTGGAAACCTTCGCCCACGTTGCCGAGGACGTTCTCTTGGGACACCCGGCAATCCTCGAAGATCACCTCCGCTGTTTCACTGGCGCGCATGCCCAGCTTGTTCTCCTTCTTTCCTGCTTTCAAGCCGGGGGTGCCGCGTTCGATCACGAAAGCGGTCATGCCTTTGCTGTCCAAGAGTTCACCGGTGCGCACGATGGCCACGATCACATCGCTGCTGATACCGTGCGTGATCCAGCATTTGGTCCCATTGAGCACCCAGTCGTTGCCGTCCTTGCGCGCGGTGCACTTCATGCGCATGGCGTCGCTGCCGGTATTGGGTTCTGTGAGCGCCCAAGCGCCCAGCCACTCACCGGTGGCCAGTTTGGTCAGCCACCTCTTCTTCTGGGCATCACTGCCGAAGTAGTTGATATGGCCCGTGCAAAGCGAGTTATGCGCGGCAACGCTTAGTCCGATGCTCCCGCATACCCGCGCCACTTCCACGATCGTGTCCACGTATTCGTGATAGCCCAGCCCGGCGCCACCGTACTGTTCGGGAACGAAGACCCCCAGCATACCTGCCGGCCCGAAATGATCGGTGAAGAGCTTCTTGGGGAAATGCTGGGATTCGTCCCACTCCATCACGTTCGGCCGCACTTCGCGTTCAACTAGGTCCTTCACGGCCTGCGCGATCATCGCGCTGTTCTCTGTGCTTCGCAATTCCATGGTTCAGTACGTCACCAGACGGATGATCTCCGAGTTGTAAGGTCGCAAGCGCTCAACGCCTTGCAGGAACGAAAGTTCGATCAGGAAAGAGAAGGCCACCACGGTTCCTCCCTGCATGCGGATGAGTTCAGCGGCGGCAGCGGCGGTACCACCGGTGGCCAACAGATCGTCATGCACGAGCACACGCATCCCCGGCCGCACGGCATCCATGTGCATTTCCACCTCTGCGCTGCCGTACTCCAGGTCGTAACTGTAGCTCACCGTTCTCCACGGCAGCTTGCCTTTCTTCCGCACCGTAACGAAGGGTACGCCCAAGGCGAGCGCCAGCGGCATGCCGAAGAGGAAGCCTCGGCTCTCGATGCCTGCGATGGCATCCACCGGAAAGGTGAGCAGCGCGTCCTTGAAGCTCTGGACCGCTGCATTGCAAAGCAACGGCTGCTCCAGGACGGGCGTGATGTCACGGAAAAGGATCCCTGGCTTCGGGAAGTCCGGAACAGCGCGGATGGCTGCTTTCAAACGTGCTTCGATGTTCACTCCGCGCTGAGGTAGGGGGCAAGTTTACGGTAGAGGCTGTCGGTCACAAGCGCACACCCTTTGATATCCGCTATGGTGCGGAAGGGACCATGCTGTTTGCGGTAAGCCACCAAGGCTTTGGCGACCTTCCAACCAGCATAGGGATGGGGGCCGAGCTCTTCGGCGGTGAAGGAGTTCAGGGCGAACCGGCGCATCATCAGCGTGTCCACCACCAGCGCGGCCTGCATCCGTTCCACCGCATCGGGTTTGTCGCGCAGGATGTATACCTCCTTCAATTGCTCCAGATCATGGAATCCACCCAATCGTTCCCGATACTTCACGATGCCGCGCGCGAATGCGGGGCCGATGCCCGGCACGGCGACAAGCTGAACGGTGTCGGCGGTATTGACCTCCAACAGTTGCCGTGTGTGGACGCGGCGATCGGCCCGCTCATCGGATCCGTGGTCAGGGTCAGACCCTTCCGCAGGGTTGAACGCCATTGAACCTGTAGAGCTTCTTTCAATGGAATCCGGAAGTTGAATGAAGGGCAGCCAGCTCTGGAAAAGTTCGGGGGAGACGACCCGCATGCGTCCGAGGTCCTTCTTCGTTCTGAAATGACCACCCTTTTCCTCGAAGTGATGGATGACGGCAGCCTGACGTTCGGACAGACCCAGTGCCACCCATTGCTCGATCGGCAAGCCGTTGGGATCGAACTCGAACAAGTGGACCGACGGTTCAACCAATTGCGCTCCAGCCGATCGACCACCATCGATCAAAGATCCGTTGGCGTCCGCTGTTCTTGTGTCAAGCTTCGTCCAAGCAACTTCGATCATCGCCTTCTCTTCCGGGGAAGGGGCAGCGATCCATTGCTCGTAGATGACCCAGCCCATGGCGATCACCAACAGGACCAGCAGCACTTGGATCCCCCTGCGTTCCCCTTCGTGAACGGAGAAGACATCCTTGAGTTCCTCCCGCCACGGTCGTCTGATGCGTTGACGGCCCATGTGCTACCTGCTCCGTTCAAGCTGTTCTTTCAACACGGCCAAGCCTTCTTCGAAATGCCGAGGCGCATAGCCAAGCTCCTTTCGTGCCTTCTCCAAAATGAAACCCGTGCGCGGCGGGCGCTTGGCGGGCTGTCCAAGACTTGCTGAGGTAACGGGAGTGATCACGCTGGTATCCAGATCGAAGAACCGGCCGACCCACTGAACGAGTTCAAGGATGCTCATACCGTCGGGTCCACTGAGGTTGAAGATGCCGACCGCACCTTGTTCAGCGATACGGATGCACCCATCGGCAAGATCCTCCGCCAAGGTGGGCATGCGCCATTGGTCATCCACCACTCTGATGGGTTGACCCTTCTCCAAAGCGCTCTTCGCCCAGAGAACAACGTTGCTGCGGCTCAACCCTTCAGCGATACCGTACACGATGATGGTGCGTGCGATCGCCCACTTCTTCAGTCCTGCGTTCATCACCACGTGTTCCGCATCGAGCTTGCTTTGACCATAAATGCTCAGGGGCGCAGGGACGTCATCCTCGCGGTAAGGACCAGCTGTCCCATCAAAAATGAAATCCGTGCTCAGGTGGATGAAATGGGCTCCGACCTCCTTTGAGGCCTTCACCAAGTGCTCCACAGCGGTCACGTTCTGTAGGCGACAGTTATCGGGATCGAGCTCGCAAGCGTCCACGTTGGTCATGGCCGCCGTGTGGATCACGACATCAGGATGTGTCTCATCGAATGCGCGGTGCACGGCAGCTTCATCCGTGCAATCGAGCGGGACATAGAGGTACCCGCCTTTCACTGGCGTCCGATCCTCCCCCCGTGAGGTAGCGATCAGATGAACGTCAGCGTCGCGGCGCAGAGCCGCGACCAACTTCTGCCCGAGCAGGCCATTGGATCCAGTGATGAGAATACGCATGAGTTGAACAAAGAACGCAAAGAGCTTCGTTGGCGCTAGCGGTCATCCTGGCTTTTGAAATACCCCTTTCCGGTCCGTATGCCGAAGAAGTTGATGAACAGCACGATGTAACTGATATGGAACAAGGACTGCAACATGACCATCGACCGCCCCAAGCTGGATATCGGGAACAGGTCCCCAAAGCCGATGGTACTGCTCGATACGAAGCTGAAATAGACCGCCTCCGACCAATGCGTCAACCCGCGGTTCAAGTGTGGGCCGGACGCATAGAAGACCGCGAAGGTGAACACCACCTCCAGGTAATTGAGAAAGAGCAGGATGGTGGCCCGTCGGTAAGAGCGCGGAGTGGCGAAGAGGTCGCTCGCGAAAATGAGCGTAGGGATGTAGAGCACGGTCTCCAGCATGAACCAGCAGAGAACGAGAAGTACCACCGGATGGAATTGCCAGCCCTCGTATAGAACGACGAGCGGCAGTGCGGTCTTCGCCAACACGAACAGTTCAGTGGCCAGGTCCTGGTACAAGGGACCTTGACGCCAGAAGAGGTGTTTCACGTACATGCCCGGAAAGAGGAACTGGCTCAGCGAAAGGAACAGGCGGATCAACTTCTCCAGCCCTGCATCCTCTTCATAGGTGTTGTTCCAGATCGCAACCACATTCTCCCATCGCCGGTGGATGGTACTGTGCGGCGTGTGTCCCGGCGCTTGGCCCTTCCCTACGATCAGCTTGTGCAACGCACGGCGCATGGTTCCTTACTAGCGCTGGCAAAGTAGCGGTGTCGCTCTGGACACGAAGTGCGAACCGTCAGCTTGAGCTTTTCTTCCAGCGGATCACAACTCCCACACGGTGCTTCGCTTCCCGAAAGGCCGCTTGATACGCTCCTTGTGGGTGAGCACGAACGCCATGACGAGGTAAACGACCAGATGCAGGCCAGCGGTGATGCAGCCGAGATAGATGAAGCTGAGGCGCACCTGCTCCGTCTTGATGTTGAGCTTCTCCGCCCACCACTCACAAACGCCGAATGCCTGGCGTTCGAAGAGCGTCTTGATGCGATCGATCATGGGGCGGTGCGCTTGAGGAGGTCCGTTCCGATGACGCAAGATAGGCACCTGCGTTGCCCGCAGTAGCTGTTCTTGAGTTCCAATAGCGCCTGGCTGCGGGCCGCGCTGTCGGCTTTCACGCCCAGATCGGCCCAGCCTTGGAGTATGGTGTTCTTCTCGGCTGGCAAACGCTCCAGCAGGGCGATCGCACGCTCCTGCCAACGTTCATCGGTACGTATTCGCCCCATGGCGAAGAGGTACGGCACGATGGTATTGATGACCAGTCCGGCGGCCGCATCCCGACCCAGTCGCTTCGGCGAAGGTGTTGAGGGCTGATCGAACCGGTGGTGGGACAACCAGTACCCGCCAGCCTCGACGTTCAGGTGCTGGAGCAGTCGTTCTGGATCCGCCTCCTCAAGAAGCGCCGCGAAGGAGCCTTCACTGCCCATGATCAGTTGGGCCAACTGAGCGATGCGCACCGTTGGGAAGTTCGGCGGCCGAAGCCGACCGAACTGCCAGGCTGCCAATGGCGCAGGACTCAGTCCGTGCAGGGCTGATAGCGAGCGGTACTCTTCCTGCAACGTTCTTGGGTGGTCATCCAGAAAGTCGGTGCGCAACAGACCGGCCTGACCGAAAAGCAGCGCCTCCGTACGCATAGGATCATCCCGGTACTTGAACAGCACCCGCAGTGGGAGTTCCCTGGCCAGTATTCCGAACGGCTGTGCGTTCACCTTGAACCCGAAGCCTCGCGCCAGCAAATGCCAGAAGACCGAGAGCGCATCACCCTGCAGTTCGCGGTAGCACTGCTCCACCTCCATGGATCGGCGTTCCAGCCGTTCGATGAGCAAGCGTTCCAGCCATATGGGAACGCGCTGCTGGTCCACCCGATCGAACTGAGGAGCACAAGGCACCCACGCACGGTCACGCATGAGGTTCTTGAAGATCTCCAGCCGATGTGACGGCACTCGTGAGCGCAGTTCAACGGTCGGTATACGGGCACCGGCCTTGGTCCGCACATCAAGATCGTGCTCATGGACCACATGCAGCACGACCCCGTCGTAGGCGGGATCCGTCTCGTGACGATGGGCATACCAATCGCTACTGCGAATGTGCACCTCCACATTGCCCGCCCATAGTTGGCCACCGATGCGCACCTGTGCTTCGACCAGATCCGGACCGCTGTTGCGGTGCAACCTGCCGGGACGAAGCACCTCGACCTCCTCCCCATCCACGGTGATCAGGTTGCGCGGATCGAAAAGCCGTTGTTCCCATATGAACTGGAGCAGTTCCTCGCGGTAGGGGAACGAAGGATCGAGCAGCACGTCAGTCACGGCCGGTTCGGTTACATAGGCGCGAGCTTGCTCCATACGATCCTCCCTTGACCGATTTTCCGTCAAAGGATCGCCCAGAAGCTACAACATCAAACAATGCCGCGCTCCCGCAGCTTCACTTCCATGGCCTGCTGCAGCTCAATGGCCGCCCGACGGGCCGCAGGTACAGCGTCCGCATCCGTGCCTGCGTAAAGGATGCCGCGGCTGCTGTTGATGAGGAGGCCACCATCGGCTAACAAGGTCTTGTCCATCACCTCCTTCAGGTCGCCGCCTTGAGCGCCCACGCCCGGGACCAGGAAGAAATGACCGGGAGCCGCTGCACGGGCCTTGGCCAACACTTCACTGCGTGTGGCTCCCACCACGAACATGGTATCCTGTGGGCTTCCCCACTCCCCCACCTTCCCCATCACACGTTCGAAGAGAAGCTGCTTCCCATCATCCACGGACAGGAACTGGAGATCCTTCGCTCCTTCGTTGCTGGTCACACCGAGCACGATGGCCCACTTACCGATCTTACCAAGGAACGGGGTCACACTGTCCTTGCCCATGTATGGAGCGATGGTCACCGCATCGAAGCCAAGCTGGTCGTAGAAGGCTTCCGCGTATTTGCGGGCAGTGTTGCCGATATCTCCGCGCTTAGCGTCGGCGATGATGAAATGCTCACCGCGCGTGCGGATGTAGGCCACCGTTGCTTCCAGATCGGCCCAGCCCTCCACGCCCATCGCTTCATAGAACGCGAGGTTCAATTTGTAGGCGACAGCCACATCATGGGTGGCTTCCACCACCGCCTCGTTGTATGCCCGGACCGGATGCCGTTCGGATCGGAAATGCGCGGGTACGAGATGCTCTTCCGTATCCAGGCCCACGCAAAGCAGGCTGCGCTTGCGGCGGATGAGGGCAACTAGTTCAGCGCGCGTCATGCTCATCCTACGGCTCCTTCTTTCAGCTTTTCCGTGCGATCGGCCAGTTGCAAAGCATCGATGACATCCTGCAGATCACCGTTCATGATGGCGGGCAGATTGTGGCTGGTGAACTCGATCCGGTGATCGGTGACGCGGCTTTGCGGGTAATTGTAGGTACGGATCTTGGCGCTGCGATCTCCACTGCTCACCTGGCTCCTCCGATGGGTGGACTCTGCCTGCATCTTCTTCTGTAGCGCTTCGTCATAGAGCTTCGTTCGCAACATCTGCATCGCCTTGATGCGGTTGCCGAGCTGGCTGCGCTCGGTCTGGCACATGACCACCGTGCCGGTGGGAATGTGCGTCAACCGCACCTTGGTCTCAACCTTGTTCACGTTCTGCCCACCTGCTCCGCCGCTGCGCGCGGTCTCCATCTTCACGTCGCTCTCCTTTATCTCGAAGTCGAACTCATCGGCTTCGGGAAGCACGGCCACCGTTGCGGCACTTGTGTGTATGCGCCCTTGCGCTTCGGTGGCGGGAACGCGCTGCACGCGGTGGACACCGGCCTCGAACTTGAGCACACCATATGCACCTTCACCGATAACGTTGAAGATGACCTCCTTGTACCCACCAACGGTGCCCTCGCTCACATCAGCGACCTCGATCCGCCAACCGCGACCTTCGCAGTAACGCGTATACATCCGATAGAGGTCGCCAGCGAAGATGCTTGCCTCATCACCACCGGTTCCCGCACGCACTTCCATGGTGCAGTGGCGTGCATCGTTCGCATCCTTCGGCACAAGGAGCATGCGCACCTCCTCGTCCATGGCATCCAACTTCGCCTGCAGTTCCTGTTGCTCCAAGCGCGCCATCTCGAGCATTTCAGGATCTTTCTCCGTTCGCAGCATCTCCTTCGCACCGGACAATCCCTCGTACACTCGCTTGTACCGTAGGTAGGCCTCTTCGATGGGTTCAAGGTCCCTGTATTCGCGGTTCAGCTCCACGAACTTCTTCTGGTCCGCGATCACCGCCGGGTCAGCGAGGCTCTTGCTCACCTCGGTACGGCGATCGTGAACGGCCGACAATTTTTCGAGCAGGTCGTTCACGCGTAATGGAATTCTCCGTGTTCGCTTCGCAGTACCACTTCCTTCGCCGTGGCGGTTTCCACTCGCCCGATCACTTGGGCCTCCACTCCGAATGAGGTGCTGATGGCGATGATCTCCTCCGCGCGTGAAGCGGGCACATAGAACTCCATGCGGTGCCCCATGTTGAAGACCTTGTACATCTCCTGCCAGTCCGTTCCGCTCATGCGCTGGATGGCGGTGAAGAGCGGAGGCGTTGCGAAGAGCTGGTCCTTGATCACACGCAGCCCTTCCACGAAATGCAACACCTTGGTCTGCGCGCCACCGCTGCAATGCACCATGCCGTGTATGTCCTTGCGCATCCGCGCGAGCACCTCACGAACGATGGGCGCATACGTGCGCGTGGGTGAAAGCACGGCCTTTCCATGATCCAGTGGTGTTCCGGGCAACGGATCGGTCAGGCGCGCCGCGCCGCTGTAAACCAGATCCCATGGCGTGCCGGGGTCGAAGGTCTCTCCGTATTTCTCCCCGATCGCCTTGGTGAACACATCATGCCGCGCACTGGTGAGGCCGTTGCTGCCCATGCCCGCGTTGTAGTGGTCCTCATAGCTCGCTTGGCCATGACTCGCGAGGCCCACGATAACGTCACCGCCTTGAATACGGGCGTTATCGATCACTGCATCGCGCTTGATCCGGGCCACGACGGTGCTGTCGACGATCACGGTGCGCACAAGATCACCGACATCGGCGGTCTCGCCACCCGTGCTTCGGATGCCGATACCGAGCCCTCGCATCTTCTCAAGGAACCGCTCAGTGCCCTCGATGATGGCACTGATCACCTCTCCCGGGATCAGCCGTTTGTTCCGGCCGATGGTGCTGCTGAGAAGTATGTTGTCCGTAACACCGACACAAAGCAGATCATCCAGGTTCATCACAACCGCATCCTGTGCGATGCCGTTCCACACGCTCAGGTCGCCGGTCTCCTTCCAATAAGCGTAGGCGAGGGCGCTTTTCGTTCCCGCACCATCTGCGTGCATCACAAGGCAGTGTTCTGCGCTACCGCTCAGTTCGTCGGGAACCACCTTGCAGAAAGCCTTGGGGAAAAGCCCCTTGTCCAATGCAGCGATCGCCTTGTGGACATCCTCTTTCGAGCTGCTCACTCCACGCTGGGCATAACGATCGGCGGTCGTCATCGGCTGCAAAAGAAAAGAGCATCCCGACGGATCGGGATGCTCTTCATTGGTTCGTTCACTACTGGTTCGGTGTCGGCGCGTTCTCCTTCGGTACGAAGTCGAAGCTGATCACCTTGAAATCGGTGCGGCGGTTGCGCTGATGCGCGGCTTCCTGCTCCTCCTTGGTCTTCATCTTCTTGATCTCCTCCATGCCGATCAGCGGCTCTTCAGCGCCACGGCCCACAGGCGTCATACGGGCAGGGTCGATGCCCTTCTGCACCAGGTAGTTCACGCAGCTCTGCGCCCGCTTCTGGCTCAGTTCAAGGTTGCCGCCCTTGTACTTGCGCGTCGGGCGTGCATCGGTGTGGGAACGCAGCTCGATCACGATGGTGGGGTTCTCTACGAGGGTCGTGTAAAGGGTTTCGAGGGAATCCTTGCCCGCATCGGTGAGCGCGAAGTCGTCGATGTTATAGAGCACCTGCGGCAGGGGAATGCCCTTGTCCTTGATGACCGGCTGCAAGTAATACTCCTTCGCGAAGGTGGTGCTCTCGTTCAAGCCCACGGTCGTGATCTGGTCGTTCACCACAAGGTAGTTGTCCTTGCTCGCGCGGATGGTGTAGCTCGTGTTCTCCTTGATGTAACGCTCCTTGCCCTTCTCGGCGAACTTGAACCCGCCGTTGCCATCGGCCAGGGCACTGAAGCTGCTACCGTCCGTACCCACCACTTCCACTTTGGCATCCGGCAGGGGTTGGCCGGTGACCTTGTCATAGCAAGTGCCCTGCAGGGAGAACTCCAGGTTCGGCATGAGGAAACGCCAGATATCATCCTGGCCCTTGCCGCCTGGGCGATTGGTCGTGAAGTAGCCGCGCTCTTCGTCCTTGTCGAAGATGATCCCGAAATCGTCACCGCTGCTGTTCAGCGGAGCCTTCAGGTTCTCGGCGTGGCCCCATGTGTTGTCGCCGGTCTTCTCGGCCACGTACATGTCCATACCGCCCATCCCGGCAGCACGGTTGCTGGAGAAATAAAGGTTACCGTTGTCGCGTAGGAAGGGGAACATCTCGTCCTTCGCCGTATTGATCTCCGGTCCGAGGTTCGTAGGCACTCCCGTAGGCTTGCCATCCTTGTCGAGGCGTACCATCCAAAGGTCCTTGCCTCCTTGTCCGCCCTTCTGATTGCTGGCGAAGACCAGCACGCCATCATCCTTGCTCAACGCGGGCTGACCGAGCTTCACCTGGTTGCTGTCCACCTCGGCAACAGGCGGGTGCAGAACCAGCATTTCGGGTTCGCTGTAGTTGCTTCCCACCTTCTTGCTCATCCAGATCTCGCAACCGAAGGCCTTCTTCTTTTCACGCTGGCAGCGGGTGAAGTACATCACCGTGCGCTTCGCGTTGAAGATGGCGCTACCTTCATGGGCCGTGGTGTTCACGGTCGGAGGAAGTTTCACAGGCTCACTCCACTTGCCGAGCTTGTCGCGGCTGCTGGCGTACAGGTCATCGAAGTTCTCACCGACGATGCCATCGGTTTCTGTACCGGTGCTCGCAGTGCGGCTGCTCACGAAAACGACCTCATCGTTCTTCTTATCGGAGAAGGCAGGGCTGAAATCGTATTGCGGGGTGTTCAGGAGTACTTCGGGGTCCACCTGATAGCGCGAAGGCGCATCCTTCCAAGCCTGCGCTTGCTGGCAGCTGGCAAGGCTCGCATCCGCACGACTGTCGCCCGGGTTCTTTTCCTTGTACTTGTTGTAGGCGGCGATGGCCTCAGCGTATTTGCCTTGGGTCTTCAGCGCCTCACCGATGTAGTAATAAGTGATGGGATCGGTGTACTGTGCCTTGTTGGCTTTTTCGTACCAGACCTGTGAGTTGGGGCCATCGCCAAGCTTCCTGTAACACTCTCCGATCTTGAAGATGATGGCCGCCTTCTCGCTGGCCTTCTTCTCTTCCGTATAGGCCTTCTTGTAGCCTTCGATAGCGTTGAAGTACTGACCGGCCTTGAAGGCCTCGTCCGCCTCTTCCGCGAGCTTGCTTTGCGCCAACGCCGCAGTAGCCGACAGCAGGCTTAACGTGATGCAGGCCAGGATCTTCCTCATGCTCATCGCGGTCCGTGTTCGTTTTTGTTCTGGAGGGTGCCGGGCGAAAGTAAACAAAGTCCCTTTCGGCGAACGGCGATCGACGACCAACTTGGGTGGGTGCCGAATGTAAGGCCGGATGAGACCGGAGCCGTCGCGAAGCCTAGGGCGATCGAACGGCTCCGGTCAGGTTCGTGTGCTATTGCCCGATCAGCGGGTGAAAAGCAACTCGCGCAGCTTGGGCAGCGGCCAGAGCTCGTCGTCCACACAGATCTCCAGCTTGTCGCTGTGGTAGCGGATCTCATCCAGGAACGGCTTCACCTTGTCGCAATAAGCGATGGCCTTGGTGCGGTGATCCTCGATGCTGTTGGCCTTCTTCCGGGCTTCGATCATCGCATCCGTCAGCGTCTTCACCTTGGCGATGTGCTCGCTGATCTCCTCGATCATCTGGACCTGGACCGCGGCCGCCTTTTTCGCTTTTTCCGCGCCAAGAACGTCCTTCAGACCGCGTACGTTCTCGATCAACCGGTTCTGGTAGCTGATGGCAGCCGGTATGATGTGGTTCACCGCCAGGTCCCCTGCCACACGGCTTTCGATCTGCAGTTTCAGCACATAGCTGTGCAGTTCGATCTCATGGCGGGCTTCCAGTTCCACGGCGCTGAGCACGCCCATTTCCGAAAATAGCTTCTTCGTCTCCGGTCGCTCCCACACGTCCAATGCGCGCGGCGTATCGGCGATGTTGCTCAGTCCGCGTTTCTTCGCTTCAGCCTTCCATTCGTCGCTGTAGCCATTGCCCTCGAAGCGGATGGCCTTGCTCTCCACGATCAGGTCACGGATCACACGCAGGATGGCTTCATCCTTCTTCGTGCCCTTCTTGATCAGCGCGTCAACGGTCTTCTTGAACTCACGCAACTGGTGGGCGACGATGGTGTTCAGCACGGTCATCGCTGCGGCGCAGTTCGCGCTGCTTCCCACCGCGCGGAATTCGAACTTGTTACCGGTGAAGGCGAACGGGCTGGTGCGGTTGCGGTCCGTGTTGTCCAGCATCACCGGCGGAATGCGGCCGATGTCCAGTTTCAGTTCGGTCTTGCTGGCCGGGCTCATCGCACCCTTGATGTTCTTCTCCAAGCCATCGAGCAGCTTCGTCAGGTATTCGCCGATGAAGACGCTGATGATCGCGGGCGGTGCTTCGTTCGCACCGAGGCGATGGTCATTGTTTGCCGTGGCGATGCTCGCGCGCAGTACATCGGCGTGGCCATGGATGGCCTTGATGGTGTTCACGAAGAAGGCCAGGAACTGGATGTTCTCCTTCGGGGTCTTGGCAGGGCGAAGCAGGTTCTTGCCTGTATTGGTGGCCAGGCTCCAGTTGTTGTGCTTGCCGCTGCCGTTCACGCCAGCATAGGGTTTCTCATGGAAGAGAACGCGGAAGTCATGCTTGCGCGCGGTCTTCTCCATCACGTCCATCAACAGCATGTTGTGGTCCACTGCCAGGTTCAGTTCCTCGAACACCGGGGCACACTCGAACTGGTTCGGAGCCACCTCGTTGTGACGCGTTTTCACCGGGATGCCCAGCTTCAGGCTTTCCGTTTCGAAATCGCGCATGAAGGCCTGCACACGCTCGGGGATGCTGCCGAAGTAGTGATCCTCCAACTGCTGGCCTTTCGCCGGTGTATGACCGAACAGCGCACGGCCGGTGCTCATGATGTCCGGGCGAGCGTAGTACAAGGCTTCATCGATCAGGAAATACTCCTGCTCCCACCCCAGGGTGCAGGTCACTTTGGTCACGTCCTTGTCGAAGTATTGGCAAATCGCGGTGGCAGCCTCGTCCACGGCCTTGATCGCGCGCAGCAAGGGCATCTTGTAATCGAGCGCCTCACCGGTGTAGCTGATGAAAATGGTAGGGATGCAGAGCGTGCGACCGATCAGGAAAGCAGGGCTGCTCGGGTCCCAAGCGGTGTAGCCCCGCGCTTCAAAAGTGTTGCGGATACCTCCGCTGGGGAAGCTGCTGGCATCCGGCTCCTGCTGAACGAGCATGCTGCCATCGAAGCGCTCGATGCTCCGCCCACCGCTGATGGGCTCAAAGAAGGCGTCGTGCTTCTCTGCGCTGGTGCCGGTGAGGGGTTGGAACCAGTGCGTATAGTGGGTGGCGCCTTTGCTGGCGGCCCATTCCTTCATACCGCTCGCCACTTGATCGGCCAGCTTCCGTTCGATGCGACTGCCTTGATGGATGGCCTGGCGAACGGCATAGTAGGCGTCTTCCGTGAGGAACATGCGCATGGCCTCCTCATTGAACACGTTGCTACCGTAGTACTCACTGATCCGGTGACTGGGGGGATCAACGGGCTTGGCCTTGCGATCGAGCACATCGGCCAGTGCCTTGGCGCGTAAATGAGGGGTGGGCATGGAAAAAAGAGTGGTTTCTGGTGGCGAAGGTACCTGAACAAGGGGGTATGGTGCTCAAAAAACACCGATCCTGTTATCCACACCCTGTGAACGAAGGACCCAAAAGAAGAAAGCGGCCGTTGGGTACGACCGCCAGTTGAGAAGAAGAACGTCCGTGAACCTTCAGAATTCGGGCCGCTGCGGCTGCGTACCTGGCGGACCGGGCGGCGGCTCCACTTCATCCTCGTGTGCTGGGGCTGTTGAGGACACCGGAGCAGCGATAGGCGTTGAGGACCGTGAAGTGGGAGGCTCGAACACCTTGCGCTGCTCCTGAAAGCCGCGCTGCACATCATCCGCTCCGCGCTGGATCTCGCGCTGCACCTCGGCGCTGGCATCTCGGATCTGCCGCATGGTGCGGCCCATGGTGCGCGCGATGCCCGGAATGCCCTTGCTTCCGAAGAAGAGCAGGATGAACAGCAGGATCACCAGCAGTTCGCCGCCACTGACATCGAGAAAAAGCAGCATCCGCATCCGGCGCGAAGGTAGGGCCATGGATAACGGACCAATCCATGAACACGAAGGGCGCCCGTCAAAGGCGCCCATCGCTCAAGAGGTTGTTCGCCTCAGGCCACTACCGGCTTGGCTTGCTGGGCAGGCTCAGGCAATTTGTCCTTGTGCAGATCCACCACCACCGCGCTGGCGATGAAGATGGACGAGTAGGTACCCACAGCGATACCGACCAACATGGCGAAGACGAAGCCTTGGATGCTGACACCACCGAGGAGGAAGATCACCAACAGCACGAGCAGCACGGTGACCGCGGTGTTGATGGTACGACCCAACGTGGAATTGATGGCCTTGTTGAAGACCGTCTCCCACGGTTCGCGGCGATGGTCCTGCAGGTACTCACGTATACGGTCGAACACCACAACGGTGTCGTTGATGGAGTAACCGATCACGGTCAGTACCGCTGCGATGAAGTGTTCGTCCACTTCCAAAGAGAAGGGCAGGAACCCGTGAAGCAGTGAATAAAGCCCCATAACGATGAGGGCATCGTGTGTGAGCGAAAGCAGCGCGCCCAGACCGAACTGCCAAGTGCGGAAGCGCAGCGCGATGTAAATGAACATGAACATCAGTGCAAGGCCCACGGCCCAGAACGCACCGGTGCGGATGTCATCGCTGATGGTCGGATCCACCTTTCGGGAGGCCACGATCTCACCACCGGCATCGAGCGTCTTCAAGCCCTCGCTCAGTTTCTGTTCAACGAGTTCATCGGCGCTCCGGTCCTTGTTCAACACCATGTAGTTGGTGGTGATCATCATCTGGCTGTTGCCACCGTAGCTCTTCACTCCCACAGCGCTTTCCACACCGTTCTCCTCAACGTACACGGCCTCCAGCGCGCTACGCACCTGCTCGGCATCGATAGGCTTATCGAAGCGCACCACGTACTGGCGGCCACCGCTGAAGTCCACACCCTGGCTGAACCCACGGGTGAACATGCTCACGAAACCAGCGACGATGATGACCGCGGAAACGATGTAGAAGTACTTCCGCTTGCCCATGAAATCATAGTTCGCGTTCACGAAGGCGTTCTTGTTCCAGCTGTGCCAGAACGAGACCGTCTTGCCCTTCTCCAAGCGGCGCGTGATGACCAGGCGGCTGATGAAGATCGCCGTGAACAGCGAAGTGAGGATACCCAGACCCAGGGTAGTACCGAAGCTCTTGATCGGACCCGTGCCGAAGAGGTAGAGGATCACAGCGCTGGCGAAGTGGGTCACGTTCGCGTCGATGATCGCGCTCATGGCATGCTTGTAACCCAGGTCGATCGCGGTTTTCAGTGCCTTGCCATGGCGCAACTCCTCGCGTATCCGTTCGTTGATCAGCACGTTGGCGTCCACGGCCATACCCACGGTGAGCACGATACCGGCGATACCGGGCAGCGTAAGCGAGGCTTGCAGTGATGCGAGCGTACCCATCAGGATGAACACGTTCGCGATCAGCGCAACGTTCGCGATCCAACCACCACCGTTGTAGTAAACGACCATGAAGACCATCACGAGCAGCATCGCCACCGCGAAGGAGATCAAGCCATCGTGGATGTTCTTCTCACCGAGCGAAGGACCAACGACGGTCTCATCGATGATGCGCGCGGGCGCCGGCAGCGCACCGGCCTTCAGGATGTTGGCCAGGTCGGTCGCCTCTTCGATCTGCTTGTTCCTATCGCCGTTGCCCATGCTGATGCTGCTGCGGCCGCCCGGGATCTCTCCGATAACGGTGGGCGACGACTGCACATAGCCATCCAGTGCGATCGCCACGTTCTTGCCGATGTTCTCACCGGTCATCTGCTTCCAGATCAGCGCGCCGTCCTGGTTCATCTGCATGATCACCTCCGCATCACCCTTCATGTCGAAGTCCTGGTTCGCATCGGTGATGAACGCGCCGTTGATGCGGGGCTTGCCATCGCGAGGCACCTTCAAGGCACGCAGGGCGAGGTAATTACCAGGGTTCTGTGTGTACTCGATCTTGTCCGGTTTCGCACCCCAAGCGAGGCGGATCCCGTAGCTGGGGTCGGGGCTGCGCAGGGGGATACGGCGTAGGATGCCGTTCACTTTGGCGGTATCCGTGGGGCGGCAGTAGCCGATCACGTCCACATGCTGGGAGCTCTGCTGGCGGAATGGATTGCCCATGATGCGGCCAGGGCCGAACAGGGGTGAGCGCTTCTCCTCATCGGCTTGGAACGCCAGTGAATCAGCGTCCAGGTCTGCGCGGAAGGTCGAATCAGCGGCAGTGAGCGAATCCAGCATCACCGTCCTGCGCTCTTCGGCGATGGATGTATCGGCCTGGACTTTCTTCTTCAAGGAATCCACTTGCACCAGATAACCGCGGATGCTGTCCATGCGCACGCTGTCGCGCTTGGCGAAATCAGGGTACAGCATGGCGCTGGCGCGCTGGTTCACTTCGGAGAACGCCTGGTCCAGACCCTTCACATCGAAGGTTTCCCAGAACTCCAGGTTAGCGGTGCTCTGCAGCACTTTGCGCACGCGCTCCTTGTCCTTCACCCCGGGCAGTTCGATCTGGATGCGGCCGCTGAGGGCTTGCTTCTGGATGCTGGGCTGGGCAACGCCGAACTTGTCGATACGGGTGCGGAGAATACGCTCCGTGTTGTTCAACGCGATCTGCGCCTGGTCGCGCAGCGCCTTGATCACTTGATCATTGGTGCTTTCGCGCGGGAACATCGAAGCGTTGTCCTGCGTGCTGAAGATGGCCGCCAAGCTGGCGTTGGGTGCCGCTTTCCTGAATTCTTCATCGAAGAGCGTGATGAAATCCTCCGTGCTGCTCTTCTGACGCTCACGCGCGGCGGTCATGGCTGCTCGGAAAGCCGGGTCCTGGCTGTTGGCGCTCAGGTTGTCCACCAGTTCAGGGATGCTCACTTCCAGCGTTACGGCCATACCTCCTTTGAGGTCAAGACCCTGGTTGATCTCGCGCTCCTTGCACTCCTTGTAGGTGTAGTTGAACACGGGATAGATGACATCCTCGGCGTGTTCGCGCAGGTACTTGTTCTCATAGACGAGCACCAACGAATCAGAGTCCATCTTCTCATTACCGGCCACGGTCATGATGGAGTCCATGACGACGCTGCGGGCTTCGGCATTGGCCTTCGACTCGAACCGGGAGGTGAAGACGGAGAAGGAAAGCTGCCACAAACACGCGACCGCCAGGAGGATGGTGAACACCCACAGCGCGCTACGATTCTGCATGACGGAGGAATTTTGCTTGGAGGTACCTGCCGTTGGGGGCAGGTTCTGTTAACGGGGCGGCAAATATAGAAGGATGCCCTAGCCGTGGAAGGTGCGCATGCAGCCCACCCCGAATGGTGCATAAGCAGGCCTCCCTTTCCCACGTTCCCACCCGTGAGGGGGCTAGTTTCGACCCGCACAGCGACCCAACGGTATGACCCACTCCCCCATCGTATTCCTACGGAAGCCCGTACTGGCCCTTGCGTTCTTTCTCTCCGCGCTGGTGGCCAGCGCGCAAATGGACCTCGGCTTTGACCCGACGATACCCCTGATCCGCAACGGCTCCAACCTGGCCATGGGCTGGGCCGGTGGGCTCAATTGCCCCCAGGTTTCCGATATCGACCTGAACGCCGATGGGTACAAGGATCTTTTCATTTTCGACAAGACCACGGCAAAGTCGTTGGTCTTCCTGAACAACGGCGTCAGCGGGCAGGTCAGCTACACCTTCACCCATGCCTACGACAACGTGGAGCCCTTCAACAAGCTGGAGGAATGGGTGCTGTTGCGGGACTACAACATGGATGGCAAGGAGGACATCTTCACCTACACCACAGGGGGCTTCTGCGTATGGAAGAACACGACCACAGGAACGGAGCCGTCCTTCCTGAAGGTGGACACGCTGGTACGCTCGAATTACGTGCCCACGGATGCCAACCTGTATGTGACCCAGGTGGACATTCCCGGCATCGAGGACATCGACAACGATGGAGACCTGGACATCATCACCTTCAGCATATTCGGGAACTATGAGGAGTTCCACAAGAACCTGAGCATGGAGTTGTACGGGGTTCCGGACAGCTTGGAGTTCGAGGTGGCGAACCGCTGTTGGGGCTTCTTCAGTGAGAACCTGGCGAACAACTCCGTCACGCTCAACAATCCTTGCCAGTTCAACGTGCCGGACCCCGAATTCCCCTTGCACGATGATCGCCCCACCCCTCTTGAACCCGATCACCGTGATGCGGAGGAAGGTGGCGACGAACGCGCACACGTTGGAAGCACCTCGCTGCCCATTGACCTGGATGGCGACGGCGACAAGGACCTGTTGCTGGGTGACGTGCTCTTCAGCAACCTGCTGGCCTTGACCAACGGTGGCCAACTGGACAGCGCGATCATGGTGGCACAGGACAGCTTGTTCCCCATCTATGACGAGCCGGTGAACCTGCAGATCTTCCCGGCACCCTTCTATGAGGACGTGAACAATGACGGGCGCCGCGATCTGCTCGTATCGCCGATGTACCCATCACTTTCAGAGAACGTGCGAAGTTTGTGGTACTACAACAACATCGGCACGGACGCCGCTCCGGTCTTCGACAAGGTTCAGGAGGATCTTCTTCAACAACAGATGCTGGACCTCGGAGAAGGCGCGTATCCGGTGCCTTTCGACCTGGATGGTGATGGCTTGATGGACCTGGTCGTACCGAACTACGGATACTTCGGCATGGGCGGCGTTTACCCCAGCAAGATGGCCGCGTTGCGCAATACCGGCACCGCAACGGCCCCTGCCTTCACACTGCTCACGGATGATTACATGGGATTCAGCGTCAGCGGTATCGGCAACTCCATGTATCCTGCCTTCGGAGACCTGGACGGCGATGGGGACAAGGACCTCCTCGTTGGCGATCTGCAAGGACGACTGCACTACTACCGGAACGACCCACAAGGCAACACCGCACAGTTCGTCCTGGATGACCCGACCGTTACGGCCGTTGTGGATGGTAACACCGTATTGCTCGATGTGGGGCAATTCGCCACACCGCAATTGTTCGACATGGACGATGACGGCCAGTTGGACCTGCTCATCGGCGAGCGCAACGGGAATCTCAACTACTACCGGAACTTAGGCAATGTGCCGGAACCCCGCTGGGAACTGGTCAATGACAGTGTGGGCGGCGTGCTCGTGACCGAATGGTGGAACGTGACCGGCTACAGCGTGCCGTTCATGTACCGCAACGCCAGCAATCAGCGCGAACTGGTCCTTGGCAGTGAGCGCGGTTGGATCTACTGGTACGACAACATCGATGGCAACCTGAACGGGACCTGGAACCTCGTGGACAGCACCTGGCAGGACATCCGCGAAGGCACAAGGACGGCTGTGGCCTTGTACGACTTCACCGGTGATGGCGAACTGGATGCGGTGATCGGCAATTACCGCGGCGGCCTCAGTTTCTGGCGGAACAACGGAATGAGCACACAAACGCTCAACGCATGGTCGAGTGAAGATGCTTTCCGGCTGATGCCCAACCCGGCGAGCAACGCATGCGAACTACTGTTGAACGTTCCAGTGACCAGGAGCTTGAGCATCGGGATCACGAACGAGTTGGGCCAACCCGTGGTGCGCACCTCGGTCCGTGACCGACGCAGCGACCTGAACATCACCGGGCTGCACAGCGGCGTGTACACCGTGCGTGTAGAAGATGGCGACCATCAATGGACCCAACGGCTGGTGATCGTCCATTGAACGTGGGTGGCAACGACCTCATCCTTTTCGACGGCGATTGCGCTTTCTGTAACGGTTGGGCGAACTGGATACGTGCGCGCGACAAGAGGCACCTGTTGCGCTTCGCACCGTTGAACTCTGACGCTGGCCTCGTCGCTCGCACGACTTCAGGTGTGCCGAACGGCATCGATTCGGTCGTTCTGGTCCGCGATGGAAAGAGCTACTACAAGAGCGATGCTGCATGGCGCATCCTCCGGCGCCTGCCCGGTTACGGCCTATTGGGCGGTATGCTCGCATGCGTTCCACGCTTCCTGCGCGACGCCGGGTATGACCTCGTCGCCCGGAACCGGCATCGCTTGGGCGTGAAGGACGAATGTGAACTTCCCCCGGAATGAGAACAGGCGCACCATGGTGCGCCTGTTCAACCGATATGTACCGAGGTCTAAGCAGCCACGGTGTTCATCTTGTCGAGCACGTCCATGACCTCCTTCACGGCCTTCGCACTGGACTTGCACAGTTCCATTTCGTCGGGTGTGAGCTTCAGTTCGATGATCCGCTCCACGCCTTTGCGGCCCAGGATCACCGGTGCGCCCATGTACACGTTGTTCAGACCGTACTCGCCTTGCAGCCATACGCAGCAAGGGAACACGCGCTTCTGGTCACGAACGATCGCTTCCACCATCTGCGCAGCGGCAGTGCCGGGCGCGTACCAAGCGGAAGTGCCCAACAGGTTCACGATCTCGCCGCCGCCCTTCTTGGTGCGGTCCACGATCGCGTCCAACTTCTCCTTGGAGATGAGTTCGGTGACAGGTATGCCACCTACCGTGGTGTAACGAGGCAGGGGAACCATGGTATCACCATGGCCACCCATGAGCACGGCCTGGATGTCCTTCGGAGAAACGTTCAGTTCGGTGGCGAGGAAAGCGCGGTAGCGGGCGGTATCTAGGATGCCGGCCATTCCGAACACGCGGTTCGCAGGGAACTTGCTGGTAAGGAACGCGCAATAGGTCATCACGTCGAGCGGATTGCTTACCACGATGATGATGCTGTTCGGGCTGTGCTTCACCACCTGCTCGGTAACGCTCTTCACGATATTGGCGTTCGTAGCGATAAGGTCATCGCGGCTCATGCCCGGTTTGCGCGGCAGGCCACTGGTGATCACCACCACATCACTGTTGGCGGTTTTCGAGTAATCGTTGGTGGTACCGATGAGGCGGCTATCGAACAGGCTGATCGGGGCGGTCTGCCAGATATCCAAGGCCTTACCTTCGGCGAAGTTCTCCTTGATATCGAGCAGAACGACCTCGTTGCCCAGTTCCCAGCGCGCGCAGGCATCGGCGCAAGTGGCGCCCACGTTGCCGGCGCCTACCACGGTGATCTTCATTTCCCTTGTTGGATTTGGTGCGCGAAAGTAGGCCGCTTTGGGGTCTCGGCTTTTCCACGATCGAGCGCTACTTGCCAACAGTCCGCTCCATGGTATGCCGGGTTTGACTATTTTCCCGCCACTGTAGTGATGTCCACCGCTGAACTGGCAACCCTGAAGGAACAATTGCGTCTTGGCGCTACATGGCAGGGCATGGAGGCGGTGGAACAGGTGTTCGCCAGCATCATCGATGGATGCATCGCTGGGGAGCGTCGGAGCCAGCAGCGCGTGTACGAGCTCTTCTATGGCAAGATGATGGCCGTATGTCTGCGCTACACCAAGAACCACGATCAAGCGAAGGACATCCTGCAGGATGGCTTCATCAAGGTGTTCCGCAGTATGGACCGGTTCAACCGTGCGGGCAGCTTCGAGGGCTGGATCCGGCGCATCATGGTGAACACGGCCATCGACCATTTCCGCAGGGCCAAGAACGCCTACCTGTTGTTGGGCGAGGAACGCAGCATCGAGGATTTCGGGGACCAGGACGAGGAGGATACGATCCAGGATACGGAGGAGGAGGAGTTACCGGACCTGAAGCCCGCGGACGTGATCAACGCCATGCAGAAGTTGACGCCTGCCTACCGCACGGTGTTCAATCTCTACGTTTTCGAGGAAATGACCCACAAGGAGATAGCCGAACTGCTGGGCATCAACATCGGCACTTCGAAGAGCAACCTGGCCAAAGCGAAGAACAACCTGAAGAAACTGCTGAAAAAGGAGCATAAGCTCCCTTAGTCATGAGCACGAGCAAGAGCGCTTTGGATGCCTTCGAGCAGCGGCTGAAGAACAGCCTCGACCAGTACGAGGTGCCATACAACAGCACGGATTGGAGCGACCTGCAACATTCCCTGGACGGTGGTAGAGCGCGCTGGTGGACATCGAGCATGGGTGTGGCCATGCTCTTCATCGGCACCTTGGGCCTGGCGCTCGGGGGCTGGTATTTCCTTTCAGAAAAGACCAGCACGGAGGTGGGGAACGCTGCTGCCTCCGCTCCGGTGGATACCCGGTCCTCCTTGGCTGACGAACGCGACAACGTGTCCAGCGATACCGCACCGATGGTTCAGCCGATGACTTCTGAAGCTCCGGAGGTGACGGCTTCTGCCGGAACATCTGTTGCAACGCGCATCAAGAAGGAAAAGCCCGCCAATGAACCGGAACAGAACAGGAGCCCCGCCTCACCGACAGGAGCCAACTTGAGCGAAAAGGCAATGGCCGTACCGCAGACCTCCCGCACCGAGGTCTTATCCAAGAGCACAGCGCCCGCGATCAGCACGCATTTGGATGAGAACGGGAAGGCCAAATTCACCGCCAGCTTGAGCGAAGGTTGCGTTGGCACCTCGGTCGACTTCAAAGTGGAGCACATGCCGGAGGATGGTATCTACCTCTGGAACTTCGGTGATGGCAGCTTCAGTAATAAGGCGAACCCCGAACACACCTTCACCAAGCCCGGCAGTTACCAGGTGATGCTCTCCATGAGCGCCGCCGGTGTGGGCACCATCCATAACAAGCCCAGTAGTGATCTCATCGTGATCCACGACGTGCCCAGAGCTGCCTTCAACGTGCTGAAGCAGGAGTACGATGGTCACCTGCCTTCCATCCATTTCGAGAACCGTAGCCTCAGCGGCAAGGAGTACCTCTGGAACTTCGGTGATGGCGAGACCAGCACCATCGCGCACCCTGACCACATCTACAAGAAGAAAGGCGTGTACCAGGTCGAGCTGACCGTGACGAACGAGATCGGGTGCGTGGACATGCTGATGAAGGAGGTGCGCATCGACAAGGATTACAACCTGGACGCTCCCGCCAGCTTCTCACCCAACGGCGACGGTAATGAGGAGACCTTCATGCCCGAGGCGTTGCGTACGCTGGGCCTGAAGTTCAAACTGTCGATCTATGATCCCAACGGGGCATTGGTGTACGAGACGACCGACGCAACCAAGCCATGGTTGGGCCGCATGCCCAACAGGACCGATGCGGCACCTGCGGATGAGTACGTGTGGGTGGCGGATGTGAAGGAAAGTCTGCACCTCAGCGAAACCTACACCGGCAAAGTGAAACTCGTGCGTTGAAGAAGTCCGGAACCTATCATGAAAGCCCGGTATTCCCGGGCTTTCATGTTGAAATGAACGCTCCAGCGAACCGTTCGCCGTTCCGGTCCGTCATGCCATGGTACGCGCATCCGATAAGGTAACTTCGCATCTCCCAAGCCCGGAAAAAATGTCATTACGCGGTTCTGTCCGGTTCATGAGAACGCTGTTCGTCCCGTGTTTTCTGGTCCTGACCACTCTTTCCTGGGGCCAAGGCCAGCAATACAGCATCACCGGGGGTTCGGCGAACGCCTGTGCCGGTGTGATCGAGGACTCAGGCGGCCCATCCGGTGAATACAGCGACAACGAGACGTATGTGTTCACCATCTGTCCGGATGTACCGGGGAACGTGATCTACCTGACGTGGTTCGTCTTCGACCTGAGCACAGCAGGGAACAACGACGACAACCTCACGATCTACGATGGCGACAATACATCCGCCACCTCATTGGGTACCTACACGGGAACGGATCTTCAGAACCTGATCGTAAGCGGAACGGTCTTCAATGTGACAGGCTGCCTCACCTTGGAATGGCACTCGAACAACACGGGAACGGGCAACTTCTCGTGCGGCTTCAGTTGCACCACGCCCTGCGAGCATCCGTTGGCTGCGGCCGTGATGAGCGAACCGGTTCCCGCTTGGACCTGCCAGGGAGAAGCGGTCCAGTTCAATGGTTCGGGGTCCACGGCTGCCAATGGATTCACCATCACGGAATACCTGTGGGACTTCGATGACGGAACCCTGGACAGCACTACCGGTCCTATCATCAGCCATGTGTTCGATCAGCCAGGTGAACACATCGTGCAATTGCACCTCACCGATGACAACGATTGCGAAAGCCTGAACCTGGTGGACCTCCAGATCCTTGTGAGCACCACTCCCACGTTCAACGGTACTACCGGTGACATTACGACCTGCTTGGGCGATACCGTGCAACTGACCGGTGTGGTCACCCCCATCACATGGACAGGATTACCGGATGCGAACTTCGGCAGCGGGGTGCTCCTGCCGGACGACGTAGGCCAGCCTTTCGAATCATCGCTGACGTTCCAGCAGTTCGGCGCAGGGCAGACCGTAACGAACACGAGCGACATCGAGTCGATCTGCGTGGACATGGAGCACAGCTTCATGGGTGATCTGGTGCTTCAGGTGATCTGCCCGAACGGCCAGAGCATGATACTGCACCAACAAGGTGGCGGGGGCACCTATATCGGCGGGGCGAACGACAACGATGGTTTCGATCCCGAGCCGGGCGAATGCTGGCATTACTGCTGGAGCCCTGATGCTACCAATGGCACCTTCTTCGATAATTCTACACAAGGAGGAACGCCCAATACCATACTCGGTGGCACTCCCCCATCTCAAGCCTTGGAGCCGGGCACCTATGAGCCGGTACAATCCTTCAACAATCTGGTGGGTTGTCCCTTGAACGGGGAATGGACCTTCCAAAGCACAGACCTCTGGGCCGCGGACAATGGCTTCATCTGCAGTTGGGAGATCAACTTTAACCCGACGATCATTCCTGATGTGACCACGTTCACGCCCACGTTCGGCGCGGATGCTGACTCGAGCTACTGGTCAGGACCGAACATCATCAGCACTTCTGCGAATGCGGACACGATCCGGGTCCATCCGGTCACGCCCGGTAGTTATGACTACGTGTACACCGCGATCGACAACTTCGGTTGTACATACGACACTACGATCACTGTAACGATCAACCCGCCCATCTTCATCGATGCAGGCCCGGATGCGGTCATCTGCAACGATCCGGTGCAGTTGGGCGCCACGATACAAGGCGGCAATGTGAACTGCGTGTGGCAACTCCAATTGGAAAGCCAGTTCGGCGATGGCTGGGGTGGCGCGTCCGTTACCGTGAACATCAATGGCGCCTCACAGAATTACACCATGAACGGCGGATTGATCATCACGAGCAACATTCCCGTGCAGGCCGGTGATGTGATCACGATCAGCTATACCGGCAGCTTCAACGACTGGGAGAACAGTTACACCTTGCTCGACGATCAAGGCAATGAGATATTCAGCGATGGACCCAGTCCGAGCGCTGGTGTCGTTTGGAACGGGCAAGCCACATGTGATGGCCTGCCGCCGCTCACTTGGATCTGGGATCCGGCCACCGGTCTCTCAGACCCCAACATTCCGGATCCGACCGCACAGGTTGTCAATGAGACCACGTTCACACTGACGGCCTACCCGGTCGGTCATCCTGCGTGCGCCACGAGCGACAGCCTGACGGTGAGCCTTGATCCCGGACTGGACCCAGGGAACGACACGTTGGCCATCATCTGCATGAGCGAACCTGCGTTCCAATTGATCGATGTGCTGGGCGGTACGCCAGCTGCGGGCGGTGTCTGGACCGATGGTAACGGCAACGTAGTGTCGAGCACGACGTTCCATCCGCTCACGGATGCAGCGGACACTTTCACTTACACGGTGACGACCGCACTGGGCTGTGTCGGTTCGGCCACGTTGGAGATCCAATTACTGCCGCTCAATGATCCGTCCTGCTGTGGTCTTATCGATGCAGGACCTGATTCGTTGATCTGTTCGCTCTCGTACCAACTGCACGCCACCATCGCGAACGCTGGCGATGGCATCTGGTCCGGCCCTGCGGATTGCGTCTTCAGCGATCCGTTGGATCCGATGAGCACGGTGACGACCAACAGCGGCGGTCCCCGGATGCTCTATTGGACCGAGGACGATGGGGCCACCTGTCACTTGGTGGACAGCGTGACCATCACGTTCACTGTCCCGGTGGAATTGCAAATGGCACTTACCGATGTCGTGTGCTTCGAAGCCTGTGATGGCACCGCGACGTCGTTGGTCACTGGTGGTAATGGAGCGATAGACCACACCTGGAGCAACGTGCCGAACGCGGGTAACGCTGTTGCGGTGGATTCGCTCTGTGACGGCGCATACGGACTTCGGGTAGCTGACGTGAACGGTTGTGCGGACAGCACGAACTTCGTGATACACCAGCCGCCGCTCCTGCTTATCGATGCGGTGGACCATGTGGAGCCGTATTGCCATGGCGCATGCGACGGAAGCATCACCATTGTTGACGCTGAGGCCGTAGCGTACAGCTTCGATGGCGGGACCACGTTCGTACCGAACAGCACGAAGGCGGATCTGTGCACCGGTACGTACGACCTGGTGATCAAGAATGCCGCCGGATGCCTGGGCATCACGAGCATCACCGTTCCCGAGCCGCCGGAAGTAATGGCCGATTTCGACTACACCCCGTTCCCGGCGAACATCAACCAGCCCAGGATCACCTTCAACAACCTGTCAGAGAACGCAACGCATTACGAATGGCGCATCGACAGCCTGTGGACGACCACCGAACAGATTCCCATCTACTTGTTCGACGAGCGCTACCCGTACACCTATGAAGTCTGCCTTACCGCTTTCGATAACCACCAATGTCCAGACACCATGTGCCACGACGTGGTGATCGAGGACGTGCTGTTCACCTACTTCCCCAATGCGTTCACACCGGACGGTAACGGTTTCAATGAAACGTGGGGCATGGTCTACAACATCCCTGATGTGTCGGACTTCGAGCTGCAGGTCTTCGATCGCTGGGGGCAGGTGGTGTTCGCCTCTACGGACCCGGCCATACAATGGAACGGCAGTTTCCAGAACGGTGGCGGGGACGTACTGAAGACGGATGTATACGCTTGGCGGACAACGTTCACGCTCAGCAGCACGCACGGTCGCAGGGAATACCTGGGCCATGTGACCCTGTTGCATTGAGCGGATCGAGCGGTCGGCAGTTCGTAGCGGGAACGTCCGCAGATCGCCGACACCACCGATCTTCGGACACCGGATGCCACCTTGCGTGCGTCTGTTGCATGAAGAAGCCGTGAAAGGAACATGTCGCGCCCTCGCATGAACCCCCGCCCTCTGCTCTGGGGATCGCTCGCCATGGTGACGAGCTTGTCCGTTGCGCAAGCTCCTCCCGTAGGACCCGGTTACGATGAATGGAAGGCACAGACCGTTCCCAACGTGCCGGTCGCGCGCGATGGAGCCCTCCCTGGGAACAACGGCGAGCTGCGGGGCGGAACCATTTGCGATTGCTGGCATGAACCTGATGCGAGCTACACCACGATCGACAACGACAGTGAGTGGGACGCGAGCGGATTCAATAACGGCGACGATGGCAGCTACGGCCCCATCAACATCCCGTTCCAATTCTACTTGTACGGCCAGTACTGGAACACCTTCTACATCAACATCAACGGCAACGTCAGTTTCGGGAACTACTACAGCACCTTCAGCGCACAAGGGTTCCCGGTGTCCGGTTTCACGATGGTCGCGCCTTTCTGGGCGGATGTTGATCTGCGCGGCATCTGTTCGAATTGCAACACGGTGAAATACAAGGTGACGCCCACGGCGGTTTATGTGACCTGGGATCGCGTGGGGTATTACAGCCAGCAAACGGACAAGTTGAACACGTTCCAACTGATCTTCACCGATGGTACCGATCCGGTGATCCCGAACGGTGCGAACGTTTCGTTCTGTTACCGCGACATGCAATGGACCACAGGGTCCGCTTCCAATGGCACAGGAGGCTTCGGAGGATTCCCGGCCAATGTGGGCGCCAATCAAGGCAATGGTGTCGACTATCTCCAGTTCGGCCGCTTCGATCACGCAGGCACCGACTATGATGGCCCTTACGGCGCGAACGACGGCGTGAGCTTTCTCGATTTCCAGAACTTCACCTTCCTCACGGATGTCACCACGGGGAACATTCCACCTGTGATCAATGGCCAGAGCGTTTGTGACACAGTGGTGCTCTGCTCCGGTGAACCGCACATCCTGGACCTGAGCTTCCTTTCGCCCGAACCAAGCCAGACCACTACACCCGACGCCTCTTCGGATCTTGCCGGATTCAGCGTGCAATCCATATCAGCCGGCCAGACCGGGGACATTTCCGTGCTCGTTCAACCCACCATAGCCGACAGCGGTTACCACTGGATACACTTCACCGGTTCGGACAACGGCACTCCCCCACTGACCACCGAAGTGGACATCGTCGTGCACGTGCTGCCTTCATCATGGACAACGCCGGGTTCGCTCACCCTATGTGGGAACGGACTTCCCGTCGCCTTGGAGAACGGCTTGGGACTTCCATTGCCTACCGGGGGTGATTGGTATTACCCTAACGGCACACCGAACGATGGGACCATCGATCCGCAAGCCGACCCCATGGGCGTGTATTACTACGTGGTGGATACAGGCCTCACCTGCCCGGTGATCGCCCCCGTGAACATCATCACGTACGCGATGGTGACGGACAGCCTTGTCTCAGGAGCGCAGTGCAACGGCGATAGCACCGGTTCCATCACCATCATCAGCACGGGCAATGGTGGACCGTGGAATTATACCTGGCACGATGCGAGCAACCAGGTCGTTCGCTACACGGCCAATTCCGTCGGGGACATGTTCAATGGGCCAGCTGGAACCTACACGATCATCGTAGCGGAGGGGATCAATGGTAATGGCTGCCTCGATTCGCTGACGGCAGAGATCCTAGAACCTGATGCTGTGGAATTGACGGACATCAGTAATGACACCACGATCTGCCACTCAGGCATATCAACGTTGATCGCTTGGGCGCAGGGAGGCACCGGTAGCCTGTCCGGCCATTGGAACGACGGTTTTACCGGATGGGCGCATTCGGTCTCACCTCTCGACACCACCACGTATTCCATTTGGGCAACGGATGCGAACGGCTGCATGAGCGATACGCTGAGTGCCACCGTGAACGTGTTGGAACCGATCAATTTCGAACTTGTGGACACGACGATCACTTGTCCTGATGTGGACGTGATCTTGGCACCATTGAACATCACTGGCGGTGATGGTGCTTACCTGTTCGATTGGGGTGCTGGTTTCGTGAGCGCACCGGGCACTACACTGAGCACCACGACATCCCAAGCGTATTGCCTGACGGTAACGGATGGTTGCGAAACGCCGGACCTGACCTTATGTGGCTGGCTTCATGTGAAACCGATACCGGAACTGGAACTGACCGCCGACACGGTGCTGGGCTGTGAGCCGTTCATGGTACACTTCAGTGTGCTGGACACCACCGGTGGCGCCACCGTCGACTGGAATTTCGGTGATGGCTTCGTGCATCCCGGTCCACCGGCTGTCGTGGCCCATACCTACCCCGATCCGGGAACTTATGATGTCCTTGTGACCGCTCATTGGCCGAACGGTTGCGATGATGATTCCACGTATGCGGACCTGATCACTGTCGCCGCTGTGCCGGTCGCGGACTTCATTTGGGAGAAGAACCCGACGGACATTTTCCAACCGTTGATCGAATTCCACCAGACAGCAAGTCCTTCAGCCGTCAGCTGGATATGGGAATTCAACGGGGATGACACCTTGCATGGAGCCGATGTCAGCTACTTGTTCCCATCGGATATCGGAAGGACCTATCCGGTACAACTCGTCGTGGCCAACTATCTCGGTTGCGCTGACACGGTCGTGCATCAAGTGGAAGTGGCGGACATCCTTCTGGTCTATGTGCCTACCGCATTCACCCCGGACGGTGACGGTGTGAACGATGAACTGATGGTTAGCGGCAACGATATCTCCGCCACGGATTTCTCCTTCATGATCTTCGATCGTTGGGGCGAGAAGATCCACGAAACCACGGATCGTCATGACCGGTGGAACGGCACCTTCGGAGGTGAAGTAGTAGCTGCCGGCGTGTATCCATGGATCCTGAAAGTTCGCTCCTCCTATACAGGGATCGCGAAGGAGTACATGGGCGCTGTATCCATCATGCACTGACCAACCGCTGGCCTTCGGCCTTCGATACTGTCGCCTGTCGAAGCCAAGGGGCGGTTCGTCCAATTTCCGGTAGGTGGAAAGGAACAGCAGGTAGTTTGCAGCCGCTGACCGGAACCCGCTATTACCGCAGCCAAGGATGGCGTGACTTTACGTTCTACTGTACAGAACAATTTTTACCGGTTATCGCTGACGTCGTTCGGCAGCGGTCCGCTCGTTCTCGCGCTCTGCGCTTTCCTTCTTGCGGCCGTTCCAGCCTTCGCGCAGCCGTTCCTGATCACCGATGGAGCGGACAACACCTGCGTGGGCGCCTTCCTGGATAGCGGTGGGCAAGGGGCTGTCGGCTACTCGAACAATGAGGATGAGACCTATACGCTGTGCCCGGATGCAGCGGGGAACCTGCTCTCTCTCTCGTTCGTCACGTTCAACCTTGCCCTGGGCGGCAATGCGCCGATCGACAACCTGACGATCTACGATGGCGCAACGACCGGCGCTCCCCTGATCGGATCCTTCATCGGGAACGCGCTTCAAGGGCAGACCATATCGGCCAGTGCTGCCAATGCCAGCGGATGTCTCACGTTCGTGTGGCACTCCAACAACACAGGCACAGGTGTCTTCGCCGCATCCATCCATTGCTACCAGCCTTGCGTTCCACCGGTCGCTTCCGCCGTGATGAACCAGACCGCTCCTGCGCGCATCTGTGTCGGTGAGCAGGTGAACTTCAACGGTAGTTCCTCCACCGCACAACCGGGCCTCTCCATCTCGAACTACGACTGGGATTTCGACGATGGCACCTCGCTTACCACTGCAGTACCGAACACGAGCCACATCTTCAACACACCGGGCGTGCACACCGTGCAGCTCACCGTAACCGACAACAACGGTTGCCAGAGCCTGAACCGCATCGACCTTCAGGTATGGGTGGGAACCGTACCCACCTTCACCGGTACCACGGGTGCCTCCAGCGCATGCGCGAACGAAACACTGTGCCTTACCGGGGTGGTGAACGCTGTGGAGTACGATGACGATCCAGAGACAACTTACGGGAACGGCATCTTCATTCCTGACGATGTGGGTTCCTGCTTCGAGGCGCACATCTACCTCACACAGTTCGCGCCCGGGGCCACGCTCACCAACATCAATCAACTGCTGGGGCTGTGCTTGAACATCGAACACAGCTGGCTCGGTGATCTGGTGATGACCATCACAAGCCCCTCGGGCGAGTCGGTCATCCTGCATCAGCAAGGCATCACCACGGAAACGTTCCTCGGTCAACCCACCGATCCCGACGAGGGAAGCCCGCAGCCCGGCACCTGTGAACAATACTGCTTCGCCAACGCATCGCCCAATGGGACCATGGCGAACTATGCCAACGCCAACAGTTCAGGCTTGGGCTGGACGCTTCCCCCTGGCACCTATCAGAGCCTTTTCCCCTTGACCGGTCTCGTTGGCTCGCAACTGAACGGCCTATGGACGCTCACGATCTGCGACATGTGGGACCTGGACAATGGTTTCCTGTGCGACTGGAGCATCGACTTCGATCCATCCCTCTACGCGAACATCACTTCTTACACGCCCCAATACGGCGCCGCATGTGACAGCACGTGGTGGACAGGACCGGGCATCGTTAGTACAGGACCGGGCTGCGAACAGATCTGCGTGCAGCAAGGAACTCCAGGTACGTACAACTACGTCTACCACGCCACCGACGATTTCGGGTGCACGTTCGATACGACCTTGTCGATCACGATCGCACAACCCATCGTGGTGGACGCAGGCGCGAACGTGCAGATCTGCAACGGCAACAACACGCAGCTGAGCGGCACGGTGATCAGTGGAGGATTACCTCCGCCCCCTTGCGACTATGAGCTTGACCTGTTCGATTCGTTCGGTGATGGATGGGATGGTGCCGCCATCGGTATCGTGGTCAATGGGGTGGAACAGGATTGGACCTTGAACAACGGACCCGCAGGTGCGGTGTATTTCACGGTGAACGATGGTGATGCTGTACAGTTGATCTACTACCCGAGCGCGCTGTACAACAATGAACATTCCTACGAGCTGTATGATGCGACCGGCGCTCTTGTTTTCGCGGACACGCCGCCTTTCGTGAACGGTGTTACTTGGAACGGGATCGCTGATTGCGGACCGCCTCCCGGATTCATCTACACATGGACACCTGCGACTGGATTGTCTGACCCGAACATCGCGAACCCTATCGCAACACCGGGCGGAACGACGACCTATACGCTCACGGTTTCCCAAGCAGGACATCCGAACTGCACAGGAAGCGACCAGGTGACCGTGACCGTAACAACACCGGTGAACGCGGGAACGGATGGATCCATAACGGTGTGCGCGAACGCTGCCGTGTTCAACCTGTTCCCTCTATTGGGCGGAACACCGGCCGCAGGGGGAACCTGGACCGGTCCTGGTGGGGTGGCGAACAACGGCACCTTCACACCGGGCACGAGCTCACCGGGTGTCTACACCTACTCAGTGAACGGCAATGCACAATGTCCCGGCGTGGATCAATCGACGATAACGGTCAACGTCGTGAATCCACCGAACGCAGGGACCGATGCGACGATATCGGTATGCACATCCAACCTTGCCACCAACCTGTCCACGTTGATCACTGGAGCGATGGGCGGCGGAACATGGACCACACCCACGGGAACAGCCTTCACGGGCTGGTACGACCCGAGCGTGAACGATCCGGGCGTATACACCTACACGGTAACTGGCACAGCCCCCTGTCCGAACGACCAGTCACAGGTTACCGTGACCGAGTCGACAGCCCCGAACGCCGGCCTGGACGGCACTATCACTGTTTGCAGCAACGGTAGTTCATTCCTGTTGTTCAACTCGCTCGGCGGATCACCTGGATTCGGAGGAATGTGGACCGCTCCAGGTGGTATCGCACACAATGGAACCTTTGTTCCTGGAACGGATCCAGCAGGTGTTTACCAATACACGCTGACGAGCAACCCACCTTGCCTGCCGGACGTGGCGACCGTTACGGTCACGGTCGTTCAACCGCCGAACGCGGGAACCGATGGGGCGCTTACCGTCTGCTCGAACGGAGCGAACACTGATCTCTTCACACAGCTCGGAGGCGCGCAAGCCGGTGGAACATGGACCGACCCCAGCGGCGCCGCGCACAGCAACACCTTCGTTCCAGGAACCGATGCAGCAGGCGTTTACACCTACACCGTAGCGGGAACCGCGCCCTGCGCGAACGATCAAGCGACCGTTACGGTCACGGTCATCCAACCCCCGAACGCAGGAACCGATGGCGTGATCACGGTCTGTTCCAACGACGCGAACGCTGATCTCATCGCACAGCTCGGTGGCGCGCAAGCCGGTGGAACATGGACCGACCCGAGCGGCGCTGCGCACAGCAGCACCTTCGTTCCAGGAACCGATGCCGCAGGTGTCTACACCTACACGGTGGCAGGAACCGCGCCCTGCGCGAACGACCAAGCGACCGTTACGGTCACAGTCGTTCAACCGCCGAACGCGGGAACCGATGGGGTGCTTACCGTCTGCTCGAACGGAGCGAACACTGATCTCTTCACACAGCTCGGAGGCGCGCAAGCCGGTGGAACATGGACCGACCCGAGCGGCGCCGCGCACAGCAACGCCTTCGTTCCAGGAACCGATGCCGCAGGTGTTTACACCTACACGGTAGCAGGAACCGCGCCTTGCGCGAACGATCAAGCGACAGTTACGGTCACGGTCATCCAACCCCCGAACGCCGGAACCGATGGGGTGCTCACTGTCTGTTCCAACGGCGCGAACGCTGATCTGTTCGCACAGCTCGGTGGCGCGCAAGCCGGTGGAACATGGACCGACCCGAGCGGCGCTGCGCACAGCAGCACCTTCGTTCCAGGAACCGATGCCGCAGGTGTCTACACCTACACGGTGGCAGGAACCGCGCCCTGCGCGAACGATCAAGCGACCGTTACGGTCACAGTCGTTCAACCGCCGAACGCCGGAACCGATGGGGTGCTTACCGTCTGCTCGAACGGAGCGAACACTGATCTCTTCACACAGCTCGGAGGCGCGCAAGCCGGTGGAACATGGACCGACCCCAGCGGCGCCGCGCACACCAACACCTTCGTTCCGGGAACCGATGCAGCAGGCGTTTACACCTACACCGTAGCGGGCGCCGCGCCTTGCGCGAACGATCAAGCGACAGTTACCGTCACCGTGGTTCAACCGCCCGATGCAGGTGCGGATGGCGCGACCACCTTGTGCTCCACCGGTGTTCCTGTCGCCCTGTACAGTTACCTGAGCGGTTCACAGGCGGGTGGCACCTGGAGTTACAACACAGCTCCACATGGGGCCGTGTTCGATCCATCCGTTGATGCCGCCGGGATCTATACATACACCCTACAAGGAACCGCACCATGTGCGAACGACCAGGCACAGGTCATCATCAGTGTGAACCAGCAGCCCGACGCTGGAACGAACGGTGCCGTGATCCTGTGCGTGAGCAGCCCGGCCATCGATCTGTTCAGCCTGATCGGCGGTGCTCCGCAAGCAGGAGGAACATGGACCGCACCGAACGGAGCAGCGCACAGCAGCATGTTCACACCGGGCGTGGATGCCGTGGGTACTTATGCGTACACGGTGAACGGAACCGCTCCGTGTCCAAGCGCGCAAGCCACGGTTGATGTTACCGTTACATCCGAACCCGATGCAGGAACGAACGCGAGCATCACCATCTGCGCCAACGCCTCTGCCTTCGACCTGTTCGGCGCACTCGGAGGAAGTCCGGATGCCGGTGGAACATGGACCCTCAACGGAGCACCGCATGGCAGCCAGTTCGATCCGCTCGTTGATGCAGCAGGTGTTTATACGTACACCATAACGGTTCCTCCGCCGTGCACGAACCAGAGCGCAACGGTAACGGTAGCGATCGTTCAACCGCCGAACGCAGGCACGGATGGCAATTCACTGCTCTGCATCAGCAGTCCTGCACTTGACCTGTTCGATGAATTGGGCGGTGCGCAACCCGGCGGCAGTTGGACCTTCAATGGTGCACCACATGGAAACACGTTCACACCCGGAACCGATATGCCGGGTGTTTACACCTACACGGTGAACGGCACTGCGCCTTGCGCGAACGATCAGGCAACTGTGACGGTAGCGGTGACCTCCGATCCTGACCCTGGAACGGATGGCGTGATCACCTTGTGTGCGAGCGGCGTTCCTGTGGACCTGTTCGCCTCGTTGGGGGGAACACCTGATGCCGGTGGAACATGGTCGTTCAATGGCTCTCCGCACAGCAGCACCATCGACCCATCTGTTGACGCAGCGGGGGTATACACCTACACGGTCAGTGTGCCGCCCCCCTGCACCAGCCAGAGCGCCACGGTAACGGTAACCATCGTGCAGCCACCTGATGCGGGAAGTGATGGGAACACCTTGCTCTGCATCAGTAGCCCGGCCTTGGACCTTTTCACGCAGTTGACGGGAGCGCAAGCCGGGGGCGCATGGTCGTTCAACGGTGGTGCACACAACAACACTTTCGTTCCAGGAACGGATGTGCCGGGGGTCTACACGTATACCGTTGCAGGCACTTCTCCTTGCCCGAACGATCAGTCAACGGTAACTGTGGCGGTCACCTCGAACCCTGATCCCGGAACGAACGGTGCGATCACGCTTTGTGCGAGCAGTGCCGCAATGGATCTCTTCGCGACACTGGGCGGAACACCGGATGCCGGTGGTACCTGGACGCACAGCGGTGCAGCGCACAGCAACCTGTTCGACCCGGCATTGGATGCACCGGGCATCTACACTTACACGGTGGCGGCCCCTCCTCCATGTACGAGCCAGAGTTCAACGGTAACGGTCACCATCGTTCAACCGCCGAACGCAGGAGGCGACGGCAGCACACTACTCTGCATAAGCAGTCCGGCGTTGGACCTGTTCACACAATTAGGGGGAGCACAAGCCGGTGGATCCTGGTCGTTCAACGGCAATGCGCACAGCAACACGTTCACTCCGGGAACGGATGTGGCCGGTGTTTACACCTACTCCATCGCGGGCACTGCACCCTGCCCTGCTGACCAATCGACCGTAACCGTTGCGGTAACGAACAACCCTGATCCTGGAACGAACGGAGCGGTGGTGGTCTGCGCGAACGGCAGTGCCGTGGATCTGTTCGCACAGATCGGTGGAACACCGGATGCCGGGGGAAGCTGGACCTACAATGGCAACGCGCATGGCAGCACGTTCGACCCGGCGATCGATGCTGCGGGAGTCTACACCTACACCATCACGGTTCCACCGCCCTGCCAGAACGCGAGCAGCACGGTAACGGTACTTGTGCAAGCTCCTCCCGATGCTGGGCTGGATGGCACGCTCACGCTGTGCAGCACATCGGCAACCACAGCGCTCTTCCCAGTGCTTACCGGTGCTCAAGCCGGTGGAACATGGAACTTCCAAGGCAACGCGCACAACGGGACGTTCCAGCCGAATACCGACGTTGCCGGTGTGTATACCTACACGGTAGCTGGCACCGCGCCTTGCACCAGTGATCAATCCACCGTTACCGTAACGGTGAACCAACCACCGAACGCTGGCGCGGACGGTTCGCTAACGGTGTGTTCCACCGGATCGGCCGTCGACCTCTTCACCCTGCTCGGTGGAACTCCAGCGACCGGTGGTTCGTGGTCGCAGAACGGTGTCGCGCATGCGAACACGTACGACCCTTCGGTGGATGCGAGCGGAAGCTTCACCTACACCGTGACAGGCAATGCACCTTGCCCGAGCGATGCAGCTTCCGTTACGATCACCGAAGTGGATCCACCGGATGCGGGAGCGGATGGGTCGATCACCCTCTGCTCCACAGGTGCCGCGATCGATCTCTTCGCACAACTCGGCGGTGTGCCAGCGGCAGGTGGCTCTTGGAACGGACCCAGCCCGGTGACCGCGAGCCAGTTCGACCCGACAAGCATGCTGGCCGGCACCTACACGTATACCGTGATGGGTACAGCACCTTGCCCGAGCGATGCATCACAGGTCGTTATCGCGATCACCCCGGCTCCGGATCCAGGAGGTGACGGTGCGCTGTTGCTGTGCATCGGAGGTTCAGCCGTGGACCTGTTCGCACAATTGACCGGTACACCGGAGGCGGGAGGCGCTTGGAGCTTCAATGGTGCTGCGCACACCAGCACATTCGATCCTGCGGTCGATGCGAACGGGATCTACACCTACACGCTGTCCGGCACGGCACCCTGCCCGAACGCGAGCGCAAACGTTACGATGACGGTAACGGCGTCCCCGGATGCGGGAACACCCGGCAACACGACACTATGCGCATCAGACGCCGCGCTGCCATTGCTGGGCCTGCTGGGTGGAACGCCTGACGCGGGGGGAACCTGGACGGATGCGAACGGCATCGCGCATGGAACCACCTTCGACCCTTCTACCGATCAACCGGGCGTGTATACCTACACGATCAATGTGCCGCCGCCCTGCGTGAGCACGAGCAGTTCGGTAACGATCGGTGTGCTGCAACCGAGCGATCCCGGAGTCGACGGCGCATTGACCTTGTGCACCACCAGTGCTCCGATCGACCTCAGTGGTCAATTGGGCGGAACACCGGACGCGGGCGGGCAATGGACGCTCAACGGGAACGCACATGGTAGCATGTTCGATCCCACCGCGGACGCTGCGGGTGCATACACCTACACCGTCACGAGCGCCGCACCCTGCCCAAGTGTTTCCGCCACCGTGCAGGTTTCGCTCAACGCACCACCGAACGCCGGTACCGATGGTGTGGTCACCTTGTGCATCTCCTCTTCTCCGATCGATCTGTTCGCCCAAGTAGGCGGCGCACCACAGAGCGGTGGGGCCTGGTCGTTCAATGGAGCGCTCCATGCCGCTACCTTCGACCCCGCGATCGACCTGTCAGGCGATTACGTCTACACGGTCAGCGGCAATGCGCCGTGCCCGTCGGCGTCATCCGTGGTAACCGTGAACGTGGTGAGCGCCCCGGACCCAGGGATCAATGGCACGATCACACTTTGCGAGAGCGACACACCAGCCGATCTCCTCGCGCAGCTCGGTGGCACGCCGGACGCAGGCGGAACATGGAGCGGACCAAGCGCGGTTGTCGGCGGCTCGTTCGATCCCGCCTCGATGTCGGCCGGCACATACACCTACACCATCAACGTTCCTCCTCCGTGTTCGAGCGTTTCGAGCGAAGTGCTGGTCACCGTGCAAAACCTACCGGAACCAGGAACGAACGGTGCGAGCATCCTGTGCGCCACCTCCACCGCCGCTGACCTGTTCACCCTCCTCGGAGGCACACCACAACCCGGCGGCACTTGGACCGACCCAAGCGGACAACCGCACTTGGCCCTGTTCAACCCGGCCACGGATGCGCAAGGAAGCTACACGTACACGGTGCCGGGCACGCAGCCTTGTCCTGCTGCAAGCGCTCAAGTGGTGATGACCGTGACGTCGAACCCGGACCCGGGCACGAACGGTGCGGCCACGCTATGCGTGAGCGACCTGGCTATCGATCTCTTCGACCAGCTGGGTGGTACACCGGATATCGGCGGAACATGGAGCGGACCCAGCGCGGCGCCGAACGGTGCGTTCGATCCATCGACGATGGAGGCGGGACTCTACACGTATACCATCACAGTACCGCCGCCCTGTGTGAGTGCCAGCAGCAGCGTGATGATCACCGTGCAACAACCAGCTGACCCGGGAACGGGCGGCGCCACTGTGGTCTGCATCAGTCAGACACCGGTCGATCTCTTCTCGAGCTTGGGCGGAACTCCGGATGTACCAGGCGTGTGGTCCTTCAATGGAACAACGCACGGCAACTACTTCGATCCGGCGATCGATGCAGCGGGCGATTACGTGTACACGGTGGCAGGCAACGCTCCGTGCCCCAGCGCTAGTGCACCGGTATCGGTAACTGTCGTGACCGATCCCGATGCAGGCACCGATGGCGCCATCACGCTCTGCACATCGGGTGCGACCACTGACCTGTTCACGCTCCTCGGCGGAACACCGGACGCGGGCGGCACGTGGAGCGGGCCAAGCGCAGTGGTCAGTGGCCAGTTCGAGCCGGGAACGATGAGCGCAGGCACCTACACCTATACCATCACGGTACCACCGCCGTGCACAAGCACCAGCAGCCAAGTGGTCGTGAACCTGGTGCAACCACCGGATCCGGGTGAGGACGGAGCCTTGACCCTCTGCAGCGTTTCATCCGAGACCGACCTCTTCGTTGTGTTGGGAGGAACACCTGATGCGGGTGGCACGTGGTCCTACAATGGGAGCGCTCATGCTTCGTCCTATGATCCTGCACAGGATGCGCCGGGCAGCTACACATATACGGTAGTCGGCACCCTAGCCTGCCCGGCTTCCACAGCCAGCGTTATCGTGAGTGAACTGCTTCCACCTGAAGCCGGCGCGAACGGCACACTGAACCTGTGCATCAGTGGTCCCCCTGTTGATCTGAACACCGCGCTCTCGGGGGCCGATCCAAATGGAAGTTGGACCGCGCCGAACGGCCAGCCCTTCACAACGCTCTTCGATCCATCCACAGCGACGACCGGAGCTTATACCTATACGGTGCAAGGCACTGCGCCATGCCCGAACGACCAATCCGTGATCATGGTCAACGTGTTCAGCAACCCGAATGCGGGCCTTGATGGTGCGAACACGCTCTGCACGACCGGAAGTGCGATCGACCTCTTCGCGCAACTCGGCGGTTCACCGAACAATGGTGGGTTCTGGATCGCACCGAACGGACAAGCACATGCTGCCGCGTTCGATCCCGCAACTGACGCTGCGGGCTCTTACGCTTATGTGATCGACGTTCCACCACCCTGCGTCGGTGACACCGCGATGGTGACGCTCTCCCTGGTGCAACCGCCTGATGCCGGTCTGGATGGTTCGATAACGCTCTGTGCGAACGGCACGGCCATCGACCTCTTCGCGCAACTCGGAGGTGCACCGGATACAGGTGGAACATGGACCGCACCGAACGGCAGCGCATCGGATGCGTCATTCGACCCGACCACCGAGCCGGAAGGCACTTACACATACACTGTACAGGCCACGCAGCCTTGCTCGAACGCCGCGGCGGTGGTCTTCGTCGAGGTCAGCGACCCCATCACAGGAGGTGCGATGACCCAGAACGCGATCTGTCATGACGCGTGTGACGGCAGCGCGGTCCTGAACGTGAACGGAGGCACACCTGCCTATTCCTTCACATGGAGCGGTAACGTTGCGGGAGCGCAGGACAGCACAGCAATCGGACTGTGTGCTGGAACGTTTTCGGTGAACATCACCGATGCGAGCGGTTGCACAGGAACGATCGGTTTCACGATCAGCGAACCACCGCAACTCGTGATCGACGCGATCGGCACTGGTGATGAGAATTGCCCTGACGCCTGCGATGGCAACCTGAACGTAGTGGACAACCAAGGTGTGCTGTTCAGCTTGGATGGTGGCACCACCTGGCAGAGCAGCGGGCTGTTCAGCGATCTGTGCCCCGGAGGCTACACGGTGTTGATGCTGGATGCCAATGGCTGTGAAGCCAGTGCTCCGGCCGCCATTCAGCCGGGCGATCCCGTGATCGCGGAATTCTACGCCACGCCGGACACCACCAGCGTGAGCAACACGCTCATTTCCTTCACCAACCTAAGTGGCAACGCGAACACCTTCTCATGGAACTTCGGTGGTCTGGCCACGAGCGTGGAAGGAGCTCCTTCGTACGCCTTCCCGCATGTGCTGGGTGGAGTGTACGACGTTTGCTTGCTCGCCACCAATAACAACGGTTGCCAGGACAGCATCTGCCATCCGGTGGTCATACTGGATGAACTGATCGTACACGTACCGAACGCGTTCACGCCGAACGGCGACGACATCAACGAAGGATTCGTGCCCATCTTCAACATACCGGCCTTCGTGGGCGATTACGAGTTCATGATCTTCGACCGCTGGGGCGAGCTGATCTTCGAAAGCAACACTGTGGGCCAGCATTGGAACGGCACCATGGGTGGCGAGGTGGTGAAGGAAGAGGTGTACGTCTGGAAGCTGAAGTTCCGGGACATCATCACGCATGAACGGCATGACCGCATAGGGCACGTGACGTTGTTGAAGTGAACCTTCTGAATGCTTGTGATTTCGATTACTCCTGCACGGATCGGTGATCCGTGCCATGTCTTGCATCCCAAAGTCAGCAAGACCCACCTGAATGCGAGAAAGCCCCGTCATCCGGGGCTTTCTCATGCATGGAAGAGTTCTTCGCTTACACGTCCAGCTTGGCGTACACCGCGTTCTTCTCGATGAACTCGCGGCGCGGCGGCACGTCCTCGCCCATGAGCATGCTGAAGATGCGGTCGGCTTCGGCGCCGTTCTCGATGGTGACCTGTCGCAGGGTGCGGCGGCTGGGATCCATGGTGGTCTCCCAGAGCTGCTCGGCGTTCATCTCACCGAGACCCTTGTAGCGCTGCACGTTCACGCTGGCATCCTTGTTCACGCCCTTCATGCGCTCGATGTTCGCATCGCGCTCCGCGTCGCTCCAGCAGTACACCGACTCCTTGCCCTTCTTCACCAGGTAGAGCGGTGGCGTAGCGATGTAGAGGTGACCGTTCTCGATCAGCTCCTTCATATGGCGGAAGTAGAAGGTCATGATCAACGTCTGGATGTGGCTGCCGTCAACGTCGGCATCGCACATGATGATCACCTTGTGGTAGCGGAGCCTGCTGATGTCAAGCGCCTTGCTGTCGTCCTCCGTACCCACCTTCACGCCCAGGGCGGTGTACATGTTCCTGATCTCCTCGTTCTCGAAGATCTTGTGCTGCATGGCCTTCTCCACGTTCAGGATCTTGCCTCGCAGCGGCAGGATGGCCTGGAATTCACGGTTGCGGCCCTGCTTGGCTGTTCCACCGGCGGAGTCGCCCTCGACGAGGAACAGTTCGCTCAAGCTGGGATCCTTCTCACTGCAATCGGCCAGTTTGCCAGGCAGGCCAGCACCGGTGAAGCCGCCTTTGCGCTGCACCAGTTCGCGCGCCTTACGGGCGGCGTGACGAGCCGTGGCTGCCAGGATCACCTTGTCCACGATCTGCTTGGCGTCGCGCGGATGTTCCTCGAGGTAGTTCTCGAGCATTTCGCTCACGGCCATGTTCACCGCACCGCTCACCTCGTTGTTGCCGAGTTTGGTCTTGGTCTGGCCCTCGAACTGCGGCTCGGCCACCTTTACACTGATCACGCAGGTGAGGCCCTCGCGGAAGTCATCACCGCTGATCTCGAACTTGAGCTTGTTGGTGGCGCCGCTGTTGTCCGCGTACTTCTTCAGCGTGCGGGTAAGACCACTGCGGAAACCTGCAAGGTGTGTTCCTCCCTCGTGCGTGTTGATGTTGTTCACGTACGAGTGCACGTTCTCGCTGAAGCTGTCGTTGTAGACCATCGCGATCTCAACGGGGATACCCTGCTTCTCGCCGGTCATGTGGATCACCTCCTCGATCAGCGGCACGCGGGTGCCATCGAGGTAGCGCACGAACTCGACCAGGCCCAGATCGCTGTAATAGGTCTCGCTCACGAAAGTGCCGTCCTCGTTGGTACGGCGCTCATCCGTGAGGGTGAGCTTGATTCCCTTGTTGAGATAAGCCAGCTCGCGAAGGCGGGCGCTGAGCGTATCGAAGTTGTATTCGGTGGCTTGGAAGATCGTGTTGTCCGGAGTGAAGGTCTGCACCGTTCCGCGGTAGTCCGAAGTGCCGGTCTCTTTCACCGGATAGAGGGGCTTGCCTGCGGAGAACTCCTGCATGTAGCTCTTGCCATCCCGGAACACTTCCGTGCGCATGTGCGAGCTGAGCGCGTTCACGCAGCTGACACCCACGCCGTGCAGACCACCGGACACCTTGTAGCTGTCCTTATCGAACTTGCCACCGGCGTGCAGCACGGTCATGACCACCTCCAATGCGCTGCGCTTCTCCTTGGCGTGCATGTCCACGGGAATACCGCGGCCATTGTCCTTCACGCGGATGCTGTTGTCCGGGAGGATGCTCACCTCAACGGTGTCGCAGTACCCGGCCAAGGCTTCATCGATCGAGTTGTCGACCACCTCATAGACCAGGTGGTGCAAGCCCTTCACACCGATGTCACCGATGTACATCGCGGGGCGTTTGCGCACCGCTTCCAACCCTTCGAGCACTTGGATGCTGTCGGCCGAATAGGATGCCGCCGCCTTCTTCTTCGTTTCGCTCATTTCAACTGTCTCTGCCATGTTCCGTGGAGAATGAAATCACCCTTTTTGCAGGGCACGCGAAGGTACCCGATCAGCCCCCCTCCGGCACCGAAAGAACTCAACAGGGACGGGGAGTTTGTTGATAATTAACGTTTGCCGGGACGAGGTGTTTTACAGGGGCTGAAGGAGTCCATTGAGGATGTCCTACCACAAGCGTGCGAGGGATGCAAATAGCCCCGGATCAGCCTCCATCACACAGGCTCGGTCGCCTACGCGCTTCTGCGGTGAAATACCCGGTCAGAACGCGTACGTAGCGCCACCCATGATCAAGGTGCGCTGCACGGGGTAACGATACCAGCGTTCGTATTTGCTCGCACTCAGGTTGCTTACATCGAAAAAGACACTGAGGCGCTTGGTATAGCGGTACTCGGCGCCCAGGTAGAGGTCCACATAACCGGGCAGCTCCTGCGTGGTCGGTAGCACCTCTGCGATAGTCACCAACGATGGGTCGTAGTCCGAGAACCCCAGCGCTTTCCGTGCACCAAGGAACTGCGCCTCGAACTTCAGGATGAGCTTGTCACGGAAATCGTAGCGCGCGCCGAGCGAGAGCTTATACGGAGGCAGGTTCCATGCTTCGGCCTGCGTATCGGTGGAATAGGTGTACACATCGATGCGGCCCGTCACGTTCACGTGCTCCGCGTGGCTGTACACCAGTTCGCCGCTTATGTCCAGCTGGTCCACAGCATCATAGAGCGGGATGAAGCGGTCGCCATAGTTGAAGTTGTTCAACCAATAGGGCGTGCTCACGAAGAGCGGTCGGTCCTTGATCCTGCTCTTGCTCAACCGCACATCGAAACCGATGTCGCTGGTGAAGCTTCCGCGCAAGCCGCCATAGATATCGTACATGAGGCTGCTGTTCGCTAGGCTCGGTGCGCCGCTGAGCCAGGGGTTCTCACGCGTCAAAGTGCGGAAACTGTTTCGCATGCGCCGGCCATCCACACCCACATAAGGAACAAGGATGTCATCGAACAGGCGGTAGTGCGCATAGGCCTGCGGATAGAAGTGGAAGGTGGTCTTGCCCTGTGAATCGAGGAACATGCCAGCGCCGACACGCACCATGTACTTGCCGTTGCTGGTGCTCACATAGGGCGAAGCACCGATGAGCACACCGTTCACGCGCACATCCTCGATGCCTTCACCAAGCACCGCCCTGTAGGCGTTATTGTCGATGAGCAGTTCACCGCCGTAGGTCTCTGCCCCCATTTCCGTGCTCAGGCGTGCGCTCAGCCGCACGTTCGTTTCGCTGCTGCCACGAAGGTTCTTGTAGAAGTGCGTCTCCAGTTCCACATCGTGCGCCAGCTTCGTGCTGTCCTTGAACAGGCTCTTCAAACGCGCGGCGAACCCGATATCGTTGTAGACCTGCATGCGCGCATCATCCGGCACCGGCGGGGCGGTCAATATGACGTTCTCCGCGCTGTCCGTGCTCGTGTAACCGTAGTAGCTGATGCGGCGCCGATCGTAGATCAACCGCCCGCTCACCTCATGATGCTTGAGGTAGGCGTTGTAGAAGCCGTCCACGTTGTTGTAGCTGTAATCGCTCGGTCCCACATCGTTGATGCCGCCGTTGCTGCTCAGGTGCTTGAAGTGGAGGCCGTAACTGTTCTTGCGCTCCCGTATCTGGTCATAGTACAGCTCGATCAACGGTGTGGTGTACAGACCGAAGCCTGCTTTGATGAAGCCCTTGTACAACCGCTGTTGCGCGCTCTGCACGCTCAGCTTCGCGGCTTCGATGCTGTCCACGCGCGCGGCTACTTCGGCCTTCACCGGCAGCATGCGGTAGTCCATCGGCCGCTCGGGCAGGATGGTATCTATCGACTCCGGGCGCAGATCGATCTTGTGCACATCGGCGATCACCGGATTGTAGATGCCGTGGATGTAGTACTCGCCACCGGGCGTGTTGCCACCGGTCTGCGCTTGGGCCACGAAGAAGGCGGAAGTGAACGTGACGAACGCGAGGAGGTACTTGTTCATGCTGCTCACTTGTTGTTGCCTCCCGGCATTTGGATCTCCTGCTGCTCCTGCGGTGTCTGGCCACCGGGTTGCACTTCGCTCTGGTTGATGATGGCCAATCGACGTCGAGCTTCCTCCACCAGTTCGGGTTCATCGCAGTGATCGATCACGCTCTGCAGGGTGGTCTTGGCCTGGAAGCGATCATCCAGTTGCACGTAGACATCCCCGAGCAGGATGAAGCCCTTGGCCTTCCAGTGGTCGTAGCTGGGGAACTTCTTGGCCAGATCGAACACTTCCGTTTCGGCGTCGCGGTACTTCTTCTGCAGGTGGCGGATGTACGCCATGTTGTACTTCGCCTCCGCTCCGGTTGCGTTCTTGCTGTCCTTGGCCACGGCTTTCAACTTCGTATACGCCCCGTCCAGTTCGTTGCGTGCGAGCATTCCCAAGCCTGCGACCAGTCCTGCTTCGAGCTTCAGTTCGCCATTGGCGTCCGAATTCTTCAGCACTTTGTCTGCTGCCTTGCCGGCATCATCCGTGCGATCGAGCTCCTTCAGGCAGCGCATCTGCCCCACTTGCGCTGCGAGCACGTTCTGCGGCGTGGCGGCTTTCGTTTCCAGTTGGGCGAAGTAGGCGAGCGCTCCTTCCCATCTCTTGTCACGGTAAAGGATGTCACTGGCCGCATAGAGCGAAGCTTCCATGAACTGGCTGGCATCCTTGGCGATCACCTGCTCGAACTTGGGCAAGGCCTCCGCGTTCTTCTTCGCGCGATACTGGCAATCCGCACTGTAGAACAATGCGTTGAGCGAGAACGCCCCGTTCGGGTACTTCGCAAGGTAATCCGCGAAGGCGCCCACGGCCTGATCGCACTTCTCAGCGAAGTACAACTGTTCCGCGCTGCGGTAGTACTTCTCGTCCAGATCGAGCGATGAAGGATCCACGAAGGACAGGCTCTTCACATAGGCTTCGTATTCCGCGACGCGACCCTGTTCCACATAGATGCTCTCCAGTCCAGCGAGCGCTTCACGGCTGCCATCCACCGTGGGATACTTGGTCACCACGGCCTTGAACTCCTCGATCGACCTATCGGTCTGCCCTTGGCGCTTGTGGATGAGCGCGCTTTGCAGCATGCTCTGGCGAACGTGCGGGCAGTTCGGGTGCTGATGGATCACCTGCTTGTAGTACTTCAACGCTTCGTTGTCCTTCTCCAGATTGATGTAGGTCTCGCCCAACTGGAACTTGGCGTCGGCAGCGTACTGGCTGTTGGGCTTCTCGTCCAGCAGCTTCTTCAACGTGGCGATCTTGGCATCGCTCTGCTTCTCCAGTCCCTGGCAAACGCCCTTCTGGAACATCGCATAGTCCCGGTCCTTGGTTCCAGCGGCGATGGCCTTGTCGTACCAGGTGATCGCGGTCGTCTCGTCCTTGTTCACGAAGTAGCAGTCGCCGATGCGCAGCATGGCATCCGCGCGCTGGTCCTTAGGCGCACCGGTCACATCAACGAAACGTCGCAGCGCCGTAGCCGCTTCATCGTACTGCTTCAGTTTGAAGTAGCAGTAACCCATGCTGTAGCTGGACTGCTCGTAGAGATCCGTAGCGAAGGAACCGCTGCTGTTCCGCAGGTCGTCGTACTTACGCAGCGCTGCCTCATACTCCTCCAAGGCATACCGGCTCTCAGCCATCCAGAAGTGCGCTTTCGCATTGGTGGTCTTGTCCACCGGGAATTTCAGTGCCTTGTCGAAGAAGGTGACCGCTTCCTTGTACTTGTGCCCTTCGTAGAGTTCCACGCCTCGGTTGAACGCCAGATCCTCGTACACCTCCTGCAACTTCAGGTCCTTGCTCTTGATCGCGTCCAACGCTTCGAGCGCAGCCTCGTAGTTGTGCGTCTTCAGGAACACGTTCAACAGGAACTGCTGCGCTTCATCGTGCCGCGGTGAGTTCGGGTAGGCCTTCAGGTAATCACGCAGTGCGATGATCGCCTCATTGTAGGGGTCGAAGCTGAGCTCGTAAGCGAGCTTGGCATAGTTGAAGAGCGCATCCTCGGTCACGCGTGTGTCCTTGCCGATGTCATAGGCTCGTTTGAACGCGTTGCGGGCGTAGTTCTTCTCGTTCAGGTGCAGATAGCAGTCCGCCATGTGGTAAGCAGCGAGCTGCGCCAGGCTGTCCTCGGCGGGGTGGTTCGCAGGACTGGCCACCAGGTTGAACTGGTCCAGTGCACGCTTGTACTCCCCGTTCTGGTAGAACACGTAACCGGCGATGTAGCGATCCCCGCGTTCCACACCGGTGCGTTGGATGCTCTTCTCCAGATAGGGCTGCGCCTCCTTGTACTGGCCGGTGCGGTAGTAGGCCTCCCCCGCCAGGCGATTGATATCGCCTGTGCGTTTCGCTCCATCGGGATCAGCGAGCAAGGGCTTGGTGTATTCCAGCAACGCATTGTAGTCGCCTTTGAGGAACTGGATCTGTGCGATGTAGTAAGGAACGAGACGGCCGAACGCCTCGTCGCTCTTCAGCTTCTGGAAACCGGCCAGTGCCGCTTCGTAGTTGCGGCGGGTGTAGTTGATGTGCGCCGTGTAGTAGGTGGCCGGCGCGGCGTACAGGCTCGTGCCGTCCTTCACCTTGCTGAACGCGGCGAGCGACTGGTCGATCTTCCCGTCCTGGAACAGAGCATACCCGCGCTTGAAATTGAACTCATCGGCATCCGCGGCACCGAGGCCGATAGGATCCACCTTGGCCGCATAGGCGAGCGCGTCGCTCCAGTCCTTCTGGTTGAAATAGTGGCGGAAGAGTTCCAGGTTGACAGCGGCCACGTGGAAGCTCTCCGGATGACGGTCGATGAAGCCGAGCAAACGATGGCTCGCATCATCGTGGAAGAGGCGGACGGCAGATAGCGCCGCATAGAACTCCGCCTCGGTGCGCGTTATGTCGTACGGGTCGCGGATGCGCTCCATAACGCCCTCGCACTCGTACTGCGCTGCGGAGTATTTCGCCATGTCGAACAGCTCCTGCGCGTGCACCAGATCGGCATTGGGCTGCTCGAAATGGGCGGGACGCTGCGCGAACGCGACCGAGCCCGTGAAGCACAGGAGAAGAAGGCTTGCGGGACGGGCGCGCATGGTGTGCCTGAGATACATCATCAAGGGATCAAAGTTGACGGGAGCCATCGCGGGGCTTCGCGCGCGCACGACGCACTTATCCACGCGGAGGTGTTGGCCCGGGGAGCCACCTTCGTGCCATGCCCTTCCACCGGCCGACACACTTTTGAACGCGCCCCGCCCCTCTCTCATTTTCCATCGAGCGAAAATGTCCGCCAACAGCCCCATCATCGAACTGCACGACGCCAGGATCTTCCAGCAGGAGAACCTGATCCTGAACAACGTGGACCTTACCGTGCACAAGGGCGAATTCATCTACCTCATCGGGCGCACCGGCAGCGGCAAGAGCAGCCTGATGCGCACCCTCTACGGCGACATCCACCTGAATGATGGGGAAGGAAGCGTGTGCGGCTTCGACCTGCGGAAGCTCAAGCGCAAGGAAGTGCCCTACCTGCGCCGAAAGCTGGGCATCGTGTTCCAGGACTTCCAATTGCTTTCGGACCGCAGCGTTAACGAGAACCTGGTGTTCGTGATGAAGAGCACCGGTTGGAAGGACAGCAAGGCCATTGACCGACGCGTTCAGGAGGTGCTGGAACAGGTGGGACTCGGCAACAAAGGCTACAAGATGCCGCATGAGCTCAGTGGAGGCGAACAACAGCGCGTGAGCATCGCCCGTGCCCTGGTGAACCATCCGGAGCTGATCCTGGCCGATGAACCCACAGGAAACCTTGATCCGGAAACGACCGAAGAGATCCTCGACCTGCTCTACCGCATCAGCCAGACGGGTAGCAGCGTGATCATGGCCACGCACGATTACACGCACATGAAGAAGCTGAGCGCGCGCGTGGTGCGTTGCCAGGAAGGGAAATTGCTGGAGCTGAGCGCCGCTGCCGCGATCTGATCCTACCGCAGCAGTTTCGCGATCGCTTCCGCGTTCCGCCGGTTGCTGAAGCGCGCCTCCAGCACGGCCGTGCGCTTCTCGATCATGGCACCTCCGCAATGCTGTGCCATGCACGCTTGGATCATGAGGCGCAGGCGTACGGGGTCATCGTGCACATGGCAAAGCTCCTCGAGCCCTGTGTCCTTCACCATGGGCGTATTGCACACCACATGGCGGCCACTGAACAGCGCCAACAACAACTTCAACTTGATCCCCGTGGCTTGGAAGGTGGGCAGCACGTTCACCTGGGCGGTGCGCACCAGCTCGGCGATCTCCGCTGTCGGTATGTCCTCGCGCAGCTTCACGTTGTTCGCCTTGGCCACCGCGTTGCGCAGTTCACTGCTCGCGCCGCTTCCTGCGATCACCAACGGGATGGGCAGGCCCTTGAACACTTCGCGCACCAGCCACAACGCGGCCTGATCGTTCTCCGGCACACTGAGCGCGCCGTGGTACAGGCAGAAATCGCCGAGGCCGTCCGGCACCTCCACGCGTTGGGAGGGATGGAAGGCAGGCACATGCCTCACGCCACGGAAGTGTGAAGTGAAATAGCGTTGATCGTTCGGTGAGATGGTCAAGATGTGGTCCGCCTCACTGAGCACTGGCTCATACTTCTTCAGTTTCTTCGCCTCATTGGTGAAGTACGTGCGCTTGAATGCACCCCGCTCGGCCTTCGCGAGCGCCTCGTAATAGTCGTGCTCCACATTGTGCGTGCGCACGAAGCGCTTGCGCTGGCTCAGGCGTTGATCACCCAGATGATAGCAGGAATGAAGCCCCTCGAAGAGGATGGGGTGATCGTCCTCCATCAGGCGCTCCACCATCTCATCGCTGCGGCGGCTTACCACCACGTATGGAAGGCTGTTCAAGAGCAGGTGCTTGCCGGTGTGCCGCTCGTAATAGTGTACGGACTCGCACACTTCCCCCAGTTCCGCGGCTTGTCCCCTGCCGTACTCGAAGCAATGCAGATGAACACGCACACCGATCTCGTGCAGCGCCTTCACCTTGTAGAACACATCGATCACGCCCCCGTAGTTGGCGGGCCATGGCACATCGAAGCTGACGATATGTAGGTGGCGGGGCGTCAAGCGTTCCTCAACACCGCGAGCAGCTTCTCCTTCTCCACCTCACCATCCAGTTCGCGGGCCGCGAATGTAGCGTTGGCGCGGTAGCGGGCAGCTTGATCACGGTCCGCGAAGAAGGCGCGCACCGCAGAGGCTATGGCCTCCGGTGTCGGGTGCGTGATCACGATGCCCGCGTCGTACTTCCGCACGATGCCCGCCACTTCAGGAAGATCGGTCGCCAGCACGGGCACGCCTGCGTTGAAGTAGTCGAAAAGCTTGTTGGGCAGGCTGAAGCGGTAGTTCAGGTTGGTGTCCTTGTCCAGCGTAAGCCCGAGATCAGCGTTGCGCGTGAAGTCCATCATGCGTTCGTAAGGCATGCGCCCCATCAACCGCACACGATCATCGAGCCGGTGCTCCTTGATAAGCCCTTCCAGAACGGGCCACGCATCACCGCTGCCAATGATGAGCAGCACATGATCGGGCAGGTCCTTCATCGCCAGCACGGCTTCCTCCGCTCCTCGCTGGATGTTGATGCCCGCACCTTGCAGGATCAGCACTCCCTTGTTCGATGGCAGGCCAAGCGAGTCACGGCTCGGCATCGGCCCCAGCGCGCGCTGCATCGGGATGTTGCGCACCACATGAACAACACGCCCAGCGGCACCAAGTGACGGATAACGATCCTGGTAGGCCCTTGCGATGCTCTCGTTCACGGTGATGATGGTGCGCAGCTTCGGGAAGATCCACCGCTCGAGGGTGAGCCAGATGCGGCGCACCACGGACCGTGCGACCAGTTCAGGCACCTCGGTGTAGTACTCGTGCGTGTCATAGACCAAGCGCCGGCCGCCCTTCGCGAGGAAATTCGCGAGCAGGGTATCCAGATCGTTCGCTACGAGCAACTGCGCACGACGGAACAACAGGAAAAAGAAAAGCCGCAGGTTATGCTCCGCATAGAAAAGCGGCCCCTTGTTGAAGAGCAGACGCATGCGGTGCGTGCGGTACGGCCGGTCCAGCTCCGGACTCTGCGGAAGCTTCCGTCCCACGAGCAACACGGCATAGCCCAGTTCCTGCAAAACGATGCAGGTGCGGTGTACGCGGTTGTCGGTGACCAGGTCATTGGTCACACTGACAATGGCGCGTGGACGCTTTGCGGGCATGCGGCGAAGTAAGGAAGTACGGATCGCACAAGACCCGGTGGCTGTTGCGCCACCGTGTCTGCTCTGCGAACAAATAGTTTACCGCTCACCCGCACGTTGCGCAGCCAAAGGCTGCCCCCTTGCTGCACTTGTTGAAGGTTGAAGCCAAGGTTGGTGTTCGCATCCGTTACGTACAGTCTGCCCCATTGGTGACTGGCATCACTGCTGCTGCGATACATCCGCCAGAACTGCTGCTCGTCCACATCGCCACGCGTTTCGAAGGTGTTGTTCTGGATGGCTTGCGCAGGGAAGGGAACAGCGAACTGGTCGGCGCGTACCTGGAAAAGCGCATTACCGACAGCGGCATTGCCGACGGTTGCGCCAATAGGTATGGCAGGATTTCCTCCGTTGGCCTGTAGGAAACTCTGTCCTCCAGGATTCGCTGTCCATTGGTTCTGCGCATGGAGCGCTTGAGCAAGCAGGAACGACCTGCAACCAGCTTCCACATATTCCTGGCTTTCATCGTCTTTGGGGTTAACGTGTGAGATGCAAGAGTTTCAGCGGCGCCAACACTGTACGCTGGGGCGCGCAAACCAGTGAGAAGATCCCTGCAGGAAAGGGAGACAGGTCAATGCGTAACGTGTTTTGCCCTTCTGGCCATCGGCCGCTCATCACAACCCGACCTGACCCATCGATCAGCTGCACCGTGCCAGGATAACCCATGGGGTTTTGCATGCTCACATAGGCCACCTCACCCTGATACCGTACCTGTATACTGTTCTTTGAGCCTTCTGGAAAGCCATCCCAAGCAGCGCAGTAGTAGGGGTTGTAAGACACACAGACTTGATCGATGAAGGCATAGGCGGCGGGCAAAATGCCCACCGTATCAAACTCCTCGGGGAAACTCAATGAATCAGGAAAGAAATTGGCGATCACCAACCAGGAGTAGGCCGAGTCAGGTACATACTGCCCCGCTACCGTAGTCCAGGTCGCGGTATCACCAAGTACGCCTTGTGAAGCGAGGGCCACCTGTCCGGTGAAGGTCAATTCGTAAAAGGAAACGGGACTAGGCAGCGTATTGAAGAAGCGCATGTCAGGTCCCTTCGCTTTGTAACGGGCTGAAGCACCATCCCATGAGCCGAACCCGCCAGGGGATAATCGCATGGACAAGTAAACCGGCACTCCCGGTTGCAGCGGTTCAGTCAATTGCACGGCGATGTCCTCTCGGTACCAGCCGCCCGATTGATAGGTAGCCAGCCCCATGTAAGCCTCTCCGTCAGCTGGTGCTTGATAACCCAAGTTGTTGTAAGGAACCGAGCAGACGATACCGCCAGCGCACCCATTGAAGTAGTCAGCAGACTGACTGAAAGGGCTTGTCCACCCTACCACGGAGGCCCATTGTCCAAACGAATACGGACATGACGTGTGTTCCTCGAACGAGCCATTGGGCACGAGGTTTTGCGCAAAAACCGGGGCCTCAGGCGCGAATACCATAACGGCCAAGGCGAGGATCGTCGTCTTCATGGCATGTCTTATTTGCCGTGAAGGTCGGCCATGGAGTACAGAGTTGGGCGCCCGGTGGTCATATGCCCCAGCAACTGAACGCGTATACCTAATCCAGCGACACGACGTGGCCAGTTCACGAGAAGGCCAGCTAGCGTAGAGAGAGAGAGAGAGAGCACGGCTTCGCCGGGCGGTCCGTCCACAGGTGGATCGAATCGTCAAGCTGGAGAGGTATGCAACCAGACTTCAGCATGACAGAACGAACCTAAGCGAAAGTGAAATGCGAATTGTCATCCGCGCGCTGCTTTCTTTTTCAACCGCCAGTGAACAGGTTTTGCACCTACAGAGCGGACTTCGCACCTTGCGCGCTCATGACCATCACCCGCAACGCTGACCTTTCAACGCTGAACACCTTCGGTGTGGCCGCGCGTGCAACGGCCTTCGCCCGCTTCACTTCGGCGGATGAGCTCCGTGCATTGATCGCACATCCGGACCTGCAAGGCCTCCCCCGCTTGATCCTGGGTGGCGGCAGCAACGTGCTCTTCACGCGCGATTGGCCCGGTGTGGTGCTGCTGAACGATATGCGCGGCATCGAACGCATCGGAGAAACGGAGGAGCATGTCATCGTTCGGGCAGGTGCTGGCGAACGTTGGCACGACCTGGTATTGTTCGCTGTGGAGCACGGCTGGGGCGGCATCGAGAACATGTCCTTGATCCCGGGCCGCGTAGGTGCCGGGCCCATGCAGAACATCGGTGCGTACGGCGTGGAGTTGAAAGACACGTTCGATCACCTGGAAGCGTTGCGCATCGCGGATGGCACCCTGCATCGCTTCGATGCTACCGCCTGCCGCTTCGGCTACCGTGAGAGCTTCTTCAAGCGCGAAGGCCGCGACCAGTACGTGATCCTTTCCGTTGCGCTGAGGTTGACCAAGCACCCGAAAGCGAACGTGGGATATGGCAGCCTGAAAAGCGAACTGGACAAACGAGGCATCACCATACCCACGATCAAGGACGTCAGCGACGCGGTGATCGCCATCCGCAGCAGCAAACTACCGGACCCGAAGGCGCTCGGCAACGCGGGCAGCTTCTTCAAGAACCCGGTGGTGCCCACTGCGGTAGCAGAAGGACTGAAACCCATCCTGCCCGACCTCGTGACCTTCCCTTCCGATGCCGGCCACGTGAAGCTCGCCGCTGGACAGCTCATCGAGAAAGCCGGTTGGAAAGGCCAGCGCGTGGGAGCGGCGGGTGTTCACAAGGACCAAGCGTTGGTGCTGGTGAACCACGGTGGGGCTACCGGCCAGGAGATCTTCGACCTCAGCACCCGCATCCTGGAAAGCGTCAAGGAGAAGTTCGGCGTGGACCTCGAGCGCGAGGTGAACATCATTTGAGGTCGCTCATTGCTCCGGAAGAAGGGCATCCTCGAAATCTCCGCATCTCCACGTGATGCGATCCACAGCATCATAAGCTGACGCCAGCAGGTAGGAACGTGCGGTAACGTTCGCTGAGTACAGGACGATGAAGCGCGCCTTCCCCATCTTCGCGAACCCAAAACCGTTGCCCATGTTGCGCAAGTCGTTGTTCTGCTTCTTCGTTGGCGTCGCGATCACCTCGGTCGCTCAAGAGAAGCTGAAAGAGTTCACGCTGAAGGATGCGATCACCAAGGCGTATTCGGACTACCGGCCAGAACACCTGGACGGGCTGCAATGGATCCCGGAGACGGATACCTGGTGCCAGGTGAAGAACAACACGTTGTGGCGTGGCGGCATTGGAAAAGCAGCCGATGTACCCATCGTCACCCTCGCGGAACTGAACGCTACGCTCCCTACCAGCGATGCGCTGAAGGGCATTCCATCGATCACTTGGAAAGGTCCTGATCGTTTCTACTTCGAGAGCAACGGGCATGAGTACTTCTACGATGTGCCGAAACGAAGCTCAGTACATCAGTTCGATCTGCCCGAAGGCGCGGAAAGGGAAGACCACGATGAGAACTATGACCACGAAGCGTTCACCTTGGGTGAGAACCTGCTGATCACCGGCACTGGCATGAACCAGCCCATACAGGTAACGAGCGATGGAACGGATGGCATCGTCAATGGCCGCAGCGTACACCGCGAGGAATACGGCATCACCAAGGGCACCTTCTGGAACGACCAAGGTGACAAGCTGGCCTTCTACCGGATGGACGAAAGCATGGTGACGCCTTACCAACTGGAGGACATCACCACATTGCCGAGCACGTTCAAGAAGATCCGCTACCCCATGGCGGGCCAGACCAGCCACCAGGTGAAACTGGGCGTCTATGACCTGAAGACGAAGCGCACCGTTTTCATGAAGACCACAGGAGCGCTCGATGATTACCTCACCAACATCTCTTGGGACCGCTCAGGCAAGTATGTCTTCATCATCCATTTGAACCGTGCCACGGACCATCTCCGCGTGGTGCAGTATGATGCTTCCACCGGAGAGGCGGTGAAGACCTTGATCGAGGAGGAGGACAAGAAGTGGCTGGAGCCGCTGCACCCCTTGCTCTTCCTGAAGAAAACGCCGTCCCGCTACATCTACAGGACGCAGAAGGACGGATGGCCGCACCTCTACCTCTATGACCTGAACAAGGGCCTTGTGAAGCAATTGACGTCCGGCAACCAGGTGGTGAAGAACATCCTCGGTTTCGATGCAGCGGAGAAAGTGGTGTTCGTGGAAGGCACCGACCTCATCGATGCGCAGAACCCACGGGGCGCGATGGACACGCACATCTACCGGGTGGAACTGGCCTCTGGACGGAGCACACGTCTGACGAAAGAAGCGGGCGTACACAGTGGGCAGGTGAGCACGGACGGGCGGTACATCATCGATCAATGGAGCAGTCTGACCGTTCCGGGGCGCACCGCGATCCTCGACGCGAAAACCGGCGCTGTGTTGCGTGAGCTGGTGAACAGCAAGGACCCACTGGCAGGTATGAATGTGGGCACGGTGGAATTCGCTACGATCAATGGTGAGAGCGGAGACAAGCTGAACGCGCGCATCATCAAGCCACGCGGTTTCGATCCGTCAAAGAAGTATCCGGTGCTCGTCTACCTGTACAACGGCCCGCATGTGCAACTGGTCACGAACTCCTTCCTTGGTGGTGCCTCGCTGTGGATGCTCCATGCTGCCCAACGCGGCTACATCGTTTTCACGGTGGATGGTCACGGGAGCGGCGAACGCGGCCGCGACTTCGAGCAGGTGATCCATCGCCAGTTGGGGGTGGTGGAAACGAAGGACCAGCTGGATGGGGTGGAGTACCTGAAGTCGCTCCCCTATGTTGATGCGTCGAGGATGGCGGTGCACGGCTGGAGCTTCGGCGGCCACATGACCACGGCATTGATGCTGCGCTCACCAGAAACGTTCAAAGTGGGTGTTGCTGGCGGCCCGGTAATGGATTGGCGCATGTATGAGGTGATGTATACCGAACGCTACATGGACACGCCTGCCGAGAACCCCGAGGGCTATGCCCGGACCGCCCACACGGACAAGGCCAAGGAGTTGAAAGGAAAACTGCTGTTGATCCATGGGGGGATCGATGACACGGTGCTTCCAGAGCACAGCTTCAAGTTCTTGAAGAACGCGGTGGACAACAACGTGCAATTGGATTTCTTCGAGTATCCCGGCCATCCGCACAACGTTCGCGGTCGTGACAGGGTGCATCTCTACACCAAGGTGCTGGACTACATCGACAATGTGATCCATCCTGTTCCTTGAGCCACGGGATCCCTAGGACAACGAGCAGGTTGCGGACAGGGAACACGGTTGTGACCTAGCTTTCCCCTCAAACCTCCACCCATGATCAGGAACCTTACGCCGTTCGTCACCCTCCTACCCATCCTTTGCACGGCACAGATCACTGTTGAAGTGGAAGCTGGCGGCAGCACGCTCCCCGGTGCCGACGATCCGTACTATTCTCCTGCGGACGTGACCATTCATGTCGGCGATGCCGTCCATTGGACCGCGGTCAGCGGCTCACATAATGTGTATGGCATGCACGACGATTTCCCGGACAATCCGGAAGAATTCAGTTCGGGCGAGCCGAGCTCTGACCTGGACTACACGAGGACCTTCACCATACCCGGGTTCTACATGTACCACTGCACCCAGCAGGGTCATTCCGCGACGCAGCATGGCACCATTACCGTCCTATTGAGCGAAAGCGTGCAGGAGCATACGGACATGGGGAAACTCGTGATGTTCCCGGTACCAGCGAACGGACACATGACGGTCCAGTTGGATGGCACGCAGCTGCAACGCGCGGAAGTGATGGCGATGGATGGCAGGATGATGCGTGCACAGAACCTCCGTGCTGGCGCTGTGAACACCATCGAACTGGAAGGCCTGGCCAGCGGGCGTTACCTGTTGCGCATGTTCGACCTGAAAGGTGGCGTGCTGGTGCACCCGTTCATGAAGAACTGATCAACGGTCGAGCTTCACGACGCGTAGGTTCGTGCGCTGAGCCCCATCACTCACACGCACCAGGAAGGTACCTGCCTCCAGTGCGCTCAGGTCCAAGTCCAGCGAGCGGACACTGTAAGCACCGCGCTCCTGTTTAGCGAGCACGACGCGACCGGTGGCATCGATCACCTCCGCTTGCACCGCACCGTAGGCGCCGGGCAAGCGCAAACGGACTTGCCCCCGGGTCGGGTTCGGAAAAGCCGAAAGCGACTCGTCGGTCCGGTCCAACGTGTTCACGAATGCATTCGTCTCGTAGGGTATGGCCAGGGATGCGGCCGTTCCTATACCGAGCTTGGTAAGGTCCGACCAATACTCCTGATCCATGTATTGAAGCAGGTCGGTGCTGGTATGATAATGCGGGTTGCCGTCCAACTCGAAGTTCTCGATGATCAGAATGGCACCGTAGCCTTCCTGCCAGAACGACTGATGATCGCTGTAGGTGGCACCCGGGTTCTGAACGGTGATGGGAAGGTCGATGCCATAGGTGGCGTTCACCATGAGCGCCGTGTCCTTGATGGCGATACTGTTCGCGATGGGCTTCGTGTGCACCTTCATGCTGCGGTCCCCATTGCTGTCATATGCGATGGCATCCATGTTCACCACGGCGATGATCGTGTCGTCATTGGCGGCTGAGACACCAGCGTAGAAGTGGCTGCCCAAAAGGCCTTGCTCCTCCTTGTCCCACGTGGCAAAGCAGATCGTGTTCTCGAAGGCGTAAGGTTCAAGAACGCGCATCGCTTCGAGCACGCTCACGGTGCCGCTGCCATCGTCGTCCGCCGCCGGTGCTGCAACGGGTCCTCCTGGCATCGCATCGTAATGTCCGCAGATCACGACTTTCCGTCCTGGATGCGTGACGCCGTATTTGTAGGCGAACACGTTCAGTCCCGTGGTGTTGAAGACCTGCGTGAAGACATCGCCACCCAAGGAGGTCATACGCTGTTGCAACCATTGACCTGCGATCGGATTCCCCGGCTGGTTGTCATTTCGGGAGACGATGTACTCCTCTCCATTGCCCACGTTCACCGGTATTTCACCGGTCAGTTGCTGAAGATCCTTCACCAAGGAATCGATACTGACCGCATCGACCACGGCCTGAATGACGGGGTTCTGCGCTCGGATGAAAGCGGTGGAAAAGGACAGCACCAGCAACAGTAGGGAACGAAGCTTCATGCCTGCTAAAGTAGCTGCCGTGAAGCGCAGTGGCCGTCAGAAGCGTGTCGCGGCAGCAGCGAGTTCAGGAGCGCCATTCGGGTCAACTGACGAGCCCTCATTTTCATCTCCACTCCACTTCGCTCGCATACGTGCGCGGCTCAGGTGCTCCGTTCCGTTGTACGCGATGATGAAAAAGGACAAGGCCAGGAACGCCAGCACGAAGCCGATCATGAAATAGGGCGGCTTGCCGGGCACAGGGAGCATGGGCGCAACGAGGAACGCACAATTGCTGAAGATCTGCATGATGAGCAGCACGGTACCGCTGCGTGTGGTGTTGTAGGCCCAAGTGAGCAGCACGGACAAGCTGAACATGGAGATGATGAAGGCGAACCAGGGAATGCCATCGGGAACGCCTTCGCCGAGCAACATCATCATCAGGTACCAAAGGCTCCACGCGATGCCAACCACCGCGCTGCTGAAGAAAGCCGACCGCTTCTCCTGAAGGCGGGTCACGCAGAAGCGGATCCAAGACGTTTCCTCCACCACCGCGATGCCGACAACGAAAGCCGCGGTATGAAGAAGGTTCGGGACGGCGTCAGCGTTCACGAGCGGCGGCATGACGTCCAGGCCGAGCGCCACCACAGCGAAGATCCCGATGTAACCCAGCACGAACTTCCACGTGAAGGCGAGCGCGTACCACTTCGCATCCACACGCCAGTGGAGAAAGGAGCCGAACAACTTCTTCAACCCTGTCCAGCCATCGAGCATTAAGGTGAACAGCATGGCCAACCCCAGCGGAAAGAAGACCCGCAGCCTGAAGATCATGTGAGCCGCTCGCGCACCGGCTGAGTCGCTGTGCATGCGCTCTCCGTCAGGCATCAACGTCCAAGCGACGAGCACGATGCCGAGCTGGGCAAGCAAGGTGGCCGCGATGAAACTGGCCACAGGGTAACGTTTGAGAACAGCGGTCATGAAGGCCGCTCGCTCACCAGTTTCACGGTGGGTTCAATGGAAGGCCACTACGCGCTGGGAGAGCGAGCGGTCCTTCGTACGGAACACCACGAGGTAGGTTCCATCAATGGGCAACGGGAGACGCAGGCCATTGACCAAGCCTCTCTCCTGCTGCAGAATGCGCCGACCGCCCGCATCGAAGACCTCCACGCTCAGAACACGTGCATCCAGGCCGGTGATCCGAAGGATGCCATCACGAACAGGGTTCGGTGCGATGTGCACACCAAGTTCGTCGAGGTCGTCCACAGCCACGCTCAGGTCGTCATATTCGTTCTCCGCGACCAGGAACGGGGTGTTGTCGGTGCTTTCGTACATCGTACGGAACGTATCGATGGGTGCGCTGTGCATGCCGAACATCTCATCCATGTACTTCGGTGGCGCGCTCTGGTACCACACGCGAGCGGTGATGTGGATGAGACCGATGTAGCCGGCCATGGGTATATGATAATGCACGATATCCGAACCACTCCCCTCCACACCGAGCGCATCGTGATTGAAATCGATGTCCGAGACAGGAACGTTGGCGATCGTGCTCGTATCGTAGCTGTAGTGCTGCGTGCTGAAAAGTTCGGGCACCAGTCGGTTGTCCTTCAGTTTGGTTGCGGCGCGCTCAAGCACGGTGGTCTTGTCACCGTTCACGTCCGCCATCACCATCTCGTAGATCTGCGCCTGATCGGGCTGGGAGATAACATCGTAATGGGGTTCCCAGGACGCATCATGTCCGATCACCTCATTTGCGGCGTTATAGCCCCCACTGCGGAACAGCGTGTCGCCGTCAGCGTTGGTGACCACGAGTTCCACCCAAGCACGTCTGGCCGGATAGCCACTGGGGAACTTGTGGCCGGCGAGGTTGGTCAGCTTCACGCCGATGTATGCCGTATCAGCATCGCGCTGCTCGGTGAACTGCTCCAGTACCATACCGGACCGAAGCATGCGTTCCGTGCGGGCAATGGTGCTGTCGAAATGCGTCTCTGTTGCCGAAAGGTCGAGCGGTTCGATGTTGTTCTTGAGCAGACCGAGCATGAAGCGGTTGGCGCCCGCGAACTCATGCAGACCGAACGGTGAACGGTGCTGCAGGAACAGGTAGTTGGCCGAGATCCGCACGGGGTCATCGATGCGTGGCACATGGCAGCCTTGGCAGGTGATCCCCTCGTTCTGATGCTCCTTCACGTTGAAGATGGAATTCAACCACTCGTGATAGGTGGCCTGTTCGAAGAACACCTGACCCGTTGACTGTCCATTGAGGTCAGCGGTCTCCGTGACCAAGGTGTGGCAGCCGGCGCAAAGACCCGCGTCGTTGATGTGCGCGCCATACAGCGGCTGGTAACCGACGAACGCGGCCATGGGTGCACCGAAGATCGGATTGGGGTCGTCCACGCTTCCATAGGGACCGTAAAGTGGGTGACCTATGGTGTCGAACTTCAGATTCCCCGAAAAGTGCAGGCCGATGCTGTCCGCACTCTGGATATGGCACGGCGTGCAGCTCACGCCATCCTGCCCTACCGGGTCGAAATCCAATTGACTGATGGAATAGGGCCCCATGCCGGTAAGGTGATTGTTGTGTCGGCCGCCCGGAGCATGACAACTCGTGCATTTGTCCTCCAGCGCTACCTGGTGCCCCGGATTCACGAGCACCTCATGACTCACCTTGGCACGCCAGAAGGGATCCTTCGCTGAGTTCGCCATCATGGTGCTGCGCCAGCTGTCCACCACGTTCACATCCACCCCGCCGTTCAGCGTGATCATGGCCGCCGCCTGTGGGTCATGGCCGTGACAACCTTCACAGGCCGCACTGGTCTTGAAGTACTCGTTCTGCCCTACCGGCAGTCCTGTGCCGCGAGCGAACGCTTCCAGCTCTTCCTGGGAATGGAAGCGCTGGCTGATCGGGGCGACACCATCGCTCCAAGCGACGAACAATGCTACCGTGCCCAGTAGCAGGATCACGGTAAGGAAACGGAACGGCAGTGTGGAACGAATGCTCATGTGCGCGAAGCTTGCCGCGCAAGATAAGTGGCCTCGGTGCCTAGGGAAATGCCCTTCGATAGGAAATGGTATCGGATCGTCAGCTGCCGCGCTGGCCACCCCGACGCACGGCTGCGGCCTTGGATCCACCGCTGGCCTTGGCACCACCCTTTTTGGCAGCGATATCAGCCTTGGTCTTGGATCCTTGCTCAGCGGACTTCTTCGCCTTGCCCTCTTTGCCCTTGTCTGCTTCTTCCTTCTTGGACTCCTCCTTCTTGGAAAGAAGGTCGGCCTTCAACAGTTGACCATACCAGAGGAAGAGCTTGCGCACATCACTTGCATAGATGCGCTCCTTGTCCGCGGTCGGAAGCGCTTCGGTCAATGCCTTCCAAAGTGTGGCATCGTCCGCCTTGGGGTCGGCCGAAGGCCCACCCTTGGACAGGTCGAACAACTTGGCCAGGACGTCCTTCAGCGGGACATCATCACCGGTGGTGAACATGCTGATGCTCTCCAGCTCGCTCACACGCACCGTAGCGGGTATGGGAATGCGCTTGCCGTCCTCGAGCGATTCGGCGATGATGGCTTGACGCCCTTGTGCGACCACGCGGAACAAACCGCTCTTACCGGTCACGGAAATGATCTTCGAAAGGTCCATGGTTGATGCTACGGGACAAACATAACCACGACCAAGCCAAGCGGACGGCCCGAATATCTTTGGCGCCCATGTCCCAAACGACCGGTCCGCGCACCTTGCTCATTACCGGTGGCGCCGGTTTTGTGGGCAGCAGCCTGGGTCTGCACCTGAAGCGGGGCTACCCGAACGACCGGGTGATCGCACTGGACAACCTGAAGCGCCGAGGCAGCGAACTGAACCTACCCCGGTTGAAGCAGGCGGGCATCGAGTTCGTACATGGCGATGTACGCTCACGAAGCGACCTGCGTGGTCTCCCGAAGATCGATGTCATGATCGAATGCAGCGCTGAGCCCGCCGTTCTTGCCGGCTACGGCGCAGGCGCTGACTATGTGACCGATACGAACCTGGTGGGCACCATGAATTGCCTGGAACTGGCGGCTCGCGACAAGAGCGACGTGCTGTTCCTGAGCACCAGCCGTATCTACCCCATCGAGCGCATCAACAAGGTGTGCGCTGAACAGGAGGATCGTTTCACGATACACGCAGGCCTTGAGCCCGGTGTGAGCGAGCGTGGGTTCAATGAGGACCTACCGCTGGATGGCGTTCGAACCCTCTACGGCGCCACGAAGCTGGCCAGCGAACTGATGCTGCATGAATACGCCCACATGCATGGTTTACGGTACGTCATTGACCGGTGCGGCGTGATCGCCGGGCCATGGCAGATGGGCAAGACCGATCAAGGATTCGTGTTGCTCTGGCTGGCGCGCCATCATTGGGGACTTCCGCTCGGCTACATTGGCTATGGCGGAGCAGGCAAGCAGGTGCGCGATGTGCTGCACGTGGATGATCTCTGCGACCTCGTCACCCTTCAGCTCGAACGCTTGGACGAAGTGAACGGGCGCACGTTCAATGTCGGCGGCGGCATGGGCAACGCACTGTCCTTGCGGGATTGCACCGAACTCTGCCAGCGCGTTACCGGGAAGCGCATCGATATGTCATCGGATCCGGTCACGCGCCCAGGGGACATCAAGCTGTATGCAACGGACAACAGGAGGGTCACGGCGGCCTTAGGGTGGCAACCCGAACGGAACGCGCTGCGCATCATGCAGGACAGTTTCACCTGGTTGAAGCAACACGAAGACCAACTGCGCGTCATCCTGGCGTGACATCGATCAAAGAAGAAGAGCACAGAATGAGCACGGTCATCATTACAGGTAGCGGCGGACTGATCGGAAGCGCGGCGGTGGAACACTTCGCCCCGCTGTTCGACAGGGTGATCGGCATCGACAACGACATGCGGGCCACCTTCTTCGGTCCGGAGGCAAGCACGCGTTGGAACGTGAACGACCTGAAAGGACATGTGGGCAACTATGAGCACCACGACCTGGACATCCGCGACGTATCCGGTCTGGAGCGCATTTTCAAGGACCATAGCAGCGACATCAAGCTGGTCGTGCATACGGCAGCGCAACCGAGCCATGACAAGGCCGCGCAGATCCCCTTCCTGGATTTCGAGGTGAACGCGAACGGCACGCTCAACCTGTTGGAGCTGACACGTCAGCATTGTCCCAAGGCCACGTTCATCTTCACCAGTACGAACAAGGTCTACGGCGACAACCCGAACTTCTTGCCGCTCATCGAACTGGAAACACGCTGGGAGGTGGACCCGTCACATCCTTATGCTGCGGAGGGGATCGATGAGCACATGAGCATTGACCAGACCAAGCATTCGCTCTTCGGTGCGAGCAAGGTGGCCGCCGATGTACTGGTGCAGGAATACGGTCGCTACTTCGACATGAACACGGGCATCTTCCGTGGTGGCTGCCTCACCGGTCCGCGCCACAGCGGTGCTCAGCTCCATGGGTTCCTCAGCTACCTGATGAAGTGTGCGATCACGGGTAAAGGCTATACCATATTCGGATACAAGGGCAAGCAGGTGCGCGACAACATCCACAGTGATGACCTGGTGCGGATGTTCCATGAGTTCCACAAGGCCCCGCGTCAAGCGGAGGTGTACAACGCTGGTGGTGGTCGCTTCGCCAACTGCTCCATGCAGGAGGCGATCGCGCTGTGCGAGGAGATCACCGGGAACAGGATGGACGTCACCTACTCCGACCAGGCACGCAGCGGCGACCACATCTGGTACGTGAGCGATACGCGCAAATTCCAGCAGCACTACCCTGGGTGGAAGTACCGGTACGACCTGCGTGAAACGCTCGTGCGGATCTTCGAGGAAATGACGGCGCGCGTCCACTGATCCCGTGGCTTATGAAGCTGAGTGTGGTCATACCCGCGCACAACGAGGAGGGAAGTGTGGAGGCTACGGTGCGCACGCTTCATGAGGAATTGCGCAAGGAGAACATCCTACATGAACTGGTGGTGGTGAACGACCACAGCAAGGACGGCACCGGCGCCATCCTGCAACGGTTGAGCGAAGAAGTTCCCGAGTTGCGCGTGCTGAACAACGAAGGTCCCGGTGGCTTCGGCTATGCGGTGCGCTGGGGCCTTGAGCGCTTCACCGGTGATCGGGTGGCCGTCATGATGGCCGACCTGAGCGATTCACCGCAGGATCTTGTCCGCTTCTACCGCAAGATGGATGAAGGCTACGATTGCGTGTTCGGCTCACGATGGATCAAGGGCGGGGAGGTGATCGACTATCCCGGTCCCAAGAAGTGGATGAACCGTCTGGCCAACACCATCGTTCGCCTCACCTTCCGGTTGAAATACAACGACTGCACCAACGCCTTCAAGCTGTATTCCCGTGAGACGATGGAAGGCCTGAAGCCCTTCCTCTCCCCGCACTTCAACCTGACCCTGGAGTTGCCATTGAAAGCGATCGTGCGCGGCTACAGTTACGCCGTGCTGCCCAACAGTTGGCGCAACCGTAAGACCGGTGAGAGCAAGTTGAAGATCAAAGAGATGGGCAGCCGGTACTTCTTCATCATGATGTACTGCCTGATCGAGAAGTACTTCTCACGCGGGGATTTCCGGAAGCGAGCGCAATGAAGGAGGTGCTTCTCGCACTGTTGCGCTCACGGCGCGTTTATATGGCGCTCATCGCGCTGAACGTGATCGTCGGAGGTGCGCTTTGTTTGAACATCACGCTGCATCAGGGAACGGGTGCGGATGCGCACTCGTACCTGGCGTTGGCGAACGGCATCCTGCATGGCAACTATTCCATGTATTGGGATCAGCCCAATGCGTTCCCCGACACGTTCCGTGCTCCCGGCTATCCGGCCTACCTGGCTCTCTTCATCGCGATGTTCGGCTCATGGCGTTGGGCGGGGTTGGTCCAAGTGACCTTGTTCGTTCTCAGCATCCACTTGATGTTCCGGGTGATGGAGCGCTTCGGCTTCGGAACAGCTGCGCGGAACGTGTTCCTATTGTTGCTGCTCTCCTCCCAGAACGTGGTCATGTACGTGCCATTGGTGAACCCGGAAGTTCCCGCGCTGGCATGCCTTGTCATCATGACATTCCATGATCCGATCTATCGTAGGCCGCATTGGTTCACCGGGATCGCCATGGGACTTCTCGCTGGTTTCGTTTTCCAGTGCCGGCCCGTGTTCCTGTTGTTGCCCGTGGTCCGTCCTGTGCTTGACCTGCTTCTCTTCCGAAAGCGTATCGCATGGTCAACGAACATCACCATGCTCCTTGTGTTCGGTCTCACACTGCTTCCGTTCTCCTTGTGGAACAACCAGCATCATGGCGTGTTCCGTCCCACGCCGCTCGAGGGCGGAGGTGGTGTGTTCCACTTCGGATACTGGAGCGGCCGTATACCCGACTACCACCAGCATCGGTACTGGGGAAACTTCACCGCTGACGAGATGATCAGGTTCGTACCCGAGGATTCGGTTCCGCGGAACATCATCGCCTTCGAGAAGGAATGGGACAGCATCGATTCAGCACTGGCACCGTTCCTTACAGCGGCCGACACGCAGATGCTCGCACACTATCAGGAGTATGTGAACGAAAAGACCTTCAACGCCAGGTATACCTTGGAGCGTGAGCGCATCTTGAAGCGATTGACCATCGAACATTCACTGGAGCACCCGTGGTATACCCTTGCCTTCAAGTGTTATACGGCCGTTCGCCTCTGGGTCATCGGTATCGATCGGGGAGAATTCGTTGCAGCGTCGGCGCTAGGCAAGTTGAAGATGTCACTCCCCTTCCTGGTGACCTTCACGCAATTTGTGGTAGCTCTGCTTTGCATACCGATGGCGCTGAAGCGGCGCTGGCTGGACTGGCGTGAACTTTATCCCCTGCTGTGGATCGTTCTTTACGGCTGGCTCATCAGCATACCCTTCACCATCCAATCACGCTATACGGTTCCCTTGCGCTTCCACTTTTTCGTGTTGACAGCGATGGCCGTTGTTGCGCTCCTGGAGCGGAAGCGATATTCGCTCCACGAGCCCAAGCCGAGAGACTGATGGACCAGCAGACCGAGCGCCGCACCGAGCGATGGATCCTCGTCGCCTTCCTGGTGGTGCGTTTGGTCTTCATCGGCATCAGCGAAAAGCTCCACCTGGACCTCGATCGTGACAATGAGCGCTACGACCAACAAAGCACGGCCATCCTGCATGGTGACCTTGACCTGGAGACACCGCTGTTCATCACCTCGCCGTTCTACTCCTATTACCAAGCGCTGCACAAGATCCTCTTCGGCGAGCACTGGCGCTTTTCATTGGGCCTGGTCCAACTGCTACTAGCGAGCCTGTCAGGGGTCGTTCTTTATCGCATCGCCAGGCACTTGTTCGACCGACGGGTAGCGCTGATCAGCGCAGTGATCTATTGCGTGTTCCCTCTCACCTTGTTGTGGGTGAACACATTGGCGCAGGACATGCCCTTCCAACTGCACCTCATTTTCTTCATCTATTCCCTGTTCCTGATGATGGACCGGCGATCGTGGAGGTGGACGGTTCTTTCCGCCTCACTGTTCGCGCTCACCTTCCTGACCAAATCGCACATCCTGCTCTTCGCTCCGTTCATACCGGTCATTATCTGGCGCGGGATGAACGCCTACGGACGAACGCGCCTTGCTCACATCGCGGTCTTCGTTTCCGTGAGTTTCGTGTGGACGCTGCCTTACGGGTTATACAACCTGAAGAAGCATGACATGTACGTGTTGAGCAGTACAGGACAGGGCGGCCACTTCATCACGGGCCACAACGAGGATGTCTACACCTTCATCGTGCATCCACCACCCTTGGGATCTCCGGAGCATCGGCGCATCTTCAATATGGACTACACCATACTGCGCGAACTGGATGACACATTGAGAACCCTCTCGCACAAGGAAAAGCAACGACTGTACCTGCGTGAAGGTCTTCGCTGGTGCGAGGAGAATCCCGGAAAGTGTGCGGAATTGGCCGGTTTCGACCTCTACTACTTCCTGCTCCCGGGCGTGAACTACCATCACTACTCGCGCACGAACTGGCTCGCGATGTTCCTCTGCTCCCTGCCGCTCTATGCACTGGCCTACGTTGGCATCTTCCGCGCACTGAAACGCGATTTCCGCACGCATCAATGGATCCTCTGGCTGGTGGTGAGCATGATCCTGTTCAGTGTCGGATTCTATGTGCAGAATCGTTTCCGCACGATCACACTGGAACCGTACTACATCATCTATGCGAGCGCCAGCTTGGTGTGGTTGGTCGATCGTTATGGCCTCACCAAGCGGATCCCCTTGCTTGCCCGGATCTTCCCGGCTTAGGTCTTCTGCTTCTTCTTCCGCGCCGCTGGGAAAAGAATGTTGTTCAGGATGAGCCGGTAGCCCGGCGAATTGGGGAACAAGCTCAGATCGGTAGGCGGGTCGCCCACCATGTGCTGATAGTCCTCTGGATCGTGACCGCCATAGAAGGTCCACTGGCCAAGGCCGAACTCACCGTGAACGAACTTGGCCGTTCCCTGGGGCTTGTTCTCACCCATCACCAGCACACCGGGCTTCACCAGTGACTTCCGGAACGCGGTGGTCTGCCCCATGAAACCGTGGATCACCTGTTCATGGTTCTGGCAGAGCATGCTCGGGATCACATCCCACTTCGCACTGAAATCGAAGAGCGTGAAGAAGTCGCGCGTCTCACCGATCGTGTTGTGGATGTCCGTGGCATCGATATCACTGAACTCGTACACCATCGGATCGGTGATCAAGTGATAGTCCTTGAAAGCGAAGCCCCGGTTGAAGTCCAACTTCTGCTGGCATTGCGGATCGGGCGGATCCCCGTCGAACTGCGTTGCGCAGATGTCCACTCCGGTAGCAGCGAGCGCGATGTCGTAGCTGTCCGTACCGCTGCACATGGTGAAGAGATAACCGCCACCAGCGACATAGTCGCGTATAGCGTTCGCCACGGCTCCTTTCATCTGGCTCACCTTCGCGAACCCGAGTTCGGTGGCCATGGCTTCGCTCTCGCGTACCTGATCCTGGTACCACGCTGCATTATGGAACTGCCGGTAGAACTTCCCGTACTGCCCGGTGAAATCCTCGTGGTGGAGGTGCAACCAATCATACTGCGGCAATACACCGCTGATCACCTCCTTGTCGTAGATACGTGTGTACGGGATCTCGGCATAGGTCATCACGAGCGCTACCGCGTCATCCCACGGCTGGAAGCTCCCCGGCGCATACACGGCGATCTTCGGTGCCTTCTCCAGCTTCACCATTTCCATGTTGGCTTCCGGATCGGCGATCTCCATCAGGATCTGGTTCGCCTGCGCATCAGCGATCACGTTGTAGGTGACACCACGTATCGTGCATTCCTGCTCGATCGCCTGGAAATGATCGATGAGGAAGCTGCCACCCTTGTAATTGAGCAACCATTCTACCGGAACGTCACGCTGCAATGTCCAGTAGGCGATACCATAAGCCTTCAGATGGTCCTTCTGGCTCTTGTCCATCGGGATCAGCAGTTTCGTCGCGAAGCCGGGCACTGCCCCAAGAAGCAAAAGAAAGAAGAGGACAGGTCGTAACACAGCGTTAGAACGGCGCGATATCGTCTTCGTTGCCCGTGTCATCGTTCATCCGGCTGGGACGGGTGATCGTCCGTTGCTCGCCAGACAAATCTCGGGCTTGTTCGCCGCGCCAGCCGCCTCCGCCTTCGCCAAGAGATGTGAAGGACTCCGAGGTCTCCAGATCAGCGAACTTGGCCAGTTCGGCGATGAAGCGCAGCAGCACGGTATCCAGGGCACCGTTCCTGTGCTTGGCGACGATCACTTCACCGACCCCGAGCGTGCTTCCGTAGCTGTCCTCGTAGATCTTGTAGTACTCCGGCCGGTAGAGGAAACAAACGATGTCGGCGTCCTGCTCGATGGCTCCCGATTCGCGCAGATCGCTCAACTGTGGACGTTTATCTCCACCGCGTGTTTCAACGGCACGGCTCAGCTGGCTCAGGGCGATGATGGGCACGTCCAGTTCCTTGGCGATGCTCTTGATCGAACGGGAAATGCTGCTGATCTCCTGTTCGCGGTTGCCGTTCTTGTTGTCACCACCTGCGGTCATCAACTGCAGGTAGTCGATGATGATCAGTTCAACGTTGTGCTGGCTCTTCAAGCGGCGCGCTTTCGCGCGCAATTCGAAGATGTTCAGCGCTGGTGTGTCATCGATATAGATGGGCGCGTTGGTGAGTCGCGCGATGTGCTGGTGAAGGATGGCGAATTCCTGGTCGTTCAGTTCTCCCTTCCGGAGCTTCTCTGAACTGATGCCTGCCTCGCTCGCTATCAAACGCGTAACGAGCTGTGTGCTGCTCATCTCCAGGCTGAACACCGCGACGGCCTTCTTGTGTTCCACCGCGATGTTACGGGCCATGCTCAGCACATAGGCCGTTTTACCCATACCCGGACGGGCGGCCACGATGATCATATCACTGCGTTGCCAGCCACCGGTGAGCTTGTCCATTTTCACGAAGCCGGTGGGCACACCGCTCACTCCGCCGGTCTTGTTCTTCGCGTTCTCGATCTGGCTGATGGCGTCCTGGATCAGGTCGCTCATCGGCTCATAATTCCGCTTGAGGTTACCGCTCGTTACCGCATACAGTTCCTGCTCGTTCTTGTCCAGCAGGTCGAACACGTCCGTCGTATCGTCGTACGCGTCGCGCATCGTGTCCGCACTGATGCGGATGAGTTCACGCAGGATATGCTTCTGGCTGATGATGCGCGCGTGGTACTGCACGTTGGCGCTGCTGGCCACCTTGTTCGTAAGCTGGCTGATGTAGAAGGGGCCGCCGACGATATCCAGCTCCGCGTTCCGCTTCAGCTCCTGGGTCACCGTAAGGATATCGATGGGCTGATCGGTGCGGAACAGGTTCTGGATGGCACCGAAGATCCGGCGGTGGGCATCCACATAAAAGCTCTCCGGCTGCAGGATATCAATGGCCTCGTTCACCGCGTTCCGCTCCAACATCATGGCACCGAGCACGGCTTGTTCCAGTTCTGGCGCCTGCGGCGGCAGCTTGCCGGCCTCCAGCGAAGTGTCGATCAAGGAACTGGACAGCCGCTTCTTGCGGTCGCCTAGGCGGGTTGATGGAGAGTCGGCCATGGAGCTATCTGGGACCTACGAGTGCATACCTCGTGATGGAAGGGCGGCAAATGTATCCGGGGGCTTCGGCCACTGAAGGTACGGTCGACCAACAGTCATCACAACGCATGAACGAAGGGGCGCTGTTGATCCTGTTCAAAAAAAAACTGCCCGCGTCCAGTCTTACTTTGCGCTATGCGTTTTCAACATCGCACGTTCCAGTTGGCCTGCTGCGCGCTGCTTTTTGCGGCGTGCACGAAGGAAGACGTTGAACAGGCGCCGAACGTAACGATCGTCGTTCCGCAGGATGGCTTCTCCGTCGGTATTCCTGATACCCTGTGGGTTACCGCGGACGTGAACGGCAACCCACGTGTGGACAAGGTCTCCTTCAGCTTGACCGATGAGAACGGCGTCCCGGCAGCGGAGACCATCACCATCAAGCCAAGTTCGGATCCAGCACGACTGATCATAGGCTTGCCCGTCCTTTCAGAGCATGCGATCTCGGGCACCTACAAGCTCACTGTCAGAGCGTTCTACGGAGATGCTCAAGGCAGCGACTATCGGAGCATCCACGTGACCGCCACGGCCTTGCGCTTGCGGGCCATCTATGCGTTCACCGTTCCTTCCCCGGGCACTGTAGGTCTATTCAGAATAGACAGCACAGGCACGCTGAGCCAAGTGAACACTTTCGTGAGCGACTTCGCGGGTGCGGCCATCAGTTCATACGGACAGACCTTGGCCTTCGCCGGCCGTGTGAACGGTCCTGTGACCGCTTTGGCACCCGATGGTTCCCACGTGAAATGGCAGTTGCCGAACCAGAGCGTCGGAGGGATCCCTTGGTTCACAGGGATGGACGCCACACAGGAGAATGTGATCCATGTGGGCACATCGAACGGTCAACTCCGCGGTTACAATGCGACGAACGGAAGCAGTGGCGTGATCGCATCAATGACCACCGGGTATCAGGCGAAGCGGAGTATCGTAGCGGGTGAAAAGCTCATCGCCGCCGAGGAAAGCACCGATGGCAGCCAGTTGAAGGTACTGATCTGTCAGGCGGCCTCGGGAGCGTTCATAACAGAGCAGTTCCTGGATAAACGGATCATCGCCATGCATGCCCGTAATGCGGACAATGTCCTTCTCTTCGGTAACCGAAACGGACAAGGGGTCGTGGAAGACAGGAACATCAGTGGCGGTGGCGGATGGGAACCCTACACGTGGCCTGCACCTATCACTGCCGTGTCGCCCACCAATGAAAATGGTGTGTTCCTTGTCGCCTTGGAGAGCGGTGCCGTTGAACGGTTCAATTACGAGAATGCTACGTCATTCACACTTTTGTCAGGCGCTTCCATCCCATCCATGGCGTTGGATGCTGTGAACGGAACGGTGGTCGCTGGCAGAGGCTCCGACATCGTCGCGCTCGACCCATTTTCGGGATCGATCATTGGAACATGGTCCCTGGGTCAACCCGTTGCCCAAGTGCTTGTCCTGTTGAACAGGTAAGGCTATCGCGCTTTCGTCACCACGCCCATCCCGCAGAACTTCTCCACGCGACGTTCGACCAGTTTGTCCGGGTCGGTCTTCACGAGCTTGTTCAGATGCTTGATCACCTCCGCCTTCACCAGCGCGGTCGCCTTCTCCACATCGGCGTGGGCACCTCCTTCCGGCTCAGGGATGATGCCATCTATGAGCTTGTTCTTCAACATGTCCTGAGCGGTGAGCTTCAGCGCCTCGGCCGCTTTCTCCTTGAAATCCCAGCTACGCCAGAGGATCGAAGAGCAGGATTCAGGCGATATCACACTGTACCACGTGTTCTCCAGCATCAGCACCTTATCGCCAACGCCGATCCCGAGCGCGCCACCCGAGGCACCTTCACCGATGATCACGCAGATGATCGGAACGCGTAGCTGGCACATCTCGTAGATGTTACGTGCGATGGCTTCACCCTGTCCGCGTTCCTCCGCCTCCAGCCCAGGGAAAGCCCCGGGTGTATCGATGAGCGTAACGACGGGCTTGTTGAACTTTTCGGCCAACTTCATCAATCGCAAGGCTTTACGATAGCCTTCCGGGTTGGGCATGCCGAAATTCCGGTACTGCCGCATCTTGGTATTGATGCCCTTCTGCTGGCCGATGAACATGACAGAGCGGCCATCCAGCAGACCGAACCCACCCACCATGGCCTTATCATCCTTCACTGTGCGGTCACCATGCAACTCGATGAACGAGCCGTTGGTCATCTGCTCGATGTACTTCAACGTGTATGGCCGGTCGGGGTGCCTGCTCACCTGCACGCGCTCCCACGCGCTGAGGTTCGTGTAAATGCTCTTGCGCGTCTCGGCCAGTTTCTTCTCCAGATCCTTCAAGGTTGGAGCTACGTCAACCTGGCTTTGGCTGGCCACCTCCTTCAGCTTCTCGATCTGCTCGATGATGTTCTGGATGGGCTTCTCGAACTCCAAGAAAGTCTGCATGCTCAGGGTGAAAGAAAGGCGAATGTAGAAGGCCCACCCGAACGCTGCGGATCCGAAAGGGGATAAGTTCGCCCGCCATGGTCGTTTTCCCCCACGCCAAGATCAACCTCGGGCTTCATGTGCTGCGGTTGCGGGAGGATGGCTATCGCGACATCGACTCCGTGCTGGTGCCCATACCGTTGCATGATGTCCTCGAAGTCATAACGGACGCTTCCCTCCAACCCGGCGAAGTGGTCATGAGCGCCTCCGGCCTTCCGGTACCTTTGGATCCCAAAGGGAACTTGTGCGTGCGAGCCGTTAACGCGATCATGGCCGAACACCCGTTGCCCGGTCTTCGGATCCACCTGCACAAGAACATACCGATCGGCGCTGGTCTGGGCGGCGGCTCCAGTGATGGCACTTTCATGCTCAAGGCGTTGAACGCATTGATCGGCTTGGGACTTTCCCAAGAACAGTTGCATCGGATGTCAGCTTCAATGGGAAGCGATTGTCCCTTCTTTCTGGACCCACATACACAGATCGTCTCTGGCCGTGGCGAGGTGTTGCGGAAGATCGGGGTGGACCTGACCGGTTGGTGGCTTCTGTTGATAGCACCTGGCGTGCACGTAAGCACTGCTGAAGTGTATGCCAACACAGCAGTATCGGCAATGGAAAGTGACCTGCTAACGGCCCTTGATCAGCCACTTGAAAGCTGGATGGGGACTGTACATAACCGAATGGAAGCATATGTTCTATCGGCCTACCCGGCGGTCCGGGAAGCGAAAGAACTCCTGGTCAGTAAAGGAGCGACCTATGCTTCGATGAGCGGCTCAGGCTCCAGTGTTTTCGGACTGTTCAAGGAGAAGCCTGCACTACCGGACTTGCGGAAAGGTCAGCGCGCATGGGTCATGCGCTTGTGAACCAGGGATCATAAAGGATGCTCATCAAGCCATCGCCGCAGATCGGCGGCATCGACCGGCTTGGCAAGGATCCGTCGCTGCCGATCGATGACGATCAAACTCGGCGTCGCCTTCACTTGATAGGCTTTCACGGCCTTGCCCCCCCACGCGTTGAATTCACTGTAACTGGGCCATGGAAGTCCACGCTCGGATATATTCCTCTTGAAATCAGCGCTGTCGGTATCCAGCGCTATTCCCAACACACCAAGTCCCTTTCCACGCTCGGCTTCATGGATCTCCTTCAACGGCTGCATCTGCTTATGACAATGGTCGCAGGTACTGCTGTAGAAGAACAGGACGGTGACCTTGTTGCCAGCGACCAACGTGCTCAATGGAAGTTCGCCCTTGGGCGTCGGGACCACAGGGTCAGGGCCAACCGCACCCACTGCGACTTTCAGCAATTCACTCACTTTCTGACGGAGTTCAGGCGCTACGCTTTCCAACCCGGCTTTCACAACGTAGGTGTCGATGATATGCTGCAAGGGCATATCAGGGCCATAGGTGGAATACAGATCGATCAGGTGGTCGATCATGTAGGAACGGCATGAAGCATCACGGCTGGCCAATGCGATCAGCGTGTCGCTCGCCCCGATGAACTGCTCCTCTGTCAGAGCGTTCACATTCCGCAGGAAGGTCATGACAGCCTTATCATAGATCGTGGAGCGCATGAGGGATGCATCACTGAAATCAAATATCCGGGCAACATCCATAGGACCTTTCGCGGCCATCTCATCAAGTGCGTCATCAACGCGTATGACCTTTGCGAAATAGCTCTGCGGAGCGGACCTGAGCACTTGCTCGAGCTTCGACCGCTGCACGCGTAGGGCACGCTCTTCTATGCTGTCGAGTTCAGTGATCCGCCGGACATCATCGGCGGCAAGCCGTGACTTCTCTGCCATGAGCGACGCGATGACCGCCTGTGTCTCACGTGAGACGTACTTGTACTGCCAGAGCCGCTTGTTCTCTTCCGAACGCGACACTGTGATGTGCTGCTGCAATGGCACACCATCGAACCTGACCTCCACCATGGACTCCGATGGTTCGAGGATCAGATCCACAGCGTCGGAGTCGTTCACGGCGAGATGATAGAAGCCAGCGCCCTTTGACGGATCACCGAGATCGAAACCGCCGTTCGTCTTTACCCGCGCCGAATCGATCAACGTCATTCCCGATCCACGGGACACAAGGGCGTAGACATATCTGCCAGCGAAAGAGGCAGGCAGGTAACCCTGCACATGTTGACCGCTGGCGACGACGGACAAGAGCAGAATCACCAGAACACAAGGGGACCTTTTCACAGACATGCTGATAGGGGCCAAGAGGCAACGAAAGTGCCGTAAAAAAAAAGAACCCCGCCTTGTGGGCGGGGTTCAGATCGGCGACGACATACTCTCCCAGGCTTTCGGCCTAGTACCATCTGCGCTGGTGAGCTTAACTTCTCTGTTCGGAATGGGAAGAGGTGGACCTCACCGCAATAGTCACCTGAAATCGTCAGTGCGATTTCAACTCATTGTCAGACCTGACCAGAACAGCCGATGATCGTTCCACAGAAGACCTGTGAAGGTTAAAGTCTACGGGTAATTAGTACTGCTCGGCTTTGCCATTGCTGACTTTACACCTGCAGCCTATCAACGTAGTCATCTTCTACGACCCTTGGAAGAAGTCTCATCTTGAGGTGGGCTTCGTGCTTAGATGCTTTCAGCGCTTATCCCGTCCGAACATAGCTACCCAGCGGTGCCTCTGGCGAGACAACTGGTACACTAGCGGTTCGTCCACCACGGTCCTCTCGTACTAATGGTAGCTCCCCTCAAACTTCTAACGCCCGCAACAGATAGGGACCGAACTGTCTCACGACGTTCTGAACCCAGTTCACGTGCCACTTTAATCGGCGAACAGCCGAACCCTTGGGACCTTCTCCAGCCCCAGGATGTGACGAACCGACATCGAGGTGCCAAACCATTCCGTCGATATGAGCTCTTGGGAATGATCAGCCTGTTATCCCCGGCGTACCTTTTATCCTATGAGCGATGGCCCTTCCATATGGAACCACCGGATCACTTTGCCCTAGTTTCCTACCTGTTCGACTTGTCAGTCTCGCAGTCAAGCTCCCTTATGCCAATGCACTCAACGCACGGTTACCAAGCGTGCTGAGGGAACCTTTGGAAGCCTCCGATACTCTTTTGGAGGCGACCACCCCAGTCAAACTACCCACCACACACTGTTTCCCTGTTTCGCAGGGATTAGACATCAGATGAACGAAGGGTGGTATTTCAACGTTGACTCCACGATGCCTAGCGACACCGCTTCAAAGTCTCCCACCTATCCTACACATCGGGCAGCCGATGTCAATGTGAAGCTATAGTAAAGGTGCACGGGGTCTTTCCGTCCCGTTGCGGGTATCCGGCATCTTCACCGAAACTACAATTTCACCGAGCTCGTGGCTGAGACAGTGCTCAGATCGTTACACCATTCGTGCAGGTCGGAACTTACCCGACAAGGAATTTCGCTACCTTAGGACCGTTATAGTTACGGCCGCCGTTTACTGGGGCTTCGATTCAAAGCTTTGCCTTGCGGCTGACCTCTCCTCTTAACCTTCCAGCACCGGGCAGGTGTCAGGCCTTATACGTCATCTTTCGATTTCGCAAAGCCATGTGTTTTTGTTAAACAGTCGCCTGAGCCGTTTCATTGAAACCCCTCACGGGGTACCGCTTATTCCGAAGTTACGCGGTTAATTTGCCTAGTTCCTTAGCCACGGATCACTCGAGCGCCTCAGGATACTCTCCTTGACCACCTGTGTCGGTTTACGGTACGGGCGGCGTGCATCTGAAGCTTAGAGGGTTTTCTCGGAAGTCTGATTAGGGTCAATGCGATCGGCCGAAGCTTCACGCTACTGTCGAGTTTCAGCAACACCGGTGGATTTACCTGCCAGCATTATACCTACGCTCTTCACCGTGGATATCCGTCACCACGGAGACCTTTCACTCCTTCGTCACCCCATCGCAATGCACGTCGGTTCTGGAATATTGACCAGATGTCCATCAGCTTCGCCGTTCGGCTACGCCTTAGGTCCCGACTAACCCTGATCCGATTAACGTTGATCAGGAAACCTTGGTCTATCGGCGGGCAGGTTTTTCACCTGCCTTATCGTTACTTATGCCTACATTTTCTTTTCTGGACGCTCCAGCATGCCTTACAGCACACCTTCAACGCAGACCAGAATGCTCTCCTACCGCCCCATTGGGGCCCACAGCTTCGGTGGTATGCTTGATGCCCGATCATTATCCATGCCGGACCGCTCGACTAGTGAGCTGTTACGCACTCTTTAAATGAATGGCTGCTTCCAAGCCAACATCCTAGCTGTCAATGCAGTCCGACCTCGTTAGATCAACTTAGCACACACTTGGGGACCTTAGCCGATGGTCTGGGTTATTTCCCTTTCGCGCACGGACCTTAGCACCCGCGCGCTCACTCCCGGATAATGATGTTGTGGCATTCGGAGTTTGTCCGGGTTTGGTAGGTCTCGCGACCCCCTAGCCCGATCAGTAGCTCTACCTCCACAACAGTACATCCGAGGCTGCACCTAAATGCATTTCGGAGAGTACGAGCTATCTCCCAGTTTGATAAGCCTTTCACCCCTAACCACAGCTCATCCGAAGACTTTTCAACGTCTACCAGTTCGGACCTCCATCCCGTGTTACCGGGACTTCATCCTGGCCATGGTTAGATCACTCAGGTTTCGCGTCTGCCGCCACTGACTATGCGCCCTGTTAAGACTTGCTTTCGCTTCGGCTGCGGGCTTGAAGCCCTTAACCTTGCCAGTGACGAGCAACTCGTAGGCTCATTATGCAAAAGGCACGCTGTCATCCCCGAAGGGACTCCAACCGCTTGTAAGCGTACGGTTTCAGGGTCTATTTCACTCCTCTGTTCGAGGTGCTTTTCACCTTTCCTTCGCAGTACTGGTTCGCTATCGGTCTCTCAGCAGTATTTAGCCTTGGCGGATGGTTCCGCCAGATTCAGACAGGATCTCACGTGTCCCGCCTTACTCAGGATACCACTAGGTAGCAGATACATGCCGTGTACGGGACTATCACCCGCTATGGTCCAACTTTCCAGAAGGGTTCCACTATGTATCTACAGTCCACGTTGTGGTCCTACAACCCCGGCCGCGCCGAAACGCTTCCGGTTTGGGCTGTCCCCTGTTCGCTCGCCACTACTGGGGGGATCACTGATTTGTTTTCTTTTCCTCCAGGTACTTAGATGTTTCAGTTCCCTGGGTTAGCACCCTTGCGGGCGACTGGTCTTCAACCAGCCGGGTTTCCCCATTCGGAGATCCGCGGATCACAGGATATTATGCTCCTCCCCGCGGCTTATCGCAGCCTATCGCGTCCTTCATCGCCTCTGAGAGCCAAGGCATCCACCGTACGCTCTTAGTAACTTTTCAACCATTCGAGGTCTTGCTCGGTGGACCGATCTCTCGGTCTGTTTTGGTCGGTCTGACAACAAGTCAAAGAACAAGTGCCCTGGGTTGGGCCCGGTGGAGAATATCGGAGTCGAACCGATGACCTCCTGCTTGCAAAGCAGGCGCTCTAGCCAGCTGAGCTAATTCCCCGTTCCCTATCCCTGGTAGTCCTGAGCAGATTTGAACTGCTGACCTCTACATTATCAGTGTAGCGCTCTAACCAACTGAGCTACAGGACTAGGAGACGGTCACGGAAGTGGCACTTTCCTAAAAGTACTATCCATCTGAGAGACAGCGAAGATCACGTTCCGCATCGCTGCGGAAGTAAAGACCTGCCAAGAGTTATCCTCTAAAAAGGAGATGTTCCAGCCGCACCTTCCGGTACGGCTACCTTGTTACGACTTAGCCCCAGTCACCGGTTTTGCCCTAGGCAGCTCCTTGCGGTCACCGACTTCAGGCACTCCCGGCTTCCATGGCTTGACGGGCGGTGTGTACAAGGCCCGGGAACGTATTCACCGCATCATGGCTGATATGCGATTACTAGCGATTCCAGCTTCACGGAGTCGGGTTGCAGACTCCGATCCGAACTGAGACGAGTTTTGGAGATCAGCATCCGCTCGCGCGGTAGCATCCCTTTGTTCCTCGCCATTGTAGCACGTGTGTAGCCCAGGACGTAAGGGCCGTGATGACTTGACGTCGTCCCCACCTTCCTCACCGCTTACGCGGGCAGTTCCGCTAGAGTCCCCGGCATTATCCGCTGGCAACTAGCAGTAGGGGTTGCGCTCGTTATGGGACTTAACCCGACACCTCACGGCACGAGCTGACGACAGCCATGCAGCACCTCGCACGCCGTCCGAAGAAGAGGATGTTTCCACCCCTGTCGTCGTGCGTTCGAGCCCTGGTAAGGTTCCTCGCGTATCATCGAATTAAACCACATGCTCCACCGCTTGTGCGGGCCCCCGTCAATTCCTTTGAGTTTCAATCTTGCGATCGTACTCCCCAGGTGGATCACTTAACGCTTTCGCTAGGAGACCGACCGTATATCGCCGATCTCGAGTGATCATCGTTTACAGCGTGGACTACCAGGGTATCTAATCCTGTTCGATCCCCACGCTTTCGTGCCTCAGCGTCAGTTTGGCCCTCGTGAGCTGTCTTCACTATCGGTGTTCTGTGCCATATCTAAGCATTTCACCGCTACACGGCACATTCCGCCCACGTCGAGCCTACTCAAGAGTGGCAGTATCAATGGCAATTCTACGGTTGAGCCGCAGGATTTCACCACTGACTTACCACCCCGCCTACGCACCCTTTAAACCCAATGAATCCGGATAACGCTTGCACCCTTCGTATTACCGCGGCTGCTGGCACGAAGTTAGCCGGTGCTTATTCCTCCGGTACCGTCAACCCAGGACACGTCCTGGGGTTTCTTCCCGGTTAAAAGCAGTTTACAACGCGTAGCGCCTTCTTCCTGCACGCGGCATGGCTGCGTCAGAGTTGCCTCCATTGCGCAATATTCCTCACTGCTGCCTCCCGTAGGAGTCTGGTCCGTGTCTCAGTACCAGTGTGGGGGATAACCCTCTCAGGCCCCCTAACGATCGTAGCCTTGGTGAGCCGTTACCTCACCAACTAGCTAATCGTGCGCATGGTCATCCTGTACCGCCGGAGCTTTCAAACCCAAGTGATGCCACTCAGGCTATTATGGGGTATTAATCCTCCTTTCGGAGGGCTATCCCCCAGTACAGGGCAGATTCCATACGTGTTACGCACCCGTGCGCCGGTCGCCGGCGATGTATTGCTACACCCCGCTGCCCCTCGACTTGCATGTGTTAAGCCTGCCGCTAGCGTTCATCCTGAGCCAGGATCAAACTCTCCATTGTAATGTGAGTTGTGATCTGACTCTTTGACGAGGTCTTTCATGTTGATCTTACGACCATCAAGGACCTTGCTGTTCTCAGAATGGACAATACGTCAAAGAACTGTATCGGAGCGGCCTTGCGGCCGTTTCCAAGTCTATCGTTCAGTGCCTTCCGCATTCAGAGAACGCGGTCGTTTTCGCGGAAGGGGTGGCAAATGTATCCTTCTTCATCCTTCAACCAAGTGCTTGTTGAAAATTTCTTCTCAAACACCACTTTTCTGTCTGCCAACCTCCCCGCGACCGGGGCACTTCAAAGAACGTTCCTGTGAAAGGGGCCGCAAATGTAGGCGGATACTGATCACATCCAAACCTCTCCGAAGAAATTTTTCCAGTAGACGGGTCAAGGGGTGCTCGAGGCGACCGGCAATACCTTGCCGTTGAAGAACTTATGTCCTTCCAGAACAAAGCGGGCCACATACCGGCCCATCTCCACCTCTGTCGTTGGAGCGGTGTAACCGGGGAAGGCAGCGCGCAGCATAGCCGTATCAACCGCACCCAAACACAAACAGTTCGCCCTGATGGACCGCTCCTTGATCTCTTCGGCCATGCATTCGGTCGCATTGGCCAATGCAGCCTTGGACGCACTGTAGCCCAACAAGCCCGGGAACTTCTGGCTTCCTTGGAATCCGCCCATGCTTCCGATGTTCACCACATGCCCGCTCGGGTTGCCTTCCAAGTTGCCGACCAATGCTTGGACCAAGCTCATCGGTGCGGAAACATTGGCCAAGAAGAGGGATGCGAGGTCCTCGTTCGTCCATTCCCCGAAGTTCTTCTTGATCAACAGGCCCGCATTGTTCACCAAGCCATGAAGTCGGCGACCGGAGACATGGTCCTTCACACGGGCGATACCGGCGCTTTCCGTGATGTCGCAAACCAATGGCTCTAAGCGGCCCTGGAGTTCGGTGCGACCACTGAGTTCGTTCAGGGCATCGCCATTGCGTGAGACGGCGACCACACGACAGCCATGCTCCGTGATGAGCGCAATGGCCGTTGCTCGGCCGATCCCCTTGCTGGCACCGGTCACCATCATCAATTGTCCGTTCCCTTGCTCTATCATCGCTTTCGCTTTCTTCTTCGCTCCTCCCGCGCCTGCTTCCGCTCCCTCTCCATGCGCATGCGGTCCCGCACTTGTGGGTCGAACAGATCGCCCAGATTGTTCATCTGCGATAGTATCCAACGCTGTCGACGCTGCACGTAGCCTGAAGGCGCGCAGGCACTGAACTTCCGTGGAAGGGGCAGAACGGCAGCGATCAATGCGCACTGTGCGGAGGTGAGGGAACCGGCGGCACGATGGAAACATTGGCGTGCGGTGGCTTCCACGCCGAACCGTCCTTTACCCGTTTCCGCCACGTTGAGATAGACCTCGACGATGCGTTCCTTGCTCCAAAGCACTTCGATGAGAAGGGTGAACCAAGCCTCGATGCCCTTGCGAAGGAAGGTGCGCCCAGGCCAGCAGAAAACGTTCTTGGCAGCTTGTTGGCTGATGGTGCTCGCACCTTTCACCCGTCGGCCCTTCTTCCGGTCGTTGTACTTCATGGCATCGCGCATGGCCTGCCAATCGAAGCCGTGGTGTTCGAAGAAATTCTGGTCCTCCGCAGCGATAACAGCCATGGGCATGTCGTGCGCCATCCGTTCCATGGACGACCAATCGCGTTCCACATGCCCTTGTTCGCTCGATTGCTGAGCCATGACCCATGTGACAGGCGGAGGAACGATCCGTAACACCAACACCCAAAGGACGCTGACGATAACGGACCAGATAATGGTCGCACCGCAGATCGACAGCAGCTTCTTCAGCATTGGGCCGAAGCTAATCCGGCGCTGCTATTGCCGCTCAGGCTCTTCAGGCCCGGTCCTTTCTCCTGTGCACCAGGAAATGATCAAGCACCAATGCAAGACCTCCACAGAACAGCACAGAGAAGAAGTACGGAACCGGATTGTCGGGATCCTGGTCATATGGGCTCGGACGCGGTGGCATCACCCAACTGAGCCCATAACCGAGCAGCACACCCACACCGATGCCCATCATGAGCAGGCCGAACTTGAGAGCCAGCCGCCGACCTCCGGTCCTCTCGTGATCTGACGTTCTTGGATCAAGTCCTTTCTCGATCATCGCCATTCGCTGGCGATGTCTGGCCGTTACACTGATGTAGACAATGCCGAAAGCCATCGCGAAGAAGGCGATGAAGGGAAGGACCGGCGATTCGAACATGGCGTTTGCTGTTTCGGTTGTGAAGGATACGACGCTGGGCAGCGGAGCATGGTTACAACAGATAGCAGCACTTCTGCCCCCTACCTTCACCTTGTAACCATAGGTCCATACCCAGCGTCCCATCCGCACGTGTACATGTGACGGAACAAGAGGCCATAGCGCGCAGCCGTGAAGGCGATCAAGCGGCATTCGCTTGGATCGTGCGTGAGTACAAGCACATGGTCTACACCGTGACGTTGCGCACCTTACGCCATCGTGAGGAAGCTGAAGAAGCGGTACAGGACACTTTCGTGAAAGCCTATCAGAATCTCAACGCTTACCGAGGTGGCTCGAAGTTCAGCACCTGGCTGTTCAGCATCACCTATCGAACGGCTGTTTCAAAACTGAGGGCTCGTCGAACGCCGACAAGTGACCTGGAGAGCGTGGCAGGATCGTTCGCGGCGAGCCATGACCACAAAGCGGGCGAAGCCTCTGATCGGCGCGCCGCACTTGAACATGCGCTGGACCGCTTGCCACCGGAAGATGCCGCAGTGGTGACGCTCTTCTATCTTCACGAGCAGAGCGTGGAAGAGATCGTAACCGCTACTGGCCTTACCGCGTCGAACGTGAAGGTGAAACTGCACCGATCGCGGAAAAGCCTGTTCGAGATCCTGAAGGAACACTTGAAAGAAGAACTATGGACGCTCCGCGTGGAATGAACGATCACGAAATGGACAAGCGCCTGCGCAGCTTGTTCAAGGAGGCGGGTGCACTTCACGCGCCGGAGGGAATGGAGACTCGCGTTCTCCATCATATCGCACTATTACCGAAGCCCACTTCGGTGCCGGAGCAGCCCCTACTGCCGAAATGGACGTGGTACATCGCCGCCTTCCTGGCGATCGGCCTTCTGTTCTTCCCTGGGTTCGACCTGCGGATACCGGCTGTACAGTTCAAAGCACCGCTGCATTGGAAAGGCATACTCTCTTCCCAATGGCTACTGATGGGCGTGGGAGCCGGTGTCGTGCTTCTCGGCCTCGATTCGTGGTTGAACCGTGGACGCTCAGGACAGGAATTACGCTGATCGGAGCAGGTCACGGGCGGCATTGAGCGCCGCTTCGTAATCCGGCTCAGCACCGAGTTCCTTGGCTACTTCCACGTAACGAACAACACCTTCCTTGTCGATCACCCACGTGATGCGTCCACACACGCCCGCCATGGCACCTTCGGTAATGGCCGCTCCCCAGACGTGCGACATGTCGCGATAACGGAAATCACTTCCGGCTTCAACGTTCGCTATGCCCTCGGCCGCACAGAAACGCTTCAGCGCGAAGTGGAGATCCATCGTTACGGCAAGCACCTTGGCTCCTATGCCGGTGGCCAATTGATTGAACGTGCGGGTCTCCAGCGCGCACGTGCTCGTGTCAACGCTCGGGAAGGTGAGCAGCACAACGACATGTCCTTTGTAGTCAGCCAGAGATCCTTCGTTGCGATCCTGCTTCACGAAACGAAGGGTGGGAGCCACGGTGCCGGGTTGCGGAAGTGGGCCATGGAACTTGGGCTGAGGCATGGTATCGGTGCTGCTCTTGGTTACTGTTGGCTCATCGCATCCGCTACGACATTGTCGTAGATCACGCGCGCTTCCTGGATGAAGCCGAAAGGCTCATCATCCACAACGAGCTTGCCCTTCGTGACATGGCCGAGAAGGATGAACGGAACACGGCTTGTGCGCATCAGGTCGAGGAAAGCGGTCTCATTGTCGTCCGTGACGGAAACGATCACCCTGCCCTGTGATTCGCCGAAGAGGAACGCATCAGGCCTGACCTCGCTATCCGTTACGATGTCGAAACCCAGACCGTTCGGAAGGCCCATTTCGACGAGCGCGGTCCATAATCCACCGTCGCTCACATCATGCGAGGCGGTCACAAGCCCTCGCTTGATCAGGTGATGAACGACCACGTGCACCAAGTGTTCCTCCTGCAGGTTGAAATACGGCGCGGGTGAGCGGAGCACGTTGTGGTGCCGCACCAGGTATTCGCTGCAGGCGATGTCGTTCACCACCTTACCGATGAGGAAAATGATGTGGCCCTTCTCCTGGAAGGCAAGCGTTGAACGCTTGGAAATATCGTCCAGCACTCCCACCATTCCGATCGTAGGCGTTGGATAGACCGCGACATCGCCACTGTCCGTAACGGTCTGGTTGTAGAAGCTGACGTTACCGCCGGTCACTGGAGTGCGGAATTCACGGCAGGCCTCCCCCATTCCCTTGATCACGTTCGCGAACTGCCAGTAGACCTCAGGGTCATAGGGGTTCCCGAAGTTCAGGCAGTTGGTAACCCCGCAAGGTTCAGCGCCGGTGCAAGCGATGTTGCGTGCCGCTTCGCTCACGGCGATCATGGCGCCTACGTAGGGATCAGCGTGCACATAACGCCCATTGCAATCGACAGTAACGGCAAGAGCCTTCTTTCCACCAGCCTCCTTCAGCAGAACAAGCCCGGCATCGGAAGGTGCGTTCGTTGTCATGTTCAACGTGCGCACCATGCTGTCATACTGATCGTACACCCAGCGCTTGCTGGCGATGTTCGGGCTGGCGAGCAGATCGAACGCGGCCGCCTTCAGGTCATCCGGCTCAGGAACCAGATCGATGCTGAACTCCTTGTTCTCCGCGAAGTAGGCGGGCTCTTTGGTCTCTCGTGTGTAGACGGGGGCGCCACCACCCAGTACGAGACTTTCGGCAGGCACTTCGGCTACGAGTTCACCTTCCCAGAAGTAGCGAAGGGTGTTGCCCTCTGTTACCGTTCCGATCTCCACACAATGCAGGTCCCACTTCTGGAAGATGCGCTCCACCTCCTTCTCTCGTCCCTTCTTCACAACGACCAGCATCCGCTCCTGGCTTTCGCTCAAGAGGATCTCCCAAGGGCGCATGCCGGCCTGACGTGTCGGCACCCGCTCCAAATGGACGTCCATGCCGCTCTCCCCTTTCGCGCTCATCTCACTGGTGCTGCATGTGATGCCCGCCGCACCCATGTCCTGCATACCGATGATGGCATCGGTTTGTGCGAGTTCGAGGGAAGCTTCGAGCAGCAGCTTCTCCATGAAAGGATCGCCCACTTGCACAGCTGGCAGGTCCTCCATGCTGGTATCGGTCATATCCTTACTGGCGAACGAAGCACCATGGATCCCGTCCTTGCCGGTGGCGCTACCAACGATGAACACCGGATTGCCCACGCCGTGGGAAGTGGCGCTGATGACCCGGTCCGTGCGCACGACACCCACGCTCATCGCGTTCACCAACGGGTTCGTGGAATAGCAGGGGTCGAAGTAGACCTCACCTCCTAGCACGGGCACGCCGAACGCATTGCCATAGTCACCGATGCCTTTCACCACGCCGCGCATATGCCAGCGCGCGCGCTGATCGGTGGTGATGTCGCCGAAACGCAGGGAATTCAATTGCGCGATCGGCCGGGCGCCCATCGTGAAGATGTCGCGATTGATACCACCCACCCCTGTGGCCGCGCCTTGATACGGTTCGATCGCACTGGGGTGGTTGTGGCTTTCGATCTTGAAGGCAACGGCCCAGCCATCACCGATGTCCACCAGACCTGCGTTCTCCTGCCCGGCTTCCGCCAACAGTTTCGGTCCAGTGCGCGGAAGTGTTTTCAGCAGCCGGATGGAGTTCTTGTAGGAGCAATGCTCGCTCCACATGGCGCTGTAGATGCTGAGCTCGGTGAAGTTGGGCACACGGCCGAGGATCTCCTGGATCCTCTGGTACTCCTCCTCGCGCAAGCCGAGCTTCTTCGCTGTGTCGAGTGATGCGGGCTGCTGCTCGGCTGCCTTGGCTGGGGATGCGGTCTTCGGGGTCATCGAACGCAAAGGAAGTGAGGCGGAGCGATCCCACGGCTCCATCCGGTCATCGTTCCATCACCAAGCGCAGGACATTGGGACGATCGCACCACCTTCGCCGCATGCCAGGCGCGCTGCTCGCCGCAGGATATGCTGCGCTTTTCCTGCTGTTCGTTCGGCGCTCGCGTTTTTTCGAAGCACCCGGACTGCCGCGTAGAACGATCGGGGTCCTCTTCCTCCTGAAGATCGCTGCGGGTACGGCACTGTGGTACATCTACACCTATGTCTATACGGACCGGTCCACCGCGGACATCTACCGCTACTTCGACGATGGCAACATCATGTTCAGTGCGATGCCGGACCATCCCTTGGACTACCTGCGGATGCTCACGGGCATCGGCAACGACCAGAAGTATTTCGATGTGGAGTACTACCAGGTGATGCACAACTGGTACCGGCAGTTCGAGAGCAACATGTACAACGATGCGCACACCATGATCCGGTTCAATGCGTTCGTGCGCTTGTTCTCCTTCGGCAGTTTCCATGTGCACACCGTCTTCGCGTGCTTCGCCTCGCTGGTAGGATCGGTCGGGATGTACCGAGTGTTCGCTGAGCGGCTTCCCTTGCAACGGAATTACCTGGCAGCGGCCCTGTTCCTGCTGCCGAGCGTGCTGTTCTGGTCCAGCGGAGTGATCAAGGAATCCTTGCTCACGCTCGGTCTTGGCCTGTTCCTGTTGAACCTGCTCGGACCGGTGCGGCACCATCGTTGGTACGAACGAGCGGTTGTGCTCCTGTTCTGCAGCACGCTCCTTTTCTTCCTGAAGTTCTATGTGCTGTTGAGCATGGTACCCGCCTTGATCGCGTACCTCTGGTGTACGGCGACGAAAGGGAAAAAGGCCCTGCTGAAGTTCACCGCCGTGTATGCGCTCTTCATCGCCCTCGGTCTGAACAGCGAACACCTGATCTCGCGCTTCAGCATCATGGAAGCGATCTGGGTGAAACAACGCGACTTCATCGGCATGGCGCGCGAAGTGGGAGCTGGCAGCTTCGTGGAAACCACACCTCTTCAGCCGAACGCGGCCAGTTTCCTCCAGCAGATCCCGCACGCGCTGTACATGACCTTCCTCTCTCCGTTCCTTGCCTGGAAGAACGGTGCGATGGGACTGATGAGCGCAGCCGAGAACATGATCGTTATCGGCCTGCCGCTATTGGCGGTCCTTCGGCGACGGAAGTGGAACGACATCGATAGACCGCTGCTCTTCTTCTCCTTCGGCTTCTGCTTGCTTCTTGCGCTGGTGATCGGCTGGACCACCCCGGTGATCGGCGCCGTGGTGCGCTATCGCGTCCCGATGTTGCCGTTCGTGGTCATCGCCGCGCTGGCCATCGCTGATCCGCAACGCTTGCCCACACTGCCTTGGTCCAGTCGAACGAACGATCGAACATGAGAACATCGTTGACCCTTCTCCTGTGCTGCCTGTTTTCCGCCTGTGCCTATAGGGACCGCGAGGCGGATCTGGTGATCCACAATGCACACATCGTAACACTTGATAGTGCGGACCATGTGTATCAGGCCATGGCCATCAAGGACGGCCGCATACTGGAACTCGGGCCCGAGCAGCAGATCCTCAATCGCTACACCTCGAAGGAGACCTACGACGCAGCAGGGCGCCACGTGTATCCTGGTTTCATCGATGGCCATTGCCACTTTTTCGGTTATGGGCTGAACAAGCAGAAGGTGGACCTGCAAGGCACCAAGGATTGGCAGGAGGCGATCGATCGCACGCTCGCTTTCGCCAAGGCACATCCCGGTGAAGGTTGGATCCTCGGCCGTGGATGGGACCAGAACACATGGAGCAGCAAGACGTTCCCGGACTACGCCAAGCTGAACGAACTCTTCCCGGACCGGCCGGTGCTGTTGCAACGGATCGACGGTCATGCGGCTGTCGCCAACCAAGCTGCACTCCAGCGCGTAGGCTTGAGCGCGAAGAGCGTCATTGCCGGTGGGATCCTCGAAGTGCGAGATGGCAAGCCCACCGGATTACTCGTGGACAATGCGGTGGATGTCTTCCAGAAGATCTTCGATGATGCGGATGAGCCGACCAAGCGGCAGGCCTTGTTGGATGCGCAACGCGACTGTTTCGCGAGCGGCCTGACCATGGTCTGCGACGCGGGACTTGATGTGGGGACCATCGACCTGATCAAGAAGATGCATGAAGAAGGAGCGTTGAAGATGCGCGTGTATGCCATGATCGCCGATCGTCCTGCGAACCTTGCGGCCTTTGAGAAGAGCGGCCCTGTCATCACCGATCGCTTGAGCGTGCGCGCGGTGAAAGTGTACGCCGATGGAGCACTCGGGTCGCGTGGAGCGCTTCTGAAGAAGCCCTATGCGGACGTGGACAGTACCTACTTCGGCCTGCTGTTGCAAACCCCGCAGCACCTGGATTCCATTGCGCAGTGGTGCGATGCGAACGGTTTCCAGATGGCCACACATTGCATCGGTGACAGCGCCAACCGACTACTGCTTGATGTGTATGCGCGCTTCCTGAAAGGAACGAACGACAAACGCTGGCGCATCGAACATGTGCAATGCATGGACCCGGCCGATCAGCACCTCTTCGCTGAGTACAGTGTGATACCGAGCATGCAGCCTACTCACCTGCTGAGCGATGCCCCATGGGCGATGGACCGCATCGGCGCGGACCGGTTCCACAGCGCGTATGCATGGAACACCGCAAGGAAGCAGATCGGAATTGTCGCCTTGGGTACCGACTTCCCGGTGGAGGCGATCGATCCGTTGGCGACGTATTACGCTGTAGTCACCCGCACGTATCGCGATGGATCAGCGATCCAGGAGAGTCCGATGACCGAAGCGCTCTCGCGACGCGATGCCTTGTCAGGAATGACGTTGTGGAACGCCATGGCCAGCTTCACCGAGAGCGATCTCGGCACGTTGGAAGTAGGCAAGTGTGCGGATATGGTGGTCGTAGACCGGGACATCGAACGATGCGCTGCGGCCGAACTCTTGAGAGCGAAGGTGGTGGCTACGGTGGTGAACGGCGAGATCGTTCACCGTTAGCGGGCCGCATCAACACTGGCGAGCGCGCGTTCCAACTGGAGGAAATGCCGTTGTTGGTGAGCGATCGGGAAGCGCAAGGCATCGCCTGCCTTGAAACGGATGATCGGCCCCAATGAACTGGTGACCTTCATGCGGTTCAGGTCCGTGGTCTTTGCGCGCTCAAGCAACACCAACGCTCGCTCGCTCAGATCGATGAACCGTTGGATGCTCTCCAGCGAAGCTCCGCCGTTCCTGGGTGGATCGAACATGCGCAGGGTCTTCATGCGGTTCCTGATGCGGCCATCAGGACCGGGCAGCATTCCCTTCGTGAAGTACTCGCCGAGGAGCCCGGGCTTGAAGTTCCTGTTGAACGGAAAACGGCCAGCATGTGCAGCGAAGGTCTTCTCGAGACCACGGACATAGATCCCGCTGCTCAAGCAGAGATGCTGGAAGATCTCCAAGGCGTTCCATTGATCGCTCATGGGACGACGGATCAACCGCTCAGAAGGGAACGTGGCTACTTCCCGTGAACGTTCGATCTGGCCTTGAACAGTGGCCGTCAATTGCTCGATCAGAAGCGTGGCATCCATGGCGCGAAACAAGGCCACTGGACCATCGATGGCACTTGATATGGATCAAGAACGGCGTGCGCGCAAGCGACTGAAGGTCTCAGGCGTCATGCGCAGGTAGCTGGCGATGTCCTTCTGCGGCACCAATTGCAACAGGTGTGGACTGCGAGCAGCGAGGCGGGCGTACCGCTCCTCCGCGCTCATGCTCAACTGTTCGATCTCCCGCGTCGCTCGCCCAATAACAAGCTCTTCTAGGATCAACCGCCCGAAGCGCTCCATCACGGGCAATTCCTGATAGAGCCGTTGCATATCATCGTACTGGATGCCGACAAGCACGCTATCGGTGAGGGCACGCACATCGAAGCGGCTGGCCTTCCTGCTCACGAAGGAATCGAACGCGCCACACCAACTGCCATCGTAGGAAAAACCCACGCAGATATCCTCGCCATCATATGGGAAAGACATACGCTGGACGCCGCTCTTCACGATGTAGAAGCGCTGCTCAACCTCGCCCACGGTGGTGATGTGCGCGTTGCGCGAAAAGGCATGCTCGCTCCAACAGGGCACTATCCGCGACCGGTCATCCTCCGTAAGTCGGACATACCGCTCGATGGTGCGCCGGACCAGTTCCATCATGCACTGCGCATCGCCAGCAATGAACGGGTGTACTCGTAGCCGATGCGTTGGATCTGCGCTGCCCGGCTGAGATCGAACATGCCATAATCCGAGAGTTCCTTGGGCTCGATGTAGAGATGGCATCCTTTCGCGGACCGGAGCACCAGTTCGCGGAAGCTCAAATGGAAGGTGCGATCGAGCGTGCGTCGCAGGGACCGACGTGGGTCGTAGTGCGGCAACGGGTTCACATAAACCGCGACCACTTCATCACGTCTGCCTTCGAAAGGTTCGATCGGAAGGTTGTTGCTCAATCCACCGTCGACATAGGGCGTACCCTCGATGGTGACCGGTGGAAAGATCACCGGTACCGCGCTGGCTGCGAGAAGGGTGGGGATCAGTTCCCCGGAGCTGAAGATCCGCTGCCCTCCGCGTTCAAGGTCGGTCGCGCTCACGAAGAGCGGGATCCTGAGCTCCTCGAAGCGCTTGCATGGCAGATAGGTGTTCAGGAACTCACCGATCCTGCGTTGCGTAAGGAGCTCGCCGCGGAGCAAACGCCAACGTGTGCGGTGCAATTGCCATTCTTCACGCAATATGGCGGTGCATTGGTGAGGAGAAAGGCCGCAAGCGATGAACGCGCCAAGCAGCGCGCCGGCACTGGTGGCACTGATGGCCGAAGGAACGATGCCTTGATCCTGGCATGCCTGAAGCACACCCAGGTGAGCGATCCCGCGCGCACCGCCTCCCGATAGCACGAACGGTCTCCGCTCCATGATCACGAAGATCGTTGCGCAGCGTGAAGTTCAGCGCACCAGGAACGCACGACGTACTTCGCCCTGACCCAGCACTGCGCGAAGCACGTACGCTCCGGGAGCGAGCGCATCCAAGGGTACACGCGTTACCGCCCTGCCCTTCAGCATTCCACTGCCTACACGTGCACCTTGGGCATCGAGCAGTTCATACGGTGCGTTGTTCCCGTTCTCCAACGAAACGCTCAACGCTTCGTGCGCAGGCGACGGCCAAAGGACCAGACCGCCCTCGTTCACCGGGCTTTCCATACCGGCCAGCGCGATGAAGACCGGAGATGAGAGTTTCATGCATTGGCCGTTCGACACTTCAACGGTATAGGATCCTGTGTGCTCGGCATCATGCTGTTGATCGGTCGCCCCAACGACCGGAGACCCGTTCCAGTACCACTGGTAGTTCGGCGCGGTCACATCACACGTAAGTGCCGAACCGTTCACGATGATCGTCGGTTGTTGTGGCACTGGTTCCACTGTAACGAAGAGCGAATCGACGTTCGTGCTGGCGCACCCTTGTTCATCGATCACCTGCAGCGTGGTGGTGCCACCTTGGGAATACGTGAAGCTCTCGCCGGACGCTCCGTCCCAGATGAACGTACCTGCGCTCGGCGAAGCCTGCAGAAGAACGCTGTCCCCATCGCATACTTCAGCCGGACCGGTGATGTCCGCTTCGAAGTTGGTCGCGATCATGGCAGCGAACGCATCGAGCTTGCCATAGCCGTAGAGGTTGTTCGGCACGGTCCCGGTGAAGCTGTCGGCGAAGGCATGACCGTTCAGCAGATCGATGATCTCCTGATGGGTGAGGTAAGGGCACTTCTGCAAAAGCAAGGCAGCTGCACCTGCGACCGCTGGTGCCGCAATGCTGGTTCCGCCGTTGCGCACGTGCATGCAATCCCACGACAACTTGAAAATACCCGCGCCGTTCTGGAAGTTCTGGATCAGGCTTAAGGGCGCGGCGGACATGGTGATGTCACCCGGTGCCGCGATATCCGGCTTTTGCAGGCCGGTGCGCGTGGGGCCGTGCGAACTGCAGAACGCGATGTTCCCTTCCGTTCCACCGACGTTCACGGTGTTGCCATCGCACGCAGTGTAAATGACCTCGTTGTTGTAGTTGGCCACGGTGATCACATGCGGTGAGCAAGCCCAGGAATCGACGATGCCGCGGTCCAACGTGGGCATCACGTAATCCACCATGGGCGGGTATTGCGCGGCCGTTGGTGGCACAGGGTTGGTCGTACCGGAAACGATCTCGCTGATGCCGAAGCCATTGTTGCTCCATGCGTCCGCGCGTCCGTTGCCGGTCATCATGATGCGCCAGTAGTACGCGGCGGAATCAGGTGCTGGCAGCATGATCTCCAAGTGATACTGTCCGCCGCGCACGGTGGCCAGCGTGTAACACATGGCGAGCTTGTTCCCGCTCAAGCTGTACAAGGTGTCGGCCACCTCCGTATCGATGGTGCCTTGGACATTGCGGAACGGAATGCGACCACGATAGGTGTAGCCCCCGGTCACACGATCCGCACCGATACTGTACCACACGTCGTTCAGGTCAGCGGTATCCGCCCAGAAATCGATATAAGCCGTGGGTACACCACCGAACGCATTGTTGCCCGCTGAATTCGTCTTGAACCAAGCGAACGATGTGTCGTTGTCCACCTCCATGTGCAGCTGGTAGTTGGGGAAGCAGCCGCTGTTGCCCGCTGCGGCCACCACCACCCTGCCGGGTGCTGCGTTCAGCATGCTGTCGATGAAAAGTGCGGCGGGATCAAGTCCGTCATGGCTTCCGAGGTAGTCTCCCACGCTTAGGTTGACCACCGCCGGCCGTTGAAGTTCGTCCGCCTTGTCGAAGGTGTACTTCACCGCATCCACCACGGTCGCGGGCCAGTTCTGTGCGTTGAAGTTGGTGGCTACGATCACCATGTCGCTCTTGGGCGCGGCACCGATGAAGTGCCCGCTGGCATTTCCATTTCCGGCCGCAGTGCCTGCCACAGTGGTCCCATGACCACCACCATCGAAATCCGTGGTGGGGCATTGGCCCGCATCGATCTGTGCCTGGTTCCACTGCTGGCCATAGCCGAACGGCTGGGGCGTATTGACGGAGACCGGATAACGTTGGTCCCAGTACTGCAGGATGCGCGTGTTGCCGAGCTCGTCCTGAAGATCGGGGTGGTTGAAGTCCACCCCGGTATCCACAACACCCATGATCACGCCTTCGCCATCGAAGGCTTGCACCAGTGGCGCGAAACCTTGATGGATGCGGTCAATGCCGGTCTTGGCCCGCATGCTGTCGTTCATGGTCTGACCCGTGCTGTGTTCGAACTCGATGCTGCGCACGAGCGGTTCATCGTTCAATTCGGCGATGCGGCCAGCGGGCATGCGCACCGCGCACCAGTTGCGCATCGTCATCTTCACCACACCACCGTGGGCTTCGGCGATACGCGCGACCTTCTCGGCCGAGCCTTGCAGGAACAGATCCACCAGCGCTGTTGGATCCGCCGTGCGGAGATAGGCAGCCAATTGGAACCCGATGATCGTGCGCTTCTGCGCTACAAGCGACACGGAGAACAGGATGCCGATGAGCACCGGCACGCAACGCTTCTTCATAGAACCAAAATTAGGTGGCGGCCCGTGCGGACATCTGCTCGAAGTCCGGTAAACGCGGCAAGAATTCAACAGTGCCCTTGTCGAGATCCAGGCGGCAGCAGTAGTGCAGCAGCCCGTTGGTGACCAGCAGGTAGCGCACGCGGAAGACGAGGTTGTAGCGCGCGGCCTGCTCGAACACGGCCTGGTCCACCTTCACCTCGGGCGCTTTGCATTCCACGAGCAGCAGGGCTTTTCCGTCGCGGCCGTGCACCACGATGTCCGCCCGTTTGGTAAGGTCGTTCAACGTGATGATGCGCTCCATGGCAACAAGCGACACGGGACATCGCAGGTCGTGCACCAGGTGATTGAGCACATGCTGCCGGACCCATTCCTCCGGGGTAAGCACCAGCCATCTGCGCCGCGCAGGGTCCCATACCTGATCGCCATCGGCGCCATGCCTAAGTTTGACGCCGTGGTCCGGCAGGTTCAAGCGCTGCATGGGCCCGTAAAGATCCCACAAAGGTGAAGAGCAAGGAAGAGATCGTGCAGAACTGGCTGCCGAGGTACACAGGCCTGGAGCTGGACGCGTTCAAACGTCACATCCTGCTGACCAACTTCAGCAACTATGTGGAACTGTTCGCGAACCTCACGGGTGCCACCGTTCACGGCTCCGGCAAGGCGCTGCAAACGGCCATCGCCGAGGACATGATGATGATCAACTTCGGCATGGGCAGTCCCATGGCGGCCACCACCATGGACCTGTTGAGCGCGGTAAAGCCGGAAGCGGTGCTTTTCCTCGGGAAGTGTGGAGGGCTGAAGAGGAAGAACCAGCTCGGCGACCTGATCCTGCCGATCGCGGCCATCCGAGGTGAAGGAACGAGCAACGACTACTTCCCGCCCGAAGTGCCGGCATTGCCTTCCTTCATGATCAACCGGGTGGTGAGCGGACGCATCCGTGATATGGATCTTGACTACTGGAGCGGTACGGTGTACACGACCAACCGGCGCGTGTGGGAGCATGATGACAAGTTCAAGGAGCGGTTACGCGCCTATCGCGCCATGGGCATCGACATGGAGACGGCCACCTTGTTCATGACCGGCTTCGCGAACGAGATACCCACCGGCGCTCTGCTCCTGGTGAGCGACCAACCCATGATCCCCGATGGTGTGAAGACCAGCGCCAGTGACGCGAAGGTGACCGGGAACTTCGCACAACTGCATGTGAAGGTCGGCATCGACAGCCTGCGGCACATCATCAACGACGGGCGGTCGGTGAAGCACCTGCGTTACGAATGAGCACCACGGACGACTTCAAGAAGATCGTCAAGGACGTTCGCGCGAAGTCCTTCAAGCCCGTGTATTTCCTGCATGGGGAGGAGAGCTATTTCATCGATCGCGTGGCCGAGGAGATCGAGAAGGCCGCGTTGGAAGAGCATGAGCGCGACTTCAACCTGAGCATCCTCTATGGCCGCGACTGCACGCCGGACCAGGTGAAGGATACCTGCCTCCGCTATCCGATGATGGCCGAGCGCCAGGTGGTGATCCTTCGTGAAGCGCAGACCTGGCGCATCGATGCCTTCGACAAGTTGGAGGCCTACTTCAAGACGCCCACGCCGACCACGGTGCTGGTGATCCTATACAAGCACAAGAAGGCGGACGGGCGGAAGACCTGGTTGAAGGACCTGGCGAAGAAGCAGGTGGTCTTCGTCAGCGACAAACTGAAGGATGACAAGCTTCCCGAGTGGATCCAGGCATACGTGAAATTCCACAAGCGGAAGATCGGTCCGGTGGAAAGCAAGCTGCTCGCGGACCATCTGGGCAGTGACCTGGGCAAGCTCACGAACGAAGTGGAGAAACTCTGCATCGTGACCGAACCGGAAGGCACGATCACCTCCGCGTTGATCGAGCGCAACGTGGGCATCAGCAAGGACTACAACATCTTCGAACTACAGAACGCCATCGGCGCACGGGATCATGTGAAGGCGCAAACGATCGCGCACTTCCTGGCGAACGACAAGGAGCACAAGCTCTTCCTGAGCGTGGGCATGCTCAGCAGCTACTTCGGCAAGCTGGCGGTGGTGCACGCGAGCCAGGGCCTTCCACAGAGCGAACTGGCCGCCGCGTTGAAGGTGCCGCCGTTCTTCGTCCGTGATTATGCGACAGCGGCGCGGCATTACCCGCCCATCAAGCTGAAGGAGATCCAGCACCTGCTGCGCGAAGCCGACCTGAACAGCAAAGGGGTGGGCAATGCCACAGCGGACGACGGCGAACTGCTGCGCGAGCTGCTGGCGCGCATCATGAACTGAGCCATTCGAGAACGCACATCGGATCAGTCGTTCACCTCGCGCGGGTCGCCATGCGCTGGTGGGATGTCCCCTCGACCGGCACCATTGGCATTGTTCCCAGTTGGTAAGGGCTGCGCAGCCTTGACCGCTTCCACTTCCCCATGGATGGTCACCACCTTGCTTGCCGCGTTGGTCGCGTTGCTGTTCACCGTAACGGTCTTGGTGAAGGGACCCGGGCGCCCGGTATCGTAGTGAACGTTCACCACGGAGCTCTTGCCGGGAGGGATCGGAGCTGTGTCACACTTGGGAACCGTGCAGCCACAAGAACCCATGCAACCGGAAAGGATCAAAGGCTCATTGCCTGTGTTCGTTACCGTGAACTGCCGATCGCCATCAGCGCCTTGTTTGATGGTACCGTAATCGATGTTCTCCGTGCTCAAGGTGATCATCGGTCCGCCCTTGACAGCCATTGAGCTTGGTGATTGTGCAGCTGCCATCGATGCACTGCCGGCGATCAAGGCACAGAACAGGAAGTTTCTCATGGAAGTGGTTCAAGCGACCAAGGTAGGCGACCCATGATCCACCATGCTTGGTTCTCGGGATGCGCCACAGAACGAGCGCCGGGACCATCAACACGTGTGCGGAGCCACAGCCCGTTGCATCGGCACATTCCCAGGAGATCACCCTTAACCACGAGCTTCGCATCGAACACAGCCCCTATGTCCTGGACGATCGCTCTCCTGGTCGCATTGATCACTGCACTGGTCACGGCCACGCTCACCGCACCGGTCGCCGATCACGTGACCAAGAAGATGAAGGTCTCCGATCGCGAAGGCGGAAGGGGCATGGCCATCGCCTTTCTGTTCATTCCGGCGGGCTTCATTGGAGGGCTGTTGTTGGGGCTGTTGGCCGCGAAGCTGACGCATGCGGTGGAGTGGACGCACTTCTGGAAAGCTGAAGGACTCGCGCTGGCCATGAGCTTGGGCAGTGTGGCGGTGGTCGCCGGGCTGTGCCTGCTGAGCATCGACCGACCACCGATGATCGAAGGACGATCGTTGGAATTGGAAGCCGAGGTTTTTGTCCCGCTTGCATTCCAACCGATCGACACCACGGAAAAGGCTTTGCGCATGAGCCTTTACGCCACAACGGACGACAACCGGTACGTCGACATCGATCGCAAGCGCTTGGAAAACATGGACGATCAGTTGGTGATCCCCGTGCGCACGCCGCTCCGGTCGATCGCCCCCGGGCGCATGCTCACCCTCACCGTGGACGACAACGTTTCCTACACGCTGGACATGCCGCTTCAAGCCTTGCCGCGCAAGGAGGACCTGGAATGGACGGGTCGCATGCCCATGCGCTTATCGAAGATCACCGGCAATGGCTATACGTACACCGAAGTGAAGGTGCGTTACCGCGTTGTGAAGGTCGACGAGAAGCAGGCCTGACGTTGACCGGTCAGGTGGACCAAGGCCGCCGTTCCGCAGCGGCTATTTTCGCGGCCCATGGAACTCGCGAAGCGCTACGACCCCTCGACCACGGAGAACAAGTGGTACCAGTACTGGCTCGACAACGGCTATTTCCGCTCGGTGCCCGATGATCGGGAGCCCTACACCGTGGTGATCCCGCCGCCGAACGTGACCGGCGTGCTGCACATGGGGCACATGCTGAACAACACGATCCAGGATGTGCTGGTGCGTCGCGCACGCATGCAGGGCAAGAACGCGTGCTGGGTGCCGGGAACGGACCACGCGAGCATCGCTACGGAAGCAAAAGTGGTGCGCCTGCTGCAGGAACAAGGGAAGAAGAAGAGCGAACTGGGCCGTGAAGCGTTCCTTCAGGAAGCCTTCGCCTGGAAGGAGAAGTTCGGCGGCATCATCCTGGAACAACTGAAGAAGCTCGGCGCTTCCTGCGATTGGGACCGCACGCGCTTCACCATGGAACCGAAGTTGAGCGAGGCCGTGCTCGACGTGTTCATCGACTTGCACAAGAAAGGCCTTGTGTACCGTGGCGAGCGCATGGTGAACTGGGATCCGCAGGCGCTGACCGCCGTTAGTGACGAGGAAGTGATCATGAAGGAGGTGAACTCGCGCCTCTTCTACATCCGCTACAAACTTGATGTCACTTCGAGCGAAGTCGAGAAGGGAGCCGAGGAGTACATCACCATCGCCACCACGCGTCCGGAGACGATCCTGGGCGATACCGCCATTGCGGTCCACCCGGAGGATGAGCGATACGCGCACTTGAAGGGCAAGCATGCGTTCGTGCCGTTGATCGGCCGTCGGATCCCGATCATCTTCGACGAGTACGTGGAACGCGAGTTCGGTACCGGTGCTTTGAAGGTGACGCCCGCGCACGACGCGAACGACTACGAGCTGGGCAAGAAGCACAAGCTGGAGACCATCGACATCCTGGAACCGAACGGCACATTGAGCGCCGCCGCCCAGTTATACGTGGGTCAGGACCGCTTCGCCGTGCGCAAGCTGATCGTGAAAGAGCTGGAGGAGAAGGGGCACATGGTGAAGATCGAGGACATCAAGAACAAGGTGGGCTACAGCGAACGCACCGATGCGGTGATCGAGCCGCGCCTGTCGTTGCAGTGGTTCGTGAAGATGGCCGAGCTGGCCAAACCCGCGCTGGAAGTGGTGAAGGATGGCCGCGTGAAACTGCATCCGCAGAAGTTCGTGAACACTTACACGTACTGGATGGAGAACGTGCGCGATTGGTGCATCAGCCGTCAGTTGTGGTGGGGCCAGCGCATTCCCGCGTGGTACAATGCCGAAGGTGATGTGGCCGTGTGCAAGACCGAGGCGGAAGCGATCGCGCAATTCACGTCGCAGGGGAAGAGCGCCAATGGTGTGAAGCAGGACGAGGATGTGGTGGACACCTGGTTCAGCAGCTGGCTCTGGCCGATCAGCGTGTTCGACGGTTTCGAAGACCCGGACAACGCCGACATCAAGTACTACTACCCCACGAACGACCTGGTGACCGCACCGGAGATCCTTTTCTTCTGGGTGGCGCGCATGATCATGGCCGGTCTGGAGTACCGCGGCGAAGTGCCGTTCAAGAACGTGTACCTCACCGGCATCGTGCGCGACAAGTTGGGCCGGAAGATGAGCAAGAGCCTGGGCAACAGCCCCGATCCGCTGGACCTGATCGCCAAGTACGGCGCGGACGGTGTGCGTGTGGGCATGCTCTTTTCTTCACCTGCCGGCAACGACCTGCCTTTCGATGAAGCGCTCTGCGAACAGGGCCGGAACTTCAGCAACAAGATCTGGAACGCGTTCCGCCTGCTGAAAGGTTGGACCGTGGATGATCGCACGCAAAGTCCGGGCAATGCCATCGCCTGCGCCTGGATGCGTTCGCGCATCGCACGGGCCACACAGGAGATCGATGAACTCTACGCACAGTTCCGCATCAGCGAGGCCTTGATGTCCACTTACAAGCTGATCTGGGATGATCTCTGCAGCTGGTACCTCGAATCGATAAAGCCCGCCTTCGTGAATGGTGTGGCAGAACCGATCGACCGCGCCACTTACGAAGCGACCATCGGCATTTTTGAGGACGTGATGAAGTTGCTGCATCCCTTCATGCCCTTCCTCACCGAGGAACTCTGGAGCCACCTCCGTGAACGCAAAGGCTCGCAGGAGGCCCTGATCATTGCCGCATGGCCGAAAGGCGGAGCAGGGGATGCCAAGCTCGAAGCCGAAGTGCAACACGCGCTCGACCTGGTGACCGCCGTGCGCAATACACGCAACGAACGGGGCATGAGCCCGAAGGAATCCATGGAGTTGCAGGTGAAAGGCAGCACGCCGCTTGGCACACCGGCCATGGCATTGGTGAACAAGCTCGCCAACGTGAGCGCGATCAGTACCGTGGCCAAGCCCGCCGAGGGCTCCGTGACCTTCCTCGTGGGCACCACCGAATACGCGGTGGAACTTGGCGGCAACGTGGATCCTGCGGCCGAAGCGAAGAAGGCCGAAGAGGAACTGAACTACCTGCGCGGCTTCCTCACCAATGTGGACAAGAAGCTTTCGAACGAGCGCTTCGTGGCCGGGGCGCCACCGCAAGTGCTGGAGAACGAACGCAAGAAGAAGGCGGACACCGAAGCCAAGATCAAAGCGCTTGAAGAGCGGCTGGCCGTATTGAAGTGATCATGACCTCCACGGTCGAAATAACGGACGTCTTCCACGCCTCCTAGGAGCGCACGTTCAAAACGCCCATGCTCTGCGACCTCACGCGCATCCACACGGGCTATGGGGCTACCCCGCGCGTGACCCATTGCACCGAGGATGCCGACTGGGGAAGGCCCGGAGGCACCCGCAAGGTGCACATGGCGCGCACGCTGTTCTTCAAGGGCGGCGAGGCATCGATGGACCGTGTGGTGGAGCGCCGCGAGAACGCTTATTGGAAGATCGAGGTGTACGGATTCCGCATGTGGTCCATGGGCTTTACGAAGTTCCAAGGCGAGTGGTTCACCGAACCCTTGGCGAACGGAACAGTGAAGGTCCGCTACCGGTACACCATGTTCTCGGACAGCGTACTATTCTACCCGTTCCACTGGCTCTTCACCAAGGTGGTGTGGCGCAGCTACATGAAGCACGTGCTCGCGAACATCCAGGGGCTGGTGGCGGAGCAGGCGCCGTACGTGCACGCCTGACACCGGTCCTATTGCTTCACGAAGCGCGCCCTACCCGCATCCGTGCGCACCGCATAGATCCCATCGGGCAGGCCGCGCACATCCAGGAGGAATCCGCCAGAACGCCGTTCGATCGGAACTGCGATCTGACGGCCTGATAGGTCGAGGACCAACGGCGGCATCGTTGAACTGCTCGTGATGCTGATGCTCGTATGTGCGGGGTTCGGCCAAAGTCCCATATGGTCCTTCCGTTCTTCCGTGACGCTCGTGCTTTGCTCGAGCACCAGTGAAATCGGTGCTGTGACCACGGGTTCATTGAAGTCGAAGTAGATGTTGCCGGAATTACGGATCACTGCACCGGGCAAGAGCCCTCCAGCAGGTTTGATGCGGAACGCAACCAGACCATGCGAATCCGGCTCGTTGGTGCCGCTATCCGGTAGCAGGATGTTCTCGAAGCGCCACTCCACCACACGTTCATCCTTGAACGCCAGGCTGAAGGGGTGCGATGCAATTGCCTGGACGAAGGTGCTCATGTCCAGTTCGGCTGGGAGTGTATCCATGATCACCACGTTGAAGGCCGTATCCGTACCGGTGTTCTGGAAGCGGATCGTGTAATCGATCCACTGGTCCTGGTCCAGGTAATAGGCCGCATCGCTCCAACCGGTGCTCGTCCGGGCTGTCTTATCGTTCGGATCGTACGAGCCGGTTATCAAGCCGAGCACCTCAGTGCTGTTGTTCGCAAGGTCCTGCTCGGGCAACACTTGAGTGACCAAAATGGTGTGCGCGAAGGGTGTGCCGATCAGGTTCACGTTGGGTGGCACCTGCACCTGAAGCGTGAAGTCGAAGTCCTGGTAAGCGGCAAGCGTTGGAAGCTCCCATGAGACCACGTTGCCGTTCACCGATGTAGGAGTCGGATACGCGTTGTCCAGTGACATCAGCATATCAAAGGTGACGGTCACTGTGACCGATCCGCTCAGCTGAGCGCTGAGGTTACGCGCCTGGCCCCAAATGGTCTGTGCGAAGCCAGGTCGGGCGACGCTGGCAAAAGCATACACCTGCAGGTCCAGCGGCACCGTGCTGCTGTCCGCGATGTCGATCACGGCCGCATCATCGGCGATCGTGAACGGTACCGGCTGCACCAACGGGCAGACCGGGTAGAGGTCCGTACCAGTGGGCACGATGGTGTAAGCGCCGTTGGGCACGTTCCGGGTATAGTGCCCGTCGGCATCGGTGATGGCGTACTCCGGGCCGGGCAGGATCTCCAACACGCGGTAAGGCACCGGCACTTCTAGCGGATCCAGCACACAATCCTGATCATTGTCGATGTAGAGCGTACCGCTCACCGTACCACAGTCAACCCCCAGGTCAGGGATGGTGAACTGGTCATCATACATGCAAGGGTTCTGGAAGTACTGCGATGAATAAATCCGGTAAGCCGTGTACGTGCCTGCCGCCAAGCCGATAAGATGCAAGGGATCCGTCCATGGATCACCGTTGTAGACCATGCCGCCACCGCTGTCGAGGATGATCAAGTTCGGACCGAACGGTCCAGAGGCGCCAACCAGCAGATCCACGCTTCCGTTGGGAAGGCCGCCGCAGGATGGATCGATATTGTTGGCGGCGAACGGCTCGGTATTGATGCCATCGATCCCCATGCCCCCATAACCTGCACAGCCGTTCGCGTCCGTCACCACCACATTCACGTATTCGAACGGATAGAAATACCCGAAGTAGGGGTTGCCGCTGTTCATGTCAAACCCCAAAGGACCAGCGCCGTTGACCGTGACCGTGTAGGGCGGTGTTCCGTTCAGCATGCTGGCCAATACGCAGATGGAGGCTTCCTGCTGCCCTGGGCAGGCATGGTGTGCGGCGAGACCGGGCTCGTAGACATAGGTCAGCACATCGTTCACACCGGAAAGATTGGGTTGGTTGACCAGGTTGAAGTCGGCCGCTGCCACTTCAGAATTGGCGTCCGTCACCGTCAATGTCCACACACCCGGACCCAGGCCGCATGCGCTCGGTGTGCCTTGTCCATTGGATGGTGCTGGCGACCATAGGTAGCTGTACGGGCTGGCCCCACCAGAAACCCATGCGTTCACACAGCCATTGTTCAGCCCACAGGTCGGCTGTTGGACCGTTCCGTTCACGGTCATGGCTCGCCCGACGAAAGGAGCGAGAAGAAGCGATGCGATCAAGTAGAGGCGCATGATCAATGAAGTTTGATGAAGCGAGCGAACATCGGACCTCGTGGCATGATGAGCCGCAAAGTGTAAATGCCATCCGGCAAGCCAACAACGTTGACGCCTGACGATGGATAAGGACCTCGTCCTTGCAATGCGACCTTCCCATCTTCTGAGATGATCTCCCAACCGATGGTCGTTCCTGCACTTGGAGATGTTCGGATCGAGAGGCGATCGAGCACGGGATCTGGAAAAATGCTGAAGGGCTTCGCATCCATGACCGTCATCCCTGTACTGGACTCTGCGCTCAACACACTGGCTCCGGTTATCACCGGTGGGTTGAAGTCGAAGAAGATGCTGGCGGCATTGCTGATCATTGTTCCGGGCAGCAGCGGTAAGCGCGGTCGTATGCGGAAGGAAACGAAACCGTGACTGCGAGGCTCATTGGTGGTGCTGTCCGGCAGCAGGATACCCGCGAACCAGAACTTCAGCACACCCGCATCCTGCAAAGCCCACGTGAAGGCGTGAGACCCTGCTCCCATGGCGATGGAACCCGCATCGAGCGTCGACGGCAGCGTGTCCGTAAACATGATGGTGAACGCTGTATCGGTACCCGTGTTCTGGAAACGGATCGTGTAATCGATCCATTCGTCCTGGTCGATCAGGTACACAGCATCGCTTTGCCGCGTGCTGGTCGCGGCCACCTTCTCGTTCGGATCATAGCTGCCGGTGATCGTGGTCGGCACGGTCGTGCTGTTGTTCGCGGTGTTCGCATCCTGCGCCAGGGGTGTGAGCGAAGCGGACGCATCGAGCACAGTGCCGATCAGACCGACGTTAGGCGGCACCTGGAAACGTACCGTGACATCACGATGGCCGAAGTAGCTGAGTGTGCCCACGTTGTTCCACGTGATGGTGGAACCCACCACCGAGGTCGGGCTCGGCGTTGCGCCCAGATAGCTCACGGTGGGATCGAACGTCATCACCAACTGGTTGGGGCCCGCGCTGCCACTGGTAAGGTTGTCCAGATCGATGGCGTACCACATTTCGAAACCAGGGCGGGCAGGACCGCTGGCCATGCTCACCTGTACATCCAGTGCTTGGGTTGCCGTGTCCAACACATTGAACGTCGCGTTCCCGGTAACGCTCAAGGGAATAGGATCGGGCAGGCAGTGCGCTTGCAACAACGCTGACTGCTGCGTTACCGTGTAGTTCCCTTGTGGCAGATCGATACCGTAGTTGCCAAGCACATCCGTGGTCGCATAGTATGGACCGGGTTGGAATTCCAGCACCAGATCGGGTACGCGGGTATCACCGGTGGTAAGCGAACAATCCTGATCATCGTCCAACACCACCGTACCACTGATGTGACCGCAGGTGTTGCCTAGATCGGGGATCGTGATGTAGGTGGTGTCGCCACAGGGGAACCACATGCTGAAATCCGGATCGATGGACAGCTTGCGCACAAGCATGTACGTGCCGGGGCCAAGTCCGGTAACGTGATAGGTCCAGCCATTGGTCCAGTTGGTGGCCAGCGTGTTCCAGAAGGTGGAGTTCTCCTGCCCATCCGGGTTGAAGAGATGAGGGCGGGCGCCGAAGATGTAGTCGGGCTCGGGAGGAACGGAGAACGTAACGTGGCCGTTGGCTCCACCTGAGCACGAACCGGCGAGATCAAGAACAGTGATCGGGTCGAACTGTGGAGGCTGCGGCACGTGGGCTTCCATATAGCCGGGGCAACCGTTCGCATCCGTGTAGTTCACGGCATAGGTGTCTACGGACAGACCGAAATAGCAAACCGCACGCACAACGCCACTTACTCCGGCGAACCATTGCCAATCACTGGGAACGGAATTGAAAAAGAAGGGGATCTCCTCACAGGTCTGATCGAACTGGAAAGGCGAAGGTCCGTTCAGCAACGGGCTGTAGTCATTACCGAAAAAGATGAAACCGCCGTTGTTCGGTTCGGGCTCTGGCAGGCAGGAAGGAATAGCCTCTGCGAACATGTTCAGTGGATCCCATTCCCAATTGGGCAGGTTGGGCACCACGGCGATATTCTGCTGTTGCGTTCCGTTGAAGTCAGTAACCGTCAACGTGTAACTGCCCGCCGGAAGGTCGTACCGGTTCTGGTCCGTTGGGCCGTCGCTCCATGCGTAGGTGTAAGGAGGCACTCCACCGTTCACCACCACGGTCACATAGCCGTCCGCATTGGCGCAATGTTCCGGGTGGATGCTGAAAACGATGTTCGCTCGAAGTGCCGAACCGGTGAGCAACGATAGGACCAGCGTCGCGACGGACAACGGTGCATAGGGAAGCGGGGTCTTCATGAGCGGTGGTCGATCGAAAGACGTATCCCTCTCCGCACGGATGCCTCATCGACAGCGCGTATGATGCACAGAAGGATCATAGCCTGAAAGATGCGTATTTGCCGAGAAGGATGAACAACTGACGGCGATCACGGCTTGTGACACGACCGGAAGTAGCTTCGCCGTGTGAACAAGGACCTCACCTATGCGGCCATTGACATCGGCTCCAACGCCGTGCGCCTGTTGGTGGGTGAAGTGATCGAGCGTGCCGATCACCCGATCATCAAGAAGCAGACGCTGGTTCGCGTGCCCATCCGCCTCGGCGAGGACGTGTTCGACAGCGGAGCCATCAGCGGTGCGAAGCGCGACTACCTGATCAAAAGCCTGAAGGCCTTCCGCCTGCTCACGGAGGTGTACAACGTGAGCTACTTGCGCTGCTGCGCCACCAGTGCCATGCGTGAAGCCACGAACAGCGAGGAGGTGCGTTCGCGTGTGGAGATGGAGAGCGGTGTGCACATCGAGACGATCAATGGTAAACTGGAGGCGGACCTCATCTACAACACCTTCTGGACACAGGACCTGTTGAAGGACCGCAACTACCTCTATATCGATGTGGGCGGCGGCAGTACGGAACTCACCTGGCTGGAAAAAGGCCGACGGGTGAAGAGCGCGAGCTTCAAAGTGGGCACCGTTCGCACACTGAAAGGAAAGGTGGATGCCAGCGTGTGGAACGAGATCGACGGCTTTCTCAAGGAACTGCGAGAAGAACACGGACAGTTGAGCGCCATCGGAACGGGTGGTAACATCAACCGCATCTTCAAAGAAGAGATGAAGCCCTTCGGTGAGCCGCTCAGCATAACGGAGATCCAGCACCAGCGGGATCGGATCGCGGCTTACTCAATGGAAGACCGCATCAGCATGCTGCGCTTACGGCCTGACCGCGCGGACGTGGTGATCCCGGCCGCGGACATCTTCCTGCGCATCATGACCCATGCGAACATCACGGAGATCTTCGTTCCGAAGGTGGGCCTTGCCGATGGCATCATCTACGACCTGTACATGAAGCAGTACGGGAAGGTGCGGTATCCGAAAGCGGAGCCGGTGATGAACTAGAGTCTTCCTTCCTTTATCTCCTCCACCACGGCTGGGTCCAGCAGCGTTGTGGTATCGCCGAGGTTGCTCATCTCCCCTTCCGCCACTTTGCGCAGGATGCGGCGCATGATCTTTCCGCTGCGCGTTTTCGGCAGGCCGCTCACGAACTGGATCTTGTCCGGTTTGGCGATACGGCCGATCCCAGCGACCACCGCCTCCAGTATCTCGCCACGCATGTTCTCCAACGCGTTGGCGTCGTCCGAAGCGATCGGCTTCTCCGTGACAACGTAGGCGTAGATGCCCTGCCCTTTGATGTCGTGCGGGTAGCCCACCACGGCGCTTTCCACCACGCCCTTCGCCTGGTTGATCGCGTTCTCGATCTCCGCCGTGCCGAACCGGTGCCCGCTCACATTGATCACATCGTCCACGCGACCGATGATGCGGTAACGGCCTTCCGCATCGCGTCGCGCGCCATCGCCAGTGAAGTAGTACCCCTTGTAGCTGCTGAAGTAGGTCTGTCGGCAGCGCTCGTGATCACCGTACGTGGTGCGGATGATCGATGGCCATGGGAACTTGATGGCGAGCAGGCCCTCCACTTCGTTCTCCATGATCTCCTTCCCGTCAGCGGTAAGGAGAACAGGTTGCACACCGGGCAGCGGCCATGCGGCATAGCTCGGCTTCTCATCGGTCACGTTCGCGATGGAAGAGATGAGGATACCGCCGGTCTCCGTCTGCCACCAGGTGTCCATGATGGGGCAGCGCTCCTTCCCGATGTGGATCTTGTACCAGTGCCACGCCTCCTCGTTGATCGGCTCGCCAACACTGCCGATGACCTTCAAGGAATGCAAAGAGTAAGGCAGTACATGGTCCACACCAGCGGCCATCAACGAACGGATGGCCGTGGGCGCCGTGTAGAAGATGTTCACCCCATGCTTGTCGATCACCTGCCAGAACCGGCCTGCATCCGGGTACGTGGGGATACCTTCGAAGACGATGCCCGTAGCGCCCGCGAGCAGCGGACCGTAGACGATGTAGCTGTGACCGGTCACCCAGCCCACATCGGCCGTACACCAGAACACATCGCTTTCCTCGTACTGGAACACGTTGCGGAACGTGTAGTCGGCATACACCATGTAGCCTCCGCAGGTGTGCACCACACCCTTCGGCTTGCCGGTGCTGCCGCTCGTGTACAGGATGAAGAGCGGATCCTCGCTGTCCATCTCTTCAGCTGGACAGAAACGTTCCACCTGCTGGAGTTCATCGTGCAACCACACATCCCTTCCTTCCTTCATCTCCACGTTCCAGCCGACGCGCTCGGTCACGATCACGCGCTTCACCGAAGGGCAGGTTTCGAGTGCTTCATCCACCACGCGTTTCACCGGCATCTGCTTCGCACCGCGGTGCATGCCATCGCTCGTGAGCACGAAAGCGGCCTGCGCGTCCTGCACACGATCGGCGATGCTCTGCGCGCTGAACCCCGCGAACACAACGGAATGCACCGCACCGATGCGCGCGCACGCCAGTACCGCCACCACGAGCTCGGGTATCATGGGCATGTAGATGCACACGCGATCGCCCTTCTTGGCACCGTTGCGCTTGAGCACGTTGGCGTACTGGCACACACGTTCATGCAGTTCGCGATAGGTAAGGCGGAGGTGCCGCTCCTTCGGATCGTTCGGTTCCCAGATGATCGCGAGCTTGTTACCGCGTGTGGCGAGGTGACGGTCCAGGCAGTTCTCGGTGATGTTGAGCCTTCCACCGATGAACCATTTCACATCGGCCTTCTCGAAGTTCCATTCCAATACACGCTCCCACTTCTTCCGCCAATGGAAATGCCCGGCCTGCGCGGCCCAGAACCCCTCGGGATCGGTGATGCTTTTCTTGTAGGCCGCGTCGTATTCGGCCTGGGTGCGGATGCGGTGGAAGTCCATGCGCTGCGGATCGTTCGGTGGTGCCCGAAAAGTATCCGCTAGCCGCGTTCGCGGAACGCTCAGGCCCGCTTCCGGTAATTGAGCACGGCCATACCGTTGATGACCGCGGCGAACAGGGCGATGATGCCGAAGTGCTTCGCGATCTCCGCCGCACCGCTTCCTTTCAAGAGCACCATGCGCACCACCTCCACGAAGTAGCTCACGGGATCGGACCAGGTGATCACCTGTGCCCAGTGCGGCATGTTGTCGATCGGGGTGAAGAGGCCGCTGAGCAGTACGAAGATCACCAGGAAGAACCACGAGACGAACATGCTCTGCTGCTGGGTGTCACTGATGGTGCTGATGAACAGGCCCAGGCCAAGCATCACCCAGAGGTACACGGCCGCGAAGGCGAAGAGCAGCAACACGTTGCCTTCGATGGGTATGCGGAACGCGAGCTTGCCTACCGTCAATCCCAACGCCAGCAGGAAGAGGCTGATGAACCAGAAGGGAAGCAGCTTGCCCAGTATGAACTGCCACTTGCGGATCGGCGTCACGTTCAACTGTTCGATCGTGCCCATCTCCTTTTCGCGCACGATGTTCATGCTGCTGAGGAACATGCCCACCAGCGTCACGAGCACCACCAGCAGGCCCGGCACCATCAGGTTCTTGTAGTTCATGCGCAGGTTGTACCAGAAGCGCGGAATGGTGTTCACCGGCGGACCTGCGGTCAAGGATGTGCCGTGGAGGCGCTGCATCAGGTGCACCTGCTCGTTGGCGATGATCGTGCGCGCGTAGACGAGCACGAGGCTGGCGAACTGGCCGTCCACACCGTTCAGGTCCAGCATCACCTCCGATCGGCCGAACCGACGGATGTCACGCTCGAACCCGGCGGGTATGCGCAGGAAGGCATCGGTCCGGCCGGCGTCCAATGCGCCCATGCCCGTGGCGAAACCCGCGGTGGTGGTGCTCACCTGGAAACGGTCCGACGCAGTGAAGCGGGTGATCAGGGAGCGTGAGGCGGCGCTGCCGTCCATGTCGCTCACCAACAGGCGCACGTTGCGCACTTCGAAATCGGCCGCGTGCACCAGCACCAGCAGTTGCACCACGGGCGCCACGAAGATGATCGGCAGCATGCCGCGGTTCCTGAAGATCTGCAGGAACTCCTTGCGCAGGAGGTGGAGCACGGTCCTCATTGCAAACGCACCTTGAATTTCTTCACGCTGATCGCCAGCAACAGCAGGGTCATGCCCATGAGGATGAGCGTTTGCGGCCACACCACGTCGAGGCCTGCTCCCTTGAGCATGATGGCGCGCAGGATGATGATGAAGTGCTTGGCCGGCATCACGTTGCTCACGATCTGCAGGGGCAGGGGCATGCTGCTCGTGGGGAAGATGAAGCCACTGAGGAGGATGGTGGGCATCATGAGCACGAAGAGCGAGAGCATGAGCGCGGTCTGCTGGGTCTTCGCCGCACTGCTGAAGAGCAGGCCCAGGCTCAGCGCGGTCATGATGAAGAGCAGCCCCTCGAAACCGAGCAACAGGTAGCTGCCGCGCATGGGCACGTGGAAGAGCAGGCGCGCCACAGTGAAGACGAAGGCCGCGTTCAACAACGAGAGCAGCAGATAGGGCACGGCCTTCCCCACGATGATGGTGGCCGGGCGCAGCGGTGAAACAAGCATCACCTCCATGCTGCCGTATTCCTTCTCCCGCGCAATGCTGATGGAGGTGAGCATCGCGCTCACGAGCATCAGGACAATGGTGATCACTCCCGGCACGAACAGGTAAACGCTCTTCATCTCCGGGTTGTAGTGCAGCCGGTGCTCCACGCTGATCACCTCGGGCATCCTGTACGCCGGTTCCCGCGCCGCCCACCTGGCGATCATCTGCGCGCCGTACGAGGTGATGATGTTGGATACGTTGGGGTCGGAGGCATCGGCGATCAAGGCGATGCGGGCACGACCTTCCTCCATGCGCCTGCCCAGGTCCGGCGGGATCTCCACCACCATCTTGGCGCTGCCCGCGCGGAAGACCTGCTCGATCTCATCCCCGCTCTGCACACGTCCCGCATCCACGAAGTAGTGGGAGGCGAAGAGCGCTTGGATCAGTGCTTTGCTGCGGGCATCGTGACTTTGGTCGAGCACGGCCACGCGCGCCTCCTTCACCTCTGTGTTGATGGCGTAGCCGAAAAGGATGATCTGCATCACCGGCATGCCGAAGAGCACGAGCAGGGTGCGCCGATCGCGCAGGATGTGCAGGAATTCCTTGTGGAGGAAGGCGCGGAAGGTCTTCATCTCATTCGCTTCGTTGCCCTGCCCGTGCCAGCTGGTAAAAGACCTCGTCCATGGTGGCGGACCCGAACTGCTGCTTCAACGCGGCCGGTGTGTCGTAGGCGGCCATCGCTCCGTCCACCATGATGCTCACCCGGTGGCAGTATTCCGCCTCGTCCATGTAGTGCGTGGTGACGAACACGGTGATCCCGCTGGCAGCGGCGGCGTAGATCATCTCCCAGAACTGCCGACGGGTGATCGGGTCCACACCACCGGTGGGCTCGTCCAGGAACACCACTTGCGGCCGGTGAATGAGCGCCACGCTGAACGCGAGCTTCTGCTTCCAACCCAGGGGCAGGCTTTGCAGCCGGGTGCGCGCATGCTCCTGCAGGCCCAGTTCCTCCACCAAGGCATCGGTGCGCTCCTTCAAGGTGCGGCCGCGCAGGCCGTACACACCACCGTAGAAGCGGATGTTCTCCAGCACGGTCAGGTCGTTGTAGAGCGAGAAGCGCTGGCTCATGTAACCGATGTTGCGCTTGATCGCCTCGCTCTGCGTGTAGACATCGAGCCCGGCCACGCGCGCTTCGCCACTGGTGGGGCGCAGCAGGCCGATGAACATCTTCATGGCCGTGGTCTTGCCGGCGCCGTTGGCTCCCAGGAAACCGAAGATCTCTCCGGCATGCACGTCCAGGTCGATCGCGTTCACGGCGGTGAAATCACCGAAGCGTTTGGTGAGCTGGCGGGCATGGATGACGGGCTCGCTCATTTCATCAAGTGCATGAAGAGGTCCTCGATGCCCGGCGCAATGCGCTCCATGTTCACGCCATCAACGCCTTGTTCCTTCAGCGCCGCCTGGATATCCTCGATCCTGGCGTTCTCCTTCACGGTCATGTGCAGTGCGGTGCCGAAGGGGTGCACTTCATCCACGGCGGGCTGGGCGCGCAGGGCGCTCAACAAGCGGTACGGATCGGTCCCTTGTACGGCGTAGAGCGGCTGCGTGAACTGCTGCGTGATGGTGCCGGGCGCGCCGGTGCTGAGCAGCCGGCCGTTCTGAAGCAGGCCGATGCGGTCGCACAAGGCCGCCTCGTCCATATAAGGTGTGCTCACGAGGATGGTGATGCCTTCGTTCTTCAAACCGCGCAGCATGGCCCAGAACTCGCGCCGGCTAACGGCGTCAACACCGGTGGTGGGCTCGTCCAGCACCAGCACCAGCGGTTTGTGGATCAGCGCGCAGCAAAGCGCCAGCTTCTGCTTCATGCCGCCGCTCAGCGCACCCGCGCGTCGCTTCGCGAAGGGTTCGAGCATCACATAGATGTCGCGTATCAGATCATAGTTCGCTTCCACAGTGGTCTGGAACACACTGGCGAAGAACTCGAGGTTCTCGCGCACCGTCAGGTCCTGGTAGAGGGAGAAGGTGCCGGGCATGTAGCCCACGTTCCTACGCACGTAGCGGTAGTCCGCCACCACATCGCGGCCATCGAAGGTGATGGTGCCCTCATCCGGCAGGAGCAGCGTTACCAAGGAGCGGAATAGGGTGGTCTTGCCCGCACCATCCGGACCGATCAGACCGAACAGTTCGCCGCGCGGAACACGGAAGGAGATGTCCTCCAATGCGCGCACCTCACCGTAACGCTTGCCGATGCCGTTGACCTCGATCACTTGGCCGTACCGTTGAAGTACACCTCGCCGGGCATGCCGTTCTTCAGCAGTCCGTCCTTGTTCGCCACGCGCACCTTGAAGGCATAGACCATGTCCACGCGCTCTTCCCGGGTCTGGATGGTCTTGGGCGTGAACTCCGCTTCGTTGCTGATCCAGCTTACACGGCCGGGCATGTGCATCACATGGCTGTCGCTCACATCAACACCCACATCCACGGTGGAGCCCACTTGCATGCGCGACAGGTCAGCGCCGCTCACGAAGGCCCGAAGCTCCAAGGTGTCCATGCGTGCGATGCGGTAAAGCGCCTTGCCCGGCATCACCAGTTCGTGCGCTTCCGCCAGTTTGCTCACCACCGTTCCGCTCACGGGGTTCACGATGTACTGGTCCTTCAACTGCTGATCGAGCACGTCCTCTCTTGCGGCCAGTGCGCGCACCTGCGCGGCTACACCGGGGTTCTGCGCTTCCACCGCGGCGATCTGCTTGCGCTGGATGGCGATCTGCCCGCGGATGTCGTCCAATTGTTTGGTGGTGGCCGCCTTCCCCGCCACGAGCTTCACCAGGCGCTCTTCCTCGCGTTGCAGGTCCTTCAGACGCGCATCCTGCACCGCCACCTGGGCGCCCACATCGCCGGATCGCGTGGCCGTGGCCGCCCGGTTGGCCGCCACTTCCATGCGCTGCAGCGCCAGCAGGGTCGTGTCGATCAGGCCCACCGGTTTCCCTGCTTCCAGGTGCATGCCTTCTTCCACGTTGAACGCGAGCAGCTCACCTGCGCCCTTCGCGCTCACGAGCGTTTCAACGGCTTCGAAGTTCCCGTGCGCATCGGCATCGTCCGCGTCGTTGTGGCATGCGGCGAACGTGAAGGCGATCGCCAGGATAATATGTACGGTTCTCATTGGCCTTGCAGGTTGAGGTGGGTGCGCTGGGCGTTGATGAGCTGCAGACGATGCAGTTCCAGCGCCAGTTTCGCGGCGGTCTCTTTGTTCAGTTCGGTGATGTAATCGGCGGTAGTGGCCGTGCCGTTCGTGAGCTGTTCGTTGCGTGCGGCGGTGATCGAGGTACGCAAGGCGATGAGCCGCTCGTCCTCTTCCATGAGCTTGCGCGCCAAGGCGATGTCCGCGTCCTGAGCATCCATGGCCAGCAACACCTGTCGTTCGATGCGTGCGCGCTCGATGGACAGGGTGGAGCGTTGCAGCTCAGCGATGCGCCGTTGCCGATCCACCTGGCCCCAGCCGATGATGTTCCACTGCAGGCCGATGCCCGCGAGCAGCATGGGGCGTGTGTCCGGGTTGAAGAGGTTGTAGCCCGGGTTGCCGAAGCCCGCGTTGCCGAAGGCCTGCAAGGTGGGGCGCCGGCGGGCGCGCGTCAGTTCCACCTGCGCATCCAGCAGTTCCGAGCGCAGATCGATCGCGTGCAGGTCCGCGCGGTGCGACAGGTCGGCGTTCAATGGCGCGTCGACGACCGGGCGGGTGAACGTGGCCTGCTTCACCGTGGCATCGCCGGTGAGCAACGCAAGGTCCGTGCGCAGCCGTTGTTCCAGATGCTCGGTGGTGAAGCGGTCCTGTGCGGTGGAAACGAGCTCGGCGCGCAAGGCATCCTCCTCCGCCGCCAGTGCGGAACCCGCTTCCACCGCATGGTGCGCACGGTCGGCCTGCTCGTTCAAGGTGCCGGCCTTGGCATCCAACAGGCGCAGTTGTTCCTCGCACACCAGCACCGAGAGGTACCGTTGGATCACCTGCGCCTTCAGGTCGATCGCGCGGGCCTCCACTTCCAGTCGTTGGCGGTCGGTGCTCAACGCTTCCAGGCGACGTTTCTCGCGCACCGCACCACCGTCGTAGATCACCTGGTTGAAGTTCAGCAGAACACGGTGCAGGTCAAGCGGCACTTCGGGCGCCTTCACGCCCGGTACGGCCAAGGGAAAGGACATCTGTTCGTTCTGGTAGGTGCTCTGCGCGTTCAGCACCAGTTGCGGATACCAGGAGCTGCGCACATCCCGATCCCGTAGTTCACCTTCCGCAACAACGGCGCTCTGCTGTGCGGCGATCCGATCATTGCGCAAGGCTCTGGCAATGGCCGAATCCAAGGAGAGTTCCTGGGCATGCAGACCCATGGTCCCGACAAGGGGGATGAGCAGTGCAATGTGCTTCATGGCTTCAAACTGTTCTTGAGGACCGACACGATGTGCTCCTGCCGCATCTGCAGGAAGGCTTGTTGCTGCTCCTTGTTCATGCCCAACGAACGACTGATCCCTGGCAGCATGGCGAAGGTGAAGGCGCAGAGCGAGACCATGTCCAGCAGGAACTGGATGCCACTGGAACGCGCTTCCGGTAATCGTCGCTTGCGCAGTTCCGGTTCGATCAGGAAGGCGATGCGCACCATGGTCTCCTTGAAGGGCGCCTTGGCGATGATGGCCGGATCACGCTGCACTTCGAAGACCACGAACGCCGGAAGGGAGGGTGTCTGGCCGAGCAGGGTGAAGTATTGCGCCACCATGGCTTCCACCTTCTGCTCAAAGGGTCCTTCCTCTTCCATGATGTGCAGCACGGACGTGTAAAGGCGACCGGCCTGTTGCTGGAAGACCTCCAGGAAGATGGAATCCTTGGTCTTGAAGTAGTAGTGCAGCAGGCCCTTGTTCACACCGGCCTTCTCCGCGATCTCCCGCATGTTCACTCCGTCCAGCCCGCCTTCGACGAACAGCGCGCGCGCCGCCTGGATGATGCGTTCCCGTGTGCCGATGTCCTCCTTCTTACCCATCTGGGTAACAAAGGAAGGGAAATATTACCCAAACGTCCAAATCATGCTCGAACGTTCTCCCGGACGCTTGTCGCCGTAAGGGCCTATCAGCGCATCACGATCGATCGTTTGATCCCAAGGCTCCCTTGGTCGGTGCGCAGCTGGTACACATAGGAGCCCGGGGCCAGATCGCTTACCGTGACCTGTCCTGCATCCTTGTTCGAAACGCTCCAGCGGCGCACCTCGGCCCCGCCCGCATCGAATGGAACAAGGGTGGCCCCGGGGTCCTTAATGTGTAATGCACACGCGTTCTTTTGATCGGCGCGCGAACAGAGCTGAGGTAGACCACATGTGGAAGGCGCACGGCGATGTGTCTCTCATGCCTGGACACGCCTCGGTCGAACCCGGAAAGAGAACGCCCAGGTCAGATGCTCCAGCGTGCCATTTCCAGCGGGAAGGTGCGCACGTGCTGATCGGGGCTCTCGTGATCGAGCTCGCGCTTCATCAGCACCACATCGCTCACCCGCTGTTGTGCAGAGAAGCCTTGTGTGGCGAGCAGTGCCCAAGCGCTGTTGAACTGCTCCTGCTTCAGACCGCTCGCCACGACCAGTGCAGCGCGGTCCACCACATCAACGCCCAGTTTCTTGATCCGTCGGTTGGCACGCACGTGATCCACCACGCGTTGGCGCAGCGCGGCGATGGTGCCCTTCTCGGACACATCGAGGAAGATCATCTTCTTGTCCTCGGTATGTGCGAGACCACCGATGTTCAGCACGAAAGGAGCGAAACCGATCGCGCCACGTTCGATCGCATCGGTCATCGGACCCTCGTATTCAGGCGGCAGTTCGGTATCGAGCAAGGTTATGCCCGGCATCTGATACGCCTCGTTGTATTTGCCGATGCGTTCCCGCAATTGTTGCCGCCATTCCATCACGCGCGCCGCCACATGGCTGGCCGGGTCGATCACCAGCCGGTAATGGCAGGTATAGACCAGAGTATCGAACAACGACAGTGCGTCCGCAGGTGGCTTTCGTGGCATGATCAGCGGAACAAATCAACCATCAGGCAGGTTCACAACTTGGATGCGGCGCGTTTGTTATGCAACAGCGCGTGCGGATAAGTGGTGCTAGCGATCCATGGCCTTGACCAACCGGAAGGTGCGCTCGTTGCCATTGATCGAGACGAGCAGGAAGTACGCCCCCGGGTTCAGCGCGGTGAAGTCATGCTCCGCGATGCGAAGTCCGCTCCAGATCGTTCGGCCGCTCGCATCGTGCAAGGTGCAGCGTTCCTGTCCGTTCGCATTGCGAAGCACGATCCGTTCGGTGAACATCGTGCCTGTCGGTTCCACCATGGCAGTCTTGATCTCCGCAAGGCCTGTCGATCCTGACCACGTGACGATGGCCAGCCCACCTCCTCCTGTTCCTGCGGGTGATCCGATGCCATTGCCACCACCACCACCCGCACCGTAGTTCCCGCCGTTCTCACCAGGATCCGTTACGGTGCACGCATTGTCGGTGAACCCGGCGCCCTTTCCACCTGCACCGGCCTGGCCGCCGCCGCCCGCACCGCCAGCTCCTCCAGGAGTGTGGCAGTTCGTTCCATTGAAAACGATGGTATTGCCGCCTGCAGCGCCGTTCGAGACCGGGCCCGCCGCACCACCTCCACCACCGCCGAAATAGGTCCAATAGCCACCACCGCCCGCTCCCCCTGTGTGCGCTACTTGACCACCCAGACCGGTTCCACCTGCACCACCGCCACCAAGGTTCGGATTCGGTACCGTTGTGGCGTTCGCTCCTGCGTTGGCCAGCATGCCCAACCCACCTGCGATGGTGGCCAGTCCACTTCCACCTTCACCGATGACGAAGGAGATGTTCTGTCCAGGTGTCACGTTCGTCGTACCGCGCACATAGGCACCACCTCCACCCCCTCCGCCGCCGTTCTGCGCCCCATTGCCACCCGCTCCGATCAGCTCGATCGTAATGGAGGTGACACCCGCCGGAACAGTGAACGTACCCGAAGAGGTGAACACTGCCTGACCATGGAGCAGCGCAGTGAGAAACAGAAGAACCAGCAGTTGTAGTGATCGCAGCATGTGGAAGGAATGAGCGTTGAAATTAGTGCAGCACGAGCGATCAGGCACGCGATGGGCGGAGATGGTGAAGGTGCCCCATCAACGGGGACTATGCACCACGGACCGTAGTTCGGATGAGAATATTCCCACTCGCTCGACCGCGCCCATCAGCGCACCTCGTTCGATACCGATGCATGGCGAACCCTTTGCTGCACGGCTGGCCCGGCAACAATGCCGACAAACCCAACCGATCAACGATGGCAAGCAATAATTCATCACGCGGCTCTTCCAGCCGCAGCGGCCGCGGCTCCTCCAGCCGCAGCAGCAGTTCATCACGCAGCAGCAACGGCCGACGTGGTTCCAGCAGCCGGTCACATAACGACGATGATCGTTCCAGCTCCCGTGGAACTTCGCGTAGTGGCAGCAACGGTGGCGGCAGCGGCCGTGGCTATGTGGAGCGCAACGAGGAAGGCCGCTTCACGAGCCAGAGCCGCAGCGGCTCCAACCGTGGACGCAACAGCGGCTACAGTGAGCGCAGCGGTTCGTACGGTCGCGAGAACGTAGAGCGTTTCTCCGGTGGATATGACCGCGAGCGTGGACAAGGCCAGAACGATGGCCGGTACGGCAACAGCGGTTACGGCAGCGACCGGGGTGATCATGGCGCGCGCGAGAACAACAGCCGCTACAACAGTGGTTCCGAGAGTGGCCGTGGCGGATATCGCTACGAAAGCGAACAAGGCCGATACGGCAATAGCGGTGACTATGGCAGGGGCCGTGGGTACAATGACCGCAACGAAGAGCATTACGGCTCGGAGAACCGCTACGGTCCTGAGGGTCGCTATGGCTCGGAGGGTCGCTATGAGCAGGGCGACAGCTATGGTCCCAGCGGACAAGGTTGGGGCAATGAGAGCTCCGGCATGAACGAAGGTCGATATGGCAATGATCGCGGTGGCTACGGCCAGAGCGAGAACCGCTATGAGCGCAACTACGGCGGTTCCAACAGCCGTGGCGGTGATCGCGGCTATCAAGGAGGGTACGGCCGTCATCATCTTGGTGAAATGAACATGGGCGGCTCCCAGGACCAGGAGAACGAGCGCGGTGGCTTCGGCAGCCGTGGCTACCAGGACGAGGGCATGGAAAGCTCCGGCCGTGGTTATGCTTCCTCGCGTTCTGGATACAACGACAGCGGTTACGAGCGCATGGGCGAGCAGAGCGAGGACGATTACAGCGATACCGAACGCGATGATCGATATGACGACATGAACGAGGAGGCAGGTCGGTAAGCGTTGACGCCCTGCAAAGCGCATCGAAGGCTACTTCAACAACGACCCCGGCCGCTCACGTGGCCGGGGTCGTCGCTTGTTGGAAGACGAAGGTTGCTCAAAGGGTGAGCTTTCCCTCTACCCCACCATCCTTGCTCCCTATGCCTACGGCAGCACCCATGATCCTGATCGCGGCCACCACCGCTCCATCCTGTGTATCCCAATAGCGGCATTCATCAGGAACCACTTTCAACATGCGCAGATCCTCATTATCCGAACCTTCAGGCACCCACGCTTTGGCGATCGGGTTCCAGAGCCGCTGCACGCGCGCCCGATCATCCACCACCTCACCATGCCCTTGCACGCTCAGGTATTCCTGGGCGCGGGGATTCGTGAAATAGAGATGAACACGGTTGTCCGTAAGGAGATCCGCGCATTTGTCACTATCCTGCAGCGTGACGAACCAGAAATTCCCTTGCCCGTCCACTTCCGCAACGGCCATGGGCCGACAATGCGGGTGCTCGTCCTTCGGCACCGTCACCATCAGGCAGGCATGCTGATGATCGACGATCTCTTTCAATTGCATCACGGCCTCGCGGCCGGCGAGTTGTTTCTCTTCGCTCATGGTCGTGCGTTTTTCCGGTCCGCACCGATCGTATGCCGTAAGCCTTCACCGCATGGAAGAACGGCCCGGTCCGGTCAATGCGTGGCATCGCATACACAACCGTGTGCGCTATCGTCCGTTTGGTTGCGGTGTTCAGGTACGATCCACCAGTGCGCTCGCCACATGCAACGATCGGCCCTTGATCATCAATCCATCGGAACGGCCATGGAAATACCTTTCGTTCATGCGGTCCGTGCCCATATCCTCGACCGCTCGAAGGCCCGCACCCCGCAGTTCGTCCTTCATGCGTTCCGGCGTGAAGAAGTTGATGAACGGCTCTCCGGCTTTCCTGACACGACGGGCCACGATGCCTCGGAAGAAGCGCTCCAGCAAATTGAGCGATGAGCTCGGCAAGCTGTAGTCGAGTACCAACCCCGAACCTGTCGGTCGTGCACCGATGTAAGCGAGCGTGGATGCGATGGCATCATCCGTGAGGTACATGGTGACGCCGAGCCAAGAGAAGAACGCGGGCTCGTTAGCGTTGAAGCCTGACAGCAAGAGTGCCTCGGACAGTGTATCCCTTTCGAAATGGATGGGAACGTATGTCACACTTCCGGGAACAGCGATGTTGGCTCCAGCAAGGCGCTCCAGCTTCCATGCCTGCGTAGCTGGATGATCCACTTCATAGACCTGAAGCGTGGGGAACGGGTTACGATAGGCGAAGGTGTCGAGCCCAGCACCGAGCACCACATATTGCTTCACGCCACGCTGCACGGCCTTGGCGAGTTCATCCTCAGCATACCGTGCACGAGCAAGAACGAAGGCTCGACCCACCTTCGCGAACACACTGTGCTGCCTCATGTTCCGCATGCGCGCTTCAGCTTCTGCTCCAAGGATGGGCACTGCCAACGGATCGTTGAAGACCTTCGGTCCGTTGTCGAAGACCTGATGTGCGGCACGGCGCATGGCGACCATTTCCGCGGTATGACTGGGACGTGCTTCGAGCATGGGGCGTATTCGAACACGAAGAACGTGCCGCCGTGACGATCCTGCGGCATCGGTGCATAGGTTCGCGGAAGCAACGAACGACACGACACCATGCGCACCCTGGCTATCCTGCTGCTTCTGGCTGGTTGTTCCAGCACTCCAGGAGAAGCGACATCACAACGACCGGTCATGCAGAACGAACGCACCAACCCTTACTACTCCCGAACGGACACGACCACATTGCACGTGAGCGATGCGGAATGGAAGCGTATCCTGCCCGACAGCGTGTTCGCCATCGCTCGCCAGCAGGACACCGAACGGCCGTTCACCGGCAAGTACTGGGACTTCGAGGGTCTCGGCACTTACTACTGCGCGGTATGTGGCAACGCCTTGTTCCGCTCCGACTCGAAGTTCGGCAGCAGTTGTGGCTGGCCGAGCTTCTTTGAGACGCTGCGACCGAACAGTGTGACCTACCACGATGACACCAGTTATGGTATGCAGCGCACGGAAGTGGTCTGTGGGCGTTGCGCCAGCCACCTGGGCCATGTGTTCGATGATGGTCCGCCGCCCACCGGAAAGCGCTTCTGCATGAATTCGCTCGTGCTGGATTTCGAGCCGGACGAAAAACGTTGAAGGCGGTCAATCCACGAAGTACATCTCCATCTCGCCCTTGCCTTTCGCTTGCACGCGACCGCGGGGCGTGAACCGGAAGGCGGGATCGTGCTTGATGCACGCATAGGTGGCCTCACTGATGTTGACGCGTCCTGTTTCGCCCGAGGATTCCATGCGGCTGGCCGTGTTCACCGTATCGCCCCAGATGTCATAAGCGAATTTCTTCACCCCAACGATGCCCGCGATCACGGGCCCGGTGTGCACTCCTGCGCGCATTTCAAAGCAGGGTCGTCCTTGCGCGCGTCGCTCGGCCGCATAGCCGGCCATGAAGTCTTGCATTTCCAAGGCCGCCAGTACCACATCGGCGGGCGAACCGTGAGCGGGGTCGGGCAAGCCGCCGGCCGCCATGTAGGCATCACCGATGGTCTTGATCTTCTCGATGCCTCGTGCGGCCACGATCCCGTCGAACGCCTTGAAGCAATGATCGATCTCCGCGACGAGTGCTGCGGGCGTAAGTCGTTCGCTCAGCGAAGTGAAGCCTTTGAAGTCGGTGAAGAGCACCGTGGCCTGATCGAACTGCCGTGCTTCCGCGGTGCCGTTCACCTTCAGTTCGGCCGCCACTTCCGCGGGCAGGATATTCAACAGCAGGTTCTCGCTCACGTCCTTCTCTTTCTGCACGGCGCGGCGTGCGCGCTGTGTCAGTCGTAAGCGGCCCCACAGCGCACCGGCCAGCACCAGTACCACCACGGCGGCGAACAGGTAGAGGTTGCGCGTGCGCTGCAACTTCGCTTTGTCCAGCGCGGCGCTCAGTTTGTCCGCTTTCAACGCAGTGATCTCGCGCGCCTTCTTCTCGCTCTCGTACTTCTCCTGCATGTCCGCCAGGCTGCGCACCTTCTCGATGTTCAGCAGGCTGTCCTTATAGACCTCATGCTGCTCCATATGCTCCAGTGCCTCCTTGTGCCTGCCCAGCTTACCCAGGTTCCACGCGTAGCTGGATTCGATGCGCACCAGCAGATCAAGATCACCTGCCGCGATGGCATAGGTGCGCGCTGAATCATACAGCGCCAACGCCTTCCCGTACTCGCCGCGCTTGGCGGGAATAGCGGTGAGGTTGGAGTACTTGCGGGCGATGCGTTTCGTGAACCCGTGCGCGATGTCGTTGCGCAGGGCGTTGCGCCAGTAGTACTCCGCGCTATCCAGTTCGCCGAGTGATAATTTCAACGTGCCGAGATTACCCAAGGCCTCATCGATATCGAACGCATCGTTCGCTTGCATGCCATGATGCAGCGCTTCGCGGAAGGCAACTTCCGCACCTTCCAGATCACCCATGTTCGCGCGGGCGATCGCCGCATTGGTCAAGAGCGACCGGCGCACACCCGGTGCGTTCCACCTGGGGTTCCACAGGCGCAGGTGCGCGCTGCAGCTCGAATCCACCTGCTCGAAGCGGCCCATTCTCAGGTCGATCAAGCTGATGGCCAGGTACGCGCGCATCAGCACCGTGCTGTCGCATCCCGAGGGGAAATAGGACAGCGCTCGCTGGGCGTTGGCCAGCGCGGAGTCGAGGTCGCCCAACTGCGTGGAACTCGCACTTCGGAACGCGGATGCCTCGGCCAGCAGGCAGGGTTCGCGCCGCAGCAGCTCAGAAGACAGGATCCGTCCGGTGGTGCGCACCGTGGCGCGGTCATCACGCGCGCGGTCCGCACGCATGGCCGCCAGCGCGCTGTCCGCCCAGGACTTGCTCACTTCCGACAAGGTCTGGCCTTCGGTAGCAGCGCTGAACGATAACGTGAAGAGCAGGGCTACCACAGCGGGTTGCCACACCCGTTTCTTGGTGTTGGCGCACTCAGGCATCGTTCGGTTCTTCACATGTGCGCAGTACACTGGTTGGAAAGAATGGCCATCTGAACGGCTCGGTCCGAATATACCCGTCCCCTGCTCAGCGCAGACGGAGGCGCGGGGTTACCGGTGAACGGATAGGCGAGTGGCCATCAGAACGAGAAGAGCCGCGTAGAAAGCGGCTCTTCTCTGGAAAGCGATCGGCGCGATCAGGCACCGCCCGGACCTCCTCCAGTGCCAGCGGAATAGGTAACCCCACCCGTGGCTCCATCCCTGGAAGTACGCGCACGAACCGTCCAATTCTGGTTGCTTTGCTTACCGATGCACAGCCAACAGTACACACCGCCCGAAGCGCTCGGGTCGAAGATCTCACCGGCCTTGTCCGACGTCTGACCGGTCACACTCATTGGGGAGCTGGCTTGCAGCACGACCCACACGTTGCCATCAGCGGCGGTGCTGGTACCCAGGTAGGTGAAACCGCCGTTGGAACTGCCGCTGGGGTAACCCCGTGCCAGTTGTGGGGAGTTGGCGTCGATCCGTGGCTGGCTGCTGCTTACGGAGCCTTGGCTTACTGAACTCATGGGAGTGGTGTTTGGTGATGTATGGTAAAGCTAGACACGGCTCTGCCAAGTCCCAAGGAGTAAGGCATGATTTCATCCTTAGTGGGTAGAAGGCGATCGGGATCGGCTGCTTCGACTTCGATCCGGAAGTCCGCTTCGCGGACCTTGTTGGGCCACAGCGCCCGTAGTCATTGAAACACGAACGGGACCCACATGGGTCCCGTTCGCGGGGAGAGCATCTATCGGGAGAGAACGATGCTTCTTACGTCGAACGTAGGTGAAAAGTTCGTTGGAAGCCCGGCTCTTCGTGCCCTTTCGCCAGGTATTTCCACCGCGCCATCCTTCATTCTCTTCATGTGGGATGAACAGCAGAAGCGTCATGGATCACAGTGATGGTTCAAATAAGAGCAGGTATACCGTCGGTCATTAACCGGGTAAACCGAGGCTTGAATATCCAAGGCGCCTTGGTGCCGTGCGCAAGGAATGTCCGTACCTGCCCTCGGTCGGATGGATATATGAAAATATTCCGTAACCGTCAATAATGATACTGATCAGTGGATCCTCCATATTTACGTCTCAACATATGGAATGATCGGATGATCGTGGTGGTTCTCTCCCCGCCGTGGATCATGCGGGGCGACGACCCTGCGGTGCGGTATACCCAAGCTGTTCTCGGCTCCTGCTGGGAGGAGCGCTCTCCTGCGGAACGAACGGGGTTCGAAATACGCGCCTCATTGCCATGGCGGGAACACATCAACACGCTTGGCCATGCGGTCTGATGGAACGCATGAGCTCAGGCGGATGGAGGATCGCTTCAAACGTCTTCTGGAAGCCGCGCCGGATGCGATGGTGATCGCCAATGCGCACGGCGCCATCGAGCTGGTGAACGCACAGACCGAGCGGATGTTCGGCTACGACCGGTCAGAGCTTCTGGGGCGACCGATCGAGGTACTCCTTCCGGCTTCCTTGGCGCATCGGCATGCGCAGCACCGCGCCGCTTACGTGCATGCACCTCGCCCACGCATGATGGGTGAAGGGCTGGTCCTGGAGGGCAGAAGGAAGGGGGGCGAGGTCTTCCCGGTCGAGATCGCCTTGTCGCCCTTGGAGACCGAAAGGGGCATGCTCGTGATGGCTGCGGTACGGGATATCACCGAGCGCAGGCGTTCCGAAGCTGCTGAACGGCTGCTTTTGGCGATCATGCGCTCGTCCAATGACGCCATCATCAGTTGTGACACGAACGGACTGGTCACGAGCTGGAACCCGGGTGCGGAAACCATTTTCGGTTATTCCGCATCGGAAATAACAGGTAAGCCTATCGCGCTGCTGTTCCCTCCTGAGCGTGCTGAAGAAGAGGCAAGGATCGATCGCCGTGTCATGACCGGTGGAGGTCATGTGGCGCACTACGAAACGGAACGTAGGCGCAAGGATGGATCGGTCGTCGCTGTTTCCATCACGGTGGCTCCCATCCGGAACGAGAAGGGTGAGATAACGGGAGTTTCGAAGTTCGCCCACGACATAACGGACCGCAAGCGCGTCGAGATCGAGATACGTGAGCTGAACCGCACGCTTGAACAGCGGGTGGAGCAACGGACCCATGAACTGCTCAACAGTGAGAAGCGGTACCACGATGCATTGGACAGCCTTATGGAGGGTGTTCAGATCATCGGCTTCGACTGGCGGTACATCTACATCAATGATGCGGCGCTCGAGCAGAGCACCTATGGTCGGGAGGTCATGCTCGGGCACAACATCATGGAACTCTATCCCCGAGTGGAACACACGCCGCTCTTCCATGACCTGCGCATCTGTATGGAGCAGCGAACGCCGAGAAGCCTTGAAACCGATTTCCATTTCCCGAACGGGAAGGTCGCGACGTTCCAGTTGAGCATCCAGCCCGTGCGGGAGGGCCTTCTCATCCTATCAACGGATATCACACAACGCAAGCAGTACGAAGCGGAACTGCTGGAACAGCGCGAGCAGCTGCAGCGGCAGAACACGGAACTGGAGCAATTCGCGTACATCGCCTCGCACGATCTGCAGGAACCGCTGCGTATGGTCACCAGCTTCATGCAATTGCTGCAACGCCGTCTTGGTGGCAAGCTGGGCCAGGATGCGGACGAGTACATCGGTTACGCTGTGGATGGCGCCCACCGCATGAAGCAGGTGATCAATGACCTGCTCATCTACTCGCGGCTGGGCCGTCCGGTGGAATTGACCGACGTGGACCTAGCGCAGGTCCTCGATCAGGTGCTCTTCGATCTGGACCTGGCCATCAAGGAGGCGGGTGCACGGGTCGAACACCGTGGTTTACCATGCCTGCGTGCCGGACGTACGGAGATGCTGCAGGTATTCCAGAACCTCATCTCCAATGCCATCAAGTTCCGCAGGGATCATGTTGCACCGGTCATCACCGTGAGGTGCGAAGCCGAGGGCGACCACTGGCATTTCAGGGTGGAGGACAACGGTATCGGCATTGACGAGGCCTACCGGTACAAGATCTTCATTCCCTTCAAGCGACTGCACGACCGGACGAAATTCCCGGGCACCGGCATAGGCCTGGCCGTGGTGAACAAGATCGTGCAACGATATGGTGGAACCATCTGGTGCGAACCGGCGCCCGCACATGGCACCGTTTTCCATTTCACTCTCCCTTCTGAACATGAAAGCACATAACATCGAGATCCTGCTGGTGGAGGACAATCCCGGCGACGTGCGCCTGACGCAGGAAGCATTGCGCGAGAGCAGCGTGCGCAATCGCTTGAACGTGGTGGGGGATGGTGCCTCCGCATTGGCCTACCTCGCGCGTGAGGCGCCATTCACCAACGCGGCTGCACCGGACCTGATCCTGTTGGACCTGAACCTTCCACGGGTGAACGGACGTGAAGTGCTCGATCACATCAAACAGCATCCTACCTGGAAGGTGATCCCTGTGATCGTTCTTACCACCTCACGTTCCCAACGCGATATACAGGACAGCTATGACCGGCATGTGAACTCCTACGTGACGAAGCCGCTGTCCTTCGAGCCTTTCATGGAGATGATGCGCATCATCGAGAAGTTCTGGCTGGGAACGGTGAGCCTTCCGAAACCGAACTGATGTCGTATGAGCTACGAGAACGTGGGCATATTGCTCGTGGAGGACAATCCCGGTGACGCCATGATCATCCGGGAGATGTTGAAGGACACGGCGTATTCGACCGCCAGTTTCCACGCGGCCGGTTCCATGTACGAGGCACAACGCGCTCCCATAGACCGTGCTTCGGTGGCCATGGTACTGGTTGACCTGAACCTGCCTGACAGTGATGGCCTGGAGACCTTGATCGGCATACGCACCACCTACGGCGATAGCGCTATCGTCGTGCTCACGGGTCTGGATGATGATCACCTCGCCACGCAACTGTTGCGCGAAGGAGCACAGAGTTACCTGACCAAGGACGAGATCGATCCACGCACGTTGGAACGCACGCTCCGGTTCTCGCTGGAGAGACACGCCTTCATCAAGCATTTGCGTGAAGCGGACCGGTTGATCACGCAGCGGGATGTGCGCTTCCGGAAACTCATCGAGCATAGCAGCGATCTGATACTGCTCACCAATGAGCGCGGCAAGGTGATCTATTCCAGCCCCGCCGTTCGGCGCATCTTCCGCTATGGCCGGGATGAGGACGGCATGAACGTTTTCCGCGTACTGCATGCGGAGGACATGACGCGCGCCCAGCAGTGGTTGCAACAGGCATTGGACCAACCCGGCGTTCCTGTTCCCATGACCGTTCGCGCACGAACGGCGGAGGATCGCATCATCTGGTTGGAGGGCAGCATTGCGAACCTGCTGGCGTTGGAGGGCGTGCGGGCCATCGTCGCCAACTTCAAGGACGTGACCGAACGCGTCCTCGCCATGGAGCGCATCGCCTTCGAGCGCAACAACCAGAAGGCGCTCATCAACAGCACCAGCGATATGATCTGGAGCGTTGACCGCGATCTGAAGGTGATCACAGCGAACCGGTCCCTGCGCCGTGCGGTGAAGGCCATGTCCGGATTCGACGTGGAGGTCGGTGCCACCATCGTACCGCCCATCGTTTTCGGCTCCTATGACAGCACGCTGTGGAAGGGCTACTATGAACGATGCCTCAAGGGAGAGACCTTCACCGTGGAAGGGCATACGTTGCTGCCGGAACCCCGCTGGGGCGAATTCACCTTCAACCCGATCCGCGAAGGGGAGAACATCGTGGGTGTGGCCTGCGCTTGTCATGACATCACCGAGCGCGTGAAGCTGGAGCAACGCATCGCCTTCGACCACAACAACCTGGATGCGCTGATCAACAGCACGCAGGACCTGGTGTGGAGCCTCGATCCGGAACTCCGCATCATAACCGCCAACAAGGCCTTCCTCGATGCGCTGGAGGGGAACTTGGGCATTCGTCTCGGCCCGGGCGATAGTGTGATGCGCGATGATTTCCAAGGCGCAGCGCCCATCACCCGTTGGCGCGAATACTACGAACGAGCGTTGAGCGGGTATGCGTTCAGGATAGAGGAACACTTCACCACTCCACAGGAGCTATGGATCGAAGTGTACTTCAGCCCCATCCAGGAAGGCGGTGAGATCAAGGGTGTCGCCTGTTTCAGCCGGAGCATCACCGAGAGGAAGCGTGCCGAGGAGAAGGTGCGCAACCTGAACATCGAACTGGAGGAACGCGTGGTGGAACGGACCAGCGAACTCGTTCTGGCCAATGAGAACCTGGAAACGGAGATGTTCAAGAACCAACGGTTGTCAGAACTCCTCACGCTGCGCAACCAGGACCTCATGTCAAGCATCACCTATGCACGCCGCATCCAGGACGCACTGTTCCCGGTGGACCTGGCACTTGCGTTCTTCAATGCCACCGCCTGCTTCTCTCGTCCGCGCAATGTGCTCAGTGGCGATTTCCTCTGGCAGCACGAGACCGCCGACAACATCTTCCTGGCACTCGGCGATTGCACCGGCCATGGTGTGCCCGGTGCGCTCATGTCCATGCTCGGTCATAGCCTGCTGAACCAGATGGTGCTGGATCATCGGATGACCGCTCCCGCCCCGATCCTTACACAAATGGACAAGGCGTTGGAGGCCACCTTCGGACAGCACGATCCCTCGGACCGTGTGCACGATGGGATGGACATCGGCCTTTTCGTCATCGACAAGCAACGGCTGGAACTCACCTTCTCCGGTGCGCTCATCAAGTGCTACGTGCTGCGTGACAACGAACTGTTGCAGCTTGAATGTTCCCGCTGCAGTATTGGAGGACACATGCCGCTCACCCAGAAGGTCTTCAGTGAACAGCGGCTGCGCTTGCGCAAGGGTGATCGTTTGGTGCTCACCTCCGATGGCTACCAATCCCAGTTCGGCGGCCCCTTGAGCAAGCGTTTCAATGCGCAACGCTTCCGTGAACTTCTGCTGCGCACCGCCAGCAACGGACCCAGCGTGGCCATGACCTTGATCGAAAGCGAGTTCGATCAATGGAAGGGCAAGGAGGATCAGGTGGACGACGTGCTCGTGGTCCTGCTTGACGTGTGATCCTGTCGCAGCGTTTCGCGGTAGCGCTCAGCGGTGGTGGCGCTGAGGGGAACTACTTGCCGAACACGAGAGCCAGCACGGCGATGCCGGCTAGGGCCAGAAGGACAGCATAAGCCATCAGGCTACCGCTGTGTTTACGAAGAAGGGTTGTCATGATGCAGTGAAGACGCCGATGTACCCCTGACCGTTGCCGCTGGATCCCGCTTGTTGGGTTTTTTAAGAACTCGATGGGGAGGTGGAAGTGCTTCTGATGGAGCACCGTGGTGCGCTCAGGGTACCGTTCGCCTGCTGGTGTCGTGCAACAGCGCTCGCTACCTTGGCGAGCCGTGTGTCTCTCCAGCCGCCGATCCATAGCCGCGTGCCTCCTGTTGCTCATCGCATCCGTTCTGGGCGCACAGGACAGGGTGGATCCGTTGCGGAAGGCGTTGGAACAAGCGAAGGATCCGGATGTCCGGCAACGCGTGCTACTGGACCTCAGCGCGGCTTATCTGGAGCAGGGTGACTATGCCGAAGCGGAGAATTTCGGGAACCAAATGCTCAAGCAGGCGCGTGACCGGCACAATGCGGAGGAGGAAGCCCAAGCGCTCGAACAGCTCGGTACCACCGCCTACTACCAGGGGAATGCCACCAACGCCTCTGACCGGTGGGAACAGGCGCTGGCCATAAGGGTGCAGCGCGGCGACACGGCGGGCTTGAACAATGTTCGGGTGAACCTGGCCAATGCCCATCTGGATCTCGGCAGGGCGGACGAAGCGCAACACCTCCTGCTCCAAGCGCTGGCCTGGGCCGAACAACATCATGCACGGGAACTGATGATGCGCTGCATGGCCAACCTGGCCAATGTCTATGCGCTTCAAGGCAAGTTGAAGGAAGCGTTGGCTTATCACCGGCGGGTGCTGGACGACTTCGCCAAGGAGACCTCGCCGTTCACGCGCGCGGTGGTCATGGGCAATCTGGGCCAGACGCAACTGGATCTGCTGATGCCGGACTCGGCGAAGGTCACCTTCACCGAACTGATGGGATACAGCCGGAGGGAGGGCCTGGACATGTTCACAGCGGTCGCGTTGACCGGGCTTGGGAATGCCGCCATGTTGAAGGGCGAGCGGATCACGGCACGGGAACATTTTCTGCGCGCCAGGGCGGCATACAGTGGCGTTGAGGCCAGGGACCAGCATGCCGTCGTCCAGGAACGACTGGCGTCGCTCTCACGGGAAGCGGTGGATGGGAAGGATGAGGAGTACCTGAAGTCGTTCTTCCATGGAAGTACTGCGCTCGCCCTCGCGGAAGGGCATGCCCTGCTCGATAGTGCGATAGCGGTCTTCCAGGAACTGGAGGACCCTGATAACCTGCGCAGCGCCTATAGCGCGATCAGTGAAGTGGAGCGCGCACAGGGCGACTTCAGGTCCGCTTTGGAACACCACAAGCTGTTCAAGTCCATCAGTGATACGCTGCTCAATGCGGAGCGCGACCGCAAGCTCACGGAACGCGCCATGCAGTATGAGTTCGATAAGAAGCAGGCAGCGGAGGAGGCTGAACAGCGCATAAGGGATGAGGCCAGTGCTTACCTGCTCCAACGGGAACGGACACGCCGCAACCTGTTGATCGGCGCAGGGGTCTTCGCGTTGATCTTCGGTGCCATCAGTTATCGGCAAGGCCGCCGAACGCAGAAGGCGCTCCGGCGCAGTGATGAACTGTTGCTCAATATCCTTCCTGCCGAAGTGGCCGATGAACTCAAGGCTACAGGTGGCGCACAGGCCCGCTACTTCGAACAGGCCACCATCCTGTTCACTGACTTCAAAGGGTTCACCCAACGGAGCGAGCAGGTGACCGCGACGGAACTCGTGCAGGAGCTCAACGACTGCTTCAAGGCCTTCGATGCCATCATGGACAAGTACCGCATCGAGAAGATCAAGACGATCGGCGATGCGTACATGGCGGCAGGCGGGGTGCCTGATCCCGCACATGGATCGCCGGCGGATGTGGTGCACGCAGCGCTCGAGATGCAACAGTTCATGCTCCGATTGCGAGCGGAGCGATCGGCCAATGGAGAACCGTGCTTCGAGATGCGCGTGGGCATCCATACAGGCCCGGTCGTAGCGGGCATCGTGGGCGTGAAGAAGTTCCAGTATGACATCTGGGGGGATACGGTGAACACGGCCAGCCGCATGGAGAGCAGCGGCGAAACGGGCCGCGTGAACGTGAGCGGCAGCACCTATGAACTGCTGAAGAACGATCCCCGCATGCGCTTCGAGCCGCGCGGCATGGTGGCCGCCAAGGGCAAGGGCGAACTGCACATGTACTTCGTAAGCCGGAGCGATGCCGAAGGCTGAACGTGTTCATCGGACCGCTGGCAGAGGCAGACCTCCCGCAGCGCAACGCGTGATCATCATCTTCGCCAGGCCGCCAGCGCATCATCGTTGATGGCCGGTGCGCTCACGGCTCGGAACACCACCGCGCTGCCTTTACCACCGGGCTGTGTCCAGGAAAAAGTGATGCTCTTGCCATCGTTGAAGAAGCCCCAGTTCTCTCCCATCTTCATGCGCAGGATGTAAGGAGTGGTGAAGCTGGCGTGATCGGATACAGCGACCAGCGCGAACAGGCCGTTGGGCGAAGCGCCGGAAAAGACCAGCTTGACGCCGTTCACCACCACGTACTGCCCCTCCTTCATGGGAACATGGATGGTGTCCAGGCCGGTGCGAATGCTGTCCGCCACGGGCATGCCCACGATGCTGGGCAGCCTGCCCGGTCCTTCCCAGGGGAAGGCGTACGCGCCGAAGCTCTTCTTGCGCACGTTCACATAGGGGATCTTCACGTAGCCACGGTCGCCCCAGTCCTGTCCGAAGGAGTTCATGACCAGCAGCGTGCTGTCACTGTCATCGTACCCAGCGCAGGCCATGGCATGGCCACCGGAATTGACACCGTTGAAGGTGGCGAGGTCCCATACGAAAGGGCGGTGTTCACGCGCGGCTTTGAATCCGGCGCTGCAGAAGGAAACACTGTCCACCACGAAGAGCACCATCAAGGCCTCGCCCGCTGCGAGGTGCGCTTTCCATTGGTTCAGGTCGCTCTGCGGCAGGTAGGTGGGCAAGGGTACGAGACCGCGCACGGCCAGGCTCATACCCATGCTCATCACGGTGGGTGGTATCTGCACATCGCAACCGGTCAAGCTGGTGTCGTAGGGTGCCTGGCTCATGCTGCACAGGCCAGCGAAACGGCTGAAGCCGACGAACCTGTCGAGGTTGATGCCCACGTCGCACGGGGTGGTATCCCCCACCTGTTTGAAGAGGCTGAAGAGATATGCAGGACTGTAGGCGGCATCCGGATCGGGCAGGCCGGTGCGGTGCCCCATGCGCTTGTCGCGCCGGTTGTTGCAATAGGTCTGCACACCGTAGGCCATGGCCCAGGCCGCGCAGCTGTACTGCTGATGCTGATCGCCCGGCGGTGGGAACCACGGGCTCAGGTCCACCTTGTTGGGCAGACTGACCATCACGCCTGTGTCCGACGAAAGAATGGGCGCTGCTGGCAGATGCCCCGCTGTTGGAAGCGCTAGTCCGTAATTCACTTTCGGGTAGTGCTCCGCTGGTCGGTCAGGACCTTGTTGCCCACCGGTGCAGGCCGCGAGGAGTATCAGCACAATGGCGAACAGGAGCGGGCGCAAGATGGGTGCGTGCATGCTGGTGTGGTGGAGGGTGAGCGGGCGGAGAACGCGACCGCAACGACAGCGGTACCGGGAACGCGCTTCTCTCAAATATAGCGAATGGCCGCACGCGCTTCCCTTGTGCCGGGTATCGCTCACGGATCGCACCGCGCGTTGATGAAAAACGGTTCAGCAGGATGCAAGGCCTTTCCCACACAGCCCTTTCCTTCGTTAGTGCCACCGACCAACAACGAACAGGAAACCATGCGAACCACCCTTCTCTCCCTGGCCACGCTGTTCTGCGCGCCCTTCGCACAGGCCCAATTGCACGCGGGTGAAGTGCCGGTGGGCGCGACCGCTCAGGAGCAGAACATCCACCTGATGCTGAACGCACCCTTCACACAGGATTCCGCATCACTCGAGTTCGACTGCGACAACGCCCTTGACGGGATGGTCTTCCTCCTCCAAGGCTATCCTGCCATCGATGCGCCCAACGTGGCGATGCTGCGCATGCTCGATCCCCTGCTTGAGGTATGTGCTGACCAGGCCCCGGACCAGCAGCGGAGACCGGCCTATTACATGGCAGGGGATGAACTGCTCTGCACGGGAAGCAACAGCTGGCAACCCGCACCGCTCCTCACCTTGGGCGACATCGGCACCTTCACCGCCATAGGCCCTGTGGTGCTCACCGATCGTTACATCGCGTATCGCAATGGCACGGCCACGGGCTGGCTGCAACTCTCCTTCGACCTTTATGACGATGGCAGCATCGACCTGCACGTGGGCCAGTCCTTGTCATTGTGCACGAGCACAGGCATCACGGCGACGAACGCGCCAGCGCTCATCACCATCACCGCACAGGGTGATGTGCTGCGTGTAGCGAGCGGGTATTCGTTGCGCGGCATCGATGTGGTGGATGTGCAAGGGCGCATCGTTTCGCAGCATGCGGGCAGCGCACGTGAACTGCCCGCGCCGACAGCGAAAGGCAGCTACGTGGTGCGCGCCACGCTGAACGATGGTCGGGTGACGACGGTGCCGTTCGTGCGGCCGTGAAGACCACGCACCGCTCTACTTTCGTGCGCACCCGATACCATGCGAGCGCGCTTCGTCCTTCTGCTCTTCCCGGCCTTCACCGCAACCGCCCAGGTGCTCCCGGAGCTTCCTGTCGAATTCCTGGAGGTGTGTTACCCGGCTACGGCCAACACCATCACGGTCTGCAGCAGCGGCTGTGACTATGGCAACGGGCAACTGCAACAAGCCATCAACGCCGCGCAACCCGGCACCACGATCCTGCTGGAGGCAGGTCATACCTACACCGGCAGCTTCACCCTTCCGGCCAAGCAAGGCGAAGATTGGATCGTGATCCGCAGCAACGTGAACGATGCGCAACTGCCCGCCGCCGATCACCGCATCACGCCCGCCTTCGCACCGGTGCTGCCCCGCTTCGAATCCGCCGCCGGGCAAACCGCGCTCACCTTCGCCAGCGGCGCGCACCACTATCACCTCATGGGCCTGGAGGTCACCAGCGCGGGCTACTCGTTCGATCTGATCCGCGCGGGCGACGGCACGCAGAACGCACTGGCCGACCTGCCGCACGACATCGTCTTCGACCGGATGTACATCCACGGCCACCCCACGCTCGGCACCAAGCGTGGCATCGCGCTCAATGGCGCACGCACCGCCGTGATCAACTGCCACATCAGCGATTGCAAGGGCGAAGGCCAGGACACGCAGGCCCTGGCCGGATGGAACGGTACCGGGCCGTTCAAGATCGTGAACAACCACCTCGAGGGCAGCGGCGAGAACGTGATGTTCGGTGGCGCCAACCCCGCCATCCAGGACCTCGTGCCCTCGGACATCGAGATCCGCAACAACCACTTCTTCAAACCGCTCAGCTGGAAAGAAGGCGATCCGAACTACGCGGGAACACCGTGGTGCGTGAAGAACCTCTTCGAGCTGAAGAACGCACAGCGCGTGCTGGTGGAAGGCAACATCCTCGAGAACAACTGGGCCGATTGCCAGAGCGGTTTCGCCATCGTGTTCACGCCGCGCACGCAGAGCGGTGCTTCCATGTGGAGCCGCGTAACGGACATCACCTGGCGTTACAACATCCTCATCGGAAGCGATGGCGGTTTCAACATCAGTGGCCACGACGACCAGTTGGACAATCCGGTGAGCACGCGCATCCTGCTGGAGCACAACCTCGCGTACGACATCAGCGACGTGAACAAGCTCTACCAGTTCCTGAACGGCACGGAGCACCTCACCATCCGCCACAACACCAGCCTCAACGCGGGCACCACCACCAGCGCGGCGGGAGACCCCACGCTCTTCCTCACCTTCCAGGACAACATCTGCGGCTTCGGCAACTACGGCGTGTGCGGCACGGGTTCGGGCTGCGGCAACAACACGATCAATACCTACTTCCCCGGCAGCACCTTCTCGTACAACGTGCTCATCGGCACACCAGGCGGCGCCAACGGCAACCCTGCGAGCTATCCGCCCAACCACTGGTTCCCCGTTGGCGTGGCACCCGTGGGCTTTGTGGATGCCGCGAACAACGACTACGCGTTGCTGCCCACCAGTCCGTACTTCGGTGCGGGCTCGGACGGTACCAACATCGGCGCGGACATCGACAGCTTGAACGTGCACACCGCGAACGTGCTCACCGGCGTATGGACCAGTTGTGCGGACATCAGCACTGCGATGGAAGGATCCTTCGGACCCACGCACCTCTTCCTTGTTCCCAACCCCGCATCCGACCAACTCACGGTGCGGGCCACCCCCACTGCTGCCGGTGGCCGCATCACCGTGCTGGATGCCGCCGGTCGCATCGCGCTCGACCACCCCGTTGTGGGCACAAGCACCAACGTGGACCTGCGCGCGCTGCGCGAAGGGCTCTACCTGGTGCAGCTCCGTGCGGGCAACGGAGCAGCGCTGGACATGCAGCGCCTGGTGGTGGTGCGCTGAGCACGCCACGGAAGGATGTGGCGCACATGAGGAGCGTGCGATCCGCGCGCAACTGACTGCCGATGGTCAGCACGCGATGTGAGACCATGGTGGATGCGGATGATGCAGATGAGTGCCACACTTCTTCCACCTTTTGCTTGGACCAAACGATGGAGCCAAAAGTCAACCACGATCCAAGCCGCTGTCCGACACGCACAGGCACGCGCACGGGCGCCCCGTGTCGGACGCGGCCGCGCGGATCGTGGACGCCCGCACACGACTGCCTGCCGATGCAAGCACGGTGAAGTACAAAAGCGAAAAACCCCGGCATGCAGGCCGGGGTTTTTCAGCGGGGGGCTTCGACTGCGCTCAGCCTGACAGGTTGGTGGGGGGCTTCGACTGCGCTCAGCCTGACAGATCAAGTGTTGCGCTCCGCCTGACGACTCAGGCGGCGACGCCAATGGCGGGTTCGCTCATCACGCTTTCACCGGCGGAGCCCACGGCGCGCACGGCGAACCAGTAGCGCGTAAGGCTCTCCAGACCGCCGTAGAAGAAGCGGGTGCGGGTGGTGGAGCCCACGATCTCCCAGGTGACCGCGTTGCTGGCGGGGTCCTGCTTGGTCATGAGCACGTTGTAGGTGTCCGCGCCGCGCTCCTTGGTCCAGCGCACCTCCACTTGGCCACGGTCACCGGTCATGCGCACGTACTGGATGGCGGGTGCCTTCACCTGGCCTACAGGCGTGCGCTGGCGGGCGAGCTCGAAGCCGGAGCTCACGAGCTTGAGCGCATCACCGGCGCACACGGTGCGAACGTAGTCCGCCTGCACGCGGAGCATTTCGCGGGTGAGTTCCACCTCCTTGTCCCTTGCCATCCGTTCGTCCTGTCCACCGTTGGTGGCGGCCTCGATGGCCTTGGTCAACCGGCCCGACTGCAACTGCATGTCCGCAACGGAGATGGCGGGGTTGGCGAAAACAGGGTTACCGGTCATCTTGGCGATGACGTTGTTCAGCAGCGCGAGGAGCGCGTAGTACGACTTCTTGAAAAGGTTCAGTGCAATGTTCGCTTTCATGGTTTGTTGTTTTTGAAACCTGGTGTTGGAACGTCGATCGATCGGAAAAAACGGATTTCGGCCCTGCACATTCCTACCTGGAATAACGGAGCACCAACGCGAAAGACCGCGTACAGCGCGGCACTGGCGCGCACATTCCCCGAAGGAATGTTCATGCCTACCGTAACCCGTTCGTGGGGAAGGGCACGGAACACCCGCGCAACGGCGGTGAAGACGCTCCTTCAGCGGGCCGCAGGATGCCGTGAACGGCGGCCGTTTCTGGGAGAAACGACCCACAGGTTGACCATCTCTCGCGAAAGGATGACCATCTTCTCAAAAAAGATGATCAACAGTGACCCGGTTTCTGGGAGAAACGACCGGCAGGATGACCGTCTTCTCGAAAAAGATGATCAACAGTGCCTTGGTTTCTGGGAGAAACGACCCGCAGGTTGACCATCTTCCGCGAAAAGAAGATCAACCCTGCCCCGCTTTCCAGGAGAAACGACCCGCAGGATGACCATCATCGGCGCGATGATGACCATCTTCCACGAAAAGATGACCACGATGAGCGCACCGAAGGTCGCGAACGCGGGTGCGGTGGCGGCGATGGACCGCTTCAGAGCAGTTCGTCCAAGGTGCACTTCAGCGCCCAGGCGAGCTTCTGCGCCATCACGAGGCTGATGCGTTTGCCCGATTCGATCTTGGAGATGGTGCCCTGCTCAACCCCGATGAGCACACCGAGCATTTGCTGGGTGAGGCCCAACGCCTCGCGGCGCGCCTTCACCTTTGCCCCATTGAACATGATACGATGCCTTATGCATGATACATGAACCTGCCCCGTAGCAGCACCCGCAGGCCTGAACACCTCTACACCTTATACCATACCGCTGCACGATAGCACCAAGCTAGTACGCCATGGGGGCCTTGCCCCTACCGGTTCCCGGTAACGATCCCACCGGTGGGTGTGGGATCGGCGGGGGGAAAGGGCCATACCATATATAGTAGGTGCGCATTCCGATGGGGTGAAACACCGGGCACCACCTCTTCGTAACAGGGCCACTTCGGGTTTGAATGGTGTTTACATGAGCGGGATCCTTCGGGATCCCGTTCGTGTTTTCGGGGGTGGGCTGAAGGCCGCGAAGCGTAAAGCCTTCAGGCCCGTTGGCCTCCGGCCACCTTGGGCGCAAAGGCCGCGGAGCGGAGAAGCTGGAAAGCCATTGGCCTTCGGCCACCTTGGGCGAAAGGCCGCGGAGCGGAGAAGTGAACTTTTCAACAGGATTTGGATCCGCTGTTCTGTGTGCTTACCCTGGTAACCAAGCGCGCGCCGAAATTCTCGTCAACCATGAGGAACCAGACTTACACGATCACACTTAACTCGATCGACCTAGGACAAATGCTCGATGGCATTGAGCAAAGAGCACTTTCGTACCGCAACACCGAGCACTACCATGCCTTTGGTGAAGCACTATCCGACGACATCATTGAGGAAGTGACGGATGCGGCGGAAGCGCGGCAGTTCGCTGAACATTACGAGCGCATCATGGCTGCTTTGCTGGAGCAAGTCGCAGAACAGGACAGGCAGCGATGAGAACGGATATCGACCTATTCCTTGACACGTTGCGCGAAGAGGAGTTCTTCTGCGAGGAAGATCAAGAGTGGCAGTTCCGTGATGGAAGCGCTTGTGGCATCTGTACCAGTTCAGCCATGCAGGTGGCAAGGCGGTTCTGTGGTCAGGTCATCGGCTATCACAGCGCAGACAATCCAACAGCATCCATTGGAGAACCGGACTACGAAGGCCACGACTTCGCGTTGGTCAATGGCCGCTGGCTAGTTGACTATTGGGGTTGGCATGTGGCTGGACTTATCCCAACTCCGATCTTCGACCTGACCGACGAGAACGACCGATTGACCGTGGCGCGTTTGTATGGACCACGATCTAATTGGGCTGAAGTAGAACTCACTAGCACGGATGCCTATGGCCGAAGACTGGACCGAGCAAGAGAACACACACGCGCTCACCACTTACTTGAGCATGATGCGCCGTGAAGGTGCGGGTGAGAAGGTGGTGAAGGCGCATGAGTACCGACGCTTGCACGAGGAGAACCCCAACCGCTCAGCGAAGGCCTACGAGTTCAAGATGCAGAACATCAGTGCGGTGCTTGCGCTGAACGACCTGCCGTACATCACGGGCCTCACTCCGGCCGATGCCTACCAGCACCTCTTGGAAGAAATGCTGCTGGAACGTTTGGAGAACGACCCGACCGAACGGACCATGGTCTTAGCCTATGGCAAGAGCTTGCTGAAGCAATGGACGCAGCCCGCAGTGGCAACACAGTTGACCGTAGAAGAGCCACCGCCAAGCAGCAAGCCACCAGAGCGGAAGCGCACTTTCAAGGGTGTGAAAGTGGACCATGCCGCGCGCGAACATGCCTGCCGTCGCTTAGGCCGATCAGGAGAAGAAATGGTGCTCGCCTACGAGCGGCAAAGGCTGCGCGAAGCGGACCGACCGGACTTGGCCGAGGCGGTGGAACACGTTAGCCGAACCGAGGGCGATGGCTTAGGCTATGATATCCTCTCCTACACCCCGGACGAGGCGAAGAAGTACATTGAGGTGAAGACGACCAACTTCAACAAGACCACCTCGTTCCTCATCACGGACAATGAAGTGGCTTTCTCGGCCACCAAGCCGAAGCACTACCACTTATACCGGCTGTTCGAGTTCGGCTCAGGCCCCAAGCTCTACACCGTTCGCGGGCCGATCGAACAAACATGCTGGCTGTTGGCCAAGCGGTTCGAGGCTGGTGTGAAGTGAGCACTGGTTAGCCTTGTGCCAGACGAAGAATCGAGAGCCTAAGCCAGGGTTGCCTGAATAGTGCTTCCATAGATCTCTGAAAGTACTTACGTTGGCACCATAATTGACAAACATGCCACGTACACAAGTCATAAAATTAAAGGACCTCCTCGTCAACACGGAGAACTATCGCTTTGAGCCACTGTCTGGACAACGAGAAGCAATTGATCAGATGGTGGAAAATCAGGGTGATTATCTCCTGTCTCTGGCTGAGGATATTCTGCATCATGGACTGAATCCGAATGACAGGATTCAGGTGGTCGTGTCACATCACGACCCTAGCAAGTACATAGTTCTTGAGGGGAACAGAAGGACGGTTGCGATGAAGCTCACGCACAATCCGGAACTGCTCGAAACGGCAGCCCTGAAGAAGCGTTTTGCCAAGCTCGACAAGAGCAAGCTACCCAAATCGATTGAGTGTTTAGTTTATTCTGACCCAGGCGAGGCTGACCATTGGATAGGCCTCAAGCACGGATATGGCAAGAGTGGAGTAATGACAGATGGATGGGACCCAATTCAGAAGCAACGTTTCTCTGAGAAGGTCGGAGGTAAGACCTCGATTTCCTTACAGGTGCTAAAAGCGCTGAAAGATTCGCCACATGTGAAAGCCGGTTTGAAAGGTCAGCTTGACGGCATAAAAACAACGAACCTAGACCGACTCATTGGTGATGCATATGTACGTTCAAAGCTCGGGCTTGAGATAAACAACGGTGTGCTTCAATCCTCGGTTGCACAAGAAGAAATTATTAAGGGCCTAGCGACGATTGCAGAGAACATTCTGAGTCCCGGATTCAAGGTGGCTCAGATATATAATCGAGACGACCGCAAAGACTACGTGGATAATATAGCCAAGTCGAAACTCCCTGATTTGACGAAGAAGGTGAGTGTCAGTTGGCAACTCTCCTCAAATGCGTCAACTCCTTCAGACAAGTCGAAGCAACGGGTTCAAAGTCCGCACCGAAGCAAGCTTATTCCAAAGGCTTGCAAACTGGAAATCAGCAACGCAAAGGTCAATGACATTTACCATGAGTTGATGGCCATTGATGTCAAGAACAAGAATGCAGTTGCTGTGCTTTTTCGTGTTTTCGTGGAGCTGAGCATTGACACGTACATAGAAGTCCATAAAATCACGCCAACCGTTTCAGCGCAGAAATCCGGATGGAATCTTCAGCAAAAGGTCTTTCGGGTCATTGAACATTTGGAAGTGAAGAAAAAGGCAGACGATTCTATCTGTAAAGGGATGCGATCAGCTGTCAAAGACGCACATGATGTTTTAGGGATTGACACTTTGCACAGCTATGTTCACAACAACAAATTCTCTCCTAAACCTGAGAACCTTATTATCACTTGGAACAACATCGAATCGTTCATGTCAATCCTCTGGGAGAATGCAAAGTAGCGGTGGTGATTTTAGAAGCCCGCTGCGCTACCCTGGCGGAAAAGGCAAGGTTGTTGGGTTCTTTATCGACCTCTTAAGGGCAAATAGGCTGTATGACATTCACTATGTCGAGCCATATGCGGGGGGGGCTTCTGTTGCTCTGGCACTGCTCTTTGGTGAGTTCGCCAGTCGCATCCACATTAACGACATTGACCCCGCGGTACACGCATTTTGGCATTCGGTGCTACACGAACCAGATGCTTTGTGCCAGAAGATTCGGGACACAAGGATTTCTGTGAAGGAATGGGATCGCCAACGCGTGGTCCAGAAGAACCAGTCAAAATACGACACCCTCGAAGTTGGGTTCTCGACGTTCTTCATGAACCGCACCAACCGTTCTGGCATTATAACCGCTGGCATCATTGGCGGTCGAAAACAAACAGGTGATTGGAAAATTGATGCTCGGTTTAACAAGTCGGATCTGATAGCCAGAATAGAGCGCATTGCGCATGAAGCTGATCGAATTACCCTGACCAAACTTGATGCAGTGGAGCTAATCAGACAGTGTAGAGCGGAATTACCTGCGAACACACTGTTCTATTGTGACCCCCCATACTTCGTTAAGGGTCAAGCGCTGTACCTAAACCACTACAACGCCGATGATCACGCCAGTATTGCCAAGGAAATGGCAAGTGTGAAACAGCAGCGTTGGGTCATGACCTATGATGATGCTTCTCCGATCCGTAAGCTCTATGGCAACTACAGAATTTTTGACTTCTCACTCATGTACAGTGCTACCAAACCGAAAGTTGGTCATGAGATTCTCGTCATATCCGACAACTTGCACATGCCGGACAGGCCAATCATCTCCTCCAAAAGGAAGGTCCTATCTGCATTGCCAGCGTCTCCCTTGTAGTCGTTGATTGTGCAGTCAACATTACGCGGGGCCGATCGCAACATTCAAGCAGCCCGGTACCTTCCATGCGGCCCCTCGTCCTCTTCTTGCTATCGATGGCTAGCGCTGCATGCACCCGGCAACCGGCCGACCCCTTGGACGCGCCCATCACCCTTGCCCACGGCGACACGGCGTTAGCGAACTGGCGTTCCTTCGGTCTGGTGGGCATCGAGCGGCCGAGTGCGAAGACCTTTGTTTGCGGCACCTTCTTCCGCACACCCACTGAGGTGGATACGTGGGACTCGGTCGCCACCTTGATCAGGTTCGAGGGTGGTGTGATCTGCCGGTGACCGGTCAGCGATAGAGCCCTACTTGCTCCTCCCGAAAACTCGTGAGTCCCACCGCAGCCACGCACCCGTGTTGTAGTATGCGCGCGCAACCGCCGTACGCCAACGAAGCACCGCCCATGCAACACCTCTCCCCCCGCCTCCTCGCCTACCTCCCCGCCCTTGCCCTGCTGGTGGCCGCGCAGGCCCAGCCCTACAGCGGCACCATCTTCATCGATCCGGACATCATCAGCGAGAGCGACCCCGGGACCTTGACCAGCGTGACCTACACGGGCCAGGGCATGAAAACGGTGTGGGACTACCGCGTGAACCAATGGACGGACATCAACGCCTACCTGTACGACGTGGTGTGGAGCGACGGACTCACCAGCCTGGGCGTGGTGAACCCGGAGTTCGGCAGCCCGGCCGCCGGGCAAACGGAAGTGGAGACCTACGCGGGCGCACTGGGCAAGGTGCCCTACTGCCTGCGCACGGGCGTGAACGAACTGTGGATCCATGCGGGCGTGGCGAGCTTCGGCGGTGGCAACAACGCCATCGTGATCCACACGGGGCGCGGGCAGGAGTACATCGCCGATGGCATCCTGGAAGAAGCCTTCGTGCACGAGGGGACGCATTGCTCGCTGGACGCGCTCTACGCCAGCGACCCGGATTGGCAGGCGGCCCAAACGGCGGATCCTGATTTCATCTCCACCTACGCCGCGGGCGCACCCACCACGGAAGACCTCGCGGAGACCTACCTGCCCTGGCTCGCCGTGCGCCTGCGTTCCGCGCGCATCTCCACCACGGACTACACTACCATCCTGGCCACCATCCCCCAGCGGCTGGCCTTCCTGGACGGCATCACCTGCGACCTGAACCCGGTAACGCCGGATGTGGGCATCGCCGCGCACGAATGGTCAAGTGTGCAGGTGAGCGTGTTCCCCTCCCCCGCTCGTGATCGCTTCACCGTGCAGCCGAGCGCCGCGCTACCGGCCAACACCACTTTCGAGCTCCTCAGCGCGGATGGCCGGGTGCTGCGCAGCGCGCGCATGAACGGAACGTTGAACGTGGAGGTGAGCGATGTGCCCGCGGGCCTTTACTTGTGGCGGTGCACCCGAGCTGGAACAGCCACCGAAAAAGGGAAGATCGTGATCGAATGATCGGAGCGGTCAGCGATCAGCGGAGGCGCAGGCCATCGCGGCTGCTGCCCTTGTTGATCACAGCCGTGCTGCTCGGCCGGGTGCCGCAGGCGCTCGGGCAAGCCACGCCGCACGTAGCTGAACCCGTGCTGGCCCCTGCTGAACTGCGCGCGGACCTGCGACAATTGCGCAGCTTGGTGGAGAAGAAGCATCCAGCGCCGTACCGCTACACGACGCGCGAGCGCATGAACGCATGGTTCGACAGCCTGTACACCACGTTGAGCGAACCGATGAGCGCCCGCGCCTTCCTCGCGCACATCACCACGCTCTACCCGCTGTTGGGCGATGGCCACACGATGTTCCTACCGGGCGATGACGGCGTGCAGCACCGCTACCTGCCCGTGGAGGTACTGTTGCACGACGACAGCCTCTTCGTTCGCTGCGACGGTCCGGCGGGATCGGGGGTGCGCGCAGGCGATCGCATCCTGTCGATCAACGGAAGGGAAGCGCATGACGTGGTCCACATGCTCCAGCAGCGGCAGATCCGTGATGGTCGCAACACGACCTATCCCGCGTGGATCCTCGACCACTGGTTCCGGTCCTACTACCGCTTCGCGTTCGGTGAACCCGCCTTCCATGACATCCGGCTGCGCTCAGCGGATGGCGAAGAACGTGCGGTGCGCATGGACGCGCTGCCGATGGACAGCATCGATGGGCGGTGGCGCAGCTGTGTTCCTGCAGCACCGGAGGCCATCGAACTCACCTTTCCGGACAGCGGCATCGCCCTGCTGAGGATCCCCAGCTTCGAGGAGGCCACGCTCACCAACGCGAAAGGCAAAGCCTCGGAGCAACTGCGCGGTGCGTTCGAGCGCATCCGTGCGCGGCGAACGGAACACCTGGTGCTCGACCTGCGCGGGAACCAGGGCGGCGATCCGGCATTGGCGAAACTGCTGCTCGCGCACCTGCTCACGGATCCGTTCACGCTGGTGACCGAAGGTCCGGCCAGCGGAACCACGCGACCGGTCGCTACGCCGGACACAGGCAAGCTGTACACGCTCATGGACGGCGGATGCTTTTCCGCCACGGGCATGATGCTGGCACAACTGGAACTGCACGGGCGCGGCCCGCTCATCGGCGAAGAAGCAGGCGGCGACCGCACGGTGCTCAGCGGCAGTGCGCGCACCAGCGTGCTGAAGCATTCGCGCATCGCGTGCACCGTGTCGCGCAAGACCTGGCAGCTCGTTCACCGGCCGGACGATGGCCACGGCGTGAAGCCCACGCATCCGGTGAACACCAGTGCCACGGAACGGCTCAGCGGTCGGGACGCTGCGATGAGCACGGCGCTGCGCGCGATACGGGACGGGCGGTGATCAGTTGCTGAAGCTGCTACTGCCACTCGCTTCCACGCTTCGCGCATCCACCCTACCCGCACACCTCGATCATTCGATCCTCAACGTGAAGCTGCCGCCGTTACCGCAGGCGAGCAAGTGCACGGTGTGATCGCCCGCAGGCAGCGTTGAAATATCCAACCACTGCTTCTCCACTTCCTGCATGGCGAAGTGCAGGTCGCGCGTTACCGTGTCGTGTTGCAGGATGTACCGCGTCTCCGTGCCTTGCGGCGGGAACCAGCGCAGGTGCTTGCGCAGGCTGTCGAGCGGACGATGGTGGTATCGAAGTGCGGTGTGGAAGGCAGGTCGAGGTCGGGTGAGACCTTGAGGACATACAAGCACTTCTGCGGGTGAGGTTCAGGTGCAGCCGGGGATCCCTCGCTCCGGCCCGGCCGATCCATGGAACTCGCGATCAGCAGTAGGAACGCGATAGCATGCAGGAACACCAACAACGGCGCCGTGCTCCTCAAGCCTCGCAACACCTGTTGCGTTGATACTGCCTCCCCAACTTATCGTTCGGACCAACACAAGGAACAGGTTCATTCACTGCTTGACGGTCATTGCGCAAAGCTCATGCGCGCGCCTGATCTGACCGCACGTGATGCAGCCTTGGGGAATTTCGGCAGCTGTCCTCGGTACAGGGTTTCGAAGCGGAAGCACATCTCCCAGTCATCCCAGTACACATCCACGTTGCGGTGTAGTTTGAACTTCCGGAAACGGAGCACATCCAGGTACTGACTGTTCATGGGGTTCTGCCCGGCCGCGCTCAGGAACGGATGGAAGTCGATCTCGCTCACGTGCCCATCAGTGAATTGGAACTTGATGATGTAGTCACCCCGGTAGGTGGCCTTCTTGATCCGTACGTCATCAGGGATCTTCATTTCACGCGGCGGTTTACGCGCACCGGTTTGATGCGCTTGTGTTCGACATAGAAGGCGGTCCACTTGGCCACGATATCATCCTTCATGGCACGGACGAATGCTTCAGCTTCGCGCTGCTCCTTCTCCCTCAGCATCTCCGCCCCACGCTTTGCCCGCCAACGCAGCTCCACCAGCTTGCCCTCAACGATGATGAGCATGATGATGCCCTCGCGATCGCCATGCTGCACGTGCAGGTGCATGGGGTCATGGTCATCGCTGTAGAACAGGAAGAGAAGACCGAAGTATTCGTAGAGCTTTGGCACTGCCCAAAGGTATTGACCACCGTGGCGCCCTACATATTCCTCCGATACTGCCCCCCCACCTCGAACATCGCCTCGGCGAGCTGGCCCAGTGAGCAGTACTTGCCCGCTTCCATGAGCACGGCGAACATGTTCTCGTTCTTGATTGCCGCCTGTTCGCTCGTGCAGGGCCTTCATGCGCTCACTTTCCAGAACGCTCGGCCAGCAATTCCTCTGCGGCGGTGCGTGCGTCCGGCACCAAGCCGCCTGGCTCAAGGAGTCGCCGTTGGAGATCCTCCGAACTGGTTTGAGCGAGGTTCCGCTTGTAGTGGTCGACGCTGTTACGGCGTGCTCGCTCACGCTGATCAGCATCCGGCGGAGGTCCGCTTATCCAACCGCGCAGTTGGTCTCGCCAGATCCATAACGAGTAAAGAAAGATCGGTCCGAACAATGGATGGAATGAGATGGTCAACGGTAAGCCACCGATCGTGAGGGTGAATCCGATCCAAGCATGGGCCGGGAAAAACATGGCTACGTCGAGCGTGGCTGCAAAAAGTGTGAGCACGATCACCAACCAAGACCGGTCAGGCCGGATCACACGAACCGACCAGCAAGCGATGAGCAGAGCCGCAGCTACTGCATGTTGCCAGCCGAGCACCAAATTCTGGAAGAGCCACGCGAAACCAGTGTAGACAATGGCGCTCGTAAGCGCGAGCAGTTGCAATAGGCCTGTTCGTAGGTGCTTCATGACCAGAAATTGACAGCAGCGTTACATGTTCCTTCTGTACTGCCCGCCAACCTCAAAGAGCGCGTTCGTCAGCTGCCCCAAGCTGCAATACTTGCACGCCTCCATCAGTGCCTCGAACATGTTCTGGTTCTTCACCGCGGCGTCCTGCAACTTCTTTAGCCACTCGGTGCTCTCTTCGGCGTAAGCCGCCTTCAGATTCTCCACCGTGGCGATCTGCGCTTCCTTCTCCTCCTCGGTGGCGCGGATCACTTCCTTGGGCAGGATGGTGGGCGAGCCCTTGCTGCTGAGGAAGGTGTTCACGCCGATGATCGGGTATTCGCCGGTGTGCTTCAGCGTTTCGTAGTAGAGGCTTTCCTCCTGGATGCGGCTGCGCTGGTACATGGTCTCCATGGCGCCGAGCACGCCTCCGCGTTCGGTGATGCGGTCGAACTCGCTGAGCACGGCCTCTTCCACCAGGTCGGTGAGCTCTTCGATGATGAAGGAGCCTTGCAACGGGTTCTCGTTCTTGGCCAGGCCGAGCTCCTTGTTGATGATGAGCTGGATGGCCATGGCGCGGCGCACGCTTTCCTCGGTGGGCGTGGTGATGGCCTCGTCGTAGGCGTTGGTGTGCAGGCTGTTGCAGTTGTCGTAGATGGCGTAGAGCGCCTGCAACGTGGTGCGGATGTCGTTGAAGTCGATCTCCTGCGCGTGGAGGCTGCGCCCGCTGGTCTGGATGTGGTACTTGAGCATCTGGCTGCGCTCATCGGCGCCGTAGCGGTGCTTGAGCGCCTTGGCCCAGAGGCGGCGCGCCACGCGGCCCATCACGGCGTACTCGGGGTCCATGCCGTTGCTGAAGAAGAAGCTCAGGTTGGGCGCGAACGCGTTGATGTCCATGCCCCGGCTGAGGTAGTACTCCACGTAGGTGAAGCCGTTGGCGAGGGTGAAGGCGAGCTGGCTGATGGGGTTGGCGCCGGCCTCTGCGATGTGGTAGCCGCTGATGCTGACGCTGTAGAAGTTGCGGACCTTCTTGTCGATGAAGTACTGCTGCACGTCCCCCATCAAGCGCAGCGCGAACTCGGTGCTGAAGATGCAGGTGTTCTGCGCCTGATCCTCCTTGAGGATGTCGGCCTGCACGGTGCCGCGGACCTGCGCGAGGGTGTCGGCCTTGATCTTTTCGTAGACCTCTTTCGGCAATACCTGGTCACCGGTTATTCCGAGCAGGAGCAGACCCAGACCGTCGTTTCCTTTCGGAACCTCGCCGTGGTAATGCGGCCTCAAGCCACGAGCCTCAAGCTCCAAGCTTTGAACCGACTTAAGCTTGGAGCTTGTGGCTTGCGGCTTTCCAATGGAATTCCATCGCTCTTGGATCTTCCGTTCCACCTCTTCGGTGAGGCCGTTGGCCTTGATGTACTTCTCGCAGTTCTGGTCGATGGCCGCGTTCATGAAGAAGCCGAGCAGCATGGGCGCGGGACCGTTGATGGTCATGCTCACGCTGGTGGTGGGCGCTGACAGATCGAAGCCGCTGTAAAGCTTCTTGGCATCATCGAGGCAGCAGATGCTCACGCCGCTGTTGCCCACCTTGCCGTAGATGTCCGGACGGCGGCCGGGATCATGGCCGTAGAGCGTGACGCTGTCGAAGGCGGTGCTGAGGCGCTTGGCGGGCAGGCCCTGGCTTACGTAGTGGAAGCGCTTGTTGGTGCGCTCGGGTCCGCCTTCGCCGGCGAACATGCGCGCGGGGTCCTCGCCCTGGCGCTTGAAAGGATAGATACCCGCGGTGTAGGGGAAGAACCCGGGCGTGTTCTCCTGCATGGCCCAGCGCACCTTGTCGCCCCAGCTCTTGAACTTGGGCAGCGCCACCTTCGGGATCTTCAGGTGACTGAGGCTCTCGGTGTGGTTGGGGACCTTGATCTCCTTGCCGCGCACGAGGTAGGTGTAGAACTCGCCGCTGTACTTCTCCTCCTCGGCCTTCCAGTTCTGGAGCATGGACCAGAGGTGGGGATCGAGGTCTTTCTTGAGTTCGTTGAACTTGGCAACGAGCGCCTGAACGGAATTAGCCGATGAGCCAATTAGCGAATTAGCGGATGCTCCTCCTCCTTCATTCACTAATTCGCTAATTGGTCCATTCGCTAATTGAAGCAAGTCCGGTCCCCCGAACGTCAACACCGCACTGTACAGCCCATACAGCTTGTCCGCGATCTCCGCCTGTTTGCGCACGTGGGCGTCGTAGCGGCGGTTGTTCTCGCTGATCTCGCTCAGGTAGCGGCTCTTGGCGGGGGGGATGATCCACACCTTCTCGCTCATCTCGTCGTGGGCGTGGAAGGTGCTCTTGAAGTCGACGCCGGTCTTCTCGGCGATCTTCGTCATCAGGCGCGCGTACAGCGAATTGGTGCCGGGGTCGTTGAACTGGCTGGCGATGGTGCCCACCACGGGCAGGTCATCGTCGTTGGCGTCCCACAGCTGGTGGTTGCGCTTGTACTGCTTCTTCACGTCGCGCAGGGCATCGAGGGCGCCGCGCTTGTCGAACTTGTTGATGGCAACCACATCGGCGAAGTCGAGCATGTCGATCTTCTCCAGCTGCGTGGCCGCGCCGAACTCCGGCGTCATGATGTAGAGGCTCACATCGCTGTGGTCCAGGATCTCCGTATCGCTCTGGCCGATGCCGCTCGTTTCGAGGATGATCAGGTCAAAGCCCGCGGCCTTGAGGATATCAACAGCCTCCTTCACGTGCTTGCTCAGCGCGAGGTTGCTCTGCCGCGTGGCCAGTGAACGCATGTACACCCGTTCGCCACGGATGCTGTTCATGCGGATGCGGTCGCCCAGCAGCGCGCCGCCGGTCTTGCGCTTGCTCGGGTCGACGCTGATCACGCCGATGGTCTTCGTTGGCTGGTCCAGGATGAAACGGCGGATCAACTCATCCACCATGCTGCTCTTGCCCGCACCGCCCGTGCCGGTGATGCCGAGGATCGGTGCCTTGTTGGCTTCGGCCTTCTTGTGGATCTCTTCGCTGATCTTGGCGAAGACGTCCGGGTGGTTCTCCGCAGTGCTGATCAGCTTGGCGATGGCCGGCCAGTTCTGCGGCGTCAACTTCTTCGCCTCACCATTGACTTTGTCGCTCAGGTCGAAGTCGGCCTTCTCGAGCATGTCGTTGATCATGCCCTGCAGCCCCATTGCGCGGCCGTCATCCGGGTGGTACAGCCGCGTGATGCCGTAGGCGTGGAGGTCCTTGATCTCCTCCGGGAGGATCGTTCCTCCTCCCCCGCCGAAGATCTTGATGTGACCCGCGCCCTTCTCCTTCAGCAGGTCGAACATGTACTTGAAGTACTCGTTGTGACCGCCCTGATAGCTCGTCATCGCGATGGCGTGCGCATCCTCCTGGATGGCGGTGTTCACCACATCCTCCACGCTGCGGTCGTGGCCCAGGTGGATCACCTCGGCGCCGGTGCTTTGGATGATGCGCCGCATGATGTTGATGGCGGCATCGTGGCCGTCGAACAGGCTGGCGGCCGTTACTACACGGATCTTGTTCTTGGGGACGTAGGGCGGGGCTTGGACGAAAGTCGACATGGGCCGAAGGTATCGAGGGCAGCATTCCGGAGGGACGCCTGATCGACAGGTCCGTAGCTTTGCCGATCATGATCAACGACCTCATTGCCAAAGACCGCGCTGGCTTCCAGCGGTTGTGCGAAGCGCATGAGGTCGCGCAGTTGCATGCGTTCGGTTCATCGGTTCAAGGCCCGTTCGGCAGCGCCAGCGATGTTGATCTGGTCGTCGACCTGAAGACCAGGGATCCGCTCCGGTTCGGCGAGCTCATGCTGGACCTTTGGGACAAGCTTGAGGCGTTCTTCGGGCGGAAAGTGGATCTGCTGACCATGCGCTCGGTAAAGAATCCGGTGATGCGCGAGGAGATCGAACGCACCAAAGTGCTCGTGTACGATGGATCCAAAGCGCAAGTGCGGTGGAGCGCAGGCTGATCACCATCGGTGAAGCGGTGAACAAGCTTGTTCAACTCGGAGCGGAAGACATGATCGAGGACACCCAACGCATTCGCGTTCCGGAACCGGCTGGTGCATTCCTACGACAGCACGGATGATGCGCTCGTGTGGGCGATCGTTCGGAACCACTTGGCGCCATTGAGAACCTTGGCCGAGGCGAGGATGGCCAACTGAGCCGCCCAAGGCTGCGGAACATCATTCTGCGCGGGTAGCTGCCACCATTCAGCGTAAGGGCTTCGGGCAGCATTCCGGAGGGACGCCTCGTCTGTAACGCGTAGCTTCGACCGATGACACGCCCATTCTGGACCTTGATCCTCTTGTGCAGCGCTGGGTGGGTGAACGCGCAGAGCTGGTGCGCGCCGGGGGCAACGTGGACCTATACGAACACGAACAACTGGACCTTTGATGGCATCGCTCGTTATGCGTACGTCGGCGATACCATCATGGCTGGCGGATCGGCACAGATCATCACGCTGCACTCGGAAGGACATTTCTGGCCGTTGGACACGATCATCGTCAGCGATGGGCAGCGGTTCTTCACCCGTATCGAAGGAGATCGGATCGACCTATGGACCGGTGCGGAATTCGACACGCTCTACGATTTCGCTGCATCACCGGGCGATCATTGGTTCGTGAACGCACCGGATGGTGTTGAGCCGTTCCTTGTAATGACCGTTCAGGATACAGGGCACGTCCTGATCGATGGGGCGCAACTGCGGTATCTCACCACGACGGACGGTGATACGGTGGTCGAACGACTGGGTAGTCTTTATTACCACTTCGTTCCATGGTCGCAGCTTGTCCTCGATGCATCGGATGGACCTCTCCGGTGCTACAACGATGTCGAGATCGACTACTTCTCCCCTACATGGTGGTTCGGTTGCGCGTCGATCACAGGCATGGATGCCTCGACAAACAGGCCGACCATGGCGCTTCCTAACCCCGGAACGAACCAGCTGACACTATCGCTTCCAGCGGGTGCGCATCGGTTCGCGCTGCTGGATACCTTGGGTCATACCGTGCTCGAACAGCGCGGCAATGGTGAACGCATCACCATCGACACATCCGCTTTGCCAATGGGGCTGTACCTCGTTCGGGTGGATCAAGCCACGTCCGTCGTGCGCTGGATCAAAGAGTAGCGCATCTTTTCAGGCGGCATGTGCATCGCGGGTGCGCCTGAACGCTGGTCGATGGTGATCGCGCGGCATCGAAGGAACAGGCGGTAGTGGCGACGCGACGGGTCCTTGCGCTTGGGGACGCGTGGAAGAGCCCGAGCGCTCCTGCATGTCCCTCGCGTTCATGCATGGTCTACCGGCACTGTTCGTAACGCTCAGCGTTGTGCTTGGTCCAACTTCCGGGCATATCGCCCCAGCATCTCCCACACCTGGAAGAACCGGACATTGTCTTCGAGATCCGTGTTCACGATCATGTAGCGCCCTAGCCCGGTCTTGGGATCGAAGTAGAGCAAAGAGAGGGTGCCGGGGTCGCCGCCAGCGTGCCCCACATACCCTTCAGCACCGTAGCTCATGAAGATGCCGATGTTGTGATCATCGAAGATGTCCGTTGGTGGTGCATCGAAGTGCGCATCCAAGAGCTGTTTCCGGAAGTAATCCGCATATCCGGCCTTGCTCAGGAGCGTTCCTTCACCTCGGGAACCTTTGACCAGTTCGGCCATGAATCCCGCCATGTCGGCAGCGCAGGTGGTGAAGCCGCCATCGGGGTACGTGATCAAGCGGTAGCGCGGGTAGGGCGTCGTTCCATCGCTGTACTGCACCGTGAGCGCGGTGTCGGGTGCGCTTTCCACGTGCCAACCGGAGGAATGCATGCCCAAGGGATCGAGGATGTGCTCTTGCGTGAACTCCTCGAACGGGATCCCTACTGCCTTTTCCACCACCAATGCCGCCAACGTCGCACCGATGTTCGAATACGCGAAGCGCTCGCCGGGCTTGGTGGAGAGGAAGGCACTGTCGCTGTGCCACGCGCCATCCTTCGCCAGGTAGTTGCGCAGGAAGTCCTCCATGGAGATGGATGTGGCAGGTGCGCTGAAGCGGACACCATCGAGGTCCATGGCAAGGTTGATGGCGAGGTGCACAGTATCCAGCAGTGTGTAGGAGCGTTGCAGGTAGTCGTCCGTGTCGATGATACCGGACGTATGAGTGGTCAACTGACGCACGGTGATCGACGCTTCTGGATGATGTGGGTTCACCACCGCGAAAGGCAGATACTTCGAGATGGGATCGTCCAACTTCAACTTCCCCAGATCCTGCGCTTTCATCACGGCGATGCCGATGAAGAGTTTGGATATCGATGCGATCGGTTGCACCGTGCGCTCGGTGTATGCGATACCCTTCGCCACATCGGCCATGCCGAACCCCTGTTGGAACAGTACTCCTTCCGGACCAGTGAGCGCCACCCCGCAGCCGTTGAAGTCGGCCGTCTTCATCAGCAGCGCCAGGGAATCGGCGAGCTCCGTGCGAAGCGCTGCGGTGTCGTGGCCGGACTTCGGCCCACAGGAAACGGTTAGTGCAAGGAGGACAAGCTGAGAAGCACGGCGCATACGTGGTATCATGAGCGCAAAGGTGGGTGAACGGCGCCGTCGGTTCTGCGCAGGTTGAACGAATGGCATTCGGCAACATAGCTCGCAACTTGGATGTCGTTCCGTTCGATCAGGTACCGGTCACGTGACTTCCGTAATTTTCTCGCATGCGCTCCGCTCCGTTCCTGCGCGTGCTCGATCTGGCTTTGCGGTGGCACGTCGCGCTCTCGATGTTCGTTTACGGCATCGCGAAGACCGTGCAGTTCGCGCCCACTTCCACGGTCTCCGCACCAACGAACACGCTCAGTGGACAGGAGCTCATGTGGGCGTTCTATGGTTTCTCCGTGGGCTACGTGAAGTTCCTCGGCGTGGTGGAGATGACCGGTGCTGTGCTCCTCGTATTCCACCGGACCAAATTGCTCGGTTGCCTGATCCTCACCAGTGTGCTCGTCAATGTGATCACCCAGGACATCGTGTACCATGTGAACGAAGGTGCGCTCAGGGCCGCGTGCATCTACCAGGGTGCCATCATCGTCATTCTCGTGCTTGCCCGCGAACAGGTGAAGAGCGTCTGGAAAGCGGTGATGGCTCCGCCCCCGCGATCGGAGCTGCGGTGGTATTGGTCGGTCATCGGCGCGGTCGCCGTGCTCGCGGTCACGCTCCTGATGGAACATGTGATCACCCATTGATCACACATTGAACTCATTGTTTCTCATTCGTCCTGGGGAAAATGGATCCTTCCGTTCACCAGGTGACGCTGATCTTTGAACGCGGCAACGCACGACGGAAGTACCGATCGGATGCTGTCGGCCGTTACGCTAGTCAACCCACCACCATGCGCGTAACATCCGTGCTCTTCCTGCTGCTGCCCATCGCGACATCGGCCTGCACCGCGTTCAAGAGCACACAAGCGGGTGTCACCATCATCGGGAACAACGAGGATGCGTGGAGCACGAACGCACAGGTCCGGTTCGAGCAAGGTGGCAAGGGTCGATACGGTGGCATCTACTTCGGGCACTACAACGGAAGTCCGTTGAAGAAGATGACCGATCAGGTCGGCATGAACGAGGCAGGCCTTGTCTTCGACGGCCTGGTGATCGAACCGCAAGGCTCACGAAAAGCGCAGCGTGGCCGTTCGTTGACCTTCATTGACCTCATGCCGATGGTGTTGCGCTCGTGTAGCGACGTGCACCAGGCAGCGGACCTGTTGCGCACCGTCGATCGGAGCTGGCTCACGGGGGCCATGCTCTTTCTCGCTGATCGCAACGGCGAATACCTGGTGGTGGAAGCGGATACCATGCTCCTCGGCAATGACCCCACGTTCGCCGTGGGCAACTGGCGCATGAGCACCTGCGTAGATCCGGGAGCCATCCCGATCCCACGTTTGCAGGCAGGTCGTGCGCTGCTGAACGGTGATGCGCCTGCCAACGTGAGGTTCGGCACTGAGGTGTTGGACCGGATGAAAGCCTGCCGCAGCAAGCTCGGTGAAGGAACCTTGTTCAGCACCGTGTTCGAGCCGAACAAGGGCGTGGCCCACCTCTATTTCTACCACGACTTCACCGAACGCATCGCGTTCGAACTGGAAAAGGAACTGGCCAAAGGCGACCGCACGATACCCATGGCTTCCTTGTTCGGCGTACGACCAGAGTACGTGGCATTGCTGTCGTACCGAACGCCGTTCCACCAACGCTGGATCTGGTGGTCCATCGCCTTGATCGGGGTATTGTCGCTTCTCGGCGTGATCTGGTCCGTTGGTCTGTGCCTGTTCCATGTGATCGCATGCATCCGGTCACGTTCGTTGGTAGCCTTCGCTCCTTGGGGCGTCATCGGTCTCGGATGCGGGATCGCCGTGTTCCTCTGCGGCATGCTGCTGCTGAGCGAAGGTGTCTACTACTTCGGCCTGGGTGATGCAACGGATCGCATTCATCCCTTGCTGCGATGGGCACCCCTGGCGCTGCTCGCATGCTCCATCTACCTGGTCGTTCGTTCCCTGCGCGTGACACGGCATCGTGCATGGATACGCTCCATCGCGGTCCTTCACGGCACGTTGGTCGCAGCGATGATCTATTGGGGCATGCTCTGGCCGCAGTAGACGTACGCATCCCTTCCGATACGATTACCTTGCCTCCGTGCCGGGTGACGTTCTTTCCGTCAGTGACAACCGGAGCCGTACCGTTGAACGCAGATGAATGTCTTTTCCGAATGCTGAGAGCACTTCCGTTCTTCGCGAAGTGAGCAAGGAAACCGGGCCGCACCCGGTGCAACATGAAGTGACGGAGATGGCCGCCCTGGCCGCCCGCTTCGTCAACAGCACACATCGCCACGTTTTTCTCACCGGCAAAGCAGGAACGGGCAAGACCACCTTCCTGCACAACCTGGCGAAGAGCACGCACAAGCGCTACATCATCCTCGCGCCCACGGGCATCGCCGCATTGAACGCGGGTGGTGTTACGATCCACTCGCAGTTCCAGCTGCCCTTCGGCTCGTTCATTCCGGAGCGACAGATGCCAGCGGATATCGCCGCGCATGGCGCCTTCACCGACCAGCATACCTTGAGCAGTCGCCACTTCATGAGCGCGATGAAACGAGCGGTGCTGCGCGATGTGGACCTGTTGATCATCGATGAAGTGAGCATGCTGCGCGGGGACCTTCTGGATGCCATCGACGCACGCATGCGGTCCGTGCGTGGCAACAGCCGCAGCTTCGGTGGCGCGCAATTGCTGCTCATCGGCGATCTGTTCCAATTGCCGCCCGTGGTGAAGGATGCGGAATGGAACGTGCTGAAACGGTGGTACAGCAGCCCCCACTTCTTCGCTTCGCGCGCACTGCAACGGGAAGGTTACGCGCACATCGAACTGGACCGGATCTTCCGCCAGCGCGATGATGGCTTCATCCGCATCCTGAACAACTTCCGGAACAACACGGTGACGCAACAGGACGTGGACGAACTGAACGCCCACTTCCTTCCGGAGATACCTGCGGAACTCGAGCACATCATCACCCTTACCACACATAATGCGAAGGCTGACGAGCTTAACCTCGGGGCACTTCGGAAATTACCCGGCAAGACGCACGCGTTCGAGGCCACCGTTACCGGCGAGTTCCCTGAAGGCATGTATCCCGTGCTCCAACGCGTGGAACTGAAGGAAGGCGCACGCGTCATGTTCACCAAGAACGATGCGGAGAAGGCCTACTACAACGGAAGTCTGGCCACGGTGGAACGCATGGACAAGGAGGGCATCCATGTGCGCATGGACGACAACGCGAAAGGCTACACCTTGAAGAAGGAGACCTGGGAGAACAAGCGGTACACCGTGGACGCCAACGCACAGGAACAGAGCGAAGAAGTGATCGGCGCGTTCACGCAATACCCGGTGAAGCTCGCATGGGCCATAACTGTGCACAAAAGCCAGGGCCTCACCTTCGACAAGGCCATCATCGATGTGGGCAACGCGTTCGCGCCTGGGCAGGTGTACGTTGCCTTGTCACGCCTGCGCTCGCTCGGGGGGCTCACCCTGCGCACGCGCATCGATCCTTCCGTCGTGAGCACGGACAAGGATGTGATCGCGTTCAACGACAGGGCCGGCCAGCAGGAACCGCTTCCGCAACAGTTGCGCACACAACAGGCGGAATACCTGCGAGCCCTGCTCACGGGCACCTTCGACCTGAGCGACCTGCTTAAGCGCGCGGGCTACACACAGAAGGACCACAACGAGAAGGCCGAGTTCCAGGACGAGAGCATGAAGAACGCGCTCACCGTGTTCATGGAAAGGCTGCGCGCGGAAGAGGACAACACGCGGAAGTTCCGCGACCAATTGCTGCGGCTGCTGCGCGAAGGGGACCACACCGGCCTGCTGGACCGTTTGGCCAAAGGCAGTTCCTACTACGCCGACTTCACCTGGAAGAACCTGAGGCACTTGCTGGAGCACCTGGCATTGGTGGAAGGCCTGAAGCGCACCAAGCAGTACGCGGATGCGCTGCGCGAACTGGACAGCATGCTGTTCAAGAAGCTGGACGCGATCGACAAAGCCGTCTACCTCACGCGCTGCGTGCTCAACAACGAGGAGATCAGTAAACAGAACGACAGCGAGCAGGCGTTGAAGGCGAAGCGCCTGGCCATGATCGAAGAGGTGAAAGGCTTCGTGCGCGAACACCACCCGGAAGTGAAGAACGTGACCGGTCGCACGCGCAAACCCAGGAACAGCGAAGAGCGCGGAGCGCGGAAGAAGAAGGTGAAGGGTGAAACCTACCTGCGCACGTACGAACTGAACAAGCAAGGCATGGCAGCGGAAGAGATCGCGCGGGAACGGTCGCTCAGCCTCTCCACGATCGAAGGGCACCTGGCACGCGGCATCGGCGAAGGCACGGTGGACATCGGTGCGCTGATGCCGGAAGTGGAAAGGGACGAGATCGCGGACTGGATGCGCGCGCACAAAGGCGAAGGCCTGAACGCGGCACAACAACAGTTCGAAGGTCGCTTCAGCTACGGCCAGCTGCGGATGGTGCAGGCGTGGTTGGTGAAGGAGGAATAGGCATCAGCGCAGTTTCATGACCCGCCCCATGCGCTGTCGTGCCCTACTGCTCAGATGACAGAGGTATATCCCTTCAGGCAGGCCTTCCAGATCGATATCGATGGCGCCCCTTCCCGCAGCCGATCGCCCCACTACGAATTGTCGCATCGATCTTCCTTGCGTATCGATCAAGTTGATGGACACATCAGAAAGATCACACTCGAACCGCACCACACAGTGGTTTCCGCAAGGGTTCGGCGTGATGGACAATACGCCATCGGAGAACTCGTCCGGGGCGGCCTGGACCAACGTGCTGCTCTCGTCGCCACCTCGCACACAACGCACATCATGGCGAAGCGTCTTCGGATCATAGGTGGAAATACCGAACTGCGTGTTGACATACCAGGCCTTCAACGGTTGGCTCTGCAACGTGGTGGATGACCAGTACTTGCGAGCGCCTTCATTGCTGAACACACCACCGTCCAAGCACGGAGCGATGAGTGCGACATCACAAATGGACCGTAGCTCCTTGATGTTCGGAAGTCGCCAATCGGTGAAACCGCCCACGGTGAGCGTGTCAGCATAGACCAAGGCGTTCTCCCAGGAGAGTGTGTCCGGACAATGGGCGCGTTGCCACGTAAGCCCCGTCAGGGTGTCCGTGGCGAAACCGTTCTGCAGGTGGATGAATTGCGAAGGCAACGTGTCAGGCGCGGACATGTCACGCACCGCACGTACATGGAACCGCTTCACCCCTCCAGCACTTATCGTTTCGCTCTTCAAATGGTTCCCGATACCGCCTCCTGCGTTCGTGACCCAGATCCTGTTGGCGTCGTTGGCCTGATGATCACTGCTCCACCAGTACTCGGCCACCGTGGGCGCGAACGCATCCGGATCGAGCGCGGGGTTGTTATGGGCGAGGTCCATGATGCTGAAGGCCTCGTGCGCAGTCGGAAGGCGCCAGTCGGTGTGGCCCGCGAGCGTGAGCGTATCCACATACACTTCCGCTGATTCGACGGTCATCTCCCCACCATCGGCCTGTTGCCACATCAAGCCGGTCACTGTATCCAACACGGTACCATCTCCGTTCACTTCGAAGGAAGGAACGTTGATCGAGTAGTCCGCATCCTCACCGAACGAAGTAATGAAGCTGGAGGACTGGCCGGTATCCGGCAATCGGAGCATCGAACGCACGACCTCCTGTGCCGATGCGTGACACACCAGCACAGTAAGAAGGGCGACCGGGGTGCAGCGCATCAGAACAGGACAACTCTTCGTGTGAACGAACGATCACGCATCTTTACTCGCACGATATAGGTCCCTGATGGCAGATCGGACAGGTCCAGGTACGGCACAACGCTGCCGAAATTCCTCACCTCTCTACCGTTCGGATCGAAAACGGAAACGCCCCGCACCTGTGCGGCCACGACCGCACTGGTGAAGCGGATCCATGAACCACTGTGCGTTGGTGATGGGAATACCACGAACTCCTGAGCTTCGACATCCTCAAGCAGTGTGGAAATGGCGCAAGGTGCCGGCCCATTATAGGTCTGCGTGGTCATAACGCCGTTCACATGGAACTCATAGGTATAGACGCCTGTGGAGGTCCAGCTGTACACAACGGAATCGGTCTGGCCGTTCCGGACATAGATCAGGGTGTAGCCCGTGGTGTCCGCATTGGGTGTGTGGCTGATGATGGTGGCACCTTGCAAGGGAGTAAGCGCCGGGCGTACCGGATGGGCGTGCGGTTGGGGTATCAACTGGTGTGTGGTATCCTCCGTGACCTGTCCCACCATGTTGCCGATCATGTAGGGCGCGCCGGCGGTTCCGTGATAGTGATAAACACCGTCCTGCCCGAAGTGCCCGTGGTTGGTATCGAGCGGCTGCATGGGTGTACCCTCCGGTTCTTGAGCACCGTAAACGGCATATCCATCCAAGGCGAAAGCGATGGGTCGTGTGGGCAGCGTCTGCTGATACAGATGCAGCGGAGCGATATGGTAGTGATAGTCATCCGCACGACCGCTATGCCCACCGTACACATCGAGTTGTCCATCAAGGAAAGCATCCACACCGGTGTTCGTGTGCGGATTGAAAATGGGAATGCCGTTCACCGCGACAGCCACAGCACCTCGCGTGAAGTGGATGCTGTCCACGGGTATTGCCGTATCAGCCAAAGCCGGGTTCAGCGGGATCTGCCAGGCATTGGTACCGGTGTAGCACTGAGGTATGGGCACCTGTTGCTGCCAACTGGTAATGCCGGTCATCATCTCATGCTGTGCGAGACCGAGCGACTCCACATAGAACCAGTCATCGTCCCAGTGGGTGTTCACCTTAGGCTTGAACGGTGAGAACGCGGAGTCCACTCGTAGTGGATCGGTCAGGCTTCGTGTCGCACGTAATGCGTGTCCCCCGAACCCCATCAGCACGGAACCGATAAGCGCATAAGAGAGAACGACGAAGGACCTTCTGCCCCTCCAGAACAGAAAGCCAACGATCACCAGCACCAGGATACCCAACTGAAGGAACAGTGCGGCGCGCTTTCCCCCATGCGGAACTCCGCGTTCCATTGCAGCTGGGTGATTCAATTCTTCGATATATGCCTGGCGATCCTCCACATAGTGCCGGTCAGCGATGCTCAACTCCTGAATGGGCACGGCCCACAATACATCATGATCATCCTCAATGAAGACCGTGGTACCGAGTACATGATGGAAGGATCCATGCAGAAGTCCGTCGCCGTTCGACTTGTGCCACTCATGTGAGTGGCCGGTGTGCGGATGCAGGTCGTGTGCGTCAGTGGACGAAGACCAGAGCACAACCGCCACGAACCAGTAGCGAAGGAACGGGATCGTTCGGACCATACTGATCAGCGTTGCAAGGCGATGGCACCGCCTTTTGTCACTCCTCCACACTGGAGGGAATACAGGTATACCCCGTCCGGCAAAGCCGCGCCTGCTCCATCATTACCATCCCACACCACACGATAGGCACCGGCTGCTACCGGGCGATCGGCGATCAAGGTCCGCACCCAGCGACCGTTGATGTCGGTCAACCTCAGATCCACGTGTTGTGACCTGTCTATCGAGAAAGCGATGGTCGTGCGTTCCTGAAAAGGATTGGGATAGACCAGTTCGTCCGAGTAGGTATCGTTCCAAAGCACGGTGGTTCCGGCGAAAAGCGTGTCGTAACAATTCACCGGACCGATGAAGTAGGACGCGCTCACATCCTTGTTGTGCCGGTTCGCGTTCTCGTTCTGCGGGAGGTACGCGCGTACATACTCCACTTGCACACCATCAGGCGACACGTTCACGCGCAGGTGTCCAGCGTTCGGGAGAATGACACCGTTCACGTATCCATAGTCATCGGCTTGGTTCGCGTTCTGGAAGTTCGGCAGGCTGGGTTGGGGTGTTTCCTGATAGATCAGGCAGTCCTTCTGTTGCTGTCCGAAGAAATGATCGTGGCCATGGAAGAATATGGTGGCACGGTGCTCGGTCAGCAGGTCCTTGAGAGGCGCATACCAACCGGGGCGGTTCGCGGCGAAGCCCGGTGTGCCATCGATGTTGTTGCCACCCCATTCGTACTTGTCCGCGAATTCGATGCCCCCGCGACCTTCGCCGGAGCCACCGACCAATTGATGCGCGAAGACGAACTTGTAGGTGGCCGTGCTGTTCTCGAGCGAAGTCTTCAACCAATTGTACTGCGTTTCACCCAAGGTCCATCTCCATCCGTGCAGGGAATCGGGCTTCGGTGTTGAATACCAATAGGGATCCAGAACGATGAACTGCGCGTCCCCCCACTGCCATTCGAAGTAGCGTTCGCTCCGCCCGGTGAATGAATGCTCCACCGTATCCCCGGAATAGAAGCCATCAGGTGCCGGGTTCAGGAAGTACATCTTGCGCGCGTTGGTGCTCCAGATCGCCACATTGTCGGCCGTCCCGTCCTGGTACCAACCGGTCTCGCCTTCATGGTTGCCCATCACATTGAAAAGAGGCACGCTGTGACAGGTCGTCTCGTAAAAGGACCGGAGCAGATGACAGCGATAGGTCACGGTATCCTCGGGCACCTGGTTGTTCCCGTCGCGCAACTTGTCGCTCATCAGGAAGTCACCCAGATCGATCATCAGGTCCGGTGAATCGTCCAACTGGTTCTGCAGGCACAAGCGGTACAAGGCGGAATCACTGTTGGCGTCCAGATGGGGATCCGCCTGCACGACGAACGTGAAGGAACTACCTGCGGCGCGTTGCGTGTGGAATGTACGCTCCGGGCGACTGATCGCTTGTCCTCCTGGAACACGATGCCTGACCTGATAATAGTAGCGCGTATCCATGGAAAGGCCATCCAGTTGGATCTCCGCAGGCTCGTTCGGACCGAACGCGGACCACGGCGTCTGATCCGTGTAGTTTCCGCTCGTTGTACCGTATTCGACCTTCACCTGCGCACTGTCGGAAAAGATCAACTGGATCGTGACGCTGTGGTCCGTAGGACGCCCCAGCAACTCAGCGTGCTGCAAGGTCTGTCCATGTCCTTTGCTGTGCAGGCCGAAGAAGGCGAGAACGGTCGCTATCTTCAGCAAGTCGAGGTTCCTTTCCATCTATCGGGTCACTAGAAGTTGGGTGGTCAGCGCTTCAGAGCGCCCCTGCGCTCGAACGGTATAAGTACCAGGCGCCCATCCTTCCAGTTCGATGACCGGATCGGAGGTAGCGATCATCGATCGGCCCGTAACGTCGTGAACACTGATCGCAGCACCCTTCATCCCCGCAGGCAGGCGTACCATCGTTCGTGCGTTCGCCGGGTTGGGGTATACCGACAATTGCTCCTTTTCTTCCTCAGGAACCGACGCCTCGCATGTGCCGATCGTATAGGAGAAAGCCACCTCCCTGTTATGATGGACACCGCTTACGGTATCAGCCGGCAGGTAGGCGCGCACATAATCCACCGTAACGCACGATGCGGTGACGTTCACTCGAAGGTGACCTGATCCATCGAGTGTATCCGAAGTGTAGGCATCCGCATTGGCCAGCATACCGATCGTGTAGGTGGAATCGCTGGGCATGGGAACCTCCTGGTAGGTCACGCCGTTCAGTTCCTCCCGCGCGAAGAGATGGTCATGTCCTTGGAAGAAGATGTCCACGCCGTAAGTCTCGAAGAGTTGCTGGATGGGCATGTCCCACCCGGGCCGCTTGGTATCGAACTGGTAGTTGATCCCATTGGATGCGTAGCCGCCCCACTCAAAGTAGTGCGCGATCGAAGCGGCTCCACGCCCCCACCCACGTACGTGGTGAGCGAAAACGAACTTGTGCGCCGCGTTGCTCGCTTGCAACGTATTGCGCAACCACTGGTATTGCGGCCACCCTAGCGACCAGTTCCAACTGCCCGGGCTCGCCGAAGTATCACATTGATCCCGATAGACATCGAGCACGACGAACAAGGCATCACCCCAGGTCCATGAATAGTAGTTCTCCGGGTAACCGATCCCATAAGGCTCAACGGCGGTGTTACCACTGTAGAAGTCGTTCGGGAAGGGATTCGGATAATAGACCTTCCGCCATTGCGTACCCAAGACACCGAGGTTGTTCGGTGGGTTCTGCGCGAGGTAGAAGTCGTTCTCTCCTTCGTGATTCCCAAGGCACACGTAGAAAGGCACGGAATGGGTGATGGCACCCAGCAGTGGACGGTAGTTGTAATGCAGTGTATCAAGGGCACCGGAGGTGATGGTGTACGGTTCATGATCATCACCGAAGATGTCACCGAGCGAGAGCATGAAGTCTGGCGCGTCCAGTGCTTCGTTCGCCAGCGTGATGCGGTAGAGGTTCTCCACCCCCTTCTTATCATAGAGGTGCTCATCGGCCTCTACGGTGAAGGTGAAGGACGCGCCGGGGGCACGCTGCGTGTGGAACGAAAACTCCGGTGAAGCGCTGAACGCTCCGCCACCCACGGGACGGTAACGCAGGCGATAGTAATAGCGGGTATCGGGCACCAGCCCCACCACCTCCACCTCATCCGGAACACCTGCCTGAGCCACGATGGCCGGTGTTGCGCTCGGATACTGCCCTGAAAAGGTGCCGTACTCGATGTAGTGTTCGGCATTGGACTGGAACAACACACTTGCCGTTATGGACGCATCGGTTGGCCTGCCCAGCACGATGTTCGGCAGTTGAGCCATGACGGACCCTTGCATCAGGCTCAAGCAGAAAAGAACGGCGTGTCTTCGGAACAGAAGCGTCATCCTGCGGGTGGTGTCCGGCTGTGACCTCTTACCCGGGAGATGGTTTGATCGCGTGGAAAAATGCTCCGTTGGCCGCGCGAAGGCATCAGGTCAGCGCGGCACTTGGTTCACCGCACCTTCACCATACTCTTCACCTGCTGCTTCGTTCCGTTCTGCAAGCGGCAGTAGTACACCCCGAACGGCAAGCCCTCCAGATCGATGCTCACCGAATGCGACCCCGCTGGCAATGCTTGGTTGATGACCTGCCTGACCAACTGGCCCTGCTCATTGGACACGGTGATCATCACGCGCCCGCCGTCACTGGAGAACTTCGCCATCGTTCGCTCAACGAAGGGGTTCGGGTACACATCCAGCAGGGAGATCCCGGCGCCCTGGTTCTGTTCGTGCACGTTCGTGCTCAGACAGCCTTCCGGATCGACCAGCGCGAGCGATTGATAGGTATCCAGCAACAACGTGTCCACATCGCCTTGCGGCAGGCAGAACCAGTCTTTCAGCACGCTCGCATACACGCTGCGGAAATCATACTGCATGGCCAGGTTGGTATCGTAGGTAGTGTTCGCAGGAACGTCCGGGTTGGTGCCGAGCATGCCGGGGATCACTTTCTTCCCGAAGAGGAACATGGGTGCTGCCGAACCATGATCGGTGCCGCGGGATGAATTGCTCTTGATGCGACGGCCGAACTCGGAGAAGGTCATACCCAGCACACGATCATCGATGCCCAACAGACCGAGATCGTCCTGGAACGCGCGGATACTGTCCGAGAGTCCCTTCAGCAGATCAGCATGCGCGCCGGTCGTGTGGTCGTTGTAGACCACCTGCTCGGCGTGGGTGTCGAAGCCGCTCATGTTCACCCAATAGATGCGCGTCTTCAGACCACCGCATATCAACTGTGCGACGATCTTCAGCGCCCGCGCGAGTTTCGCTCCTGGCTGTCCGGCGGTGGGGTACAACGTGCTGAGGTTGCATCCCGGCAGCGCCGCTGCTTCGATCACATCACCATAGAGATCGGTCTGGCGCTGAACGGTGCGCGCCACGTCCAACTTGGCGCCCCGGCAATCGGGGCTGATGGGGTCGGTGAAGAGATTACCGCTCAGGCTCAGCGTATCCTCCGTATTGTAGATGGAGGCGCCCATGCTCACTCCTTGGTGCTGCAGGCCGATGCTGATCGGGCCACCGATCCGGATCGCGAGGGGATCGGGCATCGTTGTGTTCGGGTAACCGACCGGGTAGTTCGGATACTCGTAGTTGAGATAGCGTCCCGTCCAGCCGCTGTCCAGGATCTGGTCGCTGTTGGCGCCGGTTTCCCAGATGTCCGTGCTGCGGAAGTGCGAAAAGTCAGGGTTCGGATAGCCCACGCCTTGCACGATGGCGAGCTGCTGCATTTCCCACAGTTCAAGCAGGCCTGTCATGGATGGATGCAGACCGGTGCCGTTCAACGTGGGCAACTGGAGCACATCGGCTTCATCGATGAGCACATTGCCCCGCACTTGTGACAGTACGCCATACTGGTCCAACGGGATCACGGTGTTGAGGCCATCGTTGCCACCGTTCAACTGGATGATCACGAGCACGCGGCCATCGGCAGCACCAGCGAGTAACGGGGCCAGCAAGGGGTTGCTGTAACCACGCACAGCAAAACCACCGATCGATGCGGCGGAAAGGGAACGGATGAAGGTTCTTCTCTGCATCATGGCTCAGTGGAGTTGGTATTCGGCGGCCTTCTTCATGTCACCGATCAACCAGCGCAGGATGTCCGGCACCAGTTGCGCGGTCATGTTCGTCGTGTTCGGATCAGCCACATACGTGTTGTAAGCCTCCGTCCAGTAATCGTTGTTCAGTTGACCGAAGAGCAGGTACTGCTGCTTCAGTTGCTGTTTCACGCTCGCTGAGATGGGGTTCACGAACATCAGCTCAACGAGCTCGTTGATCAGTTCATCCGGATCGCTGGGCGCGGCCAGCTGTTGGGTGAAGGCGACCAGGTCCACCTTGAAGGTGAGATCGGCATTGGCCAACTGGTAGACTTGCGTGGGCGTGGTGAAGCCGCTGTACACGAGACCCAGCGCCGTGTTGTTGCGTGCGGGATAGGTCGCTGTGTCGAGCCAAAGGTCGTCATAGCTCGGATAGAGGTAGTAAGCGGTCCACCCAGCGACGTTGGGCGGATCGCCCGGTGTCTGTCCACAGTAGTCGAGCAGATAGAACATGTCCAGCCACACGGAATACTGTGCTTCCAACAGGTCGGGTGTGGGCAAGGGTTGGCCGAACAAGCGCAGGTCACCCATCACGAGATCGACAGGGCTCTTGATCATGCAGCCGCGCACATCCGCACTGAAGAAATGGTCAGAGGTGAAGAGTGCGCGCAGAACGATCGCGATCTGATCGGGCGCGTTCAGGTTGTCACGGAAAAGTTGCGCGAGCGGCTGGATCACATCCGCTTCCACCTCCGGTGAAATGGAGCCGTGCACGAAGAAGCGATAGATCTCACGACAGATGAACAGGCTGCATTCATCCTTGGCGAGGATCATATCCAGCAATGCGTTCAGCTCGATCTCGCCGGCATCCGCACCGCTCTGCCCTTGGATCACCGTGTTGTTGAAGAAGGCAGAGAACTGCTTGTTCGTTTGGGTGTGATTGAAGGGCAGGAACACGGTCTGGGGCAATGCCGGTTGTCCACCGTTGTTCTCGATAACGGTCCAGCCCGTGAGGACGCGCGCTGCGGCTTGGACATCGCTTTCCGTGTACCCTGAACCTTGCCCGAGGGTGAAGAGTTCCAGCAACTCCCTACCGTAGTTCTCGTCCGGTGCGCTCGCCACGTTCAGGTACCCGTTCAAATAGAACAGCATGCCCGGCTCCAGCGTCACGTCATGGATCAACTGGCGGAAGTTGCCCGCGCAGCGCGACCGCAACAGTTGGTTCATGTAATAATGCGCCTCGGAATGGAAGACCACACTGATCTGGATGGGCATGTGGTTGTGCCAGAAGAGCGTCAGTTTCTCGCGCAGGTTGCGTTGCTGACCAACCATCTGTCCGGCCCACCAACTGGCCCAGCTCTGCAGCCGCGCAGAGATCACGTCGGCGTTGAAGGGTTCGGGTGTCGGCGTGTTCACCCAGGTTGAACCGAAGGGCACGTCGGCATCCAACAACGTTGGATCGGGGTTGTTGCTCAGGTCCGTTGCCCAGTAGGCTTTCAACGGAGGGCTGGTATCGTTGGTGAAGGCGAGCAGTTCGTCCATCACCTGGTCCAACGTCATCCCATTGAAATGGGCCAGGTCACCGGGCGCGGCCCCGAAAAGCGTTCGACGCAGCAGGTGGAGCAGTTCGGTCCTTCCGAACGTACCGGTGTAGGGCTGTAGAGGCATGGCAGCGGCGTAAGTGGAACGAAGATGGGACTGCGGATACCAGCGAACGATAAGCCATGTTCAAAAGTTGCTCACCATTCGACGAGCACCGCCAGCGGAACTCCGGAAGCTGGAAAAGCATGTCCGGGAGGCGGTGCCGAGAACAGGTGATCACCGGACCCATCAGGGTTGCTGCGCTGCACCGTGGCCTCCCGGACCAAACAAGGATCTCGCAGAAACGGGGCAACCTGACTCTGCAGACGATCCAGCCTCACCGCTACTTTCGGCGCTCAACCATCCGGCATGAAACTGATCTCGTTCAATGTCAACGGCATCCGCGCTTCCGCAGGCAAGGGCCTCTCCACCAGCTTGAAGCTCATCGGCGCGGACATCATCTGTTTCCAGGAGACGAAAGCCACACCGGAACAAGTGGCTACCGCACTGAAGGACATGGAGGGATACCATTTGCATGCGCACTCCGCAGAGAAGCCCGGCTACTCAGGCACGGCGATCCTGTCACGTGAGGAGCCCGTGCGTGTGGACTACGGGATCGGTGTGGAGGACCACGACAGGGAAGGCCGCGTGATCACCGCCACCTTCGCCGACTTCATCGTCGTTAATACCTACGTACCGAACAGCGGTGAAGGCATGAAGCGGCTCGGTTACCGCCAGCAATGGGATGTCGCACTGCGTGAGCATTTGGTGAACCTTGCCTCAGGCAAACGCCCCGTCATCTTCACCGGTGACCTGAACGTGGCACACCAGCCGATCGACATCGCCCGTCCGCAAGCCAACTACAACAAGACTTCCGGTTACACCCAGGTGGAGATCGACGGCATGAGCGCGCTGCTAGGGGCGGGCTTCACGGACACGTTCCGGCATCTCTATCCTGAAGTGGTGAAATACAGCTGGTGGAGCCAACGCTTCGGCGCGCGCGCGAAGAACATCGGCTGGCGCATCGACTATGTGCTGGTGAGCAAAGGCTTCGAAAAGAAGGTGAAGGACGCCTTCATCCTGAACGACGTGATGGGCAGCGACCATTGCCCGGTCGGGATCGAATGGTGAACGCAGGGCGAACATGAAGCTGCTGCTGAGAACGGAGGAGATCGGGCAATTCGCGGGCTGCCTGCTGGCGCTTTTCTTCTGCGGTTGCCAATGGTGGTGGTTCGTGCTGCTGTTGCTGGGCCCGGACATCGGTATGCTCGGTTATCTCGCTGGCCCACGGACAGGAGCTTTCACCTACAACCTGTTCCATCATAAAGGAATCGCATGGTCGTTCATCGCTTTCGCCTTGGCGCTGGAACATACGATGTACCTGTCCCTTCCAGCGATCCTTGACGCGAATATCTGGCTGCCGATCGGTCTTGTGCTGCTCGGTCACGCGAGCATGGACCGCATGCTGGGGTATGGCCTGAAGTTCAGCGACGATTTCCATCACACCCACATGGGCTGGATCGGGAAAGCCAGGAAACTGGAGCAGGGGCAATAGACAAGCAGCCGGTCATGCGCATCCTTCTCCTGGACAATTACGATTCGTTCACTTGGAACCTGCACCACCTGCTTGAACCGCACGCCGAGGTGCAGGTGAAGCTGAACGATGCTGTCACCGTGGACGAGGCTGCGCGCTTCGACCGCATCGTGCTGTCCCCTGGGCCGGGGCTGCCGGCGGAGGCTGGGATCATGCCAGAGCTCATCCGTAAGCTGATGCCTACCCATCCGCTCCTGGGCATCTGCCTAGGCATGCAAGCGATAGTGGAAGCATGCGGCGGTCGCCTGTACAATCAAGAGAAAGTGATGCACGGTGTCACGGTCCCGTGCATTCCGACCACACCGATCGACCCGCTCTTCAAGGACATCCCAGCACCCTTCGACGTGGGCCTGTACCATTCCTGGGCAGCGGATCCCGCGGCGCATCCTTCCTCCCTGCACGTAACGGCGGCCAGTGAGCAGGGCGTGATCATGGCCATCCGACACGCGGTGCATCCAGCCTGCGGCGTTCAGTTCCATCCGGAAAGCGTAATGACGCCGAACGGCGCACGAATGATCCGGAACTGGCTGAACGACTGATCACGCAACCACCAACCGCTTGTTGATCATCCGCTGCTAAGTGCAGGCCGGGCGCTCGTTCGGCGACTGAGCTTCGCAGCATGATCGCCCGTTATCTCGGCCTGCTCGCCCTTGTCTGCTCGGTCCTTTCGGCACCCGCGCAGAACCTGCTCCAACGCACCCTCGGCAACGACACCATGCCGAACCTGGTTCCCAATCCGGGCTTCGAACAGACCAAGCGCCTGCAATGCGCGTGGACGCAGAGCGCACACAAGTTCAATGATGAAGTGATGATCGGCTGGAACTCGCCTACCGAGACCACACCGGACCACTTCAGCACGAAGAACGATCCGGATTGCTGGGGGCATCCTTCCAAGAAGTCGAAAGGTCGTGCGTTGCCCCACAGCGGCGATTGCATGGCTGGCATCAAGGTGTACGGCAAAGGCAACACGCCCACCTATTGGCACGAGTATCTCCAGATCGAACTACCGGCTCCGTTGGAAGCTGGTCAGCGGTATGTGGTGGAACTCTTCGCGCTGCGCGCCGTGTTCAGCGCTCAGGCCAGCAACAACCTGGGTATCTACCTGAGCCCGGTGGCGGTGAAGACGCGCGACTGCCTGCCGCTGTATTTCAGCCCACAGGTGAAGGAAGAGGATCTGATGGACGGAAGCGGCTGGCACAAGGTGAGCGGCATCATCGAAGCGAAGGGAGATGAGCGCTATGTGCTCATCGGGAACTTTTGCACCGATGAACTGACGAAGAACAAGCGCATGCCCGAGGGCGAACGCGGAGCCTACTACTTCATCGATGACGTGAACATCCGTCTGGCGCCGAAGGGAAACAGACCAAGCACGGCACCGACCGTGTGCACACCGCCGCCGCCTAAACAGAAGGTGGAGGACCACGCCAGCACGGCGAAGGTGGATCTCCTGGAAGTGGAACCGGAAGTGGGCAAGCACTTCGTGCTGAACAACATCTTCTTCGACCTGGACAAGGCCACGTTGAAAGTGGAAAGCGAGACCGAACTCGAACGCGTGCGTGACCTGCTCACGGATTATCCGCTCATGCGCATCGAGTTGGAAGCGCACACGGACGATCAGGGGAGTGACGACTACAACGTGAAGTTGAGCGAGGCACGGGCCAAGGCGGTGATGGACTGGTTGGTCACGAGGAAGATCGATCGCGAGCGCCTTTCCTTCAAAGGCTATGGCGAAACACGGCCGTTGGTGCCGAACACATCGGAGGAGAACCGCGCCAAGAACCGCCGCGTGGAGTTCAAGGTGATGGAACGCTGAAGAAAAGTACGTGAAATGCGAAAGGGAGCTGTACAGCTCCCTTTCGCATCAGAACAAGAACGGCTACGCGTGCACCTGCTGTTCGCTCAGGATGCGCTGCGCCATATCGAGAATGCGGGTATCATCCAAGGCCACCACACCACCTCCAGCTCCGCCTTCCAGATGCACGCCCATGGGGCGGCCTTCAGGGTGTGAGTATCCGCCGAAGTAGTTCCAAACGGTCTCGACATTGAGGTCGAGTTCTTTCGCTATGCGATGGATGCTTCCATCGGGCAAGCGGTCTTTGATGCCACGCAGCTCATTGAAGGTGATGTTCATGTCGCTCGGGTTTTGGACGGTGATGCCCTAAGCTAGCATTGTCCCGATCGGTTTGATGCTGACCGGTTGAAAAAAAGCGTGAAAGGGGCCTTACCTCCCCGCCGCTACCTTTCCCAGCGTGAAGTGGCTCTCCCTCACGTCCCTGTTGGCCGGATCACTGCTTACCCAGGGTTTGGCCGCGCAACAATATGACCTCCGGGTGTTCGGGGTGGAGGATGGATTGCCCGGCAGTACGGTGAACGCCATCGCCCAGGACAGCACGGGGTACCTGTGGCTGGACACGGATCGAGGAGTATGCCGGTTCGACGGTCGAACGTTCCACACATGGAGCCGCGAACAAGGTGATCCCCCTGCCGAGGTAAGAGCATCACTGCGCGCGGAAGGTTCCTATGCTCTTCCTGCGACCGGCAGACCGACCGATGAAGAAGCAACGCACATCGGTGCCACCTGCGCATTGACCACGGACAGGAACGAACTGTGGTACGGTACACCACATGGCATCCGCATTCAAGCAGGTGATCAACGCCGGACAGGCAGCTGTATGACCGAGCGGCACGGCTTGGGTGGGGATGACATCCGGTGTCTTTTCCAGGACCGCAGTGGCACCATCTGGATCGGAGCACGCTTGGGCGGACTGACCTGCTACATGGGAAATGCCATCACCGTTTACAACGAACGGTCGGGATTGCCCAGCTCGAAGGTCACCGGCTTCAAGGCGCGAACGGACGGTGGGATGTTCATTCAAGCCGGGAACGACGCGCTGCTCCTGCCTGCGGAGAACCTGGAACCGACGCTGGTGCCTGTCCCTCCCGTTCCCGTTCAACTGCGCGATGCGAAGGATGTGCTTGTCTTCGGCGATGGACATGAATGGTTCGCGACGGATCATGGGGTGTACGACCTGCGACCGGACGGCAGCATGTTGCGCGTCGGAAGGGATACACTGGAAGCCACCGCGCTGACAATGCGCGTTGACTCCATGTTGATCGGCACACACCACGGCCTCTACAGCGTGCCCGTCGACAACAGCGCGGCGAACTGGACCCGTCTGTTCGGCGCGGGCGATGAGGACATCTCCTGTTTGACCAGGGACCGCGCGGACAACATCTGGATCGGCACCGCTGATCGAGGTCTGCTGCGGTTCAACGCTAACGGGACGCAACGCTGGACCGAACGTGAACGCATCGCCAGTGATCATATCCGTTTCGTACTGCTCGATGCGTATCAGAATCTATGGGTGGGCACCGACCGCGGCTTCGATCTGCTTGAACTGGACGAGATGCAGGAACAGGTGATCGACATCAAGCATTTCGATCGCGAGGACGGCTTTCCTGGGATCGAAGCGATGCCGAACGCTTGCCTGTTGGACAGTGACAGCGCTCTATGGTTCGGCACCACAAGGGGCGCTATCCGGTTCGATCCCTGGCACAGGCTGGATGACCCGTATGCGCCGAACACCCGCATCACCGATATCAAGTTGTTCTTCGAGCATCCTGATTGGCGACGATGGTGTGACACCCTCTCCGCCTCAGGTCTGCCCGTGGGCCTTCGGCTGCCCCATGACCAGAACCACTTGACCTTTTCATTCAGCGGACTATCGCTAGTACATCCGGAGCGCGTGCGTTTCCAATACAAGTTGGAAGGCCGCGATGCCGACTGGTCGCCGATCACCGAAGAGGACCATCTCACCTACAGTGGTCTGGAACCGGGCAACTATACCTTCCTGGTGAAGGCGCGGAACGGAAGCGGTGTATGGAACGATGAGCCTGCACGTTTCAACTTCAGCATCGTTCCACCTTTCTGGAACACCAACCTGTTCAGGTTCGGCACCGGGACTTTCCTGGTGATGGTCATTCTTCTCCTGCAACGCCTTCGCGAACGCCGCTCACGTCGCGCACGGGAACGTTTGGAACGGATCGTGAAAGCGCGCACGCAGGAACTCGCTGACGAGAAGCACCGCAGCGATTCACTGCTCCTGAACATCCTGCCGGAAACCACCGCCGCTGAACTGAAGGAACGCGGTACCGCCCAAGCCCGCCACTACAGCGAGTGCACGGTACTGTTCAGCGATTTCCAAGGCTTTACCGTGCTCAGCGAACAACTGGAAGCGACGGGCATCGTTACCGAGCTCGATCGGTTCTTCCGTGCGTTCGATCGCATCACCGACAAGTACGCGACGGAGAAGATCAAGACCATCGGTGATGCCTACATGTGCGCCAGTGGCGTACCTGAACCAAGCCCCACGCACGCGCTGGATGCCGTACTCATGGCGCTGGAGATGCTCGACGTTGTGGACGGTATCAATCATCAGCGCGTGAGTGATGGACATCCCGCATGGCCGATCCGGATCGGTCTGCACAGTGGTCCACTCATCGCAGGTGTTGTGGGCGAAAAGAAGTTCGCCTACGATGTATGGGGCGATACGGTAAACCTTGCCAGCCGGATGGAAAGCAGCGGCGCACCCGGTCGCATCAACGTGAGTGCGGCAACGGTCGCGCAGGTCACGCGCTTCGTGGAGGCATCCCCTCGCGGTCCTGTAACACTGAAAGGAAAGGGCGAGGTGGAATGCTGGTTCATCGATCGGTTGAAACCGCAGTACAGTGCGGACGAGCGCGGCCACCGAGCGAACGACGCCCTACTGAAGGAGCGCGAAGCCCTGCGTCAACGCGCATGAGAGCGAGGGTGATCGATGCCGGCTGCGTCATCCTTTGTGCGCTCATCGTCCTGGTGCCCTCCATCTGGAATGGTTTCCCTTTCGTTTACTCGGACACGGGCACCTATCTGCGCAGTGCCTTCGAAGGCTATGTACCGATCGACAGGCCCTATTGGTATGGGCTTTTCGTGCGCCTCGCCAGTGCGAACGCGTCCACCTTGTGGGGCGTGGTTTCCGCGCAAGCGCTGCTGTGCTCCCTCTATCTGTTGCGATCATCACGTTTGTTCTTCGACGCCCCTGGAGCGCGATGGGTAACGCTCATCGGAACCATGGTCCTCAGTGCGCTGACAAGTCTCGGTTGGTACGCCGGTCAACTCATACCCGATGTGTTCACCGGCATCGGCCTGCTGGCGGTGCTGCTCCTTCTGCGTGAAGGGAACAGTTGGATGTGGCGATCATTCCATATCCTGGTGATCGCATTCGCCGGGTGGATGCACCTGAGCAACCTGCTCATCCTGCCCCTCGCTGGGGTCGTGCTGGCGCTGATCGCCAGGCACACCGCACCAGGCGGCCTCGCACGGAACATGGTACGGTTGGGGGTCGTTATCGCCCTGAGTTGGGGCGGTCTTGCGTTCGCGAACCGGATGGTGGACGGTCGCTTTCATATTTCACGTGCGAGCCACGTCTTCTTCATGGGAAGGATGCTGGACAGTGGACTGCTGAAAGCCTACCTCGATGAGCATTGTGGCGAGGATCATTTCGGTATTTGTGCCTACAAGGACAGCCTGCCGCCGACCAGCGATGCCTTCCTCTGGTGGGGCAGCAGCCCGATCGCCAGGCAAGGCGGCTGGGAAGCGACGCGTGAGGAGTATGATCGGATCGTGAAGGGCTCGTTCACCGAGCCGAAGTACCTGGCTTGGCACGTGCGTGCAAGCATCGCTTCGACATGGGATCAACTGTGCGCGTGGAGCATCTGCCGTGGCCTGGAAACGGCGTGGTACTGCGACCCGGGCAGTCCGCCGTACACGATGATCGCCTCGCGCGTTCCTCACGAACTGAACGCATACCTGGCTTCACGTCAGAACGGTGGGCGCGGCGGATTGTCCATGCGATGGCCCGACCGTATCTATCGCCTTTCACTTGGCCTCGGGTTGGTCTCCTTGGTCGTTCTGCTGATCATCGACCGCAACGTTGAACGAAGAGTGCTGTTGCTTCACGCCCTGTCGAGCGTGGTGATCGGTGCGTGGGTGTGCGCCTCGCTCAGTGTGGTGGATACACGTTACCTCGGCCGCGATTCATGGCTGATCATGTGGGTGGTATGGCTCGCGCTTGCCCAACGGTTCCGTCCTGCGCTCAGCTCAACCCGCTGATCACACCGTTGGCATCGATGTCCATGCCTTCGGCGGCGGGCACCTCCGGAAGGCCCGGCATGCGCATGATCTCGCCGCAGATCGGCACGACGAAACCGGCACCCGCGGCGATCTCGATGTCGCGCACGGTGATGCGGAAACCGGTGGGCGCCGCGCGAAGCTCCTTGTTGTCGCTGAAACTGTACTGCGTCTTCGCCATGCACACGGCGGCATTGTTCAGCCCCAGCTTGTCGATTCGGCGCAGTGCGGTCTCGGCGTCAGAGCTGTAATCCACACCATCGGCGCGGTAGATCTCGTTCGCGATGCGCGCGATCTTGTCCTTGATCGGCAATCGCACATCATACAGTGGTCGGAAATCACTCGCGTTGCTCTCGATCTCGCGGAGCACGGCCTGTGCCAGGTCGGTCATGCCGGCACCTCCCTTGGCGAACCCTTGGGCGAGCACTGCTTCCGTGCCGTGCGCTGTGCAGTAGGCTTTGATCATGTCGATCTCCTCCGGCGTATCCGTGGGGAAGTGATTGATCGCGACCACGGCCTTCACGCCGAACTTCCCGACGTTCTCGATGTGGCGGCCGAGGTTGGCCAGACCCGCTTGCAACTTCTCCGGAGCGGCGGTGTTCACCTCCTTCACATCCACACCGCCGTGGTAGCGCATAGCACGCACGGTGGCAACGATCACCGCAGCGCTCGGCTTCAGACCGGCCGCGCGGCACTTGATGTCGAAGAACTTCTCCGCGCCCAGATCGGCACCGAAACCCGCTTCGGTCACGACATAGTCCCCGAGGCTGAGACCCATCTTGGTGGCCAGCACGCTGTTCACGCCTTGGGCGATGTTGGCGAAGGGTCCACCGTGCAGGATGGCGGGATTTCCCTCGAGCGTTTGAACGAGGTTGGGCTTGATCGCGTCCTTCAGCAACAGCGCCATGGCGCCTTCGGCTTTGAGGTCGCGCGCGTAGACAGGAGTGCGGTCGAAACGCTGGCCGACGTAGATGCTGCCCAAGCGCGCTTTCAGGTCCTCGAACGAAGTGGCGAGGCACAGGATGGCCATCACTTCACTGGCGGGCGTGATGTTGAACCCATCCTGCCGCGGAATGCCATTGCCGGTGCCACCGAGCCCGATCACGATGTCGCGCAAGGCACGATCGTTCATATCCATCACACGCTTCCAGCTGATGGTGCGCGGATCGAGGTTCAGTGTGCGCTTGCGGTTCTGCAGGTTGTTGTCGATCAATGCCGCGAGCAGGTTATTGGCCTTCTCGATCGCGGCGAAATCACCGGTGAAATGCAGATTGATGTCCTCCATGGGCACCACCTGCGCATAACCGCCACCAGCAGCGCCACCCTTCATCCCGAACACAGGACCCAGGCTCGGTTCGCGAAGCACAACGACGCTCTTCTTGCCGAGCTTGCTCAAGCCCTCGTGCAGGCCGATGCTCGTCGTGGTCTTGCCTTCGCCGGCGGGCGTGGGTGATACAGCGGTAACGAGGATCAACTTGCTCTTCGCCACGCGGGCCTCGTCGATGAGGGTGAGCGGCAACTTCGCCTTGGTGCGTCCGTAGGGCTCGATCACTTCCGGATCGATGCCGAGGTTCTTCGCGATCTGAGCGATGGGTTTCAACTGCGCTTTCTGCGCGATCTCAAGGTCACTGGGGAATGCCATGCGCCGAATATGGGAATTAGTGGATCAGGTCACCACGCAACTGACCGACCACGATGTCAGTTCTCTTGGACCTCAAAGCACGATCACCCGCTGCACCTGGGTGGCTCCGGCAGCGGTGCTGAACCGGACCAGATAGGTACCCTGCTTCACGCGGGTGCCCCATGCGTCCCGCAGGTCCCATGTGTAGCGCCGATTGCCGGACGGAAGCCGCCCGAGGTTCTCGCGCTTCAGCAGTCGGCCGTTCAGGTCGCACACATCAACAACGGTGTTGGAAGCGTTGCTCAGGTAAACGTCCATGTTCACCACTTCGGTGGCCGGAACGGGCCAGGCGTGTGCGACAGCCAACCCATTCACCGCTTCGGTAATTCCGATGGGGGCGGCGGGCAGATGGCTGGTGTAAACGCCGCTGCCATGGGTGCCCACGGCGATCAGCCCATCACTTCCGCGGGACACGATCATGTTGATGGGCACGTTGCCGATCGTGGTGGGCCCTTCCTGCTCCCACACGGTGCTGTCCCCGTTCAGTTCCGCCGTGCTGAAGAGGCCAACGCTGGTGCCGACGAAATACCGGTTGTTCGCATTGCCGAACGTGGGATAGATGGCGACCCAGAACACAGCAGGCCCGCTGCCACTGCCGTCGGGCTCCGCTTCCAGATTGCCACTGATGCTCTCCCATGTCGCCCCGCGATCGATGGTGCGGAACACACTGCGCACACCGTAGTTGCTGAAGGCGACGAGCCACTCGTTCGGATCGAGGTCATTAGGCGCGACACAGCTGATGTAGCTGCCGAGCGGCGGGAACTCAGGCGAGCTGAGCAACGTGCGCACGGGTGTGGCGTCGAGGCTATCGATGCGGTGTACGCGGCCGTTGTTGGTGCCGATGAAGAGCGTGTTGGGTGCGGCCGCACTGATGTCCAGCGTTGAGATCCGGTTGCTCTGGTTCGTGGTGGAAAGCTGTTCCCAGTTCGTACTGTTCGCGTTGTAATAGTTGCCGGTGAGCGGAATGCCAGCGAGGTCGTTGTTCCGCCAGAGGCGATTGCTGTGGCACAAGTACAGCTTGTTGTTCGTGGCCGGATCCAGCACGAACTGATTGATGAAATTGTACGTGGGGTTGGTGATCACCGGGTCGATACGCTCGAAAGCCGTGATGGTCCCGTCATCGGTGATCGTCTTCTTGTAGAGCTTGCCCTGCTGTCCGCTCATCAACATGAACGGGCGGCCCTCCGGAATGGCGCAGTAGGCGCCATCACTGCCGTGCACGTTCGCCCAAGGAACAGCGGGATCGCTGTTCGTGCACAGGTAGCAACCGTTGTCCTGCATACCACCGATGATGAACGGTGAAGTGGACGGACCTTCCTCGATCGCCAGGGTGTAGAACTGGGAGGTGAAGTAGCCATCGTTCAGCACCTGCCAATGGATGCTGTCCTCCAGTGGATCGAAGGTGACGTGCACCCCACCATCGTTCGTGCTGTAGAGCTTCGTCGCATCGCCGTTCGGGAACTCGAGCCAGTGCTGGTCCGGATGGTGGTTCGGCCATACGTAGTTCTTCGGGTCGGCGGTGTCACACTGGTAGCCGCCCACCCATTTGTAGTTGTCGGGCGTGCTCCATCCGTTGGTGCTTCTGTAGACGCTCGTGCCCCCGATGAACACGACATCGCTGTCCGCAGGTGAAACAGCGATGGCCATGTCGTAGCTCGTCTGAGAATTGATATAGCCGAAGTCGAAATCGTAGAAACCGGTGCAGGTCCCATTGGGCAGGTTGGCCGTCCTGTTGGTCCACAGCCCGCCGTTTCCCGTGCCATCCCCGCTGATGTACTTGTACCGGTAGAGGCTGTGCCCATGGATACCTGTGTTCGGTGACTCGCAGAAGAGCCAGAGCTTGTTCTCGTCCTGTGGGTCGAAGGCCATGACGGTGCGCTCGGCGGAAGAGGGATAGTTACCCGAACTGATGCGCGTCCAACCAAGTCCGTTCGTGCTGCGCCAGATCCCTTTGTAGGTGGCTCCGTTGCCGATGGCAGCGTAGTACACTCCCGTGGGGCTCACACGCAGGTCAGTGTAAAGACTGGTCGCGGTTATCGTGGTATCGATGCCGAGTACGGTGTTCCAAGTGAGACCGCCGTCATTGCTGCGCACGATGCCGTCGAAGATCGCGGCCACCACGATGTCGCTGTCCATGCGCACAGGATCCACCACGATACTGTTCACGTGCTTGAAGGCTCCCTTCCGGTTGAACACCTGCGGATCATTGCTCACTGTGCTCTGCAGGCGCGTCCAGCTGAGACCGCCATCGTTGCTCTTGAAAATGCCATCACCGGGCAGCAGGGACTCGAAGCTGGTGCCGCTCACCACGCCGTAGTTCTCGCCTGTTCCGCAGTACCATGTTTGCGTGTGGCCCGCACGGATGTCCTGCCCGAAGCACGAGGTGTTCTGGATGTCCATCGGTGCGGATGTCTTCGTCCAGGTAATGCCCGCATCGGTGCTACGCCAGATGCCGCCGGTCGCGCTTCCAGCGAGCAGTACATCGCTGTTCGTCACGTCCACACGGAACGCGCGCGTGCGACCACCGCGGTTACGCGGACCTTGTTGCGTCCAGTCCAGGCTTCGATCGCCTTCTCGCTGCGGCAGGTGCGCGGCGAACGCGAGTTCCTTGGCACGGATGTCATCCGGTATTCGGCCCGATGCGGGATCGGCCAAGCGTTCGAGGTTCCAGGCGCGCAACGCATCGCGGTCCTCATCATCACCGATGCCCATGGGACCGGCGTTGGACGAGGTGTGCCTGCGACCGGTCAGGGCCGCGACGGAAACGAGGAAGGCCAGTGTGAACAGTAAGGGACGGATCATGAGGAAGGGACTGGCCCGAAGGTAATCGGCCGTTGAGAACCGCTATTCCCAGGACAACCGGAAGCCGGCTTTCGCCAGATCATCCCAGAAACGCGGATAGCTCTTGTTCACCACGTCGGCATCGTTGATGATCACTGCTTCACAGCGCAGCGCCAGAGGTGCGAGGCACATGGCCAACCGATGGTCGTTATGCGCATCGAGCGCGGGTGGGCAGGTGATGGTCAATGGGCCTTCCACCGCCAACTCGTTGTCTGAGACGGTCACTTCAGAACCGAAGGCGCGCAGTGCTTCAGCGGTCGTGGCCAGGCGATCCGATTCCTTCAAGCGGACAGCGGCCGGCACGGTGATCACGCTCCGCTGCTCTCTTCCGGCCAGCGTTGCCGCGAGCGGTTGTAGCAGATCCGGCGTGTCGTTCAGAAGGAACGTCGATGGCAAGCGTTGCGGCTCGTTGCTCCAGGTGAGTTCCATGCCGTTCGTGTGTCGCCCTGTGCGCACCGCGAAGCTCCACAGTTCCCGAGCGGCGGCATCGCCCTGCCAGGCGGTATCGCGCAGCCCGATAAGCACGACGCGTGCATCAGGGGCGAAGGACACGATCTCGTACCAGAAGGAAGCAGCGCTCCAATCAGGCGGCACGAACAGGGTGGACGGCTTGTAGCGCGCCGGGCGCACCACGAACGCATCATCGAACTCCAGGTTCTCCGGTGGCACACCGAAATGCCGCATCACGTGTGCGGTCATGTCCACATAGGGGCGCGAGTTGCGCAGACCGATCGTATCGAAACCGACCCCGTGCTCTGTGTATGGAGCGATCATCATCAGTGCGCTCACGTACTGGCTGCTGAAGGCGTCGCCGGCCTCGAAGGCCTCTCCTTTCACCTTCCTGCCGCGCACCAGGTAACCGTTGTCGCGCTCCTTGATGTCCGCGCCCATGAAGCGTAAGGCCTCGATCAGTTGCTGGTGCGGCCGCTCGAGCAGCCGGGGCTCACCGGTGATGAGGTGTTCTTCACCTTTTTGCACACAGGCCCAGGCGAGCAGGAACCGGAAGGTCGTGCCACCCAGCCCGCAATGCATGATGCGTGGTCGCTCGGTGAGCAGTTCGTGGAGGATGCGCGTGTCATCGGCATCGCCGCGTTGCTTCACGCAGGAAAGGTCACCCGCCAATGAAGCGATGATCAACGCACGGTTGGCGATGCTTTTGGAACGCGGCAACTCGACCTCGACGTCGACGGCGCGCTCAGGCCTCCTGATGGTGACGCGGCGGGACATCGATCGCGAGCAATCGGTAATGATCAAGAGCATCGGCCGCCTGCGCGGCGGTCACCGGGATATCGATAAGGGCCTGCCCTATATCGGAAAGCAGGGTGAAGCGGAAGCCACCTTCGCGGTTCTTCTTGTCATTGCGCATGAGCTCGATCACCCGGTGATGATCGGTGGGAGTGAGCAGGAAAGGCGGATACAGCCCGAGCAGGTGCTCTTGGATGGCATCCATCTTCTCGCGGTCGAGATGGCCCAGCCGCCAACTGAGCCACGACTCGCAGATCATACCGATGGCCACCGCCTCGCCATGCAAGAGCGGACGTTGCGCGCCTTCCAACGCGAAGGCCTCCAGCGCATGACCGATGGTATGTCCGAAGTTGAGCAGCTTGCGCGGACCGCTCTCGCGGGGATCCTCCGTTACCACGGCTGCCTTGATGGCGGCGCTGCGAGCGATCAGCGCGGGCAATGCGCGCAGGTCATGCAGTGGTGCGCGGCGCACCGCGTGCCAGTGCGCGGCATCGCGCACCAGACCGTGCTTGATCATCTCCGCCACACCGTTCAACAGCTCGCGCTTGCCCAAGGTGCGCAGGAAGCCGGTGTGCACGAAGGTGCCAACGGGCGGCGCGAAAAGCCCGACAAGGTTCTTCACCCCTGCCATGTCGATCGCGGTCTTGCCACCGATGGCGGCATCCACCATGCCCATGAGCGTGGTGGGCACGTGCACGCAGCGGATGCCCCGCATGTACGTGGCCGCCACGAAGCCGCCCAGGTCCGTGACCACGCCACCACCGAGGCAGATCAACCACGTATCGCGATCGGCGGCGTGTTCAGCGAGATGCGTCCATAGTGCGCGGCACACGGTGATGTCCTTGCTCTTCTCACCGGACCGTACTTCGATGGTAAGCGCGTTGCCGAGCACTGGCACATGGGCGAGCAGTTCATCCAGGCACAGCTCCAGCGTGCGTTCGTCACCCAGGATGAAAGCACGTGCAGGCCGTTGCTGATCAGTGAGCAGTGTTTCCAGCCGGGAGAGCGCGCACTCACCGAGGTATACGGTGTGCTCCCCTGCCTGCTGCTCTTCCACGTTCAACCTGCTTCTGGGCATGCGCTGTGCGGCTCGCCCAAAGGAACAACAACGGATAGAATGGAAAGGAACTTCTCCTGCCCCTGCCCCTGGTCTTACAGCGCAGAGACGCCAGGACGCGAAGAAGCGCAGAGGCTGACACTGCTCCTGCTGCCTTGGTCGCTAGCGCGAAATGAGACGCGAAAGCGCGATGCGCTTGGACTCGCGCAAAGACATCCCTCGCAAAGCCTCGGAACAGGCTCCGACCCGGAGAATGCGGCTCACTGCGCTCGCTTGCTCATGCTTCAGCTCCTGCCCTTCATCATTCTTCTGTACCTCATTCCACGGTTCTGCGGTTCACGCATTGTCCATCCTGCACAATGCCCCCGCTGCCCACTCGATCACTGACCTTTGTCCCGTTCAGCAAAGGAGGATCGCCTTTCCTTTAGGCCCGTGAGCCAGATGACCACTGCCGACCCACGCACCGCCCTGCCCGATCTGGGCGACACCCGCGTCGCCTTCGCCCACAAGACCGACCGCGAACTGTGGCAGGCCCAGCAGCTTTTCCGCATCATCGGCAACAGCACCATCACCGCGGTGGGCGCGTGGTGTACCAAGGCGGCACTGGCCCTGCACCTACCCATCAAGGGCCTCGTGAAGGCAACCATCTTCAAACAGTTCTGTGGCGGCGAGACCATTGAGGAAAGCCTGGCCACGGCGAAACAGCTCGCCAAGAGCGGCATCGGCACCATTCTCGATCACAGCGTGGAAGGCCAGGAGGATGAGGATTCACTGGACCACAACACGGAGGAGATCCTGCGCACGGTGGAAGTGGCGCGCACGCACCCGGAGGTTCCCTTCAGCGTGTTCAAGCCCACGGGCATCGCGCGTTTCGCCCTGCTCGAAAAAGCGAGCGTGGGCGACTTGAGCGCCGAGGAGCAGGCCGAGCTGCAACGCGCACAGGCCCGCATGGAAAGCATCTGCGCTGCGGCGCAGGCGGCCAACGTGCCGGTGCTGGTGGATGCGGAAGAGAGCTGGATACAACCCGCGATCGATCGCATGGTGGAGGGCATGATGGCGAAGTACAACCGCGAGCGCGCCATCGTGTACAACACGGTGCAACTGTACCGGCATGACCGGCTCGCTTTCCTGAAGGAGAGCCATGCGCGCGCCGCACAAGGTGGCTACCACCTTGGGGTGAAACTGGTGCGCGGCGCCTACATGGAGAAGGAACGTGCGCGCGCTGCCGAGAAAGGCTACCGCGATCCGATACAACCGGACAAGGCCGCGAGCGACCGCGATTACGATGCGGCGTTGCGCTTCTGCGTGGAGCACATCGGCAACATGGCCGTGGTGGCGGGCACGCACAATGAGCAGAGCTCTTTGTTGCTCGCGCGGCAGATCAACGAACGCGGTCTGGCCCACAACGATCCTCGCATCTGCTTCTCGCAACTGCTGGGCATGAGCGACAACATCAGCTACAACCTGAGCGCGGCCGGTTATCGCGTGGCGAAGTATGTGCCCTACGGTCCTGTGCGCGAAGTGCTGCCTTACCTCATCCGCCGCGCGCAGGAGAACACCAGCGCGAAGGGACAGACCGGCCGCGAACTGGGCTTGATCCTGGCTGAGATGCGCAGGAGGAAGAACGGTTGAAGCGACTCAATCGCCGGTCCACACCTTGTGGAAGGAACCGTTCTTCCAGTACCAGGTAATGGAGGCTTTTTCAAAGTAGATAAGTGTGACAGCGGGCTGCTTCAGGTCAACGGTTCCTTCGGGTTCACCGCCATCCTCGCCACCGAGGTGGCCCATGGGGCCGGGTGGTTCCAGTGCGATGCCCATGCCGATGTGGCCTTCTGCCTCCGCCCACGGCTCGATGGTGAGCGTGGTGTCCGTTCCATTGCCGAAGCCGATCACGAGCGCGTAAGCACTGTCGCGGTGCGTGGTATCCGTGCGGGTGAGGAAGAGCGCATTGTCCATAGTGCCATCACCGTCCAGGTCCGCTCGGCGGTGGCGCAGGTCGCCGGTGCTGTCTGCGTACTGCTGCTGCCAATAGGTGTCCCAGCGCTCGGCGGAGGGAAGTTGCCAGGCGTTGCTGAGGTGAGCGGGCACGAGCAGGTCCGGAGCCTTGGCGGTGTGCTGAACGACCGTGTCCTCGGGGAGTGCGTTATCGTGCAGCACATCGGGGGCGCTGGCCGTATCGCAGGCGAGCAGAAGGGCGGTAGCGACGAAAGGAAGTAGCGGGCGATGCATGCGGGGAAGGTAGACGATGCGCCCTGGAACGCACTTCCGAAGAAGGTCAGACCTGTAGCGTTCACACGATGAATGACAACCGAAGCACCCGAAGGCGCACGCAAGGCGTTCTCCCCTCCCGCTATGCCGCCACAGCGGCTCGCCAGGAACAGGGAGGGGGTTGAGGAGGGTACCATCAGGATCTGAAGCTCCGTATGATCGCATCCACCACTCCTTCCAAGTCGTCGGCAATGGCCTTGTTGTCGAACCGAAGCACCCGAAGGCGTACGCAAGGCGTTCTCCCCTCCCGCGATGCCGCCACAGCGGCTCGCCAGGCTCAGGGAGGGGTTGGGGAGGGTTCCATCATGATCGGAACTTCGCATGATCACATCCACCACTCCTTCCAAGTCGTCGGCGATGGCCTTTTGTCGAACCGAAGCACCGAATGCGCGCGCAAGGCGTTCTCCCCTCCCGCGATGCCGCCACAGCGGCTCGCCAGGCTCAGGGAGGGGTTGGGGAGGGTTCCATCAGGATCGGAAGCTTCGTATGATCACATCCACTACTCCTTCCAGGTCATCGGCGATGGCCTGGTTGTCGAACCTGATCACCCGAATGCCTTGTGAAAGCAAGTACTCCTGGCGCGCTTGATCATTACCGGCGGTGATGGCGTTGTCATGCAAGCTGCCGTCCAGTTCGATGGCCAGGCGCTCCGAGGGGCAATAAAAGTCCACCACGAAGGGGCCAATGCTGTGTTGCCTCCTGAAGCGGCGACCTTGCACTTGCTTCTTCTGAATTCGCAGCCACAGCAGCGCCTCGCTCGGGGTGCTCTCGCGGCGCAAGGACCGACGCACTTCGCGCAGTTCGGGCTTGTCGTGGAAGGTTCCCATGGCGCGTAGTGTTCGCAAAGTAGTGTTGAACCCTCCCCCTGCCCCTCCCTGTGTTACGCGGCGATGCGGCTCGCGGGGCCGAGCCACGCCGCTGGGAGGGGAGAACGGCGAATGTTCTCGAAAGCATCTCAAGGCGCATGGAAGCCGTTGTCTTCTGAGCGCTTCAGCACTGAGTTGAACCCACCCCTACCCCTCCCTGTGTTACGCGGCGATGCGGCTCGCGGGGCCGAGCCACGCCGCTGGGAGGGGAGAACGGCGAATGTCCTCGAAAGCACCTCAAGGCTCATGGAAGCCGTTGTCTTCCGAGCTGCTCAGCACTGAATTGAACCCACCCCTGCCCCTCCCTGTGTTACGCGGCGATGCGGCTCGCGGGGCCGAGCCACGCCGCTGGGAGGGGACACTTCGTCTGCGCTCAGTGTGACACGGACACTACTGCACCACCACCTTCCCTCCCGCCAACCACCGCTTCGCATCGCGTAGGTGCAGGTAGTAGGTGCCGGCGGGCAAGGCACGCACAACCAGCGTTGTGCTCAACTTGTTCAAGTTCTGTTGCACGGGTTGTTGCAGCACCAGCTTGCCTTGAGCATCCAGCAGGTGCGCCTGCACTTGCCCCTGCACCTGGCCGCCTTCGGGCAGGTCCAGCGCCAGGCTCACATACTCGCTCGTGGGGTTGGGGCTTATGTGTAAACGGTCCTGCAGGTCCAGTACCATTTCCTGCACCCCCACGTTCTGGCAACCCGGCACCACGCAACCGAGGCTGTCGGTCTTGATCACCCAGATGGTCTGAAGGTTAGGTGTGGGATCGGCCCAGCCTTGGAAGGCATCGCCCGTCGCGATGAAGCCACCATCACTGGTGGATTCTACATCGTAAGCGTTGTGGGCTGAACCATCCGTGAACATGTGCAGGTAACGGGTCCACAGGCTGTCACCGGCGGATGAGAACTTCATCAGTGCCGCCCAACCTCCTTGACGACCGACCGTGATGAAGCTGCCGTCCGGTAACACCTCCAGATCACCACAAGCAGCGTCACTCTGATAATGCGAACGCTTCTGCCAGATGATGTCCCCAGCGGCATCCCATTTCGTCAGCATCAACTGCTGGTACAACAAGGGCCAGCCCACCTCACGGTACTCGCTCCAGGTCACGCAGTTGCCATCGGCGGTTACCCGCACCATGCCCGTCACATCCGCATTGCCACCGAACTCCCGCCGCCACAACTGGTTGCCCAAGCTGTCCGTGCGGATCAGGAAACAATCGTTGTTCACATAGGACATGGCCCGTTGACCAATAGCCAGAAAGCCATGCTCCAGATATTCAGCGACGCCTAAGATCTCGGTCTGGTGTATGGCACTTCCATAGCGAGCTGTCCATTCCAGTGTACCAAGGCTGTCAATCTTGAGCAAAAGCCCTTGACCGAGGATGGTGTTCTCATAATACCAACCAGACATGATATACCCTCCATCAGAAACGGTTCGTACCTGTCTTCCGCCCAACAAGACCGAATCTTCCGGCGGATAAACCAGAACACTTTTCGCTTCAATGGAATCACCATTCTCATCAAAGCGGTACAACCAAAGACTATGGTCCGACTCGATGCCGAAGTGCGCAACGTACGCCACGTATCCCCCGGATCCGAGTCGCGACATAGTACTGAAATAGCCAGATGAGCAATTGTAGGGTTGATGATCGTCGAAATTGTAATGCTCTACCAGTGAACCCATAGTGTCAAGGCGGATGCGACCAACCCGGCCAAGTAGAAGCCCATCGTTGGAACGATTGTCCGTGAAAATGACGTACCCCTCAGGACGTTCGAAGACGGCCCTTCCCACGCCTCCGTAACCTTGTTGCATTAGATCGAACTGGGTAATGAACGTCTGCTGGCAGGGGGCCAAAACGCCCCCTGCCATGAACACAGACAATACAATTGCACGTTCTTTCATCGCACGATGCTGAATTTAACCTCCGCTACCCCTCCGTTCACCAGAGTGAAGCGCCCCTTGTACAGACTCGGCTCCCACGAGCGCGTGTCCAATTCAATGAAGGCCTGCTTCAGTGCGGCTTTCACCGAACGCTTCCACGCTCCTTGCGCATCGAACACTTCCAACATGCCCCCGGCTGTTTCAAGCGGCAGCGCCATGATACGATGGCTGGATGTGTTGTGAAACATGCTCCCCGAAGCTCGTGCGAACAATTGGATCTGCATCAGGCAAGACGAGGAACGGTAGTCTCACCTGCGAATGGCTCCAGTAGAACCATGAAGAACAGTTGTAGCTCAACCGTGGAGTATGCAACACAGCCCGGCCTTTCGGCCGGGCTGTGTGCGGTGTGAAGGAGGTGGTGGCCTCGATCAGTTCTTCTGGAAGCGCTGCATGAGCGTGCCCTTGTCCGTGCGTAGGCGCAGCAGGTAGTTGCCGGGCAGCAGCTGCTGCACATCGAGCAGGCGGGCCTGGTCGTTGTAGGCGTGCTGCAGTTCACGGCCGCTCATGTCCAGCACATCCGCCGCGCGCAGCGTGGTGCCGGTAACACGCACGGCAAGGTGATCCTGCGCGGGATTGGGCAGCAGTTCCGCACGCACATCCGGGTTCACCGCTTCTGCCACGCTGTTCACCACGCAGCCGTTGGTAGGCGCCTGCGTGTAATCGTAGCTGAGCGGCACGCAAGGTGAACCGAAGTTGAGGTTGCCCGTGCCCATGTAGACCACGTTGTTCTCATAGGACCAGAAGCAGGTATCACCCACGTTGGTGATGGTGCTGGGGCCTTTGGCGAAGCCGATGATGTAATCACCGTTGACCGCGAGCTCGGTGTTGGCCTCCGCATAGATGGTAAGGCCCATGCCGTTGATGCTGGCCTGCACACCGCTGCACACCCAGAAGGAGCCGCCCACCTGCGTGTAGTTGCCGTTGGTGGTGATCACCGTGACGCTGGAGGGCATGGGCACATTCTCGCATTGCGCGCTGAGCGAGAGAACGGAAAGAACGAGGGAAGAGAGGGTAAACGGTCTTTTCATGTTCCGGTAGGTGTTGTGTGGTCGTAGGGTCGTGTTCGGCGGGGGGACGCAATGCGCGCATTCACTGTTGCCTGCATGACCTGTCACTTGCCTGATTAATTATTGACACGCCCATTTGCAGATCACGGCGATCACCGTAGCCAGTGCAACGGATGCGCGCCTCAATTTCGCAGCCGGTGAAAAGCGTCCTCTTGTTCCCTGCGGCGTTCCGTGCGATGCTGCTGATGGCGGTGCTGTCCCTGGCGGGGCGGGTGCTCGCGCAGCCGTTGGCGGCCCATGCGGGCAATGATGTGAGCATGTGTTCGAATACGAGCACCACCTTGGGTGCATTCCCTGCCGCTACGGGTGGGAATGGACCCTACCAATACAGTTGGTCTCCCACGACGGGCCTGAACAACCCGAACATCGCGCATCCCATCTGTACCGCCACGAGCACCACCACCTACACGCTCACGGTCTCTGACTCGAACAGTCCACCCACCGCACAGGACCAGGTTACGGTGACCGTGCTACCTGCGCCCGTGATCAACCTGAGTTCACCTAACGCCGAACAAACGACCACCTACAACGGGGAACTCGCTTTCTCCTTGTGCCAACCGGGTTTCAATGCGTTCCCATTCCAATTCCAGGACGGAAGCAGCGCAGCACCGGGATCAACCTACTCGATCACTTGGGGCAACGGCAACAACGGAAATCCGGTGGCTGCTGGCTGGAGCGATACACAGAACTACCAGCTAGGTCTGACCGAAGGAACCTACACCATCCACGAACCCGGGGCGAACGGCTGCACCACGAGTATCCAGTTCTATGTCTTCATCGGCACCTATCCCACCGGAGGATTGAGCATTCTGACCCCGTCGTCGATCTGCACCGGTGATTCCATACAGTTCGGATGGAACGTGATCGATAACAATCCGCCCGGCACTTCCTACATCATTGACTACGAGGACGGGCAGATAGATACGTTCCCGCACCCGCCACCGCCAACGTTCTGGCATGTGTTCCAACAGTCATCGTGCGCGATCGGCGGCGGTGAGTTCTCCGCGATGTGGTCCATGGAGAACCCATGCAACACGCATACGGGGCAGATCAATCAGATCGATGTCTCGGAGTCATCACAGGCTGATTTCACCATGAGCGACGACACCGTTTGCGTGGGAACCTCGGTCAACTTCACGGACGCCAGCCAGGGTCAACAGGCACCCAACTGCACGAGTCCAAAACATGTATGGTCCATCTCACCTGCCACGTACAACATCACCAGTGGTTCTTTGGGCAACACCAACGGACAGCCCAATGCAGCAGTGTTCTGGTCGACCGGTTCGCCAGTTCTAGGCGTGCAGTTCCTGGCAACGGGCACGTACACCGTTACGGACCTTACCGGTAACCTGTGCGGGTTGAACAGCTTGTCCCGCACGATCTGCGTGGAAGCGCCGCCGCACGCGCACTTCAGTTTGGCTCCGCCGGGCACTTGCGTACCACAAGTGTTGAACCCGGTGAACACGAGCAGCAACCCGAACAGTTGCCGCACCACCTACCAGTGGTTCACCGACTTCACCAGCAGCATCTGCAACAGCACGAACGGTGCGGCGATGACGGGTTCGAACACGAACACGCCGCAGATCTCGATCAGCCAGGCGGGTGGGTACAGCATCCGGCTGCGCGCCACGAACAGTTGCGGCTTCGTGGACACCACCATGGCCGTGAACCTGGCCACGGTGCCGCTACTGGACCTTTATCCTGTCGGCCCGTTATGCGCCGGCGACTTCGTGCAGCCGGTGGTGGTGCCACAGGCGTGCGGCACACCCATCGGCACGTACACCTGGGACTTCGACCCGGGAGGAACGCCATTGATCGCAACCGGCCAATTGGCGCCGAACGTGCAGTACCTGAACGCAGGCAGTTACAGCGTAGGAGTGAGCGCGAGCAGTGCCTGCGGGCCAGGAACGGATGCCGCCCCGCTGTTGGTGAACCCCACGCCACCCAGCGCACAGGCGGCGGCGGTGGATAGCACCCTTTGCCAAGGGCAGACGCTCAACCTGCTGGCGAACACGATCACGAACGCGACCTACCAATGGAGCGGGCCAGGCTTCAGCAGCGGGCTGGAGGATCCTTCGATCACGAACATGCCACAGGGTCAGTTCACCTATACGGTAACACCCTACCTGGGCATATGCGATGGACCGCCCAGTTCGGTGACCATCGATGTGGCGCCGGCAGACCAGATCACCATTCCCACACCCGCGGCCATTTGCGTCGGGGACAGCGCACACCTGACCGCGAACGGCAGCAGCAATTACAGCTGGACCACGAGCAACGGAACCCCAGTGGGCACGGGTGCGAGCATCTGGGTGCACCCTGCGGCCACCACCACCTACATCGTGAACAGCGGAACGAACGGCAACGGCTGCCCCGGCACGCAAAGCGTTCAGGTCGTGGTGAACCAACCGACGAACGTGGTGACCGATGCGAACATCACGGTGTGCGACCAGGCGATTCCGGTGCAACTGAACATGTCGCCCGCCGGTGGCACGTGGAGCGATGCGGACCTGGTGAACCTGAACGCCGCGACCGGTGTGATCACGCCGATACCGAACTCACTGGGAACGGACACGCTGTACTACACGTTCGTGAACGCGAACAACTGCACCAGCACCGCGCAGACGATCGTGACCATCAACAACGAAGTGGCGGCGGTAGCGGGGCCGGATGTGCTGAAGTGCGAAGGCGATCCCGTGTTCAACCTCGGCGGCGCGCCCGCAGGCGGAACGTGGACCGGCAACATCACGAGCTTCAACCCGAGCACGGCCGGCGTGTTCAACCTGACCTACACCTATGGTAGTGGCTCGTGCCAGACCACCGATGCGCTGGTGATCACTGTGGTGGATACACCGAACGTGGTGGTGAACAGCTTCGCGCTTTGCGCCAATGCACAACCGATCCAACTGCCTGATGGCACACCGGGCGGAGGAGCGTGGAGCGGCAACGTGAACGGCGGCGGCCCGTGGACCTTCGATCCCGCGAGCGGCACGAGCATACTCACCTACACCGTGAGCCTGAACGGTTGCACCGGCAGCGACACTGCGCTCGCGATCGTTACCCCACCGCCCGTGGCGGACCCGGGCATCGACACCGTGCTGTGCGACCAGTCGATCGCGTTCGCGCTCGTGGGCAATTACGGCAATGCAGGTACATGGACGAGCACCGCGCCGTACTTCACCAACAATCCGCCGCAGTTCACGCCTGTGCCGGGCGCGCTGGGCACGTGGTACGCCACCTACACGTACACGGATGCGGGCGGTTGCACCGATGCGGACAGCGTGGCCATAACCGTGGGCACCACCCCGCAGGCCGACGCCGGCTTGGACAACCACGTGTGCGAGAACGGCGGCACGGTGAACTACACGGGAGCGCCGATCGGTTCCTGGCAGAGCACCGCCTACATGAGCAGCGCCGGTGTGTTCGACCCGGCCGTGGCGGGCGACGGACCGCACGACATCATCTACTGCACGGGCGTGGGCACCTGCGCGAACTGCGACACCGCCGTGGTGATCGTGGATGCACCACCGAACGTGACAGCGACCAGCCCGCTGAGCTATTGCGACTACGAATCACCGGTGGACCTCGTGGAGAACCCGCAAGGAGGAACGTGGAGCGGCAGTGCGGGTCTTACCGATGCGAACCAAGGCCTCTTCGACCCCGGCCTCGCTGCGCTGAACGCGAACAACCTGATCTACGTCTACACCGACCCGAACACGAACTGTCGTGATACGGCATTCGTGACCATCACCATCAATGTGGAACCGGTGGCGAGCTTCACGAACGCCGCAGTGGCGTGTCAGTACGATGGCACCTTCACCTTCACGGGGGACAACACCGCAGGCAACATCACCAGCTGGCAATGGAACTTCGGCGATGGCAGTCCGTCCGCGACCGGTCAGGTCGTACAGCACGCCTACCAGACGGTGGACACGGTGACCGTGACGCTGGTGGTGGGCACGGGCAATTGCACGGACACGACCACGAGCACGGTGATGGTGTGGCCCGCGCCGGTGGCGAGCCTTTCCTTGGATACCACTTCCGGCTGCGGACCGCTCACGGTGCAGTTCACCAACAACAGCACCGGCCCGCAGTTGAGCTACGCGTGGACGATCAACAACGCCTTGGTCTCGAACAACGCCACCTTCGGTCCTTTCGACTTAGCTGCGGGCCTGCTGGCGGACACGACGTACGCTATCGAACTGGACGTGAGCAACCAGTGCGGCAACGCGAGCGCGCTGGACACGGTGGTGGTGTATTCCTCTCCCACCGCGTATTTCGGTCCCGACTTCAACGGCGGTTGCTCGCCCTTCCCTGTGCACTTCATCAACGCGAGCGTGGGCCAGGCGGACAGCTACACGTGGGACTGGGGCGATGGCAGTGCGACGTCCAGCGACACCAGCATCATCGTTGCGCACACCTTCTACACCGGCGCGAACGACACCACGTACACCGTTACGCTCACCGCCACCAACCAGTGCAGTACGGACACGCACTCGTACAACATCCTCGTTCACCCGAACACCATCACGGCCTTCTTCAACACGGACACCACGTTCGGGTGCGCGCCGTTGCAAGTGTGTTTCACGCAATACAGCGTAGGCGTCACGAACTGGCATTGGGACTTCGGTTTCCAGAACAACCTGTCGAACGCACAGAGCCCGTGCTTCACCTACACGCAGGCGGGCACCTTCACGGCCACGCTCTTCGGTGACAATGGATGCAGCTACGACACCGTGAGCGTGCAGATCACGGTGCTGCCCTCACCGCCGGTGACCTTCACCTTCGCGCCGGATCCCGTGTGCGGCAACGTGCCGGTGCAGTTCACCAACACCACACCCGACCTCGCTTGGTGCCATTGGGAATTCGGCGATGGCGATACCTCCGCACTGACGAACCCGGTGCATGTGTATGACATCGGCAACTCCTACCAAGTGCAACTGGAGGCGGGCTGGACGCAGAACACCTGCACCTCCGCTGCCAGCGCGACGGTAACCGTGTACACCGTGCCGCAAGCCGTGCCGGGTCCTGTGGACAGTGTGTTCTGCGCGCCACACATGATGAGCGCGACCAATGGTTCCATCGGCCAGAACCTTGCCTACCAGTGGAGCTTGAACAACACCATCATCGGCGCAGGGCAACTTCCCCCACCGCAGAACATCGTTGATGCGGGCACCTACGTGCTGCAGTTGATCGTTACCGATCAGATCAGCGGTTGCACCGACACCGCCGCTACGACCTGGGTGGCGAACCCGTCCCCCACGAGCGACTTCACCCTGGCGCCCGTAGATCCCTGTGGCCGACCCGCGCTGCTCGATGCAACGAGCAACAGCACAAGCGGCTCCTTCCTGGAGTGGTGGTTGGATGATGCGTTCATCTCCGCGCAGAACCCCTTGCTCCATGCGCTCGTCGGTGAAGGCGTTCACGAACTGGAACTGGTAGCCACGCTGCCACCCGGTGGTTGCACGGATACTGCACGCACCACCTTCGAGCTGTACGCGTTGCCCACGGCCGCCTTCACTGTGGATACCGCCTGCACCGGCCACTTCATTCCGCTGCACGATGCATCGATCGCAGCGGATCAAGAATGGTGGTACTACAACGGTGTGTACATGAGCACGGATCCGTTCACGCATGCCATGGTGCCTGAAACCGTTGGCTTGGACACGATCGCGCTGACCGTGATGAGCGACCACGGTTGCACGGACAGCACCTTCCGCATCGTTCGCGTGTACCCCACCTCTCCGTCCACGTTCACACCGGAACTCATCGGCGATTGCCAGACGGTGCTGCTGGCACCGGACACCGTGATGACGCACACCGGTTACCACTGGACGATCAACTACGATTGGGATTCGCCGGATGTGGCGCCCACTTACTACTACGATGCGAACAGCGTGGCGAACATCCCGATGATGCTCATCGCCACCACGGAGGATGGCTGCCGCGACACCACGATGAGCTTCTTCCCCATTCCGGATTGCGTGTACGTACCGAACGCCTTCAGCCCGGACGGCGATGGGCTGAACGAGGGCTTCGTGCCTTCCATCCTGCCGCCCGAGCACTTCCAATACCTGCAGATCTTCAACCGCTGGGGCGAAATGATCGCCGACATCAACAGCACGCGCAACCCGAGATGGGACGGCACCTACGGTGGAGAACCCGTGGAAGTAGGTGTATACGTCTGGCGCTTGAAGCTCACCAGTCGCGTGGAGCCGTACATCGGCCACGTGACGGTGTTGCGGTAAGCATTATTGTTTGGAGAATCGTAGCGTCCTGTTCTCACGTCCGTTCGCTATCCTGAGCAAGTAGGCACCTGTTTCAAGTGATGACACGATCAGGTCTTGTTCCTTTTCTCTCTTCAAGACGAGCCTACCCGATCCGTCGAAGATCTCCAAGGTACTCGGCACTCCATTGGAAATGACATGGAGAACATCATTCACAGGGTCTGGGTAGATCCATGGACCTGTATCGTTCCCTGGTTCCAGCTCTTGGATGGAGGTGAAGGAAAGCTCATCGAGGAAACGGGCTCTGGAACTGACGTATGTACCCAGACTATCACCGGAAGCGAAAGAGAGAGCTGTAAATGCGCTTGCTACATCAACCGGAAATCCTGGTTTCAAGAATCGGCGCCTGCGTATCTCCAAGCGGCTCGTATCCGGACCTGCAATGGTGAACCATGTCTCACTCTCTCTGATGGACAAAAGATCGTAAGCGTAACCCCATGGCAAGTGCAGTTCTCCGTATCCGTCGACAGTATCGTGAATGACCCGTATACCTGAGTGACCTGTGAGGGGCTCGCTCCATGTAGCCGAGTCCTGCCAAGCGATACCGAATTGACAGGGATAAAGCAAGCTTCTCATTGGTTGATCAAGTATGCGCACTGAATCCACAGGATGGAAAACCCCAAGGAGATAGTTCGCGTCGGTTGCCAAGGAGTCAAACCTCACTGCGTCATGATCGAACCCTTGTTCAGCGACCGTCGCATCAAGAAAGGTCATTCCTCCAGGTGCAAGACCAGGCTCGATCAGCATGGTGGTCCCCATGGTATCATTGATCGTTTGGAAGAGATCCCATACAGCAGAAGGGCCGCTCGTATTCAGCAATAATTGCATCAAGCCGGAATATGTCCAACGTTCGTGGAACGAAACCACATAACCCGGCTCCGGATGGTCGTCCCAAGTGATGACCGGCTGAGAAGTCGCATCAGTAAGAACAGAAAGTGCGAACCAGAAAAGCAAAGACCTGATCGAGCTAATCCGCATGATCCAACTTGGTTTCGATCAGAACGCGCCAGAATAGCGCTTGTTGCCTGAGCAAAATGTCAGCGCGACAAAGCCATCATTTACGGGGCAAGCAGCATCAGTTGACCGGTCACAGGAATGCCAGTGGCGCGCGGGGTGAACGTGCAGGCATAGCGTCCTGCTGGGAGCATAGGCCATGTGGCGCTGGTGTTCGATGTACCGCGATAGACCGCGCGGCCTGCAACGTCGACGATCACCAGCTCGCCGCGCTCACGCAGGGACGAGGGAAGCGCATCACCCGCCGACACCAGCCAGGAATACGCACCTGCCGGACGCGACAACGATCCATCATCAACGGTCGTGATCACATCCTCAAAGCCGAGCGGGAACGAGTAGGCATTGTAATCTCCGAAGCCATAGGCCGTGGCCCATGTCCTCGCCTTGGAGGACAACACGTGCTCGCCTTCACCGATGCTCAGTTGTGCATAGAACGCACCGACCACGCCCGGCACCGCTTGGAACGCTGAGGTGATGCTCGTGCCATCCAACAGCACCGATGGAGGACCACCGCTACCGTTGACCACGACGTTCAGGAAATGTGCGGGTGTGTTGCCTATGGGCAGGTTCGTTCCACTTTGCGACGACCAGATGTAGCGGTCGTCCTTGAAGTTCGCCGGGTAATTCCACAGGAACGATGGGTCACCGTTGGCCGGGTTGCATGCCTGGCTCTCGTTGAACTGGCCCACACCGATGGGCGCCGTTGACTGAATGCGCACCGGTGAGGCGAGCAAGGTGTCAAGGTACTCACCCGCATCCAGTGTGAAGGGCGTGCCCCCGCCTACCTGAACGGAGGTGGCGTCATCCGCAGCGAGGAAGCGGAAGACATCACCACCGCGGTCCTTGAACGGCACCGCGATGAACTCCCGACCCCAATCCGCAACGGGAGGAATGCTTTGGTACAAATGATCATCAGCACCCACACTGCAGCCCACGTTGGCCTGCCGTGCTCCTGCGAAGAGGGCGATTCGCTTGGTGGGATCGGTCGCACGGACCGTGGAACCGGTGAGGTCACCCATCGCCTGCAACTGATAGGCCTGTCCTTCGTTCAGCGTGATGAGGAAAGGCACGTTCGGCGGCCGGAAGCCCACCGTGACCACGGATGGCGTGATCTCTATTTCGGTGCCATCCTGCGTGGCCAATACCACGAACTCGCTCGGGCTGTTACCGGAGAGATCATCGTGTGCCATGATGCGATAGTCCGTGCCCAAACGTTCGATGGGAAGTGCCATGGCGCATTGGGAGAAATAGGCGCGATGGTGGTAGGCGTAAACGCTCACCGGCTGGTCCGCGACCACCTTGAGCCCGAAATCGAAGATGGCCTCATCCCCTTCAGGGTAGTAGATGTTCGAAGGCAGCTCGATGACCGTTGCGTGCTCTGCGGCAACAGTGAACGGTATGGTGTAGTTCGTCGCAGGAACGATGATGGATCCGGAAGTGCTCACATCGGAACTGATCACCAGCTCGAAGTAGGGCGGTCCGTTGAACATCAACGTGAGGTTCTCCATGTAGGTGACCCATAGCTCAGTTCCGGTGGAGCTGGCGGATTGGGCATAAGCGCTCATGGCGGTGAGCAGCACGCAAAAGGCAGCGGGTTTACGCATCGGCTGAGGGTTCTGGGCCAGACCAAGCTAACGACGCGGAAGCGAACCTGCGCGCTGCCTAATGACCGGTCACGCTCAGCAGGGTCGCTGTCGAGTCAACGGTGTAATCGCGAAGCGCTGCGGCCACCAGTTGGTACTTGCGGCCATCGAGCGTGGAGGTGATGTGATAGTAAAGGCTGTCATCGGTGCGCTTGCTGGCGCCGAGATCGATCTCCGCACTGTCCATGGAGGCGCGCAGTTGATCCAACGTGATGCCGAGCGCGCCAAGCTGCTGCTGCGATGCTGCGGTCGTGCGCACCAACGTGCTGAGCATGCGCAACCGCACGCGACCCGCCGGCGCCCATTCCATGTTGCTGCAGCCCTTGCCGAAAATGGCGATGGACAACAGCGTGCCCAGGCCAAGACCGATCATATAGAGGCGGAGGCGCTTGCCGAAAGAAGAACTCATGCTTGCGATGTCAGAAAGCGGCGAGCAGGATATCGAGGTCCTTATAAGGAAGCTTGAAGGCTTCGGAGAGCACCTCGCTGGTGAGCGCACCGTTGTAGAGGTACACACCATGGCGCAGGCCGAGGTCGCGCTTGATCAGTTCCTCGAAGCCACCCACATCACCCATGCCTAGCAGCAGCGGAGCGAAGATGTTCGTGAGCGCGTAGCTCGCGGTCCGCGGAACACGGCTGGCGATGTTCGGAACGCAGTAGTGGATGACGCCGAACTTCTTGAAGACAGGATCGCTCAGGTTGGTGGGGTGGCTCGTTTCGAAGCAACCGCCACGGTCGATGCTCACATCCACGATCACGCTGCCGTTCTTCATCTCACGCACCATATCCTCCGTTACCACCATGGGTGCACGGCCATGTTCGGGCCGCAGCGCACCGATGGCCACGTCCGCCTGTTGCAAGGCTTGCTGCAATTGATCGGGCTGGATCACACTGGTCCAGATGCGGTGTGACAGGTCGCTCTGCAGGCGGCGCAGGCGATAGATGCTCTTATCGAAGACCTTCACACTGGCACCCAGTCCCATGGCGGCCCGCGTGGCGAACTCACCCACGGTGCCCGCGCCGATGATCACCACTTCCGCAGGTGCTACGCCACTGATGCCGCCGAGCATGAGCCCTTGGCCACCTTTGTCGGTGCTCAGGTATTCCGCTGCGATCTGCACGCTGGTGTTACCGGCGATCTCACCCATCGCGCGGATGATCGGGTAGATTCCTTCGCGGTCTTTGATGAAGTCCCAGGCCACTGCGGTCACCTTCTTCTCCATCATGCGGCGCAGCGTGTCCTTGGGCTGCACGGTCATCTGCAGAGCGCTCACGAGGATCTGCTTGGGCCGGAGCATATCGATCTCCTTCTGGCCGGGCGGCGCCACCTTCAGGATGAGGTCCGCCTTGAACACTTCCTCCGCGCTTTCGGCGAGCATGGCGCCGGCCTCGGTGTAATCGCTGTCCTGGAACTGCACGGCCTGACCAACGCCGCGCTCCACCACCACCTCGTTCCCCCGTCCCACCAGCACGGCCACGCTGGAGGGCGTGAGCGGCACACGATGCTCCTGGAAGGTGGTCTCCTTCGGAATGCCGATGTAGAGGCTGCGGCCCTTGGTGCCGACGGCGAGCGCCTGTTCCTGGGGTGAAAGCGCAACTTCCCGGGCAAGCTGCTTCAGTAGTTCGGTGCTGGTGCTCATAAGGCCATTTCGATGGTTCGATCGCCGGTACCGGCCATGCGCATCCGCACGTTCACGGTATCAGTGGGCAGGAAAGATCGTGCGAGTTCGGGCCATTCCACGAAACAGTAGTTGCCACTATCCAGGTATTCGGTGAAACCGATGCCCTCCAGCTCCTGCGCATCACGCAACCGGTAAAGGTCGAAGTGGTACACCGGCTCGTTGTTCACGGTGCGGTACTCGTTCACGATACCGAAGGAAGGACTGCTGGTGCCGCCCGCCACACCCAGTTCACCGCACAATGCTTTGATGAGCGTGGTCTTACCCGCGCCGAGTTCCCCTTGGAAGGTGAACACACGGCGATCGCGACAGGCGTTCAGCATCGCGCCGGCGAGTTCAGTGGTCTCTTCAGCGGTACGGGAACGAAGCAGCGTGGGCATGGATCAACGGGCTTTCAACTGCACGACCGGTACGATCATCTCCTCCAATGAGATGCCTCCGTGCTGGAAGGTGTTCCGGTAGAAGTTGACGAAGTGGTTGTAGTTGTTCGGGTACACGAAGTACAGGTCGCGCTTCGTGAAGATATACGTGGTGCTCACATTGGCACGGGGCAGCAGCGCCTTCACAGGGTCCTTGATGGCCAGCACATCGCGCGCCTCGTACGTGAGGTTCTTGCCGTGCTTGTAGCGCAGGTTGGTGTTCGTGTTGCGATCCCCGATCACCTTGCTGGGCTCGGTCACACGCACGGTGCCATGGTCCGTGGTGATCACCATACGGCATCCCTTCTCGGCGATGGTCCGCATCATGTCCAACAGCGGCGAATGCTGGAACCAACTGCGCGTGAGCGAACGGTATGCGCGTTCGTCCTCGGCCAGCTCACGGATGATCTCCATCTCCGTACGTGCATGACTGAGCATGTCCACGAAGTTGTAGACGATCACGTTCAACGGATTGCCCATCAGCTCGTGCAGGCTCTCTGCGAGCTTCTTGCCCTGGGTCACGTTGGTGATCTTGTGGTAGCTGTGCTTCACCGGCTTGCCCAGGCGCTTCAGCTGATCGGAAAGGAATTCGTCCTCATTGGCGTTCTTGCTTCCCTCCTCGTCCTCGCTGATCCACTTGCCCGGGAAGCGCTTCTCGATGTCGGCGGGCATCATGCCGGCGAAGAGGGCGTTGCGGGCGTACTGGGTGGCTGTGGGAAGGATCGAGTAGAACATCGTCTGCTCCTCCACCTTGAAGAGTTCGCTTACGATGGGCTCGATGATGCGCCACTGGTCCAGCCTCAGGTTGTCGATGAGCAGCATGAAGAGCGGCGGCTGCTTCTCGTCGATGAGGGGCGCCACCTTCGCCTTGAACAACTGGTGCGATTGCAGCGGTGCGTCCTGCGCCTTGCCGTTGAGCCAGTCGGTGTAGTTGCGCTCCACGAACCGGCAGAAGAGATCGTTCGCCTCGGCCCATTGGCTGCGCAGGATCTCCGCCATGCTCTGGTCCGGGTTGCCGCTCAGCTCCAAGTCCCAGCGCACGAGCTCGTCGTAGAGCGTCATCCAGTCAGTGGCGGAAAGCTTGTCGCTCAACCGCATGCTCAACCGGGTGAAGTTCTGCTGGTAGTTGGTGTTGGTCTTTTCGCTCACCAGGCGCTTGGCATCGAGGTGCTTCTTCAGCGCGAGCAGGATCTGGTTCGGGTTCACCGGCTTGATCAGGTAGTCGCTGATCTTGCTGCCGATGGCCTCCTCCATGATGTGCTCCTCCTCGCTCTTGGTGATCATGATCACCGGTGTGCGCGGTGCCATGTTCTTGATGCGGTTCAGTGTTTCCAGGCCGCTGAGTCCGGGCATGTTCTCGTCCAGGAAAACGATATCGAACTCCTGCTTGCCCACCTGGTCCACCGCATCCAGGCCGTTGTTCACCGTGTTCACCTTGTAGCCCTTCTGTTCGAGGAAAAGAACGTGGGGGCGTAAGAGATCGATCTCGTCGTCGGCCCAGAGGATGTTGGCGCTCATGTTGTTGTTCTGCGTGTATCCGGACCTAACGCGCCGGTAAAGGCTTCTATTTTCGGAGCGTGAAAATACGCCCTTTGGGAGCGGCCTCCACCTTACCGCGCCAACAATGGAGCGCGGAGCGGGCACACACCCTCCAGCCTCCGCCCAGGGCATGAGAAAGCTCCTTGCCGATGTGCGCGCCTGGCCGATGAGCTTTCTGGCCGTCGGCTTGTTCTGCTGGGCCTCCTTGCACGACATCGAGCGGCGCCACGACTGGCTTCATCAGCGGGTGCTCAACTGGGATATCGAAGCGTACTACCACTACCTGCCGGCCACGATCATCCATGGCGATCCGCGTGACCTGTCGTATGTGAAAGCCGTGGACGACAGCTTGCATCCCGGCAGCGACTGTCGCGAGTTCGGTTTCATGAGGCACCCTGCTACGGGTCATCATCTGATCAAGTATTCCTACGGAACGGCCTTGTTCGAGCTGCCCTTGTTCCTCATGGCCCATACGTGGTGCACATCGCCATGGTCGTCGCATCCAGCTGATGGCTACTCGGTACCTTATCAGTTGATGGTGCAGCTGTCCACGGCGTTCTCGGTGATCATCGCGCTCTTCGTGCTGCGTGCGTTCCTGCGAAGGCACGTGAGCGATCAGGCCGCAGCCGTCGCGTTGCTGGTCCTTGGAATGGGAACCAACCTGTACTTCTACTCCACGGTGGCTACAGGAATGAGCCATCCTTATCTGTTCCTCGTCACGGCATTATTGATCCATCAATTGGACCGCTGGCGTCCGGAGCGGCGCAAGGCCCTCATCATCGGCGCTCTCCTCGGCCTGGCCATCATCACACGACCTACAGAAGCATTGCTCGGGATCGTCGTGCTCCTGTGGCCTGCTGTGCGCTCGCTCCGGATCGCGCAGAGTATCCGTCTACTTCCCTGGGCGGCGCTCCCCATCGCCCTGCTCGCACTTCCGCAACTGGTCTATTGGAAAGTGACCACCGGTGCGTGGATCGTTTATTCCTACGGCGAGGAAGGCTTCGACTTTCTGCATCCGCATGTGCTGGATGGGCTCTTCAGTGCGAAGAAGGGCTGGTTCGTCTATTCGCCTCTGGTAATGCTGGGCTTCCTGGGCCTTGCGCTCATGTTCGTTCAACGACGTTCGCGCGCGCAGGCACTTCCCATCGCGCTCTATTTCGTGATGGCGGTTCTCGTGGCCTTCTCGTGGCATGAGTGGTGGTACGGTGGAAGCTTCGGTTGCCGTGCGTTGATCGGCGCCTTGCCGCTTCTTGCACTTCCCATGGCCGTGCTGGCCGATCGCGTGTACGGCATGGCCTTCCCTTTCCGCTTCGTCCTGCTGGCCGCGGTCTTACTGGGCATCCAACTCAACTTCTTCCAGATGGAACAATACCTGGCCACTATCATCCATTGGGATGCGATGACGTGGGACCGCTATTGGCAAGTGTTCGGCAAGTCCACCTGGGAAGGCTTGCGGCCGTTCCCATGAGCACCGTTGAAGCCCGGTTGATGACGAACTTCGGCGCGTGAGTTCCAGAAAGAAGATCCTCAACGACCCGATCTACGGCTTCATCACGGTGCCGCATCCCATGCTGATGCGCTTGATCGATCACCCGTGGTTCCAGCGACTGCGGCACATCAAGCAGCTCGGCATGAGCCACCTGGTGTATCCGGGCGCGCTGCACACACGGTTCCATCACGCGTTGGGCGCCATGCACCTGATGGGTCAGGCCATCGGCACGTTGCGATCGAAGGACCACTCGATAAGTGATGAGGAGTCGTTGGGCGCGCACATCGCCATCCTGTTGCACGACATCGGCCACGGTCCGTTCAGCCACACGCTGGAGCACAGCCTGGTCGACGGCATCAGCCACGAGGGCATCAGCGCGCTGGTGATGGACCGCTTGAACGAGGAAATGAACGGTGCGCTTGACATCGGCCTGTCCATCTTCCGCGATCGGTACCCGCACCACTTCCTGCATCGGCTGGTGAGCGGTCAACTGGACGTGGACCGCATGGATTACCTGAACCGCGACAGTTTCTACACCGGGGTGAGCGAAGGCGTGATCGGTGGTGATCGGATCATCAAGATGTTGGATGTGGTGAGCGACCCCACCGGACCGGGACTGCGCAGCAAGCTCGTGGTGGAGGAGAAGGCCATCTACAGCATTGAGAAGTTCCTGGTGGCGCGCCGCCTCATGTACTGGCAGGTGTACCTGCACAAGACCGTGGTGGCGGCCGAGTGCATGTTGCAGGAAGCACTGCGGCGCGCGCGCACGCTCGCTGCCAACGGATCGGAGGTCTTTGGTTCACCGGCGCTGCAACGGTTCCTGCGCACGCCGCATGACCGCGATGCGTTCCAGGACCCCGCGGTGCTGAACGACTTCCTGAAGCTCGACGACCACGACATCATGGGCGCGGTGAAGGTGTGGGCGGACCACAAGGACCGCACATTGAGCACGCTGTGTCGTGATCTGGTCCAGCGCCACACCTTCCGCATACGCTTGCAGGATCAACCCTGGGAATCTGCCCGTATCGAGGAACTGAAAGCTGCGGTGGCGAAGCAACTCGGCATTCCACGACAAGAGGCCGACCATTTCGTGCTCACCGACCGCATCGAGAACAACGCCTACGACCCTTCACAGAACCGGATCGAGCTGTTGTATAAGGACGGCTCCTTGCGCGACATCGCTGAAGCGAGCGACAACCTGGGTATCCAGGCCCTTTCGCGGGCGGTGGAGAAGTGGTACTTGGCGTGGCCAAGGTGGTTGGAGCAGGAAGTGCTGGGTTAGGCTACCCGACAAGCACTACGTTTGACGCACATTCCTTCCACCATGAACCCCAACCGTTACAAGACCCTCTTCTTCTGCCTGCTCAGTTTCCTGCTGGGCTGGGCGGTCAGTCACTTCTGCTGCCGCGGTGGCTGCCACCAAGGAAGCTGCGAAAAAGGCGGCATGGAGTGCCACGGAAAAAGCATGTGCGATCATGGCGGTGGCTGCTGCACCGAAGGGGGCCACTGCTCCATGGAGCATTGCGACCACAAGATGGGCGGCGACTGCTGCAAGGGCCACGGCATGATGCACGGCGGCATGAAAGGTGGCTGCTGCAAAATGGACATGGGCGGTGATGAGAAGGTCCACGTCATCCTCGACGGCTTGAAGGAGAAGAACTTCCAAGGCGACACCGTGATCGCCATCGACGGTGGCACCGTGAACGTGAGCCGCCACGGCGATAAGATGGAAGTGAAGGTGGAGATGAAGGACAGCGTGAAAGTGGATGCTTCGACTTCGCTCAGCACAGGGAAGACGGTGGAGGTGCACGCGCACTGAGGGCCACGACCGCCCGCCTATCTTCGCCAGCCGCTCAATTGAGCATGTGACCATGAGCACATGGACCCATGCCCGCATGAACATGTGAGCCATGCAATTCTCCGCCGCACAGATAGCCGACCTCCTCGAAGGTGAAGTGGATGGTGACGCGCAGGTGCTCGTGAGCGACCTGGCCAAGATCGAGGAGGGCAAGCCGGGTACGTTGACCTTCCTGGCCAATCCGAAGTACACGGACCATCTCTACACCACCGGTGCCAGCATCGCTGTGGTGGACCGCTCCTTCCAACCCACGCGTGCGTTGCCGAAGCGTCTCACGCTCATCCGCGTTGCCGATCCACGCGCCTGCTTCAGCCGCCTGCTGAAGATGAACGAGGACCTGCAGTACGACAAACGCGGCATCGAGCAGCCGAGCTTCGTGAGCCCGAAAGCCAAAGTGGCCAGTGGCGCCTACATCGGTGCGTTCAGCTACATCGGTGATGGGGCAGTGATCGAGGACGACGTGAAGATCTTCCCGCACTGCACCGTAGGCGATGGCGCGCGCATCGGCAAGGGGACGCGCCTGCATGCGAACGTTACCGTGTACCACCGGTGCATCATCGGCGCCAACTGTATCATCCACAGCGGTTCGGTGATCGGCGCGGACGGTTACGGCTTTGTCCCGAACGAGAAGGGTGAACAGGAGAAGATGCCACAGGTGGGCAACGTGATCATCGAGGATGATGTGGAGGTAGGCGCCAATTGCACGATCGATCGCGCCACACTGGGAAGCACCATCATCCGCAAAGGCGCGAAGCTGGACAACCTGATCCAGATCGGTCATAACGCGGAGATCGGTGAACACACCTTGATCGTCGCCCAGACCGGTATCGCTGGCAGCAGCCGCGTGGGCAGACACTGCATGATCGGCGGCCAGGTCGGCATCGCCGGTCACCTCGTCATCGGTGATCGCGTGAAGATCGCCGCACAGAGCGGCATCGGCAGCAACATTCCGGATGACGCCATCGTGCAGGGCTCTCCCGCCTTCAGCATCGGCGAGTACAAGCGCAGCTATGTGCTCTTCCGCAACCTGCCCGACATGAAGAAGAAACTCGACGATCTCTCGAAGGGATAGCTCATGAACGCTGATAAGCAACACACGATAAAAGGCAGCGCCACCGTGAAAGGCGTGGGCCTTCACACCGGAGAGCCGGTAACCCTTACCCTTCGCCCCGCTCCTGTCGGTCACGGGTACAAGTTCCAGCGCACGGACCTCGAAGGCGAGCCCATCATCGATGCGGACGCCGAGCTCGTGGTGAGCACCGAGCGCGGCACCACGCTCGGCAAGGGCGATGTACGCGTGAACACCACCGAGCATGTGCTCAGCGCGCTGTACGCGTTGGGCGTTGACAATTGCCTGCTGCAACTCTCCGGAGCGGAAGTACCCATCATGGACGGCAGCGCTCTCCCCTTCGTGGAAGCCATCGAATCCGTGGGGTTGGAAGAGCAGAGCGCCAACCGCAATTGGTACACGCTCACCGAACCGATCTGGTTCGAAACGAAGGAGCGTGGAACGGAAATGCTCGGTGTTCCGACGCCCGGTGGTGAGTTCCGCTTGACGGTGATGGTGGACTACAACAGTCCCGTGCTGGGCACACAGCACGCGAGCATGTACCGCGCGGAGGAGTTCAAACAGGAGATCGCTCCGTGCCGCACCTTCGTCTTTTTGCGTGAACTCGAGCAGCTCGCCAAAGCGGGCCTGATCAAAGGCGGCGACCTGGACAATGCGATCGTGCTGGAGGACCGCGAAGGGACCACGCAGGAGCACCTGAAGGAGATCGCCAAGATGCTGGGCCGCGAATACCGCGAAGTGGAGATCCGCCGCAACGGCGTGCTCAACACAACGGATCTGAAGTACTTCAACGAGCCGGCGCGCCACAAACTGCTGGACATCGTCGGTGATCTCGCATTGGTCGGCCGCCCGATCAAAGGGCACATTCTGGCCGCGCGTCCCGGGCATTTCGGCAACACCACCTTCGCCAAGCGCATCAAGGAGCGCATCCGTGAAGAGGAGAAGAACCCTGTGATGCGTTTCGATCTGTCAAAGACCGTTTACGACATCAACCAGATCGAGAAGATCCTGCCGCACCGCTACCCTTTCCTCCTGGTCGACCGCATCGTTGCGATGGACAAGGAAACGATCACCGGCATCAAGAACATCACGCTGAACGAGCCGCAGTTCACCGGTCACTTCCCCGGCAATCCGGTGATGCCCGGTGTGCTGCAAGTGGAAGCCATGGCGCAAGTGGGCGGCATCTTCGCCTTGAGCCAGGTGCCCGACCCGGAGTACTACACCACCTACTTCCTGAAGATCGACGGCGTTCGCTTCAAGAAGAAGGTGATACCCGGTGACACCATCGTGTTCCACCTTCAACTCCTCACGCCCATCCGACGCGGCATCGTGCACATGAAAGGCGTGGGTTACGTGAACGGCCAGCCCTGTGTGGAAGCCGAGATGATGGCGCAGATCGCGCGTGACAAGGCGCCGAAGGAGGAACCTGTGAAAGCCACCGCCACGGCATGAGCATCTCGAAACTCGCCTCCATCCATCCGGACGCGCGCATCGGCAAGGATGTGGTCATCGAACCCTTCGCCACCATCTATGGCGACGTGGTGATCGGGGACGGTACCTGGATCGGACCGAACAGCACCTTGATGGACGGCGCGCGCATCGGTGCGAAGTGCAGGATCTTCCCCGGTGCGGTGGTCAGCGCGATCCCGCAGGACCTGAAGTTCGCCGGGGAAAGGACGACGGCCGAGATCGGTGATGGCACCACGGTCCGCGAATGCGTCACCATCAACCGTGGCACGGCCGATAGGCAGAAAACCGCCGTGGGCAGCAACTGTTTGCTGATGGCCTATGTACACCTGGCGCATGACTGCCTCGTTGGCAACAATGTGGTCATCGCCAACAGCGTGAACGTGGCCGGGCATGTGACCATCGATGACTGGGCGATCCTGGAAGGCAATGTGGCCGTGCAGCAGTTCATCCACATCGGCGCGCACAGCTTCATCGCCGGTGCATCGCTCGTTCGCAAGAACGTACCGCCCTTCGTGAAAGCGGCGCGCGAGCCGTTGAGCTACATCGGTGTGAACGTAGTGGGCTTGCGCCGTCGTGGTTTCGATGATGAGCAGGTGGCACGCATCGAGGACATCTACCGGGAGATCTTCGTGCGCAACACCAACGTGGAGCGCGCGGTGCAGAACGTGATGCAACAATTCCCTCGTAGCCACGAGCGCGGCATGATCCTGGACTTCATCAACAACAGTCCGAAGGGGATCATGAAAGGCCTGGCGGAATAGCCATAGCGTCATCGCGAGCGAGGAACGAGCGAAGCGATCTTTGATCCGATGCGTATCACACTGCAGAACGTCTCGAAGACCTTCGGCCGCGAAACGGTGATACGGTCCATCGACCACGTTTTCGAAAGCGGATCGCGCACGGCGCTGTTGGGTCCGAACGGAAGCGGAAAAAGCACACTCCTTCAACTGGCCGCCGGTGTTGCCATCCCCACGAAAGGAACGGTAACGCACGAGCTGAACGGGAGAACGATCGAGCCGGAGAACGTGTACCGGCACATCAGCATCGCCGCGCCCTACATGAGCTTGTACGAGGAACTTTCATTGCGGGAAACAGTTGCCATCCATGCGCGGATGAAGTCGTTACGTGCGAAGATGAGTGTGGAGGAAGTAGCACGGATCGCCCTGTTGGAGCGACACGTGGACAAGCCGGTGCGTAATTACAGCAGTGGCATGAAGCAAAGGCTGAAGCTGGCATTGGCCATCCTCAGCGACACGTCATTGCTGCTGCTGGATGAACCGGCCAGCAACCTCGACGCGGCCGGCACGCGCTGGTTCCAGGACCTGTTGGTGCAGCACATGGAGGGAAGAACGGTGCTGGTGGCAAGCAACCGTCAGGAGGAGGAAACGTTCATGTGTGGAAAGGGTGTTTCCTTAGATAGGACCTGAACATCTCTCATGCGACCTGACATGATAACCAGAAGTATCACTCTCATCGTGCTGTGCGTCGCTGCACGCTTGGCCCTCGGTCAAAATGATGTGCAGTACAGACTGGATACGAGCAGTGCGACCAGTTACGTCTTGAAACGGAGCGTGATCACAGAGGATGAAGGAACATTGGTCCTGTATTCGACACCGAACGGGAACGCACTCTGGAAAGGTGACGCTCTGGGTGCGCCACAATGGTCGGTGACCTTGGGATCAGCATTGGATCACGATCATGAACTCTGTGCTCTGCCTGACACCGGCTTCATTCTAGTCGAAGAACTATCACCCGACCTGATCCAGAACTGGGTTGGAGATGACACGGCTCGCTATCACATCCGATTCACCAGGTTCTCTGATCAGGGCACAGTGATCTGGAGCAGGATGCTTTCGTTCGATATCGTAAGATGGAACATGACGTTCATTGGCAGCAGTTCGTCAATGACCGTCACCATATCGAATGGAAATATCTATTGCTGTTTCGCATCTGACCCTTATGAACATCCCTTCTTGCACGTTTTCGAGCTCGACCTGGATGGGAATCTCATTTGGGCCAAGCAATACGGAACCACCTATCCGGGCATCATCGGTTCATTGTGGTACGACTACAGTACAGGAGACGATTATGGCCTGCACGTGGATAGCACAGGGGCATTCTATCTGGCCAAAAAGGCGAACTTCTTTCCGTACTTCCTAGCGAATCAGGTGCTTCGATTCGCCGCGGACGGGACACCATTATGGCGGAACGAATACGGCTACACGAACACCGGTATGCAATTCTCAAGCGATGCAATGATCGGATCTCAAGGAGACCTGTTCATGATCGGGGCTGTTCTGACCATTCAATCATATGGTATAACGATGCGCATACTTCCAACCGGCGAACTGTCCAGGACTGATCTGTACGTGCTACCGTACACGAACGGCTTCTCCCGGATCCTGCACACATCAGATGTGGATGCAGTACTACAAGCAGGCTCTGGATACCTGCATTTGAATGATATCGGTGATCCGCAGAGCACCTTGACCTGTACAGGAACTTCAAACGGCGAATTCACTTTCAGCTTCAGCCCCTTGTTCCCGACCTACAAGAATGGTGATCTCAGTTTGCCTGGAATACTGACCACGACCCATCTCATTTTCGGCTATGTGAATCATTTCCCCCAGGTTTGGCGCACCAACATGGATGCCACGGATGGATGTTCATTCGGAACCTTCAACGTGACGCACTACACGGTACCCGACACTATCATGGATGTCATTCCTTATTCCGTTCCAGGATCCCAGCCACTTATCCTCAACACCACGCAGGGGAATCTCACAACATACCCCAAGGTCCCACTTTCCACGTCAGAAGCCTGCTCCATATTCGTCGGCCTACCCGAACACCAAGCCGTGGGCACGTTCGACCTTACCGTCAACAGCACGGTCATCACACGGGGAAACGCCCTTCAAGCAACCGTTCGAGAGCGCGCATCGATGGAACTGCTTGCCAGTGACGGGAAACGCTACTACGGTTCGGGCATTCAGCAACCAGGAACGACCAACCTGCCCACCAATGGGTTGGCGCCAGGCGTTTACCTGCTGAAGGCGACCAGCGGTGCTGCAGGTCGTGTAGCGATGCGCCGTGTGATCATCACCGATTGACCTTGCCGTTCTCCCGGCCCGGCCTACATTCGCGGCCCGAAAACGAAAGTCCTTCCCCATGGCCACGACCGCTGACGTGAACGTTGGTTCGTTCATCCGCTACAACAACGACATCTGCCAGATCATGGAGTGGCAGCACCGCACGCCGGGCAACCTGCGCGCCTTCTACCAAGGCAAGATGCGCGTGCTCCGCAACGGCAAGCAGTTGGAGAACCGTTTCCGCAGCGGCGAGACCATCGAGGTGCTGCGGGTGGAAGTGCACGAACTGCAATACCTCTATCGCGAGGGTGAGAACCTCGTGCTCATGAACCCCAACTCCTTCGAGCAGACCTACGTGCCCGCCGAACTGCTGGGCGACGCCATGAAGTACATGAAGGAGGAGATGATCATGCAGGTGGGCTTCGAGAGCGACACGCCCATCTTCGCCCGCCCTCCGAAGACCGTGGAACTCCTGGTGACCGAGGCCGAGCACGCCGTGAAAGGCGACACCAGCAACAAGGTGATGAAAGCCGCCAAGCTGGAGACCGGTGCCAGCATCTCCGTGCCCATCTTCGTGGAAGCCGGCACCGTGGTGCGCATCGATACCGAGACCGGGGAGTACCTGGACCGTGTGAAGAAGTGAGCGGATACTGAACGATCCCATGCTGAAGACCCTGCGCGATGACCGCAGGGTCTTCTCTTTTCCGGCGGCTACCTTCGCCGCAAATGGACCTTGCCACTCCCCTCACCGCTGCCCGCATCGCGGAAATGATCGGGGCGCAGGCGCTGGGCGACCCGCAGCGCATGGTCACCGGCATCAACGAGATCAACCGTGTACGTGAAGGCGATATGGTCTTCGTTGACCATCCGAAGTACTACACCAAGGCGCTGGAGAGCGCGGCCACCACGATCCTCATCAACAAGAGCGACGTGGCGATACCCGCAGGCAAGGCCATCATCGTATGCGAGGATCCCTGCGGGGAATACAACAAGCTGGTGCGCCACTTCGCACCGCGACAAGCCTGGGGCAGCGCGGAAGCGGAGATCGGAGAAGGCAGCGAAGTGCATCCTTCCGTGGTCATGGGTGCGAACGTGCGCATCGGTTCCGGCTGCCTGATCATGCCCGGCGTGGTGATCTACGAGAACACCACCATCGGCGACCGGGTGACCATCCATGCCAATACCGTGATCGGTGGCGACCCGTTCTATTACAAGAAGCGCGCGAGCGGCTACGACAAGATGCCGCCTTGCGGAAGCGTTGTGATCGAGGACGACGTGGAGATCGGTGCGCTGTGCACGATCGATCGCGGCGTGAGCGCCGACACACGCATCGGCCAGGGCACCAAGATCGACAACCACGTGCAGGTGGGTCATGACACCATCATCGGCAGGCACTGTCTCATCGCTTCCCAAGTGGGCATCAGCGGCGCGTGCGTGATCGGTGATAACGTGACACTGTGGGGGCAGGTGGGGGTACCGAGCAAATTGACCATCGGTGACGGTGCCACGGTGCTCGGCCAGAGCGGGCTCATCAACAGCCTGGAAGGTGGCCGCACGTACTTCGGCTCACCAGCGGGCGAATGGAAGCAGAAGATGCGTGAAGTGGCCTCGATGAGCCGACTTCCGGAACTCGTGAAAAAGCTGGGCTGAAATGACACGGCTGGACAAGGTGACCGAGCGGTTGAACTTGAAAGAGTTCCAACTGCGCTCGTTGCTGGAGATCACCAAGGCGATCAACAACAACGTGCACCAGGAGGAGCTGCTGCGCTTGTATGGCACCATCATGCGCGAGGAGCTCGGCATCACACGGCTGATCCTGTTCGAGAACGGCGACGCTTGGCACTGCGTGCACGCCTTCGGTGCGGATGAAAGCCAGCGACAGGTGGATGTACGCCCCCTGATGGAACATTACCGCGACATCCAGTTCATCGGTTCCATGGACCAGCACGTGCTGGCCGGGTTGGACATCGCCGTTCCCGTGTTCCACATGGAGAAGCCGTTGGCGCTGCTCCTCATCGGCGACATCGATGAGGAAGAGCGTCGCGTAAGCCCTGCGGTGAAGCACTTGAACTTCATCCAAACGCTCACCAACCTGATCGCGGTGGCGCTGGAGAACAAGCGACTCGCGCGCATGGCCCTGCAACAGGAGCGTGACAAGCGCGAACTGGAACTGGCCGCGGATATGCAGACCATGCTCATACCGCGCGACCTGCCGAACGATGATGCGGTGCAGGCGGCAGCATGGTACCTGCCCCACCGTCAGGTGGGCGGAGACTATTACGACATCATCCGCGTGGGCGATGACCAGCTCGCGATCTGTGTGGCCGATGTGAGCGGCAAGGGCATGGCGGCCGCGTTGCTCATGAGCAATTTCCAAGCGACCATGCGCGCGATGCTCACGCACCACAGCTCGTTGGAGCGCCTGATCACCGAACTGAACGAGAACGTGCTGGACAGGGCGCGCGGTGAGCGTTTCATCACGCTGTTCATCGGCCTGGTGGACACCCGCACCGGTACCATGCGCTACGTCAACGCGGGGCACAACCCTCCGATGCTGTTACGCGATGCCGCGATCAGTGAACTCACCGATGGCTCCATCGCCTTGGGCATGCTGCCGCAACTGCCGTTCATCAGGGTGGGCGAGGCCAAAGTGTCGGGCGGCACATTGATCTCCTACACCGATGGCCTGGTGGAGCAGGAGGACGTGTACGGTTCGGAATTCGGCACGGAACCGCTGAAGCGCACCTTGGTCCAGTTCGCCCCGGGTGGACCGGAAACGGTGAACGAAGCGTTGATCGCGACGTTCGAAGCGCACCGCGCGGGTCTTCCCTACCTGGACGATATCGCGCTGCTCACCTGCCGCTTCGCGCAGCGGTGAAGGCGGTGGCCAGTGTGATCAAGCCACCTGTCCGGCAGTGGTCCTCTTCTTCTGCGCAACAGGATACTTCAGATCCATCACGACCAGAATGGCGGTGAAACCCCAGAAGGGCACGCTGGCCTTATCGAGATCGAGGAAGTTGTTCAGCGTGCCGTGTATGTAGTACGTGATGAGACCGAAGAACGCGGCACCGAGCATCCTTCGATCACCACCGGGGGGCATGCGTGACCACAGCCGTATGCCGGTGTAACAACTGACACCCACGAGCGCCACCACGAGCAAGGCCCCCGGCACACCTTGCTCGGCGAGCGGCCCGAGGAACTCACTGTGCGCATTGCCGTTCGTTCCGAAGTTGGTGCTGATGATCGTACGATCCTCCACGCTCTGGAACGGTGCGTACTGGAACATATAGGTGCCGGGCCCCCACCCCATGACCGGTCGTTCCTCGAACATGCGCAAGGCGGAATGCCAGCGATTGATGCGCTCCAGGTTGCTCGCATCCGAACTGATGTTGCTGATGGAACTCACATGCTTGGCCAGGTCATCGCTGCTCTCGTCGCGGTTGCGTTCCAGAGACATGAGCACCTGGTCCTGGTTGGCGAGGAACCAACCAAGACCGCCGAGCGCGACGAGTCCGATCACCCATGCGCGTATCCGGAGCTTCATCACCAGGAAGAGGCCCAAGGCACCCGCCACACCCACCCATGCAGCGCGGGTATAAGAGAAGACCATACCTGCGGAAAGGATCAGGAAGAAGAGAACGGCCAGCGTACGCTCACCCACACCGGCGCCGGGCCGACCGATGATGGTGAAAGCGAAGGGGAAGAAGAACGCGATGATGGCGCCATAGCTCGTGTGGTCCTTGAAGAACGGCTCCATGACCCAGTGCGCGGGATCGTGCGCGAAGCCGAACGTGGAATGGCGGATGAGCGTGTAGCTGATCACCAGGATGAGCCCGGCCATGTACATCCAGGCGAACCGGCGCATGTTCCGTTCCTGCTCGAAGATCCTCGCCGGCACGAAGAACATGGAAGTGACGAACCACAAACGGGCGAGCAGGAACTTGGTGCTCACCAGTGGCATGCTGCTCGGGATGATGCACAGCGCCATCCAGAGCAGCTGCAGGCCGAGGACCACGGTGATGGGATGCCGCCATATCCGTGGATCGATCACGTCACGCGCAAGGCCCACCTTGATCCAGAAGAGGAACATGAGACCTACCATCAAAGGTTCCGTGGGAAGTGCCACGCCGATGCCGCCCAGTTCCAGCTCCTCCATATTGATCGAAAGGGGCGTGGCGAAAACGATGAAGAAGAACAGCCCTTGTACCGAGGTCATCATCGCCCAAGCGAGCAGCAACGCCACCGGAAGGGCGGAGAACCACCACTGATCGTAGGTGAGGAACACCGCGTTGAGCGCGGCGAACAACAGCCCGGCGAGCAGGACCCAGTTCGCTTTCAACGCACCTCGCATGGCTCAGCGGCGGTGGTCAACGATCGCAGCGACGACCAGCGCCAGCAGCGCGGACGACAGGGTCAGGATGAGCACGACCAGCCAGCGCACCGGCCACACCTTCTTGTCGCTCGCCTCAGCGGAGATCACCACGTTGGTGTAGGTAAGCTCCTTGGTCATGTCCACCTGAGCATGCTCATAGTCCAGCTGCGCCTGGTTGTAGTTCTGGCGGTACATGTCGGCCAGATCCGTAAGGCCACGGAACTCGCCTCCAGCCTGCGCGAGTGATCGCATCATGTTGCGCACCTCGTCCTTCTGGGCCTGCGTGGATCCTCCGCGGGTGAGCATGCGGACATAACCACGCATCAGCTCCTGCGTTTGCGATTCGTACACGAGCAGTCCCTGCGATTCCCGCATGCTCTTCAGGTGCGCTTCTGCGCTGTCCATCTTGCTGCGGGCGCGTTCGATGTTGTGCTCAGCGATGGTCAACAGCTCAGCGCTCTTCTCCCGTTGAAGGCGACGAGCGAGGAGGTTCACTTGCTTCAACATCTCATCCACGATGCGCTTCGCCGTTATCGGGTCCTCGTCGGTGGCCTCGATCTGCACGCTCTCGTAGCGTGTCTTGCTGATGTCGATCCGGTCCATGAACTCCTGGTGCAGCAGCGTTCGCCCCGTGGGCTTGAGCGTATCGATGTTCCAATGTTCCATCAGGTGGAACTTCAGCAGCACGCTGTCACGCACCGCATTGCTCTCCAGCAGTTGCAGGAGCTGATCGGTGCGGGTCTCCACCGAATAGCTGTTCAGGTTGGCCGGGTACACGATGGCGGTGGAACGGAAGCGCGGCTTCATCACCAGCGGGCTGCTGATGATAGCACCGATCGCGGCGCCACAAACGGCGACGAGCAACAACAGCCGCCAACGGCGCAGTGCCAGACCCAGCAGGTCCTTGAAGGAAAGTTCGGTCATCGGGTAGCGTTCAGTCGCTTGAGGTTCAGTTGCACCACCAGCAACACCATGGCGAGCATCAGGCCGCTGATCGCGCTTACAACGACCATGACCCAACGCACGGGATAGCTCTTCTTGTCCGCAGGCATGCCGCGTTGTACCACGAACTTGTGCGGAAGGTCGGCTTGCAGATCGGCTTTGGCCTGCATGATCTGGGTGCGTATGTGTCCTTGACGCCAAAGCTCATTGCTCAAGGTGCCTTCGGCCGCGATATAAGGTCCGCCATAGCGGGCCAGTGCCCGGAAACGCTCATCCAATTCGTTCACCGCCCGGTGGTCCCCTTTCAGTATCGCTTCGCCCAGTGCCTGGTTGAAACGCTCGCTTTGCGTGCGGTAATCGTTCACCCCGGATTCGCGCAGATGTGCCATGGTGTCGTTGATCTGCACGATACCGGCATCGATCTCCGCCAATCGCGCTTCCAGGAGCTTCACACCTACGGCGGCGCGTGTGCGCTGCATGTCGTTCCACACGGAATCGACCTCTTCACTGATGTAATTGGCCAGCTCCGCGGCGCGCTGAGGATCGTTGTCCCAAACGTTGATGTTCACGCTCCCGTACTTGGTGTACTCGAAGGTCACATGATCATCATACGCCTTGTGCAGATCGTCCTGATGATGGGCACCTTGAGGATCGATGCCATACGCGTTGTACAGGTCGAAGTGCTGCTCCGCGCGCATCCGCAACTCGTTGCTCTGGAGCATCTGGAGGAGCTGTTGCGCATCCTCATCATCACCGATGCCGAGCAGGTCATCCTGAACGCCACCGTCCATCATGGTGGCACGGCTCGGGCTGTTGCTCACCGCCGGGAAGAGGATCACCTTGCTGCTGAACCGCTCCTGTACGACGAACGAGAGCACGGTGCCGAGCACCGCTGCGACCAGGGTGATGCCCAGAAGGGTGCGGCGCCGTGCCCAGAGCAGTGCCATCACTTCGAACTGCCCGTCGTTGCTTGCGCTACGCTCTACTGCCATGGTGTTTTTTGAAGGTCGGCGAAGATAGGCGGCTGGCCTTCAGGCCTCGCGCTGCCTGACGATCAGGGTTTTCAGTGCGCCCAATGGCAGGATGCGAAGGCCCAGGAGCAAGAGCAGCGCGGCAACGCAGATGGCTGCGAAGGCCGGGAACAAGGGGACATCCATGCTTGCCGAACCGAAGGAGATCACGATCAGGACCGCTGAATAGATGGCAAGGCCCATGACGTGCGATGGACGTGGCTTGAAACGGAACCGGCGCGAGGCCAGCACCACCTGCACGATGGCCGTGGCTCCCTGTGTTATGACCCCTGCCCATGCCGCACCCAGCGCTGCGGAGCGCGGGATCAGCAACCAGTTCAGGCCGATGTTGAGCGCCATGCCCACTGCGGCCATGCGATTGAGCGTGATCAGATCACCACTGGCCGTGAGCAGTGTGCCGAACACGTAGGTGGTGCAAACGGCAACGAAGCTCCAGATCATCACGGCGAACGCGGCCGGTGCCGTGGGTTCGGTGCTCGCGCCGTAGCGCAGTCGCAGCACTTCCTCCGCATGCGCCGAACAGAACGCGGCAACAGCGATCGTTCCCAGCAGCACCAATCGCCAAGCGAGCCCCGCCAACGGACCGGTATCGGCACCCTCCTTCAGCATGCGGCTGAACATCGGCAACAGGAGTCCAGCGAAGAGATAGCCCAGCATGTTCAGCGATTCGAAGAAGCGGAAGCCTTGCGCGTAGACACCGGCGTGGTAAGCGCCATCCGGCAGCATGCGTTCCAGCATCACTGTATCGGTGCGGTAGTAGAAGCTCATCAGCAGCACCAACAGGGCGAACGGGAAACTCTCCTTCAGCACTTCGCGCACCCGCTGCGGCTTCCAGTGCGGAAAGGGAACACCACCACCCGCCTTCGCGACCAGGAGGAAGGCTACGGCGCAGGTGATCGCATACGAAACGGTCTGTGCGAGCACGAACCACTTCAGCGGAAAGGCACGCCCTGCGAAGTGCACCCACAACATCCACGAGCAGATGGCGATGAGCAGCACACGATCGAGAACACTGAGCAAGCTGTCCTGCGCGAAACGTTGTGCGCCGGCCACATTGCTGCGCAAGTACAGGATGGTGGCCACGAGGAACTGGTTGAAAGCGAGCACCGCCAGCATGGCAAGATGCTCCGGTCCGTAACCGAGCACCCATGCCGAGAGGCCCATCACGACCACATAAAGAACGGCCAACAAGAGGCGCAGGGCGATGAGACCGCTGACCTGATCGCGCATGGAAGCGGGATCACGAGCGATGTGGCGTGTGTTCCAATTGGTGATGCCCAGATCGAGCAGGATGTTGAGCAGGAAGCTCAGGCTCAACAATGCGTTGTAGGTGCCATAGGCGGTCGTTCCCACGCGCACCTGCACCTCCGCGTCGATGCCCAGGATGTAGAACGGCTTTACCAGCAGGTTCAACACCAGCACCAGGGCGAGGTTGCGGACAAAGACGCGGCGCATCGTCAACGGATCGGCGAATGTGGGCAATGGCGTTCATGGAACGTCGGCCTCGCCGCCGGATTGCCCACATTCGCCGGATCATCGTCATGCGCATCGCCGTGAACACCCGCCTGCTGCTCCCGGACAAGCTGGAAGGCATCGGTTGGTTCGCCCACGAGAGCCTGCGCCGCATCGTTGCAGCGCACCCGGAACATCACTTCATCTTCCTCTTCGATCGCGCTTACGACCAGCGCTTCATCTATGCCTCGAACGTGGAACCCGTGATCGTTCCTCCGCCAACACGCCACCCGCTGCTGTACCGGATCTGGTTCGGGTACATGGTGCCTCGTGTGCTGCGCCGGAAGAAGGCCGACCTCTTCGTTTCCCCCGACGGCTTCCTGAGCACGCGCACCCGCGTTCCACAATTGGCCGTTATCCATGATCTGAACTTCGAGCATTTCCCGGAGGATCTTCCGCCCGCCTACAGCCGCTATTACCGTATCTGGTTCCCGCGTTTCGCGAAGCAGGCACGACGGATCGTTACGGTATCGGACTACAGCAGGAAGGACATCATCTCGCGCTATGGCGTTCCGGCGGAAGCGATCGATGTGGTGCACAACGGCGTCAGCGAGGTGTTCAGCCCGTTGAGCGCAGCGGAAAAGAGCAGCGCGGCAGCGAGGTTCACACAGGGCGCTCCGTACTTCATCTGTGTAGGTGCGATGCATCGGCGCAAGAACCTGGCGAACACGCTCAAGGCTTTCGATCAGGTGGCCGGGACACATCCGGCGATCACGCTGTTGATCGTCGGAGAACGCATGTTCCGCGACCAGCGCATGGAGGAGGCCTGGCACGGCATGCGCCACAAGGACCGCGTCATCTTCGCAGGCCGCTTGGGTCAGAAGGATCTTCGGCTCGCATTGGGCGGTGCGGTGGCCCTGGTGTACGCGAGCTATTTCGAGGGCTTCGGAATACCGGTCGCGGAAGCGATGCGCTGCGGTGTGCCGGTAGTCACAGCCGATGCCACGAGCCTTCCGGAAGTAGCCGGTGATGCCGCCGTTTACTGCGACCCGTTCAAGCCGGAGAGCATCGCCGCCGCCATGCGAACGATGCTTGACGATGAAGGCGCGCGCGCGCGTTGCATCATCGCCGGACTGGAACGCGCGAAGCTGTACACTTGGGACCGGACGGCCGAAGGGCTGTGGCGATCGATCCAACAGGTGCTGCAACGCTCATGAGACTGGTGCGCGTCCATACGGAAGGAGTCCTGGAGGCCGGCTGTGACGAAGCAGGCCGCGGCTGTCTGGCGGGTCCTGTTGTCGCCGCAGCGGTCATCCTTCCTGCCAGGGCGCGGCTTCCCGGACTGAACGACAGCAAACAGTTGACATTGGCGCAGCGCGAACGCTTACGACCGATGATCCAGGAACAGGCGCTCGCCTGGTGCGTGTCGCATGCAACGGTGGAAGAGATCGATCGCATCAACATCCTCAACGCGTCCATCCTCGCCATGCACCGCGCCATCGATGGGCTTGCCCTTCGGCCAGAACTCTTGCTCATCGACGGCAACCGTTTCAAGCCGTACTTCGGGATAACGCACACCTGTGTGATCGGTGGCGATGGCCGCTACCGCAGCATCGCGGCCGCGAGCGTGCTGGCCAAGACGCACCGCGATGAGCTCATGCACGGTCTGCACGCCGAGCACCCGCACTATGGTTGGTCGGAGAACAAGGGTTATCCCACACCGGAGCACCGCAGCGCGATCCAAGCGCACGGCAGCACCTTGCACCATCGGATGAGCTTCACCCTGCTGCCGGAAACGGAGACCGTGTAACGGCCATCCACACGGCGGTGTGGGCATGCACTGCCGAAGGTCATTCCACAGCGCTTCGCCTGACAGCATTTTTGAGGGCCGCCATGCGCCGTTCCCTCGTCATCATCGTTCTGTCAGGCATCATCGGTGGCATCGTTTGGTGGCTGTTGCGCTGGGACGGACAAGAGAACACGACCGATGATCCTTGGGGACTGCTTCCTGTGAACACCGCGGTCGTGGTGGAGGTACCGGAACCGCTCAGCACTTGGGAACACTTCACCAGCACCTCGCAATTGTGGGCCGCATGGGACAGCACCCCTGCCTGTGCGGCACTGTCCGCTGTAATGTTGAAGCTCCATGACCTGGCAAGCAACGACGCACGCTGGCGTCGGGCTGCCGATCACCGACCCTTGCTCATCGCGCTTGCACCCGCCAGTGAAGGCGTCAGCACATTGGTGCTTTGGCCATTGAGCATTGAGCAGGGAGCGATGCAAGCCTTGGGGCCCGTGATCGGTGCGGACCTTTCCCCTTCTTCCCCTGTTCGGCGCGGCGAGCGGATCTCCCTCGCTCCAGCGGATACGCCCGTTGGATTGTTCATGCGCATCCGTGAAGGTGTACTGATGATCAGCCCGGACGCGGAGTTGCTCGATGATCCGCATTCTTCCCGGACCGACATGCGTTCGGATAGCGGCCTTGTGCAAGCGCGCGCATCGTTCGGAGCAGGCAGCGATGCGCACGTTCTTATTGAACTGGGGCGCGCTCAACGTTCGCTCACCAGCTGGTTCAGGCCGGAGGAACTGACCGCGTTCGACGGGTTGACCGGATGGACCGCACTGGACGTTCGCCTGCGGCCGGAAGCGGTGCTCTTCAGCGGTCTGCTGTTCCACAACGGAGCGAAGAACACGTTGAGCGCGGTAGTGCCCCAAGGCATAGGCCGTATCGGTCTGTTACGGGTGCTCCCCGCAGGAACCAGGGAACTGCGGCAGGTCGTGGTGAGCGATCCGCTCCGCTTCTGCACGGACATCCTCGGCAAAGCACCGCCCGATAGCCTCTACCAAGTGTATGCGGCATGGGCGCACGGCGCGGTGGGCATCGCCATGGCAGGAACACCGGGCGGCAGCAGCTCGGGGGCATGGGCCGTGATACAGACGGAGGATCCCCCGCACGCACGCGACGCGTTGATCCAGCAGAGCGATGGAGCGAAGGACACGCTGAACTATCGGGGCGTACCCGTGCGGCGCGTCGCACAAGGCGGAGGCTTGGCTGCCACGTGGGGCCCGTGGTTCGATGGGATAGAACGGCCATGGTGGTGTGCGCTAGGTGACAGGATCGTGTTCACCGATGAGCTCGCGGCGCTGCGTTCTTCCATTGATGCGTTCGTTGATGGGAACGCGCTCGCGCAGGATACCCGGGTCGCGGGCTTCATGCAGCAGTACGCCACAGATGCCACCATCAGTTGGTGGGCCGATGCGTTCAAAGGACTATCTGCCGCGCGAACGGCCATGAAGCCGGAAGGACAGCAGTTGCTCGAACGGCACCGGGACGGTTGGCAGGGCTTCGGCGGAGCGCTGCTGCAATTGACACCCGAGCGTGAAGGGGTGATGCAGATCACCGCTTGTCTTGCGGCTTCCGGCTTCACCTCGGCCGCACATGCGGCGAGCGCTCCGGGGAGCGCGAACGCATTGTGGAGCGTTGCGCTCGATCGACGGATAGTACAAGGCCCGTGGTTGGTCACCGATCACCTGAGCCGAACGAAACAAGTGCTCGTGCAGGACGACCAGAACGCGTTGGCGCTCGTTTCCTGCACCGGCAAGGTGCTGTGGAAGGTGAACATCGACGGTCCGATCCTCGGCGGCATCGCCCAAGTGGACAAGTTCCGCAATGGCAAACTGCAGCGGCTCTTCAATACGGCCAGCCGCCTCTACGTGATCGACCGTAACGGTAAGGACGTGGCACCCTTCCCTATCGATCTTCCGGAGAAAGCAAGCGCCGGGCTCAATGTGTTCGACTACGAAGGCAAACGCGACTACCGCGTACTGATACCAACGGAAGAGGCCCGCTTGTTGAACTTCACGCTGGAAGGCCGGCCGGTGGACGGGTGGACTCCGCCAAACACGCCGGCAACGTGTTCACTTCCGGTTCAACATCTGCGAATAGGCGGCAAGGACCACCTCGTGCTGGTGGACAACGCAGGCCGCGTGAGCGTGCTGGACCGGCGCGGCGAGAAGCGCTATGACGCGAAAGCACGGATCACAGGCGCGGCCTCCTGGATAGGCCTTCGACCCGCGTTGGACATCGGTTCGTGCGCGGTGCTATGGACGGACAGTGCCAACAATGCCTTGGCCACCTCATTCGACGGTTCAACGGACACGTTGTGCGTTGATGGCTCAGGCAGGTTGATCCTCACCGAACAAGCGAACGGTGGCTTGGCCATCACGCTGACGAAGGAGGGAAAGACGTCCACCGTGCAAGGCGCTGTTCCGTTCGTTCGCGCGCCATCGGTGCTGGCAGGTGAAAAGCGCTCCCGTTCGCTGGACATCAACTTGGACGGCCGGATCGAGAGCATCGAAGTTTACCACGATGGCCGCGTCCTTGCGCTCGATCGCACGCCATGAACGACATCGCCAACGAAGAGGACATCCGCACACTGGTGGCCACGTTCTACGGCAGGCTGACGAACGATGAAGTGGTCGGGCATTTCTTCACAGGTCTCGATCTGGAAAAGCACCTTCCCCGCATCAATGCGTTCTGGGAAATGGTGCTGCTGGACAAACCAGGCTATGCCACCAACGTGACCGAAGTGCATTTGAAGTTGCACGATCGCATCCCCATGGAGAAGCGTCACTTCGATCGTTGGCTGGAACTGTGGCGGGATACGATCGACCGCTCCTTCGCCGGACCGAAAGCTGACGAAGCCAAGTTGCGCGCCCTGTCCGTGGGCGGCGTGATGCTGATCAAAGTGCAGCAGCGCGGCTGATCACTTGCGCGGTTTGCGCAGCCACACTTTCTGGCCGGGCGTCAACGCGTCCGCCGCACCGATCCCGTTGTACTGGGCGAGCTTCTTCAGCTTCACGCCATAGCGCTGACTGATGCCCCACAACGTTTCTCCCTGTTCCGCGAAGCAGAATTCAGCCGTCTTGCTCTTGTTACGCTTGGGTTGCACATAGATGCGCTGACCCTCCTCCAGCTTCTCGTCGCGAGGCAGGTCGTTCCAGCCTGCGATCCACCCGGGCATCTGTTCCAGTTGCGCGGCGATGTCATTGATCGTTTCTCCCTGGCGCGCCTTCACGTACTTGATGCGGTCCTCGAACTTGAACACCTCACGCCCGCCGCCGATTGTTACAGTATTGTCAGCACTGTGCTCGTCACGCCCGCGCTTCCTTGGTTTCGCGTTCTCTCCCTTGGAACGCTCCGGCGCAGCTTCGGTCCGTTCCGCGTAGCTCACGTCGATACCCTCATCGAACTTGCTCAACTGGTAGCGCTCGATCAGGTCGATCAACTTGTGCGGGTAGCGGGGATCCGTAGCATAACCGCAGCGCTTCAGCCCGTGCGCCCAGCCCTTGTAATCGTCGGCCTTCAGCGTGAACAGGCTGGAATAGCGCGGGCGCATGAGGAACTTGGAATGGTCCTCGAAGCAATCGGAAGCATCGCGGTACTTGCGGAAGCAATCATCCTTGCGGTCATCGTCATGGTACATGCGATCACCGCTCCAATCGGGCGTGCACTTGATGCCGAAGTGGTTGTTCCCTTCCACCGCTAGGATGCTGTTGCCATTGCGGCTTTCGAGCAGTCCTTGGGCCAGCGTGATGCTCGCAGGTATCCCATGCTCCTTCATCTTCCGCATGGCCACCTCCTTCCACTGCGTGATGTACTCCTCGGGCGTTTCCTCCCGGGCCGGCAGTTGAGCGAAAGCCATCTGCGCGGCGGCGGACACAGCGATGGCCGAAGTAAGGAGAGCGTGCAGTACGCGCATGGTGGAGCCTGCTGGTAAGAGCGGGCACAGGTGTGGCGAAGCTACCGGCGTGCCATAGGGGCTCGGAAGGGCACATGAAGCCACCTTTTCACCGGTGCCTGTGGAATAACGGCGGTTCGGGCTTCCACCTTGCCACAGGTGTCCATCGAACATTCGCGCGCTTCGTTCGTTATCCGGGTACCACCATGGAAGAGAAAAGCCCCTCCGCACCCAGGGGAAAGACTCCCGCCAAAGGCCAGCCGATCAAGGACGAGCCGGACTACTACCTCACGCCGGACGGCTATCTGGTCTTCACGGAAGTGTACCACTTGAAGCGCGGTTACTGCTGCGGCAATCGCTGCCGGCACTGCCCTTACGGCCATTCTGCGGCCAAGGATTGAGCAGGGCAGCGTTGCGCTGAAGGGCACGTTCGCACCCGTTCGTTGATCGCCCACTACTCCGATCTTCGCGGCATGTCCACCGCGACCGCAACCGAACTCGTACTCTTCCAGCAGACCATCCGCGAAGGCATTCCCGATGTTCTTCCACCCGCTCGTGCGCTTGATGCGAGCGTGAGCCATGCACCGAAACGCAAGGACATCCTTACCACCGAGGAGAAAAAACTGGCGCTGAAGAACGCCCTGCGTTACTTCCATCCGAAGCACCACGCCGCCCTTGCGCCCGAGTTCGCGCAAGAGTTGCAGGAATTCGGCCGCATCTACATGTACCGCTTGCGTCCCGAACATCCGATGCATGCACGGCCCATCGATCAGTACCCGGCGAAGAGCCATCAGGCTGCGGCCATCATGCTCATGATCCAGAACAACCTGGACCCCGCGGTGGCGCAACACCCGCACGAGCTGATCACCTATGGTGGTAATGGTGCGGTGTTCCAGAATTGGGCACAGTACCGGCTCACGATGAAGTACCTGTCGGAAATGACCGACGAGCAGACGCTGGTGATGTACAGCGGCCATCCCCTCGGCCTCTTTCCCAGCCATGCTGACGCACCTCGCGTTGTGGTCACCAACGGCATGGTGATCCCCAATTACAGCAAGCCGGATGACTGGGAACGCATGAACGCCTTGGGCGTTTCGCAGTACGGACAGATGACGGCTGGCAGCTACATGTACATCGGTCCGCAGGGTATCGTGCACGGCACCACCATCACGGTGCTGAACGCGTGCCGTATGCTGAAGGAGCCTGGCGTGAAAGGCAAGTTGTTCGTCACCGCTGGCCTCGGTGGCATGAGCGGCGCGCAGCCCAAGGCGGGCAACATCGCAGGCGTGGTCACCATCTGTGCGGAGGTGAACCCGGCCGCAGCCTACAAGCGCCACGAGCAAGGTTGGGTGGACGAGGTGATCACCGACGTGGATGCGTGCATCGACGAGGCGCTCACATGGCAGCAGAAAGGTGAAGCGCACAGCATCGCCTACCTCGGCAACATCGTTGATCTGTGGGAACGGCTTGCCGCGCGCAACGTGAACGTGGACCTTGGTAGCGATCAAACGAGTCTGCACAACCCGTGGGCCGGCGGCTACTACCCAGTGGGCCTTAGCTATGAGGAGAGCAACTCGCTCATGGTGAAGGACCCTGCAGCCTTCAAACAACGCGTGCAGGAAACGCTTCGCCGCCACGTGACCGCCGTGAACAAGCTGGCGGACCAAGGCATGTACTTCTTCGATTATGGCAACGCTTTCCTGCTGGAGAGCAAGCGCGCCGGGGCAGAGATCGGAGGCCTGCACGACGAGGAGTTCCGTTACCCCAGCTATGTGGAGGACATCATGGGGCCGATGTGCTTCGATCATGGCTTCGGCCCGTTCCGCTGGGTGTGCACCAGTGGTGATCCGAAGGACCTTGCCACAAGTGACCGAATCGCGGGAGATGTGCTCGAAAGCATGTTGCATTCCGCGCCCGAGGAGAACCGCCAACAGATAGCGGACAACCTGCATTGGATCCGCAGCGCACATCAGAACAAGCTGGTCGTTGGCAGTCAAGCGCGCATCCTTTACGCTGACAGTGAAGGACGCATCCGCATCGCCGAAGCGTTCAACGCCGCGATCAAGATGGGCGCCATCAGCGCGCCTATCGTGCTGGGGCGCGACCACCACGACGTGAGCGGCACGGATAGTCCGTACCGTGAGACCAGCAATATCCGCGACGGAAGCCGCTTCACGGCGGACATGGCCGTGCAGAACTTCGTGGGTGATGCATTTCGCGGCGCCACGTGGATCAGCCTGCACAACGGTGGTGGCGTGGGCTGGGGCGAAGTGATCAACGGTGGCTTCGGCATGGTACTCGACGGCAGCGCCGACAGCGACCGCCGCTTGAAGAGCATGCTGCTGTGGGATGTGAACAACGGCATTGCGCGTCGTGCATGGGCCCGCAACCCCAATGCCGTTTGGAGCATCGAGCAGGAAATGAAGCGCACGCCGCTGTTGAAGGTAACCCTGCCGAACGAGGCCGATGACGGCCTGATCGACCGGTCGGTCGACTGACCGCCCTGTTCCTGCCCGAGACTTCCTAATTTTCTGCTGGTGCACCCAACCCCGGTCGTCTTCGCCGCGTGTATGGAAGCAGACACGAAAACCTTCAGATCCATGAGATCGACTCTTCGCTCCTTGACTTTCGGCCTTGCGGCTGCAGCAGCTGGCGCCCTGATGGCCCAGTACCCCTATCAGATCGTGGTTCTGGGCAACATCGTCGGATGTTACCCAGGCCAGACGGTCAACATTCAAACCGTTCAGGGCACCCAGCCCGCTTACAACTATGACGTGCCGGTGGATCCTAACACCTGTACGTTCTTCACCGTTCTTGGTGTGAGCAGCAACCCGGCGTGGGTTGTGGCTTCAACCCAATGCAACGGGCAGGTGATCACGTTTGCGGACTCAGCACATTTCAATTTCATCCAGGATAGCGCCTTCGTGCAGTTCACAATGATATGTGGCGGCGGTGGCACCTATGACTGCACCGGCATTCTGAACGGCCCGAACATGCCCGGCACCGCCTGCAACGACGGCGATCCGATGACCTTCAACGATATATGGACGCCCAACTGTGTGTGCACAGGAACGGATACCTCCGTGGTGTATGACTGCCTGCAGATCCCGAACGGCCCAAACATGCCAGGGACGTTCTGTGTGTGGAACAATCAAGCCGGCACATGGAACGCCGCTTGTGTCTGCGAACCGGATTCGGGTGCGGTGTATGATTGTCTTCAGGTGCTGAACGGTACGAACCTACCCGGTACGTGGTGCACGACCTTCATGGGCGACACAGGCATTTGGAGCGCCAACTGCATGTGCATACCTGACACGAACTTCGTTCTGTACGACTGCTTGGGGATCCCGAACGGCCCGAACATGCCGGGGCTCGCTTGCGACGACAACGACCCGATGACCACCTACAGTTATTGGACCCTTGACTGCATCTGTGCCGGGGACAGCGGAAGCTATTACGACTGCCTGCAGATCCCGAACGGTCCGAACGTGCCGGGTTCACCCTGCACCGCCTTCGGCGTGGTGGGCACTTGGAACTCACAGTGCATGTGTGTGCCGAACAACCCCGATCCCTGCCAGGCTGATTTCTGGGTGATCCAGGCCATGGGCAACGACAGCCTGCCGGTGCCCTACGAGGTTTGGGTATGGAACCTGACCAGCGGCGGTAGCGGCGTGTACACCTACCTCTGGAGCTTCGGCGATGGCACCTCTTCAACGGATGCGTACCCAACACACAGCTATAGCGGCAATGGCCCCTACAACCTCTGCCTCACGATCGCCGACAACAACGGCTGCACCAGCACCCATTGCGACTCGGTGAGCATCGACGCGAACGGCATCTACAACGGCATGGCCGGTAATGGTGGTGATCGTCAGGATGGCTTCACCATCAACGTGCGCAACCCGCTGACCACATCGATCAACGAAGTGGCCACACTCACTGACGTTGCCCTGTGGCCCAACCCCGCGAACGAACTCGTGAACGTTGCGGTGAACAGCACGCTCTCCGGCAGCCAGCAGGTAACGGTGACCGATCTGAACGGCCGTGTGGTGATCAGCGAACGTCACAACTTGAACGGCGGTCGCACACAGTTCACCTTGAACACCACGCAATTGCCTGATGGCATCTACATGGTGCGTTTGGGGAACACGGATGCAAGCCAGCGCTTCGTGAAAACGCACTGAGCGAACGATGAACAGGCCGAAGGGCGTACCCGAGCGATCGGGGCGCCCTTCGGCGCTTCGCGGATGATCCACGAGAGCCTCATAGCCGGCTGTCAGCGCCAGGAACCGAAGGCGCAGTACCAGCTCTACAAAGAGCTCTACCCGCTCATGATGTCCATCTGCACCCGGTACGAACGGAACAAGCAGGACGCGGTGGCCCGCATGAACCAGGGTTTCCTGAAAGTGCTGGAGAACATCGGCAAGCGGCGGCCGGAAGTCCCTTTCGAAGTGTGGACACGGCGCATCCTGATCAACACGGTGATCGACGATTACCGCAGGAACAAGAAACGGAAGGAGCAGGAGCTCATCCACGAGAACGTATCGGACCTGGACCACACTGAAGTGAACGAATACCTGCGGCACATGGAATCAGAAGCCTTCGGAGAACTGTTGCGCGCGGTACCGCCCATGTCCCGTGACGTGTTCAACCTGTTCGCCATGGACGGATACAGCCACCAGGAGATCGCGACGATGCTCGACATCAGCGAAGGCACTTCGAAGTGGCACGTGTCCAACGCTCGCTCCATTCTGCAAAAAGCGATCGCACGACTTGCCGTGCGCAACGCACAAACCGCATCGCGATGAACGACCGGGGAACATTCGACGAGCTCGCGCGCAGGAAACTCGACGAACGCACGTTCACGTTCGAGGAGGAACATTGGGCGCAGTTGCAACGCGACCTGAAAAGCGGCCGGCATGGTCGGCGAGCGGGCTGGATATGGCTTTCGGCGGCGCTCCTGTTGCTTGTTGCCGGCACCGCGTTGGTGCTGATGACACGCGATGAGGAACGCAGCGTGCTGGCCGGAACGAAGCCTGCGATGGATCCGAGACCATCCCAGGTCACATCCGGAATGGGAACTCCATCAACAGCGACCGATCAACCTGCACCCACGGTCAACGTGGAGGAGGACAATGGCCGGGTCGCAACGTCCGGACCTTTTGATAAAGGCATCGGGACAGCATACGAGGAGGACCGGAGCAAGAACGCATCACCGTTGGAACGGAACGACCCGACCCGACAACGCACCGTTCGCGATGCGGTTCGGCCGCATACCGGCGCAGTGGTCAACCGACCTGGCCAGAAGTCGAGCGAACCTTCGCCCCCTCGGACGATCGCTCAAGACCAGGGCGTCACCAGCGTTGAAAATTCAACTGCAACGGACGACGAAGAGCAAAAGGGCGCGCAGGATGGAACACGCACGGGCCAGAACGCGGATAGGAAGCAGGTTCCTGAACCCGCTGTAACCAACACGGCCGCTTCCAGTACTTCGACGTCCGACCCATTGCCCACCGGCACTTCAGGAGACAACTCGGGTACTGCCGTTCTTTCGGACAGAACGAGCGTTCCATCGTTGAAGGATACCACCGGTGCATCAACAAGAGCGAATGATCAACAGGGCACACCATCGCCTATCAGTGGCGATGCGGAGGCCAATGTGCCACCCACGAGCGGAGCCACCACTACATTACCCGTGCAGAAGCCACATGCTTGGGCGTTGGAGTTCGGCATACTCGCAGGACCTCTGAACACCGCCTCCGGTTTCACTCCGGCAGCAGCGCTGGACAGCCGTTCGCAGGTGACCGGCGCTTGGGGTAGCACGTCAGGGGGCGAAATCATGTTGCAATGGCCACACTTCGGCTTGGGAACGGGACTGAACTACACCACGCTCGCTGAACGCATCACCAGCGAACGCCTGGCCACATCGTTCACCAGCGTCAACTACCAGTTCAACGTGCAAAGCATCGATACCACGCTCACGGTGGTCACCGGTACTGTCGTTCAGGACAGCATTGTCTTCTACACGACCACGCAGAAGGATACCGTGCTCACCGTGCTCACCATCGATCGCGACACCGTGACCACCGAAGTGCAGAAACGTGCAGCGCAAGAAACGCGCAACACCGTGAGCTACCTGGAGATCCCGCTGCTGCTGGACGCCCATACGCAGATGGGTCGCTTCACCTTCGGCCTGCGCGGCGGACCAACGTTCGGTCTTGTGCAAGTAAGCCAAGGCGCCGTTCCGAACTCGAGCGAGGATGGTTACACCGATCTACGGCCACGTACCTTCCGTGAAACAATTCTCGGCTATCAGGCACGGCTCTATGTCCGCTACCGGCTGACAACGAAGCTTTCCGTTGGAGTGGAACCCCTCATCCGTGGCACCTTGCAGGATGTGTTCGGTAATGACCTCCCATCGAGCCGACCTACCGCTTGGGGTGGTGCGCTGAGCCTCACATGGCGGTTCTGATCGGGGATCCTGCACATCTTCACGGCGATGGAGGACCTGGAACGCCTGCCAGCTGTCGTGCGGCCGGGTGTCGCCCGCGCGGTGATCGAGATACCTGCAGGCTCGGTTGACAAGCGACAGTACGATCCATCATCCGGCACCTTCCCCGTGGATCTGCGCGATGGTAAACCACGCAGACTGGCCTTCCTGCCCTATCCAGCGAACTACGGTTTCATCCCTGGAACGCGCATGGACAGTTCGCTAGGAGGTGATGGTGATGCGCTTGATGTCTTCGTGCTCTGCGGTTCGGTGCCGAGCGGCACGGTGATGGAGATCGAACCGATCGGTATCATCAACCTACTTGATGCGCACGAACGCGATGACAAGGTGATCGCCCTGCCCGTGGATCGCTCGTTGCTTGCGCTCGATGCGGATGAGTTCCACGAACTGCCTGCGGCTGCGCGCGAAATACTCGTCACATGGTTGCTCAATTACGACCCAGTGGACGGCGCACGACTGATCTCGATCGAAGGTCGAACTGAAGCGTGGGCAGCGATCGAACGTTGGTCGATCAAGCGCTGACCTCAGCCCCTGAGCTGTGCACCCAACTCCTTCTCGATGCCGTGCCTGATGCGGCCCATGGCCTTCTCCACCTGCTCGTCGGTCAGCGTCCTCTCCTCATCCTGCAGCACGAAGCTGAGCGCGTAACTCTTCTTTCCTGCTGGGAGTTTGTCGCCTTCGTAGACATCGAACAGACCGACCTGTCGCAGCAATTTCCGCTCGCTCTGGCGTGCCACGCGTTCCAGTTCAGCGAAGGTGACGGCTTGATCGAGCAGCAGGCTCAGATCGCGACGCACAGCGGGGAATCGAGGCACTGTATTGAAAACGGTCTTGCGTTGAGCCAGATCCTTCCGCATCGCTTCCAGGTGCAGTTCAGCATAGAGAACCGGCTGGACGATACCGAACGCTTGAAGCACCGAGGGTTTGACCTGTCCCCATTCGGCATGAAGCACCTTGCCCCCCTTACGTTCCGCAGCACCTTGTAGCAACGGATGCTCCGCAGCCGCCACGCTGGTCCTGATGTTCGTTCGCTCCAACAGGTGTTCCACCTCCGCAGCCATGTCCTCCAGCGACGAAGCGTGCTGCTTGGACCGCCAGCTTTCGATGGTATCCATACCGGTCATCAGCACAGCCAACCGCTCGGATTCCGCCGGTTTGTTGTCTCCAGCGCGATAGACCCGTCCGAACTCGAACAACCGAAGATCCTTCTGTTGCCGAGCGATGTTGTGCGCGGCGCTTTGCAATAGACCGAACAGCATGGTAGGACGCATGACATCCAGTTCCGCGCTCAACGGATTCTTCAACCGCACCAACGAGCCATCCATCTCCGGCATCAACCGGAGTGTTCGTTCACCACTGACCAAGGATGGGGTCATCACTTCATGGAAGCCACGCGCGGCGAGATGCGCGGCGGTCCGCCGTTGAAGACCTTCCAGTGACACCTCTTCCCGTTGTGCCGATGGCACCTGTAAACGCTCAGGAAGTGGAATACGATCGAAACCGATGATGCGCACGACTTCCTCGATCAGGTCCGCTTCGCGTGTAACGTCAACGCGGTACGGAGGTACCTCCACGAGGGATCGTCCCTCCTCCTTCCCGACCACCCGACAATCCAGTGCCAAGAGTACTCGCTCAAGTTCATCGACCTTGATCGGCGTGCCGAGCAAGGCATTTACCCGCTCATGCCGCAACGTCACCTTGGACCAGGGGAATTCGCCTGCTGCAAGATCAGTGATGTCCGAAGCAACGACCGCGTCTGCCACTTCCTGGAGAAGCAGTACTGCCCGCTTCAGCGCATAGACAGTGCGCTCCGGATCGACACCGCGCTCGAAGCGGAACGAAGCATCGGTATGGAGCCCATGACGACGGGCCGTGCGACGGATGGTGGTCGCGTCAAAACAAGCGCTTTCGAGGAACACGCGCACGGTGCCATCGCTCACTCCACTGTGCAGCCCGCCGAAGACCCCTGCGATGCAAGCAGGCTTTTCGGCGTCCGCTATAACGAGGTCGTTCGCTGTGAGTTTCCGCTCCACGCCATCAAGCGTTGTGAACGGCTCATCAGCACGGGCCATGCGAACCACGATATGGTCACCAGCAAGCTTGTCCGCATCGAAAGCGTGCAGTGGCTGTCCAAGCTCGTGCTGCACGTAGTTCGTCACGTCCACCACATTGTTGATCGGCTTCAGTCCGATGCTATTCAATCGTTCCTGCAACCAAGCAGGTGATGCACCCACCTTCACGTTGGTCAGCGTGATACCAGCATACCGTGGACAAGCGGACGGTGCGTTCACTTCCACCTGCACACCTGTCTTCCCATGCGCGGAAGCGAACTTGTCCACGGACGGCCACTTCACCGTGGCTCTCCCGAGGCTCCTGCTATTAACGGCAGCCGAAAGATCCCGGGCCACTCCGATGTGGCTCATCGCATCCGCGCGATTCGGCGTCAGACCGATCTCCAGCGCGCAGTCGGCGTTAAGGCCAAGCTGCTCGGCACCGGGGGTTCCAACCTTCGCGAAAGGGTCCAACACCAGGATACCAGCGTGGCTTTCGCCTATGCCGAGTTCATCTTCTGCGCAGATCATGCCCTGGCTCTCCACACCCCGGATCTTCGATCGTTTGATGGTGATCGGATCACCGCTCGCCGGGTGAAGCGTGGTACCGACCGTAGCGACCAGCACCTTTTGACCAGCGGCCACATTGGGTGCTCCGCAAACGATCCGCAAGAGTTCCTCCGCACCGACGTTCACTTGGCACACACGCAGGCGGTCGGCGTCCGGATGTTCCTCACAGCTGACCACTTCACCCACAACGACACCGGCAAGCATGCCCTTCACCGGCTCGATGGGCTCTACGCTTTCCACTTCCAGACCTATGCTGGTAAGGACATCGGCCGCCTGTTGCGGGGTGAGATCGGTCTCAACAAGGCTACGGAGCCAGTTCCAGGAGATGCGCATGCGTTGGAATGAACGGCGAATGTAGATCGGTAGTGGATGCCACTTTTGCAGGGTGATAACGCTTCCCATACCCGCCTTGCAGGACCTGCATACCGAACGGCTCGACTTCCGCAGGCCTGGACCTGATGACGTTGTGTGGTGGATGGAGTACATGAACGATGCGACCGCCATCCGTTTCATGCCGTTCAAGCTCGGCAATGAAGCGGACGCCCGGATGTTCATCGAGCGCTCGCTGGAACGGGCTCAGGAGGACGGCTCGGGCCTGCATGCGGTGATCGAGCGCGGCAACGGAAGGCTGGTGGGCATGATCGGGCTGCTCACTCAGGTCGTGGACGGTATCGCCGAACTGGAGGTAGGTTATCACCTGTTGCCTTCAGCGTGGGGAAAGGGATTCGCGACGGAAGCGGCTATCGCATGCAAGGAGTTCGCGCGGCACCATCGGCTCGCACGTTCGGTCATTTCACTGATCGACCCCGAAAACCTGCGCAGTCAGGCGGTAGCGCTGCGCAATGGCATGAAGCAAGAGAAGGTCACGGTGCACCGCGGAACTCCGGCCCAGGTATGGCGTGTCAACTTCAGCGACGCGGACCTCTAAATTCGCCGCCCCCCGATGGACATCCAACGCGATCATGCGGTGAACGCTATCGCCTACGCACTGGCGACCGCAGGTGCATTGGTCGCGACCACACAGGCATTCCACACACTGGAATTCCTGTGCAGGCCGTTGATGATGATCATCCTTTCGTCGTGGTTCTTCTTCAACAGCCGCCGTTATGGTGATCGTTTCACACTTCTCATACAGGCCGGTCTTTTATTCGCGCTGATCGGCGATGTCGCATTGATGTTCCAGCATGTGGATGAGTTCAACTTCCTCATCGGCTTGGGTGCATTCCTTATCGCCCACCTGTGTTACTGCATGGCCTTCATCTACAACATCAGCGAGGTAGGTGGTACGGATGGCATGTTCGTGAACTTCCTCATCGCCGTGCTGCTGGCGACGGTGGCCGTGCTCTTCTCCTGGGAGCTGGTACCCCGGTTGGACGACGGCATGACCCTGCCCGTGCTCTCCTTCATCGTGACCGTGACCTGCGTGGGTGTGCTGGCCGGTTTCCGCTACATGCGCACGTTCCCTCGCAGCTTCTGGATGGTGCTGGGCGGCGCATTGCTGCTGGCTCTCTCCGATGGTCTGCTCACCACGACACGGTTCATCAAACCGCTGAATTGGGGTCCAGCGGCGGTGCTGCTGAGCTATGCGCTCGCCCAACCCATGATCGCCGCGGGAGCGCTGATCCATGTGCTCGATCCGGATACGATACGCCGACGACAGGCGCTGGAGGCCTAACTGATCCTGCCCCAAACGGGCCGCCCTTTCGTTCGCTCGGCGAGTGTCGCCGCCACCGCTGCGTTCTTCGGTGCACGCAGGTCAGGGTCCTCATCGAGCATGCGCTGAGCGAGCGAACGTGCCTGCTGCAACAACTCGACGTCCTGGATCAGGTCGGCGATGTGCAATTCGGGAATACCGCTCTGTTGTGTACCCATCAGATCGCCGGGGCCGCGCAGTCGCAGATCGACCTCACTGATCTCGAAGCCATCGTTCGTGCGCACCATGGTGCTGATGCGCGTGCGGCTGTCATTGCCCAGCTTGTCACCGGTCATCAGGATGCAATAGCTCTGATCGGCACCTCGGCCCACTCTTCCGCGCAATTGGTGCAATTGCGAAAGGCCGAAGCGCTCCGCGTTCTCGATCACCATCACGCTCGCGTTCGGAACGTCAACGCCCACTTCGATCACCGTGGTGCTCACCAGTATGTTCGTTTCGCCGCGCTTGAACCGGTCCATCTCATAGTCCTTGGTGGCCGGATCCAAGCGCCCGTGTACCATGCTTACCGCGTACTTCGGCAAGGGGAAACGTCGCGTGATGCTCTCGAAACCGTCCATCAGGTCCTTCAGGTCCTTCGCGGGGTTGTTCGCGGGATCTCCCTTGGTGCTCTCTTCGATCAATGGATACACGATGTAGATCTGGCGGCCTTTCGCCATCTCTTCATCGAGGAAGCCGAACACCGCGTTGCGCGAGGAGTCGAAGCGATGAACGGTCTTCACCGGTTTGCGTCCCGGTGGCAGCTCATCGATCACGCTCACATCGAGGTCACCATAGAGCGTCATGGCCAATGTGCGCGGAATGGGCGTAGCGGTCATGACCAGTACATGTGGCGGAACTTCGGCCTTCGCCCACAGCTTGGCACGTTGCGCGACGCCGAAGCGATGCTGCTCATCGATCACCACGAGGCCCAGCCGTTCGAAAACCACCGGATCCTCCAATAGCGCATGTGTGCCGATAAGGATGTGGATATGGCCGGTGCGCAAGGCCATGAGCAAGCTCTTGCGATCGGCGCCCTTCGTACTTCCGGTGAGCAAGCGCACGGTGAGGGGCATGTCCTTCAACAGGCGCGAGAGCGTGTTGAAGTGCTGCTGGGCGAGGATCTCCGTGGGTGCCATGAGTGCGCACTGGTAGCCATTGTCCAGCGCGATGAGCATGCTCAACAGCGCAACGAGCGTCTTTCCACTGCCCACATCACCCTGCACCAGTCGGTTCATCTGGTGACCGCTGCCCAGATCCTTGCGTACTTCTTTCACCACCCGCTTCTGCGCGTTCGTCGGCTCGAAGGGAAGGTGCTTCGTATAGAACTCGTTCATCAACTGCCCGACCTTCTCGAAGCGCACCCCTTTGACATCATGCGCGAGCAGCGCCTTCTGCTTGAGCAATTGCAGTTGGATGAAGAACAATTCTTCGAATTTCAGTCGCCTGCGCGCCAGATCCAGCGCGCGTTGGTCCCGGGGTGCATGTGCCTGCCGGAACGCGTCCGTGCGCGACATACCGCCGAGCAGCGCGATCAGCTCCTCGTTCAGTGTTTCAGGCAGGCGCAGGTCCGGCCGTTGCAACAAGGCCTCGGTCAGCTTCGCGATCCCGCGGCTGTTCAAGCCTTTGGCCGCGGCCTTCTCGGTGGTGCTGTAAACAGGTTGAAGGGAACTGTCCAGCCCGCTGTCCCATTGCGCGGCGGGCTCGATCTCCGGGTGCGCCATGTTCAGCCGGCCCCGGAAGTCGCTGACCTTGCCGAAAACGATGAACTCGGTCCCTTCCTTGAGCACGGGTTGCAACCAGCGGATGCCTTTGAACCAGACCAGTTCGATGCTGCCCGTGGCATCCGTGAGCTTCGCGGTGAGCCGGCGCGCCTGCTTCTCGCCGATCGTCTTCACCAGGGAGATCACACCGCGCAGTTGCACGTTCTCCGCTTCGCCCTGCAATTCACTTACCGAGTGGAACCGGCTTCTGTCCACATAGCGGAAAGGATAATGCTGGAGCAGATCACCGAACGTGGCGATGTTCAGCTCCGCCCGCAGCAACTCGCCCCGCTGCGGGCCTACGCCCTTGAGGTACTCGATCGGGGTGTCCACGAAGGCCTCCACGGGCGGGAAATTAGACGTCCTTGGATCGTCGTTTTATACCTATTGGTATAATACCATATGGTATAATACCTTCGTGCCGAACATGGAAGAGCATACCACCCCGTTCGACTTCGGCAGCACCGTGAGCCGCGCGTCGTTCAACAACAGGCGCAAGGAGCTCGCACGACTGAAAGGCAACATGGCGGGCGGCATCAACACGGTGCTGATCAGCCCACGCCGATGGGGCAAGAGCTCCCTGGTGGAACAGGCGGCGATCGAACTGCGCGCCGAACGGAAGAACGCGCGCGTGGCGGTGCTGGACATGTTCACGTGCGGCACCTTCGAGGAGTTCCTGGAGAACTATGCCCGCGCCGTGCTGCAGGCCACCAGCAGCGGCTGGGAGGAACAGGTGCGTAACGCGAAGAGCTTCTTCAAGGCCATCGTGCCGAAGATCTCCATCGGCACCGAGCTGGAAGGCCAGGTGGACATCGGCTTCGATTGGAAGGAGGCGCGGAAGCACGCGGGTGACATACTGGACCTTTCCGAGCGGCTCGCCGCGGCGAAGAAGGTGCGGCTGGCGATGTGCATTGATGAGTTCCAGAACCTGAAGGACTGGCACGACGACCTACGCATGCAGAAACTGATGCGGGCGCACTGGCAGCGACACAAGCACGTGACCTATGTGCTGTATGGCAGCAAACGCCACATGATGGCGGACCTGTTCGACAGCAGCAGCAAGCCCTTCTACCGGTTCGGCGACCTGATCTGGTTGCAGCGCATAGCGATCGAGCATTGGACGCCTTTCATCATGGAGCGCTTCAAAAGCACCGGCAAGAGCATCACCGCGGACCTGGCCACCACACTGGCCAGCACGATGAAATGCCACAGCTGGTACGTGCAGCAGATGGCGCATTTCACCTGGGACCTCACGCGGAAGAGAGCCGAACGCGGAGGGCTCGAACGGGCGCTGGAACTGGTGTTGGACGCCAACACGCCGTTCTACCAGCTCACCTGCGAGCAGCTCAGTCTCACGGGCATCAACCTGCTGAAGGCCATTGCCAGCGGCGAAACGAAGCTCACGAGCGCGGACGTGATGCACGAGCATCGCCTCGGCACCCCTCGCAACGTGCAGAAGGCACGCGAGGCGCTCGAGGCGAAGGACATCGTGGAGCGCACCAGCGAAGGATGGGGCTTCCTTGACCCCGGCTTCGAGCTCTGGTTCAGGCAACAGTTCCTGGCACAACCCGCGCAGTTGGTCGATGCCTGATCTTATACCTGTTGGTATAATACCATCAGGTATGATCGAAGTACCGTCGCTCGAGAGGTGATCGCGCGAGCCGCACTTCCAACACAACCACTTACTTCGGACCATGGCGATCGGCCCACATCGCTCCGAGCGGCTTCAGCGGCTGGCGCACGTGCTGGCGGCGGTGGTCATCCTGCTGCACGGCTATGGTGACGTGGAGAAAGGACATGCCATGGGCTGGCTGTACATCGTGATCGGCCTGGCAGCACTGGCACTCGGCCTTGCGCATCACCGGTTGAAAGGGCGCTTTGCACGCATTGATGCGGTGTTCCATCTCATTGAAGCCATCATGGCCGTGCTCATAGGCGTCAGCTACCTGCACGAAGGCAAAACCTATCTGCCGTGGGCCAGCTTCGCCGCCGCACTGCCTTACCTATGGCTGATGTTCAGGAAGCACGAACCGGCCCATCGCTGATCGCGTCAGCTACCAGATGAAGGGCAGCAAACGGGGAACGTTGTTCATCCGCTGCGCATAGTCGACGTAGCGTGCACTCAACGCACGCTCTTCGTAGCGGACCTTCAGCACCAGCACCACCAAGCAGGTCACCAACGCTATCCAGCGCCACAAGCTCGGCGCACCGAACGTGACCGCTGTGCCACATGACAGCACGGCGGTGTACATCGGGTGCCGGAGGGATCGATAGATACCCGCGATGGAAAGCTCATTGCCAGCCTTCGGCTCCGGTAGGATGGTGAAGTTCTTCTTGCCGAGCGATACCGCTGCCCAAGCGAACAGCGATAAGCCGGTCAGGAATAGGGCCCACGCCCACCACGGCAGGTCCCAAGCGCCACCGAAGAGCAGAACAGCGATACAGGTGAATTGGCCGAGAACGAGCAACGCGGACCGCATCAGCGATCAGATCGCCCCCTGCCCCAGCAACAACGCCGGTTCTTCCAACAAGCCTTTGAACGCGTTCAGGAAGGCCGCGCCGGTAGCGCCATCCACCACACGGTGATCGCAACTGAGCGTCACCTTCATGGTATGACCCGGTACGATGACGCCGTTCTTTACCACCGGCTTCTCCATGATGCCACCGATCGCCAGGATGCAGGCATCCGGCGGGTTGATGATGGCGGTGAACTCCTCGATACCGAACATGCCCAGGTTGGAGATGGTGAAGGTGTTGCCTTCCCAATCCTGCGGCTGAAGCTTCTTCTCCTTCGCGCGCTTGGCGTATTCGCGCACTTCAGCACCGATCGTGCGCAACGCTTTCCCATCAGCGAAGCGGACGACGGGAACGAGCAGGCCCTCTTCCACCGCCACGGCCACACCGATGTGCACGTGGTCATTGAAGCGGATGCGGTCGCCGAGCCAGCTGCTGTTCACCTTGGGATGCTGCTTCAGCGCAACGGCCACGGCCTTGATCACCATGTCGTTGAAGGAGATCTTGTCAGGTGCGATGCTCGTGTTGATCGCCTCGCGGACCTGCATGGCGCGCGACATGTCCAGCTCGATGGTGAGGTAGAAGTGCGGCGCGGTGAACTTGCTCTCGGCCAAACGCTTCGCGATCGTCTTACGCATCTGGCTCACCGGCACCTCCGTGTAGTGCTCCACTTGCGGCGCGCTGTAGGGCATCGTTCCTCCCGTGAAACCCTCCACATCCGCCTTGGTGACGCGGCCTTCAGGCCCCGTCCCGCGCACACGACCGATATCGATGCCCTTCTCTTCTGCCAGGTGCTTCGCTAGCGGACTGGCCTTTACGCGGCCATTGGTGGCCGAAGGCGCTGGCACGGGTGCTGCTTTCGCGGCAGCAGCAGGTGCCGGAGAAGGCGCAGGAGCCGAAGGAGCCGGTGAAGCCGCCTTTGCTTCTTGCACCTGCTCCTGCCCCTTGGGTTGCGCCTTCGCGGCTTCGGCCAATAGCGCCGTGATGTCCTCTCCTTCCTTGCCGAAAACGGCGAGTACGGAATCCACTGGCGCGGCCTGCCCTTGTGGCACACCGATGTGCAGCAGCGTACCGTCGAGGTAGCTCTCGAACTCCATGGTGGCCTTGTCCGTCTCGATCTCAGCGAGGATGTCCCCGCTCTTCACCTTGTCGCCCACCTTCTTGTTCCACTTCGCAACGACACCTTCGGTCATGGTGTCGCTCAGCTTGGGCATGCGTACGATCTCGGCCATGTGCTTCGTGCTGTTTTACCTCCAAGACGCAATGAGCGCCAGCAAGTTCAGCCTTTGCGGTCTTTGCGTCTTGGAGGTGAATTCTCAGTCCTTGATGAAGGGATAATCCGGTGTCCTGTACACGTCGTTGAAGAGCTCCTCTGCTGCGGGAAGCGGACTTTCCTCGGCGAACTTCACCGCTTCCTCCACTTCCTTCTTCACGGCCTCGTCCCACTTTTCGAGGTCAGCCTCGTTGCTCCACTTGTTCTCCAGGATCGTGTGGCGAATGCCTTCGATGGGGTCCTGCTTCTTGTACTCCTCCACCTCTTCCTTTGTGCGGTACTTCTGCGGGTCGCTCATGCTGTGGCCGCGGTACCGGTAAGTCTTGATCTCGAGCAGGTAGGGCCCATGGCCAGTGCGACAGTGGGCCGTGGCCTTGGCGATGGCCTGATGCACGTCTTCGCACCGCATACCGTCCACCGCCTCACCGGGCATGTCATAGCTCTCACCCAACGTGTAGAGCTCGCGCACGTTGCTGGTGCGCTCCACGCTCGTGCCCATGGCGTACTGATTGTTCTCGATGATGAAGACCACGGGCAGTTTCCAGGTCATCGCCATGTTGAAGGTCTCGTGCAGGATGCCTTGACGAACGGCGCCATCACCCATCATGCACAACGTCACGCTTTCATTGCCCTTGTATTTGTCAGCGAAAGCGATGCCCGCGCCCAGTCCGATCTGACCACCAACGATCCCGTGACCGCCGAACAGGTTGCGCTCCTTGTCGAAGTAGTGCATGCTACCGCCCTTGCCCTTGCTGGTGCCCGTTGTACGACCATAGAGCTCGGCCATCACGTTCTTCGCCGGTGTACCGAGGACTAGCGGGTGGCAGTGGTCGCGGTAGCCGGTGATGATGCGATCCTCCTTCCGTATGGCGGTGACCATGCCGGCGAGAATGGCCTCTTGACCGATGTAGAGGTGGCAGAACCCACCGAACTTCTGCATCGTGTACAACTGGCCGCACTTCTCCTCGAAGCGCCGCATCAGCAGCATGTCCTTGAACCAACGCAGATACGTCTCCTTGGTGAAGCCACCGTTGTTCGATGCTGCTTCAGCGGTCTTCTTGGTTGCGGTCCTGGTGCTCATCCGTTATCGGTGCGGTCAAAGATACCCTGCGGGCGTTGCGGGCTACGCGCGCTTCTTGCGCTTGCCTGGCAGCTGGCTGCTATCGAAAGAGAGCGGAAGCAAGGCGTCCACGCTGAACATCTCGATCACCGGCCCTCGCAGAACTCCCATCAACAGGCGTATCGGCCCTTCTTGGCGGCGCTCCTGCTCCACCAACGCCTGCCTGCAGATGCCGCAGGGCGTTACCGGTCGCTGGCCCCGCACCTGGGGAACGACGATGGCCATGCTTTCGATGGTGGCTTTGGGCTCCACGCTCAACGCGGCATGAAGAGCGGTGCGTTCCGCGCAGATGCCAGCGGGAAAACTCGCGTTCTCCTGATTGTTGCCCTGAACGATGCGCCCATCCTCTGTCCGCAGCGCGACACCCACCTTGAACTTGGAATAAGGTGCATAAGCATTGCGCGCCGCCTTGGTGGCCGATTCCAGCAGTGTCTGGTCTTCCTTGGGCAAGGACTTCCAGCTGGAGTGCTGCAGGTAGTGGAGCGCGATCTTCCGGTTCGTACTCATCAGGGTCCGCGAAAAGGGATCCGAAAGTAAGCGCGTGGATGATCGGCGGCCTGCCATGTCCGCAGGTGCCTAGATTTGGCCACCACCATGAGCCACGAAGGATCCCTGCAAGAGGAACTGTCCAGGTTCGATCCGATCTCCCTTCAGGAAATGGACGGAGTAAAGCTGCAAGCGCGCATGGACACGAAGTACATGTTCGCCGAGAGCGACCTGATCGGAATACTGGAACAGCTCCGTGCGGAATATCGCCTGCTCGTGGTGGACGGCGAACGTGGCACGCGCTATCGCTCGCTTTACTTGGACACACCGGACCTCGCACTGTACCTGGCCCATCACAACGGCCGCGTATTCCGGAGCAAGGTGCGATACCGTGAATACCTCGGCAGCGGACTGTGCTACTTGGAAGTGAAACGGAAAACCGGTCGTGGCGGCACGGACAAGGCCCGCAGGAAAGTGGCCTCCATTCCCGACCGCCCAACAGCGGAAGACCTTCGATTCATCAAGGAGGCGAGCAGGCTCGATGAGGAACTGGTTCCCGTCATGTGGAACCACTTCACGCGGCTAACGCTCGTGCATAGGCAACGTCCGGAGCGTTTGACCATCGACCGCTCGCTGAGGTTCTCCACTGATGGCAACGAGCGATCACTGGATGGCATCTGCGTGGCCGAACTGAAAGAGGAACGCGCTGACCGGTCCTCACCGTTCGCACGCATCATGCGCGAAAGGGGCTTACGACCCAGCGGAATGAGCAAGTACTGCACGGGTATGATCACCTTGGGTGCGGCACCCAAATCCAACAATTTCAAAGCGCTGCTCCTGCGCATGGACGCTTTGCGCAAGGCAGCTTGATCGAGACATGGAACAGATGACAAGGATCTTCGGCATGCGGCTCTTCCACCCCGACCTGTGGGAGTTGCTGTTCAAGTTCGCATTGGATGCGGTGGTGCTCTTCGTACTGGTGCGCTCCATCTATTACCCCATCCACCGGAAGAAAGAGAACCTGTTCACGTACATCATCTTCAACGTGCTCATCTTCTTCCTATGCATCCTGATGAACAACGTGAAGCTCAGCATGGGCTTCGGCTTCGGGCTGTTCGCCGTGTTCAGCATCATCCGTTACCGTACGGAGCAGTTGAGCGTGAAAGACATGACCTATCTCTTCACGGTGATCACCGTGGCGGTGATCAATGCGCTCGTGAGCAAGAAGGTGAGCTTGGCCGAACTGCTCTTCACGAACATCACCATCATCACCCTGGTGTATGTAATGGAACACCTGTGGCTCACACGTCACGAAGCGATGCGCCAACTGATCTATGAGAAGGTGCATCTCATCAAACCGGACAGAAGGGCCGAACTGCACGCCGATCTTCAGGAGCGGCTGGGCATCAAAGTGAGCCGGGTCGAGATCGGACGCATCGACCTGTTGCGCGATACGGTGCTGATGCGGGTGTTCTATTTCGAGGACGAACAAGGACACGGCTCCTTCAGCGAAGCTGCTCCTGACAACGACGATTGATCATCAAGCCTTGCTCAGCAGCGTCACCGCGTAAGCGCAAACGCCTTCTTCACGGCCGACGAAACCGAGCTTCTCGTTGGTCGTTGCTTTCACCGATACGGCGGACTCTTCGATCTGAAGGATCCGCGCCATCACGGACCGCATCGCATCGATGTGCGGTTTGATCTTCGGGCGCTCCAACAACAACGTACAATCAACGTTGTTCACGGACCATCCGCGCACGTTGAGCAGTTCGGTCACCTGCTTCAACAGGACCTTGCTGTCCGCACCTTTCCAGCGTGCATCGGTGTCAGGGAAGTGATGCCCGATGTCCCCAAGACCAGCGGCACCAAGGAGAGCATCGCAGATCGCATGGAGCAGGACATCCGCATCGCTATGTCCCAATGCTCCTTTCTCGTGATCGATGCGCACACCGCCGAGCCACAGTTCGCGGCCTTCAACGAGCTGGTGCGTATCGAACCCGAAGCCTACGCGCGAGGTCATTCCACGTCGCCCTCTTTCTTCCGGGGCTTGCCGTCGAAGTTGAAGCCGAGCGTGAAGCGGAGCGTATTGGCCAGGGGGCTGCGCTGCGTATTGGCGATCAGGTAGCTGAAGTCAAGAGAGAAGATGCTGTACTTCACCCCCAGGCCCATCGTGAAGTACTGCCGGTTCCCCTTGGTGGGGTGCTCGTAGAAATAGCCCGTGCGGAAAGCGAACTGCTTGGCGTACCAGTACTCCAGACCACCTGCAAGATTGATCTCGCGCAACTCTTCCGTGAAGCTGCTGCCCGGTATCACGTTGTAGTTCTGGTCGAGTTCCCCTGGGGCATCACTGAACGAACCGAAGATCCCTGCAGCGACCCCGCGTGTCGGATCCTGACCGGCCAGAATGGTGTCGCCACGAGCGTTGTAGATCGGCGGGGTCGGCACCAGCAACTTGTTCACATCGATGTTCAGCGAGATCTGATTGTAATCATCGATGTCCATCGTCAAGCAGGGTCCCAGACGCAGGTTGATGGGGATGTAATCGCGACGGGCCGCATCGCTGTAGGACATCTTCGCTCCTACGTTGCTGATGTTCACGCCGAAGGCCAGCATGGTGTTGTTGCCGGCGATGCGCATGTCCTTCTTGCGGTAGTAGAAGGAAACGTCAGCAGCGACGGACTGGCCGGCATTGGTGTTCGCCCCGCTCACGTTGAGGCCACCGGTCAGGTTGCTGTTGATGTAGCGGAGCGAAATGCCTCCGGCGAACCGGTCACTGAACTGCTGTGCGAAAGTGACATCCACTGCGAATTCCGCCGGTTTGAAGTCCCGGATCACCGAACCGTTGATGTCAGTGAAGGTGATGCTGCCCAGATTGAAATAGCGCAACGAGCCCCCGATGGCCGAACGCTTGTTCTTCAGCTTCTTGTAAGCGGCCAGGTAGGCAAGGCTCATATCCGGGACGAGGTTCCTCAGCCAGGGGGACACGGACAACTTGACCTCACTGGCGTTCTCCGCGAAGGCGAGCTTGCTGGGGTTCCAGTGGATGGCGTTCGCGTCAGCAGGCAGGGCAACGCCTGCATCCCCCATTCCACCGGAGCGCGAGTCCGGGCCGATCATGAGGAAGGGTACTGCCGTGGTGATGGTGTTCAGGCGTTGACCGCACTCCTGGCCGTAAAGCTCAGTAAGGCAGTTTTTGCCCACCTGCCCCCGAACGGTGGAGGCGAGCAGGGCGAAGAGCAGGGACCAGGTCGCCGAGCGGGAAATGAGCGTCATCCGGAGTGGGGCGTTCAGAAAAAGGGGTTGCGAATATACGCGGCACCTCCCCGGCTTATTGTGTGCCGATCACCGGAGGATCACCAGCTTGTCGAGCTTTTCGGCCGTGGCACCGTCGTCCGCGGTCACGTTCACCCGGTACACATAGACGCCTCTGCCGAGCTTGTCCCCGAAATCGTCCAACCCATCCCAGGGAAGGGGTTCGCTACGATACCCATCACAGGCGAGCTGGCGATTGAGCGTTTTGACGAGCCGGCCGGCCACCGTGAAGACCTGCACCTGCACCGCCAGGTTCCCGCATGGGCGGTTGTGCTCGAAATAGAAGGCCGTGCTCGTGGTGAAGGGATTCGGGTAGTTGAGCACATGCTCCAAGGCGAGTTCTGCGCTGGGGGCCACCACGAAGTCGAGCGTCTTGGCACTGCTGTTATTGAACACATCCCATGCCTTCAATGTGAGCGTGTGCGAACCCTCTGCAAGATCGCTCAGGCGGTAGCGCACCTTTCCGCTCTTGTATGTGTTCAGATCCGCTTCGTACACGTCGTTCAGCACGAGCGCCTGGTCGTTCTGCCCATCAAGCGTCGCGGTAAGGTCATGGCCGATGCTGCTGCCCAAGGTGTTGATACCGTTCTCATCGAAAAGTTTGGCATACAGCAGAGGCTTGTCATCGGTGATGCCTCCGGGAACGAAGCGCTCATCGTTCATGAAGAGATCGATATCAGGCCCGAGAGCGTCGGCGAGCACCCCGGATTGGGTTTCACCGACCAACGGATCATTGGTGTAACCGCAAGCATTGGTCTGCAAGCTCTCCGCATAGATGCTCACGCGACCGGGGCCCACCTGGTAGTTGATGTCCTTGGGTACCACGAACGTGCAGTTGAACTGCCCGTTCTGCACCGTTACCCTTCCCCGATAGATGATGTTCTTCCGCAAATTGAAGGTGAAGGGCGATCCACCATCATTGGCCAAGGTACTCACGGTCACCTTCTTGTCGAACACGGTAGGGATGACCACGCCATTGAAATCGGAAAGCAGGTTGCCGGTGGTATCCGTCACCTCGCCCGTGATACGCACGGTGGCCATCGCCTTGATCGTGTCCATCGGATTGCCCAGCGTGTCGGTGATGGCCGTGATGCGCACATTGTTGCGCGCCATCGCCAACCGCGTCGAGGGATCACCGAGCAGGGTGAAGTTGCGGTAATTGGTGTTACCCGCCACGGCCACTTTGGTGCGGCGATAGATATCCCCGAAACGCTGGTCCCGGCCGTGCTCATCCTGCGTGAGGAAGGCATACTCGTAGAAATCCTGTGCCAGTAGCTGGTTCGCGCCACTGTAGGCGATGCGGGTCGTGGTCATCAGGCCGATACCGCCGCCCTTGGCGTTCAGCAGCACGAGCTCACCTGCGGAAGTCCGGCCCGGATCATCCCATCGGCTGAATTCACAGGTAGCGGTCATGAAGAGAGGTAGACGGTCAAGGTTCGTCCATCCTTGAATGGTCTGGATATCCAGGAGCCGTTCATGCGCCCAACCGACCTCGCCTCCATGCCCGACGTAGTTCACCAGCAATAGTCCCTTCTGGATGCGGTCACGCAAAGCGATCTCGGCATCCGGGTAGCGTTGACCGCCGGGCGTGCTCTGTTGGACGTAGGCATCCAAGTAGATCTTGCTCAGGTTCAAGCAAGGGCGCGCGGCTTCCACCTGGTTGGCGAGCTGGTCGCTGTTCTGCATGTGTATCCAGCCTTCATAGCCATCGCCGCTCTGGTCATCGCTGGCGAAGAGCACCCAATTGCGCCAATCGGAAGCGCCACCGTCAGAACCACTGGAACATGAACTGGCCGCTGCATTGTCCTGGGCGATCAGACGATCATAGTTCAGCAGCTTGTCCACCACCTCCTTCGCTTGCTGTACGCTGCTGACGGGAAGGCGTCCGACACCGACATCGATGATGTCCGTAATGGCATCACCTTCGTTGTCGTCCAGCAGTACGTAGTAATCGTCAGAGGTGTAGCACTGCGAAGGGATGAAGGAGTTATAGGACTGATAGGTAGGGATGATGTTCTGACTGGCGAGCCCGTTGGCGAGGTTGTCATAGGATCCATCGCCGAAGAGCAACAGGTAGCGAGGCATGAGCTGCGGATCATCGCCCGCCCGATCATAGAGCATCTTCAGGTAGCGCTTGATCGCTGTGGCATCCCGCTGGCCGGAGGAGAACTCGTTATAGACCTGTTGCGGAGTTACGAGCACCACTGAAAGCCCTTCGTCCATCCGTCGTTCGGCAAGGCGTTGTGCTTGGCTCATGAATTCCGTCGGGCACACGATCACCATGTCCGTAGGGTTCTGCGTGGCGTGCAGGTCCTGGTTGCTCACCCGACCGACCGGTGAAGGCTCCATGAAACCGCCGTTCCTGAAAGCGATGAACTCGCGAAGGCTATCGGTCGCCAAGCGGAAGCTCTTTTGCGCACCGTTGTCGGTGTAGGGCACCGAGGACACGTTCCAAGGCGTGGTCACCTCCCAGATACGCGTGACGTTCGAGGCCTGGTCCAACGTGAATTCCGCCACCCTTCCGGCTCCAACTGTTGTCGGATCCCGGAAAATGAGCTGATCGCCGAACATCTTCAGGTCACGACGGGCGTTCACTTCGAGGTAGTTCATCCAGCCGATGGAACTGATGGGATCGTGCTTGTTGAAAGTTACCGAGAAGGTGACGTTCTGCGTGTTCGGCAGGAAGCAGAAGGTCCGTCGGGTCGAATCAGCATAAGGACCGGCATAGGCACCGCTCACACCCGTATCGTTCATGGAGAAAGTGCTGCCTCCAGAGGTGATGCTCCACTGACTTGAATTGGTCGTTCCGATGGTGCGGCTGAGCACATCCACTGTCACGCACAGGTTCTCCTGCTGCCGCACATAGGGCAGGTTGAATCCATAGGTATAGTTCGTGGTGAGGTCATAGGTCTCGCCGAACCATGTGCGGCCGCTCTTGAGGAGGTTCACCAGGTCCCTGTCCGTGAACTGATGGTCCGTGAAGGCGGTCACTTGATCGGTGACATCCGCTGTATTCTGCTGCTCGGCAGTGATGCGGAGCGGTTCGTCCGTGTCGATACCTATGAAATAGCTGGCCGAGTCGGAATAGACGTTCTTGGTGTGCTGGAATCGACCGAGCCCGCTGTTGAACTTCCAATTGTGCGGGCCGGAGGCGTAGAAGAGGAGGTAATCGTTCGGACCGAACTGTCCATCTCCCCCATCGACCACTTCGATAGCGTTCTGAAGGAGATCATTGGCCAGCGCAGGACTGTTGGCAAAAGGCAGCATGCCCGCGTGATTGCCGTAAACGTTGATACGGTCCGATGCCATGTTGGCCATAGGCACGCCCAACTGCTCCAAGAACTGAAAAGTGACCTTGTAGACACCGTCCTGAGTCACATTGAAACGATACCAATCGCCGCTCGCAAGCTTGGAATGGGCTGGGTACACAGCACTCTTCAACTGCCCCGCTCCTCCCGAACGGCGTTCTTCGACCAGTTCGAGACGATACTCCACCAGACGTTGGATGCGTCCTGTGGCTGCATCCGTGCGGTACGGATAGATGTCCACACTCGCCATCGGCCGCTTCTGCGCGATCCCGAACGAGGTGCGCACCTCGGGCTGATCGCCAGGCCGACCCAGACCGGGGAGCGCGGCCAGTTCTTCCGGATCCAGGTCCACGTAGCGTGTGGACGCCAGGTGTGCCGTGAATCCCATGGCGGTTTTCCCAAGTGCGCGGGTCTCATGCAAGTACGGCAGATCCTTGCGGTCCCCATCACGTCCCATTTTTTCAGCCCATACCAGAATGGAGCGGTTTCCTGTCCTTTCTGAAGACGTCGGAAGGGCGGATGCGCCCCGGGATGTGACAGAAGGTTGGAACCCTGTGCGATCTTGACCGAACAGTAGAAAAGCCAGGATCGATGCGGGGAACAGAAGGAGACGGCGTGGGGTGGACATCGTCGATTTCAACAGGTTATCAACAGGTTTGGACCGAAAGTAATACCTTCGACCCTCGTGTTTCGGAACACACGACCAACGGCCTTGGTTCCCGCTTATTGCAGCGGGGCCCCCTCGAACCCTGAGCCGGACCGATCCGTATACTTGGCGCTTGCACCGGCTATAGAACCCACGAGAGCATGATGAGAAGGACCGTTGTTCGCGCGGCCCTGTGGATCGCACTGGGAGTTCTGGGACCTCTCTCCGCATGGGGACAGGACCCTCAGTTCACCCAGTTCTACGCCAATCCGCTGTACCTGAACCCGGCATTCGCCGGCACCGCTCGCTGCCCGCGCGTGGTGCTCAACTACCGTAACCAGTGGCCTGCGCTGTCCGGCACGTTCGTGACCACCAGCGCGAGCTACGACCAGGACGTGCGCGGTATCATGGGTGGCCTTGGCCTGCTTGTTACCAACGACCAGGCCGGCAAGGGAACGCTTACCACCAGCACGGTAAGCGGCATTTATTCCTTTACCCAGGCCATCAGCCGGAAGTTCTCGATCAAAGCTGGTTTCCAGGCCACTTACTTCCAGAAGTCGTTGGATTGGAACAAGCTCACGTTCGGCGATATGATCGACCCGCGTCGCGGGTTCATCTATAATACGAACGATGTGCCCCGTGGCGGCAGCATCGGTGGTGCGGATTTCTCCGCTGGTCTGCTCGGCTACACCGACATCTTCTTCGTGGGCTTCGCCGCGCACCACCTTACTGAGCCGAACGAATCGCTCATCGTCGGCACGAGCAAGCTTCCGATGAAACTCACCGGTCATGCGGGCGCTGCGATCCCGCTGGGCATGCGGGGGAAATACGGTGTGGCCAAAACCCGTCTCTCGCCCAACGTGCTGTACATGCAGCAGGCCGAATTCCGCCAATTGAATCTTGGTCTGTACGTGGACCACGGTCCTATCATGGCCGGTGTATGGTACCGCTCACGCGATGCGTTCATCGCTCTCATCGGCTTCCACACGGACAAATTGAAGTTCGGTTACAGCTACGATGTAACGACCAGCAAGCTGACCACGGCCACGGCCGGCTCGCACGAGGTGAGCCTCACGCTCCAGTTCAACTGCAAGAAAAAACGTCGTCGGGTACGCACAGTGCCCTGCCCGACGTTCTGAACCCATCAGGAACCCGCAAGACCAGCAAGACCATGAACCAGTTGCGCAACCTCGGCTCGATCATCGTCGGTACGGCGATATTGAGCAGCTGCCAGTTCGAGAAGAGCGGCGCTACAGGCTGGAACTACAATGACTCCAAGAACGGAGGCTTCGAAAAGGCGCCGTTCGTTGAGCAGGAGAACGGCCCCGGACTCATCCTGGTCGAAGGTGGCCAGTTCACCATGGGTCGGGTCACGGATGAACTGACCCACGATTGGAACAACATTCCCCGTACGGTCACGGTTTCCTCCTTCTACATGGACGAGACCGAGGTGACCAACTTCTACTGGTTGGAATACCTCTATTGGCTGGAGCGCGTTTATGGTGCCGACTTCCCAGAGGTATTGAAGAAAGCGCTGCCGGATACGCTCGTGTGGCGCAGCAAACTGGCCTTCATGGAACCCAAGGTGGAGTACTACCTGCGTCACCCGGCTTACCGCGACTATCCTGTAGTTGGTGTGAACTGGCTCCAGTGCAACGACTACTGTGCTTGGCGTACGGATCGCGTGAACGAAGTGATCCTTATCCGCGAAGGCTTGTTCGAGCATTACCCGAACCAGATCAACGAGGACCACTTCACCACGGACAGCTATTTGGCCGGTCAGTACGAGAGCGGCAAGAAGGTCGATGGTGTGCAGGACTTCAACCCGAACAAGGACACCCGGAACATCCGCATGGAGGATGGCATCCTGCTCCCCCGCTATCGCCTGCCAACGGAAGCTGAATGGGAGTATTCCGCTTATGGGCTGGTCGGCACCACGGTGGATGAGCGGGTGGTACAACGCCGGATCTATCCGTGGAACGGACACTGGGTGCGTTACGACAGCCGCAAGAAAGGCGGTGCCTTCTACGGTGATTTCCGTGGCAACTTCATGCGTGGACGTGGCGATTATATGGGCGTGGCCGGCAGCCTCAACGACAATGGTGACATCACAACACCGGTGTACAGCTACTGGCCGAACGATTACGGCCTTTACAACATGGCTGGTAATGTGAGCGAGTGGGTGATGGACGTGTACCGCCCTCTGAGCCCCGAGGACAATGACGACTTCAACGCCTACCGCGGTAACGTGTTCAAGACCAAGGTGCTGAACAGTGATGGCGGCGTGCATGACAAGTACGATAAGGTCATCTACGACATCGACGGCATCAAGGTGTATCTGGAGTCCTTCCAGAAACGGATGGCCGGAAAAGCCACGGAAGAGGAAGGAGCATTGATCGACGGTCTGATCACCGATATCGATCAGGCGGTGGAACTGAAGAATACGCGCAAGCTCGATCCCGCAAACCAGAAGGTGCAGGACATGGTGGACAAGATCAAGAGCCAGGACCTCGAGATCTGCCCGAAACTGCTGGCCGGCATCAGCGATTACCAGAGCGATCAGCCCGGTGAAGTGCAGATGCGCAACGTGACGGTGGAAGAGAACATCGATCGCCGCAACTACCAAGAGAGCGACAACATCAATTTCCGCGATGCGGATCGTGAGAGCAGCATCTACTATGACCGCCCGGATCAGGAAGGCGATATCATGTACGAGTCGCACGGGGATTTCCTCGTCGGCAACATGACTCTGATCACCGACCATGCCCGGGTATACAAAGGAGCCAGCTGGGCGGACCGCATCTACTGGGCGAATCCCGGAACGCGCCGCTTCCTCGATGAGCGCCAGAGCACCGCACAGATCGGTTTCCGCTGCGCGATGACCCGTGTGGGCAGTCCTGTAGGTCTCGGTGATGAAAAACGCCGTGACAAGTTGAAGAAGTAACGCGCGATCGTCAGCGCTTCCCTTCCAGAAGAACCCTCCAGAGCACTGGAGGGTTTTTCTTTGGGCCATGATCGGCACCGAGCGTTTGCACGAAGCCTTCCTGCGCACCAACGGCGCTTGTACCGACACGCGCGCGCTGGTGGACGGCGGATTGTTCTTCGCATTGAAGGGACCCAATTTCAATGCGAACACCTTCGCGTCGAAAGCGCTGGAGGCAGGATGCTCCTACGCGGTGGTCGATGATCCTTCCGTAGCGACCGACGAACGCTTCCTGCTCGTTCCCGATGTGTTGAAAGCGCTGCAAGAGGTCGCTCGTCACCATCGCCGGGGTTTTGATGTACCGGTACTGGCGATCACCGGCACGAACGGCAAGACCACCACGAAGGAACTCGTGCATGCCGTGATGAGCGCCGACCGCCCGACGCTCGCTACGACCGGAAATCTGAACAATCACATCGGCGTGCCGCTCACGTTGCTGCGCTTGAACCCTGAGCATCGTTTCGCGATCATTGAGATGGGTGCGAACCATGTAGGCGATATCGCCGAACTGGTAGCGATAGCCGAACCGACGCACGGCATGATCACCAACATCGGGCGCGCGCACTTGGAAGGGTTCGGCAGCTACGAGGGCGTGATCAAGGCCAAGACCGAGATGTACGACTTCCTCGGTGCCCACCATGGCACCCTCTTCGTGCATGGTGACGATCCGCTGCTCATGGCGAAGAGCGAAGGGCTCAAGCGCGTGACCTACGGGCGTGACGAACGCTTCGATGCGCGCGGCGAGGCCATACCGAGCGAAGAGGCGGGCATGGAGTTCGTGTTCGAGGACATCCGCTGGCACGGCCACCACCACATCATGATGAAGCTGATCGGGGACTACAACGCACAGAACGCACTGGCGGCCGTGTGCATCGGGCAGCATTTCGGTGTACTGGATGATGTGATCGCTGGAGCGTTGAGCGGATACACCCCTTCCAACAACCGCAGCCAGTTCAAGGATACCGGGCGGAACCGATTGGTACTGGACGCATACAACGCCAATCCGAGCAGCATGAAGGTGGCCTTGGAGAACTTCGCCTCCATGCACAGCCCACTACCGAAACTAGCGCTGCTGGGTGGAATGAAGGAACTGGGAGAAGTGAGCCGAGAGGAACATCAGGCTGTCGTAGACCTTGTAAAAAAGCTCGGGGTCGAGACCCTGTACGTGGGTCCCGAATTCGTTGAACTTTCTGCAATGGGCATCACCGCCTACAGGGATGCAGAGCAAGCATTGAACGCTCTGCGCGAGCACCCGCGCACAGGACACCTGATCCTTGTGAAAGGATCGCGCGGCACGAAGCTCGAAACGCTTCTCCCAGCTCTCTAGGCCGAGAGCACGCTGCGTCCGATCACGATACGCTGCACCTCGCTCGTGCCCTCATAGATCTGGGTGATCTTGGCATCGCGCATCAGGCGCTCCACGTGGTACTCCTTCACGTATCCATAGCCACCGTGTATCTGCACGGCTTCAACGGTATGGCGCATGGCTACCTCGGATGCGAACAGTTTCGCCATGCTACTGGCCTGGTCGTAGTTCAGGTGCTGGTCCTTCAGCCAAGCAGCCTTCATGCATAACAATCGAGCGGCTTCGATCTCCGTTGCCATATCGGCCAACTTGAACTGGATCGCTTGATGCTCGCTGATCGTCTTGCCGAACGCCTTGCGCTCCTTGCTGTAGGCGAGAGCCAGTTCGAACGCACCGCTGGCGATGCCGAGCGCTTGTGAAGCGATGCCGATGCGCCCGCCGCTCAGCGTCTTCATGGCGAACTTGAACCCGAATCCGTCCTCACCGATGCGGTTCGCCTTGGGCACCTTGACATCCTGGAACATGAGGGTGTGCGTGTCACTTCCGCGGATCCCGAGTTTGTCCTCCTTCGCGCCGACAACGAAGCCGGGCATATCCTTCTCGACGATCAGGCAGTTGATGCCTTTGTGTCCCTTGACCACATCGGTCTGCGCCATCACCAGATAGGTGCTTGCCGAACCGCCGTTGGTGATCCAGTTCTTTGTGCCGTTCAGCAGGTAATGATCCCCCATATCGATGGCGGTAGTACGCTGTGAAGTGGCATCGCTGCCCGCTTCCGGCTCACTCAGGCAGAACGCACCGATCTTCTCTCCCTTCGCCAAGGGCACCAGGTATTTCCGTTTCTGTTCCTCATTGGCGAACTGCTCCAGACCCCAGCACACGAGGCTGTTGTTCACGCTCATCACCACGGAGCAGCTTGCGTCCACCTTACTGATCTCCTCCATCGCGAGCACGTAGCTCACAGTGTCCATTCCTCCCCCACCGTATTCCGGAGAGACCATCATACCCATGAAGCCGAGCTCGCCCAATTGCCGGATCTCATCCTTGGGGAAGCGTTGCTCCCTGTCACGTTCGATCACACCGGGCTTCAACACGTTCTGCGCGAAGTCGCGCGCTGCATCGCGCACTGCTTTCTGTTCCTCGGTAAGCTCGAAGCTGAAGCCGGTCTGGGTGGCGGTATCCTGCATGATCCTGTCGTTTCTGAGGGAAGCCAAATGTAGAGGTCGTCCGGTTCCCGGAACCCGACCGATAACCGCTTCCGGATGCGCACCTTCGCGGGCATGTGGAAAGTACTCGGCGTTATGAGCGGCAGTTCGTTGGACGGACTGGATGTAGCGCTCTGTTCCCTTGGAAAGCTCGAGGGCCACTGGAAGCATGGCATCGAACGCGCCAGGACCTATCCATTTCCTCAGGATCTACGGGAACGGCTCTCAGGATGCATGGAAGCAAGCGGTCTGGAGCTGGCCCGCCTTCATCGTGACCTGGGCGTGTTCATCGGTGCGGCATGCCGTGAACTGGCGGCGGGCGAAAGGATCGAGCTGATCTCCTCGCACGGCCACACCGTTTTCCACCGACCCGGTGAAGGGCTCACCACGCAGATCGGATGTGGAGCGCACATCTCCGCCACATCGGGCATCACCACCGTCTGCGACTTCCGCACCAAGGATGCGGCGTTCAACGGCCAGGGCGCGCCGCTCGTACCGCTCGGTGAGAAACTGCTCTTCCCCGAGCACGACTGTTTCGTGAACCTTGGCGGCATCAGCAATGTCTCGTTCCATAAGAAGGAGAACACCGTGGGCTATGATGTCGGGCCCTGCAACATGATGCTGAACACGCTGGCCGCTGAAGCCGGCAAGGCCTATGACGAGGATGGTCGCATGGCTGCTTCAGGTCAAGTGAATGAGCCATTGCTGGCGAAGCTGGAGGCGCTCGGCTTCTACCAGCAAGCGCGGCCCAGAAGCCTTGGCCGTGAATGGTTCAACGAGCATGCACTACCGCTCATCGGTGACGGTACGATCCCGCTGGCCGATCGGATGCGCACGGTCACCGAACACATCGCTCTTCGCCTGGCGGCGGAACTCAACGCGAACAACATCAGCAGTGGGCTCTTCACTGGCGGTGGCGCCCACAATGACCTTCTCATCGAGCGCTGCAGGGAACTATCGCACGGGACCATTGTCCTTCCTGTGCCTTCGCTGATCGACTTCAAGGAGGCGCTGGTCTTCGCACTGCTGGGCCTGTTGCGCTTGCGTGGTGAGGCAACCGCATTGGCGAGCGTCACCGGTGCGTCGTGCAGCAGCATCGGCGGATGCGTGTATCTGTCCAATTAACAGGACCTCCATGATAACCCCCCTGCCCCACCAAGGGTGGCCGTTGCAGTGGGGCTACTTTTGATCCGCGATGACGGAGACCAAGCCACTGGCCGCGCTGGGAATGCGCGAGGCCCTGCGGAAATTCGAGGAACGCACACCGGAGATCGTCTTCGAATGGACCGATCAACCCACCGGGGCGAGAGGCTGGGTGGTGATCAACAGCCTGCGCGGCGGAGCCGCCGGCGGCGGAACCCGCATGCGCAAAGGACTGGACCGCCGCGAGGTGGAAAGCCTGGCGAAAACGATGGAGGTCAAGTTCACGGTGAGCGGGCCTGCCATCGGTGGGGCCAAAAGCGGCATCGACTTCGACCCTTCCGATCCTCGGAAAAAAGAAGTGCTTGACCGATGGTTCAAGGCCGTGATACCGCTGCTGAAGAACTACTACGGCACGGGCGGCGACCTGAACGTGGACGAACTGCATGAGGTGATACCCATCACGGAGCAGTATGGCTTGTGGCATCCGCAAGAAGGCGTGGTGCGTGGTCACCTGAGCGCCAGCCAAGGGGCCAGCGTGCGCATCGTTGGGCAGCTGCGCACAGGGGTGAGCAAGATGGTGGAGGACACGGCGTACTCACCGTTGATCGGACGGTACGCCATCGCCGACATGATCACCGGTTGGGGTGTTGCCGAAAGCGTGCGCCACTTCTACCGCATCTATGGCGGCAAGGTGAAAGGCAAACGCGTGATCGTGCAAGGTTGGGGCAACGTGGCGAGCGCTGCGGCCTACTACCTGGCGCGTGAAGGAGCGAGCATCGTAGGCATCATCGATCGGCAGGGCGGGCTGTTGAAGGCTGATGGCCTGAGCGCGGAGGATGTGAAGAACCTGTTCCTGACGAAGCATGGCAACGCCTTGCGCACGCAGGACCAGATCCCCTTCGAGCAGGTGAACGAACGCATCTGGGACATCGGCGCGGAAGTGTTCCTTCCGTGCGCAGCGAGCCGGTTGGTCACGAAAGAGCAAGTGGACCGCTTGTGCATCGGCGGCCTGGAGACCATTGCCAGCGGCGCGAACGTTCCCTTCGCCGATCCGGAGATCTTCTATGGCCCCATTGCGGAATACGCGGATGACCGGGTGAGCGTTATCCCCGACTTCATCGCCAACTGCGGCATGGCGCGTGTCTTCGCCTTCTGCATGCAGGATGGTGCTGCCATCACCGATCAGGCCATTTTCGGCGATGTGAGCGAGACGATCGGCCGCGCGCTCGATCGCACCTACGCGCGCAGCCAAAGCCGCACACGCCTTACGCGCACCGCTTTCGAGATCGCCCTTGAACAACTGACCTGATACTTCCGAACGAAGCATCGACGTTCCATAGAAACAGCCAGCGCACATGCATTTCGACCTTCTCGCACAGACCGCACAGCAGACGTTGGAGGCGGCCAAACAAGTCACGGACCAAGCGGTTACCGGGCTGGTAACGGCGCCGCCACCTGCACAGGACACGCTCTCGATCTGGGACCTGATCAGCCTGGGGAGCTACTACATCATGGGGCCGCTCGCGCTCATGAGCCTCATCACCATCTACGTGGTGATCGAGCGCGCCATGGCGCTCTCCAAGGCCAATCGCGAGGACAAGGACTTCATGAACAAGGTGCGTGACTACATGCACGAAGGCAAGATCGACAGCGCCAAGAACCTCTGCGCACAGAGCCACGCCCCCAGCGCACGCATGGTGGAGAAAGGTCTCGCCCGCATGGGCAAACCCGCGAAGGAGATCGAGAGCGCGATGGAAGCCGTGGGCCGCATCGAAGTGGCACGCTTGGAAAAGGGCGCGGGCATGCTGCGCTTGTTCGCTCGCCTCGCTCCCATGTTCGGCTTCATCGGTACCATCATCGGTGTGATCAAGATCTTCTACGACATCTCCCTTACCGACAACATCAGCATCGCGGTCATTTCCACCGGTCTGTACCAGAAGATGGTGACGAGCGCCGGCGGTCTGATCGTGGGTATCGTCGCTTTCGTCGGCTACCACTTCGTTACCACCATGGTGGAGAAGGCCACGGACAAGATGGAGCGGACGAGCCTGGCCTTCATGGACCTGTTGCAGGAACCGACCAAGTGAACCGGCCATGAACCTGCGCCGCAGACATAAGGAGGACGCTGAGGTGAGCACGGAGTCGCTCAACGACATCATGTTCTTCCTGTTGTTGTTCTTCCTCATCATCAGCACGCTCGCCAACCCCAACGTGATCAAGCTCATGTTGCCGAAGAGCGCGAACAACGAACAGGTGATGAAGAAGCAGATCAACCTGGCCGTTACCAAGGACAAACAGTACACCATCAACAAGGTGCCGGTGCCTTTCGATCGGTTGGAACCGGCGATCATGGATGCGATCAACGGCATCGATGAGCCGACGATCGTATTGAACTTCGATCGGGAACTGAGTGTACAGGACCTCGTGGATGTGATGCAGATCGGCACCAAGATCAAGGTGAAGATGGTGCTGGCCACGCAGAAGACCAGTTAGGGATGACCGCCGCGATCGATCAGGACAGCAAGCAGCGCAAAGGCATCGCGCTAATGATCAGCATCGTGCTGCACGCGGGGATCATTCTTTTCTTCATCCTGTGGAAGATCATCACGCCCATTCCACCATTTCCGGAGAAGGAAGGAGGTGGTTCCGGATTCGAGCTCGCGCTCGGCTTCACCGAACTGGGCATGGGCGATAACAGCCAGAACCCTGTACCCAGCACACCTGCCGCGCAACAGGAGGTAGCGCCGCCCCCAGCGAGCGAGGCGGAGGTGCTGACAAGCGATGTGGATGAGAACGATGTTGCGGTAAAGCCCAAGGACAAGGACAAGCCGAAACCGGACAAGCCGAAGACGGAGAAGCCGAAGCCCACCAAGGAGCAGACCGAGCAGAAGTTCAAGGACAAGTTGAACGACATGTGGAACAACAGTGGCACGGGCAGCACAGGCCACGGCGCATCCGATACACCCGGTAATGCGGGCGGTGCGGATGGTTCCCCGAACGGGAACGGCATCGGCAACGGAACGGGTTCCTACCGTGGAGATGGATGGAGCGTGGACCTCGCCGGTCGAACGATCAAGCGCAAACCGGTGATCAACGACCGACCGAGCGTTGCAGGTAAGGTGGCCATGGACATCTGGGTGGATGCGGACGGCAAGGTGGTGCGTGTGGTGCAGAACACCAGTAAGAGCACAACGCTGGACCAGACCCTGGTGACCATCGCCAAGCGTGCCGCACTGGAAAGCACCTTCTACCCCAACCCTAAAGCGACGGGCGAGCAGAAGGGCACGATGTACTTCACGTTCGATCTGGAATAAGTGGACTACGAGCGGACGCTGGCCTATCTCCAGGCGCGGCTTCCGATGTTCTCGCGCATCGGCAAGGCCGCCTACAAGGCCGATCTGGACAACACGCGCGCGCTCATGAGCATGCTCGATCACCCCGAGCGCGGCTTGAAATGCGTGCACATCGCCGGCACCAATGGCAAGGGAAGCACCAGCCATATGCTGGCGAGCGTGCTGCAGGAGGCTGGCTATCGAACGGGGCTGTATACCTCACCGCACCTGAAGGACTTCCGCGAGCGCATCCGCGTGAACGGAGCGATGATCCCCCGCGAGCGCGTGGTCGCTTTCGTTGAAGGCTACCGGAATTCCTTCGAACCCATCGCCCCATCGTTCTTCGAGTGGACCGTTGCGCTGGCCTTCGATCATTTCCGCGCGGAGCGAACGGACATCGCGATCATTGAGACGGGCCTTGGCGGTCGACTGGACAGCACGAACGTGGTGACGCCGGAAGTGAGCGTGATCACCAACATCGGATGGGACCACGCAGATCTGCTGGGAGGGACGCTGGAAGCTATCGCGCAGGAAAAGGCCGGCATCATCAAACGTGGAATACCGGTCGTGGTGGGCGAAGCGAGTGATCCTGTTGCCCGGATCTTCCGTACGAGAGCCAGGGATACCGGCGCTCCATTGCTCCTGGTCGATCATTCAACGCAGCAACCCTATGTGTTGGACCTGGCCGGTGAGCACCAGGACCGCAACGCGCGAGCCGTTCTCGCCGTGATCCAGCAATTGCGGCTCAAGGGCTGGCCGATCCCGGAAGCGGCGGTGGCCAAAGGCCTTTCGAACGTTGGCGCCAACACCGGCTTCGCAGGCCGCTGGCAGACCATCGCTCACGACCCGCTGACGATCGTGGACGTGGGGCACAACGAGGATGGGTTGCGGGTGGTTCAGCGCATGCTGGCCATCACCCCGCATGAGCGCCTCCATCTGGTCCTGGGAACGGTGAACGACAAGGACATAGGCCGTATGCTGGCCCAACTGCCAGATCAGGCGACCTACTACTTCTGCAAGGCCGACATTCCCAGAGGGCTGGATGCGAACGAACTGGCTGCCCGCGGTGAGGCGGCCGGACTCCACGGTACGGTGCACGACACCGTCAGCAGCGCACTGGACGCCGCACGAAGCAGCGCAGGACCGAACGACCTGGTGCTGGTCACGGGGAGCGTCTTCACGGTGGCTGAGGTGCTTTGAGAGCAAGACCTATATTCGCGGCCCGTTCGCAAGGGCGGCGTTCTTTACAGAAGGAGGCATAGCTCAGCTGGTTCAGAGCATCTGCCTTACAAGCAGAGGGTCGCTGGTTCGAATCCGGCTGCCTCCACTTCACCTCTTGGGACCTTAGCTCAGCTGGTTCAGAGCGCATGCTTCACACGCATGAGGTCACTGGTTCGAATCCAGTAGGTCCCACAAAGCCCGGTACTTGCCGGGCTTTTTTCATGGATGAGCATTCGCGGTCCGCTCGAGCGCCTCAGTCGTTGGTTGTTCTGGATCGCCGTCGTGGTGCGCATTCTGCCGGAGTTCGCCCAACCTTGCTTCCCCACGTTGGACGGACCCTCCCATCTGTACAACGCCCGGATCCTCCTTGATCTCACCATCGATGATGAACACTTCGGTCGCTTCTTCATTACCGATCCGTTCCCGGAACCGAACATGCTCGGTCATGTGCTGCTGGCCTTGCTGATGACGGTGCTGCCCGCTCTATTCGCGGAAAAGGTGCTGCAAGTGATCACGGCTCTGATCACGGCCTGGGCGTTCGAGCGTTTGATGAGGAACATCGCGCCCGACCAGCGATGGGCGCCGTTCCTCGTCCTGCCCTTCTTGATCGGTTTCACCACCGTGATGGGCTTCGTGAACTTCAACCTTTCGGTGCCCTTGTTCCTTCTGGTGGTGGCGGAAAGCGAACGCATGGCACGCCGTGGATATGCCGCCTTGCCTTGGCGTGCTGCGGCGCTGATGCTCCTGTTGTACCTGAGCCATTTGAGTTCGTTCGCTTTGGCATCGACCATCCTGGTTGGCCGGGCCGCTTGGACGATGCTGTGGAACGGATCAGCCTTGAAAGGCGCATTGCTACGTACAGCACGCAACGTGCTTGCCGCTGGAGCAGTGCCGTGGGTGCTGACCTTGGGCTATGTCGCGTTGCACGGGGATCACGCCGCGGCTGCGCATCGCTTCACCATCACCGAACTATCGCAATGGGTACTGGACGGTCGAGCATGGATCACTTACGGTCAGGAGGCTGAATTACCATGGACGCGGATCATCGCCCTTACCATGATCGCAATGGCCGTGCTCGCGGCAGTCCCATACATCCGTGTACCGAGGCTTGAGCGCGAACACGCTCTCTTCTGGGCCGTGTGTGCACTGGGATGCGCTGTGGCCTACTTCATCCTCCCGGACAGCATGGCCGGTGGAACGTTCGCGTCCCCGCGTTTGCTTCTGTTCCTCATGATCATGATGTGCTGCTGGTCGGTGAGTACAGGATTGCACGGGCGCATCGTGGGTATTGCAGCCGTGGTCATCATCGCTGCGAGCGTTCCACACCTGCTCGAGCAGCGCCGGGTCGCTCGTCAACTGGGCCTGGAAGTGAAGGAACTGCTGGCCATCGCACCAACCGTACCGGAGGAGGCCGTTGTGCTTCCGCTGAACTATAGTGACAACTGGCTGCACAGCAACTTCTCCAACTACGTCGGTGCGGAAAGAAGAGCCGTAGTGTTGGACAACTTCGTCGCCACGGCGCCCTTCTCTCCGGTCCAGTGGCGCCCTGAAGCACTGCCCTATGCTTCCGTAGGTGACTTCGATCGCAGCCGTTCGCCGTGTGTGCGCCTGGATGGTTATGCGTTCGAAGGCCGGCCGATGATCGATCATGTGCTCACATGGAAATTACCATCCACAGCGATGGACAGTTGCGCGCAGGATGTCCGTCGGCAATTGAGCGAGCATTTCGAAGTGCTGGCCAGATCACCGCACGGTGACGCTGTTCTCTACAGGCGCAGATAGGTCAGCGCGGACCGTCAACGATATTCGCACCATGCCCCGTGAACTCCGCGCGGTCGTTCCTGTGATCATGCTGATGGTCCTGTTGGCCATCTCGTTGGACCTGGTGAACGGCAGGTTCTGGACCAGCGACCTGCGCGTGTACGTGGGCGCGGCGGACGGGCTCGTTCACGGCACACCGATGTACGGGCTGGCCTTCGGTGAATCGACGGGCTTCTTCAAGTACGCACCGTTGATCGCGATCGCCTTCCTTCCGTCCACTCTGTTGCCGTTCAAGGTCGTTGGTGTCGCGCACCTGTTGGTGGAAGGCCTTGCACTCGCGTGGACCGTGCAACGCTTGGAGCGCCTGCTCATGCGACATGTCTTCGGCATCCATGTGACCCCGATCGCCGGAAGGGCCTGGCTCCTGTTGCTGCTCACGGCCGTGCTGCTTGCGCGCGAATTGCATCTGGGCAACATCAATCTGTTGCTTCTCGCGGTCGCCGTAGCCGCCACGGACCGCACGCTCGAAAAGGACCACATCAGTGCAGGCGTATTCTTCGGACTCTTATGGCTCACCAAACCGTATCTGGCGTTCATGGCCGTGCCGCTCATTGCTCAACAACAATGGCGCATCATGGGCATCGCAGGTATGAGCATGCTTGCTGGTCTTCTTCTGCCCTTGCTCGTGCTTGGTCCTGGGAACGGCTTCAGGGCTCATCAGGAATGGTTCACGGCCATGCAGGCACATGGTTCGTACCTGCATAGTCCGGACACGTTTTCCTCCATGATCGAGCGCATCCTCGGATGGTCTCCCCCGCATCCTGGTTTGTCCGTGGCGATCATCTGCACGGTAGCGGTCGGTCTGTTCGCCTTCCTCCGCACACGTGCGGTCGTTCGGAACGTTCCCTTCCCTGTTGAGGTCAACACCGCCTTGGGCCTCTTCACCGCATTGGCTGTGGTACCGAACCTGGTGATCACGGATGAGGAACATTTCCTGTTCAGCACCCCGCTCATCGCCATCTCCCTCGCCGGGCTGTTCAAGCGCAGGTCGCCGCTCCAGTTGATCCTGTTCTGTATCGCGATGCTGCTTTATGCAACACGCAGTTCGGATCTTCTGGGATCGGTCCTTCAGGAAAGAACCGCGTCCCTCGGCGTGCTGGGAACAGGTAATCTCCTTCTGATCCTCTCTGCATGGCTGACCACTGTCCACGGAGCGAAGAGGAATGACCCATTACCTGCTGGCTGAGAGGAGATTGGATACGTGGGGCGTGATTTTGTTCATGTTTTAACTTTATTTTGATGAACAAGTTGGTTTCGCGTCTAGATTTGTCGCAGAATAAGCGAACAAAATGTCCGTCTTCGAATTCGACCGCCTGTTGCTCGACCTGCGTCGGCCGCTCTACTGGTTCGCGCTCAGCCTGACCAAGGACCGCGATGCTGCCCAGGATCTGCTTCAGGACAGCATGCTTCGGGCGCTCACTTTCCGCGACAAGTTCCAGGACGGAACCAACTTCAAGGCCTGGCTCTTCACGATCATGAAGAACACCTTCATCAATGGTCATCGTCACGGCAAGCGCACCCGTGCCGTCATGGACAGGATGGTGGACCGTCAGTTGGAGGTGAGAACGCACCGTGCTTCGTCCAATGCCGAGGGAAGTTTGCTTCAACGCGAGATACAGACCGGCCTTGACCGGTTGTCACCCACCTTCCGCGAACCGTTCATGCGCCATCAAGCGGGCTTCAAGTACGAGGAGATCGCACAGGAAATGTCGATACCGCTGGGCACCGTGAAAAGCAGGATCCACGAAGCGCGTAGCCGTCTCATGCGCATGTTGGAACAGCAATGAGCGAACGGACCGCCATCGTTATCGGTTCGGGATTCTCCGGATTGGCAGCGGCCACCAGCTTGGCGCACAAGGGCTATGCGGTCACCTTGTTGGAGAAGAACGATCAGGTCGGTGGGCGTGCGCGCCATTGGCAGAAGGACGGTTTCACCTTCGACATGGGGCCCAGCTTCTATTGGATGCCGGAGGTCTTCACGCGCTATTTCGAGCGCTTCGGGAAGAAGGTGAGCGATCTGTACGACCTGGTCCGATTGGACCCGAGCTACAGCATCGTCTTCGGGCCGAACGAGGTGTGGTCGCTGCCGGCCGGCTTGGGATCCGTGAAACGACTGTTCGAAGAACACGAGCCGGGTGCAGCACGAGCCCTCGACCGTTTCATGACGGAGGCGAAGTTGAAGTACGACCTCGGCATGGGCGAACTGGTATACAAACCCTCGCTCTCCTGGTCGGAGTACATGAAGCCCGAACTGCTGAGCGGCCTCATGCGCACACATGTGCTCACCTCCCTTCGTTCGCATGTGCGCAAGCTGTTCAAGAACGACCGCATCCGGCAGGTGCTCGAATTCCCGGTGCTCTTCCTGGGCGCAGCCCCTCAGAACACACCTGCTCTGTACAGCCTGATGAACTATGCGGACATCGCGCTCGGAACCTGGTATCCCATGGGCGGCATGGCGAGTGTGGTGAAGGCGATGGCGGATGTGGCCCGTGCGCAGGGCGTGAACATCCTGCTTGGCGAAGAAGTGCGACACGTGATGGTGAACAACGGCCGTGCAGGGGGCGTACGCACCGCGAGCGCCGTCTTCAAGGCAGATGTGGTGGTGGCTGCTGCGGATTATCACCACGTGGAATCGACCTTGCTCGAAGTACGTGAGCGCACCTATTCGCCAGGTTACTGGAAGAAGCGCACCATGGCACCGAGTGCGCTCATGTTCTTCATCGGCCTCGATCGTCAGACCCCTTCCCTTACCCACCACACCCTCTTCTTCGACGAATCCTTGGACGACCACAGCGATGACATTTACAGCCGTCCCGCTTGGCCGAAAGCGCCCCTGTTCTATGTGAGTTGTGCGAGCCGTACCGATAGCACGGTGGCACCCGCAGGCTGCGAGAACATCGTCGTGCTCATCCCCATCGCCTGCGGACTGAAGGACGAGGAAGCGACACGTCAGCGCTACTATGAGCTGGTCATGGACCGCTTGGCACAACGCATCGGTTTCGACCCGCGGCCTCATGTGGTGGTTAAGCGGAGCTATAGCCTGAACGACCTCGAAGCGGATTATCATTCCTTCCGAGGGAACGCCTACGGCCTGGCCAACACCCTCGGCCAGACCGGGCCCTTGCGACCACGTGTGAAAAGCCGCAAGGTCGATGGGCTCTACTTCGCCGGACAACTGACCGTGCCAGGCCCCGGCGTACCACCGGCATTGATCAGCGGCCAATTAGTGGCCGATCTCATCATCAACGAACATCGAAGCCGATGAACACCATCGCTCTTTATGACAAGGTCTGTGCGTTGGCCAGCAAGCAGGTCACGACACGCTACAGCACCTCCTTCTCTTTGGGGGTGCGTTCATTGGATCGGCGTTTCCGGGATCACATCCATGCCATCTATGGGTTCGTTCGCGCGGCGGATGAGATCGTGGACACTTTCCACGGGCACGACCAACGGACGCTGCTCGCGCGTTTCCGTTCCGATACTGAACAAGCCATCAAGGAAGGCATCAGTTTGAACCCGTTGTTGCACAGCTTCCAACGCACCGTCAGAACCTTCCGGATCGAAGAGGAGCTGTGGAGGACGTTCCTTGACAGCATGGAGATGGACCTGGAGGCCACGACGCACGACCGCGCGAGCTATGATCGTTACATACTGGGCAGTGCGGAAGTGGTCGGCTTGATGTGCCTGCGCGTTTTCGTGGAAGGCGATGAGAAGAGATATCAAGAGCTCAAACCAATGGCGATGCGGCTGGGCGCGGCGTTCCAGAAGGTGAACTTCCTCCGCGACCTGAAGGACGATCACTCTTCCCTGGGCCGTACCTACTTCCCTTGTCTTGACGTGTCACGCATGAACAACGCTGACAAGCGTGCGATCGAAAAGGAGATCGCTCACGATCTTGAAGCGGCGTTGCAAGGGATCAAGCGCCTTCCATCAGGAGCGCGCTTCGGCGTGTATCTGGCTTACGTGTACTACTCGACTCTTCTGAAGAAGATCCGCGCGCTGCCCATGGAGTTCATTCTCCGTCAACGCATACGCGTGAAGAACCGCAGCAAGATGTTGCTGCTCACCACCTGTTACCTGCGCCATAGTCTCGGTATGCTATGAGCACCATTCACGGCTCGGTCATCCTGGTCAATGAGCAGGACGAAGTGCAAGGCACCATGGAGAAACTGCGCGCCCACCGCGAAGGAGCGCTCCATCGTGCTTTCAGCGTGTTCCTCTTCAATGGAAGCGGCGAACTTCTGCTGCATCAACGGGCGAGCACCAAGTACCACAGCCCCGGTGCCTGGACGAACACGTGTTGCAGCCATCCGATGCCGGGCGAAGCCACCATCGATGCCGCACATCGTCGGTTGCGGGAAGAACTGGGAATGGACTGCGCACTCGAGCATGCCTTCACCTTCGTTTATCGGGCGGATGTAGGCAACGACCTCATAGAGCACGAACTCGACCACGTTTTCGTCGGCCGCTACGACGGTCCGCTGCATCCGGATCCTGATGAGATCGCCGCTGTGCGTTGGATCACTGCAGAAGAACTCGGCTACGCCTTGGAGAACGAACCAGAGCTCTTCACGCCGTGGTTGGCCATCTGCTGGCATCGCGTGCTGGTGCATTCGCGCAAAGCCGCGCTCACCGCATGACGGACCGTGTACCCATGACCGTGCATTGGTTCCGCCGGGATCTCCGGTTGGATGACAACCACGGTCTTTTCCGGGCGCTCATTGAACATGGCAACGTTCTGCCGCTCTTCATCTTCGACAGCAACATCCTTGAGCGACTGGAAGACCGCGACGACAAGCGCGTCAACCTGATCCATCAACGGCTCGTCGAGTTGAAGATCGCTCTGGAGGAACGCGGTAGCTCACTTCATGTCGAGCATGGCGAGCCCTTGGAGGTATGGCAGCGCCTGGTGGAGCGTTACAACGTCAAAGCCGTAACGACCAACCATGATCACGAACCGTATGCTCAAGAACGCGATGCCCGCGTAGCGCGATTCCTGGCCTCCAAAGGGATCGCGTTCAGGTCCTTCAAGGACATCAGCATTTTCGAGCGTGGGGAGATCCTGAAAGATGACGGCCTTCCCTACACGGTGTTCACGCCCTACAGTCGCAAGTGGCTCGCACGCTTTGAACCGGACATGGCCGATCGCTATGACAGCGCCCAGGCACTGGTGCGGTTGTATCCTACGCCACCGCTCACCCTACCGAGCATCGAAGCCATCGGCTTCCAGAGCACGGGCGCGCTTTCCCTTCCGGTGCGCATGGATGCAGGGCTGCTCCGCGATTATGAGAAACTCCGGGATATTCCTTCCGCCGAAGGGAACAGTCATGCGAGCGTTGCCTTGCGCTTCGGACTGGTCAGCGTGCGGCAACTGGTCACGCAAGCGCGGAAACACTCGGCCACCTACTTGAACGAGCTGATCTGGCGGGAGTTCTTCATGCAGATCCTGTGGCACTTCCCGCAGTACGGGAAGGCGTTCAAACCGGCGTACGACAACATCGTCTGGTCGAACGATCATCACCTGTTCGACGCGTGGCGGGAAGGACGGACCGGCTATCCGTTGGTCGATGCTGGCATGCGGGAGCTTTCGGCAACAGGCCTGATGCACAATCGCGTGCGCATGGTGGTAGCCAGTTTCCTGGTGAAGCACCTGCTCATCGACTGGCGGTGGGGTGAGGCATGGTTCGCCAGGAAGCTCATGGACTTCGAGCTGAGCAGCAACAACGGGAACTGGCAGTGGGCCGCGGGTTGCGGCTGTGATGCAGCTCCCTATTTCCGCGTCTTCAATCCAGCCAAACAGCAGGAGAAGTTCGACCCGCTGTTAACGTATGTAAAGCAGTGGGTGCCGGAGTTGACGGCCCCGAACTATGCGCGTCCTATCGTCGTTCATGAGAAAGCGAGGGACAGGGCGATCGCCGCTTACAAGGAGGCTTTGCGCGAACGCCCTGTGAAAGCGCAGAAGTCCAACGAACTGTTCAACTGACATGGCACGCAAGAAGAAACTCATCCTCACACAACCCGTGAAGGACGGATTGAAAGGCATCAAAGTGCGCCTCGATGCGAAGACGATCATCACATTGGGAAGCATGAAGATGTTCGAGTTCTGGAAGCAACGTTACCCGAACGCGCAAGTGATCGGCTGATGACGCACGAGTTGCGACGTGAGCAGTGGCTGCCCGTTCCGGTGGAAACGGCATGGGAGTTCATGAGTTCACCTCGCAATCTGGAGCGTATCACCCCACGCGAGATGGCCTTCAGTATCCGCGAGTTGGACGATGAACAGGCTATCCGGCCAGGTCAGCGGATCACCTACACGGTGAAGCCAGTGCTGGGAATACCCTTGCGTTGGGTCACACGCATTCCGTTGGTGGAGGCTCCCCACCGATTCGTGGACGAACAGGAGAAAGGACCATACGCCTATTGGCGGCACGAGCACATTCTGAAGCCGCAAGGCCTAGGCACGTTGATGGAGGATATCGTGACCTACCGGCTGCCCTTGGGCCCACTGGGATCGATAGCGCACCGGATCTTCGTCAAGCGCCGATTGGAGAGCATCTTCGCCTATCGGAAACTCGCCTTGGAGCGCATCTTTCCTGAACATATCAGCATGAGCAACTGACCATGTCCGTTCTGCACATCATACTGATCATCGTGGGAACCTTCCTGTTGATGGAGTTCGTGGCGTGGGCAACGCACAAGTATGTGATGCACGGCTTCCTGTGGAGCCTGCACAAGGATCACCACAAGAAGGACCACTATGGCTTCCTGGAACGCAACGATTCCTTCTTCCTGATCTTCGCCGTTCCGAGCATGGTGCTGTTCTTCATCGGTGCACGAGCAGGCCTGCATACGCCATGGTTGTGGATCGGGCTCGGTATCCTCGTTTACGGGATCGCCTATTTCCTGGTGCACGAGGTGTTCATTCACCAGCGCATCCAGTGGCTGCGGAACTCCCGATCGGCTTACTTCCTTGGTCTGCGCCGCGCGCACAAGATCCACCATAAGCGCATTGAGAAAGAGGACGGTGAATGTTTCGGGATGCTCTGGGTGCCGATGAAGTACTTCAAGGAGGCTCGGCGACAGAGCGAGCGGAAACCCGCTTCGGAATGAGCACCTACGCCTGGATCGACCTGGGCGCGGTCTTCTTCCCCTTCCTCTTCAGTTTCCATCCAAGACTACGTTTCTACCGGGAGTGGAAAGCGCTGTTCATCGGTATCACGTGCATGATGGGGCTCTTCATTCCTTGGGATTCCCTCTTCACCCGCGCCGGTATCTGGGGCTTCACAGCGGAGCACGTCGCCAGTGCGCGCGTGTTCGAACTTCCGGTGGAAGAATGGCTCTTCTTCATCTGCGTGCCATATGCCTGTCTCTTCACGTACCACTGCTCCCGGGTGTGGTGGCCGAATGATGCACACAAGACCTGGGTGAGGTGGCTCAGCGTCCTCCTGTTGACACTGCTGCTGTCAACCTCCGCGATCCATTGGGAGAAGGCGTACACCTGCACGGCATGGACCCTGTGCGCATTGTGGATCACTTTCACGGCGTTCGTTCAACGCCCCGATTGGCTCGCTCGGTTTTACCTGAGCTATGCGGTGCTGCTTCTCCCCTTCCTCATCATCAACGGGCTACTTACGGGCAGTGGGTTGGAACGGCCTGTCGTGTGGTACAACGACTCGGAGAACCTGGGCATCCGACTGCTCACGATCCCTATCGAGGATGTGTTCTACGGCATGCTCATGGTAGGGCTCACCACAAGTTTCTATGAGGCTTTCCGCCGCAGGCGGAAGACACGTTTCACTCCTTGACCACAATGGTCCGAGCGGTCCTTCCTTCACCGCTCAACTGCAGGACATAGGAACCGTTCGGCTGTCCCGATAGATCCAAACGACCATTGGTGCCGCTTCCCATACGCATGCGCATTACCGTACGCCCTTGCAGATCAGCCACCAGTACGTCCTCTATGGGGAACTCACTGGCGTAAGCGACCGGGCCGTTCGTTGGCGAAGGTGAGACCGCGATCGCGTTCTGCGCGACCCCTTCGTTCATTCCGGTGGACGGGTCGACCACGATGAACTGCAGCATCATCATGTTGTCCTCATGAAGAAGATTATGGCAATGGTACATGAACGGCCAACCGTTGGTGTACTCATCGAACTTCACGAGCAAGCGAACGGTCTGCGCCATGTCAACGAGCACCATGTCCTTCAGTCCTTGTTCCCATGGCTGGGGCGGTTGGAAGTCACGGTCGAGTACACGGAAGCTCACACCGTGCATGTGGAAGGGATGCGCGATGTCCGAAGCGTTGAGCACGGTCCACATCTCGGTGGCGCCATGCAGCACGGTATCATTGATCACGTTCATATCGAACATGAGCGAATTGATGTAGAACATGCCCATGCCCACCATTCCATTACCGGAGAAGGTCTTCTGGCGGTTCCGGCTCACATCAGCCTGTTGAGGCAGAGGGATGTTCACCAGCGTGCTCGGGATGGACGTCACCGGGTTCGCCGTCGGAGGTGTGACGCGGATGCGCAGCACCGGGAAATCGATGCCGCTCAACGCGCTGCTTTCCCAAAGCACATATGAACTGCCTGGCATGGACGAGGAGAGTTCGGTCGCATGGCTCATCAGCATCAGGCTGTCGCCCTGCATTCCGGTCAGGTCCAGCAGGATCTCGGCCCGCTCACCGTTGCTCAAGCGAACACGATCCACCGAAGCAGGAAGAGACAACAGACCTCCATCACTTGCGATGATCGAGAACGGATGATCGTCTTCGAAGCCCAATTGCAGGATACGTGCGTTGCATCCGTTCAACAAGCGAAGACGGACGACCTGCGCGGGCAACTCCACATAGGGACGCGGCGTACCGTTCACCAGAACGGAATCCCCGAAGGGACCGAACACGAAGGAGCCATTGGCCTGGAAACGCCGATCCTGGATGACCACAGGAATATCGTCCACACCATACGTGCGGGGAAGTTCCAAAGCGGCTTCCTCGGGATCCTGCACGATGATCATTCCAGCGAGACCCATGTTCACCTGCTCGGCGGTGAGCTCATGCGGATGCGGATGGTACCAGTACGTGGCGGCGTGGTTCTTCACCTTGTACTTGACGTTCCAATCCTCACCGGGCATCACCATGCGCGGAGGACCACCATCCATTTCACCCGGAACATGCATCCCGTGCCAGTGCATGCTGGTGTGCTGGGCAAGGTCATTGTCCAGCACGATGTGCGCGGTATCGCCCTGGTGCAGGAGCAACGTAGGACCAAGGAAGTCGCCGTTGACACCGTATGTGGGCGTGTTGACCCCGGGATAGAACTGGTGCACATGCTCGTCCACCGTCAAATGGAAGGTGTCCTCGTCGAGCAGCGGTGGGATCGCTAGCGGGTTGTTGTTCTGTGCGATCAACGCGAGCGGCATCGCGCAGGCGACCGCTTGGAGCATCCAGGTTCTCATGGTTCGTTCAGCAGGTAGGAAGGACAGCATGACGTGAACACGGGCGACCAGCGACGCCTGACCACCCGTGCGAAGAAAAGGCCTTGCGGAGGTTCACATACGCGCCTCCAACCAGCGGAAGAGCTCTTTTTTGAGATCCTTGTAAAGCCGCTCGAAGGTTTCCATCCGCTCGCGCAGCTCGGTGTGATCATTGAAAAGACGATGATCCACGGCCACGGGGCGCTCCTTGATCTCGCGCTCCAACATGTTCTCATGCTGCTTCACATCGTGCCGCATTTCATCGATCACCTCGCGCTCACGGATGTACTGGTTCTGGAAATGCTCCAGCTCCGCGAGCACTTCGGAATGCGTGTTCCGGCTGGCGACATCCTCCAACCGTTTCTCCAGAATGGTGATCTCCTCCCGGTAGAAGGTGAGGGCGTTCAACCAGAGCATGTGCTCGGTGTGGAGATCGGCGAGGTGCACCTTTTTCGTGGCTGTGGTCATGGTCGTTGGTTTCTGACGATAAGGTTACGCCGAGAGCGCTTGAACCAGAACTGACCATGATCAGTTCGCGCCGTGAACGGTCAGTGGTGGGATCCGCTTTCGGGTCACTTCTGTCACGGAAGCTGCGCTGGCTACTTTCGCGGCCATCGCCGATGGAAGAGAAGCTGGCACGCATAGGCAGTTGGGTGGAACACCTGGTGAAGGCGCGCAGCCGGCACGGGGTCCATTCACCGTTCGTGTATGCCTTGGTGAACGACGTGCTGCGTGTGGACGAGACACGTCCGGATTTCGATGCCATCGAGCACCTGCGGGAAGACCTGCTCGCCAGCGATCAGGTGATACGGGTGAACGACCTGGGAGCAGGAAGCCGCGTGCTGGACATGCCCATCCGCGAAGTGAGCGCCATTGCACGCACGGCTCTGAAGCCCGCTCGCCAGGCACGACTGCTCGCCCAATTGACGCGGTATTTCCACCCGACCACGGTGCTGGAGCTGGGCACTTCCTTCGGCCTGACCACGCTTTACCTGGCCCGCAGTGTCGAGGATGTTTCCGTCGTCACCATTGAAGGATGCCCACAGACCTTTCGCATCGCGCAGCATCATTTCGAGCGTTTGCGCCAGCGGAACATCCAGCAGGTGCTGGGGAGCTTCCGCACGCAACTTCCGGAGGTGCTGCGGAAACTGGAACGCCTTGACCTCGCCTTCATTGACGGGCACCATGCGAAGGAACCCACACTGGAGTATTTCGAGCAGTGCGCGGCGAAGGCGCACAATGACACCGTGATCATCGTGGATGACATCCACTGGAGCCGGGGCATGGAGTCGGCTTGGGAGGCGATCAAACGGGATGAGCGCGCCACCGTCACCATCGACCTGTACGATCTGGGTCTGGTCTTCTTCCGCCGCGAACAGGCCAAGCAGCATTTCAGATTGCGGTATTGAAGCCTCATGAAGATCTACACACGCACCGGCGATAAGGGGCAGACAGGGCTTCTGGGAGGTACGCGCGTGAGCAAGAGCGATGTGCGCATCCACGCCTACGGCACCATCGATGAGCTGAACAGCCACCTCGGCATGCTGCGAGACCTGCATCCGCCATGCGCTGATGTCGTGATCAGTGTTCAGGACAAGTTGTTCAGCATCGGCTCTCGGCTGGCCTCCTCCTCGGAAGAGGAAGCGGCGCGGTTCAAAGTGCCACTGATCACGGAAGAGGATGTGGCCCACTTGGAAGAACTCATGGACAGGATGGATGCCAGCCTGCCGCCGATGCGGAACTTCATCCTGCCTGGCGGTCACCCTGCGGTTTCACAGGCCCACATCTGCCGCACGGTTTGCCGCCGTGCTGAACGGTTGATCGTTCCGCTGGTGGCCGAGGGCGCTGCACCTGACGTGATCGTTCGCTACCTGAACCGTTTGAGCGATCTCCTCTTCGTGCTCGCCCGGAACATCGGAAAGGAGCTCGGTGTGGCCGAGACGCCTTGGGTCCCTCGCGCCTGATAGCTCGCAAAGCCTTGTGTATCTAGGAGAAAGACCGATACAACACCGGTTGAAAAATCGTCCTTGACCGGATCGATGCCCGTCTATATTTGCGGCCTTGTAAAAAAAGCCCTCGGCACGTACCATGTACTGGACGCTCGAACTGGCCTCGTATCTCGAGGACGCACCATGGCCCGCCACGAAGGACGAGCTGATCGACTTCGCCATGCGCACAGGAGCACCGCTCGAAGTGGTGGAGAACCTGCAAGCGATCGAGGACGATGAGGAGATCTTCGAGAGCATCGAGGAGATCTGGCCGGATTACCCGAGCAAAGAGGACTTCTTCTTCAACGAGGACGAGTACTGAACCAGCACCTCACTACTTCGGAAGCCCCGCCCACAGCGGGGTTTTCTCTTTTCGCCTGACAGCATGACCGGACGGTCGCCATGGCGCGGTCCGTGCGTGGCACGCCCGGCTACCTTTGGCGGCCTTTTCAACGACCCCCATGTTCGGATCGATCATCAAGAAAGTCTTCGGCGACAAAGCACAGCGCGACCTGAAAGAGGTGCAACCGCTGGTGGAGAGCGTCAAAGCGGAATACAGCAAGCTTCAACAGCTCAGCCACGACGACCTCCGCGCCCGCTCAGCGGCGCTCAAGGAACGCATCGCTTCAACGGTGCGGACAGAGCAGGATCGCGTGAACGCGCTGCGTGCGGAGATCGACGCGGACCCGGGGATGGACATCCACGCGCGGGAAGAACGCTACCAGGAGATCGACAAGCTGGAGGAGAAGATCGTGCAGGACATCGAGAAAGTCCTCATGGACATCCTGCCGGAAGCCTTCGCCATCGTGAAGGAGACCGCACGTCGCTTGAAGGAGAACCAACAACTGCGTGTGCGCGCCACGGACTTCGATCGCGAACTGGCCTCCAGGAAGGACAGTGTGCGCATAGAAGGGGACCAGGCCGTCTGGGACAACAACTGGAAAGCCGCAGGCAACACCGTGACGTGGGACATGGTGCACTACGACGTGCAGCTCGTTGGCGGCATCGCTCTGCACAAGGGCAGGATCGCCGAGATGGGCACAGGCGAAGGAAAAACGCTGGTGGCTACGCTGCCTGTTTTCCTGAACGCACTGACCGGTCGGGGTGTGCACGTGGTAACGGTGAACGATTACCTGAGCAAGCGCGACAGCGAGTGGATGGGACCGCTCTATGAGTTCCATGGCCTGCGGGTGGATTGCATCGATAAACACGAGCCGAACAGCGCCGCACGCCGCGCCGCTTACATGGCCGACATCACCTTCGGCACCAACAATGAGTACGGCTTCGACTACCTGCGCGACAACATGGCGCATGCGCCGAACGCGCTGGTGCAACGCAAGCATCACTTCGCCATCGTTGATGAGGTGGACAGCGTGCTGATCGACGACGCGCGGACACCATTGATCATCAGCGGTCCCACACCGAAAGGAGAGATCCACCAGTTCGATGAGTACAAGCCGCGTGTGGAGCGCTTGTACAATGCGCAACGCCAGCTCGTAACGAAACTGATCGCTGAAGCCAAGGAAGCCCTGAAAGGCCTCGACTCGGGCGGCGTTAGCAAAGAGAACCTGGAGAAGGGTGGCATGGCCATTCTGCGCGCGCATCGTGGCCTTCCGAAGAACAACGCCTTGATCAAGTTCCTGAGCGAGCCGGGTGTGAAGGCATTGCTGCAGAAAACGGAGAACTACTACCTCCAGGACCAGCAGAAGGAGATGCCGAAGGTTGATGCCGAACTCTTCTTCGTCATCGATGAGAAGCACAACAGCATCGAGCTGGTAGAGAAAGGCCACGACCTGATCAGCGGTGATACCAGCGACCCGAACTTCTTCATCCTGACGGATGTCGGTGGAGCCATCGCAGAGATCGAGAAAGGCGATGCCAGCATCGAAGAGAAGGCCCGTCGCAAGGATGATGTGCTGCGCGACTTCGGCATCAAGAGCGAACGGGTGCACACCGTTACGCAACTGATACGTGCCTACGCCCTGTACGAGAAGGACGTGGAGTACGTCGTGCTCGACGGCAAGGTGAAGATCGTTGACGAGCAGACGGGTCGTATCCTGGAAGGCCGGCGCTACAGTGATGGGCTGCATCAGGCGATCGAGAGCAAGGAGAACGTGAAGGTGGAAGCCGCCACGCAGACCTACGCCACGATCACACTGCAGAACTACTTCCGCATGTACCACAAGCTCGCGGGCATGACCGGCACGGCGGAAACGGAGGCACAGGAGTTCTGGGACATCTACAAGCTGGACGTGATGGTGATCCCCACCAACCGACCGGTGATCCGCAAGGACAACGAGGACATGGTCTTCAAGACGCGCCGGGAGAAGTACAGCGCGGTGATCGACGAAGTGGCGAAATTGAAGGAGGCCGGAAGACCGGTGCTGGTGGGTACGACCAGTGTGGAGGTGAGCGAGCTGATGAGCAGGATGCTCCACGGAAAGAACATCGCGCACAACGTGTTGAACGCTAAGCAGCACGCGCGCGAAGCGGACATCGTGGCCTCGGCTGGCCTGCCGGGCACGGTCACCATCGCTACGAACATGGCCGGCCGTGGTACGGACATCAAGCTCGGCGCCGGAGTGAAGGACGCTGGCGGCTTGGCGATCATCGGTACGGAGAAGCACGAGAGCCGCCGCGTCGATCGCCAGCTGCGTGGTCGATCCGGCCGTCAGGGCGATCCCGGCTCTTCACAGTTCTACATCTCGTTGGAGGACGATCTGATGCGGCTCTTCGGCAGTGAGCGCATCAGCAAACTGATGGATACGCTCGGCCTGAAGGAAGGTGAAGTGATCCAGCATCCGATGGTGACGCGCAGCATCGAACGCGCGCAGAAGAAGGTCGAAGAGAACAACTTCGGGATACGCAAGCGCTTGCTCGAGTATGATGACGTGATGAACAAGCAGCGTCAGGTCATCTACAAGCGCCGTCACAATGCCTTGTTCGGCGAACGCCTGAAGCTCGACGTGCTGAACATGTTCCACGATGTGGCAACGGACCTCGTTGAACAATACCACACGGAGAACGACTACGAGGGCTTCGTGATCGACCTGCGCCGCAAGCTGCAGGTGGACAGCCCGTTCGAGGAGAAGGAATTCCGGGACGGCAAGGCACCCGAACTCGCCGAGCGTCTTTTCCAACAGGCCATGGCGGCATATCAGCGCCGAAGCAGCGCTACCGCAGCCAAAGCACTGCCTGTGATCAGCGATGTGTTCCTGAACCAGGGCGCACAGTACGAGAATATCGTGGTGCCCATCACGGATGGAACCCGCACCATGCAGGTGGTCGCGAACCTTCAGCGCAGTTACAAGAGCGAATGCCGTGAGCTCATTGACAGTGTGGAACGGCATGTCACGCTCGCGGTGATCGACAACGAGTGGAAGGAGCACCTGCGTGAAATGGATGACCTGCGGCGCAACGTTCAGAACGCGAGCATCGAGCAGAAGGATCCATTGCTCATCTACAAGCTCGAGTCCTTCAAGCTGTTCGACGCCATGATCGCCCGTGTGAACGCGGAGGTGGTCGGCTTCCTTGTGCGTGCCGGTCTACCCAGCGCAGAACCCAACGTGCAACAAGCCCAAGCACCTCGTGCGCCGCAACAGCAGCGCCTGCAGACCAGTAGGACCGAAACACCGCAGTTCGCAGGGCCTTCCCGTTCTTCGGCGCCGGCAGCGCAGCGGGGGCCAGCACCTGCACAAGGTCAACCTCTGCGCCAGCAGATGCCGCCGCCTGGTGCGCCCCGTCAACCGATAGCACCCGTGCGTGTGGAGAAGAAAGTGGGCCGGAACGACCCTTGTCCTTGCGGAAGCGGCAAGAAGTTCAAGCAGTGCCACGGCAAGGACGCATGATGCGCTGATACAAGCGCACACCATGGAACACGAGCGCCAGCCTTACGGGGCTGGCGTCCATGCTATGTGTATGGAACGTGGTTCTATGGAAGAGGCACGCGCATCTGAACGCGCACGGGAATACCATCCTTCTCACCTGCGGAAAAAGCCGGGGCTTTTTCCAACGCTTGGACCAACTGGTCCGCTAATTCGGGCTGCGCACCGGTCACTTTGATCTCTGAAAGGTCACCGTTCTTTTCAACGACGAAGCTGGCCATCGCCCCCTTGATGCCCACTCCGTTCGATCGCAGATAAGAGACCATGGCGCGCTCACCTCCTGGATATTGCGGCATGGTGGGAGCCACAGTGTAGATGATGTTCGCCAAAGGTTCGGGGTTGTAGACCTTCTCCGCGAGCTGCTGTCCCCACGTATCGAAGCGCTGCCATACGCCGCTCTTGTTGCCCTGGGCATAGTCACCTTCGCTTTCAACGCGACCATCAGGATAGTAGAACCTGAAATGGCCGTGCGCCACTTTCAGCTCGGGATCGAGGTAATGGCCTTCGGCCTTGAGCACACCCTGCATGGTATAGATGCGCGCTGCATAGACGTCGCCCTCCAGCCCCGTTGGTTCCTTGTAGAAGCTTGCCTTGCCCTTCGTGGTCTGCTCCATCACATTGTTCAGATAGATGCGAGTGGAACGCTTGTCCCCGGGCACGGAGAGGCTGGTCCAGATCGCTGTGAGGAGTATAATGGCTTGCATGGAACCGAGAGATCGGTCCACTCCTACGGCACGCCTTCAACGAGAGTTACAGTGCGCTCAACCGGCCCACCCTTCCCGGTCCAAACTGCGGTACTGGATGGCCTCGGCCAAATGCTCGGTGCGTATGTCAGGCGAACCACCCAGGTCGGCGATGGTGCGTGCGACCTTCAGGATGCGATCGTAGGCGCGCGCACTGAGGCCCAAGCGCTCCATGGCCTTCTCGAGCAAGGCCTGCCCAGCCGCATCGATACGGCAGATCTCTCGCAACTGCTGCGAGGTCATCTGCGCATTGCAGTGCTGCTTCTTCCCGGTGAAGCGCGCCTCCTGAACCTTGCGCGCGACCATCACCCGTTCGCGAACAGCCGCGCTCTTCTCGCTCATTCGTTCGCTGCTCAGTTCGCTGAAGGCAACGGGTGTCACTTCGATGTGGATGTCGATGCGGTCGAGCAGCGGTCCGCTGATACGGTTCAGGTATTTCTGGACCACGCCGGGGGCGCACACGCACTCCTTCTCCGGATGATTGTAGTAGCCGCACGGGCAAGGGTTCATCGCAGCGACCAGCATGAAGCTCGCCGGATATTCCACAGTGAACTTCGCCCGGCTGATCGTGACAACACGGTCCTCCAACGGTTGGCGCATCACCTCCAGCACCGTGCGCTTGAACTCCGGCAACTCGTCCAGGAACAGCACACCGTTGTGGGCCAGACTGATCTCCCCCGGTTGTGGGAACGAACCGCCACCTACCAATGCGATATCACTGATCGTATGATGCGGCGAACGGAACGGTCGCACACTGAGCAATGAGTCCTCCTTGCGCAGCCGGCCGGCCACGCTGTGGATCTTGGTCGTCTCAAGGGCCTCATCGATGTTCAACGGAGGAAGGATCGTTGGAAGCCGCTTGGCGATCATCGTCTTACCAGCACCCGGAGGCCCGATGAGAATGATGTTGTGTCCGCCTGCGGCAGCGATCTCGAACGCCCGCTTGATGTTCTCCTGCCCCTTCACATCGCTCAGGTCCACCGGATAGGTCCGGCTGCTCTGATCGAATTCCGCGTGGATATCAACGAAGGTGGGTTCGATCACCTCATCCCCTTCCAGGAAGCGGACGACCTGAGAGAGATGATCTACACCATAAACGTTCAGGCCGTGCACGATCGCGGCCTCGCGGGCATTGGCGCTGGGAACGATCACGCCCTTGAAGCCCTGCTTCTTCGCTTCCAGCGCGATGGGCAACGCGCCTTTGATAGGACGCACCTCGCCGTCCAGCGAAAGTTCGCCCATCATCACGAGCTCGCTGAAGCGCTCATGTTCCAACTGCCCACTGGCGGCCATCACGCCCAATGCGATCGGCAGGTCATAGGCCGTGCCTTCCTTCCTGAGGTCCGCTGGCGCAAGGTTCACGGTGATCTCGCGGCCACGCGGCATGCGATAGCCGATGTTCTTGATCGCCGCGCTCACGCGTTGATGGCTTTCCTTCACCGCGTTGTCCGGCAGGCCCACCATGAAGAACTTGAGCCCGGTACCGATATCCGTTTCCACCGTTACCACCGTGGCGTTCACGCCGAACACCGCGCAACCGTAATTCTTGACGATCATGTTCTCAGAAAGAGCGCTCGATATGATCGATGAGCGCGTGTATCACCTTGATATGGATCTCCTGCACGCGATCGGCATACCCGTTATGCGGAACGCGGATCTCGATGTCGCACAGAGCGGCGAGTTTCCCGCCATCCCTTCCGGTGAGACCGACAACGGCCACGCCGCTGGCCTTCGCCACTGCGGCAGCGCGGAGCACATTGGCGGAGTTGCCGCTCGTGCTGATGGCCAGCAACACGTCACCTTTCCGGCCGTGCGCCTGCACGAAGCGCGCGAACACCTGTTCGAAGCCGTGATCGTTGCCCACGCAGGTCAGGTGCGAAGGATCACTGATGCTCACCGCCGCGATGGGCGGTCGATCATCACGGAACCGGCCGGTCAGTTCCTCCGCGAAGTGCATGGCGTCGCACATGCTCCCGCCGTTCCCGCAACTGATGAGCTTGCCACCGCTCTTCACGCTCTTCACCATCAGATGCCCGGCGTCATGGATGGCTTCCAGCAATCGGGCATCGCCCATCACACGGTCGAGAAGGGAGGCCGCCTCACTGAAATGACTGCGGATGCGATCGATGCTCATCGCTGGCGAAGTTGCGAACAACGGCCTACTTGGCGTCCGTCTTCAGCTTCTCCATGCCCTGCAGGCCACAGGCGAGGAAGGTCTTGAACTCTTCCACCGAACTGGTACCCACCGGTGCATTGAGCAATTCGCCGTTCGGGCTCACCAGCGCGTACCACGGCTGGCTCACCTTATGGAAGGTCTCCGCTTCCAACGTCGCCCAGCGATCACCGATGGTCACGATATCCTTCGGATTACCGGCCTTGGTGGTATAACGATGCTGTTCCTCCTTCGGCAGCTTCTCGCGGTCGTCCACGTAAAGGGAAACGAGGATGTACTCCTCCTCGATCGTCTGCTCAACGCCCGGTGCGCTCCAGACGAACTGCTCCATCTTCCGGCAATTCACGCAGCCATAGCCGGTGAAGTCGATCATGATGGGCTTTCCTGTGGCCCGTGACCGCTCCATCGCCTCGCAGAGATCCAGCAAGGGCGGTGGCTTGGGGTGGATCCAACTGTAACTGGCGGGTGGTGCGAGCCCGCTCAAGAGCTTGGGCGCATCGAAGGTCTTCGCATGCTCATCGTAGCGGTAACCGAGCAGGAGATAGATGAGCGAAGCGCCGAAAACCGTGATGAAACCCCAACGGACCGCCGAACGCTTCTTCACCGGGCTATCGTGCGGGAAGCGGATGAAGCCTAGCAGATAAAGAACGATGCCTGCGGCGCAGATCACCCAGATGACCAGGAACAGCTCATAGGGCATGGTGTTCCAATGGCTCACCATATCCGCAGTGCTGTAGAACTTCAGCGCCAGGGCCACTTCGATGAAGCCCAGCACCACCTTCACACTGGTGAGCCAGCTACCGCTGCGGGGCAGGCTGTTCAACCACCCGGGGAACATGGCGAAGAGCGCGAAGGGCAGCGCGATGGCGAGACCGAAACCACCGATGCCGATGGTGAGTTGCATGGGTCCACTGTCGGGGGTGATGGCGCCCACCAACAAGGAGCCGAGGATCGGGCCTGTGCAACTGAAGGAGACCAGCGCGAGGGTGAACGCCATGAAGAAGATGCCGATCGCACCACCGAAGCGGCTCGCGTTCTGATCCATCTTGTTCACGAACGCGCTGGGCAGCGTGATCTCGAAGTAGCCGAAGAAGGAGATGGCGAACACGATGAAGATGGCGAAGAAGACAAGGTTCAGCCAGGGGTTCGTGCTGATCACGTTGAAGATCTCGGGGTCCACACTTCCAAGGATGTGGAAGGGCAGGCTGAACGAGAGGTAGATGCCTACGATGAAGGCGCCATAGAGGAAAGCGTTCATGCGGCCCTTCCGCTTGTTCTCGCTGCCCTTGGTGAAGAAACTCACCGTGAGCGGGATCATCGGGAACATGCAGGGCGTGACCAGCGCGAGCAATCCGCCTACGAAACCGAGCAGGAAGATCTTCCAGAGCGAACCACCGAGCGGTTCATCACCGGAATGCGCGCATTGCACGACCGGTGCGGCGAGATCCACCTTCGGCATCACATAGGCGCGGCAATCCTCCAGCGCTGTCGCGGATGCTTCAGCAAGCGATGAGTCCGTAAAGGAGACCGTGCCGAGCTGAACACGGTTCGCTGCGAGGTCTGCACGGAAGAAGACGCGGTCCGGCGTGCAACCCATGTCATCGCAGGTCATGTAATCTAGCACGCCCGTAAGGACCGGTGATGGAAGATCGCTCTTCACGCTGACGGTGAAGGTGACCCAACCCTTGAATTTCTTGATCACAGCATTGTCCCAGATCGGGTCGGCGTGCTCATCGATCACCTTTCCGTTCTCGGCCACTTCCGCGATCACTTCGACTCCCGGGACGGTATCGAAGGTGAACAGCGTGGGTAACGGGCCGATGATGTCCGGGTTGATGTGCTGCGAGTAGATGACGAAGCCGGGCTGCAGATCACCCTTGAACAGCAGATCGTACGAACCGGCATCCGCACGCGCCGAAGAGACGGTCCATGCGATGGGTTTCTGGACCGCGCCTTCCTGCCCTTGGGCCATCGACAGCAGCGGCAGCAGCAGAGCGAGCCATAAGAACGTGCGCATCTTCATCAGTGGGCCGCCTCTACAGGCACATTGAATTTCACTACCTGGGGAGGAAGGCACGTCTTGTCATTGCAGGACATGTACTCCACCTCCCCTTCCACGGTGAAAGCGCCCTTGCTCGTGCGTTCAACAGGGATCACGAAGACCGGTGCGCCATCATGGTAGCGCACCAGCATCTGGAAGTTCGGGTCTTCCACCTCCACCGCCTTCGGTTCCTGAACGTCACCGCTCTTGAAAGCAGGATCGGCCTTGATGCGGATGAGCGTGGGAAGCGGACCATCATCGCGCGGCAGGGTCAGCGCGTAGATGTGCCAACCGGCCTCACACTGTGCGCGCAGTTCAACGTTCACCTGGCCGTCCTTGCCGGGCACGGCAGCGAAGGACCAGGAGATCGGCCCGCCGGCGCGAGCGGCGGCGGCGACCAGCAGGAACAGCAACAGATGGACAGCCTTGCGCATCAGGGGTAGTGAACGGCGGCTAATGTAGGCGGGTGCTGGACTGTGCGCTCGCAGGGTTGCGGGATCATGGGGATCCTGCTCCGCTGCCAGCCGCGTTGGAAAAGGTGATGCGTAACACTCTTTGGCTTGCATCGGTCATCCGATACCCTTCCGCGAGACGGTGACCGACCGCCCAGATGATCACATCACCTGCTACCAGTACATAGGAAGCCTCCTTGTCCGAGGCGGGCACTTTGGCGTCGACGAGGATATCGCTGATGAGCTTGCTGCCGCCCAAGCCCATGGGCCGCATGCGATCGCCTTCGCGCCAAGGCCGCAATTCCAAGGGGAAGGAAAGACGATCGGCATCCAGCATCACCTCCCTCATGGAGGTCGGGGCCGGTGCGCCCGGCGGTTCAACGCTCCACGAGAACGGGCCTGCTTTCGTATTCACGACCTTGCTCTCCACGTCATCGGGGCCGAGGTCGATCAGGAAGGAAGGATGGACCGTTCGCACGGATCGAACGACCATTGCATCGCGATCAACGAACACCTCCTTGGTTCCTGCGATGTAGCGCACACCGGTGGAAGCGTCCTGCAATGCATCGAGGATGCGCGTGAGCACATCCGGGTGGAAGCCGAGGTGGCGCAGTAGCTTGTGCAAGAACAACCGCGGTGAGGCCGATGCCAGGACCGCGGCGCGGGCGATACGGAACTCCCCGTTGGCGAGCGTTCCGGCAGTTCCTTCCTTCAGTCCAAGCCCGTCCGTAGCTCGCTCTATTTCTCGCAACAATTCCACCGACCGCGACATGGCTCGCGATGCGCCCGGTCGAAGCTGTTCGAGCAAAGGCATCACCTCGTGCCGGATCCGGTTGCGCAGGTACTTCTTGTCCGTATTGCTGGAATCCTCGCGGAAAGGAATGCCGCGCTCCTGTGCGTACCGTGCGATGTCGTCCCGATGAACCGCCAACAACGGCCGTATGAAAATGCCTGACTTCGGAGCGATGCTTCCCCACCCGGCGACGCCGGTGCCGCGCATCAGGTTCAGCAACAAGGTTTCCACTGCGTCATCGGCGTGGTGACCGAGCGCGATGGGCATGGGCCGTTCCTGCCACACTTCACCGAAGCGAGCATACCTCAATTCACGGGCTGCCATTTGCACGGAGATCCCTTGTGCCTCGGCAACAGCACGAGGCTCCACCTGCAGGCAGCGCACCTCGATGCTGTGCTCCTTGCAATAGCGCGAAACGAAGTCGCGGTCCGCATCGCTCTCCGCGCCGCGCAATCCGTGATCGATGTGCACGACCGAACACGGGTGGCCCAGCGCACGGAGCACATGCAAGAGCACCATGCTGTCCACCCCGCCGCTCACGGCCACCCACACGGGTTCCTTGGGCGTCAGCAGCCCTTCACGGCGAACGAAGCGGCGAACGTCATCAAGCATCGGCCAGGGCCTTGAGCACACTTTGCGCTTTCAGTTCGCACTCGTCCCATTCACGCTCCGGGTCGCTCTGTGCGGTGATGGCACTACCGGTGATGAGCGAAGCCTTGCCGCTGCGCCGGTCCCACGTAATGGTGCGGATCACGACATTGAGGTCCACGGTGCCGTCCGGCAGTTCGAAACCGAGCGCCCCGCTGAACAGCCCACGCGCCATCGCTTCCGAACCGGCGATCAGCTCGATCGCCCTGCGTTTGGGCGCTCCGGTCATGCTGGCCATGGGGAAGGTGGCACGAACCACATCATGCACCTTCAGCTCACGCGGAATGGAAGCGCGAACGGTGCTGACCAGTTGATGAACGCGGCCGTGGCTTTTCACCACACAAAGCTCTTCCACCTGCACGCTTCCGCTCACGGCGATGCGCGACAGGTCGTTGCGGGCCACGTCCACGGCCATGATGTTCTCGCTCCGCTCTTTGGGGTCGGCGGCCAGGTCCTTCGCGGCCTGCTCATCGGTTCCGAGATCGGCCGAACGGGCGCGGGTTCCTTTCATGGGTTGAAGCCGCACCACCCGGCTGAAGGGATCGTCTGTGGCTGGCTCCATCCGCAGGAAGCGCTCAGGGCTGGCGCAGATGGCGAAGCGATCACCGCGACGGTACAGCGCTGCGAAAGGCGCATCGGTACGTGCTACCAATCTGCCGAACGCGGCGTACGGATCCAAGTGCGGAAGATCGGCGGTGCGTTCGGTGCAATAGTTCACCTCATAGATGTCGCCACGCTGGATGTGCCGCTGCAGCTTCCGCACCTGCGCCAGATAGTCTTCGCGAGAGGTCTGGCGGATCCAAGCGGGCAGTGGCGATGACCGTTGATCGACCTCCACCGCCATCATCCGCACGATCAGCGCACGCCCCTCCTCTTCGTGCTCGGGAGTGCAGTACAAGCGGACTTCACCCTTGACCACGTGCAGCAGGAACCGAGGCGTCCACCAGGCATGGGCTTCGAAACCATCCGCTGCCCTGCGCGGGTCCGGGACAGCATCCAAGGCATCCGGATAGTGAAAGGCGAAGTGGCCCACGCGTCCGGTCGCCGACCCCAGCTCCTCCCGGCCGCAGCCGATCACCCATTCCTTGCGGTCGCCGACGCGCCGCACCAGCAGGTCCTCGAACGCCGCGAACGCAAGCGGGGCGGGGCGTTGGAAGCCATCGGGCAGCGCGATGCGGAGCATTGTGGATAAAACGAACGCGGGCCAAGGTACCGGGCACGGGCAACCCCTGAGGGGGAGCTTCGTCAACCTATCAGACCGGACGAAGCTCTTCGCACTTTCCGCCCCATGACCAGCCCTCTCGACGCAACACCTAGCACGCAACCTGCTGGCATACAGGCGCTGGCAGGCTTACCAGCAAGAACCGCATTGTGGTCAGGGGGGGTTGGCAACGGAAAGAGCTTCAATTACATTTGACGCTGCCATGAAGAAAACCGTACTCCTTTTCCTCGCTGGATCGATCTCGGCCCTGTCCTTCGGACAAGCGGCCCAGTTGGTGTTCAACGGCAGCGTGGCCGGTGATCCCTACATCGTCTTCAACACGGCGGGTACGGTTACGCCCACCTACCTGGTGATCGACAATCCGGCGGCGAACGCGATCACGCAACTTCCGCTCGTTCCCGGCAACTCCGGCAACATCAAGAGCGAGCACGAGAACAACCGCATCCGCTGGACGAACTACAACACTACGAACACGTACGTGGTGCCGTTCACCACGGCGAGCAACGTGAAGATGCCGCTGTCCGTGACAAAGACATCCGCAGGAATTGGCGCGGCCGGCAACGACTCGCTTTCCTTCGTATTCTCTACTTACAGCTACCGCGTGATCTCACCTCCACCTGGGAGCGAGTGGCAGAACGTGAACTATATGCCTACCGGTGTCACCCACATGAACGACTTCGGTGTGGGTTCGATCGATAACTCGCAGAACGCGATCGATCGGTTCTGGATCATTGACCCGCAACAAGGAGGTTACGCCTATACCACCAAGCCGAACATTTCGACGGACTTCCGGTATGATGTTGCTGAAGTAACGGCCGGTAACCTGGGCGCAGGTGGCATCGGTGCAGGCACTCAGCTTGGCGCTCAGCGCTTCAATCAGCCGCTTCAGAAGTGGGGCGATCTTACACCCCAAGGTGGTTGGGCGTCTGGATTGGTCAGTGCAGCGGCTGTCACTGGCACCAACTTCTACCGCTCCTGGACGCTCTCTTCCGTGGCCAATCCGCTGCCCATCGAGCTCACCAGCTGGTCGGGCGCATGCGATGGCAAGGAGGTGAAACTGATGTGGAGCACCGCCAGCGAGCACAACAACGACTACTTCGGTGTGGAGAAGAGCCGCGATGGCGCCACCTGGGAGGAGATCGGCCGCGTGCAGGCCGTGGGCAACAGCGTAACGAACACCATCTACAGCTATGTGGATGAGAACACGGCGGGCCTCGCCTACTACCGCCTGAGCCAGGTGGATGCCGACGGCAACAGCCAGACCTTCGACGTGGTGGCGGCAGGTTGCGACGCCAACAACACGGAGATCGTGAACGCGTGGGACGATGGCAACGACGTGAACGTGGTGGTGAGCAGCACCGACGCGGGCCTCTACGATCTCGCCCTCATGGATGCTTCCGGCAAGACCCTGGTGGTGCGCCCCTCGCAAAGCATCGTGAAAGGCTACACGCCCTTCAAGCTGCCGAAGACGGGCATCTCCTCGGGCATGTACGTGATCAGCCTGCAGAACGCGGATGACGTGATGACACGCCGCGTGATGCTGCACTGAGCAGAACGAACGAACAGAAAGGGCCGCTGGAAGCGGCCCTTTTCATTTTGAGATCATGCGTGGAGCGCCCGCTGCTTGATCCAGCCACTGAGCCATTCGACCCATGCCGGCTGAGCGTTGAGGCTGGGAACCAGGTGAAGTTCCTCTCCACCGTGCTCCTTGAACAGTTCAGCGTACTCTTCTCCGATCTCGATCACGGTCTCCAGGCAATCCGCCACGAACGCCGGGCTCACTACGAGCATCCGCTTCACACCCTTGGAAGGCATGCTTTTGATGATCTCATCGCTGAACGGCTTCACCCACTTGCTGTCCAAGCGGCTCTGGAAGCCCACGGACCACTTCCCCTTCTGCAGCCCGCAACGCTCGGCCAATGCGCGCGCCGTCGCATGGCACTGCATCTTGTAGCAGGTCGGATGCGCATCGTACGGGCCGGTCTCGCAGGCACACCCTTCAATGGACATGGACTTAGGTCGTGTGTTCAGGAAATGCGAACAGGCGGTATGCGAACGCAGGATGTGGCGATCCGGTAACCCATGGAAACTGAAGAGCACGTGATCGTATCCCTCCGGGCCAGCGGCGTTGATGCGCTCCGTGAACCCACGCAGGTACCCTTCCTGCGAATAGAACGGTGGCAGTACCTGCACGGGTGGTATGTCGTTCCATGTGGAGATCAGCTGCATCGCGGCCTGCACGGAAGCGCCCGTTGAAGAGCTGGCGTACTGCGGGTAGAGCGGAAGCAGGATGATCGCACGGCAGCCAGCATTGCGCAATTCATCCAGTCCGCTCTGGATCGAAGGGTTCTGGTACGACATGCCGATGGCCACCTTGAACTCACTGCCCAATGCGCGCTGCAGGCCATCGCGCAAGCCACGGCTGTGGATCATGAGCGGCGCGCCCTCCGGCGTCCAGAGCTTGCGGTAGGCCTTGGCGCTCTTGGGAGCGCGGAACGGTGCGATGATGCCGTTCACCAGGATCCTGCGACCCAGCCACGGGAGGTCGATCACACGGCCATCGCCAAGGAACTGGCGCAGGTACCGCCGGACATCGGCCACTTTCGGCGTGTCCGGAGTACCAACGTTCATGAGCAATACTCCTGTCGTGGGGCGCGGTTCCATGCGGGGCGCGAAACTAGATCGGCCGTCCTTTGCGATCCGTCACACCCGCGCAAGTCTGCGGCGGAGCAGCAGGGCCGCGATCACGAGCAGTACAGCAGTGGACAGGACTTCCGCACCGATGCCGATGATATCGCCGGTGCGCGTGAAGAAGGTCATATCGGATCGGGCGAGCAGCGAACGGCGCGCGACGGCCGGCACCCACCAGTCGGTGGCATCATGCAGGTCGCCACGTTGATCGATGAAGCACGAGATACCCGTGTTCGCGGAGCGCGCCACACTGCGCCGTGTTTCGATGGCACGCAGCCGACCATAGGCCAGGTGTTGCTTGTAGCCCGGTGAGTCATCCCACCAGGCATCGTTCGTCATGATCACCAAGAGGGTGGCGCCATTGCGCACATGCGCTGCCACATGATCCCCATAAATGCTTTCGTAGCAGATGATGGGCGCAAAGGCCAGGTCATGACCGGGCGCACGCATCACCTCGCGTTCTTCCTGCACACCCAAACTGCCGGTCGTTCCGCCAAGGTCCAAGGCCACAGCACCGGCCAAGGGGCCGATCACCGATTCGAAGGGTAGCAGTTCCACACCGGGTACCAACTTGCTCTTGTGGTAGGTACCGGTGCTGCCATCCGGCCGGACCAGCAAGGCCGCGTTGTAGGCATCGAAGCCTCGATCCAAGCCCTCCATCATGCGCGCGGTCACCGGCAGCTCAGCGCCCGGAGGAAAGAGGTAGGACGAGGACATGCCAGTGACCAGCGCTGCACCGCGATGGTGAGCGAGGAACCTCCGGATGTGATGGACGCTCTGCGCCCCTTCGAGGTCGTTCTCCCAAAGCCCGCTGAACTCCAGCCGGTCTGAAGTGCCGCCCAGCACAGGAGTTTCCTGCAATGCCGTTTCCGGGAACACGACCAACGCTGTTGGATCGGAGACCAGGGCCTCGGCCTGTTGGAGCATCCGATCCAACTGCTCCAACGCGTGGCCGTTGGTGAATTTCTCCGTGTACGGATCGACATTGGGCTGCACGACGACCACTTCCGTTGATACCCCTTGCTCCTCGAAGGTGATGTACCGCAGCCATGACAGCGCCACAGGAACGGTGATGACAAGACCGGCGAACAATGCGTAGCGCCGATCACGACCTGACCACCAGCGCGCGATCAACAGGTTCGCCAACCACACCCACAAGGAGCCGCCCAGTGCGCCGGTCCATTCGTACCACTGCACCCATGGCGTGTTGTTGGCGAACGCGTTACCGAGCGTAAGCCACGGCCAGCTCAGGTCCCAATGCATGTGGAAGCGCTCGAAGGCGATCCAGTAGAGCGGTAGCGCCCATTGCGCGCGATAACCAGGGATCATGCGCCGCGACCAGCGCATCAGCATCCAAGGGACGCACATCAGCAGGTCATTGCCGATGTTCGGACCGATGACCGTGAAGAGCTTCGTGCCCATCTCCTCCCGCACACAGAACAGCCACCAGGTGCAGCCCGCGTTCCAAACGGCAACAGCAAGCAACACGTAAGGGAAAAAGTTCCTTGGTCGTCCGTCGGCCGGGCTCTCCGTGAAGCGCTTCTCCGCCAGCAGCAGGGGCACCCAGGCCAGAAAGAGCAGCGGTGTGATGCTGCCGATGCAGGGCCAGGCCAGCGTGAGCAGCAGACCACAGCCCAGTGCGCTCAGCAGATAGTACCGGCGTTCCCGCATGCGGCGAATGTAGCGGCGGGCTGATGCGCCATTAAGATGACGCAGTCACAGAAGTCCTTTCGTTCCGTAAGGCGCACGCTGCGAACACGATGAGGATAGGCCACAGGGGAACGAAGAAGCGACCGCTCCATTCATCATGGGTGAGACCGATCAGGCACACATAGAGCAAAGTGGCAACGGACATCATCCACGCGATCGGCCGCTGGCGGTAGCGCCACCAACCGATACCGGCCAGCACGACCAAGGCATAGTGCGCGGAAACGAAGAGGTTGTGCGGTACTGAGTAATACGAGCGCGGAAAGGTGAAAAGGGAGGCGACACGACGGAGAAAGAGTTGGCCGGAATAACCGATCCCCTCCTCGGAAACCACGGCGACCTGCGCATCCAGAATGCTCGAACCCTCGAAATGATCCATCGCATGCACGCGTTCAGGAAAGCCGCAGATGACGTGTCCTTCAACGATGGGTGTGATCTGTGCGCGCGGTATACCTGGCAGCAGCACGGCGACAAGCAACACACAAAGACCACCGGCGAACAGCACCCACCGATTCAGGGATAGAAGACCGCTGGCATCGAGCTTCCAGAGCAGTGCCGGGCCTGCGAACAACAGCCCGACAGGTCGCGCGAACACGACCAACGCCGCGAGCACGAGGTCGAGCATTCCCGTTCGTCCATTACGCGTGATGCGCTCGAAAAAAAGTACGAGTACGCAGCTGAAAAAGCACTCCGTGTAAAGCGCCATGGTCCATTGTTGCCACGGCAGACAGAGAGCGCCCGCTCCCATCGCGAACACCGCGCTCCACGGCGAACCGGTGATGCGTTCGGCGATACGGCCCAGTGCGCGCAATGCGAAGAGCATGAGCACAGCCTGCGCAACTACCGCCAACCATGGTGCACCGATGGCTGTGAACGGCAGCAGGAACAGCACATATGCCGCGAAGCCCTTGTAATTCCCCAGCAGGTCGGTCACATCACCATGAAGCACATCCTGTGCGCACCCCATGTACTTCAGCGCCTCCTTGTCGGTAAGAACACCTTGGAACGCCGCGATGAGCGCCAGCACAAGCACGAGAACGACCGGAAGGATGCGGTTCGTCCAGGTCGCCGGATCGGAGCGCATCGTGCGGTTCAGCGCAGCAGGTACATCTTGCCGAAGCCCTTGGTGAAGTAACCACCAGCACTGGTCTCGCGGTACTCGATGTCCTCACCGTGCAACTGGGCCACCACCTGGTAGAGGTAGACGCCTCGCGCCAGCTTGTCCCCGAACTGGTCCGTACCATCCCAAGCGTACTCGGTGATGTTCCGCCCTACGTGCATCGGTCCGATCTCATCCAGTCCGATCTCGCGCACCACGCGGCCGCTGATGTTCATGATGCGGATGCGCAGCCCCGTGGGTGTTTCACGACCGGTCAAGGTGAACACGAAGCGCGTGCTGGTCGTGAAGGGGTTCGGATAGTTGAGCACTTCGGTGATGGTCGGTTTGTTCACCACCTCGAACTCGATGGAGTAATCGCGGTCGCCGCTGGCGTTCCGGCTGATGTCGCTCGCCTGCACCCGCAAGGTGTACTTGCCGTCCGTAACGAAGTTCGGATGGTACAGGATGTGGCACACGTTGTCCGGTCCGGTCGCTGGCACGAACTTCAGTTGCTCATTGCCCAGGTGATCCCGGAAGTAGATGCGCACGTAATCGTTGGCTCCGGGCCGATACAGGAACACCTTGAAGAGCACGGTGTCCTCCACGCTGTTCATGAGCAGTGATCGGTTCTCATCATCCAGCCGCATGTCGATCTCCGGCTCCGCGCTCACGATATCGCCGTTGAGGATGTGGACACCGTCAAAGGTCACGTCCAACAGCGGGTTCTCCTGATCGCGCAAGGTCTTGAACCGCAGCACCGCGATGTTGTTGAAGTGGTACTGTTCGCGTTGATCGTAATGGCCCGTAGTGGTATCGATCGGGTTCGCTTCGATCACCAGTGAGTTGTCTCCCGCATAGCCCGCCAGGTTGAAGGTGATGGTATCGAACACGATGCCGCCAACTTGCAGGGGTGCATTGTACCGGTAGTGCACCCGATGGCTCACGTTGTCCGCACCAACGATGCGCGCTTCGATCAGCAGGCTGTCCATGTATACATCGCTGATGTTGCGCACGGCGACCATTACCCGTGCCTCCTGCCCTTCGAACAGACTGTCGGCATGCACGAAGTATCCGCTCGGTGGATCGATGGCGCATTCTGGAGCTGGTGAGGCCACGATCTGCCAGCGCTTGGTCTGTGCAGGTCGGGTGTTGGCGTTCAGTTCGCTCCAGAAGGAACCGGTGAGGCGCAATCGTTCCGCGTTCAAAGGCGTGATGCCGATCGTATCGAAGCGCAGCGAATCGATGTTCGCCGTAGGTGCCATGTTGTAGGCTTCCGCCTCCACCCCGTCCGCGTTCACCGTCTTGATCACGAGGCGTGCGCTGTCCGTTGGCACGTTCGGCTTCATTTCCCAGTGCAGCGAATTCCAAGTGAGTGCTTCCGCGCTTTGCGGGCCGACCATGCTGCCCGTGTTGCCGGTCACATCCAGGAACTTCACGAAGTCGATGAGCGAATTGATGGTATCGCCCCATACTTCTTGCGTGTACCCTGGCATGCCTTTCCTGCAGAAGAAGATGTACGGTACCGAGTCGGGAACCGCTCCGGACGCGTAGTTTGTGGCTCCCAAAGCGGTCAGCGCTGCGTTCAATGGGGAGACATCGACCAGATCCCTGAAGAGGCTTCTGTAGGTGTAAAGCAGGACGTAGTGGCCCACTGGGATGGAGTCGAACGCGTTCGCAAGCGCAACCAGTTTGGCCGGATTATCCTGTTTGAAGATGAATACTCGTTGTGGACGGTAGGAAATGACACAGCTACCTCCTCCCATGTCATCATCAGCATTGAGGAAATGACCGGTGCCGTTCCAGTATGAGGTCCACGGTTGGAAATCGAACGGATCCACCACGGCCATGTGGAAGGCTGGATTGGTGCCGCACACCCCACCTTCCTGCGTCACGAGATCCATGCTCCATTTGCAGATCGCCACCGAGTTGCCACGCACCAGGCAGCCGATCTGCTTCTGTCCTGTGAAGTACTCGAAGTCGCGTTGTGGTCGGTTGTAGAGCAGGTTGGTGCCGTAGTCGTTCTTCTTGAACTGGAAGTAGTGCGCCTGGCCCCAACCGCGGCGGCCGGTGATGTGCTGGAAGGAGAACTCGTGCCAGTCGTACTCGCCATTGCCCGTGCTGTCGATGCTGCACCGCCAGTAGTACACGATGCTGTCGTGCGCATTGTTCAACGAGAAGATGCTCAATGGCTGCCAGCTGACCACACCGCCCGGAGCGGTCACGGTGGCCTGCTCCATCATCGGGCTGTTGTAGAGGTCCGTGGTATCGATCTGGAAGATGTAGGTGCGCACCGGAGCGAACGGATCACCCGTGCTGGCCTTGAGTTCCGGCGCGGGATCCGGTGTGATGGCGAAGTTGAACGGATCCACAGGCAGCAGATCGCCGCTCGTGATCTGGAAGTTGATGTCGGCGACGTTGTTGACCTCCTCCTCGAACTCGAGGATCTGATCGGGATCCCGGTCGATGCGCACCTGGATATGGTTCAGGCCAATGCCGCCGCTATCGGCCAGTACAGGTAAGGTGAACACGACCTCATCCTGCCATGACTGCATGACGTGCAACTGGCTTGCGGTGTCCAGGCTGACCTGCTGCCCGCCTTGATCGACCCACCGCTCGACATTCACATAGAACGGTTCGGTCGTTCCCTTTCCGATGTTGCGGATCTTCACTGTAACCTGGAAGCTGTCCACATCAGCGCTCACCGGATCCGGGTTCAGCCGGATGTCCGGAGCCTTCACTTCGAAATCAGGCAGCTCCGGTGAGTTCAGAATGAGCGTTGGATCACCGTGAAGCGTGAATTGCTGGATGCCTGCGACATAAAGATCCTGGTCACCCATCGCATCGAGGATGCTGGAATCCATGTATTGCAGGTGTGTGCCCAAGCTCTTTCCATAGTTCCACTTGCACAGGCTTTCGTAGAAGGCCCTTGTCGAGAGGTACAGCGCACCGGTGACCCCGAGATCGATGGAAGCCATGAAGGCGATCGCACCGGCGTTGGCAGGCAGCACGAACTGTTCACTGGCGCTACCGGAGGAGATCTGATGGATGTTCCCCGTGTAGCAGGAGTTGCCGATCATCAAGGGATAGCGGCTGTGCCACTGGTAGTTGTTCGGCTGATCGATGGTGATGTCGAAGCCGCCACCGTTCGCATGCGCGAAGAAGGTCATGATCGAAACCCCTTCGTTGATCAAGTTGTACACGCTGTCCGCCGTGGCTTGGGAAATGACGACGCCGGATGGCTTGCCGAACTTGGTCACATGCCCCTGGAAATAGAGCGTATCCACGATACTGGCATAATCGGCCAGATAGTTCTCGAAGGCGATCTGCTCACCCGGCTCGAAGCCACCGCGGAAATGCAGCACGTTCTTCATCCACGCGGCCGGCGTCAATTGCACATGCTCGAGTGAGTCCACCTTGGTGAGATAGTCCAGCACCTGTTGGTTCGTTTGAGCGGCCAGGCGCCCTACCGGCACGGTCATCTCGTTGGGGTTGTTGCCCAAGCCGAGGGTGAAGAGCGCGTCGCTCGGCGGATAGCCCATGGAAGGCACAAGGCACGCTTTCCATGCCGTGAGATCGCGCCGGTAGCCGCGGCTGTCCTCGCTTCCACTGAAATGGGCCGCGGTGGTCGCTTTGCCGATCAAGAACAACGCCCTGGGTTTCGTATTGAACGTGTTCAACACGTCCTTCATGAACCGGCGTATGGCCAATGGATGCAGCTTCACACCACCGCCGTACTGCTGGTACAGCTCGGTCACATCCGCCACCAGTGTGTTGTAATGGTTCCATGAGATGTTCTCCCGGTAGTTGGCGTATTGCAACGCACCGTTCATCAGCTTGGGATGCGTGATGATCACCATCGCGCTGTCCACCACGTTCGCGGTGTAGTCGGTGAAGTGTCCATCGGCGCCCACCTGGCGGATGGGCGGAACGGGATTGTAGGTGTTCTCCGGTACCAGGTAAACGTGCGTGACCGTGTCCGAAGCATCGGCAGGCACCAACGCGTTATGGCCGTCCAGCTCCAGGTGTGGAATGATGCGGCGCAGCGTATCGCCCCACACATAGAACAGCGGGTTGTTGTAGTAGTAAGCCAACTTCACGTGTGCTGGCGAGTTGTTGGCATCGTTGGGGAACCACATGTGCATGGACCCGGTCTGCCCACCGAAGTTGGTGGAGTGCGGGAACAGCAGACGCGCGACGGCCAAAGCCTGCCGGTCCGTATAACCCGGCGGCGGCCCGGGCAGGTCGTTCAACAACTTGAAGCGGATCACATTGTCATCATTTCCCGCCAGGGAAGATGTCGGGGCCTCGAAGCGGAGACGCAGGGTGCGTTCCGCGACCCACGCGGTATCCACCTTCGGCACGGAGAGGTCACCTGCGAAGACCTGCAGGTGATGGTCCGCGAACTGTTGTCCACCGGAAGCGTTGACACCCGCCACGACCGCCTCCAGTTTGGCGTTGGGACCCGGGTTGTACTTGTTGCGGGCGGACAGCGGAAAATCCTGATTGCCCAGTGAACCGCTCTGCACCCACGCCAGGTTGAACATACCCTCGCCGTCGTTGATCTTGGAACTGGTGAAGCCGATCACATCGCCGAGGCCCTTGCGGTAGAAGCCGGACGCATTGGGCTGCCAGCGGCTTTCGGTCCAGAACCACTCGCGCACGTCCTGGTTGATCACATAGCCGAACGGGCTTTGCGCTTTCACCCGCTTCACATCCGGACTGGCGTTCCAGGTGAGGAAATACTGCACCGTGTCGCTGATCAGCGAGACATACGGGTTCTTGAAGTCCTCGGGTGTCTTGTAGAGATCGGCGTCCATCCAAGCGTCGTTGCGCTCGAAGAAGAACTCGATCATGTCGGAGCTGTTCAGCACCCCATCACTATCCCCGGTCACGTAGATCGGGATCTGCTTCTCACGGCCGAAGAGCTGGATGGTCCGGGAGTCGATCTCATCCAACGGGAAGCCAGCGGCGGCCAGGGTTGCGCTGTCCAGTTTGTACAGCCCCTCCTGCCACAGGTCCATGGACCAATAGCGGGCCTCATAATTGATCCACTCGTTACCGTAAGGCTGCGCATAGGCGGCGGTGTATCCGAGCGCAGCAACGATCAGGGGTAGGAGTCTCCTCATGAGAGCTTTGGTTTGAAGAGATCGAACCGCAGGGAGAACACGTTCGAATACAGCGCCACGCCCGAGTTACCGATGTTGGTGAGTGCGTAATCGAGCGCCACGCTCTTGATCTTCAATCCGAGGCCGATGTTGGGCTGGAAGTCCATGGTCTTGCGCCCGTCGATCTCGGTCACGTACTGGAAGTTGTTCACCCCGGCGCGCAAGAAGACGACACCGGCGTAGCCCAGTTCGATGCCGGCGCGGGGATCAGCGCTCCAGAGACTGGAGGCGAGCAGCGTGTTGCGCTTCCCATCGAAGGTGTTCTCCAGGTCCACCGATGCCAGTACTTTCAACTTGGCAGCGACATTGAACTCACGCGCAGCCCCCAGCACCAGTCGTGGCAGGGTGACCTCCACCCCGTTCTTCGGCAATTCGTTCCCGGTCACCTCGAAGGTCTCGATGGTCTTCTGGTCCAGTGTGTAGCTCCAGGCATTGAAGGTGCTGGTGACATCACGCGCCATCGCGCTCAAGCGCCACTTGCCCTTGTCATATTGGGCGCCGGCGTCCAGGCCGAAACCCCAAGCGGTGGCGAAGGGCCCCACGGAACGGTAGATCACCTTGGCGTTGGCGCCTACGCGCAGGCCGGGCACCTTCAGCTTGCGCGCGTAGCTCACGATGAAAGCATGGTCCGCTGCGGTGAAGCTGGTGATGCGGTCATAATCCACGTTGCCCTGCTTGTCGATCAGGTCCGTTGTGTTGGGGATGTTGTCCACCCCGAAGCGGATGATGGAGAAACTGATGGCGCTGGTGCTGTCGATGGGTTTGCCCACGGCGAGGTAATCGTACTTGGCGATACCGGCGAAGTACTCGCTGTGCATGGCGGCCACCTGCAGATCGCCGCGCATGCCCAACAGCCCGGCGGGGTTCCAGTAGCCACTGGTGACATCATGAGCGGTGGCCGTGTAGGCGTAGCCCATGCCGAGCGCGCGGGCCCCTACGCCGATAGCGAGGAACTCGTTGCTGTACTTGGGCGCATCCTGGGCGGCCAGGCCCGTGCCCACGGCCAAGGCGATGGTAACGTAGACGAGGCGTGCGCTGCTCTTCCTGTTGGTGGTCTTCATCCGTTCACTTGTTGACGCATCCTCTAACTGAGGGTGGCCTCCTTTATTGCCCGAAAATTACCGGAACTTCGCGCGCCTCTAGCCGCCCAAGAACGACCCTTTGGCACGCCTGCCCCGCCTCCCGGACCTGCTGACCACGGCGAACCTATGCTGCGGCACGGCCTCCATCCTGCTGGCTTCCCAAGGTCAGCTAACAATGGCGTGTGGGCTGATCTTCCTGGCGGCGGTTTTCGACGTGTTCGATGGGCTGGCCGCCCGGGCCTTGGGGGGTGGCACTCCCTTGGGCGCTCAACTGGACAGCCTGGCGGACATGGTGAGTTTCGGGGTGGCGCCGGCATATGCGGTTTGGACCGCATTCGTTACGGAAGCCTTCAGCCCGACGCCTACGGTTATCGCCTTAGGCTTTTCGATGGGTGATGAGCCCGTTGCTTTGATCGGTATCGCGATGACACTGTTGGTCGTCGGATCAGCTTGGCGCCTGGCGAAGTTCAACGTGGACACGCGCCAGACCAGCGGTTTCCTGGGGCTGCCCACTCCTTCCAACGGGCTATTCTGGGTGAGCTTCATCCTGATCGTTTCGAACACCGCCGTCCCGAACTATGGCAGCGCACAGTCGTTGAGGTGGCTCTTCACGGGAATATTCGCGCAAGACCCGAAGGTCGTGCTGGGGGTCGCCCTGTTACTCGCCATCCTCATGCTTTCCGAACTCCCCCTCCCCTCCCTGAAGTTCAAGCACAAGGGCTGGAAGGGCAACGAGGTGATCTTCCTGCTCATCGGGATCGGCGCCATGCTGGTACTGCTGTACGGCGTGCTTGCCGTTCCTTTGATCCTGATCATCTACCTGCTGAGCCCTTTGTGGGGGAAGCTCTTTCCAACGACCACATGAAGACCTTCAAAGCGCACATCGACGTGATGCCGCATGACAATCTGCTGGACCCCCAGGGCAAAGCGGTAACGGGTGCCATGACCAACCTCGGTCTGCCGGAGATCACCGGCGTGCGCATCGGCAAGCACATCACCCTTCAGGTGGAAGCCAAGGACAAGAAGGCCGCTGAAGCGAAGGTGGAGGACGCCTGCAAGAAGTTACTGGCGAACATGATCATGGAGAAGTTCAGCTTCTCGGTCGAAGAATCCTGAGCGCTCAACACGCTCAGAGCTTCGCTCGCCTCAATTCGAAGTTCTGCCCCAGGTACACTTTGCGCACCTGCTCGTCCGCCGCGAGTTCCTCGGCGCTTCCTTGCTTCAGGATCTTTCCTTCGAAAAGGAGGTAGGCGCGATCCGTGATCGATAACGTTTCCTGCACGTTGTGATCGGTGATGAGCACACCGATGTTCTTTCTCTTCAATTTGGAAACGATGCCTTGGATGTCCTCCACCGCGATTGGATCGACACCAGCGAACGGCTCATCCAACAGAATGAACTTCGGTTCCGTGGCCAATGCCCGTGCGATCTCCGTGCGGCGACGCTCGCCTCCGCTCAGCACATCGCCCATGTTCTTGCGCACGTGCTGCAGGCTGAACTCGTTCAGGAGCTCTTCGAGCTTATCCGTTTGTTCAGCTCTGGACTTGCTCGTCATCTCCAGGATCGCCCGGATGTTGTCCTCCACACTGAGCTTGCGGAACACGCTCGCCTCCTGGGGCAGGTAACCTATGCCGCGCTGGGCGCGCTTGTACATCGCCAGATCGGTGATCTCCTCGTTCTCCAGGAAGACCTTGCCGCTGTTCGGCTTGATCAAGCCGGTGACCATGTAGAAGGTAGTCGTCTTGCCAGCCCCGTTGGGGCCGAGCAATCCCACGATCTCGCCCTGCTGCACTTGCACGCTCACCCCACCGACCACGGTGCGGCCCTTGTAACGCTTCACGAGGTCCTCGGCGCGCAGCATCAGAAGCGGATGGTCACTTTGGCGCGCAACGCGAAGAGGCCGGCGTTGGGCAGGTTGCGGTAGGTCAGGCGCCATACCCCGTCCAGGCGTAGGCACTTCAGGATATTCTCCACGCCAGCCCCGGCCTCCATGAAGGGTCCGTCATACAAGGTGTGCATGGTGGGCAGGAAGATCATCTCGCGCGCATGCTTCGGATCAAGATCACCGATCACGGCCTTGAAGCTCGCCACTTCACGCCACTTCAATCGACGGAACAAGGGAACACGATTGAAGAAGTAGCCATCGAAGTGGTTCTCGAAACCGATGCTCGCGTAGCGATCGCTGAGGAACTCGAAGAAGTTCATCGTGTTGAACGAGTTCTCATCATAGTAGAAGGTCTCGTTGCCAGGGTGGATCACCAGCAAGGGATACGCCAGTCGCCCCCACACCTGACCGACCTCCGCATTGTAGCGCAGGTTGCCGAATACGCCCATGGGCACGCGATGGCTCACCTTCAGCACCAGCCGCTCGTACTCGTATTCACTGCCCAGCAGGTTCGGAATGCCGTATGCCGCGTGGACTTCAATAGCGGGAAGGTTCGATCGTATCGGAATGCGGCGGAAGGTGCCCGAGAGGTACTTCTCCTTCGGAGCGTACCGCGTGTTCATCGCTATTTCCGAGGTCTGGATGGTCGGTATCAACCGCGGCTCACCGAAGTCGCGGCCCGGTTTGGTATAACTGAGGTTGCCCAACGCCACCAGCTGGCGGTAACGCAGCATCAGCGTGGTGCTGAAGCCTTGGAACCAATCGCGCTCATAGGTGAGCTTGTACTCGTCCACCATCGTGAGCTTGTTGTTCGGCGAGCGGCGCAGGATGCTGCTGAGCAGGTTGTCCTGACGGAAAGCGGTGGGGCTTTGGCCCAGTTGCTCCACATCGTGCTGGTAGAACACGCCGAGCAGTTGGCGCGGTTCCTTGGTGATGAAACCGCGCACGCCCGCTCCGTACTTGAACTCCCCATCATCGGTCCCATAAGCGAGGAACCCGGAATACTCGATCTTCTTGCTGAACGAATCATTGGTGCGGATACCGAGGCGGAAGCGATGGCCTTCCACCGGGTTGAAGCTGTAGAAGTTGAAGTAGGGCCCGATCTCCACCTGATCGATCTTGTAGTAACCGGTGATGATGGTGTTGATGATATCGATGAACGTGCGGAACTGGGGCACCTTCTTCAGCGTGTCCACCATATGGTAGATCTTCGCCTCCTTCTCGGTGATGGCCATGTGACGGTGCTTCAACCAGTAGTCCGCGCTGTCGCTGGCTGGATCACGTTCGATCACCACATCCCCCACACCGGCATAGTAGGAGTCGTCCCTCGGCTTGTTGATCACGAAGTCCTTGTAGCTCGCGGTGCGCCGGCCGAACACGCCTTGGATCTGGTTCTTGTTGGGCTTGCCGGAATCCTTGATCACGTTGAGGTCCGCGAAGAGCTCATCCTTCGTGAGCATATAGACCTCGGGCTGCACGAGGTCGTACTCCTGGTGCACCTCGAAGGCCTGAACGAAGTTGATGTTGGTGTTGTCCGGTACCGAAGCATCGATGCGACGTACGGCGAACGTGGTGTCATTGATCCACATATCGCCAGCGAAGGCGAGCTGTTGCTGGTGCTTCGGTTTGAAGCTGATGTGGTAGCACCAGTCGTGGTTCACCCAGTTGCTGTCGAGCAACAGGTAGTCGTAGTAGCCCTTTCCCCCGTCCGCTATGGGACTGATGAAGTTCTTCCCGAAGATGTTGATGAAGTTCTCGTAGATGTTCACGTTCTGGTACATGTCGCCCATGAACTGGACGATGCTCTCGTTCTCGATACCGCTCACGTGCGTGCCCTTGATCACCTCACGCTTCGCATGCGGTGATTGCCGGTAGTAGACGTTGCTGAGCGTCTCTGACATGAAGATGGGCAGTGAGGGCCGCTTCCCGGTGCTGTCCATGTAATCGAAGACGAACTTGAAGCTCTTGAAGATCTTCCGGTTCTTGAAGTCCTCGGTGATGTTGTTCAGGTCGAACTCGAGCTTGTTGTAGTTCTCGTATTCGTAGGCGGCCAGTTTCGCCCGGTTGTTCGCGGGCTTGTTGCGCACGACCTGGCGGAGGATGGGGAACGCGGCGTTCTCAGTGTACACCACTTCCACGGGCTTCAGTTCCGCGGAGGAGGCTTCCAGCCTGAAGTCGATCACCTGTTCCTTGTCCTTGCGCACACGCTTCACCACCGGCTTGTAACCCATGGCGTTGATGCGCAAACTGTCTGTCGCGTAATAGGTCTCGAACTTGTAGAAGCCGTCGAAGTCGGTGTTGGTACCTACCCGGCTGTCCACGAAACCGACGTTCACGAACGGAAGCGGCTCACCCGTTGCGGCATCAGTAACGTGCCCGGTGATGCGCGTGGTCTGCGCGTGCAGCGCAATCGTGCAGTACAGAAAGGCCAGGCACAGCAAGATCAGGGGCCTCATCGGTCGTTCCACGGTCGGTGACGAAGGTCGTTAAGCGGTGGTTTCCTGCGCCCTTCTCGTGCGGGCCGCCATGAAGATGCTGAATTCATAAAGCACGACCAGCGGCAGCGTGACCAATACCTGGCTGGTGACATCAGGTGGGGTGATGATGGCCGCGACGATGAGGATGGCCACATAGGCGTGCTTGCGGAACTTCCGCAGGAATTCGGGACCGACCAGACCCAGGCGCGTCAGGAGCACGGTGATGACAGGCAGCTCGAACGCGACACCGGTCCACAGCACGAAGCTGGTAATCATGCCCACGTAGTTCTGGATGGTGGGAATGTTGGTGATGGCGCTGCTCAAAGAGAAAGTGGTGAAGAACTGGATGCTCAGCGGCGCGACCACCCAATAAGCGAAGGCGGCACCTGCCAGGAAAAGGACGACCACCCCACCCACGACGCCCCGCACGGCCTTGCGTTCCTTCTCCTTCAGCCCCGGAGCGATGAAACGCCAGAGCTGCCAGACGACCACAGGGCTCGCCAGCACCAACCCGAAGGTGAAGGCGATGGTGAAGGCCATCATGAACTGGCCGCTGAGCTCCTGGCTCTGGAAGGTAAGCACCTGATCACCCAGGCAGAGCGAATCACCCAATCCAGTGCGCTGCCCCAGCATGCAGAAGAACTTGTACGTGGCGAAATCCGAGCGCGCGGGCGCCAGGACCACGTGCTCCATGATCCAGTCGCTGTAGATGAAGACCAGCACCATGCCGACCACCACGGCGATGGCCGACCGCACCAAGGTCCAACGGAGCTCTTCCAGATGCTCCAGGAACGACATTTCCTTACCCTGCTCCGCCATGTGCCGGTCCTGGACCGAGGCGGCCAAATTAGCGGCTTGGCCCGAGGGTGTTGCGTTCCACGCAGGTCATTGTCAACGATCCCACCACTTGATCGAGGCCTTTTGTCGCATCGGTGTAAAACCGTGTTAAGTGTCACTGGCCGTTCTCCGGCCGTGCCCTACATTTAAGCGATCAATCAAAAGACCTGCGGCAGCACCAGGCCGTGATAGAACCGTGAAGACCAAAGTAGACCTAGCACCGAAAGAGGCTCTTGAGCGCTTCTTCGGGTTCAAGAAGTTCAAAGGACAACAAGAGGAGGTGGTGCAGAGCGTGCTCGAAGGGAAGAACACCTTCGTGATCATGCCCACCGGCGGAGGCAAAAGCCTTTGCTACCAGCTACCGGCCCTGATGATGGACGGTACCGCGATCGTGGTGAGCCCATTGATCGCCCTGATGAAGAACCAGGTGGACGCCCTTCGGGGCTTCAGCGAGGAGGAGGGCGTAGCCCACTTCCTCAACAGTTCCTTATCCCGCACCGAGGCGCAGAAGGTGAAGAAGGACATCAAGAGCGGGGTGACGAAGATCCTCTATGTGGCGCCCGAATCGCTTACCAAGAAGGAGAACGTCGAGTTCCTGCGGGACATACCCATCAGCTTCTTCGCCATCGATGAGGCGCACTGCATCAGCGAATGGGGGCATGACTTCCGTCCGGAATACCGCCGCTTGCGCACCATTTTCGACGAGATCGACCGCGTGCCGATGATCGCGCTTACCGCGACGGCCACGGAAAAGGTGCAGGAGGACATCTTGAAGAACCTGGACATCCCTGGCGCGGACGTGTACAAGGCCAGCTTCAACCGGCCGAACCTGTTCTATGAGATCCGCCCTAAGGTGAACGTGGCCAGGGAGATCACCAAGTTCATCCGGCAGCACAGCGGAAAGAGCGGCATCATCTACTGCCTGAGCCGCAAGAAGGTGGAAGAGATCGCGCAGACGCTTAACGTGAACGGCATCAAGGCCCTTCCTTACCACGCGGGTATGGACGCGGCCCAGCGGGCTGACCACCAGGACCGCTTTCTCATGGAGGACGTGGACGTGATCGTGGCCACCATCGCCTTCGGCATGGGCATCGACAAGCCCGATGTGCGCTTCGTGATCCACCACGATATACCGAAGAGCCTGGAGAGCTACTACCAGGAGACCGGCCGCGGCGGCCGTGATGGTGGCGAGGGCAAATGCGTGGCCTTCTACAGTTACAAGGACATCGAGAAACTGGAGAAGTTCCTGCAGGGCAAACCTGTTGCGGAGCAGGAGATCGGCAAGCAACTATTGGCCGACACGGTGAGCTATGCGGAGACGAGCATGTGCCGCCGCAAGTTCCTGTTGCACTATTTCGGTGAACACCTGCCGGGCGACAATTGCGGGGCCTGCGACAATTGCCTCAACCCGAAAGAACCTTTCGACGCGACGGAAGATGTGGAACTCGTGCTCGAAGCGGTGAAGGAGAGCAAGCAGCGCCATCGTGGCAAGTTCATCTGCGACCTGCTCACCGGAACCGAGACCAGCGAGATCAAGAACTACAACGCCCACAAACTGGAGACCTATGGTGCGGGCAAGGACAAGGACGGTCACCACTGGATGGCCGTGATCCGTCAAGCCACGGTGGGCGGTTTCCTTCACAAGGACATCGAGACCTACGGTAACCTGAGCCTGACCGACGAGGCGAAGAAGTTCCTGAAGAAGCCCTGGCCGGTCAGCTTCGTGAAGGAGCGCGACTACACCGATGGTGATGTGGAAGCGGACGACGAGTTCACCAGCGGCAAAGGAGGCGGCGCGGCGGACGAGAAGCTGATGAAGATGCTGCAGGACCTGCGGAAGCAGGAAGCGCACAAGTACAAGCTGCAACCGTGGGTGCTTTTCGGCGACCCTTCACTGGAGGAGATGACCGTGCGTTATCCGATCACCATCGACGATCTCACGCAGATCACCGGGGTGGGCCCCGGCAAGGCGCAGAAATACGGCAAGCCCTTCATCGACCTGATCGCGCGCTACGTGGAGGAGAACAACATCGAACGCGAGGACGATGTGGTGGTGCGCAGCGTGGTGAACAAGAGCCAGAACAAGGTGCACATCATCCAGAACATCGACAAACGCCTGCCGCTCGATGCGATCGCACGTGGCAAAGGCCTTACGATGGACCAGTTGATGGAGGAGATGGAGACCATCGTAATGAGCGGGACCAAGCTGAACCTGAGCTACCACCTGAACGAGATGCTCGAACCGGAGGCGCAGCAGGAGATCATGGACTATTTCCGCTCTGCCCCCAGTGACGACCTGAAAGCCGCGCACGACGAGTTCGACGGTGACTTCAGCGAGGACGAGATCCGCATGATGCGGTTGAAGTTCCTGAGCGAGGTGGCGAACTGAGGATGACCTTCTTCGTCGGATCGATCGCGATGACCGTGTTCGCGGTCGCATGGTTCCTCTACCACTGGTTGGTCAAGAACGACCTCGACAGGTTCAAAGAGGAGATCCGGTTCGGCGCCTTCGTTCTCGGCATATGGGCGCTGGTGTGGTGGTTCCTGTTCCGTTGATGACAGGAACACGGACATGGACCAAAAGGGACTTCCGGTATACTCGCTGCCATCATGGAACCAGAAGCGATCCCGGTAGTGGCCAAACAGGTCGCGAAACTGCTTGTGGAGCGCAAGTTCCAGGAGTTGGCCAAGGTGGGCAGTGGTGCAGGTCTCTCCGCGGAAGACATGCAGGAGGCCGTCGATGACCTCGGAACCCCACTGGCCATGCCACCGGAACACATGTGGGAGGAATTGGACACGACAGCTGTCCCCGGTTCACCGGGCCGCTACTTCGTGGTGTTCGACCTATGGACCACACGCGGCCGATCGGACTGGTCCGTTGAACTGACCATCGATGGAAGGAAAGGCCGCCCGGTGATCGACGTGGAGAACATCCTCGTGATGTGATCAGGAACGAAGCAGTTCGTTGATCGCCCCCCACGCCATCAGCCCTGCGCCGATCTCCAGCGCTTGCTCGTCAATGTCGAAGGTGGGTGTATGCAATCCGCGGAACGGCTGCCCAGAAGTGCCGGTACCGAGCCGATAGAAGCAACCGGGCATCACATGCGTGTAGAAGGCGAAATCCTCGCTCCCCATGCGTTGGTCCATGGTGATCACGTTCTCCTTGCCCATGTAGGCTTCAGCGGCACTGCGCATCCGCCGGGTCAGCGCTGCATCATTGACGAGTACCGGATAGCCTTTGCGCACTTCGAAGTCACATGAACCGCCATACTCAGCGCAGATCTCCTGAGCGCGCTTCGGCAACCACGCGTGCAGCTCATCCCGCAATGGTTCATTGAAGGCACGCAAGGTTCCTGCGATGCGTACCTCATCCGGCACCACGTTCGTTGCCCCGTTCGCGTTCACCTTGCCGAAGGCGAGCACCAGTTTCTCGTCCGGCCGGTAGGCCGCGAACTCCGCCTTCAACCGGAGCATCAGATGCGCGCTGATCACGATAGGATCGATGAGTCGCTCGGGTAATGCGGCGTGACCGCCCTTGCCTTTCACCGTGATGTAGAGCTCATCACTGCTGGCCATGAAGGGTCCTTCGCGGAACCCGAGCTTGCCGGTTTCCAACTCCGGGGTGCAATGCTGACCGATGATAGCTGCTGGTCGTGGGTCGCTCAACGCGTTCTCATTGACCATCAACGAAGCCCCACCGGGGATCTTCTCCTCCCCTGGCTGGAACACGAACATCACGGAACCGCTCCATTCCGCACGCAGGGAATGCAGGAGGTGAGCCGCGCCAAGCACGCAGGTCATGTGCACATCATGGCCGCACGCATGCATCACCCCGGCGTTCACGCTGCGGTAGTCACAGGTGTTCGCTTCGTTGATGGGCAGCGCGTCCATGTCGGCGCGCAAGGCGATGGTGCGTCCTTCGCCCCTTCCCTTCAGCACGCCCACCACTCCCGTACCCGCCACGTTCGTGCGCACTTCCATGCCCAAAGCACGGAGCTCGCCTTCGATGAAAGCCGCTGTCTCCCGCTCCTGGAACGAGAGTTCAGGATGCGCATGGAGATGATGTCGCCAGCGGAGCAGTTCCGGTGAAAGTGCGGCCGCCTGCGATCGGATGCGATCGATCATGCGGTTGAAGGATGCGCTTGGTTCACTTGCCGAAAATGAGCTTCAGGGCAGCCACGATCATCACCCCGCCGAAGATCCTCTTCACCGTTTCAGGGCGGATGGCGAGGGAGAACTGGCTACCGAAATAGGCACCCACCACGAAGGTGGCCCCGATGATGATGGCCGCACGCCAGTCGATGTTACCGGCGCGGTGGTAGTTGTACACAGCGAGAATGCCCACCGGCAGGAGCAGGATGGCAAGACTGGTACCGGTGGCCTGATGTTGCGTGAATCCGAGCGCCCACATGAGCGCTGGAACGATGATGATGCCGCCGCCAACACCAACGAAACCACTGAGCATGCCGGCCGCCACACCGATGATCACGAGCACCAGAAGCGTGGTGAGGTCCATGGGTCGCTTGTCAAATGTCAAGGCTCAGGGAGAAATGGAACACACCATCCTGGATCACGCCATCATCCACGCCCCAGGCCCAATCGGCACGAACGAAGTAGCCGAGCAGCCGCGAGCGAAGACCGAAACCGTAACCACCGACGATGGGTTCACGCTGGTTCTTGATGCGGATCGTCACGGGTCCGCGTGAGATGGTCTGCGTGTTGAAGTAGTTGTCATCCGCGTACGGACCGCTTCCTGTCCATGCCGCGCCGATGTCACCGAAGCCCACGATCTGGAAGTTCTGGAAGAAGTCGCTGCGCACGGGTCTGTTCAGCAGGTAGCGGAAGATCGGCACACGCAGTTCGCTGTTCCACACAGCGAAGCTGTTGCCGTTGCGTATGTTATAGAAGAAACCGCGCACCGGAACGCCAAGAGACTGGTACGTGTAGTTCTGCGTCGGGTCGATGGGCGTGTCGCTGTTGATCTTCGGGAAGAGCCAGTTGTCCACACCGCCGAGGAAGAAGAGGACCTTGCGGCTGCCGAGCGAGGAGCAACCCGCGAAGCGGTTCACCCAGATGAGTTCGCGATGGATGCGCAGGGAATGGCGCAGGTCCATGCCCACCACCTGCATGTCCGTGAGTTCCTGATCGAGCTGCTTGTAGTACTCACCGAAGAACTTCAGCTTCCAACCGGTGTAGAGGTTCAGTCCGAACGGCACGCTGCTATCGAAGACGTATTCGAGCTTCCCGCCTGCCAGCTGGTCGTAGTAGTTCGCAGCGGTGAGCGAGAAGATGTCGGTGCTCTGCAATACGTACCGGTCATGACGATAGAAGACCGAGCCGCGCAAGCAGGCCAGTTCACTGAACGGATACGTGAGGCGGAACGAGGCCTGATGCGTGTGCACCTTGATCACACCAAGGTCGCTCAGCGCCTGGCGGGCCTGCCGTTGCAGAACGAGTTCCTTGTCCATGCGACGCTTCAGGTTCTGGAGCTTCAACATGTACGTGTTGTTGGCGAGGTCCAACGCCAGGCGGAAGCCCCCGGTGATCTTGTAATCCTCGAAGAGATCGCTCATGGCCATGCGCGTCAATCCGCTCAGGCCCGGGTTCATGGCTGCATCACCGGTTATGGGCTGATAGAAACGGCCATCGAAGTTGTTGTCCAGCTGGGTGAGCACTTCATCGGTAGCGAAGTTCACGTTGTAATTGCGCTGATCCGGGAACACCAGCCTTGTGATGAGCGTGGTATCGGTGGAAGCGCCGTCCATTCCGAAGCCCGCGTTGCCGATGCCACCAGGGTTGCGGGCCGCGACATCACTAGATCCTTGAGCTGTGGCTGGTGCTGGTCCCTCATCCAGGAAGCGATAGTTGTGGATGTCGATCGCGTTGGTGCTCGTATCGCGCTGCTCTTGCGGATCCACCTTCACGACCGGGCTCATATCATCCGTCACCGCGCTGTTGGCTGACCGGTCATCGACTTTCGGTCGTTCACCATTGTAGGGCGCTGCCGCGGAGGAGGGATCACGAGTGGTTCCGACCAGGAAATGGTACTTCCCATTGGCGAAGTGCATCTGCGACAGCCAGCCACGGCGCGCGATCACATCATGCTCCTCGATGCCTTGTTTCAGGTTCGTGGCGCGCACCTGCGTGGTGAAGTAGCGATAGTGGATCGCGGTATCCACCGCAGCGATGGTACTGTCGAAGTGGAGCAACCAGCGGTCCTGCACACCACCGGCTCGGCCGAGGTAGGTGTAGTTCGCACTATCGTATTGCATGGGCTGGCGCTCATCGACGCCCGGGGTGCTGGTCAGGCGGGCCAGCACGGGTGAGCGGGAAACCAGATCATAGCGGAAGATGTCCTTGTGCGCGTTCGTCCACACCACTTCCGTTGAAGACCGGAGCGTGTCATCCGTGCGGTCGCTGCTGAACAGAACGGATCGGCCACCGTCCGCGAAGGCGGGGTCGAGATCATCGTAAAGGTCATTCGTCAATTGCTCCTGACGGTTGCCGATCACGTAGTACAGGTACAGATCGGTGCGGCCTTCGCGCACTCCACTGAAGATCATGTTCTGGCCATCATCGCTGTAGGCCATGCTGAGGATCTTCTCCAGCATGAACACGGGCTTCCGTGTCATCGTGCGATCGTCGATGGAATAGGTGGTAAGGAACAGTTCACCGCGCTTCTCGGTGGTCCACGTGAGCGCTCGGCCACTGGGGTGCCAGGCGAGCACGGGGAAACTCCGATCCACGATACGGTTCAGCTTCTTCTCTCCCTTCACCAGTTTCTTCACCTTCTTCTCCGCACGGTCATACAACCACACCTTGTACTGCCCCAGCTCATTGCTCACCCACGCGGCATAGCGCCCATCCGGACTCAGTTTGAACTGGCTGTAGTTCCTGCGCTTCCGGGTCTTGATGGACCATTCCTCCGCGTTGGGTGCGCTGCGCATGCGGTCCTGTTCCTGGAAGAGCGACCGGTAATGCGCGAGGCACTCTTCCGTGAGCGTATTCAAGCCGACACCAAGCACGTAGGAAAAGCCATTGTCCGGATTGCGGCTCACCCGCGTCATGTAAAGGATGTTCGGGATCACGCTCGGGCCGTAGGTATCGGCCACATAGGTCCACAGCAGCAGACCCGCGTATTGCGCGTTCTCCCCCTCCAGCCGGTCGATGCGGCGGTACCGATCATTCAGCACCGCATCGCGGATGCGGCTCTCCGCATGCGCTTCCCACGGGCCCGCGCAGTAGGCCGAAAGACCTTTGGTATACCATTCAGGAAGGCTGAGGAGCGTGCTGTTCTTGAGGACCTCGCGCCAGTTCCCGCCGTACATCATCTGATCGATCATGAGCTCGGCGATGCCGCTGCGCACCTGTCGGTCCAGCAGGTTCTTGTCGCCTTCGTTGTACACGAACACCTTGGTGCCCACGATGCGCGTGACACCACCGATGTTGTACTGCTCGTCACCCGTGATCCCGATGTTGCTCTGACGGAAGTCGGTGAGCGAGTTGTACACGATGAACTGCAGGCGATCATCGATCGTGTAATCGAAGAACTTCTCCAGTTCCTTCTTGTGGCGGTGCGCACTGATGGCTACGAAGCGCGCCGCATCGCGTCCTTCCTTGTAGAAATAGGTCTCCAATTCCGGGAAGCGGTAGTACTGCCAGAGGAAATCCTGGTACTGCACCCGGTTCTTGCCGTATTCCTGCTGGCTTCCGCTGTAGAACTGGGCGCGCAAGGCAACGGAGCAGAGCACACCCAGGAACAGGAGCAGGAGGGGGCGTAGGAGGCTGTGTCGCACCGGGGGAGAACTACTTTCGTCGGCCTTTCAGGGAAGAAGACCCTGCGAAGTTCACTCTTTTCGCTCCGTTTTGCGCGTCACCGGCTTCACCTTCAATCCGTTCCAAGAGAACACCTGGGTGCTCGATAACGGCACAGAGGCCATCGTGGTGGATCCGGGCTGCTCGGACCGGGATGAAGAGGAACGACTGCGGCATTGGTTGAAAGAGAACGGCCTGGTACCTCGGCAGCTTGTGCTCACCCATGCCCATATCGATCATGTGCTCGGCTGTGGGTGGATGCTGGAGACCTATGGGCTGCTGCCCGAGATGCACCGCGCGGACCTGCCACTGTTGCACATGGCCGAGCGGCAGGGCGAGATGTTCGGTGTGCGGTGCCCTGCCCCACCGGAGCCACAGGAATTCATTGGGGAGGGCGACAAGGTCCGGTTGGGCACGCATGAACTGGAGGTTCTGTTCGTTCCGGGCCACGCCCCGGGGCACATCGCGTTATGGAGCCGCGAAGATCGCTTCGTGATCAGCGGGGATGTGCTCTTCCAACGGAGCATCGGTCGCACCGATCTGCCCGGCGGCGATATGGGAACGTTGTTGACCAGCATCCGCATGAAGCTCTTCCCACTGGGCGACGATGTGGTCGTTCATTGCGGCCACGGACCGGACACGACCATCGGAGCGGAGAAGCGGCTCAACCCCTTCCTGCGCTGATCACATGCGCGGCTCGTAGGTGGGGTTCACCACCTTGTGCTTCTCGAACTCATTGTTCTTCACCGGCGGGCAGGCCCAGCCGTTCGGGTGCCGCAGGAAGAAGAAGCGCACACTGAATATGAGCGGGCGGTAAGTGGTACTGAACCACTGCAGGCGTCCGAGGCCTTGGTCCTCCGGGTTCACACTGAAGAACGGAGTCTCGATCGCTGGAATGATCATCATGCGCTGGGTGATCTTCCAACCGTAACCGAGCTTGGCGTGCACCTGGCCGATGAACTCCGGCGGGAACGCCTGGGCGCCGGGGATGATGGGCCCGACGTAGTCCCTGCCCGTACCGAACCGCCAGTCCACGTTCACACCGAGGCTGAACTGGATGAACTGATAGTCCGTGGTCTGGAAAAGCTTGTTGGCATTGATGGCCAGCGTGAGGTGCTGGTCGTTGAAGGATCCTGCACCAAGCCACTCTCCGATGCTGTCACCGCGCGCGAGGGTGCCGCTGCTCTCCTCACTTCCTTTCAATTGCTTGTAGGCAAGGCCGAAGTCCCAGTAGTCGATGACCACGGGGTCACGCGTGGCGATGAACCAGCCAGCTTCGAGGTAAAGGCCCAAAGCTCCTTTGCCGGTATAACGTGCCTTGATCAGCGTATCCGCGCCCAAGCGGAACTCTTCGTCCCGATCACTGAAAGGCGCCAAGGTCCATGTGAGTCCCGGCCCGATGAAGAAGCCGCTGCGCTTCATCTTGCCATCCAACGGGAAGATGTCCGGGTGTTTGCGGTCCATCAGCCCTTGAGCCGAAGCGAACAAGGGAGTCAACCAGAGCAGCGGGAGAAGGGCGCGCTTCATGCCACGAAATTGCATCGTCATGAAGCCGGAACGCACGCGGTCGTCCGTTAAGTGTCAACAAATGCGCGGTCAGTGCACCACCTGCACTTTCACCGGCACGGCGTGTTCGCCCTGGCCGATGCGAACGGTGTAGAGCCCATCGTAAAGCGTGCGCGTGTCGAGGTACCAGATGGTGCTGCCTTGCTTGATGGTGCCTGTGCGCACCACCTTCCCTGTCGCATCGTACAGCGCGAGCGGAAGGTTCTCGTTCAGCAGGCCACGCACTTGCACTGCGACCAGGTCGCCGCTCGGGTTGGGGAACACGGTCACTTGGTCGTCACCGACAGTTGCGCTGTTCACACCGAGCGTGGTGGGATCGAAAGTGGTCACGCTCTCGCTGATCGTGGTAACCGCCGAAGCGCTCTTCACGCCGTAGAACGTCGGGCCCACCACATAGGGATAGGCGGAGTTCCAGGCCTCGTTCACCGTGCAGAAGTATGCGTACGTGCCGTTCGGGAATTCAGGCGTAACACAGAAGCGCCCGTTGTGCTCATCCAGGTAGAACGGCTCGGCATGGGTGATGAACTCGTAGTCCTCACGGAAGTAGCCGAGCGGATAGGTCGCGCTGACGGCAGGACCATCGGCCACATCGGTGCCATCGGCATGAACGGTGCGCGTGGTGATGTTCCGCAACTGGTAACCGGACCGCATGCGAGCGATGCCTCCGGTCCCATCCGCATTGGCGTAGCCGTAGGCGCCGTAGATAGGGTAACCGTCGTATGCGAAGCCGATGAGCGGCGAATGCGCGGTGCTATCGATGGCGTAGAGGCCATCCGCCAGGTACAGGTCGCACACGTTGGAGATCACGTTCAGGTCGAGGTTGAACGCGCTGGGGTTCTGGTGATGATGATAGTTGCCCATAGCAGGATGTCCCTTCGCGCAATCGAAGCCCTGTCGTTCGGCGACGATGGCATCACGGTTCCAGGCTTGAACAGCGTTCGGCCCACCGGGGCAGGGCGGAAAGCCAGGACCCCCGCAAAGGGCGTTGGTCATCGTGTTCCATGCGACGCCATCACGGTAGTCGAACAAGGCCACACCATTGATGAAGTTGCCGATGTTCCCTCCTGTCGTTGCGGTGGGTGTGCCCGTGTTCTGCACGGGTACGCGCGGGAAGCGGAAGATCGCGTTCTGGCTGGTGGCGATGGAGGGATTACCGTCCAGGAAAGGACCCGTGATGTAGGCCGGAATGCCATTGGTGTGCACATACACCCAGTTGTCGGAATACTGCACCTGCTGCACGTTGGCGAGCACTGCATCCACGATCGGGGTGGAGTTGCCTGAGACATAATGCGAACCCGTGGCATTGGTCGTATTGAACAACCATTGCGTGATCACAGGGTCGGTCTGTGCTATCGTTCGTGCGCTGCTGATGCCCGAAAGAACGAGGAGCGCGGCCAGGTGATGTCTCATTGGGGTGATGTGGTGCTAGCTCAGGGTTGGACGACGGCGATGCCGATCTCCTTCGCACATGGATCGACCTCACCGTGGCGCGGCGTGCCCGGGGGCGAAGCAGAACGCTCGATCGCTGAGTGTGAGCAGAAAAGCGATGAGGTCGGTACGCTCGTCCGGCGTAAGCGCGATCGGTTTGCGTAATTCCGGAGCGAGGGTAGATGAATGCATGATGCCCTGCTTGTAATGCGTGATCACTTCCCGCAGGTTGCGGAAGCGGCCATCGTGCATGTAGGGGAACGAGAACTCGACGTTGCGCAACGTGGGGATCTTGAACAGGAGGGAATCGTTCGGATCATGCGTGATGCGAATACGGCCTCCGTCGCGCAGCGAACTGTCCGGCGGCAGGCCGTTATTGGCGAAGTCACCGGTGGTGAAGAGCGGTTCCAGGTGACAGGCATTGCAATGCGCGAGAAAGAGGCGATACCCGTTCTGCTCCTGGTCCGTGAACACGTCGTTGCCTGCCTTCATCCGATCGTAGCGAGAATCGGCGGAGACCAACGAAAGCTGGAATTGGGCGAGGGCTTTCAGCATGCGGTCACTGAAGATCATCGAGTCACCGAAGGCTTCGAAGAACATCCGCCGGTAAACAGGGCTCTGCTCGAGCTTGAAGATCACATGCTGCGTGCTCTCCCCCATTTCGGCCGGGTGGTTGATCGGCGCTAACGGCTGCACTTCCAGGTGGTTCACCGCTCCATCCCACATGAAACTCTTCGCCCACGCCAGGTTCATCAAGGCTGGTGCGTTGCGCGTTCCGATGCTGTCGCGGAGGCCATGGCTCAGCTGGTGATCCACATGGCTGAACGCCGTGTAGGACAGGTGACAGCTCGCGCAGGAGATCGTGCTGTCGAACGAGAGGATCGGATCGTGGAAGAGCTTGCGTCCGAGGGCGATGCCTTCCTGTGTGAGCGGGTTGCGCGACAGGTCATAGGTGGGTGCGGGCCAGTTCGCCGGTCGTTCCAGTGGTGCAGGATGCATAGGCCATGATCGCGCGGCGATCAGTACGCAACAGGCGATGACCAAGGCTCCTATGAAGAGGCTACGGATCTTCATGCGCGCTGAACATGGTGGAGGCGATGCGCGCAAGTTCGGTAGCGCGCGCACCGGGACGCATCAGGTTGCATCGCGTGCGCAGGTCAGCGGCTTTCAACAAAGGTGCAACGTCAACATCGACCGTTACCTGCGTTCGACCTTTCACCTCAAGCGCGACGTGCTGTGCGGTGGTATGCGGCGGCAGATACCCTCCCAGGTGCAGCTCGAACTGGTGGGATGGGTAAGGCGAAACAGGACTGCTGCCCTCCAATTTCAGGTTGATGTACCCGCTGTTCCAGGTCCAGTACATCCCTTTTGTCGGATCGAGGTCTCCGCTCAACGCGCCGGAAACATTGGTAAGGCTGTCCACGCCCAGAACGAAGCTGATCGAATCCGCGAGGTTAGCGTTCCGCACATCGGGGTCGATGAGGAGCGACGCGGTGTCCGCTACATCGATCAACCTGTAGCCATCGCTTCGCGAGATCACCTGGCCTGCGCAGTAGAAGGCGAAGTGACCTGCGTAGAACCTGAACTGCGTGATCGTCACCGGTGTTCCATCCGGCAAGGTCGAGGCCTTGTCCAACACCAGCGGCTGATCCGACACGAGCGGTACGAAACGCACACGCTGCGCGAGGATCGCGTTGGCAACGAAGAAGAGAACAAGACCGAAATGCCTCATGGGCGTGGGCCGGGCGGAGGAGGCGGGGGCTGGCCGAAGAAACCAGCGAGCTCACCGATCAGCGCATCGAATTTCGGAAGCTGCTCCGGTCGGCACAACGCACGCACCTGCCCGAAGTGATCATGGTTGATGCGTTCCACCGCCGCTTGCAGTCCACCGATCACGTTCGCCAGTGAATCGCGCTTCGTGGGAACAGGCGTGCGCAGGTCATCGAAGAGCGCTTCCCGTGCCTCGCGGATCCGCCGGTCGTTCTCACCGATCGCTTGGCGGTGCTGGGCGATCAGTTCCTCGTATTTCACCGCTTGCTCATCATCGAACCCGAGCCGTTCGATCACCATCCGCTTAGGTCCTTCATGGGGTGGTGGCCCAGGAGGTCCACCGTGGCGCTGCAGCAGGAGCCATACGGTTACGCCGTTCATCGCGAGAAGCAGCACCACAGCGATCGAGAGCAGCGCTTGCTTCGTCATGGGTAGAGCTGATTGGAGGTGCTGATCCCAAGGCCCGATGCGATGCTCTGCTCGTCACCTTCACCGTGCACCTGCCGTGCACCGCGAACAGCGACCAGGTTCAGCAACAGCACCAGCACACCCAGCATGACTGTCACCGTTACCCAGGAGCGTGGCACAGCGGTCGCGCGAAGTTCCTGCAGCCGCGCCTCGATGCGTGTGAACAGGAAAGGCGGCGGATCCACAGGCTTCACCCGTGCCAATAGTTCCAGTGCATCCGTGTTCTTCATCGTGATCGATCGGTTTGACGACGGTCGCTGGTGTTATCCTTCGTTCGGTCCAAGCGAACGCGCAGCGTGGCACGTGCGCGGGAAAGCAGCGATTCCACTGCTTTGACCGAAGTGCCCATCACAACGGCAATTTCCTCCATGCTCAGGCCTTCGGTCCCTTTGAGCAGCAACGCCGTTCGCTGGCTTTCCGGAAGGGTATCGATCCCGGCATACAAGCGCTCCATCGCTTCACGCTCTTCCAACTGAACGCCGGGGTGATCGAAGACGGCCACCTCCACGATCCGTTCTTCCGAGGAAAGTGAGATGCCGAAGAAGGAGCGCTTCTTCCGCTTGGCCGCCTTGATGCGATCGAGGCAGGTGTTGATGGTCACGCGGTAGATCCAGGTCCTGACCGTGGAATCGCCTTTGAACCCGGCGAGCTTTTCGTGCACCTTGAGGAAGACATCCTGCGTAGCCTCGGCCGCTTCGTCCTTGTTGCGCAGGTGGTTCAGGCAGAGGTTGTAGACCATGCGCGAATGGTCCCTGTAGATCTCGCCGAACAGCGTGCCTTCCATTTCGTGCTCCTGCCGTAACGCAGGGCTGGTCTGCCAATTACGTCAATCCGCCTTGATGAACGTCGCTCGCTTCGCACCCAGCGATAGTGTGTAGGTGCCTCGGGGAAGCGTCGAAATGTCGACCGCTTCGGAAGTCCACCTACCCGATGCCACCAAGCGACCGTCGAACGCGTGAATGAAGTAATCTCCACTCATGGCACCCGTAAAGGACAAGGAAGTGGAGGCAGGCACCGGGTACAGGTTGAATCCCGTCGGGTCCAACTCTTCGACACCTGCGGTCAGTTCGCACCAATCAAGAAGCGCGTCCAACGCCAGCTGTTGCTCGGTGGAAAGCGCACCCAGCAGCAGGTCGTTCGACTCGTAGGGATCGAGCAGCAGGTCATAGAACTCCTGCGTGCCGTCCGTATTGACGATGACCTTGTACCGTGCATCGCGCAGGGTATGTCCACCGCTCATTTGACTGTTCACCTCCGCGCGCAAGCAATCGCGGTGCGACAGCCCAGTCTGCGTGAACAAGGGCACCAAGCTGATGCTCTGCTCGTACTGTGGCAGGCCCAGGCCCGAGAGCTCAACGATGGTGGTGAAGATGTCGGTGCCGTTGACCAAGGCCGACTCCCGCTCATTGTGGCGCGTGATGCCCGGCCCAGCGACCACCAATGGGACATGGACGCCACCCTCGTACAAGGTGCCCTTCGCATGGCCCGGTGGGTATGGCGCTTGGATGACGGGGCCATCCGTGCCGTTGTCCCCGATGAAGATGATCACTGTGTTCGCGAGCACATCTGGCGGCAGGCTGTCCATGAGGCGACCGAGCTCATAGTCGAGGCTCTCGATCATCGCCAGGAAATAAGGTCTCGGGTTCGCGGCGATGGAATCAGCATCGGTCGGTAAAGGCCCTTGGTTGTGCATGAAGAGCGGCGGGCGGTGCAGTGGCGCGTGAGGTGCCGTATAAGCGAGCCAACAGAACCACGGCTGCGTCTGGCGATCGATCCAAGCGAGCGCACTGTCGGTGAGCACGCGAGTGATGTAGTTGGTGTTGGTCGCTTGTACACCATCGGTCGTTTGGTTCCAGTTGAAGTAGTTCTGGACCCCACCGGCCAACAGACCCGTGTAATGCGGCACGCCTTGGTCGTTCGGGTCGTTCAAGGAAGAGACCTGTCCCCCCAGATGCCATTTCCCGATCACACTCATCGCGTAGCCGCTGTTCTGTAGTTGCAGGTACTCGAACAAGGTGGTCTCGGATTGGGCCAACGTGGATTGCTCTTCCACATTGAGCACATCCGTGTAGAGCCCGTACCTGCCCGTGATGATCGTCGCCCGCGTCGGCGAGCACAACGGGTTCACCCATGCGTTGTCGAAGGTCAGGCCCTGCTGCATCAGTGCTTCCAAGTGGGGCATCGCGGCCTTCTCCGGACCCGGCAGGTAGTTGGGCGTGGGGTCCAGGCCAAGGTCATCGGCAATGACGAGCAGGATGTTGGGCTGCTGGGCAAAGCACCGAAAACCAATAAGCAGCAAGAGCACTACGATGGATATCTTCATGGTCCGCGGTGTGACCAGGAACGAATAAGAAGGTTCGATCTGCTGGGAAGGTGCTGGTGAAGTGAAAGGGATCCGCCTTTCACTTTGCATCGGTCTAGGCGGTCAACGAAGAGATCGAACTCAAATAACTCCTCACATCGTTGATGTCCGCTTCAAGGTCCGTTAACGGGACCCTGAGGCAGAACGCAGTTTTTCGACGCTCAGACCCGTCGGGGTCCATTTGAGTCTCGCTTCATCTGGTGCAATCTGCGCATCACGGTCATATGGCCGGACTTCCAACATACCGCTCTGAATGCGGAAGTATACTTCCATATTGGGATGCAAGTGCTGAGCAGCACGATCTATCGTAGCGCGAATGGCTCCGATTGCCTTGCTCGCTGTCATCATGCGTGAAACCGCGACGGATGAGTGGCGATACTCCACAGTTTGGGCGTTTTGTATCTCGGCCACAAGTTCAGGTGCGACGATCCAAGCCACACCAAGGGAGTCTCCAAATGCGAAAGTGTTCATGGCCACAAACATAACCTGACCCCCAGTCGATTAGGTCGCCGCCATCAGCTCCAACGCCCTCCTCTCCACCTCCGCGCTCTCCCACTTCTGCTCGATCCCCGGCATCGCCAGTACCTCTTCCATGACGCGATCGTGCCGTAGGCCTTCCTTCCACGCGTCCTTGTATTCGATGTCGCTGAACTTCACCTGGCTGTAGAGCGGCAGCCATTGATCGGGGTGTTTCTGTTGCAGGTGGCCTTCGATCTTCTTGCGCAGCAGGAACTTCGGATCGGCGACGAGATCGCGCATCTCCACGAAGTTGCGGAGCGACAGGTCAGCGATGGCATCGCCGTTCGGCTTCCGCTTGGCGGCGTAGCGCACCAGCACTTCGGGCCAATTGTCGTCCCCGTGCTCGTTCAACAGGTCGTTGAGCACTTTGCAATCCTCGTAACCGGCATTCATGCCTTCACCATAGAAAGGAACAATGGCGTGCGCGGCATCGCCGATGAGCGCCACCTTGCCGTTCACCGTCCACGGGTTGCAGCGGATGATGGCGAGCGAGCTCTGCGGGTTGCGCAGGTATTGTTCCACCACGTCAGGGATCAGCGCGGGCACATCGCCGAAATGCTCGGTGAAGAACGCACGCACCTGTTGTTCGGTCTTCACGACATCGAACCCGGGTGCCTGGTCCGTGTGCGTGTTGGGCATGAAAAGCGTACCGGTGAAACCGCCGTCCTGGTTCGCGAGGCCCATGAGCATGAACCAGCGGCGCGGCCAGATGTGCAGGCAGTGCGGGTCCATCTTCGGCGTGCCGTCAGCGTTGGCCGGGAAGGCGATCTCCTTGTAATCGTGCTCGATGTATTCCTGCGAATAGGTGAAGCGCCCGTGCATCATCTTCTGCCGCACGGCGCTCGGAGCACCATCGGCGCCGAAGACGAGGTCGGCTTTCACTTCCACGCAGGTGCCATTGTGGTCGAACACGCAGGTCGCATGCTCCAGGTCCACATCGGCGCAGCGGTGATCGAAGTGCAGGGTCACGTTCGGGAACTTCTCCGCTTCGGTGAGCAGGCGACGGTTCAACTCACCGCGCGACACGGACCAGATCGCCTTGTTGTCGATGCTGTACGGAACGCGGTTCAGCTTGCCGTCGCGGTCGTGCGTCATGCGCGCGTAGACGGGCACGGTGATCGCCTTCACCACGTCCTCCACGCCGGCGGCGCGCAAGGCCGTCCACCCGCGATGGGACACAACGAGGTTGATGCTGCGGCCCGCGTACACATCGGTCCTGCGCGGATCACCGCGGCGCTCGAACACGTTCACCTTGTGGCCACGCTTGGCCAGGAAAATGGCGAGCAGGCTGCCGACCAGCCCTCCGCCCACGATCGTGATGTTCTTCATGGCAATGCGGCGTTCAGTGCTTCGCCGAAGCGGAACACGTCCTCGAAACTGTTGTACATCGGAACCGGCGCCATGCGCAGCACATCGGGTTCGCGCCAATCGCAGAGCACGCCGCGCTCCGTGAGCCGCTTGAAGATACCGCGGCCATCGCCTTTCACCAGAATGGAAAGTTGCGCGCCGCTCTGCGCGGAGTCACGCGGCGTGATGATGTTGAACAGGCCGCCGTTCTTCTGCGAGACGCCTTCGATGATCCATCGCAGGTAACCGGTGAGTTGCACGCTCTTGTTGCGCAACCGCTCCATGCCCGCGCGATCGAACTGTTCCAAGGCCACGCGGTGCAGCGCCATGCTGAAGACCGGTGCGTTGCTCACCTGCCAGGCTTCGGCTGTGGGCATGGGCTTGAAGGTGCGCTCCATCTTGAAGCGCTCGTGCTTGTCGTGTCCCCACCATCCAGCGAAGCGCGGCAATTCCTTCCCGAGGTGGCGCGCATGGATGAACGCTCCAGCCACACCGCCCGGGCCACTGTTCAAGTACTTGTAGCTGCACCAGCATGCGAAGTCGGGGCCATCCTCGTGCAACTTCAAGTGCAGGTTGCCCGCTGCGTGGGCGAGATCGAAGCCAGCCATGGCACCCACCGCATGCGCCGCTGCGCTCATGGCCTGGATGTCGAACGCCTGGCCGGTGAGGAAGTTCACGCCACCGAAGCACACGAGCGCAAGCTCATCGCCAAGTTCATGGATCTTCTTCAGAATGTCATCCGTGCGCAGCGTGTACTCGCCCGCACGCGGCTGCAACTCGACCAGGCAATGATCAGGATCCAACCCATGGAACTGGATCTGCGAAGCGAAAGCATAGGTATCACTGGGGAACGGCCGTTGCTCCGTGAGGATCTTCACGCGCTTGCCGCTGGGTCGATAGAACGAGACGAGCAGGAAGTGCAGGTTGCTCGTGAGCTGGTTCATCACCACCACCTCATCGGGCAGCGCACCTACCAGTCGTGCGGTGCTTTCCGTCAACACCTCATGGTAGCTGTACCACGGGTGCTTTCCGTTGAAGTGCGCTTCCACGCCGAAGGTGGCCCAATCGTCCAACTCCTGCTTCAGGGCGGCAGCAGCGGCCTTCGGTTGCAGGCCGAGCGAGTTGCCGGTGAAGTAGATGGTATCGTGGCCCTCGTGCTGTGGGAAAAGGAACTCGTCGCGAAAGGGGCGCAGGGGATCCTGCTGGTCCATGCGCTGGGCGAAGGCGAGGGAATTCTCGAAGGTGACTGACATGTGACGTGGAGGCCGACGAAAGTAGGAGCTTCGCACCGCCAACAACTGACGTATGTCCATCGCTCGAGAACGCTCTCAGGAACTCTATCGAAAGGCCCTTCAGCTCTTCCCTGGGGGGGTGAATTCACCTGTGCGCGCCTTCAGGAGCGTAGGCGGCACACCACTCTTCTTCACACGGGGCGAAGGCGCCGAAGTGGTGGACGCCGACGGCAACCGGTTCATCGACCTGTGCCACAGCTGGGGGCCGCTGATCCTCGGGCACGCGCATCCGATCGTTGTGGAGGCCATCACACGCTCAGCGGCGAAGGGCAGCACCTTCGGGGCGCCGACGGAAGAAGAGAACGAGCTGGCATCGTTCATCGTGGAGCGCATTCCGTTCATCGAGCGCATGCGGTTCGTGAGCAGCGGAACCGAAGCGGTGATGAGCGCGATCCGCCTGGCGCGCGGTGCCACGAAGCGCGACCTGATCATCAAGTTCGACGGGTGCTACCACGGCCATTTCGACAGCTTGCTGGTGAACGCGGGCAGCGGCCTGGCGACCTTCGGCACATCTTCATCGGCGGGTGTGCCGGAAGCACTCGCGGCGCTCACCATCATTGTTCCGTTGAACGATGAAGCGGCGTTGGTAGCAGCATTCGCGAAGCACGGCGACCGGATCGCTGGAGCCATCATCGAACCCGTTCCGGCGAACAACGGTCTTCTATTGCAGGACAGATCTTTCCTGTTGAGGCTGCGCGAACTCTGCACGAAGCACGGCAGCGTGCTCATTTTCGATGAGGTGATCAGCGGCTTCCGCGTGGCGTTCGGTGGCGCGAGCGAACACTACGGCATCACGCCTGACCTCGCGACATACGGCAAGATCATCGGCGGTGGCATGCCTGTGGGAGCCTACGGTGGGAAGCACGAACTGATGAAGCACATCGCCCCGGAGGGAGGCGTGTACCAGGCGGGCACGCTCAGCGGCAATCCGGTGGCCATGGCGGCAGGCCTGGCGCAGGTGCGCGAATGCGCGAAGCCTGGCTTCTACCAGGAAATGGAGCGCAAGACCAACACGCTCTGCGACCGGATCAATGCGCACGCGCGAGCGAAAGGCTACGACTACCATATCGATCACCAGGGTTCCATCTTCTGGGGCTTCTTCGCCCGTGGCGAGCACATCCAGAGCGCCAGCGCCATCGATCCGGCGAGCATGAAGAGCTATGCGAAGCTGCACGCGGCACTCCTCGAACGCGGTATCTACGCTGCGCCCAGCGGTTATGAAGTAGGCTTCGTCTGCGCGGCACACAGCGATGCGCACATCGAACGCATCATCGCCGCGTGGTGCGCCGCTTTGGACGAAGTGATGTGATCAGAGCCGCGTGCCGAGCCACACACACAGTGGAATGAGCACCATGATGCCGTCGATCAGGAACGCGTAATAGATCGGGTCGCGGACAGGCTTCGCGCGCAGGATGAGAACGAGCGCGCAGGCATAGCCTATGAGCATCACGGGCACCGCGTTGCCATAGTCCAGACCGCGCAGGAAGAGGGATTCCATCGCGGCGGACGCGCAGAGCAGGAAGATGGCGAGCGCCTTCGCCCCGCGCACACCGAACAATTGCGGCACCGTACGTAACCGCGGCGGATCGTTGTCCAGGTCCCGGATATCGAAGGCGATGGTGAGCGACAGGATCAACGGCAGCCGCATGCAGGCCATACCCAACTGAAGCCCGACCGAATGTTCATGCGCATCCAGCCGCAGGGGAACCGCCACGGCTACGATCACCCACAGCACGCTGATCAGCCACGTCTTCACGAAAGGAATGGAACGCAGGCCGATCGCATTGCCCTTCCGATCGGAGAAAGGCGTGACATAGAAGAAGGCCAGTAACACAACGGGCACCAACCATTGCCACAAGCGCAGCCATAAGGGCCATAGGAGTATGAAGGCGAGCACACCGGAGAACGCGACCAGAACGATGATCGTGCGGCGGTGCTGGTTGTACCAGGTGAGATTCGCGTACTGCGCGTGTTCCGGGCTGTTCGCACGCGCGAGGCGCATCACGCAATAGCCAGCGAAGGTTCCCAGCGCCACGGATAGCGCGTAGCGCCAAAGTTCTGGCGCATCCACCATGAAAAGACCGGTCCAGCCTACCTGGGCAGCGGCACAGATCGCCAGCCACAGGTGCCCGTACACGAGCCACTGCCACACAGGGCGGAGCGGCGCTGCGGGCATCGTTCAGTACTTGTCCGGGTTGTTCGGGTTGATGATGACCTGACGCACGAAGAGGCCCACTCCCACACCCAGCGCTGAGGCGATGAGCGAATGGATCACGCGCTTGGGCCGCGCAGCCACGCTGTAGCCCATCGCGTACGAAGGGTTCCCTTCCATCGTCGGGTCGGTGATCGAACCGCGGGTCACGTTCACGCGTGGCCAGGCCATCAGGCCGGCGTATGCAGGTGGAATGAAGAGCGAGTTGACTTCAAGGTCCAAGGCCATGACGAGACCCGCGCCCAGGGCGAAACCACCGGCCATGGGCACCCACGGTTTGTAGCCCTTGCGCGCATCGCGTTCGCCCTTGATGTAGTACCGCATCTCCTGCACAGGAAGGTCATTGCCGAAAACCGTGTCCATGAAGTACCAGACCTTCTCGCGGCCCAAGCTGTCCGTAACGCTGAACACGCTTTCGGTGGGTTCGGTACGGTCGATCAGATGGTCGCCCTTGCGCACCTGGTACCGAACTTCCAATGTGCTTTGGCCGAGCACCCGGCCTTCTAGGATCTGCCCGTTCATGAGGTTGATCCTGTCCTGGGCACTGGCGAACAGGACGAGCAAGACCGCTGTTAAGAACAATGCTGTCCGCATCGTGGGCCAAGATAGACGGCTTCCATCAGGACGGTGGCCGAACACCCCTTCTATCTTCGTCGCCCTTCTGAGGACCACTATACATGAACTCCGTCACCTACCGCGAGCGCCACATCGGACCGAACGACGCTGAGACCGCTGCCATGCTGAAAGCCATCGGCGTGAGCAGCATGGAAGAACTGATCGACCGCACCGTGCCCAAGGGCATCCGACGCGCACAAGCATTGGACGTGGGCCCGGCGATGACCGAGCGCGAGCACCTGGACAACATGAAGGCACTGGGCGCGAAGAACAAGGTGTTCCGCAGCTACATCGGCCTAGGTTTCAGCGGCACAATCCTGCCGCCGCCGATCCAGCGCAACATCTTCGAGAACCCCGGTTGGTATACGGCCTACACGCCTTACCAAGCGGAGATCTCTCAAGGCCGCCTGGAAGCACTGCTGAACTTCCAAACGATGTGCAGCGACCTTACCGGCCTGCCCATCGCCAACGCCAGCCTGCTCGATGAGGCCACGGCGATCGCCGAGGCCATGCACATGCTGCACGCCGCCCGCCCGAAGGAGCTCGCGAACGCCAACAAGTTCTTCGCCGACAAAGGCCTTTACCCGCAGAACATCGATGTGCTGCGCACGCGTTGCGCCCCGATCGGTGTGGAACTGGTGGTGGGCGATGCAAAGGACTTCGATCCTGCCGGCGGCTACTTCGGTCTCGCACTGCAATACCCCGCGATCGATGGCAGCGTGAACGACTACCGCGCCCTGGTCAGCAAGGCGAAAGCTGCTGGTGTGAAGACCGCGGTATGTGCCGACCTGCTCTCGCTCGTGCTCCTCACACCTCCGGGCGAATGGGGCGCTGACGTATGCGTGGGCAACAGCCAGCGTTTCGGTGTTCCCATGGGCTACGGTGGCCCGCACGCCGCTTTCTTCTGCACCACCGAGGAATACAAGCGCCTGCTGCCGGGTCGCATCATCGGCGTAAGCCAGGACCGCCGCGGTGGCCAAGCCCTGCGCATGGCCCTGCAAACGCGTGAACAGCACATCCGTCGCGACAAGGCCACCAGCAACATCTGCACGGCGCAGGCGCTGCTAGCGGTGATGGCCGGCATGTACGCGGTATACCACGGTCCGGACGGGCTGAAACGCATCGCCGGAAACGTGCATGCGCACACCCGCAATGTGGCCGAGGCAGCGAAGGCACTGGGCTACACGGTGGTGAACAACAGCTTCTTCGATACGATCACCCTCAGCGGTGGTGATGCGAACAAGGTGCGCGCAGCTGCCGAGAAGCGGAGCATCAACTTCCGTTTCGATGGCAATACGGTGAGCATCGCGCTGGACGAAACAGTGCGCACCAAGGACGCGAACGAGGTGGTGGCGGCACTGGCGGAAGCCGTAGGCAAACCTGCACCTGCCCTCTCCAATAATGGCAGCAGCATGGCCGTGCCGAACGCGATGCAGCGCACGAGCGCGATCCTCACGCACCCGGTCTTCAACACGCACCACACGGAGCTGGAACTGCAGCGTTACATCAAGCGTCTGGAGAACAAGGATTTTTCGTTGATGCACGGCATGATCCCGCTGGGTTCGTGCACCATGAAGCTGAACGCCGCGAGCACCTTGCTTCCGCTCAGCTGGCCCGAGTGGGGCGCGTTGCATCCCTTCGCTCCCGTGGAACAGACCGAAGGCTACCAGGAAGTGTTCCGCCAGCTCAGCGATGCGTTGGCGAAGTGCACCGGCTTCAGCGCCGTTTCCTTGCAACCCAACAGCGGCGCACAGGGTGAATACGCTGGTCTGCTCGTGATCCGCGCCTACCACGAGTCACGCGGCGACCACAAGCGCAACGTGGCCCTGATCCCCAGCAGCGCGCACGGCACCAATCCTGCGAGCGCGGCCATGGTGGGCATGAACATCGTGGTGGTGAAGGCGGACGAAGAAGGTCACGTGGACGTGGCGGATCTGAAGGCGAAGGCCGAACAATACAAGGACACCCTGAGCTGCCTGATGGTGACCTACCCGAGCACGCACGGTGTGTATGAGGAGAGCATCAAGGAGATCACCAGCACGATCCACGCGAACGGTGGCCTGGTGTACATGGACGGTGCGAACATGAACGCGCAGGTGGGCCTGACCAGTCCTGGCGACATCGGTGCGGACGTGTGCCACCTGAACCTGCACAAGACCTTCGCCATTCCGCATGGCGGCGGTGGCCCCGGCATGGGCCCCATCTGCGTGAACGACAAGCTGAAGCCTTTCCTGCCCGGTCACCCGTTGATCAAGACCGGCGGTGAGAAGGCCGTGCCCGCAGTGAGCGCAGCGCCGTGGGGCAGCTCGTTGATCCTGTTGATCAGCTACGGCTACATCAAGATGCTGGGCGGTGATGGCCTGACGGATGCCACGCGCTATGCGATCCTGAACGCGAACTACATCCGCGCGAAACTGGAGAAGCACTACCCGATCCTCTACGTGGGCAGCCAGGGCATGGTGGCGCACGAGATGATCCTCGATTGCCGGGACTTCAAGCGTGCTGCAGGTGTGGACGTGAGCGACATCGCGAAGCGTTTGATGGATTACGGTTTCCATGCGCCCACTGTGAGCTTCCCGGTGGCCGAAACGCTGATGGTGGAGCCCACGGAAAGCGAAAGCAAGGGCGAACTGGACCGCTTCATCGAAGCCATGATCGGCATTCGCCAGGAAGTGGCCACACTGGAACAAGGCAAGGCCGACAAGGCGGACAACGTGTTGAAGAACGCTCCGCACACCAGCGCTGAGATCTGCGCGAACGAATGGAACCATGTGTACACGCGCGAGCAGGCGGCCTTCCCGGCAAGCATCAACCGCGAGTGGAAATACTGGCCCACGGTAAGCCGCGTTGATAATGCCTTCGGCGATCGCAACCTGATCTGCACCTGTCCGCCGATCGAGGAGTACGAAACGCAGGAGGCTTAGGGTCAGTGGCAGGAGCAGGAGCAGGAGCATCAGGCAAGAGATAGCAGCTCTTCGCCCCTGCTCCTGACGACCGCCTGCTGACACCAGGTGGAACCGCTCCTCACCTTTCACGTTCGTTCACAGAACAAGTCGGCAGCTTTGTCGCTGATGTGCCTGCGCGAACCGTTCGCGCGCATCGTCCCAGCGCGTCACATTCCGCTACCAGCAAGCCTTTCAGCGCGGATACGTTCGTTCCCGAAAGGGCCGGTGCACCCCTCACCGGTCCACATGAGGAACCAACAACACGCGCACGATGCGAAGCGACAACTACCCGCTCTTCTTCGCGATGATCCTCCTGCTCTCAGCACAGCAGGGGTACGCCCAGCCACTTGTACGGAACACGAAAGCGCTGCACGGAGGCAGCCACGTTGGTGCAAGCGACCATCATGCGGCCGCGCGATCGGATCAACCGGTATTGTGGAGCGAGCACTTCGAGAACGGTTTGAACGGATGGGCCGTGGCGACCTTGCAAGGCAATGTGTCCTGGCAATTGACCGCCACCGGGAACATAGGGGGCTACACACCCGGTCCGTTGGAAAGCACTACAGGCTACCCCACTGGCAGTTGGATAACCGCCGACAGCGATGCGCACGGCATGGCGGGTTCTCCGGAGAACACGAGCATCCTATCGCCGCCGATACTCGGGTTGGATACGGTGCACCACATGCTCATGCGTTTCGAGCAGAGTTTCCGGCAGTTGAACGATGACCAAACGCTCGTTCAGGTGAGCGGGGATGGCGGCGATCACTGGACGAACTACCCCGTGAACACCGATGTGCAGGGCAATCAGATGACACCTGGCGCTCCCGAATCGCAAGTGGTCACCCTGAACATCTCCGATGCATTGAGCGAGGGTTCCTCGGACATCCGCATACGCTTCCAGTGGATCAGCACGGAAGGCTACACGTACAGTTGGCAGGTGGACGACATCGAGTTGATCGCCGCATTGCCGAACGACATCGCTCTGGAGAAAGCCACCTACGCCTACTGGGAGCCGGACGGAGTGAACTGGGCCGGCATGCCATGCACGATCTATCCGGTGAACGAGCAACGGGAGCTCCACTTCCGTGGGCAGGTGCGCAACATGGGCAGCAATGATCAGCACAATGTCCGCTTGCGCATCGCGATCACCGGTCCGGACCAATACGCCGAATTGATCATCAGCGATCCGACCACATTGGCCGCTGGTGAGAGTGCAGTGCTCGACATCGACGGATACACACCTCCAGCAACACCGGGTGCCTACGCATTCCACCTGAGCGTATTGCAAGCCGAGAGCGATGACGCTCCGGAAGACAATGACATGGAACTCGGCCTGCGTATCGATCCTTTCGTGTTCGCCCGTGATGGAGGATACCTGGAAGGCACACGTGACAACGATGGCGCCGATTTCGATCTGGGCAACCGGTTCTGGATCCAGCATTACGATGAGCAACTGCAGGGTGTCGAGGTCGCACTGGGGCCGGGTACGGATGTGGGGGCCGAGATCGAAGCGCGGGTATACGACAGTGACCTGAACGTGATCGCGCAAAGTGAACTGCACGCTGTTGTGGAAGAAGACATCAACGCTTTCGGTGGCGATCACTTCCTATCCCTCAGGCTGTCGGATCCAACGCCCTTGTTCCAGGATCACCTGTACCTGATAACGATCCATGTATACACCTCCAATGGCAACGCACAAGTGGGCCTCAGCGGCACCAGTCCAGCGCAGACCTCGTTGATCTACCGGTCTGATGTGGCTCACTGGTACTATGTGACCTCCACGCCGATGGTGCGGATGAACTTCGACCCCAGCGTAGGTATCGACCCGACCAGCAAAGCCCCGATCACACTCACCGCGCAACCCAGCGTGTTCGATGACCGGACCATCGTTCGCTTCGCCTCCGCGAGCGGTGAGTCCATCCAATGGGAATTGTTCGACGCGAACGGACGCCGTGTTTCAGGGGCTGCCATACCACCCCGGGGATCCGCTGAGCAACAGCTGGAACTGACGGGCGATGGTCTCAACGAGGGCATGTACCTGTTCAAGCTTTCACAAGGTGAACGAACGGCTACACTGAAACTGGTGCACCAAGCGCGACGGTGAACCGGACAGTGTGTTGGAGGCCTCCGCAACAGCGGGGGCTTCCTTCGTTACCGTGTGCCGATGGGCCTGCGCGCGCCGCCTATCTTCGCCGACTTCCTGATGGGAACCATACGCTTCACCGCCGCCCGCGCTGTTCTTTGTTGTGCTGTTCTCGCGGCCACGAACGCCAACGCGCAACGTGCGACCTGCCTTTTTTCGGAACCGTTCCAAGGAAGCGCTTTGCCCGCAGGCTGGGCAGCCGACCCTTCGGATGTTCCTGTGGTCAATAACGTGGGTACAACAGCGCCTTCATGGCGCATCGGTGATGCTGCGCAGGCCAACCTTGATGGTTATTTCCCTGTGCCGGATGACCCTGCTGCGAACACATTCGCCATGGTGAACGATGACGCGGCGCCTTGCGATTGCGGCATGGACAGCGTTTCGTTGGTCTCTCCTGTGATCGACCTTTCCAGCAGCGCCCACCCTGCGCTCCTGTTCCGGGTATACCACGATGGTCGGCCGATGAACGGAAGAGCCTTCGTGGAAACGAGCACCGATGGCATCAGCTGGACCCTCATCAAGGAGATCGCACCCCGCTTTGGTGTGTGGCAGCGATCGCTAGTAGGCTTGGATCCCTTGGCCAACACCAACGGAAGGATCCGCTTCCGTTACGATGATGGCGGCGATTGGGGTTCCGGCCTCGCGATCGATGAGGTTTGCATCTTCGATCGTGCCGCGCACGACCTCGAACTGGCCGCGACCGGGTTAGGTGATCCGGTGACCAGTCCGTTCAACACGACCGTGCGCACCCAGTCCTATTCCTTCCTTCCTGTCGAACAACAGAACGGAGCACAGGTCGCCTTACACGTTCGCAACAACGGGTATGAGGTGATGCACCTCACCGCGGCCCATCTTGACTTCACGGTGGATGGTACCGGAGCAGGTTCGGTCGATATCGATGTGAACGCCACGCTGCCCTCCCTGCTGGATACGGTTCTCCTGTTGAACCCGGGTTGGACGCATCCTACAAGCGGCGCGGTATCGATCCAGGTGCAATTGATCACGAGCGAGACGGATGATGCGCCGGACGACAACTCGGGCGGTGCTGCCTTCTTCCTTACCGCAGCCAATACCTATGGTCATATGATGGGCGTGGATGCGGACGTACCGGAAGCGGTGATCGGAGAACAAGGCGAGCTCTACTCGGCCGGTAATCGGTTCGAAGTGCTGGGTACCGGCGGGGAAGTGCGTGGAATAAGCGTGCGGCTGGGCGGCGGAACCGAACCGGGTGCGCCGGTACATGCGCTCGTACTCGACGGAGACCTGAACGTTCTTTCCGTTTCGAGCAGCTATACCATTACGCAAGCGGACATCGACCTCTCCTTCAGTGGTGGCCTTGTGTACATCCCGCTGGACAGCGCCGTGGCCCTGGACCAGGACCGTGACCTGATCGCCTTGATGCGCACGGATGTGGACACGCTCACGGCTACACTTGCCGCCAGTGGGGTGGTAGCGGCCGGAACCGCGTGGAAGATCGGTTCGGACGGTATCGGTGCGTCCTTCCCATTACGCGCACCGATCTTGCGACTGAACCTTAGCGAGCCGGCGGTAGGCGTGGAAGAGGTCATTTCCGGGGTAGCACCCCTGGTCCATGCCTGGCCGAACCCGACCCACGGTCAGTTGACCTTCGGTCCATTGCCGCCAGCGAACGCACCGTGGAATGTTGGTCTTTTCGATGCCTCAGGCCGGAAGGTTCTGAATGCGGTCGGGACTCGTGGGGGCATGGCCACAATGTCCATAGACCTCGGATCCCTTTCTCAAGGTTGTTACACGGCCCGTCTTCAAGCAGGGTCGTATTCCCTGAATATCAGGGTGATCGTAACGCATTGACAGTCTGCCGTCTTTAATGAAGATCGCAGTCATGTCCTGGCTGCCATTCTTGCTTTCGTGGTTCGAGGGCCGATTTTTCCGGTCCGTCGCCATCCGTCACAAAAAGAACCTCGGGACCCTACATTCGTCCCTCTACAGAAAACAAACAACCCCATGAACAAGCTGTACACTTCAGCATTGGCAGCAGTGCTCATCGGTGGAACCGCCTTGGCGCAGAATACCGCGCGCCCTGAAAGGCAGTTGCACAAAGCGCATTGCCCGCCCGCACACGGACAAGCACCCGTTGTTGACGGCAACCGCGCCATCATCTGGCAGGACGATTTCTCGAATCCATCGAACTGGACGATCGCACATGATGGCAGCTTCGACGCTGATTTCGAGATCGGTGTAGGTCTTGCCAGCACTGGCGACTATCCTACCCCTGCCATCGTGAGTTCCACGGCCGACAACGGCTACGCGATGTATGACTCGGATGTCCACGGCAACACGTCCACGACCTACGAGCGTCCGCACATCACGACGGCCAGCCCGATCGACCTGACGGGCCACAGCAACGTGGTGCTCTCCTTCCAGACGCAGTACCGTCGTTACACCGACGAGCAGACCTTCGTACTGGTCAGCACGGACGGCACGTTCCCTGATATCCAAACACCGGACGACGACATCAGCGCGATGCCCGGCGTGTTCTACGTATGGGAGCCGGGTGAACTGACCACGAGCATCTCCCCGGGCAACCCTACCATCCGTCAGTTCAACATTTCCGCCGTGGCCGGTAACGCCCCCCAAGTGTGGGTGCGCATCCTGTTCGTCGGCATCTACGGCTACACCTGGTATGTGGACGACATCAACATCTACGATCAGGAGCAGTACGACGTGGCAATGACCGGGGCTGGTCTTACGAAATGGGACTACACGACCGCGTTGAGCTATGATTCGATGCGCTACTCCATCTATCCGACCAGCCAGCTTCGTCCGATCCCGCTGAACATGTCGCTCTCGAACAACGGTCTTCAGGACCTGACCGACATCGTGGCGAATTTCAACGTGGAACAGAACGGGACCACCGTCTTCGATCATGATCAAACCATTGCCCTTGCATCCGGGGAGAACACGACCGTCTTCGTGAACACGCCGTTCACGCCACCTGCCACCATCGGAACGTACAACGTGACCTTCTCGGATACCGTGTTGACCGGGGATGCGAGCGAAGGCAATGACTCGAAGACAGCCACTTTCGACGTGAGCGATTTCACCTACGCGCGCGACCTCAACACGATCACGGGCTGGGAAGAAGGTGATTCGGAAGGTGCCTACCAGTTGTGCAACGGCTTCCATGTGCTGAACGCAACGGACCTCTATGCAGTGGACGTAGCACTGTTGAACAGCCCTGGCGACTCGCCGGTCGATCTGCCGGTGACCGGCCAATTGTGGACAGCGGACCTCACGACCCAGATCGCCGAGACGAACGAGCACATCCTGGAGGCTGGCGATTTCAACGACGCGGACGGTTCGCATTTCATCTCCCTCATTTTCTCCGAGGCACAGCCGTTGGACCCCGCAACGGACTATGTGGTTTGCATCTACTGGCTGGGCGGTGACACACTGCGCACCGGCACGCACGGCACCAGCGAGCCTCAAACGTCCTTCATCTATTACAACGGACAGAACGGCGAGGATTGGTACTACACCACCCGCACGCCGATGGTACGCATGAACTTCAACGCCACTGTTGGCATCGATGAGAATCGCCAGAACGGCGTTGGTGTTGGTCAGAACCTCCCGAACCCGTCGAACACGAGCACCATCGTTCCTTTCGACCTGGCGAAGTCCGCCAACGTGAGCATCGAGGTGTGCGACCTGAACGGCAAGCTGGTGCGCACACTGGCACTGGGCAAGAAAGCAGCTGGTGTGTACCGTCAAGAGCTCAGCACAGCTGACCTCACCGAAGGTGTATACACCTACAGCGTGGTAGCCGACGGAACGCGCATGACGAAGCGTATGGTCGTGCTGCACTGATCGAACGATCAATGACCTTGAAGAAGGCCGCCCTTCCGGGGCGGCCTTCTTCTTTTCATGGCGCACCGTTGGAACCATCATGAACGATCCGACCGACCGGCCGGATTGATGAACGGAATGACCAGCGGGTACACGTGTTCCGCGAAGTGATCGGCCGTGCTGAGTGCCGGTAGTTTTCGCCCCGTTCAAGCCGATCGTTGTGCCTTGCAGCGACCGAACAGCGCGAACGGAAAAAGAACGAAACCTACCGACCCATGAAACGCCGATACACTGCATTAGGCTTACTGACCCTCTCTTCACTCTGTCCGCTCGCCGCTCAGAACGGCCACGCGCGTGAGCACCGCATGACGCGCTCCGTCGATAGGAATGCGGCACTTCCGAGCGTTGTCCATCATGCTGCTCCCGCACAGGACCCCGACCGCGTCACGATCTGGGAGGATGACCTTTCCTCCGCGTCGAACTGGACGATCGGCCATTACGGCTCAGAGGATCTGGATTGGCAGATAGGTGTCGGACTCACCGGGACCGGCGGAGCATCCATCGACCCGATCGCAAGCCCCACAGCGGCGAACGGATACGCGATGCTTGATTCAGACGGTCATAACAACCAAGGCACGGTATACGAGAGCAGCTGCCTCACGACCGCTCAACCGATCGATCTCTCAGGTTACCCGGCCGTGCAATTGCAGTTCTACACCCAGTACCGCAAGTGGACGGATGAAGAATGCTACGTGGAAGTGAGCACGAACAATACGGATTGGGCCACCAACCTGGACCCAACGAGCGACCTGAGCCTGTATCCGCGGGTGTTCAAGGTCTTCCCAGGCATGGCCACGCAAGCGCCTTTCGAGAACCCCACATTGAAGACCATCAATATCACAGCGGTGGCCGGGGGCCAATCCCAGGTATGGGTGCGCTTCCATTGGACGGGTATCTACGGGTACATGTGGTTCATCGACGATGTGAGCCTTTCCACACCGCCGGACAACAACCTCACGCTGCTGGACAACTGGCTGGTGGAAGAACCTGGGAACTACGAGGACGCCGCGGTGAGGAACCTTGAATACACGCGGCTGCCCGTGGAGCAGGCCTCCCCGATCACCGCACGCGCCGTGGTGTTGAACAATGGCGGGGTGACACAGAACGACCTGGTGCTCACCGCAACGATCAATGGCATGGACTACTACAGTGACCCCTTGCCGGCACTCGCCGCAGGCACCGCGGATACGCTGATCGTGCAGACCAACTGGACGCCCAGTGCCCCCGGTGAGGTCACCGTGGAGTTGAGCGTCGCTTCCTCAGACCCGACCGATTTCGACCCCGCGGACAATGAACGCACGCGCACCATGCTCTTCACCGGACCGGACGATGCGGATGGGAACAGTGTGATGGCGTTGGACACCAATGCCCTCGATGGGTGGTATCGCATCACCGGCAGCGCAGCCAACGATGCGATCGGTGTGCGCTTCCAGATCGACAACCCTGGCAGCACCGCTTATGGTGCTGGACTCGTGTTCTATGAGGAAACCACCGACAATACACTGGTGAACATCTATCTCCGCGACGACTCGGGCGATGATCTCGCCTTCGTGGAGTACTTCCAGATCCTTCCGGAATACGAAAGCGGCAGCGGTGAAGCGAACGTGATCAATGTGCCGTTCGAGACGCCAGTGGACCTGGACCCGGCAGTGGACTATGAGCTTTGGGTGGAGAACACCACCAGCGATTCTGTTTCCATCGGCATCAGCGGCACGTTGAATCCGGGTGGGTTGGTAGGACATGTTCCCGGAGCCGGTCAGAACACGATCTACATCGCCTACGGCAACGGAGCGCCCATGATGAGGCTCTACCTGGCCACCGCGTCGTTCGTAGGGATGGATGAGGAGGCTCTCGCCCCATCCCTTATGTGGAACCAGTTGGCCCCTAACCCGGCCGGTGAAGGAACGCGCCTGGGATTCACCCTGAAGGAAGGAGCCATGGTGAGCTGGCAGGTGACCGACGCATTGGGCAGGGTCGTTGACCAACGAACCCTGGGGACTTTGGGTGCGGGAACGCATGATGTGCTCATCGGCACGGCGGACCTCGATGCAGGCTTGTACCATGTGCAGCTACAGGCCGGCCAGCAGCGTCTGACCCGAGGCTTGACCGTCTCGCACTGATTATCAAGCGAAAGAGCGGCGGAACCGACCGTACCAACGGTGGTTCCGCCGCTCGCTTTGAGATGTTGGACATGTAAAGGATCAATGGTACGGTGGCCGAAACGGGCCACGAAAGAGGTTGGATGACGCGTCAATGCTTCGATCAGGGCCGAAACGTTGAGGGATGCAAAAGGCCGTTCTGGCAAAGAGGCCACCCTTTACCTTCGCCCACCTTCGAAAGAAACCCAACACTTCATCCATGAACCAGAAGTACACGCTGCTGTTGTCCGCCATGCTGGTGGGCACCGGTGCTTGGGCGCAACATGTGAGCAAACCACATTTGCCGTCCTGGGCACGTCCGCAAGTCGCGGAAAAAGACCACTCCGGCCTGAAGCCCCATCAAGGAGCTCCCAAGGTGGGTGGTGATATCGTTTGGACCGAGGACTTCGCCAATGGCCTGGCCGGCAACAACGGCTCTGGCGCTTGGACCGTGGACGGTCCTGATTCCCAATGGTGGGTCTACAGTTTCACCGGCCCGAACGGCGCTTATTCGAACAACACCGAGGTGATCGGTTCGACCACCGCGTCCAACGGCTTCATGATCTTCCAGTCGGACTCCGGCAATACGGATTGGAACGCGAATCCTCCTGCGATCGTCTCCAGCCCCATCAACTGGGATGCCGGTCTGGTTTCTCCGGTGATCGACCTCACCGCCACGCCGTACGTCCGTGTGGAGTTCCAGCAGCGCATGCGTTATTGCTGCCAGGACAGCCCGCACTTCCTGCAAGTGAGCACGGACGGTGGACTGAACTGGAACTACAGTTTCCCGGTGATCACCGCGGCCGGCAACGACGATCCGGGTACGCTCACCACCTCGGTGAACATCTCCGCTGCGATCGCCGCCAACCCTGCCAACGTGCAGCTCCGTTTCTTCCATGATGGAAGCAACTCCGGCAGTTCGCACTACCACTGGCAGATCGATGACGTGAACATCATCGAGGCTTATGATTACGACCTGGCGATGACGGATGCGGCAGTGACCAACTGGAACTCGGCCACGGCCAACAGCTGGGACTCGATCCGCTACTCGATCTACCCTTTCAGCCAACTGCGCCCCGTTCCCCTCAGCATGAACATCGCCAATGATGGTTCCGCTGATCAGAACGGTCTCGTGGTGAACTTCACCGTGACCGAAGGTGTGAACACGGTGCTGGACCAGGACCAAACGGTTGATATCCCCGCTGGCCAGAGCCAGCGCGTGTACGTGAACCCTGCGTTCATTCCGCCGCAAACGGCAGGCACCTACAATGTGGACTTCAGCTATACCTCCGCACTCGGCGACAACAGTACGGGTAACGACAGTGGCACGGGTTCCTTCAAGGTGAGCGAGTTCACCTACGCCCGCGACCTGGGCACCGTGGCTGACTACGAGACCGGTGATGGTGTGAACGAATACAAGCTCTGCAACTCCTTCCACGTGCTGAACTCGGTGGACCTGTATGCGATCGACGTAGCGCTGCGCAATGGCAACACGCCTCCGGTAGGCCTTCCCATCACGGGCAAGCTCTTCGCCGACGATCTGGAGACCGAGATCGCAGAAACCCAGGAGCACGAACTCGTGAACAGCGACTTCAATGGTGCCAATGGTACCAAGTTCATCTCGCTGATCTTCACCGACCCCCAGCCCCTCGACCCCCTGACGGACTACGTGATCTGCCTCAGCCACCTCGGCGGCGATGAGCTGCGCACGGGCGTGAACGGTGTGAGCGAGCCCCAGACCTCCTTCATCTACTATGCGGGTCAGAACGGCCTGGACTGGTACTACACCACGGCAACGCCTATGGTGCGCATGAACTTCAACCCGAGCGTCGGCATCAACGACGTGGATCGCACGAACGGCATCGGTGTGGGCCAGAACTTCCCGAACCCGGCCCATGCCAGCACGACGATCCCCTACGATCTGGCGCAAGCGGCCAACATCACGATCGAAGTGACCGATCTGAGCGGAAAGGTGATCCAGAAGCTTCAGCTCGGCCGTAAGGGTGCTGGCGTCTACCGCCAGGAACTCAACACCGCCAACCTGAGCGAGGGTGTTTACCTCTTCAGCCTCACGGCCAACGACACGCGCATCACCAAGCGCATGACGGTGATCCACTGATCACAGCCCCACGCAGTGGAAAAGCCCCCGGGAGAACCCGGGGGCTTTTCATTTCCCGATCCTTCGTTCAGCGCTTCATCGCCGCGCGCACCTGCCGCATGAGGCCGCTGGCGAAAATGAACGCGTTCAGCTCAGGGTTGTCGCTGTTGAGCAGTTGTTCGCGGGTCCCCTTCCACCAGCCCTTTCCTTCGTGGATGAACAGGATGTTGTCCCCGGATTCCATCACCGAGTTCATGTCGTGGGTGATGACGATCGTCGTGGTCCCGTATTCTTCGGTGAGCTCACTGATCAGGTTGTCGATCACGATGCTGGTCTGCGGGTCAAGACCGCTGTTGGGCTCGTCCACGAACAAGTACTTGGGGTTCATGGCGATGGCGCGGGCAATGCCCACACGCTTCTGCATGCCCCCGCTGATCTCGCTGGGGAAAAGCTTGTCCTTGCCTTCGATCTTCACACGTGCAAGGCAGAACTGTGCACGCTCCACCATTTCAGCGGGGCTCATCGTGGCGAACATGCGCAGTGGGAACATCACGTTCTCCAATACGGTCAATGAATCGAACAAGGCGCTGCTCTGGAACAGCATGCCGATCTCCTGCCGCACGCCGCGCTTCTCCTCCTTGTCCAGCGCATGGAACGAGCGTCCATTGTAGAGCACCTCACCTTCATCGGGCACGTGCAATCCGACGATGCACTTCGCGAGCACGCTCTTCCCACTGCCGCTCTTCCCGATGATCTGGTTCACCTTGCCCTTCTCGAAGGTGGCGTTGATATCCGTGAGCACCTGATGGCTCCCGAACCGCTTGCTCACGTGCTTCACCTCGATCATATCAGCAGCAGTTGGGTGAGCAGGTAGTTGGCGATGAGGATCACGACATCGCTGTACACGACCGCCTGGGTGCTGCTGATGCCGACCTCACGCGTGCCGCCTTGTGTGTAGTAGCCCTGGTAGGCGCTCACCGTGGTGATGATGACGGCGAAGACAACGGTCTTGATCAATGCGTAGGTGACGTGGTAGGGATCGAAGGACATCTGTATGCCCTGGATGTAATCATCACTGCTGACGATGCCCGTTCCGATGCCCGCGAGCCAGCCTCCGAAAATGCTGAGGAACATGCTGATGATGACCAGGAACGGATTGATGATGATCGCCGCGGCGACCTTGGGCAGGATGAGATAGCCCGCGCTGTTCACACCCATGATGTCCAACGCATCGATCTGCTCCTTCACCCGCATGCTGCCGATCTCCGCCGCGATGTTGCTGCCCACCTTGCCTGCGAGGATCAAGCTGATGATCGTGGGGCTGAACTCGAGGATGGTGCTCTGGCGCGCCGCGAAGCCCACCACCCAGGCCTGGATGAGCGGGCTGTCGATGTTCGTCTTGGTCTGGATGGTGATGACCGCGCCCATGAACACGGAGAGCAGCGCGACGATGCCGAGGCTGCGCACACCGAGCAGGTCGATCTCCTCCAGTGTACGCTTCCAATAGATGCTGAAACGCTCCGGCTTGGAGAAGGCCTCGCCGAGGAGAATGAAGTAGCGCCCGATATGGAAGAGTACGTTCACCGGAGGGCCAAAATAGGTGCTGGGTGCTCGAAGGATCGTTGGCTTGGGACAATGTTGACGACGATCACGCCGGATACACGAACGGCCCCCTTGCGGAGGCCGTCGTCCATGATCCCGGTCGACTGAGTTTTACTCCGTCACCAAGACCACTGATGTGTTCGGTTACTCGGCGAGAACGAGCACGGTGTTCTTCATCACCTCCACCACACCGCCCTTCACAGGGAAGAACTCCTCCTTGCCATCGGGGTGCACCACTTTCACGTTGCCGGCTTTCAGCACGGTGATCAGCGGGGCGTGGTTGTCCAGGAAGCCAAGGCTGCCATCGACGCCGGGTACGGAGACCAGCTTCGCTTCGCCCTTGAACAGCTCCTTGTCCGGTGTGATGATCTGAAGATCCATGCTCAGGCTTTGGCGGCGTCGGCCAGCATCTTCTTACCGGCGGTGATCACATCCTCGATGGTGCCCTTCAGGTTGAAGGCGCTCTCGGGGATGTCGTCCAGCTTGCCGTCCATGATCATGTTGAAGCCCTTGATGGTCTCCTCGATCGGCACCATCACGCCGGGCAGACCAGTGAACTGTTCGGCCACGAAGAAGGGCTGGCTGAGGAAGCGCTGCACTTTACGCGCGCGGTACACGCTCTGCTTGTCCTCCTCGCTCAACTCGTCCATACCGAGAATGGCGATGATGTCCTGCAGTTCCTTGTAGCGCTGGAGCAATGCCTTCACGCGTTGAGCGCAAGCGTAATGCTCTTCACCCACGATGGCCGGAGAAAGGATACGGCTGGTGCTGTCCAGCGGATCCACGGAGGGATAGATACCCAGTTCGGCGATCTTACGGCTCAACACCGTGGTGGCGTCCAAGTGCGCGAACGTGGTGGCGGGTGCGGGATCGGTAAGGTCGTCCGCAGGCACGTACACCGCCTGTACGGAGGTGATGGAACCGCGCTTGGTGGACGTGATGCGCTCCTGCATGGCGCCCATCTCGGTGGCCAGTGTGGGCTGGTACCCCACGGCGCTCGGCATACGGCCCAGCAGCGCGGATACTTCGGAACCGGCCTGCGTGAAGCGGAAGATGTTGTCAACGAAGAAGAGGATGTCGCGGCCACCGCTCTGTTCATCGCCATCGCGGAAGTACTCCGCCAAGGTGAGACCGCTGAGCGCAACACGCGCGCGCGCTCCGGGAGGCTCGTTCATCTGGCCGAACACGAAGGTGGCCTGTGAGGTAGCGAGCTTGTCGTAGTCCACTTTGCTAAGGTCCCAGCCGCCCTTTTCCATGCTGTGGCTGAACGCTTCGCCATACTTCACGATGCCGCTCTCGATCATCTCGCGCAGCAGGTCGTTCCCTTCGCGGGTGCGCTCGCCCACACCGGCGAATACGCTGTAACCACTGTAACCCTTCGCGATGTTGTTGATGAGTTCCTGGATCAATACGGTCTTGCCCACACCGGCACCGCCGAACAGACCGATCTTACCACCCTTCGCATAAGGCTCGATGAGGTCGATCACTTTGATACCCGTGAAGAGCACCTCAGTGCTCGTGCTCAAGTCCTCGAATTTCGGGGCCTCGCGGTGGATGGGGTAGCTCTTACCGGTATCAACGGGCCGCATGCCGTCGATGGGATGGCCGGTCACGTTGAAGAGGCGACCCTTGATCGCATCACCCACGGGCATGGCGATGGGCTGGCCCATGCCTTCCACTGCAGCACCGCGACGCAGACCGTCGGTGCTATCCATGGACACGGCACGCACGGTGTCCTCCCCGATGAGCTGCTGGGTCTCCAGGATCAGCACGCTGCCGTCATCACGCTTGATGTGCAGCGCGTCATAGATGTTCGGCAGGTCCTTGCTGCCTTCGAATCGTACGTCCACCACGGGTCCGATAACCTGGACCACCTTCCCGTTGTGCTTGGCCATGAGCGGGTTGTTCTGTGCGTTGAAAGGAGGTTACCCCCCTGAATTGCGGCCGCGAAAGTAGGTGCTTCGACCATAAGTAGGAAGCCTGTGCATAATAAGGTCTCTGGCAGCCTGGGAGTAGCGCTGGACGAGCCTGTGGAGTCCTTGTTCAGCCTGTGGAAAACAGAGCGATAGGTAGTTCAGGACCCGACCCCGGCCTGATCTTCAGGCGGCCATCTTTGCCGCGCCTCCATTCAGGGGGAAGGGACATGCAAGTCCACACGGACCTTTCCACCTTTATTGATGTCCAGCGGCCGGTGCTCACCACGGGCACTTTCGATGGGGTGCACCTGGGCCATCAGACCATCCTTCACCGGTTGAAGGAAGTGGCCGAGCGCGAGGAGGGCCAGAGCGTCCTGTTCACCTTCTTCCCCCACCCCCGGCTGGTGCTGCACCCTACCGACAACGACCTGAAACTGCTCAGCACCCAACAGGAGAAGGCCGCATTGTTGGAGGCCGCCGGGCTCGATCACCTGGTGGTGGTGCCCTTCTCACGCACCTTCAGCCGCATGCACGCCCTGGACTTCGTGCGCGACGTGCTGGTGGACCAGTTGCGCATCCACGCCATGGTGATCGGCTACGACCATCGCTTCGGCCGGAACCGTGAGGGGGACATCAACCTTTTGCGGCAATTGGGAGAGGCGTACGACTTCCTCGTGGAAGAGATACCCGCCCAGGAGATCGACCATGTGAAGGTGAGCAGTACCAAGGTTCGGGAGGCGTTGCTGAAAGGCGAGGTAGGCCTGGCGAACGACCTGCTGGGCTATGCCTACAGCCTCAGTGGTGTGGTGGTGAAGGGCGATCAGCTCGGGCGGCAGCTCGGCTACCCCACGGCGAACATCGGCGGCATCAATCCCTTCAAGCTGATACCCGGCAACGGCGTGTATGCGGTGAACGTGACCCTGAAGGACGGACTCTACAAGGGCATGATGAGCATCGGCGTGCGACCGACCGTGGTGGAGAACGGCGGCCGTACCATCGAAGTGAACCTGTTCGACTTCGATCGTGATATCTACGGCGAACCGATCACTGTGCGTGTGCGTCATCGTTTGCGCGACGAGGTACGATTCGAGGGCCTCGACGCGTTGAAGGCACAACTATTGAAAGACCGCACGGACTCGCTCCGCCTGCTCCAGTGAAGATGACCGCCCGCTCCCTTGTGCTCGCCGCTGCTGTTCTGGCCGCCTGTTCCGTCAAGGCCCAGTTGCTGCCGCAGACCGTGCTGGATTCCACCAAGGAATACCACAGCCTGGAGAGCGCACTGAAGGAGCCGGACAAGGTGTACAAGCTGCAACTGACGAAGAAGAAGCTGAAGGAGGTGCCGCCGGAGATCCGTCAGTTCAAGAACCTGAACGCGCTGGACCTCGGCAACAACAAGCTCAAGGAGCTTCCATCATGGATGTCCGAATTGCAGTACATGCAGGAGTTCCGTGCGCCGAAGAACAAGTTCACGAGCATGCCACTGGTGCTCTGCACATGGAAGAAGCTCAAGCGGCTGGACCTGCACCAGAACGAGATCACCGGGCTGCCGTCGTGCATGGGCGGGCTGAACGAACTGGTCTCGATGGACCTGTGGAGCAACGACCTGGAAGATTTCCCGGATGAACTGCGCGATATGGGATCACTGAAGTTCCTCGACCTGCGCGTTATCCAGTTCGACCAGACCGAGATGGACCATATCGCGGAATTGTTCCCGCGCACGAAGATCTTCTTCAGCCAGCCGTGCAACTGCGGCGCGCCGTGAAACGCATGCGCGGTGACATCTTCGCCGCGTGAACGATACGGCTTGGACCCTGCTTGAATGGAGCAGCGCTGTGCTGGCGGGTAGCTACACCTTCCTCGCGGCCTTCGAGAAGCGCATCGGTTGGGTCTTCGCTTTCGTCTCCTCACTGATGACCGCCGTGGTCTTCTACCACCGCAACTACAGTGGTCAAGTCGTACTGAACCTGTTCTATGTCGCCATGGCGGTGTACGGCTGGATCAGCTGGGGCCGCGATGACGCGAGCCTGCCGATCACACGGCGGCGACCGTCATGGCATGTGGTCGTCATCGGAGGTGCGCTCGTTGTCGCAGGTCTTGGCTGGTTCCTGCTGGACCGGTTCCATTGGAGCGAAAGTCCCGCGATGGACGCATGGGTCACCGTCTTCAGCGTGCTGGCCACATGGATGATGGCGAGGAAACTGTTGGAGAACTGGATCTACTGGTGCCTGGTGGACGGTGTCGCGATCACGCTCTACGTGACCGCCGATCCGCCCATGCACGCGTACGCCCTGCTCTTCTCCACTTACGTCGTGCTGAGCGCGATCGGTTGGTGGAGATGGAGCAGGGCGCTGCGCACGGCCGCTGACCCGGCCGCTGCATGATCGTCAACGCTTCAGGAAGGGCACCGCGTATGTCTTACCCTCACGGAGCGCACGAAGCGTGTATGTGCCGGGAGCGAGATCAGCGACGTTGATGGATGCGTTCATCTTGACGGCACCGAGCGCACGTACCTCGCGGCCCGTCGCGTCAATGATGCTCACGGAAGCCACTGGACCTTCCGGCAAGGAAACGGTGATGCGATCCACCGCAGGCACGGGCCACACACGGATGCCGCCATCCGCACTCGCGCTGTTCGGGATCGAAGTGGCCAGATCGAGCGAGGCCACATAAGGCACGGACAAGCCGCCGTTGCTCACGAAATCTCCCCCGGCGACCAACGTGCTGCTGCCGATGAGATCCAGATCCTTCACACCGGAGTTGAAATTCCCGTACACGTTCACCGCGTCCGGAACGCCATCGATGTAGCCGAGGCCGAAGCCATAGGTCATCAATGTGGTGATGCCGAAGTCTCCGCCGAAATAGATACGCCCGTTGTGCGCTTCCATCGCATAGATGCTCACCAACGCGTCCACAGGCGAGTTCAGGTACCAACCGATGTTCGGCATCATCTGTTCCCAGGTGGAAGCACCGCTGGTGATCCGCGCCATACCGAAGTAGAGGTTGATCTCGCTTACACAGTTCCCTCCCGCATAGAGGTGATCGCCATCCATGAGAAGATCGTAAACCGTCCCGTTCAATCCGTCGGCGAGCTGCTGCCAGGTGTTACCGCTCAATAGCGCCACGTGCAACAAGGTGGTATCCTGCGAAGCGAACTGACCGGTGAAGGCACCCGCGCAAACGAGCTGCCCGTTCAGTGATTCCAGCGCGTGCACCGCACCGTTGAACTGCTGACCGATCGGTTGCCAGTTCGAACCGACCAAGTGCATCACGCCATAGCTGGTGCCTGCGAAACCGGTGAGCGAGCCGCCTGCATAGAGCGATCCGTTGTGCGCATGCAAGGCCGTGACCTGCGCGTACTTGCTCGCGAAGGCGGCGCTGGGGATCCACATGGTGCCGTTCCATTGCAACAGGTCATACACCCCACCACCGAAGGATCCGCCGAGGTAGATCGATCCACCGAACTCGATGGAACACGTCACCTGACCCTCCATGGGAGCGCCCATCGCGTGGTACATGGTTCCATCCCACCTGGCCACGCGCGTGCAGTTCACACCACCCGCCGTGGTGAAATCACCCGCAACGATCAGGTCGCCGTTGCCGAGCCGCAGCAGTTCGGAAACCGGCCCGTTGGTGCCATCGCCCAAGGCTGCCCATGGCAGGTTGGGTGGGTAGCTCGGTTGTATCCAGGCGAGTTCGTTCTCGGTGAAGCCGTTCGCTGCCGCCCATTCGTTCACGTCATCGCGCTTCATGTCATGCACGAAGGCCAGGTTCATCTCATCGTGCAGCTTGTGCGCCAGCTGGCCATCGCCACCTTGGATCATGAGCTGCCCGACCGCGCATGCGGTGTTGTGCTCATCGATGAAGACCGGATTGCGCTTTTCCAAGTGATGGTTCTGGGGGAAGACGCCGCGATGCGCGTAGGTGTCGAGCTCACCGAGGAGGAAAGAGCGGCGCGCTGCGGCTTTCGCGTTCAGGCCTTGCGGGGGATGAGCGACGAGCTCTTCACGCACAAGGGACAAATGTCGCGCGATCCGTTCGGCTTCGTTGTTGAAATGGACGACCGGATCGCCATTGACCGGTGCGGGGTGCATGACGCGCCACTCCTTGTTCACTTCGAGCATGTGATGGGAAAGTGGAGCATCCGTAGTGGGCGCCAACTGAGCGGATACACTGCTCGCGATGATGGCCGCCGTGAGAGAGGGTAGGAACTTCTTCATGTTGCGTGTCGTTGTTCTATGACCAGAGACAAGCGGTGGCGGTGCGTGCGCTGCCCGGCCCGTGATGGAAAGTTACTTTTCGCACGAAGCCACATGCGGAAGATCGCCATCGTTGGACCGGAGAGCAGTGGCAAGACCACCTTGTGCAAAGCGTTGGCCGCGCAGTACGATGCTCCGTGGGTGGAGGAATGCGCACGTGGATACCTCGAGAACCAAGGCGGACGCTACGAGGAGGCGGACCTGATGGCCATCGCTTCGCTGCAGCACGACATCGAGGTGTTCGAGGAGAAACGTGCTTGGGACCGGCACATGGAAATGTTCTCGCACCTCGCACCCGCCTTTGAGCCCTCGGGGGAGAACAAGCCGACGCGCTATCCTGAGCTACCGCTCTTGTTGTGTGACACGGACATGATCACCGTGCGCATCTGGAGCGAGGAGAAGTACGGGCGTTGTGACCCCGAGCTGATCAGGCTCACGGAAGAATGGCCCTACGACTATTGGCTGCTCTGCCGGCCTGACATTCCATGGGAACCGGACCCCTTGCGTGAGAACCCGCATGACCGCGACCGCTTGTTCGGCGTGTACGAGCGCATGCTCCGCGACCTGTCGAAACCGTTCAGTGTGATCGAGGGGGATCAAGAGGCCCGCATGCGCAAGGCCACCGCTTTGATCGATGTGCTGGTGGAAAGCGACCCGGTGAAAGAGCGCTGGGTGTGATACTTGTTACGGAAGCCTGGAACGACATCGACTCTCTTCGCAACATGGCTTGGAAAGAGACAAAGCTCTACAGCATCGTGAACTTCAAGTGCCCTTACTGCCATGAGGGGGAGTTCTTCGTTTCGCACCCGTACGACCTGGCGAAGGCGGGGGATCTGCATCCAGCGTGCACGGAATGTGGCCGCAAATACTCCATTGAACCCGGCTTCTACTACGGCGCCATGTATGTGGCCTATGCCATCGGCGTAGCGATGTGCGTTACGGCGTGGGTAGCCATGATGGTGTTGGCGCCTGGTCTCGGTGTATTGCCACAGATCCTCATCATTTCCGCTGTGATGCTGCTGGGCGGCCCGTTCTTCTATGCGCTCAGCAAGATCATCTGGGCCAACATGTTCTTCACCTATTTGGGTCCGCCCAAGGGCGCGCCGAAAGCCTGACCGCTCACAGGTAAGGTTGCAGCGCTGATAACAACTGCGGCGTGCTCATCACGCCTGACTTGCGCCAAACGAGCTTGCCTTCCTTGAAGATGGCGAGCGTGGGTACCCCTTGAATGCGATAGGCTTGTGCCGCCGCCGGGTTGCGGTCCACATCCACTTTGATCACCGTTGCGCGATCGCCAATGGAGGTCTTGAACTCGTCCAGGATCGGCTTCATCATTTTGCAGGGGCCGCACCACTCCGCGAAGAAGTCAACGAGCACGGGCTTGCTGCCATTGATCAGTTCCTGGAAACTGGAGGGCTTGTCTTGAGTGGTCATGTGATCTCCTCGTATTCGATGCGTGAATCGTCCCTCAAAGGCGGTGCCGCTGTGCGGGAAGCACTCGCGATCCCGCAACAACCGATGTTGAATACGGCCTGCGCACCGAAGAAGAGGCCTGCGCCGAGCGCCACCATGTCATGCCGGGTGACACCTTGCACAAGGAAGATGGCTCCCAAACCCAGTTGCAGGAAGCGCATGGGGTGCCAGTTCCGCAGCAGTCGCTCCTTCATCACTTGCTCATGGCATTGCGCACGCTGGTCCATGGGCCACCGTTATGCGCATCGAACCCCATCTCGCGCAGGATGGATGCTGCGGAACCGCTGCGCATACCGCTTGCACAGCAGGTGATCACCGGGCGGTCCTTGCGCAGTTTGTCGGCCTTTCGCGAAACCTGGTCCAGCGGGATGTTCACCGCGCCTTTCACATGGCCACCGGAGAATTCACCGGCCGTGCGCACATCCACGATGGTGGCACCCTTGGCGATCAGTTCACTGAGGTTCACTTTGGGACCGAGGCCCAGGAGTTGACGAAGCATGTTCATCGCTGGTTATCGTTGTTGTGCTGTGGTGCGCGGGAAGGATGGTTCGAAAGCCGTTGCGGCACGAAAAGCCCGATCAGCAGTGCGCCCATGAGCGCTCCATACGCCGCACTGCCCCATGGGTTGGAGGTGATCGCACAGGAGCCGGTGCGGCAACCGACCTGGTGGTGGTACAACCAACCGCCAGCTGCGCCCAGCACGGCACCGATCATCGTGAGCAGTGGACCGCGCTTCATGCGATGGCCGGTTCAGGCTTGTTGCTGAACACGAGCTCATCGTTGTACACCACATCCCACGTCACCGGCATGATGCGCTTCAGCATGTGGCTCACGCCACAATATGCGCTCTGCGAAAGATCCACCGCTTTCAGGGCTTCATCCTTCGCCGCTTCATCACCGGCGAATTCATAGACCAGGTGCACCGAGGTGTACACGATCGGCGGCTGCTTGCTGATCTCACCGCTCACCTTGATGGTGAACTGATCCACTGTTTTGCCGGCCTTCCGCAGAAAGGCGACCACATCCATGCCGGTACAACCGGACAATGCGGAAAGAACGAAGGGCTTGGGAATGGGGCCGTGATCCTCTCCGCCCACACGCTCGGGTGCGTCCATGACCACGGTGTGTCCATTGACCAATGCATTGAACTGCATCTTGCCCATCCACACCGCTTCGATCTCGTGCTTCATGGCTTGCGCGTGCGGATGCCGAAGGGCAGATAGAGCGGACAGAAGCTCACGAAGGCAGTGAGCGTGAATACCGCAGCCAAGATCACCAGGATCACGCCCAGCGTGCCGGTGATCTTTCCAGCGAAGTAGAGACCCAGGACGACAGCGGCGATGATCAGGCGTATGACCCGATCAGCAGTGCCCATGTTCGGTTTCATGATGTGGGTGGTGTTGTTCGACACCGCAAAACTCCGGCACCACGACCGCCCCGTATGTGAGGAATATCACACCGCGGCGTTCACCCGTATGGCCTGGCGAGACAGTTCGATCCGGCCACGCTGCTGCAACTGGTGCAACAGGCGGGTGATCACCTCACGCGGCGAACCCAGTTCATCGGCCACTTCCTGATGGGTGACCTCCAGCACATTGCGACCGGTGGCCTGCACACGCTTCACCAGGTAGCTCCACAACTGTTCGTCCAGCTTGCTGAACGCGGTCAGCTCCAATGCTTCGAGCAGTTCACCGAAGCGCTGCGATTGCATGTCGCTGATGTACCTGGTCCACTCGGGATAGCGCATCCATTCGTCAACGTAGACGATGGGGATCAGCAGCAGTTCACAGTCCTCCTCGGCCACCGCCTTCACTTCGCTGATGCGTTGGGCACGGCAGCACGACAAGGACATGGCGCAGGACTCACCGGGGAAGATGTGGTAGAGGTAACGCTCGGCGCCTTCGCTGTTCTGCAACAGGATGCGCAACGAACCCTTCACCACGATGGGGATGTGCGTGATGGTGTCCCCGGGCCGCATCAGTTCCGCATCAGCGTGAAGGGTGCGCAGCACTGCCACACGCTCGAACTCCTTCTTCAGCTGGGGATCGACGAAAAGCGTTGCGGGATCGAACTGCGCCATGCGTTCACAAGGCTTTCAAGATCTCATCGCCGAATTCGCGCACCTGCCAATCACGCATGCCATCGATGGCGCGCAGGGCCACCGCATCACCGGGCAACGTGCGCGCGATATCGGAAAGCACATGATTGGGACAAACGATGCCCTGTCGAAGGCCGCGGTCATTGGCGATCTCATCGCGGCGCTTCTTCAGGCGTTTCAGGCGATCATCGTAATCCTCATCGCGCTCGTAGCGCAGCGGCTTCGGTACACGCGGCCACTGCTCCTTCGGCAGGGCCAGTCCGTGCTCGATGGCCTTCATGATCGAGGCGCCGTTGCGTTCCACCACAGTAGCGCCCACGCCTTTGCGAGCGGCGAGCTGCTGAAGGTCCGCTGGCGGCTCCTTGCTCAGTTCGATCATCACATCGTTGCCCAGTACCATGAACGGTGCGCGATCGAGCTTCTCCGCCAGGCCTTCGCGCCATGCGTGCAGTTCGCGCAGCACCGCGAGCTGTTTCGGCTTCAATGCCTTCGCGCCTTTGATGCGCAGGAATCCCGGCTCCTCTTCCACCGGCGCGAAGGGAATGTGCACGAGGGCTTCGAATTCCTCCTGCGCCCAGGCCATGCGGTCCTTTTCTATCAGCTGCTTCTTCAGGATGTCGCGGAGAGCGATGAGGTAAGCGGTGTCCATCGCCGCGTAAGCGAGCATGTCGTTGGTGAGCGGGCGCTTGCTCCAGTCCGCCTTCTGGAACTTCTTGTTCAGTTCCACGCCGAAGTGCTCCTTCAGGTTGGCCGCGAGCCCGAGCTCCGGTGCGTTCAGCAGCTCCACGCTCACCATGGTGTCGAAGACGTTCACGGCGCGGAAGCCCCACATCTTCTTCATCATGCGCAGGTCGTAGTCCGCATCGTGGATCACCCACTCGATCGCTGGATCAGCCAGAGCATCACCGAGGGGTCGCATGTCATCGATGGTGATGGGATCGATGAGCCAGGTCTTCTCGCGCGTGCTCAGTTGGATGAGGCAGATGCGCTCCCTGTACCGGTGGAAACTGCTGGCCTCGGTGTCCAATGCGAGGACGGGCTCCTTGCGCAAGGCGGCCATCACCTTCGCCAGCTCCCCGTTCGTTCGCACCAAGGTGTACGCCACCGCCATGTGGGTAAAGTTCGGCGGCGGAAAGTGATGGACGCAGCCTGTCGTGGCCTGCTTTCCAACAACGCGGGACCGAAAACCGGAAGCCTCGGAAAAGCCTTGTCGACCGGGCTTTTCCGAGGCTTCGGGTGTCTTCCCGTCACTTCCCGGTCACTTCGATCAGCGGACGGAAGCCCACCAACGCCGACGGGCCATTGGCCTGCATCACGCTCTCGTTGCGCACTTCCTCGGCAGTAGAGGCCCAACTGCCACCGGCGGCCAAGCCCGGTTCGGCCAGCCATTCGGCCACGTTGCCGTTCATGTTGAAGAGACCATAGCCGTTGGGGGTGTACGAATCCACCGGCGCGGTCAGGATCGCACCGTCATCGCCGTCCGAATAGACCACCTTCTGGTTCTGGATGGTGGAGGCCTTCAGGTTGCAGAGGATGCAGCCTTGCGCGTTCCGCACGTTCGGTCCGCCCCAGGCGTAAGGTGAATTGCCCAAGCCGCCTTGCGCCGCCAGCACCCAGCTCGCGTGGTCCGGCAGGCGCACCTTGTAGGAAAGACCGGGGCGTGCCTCCGCGTTCAGCTTCTCCTCCAACCAGCCGCAATAGGCGCGCGCGGCCTCCGCGGAGATGTTCACGACGGGATGCGTGTCGAACGCACGGTCCGTGTAGTATACCTGCGCGATGGCCTGCTCGGGATCATGCGCATCGCCGCCGGGCACCAGTCCCTTGATCATGTCCGCGCCGTTGTTGCGGCGTACTTCGTTCAGGAACGCCCTGTACTCCGCGTTGGACACTTCGGTGCGGGCCATGAAGAAGCTGCGCACCGGCACGCGCTCACCGTTGATGAAGGCATCGCCGGCGGGTACTTCAGCGAACTTCTGCCGTGCCGAGGAAGGAAGGGGTGCCTTGCCGTGTTCCTTGGTGAAACTGAAGAGCGCAGTGGCCAAGCCTGCGCAAACGAGAAGGGTACGTGTCCGCATGTTCAGGTGGTGTTGGTGTTCGGTGAACGTTGGTTCATTGGGCGTATTGCCTCACCACGCACTACCGGCTCACACGTACTTCTCCCCCCACTCCGCTGTGGCCTCGGCAACGAACTGTTTGATCTTCTGTTCATCGTGTTTGCGCACAACGAGCAGGGCATCCTTGGTGCTCACCACAATGTGATCCTCGAGCCCTTGCAGCACCACCAGTCGATCATCCTGCACGTGCACCATGGTCCCTGAGCAATCGTGCAGGCGCACATGCGCACCGATGGCGGCATTGTCGTGCGCATCCTTCGGCACGTGGGTGTAGAGACTGCCCCAAGTGCCCAGGTCGCTCCAGCCGAAATCACCGGGCACCACAAAGACGTTGCTCGCCTTCTCCATCACGCCGTAATCGATGCTCACGCTCTCGCATGCCGCATAGGTCTCGTGGATGAAAGCGCGCTCACCGGACGTTCCGTACACCGCGGCGCCGCTGGCGAAGCGTTGTTCCATGGCGGGCAGGTGCGTTGCGAACGCGTGGTGCAGGCTCTTGGCCGTGGCGATGAAAAGGCCGCTGTTCCAGAGGAAGTCACCGCTCTCCATGAACTTCACAGCGGTGGCATGGTCCGGCTTCTCGCGGAAACTCAGCACGCGCTTCACCCCGGGCACATCGGCGTCCTTGCCGGACTGGATATAGCCGTAACCCGTGTCCGGACGACTGGGCTTGATGCCGAGGGTAACGATGCAATCGCTGGCGTTGGCTTGCTGCAGCGCGAGGCGCAACACCTCATGGAACTCGTTCTCCTTCATCACCAGGTGATCGCTGGCCGCCACGATGATGCTGGCCTGCGGGTCGCGCTTGCTGATCACGTGATTGGCATAGGCCACGCACGGCGCGGTGTTCTTGCGGCTGGGTTCGGTAAGGATCTGCGCGTCGCTCAGTTGGGGAAGCTGCTGCTTCACGATGGGCGCGTACTGCTCGTTGGTGACCACCAGGATGTTCTCCTGGGGGCAGATGGGCAGGAACCGATCGAAGGTCTGTTGGATGAGCGTGCGCCCCAGGCCGAGGAAGTCGAGGAACTGCTTGGGATAGGCCGCGCGGCTCATGGGCCAGAAGCGACTACCGATGCCGCCGGCCATGATCACGCAATACGTGTGTTTACTGTCCGTCATCGGCGCGAAGGTGCGGGTTTGAGAGTTTCCGCGCACGGCTCACAAGGGCTAAGCTTCAACGCCCTCCTGTAGAAGAGGCTCGACGCCATCGAGGGAGATGGGCACTGGCATTTCCACCTCCACCTCGGCGCTGCGATCGATGTGGTAGGTGCGGCGATCGTTCAGGCAGGTGCACTTGTAGCGGGTGCGCAGGCGTTCGCCTTTCACGAAGAGCCGCCGTTGGAAACGGAAAACGGTGCGGTGCTGCAGGTCGTCCAGGCAGGGTTTGCGTACGGCATCATAGCGGCGCAAGGCGCGCATCAACGCGTGGTCGGTGCAGCTGCTGCTGGGGGCATCCTCCAGGTGCACGTTCAGCACGGTGAGCACATCCACGGGGAAGACCTCCGGGGTAAGGAAGGCACGCATCAGGTCCTTGTACTCGGCTTTCCACTCCGCGCCATGGGGTTTGTGCCGCCGCTTCTTCATGAAGGTGGCGTGGTGGGCGAACTCGTGCACCAGCACCACCAGGAAGGCATAGGGATTCAGGTCGCGGTTGACGGAGATGCGGTAGCTGGGTCCGCGGCTGCTGAAGCGGTAGTCGCCGAGCTTGCTGGCGCGCGGTCGGCTGATGTGCACTTCCACGGGATGGCGACGGAGCCAATCCACCACCACGGGCCAGGCCGCAGCGGGCAGGTGATCGCGCAGCAGGTGCGGGTCAGCGGTGCGGGCCATCCTGCGTTGAAGGACGCTGGGCGCTGCTCCACACCTCGCCGTTCGCCTTGTGCGGTACAGCGTTCCAATGCGGGCAATCGCAGCTCTTGCGGTGCTTGCGCGCGGCGCCGTAACGCGGGCCGCCTGCGCACGCCACGCCGAAAAGGCAGGCAACGCAGAGAGCGAGCAATGAACGGAGCGAGCGCGGCATGCTGATGTGGACCGGTGGTCGCGCGAAGGTAGAGCGAGCGGAGGCGGTTCTCCCTCCCGTTCTCCCCTCACCGCTCACCCGAGCTTGATCCCAAGTAAAGGAGGAAGAGCCCTCCGTTGCTCGTTGCTCTTGCCTACTGCCCCTGTACCTTCACCGCAGAGACGCTATGGCGCTGAGGAGCGCAGAGTTGCCAGTGCTCAGTTGCTTGATGTCAGTGCTCAGTTGCTAGTTGGTAGTTGCCAGTTGCCCCTGCCCCTGCTCCTTCCGATGGCTCACGCAGAGACGTCCTTCGCAAAGCCTCAGGACAGGCTCCGACGCAGAGAATGCCGCTCGCTGCGCTCGCGATTCCCTCCTCGGGCCGACCACTGATCGCTGCTCCTTTCAGCAGAAGAGGATGAGTTGTCAGTGCTCAGTTGCTAGTTGCTGGTTGCTGGTTGCTAGTTGCCCCTGCTCCTGCCAACTGCTCCCGCCAACTGCCCCTTGCTCCTCCCCCACGACCGCTCCTACCAAGCCCGATCGCCTGCACGATAACGCGCCCCACCTTCGTTGTGCTTCTACACATGATCGCTCGCATCATCAACGGACTGAACACACGCAGCTGCCGCGTATTGGCGGCGGACGGCCAGGCGCTCGCGGAGTTCCGCTATCCGCGCATGCTCTCCCTCGAGGCATCCGGCAACGCCGCCGGGCACGCGCTGCACATTTTCCCGAAAGGCCGCTGGCGCATGGACTTCGAAGCCACGGTGGACGGCCTTCCGTTCGCCACCATCACCACCGGTGCATGGGGCGTACTGCGCTGGCACCTCTTCACGCGCAAGGACCACGCACCGGCCGAACTCACCTTCACGCGCGAAGGCATCTTCAACTGGCGCTATTGCCTGCGAGTGGCAAAAGACCTCGTGCTGCTCGAGTTCGTGCCACGCTTCAACTGGCGCTCGTTACGGCCGGAATATGATGTGGTGCAGCGCGGTGCCGGCATCACGGCGGAACAGCTGCCGGCCGTGCTCGCCCTTTCCGCCTTCTGTGCGCGGTTGAAGCACCGCCGCTCGTCCGGATAACCGGGACTTCGTTCCACGCGTTCGCACAGCGCATCGGCATAACGGTACGGCGTGTTCCCACAGGTGCGCACATCTTGCACGCATGCCCCACATCGATCTACCGCCCGGCCACTCGCCGGGCATCAGCGGCCTGCTTATGTACCGCGAGGACACGGCGAAGCCCTTGCGTGAACTGGTGGAGATCCTGATGCGTGGTCCGTCCACCCTCACCTCGGCCGAGCGCGAGATCATCGCTTCCAGTGTGAGCTGGTGGAACGATTGCCACTTCTGCCACACGAGCCACGGTGCCGCTGCTTGCGCTCACCTGGGGCGCGGACCGGAATTCATCGATGCCATCAAAGCGGGCCTGCCGAACGAGGACCTGAGCCCGAAGCTGCGCGCCTTGCTGCACATCGCCCACCTGGTGCAGCGCGGTGGCAAGCACGTTACAGAAGAGGATGTGCGCCGCGCGAAAGAAGTAGGCGCCACGGATCGTGAGGTGCACGACACGGTGCTCATCGCGGCGAGCTTCTGCCTGTTCAACCGCTACGTGGACGGGCTGAACACCTGGGCCTGGCCGGAGAAGGAGAAATTCATGGAGATCGGTGGGAAGATGGCGCACGAAGGCTATATGGAGCCGTATGTGCCGAGCGAGCGGTGAAGCGAGTGCTTTACCTGCTCCCCTGCAGGGTCTCTCGAAGAGGACCCTGCTGAGCAGGGTTCGTTCATCGCAGGGTCCCGAGGCGGAGACCCTGCGGGTGGAAAAGTGCGCGGTCTGGCAACGGGACTATACACTTGTATTGTCAGCGGGCCGAAGAACACCAAGGTGGGAACGTTCCGATTCATGAAGCAATGAGCCATCGAAGAACACGAAAGCGCTTGTTCACATTTTGGCTGGCGCTGATTCCCACCTTCGCCCTTGCTCAACTTCCTGAGCATTTGTTCTTACCCTGCGGCCGTGGGATACATAACCATGTAGCCTCAACTTTCTTCGACGATACACTGACCGATGTGCTGTATGTCGGGGGGACATTTCTTGGGGCAAAGGATAGCACCGCATGGAGTCCGGCTATTCTCTCATGGGACGGCGTGAACTTTCACCCGGTCGGCTGCGGGTTTGAATGGGACTGTGTCACCCCGTTGTCGCCGAATGGACTCACCCCGGGCGTCATGTCCATAACAAAATGGAACGGGAGTCTCTATGCTGGCGGATACTTCACGACATCGGCGGGAGTCCTGGTAAATCACATTGCTCGTTTTGATGGCAGTTCTTGGCAGCCTGTAGGCGACGGATTGGATGGTACGGTCTGGTCGTTGCGCCCTTATCCTGACGGGCTGTATGCCGCTGGCTGGTTCAGCCATGCGGGAGGTGTTCCGGCTAATGGTCTTGCCCGATGGGACGGCACGCAATGGCACAGTGTGTTCGACCTGCCTGACTGGAGTTCGCCGAACCTGATCAGTGATATGATCTTCTATCAGGATCACCTCTACGTCGGTGGCAACTTCGCTGGCCCGAACGGTATCAAGGACATCGCCTATTACGACGGTACCGAATGGGTGGGCTGCCAAGGTGGTTTCAGTGGGCAGACCAGCGGGGTGTACCAGTTCACCCTGCATGACAGCCTGCTCTATGTGGGCGGCTACCTGGCGGATTGGGAACCCTACGGACCTGACACGAACCCCGGCAGCGGCGTGGTGGCATGGGACGGAAGTGATTGGCACCGACTCGGTATCGGGACGCGCTTCAGCAGCAACCCCACCGTGTACAACATGACCTGGCTGCGGGATACCCTCTACATCGGCGGCATCTTCGGCCGCATCAACGATCTGCCCACCGGCCACCTGGCGCGTTGGGATGGTCATGATTGGTGTTCACTGGTGCCACCGGATTATTTCGGTACTTCTTACCAGCATGTGGGTGTGTTCCGTGACACGCTCTATGTGGGCGGCTCGTTCATCACTGGCGGTGCCGATACCCTGAACCGCATCGCACGATGGACCGGAGGCTACGTGGATACGTGCAGCATCAGTGTGGGTATGGAAGAAGCATCAAGGAACGAACAGCTCATCCGTGCCTACCCGAACCCGGCGCACGACGAACTGAAGTTGAGCGCTACGACCGGTACGCTGAACGGCTCTGTTCTGCACATCTACAACAACCTCGGCTCGTTGCAGCTGAGGACGTTCCTGGACACGCGGGGTACCGTGAACGTGAACGTGTTGCCTGCGGGGCTGTACGTGGGTGTGCTCACGCGCCTCGGCGGTACCGGCCTGGAGAGGTTCCGATTCATGAAACGTTGACGCCAGCAGGTCAGCTTCGTGCCATTTGTGAAAAACGAAAAGCCCCCGCGGCGGCGGGGGCTTTTGCATGGCAGCAGGAGGTGCGCTCAGGCGGCGCGGCCCAGGGCGATGTCGCTCTTCAGGCCCTCACCGTTCACGCCAACAGCGCTCACGCAGAACCAGTAGGGCTTGAAGCTCTCCAGGTCGCTGAAGACGTTGCGGGCGCGGGTGGTGGTGAGCACCAGGGTCCACTTCGCGTCGCCACCGGCAGGGTCCTGCTCGGCGCGGAACACGTTGTAGTAGTGAGCGCCGCGCACCTTGTTGAACCGGAACTCGATCTGCCCGGCCTTGTCGGTGCTCAGGGCCTTCTCCCCTTTGGGGATGCCGATGCGCTCGATAGGCTCGGGTATGCGGGCGAGTTCGAAGCCGCCGGTGGCCAGCTTCTCCTCGTCGCCGTTGCTCACCATGCGCTGGTAGTCAGCGATGGCGCGCAACATGTCCGCTGCCTCAGCGGCGATCCTGTTGCGCTTGATGCGGTCGGCCTTGCTGCCTTCGGTCGCCGCATCGATCGCACTGCTCAGTTCCGCCTCCTTCCTCGTCAGCTCCGCCGAGCTGTACGGGGGGTTCGGAAAGAACACGTTACCTGTGATCTTCGCGATCACGTTCCGCAGCAACATGAAGATGTACACTGCGTTCCTCTTCGCCAGACTCAACTTGATGTTCGCTTTTCTTTTCATGGTTTTGAAATTTGACCTTGCAACGAAGGCCCTTCGGTCAGGTTCATGGAACCGGCGTTCGGCGGTCTTTCACCTTTCTGGTAGCCGCGTACTGTAAGGCTTTCAGCGCACTTTTGCAGCCGCGCGAACGTTTTGCGGTATTGCAACCGAACACGGAACGATGCGTTCCCAGCTCACGAAGGGCAACGGACCGCAGCGTGATCTTCGGTGTTCCCGTGCGCGAACGCTCATGCACCAATGCATGGTCATAACCATACCAGCACGCGAACGGTCGCACACCCGTGCGTGGTCATCGCCATACCAGCACGCGAACGGTCGTGCACCCGTGCAGGGTCATGGCCATACCAGCACGCGAACGCTCATGCACCCGTGCAGGGTCATCGCCATACCAGCACGCGAACGGTCATGCACCCGTGCAGGGTCATCGCCATACCAGCACGCGAACGGTCACGCACCCGCGCAGGGTCATGGCCCTACCAGCACGCGAAGGGTAAAACACCAGCGCGTGGTCAGCGGCCTTCCAGCACGCGAACGGCGACATTCCTGTACGCGGTGAACCCCGCTCCCGCACGCGAACGCGGCCGCATCAGTGCGCGGTTGCGCGCCTTCTGCCACCGGTAGCAAGCAAGCCACAGCCAGTGACACGGCCGTACACCACTATACAGGATAAGGTCACGCCCCGGGTATTCCCTCCTCCGGCTCGGGCGGGTGCAAGCCCACATCACCCAGGGGCACATCCACATTGAAGTTGTTCAGCCCGCATTGGTAGGTGCGCGAGAAGCGCAGGCTTTCCCAGAAGGTCAACGGCATGCCCTCTCCATGCTCCAGCCGCGACACGCGGTAATTGGGTATCCCCGTATCCAGGGCCACCTCCTTCTGTTGCATCCCCTTGCGCATCCGTATGTCGCGCAAGCGTTCACCTGATCGTTTGTTCCACTGCTTGTCCATTTCTTATTGGATCTGTTTCCTTGTTCATACCCACCGTGAACAGCATAGGGAGGCGACCATCGTTCGCAGCGCCACCAAGCAACACCCTTCCCATAGCCCATACCCTGTTCGGCGGAATACGTACCAGGCGTGGGGAGAGGCACGACCGACACGACCGCGAATCAGGTAGATGTTTCCCGCCGTTCCAAATTCCCGCCCCCCTGATTTTCCGTATACCGGATATCAGGATTTTTCACTATGGGTCGGCTAACCCCTTCTTCATCCGGAAAGAGCTCCGTATGTTCGCTTTGCTCAGGGCTCAGTGAACAAGGCCCGCTGGTATGGACCGGTGGGCCTTTTCCTTGCTCAGCCTTCCGTCATCGCGAGGAGGCGCTGCGACGAAGCGATCCTTGATCCCAACCACAGACCGGTCGCACGGATCAACGACTGCTTCGTCGGGGACTCCTCGCAGTGAGGGTGAACGGGACCTCGCGCATGTGGCGAGGGCCACTTGTGATCGGCCCACCAGTGGCGTGGCCACCGTTCATGAGCGCACAGCGTGCTACGTGGGCGAAGACCCTCTCGGCACTGCGTTCCTGCCAACTGCCCACTGCCCCCTCACACCTCCCCGCCGAAATGTTGGTGGCGTTTGTAGCCCGCATCGGGTCGCTCCAGGTAGGCCTCCAGGTAATCGTCGAAGCCGGGGGATGAAGGCACCAGAAGCTCCACGCCGATGAAGCACTGCTCGTGGGCCGGGCGTTCCGGTGCGGTATAGGTCACGTACGCACTCAGCAACATGCCGTGGTCGATCAGGTTGGCCAACGCGCGGTTCTCGCCCATGGGCAGGTAACCCAATTTATGTCCCTGCCAGTGAACGGCCACCGCCTCCGGGTCGTGCTCGTTGTCATACTCCCGCACCAGGTCCAATTCATCATGGGCCTGCATGCGCGCTAGAAGGTGCGGCCCTTCGTAGTAGCGGAAGCCGCGCACGAAACCATCGTACACGAAAAGGGTATGGCAGCTCTTTGTCCACGCCAACCGATCCTGATCCGCAGGGCTCAACAGGTCCCACGGTGGCAAGGTGAGCAATGCGGTGTTGCCCAGGAGGGAACGGAGAAAGGTGAGGCGGTCCATGGTGGTCCGTTAAAGGTAATGGCCAGTGCTCAGTTGCCCTTGCCTACTGCCTTTTGCCTGTTGCCTGTTGCCAACTGCTCCTGCTCCTGCCGGTTGCTCCTAGTTCTAAAGGCCGCCGGAGGCGGAGGGGTTCAAAGGTGCTTGCGGTACTTCCATGGCATCAGGTAATCAGCGTCCTCACGGTTAGCCAATTCACGAATGGCTTCTATAGCCGTCAACAATCGTGTAAGATCCTGTGTCAATGCCCTTCCGACTGACAACATTGCTTTGTCTGCACCTTCGGATCCGAACTTTGACTCGAAATAGGACCGGTTCAAAGACAACAAAGAGCCACCACCTACAGGGTAGGGCTGTTCCTGCCATTCTTCTTTGAACCTCGTTCTCATTGAAGCGGTGACTTCCTCCAGTACCAACAAGTGCTGTTTATAAGGGTCGCGAAACAAAACGCGAAAACGGAAGGCATCCCCACGCTCGTTCAGCTTGTTGTTCAGCTTCAACAGTTCTGACCGGAGCCGTGAGTCAACCGTGAAGAAAGCGGTTGAGGGCTTTGCCAAGAGTTCCAGGTCGCGTTCATTGATGACCCCCGGAACCAAAGCGGCCCACTTGCTCTTGTTCGTTGCCGCTACCCCCTTGTAGAGACTTTGGAAGAAGGCGACGATGCCAAATGTGCCACCGAGCACTGTGTATATGTCTAGCCAACGCATGGAGCGAATATCGAACCTACGAAGTAAGATCATGCCCCGATTGCAGTTGATGACAAGGAGCCATGACCACACCGCCTGAAAGACTGCAACGACCCGCTCCGTGTCTACCAGCGCGGCAAGGGAAACAGCGAGCAGAGCGTGCGCAACTACTTCTGGCAGTACCTCACAAGCACCGCGCAAGCAGTACTATCCACGGGGGGGCAGAAGTGAGCAACTTGGACACGTACGGCGCCGAAGTGGGCCATATGGCGCGGGCCAAATAGGAAATAAGCAAGGAGCATTTTAACTAAACTGAATCGAACACTTCTCGCGATGCGTGCCGACTACTCAAGCATATCCAAAGCTGTCCGTACCCTCCAGCGGCTGCGCCCCACCGTGGAGGAGCTCGACCATTTCAAGGCCTGCCTTGGCCATTTCATTTCAGAGGTGGACAAGGTGCGCAAGGCCAGCACCAGCGGCGCTCTGGAGGAGGTGGAGAAAGGGCTGATCCAGGATTTCCTGAAGGACGCCTTCTACCGCCACCACGCCGTACAGAACCTGAACTACCAAGGGCAGGTGGGCGCCGACCTCACCATCCGCAGCAGCCAGAACAACACCCTGGTGCTCTTTGAGGTGAAAAGCGGCACCAACGCCGAAATGGTGACCCGCGAGGAGCTCCTGACCAAGGCCTTTCTGGAGTGCGTGGTGTATTACGGCTTCGAGAAGGACCAGCGCAAGAACGACCACATCAAGCATGTGGTGATCACCAACAGCCGCGAGTGGTTCGTGTTCGATGCGGTGGAGTTCCGTGCCGCCACATGGGACAAGCCCGCCGTGCACGACGCCTTCCGGCAATGGCGCAAGGGCAACCTGGACAGCACCAGCACCAGCCACCTCTACGCCCGCCTCAAGGAGGTGCTCAGCGGCATGGACACCGTGCTACCGGGCACCAATTGCGACCTGTGGAGCTACAGGAAGTACCTGACCCGCACCGATGAGGAGGCCACCAAGGAGCTGATGAAGCTGTGGCGCTTCTTCCACCCGGCGCACCTGCTGAAGGAAGGCGTGGGCAACGACAGCAACGCCCTCAACAAGAACTTCTACCACGAGCTGCTCTACATCCTGGGCCTGCGGGAGGTGAAGGACAAGGGCCGCAAGCTCATTCAGCGGTCGCCTGCAAGTGAGCGCCAGCCCGGCGCCTTGGTGGAGCACACCATGGCCCGCTTGGACAAGGACGGTGCCTTGGACAATGTGAAGGACCTGGAGGGCTACGGCGCCACCAAGGAGGAGCAGCTCTTCAACGTGGCCATGGAGCTGTGCATCACCTGGCTCAACCGGGTGCTCTTCCTAAAGCTGCTGGAAGCGCAGCTGCTCCGTTTCCACAACGGCGACCGGCGCTACGCTTTCCTCTCACCGGACACGCTGAAGGACTTCGACCAGTTCCATGCGCTGTTCTTCGATGTAATGGCCGTGGAGCGCGACAAGCGCGATGCCGAGGTGAAGGAGCAGTACGCGCACATCCCCTACCTCAACAGCTCCCTGTTCGAACCCACGCCGCTGGAAAAGCAGGCCATGCAGATCAGCGGGCTGAAGAACAACCTGACGCTGAAGCTGTACCCGCGCACCGTGCTGGTGGAGGACGGCCTGCGGGGCATGGAGCCCACCGCGCAGGAATACCTGCTGCGCTTTCTGCAGGCCTACGATTTCGGGAGCGAACCCGGCGAGGGCCCCAAGGCCAACAACCGCCCGCTGATCACGGCCAGTGTGCTCGGCCTCATCTTCGAGAAGATCAACGGCTACCAGGACGGCAGCTTCTATACCCCCGGCTACATCACCATGTACATGTGCCGGGAAACCATCCGGCGCGCGGTGCTGCAGCGGTTCAACGAGGGGCGTGAACAGCCATTGGGCAGCTGGGCGGCGCTGGTGAACTACACACAGGCCCAGTTCGAGCCGGACGTGATCGCTGCGGCCGAGGCCAAGGTTGACGGCCTGCGCATCTGCGACCCTGCCGTGGGCAGCGGCCACTTCCTCGTAAGCGCCCTCAATGAGCTCATCGCCATCAAGAGCGAGCTCGGCGTGCTCACCGATGCGGAAGGCAGGCGCATCGCCGATTGGCGGGTGGAGGTGGTGAACGATGAACTGGTGGTGACCAACCGCAACAGCGGCGATGCCTTCCAATATGCGGCACCGCCCGATGGCAAACCCATCGCCACCGACAAGCAACGCGTGCAAAGCGCCCTCTTCGAGCAGAAGCGCAAGCTGATCGAGAACGGCCTGTTCGGGGTGGACATCAACGCCAACAGCGTGAAGATCTGCCGCCTGCGCCTGTGGATCGAACTGCTCAAGAACGCCTACTACACCGAGGCGGGCGGCACGCGCGAACTGCGCACCCTGCCCAACATCGACATCAACATCAAGCACGGCAACAGCGTGCTGCAGCGCTACAAGCTCACGGATAACATCGACACCGTGCTGGGTCGCACCCGCTATACCGTGGAGCAGTACCAAGGCTTTGTGGCCGACTACCAAGAGGCCACGGACCGCGACCAACGCCGCGCGTTCCACCAACTGATCGAACAGATCGAGCAGGGCTTTACCAAGAACGTGTTGGACAAGGACCCGCGCAAGCTGGAGCTGGGGCGCCTGGCCACACGCTACCAGGAACTGACCGGCGGGCTGTTCGGTGGCGGCTACAGCACGGACAAGGCCAAGGCTAAAGCGGAGGCCGAACGCCAGAAGCTGGAACAGCGCATGGGCAAGTTGCAGGAGGCGCTGGAGGCCGAGAAGGCGGGGCTCAACCACAAGTTGGCCTTCGATTGGCGCTACCGGTTCCCGCAGGTGCTGGATGCCAAGACCGGCGCCTACCGGGGCTTTGATGTGATCCTGGCAAACCCACCTTACTTACCGCTCGAAGACTTAACACCCAATGAGCGGTCGAACCTACGGGCCAAGTTCCCATACTTCAGGAGGAAGTTTGATACGTCTGTGCCCTTTCTACTGCTTGGTCTTGAGCTGTTGAGGAAGGATGGCTCGTTAGCCTATATCATCCCTCAGACTTGGCAAACTGGAGAGAACTATGACTCATTCCGGCGCCACCTGTTTCAGAATTATGGTTTGGTTCAGGTCATTAACCTGCCTTTCGATGTATTCGAAGACCCATTCGTCGATACAGGTATTGTGGTTATGAGAGCTAAGCCAGTTAGTCAGTTCGAGCTTTGTCAGTACGATAAGAAAGAGGTTCTCACTGAGCTAAATACGCCTGCGTTTCAATTGGTGGAAATGAAGGACGTCATTGGGCCAGAATACAAGATTCCATTGGATGACTTCACTTCCTCCATCATACATCGCGCATGGGCAAACGGACGCTTCGAGATGCTTGGTGTGCTCACAAAATCAACTCAGGGGTTAGCACGAAGTAGCTTCCCTCCGTCCAGCGATGATGAAGGTGCAATGCTGTTTCCGTTCTTGGCGAAAGCAAAGAGCCAGAAGTACACGGTAGATAAGGTCGAGGTCTACCAGACTGACATGCGGAACCACGGGAAGCTCATTGAGTATTACGATGCCATACCTCGAGTTCTCGTTCGTCGCATCATTGGAAGGGACGATCGCCTTTCGGTGGCATATTGTGATGAGCGTTTGGTCACATCGAAGGACACCAATCCTTTTATCCCAACAGATGTCCGCATCTCAGGTAAGTATCTAGTCGGGATTATGGCAAGTCGCCTGTTCTCCTATTTGTACACCCACTCTTCAGCCATCGCGCAGAAGGATGACTTCCGCCAAACAACGCTAGGGGAACTCAGAAAGCTGCCTATCCCTTTGCCAAGTGAACATGACAAGCTGCATCTTGAAGACTTAGTCACGCGCCGCATGGCCGGTGATGGAAGCGCGGAGGCGGAGATCGATCGGGTGGTGTATGGGTTGTATGGGTTGAACGAGGAGGAGGTGAAGGTGGTGGAGGGGAGTTGACGGGGACCGAATTGACCGCGTAGAGAGGTGTTCATTGATCTTGATCTACAAAACCCGCGAAGCATGAAGCCAATTGAACTTACCCAAACTGAGGTTGAACTCATACACACGTGGCTGGCCCAAAGGCGTTCGAACTATTTGGACATAACGGACAGCTTCGTGTCGGCGAATCAAGCCTACCATCAAAAGCTCGTGGTGGTACTCGATCGGGTCCTGGCTTCGGTTATCGAAGGCCCAAGCCTTATCAGTCCGAAAGGCAAGCTCCTAGTCCAAGGGTGTATGGAAGAGTATGTGATGGACGAGGTACGGGTTACGCTTCGGTACCTACATGAACTGAACGGGCCAGCATGGTACACCTACATGCAAGAGCACCGCGAGGTCATGGGCCGGGTCGAACTGATCCTGAACCTATGGAACAAGCTTGTGGAGAGGAAAGAGCGCTACCAACTTCCGTCGCAACGGCTGGCGATCTTTTCGGAGGTGTTCCAGTCGAAGGAGGTGTTCGCTTCCTTCTCCGATCTAAAGCCCTATAAGGTTGCCTTTGTCGCGCCGAGTGGGCTTGTCTACCATTTAAGCTTGGAGAATGACAAGTCTGAACTCGAAGGGCCATACAAGTATGCTCGCCAAGACTTGCAAGCCATCTTCATGAAATGCCTGACTCCGGAAGAACTCTGCCTGGCGATCGAGACTTATGGGAAGGAAGACAAGCTGCATGCTTGGCACACTTTGGTCTTGAATGAAATGCAAGGTTCACTGGTCTGATGGAGCATTGAACCCCGACTCTCGCCAGTGTTCAAATCGCGCAGCAGCGCAAGCGAGGCGGTCATTGTTGAGCCAACGTCCTCCTTTCCTCAGTTCACCGGCCCCGCATCCACGCCCACTTCCAACAGGTCCTGCAGTTGGGTGGGTAGCAGGTTCAACAAGTCCAGCCCGGTGCTGTCCTCGATGGCATCCACGCTGGTGCGGTACTGGTACCACTCCAGCGCGTTGGCATCGTTGCGGTTGGGCATATCCACCGCGATCACGCGCGTTGCGCTGTTGATGCGCGCGAGGTCGTTGGTGCCCCAGGGCAGCACCACCATCACTTTCCAGTAGCGTTTCGGCACGGCGATGCTGCCGTTGTGGATGGTCAAGGTCGTTCCGCCGAGGTCGCCACTGCCACCGTTGCCATAGCCCCCGGCCATGATGTAGAGTTCCATGCTGTCCGCCGCGAGGGTGCGCGCGTAGTCTTCCAGGTCCGCCCAGGTCTGCTGGTTCAGGTCCGGCGCCTGCGGGCAGATGTTGCTCATGAAGAAGGTGGCCGCGTTGTCCGCAGCGGAGGCATCGCGGTCGTCACTAGGACACATATGCCCACGGTCGAAGCCGCTGTTGGTATAGTCCGCATGCACGGCGGCGAAGTAGCCGGTGGGGATCAGCGGATCGGGCTCGAAGCAGTTGCAGCGCGGCACGTTGCCCTTCCAGGCGAGGCTCAGGTGCCAGCTCACCCAGCGGGCGAGGCCGCGGCTGTTGTCATAGCCCACCACGTATTGCGGGTGCACGAGCAGGTAGTTGTTCGGGCTCACCACGCTGGCGATGGCGCCGCTGGGATTACCGAGGGCCAGTTGGTCATCGCGGCCATCGTCCACCTCCGGCGTGGGCGTGGTGTCCGCCGGTGGCGGGTCAGGCGTTACCTCTTCTTCCTTCTTGCAGGCACTGAGCAGCAGGAGGGCAAGAAGCACCGTGGAGAGACGGAGCATGGCGCAAGATGGGGGGCGGAAAGAGCCGTTGGCAACGGGCCGGGCTGGAGCTTATGAACGGCTTGGTTCAACAGCTTACCGCTTCGGGTTCATCCGTTTCCGCCGCTCGGCTCAACCGCTGGCAACACGTCGCGAATGGCGAACAAGGGGTGGTTTCCCCTCCTGGTGATCGCCGCGAGGAACGAGCCATGCGATCACCGGTAAAAGGAGGGGCAAGGGGTGGTTTCCACTTTCAAGTTTCCTGAAGCTCCATATCGAAACCACCCGCCCTACGGGCTCAACCCCTCCTTTCCCGCGCGATCGATGCGCCACACCGCAGGTAGCTCACGGTGGCACGACCGCGCAGTAGGGGAGAACAACGACTCGGTGTCCAGTGGCGGGAGATCGCACGCCACTGGGCGACGCTACGGATCCATGCAGCCGAGCGGCGCAAGTGGCGAAGCGGAGCCGTTCATTCCAACGGCGTGCTCAAGGCGCTTTCACCAGCGAAAGGCGATGCAGCAACGCATCCGTTCCCCAGAAGAAAGCCTGATAGGTGCCGCTCGCTCGCGCGCCAAGGTCCAACACGGTACGCGTGCGCACCATGCGGTCACAGACCAGTTGGCCCAGCGGGTCGTAGATGAACACGCGCACGGTGTTGCCATGGGGGTCTATGGTGACCTGATCCCTGAACGGATTCGGCCCCACGTTGATGCCTGTGCGGTCCTCCAGTTCGGCGGTGCTGGTGCTGAAGTCGGTGGCCACATGGTTGGTAAGGCTCCAGTTGCCCCGGCTGTCGTGCGTGCGGATCATGAGCGTATCGCCCAACAGGTACTGCACAGGGACCGGTGCGTTGAAAACGGAATCCACCAGTTGATCGTCCGGCACGGAGAAGGCGTGCGGGTCCGCTGCACCGAAGCCTGGGTCCTTGTCGCGCAGGGCGAAGGTTTCGGCCGCATCGATAACGCCTTGTTCGGGTGTCGGTATCACGTTCACCGCGATGTGGTTGGTCAGGCTCCAATGGCCGGAAGCATCATAGGTGCGGAGCAGCAAGGTGTTCTGTCCGGTCTGCGCATCGCTCAGGTCCGGGGTGAACACGTGAGCCTGCAGGTCGGCGGTGCTGCCCGTCCATCCGGTGCTTGCGGTGGCGAATCCCGGATCATTGTTCAGAAAGTACTCCACGCGCACCACGTCCGGGCTTTCCGGTGGCGCGATGACAACGAGGGGGGTGAAATTGGTGAGGCTCCAGTTCCCGTCGTCATCCACCGTGCGGATGCCCAAGGTGTGTACGCCCGGGGCATAGCCGTTGGTGCTGGGCGTCAGGACAACACCTGCCGTGTCGTTGTCAGCGTTCAAGGCGAAGGAGGTGCCTAGTGACCAACCGGGATCCTGGTCGATCCAGTATTCACCGCGCACCACGCTCTGGGCCTGCACGAGCAGGCAGGGGCCGCCTACGGCGGCAACCAGTAAAAGCGCTCTCATCGCTCAGGGGTTGGTGCGTGTGCTGAGCGTAACCTGCACGCTGCCACCCGGCTGCGTGTTCAGCGTGCTTTGCAGCGCATAGATGGTGGGAACGTTGGCGATACCGCTGGGGCGGTACGGACTGATGCCGCTGTACATGCCACGGCCATTGGCGCCCGTTTCGTTGTAGGGGGAGGCGGAAAGGATGTTGTACTTGGTATCCTCACTGCCCACGGTGAGGTTGTACACCGTGCCCATGCTCACCACCGCATTGTTGGTGCCAGCAGGCAAGGTGTTGGCGCTGATGTTGTCGTGCAAGGTGAGGTTGGTGCCGGAGATGTTGCCGGCATAGAAGACGTTGTAGGCCACCTCGGCGTTCTTCACCGTATGCGTGTTGGTACTGGTGAAGGTGTTGTTGGTGATCACCAGGTTCACGATCTCATCGGGGCTTTCATCCAATTGCACCTGGCCGGTCATGAGGTTGTTGCGGATGGTGAGGTTGTTGATGATCTGCGCGAACTGGGCTTCGAAGATCCTGCCCTCGATGTAGTTCTCGGCGATGAGGATATCCGAGACGGTGCTGTTGCTCGGGAAATCGATGTTCACGCTTTCAAACCAATTGCGAAGGATGTGGATGTTGGAAGTGTTGGTCATCTCCAAGCCCCCGAACTGCAGTTCGAAGTGAAGCCCCATGATGCGCGTTCCTTCGGAACCCGCGATGAGTTGGATCAGGCGCACCTTGGAGGTTTGACTATTGGCCTGCAGACCGGCATTGCCCGTGGCGCCACCGAGCAGGTAGCCCGCGCCGATGATCACCAGCGGTTTGTCCAACCCGACGATGTCGCCATAGTTGATGTCCGATGGTTCGATGTGCAACGTGTCGTACGAGAGGGCAGCCGCAACGGCGACCTGGAGGGCATCATCACCGGTGAAGCACATGCTGGGGTCCTGGCATTGGCCGAGCGGTATGCTGTGGTTCACCCGAAGGATGCGGGCCTGCAGAGCAAGGGGCAGTAAAAGACCGAGAAGGAGAGTGTTGATGGAACGCATGCGTGAAGTGGTGTGGGGTTAGGAGAGTAGTCCAGTCAAACATAGGCAACACCTTCCGTTCAGCCGTACGTGCTTTTCCCTCTGTTGTCGCTCGGCTGCACGAGCGTTGGCCTTGCGCGTGCCGAGTGCCGGCCGCCCCCTCCGCCGCCGCTCGGCTCCTCCCCAATCTGTGATGTTGTCGCGTGGCCTTGCTTCTTCCTGCCACTAGCCGTAACGCCGCCCTACTGCACCGGCCCCGCATCCACCCCCACTTCCAACAGGTCCTGCAGTTGGGCAGGTAACAGGTTCAACAGGTCCAGCCCGGTGCTGTCCTCGATGGCATCCACGCTGGTGCGGTACTGGTACCACTCCAGCGCGTTGGCATCATTGCGGTTGGGCATATCCACCGCGATCACGCGCGTGGCGCTGTTGATGCGCATCTGATCGGCACGCGGTGCGCCCGCGCACAGACAGGCTGACCGAGAGCGTGAAGGATCCGCTGAGCCTGCTACGGCAGTTGCTGCACCCGCACGTTGTTGGGCGTGGTACTTCCAACGTTGAGCAGGATCCGGTCGCGGTCGTTGTTGCTGCCGGTGTACTTCACCACGCCGTCCATGTTCACATCGCGTGAACTGTAGGAACCGGTGGACACGTTGTTGGGTGATGCGCTTCCCACGGCTACCAATATCGGATCGCGATCGTTACCGGCACCGGTGTATTTCACCTGTCCATCGAAGGAAACATCGCCCGCCCAGAGGACTTCCGCTCCATGGGTGCCCGTGACACTGCGTCGGGCGTTCGACCCGTAAGTGAACGTGGCCGGCGAAGTCAGGTCCACCACCGGGACGGACGAAAGCAGTTGCGCGGTGGCGGTCATGCACCCCAGGTGGTTGCGGTGCCGCACCGCCACATGGTAGTACTGCTGCGGTACGGTGAAGGTCACTGGAGAAACACCATCCACGTCCACCACATCACCGTCGCGCTGCACCAAAGCGAAACGTGAAGCCGTGACAGCGCCCGGTGTGCCGCTGGATCGGAGCTCCACGACCACCCAATCCACGATGGCGTTCGGCCCTGTGGCCAGCAACACACTGGATGGAATGGAGTTCGGCCCGGCACCGACCGCTTGATAACCCAACGCCGTGTAGGGTTCGGTAAGCGGCAGCAACCCGGCGCTGCGTTGCGCATCGCTCATCAACCCGGTGGCAGGGTCATAAGGACCGTCAAGGAAAACCCGCACCGCGACCGGGGTCGAAGAACCCACACAGCCGATGGTGAAGGACGACCAGGTGGAACAGGTGCGCTGCTCACCGAAATACGACGAAGCTGTGCGGACCGCTTGGACCAGGTAGTTCCCCGCTGCCAGGCCGGTCAACGTATCCGAGGTGAGGTAAGCGGTGAAAATGACATAAGGCGCGGCGGGGGTTGAATCCGTTCTGAAGAAGTTCAGTTGCCATGCGCAACCCGTATTCGCGTGCAACACCAGTTCGCCATTGTTGCAGGTACCGGTAGCATCCAGCGGTGTGAGCGAGAAGGGGAACGCGCAACCTTGTTGTGGTGCACCGATGGTCACCACTTGGTCCCACGTGCAGGTGGTGAACCCGTCGCCAGCAACGACAGAGACATCATAACCACCGGAGAGCAGTTGGGGAAGTGTGACCGTGCTGCCGCTGGTTCCGCTTCCAACGCCCACGAGTGTGCCGCCATGCGGCGCGCCAAACATGCTCCAGGTCGCACAAGGCCCTGCATCAAGTGAAGCGGTTACCGCGCCATCCGCGCAGCTCCACGCACTGGCGTCATTCCATGTGATGGTGGGTGCTTGGCCGCAAGGGCCCGGCGGTACCACCACTTCCAGCAACTGGGAACATCCAACGGGAGCGGAGAAGAACTGCACGGTGTACGTTCCGGCTATCAGCCCGGAGAGGACGGTATCAACACCCGAGGAAAAAGGGCCATGGTACGTCCCCCCGAAATACACGAGGTAACCTGAACAGGCGTTCGAAACAGCGGAAAGCGTGATCGAACCATCCGCACAACCCAATGAACTGGGGGAATGAGGTACCGCGCTGGCGGTCAGTTGACAGACGGGATCATCAGGCAGGTCGATGACGAAATGCTGCTCATTAGTGTAGTAGATGTAGTCACAGAAGGTACCGTTCTGCACAGCTGTGTAACAAAGGGTGATCATGGTGATCGAGTAATGTCCACCGGGTAGTTCGTACACACCTGGAGGGACAGAACCCAGATCGCTGATGACCGCATAACCGAAGTCACCTGCCAGCGTGATGGCATGATGATCCCCATAACAAGTGGCGATGTGTGAAATGCTCACGCTCCCTGAGCCGCACCAGCTTTCGCATACGGCATCATCACAATCATATATGGCCGGCTCCGCAGCGCAGAGCGGAACGGCCAGCGCGAGCAAGCACGAGGTGAGGAAGGATCGCATGGGGTAGCGTCGACGTAGGAGGCGGAAGAACCACGGTGGGCTCCCTTCATCGAATGTATAGGAAAGATCCCTACCTACTCCCCTGCAGTCCCTTGTTGTCGCTCGGCTGCACGCTCGTTAGCCTTGCGCGTGCCGAGTGACAACTGCTCTTAGGGCCACCGGCCCCTCGCCTGGTTGATCTCCGCTGTGACCTGCCAAGGGAAGGAGGACAAGTGCCGCATGAGGCAGGCCAGAGGCCCTATGCAACAAACCCGATCGGCGCCCACCGTCCCGCGCGCAGGCAGCCGAGCGAGAACAGGGAGGGCGTTCTGAACGAAGCGCCGGGCACCTGAATGGTCGGCGAAAGAAAGCGCCGAAGTGTCGCGCTGCGGACACATGCTTGTTGCCAGATGGCTTCCATTTGTTGCCACCAAGCACACACCGATGCGCAACAAACAAGCACTGATCGCTGGTCTGGCCGGTACCGCCGCCATGACGATGGCCATGTTCATGGCACCGCTTATGGGCCTGCCAAAAATGAACGCTGCGGCCATGCTGAGCATGATGCTCGGCATACCGCTCTTCCTTGGCTGGCTCATGCACGCCATGATAGGTGCAGGCTTCGCCATGCTCTACGCCCTCTTCTTCCAACGCGTGGTGAAAAGCATCAACAGCCCCGTGGTGCGCGGGCTGCTCTTCGGCTTCGCTGTCTTCATCATGGCCCAGGTGGCCATGGCGGTGATGGGAGCCATGATGGGAGGTGGCCCAGCCCCAGCCGGTGGCATGCTGCCCATGATGCTCGGTTCCATGATCGGGCACCTGATCTATGGGACCGTGGTGGCCCTGCTGCTACGCCCCGCTACCGTAACCGCCAGAACCTGAAAACCCAACAACACACAACGACCGACAGCCATGCTCAAACTGCTCATGATACCCATTGCCGCGCTCTGCATCAACACCGCCAGCGCACAGCACGAAGCCCAACAGATGCCCTTGAAGGAACATCACTGCAGCACAGCCTGCAAGGACGGCAAGCACATGTACGCCCACGGTGAGAAAGGGCACGAGTGCTCCGCCGCGTGCATGACCTCGGAAATGAACGCACCGAAGGACCACGTATGCTCCATGGCGTGCAAGAGCGGCCAGCACCTGTATGCCCATGGCGAGAAGGGCCATGTGTGCGGCGCGGCGTGCAAGAACATGGAAGCCATGGCGCCGAAGGAGCACGTGTGTACTGCGGCCTGCAAGGATGGTGTGCACATGTACGCGCATGGCGAAAAAGGCCATGTGTGCGACCCCTCCTGCCAGCACTACAAGGCCAAGCGCCACTGACCACTACCTGCTATTGAGCGAAGGCCTCCGGCAACGGAGGCCTTCGTTCGCATCTTTGGACCGATGGCGGAAGAGGGCACGAAGCTCTGGTACCTGGAGCAGGTGGACATCCTGAAAGGGTTGAACATGGAGGAAATGATGCGTGTGGCCGAACGCACGCGCATGTCCGGTGCCATCAAGAACCAGCGCATCTATTTTCCTGACGAGCCGAGCGATACCATCTACTTCCTGAAGCAGGGCAAGATCAAGATCGTGACCACGAACGAGGATGGGAAGGAGGTGGTGCGAACCGTGTTGTTCCCGGGAGAGATCTTCGGCGAACTGGCCATCATCGGCGAAGGCGTGCGACGCGACCAAGCCATAGCGCTGGACGATGATGTGATCGTATGCTCCATGAGCCTGCGCGATGCACAGGAAATGATGATGCGCGATCCGCGTCTGCAACTGGCCTTCACCCGCGTCATCGGTGAGCGCTCCATCGCTCTGCAGCGCCGACTGGAAAACCTCGTGTTCAAGGATTCGCGCAGCCGCATCATGGACCTGCTGCGCACCATGGCCAAAGAGCATGGTCGTCTCATCGGCGATGAGGTGTTGCTCGACCATTCGCTCACCCACCAGGATATCGCTGACCTTTCGGCAACCGCTCGTCAAACAGTGAGTACGTTGCTCAGCGAACTGGAAAAGAAGAATGTGCTGCACCAGGAACGCGGACGTTTCCTGTTCCGCGACCTTTCCGCGCTGCTTTGAGCAGGGTAATTCCCTGTAGGATCGATCATAACGGACTCCCAAGTTGTCGCTCGGCTGCCCGTGCGTTGGCCTAGCGCGTGCCGAGTGACTTCGTCTTCTAGGGCCTCCGGACCGTCGCCTGGTTGATCTCCGCTGTGACCTGCCAAGGGAAGGAAGACAAGTGCCGCATGAGCCGGACCAGAGGTCCAACGCAACAAACCCGATCGGTGCCCACCGTCCCGCGCGCGGGCAGCCGAGCGAGAACGGGGGATGGAGATGTCAGCGCGCGGGAGGAAGTACCTTTCGCCCTTGATGCTCAGCCTTTCCACTCTGCTCTGTTGTTCCTGCAGTGCCAGTGCATGGGGGTTGCAGGACGGCTTGGATGCCGCTGTCTCCGTGGTGACCATCGGAGGCGGGCTTGCGGCGTTGTTCGTTTACTACAGGGACTACTTGCGCAAGAAGGCGGAGTGGATGCACCAGTTGTATGTGAAGTTCTTCGAGAACGACCACTTCAAGAAGGTGCGTCGCACGATGGACCACAAGAACATCACCGAAGATTGGCTGAAGAACGAGGCGAACGAAGAGCAACTGGTGGACTACCTGAACTTCTTCGAGTACATCGCCTCGTTGCACACCATGGGTCAGATAAGCCAGGAGGAGATCGAGCGCATGTTCGACTATTACCTGCGGTTGATCAGCGACCGGCCGGTGGTGCGGGCCTATGTGAAGAACTGGGGTTTCGAGGATCTGGAGCGCTTGTTGAGCGCGCGTGAACTGGCCGCCTCACGGAAAAAGACATGACCACGCAACGCGCTCAAGTGAAGAAGGCCCGTGCGCCGGGGGTGGCCGAAGTGGTGCACCTCTTCGTGTACGGCACGCTGCGCAGCAAGGCGAACGCGAGAGAGCGGAAGTTGCTGGCGCAGCACGCCACACGCGTGGGCATCGGTCGCATAGCGAACGCGCGGTTGTACCTGGGCAAGTATCCCTATGCGGTGCCTTCTGCCGAAGGCGGTGAGGTGCTCGTGGGCGAGGTGTACCGATCGGAACCCAACACCCTTCCGGATCTGTTGCGCAAGCTGGACATGTATGAAGAGTATTACCCCCACGACATCCCAGGTTCGCTCTACCGGAGAGAGGTGGTGCAGGTACGCATCGGCAAGACACATGTGCCCGCCTGGATCTACTGGTACAACAGGCCGGTGCGCTTCGTTCATCGGCTGCCGCACGGCAACTACCTGAAGAGCCAGATGCATGTGGTGCCCGATGGCTCGCGCTGGGCGGTGAAGATGTCCGGGGCGGAAAAGGCCACCACTTCCGTTGCGAGCAAAGCCGAAGCCGTGAGCAAAGCACGGAAGCTGGCCAGCAAGGACCGCATGATGCTGGTGATCCATGGCCGTGATGGCCGCATACAGGAGCGGATACCCGCCGTGAAGGATCGCGGAACATAGCGCGGTGTTCTCCCCACACTGGCGTGGATCGTCCATCCGTGCCCTGCCCCGCCGCTCAGCTCGTTCTTGTCCGTGCTGCTCCCCACCGCTCACTTGCTCCGCCGCCCTTCCCTTCGCAGCTTCGCCACATCCTGTTCACCATGCACCTGCTGGCACTGCGCTCCATCGTTCTGTACTGCGCAGTACTCTGTGCGCTGGTGGCATCGGCCCAGCAGCAACTGAGCCGGAACGTTCGCCAACTGCCGCCGTTGGCCGACACGGAACTGGACAGCGCCTTCCGCCACATACTGAAGGAGATGGACCGCTTCGCCGCGGAAAGCTCCATGAACGCCATCAACAGCACCTTCCAACGCGTGGACCGCGTGAAGGACAAGGAGGCGAGCTGTTACCTGTATTGCTTCCGTGCGGAAGTGCTCTACTACAAAGGCCTCTTCAACGAAGGCATCGCCGATCTTGACAACGCCCTGCAGCTGGCGCAGGACCTGCAGGACAGCCTGCTCATCGCCAACGTGTACAACCTGAAGGGCCTGCTGCACGAGAACATCACGGACAACCGCAACGCGCTGCCGTGGTTACGGCTGGCGCTCGCGTGGTTCCCGAAACACCCCGCCGCACGCTACCCGGTAAGTGAACTGCACCACATCCATGGCAACCTGGGCAGCTACCTCACGGGTATCGGGCAATGGGACAGCGCGGGCGTGCACCTGAAGCGCAGCTTGGAGATCGCGCAGGAAGTGGGTGCCGGGCGTGCGGTGGCGGTCGCGTGGTGGTCCCTCGGCAACCTGGCCATGGCGCAGCACCTGGCGGACAGTGCGCTGACGTGCTTCGATCGTTCAGCCGAAGTGGCCGCAGCAGCGAAGGACCATGATGTGGGACTGGACGCGCTGGTGGGCCGTGCCGAAGCGCTGGATGAACTGGGCCGTGACGCGGTGACCACCGCCGCGATGGAACAAGCGCGCGCGTTCCTGGTGAAGCACGAACAGAACATCGGCTTCGCTACACAGCGCAACGCTTACCGTCGGCTGGCGCATGTGTGGCGGCACCGTGGCAAGTACCAGCAAGCGGTGGAACACATGGCCGAGTGGTACCACATCGACAGTGCGATCACCTCCGGCAACATCCGCACGGCGCTGCGCATGCAAGAGGCCCGCTTGCGCGCGGATGCGGACCTGGCGATGGAGCGTGTGCGATCGGCGAACTCGCGCGCCACGCTCGAACAAATGACGCTGAGCCGCAACCTGGTGATCGTGGCCAGTCTTGTCGGCACGGCGTTGTTGATCAGCCTATTCCTGGGCCTGCGTGCGCGGCAGCGCGCGCACCAACGCCTGGCCGAACTGGAAGTGCTGCGCCTGCAGCAGGAACGCGTGATCGCTGAACTGCGCGTGCGCGAAGAGGTGGGCCGCGACATGCACGATGACATGGGCGCTGGCCTGAGCGCGTTGAAGTTGCGCAGCGAGATGGCCCTGCGCAAGGAGCAGGAAGCGGACCGCCGCTCGCTGTTGGAGTTCATCGCGAGCACCGCCGGCGAACTGATGGTGAACATGCGCCAGATGATCTGGACCATGAACGCCGACCAGACCAGTGTGGCCGACCTGCTCGCCTACTGCGGCAATTACGCGCGAACCTATCTGGATGCGCACGGCGTGGCGCTGCGGCTCACAACACCCGGGCATGTACCACCGAACGAACTGAGCGCACAGCAACGCCGCAACCTCCTGCTGGTGGTAAAGGAGGCGTTGCACAACGTGGTGAAGCACGCCCGCGCGCAGCACGTGACCATGGAGGTGCGCACGGAGGAGGACGCGTTGAGCGTGACCATCATCGACGATGGAACGGGCGTGCCCCGCCACGCGGAAAAGGGCGAAGGCAACGGCCTGCGCAACATGGCCCGCCGCATGGAGATGGTGGGCGGCACCTTCCACATCGATCGCTTGGAACCGGCACACGACCGACCGGAGACGCACGGCACACGGGTACACGTGCGCATGCCGTTGACCCTGCCGGAGCGCACATAACACCTGGCTTGTCGCATGAACGCGCTCGAAGTGTTCGGTCTGCTGTCCCTTTCCGCAGGGCTCGTCTTCTATGCGCTGGAGCGCAAGCACCGTGGGGCGGTGCTCGGTTTCGCGGTGGCCTGCTTGGGCGGTTCCGTGTACGGCTTCCTGCTGCCGGGCGGCTGGCCCTTCGGTGCGGTGGAGGCGGTGTGGGCAGTGGTGGCCTTCGTACGCTGGTGGAAATTGCGCGCACCGCACAACGAGCGGTAGGCGAGGCGGAAAGGGGGCGGAGCCGCAGACTCAGGCCACCATTAACGAAGCCGGCTGGCTCCTGCCTGTTTCGCCGGCCGCTCCGATGGCTGAAACGGCGAAACCGACCACACGAGCCACTGTGAGATCACCCACGATGCAACTGGCGCGCGTGGTGCTCGTCAAGCGCTTCCACTCGCAGTGCGGGTCGTTCGGGTTGCCCTCGGTGATGTACACCTGATAACTACGGCTGCCATGCCGGGGCTTCCAGCGCAACTTCACTACTCCAGGATGTCCGGTGTGCAGCACCCTCAACCCGGTTGGGTTCTCCAAGGGTCCCAGTGGCGCGTGGCCCCCATGGATCTCGAAGCCCCCCAATGCGAAGAGATCCACGTTGCCTTGGGAGACGAACTCGACGTAGTTCGCCGTGCGCGTCAACATGCGGCGCACCTCCTCCAGCGCTTCGTTCTTGTAGAAGGTCTTCCAACGGCCACCGTCCGTGGCCTCCGCGATACGCGCTTCAGCTTTTTTGCGCACGACCTCCATCTCAAACAGGCTGTAAGGTGGCGCAGGAAAGGTGGCCACGTTGGCGGCGAGGCATGCCTGAACATGATAGCATTTGGCGATCAGCTTCGCCTCTGTTAACGTGCTTACACCAACTCGTATCCGTGCCATAGCATAGGTTTTTCCGGCCGTTCAACGGCGAAAGCAGCACAAGGGTTAGGCAAGTCTTTCAAGGTCTGCGCTCAAGTTGTTCGAGTTCAAGTCGGAGCTTTCAAGGTCCAGGTCGGACCTTTCAAAGTTTGGGCACTTCCTTTGGAAGTTTGTCTTGAAGCCGAACGGCTCAGCGGCGAACCTTTCGAAGTTCGGCCTGGGCCTTTCGAAGTTTGTCCTGAAGTCGCACAGGTCAAGGCTGGACCTTGAAAGGTTCTCCCCGGAAGCGTTAAGGTGTGTTGTTGTTCCGCGGTCGGTTCGATACCACCGGACGGACCCATACATTCGCCCTGAATGCGCTGCGCTGCGATCATTTCCCTGGTGTACTACGGTCTTGGTGTGCTGCTGCTCCCTGGCGGTGACTTCCGAACCCTCGCGGACCTGCCGGAGATGTACGCGCTCTGCAAGGCCACAGAGGACCACGATATGACGCTGGTGGATTTCATCACCGACCACCTGCTGCCGCTGGACTCGCTGGTCGATCATCATCCGCCCGGCGATGCGCAACGGCCACATGCCCCACCGGTGTCCGACCATGCGGGCATTGCGCCCTTCACGCCGCTTCCTTCCCCACCGAGCATGGTAGGTGCTGCGACGCCCCTGGCCAAACCGACCAGCTTCACTGTCGCGGACAACTACGCGTTCGATCCATTGATCCCCGTGTTCAGGCCACCTGCCGCGTAGTGCACCCATGCCGCACGAGCGTGCTCGGGGGCGGCGGTCACTTTTCCTGAACAACGAAAACAGAACACGATGAAGAAGTTCATTGGCGCAGCTCTGCTGTTGCCCATCTCAATATGGTCATGCACGAACAACGAGGCACTGGATGTGCCTGATCATGTGCAGGCCGCTTTCGCCCAGAAGTTCCCACAACACAGCGGAGCCCAATGGGAACTGGACAAGGGGAACTACGAGGTCAACTTCAAGCAGGGTAATGTGAACTGGAGCGCCACGTTCACGCCTGATGCCGTGTGGGCGGAAACGGAACACACCATCGCGCCGGACCAGTTGCCAGAGCCGGTGTCCGCGGCCATCAGCGGGCGGTTCAGCACCCCGGCCTTCATGGAGGCCGAAGTGGCCGAAGGCCCGAACGGAACGGTGTACGAAGTGACGCTGATGCATGACGGGAAGAAAGTGGAAGTGGTGTGCGCGGCTGACGGCACCATCCGCGATGTGGTGGATAAGGAACCTCATGAGAACAGCGATGATGGGCAGCATTGACCTTCGGCGCACGCGAGCGATCCTCGCGTGCGCCTTCTTGCTCATCGCCGGCGCGGCAATGGCGCAACACAGCGTGCAGGTGGTGGTGATGGACAGCGCCACCGCCGAACCCCTGCCGGGTGCCAGCGCGAACATCACCGGCACACGCGTCAGTGCGTCCACCGATGGGAACGGCCACTTGTTGCTGAACAACGTGCCCGCAGGTCCTCAGACGCTGCACGTGGTAAGCATCGGCTACACGGCGCGTGACCTGTCGATCGTGGTGCCGGTGGCCGGTACGCTCACCGTGCGCCTGCAGTCCGGCTCCACCGAACTCGAGGAGGCCATCGTAAGCGTTACGCGCACGAACAGCCGCATCGATGACGCACCGCAGAAGATCGAGGTGCTCGGCGAAGAAGAGCTCACCGAAGAGGGCTCATTGAAGCCAGGCAATATGCTCAGTATGATCGGCGACTTCAGCAGCGTACAGGTGCAGCAGCTCAGTGCTGCGTCCGGCGCGAGCGTGGTGCGGATGCAAGGGCTCGACGGTCGGTACACCTTATTGCTGCGTGACGGCATGCCCGCCTTCGGCGGGCTCAGCGGCGGCTTCGACCTGTTGCGCATACCGCCACTGGACCTGCAACGCGTGGAACTGCTCAAGGGTCCAGCCTCCACCTTCAACGGTGGCGGAGCGATCGCTGGCAGTCTGAACTTCGTGAGCAAGCAGCCCACCGACAGCCTCAGCGCCTTGCTGTTGGTGAACCGCAGCACACTGGCCGAAACCAACATGAACGCATACGCCAGTGGCCCCATCGGAAACGCGGGCTTCACGCTCTTCGCCGGTGGTACCCTGCAGGATGCACGCGACGTGAACAGTGACGGCTACAGCGATCTGCCGAACGCGCGGACGTACCTGGTGCATCCGCAGGTCTTCGCCACGCCATGGCGCAACGGCAAGGTGCGCGCAGGTGTGCTGTGGCAGAACGACGAGCGCACCGGCGGGAACATGGGTGCACTGAACGCGCCGGACGATACCGCCCGCTTCTTCATGCGCACGCACGGCGAGCGCATCGGCGGCGATGCAGCGGTGGATCATTCATTGAGCAAGCAGGCCGGGCTGACCGTGAAGGGCTCTTGGGCGCGTTACTCGCAACGTGACCGCGACAACTTCAGCCACGCGTCGCGCACGCAGGACAACCTGTACACCGAAGCGCAGTGGACGCACCGCACCGCGCGCCGCACCTGGGTGGCTGGCGGCAACGTGCTGCGAAGCGCCCTTTCAGGTGATCAGATCGCGCCGCAGGATCTCTCGACCGTCGGTGCTTTCACCCAGCTCGCGCTGCACCGAGTGCGTTGGCCCGAGGTAGACATCGGCCTGCGCGTGGACGCACCGGACGGCTATGACGTGCAGGTGCTGCCTGCGATCGCCGCGTTGTACAAACTGAGCGAGCACTTCCTGCTGCGCGCGAACCTCGGCACTGGCTACCAACTGCCGGACCGCTCACGCAACTATGGCCTCGCGATCGAAGGCCGTGACGTGCGCGCGCTGCTGCCGGGAACGAAGCCGGAGCGTTCCGTGGGCGGAACGGTGGAATGGACATGGAAACACGCCTGGGGCGAGCACACCGTGCTCTTCATCGACCAGACCTTTTTCGCTACGTCCATCGACGCTCCCTTGCAACCCACGCTCACGGCGGAGGGCATCACCGCGCTCACCAATGGCAGCGGGCGGGCGCTCACGCGCGGGGTGGACAACTACGTGCGTCTCACACACGGCCGCACGGAAGTGTATGTGGGCTACACCTGCACCTTGCCGGAATACATGTTCGAAGGATCAACGCTGACCATACCGTACACACCCGAGCACCGCGCGGCTTTCACGTTGGCGCAGGAGTTCGGCGAGCATTGGCGCGCAGGCATTGAAGCCTCGTGGAGCGGCACACAGTTGCGCTACGATGGCAGCCGCACGCGCGACCAGTTGTTCGCCGCGGGCATGGTGGGCTGGCACGCCGGAATGTTCACCATCGTGTTGAACGGGGAGAACCTGACCGACACGCGGCAAACGCGATGGGAACCGATCGTGAGCGGGACAAGTGCGCGCCCCGTGTTCGCGCCGTTGTGGGCGCCCCTGGACGGCCGAGTGATCAACCTCAGCGTTATGCTGAAGATCTGATCGGTGATCACACGCTGGCCAACGCCCTCTTGCAGATGAAGGCAACTTACGTCAGGGCATCCCTTCACTGGCCCTGGCTGCATGTGACGCAAATGAAGAACCCAGGCGGTCGGGTTCATCGCTTGAAAGTCGCTCGCTCCCGGCTCAAGCCGTTCGGTTCAACCTTGGTAGCGGTGATGTCGGGTGGCCATAGCCCCTCCGGCCCACACCCGCGACGAAGTAATGCCCGGTACCTACACTGAGCGCGCCGATGTGCCGCAGTGGCGTAGCCCCCTCCCACCGCATCTTCGCGTGATGGGTTTCCTGGGCTACCTGCTCTCCCTGCCGTTCATCTACGCCATCGCGTGGATGCCGTTCCCGTTGTTGTACGGTGCGAGCGATGTGCTCTTCGTGATCATCTACCACGTGCTCGGCTACCGCAAGAGCGTGGTGCGCACGAACCTGCGCAACAGCTTTCCGGAGAAGAGCGCGGAGGACTTGCGGCGCATCGAGCGGGAGTTCTATCGCTGGCTGTGCGACCTGGTGCTGGAAACGCTGAAGACGCTGACCCTTTCACCGCAACAGGTGCGCGCTCGCTTGAGCATGGAAGGGACAGCTGTTCTTGAACGCTACCAGCGCGAAGGCCGCAGCGTGATCCTGGTGATGGGACACTGGGGCAACTGGGAGCTGGGCGGGGCGCGCTTCAGCGTGGAAGGGTTGCACCGGCTGAACGTGATCTACCACCCGCTCGAGAACAAATGGTTCGACCGGCTTGTTCACCGGATGCGCACACGCCTCGGCACGCACCTGTACCCCATGAACGAAGCCCTGCGCTGCATGCTCCGCGATCGTGAGCTCGTGACGGCCACCGCCTTCATCGCCGATCAGACCCCACCGCCCGAAGGCGCCTGGTGGACCACCTTCCTGAACCAGGACACCCCCGTGTTCCAAGGCACGGAGAAGATCGCGCGCAAGCTGGGCTACCCTGTCATTTATGTGGGCGTGGAGCGCACGCAGCGGGGCCGCTACACCCTGCATTTCGAGGAGCTTTGCGCGAACCCCTCTACCACCGCTCCGGGGGAGATCACCGTACTGCATACCAAGCGATTAGAGGCTGACATCCGTCACCGTCCGGCCTTTTGGTTATGGAGCCACCGGCGGTGGAAGCACAACCGATCCTCCAGCGTATAAATTCGCCACCCCCGGATGCTTCAAGGAAAAGACCTCATACTCGCCACCCGAGCGTTCGCCCACGAGCAACGCTTGCGCAGTTGGTGGCATGTGCTCAGCACGCTTGCGGTGCTCGGCGGAGCGTATACCGGCGTGTTCCTGTTCAACCCGCTATGGGCGAAAGCGGCGTGCAGCCTCTTGGTGGCGCTTACCATGGGCCGCATGTTCGTGATCTACCACGACTTCCTGCATCATTCCATTCTTCAGCATTCCAAAGCGGCCAAGGGCCTCTTCACCGTATTCGGCTGGTTCATGCTGGCTCCGGTGAGCATCTGGGAGCGCAGCCACAACTACCACCACGCGCACAACAGCAAGCTGTACACGAGCAGCATCGGTTCCTACCCCATCGTAACGAAGGAGAAGTACCTGAATTCGCCGAAGGGTGAGCGCTTCCTCTACATGTTCGTGCGGCACCCGCTCACCATCAGCATGGGGTACATCTTCATGTTCCTTTACGGCATGTGCATCCGTTCGTTGGTGAACAACACCGGCAAGCACTGGGACAGCATCGTGGCGCTGGTGTTCCACTTCGCCATCGGCACGGGCATCTACCTGTTGGCCGGTGGAACGGGCCTGCTGCTGGGCTTCCTCATTCCCTTCGTGGTGTGCCTGGCGCTGGGCTCCTACCTCTTCTATGCGCAGCACAACTTCCCGGGTGTCACCTTCACCGACAAGGATGGCTGGACCTACCATGATGCGGCATTGAGCAGCAGCAGCCACATGCGCATGAGCCCGGTGATGCGCTGGTTCCTGGCCAACATCGGTTACCACCACATCCACCACTTGAACCCGCGCATCCCGTTCTACCGGTTGCCGGAGGTGTACAAGGCCATCCCTGAGCTGCGCCACGCGAAGACCACGACACTGCTGCCGTGGGATGTGGTGAAATGCCTGCGCTTGAAGGTATGGGACCCCACGTTGAACCGCATGATCGGCCGGCGGGAGATCTACGCCTGAGGCGTGCGTCGATAAGTCCGTCGAGTTCTTCGTTACCGGATCGAACCTTACCAAGAACTTGGCGTCGAACGTCGCCGAACGCTATGCCCATGTTGAACCACCTCGGACCTCATGCCCTTGCCTTTTGCTCCTGCCTGCTGCCTTTCGCCTTGAACGCCCAGAACACCGATGGTGACTGGCTCTACGGCTCCGGCACGCTGCACACCGTGGAACTCACGTTCGACGACCCGAACTATTGGGACTCGCTCACGGTGAACTATGACCTGGGCAATGATGTGGCCGCGCACCTGAAGGTGGATGGCGTGACGTACCAACTGGTGGGCGCGCAGTTCAAAGGGAACAGCAGCTTCAACGGTCCGAGCGACAAGAAGTCGTTCAAGATCGACGTGAACGAATACTACACCAACCAGCGCATCGATGGGGAGAAGAAGTTCAACCTGAACAACTCCTTCAAGGATCCGAGCTTCCTGCGCGAGAAGATGTTCCTGGACTACCTCAACGCGAGGGACGTTCCGGCGCCGCGCTGCACCTATGCGAAGCTCTACATCAACGGCAGTTACTGGGGCCTCTACACGCTGGTGGAAGCCGTGGACAAGGTGTTCCTGGACAACCGCTTCAATGACGACAAGGGCAACCTGTTCAAAGGTGATCCCAACGGCGACCTCCGCTGGTACGGCTCCGACCCGACCGCTTATTACAGCCGTTACGAATTGCACACCAACGAGACAGAGAACGACTGGAGCGACCTGGTGCACGCCATCGACCTGGTGGTCCACACGCAAGATGCGCTGCTCGCTGACTCGGTTCATGCGCGGTTCAAGACACAGAAACTGCTGCGCGCCTGGGCAGCGAACAACCTCTTCGTGAACCTGGACTCATACCTGGGGAGCGGGCACAACTACTACCTGTACCACGACAGTGCGAGCGCCGAGTGGCGGTGGATCACGTGGGATGTGAACGAGGCCTTCGGCAACTTCGGGATGGGCCTTTCCCAAAGCGAACTGGAGAACCTTCCCTACGACTACGTGAGCGCCCAGCCGGACGGAAGGCCGCTCTACCAACGCGCGCTGAACAACACCGTGCTGCGCAACGAGTACATCGCCGAGCTGTGCGACCTGGTGAGCACCTTGGACACGGTGTGGTTCCGCAACCATGCGGACAGCCTGCGCGCTGTGATCGGCAACGCGGTGCAGACGGACACGCACAAGTTCTACAGCTATGCGCAGTTCAACCAGAACGTGGGTACGTCCGTATCCGATGGCATCTTCACCTTCCCGGGCGTGCTGCCCTTCCTGCGGACGCGCGTGAACAGCCTGGCGGAACAGCTCGCATCGGTGGGTTGCTTCACGGCCGTGCAGGACACCCAGGGTTCGCCCGGGATCAGCATCGGCCCGGTACCGGCGAGCGACCAACTGCGCATCAACGACCTGGCACCCGGCATGCGTGCGCACCTGCTCGACCTCAGCGGCAGGAGCATGACCATCCTTTCCACATCCACCCTGATCGACGTGAGCGGACTGGCCAGCGGCACCTACGTGATGGAGGTGATCGGCCATGACGGCGCGATGCAGCGCCTGCCGGTGGTGGTAGCGCATTGATCACACCAACGGAGCGCCCTTCGTTCCAACGGTCGTTGGCGCAAGAGGTGCGCGGCTACTTTCGCCCCGCATCCTTCCCGCCCCATGCTCCGCTGTGAGAACATCGTTAAACGGTACGGCGACCACCTCGCGCTGGATGGCGTGAGCGTGGACGTGCCCACCGGAAAGGTCTTCGGTCTGCTCGGCCCCAACGGTGCGGGCAAGACCACCTTGATCCGCATCATCACGCGCATCACCGGTCCTGATCAGGGCCACGTGCTCATCGATGGCCGTCCCATGACGAACGACGATGCGGCCTTGTTGGGCTACCTGCCGGAAGAGCGCGGCCTGTACAAGAAGATGAAGGTGGGCGAGCATGCGATCTACCTCGCGCGCTTGAAAGGCATGCCCAAGCTGGAAGCGACGAAGAAGCTGAAGGACTGGTTCGAACGCTGGGAGATCAGCGGCTGGTGGAACAAGAAGATCGAAGAGCTGAGCAAGGGCATGGCGCAGAAGGTGCAGTTCATCACCACGGTGCTGCACGGGCCGAAACTGCTGATCCTCGATGAGCCCTTCAGCGGTTTCGACCCCATCAATGCCGAACTGATCCGCAGTGAGATCCTGCGGCTGCGCGACGAAGGGACCACGGTGATGCTGAGCACCCACAACATGGGCAGTGTGGAGGAACTGTGCGACCACATCGCGTTGATCGACAAGAGCAAGGTGATGCTGCACGGCAGCGTGAAGGAGATACGCCGTAGGTACGCCACCAACACCTACCACGTCGAGTTCAAAGGACAGCTCATGGGCTTCACCAACGAACTATGGACCGGTGTGGAACTGCTCGACCACACCTATGATGACGGCATCGTGCGCGCCCGGGTGAAGCTGGCGAAGGACTTCTCCGTGAACGACATGCTCCGTGCGGTGCTGCCCAAGGTGGAGATACGTGGCGTGAACGAGGAGATCCCGCGCATGCACGACATCTTCATCCGCGTGGTGAGCGAGAACGAACCGGCCACTGTGCCAAGCGACATGACCGAATAAGCCATGAACAAGATCGGTCTCATCATCTGGCGGGAATACTGGACCCGCGTAAGGAAGAAGAGCTTCCTCATCATGACCGTGCTGGGTCCGCTGCTCATCGTGGGCGCGGTGATCTCCACGGCCTTCCTGGCCATGCAGGAGAACGGCCCGCAGAACATCGTGGTGATCGACAAGGCGGCGATCCTGACCAACAAGCTCAAGGAGAGCGACGACATCAAGTTCTACTACGAAACGCAGGACATCAGCGACTCGGTGTTCAAGGCGAGCCCGTACACGGCGATGATCGATGTGAACGAGAAAGTGCTCGAGAACAACACGATCCAGCTCTTCTACAAGGACCTGCCCAGCCAGACGGTGCAGAACTACCTGAGCACGGAGATCGAGCGCGTGATGGAGAAGGAGAAGTTGCGCGTGAACAACGTGGACCCTGAGACCTACCAGCGCATCAAGACCGCGCTGAAGGTGCAGCTCTTCGACATCGACAAGGCGGGCAAGCGCTCCTACGACCAGGTGAAGGCCGGTCTGGGCTTCGCCTTCGGTTACATGATCTTCATCTTCATCTTCCTCTACGGCGTGCAGGTGATGCGCGGTGTGATGGAGGAGAAGCAGAACCGCATCGTGGAGGTGCTCATCAGCAGCGTGAAGCCTTTCCAGTTGATGATGGGCAAGATCGTGGGCATCGCCATGGTGGGCCTCACACAGTTCCTGCTGTGGGTCTTCATCTCGCTCATCCTGGGCACGATCGGTCTGGGCCTGGCGAAGGACAAGTTCACCGATCTCTCCAAGCAACAGATGGCGCCCAGCATGATGACCACCCAGCTCCAGCAACAGCTGGGGGATGATGTGGAGAAGCAGGCCGCGGCGGAGGGCATGGAGACCTACAAGATGATCACGGAGATCATCGAGGAGATGCCGATCGCCAAGATCATCCTGCTTTTCATTTTCTACTTCCTCGGTGGCTACCTGTTGTACTCCTCGCTCTTCGCAGCCATCGGTGCGGCGGTGGACAGTGAAACGGACACGCAGCAGTTCATGTTCCCGATCACGATACCGATGATGATCGCCATCTTCATCGCGCAAACGGCGGTGTACAATCCGGATGGGCCTGCGGTGTTCTGGAGCAGCATCATCCCGTTCACCTCACCGGTGGTCATGATGATCCGCATCGCCACGGGCAACGCCTTCGAGCACTCCTGGCACTTGTTCCTCAGCATCGCCATGCTCATCGGCACCTTCGTGTTCACCACATGGCTTGCGGGCCGCATCTACCGCACGGGCATTCTGCTGTACGGCAAGAAAGTGACTTGGAAGGAGCTTGGGAAGTGGTTGTTCTATCGGGGATGAACCCGCGCCACGAGCCCCGAGCCGCAAGCCACAAGCTTTGATCGCGTAGGATCCAAGCTTGTGGCTTGCGGCTTGAAGCTCATCGTCTTGAAGCATGGGATCCGCCATCATCGACCTCGGCACGAACACCTTCAACCTGCTGATCGCATCGGCGGAGAACGGGCGCCTGATCATCCATCACGAAGAGGAACGGCCGGTATTCCTGGGCAAAGGCGGCATCGGGGAGAACACGATCGCTCCGGATGCGTTCGCCCGTGGCATGGCAACGCTGGAGGTCTACGCACGCATAGCGAAGGAACAGCAGGCGATCACCGTGCACGGCTTCGGCACCAGTGCGCTGCGCAACGCGAAGAACGGTCGCGACTTCGTGGAACAGGCACGCGAACGGCTCGGCGTTGATATCACCATCGTTCCCGGTGAAGAAGAGGCGGGATTGATCCTGGACGGTGTGCGACAAGCCGTACCGTTCACGCACAAGCCCATGCTCGTGATGGACATCGGCGGTGGCAGCATCGAGTTCATCCTGGCCACGGACAAGGCGCTGATGTGGAAACACAGTTTTGAACTGGGCGTGACGCGGCTGCGCGAACGCTTCTCCCCTTCCGATCCCATCACCATCGAAGAACAGTTCCGCATCGCTGCTTACCTCGATGCCCAGCTGGAACCCCTGTGGAACGTGATGGAACGGCATTGGCCCACCACGCTCATCGGCAGCGCGGGCTCGTTCGATACCCTCGCTCACCTCCTCGCGCTTGAACACGGATCGCCATTGAGCAGCGCGGAACACACGCGCTCCTTCAGCGGAACCGACGTGGACCAGTTGAAGGAACGGTTGCTCGCGATGCCCCGTGAACAACGCGCCGCGCTACATGGTCTGCCCGAGCACCGCGTGGATACGATACCGCTCGCGCTGATCGCCATTGACCGCGTGATGGTGCAAGGCATCGATGAGGTGCGCTGGAGCCGCTTCGCGCTGAAGGAAGGAGCCGCCGCGCGTGCGTTGGGCTTGTCGACGTGAAAGGCGTCAGCCGCTATCTTGTCCAGCATGAAGGAATTGATCGAGCGACTGGTCATCCGCAACTTCCTGGACAAGGAGGAGCAGGTGAACCCCTCGCGCTTCATGGTGGCGAAGGGGTTCCGCGCGTTGAAGCTCACGGTCTTCAACGGCGTGAAAGATATCGGGCTCATCGGCCTCGGCGTGTTCTCCGCGGCGTTCGGTCTGGAGAGCTTCCTGCTGGCCAACAACTTCATCGATGGCGGCGCCACGGGCGTAGCGCTGATGATCACCGCGCTCCTGCGCAACGCCTCCTTCACCCCGGATGCCGCATCACCGGAGTGGATGGGCCTTGTGCTGCCCGGCCTGTTGGTCATCATCAACCTGCCTTTCGTGTATCTCGCTTACCGCACCATCGGTCGGCCCTTCGCCGTGCGCACGGCGCTGGGCATCGCCGCATTGGCCGCGGTCGTGGCCGTGGTCCATATCCCGGAAGTGACGCATGACAAGTTGTTGGGCTCTGTTTTCGGCGGGTTCTTCCTCGGCGCGGGTATAGGCCTTGCGGTGCGCGGCGGTGGTGTGATCGATGGAACGGAAGTGCTGGCCATCGCGGTAAGCCGAAAGCTGCACACCACCGTTGGGGACGTGATCACCGTGATCAACGTGGTGATCTTCGGCGTGGCCGCGTGGCTGTTGAGCGTGGAAACGGCGCTCTACTCCATGCTCACCTACCTCGCCGCGAGCAAGACGATGGACTTCGTTATCGAGGGCATCGAGGAGTACACGGGCGTCACCATCATCAGTCCGCACCACGATGAGATCCGTGAGATGATCACGGTGAAACTGCAACGCGGCATGACGGTGCTACGCGGTCGTCGCGGCTTCGGCAAGCATGGGCACAACCACGATGTGGACGTGCTTTACTGTGTGATGACCCGCTTGGAAGTGGGCCGCTTGACCGAGGAGGTGGAGAGGATCGACCCGCATGCCTTCGTGGTGATGAGCCCCGTGAAGGACATCAGCGGCGGCATCGTGAAGAAGCGCAGGCACAAACATTGATCAACAGGCAAGGGGCCTCTGTTGCTTGTTGCTCCTGCGGTTTGCCTCCTGACTAATACTTCGAGTGCTTCACGCTGTAGCCGTAGTAGATCGCCATACCGATGGCCAGCCACACGACCAGTCGCAGCCAGGTATCCCAGGGCAGCGCAGCCATCATCAATCCGCAGACGACGATGCCGAGAATGGGCACGAGCGGCACGAGCGGTGTGCGGAAAGCGCGCGGGGCTTCGGGCATACGGTTGCGTACGATGATCACACCGATGCACACCAGCACGAAGGCGAGCAAGGTGCCGATGCTGGTCATTTCACCCACCACATCACCGGGCACGAAGCCAGCGAAGAGGCCCACGAAGACCATGAAGAGCAGGTTGTTCTTCCACGGCGTGTGGAAGCGCGGATGCACTTCGCTGAAGACCTTGGGGATGAGCCCGTCCTTGCTCATGCTGAAGAACACGCGGCTCTGACCGAGCAGCATCACGAGGATCACCGACGAGAAGCCCGCGAGGATGGCGATGATGACGAACTGTTGGAGCCACACGTAAGGTGTATGCGCGATGGCTGTGGCCACTGGTGCGAGCTTGTCCGTAGCGCCGCCGAAATCCTTATAGTTGGCGAGACCGGTCATCACGTGGCCGAAGAGCACGTAGAGCACGGTGCAGATGGCGAGCGAACCGAGGATACCGATCGGCATGTCACGCTGCGGGTTCTTCGCTTCCTGAGCGGCCGTGCTCACCGCATCGAAACCGATGTAGGCGAAGAAGATGATGCCCGCTCCCTGCAGGATGCCGCTCCAACCGAAGTTGCCGAACACGCCGGTGTTCTCAGGGATATAGGGCGTGTAGTTCGCACTGTCGATGTAGCTCCACCCCAGCGCGATGAAGAGCAGGACCACGATGAGCTTCAGTGCCACCACCACGCCGTTCACCATCGCACTCTCCTTCGTGCCCTTCGCCAGCAACAAGGAAAGCACCACGACGATGAGCACCGCAGGCAGGTTGATGATGCCACCTTCGAAGGGCGACGACATGATCTGATGAGGCAGGTGAATGCCGAAGTTGAGCATGAGCTTGTTCAGGTACTGGCTCCAAGCGATCGCCACGGTGGCCGCGCCCACGGCGTATTCCAGCACGAGGTCCCAACCGATGATCCACGCCCAGATGCGGCCCATGGTGGCGTAACTGTACGTGTACGCACTGCCCGCGATGGGGATCATGCTCGCGAACTCGGCATAGCACAGGCCGGCGAACGCGCAGCCCACCGCGCTGATGATGAAGGAGAGCGTGACAGCCGGACCCGCGTGTTCCGCTGCCACCTTACCGGTGAGGGAGAAAAGGCCCGCACCGATGATGGCACCTATGCCCAGGAGCACCAGGTTCACCGCACCGAGGTGGCGCTTCAGTGTTCCCTGCCCTTCCTCCTTGGCTTCGCCGAGCAGCACGCTCAGCGGCTTGCGCACGCTATGTCCCGTCATGTGGTGGTATGGTGTGCGCCTAAACTAACCGTCTGCGCCGAACGAAGCGGGCTGTGGTTGACCCACCATTCCCTGCCCTGAGCTGTGAACCCTTGTTAACGCAGGGCAAAAACAGTGGTTCACACGTCGGCGCGGCTGTTCGCTGACGAAAACTTCGCGGTGCGCAAGGCGAACAGTCTTAGCGTGCGAACCATGGAGGACAGGTGAGGTGGTGGCTCATCTCCGTGGATAGCAAGGGGCCGGTCCGAAAGGGCCGGCCCTGACTGTTCAATACCCTTACGTTTCAAGGACGCCACGCTTGCACGGCGGAAGCGGCGCTGCGGTAATGCTCATACAGCCCAACGGTGTTGCGCACGAAAAGAAAGGTGCGATCACCGCGCCATGGCCCGCTGTTCACGCCTTTGTAGTTGAAGTAGCGCGGCAATGCGAGCAGTGTCATGGTACGTTCCACATCGCCCTCCCAGTGCGTGGCGTTCATGCCGAGCTCCGTGGCGAGCGTCTGTGCATCCACCACGTGGCCCGGCCCAGCGTGGTAAGCGGCCACCACGAAGCGCAGGCGTTGATCGGGATCGGGAATGGAGCGCGACCAGATGGTATCCAGTGCGGCGAGGTAGCGGGCCGCAGCACGTATCTGTGCGGGCACTTCAGCGGTATCGCCGTCCGCAGCGCGTTGGGCCTGGTTCGGCATCAGCGGCGCCTCTTCACCCTCTTGTTCGCTGCCGCGTAACTGCTGGAAGGCGATGGCCGCAAGAAGTTCCCAGTTGCGCACGCGGCTCATGCTCTTCAACCGCGCGCGTTCATCGGTGGGCAATAGGGGATCGATACCGGTGGTCATCGCGCTCCACTGGCCCAACGAGGGTCGCTCGCGCCAGCGGCCGCCGTAGCTGTACATCAGCATCGTCAACGCCTCTTTCTCCTTGGGATCGCTCAGTTCACGATCCAAGGCACGGCGCAAGCGGGGCGAGCTGGTGCGCACGCCGAAGGTCAACGGAACGGGCCGGTCGATCGGTGCGCTGAACTGTACCTGTGGAAAGCGCTCGGCGCAATAGACGGCCATCACATCGCTTACCACCGCTGCTTTCACGCGGCCCAGCGCAACGTTCATGACCGGCGCATCGCCCATGCTCGACGTATCGGTGAACAGCACGCGCCCGGAATGCTCTTCCACCTCCTGCCCGATGAAGCGACGTTCAGCCGGTGCGAAAGGGGACCACGCGCTGATCCAAGCCGTATCGGGTTCCTCGGGCGATGTGGTGATGCCGAGCAGGGGGTCCTCGCGCAGGATGACCATCACTGGCGACACATGACGGAAGGGAATGGTGGTGCTCACCCAGCGGGCCATCGCACTGCGCGGGTTCAGTTGCGCAGCGATCACATCGCCTTCGCCACGCTGGAGCTTCGGCACCAGACTGTCGCCATCAGCCACGAGCACCGCTTTGATGGGCAGCTTCAAATGCCCGGCGATGCGCTTCATGATCTCGTAGGCCAGACCTGTCTCCGCAGCATCGATGCGCTCATAGACGAGGTGATGATCGACCACGAGCACACGCAGCGTGTCCTTCCGGATCTCCTCGATATCGCGGTCCACGGGCGCGCCGTAGGGTGAACCTTCCAACAGGCTGCGTCGCGTGTCAGGTCCCAGCAACAGGATGGCCGTTGAGACGGTACCGGCTGCCAGCAGGCCGAGGAACACACGGCGCTTGGTAAGGATGGGTGCCGCCTTCGGCATAGGGCGAAAGTGCGGAGGAAAACGGCACAGGGCAAGAGCGGGCGAGTGTGTTCTCACCGCAGAGACGCTATGGCGCTGAGGAGCGCAGCGTTGCCAGTGCTCAGTTGCTTGATGTCAGTGCTCAGTTGCTAGTGGTAGTTGCTAGTTGCTCCTGCCCCTGTACCTTCACCGCAGAGACGCTATGGCGCGGAGGAGCGCAGAGTTGCCAGTGCTCAGTTGCTTGATGTAGTGCTCAGTTGCTGGTTGCTGGTTGCTGGTTGCTAGTTGCCGGTTGTCAGTTGCTCCTGCCCCTGACCTGATGTTCTCCCCTCCTGCGCGATGTGCGAGGAGTCCTCGACGAGCAACATCATCGTGCTACAAAAGGAGGGGTCGGGGGTGGTTTCCGCTTTTGCCGCAGAGACGGAAAAAGCTCAACTACCCCTGTCGGTCCGCCCGTTCCGAGATACCCTTCCGGTTCGACCGCGCTCACCGTGAACGTGCGTAACAATCGCGCGAACCCATTGTCACACCGAGCGGTCGAAGAGCTGCCCTGCTCAACCGTTCCGCCGCTTCTGCGCATTTTCACCGCGCAGCATGCCGCACTACCTGGTGGATCTTTACCGCACGCGCGATCCCTTCTCGGGCTTGGGCCGCTTCTGCCATGACCTGGGTGAGGCACTGCTCGCACAGGCACGCGCCGATGAGCACTTCACCTTTCTGGTACCGCGCGGCTATCGGCCCGCATCGCTCAGCGGTGCATCGTTCGTGGATGACAGCTTCCTGCTCCGCCACTTCCCCACCCTGCACCAGCGCTACGACGTGTGGCACAGCACCTATCAGTTGCGTTCGCACGCACCGAAGCCTGGCGTGCCGAACCTCCTTACCGTGCACGACCTGAACTTCCTGGTGGAAAAGGACGAGCGACGCGCAGCGGGCTACCTGCGGCAACTGCAACGCGAAGTGGATGGCGCCGCCGTGCTCACCGCCATATCCAACGCCACACGCGACACGTTGGTGCAGCACGTGCGCACGGGTGGCAAACCCGTTCACGTGATCCACAACGGGGTGAAGATGCCCGCCGGTGCGAAAGCCGAACGTCCTGCGGTGGCGGGCAACGACCCTTACCTGCTGTGCGTTTCCGTGTTCAAGGAGAAGAAGGACCTGCACACGCTGTTGCCCATGCTGCAGCACGTGCCAGCGCATCGTCTGGTGCTGGTCGGCGACAACGCGACCGCGTACGGGCAGCGCATCAAGGAGCTGATCGCCCGTGAAGGTCTTGACCAACGCGTGGTGCTCACCGGCACGGTGGATGAAGCGACCAAGTGGGCCTTGTACCAGCATTGCGCCGCCTTCGTGCTTCCCTCTTCCGCGGAAGGCTTCGGCATACCACCGGTGGAAGCGATGCTCGCCGGAAAGCCGGTGGTGGTGAACGGCATCAGCAGCCTGCGCGAGGTGGGCGGTGCGGCAGCCGGCTATTTCACCGATGCGGATCCCGCGCACATGGCGGCGGTGGTGCGCGAGCAGCTCAGCGCTTTCCATGCGGACCCATCGTTGAGCGAACGCAACCAGCGGCACGCCGCACGTTTTTCCTGGGCCAGCTGCGCGGAGAGCTACCTGCGGTTGTACCGCCAATGCTGAAGGCTCACGCCAGGATCACCCCCTCTTCGGGCACACCGAACAGGGTGGCCTCACCGCGCTGATGGCGGTGCCCGATCACCCAGCATAGCCAGGCGTCCGCCTCATGCCGGTCGGCGGGTTCAGGTGGTGGCAGCATGCACATGCCGGCCATCAGGCGCAGCTTGTGTCGCGGTATCGCCCGGCCGGAAGCGATGTGCAGGAACTCCCAACTGTTCCTGATCAACGCGGCGGGGTACGCTTCGTGCACGCGGATGCTCTGCTTGCGCCAGCCTTCGGCCAGGCGGATCGCGCGGGCGGTAAGGCCACCGAGGAACATGGGGCTCATGCCACCCGCCTGTTGATCGGCCAGCCGGAAAAAGTGGTCGTGCCCGCGGCCGAAGTAGGCGCCCGGCAGGCTCAGCGGTGCATCCATATAGATGACCGCGGGGGCCAGGCGGGCGATGTGCTCCTCCAGCCAGGCATCACCGTCCGCCCCTTTCGCGCTCCGGGCGAAGCGGAAGAGGCCGCGCGACCGGTGGCACACGGCTGTATTGCCGGAGCTGCGCGCCCCGAGGTCGATGCCTACGAAGTCCTCCTCACACCCTGCCATTCCCTGTTTGCGCCCGGTACCGTTCACCGCCGGGCAGCGAGCGTAGGGTCAACAATCACCACCGGCCATCGGTTCGTTGGCCCAGGGGAAAGGCCACGGAAAAGCCGGAACCGAGCGGCAGGTGCTGTGTGGACCAAGGATTCACCACCTTCGCGGCGATCCCACCACCCCCGCAGGCCGGGTTTTCCTCCGTGCGCGTTGAGCGGTGGGACGCATGAGCAGAACATGAGTGCACCGAAAAAGCCCGAGAGCGTTCTCTCGTCCAGCTTCGTGAAGATGAAGGTGAACGCGCTGCGCGACAAGAGCGAGCGCAAGAAGGCGTGCGAGGCCTACCTGGCACGGCTGGAAGCCCAGCGCGCCGCCCAGAAGCGCAGCCGCAGCCAAGTGGACGATACGGACGTGTGCATCCGCTGGTTGAAGCTGGAACTGGAGCACCTGAACAAGAAGTAGGCGGGGGCGCAGGGTCCCGGAGCATGGCACGGATCGGGGATCCTCGCGTGCGGGGAATGATCACCGCACTCGCGACACGCGAGCGCGTGCGAGGGGCATAGCTTCGGGCTATCGCCCAAGGAACATGAAGAGCATTCTCGCGTGCGTGGCTTTCTGTTCGGCAACTGGTGCTCTGGGGCAGAACTTGGTTCCGAACCCGAGCTTTGAAGAGATCGCGTCCTGTCCAACGTGCATCGGCTTTCAGACGAATTGCACGCCAACTTCATGGCACTCTTGGTTCAATACCCCGGACTATTTCAACGCCTGTGCGGATGGCAGCGTTGAACCCATGGATTCGCTCTGGGATGTTCCTCAGAACGGAGATGGCTACCAAGCAGCGTTCGATGGCCAAGCGTATGTTGGACTTTATGCCTACGGACTCGGCTTCGATGACTATCGCGAGATCATCGGCGTTGAATTGAATGAGCCGCTCGTTGTGGGGCAGGCCTATACCGCGAGCATGCGTGTGAATCTGGCCATTTTCGGATCCTACTGGCTGATGCGTTGGGCCTGCAACAACTTGGGCATGCGATTCACGGTTGGGCATCCGCCCTACTGGGTGAACGGGATCGGACCTCCGTACTTCTTACCCGGCCAAGCTCAAGTGTATACCCAGCAAGTGCTCACCGATACGATGGGCTGGACCTTGATACAGGGAACGTTCATCGCGGATGCGCCTTATGATTGTTTGGGCATCGGGAATTTTTTCACGGACGCGCAGACCGATACGCTCCAAGTAGGCGGCAGCCTGTCACAAGGCGCATTCTATTTCGTTGATGCCGTGACGGTATGTCCGGCCGGATCGAATTGTGATCTGAACACCTCAGCGTTGCATGAGGTCGAACCAGCGAAAAACCTGTGGCTGATGACAACAGCCGACCAAGTTCACTTTGCTTCAAGCCAGCATCGTGCTGCTCATGTTCAGATCAGGGATCTTACTGGTCGTTCGGTGTGGCAAAGCTCCAGTTCTAATGGCGCTGGCTCGGTGCAAGTAAGTGATCTGGCTGTGGGGGTGTATGTCTTCATATTGGAACAGGGTGGGGAGATAGTTTCCAAGCGGTTCTTTGTTGCACACTAAGGGACGTTCCCCCAGCAAGATGGCCGCACTCTCCCCGCAGGCATGATGTCATTGGCGGTTCCGAACCGACCGGCCATTCGTGTGCGATCCCGGCCGGACACAAGTGACCCGCGCCAACTGCGCGAGGAACACGTGCGACAATGAAGGGTGAACTCCCGTTCACCGTCACTGCGAGGAGTCCCCGACGAAGCAGTCTTTGATCGATGCGACGGGTCTGTGGTTGGAATCAAAGATCGCTTCGTCGCAGAGCCTCCTCGCGATGACGGCTGGCGAGAACAATGAAAAGGCTGCTTCTTGTCGCAAGTCCTCGGCCGCAGCCGGCTGTGCGCTCATGAAAGGCGGCCGGGTCCCTTGTGACCATGTGAGGAGCAGCAACGAACTACGGCAACTGCTGCACCCGCGTGTTCGTGGGCACGGTACCCCCCACGTTGGTGAGGATGATGTCACGGTCGTTGTTCGCACCGGTGTACTTGATCACGCCATCGAGGTTCGTGTCGCGGCGGTCGTACACATTGCTCACCATATTGTTCGGTGTGCCGCCACCCACGGCGATCAGTATCGGGTCGCGGTCGTTGTTCGCACCCGAGTAGGCGATGGTGCCGTTACCCGTCGCATCCCCGGCCGGAAGGGCCATCACACCGTTCACGTTCGATCGGGCATTGGTGCCGTAGGTGGCGGTACCGGACAGGCGCAGGTCCAGCAGCTCGGGTTCGGCGTCCAAGGGAACGGGCGTGGCCGTCATGATGCCAAGATGGTTACGGTGCCTGAGCGCGACATAGTAGTTCCCCGCGGCGATCGGTATGTTGATGTTCTCGTCCAAGGTGCCTGTCGCCTGATCATAGAAGTTCTTGTCGTGCACCCGACCGTCCTTCTTTATGAGAACCGGTTTGGAGTAGACCACCGAGGCGGGGTTTTGCGCCGAGCGCAGCTCCAGGATCAGCCAATCCACGATGGCCCACGGCGCGGTGGTCATGTAATAAGCGGGCACGGCACTGAGCGATGGCGAACCCGTGTAGGTGTAGCCGAGCGCGGAGTAAGGTTCTACCAGCGGCACCAGGTTGGCGGTGCGCAACCCTTCGGCCATGACCCCGTTGGTGGCGAGCGGGCCTTGGAGAGCCGCCTTCAGGTTGAAATTGATACCGCAATCACCGGGCTGCACATATGGCATCGTAAGGGTGTTGACCGGGTTGGTGCCCCAGCATTGCGTCCAACCGAAGCCACAGGCGTAACCGGGATAGCTGTCCATGTTCGTGTCCATCCCGAATTGGACCGAGCCCGACGCGAGCGGCGTATTGTAGCGCCACACACTGGCGGACTCCTGCGTGAACAACGAAGCCACCGTGCCGACGTTCGCACCCACGCGCGCCAGGTGCGAACCGGCATTGCCGCACGCCTGGTCGGCGTTCGTCCACCGCAGGGTGCGCAGGCCGGTGTTGCAATCCAGCGTGAGCGACGAGTTCAAGGGAGTGGCGGTGCGGGTGATGGAACCTGTCCAACTGGCGAACGCACTGCAACCCGCCGCATCATGCAGGGCGATGCCCACGCTGGTCACAGCCGTGTTGCCGGACCAGGGGATGTAATACACCAGCTCGCTCTGGGTCTCCCCTTGCCCCAGGTATTGCTGGCCGTTCACATCGAGATCGAAGTCATACGGTGGCGTGACCAACTGCTGGGTGAACACAAGGTGCACCTCGAGGTAGCTGCACGAAGGAGCCAACGAGAGGGTGCAGGGCATGGTACATTGCGCGGCCACGCGTGGAGCAGCCGAGGCGAGGATCAGCAGCGCAGCGACGGATCGTGTTACAGGCATCAGCCCAGGGAGCGGTACGGGTACACCTGTGAGACGCACGGATCCGGTTCAGTTGCCCGCAAGCGGCCGACCTAAGGCAACTGCTGCGTTCGTGTATTGTTCGGCGTGGTGCTTCCCACGTTGAGCAGGATGATGTCGCGGTCGTTGGCGGTTCCGGTGTAACGCACCAGACCGTCCATGTTCAGATCCGTCGTGTAATACACGTTGCTCACGGTGTTGTTGGGCGTGTTACTGCCCACTTTGGAAAGGATGGGGTCGCGGTCGTTGTTCGTGCCGGTGTATTGCACCGTTCCGTCGCCCGTAGCATCACCGGCCCACATGACCATCTTGGTGCCCACCTGCTTTTGCGCGTTCGTGCCGTAGGTGAGCGTGGTCGGGCTGGTGAAGTCGATGGTAGCGGTGTTCAGGCCGAGCGGCACCGGGGCGGCGGTCATGATGCCCAAATGGTTGCGGTGCTTCACCACCACGTAGTAGCTGCCCGCGGCCACATTGCAGCTCAACGGTCCAGTGCCGTTCTGCATTACCACATCGCCATCGCGCTGCACCAGGGCTGTTCTTGAGTACACGATCGTGGCCGGGTTGGCGGCATCGCGCAGTTCGATGCGCAGCCAGTCCACATAGGCATTGTTGCCGGTCACCGCGCGTGATGCGGGGTCCATGTTCGCGATGGTGTTCGTCCGTGTGAGGCTCGGCCCGAGGTAGAAATTGGTTGTGATCCCCCATGGTAACTGGTCGTTGGCACGCAGCGCATCGCTCATGAGGCCGCTGGCCTGGACGTAGGGTCCTTCAAGAAGCACCTTGATCGGCAGGCGCACCGCGTTCGGATCGGGCCCGGGGGTCGGGATGGTCACACCGTGCGCTGCTGCGCAGAACGCCTCGTGCAAGGAGTACTGCCATGGGGTTGGAACGGTGCCGATGGCTGCGTATGAACCCCAGTTGCTGTTGTATGCGCCCGAGCAGGAGGAGTTGTTGTATTGGACGGAATAGGTCCCGGGCACCAGACCTGAGAACGCGCTCACTTGCCAGTAGGTGGAGAAGTCCTTCGAGAGAATGATGTTGGCGCCTTGTTGGATCCGGAACGCCATGCAGGTTCCGGTGTAACCGATGCTTCCGCTGTTGATGCTGTACCCTCCTATGCCCGTCTCAGGATCCACCGGTATGATGGTGGGAACAGGTGCGGTCGTGTTCGGCGCGGTCGTAATGGCCGATGCGTACACCGTCTGCACGCATCCGTTCACATCGGTGATCACTGCGCGGAAGGGTTGTGTGATCGGTGCGATGGCCGGATAATCGGTGACAACTCCTGATGCCGACCCCAACACCGTGCTGGACGTGCCCGCGTAGAGTGTGATCTGGAACGGCGGAGCACCACCTGACAGCCGATGGACGGTTGTCCATGACGCCTGGTTGCAAGGCCAGTAACTGCCCACGTTCCAAGTGGAGCCGCATTGTGCCATTCCGCTGGTGGTGATCGCCGAAGCGAGGAGGATCAGGATCGGCTTCATGGCAACTGCTGTGTTCGTGTATTGTTCGGGGTGGTGCTGCCCACGTTGGTGAGCATGATGTCGCGGTCGTTGCCGGTGCCGGTGTACTTGATCATACCATCGAGGTTGGTATCGCGGCGGTCGTACACGTTGCTCACGGTGGCGTTCGGCGTGGTGCTGCCCACCGCGATCAGTATCGGGTCGCGGTCGTTGTTCGCACCGGAATAGGACAACGTGCCATTGCCGGTGGCATCACCTGCCCACAAGCAATAGATGGAACCTTTGAGTACTTCTGCGTTGCTTCCGTATGTGGCGGTGGACGCCGAACGGAAGTCGATGAGCGTGCTGGCCGGGTTCAACACGAGACTTTGGGAAGTGCCGGTCATGACGCCCAAGTGGTTGCGATGCTTGATCGCTACACGATAGCTGCCGGGTGCCAGCGGGCAGTTCACATAGGAACTGCCATCCACATCCACCACATCGCCATCGCGTTGAAGCAATGCGGCCTTGCTATAAAGCACCTGGAAGGGATCTATCGATGCGCGAACCTCGACGATCACCCAATCGACGAGGGCATTGTCACCCGCAACGGCCAGTTGCGCTGCAGTGATAGTGGTGCCTGAGGCAGAACCGGTATAGGTATAGCCTAGCGCCGTGTAGGGCTCGGTAAGGGGCAGCAGACCCGACACCCTCAACGCGTCGTTCATCAAGGTGCCTGAAGGTAGCGCGCCATCCAGACCGGCACGCAGGCGGAAATTGGTACCGCAGTCACCGGGATCAGTGATAGCGGTGAGGGATTGCCTGGGGAAGTAGCATTCCTTCGAGAAGCCGCACGTGCGCTCCACACCACCGGTGACCACCCACATGGAGTTGGTGCCTTGCGGCAATGGTTGATCGTAGCGCCAGGTCGTCGGTGACTCCTGCGTCCAGCCATTGGGGAAGACATTGTTGATCTGTCCGTTGTTCAAGGCATAATAGATGGTGGCTGGGCATCCGGTCGAATAGGGACCGGGCGAGAGGTACTGTCCGTTCCAGCGCACGATCGTTCCGGTGGTGCATGTCGAAGTGGTAGTGAGGTTCGGCTCCAGGTAAAAGTGCGGTGTATAGTTGGTGGAACCGTTCGCCTGGCAGCCTTGGCTATCGGTGACAGTGACAGAGGCATTGCCGGCTCCAGGATCAGGTGCTGTTGGGGACCAAATAGTCGATGGCCAACTTGGGGCGGTTTGCACGGTGATCCCGTTCTGTTTGAAAACGATGGTGTAGGGTGGCGTGCCTCCACTGATGAACACTGAGACCGTCAATGGGGAGGTGCAGGAGATGTTCGCCTGCACCGTGGTGGTCATACCGCATTGAGCAAGGACGTTCGGGACAACGGAACAACAACCGGCCGCTAGGAGCACGTGGCGCATGGGATCGGGGTGGGCCGACATGGTGAAGACGCTTGTTCCCATGCCGGTTGCCCCAAATTACCGGGACTAAGGGCATACCCCATCATCCGATCGGATGATTACGTCCCGGGCTACTGCACGACATACCCGGCGCTCAAGCGCCGGCCTGAAGCCGTGCTCACCTGAAGCACATAATAACCCACCGAAAGAGGCTGCTCGATGTTCACCTGCACGGGAGTCCCGGCCGCTGCCGTGACCATGCGGTCCTGTACAACGCGCCCTCCAGCATCCAACACGCGATAGTTGTTGACACGGCCCATGGACGGATCATCGACGGTGAACCAGAACGGACCACCCTCGTTGGGCACTGGGTACAGCGTAATGCCGTCAGATGTTGCGCGCACATCGGCCACTACGGTGCTCGGGTCGTACGCATGGATACGCGCGACACCGTTGCGTCCGATGCCGCTGTAAGAGGCGAAGCGGCCCGCGCACACCACCTTGCCGTCCGCCTGCATGGCCATGGCGGGGATGTACGACGCATAGGTCGCTTCGAACAGGTTGGTGGAAAAGCCATCGCTCACGAAGTCGGGGTCCACGCTGCCGTCAGGCATGAAGCGCATGATGCCTTCGATGCCCGCGCCGCTGCCGGTGTAGAAGGCGCCGCTCACCAGCACGCGCCCGTCCGGCTGCACGATCAACACGGCGGGTTCGGCTGGTGAACCGCAGAAGCCGCAGCTCGGCGCGAAGGTGGGATCGAAGGTGCCGTCCGGCATGAGGCGTGCCATGCGGTTCTGGTTGAGGCCGGTCACATCCTCGAAGAAGCCGGAACACACCACGCGGCCATCAGCTTGCAGCGCGATATCAAGCAACACATCATTGAACGTCGTTCCTGCATCGAACGAAGTGTCAAGCGAGCCATCGGCGTTCAAACGGGCGATGTTGTGACGCGGCTGGCCCTGCACGCTATCGAAGAAGCCACCGATGAGGATCTTGCCATCGGGCTGCAGCCTCATCCGGTTGATGAGCACTGTTCCGGTGGGCGAGGTGAAGGCGTTCGTCGCGTCGAAGGTGTTGTCCAGTGCTCCGCTCACTTCGAGCCGTGCGAGGCGGTAGCGGTCCACACCGTTGAAGGTGTTGAAGTATCCGAGCAGAAGGACGCGCCCATCCGGCTGCACGAGGATCTGCCGCATGGAAGCGTTCGGGCCATCGCCGGTGTTGAAGGTGGCATCCATGGAACCATCCGGAAGCAGTCGTGCCACATGGTTCACAGGCACGTTATCCCACGCCCAGAAATTCCCACCCACCATGATCCTTCCATCGGCAAGCGGAACGATGGTCGTCAGGTTACCGAACGAATAAGGCAGATAGCCGGGTCCATCACCGGGATCAAGTGAGGGGTCCATATCGCCGGTCGGGGTCAGCCGGACGAGGCCACGGCGGATCACCCCATTGAAGACCTGTGATCCGCCGACGAGGATGTCGCCGTCGGCTTCGATCGCCACACATGCAGGTTCGGTGTCGAAACCACTGATGTGGTTGAAACCGATATCGCGGATGCCATCGGCCGATGTGGCCATGAACGCCTGGCAGCGCAAGCGATCGTATTGGAGCCCACCGATGAAGAGGAGGCGGCCGGTGCTTTGTCGGGCCACTGCCTTCGCTCCCACGTTGTAAAAACCCGCGCCGCCGTTGAATCCGGGATCGAAACTCCCGTCGTCGTTCAACCGCGCGACACCCTGGGCGACATTGCCGTCGTAGGCATCGAAGGTCCCCACGACCATCAGCTGGCCGCTTGGCAGAAGCTCGATGTCCTTCACTGTACCCGAGAAACCACTGCCGTTGTCGAAGGTGAGGTCAGCGACACCATCCGTGTTCAGCCGGCGGATGTTCCCACCTGGCAGGGATCCAGCGATCATGAATCTTCCGTCCAGCAGAAGTTCGATGCTGTTCACCGAGCCATAGGTGAGGGAGGTGGCATAGGTGTAGGACGGATCGGGTGTGCCATCGATGTTCACCCGGGTGATGCGCCTGGCCTGTGCATTGCCGAAGTTGCCGCCCACGATGATCCTTCCATCCGGCTGCATGGCCAGTGCGTTTACCGTGTTGTCGAACAGCGTGGCCGGATCGAAAGAAGTATCGAGGGTGCCGTTGGCCTCCAGCCGTGCGAGGCGCATGCGGTCCACCCCATTGTACTGCGTGAACTCGCCACCCACGACGATCTTCCCGTCGGGCTGAAGGGCGATGGCGCGAACGATGCCGTTGAAACCGCTGCCCTCGTCGAAGGTCGTGTCCAGGTTCCCGTTCTCATCCATGCGCAGGATCCGGGTGCAGGAGTGCCCGAACTGCGAAGCCGTTACCGATCCGCCGGCCAACACTTTGCCATCGGGTTGTGCGACAAGCGCGAAGACCTCTCCGTTCAAGTTGGGACCGATGTGGAAGGCAGTGTCAAGATCACCATTGGCCATCGTGCGCGCGAGGCAACGCCTCCGAACAGCATTGTAGTAACCGAAGGCCCCTCCCACCATCACCTTGTCGTCGGGCATCACCACCATGCAGTTCGTAGCCCCGGCATAAGGGCCATAGCCCTGACCGTTGCCAACGTCGCTCACATTGAAGGTGTCATCATTGCTCCCTGCGATCTGGGCGCATAGGGCCAGTGGGAGAAGGAGGGCCAGGGCGGTGATGACGCGCCTCGAAATTTCATGATAAAGCTTGGTCATGGGCTCGGGTTCAGCATGAAGACGTGACTTCCCATGCAAGTTGCCAGACGACCCCCATCCGTTCGGTAGGTTACTTGTCACCATTTTCACAGCCTCATAACCGAAGACGATGGCGAAGATCCTGGTGGTGGACGACGAGAAAGCGATCCGCAATGCCTTGCGGGACATCCTGGAGCACGAGAAACATGTGGTGGACGAGGCTGAGGATGGCGCCGCGGGCTTGGAAAAAGCGAAGAAGGGCAGCTTCGATGTGGTGCTCTGCGACATCAAGATGCCGAAGCTGGATGGCCTAGAGTTCCTGCAGAAGCTGATGGCGCACAACGACGAGATCCCGGTGATCATGATCAGCGGCCACGGCACCATCGACACGGCGGTGGACGCCCTGAAGAAGGGCGCCTTCGACTTCATTGAGAAACCGCCCAACATCAGCCGCATCCTGGTGGCCGTGCGCAACGCCTTGGATCGCGGCAGCCTCGTTCAGGAGACGAAGAGCCTTCGCCAGAAAGTGCAGAAGGAGAAGACCGGCGTGAACAGGATGGTCGGTGAAAGCAAAGCGCTGAACGAGATCCGCACGATGATCGAGAAAGTGGCACCGAGCGATGCACGCGTGCTGATCACGGGCGGCAACGGCGCAGGAAAGGAAGGCGTGGCGCGCATGATCCACGAGAAGAGTGGCCGCGCATCAGGCCCCTTCATCGAGGTGAACTGCGCGGCGATCCCCAGCGAACTGATCGAGAGCGAACTGTTCGGTCACGAGAAGGGCTCCTTCACCAGCGCCATCGCACAGCGCAAGGGCAAGTTCGAACTGGCCGATGGTGGCACACTTTTCCTTGACGAGATCGGCGACATGAGCGCTTCGGCGCAAGCGAAAGTGCTACGCGCGTTGCAGGAGAACCGCATCACCCGCGTGGGCGGCGACAAGGACATCCGCGTGAACGTGCGCGTGGTGGCGGCCACGAACAAGGACCTGCGCAAGGAGATCGAAGCAGGCCACTTCCGCGAGGACCTTTACCACCGCCTGAGCGTGATCCCGATCCACGTACCCGCGCTGAAGGATCGTCTGGAGGACATCCCATTGCTGAGCGAGCACTTCATCAAGCTGGTGTGCGACGAGCAAGGCATCGCGCCGAAGAAGATCAGCGATAAGGCCGTGAAGGAGCTTCAGAAACTGCCCTGGACCGGGAACGTGCGCGAACTGCGGAACGTGATCGAGCGACTGGTCATCCTTTCCGAGAAGGAGATCACGGAAGGGGATGTGAAGGCGTACGCGGTACCACGCGCTTGACGTCTTCGCGAGGCGCTGTGCACTCAACAGCGCTGAGGCGATCTTTCGGTCTGCCGTCTTCGCGAGCGGCGGCGCATTCGGCCGCCACGAAGCGATCTTTGATCCTATCCGCGTGAAGGGAAGACCGCTTCGGTCGCAAAGCCTTCCTCTCGATGACGTGTGGAACTTCGAAGCGATCCTTCCTTGCGCGCGGTCGTGCAGGAAAGATCGCTTCGGTCGCGGGGCCTCCCTCGCGATGACGGTCAGAGCTCGAACGCCTTCTTCACTACGCCCACCGCGTTCAGTTCCTCCCACGGGAAGAGCTTCACGCTGACCTTGGCGGTCTGGCCGGCGTTGTTGAAGGTCTTGGTCACCATCTTGCTTTCGCGGCCCATGTGTCCGTAGCTGGCGGTCTCGCTGTAGATCGGCGTGCGCAGGGCGAAACGCTTCTCGATGAAATACGGGCGCATGTCGAACTCCGGCAGCGCTGATACCTTCTTCGCGATCTGGCCATCGCTCATCTTCACCTTGGCCGTGCCGTAGGTATTCACATAGAAACCGACGGGCTTCGCCACGCCGATGGCATAGGCCACCTGCACGAGGCATTCATCGCACACACCGGCAGCAACGAGATGCTTCGCCACGTGACGCGCGGCATAAGCGGCGCTGCGGTCCACCTTGCTGGGATCCTTGCCGCTGAAGGCACCACCACCGTGCGCGCCTTTGCCACCGTAGGTATCCACGATGATCTTGCGGCCGGTGAGCCCGGTATCGCCGTGCGGTCCACCGATCACGAACTTGCCGGTGGGGTTGATGTGGTAGGCGATGTCCTTGCCGAAGAGCGCCTGCACGCGCTTGGGCAGCTTCTTCATCACGCGCGGGATCAGGATGTTGATCACATCGGCCTTGATCTTCGCGAGCATCTTCGGCTCCTTGTCGAAGTCGTCGTGCTGCGTGCTCACCACGATGGCGTCGATGCGCTTGGGCGTGTGGTCGTCGTTGTACTCGATGGTCACCTGGCTCTTCGCATCGGGGCGCAGGTAAGGCATCGGGCTCTTCTTCTCGCGGCGGATCACGGCCAGTTCGCGCAGCAGCAGGTGGCTGAGCTCGAGGGGCAGCGGCATGTAATTGTCGGTATCGCGGCAGGCGTAGCCGAACATCATGCCTTGATCACCGGCGCCTTGTTCCTCCGGCTTCTTGCGCTCCACACCCTGGTTGATGTCAGGGCTCTGTTCGTGTATGGCGCTGAGCACACCGCAGCTGTGCGCCTCGAACATGTACTCGCTCTTGGTGTAGCCAATGCGGTCGATCACTTCGCGCGCGATCTGCTGCACGTCGAGGTAGGCCTTGCTCTTCACTTCACCGGCGAGCACCACCTGGCCGGTGGTCACGAGCGTTTCGCACGCCACTTTGCTGCTCGGGTCGAACGCGAGGAAATGGTCGATGAGGGCATCGCTGATCTGATCGGCCACTTTGTCGGGGTGGCCTTCGCTGACGGACTCGGAGGTGAAGAGGTAAGGCATGGTTCGTTTTTCGCGGCGGCAAAGGAAGTGGTTTTTGACCGGCACGGCCAAGCACCTTTCCCGGGGTGGAAAGTCAGCCCTTGGTGAGCTCCTTGAAGACCTCCTCCAAGCCACGTTCGGCCTTTTGAAGGGTCAGCACTTTCACCCCCTTCTTCACCGCGAACTCGAATACCGCAGGGCGTATGTCGTTGGCGGGATCGAAAGCCAGGGTCCAGGCGCGATCGCCCTGCTTCTTCACTTGCAGCACACCGGTGATAGCCCGCAGTTCGTTCGGCGGCACATCGGCATCGAACTCCACCAGCACCGCTTCCTGCGAAAGGCCCGCACTGCGGATGTTCGCCGCTTGATCGTCCGCCACGATGCGCCCACGGTCGATGATGATCACGCGCGAGCATATGGCTTCCACCTCCTGCATGATGTGCGTGCTCAACATCACCGTTTTCTGGCGCCCCAGCTGCTTGATCAACCCACGGATCTCCTCCAGCTGGTTCGGATCAAGACCGCTCGTCGGCTCATCCAGGATAAGGACCTTGGGATCGTGGATCATGGCCTGTGCGAGGCCCACACGCTGGCGATAGCCCCGGCTCAATTGCCCGATCTTCTTGTGCTGCTCGCGTTCCAACCCCACCGTACCGATCATCTCCTTCACGCGCGCCGCCTTGTTCTTCAGGCCATAGATGCCCGCGACGAACTCGAGGTACTCGCGCACGTACATGTCCAGGTAGAGCGGATTGTGCTCCGGCAGGTAGCCCACGTTGCGCCGCACCTGCATGCTCTCCTCGCGAACATTGAAGCCGCATACGCTCGCCTCCCCCGCGCTCTGCGGCAGGTAGCAGGTGAGCACCTTCATCATCGTGCTCTTTCCCGCACCATTGGGTCCAAGAAAGCCCACGACCTCTCCTCCACCGATCTCGAAGGACACATCATTCAGCGCCTTCTGCGCGCCGTAGAGCTTCGTGACGTTGCGAACGGAAATGGACATGCGCGGCGAATGTACCGTGCAAGCTCCCCACCAGCCATTCCTTCCCTTCCGCCCATTTCACCTGTTCAATTCATTCCTCGCAAGCTGCACCTTTGCCCCATGCCCACCGGCCTGGTCATGCGTTCCACCGGCAGCCGCTACGTTGTACGAGCGGAGGACGGCACGCTGCACACCTGCGTAGCGAAAGGCAATCTGCGCATCAAGGGGTGGAAGAGCACGAACCCGCTCGCTGTGGGAGACCGCGTGGAGTTCACCCCGGAAACGGACCTCGGTTCAACCACCCAAGGCGTGGACACGGAACCCGTTGGTGCCATCCACGAACTGCACGACCGCAAGAACTACATCGTGCGGCGCAGCGTGAACCTGAGCCACCACAAGCACGTGATCGCGGCGAACCTCGATCAGGCCTTGCTGCTGGTCACGCTCGCAAGGCCCCGCACTTCCTACGGCTTCATCGATCGCTTCCTGGTCACGGCGGAAGCGTATCGCGTGCCGAGCATCATCCTCTTCAACAAGGTGGACAGCTACACGGAGGAGGAACTGGATCTCCTCGCGGAATACGAGGATGCGTACCAGCTTGCCGGTTACCGAACAGTGATCACCTCCGCGGTGAAAGGCATCGGCATCGCTGAAGTGAAAGAACTCATCCAGGAAAAGGTGACGTTGGTGGCCGGGCACAGTGGCGTTGGAAAGAGCACGTTGATCAACGCGATCGCACCCGGACTTGAACTGCCCACCTTCGAAGTGAGCGAGTCCAGTGAGAAAGGACAGCACACGACGACCTATGCGGAGATGTTCGAGTTGAGCGCCGCGACGGGAACCCCGACGTTCCTCATCGATACTCCCGGCATCAAAGGCTTCGGCCTGGTGGACATGAGCCCGGAGGAGATCGTGGACCAGTTCCCGGAGATGTTCAAGCTGAAGAACGACTGCAAGTTCAACGACTGCAAGCACATGAACGAGCCGGGCTGCGCCGTGAAAGCGGCGGTGGAGAACGGCGACATCGCGGAAAGCAGGTACATCAGCTACATCGACATGGTGAACGGCGTGGAAGAGGAAAGCCCTTACCGACTTGATTGATCAACGATGGATCGGAAACACGCATCACTGTTCGTTATCGTAGCGCTCACCTTCGCCGCATGCAGGACCAGCGCGCCGGTGGCTTCCACCGCACCCGATGCGGAAGCCTCGCGCACACTGAGCAGACAGAGCGCGGACGCCGTGCTCTGGCAGAACACTTCGGCGGAAGCCTACTGGCTGTACCGGCAAGCCTATGAGTTCGCTTCGTTGAAGCTCGCGTTCCTCCTGGAGGACATCGAGGAAGAGAAACAGATGCTCGATAGCGCGGCCCAGGACCGGCGGCCATTGGCTGTGATCGTTGACATCGACGAGACGGTGCTCGACAACAGCCCTTACCAGGTGAACGCGGTGCGCCAAGGCAAGAACTTCGACAGCAAGGAATGGAAGTCCTGGACGGACAAGGCGACCGCAAAAGCCTCACCCGGAGCGTTGGACTTCCTGCGTGATGCACGGGATTCCGGTTGCGAAGTGTTCTACTTGAGCAACCGCGACCAGAGCGAGAAAGCGACAACACTGAAGAACCTTCAGGACATCGGCTTCCCCTTCGCTGATGAACAGCACCTGATGCTGATGGAAGGAACGTCGGACAAGACCGCGCGGCGTGCCAAGGTGAGAAGCACACACCGCGTTGTTCTGCTCGTCGGCGATCAACTACGCGACTATGACGAGCGCTTCAAGGGGCGATCCACCAACTACGGCAGGAACGTCGTCGATGCATTGTCCGACAGCCTTTCGGAACAGTTCATCCTCTTGCCGAACCCGATGTATGGCACCTACCGTGATGCACTGCAAGGCAAGGGCACGGATGCGGAGAAGCTGGCCCGCATGAAGGCGTGGTTCGAAGCCAACGGCTACTGATATGCGCGCCGTCATCCAACGCGTGTCGGAAGCGTCGGTGAGCATCGGCGGAGCGGAGCATGCACGCATCCACCGCGGCCTCATGATACTCCTCGGCATTGCGGTGGGCGATACTTCCGAAGACCTCGAATGGCTCTGCGGCAAGATCGCACGGCTGCGCATATTCCCGGATGTCGAAGGCGTGATGAACCGCGACATCAACGAGGTGGGCGGCGAGATCCTGCTCATCAGCCAGTTCACCCTGCACGCATTGACGGCGAAAGGCAACCGGCCCAGCTACATCAAGGCCGCACGACCAGAAGAAGCCAGACCGCACTACCTGCGCGCGAAACAACTGCTCTGCGAACTCGTGCATCACCGCGTGAAGACCGGTGAGTTCGGTGCGGACATGCAGGTGATGCTGATCAATGATGGGCCGGTGACGATAGTGATCGACAGCAAGGCACGGGAGTGAGACCTATTGGCTGGCGTGGGCGGTCTTCAGACGATCCTGCGGCTCACGGCCTTGCTCACGGCCTCGGCGTTGCTGTGCACATGCAGCTTCTCGTAGATCTTGCGCATGTGGCTGTCCACCGTATGGTAGCTGATGTTGAGCTCCTCCGCGATCATCTTGTAACTGCGGCCTTTCACCAGCAGGGTAAGCACCTCCTTCTCCCGATCGCTCAAGTTGAACTCCTCGGCCGCAGGAACGGTCTCGTTGGCGCGGAAACGCTGGAGCACCTTCATGGCGATCGCGGGTGTCATGGAGCTACCACCCGCGTACACATCGCGTATCGCCTTCACCATCTCTTCCACTGGAGCGGTCTTCAGGATGTAGCCGCTCGCTCCCGCGCAGATGGCATCGAACACCTTGTCGTCATCATCGAACACCGTTTGCATGAGTATGCGCGCATCCGGCTTCCGGCTCTTGATCGCACGCACGCCATCTATTCCGTTCATACCGGGCATCTGGATGTCCATGACGATCACGTCCGGCTGTCCGGCATCGATATCGCGCATCAACTGTGACAGGTCAGGATGCACGGCCACACAGATCATATCAGGTTGCGCCTCGACCAACAAACGGAACATCTCCCGCAGGTCCTTATTGTCGTCGAAGGCGATGACGCGGATGGGTCCTTCCATGGCGATCGTTTTACTGCTCAGTGGGCCACGATGGCCTTTCGGCTCCATTGGCTGCCGTCCGCATTGCGCAAGCTGACCGTGTACATCCCTGTTGCAAGGCTCGTCAGGTCCACAGCCAATGCACCGGAGGCGTTCCGCGCAGGAATGTTGAGCGCGACCTTGCCGAGGCGATCGAACACTTGGATGGAAGTCAACGTGGAGTTCATGTTCCGCAGCCAGAACATCCCGGGTACTTGTGCATCGACGCATAGGGTCGGCTCCATCCTCGAAGTCTCATGGATGCCCACGGTACCGATACCGCCCATGCTGAGCGAATAGCTCACGCCGCACACAGGGCTCGTCAAGTGGATGTAGTAGTCGCCCTCGGCCAGCGTGCCCAGGTTCACGTCCAATGCAACGGGCGCGGAGCCGCCGTAGAGGAAATAGCCGGTTGAACTGAGTACGGTCCCGGAAGGATCCACGAGATCGATGGGCAGCGAGTAGGACCCTCCGTTCTGGTGCGAGGCCGATACGTTCACGGTCACCGCAGCCGTGACATAGACATGGAACCGGTACCAGTCCGAATTGTCATCAAACCCATCGAAGTCGATGTGGCCTTCGGAAGGAGTATTGGGCAGAAGCGTGAGCGCGTTGGCCTGTGCATCATTGTCCTCCGCATCATCGGTACCGGGCGCAGGCGTGTGGTCCCAGCGCAAGCGGTAGGACATGCCGCATCCCGTTGCATCGTGCAGGTGCAAATAGTAGGTACCCTGCTTCAGGCAGAACCGCGTGAAGGTGTTGAATGCGGTGTCCGGTGTGAGAATGCCCCCGACGATCACGCCGTTGAAGGTGCTGAAGTTGTTCATTGCCGCATCCAGCAGTTCGAAGGTGATGCCAAAGGTCCCCGTGTTCTGGTTGAACGCATCCAGGTCAAGCACGATCAAGCCATCGCTCGGCGTGTCGAAGCGGAACCAGTCCGTGTTGTCCCCGCCGTTGTAGGTGTAGTTCAGGTGGCCTTCGGCGTAAGTGCCCTCCGTGAGCACCAGCGCTTGGGTATTGCTGTTGTTGGGCTCAGTATCGTTCTCAAAAGCGGGGGGCGTGAAGTGGTAACGGATGCGGTAGGACATTCCACACCCCAGGAAAGGCGTTACGTGCAAGTAGTAGGTGCCTTGAGCCAGGCAGAAATGCGAAAAAGGATTGAACGCAGTGTCGGATTGGAATATCGCGCCGACGATGCAGTTATCGGTGGCCACACTGGTCAACGAGCCGTCCAAGAGTTCCATCGTAGCACCAAAGGTCCCGGCGTTCTGGTTGAACGCATCCAGGTCCAGGTCCACCCGGCCATCACCCGGTATGTCGAAGCGGAACCAATCCGTGGTGTCGCCACCGTAACTGTAGTTCGCATGACCTTGGGTGTAGACATTGTCCGCGAGCACTTGCGCCTGTGCGCTGGTGTTGTTGGGTTCGTTGTCGTTGCTGAACGGAGGCTGCACCAGCGCCGCCGTCAGCGCGTAGTCATTGCATTCGTTGTTCGCGAAACCGCTTACTTGGATGTAGTAAGTGCCTGCAGCCACACACCAAAGAATGAACGGGTTCTGTTGCACCACCCCGTTCGGTCCTGAAGTGGTGCTGCTTCCATCCACGTCCGTTCCACTTGCATCCAACAGCCGCACATCCAGGAGCACATTGATCTGGCTATCGGTATGCACGGCATCGAAGTCCACCTGTAGGTATCCATCGGCAGTGGTGGTGAAGGAGAAGACATCCACAGCATCTCCACTGCACCAACTGCCGGACATCGGCGTTCCCAAGGTCAAAGCATTGGCTGTGGCCGGTGTATTGTTAGGCTCTTGTTCGGACTGTGCGGAGAGGCCCGCGGTAAGTATGAGGGCAAAGGCCGTGGAGAATGCACGCATGAGAAGGGGCTTGATCGGTGCAAAGAGAGGTTATCCCCTGGGGTACATCAATCACGGATCCTCGTGAGATCCACCTCCACACCCACCAAGGTGCCTTTCCCTGGCGCACTGCTCAGCCAGTAAGACGCGTTCAATGTCGCTGCACGACGTTCCATGCTGCCCAAGCCATGTCCGTCCGTATACAGTACTGGATCGAAGCCTCGGCCATCGTCCTGAATGGTCATGACCATGGTGGAGTTCCTGCGGTCGAGGGACACCTGAACGAGCGATGCACCGCTGTACTTGCTGGCATTGTGCACGGCCTCCTTGAAGATGAGCACGATCTCCTTGCGCGCGTTCATCGGTAGCTTCAGCTCCTCCACCTCACCGTTCACATTGAAGGAGACTTCGATGCCCTTGCTCTCCAGCAGTTCGCGCGCGATGCGTTGCATCCGTTTCACCAGCGCATCGCCATGGTCGTTCTTGGGGTCGATGGCCCAAACGATGTCGCTCATGCTGCGAAGGCTCTCACTGCTGGTCTCACCGATGCGCGCGAGGATATCCCTCACCTGTTCATTCCCTGTTCCGCTCAACTGCGCGGCGAGCTTGGACCCGATGGTGATGCTGCTGAGCGAGGATCCCACTTCATCATGCAGGTCGCTGGCTATACGGTTGCGCACGGTCTGCAACTTGATGGCCTGTGAAAGCCGATACCGGTACAGTGCATAGAGCGCCACGGCTATGAGCACCAGCGCGATCAGGTAGAACCACCATTGTTGCCAGACGGGCCCGACCACCGTGATGGAAAGAACAGCCCGTTCCGGTGAGGTCCTGCCGAAAGCATCCACCGTGCGGACCATCAAACGATGTTCGCCGACCGGTATACCCGCGTAGCGGATGGCCGTGCGTGCGTCCGTGGTGCGCCATTCCTCCTCCACACCCTGCATCCGGTACTCGAACGACAGTGGGCGAGGCAGGTCGGTAGCCAAGGCACTTACCACGATGTCCAGGGCTGTTGCGCGATAGCTCACTTCAACGGCCTCATTGATCACCGGAATGCTGTCACCTGCCAGAGAGACGCTATTGAGCACAGGCAGTGCGACAGGGGGAAGGTGATCGAACGCGCTCGGATCGAAGCTCAACAGGGAATTACCGGCGGCGAACGCGATACGCCCATCAGGAAGTGAGGTGATCGCGCGCGTGAGTTTCCGGAACTCGGATCCGTCGTTCACCGGAACACGGATGAACGAACCGTCGTTCGGGTCGAACCGCAGGAGTCCATCCTCCGTGGTGATCCAGAACCGGCCGTTGTGATCGGCTTGGAGGCCGTTGAAGGAACCCACCGGCCACGGTGCCTTATAGATGGTCAACCTGTTCTTGACCGATCGGAACAGACGGGCATCCCTTGTCACTCCCCAGACCGAATCACCGTGCTCCTCGAGTTGAAGGATCGCAGCACCGGGCAATAGGATCCCTTCATTGCTGACCTCCGACCTGTTGGCTCCGAACCGGGTCAGGACAGGACGGTCCGACTTCCAATCATACAGGCCATCCCCGCTTCCTATCCAATAGCGTCCATCCGATGTTCTGACCACGCTGGTGACGAGGGCTCGAGCCTTCACCGATATGCCCGAGGTGGGCATGCCGCAACCCAGCATAACATGGGTGGAGGCATCGACAACGGCAAGGCCATACCCCATGGTTCCGATCACATATACGGGCCGGCCTTGGAACGAATCCCTATCGATCGAGCGGACCTGGAACATCGCACCGGGCGCATAGTTCGTCCCCCCATCATGCACGACAAGATCCTTCACAGGACCTTCGCCAGTGACATCGCCGGCGATAAGCCCGTACTCTGTGCCCAACAAGGGCGACCCTGATCGATCCATGCCCAGAACGGTCGGTTGCAGGTCCATTCCGTTGCGGAAGACCCTCCTGTGAAGAACGGCTGCTCCGATACTGTCCTGCATGTAGAGCCCATCGGAGGTGAAAGCTCGAAGTCCATGCTGGCCCATCACTTCGAGCCGATGGAAGAACAACTCTGGCTGGTCATCATCCTGGGTGCTGAACAGGCGATCCACATGCACGGACCATACGGAAGGAACGTGGTAGGCCAATCCGTTCGCTGTGCCCACCCATATCGTACCGCCTGGATCCTGGTACACGCAACGTATCCGATCGCTCGGCAAGGAAGTCGGGTCCGATCGACGCCGTTTGATCCATCGTACTGAACCGTTGGAAGGATCGTACTTCATAAGACCGAAAGCGCGCGTACCGGCAAGCACGGACCCATCGGAAAGCGCGACCAACGCTGTCACCTCATCGGGCGTGGGGATCACGTCCGGTCGGGGACGCCATTGCGTACCGTACTGTGCCAAAGGATCGAACCTCATCCTATCCAGGCCGTTCTGCCAACCTCCGTTGTAGAGCGAACCGTTGTGCAACAACGCGCACGTCTGTGTTTCTGATCCCTTCCTGAACACCGTGACCTGTCGCACGACACGATGCGTTACCCTGTCCACGAGGAAAGCGAGATGTCCGTTGAGCAATCCTATCCAGATGTACTGCTCGTTCAACGGGATGATCGCATGACACCAACCGGTATGCCCGGAGCGATCGGTGCGCGCCTTCCTGGGAGACATGTCAAGGCTGTCCTTCCAGAAGGTGAACGTGCTGCTTCGCTTGTGGAAGAACAACAAGGTCACCTCTCGCGAACCGATCAGTAGCGTTGAATCATCAAGATCATAGAGCGCCGTGAGCTGATCGCTCGGCAGGCTGTTCTTGTCCGCATCGGAATGCCTGAAGTGATGCACTTCGCGATCATCGGCGCTCAACCTCAACAGACCTTGATCACGTGTCGTTACCCACAGCACTCCCTGCCTGTCCTCAATGATGCTTGAGATGGCGAACGCCGTTCCTTCAACATGGTCCAAGCGCTGTCCATCGAAACGATCGAGGCCCTTCTCGCTGCCTATCCAGATATGACCAGTGTGGTCCTTGAACACGCAATTGACGGAATTGTCAGCGAGGCCGTCATCAGCGGTCAACCATTGGAAAGGCATGGACTGCGCCGAAACTCCGGTCATCAGTAGGAGCCGGAGGAGAACGAAGAGAAGGATCCCGAGCCGCCGCACGATCGCAAAATAGACCACGCTGGAACAGCGAGAGGCCGCCCCCGAAAGAGCGGCCTCTCGCCTTTTCGAGACGGTGCTATCAACGCACGATCAACGGACGATAGGTCATTTCATCACCCGCGTTCAAGCGTACGATGTAAAGTCCCGTTGAACGGTCCGCTGGCAACCTCAGCCGGGCGTTCCATTTGCCATCGGCCATGGCACCTTGTTCGCTAACGACCACACGGCCCAGCGCATCCAGCACGTCCATGTTGATCCGGGAGCCATCCTCCAGGTCAGCGTTCGTATACCGCACTTCAGCGGAACCATCGCTCGTGGGGTTCGGGAACAGGTCAAAGATGCCCATGGCTCCTTCCGATACTTCCACCGCTTCCACATCACGCAACATGGAGAGCGCATTGTTGCTGATGGAAACGGTACACATGGCATCATACGGGCACCAGGTGGCTCCATTATCAAAGCTGGCGCGCACACGCACTTGGTAGGTACGGCCCTTCTTCAGCGGAGTGGTGGCCCATGTGTACAGCGGAAGCGATCTCGTGGCTGATGCGATGTTCCGAGAGTAGGCCGGCTGCCCTGTGATGTTGGAGAAGCTGAACTGGTAACGGTTCGCACCGGGGACTTCCACGGCCCACAACGTTGTCGTTCCGTTCAACTGCACGCCCGTCAACCCGCACGTGATCACCGGGTCAGCGGTGGTGGTCAATTGCGTGGGCTGGCAGGTGTTGCCACCGTTCGTACCCGCGCAAACGCAGTTCGCACCGATCATGTCGTTCACCGTGTTCGCGTTGCCATCATCGCAGAGGTCGCCCACCTGACCGAACAGCGTCGGGCAGCTGTCGCTCGCGTCGCAGATGCCATCCCCATCCGTGTCCTGGTAGGTACCTGAGCACACGCAATTGTCCAGCACATCATTGATCGTGCAGGCATCGCCATCATCGCAGGGATCGCCGTCGGTGTTGTTGTCGCAGGTATCGTTCGCATCGCAGACGCCGTCGCCGTCCGTGTCCTGAAAGGTCCCTGCACAGGTACAGTTCACCTGGTAGACATCGTTGATCGTACAGGGATCACCGTCATCACAGCTGGTGCCGGGTTGCGCCGGGCCGCCGGGTACACCTTCGCAATCGTTGCCGATCAGCGTGCCGGCGCAGATGCAGTTGCTCACCACATCGTTCATGGTGTTCGCGTTGCCATCATCGCACGGATCCCCGTTCACCAGGTTCGGCAGTTGTGGGCAGGCATCATTGCAATCAGCTGCGCCGTCACCGTCGCTATCGGTATCAGGCACACCGCAACCGCAGATGCCCGGTGCGATCTTGTTCGGGTCGGTCGGACAACCGTCGTTGCAATCCGCTGTGCCGTCACTGTCGCCATCCGTATCGGGCGCACCGCAACCGCAGATGCCCGGGGCGATCTTGTTCGGGTCGTTGGGGCAGCCGTCGATCGCGTCGCAGGTGCCATCGCCGTCCGTATCCACGGAGGTGGTAGACGTGAATTGCCGCGTGACGGGGACCGACCATGTGCCACTGGCTCCTTGGAACCGGATGGCGAACACGTGCGAGCCCGCCGTAAGGCATAGCGCGATATTGCTTGCGAACACGACGTTCGTCCCGGCGGTGAGGGTGCCGGACACGCGGCCTGCGATGTCGTCATCGATCCAGTACTCGTAGCCGACCACATTGCCCGTGTTGCGGGTGAAAATGGACGAGACCGGTACGCTGTAAACGTCGTTCGTGTCCTTGAACTGGATCGTGATGGAGTTGAAGTCCTTGGTGAGCACGGGCAGTGCCAACGCGGCGTTCAATACGACCTGTTGTGCAGGACCGATCCCTGATACCGAGAGGGCCGTTGGATCGTCGTTGATCCAATACCGGTATTCTTCGATCTGTTGCGCCTGGAGCTGGATCATGGCCAGCAGCGCAGGCAGGAGGAGAAAGCGCTTCATGACCTAGTTCGGTTGGGCGATCACACTGATGTTCACCGGCAGCTGGCTGTTGCCGTTCGTGCTGTTCGCGATGCTCGCGCCACTCACATGCGGATTGTAAGGCACGTTGCCTGGCTTGTAAGGGTTCGGTCCGCCGTAGATGCCCGCATCAGTTCCATCGATCGCGGCACCGATACCGGGGCTGCCCGGGGCCATGTGCAGGTCGTCGCTGAACTGATATTCGCTGTCGCTCTCGTTCACGAAAATGCTCGCCGGGGCCACATTGAACTGGTTGTTCAGGCTCGTGCCTGTCGCGTTGCTGAACAGGGTAGCGCCCGTGAAAATGCAATTGCTCACTGTGCTGCCGTTGCTCTGATAGACCGCAGCGCTCGGATATACCGAAATGCTGTTCCTCAATTGCGCGGCCCCCGAGTTGCGCAACGCCTGCACGCCGAGGAACACACAATGGTCCACCACCAGCGGCAGGAAGCTGTTGATCGCGCTCGAAGTACCCGTCTGGAAATCGAAAATGCACCCGTTGAACGTTCCGCCCTTGTTGTTCCCGAAGATGTGGATCTTGAAAACACATTCATTGAACGTGGTGGGTCCTGTTCCCAGGTTGTCGCGACCCAAGTTCGGGTTGGAATTGAACTGGCAGCGTGTGAAGATGATGTCACTGGGGTCGTCATCGGCGGTGGTCAAGCCGTAGTAGATCTGGCTTCCAGCCGCAGAGAGCGATATGCCCGTGAAGGTGCTACCCCCGGCTGCGGTGGTGATGACGATATCGCCCGAACTGGTGGTGAGTTGCGTTATGCCGGTCACCGCTGTGCTGTCGGGGTGGATGCCCGCGCCGATGAAGTGCAGGGGCTTGTCGATCACCAATTCCACAGGAGAAACGTGTGTGCCCCCACTGAGGTACACCTTGTCGTTCGCTTGTGCAGCAGCGATGGCCGCATTGATCGTGCTGAAGATCTGTGGCGCACCGGCGCCCTCCACCACGATACGTGGCGGCTGGGCCATGGCCGAGCCGGAGAGCAGGCCCATGCCGAAAAGGAAGAGGGAGATCCTGGTTTTCATGAAAGAGGGTTTTGGGTTGTTGAAAGAGGTTTCTGAAACTGCTGCCAGGGTTACATCGGGTTGGGGGGCCGATCGTGAACGATCACGGCTTCACGAAGCGCAGGCTCGCCACGCCATCGCCATCGGTCACGCGCAACACGTAGCTTCCACTCGCGATGCTGCTGATGTCCCAGTTGCGCACAACGGTTCCGCTTACGCCCCAGGTGCTCAGGTCCATAACGAGCGCGCCGGTGAGATCCAGCACCTGCAAGGACAGTGAGCGTGCACCAGCGCTGTTCAAACGCAGGCCCAGCTGATCGGAGACGGGATCGGGAAAGAGCACCAGGTCTGAAAGTCCCGGTAGTTCAGCGATGCCAACGAAACTGTCGAACTGGGTCGTCAGCGGCACGCTCCATACGTCGTTCGACCCGCTGAAGCGGATGGTGAAGACATGGGTGCCCGCAGGCATACCTGTCGGCAGGTCGGCGATGAGGTCCACGATATCGTCAGGTACGATCGCGCCGGTCGTACGGTCGGCGATGTCATCATCGATCCAATACTCGTACCCGTTCGCCTGCCCGGCGTTCCTGGTGAAGGTCAGCGTCTGCGGTGCGCCCCATTCATCGTTGCTGTCCTTGAATTGAAGGGTGATCGTGTTGTGGTCCCCGGTCAGCGAAGGCAGGTCGAGCGTGGCAGCAACCTGCACTTCGCTCGATGCGATCAGGCTGGCGGTGGTGAGCGTGCTCACGTCATCATTGATCCACCAGCGGTATTCAGTGATGTTCTGTGCCGAAAGACGCGTGGCGACCGCGAACACGGTGAGCGTAAGTAAGCGTACCATGGCTCAGTGGGTTTGTGCGGCAACGCGGATGTTCACGGGCAGATCGCCATTACCATTGGTCGCAGGTGCGATGGTCGCGCTGCGGAAGTGCGGGTTGAAAGGCGCCGACCCTTCCTTCCAAGGTGTGGATGAGCCGTAGATGCCGACATCGGTACCGTCCGAGGCCATGCCTACGCCAACGCTGGTGTCCTGCAGGTGCACATCATCGCTCCATTCGAAGTCGGTGTTGTCCTCGTTGATGAATATGTCTGCTTCGTTCACCCCGAGCACATTCCCGGAGGCGGCCCCGGGGCTCATGTTGCTCACCAGGATCGGGCTCACGAGCAGGTTGTTCGTCAGCGTGGCGCCATTGCTCTGCCAGAAGGGTGCGCTGGTCCGCGTGAAGACGGAATTCTCCACCACGCAGTTCGCACTGTTGCCGATGCGCGTACCGAGGCAGATGCAATGACGCATCGTGAGACCGCCCGTGCCGAACTCGGTCACCTCCGCACCGGTGCCTGCTTGATAATCCAGGATGCACTTCGAAAGGGTCGCGCTGACGCCATCGCCTCCGACGAGCAAACTATGGAAGATGCATTCCTCGTACGTACTGCTGGAGCTTGCGGTGGTCTCGTCCCAGGTCATGTAAACCCGCTTGTCGAACACGCATCGCTGGAACACGAGGCCGGTGGGGTCATCGTCCGTTCCATCATGGCCATGATAGAAATAGCCATCGGGGTTGAAGCGGATCCCGGTGAAGGTGCTGCCGCTCGCACCCGTGGTGATCACGATGTGGTCGCCGGAGTTGTTCGCGGTAGCGAGCGTGGTGGTCCCCGTCACAGCTGAACTGTCCGGCCCGATACCGGCCCCGATGAAATGCAAGGGGATGGAGATCGTGATCGTGCTATCGCCGAAGGTGCCGCCACTGAAATACAGGCGGTCGTTCGGTTGCGCAGCAGCAAGGGCGACATGTATGCTTGTGAAGACCTGCGGATCGCCGTTGCCTTGCAGCACGATCCGTTGAAGTTGTGCGTGCACGGATCCTCCGAGGAGGGACACGCCGGTCAGTAGGGTAAAGATCTTGGTCCGCATGGGTCGTGATGAGGGGTTTCGCTTCTACATCGGTGAAGGCTGCACGATGTGAACGATCGTGAATGCACCACAACTCCCGTGTTCACATTCGGCTGCTGTTCCGATGTAGCGCTTGAAGACCCGCCCCCTTGGAGCCTACCGCCCTTTCGCTGTATTATCGTGCACCATGGCCCACAAGGCCATGCATCCCTCCCGGTGGAAGTCGCGACCACGGATACCGCCACACAGCCGGCCTGGTATACCAGCCTTCGGCAGAACGACCCGCAGCTCGTCCGCGCGCTCTATGCGAAGCATTTCCCCGCTGTGCAGCATTATGTTTTGCAGAACAGCGGCACCACCACCGAAGCGCAGGACATCTTCCAGGAGGCCATGACCGTGCTCTGGCTGAGCGCGAAGGAGGGCCGCTTGCAGCCCGATACCGATCCGGGCGGCTTCCTCTTCCGCGTTTCCAAGAACAAATGGCTGGACGTGGTCCGGTCCGCAGCGCATAAGCACATGAAAGTGGTGCACGATGATCGCGGGCTGGAACCCCTCACGGACGTTCCCGATGATATCGAGGACCGCCTCGTACGCTTGCGCGGGGTGTACGAGAAGCTGGACGAGAAGTGCCGCACCGTGCTGGACCAGTTCTATTTCGAGCGGAAGGACCTGGCCACCATTGCCACGAGCATGGGCGTGGAAGAGGATAGCATTCGTACGATCAAGTACCGCTGCATGATGAAATTGCGCGCGTTCCGCAAGACCATCCTCGGCGAAGACACAGGCGCGGCATGAGCAACGGTACATTGGACAGACCCACCTTCGAGACCATCGAAGCGTATGTGCTCGATCGCATGAGCAGGGCCGATCGCGTGGCCTTTGAACAGCGCATGGCTTCCGATGGCGCGCTGCGAGCGGAAGTGGAACTGGAGCGCGAGAACATCCGCGCGGTGGAACTGGGCGGCATGGAACGCCTGCTCAAAGGCATCGCTGCGGAAGAACGAAGAACGACCGATCACGGCCCCAACTGGTCGCGCTACGCGAAGTACGCCGCCATGATCGCGGTGCTGATCGGTGGCGCTGTATGGTGGTCCCTGCGGTCGCCGGTGAACGAACGGCTTTTCGCGGATCATTTCGTTGCCGATCCGGGGCTGCCCGTTACCATGGGTGCCGCCAGCGCCCCTGCCTTCTCCGATGCCATGGTGAGCTACAAGGAAGGCAAGTACGCGGAGGCGCGTTCGAAGTGGATACCATTGCTCGAACAAGAGCCGTCGAACGATACGCTCCGCTATTACATCGCCAGCGCGTCCCTTGCGGAAGGCGATGCGCAGGCCGCGATCCCATTGTTCGAAGAGCTTGCGAACGATACAGCCTCGGTGTTCCAACAAAAGTCGGCCTGGTCCCTCTTCCTCGCTTATGTGAGATCGGGGGATATCTCAAAAGCGCAGATGATACCCTTCAAGAGCGATCCAGAGCACGAGCAGGAAGCCCGTGAGATCATCCAGCACTTGCGATAGCATGCGGACGGCGCACCTGATCCTGCTTTGCACCATCGGCTTCAGCGGGGCGATCGCTCAAACGGAGGTGCTTGTCGATCGGCATGCGCGCATCGCCCAACTGCAGCGAGAGGAGGCGTACGATGAGGTGGTGAAGTTGATCGAGCTGCAGGTGAGGCAGGCTATGGGCAATGCCTGGCAGGATTCGATCCATACCTACGTCTATGGTCTCGGCCGCGCTGTGTGGAGGTCCAGGAAGGATGCGGATGCGGGCATCGCTGCTGCACGCGCGCTCAATGATCAAGTGCAGCGCGTGGACAAGGATGACCTGCACCGTTTGAACGCTCTGGAAGCTCTGGGCGAACTCTTGTTCGATCTGGGCCGGATGCAGGAGTGCGTGCAATCCGATTCGATGGCGATGGTATTCGCCGATACGCACCACGGCATTCCGCTGATCCGGCGTGGCCGGGTCCTTCAGCGACTTGGTCTGGACTATGGCCAGATGGGTGACCATGCGCGCAGCTTGATCTACTACCTGAAAGCGCGTGAGCAGTTCGGCAAGTCGGATACCCTGCTGGCAGCGCTCATGGCCGAGACCAGCAACGGTATTGGCGCGGCCTACTGGCACCTCGGTGAGGATCGTAGAGCGGACACGGCCTACACCGCTGCCCTCGGCTATTGGGAGAAGAGCAAGGACCCTCGTCGCGACTTCCGCATGGTGGGCACGCTCATTAATCGCGGGATCCTCTGGCAGGGCACCGGTGACTACAGCCGTTGCAAGGCCAACTACCTCGAGGCCATCCGCCGCAGTGGCGCTGTGGCGGATACGGCCCGGGATCCTGCGCTGCGCGACGAAGCGATATTGGCGCGGACGCGCGGTTATGTGAACCTGGCCACGGTCTATTTCTCCATTGGTGACGATGGCCGCACGCGCGAACTGCTGGAGATGGCCTTGCACGACCGAGAGAAGATCCTGGAACCCGATGACCCTAAACTCCTCGGCGTGAAAGACCGGCTGGCCGATGTTGAACTGGAAGCAGGGAATTATGCCAAGGCGGAGAAATGGGTGCGCGATTACCTGGAAGCTTGTGAGAAGTACTACGGTCCGCGCAGTGAGGAGTATGTATGGGCCTGTGCCAAGCTCGGCGAAGTGTATGCAGGATTGGATCAACCGCGGAAAGCTGATTCTCTTTTCACGCGGAGCATCGCGCTGAGCGAGGCCATGGAGAATTCCGATACCGACACCGAACTGGCAAGCGCCTATCAGCGCCATGCCATGTTCTACATCAAGATCCACCGTTATGTGGAGGCGATGGCGGAATTGGAGCGCGCATTGGCCATCGTACGCCGCGTCCACGGGGATCGCCACTACAAGGTGGCGACATATGAACTCTTGCTTGCCGAAGCAGCGTTCGCGAACAACGATCCTGCTGCCACGTTGCACTACGCCGATCATGCCCTGGAACTGGTCCAGGACCGTGTGGTCGCCTTGCGAGCGAGCAGCATCCCGAGGACCTGGCCCCAACCACACCTGCTTTCCGATGCGTTGTACTGGAAGGTGAAGGCTGAGCGCGCGCTGGGGATGCAGAATGCTGAGCAGTGGAGATCGCACATGGACCTGAGCATCCTGGCCATGGAGCGCAACAAGGCCGCATACGATGACGAGGGTTCGCAGCTCGGCTTCATCGGTCAACAGAAGGTCGTCTTCGATCAAGCCATCGACCTGGCGGGCGAATCCTATGCGAAGAGCGGCGCCCTGTCCGACCTCGATCGTTTCCTTGCCATAGCGGAAGCTGACCGCACCGTTCTGCTCAAGAGCCGCCTCAACGATTTCACCGGAATGCAGTTCGTAGGCGTGCCGGATTCCGTTATTGTGAAAGAAAATCAGCTGCTCAGCGCGTTGACCATCGATCCTGAGGACCGCGCGGCCACGGCCGACCTCGCCAAGCGCGAGGGTGAGCTGCGCGATTTCCTGGAGCGCTTGAGCAAGTCCTATCCGCGCTACTTCCAACTACGGTACGGCGAGCCTTCTGTTTCCATCGCCGATCTGCGCGCAAAACTCCTTACACCTAGGCGCGACCTCCTGCTCTATGCATTCACGGGCGATCAACTCCACATCTTGATGGTAGGTGCGGATACCGCTGCATTGCTGCGCGTACCTTCCAAGGACGTGGATGCAGCGGTGAAAGCGCTGAACGCTGCCATCCAGGCCCGTGATCAGCCCGGTTTCATCCTTCATGCACGCTCGTTGTACACCATGGTCTTCCAACCCGTGGCCGCACTGCTGCAGAAGCCCGAACTGCTCATCATACCCGATGGTGCTTTGCAAACGGTGAACTTCGAGACGCTGCTCTTCGAGGACCCGGAGCAGGGGAAGGTCAGTGATCACCTGCTCATCCACCGCTATGCGATCGCCTACCTGCTCAGCGCCACTACCGCCGTGCAATTCAAAGGCCTCGCGTCGTCCACCTCTCACAAGGCGCTCGCCTTCGCGCCGGGCTTCAGCGATGAATTGAAGCAGGAGTACCTGGCCAACGTGCAGGACACGGCCCTGATCGATCAGCACTACCTGCGTCTGGTGCGACAGCCCTTCGCCATCGGAACAGCACAGGGACTGGGCTCCATGATGAACGCCCGTGTGAGCATAGGGGCCGAAGCGAGCGAACGTCACTTCCGTGAACAAGCCAGGGAGAACGGCATACTTCATCTCGGCACGCATGCGGAAATGAACGCTGCGTCACCGCTTTACTCACGCCTGGTCTTCAGCAAGGATGGCAGCGGCGTTGACCCCGATGGCGATGGCTACCTCCACGCGTACGAGATCTATGAGATGGACCTGCGGGCCCAACTGGCCGTGCTTACCGCGTGTGAGACAGGCACCGGGGCGGCGGATGCTGAAGGCGTTCGCTCCCTCGGCTACAGCTTCGCCTATGCCGGTTGTCCGAGCCTGGTCACCTCCTTGTGGTCCATCGATGAGAAGGTTTCGTCCGAGATCATCGAACGCTTCTACGAACACCTGGCCAATGGCTTGCCGAAACACGAAGCGCTTCGCCAGGCCAAGTTGGACCACCTGGCCTCCGCTTCCGAAGAACTGAGGATGCCCTTCTATTGGGCGGGCCTGGTGCTCATGGGCGATGTGGAACCGGTGAAGATGTCCTCATCGAAGCGCTTCATGTGGTGGGGCCTGGGCGGTGTCGCGGTTATCGCTGCCATAGCGGCGAGAAGGAAACGCAAGGAACGCACAAGGTGAGCCAGCGGCGCTGACCGAAGAGGTCACTTTCCGATGACCACGACCCGTGCGGTCCGCATCCAATCGCCATCGGTCGCTGTCAACGCATAGATCCCCGGCGGCAGCCCGCTCATATCAAGATGTATCTCGTCCAGTGAAACCCTTGTCTGCGGTACGCTCAAGATGGAACCTGTGTTGTTCGAGATCGTCATCGATACCTGGTCGGCATGCTCACCAAGGTCCACCCACAGCCCGGTCGCTGTCGGATTCGGCCAGGTCCGCAAGGTGCTCGTGCTCCAATGCACCTCGACCCGGGGAGAGCGTTCGATCGAGCCATCAAGATCCACGGATACGAGACGATAGTAGGACTGGCCCTCGATCGGCAGAGGATCCAACAGTTCATACCGGTGCGTTTGCAACGAGTTCCCGACAGCAGCGGATCGGCCCACATCGAACCACTGCGAGCCATCCGGACTGCGCTCCACGATGAAATGCGAAGCGTTCGATTCGCTGGCGGTTGACCACTGCACCTGAACGCCTTCCTCATTCGGTGAAGCGGAAAAGCCCAGCAGTTCCACTGGAAGAACGAAGGGATCACAGCTCACGGTGGCGGTTCCACCGAAGACCAATGGCACCACCGTGGTGACCGAGCTCCAGTTGCTGAAGCAGATGATGTAGCGCTGCCCGGCCAGGACATTGAGAGGCGTTTCGAAGTTCTCTGGGAAGCCACCGGATGGAACCGTGCTCACGATACCGGTACCCCCACTGGAGGAATAATTCCAGTTGCACCGCACGGGAGCGATGGTGTTGGCCAGGATCTGTCCGCATGTGTTGGACGTGTAGGGGAACATCGTCCAATCGTAGAAACCGGCCTGCGTGTTGTTGGCGCCGAGCGTGAACTCCAATGTTCCGCTGCCTGAAACGTTCACGATCATCCAGGTGGTATTGATCTCCTGTCCCATGAGACAGCCGTAATGGTCGGTTCCCCACGGGCTCAACAGGCCATCACCGAAGAAGAACTCAGGATTGCTCGTCGAGCCCAACGTGGGGATCTCCCAGATGGCCCCCCATCCGTTCGGGTCGATGGTGAAGTTCAGGTTCGTACACACGTTCACCGCTTGCGGGCAATCGCTGGCGGTAACGACCGTGGGCACTTCGCACGGGCCATTGCCCAGTGGCACTGGAACGGCATCGACAGAACCCGTGCTCAGCGTGCCGGTCTGCTCCACCGCGCCGAACTGGTCCTGCAAGGTCCAAGTACCGCCTTGCCAACCGTTCCCACCGGCGTCATAGAGCTGCATGATGTAGCAACCGGTATCCAGGCATAACTGGATGCTGGATGGCGCCCAACCCGACGCATAGCTGATCCCCATGGACGTAAGGTTCCAGGAGATCTCGCCGGGAGCGGCTCCGCCGGTGACCGTCAAGGTGTGCTGCTGGCAGGTGCCCGTGCCACAGCCCTGCCCGATGGAAACCTGGAAACTACCGAACCCGGCGTTGAGCAGTGTTCCTGTGGAGATCACGGAACCGTTCCCGGGATCGGTGATGGTGAACTGTGCTCCGTTCCACCCGTCACCTATCGCGTCGTATGCATAGAACGTGTAGCAGCCGTCAGCGAGGCAGAGCGGCTCCAGTGTCGGAGCGCCACCCGCGGCGATGAAGTTGCCGTTGGCATCGTACATGTCCCAGCTCACATCCGCAGGGAAACTTCCGCCGGTGACCTCCAGATCATAGAAGGTACATGACCCGCAACCCGCTCCGATGATAAGCTGGCTCGTGCCAAAAGCACCGCTGGGCAGCGTGCCGGAACCGTTCAAGTTCCCTGTTGACACATCGATCACGCTCCATGTCGCACCCTCCCATCCATCACCGTTGGAATCATACATGTACATCGTGTAACACCCATCGGGCATGCACACGAATTGATCGTCAGGGGCTCCGCCGCTCGCCAACAAGGTCCCGATCTCGTCCACGAGTTCCCAGTACACATCATTGTGGCTCGATCCGGAGGTGATCACGATCTCCTGTTCCTGACAACCGCTGGTCCCACAGTTCCCATTGAGGTCCACCACTTGTGTTCCATAACCGCCCGAACTGAGCGTACCCGATGCGACGACGATGCTGGTGTTCTCGTAGTTGATGGACCAGGTGTTGCCCTGCCAACCGTTGTTGTTGTCATCATACATGATCATCGTGTAGCACCCGTCCGGCAGGCACTCTCCGGTGTTCTCCGGGGCACCTCCGGAAGCCACGATGTTGCCCAACGCATCCATCAGCTCCCAACTCACCTGGCCCTGTCCGCTTCCGCCACCAACGACGATGTCATAATCCGTGCATTGGGCACGGGCCGCGCTGGAGCCGGCAAGCACGAGCACGAACCCTATGGACCAACGCAGCAACATCAGCGCATGGGCTCGTAAGGGGAACACTTCCGTGGATCCAGAAGCCGGAACGGAGCGTTGGGTCGCGGACCGTTCTCATAGCAGCGCAAATGGAGGCCGTGCAATTGGAAGAGCCGTTTGATCGCGAGCGCGGTCATGTGGAAACGTTCATCGGTCTCCAACAACAGGTTGCGCGAAACAGGATCCACCCTGCACACACGCACACCGGGCCGTGCGGAAAGATGGTCCGTGAGGGTTCGGGCCAGCTGGCCGGTCAATGGTCCGGCGATCACGGCTTGCGTCCGTGAAACGCCGCTGTTCTGAGCAATGGCTCGATGAGCGGTACCGAGCAAGAGCAGAACGAGGAAGAGGGCTTTATGCATCATGCGCGGCTGAACGAATATCTTCAGGAACCGTGGCTCGAACGGTGACGATCATCACCATACCGGGAAGCGGACCGATGGAACGGGTGAATGGGCTGACCGACCTGTCACCATCTTCGCCCAACAACCGAAAGCTCCATGCCGCAACGTCAAGCGCTCGATCAATTGGCCGATCAAGTGGACTCCTGGATCAGCACGACCGGTGTTCGCTACTTCGATCCGCTGACCAACACGGCCCTGCTGGCGGAAGAGACCGGCGAAGTGGCGCGCATCATGGCCCGCCGGTACGGGCAGCAGAGCGAAAAGCCGTCCGACACTACCAAGGACCTCGGGGAAGAACTGGCGGATGTGCTCTTCGTGGTGCTGTGCCTGGCCAACCAGACCGGTACGGACCTTCAGAAAGCGTGGGACAAGAAGATGGCCAAGCGTACGCGGCGCGATCGATCACGGCATGCGCGCAACGTGAAGCTCAGGTGATCACTTCACCGCCTCCACATAAAGGCTTTCACCCCTCCTGCTCTCCTGGTCATGCAGTAATCGTGCATCGCGGCCTTGCAGGTAGGCTGTGCGCTGAATGTCCTTGAAGCCGCATTCTCGCAGCTTGATCGATAGCGAATCGAAGTCCACCAAGGTCTTGTGCGTCCAATGGTGGAACATGAGATCGAGCGCGTGCATGCGGGTGGTGGTGCCCCGTTCCTTGGCGAAGGGCATCGGTATCCCCTTGTCGCGATTGGCCACATAGGCATCGATGTAGAACTCCGCATCGCAGAAGATGATGCGCAACGTACCGCCCGGTTTCAGCACGCGGTACATCTCACGGAGGTTGGGCATGAAATAACGCGGTGGAAGTCCATCGATGCAATGCTCCGTGTAGATGCCCTCGAAGCGATCGTTCGGGAACGGCAAGGGCCGACGAAGGTCACAGCACACGTCCACGCCGGGGCACCAATGCCAGTCGAGGTTCACCAGTTCGGGCACGGGGAACATGCCGCAGCCGATGTTCAGCCGCTCTGCGGTGCTTGCCTTGCGGGTGAAGAGGATCCGCTTGTTGCGGATGATCGATGAGATGAAGCGCTGCACCCGGGCGTACGACAGCAGCGAGCGTTCCGAAGAGATGTTGGTGATCGCCATCGCGGGTGGCCAAGGTAGCAGGCGGCGGAACCTACCGGAGGAACGGCAGCACGGCTTCCACCGTGCGCTCGGTGGCTCCGGTGCGTGCGTCCACGAAACGTGTTGCGGCTTGGGACGCTTGGGCCCGCGCACTCGGGTCCCGTAGCAAGCGATCAAGTAGATGTTTCAACGTGTTCGCATCCTTCACTTCGAAACCACCACCCGCTTCGATCAACCCTAGCGCCTCTTTGAACTTGCGGTGGTCCGGTCCGAAGATCACCGGCTTGCCCCACGCCGCCGCTTCAAGAATGCTGTGGATGCCATCACCGAATCCACCACCCACGTAGGCTATGTCCGCATACCGGTAGAGCCGCGACAGCACACCCATGCGATCGACGAGCAACAGCTCCGCTGCCGGTTGAGGCGCGTCATCGCTCCACTTGGAGGTTGTGCGCGCGAAACGCGTTGTTGTACGCTCAAGTCCTGCTTCGCTCAGTTCATGCGGAACGATGATCAAGCGTGGCTGATCGGTCACGTTCTTCAATGCGGAAGCGATCAGCTCCTCATCCGCTGTCCATGTACTTCCACCGATGAGAACGGGTATGGATGATGCACGAACGAACCGTTCCGCGATGGGCAGATCCTCGTTCGCTTTCACGATGGCCGACACCCGATCGAAACGCGTATCACCAGCAACGCTCACGTGGGTGATCCCGAGCCCACGCACCAGTTCTTCCGAAGGAACATCCTGTGTGAAGAGGCGCGTGTAACAGTTCAGCATGCCGCGCCAGGCGCCACCGTACCAACGGAAGAACGGCTGGTCCTTCCGGAAGAGCGCGCTCACGAGAAAGGTGGGCACCGAAGCGCGCTTCAGCGCATGCAGGTGATGGTACCAGAACTCGTACTTGACGAACACGGCGGCGCGCGGCGCGATCATGCGCACAAGTCGCTCAGCGTTCGAAGGCGAATCCGGCGGCAGATACTCCACATGAGTAACCAGGCCGGATGAGGCAAGATGCTTGAACGCCCCATGACCGCTCGGGGAAAAGAAGGTGAGCAACACCGGCAGATCGGGCCGCTGATGCTTGATGGCCTCCAGCACCGGTCGGCCTTGCTCGAATTCGCCCACACTGGCGCAATGCATCCATAGGCAACCCTTCAACGCTGCGTGCTTCGCCTCCAAGCGCTGCCACAGGCCTGCACGTCCGTTCACCCATTGCCGCGCTTTCGGGTTCCACAACGCGGCCAGCCGCACGCCACTGTGGTAGAAGGTGACGGCCGTGGAGTACAGGAAAGGCATCAGCGATAGAAACGGCGGTCGTCGCGGTTCTTGTAGATGGGCAGCGTCCAACCGAAGCGCAGACCACTGAGCGCATCCACGCGCTGGCGATCGTCCGTCTTGCCGGTATCGAAGTTGTAGGGCCGCAGGTTGTGCGTGAACGCCATCGTCAGTTCATAACCGAACACGAAATTCACCAGGTTCTTGTTGCCCAGATGCTGGTAGCCGACGAAGAACACGCCGAAGGGTCCAGCGGTAAGCCGGTCATAGCCCTTGGCGTAATCATCCTCAAGCGCAGGCAGCACGTTGTTCTGCGACTCGATGCGCACGAAATGCTGCATATACCCGGCACCCAGTTTCAGCAGGAGTCCACTGTTGGGGTTCGGGCCCATGATGGGCATCACCTTTCCAGCGGCGGCGGCCACGGTGAAACCGCGCTCGTACAACAGCACGGTGGATGGATCGCCGTTCTGATCCACTATATCACCATTGTCCATGGTGATCTGGTTCAGCATGGAAAGCTCCTTCACGTTGGGCCCGAAAATGAACGAGCCCTCCGCACCGAGGTAGTAATTGCTCTTGAACTTGACGCCGGCGCTCAGGCCGATGTTGTGGTTCGCCCCGAAGCGCACCGCCATATCGCCCATGGGCAACTGGTAGGCATAGCTGAGCGTGATCGGCACCACGGTGATCGTGGTATCGCGAATGCCGTGCTGTGCGACCAATGATGCCGCAGCGCAACCGAGGGCACAGGCCAGAAATAACCGTGTTCGCATGAGCGGACGAAGGTAACGGGAGGCCTAACCAACTCATTGTGCGATGTGCCAGCGCAGCGTGGGCTCTCCGGATATCTTCGCGGCCGCGTTCAAGGACCCCTCCCCTCACATGGACACCCGCACCGCCATGAAGCCCATCCAGATGGTCGATCTCGTCGGCCAGTACCAGCGGATCAAACCGGAAGTGGATGCCGCGTTGCAGCGGGTGATCGACACAGCGGCCTTCATCAACGGACCGGAGGTGAAGGACTTCGAGAAGGAGCTGGCCACTTACTTGGGAGCAAAGCACGTGATCGGTTGCGCGAACGGAACGGACGCGTTGCAGATCGCCATGATGGCGCTTGGGCTGAAGCCCGGTGATGAGGTGATCACCTGCTCGTTCACCTTCGTGGCAACGGTGGAAGTGGTCGCCCTGCTCGGCATCACACCGGTGTTCGCTGATGTGCAACCGGGCACCTTCAACATCGACACGGCGGACATCGAGCGGAAGATCACCCCGCGCACCAAGGCCATCGTGCCGGTGCACTTGTTCGGCCAGACAGCGGACATGGAAGCGATCATGGCCATCGCGAAGAAGCACGACCTCTTCGTGATCGAGGACAACTGCCAGGCCATCGGCGGGGACTACACCTTCACCGATGGCAGCACCAGGAAGAGCGGCACCATCGGCCACATCGGCACCACCAGCTTCTTCCCCAGCAAGAACCTCGGTTGTTACGGTGATGGCGGCGCGCTCTTCACCAATGATGAGGAGTTGGCGAAGAGGATCCGCCGCGTATGCAACCACGGCAGCGATGTGCGCTACTACCATGAGGTGATCGGCGTGAACAGCCGACTAGACTCCATGCAGGCGGCCATTCTCCGTGTGAAGTTGCGACACCTGGACGAGTACGCTTCGGCGCGCAACAAGGCCGCCGCCTTCTATGACAGGGCCTTCGCCGGCATGCAGCACCTGGTCACGCCCGCGCGCAGCACGAGCAGCACGCACGTGTTCCACCAGTACACGTTACAGGTGACGGGAGGACAGCGCGATGGTCTGAAAAAGCACCTCGAAGCCAACGGCGTACCCGCCATGATCTACTACCCCGTTCCCTGCCACTTGCAGAACGCGTTCAAGAGCGATCGCTTCCCGCAGGGTTCACTGCCGGTGACGGAACAACTCACGGATGATGTGCTGAGCCTGCCCATGAGCACCGAGCTCGATGAGGAACAGCTCGCATACATCGCGAACACGGTGAAAGCATACTTCCGCTGAACGAGGAGCGGTAACAAGCAACAGACAACGGAACTCGAATGAACATCGCAGTAGTCGGTACAGGATACGTGGGGCTGGTCACAGGCACATGCTTCGCCGAAACAGGCAATCATGTCGTGTGCGTGGACATCAACGAGGAGAAGGTGCGCATGATGAAGGAGGGCACGGTGCCCATCTACGAGCCGCACCTGGACGTGCTCTTCGAGCGCAACATCCGCCAGGGCCGCCTGCAGTTCACCACGGACCTTGCCGAAGCACTGGAGAAGGCGCAGATCGTGTTCCTCGCACTGCCCACGCCTCCGGGTGAGGACGGCAGCGCGGACCTGAGCTACGTGCTGAAAGCGGCCGGTGACATCGGTCGCCTGATGAAGCATTACATGGTGCTGGTGGACAAGAGCACCGTTCCCGTTGGCACCGCTGAAAAAGTGACGGCCGCGGTGAAACAGTTCGCCAAGGTGGAGTTCGATGTGGTCAGCAATCCGGAATTCCTGCGCGAAGGCTTCGCTGTGGATGACTTCCTGAAGCCTGACCGCGTGGTGGTGGGCACCAGCAGCGAACGCGCGCAGAAGCTGATGGAAGAGCTGTACAAGCCCTTCGTGCGCCAGGGCAACCCGATCATCTTCATGGATGAGCGCAGCGCTGAACTGACCAAGTACGCGGCGAACGCCTTCCTCGCGGCCAAGATCACCTTCATGAACGAGATCGCGAACTTCTGCGAGGCCGTTGGCGCCGACGTGGACAAGGTGCGCATCGGCATGGGCAGCGACAGCCGCATCGGCAAGCGCTTCCTATTCCCGGGCATCGGCTATGGTGGCTCCTGCTTCCCCAAGGATGTGCAGGCGCTGGCCAAGAGCGGCAAGGAGGCCGGCTACGACTTCCAGATCATCGAGAGCGTGATGAAGGTGAACGAGGAGCAGAAGACCGCCCTCATGCCGAAGATCAAGAAGCACTATGGCGGCCCATTGAAGGGTAAGCACTTCGCCATGTGGGGCCTGGCCTTCAAGCCGGACACCGACGACATCCGCGAAGCCCCGGCACTGTACATGATCGACGCACTGAAGAAGGAAGGCGCCACCGTGGCCGCGTTCGACCCGGAGGGAATGAAGAACGTGCAGAAGATGAAGGGCGACGCCATCCGCTACGCGAGCGATGAGTACGATGCGTTGAAGGACGCCGATGCGTTGATCATCTGCACGGAGTGGAGCGAGTTCCGCACGCCTGATATGGAGCGCATGAGGACCGCGCTCAAGCAACCTGTCATCTTCGATGGCCGCAATCTTTACGAACTCGAAACGATGAAGGAGAAGGGCTTCATCTACGTGAGCATCGGCCGTAACATCGTCAAAGCCTGATCACACCATGGCGAAGAAGAAAGCACCGGCCCGCGCGACGAAGAAAGGTCCCTCACAGAAGGAACGCGTTCTGATCACCGGTGCTGCTGGATTCCTTGGCAGCCACTTGTGCGACCGCTTCCTGAAGGAGGGGTACCATGTGATCGGCATGGATAACCTGATCACCGGTCGCCTGAAGAACATCGAGCACCTGTTCAAGCGCGCGGACTTCGAGTTCTACAACCACGACGTCACCAAGTTCGTGCACGTGCCGGGGCCGATCAAGTACATCCTGCACTTCGCTTCGCCCGCATCACCGATCGACTACCTGAAGATCCCGATCCAGACGCTGAAGGTGAGTTCACTGGGCACGCATAACCTGCTCGGTCTCGCCATGGCGAAGAAAGCTCGCATCCTCGTGGCCAGCACCAGCGAGGTGTACGGCGATCCGCAGGTGCACCCGCAGACCGAGGACTATTGGGGCCATGTGAACACCGTTGGACCGCGCGGCGTGTATGATGAAGCGAAGCGCTTCCAGGAAGCCATTACCATGGCCTACCACACCTATCACGGCCTGGAGACCCGCATCGTGCGCATCTTCAACACGTACGGCCCGCGCATGCGACTGAACGACGGTCGTGTGTTGCCTGCGTTCATCGGACAGGCTCTGCGTGGTGAGGACCTCACCATCTTCGGCAAGGGCAACCAGACACGCAGCTTCTGCTACGTGGACGACCTGATCGAAGGCATCTACCGGCTGTTGATGAGCGACTACGCCGGCCCCGTGAACGTCGGAAACCCGGCAGAGATCACCATCAAACAGTTCGCTGAAGAGATCGTGAAGCTCACCGGCACCAAGCAGAAACTGGTGTACAAGCCGCTGCCACAGGATGATCCCATGCAGCGCCAGCCGGACATCACCTTGGCGAAGAAGGTGCTGAAGTGGCAGCCGAAAGTGAGCCGCGCCGAAGGCCTGAAGATCACCTATGAATACTTCAAAAGCCTCAGTTCTGCTGAGCTTCGCGAGAAGGAGCACAACACCTTCGAGGGGTACGTGCGGAAGTGATCGCGCTGTGCGTTCAGCGATTACGACCGCAGGCCTCTGGTCCAGTGACGAATTGAACTGAAGCTCTGGTCATGGAGCAGGAACTGACATCCATCCGCGTTGCTGGCGTTCCGGAGCATTTCAACCTACCGTGGATGCTCGGGATGGAGCGGCGAGCGTTCGTTCGTGCGGGCATCGATCTGCAATGGCGCACGGTTCCGGAAGGCACCGGAGCCATGTGCGAACTGTTGCGCGCAGGTGAGGTGGACATGGCCGTGCTCGTGACCGAGGGCGCCGTGCGCGACATACTGAACGGCAACCCGAGCCGTATCGTCAGCACGTATGTGGACTCACCGCTCACATGGGGAGTGCATGTCGGCGCGAACACCGCGTTGCGCACCCCTGCGGAACTGGTCGATGTGCCCTTCGCCATCAGCAGGCCGAACTCGGGCAGCCACCTTGTCGCGCTCAACTATGCGAAACGCTGCGGCTGGCTCCCGGACGAATCGGATTTCGAGGTGGTGCACAACTTGAAGAACGCCGTGGCACGCTTACAGGAGAAGGACCCGCTCGTTTTCCTGTGGGATGCGGCCATGACCTCACCGTACGTTGATCAAGGTCTGTTGCGCAGGGTGGACAGCTACGCGCCGCCGTGGCCCTGCTTCGTCGTTGTCGCGCGCGAAGCGGCGATCGCAGCACATCGCCCTGCACTGCATCGCACGTTGAAGGTGGTGCGTGACCAGGCGCGAGGGCTCATGGAGAAGAAACAGGCGCCGGAAATGATCGCGCAACGCTATGGCATGAGCGTGGAGGCGGCGAAGGAATGGTTCAGCACGGTGCGGTGGAACCTGGATGGGAGGATGAATGCAGAAGCCTTGGAACAGGTGGCGGGAACGCTTCGAGCAACCGGCTTGATCACCATGGAGGTGGGGAAGATCCTCCCGGCACTACTCGGCTGACACGGTTCACTGACCATGCAAGGGCGACATCGATCGCTCCATGCCTTCGCGCCAGCTTGGTCGTTCCAGGCTGAAGTTCGCCACCATCGCTCATTGCGTAAGGCCAAGTACGGATCGATAACCTATCCGGTTTCCGGGTATCCATTACCGAACAACCCCGGATCATGGAACCCCGCTTCCCCCTCATCCTGAAGAGCGCCTACGGCCCCATCTTCATTACGCTCAACAGCATCCTGCGAATCGATGCGGAAAACAAGTACAGCCGCCTGCACTACATCAATGGCGACAGTGTGGTGCTGCTGCACGGCCTTAGCGATCTGGAGGAGCGCCTGTGCTGCGGACAGCGCATCGGCGACCGCGTCTTCCTGCGCACGCACCGCAGTTGCATCGTGGCCCTGCACCATGCCGACAGTCTCGCGGGCCGCGATCGGGTGGTACTGAGAGGCAAGCCGGCGCCCATCAGCCGAAGCGCGTGGAGCCGACTGCGTGATCTCCTGGGCTCCGTTGGCTCCGCGAAACAGGCGCTTCGCTCAGCATAAACGCCCCTCGTCAGAACCCGTACAGCCGCATGGACCACCCGGATAGCTTCAGCAGAGCGATGACCGGAGCGGCACGGTTGGAATGAACCTGCAAAGCCGACTTCAATGATCACCCTCACACGCATTACCGAACCAGCCAGGCTGGAGGAATACCATCGATTCCGGTATCGCATCTATAACGCGAGCCGCCAACAGGTGTTCGTTGCGAGTTCAACAGGCATCGACCATGACACTTACGACGAGCGCGCGCACCACTTCGGTTGGTATGTGGGCGAAGAACTTGCTGGTTGCATACGCTTCGTGGAACCGGATGGCTCCATGTCGCCGTTGCCCATGTTCAGCCTCCTCACCGAGCCAGGTGCTCATGCCGCTGTCCGCGCGTACATCGCCGCACGTGCGGCGAAGGGTGAGCGCATGGTGGAAGCAAGCCGTTTCTGCCTGGCGCCCGAGCACCGAGGCCTGCGCACGGCAAAGGAATTCGTGTTCGCCATGCTCATGGCCATGTATCCCCTTGGCGTGCTGCACGGCCTTTTCGACTGCGATGTGAGACATGGAAGGTTCTATGCAGCGCTCGGCTTTGGCGCCGTGGAGAACTGTGAAAGCTGGCAAGTCCCCTTCCTGCCCTATCCCAGCTGCGTGAAGCAATACGACCTGGAGCGTATGCTCCGTGTGAACGCAGAATTGCGCGAAAGCATGGGCTTCGACCAGGTACCGGGGAAAAAAGCGGCGTAGTGATAACGCATCCACGGCAACCGGTATCAACCAAAACAAACCCCAACAACAAAAACCGAAGACAATGAAAACGACAATGAAGACCATCGCACTTCTTAGCGGCACACTTTTGATCGCGAGCTGTGAAAAGGAAGGCCCTGCGGGGCCGCAGGGACCCCAAGGGCCAGCCGGAGATGATGGAACGAGCGTGGTGATCAACGGGATCTTCACTTCGCCGGACGTGTATTCCGGTGGTGCTACCACCTTCAACTATTTGCTGACGACACCACTGTTGACCCAGCAAGTGATCGAAACGCACGTGATCGAGGCTTATGTTTCCACATCCTCCGGATGGACCGCTCTGCCTTTCGAGTTTCCAGTTGGGGACGGGGTGACCTTACTGTATAGAGGATTTGCCGATGTGGGTGTGTACAAGGTGAACATGAAGCGGAGCGATGGGCAGGTTATCGATGCCGGCGATCCACTCGACAGCATGAACCCACTTTCACTGAAACTCATCGTATTCAGCGTGAACGGCATGAGCCAAGAAGAAGTTGATCAACTACGTGGGCGTTTGCTGGCCGAATGAACGTCCCGCGACGCGGTCATCCACTGCACAATGCGCCGGATCATAAAACCAACATCATGAACAAGCTTCCCTCCATCCTTCTTTTCCTGGCGCTTTTCTACGTGCTTCCCCTGCAAGCGGCGCCTACCTTGCTCGCAACATGGCCGGTGATCATCCTCGCACTCTTTTGCACGGTGCTCTTCGCCACGCAACCGGCGCTGAGCATCAAGGAAAGTCGCGAGCACCGCAGCACCGATGGCTGGACCATCTGGTTGATAGTCGCCGTGAGCGGTTTGGGCCAGATCATCAGCCTAACGGAGTGGGCCTACTTACGCGGTGCGCCACAGACTCTGGATGTATTGCACGTCTGTGGCATCGCATTGCTCGCTTCAGGGACAGCCTTCCGCCTGTGGGCCATTCGAGCACTTCGGAACAACTTCTCCGCCACCGTGCAGATAAAGCAAGGACAGCAACTGGTGACCAAAGGGCCATACCGCTGGCTGCGCCACCCGAGCTACACCGGAGCGTGGGTGGCCATGATGGGAGCGGCGTTGCTGATGCACAGTTACCTTGGTCTGGTGATCATGGGGCCGGGCATGCTGCTGGTGTATATGAAGCGCATCGCGGTGGAAGAGCAGGCGCTCAATGACGCATTTGGAGCACAGTACATGAACATGCAACTGAACACCCAGCGGTTAATGCCTGGGGTGTGGTAGTCCTCGAACTATACGCGAACCAACTTTACATGAAACACACCTTCACCCTACTTCTTCTGACCGCAAGCTGCGGTGTCTCCGCGCAATGGTTGACCGACAGCCTCATTGCACACTTCCCGATGGATGGCACACCGGATGATACGGTTGGCAGCTTATCTCCCATCACCACCCTAGGTGCACCCTCATACTGCGCGGACAGGAACGGAACAGCTGACCACGCTGCGTGTTTCCAAGGCAGCGACTTCTGGAGATATGGTGATGTTCTGGAAATGGCTACGCACCAGTTCAGCATCGCCTTCTGGTGTCGGGTCGATGGCCTGACCCCAGGCTCGATCGACCACGACTATCCTTTCGCCAAGGGTACGACTGCCTTCGCTGAGCCCGCTCTATCCGGATATGCGTTCGGTTTCCGCGATGAATTTCCTGACACCTTGAACGCAGCCTGTCTATGGGGGCAAGGGACCCAGCCTCTGGTTATCAAGGATCACCCAGTTTCGTTCGGCGCATGGGCGCACTATTGCATGAGTCGTTGTTCTGATGATGTCATCCTTTACTACGTGAACGGTTCGCTCGTCGCCACTGACACGCTCGATGCAGACGCCGACCTCACGACCAATATTTACTTCGGCATAGGAGCTGGGGACCGCGCACCGTCTGGACAACCGGTCGGTGGCTTCTTTCGCGGTGCGATCGATGACCTGCGCATTTACAAGAGCCGATGTCTTTCAGAAAGCGAGATCAACATGCTGGCCGACCTCACGCTGGGCGCGGACGAAAGCAAGGAAGTGACCTCAAGCTTGGGTCTGTTCCCCAACCCGGCCATATCCACTCTACGGATCGAGCTTCCATCGTCGGTTGCGATCATCGGACCACTGATGGCATTCGATCCACTGGGCCTACTGATACCACTGCCTGTTGCGAACCTTGTCATGGGCAATGAAGTGGCTCGATCGCTGAGCATCGACGTATCGAGCTTGACGAACGGGGCCTATTTCCTTGTGGTACCCATGGAGAGGGGCATGTTGCGGGGAAGGTTCATCAAGGAATAGCCGATCCACTACAATAACAACCGACCAATCCTTGTCGCCGTTTTCCGTTGCCCCCCGACGACGAACGCTCAATTCGAACCAAGTATGAAGACCCATACAACAGTCTTGGCTGCGATCCTGGCCATAAGCACCCAGGCCCAGCAGCAGATGTTCTCCGATGAGTTCGACGCCAACGAGCTTGATGCCCGATGGTCTTTCTCGAACAACAACGCGGATTCGCACATCTCCATCAACTCAGGCCGGTTGACGCTGGATGCGAGCCCGAACAACGATGGCTCGGACTACTTCGATCAATCCAACCACCGCGCTCCGCGCATACTGCAACCCGTTTGTGGCAACTGGCGGGTGATGGCGAAAATGACCGTCGAGCCTTTCACCGGTGACTACCAGGACGCCGGATTCCTCCTTTTCAAGGAAGACACCACCGTTCAATACAACGAACAGCGTATCATGATGCGCCGCTGGTTGCTCAACACCTGCCCCGACGACCAGGACTTCCGCATTTTCGGCGACAACCTCTGTGATTTCGACGCGAACACCATGTGGATGAGCCTGGAGCATCGCGGCGATTCCATCATCGGGCAGGTGAGCGCCGACAGCATCGTGTGGGAGCGACGCGCACATTATGACACTTCGGATTTCCGCTACATCGGCCTCATTGCCGTACGTCAGGCTTGGAACAACGACTTCAATACACGCACCCAGGCACACTTCGACTACTTCCGAGTACTGGACCAGGACACCTTGCATATCCACCCATCCACTCTCGGTCCGTTGTGTGCCGAACAGTCGTTCGACTTGAGCGTGGATGAAGTGCCCAATGGCCTCTACTCGTGGCATGGTCCAGATGGAGGATCGCTAGGGAACGCGAGCACGATCCAGTTCCCTGCAGCCAACGCCGGCCTCGATGGATGGTACCACGCCGTGGTCGGTCGCCTGGATTGCAGCTTCGTTGTGGACTCCTTCCAAGTTACGGTGGATGCTTGCTTGGGGGTGGACGAAGCGGCTGCACCTAAGCTCGAACTGTATCCCAACCCAGCTGTTGAGACGATGACCTTGCGATCGACGGTCGGCTTTACCGGCGGGGAGTGGCTCACCGTCACCGATGCATTCGGCCGCACGGTACTTCGCACGCGGAGCACCCCACAACAAGTTGTTCTGGATCTACGAACGATGCTCCCGGGTGCTTACTTCGTGAGGCTCACCGGCAAAGGGTGGGAAGCACATGACATGTTCATCAAAGAATAGTGTGGCGGTGAAACTGGCCCTTGTAGCCGTGCTCATCGCCGCTGCGGTAGGCTGCGATAGGCCTGCGACCGAAGCAAGCGTCGCTACCCCATCGAGAACCGAAGGCGGCGATACTTCCGCATGGGCTACCACCGCGGGCATCATGTCCTGGCAGACCTATCCGGACACGTTCACTGATCCGCTGGACACGATCATCGTCCGTGCGAACGCCTTGTTCAACGCGAACCAGGATTCCGCCGCGATCAGGCTGGGTTCCATGTGCGCTTGGAAATGCTTGATGATGTCCCCGGCGGACACGGCCCGTGCCTTCGGCATGATGAACCGTACCGTTCTGCGGATGTTGAACACCGGGCGCAATGACCTGGCGTTCGCCCACCTGCGCGAAATGGAAGGCATCTGTGATCTGCTCCCATGGTGGAAGGCGCGCGGGGAAAGGCGCGGGTTGACCAGTCTCGGCTTCATCTATTCAACGGTAGGTGATCTGGACAAGGCTCTGTCCTGCATCCGCATGGCGTATGAGGCCTCGTTGCACAGCGCAGATCCTATTGACCGCAGGAAAGCGTCGATGACCCTGTGCATCACGCTGAAGGAAGCAGGAGCCTTCGAAGAAGCCAAGGAAACCGCATTGGAACATTGGCGTCTTTGTTCGGATGAGATACAAAGACGGTCAAAGAGCGACCCGATGTTGCTCTACGAGTCGGCCGATCAATTGGGTCAGTGCTACGCCTACCTCGGGCGAACGGATTCATCCATGCATTGGTTCAATGTGGGTTTGCACAATTCGGAACTGGCGTTCGGGCGGAATTCCTATGAACACGGGACCGATCTCATCAACAAAGGCAGAGCTTGCGTTGGCGTTCTACCTCCTGATTCGATCATTTCGAACTGTAGAGCCGGGCTTACCTGCATACCCAAGGACCACCCTGGTTATCGTTCCAGCTATGAAAACTACGCCGCCCCGGCTTTGATGTACGCGTATGCCTCGAAATGCGATGAACATGGCGTAATGCAATATGTCACAGTGGACACGAGCGGCCCCGCAATAGACTGGAAGAACATCGGTGACCCGTCCGGTCTTATGTCCAGGATCTCGTATGCTGCCAGTTCTTTCCAAGCACTTTACATCTGCACGGGGAAAACGAGCTATGGCTCGCTCGCGACCCGCATGCACGAGGAGCTGCGTAAAGGCGCCATGATGAACATGGATGAACTCGATGCGGTGGGCATGGTCCGCGCATTGAACGACAACCACAAGCAGAACAGTGAATACCTCGATCTACTGGGAAGCTTGCATGACCGCGAAGGTGTTCCCCTGGCCAAGCTGGCAGAAGTGATGGATGAGCGGCGCGGATTGGACCTGCGCCGCTTCCAGCAATTATGTGCGGCTACTGACCCCAGGTCGCGCGCCGCAGCGCGGGAACTCCAAGAACTCAGGGCAGAACGGATCTCGCGAGAGAAAGACCCGTCCTTCGACCAGTCGGAGCGTGATCGGCTCGATGGAGCCGTTGATTCACTAAGGTCCTTCATCAAGCGTTCTTCGATAACCATTACGCCGGGCTTTGCCGCAAATGCGCTCGAGCAGGCCCAAGCATATGCGCGGAAAGGCACAAGCGTACTGACCTACGCGCTAAGCGACACCACCCTGCACATCCTCGGTGTTTATCCTGATACGGTGTTCTTCGTTTCCCGCGGTCTGGCCCAGGACGACAACCGCATGCTCGCCTCCATTGCCGACAGCATACGCAACAGCAACTCCTCGTTCGATCCGACCAGCACACTATCCCGTGCAAGCGCTTTGTTGTTGGGCTCCTTACCGCCGTTCCATGGTTCAAGCTTGCTCGTGATCCCCGAGGGCCCACTGGCCCGTCTGCCCTTCGAGGCATTGCCAGTTCCTGGATCGGAGAAGGAACATCTTTTGCTGGGCGATATGATCGCGGTGCGCTACGAATACACGCTCAGTGGTGCTCCCTCCCCATCATCGGGTGCAAGCAAGGGGGAACTCCTCGCGGTCGCTCCAGAATTCGTAGCCATGGATACAAGGGGCATCGATACCGCACGGTCGCTTGATGACCTGCAGTTGGTACATCGAGATGCCGTGGTGCCGCTGTTGCACAACGGCGAGGAGGCCGACGGCTTGCTTGCGCTGTTCTCAGGCAAAAGGCTCACGGGCAGATCGATCCAGGTCTCCGACCTGGAATTGGAAAAGGCTTCCGCCTCTGATGTCCTGCACTTCGCCACACACGCTCTTTGTGATCCAGAACATCCGGAACGCTCGGCCATTGTGCTCTCCAGCGCTGCGCTGCGATCGGGTCATGAGCGGTCCACCATTGAGCACAACGCTTCCTTGATCCGGGAGTATGAGATACAGGGCACGTCCATTCATGCGAACATGGCCGTTCTGAGCGCATGCGAGACAGGCGTTGGCAGGGAACTCATGGGTGAGGGCGCGCTATCGATCGCCCGTGCGTTCCGTTTCGCTGGAGTACCCAATGTGGTCTCCTCCCTCTGGAAAGTCGACGACCTCGCCACCAAGGAGATCATGGTGAAGTTCTACGAGCATCTGGCCGAGGGCATGGGCAAAGCCGACGCATTGGCCGAGGCTAAGCGGTGGTACCGCAGGACCAACCCCAACGAGCCGCCAAGCAAGTGGGCCGCCTTTATCCTGATCGGGGACAATGAGCCGGTACACCTGAAGAAGCGTAGCCCCGTGAAGCCTTGGATGGTGGGTGGCGCGATCGCGGCTGTCATTGCTGCTGTGGTGCTTGCTCGGCGACGGCGCAGGATGGCGGCCTAAGCGCGTCAGAGTTCCTCGAGCAATTCCTTCGCCTTGGGCGAAACAGCACAACCGGCCTGGCCCGCAGCCTCCAGGTCGGATTTCGCAGCGGTGCGGTCCCCGTTCAGCAGCCGGGCCACACCCAGCAACCAGCGGCGGTCGGCTTCAGGACAACCGGCTCCTTCCACGTTCACGAGGATGGTCACGGCCTCACTTGGCTTGTCGTCCAAAATGAACTGACGGGCCTGCATCATCGCCGTGCTGAACGCATCGGCCGAGCCGTCACCGCGCACCTGCCAGGTGTAGCCTTCCACTTGGGCCAGTGCCAACCGGTCCGCGCTGCCGGACAGGCGCATGACCAGCCCCACTCCCAGTAGCGCCGCCACGCTCGCCGCAGCAGCCCACCACTTCCAACGTCCGCGATCGATGGGGATCACCGGGGGTTTCGCTCCTCCGCCTCCGCTGGCGCCTCGCTCCTGCTGGTCGGACACCCGCTGCACCAGATCGCGGAAGCGCAGTTCTTGTCCGCGCTTCAACGTGGCGCGCAGCGTGCGCTCGGCCTCCACGTCGGTCCGCAGCCCGGTATCGCGGGCCAAGTCCGACTCGAAGGCGTGCAAGGCCTCGCCGGTGAGCGCGTCGTTCACGTACGCCTCTATGCGCTCCTGCCGTTCGATGTCATTCGATTCTTCCATCGCTCGGGTCAGATGCTTCCTGCTTGTAAAGTTCGATCCATTTCGCCTTGCAGCGGTGGCGCTTCACTTTTACGGAACCGGGATTGGTCATGGAAAGCGCTTCCATGATCTTTTCCTCGGGAAGTTCGTCGAGATCGGCACGGAACAGCCGCTGGCAGTCCTGGCCCAGCTTCTTGAACGCCCGCCAGGCGCGCTGCATGTTGGCGGAAACGAGCTTATGGTCCTCCACGGCCTCTATAATGGACACCGGTGTATCGGATCCCGCAGGTTCATTCCCCGCCCCCACCCCTAGGTTATCACTGCTTCGACTCTTACGCCGCCGAAGCTCCTTCAGCCATAGGTGGCGGCCAACGCTGTTACACCAGGTGCTCAGCTTCACCCCTTCCTGCGACCGGTAGCGTCCGCGGCCCACGGCCTCCCAGAGTGCCACCACGGTTTCGTTGGCCATCGTCACCCCCTCCTCGTGGCTGCCGTTGTTCTGCTTCACGTAGTGGATGAGCGAAGGCTTGATCTGCTTCAGGAGCACGTCTACGGCGCGGCTCTGCAGCAGCTGGTCGCTGCCGCCCAAGGCGCTGATGAGCTCCGCGTCGGTCATGATCTACCTGTATCCGCACGCCAAAATAGTCCGGGGCTGATAACCGGAAAGGTCACGTTGGAATGCACCGTTGAACCCGCGCACACCGAGGGAGGGCGGAAGCCGAAAAGCCCGGACAGAGTAGGCGAAGAATTCAGACCATTGAACCCCATGAACTGCGCAAGAACGCTGCTTCCGACACTCGCTTTACTGGTAATGATCAGTTGCCAGAAGGAAGAAGCCATTGAACCGGGTCGCGACCAGACCACCACGCAATGCGGCTCCCAGACCGGATACATCCATGTTCGCAACACGTCCTTGCATACAGTGCAACGCTTGCTTATCGACAATATCAACTACGGCTCGCTGGATCCAGGTCAGGAGCGTTACGTCGAGAAGCTCCCAGGTAATTATCTCGTGCAATTGATCGGACTCGCAGGAGGATCCGGATGCGCGGCAGCCACAGTACATGTCATTCCCTGCTCGACGGACGGCTTCATGTGCAATTATGAGACCGGTGGTGGAGATCATTGATCCTTCCGGTTACTCATCGCACGTTGAAGGTGGTGCGTGACCAGGCGCGAGGGCTCATGGAGAAGGAACAGGCGCCGGAAATGATCGCGCAACGCTACGGTATGAGCGTGGAGGCGGCGAAGGAATGGTTCAGCACGGTGCGGTGGAACCTGGATGGGAGGATGGATGATGGCGCGTTCAAAGCCGTTCATGGAATGTTGAGCGAACTTGGCCTGGTCAGTGGTTCCGGTACCGTTCCGTCCGCTTCTTCCCTACTGGCCGCCCTATGAGTCTTGGCGGTTCTTGACTGGATACCCTTCGGTACATTCGCGGCCCTTCCGCCATGGCCGTCGAATTCAACGCCCATCCCACCGCCGTCATCGACGAAGGCTGCTCCATCGGCAAGGGCACGCGCATCTGGCATTTCAGCCACATCATGCCCGGCTGCACCATCGGCGAGAACTGCAACATCGGACAGAACGTGGTGGTGAGCCCCGGCGTGAAACTGGGCAGCAACGTGAAGGTGCAGAACAACGTGAGCATCTACGAGGGCGTGGAATGCGAGGACGACGTTTTCCTCGGGCCGAGCATGGTATTCACCAATGTGATCAACCCGCGAAGCGCCGTCAACCGCAGGGGCCAATACCTTCGCACGCTCGTGAAAAAAGGGGCTTCCATCGGCGCCAACGCAACCATCGTTTGTGGGCATGACATCGGTCGCTTCGCCTTCATCGGCGCAGGCGCGGTGGTCACCAAGGAAGTACCTGATTTCGCCCTCGTGGTCGGCAATCCTGCCCGGCAGACCGGCTGGATGAGCGAGTTCGGACACAAGCTGAAGTTCGGCGCCGACGGTCAGGCCACCTGCCCGGAAAGTGGTCAATGCTATCAACTGGCCGATGGCCGCGTAACCCGCATTGCCTGATGCCTTTATCCGCTGAACAGAAGATCAGGTTCGCTGTGGTAGGTTGTGGCCACATCGGCAAACGCCACGCGGAGATGATCCGTCGCCACCCGGAGGCGGAGCTCATGGCCGTGTGCGACGTGCGACCCAGCAAGGAGACCGGCGCCGATGCTTTCGGCGTGCCCGTGTTCACCGACCTGGACGCCATGTTGCGCGAGATGCCGAGCATCGACGTGGTGAACGTATGCACACCGAACGGACTGCATGCGCAGCAGAGCCTCAAAGCGTTGGACAAGCTCAAGCATGTGGTGTGCGAAAAGCCCATGGGCCTGAGCAAGAGCGACTGTGAGGAAGTGCTCTACAAGGCACTGCAAGTGCACCGCACCGTGTTCGGTGTGATGCAGAACCGCTACAGCCCACCGAGCCAGTGGATCAAGAGCGTGATCGACGAGAAACGACTGGGCGACATCTTCCTCGTGCAGGTGAACTGCTACTGGAACCGTGATGAGCGGTACTACAAGAAGGGCAGCTGGAAAGGCCGCAACGACCTCGACGGCGGCACGCTCTTCACGCAGTTCAGCCACTTCATCGACATCATGTACTGGCTGTTCGGGGACATCACCGACATCCAGGCCAAGTTCGCGGACTTCAACCACGGCGACCTCACCGAATTCGAGGACAGCGGACTGGTGAACTTCCGCTTCGTGAACGGGGGCATGGGCTGCATCAACTACAGCACCAGTGTGTGGGACCACAACCTGGAAAGCAGCCTGACCGTGATCGGCAGCAAGGGCAGTGTGAAGATCGGTGGGCAGTACATGGACCAGGTGGAGGTCTGCCACATCAAGGATTACACGATGCCTGTGCTCGCAGCCACCAACCCCGCCAACGACTACGGCGCTTACAAGGGCAGCGCGAACAACCACTCCTTCATCATCGAGAACGTGGTGGACACGCTGAAAGGCCGCACCACGCTCACCACCAACGCGCTGGAAGGATTGAAGGTGGTGGAGATCATTGAACGCATCTACAAGCTGAGGAAATGAACCTCTATGACCGACTGTTGAAGAAGGAAGCGAAGCTCGCCGTGATCGGCCTGGGCTACGTGGGCCTTCCGATCGCACTGGCCTTCGCACGCAAACTGAAGGTCGTCGGCTTCGATATCAACCAGAAGCGCGTCGACATGATGCGCCGTGGCGAGGATCCGAGCAATGAACTTCCAGCGGAGGAGTTCAAAGGCTGTGACATCCAGTTCACCGCTGACCTGGAGGACCTGCGCGATGTGGAGTTCTTCATCGTGGCCGTACCCACACCGATCGACCAGCAGAACATCCCCGACCTCACACCCCTGCTCGGCGCCACACGCACCGTGGGCAAAGTGCTGAAGCAGGGTGACTACGTCGTGTATGAAAGCACGGTGTATCCTGGTTGCACGGAGGAGGATTGCGTGCCGCTGCTGGAAAGCCTGAGCGGTCTCACCTTCGTGAAGGACTTCAAGGTGGGCTACTCACCGGAGCGCATCAACCCCGGTGACAAGGAGCACACGCTGGAGCGCATCGTGAAGGTGACCAGCGGCTGTGACAAGGAAAGCGCTGAGATCGTGGCCAAGGTGTACGAACTGGTGGTGAAAGCCGGCGTTCACCGCGCAGCGAGCATCAAAGTGGCCGAGGCCGCCAAGATCATCGAGAACACGCAGCGCGACGTGAACATCGCGTTGACCAACGAGCTCTCGATCATCTTCAATCGCATGGGCATCAACACCTATGATGTGCTGGAAGCCGCCGGCACCAAGTGGAACTTCCTCAAGTTCCAACCAGGGCTGGTGGGTGGCCATTGCATCGGCGTTGATCCGTACTACCTCGTGTACAAGGCCAAGGAGCTTGGCTACCATGCGCAGATCATCGACAGTGGCCGTTTCGTGAACGACAGCATGGGCGGTTATGTGGCGAAGCAGACGGTGAAGAAGATCATCGCTGCAGGCAAGAACCCCAGCGATGCGCGCGTGCTGGTAATGGGCGCCACCTTCAAGGAGAACGTCACCGACATCCGGAACAGCAAGGTGGCCGATGTGGTGCGCGAACTGAAGAGCTTCAGCTGCCACGTGGATGTCACCGACCCGCATGCCGATCCGGAAGAGGTGGAGCATGAATACGGCTACACGCTCGCACCGGAGATGAAAGGCCCGTACGACGCCATCGTGGTGGCTGTCAATCACAGCGATTACGCGAACAAGGACGAGGCCTGGTTCAAGAAGATGCTGAGCCCGAACGGAGTACTCGTGGACCTGAAGGGCATCTACCGGAAGAAGGTGAAGGAGGTCACATATTGGAGCTTGTAATGCGTAACACCGCTACGACGCCGAAGCAACGCCCCGTCCCGTCCGCGTCGTACCGTTGCGGTTGACCCATGAGCAGCGAACGTATCATCCTCATTACCGGCGGCGCCGGCTTCATCGGCAGCCATGTGGTGCGACGCTTCGTGAAGAAGTATCCGCAGTACCGCATCATCAATCTCGACGCGCTCACCTATGCCGGCAACCTGGAGAACCTCGGCGACATCGAAGGGGCTTCGAACCATGTGTTCGTGAAGTGCGACATCCGTGATGAGGCGGCGGTGAAGCAGGTCTTCAAGGACCACGGCATCACGGATGTGATCCACCTGGCTGCGGAAAGCCACGTGGACCGAAGCATCAGCGACCCGATGGCCTTTGTCACCACGAACGTGATCGGCACGGTGAACCTGTTGAACGCGGCACGTGAGGCGTGGAAGGACAGCTTCGAAGTCAGACGCTTCTACCACGTGAGCACCGACGAGGTGTACGGCTCCTTGCATGATGGTGGGTTCTTCACCGAGGAGACTTCATACGACCCGCAAAGTCCGTACAGTGCGAGCAAGGCCAGCAGCGATCACTTCGTGCGCGCCTATGGCAATACGTACAAGCTGCCCTTCGTCATCAGCAACTGCAGCAACAACTACGGCAGTCATCAGTTCCCTGAGAAGCTGATCCCGCTCATGATCAACAACATCCGCAACAACAAGCCGCTGCCGGTCTACGGCAAAGGCGAGAACGTGCGGGATTGGTTGTGGGTGGAGGATCATGCGAGCGCCATCGACACCATCTTCCATAAGGGTGTCAACGGTGAGACCTACAACATAGGCGGCCACAACGAGTGGAAGAACATCGACCTGGTGCACCTGTTGTGCCGGGTGATGGACCAGAAACTCGGGCGCGCTGAAGGCGAAAGCGCGAAGCTCATCACCTACGTGACCGACCGCGCCGGACATGACCTGCGCTACGCGATCGATGCGGGCAAGATCGAACGTGAGCTGGGTTGGAAGCCGAACATCACCTTCGAGAAAGGCCTTGAGAGCACGGTGGATTGGTACCTGACGAACCAGGCGTGGTTGGACCACGTGACCAGCGGCGCTTATCAGCAGTACTACGCCGCGCACTACGCGAAGCGCTGAACCCAGGAGGAAAGGAGACACACGTCCGCTTCGTGTCCTTTGCGTTCTTTGCGGTCGCATCATGGGATTGTTCAGCAAGCTCTTCGGTGAGAAACAACCACGGTTCGGTCCGGCGGACCTGAGCGTGCTGCGTTGCGACGTCCATTCGCATTTCATTCCAGGAATAGATGATGGTGCGCCTTCGTTGGAGGCCAGTATCGAACTCCTGTCGGCCATGAAGGAGCTTGGCTATTCCAAGGTGGTCACCACACCGCACGTGATGGCCGATGGTTACCGCAACACCCCGGAGATCATCCTCGGCGGGTTGGAAAAGGTGCGTCGGGAGCTCGCTGCACGGCAGATCAGCATGGAGATCGATGCGGCCGCGGAATACTACCTGGACCATGAGCTGGAGAAGCGCATCAGTGAGCGCTCCGTGCTGACCTTAGGCGACAGGCTGGTGCTGTTCGAGCTGCCTTTCATCAGCGAGCCCGCGATCCTGCTCAACGTGATCTTCGAGATGCAGACCGCAGGTTATCGGCCCGTTCTGGCACATCCGGAACGGTACCAGTTCTGGCACACGGACTTCAGCAAATACGAGCGGCTGAAGGAACGCGGCGTGCTCTTCCAACTGAACATGATCGCCTTGATGGGTGCTTACGGACCCAGCGCGAAGAAGATCGCGGAACGGCTCGTGGACCTGGGCTGGTACGAACTGCTCGGCAGCGATTGCCACAGCATGAACCATGTGGAGGCCATGAAGGCGACGCTCACGGAACCGCACCTCCACGAACTGTTGGGTAGCGGCAAGCTCTTGAACAGCACGCTCTGAGCGAGCGGCGTTCATCCCGATCTTTCCGGCATGCTGCGCGAATGGCGGTTCCAGGTCATCAAGCTGATCAGCGCCCTGTTCGCATGCAGCTACCGCATCGTTGATCCTCGCCGAGCGCCGCTTACCGATCAACGTACACTACAGCCAACGCGGCCACATACCCTTGACCGGTCACATTTCCAGCTCATCGGCCGCGAGCCGTTCTGGATGCGCTTCAGTACACTGACCTTGGATGCATCGTTCCTGGTGGAACTGCGGAACGCGGAGATCATCGGCAAGGGCATCGTGGTGCAAAGCGAAGGATCTGTGGTGCTGGAGTCCACGATCTTCCAGCGGCAATACCTGCGGCGTTGCTACCAGAACCACTTGATCGCGTTCAGGCGCCTCCTTCCAGCGACACGTCATACGCACGCGCTATCGCTCATCAACTACCTCGACCGGAACTACTTCCATTGGATGATGGAGAGCATCGGTCGCTTGATGCTCGTGCGCGAACAACTGAACGACACGACGCTCGAACTGCTCATTGATGCGAACGCTCCGCGCTTCGTGAAGGAGAGCATCGCCTTCCTCTTCGACGTGCCTGAAGAGCGCATTGTGAATGACGTAAGCCGACGCCGTCAGGTGGACAAGCTGCTGCTCCCCTCCTTCCCGCACACGCGCAACGAAAGCACGGGCTGGGCGAACATCTATCCACCGGAGATGATCCAATGGATCAACCGAACGGCGTTGGAGCGGATCGGTGCACCTGGTGTGAAGAGCAACTTCATCATCACGCGCCGGAAAGCGCATCAACGCCGGATGTTGAACGCGGAGGCCATCATCGCCCGATTCCCTGAAAAGGGGTTCACCATCATCGAGCCGGAAGAACTCGCCTTCCACGAGCAGGTGAAGCTCTTCGCTGACGCGGGCATCATCATCGCTATGCATGGAGCGGGTTTGACCAATCTGCTCTTCGCACGCGATGCACAGGTCATCGAGTTCTACCCGGAAGTGCGCGAGGAGAAGGACTCGAGCTACTTCTTCCAGATCACGTCAGCGCTGGGACTGAGACACACTCTGGTGGGATATGACTCCGCCGACGCCGATCAGAACATGAGAATTGGGGCAGGCGAACTCGACCTGCTGGCGACCACCATGGGATCAATGGCTTAAGCCGCCGCTGTCTCCAGCTCCCTGCTCACCTTCTTGAACAAGCCCTGGAGCACATTGCCGGGACCGACCTCCACCACTTTCGAGGCGCCGTCCGCAAGCATGTTCTGCATGGTCTGCGTCCAACGGACGGGTGCGGTCAACTGCGCGATGAGGTTCGCCTTGATGCGGGCGGGATCGGTATGTGCGCGGGCATCCACGTTCTGGTAGACCGGGCAACGCGGGTTCACGATCGGTGTGTACTCGATCGCCGTGGCGAGCTCCGCACGTGCAGGTTCCATGAGCGGGCTGTGGAACGCACCACCCACGGGAAGAACCAACGCGCGTTTCGCACCGGCGGCCTTCAACGCTTCGCATGCGGCGTTCACGGCTTCCACCGTTCCGCTGATCACGAGCTGGCCCGGGCAGTTGTAGTTCGCGGGCACCACCACGCCATCGATCGTGGCGCACACCTCTTCGACCTTGGCATCCTCCAGACCGAGGATCGCCGCCATGGTGCTGGGGCGAAGTTCACAGGCCTTCTGCATCGCGTTCGCGCGTGCGGCCACGAGCTTCAATCCGTCGGAGAACTCCATGGCACCCGCCGCTACCAGCGCGCTCAGTTCACCCAAGGAGTGACCCGCCACCATCGAAGGCTGGAAAGCATCACCCATCACCTTCGCTTTGATCACACTGTGCAGGAAGATCGCGGGCTGCGTCACCTTCGTCTGCTTCAGGTCCGCTTCGGAACCATTGAACATCACCTCGGTGATCGTGAAACCGAGGATGTTGTTCGCATGCTCGAAGAAGACGCGCGCATTGGCATCGGCCTCGTAAAGTTCCTTGGCCATTCCCGGGAACTGGCTGCCCTGGCCGGGGAAAACATAAGCGGTCATGTTGGTCAATGGAGTTTCGCGCTGATGAGTTTGATGAACTCCTCACGCGTGCGCTGGTCGCTGAGGAAGATGCCCGTGAAGGCGCTGGTGGTGGTCACACTGTTCTGCTTCTGCACACCACGCATGCGCATGCAGAGGTGGTCCGCCTCCATGACGACCGCCACGCCGAGCGGGCGCAGCGTATCGTGTATGCAGTCGCGGATCTGGTCGGTGAGGCGCTCCTGCACCTGCAACCGACGCGCGAAGGCATCCACCACGCGGGGGATCTTGCTCAGTCCGACGATGCGGCCGTTCGGTATGTAGGCGACATGCGCCTTGCCGAAGAAGGGCAGCATGTGGTGTTCACACAGCGAATAGACCTCGATGTCCTTCACCAGCACCATCTGGCTGTACTTCTCCTTGAACATCGCGCTGCGCAGGATGTCGGCCGGATCCAGATCGTAACCATGCGTGAGGTACTGCAAGGCCTTGGCCACGCGCTCGGGGGTCTTCACCAGACCTTCGCGCTTTGGATCCTCGCCGATGCTGCTGAGTATGTCGCCGTAGTGATCGCTGATGCGCTTGATGGTGCGCTGATCGTAAACGTCGATCCGCGCGTAGCCTTCCACATCCTCACTCGCCGTAATGGCGGGTTTCCGCTTGGCCATGTTCAATTGCCGAAGTATTCCACGTGGTTGTTCTCGGTCTCTTTGAGCTTCACGCAGTGCAGTTGTGCGCCCTGCTCACGCAAGGGAGCCTCGATCTGCTGCCAGATGCCGATCGCGAGATTCTCGGTGCTGCTGTACCTCCCTTTCATGAAGGCGACATCCAGATCGATGTTCTTGTGGTCCACCAGATCGATCACACGCTCCTTGATGATGGAACTGAGTACGGAAAGGTCCATCACGAATCCCGTCCCGGGATCAGGAACGCCCTTCACCGTGACCCACAGTTCATAGTTGTGCCCGTGCCAGTTGGGGTTGGCGCACTTGCCGAAAACGCGCGCGTTCTGTTCCTCGGTCCAATCGGGGCGACTGAGCTTGTGTGCGGCGCTGAAGCGTTCGCGACGCGTGATGTGAACGAGAGACATGGTCGTGTAAGGGGATGCGAATGTAGGCAGGGTGGCTCAGGGCAGGGGCGGATGGATGGGGCCGGTGAAGAGACAACCGATGGCGCCTGTATGTTCGCGGAATGATCATCGTCACGGGCGCAGCAGGTTTCATCGGCAGCTGCCTGGTCGGGGAATTGCTGGAGCGCGGCTATGCGGATATCGTGGCCGTGGATGATTTCAGACGGCCGGAGAAAGCACGCAATTGGCAGGGTAAGGAACTCACGGCGCGGATCGACCGCAGCGAGTTCATCACCTGGCTGGACCGCAACGAGAACCAGGTGCAGTTCATCTTCCACCTGGGTGCGCGCACGGACACCACCCTTTTCGACAAGGCGATCTTCGATGAACTGAACGTGCGGTACAGCCAGCAGGTGTGGGAGCGTTGCGTGGCCTATGGTATACCCATGGTCTATGCGTCTTCAGCGGCCACTTACGGCGCAGGGGAGCATGGCTACGATGATGATCACGCACGGGTACCCGAACTGCATCCGCTCAATCCGTACGGCGATAGCAAGCAGGCCTTCGATGGATGGGCTATTTCGCAGCAGAAGGCACCATTCTTCTGGGCTGGTCTGAAGTTCTTCAACGTCTACGGCCCGAACGAGTACCACAAGCAGCGCATGGCGAGCGTGATCTTCCATGCCTACAACCAGATCAGCACCAACGGGGGCATGAAGCTTTTCCGCAGTCACCGCCCAGAATTCAAGGACGGGGAGCAACTGCGGGATTTCGTTTACGTGAAGGATGTATGCGACGTTTGCATCTGGCTGATGGAGCACCGCAAGCACAGTGGCATCTATAACCTCGGCAGTGGTCAGGCCCGCACTTTTCTTGATCTGGCACGGGCCACCTTCGCTGCGATGGAACGACCGGAACACATCGAGTTCATCGATACGCCTGTGGACATCCGCGACAAGTACCAGTACTACACGGAAGCGAACATGGGAAAGCTCCGCAGCGCTGGCTATGACCGTCCGTTCACAACGCTTGAAGAAGGGGTCCGGGATTACGTGCGCAACTACCTCTTCACCGAGAGGGTTTACTGAACCTCGGTTCCAGGCAAGCGCAGGAGCTTGCGGACGATGCTGTTCCGCATCACGACATAGAGCGCCAGCATCATCGTCAGGCCGCTCGATGGTATGAGGTATCGGGCTTCGCAGAGCCTGACCGTGAAGGGATGGAGCAACAGGCCGCCAAGGACGAACAGGCACAAGATCACGATGGCCGGATCCCTCCAGAAGCGTAACCCGAGTGCGACCGCGCCGAAGGTCCCCACAGCGAACGCGAACAAGTAGAGGAGCGACTGGAACAGTTTGAAGATCTTCTCCCACGGATGCAATTCGCCGAAGGGGCGCTGGAACAGTCCGATCGTTCCAGAATGCAACGTCAAATGCCCCAACAGTCGCAACCGTGCGAGCACCTGGTACTGGAAGGGTCTCTCACGAGCGAACGCGGAGCGGTACCGTTCCGTGCGTTCGTGCAATGCGTCGAGCAGTTGTTCCCTTTCCGGCCCCACGGTGGAAGGATCCCGTGTTCTCCGTACAAGATCCGCAAGCGCACGCAAGCTGTCACGATCGCATTCGGAGGTGAGCACATAGTCCGGAGGTTCGGGTGCCTCATCCGGCAGTTTGGCCAAGGCAGCATCCGGTGCATCACGGAAGCCGTACCAGCAGATGTCGGCCGTGCGGTCCCAATAGACATGGTTGCCGCCATAACCGGTCACGAAACGTTGCATCGGGTAGTAAGGCTGGCGCATGAACGATGATTCGTAGAGACCGTTCGTCAACGGATGGAAGGCATCGTTCACCAGGTAGTTCCTAATGGTCCATGGAACATCCACGAGCACGAAGGGCAGAACGAAGAACAACACCCGCACCATGCGCAGCGATGCCCTCCCGCTTGTGAGCCACAGGATAGCGCATGGGACCATGACCAGGAACGCGGCATGGATCGGTCGAAGGAAGATGGCCCAAGTGAGGAAGGCGCCCGCCATCATCCATCTCCATCTTCCGTCCCGTCGGCACGCCGTAACAAGGAAGTAAGCCGAGATAGAAATGGAGGATGCGCAGAAGCTCTCCGTCAGTACGACCATGTCCCGTGTGTTCGGGAAGGTGAACACGATCAAAACGGCCAATGCCCATTTGAAAGCAGCGATCGAAGCCGTCAACTCGAGTACGATAAGCGCCAATGCCAGCGCCGCGGCCGAAGCGAACAGCCATTGGATGAGCACAAGCACATCAGCTGCGGTAGGCCGATCCAGGACCAAGCGCAGAGGCAGATAGACCAGGCCCATACCCGGCATCCTGTAGTCGGGGTGATATCCCGCACCGGAGAGCAGTTGTTCGAACGGCTCCGTGTATTCCGGTGTATCGGTCTCGCAGATGGCAAAATGCCCGATAAGGCAGCCACCATGACCGTCCCGCAGGAACATGAACAACCATAGGCCTTTGACCAGCAGCGCGATCGTGAAGTAGCGCAAGAGGGCTGGCCTGCTCAACATGCGGTGCCGTGATCAGGCCTCGAGCAGTGACACCTCTGCGCTCAATCGCTCACGCAAACGGAGCAACTCCTCCCGCACACGGATCAATCGCCCGACGAGTTCTTCGTGCCCATCCCGCACATCCTTCTTGCGCTTCAACGTGTCCTTGGCTCCTTGTATGGTGAACCCGCGGTCGCGCAACAGAGCTTGGATCTCCCGTACCTTTTCGATGTCGTCCTTCGTGTAGAGGCGATCACCCTTCGTTGTCCGCTTCGGCCGCAGCGTGCCGAACTCCTTCTCCCAGTAGCGCAACAGCGATGTGTTCACCCCCAGTTGCTCCGCCACCTCACCGATCGTCCAATAGATGCGCTCGATGGTCTTCTCCTTCAAAGGCATGGGCGCAAAATAACCGTCATCGTGATGCGATGGGAGCACGAGTTCTCCACCGCATGTTGATCGGGTGAGCGCGATCAATCGAACGACTGGCTCACGCTGCGCGATTGCTCTATGGTACGCGCATACTCGTCCGGCGTGAGGCTGTTGAACAGGTAGTTCACCGGATCCACCGGTGTCTGCGAACGATGTACTTCATAGTGAAGATGTGGCGCTGCGCTCAATCCTGTATTGCCGGAAAGTCCGATGAGATCGCCGCGCTTCACACGTTGTCCTGGCCGGACCTTCACCTGTTGCAGGTGGCCGTACAGTGTTTCATACCCGAAACCATGATCGATGATCACATGCACACCGAAACCGCTGGTGCTGTAATCGGCGAACGTGACCCGGCCATCACCTGTGGCATGCACTTCCGTCCCCACCGGCGCCGTGAAGTCAAGACCCTCGTGCATCTTGATGATCTTCAGGATGGGGTGCAAGCGCTCACCGAAACCTGAACTGACCTTCGTCTTCTCGTTCGGAATGGGTTGGATGCTCGGGATGCTCGCGAGGAGTTCCTGTTTGCGGAGCGCCAGGTTGGCCACCTCATCCAACGAAACACTTTGCACGTACAGCTGTTTGGCCAAGCGGTCCAGTCGGCGGCGCGTGGCGATCACCAGGTCACTGCTCGCGTAACCATCCAGGTCCTTGTAGCGGTTCACGCCGCCGATGCCTGCCTGGCGCACGTTGGCCGGTATGGGATCGGCTTCGAAGATGACCCGGTAGATGTTGTCGTCCCGGCGCTGCAGGTCGTTCAGAACGCTCTCGATATCGGCGAGCCGCTTGTTCACCAGTTCATACTGCACGGCGAGCTGCTGGTTCTCGCGCTTCAGCGAGGCCTCCTTGGGTGAGTCGATCCACTGGAAGGCGAGGAAGATGCCGAGAATGCCCAGCAACAGGCCCGGTAGCAGCGCCAGCACCGTGCGTTTCAGCTTCTGCACGCCGCTCACGCGGATGCGCTCGAAGTTGAGCGTATCCGGGTTGAAACGGTACTTGAGCTCGGCCATGGCTGGCGAAACTATCCGATGCGCGGTTCGCAACGCCGCCCTCTTCACACCTTTTACCTTCGCGCGCCTTTTTACGCCACGTCGATCCAGATGCTCACCTCACGCGAGATCCGCCAGAAGTTCCTCGATCACTTCGCCAGGCACGGCCACGCCATCGTGCCCAGCGCCCCCATGGTGGTGAAGGACGACCCGACGTTGATGTTCACCAACGCGGGCATGAACCAGTTCAAGGACCTCTTCTTGGGCAATCGCCCCGCACAGCACAAGCGCATCGCCGACACGCAGAAGTGCCTGCGCGTCTCCGGCAAGCACAACGACCTCGAGGAGGTGGGCATCGACACGTATCACCATACGATGTTCGAGATGCTCGGCAACTGGAGTTTTGGCGATTACTTCAAGAAGGACGCGATCGCCTGGGCCTGGGAGTTGCTCACGGAGGTGTACGGCATCGACAAGAACAACATCTACGTCACCTACTTCGGTGGTGATGAGAAGGACAAGTTGCCCGCCGATCTGGAAACGCGCGACCTGTGGAAGCAGTTCATGCCGGAAGAGCGGATCCTGCCCTTCAGCCGGAAGGACAACTTCTGGGAAATGGGCGACACCGGTCCGTGTGGGCCGTGCACCGAGATCCATGTGGACGTGCGCACGGCGGAGGAGAAGGCGCAGAAGCCCGGTCGCGGGCTGGTGAACAACGACCACCCACAGGTGATCGAGATCTGGAACAACGTGTTCATGCAATTCGAGCGCAAGGCTGATGGCTCACTCGTGGAACTGCCCGCGCAGCACGTGGACACCGGCATGGGCTTCGAACGGTTGTGCATGGTGCTGCAAGGCAAGCGCAGCAACTACGACACCGATGTGTTCCAGCCGCTGATCCAGGCCATCGCGAAGCGGAGCGAAAACACCTACGGCAAGGCGGAAAAGTCGGATATCGCAATGCGCGTGATCGCCGACCACCTGCGCGCCATCAGTTTCGCGATCGCCGACGGCCAACTGCCGAGCAACACCGGTGCGGGTTACGTGATCCGCCGCATCCTGCGACGTGCGGTCCGTTACGGCTACAGCTTCCTCGGCTTCAACGCGCCGTTCATGTTCACACTGGTGTCCACGCTCGTGAAAGAGATGGGCGATCAATTCCCGGAGCTGAAAAAGCAGCAAGGCATCATCGAAAGCGTGATCGGTGAGGAAGAGAAGGCCTTCCTGCGCACGCTCGAGCAAGGAACCAAGCGATTGGAGCAAGCACTCGCGGAGTCGAAAGGCACGATCCCTGGCGAGCGTGCTTTTGAACTCTTCGATACGTACGGTTTCCCGATCGACCTGACGCAGCTCATGGCTCGAGAGCAGAGTCGCGATGTGGATATGAAGGGCTTTGAAACCGAGCTGCAAAAACAGAAAGAACGTTCACGCGCGGCAACGGCCGTTACCACCGGCGATTGGGTGGAGCTTGGCAAAGGCGAGACCGCCTTCGTTGGTTACGATGATCTGAACACCGAGTCCCGGATCCTTCGCTACCGCAAAGTGAGCGGCAAGGGCGGCGACCAGTACCAACTCGTGCTCGACCGCACACCGTTCTATGCCGAAGGCGGCGGTCAGGTGGGCGACCAAGGCTGGCTCATTCAGGGTGCGGATCAAGTGGAAGTGATCGACACCAAGCGCGAGAACCAGCTTATCGTGCACTTCACGAAGGAGCTCCCGAAGGACGTGGAGAAGCCGCTCACCGCACAGGTGAACACGCAGCGCCGCGGCCTCACCGCGCGCAACCACACCGCCACACACCTGCTGCACCACGCCCTGCGCAAGCACTTGGGCACGCACGTGGAGCAGAAGGGCTCGCTCGTGGCGCCCGACCGCCTGCGCTTCGACATCAGCCACTTCGCCAAGGTGACCCCTGAGGAGCTGGCCACCATCGAGCGCGAGGTGAACGCGATGATCGCCGACGACATCGTGTTCGAGGACAAACGCAACGTGCCGATCGCGGAAGCGAAAGCGATGGGTGCCATGGCCCTCTTCGGAGAGAAGTACGGCGACAACGTGCGTGTCGTGAAGTTCGGTCCGAGCATCGAGCTCTGTGGTGGTACGCACGTACCGCGCACCGGCGTCATCGGCCCCTTCCGCATCGTGAGCGAGAGCGCGCTGGCCGCGGGCATCCGCCGCATCGAGGCCATCACCAGCGTGGAGGCCGAGCGCATGATCAATGAGAGGCTGGCCAAGCTGGAGACGATCAACGGGTTATTGAAGAACCCTGCCGATGTCGTGGCAGCGGTGGAGAAGCTGATGGAACAGAACGCAACGCTCAGCAAGGAAATGGAGAAGGCCGCGAAAGAGAGGGTGAAAGGCCTCGCTTCCTCGATCCCTTCAAAGGCGAAGACCAACGCGAAGGGCGTGAAAGTGCTGGTGGAGCAATATGATCTGGACGCTCAAGGTCTGAAGGACCTTGGCTACGCACTTCGTGAACAGCATCCTGATCTCGCCTTGGTGGCGGGTTCGGTGATCGACGGCAAGCCCCTGCTCGCGGTATCGCTGGGCAAGCAAGTGGTGGAGTCGACCGGCCTTAAGGCAGTGGACATCATCAAGCAGATCAGTCCGGAGATCAAGGGTGGCGGCGGTGGCCAGCCTGACTTCGCCACGGCAGGTGGGAAGGAACCCAACGGGATGAGCGCAGCACTGAAGAAAGCGGCTACCCTGCTTTCCTGAGGTCCATACCGGAACGAGAAGGTGCCACGGTCCGCAGCGGAACGGCCGAGCGGTGTACGCGGCCCGTTACGCTGAGAGCGCTTGAGCGCTCAGGCCAGACTCGGCCGTGGCTTAAGAGGGCCCCGTGTGGTGGGAACCGGCTTTCCGTAGACCGGGCCAACGTACTTGGTGTCGTAGCTCATACCCAGGTTCAGGATGTACAGCCCGTTCAGCAGCACCACCAGCACATAATCCAAGATGGTGCGCTTACCGAAGCTTTGGGCGGTCTCGATCCACACCTTGGGCAGGAAGTACAACTGCCCGACCACCGGGATAAGGAAGAGGAACAGGTGACTGGCGGGGCGGCCCACGACGCGCAGAAAGACGATCATGTTGTAGACGGGCACCAGACTGGCCCAGCCGGGCTGACCGGCCTTGTCGTACAGCCGCCATTGGGCTACGATACCCACCAGCACGAAGAAGCCGGCGATGTACCACATGCTGTAGCCGAACAGTTCGTAGAAAAACTCATAGATGCTCCTCAGTAGTTCCATGGCCGTGGGGTTTAGGTCCGGGCGTTATCTCTCCTTGCTGGTTCAGGAGGGAGACGCCGCAAGATGGGTCCGGTTGCCTGTTGGGAACGCAAGGATCCGGCAGGCATTATCCACGGGGCGATGAAAACAAGTATCCGATCGCGGTAACGGCAGCCTGCGATGGGTGAACGGCCGATAACGTCATGAAAAGCCCACTTGCCGGATCGCGGAACATGACTACATTCGCAGCCCATTTTCGAGGACCTATGTACGCCATCGTAGACATCGCCGGCCAGCAATTCAAAGTGAAGGCCGCCCAGAAGCTGAAAGTGCACCGCTTGGAGGCGGAGGAAGGAAAGCACGTGGAACTGGGCAATGTGCTGCTCGTAAGCAACGGCAACACCATCAGCGTTGGCACCCCTACGGTGGACGGCGCCCGCATCGCCGCCAAGGTGCTGAACCACGGCAAAGGCGACAAGGTGCTGGTCTTCAAGAAGAAACGCCGCAAGGGCTATAAAAAGCTGAACGGTCACCGCCAGTACATCACCGAGCTGTGGATCGAAGCGATCCTGGGCAAGGGCGAGAAGTTCGACGCCAGCAAGAGCACCGCACCGAAGCCCAAAGCGGTGAAACCGGAGGCCGTGAAAGAGGAAGGCACCAAGGCCGCTGCCAAGAAGGCCCCGGCCAAGAAAGCCGCTCCAAAGAAGGCGGTCGAAAAGAAAGCGGCACCCAAGAAGGCCGCTAAGAAGTAACCACAGAGCACCCCGTAACGCACCCGACCAGCCATGGCACACAAGAAAGGTGAAGGCAGTACCCAGAACGGACGCGAATCGCATTCCAAACGCCTCGGCGTGAAGATCTACGGTGGCAGCAAGGCCATCGCCGGCAACATCATTGTTCGCCAGCGCGGCACACAGCACCACCCGGGCCGTAACGTGGGCATCGGCGTGGACCACACCCTGTACGCCCTCGTTGACGGCGTGGTCGAATTCCGCCGCAAGCGCAACGACAAGAGCTACGTGAGCGTGGTTCCAGAGTCCAGCAAGAACTGAGCTCCTCCCTTTGAACAAGGAAAGCCCCCGCGAACCGGGGGCTTTTTCATTCCTGCAGTTTCAGGTCGGCGCGAGCAGCGTAGAACCCGCCGCGTTGGGCGATGCGCATGAACAACGGCTTGGCCGCTCCAGCCCCAGCAAGCTGCTCCTGCGCTAATGCCTGATACCACTCGGCCTCCTCATCGAACGTGTTGATGCTACCCTGACGTACCTTCTCGAAATAGCTGACCGCCCGCTGGAAAAGCCCGAGGTCATAAGAACAAAGCCCGGCATAGAACAGCGCGTTCACATCTTCCGGCTTCTCGGCCAACAGCACGAAGAGCTGCTGCAGGCATCCCTTCCGGTCCTGCGCGGCGTACTTGCCCATGGCCTGCTCCATGAACTCCAAGTAGGGGGTGCCCGTTCGCAACTCTTCCGCATGTTCTCCTTTCCGCTCGAATCGCGCTTCCAATGCGGCCGTGTCCACCAATGGCTCCTGCGCCGGGTAAAGTTCCGACGGGTCCACCAGCTTCATGTCGTGCAGAAAGATCAATTGGCGCGACGAATGGTCCGGGTTGGTCAACCTGCCGGGAGGAACGGAACGATCGATCTCCCCTCCCCTTGACTTCATCCTTTCCGGAGCTGCATCGCGTTCTGCTCGTTGCACGTCCTTCGTTCTGCCTTTGAAGTGCTCCTCTTCGAACGAAGCAGAGATCATGGAGGACGGTAAGGGATGAGCGCTCGCGACTTCCGCATCGAAAGCCTTCCGCGCCTCCGGGCTTAACGGGGCCGGATCAACATCAATGTGCGCTTCTGATGCTGGTGGCGTCGCTTCCGCTCCGGTCGTGCCAGCTCTCTTCATCCACCACAGCGCGCCCAGCACGGCTACCACCACAACACCTGCTATGAAGGGCACTTTGCTACGGCCTCTGTGGCCTGGACCGTTCGATACCAGCTCTTCCATGGCCTCCAAACTACCGGGTTCCATGAGACCATCAAGCGCCGCGCGGAACATCGGATCGGCCTCAGCGTACCGTTCTATGCGATGCCGCTGCTCCTCGCTCGCTCGCCTACGCACGTAGTCGACCATCTGCTGGCGCGATGGCTGTTCGCCCGGTGCGAAGAGATGCTCACTGGTTGCCATGATCCTCTGTGTTCCTTGTTACAGACAAGAGCTTGCGCAACATGCGACGGCCGTTCTGCAGGTGACTGCGCACCTGGTCCACGCTCAACCGATGCACCAATGCGATGCGCTGGTAGCTGAGGCGCTCGAAGTAGAACGCCCGAATACAAGCGCACTGGGCCTGATCGATGCGTTCCAGTGCTTCCTCCATTCGTTGCAATGTGGCCTCGTGTAACACCTGATCATCCTCCGATCCTCCGTTCTGTTCAAGGTCGTCCACCACGCTGAACTCCTTTTGCACGCCACGCAGCGCCATCATGCATCGGTTCCGCATCACTTGATGCACCCACGGTCTGAACGCGCGCACATCATGCCGGACAGCAAGTGTTGGCAGATCAGCGAACAAGGCGAGTACCATGTCCTTGCTTCTCTCGCGGTCCCGCAAGTACTTCACCGCCACGCCGAACAACAAGTGCGCATAACGGTCCCACAAGGAGGTGAGCGCTCGAGGATCCCGCGAGCGCAACGCGAGGAAGAGCTCCTCATCGCTCCTGGCCTCGCGTTGCGTGCTTGTGAGGAACATGTGTGGATCAGCGGATACCGGCGTTGCGTTGCTGGTACAGGTCGAAGTAACTCTTCGTCTCGATCACCACAACGCCACCGGTAACATCACCGTATCTGGCAGGCAGGCCACCGGTATAAACGCTGAAGTTGTTGATGGCAGCGCTGGGAACACCGCTCAGGCGGCTGCCCACCTTGATACCATCCACGAAGTAGCACATGTTCTCACTGCGCGCTCCGCGGAAATACAGGCCGTCGCCATTGGGTGCCTTGTAAACGCCTGGAGCGTGGTTGGCGATCAGCTGTATGGGCGTCTTGATCGCCGCACTGTGCTCGAACTGCTTGTGGAACACCCGCGTGACACCGGGGTCGTGGGCATCGATCAGCGGTGGTTCCCATCTGCTGCGCTCCAGCACGACAGGCCCGAGTTCGCGTGCGTCAGTGATCAGCACATCGGCCATCCGCGTGGTGTGGTCCGGCGAGACCTGTACACCTTCGATCCTTCGATCAACGTTCATCGCCACCAAACGGACCTCATAATCGCCGGGCGGCAGCGCCTTCAACAGGAAGCGTCCATCCAGGTCCGTCGTGGACAAGTACGTGCGCTCGCCCTGCCTGGCGCTCACCGAAACGCCGGGTATCGGTTCCCGGCCTTCATCGAGCAGTTTGCCTTCGATCTCGCCCACGCCCTGGGCGCAGGTGCTCTTCGCGCACAGGAGCGCGACGAGCAGAATGACGGTGTTGTTCATCAAGGTGCGATGTGTTCACCATGATGATGCGATCGGTACCGTGATCGCATACGGGAGCCGGAAAAAAGATCAGAGCTCGACGGCGACGACCTCGCGCACTCCGGGCACCATCTGCTTCAGCAGGTTCTCGATCCCACCCTTCAGCGTGACCATGCTGCTGGGACAACCGCTGCAGGAACCACGCAGGTCAACGGCCACCACACCGTCCTTGAACGACCGGAACGCGATATGGCCTCCATCGCCAGCCACGGCCGGGCTCACGTACTCGTCGATCACCGCGATGATCCTTCGCTCGTCCTCCGTACCGGGTTCCACATGGGTGACCGCACGCTCGTTCGCATCGGCAAGATCCTGAGCGGGTGCATCAGCGTTCACCACACGGCCATCTGCGCGCAGGTAATCCTGTATGTACTCGCGCAGTTCCATCTGCACAAGATCCCAAGTGACCACGTCGTTCTTGGTCACGGTGATGAAATTCCCGCTGATGAAGACACCGTCCACAAAAGGAAGGTTGAACACCTTGGCTGCCAAGGGGCTCACCGCTTCAGCCTCTTCCACGGTGCGGAATTCCATCATTCTACCGTCCGGAACGAGCAATTTGCTCGCAACGAAACGCATGGTCGCCGGATTAGGGGTCATCTCGGCGTAAACGGTCACTGGTGCGGGCGTGGGGGCGATGTCCATGGCGGGCCGAAATTAGAACGACGGCCCGCGGTCCGGTCGGAACAGGAGCACGATACTTGGCAGGACGGACCGTGACCCATTGGATACGGGCCATGGCGAGGGTACTTTTACGGCGCTGATGGAACGCGTTCGCGCCTCGAAGTGGGTCTCGGCCTTGGCCGCGCTGCTGCTGTTGGCGCTTACAGCGATGCCGGCGCTCGTCCGCATGCACTGTCTGAACAGCGGACGGACGTTCGTGAGCCTCGGGCAAGCGGAAGGCTGTTGTTCAGAGAACGGCCATGAGGGAAAGGGCCCGGTGGTGCAGGGTATCTGCTGTGAATTGGACAGGACGGCCCCGGAACGCAAGGCCTTCACACCTTCAACATCCTGTCCGCTACCATGGGCACTGGCGGCCTGCACAACACTTGATCCATTCTGGGTTTCGTCGCGCTACGAAGCGCAATTGAACCACCGGTTGATCGATCGTCCACCACCCCGGCCGATGCCAGTGCGTTTGAGCTTCGCGGGGTCTTACCTGTTGTAGGAGCGTCTTTCCTTTTCCACCCTGGAGGTGGTTTCTCGCGTTCGGTAACCTGGAAAGACGATAGACCATTGACATTCCCCACTTGCAGATCCCGCTGGGCCCTCCTTTGCGCAGTGCTCACCATCGCGGCGTCCCGCAGCTTTGCTCAGGATGAAAGCGGACTTTCCGGTACTGTGTTCGGTATGGAGGCCGGAACAAAGGAGCCATTGTCGTTCGCCGTGGTGCATTGGGTGGAAGAGGACAGCACCTTAACGTGCGATGCCAGTGGCCGCTTCCGCCTTGAGCTTGTCGCGATGTATCCGGTCCACCTGAGCATCAGCGCAGTGGGTTTCGCGAGCGACACGTTCACCATTGCGGAACCCGACATGAGCCTCCGCTTCGAACTGTCGGCCATCACGGTACTTGCCCCGGCCGAAGTGATCGAGCGGCAAGCCGGCACACGCATGGATCTGAGGTCGCTCGGATCGAGTGAACGCATCGGGGCCAAGGAACTGAAGCGAGCGGCCTGTTGCGACCTGAGCGAGAGCTTCGAAAGCAACGCGACGGTGGATGTGAGCTTCAGCGACGCCATCAGCGGAGCGAAGACGATCCGCATGATGGGGTTGGACGGGAAGTACGCACAGATCAGCTTGGAGAACATCCCATTCATCCGCGGCTTGAGCAGCAGTTCGGGCCTCACGCTCCTACCCGGTCCATGGATCAATTCGATCAATGTGAGCAAGGGCATCGGAACGGCAGTGAACGGCCCGAACGCGATGACAGGCCAGATCGATCTGTGTCTGCTCGATCCACAAGCTGCTCCCGCATTGTTCACCAATCTGTACGTCAACAACCAGGGACGTGCGGAACTGAACGTGAACACCTCACAGCGTTGGAGGAGCGCAGGCGACAACCTGATCATGGTGCAGGGAAGCATGAACCAGCGCGACATGGATGACAACCAGGACGGATTCCGTGACCAACCCTTGACGCGACGGTTCAACGTCATGGACCGATGGCTGCAACACAGCGGCCGGCGCACTTCGCAGATCATCCTGCGTTACGTCACCGATGGTCGCAACGGCGGGAACACGGATGCGCATGTGGTAGGCGAGGGCACCAACGGAAGACACTACCGCGTGAATGTGGACAACGAAATGACCGATGTGATCGCGAAGAACGGATGGTTGCTCCGAGACAGCACGAAGAGCATCGGTATGCTCGGTGCGTACCGCAGCCACACATTGTCCTCCTCCTTCGGGGATCGCACCTATTTAGGGAAGCAGACGAGCGGTTATGGGAACCTGGTCTATCAACAGGTGCTCGGCGCGAAAGGCGACCAGCTCAAAGCGGGCGGTGGCATCCAGTATGATACGTACGAAGAGCACTACCTGGACTCAGCGTTCGCCCGCGTTGAAAGTATGCCCGGGCTCTTTGTGGAATACACCCGTTCACGCGGGAAGCTCACGGTCGTAGCTGGTCTACGTTCCGATGTGAACAGCGTTCACGGAACGGTCGTTTCGCCACGCGCCCACCTCCGCTATGACATCGGGCCATTGACGGTTCTGCGCTTCTCGGCCGGACATGGCTTCCGCAGTGCCAACCCATTGGCGGAGAGCGCCAGTGCATTGGCGAGCTCACGCAAGGTGATCGTGCAGGGACCACTGGGCTTGGAACGCTCGTGGAACGTTGGAGCGTCCATCCTTCACAAGTGGAAATGGCTGCGACGGAAATGGTCGCTTTCGGTGGATGCGTACCGCAGCGAGTTCACCGACCAGGTTGTCACTGATCTGGACCGCAGCCCGAGCACCCTGGCCATTTATATGCTGAATGGTCCCAGCTACGCCAACAGCTTGCTCACCGATCTACAGGTGGAACTGAGCCGAACGGTACAAGCGAAGGTGAGCTACCGTTGGTACGATGTGCATACCACCTATGATGGTGCGCTGCGTGAGCGGCCCTTCACCCCACGTCACCGCGGTCTGATCGACCTCGCCTACGAGAGCAGGAACGACCATTGGCGCTTCGATGTGTTCACCAACATCTTCGGACCTGCACGTCTACCTTCCACGGCCAGCAACCCGGAAGACTATCGCTTGCCCGATCGATCGCCGACCTATGCCACGCTGAACGGACAGGTCACCTGGATCTCGGGGACCTTTGAACTGTATCTGGGTACGGAGAACATGGCCAGTGCCGTGCAATCACGACAGATCATCGCACCTGAGGATCCTTACGGCCCTTATTTTGACGCATCCTTGATCTGGGGACCCACGCAAGGCGCCATGTTCTATGGCGGCCTTCGTTTCTCGGTACCGCATAAACCACGAACCCACGAACAACCTTGACGATGAGGACCCTTTTCGCTCTTGCCTCGTTCATCGTGCTCTTCCATGCCACCGCGCAGGAAAAGAACGGTGTGACGCGCGTTGACATCCATACCAACGCCGTGTGCGATATGTGCGAACGGACGTTGGAGACCGAGCTGCTCTATGAGAAAGGGGTGAAGCACGTCGATGTGGATCTGGCGACGAATATCATCCATCTCGATGTGGACGCGAAGAAGACCGACATCGTCAAACTGCGCCACGCCGTGAGCCAGCTCGGTTACGCGGCGGATGACCTGTTGCCCGATGCGAAGGCCAGGGAACACCTTCCTGATTGCTGCCGTAAGGAAGGGTGCGGGTTACCAGCGTCACCTGAAGCACCGAAGCAGAACTGACATGGCCGTTGTCCGCTCATTGAAAGGCATCACACCCGCCTTCGGCGAGGAGGTGTTCCTGGCCGAAACCGCTGTCGTGATCGGCGATGTTGTTATGGGTGATCGCTGCAGTGTATGGTACAATGCCGTTGTGCGCGGTGATGTGAACAGCATACGCATCGGTGATCGCGTGAACATCCAGGACGGAGCCGTATTGCACTGCACCTACGAGCGCACCGGTCTTGTCATCGGAAACGATGTGAGCATCGGCCACAATGCGATCGTGCACGGGTGCACGGTGAAGGACAAAGTGCTGATCGGCATGGGAGCCATCGTGATGGACCATGTGGAGATCGGCGAAGGGAGTGTGATCGCCGCTGGAGCCGTAGTGACACAGAACACCAAAGTGGAGCCCGGAAGCCTCATGGCCGGTGTTCCTGCGAAGCGGATCGGTCCGGTGAGCGCGGAACTGAGCGCAACGGAGATCGAGCGGATCGCGCACAACTATCAGCTGTACGCGAGCTGGTTCAAGGAAGGTTGAGCGCACCTTCGTGCCAGTCGACATGGGCCACTGGCGCACCGTCCAGATCAAGCATGCGCAGCACCTCGTCGAACTGCAGCGGATCACCGCTGGTAAGACAGGTGAGCGACCCCTGTTCCTCTACAGGCGCTTCCATCGCTCGCTCCCGTAGGACCTGCTGCACACGACGGGCGACGGCCGGAGCCGGGTCCACGATCTCCACTTCCGGCCCACAGATGCGTTGGATCGCGGTGCGCGCGAGCGGGTAGTGCGTGCACGCGAGTACGAGAACGTCCATGTGCTTCTGCAACATCGGTTCCAGCCAACGCCGCAACATGGCATCGGTCGCTGGACTGTCCACTTCACCGCCTTCGATCCGCTGCACCAGACCGGGACAAGGCTGTTCAAGTACGACCGCGTCCTGTGCGAAACGCTCCTTGACGGAGGCAAAGAGTTCACCCTGGAAAGTGGCCTGCGTGGCCATGACACCGACAACGCGGGTGCGTGATCGCTCCACCGCAGGCTTCACCGCGGGTTCCATCCCGATGAAAGGGAACATGGGATAGGCCTCACGAAGCGGCACCAAGGCAGCGGCGGAAGCCGTGTTGCACGCTATGACGATGAGCTTGCAGCCACGGGCCATCAAAGCCCGGGCGATGGAGGCACTGAAGGCCCTCACCTCCCTCAGTGAACGATCACCGTAAGGGATGTGCGCGTTGTCCCCGAAATAGAGCAGGCGCTCGTTGGGGAGCGCCTGCCGAATGGACGCGGCCACGGTAAGGCCGCCGATACCGCTGTCGAAAATGCCGATGGGTCGCGTGCGCGAAGACACCGCGAACGGTTACGGGATGTTCAATTTCTTCTTCACCTGCGGCATGATGTCATCGCCCTTGTCGTAGAAGAGCACCATGCCCGTGCTGCTGTCGAAGATGTAGGTGTAGTTGCCCTCGGTGGCCACATCCTTGATCGCCTTCTCCGTGCGTTCGACCATGGGAGCCAGGAGTTCCTGCTCCTGTTTGGCCAGATCCTCCTTGGCCTGTTCGTTGGCCTTCTGGATGCGGTCCTCCAGTTCGGACAGCTCGCGTGTTGCGGTCTCGCGCTCGGTCTGCGTCATCTTATCGGCATTGCCTTGGGCGGTGGTGAGCTTGGTCTTGTACTCCTCCCCCATGGCCTTCAAACGGTCATCGAGCTGCTTCGCGAACGCCTGCATTTTGCCTTCAGCCTCCTTCCGCTCCGGCAAGGACAGCATGAGCTGTTGGCGGTCGATGTGGCCCAATTTGGCTTGGGCATGCACACCGGCGGTGGCGGCCAGCACCAGGCACAGGGCCGTGATCGTCTTCTTCATGTTCATCGTGTACTACTGCTTGGGTTTCTGGTTGGGCGTCGCACGCTGATCATCATTGCCGCGCTGCGGTGGAGCATCATCTCTACCATCATCACGACCGTCCTGATCAGGGCTGCGGCCATCGTCCTGTTTCTCCTCTTCATCACCGCGCAGGTTACCGGAGTTGGCACCTGACTTACCGGGCTTGATGCCGAGCTTCTTCAGCACGGCGTCGCTCTTGTCATACTTCGGGTTCGCGAACAGCACGTTGTTGTTCACTCCGCTGATATCGAACACGGCGAGGTAGCTGGTGCCGGCCACTTCCTGCACGGCCTGGAAGATCCTGTCCTGCACGGGCTGGATCAGTTCCTGGCGCTTTTTGAAGAGGTCCCCCTTCACACCGAAACGCTTCTTCTGCAGCTCACGCGCTTCGTTCTCCTTCTTGGTGATCTCCTCCTGGCGCGATCGTTTCATGTCCTCTGTAAGCAGCACGGCCTCCGCGTTGTAGGAGTCACGCATGCGCTTGATCTGGTCCCAACGCTCATCCACCTCCTTCTGCCATTGCGAGCTCAAATGATCGAGCTCCTGCTGTGCGGAGCTGTAATCCGGCATCTGCTCCAGGATGTACTTCGTATCCACGAAGGCGAACTTCTGGGCGACGGCCTCCAGCCCGAGAGACAGGGCGATGATGAGGATGACGTGCTTCAAGGGATGGGTCTTTGGAAGGCCGCCGAAAATAGGCGATCGCCGGGGTCACAGTTCCCCAAGATCAATGCCAATGGTGAAGTGGAACTGGCTCTTCGGCATGGCGGGCGAGGTGGGAACGTCGTCGAAGCGCCAGCCATAATCAAGGCCCATGGGGCCGAACATGGGCAGGAAGAGACGAAGACCGATGCCCGCGCTCCGATACACCTTGAACGGGTCGTAGCGCTCGATGTCGTTCCAGGCATTGCCCGCCTCCACGAAGCCCAGTGCGAAAATGGTCGCCGAGGGGTTCAGTGAGACCGGGAACCGCAGCTCGGCCGTGTATTTGTTCACGAAGAAGCTGCCCACGCTGCGCGAGAGCGAGAGGTCGTCGTAACCCCGCAGGCCGATGATCTCGCGGCCATCCAGCGCGAAGCCGGTAAGGCCGCTTCCGCCCAGGTAGAAACGCTCGAAGGGAGAATCACCCTTGCGTGATGTGTAACGACCGAGGAAGCCGAAGCCCGCGCGTGCCATGAAAACCAGATCGTGCTTGCTCTTGCTGCGCGTCAGCTTCGAGAACCACTGGGTGGTGAACTTCCACTTGTGGAACTCGGCCAGTTTGTAGCGCTCCGCGTCGCTCAGCTTGGTGTAATCGCGACCATCATCGAAAGCGGAGTACGGCAGCGTTGCTTTCACGCTCATCGCGACCTCGGAACCGGCAGTGATCCAGAACGGTTCCGCGATGCTCCTGCGTGAGAATCGCACGGTGAGCGCTGCGACATTGCTGACGCCCTGGCTGAAGGAGAACAGCGAGCGCCAGTTGTTCAACACATACTGCTGATAGCTGCCGGTGAAGCTGATGAAGAAGTAATCATCGGGCCATTTCAATCGCTTGCCCAGCCCCACTGAACCGCCACGGATCAACAGTTCCTGGAAGGCCGATGTACCGTCGCTGTTCAGATCTCCCTCGCTACCGTAAGACTGGCGCGTGAGATAACCGGATACGCTGAGAGAATTGGGCTTGCGCCCGCCCAACCAAGGCTCCACGAAGGAGATGCTGTAGTTCTGGTAGAACGGCCCGTTGGTCTGCGCACGAAGGCTCAACGTCTGTCCATCACCGGCAGGCAAGGGTGACCAGGCGCGGCTGTCGAACAATTTGCGAACGCTGAAGTTCGTGAACGACAGACCGAGCGAGAAGATCAAGCGGCCAGCGCCATAACCACCGCTGAGTTCCAGACGATCGCTGGGCTTCTCATCCACCGTATAGTTCAGGTCAACCAGGCCGGTGCGCTGATCAGGAACGGGGTTCACCCCCACCTTCTCCGGATCGAAGTAGCCCAGCGCCACCAGCTGCTGCTGCGTGCGGATCACCTCACTGCGATCGAACAGGTCGCCGGGCCGTGTGCGGATCTCCCGATGGATCACGTGATCGAACGTCTTCGTGTTCCCCGATACCGTCACGTTCCGGATGCGGTACTGCTTGCCTTCGCGCAGGCGGATGTCCAGATCGATACTGTCGCCTTCCACGCGTTCGATCGCCTCAGGATAGAAGCTGAGGTAACCGCGGTCCATGTACAGCGAACTGATGTCGATCCCGTTCGGGCTGCTCAGCAGGTGGCTGTCCAGGAACTTCTTGTTGTAGACATCGCCGCGCTTGATGCGCAGCATGGAGATCAATGTGTCGGTTGAGTATTTCGTGTTGCCCGTGAAGTTGACGTTTCGGAAATAGAAGCGGCGCCCTTCATCCACGGTGATATCGATGCGGATGCGCTTCGCGCTTACGTAACTGATGCTGTCCTTGACCACGAGCGCATCGCGGTAGCCCTTGTCATTGTACAGCGCGACGATCTTCTCCTTGTCAGCGCGGAAGTCGTCCTTCTTGAACTTGCTGCTGCCGAAAACGTTCCACCAGCGCTTTCGCTTCGTCTCCTTCAGCGCACGCCGCAGTTTGCCATCACTGATGTTCTCGTTGCCATGGAACTCGATGTCCTTGATCTTGATGCGGGGGCCTTTGTCCACACGGATGATCAGGCTCGCGCTGTTCGGCTGGGCGGTATCGGCCACCTGCTCGATCCTCGCATCGGCCTTCAGGTGGCCTTTGTCCACGAAATAGCGACGGATCGAACTGCGCACATGCGCGAGCACAGCATCGTTGAGTTGTTGCCCACGCTGGAGCTGCAGCTCCTCCCGCACCTTGTCACTCTCGTTCCTGCTGAGCGTTCCTGCGAAACTGTAATAGGTGAGCGAGGGGTTCTCCTGCACGATGATGTTCAGGAACACGGTGCGGCCGCGGATCTCCGCCGCTTCGATGCGCACATCGGTGAAGAGGTGCTGCTCCCAGATGTTGCGGATGGCCTTGGAGATGCGCTCACCGGGTATGCGGATCTTGTCCCCCACCTGAAGTCCGCTGAAGAGCTTCACGGCGTTCGCATCGCGCGTTACACAACCGCTCACCGTGATGCCACCTATGGTCACCTCCTGTTCGAAGGTGAGCACGGGATCCTTCAAACGTTGCGCATGGAGCGCGACGGTGAGGAGCAGCAGGATGAACGATACGATCTTCCTCACGCGGTCGTCACTTGATCGCTGGTAAGACCGAACCTGCGCTCGCGGCTCTGGTAATCGAGCACGGCTTGGAACAGGTGTTCCTTCTGGAAATCGGGCCATAGCACCGACGTGAACCAGAGTTCAGCGTAGGCGATCTGCCAGAGCAGGTAGTTGCTGATGCGTTGCTCGCCGCTGGTGCGTATCAACAGTTCGGGATCGGGCATGCCCTGGGTGCTCAACCGGTCGCTGATCAACCGCTCGTTCACATCGTGCATCTCCAACCGGCCGTCCTTCACGTCCTGCGCGATGGAACGAGCGGCGCGCAGGATCTCCCAGCGGGAACTGTAGCTCAACGCCAACGTGAGCGTGATCCGGTCGTTCGCGGCGGTCTGCTCGATGGCGCGACGCAAGGTGGCGCGGCACGTAGCGGGCAGGCTGTCCGTATCACCGATGGTGTTCAGGCGCACACCGTTCTCGTGCAGGCTTTCCACCTCGCTCATGAGGGTGTTCACCAAAAGGTCCATCAAGGCCTCCACTTCCGCCTGCGGGCGGTTCCAGTTCTCGGTGCTGAAGGCATATAGGGTGAGGTACTTCACACCGATCTCGCTGGCGGCGACCACCGCTTCGCGCACACTGCGCACGCCATGGGTGTGACCCACGATGCGGTGTTCCCCCTGCATGCGCGCCCAACGTCCGTTGCCGTCCATGATGACGGCGATGTGCTGCGGCACGCGTGCAGGATCGATCCTTGCGCGCAGGGCTTCAGCCGGGGTGGTCATGGTCTTTTCCACGAGGGCGGCGAAGATCGCCTTTTCCCGCCGTCACTTGTTCTTCATGCGGTCCCAGATGGCATCGCACTCGGTAAATCGTGTTAAAAGCCAGGTGATGGTAACGCCGGTGTACTGGTACCAATCATTGGTCTGGCTGTCACCCCGCGCCCGCCCGGTGTTGAAGCCCGTGTCCCTGAGGGAGCTACGGTCGGCGAAGGCGGCGGTGAGCGGGCCGGTCTCGAAGGCTAGTGCCGCATTGTCCGCATAAACGCCGCTCACATCATCGATGTAGTCCGTGTAGGTCTTTCGAAGGCCCCATTCGATGCCCACGTTGATCTTGTCGGTGAAGGCGAACTTGAAACCGGCGCCGAACGGGATGCAGAAGTTGTCCAGGGCATAAGGCTCGCCCCCCAAGGTGCTCCCTTGGCCTTCGGTGCCCAAGGGCTGCAGATCGTACCACGTGTCATCCAGCTGGGCTTGGGGGTTGATGTGGAAATAGCCCAGTCCGAAATAGATGTAGGGCGTCCAGTTGTGCGAATCCTTCGTGATGCCACGGAACTTCAGGAAGTTGATCTCCAGCAGCGCGGACGCCTCGAACAGGTCGGTTCGGAAGCCCAGGTTCCGCAGGTTCTGGAGCGGGTCGTCGGAATCGCTGTCGTAGGCTTCGAGCGCGGAATACAGCCCTTGCAATCGTATCGCATAGCGCTCGTTGAAGTTGTATTTGTACAGCACCCCACCGCCGAAGTGCGTGTTCGCCGGGTAGTGGCGGTACGGGTTGATGTCCCCGATGTAATAGGTGACGCCCCCGGTCAGTCCCAGTTCGCTCACCTGTGCGTTCACAGTAGCGGTGATGAGCAGCAGCAATGGGATCAGCGCGAAGCGGGCCATTCGCTGGTGAACGGAACGAACGAGGGATCCTTGCATCCTTTGGCCGCGAACTTATTGGTTGGTCGACCGTGCGGGCGGTGCGGAACGGATATCCAAGCCCCAGGCGAGCTTGTCGCGAAGGGTATTGAAGAAGTCCTGCTCCGGTAAGTGGACGAAGCTCACGCGATGGTCCGCTCGGCGGATGAGCAGGTCCATGGTGCGGTGCATGGTGATGCTGCGCGAATCGAGGTTCACCAGGTATTTGTCCCCGCGCGCTTCGGCCCGTAGGCGCACGAAACTGGAACCTGGCAACACGATGGGACGCACGTTCAGGTTGTGCGGCGCGATGGGTGTGATCACCATGGCATCGCAGGTGGGGTCCAACAAGGGGCCGCCGCAGCTGAGCGAATAGGCCGTACTACCGGTGGGCGTGGCGACGATGAGACCATCCGACCAGTAGGTGTTCAGGAAGCGCTCGTTCACGAAGGCGTGCACGGCGAGCATGCTGCTGCTGTCGCGCTTGTGCACGCTCACCTCGTTCACGGCGTACATCGTTTCCATTCCTTCTGCTTCGAGAACGAGCAGGCCACGATCCTCTATCGTGTACTCCTTGTCCAGCACATGGCGGATGGCTCGTTCAGCCCCTTCAACACGCGTGCTGGAGAGGAAACCGAGCCTGCCCAGGTTGATGCCCAGCACCGGAACCCCGGAACGCCCCACTTTGGCAACGCTGTCCAGGAAGGTGCCATCACCACCCAGGCTGAAGAACATCGCGATGTCCGCTTGGGCCGGGTTCTCACTCACTTCCGTGGAAGCATCCAGCGGGAGACCTGCCTCCTGGAGTTGCTCCGCCAAGGCCTTGTCCACCACGGGCACCATGCCGTTGGCGCGCATCAGGCCCAGGATCCGATGAACGGAGGGGATGCTTTCGATGGCGAGTGAACGGCCGTGGGTGCCGATGCGCATTCTGTTCAGAACGGGTGTGCGAAATGTAGATAGAAGGTCTGCTCGTTGCGGCGGTTCACGGTGTACTCTATCCGGAACACCTGGTCATAACTCGTCACGAGATCGAGGCCCAGACCTGCCGCCTGCTGCCAGGTGTTGTTCAGCGGATTCACGCCACCGTAGCGGCTGTCCCACACACGGCCGGCATCAACGAACGCATTGAGGTATACCGCCAGGTAGAGCGTGCGGAACTGTTCGTTACGCACGGGAGCCAGGGTGAATTCCCGCGGGCGGTACAAGGCCCAAAGCACATTGGCCTTCGCGAGCACATAGTGTTCACCATCGCTCACGTAGTATTCGTAGCCCCGCACCTGGTCATCGTAGCCAAGACCCTGCTGGTTGTAATACGGAAGATCAGGGCCAAGGCTTGCCTTGCCACGCAAACTGCCGCCCACGCTCCATCGCTCGCCTGTGCGCCACACCTTCATCGCGGTAGCCGTCACTGTGGTCAGTTCAGGGGCGTTGGTGCTGGCCAGACCAAGTCCGGTGCGATCGGCGCGCAGGTCCATGTAGTGCCCTTCCAGAGGGAAGGTCTTTGAATCTCGCGCGTCCCACGCGATGAAAGCACCGAGGGTGAGGTGGCGTTGCAGCAGCGAAGGCCGGGTGAAGTAGTTCGGCGTGCGTTCGATCACGGTGTCGAGCACATGCGCTTCCAGGTATTGGAGCCGGACAACATAGCGCACGTCGAACTTCGGGCGCCAGGTGAGCTCCACATCACCGCGCCAGTCGTAGCGGGTGCGTGCACCGGGCACCTTAAGCAGCACGCGTAGGTTGTCCCGCGTGCCAACGGTGATCTCCTCCTGTGAGGAATAGCCACCACCGAACGACAATCCCATGCGCTGCTTGCGGCTGATGAACGGGAAGCGGTAACGGAACCCGAACTCGTGCGAGTAGCCGAACTGCAGCTTCACGTAAAGCGTCTCGTTCCTGCGCCGCATGTTGTACCGATAGAGATAGGCGCCCCAATAGAGCCGGCTGAGGTCCTTCGTGAGCCACCAGGTATTGAAGTTCGGATCGGAGTAGCGTAGGATGGGCGTGGGCCAATAGAACCAACGCTCGATCACGGTAACGGTGAGGAAGATCTCGTGGTCGTTCAGAAAAGTCGGGATCACGTGCACGCTGTTGAACAGCGACAGGTTCATCACGTTCTGCCGTGAGCGTTCGATCTGCTCGTAGAGCGCCTGCGTGGTGGGAACCGTATCCCCTTCCGCGATGGGCATCTCACGCAGCACCACCTGGTCCAGCGTGTGCTTGTTGCCTTCGATCACGATGCCGGAAATGACGAACGGACCGGTGAAGGGCAACGCGTCCTGCGCACGAAGAAAAGTTAGCGGCACGATGGCCAGAAGGAACAGAACGGCGATGCGCAGCGGAACACGCATGTGCGCGGGATCACAGGTCGATGATGCGCATCAGCTCATCATAACGCCCACGCAGGTCCTCATGGAAACGGGATCCCTGGAAGGTCGTCTTCACCTGGTACTCGTAGCGTTCGAAGGTCTGCAGGATGCCGCTCACGTCTTCCCGGTTGATCTTCAGTGTCACCTCCACGCGCGTACTATCGGCAAGTGGGTGGCAGTACACGCTGAGCACTTTCGCATCGTTGCCTTCCACGATGCGTGCGATCTCCTGCAGGGAGTAATCGATCTGGTTCATCTCGAGCACGAGCACACTGCCCGGCTCACGCACGTTCGTTACTTCGCTCAAGCGGCGCAGGGCCTCGTGCTCGTTCACCGCGCCGAGGTAGCGGCCGGTCATGTCCAGTACGGGCACCACGGTGAGTCCGCGTTCCACGAAGAGCTTCATCACGTCATAGATGTGCTGACGGTCGCGCACGTACGGCACCTCCACGCGCTCCATCACCTCCCCCACGGTCGCTCGCGCGTTGCTGCCGTCCACCAGGTCGCTGTCCTTCACCACGCCGAGCAGCCGCTCGTTCTCGATCACGGGCAGGTGGCTCACCTTGAACTCCTCCATCCGATCGAGCGCGCGGCCGACGGGATCGCCGGGTTTCAGCGGCGGGATGTCGTCAGTGATGAGGTCGGAAGCGTGCATGGTGTCGGTCGGCGCGGTGGTCCTCTACTTTAGCGCGCGGCCGAAAGTAATCGGAACAGCAAGCATGGCGCGCCTCAGCGTGAACGTCAACAAACTTGCCACGTTGCGCAATGCGCGGGGGGGCAACAATCCCGATGTCACAGTTTGGGCACAGGCCATCGAACGCTTCGGGGCACAAGGCATCACGGTGCATCCCAGGCCGGATGAACGCCATATCCGTCGCAGCGACGTGAGTGAACTGAAAAAGGTCATCACCACGGAATTCAACATCGAGGGCTATCCGAGCGAGGACTTCCTAACGCTCGTGCTGGAGGTGAAGCCGCATCAGGTGACGCTCGTTCCCGATCCACCGGGCGTGCTCACGAGCAACGCGGGCTGGGATGCGAAAGCGCATAAGGATCCGCTGAGAACCGTGATCGCGCGCTTGAAGGACGCGGGCATCCGCACCAGCATTTTCATGGGAACGGATGTCGAGCTGATCAAGCATGCGGCGGATACCGGCACCGACCGCATCGAGCTGTACACCGAACCGTACGCTGCGAACTATCACATGAACCGAGCAGCGGCCGTCGCTCCGTTCACCGCAGCGGCCAGATCAGCCCTGGAGCTTGGTCTTGGCCTGAACGCTGGCCATGATCTGAACCTGGACAATCTGGCTTGGTTCAACCAGCAGGTGCCGGGTTTGCTGGAAGTGAGCATCGGGCATGCGCTCGTTTGCGACGCACTGCGCTACGGCATGGAGAACACCGTGCAACTGTACCTGCGGGAGCTGCGATGAGCGTTGACCTCTTCCACCGCCGCGCAGGAGCAGGCCAGCCGATCGTGATCCTTCACGGGCTGTTCGGCAGCTCGGACAACTGGGGATCCATCGCGCGTGAACTGCAGGAGGCATACGATGTGGTGCTGGTGGACCAACGCGATCACGGGCGCTCACCCCACACGGACCGCGTGAACTACCCGCTGATGGCGGGCGATGTGCATGCGTTGGTCATGCAACTCGGGCTGCGCGACATCGTGCTCGTTGGCCACAGCATGGGCGCGAAAACGGCGATGTACTTCGCGCACCGGTGGCCGGAACTGGTGAAGCACTTGGTAAGTGTGGACATGGGACCGCGCGAGTATCCCGTCAGCAACCAAGCGCCGATCATCGAGGCGTTGATGACGAGCGACCTGGCGAACAAGAGCACGCGCAAGGAAGTGGAGCAGCACCTGGCGCGATACGTGCCGGAACCCGGCGTGCAACAGTTCCTGCTGAAAAGCCTGTATTGGGAAACACCGGAAAAGCTCGCCTGGCGTTTCAACGTGCCGGTGCTCGCGCGCGACATCAACGACATACTGGCCGCAGCGCCTGCGGAACGCATCGATGTGCCAAGCTTGTTCGTGCGCGGTGGGAAGAGCGACTACATCACCCGGGAGGACGTGCCAGCGATCAAGGAGCAGTTCCCGCGATCACGCATCGAAACGATCGAACACGCAGGACACTGGGTGCATGCCCAAGCACCGGACGAAGTGATGGAACTGATCCGCTCGGTGGCATGAGGGCACTGTTCCTTTCGATGACGTGGGCCTTCTCGGCGCTGCTGTTCGCGCAACAGGACAGCACACGGGTGCGCTACCAACCCGGCTTCGTGTTCCGCGAGGGTGTGTACTTCGGTTTCGAGGATCTCCGCGACAACCGCCCCGCGGTTCTGCTGAAGGACCTATTGGACAAGAACAAGCGCCCCGTGCCGGACCTGCGCCAGAGCGACGGCAGGCTGTACTACACCGACACCTCAGGCACACAGCAGACCATCGACATGGACCGCATCTGGGGCTTCTGCGATCACAACGTGGTGTATGTACGCTCAGGCAATGGCTTCAACCGCATCGGCATGATGGGTTCGCTGGCGCACCTGATGTTCGATGTCACTTACAGCAACTGGGGCGGCTACTATTCCATGTACGGCTACGGCACGAACACGTACACCGTTCAGGAACAACGCGTGCTGGACATGGAGAGCGGGGCCTTCCTTCCGGTGAGCATGGGCGGGATCCTGCCCGCCATCGCACGGGACAGGATTCTCCAAGAGGAGTACGACACCTTGCCGAAAAAGGAGCGCCGGAGCGAGGCGACCGTGTTCCGCTTCATCCGCCGCTATAACGAGCGGCATCCGCTGTACTTCCCACGTTAACCATGGGTGAAGACGTCGTGGCACGCCCTTCGCCACGCGCGGCGCCGGTCTAACTTGCGCGCCCTTCCCACCATGCGACACCTTCTCTTCTTCCCGCTCGCTTTGCTGTGCACCACATTGATGGCCCAGAACAAGGAGCAACGCTTCGCGCCCATGTGCATTGGCTGGTACAACGTGGAGAACCTCTACGACACCATCGATTCGCCCGACACGGATGACGCGGAGTGGCTGCCCACTGCGGCGAAACAATGGAACCAGGAGCGCTACCACATCAAATTGCAGCACTTGGCGCGGGTGATCAGTGAACTTGGCCGGGAGATCCATCCGGATGGTGTGGCCTGCTTGGGCATGTGCGAGATCGAGAACAAGCAGGTGCTGGAGGACCTGGTAAAGGAACCAGCGCTCGCTTCACGCGGCTACCGCATCGTTCATCATGATGGTCCCGATCGCCGGGGCGTTGATGCGGCCTTCCTCTACAACCCGAAGTACTTCAAGCTGCTCAACTACCGCACCTATCCGCTCACGGATCCGCAGGACACCTCGTTCCGCACACGGGAACAGCTCGTGGTTACAGGCGTTCTGGATGGCGACACCCTCTCGTGCGTCATGGCGCACTGGCCCAGTCGACGCGGTGGTGAGAAGCGCAGCCAACCCAAGCGTGTGCTTGCCGCACAGCTCGGACGCCACATCGTTGACTCGTTGATGGCGCGCTCGCCGGACGCCCGCATCGTTTACATGGGCGACCTGAACGACGATCCCGTGGACTACAGCTTGAAACGCGCCTTCGGCACCACGGAAGATCGCAACGCCGCCAGCGCTGCGAAGTTCTTCAACCCCATGCTGCCGCTCTACCAGAAGGGCATCGGCTCGCTGGCATGGAGCGACTCGTGGAACCTCTTCGACCAGTTCCTGCTCTCGCCAGCCCTCGCACAGAACAACCGCCAGCATTACCACTATTACGGTGCGCGGGTATTCAACCAGCCCTACCTCGCCCAGCAGGACGGCAACTTCAAAGGCTATCCGTTCCGCATCTATGTGGGCGACAACTTCACCGGCGGCTACAGCGATCACTTCCCGGTGTTCCTGATCCTGGTCAAGGAAGCTCCGGTGCCGTGATGACGGCACGTGCGTTCGCGTTCCTCCTGCTGATCGCTTGTGTGGGAAAGACACAGGCCCAGCGGCTGGACAGCGTGCATGTGTTCCGCGCAGCTTTGGGAACGAAGTGCACCACAGCGAAAGCCGAAGCGAACGCGTGGAAATGCCAGCGTTCACGCACGTCATACCTGTCCATCGCAGGCAGTGAGGTCCAAGCGATCAACGAAGCACTGTCCACTGCGAAGCTGGACAAGCACAAGCCCGGTCAACTGGAGGTGGCCGGACTGGGGTTCGGGTACGCGAAGGGCGCCATGCACGCCTTCGCCATCACCGCTGGCGCGGAAAAAGTGATCGATTTGACCACGCGCCGGGAATTCGTCCTCACTGGGCTGAGCGATCGCCTGAAGCTGAAGGCGCTGTTGCTCACGCTCGGACTGTAGGACCTGTTGGCGATCATTGGCTAAGACCGCCTGAGGCATAGAGGGCACCCCCTGCTACCTTCGCGGGCCTATCTGAGTGAACGATACATGCTGGAACTGACCTACCTGCGCGAACTCCGTGATGAGGCTGTCGCGCGCCTGAAGAAAAGGAACATCGATGCCGAAGGGCTGGTTACCAAGGCCGCTGAACTGGACGAAGCCCGTCGTTCGACCCAGCAGAAGCTGGACAGCCATCAAGCGGAACTGAACGCGTTGAGCCGTTCCATCGGCGAGCTGATGAAAGGCGGCAAGAAGGAAGAAGCCGAGGCAGCACGCGCGAAGACCAGTGAGCTGAAGAACAGCATCGCCGCATTGCAGGGGGAATTGGACAGCACCGAGACCGCGTTGCGCGATCAACTGTGCCTGATTCCGAACGCGCCCAATGCCAAGGTGCCAGCAGGCAAGACCCCGGAGGAGAACGTGGTGGTGATGCAAGAAGGGAACATTCCTGCCTTACCGGAAACCGCCAAACCGCACTGGGAGCTGGGTGAGGAATATGGCTTGCTGCACATGGACCTGGGGGTGAAGCTCACCGGCGCCGGCTTCCCTGTTTACAGCGGACAAGGGGCCAAGCTCCAGCGAGCGCTCATCAGCTTTTTCCTGGATCGCGCCATCGCGGCCGGGTACCGCGAGATCATTCCGCCGCACATGGTGAACGCTGACAGCGCCTTCGCCACGGGCCAGCTTCCTGACAAAGAAGGCCAGATGTACCACGCCACGGCCGACAACCTCTTCCTGATCCCTACGGCGGAGGTTCCCATCACGAACCTCTACCGTGACGAGATCATCGATGCGGACCGGCTGCCGATCAAGAACGTGGGCTACACGCCCTGCTTCCGCCGCGAAGCAGGGAGCTACGGCGCGCATGTGCGTGGTCTCAATCGTGTACACCAGTTCGACAAGGTGGAGATCGTGCGTATCGAAAATCCGGAGAACAGCTACGCCGCCCTTGAAGAGATGGTGGAGCACGTGAAAGGACTACTGCGCGACCTCGAACTCCCCTATCGTCAGTTGTTGCTCTGCGGCGGCGACATGGGCTTCGCCAGCGCGATGACCTACGACATGGAGGTATATGCCGGTGCACAGAAGCGCTGGCTGGAGGTGAGTTCCATCAGCTGCTTCGAGACCTACCAGAGCAATCGCCTGAAGCTGCGCTACAGGACGGAGGACAAGAAGACCCGCCTGTTGCACACCCTGAACGGCAGCGCGCTCGCATTGGCCCGCATCGTCGCCGCGTTGATGGAGAACAACCAGACATCCGAAGGCATCAGCATACCGAAGGCGCTCCGTCCTTACACGGGCTTCGACATGATCCGCAAATGACCATGCGTGTACCGCTCACCCTCATGCTCGTGTTCCTTCTGCTTTCGCAGGTGGGCAGTTCATGCACGGGTGAACGGAACAAGGAAGAAGTGGCACAAGTGGATCGCATGTTGATGGCCACGGACAGTCTGTTACGCGTGTTGGAAGCGGTGGACATGATGAACGTGCAACGCATCGCTTCCCTGTGGAACGCACGCAAGGACCGGATCGCCGTGCTGATGAAAGACACGCTGACCAAGGAGGAAGCGCTGGCCTTGGCGAACTATCACCGCGCGATGACCGGTCCGCTCGACCTGGTGGAACGTGACCATGAAGGGGCTCGTGGTGCGCTGGAACTGCAACGCGATCAACTGAAGAACCTCCTTCACGATGTGCAGAACGACGCGTTGGACGACGAGCGAATGGCCGAATACATGCAACAGGAGGCACGGTTCCTGCGTTCGGCGGAGGAGCAGGTGATGGCCATCACGGAAAGCGCACGCATAGCGACGAGGGAACATGAGCGGTTCTCGGCGCGCATCGACAGCCTGTTGGAAGACACGACACGCACCCGTTCATGATCCGCATCGGCCGTATCCTGTTCCTTCTGCTGTGCCTCACGATGGGCAGCATGGGGTTCGCGCAGGGCACGGACGATCAGCTCGCTTCGCAGTACATGCAACAAGGCGACTACGAGCGCGCGGCACTCTATTACGACAAGCTCTACAAGCAGCAACCTTCGCCTTACAACTACGAGCAGCTCTTCAAATGCTACCTGGCCCTGAAGCGCTTCGAGGAGGCGAGCAAGCTGGTGAAGGACCAGTCGCACCGGCAGAAGGACGACCCTCGCTTCCTGGTGGATCAGGGATCCGTAAGCCGCCTACAGGGCGATGATGAGAAAGCGGAAGAGCTTTTCGCCAAAGCGATAAAGTCACTGAAGGCGGACCAGAACAACGTGCGCACGCTGGCCAACGCGTTCCAGAAATACAATGAAGTGGACCGCGCGCTGGAGACCTATGAACGCGGCAAGAAGTTGTTGAAGGACCAGCCGGTCAATTTCAACTATGAGATCGCGCAATTGCACGGTGCGAAAGGCGACCTGCAGTCGATGATCGCCGATTACATGGACCTGCTGGCGGTGAACCCGAGCTACCTGCAGACCGTGCAGAACGGACTGGCGCGCTTCATCGATTTCACCGTGACGGACGCACGGACCGACATGCTGCGCACCGAACTGCTCCGTCGTGTTCAACGGGAACCGGACAACACCATCTACCAGGAACTGCTCATCTGGCAATACCTTCAGCAGAAGGACCTCAACAGCGCGTTCGTGCAATGCAAGGCCATGGACAAGCGCTTCAACGAGGGTGGTCATCGGCTGATGGAACTGGGCGAGATCGCCGTGACGAACAAGGAGTGGAACATCGCAACGAAGTGCTACCAGTACGTGCTGGACCTCGGGCCGCAGAACAGCAACTACCAGAGCGCGCGGCTGAGCATGGTGAAAGCGATGGACCAGCGCGTGACGGAACAGGCCGAGCCATCCAAGGAGGATCTTGACGCGTTGCAAGCGCAATACACGACCGCACTCGGCGAGCTGGGGCGCAACGGCACCACCACCGACCTGCTCCGTGGACTGGCCCACCTGAAAGCCTACTACCTGAACGATCGCGAAGGCGCTGTGGCATTGTTGGATGAAGCGATCAACTCAGGAACGGACGCCAAGACACAGGCACGCTTGAAACTCGAACTGGGCGATGTGCATGTGTTGGACGCGAACATCTGGGAAGCCTCCCTGCTCTACTCGCAAGTGGACCTTGATTTCAAGAACGACATCCTCGGACATGAAGCACGCTTGCGCAACGCCAAGGTGAGCTTCTACGCGGGTGATTTCCTGTGGGCCAAGGCGCAGTTGGACGTGCTGAAGGCAAGCACCAGCAAGCTCATCGCCAATGATGCCATGGAACTCTCGCTCATGATCTCGGACAACATCGGCGAAGACACCTTGAACACGCCGCTCACCCTGTTCTCCCGCGCGCAATTGCTCACGTTCCAACACCGGTACGATGAGGCGCTTCATGCCATGGACAGTGTGGTCATGGCCTATCCCTTGAACAGCCTGGGTGACGAGATCCTGTACGAGCGCTACCGCATCGCTTATGCCCGGCACCAGTACGACACCGCCGCGACCTTCCTGGTGAAAGTGCTGGAGCAGTTCCCGAACGACATCCTGGTGGACAATGCACTGCTCGACCTGGGCAAACTCTACGAGGAAAAGCTCAACAACAAGGAGAAGGCCATGGAGTACTTCCAGAAGCTGTTGTTCGAGCAGACCGGCAGCATCTTCGTTCCGGAAGCGCGCGAGCATTTCCGGCGCCTGCGTGGCGACCACGACAACCTGGACACTCCGGAGCAGAAGTTCCTGAACAGCCCACAGTGACGGCGGACCGATGATCATCTATAACGTGACCCTCAGCGTGGACGAGGAGGTGGCCGTGGAATGGCTGCATTGGATGAAGACCGTGCACATTCCGGATGTGATGGCGACCGGCCTTTTCCTTGACAACCGGATCTGCCGCGTGCTGGCCGAAGAAGAAGGGGGCCTCACCTACGCCGTGCAGTATACCTGCGCGGACATGACCACCTACGAGCGCTACAAGAGCGAGCACGCTCCGCGCCTCCAAGCCGAAACGCAGAAGAAGTACGGTGGAAGGTTCGCGGCTTTCCGCACCCTGCTCGAAGTGGTACACACCGCGTGATGCACGTTCGCGCGAAGAAGCACCTCGGCCAGCACTTCCTGAAAGAGGAGGCCATCGCGCAGCGTATCGCCGAAAGCCTGACCGGGCACGGTGGGTATGATCATGTGATCGAGGTAGGACCGGGCACAGGTGCGTTGACGCAGCACCTTGTCGGCAAACCCTTCGAGCTCACCTGCTTCGAGGTTGATCGCGAGAGCGTAGTCCACCTTCAAGCCAACTACCCGGATCTGCGAGTGCTGGAGCGCGATTTCCTCTCCGCCGACCTGTCGCAGCTTTCCTCCGGTGCGCTCGCTGTGATCGGGAACTTCCCGTACAACATCAGCACGCAGATCGTGTTCAAGGTGCTCGAACACCGGCAGCAGGTCACCGAAGTAGTGGGCATGTTCCAGAAGGAAGTGGCCGATCGCATCTGTGCCGGTCCGGGAAGCAGGACCTACGGTATCACGAGCGTGCTGACCCAAGCGTGGTACGTCTGCGAACCGCTCTTCACCGTGGAACCGGAGTCCTTCATTCCGCCGCCCAAGGTGCGCAGCGCGGTGATACGCATGCGCCGCAATGACGTGACGAGCCTCGCGTGCGACGAAAAGCTCTTCCATCAAGTGGTGAAGACCGCCTTCAACCAACGGCGCAAAACACTGAGCAATGCGTTGAAAGCCTTCGCTCCACTGAAGGGCGGAGTGCCGGAAGCGTTCGCGAAGAAGCGGGCCGAACAGCTTTCCGTTGCCGATTTCGTGACCTTGACGCAAGCCTGCTCCGTGTAGCTTCGCGACGCTTCCGAAGAACCCTGAGGCCATCTCCGGAAGCACGAACGCGAAATGTCCTTCGAACTCAGCGATAGCGGGCTTGAGCGCATCCAGGAACTGGTGCGGCAAAAGCACAATGAGGCCCTGCTGACGGAGGTGAGCGAGCTTCACCCGGCGGACATCGCCATGGTGCTGGACCGCGTGGAGCTGGAGGAGGCGCGTTACATCTACGACCTGCTCGAGCACGAAACGGCCGCGGCTGTCATTACCGAGCTTCCAGAGGACCGCCGTGATGCGCTGCTGGAGACCCTGAGCGCCGAGGAGATCGCCGAGGAGGTGATCGAGCAATTGGACTCGGATGATGCGGCGGACGTGATCGCCGAGCTGCCAGAGGAGATGCAGCAGGAAGTGCTCGACAGCATCGATGACAGCGAGCTGAAGAACGAGATCACCGAGCTGCTCACCTACGACGAGAACACCGCGGGCGGCCTGATGGCCAAGGAACTCGTGAAGGTGAACGTGGGCGCCACCATGCTCGAGTGCGTGCGCGAACTGCGGAAACACGCCGACGACATCGAGCATGTGTACGTGATCAATGTGGTGGACGACCATGAGAAGCTGGTCGGCACCATACCGATGAAGGAACTGGTGACGCGCAGCCTGCGCACACCGGTGAAGGAGGTGTACGATCCGGATGCCATCAGTGTGCGCGCGGATCTCGATGCGGAGGAAGTCTCCCGCATCATGGCGCGGTATGACCTGCCGGTGATCCCGGTGGTGGATGACCGCGGTCGCCTGCTCGGTCGTATCACCATCGATGACGTGGTGGACGTGATGCGCGAGGAGGAGACCGAGGACGTGCAGAAGATGGGCGGTATGGAAGCTTTGGAGTACAGCTACAGCAACAGCAGCCTGTGGGAAATGGTGAGAGCGCGTGCTGGCTGGCTCATCATCCTGCTCATCGGCGAAGGCTTCACCGCGACCGCCATGGCCTTCTTCGAGGACGAGATCGCGAAAGCCGTCGTGCTCGCGCTGTTCGTTCCCATGATCATCTCTTCCGGTGGCAACACCGGTTCCCAAGCGTCCTCGCTGATCTGTCGCGCGTTGGCGGTAGGTGATGTGAGCACCAAGGAATGGTGGCGCATCGTGAAGCGCGAGACGAGCGTTGGTCTTACGCTGGGCTTCGTGCTCGGGCTGGTGGGTTTCGGGCGCGTGGCCTTGTACAGTCAGTTCACCGATGTGTACGGTCCGCATTGGATCATGATCGGCTTGGCCATCGGCTTCTCTTTGATGGGCGTGGTGCTCTGGGGAAACCTCATTGGATCCTCGTTCCCGTTGGTGCTCAAACGGCTCGGGATGGATCCGGCGGTGAGCAGTGCACCCTTCGTTGCCACGGTGGTGGACATCACCGGCCTGGTGATCTACTTCACCATCGCCTCGCTCCTCCTTGCCGGCATCCTGCTATGAGGATCGTCTTCATCGACAGCGTGCATCCAGTGCTGAGCGAGCGCCTGTCCGTGGCGGGTCACACCTGCGAGGATGCGAGCGGCTTGGAAGGAGAAGAACTTCTCGGTCACCTGCGCGACGCGGAAGGCATCGTGATCCGTGGACGCATCATATTGGACAAGGGCACACTGGACCGCGCTCCGCACCTGCGCTTCATCGCCCGGGCGGGTGCGGGCATGGAGAACATCGACAAGGACGAATGCGCGAAGCGCAACATCGCGCTGTACAATTCACCCGAGGGGAACCGTGATGCGGTGGGCGAACACGCCATCGGCATGTTGCTGGCGCTGATGAACAACCTCCTGCGCGCTGATCGGGAAGTGCGGGGCGGAAAATGGCGGCGCAAGGAGAACACCGGTCACGAACTGCAGGGCGGCACGGTCGGCATCATCGGGTTCGGCCGCATGGGCAGCGCCTTCGCTGAAAAGCTGCGCGGGTTCGGGGTGAAGATCATCGCCTACGACAAGTACCTCCGGAACTACGCGCCTGAACACGTGCGAGAGACCACCCTCGATGACCTGCTCGAGCACAGTGACGTGATCAGCCTGCACCTGCCGCTGGATGCGGATACCGAACGCTATGCGGACGAGCACTTCTTCGCGCGATGCAAGAAGCCCATCTGGTTCATCAACACCGCACGTGGGCCGCTCGTTGATACGGCAGCGTTGTTGGACGCCATTGAGGACGGTCGTGTGCGGGGCGCCTGTCTGGACACCTTGGAGTTCGAGGAGCGCAGCTTGCTCGGTCTGCGGAAGGACGCACCGCAAACAACGCTGCAACGCCTCTTCAAGGAAGAACGCGTGCTGTTATCACCGCACATCGCAGGCATCACGCACGAGAGCTACTTCAAATTGGCGAACGTGCTCGCCGACAAGATCCTGAGCGACCTGGCCGATGGGACAGCGTAAGCCGAGCTATTTTGCCATCACCTGCGCGCTGCTGATGGGCGCATGCACCACCGAGAACGTGGAACGACCAGAAATACACGGCCACCGAGGATGTCGCGGCCTGAAGCCCGAGAACACACTGCCCGCTTTCCTCAAGGCTGCCGAACTGGGCTGCGACTGGCTGGAACTGGACGTGGTGATCACGGGTGACAGCCAGGTGCTGGTGAGCCATGAACCGTGGATGGAGCATCGCATCTGCCTGACGAGCGATGGGGATACGATCCCCGCTTCCACAGAACGCGAGGTGAACATCTACCGCATGACCCTCCAACAGGTGCAGGATTTCGATTGCGGCAGCGCCCGCCATCCCGACTTCCCGCGCCAAGAGAACGAGGAGACCTACAAGCCCACATTGCGCGAAGTGGTGGAAGCGGTGGATGAACTGGCCATGCAGGAGGGCCTCGGACAGATCGGCTACAACATCGAGATCAAGAGCGATCCGGCGCTGTACGGCACGCATCAACCGGAGCCGGCGCGTTTCGCGCAACTGGTGCTTGCGCAGATCGATACGCTGGGGCTCTCTGAACGCTGCATCATCCAATCGTTCGACCCAGCGCTGCTCAAGCAAGTACACGAACAGAACGGCGAACTACCGCTCGCCCTGTTGGTCGACAACGTGAACGGGCTCGAGGCCAACCTCGCGTCACTCCCCTTCCTGCCGCAGTATTACAGCCCAGCGGTGGAACTGGTGAACAAGGAACTGTTGCGCACGTTGCGGGAAACGAACATCGGCATCCTCGTATGGACGGTGAACGACAAGGATGATATGAAGCGCATGATCAAGTTCGGCGTCGATGGCATCATCACCGACTACCCGGACAAACTGATCGCGCTGCTCGAAGAGGACGACTGATCAGGAGCGCTCTCCCACCAGCCCCGCTACCGCACGCTCGAAGCGATCGAGATCAGCCGTCCACGCTGCATCATCGGCAGAGGACGAGACGAGCCGCGCACAGAGTTCCGTGTAGTTCGTTGCGTCAAGCGCCACCAGTTGCGGTTTCAGGGAGTGAACGACGCGAACGATCTTGTCACGATCACCACGTAAGCGCGCGTCGCGCAACGTGCGCAGGCGCTCCACGCCACGGATCTTCACCAATTGAAGCAGTTCAACATCCTCTGGACGTGCCATTGTGGGCACTGCGGTGGGCGCAGGAGCAGGAACAGGGGCAGGAGCAACAGCAGCAAGAACGGAGGGCGCCACCGGTTTCGGCGTGGCCTTCACCGCTTGCTCTTCCTCGATGCGCTTGCGGTTCACCATGCGCAACCACGCCACCTCCTGCTTCAGTTCCTTGAACTCCTTGTGCATCCTTTGCTGCGGGCCGAAGAGCAGCACGCCGAGGGTGATCAACGCCAGCAAGGCGAGCGCACCTGCGCCGATGCCGCCGTACATCCACCATTCCTGCTGCGCCTTCAACGTCCGCTCACGCTCCCGCATTGCGTTCTGTTCGGAAGCGAGCACGCTCATCACGCTGTCGTTCACCGCACTGGACCGCACAGCCGCTACAGCACATTCCTGCTCCAATGTGCGGGCCGTCTCCTTCTCCATCGTGACCTTTATCAAGCGCGCCACCTCGGCCCACTCGCGATTGGCCTTGGTCATATCACCCAGTCCGGTGAAGAGGCTGACGAGACCTTCATGCACGCGCAGTTCGAGCGCGGGATCCACAGCACCACTATCAGCAAGTACTTCCGCTTCCAGCAGTGTGCGCATCGCCTTACCACTGCTCAGCAAGCGCAGAAGGTCCAGGCGCGCAGCCACGGACCGGCCCGCATCACCCGCACTGTCCGCTTGGATGACGGCTTGTTGCAGCAGCGCAAGGCTGTCCACTTGAACGGCTGATGAGGTGCCGTCCTGCGCATGAACGGTGAGCGCGGCGCAGCCGAAAAGACAAGCGAAGAGGATCAAAAGGAACCGGTACAGGAACATGGCCGCGAAACTATCGGGAGCACTCCGGTGAACGGCGAGCCGGGCGCTTCATTCCGGAAAGAAGTTCTCAACGATCGAAGCGATGGCCTGATATGTCGATCACTTCAGCACGAAACGGGCCGTGCTCCGGCTGCGCTGCTCGATCAGCACCTCTTTGCCCTGTGTCAGCCACGCCAGGGTGGGCTCATCGAAATGCCGGACCGTCACGAGCTCACAGCCATCGTTGTACCGCACCTCGTACTCGTTCAGCAGTTCTTCGATCAGCTGTCGGCTGCGTGCTGAATCATCCACCACCACACTGAAAGCCACGGCACTGTTCTGCATCAGGTCGATGCGCACGTTCCGCGATGCGAAGAGCTTGAAGATGCCACTGAGGTTCTCCTCCACGATGAAGCTGAGGTCGCGGGGCGTGATGCTGATGAGCAGCTGCTTCGGTTTGACGATGAACGACGGGATGAGCGAATCGTTCTCACTGCGATCATCGATGGTGCTGCCGGGCGCGTCCAGCTCGATGAACGAGCGCACGAAGAGCGGGATGTGCTTCTTCTGGAGTGGTTGCAGCGTGCGCGGGTGGATCACGCTCGCACCGAAGTAACTGAGCTCGATGGCCTCGCGGTAGCTGATATGAGAAAGCAGCCTGGTGTCAGGAAACAACTTCGGGTCCGCGTTGAACATCCCGGGTACGTCCTTCCAGATCGTCACGCTCTCCGCATCGAGCAGGTAGGCGAAGATGGCGGCGCTGAAATCCGAGCCTTCGCGGCCGAGGGTGGTGGTTTGGCCATCCTTCGTGCTACCGACGAATCCTTGCGTGACGATGCGCAATGGCCGCCTGTTCAGCAGTGGCTTCAGCGAAAGTGCTGCCTTCTGTTCGCAGGCTTCCCAATCGAGCCGGGCGGCGCGAAAGTGGTCGTCGGTACGGACCACGCTGCGCGCATCGATCCAGGTGTTGTCGAGACCTGCACTCTTCAAATGCGCACTGACGATCAACGTGCTCCAGACCTCTCCTTGGGAAACGATACGGTCATACTCGCGATCCACATTTCCAGAAGGCTTCTCCGACAAGGAACGCTTCAACGCATCGAAGTGCAGGACAAGTTCAGCCCCGGCGGCGACATCGTTCGGAGCTACCTCGGCCAGCACGGCTGAATGGGAGCGGCGCAAGGCCTCGACCTTCTCTTCGACATCCCTTCCCTCCGTGTAAGCCCACACCACTTCCTCCAGCGCATTCGTGGTCTTCCCCATCGCGCTCACCACGATCAGCAGCTCATCATCAGGAAAATGCGAGAGCACGTTCGCGACGTTGCGCACGCCAACGCCATCCTTCACACTGGCGCCACCGAACTTGAAGACTTTCATCCGTTCACGAGTTTCAGCATATCCTCACGCGTCATCCTTCCGTTGACCCACTTCGGGTCGAAGGTGGCTCCCAAGCGGGCATAGAAACGCATGGCGTCCGTGTTCCAATCGAGCACCTGCCAGAGCATGTGGTGTTGACCCTGTTCCAGTGCGTGGGCCGCACAGGCCTTGAAGAGCAGCTCGCCCACCCGTCTTCCGCGGGCCGCTTCGGTGACGACAATGTCCTCCAAGTACAGACAACGTCCCCGCCAGGTGGAATAGCGCTCATAGCAGACAGCCATGCCCACGATGACACCGTTCACTTCCGCCACCCAACCTATCCAGACCGGATGCGTTCCGAACCCGGCCTCACGCATATGGTCCTCCGTAACCGTCACCGCTTCCGGCTCCTTCTCGAAGGTGGCAAGCTCCCGCACCAGCTCCAACATCCGCGGCACGTCCCGGGGTTCCGCCGAGCGAATGACAACGTTCATGGGCGACAAAGAAAGCAGCACGCATCTTTGCCATCACACCAGCTCGATCGGCTCATTCGCTGATCGGCTCATTCGCGAATCGTCATGTCCGACATCAAGACCCTTTCCGAGTTCATCGTTGAACGCCAAGGTGAATTCCCCGGCTCCACCGGCGACCTCAGTTCCTTGCTCACCGCCTTCCGCCTCGCCGCCAAGATCGTCAGCCGTGAGGCGAACAAGGCCGGGCTCATGGCCGATATCCTCGGCGCAGCCGGGAACGAGAACGTGCAGGGCGAGGAGCAGCAGAAGCTCGATGTGTACGCCAATAACCTCTTCATCCGCATGATGAGGACGCAGGGTTGTGTATGCGCCGTGGCCAGCGAAGAGAACGACGACATCGTGCACTTCGACAACGGCGGCAAGTACGTAGTGACGATGGATCCGCTCGATGGCAGCAGCAACATCGATGTGAACGTGAGCATCGGCACCATCTTCAGCATCTACAAGCGCATCAGCACCGGTCCGAAGGCCACGCTCGAGGATTTCCTTCAACCGGGAACAGCGCAGGTGGCAGCGGGTTACATCGTGTATGGTAGCAGCACCATGCTCGTGTACAGCACGGGTCACGGCGTGAACGGCTTCACGCTGGATCCCAGCATCGGCACCTTCTGCCTCAGTCATCCGGAGATGAGGACCTCCGCTGATGGCAAGATCTTCTCGATCAACGAAGGCAACTGGTACGAGTTCAGCGATGGCGTGCGCGACTACATCGATGCGTGCAAGCAGAAGAAGTTGAGCGCGCGTTACATCGGCAGCCTGGTGGCGGACTTCCACCGCAACCTGCTGAAAGGCGGCGTGTACCTCTACCCCGGAACGCAGAAAGCACCCAAGGGCAAGTTGCGCCTCTTGTACGAAGCCAACCCGCTCGCCTTCATCGCGGAGCAGGCCGGTGGCAGTGCGACGGATGGAACCACGCGCATCCTTGAATTGAAGCCGACCGAACTCCACCAGCGCACACCCTTGTACATCGGCAGCAAGAACATGGTGGAGGCGGCGATGAAGGCCTGACCGGTCATGTCGCTTACCACCTACCTCCTGCTCTTCCGCGGCGTTGGAGGGCCGGTGCAACTGCCGGTGGCCGAGCTGCGCGCGGCGCTCACCAAAGCCGGGTTCAAGAACGCCACGACTTACATCAATAGTGGGAACGCCTTGGTGCGAAGTGCGCTATCCCGTGAAGAGACGCTGGTGAAGGTGGCCGGGATCTGCCTGAAGAAGTTCAAGTACGACCGGCCCATCTTCGCGCCTACAGCCGCCGAATGGGCAGCCGTGATCAAACACGATCCCTTTCCGAAGAAAGCCGAGGGCAAACACGTGCACGCAGTGCTATTGGACAACAAGCCTGCACCTGAAAAAGTGAAAGCGTTGCAAGCCTTGGCCGTTGGTGAGGAAAAGCTGACGGTCTTAGAATCTTCGCCGCAATTCGGCCCCTACCATGTGTGCTACCTCCATACGCCCTATGGCTTCGGCACAAGCAAGCTGGCCGAGAAGTTCGACAAGGGCATCGGCGTGGTGAACACGGGGCGCAACTGGAACACGGTGCTGAAGATGCACGAACTGGCCATGGCCATTGACAACGGTTGAACCCAGCGATCCTCACCGTATCCCCGTTCCTTGTTCCTTGTCGACCGGATGTCGGCCGTGCGTTCCACGGGAGCAGGAACGCGCCGGATCTTGAAGGCCATGTATACGCTACTGGAACAACACCGCATCAACGAACCGCGCCTCCTGCCCGAGGGTCCGTTGCTTGGCGCGTCACTGCTGAACGGGATCCAACGGTCCTTCGCGTTCCGCGGGCATGCCATCAAGTACGTGTTGCGCGGCACCGAACACTATACGGTGAACGGTCGTCCGTTCGCGGTGCGGGCTGGCCAGTACCTGGCGGCGAATCCATGCAGCACGGGACATATACGTGTGGAGAGCAACGCCATGGTCGCAGGACTTTGTGCTGACCTGCCGCCCTCCCTTGTGGATGGAACGATCAGTGCCTGTACCCGACCGGACGAACTGGAACGCACCACGATGGATCGCTTCTTCAACAGCAGTGATTTTCTGGAGAACCGGTACGACGCTCGCAACACACGGACCGGAGCATTGATGCATGAACTGGCCGAGAACGTCCACCGCGACCCGCACCATCAGTGGCGCATCGAGCAGGAAGTGTACCTGCAACTGGCGGAGGCCTTCGTGGCTGACAACCGCCACCTGGTGCCCATGCTCAAGAACGTGAAGGCGGCAAAGGCCAGCACACGCAAGGAGATCCTTCGAGGGTTGGAATGCGCGAGGATACTGATGCACGATGACCTTGGCGGGCAGCTGAATGCAACGACCATCGCGCAGGCCGTCGGCATGAGCCCGTTCCACTTCTTCCGAGCGTTCCGCTCGGTGCACCACATCACACCGCATCAGTACCGAATGGGTCTTCGGCTGGAGCATGCGAGGGTCCTGCTGAACGCAGGAAACACATCCGCCTCGGAAGCGGCGATGCGATGCGGATTCGCCGATCTACCCTCGTTCAGCAAGGCCTTCAAGAAGCGGTTCGGGGTTCCGCCGTCCTATGCGCGGCCCGGATCGCGCAGGAAGTGACAACCACCTTTGCTGGTGTACCCGGTTCATTTGGCGGCATAGCGATCCGCCATGAGAACGTTCCATCGCCGAAGCACGCTCTTCATCCTGCTGCTGAACATCGGAGCCACACAGGCACAAACTCCCGTGAGCAGCGCCTTCGCGGCCGCCTTGCAGGCGAAGCTCGATTCCTGCGTGAACGCTTTCGCCGTTCCGGGCATCACAGCTGCCTTGCTCCTGCCGGGTGACCGGTATTGGAACGGCGCGGCTGGGGTAGCGGACATCTACACCGAAGAGCCGATGGACACGGCATACCTGTTCCAGGCCGCTAGCATGACGAAGCTATTCACGGCCGGTGTCGTGATGCAATTGGTGAACGAAGGCCTGTTGCAATTGGACGATACGGTGGGCGCGTTCCTGCCGGCGTTGACCTACGTACCGTCGAACATCAAGGTGCGTCACCTGTTGAAGCACCGCAGTGGTCTCGCGGATCTCCTTGCGGACCCCAACGCGATCAACTCGTGGCTGCTGGACCCGAACCACAACTGGGATCCGTTCGTGGCGCTCGAGAACTTCGGTGACGTACCACAGTTCGCACAAGGCACGGCTTTCTCCTATTCCAATACGAACTACTTGTTGCTCGGCCTCATCGTGGAAGCGGTGACCGGGCAGCCTTACTACGAAGTGCTGCGATCGCGCATTCTTGACCCCCTTGGCTTGCAGCACACGGCGTTCCGCCCGGACGAGCCGCTGCCAGGACCGATCGTTCCAGGCTGGAGCTCGCTCAGCATACCGAACGCCTACACGGACGACATGACCGCGTTCCTTGGTACCAGTTTCAGCAGCATGGTCTACACCGCTGGCGCGATGGTGACCACGCCATGGGATGTGGCACGATACAACCGGGCGTTGTTCACCGGAGCGGTCCTTCCGGAAGAATGGATGGACACGATGCGGGTGTGCACCAATGTGAGCATGGGTAACGGCTGCACCGGCTACGGCTTCGGCACCATGCGTTATGTGTTCGCAGGGCACACGTACTTCGGGCATGGCGGTGACATCAACGGCTTCACGCAACTCACGATCCACAGCGAAGCGGACAGTGTCACCTTGGTGATCTCGATCAACCGCAACAACGCACCTCGCGGCCCTATCGCGGCCGCTCTTCTAAGCGTGGTCTACCAGCAACTAGCGGTCGGGTTGAAGGAAGAAGCGGATCACCTCCCGGGCATCACCTTGCGCCCGAACCCCGCAACGGATGAAGTGCGGATGGACGGGCCGCTCGCGACGCCGTTCGAGCGCATCGACCTGCTGGATGCCGCAGGTCGGACCGTGTGGTCGGCCTCGAACGTGCGTTCGGGTGAACAGGTGATCGATGTGCACGCCTTGGTCCCCGGACCCTATCAGGTGCGGTTGCTGCGCGAAGGCCGCATCACCACGCGGCCGTTGATCGTGGAGTGAACCAGCGTACCGGTGGGGCAAGGCTTGAACGGGTCTTAGCTTTGCCTACCCCCGAACCCGATGCCCGCAAAGTGCGGCACCGGGTTTCGGGCGTTTTGGCGTCCATGAATCGATTCACCACAGCTGCCCTTTTGTTCTTGCTTGCCTCTGGTCGCTCCGTATCGCAGGATACATCGCGGTACACCGTGTCCGACACCATTCATGTTCGCGGTCTCCTTTCCCAAGACTGGCCTGACGAGCCTTTTGACTCTATATGGATGTGTCCAAGTCTCTATGTGTTCGATGGCTCGATCAGCTTTTACTACCCGACGGTGTCAGAGATCTATTCAAAAGATTCAATTCTATTGCTTCTCACGCGAGAAACTATCTACCACGATAGTCTTGTCTCATGCTACTATCATTCGAACGGGAGGTTGAAATCTCGCCGTGTCTCGGGTCGGCCGATGCCTAAGCTGCTTTCAACAGAATTGTACTATTCAAATGGGCAACTCCGGTATGGGATGCGCTATGACCTCGATACCCTTCAACTCTCAACGACATACTACGCCAACGGCAAGAAACAACTTGAATACTGGTGGTATGATGGGCGCGCATTCAATGACTGGACGGAGTGGTATGAAGACGGCCAAGTGAAGCTCCAAGGGCATTACGAACCTGGCCCGCTAATCGAAGAGATGAAGCTTCGCGAACCGTTGCCGATTGGAGAGTGGCATTATTTCAAGCCCAATGGAGCACCGGACAAGATCGAATTCTACAGTGAAGGCAAACTGATTAGAACCCAGGTGTTCTAGGACCCTACGAATGACCTCCCTCCCCGACCTCCTCGCCCTCTACCGCTCCGACGCCCGCGTGGCCCGCGTGGCCGAAGGCCTGCGCGACAAGTCCGCCCGCGTGCAGATCGCCGGCACCATCGGTTCGTCGCAGGCGCTCATCGCCAACGCCGTGATCGACCAAGGTGGCGGCGTGCATGTGATCGTGCTCACCGACCGCGAGGAGGCCGCCTACTTCCTGAACGACCTGGAGGCCCTCCGCAGCAAAGACAAGGACGGACGGCACTCGAAAAAGGAGGAGGACCTGTTCTTCTACCCCGCCCCTTCGCGTTCGCCGTATGATCCGGAAGGACACCACGATGGGGAACGCGTGAGCCGCACAGAAGTACTGGAGGCGTTGATGAAGATCAAGGGTGCTGCTTCAGACAATGTCGCGCTGAGCGCAGTCGAAGCGCAACAACATGCAGTCGGTGCTAACGCTTCGACTGCACTAAGCGTGACACGTCAAGGAGAGCGGCTCATCATCGTCACCTACCCCGAAGCGCTGGTGCCGCTGGTGATGGGCAAGGAGGAAATGCAGAAGAACACGCTCACCGTGAAGCGCCATGAGGAGCTGCCCATCGACACGTTGCAGGAATGGTTGCAGGAGACCGGTTTCTCGCGCGTGGAGTTCGTATACGAGCCGGGGCAGTTCAGCATACGTGGCGGCATCGTGGACGTGTTCAGCTACGGCAGCGACAAGCCTTACCGCATCGAGCTCTACGGCGACACCGTGGAAAGCGTGCGCCGCTTCGACCCGCAAGACCAGTTAACGATCGAGTTCCTGGCCGAAGCGGTGATCGTGCCTGATCTGCAGGATGAGGACACGGCACGCCAGCAGAACTTCTTCGCGCAGTTGCCCGAGAACGCGGTGATCTGGTTGCGCGAGCTGCAAGCCATCGGCGATGCGGCCAAGAAACAGCTGAAGCTCCTCAGCGAAACCCATGCACGCCTACCGGAAAAAGAAAAGCACCCCACCCCCGACGAGCTGCTCGCCACGGACACAGAATTGATCAAGGGGACGTTGGGGTTCCGTAAAGTGTTCTGGGCTTCGGGCCTTGGGCCACAGACGACGGACTCGACCGAGCATGAGTCCGAGGCCCGCAGCCCGCAGCCCGGGGCCGAGCTCATCGACTTCCAGCAGCGGCCGCAGCCGACGTTCGCAAAGGAGTTCAAAGTGCTCAGCGGCGACCTACACAACAAGCAGAACGCGGGTTACACCAACCTGATCGCTTGCAACAGTGCGAAGCAAAGCGAGCGGCTCTACGCGATCTTCAACGACATGGAGCACGAGGTGGCCTTCACCCCGCTGGTGCTCGACCTGCACGAAGGCTTCGTCGACCCCGAACTGAAGCTGGCGCTCTACACCGACCACCAGATCTTCGAGCGCTACCACCGCTACCGGCTGAAGGAAGGTTTCCGCAAGAACTCGCAGGCGCTCACGCTGAAGGAGCTCACGCAGTTGAAACCCGGTGATCTCGTGGTACACATCGATCACGGTATCGGCGTGTTCAGTGGGTTGGAAACGATCGACGCGGGTGGAAGCAAGCAGGAAGCGATCCGCCTGAAGTACCGCGACAACGACATCCTTTACGTAGGCATCCACAGCCTGCACCGCGTGAGCAAGTACAGCGGCGGCGAAGGTGACAAGATGCCCGCGGTGAGCAAGCTCGGCACGCCCGCGTGGAAGAACCTGAAGGAGAAAACGAAAGCGAAAGTGAAGGCGCTGGCCTTCGACCTGATCAAGCTGTACGCGCAACGCAAGAGCAAACCGGGCTTCGCCTACCAGCCGGATAACTACCTGCAGCACGAGCTCGAGGCCAGCTTCATCTACGAGGACACGCCCGACCAGAACAAGGCCACCCAAGACGTGAAGCGCGATATGGAGAAGCCCACGCCCATGGACCGGCTCGTATGCGGCGACGTGGGCTTCGGCAAGACCGAGGTGGCGATCCGCGCAGCGTTCAAGGCTGCGTGCGATGGAAAACAAGTGGCCGTGCTCGTGCCTACCACGATCCTCGCCTTGCAGCACTGGAAGAGTTTTTCCAACCGCATGAAGGGCCTGCCCGTGCGCGTGGACTACATCAACCGCTTCCGCAGCGCGAAAGACCAGACGCGGATCCTCAAGGACCTGAAGGATGGGAAGATCGACATCATCATCGGCACGCACCGCCTTGTGAGCAAGGACATCGAATACAAGGACCTCGGGCTGCTGATCATCGACGAGGAACAGAAGTTCGGCGTGAACGTGAAGGACAAGTTGAAGACCTTGCGCGCCACGGTGGACACGCTCACCCTCACCGCCACACCGATCCCGCGCACCCTGCAGTTCAGCCTCATGGGCGCGCGCGACCTCAGCATCATCAGCACGCCGCCGCCCAACCGTTATCCGGTGAGCACCATGTTACAGCCTTATGATGAAGTGGTGATCCGAGGTGCCATCGAGTACGAACTCTCACGTGGCGGTCAGGTCTACTTCCTCCACGACAAGGTGAAGAACATCGAGTTCATCGCCGACATGATCCGCAAGCTCGTGCCCGGTGCGCGGGTGGGCGTGGGGCACGGTCAGTTGGAAGGCCACCAATTGGAGGAAGTGATGCTCGACTTCATCGAGGGCAACACCGACGTGCTCGTGTGCACCACCATCGTGGAGAACGGCCTCGACATCCCGAACGCCAACACGATCATCGTGAACGAGGCGCAGAACTTCGGCCTCAGCGACCTGCACCAGCTGCGCGGTCGCGTAGGCCGCAGCAACAAAAAGGCCTACTGCTACCTGCTCGCGCCGAGCCCGCACCTGCTGCCCGACCTGTCGCGCAAGCGCCTGCAGGCCATCGAGCAGTTCAGCGATCTGGGCAGCGGCATCAACATCGCCATGAAGGACCTCGACATCCGCGGTGCGGGCGATCTGCTGGGCGCGGAACAGAGCGGCTTCATCAACGACATCGGCTTCGAGACCTACCACAAGATCCTGGAGGAGGCCGTGCGCGAGCTGAAGGACGAGCACTTCAAGGAGCTCTTCGCCGATGCCCAAGAGGGCAGCAGCGCTCTCGCCCGCGGTTCACGCCGTGATCAGAGCGACGACTGCATCATCGAGACCGACCTGACGATGCTGATCCCGAACAGCTACGTGAGCGAGACCGCCGAACGCCTGGCCCTCTACCGCAGGCTCGACGACATCAAGGACGAAGCGGAGCTGCAGAAGTTCAGCGCGGAGATCACCGACCGTTTCGGCCCCATCCCGCCGCTGGTGAACGAACTGCTCGAAGCGATCCGGTTAAGGTGGCTAGGTCAGCGGATGGGCCTGGAGAAGATCACCTTGAAGAAGGGCGTGCTTATCGGAACGTTCATCGCGGATCAGAAGCATGCGTTCTTCGAGAGCGATGGCTTCAACGCGGTGCTGCGGGCCGTGCAAGCGCAACCGCGACGGTTCAAGGTCTATGAGAAGGCGGGGACCTTGCGGATCAGCGTGCAGGACGTGAAGAACGTGCACGCAGCGAAGGAGGCGATGGAGAGCGTAGTGGGAAAGGAGCCATCCTTCGCCCAATAGCGTAGCGCGTTCCAGTTGCGTTGAAAGATCGGTCGGTCCTCGTAGTGGCGGCGGCGTGCGATGCCTGGCTCAATGCCGCTCAATGAGGAAGATCTCCTCTCCGGCGATGGGCACCGCGGGGTTACAACTGAACCGCATCGGTCGCAGCAGCGAGGCTACCTTGCCGTTCATGATCGGAAAGATCTTGACAACACGTCCACAGGCGCGAGCGCGTCGCCCCATGCTGCTCATCGTGTTGTGCTTTTGTGCTCCGATCACCTGCGCTCCCGGGCTGTTCGCGCAAACGTCGACTCCATCCCTGATCGAACCCACGGCAACACAGCGCTTTCCATTGGGACTGGTCCCTCCTGAACCGATCAAGCTGCGCCTGCAAGCCGGAGATGCCGCATTGGTGGAGGATCTTCATGACCTGTTGCGCAACGCGGAACGAACCCTTGCGCTCGAACCACTTTCGGTGCGGAACGATCCGACCTCACCACCCGGGACGGACCCGCACGATTATGTCAGTTACGCGCCGTATTGGTGGCCGAACCCGGAAGCGAAAGATGGCCTGCCCTACATCCGCCGCGATGGCCATGTGAACCACGCGTTGCGCGACAAGGGTGATGACAAGGCATTGGAACGCATGGCACATGCTACACATACACTCGCATTGGCCTACTTCCTCTCCGATGATGCGCGCTTCGCGATAAAGGCGGAGGAGATCATGAGGACGTGGTTCCTCGACACCGCCACATACATGAAGCCGAATGCGGAGCACGGCCAGATCGTTCCGGGAATGAACGACCTCGGCAGACGCGCGGGGATCAACGAGATGAGGTTCCTTGTCGATGTGGTGGACGCGATCGGCCTGCTGTCGGGCCATCATGACTGGCCGATCGAAGAACGGAACGGGCTCAAGGACTGGTTCCGGGACTACTTCTATTGGCTGCGTGAAAGCGACCATGGGAAACAAGAGCAGGCACGGCCGAACAACCACGGTACCTGGTACGACGTCCAGTTCGCTTCGATCGCATTGTTCTTGGATGAGGATGACCTCGCCAAGGAGCGGATCGAGCGCTTCACGAAGCAGCGCATCGCGGACCAGATCGACAGTTCCGGAGTGCAACCCTTGGAGGTTACCCGGGGGTTCAGCCTGCACTATTGCCTGTTCAACCTGGAAGCCTACTTCACCCTGGCGAACCTGGGCGAACGGGTGGGTATCGACCTGTGGAACTACGTGGCGATGAACGGTTCCAGCATCCGGAAAGCCTTGGACCGTCTTGTCCCATACGTGGGCCGGGAAGCCGATTGGCCATACCCCGATCTTGGGGATCACGATGCGAAGGACTGGTCACTGCTCCTCTCGCAAGCCGCATTCCGGTATAGAGCAGCACAGTACCGGACGAAGCTCGAGGCCGAACTGCATCGACGAAGTGACACGTGCCGGTATTGCCATGCTCTACTGTTGCCGGTCGTTCCATAGACAGCACCAGCGCCCACCATCGAACGGAGCTTCCTATTCGGCCAGGATGGTTGGCCTGCTCAACGCCACCCTCCTCCCAACGCCTGGTACACGTTCACCATGGCGTTCATCCGCTGCTTCTGCGTTTCCACAAGTTCGAACTTGGATTCGAGCGCATCACGCTGGGTGAGCAGCACTTCCATGTAGTCCGCGCGAGCGGAACGGAAAAGATTGGTAGAAATGGTGATCGAACTGTTCAAGGTGTTCACCTGCTTCTCCCGCAACTGGTAGCTGTTCCGCAGGTTGTTGATATTGGACAACTCGTTCACCACTTCCACATAGGCGTTCAGAACGGTGCGCTCATAGTCGTACACGGCCTGTATCTGGTGCGCGTTCGCGCTGGCGTAGGCCGCCTTGATCGCGTTCCTGTTCACCACCGGTGCGATGAGATCGCCGGCGACGTTGTACATCAATGAAGCCGGTGCTTCCAGGAGGTACGAAGCGTTGAACGCGTTGTAGCCCACACCAGCACTGAGACGGAGCGACGGGAAGAAGTTCGCCTTCGCCGATTTCACATCGAGCTTGGCCGCGGCCAGCTCCAATTCCGCCTGGCGGATGTCAGGGCGATAATTGAGCAGTTGAGAGGGAAGGCCAGAGTAGATGGAATCCGGCAGCAGCTTGGAGAACGCTTGCGCATTGCGGCGAACCGGTTGCGGATACCGACCGACGAGGAAATTGATGCGGTTCTCCGTCTCCACGATACGCTGCTGGATCTCGAACAGGTTGCTCTGGTTCTTGAGCACTTCCGCCTCGAACCGTCGTACGGCCAGTTCCGTGACTTTCGCCGCCTGCTTCTCCAGCTTCACGATCTCCAACGCATCCTGCTGGATGGCGATGTTGTTGCGCAGGATCTCCAACTGATTGTCCAGTGCCATCAGCTCGTAGTAGGAGTTGGCGATCTCGGCAACGAGGTGCGTCACCATGAAGTTCCTGCCTTCCACCGTGCCGAGGTAGCGCAACATGGCGGCCTGCTTGGCGTTGCGCAGTTTCTTCCAGATGTCCAGTTCCCAGGATGCACGGGCCTCCAGCAGGTAGTTCGGCAGCGGTTCGGGGAAGCGCTCGTCCTCCTTCACGTTCAATTGCTCCTCCACCGCTCCGTTGCGTGTGTATCGACCGACCTTCTCCAAGTCGGCCGCCGCGCCCACCTCGAGGAAGGGCAGGTACTCACCTTTCCGGGCGCGCACCTCGTTCTTGGCGATGGCGATCTCCTGCAGAAGGATGTTCAGTTCCTGGTTGTTGGCCAGTGCGCTGTCGATCAACGCACGCAGGTCGGCATCCTTGAAGAACTCCTGCCAGCGCACCGAACCGGCGTCGGTGGTGTCCATGGAGGCTGAAGGATACATCGCGGGTGCGTTCTTCCTTGCGTCCTGCGTCTTCAACGCGGGCACGCAGGAGGAAAGACCGAACAGGCTCGCGGCGCTGGCGATGATGAGGTTACGCATGGCGCGGTGGTGTGCTGCTATCGTTCGCATCAGTCCTTCTTGCGTTTCAACAGTTCCTTCAAGCGCTCGTTCAAGGAGCGGATCGTCTGCTTGGTCTCGTCCGCTTCCTGTTGATGGCGGATGAACTGTTCGGAGACCGGTTCATCACGCTCATCACTGATGAGCTTGCGCCCTTGGATCATGGTGGCGAAGACATAGTACAGTCCGGGGATAACGAGCACGCCGACCAGCGTACCGATGAGCATGCCTCCCAATGCCGACGAACCGATCGTACGGTTGCCGATGGCACCAGCGCCCGTCGCAACGACCAGCGGGATCAGACCTGCGATGAACGCGAACGAGGTCATGAGGATCGGACGGAAACGCGCCTTGGCACCTTCGATGGCTGCCTCGAGCACCGTGGCCCCAGCGCGCTGTTTCTGCACCGCGAACTCCACGATGAGCACCGCGTTCTTGCCGAGCAGACCCATCAACATGATCAAGCCCACCTGCGCGTACACGTCGTTCGCAAGACCCATGGCCTTCAGCATGAGGAACGAACCGAGCACACCCACCGGCAGTGACAGGATCACCACCAGCGGAAGCACGAAGCTCTCGTACTGGGCGGCGAGCACCAGGTACACGAAAATGAGCACCACGATGAAGATGTAGATGGCTTCGTTCCCGCGTTTCGCCTCGTCATAGGAAAGACCTTCCCAAGCGATGTCGTAACCGCGCGGCAGTGTCTTCGCGGCCACTTCCTTGATCGCCTCGATCGCATCACCGCTGGTGTACCCTTCCACCGACAGACCACGGATGGTGGACGAGTTGTACATGTTGTAGCGCGTGATCTCGTTCGGCCCGAGGCGCTTCTCGAAGTGCATGAACGATGAGTATGGCACCATCTCCCCTTCCTCGTTCTTCACGAAAAGACCGGTGAGGTCCGTGGGATAGCGACGATACTCCGGTGCGGCCTGTGTGTACACCTTGAAGAAACGGCCGAATCGGATGAAGCCCTGTTCGTAGGTGCTACCGATGAGGATGTTCAGGTTCTCCACCGCCTTCCCGATCGACACGCCTTTCTGCATCGCGAGCTTGTTGTCGATGATCATCTCATACTGCGGGTAGTTCGCCGCGTAGAAGGTGAAGAGGCCGGTGATCTCCTTGCGCTTCTTCAGCGCGGCCATGAACTCGTTGTTCACGCGCTCGAACTCGTGGTAATCCGTGCCGTTGGTCTTGTCCAACATGCGCAGCGAGAAACCGGCGGAGGAACCGAAACCGGGCACGGCGGGCGGCTCGAAGTACTCGATCACCGCACCGATGTCCTTGGTCTTCTCCTCGAGTTCCTTCATCACCTGGTTCACGTCCTTGTCCCGATCGTGCCAGGGCTTGAGGTCGATGAGGCAGGTGCCCGCGTTGGAACCGCGGCCCTCGGTCATGATCTCATAACCGGCGAGGGACGACACCGATTCCACCTCGGGGATCTCCTTGCAGATGCGCTGCAGCTCGCGCGCCACCTCGTTGGTGGTTTCCAACGTGGAACCCGGCGGCGTTTGGATGATCGCGTAGATGGTGCCCTGATCCTCGCTGGGTATGAAGCCGGAGGGAAGCACGCGACCTGTCACATAGATGCCGATGCAGAACGCGATGAGCGAGCCGAAGGTGATCACACGACGCGCCACGGTGCGGTCCAGGATATTCACGTAACGGCCTGTGATCTTCTCGAAGCCGCGGTTGAAGCTGTCGATCATGCGATCGAGCAACGACTTCTTGCGCTTTGCGGTATGGGGCTTGATCAACATCGCGCACAGCACAGGGGTGAGCGTGAGCGCCACGACGGCCGAGATCACGATGGAGCCCGCCATGGTGATGGAGAACTGCCGGTAGAACTCACCCACCGGACCGGTCATGAAGGAGATGGGTACGAACACCGACACCATCACGAGCGTGATCGCTATGATCGCACCGCCGATCTCGCCCATCACCTCCTTCACCGCCGCGTAGGGGGCAAGATGCTTCTCGTGCATCTTGGCTTCCACGGCTTCCACCACCACGATCGCGTTGTCCACCACGATACCGATGGCCAGCACCAGCGCGAAGAGCGTGATGAGGTTGATGGACAACCCGAACATCTGCATGATGAAGAACGCTCCGATCAAGGACACGGGAACCGCCAGGATCGGGATCAGGGTGAAGCGCCAGTTGCCAAGGAAGATGAACACCACGAGGGCCACCAGAATGAACGCATCACGCAACGTGTGGAGCACCTGTTCGATGGACGCATCCAGGAAGGTGGACACGTCATAGCTCACCTTGTAGTTGATGCTCGGGGGCATGAACTTCGAGAGCTCTTCCAACTTCGCCTTCACCTGTGCGATCACCTCGCTGGCATTGCTGCCCAGCGTTTGCTTCAGCACGATGGAAGCGGAAGGCTTGCCGTCCAGGTTGGAGTAGATGTCGAAGAACTCACTGCCCAGCTCCACATCCGCGATGTCGCGCAAGCGGATCATCTCTCCTTCCTCGTTCGCACGGATGATGATGTTGCGGTATTGTTCCGGCTCGTTGAACTGACCCTTGTAGATCAGCACGTACTCCAATGATTGCGCGTTGATCCCCGAACTCTGTCCCAGACGACCGGGTCGCGCGATGAGGCTCTGCTCCTGCATGGCCTCCATCACGTCCTCCGCGGAGATGTTGTAGGCGCGCATGCGATCGGGCTTCAGCCACACACGCATCGCGTACTTGCGGCTTCCGAGGATCTGCGCCTGCGCCACACCGGGTATGCGCTGGATCTCCGGGATGAGTTGCGTGAACGCGTAGTTGTAGAGGAAGAGCTCGTCCGCGTCCTTGCCATCGCCGAACAGGTTCACGTACATGAGCATGCTGGGCTGCACCGGCGTGATGATCACACCCTCACGCTGCACCAGGATGGGCAGGTTGGGCATCACCTGGTCCACACGCGTTTTCACGCGCACCACGGCATCGTTGGGATCCGTGCCCGGTTCGAAGATCACGCGGATGGTGCCCTCACCCGCGCTGGTCGCATCAGAGGCGAGGTAACGCATGCCCTGCACGCCGTTGATCGCCGTCTCCAGCTGGATGATGGTCGACTTGGTCAACACATCAGCGCTCGCACCCGGGTAGGCGATGAACACGTTCACCGTGGTGGGCGCGATCTCGGGGAACTGCGCTGTGGGCAATTGCTTGATCGCCAGCCCACCCACGAAGAGGATGAGCACCGAGATGACGATGGCCAGTACGGGCCGTTGGATGAATTTTCTGAACATGGCTCAGGTGTGTTGGCTCCCGATCACTCGGCGTAGAGATCGAGGTGCTTCATCACCGAATCCGGCTGTGCGAAATGGACCTTCACCTTGTCCCTGTCCTTCACCTTGCGCAGGCCTTCCAGCAGGAATCGGCTCTCCTTCGTAAGGCCCTCCGTGATCACGAAGAGGTGCTGCAGCTCGGGTCCTACCTCCACACGCGTGCTGTGCAGCACATCGTCCTTGTCCAGCGTGTACACATAGCGATGGTCAAGCACTTCGAAGGTGGCCTTCTGCGGAACGAGGAGCACACCCTTGAGCTCGGATCGCATGAGGATGTTGCCGGTCTCTCCATGGCGCAACAGCCCTTGCGGGTTGCTGAAAGTGGCCCGGAAGGCGATGTTACCGGTGGTGTTGTTGAAGTCCGACTCGATCGCCGTGATCTCACCGCTCTGATCGAACACCTGACCATTGGCCATCCGCAGGCTCACCTTCGTTCCGTTCCCGGACATCGAACGCTTCTTGTACTCGAGGTATTCGGCCTCCGGCACGTTGAAGTACACCCACATGGAACTGTTGTCCGAAAGCTCGGTGAGCAGTTCGCCTTCATCGAGCAAACTGCCGCGCCGCACATGGAAGCGGCCAACGATGCCATTGAACGGAGCATGGATCTCGGTGAAGCTCAGGTGTGCTTGTGCAGCGGCCACTTCGGCCTTCGCCTTGTCCAACCGTGCCTTCTCGAGCGCCAGCTCGTTGGGCGAGACCACGTTGCTATCGGCCAGCACTTTGGTGTTGTTGTACTCGATCTCGGCATAGGCTGCCTCAGCCTGCGCGCGCTGCACATCAGCTTGGTAAAGCACCGGACGGATGCGGAACAGCAACTGTCCCTCACTCACGTGCTGGCCTTCATCCACGAGCATGTCCTCCAGATAGCCCTTCTCCAATGCACGCAGTTCGATGTGCTGGATGGAATGGATCTGGCACACGTAATCGCGCTCGGCGACCGTGTCGGCTACCATTGGACTGGTCGCCGGATAAACGGCTTCCTCCTCATGCTCTTCCTCGTGGCCACCGCAGGAAGTAATGGACAGGACCGAAGCCAGTGCATAGAACAGGGTCGCGGTGAACAGGCTGGCCGACCGGAAAGGGACCAGGGACATGTTTCGCATGGTGCGCTTGTCGGCGGCGGAAGTGAACGGATGCATCGAGGGGTCGCTTGTGAACGTTCGGGAAAAGGGATCGTGGTTGAAGCGCCACGAGCGCTCGGGCAGGCAACACCCGTTGGGATCATACCTGGAAGCGCACGGCTGTACTGGTCCGTGCATGAGCGGTACCGCGCGATGCGCGCCGCTTCAGCCGGCGATGGCCGGGCAAGAGCGAACTAAGGAGCCGAAGGCTGAAGGCCGGAAACGAGCAATAGCTCCAACACCGACCGGTCATCGGTCATTATTTGACGCCCGAGTGGAGCATCACACCAGAACGGTGTACGAAGGGAAAGGTCGTCGGACCCGAGAAGGCACAGGTCCTGATGGAGGCCCTGATATTCGTTGGGCGCTTCGGGATCGCTGCTGCGCAGGCTGATCTCATCCACCGCATTGAGCGCGCCCGCTTGCAGTGCCAGTGGGAAGCAGAACTGCAACCCGAGCAGGAACAGGCAGGCCAGCACGACCGACCTCGATATGTTCCATTGCCCCTGACGCATCCCGGTTTTTGCGGCTGCGAACCTAGACCGTGGTGGCGAGGTGGGCGTATGCTTAACACTTTTTTCCACCGGGTGGGCTGCTCGAAAGGCCCTGTGCAACGGGTGAACGGCCCGGGTAGTTTCGCACCGTGCCCCCAACGAACGGTAACGGCCACCAGATCGACCTGCGCTTCCTCTCCGGACCGCGTTCGCGCTGGAAAGAGTTCCTCGATGTGTTCAACATCTCGCGGGAGTTCATCCATGGCTTCCGCACGCTGCACTTCGTTGGTCCCTGCGTCACCTTCTTCGGAAGTGCGCGCTTCAAGGAGGATCATCCTTACTATGTGGCCACGCGAGAACTGGCCAGCCGTATCGGTGAAATAGGGTTCACCATCATGACCGGTGGCGGCCCTGGCCTGATGGAGGCCGCCAATCGCGGTGCTCGTGATGCTGGGGCGCGGTCAGTGGGGTGCAACATCCGCCTGCCGCACGAGCAGGAACCGAACGCCTACCTGGACGTGAGCCTCACGTTCGATCGCTTCTTCGTGCGCAAGGTGCTGCTGATCAAATACAGCGTGTGCTTCGTGGTGATGCCGGGCGGCGCTGGAACACTGGACGAACTGTTCGAGGCGATCACGCTCATCCAGACGGGCAAGGTGAAGAACTTTCCGATCCTGCTCTATGGTCGCTCCTATTGGCAACCGATGCTGGAGCAGATCGGCCGCATGGTCGAGACCGGCACGATCGGGCAGGAGGAGCTGCGTTTCCTCTTCGTGGCCGACAGTGTTGAAGAGGCCACGCGCTTGTTGCAGGAGCGCTTGGTGGTGATGTGGCAGGAATCGCTCAAGCGGAAGGATGCGCCGAAATGGTGGTTCCTGGAGAACCGGCCGAAGTCGCAACCCGCCGAGGTTAAGTGAACGTGAAGTCGATCGGTGATCGGCTAACGTGCGGATAACCTTGGATCAAGGAACAGGCAACGCTGCGGTCGCTGCTTTGCGGCATGGAAAAACGCCTCTTGCTGCGCTCCGGTTCATTGCTCTTCACCTCACTGCTGGCCCTGTGTGCCATGGCCCAGCGCGGCACGATCAGTGGCAAGGTCATCGCCACAGAGAACGGCAGACCTGAGCCACAGCCCTTCGCCAGCGTGGTGATCAAAGGCACCACCACCGGGGCGAGCACCGACATGGATGGTCGTTACTTCTTCAAGGTGGAGCCGGGCGATTACACGCTCACCTGCAGCTTGATAGGCTTTCCCCCTGTGGAAAAACCCGTGCATGTCGCGCCCGACCAGACGATCGAGCTCGACCTTGAACTGCAGAACGGCGCGCAGGAAATGAAGGCCGTGGAAGTGGTGAAGGAGAAGCGCACGGACACGGAGACCGCAGTGGTGATGGAAGTCCGTCGGAGCGAGCAGGTGGTGAGCGGCGTGGGCCGACAGCAGATCGCTCGTGGTCAGGATCGCACAGCGGGCGATGTCCTGAAGCGTGTTGCAGGTGTTACACTGGTGAACGATCGCTTCGTGATGATCCGCGGCCTGGCCGATCGCTACAACACGGTGCTGTTGAACGATGTGATCGCGCCGAGCATGGAACCGGACAAGCGCGCCTTCAGCTTCGATCTGATCCCCAGCCAGGCGCTCGATCGTGTGCTGGTGAACAAGACCGGAGCACCGGAACTGCCCGGTGAGTTCGCAGGTGGCGTGATCCGCGTGAGCACCTTGAGCGTGCCGGATGAGAACGTCACCAAAGTGAGCTATGCGATGTCCTATCGCGAGGGCACCACCGGCAGGACCTTCCTGACCAACCCCGGCAGCAGCACCGACCTCTTGGGTTTCGACAGCGGTGCCCGCGCATTGCCCGGGAGCTTCCCGGCCACGTTGAGCGGACTTGGCAACGAGCAATTGAGCGCACTGGGTCGCCAATTACCGAACGATTGGAAGCTGGGATCCACCACCGCTGCACCGGATCAGCGCTTCGGTCTCTTCATCGCTCGTCGCTTCGGCAAGGATGGCGGCGTTCGCTTCGGTAACGTGACCACGGTGGATTACGCGCTCACCTCCCAGGCCTACACGGCCAGCAATTACAACTACCTCGCCTACAACGCAGCCACCGGTCACAGCGACAGTCTGTACCGCTATGCGGACCAGGAGAACATGCGCACGGCGCGCATCAGCGTGTTGCACAACTGGACGGCCATGCTGGGCAGCCGCACGAAGATCGAGTTCAAGAACCTGCTGAACCAGATCGGTGAATCGCGCACCACCCTCCGCACCGGGGTGGACTTCGATGGCAGCAACGAAGTGCGCAATTACGCCATGCGATGGCAACAACGTACCATCTACAGCGGCCAGTTGCATGCGAGCCACGACCTGAACGATCGCACCAAAGTGGATCTGACGGCAGGATTCGGTCTCGCGCTGAGCGAAGAGCCCGATTACCGCCGCGCCCGCACCCAGCGGAACATCGGACAAACGGACAGCGACACACCCTACGCCATCCAGATCGCACCCACCGCCAGCACCATCGATGCGGGTCGTTTCTACAGCAAGCTGAACGAGAACGTGCTCACGGGTAAAGGCGATATCGAGCGCAGTGTCGAATACAACGAAGGGAAAACCACCGCCAAGTACCGCGCAGGCTTCTACGTGGAGCGCAAGGACCGCACGTTCGATGCACGATGGATGTCCTACGTCCGTTCCAACTTCTTCCAGTTCGATGAGAACCTTTTGACACAGCCGTTGGACGTGGCACTGAGCGCTGCGAACATCAATAGCACCACCGGCTTCAAGCTCGGCGATGGCACCAACCCGAGCGATCACTACACCGCAGCGAACACACTGCTCGCGGGTTACGTGTCCGGTTCTTTCGTCTTCAACAAGAAGGTGAACGTGAGCGGTGGTGCACGCGTGGAGCAGAACCGTCAGGAACTGACCAGCGGCACATACACCAATGGCAAGGTGCGTGTGGACAACGCGGTGCTGAGCGTGCTCCCCTCGATCAACGCGAGCTACAACCTCACCGAACGCTCATTGGTGCGCATCGCCGCAGCACAAGCGGTGAACCGACCTGAATTCCGCGAGCTGGCGCCTTTCTCCTTCTACGACTTCAGTTCCAACACATCGATCTCCGGCAATCCGGAGCTGAAGACCGCGCGCATCCTCAACCTCGACGCGCGTTGGGAGCTCTACCCCAGCAACAACGAGAACATCAGCGTGGGCGCGTTCTACAAGCGCTTCACCGACCCCATCGAGACCTTCTTCGTGAGCAGCACGGGCGGAGGCACCCGGAACCTCACGTTCGGCAATGCGGCGAACGCGAACAGCGTGGGACTGGAGGTGGAAGTGCGGCGATCGCTCACCCTGTTGAGCAAGAGCGCATGGGCTGAACGTTGGGGCGTGGTGCTGAACGCCTCGGTGATCAAGAGCGAAGTGGATCTCGGAAGCGCAGCGGTGGGCCAGCGCCGCACCCGCCCGATGATGGGCCAGAGCCCTTACGTGGCCAACGCCGGGCTTTACTACGACGACAAGAACACCGACCTGCGTGTGAGCCTGCTGTGGAACGTGTTCGGCGAGCGCCTGTACGCGGTGGGAAGCGACCTGTTCCCGGACATCTATGAGATGCCACGGAATTCGCTGGACCTCACCTTCGCGAAAGGCATCGGCAAGCACTTCGAACTGAAGGTCGGAGTGCAGGACATCCTCAACCAACGCGTGCTGCTGAAACAGGACAGCAACGGTGATGGACAGGTGACCGATACGGATGACACCGTGCTGTCCTTCCGCCGTGGTCAGTATTTCTCGGCCGGCTTCACCTATCGCTTCTGATGTGGGAAGCCTGACGGCTTAACGAAAACATAAGACGCCGCAACAGTGTGATAAGATGCGGCTCAAGCTGTGGTAAGACCTGAACGGTCCTTTTGCGATCGAAAACAAACGACAATGAAGCTGACACACGAACGCGCTACCTGGGCACTGCTCTTCGGAGCGCTGTTGTTGACCTCCTCCTGCTCGAAGGATGAAGACACGCAAGTGACGCCCGACCCCACGCCGACACCCAGCAACACGGTCACGATCGATAACGCGATCAACACCGATGCGACATGGACAGCGGACAAGAAATACCTGTTGAAGGGCTTCGTGGAGATCGAGAGCGGTCACACGCTCACGATCGAACCGGGCACCGTCATTCTCGGTGACAAGGACACGAAAGGCACGCTGATCGTGAACCGTGGCGCGAAACTGATCGCTGCGGGCACCGCGTCCTCTCCCATCGTTTTCACCAGCGCACAGCCTGCGGGTTCACGCGCTCCTGGTGACTGGGGTGGCATCATCCTCTGCGGCAAAGCACCGATCAACCTGCCCGGTGGTACCGGTGTGGTGGAAGGAGGTGTTGAAGCCGTGTTCGGTGGTACCGATGCGGCTGACAACAGTGGTGTGCTGCAATACGTGCGTATCGAGTTCCCGGGGATCGCCTTCCAGCCGAACAACGAGATCAACGGTCTTACGCTCGCCGGTGTGGGCAACGGCACCACGATCGATCACATCCAAGTGAGCTACAGCGGTGATGACAGCTACGAGTGGTTCGGCGGCACGGTGAACGTGAAGAACCTGGTGGCTTACATCGGACTGGACGACGACTTCGACATGGATAACGGCTACAGCGGCCACGTCCAGTTCGGTGTTGCACTGCGCGATCCTGATATCGCCGATGCGAGCGGCAGCAACGGCCTGGAGGATGACAACGACGCGAGCGGCAGCGATGCCGATCCGCACACCACCCCGGTGATGAGCAACATCAGCGTGTTCGGTCCGAAGCGTGATGCCACCACCGCGATCAACAGCAACTTCAAGCGCGGCAATCACCTGCGACGCAACACCCGCACGCGCCTCTTCAACAGTGTATTCGCAGGCTTCCCCACGGGTGTACTGATCGACGGTGCTACGACAACGGCCAACTGCGATGCGGGCCTGTTGAAAGTGCGCAACTGCGTTTACGCCGGCATGACGGATGCGGTGTACGCGGAAACCACCGGAAGCTGGGATGTGGCAACGTGGTTCACCAATGGTGGCAACACGAGCTACACGCAGAACAGCGATCTGGGCGTGCGTGATCCGTTCAATGAATCCGCACCGGAATTCACGCTGAACGGTACTTCACCCTTGAACAGCGGCTCCGACTTCAGCGACGGCGACCTGTCCGACCCGTTCTTCACCAACGTGACCTATCGCGGTGCGTTCGGCACGGAGAACTGGACGAGCGGCTGGTGCAACTGGAACCCACAGAACACGACGTACTGAGCGTTTGGCGACCCCGGACCTAAGGGATAACACCCGGAGGATCCGGTGCTGGCCGCAAGGCTGGCCTCAGTGCACGCGGAAGGCTCCTACGGGAGCCTTCCGTCGTTCAAGCCGCCAGGGTGTGACGTACCACCACCAGTACGATCCCGTAGCGCAGCGCCTTGCCGATGAACATCAGGACGGCGGTCGGCAACAACGGTGAACGCAACAACCCCAGCGCCAAAGCGATCGGATCGCCGATAACGGGAAGCCAGCACAGCAACGCAGCAGCAGGTCCCCAGCGTTCTACTTTCACTTTCCAGCGATCCGCATGTTGTGGATCGATCCGCAACCACCGAAGAAGGCGTACAGGCAGCGCCCAACGACCGAGGGCATAGTTCGTAAGGCCACCTAGCGTATTGCCAACCGAAGCGGTGAGGAGCAGCGAAGCGAAGGACCATGGGCCCAAGGCCAGCGCACCCAGCAAGGCCTCTGAGCTGAACGGGAGGATCGTAGCAGCGAGGAACGAAGCGAGGAAAAGCCCGGGGAGCCCCCACGTATACCAGTCCTGGCCGAGTTCCCAACCCATGCCGCGAAAGTGATGCATCAACGGCACAGGATCGGGAAGTACCTTGCTGACCCGACCACCATGCGGCACTTTCCGACCCTCTTCGTTCTTGCCTCTCCCCTGCTCTTGAGCGCGCAACCCTTGGCCCGATCGTTCGAGGGCACCTTAGGGGGAACCATCGGTCTCAGCAGGCCCACCGGCGAATTCGAGAAGACCTGGGGCAAGGACATGCTCCACTTCGGCGCTCACTTCGCCTATCCCTTGGGCACGATCAAAGTGATACAGGCCGGATTCGATTTCGGCTACAGCGTGATGGGAAAGAACGAAGCCACGGTGCCCGTCAACACGGATTACCTGGGCGTAACGGAAGGCACGCTCACCACGCGGTGCAAGTCGTTCAGCTATCATCCCTTGCTGCGTTTCAGCCCGCTGCGCGGCCGCATACGCCCCTATGTGGATGCGCTGGCCGGCTTCAGGCAGTTCAGCACCACTAGCACGGTAACGGCCGATGGTGTGGAAGAGAACATCAGCAAGGAGCGCAACGAAACGGACCTCGCCTTCAGCAGCGGATGGGCGGCGGGGCTGATGGTAACTATCGGTGGCGCGGTCTACGTGGAGCTGCGCGTTGAGCGCTTCAACAGTGGTGAAGCCACCTACGTGGGCCCCGCGAGCGTGGCGGTGAGCAGCCAGGGTGAAGTGAGTTTCAGTACCCTCACCAGCAACACCGATGTGACCAATGCGCTCTTCGGCATTGGCTTCCGGTTCTGATCGACAGGACGTAACGTGTTGGTAACACGGCTGAAAACGACTGCGAAGAGCGGACGGGGATCTGCTTGCCCCCCCGCTAAACTTGCGCATCGAAAAGGAACCCGTGGAAGGCGGAAAACGGATCGGCAGCGCCCTGATATCGGTATTTCACAAGGACGGCCTCGAGCCGATCGTGCGGGAGCTCCATCGCTTGAACGTCCATCTCTACAGCACCGGCGGTACACAGGAGTTCATTGAAGGGCTTGGCCTTCCGGTCACGCCGGTCGAGGAACTCACGAGCTACCCGAGCATTCTCGGTGGCCGGGTGAAGACGCTTCATCCGAAGGTGTTCGGCGGCATCCTTGGGCGGCGCGACCTGGCCAGTGACATCGCCCAGTTGGAGGAATACGAGATCCCTGCGATCGACCTGGTGATCGTGGACCTCTACCCGTTCGAGGCAACGGTAGCCGCCGGTGGCAGCGAGCAAGCCATCATCGAGAAGATCGACATCGGCGGCATCAGCCTGATCCGCGCGGGTGCGAAGAACCACAAGGACGTGGTGATCGTCGCCTCACAGGCGCAGTATCCCGAACTGTTGCGGTTGTTGAAGGAACAGGAGGGTTCTACCTCGCTGCTGCAGCGCAAGTCCTTCGCAGCGGCGGCTTTCGGCGTGAGTTCACACTACGACAGTGCCATCCACCAGTGGTTCAAGGGTGAAGAAGGGCTTCCGGAATTGGTCTCCGGCCCGGCCCATTCACTCCGTTATGGAGAGAACCCGCACCAACCGGCCAGCTTCCACGGCAACCTGAACGGACTGTTCCAGCAACTGAACGGCAAGGAACTGAGCTACAACAACCTGCTCGACCTGGACGCGGCGTTGGATCTGGTGGATGATCTCGCTACCCTGAGCGGAACGCCTTTCGCCATCTTGAAACACAACAACGCTTGTGGCGCGGCGATCCGGCCCACGTTGAAGGAAGCTTGGGACGCCGCCTTGGCCGGGGATCCCGTGAGCGCTTTCGGCGGGGTGCTCATCACAACGGCCGAGGTGGACAAAGCGACCGCAGCAGCCATCGATTCGATCTTCTTCGAGATCATCTGTTCGCCGGGCTATGGACCGGAAGCGCTCGAAGTGCTCCGCAAGAAGAAGAACCGCATCATTCTCGTACGCAACAGCGTAACAAGGCCCGCCCGCAAGTACCGCAGCGCCTTGAACGGCATCCTGACCCAGGTACCTGACGCCATCATCGATGGACCTTCGAACATGCGCGTTGCGACGAAGCGTTCACCGGGCAAGCAGGAAATGGAGGACCTTGTCTTCGCGAACATCCTGGTGAAGCACACCAAGAGCAACGCCATCGTGCTGGCGAAGAACAACACACTGCTTGCCAGCGGCACGGGCCAGACCAGCCGTGTGGACGCTTTGGAACAGGCCATCGCCAAAGCGGGCAAGTTCAACTTCGACCTGAAAGGTGCCGTGATGGCCAGTGACGCCTTCTTCCCTTTCCCCGATTGCGTGAACATCGCCGCCGACGCAGGTATATCAGCCGTAGTGCAACCCGGCGGCAGCATCAAGGACCAGGAGAGCATCGATGCGGCCGACGCGCGCGGCATCGCCATGGTCATCACCGGAAACCGTCATTTCAAACACTGAACACGACCACAGCATGAGCTGGTTCAACAGTTTCTTCACCCAGGAGATCGCGATCGACCTCGGCACCGCCAACACGCTCATCATCCACAACGACAAGGTGGTGGTGGACGAGCCGAGCATCGTGGCCGTGGACCGCACCAGCGGGCGGGTGATCGCCATCGGCCGCGCCGCCCAGCAGATGCACGGGAAAACGCACGAGAACATCAAGACCGTACGTCCGCTGCGGGATGGTGTGATCGCGGATTTCCAGGCGGCGGAAGAGATGATCAAGGGTATGATCCGCATGATCAACCCGGGTCGTCGGCTCTTCACGCCCAACCTGCGCATGGTGATCTGCATTCCCAGTGGCATCACCGAAGTGGAGAAGCGCGCGGTGAAGGACAGCGCGGAGCATGCGGGGGCGAAAGAGGTGTACCTCATCCATGAACCCATGGCCGCAGCCATCGGTATCGGCATCGACGTGGAGGAGCCGATGGGCAACATGATCATCGACATCGGTGGCGGCACGAGCGAGATCGCGGTGATCGCCTTGGGCGGCATCGTTTGCGACAAGAACATCCGCGTGGCCGGTGACGAGTTCACCCAGGACATCGAGGAGTACATGCGCCGCCAGCACAACATCCTGGTGGGTGAACGCACCGCTGAACAGATCAAGATCGAAGTGGGCAGTGCCATGACCGAGCTGGACACCCCGCCGCCCGACTATGCCGTTCGCGGCCGCGACCTGATGACCGGTATCCCGAAGGAGATCACCGTTACCTACAGCGAGATCGCACAAGCCTTGGACAAGTCGATCAGCAAGATCGAGGAAGCCATCCTGAGCGCGCTGGAAAGCACGCCACCGGAGTTGAGCGCGGACATCTACAAGACCGGCATCTACCTCGCGGGTGGTGGTGCCTTGCTGCGCGGCCTCGACAAGCGCATCAGCATCAAGACGAAACTGCCCGTGCACGTCGCGGAGGACCCGCTGCGCGCAGTGGCTCGCGGCACCGGCATCGCGCTGAAGAACATCGACCGCTTCCAGTTCCTGATGAGGGAGTGATGAGCGTCCGGTCGCCGCTCATACGCCATGCGTGATCTTTTCCGATTCCTCTACCGCCAGCGCAACAACCTGCTGTTCGTAGGACTGTTGGCACTCTCCATGGGGCTGCTGGTGCGAGGGAACATGCACCATCGTGCGCAGGCCATCAGCAGCAGCAATGCCATCGTCGGCAGCATCTACTCGTGGCGCAACAGCATCACCGAGTATACGGACCTACGGGAAAAGAACCGGGCGCTTTCAGCGGAACTGGCCCGCGAGCGCGAACGCAACCGTTCCATGAGCTTGACGCACGACAGTTCGCACCTATTCCTGGATACGGTGCGCATGCTTCGCTACCGCTTCATTCCGGCCCAAGTGATCAACAGCACGGTCCACAAGGAGAAGAACTACCTCACCTTGGACAAGGGGCTGCTGGATGGCGTACGTGCTGACATGGGCGTGATCGGACCTGATGGCATCATCGGGGTGGTGCGCGAGGCCAGCGACCATTACGCAGCGGTGATCAGTGTGCTCAACGGCGACCATGCGGCCAGCGCCCAGTTGAAAGGCACCGGGCACTTCGGCCAGTTGAAGTGGAACACCTCGGACCCCGCTACGGTCGCGCTCACGGATATCGACAAACACGTGCCCATCCATGTGGGCGACACCGTCATCACACGCGGCAGTGAAGGCATCTATCCTCCTGGGATCATGATCGGTATCGTGAGCTCCGTTGTGAACGACCCCAGCATTCCATTCCACGTGATCACCGTGGCGTTGAGCGAGGACATGACGCGCAGTGCCCAGGTCCAGGTGGTGAGCGACCTGCTGCGCGCGGAGAAGGATTCTCTGGAAGCCAAGGCCCCTGTCCAATGATCAGCACGATCATCAACAACCTGCTCAGGCTCCTGCTGCTCGTGCTGCTGCAGGTCTTGTTGATCGACCATGTCGACCTGGCGAATGGCTGGGTGGTACCCTTCCTGTACGTGCTGTTCCTGTTGATGCTGCCGATAAGCCTGCCGGCATGGGCCAACTTGGTGATCGGCTTCCTGACCGGGCTCGTACTGGACATGTTCGGCAGCACACCCGGCATGCACGCCAGCGCTTGTACCGTGATGGCCTACATGCGCATCCTGATGTTGCGAGCGCTCGCCCCGCGTGAGGGCTACGACACAACGCTGCGCCCCACCATCGCTGACATGGGGCTTCCTTGGTTCATGACCTATGCGGGCGTGCTCATCCTCGTGCACCACCTGTGGCTCTTCTTCGTGGAGGTATATCGCTTCGAAGGCTTCCTTTCCACCTTCCTTCGCGCCCTGGTGAGCGCCGCCGCCACGCTGGTACTTTGCCTGCTCGCGCAGTTGCTCACCGCCCGCGCCTCGCGCACACGATGAACTTCGGGGACCGCAAATACGTGCTCATCGCCGCGGTGCTCTTCGTGTGCGTGGTCTTCATCCTGCGCCTGTTCTGGATCCAGGTGATCGATGACAGTTGGACCGCGCGCGCGGCGGATATCAGCGAGCGGAAGATCACCGTGTTCCCCTCACGCGGGCTGATCTACGATCGGAAGGGCGAACTGCTCGTGGCGAACACACCGGTGTACGACATCATGGTGGTGCCACGTGAGGTCAGGCCGTTCGACACGCTGGCTCTGGCACAATTGCTCAGCGTGAGCCCGATGGATGTGCGTGAACGATTGCGAAAGGCGAAGGATTATTCCCCGTGGAAACCGAGCGAGTTCGAAAAGCAGATCACGGCGGACCAGTACTCGGCCATCTCGCTGCACCTCCACAAATACCCGGGCTTCTACGCCCAAAGCCGCACGCTGCGCACCTACCCGCCGCACATCGCGCCGCACATGCTGGGCTACTTGAGCGAAGTGGATGCACGCAAAGTGGCGAGCGACCCGTACTACAAGCCCGGTGACGTGATCGGTGTGGGTGGACTGGAACAGTACTATGAACCGCAGTTGCGCGGCCGCCGAGGGGTGAAGTACGTGGTGGTGGACGTGCACAACAACGTGCAGGGAGCCTACAAGAACGGGCTGTATGACACGCTCGCTTATGAAGGACAGAACCTGTACACGAGCATCGACGCGCGTATGCAAGCCTACGGCGAACGCTTGATGCAACACAAGAAGGGAAGCATCGTGGCGTTGGACCCGAAGACCGGTGGCATACTCGCGCTGGTGTCCAGTCCGGGTTATGACCCGGAACTGCTCGTCGGTCGTGTGCGCAACCAGAACTACCGCATCCTGCAGAAGGACTCGTTAGTACCCCTCTTCGACCGCGCCCTTCAAGCGCAATACCCGCCCGGCTCCATCTTCAAACTGGTGCAAACGCTTACGGCACTGCAGGAAGGGGTGATCACTCCGCAGACCGGCTTCATCTGCAACAAATCACTGGTGGGCTGCCACAACCACCCGAGCGCGCCGGATGTGGTGCACGCGATCCAATACTCCTGCAATCCCTACTTCTATCAGGTGTTCAAGCGGGAGGTGGAGCAGAACAAGACACCGAACCGCTTCAAGGATGCGGCCATGGGCCTGGCGGAATGGGAACCGTACATCCGCAGCTTCGGATTGGGGCAGCGGCCGGCCATCGATCTGCCGAGCGCCAAGGGTGGCCGTGTACCGAACGTGTCCTACTACGACAAGCGGTATGGGAAGGAGGCCTGGGCGTTCTCCACGATCTTCTCGGTGAGCATCGGACAGGGTGAAGTGGAAGTGGTTCCTGTTCAAATGGCGAATCTTGCGGCCACGTTCGCGAACAAGGGCTGGTACATCGATCCGCACATCGTTACGGCGATCGGCACACCGGACAGTCTCACTCATTTCGAGCGACACACAACGTTGATCGACCGGCAGTGGTACGACCTGGTGGTGGAAGGCATGCGGCGTGTGACGGAAGAGGCCGGTGGTACGGCGCGGGCAGCACGCATCCCGGGCATCACCATCTGTGGCAAAACGGGGACAGCGCAGAACCCGCATGGTAAGGACCACGCGGTGTTCATCTGCTTCGCTCCGATGGAGGATCCCAAGATCGCCATGGCGGTATATGTCGAGAACAGCGGCTTCGGCGGAACGTGGGCCGCTCCCATCGCCAGTCTGCTCATGGAGCAATACCTCACCGATACCATCACACGGCCAGATGTCGAGAAGCGCATGCTCGAGGCGGACCTCATCGCCGACGAGAAGAACTACAGGCCTTTCGTGAGCAAGGTGCACCACCGCAGAAGATGAACGCCACACGCGACAGCATACGCCGCAACATCGATCGCCCGCTGGTGGTCCTTTACCTGGTGCTGCTCTTCATGGGCTGGGCGAACATCTACAGCGCCGCTTACGATCCAGAGCACGCGGGGCTGTTCGATCGTGCGAAGGAGTATGGCGCGCAGAGCGTGTGGATCATCGTGAGCCTCACATTGGGTGGCGCCCTGCTCATGGTACGCGGTGATTTCATCCGCGACCTTGCCTGGCCTGTCTATGGCTTCGTGCTGCTGCTGCTCGCCCTGGTGCTCGTTGTAGGTCGCGAGGTGAACGGCGCCAAAGCGTGGTTCGGCGTTGGTGGGTTCGGCATCCAACCGGCGGAGTTCAGCAAGTACGCCACTTCCTTGGCGTTGACCACATGGCTCGCCGGACTGAAGAACCTGACCGAGTTGCGTTCAAGGGTCGTCGCCGGCGCCATCATCCTGCTTCCCGTCGCGTTGATCATGCTGCAGCCGGATACCGGGACAGCGCTGGTCAGCGGTGCGTTCGTGCTGGTGCTCTACCGCGAAGGCCTGTCCGGCAACATCCTCCTTCTGGCCATCATGGCGGCCATCCTCGCGGTGCTGTCCCTCATCATGAAGGAAAGTTCGTATCACGTTCCGTTCATGGCGAAGGAGGTGGGCGGGCAGTACTTCCTCATCATCCTCATCGCCATGGCATGCGTGCTGGCTTTCTTCTTCATCAAGCGTTTCGTGTTGAAGCGTTTTCGCAAGCGCCTCATAGGGCTCATCCTGTTCGCGCTGGTTGGTTCCGCAGGCTTCATCAGCAGCGTTGATTACATCGTGGGCAAGATGCCTGCCCACCAGCAGACACGGATACGGGTGCTGTTGGGCCTGGAGTACGATCCCAAAGGCTTCGGCTACAACGTGGAACAGAGCAAGACGGCGATCGGCAGTGGCGGCTTCATCGGCAAGGGCTACCTCGAAGGCACCTTCACGAAGTACAAGTACGTGCCGATGCAGAGCACCGATTTCATATTCTGTACCGTGGGTGAGGAATGGGGCTTCCTCGGAACCACGGCGGTGGTGCTGCTTTTCGGTGCGTTGATCCTACGCTGCATCCAGATCAGCGAGCGGCAGCGATCGAAGTTCACACGCATCTACGCGTACTGCGTAGCCAGCATTTTCTTCCTGCACCTGATGATCAATGTGGGCATGGCCATCGGTCTGGCACCGGTGATCGGTATTCCGCTGCCCTTCTTCAGCTATGGCGGTTCCTCGCTGATCGGCTTCACCCTCTTGCTGGGAACACTGGTAAGGCTTGACGCGGAACGGTTGAGCCAACTGCGCTGATCGACCGTTCGGGAAAACTGAAGGGCGCCTCCAGGCGCCCTTCAGTTGAAGACCTTTTCGTTGGCTCAGAAGAAGCGGTAGCGCTCGTCCTTCACCTTCGCGGCGTCCTTCAATGCGTTGAACGCTTGGTACTCGGCGCGGCTGCGGATCCGTTCGGTCAGCGACTTCGTATCGCCGGCACCTTCGGGCATTTCGCCTGCGGCGGTGAGCGCGGTCATGTTCACCTCATAAACCGCCATGTCGCCTTTGATCGGTTCGCTGGTCTGGCCGTTCTGCAGGGCGAAGATCCGACCGATCACCTCGGCATCATTGAAGCCTCCCGGAATGCTCATCGCGCTGAAGGTCATGTCGCTGGCGTTCTGCATGGAAACGCCCAGTTCGTTCGCCAGTGCGTTCAGGTCCGTCTTGCCGGTCATCTTGGCCGTTAATCCTTCGGCCTTCTTCTCCTTGCGGGCTTCGCGCGTCATCGCTTCGCGTACATCATCCAAGCGGGGTTGACCGTCCTCGCGGATGCCGGTAAGGATGCAGACCACATAGCTCTCGTCGCTCGTGAGCGGCTCGCTCGGCTTATCGCCCAGCTTGGCATGGTTCACCCAGCTGGTAACGCTGGTAGCATCCTGCAGACCCGGTACGTACCGCTGGTCGGGGCGGAACTCATCGACGGGCGTGTAGCTCAGGCCACCATCGAGGGCGGACTTGCGGAACGAGGCCGTATCGGGATTGTTCAGACCGAAAGCGCTGGCTTGTTGCCAGGCTGCTTTCATGGCGCGATCCGGACGCACCTTCATGTCCACGGTAAGCACACGACGCTCCTTGCGGGTGCGCTGACCCAGCACTTCAACGATGTGGTAACCATAGCTGGTCTTGCACAGGGTGATGGCACCCACCTTCTCATCGAAGCTGGCCTTGGTGAACTCGGGAACCATGCGGGTCTTGTCGAACCACTCGTAAACACCGCCCGTGCCCTTGCTGCCGGGATCCTCGGTGTACTGGTTCACCATCGCTTCGAACTTGCTGCGGTCGCGCTTCACCACGGCGAGCACGCTGTCGGCACGGTCCTTCACCTTCTTCTCGTCGTCAGCCGATTTGCCGGAGGTGCTGAAGAGGATGTGGCGCACGCGGGCCTCGGGCACGTCGGCCAGCTGCTTCACTTTTACCAGCTTCCAGAAATCACCGTCCTTGAACGGACCTACGACCGTTCCGGTGTCTGCGTGAACGATGAGCGAGTCATTGAGCTTGTCGGCGGTGCCTTCAGCGTAAGGTGTGGCTGCAGCGTTCTTGCTCGTAGCGTGTGAAAGAACGAACAGGCTGTCCGCTGCGCCCGTGGCCGCTTCGAACTCAGGCTTCAGATCAGCGATGGCATCACGTGTGGCATCGATGTCCTCTTTGGTGGGACTGGCGTTGAAACGAACGAAGGCGAAACGGCGGGCGGCCTTCTGTTCCCACTTCTTCTCGCTCTTGTGCGCATTGAAGTAGCGCTCGATGTCCGACTCCTCTACAGGATAGAGGCTGTCCGGCTCCGCGTCGTAGCGCTTCGCTACGAAGTTGAAGGTCGCCTTCGTGTTGTTGTTGGCGTAGTCATCCTTGGTCTGCGCGCTGTTCGCGAAGCAGCTCTTCTTGATCAACGTGTTGTACTTCGCGTAGATGCGGTTCGGGATGAAGGTCTTCTTCTGGTATTCGTACAGCAGCGGAGCCTTCTCCTGGATGCTGGCGAAATAGCGCTTCAACAGCGCCTTGTCCGCCTGGCCGGTGGCCTTGTCCTTGAAGTTGTCGTTGTTCTTGAACTCGGGCACGATATTCTCGCCCCAACGGATGTCGTCGTACTCCTCCTTGCTGAGCGTGCTGCCGAAGCCGGCCTTCTCGGCCTGCACTTTCAAGGTGCGCTCCTTCAACAGGTCGTTCCACACGCTATTGCGGATCTGCTCCTGCAACTGGTTGTCGACGGTCGTACCGTTATCGCGGTACAGCGTGGCCTGCTCTTCCACACGCGCGCTGAACTCCACTGCCGAAACCTCTTCGCCATCGATCTCACCGATGGCCTCGCTACCGCGCATGCGGTTGTTCCCCTGCCAGATATCCCCGAGCACGAAGAGACCGAGAGAAACGAAAACAACGGTGGCGATGAGCATTCCTCGCTCACGGATCTTGCCAATGACTGCCATCGAAAGGGGATTTTTGAAAGGGTGGCAAATATAGGCGGCTGTCCGTAAGGGGAAAGCCCGCCTTGGACCGGCTGGGGCCGCTCAGTGGGAGAAACCCGCCGAGGGGTCGGTCACCTCCAGGCGCAGCAGGTCCACACGGCCGTGGTTCACCTGAGCCACAGTCACTTTGAAGGGGCCGATCTCCATTTCAGTCCCTTGATCAGGCACATCCCCTGAATGATGGAGGATCCACCCCGCCAGGGTGTCATACTCGTCGCTTTCCGGCAGGTTCAGGTTGAAACGGTCCGCCACGTAGGCAACCTCCGCCCGTGCGCTCAGCACGAACGTGGTCTGGTTCACCCGTTCCTCGACCAGTTCGCCCTCGTCATGCTCGTCCTCGATGTCGCCCACGATGGTCTCCACCACATCCTCGATGGTGAGCATGCCGGCCGTTCCACCGAACTCGTCCACCACCACCGCCACGTGCGTGCGTTGTTTGGTGAACCGTTGCAACGCTTCATCGGCCGGCATGGTGCCAGGGATGAAGTTCACGGGGCGCATCACACCACGGATACTGCGCGGATGACGGAACAGCTCGTTCCCGTGCACATACCCGATGATGTTATCGATGCTGTCCTTGTAAACCAGCAGTTTGCTCAGGCCGGTCTCCACGAAACGATGGTGGAGCAAGCTGACCGGTTCGTCCACATCGATCGCTTCCACTTCGGCGCGCGGCACCATCACCTCACGCACCTTGGTGTTGCTCAGCTCCAAGGTGTTCCTGAAATACTCCACCTCGGCGTCCAGGTCCTGTTCCGCCGGGCCGTTGTCACTTACCTCCCGCAGGAACTCGTCCAGATCGATCCTTCCGAATGAGACCTGTCCCGGTCTGGTCTTTATTCCGAAGAGCCGCAGCACACCCTCACTGATACCCGTGAGCAGGATGGTGGGCAACCAGAGCAGCGCGTAAAGGATGCGCAGCGGCACCGCGAAGGCGCTCATGATGAAGTTCGGGTCCAGGCGGAACAACGCCTTGGGCAGGAATTCGCTCACCACCAGGATCAGCAGGGTGCTGAGAACGGTCTGCGTGGAAAGAACGAAGACCTCATTGGGATAGATCTCGCGCAGCTCAGGTTCGATCACACGCGCCATGACGATACCGTAGGTGACCAGGGCGATGTTGTTCCCCACGAGCAGCGCGCTGATCACGCGGTGCGGGCGCTGGAGCATCGGCGCCACCAAGCGCGCCCAGATGGCTCCCTCCTTGCGCTTCAGCTCCACGTAGAGCTTGTTGCAGCTCACCAGAGCGATCTCCAGGCCCGAGCACAAGGCCGAAACGGCCATGCTCAGCACGATGAGGATCACGTCGAAAGTGGACATGGCGCGGGGCGAAGATGCGACGCCCGTTCTTATCGCTTGTTCGCCGGATCCTGTTGGCGCGCTGCCCAGTCGGCCATTTTGCGGCGCATGAAGCGACGGTACCAGAACATGGCGAAGGCTACCAATGGGAACCAGATGAAGACCTTCCCGGCCTGCCAACCGTAGGTGGCCACATAGTAGATGACCGCTCCGGCGCCGAGTACTCCCAAGGCGAGCCAGAAGCGTTCCATGTAAATGGCGATCTTTTCCATCAGGGCAGTATCGAGTCGTTCTCGGCCACGAAGATCGTACCCGTTATGCGACGGATGGTGTAGCGGCTGAAGTCCTGGTTGGCATCAAGGCCCTGACCGTAAATGATGTCCTGCGCCCGGGTGATGCGCACCGGCTTGTCGGTGAAGACCCGGTCACTGTCCTGGTCCCAGATCAACTGTTCGGTCTCCAATCGCTCGCCGCGCACATTGGTGAAAACCACATGTTCATCCACCTGCATGCGATGGCGCTTGGGGTCCATGCGCCCACGCTCAGCGGTCAGTCGGCTGCCCGGCTGTCCGGTGGCATCGAAGAACGTCAGTTCCACACCCTGGAAAAAGTCGGTGTGTTCGTCGTTCTGCGGCAGATACTCTTCCACACGCCCGGCGCGCAAGCGGTTGCGCACATGTCCGCTATCGCTGTAGTAGTACTCCGCTTGCGTGGTGATGCGGTCCGGTGAACGCGCATCGATCTCGATGGAGGCGAGCTCGTCCAGATCGTTCTTGCACGACAACAGGGCAAGCAAGGGCAGGATCAGTCCGGCCCGCATGGTCACTGGATCTGGTAACGGCGGAACCACCGCTCCCGCTTCCATGGCGTGATGCTTACACCCACGAGTACGGTAACCCCTGATTCCTGCAACTGCCCGCTCGCGAGGTTGCCCCGCTGCGACCATTCCGCGCCGAGGTGCAACCTGCTGTTGGTCTGCGCAGCGTTCACAGGAATGGACATACCCATGCTGGCTGCTATGCCATCGAGACCGGTACCGTTCACTTCCAGGTAGTCCTGGGTATAGCGAAGACCTGCGCGATAGGTGATGCGCTGCAACAGGCCGCCGTCCCATGCCGGCGTGTAACGAACACCCACCGCTGCGATGGAGCTCGCGCGAAGCTGCGTCGGCAGCTGATACCCTTCGATGTTCGTTCGCAACGCACTCCAATCGCGCTGTCGCAGTTCCGCGGTGACCATCCAACGGGCATCGTGCACGTTGACGCCGAAGCCATAACCGATCGGTACGCTCAACGTACCTGTCACATCGTTCGAATAGGACACCGTATCGAACGTGCTTTCCAGACCGGACGTTCCGCGGAGGAAAGTGGTGACGAGGTTCACGTGCGTCGCATTGAAAACGGTCGGGAGATCGACCGTTGCTCCCACACCGAACCGCCATTGTGATGCTTCGCGAGGTCGTTTGTCAGCGTTGGCCGGTGTCTCTCCCGGATGAGCCTCTCGCCACGCCTTCAATTCTTCCGCTCTCCGATCGGCCCTGCGCTTGATGGCGGCGGCAACGCGGCTGGTCGGGATCAGCTGGCCCTCGTAATAAAGACCAGCGTTGGCCGTAGGCGCGCGCAGCACCAAGGATGAGTATGCGCTCGTGTTCATGTAGAGCGAGCCGGCCGGATACACGCTCTTCCGGCTTTGTTCCACGCTACCGAACAGGAAGTTGAAGTTGGCACCGAAGGACAGCACATGCCCACCGTTGCCAAGGCTGTCCGGTGCGTGACGGGAGATCACGCGTGACAAGCCTCCGAAGGCGCGGTTCACGCCACCAGTGCCGCGGTACTCGTACTTCACCGTACCGGCCACGAACGGGTCCTGGCTATCGAGCGAATAGGCCACGTCAGAAAAGGGAAGCATACCGAGGGCCATACCCCACTTTCCGCGACCGAAGGGGACCCCAAGGCTGAGACCATCGAACCGGCCATCGGACCAATCGCTCGTAGCGTTCTGGGTGCGTTGGGTAAGGAACATGGCGCGCGCCGAGCCCTGCAAGGCCGGGGCATCCAGAAAGGCATAGGTCGCTGGGTTGTTCACCAGAACGCTCACGGGCTCCACGAAACCGATGCCCACCCCGCCCATGAGCGCTTCGGTAACCTGACCCTGATGATGCAGGTCTCCGATACCGAACGAACCATATGGAGAACCGAGCTCGCTGCCTTGGGAGAAACCTGATTCAAACAGGCCGAGCGACACCACCAGCAGGAGTGTACGGGTGGGCGTGGACCAGAAGCGCATGAAGGCCGAGGAGGGTGAGATATGGGTGCGCAAAGATGCCGTTTTCCAAGGCCCGGGCGAACCGCGGCGCATCACCGCCGGTGAGCACAACGGCCAGGTCGGGGTGTTGTTGCGCCAGTTCGGCGATCACTTGTCGCAGCTCCGCGCGGATCCCGTGGTGTGTGCCGGAAGCGATGCATTCGGCCGTATCGCCTCCGATGAACGGTACGATCTCCGGCGCTGCCACCTCCGGTAGCCTCGCACTGAAAGCGTGCATCGCACGGGCGCGCATGCGGAGACCAGGAGAAATGATGCCCCCGACCAGACCATGCCCCTTGGTAACGAGGTCATAGGTGATGCACGTGCCCAGGTCCACGGCCAGCGCGGCACGTCCTGGAAAGAGCGAGGCCGCAGCGACCGCGTTCGCCCAGCGATCCACTCCCAAGGTGGCCGGGGTTCGGTAGGAATTGGCGATCGGCCCCGGCGAATCGCCCCTCAGTACAGTGACAGGAGCCACCGCCTCGAGCGATCCCATCTGGTCTGCGTTCTCAGCGGCCACCGAACCACAAGCGATGCGCGCGACCTTGGTTCCCGAGAGGAACCGGCGCACAGCAGCCGCATCGCCGTTCGGGAAAGCCGCGGTCCTGAGCAGGTGACCATCGTGGAAAAGGCCAGCCTTGGTGCGGCTGTTGCCGATATCCAGCACAAGGAAGTGAGGCATGACTTCGTGGGATCGGGACGGCGCCTATCTTCGCGGCCCCTTGCAAAGATGCATGGGAACATCCTGGTGCCTTAGCTCAGCTGGTAGAGCAACGGATTGAAAATCCGTGTGTCCCCAGTTCGATTCTGGGAGGCACCACGAGAAAGCAGCCCCGGTCGAAAGGCCGGGGTTGTTGTTTTCCGGAGGTTCTGCAAGATGATCGAGCGGTCAATCCCCCAATTGGTGTATTGGCGGTTGGAAGTTGCGATCCTTGCTTCGCGGCCCGAATGAGAACGCTTCTTTCCATCACCTCGGTTGCTTTGTTATTGACCGCGGAAGCGCAGGTGATCACCGCTGAGGATTCCTTGAACGCGGGTCTGGTGCGCAGTGACAAAACCACCTTGGTGAGCGGCTATGGCGAAGTGAAAGTGAGCTTCGATCAGCGCCTGGGTACAGGCACAGCGAACCTGACCCGCAACGTGCTCTTCCTCGGGCACCGCTTCAACCAGCGCATCACCTTCTTCAGCGAGTGGGAATTGGAGAACGCCAGCGTGCAGGGAGGCAAGTTCAGCGGAGAGTTCAGCATGGAACAGCTCTTCGTGAAGTTCGATCTGTCGCGCACCATCTACCTCACCGGCGGCCTTTTCATCCCGCGCGTCGGCATCATCAACGAGAACCACCTTCCCACCACCTTCAATGGGAACGATCGCCCCTTCGTGGAGCAGTTCATCATTCCAGCGACGTGGCGCGAGATCGGTCTTGGTCTTTACGGCCGCAGTGACCGCATTCCCGGTCTGAACTGGAGCCTTGCACTGCAGAACGGTTTGCATGCGGGATCGTTCGAACACGGTAGCGGCATCCGGGGTGGTCGAGGCGAAGGAAGCAACGCGAGTGCAGCGAACCTTGGCATCAGTGGAGCGCTGCTCTACTATTGGAAGGACTTCCGCTTCCAGACCAGCGCCTACTATGGCGGTGCGGCAGGGCTCACCCAACGCGAAGCCGACAGCCTTCAGCTCGACTATGGCGCGTTCGGCACGCCGGTACGTTTGGTCGAAGCGAACGCACAATACCTGGGTGATGGCCTGCGTGTGAAGGTGCTCGCTGCGCAGGTGGACATCCCGGAGGCACGACGCATCAATCAGGCGTATGCGAGCAACACGCCGGAGCGCATGTACGGCACCTACGCTGAAGTGGGCTATGATCTCTGGACCTTGATCAAGCCGGAGCAGAAGCGGGATCTCATCGCCTTTGTCCGTTACGAACGTCTTGATATGAACGCCATCATTCCGGGCAACGGCATCGATGATCCTTCGCTTGACCGTAGCTATATCGTGGCTGGCATCAGTTACCTGCCCGTGACCGGCGTGAGCGTGAAAGCGGATTACGTGGTGCGCACGACCGGAGCGCAGAACCCGGCCTTGCAATACAACCCCTATCCGCAGCTGCAGCCCTACTTCACCGACAATGGCTTCCTGAACCTCGGCCTTGCGTTCAGCTTCTGATGGATCGCCGCAGCTTCATCCGCTCCTCGTGTTTCGGCTGTGCCGGAGTGCTCGCTGGTACCGGCCTGCTCACGCTGGCGGGTTGTTCAACCCTCCCCCTGGTGAAAGCGGACGGGAAGGACGGATCAGTGCGTGTTCCGCGTGCCTCGTTCAAGGAAGGGAACAAGGTCATTCTACGCGCGCAAGCGTTGCCGTTCGATGTGCTGGTAATGGCCCTGCCGGATGGTGGATACCGCAGTTTGTACCTGCGGTGCACCCACCGCGACCAACCATTGACGGCCACCGACAGCGGGCTGCATTGTCCATCGCATGGCAGCCGCTTCAGTATGGATGGCGCGGTGCAGGAAGGTCCGGCCGACCAACCGCTCCATCAGTTCCGTACCACCACCGATGGCAACGACATCATCGTCGACTTGAAACACTGACCGCACTTGAAGAACCAAGCTCTCCCCTTCTTCGCTTTGCTCGCGCTCTGCGCCTGCTCGAAGGAAAGCGTCGCTCCGGACGCTGCGCCTGAAACCGGCGTCGTACCTGCCAGTGTTCTGAGCGCGTTCACGAACAACGTGGCACGCGCGAATTACAACGATCTGGCAGCACGGACCTCTGTACTCCGAAGCTCGGCTGCAACGTTCATCAGCACCTTGAACGATGCGGACCTTGCCGGTTGCAGGCAGGCGTGGCGCGATGCCCGGCTTTCATGGGAATTGAGCGAGAGCATGCTGTTCGGACCGGTGAGCACGGACAACATCGACCCCCGGATCGATACGTGGCCGGTGAACTTCGTTGATCTCGAAGCGCAATTGGCCAGCGGCAACGCGTTCACGGCTGAGTACATCAACAACCTGGAGGATGCCCTGAAAGGATTCCACCCGATCGAGTACCTGATCTTCGGTCAGGACGGCAACAAGACAGCGGCACAGATGACAGCGCGCGAGCGTGAATACCTCCTGGCGCTGTGCGTTAACCTGGAAGAGCTGACCGCTCACCTTGCCTACAGCTGGGATGCCGCGCACGAGAACAACTACGGAACGATCCTCTCCACGGCCGGAAGCGGGAACAGCACCTATCCGACCCAGCGCGCAGCGTTCGAGGAGATGGTGAACGCGATGAGCGCCATCTGTGATGAGGTGGCGAACGGCAAGATGCACGAGCCACTGATCGCCCAGGATCCCATGCTGGAAGAATCCCCGTTCGCGAAGAACTCGATCACGGATTTCACCAACAACATCATGGGCGTGGAGAACGTGTACCTGGGGCGGTACAGTGAGAACGGCACCGGGCTGGAGGACTTCGTCCGGCAATACGATCTGCAGACGGATGCGGCCATCAAGCAGCGCATCGCAGCTGCGGTGGCCGCCTTGGGCACCATCACCGTTCCGTTCGGGCAGGCGTTGACCGAGCAGCCGGTACAGGTGCAACAGGCTATCGATGCCATCAACGCCCTTGCGGCCACGGTGGACAGCGAGCTGCTTCCGCTGGTGCAGCAACACACGAACTGATCCATGTGCCATTACCGTGCGCATGCTGTGGCATTGGCGATGGGTCTTACGTTCGTCGCGTGCAAAAAGGAACCCGCCGAATGGGATGCCGCTGAGGAGCAGCCGTGGATGAGCGGGGGCTCGCAGACTGTTTTCGACGCAGGGGCAGGCGCGTTCGGGCATACCTTCCCAGACATGGACGCGACCGCGCAATGGCTGCACGGTGTAGGCGATGGTCAGTTCGGTCAAACGTTCGTCAGCGCACCTGCGCCATTGAACCCGGGCCTGGGGCCGGTCTTCAACAGCGTCAGCTGCGCGAGTTGTCATGTGGCCGACGGTCGTGGAAAACCACCCGCCGCTGGCGAACAGTTGTTGAGCATGTTGTTCCGGATCAGTGTTCCTGGCAGCGACGCGCATGGAGGACCTTTGGGAGTGCCTGGATATGGAGGCCAGTTGCAACAACGCGCGGTATTCGGTGCAGTGCCGGAAGCGAACGTGACCACCACATGGATCGAGAGTAGCGTCACACTGGCCGATGGCTCCGTCGTTCCATTGCGCGAACCCGACTACGCGGTCGTTTCACCCTACACCGCGTGGCCCGGTGATGCCATGCTCTCCGCACGTGTGGCACCTCCCGTTTTCGGTTTGGGTCTGCTTGAGGCCATTGCCGCGGAGGACATACGCGCCCAGGCTGACGAGACCGATGCGAACGGCGATGGCATCAGCGGAAAAGCAAACCTTGTCTGGGACGCGGAGCATGGTCGCATGGCCTTGGGTCGCTTCGGCTGGAAGGCCGAACAACCTTCCTTGTTGCAGCAGAGCGCTGGCGCCTACGTGGAGGACATGGGTGTAACCAGTCCGTTGTTCCCACAGGAAAGCTGCTTCTCACAACCGCAATACGACGGGTACGCGGATGAAGCGGAGGTTAGCGACAGCGTTCTTCATGCGGTAGCCTTCTACATTCGGACCTTGGCCGTACCGGCACGCCGTAACACGAAGGACGAACGCGTGGTGCAAGGCGAAGGACTTTTCGCGCAAGTGGGTTGCGCCAATTGCCATCGGCCTCAACAGCGCACATCGGTGAACGTCGCTTTCGCACCGCTGAGCGGTCAACGGATCTTCCCGTACACGGATCTTCTCCTGCACGACATGGGACCCTCGTTGAGCGATGACCGACCAACGTATTCCGCGGAGGGGAACGAATGGCGCACCCCACCCTTGTGGGGCATCGGGCTCACGCAGGTGGTGAACGGGCACCAGAACTTCCTGCACGATGGACGCGCGCGGTCGCTACTGGAGGCGATCCTATGGCACGGTGGCGAAGCGGCGAACAGTACGGCTGCGGTCAAGCAGCTGGCCACGCACGAGCGCGAGGCCTTGTTGGCCTTTCTGAACTCGCTCTAATTACCGGCGTTCTGTTCCAGCCAGTCCTTCACCTGTTGGATGTGGGCCAGCTTCACGGGTTCGCGCATGGTGCGTGAGGTGTCCGTGAAATACTTGTGCTTCTCGAGGAAGCGCACCTGCAGTTCGTTCCAGTCGCGTTCGTTGTCCAGCACGCCATAGTGCTTGAACTCTTTATAGAGCGTGGACCCGATGCGGAAGAAGTCCGCCCGGCCGAGGTAGTCCAGATCCGCATCACATAGGATGCGCCCCAATAGATCCTGCGGTTGTTGCGGGATCTTGGTGGCCATGATCAGCACGCACACGCGTTCGATCTGTTCATGCGTATAGCCGAACTGCGGGAGCGCTTCCCGAGCGAGCTTGCAACTGGCCTCTTCGTGTTCCAGGTCCTGCACCAGAAAACCGGAGTCATGATAAAGAGCGGCGGTACGCAGCAGGTCCAGGTCCTCCCCTTCCACGCCCTCCTCGGCCGCGATGGCCACTACCGTGCGATAGACATCCAGCGTGTGGCTGAAGGAATGGTAGGTACGCTCCTTGGGTAACCCCTGCCGGAGCTTGCTCAGGATATAGATCTCTGCACCTGGTTGATCCATGGAAGCGATGGGCAAGATACTTCCTGAGGGAAAATGGGCGCGCTCGTATTTTTGGATGATATGTTCCGGGGTCAAGCGCGCGCGCCACTGCTGTTGTTCGGACTTGTCGCGCTTTACATCGTTCTGCAATCGGCATGGTGGGCGTGGCTGCTGCTGAGCAAGGAGCGGGAAGTACTGGCCCTTCAGGAACAACTGCTGAAGGAAGGCGTGGCGCCCTTGATCCCTGTCCGTTCGGCGGAGGCGACGCGTTGGATGCTCATTGGAGAGGGCGGCGTTTTCGTTGCGCTGCTGTTGGTCGCCTTGTGGCTCACCTTCCGTACCGTGCGGCATGAACTGTCGCTCGCCCGGCAGCAGCGTGATTTCCTGATGGCCGCCAGCCATGAGCTGCGCACCCCCATCACCGGATTGAAGCTCCACCTGGCCACCTTGGCACGGCCTGAGCCGGGGACGGAACAACGGGAACAGCTGCTTTCCCTGTGCCGCACCGAGACGGATCGGTTACGGTCATTGACCGAGAAGATCCTGCTGGCCACCCGGCTGGACGAGGCGCACGTACCCCTCACGCTGCAGCCCCTGGATCTGGCGGAAGAAACGCGTTCGGTGTGCACCATTGCACAAGCGAGCTATGCCGCGCAGCATACCGTTGTCTATCATGCGCCCGGGCGGCTCACGGTACGCACCGATCGCGATGCGTTCCGTTCCGTGCTAGGGAACCTGTTGGAGAACGCATCGAAGTACGCCCCGACAGGGACGCGCATACAGGTCGATCTGCTGGAACGTGATGGGCACTGCGAACTTCAAGTGACGGACGAAGGCCCCGGCGTGGAACCACCGGATCGCAACAGGATCTTCGAGAAGTTCACCCGGGGAGGCAGCGAGGAAGTACGGGAGACCAAGGGCACCGGACTAGGGCTTTACATCGTTTCCCGGTTGATGCATGCCTTGGGCGGGAGGATCGAACACCGCCCGCGCCACCCTCACGGCTCTATTTTCGTGGCCTCATTCCCGCTGCATTGACCGCTAACAGCAAAGTGGTGCTCATGATCCTTGATGGATGGGGCATCGGCGCAGGTGACCGTACGGATGCCATCGCGCAGGCCCGCACACCCTTCATGGACAGCTTGTGGACGACCGTTCCGCACGCTCGATTGCTCACTGACGGAGCAAATGTGGGGCTACCGGAAGGGCAGATGGGCAACAGCGAGGTCGGCCACTTGAACATCGGTGCAGGACGTGTGGTGTACCAGGATCTGGTACGCATCGACCGTGCGATCGCGGATGGTTCATTGGAGGCTAATGCGACGCTCCAAGAGGCGTTCGAAAAAGCGAAACAACCCGGCCGCAGGCTTCATTTCATGGGCTTGATCGGCACGGGTGGCGTGCACGCGATGAGCGATCATCTGATCGCCCTGTGTACGATGTGCGGACGGGCGGGCGTGAAAGAGGCCTACGTTCATGCGTTCACCGACGGAAGGGACACCGACCCGAAGAGCGGGATCGGGTTCATGAAGGAGTTGGAACAAGCGTTAGGTGGAACACCAGCGCGGATCGCCAGCGTTTGTGGTCGCTACTATGCTATGGATCGGGACAAACGCTGGGAACGTGTGAAGCGAGCGTATGACCTGCTGGTGAACGGCACTGGTGATCGCGCGGTTTCCGGAGAACAAGCCGTGCTGAACAGCTACGCCAAGAACGTGACCGACGAGTTCATCGAGCCCTGCGCCATCACGGAAAAGGATGGGAACCAGCTGCCCCGTATCGCACCGGGCGACGTGGTCATCTGTTTCAACTTCCGCACGGACCGCTGCCGCGAGATCACTCAAGCGCTGACCCAGAAGGCTATCCCCGAGCAGGGAATGGCCCCACTGGAACTCCACTACGTCACCATGACGGAGTATGACCGCACCTACAAGGGAGTGCAGGTGCTGTTCCAAAAGGACAACCTGGCATTGACCTTGGGCGAGGTGGTGAGCCAAGCCGGGCTCCGCCAGATCCGGATCGCCGAAACAGAGAAGTATCCGCACGTCACCTTCTTCTTCAGCGGTGGTCGCGAGGAGCCCTTCCCCGGGGAACAACGCATCATGATCCCGTCACCCAAGGTGGCGACCTATGACCTGATGCCGGAGATGAGCGCTCACGGCATCGCTGACGCCATAAGTGCCGAACTACGCAAGGGAGAAGTGGACTTCGTGTGTTTGAACTTCGCCAACCCGGACATGGTGGGCCATACAGGGGTTTTCAGTGCGATCACCAAAGCCGTGGAGACGACCGATGCCTGTGCGCGTCAAGTGGTGGAAGCCGGACGGGAGAAAGGCTACTCGTTCGTGATCATCGCGGACCATGGCAATGCGGACAAGGCCATCAATCCGGATGGAACGCCCAATACAGCGCACACGACGAACCCGGTGCCTGTGCTGATCATCGATGACCGGCCCCATCGCATGCGCAATGGCATCCTTGCGGATGTCGCTCCGACCATCCTGGACATGATGGGAATGGAAAAGCCCGTCGCGATGACGGGCTCTTCCCTGTTCGTTGTCTGAACGGTCAGCGCCTGTTCTTCAGCACGGTAACGTTCCCCACATAGGGATCCGGCTTGGAATCGACCTTCACCTCGTAGAAGTAGGTACCGTCCGGAAGATCCGCAGCGGCCCAGTTGTTCTGGTAGTTCACCTGCTCGAACACGACCTGTCCCCAGCGGTTGAAGATGCGCACGGTACTCCTGGAGGCCAGGATGCCCTGGATGTAGAAGTAGTCGTTGTCGCCGTCGCCATTGGGGCTTATCACATTAGGGATCACGATCTCACATTGCGGATCAACGATCACCTGAGCGGTGCGCGTATGGTTGCAATCGTCCGTGACGGTCACGTTGTAGATGCCGTCCAGGCTGTTGCTCACGTACGAGGTCGGGCCGGTGTAACCATTGCTCCACAGGTAATCCAGCGAGCCTACGCCACCAGAGGCTTCCGCCAGCAGAGGCACACTATCGCTTCCGCAAGCGATCACCACGGGTGAAAGACTGGTCAGTTCGATGGGGTCAGCATCGATGATATCGGTGGAAACGGTGGCTGTGACGGCTTGCTGGCACGCATTGGTATAAGCCGCTGTGATGACCACCGATTCCTCTCCTTCGCTGGAATTGTCCTCCAAGGGGGTCACTTCAGCGGTTACCGTGGGGTTGTTGCCGCTGATGATGATGGGAGAAGTGATCGAATAGTCGGCGCCTTGCGAAGCGGTGCCGGTATGCTCGGTGGTGATCAGCAGATCGCCGCTGGTACCCGCCGGGCGATGTATGGTTATCGTCGCCGCATCACATCCTTCCACCATGGGGTCCGGACCGGTGAGTGACGCGGTGATGGGCGGCGGTTGGGTGAGTTCCACCGCGAAGAACCCGGTGGTGGACAAACCACAGCTGTCGGTGATCAACACCGTTACATCCTGCACCTGCGTTGGGGTATACAGGATACTGGTATCCGTACTTGCCCCATTCACCGACCATTGGTACCCATAGGCGCCGAAGCCACCGGTGACCGTGGGGGTCAATTGAACGCTTTCCCCGCAGTCGATGAGGAAGGCATCACCGATCGCGATCAAGGGATCCATAGCATCGATCACGAAGGTGAACGGGATGTTCAGCGTATCGGCGGTGCAGTTCGAAGGCGAGATCACGTTGATGATCAGTGATTCCGGACCATCGACATCCATGGGCGCGTTCAGACTGAAATGCACCTCTGTTTGCAAGGGTGCGAAGGTGATCTCCGATGGGAAAGGAGGGACGTAGTCCACGCCAGCTGTTGCTGTACCGCTGGTCTCGATCTGGATCGTGGCAGCGTTGGTCGAGTCTCCGTTGCGGGTGAAGATGAAATCCACGTCGAAGCAGCTTTCCAGGATGGTATTGGTGCCCACGATACCCGGACCCGGCTGAAGCGAGGGAACGAAAGGCGGACTGGTGAAGCTGCCTCCTTCGAGGAACACGCCTGAATCCAGTGTCTGGTCAGTGCCATCACCAATGGCGAGTTTGATGTGGTAGGGCTGACCACACTGCACGATGGAGAAGGCGGTGAGCACGGTTGTGAAGCCGTCATAGGTCACGGTCACCCCCGCCTGAGCGGCGTTATCCACGAAATAGATGCTGTTCGCCTGCCAATTGGGGTCCGCTTGGTCGCACAGGGTGTTGACGCCGGAACTCGAAACGCCACTGTTCACCGTGTTGATGGAGATAGGGATGTTGGTTCCCGGCACGAGTGCGATGTTGATCGCGTTGTTGGTATACGGGCCATTGATACCAGGTCCGCTAAGGAAGAACCCGAACGCATCGTTGAAGCTCGAGCAGGTATAGCCGGGGTACTCTTCCGAACCGAAAACGTAACGGAACTTGATGGAATCACCGATGGGCACGAAATCGAACTCGAGCACGGCAGCGTCGTTGATGCTTTGACCGGACAAGAGGACCAGATCAGGATCACTTTGGAAAGTACCCATGCTGTTCGCCGCGAAATCCGTGACGTTACCGTTGGCGCCGAAGACGAAATTGTTGGGGTCGCTCACCACAAGGCCGGAGGAGAGCACCACACCGGAATCCAACTGCAGGTTGGTTCCCGGAGCATAGAACCGGCCCACCTGGTTGGAAGGGGTTGTACCCGCCTGACCGTTGTAGGTGATGTTGGATGCCGTTACGCCCGCGCCGAGGAGAACGTTCTGCACGTACCAGGCGGGAGAGAAGTCATCATCCACCGTCATTTGCCCGAAGGTGAGCGATGCACTGGTGAGGAGAGCGAGGGTGCTGAGTCCTTTTTTCATTTCCGTTCGTTATTCGCCCTGGTCGCCACGGAGCAGGGTAACATGGCCATAGTCCTCAATGCTGGGGAACAGGTGTCCTTCAACCTTGTACTTGAAGACGTACATGCCGGTGGGTGCTGCGGTGCCGTTGATCTTGCCGTCCCACTTGTATTCCACATCGTCGGTCTGGAAGATCGCTTGGCCCCAGCGGTCGAATATGGTCATTTCGAACGAATCGATGTAATGACCGGACGGGCCGAAGAGCTCGTTGATGCCATCCCCGTCCGGCGTGAAGGCGTTCGGGAAGTAGATGTGCGCAGGAGGTTGCACGAGCATGCTGTCCTCGGCCTCGCAACCGGTGAAGGTGACGACCTTCAAATGCACCCAATGCTCCTCCAGGTCCAGGTAGCTGTGCGCCACGATCTCTTTACGGCTCGTGGCGCCGTCACCAAGGTCCCAGCGGTAGTTGCGGCAGAAGGTGGGCAGGGTAGAAGCCTTGAAGACCCAATCATCCTGGCCGGTATTGGTTGCGATGATGTCGGCCACCGGCCCTTCCACCCCCACATTGATCATGTCGGAGACGATCTCACCGCATTGGTCCAGAGCGTACACACGATAGGTCGCATTGCTGGTGGGCTTCACCGTGAGAAGGGGATCATCAAGGTCCTGGTTCTCCCAAGCCAACGTGTAATAGCCGGAGCCACCGGTCACGCGGGCTTGGAGCTCCAGCTCCTGATCGAGACAGATGACGGTATCAGCGCCAAGGTCCACACGGAACGGCGCCGGATGGGGGATCAAGGCATGAATGAGCGTGTCGCCTTCGTAACCGCACTGGTCCTCCACGTGGATCATGTATGCGGCATCGGCAGGAACACCAACCTGCACCGTATCCGCAGCACTTATGGCCTGGTTCGAACCGTTGGTCCATTGGTAGGTGTAGACCCCATTGCCCCCGGTAACGTTCTGCACGGCAAGCGTGACGGTGTCACCAAGGCAGATCGCCCGTTCATCACTGGTGGTGATGATGATGGGATCCAAGGGCGCTTGGCCGACGAGCACGGAATCGGTCGCCGTCGCACCGCACCCATCGGTAACGGTGGCCACGTAGTACACTTCCGGCACGGCGGCAGGTACGTTGATCGTGGCCGTGTTGCCCGCGTTCGCCCCTGCCAAGGTCCACCCATAGGTGTAGGTGCCATTACCACCCGTTGCCCCGGTAACCGCGATATCATCCGTGCCCAGACAAGGGATGAGGTCGGTCGGGCTCACCGTTATCTCCACCGGCGCATAGACCGGCATCGTCACCACGATGCTGTCGCTCAATGACGCGATGCCGCAGGTATCTGTGACGGTGAAGTAGTAGGTGGTCGTAACCGCAGGACTGACCGTTATGGTCGGGGTGGTAGCGCCGTTGCTCCAGGAGTAATGCGCCTGGCCCGTTCCACCGGTCAAATGAGGGTCCAGCACATACTGCTGCCCACAGGTTCCATTGATATCGACCGGGTTCACTGCCAGTTCCGGATGCTGGTCGATGTAGAACTGGTACGTGTTCACCACCTGACTACCACTGCATACGATGTTCTGGGTGATGGTAAGCGTAAGCGTCTCGATACCATCCGCATCGAGCGGTATATACAACGGATAGGGAAGTACGGAATCACCTTGCTGGAAGATGAGCTGGTTGGGAAAGGCGGGTGAGTAGTCCACACCGGGCGTAGCCGTACCACCGATCACCACATCGATGGTGTCCACAACGCTGGTATCGCCCAAGCGGTGGAAATCGAACTGCACGACCCCACAGCCTTCGAACATCGTGGTATCATTCGCGCTCACCGTATTGGTGGTCAACGTTGGCACCACCTGGCCAGTGCTGGTGAAGCTACCGGCCTCCAGAAAGACACCCGAATCCAAGGTGGTGTCAAAGCCATCGCCGATGGCCAGCTTGATATGGTACTGAACGCCACATTGGACGAGGGCAAAGGCCGTCATCACAACAGTGAACCCGTCGTAGGTAACCGTGACCCCGCTTTGGCCAGCGTTATCGTAATAGTAGATGCTGTTCGCTTGCCAGTTCGGATCGGCAGCGGCACAAGTAGAGGCCAGACCACCACCGGTCGGGGATCCACCATTCACCGTGTTGATGGAGATAGGGACGCTTGTGCCAGGCACAAGTGCGATGTTGATGGCCCCGTTGCTGAACGGTCCAGTGATACCTGGACCGCTCAGGAAGAAGCCGAACGCATCGTTGAACTGGGAGCAGGTATAACTGGTATACTCCTCAGAGCCGAACACGTAACGGAATTTCAATGAATCACCGGTCGGCACGAAATCGAACTCGAGCACAGCGGCGTCGTTGATCGTTTGCCCTGAGAGTTGAGCCAGGTCATTATCAGTGAAGTTCGTGAGCACACTGTTCGCCGCAAAGCTCGATGCCGGGCCGTTCGAACCGGTAATGAAAAGAGCATTGTCACTCCGCACATTGCCGGAAGCCATGACGATACCGGCATCAAGATGGAGATCCGTCCCGGGCGCTGAGAACTCTCCGATCTGCACATTGGCCTGGTTCCCGAGCGCACCGTTGAACATGATGTTGCTCGCCGTCACGCCTTGACCCAGCAGCACGTTCTGGACCAGCCATGTGGGGCTTTGGCTGTCATCCACGGTCATTTGGGCATGACCTGCCGCAGCGGTGGCGATCAGGAGGCAGGAAGCGGTATAGCGAAGGGTCATGATAGCCGGTGCTCGGGCATTGGGCTGGGGAAATTAGTCCTTCCGAGCAACCTGTTGACCTACGACGGGCTGCATTGGTTGCCTGAGAAAGCCGCCACTGTGGATCCCGACGGCCAACCCCTGCGTAAACCACTGATATCCTGACTGTTGACCCTTAGCCCTTCTAAGGGCGCCCACCCCTGTGGGCTTATCCGTTCGCTACGTGTCAACGGTCACTCCGTGCGTCGCCATGGCGGGTATCTTCGGCGCCCCACCGACAGGACACCCAGCTTCCATGAGCACAACGGACACCTACATCGAAAGCAACAAGCAGCGCTTCCTGGATGAACTCCTCGACCTGCTGCGCATTCCCAGCGTAAGCGCTGACCCCAAGTACAAGGCTGATGTAGCTCGTTGTGCGGAGGCCGTGAAGAACAGCTTGGTGGAAGCCGGCGCCGACAAAGTGGAGGTATGCCCTACCAAAGGACACCCCATCGTTTATGGGGAGAAGATCGTGGACCCGAAGAAGCCCACGGTGCTCGTGTACGGCCACTATGACGTGCAGCCAGCTGATCCCCTGGACCTCTGGCACTCCCCTCCTTTTGAACCGGTGATCAAGGACGGCATGATCTACGCCCGTGGCAGTGCGGACGACAAGGGGCAGTTCTACATGCACGTGAAGGCCTTCGAGGCCATGATGAAGACGGGGACGCTGCCTTGCAACGTGAAGTTCATGATCGAAGGCGAAGAGGAGGTCGGCAGTGACAACCTGGGTACTTTCGTGAAGAACAACAAGGAGCGCCTCAAAGCGGATGTGGTGCTGATCAGCGACACCGCCATGATCGCCAACGACGTGCCCAGCATCAACACGGGGTTGCGCGGTCTAAGCTACCTGGAAGTGGAAGTGACCGGCCCGAACCGTGATCTGCATAGCGGGGTGTACGGCGGGGCGGTCGCCAATCCCATCAACGTACTGTGCGACATGATCAGCAGCCTGCACGACAAGGACCGCCGCATCACCATTCCCGGATTCTACGATGCGGTGAAGGAACTGAGCGCTGACGAGCGCGAAGCCCTGGCCGAGGCGCCCTTCGATCTGGAAGCCTACAAGAAGGATCTCGGCATCAAGGAAGTGCTCGGCGAGAAAGGCTACACGAGCGAAGAGCGCAGCAGCATCCGCCCCACACTTGACGTGAACGGCATCTGGGGCGGCTACATCGGTGAAGGGGCCAAGACCGTGCTGCCGAGCAAGGCCTTCGCCAAGATCAGCATGCGCTTGGTGCCGAACCAGAAGAGCGACGCGATCACGGAGCTGTTCAAGAAGCACTTCGAACGCATCGCCCCTCCTTATGTGAAGGTGGAAGTGCGTCCGCATCATGGTGGAGAAGCCGCGGTCACACCCATCGACTCCCCTGCCTACCTCGCTGCGGCAAAAGCCATGGAGGAGACTTTCGGCAAGAAGCCCATCCCTACGCGTGGCGGTGGCAGCATCCCCATCGTGGCGCTGTTCGAGGAAGAGCTCGGCCTGAAGACGGTCCTCTTCGGTTTCGGCCTGGACAGTGACAACATCCACAGCCCGAACGAGAAGTACGGCATCTTCAATTACATGAAGGGCATCACCACCATCCCGCGCTTCTTCCAGCACTTCGCTAAGCTGAACAACGGACACGCCTGAGGCTTCCTTCCGCGTTATCGTGAGCATGCGACCGTTCCTTGTTCTGCCGTTCGTCCTGGCGTTGTCGCTTCTCCTGAGCGGTTGCTTCAGCTACCAGGAAGTCACCTTCAAAGGCATCTCGGATCTTGACGTGTCCCGCTTCGACAAGGAAGGGATCGCGGTGCGCGCCATGGCCACACTGGACAATCCGAACAATTTCAGGATCCACGTGATGGACCCGCAGGTGGACCTGTTCCTGAACGACGTCTACATCGGCAAGGCCATGCTGGACAGCAGCATCGTGATGGAGAAGCGCACATCGAAGGATTATCCGGTGCCGATGCATGCCACCTTCGATGGTCACGGCGAACAGGCGATGATGGCCATGCTGGGCGCAGCCCTTACCGGAAAAGCCAAGCTGCGCGCGAAGGGTACCGTCACCGGCAAGGCCTTTCTCTTCCGGAAGAAGTTCCCGTTCGATCAGGAGCAGACCTTCGACCTGGGCGACCGCTGAACCGAGCCACCCTTCCACGCTTCGTTGTTGGTGCGGGTGCAGGGTTCGCCACGCAAGCTCTTGTCTATGCGCGTTCCTTTGATGCCCCATGTCCTTCGTTCGTTTCCCGATCGTCGTGCTGCTGGGCTCGGCCGCACTTGTGCACGGCTGCCAGGATGGCGGGAGCAACGTTGACGCCGCACAGGAAACCATGCACGCACACACCAACCGGCTCATCGGATCGAGCAGTCCTTACCTGCTGCAACATGCCCATAACCCGGTGGACTGGTATCCGTGGGGTGAGGAAGCGTTCGAGAAGGCGAAGACGGAGCACAAGCTCGTGCTCGTGAGCATCGGCTACAGCAGTTGCCATTGGTGCCACGTGATGGAACGCGAGTGCTTCGAGAACGACAGCATCGCGGCGCTGATGAACGAGCGCTACGTCTGCATCAAGGTGGACCGTGAAGAGCGGCCGGATGTGGACCAGATCTACATGTCAGCGGTGCAGCTCATGACCGGTCGCGGCGGGTGGCCGTTGAACTGCTTCGTGCTACCGGATGGCCGGCCGGTGTATGGCGGCACCTACTTTCCGTCGCAGCAATGGGTGCAGGTGCTCAACGACCTGAGCACGACATGGAACACCGACCCAGCCAAAGTGGAGACCTATGCGAAGCGGTTGCACGATGGCGTGAAGCAGAGCGATCTCATCGAGGTGAACACGGACCGCTCGGACCTGTCGCGCCGTGATCTCGCCCGCATGGTGCAGGTGATGGACAGCGGCTTCGACCGCATCGACGGAGGCGGCGGCCATGCGCCAAAATTCCCGATGCCCAACAATCAGGAGTTCCTGTTGCGCTATGCCTGGCTGACCGGGGATACCTCCTTGAAAAGGCAAGTGGACCTCACCCTGCACAAGATGGCGCTCGGTGGCATTTACGATCAGGTGGGCGGCGGATTCTCACGCTACAGCACCGATGCCATCTGGAAAGTGCCGCACTTCGAGAAGATGCTCTACGACAATGCGCAGCTCATCTCGCTTTACGCGCAGGCGTATCAGGCAACGAAGGAACCGCTGTACCGTGACGTGGTGGAAGGAACGATCGGCTTCGTTGAGAGAGAACTGATGTCGGCCGAAGGCGCATGCTACAGTGCGCTGGACGCGGACAGCGAGGGCGAAGAAGGACTGTTCTATCTCTGGAGCGACGAGGAACTGCAACGGACCTTGGGCGCGGACCTTCCCTTCGCCAGGAAATACTATGCCTTGGACGAGCGAGGCAAGTGGGAACACGGCAAGTACATCCTGCTGCGCCCAGCGGATGATGGGACCATTGCACGGGAGACGGGCATGAGCAGCGTGGAGGTGCGTGCGAAGGCAAAGCGTATGAACGCACTGCTGCTGGCCGAGCGCACCAAGCGCGTGAGACCGGCGCTGGACGACAAGTCGCTCACCAGTTGGAACGCGTTGATGGTCTCGGCTTGGTGCGATGCACACGAAGCACTGGGGCAGGATGATCACCTGCGCAGCGCGGAACGTACCATGCGTCTGCTGCTGGAGAAGTGCCATCGTAAGGATGGCGGACTCTGGCACAGCTTCAAGGGCGGTAAGGCCATGATCAATGGGTACCTGGAGGATCATGCCTTCATGATCCAGGCCCTCATCGACCTTTACCAGAACACGTTCGATGAATCATGGCTGATGCATGCGCGCGCACTCGCTGATCACGTCATCGCGCATTACCTCGATCCCGCTACGGGCATGTTCTACTTCACCAGCGACCTGGACCCGCCCCTCATCGCGCGCAAATACGAGGTTACGGACAATGTGATCCCGGCGAGCAACAGTGCCATGTGCCGTGCGTTGCACACGCTGGGTGAACTGTTCGACAATGCGGAATACACCGCGATCAGCGCCAAGCAGTTGAACAACGTCCATCCACAACTGGATCGCTACCCGTCGGGCTTCAGCAATTGGGCCCAGGCGATGTTGCCACGAGTGTTCCCTTGCTACGAGATCGCCATCACCGGACCGGATGCGCTGCGTCTGCGACAGGAATTCACCCCGCATTACCTGCCCAACCGTGTTTTCCTTGGCACGACCACCAGCAGCACGTTGCCGCTGCTTCAGGAGAAGTCGCTCGGCATCTCCACGATATTCGTTTGTGAGAACAAGGTCTGCAGACTTCCGGTGAACACGGTGGCGGATGCATTGAAGCTGATGGAATGAGAGGATCCCTCTACCTGCTTTGCACACTACTGTCGGCTCATGTCCGTTCCCAGCAACTGAGCATTGATCCCCTTTCCAATGACCCTTCAACGCTGCGGTTCGAGCCTGCGTTCGTTGTGCGGAACGGCATCACACGCATCACCGGACAGGCGAGCGTGAAGAAGGATGGTCAACCCATCCGTGAAAAAGGCGACCGCACGGTCTATCACTTCGATGCGCACGGACATGCCTCCATGATCGCCGGTTGTTTCGGTCGTCCGGGAACGGGCATCGACACGACATCCGTGACCTATACATGTGATGCGAACGGCCACGTAACGGAAGAACTGCGGAATGACGCGAGCGGTTTCTTCGCCTTGCGGGATTCATTGGATGGCCTCGGGCGCCCACTGCGCCGCACCTATGTGCGTATCCTGAACAACGGCCAAGACCGTTATCACTTCGTGCCGGGCATCGAAACGATCATCAGCGATGAACGCTTCACGCACGCGATGATCAACGACACCGCCACGCGCACCATGTGGTTGAACGACCGCGGACTGCCTTACCGCGAACAGACCTTCCATAAGGATCGCTTGGGCTATCTCCGCACCGTGAACGACCGCAATCTCATCACCGGCCGTGCCGGGCGCATCGCGTTGCGCTACGATGAGAAGGGCCGGCTGGCGGAACGGGTCGAACAGCCGGACCTGAACGTTGCGGCGGATGAAAAACGGATCTGGCATTATGACGCGTCAGGTAACGTGACCTTCAGCGATCTATGGAAAGACGACAAGCTCCGTCGCCACACGGAGTACCTTTACGAAGAGGGCACTTCGTTGTTGAAGGCGACCTTGACCAAGGAGATGGATACCGGTATCATCCACATCATGCGGTACATGACCGAGCGCCGATGAGGACCATGGTCGCTGCTTTGTTTCTATTGCCGCTGGCGGGTTGGTCGCAGCGCGCCATTCTCCATTGGGCGTACGGGCCGTTCGGCACACCGGGCGATGCGGCCTTCGTGGTCGAGGATGATCGCATCTATCAGGCTTGCGGAGCGTTCGGCACACGCGGCCCATGCATGTATGTGATCGAAGAAGGACGCGTATACCACGCGGCTGACGCGTTGGGCAGGAAGGGCACGTGCGCGTTCCAGTTCGAGGAAGGCAAATTGATCCGGGCACAGGATGATCAGTGCCGCCGTGGCTCCTGCGCATTGATGATGGAAACGAACAAGGTCTTTCGTGCCGATGGCGCTTTCTGCAACAAACAGGAAGGTGCGTTCCTGATCGATGGCGATACGGTCTTCCTGGCCGAAGGACCTTTCGCGGCCAAGAGCGATGCGATCCTTCAGATCAAGGGGCAGGTGCAGGACATCGCGCTGCTGGTCGTGCTCTCCGGCCTTTGATCAGCTCGGCTTCTTCTCCGTCACGTTCGCTGCCTTCACATAATCCGGTACCAGGTAGGCTGCATCCGCGAAAAGTCCGTTGTTGAAACAGCGCTGCGCCGCACGAGCGAGGCCGTTGACTGAAGGCTTCAGGCCGGGCGCGTGCCGCACACCACTCCGGTCACGCCAGAGATGCGCGGCCTTGTCCGCACCATCACCGAAGACCCAAGTGCGTTGTGCTGTGCGCATTGCGTCCAGACCTGCCTCGTCAAGTACCAGGGCGATCGCTTCGGAAGCGCGCATGGTGTAAGGGTCGATCCGAGCGGTGAACACTTCCATGCGCCGCGCATCGATCATGGGCATCAGCACATCGTTCGGTAGCACATCCGTTTCCTGTGCGCGCAGTTCATCCGAAAGCACCGTCAAGCTGCTGATCCCGATCAGGGGTATGTCAAGAGCGAAGCTCAGACCCTTCGCCGCGCTCAACCCGATCCTGCATCCCGTGTAGGAGCCGGGACCGATCCCAACCGCCACCGCAGCGATGTCCTTCAACGATCGACCGCTCGCACGAACGACCTCATCGATGAAGACGTTCAGTTCTTCCGCATGGGAGTGGCGCTCACCGCTGTTCGTGCGCGAAGCGAGAACTTGGCCGTTGTCGGCCAGGCAGACCGCCAAGTGCTTCGTAGCGGTATCGAACGAAAGCAGCAGCGCCATCGCTCAGAGCGACAAGGGCAGCCCTTGCAGGATCTCCAATGATTTCTGTGCCATCAGGTAACTGTATTTGGCGTTGATGCGATTCGCTTCGGACTGGAGCAGACGCACTTTCACCGTGTTCAGCTCGATGGCGTTGATCGCCCCATGATCGAACCTGTCCTGCGCGAACTGGAGCGCAAGCTCGGCGGCTTCAACACTGCGGCGCGCACTCTCGTACTGCTTGAACGCATTGCGCTGGGCCACCAATGCGCTCTGCACATCGCGCTGCAGGGACATCCTCCGGTTCTCCATCCTGTTCTTCGCCTGCTCATGGGAGATCCGGGCGCGATCCATCGCCAGGCTGTTCTGCTTGTTGTTGAAGATCGGCACGTTCAGCGTGAGCAGCAGCGACTCGTTCAGGTTGTCGTCCAACTGGCTACCGAAAGCACGCGTGCGGGTGCTGTAGTTGAAGCTCGGCGCGTAAACGATGTCACCGCTCGCCGTGGCACCGATGGGCTGTTGCGTGATGATGGGCTCCCCGACCGCTTCGATGTTGCGCCCGGAATAACCAGTGCCGACACTGGCGCTCAGGCTCACGGTGGGCAGGGTGCCCGCTCGTGCGATGTCCACACCCATTTCCGCGCTCTCAGCGTTGAGGGTCGCCTGGGCATACGCCGGATTGGAGGCCAGCACCCGCGACAGGACTTCCTGTTCGGTGGCCGTGGGTGCGGTGAGGTCGAGCGAAGTGATGGGTGGCGCTTGGATAGCGAACGTTGCCTGCTCTGAAGGATCCAGCAGCAGGGCTTGACCCAGTTGCAGCATGGCCTGTTCCAGCTGGCCACGCAGGTCGGTCACAGTGTATTCCTCACTGGCTAGTTGTGCTTGTACATCCAGCAGTTCAGAGCGCGCTGAGCGCCCGGCATCCACCAAGGCGCTCACCCTGATCTCCTGTTCGCGCGTGTTCGCCAACTGTCCTTCCGCAGATGCTATCCGCTCCTTCAACCCGAGCGCATTGATGAACGCGCGCACGACTTCCGTGCGGACATCGTTGCGGGCCGCTTCCAGACCCTTCATGGCAGCATCCTCACTGATGCCCGTCTGTTTGTGCGTGTTGCGCAACAAGCCGCCCTGGTAGACCGCGAGGTTGCTGCTCAGCCAGAAATTGTTCGTCTGTACACGGTCGGTAGCGAAGGTGTTCGTGTACCGATCGATGGTCTTGCCCCAGTTGTAGCCATGCGTTCCCCCGGCGTTCAGGTTGGGCAGGAAGGACCAGAAGGCCTGGTCGTGCACCCGATCGGCCAGCTCGGCGTTGAGCTGCGCATCCCGAACCGTGAGGTTCTTGTCTTCGGCCCGCTGCACGCATTGTTGCAGGGTCCATGCCTGTTGCGCGGAAAGATGACCGATCAGCAGGGCGAACGAAAGAGAAAGTAGCGGTCGCATGGTAGCAAAGTCTGGCACCCGATGGGTGCACGGACAAAACTATCCGGGACGAACGGCGAACGAACGGTGGATGGATGAACGGTGGATCGCGGGGGCGGAAGGTGACCCGGCCTAATTGCTCAGGATCTTCACCTCTACCCGGCGATTGGCTTCGCTCTGTTCCTTGTTCTTGGGCTCTGGATAGAGCATCTGCGAATTGCCGAGACCCACGTAGCTGATGCGTGCGGGTTCGATATCGTTCACGAGCAGGAAATCATGCACCGTCTTGGCCCGTCCGGTGCTCAGTTCGATGAACTCCTTGGTGTTCTTGAACGTGGGGCCGTTCACATGGCCTTGGATCTCCACCTTCACTTTCGGGTTCGCCTGCATGAAACGCAGCAGGACCAACAAGGAGGCTTCGCTCTGGCGCATCACCTTGGTGTCGTTGCCCACGAAGCGGATGTCCTCCAGCACGACGTGTTCACCCGGGGCGATGGGTGAGAGTTTGACCTCCACGTTCACCTGGGGATCCATGGTTCCCTTCACCCTGCCTGAATAGAACATGTACCCCGCACGAACACACGATATGCGCAGGTTCCGATAGGCTTCCATGTTGAAAGCGTACTCGCTCTTGCCTTTGGCCTCAACGATCGAGTCGAAGACCATACCGTCAATGCTCACGTCCGCGTCGATCGGTTTTCCGCTCTTCGCATCCGTGACCTTCACATGCAGGGCTTGCGGCCTCTCGGGCTTGGTCGGTTTGGCCGGCGGCAGGGGTGGGTCATAATGGAAACGGATCGTGTACCCATCCAAGGGACGGTCCTGGTAATCCACCACCAGGTAGAACAGTTCGCCCTCTTGGACCTCCAACGCACGGCTGAACGACGAGCCCACACCTGATCGGACGAAGTCCTCCGGTGCGTCCTTTCGAAGGCCGCAAATGCTGCTGTTGTTCTTGTCGTTCCTGCTGATGTTCGTTCGGATGGGCGCCACCTGCTTGCTCTGGATCTTGTCGCAGATGCCGGGGATCGCTCCTTCGAAGACCAGGAAATCGATGTCGTCCTCGACATTCTTCGGCGTGATGTCCATCGTGATCGTGGTCTTCACAGGAGCACGGAAGGTGTACCACGTGGTGTTGTGCTCCCGCTCGAACCATTCCTTCAGATCGGCCGGGTTCTCCTTGATCTCAAGCACATTGCCGAAGCCGCGCACAGCCTGGTCACAGGTGTATACTGAATCGATGATCGGAATGGCCCCAGTGCAATCGCCGTTGGCTTGCGTGTAGTGACGCTGCGCCGATGCGATCGGACCGGTAAGAACCGTGATGAGGAGAACTGATGTGCTAGGGAGTAGTCGCACGGATGGAAAAAAGTCCACCCTCTTACGCAGGATCGTAAGCCAGGTTACTGCCCAGCCAACGCTCCATGGAAGCCACTTCCTCCCCTTTTCGCTTGGCCAAGTTCGCTACCTGGTCCTTGGCAACCCGCCCCACGCCGAAGTACTTGGCCTGCGGGTGCCCGAAGTACCAGCCGCTCACTGCGGCCGCCGGGCTCATGGCTAGGCTCTCGGTGAGGGTGATGCCCGTGTGCTTGGTGGCGTCGAGCAGGCGGAAGAGCTCGGGCTTCTCGGTGTGGTCGGGACAGGCGGGGTAGCCCGGCGCCGGACGGATGCCCTGGTACTCTTCCTTTATGAGCTGCTCGTTGGTGAGACGGGCGGTCTCGTAGCCCCAGAGCTCCTGGCGCACCACTTCGTGCAGCTTCTCGGCGAAGGCTTCGGCCAGGCGGTCGGCCAGGGCCTTGAGCAGGATGGCACTGTAATCGTCGTGCGCGGCCTCGAAGCGCTTCACCCGTTCATCCACCCCGTGGCCCGCGCTCACCGCGAAGCCGCCGAGGAAGTCGGGCGTGCCGGCCGGGGCGATGAAGTCGGCGAGGGCGAGGTAGGGCACGCCCGGTGCCTTCTTGCTCTGCTGGCGTAGGGTGTGCACACGACCGATGACGTTGGTCCGAGTGGCGTCGCCATACAATTCGATGTCATCATCGTTCACCGTGTTCGCGGGCCAGATGCCTGCTACCCCATGTGCTTGGATCCACTGCTCCTTTACGATGCGGTCCAGCATCTTCTGCGCATCGTGGTGTAGGCGCGTGGCTTCTGCGCCCACCACCTCGTCCTCGAGGATGCGCGGGAACTTGCCGGCCAGCTCCCAGGCCATGAAGAAGGGCGTCCAGTCGATGTAGGGCACCAGCTCGGCCAGCGGGTAGTTCCGGTAGGTGAAGATGCCGGTGCTCTTCGGCGCCACGGGCGGCTCGGCGGCGAAGTCGATGGTGAACTTCTTCGCACGCGCCTCCTCCAGCGGCACGTACTCCTTCTCACGCTGATGGCCTTCGTACTGGCTGCGCACCTTGGCGTATTCCTCCAGCACCTCGGCGGCGAAGCGGTCGCGCTCGTTGTCGCTGAGCAGGTTGCTCACCACAGGCACGCTGCGGCTGGCGTCGATCACGTGCACCACGGGCTTGCTGTAGTGCGGCGCGATCTTCACGGCGGTGTGCACGCGGCTGGTGGTGGCCCCTCCGATGAGGAGCGGCGTCTCGAAGCCTTCGCGCTCCATCTCCTTGGCCACGTGCACCATCTCGTCCAGCGAGGGTGTGATCAACCCGCTGAGGCCGATGATGTCCACCTGCATCTCGCGGGCGGTCTTCAGGATGGTGGCGCTCTGCACCATCACGCCGAGGTCGATCACCTGCCAGCCATTGCAGGCGAGGATCACGCCCACGATGTTCTTGCCGATGTCGTGCACGTCGCCCTTTACGGTGGCGAGAAGCACCTTCTTGGCGCCCTCTTGCCTTGTTCCCAACGTTTCGGGTGTGGTGAGCTCCTCCCCTCTCCTCGGGAGAGGGGCCGGGGGTGAGGTCGCATTCTTCTTCGCCTCAAGGAACGGCTCCAAGTACGCCACGGCGCGCTTCATCACGCGGGCGCTCTTGACCACCTGCGGCAGGAACATCTTGCCGCTGCCGAAGAGGTCACCCACCACGTTCATGCCGGCCATCAGCGGACCTTCGATCACCAGCACCGGGTCCACGTACTTCACGCGGGCCTCTTCGGTATCCTGCTCGATGAACTCGGTGACGCCGTGCACCAGGGCGTGCTTCAAGCGTTCCTCCACGGAACCTTCGCGCCAGGCGGCCTGTGCGGCCACGGCCTCTGCGGTAGGCGCGCCCTTGAACTGCTCCGCAAAGGCCACCATGCGCTCGGTGGCATCGGGTCGACGCGCCAGCAGCACATCCTCCACGTGCTCGAGCAGGTCCTTCGGGATGTCGTCGTACACGCCGATCTGTCCGGCGTTGACGATGCCCATATCGAGCCCGGCCTTGATGGCGTGGTAGAGGAAGGCGGTGTGGATGGCCTCGCGCACGGGTTCGTTGCCGCGGAAGCTGAAGCTCACGTTGCTGACGCCGCCGCTGGTGAGCGCGCCGGGCAGGTTCTGCTTGATCCAGCGCACGGCCTCGATGAAGTCGATGGCGTAGCGGTCGTGCTCGGCCATGCCGGTGGCCACGGTGAGGATGTTGGCGTCGATGATGATGTCGTGCGGCGCGAAACCGGCCTTCTGCGTGAGCAGGTCGTAGCTGCGTTGCGCGATGGCGATACGGCGCTCGAAGTTGTCGGCCTGGCCCTGCTCGTCGAAGCACATCACCACGGTGGCGGCGCCGAGGCGGCGGATGATCTTGGCCTGCCGCAGGAACTCCGCCTCCCCTTCCTTCAGGCTGATGCTGTTGGCGATGCCCTTGCCCTGTAGGCATTTCAGGCCCGCCTCGATCACGCTGAACTTGCTGCTGTCCACCATCACCGGCACGCGCGCGATGTCGGGCTCGGCGGCGATGAGGTTGAGGAACTTGCGCATGGCCTCCACGCCATCGATCATGCCCTCGTCGAGGTTCACGTCGATCACCTGCGCGCCGTTCTCCACCTGCTGACGGGCCACGCTCACGGCCTCATCGTAGTTGCCGTTCTTGATCAGCTTGCGGAAGGCCGCGCTGCCCGTGACGTTCGTGCGCTCGCCGATGTTGACAAAGTTGGCGCCTTTGAAAATGCGGAGGGGCTCTAGGCCGGAGTAGGTCGGGATGCTCATTTCAATGCGGGTTCACCACAGAGGCACAGAGACACAGAGAATGAGGATGGCATGATTGATCTCATTGTTTCGCGAGCGTGCTGTCGTTTGAGACATACTGACCCAACGTGAGGATCTCGAACCCCTGTCCGGACACCCAGGCCTTCAGAGTTAGCCCCTCATCAATCGAGTCCATGGCCATGCCATATGTTTCCAAACGTTCAACCCTTAAATCAATCGCGCCTTCCTGAAGGTCCCACGTTGTAGTGTAATCCGGGTTCAATCCAACCGTGTAGATCGCCGTGAATCGATCACCGACTTTCATAGGACCGTGAATACACCTGCCTTCTATGACGTGATGTGGTCCATCGACCAAAGCGCTTCCTACATTCAGAGTAACTCTCATGGCCAAGCATTCGGAGTTCGCGTGAGCGATTGCAGCGGAAAGCCCGCAAGCGAGGAGGTACGACGAGTGCGGACTTGCAGCAGAAAGCGCGACCCCGAGGCTTTGCGAGGGGGCACGCCCAAAGAATAATCAACCGCAACGACGCGGCGACGCAACGGGTGCGCGACGTTCGAATGCGCTGTGATGATGAAGCCTACTTTCATGCGTTGCGTTATCGTCGCGTCGTTGCGTCGTCGCGGTTCAACTCATGCCAATACCGGCTGCTTGCGTGGTTCGTGTTTCTCCGCCTCCTTCGCCAACGCCGCAATATGCTCCGGCGTGGTGCCGCAGCATCCGCCCACCACGTTCACCCAGCCATTGGCCATGAACTCGCCCACGAGGCGCGCGGTGACGTCTGGCGTTTCGCGGTACTCGCCCATCTGGTCGGGCAGGCCAGCGTTGGGGTAGATGCTCACGCGGCAGGTGCTCTGCTCGGCGATCACCTCCAGGTAGGGCCGCATCTGGGCCGCGCCCAGCGCGCAGTTGAGGCCCATGCTGAAGAGCGGCACATGCTGCATGCTGATGAGGAAAGCCTCGATGGTCTGGCCGCTGAGGGTGCGCCCGCTGGCATCGGTGATGGTGACGCTGCACATGAGCGGCACACGGGTACCCCGCTGCTCGAACACCTCGTCGATGGCGTAGAAAGCGGCCTTGGCGTTGAGCGTGTCGAAGATGGTCTCCACCAGCAGGATGTCCACGCCGCCGTCGAGCAGCGCCTCCACCTGCTCCTTGTAGGCGGCCACCAGCTGATCGAAGGTGACGGCGCGGAAGCCGGGGTCGTTCACATCGGGGCTGAGCGAGGCGGTCTTGTTCATGGGCCCGATGGCGCCTGCCACGAAGCGCGGCTTGCTCGGGTCCATCGCGGTGTACTTCGCGCAGGCTTCCTTCGCCAGACGCACCGAGGCGAGGTTCATCTCGCGCGCCAGGTGGCTGCATTCGTGCTCCGCCTGGGCGATGCTGGTGGCGGAGAAGGTGTTCGTCTCCACGATGTCGGCGCCGGCCTCCAGGTATTGCTCATGGATCTTCCGGATGGCCTCGGGGCGCGAGAGCGAGAGCAGCTCGTTGTTGCCCTTGAGAAGGATCTTGTGATCCTCCATGCCTTTCGGATGGAAGTCCTCTTCGCTGAGGCCGAGCTTCTGGATCATGGTGCCCATGGCCCCGTCGAGAACGAGGATGCGCTCCTGGGCGAGTTGTTCGATGGTCTTCATGCTTCACCGTTCCTCCGATCGCTCCCAGAATGAAAAAGCCCCACCCGACGGACCGGATGAGGCTTCAAGGTTCACGGGGAACGCTGCTTCCTGATCACGGCTCATCTTCCTGTTGTTGTCGTCCTTCGGCTGCGCTCAGGATGACAACAACAGCTGGATTTAGCACCTACCCGATGGATCACCACCGGACGGTTGCCAAGGCTTCACAGGGCCAGTCCCTCTGCCTTTCTGGATAAGCGATGGAAAGAACGTGGCGCGAAAGTAAGTACTGGATCAACGCACTTAATGTGGGAAGTGTTCGGCCAGGTAGTTCCGGGCCAATGCTTCTGAACGGTCGTACTCCTCACGATCCGATAAGGCGGCGTGACCACCACCGGAGGAACTGGCCCATGCGTGTCGAGCGAACGCATCAATAGCGAAGTGCTGCACGCGATGCCCTGCGTTCACCACGGAGTGGAACCAGGCCGTTCCGATATCAAGGTCATGCATGGCACCCAAGGGGATGGCCGGACCATTGGGCAGCGTTGCGGGTCGCGCGATGTCCAGGTCGATCAAGGCGGCCCATTCGTTCACCCTGCACTCCGGAAGCGGCCATGGCTTGCGCGCATCGATGATCCAATCGTACTGTTCCGAGCGCTTTCCTGGGTGAAGAGAAGAGACGCGCAACCACTCCTCATAGGAAGGCCGGTACTCCATGAAGCGCTCCGGTGAGCAAAGCCCTGCGCTATGAGCGGAGCAATTCCAGCACTGGCCCACAGGCCCAACGGCGATAGGACCCGGCATGTGAGCGAGCATGGCACCGATGAGGTCACCGTGGAACAGCACGTCGTTGTGCACCAGGAACAAGTAGCGGTTCGTGCTGCGCTCCCATGCCACCTGATAGCGCAAGGACCTACGCACGGCACCCACACGGTACAGCCAGCGGAAAGGAAGCATGCGCAAACCGAGGTGGAAGGCCGGCTTGAACACGATCATCCGGTCGCGCAGTTCCTCCTTCAGCGCATCAAACCGTGCGCCGAACGGCTGCTTGCGTTCCTCGATGAACCAGATGCGATCGATGTGTTGACCCGAATGCCGTAACAGGCTCAACAGCGTGGCAGCCGTTTGGAGCGGTTTGCCATAGACATTGATCGCTACATCGACCTTGTTCAATTCACTTCTGGACCCGCGACTTCAGCGGGCACCGGTGAACAAGGTATCCTGCTTCACCTGAAGCCAGATGCAATAGCCCGGTTCGATGTAATTCTCGGCGCTCGTCATGGTCGTTCCATCCGCCTTGATGAAGACGAAGCGGCAGCTCCCCTCCGTCGATGTCAAGGTCATGGTGGTATCCGACTCACCCGTTCCGCGCAAACGCACGCGCGCTCTCCGGTCGGTCTCCATGAAAAGGTCTCCTTGAAGTCCTGGTTCCACATCAACGGATACACAGCAATCCGGAAAATGGCCGTACTCGCAACCACAGGTTCTTGGCGCGTGGCATCCTGAAACCAAAGCGAGAAACAAGGTGAACAGCCGTAAACCCGGCCGCATCAACCCTTCGCGTTGGCGAACTCCTTGAAGAAGCCGACGATGCGCTTGCGGAAGAACAGGAAGAGCAGGAGGTAAGGGACCACCATCAGGAAGATGATGCCCTTGTTCAAACCTTCGCCGATGCTTTGCTGACCGCCGAACACACCGCTCTGCTCCTGGCTCTCCACCGTGGCCTTGCACATGGCGCAGCCTTGAGCAAGCGCATCATGCGGCAGGACCAAGAGCAGGAGCAACAACAGGGGAAGCCAGCGCTTCATGATGCGAAAGTAGCTCAGTAGTAAGGCGAGATAAGCAGGTACACTACCACGCCTGTAACGCTCACGTAGAACCACACGGGCCAGACCTTCTTCGCGAGCTTCCGGTGTTGCGGGTATTCGGCACGGAGCGAACGGTAAGCCGTGAGCAGGATGAACGGCAAGGACAGCCCGGCGAGCAGGATGTGCGTAGCCAGTATGATGTAGTAGATGAGCTTGATGGCACCGGTGCCACCGAACGGTGTATCGCCAGCGAACAGGTGATGCAGGATATACGAGACGAGGAAGCAGATGGAGAGCAGCATGGCAAGGAGCATCACCCTGCGATGCGCGCTCCACTTACCGGCCTTCGCGGTGAAAAGTCCCGCCAGCAGCAGCACGCTCACGGCGCTGTTGATCACCGCGTTGATGCGTGCGAACACGTGGATATCCAGCCCATCCGGAGCGGGCACTTGAACACGGTTCAGCACGACAACGGCCAGGAAGACGATCGAGGAAACGATCCAGATCCAGCGCTTGGCAGGCTTCTCCGGGATCGTGATCGCTTGTGGCGGATAAGGCTGTGGCATACGTCAGTGCTTGGCTTCGCGCACGCGTTCGTGCTCCTCGGCGAGCAGGGCCTGTATGTCGGTGGAAAGCGTGTCCACACTGGCGGTCACCGTGCCATCATACATGCCTCGGATGTGCCGACGCTTGTCCACCAGCACGAAGTAGGGGCTGTGCACGAACTCCTCAGCAGCGGCAGCGCTCGTATCGCGCACCGCGCTTAACAGATAGCCGAGATTGCCTTGGCGGTAGATCGCTGAAGCATCGCCGGTAAGGAACTTCCACGAGGCCGTGTCAGCGCCGAGCTTACGGGCATAGTCGCGCAGCACTTCAGGCGTATCATGTTCAGGATCTACTGAATGGCTCAGGAACATGACCTCCTTCAACCCCTTCTCGCCGATCTTCTCTTTCAACTTGAACTGCAATTGCTGCATCTCGCGGCCCATGCGAGGGCAGATGCTCTTGCAACTGGTGAAGAAGAAGTCGACGACCAGCACCTTGTCCTTCAGACCCGCATCCGTTACCGTGTTCCCGTTCTGATCGGTGAACGAGAACGGAGGAACCGTGAAGTAGGTCGTGTCGCCGGGGGCGTTCACCTCCTTCTCGCCCAGGTACGGCAGCTTCTGGAACGAATGCTTGCCGGTGCGCATGAAGAACAAGCCCAGCGGTACGATCCCGATGAGGACCGCCAACAGAACGAACTTCTTGCGCTGACTGGCCGGTTTGAACTCCTCGCTCACTGGAACAGTTCCAGCATCCGGTTGATGTAGTTCGACTCCCAGATGGCGATGAAGATCAGGTACAGGATGAAGAGCGCGTAGGGCAGCAGGATCACGCTGCGGATGTTGCGCCGTTCATCGCCAAGGTGCATGAACGTCATCACGATGTAGGTGGCCTTCACGAGGGTGAGGACGATGAAGCCCCACTTCACCCAGTGCCAAGCGGTCTCGTGGCTTTCCACCGGAAAGATGGAGCGCCAGGATGCACCCAGGAACACTTCGATGGCGGTGACCACGGCCAGGAAGGCGGTCACCAGCCAGATCTTCCGGCGGATCGAACGACCTTCCTCCTCCGAGTGATGGGCGTCGAGGCTGTATTCGATGATGTCGTCGCGCTCCATGATCAAACGAGGTAGAAGAAGGTGAACACGAACACCCAGACCAGATCAACGAAGTGCCAGTAGAGACCGGCTTTCTCCACCATCTCGTAATGGCCGCGGCGGTGGAAGATGCCACGGGCCACCATGATGAGGATGATCAGGTTGATCACCACCCCGCTGAACACGTGGAAACCGTGGAAGCCGGTGATGAAGAAGAAGAAGTTGGCGTACTGGGGCGGGCCGTACTCGTTCTCCACGATGCCAGTGCGGCTCCACGGAGCGTTCGCGCCATGGGTGTAGCTCACCGCCTTGTGGAACATCTCCTTCGCCTCTTCGCCTTCCACCTCCTCGGTACCGGCGAGGTAACGTCCTCCTGGATCGGCCTTCACCAGATGGAAGCCCGCAGCTTCGGTGGGGTTCTCCGTGTCATGCTCCTCGTTGTGCACCCAGTACTTGTCGCCGTTCACCATGGTGATGTACCCACCGCTGCCATGGATGAAGTGCCCCCACTCCCACACCTGGCTGCCAACGAAGACGGCGCCCCCGATAACGGTGAGGAACAACCACTTGATGACGCCCTGCTTGTACATGCGGTGACCGGCCTCCACGGCCAGCACCATCGTTACCGAGCTGAAGATGAGCACCGCGGTCATGAAGGCCACGTAGATCAGTGGCGCATCACCGTGGTAGAAGGGCAGCGCGCGGAACACGCTCTCGCCCATGGGCCAGGTGGCACCGGGTGCCAGGCTGTGGCGCACGAAACCATAGCCCACCAACAGGCCGCTGAAGGTCAGCGCGTCGGAGACCAGGAAGAACCACATCATCATCTTCCCGTAGCTCACGCTGAACGGGGAACGCCCGCCGCCCCAGAGGACGTCGTTGCTGATCGCTTTGCTCGCTTCGCCAGACATGGTCCTGTTTTGCGGCCGCAATGTTAGTGAACGAACCTCAGGAACAAAAGGAGGTATATCCAAAGCCCCCCGAGGAAATGCCAATACAGGGTGCCCTGCCATACGCCGATGGAGTTCCCCGGGCCGTACCGGCCAAGGAAAGCCTTGACCATCAGCACCACCAGCACCAGCATGCCACCGGCCAGGTGGAGCCAATGCCCGAAGGTGAGCACGTAGAAGTAGGAGCTCGCCGTGTTCTTGTAATCCGCCATTTCGGCGTTGAGGGGCTTGTTATGGGCCGTGTCCTCGGGCAAGTAATACTGGCCGTCCACCAACTCCACAGGCACGCCTTTGCGAAGGATGGTGAAGTCTTCGCCATAGGTCCCGCTGCTGAGCATGATCTTGTCGGTCATGTAGTAGCCCTTGCTGATGAGGTGCATCCAGCCGGAGGCCTGGCTGAAGGTGAAAGCAAGGCCCAGCAGGAAGGTGATCACCAACCAAAGACCGGCGGCCCGTGAGCGGTCCTTCCGCACGAGGTTGTAAGCCATCTGGATGGTCAGGCTGCAACCGATGATGGTGGCGGTGCTGTAGTAGAACTGGGCCGGTATGCGGAAGTTGACCCAATAGTCCGCGCTGCCCTTGCTGACCACGTAGGCGCTGCTGAGCGCCACGAAGAACATGACGATGGCGAAGAGCAGCAGGTAGGTGATGTTCTTCCGGGCACGGAAACCACTCTCGCGCTCGGTGATGCTTGCTGAAGCGGTGCTCATAGTTTGTCGAGAACGTAGGCGACCTGCACCACGGGCAGGTAGATGAAGCTCGCGAACATGAGGCGGCGAGCGTCCTTGCGATCGCGGGTGCGCAGCAGGTTCATGGCGGGCACCAGCATGATCAGTCCGCAGACGGCAGCTACGATGGCGCTCACCCCTCCTGTGAAGCCGAAGATCCACGGCAGCATGCCCACCGGCAGTACGAACAAGGTGTACAGCACGATCAGCCACGCGGTGTAAGCGTCCCGCCCGCCACGGCTGGGAAGCATGTGGTAATCGGCACGCTTGTAATCATCATGCAGCAGCCAGGCGATGGCCCAATAGTGCGGGAACTGCCACATGAACTGCATGGCGAACAGCAACCCGGGGCCAAGGCCGAAGTGCCCTGTGGCCGCCACATAGCCCAGCATGGGCGGAAACGCGCCGGGGAAGGCGCCCACGAACACGCTCCACGCGGAGATGCGCTTCATGGGCGTGTACAGGGCCACGTACATGAAGAGGCTCAACATCCCAAGAATGCCGGTGAGCGGTCCGAACTGCATCCACAGCACCAGCACACCGGCGATTGCCGTGAGGAAGGAGAGGATGATGGCCTCCCACGTGCCTACCGTGCGGCGCACCAGCGGACGCTCGGCCGTGCGTTCCATGAGTGAATCCGCACCAACCTCGAGCAACTGGTTGAAGGCATTGCTGGCTCCGGTGATGAGCACACCCGCCAGCGCGAGCAGCAGTGCTTCCGTCACATCGAAGCCGGCTTTCGGCACGCCCAGCGCGTAGCCCAGCACAGCGCTCACCACAACGAGCGAGGTAAGCCGCAGCTTGAACAGGGCCAACACCTCTTTCACCCGGTTGACGGGCGCGGCGGCGACAACGGTCGAGGGGCGTTCCAAGGCGGCGCGAAAGTATCGTTCAAGCCGGTATGATCACCTTGGCAACGCATACCGCGCATCCTGCATGGGGTGCCGGTCGTTCAGGTTCACGGAAATGCCCAAGCGGAGGTAGTTCGTGGTGAGGTTCGGTCCGAGATCCGGCGTGCGGACGCGTGCCGTGTAGGCGCACTCCAGCATCCAGCCTGAGCGCGGATCGATGAGCCAGCCCGCGCGCAGCTCGCTGTGGTAGAGCATCACGGCACTGGGGCCGCCGAGGTAGTAACCGTAGTCGTCCGGACGGGTGCCGTCACGCAAGGGCCGGGCGCTTTCCGGCAGGTAGATGTTGTTGCCGAAGCTGGTATGCGGCGCGCTGCTCGTGTCCTGCCCCATGCGCGCAACGCTCAGCACCGCGTTGAACACCCACCGGTCCTTGCGGTATTCGCCCTGCGCAAGGCCTTCCCAGAAACCACTGCCATACGGGTGCGCCAACGGCTGGTTGAAGTCGGCGTAGTTCTGCCGGGTGTCGCTGTGCGTGTACATGAACGGCCGGACGTAATTGAACTCGGCGCGCAGGTGCAGTCCTTTCGCCTTGAACGCATCATGGGCCTGCACACCCAGTTGGAATCCCTGTTTGTTCGCGTACCAACCACGGCCTTCGCGCACGTTGCTCAACAGGAACTCATCGAACATCAACTGGCTGTAGAGGAGCGCGCGCTTGCCCACCTTCACGTTCACCGCGAAACCGAGCAGCGCATTGTCCGGTGAACCCGTGCTGTATTCCATCGGGCGGTAGAAGATCACCGGGTTGAGGTAGTTCAGATCGAAGCCGCGCCGGTAGTTCGGGTCGTTGTCCTGCCAGATGATCGCTTCGAAGAGAGAGAGATTGAGCCGCTTCAGCGCGTTCCAGCTCAGGTAATGCATGCTGGCGAACTTCAGTCCATAGCGTGTCCAATCGCCGTCCGTTCCGCGTATGTCACGGAACGCGCAGAAAAGGTTCACATACTTGATGCGCCACGCCGTGGTGGTGATCCGCAGGTAGGGATAGCTGTAGCCATTGTCACTAAGGAAGAGCGAACGGAAGCCCTCGCCAAAGAAGTTCTTGCCGCGCCCGAGCGTCAGGTGGAAGTACTTGCCCGCCTTGTAGTCGGCCCATGCGTTCCAGTCGTAATGCGTGATGGTCCCCGTTCCGTTGACGAAGCCCTCCCCTGGTGTCACGTTGATCGCTCGCGCCACGCTGTCGAGGTAATTCGGCAATCGTTCCACCCAGAAAAGTCCATCCGCGTGCAGCGTCCAGCGTGGGCCGGCGTTCCATTCGATCTGGCCACCGGCGGCGGTGCGGAACTTCATCACCTCCTTCTCACCGAAGGAAGCCCCGGCCATGGCCTCCACAAAAGGAGAACCGTGCACTTTCCGTGAGGCATCGTTCAACTGCGCGAGCCATGGCTTGTACGCAGTGGGAAGCAGCGTATCCGCACCGGGGATCAAGCGCAGGTCCTCACGCAAATAGGGGCGCACGGCGCTGTGGAGCGAGAAGTCCGCTTTCGAAGCGTGCATGGCCGCCGTGTAAGGCAGCGTCGCCATTCTTCCGAGTGGCAGAAAACCTTGTTGCGCACTGGCGCACAACGACAGCGCGATCGACCACCCGAACGAAGCCGCTCTCATTTCGTGTCGCGTGGCGAAATGGCGAAGGGCAGCATGGCGAGCACGTAAGCCGTCGTACCCAGCACCATCAGTCCCTTGTTCGGCAGGATGTCACGCGTGAGCAGGCTGAGCGCGATCATCACCAGGGCGTAGAGGTACAACGCCGTGGTGATGCCACGATGCCCCAGTCCGAGGCTCATGAGACGGTGATGGATGTGGTTGCGATCGGCGGAGAAGGGACTTTTGCCTTTCGCCATGCGCACGATGAAGATGCGGAAGGTGTCCACGATCGGGTAGGCGATCACCGCCATGGCGAAGAGCGGTGTGGGTACCGAAGCGAGCCAACGCGGCAGGCGGCTGATGTCGTGATCGATCACGCGCATGGCGAGCACGCTGATGATCGCACCGATGATCAGCGAGCCGCTATCGCCCATGAAGATGCGAGCTGGATGGTAGTTGAAGACCAGAAAGCCCACCAGCGCTCCAGCGAGGGTGAAGGCCAATAGTGCGAGTGCGACATCACCCGCCCAATAGAGCCATACGCCATAGGAAGTTGCAGCGATGAGCCCGATGCCTCCAGCGAGACCGTCCACACCATCGATCAGGTTGAACGCGTTCACGAGTACCACATAGGTGAAGAACGAGAACGCGATGCTGATCTCCGTGGGCAGCTCGTACACCCCGAAAATGCCGTGCATGTCGTGGATGCGCACGCCGCCCATGACCACCAGGATGTAGCCTACGATCACGTGACCGAGCAACTTCTTCACCGGGGAGAAACCGATGATGTCATCTTTCACCCCGATGAAGAAGAGCAGCACCATGGTGGCGATGACGAACTTGAAATCCTTGTAGGCTGCGCCCATGTCCTGGTACAGCGCCTTGAAGCCTTCCGCCTTGTAACCGATCACCGCTGCCTGCGGGAACCACAGGCTGTAGCTGAAGAGGATCGCGGCGAAGATGATGATGCCGCCGATGGTGGGCACACTGCGGCTGTGCACTTTCCGGGCCTCGCTGGGTTCATCAACGAGGTGTTTCATGCGCGCCACCTTGATCAGGCTGGGCATGGTGAACAGCACCACGATGAAGGCGCTGAAGAAGCCGAGCAGAAGGATGTAGCCGTGCTCTTTCACGGTTCAAAAGTCGTAGTAGCGGTTGAACAAGCCCGTGCGGAAGCAGATGTACAGGTAATGGCTGTTCTGCTGCACGGGTGAAATGCTGAGGTCGCGAACGATGTAACCGACGCTGAGGCTGGCGTTGCTCATGGGATTGATGCGCCAGGCGAAGCTCAGATCGAGCCAGTTGCGGGTGCGCTTCACGGAAAGCGTGTCGTTCACCACGCTCTGCCGGATGTCGAAGAGGTTCCCGCCGCTGGCGCTCAACGCGGTGGTGTCACTGGTCATCTGCGCGACGCTTCCCACAGCGCGTATCCAGAAGCGCTCCTTGATGCCATAGTCAACGATGGCCACCGCTTCGTTGAACCCAGCGCCCAAGGGATGCGCGAGCGATTGGTTGTAATGCGAGTAGCTGCCGCGCGGGATGCCGGAGGTGTAAGCGAAGGGCGTAGCGCTGTTGTACTCGAGCAGCACGTGCAGGTCACGCCGAAGAACATCGAACCATTGCATACCGGCCTGCCACGCGTAGCGGCTCTTCCCGGGATCGTCCAGCGCGAACTGACCGTAGACGAACAGCTTGTCGGTCAACCGGTACTTCAGGTCGAGCCCGAGCAGTTGCTTGTTGTCGCCACCGTACCCGTTCACGAGGCTGTTCAGTCCGATCACGGGGTTCAATTCCATAGCATTGAACGGCCGCACACCGGTGCTGTCGATGTTGCGGAAGATGGTCGCCTCGAACAACGCCACCTGCGCCGGCCCGAGGTTCACGCTCACATGCTTGAAGCTGGCGCGTTTCCAGAAGAAGAGGCTCTCACTGCTCTGACCGGTCGGCAACCGATCACCGGGATCACCCGCGTACTGGAACTTGGCATTGATGGTCGTGTACTGAAGGCGTCCGTTGTTCGTGATCGCGCTGAACTTCAGGTACGGATATGGAAAGGTGTTATCGCTGAGCAGGAGACTGCGATAGCCATTGCCCACGAAGTGGCGCCCCGTGCCGAACTGTGTGTTCAGCCACCGCCGTGGTGACCAGCTCACGTTGCCGTGCGCCCAGGCGAAGTCGAGACCACGCTGACCGAACTGCTTCACCCTGCCCTGCCCCGGCACCACGCCATTCGCCTGCACGTACTGATAGAGGTAGAGCGGCAGGATCGCCTGGTTCTCGTAGAAGCCCGTTTGAAAAGACACCTGCTTGCCCAGATCGCTCTTGATCCAGAAACCACGACCGTTGAAATTGTTGCGCGCCTGATTGTCGTTGGCCACAGCGCTCTCGTTGAAGTCGCGGCCGATCTCGAAACGGAACACCGGATCGATATCCACCTTGAAGTCGCCGCTACGCACCTGGATCAGGTGCTCCTTGTAGAGCTTCTTCGTGATGTAGTAATAATGCCGCATGCTGTCCGGCCGGAAGCCCATGACGTTCTCCGGATCAGCGCGGCTCTCGATGATCGGGCGCAGACCCGTGTGCATCGTGCTGGTGCGACAGGCTCCGTTGCGGTCGATGTCGTAATAGACGTCGCGATCCAGGGGTACGTCGTTCTGCTGGGCCAGCGCACGCAGGGTGCACAGCATGAAGAACAGAAGAACGGAGCGCGCGGACATGCCGGAAACAGGGGTGGCCGAAGGTAGCGGAAGCCCCCTGTGCACGATCTTGCGACACTGACACGCGCATGAAGCAGCTCTTCCCGCTCTTGTTGTCCGTTCTGTCCGCCACTTCGCTTTCCGCCCAAACGTTCACTGCCACGGGTGGCCCTGTGCCCGATGATGGAACGACCGTTGAGTTCCCGATCTCCATCGCTGGCCTTCCATCCAGCATCGACACATTGGACTTCGGATTGGAAACGGTGTGTCTGGATGCCACACACACGTGGATCAGCGACTTCGAGATCAGTCTCGTAGCGCCGGACGGTACGGCCATCATGCTCATCACCGGTGTGGGAGGGGACACGGACAATTTCACCAACACCTGCTTGAGCAGCACGGCAACCACAAGCATCATGGACGGAACTCCACCCTACACGGGCAGCTTCAAACCCATGGGGCAGCTCGGCTTGGTGAACAACGGACAGGACCCGAACGGCATATGGCATCTGCGCGTGCGCGATACCTATCCTTTCGCTGATGCCGGTACCATCGTGGGCTTTTCACTCACCTTCAGCACCACGCCGGCCACCTACTTCGCCTTGCACAGCAGCAACCTGCCCATCGTCATCATCAACACCGATGGTTTCGGCATACCGGACGAGCCGAAGATCCCGGCAACCATGGGCATCATTGACAATGGCCTAGGCAACGTCAACCTGCCGACCGATCCGTTCAATGACTTCCAAGGGAACATCGGCATCGAGTTGCGCGGCAACAGTTCACAGTTCGTTATGCCCAAGAAGTCTTACGGCTTCGAAGTGTGGGACAACACCGGTGAGGATCTGGACGCCTCATTGCTGGGCATGCCGGCGGAAAGCGATTGGATCCTGAGCGCGAATTACAGCGACAAATCACTCCTGAGCAATCCGCTGACCTATGACCTTTCGCAACGCATGGGGCATTATGCCGCACGCTGGCGGCACGTGGAACTGATCCTCAACGGTGACTACCGAGGCATCTACGTGCTCATGGAGAAGATCAAGCGTGACAAGCACCGCGTGGACATCGCCAAGCTGGATGCGGACGATCTGGCGGGAGACAGCCTCACGGGTGGCTACATGGTGAAGATCGATTGGGCGGCGGGTAACAACACGGGCGGCTGGACCAGCGCTTTCCCCCCGGTGGTCGCACCGAACGGGCAGACCATCGACCTTATGTACGAGTACCCCGCTGAGCCTTTGCCAGCGCAGGCGGACTACATCCATGCGTACGTGGACAGCTTCGAAACAGCGCTCGCTTCCATGCCCTTGGACGACACGCTTTCCGGTTACCGGCATTTCCTTGACGTCCGTTCCGCGATCGACCTGTACTTGTTGAACGAGCTCTCACGCAACGTGGATGGCTATCGGTTGAGCACCTTCATCCACAAGAACAAGAACAGCAAAGGCGGCAAGCTCACGTTCGGACCGGTTTGGGATTATGACCTTGCGTGGCGGAACGCTGAGTACTGCCGCGGAGCCGACGTTACGGGTTGGGCATACGAGTTCGGGGATGACTGTCCGGATGATGGTAAGCAGGTACCCTTCTGGTGGTCGAGCTTCCTGGAAGACCCCGCCTTCGTGAACAGTTCCCGGTGCCGCTGGGAGGAACTGCGTGCTGATGCCTTCAACGTGCAGCGCGTTGATGCATGGGTGGACAGCATGGGCGCGCTGCTCAATGAAGCGCAAGCCAGGAATTTCTTCATCTGGCCGATCCTGGGGCATTACGTATGGCCGAACCCGCAGCCCGTTCCGGTGAACTATGCCGGTGAACTCAACGAGTTGAAGAACTGGATGCTCGCCCGCACGAACTGGCTGGACGCCCACCTGCCGGGAACCTGTTCCCACGTTTCCATCGCAGAAGAGAGCCAAGAACGAGCGCTCGCTTTCCCCGACCCCTTCACCGATGGGTTCAACATCACCTTGCCAGCTTCAGCGAAAGCGCCACTATTCATTCTGACGGATGCTGTCGGACGCAACGTGAGCAGGCGACTGACACGGAACGGCGAACATCGCTGGCGCGTGGACCTGTCGGACGGCCCCGCCGGCGTGTATATGCTGCACGTGAGCGCGCTGGACCGTTCCTGGTCGTTGCCGCTGATGCGCTCGGAAGAATAGATCTACGCTCGTGCCAGTTCGCTCTTCGCGAACTCCTGGTACACCGCGGTGATGCCCTCGCGCAATCCGATGCGGTGCTTCCAGCCCATGTTGTGCAGGCGTGAAACGTCCATGAGCTTGCGGGGCGTGCCGTCCGGCTTGTCGGTGTTCCATACCAGTTCACCGGTGAAGCCTACGATGTCCTTGATCATTTCGGCGAGATCCTTGATCGTGAGGTCCTCGCCGGTGCCGATGTTCACGAACAACTCCTCATCGTAGTTCTGCATCAGGAAGAAGCAGGCGTCGGCCAGATCATCCACGTGCAGGAACTCGCGACGCGGCGAACCCGTGCCCCACACCTCCACGCTCTTCGCACCGCTCACCTTCGCCGTGTGGAACTTGCGGATGAGCGCCGGCAGCACATGGCTGTTGTTCAGGTCGTAGTTGTCGTTGGGCCCGAACAGGTTGGTGGGCATCGCGCTGATGTAGTTGCAACCGTATTGACGACGGTAGCTCTCGGCGAGCTTGATGCCCGCGATCTTGGCGATGGCGTAAGGCTCGTTCGTCTGCTCGAGCAGGCCGGTGAGGAGGCTCTCTTCCTTCAGGGGCTGCGGCGCCATCTTCGGATAGATGCAGGATGATCCGAGGAAGAGCAGCTTCTTCACGCCGTTCTCGTGAGCGGAGTGGATCACGTTGCTCTCGATCATCAGGTTCTCGTACAGGAACTGCGCACGGTAGATGTTGTTCGCGTTGATACCGCCCACCTTCGCCGCAGCGAGCACCACATGGTCCGGCTTCTCCTGGCGGAAGAAGTCGCGCACAGCGCCCTGCTCTTTCAGGTCCAGTTCCTTGCTGCCGCGAACCACGATGTTGGTGAAACCGTCCTTCTGCAGGCGACGAACGATGGCGCTGCCCACCATGCCACGATGGCCAGCGATGTAGATCTTGTCTTGCTTGTTCATCATCTTCTTCATTCGTTGGCGTTGTCGTTCCGGGCTTGACCCGGAATCGCAATTTCCCTGCACTCTCGGGCGGAACATGTTCCGCCACTACGGAAAGACCGCTTGTGCGATCATTCCTGTTCGTGCAGGATCTTGTGTCCGCCCTTCTTCAGGTACACGTCGCGCTTGAAGAGCTCCAGATCGCTCTGCACCATTTCGGTAACGAGCGCCTTCAGGTCATACTTGTGCTTCCAGCCGAGCACGCGCTTCGCCTTGCTGGGGTCGCCTTCCAGATGGTCCACCTCAGCGGGGCGGTAGTAGCGCTTGTCGATGGCCACGAGCACCTTGCCCGTCTTCTTATCGATGCCCTTCTCCTTCTCACCCTTGCCTTTCCACTCGAGCTTGATGCCTACCTCAGCGAAAGCCAGATCGATGAAATGGCGCACGGTGTAGGTCTTGCCGGTGGCGAGTACGAAGTCATCGGGCTTGTCGGCCTGCAGCATCAGCCACATCCCTTCCACATAATCCTTGGCATGACCCCAGTCGCGCTTCGCGTCGAGGTTACCGAGGTACAGGGTCTGTTGAAGGCCGAGCTTGATCTTGGCCACGGCACGCGTGATCTTGCGCGTTACGAAGGTCTCGCCACGCAGCGGGCTCTCGTGGTTGAAGAGGATGCCATTGCAAGCGAAGATCCTGTAGCTCTCGCGGTAGTTCTTGGTGATCCAGAAACCGTAGAGCTTCGCCACACCATAAGGGCTCTTCGGGTAGAAAGGGGTTTCCTCGTTCTGCGCGCGCGGCAGCACACCACCATAGAGTTCTGAAGTGGACGCCTGATAGAAGCGCGTCTTCTTCTCCAACCCGAGGATGCGGATGGCCTCCAGGAAGCGCAGTGTTCCGATGCCGTCAGCGTTGGCCGTGTACTCGGGCATCTCGAAACTCACGGCGACGTGGCTCATCGCCGCGAGATTGTAGATCTCGTCCGGCTGGATTTCCTTCACCAGGCGGAGGCAATTGACACTGTCGGTGAGGTCGCCGTAATGGAGGTAGAAGGGGCGGCCCTTCTCGTGCATGTCGTGGTAGAGGTGATCGATGCGGTCGGTGTTGAACAACGAACTGCGACGCTTCACGCCGTGTACCTCGTAACCCTTGTTGAGCAGCAGTTCGCTCAGGTACGCGCCGTCCTGACCGGTGACACCGGTGATCAGTGCGACCTTCCGCTTCTTCGATGATCCGTTCTTCTTCGCCATTGGAGTGGTTGTGCGTGCTTATTGAACGATGAACCAGTTGTTGACCAGCGACGCCTTGTTGTAACGCATGGGCTCGTTGGTGGTCACATCGATGAGTTGTTTGCCAGCTTCGATCGCGATCGCATGCCCGGCTGCGGTGTCCCACTCCATGGTGGGTGCGTAGCGTGGATAGACGTCAGCGGCGCCTTCGGCCACGAGACAGATCTTCAGTGCGCTGCCCATGCTCACGAGGTCCACGCGGCCGTGCTTCTCCTGCATGCGCTGGATGAAGGTCTCCGTATCCGGCGAGCTGTGACTGCGGCTGGCCACGATGGTGAAGGTGCTGCGGGGCATGGGAACGGGAAGGCGCTGTGCGAGCGCGGCGAGTTTCAACGCGGAACCGGTGCCGTGGGTTCCGGCTCGTTCGATGCGGTAGGCCCCACCGCCCTTCCAGGAGAAATAGAGCGTGTCCTTCACGGGCACATAAAGCACCGCGCCCACGGGTGCCGAGGTGCCCAGTGCGGAGACCGGCATGCCGTCCCGTTGCATGAGCGCGATGTTCACGGTGAACTCCCCGTTGCGCTTGATGAACTCCTTGGTCCCGTCCAGCGGATCGACCAACCAGAACTTCTCCCAAGGCTGACGTTCCTCCATGCCCATCTCCCGCCCTTCCTCGCTCAGCACGGGCAGGCCGGTGGGTTCAAGCTCGCGTACTATGGCCCGATGGGCGCGTTTGTCCGCCTCCGTCAATGGGCTCTTGTCCGCCTTCTGCTCCGCGGTGAAGTCGGTACCGTACACCGCCAGGATCTCACGACCGGCCGCGAAGGCGGCAGCGATCGCGTGATCGATAAGACCGGTCAGTTCCATCGCGGGCGAAGGTACCCTCACCCACGGGCCATCCACGGCGCATGGGAAAAGGCTTCCCACAGGGTCGTGTCAACGCTCACTTCAATATGGAATAGCGCTGCTTGTACTGGCGGTACAGCTTCTTCTGGTGATCGTCCAAGTCCAGCCTCCGGCCATCGATGAAAGCTACGCCCACGTTCTGGGTGCGCATGTCCAGCGCATCACCGGTGGAAACGAACAAGGTGGCGCTCTTGCCAACGCCAATGCTTCCGTACCGATCATCGATACCCAGCACGCGCGCTGCATCCAAAGTGATGGTGCGCAGCGCTTCCTCCCTCGTGAGGCCGTATGCACTGGCGGTACCAGCGAGAAAGGCCAGGTTGCGGCTGCCCATGCGCTCCATTTCTCCTGAATAACCGAGGCAGAACAGCACACCGCGCTCTTTCAACATAGCGGGCAGGCGATACGGAAGATCCACATCATCATCGTCGCGCATCGGCAAACCGTGCACCCTGCGAAGGATCACGCCCACCTTCTTGTCCTTCAACAGATCGGCGACGCGCCAAGCGTCATAGCCGCCCACGATCACCGTGCGCGCGATACCGAGTTCATGGGCGAAAAGCACGGCTTCCTGGATCTCCCGCGCACCATCGGCGTTCACGAACAGGGTCTGCTTTCCGTTGAAGAGACCCTGCATGGCGCTCAGCCGCGGATCCACCTCATGGTGCGTATCCGCCCTGGCATAGGCCATGGCGCGCAGGAAGAAGGAACGTATCCCCTCGATCTTCTGCGCACGCTCATCGCCTTTGGACTTTTCGGTCCCACCGCGTTCGGCCCACCAACCGCTGCGTTGGAAGGCGCGCGGCCAGGTGATGTGGATGCCATCATCCGCTTTGATCGGGGCGGAAGCGTTGTCCCAGGCATCCAGTTGAACGATGCTGCTCGTTCCGCTGATGGTGCCACCACGCGGTGCCACCTGCTCGATGAGCACGCCGTTCGAGCGCGTGGTCGGGATGATACGAGAGTCCGTGCTGTACGCGGTGATGGTGCGCACTTCGGGTTCCATCCCGCTCGATTCGCTCTCATCGGAGGTCGCGCGCACGAGATCCACTTCATGCAGACCGATCGTGTTATCGGGGAGGACGAAGCCGGGATAGATGTGCTGACCGGTGGTATTGATCGTGGTGTCGTAGACCGTCTTCACGCCATAGCTGTGCCCGACGAAATCGATGGTCCCGTTGCGGAAGCCGACCGCGGCATCATCGATCACGGTGCCATCGCCCACGTGCACCGTACCTCCTTTAAGCAGGATGCTCCTTGACTGAGGAGGTGCCGGGGTGGGCTTCTGCCCGAAGGTGCTGAAAGCAAGCAGCAGGAACGGGAGCATGATCCTCGTTCGCGTTGCGCCTGCCTTTGCTGCTGCCCCTGTCCTCATGGCTCCTCTCCCATTGTATCGCACTCCCAATGGCGCTTCTCGCGTTTCTCTCCCTTGCGTGTGGGCGCGCCGGCCTTCTTCGCCGCGATCATCTTGTTGATCAGCCGCTCCCGTTCGGCGTTCATCGCGGTGCGCAGTTCGCGATCGGCTTCGCTATCGAAGTAGCGAACGCCATCAACGAAGGTCATCAGCGGCTTCGCGTCGATGCTCAGCGGATAGGTGTTCCACAACACCAGGTCCGCGTCCTTGCCTGTTTCCACGGAACCCATGCGTTGATCGAGGTGCAGCGCCTTGGCGGGGTTCAGCGTTACCATCTTCCAGGCCTCTTCTGGTGTTGCACCACCGTACTTGATCGTCTTGGCAGCCTCCTGGTTCAGGCGACGGCTCATCTCCGCATCATCACTGTTGATGCACGTGTTCACACCCACTTTCGTCAGCAACGCCGCGTTGTAGGGAATGGCATCGCCCACTTCCATCTTGTAAGCCCACCAATCGCTGAAGGTGCTTGCGCTGGCACCGTGCTCCTTCAGCCGTGGGGCGACCTTGTATCCTTCGAGCACGTGGGTGAACGTGTTCACCTTGAAGCCCATGCTGTCCGCCACGTTCATGAGCATGGCGATCTCGCTCTGCACATAGCTGTGGCAGGTGATGAAGCGCTTCTGATGCAGGATCTCGCTCAACGCATCCAGCTCCAGATCACGCCGAGGTGCGATCCCCACTGAGAGCTTCGGACTCTTCTGGTGCCTACTCGGTTTCGGCTGCTCCGCGCGGTACAGGCCCCATGCGGCATCATACTCCTTGGCCCTATGGAACGCGTCGTACATGAGTTGCTCCACGCCCATGCGCGTCTGCGGAAAGCGTGATCCTTCGTTGCCCCAATTGCTCTGCTTCACGTTCTCGCCCAATGCGAACTTGATGAAGCCGTCAGCTCCAGCGATGCGTAGCTGATCCGCGTTCTGTCCCCAGCGCAACTTGGTGAGCGCGCTCTGGCCGCCGATGGGGTTCGCACTGCCATGCAATTGCTGAATGGCTGTCACACCACCGGCGAGATCGCGGTAGAGGTCCACATCATCCGGATCGATAACATCACCGATGCGCACCTCGGCCGTGATGGCCTGAGATCCTTCGTTCACCCCGCGTTCGATGGCGATGTGCGAATGCTCATCGATGATCCCGCAGGTGAGGTGCTTGCCGGAGGCATCGATCTCCTGCACCGTGGAACGACGACCATGCAACAACGCAGGAACATCCAGGCGCTCGCCCACACCCACGATGCGACCGCCACTGATGAGCACATCGGCTTTCGGGAGGATCCCGCTCGCGCCATTGGTCCATACCGTCGCATTGCGGAAAACGACCGTCTCCGTATCGGGCAACAACTGCCTGCCGAAAGCGCCCAAGGGATACCATACGACGCCGGTCGGGGCGGCCCACAGACTGTCGAGCGTGTCACGTTTACGGTCCTTGTTGGCCTTGGTGCTCGGGCCGCTCTGCCGCACGGCGCTCCAAGCGATCCATTCGGTTCCTGGCAATACACCTTGACCATCCCAAATGGCACCGCGCTCATGGATGCTGCCGTTCAACCGCACTTGACCGCTGAACCCGAAGCGATCACCCGGGAACACGAGCGTGACCTGACCATGATCGATGGTGAGGGATGCTTTCACCCGCGCGCTGTCGTCCGATGGTCGGCTCACCTCCGCTTCCGGTTTCTCCTGCTCACCGGAGACCTTCAACTTCAGGATGGAAGTGCGCAGGTTCAGATCGAAGGTGCCGCGCGGATCCTGACCCGGCAAGGGCTTCTGCACGAAGCGTTGCCCTGCGGCCCACACCTCGTAGATGGTGTTCTTCTCGTCCAGCAGGTGATGGGAAGAGATGATCAGATCGGCTTGCGCGTCGGGAGCGATGGTGCCCACGCGCTTGCCAAGGCCGAAGAGCTCCGCAGGCACGGTGGTGAGGGCGGCGATCGCTGTGGTGCTGTCCAGCCCCATGCGCACCATGCGGCGCAGTGAAGTCCACATGCTACCGATCTCCTTCGACCCTTGGGTGGTGAACGCGAAAGTGCCACCGCCATCATGGATGCGCAGGGCATTGGTGGGCGCCAGCTCCCAGTGCTTCAGCCTGGCGAGACTGATCTCGAGCGCCTCGAAGGGGTCCTCGACATCGTAGGCTTCCGGCAGGTTGAGCGGAACGATGAGCGGCTGTTTCGTCGCCAGGATGTCGCCCAAGCGTGCGTACTCATCACCGCTACCCTTCACGATGAAGCGCAGCCCGAACTCTTCTCCCAAGCGGGCGATGCGCAGCACATCGTTCCTTCCGCTGGCCTCGAAGACGAGCGGCAGGCGCAGTTGTTCGTTCAGGGCCTGCAGTTCGGCATCGCTCTGCTCCTTGTTGCCGAGGTCAGCGTACCAGCGGGCGTCGTACATCATCTGGCGGAACAGCGCGATGCTGCCCATGAGCGAACCCGGATACTCCTCCTTGCTGCTGCCTTTGCGGAACGAGAAATGCGCCGAAGCCTGCGGAAGGATGACATCTTGGGCAGCTGTGCGACCAGCCAGTTCCACGGCACAGGAAGTACCACGCGCGATGCCGTCCATGCGGTGCGTGATGAGCGTGGTGAAGCCTTGCGCGCGCCATTCCGCTGCGCGATCGGCGTCAGGCATCAACAGTTCATCGGCGCGGGTGCTGGCGCGTATGGCGGGGTTCCAGAAGCGCGCACCGGCCGGTTTCTCCGCTCGGTCCTTGTCCGCCTTGGGCATTCCGTATTCCGCGTACGGCTCGACGAGTCCCGGCCAGATGTGCGCACCATGCAGGTCGATCATCACCGCATCCTTCGGGATGTTCACGCGCGCACCGACGGAAACGATGCGCTCATCCCGGATCAGCACCGCAGCGTCCTTCAGGACAACGCCCGGCGAAGGATGCACCGTGGCATGCGTGAACGCGATCGCAGGGCCTGACCTGTCGACCGGTCCGTTCACCGGCGCGTTCACTTGGGCGATCACCCGCGCAGCGAACAGCAGGACCGTAATGAAAGGTAGGATGCGCCTCATCGCGGGTCGGCGAATTTAGCTGGCTGCCCAGTGCATAAGGAACTCGGGGGCTGGCGTTGAGGGACGGGCGCACTTCTACATTTGGCGCTCCAGTAACCCCGCACCATGGAAGGCTCCTCCGATCTGCTGCTCATGTTGCACAGCCTGCTCCGCTGGCTCGTGCTCATCTCCGTTGCCCTCGCCGGTCTCGTCGCGTTGCGCGGCTATCTGGCCAAAGCACCGATCATCGTGTGGGAGCGTTCGGTATCCATCATCGCGATGGTGGTGTGCCATGTGCAACTGCTGCTTGGCTTGATCCTTTACGCCATGCGCATGAAAAGCTACGTGACCGTTTCCAACCGCGGCGGGCAGACCTCACTTTCGGACTCGATCGTGCGCTACTGGAAGTACGAGCATGCCGCGATGATGATCCTGGTGATCGCACTGGTGACCATCGGCCGTGTGCTGAGCAAACGGGCCAAGACCGAACAAGGAAAACAATTGCGGGTGGCCATCTTCTACCTGCTGGCGTTGGCGTTGATGCTGTACGCCATTCCTTGGCCGGGCACGATGATGGGACAAGGACGCGGATGGTTGTGATGCGCAGAGCCCTTCCCGTTCTCATCGCCTTGATGGCCTGCGGCGCGAGCGTGCCGGAGAACGACATGGCTGCTTCCGGCAAGCCGGACGGCACGGAACTCTTCAACACCTATTGCGCGACCTGCCACGGCCGCAAAGGCAACATGGGGATCAACGGCGCGAAGGACCTCACCCTCAGCACGCTTTCCCGCGAGGAAGCCGTAGCAGTGGTAACGAACGGACGTCGCCTGATGATGCCCTACAAGGGGACGCTGCAGCCGAAGGAGATCGAAGCGGTGGTGGATCACGCGCTCACGCTGCGCGCCCAGCGATGATCGACCTGAAGGAGACACGCGCCAAGGGCGAGACCGCCGTGCTGATCGGCCTGGTGACCGATCAACAGGACCAGGCGCAGGTAACGGAATACCTGGATGAGCTGGAATTCCTGGCCACCACAGCGGGCATACGATCGTTGAAGCGCTTCACGCAGCGTGTGCATCGACCTGACCCGCGCAGCTACATCGGCAGTGGCAAGGTGAACGAGATCAGGTCGTGGGTGGAGGGGAACGGCGCGCAGATGGTCATCTTCGACGATGAGCTTTCGCCCGCGCAACAGCGCAACCTGGAGAAGGAGTTCGGCAAGCCCGTGCTGGACCGCCCGCGTTTGATCCTGGACATCTTCGCGCAGCGCGCACGCACGGCCCACGCGAAAACGCAGGTGGAGTTGGCACAGTACGAGTACATGCTGCCGCGCCTGACCAAGCTGTGGACACACTTGGAACGCCAGCGCGGTGGAACAGGCACGCGCGGTGGTGCGGGTGAAAAAGAGATCGAAACCGACCGCCGGATCATCCGCGATCGCATCGCGTTGTTGAAGCGTCAACTGCAGGACATCGACAAGCAGATGGCCACGCAGCGCGGCAACCGCGGCAAGCTGGTGCGCGTGGCCCTGGTGGGCTACACGAACGTGGGCAAGAGCACGCTCATGAACCTGTTGAGCAAGAGCGATGTCTTCGCCGAGAACAAGCTCTTCGCCACGCTTGACACGACAGTGCGCAAGGTGGTGCTCGGCAATCTGCCTTTCCTGCTGAGCGATACGGTGGGCTTCATCCGCAAGCTGCCCACCCAACTGATCGAGAGCTTCAAGAGCACCTTGGACGAAACGCGCGAAGCCGATCTGTTGCTGCATGTCGTTGACATCAGCCATCACAATTTCGAGGAACAGTACAACACCGTATCGGCCACCTTGCAGGAGATCGGCGCGGGCGGCAAGCCCACCATCGTGGTCTTCAACAAGATCGATGCGTACCGGCCCGCGGCACATGACCCGCACGACCTCGCACCCAAGCGGGAGGACCAGTTCACACTGGAAGAACTGCAACGCACGTGGATGTCCCGCCTGAGCGAAGAGGACCGCATCTTCATCAGCGCCATCCGGAAGGACAACATCGACGCGTTGCGCAAGCTGGTATACCGCCGCGCGAAGGCCATCCACATCAGCCGGTTCCCCTACGAGAGCGACCTGCTGTTCGGTGATGAATACCTGACCGCGTAGGCCTCCGCGCAAGAGGGCACGCGTCTATCGGGACGATATGCCATCTTCGGCGCCCATGAGCATCAGTCGGCTTTGCGTCATCGCCCCTTGCTTCAATGAGGGTGAAGTGGCGGTGCGCTTCGTGACGGAACTGGCGCAGGTGCTGGAGCGCACGGGTGTACCGAGCGACATCCTCATGGTGGACGATGCTTCCACGGACGATACGCGTGCGCGCTTGGAAGCGATGCGGATGGATGCGGGTCGTGTGAGCTTGCGCGTGCTGGGGCTACCCTACAACATGGGCCATCAGGAAGCGATCCAGCGCGGCCTGCAGGAAGCCGCGAAAAGCGATGTGGACCGCTTCATCGTGATGGACTCCGATGGGGAGGACGATCCGCTCGCCATCCTTGAGGCGGTCAAGCATGCTGATGCCTCCATCGTGCTGATCGCGCGGGGCAAGCGGCGGGAGAACCTGCGTTTCAAGATCGCCTACTTCTTCTACAAGCGCCTCTTCAAGCTCGTCACGAATCGCTCGATCAGTTTCGGCAACTACTCGATGATCGATCGTCGTGTGCTGCAGGCGGTGCTCGACCGGGGCTTCACGCATTACGCAGCTTTCCTCTCCAAGCAGAAAGCGCGCGTGGCAATGATCGTCAGCGACCGGCGCGCGCGCATCGATGGCCGGTCCAAGATGGGCTTCAAGAGCTTGTCCATCCATGCGTTCCGCTCGTTGATCGAATACAGCGAGGAAGTGCTGGCCTTGTTCCTCAAAGCGTTCTTCCTGCTGGCCGTGCTCTCGCTCATCACCATCGGCGTCATCCTGTGGTTGAAAGCGTTCACGCTGAAAGCGATCCCGGGTTGGGCCAGCATACTCGGCGTTTCCTTGTTGAACTGCACGCTGCTGTGCCTCGGCTTCTTCGCCACGGGCCTGCTGTTGTCCCAAAGCATGGCGCGCCGTGATCGCGCGAACCGATGAGCACGCCACAGGAACGCATCGACTACATCGGTAACGAACTTGACCTGTTCAAGAACGCCGTCAACTGGAAGAACTACTTCGCGCGCACGCTGAAGCCCTATGTGAAAGGCCGGGTGCTGGATGCCGGTTGCGGCATGGGCGCCAATGCGGAGTACCTATGGAACGAGCGCGTAACGGACTGGACCTTCCTGGAGCCGGATCCGCAGTTGCTGGCGAAGGTGAAGGACAACGTACCATGGCACGTCCTGGGGAAGAGCACTTCGATCAACGCCACCACCGCCTCGCTCGATCCCTCGTTGCGTTTCGACACCATCCTCTACCTGGACGTGATCGAGCACATCGAACAGAGCAAGGAAGAACTTGCGCGTGCCTTCGGTCTGCTCTCACCCGGCGGCCGCATCGTGATCCTGGTGCCCGCCTTCAACTACCTGTTCAGCCCCTTCGACAAGGCCATCGGTCACTTCCGGCGGTATGACAAACCCATGCTGCGCGGTGAACTGCCCGCTGGCTCGCGTCTGCTGCAACTGAAGTATCTCGACAGCATGGCGTTCTTCGCCTCGCTCGCGAACAAATGGTTCCTCGGGCAGAAGTACCCGACGTTGCCGCAGGTCCTGTTATGGGATCGCCGCATTGTCCCCGTCTCCCGCCTGGTGGATCCCATCGTGTTCCATGCATTCGGGAAATCGCTCATCGCCGTCGTGGAGAAACCATGATCACCGCTTCCTCCCCGCTGCTGCGCACCTGGCTGCCAGCACTGCTCTGCATCGTCCTCCTCACCACCGCTGCTACGCGCGTCAGCTTGATACCACGCCACGTTCACAACATCGGCTTCAGCGAGCCGAACATCGTGGACGGTGTGCAGCGCATCCTTTCCGGCACTCCGCTCTATGGTGATCCTGAGGCTCCGCCTTACGACATCATGCAGTACGCGCCGCTGCACTACTACGCTTGTGCGGTGCTGTGCGTGCTGACCGGTACGCATGCGGATGACGTGCAGGCCATCTACATCGCCAGCCGCACCGTTTCACTGCTCACCAACCTGCTCACCCTTTGGCTGCTCTGGCGCTTGGGAAGAAGGCTCGCACTACCAGCATGGTCCCGGTTGCTCTGGATCACCGTGCTCTTCACGGCGATGCACGAACCGTATTTCTCCCGACCCGACGGCCTGTACCTCTTCTGTTGCATCGGTCTCTTCACGACAACGATCCGGGCATTGGAAGAACCCGCGACCGAGCGACGGATGATGCTGTACGCCGCGTTGTGGGGCACGGTGGCCATCTTCACCAAACAGAGCGCCGTGGGTCCATTGGGTGCGACAGGGCTCGCGCTGTTACTGCAACGACGTTGGGCAGCGACGGGCTGGTTCGTGCTCTTCACCGGTATGGCGTGCCTCGGTGCGCTTGGCGTCGTGGTGCTGGCGAACGGCTGGCACAACAGTTACGCGAACATCGTGCTCGGCAACGTGAACGGCTTCTCGATGCCGTGGTTCCTCATCGTCCCTCCGGAGGTGTTCAGTGGCCTCGCGTTCTGGATCACACCCGTTGCCCTCATGCTCGGTGTCATCAACGTGCGCACGAAGGGCCGTCCCGTGGACAAGTACCTGCTCACGGGAAGCATCGTCACATGGGTGTGGGCCTTCATCACCGGCATGAAGAACGGCAGCAACGTGAACTACCTCACCGAGCATTACATCCTTTCCATACCGATCATCCTGCTGTGGGTGCGCGACGCGGGAGATCAGTTGCGCACCACCCAACTCGTGCTCATCACCGGACTGGTCGTCGTGCTGATGGCCCGTTGTGCGTCCATCGTGAAGACCTTCGCCTTCTCTCCTTACGTGCCCGATGATGTCGCAGGTTACTACGGCGATATCGAAGCCGCGGAGATCATCCGTGCGCACGGCTTGGCTCCGGGGGACGGTGTGTTCGTCATGGGTCAATCCTCCTACCTGGAACAGATCTTCCAACAACAAGCCTGGCTGAAGCAGACCGACATCATCGGCCTCAGCAAGGAGGCATTGCCACTGGACTACAGCGCGGTCTTCGACGCACAGCGTAACGACCGTTTGCGGTACGTGATCAGCGCCGACCCGAACGAACCGCTGGGTTACCGCGAGCATCCGCTCACCGGATTCGTGCCGTCGTTCGAAGCGGGCAAGTACACCGTGTACGTGCGGGCGCGGTGAACTCGCGCGGCGAACGGATACTTTGGCGGGGATGAAGGTCAGCGGCTTCACCTTCGTGCGCAATGCGGTGCGCTACGACTACCCGGTCGTGGAGAGCATCCGTTCCGTTCTTCCGGTGTGCGACGAGATAGTGGTGGCTGTTGGGCGCTCGGACGACGATACGCTAGCGCGGGTTCGCAGCATCAACGATCCCAGGATCAGGATCATCGAGACCGTGTGGGACGACACCCTGCGCGAAGGCGGCCGTGTGCTCGCGGTGGAAACCGACAAGGCGTTGGATGCGATCGCGCCGGATGCGGACTGGGCGCTCTACATCCAAGCGGACGAAGTGTTGCATGAAAGCGGGCACCAGGTCTTGCGCAGGGCGATGGAACGATGGAAGAACGACGCGCAGGTGGAAGGACTTCTCCTGAACTACGTCCACTTCTATGGCAGCTATGACCTCATCGGCGATTCACGCCGTTGGTACCGCAAGGAAGTGCGTGTGGTGCGACCGCGCATCGGTGTTCGCTCATGGAAGGATGCGCAGGGTTTCCGCATCAACGGTCGAGCCTTGAACGTGAAGGAGAGTGGCGCGACAATGCACCATTACGGCTGGGTGAAGAGCGCTGCCGCGCAGCAAGCGAAGCAGCAGCACTTCAACAAGCTCTGGCACGATGATGCATGGGTGAAGAAGAACGTAGGCGCAGCGGCCGAGTACGACTACTCGGTGATCGACTCGCTCGCTGCGTTCACGGGTACGCATCCGGCACCGATGCAGCAACGGGTAGCCTCAGCACCGCGCATCACGGGCATCGGACCGGGAAGGAGGAACCTGGGCCTGAAGGACCGCGTGCTGTTGTGGTTCGAGCGGCTGACCGGTCACCGCATCGGGGAATACCGGAACTACACGCTGCTGAAGTAAGCGCTCAGTCGAAGGCCTGCATATCGCACAAGCGGCGGTACTGCCCACCTGCGGCATAGAGCTCGGCGTGCGTGCCCCGCTCGATGATGCGACCCGCCTGCAACACGCAGATCTCGTCGCAATGCTGGATCGTGCTCAAGCGGTGCGCGATCACCAATGAGGTGCGGTCCTTCATCAACTTGAACAGGGCATCCTGCACCAGGCGTTCACTCTCGGTGTCCAGCGCGCTGGTGGCTTCGTCAAGGATCAGGATCTCCGGGTTCTTCAGCACGGCCCGCGCGATGGCGATGCGCTGCTTCTGTCCGCCGCTCAACCGGTTGCCGCCGTCACCGATGTTCGTCTGGTAACCGCTTTCCAAGCCGTTGATGAACCCGTGCGCATTGGCGATCTCCGCCGCGCGCAGGATGTCCGCCGCACTGGTGCCGGGGCTTCCGAAGGCGATGTTGTTCGCCACGGTATCGTTGAAGAGGATGCTGTCCTGCGTCACGATGCCCATGAGCGCGCGCAGGTCGTTGATGCGCGCATCGCGGATGTCCACCCCATCTATCATCACGGCGCCTGCGGTCACATCGAAGAAGCGCGGAAGCAACCCGGCCATGGTGCTCTTGCCGCCGCCGCTCGCCCCCACCAGCGCCACGCTCCGTCCTTTCGGGATCACCAGGTCGATGTGCTCCAACACGTTGGTGTTGTCGTAGGCGAACGACACGTCACGGAACTCGACGCGCTCGCGGAAACCCTGCAGGTGAACAGCATCGGGTTTCTCCTTCACCGTGTTCTCCACGGCCAGCAGATCGAACACGCGTTGCGCACTGGCGCTTCCGCGCACGATGCCGCTCCACCCCTGACTGAAGCCTTTGATCGGCGTGAGCAGTTGCGAGAAGATCGCGATGTAGGCGATGAAGGTGGTGCCCGCGAGTTCCGGCGGTTCACCCAAGGCCAATGATCCTCCGATGTAGGCCATCAATGCCATCACCGCCGCACCCATCGTCTCGCTCAGCGGCGAAGCCACATCCTGCCTGCGCAACAGGGCGATGCTCGCTCGGGTGAGCATCTCGTTCTCGCGCTCGAAGCGCCGCCGCATGTCGTTCTCCCCGTTGAACGCCTTCACCACGCGGATCCCGCCCAGCGTTTCCTCCACGCGGGCCAGCAGATCGGCGCTCTTCTCCTGCACGCGGGTACCACGCTTGCGCAGGCTCTTGCTGATGCGTGCGATGATGAGCCCACTGATGGGCAGGAGCAGCAGGGAGATCAGCGTGAGCTTCGCGCTCATCGTGACCATCGTGCCGATGAAGAGGATCACCGCGATGGGCTCCCGGAAGATCATCTCGATGCTGAACATCACGCTGTATTCGAGCACCTGCATGTCGTTGGTGATCACGCTCAGCAGTGCGCCCTTGCGTTCACCGCTGTGGTAGCGCAGGGGCAGCTCCAGCATCTTGTCATAGATGCGCGAGCGGATGTCATGGATGATGCGATTGCGGAACACGCAGATGGCGCTGATGGCGAGGTAGCGGAAGAGGTTCTTCAGCAGGAACAGGACCACCACGCCGGCGCAGATCCAAGCCAGAGCGGGCAGTTTGCCTTGTGTGTCGATGAGCCGGGTGAGCGCGAACTGGAAGGTCTGCTGGAGGGCTTGCTTGCTCCAGGCGAAGTCCGGGCGCTCGTGCACCGCCGGGGCCTGGTCCATGAGCAGCTGCAGGAAGGGAATGAGCAGCAGCATGCTGGCCAGGTGGAACACCGTACCGAGCAGGTTGAACACACCGTTCAACACCGCATAACGCCGGTACGGCTTGCCGAAACGGAGGATCCGGAAGAACTGGCGCATGCGGTGCGCGAATGTACCGATGGCGCTGAAGGGGGCGGTCTATATTCGCGACCCTTTCCATGGACAGCCTGCGGCAGAACAAGGTGAACAGCCTTCTCCAGAAGGAACTGGCGGAGGTGATCCAGTTGGAAGGCCGCAACCTGCTGCCCGGCGGCCTGATCACCGTGACCGGTGTGCGCGTAAGCCCGGACCTGGGTCTGGCCAAGGTGTACGTGAGCCTCTTCCCGGTGAAGGACAAGAAGGCCGCGTTGGAGCGCATCAAGGATCACGCGCACCAATTGCGTGGCGCCCTCGGCCGCCGTGTGGGCAAGCAGATGCGCGTGGTGCCTGAACTGAACTTCTACCTGGACGACTCGCTCGACAAGCAGGAGGAGATCGATCGGTTGCTGAAGAAATGATCACCGCAGGATGCAGTACGATCCGGTAAAACGCCAGCTCGGTTCGGTCTTCAATCGCTCACCGTTCCTACGGAAGGTGTTCTATGGCCTGCTGGACCTCTTGCTGTTGCGCGCTTGGCACGTGCACAAGGAGCTGCGCCAATGGATGCGCGCGCGGCCCACAGGCGTGAACAAGGGCGACATCAGCATCTACGACGCCGGCGCCGGCTACGGCCAATACAGCTATTGGATGAGCGGGCACATGCCCACGGCACGCATCACCGCCATCGATGTGAAGGACGAGCAGGTGGCGGATTGCAACGGCTTCTTCACCGCCATCGGTCGGCCACAGGTGAAGTTCGAAGTGGGGGATGTAACGAAGTACACGAAGCCGGGCGCCTGCGACCTGGTGGTGTGCGTGGACGTGATGGAGCACATCCTGGAGGACGAAGCAGCGCTGCGCTGTTACAGCACTTCCTTGAAGCCGGGTGGCATGCTCATCATCAGCACGCCGAGCGATCAGGGCGGAAGCGATGTGCACGACGAAGGCGAGGGTTCCTTCATCGAGGAGCACGTGCGCGATGGCTATAACATCGAGGACCTGAAAGCGAAGTGCCTGCGCAACGGCTTCAGCAAGGTGGAGGCGCGCTACGCCTACGGCACACCGGGCAAGATCAGCTGGCGCTTGAGCATGAAGTGGCCGCTGTTGATGCTGAACACCAGCAAGCTCTTCTTCCTCCTCCTGCCCTTCTACTACATCGTAACCTACCCCATCGCCTACCTCCTCAACTGGTGCGATGTGGGCATGAAGCACAGCACCGGAACCGGGCTGATCGTGAAGGCGTGGAAGTGATCACTTCTGCTCTTCCGGTACGATCGGTTTCTCTGCAGGAGGCTCCTTTTCCTTCTTCTGCTTGGAGCGCGGAAGGATCAGGTAGCTGATGGTGAAGAGCGCCTGCTCGTTCCAAAGCGGTGAACGGAACCCATCATCATGGTCCTTCACATCCTGAAGCCCCATGTAATAGCACAATCCCCCACCGATGCGATCCGTGAAGCGGTACTCCAGTTCACCCAGCACCCCGAAGTCCGTCGGCATCAGGCCCAAACCCGTTGTCTCGTAGCTAGAGGTCTGTCCGGAACCGTTCGCGTAGGGATACGTGCGGAAAGTCCCGCTCTGCACCACCGGTATGCCGAATTGATAACCCGCACCGATCCGGATCCCCGCCAATTCAACACTGAGCACCAACGGCAGGTACAGGTAGTGGGCCTGTCTATCGTTCTCCTGGATCTTCTTCGCCTGTGACCAGTACTCTTCGTGGCCGTTGAAACAGGACCACCGCAAACCGGTACCGAACCGGAACGGTCCTGAGAGTGCATGCTGCATGCGTGCTCCCACCGCCCACGAAAAGCGATGGTCGATCACCTGGCCTTCGCCTCTGCTCGTCAACGGATACAGGTCCGTTCGGATCCGGCCGATGCCCACACCACCGACCGCCGCCAAGGACCATTGCGTCCACGAAGGGTTGGAAACGAGCGCCAACAGAACGAAGAGGATAGCTCGCATAAGATGTCGCGTAATGGGTGAAAGCAGGAGGTGGCCAACTCGAATGTAACCAGCCCCTGCGATCTTCACCCCGTGAAGCTCGCCTTCCTCTTCGCCCGCCGCTACCTCTTCGCCAAGCGCTCGCGCAACGCGATCAACATCATCACGGGCATCAGCATCGTGGTGGTGGCGGTGGTCACGGCAGCGATGGTCATCATCCTCAGCACGCTCAACGGCATCAGCGAGCTGGTGGACAGGATCTATTCGCCGTTCGACCAGGACGTGACGATCACCGCGGCGGAAGGCAAGACGTTCGCACGGGACAGCCTCGCACTGGCTAGCATCCAAGCACTGCCCGAGGTGGAAAGCACCAGCTGGACCATCGAGGAGAACGTGCTTCTGCGCAGCGGCGTTCAGCAGGCCGTGGCCACCATGAAGGGCATCGAGCCGCAATACCTGACCATGAGCGGCCTGCCGGACCACATGTACGTGGGCAAACCGGAACTGCACGGCACCACCGGCCCCACCGTGATCCTCGGCGCTGCCTTGAAGGACGAGCTGGACATACCCATTGATGATGGGGTGCTCACACCGCTCACCATCGATGCACCGGTGCGCGGGCGGAAGCTCCTGCGCTACAAGGAGGACGCTTTCGAGCAGGATCGCGTGGCCGTCTCCGGCGCCTTCACCATCAACATGGAGTTCGACCAGCAATACCTGCTCGCGCCCATCGCCTTGGCGGATTCACTGCTGCACTACCACGGTTCCGTGAGCGCGTTGGAGATCCACGCCAAGCCGCACACGGACATCGCGTCGTTGGCGGAAACGGTGCGCGGCATCACGGGTGATGGGTTCCGCGTGCGGTCGCGCTATGAGAAGAACGCCTTGATGTACAGCACCAACGCCACGGAGAAGTGGTTCGTTTTCGCGGTGCTCGCCTTCATCGGCCTCATCGGCGCGTTCAACATCATCGCTTCGCTCACCCTCATGATGATCGAGAAACAACAGGACATGCGCACGCTCGGCAGCATGGGCGCCACTTCTTTTTTCGTGCGCCGTGTGTTCTTGGCTGAAGGCGCGCTCATCGTCACCGTGGGTACGGTCTCCGGTCTGGTGCTCGGCCTCTTCGTGTGCGCCGTTCAATTGTACACGGGCATCATCTCATTGCAGGATTCCGTCGTGGACAGTTACCCGGTGCGCATCCTTCCGCAGGACATCGCCCTGGTCTTCGTCTCCGTCATGATCATAGGCCTGCTCGCCACGTGGGTCTCGCTGCGCGGTTTGAACCAGCGTTTGTTGCGCACTTCCAGCCCGGTGCTGCAGCCAACACCATCACGCTGAGCGCGGTCGAAGCGCTACCCTTCTTTCACGCAAAGACGCGAAGGCGCGAAGTATCCGTGCAAAGTTCAGGTTGTTCCTGCCCTTGTTCATTCGAAACCACCCCAACCCCTCCTTTGTCACCAGCGAGGCGCTGATCGCGCCATCGCAGGAGGGGAAACGAACCTCGTGCACGATCTGACGGCTGACTGCTGACCGCTGATCAGTTGAACGAAAAAGGGTGATCGGGAAGTGCCAACCACTGACAACCGCTACTTGCGCTTCGACTGCGCTCAGCGTGACATAGGTAGCGAGCTCGTTGTGAATTGTCACGCTGAGCGCAGTCGAAGCGCAAAAAAAATCAATGCGATCATCATTGCCTACCACCGGTTCGACTGCGCTCACCGTGACATGTCAAGACAAACACGCTGGTCAATTCATCATATCCGCGCTCCTCATAATGATCAGCGCTATCCGTGTGAGCCATCCGTGCCAGGCCGCCCCTCACGCCGCCAACCCGTCCTTCACCTCGGCGTGCGCGAACACCCCACGCACCGCCTCCAGCAGCTCGATCAGGATCGCCGGTTCGCGCTCCGTCACCAGCTTCATGCGGTGGTCCTTGAAGTTGGGCAGGCCCTTGAAGTAGTTCGTGTAGTGGCGACGCATCTCCACCACGCCCTCCCACTCCCCCTTCCACGCGATGCTGCGCTCCAGGTGCTCGCGCGCCGCATCCACGCGATCGTTCAACGTGGGTGCGGGCAGGTGCGCACCGGTGGACAGGAAATGCTTGATCTCGTTGAAGATCCACGGGTGGCCGATGCTCGCGCGGCCGATCATCACGCCATCCACGCCGTAGCGTTCGCGCATCAGCTTCGCCTTCCCGGGTGAATCCACATCGCCGTTGCCGAAGATGGGGATGTGGATGCGCGGGTTGTGCTTCACCTCGCCGATGAGTGTCCAATCCGCCGGGCCCTTGTACAGCTGCGCGCGCGTGCGGCCGTGGATGCTCAGCGCGGCGATGCCCACATCCTGCAGGCGCTCCGCCACCTCCATGATGTTCTTCGTGTGCTCGTTCCAGCCGAGGCGCGTCTTCACCGTCACCGGCAGCTTCACTGCTTTCACCACCTTCTCGGTGAGGCGCACCATCTTGTCCACGTCCTGCAACAGGCAGGCGCCGGCACCTTTGCTCACCACCTTGTGCACGGGGCAGCCGTAGTTGATATCGATGAGCTCCGGACCGGCGGCCTCGGCGATGCGCGCGGCTTCTTCCATCGCGTCCTCGCTGCCACCGAACAGTTGGATGCCGATGGGGCGCTCCTCGGGGAAGATGTCCAGCTTCTTCATGCCCTTCGCCGCCTTGCGGATGAGGCCCTCACTGCTGATGAACTCGGTGTACATCAGGTCGGCCCCGTGCTTCTTGCACAACGCGCGGAAGGGCGGGTCGCTCACATCCTCCATGGGCGCGAGCAGCAGCGGGAATTCCGGCAGTTCGATGGGGCCGATGCGGGGCATGCGGAAAAGGGCCGCGAAGGTACGGGAAGCGCTAGCGTGGGGATGGCGCGGCACACGCACGCACGCCCCATGAGGAAGCCCATGCCCGTTCGCGCAGCGCTCGTGAGCACGGAACGGCTCGGCAGTGCCCTTGCAAGGGAGGAAGAGAAACGGAACAACTCTCCTCATGGAAACCAACACCAACCTGCCCCAGCCGGACCACGGCCAGGAGCCCAAGCCCACCGAACACCCGAACACCGAACGTCCGAAGCGCCGCCGCATCATGCAGCCCGTGTTCAGCACGCGCTTCCACAAGCCCTTGCGTCCACACCTCGTAGCCATCGGCTTCGCGCTGTTGTTCGGCGCGAGCGCTCACGCGCAGACCTCGCCCAGCACCACCCCGAACGCTGACCCGAACCGCGGCTGGGTGATGTTCGATGACCGCGTGGGCACCGACCTGGACCTGCGCCCGGACCAGTTGCAGAAGCTGCGCGATGTGGACGCACGCTACCAGAAGGAATACACCAGCCTGGGCAATGAGCCCACGCGCAACCCGCAGTACAGCACCCTGAGCCAGCGTCGCGCGGCGGACATACGCCGCATCATGGACCCCACGGTGTACGAGCGTTGGAACCTGAAGTACAACGTGCCGAACACCATCCAGAACGACATCATGGAAACGCCGAAAAGCCCGAGCCAGCCGCCGCCGCCCACCCCGTAACGGTGGACCGCTGGCTGGTGCAGTTGGACCATGTGGTGGCAGTACGCCCTCGTAGCGCTCGGTTCGTTCCTGGTGGATGCATCGGCCATTCCCTTGCCGCCGGCGTTCACGATCATGATCTTCCTGAAGGCGCAGTATGACCTGAACATCTGGGTGGTCGTGGCGCTGGGTGTTGGCTTCTCCATCCTGGGGCGCTACGTGCTCACGCTGTACATACCGAAGCTCAGCGGCCGCTTCGTGAAGCGCACCAAGCAGAAGGACGTGGACGCCATCGCGGGCAAGCTGAAGAAGGACGGTTGGGGCGGTTTCGTCTTCGTGCTGCTCTACTGCCTGCTGCCACTGCCGAGCACGCCGCTCTTCTTGGCGGCGGGCATCGCCAAGGTGCCGCCCGTGCGCATCATCCCCGCCTTCTTCATCGGCAAGTTCGCCAGTGACCTCGCTTATGTACTGCTGGGTGATTACGCCCTCGCCAACACGCAGGATGTCCTCAGCGACCTGTTCTCCGTGAAGTCCATCCTCAGCCTGGTGGTGGGCTTGGCCATGGTCTTCGCCGTGCTCTTCGTGGATTGGACCACCCTGTTGCAGGAGAAGAAGCTGACGTTCCGTTTCAACATCTGGAGCAAGGGCAAAGCAGCGGCGTAGCGACTACCAAAGTGAAGCCTCAAATATCTGGCAATGCGAAGCCCCCGAGGGGTCGGGGGCTTCTGGGGGGCAGCGACCGCCAAACCTTTTAACCATGGCCAGCCACTGCTGGCGCGAAGATACCCCCGCTGGGCGGGGCTTTCCACCGGGAACCGCGTATTTAACGTTGGGGAGGGAGGGAGGTGCTGAGGCGCAGGGGAATGCGGGGCGCGGGGCAGGGCTCTGACACTTCGCGCCTTCGCTCTTTGCGTGTTAGAAGGGTAGCGCTTCGACTGCGCTCAGCGTGACAATTCACAACGAGCTCGCTACCTATGTCACGCTGAGCGCAGTCGAAGCGCAAGTAGCGGTTGTCAGTGGTTGGCGCTTCCCACCCTTTCTCGTTCAACTGACCAGTGTTCAGCAGCCAGCGGTCAGATCGTGCGGCAGGTTTGTTCTCCCCTCCTGCGATGGCGCGATCCCGATCGCTGCGCTCCGAAAAGCAACAAGCCCACGCTGTCGCGTGGGCCGTTCGGCGGAGAGAGAGGGATTCGAACCCCCGGTACCCTTTCAGGTACACACACTTTCCAGGCGTGCGCCTTAAACCACTCGGCCATCTCTCCGGATGGGGTCGCGAATGTAAACAAGTGCCGTTGCGCCATGCGGCAAGCCATCAGATCAGCCTGGCAGCAAGCAGTGCGCGTTCTCTGCGCTGGAGCCTGTCCTTCGGTCCCTCGCGATGACCAACAGAAAGAGTGCAGGACGATGCTTCAGCATCGACTTTGCGTCTTCGCGTCTTTGCGTGAGCGTTCGGGAAGCAGCGCGTTCGGTCCGTGCAGGAAAGCTCGCTTCAGCCCAAGGTCATCATCGCGCGATGCGCCATGAAGCCTGTCCTTCGGACCCCTCGCGATGACCAACAGAAAGAGTGCAGGACGATGCTTCAGCATCGACTTTGCGCCTTCGCGTCTTTGCGTGAGCGTTCGGGAAGCAGCGCGTTCGGTCCGTGCAGGAAAGATCGCTTCGGCCCAAAGGCGGCCTCGCGATGACGGGGAGTGGAACGAAGAAAGCCGCCTTGCGGCGGCTTCCCTCGTGCAGGCGCCGGGTGGTCGGTCCAGCGCCCTCTCCCTGAGCAGGAGCTATCCTGTAGGAATACCCAGCACCTTGCGCGCTGCCATACGCAGGTCTTCTTGCGTGGCGGCATCGTCCAGTTCCACGCCAACGAGGCCCGTCCACGGTGCCAGGCACAGGCGCGTCATCGGGTAGATGGCCAGCAGCATGAGCTGGGCTGGTTCAAGGCGGTAAGCCGCGGTCCATTCGTTACCGCTCGGTAGCGCGGTGATGGGCAGCAGGGGCCTCGCGGTGAGCAAGCCGCCACCTTCCGGGTAGAAGAGCAGGTCCGGTTCCACGCCCCCGGTTCGAGGACGTTCGCCCTTGATCCTCAGGTTCAGGCGATAGCGGGTGCCATAGGCTTGGAACGACAGGAACGCCTCGGTCCCCGGCCGCAAAGGGATAGGTAACAGCATCGGTACATGATGTAGGCATCGGAAGGGAAGAGCATCCGAACGGTAATTGAATTACCCAAAGGTAATACATTACTGACCATACTGTTCCTCCCACGTCGCTGATGCCTCCCTCATCCGCAGACTTTTGCCCTGTGGCGATACACATCGGTGAAGAGATACGGCAGCGCGTGAAGCTGCGCGGCGTGTCCATCACCCATTTCGCTGAGCGCATCGGCTGCTCCCCCAAGACCGTTCACGCCCTGTTCAAGCGCCCGAGCATCGACACCATGCTGCTGCGGAAGTACTGCGAGGAACTGGGCTTCGACTTCTTCGCCCTCTACACGCAGGACCTGAAGCTGCACACGCCCACGGGCCCTGCACGCGTGGATGAGCCAGCGGCCAAGTATGCGGCGCGGCAAGGCGGCAACGAGTTGGAGATCGTGATCCGCCCCGGCGGCGACAAGGAGATGCTGGAGCGCGTGCTGCGCGCGATCGACCCGAAAAAGGGGTAGCGCGCGGTGTTTTCACGCAAAGACGCGAAGGCGCGAATAGGAATACGTGCAGAAATGACCGCTTGGGCTCAGGTCATCATCGCGCGATCCGCAATGATGACTCTACTGCGGAGCCTCGCCATGACGAACAGAAAGAGCGCCTGACGATGCTTCAGCATCGACTTTGCGTCTTCGCGTCTTTGCGTGTACGTTCGGGAAGCAGCGCGTTCGATCAGCGCAGGAAAGATCGCTTCGGCACGGTCATCATCGCGCGATGCGCACTGATGCCTGTCCTTCGGACCCCTCGCGATGACGTATGAAGGCGGCCTCGCGATGACGGGAAAAAGGCGGCCGCGCGATGACGGTTCAGGCGCTCACCTCACCGCACAAGGACTCGGCAAAGCGTTGGGCGACACGTTCCGCGGAAAGCCCCTGCCCGAAGAGGAACATCAGCTTGGTGATGGCCGCTTCCACCGTCATGTCGTACGCGCTCACCACGCCCATGTCCACGAAGGCCTTGCTGGTCACGTAGCGTCCCTGCTCCACGCGGCCACCCACGCATTGCGTCACGTTCACCAGCACGATGCCGCGTTCGCGCGCTTCGCGCAGGGCATCCAGGAAGGCCTGATCCGTGGGGCCGTTGCCGCTGCCGAAGGTGGTGAGCACCGCAGCGCGCAGGCCGGGTGTGTTCAGTGCCTGCCGCACCCATTCCGCGCGTATGCCGGGAAAGAGGCGGATGACGCCCACATTGTCGTCCAGCCGCTCGTGTACGTGGAGCGGTCCGCTGCGCGCGGGCAACAAGGCCTGGCGGTCGTAGCGGATGTGCACGCCCGCCTCAGCGAGCACGGGCCAGTTCGGTGAGCGGAAGGCCTCGAAGCGCTCCGCGTGCACCTTCACCGTGCGGTTGCCGCGGTACAGGCTGTACTCGAAGTACACCGCCACTTCAGGTACCACCGGCTTGCCGTCCACCTTCGCTGCGGCGATCTCGATGGCGGTAAGCAGGTTCTCCTTGCCATCGGTGCGGATGGTGCCGATGGGCAGTTGCGAACCGGTAAGGATCACGGGCTTGGTGAGCCCTTCCAGCAGGTAGCTGAGCGCGCTGGCGGTGTAGGCCATGGTATCGCTGCCGTGCAACACCACGAAGCCATCGTACCGGTCGTAGTGCGTGGCGATGAGCTTGGCGATGCGCACCCAACCTTCAGGCCGCATGTCACTGCTGTCGATGGGTGTTTCGAAAGCGACCGCGCCCAGCCGCACGTTGATGCGCTCGAGCTCGGGCACGTGCTCTTCGAGGTGCTCCAGGTCCATGGCCTTCAAGGCACCGCTGCGGGCATCGGCCATCATGCCGATGGTGCCACCGGTGTAAAGGATGAGCACGCGTGACTTGTCGTCGGTCATCGGGCGAAGAGTTGTTCGGCGTTGGCGGTGGTGAGGCGCGCGATGTCATCCAACGAGCGACCCGTGGCGGTGGCCAGTGCCTGCGCCACCAGCGGGATGTAGCTGCTCTCGTTGCGCTTGCCACGATAGGGCACGGGTGCGAGGTAAGGCGCATCGGTCTCCAGCACACAATGGTCAGCGCCCACTTCGCTCATCGTTCGCGCCAGGCCGCTCTTGGCGAAGGTGATCACCCCTCCGATGCCGAGCTTGAAGCCACCGAGCGCGATGATCATGCGCGCTTGTTCCGCAGTACCGGTGAAGCAATGGAACACGCCGCGCAGGCTGTGGTCGTTCTCCTCCTCCACGATGCTGAACACCTCGTTGAAGCTGTCCCGGCAGTGGATCACCACGGGCAGGGCGAGCTGCTTCGCCCAGCGCACCTGCTGGCCGAAGGCGTCCTTCTGTTGGGCGAGAAAGGTCTTGTCCCAGTACAGGTCGATACCGATCTCGCCCACCGCGTAATAGCGGCCATCGGCGAGCAGGCGTTCCACCTCCGCGAGGTCCTTGGACGGATCGGCGGTCACGCTGCACGGATGCAGGCCCATCATCGGGAAGCAGGTAACAGGGTGCGCCTCGCACAGCGCGAGCATGGCTTCGATGCTGTCGTGATCGATGTTCGGCAGGTAGAGCTTGTTCACGCCGGCCTCCGCAGCGCGCGCGAGCATCTCATCGCGGTCGCTGTCGAACTGCTTGTGGTAGAGGTGCGCGTGGGTGTCGATGAACATCGCGGCGAAGTAAGGTCAGGAAGGCGGGGTGCGCCATCAAAGATCGCTTCGGCCCGAAGCGGCCTCGCGAAGACGGCTCGAACGCGCACCTTTGCGCGCGCATGAAGATCCTCGTCATCCGCTTCTCCTCCATCGGCGACATCGTGCTCACCTCGCCGGTGCTGCGCTGCGTGAAACAGCAGCGGCCGGATGCGGAGGTACACTTCCTCACCAAGGCACAGTTCCGCGACCTGGTGGCGCACTCGCCTTACGTGGACAAGGTGCACACGATCGAGGACGGCATCGGCCGTGTGATGCCCGCGCTGGAAAAGGAACGGTTCGATGCGGTGATCGACCTGCACCACAACCTGCGCACGTGGCGGGTGAAGCTCGGACTGAGCGGTGCGAAGTACAGCTTCGAGAAATTGAACGTGGAGAAGTGGATGCTGGTGAACCTGAAGCGCGACCGCATGCCGCGGAAGCACATCGTTGATCGCTACATGGACACGGTGGCGCCGCTCGGGGTGTCCAACGATGGTCAGGGACTCGACCTGTTCATTCCGCCGGAGCGTGAAGTACCGCTCGCTTCGTTACCCGAAAGCCACCACAGCGGGTACGTGGCCTTGTGCATCGGTGCGGCGCATTACACCAAGCGCCTTCCACCGCATAAGCTGATCGAGCTCGCGCGGCTCGTGCAAGGTCCGTTGGTGATCATCGGTGGGCCGGATGACCAGGCCGTGGCGCGGGAGATCGTGAACGCGATCGGCGCGCGTGTGTGGGATACCACGGGCCAGTATGACCTGCTCGGCAGCGCGTCGTTGATCAAGCAGGCGAAGAGCTGCATCACGCACGACAGCGGCGCGATGCACATCGCAGCGGCGTTCCGCAAGCGCACGGTGAGCGTGTGGGGCAACACCGTTCCGCTCTTCGGCATGGGCCCCTACATCCCACAACACCCGGAGCGCGCACACATCATGGAAGTGAACGGCCTGGACTGCCGCCCCTGTTCCAAGATCGGGTACGATCAATGTCCACGCGGACACTTCCATTGCATGGAGAAGCAGGATGTGAAGGCGATCGCGCAGCGCGCGGACGAACACTAGCATCACGCAAAGCCGCAAAGACGCAAAATGAAGTCCCTAGTAGTTGTTCACAATACGGCGAATGCCATCTTTCATCACCGGCGCTCCGAAATTGACTAACAAGCCGAGTTGTCGGTTCATTAGCCGCAGATAGGTCAATAGCTGCTTAGCATGCACTGGAGCCAATGTCTCAACGGACTTCAGTTCAACCACAAGTTCATCATCGAGCAAAAGGTCAACACGAAGTCCTTCGTTGAACAGAATACCATCGAAAACGAACTTGACCGCTACTTGACGCTGAACAATGATCCCCCGAGCGGTCAAACGATTCGCTAAAACCGATTCATAGACCGACTCCAATAGACCTGGGCCCAACTCCTTGTGCAGGTGATAACAGGTATCGACAGTTATCCGGGCCAACCGATCCACGTTCCGCTCTTCCATTCTCAGTGCCTTTGCGCCTTAGCGTCTTGGCGTGAGTTCACGCGAACAACGCCTTCAGCTCCGTCGCATCTTCCGGCTTCAGCTTACCGCTGAGGATCAAGCGCAGCTGTCTTCTGCGCAACGCACCGGCATAGCGGCGGATCTCCTCGTCGGTCTCGGGTATCACCTCCGGCACCTTGATGGGATGGCCGGCATTGTCCACGGCGACGAACGTATAGATGGCGCTGTTGCAGGCGATCTTGTCACCGGTCAACTGGTCCTCCACCCACACGTCGCTCCACACCTCCATGCTGGTGCCGAAGGCCCGGCTCACGTGGCTGCGGATGGTAACGAAGTCCCCCAGCTTGATGGGGCGGTCGAAGCTCACGTGGTTCACGGCCACGGTAACCACCTGTCGTTTGCAGTGGCGGTGCGCGCTGATCGCACAACTGATATCGAGCCACTTCAGCAGCTGGCCACCGAACAGATTGTCCAGCGTGTTGGTGTCGTTGGGCAGAACGAGGTGGGTGGTCTCGGCGTAACTCTCCTTCGCGGGGCGTGCTTCCATGGGACGAAAGTACCTTTCGCGACATGGAGGAGAGCGCCTACGGCATCATCAAATCGCTGCACATCATCTTCATGGTGACCTTCTTCGCGGGCACCTTCTACATCGTGCGGTTGTTCATCTACCACACGGAAGCACTGGTGAAGTTCGAGCCCGACCGCACGATCCTCACCAAGGCGTACGCGCTCATGTCGCGCCGGTTGTGGTACTTCATCACGTGGCCGTCCTTCGTGCTCATGTCGGTCTTCGGCATCTGGATGCTGTGGATGAGCCCGGGCTGGTTGAAGCAGCCGTGGATGCACGCCAAGCTGGGACTGGTTGCTCTGTTGTTCGCCTATCACTTCGTCAACCAACGGCTCTTCGCGCGGCTGCAGCGCAACGAGCGCACATGGCACAGTTACGCGCTGCGGTTATGGAACGAAGGCGCCACGATCATCCTGTTCGGTGTGGTCTTCCTCGTAGTGTTGAAGAGCGTTTCCTGGTACATCGGCGTTGCAGGCCTGGTGATCCTCGGTGGTGTGCTCATGATGGCGATCAACGCGTACCGCAAACGCCGCAAGGATGCTGCAGCCGGGTGATCGTCCAGCGGACTTCACGTTGACGGACCAGTTCGGCCAACCGTTCAATTTGTCATCGCTGCACGGGAAGAAGAACGCCGTACTCTTCTTCTATCCACGCGCGAACACGGCCCTTTGCACGAAAGAAGCCTGCGCCTTCCGCGATCATTATGAGGACTTCGCCTCGGCGGACACCGAGGTGATCGGCATCAGCCGCGATGGACATGAAGCACAGTTCCGGTTCGCTGAACAATGGAAGCTCCCCTTCCGGTTGTTGTGCGATCCACAGGGCGATGCCGAGCGCGCGTTCGGTGTGAAGCAATGGTTGAACATCCTGCGCAACCGTGTCACGTTCGTGATCGATCGCTCAGGAACGATCGCAGCGGTGATCGAAGGACGCTTCTTGGCGGAGCATCACGTGCTGGAAGCCCTGAAAACCGTGGGCGCTCAGCGCAACGTGTAGAAGAGCACGCGGCCGTCGTCCGTACCGGTGATGAACCGATCATCGGTGAAGAGGCAGAGCGCGCGGTGGTGCTGGTCCTTGTTCTCGGGGAACTTCAGCGTTTGCAGTGCAGCACCATCCTTGCCGGTGAAAACGACCATGCCGTTCTTGTCGGCTTTCGCGGTGATGTCGCCGTGCTTCGCTTCCTCCTGCTGGTAGTAACGATCGAAGGGCGTGTTGCCGACTTTCAGTCCCATCGCTTTCAACGCAAGCGAGTTCGGCAGCCACTTGATCGGACCGAGATCACGGTCCTGCTTGCCCGTCTTCACATCGTAGACCTCACGCTTCCCGGTGAAGCCGGCGAGCATGAGGAACTCACCGTTCGCGTTGAAGATGCAGTGGTACACGGTCTCGTTGCCGTCCTCATTGAACTCGAAGTGATAGAGGCGCTTGCCGGTTTCCAGGTCCATCAGATCGGCGCCCTTGTTCAGGCCCACGAGGATCCTGTCACCCTTAGGTGAAAGTGCGAGGCAGGTCACCTCGGCCTTGCTGCATTGGATGGTCTTCGTGGGGGGCTCAAGCACAGCTTGAGCGGACAGCGCAAGGGCCATGGCCGAGGACGCTGCGAGAAGAAGAGTGCGGATCATGCTTGGTCGATGAGGTGGCGCTGTTCCACCAACCATGCCAGGGCACTTTCCTTGTCAGGGAACAGTTGGATGGGGCGCTTGGGTTTGTTGTGGCGCACGAAAGCGTTGGCGCTCATCTGGTGGCCGAAGTCGCGCACCACGATCGCATCGGCAGCGAGCAAGCGCGACCCTTCATCGCCTGAGGCGTGAGCGCGGGCTTCGTTGGTAAGCGATGCACCAGGACCAGCGGTGAAAAGGAACAGCGCCTTGCGCCCGTTGCGCTCCGCTTTGATCGCCGCGAACATCGCATCCACTTCCTCCGGACCGGCGGTCATGCCGTCCTTGAAGTGCGCGTGCACGACATCTCCATCGAGGAAGGTCAACGTGCAGGAGTACAGCTCGATGGTCTTCATGGCCCGGAAAAGAGGGGTGCGAATGTATATGCCTGTGACGCCCTGGCGAACCGTATGTCACCGTACCAGCAACCACGCTTCCGGCGCCTCTTCCTTGCGCACGGCGGAGAGGGCGTCAAGGGCCAGTTCGCGGTCAGGGTAACTGCCGTAAGCCACGCGGTAAAGGCCGCCTTTCTGGTCGATGATGGAAGCGGCGAACCCGCGCGCTTGCAGGTTGCTCACGAAGGCCTCCGCATTCTCCTTCATCAGGAAACAACCGCCGATCACGTGGAAACGCGACGATGCGTTCACGGAGCGCACCGCCACACGCGTTGAATCCGGTGCGGCAGGCTGTGCAGCGATGGCGGTCGGCGGCACGGTGTCCTTCGGTGCAGGGGCAGGGCCGAGATCCACGATGATGCGCTCGTCCAGACCGGGAACGGTCAGTTCGTTCACGCCCGACAAGCTCGGATCGATGGTCCACTCGACGGTATCCAGTGTTGGCGCAGCGGGCACCCCGTTCTGGCGCGGAACGAACACGGCTGGTTCGCGTGAGGCGAAGAGATCGAAGCCGCTCCATTGCGCAGCGCCGTTGTCGTTGTTCGCGACGGCATACCATGTTGCAGCGGTAACGAGCGCGGTGGCCACGGTGGCTGCGGCCCACGTCCACGGGAAGGAACGCGCGCGCTCCTCTTCGGTCGCGGTCTTCACCGGTGTCGCGGCAGGCATCGGGATCACCTTGGGTGCGGGCTTCGGCGCAACCACCTGCACTGGCACCGCCGCCACCGGACGCAGGCCGAAGGCATCCTTCAGGAAGTTCACGTGACGGTCCGGATCGAACTGGAGGTTCTTCTCCGCATCCCGATAGAAGGTGCCGATGCGCGGCAGCTCCAAGCGGCCATCACGGTCCAGCTTGCTTCGCCAGGCGTCCACTTCCCCATCGATCACCGCGTTGGCCTGGCTGAAGGAGAGCCCTTCCTCGCGTGCGATATGGTCCGCCAGCAACCCATCACTGCGCACCAGATGGCGGTTGAAGCTCAGGTCCTTTGAAGGCGGGAGGATGGACTGGCGCTGCTCATCCAAACGGGCGGGACGGTAATGCGTAAGGAAGCCACCGAACCGCGGCACGATCACGCAGTCGTGGGCGTACAGCAGTTGATGGAGGTCCCGTTCCAGTGCCATTCAGGCGCCAAAATACCCTTCGTCCGATCAATGGCCCGAAGAAGCGATGCGCTTGCGCGCTTCCTCCAGATCCGCAGGGGTATCCACGCAGAAGGAAGGATGCGTGGTAAGCCCGATGCGCACCTTGAAGCCGTTCTCCAACCAGCGCAACTGTTCCAAGGATTCGGCCTTCTCCAGGGCGGAAGGTGAAAGGCGCACAATGCGGGACAATGCTTCCGTGGTGTAGGCGTAAAGTCCTACGTGCTTCAGGTAACGGAATTGCGCAGCGCGCGGTTCAGCGGTCGGGTTCCGCAGAAAAGGAATGGCAGCCCTGCTGAAGTAGAGCGCATCCATGTTCATGTCGGTGGTGATGAGCACCTCCCCGGGATCATCCAGATCACGATCATCGGTAACCACCTGTGCGAGCGTGGCGATGCGGACTTCCGGCCCCCGCAGGCAAGCGCAGAGCTCATCGATCTGTTCGGGAACGATGAAGGGTTCATCCCCTTGGATGTTCACCACCGCGTCGAAGTCGGTGGAGCCCACCACCTGGGCCGCTTCCCAACACCGGTCCGTTCCGCTCGGGTGATCAGCGGAGGTCATCACCACTTCTCCACCGTGCTCCTTCACATGATCATACACGCGTCGATCATCGGTGGCCACTACGACGGCATGCAGGCTCTTCGCCTTGCGCGCCTGGTCCACCACCCTCATCACCATGCTGCGCCCACCGATATCGGCGAGCGGCTTTCCCGGAAGGCGCGAGCTCGCATACCGGGCGGGGATCACACCGAGAACGCGCGGGTCAATGCTCATAGGCGAGGGTGATCTGCCACACGCGCGGTGCCTCGGCGGCCATGGGACGAATGGCGTACACGCGGTTGGTGAGATTGTTCACGATGAGCGAAGCGGTCAGTCCTTCCGCGATGCGCGCACCGATGCGGCCATCCACGATAAGGTCGCCGGTGGTGTGTGTGTTCATCCATTCACGGATGCCGGACTTCAACAGGCCATTATCATCCAGTGTAACGAAGGCCATGTCGATGTTGCGAACGTGGCTGTTGTAGCGCACGCTTGAACCGATGAAGAACTGCTTGTACGTGAGTTGCACATCGGCACGCACCAGGTTGGTAACGCGGTACTTCAATTGGTAGTTGGTCGTGTCCCAGCTGGTGTTGGCATAGGTAACGGGCTTGCTCACACCGGAGAACGGTATGGAGCGGGCGTAGACCTCATCGGGCGTGGTGCTCACCGGCAAGGTGTGCGTGTAACCCATCAAGGTGGTGATGCCGATGGGACCGATGCGGCCCTTACCGGAAAGCTCGACCTCATATCCGGTGATGCGTGCGCCGCCGGTGTTCACGCTTTTGAAACCAAGGCCGATACTGTTATACAAGGTCGGCACCGCCCATTGGCTGAAGGTGAATTCGACGTACTGGTCATAGTCCTGCCGGAAGGCCACGGCGTCCACGTACCCTTGGAAGCCACCGATGGCGAAGCCCTGCTTGATGCCGCCTTCGATGCTGGTGCTCGTTTCCGGTTTCAGATCGGCGTTGGGATAGATGTTCAGGGAGCCTGCGGAAGTGCGGATGTACCGTTCGCCGATGGTCGGGAAGCGGAAGCCCTGCCCGAAGCTCGCGCGGAGGTAGGTGTGCTTGAGCGCTTGGTAGGTCGCACCCGCACGGAAGACCGGCTGCGCCTTTTCGTAGTCGTTCACGCGGAAGCGTTCGAAGCGGCCACCCGCGTTCATCACGAGCTTTTCGCCGAGGAATTTCTTGTCGAGCTGCAGATAACCGGCGATCGTGGATGCGTCGTTCTTTCCCGTTCCACTGGGATCGCCGCTGTACAACTGTGAATCGCTGGCGGTGGTCTGGCTGGAAACACCCGCCGTTACACGCAAGCCGCCCCATTGCTGGAAAGTGTGCTGCACCTGGTACTCGGCGAAGAGGAAGTCGCTCTTGTTCGCCTGCCGGTTGTCGTTCTCGTTATTGAGGAAGTAGTAACGGGCGCGCAGCTTGTGCCGCGTTCCAGCTTGGCTGTGGTAGTTGACGAACGGATCGATGTAGTACTGCGTTCCCAGGGTGCGTGTGAGCGTTCCGGGCGCGGCACGATAGAAGCCGGTATCGAGATCGTTCCACACGAGCACCGTGCTGGTGCGGCTCTTCATCACGTTCGCGTTCACACCGTAGTTGAGGCCGGCCACCTTCGCGCTCCGCCAGCGCGTCGCGATGTTGAAGCGCACACGGTTCTCATAATTGCCGCTCGGGTTCATGCGCAACGGATCCTTCACCAACGTGTCCGGGTCGATGGGTGCTGGACCGATGTAGCTCTGGTCCATGAAGGCATTGCCTCCGAGCACCAGATCGAAGCGACCGATCTGCCGGCTGTGGAAGAAGCTGCCACCGTTCATCAGCGGTGCGCTCTGATCCCACCACTTGGACGATGGATTGCCGGGCGTGTCGTACATGCCAGCGAAAACGGTCGCACGTGTCTTCGGCTCCAAGCGCGGATAAGCCGTGCGCACGTTGATCACGCCACTGAGCGCGGCGCTACCGTACAACACACTGCTCGCGCCCTTGATCACCTCCACCTGTTCGAGGTTCTCGATGGGCAGGAAACTCCAGCTCGGCCGGCCGATGTCGCCGCTGAGGATCGGTAGGTCATCCACGAGCATCATCACGCGGCTGCCTGCACCGAAGCTGTAGCCGCTGCCCGAGCGGATCTGCGGATCGTCGTCCACCACCACCACACCCGGCACCTGTGCGATGCCATCCTCGAAGGCCATGATGTTCTTCTGGCGCAACAGCTCCGGTTGCAGCACGCTCAGCGATTGCGTCACCTCCCCTACGCGCTGCTCATAGCGTCCAGCGCTCACTACCACCTGGTCCAGTTGCGAAGCGCTCACCTCCATGCCGATGATCAGCGTGGTGGTATCGCCGGCGGTCACGTGCATGGGCAATTGTTTCTCCACATAGCCCACGCTCCGCAGCACCGCGGTGTAGTCGCCTGCCGCGAGCGTTCGCGTGAACACACCGTCCATGCCGGATGTGGTGTTCAGGCCGGGTCCGAACGAAACGCTCACACCGAACAGCGGCTCCTTGGTGGCCGCGTCGTTCACGGAGCCATGCACGACACCGTTCTGCGCGCGCGCGAGGAAAGGGAATACCAATAAAACGATCAGCAGTGGCGCCTTCATCTTTCTTTGCCGCCCAGGGGTGCGGGCCAAAGTAGCCAACCACCGCCACCGCGCATGCTCACCGATCAGGAACTGGTGCACCGCCTCGCGCTCTCGATGCTGAAAGGCATCGGGCCGGTGAACGCGCGCAACCTCGTGGCGTATTGCGGTGGCGTGGATGCCTTGTTCACCGACAGGAAGGTGCGCCGCTCGCTGGAGAAGGTGCCGGGCATCGGTCCCGTGCTCGCTGCCTCCATCCTGAACACGAAGGTGCTGGCGGAAGCGGAGAAGGAACTGGCCTATGTGCGCAAGAACAAGCTGCGCATGCTCTTCTACCTGGACGAGGAGTATCCGAAGCGCTTGAAGCCGTGCGATGACGCACCGGTGCTGCTCTTCGTGAAGGGCAACGCGGAACTGGACCTGGAACGCAGCGTGTCCATCGTTGGCACACGTTCCCCTTCGGAATACGGGAAGCGCGCGTGCGAGGAACTGGTGGAGGGCTTGAAGGAGAGCGGTGCGTTGATCGTGAGCGGCCTCGCTTACGGGATCGACATCGTGGCGCACCGGGCGGCCGTGAAGCACGGTCTGTCAACAGTGGGTTGCGTGGCCCACGGGTTGGACCGGCTGTACCCGAGCGAGCATGCGAACACGGCGAAGGAGATGTGCGAGCACGGTGCGTTGGTGAGCGAATTACCGAGTGGCTCGCCCTTCGTGCCGGGCAACTTCCCTGCGCGCAACCGCGTGATCGCCGGACTGAGCGATTGCACGATCGTGGTGGAGAGCGGCTCGAAAGGAGGCTCGTTGATCACTACCGACATCGCCAACAGTTACGACCGCGAGGTGATGGCCTTCCCCGGTCGCGCCACGGATGCGAAGAGCGAAGGTTGCAATCGCCTGATCAAGGACAACAAGGCGCACTTGATCACCAACGCCAGCGATGTGCTGAAGTTGATGAATTGGGAACCGCGGAAGAAGAAGGCCAAGGCGGAACAACAGGCGCTCTTCACCGAACTGCGACCGGAAGAGCAGATGATCGTTGATGCGTTGCGCGCGAAAGGCAAGCTCGATATCGACTCGTTGTGTTTCACCGTGGGTATGCTGCCGCACAAGGCGAGCACGATCCTGCTCACGCTGGAGTTCAATGGCGTGGTGCGGAGCCTGCCGGGGAAGGTGTACGAGCTGAACTGAGCATGGTCATGAATGCCCGATCAGAGGAACGGACTTACGAAGGGGTCGACTTCACCAAGGAAGCACTGCCTGCTGGTGCCTTCGAACTATGCACCTTCAACCGCTGCCTGTTCACGCGGGCAGACCTGTCGGTCCGGAACTTCCTGGAATGCACGTTCAATAACTGCGAGTTGAGCATGGCCCGGATCACGCGCTCCAGCATCCGCGAATGCACGTTCATCAACTGCAAGCTGCTCGGGCTTTCGTTCGAACATGGACAGACCAGCTTGTTCTCGGCCTCCTTCACGGATTGCGTGATGGACTCCTGTTCGTTCCAGGGCATGAAGCTTCAACGCACGCGTTTCTCAGGGTGCCGACTTCGTGGTGCGGACTTCACCAGGGCCGATCTCAGCGGTGTGGCTTTCGATCGGTGTGACCTGAGCGACGCGGTTTTCGTAGCGTGCGACATGCGACGCAGCGATCTCAGAACGGCCGAGGGATTCATTATCGACCCGGAGCAGAACCAACTGAAAGGCGCGCGGATCAAGTTGGAGGGCTTGCCTGGCCTAGTGGTGAGGCATGGATTGAAGATCGATCATTGAGCGCTGGCGAGCCACTAGCGGCACCGTCCTACTTTCGCGGCTCGTTCTCAAAACCGATGTCCACCCCGAAAAAGCTGCCTTTCCACCTCACGAACACGCTCACGCGCAAGAAGGAGGAGTTCGTGCCGTTGAACCCGCCGAACGTCGGGCTTTATGTGTGTGGACCGACCGTGTACAGCGATGTGCATCTGGGCAACGTGCGCAGCTTCACCACCTTCGATGTGCTTTACCGCTGGTTGTCGCACATCGGTTACAAGGTGCGCTATGTGCGCAACATCACCGATGTGGGTCACCTCGTGGATGACGTGGATGCCGGCGAGGACAAGATCGCGAAGCGTGCGCGCCTGGAGCAACTCGAACCCATGGAAGTGGTGCAGAAGTACACCAACGGGTTCCATGATGTGATGCGGCTCTTCAACCTGCGCGATCCGAGCATCGAGCCGACGGCCACCGCGCACCTGATCGAGCAGATCGGCATGGTGCAGCGCATCATCGACAACGGATACGCCTACGTGGTGAACGGCAGCGTCTACTTCGATGTGCCGAAGTTCGCCGCACAGCACAACTATGGCGAACTCAGCGGCCGCAGGATCGACGAGCTGATGACGAACACGCGCGACACGGAGGGCATGGCAGAGAAGCGCTCGCCCCTGGACTTCGCCATCTGGAAGAAAGCCGAGCCCACGCACCTGATGCACTGGCCCAGCCCTTGGGGCGAAGGCTTCCCCGGGTGGCACCTGGAGTGCAGCGTGATGAGCACGAAATACCTGGGCCAGACCTTCGACATCCACGGCGGCGGCATGGACCTGAAGTTCCCTCACCACGAATGCGAGATCGCGCAGAGCATCGCTGCGGATGGTCATGCTCCCGTTCGCTACTGGATGCACGGGAACATGCTCACCGTGAACGGGCGGAAGATGGCCAAGAGCGAAGGCAACGGTTTCACGCCGGAAGAACTGCTCACCGGCAACCACAAGTTGCTGGAGCGCGGTTACAGCGCGATGACGGTGCGCTTCTTCATGCTCCAATGCCACTATGCCAGCACGCTCGACTTCAGCAATGCAGCGCTGCAGGCGGCTGAGAAAGGACTGGAGAAGATGATGGCCGCTGTGGAGACCTTGGAGAAACTGAAAGGTGCGGAAGGCGCTCTTTCGACCGAAGTGGCCGCATTGGAGCAAGCCTGCTACGCTGCGATGAACGACGACCTGAACACACCGATCATGATCGCGCAATTGTTCGATGGCGTGCGCATGATCAACGGTGCGAACGACGGCAAGCTCGTGCTGAGCGCTGAGGATGTTGTCACGTTGCGAAGCCTCTTCCATTCCATGCTTTTCGATGTGCTCGGACTTCGCAAGGAGAACGACACGAAAGCCGATGATGCGGCATTGGATGGCGTGATGCGAATGATCATCGCCATGCGAGCGGAAGCGAAGGCGGCGAAGAACTTCGCGCTCAGCGATCGCATCCGTGACCAGCTCGCAGCGGTCGGCATCAGCATCAAGGACACCAAGGACGGCGCCACATGGGACCGGAACTGAAAAGAGGGAACTGGTTACGGCCAGCTATCGCGATCAGCTTGATCGCTGTGTTGTTGGGTGTGTTCGTCCTGAAATCGTGCACCCCCGACCATCCGCCCGCACCGGTCACTCCGGAGCACAAGGCCCAAGCCGTATCGGCTCCGCTGTTCGATGTGGACAGCGCGTATGCGTTCGTTGCACAGCAGGTCTCCTTCGGCCCGCGCGTTCCGGGCAGCGCTGCGCACAAGGCGTGCGGCGATTGGCTGGTCGGTAAGTTGAAGGCCTTCGGAGCCACCGTGACCGAGCAGACCGGAACGGTCACGGCTTTCAATGGACAGCCTGTTCCGCTGCGCAACATCATCGCCAGCTGGGCGCCGGAGAAGAAAGACCGCATACTGCTCATGGCCCATTGGGATTCGCGGCCGTACGCTGATCGCGACCTTTCACGCCAGAACGAACCGATCGATGGTGCGAACGATGGCGGCAGCGGCGTTGGCATCTGGTTGGAACTGGCGCGGCACATGGCACAGCGGTCTCCCGCTTTGGGCATCGACATCTTCTTCACCGACGTGGAGGACATGGGGCAGCCGCACGACGCGATGGGCGGCGTGGAGGAATCACAAAGCCTACGCACCTGGTGTCTTGGTTCGCAGTACTGGGTGAAGAACCCTCACGTGGCCGACTACCGTGCGCGCTTCGGTATCCTGCTGGACATGGTAGGTTCACCGGATGCCCGCTTCCCGCGCGAAGGCTTGAGCATGCGTTATGCCCCGCAGGTGGTGGGCAAGATCTGGAAGGCTGCGGCCATGGCCGGTCAAGGCGAGCGCTTCCTAAGCGAAACGCGCAACTACGTGGGCATTGACGATCACGTGATCGTGAACGAGGGCACGGGAATACCCGTCGCGGATGTGATCGCGTGGGACCCGACCACGAACGCATTCCCAACGACCTGGCATACGCATGCGGACACGATGACGGCCATCGACAAGGCATCACTGCTCGCCGTTGGCGCCACCATGATGCAGGTGGTCTGGGGCGAACAATAAAACGCAGGGATCATTCCCAGCCGAATCCGAGGAAGGAGAGGCCTACACCGAAGAAGGTGGCGCTGCTGTTGACCGGTGCATCGGTCCCGTTGAAAAGGAAGCTGCTCCCTATCGAGTAGCCGGCCTGTACGTAAAGTTCTCCGAAATAGCCATCCAGTCCGCCGCGTACCCCTGCCCGAAGGCCGACCGGGAACTGCACATGTGAGATCTCTACCGCACGATAGTCGGTGTAGCCATAGGAATTCGGAACGGGCTCAAGGCCGGTACCTCCATAGCTCTGCACACCGATCAGCGAACCGATGTAGGCGGCGGTGCCATCGTTCTCAGCGGTGAAGTACTTCGCGTTGTAGATCACTTCCCAGGCATGCAGGTCATCCTGCTTGTCCGAAGCAGCATACCTGACCTCCAGCGAGGCGCCGAGCCGATCCGTGAAGTCGTGCTGTAGACCCATACCGAACGCTACGGAAGAGGCGAAACCTTTATCGGTATCGGTCAACGGGTGTCCGTACTCGATCAAGAAGTTGATACCCGTGGCCTGTCCCATCATGAACGAGGCGAGCAAAAGAAGTGTGGTGAGCACCAGGGATCTCATCAGTTCTTGAATTCGATGTTGAGCATTTCCAATGCCTTGTCCATGGGCACGCCGAAGCCGATGCCTTGAACGCCTGCTTCCGCGATCTTCAGGGTGGCCACGCCCACGACCTTGCCGTTCTCATCGATCAGCGGGCCGCCGCTGTTGCCGGGGTTGATGCTCACGTCCGTTTGCAGGAAAGTGCGCCCATCGAACTCCCTTCGGCCGCTCATGATCCCGCGTGTCACCGTCTGGCCCAGTTCCTTGTCCAGCGGTGTCCCGATCGCGAAGAGTTCCTCGCCCAGTTGCAGGGCTTTCGCATCGCCTATGGTCAAGGCGGGAAGATCATTACCGGCCACTTTGATGAGCGCCACATCGAAATCGCGGTTCACCTTCATCACGGCGCCGTCCAGTGAGAAGCCCTGTTGGAAGCGGACCTTCACGCTGCCTTGATCCTCCACGACGTGAGCATTGGTCAACAGGTAACCATCGTTCGTGACGATGAAGCCACTACCATGTCCGTTCTTCGTTTCGATCGTCACCACACCTTTCACCAGTGCGGAGAGCATCTCCTTCCGACCCGAGAACGGTATCGCTTTCGGAGCGGCCAGTTCGATCCGTTGTCCCTTGCCCATCGCCAAGCCGGCGGTGAACTCCTTGCTCAACCGTTCACGCAAGCCGTCCTCATCCATCAGTTGGCGCGCGGCATCCGTCACGGCCATCATGAGCACATCGGCCGTGCGTTCCGCATACACAGGGTACGTGGTCGTCCTGTCGTAGGTGAAGAGCACACTGTCCTTCGCGAGGCCGCTCATGAACTTCCACTCGCATTGTACGTTCACCTTTCCATAGGCGAGGTGGTTGACTTCGGAAAGCTGCATGTCGACCGACTTCAATACAGGCCGCAGGTAGATCTTGGCCTTGCGGACGGCTTCGTCGCCCTTCTGCGTCGCGAGCCGCACGGTATGGGCTTCAACGTAGGTATCGCGCATGGCGCCCACGATGGCGCTGGTGAACTGATCGGGAAAGCTCAACCCGGAAGCGCACGGTGAAGCCGTCGTCACCTTCTTCGATCCCACGTGACCGATGGGGTCGCGCTCGGCGAGCCGGCTCTCCATCGTCACAATGGGCAGGTCACTCTTCTGCACGTCGTCCGGCATGTCCTTGTACAGGTTCACATTGAACCGATCGTGCGGGAACGTATAGAGCGCTGCACTCTTCGCGTCGCCAGCGTAATACGGGATGTTCAAAAGCAGCGCATCGACGAAAAGGACGATGTTGCCGCGTTGCGGGCGCACCTCGAAGCTCTTGTTCATCCTTCCCTCCTGCCGCAGTTCCAAGGTCACGGCCGCTCCGTCGGTCCGGTCATAGGTGTAGGCGTAAGGGGTATGCCCCACCTCGGCGCCGTTCTCATACACCAGCGCTCCGGAGGGCGAAGTATCGATCAGCAGGCTCTGCTTGCCCTTGTTCAGCACACTCGCGCAGCCGGACGATAGCAGCAGAACGACCGGCCCTGAAAACCACATCCACGTTCTCATCATAGGGAAAGCAAGTAGGGGGCAATGTAACCGGTGTCCTCCTTACGGAAGAGCCACGAAGGTCAGCGCTCGATGAAATGCAGGTTGAGCATCTCGAGCATGCTGCTTACCGGAACGGCGAAGCCGATGCCTTGCACCCCATCCTCGGCGATCTTGAGCGTGGCCACACCGATGACCTTACCGTGCTCATCTACGACAGGGCCACCACTGTTGCCGGGGTTGATGCTGACATCGGTCTGAATGAAGCTGCGGCCATTGAAGGCGCGCCGACCGCTCATGATGCCCCTTGTCACGCTCTGGCCCAGTTCCTCGTCGAGCGGAGTTCCTATCGCATACAGTTCTTCGCCGATGAGCAGCTGGCCGTCATCACCCAGTGATAGGGCCGGGAGATCCTCACCGGGTGTCTTGATCAAGGCCAGGTCGAAGTCACGGTTCACCTTCACCACCTGACCGTCCAGGGTGAAGCCCTGATCGAACTTCACCATGACCTTGGCTTCATCACCCACCACATGCGCGTTGGTGATGATGTAGCCATCCTGCGCGATCAAGAAACCGCTGCCATGTCCGCTCTTGGTCTTGATGGTGACCACGCCCTTCACGAGAGCGGCGAACATGTCCTTGCGGCCGCTGAAGGTGACACCCGGAGGTCGCTTGATGTTGAGCACCGCGCCCTTGCTCATCACCAGGCCCTCGTCGAACGCCTTCGTCAATCGTTCCTGTAATCCGTCCTGCTCGATCAGACGGAGCGCAGCATCGCGCAGGGCTCCGTGCAGGAGTTCACTGCGCGATTCCATGAAGACGGGCCATGTTGAGCGCTTGCGCACATGGAACAGCATGCTGTCGGCAACGATGCCGTTCATGAACCGCCAATCCACATCCACCGCCACCTCGCCGTAGTATCGATCGTCGTATTCCACCACGTCCATGCGCACTTCCTTCAATACGGGCGACAGGTAGAACTTGGCCCTGCGGATCGCTTCATCTCCTTTCTGTGTCGCGCGGCGCACGCTGTGTGCGGAAGCGAAGGTCTTTCTCAAGGCACCGATGATGTCGGTGGTCAATTGTTCGGGGAATTCCAGATCGGCGAACTCGGGACTGTCGGGCTTCAGCTTCTTATTGCCGACCATCCCGAGGTCCGCTGTGCTGAGCGAGACGTCCTTCGTGATCGTGACCACGGGAAGGTCCATGTGCTGCCCTTCGGCGTCATACTCCTTATAGAGGCTGACGAGCAATGAGCGTTTCGCCGCGTGTTGGTCCTTCAGTATCATGACCACGTCGACCGTGCGTGCGCCGCACCCCTGCTTGCGAAGTTCGATCGTGGTGTTCGGCGCCGGCACCTTATCATAGGCATAGGCGTATGGAGTGGTGCCTACCTCCGCACCGTTAAGGAAGACCAGGGCGCCGCTCGGCTCAGAGTCGATCCGGAAGGTCTTCTTCGGTTGTGCGAAGAGGGACAGCACGGAACAAGCGAAAAGGGCTGTGCAGGCCGATGGGAAAAGGGTCATCTTCTGGTGGGTGGTGACCGGCAATATTATCCGTAGCGAGCGTTCTCAGCCCTCCAAGGTTCGGATCCATGGGATCCATGCCGTTGAAGGACCGGGAATATCTTCAGGCCCCAAGAAACTACCGGACATGAAAAAACTCATTACGCTGACCAGTCTTCTCCCTGCGCTGGCCTCCGCCCAATCACTGGTGCACTACACCCCGGAGCAACGCACGGCACTGTTGGAGGATTTCACCGGCATCCACTGCGGCTATTGCCCGGAGGGACATGCCATCGCCGCCGATCTTGAAGCCACTTACACGGACCGGATCGTGGTGGTCGGTGTGCATGCGGGTGGTTATGCCGTGCCGCAGAACAGTTCAGAGCCGGACTTCCGCACGGATGAGGGCACCGCCATCGATGCGTTCTTCACGATAGGCGGGTACCCTGCGGGGGTGATCGATCGTCATCTGTTCAACGGTGCTGATGACCTTGGCCGCGGTGCCTGGGCCGGTGCGGTGAGCCAGGTGCTCGCCATGCCCAGCCCGGTGAACGTGGGTGTGGAAAGCAGCTACGATGCGGGCACACAGCAATTGACCGTTCATGTCGTGGGATACTACACCGGCGACAGTCCTTCAGGATCGGACTACGTGAGCGTGCTGGTGAAGGAGAACCACCTGATCGGATGGCAGACGGATTATGGTAACGGGAACCATACGGATTACGACCACGTGCATGTGCTGCGGCATTACCTCACGGATACCTGGGGAGAGAACATCGGTAACCACGTTGCCGGCGATCTGGTCGAACGGACCTACACCTACACGGTACCCGCTGAATGGAACATCGCGAACTGTGAAGTGGTGGCTTTCATCAGTGAATACCGCAGCGAAGTGTACCAAGCGCGTGAGGTCATGGCCGATGGTGGCACCAGCCTCGTCATGGGTGATCTCACCGCGCCCGCCGTTCCGTACGTGGCAGGACAAGTGAACACACCGAGCACCTTCGACCATACGCTGACCAATACGATGGGTGCGGCCATGGATTACCAGATCGAACTCACCAGCGCTGACGCTCCCGCCGGTTGGAACTCGTCCTTCACCTTCATGGGCAACACCTATACGAACCCGGCCACCTTTACCTTGAACGCCGGTGCAGCGAGCGACATCGGTGTGAGCATCGTACCGGATGCGACGGCCGGCCTGGCCACGTATGAACTGCGCATCACGAGCGTGGATGATCCCGGTCTTCCTGCTCTCGTGAACCAATACCACATCATCAGCGGCGTGCATGACCTGGTGGTGACCAACCCATTGGCGGAGCCTTATGAGGCCACTTACATGACCGCTCTCTCCGCCGAGCCTGCCGCTGCGAAGACAACGGTACGCAACATGATCGACTTCGCGCACAATGGTGCATTGTCGGGTGTATACAACCTGTATATGAACATCGGCTGGACCTTCCCCAGTCTCACCGACGAACTGGTGAACGAACTGATCAGCTTCATGGACGGCGGCGGCAACGTGATGTTCGCGGGCCAGGATATCGGCTGGGACCAGAGCGGCGATGCGGCGGCCTATGGCACACCCGTCACGCAGGCGTTCTACCATGATTACATGCTGAGCACCTTCGTGAGCGACGGTTCAGGTTCACAGAACCAGGTCGATTTCGAGGATGGCGATGAAGTGTTCGGTGCGGTGGCGACAAGCGGGATCAATACGGTGTACGGGGCGACCTATGTGTACCCCGACCATATCACACCGGTGGCGCCCGCACAAGCGATCCTGCGGTACAACGACAATGGTATCGGCGGCCTGCGTGCACAGATCGGAATACGGAAGTTGGTGTATTTCTGTGTGGCCCCTGAGCAGATGACCGATGCCACAGTAGGAGCACAGATGGTCCAGTTGAGCCACGATTGGTTCTACACCAATGTGAGCGTGGAAGAGTTGGATGGTGCACTGGCTGCTGCAGGCCGTCCGTTCCCTTCACCTGCCAGCGACATGGTGAACATTCCGATCCCCTCCGCGATGTCGGGCGGAAACCTGGAGGTCATCGACATGGCAGGCCGAACCGTCAGCAACATCCCGTTGACATCGACCTCGCTCGCGCGTGTGAACGTCGCCGGGTTGAACAATGGCCTCTATACAGCGCGTGTTCGCAGTATCTCCGGAATGTGCAAGGCGATGGTCTTCCTAGTGCTTCATTGAGCGACGCAAGTCCTATCGGCGCCGCGCATCGATGATGCGCGGCGCCGTTCTTTTGACGCGGCGCGCTCGGCGCATTTACGAGATCGGACTGTCATTCGGAAAAAAGGCCGTCCTGAACGCCTCCTGATTTTCCGGGATACAAGTTATGCCGCCACCGGATAACGTTGACGCGATCCCAACACCATCCTCCCCGATGAACACGAAGACCATCACGAGCCGGACTTCCTTCCTGCAGGCCTTGTACCTGTTCCTCGTCGCATGCATCACCGCGCCGGGATGCGACACTACGGCGCCGCAACTGATCGGTGCGCAGAGCTACCAGGACACCATTACCGCATCCAGCGCGGATTCCATGCACGTTTATGATTCCACCTGCACGCGGCTGTCAGGGCTGTTCAATACCAACGTTGCGCTCGCCCCGCGCGAGGTGGCCATGACCGCTGTGGAACAGGAACTGCTGTGGTCGGATATCGCTTCCAGACTGCCACACGACACCTTCGGTCTTCATGGCCTGGTGCTCGATTACGGCCTGTCTAACGATTCCATGCGCTACGGGATCAGCTTCGTTGGCCTTTCACCTACGCGTGACCCGAAGACGTTCACCTATAACCTGCCCGACTCCCTCTATGCCTTGGAAGCAGGCATCTTGCGATCGATGGGAGCCTTGGATTGGAGGAACGCGCACCAGTACAACCCGAAGGACAGCACGGTCTATTTCAGCCGCGTCCTTGTCCGCAATGGACCCAGTGCATCCTTTCAACCCGTGGACTACACCAGTACCCCGCACGCGCAAGCCTTCGCTTGGGAAGACGAGCTTCAAGCGCTGTACGATCAGAACAGCACCGGGCACCGTGATAGCACCTTTTACCTCGTTCTGCGTTGCATGCTGCGGCCGGATGCGCGCGGCGAGCTGAAACAGAGCACATGCTTCAACCTTCGACTTCGTGCGAACGGACAACCCACCGGCGCATACCGCGACCTGATGAACAACACACCGGACCGTGCAGCACCACTGCGCATGCACGGGGCTGATTTCGGATCGCTCTGCCCGGACAATTGTTCGCAATACACGCTGGTTCCCCGCTGACCCCTTCCTTACAACCATATGCCCAGTCTGCTGTCCAAGCTCATCGGCGTCAGCGCTGTTTATTGCTTGGCTTGCAGAGGCACCGCGACCGTGCCTTCCAACGGGCCACTGCGCTACTTCGGCATCTGGGTGGTCGTTGCTTCATTGGTTGAACTGTTGGCCATCGTCCTGATCTGCGCGCATGAGCGAACGATGCTGCTGTACAACTGCTACTGGACGATCGAGTTCGGCCTGCTCCTGCTCATCGGGCAGCTGCTTTATCCCATGCCTCGATGGCTGCTAGCGCTCACGCTCACGGTCTTCCTTTCGGTGTGGACCTTCGATATGGTCACGCTGGATGTGTCTTCAACGCTGGTCAAGCGATCCATCATCACCGGATCGCTCATGCTCACGGCCTTTTACTTGTGGCAGTTCTGGTGCGTAGTGAATGGATCCACTGGCCGCCTTCGTGACATACCAGCAGTGTGGGTGTGTTTGACCGTGCTGGTGTACTATGGGGCCTGCGGACCCTTGCTCGGCACGTACCATTACTTCGTAATGGTCGAAAAGAGCCTTGCCCGGCTGGTAGGGAGTCTGACCCAGGTCGCTTGCATCCTGAAGTTCATCCTGATGGGAGTGGCTCTACTGAAAATGCGCGTGATAGCGCCTCCGGCCAATGAGCACGCCTGAAGAGATAGCGACCGTTGTGGTGCTCTCCGGGTTGGGGATGATCCTGCTGGTAGGACTTGCGGTGCTGCTCATCATCGTACTGCACAGCCGTCGATTGAAGCACAGGGCCGACGTGGCGGAACTCCACCTGAAGCACGTTGATGAGATGTACCAAGTGGAACGCGAAGTGGAAGCGCACACCTTACGCGAGGTCGGCCAGGAATTACATGACAATGTCGGCCAGCTGCTCACCTCCATACGGATGGACATCAACTCCCTGATCGGCGCGATCGGGCCGAACGAATCCGCCAAGGGCATGAAGACGACACTGGACCACGCCATCGCTGAGGTCCGGAGGTTGAGCCTGACGCTCATCGCCGAGCGGCTTCGCGACAGGCCATTGAGCGAAGCGATAGCGGAAGAATGCAGACGCGTTGATCGGCCCGGAACCCTGTCAGTGGACTTCGTGTTCGAAGGCACCGAGCCGGATCTTGAACCTGACCATAAGGTCGTGCTGTACCGCATCTTCCAGGAAGCCCTCAACAACGCGATGAAGCACGCGCGTGCACAGAAGATCACAGTAACGCTCTCATCGCTCCGAGGAATTCGGCTCGAGGTCCAGGACAAGGGTATCGGGTTCACCGCGGGAGGAACAGCACCGGAAGGCAGTGGGCTGGGGAACATCCGACGTCGCGCCCAGCTGATCGGTTTTGAACTTCACCTTAAGAGCCTTCCCGGAGAGGGAACCACCATCGTCGTTGAAAAATGAGTGATGCTCCCACCACCCGTATTGCGCTGGTCGATGATCACAACCTGGTGCGCAAAGGCCTGATCTCCCTACTGAACAGCCTACCGGGATACGAGGTCATGATGGAAGCCCCGAACGGTCGGGAGTTCATCGAGGCGCTGGCTCAGGATCCCAGCCCGGAGATCGCGATCATCGATCTGAACATGCCTGTGATGGATGGTTTCGCCACCCTGAAATGGATGGGCCAGAACCGGCCCGGGACCAAGTGCATCGCGTTGACCTTCGATGGAAGCGAGGATGCCATCATCCGGGCCGTGCATTCCGGTGCACGTGGCTTCCTGCGCAAGGATGTCGAACCCGAGGAGTTCAAGGAGGCTTTGGACGAGGTCCGCGATACGGGCTATTATGACAGCTATCTGTTGAAACGGGCGGTGCTGAGCAACGGACGCTCGAGCTATGAGAGCATGAGGCAAAAGATGGTGGCGGCCATCACCGAGCGTGAGATGCAGTTCATCAAACTGGCCTGTGCTCCGCAAGAGTACACCTATGAACAGATCGCTGATCAATTGGGCCTGAAGGTGAATACGGTGGAAGCACACCGGAGGAACCTGTTCGAGAGGTTCGATATCAAGAGCAAAGCCGGCCTGGTGATCTTCGCGTACCGGTGGGGCATCGTTCAAGTGGAATGAGCGACCTTCAAAAAACAGAGAGTCCTCGGCTTGCACCAAGGACTCCCTTGCTCAGGGCCGTCAGTCAACTAAATGTCATCTCGATGAATAGCGCGGCCCATGGGCGAAAAGTGGAGCGCTATTCCGGACCCTCCAAAGAACCAGCCCCCTGATTTTCCAGTAGACGACATATGCGGAAAAATGTTATAGCGCGATCCCACAGCCATGATCCACCCGGTCAACGAAAGGTCCGTGTCGATCCATGATATTCCTTCGTGATCATGAACACTTCCGCCTTCCGGATCGCCGATGGCCACGAACTGAGCCTGAACGACCATCGAACGAGAATGCCCGAGAAGCTGGACAAGGACGTTCTGAAGCGACAAGTGGTTGAGGACAATGCGCGCATCACCACACTCCAGGAACCCCTGTACGCCGCTGGTCAACGTGCTGTTCTGGTCATCCTCCAAGCCATGGACGGGGCGGGAAAGGACAGCTGCATCAAGCACGTGTTCGGTGGGGTGAACCCTCAGGGTTGTGCGGTCCACAGCTTCAAGCAGCCGAGCAAAGAAGAGCTCGCTCACGACTTCCTCTGGCGGCACACCGGCGCCCTGCCCAAGGCCGGAATGATCGGGGTGCACAACAGGAGCCACTACGAGGAAGTGCTCGTGGTGAAGGTGCATCCGGAGTACCTCAAGGCACGTCCCAGCAACCACATCACCGACGTTCAACAGGCGGGCAACACCTTCTGGGCCGCCCGGTACGCGGCCATCAAGGAGTGGGAGAAGGATGCCGCCACCAATAACATCACCTTGGTCAAGATCTTCCTGCATATGAGCAAAGAGGAACAGAGGAAGCGCTTCCTGGATCGCATCAAGGACCCGGAAAAGCAGTGGAAGTTCAGCCTGAAGGACCTGAAGGAGCGGGCACACTGGGACCAGTACATGAAGGCGTATGAAGGCGCGATCAGCGCTACGGCGACCGAACACGCGCCCTGGTATGTCGTTCCCTCCGATGAACAATGGGAAAGCCGCGCCATCGTAGCCCGCATCGTGCGCGAGAAGCTGGAGGAACTTGACCCGCATTTCCCTGTCCCGACGAGGGAGCACCAAGCGGAACTGGAAGAAGGAGGGCGGATGCTTCGCGAGGAATAACGATCTGAAGTGTCCACTACATTGGTCGCATGAGCACGAAGGGCAGCAAGCGTTGGCGGTTGAGGCCTGCTGGTGATGACGCCGTGGTCCGCTCGCTGACGAGCGAACGATGCCCGCAGGAGGTGGCCGAACTGCTTGTCCAGCGAGGCATCACCACTGCGGAGAGCGCTGCGGATTTCTTCCGCCCCTCATTGGCGCGCCTGCATGACCCCTTCCTGATGAAGGACATGGACAAGGCGGTCGCGCGCATCGAACGTGCATTGGGCGACGGCGAACGCATCATGATCTATGGTGACTACGACGTGGACGGCACCACGAGCGTAGCGCTCATGCAGAGCTTCCTCAGCCACTTCACGGGCGAACTGGTGCCCTACGTGCCTGACCGTTATGCCGAAGGCTATGGCGTTTCCACCTTGGGCATCGACCGCGCGGCTGAAAAGGGCGTTACGCTCATCATCGCATTGGATTGCGGTATCAAGAGCGTTGACAAGGTGCGCTATGCCGCGGAGAAAGGCATCGACTTCATCATCTGCGACCACCATTTGCCGGGGGAACAGATACCGGATGCGGTGGCCGTTCTCGATCCGAAGCGAAGTGATTGCACCTATCCCTTCAAGGAACTGAGCGGATGCGGCATAGGCTTCAAGCTCGCGCAAGGCATCGCACAGCACAACGACATCCCGTTCGGCGAACTGGAATCCTTGCTCGATCTGGTCGCCATCAGCATCGCGTGCGACATCGTACCGATCAACGGCGAGAACAGGATCCTCTCCCACTTCGGGCTGAAGCGATTGAACGACGGACATGTGCGACCGGGGTTGCAGTTCATGCTGGGAGTCACAGGCCAGCGTAAGAAGCTCAGCATCACCGACCTGGTGTTCGTGATCGGCCCGCGGATCAACGCCGCTGGACGCATCGAGCATGGCCAGCAGGCGGTGGAACTGTTGATGAGCCGGGATGCGGGGCAGGCGGAACAGATCGGATTGCGCATCGACAAGAACAACAGCCATCGACAGGACCTGGACAAGGAGACCACACGCCAGGCCCTGGAGATGTTCTCCACGAACGACGTGCTGCGCGATGCATGGAGCACCGTGGTCTTCAACAAGGATTGGCACAAGGGCGTGGTCGGGATCGTGGCGTCGCGGTTGATCGAGACGCATTACCGTCCGACCATCGTGCTAACGGAGAGCAACGGCAGGGCGAGCGGCAGCGCACGCAGCGTTCGCGGCTTCGATGTGCATGAGGCCATCAGTGCATGCGCAGATCTTCTCGATCAGTACGGTGGACATATGTACGCTGCCGGTCTCACCCTTCCATTGGAGAACGTGGATGCGTTCCGTGAGCGGTTCGAGAACGTGGTGCGTGAGCGATTGCCGGAAGCCCTGCGCACCCCACAGGAGGAGATCGATCTGGAGATCACTTTGGACCGCATCAACGAGCGTTTCGTTCGATCCGTTCAATACATGGCGCCGTTCGGCCCGATGAACATGCGGCCGGTCTTCCTGTCCCGTAATGTGATCGACACCGGCCGCGCACGCATCGTGGGGGAGGATCATCTGCGCATGACGCTGCAACACCCGGGCATGGGCGATCGATGGGTGGAAGCGATCGCCTTCCGCCAAGGACACCATTTCGATCTGGTGCGCAGCGGTAAACCCTTCAGCCTGCTCTACGTAGTGGAAGAGAACGAATGGCAGGGGCGCATCACCTTGCAACTGAACGTGAAGGACATCAAGCCCGGCACCGAGGCGCTCTTCGATCCCGTTCCCGAAGAACTTCAGGTTCGCGGTTCCGATAGCATGTGAGCAAAGACCCGTTATGGCGACGGTGAAGGGCTGTTGCACGGCTTACATTGCGCACAACGCAGAAGAGCCATGCCGACATTGAAAAGAACGATCCTGACCGCATTTACGGTATCGGTCGCGATCGGCGGTAGGTCCCAGTCACCCAATTGGGCGGATGATGTGGCCTGCATCGCGTTCAGCCACTGCACCTCGTGCCATCATCCAGGTGGCATCAGCGGTGACATCCTGGATCTCACCAGCTACTCTGAGGCGCATGATCATCGCGGCGACATCCGTGATTGGACCCAGGCGCGCCTGATGCCTCCCTGGCCGCCCGATCCCACATACCGTTCGTTCGCGCACGAACGCGTGCTGTCGCAGGAGGAGATCGACATCATCGCTGCGTGGGCCAATGCCGGAGGACCCGAAGGGAATTCCGCGAACACACCACCCGTACCGGTCTACACCACTGAATGGGCGATCCCTGCTCCGGACCTTTCGGTGAAGATGACCGACTTCACGGTGCCGAGCATCAGCGATGACCTTTACCGTTCTTTCGTGATACCATCAGGAACGACCGCGGACAAGTGGATCAAGCGCTTCGAGGTGATCCCCGGTAACGCTGCAGCCGTGCACCACGTACTGGTCTATCAGGATACCACCGGACAGGCACAAAGCCTTGACGCGGCCGATGCGGGCCCCGGCTATACGAGCTTCGGCGGCATCGGCGTGCCGGATGCGAAGCTGGTGGGACTATGGGTTCCGGGTGCTTCGGCCTTCAGCACACCTACTGGAATGGGCATCAAGCTGTTCGCCGGTGCTGATATCGTGCTACAGGTCCACTATCCGAACGGTAGCGATGGTCTCTTGGACAGTACTCGCGTGAATTTCGAGTTCGATCCGGCCATCTTCGTTCGCAACCTGGACATCTCACCACCGCTCGAGCATTTCCTCACGCTCACCGATGGGCCGCTGATCATTCCGCCCAACGAGGTGCGCACCTTCCACAACCAGTACCAGATACCAGCGGCCATCCCGGTAACGACGGTGGCGGTAGGTCCTCATGCGCACCTGTTGTGCAAGCACATGCGCAGTTATGCGGTAACACCTGCACAGGATACCGTGCCCTTGATCGATCTGGACTGGGACTTCCACTGGCAAGGCATGTACGAGTTCCGGCATCCGATCTACCTGCCGGGCGGCACCATGCTTTACGGTGAAGCGACCTATGACAACACCGCCGCCAACGAGGACAATCCGAACGACCCACCCCAATGGGTAACGCTGGGCGAGGCGACAACGGATGAAATGATGTTGTTCTATTTCGCCTACACCATCGGATTCCCCAGCGATACGAACATCGTGATCGACAACAGCGCGCATCCGCCCCACTACCAGAACTGCACGACCGATTTCAACATCGGGCTGAGCGAAGTGAAGGGAGCCACGGAGGTGGTCCGTGTTTCACCCACGCCCGCTTCCGACAGGTTGAACGTGTCCTGCGACCGCCCGGCACGGCTCGTGATCATGGACGCACAGGGGCGGCTCACGCTCAGCACGAACATCCGCCAAGGTGACAACACCCTTGATGTATCCTCCATGGCACGTGGAGCCGGTGTGCTCGAAGTGCGCGAGCAGAGCGGCCGTGTGATCCATCGTTGCCCGTTGATCCTGCGATGATCGGCGCGGTGGATGACGAGCATTTCATGCGGTTGGCGCTGCGCGAAGCAGAACGTGCCTTCGCCGAGGATGAGATACCGATCGGTGCGGTGATCGTTTGCCGCGAGCAGGTGATCGCACGCGGTTACAACCTCACCGAACGGCTGAACGACGTGACCGCTCATGCCGAAATGCAGGCCATCACCGCAGCGGCGGAGAACCTTGGTGGCAAGTACCTGCATGAATGCACGCTCTATGTAACGGTGGAACCGTGCGTCATGTGCGCCGGCGCGCTCCACTGGGCGCACATGGGCCGCATCGTATTCGGCGCTTTCGACGAGAAGGCAGGCTACCGTCGTATCGGCAACACCTTGCTTCATCCCAAGACGCAAGTGACCGGAGGAATCCTGCAACCCGCTTGCTCGGACCTGATGAAAGCGTTCTTCAAAAAGAAGCGCGCGCTCTAGGCAGCGATCATGGCACGTGCGGCGTCTCCGTGGAAAGACCACCTCATGCGTGAGACTACCCTGGTGTTGATCGCCGTCCTGTGGCCGGTTCTCGTCCAAGCGCAAGTACCCGTTTCGTACGACCTCACCTTCGATCCGGGAGCTGACATCGTACTCGATTCCATCTACCCGGCGAACAGCGGCTGGCAGGTGGGCACACCGAACAAGACCGTTCTCGACTCGGCCTGTTCCGCACCGAACGCGTTGGTAACCGACACGATATCCCCTTACACCACGGGTACGCTCAGCTATGCCCAGTTCCACATACCCGTGAACGGCTTCGGGGAGGGCATTGAACTGTCCTTCGACCATCGCATGGACGTGGAAACTGCGGAGGCGTTCGGCTGGGTGGAGTATTATGACCCCTATGCACACGATTGGACCCGGATCGATGCATGGTCATCCTGGGCCAGCGGCGAGATCATGTACTCAGGTACGGCTGGCATCGATACGGACAGCGGCCTTGTATTCACAGGTGAGCACATGGAGTGCACGAACGAGCTCATCCAGTTCGTTTGCATCGGTGTGTTCCATGATCCTGGAGAGCGCGGAGGGGGTCCTGACACGACGATGAGCTTCCGTTTCGTGTTCCAAGGAGTCCAGAACACCGGATCCCGCGGCGGTTGGATGATCGACAATGTGCACATCGTCAACGTGGGATGCATGGGCGGCCTTTCCGAGCCGGCAGTCCAGCAGGTGATCCTCGCCCCATCACCAGCAGATGACCGATTGACCGTAACGCGAACGAATACCGCCGACGGCTTCACGCGCTGGGAAGTGTTCCAACTCGATGGACAAGTGGTCCTCACGAGCCAGCAGCGCCTCGGAGGAACATTCAGCATCCCAACAGCGCAACTGCCAGCAGGCACATACGCGCTGCGCTGTTCCAGCGCCGGAACGGTGCATACCGTCCGGTTCGCTGTGCAACATTGACCATGCCGGCGCGGTTCCATTGAACCAGTTGAACAGGACCGCCTGCCAGGTGTTCTACTTTCGCGGCAAGAAAAGCAACGACATGTACCCTCCTGAACTGACCGCTCCCATGGCCGCCGACCTCGTCAATGTCGGTTTCCAGGAGCTCAAGACCCCCGAACAAGTGGACAAGGCCTTCGCGCAAGGCGGCACCGTCCTGTGCGTGGTGAACAGCGTTTGCGGATGCGCCGCTGGTGCTGCCCGCCCTGGCATCAAGGCATCGTTGTCCAACGCGAAGAAGCCTGATCACATGGTCACCGTGTTCGCCGGTGTGGACACCGATGCGGTGCTTCGCGCGCGGCAACACTTCCTGCCCTACCCGCCCAGCAGCCCCTGCATCGCGCTCTTCAAGGATGGCAAGCTCGTTCACTTCGTTGAGCGTCACCACATCGAAGGCCGCACCGCAGGCATGATCGCCGAGCATCTGAAAATGGCGTACGACGAGCTCTGCTGAACTTCACCATTCCATACTGCGAACGGCCCGCTGTGAAGCGGGCCGTTCCGTTCTGATGATAGACCTCTCAGGGCAGCTGTTCCACCCTGATGTTGTTCGGCGTCGTGCTACCAACGTTCACCAGGATCGGGTCGCGGTCGTTCCCGGCACCGGTGTACTTCACCACGCCATCCAGGTTGGTATCCTCCATCCGGTAACCGGGCAGCAGGTTGTTCGGCTGTGTGCTGCCCACGGCCACAAGGATCGGATCACGGTCGTTGCTGGCACCGGTATATCCGAGCTGCGCGTTGCGCAAGGCGTTGCCTGCCCAAAGCAACGCCACTCCGTTCATGACCGTGCGCGCCTCGGTACCGTATGCAGTGGTCGCGGGCGCGGTAAAGTCGATGCTCGCGGTGGTCGTGGTGTTGAGCGCCACAGGATCAGCTGCCATGCACCCCAGGTGGTTGCGATGACGGACGGCCACTTTGTAGCTGCCCGGTGCGGCCAACAGAGCCACCGGCGATGTACCGTTCACATCGACCACATCGCCATCGCGTTGCAAGAGCGCTGGGCGTGTTGCCACGATCGTGGAAGGGGTTGTCGCGTTCCTCAGTTCCACCTGCACCCAATCCACGATGGTATTGTCCCCAGTGTTGCTCACCGCCGAGGACAGCATCGTCTCGCCCCCGCCATCGCTTGCTTGAGTGAAGCCAAGTGCGGTGTACGGTTCGTTCATGGGAACAAGGGAGGCGGTCATGAGACCGGTGTTCATCTTGCTGGTGCCATCGAAGGGGCCCTCCAACATCATCCGCAAGGAAAGGCGCAGGCCGCTTTGCGTGAGCGCGACATTGTCCAGGTACAGGTAATTGCCGTAGTCGTTGATGTTGGTGAAGCGGATGATCACGAGCTTACCATCGTAGGCGCTCAGGTCGATGTCGTGGTGCGCCCATTGCGAGCAGTTCGTTGGCAGGAACGCCGAGGTGGTGCTTCCCGCTGTGGCCAGCGCGGCGCCGGATGCCGCGTACAGCTGCGTCCAATTGCCGCCGCAATTGGTGCTGATATCCACGCGAAGGCCATCCGTGTAAGCGGCTGCGTATTGCGCGTATGCATGATCGAACACCAAGTGCACTCCTGCCGATCCGCCCAGCTCAACCATCGGTGTAAGCAGGCGATCCTCCTGGCCGATGCCGTTGTAATCGAAGTTGTCGAACGCCCAAACGTTGGTCGCTGCGCATCCGGCTCCGTTCGTCACGTTCATCGTGGCCCAGGTGATGCTGGCGTCCGGGTTCTGCAAGGTCCAACCGGCCGGTGTGACCTGTCCTGCGTTCACACCTTCACTGAACGGCATGTTGGCCGTGGTACCCGTAGTAACGGACACTGTCGTGCTTATAACGTCATTGCTACTTACCGCATCACCCGCCAATGCGGTGGAAACGCTCAGTGCATGAGTGCCCGCCCCACTGATGAGCAGAGGAGTAGTGAAAACGTAGGTGGCCGTTGCACCAGCGGCCAACGAACCCGGGTAGTTCTCCGTGATCACTATACCACCATCCAATTGATACCGCACCGGGAAGTTGCTCTGCGCGGCCGTTCCACTGTTGCGCACGGTCGCGCGAACGGAAAGCGGCGTCGTATTGCAGTCGAACAATGTGCCTTGCACGGGTTCGATGATGGAAACGATACCCACATTCGCCGGGTAAGGTGTCGTGTAGGATTCGACCTGGTCGTTGAGGTTGTTGCTGCTGCCTTGTGCCGCTCCTTGACCGAGGCCGCGCTTCGCGAACGCCGCCCAGATGTACGCCTGGTTCGCACCACCGTTGTTCGCCATGTCGGCTTGAAGGATGGCATCACGTGCCTGCACGAAACCGGGACTGCATGGCGTGAGTTTCAAGCCGTCCACTACCAACTGCATGGCCAGGTTGTTTCCACCGGTCCCGTTGTAGATGTCCGGATCAAGCCCATAGTGGGAAACGAGCTCCCATGTCAGTTCCCACAACATCGTGCACCACACGAAACCGACGTCGTGCGGATCGGTCATACCGTTGGTACTTGCATAGGTGAAACCGTTCACCGACATCAAGGTGGAGTAACGCGCAGGCCGGATGCCTGGCCCGGTCACGGGTTGGCCAAGCACATAGGTACCCACACCCCGTCCATCGGTGCCTTGATCACCCGGTTCAATGGTCATCATCAGCGCGAACCAATCGCTCCAGCCCTCGCCCATCTGCTCGGCGTTGTTCAGGCAGTTCACGTTGCTGGGGCCACCCACCAGCCGATTGCTGATCCCGTGCGTGTACTCGTGTGCGATGATGCCATTGTCCAGATCACCGTCGCGCTGCGGCGCCGTCACATCCCACAGATACATCTGCATGCGCGGCTGGCTTCCGTCAGCGGGTGTGGCGAAATTCGCGTTGTCCACACCGCTGCCATCCTGTGCATCGGCGTTCACGAAATCACTGCCCGCTCCGCCGCGTCCGTAGTTGTTGCTCTGGAAGTTGCCGGCCACTTCATTGAAGCCGTACTTGTACCAGACATCGTGCATCAGGTTGTTCCAGTAGAACAGGTTCGTGATCGCTGCGTCGCGATAGGTCGTGGGGGCTTGGGCGAAGTCGATCGCGTAGTCGAAATCGAGCGTTGCGCTCGTCGGCGAGTAACCGGGGGTGTTGTTCGCATCCGCATCTTCCACCGCACGCACATTGTTGCCACGCGTAACGGTGAACTCAGCGCCGACCGCGCCGTTCGTATCGTGCCATCCGTAGGGTGAAGCGATCCCACCAGCGGTCCACGGCGCATTGCGGATCGCGCGTGATCCGTGGCTCGGTGATTCTACGGGCCAAGGCAGCACTCGGTAATCGTTCGGCGCAGCGGGCGGTGCAGGAGCTGCTTCCGGTGCTCCTACACAACGTGCTTCGGCCAACGAACGATCGAAAGCGCACTGGCTTACCCAATCGTTGCGATCGAGCTCCTTGCCCGTCAACGCATCCACACGCACGTTCCACCAATGCAGGGTGCTCGGCTGATAGTAGTTCACGTTCCAAACGAGTCGCAGACGATCCTCCACCGGTTGGAGAACGAGCTGCACGGTGACCGGCTCATCATTGAACTCGGCATCATCGAACGTATAGCGCTGCAACGATGGATCGAAGGAGGTCTGAGATGGGATCACCAGGCGCTGCTTATCGCCGCGCAACACGGTTTCCAAAGCGACCTGGGCAGTGATCAGCGGCACCGTCGCGTTCACGCGCTTCGCCATGCGCGACCACGCGCCGTTGTTCACCTTGAGCACGTTGTCGTTCGCGTCGATGTGCACGGCGATGTCACCGTTCCACACATCGATCCCGTGCCAGCGCTGGCGCATGAAGACGTGATGCAGATCGTTGTGCTCCGTGCGATAGTCATCCCGCACGACCAGTTCAGCCAGATCCTCCGCCAGAAAGCCCTGCTCCATCAGGTCCTGCTGGACCGTTGAGGGCAGCGATCCAGGCCGCTGCTGAGCGCGGGCGGGGAGCAGAACAGAAGCCAGGACGAGAAAAAGGGCGGCGCGAAGCATGTGTGGAAAATGGGCTACGAAACTATCTGAGTAGACCGCCGAGTTCAATACCCCATGGTCAGACGCATTGATCCGCAAGGGCTTGGTCGTCGTATGTAGAACGCTGACCTCCCCCTTGACAACGTTCCTTTGTACCATGAAGGCATCACACCTCCGATCGCTGTTCCCTTGCTCATTCCTGCTGTGCTTGACCACAGCGACGTTCTCCCAGGACCTCGTGAGCACTGAAGCGGGCCTTCGTTCCGCCCTGTTGGAAGAGTTCACCGCCATCCATTGTGGCAACTGCCCAGCGGGCCATGCTTTGGCCGCAGCGATCGAAGCCGCTCATCCCGGGCAAGTGGTGCAGGTCGAACTCGCAGGAGGTTCGCTATCCGTTCCGAATGCCGGTGAACCGGATCTCCGCACAAGCTGGTCATTGGAGCTCTGGTCGCACTATGCCGTCGCCACTCAACCGCGCGCGCTGATCGGGCGCAGTCCTTACAGCGGGCTAACCGTCATCTCGACCGGCAATTGGAGCAATGCGGTGGACGCCCTGCTTCAACTATCCTCTCCGGTGAACATCGGCGTGGCCTCACACTATGATGCGGGAACACAGACCCTCAATGTCGATGTAGAAGCTTACTACACGGCGGACAGCCCTGGGGCGGCCGATCGTCTTTGCGTGCTGATCAAGGAGAACCACATCATCGGCTACCAGCAGGATTATATGAACGGCGCCCACAGCGATTACGATCATGTGAACGTGTTACGCGCCTACATCACGCCACTCTGGGGTGATGAGGTCGAGAACACTATTGCTGGGTCATTGGTCCAACGGAGCTACGCGTTCGACATACCGGAGGAGTGGGATATCGCGAACTGTGAGGTCGTGGCGTTCATCGGCGAGTACCAAGGCGAAGTCTATCAGGCCCGGGAAGTGGACGCGCAGGATGGTAGCACGGGAGTGAACGCGCCGATCACGGCTTTGCCCGCACTGCGCGCGTTCCCGGTTCCTGCGACGACCACGGTGTTCTTTCCAACGGACGCCACCACTACGACCGGTCTGACAGTGATGGATCAATCGGGCAGGGTGGTCATTAGAACCACGATCATGCCTCGATCCGGTCTCTTCGCACTGGATGTCACGCAACTGAGCACCGGTGTGTACACCTGCGTTACCGACGGGGTCCGCACGCGCTTCATCGTATCACGTTGAACAAGCAGGAGCCGTAAAACAGCAAGCCCCGGCTTTCACCGGGGCTTGTCCGTTATGATCAGGATAAGGCTTACACCACGCCCTGGTCCAGCATCGCGTCGGCCACTTTCACGAAGCCGGCGATGTTGGCGCCTTTCACGTAGTTGATGCCCTTGCCTTCCTTGCCGTGCTTCACGCAGGCGGCGTGGATGTTCTTCATGATGCCGTGCAGGCGCTGGTCCACTTCCTCGCGGGTCCAGCTCAAGCGCAGGCTGTTCTGGCTCATCTCCAGACCGCTGGTGGCCACACCACCGGCGTTGCTGGCCTTGCCAGGAGCGAAAGCCACACCGGCGGCTTGCAACACGGTAATGCCTTCCGGAGTGGTGGGCATGTTGGCACCTTCCGCCACGTACTTCACACCCTTCTTCACCAGGTCCTTCGCGTTCTTTCCATCGAGTTCGTTCTGCGTGGCGCAGGGCAGTGCCACATCGCACTTGGCCACCACATCCCACACACGCGCACCCTTCTTGTAGGTGGCGCCTTTGAACTTCTTCGCGTACTCCTCGATCCGGCCGCGCTTCACGTTCTTCAGGTCCATGAGGAAGGCGAGCTTGGCGGCGTCGATACCGGCGGGATCGTAGATGCTGCCGTCGCTGTCCGAAGCAGTGACCACCTTGGCGCCGAGCTGCGTGGCCTTCTCAATGGCGTACTGGGCCACGTTGCCGCTGCCGCTCACCGCCACGATCTTGCCTTTGAAGTCCTGCTTGTTCTCCTTCATCATCTCTGCGGCGAAATACACGCAGCCGTAACCGGTGGCTTCCGGACGGATGAGCGAACCGCCCCACGTGATGCCTTTGCCGGTGAGCACGCCCGTGAACTCGTTCGCCAGGCGTTTGTATTGACCGAACATGAAACCGATCTCGCGACCTCCCACACCGATATCACCAGCAGGAACGTCCGTGTCAGCACCGATGTGGCGCCACAGCTCGGTCATGAAGCTCTGGCAGAAGCGCATCACTTCCCCATCGCTTTTGCCTTTCGGGTCGAAATCGCTTCCGCCCTTACCACCGCCCATGGGCAGGGTGGTGAGGCTGTTCTTGAAGGTCTGTTCGAAACCGAGGAACTTCAGGATGCTCAGGTTCACGCTGGGGTGGAAACGAAGACCGCCTTTGTAAGGCCCGATCGCGCTGTTGTATTCCACACGGAAACCGCGGTTCACCTGCGTGTTGCCGCGGTCGTCCACCCAAGGAACGCGGAAGATGATGGTGCGCTCGGGCTCCACCATGCGCTCCAAGAGCATCTTGCCCTTGTACTTGGGGTTGGCCTCGATGAACGGGATCACCATTTCGGCCACTTCGTGCACAGCCTGGAGGAATTCCGGCTCGTTGCCGTTGCGCTTCTTCACTTCTGCCATGAAGGCGTCAACGGCCTTGTTCGACTTTGCCATCGCGGGGATGTTGGTTGCTGTTTTTTGAAAAGCGGGGGCGAAAGTAGCCGGGAGGATCCCACACACAAATGAGATACGGCATTCACGGACAAGCGGGGCCGCCCAGGCTCATGAAGAGCACGTTCAACGACCTTTTTCCTCTTCGTTGATGGGGGCCTGACCTGCTAACCGGCCGTCGATGTAGACATCGATGCGGTAGATCAGCCCTTGCTGGCTGTAGCGGTAGTACTTGCCGTTCCACAGCGTGCCGTTGCGGAACTCGCCCTGCTGGGAAAGGCGCAGCTGCTTATCGTAAAGCGTGTTGAAGCCGTTCTCGCGGAAGACCACCGAGTTGGTGACCTCGTCCGCTGAACGGGCCGGTGCTACTTCGGCCGTGGGTTCGGGCGCAGGCACTTCCACTTTGTGCACAGGTCGTATGTAGCGGCTGTTGTTCGCATTGATGACCCCGTTGTTGAACTCGGCCACTTGCTGCAGATCGCCATTGGCGTAGTACCGCTTCAATGCTCCTTCCTCCTTGCCTTCGTGGATCCGCACTTCCACCTCCAGCTTCCCGTTCTCATGGTAGTAACGCTGCACGCCATCGCGCACACCGTACTGGTTGAAGATGAAGTCCTGGGCAAGCTGTCCGTTGGGATGCCACCGTTTGAAGGCGCCGGTGTTCCGATCCAGATCCCACGAGCCCTGTTCCTCGGTACGGCCATCCGGGTAAAAGGTCTTGTAGGCGCCACGCGGAAGACCCATGGCATAAGTGATCTCGCTCATGGGCTTGCCGTTCGGCCAGTAGCGCCGCCAAACGCCCTCACGCTTGTTGTTCACGTAGCGACCCTCTTCGATGAGCTGCCCCGATGAATAGTCCGGCTTATCGGTGCGCGGGGCGATGATGCGCCACCAGCCCTGCTTGCGGCCCGTCTCGTCCAACCGATTGACCGTGTCCGGCGTGGAGACCGCGCTCAATTGTGGGTGTGCGGCCACCAGGCTGTTCGTAGCGAACAGCAGGCACAAGGGAAGCAGATGAGAGAGACGCATCCGGGATCTTTCCAAGCCGCGAAACGAGGAAGACGACGGACGGGTTACGCGATTACGGAACGGCGCAGGTTGGCCAACATGTCATCCACCATGGCCTTCAGGTCATACTGCGGTTTCCAGCCCCAATCGCTGCGGGCGGCACTGTCATCGATGCTGCGCGGCCAGGAGTCGGCATAGGCCTGTCGTTGGTCGGGCGCATAGCTCATCTTGAAACCCGGAATATGTCTCGCCACCTCGGCAGCGATCTGCTCTGGGTCGAAGCTCATGCCGGCCAGGTTGTAGCTGGTGCGCACTTTGATCTTCTCAGCCGGCGCCTCCATCAGATCGATCGTGGCGCGGATCGCGTCCGGCATGTACATCATCGGCAGGGTGCTTTTCGGACCGAGAAAGCTCGTGTACGCGCCGGTCTTGATCGCCTCATGGAAGATGTGCACGGCGTAATCCGTCGTGCCACCACCCGGCGCGCTCTTCCAGCCGATGAGACCCGGATACCGGATGCTGCGCACATCCACGCCGTAACGCTGATGGTAGTACTGGCACCACCCTTCACCGGCCAGCTTGCTGATGCCGTAGACCGTGGTGGGCTCGGTCACGGTGCGCTGGGGGGTCATGTCCTTCGGCGTGGTGGGGCCGAAGACCGCAATGCTGCTCGGCCAGTAGACCTTGTTGATCTTCCCTTCGCGGGCCAGTTCCAGGATGATCAGCAGGCTTTCCATGTTGAGCTTCCAGGCAAAGGCGGGATCCTTTTCCGCCGTGGCGCTCAGGAGGGCCGCGAGCAGATAGACCTCTGTAATACCGTGCTTATCGATGATGCGCTCGATGCCGCGGCGATCCATGGCGTCCACCATGGCGAAGGGGCCATCCTGCTTCACTTGGGGCTCCTTGATATCGGATGCCACCACGTTCTCGTTGCCGAACTGGGCCCGCAGGCCTTCCACGAGTTCAGTACCGATCTGGCCGCTGGAGCCGATGACGAGGATCTTCTTCATGACTTGATGTTGCGATACTACAACGGCGCGCTTGTTGAACCTATCCCCTCCGGCATCTTTGAGCGATGGTCTTGTGCCGGCACTTGATCCTTGTCCTGGTAATACTGTCCGCGTGTTCGGCTGCGGGACAATGGCCCTGCGCCATGCACTATAAGCACGAGGCGGAACGGCTGTTCGAAGCGGGGGACATGAAGGGCTGCCTCAAGGCGTACTTACGTTTCGAGGACTTCAGCGGCCGCTATTCCGTCTATGACCGGTTGCGCAGCGCGCGCTGCCACGCGCGGATGAACGACCCCTCAGCTTGCATCTTCCAACTGATTGCGGGCGTTGAAAAAGGGCTGTGGTACGAACACGACAAGCCCGAACTGGACATCTCGGCATACGAGGAATTCATTCGTGTTTGGCTCGACACATCACAACAGCAGGCCTTCGAGCAAGCCCGTCAGAAATACCTCGCCGGTCTTGATACCGTACTCATCAGCAAGATCGAAGAGATGCACGCAGCGGATCAAGCCGTCCGCAGCAAGCGAGCTGGCGATGCGGAGATCCGGAAGGTGGACTCGCTGAACCTGATCGGTGTCTTCTCCATCATCCGATCGTCGAACGGATTCCCCTCAGCAAGCAGGATCAACCCGAAAGCGCGCTTCGGGCTCACATTGTTGATCCAGCACGCGATCCGCACGTTCCCATCCACGTTCGACACGCTCTCCCAAGTGATGATCGAAGCCGCGCACCGGTATGACGTGTCGCCTACCGAGTTCGCGGCGATGCGCGACCGCCAACAGTATGACCTGGATGGCCACACCGTGTTCGGCGAAGTGCCGTTCAGAGATGATGCCGGTCGGCTCTCCGTAGCGAACGTGGCGGACCCAAGCCAGGTCGATGATCTGCGGTTCGCCATAGGGCTTGTTCCCTTGGCCGAGCATGCTGCTGAACGCGAAGCCCTTCTCCCAGAGGGGTATCAACGCCGACTCGTGCCCTGTCCCTGAGCGTTGACCATCGGGTGGTCCGTACTTTCGCAGCATGAACGCGCACCGCCTTCGCAACCTGCACCGGCCCGATGTGCTGAAGGCCCGGCTGAAGCGTGAAGGCGTGGACCGCACCACCCTCTCTTTCTATCGCTACGTGCGATTGAAAGAGGTCGAATCCCTGCGCCACGAACTCTATCAGGAATGGGATTCGCTCGGCGTACTCGGTCGCATCTACATCTCCCAAGAGGGCATCAACGCACAGGTGAGCCTGCCGACGGCGAACCTCGATCGTTTCCGCGCTGCCCTCGATGCGCGTGAAGCGCTCGCCAACATCCCGTGGAAGATCGCGGTGGAAGACGATGGCAAGAGCTTCCTCAAGCTCGCCATCAAGGTGAAGAAGAAGATCGTGGCGGATGGGTTGGCCGACGATGCCTTCGACGTGACCGATGTCGGTGAGCACCTCGATGCCGCCACCTTCAACCGCAAGATGGAAGAGGGCGCGCTGGTGGTGGACATGCGCAACAACTACGAGTGTTTGATCGGGCATTTCGAGGGCGCCTACCTGCCGAAGGCCGATACGTTCCGCGGGGCGATCGAAGAGGTGGTGGACATGCTACGGTCCCGGCCAGCGCAGGGCCCCTATCAGGGCGCCCGTAGTGTCGACCCACCGGGTCGACCCGATACGGCGCCCGAGATCCTCCTTTACTGCACAGGTGGTATCCGCTGCGAGAAGGCCAGCGCCTATCTCAAGCACGAGGGCTTCACCAACGTGGCGCAGCTGCACGGCGGCATCATCGATTACGCGCGGCAGCTGAAGGCCGAAGGGCTCCAGAGCAAGTACCTCGGCCAGAACTTCGTGTTCGATGAGCGGCTCGCCGAACGCATCACCGACGATGTGGTGAGCACCTGCATGCAATGCGGCACCAAGAGCGACCGCATCACCAATTGCCACGAGGCCACCTGCAATATGCTGCTCGTGCAATGCGAAGCGTGCGCGGCGAAATATGCCGATTGCTGCTCGCCGAGCTGCCGCGAGATCCACCAGCTGCCCATCGAGCAGCAACGCGCCTGGCGCAAGGGCCGCAGCACCCGCAGCACCAAGACCAAGGCCGTGAACGATCCGGAAGGCCTGCGCCGCCGCATCCGCGAAGAGGAGGAACTGTTGGCCCTGAACGGCACGCTCCACCCCGAACTGACATCCATCACGAACCGACCAGTTCAAGCCAAGTAGTCTTGAAGCCAACCAGCATATGACGCCGCCCCTGAGCTCGGATCAGCGTTCATCAGAACGATCAGCGTCATCTGCGTTCCATTCCTGAACGATGCCCATCTACCACACCCTCGGCAAGATCCCCCACAAGCGGCACACCATCTTCAAGAACGGGAAGGACCGCTACTACTACGAGCAGCTCTTCGGCACCATCGGCTTCGATGGCATGAGCACCCTGAGCTACCACGTGCACCGCCCCACCATGGTGAAGGCACTGGGCAAGCCGAAGGACCTGACGCCGAAGATCGCCATCGAGAAGAACATGCGCTCGCTGCGGCTGCACGGCTTCAAGACCAAGCCGGAGAAGGACCACCTGGCCGCGCGCAAGACCATGCTCGTGAACAGCGATGTGGCCATCGTGCTCGCCGCACCGCAGGCGAAGAGCGTGGACTACTTCTACAAGAACGCCGACTGCGACGAGATGATCTTCGTGCACAAGGGCAGCGGCACCCTGCGCACCTTCCTGGGCAACATCGATTTCAAGTACGGCGACTACCTGATGATCCCGCGCGGGATGATCTACACGATGGAGTTCAAGGACGCGGACAACCGCCTGTTCATCGTGGAGAGCCACCGCCCCATGTACACGCCGAAGCGCTACCGCAACTGGTTCGGCCAGCTGCTGGAGCATTCGCCGTTCTGCGAGCGCGACATCCGGCGCCCGAAGAAGCTGGAGACGCACGACAAGAAGGGCAGCTTCACGATCAAGGTGAAGAAGCAGAACATGCTGCACGAGCTGGTGTACGCCAGCCACCCCTTCGATGTGGTGGGCTGGGACGGCTACAACTACCCCTACGCCTTCAGCATCCACGACTTCGAGCCGATCACCGGCCGCGTGCACCTGCCGCCGCCGATCCACCAGACCTTCGAGACCGACGCCTTCGTGGTGTGCAGCTTCGTGCCGCGCCTTTACGACTACCACCCGCAGGCCATCCCCGCGCCGTACAACCACAGCAACATCGACAGCGATGAGGTGCTGTACTACGTGGACGGCGACTTCATGAGCCGCAACGACATCGGCCCGGGCCACATCAGCCTGCACCCCGCCGGCATCCCCCACGGCCCGCACCCCGGCGCCATGGAACGCAGCATCGGCAAGAAGCAGACCGACGAGCTCGCCGTGATGGTGGACACCTTCAAGCCCCTGATGGTGACCGAGGAGTGCTTGAAGATCGACGACGGGAAGTACTGGAACAGCTGGGTGGAGTAGCCGATCAGACAATTAGAAGATCAGACGATCAGAATATGGCATGACGGGCACGTGTCACACCGAGCGGAGTCGAGGTGTGGGCGTGCCGTTGAGCTAGGCGACAGGTAACCGGCCGTGTGACTTTTCACCGGAGTTGAAAAAGCAGTCAACTCTTTTTAAGTTTGTGGTCGAATAGTTAAAAAGCGCGAGACGCTTTTTAAACCGTCACACAACTTCCTCACCATGAAGTCCTTCCGCGCTGGCCGGGCCACCCCCACGACTGCGGGCTACAAAGCCTTCCAGCCAGAGCCGATCAACCGGCCTTTCCGACTGGACGACATGGAGTTGCAAGGTCTCCTGGAGCAGGCCACACTGAAACTGGGGGAACTGAACGCCTTCGGAGAACTGGTGCCGAACATCGGGCACTTCATCCGGATGCACGTGTACAAGGAGGCCACCGTGAGCAGCAAGATCGAGGGCACCCAGACCAACATGGAGGAGGCGCTCTTGGACGAGCGTGCCGTTTCCGTGGAACGCCGGGACGACCGCCGCGAGGTGAACAACTACGTGAAGGCCATGGAGCAGTGCTTGGAGAACATGCACCGCCTGCCCTTGTCGTCACGGATGCTGCGCGAGGCGCATGGGACCTTGCTCCAAGGTGTGCGCGGCGAACACAAGATGCCCGGCGAGTTCCGCCGCAGCCAGAATTGGATCGGCGGTGCAAGCCTCGCCGATGCCGCGTTCATCCCTCCGACCTGGCAAGAAGTAGGACCATTGATGAGCGACCTGGAGAACGTGTTCCACAACGATCGCACCGGCCTGCCTCACGTGCTCAAGGCCGCGTTGGCGCATTACCAGTTCGAGACCATCCACCCCTTTCTCGACGGGAATGGCCGCATCGGTCGCTTGATGATCACCCTCTACTTCGTGCACGCCGGAGTGCTCAAGCAGCCCGTGCTCTACCTGTCCGACTTCTTCGAGCGCAACCGCAGTGCCTACTACGACAACCTCACGCGCGTACGCAGCCAGAACGACTTGCGCCAATGGTTCCGTTTCTTCCTGGTGGGTGTGATCGAAACAGCGAACAAGGCCACCAACGGCTTGCGCGAGATCCTGCGCCTGAAGCAGGAGTGCCTCGAAGTACGGATCCCCCGCATCGGCAGGCAGACACAGGCCGCACCGAAACTGTTGAACCACCTCTTCCAACAGCCGATCGTATGGGCCGAGGAAGTGATGAAGGCCACCGGCCAGAGCTCTCCCTCCGCCTACAAGATCATGAGCGACTTCGAGCGCATTGGCATCCTGCGCGAGATCACCGGCAACAAGTGGGGGCGTATCTATAGGTTCGAGGAGTACTTCAAGGTGTTCGAGTCATGAGCATGCGAAGCACAACTTGCGCTGAAGATCTACGACGGGAAGTACTACACGCCTCGGTTGGAGTGAGCTTCCAACCGCTTCGCCGCCCTACCAGAAACGAGCATCATCCATTATGAAGGCAGCCAAGCAGTTACGAAAGCCGGAGCACTGGCAGGATTTTGAGCGTTTGGCTCAAAAACTCTGGGGCGAAGTCTGGCAGTGCCGACACACTATCAAGCGTCACGGTCGAAATGGTCAGGCACAAAGCGGGGTCGATGTTTATGACATACCCAAGGGAGAAACCAAGTACTGGGGCGTACAGTGCAAGGGCAAGGATGAGTACACCCATGCTCAACTGACGATTAAGCAGATTGACGATGAGATAGCCGAGGCTGAGACATTCAATCCTCCACTTGCGATGTACATCATCGCTACGACAGCGAATCGAGATGCTTCCGTTCAGGAGCACGTGCGGATTCGAAATGCTGAACGTCGAGCCAAGGGATTATTCGGGGTTGATGTGTGTGCTTGGGAGGACATTGTTGAATTGCTCGACGAACATCCTGAGGCACTGAACTGGTATTTAGGCGCGAGCAATATCTCGGACGCGTTTGATGCCTTCGTGGGAGTCGACGATGGCGAGCTGGTAACCATCATTGAGCCGGAGTACATACGAAAGACCATCAACTACAAGGTACTAGAGCGGCTCCCGGACTTCTCAAGGCCCACCTCCGAACTCTCGCTGCACGATGTTCTGGCGAACATGCGAATGACTCCCATGCCAACATTGTTCGGTGGGCCTTCAGACCAAGCATGGTGCGAAGTGGAATTCACATTAGAGAACACCGGAAGCAAGGTGATCGAGGACTGGCGGCTCAACCTCTATTTTCCGAAGGACTCATTCGAGGACCTCAGTGACGGGCTTTCGCTGAGCATGAGACTCGATAAAGACTGGAAGTCATGGAAAACAGTATTCGTCTATGAGGATGATGGACAGGTGCTTTTGAAACCCTTGGAGAACCAGCCGTTGGTACAAAAATCGAGGCGCGCTTTCAGCGTTCACATCTTGCCAACCATGGGTCTTGAGACCATCAAAGTAGCTTACCGTCTTCTGGCCCGTGATTTTGACAAGAGCGGTGAGCTTGAGATTCGGGTCCAACCACGATATGAGGAGAAAAGAGAATTCCAGCATGTGCTTACAGAGCCTTTGCCTGAAGAGAAGATTGTGATTGAGAAGAAGCTTGCGTGAGGGATTGTACCGGAAAGCCCGGAGCGCGTTAATCCGCGCGAGGACTTGGAGGGGAAAGCCCGACCCGGCCGGTCCTGAGCGAAGCCCAGCAGAGTCGAAGGGGGCCGGGGCACGCCCACATCTCTACCAGGCTCTCGCCCTCCTGACCTCCATCAACCCGCGCCCCCGAAAATGACCGAACTTTGGGACCACTGAAGCATACGACCATGTCAACCGGACTGAAAGACGTCGATTACGGCCTGGAGAAGATCATGAAGGAAGCCGAGGACTTCCTTCCCCTCTGGGGCACGGACTACGTGGAGCTCTACGTGGGCAACGCCAAGCAGAGCGCGCACTACTACAAGACCGCCTGGGGCTTCCAGAGCGTGGCCTACGCCGGCCTGGAAACGGGCGTGAAGGACCGCACCAGCTACGTGCTGCAGCAGGACAAGATCCGCCTGGTGCTGACCACGCCGATGACGCCGGACAGCCCGATCAACGCGCACCTGGCCAAGCACGGCGATGGTGTGAAGGTGATCGCCCTGTGGGTGCCCGACGCGCGCAAGGCCTGGGAGGAAACGACCAAGCGCGGCGCCAAGAGCTTCATGGAGCCGATCAAGGAGGAGGACGAGCATGGCTACGTGGTGAAGAGCGGGATCCACACCTACGGGGAGACGGTGCACATCTTCGTGGAGCGCAACGAGTACAAAGGCCCCTTCATGCCCGGATACAAGGCGTGGAAGAGCCACTACAACCCGCCGCCCACCGGCCTGAAGTACATCGACCACATGGTGGGCAACGTGGGCTGGGGCGAGATGAACACCTGGGTGGACTTCTACGCCCGCGTGATGGGCTTCGCGCAGCTCGTGAGCTTCGACGACAAGGACATCAGCACGGAGTACACCGCGCTGATGAGCAAGGTGATGAGCAACGGCAACGGCCGCATCAAGTTCCCGATCAACGAGCCGGCCGAGGGCAAGAAGAAGAGCCAGATCGAGGAGTACATCGAGTTCTACAACGGCGCCGGTGTGCAGCACATCGCCGTGGCCACCAACAACATCATCGAAACGGTGAGCGCGCTGAAGGACCGCGGTGTTGAGTTCCTCTACGTGCCGCCCGCTTACTACGATGATGTGCTGGACCGCGTGGGCGAGATCGACGAGGACCTGGCGGTGCTGAAACAGCACGGTGTGCTGGTGGACCGCGACGACGAGGGCTACCTCTTGCAACTCTTCACCAAGCCGGTGCTGGACCGCCCCACGATGTTCTTCGAGATCATCCAGCGCAAGGGCGCGAAGAGCTTCGGCAAGGGCAACTTCAAGGCGTTGTTCGAGGCCATTGAGCGCGAGCAGGAGAACCGGGGGACGCTTTGATACCAAGATGTCGCGGAGCATCCATGTCACCTACAAGAGCGTGAAAGGCCTCTCGAAGAAGGAGGTCGATCAGCAAGCGGCCGACCCGCTTTCTGACCTGCGACAACTGGGTCGAAAGTCCGCACTGAAGAAGTCCGTAAAGAAGGCGCGCAAGAAATGAGCTTCGGCAAGGGCAACTAAGGAGCTGTTCGAGGCGATCGTCCCGCTGCACAGCGGGAACGACCAGGACAACCGGGGGACCTTGTAAGCGTTACCGAGAACAGATACACGAAGGGCGTCCACTGGGCGCCCTTCGGTGTTCCAGTCTTGCGGCTAGGTGATCCGTGCCACCTTTGTCGCCATCCCCTTCACCACATGCGCCCGAACATCCTCATCACGATCGTCTTCCTGCTTGCCGCGTGCAACAGCCCAACCCCGCACGATGACAGGGCGGATCGCTTCCACCAAGTGGAGACCGGGCTCTGCACGCCTGTGATCATTGAAGGTGATAGCACCTGGACGATCGAAGAACGGATGAAGCATTACGGCGTTCACGGCGTGAGCATCGCGGTGATCGAGGACTTCCGGATCGCGTGGAAGAAGAGCTACGGCGTGATGGACACGGCGACCAAACGCCCGGTAACGGACAGCACCTTGTTCCAGGCCGCGTCGATCAGCAAACCGGTGTTCGCCATGGCCGCGTTGAAACTCGTGGAACAAGGAGCGCTCAAGCTCGATGCCGACGTGAACACGCAGCTCACTTCGTGGAAAGTCCCGGAGAACGAGTACACGACCGAAGAGAAGGTCACGCTCAAACGCCTGCTCGGCCATGTGGCGGGAACCACGGTACATGGTTTCGAAGGCTACGTGCCCGGCGACACCTTGCCCTCACTGGTCGACATCCTCAACGGAAAGGCGCCAGCGAACTCGCCTCCGGTGGTGGTGGACAGCAAACCTGGCAGCGGATGGCGGTATTCCGGCGGCGGCTATTGCATCGCTGCGCAACTCATGCTCGATGCGAAAGGAGGGACCGTTGTCCAGCACATGCACGACCTGGTGCTGCAGCCGCTGGGCATGACGCACAGCACGTATGAGCAACCGCTTCCTGCAGCCTGGACCAACAACGCCGCCAGTGGCTACGTGCCCGATGGCTCGATGACCCAGGGCAAATGGCACGTGTATCCAGAGGTGGCGCCGGACGGCTTGTGGACCACGGCCTCGGACCTCGCCCGCTTCGTGATCGATCTGCAGAAAACCCTCGCAACCGACAGTGGCATGGTGCTGCGCCGCACCACCGCGAAGCAGATGGTGGAACCCTACGTGGAGCCACACGCTGGTGTGGGGTTGATGTTGGAGGACCGCAACGGCGAACGCTACTTCGACCATGGCGGTTGGAACGAAGGCTTCTGCGGATGGATCGTCGGACATGTTTCGAACGGAAAGGGCGCTGTGATCCTCATCAACGCCAACCAGCCGGACTTCATGGGTGAAGTGGTGCGCTCAGTAGCGCAGGCGTACAACTGGCCGCAGTTCGTTCCACAGCACAAGGAGGAACCGATGGACAGCACCTCGCTGGATGCCTTCACGGGTCGTTACCGTGTGGGCAAGGACGACCTTGTAACGATCCACAGGCGAGGGAACAAGCTCTTCCGTCAGCCCTTGCATGAAGCGTCCGCCGAACTCGTACACATCGGCGACAACGTGTTCGTGAGCCGCTTGGACGAACGCCACCGGCGTTTCGAGAAACAGGCGAGCGGCGAAGTACGCCTGATAGTGTCAGGCCCGACCAAGGATGACAAGATCTCCACCTTCGACCGCATGAAGGACGATGAACACGTTCCCTATGAGTTCGTCGAACGCGGCGAGCAGGATGCGGCCGTTGACGCCTATGCCAGGTTGAAGGCCGCTGATCCCGAAGATCCCGCGGTGAACGAACAGCGGCTGAATGCGCTCGGCTACCAGCTCATGGGCGAGGGAAAGTTGAAGCAGGCCAGGATCCTCCTTTTCGTCAATACGCAGCTCTACCCCAAGAGCGCCAATGTGTATGACAGTTTCGCCGAAGCCTGCTTCAAGCTCGGCTATAATAAAGAGGCGCTGGCCCAGTACCGGCGTGCGCTGGCGATGGACCCAAAGAACGCGAACGCAGCGCGCATCATTGCCGATCTGGAGAAGGAGGGCGTGGTTGCTGAATAGTGCTTTGGGGAACGGGAGGATCGGGAAAGGCGCTAAGCGACGCTGAGATCACGCATGCGAAGGGCGTCCACTGGGCACTCCTCGTCATTGAACCATCGGGAACACGCGTCCAACAAAGTCCTTAGAACGAACAAGCCCCTGGTCTCCCAAGGGCCTGTTGCATATGGCCGGGTGTAACCTAGTGCTGGACCATGAGCTTCGATACACGTTGTGCGCCATTGGCGTAGGCCATCAGGTAGTACGCACCATCAGCCACGCGCGACAGGTCGAGCACGGCCATGCCGTTGGCGGGAAGCGTGTTGCGCTCCTCGATGATCCGCCCCAGACCATCGCGCACTTCGTAGCTGATGGGGCCGGCATGTTCGCCCTGCAACCGGAATAGTCCGTTCGAAGGGTTGGGCTGCACGGTGATCCATTCGTCGCCGCGCTGAACGTTCGCGGACACCTCCGTGGACAGTTCCACCACAACCGGCAGACAGCTCGTAAGCACGCAGGCGCCCACGTTCACATCCACGCACAGGTCAAAGGTCCCGATGGCATTCCCTGCGTCAGCCTGCAGGAAGAAGTTGGTGGTGCTCGGCGCGCTCCAACCAGCGGGAAGCGTCCATGAATAGGCCGTTGCGCCCGACACCGGACCAACATAGTAGCCGTTGTTGGAGCCCGTGGTCACCAGCGCAGGTCCGTTCACTTCGCCTACCTGAAGCGCGAACCCGAAACACGTGCACACGAAGTTGTAGACATCGCCCGTGGTGCACGCATCACCATCATCGCATGGCTCACCCGGCAAAGCGAGACCTCCGATCGTTCCTTCGCAATCGATCACCACACCAAGGCAGACGCAGTTCGTGGTGTACACATCGTTACCGGTGTTGGTATTGCCGTCGTCGCATGGTGTGCCAGGCTGTGCCGATCCTCCGGGTACACCCTCGCAATCGCTCGCCAGCAGACCCGCACAGATGCAGCTCGCGTTCCACACATCGTTGCTCGTGGCCGCGTTACCATCGTCACAGACGGTACCCGGCAGCGCGGTACCTGCTGGCACACCTTCGCAATCGAGCAGCACGCCCACACAGGTACACGCGTTGTTCAAGGTGTCAGCCACTGTGTTCGCGTTGCCATCATCACAGGACCAGCCGGGCAACGCACTTCCACCCGGTATGCCGAGGCAATCGATCAACTCACCCGCGCACTGGCAAAAGGCGTTGTACACATCATTGCCTGTGTTGGCATCGTTGTCATCGCAGGCCGTTCCGGGTTGTGCAGTGCCGCCCGGCACACCCGCGCAATCGCTCGGAAGCACGCCCGCACAGGCACATTCCACCGTGAACACGTCGTTGTTGCTATCCGGATTGCCATCGTCGCATGGCGAACCAGGCAGTTGTTGCCCGCCCGGTGTTCCCGCGCAATCGTAGAGCGAACCGGTACAGATGCAACTCCCGTCGTAGATATCGTTCCCTGTGTCGGGATCATTGTCATCGCAAGCCGTGCCGGGTTGTGCGGTGCCGTTCTCCACGCCGGCGCAATCGGTGGCGAAGCTGCCCACGCATTGGCAGTTGCCGTTGAATTGATCACCGCCGCTCAGTGGATTGCCATCGTTGCAGGCGGTACCAGGCAATGTGGTCCCACCGATAACGCCCGCACAATCGATCAGGATGCCCACGCAACTGCAGCCCGCGTTGTACATGTCCGCACCTGTGTTCGGATCACCATCGTCGCAGCTGGTGCCGGGCATGAAAGGACCTCCCGGTGTTCCCATGCAATCGTACGGTATGCCGGCGCATATGCAGTTCACCCCGTACACATCGCTGGTGGTGTTCGCGTTGCCATCGTCGCAGATCGAGCCCACGGTATTGCTTCCACCTGGGATACCCGAACAATCGACCGGCACACCGATGCAAACACAGTTAGCGCTCCAGGCATCATTGCCCGTGGATGCATTACCATCATCGCATGCCGTTCCGGGAAGTGCCGTGCCGTTGCTCACGCCCATGCAATCCTGTGGCACGTTCGCATTGATCGTTACCGCGTAGTCCTCGGTCTCGCCACTTCCGTAATTGAAGCACGGTTCCATGGGAAGCGGCTCCCCGCTGCCGGCTGTCGCCACACGCACGCGCATCCGGGTGGCGCTCAGTGCTGCGCTGGCTGGAACGGTGAACTGTATGGTATGCGCTTCACCAGCAGCGGTACTCACGAATTCGCCCACCTTCTCGTTCACGCTGAATACGCCATTGTGATCGAAGTCGATCCAGGCCGCGTAGTGATCACCCACACTGGCTCCGGCGGTGATGGTCAGGCCGGTGAGCGCATTGCGCGAAAGAGGCGTATTGAACTGTGCCGAGTAGTTCGTGTAGGCCGGTCCGGCCACGTTCCCTGTGCCCGTGTTGCTGATGGCGCCCATCTGCACGCCATCGATGAAATCTCCCTGCGACGTTCCGTTCACGCTTACCGGTACACAGTACGAGCCCACATTGCCCACGCCGTAGTGCGCGGAGAGCGATATATAGGAACGGATGTAGGGCGGATACTCTTCATCGCACAGCGAGTAGAGGTAGAAGGTGACGTTGTCGAAGTCCACCACACTGGCGTTGGGTTGCGTGAGCGTGAGGTTCGCGGTGATGCACTGACCACCAAGGAAGTTCAATTGGATCCCCTGGTCGTTCGAGCCGAGCACGTTGCCAAAGGCTTCCCAGACGCCGCCAGCGCCGTTCGAAATGGAATTCAACTTCAGGAAGTAGGTGCGACTGGTATCGCTGTTGTTGCACAGGACCAAGGGAAAGGTGACGGTCGTTCCCACGGGCGCTTCGTTCACGGTCATGCTGGTGTTGCCCGGTGTTCCTACGGAAAGAACCGGCTGATCCACCTGGTAGCCGCCATCGTAACGGCAGCTGGTGCGGCTGTTGGCCGAGTCGAGCGTGAACACGTAGGTGCCAAAAACGTTATCCGCCTTCACATCGATGGAATATTCATCGTACACATCACCATCCTCGAGGTGATAGGCCATCGTGTTGGTGGTCACGTTGGAGGCGTTCTGCCCACTGCCATACTCCGTGCGCATCTTCAGCGAACCGCCACCCGACACGCCGGATCCACCGATCTTCACGCCGAACTCCAGGCTAAGCCCGGCCTCCAGGCTTACCTTGTAGTCGATGGCCCGCGTCTGGGACGTGGTGCGGGTAATGGAATAATCGAAGCCGCTGTTGCCGCCATTGATCTGCCGATTGATGACAAAAGGTGCGGTGGCCTTGATGGAGTCGTTCATGGCCAGGGTCTGGTACCACACGCTGAGCTGCTCCTCTGCCTTGTTGCGTATTATGGATCCAGGGGTGAGCGTGTTGATGTACTGAGCGAGGTTCGGGATGACCGTGCTACGGATGTAGCTCTCGGTCCATGTATAACTGTTGTTCACCTGCACTGGAACCGATGCCAGGTAGGCATCCTTCACCACTTCACCGCAGGTGGGACGGGTGATCACCTTGCCCACGCCATATGCGTAGCGCACACCGGACATGATGAACAGATCATCCGGCGTACCACTGGTGGGTGTGGTGAACTCCGAAGTGGTCTCCACACAGGTCTCGTACTCGAAGGTGGATGTTTCGGATCGTGAGGCGGTAAGGGCCACACCGGCTTCCACGAAGATCTCGTACTCCACCTCCACGCCCAATCCGAATGACCCGGCCACACCCAGGCGCGCTTTGAACCAGGCGTTCTCCTCGTCACTGGTGGAGACCGAGTTGGATGTGCCCATGCAGGCACCGTTGGATTGCGTGAGCTTGCTGTAACTGTCGCCACCGGGTGGATCACGGAGGATGTACAGCGGTAACGCGGGAGCATCGTAGTAACCGAGCGCGTCGGTGATCACGGTGCCGATCATCACGGCCTTGAAGCGGTAATCCACCTGAGGAACCCCGCTCACACTGCAGCGCAACCCGAACTCGCGCACACCGTTGTTCGGTTCGCTCCATGCATCGCCGGCGTTGTGCGTTATGGTGATGAGGTCCTGATACTGGCCCCAGAAATCCTGACCATGGGATACAAGGGCGGCCGTGCATCCCGAACAATACGCTCCATCGATGAAGACCTGGTAGCTCGGGGCCGTGGCCGTGGGAGCCCAATAATTGATGGCGACCTGGAAGGAGAGCTGGCCCTTGCCCGCGGGCAGCGAGTAATACGATGAGACCGGACCGTAGTCACCTCCCCAGCCGGAACCCGGAGAGGACATGGTGAAGCGGTAGTTCCCGATGCCACAGGCGGGTCCCACATTGCCGAACACCGTGAGGTATTCCGCTGAAAATCCATTCACATTGCCATTCGCGGGAGTGCCGATCTGGTTGGACTGAGCGACCGCCGCATGCGCAAGCATCAGGCCGGTTAACAGTATGGATGCGCGGGAATACAGGTTGGCCATGGAAGGTGGTGTATCTGGGTTCGGATCAAAACTCTACCCCAACCCCCTTCCGGCACCCCGTTGAACTACCGGAAATGCACGACCCGTGGAAATACGAGGTGAGCTCGGCCCTTCTGCACGAACGGATCGTCGGATGCGTTCATCTGGACGCGATCACATGATCACCCTGGCCAAGGCCGCGGCAAGCTCCTCCTGCGCGAAGGGCTTCGGTATGAAACCGTTCATGCCCACTTCACTGCAGCGCTCCACTTCGGCCTGCATCACGTTCGCGGTCATGGCAATGATCGGCACACGCGACCGGTCGTCGGGCAATGCACGGATCGCCTGCGTGGCCGCGTAGCCGTCCATCAAGGGCATCTGCACATCCATGAGCACCACATCGTAGTGTCCGTTCCTCACCATCTCCACCGCGCGTTCACCGTTCTCGGCCACATCCACCTGCGCGTTCGGCAAGGCCTGCGCCAGTTCGGCCTGGGCCACCATCACGTTGATCCTGTGGTCTTCCGCGAGCAGCACCCGCAACGCTCGTTGGTCCACCTCATCCGCAGCGATAGGTACCGCGGTGCTTTTCTCCATGCGTTCGACCTTCCCGGCTACACGGTACGGGATCACAGCGGTGAACGTGCTGCCCGCACCGGCTTCACTGCGCACGGAGATGGTGCCGCCCTGCATCTCCACCAGGCGTTTGGAAATGGCCAGGCCCAATCCTGTTCCGCCGAACTTCCGCGTGTGGTCGGCTTCGGCCTGCGTGAACTCCTCGAAGATGCGCCCGGCACGGTCCGCCGCGATGCCGATGCCCGTGTCGGTCACCTCAGCACTGAGCATCACGCTTTCGGTGAGCCGCTCCTTCACGTTCAACCGCACATGCACGCTCCCCTTCTCTGTGAACTTGATCGCGTTGCCCACGAGGTTCATGAGCACCTGGTTCAAGCGAACGGGATCGCCGATCAGGGTTGAAGGCACTTCCTCCCCGACGAGCGCGGACAGGCGCAGGCCCTTTTCCTCCGCCCGATAGCGCATCACGTTCTGCACACCATCGAGCACCGAGCGCACATCCATGGGCACGTGTTCCAGTGGAAGCCGCCCCGCTTCGATGCGACTGAGATCGAGGATGTCGTTCACGATGGTCAGCAGGTTCCTGCTGCTGGAGGCGATGGCATCCAGGTAAGGCTGTTGCTCCTGCGGATGCGGCTCGCGTTGCAGGATCCCGGTCATGCCCACGATCGCGTTCATGGGCGTGCGGATCTCGTGGCTCATGTTCGCGAGGAACTGCTGTTTCACGCGTTCGCTGTGCTCCGCACGTTCCTTCGCGGTGCTCAACTCGGCCGTGCGTACGGCCACGGTGCGTTCAAGCCTTCGCCGTTGATCGGTGAGCGATCGCATGTACAGCACCACCGCCCCTCCGGCCGCCAGTGCGAAAAGCGCATAGGCCCACCAGGTGCGGTACCAAGGCGGCATCACCACCAGGCTGAACGAGGTGCCGCGCGTGTCCCATACACCATCACGGTTATCGCCGCGCACGCGGAAGGTGTAGGTGCCGGGATCGAGGTTGGTGTACACCGCACTGTGGTCCGTTCCCGCCATGATCCACTCGGGGTCGAAGCCTTCGAGCTTGTACTGATAACGGTGGTCCTCCGGCGCGCTGAACTCCATGCTCGCGAACTCGAAGGTGACCATGTTGGTGCTGTGCGGAACGGTGATGCCGTCACTGAGGTAGGCGGGCACGGAGAGCGGTGAACCTTCCGCACGGAAATCGACGCCACGATTGATGAGCTTGATGCCCGTGATGCGCATGGCGCTTGGCGAACCGTCGTCCACCAGTTCGGCGGGATCGAAGTAGTTGAACCCCTTGACACCGCCGAAGAAGAGCGTGCCATCGGCCAGCTTGCAGCAGGAGTAGCGATTGAACTCATCGCTCTGCAATCCATCGCGCGCATCGAAATTGCGGAATGTGCCGTGCTTCGGCTCGAAACGTGAAAGGCCCTTGTTGGTGCTCAACCACAGGTGACCCGCATCATCCACGAGGATACCGTAGACCACATCGTTGGGCAAGCCATCCTTCGCGGTGTAACGCGTGAATGTTCCGGTGCGGCGATCGAGCTTGTTCAACCCACCTCCGTTGGTGCCCACCCACAACACGTTCGGATCCGCCGGATCGCTCTGGATGGAATACACGATGTCCGAGGAGATCGTGCGCGCATCCTTCGGGTCGTTGATGAAGATGCCCCATGCCTTTTCCGTTGTTCCCAAGCGGCGGTCGTAGGAGAGCAACCCGGTGGCCGTGCCCGACCACAGCACGCCATCATCGGTGCGGTGGATCACATGCAGGAATTGTTCGGTATCGCCCAGACGTGAACGCGGGTAAGCGATGTGGTGGTAGAGGCCGGTGCGGCGATCGAAGCGGCAAAGCGTATGCGCCGTACCGGACCAGATGTTGCTATCGCCTTCGAGGTAGAGCGTTTCGTTGTAGTCCTCGTTCGGGAAAGCGGCCACGGCGGCGGCATCGCGCGGGTGCCGGGTGATGCGGTCCCGCGACAGGTCATAGCTGCAGATGCCCGCGTGGTTGAACCAATAGATGCCGTGCGTGTCGCGATTGAGCACGCGGTTGGTGCGGTTGAGCGCGCGCAGTTCCGGCCGATCCACCTTGGCCGACCAGGGGATGCGTAACGGCCAGGTCCTCGTGCGCGGATCGAATTCGGCGAGGAAGGAATTGTAGAAGGAGATGTTCACGCGGCCGTTCGGGAGGGCCTGCATGTTCGCGCAGCTCTCCGTGGGCACGGTGTTGAAGCGGCCGCTCCGCGGGTCGTAGGTATAGATGCCATAACCCGATGTGCCGAACCAGAGCAGGAGGTTCCGATCACTGAACGCGCACTTGGCAAGGGTGGCCTGTTGGTATAGGTTCAGATCGCGCGGCAGCACGCGGTGGAGCCTTCCGGTCTCTGGATCGAAGCGGTAGATGCCGGAGAAGACGGCGATCCAGATGTGACCCTTCGCATCCAACGCGGCATTGGCACCACGCATCTGCCCGAGGTGCGAACCGAGCTCGATCAGTGTGCGCACCTTGGAGGATCGCTTGTCCAGCTCCACGATGCCGAACATGTGCAGCCCATAGACCCGGTGCCGCACGGTGTCCTCCACCACGGTCAATCCTGTGAGTCCACGCAGATCCCGGCCCGAGCGCGCATTGCCCATGGGCCGCTCCAGACGCAATGTGTCCACCACGTCATTGCCCGCATGGTCCGCATGGATGCGATAGCCCCCGCCATCCAACTGCCCCACCCAGATGTTGCCCGAACGGTCAGCGCTGGCGAAGCAGGTGCCGGCAAGGTGATCGCTGCTCGTGTACCTCGGAACGCCCTGCTGGTCGCTGCCTCCGGTGAAGGTCAGCTTCAGCACACCGCTGTTGTGCGAGACCCATAGATCGCCGTCGTGGTCCTGCACGATGGTCTGCACGATGTCCTTGATGTGGCCTGTCCCCACCCGCACATGCGCGAAGGTCTCCCGCTCGCGATCGAAGAGATCGAGGCCCGTGCTGGTGCCCACCCACAAGCGTCCTTCGCGATCCTCCAGCAAGGTGTAGATGTAGTTGCTGCGCACGGTGGTGGTGTCCTCTGGATCGTGGCGGAACACGGTGAAGGTGTAGCCGTCGTACCGGTTCAATCCGTCCTTGGTGGCGAACCACATGAAGCCGTAACGGTCCTGGATGATCGCGTTCACCATGCCCTGCGAAAGGCCGTCCTCGATGGTGAGCGGACGCAGGGGAAGCAACAGGCTGTCCTCCTGTGCGAAGCAGCGCGACGCCATGCACAACAGGAACGGGAGAAGGATGCGGTGCGGAGCGATCACGGCGTGTGGATGCCTTTGGTCATGGCGTACACCACCAGGCCCGCCACGTTGCGCGCACCGGTCTTCAGCAGGATGTTATTGCGGTGGAACTCCACGGTGCGCGGGCTGAGGAAGAGCTTGCCGGCGATCTCCGTGGTGGTCATCTCCTGGCAGATGGCGCGCAGCACTTCCAGTTCGCGTTCGGTGAGCGGGTCCACTTCGTTGAAGACGGGCTTCATCCTCTCCTTTCTCACCAGGCCCTGCAACATCACACGGCTCACAAGGTCACTGAAGAAATAGCCGCTCTCCTTCACCGAACGGATCGCGTTCTCCACTTCATCAGGCTCCGCGGTCTTCAACACGTAGCCACTTGCGCCGAGCTCCATCATGCGCACGATCGAGCGCTCATCATCATGCGTGCTCAACACGATCACCTTCACGTTGGGATGCTCCTCGCGGATCCGGCGCAACGCCTCCACCCCATCCATCACGGGCATTTCCAGGTCGAGCAGCACGATGTCCACTTCGTTGCCCTTCAATCCGGTGAGGAGCTCCTCCCCATTGGCGCTGTCGAACATCACCTGCACATCGGGCATGTCGCGCAGCAGCAGCACGAAGGCGCGGCGGAAGAGCGGTTGATCGTCGGCAATGGCCAGGCGTACCATGGGCGGTCTTACGGCCGAAAGTTCCTCTACAGCGCCCGGTGAACGCCTCGTATTTCCACGGGTTGTGCGTTGCTTGTTCATGGCACCTGCGGACCGCCGAGCGTTGCGCGCAAGGCTTCGTTCAGCACCTCCACCTTCGGCAACAACGCGTTCACCAGATCGGTGCGGATGACAGGAGGATCCTGCCGCGCCTCCTGGTCGATGGCAACGAGCATGTGCAGCACTTCCGGCGCGCCCACATAATGCACGTGCGGGCGCAGGTCGTGCGCGGCATGCGCGAGCGCTTTCGCATCGCCCTTCGCACTGGCCTCCGCTAGCGTGCGGAAAAGCCGTGGACCATCGGCCAGGTATTGCTCCACGAAGGCCACCATGCGCGCGCGGTCGCCCTTGCACAAACGTTCCAGGTAGGAGAGGTCGGGCGTTCCCAGGCTCACGAGCCCAATGTATCCACCCGTGTTCGATCCCTGATCACTGCCCTGCAAAGGCCGCCAGGGCATCGATGTCCTTGCGCACCCGTTCGCTCCAACGCTTCTGCCAAGGTAGCCGGCTCATCCCACAGTCTCCTGGTGTTCCGGCTCCTCGCTACTGCTTCACGATGGCCACAGACCGCCGTCGATCGCCTTGCTCGACCATGATGACATACGATCCGCAAGGAAGAGCGGACAGATCCAGAAGGAGGCGCTGATCAGTGCCATCATGCGTTCGTAAGGGATCAGGCAAGTGCACTTGGCGACCGGCCACATCCAAAACACGGATGGACGTGCTTTGCGCACTCCAACCATCGAGGATCAACGTGGTTTGATCGGTCGCTGGATTCGGAAAGGCGCGCACGTCCTTCTGCATTTCGCCATTCTCAAGAACCGCATTGGCTTCCTCTTGCACGAAACGCGCGAGCAGACAGGTGTGGAATTGCGTACTGAGGCCATTGAAGCCAGCGGCCAGAACGGCGCCATCCGTATCCATCGCGATGGCCTGTGCGATGGTGTAACTGCCGCTCACCGCGTTCATGAAGATACCACCATTGAACGTCGCATCCAAGGAACCATCCGGTTCAAATCGGGCGAGGAGCAGATACGAGTACATCATCGCGCTCAGGCCGAAGCTGCCTCCGAACAGTATTCTTCCGTCCGGTTGAAGGAAGAGTGAACATCCGATCTCGTTGGTGAACGCTCCTATGGCAGCCGTCACCCTTCCTCCACTGAAGGACTGATCGACCGAGCCATCGGGATCGAACCGTGCCAGGAGCATATCCTCCGTGCCACCGAGGATGATCGTACCACCGAGCAGGATCCTTCCGTCCGGTTGCACCACCATGTCGTTAATGGTTTCCTGAACGCTCGGAAGACCGGAAACCACGATGCCCGCGTTCCCGAACGCAGGATCCAGAGTGCCATTGTCCAGCAGACAAGCCAATGCGGGATCATGATCATTGTTGCTAATGCTCGTTCCTCCCACGAGGATGCGATCATCATCGGTAACAACAACGGACGAAGCTTCGCAATTGGGACCTGCAGCAAGAGTGCGGATCCCATCACCATCGAACGAAGCGTCCAACGCACCATCGTTGTTCACCCGCACGATGGCCATTTCCTCATGCATGGGTTGACCTCCTGGCTGATAACACCATCCGGCCGCCACGATGCGTCCTTGTTGGTCGATGGCTACGGACCTGGCGGCACCGGCATCAGGGCCCACGGCGATCACAAGAATGCCACCCTGTGCAAAACCCGCATCAAGCGAACCATCGGTATTGTAACGTGCCAGCAGGAATCGCGAAGGGGTCGAACCGATCATCACGTTCCCTGCGACAACGATCCTTCCGTCGTTCTGCAGCGCCATGTCCGCGATCATGGCATATCCGCCCAAGCTCGTGCGAACAAGACCATCTCCATCGAACGACGGATCGAGGGTCCCATCCGCGTTGTACCGGACCAAAGCGAGATCCTGATCCGCAGCGCCGCCTAGCAGGATCCGTCCATCCGGCTGCACGACCATCGCGTCGGCTGAACTGGTCGGCCAGTTGTCCGTTCGAACAAGGCCTCCATTGCCGAATTGGGCATCACGCACCCAGGTTTGGGCTTGGACAACAACGGTCGATCCGACCGCCAGTGCGAACAGGAAAGTCTTCATTCCACGGTGTGTTGGTCAGTAGGACACTGCACGCTCCGGATGGAGAACCCCGGTCCATCTCATCGGGAACGTCACTCAGGAACAAGACATGATCAACCAGCTTTCAGGTTGCCTGCTGCTTCAAAGTCCAGCGCAGGATACCATTTCGGGTACTCGGATCGCCTGCGGTGAACATCGGGTGCATCGATCAACCCTCTTCTCCATCCTTTTTCCGTTGTGTGCGGGCAAGTTCCAAATACGTCGCCCGGATCCTGTCCAGTTCGCGGTCATCCAACTCTTCCAGGTCCAGCAGCGAGTTGTTCGCTTGTTCGATGGCCCGGATCAGTTCATCCAGCTTGATCTGGAGCGCTTCCGTGTCGCGGTTCTGGGTGTTCTGAATGAGGAAAACCATGAGGAAGGTGATGATCGTGGTGCTCGTATTGATCACCAATTGCCAGGTATCACTGAAGCCGAAGAGCGGTCCTGTGACAGCCCAAACGATGATGATGGCCACCGCCAGGATGAAGGTGACCGGCTTACCGGTAAGGGTGGAGGTTCGCTTGGCGAAACGCGTGAAGGGGGAATTGATCGAGGCGGCCATCGTGGATGGAAGTGGTACAGGTCAAACCTACGCTGCTGCATGGCCTGCCCAGCCTACTTTCGCCGCATGCAACGCTCGGTGGGCAGCGCACTTCTGGTCGTCTTCGCGTTCGCGTTGGCCGGTGTTTACCCGTTGCAATGGCAACTCCGCATGGCGGCCAGGCTCCACATGCATACGGTGATGCGTGTCCAAGGCCGCAAGGCACCGGGCACGATGGAGCTCACCTTCCCTGCATCGCACGGCAGGGTGAACGACCATCGCTTCGCCTGGGAGGAGAAGGACGAGTTCAGTGTGGACGGTAGGATGTTTGATGTCATCTCCTGGCACATGAGCGGAGGGACGATCACCTTCCTGTGCGTGCCGGATGCAGAGGAGGATGCGTTGATCGTGCAAGCCCGACGCTCCGTTCCGATCAATGGAGCCGATGGGCGTGTACCCGTTTCGTTACTGCGATCCATCGTTGGCGTGTATCTCCCGGCCACCATGTCCGGTCGGATACCGGCTGCCCTGCCATCCGCACATCCATTTCCGATCACGGAAGACGGTCATACGCTGGCAGGCTTCGATCGCGCGTTGTTGCGGCCACCGGCATCCGCGTTGAGCGCTTGATAGCGCCGGTACCGCTGCCTGCGGTTCCGTGCTGACCTCGTTCCGAACACCCTATTCCTTTCACGTGTCACGACAGGCCTTCTGCTTAGGTCTGCTGCTGCTCACCTTCCAGGTGAACGCCCAGACAACACTTGACGGATCCATCAAGGATGCCGCCACGGGGAAGCCATTGCCGCATGTTTCGGTGTACGTGCCGGAACTGCGCACCGCCACCGTAAGCGATAGCGCGGGATCGTTCCACCTCCGCATCGCGCATCCAGGAACCTTCGTCGTACAGTTCACACGATTGGGTTACGAAAGCCGGTTCCACGAAGTGCGTGCTGACGGCAACGAACAACGGATCGACCTGCTGCTCCGGCCATCGCAAATGGAACTGCGTGAAGTGGACATCGTCGGCACACAGCTGAACTCCCCACGCGAAACGAGCCGCAAGGTGGACGTGATGAACGCACAGGAAATACGCGAGACCGGTGCATTGAGCATCAGCGACGCACTGGCCCGTCTTCCCGGCGTCACCCAGTTGACGACTGGCGTGGGCATCAGCAAGCCAGTGGTGCGGGGCCTTTCGGGAAATCGCGTGCAGGTGATCGCTCAAGGACAGCGCTTCGACAACCAGCAATGGCAGGACGAGCATGGCCTCGGGCTCAGCACCGATGGTGTGGAACGGGTCGAGGTGATCAAAGGCCCGGCCGCGCTGCAATACGGCAGCGACGCGATCGGCGGCGTGGTGAACGTGATCGACGAGAAGCCCGCGCCGCTCGACTCCACACAGCACGATGCGCGCTTGCAACTCTTCAGCAACACGCTCGGTTTTTCCGCCGGGTACGGCGTGAAGAAGAGCGATGCGAAGAAGTGGTGGCGCTTGCGCGCTGGGGCCGATAGCCATGGCGATTATACCAGTGGGGGCAATGACCGCGTGCTCAATTCCCGCTTCGCGAGCTACACCGCAAAAGCCGCGATCGGTTGGCAGAGGGGGCATTGGTCCACTGCGAACAGTGCCTTCGTATCACTGAGCCAGTTCGGCTTCGTGTTCGATTCCTTGTCACGCACCGTGGATGATGCACGTGCGAGCCGCTCCTTCGATGGGCCGCATCATACGGTGATGCTCGGGCTCTTCACCAGCGAGAACACATTCTATGGTGCCAAGCTGAAGTGGAAGCTCAACCTGGGCTGGACCAGCAACAAAAGGCAGGAGCAGGAAGGCGGCAACAAGGTGAGCCTGGACATGCTGCTGAACACCGCCTCGCTGCTCGCGCAAGCCACCGCACGGTTGGGTGAACACGGCACTTGGACGAACGGCTCCACGCTGCTCTACCAGACCAACACCAACATCGGCTCACGCATCATCGTACCGGATGCGACGATCGCGGAGGGTTCGGTCTTCAGCTATGTGAAATTGCGCGCGAAAAAGGTGACGCTCGAAGGCGGTGCCCGTTTCGATCAGCGGCACATACAGGCGATCCGTACGCTGGATCTCGACCGACCCTTCGACAAGAGCTGGGGCGCGATCAACGGCAGCCTGGGCATGGCCTGGGACCCGGTGGAGGAGCTGAACCTGAAAGCCAACGTAAGCAGTGGTTACCGCAGTGGCAACCTGGCGGAACTCGGTAGCAGCGGATTGCACGAAGGCACACGGCGTTGGGAGATCGGCGACCCCGACCTGAAGGCGGAGAGCAACCTGAGCGTGGAGGTCGGCTTCACCTATGCATGGGAGGAACAGGTCGAATTGAGCGCATCGGTCTACCGCAACTCGTTCAACGACTACATCTACCTCTCGCCCACCGATGAGGACACACTGGGCTTGCACATCTACCGCTTCCTGCAAACGAACGCGACGTTGCAGGGTGGAGAAGCCACGCTGGACGTGCATCCCACCGCCATCAAATGGATGGACGCCACGGTGAACTACAGCCATGTGCAGGCGGACAAGGGAGATGGCGGGCCACTGCCCTTCATTCCCGCTGATCGCTTGATGACCTCCGTGCGCGTATTGAAGCGAACGCATGGCTGGGTGAAGCTGAGCGCCACGCACATCCTGGCGCAGAACGCCCCTGCACAGTTCGAAACAGCAACACCGGCCTACACCCTGATCACGGTCGCCGCCGGCACCATGACACGTTGGAACACACATCCGTTGGAGATCGACCTCACGTGCAACAACCTGACGGACGAGCGGTATGTGGACCATCTGTCGCGCTTCAAGACGTTCGGGTTGCGCGATATGGGACGGAACATCGTACTGACCCTGAAACTGGACTTCTGAAAACAACCACCGCCGGACTTCACCGGCACAACACATCGAACAACCAACACCATGAAAAAGCACCTTCTCCTTCTCTCGCTCGCCTTTGGAGGAAGCATCGGTCTCCACGCTCAAACGAACCAGCTTTCGCTTGGCGTGGACCTTGGGTTGCCGATGGACCCACTTAGCAAGGAATACACGTTCATTCCCGGGGTATCGGCCGGTTTCGAGCTGCCGCTTGGCACGAACATGGGCCTTACGTTGCAGGCGGGCTATCTCATCCCTCAAGCCAAGAGCGACTTCACCGACGTGCTGAGCAGTGCCTCGATCATACCTGTACAAGCTGGCCTGAAATACTACTTCCAGGAGCAACAGAACGGTTTCTACGGTCACGCACAGGTAGGCATCCACGCGTTCAGCGAAAGCTTCAAGGCCATCGATGTCGCAGGCATCCATGTGGCGGATGCGGAGACCCGCTCCGAAACGAACCTGAGCTGGGCGATCGGCGCAGGTTATCAACTGGACAAACTGGACATCGGCCTTCGCTTCAACATGATCATACCGGGTGATGATGCGGAAGCCGAAGGAGGAGAGACCGAGGCCAAGTCGTACATCGGCTTGCGCGTCGCTTACCTGCTCGCCTTGGGTGCGAAATGACCCTGGCCATGCGCATGCACTTCCTGCTCTGTTCCGCTGCTTCGGTCGTTCTGCTTGCTACCTCCTGTGAAAAGGAGACCGACCCACGCGTGCATCCCTCGTTGACCTTCCGATCGGACACGGGGTATGTGGCGGCTGACGACACGGTGAGCCAGCAGGACACCCTTATGATCGGTGCCATCATCGACAAGACCGAGGACCCTCTGATCTCGTTGAACGTGAGCCGTGCTTATGATGGTGGAGCTTCCGCCACGATCGAGGATGTTTCCCTGACCGGCCAGACACACGTGGAACATGACATTCAAGTGATCACCCGCGCGCAAACCGGTACGGAGAAATACAACTTCGCCGTGCTGGACAGGGATGGGAACGTGACATTGAAGAGCATCCTGCTCACGGTCCAGTAGAAGTTGGGAACAGGAACAAAAGGGGCGTCCACCTCGGACGCCCCTTTTATTCCTCTATGAACCGTCATCCGATACTTTCGCGACCCTTCCTTACTTCCATGTTCCGTACGCACACGTGTGGCGAACTACGCCTCTCCGATTCAGGTAAGACGGTCACCCTAGCGGGTTGGGTGCAGCGCGCACGCGACCTGGGTGGCATGACCTTCGTTGATCTCCGCGATCGCTATGGCATCACCCAGCTCAGCTTCAACATCGAACGCGACAAGGCGTTGTGTGAGCAAGCGCGCCAGTTGGGTCGCGAGTTCGTTGTTCAGGCCACTGGCACGGTGAAGGAGCGGGAAAGCAAGAACAAGAACATTCCCACCGGCGAGATCGAGATCATCGTTACCTCCCTCCAGGTGTTGAACAGTGCGAAGACGCCTCCCTTCACCATTGAAGAAGAGACGGACGGTGGTGAAGAGCTGCGCGCGAAGTACCGCTACCTGGACCTGCGCCGAGCCAACGTGCGTCGCGGTCTGGAGTTGCGCCATCGCATGGCCATCGAGGTGCGGAACTACCTCAGCGCGCAACATTTCCTGGAGGTGGAAACACCGGTGCTGATCAAGAGCACGCCGGAGGGCGCCCGCGACTTCGTGGTGCCCAGCCGCATGAACCAGGGTGAGTTCTACGCACTGCCACAGAGCCCGCAGACCTTCAAGCAATTGCTGATGGTGGCAGGGTTCGACCGCTACTTCCAGATCGTGAAGTGCTTCCGTGACGAGGACCTGCGCGCCGACCGCCAGCCGGAATTCACGCAGATCGATTGCGAAATGGCCTTCGTGGAGCGCGATGATGTGCTCAACACCTTTGAGGGTATGGCGAAGCACCTCTTCAAGGCCATCCTTGGCAAGGAGTTCAATGAGCCTTTCCTGCGCATGAACTACGACGAAGCGATGCGCGATTATGGTTGTGACAAACCGGACCTGCGCTTCGGCATGAAGTTCCACGAGCTGAACGACCTGGCGCAGGGCAAGGGCTTCAAGGTCTTCGACGATGCGGAACTGGTCGTGGGCATCAACGCGGAGGGTTGTGCGGGTTGGAGCCGCAAACAGACCGATGCGCTCATCGACTTCGTGAAGCGACCGCAGATCGGTGGCACGGGCGTCGTCTTCGTGAAGTGGAACGAAGAAGGCCTGAAGAGCACCGTGGACAAGTTCTACACGCCCGAACAATTGCAACAGTGGGCGGCGCGCTTCGGCATGAAGCAGGGCGACCTCGTGTGCATCATGGCCGGCAAGGCGGATAAGACACGCAAAGCGCTCAACGAGTTGCGCCTCCATATGGGTGATACGCTCGGGCTGCGCGACCCGTGGACGTTCAAACCCTTGTGGGTGGTGGATTTCCCGCTGCTCGAATTCGATGAGGAGAGCAAGCGCTGGCATGCGATGCACCATCCGTTCACATCGCCCATACCTGCGCATGCCCATCTGCTGGAAAGCGATCCCGGTGCCGTGAAAGCGAACGCGTATGACCTGGTGATCAACGGTACGGAGATCGGTGGCGGCAGCATCCGTATCCATGACCGTTCGTTGCAGGAAGCCATGTTCCGTGTGCTCGGCTTCACCGATGAGGATGCCCGTTACAAGTTCGGCTTCCTCATGGATGCCTTCGAGTTCGGAGCTCCGCCGCACGGAGGCGCAGCGTTCGGCTTCGATCGCTGGGTCTCGCTCTTCGGCGGCCGCAGTGACATCCGCGAGTTCATCGCCTTCCCGAAGAACAACGCCGGTCGTGATGTGATGATCGACGCACCGAGCCGGATCGATGAGCAGCAATTGAAGGAACTCGCCATCCGCACGGCATGAAGCGGTGGTGCGTGATCCTATTGGTCGCATGCGCATCGTTGGCAGCGCGCGCGCAAGGCGAACAGCAGGCGGACACGGCCACCATCGTCAAGGCCATCGAGGAGCGCATGCGCTTGATCGACCGCGCGCCGGTGGGTGCCGTTTACCTCACCTTCGCTGGGCAGAACGAACCCGTGAAGCTCCAGCCCGATTCCGCCGTGAAGGGCAACCCGATCGAGCGGAACGAGATCTACCTCGATCCATTCGGCACACCCTGTGGCGTGGGCACGTTCTATCGCAGTCCTGCTCCCGGCATCGTGGAGAGTTCCATGCACTACTTCGACGCGAACGGTGCAACGATCGCCGCTAGCTGGCAACTGCGCTGGGACAAGAGCCAGTGCACGGACAGCGTAGCCGTGGAAACACGCTTCCTGTATTTCTATCCGGCAACGCACGTGATCCGACAGTACATGACAACGACGGACGGTATGGGGCGCAAGCTCGACCCTGTGAAGTGCATGTATCCGAACATCGAGCGCCACTTCGATACGTACTATCACCGGGACATGCTCCTGCTCTCCAGGGGCATCAAGCTTCCCTAGGGAATGTTCTGGTTGCTGGCGTTCGCGGTCGCGGGCACGGTTCTCTTCACCCGCTTCAAGGATCGTGCATGGGCCAAGGCGCATCGCGCGGAGATCGTTCGCAAGTACGCGGTATACCGTTCGGGACTTACCGAGGCCGAACGCGAACGGTTCGATGGGCTCGCCGAGCGGTTCGTCACGGCGCGCGAATGGGTTGGCGAGGATATGGTCGTGCAGGAGGAAATGAAAGCGATGATCGGCGCGGCAGCGGCGCAATTGCTGTTGGGTCTTTCATCGACTGATCTACCGCACTTCCACCGCATCATCATTCACCGCCAGCACTACCGCTCGGCTCGCACCCGGAAGATCCATCTGGGTGAAACGCGGCCTGCTACGGGTGAGGTCGTGATCAGTTGGAACGACCTGGTGTTCGGCTACAGCAATTCGCATGACGCCGAGAACGTCGCCTTGCACGAACTGGCCCATGCGCTGTGGTTCGAGAACCTCAAGCTGGGCGATCGATCGGAGGAATGGACCGATGAGCGCCTGCAACGCTGGAACGAGCTGGCCGCGGAAGAGATCGAACGGATCAGGAAAGGAGAAAGCCGCCTGCTGAGCTCCTATGCCGGCACGAACGAGGCCGAGTTCTTTGCGGTCGCCACTGAGTTCTTCTTCGAACGCCCGCTGGATCTTCAAAGGCGGATGAACGAACACTATGCGCTGCTGTGCGAATTGCTGGGCGAGGACCCTGCTGCGCGGCTCATCGCCTCCGCTCCAGGCCCGCGTTCCTCCACCACGCGCTGAGGTCCTTCCCCATCAACTTCTCCAGTTCGATCACTTCCAGCTCCAGCAGGCGCATGATGCTGCGCCTCCAATCCGCAGGCAGTTCCGGCTTCGTATCGAAAGGCCGGGCCTTACCGCGAGCGATGGTGGTCCATAAGCGGGAACGGAAGGGTGCGGGCGTCAACTGCCATCCGATGCGCGCCCAACGCGGTGGCCGGTCGAAGGCGTGATGGGTCTTGTTGCCACCGATCGAGCGGTTGCTATGTACGCTGGCCGCAGGCGGAAATCCCGCGCGATCGATCCCGAGATGTTGCGCAACGCGTGCGAGCGTGATCTCTCGATCCTTGATCAGATCCGCGAAGTCCAGCACCAGCACGGCTTCCCGACCGAAACGCTCGATCCATGGTGTCAGTTGGGTCGCATAGCGCGAGACGTTCACCATGAGCGGAAGGGTGCGCACGGCTTCGGTCAGTGACAGGTCGATGTATCCCCGCTCGTAGACATGCATGTAGTGCGAAACCGTCCGTTCGATGGGGTCGCGCACGAGATAGATGAGCTTGATGCCAGGGTTGTACTGATAGACCAGGTCGGGAACATCCAACCGGAAGTGCGGCAGGAAGGTGTAGCCGGTGGAAGCCTCCGCATGGAGCTTGTTCGAACTCTGGTCGAACAGCGCGTGGTACTCGGGCAATGCGTTCAGCGGATCATGATGCTTGCTGAAGAACTCCGGTTCCTTCTGCTTGCACAGGTCCACTTGCGGGTGGGCCTTGAGCAGGTCGGCCAAGGTGGTGGTGCCGCACTTCATGGCACCGATGATCATGACATCCACCTTCATGGCCGCTGTTGCTCGGGCGAACATAGACCAATGCGGCCGAGCGCTGATGCCTGGCTTACTTGACAATGGCTTCGAGACAGGCCTTTCGCACTGCCAGTGATGGGTCCAGAAATGAAGAACCCCGCTTTCGCGGGGCTCCTGGTTGACCGACTAGGGCTCGAACCTAGACTCTTCTGAACCAAAATCAGACGTGTTGCCAGTTACACCATCGGTCAGTCCGCCTTTCCGTGGAAAAGCGGGGCGAAATTAGAAAGATCCTCAACACGTTCGTGCGCCGGAAGTCGACTTGGGACTTTGGGTACTTTCGCCGCTTCCCGAACCGCCCCCTTCTGCATGGACTTCAAGAAGTTGAACATCGCCACCGGCTGGACCGTTTTCCTGGTGGCGACCTGGACGTACATCGTCACCATTGAACCGACCGCCAGCTTTTGGGATTGCGGGGAGTTCCTGGCCACGGCGAACAAGTTGCAGGTGGGCCACCCCCCCGGAGCGCCCTTGTTCATGATCCTGGGCCGTATCGCCAGTGCGTTCGTGAGCCCGGAGAACGTGCCGGTGGCGGTGAACAGCCTCAGTGCTCTGTGCGCCTCCTTCACCATTCTATTCCTTTTCTGGAGCATCACCCACATGGCGAAGAAGCTCGCCACGCGTGATGGTGAGAACGAACTGAGCGTGGGGCAGATGATCGCCGTGCTGGGAAGCGGCGTTGTCGGTTCCCTGGCCTATACCTGGAGCGACAGTTTCTGGTTCAGCGCCGTGGAATCCGAGGTCTATAGCATGTCCTCCTTCTTCACTGCGATCACCTTCTGGGCCATCCTGAAGTGGGAAAGCGAAGCGAACGAAGCGCACGACACCCGGTGGCTGATACTGATCTGCTACCTGCTGGGCCTCGGCATCGGTGTGCAGCTGCTGGCCTTGCTGTGCATCCCGCCCATCGCGATGGTTTACTACTTCAAGAAGTTCAAGACCACCAGCCGTGGTGTGATCGCGGCCCTGGTGATCAGCGCCGTGATCCTCGGTACGATCCAGAGCATCATCATCCCCGGCGTTGCGAAAGTGGCTGGCTGGTTCGAACTCCGCTTCGTGAACGACATGGGCCTGCCGTTCAACAGCGGCAACCTGATCTACGGACTGTTGCTCGTGGGCGCAACGGTATGGGGCCTGATGTGGACCCAGCGCAACGGACGTGTCGTGCTGAACACGGTGATCCTTGGCGTGGCGGTGATCCTGCTCGGTTACAGCACCTATGCCATGACGGTGATCCGCAGCCTGGCCAACCCGCCGATCGACGAGAACAACCCGGAGAACGTGTTCAACCTGGTGAGCTACCTGAACCGCGAGCAGTACGGCGATCGCCCGCTGCTCTTCGGGCAGTTCTGGGACAGTGAAATGAGCGGTGAGCGCGCCGATGGATCACCCGTGTACACCGCCACCTACAAGGTGATGAAGGGCAGCAAGGTGGACAAGCTCTTCTACGACGGGTGGAGCGCTGAGCATTACATGGAGGGCAAGAGCGGCCTCACACTGGACAACGAGTACGTGATCACCGATGCGCGCAAAGGCACCGAGCCGATCTATGAGCCGGAGTTCACGATGCTGTTCCCGCGCATGTACAGCAGCCAGGGCAGCCATGTGCAGGAATACAAGCAGTGGTGCGATTTCAAGGGCACTCCGATCCGCTGGACGGACCGCGAAGGCAAGCCCACGATCATATACAAGCCCACGCAGGGTGAGAACCTCCGCTTCTTCGTGGACTACCAGGTGAACTGGATGTACTGGCGCTACTTCATGTGGAATTTCGCCGGTCGCCAGAACGACATCCAGGGCCACGGCGGCATCACGGACGGCAACTGGTACACCGGCCTGAAGTTCATCGACGCGCAGCGCCTGGGCAATCAGGACCACCTGCCACCGAGCATGACGGAGAACAAGGGCATGAACAAGATGTTCCTGCTGCCCCTGATCCTCGGGCTTATCGGCCTGGTGTACCAACTTGTTCGCCACCTGCGGGATTGGAGCGTGGTGATGCTGCTGTTCTTCTTCACGGGCATCGCCATCGTGATCTACCTGAACCAGACCCCGCTGCAACCGCGCGAGCGTGATTACGCGTACGTGGGCTCCTTCTATGCCTTCGCGATGTGGATAGGCCTTGGCGTGTACGCACTCTATGACGCGGCACGCACGCTTACGCGGAAAGACCTGCTCTATGGTGTGGGCGGAACGCTTGGCATCGGACTGTTGAAATACGCGGTGGAAGGCATGGCCGACGATGACCACTCGGTATCCATGTGCCTCTTCTACATGGGTGGTGTGTCCGGTGTGGCACTGGGCATCATGCACCTGTTGCGCGGCGTGAAGGACGATCGTGTGCCGGCCATGCTGGCCACGCTCATCGGCATGGTGATCCCTGTGGTGATGGTTCGTGCCGAATGGAACGACCATGACCGAAGCAACCGCACACCGGCCCGTGATCTCGCAGCTGATTACCTGGAGAGCTGCCCGCCGCAGGCCATTCTGTTCACCAACGGTGATAACGACACCTTCCCGCTGTGGTACGCGCAGGAAGTACAGGGCATCCGCACGGATGTGCGCGTGGTGAACCTGAGCCTGCTGAACACGGACTGGTACATCGATCAGATGCGCCGTCAGGCCTATGAGAGCAAACCAGTGCCCTTCCACATGGACCCTGACAAGTACCGCCAGGGCACGCGCGACGTGGTGGCCATGATCCCGCGCGACAAGTCAGGATACATGGACCTGAAGAAGGCCATCAACTTCGCCACGGACGATCGCAACATGCAGCAGCTCTTCCAGCACGGCCTGAAGGACGCTTACCTGCCGACGCAGAACTTCAAGCTCCCGGCGGACAGTGCGTTCGTCTTCGGTCCTGAGGGCATGCTCACCGCGAAGGACACCGCCAACTGGACGCCCGAAGTGAAGTGGAATTTGAAGCGCCAGTATCTGCTGAAGAACCATTTCATGGTGCTGGACCTGCTCGCGTGGAACGACTGGAAACGTCCGGTCTGCTTCGCCGTGACCACCGGCCCTGACAGCTACATCGGCCTGCAGAACTATTTCCGATTGGAAGGCCTCGCTTACCGCCTGGTTCCCCTGCAGAGTAACAGCCGGAACCCGAACGTTTACGGGTCCGTGGGCACGGACATCATGCTGAAGAACGTGATGGAGAAGTTCAAGTGGGGCGGCATGGACACGAAGGATTCGCTCTACCTGGACGAGAACGTGCTGCGCATGACCACCAACCTGCGCTTGCAATTGGCCACACTGGCCGATGCGCTATCGGATGAAGGACGCAAGAAGGAAGCGAAGGAATTGTTGGACCTCTGCCAGGAAAAGATGCCCGAGCGCAATGTGCCGTACGACCGGATCATGCTGCCGATCATTGAGGCCTATTACAAAGCGGGTGACACCGCTTCTGCGAACAGGGTCACGGAGCGGTTGTTCACCATCATGGACGAGAACATCAGCTACCACCTGAGCCTGGAGCCGAAGTTCGCTTCCAAGGTGGATGACGACATGAACCTCACGCAGATGGTGATGACGCGGTTGATGCAGAACGCGAACATGAACGGTCAGAAGGCGCTCGCGGAAAGGCTGCGCTCACGACTGGACGAGATCGCGCCGCTGTACGATCAGAAGATGGAGGACATCGAGAACCTCGGTCGCCGAACATCCAAGGTCCGGTTCTGATCAAGGATGGGCCTCGGGCTGGCTACGCGGGCGATCACCTGGCTGCAACAGCTGGATGGTCGCATGGTTTGGCGCATGGACGATCCGGAGGTCCTCCGCCGCAAGCAGGTCTACCTCACCTTCGATGATGGTCCGCTGCCTGTGCTCACGCCTTGGGTACTGGATACCCTGAAGGAACTGGGCGTGAAGGCCACCTTCTTCTGCATCGGAAAGAACGTGCAGGACAACCCTGACATCTTCCAACGGTTGAAAGCCGAAGGACACGCCATCGGCAATCACACGTGGGATCATCCCAACGGGTGGAAGACTTCCGCGTTCAGTTACTACCGCACAGCCCTCAAATGCCAGCCATTCACGGGCACGGACATGTTCCGGCCTCCGTACGGTCGCATGACCAATCGGCAGATCAACGCGCTGCGCCGTCGCTTCCGCCTGATGATGTGGGATGTGCTGGCCGGTGATTTCGACCAGAGCCTGAGCGGCGATGCATGCGTGCAGGGTGTTCTCCGTCGTACGCGTCCAGGCAGCATCCTGGTGTTCCACGACAACCTGATCAGTGAGCGCAACATGCGCTACGCGATGCCCATCGTGGTGCGTGAACTCCTGAAGAAGGGCTATTCGTTCAACACCCTGCCGAACAAGCCGCTGAAGAACTGATCACTCGGGGCTGATGCTGGTGACGGTGTATTCCACGCGCCGGTTCTCCGCATGTTCAGCTTCCGTGCATTGCACACCCGGTGCGCAATGGTTCAGCAAGCGCGTGGCTCCATACCCCTTGGCGGTCAAGCGGGCCTTCGGGATACCACGCGATACCAGATAAGCCAGTATGGCGTCAGCTCGCTTCTGTGAGAGCTTCTGTTCGTTGACCAGATCACCGCGGGAATCGCTGTGCACGCCGATCTCCACGAACAAGCGCGGGTTCACCTGAAGGCGGTCCGCCAAGCCGTCCAGTTCGGTTTTGGCGACAGGGTCCAGGCTGGCCCCGGTGCCCTCCCAACGCTGGTACTTCAAGCGCACCGGTTTACCTACGATCACCTCATCGAACGAGAGGTCCGTGGCCTGATCAAGATCGATGATGCCCTGCTTCACACCGATCGTCTTCACTGGAACGCTCAGGCTGTAGAAACCCGGCTTCTCGAAGAGCACTTCGAACTCCTCGTTGGGCTGAAGGCGGAAGCTGAAATCACCGCCCGCTCCGGTGGCGTGCTGCTCACTGAAGAAGCTGCTCAGGTTCACCACGTTCACTGTCATGCCCTCGATGAAGCCTATGTGATCCTTATAGCGCACCGTGCCACGCAACCAGATCCCCGCATCAGGCACCAGGTGGATGTCGCGCGCGATGATCTGCTGTTGATCGATGTTCTCCGTGCTCAGGTGCTGGTCCCCGTCATAGCGGCCCTTCAACCGGGCCAGTACGCGGTATTCCTTGTCCTTCTGCACCGTGAAGGAGTACTTGCCATTGATATCCGTCTGTTTCGTTTCGAGCGTGGTGCCCTGCATGTCCTGCAGCATCACCTCCACATCGATCAGCGGTTGTCCGGAATCGTCATCGATCACGGTTCCGGTGCACAGGTAACGCTGCTCGAGCGGCATGTGCATCTCGAAGGAGTAGATATCGTCATCACCTTTTCCGCCCGGTCTGTTGCTGGTGAAATAGCCGGACTTTCCGGCGGCGTCAAGTATGAATGCGAAGTCGTCCTTGGGACCGTTCACCGGCGCACCCACATTGATCGCCATGCTGTACTTGCCATCGGTTCCGCGCGGCGCGGCGAAAATGTCGAGACCTCCAAGACCTGGAAGACCAGCACTGGCGAAGTACAGGGTGTTGTCGGCACCGATGAAGGGAAAGCCCTCGTTCTCCATGGTGTTCACGGCAGCACCGAGGTTCTGGGGTTCCCCCCAGGTGCCGCCGAGGTCCTTGCACATGTAGATGTCCGAACCGCCGAACCCACCGGGCATGTCGCTGGCGAAGAAGAGGTACCTACCATCACGCGAGATGGCAGGGTGTCCGACCGATGTCTCGGGATCGTTCAACACGAAGGGTTCGGCACCTGACCAACCACTGCCATCGCGGTGTGCGCGAAGGATGTCCAATCGCATCACCCCGCTCTTCGACCGCACACGACTGTTGCGTGTGTACCACAAGGTGCTTCCGCTCGCGTCACAAACGGCGGGTCCCTCGTGCATGGGTCCGTTCACATCGCCAGAAAGAGCACGCACGTTGGAAAGATCACCGCCGGGCATGCGGTCCGCCACGTAGAGGTCCAGGAACGGTTGGTCGTTCCATCCTGCAAGCCGCTGAATGCCGGTGGTCTCATGCCGCGCACTGCTGAAAATCACGCGTTGCTCACCATCCCACGTCGCGGCCATGTCCGACAGCGGTGTATTGACGGAGACGTTCTTCACCGTGAAGCGGTCCAGTCCGTAGGTGAACTTCTTCGCGAAGTCACTGATGTTGCTGTGGATCGACTGGCCTTCGGGTCGGGTCATCTGCAGGTAACGGTCCATCCACTCCTCGGCCTCCTTGTACTTGGCATTGCCCTTCAGGGCCTGGGCATAGTGGTACAGGTCTATGGGTTCGCGGTTCAGGAACTTCACGACCTGAGCGTACCATGTTTCCGCCTGCTCGGTGTTGCCCAGCTTCATGTAGGAATCCGCCAGGCGCTTCGTCACATGCTCGTTCACCGCGCCCAGTTCCGCAGCCAGCTTGTACTCGTCGGCAGCGAGCGAATAGGCCATCTGCTGGTAGTAACGATCGGCGATGCGGGTATGCGCTTCGGCATCACCGCCGCGTTGGGCACAGGCGCTGAACACGCCGTGCAGGACGACGAGCAGGACGATGATGCGTTTGATCGGTACCATCAGAAGTAGCGAGGTGAAATGGTACGTCCTTGCGTGAACTTGAGGTCGTAAGAGACCATCACCTCGTGGGTGCCCGCGTTATAGGCTGCCAGCTTGGTCGTTGTAAGGTCGAAAGCGTAGCCCGCGCGCAACTGCTCATTGAACCGGTATTGCGCCATGAAACCAAGACCGTTGCCAAGGCGGTACATGGCACCGAACCACACGCGTTCGCGCAGCAGGAAGCTCGCGTTCAGGTCAAGGGACATCGGTGCTCCTTGCACGGCGCGCAGCATGAAGGATGGCTTGAACTTCAGGTCACGGTTCAGGTCCATCACGTAACCGCCGATGAGGAAGTAATGCCGGAACTCCTGGCTCACGGTCACGGTGCCGTTATCAGCGATGGTGTTCTCCATGAGCTTAGGTGCGCTCAGGCCCACATAGTAGCGTGGGCTGTGCCAGAAAAGACCGAAGCCGAAATTGGGCAGAAGCTTGCTGCTGATGTTGGCGTTCACCGCTTCCGCTTGCACCGTGGTCAACGAAGCGAGGTCGGCCTGGAAGAAGTTCACCCCTGCGAGGAGACCGAAAGCAAGCCGTGTATCCGCGCCTGTCCGTATGCGATAGGCGATGTCGGCGAAGATCCCGTTCTGTTGCGCGGGGCCGGTGACATCGTGCATGATGGAACCGCCCAAGGAGAGCTTGCGCCCGGGCAATGGTGAATGCACCACCAGGGTCTGCGTGGTGGGCGCTCCCTTGAAGCCCACCCATTGATGCCTGCTCAGGCCCATGACGGTGAACACATCCGCGCTTCCCGCATAGCCCGGATTGAACGCCAGTGTATTGAACATGTACTGGCTGTACATCGGGTCCTGCTGGGCGAACAGGCCTGGTCCCGCGATCAATGCGAGGCTGACCAGAAAGCTGTGCAGCAGGGATCTCATCGGTTCAGGTAGATGAAGCCGCGCAGCGCTTCGCTGTCGTTGCCAAGTTCAAGCACGTAGTAATAGGTGCCGGTCGGTGCGTCCCCGGGGAGCAGCGCGTCAGGTGAACTGCCGTTCCATACCACTCCCTTGTTGTCGTAGCCCGAGGCGCTGAACATCTCCGCGCCCCATCGATTGAAGATGTGGATGGAGTTCTGTGGGAAGCCTTCGATGCCCGGTATCACGAACAGATCGTTCACCCCATCGCCGTTGGGTGTGAACGACTCCGGCACCATCACATCATCCGAGAACACGCAGGGAGTGCCGCCTTCGATCACGCGCGGCACGCAATGGTTGGCATCATCAGCGGTAAGGCTGAAGGACTGGCTGGTATAGATGGGCGTGCTCGTGAACACGAACGGCGATTGCTCGCTTATCGCACCCGTAAGACCGGTGATCACATACGTGCTCGGGTCGCCACCGCTGATGGTGAACTGTACGGTGTAGGTACGATCATGTTCATTGCACGTGATCACCGTATCGCTCACCTCCACTCCTTCGACCACGGTGAGCGTCAAGCGTGACTGATCGGTTCCACAACCGGGCACGACCACCGTATAGTCATAGCGGTATTGTCCCACTCCAAGTTGATCGAGCGTGAGGTCGTTGCCGGATAGACCACCTCCGCCATCCACATCGCTCCATATTCCGCCGGGTTGTGCATTGCCGGAAAGCGTGGTCATCAGGTCCAGTGTGCCCAGGTTGCACCGTTGCAAGGAACCGTCGCTGCCGGCGTTCGCCGGCTGGTTCACGGTTACCACTACTGCCGCACTGGTGTCGGCGCAAGGCGCGTTGCCGTTCAACTGGTAGCGGTATGTACCGGCCTGACTGATGCCTGGCGTGAACGTTGAGGTCACATTGATACCGGAAGGATCGGTCCATGCTCCGCCTGCATCCGGATCACCACCGATCATCTGGAAGAGATCGAACGCGGCTGAGCTGATGCACACCGCCACGCTCGAGTCCGCTCCAGGATCCGGGTAGGACGTGATCGTGATCTGTACCACGCTGGATGTTTCACCGCAACCGGGATCCAACAAGGTGTAGCCGAACTGATACGGGCCACCAGCCGGAAGCAGGGACGTGTTCAGCAAGCTATCGTTGTACAACGCACCCGTGCCGAGCGGATCGTTCCAGACACCACCACGATCCGGGCTTCCACTCAACGCTGAGAACAGGATGTAATCGATGTCGCCACCGCAGACGGTAACATCACCACCGATCCCTGGATCAAGCCCTTCATTGATGATCACCGTGACGGTGTCATCATCACTTGGGCATGGCCCAAGTCCTGCAACGTTGTACACGAAGCGATACGTGGACACGCCCACCTGGGTGGCATCGAGCGCTCCGTTGTTGAAGCCGGCACCGGCCCCGTCAAGGTCCGTCCAGGTGCCACCAGCATCAGCGTTCGGCCCCAGTGCGGCGAGCACATCGATGAAGGCATCGGTCGCGCAGGCATTGAGCGTCGCGCTCACCCCCGCATCAGGAGCATCCGTTACCGAGATCGTCAGTTCTGCCTGGTCCGGGGTACAAGCACTTCCACCGGACACGGTATAGGTGTATACACCGGGGGCGTCCGTTCCTGGATCGAACGAAGGACCATGGGCCACCTGATCGGGATCCACCCACGAGCCGCCGAGCTGCGGGCCGTTCGATAGGAAACTGGTCATGGTGAACGGCGCATCGCTCGAACACTTGGTGATCGCGTTATCCCCACCTGCGTACGGGGCTGTCTGTTCGGTCACCAGTACGGTCGCCGAAGCATCGGCGCATGCACCGGGGCCGTTCACGTGATAGACCCATGGGCCCTGGTTATCGGTCGCAGGGTTGTAAACGCCATCATCGGTAAAGCCACCGCAGCACGTCCAATAGCCATCCGGATCAGGCGAGCCACCCAAGTGAGCGAAGAGTTGGACCGGATCCCCATTGGAACAGACAGCCACGGTTCCGAAATCACCTGCGTCGGCCGCTTGATCCAAGGAGATCGTTACGCTCGCTGAGTCAGCCGGACAGCCGGCAGCGGCCGGAACAACGTAGGTGTAAGTGCCGGGCTGATCGGTGTTCGGGTTGAATTGAGGTCCATGCGGCGTCAGACCCGGCGGACCGAACCACTGTCCGTTGTTGTTCGGCTGACAGCCGAGCAAGGTGATCAGTTGGAACGGTGAGGCTGAAGTACAGAGCGGCACATTTGTACCACCACAGCCAGCGTTCGGGCCGGGCACCACGGTAATGGTCATCTCTGCTGAATCACCGGGACAAGAAGCCGTGCTGGCGAGCACATAACGGAAATGCCACGTGCCCGCCCCGGCTTGCGAAGCGTTCAGCACGGTACCGATCAATGCACCCGTCAGATCAAGGTCACGCATGATACCACCCGGTTGCGCTCCTGTCAGAAGTGCCAGCAGGTCCTGATTGGAACCGAGACATACTTGAGCGTCCACATCCGGACCAGCGAACAATGCGTTGGTCACCGTCACCAGGACCTGAGCGGTATCACCCGAGCAGGTCCCGTTGCCGTCCACGATATAGGTGAACAGATGCTGTCCTGCGGTGCTCTGTGAAGGATCGAAGATGCCATTGACCTGATCAGCGCCAGTCCAATGACCGCCGGGTGTTGGTGAACCGCCCAGCGCATTGAAGAGGTTGACCGCCGTTTCGCTCATGCACGCACTGGTACTTCCGTTCGTTCCAGCATTGGGTTGTGTAGCGAACTGGATATTCACGTAAGCGGAATCGTTGGAGCAAGGGAACGAACCGCTTACCACGTACTTGTAATTACCGGCCGGGTCCACCTCAGGATCGAAGAACGAAGGATGCGAAGCCCCTCCGGGACCGAACCAATCGCCATCATCATCGGGCGAACCACCCAGCAGGTCCAGCAGCAGGAACGCAGCACCCTCGGGGCACAATACGTTCGCCGTGCTGATCCCCGCATCGGCCGCCTCATTGCACGTGATGGTTACCAGCGAGCTATCACTGGGACACGGAGTCGATCCATTGACCTTGTACTTGTAGGTGGCACACGCATCCACACCCGGATCGAAGAACCCGTCCATGACCACATTGCCCGGGCCGTACCACTGTCCACCGAAGGTCGGCGAACCGGTCAGCAAGTTGAAAAGCTGGAATTCATCCTCGCTCGTGCAGACCGTACGCGAGGCATCGTTGCCCGCGTTCACAGGTTGGTTCTCGATCACTTGCACTTGAGCCGAAGCGCTCGGACAAGGTGAAACCCCTTGGACCGTGTAGGTGAACACACCTTGGTCGTTGTTGATGGGGATGTAGAATCCCGGGTTACCTGGCGGCCCGCTCCATGTTCCTCCCGGTGAAGGGCTGCCGGTCATATAGTTCAGCAGCGTGAACACCGCAGCCTGGTTACCGCACGTCAGCAGCGAACCACCTGCTCCAGCGTTAGGCGGTTGGTTGATCGTTACGGTCACCTTCGCGCTATCTGCCAGGCAGGGTGCGGAAGCGGTGACCTTGTACCAGTAGTTGCCCGGTGGGTCCTGGCTGGGGATAAGGATGCCGTTGTGCGTGCCCGCTGGTCCGCGCCAGGTGCCTCCTGTCTGAGCTCCGGCAAGTGCCGGGAACAGCGGCTGCGAAGCACCTGTGAAGCAGAAAGGGAGGGACCCATCCGCTCCGGCATTCGCGGCAGCCTTCAAGGAAATGGTCAGCTTGGCCGTGTCGGGAGCACAAGCCCCGTTGGCATTGACAACATAACGGAACTGGTAGTCTCCGGCTGGTGTGGTCTGCGGGTTGAACAGTACCACTGCCGTGTTCGATTGGTTGTAGAAAGTGCCTCCCGGTGTCGGATTGCAGTTCAGCCGATCGAAGAGCAGGAAGGTCTGTTCGGTCTTGCACACACTGATGTTCGTGTTGCACCCCGGGTTGTTGGGCACGTTCTCAGTGATCGTGAGCGTTGCGGTCCTGTTCGAGCACGGTGGTACTCCGATCACGGTATAGGTGAACGTGCCCGGGTTGTCCGTTGCTGGATTATAGGTTCCCGGATGTCCTGGCGGGCCACTGAACGTGCCGCTCACATTGGGCGATCCGTTCATCAGGGTGATCATGTCCACCTGAGCCCCCGTGGAACAGAGCGATGCTGTGGTGTTGCTTCCAGCGTTCGGCGCCTGGTTCACGAAGACCTCCACTGTCGCCGAACTATCCGGACAGGGCGCTTCACCCTCCACGGTATAGGTATATACCCCGGGGGCATCGGTATTGGGATGGAAGATCCCGTTGATCAGTTCAACCCCGATGTTGTTCGTCCAGGTGCCACCTTGATCCGGATCATTGAAGAGATAATTCACCAACGGTGCCGGGTCGTTGTTGCTGCAGAACGTCACCTGGCCATCGGTACCCGGGTTCGCCGGGTCGTTCAGGTTCACTTGCAGCGTTGCCGTGGCTTGAGGGCAAATGCCCGAACCAGGCACCGTGTACGTGTAGGTGCATTCAGGATCCAAGCCTGGTGTGAACACCTCACTGTGGTTCTGGTTGTTGCAGCTCGTCCATGTACCGTCCATCGGTGGTGGGCCGAGCAGCAGGTTCGTCATGTTGAACGGAGCACTGGTGAGACACTTGGTCACCGTGGTGGATCCGCCGGCATAGCGCTCCTGGTACTCGATCACCGTGACCCGCGCTGTATCGTTCGGGCAGGGGTTCGACCCGGGTTTGATATAGAGGAACACGCAGGAAGAGTCTACCGCCGGATTATAGGTTCCGTTGAACGGCTGGTTGTTGCATAGTCTCTTCCACGTACCACCTGTTTGCGCACCTCCGCCCAACTGTGGGAAGAGGCTCACCGGATCCTGGTTGCTGCATAGGGGCAACGTAGCATCATTGCCTGCGTTCGGCGCGGCGATGATGGTGATGGTCGCTGTTGCCGAGTCGGATGCACAGCCCACAGCGCCGGTCAATCGGTAGCGGAACGTATAGGTCGGCGGGCTTGCGGCCAGCTGCGTGGCGTTCAGGTATTGACCGACCAGAACCGCGCTGTTGCCGATCGGCACCCACACACCACCGGCTTGGGGAGCATTGCCCAGCGCATTGAAGAGGTTGTAGGCGGTATTGGTACGACAGACGCTACGTGCGCCATCGCTACCCGCGTTCAGTGTGGAAGCGATACGGATCTCCACGTCGGTGTGCGCCTGTGCGCATTGTCCGTTGGCTGGCACGGTGTATCGGAAATGGTACGTTCCGGGAGGAGCTCCGTTGGTGGTGAAGAGCGAGCCCGCCAACGTGCCCGGCGCGATGGAGCCTTGGACGCTCCAGGTGCCATTGAGGTCCGGTGTGCCGCTGAGCGCAGTGAAGAGGTCGATGGTGGACTGGCTCTGGCAGATGGTCTGATCGTTCGCCACCCCGCTGTTCGGCGCGGTGTTCACGTTCACCTGCACTTGTGCGGTCACGTTCGGGCATGGTGAAGTGCCCGGTACCGTGTAGGTGTATACACCGGGCGCGCTGGTGCCGGGAGTGAAGACCCCTGATGCGTCACCGGGAGACCAGGTACCGCCTGCGTCCGGTGTTCCACCCAGCCTGCTGAACAAGTTGAGCGGTGGCTCCGTGCTGCACAACGTGACCGAACCATTGCTGCCTGCCACTGGAAGGCGTCGCTCCGTTACGGTTACCGTGGCGGTGGCGTTCACACAAGGCGCCAGACCGGCCACCGTATAGGTGAAGGTACGCGTACCAGCGGATTGTGCTCCGGGCGTGTAGGTGCCATTGCCCGGGCTCCATGTCCCGGTGTTGTTCGGCGAACCACCCAATAGCGGGAAGAGTGGGAAGGCTGCTGCGTTGCTGCATACCTCGGTGGTTCCGTTGGTCCCCGCAACGGGCGCTGTGTTCACCACCACCGTCACGAAACCGGTGTCGTTCTGGCAAGGAGGCAGACCCGCCACGATGTATTTGTACAGCCCGGCGGTATGGGTGGTCGGATTGAAGGTTCCCCCTGGGAAAGGCTGGTTGGTTGGCCCCAACCAAGTTCCACCTCCGTTCGGTGAACCGCCCAATCCACTGAGCAGACTTACCGGGGAACTGGTGCTGCACAGCGTGATGGTCCCGTTCGTTCCTGCGTTGGGTGCGGGGTTCTCGATCACGGTAACCGTTGCCGAATCAGCGGGACATGGAGTGGTACCTGCCACCACGTAGGTATAGATACCCGCAGGATGGTTCGCGTTCTGAGGGTTGTAAACCCCGGCGATGGTTCCTCCGGGCGGTGTGGGTTTGTACCAAGTTCCACCGGTCTCAGGGTTTCCACCGAGATGCACGAAAAGGGATTCAGGAGGGTCGGTGCTGCAAAGCGTCATGGAACCATTGTTCCCTGCGTTCGGAGCACCCACCTCTGTTACGGTGACCGTTGACTGATCAGCAGCGCAGGGAGCAGTACCCGCCACTGTGTAAGTGAACACATACACACCCGGTACGGCTATGCCGGGTGTGTATGTTCCATTGCCTGGTGACCAGGTACCACCGGCATCCGGGTTGTTTCCCAACCGGGAGAACAAGGGAACAGCGGCGCCGGTGCTGCACACGCTCTTAGTGCCGTCGGTCCCAGCGTTCGGTGCTTGAACCTCGGTCACGTTCACCGTGGCGCTCAGGGCTGTGCATGGAGCCACGCCTGCTACCGTGAACGTGTAAAGTCCCGGATCCATCGTGGCCGGGTTGTACTGGTTGTTCGTTACGGGGCTGGGTCCGGTCCAAGTTCCGGTGGCGGTGGTACCCAGCAGCGTCCGCATATTGAACGCGGCCCCATTGGTGCATACGGAAGTCGCCGTGCTCGTTCCGGGGTTGGGGGCGGCTTGTACTGTGACGGTGACCGAGGCGATGGCATCACTGCAAGGGGGTACGCCCGTGACCTTGTAGTTGTACTGGCCTGCGGCATCGACTCCCGGCTGGAAGAGGTTGCTGTGCGCCACGTTCCCCGGACCGGTCCATGTGCCACCGACATCCGGAGTGCCGCCCAGCACGGTGAACAGATCGAAGGCAGCGGCGTTCGAACAGACCGTGATGGAGCCATTGGAGCCAGCGTTCGGCGCTGCCTGCTCTGTAACGGTCAACTGCGCGGTCGCTTCCATACACGGCGCGGTGCCTGCAACATGGTAGGTGTATACCCCGGGTGACATCGTGGCCGGGGCGTATTGATCGTTCACAACGGGGCTAGGACCTGTCCATGTTCCCCCGGCCGCCGGTGTGCCGAGCAATTGCTGCCGCATGTTGAAAGAAGCGGCATTGCTGCAAGTCGCCACCGCGTTACTGGAGCCTGCGTCCGGCGCGGCCACTTGGGTAACGACCACATCAGCGGCATCATCCGGGCAAGGCGGGATGCCCGGCACCGTGTACACATACGTACCCGGTAACGATGTGCCAGGGGTGAACGTATTGCCAACGAGGTTCCCATTTCGCGTCCATTGGCCTCCTGGATCCGGAGTGCCTGTAAGAAGCGAGAACAGATCGAACGGCGCAGCATTGCTGCAAACGGTCGTGCTTCCATCACCGCCGGCATCCGGTCCTGTGGTGATGCGCGCAGCCCATCCACCACCGTTCAACAGAAGGTCGCTGGTCCAAACGAACGTGAGGCAGCCACTGGGGTCGGAGGATACGAAGCTCTGACCCTGCAAGGAGTTCAGCCCATTACCAGTGGCCAGCACAGGACCTGACGCGTTCGCTCCGTCATAGATGATCAGCGCATCGAAGAGGTCGAGCAGGTTCACGTTCCAACTCGTGAAAGTGATACTCGATGCAGGACCGGCACCCGGACCGCCCGCCGGACAAAGCGTGGCCGTCATGTTCTCCGAGGAACCGTAATTTCCTGCGGCACCACCGCTGTCGTAGAACGTGCCGGAGCATGTTTCCCAATTGGCCCCATCGGCCATGAGGAAGCTTTGACCGACCGCGCCGGAAGCTGTCGCCAATTGTGCCGACAGTAAAAGTGCCCGAACGTATCCGGGGTAGGATCGGACCATGGTAGCGCCGCTAGATCCCCTGGTAAGAGGGCCTGCAATTTACCTGCAAGTCGTCCTCTATCCGGCGATGTTTCTTGCTTCTTCGCCGATCGTTTCAGGTCATTCGACGGATGGCACGCTGGATCCGACCACCTCACCCCCCTTGTTCGACCGCGACCGGTCAAGCAAAGGGCTTACTGCTTGGCGGGAGGCGCGGCAGGAGGTGGCGGGGCTGCTGCTGGGCTTCCCCCTGAGCCCTTCTTCCCGAAGGTCACGGCCAGCATCACCTCATGCGTTCCCGAACTGTAGCGGTTCAGGTTGGTGGTGATGATATCGTAGCTGTAGCCGAACTGGAAGGTCTTCTTGAGCCAGTACCCGACCATCACGCTGAACGCATCCTCCGTCCTGTAAGTGGCACCCAGCCATACCTGGTCCTTGTAACGAAGCGTGGCGGTGAGGTCGAACTTCGGCGGTACCGGATCCACGTATTTCATCAGAAAGGAAGGTTCCAGACGGAAGTCTTCTCCGAGCGGAAGACGGTACCCGCCCATCGCATAGAAATGGCGGGAGAGCGTGCTGAGGGTCTGGTCCGCATTGTCGTACAGCCAGATCCTGCTCTCCAACAGCTGAGGTACCGTAACGCCTGCCCACCATGAATCATGATAGAGGTAAGCGCCGAAGGTGGCATCCGGCATGATGTTGCCGCGCAGTTGGTTGTCCATCACCGGGTCGTACGAGTCGTGGAAGGTGATCTTCGAGCCATCAATGAGGAACTGCTGAAGGCCCACCGCGAGGCTCATGCCCAGCTTGATCTTCTCGTTCAACCGCAGGTGGTAGGTGTAGCTGAACTGTGCGCCCGTTCGACGAGTGGGACCCACGTGATCCGTGTAGATGAACCCACCGAGGCCCATCTTGCTCCCGACCGGTGTGGTGACGCTGAGCATGAACGTGCGGGGCGCGTCCTGTATGCCCACCCATTGGTTGCGGTGGGCACTGCGCATCTCGAACCAGGGTCTGCTTCCGGCCACGGCCGGATTGTACAGATAATCATGGCTCACGTACTGGCTCAACTGCGGTAACTGTTGCGCCGCGGCACCGAAGGCGATCGACCACGAGAGGAGGAGAAAGTTCTTGCGAAGCATGCTCTTCGGTTTTAGCGGATGACGGTAAGAGGTCCGGTGTACGGCTCAGGGAAGCGCTCATCATTGAGCTCGATGGCGTAGTAATAGGTACCCACCGGTACTTGGCCTCCTTGGTAACTACCGTCCCATGGCTGCTTGTAGCCCACGCTGTGGAACAACAACGAACCCCATCGGTTGTAGACCTCGACCGTGCAATCGGGGAACTGATCGATGAAGTCGATCTGCCAAGCATCGTTGGAGCCATCGCCGTTCGGAGTGAAACCGGTCGGGATCTTGATCTCCGGCACCACCGTGATGAGCACGGAATCCACATTGGAACAACCGCTCGGCGTAGTGACAACAAGCGTGAACCAGGTGGTCGCTGGTGGCGACGTGAGCGGGTTGGGCAGATCGGCCTGGCTCACCAACGAATCCGGTGACCACAGGAAGGTGCTGCCGGGTGGGCCGCTGGGTTGGCCACCCAGGTTCACACTGCCTTGCAGGAAGATGCTCTGATCAGGCCCTGCATCGGCCGGGGGAAGCGCCAGGATGTTCACGAACACCGTATCGTCCTCGAAGCAAGGCCCGTCGATGGCATTCAGGATGAAGGTGTACGCACCGGGCTGCAACGTTCCCAGGTCATACAGCACGGATGAGCTGAGCACATTGCCCTGCAGGTCCGTCCACGTGTAGCTGGTAGCACCCTGGCTCGCAGAGCCATCCAGCACGAGCGGCAGGCCGAAGCATTGGCTCACGTCCGCCCCCGCGATAGCGTCGACCGTGCTCAGCGCACCGACGACCACGTTCTGCGATACCGAGCAATTGCTCGCATCAGTGACGAGGATCGTATAGGAGCCGGGCACCAATCCGATGATGTCATCCGTGTTCGAGCTGAAGTTGTTCGGTCCGGTCCAAACGATGTTCAGCTGCGGCGCACCACCACTGACCGTGGTGGAGATGGAACCGTCCTGCGCACTGCCGCAACTCGCGTCGGTCACTTGATCCACATGGATGTCGATGACCGGCGGCTCGGTGATCGTGAACGTCAACGTCGTATCGCACTGTACACCGTCGGTGATCGTTACGGACCAATCGCCTGGACACAGGTTCTGCGCAGCAGCGCCACCGTTGCCGTTCGGCGGTACCGGTGTCCAGTTGTACGAATAGCTGCCCACGCCACCTGTGGGTGCGAGTGTGATCGTCCCGTTGCACGCGCCGTTGCAGGTCACGTTGGTGGAGCTGGCGTTGGGCACTATCGCGTTGTACGGCAACACGGTGAACCCGAACGTTGAATCGCAACCGAGGTCATCGGCGATGTTCACGCTCCAGTTACCGGGGCAGAGATCGCTGACCGTGTTCACGCCCGTGGCGAAGACCGCACCGTTCGGATCCGTCCAAGTGACGACATGGTTGCCCGAACCACCACCCGGCGTTACCGAAGCTGTACCATCACACGGGCCCTGGCACGTCTCGTTGGTGAAGACCAGACCCGACGTGAACGGAATGCCCTCTCCGATGAAGAACGGAGTTCCGATCGAACACCCGTTCTGATCGGAAACCGACAGGATGTAATTCCCGGCGCAAAGGTTCAGGAGGAAGGTATCACCCTGCTGTATCAGGCCACTGGAGTTGTCCAGCCAGTTGATGATGTACGGGTCGGCGCCACCCGTGATCAACGCGTGTGCTTCACCGATGCATGCGCCGAAGCAAAGGTTGTCCACCGTGGTGATCTCGACCGTCAACTGTGGAGGATCAACGATATCGAAGACGTAGGTGGTGTCGCATCCATGACCATCCGTGATCGTGACCGTCCAGGAACCTGGACAAAGCCCACTTGCAGTTGCAGTGCCCTGGCCTGCGCCCGGATCAGGCACCCACAGGTATCCGTAGTTACCATCGCCTCCGGTCGTTGTCAGTTCGATGGAACCATCGCAAGTTCCATGGCAGGTGATCGGCGTGATCAGGGCAGTAGCGGTTACCGGTTGCGGTTCGAGGATCAACGCATCCACGGTGATGCTGCAGCCCACGGAATCCGTGATGGTAATGCTCCACGTGCCAGCGCACAGACCGCCCGCCTGCGCGGTGCCTTGCCCAACAGGTGGCAGTGGGTCCCATGAATAGCTGTAATGTGGAACGCCACCGGTAGGTCCAACGTTCGCAACGCCGTCGCACGCCCCCGCACAACTCGCCGGCGTTGTGCTCAGGTTCGCAACGATCGGTTGAGGCTCGATCACCGTTGCGGTATCCAAGGAGATGCAACCGTTACCGTTCGTGACCAGCACGAAGTACTGCCCGGCACATAGACTGTCGAGGCTGTTCCCGTTCTCGTTCAGATCGCTGCCGACCGCATCGTACCAGGCGATCGTGCAGGTGGGAATGGAGCAATTGAATACCACGTTCACCTCGCCATCACAAGCCCCTGGACAGGTGACGAAGTCGTTGGAAGCATCCAGCTGTTCTCCATCCTGATCCACGATCGCCGCCGCCGCTTGTGCCTGGCACCCGTTCGCATCCGTTACGGTCACCATGTACAGTCCAGCGCAGGCGTCCGAGATGGTTGGATCGGTGCCGAAGAGCGCACCTCCAACGGTCCACGCGTAGGCATAGTCAGGTGTACCGCCCTGCACGTTGGTTGCACCGGCGCCGATGCATATACCACAAGCGCTCGGTGTGGTGCTGGTGGAAACCTGCAACGGTTGCGGCTCGAACACATTGAAGAAGAAGGTCGAATCGCACCCGTTGGCATCAGCGATGAGCACCTGCCATGTTCCCGGGCAGAGCTGTGACACGTTGCTGGTCCCCTGCCCTTGCGCTGGCTGTGGCGTCCATGTGTAGCTGTAGGCTCCACTTCCTCCGCTCGGTTGCACTTGGATGCTTCCATCGCAAGCACCGTTGCACGTGACGTTCGTTACGGTACCGATCGCATCCAACAGGGTCGGTTCGGTAATAAGGATGCTCAACGTGGTATCGCATCCCGTTGAATCGGCGATGGTCACGTTCCACACGCCTGCGCAGAGACCACTGACGCTCGCGGTTCCCTGGCCTATCGGTGGCAGGGGCGACCAGTCATAGGTGTACGGCGCGATGCCGCCTACAGGACCCGCGGTGATCGTTCCATCGCAGGCGCCATTGCAGCTCACCATCGCGGAACTGATGTTCGGGATGATCTGCTGCGAGGGAGAAACGAAAGCGGTATCGATGGTCGTGCAACCTGCACCGTTCACCACCTGAACGTAGTATTGACCCACGCAAAGTGGTGTCACGGTGAACTGGTTCGCTGCGATGACCTGCGCGTTCACATCGTACCATGTGATGGCGCACGGACCGCCCGAGCAGACGAAGGAAACGGATACCGTTCCATCGCACTGGTTCGCACAGGTCGTATTACCGTTCACGATGGTCAGCGTCTCTCCGCTGGCATCCGTTACAGGCACCACCGTGGAAGCGCTACAGCCGTTCGCATCCACAGCGGTAACGGTGTAGATACCCGCACAGAGGTTGTTCAGCGATGGGCCACTTCCGACGGTTGCACCGTTCGCATCCGTCCATGAAATGTTCACGTTGCCACTACCACCGCTGACCGAGACCGACGCGGTACCATCGCACTGCTGGCAATGGCTCGCCGTGGCTGAAGAGGACAACGCGAGCTGCGCAGGCTCAGTGATCGTATAAGTGGCCGCCAGGCTGCAACCGTTCGCGTCAATAATGGTCACGTTCCACGTACCGGGGCAAAGCTGGGTCGCGGTATTGGACCCTTGTCCGTTCGGGGGAACCGGATTCCATACATAGGTGTAAGCGCCAGTGCCGCCTGTGGTGTTCAGCACGATGCTACCATCGCATTGCCCGTGACATGCAACATCGTTCAACGTGGCGTTCGCATCAATGGGCAGTGGTTCGGTGATCAGCACGCTCACGGTAACCGAACAGCCGTTCGCATCGGTTATCGTCGCATCATAGCTTCCAGCGCACAGACCGCTGATGTTCGGTGTGCCCTGACCGACAGACGGCGCGGGTGACCACACGATGGTGTAGGATGGAACACCGCCGCTGATGCCGAGACCCGCAGTGCCGTTGCATGCACCCGCGCACGTGACCGGCGTCGTTCCGAACGTTACCACGATGGGCGCCGGGGTGTTCACCGAAGCGGTATCGAAACGTGTGCAGCCGTTGCCGTTCACCACACGAACCAGATAGGTACCCGCGCAGAGGTTGGATAGCGTGTCGCTCGAGACACCAAGGTCAGTGCCCAAGGCATCGAACCAAGTGACCGTGCAGGTAGGCGCGGAACAATTGAACGAAACGCTCACTGAGCCATCGCAATCGCTGGGGCAGGTAAGCAGATCATCCGTGGTCGTGAGGACTTCACCATCGCTGTCGCTCACGGGGATGGTCAACTGTGTCAGGCAGCCGAGCGCATCGCCGATCACAACTGTATACAGACCTGCGCAAAGGTTGATCTGCGTGCTGTCGTTCGTTGTCACGGCCAAAGGCGGGCCCCATGCATAGAAGTAGTTCCCCCCACCACCGCTGGTATGCATGATGATCGATCCATCGCACAACTGACATTCGCTCGCGAGGACCTCAGGTTGCACCACGAGCGGCGCGGGATCAACGATCGTGAAGGATAATGTCGTATCGCAACCAGCGGCATCAGCGATCGTTACGCTCCAGGTTCCGGCGCACAATTGCGTGGCGCTGTTCGTGCCTTGACCGTTCGGCGGCACAGGCGACCATGTATAGGTGTAGCCACCGCTTCCACCGGTCGCGCCCAAGGTGATGCTGCCATTGCACGCACCGTTGCAATTGATCTGCACCAGCCCCACGTTCGCACCGAGCGCTGCAGGTTCAGTGATGGTGAAGGTCAGGGTGGTATCACAGCCGGAAGCGTCCGCGATGGTCACATCATAGCTGCCCGCGCACAAGCCGCTCACCGCATTGGTCCCATCACCGGTGATCGGATCGGGCGACCAGTCATAGGAGTAAGTACCGAGGCCACCGCTCACCGCCAGGGATATGCTTCCGTCGCAGGAGCCGTTGCAGGTATTGTTCGCCACGGTCGCTTGCGCGCTGATCGGCGTGTAATCGGGAATGGTGAACGTATCCGTGGTGTCACAACCCAGTCCGTCCGTTACGGTCACACTGTAGGTGACACCCACGCACAGGCTGTCCGCGAAGAAGGTGCCTTGACCAACGATCGGGTCGGGTTGCCATTGGATGGTATAGCCCGGTGTGCCACCTGACGGGAAAACCGCGGCCTGACCGGTGCAGTCACCGGAACAGTTGGCGCTGTTGAAACCAAGGCTCGTGCTGATCGCGGATGGTTTCCCGATCAGCGTCGAAACCGTGGTATCGCAATCGTTGATGTCCGTCACGATCACGCTCCATAGTCCGAGACACAATCCACTGACAGAAGCAGTGCCTTGTCCTACCGCTGGTTGCGGCGACCATTGATACGTGAAACCACCGGATCCACCCGAAGTGCTGACCGAAGCGGCACCATTGCAAACATTCCAACAGGTAGCATCCTGCCCGGTGATGGAAGCGATGATCGGTTGCTCAGGTAATACGGTGAAGCACCATGTGGTATCACAACCGGAAACATCCGTGATGGTCACGCACCAGTTTCCTGCACATAATCCATGCACGTTGTTGGTGCCTTGCCCCGCTGCGGGTGCCGGGCTCCAGTTGTAGTTGTACGTACCTGCGCCACCGCTGGGGTTCACCTGTGCCGTACCGTCACACGGCCCATTGCATGTTTCGTTGGTGAACACTCCGTTCGGTACGATCGGTGTAGGTGAACCCACATCCATCACCAGCACGGTATCACAGCCCGCTTGATCACTGATCGTAACGGTCCATGTTCCTGGGCATAAGCCGGAGATGTTCGGACCACCGCTTCCAGGAGGCGTAGGCGACCATGAATACGAGTAGGTGGGCACACCACCGCTCACCAACAACGAGATCGTTCCATCGCAAACATCAGCGCACGAGGCGGGGGTTACCGTGGGCATCGCTACGATGCCGCTCGGCGTTACGATCACGAACTGTAAGGTCGTGTCGCACCCGAGGCTGTCACTGATGGTCACGGTGTACGGACCTGGACACAGGTCTGTCGCTTGGATCGTGCCTTGTCCATTTCCTGGAGCGGGGTTCCATATGATCGTCAGCGGACCGGTTCCGCCAATGACCGCGAGCGTTGCTGTTCCATCACAACCACCGCCGCAACTGGCGAGCGTGGTCGTGAGCGTGGGAAGGATCGGTGGAGGTGCGGGCAGGTCGAACGTGATCGTCGTGTCGCAACCTGCGGCATCCGTAACGATGAGCGTGTGGCTTCCTGCACAGAAACCGGTGGCGTTCGGTGTGCCTTGACCGCTTGCAGGGGCAGGGTTCCACAGATAGGTGTAGCCGGGAGTACCACCCGAAACGGATGCATCGGCAGCGCCATCGCACAGGTTCGCGCAACTCACGGGGGTAAGCGTGAGCGTCACATCGATCGCGGGCGGCTGCGTGATGGTGTAGGTGATCGTCGTATCGCACACTCCGCTGGAAATGGTCACGCTCCAGTCACCTGCGCAGAGGTTCAGCGCTTGCGCACTGCTACCGCCGTTGGAAGGAACCGGTGTCCAGCTATAGGTATAAGTACCCGTTCCACCGACCGGGTTCAGCACGATGCTGCCGTTGCAGTCACCGAAGCAGGTCACTTGTGTCACCGTTGCTTGTGGGTTCACTGGCAGTGGTGCGGTGATGGTGAAGTCGATCGTGGTATCGCAGCCGACCCCGTCCGTGACGGTGAGCGAATAGTCCTGCGCACACAGCGCTGTGGCGGTGTTGGTGCCCTGACCTGCACCGGGCGCAGGGGTCCATTGGTAACCGAAGTTGCCCGCTCCTCCGCTTGCGGTCGCCACAGCGCCTCCGTTGCAGAAATCCGGGCAGGTGGCATTGGTCAGCTGCAATTGCACAGCGATGGGTGCTGGGGGAAGTATGTTGAACGGCGCAGTGATCGTGCAACCGTTGTCATCCGTTACCGACAAGGTGTAAGCCCCGGCGCAGAGGTTCGTCGCGTTCGCTGTTCCCTGCCCACCACCGGGTTCAGGCGACCACTGGTAACCATAGTCCGGAGTGCCTCCGCTCACGGTTCCGGTAGCGGTACCGTCGCAGTTCGTTCCGCACGTAACGTTGGTCTGTGAAGGAGTGATGGCAAGCGGCGGCGGTTCCGTAAGCGTGACAGAGACGAGCGTATCGCAACCGTTCGCATCGGTGATGAGCACGGACCAGGTACCCGCGCACAGTTGGTTCGCCGTGTTGGTGCCGTCGCCGTTCGGCGGATCAGGCGTCCAGTTGAAGGTGTAAGCCCCGGTACCACCGGTCGGGTTCACGATGATGATACCGTCACACACACCATGACAGCTGATGGCGGAATCAGCCTCGTTCGGTTGGATGGGCGGCGGAGCGTTCACCGTGAACTGCAAGGTGGTATCGCAGCCGGCCACGTCGGTAACCGTCAATGAATAGTTGCCTGGGCACAATTGGGAAACAGCGTTCGTGCCTTGACCTGAAGGTGGTGCAGGCGACCAGAGGTACGTGTAGCCCGCAGTACCCCCGCTCACCACCGCGCTCGCCGATCCATCGCAGGTGTTCGAGCAGCTCACATCGTTCACCGTCAGCTGCACGTTCAACGGTGCGGGCGATCCGATGGTGAGGTTCACCAGCGTGTCGCATCCTGTTGCCACATCGGTGATGAGGCATTGATAGGTGCCCGTACAAAGGCCAGTGGCTGTGTTCGTACCCTGACCACCGCCAGGTGCGGGTGTCCAGTTGTAGGTGAACGGACCTGCCGCACCACTGGGAGCCAGCACTGCCTGGCCATTGCACACATCCGAACAGGTCGCGTTGGTGATCGTCGCGTTCGGCACGATCGGCGGCGGCTGTGCGATCTGGAACGTGAGCGTGGTATCACATCCGTTCGCGTCGATGATGGTGACCGAGTAATTGCCTGCGCAGAGCTGACTGACCGAGGTGGTACCGTCACCCATGGGGGAGCCGGGCTCCCAATCGATACTCAGCGAACCAGTGCCACCCGTGGGAGTAACCGTGGCCGCGCCGTTGCATGTCCCGTTGCACTGCGCCGGCGTCACTACGAGGTTCGGCGTGATGGGCTGCAGGTTGATGTTGAAGACCGTATCGAACACACAATTGTTCAGGTCGCTGATGTGAAGTGAGTTGGTTCCAGCGCATAAGCCATTGAACGATGAGTTGGTTCCGGCCCCATTGTTCCAACTGTAGGAATACCCAACGCCTGTGCCGCCCACAGCCAACGCATTGCCCGTTCCGTTACAAACCGTTGCGCATGTAGGTGGCGTGAGCGCAGGGAAGAAGATGACACTGATGGGTGCAGGACCCGTTACCTGAACGGTCGTCGCACAACCGATGCCTTGGCCGAGGTCAGTAACCACAACGAGCTTGGTGCCCACGCAGGTGTTGTTCCACGTGGCCGTGGTCGGGCCGCCCGGCGACCATTGGATGGTGAAAGGACCCACACCGCCGGTGATGGAAACCGTGACCACCGCATCGCACGCACCGCTGCAACTGACATTGAAGCCATTGAAGTTCGAAAGCACTTGGGCATTGATGGTGAACGGTGTTTGTCCCACACCGGTACCACAGGTGTTGATGGCGCGATCCTCTTCACGGAGCGCGGAGGCCGCAGGTCCCCACGGTCGCTCCTCGCCACGAACGAACAGGTGCGAACGTCCCTGCTCCACCACGGCTTGTGCGTCACTGGGAAGGAACGCACGGGAGAGGAATACCGCAGAAGCACCCGCGAAGAGGTGCTTCGCTTCATCGCTTTCGAAGACCAGATCGCCTGCGCGCAGCGTGTTGCCGTTCGTTACCAGATTTCCTTGGCGCAAAACGATGGCCTTTTCATCCGAAGTGGTCAGATCGCTCAACAACGACCAGGCACCGGAGCCTTCGAAGCGCACATCACCGTGGAAGACGACGCCGCGGGTATCCACCTCCGCGCCGCCCTGTTGGTGTGTGAAACGCACAGGCCCGAGCATGTCCATGTGCACATCACCGCTCATGCGCAGGTCATGATCGATACGCAAGCCACGACGCGAACCGCCCCACAAGCGCAAGCTTCCGTGATGCGCGTTCAACGACAAGGACGCGCATTCCGCATTGCGATCGAGCGAGACATCAAACGCGCCATCGATCACGGCATCATCCTGCAGACCGGGCACACCCGCGCCACCGGCACCGTTCGGAGCTGTCGCCCAATGGTCAGCGTCGCTCCATTCCCCGCTGCCGCCCACCCAATAGCGGGTCTGGGCGTGGGAGGCGGTGGCGATAAGGAATGCGCTGAATAGCAGCGCCACGGCGGTGGTGTTGAAGTGCTTCATTCGAAAACGGGGCAACGGACAATGGCTTTGGACGGATCGTTCGGCGCGCACGGGTAGATGGCGAGGATCAGCTCGTGGGTATTGCTGCTGGCCACACGCAGGCGGCTGGTGGTGATGTCGTAGCTGTAACCCAGGGTGAAGAACTTCATGAAGGGGATCTTCACCATGAAAGCCACCGCATCCTGGTTGCGGTAGGTGACACCGAGGCCCACGCGACGGCGGTACTCGAACATCGCGTTCACGTCGATGGCGAGCGGGGAGCCAGCGGAGAACTTCATGAGCGTGCTGGGCACCAGGCTCATGTACTTGCTCATGCGGATGCGATAGCCCCCGCTCGCTGCGAAGTGCATCGTGAGCCTGCTGTCCGTGCCGATGTCCGGTATGCGATTGTTCAGCAACTGCTGGATGGAAAGCCCGGCCCAACCGCTGCGGCTATAGAGCCAGATCCCTGGGCTGATCACCGGGAATACCATCACACTGCCATCATTGCCCAGCGCAGGGTCGGTATTGTCCAGCACCTGCACATCACCGATGTTCAGCTTCTGCTGCTTCACACCGGCGAAGAAGCCGAGGCTCATGTAGTAGTCCTTCGCCATCTGGATGTGATAGGCGTAGGCCAGGTTGAACTGCGTGTAACCGATCGGCCCGGTCTCGTCGGCTTCAACGAAAGCGCCGATGCCGTGCCGGTTCCTTACGAATGGCTTCCCTTTTGGGCGCAGGTAACCATGCAAGCTGGCCCAACCTGTCGTTGGCGCTCCTGGGAAACCGACCCATTGCTTGCGGAAGCCCAGGCGAACGTCCAAACAATCCTTGCTGCCCGCTACCGCTGGGTTGATGCTGAAGTAATTGAAGACGTACTGCGTGTACTGGGCCACCTGTTGCGCCTTCAGCCCAACGCCGAGGAGCAGCACGATGAAGCAGGTGTACAGGCGCATCAGTTGACGATGGTGAGTGATCCGTAATAAGGTGTGGTCTGTCCTTCCAGCTTGTTCAGTTCGATCACCCAGTAATAGGTGGCCGTAGGCAGGCCGCCACCATCGAACGGTGTGTTGTAGCCCACGCTGTGGAAAACGCGCTGGCCCCAGCGGTCATAGATGCTCACGTCGCTTTGGGGGTAATCCCTGATGCCTGTGATCTCCCAGGTGTCGTTCTTGCCATCGCCGTTGGGAGTGATCGTGTTGCCCGGTGCGATCAAGCGTTTCACCTCAACGATCACATCATCCGTGTACACGCAATCGTTCAGCGTGGTGGTCACTGTGTACGTCGTGGTCTCGTTCGGCTGTGCGATGGGATCCGCAACGGCATTGCCGCTGAGCCCGGCGGTGGGACTCCAGAGGTACGTGCTGCCACCGGTGGCCAGCAGTTGGGTATTGCTTCCTTCGGGAATGGTCACATCCGGTCCAGCGGAGAAGTCGATACCCACGATGTTGGCGCCGGGGCCGCTGGTGGTTATGCTGAACCCGCATTGGGCGGCTATGGGTTCGGTAGCCGTGAGCGCGCCGGCCACTACGATCCAATACTCCGTGTTCGGCTGCAACCACTGACTGGTCACATGGAAGGCCAGCGAATCATGTCCACAAGGACTTACCACGTTGAAGCTGGCCGGAGTGCAGGAGCCATCGCCCTCGAGTACCACGAGGCTCAGTTCGTTGTACATGTTGGCCACTTGCGGGCAGGCGATGTCATCCAACTGCACGTTCACAGCGCCGCCCTGGCTGTTGGTGGTGAAGGTGTACCACAACAGGTTATCACCCGGCGGGCAGGGGCTGGGCACAGTGCCGGTGGCGTTGGTGTTGTTCTGGCCGGTGAGCGGTTGTTGGGCGCACAGGTTCAGAGCCGTGCTGCAATCCTGGTTCGGTGGTTGGGCCCACGCGGCAGCCAGGTGCAGCGAACACATCAAGGTCAGGAAAGGGCGTAGCTCACGCATGGGCGCACGGGGGCTGCCGCCGAAGGTAGACCCGTGACCTAGGGCCTTCTGACCCAACGGTCGATGTTTCTCACACGCCTGTGTTCAACCGGCCCCACGTTGCTCTTCCGCTCACCTGCCCTCGTCCGTGAAATGTTTGCGCTCAGCGGGTTTACCGAACTTACCGGCGTTGAACGCCTGTGTACCTCCGCGAGGTATGCTCAGCGACTTCCACTTCGCACCGACAAAGGCGCGGGCGAGCAGTATGATCTGTCCGACGTGGCAGGCGTAGTGGGCCAGCTGTCGGTGCAGCGCTTCCTGCACGGTATGCCCTTCGTTGCGGATGTACACCATGCGCTCCAGGTCCGCATCGGTCAGCGGATCGATGGCGGTGAAGAGCGCATTCCAGCCGCTGTTCCAGTCCGTGATCAATGCTTCACGCGTCAGGTGCCGCTCGGTGAACTCCCCTTCCCGATCGCGCCACGGCTTCTCGCCATCACTGGTAAGGAAGTCCGTGAAACGCGAGCGCGCATTGCCCGCGATGTGTTGCATGATCACGGCGATGGAGTTCCCGTCGTCACCGATCACGCGGTGCAGGTCCTCATCCTTCACCTGGGCGATGGCCTTCTCGCCGAGGTCCTTGTAGTAGGTGAAGAGCTTGCGGAGGGAGGTAAGGGTGGACATGCCGGAAAGGTAGATCCCTAGCGCCGCCATCGCGAGGAGCCGTGCATTCAACGATGACGAAGCGATCGGTAGAACGTGCATCTGAAGACGATGCCTACCTTGCTCATGCGCATTGATCGCCTTTGCTTCATGCTCTCATCCGTTCTTGGACCAACTACTCGTCTGATAGGCTTAGGTGCCGCAGTACTCTTTGGTGCCGCTCTTCACGCCCAAAGTGCGGTCCAATTGGACCTGGACACCACCGGCGCGGTCATTCGCAATGCCATTGTGACGAATGATGGAGGGCGGTTGGTCCTGATGCGAAGCAACAACGGAGGTGTGGCATTGCTGAAGATCCAAGCGGATGGGACACCGCTCTGGTGCGAGCGTTACGGCACCGAACCTTACATCGATCCGTCAACCGACATATGTGCGGCTCACGATGACGGATCATACATCGCGCAAGCCATCTACGCGTTCAACACAGGTGAACCCTTCACGGACAGCACCCGCATCGGCTTGCGCTTGGCGCGCATGAGTTCGAGCGGAACCGTTCTATGGGAGCGCGTTCTCCATGCCAGTGTGCTCAACATGCTTATGATCTCCCCATTCCTGGCCACGGTGCAATGCGGCACGGATCCCATGGGTGTGTGGGTATTCCTTGCACAGGACTATGGCGCGTCAGGTGTACAGCTCTTCCTTGCGCGGTTCCAGCAGGACGGCACGCTGGCCTGGACGCGACAGATCGGTAGAGCCATGGGCGCTTACGTCTTCTGGCCGGACGGCATCGACACGTCCGATCGCCCCACCGTCACTACGGATAATGCTGGTGCCTTCTATGTGGTGGCACGAGAAGGCCCTCAAAGCAGTTCGAACATCGGCGTTATCCGTATCGATGAGAACGGGGAGCTATCATGGCACCGCACGTTCCGTTACATGGGCGGTGCGGTATATGGCAATGTCTCCGATGCCACGATCAACGAGAACGGCGATCTGGTGGCTCTGGCCTACATGCAGAGTTCCAGCGATTTCACCTACACCGTTTCGGTAACGCCTTCCGGTGAACTTATCGCCGGTCACTTGTACTTGAACCCGACGAACGAATATGCCGCGGTGCGCCGCATCGCGGTGGCCGATGATGGTAGCTATATCCTGAAAACAAAGCAGAGCGTTTCGCGCGTGGATGCCAACACCGGTGATCTCCTGGCTGCCGTGAAGTGGTACGAACTCCAAAACGGTCCTACCCTGTTCAGTCCCACACCGGCGTTCTTCGCCTTGGAGAATGACCATGTTGTGCTCTTCGGCGCCACGCTCTGGACCGACACGCTCTTCCTTGTCGGCGGCGCTGTACCTACCATTTGGACGGTTGCTCCTGAGGTGCCGGACGGCTGCTTGCTCGAGACCAACACACTACCGCATTATGCCATACCCGACTCGATCATCGAGGTTATCAATGACACGACCTGGGTTTCGGTTGAAGTGGTACATGAGGTTCGGGACACGATCACACCTGTTCTGACCCTGCCAACCATTGGCGCTCATGGGTCTTGCTCGGCATTGGTAGGGATCAACGAGCTCAGCGTTCCGCAACACTTGTGTTCCATCAGGAACAACTGTGTATTACGAGGAACCGCGCTTGTCCTTGACGCGATGGCCGATGTACGCATCGACCTGCTCGCCGAGGACGGCCGGTTGATACATCATGATCGACACGTCCCATCTGGGACTTCCTACTTTCTTTCTACTGCTGACCTGGAACAAGCGGTCTACATCATACGTGTGCGATCCGCACGAGGCGATGGACAACAGGTCTGGCGTTTTGTCGTGCAGTAGCACGTCATAACATCGCCGCCATCGCGAAGAGCCGTGCGTTCAACGGCCACGAAGCGTTCTTCACTGAACAGATCGACCGAAGAACCAGGAACCGCAGAATGAAAAAGTGAGGCACTCCCGAACGCCTGCAGGATCAGGCGCATTCGAGCGCGCTCATCGTTGGTGACCCCACCAGGAGTCGAACCTGGATCAAGAGTTTAGGAAACTCCTATTCTATCCATTGAACTATGGGGTCGTTCAAAGGGGGCCGCGAAAATAGCAGCGGAGCACCGGCCGATCATCTTTGCCTCATGGCCAAAGCACAGAACAAGACCGTAGCAACGAAGGACGATGTGAACGCATTCCTCGTCAAGCATCCGAAAGAGGTGCAGGACGATTGTCGCGCCATCATGGCCCTGATGCGCAAGGCTACAGGTGAAGAACCGAAGATGTGGGGGCCGAGCATCGTCGGCTACGGCACCTACCATTTCAAGTACGACAGCGGCCGCGAAGGCGACTTCCTCATCACCGGTTTCAGCCCGCGCAAAGCCGCCATCTCCCTCTACCTGAACGCCGACCTGGAACAAGAAGAGGCCACGCTCCAGAAGCTCGGCAAGCACAAGCTCAGCGGCGGCTGCCTGCACATCAAGCGGATGGCGGATGTGGATGTGAAGACGCTGGAACAGCTGATCGTGAAAGGGGTGAAAGCGATGGCCAAGCAGCGCGTGCGGTGAGGCTGTGGAAAAAACGAGCTTGACCGGGTGGTGATACCCGGTAGTTTCACGCGCCACCATACTCCCATCGCATGAAGCGCCTTCTTCTTCCCTCCCTCCTGCTGGTCACGTTGTTCATCGCCGGCTGCAAGCGTGAGCCGGAGGTAGCACCGGACAACCTGGCTACCACGGGTGATGTCCTTCGCGTGAAGCCCGCTCCGCAGCCTGTTCCGCAGGGTGAACCGTTGAGCCGCGAGGAACTGGACCGCGCGATCATCGGCAAGTTGGAGGAGAAGAACGACTTCCAATGGACCATGGTCGACCTGCGCACGCTCTGGAGCGCCACGTTGTACAATGACCACAGCGTTTCCATCGGCTACAAGCCTTCAGGCGTCGGGAACATCGATGAGGCGATCCACGACATCAACGTTCAGGATGCGAAATGGCGCGCGGTGCATGACGCGTTGCTGACGCTGGTATTGGACATGCTGAACAGCGATGGCCGTGTTCAAATGAGCCTGCGGGATATCCTGGTGGAGGATGATCCTGTGCTGCCCATCATCACGCTGCGCCTGACGGACAAGGAGGTGATCACACGGCTGTACAACCTGGAGAACGTGCGGTACATCGAACCGCTCGACTATTGGCCAGCCGTGGCGCAGGACGAGCGGAGCAGCAGCGGCTGCGCCGGAAGCACTTATGCACTGAACACCGCCGACTACACCACGATCACTCCGAACGCGAAGCTGCCTTGGAACTTCGCCAACCACAACATACCCACGGCCTGGAACACCTCACAAGGCGCGGGCATCACCGTGGGCGTGATCGATGCGGGCATCAGCTCCTCGCAACCATTGCTTGGCAGCGACTTCAACAACGGCGACAGCAACGTAGGCCGCACGGTGAGCACCTCGTACACGCTCGGCACCTCGGCCTTCACCGGTTGCACACACGGCACCAGCATGTGCGGTGCGGCAGTGGGCCCGCGCAACAACAGCGGCGCCACCAGCGGAGTAGCGTACAAGAGCAACCTCGCCTTCGTGCGCGCCTGTGATGATGTGGTGCTCGACGCAAGCAGCGAGCGCACCGCCGTGAAGAACGCATTGATCCAACTCGGCAACAACGCCCAGGTGCGTGTGATCAGCATGAGCATCGGTTCGCCCTTCAGCTACAGCGTGCTGAGCGACGGCGTGAACTACGCTTACGGCGCAGGCAAACTGGTGATGGCCGCAGCCGGTACGAGCTTCAGCTGGACCACCTGGTGGGGCGTCATCTATCCCGCAGCCTACAGCAATTGTGTGGCGGTCACCGGTGTGAAAGAGAGCGGCAGCACCTGCGAGACCTGTCACGACGGCTCACAAGTGGACCTTACCATTTGCATGGAGCGCACGGGCAACAGTTCGCGCAATTCGCTCTCATTACCACCGAGCGGAACATCGCCCACCTACATCGGCGGAAGCAGTGTGGCAACGAGCCAGGCGGCCGGCATCGCAGCATTGGTGTGGAGCGTGAAACCCACGGCCACCCGCGCGCAAGTGCTGAGCTGCCTCACGAGCACCGCGCAGTTCGCGGGGGCGCCGAGCGGCAGTAAAGGCTATGGCAACATCAACGCGAGCGCTGCGGTGAACTGCGCGCTGGCGCTGTAGGCCATCCGGCTTCCGGGCCGTTACTTTGGCTTCATGCAGGAGCCGAAAGAGGAATTCATGCGCGAGGCCATCCGGCTGTCCATGGAGAACGTGGAGAGCGGCAAGGGTGGGCCCTTCGGTGCGGTCATCGTGAAGGATGGCCGGATCATCGCGCGTGGAGCGAACGAGGTGACAACGAGCAATGACCCCACCGCCCATGCGGAAGTGGTGGCCATCCGGAAAGCGTGCAAGGAGCTTGGCTCCTTCCAACTCGATGACTGCGAGATCTATTGCAGTTGTGAGCCCTGCCCCATGTGCCTCGGGGCGATCTATTGGGCACGACCGAAAGCGATCTATTACGCGAACACAAAAGCCGATGCCGCCACCATCGACTTCGATGACCAGTTCATCTATGAGGAGATCGAACGACCCATCGGAGTGCGCAAGCTCTTCACGCAACAGATGATGCGCGACGAGGCATTGACCGCTTTCGAGCAGTGGAAGACCAGCACGAAGAAGGTGGAGTACTGACCATGGTGCGATTCATCCTGAACGATGCGCTCGTCGAGAGCAGCGAGCCGGAAGGCACGGTATTACTGGATGTGATCCGCTATCACCAGCACCTGCCCGGGACCAAGATCGGCTGCCGTGAAGGCGATTGCGGAGCGTGCACCGTGCTGGTCGGTAAACTGAAGCCCCTCGACTCCGCTCGGGGTGACATGGCTGTTGAATACCGCTCAATGACCTCCTGCCTGCTGGCGCTCGCGAATGTGAAAGGCAAGCACATCGTTACCGTGGAAGGCTTGAACATGAACAAGCTTTCTCCTGTGCAGCAGGCCATGGTGGACGAGAACGGTACGCAATGCGGCTTCTGCACACCGGGCTTCGTGGTGAGCTTGAGCGGTTGCTGTCTCTCACGCGAGACCGTAACGCAGGAACTGGCCATCCGTGCGATCGACGGGAACATCTGCCGGTGCACGGGCTACAAATCGATCGAGCGTGCAGCGGCGATCGTGGCGGATAAGCTGGCGAAGAAGGATGTCGCTGATCCCTTGAAGTGGTCTGTTGAGAACGGCTTCCTGCCAGAATACTTCAGTGGTATCAAGGATCGGTTGCGAACACTTGCAGGCAAATCAGGAGACGGACAAGCGACGACTGCGAACGGCGTGACGCTTGGCGGTGGAACGGACCTCTACGTACAGCGCCACGACGACATGCATCGCGCAAGCATCCGTCCGATGTTCGATGATGGGGATTTGAAAGGCATCCGCATCGAGGGAGATCAGTGCATCATCGGTGGTGGCTGCGTGGCGTACGACCTGCTCGCGTCAAAAGAGCTGCGCGAGCATTTCCCCCATCTCGAGAAGCACTTGCTCCTCGTCTCCTCCACGCCCATCCGCAACATGGGAACGGTGGCCGGCAACTTCGTGAACGCATCGCCGATCGGTGACCTCACGGTCTTCTTCCTGGCGCTCGACAGCTCCATTGAACTGTCACCCCGAGCGCAGTCGAGGGGCAACTCACGCTCTATCAAGCTCCGCAACCTCTACAAAGGCTACAAACAGCTCGACAAGTCACCGGACGAGATCGTGACCTCGGTGCGCTTCAAGCTGCCGACGAGGAACACGCGTTTCCATTTCGAGAAAGTGAGCAAGCGCACCTACCTCGACATTGCCAGCGTGAACAGTGCGATCCGGTTGGAGGTGGATGGCGATATGATCCGCGAAGCGCATGTAAGCGCAGGAGGTGTGGCGCCGACACCAAAGTACCTGAGCAATACCGCAGCGTTCCTCACAGGCAAGTCCGTTAACCAGAAGACCGTCCGCGAAGCCATCGGAGAGATGAACGATGAGATCGCCCCGATCAGCGATGCCCGCGGAACGGCCGACTACAAACGATTGCTCCTGCGCCAATTGTTCTTCGCGCACTTCATGGAGCTCTTCCCCGAGCGGTTCACCCTGAAAGAACTGGTCGCATGAACACCAGTCCGAAGAAAGGCGCCGACCGCTTGATCCCTGATCCGGACAAGAACATGGATGCGGTCGAGCATGTCACGCGGAACGAGATGGCGGACATGCGGAACGTGGACGCTGGCGGCCATGTGACCGGCCGGTCGATCTATCTGGATGACATCCCCGTGCAGCAGGGCACCCTGTACGCGTTGCCGTACGATGCTCCTTCGGCACACGCGCACATCAAGAAGCTCGACCTGTCGAAAGCTGCCGCTGTTCCCGGCGTGGTCCGCATCCTGACCAATAAGGACATTCCCGGCGAGAACCAGATCGGCGGCATCATCCCGGATGAACCGCTCTTCGCCGAGCATGAGATCCACTTCTGGGGCATGCCGGTGGCGCTGATCATCGCGACCTCTGAGGACATCGCACGACAAGCGCGTGCTCTGATCACCATCGAGCTGGAAGAACTGGCCGTGATCGTTGACCCGCGCGAGGCCCGCGCGAAAGGTGAACTCATTATTCCGCCGCGAACTTTCAAGCTTGGCAACACGAAGACTGCCTGGTCGCAATGCGCGCACGTCTTCGAAGGCCGGGCGGACAACAACGGCCAGGAGCATCTGTACATCGAGACGCAGGGCGCCTACGCCTACCCCACCGAGCACGACAGCATTCGGATCTCATCGAGCACGCAAGGGCCAACGGCCGTGCAGCGCACCGTTGCGCGTGTGCTTGGCGTTCCCATGCACCGGGTGGAACTGGACGTGACCCGTCTCGGCGGCGGCTTTGGTGGTAAGGAGGATCAGGCCTCGGCTTGGGCTGCCTTGGTAGCACTTGCGGCGTTCATCCTGAAGAAGCCCGTGAAGCTGGCGATGCACCGTATGGATGACATGCGCATGACCGGCAAGCGGCATCCGTACAGCAGCGATTTCAAAATCGGCCTCAGCAAGGACCTGCGGATCGTGGCGTACGAGGCCACCTTCCACCAGAACGCCGGCGCGGCGGCCGACCTCTCACCGGCCGTGATGGAGCGCACGCTCTTCCACGCGACGAATAGCTACTTCGTGCCGAACGTGGAGGTGACCGCCTACTCGTGCCGCACCCATCTGCCGCCCAATACGGCTTTCCGTGGCTTCGGTGGCCCGCAGGGCATGTTCGTGATAGAGAGCGCGATCGCGCATGCCGCGACCCAGCTCGGCGTGAGCGCACGGGAGATCCAGAAGCGCAACCTGATCCAGGAGGGCAGCGAGTTCAGCTACGGGCAAATCGCTCAACGCGTGAATGCCCAGGCATGCTGGGAGCTGACAGAACAGAAGTACGATCTCGAGAAGCTGCAGGCGGAGATCGATGCCTTCAACGCAAAGAGCGAGACGCACAAGAAGGGCATGGCCATCATGCCCATCTGCTTCGGCATCTCGTTCACGAACACCCCGATGAACCATGCGCGGGCGCTGGTGCATGTGTACCAGGACGGCAGCGTGGGCGTGAGCACCGGTGGCGTTGAGATGGGCCAGGGCCTCAACACCAAAATGGTGCAAGTCGCGGCGGCCGTGTTCTCCATCGACCCGTCGCGGGTGAAGATCGAAAGCACCAACACCACGCGCGTGGCGAACACCAGCCCGAGCGCGGCCAGCGCTACGGCTGACCTGAACGGCAAGGCACTGGAGAACGGCTGTAACGCGATCCTCGCGCGGTTGAAGGAGAAGGCAGCACGGATGTTGAAGAGCACGCCGGAAGCCATTACCATCGTGAACGAACGCGTGCTGAACAACGGCCAGCCCACCGACCTGGACTGGAAGAAGCTGATCCACGCGGCGCACTGGGACCGGGTGAACCTGAGCGAGAGCGGCCACTACGCCACGCCGGAGATCCACTTCGACAAGATGAAGGAGAAGGGCCACCCCTTCGCGTACCACGTCTATGGCACCGCAGCGGTGATGGTCACGGTGGATTGCATCCGCGGCACGTATGAGATCGACGCGGTAAAGCTGGTGCACGACTTCGGCAAACGCATGAACGATGCGGTGGACATCGGCCAGATCGAAGGCGGCCTGGTGCAGGGCCTCGGCTGGATGACGATGGAGGAGATCGTCTACAACGACAAGGGCAAGCTCCTGAGCAACGCGCTGAGCACCTACAAGGTGCCCGACATCCACAGCGTGCCGAAGGAGATCACGATCGAAGCGCTACCGACCGACGGCCATCCGCTGGCGATCCGCCGCAGCAAGGCCGTGGGCGAGCCACCGTTGATGTATGGCATCGGTGTGTACTTCGCGATCCAGAACGCGATCAAAGCCTTCCGGCCGGAGGCGCGCATGGTGTTCGATGCGCCGTACACGCCGGAGAAGGTGTTGATGTCGCTGTATGCGTGATGGAACGCAATGGAACGCAGATGACGCAGATGGCTATGATGAACGCGGATAAGCCAAGGCACCCGCTTTCTCCGAAGGCCTGACGGAACGCTCTATCTTTGAGCAGCAAGCACACGACCATGTCCTTCACCAACAAACCATCTATTTCCTTGTCCCTCGACCAGGTCATGGATATCGTGGACCAACTGTCCCCGGCTGATACGCTGAAGGTGGCCAACCGCATCAAGAAGAAGAATAAGGACGCGGACCTCGATGACCTGATCGCCATCTTCAGCAAAGTGAAGATGAGCGAGAAGGAGGTGACCGCGATCGTGGAGGAAGTACGCGCTGAACGCTATGCCCGCGAAAAAGCGCGTCACGCTCGTCGTTGATGTCAACGTGTTGGTGAGCATGCTCATCAGCAGTGACGCGCTGGGCATCAAGGGAATATTCAACAAGCAGGTATTCCAAGTGGCGATCTCACCCGCACTTTTGGGAGAGCTGGAGGATGTCCTTATGCGTCCACCGTTCCGGCGATATTTCACAATTGACGAAGCTGAACGGGCGACACTCCGGATCAAGAACCGGTCAAAGCTGGTCGAGACCGGGTTCCAGGTGCGACCCATCTGCCGCGACCCGAAGGACGACTACCTGCTCGCCCTGGCCAAGGCCGCAAAAGCCGACCTCTTGATCACCGGCGATGACGACCTGTTGGTGTTGAAGAAGCATGGAAAGACGCGCATCTTGAAACCGGCGGCGTTCAAAAAGGAGTTCTTATGAGTGCCTTCCGGCCGGATGCGCGCATGGTGTTCGATGCGCCGTACACGCCGGAGAAAGTGTTGATGAGCTTGTATGCCTAAACCGAAATACCACTTACGGTGAACATCCCCGAACTCGGCCCACTGCATCCCGATTCCACTATCCCTGAGTGGCTCGTATCTGCCCCGATAAGCGTTCCATACTTCGATGGCCGTCCACTGACATTCACTCTTGACGGTCTGACCGAGGCGGACACAGAAGATGTGCAGAAAGCAGTCCAAGCATTTCTCGCCTTAGGTTCTGACGCGCGATTGGCGGCCAGCCCTTATGTCTTCCAGAACTACCGACGCATGGTTGACGCTGTGGGCGAAGGCGAGCTCGAGTGTCAGGTCGCAACTCCTGAAGCTGTCTGGGCACACGTTCACCCGTCCGAGATCTACGTTTCTCGCCGGGACCGCCGAGACAAACTCATCTACATTCAGATCACCGCAGAGTGCGATTGGGAGCAGGAGCATGGCCTTCAGATAGTCTATCGTCAAGGCAACGTGTTATCACGCGTGAGCGACCAAGACGGCCATCTAACGCATACGGACGCGTATGACATTCCAGAAGACCAGGACAGAATCGCATAGCCATGCACTGCAGGTCGGCATTTCGCGTGACGGATTGAAGCGGAAAGCCCGCAAGCGCTGTAATCAGCGCGCGGACTTGGAGCGGAAAGCCGGACCCCGAGGCTTTGCGAGGGGCACGCCCAAATGCATGGAACGCAGATGACGCAGATCAGGCTGATCCACGCTGATAAAGCCTGCTCAGCAACTCCTCAGATCAGCGCCCATCTGTTCCATCAGCGTCATCTGCGTTCCATCCTTCGCCCCTCCAGGATCTTCAAGAACGAGCGCGTGCGGATCTCCGCCAGCGTGAGGCCCGTAGCCAGCGCCTCCTGCTCGCTGATGGCGCCGCAGTTGAGGCCGCGCAGGAAGTAGTTGAGCAGGCCCTGACCGGTCGCGGCATCGTCGAAGACGTCGCTGGTGAGCGTGGCGCGGGCGGCGCGTTCCACGAAGGCCTTGAGGCGCGCGGCGGCATCGTCGTAGCTCTCCAGGAAGAAGCTGTAGACGGCGGCGTAGCGCATGGGGAATTGCGCGGGGTTGAGGTCCCAGCCCTGGTAGAGGCCTTTCCAGAGCGAGTGGCGCGTGTGGTCGTACGCCTTCTTCCAATTGCGGTGCACCACGGCCTTGTTCTCCGCGCGCTGCTTCGATGTGAGCTTGGCGCCGCGATGCGGACCGATGGGCATGACGTTGGTGGCGCCGTCGCTGAGCCAGATACCGGTGGCGCCGAGCGAGACCTTCATCATCATGTGCGCGAAATCGCACACGGCGTGGCCCATGTCCTGGTACTTCGCGGTGATGTTGTTGGCGGCGGTGTAGTCGTAGGTGCCGAAGGCCGTGGCGATCATGCGGCCCTTGCTGGCGAGCACGTAGCGGCGCAGCGGGTTGCTGCCGTCCGCGCCGATCACGCTCTGCGTGGTCTCCACCATCATCTCCATCTTCAGCGCGTACTTCGGGATCTTGGTATTGTTCTCGATCGCTTCGAAAAGTTGCACCAGCGCGGTGATCTGCTCGGGGATCGTCACCTTCGGCAGCATCACCACGAAGTTGTCGGGCAGCTTGCCGTTGGTGGCCTTGGCGAGCGTGGTGAGGAAGATGTCCAGCGTGCGAGCGCCGCGTTCCTTCAGGTCCTCGGTGAAGGGCTTGATGCGGATGCCGATGAAGGGCGGCAGCGACTTCGCCTTCATGCCCTTGGCCACTTCCAGCGCGGCCTGCACGGCGGTGGCGTCCTCCTCCTCCCAGCTGCGGTTGCCGAAACCGTCCTCGAAGTCGATCCGGAAATCCTCCAGCGCCTCGGTGCGCAGCTTGTGGATCACCTTGTTGTAGGTGGCGTAGGCGAGCCAGCCGGGTTCCGTTTTCGTCTTGCCCCTCGCATTCGCGAATTGCTTGGCCAGCTTGGCGATATCGGCGGGTTTCTTCGGCAGCTTCTCGTGACCGGGCATCTCCAGTGCGCGCGCGAACTCGGCGAAGTCAGCAGCGTTGTCGAGCAGGGTCTTCAGCGCGGCGTTGGCCATCTTCTTCGCGCTGTCGGCGCGGAAGAGATCGGCGCCACCGTAGACCGTGTGCACGGGCTGGCGCTCGGGCCGGTCGCCGGGGTAGATGGCTTGGAAAGCCTTGTTGGCCTTGCCGAGGGTGGCCAGGATGCGGGACTTGTCCTTGGTGGGAACGCTGAAGATCATGGGGGCGAAGATGTGGGAAGTGTTGCGGATCCTGGGAGTGGCGTGCGAGTTCATTTGTGGACACTGTGGACTTGGTGGACCGTTGTGCGTCCACAACGTCCACCGTGTCCACAAACCGCCAAGGAGTTACATTGGTGCTATGCCCGAAAAGCCAACGGAACCGCTATTGCCGCCGCACGGCGGTTACCGAAAGCTCAAGAGCTTTCAAGTGGCGCAATTGGCTTACGATGTAACGGTGCGGTTTTGTGAGAAATACATCGATCGCTTCAGCCGCACACGGGATCAAATGGTGCAGGCTGCTCGAAGCGGCGTCCAGAACATCGCCGAGGGTAGCGTAGCCAGCGGCACTTCAAAGAAGAGCGAGCTGTTCTTGACCAATGTTGCCCGGGCAAGCCTGGAGGAGTTGAAGCTGGACTATGAGGATTTCCTTCGCCAACACTCGTTGCCGCTATGGGAGCGCACCAATGCTCTGCGCCAAGAACTCATCGACCGGCGCTGCGGTACGGCCGATGACGTTGCTCGTTGGTGCAAGGAGGTGAACGCTCGTGACAAGTCGAAGACCTTTCCCGAACTCTCGGCCAATGCGGCTCACGCATTGATCTCGGCGGCCATCGGTTTGTTGGACCGCCAGATCAAGAGCCTGTCGGAGACGTTCGAGAAAGAGGGTGGCTTCAGCGAACGCATGCACCGTGTTCGTTCAGCGGCCCGCTCCAAGGGCTAGCTGCCCCGATACGTGCTGTATCCCCACGGGCTCAGCAGCAGCGGCACATGGTAGTGCCCATCGTTGCCCAGTTCGAAGACCACTTCGATGTACGGATAGAAGCTCTTGGTCTTGTGCTCGCTGAAGTAGGCCGAGACATCGAAGCGCATGCGGTACATGCCTGCGGCGAGTACGACGTCTTGGGGAACGAAGTCGGGAATACGACCATCGGCGTTGGTGCTGCCCATGGCGAGGTCTTCCCACTTGTCAGGTCCTGCAGACTGCTGCAGTGTGACGCGTACGCCGCGCGCGGGAAGGCCACGTGCAGTATCGAGAACGTGGGTGGAGATCGTGGTCATACGATATAGGGATTGGAACGCAGATGACGCTGATCGTTAAGATCCGCGCGGATCTGAGGAATTGCAGAACTGGCACTATCTGCGTTTATCATGATCATCTGCGTTATCAGCGTTCCATTCATGCCAGCAGCTTCTTCAACCGCAGCCGTGTGATCTTGTTCTGCTCTTCGGCCGCAACGTTGATCTCATACTCCGGCGGGTTCCCCATGCGCGCTTCTAGCAGCGCAAGCATCTCCGCTGCGCTCTTGCCAGTGGCGCACACGATGAAGATGTGCCCGAACTTCTCTTCGTAGCTCTTGTTCCCATCCGCGAGTCGTTGGATCACGGACGCGTCCGCGCCTTCAACTCCTTTCTGCTCCCCACCGGCCCAGCCTTTTGTGTTCGCGTACTTCATCGCCAGGCTCTCTACATCGCCGATGCGCGGATGGCCCTCGAAGGCCTCGAGGTAATCGTCGAAGTCGCATTCCTCCCAGATGCGGTCGCTGATCTCCAGCATCTCATTGAGGCTCTCGAACGGCCGGTCGATCACCATGCGCTCCACCCAGCGTTGGGCGGCGCAGCATTGGGTGAAGGCTTGCGTCGCCTTCTCCTCATCCAAACGGTTCAACTCATCGAGGGTCATCGTGGAGGGTAATGCCCTTATTGATCAAAGATCGCTTCCTCGGTCGCTTCGCGCCCTGCGTAAGTCCGTTGACGCTAAATGCCCCAAATGCGGGCTCGCGAAGACGGTATAGAGAGCTCGCATTTCAGCGTCTTCGAGAGGGGGCTCAGCGACGAAGCGATCTTTCATTCAGCCTGTTATTGTCCCCCATAACCGCATCCGGCTCACGCCTCCGTCCGGGAAGATGCTCAAACGTACGTGCGTCACGGGCTCTTTGCACGATACCTCCTGCTCATAGTGATGTTCGTGGTCTGCTTGAAGCTTCGAGCGTTGGATCAAGGGGCTCCACTTCGCGGTCGACAGGTCATCGCTGGCGCTGTTCGTTCCTTCCAGGACAAACGTGTCCGGGTAGTTGCCCTTGAAGTGGCAGGTATCGATCAGCGCCTTGCGGATGATACCCTTGTGCGCCAGCCGCACGATCACCCAATCGCGGTTGTTGGGGGTGCGGTTACGCTTGGTCTCCCAGCCATCGCCCATGTTCACGCCGCGACCGGGCATGATCAGGTTGTTCATGTGACTGAAGAACATGTCGTTGCATTGTATGGCCAGCGCGCCGTTCTGCGCAGCGGCCAGATCCACGACTTCATCCGGTTTCACACGCGACCAGTCGCGTTGCACTTCACCGTAGACGCGCAGGCGGGCCACACCGCCGTCAGGATAGATGTGCAAGCGGATGTGCGTGGCAAGCGGCAACGCGGGCTTGGCTTCCACGAAGTGCTGACTACCCGGATTCAACGTTGTTCGAGACAGGACCTCCACCCACTTCTCCCCTTCTCCATTCTCATTGGACAACCCGTTCGCAGCATAACACGCTTCGATCGAACAGGCCTGTGGTTGGTTGCCGAGGAAGTGTGCGGTATCCACATCGAAGCCCTTGATCGCACCCGCAGCGCCAAGCTGAATGATGGCGATGTCGTGCCCTTCAGTCCGCTTTCGGCGGCTTTCCCATCCGTCCATCCACTTGCCGCGGTCCGTGTACTTGTCCGCGATGAAGATGGGCTTGCTCGGCTTGATCAGGTTCTCCTTCTCGGCGAAGAAGTCATCGGTGCACCAGAGCACCTTGCCCCCGAAGCGCTCGGCGGCGAGGTCGATGAGGTGGGTGAAGGCGGGTGTTTGGTTGGATTCGTTCGGGTTCATTGTGCCCTATCTGCTCTTCTTCCAATGCTCAAATGCGTCAATCCACATCTCTGTACGCACATTCTTCATCTGCATCCCCATTTGCGTTTTGCCAATTCGGATCATCAATTCTTGAAGCTGTGCTCTGAGGTCTTCACTGTTGATCAATGCTTGGTCTGCAATGGAGCCCGCACCTCCCCAAAGCTCATTGGAAACGAGGTAGCTGCTAAGTGCATCATCGGCACTACCAAGGGCATTTCCGATCTGTTCGACCATGTGGTGTTCTCCTCCGAGCCGTAAAAGCTCCTTCAACTCGGTCAGTTGGCTTCGCAATTCCGTCATCATTTTCACGGATGATGTATGGCACTCATTCTAGGACCAGCGAAGCTATAATCTCGGAACACCGTCTCTCCCCCGACAACCGTTCGGTCCAGCGACCCGTGCAAGGTGCGTCCCACATACGGCGTGCGCTTATGCCTGTGCTTGATGTCCTCCTCCTTCACCACAAAGCTCGCCTCCGGATCCCAGATCACCAGGTCGGCATCGCAGCCGGGAGCGATGCGGCCCTTCTGTTTCAGCCCAAGGAAGTCAGCCGGTGCTGAGCATAACAGCTGCGCCACATTTTCTAAGGAAAAGCCCCGCTCCTTCGCATCAGTCCAGAACGCAGGCAACAGGAATTGCAGGCTCGCGATGCCACCCCAAGCCTTCTTGAAGTCGCCGCTCCGCTGCTCCTTGATGTCCGGCGGTGCTGGTGAATGGTCCGTGGCCACGAAGTCGAGCGTGCCGTCCTTCAGCGCTTCCCAGAGCAGCTCGTTGTTCGCCCGCTCGCGGATCGGCGGTGCGCACTTGAACTCCGTGGCACCATCGGGGATCTCCTCCGAGCAGAACACGAGGTAGTGCGGACAGGTCTCGGCGGTGATGCGCAAGCCACGCTTCTTCGCATCACGGATCAGCGGCAGGGCTTCAGCAGCGGAAACGTGTACGATGTGGACGTGAACATCGAACTCCTCGCTCAAGCGGATCATCAGCGCGATGGCGTCGTTCTCCCAGGATCGCGGACGCGAAGCGAGGTATTGCGCGTAAGACCGAGAATCTCTTGGTTTCGGAGCAGGTGTCGTCTCGAGCTCACAATGCACCAGCAGCTTCGCGTTGTGTCTCTTCAGGATCGGCAACGCCTTGCGTAGATCCGTCTCAGTGACGTTCGGGAACTCGTCGATGCCCGAGTGCGTGAGGAAGGCTTTGATGCCGAAGACGCCGGCGCTCAACAATCCATCGAGGTCGTTGATGTTGTCAGGGATCACTCCGCCATAGAATCCGACGTTGACGTGCAACTTCCCTTTCGCGGCTTCGAGCTTCAAGTTGAGCGCTTGCGCCGTTGTCGTGACCGGACTCGCGTTCAGCGGCATCTCGATCAAGGTGGTTATGCCTCCGGCGGCAGCGGCTTTCGTTGCGGTCTCAAAGCCCTCCCACTCCGTGCGGCCCGGTTCGTTGATGTGGACATGCGCGTCGATCACACCGGGCATGATCACCTTGTCGCCGACGCTTTCGAAGGGGAGGCCTTCACGTTGCACGCGACCGGGAAGGACGTCCTGGATCTTGCCATCGGCGAGGATAAGCGTGGCTTCGATCACACCGGTAGGGGTGATGACGCGGGTGCTATGGAGCGAAGAGGTCAATGTGTCAATTAGCGGATGAGCCAATTAGCGAATGGGCTAGGATGATCGGAAGGAGGCATTTCATTCGCTAATTGGCTAATTGCCGCATTCGCTAATCGACTTTCGCGCCCTGCAAGATCCACCGTTTCAACACCGTCCGTTCCTCGTCCGTCATGCCCGTCTTGTTGCCCTGCGGCATCGTCTTGGTGCGCACGGCACGGGCCATGATCTTGTCCGCCATGGCGTGGATCTGTTGCGGCGTGTCGTACATCACACCATTGGGAGCGCTGTGCCATTGATCATCGGTCGGGCTGGTGCTGTGGCATTGCACGCAGCGCTTCTGGATCACGGCGTTGGCCTCCTCGAAGCTGGTCGGTATGGCGGCATCCATCGTGTCCTCGAAAGCGGGCGAGATCACAAAGCTCATCACCACAAGCGAAAGCACGCCACCGGCCAGCCACATCGGTTTGTTCTGGCCACTGTCCAGCAGGTTCCAGTAGTGCTTGATCCCCGCGCTTGCGACGATCATCACCATCAGGATGATCCAGTTCCCGCTGTGCCCGAAGGTGCTTGGGAAGTGGTTGCTGATCATGATGAACACGACCGGCAACGTGAAGTAGTTGTTGTGCAACGAACGCTGTCCGGCCTTCTTGCCCAAAGAAGCATCCAGTGGTTGGCCGGTTTTGGCAGCGCGCACGAGCGCCTTCTGGCTCGGGATGATGGTGAAGAACACGTTGCCCACCATTATCGTCCCGATCACCGCGCCGACATGGATGAAGGCAGCGCGACCACTGAACAGGTGGCACAGTGCATAAACGATGACCGTGAGTATTACCGTGCCCACCAGCGCGAACAAACCTTGGTTGAGGATCAACCTTGAGCGACACATAAGATCATAGATCACGTAGCCCAGCACCAACGAGCCGAGACTTATGCCAATGGCCGTTGGCGTGGAGAGATCAGCAACCGTTGGATCGATCATGAAGGCCTTTGCATCGGCGTAGTAGACGATGAAGAGCAAGGCGAAACCACTGAGCCAGGTGAAGTAGGCTTCGTACTTGAACCAATGCAGATCGCGCGGGATCACCTTCGGAGCGACCTTGTACTTCTCCAGGTAGTAGAACCCGCCGCCGTGGATCGCCCATAGGTTACCAGCGAGCTCATCGCGCAAGCCGTGCGTGCGGTTCAGGTTGTTCTCCAGGAAGATGAAGTAGAACGAGGCCCCGATCCACATGATGCCAGCGATCACGTGGGTCCAGCGCACAGCGAGGTTGAGCCACTCCATCACGTAACCGCTCATGGGGGTGCCGTTCACCGCCACATAACAGAGGTAACCTAGCAGCAGTGCGAAGAAGAAGAACCTGATCGCCTTGCGGGATGCGATCGCCGTATAGCGCGCCTCTTCCAGGTCGAAGCGTGCCGCCAGTGACAGGTCATCCCGTTCCAACTGTGAACTGATCGCACGACGCAACGAGGCGAAGTAGAAACTGGCCAAGAGCAGCGCTGCTGCGATCAACGCGATCCACGCGAAGGCGCCGTCCGCGAGAAGCGCGCTCCAGAAGGTAGGTCCGGCCTGCATACCGCGCCGAAGATGCGGCATTCACTTCCTTCGCACAGTGGGCGCTGCGCAGCGCTCTTTGAACAGCGTCGTGAACAACCAACGGGACTTCTGGCAGCGTGTGCACGAGCGCGTGCGGAAAGGCGAACGCTTGGCCGTTCTGTGCGTTGTGGAGAGCATAGGCAGCAGCCCTGGTCGTTCAGGGTTCAAGATGGCCGTGTCACAAGGCAACGGGTTCTTCGGCACCATCGGCGGCGGGATCATGGAGAAGAAGCTGGTGGACCTCACCCACGAGCTGTTCAGCCGGAAGGGATCGTTCCCTTTCGTGAAGCGGCAGGTGCACCAAGCCGACATCGGACAGGATCGTTCCGGCATGATCTGCTCCGGTGAGCAGACCGTGGCCGGGTATCTCCTGTCCGGGGACGAAGACGCCCGCCTGGTGGAAGAGATCCTTGCTGCGTTCGGCGATACGGAGCGGTCGTTCGAACTGGAGTACAACCGCACCAGCATTCGGATCATCGCTGCGGGAGATCGATCCGCATTTGACGAAAAAGGCTGGCACTTCTACGAGTCCGTGCGTGACCAGCCACGCATCGCCATCGTTGGCGCGGGCCACGTATCGCTCGCGCTGTCCAGGCAAATGGACGTGCTCGGCTTCCATGTGACCGTGTTCGACGACAGGCAGGGATTGAACACCTGGAACGCCAACACTTACGCCCAAGTGCGCAAGCAGGTGGACTACGGAGAAATGCACGTTCACCTTCCTTCCGATCCTGAGCTCTACGTTGTGATAGCTTCCGTAGGTTATCGCACGGACGACATCGTGCTCCGCCAATTGATCAGGAACCGCTACCGTTATCTCGGCATGCTGGGCAGCGCGGAGAAGGTGCGCATGATGTTCGAGGCCATGCGGAAGGACGGTTTCACGGAGGAAGAGCTGCGGCTGGTGCATGCACCCATCGGATTGCCCATCCACAGCCGCACACCGGAGGAGATCGCCGTGAGCATTGCCGCTCAGATCGTGCTCATCCGCAACGGTGCGCTTCTCGGGTGACCCACAGGCCTGCGCCTCCGTCGTTGAACATCACACCTCGGGCGACGACATACGCATCGTCATCACACGGACTCACGCTTTCGTCGGATCAGGTCTCGCGAGGGGCCGTCCGGCAGATCGTCCGATTCATCCGGATACTCTTTTCCTATGAGGTACATCCCAGCACTTTTGGTCAGCGCAACAGAAGACAACCCCCGCACAACCCCACAACAGATGTTCAAGAAAATACTCGTCATCGCCGTTCTTACCGGAGCCATCGGCCTGCTGGCGAGCGGTGTACAAAGCGACAATGGCAAAGCCGGGAAGACCGGATCGCCGAACGAACTGACCTGCCACGACTGCCACGACGACTTCACCCAAGGAAGCGGCGGCGGCTCGGTAGCCCTGACCAGCAGCAACATGCCCGGTTGGGAATACGTACCCGGAACGACCTACCACCTGACCTGCACCGTTTCACGCAGTACCATGCCCTTGTTCGGCCTGGGCTTGGAATGCCTGACCAGCACGAATGCCAACGCCGGCACCCTGACGATCACCGATGCTACGCACACGACGATCAAGAGCGCTACCGTATCCGGCGTGTCACGGAAGAACGTGGTGCACAAACTGAACGGTGGCCTTGCGACCGGTTCCAAGGCCTTCCCGTTCGACTGGGTGGCACCATCCACCAACATCGGCAATGTGACGTTCTACTACTCCGGTGTGGCTTCCAATGCTGATGGCGATGAAGCCGTAGGTGATTATGTGTATGTGGGTAGCCAGGTCGTGACCCCGGCAACCAGCACGGGCATCCTGGAGCAAGAAAGCGCAATGGCTTTCAGCATTTACCCCAACCCGGCCCACGAGACCATGACCATTTCATACGACCTCCAAGCCTATGGCAAAGTGGATTGCGCACTGTACGACCTGCAAGGACATCGCGTGCGTCAACTCGTGATGGCGGAGCGCCAGCCTGGCAAACACGTGGAAATGATCGAAGGGCTCGGTGATCTTGCCGCAGGCAACTACCTGCTCATTTCGGACCTCAACGGAGCTCGCCAGTCCCGCATGGTGATGCTGCAGCTCTGAACGGACCTGGATCAGAAGAAAGGGGTGCGTGAGCGCCCCTTTTTCATTCACAGGGATGGAACCGGACCTTCACGGGAACCTGAACATGATAGTTGCCAGGTTCGTGTTCGAAAACGAGGCGGAGCTCAGCATCGCGCGTGAGCGTATCCAGAACGAACATCGCGGAGGAGATGGTCCCAGCGCCTTGATCGATGCTCCAGCGCTCGAATTCGAGATCGGGCGGAATGTTCACCGGGCGCAACTCCACCGTATCGCATGTGCATAAGGAAATGGTGGTCGTGCTGTCCCAAGGAGCCACATGCGAAAGGCTGTCGATATTCAACTGTACGCGAAGCCGGGCACACTGGTGATGCGAGACGGGGTCAGGGATCGGTTCGACCACCATTTCATCCTTGGCGCAGGCCGATAGCAACAGCGCGGAGGCCGCAACCGGGAACAACAAGCGGATCACCACTTCCTTCATCGTATGGACAAATGATACACAAGACCAGTTGCCAAGCCGAACGAACGTTCCTTCGGGTTCAAAGGCAGATCACTGTAGTAGGATTGTTGCACAACAGGCGTGAAGCCCATGCGATAGACCGGCTCCACGAAAACGGCCATGCGTTTGCCCGCCCGGAACTCGACCCCAGCGGCCACTTCTCCAGACACACCAAGGGAACTGGAAGACAGACGGAACGTGCGCATCTCCTTCAACGCATAGTTGTACAGCACGATGTGGTCGTCGCCAGGCCGCAGGTTGAATTGAAGCTGGATCCCTGCACGCGCATAGGCCGACCAGCGCTCCTTGTTCGTGGCGAAACGCAGACCGATGGGCACCTCGAGATAACGGCCGCTGAGGTCGTACTCCGCCTTCTGCACCGCAGAGGACTGGATCGTGCCTTTGAGGGCACCCTTCCACGAGAGCTGCGCACCGGTATAGACGGAAAGCCGGTCGTCCCATGCGAATCGCACCCGCAATCCGCTCGTGCAGGTGATGCCATGATCACCACTTACTTGTGTCAGCAGGCTCTCGTCGCGGTCCTTGTCATCCACCCGATCCACATGATCCAAGGAGAACCATGGCGAAATCGACCAACGCGGGAAAACAGGAGCAGGAATGTCGATAGGCCTAGCACTGGCCGGCGTTGGGTTCAAGGGTGCCGCGCTGGCCGACAACAAGTCCATGAACGTTATGCGCACTTCCGCCGGTTCTCCTTCAGCACCATCCTTTGGGGTCCCAGAAATCGTTACGGCAGCTTCGGTTTCTTCCTTGATGGATGCCACAGCAGCTCCAGAACCCTTGGATGCGCTACTATCAGTTGACGAGCGGATCACCGCCATACTCGAAGAGGGTGCGGATCCGAACGAGGCGATCGTTCCGGTCGTGGAGATCACGCTCGTGTTCCGGTCGTTCGCAGTTGTCCTTGCAACGGGCACATCCGCCGAACCATCCAAGCCGAGGTGTGAAAGGGTCTTGGGAGCGTTGGGTGGTGCGCGGTGGAAAGAGGGATCGGGACTGGCGAACCACAAAAGAGCACCCACGGCCGTTACCGCGACAGCGAGCGACACGCCCCAAACGATACCTGCTCCACGGCCTATCGTACGGCTGGCCGCAGCGGTTCGCGCCAGTTCATCCCAATCCAGTTCCGGAGGTGGAGGGTAACGCATGCGGCGTATACCGGCACGGTACAGTTCATCGAAGCGCTCCTTATCCACCATGACGTTTCGGGTTGGACAAGAGCGAGGGGTCGCGCTTGAGGAGATGGTCGGTCAGGCGCATACGTGCCCGGTTCAGTCCGGCGCGTGAGCTACCTGCGGAGATGCGGAGGGAACGAGCGATGCGGTCGTGCGACCAGCCGTGCATGACGGCCAGGTTGAAGACCATACGCAACACGGGAGAGAGCTGGCGTGTCGCGAGCAGCAGGTCGGTGGGTTCCACCCGCGCGAACACCTCTTCGGGCGTGAAGCCGAGCGCATAGGCATAACCACTGTCCAGTTCCTCCATGGACTGCTCCTTTTCCGCCGGAGCCAAGGCATGGAAGCGATCGATGGCCAGTTGCAGCATCAACTCTTCCGCCCAGTCCTGGAAGGTCGCCTCCCCGTTGAATTCAGGCAGGCGACGGAAAAGCAGAGCAGCACCTGCCGTCAGCAGTTCCAAGGCCTCTCCTTCACTGCTGGTGAAGCGCGTGCAGATGGGAATGACCGCTGGGTGTATACGCTGGAAAAGGGTCCGGCACGCTTCGCGGCGGCCTTGCAGACACTCACGGATCAGGTCTCCTTCCGCAGAACCGGACCGGGAAGCACTTTCAGCGTCCAACGACCAGCTCTCCTGTCGTGCGAACTCATCGCCGAACAGCTCGAAAGAAAGGCCTGGAGTGATCATGGACAGCGAAAGGGGGACAGACCTCCGTTCGCGTCAGGGTAACCGAACGGGGGTACAAAGTAGCGGAGCTGAAAGCCCTGCGGACCCGTCGATCCGTCCGATGGATCCGTGGGATCGACCATCCCCCGGAATCCTCCCTCCATTTTTTCCTTCCCAGCGACAGTAAGAGGGCCCTACCGCACACCACTGCCCGGTGGCATGGCCTCCGCGGGCCGCACGAACACGAGCTTTCCGCTGGCGTCCTCGGCCATGAGCACCATGCCCTGGCTATCCACTCCGCGCATTTTGCGGGGCTCAAGGTTGGCCACCAGCACAACCTGCTCATCTACTACCTGTTCGGGGGCAAAATGCTGGGCTATACCACTGATCACGGTACGTGGTGTCGCTTCACCGAGGTCGATCGTCAGCTTGAGCAGCTTGTCGGCCTTTTCGACCTTTTCCGCCGCGATGATCCTTCCCACGCGCAGGTCCAGCTTCGCGAAGTCATCGAAGGCGACGTTCACTTTGGCTGGTTGAGCGGCAGGAACGGGAGCGGTAGGCTTTTCCGTCGGTGCTTCCATTGGTCGGTTGGCATGCAGGCGGTCCACTTCCGCTTGAATGGCCGCGTCGTCAATTGGTTTGAAAAGGTGCTCCGGTTTGCCCAATGGCATTCCCGGGGTGATCAAGCCCGACCGCAGCGCATCCTCCCATTTCAACTGCCCCAGGCCGAGCATGGCGCGCAGCTTCTTCGCTGTGAACGGCAGGAAAGGTTCCAGCACGATGCTCAGCACGGCGACCACATCCAGGCTGTTGGCCAGGATCGTGCGCGTGCGTTCCGGGTCGGTCTTCTCCAGTTTCCAAGGCTCGTTATCGCTCAGGTACTTGTTACCGGCGCGCGCCACGTTCATCGCACTGGCCAAGGCATCACGGAAGCGGAAGGCATCCACATGCTTCGCCACCTCCTCCACGCTGCCGTGCACATCTCCCCACAGCGCCAGATCCTGTTCGGTACGCGCTGCGGGTTCCGGCGAACGGCCTTCATAGTACTTGTGGCAGAGCACGAACACGCGTTGCACGAAGTTGCCGACGATGGCCACCAGTTCGTTGTTGTTCTTGTCCTGCAGGTCCTTCCAAGTGAACTCGCTGTCCTTGAATTCGGGCAGGATCGATGCGAGGGTGTAGCGCAGTTCATCCTGCCGGTCCGGCCACCGTTCGATGTACTCATGGAGCCACACGGCCCAATTGCGGCTGGTGCTCAGCTTCTGTCCTTCGAGGTTCAGGAACTCGTTGGCCGGAACGTTCTGCGGGAGAACGAAGCCGCCGTGCAGTTTCAGCAGGATGGGAAAGATGATGCAGTGGAAAACGATGTTGTCCTTGCCGATGAAATGGAGCAGGCGTGTGTCGTCGGCCTTCCACCACTTCTCCCAATCGGTGCCATGGTCCGCAGCCCACTGTTTGGTGGCCGATATGTAGCCGATGGGCGCATCCAGCCACACGTAGAGCACTTTGCCTTCCGCGCCGGACAGGGGAACCGGCACGCCCCAATCCAGGTCGCGCGTCATCGCTCGGGGCCGCAAGCCCTCTTTCAACCAACTGTTGCACTGCCCGAGCACTTGCGGTTTCCACTCACCTGCATCATGCTGCTGCTCCCCGTCAAGCTCACCGGAGTTGATCCACTTGTCCACCCATTCCTGTGAGCGGTCCATGGGCAGGTACCAATGCTTGGTGGGCTTCAGAACGGGTGGGGTTCCGCTGAGCGTGCTGCGCGGTTCCTTCAGGTCCTTGGGCGAAAGCGCGCTGCCGCATTTCTCGCACTGATCACCATACGCATCCGGGTTGCCGCATACCGGGCAGGTGCCTTTGATGTACCGATCGGCGAGGAACTGCTTCGCTTCATCATCGTAGTACTGCTGCTCCTCCTGCTCGGTGAACGCGTTGTTCGCGTGCAACCGGAGGAAGAACTCCTGGCTGGTCTTGCGATGCAGTTCGCTGCTGGTGCGGTGATAGATGTCGAAGTGGATGCCGAAGTCTGTGAAGGCTTTTCCCATCATCGCGTGGTACTTGTCCACCACGGCCTGCGGTGTGGTGCCGTCCTTCAACGCGCGCATGGTGATGGCCGCACCGTGTTCGTCACTTCCGCATACGAAAAGGACCTCCTTTCCCCTGGCCCGCAGGCAGCGCACGTAGATGTCCGCCGGCAGGTAAGCACCAGCGATGTGGCCGATGTGCAACGGGCCATTGGCATAAGGCAGGGCGGCGGTAACGGTGGTGCGCTTGATCTCCTTCACGATGTCGAGAACTCGCTGATTGGAAGCGAAGAGCGCGCAAGATAGCCGTGCACTTTCGCACCATGTCCGCAACGCTGATCCCGCCCTGCTTGAAGCGCGGTGATACCATCGCCATCGTACCCACGGCGCGTGGGATAACGCTCGAGGAACTCAGCGATGGGATATCGCTTGCGGAAAGCTGGGGGCTGAAGGTGAAGCTCGGTGAGGGCATCGGCCGGAAGAGTTTCCAACAGGCCGGTTCGCCGCAGGAACGGGCGGCGGACCTCCAACGCGCGTTGATCGACCCGGACGTGCGGGCCATCTGGTGCGCACGTGGCGGCTACGGTACGGTGCAGGTCATGGAACACCTGGACCTTGCCCCATTGCGAGCCGATCCGAAATGGATCGTCGGGTTCAGCGATATCACCGTGCTGCACAACGCACTGGCAGCGCTCGGCGTGGCTTCACTGCACGCGCAGATGCCGCATAACATCGGCGTGAAAACGGCGGAGGCTGAAGCGACGCTGCGTTGTGCCCTGTTCGGTGAAGCATTCGCCTTGCAAGCCGCCCCCGGCCCATTGCATCGTGAAGGGCAGGTCGTTGGCGAGCTCATCGGCGGCAATCTGTCGGTGCTCTATGCGATGCGTGGAACACCTTACGACATCGACCCGCGTGGAAAGATCCTGGTACTGGAGGACTTGGACGAACTGCTCTACCACGTGGATCGGATGGTGATGAACCTTAAGCTCGGTGGCTGGTTCACGCGGTTGGCCGGCCTGGTGATCGGCGGCATGAGCGACATGCGTAACAAGAACGAGAGCGATCCGTTCGGGGCAACGGCCGAAGAGATCATCGCCAGCGCGCTCGGGCAGGTGAGCTATCCTGTGTGCTCCGGTTTCCCGTTCGGCCATATCAGCGACAACCGAGCTCTGGTGCTGGGCCAAAAGGCGAAGCTCAGCGTCACCGCTTCCGGTGCAACGCTGAGCTTCGATGGAGCGATCGGTCCTGGCGGAGCCTAGTTGCGCTCGAACTTGTTGAAGCCTGCGGGGATCTCGAACAGCGCGGGCTTTTGAGCACCCTTGGTCACCTTCGTTACCTGCAGCTTGCTCACCTCCGCACCGTCCATCTTCTGTTCGATACCGAGCATGGGGAACACCCCGCCAGCCTCAGGTACCTCCAGGAAGAACACGGCCTGCTCATCCTTGCGGTTCAGGGTTTCGAGCAGCGGGATGAAGAAGTCGAATTTGTCCTGGGCCACCCAATAGGTGATCTGGCGATCCTCATCGTTGCTCTTCACGAGCCATTTCTCGCACTTGTAGCCGGCCATTTCCTTCATCTCACCTGTCTTCTTCACGTCCGTCTTCACGTCCTTCGGCAGGCGCATGTTCGGCACGTCCATATAGAGCTTGCGGTCCGGGCTCAAGGCGATCACGGTCTTGTCACGGGTGTCCACGAGCATGATGCCCTGGGCATCACCACGAGCGCTGATCTCCTCGATCCGCACATGATCACCCTTGACGTAGTACTTGTAGTTGGTGACCACAGGCCCGGTGGTCTTCGTGAATTCGATCACGCCCTCGAAACTCTGCGCGGTAGCGCCGATGGCCAGGGTAAGGATCGCGGTCCAGGTGGTAAGGATGCGGTTCATTCGTTCCATTGATGTGGTCATTTTGCCGGAGAGTGGTCGGTCGAAAGATCCTCAAATTTGCTCCCCTTCAACGGTGGGCCTTGCACAGGGTTACACACAGGTGAAGGTTCGTGATCCATGACCAGCCAGCAGAACACAGGCGCCGCGGGTGAGCAATTGGCGTGCCGCTGGCTGGAGGAAAGAGGGTATCGCATCCTTCATCGCAACTGGAGACACGGCCGGGACGAGCTCGACATCATAGCGCAGGATGGAGGAATGATCGTGGTGATCGAAGTGAAAACCTTGAGCAGTTCGCGATGGAGCGACCCTGAGGTGCGCGTGGACCGGTTGAAGCAACGGAAACTGATGCGCGCCGCAGAAGCGTATGCGCACGACCATGCTCAGGATGCCGAACTAAGGTTCGACGTGATCGGTATTACCCTTACCTCTGACGGCCCGGAGATCCTGCACGTGAAGGAGGCCTTTTACCCGACGCTCGAATGAACGCTCGTAACCCCCGCCGCCCCAAGGGCGGTTATTCGAAGAACGAACGCGGCCCTTCCAAGGATGATCGCCGCAATGAACGACGAGGTCCATCGCGACCGAAGCGGACGGATGACAGGGACCAGCGCGGAGGCGACCGACCCTCCCGGCCCTATCGAGAAAGGAACAGCGATGATCGCCCACCGCGCGAGCGCGAAGGCCGAAGGGAGGAGCGTCAGGGGCGCGGAGATAGGCAGGAAAGAACAGGGCGCCCAAGACCACCGCGCCAGGAGGATCGCGGGCCACAACGCCCACGGCGCAAGGGACCACCACGTGAGGAGCGCGGCGATCGCGGTCCATCCAAACGCTTTTCGGGCTCAAGGGACGGCGGAGAGCGCCGCCCGTTCCAACGGCCCGTGAAGGGGAGGCCGACCTCAGAACGCCCGGAAAAGCCATGGAAGCGCCAGAGCAAGGACGAGCGCACCTTCAAGGAGGGTGACCCGCTCACGCGCCGGCCGTTCAGGAAAGGTGAGCGCAGCAACCGCTTCAGCCTGCCCAACCCCGCGAACGAGGGATTGATCCGATTGAACAAGTTCCTTGCTACTTCAGGCGTCGGTAGCCGTAGGGAAGCCGACGAACTGATCACCACGGGCGCTGTGACCGTGAACGGGAAAGTGGTCACTGAACTGGGAACGAAGATCCAACTCACGGACGTGGTGCACTTGGGCGAGCAACGGCTCAGCATGGAGCAGAAGCGCTACGTGCTGCTCAACAAACCCAAGGACACGATCACTACGACCGATGACCCGGAGGAACGACACACGGTCATGGACCTGATCGCACGCGCCTGCTCAGAACGCTTGTACCCTGTTGGCCGCTTGGACCGGAACACCACGGGCGTGCTCCTGTTGACCAATGACGGCGACCTGGCCAAGAAGCTCACACACCCAAGCCATGGGGCCGAGAAGATCTACCATGTCACGTTGGACAAGAGTGTGACCCCGGGCCATCTGCGTGAACTGGTGGAGGGTGTTCACCTGGAAGATGGCCGCGCACAGGCGGACGAGGCGAGCTATGTATCCGGACAGGACTCGAAGCGGGAGGTCGGCATCAAACTGCACATGGGCCGCAACCGCATCGTGCGCCGCATGTTCGAGGCGTTGGGCTACGATGTGGTGAAGCTCGACCGTGTCATGTTCGCCGGCTTGACGAAGAAGGACCTGCAACGCGGTCACTGGCGGCACCTTTCGGAGAAGGAGGTCACTTTCCTCAAGCGCATCAAGGGTGCTGCTGTCAGCGCGGAAGACAAGCCTCGCGGACGTTTGCGTCGTTCACACGGCCACGAATAGCGCTATTGCACGGTGAGCGTGAGGCTCCGCACCGTCCTGTCCCCATCGTTCTCCCACACGGTGCAGGTCCACTTCTCGGTGCCTGTGTGGTCGCGTGTCACCAGGTCGCGTTCGAAAACGAACGGGCTGCTCTCGATCACCAGACTGTCGGTGGTCACGACAGCGCCTCCGTCGTAAGTCCGGTCGAGCCTGAACCGCACGATGGGATCGGTTCCACGCGTGGCCGTCACTTCAAAGTGCAGCGTATCCGAAGTATCCGCCACCATGTCCTGATAAGCATACCCCGTGTCCACCTTGAAGGCGATGAAAGCGGCCTTGGAGTCATCCGGTGAGGTGGCTTCCTTGGAACATCCAACCGTGAAAAACAGCAACGAGAAGAGCGCGAAAAGGACCGCAGGCCGGAACATGCGGCGAAAGTAGTTCGGGCTGCAGCGCATACGGCACGGCTTGTCGGCACGTTCTTGGGTTAAGCAACACGCGGTTGTGAACGATCGGTCCGCCCGTAGCGCAAGGTCCCTCATGCCCCCCGGTACTTTTCGTCCCTTGTCCATGTTACAGCCCTCGCGACGCTTCGTGATCGTGCTCCGCAGGCTGCTGCTCATCACAGCGGGTGTCCTCGTTGTCAGCATCGGCACGCTGCTGGTCCTTGCCAGCGTTTATGAAGAGGAGGTCAAGGCGAAGCTCATCGCCAGCATCAATGCGCACCTGAAGGTTCCGGTGCAGCAAAGCGGCATCGATCTCACGCTCATCCGCCGCTTCCCGAACGCCTCCTTGCGGATCTCCGATGTCCTCGTTCGCGAAGTGCGCACGGACAGCGCGTCGGCGGACACGCTCTTGTTCGCGCGACAGCTCGATCTGGAATTCAGTCTGCTGGCCATGTTACGCGGGGATTACACCGTTGACCGGCTGCATGGCGAGAACGTCTGTCTTCAGCCGGGGCTGGATGCCAATGGCGCGCAGAACTGGTTGATCTGGAAAGAGGACACCGCAGCGGGCGATGGCGTGGACGTGAAACTCCGCAAGGTCAAGTTCGACGGTCTGCGCGCTCGATACACCGATGCGCGCAGTGGGCTGTTGGTCCGTTCAAGCAGCGAACGCCTTTCCTTGGAAGGGCGCATCCGTCCTGAGGGTTCGCACATGGAGGTGAGCGGCGATGCCACGCTTCAGCGGCTCATGCGCGGAAAGAAAGCCTTGCTGACCGATCGCAGTGCCGGGTTGAAGTTGAGCCTGGCTTTCGGAGCCCCTGACGGCTCGTTCCACATCGAAAAAGGAAGTGAACTACTGCTGGGTGGAAGCACGCTCGCGGTGACGCTCGACCTGTCAAAAGGTGAGAAAGGAAGTGAACTCGATCTGCGGGCCAACGGGTTCTCCATGCGTTTGGGAGAAACGATCGCCCTGTTGCCCGAGCAGGCGCACAGGCAACTCCAGCGTTATGCGCTCGACGGCGAGGCCGACATCGCCTTGCGGTATTCCGGTCCGATCGATGGAGCCGGTCCTGCGTTGTCCATGGGCATGAGCCTGCGTGATGGCCGGTTCCAGGAGCAACGTTCCGGAGCATCGTTCGACAAGGTGCGCGGCGAGTTCGCGCTGGAACTCACTCCCACGGGTGCAGCCCGTAAGATCACGATCAAGGGCTTCAACGCACGTTGCGCAAGCGGTTCCATCTCGGGAACAGCCGAACTGAAGGGCGGCACCAACGCACCGCTTCGCATGCATGCGCAAGCCGATCTCGCCATCGCCGATCTCATGCGTTTCGCAGGGGTGGACACGCTGGAAGAAGCGGCCGGTCGTTTGAAAGCGGACATCACCGTCAACGGGAAACTGCGTGACCCGGCGCACTTCAAGGCGAGCGATCTGCGCACGCTGGCCATCAGCGGAACGGCGGACCTGCGCGATGCCTCGTTGAAGTTGCGTAGTGTGCGTCATCGCCTGAGCGCATTGGACGCCTCGCTCGCGATGAAAGGGAACGACGCCATCGTGCATGGCCTCCGGTGCGAACTCCAAGGGAACACCATCGCCCTGGACGGCACGTTGAAGAACCTGGTGCCTTATCTCCTCTTCACCGACCAGCACCTGATGGTCGATGCGAACGGTTCCTCCCCGCGCATCGACCTGGGCACGTTGTTGGCGGCCGCATCGTCGAGCGACTCCCCCGCTTCAAGCAACTATGTGGTGCGCTTCCCAGCGGGTGTCGATCTGGCCCTTCACGCCAAAGTGGACGAACTGGTCTTCGAGGATTTCTCAGCGACCGAAATCCGCGGGGACATCTCCCTGAACGATCAGGTGCTGCGGGTGAAACCCATGACGTTCCGTTCCGCACAAGGGCAGGCCGAGGGCAGTCTGAGCCTGGATGCACGCAGCACACCCGCGTATCCGTTGTCCATCGTGGCTTCGGTGAACAACATGGACATATCCGGCCTCTTCACCGAGTTCCGGAACTTCGGTCAGCAGTTCATCACCGACCGGCACCTGAAAGGCAAGAGCGATGTGCGGTTGACCCTGACGGCGTTGCTTTCACCGGCGCTGACATTGGACCAGCAAAGCCTGCACTGTGTGGCGGATGTCGCCATACGCGACGGTGAACTGAACGGCCATGCACCGATGATGGCCGTCGCGGACTATGTGCGGACCAACAAGCTCATCTCCCCGTTCGTTGACACCGATGAACTGAAGCAACGCCTTGCGCATGTCCGCTTCGCCTCGTTGCAGAACCAGATCGAAGTGAAGGACCGCACCGTCCATGTACCCAGCATGTTGGTGAAGAGCAGTGCGATGGACATCGAGGTGAGCGCTGCGCAAGGCTTCGATGGCGATGTTGACGACCATTTGAACTTCAGGCTGGCCGAGCTTTTCAGGAAGCAGGCACCGGAGGACGAGTTCGGTCCCGTGATCGATGATGGCACCGGGCTGCGCGTTTTCCTGCACATGTACGGCACCACCAGTGACCTGCGGTTCAAGAACGATGGGGCAGCAGCCTCGGCCCGCCGCCAACAGAAGTTCAAGCAAGAAACGGTCGAGCTCAAGAACATCCTGAGCGACATGTGGCATGGCCGCTCCCAGCCTGTACCGCACGACCAACCACCCGGCGTGATCACCATCGAGCCGGAGGCGAAGGACAGCACAAGCAAGGCTCCGGTGCTGGCGCGCGTTCAGGACAGGAAGAAAGGACTGGGCCGATTGCTGGAGAAACGGGACGAGGAGGAACAGGAGACGATCACGATCGAATAAGCACGTCACGGTTCCGCGCACCTTGGCGAACTTCACCGCCTTGGCCGTCCTTTCTCCGAAGCGCCATCAACGTGAACCTCTATTCGCGCAAACAACGCTGGAAACTGCTGCTCGCTCTGCTGGCCTTGGCCATCGTGAGCGCCAGTCTGTGGTACAGCAGCCGCATCGTGGAGCGTGTGCGCAGCGAGGAACGGGAGAAGGTGCGCCTGTGGGCCGAAGCCGTTCGCAGCCGCGCGCAATTGGTGAACTATACGGATTCGCTCTTCAAGCGACTTCGCGAAGAAGAGAGGAAGAAGATGCGCCTGTGGGCCGATGCGCAATCGCGCTTGACCACCGACGAAGGCAGCGACCTGACGTTCTATTTGAAGGTGGTGAGCGACAACACGACGATCCCGGTCGTGATCACCGACCAGGCCGGCGAAAAAAGGTTCGCCCGCAACCTGGATTCCGCCTTGGAGAAGGATCCTGTGCGCGTGAAACTGCTTGTTCAGGAAATGAGGAAGCTTCGCGAACCGATCGAGATCCCGATCGGTGATGGGCGGAAGCAATACCTCTACTACAAGGATTCGCGGATCATCACCGAGCTGCAACAGGTCATGGACGACCTGATCCGCAGTTTCATCAGCGAAACGGTGATGGGTACAGCAGCGGTGCCCGTGATCTTCACCGACAGCACCGGCACGCATGTGATCGAGCACAGTCGGGTGGACAGTGCAACGATCGCCGATCCCATCGCGCTCAAAGCGCGCATCGATGAGATGGCACAGGCCAACACGCCGATCCAATTGAACCTCGCGGGTCATGGCCGCTCGCTGATCTACTTCGATGAAAGCCGCATCGTGCGTGAACTACGCTACTACCCGTACGTTACCTTCGGTATCATCGGTCTGTTCCTATTGATAAGTTATGCGTTGTTCAGCCTGTTCCGCAACGCGGAGCAGAGTCAGGTGTGGGTGGGCATGGCGAAGGAGACCGCCCATCAATTGGGCACCCCGCTCAGTTCGCTGATGGGGTGGGTGGAAGTGTTGAAGGACAACGGTGCAGATGCCTCAGCTGTGACCGAGATGAAGAAGGATGTGGACCGGCTCGAAGTGATCACTGAGCGGTTCAGCAAGATCGGATCGGCACCCGACCTCGTACCCGAAAAGCTCTATCATACGGCCCGCGCAACCGTGCTCTACCTGCGCGGCCGTCTGCCCGCTCGCGCCCGCATCGATGTGCATCCGCCAGCCGACCCGGAGATGACGGTTCCGCTCAACCGCGCGCTGTTCAGCTGGGTGCTGGAGAACCTGATCCGCAACGCGGTGGATGCGATGGAAGGCGAAGGATCCATAACGATCGAAATAGTTCCGGACGGCAACGAAGTGCACATGGATGTGAGCGATACCGGCAAGGGGATCCCGGCAACCCAACTGCGCACGGTCTTCGAGCCGGGCTTCACCACGAAAAAGCGCGGCTGGGGCCTCGGTCTCTCGTTGAGCAAGCGCATCATCGAGCAATATCACGGTGGCCGCATCTTCGTGAAGCGCAGCACGGTGGGCAAAGGCACGACGTTCCGCATCACGCTCAAGTCCGCTTAGCGCGAACCGATGGCCGGTCTGTATTTCCACGTTCCGTTCTGCCGGAAGGCGTGCGTGTACTGCGACTTCCACTTCAGTACCTCCATGGGCATGCGAGACCGGGTGTTGGTCGCCATGCGGAAGGAAATGAAGGACCGTGCGATTGAACTGGAAAGCGCGACGATCGGAAGCATCTACTTCGGCGGTGGCACTCCCAGTTTGCTCGAAGCGGAAGAGCTGTCATTCTTCATCAATGACGCACGGAAGATCACGGAGGTCGCTGATGATGTCGAGATCACCTTGGAAGCGAACCCGGATGACGTGACGGCGGAACGTTGTGCGGAATGGAGATCGCTCGGCATCACACGCATCAGTCTAGGAACGCAGAGTTTCCGCGATGAAAGGTTGCGCTGGATGGGCCGTGCGCACGATAGCGAACAGGCCTTGTCGAGCATCACGCACGTCGCCTCTGCGGGGTTCCGCTCGTGGACCATTGACCTGATCTATGGGCTGCCGGGAATGACGATGGAAGAATGGAAGGAACAACTGAACATCGCTCTCTCGACAGGTGCGCCGCATGTTTCTGCTTACTGCCTTACCATCGAGGAGCGCACGGCGCTGGGTCATCAAACGCGCACAGGCAAGCTGGCCGCGATCCCGGACGGTGATCAAGCGGCACAGTTCGATCATCTCATCGAACGCGCGGAAGAGGCAGGTTTGTTCCAATACGAGATCAGCAACTTCGGTAAGCAGGGTCACTTCGCCGTGCACAACACCAACTACTGGCGCGGAGTACCCTACGTGGGGATCGGCCCCAGCGCGCACTCCTTCGATGGAACAGCACGCCGCTGGAACGTGGCCAACAACGCGCGTTACGCCCAAGCTCTCGAAGAGGGAAGCGCGTTCCATGAGAGCGAGGTGCTCACGCCCGCACAACGCGTGAACGAGCGCTTGATGACGGGCCTTCGTACGATGTGGGGTGTTGACCTGTCGGGCCTGGGCGATGATCTCCTGAAGCGGGAACACCGCACCATCGAACGCTATATGCTCCAAGGCGATCTTCTGCTGCAGGATGACCGGTTGTTCCTTACGAAGAAAGGGCGTCGCTTCGCCGATCGCATAGCTTCGGACCTCTTCCTCACCGAATGATCGCCACGATCGAGCACAAAGGGCGCAGCTACCGCATCGCGTTGAACGACCCGATCGACCTGTCGTTGCCACTTGCCGGCGATGCCATCGGCCCGCGCGCATGGTATGTGGGTCCTGTGGTGATGGAAGGCGTATGTGATGGCGAGAAGGTCTACACGGTGGCGAACGGTGCGTCGGTGAACTTCCGCAACGTGTTCTTCAACCCGCACGGGCACGGCACGCACACGGAAAGCGTGGGCCACATCACGCCGGAGATCCTCCCGGTCGGGCCGCTGCTCCAGCGCTACTTCTTCACGGCCCAGGTCATGAGCGTGCGCCCGAGCGAGCGCAGGCATGCGGACGGGCAGATGGACCATGTGATCACGCTGGAACATTGTCGTGGAGGTATCGGCGAAAACCCGCCGGAAGCGCTGGTGATCCGCACACTCCCCAATGACGATGCGAAACGCACGCGCGACTGGAGTTCAACCAACCCGGCCTATCTGGAAGCGCAAGCCTGTGCATGGCTGCGCAGCATCGGAGTGAAACACCTGCTGCTCGACCTGCCCAGCGTCGATCGGGAAAAGGATGAAGGCGTTCTGGCCGCTCACCATGCCTTCTGGGACTTCCCGAACGGGCTCGATCAGCAGCGCACCATCACTGAGATGATCTTCGTTCCGGATGAGGTCCGCGACGGGCACTACCTGCTGGAGCTCCAACTACCCCACTTCATGAACGATGCGGCGCCGAGCCGTCCTGTGCTTTATGCGCTGCTCCCATGACCTTGGATGAACTGCAGACCCACTGTGCAGCGAAACCAGGCGTCACGTTCGATACGCCCTTCGGCCCTGAGGTGCTCGTCTTCCGCGTGGCGGGAAAGATCTTCGCGCTTGTTCCGCTGGATGCTTACACGAGCATCAACCTCAAGTGCGACCCTGAGCGGGCGATCGAGTTACGTGAGCGGTACGAGGGTATCGTTCCCGGCTACCACATGAACAAGAAACACTGGAACACAGTGGATGTCACTGGGACAGTGCCCGTGAAACTGTTGCGCGACCTCATCGATCACAGTTACGATCTGGTAAAGGCCTCGCTACCGAAGAAGGACCGCGAGCGGATCGAGGGCCCAGCCATCAACAAGTAACTTTGCGCCATGAGCGCACGCCGCTTCGGCCGCATCTTGCTCGGGTACTTCTTCCGGGGCCTCTTGCTCACGGTTCCCATCGCCGTGCTCGTGGTGGTACTCTATCGTTCGCTCGCCTTCCTGGACGCGATCATCAAGGTGGATATCCCAGGGCTCGGACTGCTCATCCTTCTGGCGGGCGTAACGTTCATCGGGTACATCGGCAGCACCGTGCTGTACCAGCCCATCGCTGATTTCGGGCACGAGGTGCTTCAGCGCATCCCTTTTCTGAAGACCATCTATGACGCGCTCACCGACCTGATGGAAGCCCTGGTGGGCAGCAAGAAGAAGTTCGATCAGCCTGTGCTCGTACGCATGGTGGAAGGCTCCCAACTCGAGAAGCTGGGTTTCATCACCGCCGGGGACCTGACGCACCTGGGTGTTCAGGGCAACAAAGTGGCCGTCTATCTCCCGCACAGTTTCGCATGGAGCGGCAACCTGTATATCGTTCCTGCAGAGAACGTGACCGCACTGGATGCCAAGGCCGGCGATGTGATGAAGTTCATCGTGAGCGGCGGCGTGGCCGATGTTGACGACGAGTGACCGAACAGCCGCGGCACGTCCATTGTAAAAAGCGGACCTCCTCCTTCCCCACCACCATGAGAAAGCACCTGTTCCACCTCGCTCTCGTTCTTCCGCTCCTTACGCAGGCGCAAACCGAGGTTCGCACCTCCTCCTACACCTTCAGCACGGGAGTTTGCCCAACCATGAGCGTCGTGTTCGACCAAGCGGATGCACGACAGGTCGAAAGCTGGTACAAGGACCGCCTGAAACCCATCAGTGCGGACATCAGCAGCAAGAAGGAACTGATGGCGGTGGGCGTGCGCCTGCCCGAGGTGAGCAGTGATACGATCCGCATTTACGTGAAGGCCGATCAACCGAAAAAGAGCACGGACCTCACGCTGCATGTGGCGTTCCGGGTGAACAACGCCTTCGTTGGCCCGGACAGTGATGAGCGCCAGCGTGAAGGATGCCGCAGCTGGATGTACCAGAACGCGGTGATGCTGAAGAAAGAGCTCGCTCAAAAAGAAGTGGAAGCCGCCACGAAGACCCTTCACCTCCTGGAGAGCGATCAGGCCATGCTGGTGAAGGAGAAGGACCGTGCCCAGAACAACATCGAGAAGACGCAGAAGAACATCACCTCGGACGAGCAGGAGAAGGCCGCCACCGAAGGTGAAAGCACCACCATGGTGACACGTGTTGACGCCAAGAAGCAAGAAGTGGCGAACAGCCCGACGGAAACCAACACCAAGGAACTTCAGGGCATGTTGAAGGAACAGGAGAAGCTGAAGCGGAAGACGGAAAAGCTCTCCAAGGACATCGAGAACGGAAAGAAAAAGATCGAGGACCTCCAGTTCCAGATCAAGAAGAACCTGGAGGACCAGAACGCGAAAGGGCAGGCCATCGAGGTGCAGAAGAAGGTCGTGGACGAGTTGACCACGAAGCTGTCGGGCATCAACTGAAGCATCGTTCCGCAGCGTTGGTCGTCACCGCTACTTTCGGCGCGTGCACCGCTCCCACCGCAACGCGCTGCTGCTGCTCCACTTCACGATCCTGATCTGGGGTTTCACGGGGATCCTCGGCAAATGGATCCAGCAACCGGTCTCGCACATCGTGCTGATGCGGGTGATCATCGGCATTGCCGGCCTGTTCGCATACGCACTGGCCACGCGCACCGCGCTCAGCCCTCGCACCCCCGAGTTGCAGAACTACGCGTTGACAGGGGTGCTTATCGCCGCACACTGGATCACCTTTTACGGTTCCATCAAGATGAGCTCGGCGTCCATCGCGGCGGCATGCCTCAGCACCTCCACGCTCTTCACCGCGCTACTGGAGCCTTTCTGGTTCAAACGCAGGATCCTTGCCTATGAGGTCGTCCTCGGTGCGGTGGTCATCGGGGCGCTACTGCTCATCTTTGGTCTTGAGACGGAACATCGCTGGGGCATCGTAGTCGCCGTCGTGAGCGCGTTCCTCTCCGCCTGGTTCAACATCATCAACGGCGTACTGGTGAAACGCGACAACGCCGTGCGCATCGGCTTCTACGAGATGCTCACGGTACTGGTGGTCATGTACATCTGGACCGCTGTGGAAGGTGTGCTACCCTTACCGCTGTGGAAGATACCCAAGAGCGATGCCTGGGGGCTGCTGGTGCTGGGACTCGTGTGCACCACCTTCGCATTCATCAGTGGAATAGCCGTGATGAAGCAGCTCACACCGTTCACCGTCATGCTCGCCGTGAACCTGGAACCAGTTTACACCATCCTGATCGCCCTGTGGCTCTGGCCCGAAAGCGAGCGTATGCGCCCGGGCAGTTACCTGGGCATCGGCTTGATCCTGGCCTGCCTGTTCGTGAACGGCTGGCTGCAGCGCAGGAACCGCCAGCGCGGCGAAGGCGCTGTGGTTCTTACCGAGTAGGCGCAGCTCCGCCGCTACTTTCGCGCACCGCTTTCGGAAGAACATGGCCGGGAACATCTATTGCCCTTCGTTGGTCCGCTACGAACGCTGGCGCACACGGGCCGTGAGCATCGGCAGCATCGGTATCGGTGGTGACAACCCGATACGGGTGCAGAGCATGACCACCACGGACACCATGGACACCGCGGCCACCGTGGCCCAGAGCATCCGGATGATCGAAGCGGGATGTGAACTGGTGCGCATCACGGCGCCCTCGAAGAAGGAGGCCGAGAACCTGGCCGTGATCAGGAAGGAATTGCGTACGGCGGGCTTCGACACACCGCTCGTGGCCGACATCCACTTCACGCCGAACGCAGCAGAGATAGCCGCCCGGATCGTGGAGAAAGTGCGTGTGAACCCGGGCAACTATGCGGACAAGAAGAAGTTCGACGTGCGTGAGTACACCGATAAGGAATACGACGCAGAGCTCGAACGCATCCGCGAGCGGTTCACACCACTGGTGCGGATCTGCAAGGAGCACGGCACCGCCATGCGCATCGGCACCAACCATGGCAGCCTGAGCGACCGCATCCTGAACAGGTACGGTGACACACCACTGGGCATGGTGGAAAGCGCGTTCGAGTTCCTGCGTGTGTGCCGTGATGAGAACTTCCACGACATCGTGCTGAGCATGAAGGCCAGCAATACGCAGGTGATGGTGCAGGCCTACCGCCTCCTCGTGCACCGCATGATGGAACTCGGCTGGAACTACCCCTTGCACCTCGGCGTCACTGAAGCGGGTGATGGAGAGGATGGCCGTGTGAAGAGCGCGGTAGGCATTGGTGCGTTGTTGGAGGATGGGATCGGCGACACCGTGCGTGTAAGCCTGACGGAGGAACCGGAAGCGGAGATCCCCGTAGCGCGCGCGCTCGTGGATCGTTACAAGGGCCGCAGTGGACACGCTCCGATACCTGCCATCGACAAATGGCCCGTGCATCCCTTCGATCATGAGCGGCGGACAACGCGCGAGGTCCTGAACTTGGGCGCGCGGCACGTGCCGGTAGTGATGGCCGACCTGAGCGCGAAGGAGCGCATCACACCCGCCACCCTCTTCACTTGGGGTTACCGCTACAGTGTGCCGCTGGACAAGTGGAACATCACCGATCAAGCCTGCGACTATGCCTTCATCGGTGACAAGCGCATCGACTTCGCCATTCCGGGTACGCTGGGTATCGTGCAGCATCACGCCACATGGTTGCTTGACCGCGACAAGGAGCGGCACTATCCCTTCCTTACCGCCAAGCAATACCTCGTCGGTGTTGAACAGCATCCGACGTTCAATGTGGTGTATGCGACACTGCCGAAGTTGATCGGAGCGGACGGTCCACGTTTCATCAAAAAACTGAATGCGGATGCGAGCGCGGTACTCCTCATCGACACGCACAACGAACATGGCATGGCCGAACAGCGTCGGCTCTTCGCGGAACTGATGAACGCGGACTGCCGCGTGCCGGTGATCATCGGAAGGGCTTACGGTGCGATCGCGAACGAGGAACTTGTGCTGCACAGCAGCACGGACATCGGTCCGTTGTTGTTGGATGGCCTGGGCGATGGCATTTTCCTGGCCGATGAAGCCGGTGGCCGGGAGGACCTGGTCTGTCGCACGGCGTTCGGCATTCTTCAGGCCACACGCACGCGCACCAGCAAGACCGAATACATCAGTTGTCCGAGCTGCGGCCGAACGCTCTTCGACCTGCAGGAGACCACGGCGAGGATCCGGTCACGCACCAGCCACTTGAAAGGGATCAAGATCGGTATCATGGGCTGCATCGTGAACGGCCCGGGGGAGATGGCCGACGCGGATTACGGCTACGTGGGTACTGGACCGGGGGTGATCACCCTCTACAAGGAAAAAGAAGTGGTGAAGCGCAACGTGCCGAGCGCACAAGCGGTGGATGAGCTGATCGCGTTGATACAGCACCATGGCGACTGGGTAGAACCGGCGTGATTACTTTCGGGTGCATGAATACCCGCAACCTGTTGCTATCCATCAGCTGTGCATTCAGCCTGCAGGGCACGGCCCAGACCAAACCCTCGCTCGAACTGCTGAAGAACTACATGCTCGGCAGTTACTCGAGCGCCGCACAGGCCGCCAAGGACACGAGCTACTTCAACATCGAACTGGAAATGGCGCGCATCTGGTTGCGCGAGAAGGACGGCATCTGGCTGTACGTGGAGCAGGCCACGGCTAAGAAGAAGGACAAGCCCTATCGCCAGCGGATCTACCACCTCACCCAACAGGACGATAGCACGTTCATCAGCACGGTGTGCAACGTGGACAGCATGCATCTCTTCGCTGGTGCGTACAAGGATGTAGCACGGTTCAACGGCTTGAAACCGACGGATGCGAAACCTTTGCCCGGCTGTGCGCTCACCCTGCATTGGCGCAACGGCCACTTCGTTGGAAGCACCAACGGGCGGGAGTGCATCAACGCGTGGGGCAAGGCGGCCTATGCCACGAGCGAAGTGGATATCTCACCAGGGCTGCTGGTGAGCTGGGACCGCGGGTACGACAACGAAGGGAAGCAGGTATGGGGCGCTGAGAAAGGCGGCTACCATTTCGTGAAGCGGCCCCAACGCGCTGCACCCATGCGCATCTCCAGCGATAACTGATCACCCCTTGGGGCCCAGGTAGTCCTTGATGGCCGACACGTACTGCTCGAACGCCTTCAACCCCTTCGCTGTCATGCAGCACGTGGTCAACGGATAGTTGTCACGGAAGCTCTTCGTCACCTTGATGTACCCGGCTTCCTTGAGGTTGCTCAACTGCGCGCTGAGGTTTCCGCGCGTGGCGCCGGTCTTCTCCAATATGAAGTTGAACTCCGCGCTCTCCACACCCACGAGCAGGCTCACGATGGCGAGTCTGAGCTGATTGTGCAGAACAGGATCAAGTGGTGCGAAGGCCATCCTCTTGGCGTTTCAGCAAATAGCCGGGAACGATGTACCCGAACAACATGGCCGCGATATAAAGCAGCACCATCGTTCGCACGTCCACGAAGAAACAGATCGCCCCGAGCACCCAGAAGAGCACGCCTCCGAGGATCAGCGGACGGAAGCGCATCAACTGGCCGCTTACGAAGGTGGGCAGGCCGGTCAGGATCATGATGGAACCGACCGGTGTCTCGTACCCTGCGGTACCAGCGCCCACGATGGTAACGAGCATGGTGATGACGAACGCGAACCACAGCCATGTGATCACACGGTCCATGGTGGTCTTCACCTGCTGACGCCTGCCTTCACGCGATCCGTGTACGAATGACAGGATGCCGCCAACGATGCCCATTACCCCCCAGGCATAGGCCCCCAACGGGTTGTGCATGCTGGCCAGCACATAGTTGAAGATCATCGCGGCGATGAGCAACGTCCCCCAGAGGAGAAAGTAGAAGCTGTTGCGTTGAAAGCTGCGTTTGGCTTCGGCGATCATCGTTTCGATGGTGGCCAAGCTTTGTTCGGGCGTGAGGTCCTTTTCCATGGTCTTGTTGTATTGCGACGCAAACATAGACTTGTTTATCTTATAAACCTAATGTGACGATGGAAAAGACGCTTCGGGGTCGGACCGTTCAGAACGTAGCGGTGCTGACGCGCTGGGCTTCGCGCTCGGCCTCATCGAACTGGGCGAGCAGCATGTCGCGACGCATCTCGAAGGAGAAGCGGTCCACGGCGGCCACCGGTTCGGCACTTGGCATCTCCTCCTTCCGATGGTCCACCTGTTCGCCATGCTTCCAGAAGCGGAAACAGACATGGGGACCCGTTGCCAAGCCAGTGCTTCCCACCTCGCCGATCGTTTGACCCTGCACGACGTGCTGGCCTGACCGCACGAGGATCTTCCGCATGTGCAGGTACTGGGTCTCATACACGCCGTTGTGGCGGATCTTCACATAGTTCCCGTTGCCTGCGGTATAACCCGCCTTCTCCACCACGCCATCGCCCACGGCAAGGATCGGTGTGCCATAGGGCGCTGCGTAATCGGTTCCGAGGTGCGACTTCCAACGGTGCTGCACGGGATGGAAACGTTTCATGCTGAACCCCGACGAAACACGACTGAATTTCAACGGAGCCTTCAGGAAGGCCTTGCGTAAGCTGTTGCCCTGATCATCGAACCAGGCCGCTGCGCTGGTACTGTCATGCGCGAACCGGAACGCTTGCTTGGTCACACTGCCTTGGAAGCGTACACCGAGCATCTCGGGTTCACCGTAGGGTTCTCCATCCACCGTTCGCTCTTTGTACACGAAGGTGAACTTGTCCCCGGGCTGCACATCCTTGTAGAAGTCGAGCGTCCATTGGAACACATCGGCCAGGTACAAGGAGAGCTTCGGATCGGCACCAGCGCTCTGCAGATCGTTCCACAAAGCGCCGCTGATCGTAACGCTCAACGCCTTCTGTTCGGTGTGTACGGGGCGCTTGCCCAAGCGAACATCCATCGGCGGGCGCAGTGTGAAGATCACATGCTCGACCAGGTCCGCCTCGTAAACGAAGTAGGCCGGAACACGTGCGGAGTCGTTCGTGAAGATGAGCGCGTAGGGATGGCCGGCGCGCAGCTTGTGCACATCGAACACGTCCGATGAGAGCTTCACCAAGCTGTCCACTTGTTGCGCGTTAAACCCTTGTGGGGAGAGCAGGTCGCTGAAGGTTTGTCCGCTGGCCACCTTGCCGCGCTCGATGATGAAACCGTCCAGCGGGATACCGTAGGCGCTCGGTGGATCGGGAATGGTGTCCTCCGGCACTGCTACTACGGGGTCCGGAACGTACTCCTCGTGCGGATGCACATCAACGCCGATGTACACATAAAGCCCCGCAAGCGCGAGCAGACCGATCGGCGCCCATTTCCATTTCCCCCCCATGCTCGCAAGAAAGGCGGCCGCCCGGTCTGTAACGCCGGAACGGCCGCGATCATTTCAACACGGTTTTGTGTCCTAGTCCACTTTCGCGATGGGGTTCGCCAGACCAGCGTAACCGCTCAGTTCCATCTTGATCGAACCGACGAGCACCTTCGCTTGGGCCAGAACCGGGATGTGGTTCGCATCATCGGTGATCCACACATTGAGATCGTCATTGCTCTTGAAGATGCGGCCCTTCTGCACCATGGGCTGGAACTTCAAGCAGCGGTACTTCCCGTTGCGGATCTTGATCGTTTCGCGACCGATGAACTTCATCTTCAGCGGCCAGTTCTCATTGTCCATGAACAGGTCCACCGTGAACTCATCGCCCTCCTTCACATGGCTCAGGTCCCAGGTGCGCGCGTAGTAGAACGCACTTATCATGTCCTGCGCACTGGCCGGTACATCGAAGGTCTTCTTCTCCTGGGTGCTCACCTGATGGCGGTGCTGCATGTACAGGTAATCCTGTTCGATCCTGTAGCCGCCTTCGCTCACGCGGCGCGTGAAGACCCACGGGAACACACCATCACGATCGAAGCGTGACTCGTAGAGGTCGTTCACCTTGTAGAAGGTCTTGAACGCGCCCACGCTGTGTCCTTCGCCCACCGCATGCAGCAGCTTGCGGCCTTGGATGTCGTTGGGTTCTTCCTTCAGCTCCAGCGTGGCAACGCCCGCATTGAGAAAACCGTAGTGCAGGATGTACTCCAGCTTCTCCCCGGGTTGGAAGGCGCTGTGTTGGATGTTGCGCAGCGGGAAGACCTTTTCACCGGCAGGGCTGTTGGGTTCCACCGGCTGTGCGCTCTGCGAGAACCCGAACGAAAGAATGCAAGCCCCGATGGTGGCGATGAGGGTTTTGCGTGCCATGTCCCACCGTGAGCAATTCGTGTACCGCAGGAGGCCGGAGAAGCTGCGAGCCACAAGCTTCAAGCCCCAAGCTCGCCTTCGGCGGAATCCAGCTTGGAGCTTGAAGCTTGTGACTTGGGTCTTGGTTTTCAAAGGACTATGTTCACGATCCGCTTCGGCACCACGATCACCTTCTTCGGCGGCTTGCCTTCCAAACGGCTCTGCACCTCGGGGTTGGCCAGAACGGCAGCTTCCACCTCCTCCTTGCTCAGCGCGATGGGGAATTCCAGTTGCAAGCGGGTCTTCCCGTTGAAGCTGATCGGGTAGCTGAAGTTGTCCTCCACCAGGTGTTGCGCGTCCCACTTGGGCCAAACGGCCAGCGTCACGCTCGTGGTATGTCCAAGCTTCTCCCACAGTTCCTCGGCGATGTGCGGGGCGAAGGGCGCCAGTGCGATCACCAATGGTTCCAGCATGGCGCGCTTGATGCACTTCAGTTCATGCAGGCTGTTGCACGCGATCATGAACTGCGCCACGCTCGTGTTGAAGCTCAACTTCTCGATGTCCTCCTCCACTTTCTTTAGCGTGGCGTGCAGCACCTTCAGCTCCGCCTTCGTGGGTTCGTCGCTCGTCACATTCAACACACTCCCCTCGTTCGCCCCACTCGCTTGGTGGAACAGGTTCCAGAACTTCCGCAGGAAGCGGTAGGTCCCTTCGATGCCGTTCGTGTCCCACGGCTTGCTCTGTTCGATGGGCCCGAGGAACATCTCGTACAAGCGAAGTGTGTCAGCACCGTACTTCTCGATGATGTCATCGGGGTTGACGACGTTCAACTTCGATTTGGACATCTTTTCAACCTCTGGAACACAGATGTATGGCTCACCATCATATGCGAGAACTGTCCGGCCATTAGAGATTGACGCCCGATAAGCGGTCAGATCAAGTTCATACTTCGCATTTACAAAACGAATGTCCACTCGAACAGGAATAGCCTTGCCCTGACCAGAACCAGAGAGGGACAAATCTCCCCATCCTCCTCCTTGCCTTTGATGCTCTTGATCGTTAAGTTCAGCGATGCGAGCAATCAAATCATCCGCTTCTGATGATGACAGTGAATCTCTCTGTAGTTGCTCATACATGTTTTGACCAACCAGCACTTCCGGAACGATTAGCTGATGATCAAATGAAGCATGGCTCTGGTCCGGGTGAAAACCTGGCGCAGTAAGTAGTAAGCGGTAAGCAATAGCCGACACCCCCTGTATCATCCCCTGGTTCACCAGCTTCTTCGCCGGCTCATCAAAGGGGATCCAGCCGCGATCAAAGAGGAACTTGGTCCAAAAGCGGAAGTAGAGCAGGTGACCGGTCGCGTGCTCGCTACCGCCCACGTAGAGGTCCACTTGCTGCCAGTAGTTGATGGCTTCCGCTGAGGCGAAGCGGCCTTCGTTCCCCGGATCCATGTAGCGCAGGAAGTACCAGCTGCTGCCGGCCCAACCGGGCATGGTGGTGGTCTCCAATGGATAGCCCGCGTAGGCCCAACCCTTCGCGCGTGCCAGCGGTGGCTCACCTGACTCCGTCGGTTGGTAGCGGTCGATCTCCGGCAACTTCAGCGGCAGTTCGCTTTCCGGCAGCGCATACGGCACGCCGTCCTTGTAGTAGATCGGGATCGGTTCGCCCCAGTAGCGTTGCCGGCCGAACGCGGCATCGCGCAAGCGGTAGTTGATGCGGCGCTCACCCACGCCCTTCGCCTCCAGCTCATCGATCATGCGCGGGATGGCATCGGCCACCTTCAGGCCGTTGAGAAAGGCACTGTTCGCGAGCGTGGCCTCCTTGCTCTCGTCCGCGCCGGTGGAGATGTCCCAACCTTCCGTTACCGCGACGAAGGGGATGTTGAAGTGCGTGGCGAAATTCCAATCGCGCTGATCACCAGCGGGCACGGCCATCACCGCGCCAGTGCCATAACCGCCGAGCACATAGTCGCCCACCCACACGGGTATGTCGAGGTGCGTGAGCGGATGCTTCACGTAGGCGCCGGTGAACACGCCGCTCACCTTCCTCACATCGGCCTGGCGTTCGCGCTCGCTGCGGTTCTTCGCCTGCGTCACGTACGCCATCACTTCCTCACGACGATCAGCAGGTGTGATCCGCTCGATCAGCTCGTGCTCGGGTGCGAGGGTGACGAAGGCCACACCGAAGAGCGTGTCCGGTCGCGTGGTGAAGACCTCAACATGGCCATCTCCTTCGTTCAAGGCGAAACGGATCAATGCGCCCTCGCTTCTGCCGATCCAATTGCGTTGCGCCTCCTTGATGCTCTCGCTCCAATCCAGCGCGTTCAAACCATCGAGCAGGCGCTGGGCGTACTGCGTGATGCGCATGCTCCACTGCGGCATGCGTTTGCGCTCAACAGGATGACCGCCGCGTTCGCTCACGCCATCCTTCACCTCATCGTTCGCCAAAACGGTACCCAACGCCGGGCACCAGTTCACCCACGCTTCGCCGAGGTAGGCCAAGCGGAATCGCATGAGGATCGCACGCTGCGTCTTCTCGTCGAAGCGCTTCCATTCTTCTGCGCTGAACGCGCCCAAGGGCTCTTCTTCTTCGTTGCCGGTTACAGCGCACCCATCCTCTCCGGTCCAGCCGTCCTGGGCGAAGCGCGCTATCAGTTCGCTGATGGGGCGTGCCTTGTCCTGCTGATGGTCGTACCAGCTATCGAACAGTTGCAGGAAGATCCACTGCGTCCACTTGTAGTAGCTGGGGTCACTGGTGAAGACCTGACGATCCCAATCGAAACTGAAACCGATGCGATCGAGCTGTTCGCGGTAGCGCGCCGTGTTCTCTTCCGTTGTCTTCGCAGGATGCTGACCGGTCTGGATGGCGTACTGTTCCGCAGGCAGGCCGAAGCTGTCGTAGCCCATCGGGTGCAGTACATTGAACCCTTTGTTCCGCTTGTAGCGCGAAACGATATCGCTGGCGATGTAACCGAGCGGGTGCCCCACGTGCAGTCCTGCACCGCTGGGGTAAGGGAACATGTCGAGCGCGTAGTACTTCGGCTTGGACGGGTCGTTCTCCACGCGGTAGGTCCTCCGCTTCACCCATTCCGCGCGCCATTTCTTCTCGATCTCCTTGTGCTCGTAGGCCATGCCGCGAAAGTATCCCTCCCTGCTGAGTATGCCGGGCAGCTGGCGGTGCACGAGCGACCGGATCCCACAACGACCAACTGACAACGTGCCGGGCAACCGGTCCGGGGCACTTTTGCGCGGGGATAGATTCGCCCCGAATGGGAGTGGACCGTCAAATGAGGATGCGCGCACGCAGCAGCAGCGTGGGTACCGTGATCGGCATCACCCTGGTGCTGTTCATGCTGGGTCTGCTGGGCTTCATGCTGTTGAACGCCCGCGAACTGGAGCGCCATTTCCGCGAGAACGTAAAGGTGGACCTCTTCCTGAAGCGCGACCAGAAGGAGGTGGACGTGATGAAGTTCCGCAAGCGGCTGGACCTGGAACCCTTCACCCGTGAAACCCGCTATGTAACAGCGGACGAAGCGGCGGAGCAGTTGAAACAGGACATGGGCGAGGACTTCCTGGGCGTGCTGGGCGCGAACCCCTTGCTGCCCTCCATCGAACTGAACGTGAAGGAAACCTATTGCAGCGCGGACAGCCTGAAGTGGATCGCCGAACACCTGCAACAGGACAGCCACGTGCAGGAGGTGAAGTACAACCCGATGGTGGTGGAGAACATCGATGCGAACATGGGTCGCATCCGCTGGGCGCTCGGGTTGTTCAGCGTGCTGTTGCTGGTGATCGCCGTGGCCCTGATCAACAACACCATCCGGCTGGCCATCTACAGCAAGCGCTTCCTCATCCGCACCATGCACCTGGTGGGCGCCACGGGCTGGTTCATCAAGAAGCCCTTCCTGGCGCGCAGCCTGTGGCAGGGTATCATCGCAGCGGTGTTGGCCATCGGCCTGCTGGTGGGCATCATCCAACTGCTCACCCACTTCGTGCCGGATGTGCGCACCTTGGTGCATCCGCTGCCCCTCGCGCTGTTGCTTGCCGGTGTGGTGCTCGCTGGACTTCTCATTTCTTTGCTGGCCACTTGGTTCGCCGTGCGCAGGTACATTCGCATGGACACGGACGAACTGAACTGGAGCTAGCATGGCCGACAAGCACATCACCGAACTGGCGTTCACGCGCACGAACTACCGTCTGCTGCTCATCGGCATCGGCATCATCATCCTCGGCTACATCCTCATGTCGGGCGGTGGCAGCGGCGATCCGAACGTGTTCGATGCGAAGGAGATCTTCAGTGCGCGCCGCATCACGGTGGCCCCTATCGTCTGCCTCATCGGATATCTCTTCGTGGTGTACGCCATCATGAAGAAGCCGACCACGGAAGAGTGAGCTTTTTCCTTTCCGGTCGTCGCAGGTCGTGCCGAGCGTTGTTCCTTCGCGCGCGCTGAACGATGAACCTGCTGCACGCCATCATCCTGGCCATCATCGAGGGTCTCACGGAATTCCTTCCGGTGAGCAGCACGGGCCACATGATCATCGGCAGCAGCATCATGGGCATCGCCAAGGATGACTTCGTGAAGCTCTTCACGGTGGCCATCCAGTTCGGTGCGATACTGAGCGTGGTCGTGCTCTATTGGAAACGCTTCACCACGAACCTCGCGATCTACCCATTGCTCGCTGTCGCCTTTGTTCCCGCGGTCATCGCTGGGCTGTTGTTCAAGAGCCGCATCGATGCGCTGTTGGAGAACGTGGGCGTGGTGGCCGCGATGCTGTTGCTCGGTGGCGTGGTCTTCCTGTTCATCGACCGCATGTTCCCGCATGATGCGGAAGAGCGCGACACGCCGCTCACGTGGAAGAACGCGCTGGCGATCGGTTGTTTCCAGGTGATCGCCATGATCCCCGGGGTGAGCCGGAGCGCGGCCACCATCATCGGCGGATTGGCGCAAGGCCTCAGCCGAAAGCAGGCCGCTGAGTTCTCCTTCCTTCTGGCCGTGCCCACCATGTTCGCCGCCACCGCGAAGAGCATGTGGGATTACATCAGGGACGGCGGAACGTTCTCCAACGAGCAGATCCAACTTTTCGCCATCGGCAACCTCGTAGCCTTCATCGTGGCACTGCTGGCGATACGCGGCTTCGTGGGCTTCCTGACCAAACATGGGTTCAGCCTCTTCGGCTGGTACCGCATCGTCGTGGGTGTGGCGTTGCTCGCATTGCTCGTTGCCGGAAAGGACCTGGCCGTTCTGTGAGCATGGAGAAGCTTGATCCTGAAGCGGGCGCCATACTGCTCGTTGACAAACCGCTGACCTGGACGAGCTTCAATGTGGTGGCGAAACTGCGCGGTGCATTGCACAAGCTCTGCGGACATCGCGTGAAGGTGGGCCATGCAGGCACGCTCGACCCGCTCGCCACGGGTCTGCTGATCCTCGGTACGGGCAAGATGACCAAGCTGCTGCCGGGCCTTACCGATCACGACAAGGAATACACTGCTACGCTCTGCCTGGGCGGCACCACCGCCAGTTACGATGCGGAGACCGCCGTAGAGAACGAACGGGCCTGGGAACACATCACCGAGGCGGATGTGCGCGCGGCGTTGCTGCGATTCACCGGCCCGATCAACCAACGGCCTCCGAACTTTTCCGCGAAACGTTTCCAAGGAGAACGTGCCTACAACCTTTCCCGCTGGGGCGAACCTTTGGACCTGCCGGAAGTGCCGGTGCGCGTGGACCGGATCGAACTGAAGCGCATGCAAGGCCGGGAAGTGACCATCGATGTAGCGTGCAGCAAGGGGACCTACATCCGCTCGCTGGCGCACGACATCGGGCAGGCGCTGGGTTGCGGGGCCTACCTCATTGCACTACGTCGCACACGTAGTGGACACTTCGACGTGGCCGATGCGAAGAGCCCGGAAGAGTGGTCCCAATGGCTGGATGTATGGATCACCGAGCGGAAAGCCACTGAGGGCCAGTCCACTTAACGCTCGCTTCACGATCGATCTATATTCGGCCCCCCAAAAAACAGGAACGGGCCTGTAAGCCCGAAAGCCATGAAGCTCACCGCATTCAAGTTCACCGTACCGAAGGAACAGATCGCCCTCTACCCCACGAAGGACCGCGATGGCAGCAAACTGATGGTGCTGCACCGCAAGACGGGCAAGATCGAGCACAAGAAGTTCAAGGATATCATCAACTATTTCGACGAAGGGGACACCTTCATCCTGAACGATACCAAAGTGTTCCCCGCGCGGATGTGGGGCAACAAGGAGAAGACCGGAGCGAAGATCGAGGTGTTCCTGTTGCGTGAGTTGAACCGCGACAGCTTGTTGTGGGATGTGGTGGTGGATCCCGCCCGAAAGATCCGTATCGGAAACAAGCTCTACTTCGGCAAGGATGATGAACTCGTAGCCGAGGTCATCGATAACACGACCAGCCGCGGTCGCACGTTGCGCTTCCTCTTCGATGGCACCTACGAGGAGTTCAAGCAGACGATCACCGAGATGGGTGAAACACCGCTGCCGCATTACATCAAGCGCGATACTGAGCCCGCTGACGCCGAGCGTTACCAGACCATCTACGCCAAGCACGAAGGGGCCGTGGCCGCTCCCACCGCCGGTCTGCACTTCAGCCGTGAGTTGATGAAGCGCATGGAGCTGAAAGGCATCCACTTCGCGAACGTCACCCTGCACGTGGGTCTTGGCACCTTCCGTCCGGTGGAAGTGGAGGACCTGACGAAACACAAGATGGACAGCGAGCAGGTGCTGATCGAACAGCCCGCCTGCGACATCGTGAACAAGAGCAAGGAGCGGAAGAAGCACGTGTGCTGCGTGGGCACCACGACCATGCGCGCCATCGAGAGCAGTGTGAGCACCGATGACCGCATGAAGCCCTACAACGGCTGGACGAACAAGTTCATCTTCCCGCCTTACGACTTCAGCATCGCCGACCGCATGGTCACCAACTTCCACATGCCGGAAAGCACCCTGCTGATGATGGTGGCGGCGTTCGGGGGCTACGACAACGTGATGAACGCGTACAAGGTGGCCCTGAAGGAGAAGTACCGCTTCTTCAGCTACGGCGACGCGATGCTCATCATCTGAACCAGCGCGGCTTACCGGCTTCCAACCCATTGCGGCGATCGTTGACATCGCCTGTTGATACATGAAGTTCGCGGCCGTTCCGCGAACCATGGCGCTTCTACATTTGTTGCCCACTCAGAAAGCGCTTCAGCGCCCACTCGCAGCATGGCCAGCAAAGGACTTTTCGGCTCTTCCCTCGCTAAGAAGTATTGGATGGCCCTCACGGGCCTTTTCCTTATCACCTTCCTGGTGGTGCACGCCACGGTGAACGCCCAGATCTTCTGGAACGACGGCGGGGTGACCTTCAACACCTGGGCGCACTTCTTCGGCACGAATATCCTCATCCGCACCGCCGAGATCGTGCTCTTCCTGGGGCTCATCGCCCACGTGGTGGACGGCTTGATGCTCTGGAGCCAGAACCGCGCCGCCCGCCCGGTGAAGTACGCCATGGAGAAGGGCGCCGCCAACCGGAGCTGGTACAGCGCCAGCATGGGCATTCTCGGCACGCTCATTCTGCTCTTCCTTGTGCTGCATCTGTGGCATTTCTGGGTGAAGAGCCGCATCACCGGTCTGGAGCCTTGGGGCGAGGATGCGGCCGGTCAGGAGAACCTCTTCGGCGTGATGAAGGATACCTTCAGTTATCCGCTCGCCGTGGTGATCTATGTGCTGGGCTGCTTCAGCCTCTTCTGGCACTTGCTGCACGGCTTCAAGAGCGCCTTCCAATCGCTCGGCCTGAACCACAAGCGTTACAACCCGATCATCGCTGCATGCGGTACCGCGTTCAGCATCATCGTTCCCGCATTGTTCGCCCTGATGCCCATCAGCATCTACTTGGGCTGGATCCAGTGATCCATTGAACCTCTTCTGATCCATGAGCAAGCTCGACAGCAAGATCCCGCCCGGCCCCATCGACAAGAAGTGGACCTACCACAAGGGGCACGCGCGCATCGTGAACCCGGCCAACAAGCGCCGCATCGACATCATCGTGGTGGGCACTGGTCTCGCCGGTGGTGCGGCTGCGGCATCGCTCGCCGAGCAGGGCTACAGCGTGAAGGCCTTCTGCTTCCAGGATAGCGCACGTCGCGCGCACAGCATCGCCGCACAGGGTGGCATCAATGCCGCCAAGAACTACATGAACGATGGGGACAGCACCTACCGGCTGTTCTACGACACCGTGAAAGGTGGTGATTACCGTGCACGCGAAGCCAACGTGTACCGCCTTGCGGAAGTGAGCGCGAACATCATCGACCAGTGCGTGGCGCAAGGCGTTCCCTTCGCTCGCGACTACGGCGGACTGCTCGACAACCGTTCGTTCGGTGGTGTGCAGGTGAGCCGCACCTTCTATGCCCGCGGCCAGACCGGTCAGCAGTTGTTGCTTGGTGCCTACAGCGCGCTGATGCGTCAGGTGGGAAAGGGCGCCGTGCAGATGTTCGACCGGCACGAGATGCTCGACGTTGTGATCGTGGACGGTAAAGCCCGTGGCATCATCGCACGCAACCTCATCACCGGCGAGATAGAACGGCACGGTGCACACGCAGTGTTGCTCTGCACCGGCGGCTATGGCAATGTGTTCTTCCTGAGCACGAACGCGATGGGCAGCAACGTCACCGCCGCCTGGAAAGCGCACAAGCGCGGGGCCTTCTTCGGCAACCCTTGCTACACGCAGATCCACCCGACCTGCATCCCGGTGAGCGGCACGCACCAGAGCAAGCTCACGCTGATGAGCGAGTCCTTGCGGAACGATGGACGTATCTGGGTGCCTGCGAAACTCGAGGACGCCAAAGCGATACGCGAAGGCAGGAAGAAAGGCAGTGACATCCCGGAGGCTGACCGCGACTACTACTTGGAGCGCCGTTATCCGGCTTTCGGTAACCTGGTTCCGCGCGACGTAGCCAGCCGCGCCGCCAAGGAGCGTTGCGATGCGGGCTTCGGTGTGAACCAGACCGGAGAGGCCGTTTACCTGGATTTCAGCGCCGCGATCGAACGTTACGGCAAGCAACAGGCGAACATCCAGAAGATCCAGAACCCGAGCAAGGAGAAGATCACCGAGCTGGGTCGTGCCGTGGTGAGCGAGAAATACGGGAACCTCTTCGACATGTATGAGAACATCGTCGGCGAGAACCCTTACGACCACGCGATGAAGATCTACCCCGCTGTGCACTACACCATGGGCGGCCTGTGGGTGGATTACAACCTGCAGACCACCGTGCCCGGCCTCTTCGCGCTCGGCGAAGCGAACTTCAGCGATCACGGTGCTAACCGCCTCGGTGCCTCAGCCCTTATGCAAGGTCTGGCCGACGGCTACTTCGTGATCCCTTATACCGTGGGCGATTACCTCGCCGATGACATCCGCACTGGGCCCATCGATACGAAGCGCCCGGAGTTCGATGCCGCCGAGAAGGAGCAGAACGATCGCATCAACCACTTCCTGAACAACAAGGGAAGCAAGCCGGTGGATGACTTCCACCGTCGCTTGGGCAAAGTGATGTGGGACAAGTGCGGCATGGCGCGCAACGCCCAGGGCTTACAGGAAGCGATCGCCGAGATCAGGAAGATCCGTGAGGAGTTCTACCGCGATGTGCGCGTGCCAGGCAAGGCGAACGAGTTCAACCAGGAGTTGGAAAAAGCCGGACGTGTCGCGGATTTCCTGGAGCTCGGTGAACTGATGTGCATGGATGCACTGCACCGCAACGAAAGCTGCGGCGGTCACTTCCGCGAGGAATATCAGGAACTGGACGGCCCGCAGAAAGGCGAGGCGAAACGGGACGATGCCAACTTCGCATACGTGGCCGCATGGGAGTGGTTGGGCGAAGCAGGCAAAGCGCAACTGCACAAAGAGCCGCTCACGTTCGAAGAAGTGAAACTGACGCAACGCAGCTACAAGTGATGGGCAACATGAAGCTCACCCTCAAGATCTGGAGGCAGAACGGTCCGAACGACAAGGGTCGCATGGAGACCTATCCCGTGAACGACGTGTCCGAGGACATGTCCTTCCTGGAGATGCTGGATGTGTTGAACGACCAGCTGGTGCGCGAGGGCAAGGACACGATCGCGTTCGACCACGATTGCCGCGAGGGCATTTGCGGCATGTGCAGCCTCTTCATCAACGGCGAAGCGCACGGTCCGGGCCGCGGCATCACCACCTGCCAGCTGCACATGCGCAAGTTCAAGGACGGCGATACAATCTATGTGGAGCCTTGGCGCAGTGCGGCCTTCCCCGTGATCAAGGACCTGGCTACGAACCGTGGCGCCTTCGATCGCATCCAAGCCGCCGGTGGTTTCGTGAGCGTGAACACCAGCGGTAACCTCGTTGACGGCAACGCGGTGCCCATTCCGAAAGACGATGCCGACAAGGCCTTCGATGCCGCCACCTGCATCGGCTGCGGTGCGTGCGTGGCCACCTGCCCCAACGGCAGCGCCATGCTCTTCGTGGCCGCCAAGGTGAGCCAGCTCAGCCTGTTGCCGCAAGGCCGCCCCGAAGCCAAGCGCCGTGCGCTGGCCATGGTAGAGCAGATGGACAAGGAAGGCTTTGGCAACTGCAGCAACACTGGCGCCTGCGAGGTGGAATGTCCCAAGCAGATCAGTCTCGAGCACATCGCGCGTTTGAACCGTGAATACCTGGCGGCTACGGTGACGAAGGAGTGAGCGTATGGACCTTCCGCACTCGCGAGGCAGAGGGTTCCGGATACCGACGCGTCCGTGGTCGGATATCGAGGATTTCTACTCGCGCTCCGCGACAGATCATCGTTGGGGAGTTGAGATGATGGAGTTGGTCCGTCACATCCGTATGCAGGGATATGCTGATCGGCTCTTCGCCTTCACGTCGATGTATGACCTGATCATTGATCTTTATCCCGAGCTCGAACGGGAAATCGAAACCTTGCATGTACGGTATGACCAAGGCGCGTATCGCCTCAGGTATTTTGCCAGTCCAACACGCGAGCCGGAAATGGAGCGAGTCTACCCGAAGGAGGTCGGGTTGAAGAAGTTCGATGATTTCTTGGTCTACCTGAATTGGTGAACCTGGAGCGTGCAACGTTCATGAATGCTCGGTCTTTGGAACTGAATAGCAAGCTCCCCCACGTCGGCACCATCTTATCAGTGATGAGCAAGCTGGCGCTGGAATGTGGCGCCATCAACCTGGGTCCGGGCTTTACATTTGGGGCATGCGGCTTACGCCTGAGGAGATAAAACGTCTTCGCGCCTATTTCGCCACCAAGCCTGTGGTGAACGCGTACCTCTTCGGTTCTTTCGCGCGTGGCGAGGCCGATGAGAAGAGCGACGTTGACATCCTCGTTGATCTGGATCGCACCGTTCCGTTCGGTCTCGGTTTCTTCGGCATGATCGGCGATCTGCAAGAGCTCCTCGGCCGGCAGGTGGACGTGGTCACGCGCGAAGCGCTTTCGCCGCATGTGGAGAAGTACGTGAAGCGCGACCTTCTTCCCATCTATGCGCGATAGACTCGGCGATCGCATCCGCGTCCAACACATGTTGGAAGCAATCGAATTGATAGAGGACTTCATGAACAGCCGGTCCATGGAAGACCTCACCAAGGATGCCATGCTGCGTTTTGCGGTGGTGAAGCAATTAGAGGTGATTGGCGAAGCAGCTTCTCGGATCACTCAGGCAACCTTGGATGCTGAGCCGTCCATTCCGTGGAACCAGGTGGTGCTGATGCGCCATGTGCTGGTGCATGACTACTACCGGATCGATGTTCCAACGGTCTGGAGCACGGTGACGAATGACCTTCCTCCGTTGAAGCTGGCCGTAAAGCGTTTGCTGGAGGCAATTCCTCCGGCACCCTGAGCAGATGACGACGCGCACGACCCTGGTCAGCAAACTCCCGCACGTCGGCACCACCATCTTCACGGTGATGAGCAAGCTCGCGGCGGAATACGGGGCCATCAACCTCAGTCAGGGCTTTCCTGATTTCCCAATCGATGAGAAGTTGAGCGATCTGGTGAACGCCGCCATGAGGTCGGGCTACAACCAGTATGCGCCCATGCCGGGCTTGCCCGCACTTCGCGAAGCGATCTCCAACAAGGTGCAGCGTCTGTATGGTTTCGATTACGATGCCGAAACGGAGGTGACAGTAACAGCAGGGGGTACGCAGGCCATTTTCACGGCGCTTGGTGCCATCGTGCATCCTGGTGATGAAGTGATCGTCGTGGATCCCGCATACGATTGCTACTCACCTACAGTGGAACTGTTCGGTGGGAAACCGGTACATGTGCGACTGGGCGGAGACATGCGGTTCGATGCCGATGCGGTGAGGAAGTCCATTACGCCGCGCACCCGGGCATTGATGATCAACACACCACACAACCCCGCCGGTACGATCCTGCGCGATGCGGACATGCGACGCATCGCGGACATGTTGCGCGGCACGGACATCATCCTGATCAGCGATGAGGTGTATGAGCACCTGATCTTCGATGGAGAGAGGCATGCTTCGGCCATCAATTATCCCGAACTGCGCGAGCGCGCCTTTGTCATCTTCAGTTTCGGCAAAGTCTTCCATACAACGGGATGGAAAATGGGTTATGCCCTCGCGCCGAAGGAGCTGATGACGGAATTCCGGAAGGTGCATCAGTTCAATGTGTTCAGTGCGAATACGCCCATGCAGCACGCCCTCGCGGAATACATGAAGGACCCCTTGACCTATGAGACGGTGCCTTCGTTCTATGAGGAGAAACGGGACCGCTTTCTGGTGGGCCTGCGTGCTTCGCGTTTCGAGCCCCTGGCCTGCGAGGGCAGTTACTTCCAACTGGCGGATTACAGCCGCATCAGCGATGAACCGGATACGGAGTTCGCCAAGCGCATGACCCGCGAGTTCGGCATCGCCGCCATCCCCGTCAGCGTCTTTTACAAGGATCCACCGAACGAACAACGCATCCTCCGTTTCTGTTTCGCGAAACGCGAAGAGACATTGGACAACGCGATCGAGAAACTATGCGAGATCTGAGGGCAACCCTTGTGCAATGCATGCTCCATTGGGAGGATGCACAAGCGAACCGCGAACAATTGACAGATCGCCTTGCCGCGCTCAAAGGTTCGACCGATCTGATCGTTCTGCCCGAGATGTTCAGCACGGGTTTCAGTATGCGCAGTGCGGAGTTGGCCGAAGACATGTCAGGCCCGACGGTGACCTGGATGAAGGAACAGGCTCGTTCTCTTGATGCCGCCCTGTACGGGAGTCTCATCATCCGTGAAGGGGCTAACTACTACAACCGCGGCCTGTTCATCGATCCGGAAGGACAGGTGACGATCTATGACAAGCGCCACCTGTTCCGATTCGCCAACGAGACCGAACACTACACGGCGGGCGAGCGGCGTGTTGTCGTCGATTGGCGTGGTTGGCGCTTGTTGCTTCAGGTCTGCTTCGACCTGCGCTTTCCTGTCTTCGCCAGGAACCGTGGTGACTATGATGCCATCCTCTACGTGGCGAACTGGCCCGAACCACGGCGGTATCCATGGAGCCAGTTGCTCATAGCCAGGGCCATCGAAAACCAGTGCTACGTGATCGGTGTGAACCGGGTGGGCATGGATGGCAAGGGGCTGCACTATACCGGAGACTCGGTCATCATTGACCCGAAAGGCCAACCGCTGCTCTCCTGTGAAGCGTCCAAGGAGGAAACGCGCAGCGGCGTTCTGGACCGAACCTCCTTGGAGGACTTCCGCGAGAAATTCCCGGTAGCGAAAGAGGCGGACGACTTCGAACTGCGGCTCTAGCGCAGGATCGTCACGGTGCCCATCTCCTTCTGCAAGAAGCCTTCCTTGCCATCGTGGTCCTCGATGAACTTGTATTCCATCCGGAACACATAGACATCGTTGGGCGCATCGATGCCGTTGATACGGCCATCCCATCCCATGTTGGGCGAGTTCGTATGGAAGATCACATTGCCCCAGCGGTCGAAGACATCGAGCTCGAACTGTCCGATGCTCTTGCCGACAACGTTCCAGATATCGTTCACTCCATCCCCGTTCGGCGTGAATGAATTGGGTACGTAGATGCTCGGTGGGCAGTACTCCACCACGTTCGCTGAGTCACGACGGCCACAATCGAACTGGTTGGTCACGCTCACATAGTACCAGCCATAAGCACCGGCCAGGATCACTTGTGATGTTTCACCGGTGCTCCAATCATAATTGGAACCGGTATTGCCCGCGTTGATGATCACGTAATGCGGATCCTCGTCAAGGCAGGTGAAGTACTCGTGATCCAGAAGAGGGCTTGGGCGAGGATTGAAAACAGCGCGTACCGTGTCGCTCGCGGAACAGTAACCGTTGCTGACGACCACGGAATAGTTACCGGATCCGCTTACCGTTATCTGCTGGGTGAGCTGTCCTGTATTCCAAAGGAAGGCGGCTCCGGCGTTCCCGGCATCGAGGTCCAAAAGATCCCCTTGGCAAAGCACAGTGTCACGCCCCAGGTGAACGACCGGAGGTGTCACGATCATCACGTTGGCGTCATACATCGCACTGCATCCATCCGCCGTCGTAATGGTAACGATGTACTGGCCGCTGGTGTCCACGGTGATCTGCTCATTGTGCGAACCCGTGTTCCAGAGGTAACTGCTGCCTTGATCGCCGGCATGAAGGGTCACCGGCTCGGTCACACAGGAAACGACATCCGATAGTTGATCGGTCGGTATCGGGAGGAAGGTGACGTTGATCCCGTCAGCTCCGTAGCAGTAACCGTTCGTGGCGGTAACACTGTAGGGACCGGTGGTTGATACACTTATCGATTGACTGGTCGCGCTCGTGCTCCAGCCATAGGAGAGCCCGGGCATACCGGCATCCAGCACAAGTGGTTGTCCGGCGCACAGCGAAGTATCCGGCCCAAGATCGATGGTGACCAGGGGCATCAGGACAACATCAGCATCGAACACAGCGCTGCATCCTTGTGGTGTGGTGATGTTCACCCAGTAGGTCGTATCGGTGTTGGCAGTTATCGATTGCGTGTGCTCACCCGTGCTCCATGTGTACGTGCATCCAGCATTGCCAGCATCCAATACGGGTGGAGCGCTGATGCAGGTCGTGATGTTGTTCAGGTTGTCGACCGGTGCGTTGGAGAACTGGACCTGGACCGAATCAGAAGCGGCACATCCTTGTGGTGTAGTGACGGTAGCCCAATACGATCCATTGGAAGAAACGGTGATCTGCGGTCCGTTCACGTTGGTGCTCCAGTGAATGGTATTGCCCGGGCTGTTCACGTTCAAGGTGTACGACGCCACACCGCAAAGCAGCGTGTCCGGCCCCAGTTCGAACTGTGGCAATGGCGAACTGTTCACGAAGTAGGTCTTCACCGCCTGGCAGCCTTGCTGGTCGGTGATGGTGCAGATGTAAACGTCCGGCATCGAAACGGTGATGGTCTGGCTCACCTCCCCCGTGCTCCAGTCATAGGTGGACCCAGGGAACTCCGCATCCAGCAACGTGCTTTGGCCTTCGCACAGCCCGAGATTGATCGGCGTGATCATGGTATCGAAGGCGTCATTGATGGATACTTCATCGCTGGCGGTGCACCCGTTCGCGTCGGTCACGGTCACCACATAGGTCGCCGTGGTGTCATAGATGATGGACGGATTGAGGATGTTGGACGCGTTCAGTAATTCAGCATGGGTCCAGCTGACCTGCGGAGCGGCCATGTTCGTGCTCACGTTGAACTGGTAGCCCATCGTGTTGCACAAGGTCTGATCGAGGCCGGCGTTCACCGTATACACGGGAGCCATATTGATGACCACTGCATCGCTCATACTGCAACCGCTGGCCGTCTCCGTGATGGTGGCCTGGTAGGTCGTTGTTGCGCTGGGCGAAGCGGTGGGTGTTGGCGAGGTGGTGCTGTTCAATGTCCCGTTGTTCGGCGTCCACACGAGCGAGTAGGGCAGACCTGCGACCACCGTCGCGGTCAGATGGCTCTGTTCGCCTTGGCACAGTTGCGTATCGTCCGCCGTGACGTCGATCGATCCCAATTGGCCAACGATCACCGTCGCACTGCCACTGTCCTGACAACCGATGTCGGTGGTAGCCGTCACCGAGTACGTTGTCGTCACGAGAGGAGTTGCGATGGGAGCATTACTGTTCGCGTTGCTCAACGTGCCATTGGGCGTCCAGGAGTAGGTGATCCCTGTGCCTGAGGTAGGTGTTGCCAGTAAGGGCACTTGGCTGCCGGGAGTGCAGATGGTGGTGCCACCAGAAACCTGCAGATCGAACGCAGGAGCCACCATGAGATGCCGTTGACCGTTGAAAGCGCAACCTCCACTGGTGGAAGCACTGACCGTGTAATTGATGGTAGTTGCCGGTGTCGCGTTCGTAGTGGGGTTCGTTGTGCTGCTTAGCCCGGTAGCAGGTGACCACGCGAATGACACGCCGGCATTGTCGTACCGTGTGATCATGACCTGATCGATCGCCCAGTTGTCGGTTCCGGCCCCGGAATTATTGGGTTGCGACCAACGGAAGCGTGTCGTGTTCGTCATCGCCGCAGCGGGGATGGGTAGCGTGACGGAAGTCCAATTCGGAAAGGCCGCTTCGTTCAACGTGGCCATGGAGGACCAGTTCACACCATCAAGGCTGTATTCCACCAGCACATCATCTCCCGGTTCCGCATCATCGCAGGGTGCGGTGCCGGTGGCGATCTTGATCGAGAACCGGAGGTTGGCCCCGTTGGACATGTTCAGCGCGGTGGTGGTGGCCCTTCGAGTGCCAGCGGCATCGAACCGTAACGCTGTACCGGCAACAGAGCCGCACAAACCACTGATGGTGCCGCCCTGCACCGAAGCCCACATGGCGGACGGTGCGACTTCAAAAGGATCATAGACCTGCACGCGTTCGGCCTTGGCAGCGAGCGTACTGGTCTCACCAGCACAGAAGGCCGTATCGCTAGCTGTGATCGAAACACCGATGAGATCGGTCGGGACCACGTCAACGAAAATGCTGTCGGTCACCGAACCACAACCCACCGGGCTGGTCACCTGAATGCGGAACCAGGTGTCAGCGGAGGGATATGCGATGGGCGAAGGGCTGCTCGGATCGGACAACTGCGCGGCAGGCGTCCAACTGATGTTGAACACGTTGGGAGCGGGCGCCGGTGTGGCGTTCAGTTGCACAGGCTGATACTGGCACACATTGCCTGGATCGATACCGTTCGCCGTCAGCGTCAGGTTCAACGGCGCCGGGACACCGACCTGCCATTCATAGTGCTTCGGACAGCCGCTCACGGGCAGTTCACCGGAAAGGATGTACGTATCGTTCTGACCGGGCGTGAAGGTGAAACTGTTCGCCGTTGAAAGCACCGTCGATGGTGCGCTCGCAGTGGTCCATTGGACGTTCACTAGCGGTTCCGGTGCGCTGAGCGTTATGGGATCGCTGCTGCAGATGATGGTGGATGGCGTCGCGGGGATCGCGACACTGCTCAAGGTGTAAGCATAGCTCTCACCGGTTCCGATGCCGTGCGCATACGCGATGAAGCCGCCACTGGCCACAAGGCGATGCGTACCGGCCGTAATGATGACCTTGGCCACCGACCAGCCAGGACAATTCGCGTAGGTCTGGAACAAAGCACCGCTCACCGGGCTTCCATCCAACGTCAGCTGTCCGATGCTCGCCGTTGGCATGGCCACGCTTACCGCATGGGACGTGATCTGGGGTGAAGCGAGCGTGGCGAAAACCGCCGACTTGGAACGACGCTCGTCCGGCAACAGTTCGATCATCGATGGATCGCCATTGCCTGCGCAATTGAAGCCTTCCATGATCTGCACCACGCTCACCGGTTGGCTGGCGGTGATGCAGATCGGCACGGTCGCGCCGTTCACTTCATAGGTCTGTCCGGGTCCCAATGTCGCTGAGAGGGATCCGTTCACGCTTACCTGCGTACCGGCCTGGTCAGCTACAATGCGATAGGTCGTCGTGTTCGCCGCATGGAACGGTACGGTATGGAAGGAGGTGCCCCAGCGATCGGTCGGCACCATCTGTTCATAGATGTGGTCACACGCAGGGCAGCCCATGGGCACATTGGCGCACATGCTGCCACTGAACACCGCGAATGGACGACAGGGACCGCTCTGCGCGGTCGCGACCACTGAGGTTCCGGTGATGTCGAGCGAAGCAAGCGCGCCTTGCACCTGGTAGGTCTGGCCCGCGTTCAGCGAAACGTTGAATGGAACACCAGCAGGATGTCCACCACTGGTGTTCACCGTAGGTGTGATGGTGACCTGTGTCCCATCCTCGGTCGCTACGACGAGCAGTTCGCTCTTGTAGAAATCGGCGAACCCGGGCAATCCACGATACGCCTCGGCACGATAACGAGTACCCAAGGAACCGATGGGAAGGACCTGCGCGGCATCAAGGGTAAAGCTCTGGTAGTTGACAGCCGTGACCGTAACGGTGTCGTTCGCTTGAACGAGCACAGCCTTGTTGTTCACCGATTCGCTGCCGATGTTCTCCGCGGTGTTGGGCACGGTGATGGTCGTAAGACCGTTGGCCCCCACGGTGAAGGACGTACTCCAGCCGGCCAGCGGCATGCTCACCGTTCCCGAAGTGGCGTCGGTGGCAGCGATGTTGATGCGCAGCGTCTGAGCACCATAGGCGTTCTGCATGAAGCCCAGCCAGAACTCGGTACCACTGGAGGCCAGGTCCTGTGACTGTGCGAAGGCCGAAACGGCCATCAAGCCCGCGAAAAGCGTGGCTCGGAAGCGGATGTGGAGGTTGTGTGCCACCTAAGAGTAGGGGTGGTTCGGCCCCTTCCTACGGTGATCCACCGCCAAGGTTCTTGCATCTGTCGAAGAGAAGAGGCTCAGCGCTTATCCCTGATCCCCCTCTCGGTCACCACACGGTCCTGCACCACTTCCCATCCTGCCCTTACGTTGATCTCGGACGGCGCCACCAGAACGCGCTCCGGCTGCGTTCGGCTGGAATAGGAGCCTGTGCTCCATCGCCCATTGTCGTTGCGGTCCAAAATGATGCGAAGTGAAAAAGCACCGGCTTGCATCATTGGCTGCTCTATCGTGCAGGGCAATGAGGCACATCGCTGACCGAACACCATACTGTTCCCTAGGAACAACTGAACGAGAAAGGGACCTTGATAGGTCAGCGCGCTGTCAGGCAGTAAGTGGAGTTGAAGATCACCGGTCTCCTTCATCGCGTTGGAACCGATACCTATCCGGACCGTGTCGTTCACCGCGCCATAGATATCATGGATGGCACCGGGAAGGGCCACCACCTGTGCGCTCTTGAGCTCCTTCGGCACGACCATGCTGAAACGCCTCGATATTCCTGGTGAACGCTCGAACAGAACCTTCGTCGCAAGGGTATCCGTAACGATGAAGAAGCGTGAAGTATCCAAGCTTGCCAGCGGACGCGTTGCCGTGAATCGTTGCGCACCGTTCGTCAAGGCACCGCTAGGACCGATCCCTACATAATACGGCATCGCTTTCCGGACCTTGTACGTCAACGTATCGATCACCCCTGCGCTGTCGCTCAGCTCGAAGCGGAAGCCGTCGATCATCGCCGTGTCGTTCGGCCACAGTAGCAAAGTGTCCCTTATGGGGTTCCATTCTTCGGACCAGGTCAAGCGTCCCCCGGTCCGATCGATGTCACGAACGATGATCGTATCTGCGGTTCTCGCGAGCACGAGTTGCCAGGCCCTGTCAGCGCTGACGGATTCGCTCAGGATAGCCTGCGTTTCCGCTTCGGCCATGAAAAGATCCAGATCGAGCGAACGGGTGGCCGGCAAAAGCACTTCCTCATCCGCGAAGGCGATCATCTCCGTTGGGAGGTCATACCGGTAGTTCGCGTTCTGATCCTTCAACCCCCGAACGTGATAACGCCCCTCCCGCAGATGGGTCAGCAGGAAAGCACCGTCCTTGTCCGTTCGCGTGAAATAGGCCGGGCGATGATCGCGTATTCCATCCGATAATGAATCCGGATACAGCAGCACGAGCGCGTCCGGCATGGCCGCACTGGTCAGTGCGTCGGCCACGTGACCGGAAAGCGTGAGACTGTCCAGCACATCGCCGGTGGAGAAGACATAGGTCAACCCCGTTGCCGGATTGTTTTCCGTGATATCGACGATCGCGTCACCGAAGTTGAACGTGTAGGTGGTATTGGCCGCCAACGGGCTCTTCAACAGGACCGAAACGGACCGCCCGTTCTCGATCACCACTTCAGGATCCTTCTCCAGCGGTGGGGAGATGAGCAAACGCTCCTTCAGACGATCCGCGCGGATGCGCTCGTCCATGTCCAGCCGGAAACGATCACCTGAGAAGTTCAACGAACCGTTCGGCGGATCCGCAACCAACACGCGCGGCGGTTGCACATCCTTATCGCCGCCCTGCAACTCACGGATCTGCGCGCAGGAAACGACGATGGTCGCAAGGAACAGGACCACCAAGAGCCTCATCCTAACAATGGGGCAAGCATCATGCAAATACGCTCCAGCGCGGCAGCGTCCACTGCTGTGAAGTCATCCAGCGCGGTGCTATCGATATCCAGCACGGCGCGCACCGTGCCATCCGCGCCGATCAAGGGAACGACGACTTCGCTGCGACTGAGCGCGCTGCAAGCGATATGACCTGGGAACCGCTCGACATCAGGTATGAGCAGGGTGCGTGCTTCCGACCAAGCCGTCCCGCAAACACCCTTTCCCCGAGCGATGCGTGTGCAGGCGATGGGGCCTTGGAACGGTCCAAGAACAAGTTCTTCACCGATCACGCGGTAGAAACCCACCCAATGCCAAGCGAAAGTGGTGTGCAAAGCGGCAGCGGTATTGGCCATGGCAGCCACTGGATCGTTCTCGTGGGCCAACAGTGCTTCCACTTGTGGAAGCAAGGCTTCATAGAGCAACGCTCGATCGTTCGTTGTGGGCAATACGAGTCGCTCCGACATGGGTGGCGAAAGTACCGGCTCAGGCACAAGCACAAGCGAAGACACTGATGCGCACGCCTGGAACGGACTCCAGCGCTCGTGCGCACGCCTCAATGGTGGCGCCGGTGGTGATCACGTCATCCACGAGCAGCACATGAGCGTTCGTTAGCGCCTCCTCGTTCTCCACTGCGAAGGCCGTTCTCACGTTCTGCCAGCGATCCAACCTGCCGCGCCGGGTCTGCGTCGAGGTGCTCACGATGCGCAGCAGCCGGTCATCCACGTTCTTCAACGGCCATTCTTCGCGCATGCCATCAACGAGCAGTTGCGCCTGATTGTATCCGCGTTGATGCAGCTTCTTCGGATGCAGCGGCACCGCGATGGCCACATCCACATCAGCGAACCGACGGCTGCCCATGAGGTCACGGGCCATGCGCCGGCCGAGCTCTCTCCCGATCGCATCGTCGCCTCTGTACTTCAGCCGGTGCAACATGCGCTGCACCATGCCGTCGGTGGAGAAATGGAGGAACGCGCTCGCTGCCTCCACGCGCAGTTTCCCTTGGAACAGCCGCTCCACGCGGTTCTGCTCATCGTCATGGAAACGGGTGCGCGGAAGCTCCTCGGCGCATCCAAGGCACAACGCTTCCTCGAAGCGCATGAGTGGACCATCGCATGCGCTGCAGCGGCGAGGCAGGAAAAGCCCAACGAAGTCATGGAAGAGCGTACGGCGCATACTGATCCGGGTTCAATACTTTGTTGAAAACCATGACCCTTGTGGAAGGGGTCCCCTGTGAGCCAAAATAACTTCGCGGCGGCGCCTACAAGCGCCCCTTCCCTCTCATGGACCAGACCAGCCTCACCCCGCAGGAACCCCGCAAGAACCGCTCGAACGCCCTGTTGCTGGCGCTGGTGGTGCTCCTGCTCATCAGCAACGTCGTTCTGCTCTATCTGTGGTCGCAGAAAGGGGATCAGGTCGTTGCCACCCAGCAACAGTTGGTGGCCACCACTTCTGAAAAGGAGAACGTGACCAAGCTGCTGGAGGACATGCTCGCGCAGTACGATACACTGAGCACGGAGAACGAGCAATTGACCGAGCAGATGGAAGGCCAGAAGAAGCAGATCGAGGAGTTGATGGACAAGGTGAAGCGCGGGCAGTACGATGTGACCAAGGCGAAGAAGGAGGCGGAGACACTGCGCCGCATCATGCAGGGCTACATCGTGACCATCGACTCGCTGAACAACGTGAACAAGGAGCTCACAGCGGAGAACCTGAGCACCAAGCAGGAACTGGGTGAAGTGAAAGGGCAGAAAGCAGCGCTGGAAACCCAGAGCGCGGAGCAACAGGCGGTGATCGCACGTGCTTCGGTGCTGCGAAGCACGGTGATGACGGCTGGCGGCATCTTCGAGCGTAGCAGTGGCAAACAGGTCGATACGCAACGTGCCAACAAGGCCGAACAGGTGAAATGCTGCTTCACCATCGGTGAGAACCTGACCGCCAAGGCGGGCGGTAAGACGTTGTACATGCGAGTGATCAGCCCTGACGGTTCTGTCCTGCCCGCTGCGGAAGCCGAGAACCGGTTCAAGTTCAATGGCGTGGAAGGCGAGTTCAGTGCCAAGCGCGATATCGACTACCAGAACCAGCCTGTAGAAGTATGCATCTTCTACAAGGCGAACACCAAGATGGTGAGCGGTCAGTACATCGTGGAGGTTTACGAGAGCGGCGGAACGGTAGGCACGACTTCGTTCACGCTGAAGTAGCGCCTGTCAGAAGAAGGCGCGCACCTGTGCTCCTCCCACGTGGATCGTGGGATTCCCTTCGCTTTTGCGGCCGTTATAGGTCAGGTCGATCTGCAGGTGATCGCTCAGCCTGCGTTGGATGCTCAGGCTCCATGTGGCGTTGGTCCCGGGTTTCAATCCGTTCAACATCTCGTTACCCAGGGGGGAGTTCTGCTCACCCCCGTAAAGGATGTCGATCAGGTTCCCGTTCAATTGGATGGAGCCTTTGCCTGCGATATTGTAACGCACTTCCAGACCCAGATCACGCACGGTCGCCTGTTCACCGCCGAACTCCTTGCTGTTCTTCTTCTCGGTGTACTTGAACTGCACCACGGTGCGCAGGCTAGTGGTCGGCTGCCAAGTGATCCTCGGCCGGGTGCTGCGCAGGTCGATCGCGAAGTTCCGGCCCTGTAGCAGATCGCTCAGGCTCGTGCTCCTTCCCACTTCCCCTTCCGCTTCGAGCATCCAGCGCGCTGTCACATTGAACCGCACATGCAGGACATCGCTTTCGCGTGTCCGTGTCTCGTATCCATTGAGCAGAAGGCTCTTGTTGCGGTCGCTCTGGTGCGCATGATCGATGCTCCAGTTGCGGCTGCTGCGGTCGTAGTACACCGTGTTGCGCAAGGAGGCGGAGAAGCTGTTCAGCGCGGGGTCCAATGCATCCAACCTGAAGGGATCCAGCGCGTTCTCCAACTTGTCCGTTCCGGTCTTGCGCTCGGTCCTGAAGCTCGCGAGATCGCTCCATTTGGCAAGGAACGACTTGAATCCCTTCGCATCCGCCCAAACCGCTTGAGGGCGCAGATCCAGCGAGGCGCTGAACTGGTTGCTGAAGGTGCGCACGTACTGGTTGGTGGGTGTGTACGCGCGTATGTAATCCGCCTCGTAACCGAAGTTGGCCACCTCGAACTCGTTGAGCTCCTTGAGACCGTTCCCGTTGTAATCGTTCCAGATATAAGTGCCTTGGCCTGCTGGCACCTGCACATAGATGAATTCACGTCGCTGTTCCAATCCGCTTCCCAGTTCATAGAACAGGTTGAAGTTCGCCGCGCCCTTCAACAACGAAAGGTCCCCATCGATGCGACCGAGCCAGGTGTCCTCCGGCTTTTGCGATACCAACGTACTATCGAGAATACGCAAGCTGCGGTAGGTGCCTGTGAAACTGAACCGCTTGCGTGGATCGCTGCGCATCTCGACGGAAGCGGAATAGGTGGTCGCTTCCGTGCTGCGTGCGAGCGCCGCTCCCTTCAGCACCTGCTCATACCGTTGGCCGCCGCTCAAATTGAAGCGTACACGGGCCGAGTCCGGGCTTTGGGCGAACGCTGACCAATCCAGGAACGAATAGCTGCCTGCGAGCAATGCACCGGTGGTGTCGTTGCGGTACGTGTTGTGTTCCTGCTCATCGCGCACGCCGAGCGTGATCCACTTCATGCGCCGCGCGAGGCGTCCCTTGTGCCGCAGGAACGAACTACCGATCACACCTGCTTCCGTGGAAAGCACACTGCCGTCCAGCAGCACATCGAAACGGCCCGGGTGCAGTTCGCTCTCCAGCGCATGCCGATAGCCGGTGAAGCGTTGCGTGATGGAATAACGCGAGGAGCTCACCTTTACGCGGCCCATGCGCCCGGCCTGCAAGGCGAGGCTCACAGAGGAGAGCTGCTGATCATTGTCCTGTGGCACCAGCAATGCGTTCCAGTTGCGTTCGAACTCCGCAGGGCGGAAACGCTCCACCGGCCGGAACGTGTTGGTGAGGTATTCGTGGTCCGTAGCCGCCGTCAACTTCCAAGTGGTATCGCTCGGGTCGAACAGGAAGGCATGGTCCACACCGGCGCGCAACGCCAGGCCTTGGTTGTCCGCATCGTTCTTCGAACTGAACGTGTTCCGATCCTCGTTGCTCCACGCTACCCTGGCCCAAGCCCGTGTGCGCTCATTGAAATGATGGACGGCGCCTGCCTCAGCCACCTGCTGTGAACGAGGGGGAACAAGCACGCGCACCGGAGCATACTCACCCTGCCGAACGATGGTCCCCAACACCGTGTCGGGCGCTATCCACTTGAAGACCCGCCCGGTCGGGGTGAAACGATCGAGCACATAGTCCGCTTTACCGGCACCCACACTACTGAAGCTGATACGGTAGCGTGCACTGTCCGGGCTTGTGCTGTATACGAACACCGGTGAATAGCCCAGTGAATCCCGCGATGCGTAAAGGACCTCATCGCTGTTGTAGCCAACGGTATCCACGCCTGGCGAAGTGGCTGCCAAGGGATCATCACCAGCATCCACCAACGCTTGTTTGTCCTTGTCCGACAAGGTCTGTTGCAACGGTTGGTTCCTGCTGTCCTGTTCCGTGTAGAAGTCCGCGAAGAGTTCCGTGCGCTTGAGGTTCCAAGTGCCTGCCGTGCGGACAAGGGTGCGCGCATAGTTCTTATCGCTGAACTGGAACTCGACCACGATGCGGCGATCCTTCGTCAACGGGCGCTTCGCGGTGAAGGTGACCTCCGCGGTGTTGTAATCGATCACGTAGTCGTTCTCCTGACCCCGTGACATCAATTGCCCATCGACGTAAACACGCTCCGTTCCACTGAGCACGATGATGAACAGGCCACCATCGTCCGCTTTCAATCGATAAGGACCCTGCACGCCTTCGATGGCCTGGATCACGTTCCTGGAGAATTTCCCTTTACTGATGGCCGCGCTGATGGCAAGCGACCCTTTGCGGGCACGTTCATCCCCGAACTGGATGGCATAGCCGAGTCCTTTCGTCTTCTTCAGGTAGGTCAGGAAATAGCTGCGCGGCCGTTCGAGCACCATGTCTCCGGCGATCACCTCCTGCCTGTCGTCGAAGAGCTTGATGAACACCCGGTCGAAGTCCTGGAGTTCTGCGGTATTGCCACCAGCTTGAATGGGGATACTGTTGTCCGTTACAGAAGCCAGCACTCCGATACGATCGGTCAGTTTTCCGCTCAGTTCAAGGTTCAGCGTGCTGTTCACGCTCAGGTCCTGATTGTTGCCGAAGAGGATACCGCGTGAGATACTGCCGCTCTTGTTCAACCCGGAAACGCCGAGCGGATCGCTGCGCTTTTCCGACGGCGAATACTTGAACGGGTCGCGCTCGTTGGGCAACGGTGTGCGCAGCAGGCCCGGGTCCTTGTGCCGGAATGGTCCTGCCAGCAGAAGTGGCAGGATCCGATAAGAGGCCACCAGCGTATCCGTTGGCGCGCCGGGCCTGCGCATGATGGATGCCCTCCACGGATCGAGCACGTAGAGCTTCGGGTCAACCTCAACCTTGTACCGGGTAAGCCGGAAAGAGCCCGGTGCGATGCTCACGCTGTCGAAGCGCACCGTATCCCTTTCCAGCACGATACGGATGGACCGCATAGTACCGCCCTCCTGGCCGAAAGCCGCCTCTCCCCATGAAGAGAACATGAGGAGGAATGGGAGAAGTATGCGCCAGGTCACCAGAGAGGTCGGGGGTCGGAAGCCGGTTGGAAATTATCGTGAAGGGCAGGCGTCGGCACCGGCCATCAAGAAACCCATGTTGGTAACGCCCAGAAAGGGCGGACCTTGCCCGAAGGACCCCGGGTACCTTTGGCTGGCACGATGCGCGCGGCGTTACCCGTCCTGTCCGGTCTTCTATTGCTTTCGTCCTGTGGAGGTGGGACCGTGCGGCAGCGCGCGGGCGATACGCGGTCCGGTGGAGTGTTCAACCTGAACGAAACGCAGGCGCTCAAGAGCATTTTCCCTCTCACGCTCACCAAGGCTTCCGAGTTCCGGATCATGGCCCAAGTCTACCAAGGGCTGGTATCCTTCGATCCTCGGACATTGGAGATCAAGCCGTGCCTGGCCAGTTCTTGGGAAGTGGACCGCACGGCCACTGAGTACACGTTCCACCTGCGCGAAGGAGTTCGGTTCCATGATGATCCAGCCTTTCCCGATGGTGCAGGGCGTGAGGTCGATGCCAACGATGTGCTGAACTGTTACACGGCTATTTGCACGGCCGGAAGAGGCGACCTCATGTTCTGGCTGTTCCAGGACCTGGTGGAGGGCGCGAACATGTTCTACGATGCAACGGCGCATGGTGAAAAGCCCGCCAAGGTGGAAGGCTTTGATGTGATCGACGAACACACACTGCGCATCTCCCTTACCCATCCCAGTCCGAACTTCCTGCAGATCATCGCGCATCAAGGCTGCTGGATATGGCCCCATGAACTGATCGACACCTACGGAAAGGACCCAGCGCAGAACGCCATCGGCACCGGCCCCTTCAAACTCCAGGGGTTCAGACCCGGTGAAGTGATGGTCATGTCACGCAACGACCACTACTGGAACACGGATGAGGAAGGTAACGCGCTCCCTTACCTGGATGCTGTGCGTGTAACGTTCGATGAGGACAAGCACAAGGAGTTCGATGAGTTCCTGAAAGGTCATGTGACCGCGTTGTTCGAACTGTCGGTCGATCAGCTCCGTTCGCTCGGTGATTCGATAGCGCAGGATGGGAGGGCTCGGTTCCATCTGCGCACCATGCCCGCCTTGTCCACCCAGTTCTATGGTTTTGATCTGAGGCATGTTCCCTTCTCCGACAGGCGCGTGCGGGAAGCGTTCGCCCTCGCCATCGATCGGCGTATCATCATCGATTCCGTTCTGAAAGGCCGTGGTGCAGCCGCGTTCCATGGCATCGTTGCTCCAGGTCTTGCCGACTATCCATATGACTCCGTACGTGGCGTCCCTTTCGAGCCGACACGTGCGCGCGCACTACTGGCAGAAGCTGGCTATCCTGATGGCAATGGCTTCCCGCCGATACAGCTTCAATCGAACGCGGAGGGCTTCGGATATGTCCAAGTTGCGGAAGCGGTGCAGGAAATGCTCCAGCAGGTGCTCAACGTTCCGGTATCAGTAAGTGTGCTGCGTGGCGATCAACACTTCGATCGTGTGGACTTCGGTCTGGTGCGTCTCTGGCGCGAGGGCTGGACGGCGGACCATCCGGATGCGGAGAATTTCCTGGCGCTTCTCTATGGTAAGAACGCGGTGCTTGACACGGCTCTGCCCGCTTCCATAAACAAGACACGCTATCACAGTGCGGAGTTCGATGCCTGGTTCCGAAAGGCACGGACCGAGAGCGACCCCAAGCAACGCGCCTTGGACCTGGCCAAGGCAGAGGCCATTGCCATGGACGATATGCCCGTGATCCCATTGTACCACGAGGATGCCACGCTGCTTTGCCAGCCGTGGGTGCACGGTCTATACCTCAACGCGATCGAGTTCCTGGACCTCAGCGGTGTTTGGTTCGACAAGCCGACCGACCCGCTCTGATCACGCGGCGGTGCGAGTCACCTCTTCCCAAAGCAATTGCTTGGCTAGCGGAACGAACGTTTCGATCGCAGGAAGACGCAGTTCGGTGGTGAAGGCGTAAACGGCCGGATTCGGCAGATGCTCATCCCGAGCGCGGAGATCGGTCCGCACCTGTTCGAAGGTCCATGCGATACTGAGCGTGTAGTCCGTAACGTATCGTGTGATCAGTTCCCGTTGAGGATCGGCCGGTTCCCCGAGCGTGATGCGACGCAACGAATAGCTGTAAACTCTGGCCGTGGGACCTTCACAGAGCAAGAGGTAGCCCTCGTCCGTTCGCAGCGGCCTGATCCCGACCGGCTCGAAATGGAGTTTCGCTACGAGCCGTTCGCGCAATTCATCGCCCTGATCCCACATGTTCTTCAATCTCGGCAGGATGCTCTCTGCCAGCACATCCAACGAACGCAGCAGTTCCGTACCTTCCATGGCCGACCGTTCGATGCGCCTGTTGTGCAGGTCCAATCCGGTTATCGCCAAGGGTAGCCCTGCTTTGAAACGCTCCCTGGAATCCAGCAACGAGCGTATTGCCCTGATGCGGTCGGCCAGTTCGTCGATATACGGATAGAGCTTCCGTTCCTTGTACCGCGCCGTTACCCGTTGCAGGTAGGCGAGCATGCGGTAGCGCTCGGCCTCTTCATCCTCCGGAAGCCGGATAAGGGCGGTCCGCTGCGGAACGGACCAATCAAAAGGATCCATGATAGTGAAGCTAACGCGATGTTGAGAAAAAAGTTACGTCCGGACCACCGGTTGCGCGCTGCGTTTTGAACTTCGCCTCGAACAAGATGAGCCCTTCCATGCACGTTCCATTCCGCTACCTCACCGGGGCGTTGACGCTCTTCACCTTGCTTACCGCCTGCGTGCCTGCACGGAAATACGAGGAGATACAAAGTCGCTATCGAAGCTCACAGGAGAGCGAAGCCGCTGCTCTTGCCAAAGCCCAACAGAGCGACGCGGCCTTGCAGCAGCAGAACGCGACGTTACAGGACCTACGATCACGCAATGAGCGGCTGGCCGGGGACACGGTGACGCTGGGGACCAGCCTGCGCAGGCTCACCAGCCAGTATGACAAGATCAACGCGTTGAACAATGAACTGCTGGACAAGTACAACACGCTCATGGCCGGTGATCGCAGCGAGAACCGCAAGCTGCTCACCGATCTGGAGGCCACCCGGCTCAAGCTCCAAGGGCGCGAGGATTCTTTGAACGCCATGGGCCGCTCCCTGGCGGACCGTGAACAGAAGCTTGCAGCGCTGCAGCGTGATCTGGCGGAGAAGGACGCCGCGATGAAATCACTGAAGGATCGTGTCAGCGCGGCATTGACAGGTTTTGAAGGGAAGGGACTTACCGTGGTCCAAAAAGAAGGGAAGATCTATGTGAGCCTGGATAACAAGCTGCTCTTCCCGAGCGGGAGCACGGTGGTGGATGCGAAAGGCCGTGAAGCACTGTCCAGCCTTGCGAAAGCCATCGAGAACGAAAAGGACCTCGGCGTGCTCGTTGAGGGCCACACGGACACGGACAAGGTGCTTCCGGGAGGCAGCTACAAGGACAACTGGGACCTGAGCGTGCTGCGTGCCACGAGCGTTGTGCGCATCCTGCAGGAGTCGTCCCACATCGCTCCAGAGCGCATCACCGCAGGCGGACGGGGCGAATACGTTCCGGTGGATGCCGGCGACAAATCCAAGAACCGCCGGATCGAGATCATTCTCTCACCTGACCTTCGGAAGCTGTACGAACTGGTGAAGTGATCAGTTCAGACGAGGGTTGGTGATGGAATTCATCAGCCATTCACGCGCCTCCGCTTCTTCCATGAAGACACGCGCCTCGAAGGGTTGCGGGAAATACGCGAAGTAGAGACTGGCCATGCGCTCGTTCATGGTGCCGTTCGCGGCCAACGCCAGCGATCGCGTGTGGTCGCGCATCTCCGTTGCCAGGTAATGGTCAGAGGTCATCACCTCCATTTCGAAATCGCTCTCTGCGGGGAACACCGCGAGCACATGATGGCCGCCAGCACCGCAGAATCGCTTGCGCTCGTTCAACACCTCGACCAACCCAGCCTTGTCCAGCTTCACACCTGGCTTGAACCTGATCTCGAACAGTTCGTCGCTCAGTCTCTCCAAGGTGGCCAAGCGGGTCTCGATAAGTTGCTTCATCACAAGGTGTTCTGCTCTCGCGACCCGCAGACGTTATGCACGCATACGGATCACGGAAAAGGGCCGCGAACATATCCCTGCCGATCATCCGGCCGACAGGATCCCTTAGAAGTTTTGTGAACGACCCGGAAACGGTGATCGATCAGCCGAAAAGCAGGCTCAGCACCTGATCCACCTTGGAAACGGGCACCACCTCTATCCCCTTCATGGGCGCCAATCCTTTGGAACCGGCAGGTAGAACGATGCGCGTGAAGCCCAGTTTGGCCGCCTCCGAAACACGCTGATCGATGCGGTTCACCGGCCGCACTTCGCCGGTAAGCCCGACCTCCCCCGCAAAGCAGGTATCCATGGGAACCGGCAGGTCGGCATTGCTGCTCAAGGCTGCTACGACCACGCCCATATCGATGGCGGGTTCTTCGATGCGGAAACCTCCGGCCAGGTTCAGGAACACATCCTTCTGGGCCAACCGGAACCCGCAGCGCTTCTCCATGACCGCCAGCAGCATGTTCAAGCGACGCAGATCGAAACCGGTGGCGCTGCGCTGAGGAGTACCATAGACCGCAGTGCTCACCAAGGCTTGCACCTCGAGGAGCAGCGGTCGCATGCCTTCCATCGTGGCCGCGACACAGACCCCGCTCGGGCGCTCGGAACGGTCACCCAGCAGCACTTGGCTCGGATCCTCAACGATGGCCAGACCGCTGCCCTGCATCTCATAGATCCCGAGCTCATTCGTGCTTCCGAAACGGTTCTTCAATGGTCGCAGCAGCCTGTACGCATGGTCACGGTCTCCCTCGAACTGGAGCACCACATCCACCATGTGTTCAAGCACTTTCGGGCCTGCGATGGCACCATCCTTCGTTATGTGGCCGATGAGAACGAAGGGCACGTTCCTTGATTTCGCATAACGCATGATCTCACTGGTGCACTCACGCACCTGCCCCACGCTGCCTGGACTCGCGTCCAGTACCGCGGAATGGAGCGTTTGTACGCTGTCGATGATCACCAGTCCTGGTTCCAATGCTTCGACCTGCTTGAAGATGTTCTGCGTGTTCGTCTCCGTGAGCACATGCGGATCGCTCGCTGGACGGCCACTTCGAGCAAGACGGTCAGCGCGCATCTTCACCTGCTGCTCGCTCTCCTCCCCGCTCACGTAAAGCGTACGGATCCCGGGAGCATGCAGTGCGGTCTGCAGCATCAGCGTGCTCTTGCCGATACCCGGATCCCCGCCCATCAAGACCAAGGAACCCGGCACCAATCCCCCGCCCAGGACACGATCCAGTTCCCGATCGCCGGTGGAAAGCCGAGGCCCCGCATCCGCGGTGATATCCGACAAAGCGATCGGTCGGGTATCACGGGTGCGCATGCTCGCTGGCATGCCACGTTTCTCTTCCACGCGATCGCGCACCTCCTCTACCAGGGTGTTCCATTGCTTGCACGAGGAGCATTGACCGAGCCACTGCGGGTAGCTGGCTCCGCACTGCTGGCAAACGAACTGTGACCGGACCTTAGCCGCCATGGCGGATGCGTTCCACCAACGCGGTCGTGGAGAAGCCTTCGACCAATTTCAGCGAGCGCACGTCACCTCCGTAGCTCTGAACCAGAGGTCCTCCGACCATATCCGGCACTTTCCAGTCGCCGCCTTTCACCAGTACGTCCGGCCGGATGGCTGTGATGAGGTCCAGTGGGGTGTCCTCTTCGAAGACGACCACCGCATCCACGCAGCGCAACGCACCAAGCACCAGCGCTCGTGAATCCTGGTCGTTCAATGGACGATCCAAGCCTTTTCCCTGCCTACGGACAGAGGCATCACTGTTCAGTCCGATCACAAGGCGATCTCCCAAGGCGGCCGCCTCTTCCAGGTATTCGACATGACCGCGATGCAGGATGTCGAAACATCCATTGGTGAACACGATGCGGTCGCTCTTCAAGCGCCAGACGTTCACCATGCGGACCAGCCCGATACGATCGAACGAACGTGGGTTCACAGGTGGCTGGGCGACTTCCGGGGTCATTACGACGGCTTTTTGAAGGAGGTCAAAAGTAGCGAGACACCACCAAGCGCGATGATCATGAGGGTCTGTGCGGCCCACAGCAACCAGCCCATCGCCAGCGCATCGGGCCTGATCAACGCACCATCGGCGCCTGGACCCAGGTAAATGCCCACGATCAACGCAACGAACGCAGGATACACACCGATGCCGCCTTGCACCAGCACAATGCTGATGGCCCCGGCGATGAAACCTGCGAGCACGCCAGCGAAGGGTACCGCTGCCATCGTCGGTAAGCAGTAGAAACCCAGTTGGAACATGCCCAAGTAGGCGCCCCAGATCAACACCGTGTGCAATACAAAGGCCTGCTTATGCTTGGTCCGGAACACGGCCTGGAGCCCCTGCAAGAAACCACGCACCAGGTCCATCAGTCGAGCACGTAAGGCTGGGCGTTTGTAGGCGAGGAACACGAGGACCAAAGCCCCCACGACCAAAAGACCCATGATCGCAATGCCCCACGGAAAACCACTGGCGGTCTGTGCGTTCTCGGAACGGAACCGTGCAACGTTGGTGCGCAGCATATCGAGCTTGTCCACTTGCAATGAAAGAGCGATGCCCGCGATCAACAGCAGGACCAGCATGTCAATGGCGCGTTCGGCCATGATGGTTCCGAAGCCCTTTTCGAACGGCACTTTTTCCGTGGCATAGAGCGAAGCACCCCGGCTGGCTTCACCGGCACGCGGGAGGAACATGTTCATGAAGTAGCCGATCATCACCGCGTGATAGCTGTTCCAGAAGCCGGGCTTGTGGCCCAAGGGCTCCAACAGATAGCGCCAGCGCCAAGCACGGCTCACATGTGCCAGCCATCCGATCACCGTGGCCAGGTAGAGCCAGCTCAGATCGGCGGCCCGGAACGCATCGATCAGTTCCTGCAGCTTCCCCTTCTCCTTCAGATCGACGTACTGACTGTAGATCAACCACACGCCGATACCCAGTGGTACCGCGATCTTCAGCGCGTTTATGATGGCGCGTTTCATCGGGCCGCTCGGATGGTGCGGGGGGTATCGGAACGGTGCGTGGTCCCGGTCCTTTCCACTTCGATGTTGTCGATGAGCCGCACGGGACCGAGGCGGGCAGCGATGAGCACCAGCACACGTTTGGCTCCCTTCCAGTCAGTGGAGAGCGGCTCCAATGTTCCAGGCTGGGCGATCTCCAGGTAGTCGAGTTCAACACCAGGATGCGCCTCGATCAGTGCAACACCGGCGGCGCACGCCTCAATGGGTGTGAGGTCGTTCACCAGTGCCGCGACCCGTTGCAGCGCTTGGTAAAGGATGATCGCCTCAGCCCGCTCGGTCGGAGAAAGGCGCTGGTTCCGCGAACTGAGCGCCAAGCCGTCCTCCGCTCGTACCGTGGCCACCGGTGCGATGGACACCGGCCAGTGCAGTCGTTCTGCCACATGTCGGATCACGGTGAGCTGCTGGCGGTCCTTCTCTCCGAAAAAGGCCAGGTCCGGCCGGACGAAATGGAACAGGCGCTCCACCACGTTCACCACCCCTTGAAAATGGCCCGGGCGGGCGGGGCCTTCCAGGACCTTGTCCAATACACCCAGGTCATAGGTCAGTGGCCGGTGTTCATGGAACATGGCCTTTTCGTCGGGCACAAAAGCCATGTCACAGCCTGCCTCTCGCAACATGGCAAGATCCTGATCGACCTGCCTCGGATAATGAAGCAAGTCCTCTTTGTTGTTGAACTGCAGCGGGTTGACGAAGATACTGGCCGCCACCGCTGAGGTTCTGGACGCCGCCGTGCGCACAAGATGCAGGTGGCCTTCGTGCAGCGCACCCATGGTGGGCACGAAGCCGATCGAACGGCCTTGTTGCCGCATGGATGCGCTCCATTCCGCGGCTTGTAACCCGCTCTTGATCAGGTCCATTGTGGTCTTGGGCATACGCCGCGGGTGCCGGTCCGCGTTGTTAATGGCGCCGAATGTCTATACTTTTGTGATCCCATTCCCCTTCCCCCCCTACAGCATGAGTTTGAAGAAAGCGAAGGTGCTTACCGTCTCGCAGTTCATCCAGCCGTTCACGGATGGAACTGAAATGGCGAAGGCCGCACGCAGCTTGCCACAAGGCATGCTGGACCGTGGCAATGAGATCCGTGTGTTCATGCCGAAGTTCGGCTCCATCAATGAGCGCCGCCACCAGTTGCATGAGGTGATCCGCTTGAGCGGTATGAACCTCATCATCAACGACACCGACCACGCGTTGCTGATCAAAGTGGCCAGCGTGCCCAGCGCCCGCATGCAGGTTTACTTCATCGACAACGAGGAGTACTTCAAACGCAAGGCGATGACGCACGATGTGAGCGGCGATTTCTTCCCGGACAATGACGAGCGCGCCTTGTTCTTCTGCCGTGGTGTGCTCGAGACCGTGCGCAAGCTGGGCTGGAAGCCCGATATCATCCATTGCCACGGCTGGATGACCGCATTCATTCCGCTGTACGTGCGGCATTTCTTCAATGATGATCCGCACTTCGAGGACGCCAAGCTCGTCTATACCGTTTACGATGAGGAACCGGCCGCCTTGGACAAGGAACTGGCCAAGAAGCTCACGTTGGAAGGCTTCAACAAGGACCTGCTGAAGGGTCTGAGCAAGCCGACCACGGAGGATCTGCACAAGTTCGCCATGGGCCTATCCGATGCGGTGGTGAAGGGCAGCGCCAAACTGAGCCGCACCATGGAAAACGCCATCAAAGGCAGCGAAAAGCGTGTGCTCGCCTATGCTGGTGATGAAGAGCGCACGGCCGCGCATGCCGATTTCTATCACGAGGTGCTGGAAGAAGCGCTGGTCTGAAGTGCTGATGCATACCCTGAAGACGATGGCACGGCCCGCGATATGGGCCGTGCTCCTTTTTGCGTTGTCGGCGAACACGGGTTGCCGGAAACCTGAACAGAACCTCGGGGATGACCTCGTGGATCCCGCAGCACTATTGGGCAATGTCACTTTCGACACGACCATCATCCAAGCATGGACGCAGTTCGATCAGCCCTCAACAACCAGTGGCCTTAGCCGCAACGTGCTTGGGAGTTACCTCGATCCGGTATTCGGCCAGGTTTCCGCCGGCATCGTGACCCAACTGCGGTTGAGCTCGAACAACGTGGGCCAAGGAGTCGACCCTGATGTTCTCGTTTGTGATTCCATCGTGCTTGGGTTGACCTACGATGCGACCACCTATGGCTACGGCAGCCTTGAACCACAGTCCTTCAAGGTCCACCGCTTGGATGAAAACCTGTCCGCTGATTCCACTTACAAGAGTTCGCGTGAACCGAACTACTTCTCAGAGGACCTGCTCGCTCCCGGTCAACACACCATAACACCGGACCCGAAGAACGCGCCTTACATCGGTGGCGATTCACTGGCCCCGCAACTTCGGTTACGTCTGAAAATGGCGCTAGGAGAAGAACTGCTGGACCATTGGGGAACGAACGACCTGTCCACGAGTGACGCGTTCCTTGCCTACTTCAAGGGCCTGTACATCGTGCCATCGGATGAAGGCGTGGTTCCTTTCCAGCGTGCCGCCTTGTATTTCAACCTGCTCAGTGGAGGGAGCAAGATGACGCTCTACTACCGGAACACGGCAACGAACGAAGCGCTGTCCTACGACTTCTCGATCAACAGCAGTTGTGTTCGGTACACGCATTCGAAGTTCGACCATCAGCAAGCCATCGAGCCCTTGGTGCCAGCAGCCTTGGTCGATACCGCTCTGGGCCAGCAGAACATTTTCCTTCAGGCCCTTGGTGGGGCGGAAGCTGAGTTGCGATTCCCCGCCCTTGATCACTACAAGGACCTGGGCTACTCGGCTCTTGCAAAGGCCGAGCTGATCCTCCCTGTAAGCGGTGGCTTCTATCCGCTATACGCACCGTCCGCTCAGGTTTTCGTTTTCCGCAAGGGTGATGATGGACAGGACCTCGTACTACCTGACCAGCAATTGGTGATCAACGATGTCGGAGGTATCTACGACGCCACGAACAAGGAATACCGGCTGATCATCACACGTTGGGTGCAAGGCGTGATCACCGGTCACTATCCCAACACAGGGCTCTCATTGGTCGCTGGCGGCCGTGGGGTCACTGCCAACCGAACCGTACTTTCGGGACCAGCGGCATCCACCGCTCCAATGCGGTTACGACTGACCTTCACCACCTACTGATCCACCGAGCATGTGCGGCATCGTTGGTTATATGGGCGACAAACAAGCCTATCCGATCCTGATCAATGGACTTCGCCGATTGGAATACCGCGGCTACGATAGCGCGGGCATCGCGTTGATCGACGAGGGTGAGCTGCGTGTGCACAAGTGTCAGGGCAAGGTGAGCGACCTGGAAGCGCACATCCAGGGAGAGCGCATCAAGGGAACGGTGGGCATCGGGCACACGCGCTGGGCAACGCACGGGCCCCCGAACGATGTGAACGCGCACCCACACCAGAGCACCAGCGGTGATCTCGCGCTCATCCACAATGGCATCATCGAGAACTACGCTTCGCTCAAGGAGGAGTTGTTGCACCGTGGTCACAAGTTCCGCAGCGAAACGGATACCGAGGTGCTCGTGCATCTGATCGACGACATCCAGCGCACCGAGAAGGTCGAGTTGCCGGAAGCCGTTCGCCTCGCTTTGAACAGCGCCGTTGGGGCATACGCCATCGTGGTGATCGACCGCAAGGATCCTGATGTGATGGTGGCCGCACGCCGCAGCAGCCCGCTGGTCATTGGGATCGGCAACAACGGTGAGCACTTCATCGCCAGTGATGCGACACCCATCGTCGAGCACACCAAGAACGTGGTCTACCTGGAGGACGGCGAGATCGCGGTGATCGACCGGAAAAAAGGACTCAAGATCCGGAACGTGAAGAACCAGGAGAAGACGCCGTTCATCACGGAGCTTGAGCTGCACCTGGAGGCCTTGGAGAAAGGCGGCTACGAGCACTTCATGCTGAAGGAGATCCATGAGCAACCGCGCAGCATCCGTGATTCGATGCGCGGCCGCTTGAACCTTTCCAAAGGCGAGGTGGTGCTGGGCGGCATCAAGGATTATGAGCAGAAGTTCATCAACGCCAAGCGCATCATCATCGTGGGCTGCGGTACCAGCTGGCACGCCGGGCTGGTCGGTGAGTACCTGTTCGAGGAATTGGCAAGGATACCTGTGGAGGTCGAGTACGCCAGCGAGTTCCGCTACCGCAACCCGATCATTACCGAGGAGGACATCGTGATCGCCATCAGCCAGAGCGGCGAAACAGCGGATACGCTGGCCGCCATCGAACTGGCGAAGAGCCGTGGCGCGACCATCTTCGGAGTGTGCAACGTGGTGGGCAGCAGCATTGCCCGTGTGACGCACGGCGGCGCTTATACCCATGCTGGACCGGAAATAGGCGTGGCCAGTACGAAAGCGTTCACGGCACAAGTGACCGTGCTCACCCTCATCGCCCTGATGATCGGTCAGAAGAAAGGCACGCTCACCGAAAGCCGCTTCTATCGTCTGCTGAACGAGTTGGACGCGATCCCGGGCAAGGTCGAGGAGGTGCTCAAGAACGAAGCGCAGATCAAGTACATCGCGGACATCTACAAGGATGCTCCCAATGCCTTGTACCTCGGACGGGGCTTCACCTTCCCGGTAGCCTTGGAAGGAGCATTGAAGCTGAAGGAGATCAGCTACATCCATGCGGAGGGTTACCCGGCTGCGGAGATGAAGCACGGACCGATCGCGCTGATCGATCAGGAGATGCCGGTTTTCGTTATCGCGACCAAAGGAGGCAGCTACGAGAAGGTCGTGAGCAACATTCAGGAGGTGAAGGCCAGGAGAGGCAAGATCATCGCCATCGTAACGGAAGGTGATACGGTGGTGAGGGGCTTGGCCGACCACGTGATCGAGATCCCTGAAACCCCGGATGCATTGGCCCCTCTGCTCTCTGTCATCCCTCACCAATTGCTCAGCTACCACATCGCCGTGATGCGGGGCTGCAATGTGGACCAACCGAGGAACTTGGCCAAGAGCGTTACGGTGGAGTAGTCGTCTTCGGCCCGGCCCACATCAACACCTGCTCGTTACCGGTATAGGACGAGAGGTCGTGGGTGAACAGGATGTGCCCAAGATCGATCAGCACGAGCAATCCGAACCCGCCGAAAGTGATGCTGTAGAGCACCGGTATCACGGGGGCTGTTCCAAGCAGAATGCGGTGCGCACCAAAGGGTCCGAGCGTGATAGCAAGGGCAGCAGCCAGTACCCGGCTGGGTGAGGCGGCTAACGTGTCTATAGTGATGGGACCTGCCTCGGTCAGTACCGTGGCCACCTCATGCTCAGGTAGGTGTTTGAACGGACCCGACGCTGCGACGCGCCCCGCGAACAAGCCCGCTAGTAGGATGCACAGCGCCCAGCGCAGGCGAATGCTCACTTGCCAGCCGCGTAACGGGCCGCCACCTCGTTCCAGTTCACCACGTTCCACCATGCGGTGATGTAATCCGGACGGCGGTTCTGGTAGTGCAGGTAATAGGCGTGTTCCCAAACATCCAGGCCGAGGATGGGCGTTCCGCCACAGCCGGTGTTCGGCATCAATGGATTGTCCTGGTTCGGAGTGGAGCACACCTCCACCTTTCCTCCCTTTTGCACGCAAAGCCAAGCCCAACCACTTCCGAAACGGGTGGCGCCAGCTTGGGCGAACTTCTCCTTGAAAGATTCGAAGGTGCCGAAAGCCGAACCGATGGCAGCCGCCAATTCCCCGGTCGGTGCTCCACCGGCATGTGGGGCCATGATGCTCCAGAACAGGGTATGGTTGTAGTGTCCGCCCCCGTTGTTCCGAACGGCCATGTTGGACATGTCCAGTCCCATCAGGATCTCCTCGATGGGCTTTCCGTCCAGCAGTGTTCCCTCGATGGCCTTGTTCAGGTTGGTCACGTAGGCATTATGGTGCTTGCCGTGATGGATCTCCATGGTACGTGCGTCAATATGGGGTTCCAGCGCATTGGGAGCGTAGGGCAGAGCGGGCAGTTGGAAAGGCATGGTGAGGGGGTATTTGACCGGGTCCAAGGGCCGGGCGGCGAAAGATAGTCGTGCGTTCGGCTGGCAAGTCCTTGACGGATAGTAGAAAATGCTACTTTCGCGCCCACTTTCACCAAAAAACCAAACGGAGATGATCAGGAAGTTCGCTCTGCTCGCCACGACGGCGGCTCTCATGGCTGCCTGCGGGGGCACCGAGGAGAACATGCAGGAAAAGATGCAAGCCGCACAGGACAGCGCTGCCAAGATGATGGAGAACGCTGCTGCGGACATGCAGAAGGCCGCTGAGACGATGGCCGACAGCGCAGCCAACGCTGCTGCAACGGTCGCTGACAGCGCAGCCAAAATGGCTACCGAAGCCGCTACGAACGCTACGCACTAAGCGTCGATCGCACGATACAGAAAGAGGGGCCCGAAAGGCCCCTCTTCTCATTTCCACGGATGACTTCAGCGTTTCAGCGCGTTCCGGGCAGCGGTGTAGATGCTGTCGCTCGCCATCAATGTGCGGTAGTATCCAGCATCCCCCCAGATATGCCGCGCGATACCGGCCTTGAGCCGTTCTTCGATCAGGCGGTGTGAGCGCTGCAACCCGTCCGCATCCTCATGCACGCCCAGCTCTTTCCCTGTCCGGGTAAGTACATCCAACTGGCTCTTATCGATGTGGAAGGAACGATCGTAGCGCTCGGGACCACCGATGCGTGCAAGAACGTCACGCTGACGATCGGCGATCTCGAAAGCAGCTTGGTTCATCGCCCCACTGAACAGCAGTTCGGTCAGATACGCGGAGCGCTCCGTTGTATCGGCCGGGATGAACACGTCGGGAATGATCCCCCCACCTCCGAACACGGTGCGTCCCTTCACCGTACGGAACCGTTGGGTGGAATCGACCTTGATGCTGTCGGGGTGGATGAACTCGCCATGGTCGAAACGCGCGCTCATGTCCTCGTCGTAATCGATATCGCCTCCGTAGGGGCGCTGGATACACCGGCCACTGGGCGTGTAGTAGCGGGCGGTCGTCAGCCGAACAGCGCTGTGGTCGGGCAATTCCACATGCTCCTGCACCAAACCTTTGCCGAACGAGCGCCTGCCGACGATCGTCGCGCGGTCATTGTCCTGCATCGCGCCTGCGACGATCTCGCTTGCGGAAGCGGAGCCTTCATCGATGAGGACCGCCAGCGGAAGGTCCGCCAAGGGGCCATTGCTCATGGTCATGTAATCCTTCCGAGGAGCGTTACGCCCTTGGGTATAGAGGATCGAACGGCCACCGGGCAGCAAGGATTCACAGATCGCGACGGCTGCGTTCAGGTAACCGCCGCCATTGCCGCGCAGATCGAGCACCAACCGGCGCATGCCTTTGCGGCGAAGTTCGGTCGATGCCTTGACGAACTCCTCCTCCGTCGTTCGCGCGAAGCGACTTAGTTTGATGAAGCCTGTGGAATCATCGTCCATCAGTGCCACGGCCACACTGTTGATCGGTATCTCTCCACGGGTGATGGTCACATCGAAAGGCTTCGCAACGCCACGTTTGATGCCTACCGTGACCTTGCTTCCTTGTTCACCGCGCAGGGCCTTCATCACGCCCTCACTGGAGATGTTCACCCCTGCGAGCGACTTGCCATCGGCGGACACGATCCGATCACCGGCACGGATACCCAACGCCGCACTTGGACCACCCTCGACCGGACTGATGACCACGATGGTATCACGTTGCAGAGCGAACTCCACGCCGATGCCCATGAAACTGCCTTCCAATGGCTCTTGTGCGGCGCGCAGGTCGGCGGAGCTGATGTAATAGCTGTGTGGATCGAGCCGCTGCAACATGTCCTCAAGAACGTTGTCCACGAGTTGATCCTCGTTGATCGTATCCACGTAATTGCGATCGATAAGATCGAGCACCTGGTCCAGTTTCTCACTGGGTCCGTTGTGGTGGAAGGTGAAGAAGCCACTCGCGCCTGCTCGTGCGGGTGCCGTGCGAAGCCCGAACAGGTAACCTGCCGCAAGTGCCAACCCTAGCGCGATAGGCAACAACAGCGTTCTCCAAGTGCGAGCGGGACGTTCCATCGTGTCAGATCTCCGGTGAACGCGCAATAAGCACACCACCCTCCTTCAGCAATTCCAGGCCGGACGGGTCCTTGTACGCATCCAGGTACACGAGCCTGCGGATACCCGCCTGGAGGATGAGCTTGCTGCACTCTTTGCAAGGCGAATGCGTGAGGTACAGCGTGGCTCCTTTGGCGTTGTTGGTGCTGCGGGCCACTTTCATGATGGCATTGGCTTCCGCGTGGAGAACGTACCAATGGGTGAGGCCGTTCTCGTCTTCACAATCGTTGGGAAAGCCGGACGGTGTTCCGTTGTAGCCGTCACTGATGATCATGCCGTCCTTCACGATAAGGGCGCCGACCTTTTTGCGTGTGCAGTGGCTCAATCGGCTCCATTCGCGCGCCATGCGCATATAAGCCCCGTCGTAGCGTTCCTGCTTCTTCGGGTCGGTATAGACCAGCTGATCCTGCTGCATGCCATCAAGTGATCATCTGATCGGCTGATCATCTGATCGGCTGGGTGCCCAAGGCGGGAGTCGAACCCGCACGACTTTAAGGGTCACTGGTGTTTGAGACCAGCGCGTCTACCAATTCCGCCACCTGGGCAGGGGGCCGCGAAGATAGAAGCCTGTTACAACTGCTTGAGCAACTTCCGCAGGTCGACCTTCTCGCCGACGATGCGGTCCAGTTCCGAGATGGCTATGCGCTCCTGCTTCATGCTATCGCGCTCACGGATGGTAACCGCATTATCGCTCAGTGTTCCGTGGTCGACCGTGATGCAGTAGGGCGTACCGATGGCGTCCTGACGGCGGTAACGGCGACCGATGGCATCCTTCTCATCGTATTGGCAGTTGTGCGCGAGCCTAAGCTGGTCCGTGATCTCGCGGGCCTTCTCCGGAAGTCCATCCTTCTTGATCAAGGGCAGCACGGCCACTTTCACCGGAGCAAGCGGAGCGGGGATGCGCAGAACTACACGCTCCTCGCCACCTTCCAACTTCTCTTCATCATATGCCGCGCTCAGGATGGCGAGGAACATGCGGTCAAGACCGATCGAGGTTTCGACCACGTACGGTACGTAGCTCTCATTGGTCTCGGTATCGAAATAACGGAGCTTCTTGCCGCTGAACTTCTCATGATTGCCCAGGTCGAAATCGGTGCGGCTGTGGATACCCTCGAGTTCTTTGAAGCCCATGGGGAACTGGAACTCGATGTCGCACGCCGCGTTGGCGTAGTGCGCGAGCTTGATGTGGTCGTGGAAGCGGTAGTTCTCCGCCGGCATACCCAAGGCGCGGTGCCAGGCGATGCGTTTCTCCTTCCAGGCGTTGTACCACTCCATCTCGGTGCCAGGCTTCACGAAGAACTGCATCTCCATCTGCTCGAACTCGCGCATGCGGAAGATGAACTGGCGCGCCACGATCTCGTTGCGGAAGGCCTTGCCCGTCTGCGCGATGCCGAAGGGGATCTTCATGCGCGCGCTCTTCTGCACGTTCAGGAAGTTCACGAAGATGCCCTGCGCCGTTTCGGGTCGCAGGTAGATGGTGCTGCTCTCGCCGCTCACACTGCCAAGCTCCGTGGCGAACATCAGGTTGAACTGGCGCACCTCCGTCCAATCGCCAGTTCCGCTCACCGGGCATTTGATCTCCTCATCCACGATCAACTGGCGCAGGGCCACCAGATCGTTCGCCTCCAGCGCGGACTTCATGCGTGCCTCCACTGCGTCGATCCGTTCCTGTGAACGCTTCACGTTCGGGTTGGTGGCACGGAACTGCGCCTCGTCAAAGGCATCACCGAACTTCTTCCTTCCCTTCTCCACCTCCTTCGCGATCTTGTCCGCGTACTTGGCCATGTGCTCTTCAAGGAGCACATCCGCACGGTAACGCTTCTTGCTGTCCTTGTTGTCGATGAGCGGGTCGTTGAAGGCGTCCACGTGTCCACTGGCCTTCCACGTGGTGGGGTGCATGAAGATGGCCGCATCGATGCCCACGATGTTCTCGTTAAGCCTGGTCATGGCCGCCCACCAGTACTGGCGGATGTTGTTCTTCAACTCTGCGCCGTAGGGACCGTAGTCGTAGGTGGCGCTCAATCCGTCGTATATCTCGCTGCTGGGGAACACGTAGCCGTATTCCTTGCAATGCGAGATGATGTTCTTCAGTTTGTCCTCGTTGGTGCTCATGTTGGTTGCGCCTGCGCCCTGGAAACCTTCGGCGTGGCGGGGCGCAAAGATGGGCGCGCAGCCCTATCACCGCTACTTTCGCAGGGTCATTGAAAAACAAGGCGCTCACAGATGAAGTTCGGTGTGGTCATCTTCCCGGGAAGCAATTGCGATGAGGACATGTGCTACGTGCTGGAACAGACCATGGGCCAGCGCGTGGAGCGGTTGTGGCACAAGGAGCAAGACCTGCGAGGCTGCGACATGATCGTGCTACCGGGCGGCTTCAGCTACGGCGATTACCTGCGCAGCGGAGCCATCGCGCGCTTCTCGCCCATCATGCAGGAGGTGGCGGCCCACGCGAAGAAGGGCGGCCCTGTACTGGGTGTCTGCAACGGGTTCCAGGTCTTGTGCGAAGCGGGACTGTTGCCCGGCGCATTGCTCCACAACGAAGGCCAGAAGTTCATCTGCCGAAACGTGCATATCCGGGTGCAAACACGGAACACCTTGCTCACCAACAGCGTGAAGGACCATGCACTGTTGATCCCGATAGCCCATGGCGAAGGGCGCTACTACGCGGACGCCGCGACCATTTCCGCATTGAACGATGAGGACCAGGTGCTCTTCCGCTATTGTGACGCGGAAGGAAAGCTGCGCGAAGATGCCAACCCGAACGGCAGCATTGAGAGCATTGCGGGCGTGTGCAACAAGGAGCGCAACGTGTTCGGCATGATGCCGCATCCGGAGCGCGCCTGCGACGAGCGTCTCGGCAACACGGACGGTAAGGCGCTTTTCACCTCGTTGCTGCAAGGCGTGCTCGCCTGAGCTCACTTGCTCGTTCGGCCCACCGGTCGGAACACCGCCTTCACCCTTCCTTCATCGCCGTCCAGCACAAGCTTGGGTCCGCTGCACTTCGCACCCTGCCACTGAACGAATTCGTAGCCCTCGCACGGATGGGCTGAAAGATGAACGGGAACACCACGGAACGCAGGAACACTGAACGCCGCTGAACGGGCGACGAGATCCTCCACGTCGATCCATCCCGAACCCGAAGGGGCGACACTTACCTCCACCGCCCGGACCTTCTTGCCTGATTTGTGCGCGAGCTGGTCGACCAGGGGCCGCGTCCGGTTGGCGATGTGATCCTTTATAGAACGAACCGCTTCATCCGGTTCCAGCATGTTCAGCGTATCGCTCCAGCGTTCATGGTCCGCACGCATCATCGCTTCGTTGGCGTTGAACAGCGAATCCAACAGCACACTCGCCTCAGCTGGGGAAAAAGCGGTAGCGAGCCAGGCGCTCATCCGCGCGAGCAGTGCGTCACGTGTCGTGGCGTTCTCGAACAACCAGGGCAACCAGGGCGACACCGGGGCTGTTTCACTGCACATCCGATCGATGGTGTGCTCTTCGGCGGGCGCCCACAGGTCCATGTCGAAAAGGATGAACCGCCAGCGCCCTTCCTTGGTACGTGGCCGCCATGCACGCATGTTCAGGTCGTGATCCGCACGTCCGGTCCATAGGTCCGCACAGGCCAGATCGAGCAAGCTCATCACGTCCATCATGCGTTCGAGCGAGTCGATAGGCGCTCCACGTTCCAGTGCCGCGAGCAGCGGAACAAAGCGTTCATCATTCCCGTGCACGGCATTCGCAGCAGGACCATCCACGATATCGACATCCTCCGCTCCGCAAAGGCTCATCAACCAGTCGCTGTTCTTCGCAGGCATGGCACGATAAAGCCCGATGGATCGACCGTTCAGCTTCAGCATCACAGGCAGGCTCGGCTGCATTTCGAGGTGTGCGCCGACCTTCATCGCGTGCTCCATGAAGAGGTTGTGGAGGAAGGCGTTGGGGCTCGCATCCGCACGAAGCATGACCTCGGGCCATAAGCCAAGGATGGGATCATTCACGGGTCCGGAACGGCGCACCTTGAAGCTCTTCTTCGGTAGTCCGCGCGTTCCGCTGCCCGCCACGCTGATGCGATCGCTCTCGGAACGGTGAACTCCACCATCCATCGTCATGAGTTCCGCCATCACTTCTGCGCTGCGGCTCTTGCCACCCTTTTGTACCCGACGGCTATCAAGCAGGCCACGGGGTACGTACGTCAGATCAGCCGGTGCGATGCGCAGTGCGATCGTGCGCTCACCGACCCCACTGGGCAGGCAACTGGATGCACAGGTGGAGGGCACGGCATCCGGTGCGAACGCCCGCAGTGTGATCATCGTTCCTTCTGTCAAGGTGACAGGGCCGATGAACAACGGGCTGCTCTTCGTTGGTTCGGAGCCATCTGTGGTGAAGCGCAGTTCAGCATCGGTCGCCTTGGCCTCCACCACACCGCTCGCATTCATGTGTACTTCAGGCGTGCGAAGCAGGCGCCTCTCGCAAGCGCCGGACGGTGTGGAGGTTCCGGGGGATGGCTTGATCGAAAAGAGAATTCCAGCATCATTCTGATAGCAGCGGCACGCTGTGTTACCCGACGGCAGTTGTGGCCACGAAAAAATGTCCAGCACCGAACGCTTGTCCGCGGCGAGCAACAGGATGCTCCCCTGGCCGGGGATCCTCGGCAGGCCGTCCACGGAACGCCGCAGCAACAGGTACTGTCGAGGTGCGATCAGGCTCCCTTCGGGAAATCGGAACGTTCGTGAACTCCCAGCATCCTGGTCCTGGATCACCAGCGCCCAGTCATCCAGGTGCTGTGTGCGTGGGCCGGCATTGAAAAGCTCGATCCAGCCCTGTTGCTCGTACGAGGTCGGCATCACCTCGCTGAGGCGCACGTGCTGACCAGCGGTAGCATGCACGATCAACGTGAGCGATGTGAACAACATACCCCGCATGGCGACAAAAATGGCTGAACGGCTGATGAGCGCTCCCCTATTTTCGCCGAACACAACGACCGCCATGAAGAAGTCCATCGCTGCAGCTGCGGCCACCCTCCTGTTCGCCTCCATACAGGCGCAGCAACTGAACAATGTGGTGATCACGCCGAACAACCCCACGGAGTGCAACCTGATCGACTTCCAATTGCTGGGGGCAATACCACAGAACGGGCAACTGGACAACTTCGTGCCTACGATCAACGGCAACAGCATCACGATCCAGCTGAACGGCAGCGGTGGCAACGGCAACAACGCCAATTTCAATCAGGAGCTGGCTGGCTTCGGTCCCTTCACGCAAGGTTCCTATACCGTAACGGTCACTCTTTTCTACAACGGCACCCAAGTGGATATATGGACCGGGGGCTTCGTGGTGGGACCTCCGGTGAATCCCAGCGCTGGCGATTATGGTGAACTGCAGCTCTGCACCAGCGAACCGAACTTCAACCTGTTGACCGTACTGGGAGGAACACCCACCCCCGGCGGTGCGTGGTACTCGCCCACTTCCGCCCTTGTGCCCAATGGCATCTTCGATCCGGGAACTTCTGTGGAGGGCTTCTATACCTACGTGTGGGATGTGCAACCACCCTGTGAGGATGCGAGCCAGCAGGTCTTCGTGTACTACTACCCGCACAATGATCCGGGTCAGAACACGACCACACAGGTGTGCAGCCTGGGCGGTCCGGCCTTCGATATGTTGACCGTACTGAGCGGAACACCGGACAACACCGGCACATGGACACGCAACGGACAGCCCCACAGCGGCACCTTCACCCCCGGTGTGGATCCATGCGGTTCATACGTGTACACGGTACCCGGTGTGGATGCCTGCGGACCGACGAGCGCCACGCTCACCGTGCAGTGCGCGGCTGCGACGAATGCCGGCAACAACGGCACGGTTCAATTGTGCTATACGGACAGTTCTGAGAACCTGAACTCGCACATCACGGGTGAACCCAACACCGGATTCTGGGTGGATCCAACGGGCTTCTTCCTGTGCCCTTACAACGGTCTTGTGAATGTAGCCCTGAACGGCGAGGGCAACTACGGCTATGTGGTGCTTGGCAATGTTTGCCCGAACGATACGGCATTCCTGACCGTGGACCTGGTGAACACGAACCCTCCCTGCACTGGACCGATCGGTATCGAAGAGCTCGCGCCGGGACTGACGCGTTTCGCGCTATTGCCCAACCCCACGCATGAGCAGTTCGTTCTGGAGCTGGAGTTGGAGCATGCGCTCAACGGATGCAGCATGGATGTTCTAGGAGCCGACGGTCGTGTACTGCGCAACATGGCCTTGCGCGCCAACGGCTTGCTTATTCGCCAGACGGTGGATGTGACCGACCTCGCGAAAGGCGCCTACCTCGTTCGCGTGAACACACCGAACGGCAGCAGCACACGCCGCTTGATGGTGCGCTGATAGTTGATGCTTTTCTGTAACGAAGGCCGCCGCAAGGGGGCCTTCGTCATTTCAGTCCAACACGTTGCGGGTGACCCAATATCGGTAAGCGACCAACAGCTTCTGCCACTTCGATAGGCGAAGCAGGTCCTTGTTCCACAGCTTGGGCAACACGGCGCGGTTGATGGCGGCGAGGGTGCGGAATAAGGACTTCCTCATCGGTCAATGGTGTTGTAGACCGCAGCGTTCATCGGCCCATTCCAGTTCGATAGTCGCGTGCTGTATGCCCAGGGCGAACAACTCCCGGCGAGCACTCGCCTTCACTTCCAAGGCTGTGGGCAGGTCCACATCAGCAACGACCAGGTGCACCGTATGGACCACGAAGGTCCCGTCCAATGACCATGTATGCTGATCGTGCAAACCGGTGACGTGCGGCAATGCGAGTATGCGCTGCCGAACTGTGGCCAAGTCAAGTGTGGGAGGGATCTCCTGCATGAGGATACCCGTACCGCTCCGCAAGGTGCGCAACGCATTGGTCAATACGAAGAGCGCGATGCCGATGCTGAGCAGCGGATCCACGAAGTTCCAACCCGTGAAATGGATGATCGCCCCACCGATGAGCACAGCGGCCCAGCCCAGCACATCCTCCAGTAGATGCAGGTAGGCACCACGCTCGTTCAAGGTCGCACCGCCGTGCAGCTTCCACGCTGCAAAACCGTTCATGAGCAGCCCGAAGACAGCGATGAGCATCATGCCGTTCGCATCCGGCAGGTGCGGTGCCCAGAGCTTGGGTATGCTCACGGCCACCATGACCAACGAGCCGATGATGAGCACCACGCTGGTGAGCCAGCCGCCCAGCATGCTGTAGCGGCCGTAGCCATAGCTGTAATGGGCATCGCGCCCCTTCATCGCTACACGCTGCAGATACCATGCAGCACCCAGCACGAGGCAGTCTCCCGCATCATGGAAAGCGTCCGTCAGTACGGCGATGCTGCCCGTCCACCAGCCGCCCGCCACCTCCACCAAAGTGAAGGCGAGATTCACGAAGAAGGCCATACGAAGCGCTGAAGCACTGCGCGCATGCGAATGCCCGTGATCGTGATGATGTCCAGTATGCTGGTGATGTTCTTCCGGCACGGCGCGAAGATGACGCTTGGAAAGGAGCGCACCCGTCAGCCGACGACCACGCGACCGGTCACCTCCGCCAGGTTGCGCTTCACCTGGTTCAGGCGAGCGATCTCCTGCAGGATGATGATCATGTTCATGTCATCCGCGGACTTCAACTCTTCCTGCTTCTCCTGGATCATGCGGTCCAAGCGACGCTCCTTCAGGATCACGGTCCCTTCCTCGATGGCCAGTCGTAGGCGATCACCCTCACCTTCGCGCGGCACGTAGATCTTGTGTTTCGCCTTCCAGTTCGGGCTCAACTGGTTCTTCTCCGTGAGCAGATCGATGCTCAGGCCGCGCCAACTATCGTCATCATGGCTCGCATAGCGTGCGCCCTCGATGGCTTCCCCGAGGTTCGAACGATGGCGATAATCGAGGTAGATGGAACGGAAGACCGGTTCATCGAAGCCGATGTCATCCATCGCGAGAAGCGAGAACATGAGTTCCGCAGCGCTCATCTCCTCATCCGCTTCGCTGCCGTCCTCCATTTGAACGCGAACGGTAACGCGTTGATGCCCGTAGTTCAACAAGAGACGGAGGAGGTCACGCTCCTGGGGCAGCGTGCCCACCTGCTCCACCTCCGGCTGCGGCGGCGCGATGCTGGGTTCGACGACCTCCTCCAGCACAGGAGCGTCACCGCCCAGGCGCTTGCGGTAGTTCCGCCGCAGCGCCTTGTTCATCTCGCTCACCAGTGCCTGCTCTCCCACACCTACGATACGTGCGCACTGCTGCACATAGAGCGAACGCAGCACATGATCCGGGACCAGCGCTATGCTCTCCACCAGTTCGTGGATGGCCCCGGCCTTCTTCACCGGATCACCCTCGGCATCACGAACGAGCAGGTCTGCCTTGAAGACGAGGAAGTCCTTCGCGTGGGTGCTGATGAAGTCCTCTACCTCACTGCTGCTGCGCGTGCGTGCGAAGCTGTCCGGATCATCACCGTCCGGGAACAGCACGACCTTCACCGTGAGGCCTTCCGCAAGGATGAGATCGATGCCGCGCAACGAGGCTTTGATACCCGCGCTGTCACCGTCATAGAGAATGGTGACGTTCGGCGTGTATCGCTTGATGAGGCGGACCTGGTCCTGCGTGAGCGATGTGCCGCTGCTGGCCACCACGTTGGTGATCCCGGCCTGATGCAGGCTGATCACATCGGTGTAGCCTTCGACGAGACAGCAGTTGTTCTTCTCCGCTATCGTCTTGCGCGCGAAGGCGATGCCATACAGCGAGCGGCTCTTGATGTAGAGCACGCTCTCCGGACTGTTGAAGTACTTCGGCAGCTTCTTGTCGCTGCGCAGCGTGCGCGCACCGAAAGCAATGGGCTGTCCGGTGAGCCCGTGGATGGGAAAGGTGACACGTCCCTGGAAGAAGTCCCACGGCGTGCCGTCCTCGCGGCGTTTGATCCACCCGGCCTTTTCCAGCACATCCGGATCGAAGCCGTGCTTGATGGCCGCGGAAGCGAACGCATCACCTTTCTCCGGCACGTAGCCGAGCTGGAAATTCCTGATCGTATCGTCACGGAAGCCGCGCTCGCGGAAATAGCTCAGGCCTATGCGCTTGCCTTCGTCCGTGTTCCAAAGCTGGTCCATGCTCCACTGCATGGCCCATTGTTGAACGACCGCCAGGCTTTCGCGCTCGCCCTGTTCGAGCTGTTGTTCCGGCGTTTGCTGCTCCTCCTCTACCTCGACGTTGTAGCGCTTGGCCAGCCAGCGGATGGCTTCCGAGAAGGACAGGTGCTCCTGCTTCTGGAGGAAGGTGATCGCATCACCGCTTTCGCCGCAACCGAAGCACTTGTAGATGCCCAAGTGCGGGCTCACGTTGAACGAGGGCGTCTTCTCGTTGTGGAACGGACACAGCCCGAGGTAGCGCGGCCCTTTGCGCTTGAGGTCCAGGAAGTCACCCAGCACCTCTTCGATGCGGACAACGTCCTTCACCTGTTGTACGGTGCGCGGGCTGATCACAGGGCTGCGGAAAAAGGGTCACGAAAGTACCGCGACCGACAAGCGTGGCCGGTGAGGCATGGGCTATTCCACGAAGAACCGGTCCACAGCGCGGATCAACGATCGTTGATAACCACGCCAGCGCTGTCATAGTGGACAGTGCGGGCCAAGGCCCCGTTCTCGTCATAGAACCTCCACTCTCCGAAGGGCTTGCCGTTGCGGTTGGTACCTGTGTAGTACTGCAGACCGTTCTCGCGGAACACGACCGTGGGGCCATTGAGCGCGCCCTCCCCATACTCATTGCGGCTCATCACACCACCTTTCGGGCCGTAGCTCACCCACACGCCGGTGCGTGTTCCGTTGCGCATCTCCCCTTCCATGAGCAGGCGGCCGTCCTTATCGCGGTACTGGTGGTGACCATCGCGCAGGGAATCCTTCACCGCAGCCGCGCGCAGGCTATCGATACGATGCACCTTCCGCAGGCTGTCGATCTGTTCGTGAGCGCGTGAAAGGTCAGCAGGTTGTCCGCAGGCCACAAGCGAACCCAATGCGATGAAGTAGAGCGACCTCATTTCACTTCGTGCGTTCAACGGTCATGCGCACCAAGGCTTCCAGGGAGCGGCGCGCTTCATTTTCCGGAAAGGTGAATAGTTGATCCAAAGCGCGGTCCCGGTACTCATGCATGCGCTTCGTGGCGTGTGTGATGCCACCCGCCTCTTCCACCTTGCTGATCACCTGGGCCACGGCCTTGCTGTTCTCGTTGTCGTGCTTCACCGTGCGCACCATCCACCGTCGATCCGCGGAACTGACGTGCTGCAAGGCATGGATGAGCGGCAGGGTGAGCTTGCGCTCCTTGATGTCGATGCCAGTGGGCTTTCCGGTATCCATCCCGGCTCCGTAATCGAAGAGGTCGTCCTTGATCTGGAAGGCGATGCCGACCAGTTCGCCGAAGTTCCGCATGCGTTCCACCTCCTCCGGGGTGGCCCCACCAGCAGCGGCACCGCTGGCACAGCAGGCGGCGATAAGGCTCGCTGTCTTCTGGCGGATGATGTCGAAATACACCTCTTCCTTGAAGTTCAATCCGCGGGCCTTCTCGATCTGGAGCAGCTCGCCTTCGCTCATCTCCCGCACGGCGCGGCTAACGATGCGCAGCAGTTCGAACTGTTGCTTCTCAACGGCGAGCAACAGTCCCCGGCTCAGGAGGTAGTCACCGACCAGTACCGCGATCTTGTTCTTCCACAGGGCGTTGATGCTGAAGAACCCGCGGCGCATGGGTGAGCCGTCCACCACATCATCGTGCACGAGGGTGGCGGTGTGCAGCAGTTCGATAAGGGATGCTGCCACATAACCGGCATCGTTCATGGGGCCGAACTGGCGGGCACTGAGCAGCGTGAACATGGGCCGCATCTGCTTGCCCTTGCGTTGCACGATGTATTGCATGATGCGATCGAGCAAGGGGGCGCGGCTGCGCATGGCCTCGCGGAAGCGCGATTCGAACTCGCGCATCTCGGCGGCGATGGGCGCCTGTATCTCCTGCAGGTTCGGCACGGGGCGGCGAAGCTAGCGGAGCGGCCGCACGTTATCGGAACGCGCCGCCACCTACATTAGCCGAAGATGTCCAGCAAGCGCTTCCTGCTCGTTCTCCTGTGCGGCACGTTCATCACGTGGGCCGCCTTCGCGCAGGACAAGCCGAAGACCAAGGTGCTGCTCTACAAGGACCGCATCGCCGCGCAATGGGACACGGTGAACTGTGTGAAGAACGTGCTGAAGGCCAACCCACTGCTCTTCTTCCGTGGTGAGATCCCGCTTTATTACGAGCGTGCGATCTCCTCGCGCCTGAGCCTTGAGGTCGCGGTAGGTATCACCTATCGCAACTACATCGGCCTTGCCTTCACCGGTGATGATGTGGATGATTTCAGCCGCGGCACGGAACTGATCGCGAAGCCATCCTTCCATGGGGGCTTCCGTTACTACATGGCGGACCACCTGGAACCGGAGGGCACCTATATGCAAGTGGAGTTCGCTTACCTCAACTTCACCAAGAACATCACCACGAAGGACAGTACCGGTCAGTTCACCGATGTGAAGCTGCGCGACGAACGCATTTTCAATGACGTGCGCTTGTATGTGGGCTACCAGAAATTGAGCGGCACCAGCAACTGGATGTTCGACTTCTATGGCGGCGTGGGGTTACGTACACGCTCGCTGACCACCGTGGAAGAGACCTTCAACCCGACACAGAGCCGCTGGAACTACGCGGTGAAGGACGAGAAGGACGTGGTGCCCGCTTTCTTCCTTGGGGTGAAGGTGGGTATGGGCTGGTGAGACGCTGCTTCAGCGTAGAAGCGCGTAGAACCAGAGGAACGCCAAGTCTGCCCTGCTCCACTTATCGCAGGGGTCGCGTGACCCGCTCAGGCCTTCATCGCCGCCTTGTTCTTGTTCGCCAGTTGACCGCAGGCGGCATCGATGTCGCGCCCACGACTTCGGCGGATGCGCGCGATGATGCCCTTTCCGTCCAAATAGCGTTGGAAGCTGTCGGCGGTCTCGGCCGGTGTTCGCTGGAAAAGACCTTCGCCCGTGGGGTTGTACTCGATCAGGTTCACCTTGGCGTGCACGGTGCTGCACAGGCGCACCAGTTCCTGCGCATCCTCGAGCGAATCGTTGAAATCGCGGAAGAGGATGTACTCGAAGGTGACGTCCTTGCGGGTCTTGCGCGTGTAGTACCGCAGCGCGTCCATCAGTTCCACGAGGTTGTTCTGCTCGTTGATGGGCATGATCATATCGCGCTTCTTGTCGTTGGCGGCGTGCAGGCTCAAGGCGAGGTTGAAGCGCGCGTCGTCATCTGCCAGCTTGCGGATCATCTTGGCGATGCCCGCGGTGCTCACGGTGATGCGCCGCGGACTCATACCCAAGCCGTCCTCAGCACTGATGCGTTCAGCGCTGCGCATGGTGTTCGCGTAATTGAGCAGCGGCTCCCCCATGCCCATGTACACGATGTTGCTCAGCGGCTTCTGATAGTGCTCTTGCGCGAGCCTGTTGATCGCCACCACCTGGTCCACGATCTCACCGGCGGTTAGGTTGCGTTCGCGCTTCAGTTTACCGGTAGCGCAGAAAGCGCACGTGAGGCTGCAGCCCACTTGGGTGCTGATGCAGGCGGTCATGCGCGTTTCCGTGGGAATGAGCACACCCTCCACCACAAAACCATCGTGCGTGCGGAACGCACATTTGATGGTACCGTCGTTGCTCCGCTGCTGTTCCGCCAGCACGAGCGGCCGGAACACCACCTTCTCGCTGAGCTGCTGACGGAACGCCTTGCTCAGGTTGCTCATCCCATCGATGCTGGGCGCGTGCTTCTGCCAGATCCACTCCCACAACTGTCCCGCTCGGTATGGCTTTTCCCCCAGCTCGGCCACCAGGGTGTTCACCTCCTCACGGGAAAGGTCGCGCAGGTCTATGGCGGTTGTGGACATGGCGCAAAGGTCGGTACAGGTGAACGCTCAACCGACGAACATCTCCACCAACCGCATATCCAGTGGCGTTGTCACCTTGATGTTCTTCTCCTCACCATCCACCAGAACGACCCTTGCCCCGGTGCGCTCCACCAGCGTGGCTTCATCGGTGAAGGCAGCATCGTAAGGCAACTCGAAGGCTCTGCGCAGCAGTTCCGTTCGGAAGCACTGGGGCGTTTGCACAGCGCGCAGCTTCGATCGGTCGATGGCTTTGCTATTCTGACCATCGACCGCACGCACGGAAGAACTGATGGGCACCACCGGTATAGCGGCACCGTGTTGTTCCGCCGCACCGAAGCAGCGCATGATCAGTTCAGCGCTCACGCACGGCCTTACACCATCGTGCACCGCGACCACCGCCGCGTTCTTCACCGCCGCGAGACCGTTGCGTACCGAATGGAAGCGCTCTTCGCCACCAGCCACCACCTCATGCGTCAAGTGGAACCCGTGACCGATGCACAAGGTCTTCCACACGGGGATCTGTTGCTCCGGCAGCACAACGATGATGGGCATCGTTGGATCGAAGCGATGGAAAGCGTCGATCGTCCAGCACAACAACGGGCGACCTTTCACCAGCAGGAACTGCTTGGGAATGGAGCCGCCCATGCGCTTACCGCTCCCACCGGCCACAATGATCGCCGCGCGTTGCGATGACATGCGGCAAAGAACGCGCATCGCTAGGTTCGCCCCGTGCACCATATCGATCCGGTATTCCTGGCCTTGCTGCTCATCGCGGAGGTGCTCGGCACGGTCGGTGGTTTCGGCAGCAGCATGCTGGTGATGCCCCTGGCCGGTTGGTTCCTGCCGTTCGAGCAGGCACTGGGGCTCACCGCTGTGTTCCACGTCTTCAGCAATGCGGCCAAGATGCTCCTGTTCCGCAAGGGCGTGAACCGGGAACTGCTGCTCTGGCTGGGTGTGCCAGCGGTGATCGGCGTGATCATCGGAGCCGGACTTACGGTGCACTTGAACGAGCAGGTGCTAAGCGCGGTGCTCGGCGCGCTGCTCGTGGTCATGGGCATCGGCCTGCTGGCGAAGGAGGAATGGCAACTGCGCGCGACACGGGCGAACGCGATAGCGGGCGGTGGCATCAGCGGCTTCATCGCAGGCGTGGCGGGTACGGGAGGTGCCGTGCGCGGTCTCACGCTCGCGGCCTTCGCGTTGGAGAAGAGCGCGTTCGTGGCCACCAGCGCTTGGATCGACATGGGCGTGGACCTGAGCCGCAGCGTGGTCTACGCGTCGCAGGGCTACATCACGAAGGCGTTCGTGCTCTACCTCCCGGCGATGGCGATCATCAGCTGGCTAGGCAGTTGGACGGGCAAGCTCCTGTTGGAACGCTTGCCGCAGACCTCCTTCCGCCGGATCGTGCTCTCACTGGTGGTGGCGATGGGCGTCGTACTGCTCTGGACGAATCAGGGCGTGCTGCACTGACAAGATCGCTCAGTGGAGCGGCAACACGATGGTGAAGCTCGTGCCTTGCCCTTCCGCACTGTGGAACGAGATCGTGCCGTTGAGAAGGTCCACGTAATGCTTCACGATGTGCAGGCCCAGGCCGGTGCCTTGCACCCCCGAAGCATTGCTCGCACGGAAGAAGCGGCTGAAGAGATCGCGTTGCTGTTCCGCAGGTATGCCGATACCATGGTCCGTGATCGTCATGCGCAGTTCGTCCTTGTGTGCATGCGCGTCAAGTTCGATGGCCTTCTCCGAATACTTGATCGCGTTGGAGAGCAGGTTGAGCAAAATGTTGCGCAGGATCTTGCGATCAAGTTGGACCTCCCGTTCACCTGAGCAAGCGATGTGGATGTGCTGTTCGCGCTTCTTCACGCCATCCAGACCGGCCACGATGTCCCGCAGGAATTCCGGAAGGTCGAACCGCTCGCTCTCCACGTGCAGTCCACCTTCCTCGATCTTGCCGATGGAGAGGAAATCATCGAGCAGGTGCACCAGACCGTCCACGGATGCGCGGATGCGCGCCAGGTGCTTGTCCCGCTTCTCCTGCTCTTCCGGCTGCGTGTACTTCCCCGCGATCTCCGCACTGGACCGGATGGTCGAAAGGGGAGTGCGCAGCTCGTGCGATGCCATGGCAACGAAGGTGGACTTCATCGCATGGATCTCCTTCTCGCGCGAGAGCGCATCGGCCAGCTCATGCGTGCGTTCGCTCACCTTCTGCTCAAGGTTATTGCGCACTTCGATGTTCTCGATGGAAACAGCGGTGATATCGGCCAGGGCTTGCAGCATCGTCACCTCCGCTTCAGTGGGTTGGCGATGCACCGCCCAGTAATTGCCGATGGCGCCCAGCGGCTCCATGGTGCGGATGGGGACCATGGCCAAGCTCTTCACGAAGGTGGGTCGGTAGGCGTCGGCAGGAATGCGTTCGTCCGCATAGATATCCTTGATCACTACCGAGGTCCGGTTGTTCATCACCCAACCGCTGATGCACTGCGACATGGGGAAGCGACTGCCCTTCCAAAGCGGGCTGATGGCATCCTCATCCGCATAATAGCAGCGGTCACCATCACGCAGCACGAAGGTCGCACCGTCAGCACCGGTCAGTTTGCGGGCCACGGTGCGCACGATGCGCATCACTTCCTGGATATCGCGGGCCAGTGACAACCGCTGCACGGTATCGACCAGCAGTTCGGTGTTCAGCATTTCGACCTGGCGCGCCGGGGAGAGCGTTCCGATCATGGGAGAGGAATGGAAGAGGATACCAAGCTAGTTCTTCCGCCGGGACCGACCAGCGCCGCATCAGTTCCACGCGAAGGAGCCGTCCTCCACCTCCACACGCGACCGGCCTACCTTGTTCCCGCATGAAGAAGATCAACGACACCACGATAGCGCTGCTCATCGATGGTGACAACGCCGCGCCGAAGCGGCTTGCCGGCATTCTGGAAGAAGTTTCGAAACTCGGCACCATCACCATCCGCCGCATCTACGGCGACTGGACCACCACCGGCATGAGCGGCTGGAAAGACCTGCTCAACGCCAACGCCATCCAACCCGTGCAGCAGTTCGCCTACACCAAGGGCAAGAACAGCACGGACAGCGCGCTCATCATCGATGCCATGGACATACTGCACGGCGAGCTGGTGGACGCGTTCTGCATCGTGAGCAGCGACAGCGACTACACGCGCCTGGCCACCCGCCTGCGTGAAAGCGGCCTCTTCGTGATGGGCGTGGGCGAGAAGAAAACGCCGGATGCGTTCGTGAAAGCCTGCGAACGTTTCATCTACGTGGAGAACCTCGATGTGCAGGAAGCACCGACAGCACAGGCACGGCCCAACACGGATCGCAAGCGCGGACCGGCGCCCACCCTCTCCGCCAACACCGCGCTGATGAACAAGCTGCGCAAGGCCTTCACCATCGCCAGCGGTGAGGAGGAGTCCGCTTCGCTCAGCAAGATCGGCCAGGCCCTGCGCCGCCTCGATCCCGGCTTCGATCCACGCAGCTACGGCCACGCCTCGCTCTCCTCGCTCGTGAACGCGTTGAAGGACAAGCTGGAGATCACGCGTGAGGAAAAAGGGAACACGGTGCTGGTGCGGTTCAAGAGCTGAGAACGAGCATATGAGCATGCTGCAAGTGCGTCCAGCACCGGGTTCCGCGACGTGTGCAGGTGGCGTAAGCGGGCAGGAGTACGTCAATGATCGCTCCGCACGAACCGCCCGGACCACGGAGCGTCAAAGAAGTAAGCAGCTGGCAGCGGACTGAGGACTACTGCGGATAGCCCGGCGGCGCGCATTTGGCGCCGGCACGCCCAAACCATAAAGCGCACCATCCTACATTGGCTCCATGCGTTTCCTGCTGTCGATTGTCCTGTTGATACTCGGTGCCGTGATGGTCACGCCGTTGATCAGCTCAGCGCGCATGTTGGCGAGTTCAGGAACACCCGACGCCACCGCCCTTTCAATCGACCTCGTTTCATTGATCCAAGGCGGCATCGGTATGTTGCTGCTGATCTTGGGTCTTGTACTTTTCATCATACGCATCTCACGGACCACCCCAGCCCGTTCCGCTTAGCCCGGCGCGCCGCTCTACTTTCGCCCTTCACTCTTCGCTCCATGCGTTACAGCCCCCTTTCAGCATCCACCTACCGCGAGCACCGCGCACGTTTCTGCCAGCACATGGAGAAAGGCGGCCTGGCCATCTTCCACAGCAATGACATCATGCCCACGAGCGCCGATGGCACGATGCCGTTCAAGCAGGCCAGCGACATCTTCTACCTCAGCGGCATCGACCAGGAGGAGACGATCCTGCTGCTCTTCCCCGATGCGGTGGATCCGAAAGACCGCGAGATCCTCTTCGTGCGCGAGACGAGCGAACTGATCGCGATCTGGGAAGGCGCCAAGTTCAGCCAGAAGGAAGCGGGCGAACTGAGCGGCATCCCCACGGTGCTGTGGACGAGCAGCTACGAGGCCACGATCAAGCGGCTGGTGCCGCAATGCGAACACCTGTACCTGAACAGCAACGAACACCTGCGCCAGGGCAACGAGGTGGAAACGCGCGAGGAACGCAAGAACAAGGAGCTGCGCGCGCAGTATCCCTTGCACAGTGTGAAGCGCAGCGCGCCGATCATGCACCGCATCCGCAGTCGCAAGACGAAGGAGGAGGTGGAGCAGATCCAACGTGCGATCGCCATCACCGGCAAGGCCTTCGAACGTGTGTGCGGTTTCGTGAAACCCGGAGTGAAAGAATACGAGATCGAAGCGGAGATCACCCACGAGTTTCTGCGCAACGGCTCACGCGGCCATGCCTACACGCCCATCATCGCCAGCGGCTACAACGCCTGCGTGCTGCACTACATCACCAACGACCAGGTGTGCAACGATGGCGATGTGATCCTCATGGACTTCGGCTGCGAGTACGGCGGCTATGCCAGCGACCTCACCCGTTGCATCCCTGTGAACGGCCGCTTCACCAAGCGTCAACGTGATGTGTACAACGCGGTGCTGCGCGTGAAGAACGAGGCCACGCAACTGCTGCGCCCCGGCACTCTGCTCGCCGACTACCACAAGGAGGTGGGCAAGATCATGGAGAGCGAATTGATCGGCCTGAGGCTGTTGGACAAGACCGACGTGACCAAGCAGGATCCCGAGCGGCCGCTCTACAAGAAGTACTTCATGCACGGCACCAGCCACTTCCTTGGCTTGGACGTGCACGATGTGGGCCTGTGGAACGAGATGATCCAGCCGGACATGGTCTTCACCGTGGAACCGGGCATCTACATCCGCGAGGAGAAGCTGGGCATCCGCTTGGAGAACAACATCCTCGTGACCCGTGACAATCCGATCGATCTCTTCAAGGACATCCCCGTGGAGGCGGATGCGGTGGAGGAAATGATGAGCAGTGCCAGCAAGAAAATACTCGAATAGCGCGTTCCTTCATCAACGCCATACATCGATCCTCTCGTGCATGCCCGTGCTCAAATCATAACGCTAGGGCTCTCCATTCTGTGGAGAAGCACATCAGCACAGTGGAGCGGTCCATACGTTGATGTGTATCTCAGCGAAGAGGACTATGGTTTTATGGTTGGCGTTGAGGAAAGGGCTGAGCGATGGGTCGCGAAAAGCCACGAAACCGTCTACGCGGGATTCTATCAACCATTGCTCGAACGGTCAAGGGTCGCCCGCGATTCAGCACAGCGCCTTCCATCAGATTCTTGGAGACTGTCTCTAGAATTTTCGTCGTCATTTGATACCGTTACTGTTCTCGGATTTTCTCGGAACGTCCATCGGAGATGGATCGCTCAACAAGATACTATCTATGGAAACTTTTATGGGGACCTTTATGTGACAGCACCCCTATACTCATTACCGTTAGCACTTTACGGCTCTTTCCTTGACCCTTCAGAACAGGCTCGACTTCGACTTTTGATCGATGCTACGTTGAAGAAATGCCTTACCGATCAACGCATCATCGATTCCGTCGAGGTGAATTCGATAGCATGGGTCTTCAAAGAACACAATGATTGGAATTTACTGGACCCTGACCGCTTCGAGCCTATGTTGACGAACAGCTGCTGGAGTGGGACATACAATGTGCTGACCGCTTACCCAATTCCAAAAAAGGAAAATGAGCTATCTGGAAGGGAGCTGTATGAATTATTCAATCGCTCCGACACTAAATATCTGCAAACTCCTGATGGTCAACGTGAGCCGTTCGTAATGAGTGTCCGAAGAACTCCCTCAGCGCTTGAATTGCAATTGACCTTTACTCCTGTCAAGCCGACCAAACGCGCTGGTCATAATGCGGCGCCTTACAGCAGCTATGCGCTCAGCACCGATTTCGTTGGTTTGTCTTTCGAGGGTTCACCAAGCGAATGTTGGGTGGACAAAGTCGCTCTCTGTTCATGCTACGGATTGAGCCCAGTGCTTGGATTTCTCGAGGCTTACAGGACAAATGTCATTCGATCTCTTGTAATGCACCCGACACATGAACCATAGCGTAATCACCTATTGGGCACCAAACGCTTTCTCTCCTTCGTTACCATCAGGTCGAACACCTCCAAAACCTGCCCACCATGAACATCCGCTCCATCAGCATCGCCGCGTTCATCCTCGGCATCCTGTTCAAGTTTTTGCACTGGCCGTATGCGAACATCGTTGTCGTAACGGGCGCTGTACTTACCATCGTCACGCTCACCATACTGCTGGCGCGAAAGCCGGGGCCTTGGACCTTGACCGTGCAGCGTCCTGCCGTCCTCTTCGGCTCAATAACCGTTTCGCTCGTGGGAGTGCTCATCAAAATGATGCATTGGCCCGGAGCCAACCTCCTGATGCTGCTGGGCATGATGACCTGCGCGGCATGGTTCCTGCTCACTCCGCCGCGACGTATCGCATAACCGCCTGCATGCATTGAAGAAGCCCCGCGAGTTGTCGCGGGGCTTCTTGTTTCTGTTCGATCACGCTCAGTCGCGCACGATGCGGGCAGCCTGGTCGCCGATGCGGACGATGTAGATCCCGCGAGGCAGGGAGCTCACATCCATGATCCCGTTCATCAGGCCCTCGGCGGGGAACGGTACTTGTTGTCCGGCCTCGTCGAAGACCGCCACTGCACCTGAACCGGTCAATCCTGCGATGCGGATGACGTCATGGGAAGGGTTCGGATACACATGCAAAGGCCGATCCTGTTCCAAGGTCACCGAACGCACATCGCTGTATACATAGCCTTCGTCGGCATCCACCTGCTTCAAGCGGTAGTAGTTCACCCCCGGATAGGGCATGGGGTCAACGAAGGAGTAATCGTGGCGTGCGGTGGTGGTGCCGAAGCCACCGATGATGCCGATGGTCTCGAACACTTCACCACCCCTGCTGCGCTGCAGTTCGAAGTGATCGTTGTTGTTCTCCGAAGCCGTGGCCCACAGGAGGTCCACATCACCGGTTCCTTCAGTCATGGCATTGAAGTAGAGCATCTCCACTGGAAGCGGTGTGGTGGACGAGACGGATGCGAGCGTGATGTACTTCGTACTGTTCGTTGGGATCACTGACGGGCCGATGCCGCCTACCGTGACGATACCACCGGCATAGGTGAACGTGAGACCTGAACCGACAACGGTCGCGTTCGTGAAGTTGCCATCATCGTCCACCAGCAAGCGCAGGTCGGTGGCCACGATCGGTGAAGTGTTCAGTTTGAAAGCAAGGCTGAATGTGCCGGCATAGGCCGTATTGGTCACCTTCCATTCACGGTTGATGCGGCTGTAGATGCCCACTCCCGAAGGCTTCTCGCTGTTCGTTGCCACGTTCTTGCGCATCTGGCCACCGTTGTGACCGATGACCACGGACTCCCTGTCGCCGAGCGCGGTGGATGCGTTGCCCTGATTGGTGCTGGCGAGCGTGCCGACGAAGATGCGCGTGGTATCATCCTGCTGGCGAGACTGCTTCTGCAGCAGGCCTTCACCGTCATCGCGCGCAACGCCGATGATGCCGTTCACATAAGCACCGCTCACGGCATACACGGTCGAACCCGCAGTGTTCACGTAGTCGTGTCCGCTCAAGGTCACGGAGTACTTCAAGGCGAGGTAACTCTCGATGCGCTGATGCAGTGCTTGCGATACCGCACCCGTGTAGAGGATGATCTCCATGAGGTCGCCGGTAAAGGGTGAGTTGGTCCCATCGGTCGTCACGAGTTCATTGTCTCCAACTTGCAGGATGCTGTTGTTCATCGCGATCGAGGTGTAGCCCGTGCTCGCCGGGCCGGCTGTGCCGTTGCAAAAAGCCTGGACCTTGTTCGCCTCCCCACCGTTGTAGATACCTCCATTGTCGGACTTCACAGCGAGCATGTTCGTGCGTGCGGCAGGAAGTTGCGTGGATGTGTTGGGCGATATCCTGTTGTACGTGGCGGGCACATCGCAGTCGAACACCGCCGCACCGGCCCAATTCATCGAAAGAGACACCCGGTTGAGGCCGTTAGCGCCCCCTGCGTGGAGGATCCAGTCGAAATCGCTCGCATTGTTGTCGTAGTAGACCGCGTACAGGTTCAGTTTGTTGTAGGTGGTGCCACTGGTGAGCGCTCCTTGGATGTTCGCCAGGTAGTTGTTCGTGAAGCGCACTGATGGGTTGTAGTTGCAATAGATGCTTCCCGAGCCATCGAACCATACGGGTCGTTGACCGGCCACGTTCTGGGTAAGATGGAAGCCATTGGAAGACTCGTTCCACGTACCGACGGCGGTGTTGTTGACGCATGGTGTACCGGAGCCGTCATACACCAGACCGTCCGCTTCATACCAAAGGCGCAGGTTGGTGTTGGAACCGCCGGGTGGGGCTGAAGGACAATTCTGGGAAGTGGCCAAGGAACCAACGACAGCACCTGCAGCAAGACCGGTCACGGTACCCGTACCTCCGGCTCGTGCAAGGTTACCTGCAGTAGTATTGGTCGCATTGAGGAACAATCCGCTGATGGTGATGGCGTCCGTGCGTGTGTTCCTTGTGCCACGTGTGCTCTGATACGTGATCGTGACCAGGCTAGCCGTTACGGTGATGGTAGGTGCCACATTGATATCACCCGTGTTCAGGTAAGACACTGAACCCGTACCGGCCAGGAACTGGTAGTTGGCAGGCGGTGCGATGGTGATGGTGTAGTTGGTGCTGGCGGCGGGCAAGGAGAAGTCCGTGACGGCACCTTCTGTGATCACGATGTTGCCGAGCGCCTGATAAGAGCTGTTGAATGTGCAATAGGTGATGGTGAGGCTGGGCGCGGTGATGGCCACCGCCGCTTGTACAACGGCCGTTGCCATCGATCCCAGAGCGATGGACACCAGCCACGCCAAGCGAAGCGCGCCACCATGCGCGCGACGTTCCCTTGGAGGAACAAGGGTGGATTTCGATCGGAGGTTCCGTTGACCGTGCATGAGAGACCGATAGAGCGGTCCGCTGAAACGGACGTACTTGATTTTCGGTTTCGTCGAAGCATGGCCCGGCCACGACCGAACCAAGACAACCAACGACGAACCAGCGAGTTGAGCGGAGATAGTCAAACGTCGCCAGGTTTATCGATCATCGAGTTCCACGTATTCCTTGATGAGGTCGTTCTGAAGATCCTGTTCGGGTCCGCTCGTCCTTGGTCGTTCTTGCACGATCAAGCAACGGCCGTGGTGAGCACGCAACACGGATGCGTGTATTACCTGCACTACAACTTCAGGCTCCGTAGCATGTTCCTCCCGCTCCGTCGCTGACATCCGTCAGCCAAGGGGCACTTGACACTTCCATGACCCGGCCCCCTTCCGGTGCTGGGAAATTCGCGGCGTTACCGATGGATACCCGCGCCTTACGCGTCCTGGCTCTCACCCACCAACGGCTTCCGTTGGAGGCCGTAGGGAAGTTCCATTCAGGCCCGGACGAACTGCGCGCCACCGGAAAACGCCTCATCAGCACTGGCCTCGCCAAGGAGTGCTTCTTCATCACCACCTGCAACCGCGCGGAACTCGTGCTCATCGCTGGCGACCATATGCCAACGGCTGCGGAGCTGGTGGCCGCATGGAAGCCGGAGTTGGGCCAGGAGGAACTGGCCCACGCCGAACGGGCAGCCGTGCTCTATGAGGCGGACGATGCCGTTGCCCACCTCATGAGCGTTGCTTCCTCCTTGGAAAGCCTGGTGGTGGGTGAACGGGAGATCCTCGCACAGGTGCGCGACCAGTACCAGCAGTGCAAGCTGCACGGACTCACCGGCGATGGGCTGCGCCTGTTGATGAAGCAAGTGGTCGTCACGGCCAAGCGCATATACACCGAAACGGCCATTGCGAGCCGGCCTGTGAGCGTGGTGAGCCTGGCCTACCGCGCTCTGCGCGAACATGGCACCCGAAAGGACGCTCGCTTCCTCATCATCGGTGCGGGCAAGACCTGCGCGGACATGTGCCGTTACCTGAGCAAGCATGGCTTCAAGGACCTGCACATCTTCAACCGCACCTTCGGCAAAGCGGAAGCCTTGGTGAAGGAAGTGGGTGGCGAGGCCTATCCCCTGGACACGCTCACCGCTTTCGACGGGGGCTTCGATGTCATCATCAGCGGCATCGGTCGCGGCACGCCCATCATCGATAGCGAGCTCTTCGACGCGTTGGCATTGAACGAAGCGAAGCCCCGCGTCCTGGTCGATCTTGCCCTTCCCCATGACATCGCTGTGGACGGTCTGGAGCAGCGTCATGCACACCTGATCCGCATCGAAGACCTGCAGGCACGCGCTGAGGAGAACAAGGCCGGACGTCAACAGGAGATCGGCGCGTGCAGGCTCATCATCAACGAAGGCGTGCAGGAGTTCCGCGGCATGGCCGTCGAGCGCGGTGTGGAGCGCACGATGAGCGATGTGCCCGAAGAAGTGAAAGCCATCCGTCAACGCGCGGTGAACGAGGTGTTCGTCAAGGACATCGCTTCCTTGGATGAAGAAGCGCGAGCCGTTCTGGAGCGTGTGCTCGATCACATGGAGCGCAAGTACATCAGCGGGCCGATGCGCAAGGCCAAGGAGATCATGCTCCGGCATCAGCGCACAGAGGCATGAGCGATCGGCCGCTGGTGATCGGAACCCGAGGTAGTCGACTGGCGCTCTGGCAGGCCGATCACATCGAGGCCCGCTTGAAAGCAGCAGGCCATCCCAGCCAGCAACGCATCATCAGGACGCAGGGCGACCGCGTGCAGGACCTCTCCTTCGACAAGATGGAGGGCAAGGGCTTCTTCACGAAGGAGATCGAAGCGGAACTGCTCGCGGGCACGATCGACCTGGCCGTGCATAGTTGCAAGGACCTGGAGACGCGCGATCCGGAAGGACTGCACATCGCTGCGATCGCCGGTCGCGCGGCCTGTGAAGAACTGCTCATCGTTCGTCGCGATGCGCGTGATCCCGGCAGGGAACTGGAACTGGAACACGAAGCGCTCGTCGGCACGTCATCGGCGCGGCGCAAGTCGCAGCTGGCCATGCTCCGTCCGGATGTGCGCATCGCCGACCTGCGCGGCAATGTTCCCACCCGTGTGGAGAAACTGCGCAAGGGCGATTACGATGGGATCCTGTTGGCGAAGGCCGGGATCGATCGCCTGGGTCTTGACCTCAGCGACCTTCACGTGTTGGAACTCGACCCGCGGGTGTTCGTTCCGGCGCCTGCTCAAGGTGCGCTGGCCGTTCAGGCCCGCAGGGATGATGCGCACGCCAACGAAGCCGCCGAGGACCTGCACGACGATGCGGCAGCCTTGTGCGTCGGGTTGGAGCGCGCGGTGCTCTTCGGTTACCGCGGCGGTTGTCAGGTGCCCTTGGGTGTGCACGCGACCCGCGATGGCGCTCAGTTCTCGCTCTGGACATCCGCTGCGCGCGCGTGGAACGCCATGCCTGTGCGCACTTGGCTCACCGGCACCGACGCGAACCTGTTGGCAGCGGAAGCAGTTGCTCGTGCGCAGCGCACACCCGCACCTTTACGCGTGCTCATCACGCGTGAGGTGGAAGCCAAGGGAACCATGCGCAGGGTGTTGAACGCACACGGCATCGGTCTCGTGGGTGCAGCACTGCTTTCTCCGGAAGCGATCCCCTTCCAGACCCCGGCACGCTACGACCGTCTCTTCTTCACCTCGCGCAACGCGGTACGGTACTTCGTGAAGGGAGGAGGTTCGCTGACGCAGGTGCCTTGCGACGCGATCGGACCGGGCACCGCACAGGAACTGCGTATGCATGGAGCGATCCCGGCATACATCGGCGATGGTCCGGATACGAGCTCCATCGCATCGCGCTATGTCGAAGAACATGGTTCGCGTTACGTGTTGTTCCCATGCGCGGAAACGGGACTTCGCACCGTGCAGAAGGTCATGCCTCCCGACCATGCGATCGATGCGCACGTCTACCGCATGCAGCGTACTTCACTGACGGAACTTCCTGACGCGGACGTGGCGATCGTCACCAGCCCGGAACATGCGAACGCGTTGCATCGTGTGAGAGCGCTGTCCTCGTACCGCCATCGGGTAGCGATGGGAACGAGCACCGCGCGGCGCATCAAAGAGATCAGCGGAATGGACGCGATCGTTCCTTGGGGCAGCAATGAAATGGCATTGCTGGACGCCGTCTTCAACATCGCCACCGCACCTTAGCACCACTGCTCATGGACCTCAGGCATCGTCCACGCCGTTTGAGAAGGACACCGATCATCCGTGATGCGGTGGCCGGAACACGCGTTCACAAGGACCAGTTCATCTTCCCGTACTTCGTGAAACCCGGCACCAGCGGCAAGGACCCGATCGCCGCGATGCCCGGCATCTTCCACTTCACCGTGGATGAACTGATCAAGGATGTGGAGCATGGCTTGAAGCTCGGCATCAACAAGGTGCTGCTGTTCGGCGTGCAGGAGCCCAAGAGCGAGGAAGGCGATGCGGCGTGGAGCGAACGCAGTGTGGTGCCCAGTGCCATCAGCGCACTGAAGAAGGCGTTCGGAAATGACGTGTATGTGATCACGGATGTCTGCCTGTGCGCGTACACCACGCATGGACATTGCGGACTGGTGCACGATCATGAAGTGGTGAACGATGCGAGCGTGGAGCGGCTCGTGCGTATGGCCTTGGCGCACGCCCGCGCAGGTGCTGACATGGTCGCTCCCAGCGACATGATGGACGGAAGGACCGGAGCCATCCGCCGCGGCCTGGACACTGAAGGCTTCACCACGACCGCACTGATGAGCTACGCGGTGAAGTTCGCTTCAGCCTACTATGGTCCCTTCCGCGAAGCCGCGGGTTCCGCTCCTGGTTTCGGTGATCGCCGCGCGTACCAGATGGATGCGCGCAACGGCCGCGAAGCCATGCGCGAGGCCTTGCTCGATGAGCAGGAGGGCGCGGACATACTCATGGTGAAACCGGCGTTGGCTTACCTCGATATCATCTCACAGCTCCGTCAGCGCACGGACCTTCCGTTAGCGTGCTACAACGTGAGCGCTGAATATTCCATGGTGAAGACCGCCGCGGCGGCAGGACTCGTGGACGAGCGCACGATGACCTTGGAGAACCTGCATGCCTTCGCGCGCGCCGGCGCGGACCTGATCATCACCTACCACGCACGGGGGGTGCTGGAGAAAGGTTGGCTCTAGCCCTCTGCCCCTCCTACCACCAGCACGAATTCACCCTTCGGCTCCTTTGCGCTGAAGTGGGCGAGCAGCTCACCGAGCGTGCCGTGAGCGTTCTCCTCGTGCAGCTTGCTCAGCTCACGTGAGATGCCCGCTGGTCGCGTTGTTCCGAAGGCCTCACACAGATCGGTCAGCGTGCGTATGATGCGGTGCGGACTCTCGTAGAAGACCATCGTTCGCGCCTCGCTCTTCAGTTCGTTCAAGCGTGTCTGCCTTCCCTTCTTCACCGGCAGGAAACCCTCGAACACGAAGCGATCACAGGGCAAGCCGCTGTTCACCAGTGCAGGAACGAAAGCGGTGGGTCCGGGAAGTGTTTCCACCGCGATGCCATGGCGCGCGCATTCCCGAACGAGGAGAAAACCGGGATCACTGATGCCAGGCGTACCCGCGTCGCTGACCATGGCGAGCGTAGCACCCTGCGACAATCGCCTCATCACATCCTCCAATACGCGGTGCTCGTTGTGCGCGTGGAACGCGATGAACGGCTTGCTGATCACCAGGTGTTGGAGCAACCGTCCGCTCACGCGGGTGTCCTCGGCGATCACCGCATCCACCTCGTTCAATACACGTTTCGCACGCAGCGTGATGTCTTCCAGATTGCCGATGGGCGTTGGAACGAGGATGAGCTTTCCCGCCGCCATCAGATGGTCATCAACGCCTCGATGAGCAGGCGATAAAGGTCATCGAACTCGGTCAACGGAAGCGTTTCCGGTAGGTCCAGGATGTCGTGGTAGGCGCTGATGCCGCCCATCGTGTAGATGAATACCGCTGGAACCCCCTTCTCCACGAACGGGCAATGGTCACTGTTGCACGCTGGGCCACGCGGCTTGATGTTCACCAGGAGTTTCTCCTTCGCATTGATCGACGTGAGCTCATCGAAGAACTTCTGCTGCGCGGTGCTGTTCACCACGGTGATGCCTTCTTCACCCGTACCGTTAAGATCGAGATTGATCATCATGCTCACGCGCGAAAGGTCGATCGGGCGATCGGTAACGCACCAGCGGCTGCCGCGCAAGCCGGCTTCCTCACCGGCGAAAGCGATGAACAGGACGTTCTTCTTCAACGGATGTTTCTGGATCTCCTCCGCCAGACACAGGAGCATGCTCGTGCCACTGGCATTGTCGTTCGCGCCGGGGAACATCACATTGGACCCCATGTGGCCGAGGTGATCGTAGTGTGCGGACACGATGATCCAGTCCTTGCTACCTCCTTTCGCCTTCACCACACCGAAAACGTTGCGCGCGGGATGCCGAGGCACGAACGCATTGCGCACGCGGAGGTCGAGCATGACGGCGCTGTCGGGTATCATCTCCGGCCGCACCTCGATCACTGCGTTCCGTTGTTGTTCACCGGCCACGCTCCAAGTAAGCTTGCCGTGCGCCTTCCGCATGACCGGAGCATAGCGCGTCAACTCGTCCTCCATGGCGGCGAAGAGCGCCAGTGAATCGCGGTTCGTTGTGGTAGGCAGATCGAGGAACGCGGCGTTACCGGACACCACACCCATGGTCATCGCCTTGCGCTCCGGTGTCATCAGGTCCTCGGGGATCAGGTGCACGATGCGGAATTCACCCACGGACGCGCCGCTGGCCGGATCCACCAGGTAATCGACACCCGGCACCAGGTCCTTCCCATCGATGGAAACATGCACGCTGTCCGGGAAGGTGTTCACGGGGAATGTGAACGGCTCGAAGCGCTGCTCATTGAGCTTCTCCAGACCGATGCGATCGAACTGTTGCGCGATCCAATCGGCCGCGAGCTTATCGCCTTCCTGCACATAACCGCGGCCGTGCATGGCGGGGCCGGCCAGAGTATTGATGTAGCCTCGTGCCTTGTCCCGCACGGATTGAGCGTTAGCGACAAGGGTGAAGACACACGCCAGAAGCAGCGAGCATGCTCTGTTCATTGGAAGCGTCGATCCACGAGTTCGTTCAATGCGGCAAGTGCATCAGCGTCCGGGGCCTTGCCGGTCTTCGCGTTCACTTCCTGTGCAAGCAAAGCCCTTGCCTCATCCAATGACCTGGCCGCGTTGATGCCATCGATGGTCTTCTCATAGCGGTCGCGTTGGCCATTGAAGAGTTCGGCCACGAACCAGAACTTCTGGCTGAGCGCGATCGCCTTGTGCAGATCCGGGATGGGAGCGTGCTCCATCCGATCGCCCAACGACGCCGTCTTCGCTTCCTGCCTGGCCGGGGCCTTGGCTGGCTTGGGCTTGGGCGCAACGGGTTCGGCGGAAGCCACATCGGCTGCGGTCGTGGCGGCGGGAGGTTCCTCCGTTTCCGCGATCGCATCGATCAGGGAGGTCTGCCGCGTCGGCGGATCCGCAGGGCGTGTCTCCAGTTTCATGGCCGGCATTTCGACCGGTGGTGAAGGAAGCGGCGGCTCGGGTTGAACGGGAGCGACGACCTTGCCTTCCCGTGCCTTGTGACGAAGCACGACCAGTCGCTCGTACAATGCGCGGGCGTCATCCGTGGCCTGATCCAGTGCTTCTGGTCCCGATAGGCCCGCATCCAACGCGTCGATCGCTTTGGTAAGCGCGTCGATCAATCGGTGCATCCGTTCGGTAGGTCGTGCGTCATCCATGCTGTGGCGGTTCCGGGGCGAAGATCCGTCTAACTTCGCGGCCACCAAAATTAGCTGGAACGCGCGTCCAGCGCGCCCTCAGGGCGCATCCAAAGAACCCGCCACCGATGTTCCTGGAACGAGCCGCCAGCCGCGAACGACGAAAAGGCTGGATCGAAGTGATCTGTGGCAGCATGTTCAGCGGAAAGACGGAGGAACTGATCCGCCGCCTGCGCCGTGCGGAGTTCGCCAGGCAACGGGTGGAGATCTTCAAACCAGGCGTTGACACCCGGTACGACGAGACGAACGTGGTCAGCCATGACCGAACGGCCATCCGCAGCACGCCGGTGCCCAACAGCAGCAACCTGTTGTTGCTCGCCTCGGACATCGAGGTGGTGGGCATCGATGAAGCGCAGTTCTTCGATGACGGCTTGCCCGGTGTGTGCGAGCAGCTTGCTGCGCAGGGCGTACGCGTGATCGTTGCCGGCCTCGACATGGATTTCCAGGGCCGACCGTTCGGTCCGATGCCCAAGCTCATGGCCATGGCCGAGTTCGTTTCCAAGGTGCACGCCATCTGCATGCACTGTGGTGAGCTGGCCACCTTCAGCCATCGCACGCACCTGAGCAACGAACTGGTGCTGCTGGGAGAAACGGACAGCTACGAGCCGCTGTGCAGGAGCTGCTTCACCGAAGCGCGCGCTGTGCAGGCGGAAGAAGCGCAGCAGAACATCACGTGATGGAGCGCGGCCATGCGTTGAACGCGATCGCGCGGGCGGCCGGTGGCGAGTTGATCGCGCGAGCGGCCGACCCGATCATCACTTCATTGATGATCGATAGCCGCAAGGCCACGGTAGTCAGCGATGCATTGTTCATCGCGCTGAAAGGGCCGAACCATGACGGCCATACGTATGTCGCTGACCTGATGGCGCGCGGCACGCGCAACTTCATGGTAGCCAAGAATGCGGGGATCGAAGCGCGTGAAGGTGTGAACCTGATCCTGGTCGAGGACACGCTGCTCGCCCTGCAACGCGTGGCTGCGTGGCACCGTTCGCAGTTCAACTTTCCCGTTATCGGGATCACGGGTAGCAATGGAAAAACGGTGGTGAAAGAGTGGCTCTTCACCGCGTTGAACGAGGACGAGTACATCGTGCGCAGCCCAGGCAGTTGGAACAGCCAGGTGGGTGTGCCGTTGAGCGTTTGGGGCATGTCAACGGAGCACACGTTGGGCCTTTTCGAGGCGGGAATCAGCCAGCCCGGAGAGATGCAACGGTTGGCCCCGATCATCGCGCCTACGATCGGCATCTTCACGAACATCGGTCCGGCGCACGGGGAGCACTTTCCCGAAGGCGACCGACAGAAGGCGCAGGAAAAAGCGAAGCTGTTCGCACATAGCGCGGCCGTTGTCCATTGTCGCGATCACACGATCGTACGTGAAGCGCTTATTGCCGAATGTCCCTCTGTGCGATCGATCGATTGGTCACGCGAAGAGAACGCCTTCGTTCGCCTGGTGCGCGCTGAACGCCGTTCGAGCACGACGGCGCTGCTGATCGAAGTGAACGATGAGCGGCACGAACTGCTGCTGCCGTTCACGGATGAGGCGAGCACGGAGAACGCGATGCACGTGATCACCGCACTGTTGCATCTGGGAAGAACGATCCCACACATCCGCGCACGCATCGCCTTGCTGAAGCCGGTGGACATGCGCATGCGGATGACGGCCGGGCGTTCCAGCAGCGTGATCATCGACGACAGCTACAGCAACGACCTGGCATCGTTGAGCATCGCACTGGACCACCTCGTGCGCATGGGAGGTGGAAGGCGACGCATCGCGGTGATCAGTGACATAGAAGAAAGCGGAGAGAGCGGCGCGCCGCTGTACACGCACATGGCGCAACTGCTGCAACGAGCGAACGTCGCGCAGGTGATCGCGGTGGGCGATGCGCTCATCGCGCACAAGGAACTATTCCCCGGACACACCAGCTTCTTCCAACGCACGGAGGAACTCATCCGTAACGTACCGATCGAGAACCTCACCGATGCCGCGGTGCTCATCAAAGGCGCACGTTCGTTCGGGTTGGAGCGCGTGGTGGAGCACTGGCAGGAGCGCACGCACGGCACGGAACTGCGGATCGATCTGGAAGCGCTACGCCACAACCTGAACCACTACCGGGCACTTCTTGGACCACAGGTGAAGGTGATGGCCATGGTGAAGGCCTTCGGTTATGGCAGCGGTGCAGTGGAGCTCGCGCGGCTGTTCGAGCACGAGCGTGTCCACTACCTGGGTGTGGCTTATGCGGATGAAGGCGTGGAGCTTCGCCAACAGGGGATCCGGCTGCCCATATTGGTGATGAACCCGGAACCTGTGCCCTTCGATGTGCTGCACCGCTTCCAATTGGAAACCGAAGTGTTCGATCTGGATACGTTGAACACAGCGATCGCCTATGCGCGGCACTCGCCGGACCAGCCTCCTGTGCACATCAAACTGGACACGGGCATGCACCGGCTGGGCTTCATGGCGGAGCAAGTGCCGGCCCTGCTCGTGTCGCTGAAGGAGGCAGGAGCGCTGCGCATCGGCTCCATCCTTTCCCACCTGGCCGCCAGCGAGGATCCTGCGCAGGATGCGTTCACACGCGAACAGCTCGCCACCTTCAACGCGTTGTGTGATCGGATCGATGCTGCACTGGGTTATCGGCCGCTTCGTCACATCGCGAACTCGGCCGGCGCTTCCCGCTTTCCGGAAGCGCGCTCGGGCATGGTGCGCCTCGGTATCGGTCTGCATGGGGTAGGCGCTAACAAGCAAGAGACGGAGGCGCTGCGTCCTGTGGCCACCCTGCGCACGGTGATCGCTCAGGTGAAGGACATCCCGAAAGGTGATAGCGTGGGCTACGGAAGACGCTTCATCGCACAGGATGATATGCGCATCGCGGTGCTGCCCATCGGTTACGCGGATGGCCTCTCCCGGCGCTTGAGCAACAGCGCAGGCAAGTGTTGGATCGCTGGAAAAGCAGCCCCGTTCGTGGGTTCCATCTGTATGGACATGTGCATGGTGGATGTGACCGGTATTCCTTGTTCTGCCGGACAGGAGGCCATCCTCTTCGGTGATGAACATCCGATCCAGGACTATGCGCGGGATCTGGGCACCATTCCTTACGAAGCCCTTACGAGCATCAGTAGCCGTGTGCGTCGGGTGTACCTGCAAGCCTGACAGGTCTCCAAGAACAACCTGTTGAAGGCATCGCTTCGGCTCTTCAACCCGTCCATCCCAAGTGCGCACAGCCTACTTTGGCATCCCTTTACGCCATGATCCCTTTCCTCCCCTTCCGCCAGGCCGTTTTTGGCCTTGGTCTCTCGATCAGCTCATTGGTTCTCGCACAGAGCAACCACATCCCCGGCGATGTGCTGGTGATGTTGGAACCCGGCATCGACGCACGCCAGGTAGCGAACGCTGTCACACGCGTTGACGGCCAGCCGACGGGTATGCACGTGGTGCGTGAAGTGAGCGCACCGATGCGCACCTGGCTGTTGCACTTCGACAACCTCACGTTGGACCAGGGCCATGTGCTTCGCGCCTTGAACGCCTTGCCCGAAGTGAGCCTCGCACAGAGCAACCACATCGTTCACGACCGCGCCATCCCGAACGACACACAGTACAGCCAGCAATGGCAGCACCAGAACATCGATAGCGAAGCCGCCTGGGACCTGACGACCGGAGGCTTGACGTCGAGCGGCGATACGATCGTGGTGTGCATCATCGAGAACGCCGACCTGCCGCATCCCGACCTGGTCGACAACGCGTGGTACAACTACCACGAGATCGCGGGCAACGGGATCGATGACGACAACAACGGCTATGTGGACGACTTCCGCGGCTGGAACCCGGCCGGTACGAACGACCAGGTGTACGGTGGAAGTCACGGCACGCAGGTGGCGGGTATGATCGGCGCAAAGGGCAACAACGGAAGCCAGGTCGCCGGAGCCAACTGGAACGTGAAACTGATGGTGGTCACCCGCAACGGTGTGGCTGAGGATGCGGTGGTGGAATCATACACCTATCCGCTGGTGATGCGCCGGCTTTACAACTCCAGCAATGGCGAACAAGGGGCCTTCGTTGTGGCCACCAATGCGAGCTGGGGCATCGATGGTGCGGACCACACGCAATTCCCGATCTGGTGCGCGATGTACGACACGTTGGGTACTGCTGGTGTACTGAACTGCGGCGCCACGGCGAACAACAACGTGGACATCGACCAGGTGGACGACATGCCCACCGGCTGTGAGAGCGACTTCATGGTGAGCGTGACCGCCACTGACAACAACGACACGCGCACGTTCAGTGGATACGGCGCGACGACGATCGATGTAGGTGCTCCTGGCGCGAACGTGTTCACCACGTCGATGGGTGGTGGTACCGGATCAACGAGCGGCACCTCGTTCGCCAGCCCGCTAACGGCCGGTGTGATCGCACTTCTTTACAGCGCGCCCTGTTCTTCGCTGATGTCTCTGGTACGGTCGGATCCACGCCAAGGCGCTTTGTACGTACGGCAGGCCCTGTTCGATGGTGTGGAACAAGTGGGCAACCTGCCCGGCAATTGTGTGACCGGTGGCCGCATCAATAGCTACAACAGCCTCCTGTCGATCATGAACGACTGTGGCGTATGCCCCGCCCCTTACAACCTGGCGGTACAGAACAGCGACATCGGCGAAGCGATGCTCCAGTGGAGCAGCAATTCAGCGACGGAGTTCAACGTACAGGTGACACCTGTTGATGGGATCGGTGGGCCTGTGCTGGACCTGACCAACTACGCGGGCACATCCTACCTGCTCAGCGGCCTGGATGCCTGCCGTGAATACCAGTTCACCGTTGCCGCCGTCTGCGGTACGGACACGGTGAGCAACTGGTCAGACACGCTGGTCTGGACAAGCGAAGGTTGCTGCATCACCCCGACGGGTTTGCAAGCCGGGTTCATGGGTGACAACATCGCCAATGTGTTCTGGACCGAAGTGCTCGCTGGCTCTTCCTACGCCGTGCGCATCAGTCCTGCGGGTCAGAACCAGTGGACGGAGACTTTCGGCGTAGGGAACGCCTATTATGCGTTCGAAGGATTGGAGCCTTGCACGGATTACGATGTGCAGGTGCGCACTTCCTGCATCGGCAATATCACCGATTGGTCCACCTCCATCACCGTGCATACTACCGGTTGCGGCTTCTGCGTGGAAGGCATATTCTGTCCTTCCGTGAGCAACGAGAGCGCGTACGAGTGGATCGATCGGGTGCAGGTGGGAACGATCGACAACCAGTCCGGCAACAACGATGGGTATGGCACCTTCCTGGACCAGAGCACCACGTTCGCCACAGGGGTGGACTACCCGATAACGCTCACTCCGGGTTTCGCTACCAACACCTATCCGGAATACTTCAAGGTGTTCATCGACCTGAACAACGATGGCAGCTTCACCAGCCCGGATGAACTCGTGTACGACGCCGGCGCCACGGTGCAAGCGCCCCTCAGCGGCACATTGACCGTACCTGCCGGCTCACCCCAAGGTCCCACGCGCATGCGTGTGGTCATGGAGTACGACGCTGCGCCAGCCGATGGTTGCACCAACGCCTATGACTATGGCGAAACGGAGGATTACTGCGTGAGCATCGAGATCGGCAATGGCCTTTCTGAACCGGTGCTGCACACCTTCAGCATGAGCCCCAATCCCGCTGATGCGGAACTGACCGTCGTATTGCGTGACCCGCAGTACCAGCGCATCCGCCAGATGGAAGTCTTGAACGGCCTTGGCCAACGCGTGATCGCGCTGGGTCCGATAGGCAACATCGTGCACATACCGACCAGCGGACTGGCACCAGGCATGTATTTCGTTCGTGCCATCAGCGAAGCCGGTACAACAGGTCAGGCGCGGTTCGAGGTTGCGCGGTAGTGTCACCGCTACCTTCGGCCGATAGCATGGAACTGTCGGCCGTCATCATCACGCACAACGAGGCGAAGAACATCGCGCGTTGCATCGCCTCATTGACGGGCATCGCTGATGAAGTGATCGTTGTGGATTCGGAAAGCACGGATGGAACACGCGCCATCGCGGAACAGCAGGGTGCACGTGTTTCGGTACGAGCCTGGACCGGCTATTCCGATCAGAAGAACCACGCGAACGCGCTCGCTCGCGGCCGCTTCATCCTTTCCATGGATGCCGATGAAGGGCTTTCACCGGAACTGGCCGCTTCCATCCGAAGCGCGAAGCGGACCGGTCTTTCAGGCGCATACAGCGTTGCACGGCTCACGAACTACTGTGGTACGTGGGTAAAGCATGGCGGATGGTATCCGGACACCAAGATCCGTCTCTTCCCGAAGGAGGCTGCACGCTGGGAAGGCGAACACGTGCACGAAGAGTTGCATCTGGATGTCGGAACTCCGATCACACACCTGAGGGGCGATCTGCTTCATTGGTCGTACACGAGCCTTGAGGACCACCGCGACCGCATCCAACGCTACAGTGAGCTGCACGCACGGAAACTCTTCGCAGCGGGAAAGCAGGCCGGACCTGTCAAACGGTGGTTGTCACCGGTAGCGAAATTCATCCAAGGCTATCTGCTGCAAACCGGCTTCCTGGACGGAGCGGCCGGTTGGAACATCGCCAGGCTTTCCGCATGGTCCGTTTTCCTCAAGTACGACAAGCTGAGGACCCTCTATCGCAACTGAGCCACTGCCGCAGATCCAGTGCCTGCGACCTGCAACGGTGCGGCGAAAACGAACAAGGCATAGTAGAAGGCGAAAAAGGTAGCACCCATCTGCGTTTCGATCGTGTCCTCACTCGCGCAGGAGATCAAGAAGATGATCGCCCAGCAAACGAACAGCGGCTGTCGTGAAGCGCCGAGCGCCCGAGCGGGCCAGACCCAGGAGAACAAGGACCATAACAAACCGAACACACCGAAGCTGATCCAAAGGGTCAGGTACTCATTGTGCGCGCGATAGCGCCACCGTTCATCGAGCTTGCTGTGCATGCCTTCGTACTGGGCAGCGAAAGCAGGGCGCGTATCACCCGTGCCGACACCGGTGAGCCAATGCTCCTTCGCGATCGCCCATCCAGCCCGGAGGAATTCGATCCGCATGGCAACGGAATGACCATTGGCATTGCCGGTGCGCTTGTAGAACTCGATTTCATAAAGCACTTGATCGATCCGTGCACGGACCGGATCCCTCCGGCCGGAAACGATGCTCGTTACGCCCTGTTCGATGCGCTCCACATCCTCCTGCTGCAGTGCGAGCACGCCTGACGAATCCTTTCGCAGGCCCATGCTGGCCAGGTAGCGGATCAAGGTGGAACGCAGTGGCTGACCGGCGGCATCCTTCCCATCGAACTTCACCGCGCTGCGACGGTCCCAAGTGCGTTGCAGTTCCTTGTCCGCACAATAGATCCAAACGTAGTGGCCGTTCTCGCGCTGTGGATCGAGCACGTCATGGTAGTAGACCTCTCCTCCAGCTGAAGCAAGATCCAACTCGTCTAATCTGGTGCCATCTCCTTGCTCGTAGGTATTGATGCACGAACGAACGTACATCGCTGCGGACAACGGAACGAGCAATAGCACAGCCCGCGTCATCCATTGAAGGCTGTTGGTCCGATGGGCGCTCCAACGCCAGATGGCCCACATGAGCAATACCACCAGGATGCCCAGGCCGAGCAGGCTGCTGAGGCGGTCCAGGAAGAAGAGACACCACGCTACGGCTGCGATGTGGGCGAGACGAACGAACCATGTACGGCGAGCATAGTGGACGAAGACCGCGATGCTGAAACACAACAGCAGGGCCAGGCGGATGTGACTGATGAAGATCGACAGCTCACGATAGCCACCCTTACCGATCACATCATACCGAAGAGCGAGACAGGTGATGGTGCTGGCCACGGTAGCCCAGGCACCGAGCAGCAGGACCGTGCGTAGTTCCCTTTCGCTCAGGCGAGACGAAGCGCACAGCACCGGAGCGAAAGCCAACACCGGCAGCAGGATGCGGCAAAGGTCAAGACCCCATTGCAGATCGCTCGTCCACAAGAGGCCGACCACATGAAGGGCGAAGAACGAAACGAATACCAGGCATGCCGGATGGGTGAACGCACGGCGGAAACGGCCAGCCAGGTCCTTGCGCACGATGCCCTCCGTGATCCACGTGACGATCAGGGCGAACTGTGCGATGCTCAGAAGGAACTCGCTCCATGGCAGCATGACAGCGGCCATGGCCAAGGCCCCCACATGGAACTTTCTGAAACGGTCGCTCCCTGCGATCATCAGGGGTCAAACGTCCGTGATCCGTGTCAATTGCCCGGCTTCACCGTGCCGTTCAGGATACCGGCATAGTCAGGACCGTTCAGGACCTCCACCGCGCGCTTCACGAAAGGATCACTGGCGAGCATCGCTTTCGCACGCCCGGTGGTCTGGTAGTAGCGGCCCACGATCTCGCTGACGAGTATGCGCTCCACTTCCGTGCGGAAACGCTCCAGCTCCTCGGTGCGATCAGGATTCAGCTCCTGGCTCAACTGTTCATAGACCTGTTTCGCATGATCGTAGTAACGCTCCTTCTTCATGGCCTCCTCCAACTTCTTAAGCTCCTCGCTGCTCTCGGTACGGTACTCGACCTTCCGGCCTTTCACGAAGAGGAGGAACTCATCCCACAGCGCATTGCTCACGGTGAACTTCTCGGGAGCCGCGATCGAATCATGGGTCCAGTAGTACTTGTTGGCGAAGTCGAAGAAGCAATCCGAAGTGATGAGCCCGCCGATCACTTTCGGCATGTCGGGTTCCTTCACCAGCACATCCGGCGTGATCCCGCGACCATCCATGACCGGTCGTCCGTTCCGCGTCTTGAAGCTGCGCAGCAAGGAATCCGCCTTCACCACAGCATGCCCGGTGCTGTCGTGCTGCGCGTAGTCCAACTTCTGGATACAACGACCGCTGGGTATGTAATACTTGGCCACCGTCACCTTCAGCTTGCTGTTGTAGAACAGGTCGCGGGTCTGCTGCACGAGGCCCTTTCCGTAGGTGCGCTGCCCGACGATCACCGCACGGTCCAGGTCCTGCAATGATCCGGTCACGATCTCGCTCGCGCTGGCACTGCCCGTGTCCGTGAGCACCACCACGGGCATGGTCGCTTCCAATGGCTCGCTCAAGGTCTTGTAGGTCTTGTCCCAGTCGGCCATCTTGCCTTTGGTCTCCACCACGGTCTCGCCTTTCGGCACGAACAGGTTCACGATGTTCACGGCCTCGCGAAGCAGACCGCCGCCGTTCCCGCGGAGATCCAGGATCATCTTCTCAGCGCCCTTTTCCTTCAGGTCCTTCACAGCATTGCGTACTTCCTGTCCTGCGGTCTGCGTGAAGGAGTTCAGCTTCACGTAGCCCACCTTGTTCGCCTCATCAACGAAACCCTTGTAGGGAACGTCCGGGATCTTGATCTCCTCCCGGGTGATGGCGTGCATCTCGGCCGCCTTCCCATTGCGGCTGGTAAGCACCTTCACTTGGGAGCCGGCCTGGCCCTTCAGCAGCTTGCTCACCTCGTCGGTGTTCATGCCCTTGGTGCTGCGCCCGTCCACTTCGAGAATGGCATCGCCCGCGCGCAATCCGTTCTTGAGGGCAGGTGAGCCTTCGTACGGTTCGCTGATCATGATGCCATCATCCTTCTTGCGGATCATCGCTCCGATGCCACCATACTGCCCGGTGGTCTGGAAGCGGTAATCCTCCATGTCGCTCTCGGCGATGTACTGCGTGTACGGATCCAGGCTTTCGAGCATGGCATCGATGCCCGTGGTCATCAAATGCCCCGGATCGGTGTCATCAACATAGTAGATGTTCAGTTCCTTGAAGAGCTCATTGAAGATCTCCAGGTTCTTGCCGATCTCGAAGTAGTTGTCACCGGCAGCGAGACCGAGTCCTGCACTGGTCCCGATCACTCCGGCCAGCCCGATGGTCTTCCAGTTGAGGGGGTACTTCTTCATGTGTTTCCGCTGTGAGCGCGTCTCGTGTGTCGAATAGAACGGACTAAGGGACCGGGTCGTATCCGTGGCCTCCCCACGGATGACAAGATAGGAACCGCTTCAGGGTGAGCAGACCGCCTTTCCAAGCACCGTGCTTGCGTAGTGCCTCCACGCCATAGGCACTGCAACTCGGCGTGTAGCGGCACGCACCGGGCAGCAAGGGGGAAATGATGTACTGGTAGGCACGCACCAAGCCGATGAGCAGACGGGCGATCATGCGGGGAGGTGTTGCTTCAACCATCGTTCCATGAGCGAGCGCAATTTGGAGCGCAATTCCATCAGGTCCGGCAGGTCGGAGGAAGAACAAACGCACAACCAGGCGCATTGTACTCCCGCAGCGCGCAGCGGCCCGTACCACAGCTCCTTGTCCAACCGCCACGCTTCACGCAACAACCGGCGCGTTCTGTTTCGATCGGTGGCATGGCGCACATGGCGCTTGGGCACGGCGAAGGCGACCTGGGCCGGCGACACCGTATCCATGGTCAGGACCAGCCCGACCAGGCGCAGGGGGGCGTCGCTCATGCTCTTGCCGTTCTTCATCACCTGCCCGATGCGGTCACGGCCAGTAAGCCGCTCATGCTTGCGGAAGGTAGCGCGGGCCTTGGGGGGCGTGGCTGACATGGATGCTGACCGGTGCGGTACGTGACGCACGGGGACGCACGGGTGGCGTTACTTCTTCCGCGCCTCCTTGGCGGCCTTTTTCAGATACAGCTCAATGGCTCCGGTCATGCTCGGCGCTTCCGGCAGCGGCGCTTCGATATCAAGGCGAAGACCCGCATCGCGCACCGCTTTGGCGGTAGTGGGTCCGAAGGCGGCGATCACCGTTCCGTTCTGCTTGAACTTGGGGAAGTTCTTCTTCAGGCTCTCGATGCCACCCGGGCTGAAGAACACGAGCATGTCATGGGTGAGGCCCTTCATGTCGCTGAGGTCGCTGGCCACGGTGCGGTAGAAAACGGCATTGGTGTACTGCACGCCGCTCTTGTCCAACAAGGCGGGGATCTCCTGCTTCTGGATGTCACTGCACGGCACGAGGTACTTCTCCTCCTTGTGCTTCTTGATCACATCCATCAGATCACTGAAACTCTGCTTGCCGATGAAGACCTTGCGCTTGCGATAAACGATGTACTTCTGAACGTAATAGGCCACGCTCTCGCTCACACAGAAGTACTTCATGCCTTCCGGAACGGTGACGCGCAGTTCCTTGCACATCCGGAAAAAGTGGTCCACCGCATTGCGGCTGGTGAGCACGATGGCGGTATGGTCCAGGATGTTGATGCGCTCCTGCCGGAAATCCTGACCGGCCACCGGCTCGATCTTGATGAACGGCTTGAACTCGATGGACAGATTGAACTTCTTCGCCAGGTCGGCGTAAGGGTTCTTATCGTCGGTCGGGGCCGGCTGCGTAACGAGGATGGTCTTGAGCTTCAAGCCTCGGGACGTGTTCAGTGGGATGGGTTCGGAACGATGCGCTCTGACGCCTGCAACAGCAGGGCTACCGGCAGAATTTCGAGGGCGCAAAGGTAAAGGAAAATGTAGCGGATCGGCACCCCGGCACCCACCCCGATGACCACTGCACGGACCCACCTGAAAAAGACGACCGCGGCCACGATGCCCAAGCCCGCCCAAGCGAGCCATGAGCGCCACTCCACGTGATGCGGAAAGGCAAGCATCCCCGTGATCGGTAACAGCATGATACCGAGGGTGACGTGCAGGAGCAACATCGTGTAGAGGTATTCGCCAAGACCGCCATCGCCTTGGAAAAGCAGCCGCAGACCGTTCAGCACCAGTACTTGGGCCAGCAGCATGGCCATGCACAGCCCCAGCACCTTGGTCCAATCCCCCAGGCCAGGATCGAGGCTCGCCCGCAACGAACCGAACTCGTACAGGAAAAGCGCGAGCACACAGGACGACATGAGCACCAGCACGATGAGCGTGCGGTCCTGCGGATCGATGTCATCCCGCATGCTTTGCCGACCTAGCCGGAAGCTTAAGAAGGAGCCACTGATGAGCCTCCACTTCTTCGGTGAGACCAGGTTGATCCAGCCCAGCACACCGATACAGACGAGCAGCAGCAGCACCGTCCAGTCCGCGTTCAGCGGGTCCGTGGGCCTCAGCTGGTCCATGGCGCGAAACTATCCTCACCCCGCGGCAGCGGGATGGTGCAGGGCTTGGCTTGTCAACGAAGAACTGCGCACAACGCGTGGTCGGAAGCGGTCCATGACACGGCCGCAGACCTTCCGCCCGGCTACTTTTGCGCCCCCGAAAGGGAACAACCGACAGCCATGAGCACCGCTACCGCCGCGAAGAAGTCCAGCGCCACCGACCTGTTCCAGCACCACGACCACTACCTGGTGGATGAACTGCTCACCGAGGAGCAGAAGCTGATCCGCGAAACGGCGCGCAAGCACGTGAGCAAGCACCTGAAGCCGATCATCGAGGAGCGCTTCGAGACGGCGAGCTTCAGCAAGGACATCATTCCCGGGCTGGCGGAGATCGGCGCGTTCGGCCCTTTCCTTCCGGAGGAGTACGGTGGTCCGGGACTGGACCAGATCAGCTACGGCCTGATCATGCAGGAGATCGAGCGCTGTGACAGCGGCCTGCGCAGCTTGTGCAGCGTGCAGGGCTCACTGGCCATGTATCCGATATGGAAATACGGTAGCGAAGAACAGAAGAAGAAGTGGCTGCCCGAAATGGTGCAGGGCAAGAAGATCGGCTGTTTCGGCCTTACGGAACCCGACTTCGGCAGCAACCCGGGCGGCATGGTCACCACCTTCCAGGACAAGGGAGACCACTTCCTGTTGAACGGTGCCAAGATGTGGATCAGCAATGCACCGTTCGCCGATCTGGCCGTTGTGTGGGCGAAAGCCGAGAACACCGAAGGCCGCATCCACGGCCTGATCGTGGAGCGCGGCATGGAAGGCTTCACCACCCCTACGACACATGGCAAGCTCTCCCTGCGCGCGAGCCCTACGGGAGAACTCGTGTTCGACAATGTGAAAGTGCCGAAGGCGAACCTGCTCCCCAACAAGAGCGGGTTGGGCGCACCGATGGGTTGCCTGGACAGTGCACGCTACGGCATCGCATGGGGAACGCTCGGCGTGGCGATGGAGTGTTACGACACCGCATTACGCTACGCGAAACAGCGGATCCAGTTCGGCAAGCCGATCGGTGGTTTCCAGCTCACGCAGAAGAAGCTGGCCGAGATGATCACCGAGATCACCAAGGCGCAGTTGCTCACGTGGCGCTTGGGTGTGCTGCGCAATGAGGGCCGCGCCACCACGCAACAGATCAGCATGGCGAAGCGCAACAACGTGGCCCTTGCCCTGAACGTGGCACGTGAAGCGCGCCAGATCCTCGGCGGCATGGGCATCACCAACGAGTACCCGATCATGCGCCACATGATGAACCTGGAAAGCGTGGTGACCTACGAAGGCACGCACGACATCCACCTGCTGATCACGGGGGCGGAGGTGACGGGCATTCCGGCGTTCAAATAGGCAATAGCATCCTGTTGGCGATCGCTCCATGCTGCGAAGACTGCTCGCCGTCTGCAGCTTGGCTCCTATCGCCCTGCTCGTTCTTGTCTCCATTGGCTCAGTGGTCCTGACCGTTCAACGCATGGGGGCAGGCACACCGGCCTACCGGATCGGGTATTGGATAGGTCTTGGCCTGGCGTATTCCTCATCAGGTCTTCTCCTTTTCCTCTGGGCACGTTGGGCCATCCGAACACTTAAGAAATAACGGATCTTTATCAGAATGCACGTGCCCATTTCTCCCACCTGGTGCTTCACCTTGTTCGGCATCTCCGAACTCGCCTTGGCCATCTTCAAACGCTCGCGAGGTTCAGCGAAAGACAAGGACCGCGGTTCCTTGCTGTTGCTCTGGGGCGTGATCGGTGCTTCCATCTTCCTGGCCATTTTCCTTTCCTATGCTGCACCGCAGTTCGCGTGTGAACCGAGCGCGCTGGAGTACTACGGTGGACTGGTGTTATTCGCATGTGGCCTGGTTCTTCGCTGGTGGTCCATCGTTCACCTGGGCCGCTTCTTCACCGTGAACGTTGCCATCGCAGCGGATCATCGGGTGGTGAGCGACGGCCCTTATCGTCTCGTTCGGCATCCCAGCTATTCCGGTGTGTTCCTTCTGTTCATCGGGCTTGGCCTGTTGCTGTTCAACTGGCTGTCAGCGGTGATCCTGATCGTACCAGTCTTCGCATTGTTCCTCTATCGCATGCGGCTGGAAGAACAGGCGCTGGTGCAAGCGCTCGGTGTCCCCTATGTTGACTACATGGCACGCACGAAGCGGATCATCCCTTTCATCTATTGAAGCAGGTCAGCGCTGCAGTTCCCCGTACAGCGCGGTGAGCGCCCGGTGCAGGCGCGCCTCACCGCGTTGCATGATCGCGGCTTCATCGAAGAAACGTTCCTCCTTTTCCGTTGGCTTATGACCATCCTTGCGCAGGGTATCAAGCAAAGCGTTCCACATGCGGATCAGGAAGCTGTGAAGGGCTTGGATCGGAGGCAGCAGATCGGAGGCGCTCGCACGTCGGCTCGCGAACGCATAACCGGCCATGTTCACCTCGGCCAGCAATCGGTTCGCCTCCGGACAAACGCACGGCTTGGGTGATACACCATGGTCCGCACCCACTTCCCGCAAGCGTACCGCCAGCGCCTGCACCTCTTCATCCTGGTCCAGCAGGAGCCCACCTACATCCGCGGCCTTGCGCGAAACGCGGATGAACTTCGGCAGCAAGCGGTGCAATTGGCGGTACGTGTAATACAGTTCGTTCACCAAGCGCTGCCGCTCCTCCTGCAGCCGCCGTTCCTGTTCTGTTCTGCGCGCCATGATCGTTGAACGGGACACAACTACCGGGCCTCGAGACACTCCCGATCAGTGTGCAGTGGAATAACGTTCCGCCGCGCTGTCCTTGATCGAACGGTGAGGACCTGCCCCGTTGATGACCAGAGCGATGAGCGCGCCGACCACCAGCAGCGCCAGGACAACGATCAGCAACGTTCTCGCGGCCGGCATGTCATCGGGCTTATGATCCTCCAGTACTTCGGGCACCTCGCCGTGAGGGTGATAGTGCTTGTCCGCTAGCGCCCGATGGCTCGTGGCTCCGGCCATCGGGGCCGGATCCACAGGCTGGTGATGCGCGATCCGATCGAGCGCTGTGTTCGCGCCATCAACGAGCAGGAAGCCACCGAGCAAACACGCCACCAGCCCATTGAAGAGCATGAAATGATAGAAGCTGGTCGGACCCTCGGGTTCAAGCAACGACGGCGGTAAAAAAACAAGCAGCCCCAGTGCCCAAAGACCGAAACCCATGAGCCGTCTGATCCTGTACTTCTTCATCACGCGCGTTTTCTTCCGGCCAGCATGATCCCGGCCGATCCATGCACTTGAACGACCCACGATGAAGGCCCACTGTCGGTTGTGGACTGTTCTCCCCAGTGCCTCAATGCTCCTGCTCCCTTTCGTGGGACAGTGTGTCCGGAACCACGCGTGTATTATCAGCAGGCAATGAGTCATTCGAGTTGCGATGAACAACTCCAGCAGCAGGATCGGAAGGGCCGCAGGACATCAGCACGGACAGCAGCACAGCAAGGAGGGTAACGATCAGCAAGAGGCGATGATCGTTCGGGCGAGGGTCGGGCAGCAGGACCATGACGGTGAGCGCTTGATCGATGGGAGCATCAAGAGGAGGACCAGAACGAAGGCTCCACATAGAGAAGGTCGACCGTTCCTTCTGTTGTGGAATGTGCACCCCTGTTCTGGGGGGGGGACAAAGCCCTTGCGCCATGCACCGGTCAACCGCGATCGAACCTTTGGTGGCTCATTCCAAGAAGCGAAGAAGCGCGGACGCCTTCTTCGTTGTCTTGACGCCATGCGGAACATCCTCTCCTCGCTCACGTTGTTGACCGTTCTCCCGGCCATTGCCCAATCGCCGGTCATCGGTACGGCCCAGTTCTTCCAACCGGGACCCACGTACATCAGGGACAACTACGATCCGCCCCCGGCCTTCATCGATGCGCTCGTGATGGCTTCCGGTCCCGGCTATTCGATCGACCTGTCCTCGGTGAACACGATGTTCCTCTACGGAACGGAAGAGTTGACACGTGTTCCAGCGAGCGGGCCCTACTTCTACTACCCGGAGTACTATGACACGGCGAACGTCCGGCTCTTCGTGCACCAGGAGCAGACCGACTATGGCACCTTCCTTTTCCTGACGAACGAAGAGGGTATCCACTATATCGGTGGCCAACCGAACGGAGTGACCTGGCCGGTGGAGAGCATTTTCATGCGCTACCCCGACCACAGCTTCCCATTGGAACTCGAGGACAGCATGACCTATGGATACGTGCACCAAGCCGACATCATCGGCGAGTGGAACGATGCTTCAGGAAGCGATGAGCATTTCGTCACCGGCAGTTGCATGACAGAAGCCGATGGCTATGGCACGGTGATCATGCCCGATGGAACCGTCATTCAGAACACACTACGCCTGCGCACGGTGATCGCTTGCACGGACTCGAACGCGCTCTTCGGAGTGAACGAACAGAACGACACGCTGTACACCTGGTACGCGGAGGGCCTCAGCGGTCCGTTGATGACACTGGCCCGTGGGTCCCATGCGCTCACCGCAGGGTACATCAGCTTCCTTCCCCTCGCGGTGTACCATCCGCAGTCAATAACAGGAGTGCCGGAAATCGCCACGCGCAAGCCACGGATCACCATGGCTCCCGTACCGAGCTCTGGTCCAGTACACATCCAAGTGCAAGACAGTCACCACGAGGCGGCATTGTCCGTGGTCGATCAAGAAGGGCGAACCCTTCGTCAATGGATGTTGACCGGCGGCGATATGCATGTCGATACGGGCGACCTGTCAACAGGTGTGTACCGTGTCATCTACCAGGATCCGAACGTCCGCATCGCGAAGCAGTTGGTGATCATGCGGTAGAGCCCGAGGCATCTATCTTCCCGCCATGGTGTCCATGGGGAGGTGGGCGGTACTGTTCGCCGCAGTGATCATGCTGCTTTCAACAACGAACAAGCTGGATGCACAATGCTGCACCTATTGGCTCAGCATGCAGGACAGCTATGGCGACGGATGGAACGGAGGCAGTGTGCAGGTAAGCATCAATGGCGCGGCGATCGGTACGTACGCGGTAGCGGTTCACGCGAACGACACCTCCTTCACCGCTTGCACGGGGGACACGATCCGGCTGTTCTACAGCGCGGGCATCTATGAGGAGGACAACACCTACCAGTTGTTCGATCCAGCGGGGAACGACCTCTTCAGCGACGGCCCGAACCCTAGCACCGGCGAAGTCTTCCTTGCTGCGTTGAACTGCGACAGCACAGCGGTTCCCGGGAGCAACCCCACAGCCGCACTTGCCATCGACACGATCGATTGCGTGCTGGCGAACAACACGGACGCGGGCAACTCCGGCCTTCCCGCGGGCTGCGCGAACTTCCAAGGGCACGACATCTGGTACGCGACGAAAGTGCCTCCATCGGGGAACGTGATGGTAAGCACGGAGGATGCGGGTGCCTTGAACGACACCGGTATCGCGATCTGGACCGGACCGGACAGCCATCACTTGACCCGACAAACGTGCGACGACGACGGCGGGCCTGGCTACTTCTCGCGCGCGATCGCCTTCGACCTTCCTTCCACCGATTCGCTCTACATACAAGCGTATGGATATGGCGGGGCCACAGGAGCCTTTCAACTCTGCCTGTTCGATCAGGGCATCGTGCGCCTGGACAGTTCTGAACTCCCGATCGTGCTCATCGACCTGCAAGGCCAGGACATACCCTACGATGGCAAGGTGAACGCGCACATGGAGATGAAGTACAACGGACCAGGGTCCATCACCTACCTGACCGATCCTTCCAATGAATATGATGGAGCGATCGGCATCGGCGTGCGGGGTACCACCAGCGCGGATTATCCGCAGCACCCCTACAACATCGAAACGCGCGATAGCACAGCCAACAACAACGATGTGTCACTGCTGGGCATGCCGAAAGAGAACGACTGGTGCCTGCTGTCGAACTACAACGACCGCTCCTTCCTCCGCAACATGCTCGCTTTCCATCTGGCGCGCGGAATGGGCCAGTACGCACCACGCACGGCACTGTGCGAAGTGCTCATCGATAGTGTGTACAAGGGCGTTTACGTCTTCGCCGAGCGCATCAAGCGGGACAGCGGGCGTGTGCACATCGCCAAGCTCACCGGTGCGGAGAACACCGGCGACGATGTGACCGGAGGCTACATCCTGGAGCACAACCTGTGGAACGGCAACGGTTTCCAATCGAACTTCTCTCCCATCGACCATCCCGGGTTCGACGTGCACTTCCTTTATTCCTATCCTGCGGCGGACACCATCACCGCGCAGCAGAAGGCGTACATCGCCAGTTATGTGGACAGCTTGGAAACAGCGCTTTACAGCGCGGACTTCGCCGATCCACTGATCGGTTATCGTCAGTTCCTCGATGTGCCCTCCTTCATCAACTACTTCCTGGTGAACGAAGTGTCGCGCAACAATGACGGGTTCAAGAAGAGCATCTTTCTGCACAAGGACAAGCGTTCCAACGGCGGTCTGTTGAAGATGGGCCCGGTGTGGGATTTCGATTGGGCATGGAAGGACATCTGGGGCTGCTCGATCTTCGAATCCACCGATGGCAGTGGCTGGGCGCATCTGGTGAACGATTGTCCCACGGACAACTACTCCAGCGGCTGGTACGTGCGCTTGTTGCAGGACAGTTCGTTCGCCAATGAACTGCGTTGCGCATACGAGGACTACCGTACCACCGCACTGGACACCGCGAACATCTTCGCCTATATAGACAGCGTGGGGGCGTTGGTAGCGAACGCGCAGGCCAGGCATTACCGTCGCTGGCCCATTCTTGGCGTGAGCGGACCCGCGCCGGAAGTGGGCGACATCGCAACTTCGTATGCGGCCGAGCTGGACACCTTGAAAGGATGGATCACCGAACGGCTGGCCTGGTTGGACGCGAACATTCCCGGCATATGTCCGCAGGTAGGTATCGAAGAGCGTGGGAACGTTGCGTTACAAGCATTCCCCAATCCGAGCGATGGTCATGTCCGCTTCAGTGGAGCGCTGGATGGCCTTGGAACTTTCGAGTTGCGCATCACCGACGTCACCGGTCGTGCAGTGCGTTCGCTCGGCGGGTTGACAGGTCGCGTCTCGGTGGATGTTGTACTGACCAGTGCGGGTGTGTACACGTATCTGCTCAGTGGCCCACGTGGCGTGATCCTGACAGGGAAGCTGGTGGTGCGCTAGCTATCGCTTCACGATGGAGCGAACGGAACCGGATCCGTTCGCCTGCTCCACGCGGAGCGTGTAGAAGCCCGAAGCCAGCGCGTGCAGATCGATCCGACCATCGTGCAGCGCGCCTTGTTGGGCGATGCAGCCGTCCGACGTCAAGAGCACATAGCTGGCCACTCCATGGATGCCGGTGACCGTGATGTGATCCGTTGCGGGATCGGGGAAAACGCGCATCGAATCAGCTGAACGTGTGTCATCACCCAATGCGATGCTGGTATCGTAGCGATAGATGGTGCCGGTCTCCGTACCGGCCCAGAGCGATGAACCAGCTCGTGACCGGTCCAACACTTCGAAACCATCGGTATCCACGAGTTGCTGCTGCCAGGTGCCACCGCTGTCGCTGCTGTGCTTGATGTAGAAGTGGTCCGCCGGGTTCGGTATGTACCAGTATCCGGTGCCAATGGCCAGCACATCCTGGTTCGCGCCGAGCGAGTTGTCAGTGTCGATCCAATGCTCGCCACCATCAACGGTAACGTACACGAAGGGGTTGTTGTGCAGCACGGCCATGCCGAGTTGCGTATCAGCGAAATGGATGCGGGGTGTGTTGCCGAAGCCCCATCCCATGTTCGCCGGTTCGCTCCATGTAGTACCGAGGTCAGGTGAATGGGCGATGCCACCCGAGGAAAGCGCCACCCATACATCATTGCCCAGCACACAGATGTTCCCTTTCCCTGTAGCACCAGTAATAGCGGATGGCGGTTGCGTGATGCCGCTCGTAGACCAGTTCTCACCACCATCCGTTGTCCGGTAGAGCACGCCATTGTCCACCATCAACCCGGTGTTCGCGTCCAGCATCCACAGCACCGGTGCCAGCGCACCCGTTGCGGTGTAGACAGCATACCACGAGCCACCGCCATCGATGGTCTTCCACACTTGGGATCCGGTCTTCAACGCGACCAGGTCGTTCACCGCGCAAAGGCCGCTGGGTATGAAAGCGGGTTGGCCCGGTGGAACCACCGTTACCGTGTTCCATGCATCGGAGGTCCGGTAAAGACGGTTGAAGTTCGTGATGAACCAGACCACGCTGTCCGTAGGTGCGGAGAAGACGGTGACGATCTCGTTGTTCGGTGTTTGGAACACCGGCTGCCACTGCGGCCGCGCCGTGGATGCGACAGTCGCGAACAGGAGGAGAGAAAGAACGCGCATGGAGCGAAACTACCCGCTTCCACTGAACGTCCCATGCCACCCGGAACCCTGTGGTCAACGCGTGATCACCAGACGCTGGCGCGAAAGCAATGTACCTTCCATGTCCCGGATGTGCGCGGTGTAGCTGCCCGGCGCCAATGCGGTCACATCCATGGCATCATGACTTTGAGCACGGGTACCGATGCACCACTTGCCCGTGGCATCGAAGACATCCACCAGCACGGAAGCCGCTTGGTCCGTCATGAGTTTCACTTGCGTGGCGGCGGGGTTGGGCACCAGTTGATAAGCGCTCTGCATGCCGGCCTCTTCCATGCCGGTGGAAACCACGGCGATGCTGCCCTTCATGCCCATATCCACATGGAACTGGCACACGTAATAGATGGCACCGAGCGCTTGGGGTGTGATGGTGAAATCCGTTCCGGGCTGCGGCGTGCCTTGGCCCATGTTGAAGCCGCCGATCAGCGGTGTGGTGCCGTTGCTGAGCCAGGTGGCTTGGTCCACCTGTGTGAAGGTGTGGTCCGCATCGTCGAAGATGATGTGGATCATGTCCCCCAAGCCGATGGTAAGGGCCGAAGGACTGAACTGGTTGTCCATCACATGCAGTTCATGCGTGATCTGTGCGGAAAGGGCGACCGTGGAGAGCAGAGCGAGAAGTGTAGTCGTGTGCTTCATGTTCGTTGTTTTGTAACAGCAGCGAACAGGATCCGCGCCATCCTGGAACACGCCGGTATCCCCGCTTCACTTGAAGCGTAGGATGTGGCATCCGATGCACGCAGAGTGGAAAGTCGACAACGGTCAATGCGCATCCATGTGCTGCATGCCGTCATCCACGGAGTCCACCGGAACAGTGCTGTCCTGACCATCAGGAAGTCGTTCCGAACCGCCGCATCCCAGCAGCAGCACGAACAACAAGGCGGTGAACGCCACCCAAGCGAACCATGGGCGCGGGGTGTGAGCGGGCATGTAGGGCTTCATAGCGTGCATTGTTTCCAAGGCATGGACCACTCATGAACCCTTGCTTCCGAAGCCTGCCCTTCTCTTACCTACTTCCGTTCCTTCCTTCCAGCACCTTCCACGATCGCCGTCTTCTTGTGTGCTTTCGCCGCGCTCACGCTCATGAACCTTCCGGTGATGGCACTGCGGCCGATACCTGGTGCCTTCGCGGCCTTCTTCGCAGCGGTCTTCTTCTTGGTAGCCATGTTGCAGCGCCGTGAACCCGGCGGAGGTGTTGGTTCGAACGTCAAAAGGTACGACGCCCGGAAGCGATCCGGATGATGGTGATCAGGCTGATCGGTCGCTGACTAGCGCAACAACGTGACAGCCCCTATCACTTCCTGCCGCTTCTGATAGGGAAGACGGAAGCTTCCTTTGAACACGTATACACCAGGCGGTGCAGGTTCCCCAGCGTATGTGCCATCCCATTCGTTCTGCGGATCGTTGCTGACGAACACTTCTTCGCCCTGCCGGTCATAGACGCGCATGATGAAATCCTCCGGCGTGCATTCACCGCGCCAGCTCCACGCTTCGTTCATTCCATCGCCGTTCGGTGTGAACGCGTTAGGAATGAAGACGGTACAGGAATCGGAGCAGTCATGCAATCCGATCACGCGTTCGACACGCACCACACCACAGCTTAGCGTGGCTTCCATGGTCACCTGCACTTCGCCTTCACGCTGGAAGTGCACCAACGGATCGCGCTCGGTGGAAACGCTGGCGGCTGTTCCGAACTCCCATTGCACGCCGAGTACCGTTGAGTCCGCTACGAGCTTGAATCGGGCTGGGTCCTGCAAACAGTGCGCATCGACCGCCATGTCCGCTTCGCACAGACAATCCACGTTCAACACATGGGCGGCCGCCGTATCCGTACAGCCCTCCGCGTTCACGACCGAAACGATGTACACGCCCTCATCATGCACGCTGTCCGGTGCGCTCACGGGTTGATCGTTCAGCGTATAGACAGCAGCAAGGCCCGCGACCGGGAATACCGCCTGCAGATCCACCGTTTGCCACGGGCACAGCGAGTACTGCACATCCACTCCCAGATCAGGCGCGGGGTTCACGTCAAGCTGTACCATCGCCGTGTCGCGGCATCCGCTCGCATCCGTAGCTACGAGCACATAGCTGCCCGCACTACCGACCACAGCGGGGTTGGTCACCGGCAAGCCGTTCCTTGACCAGACCGGTACAAGACCGCTCGTATTGAACAGCGCGGTAAGGTCGAACGAATTGCCTGCGCAAATGGATGCTTCGTGATCCGTGCCCAGTGCGGGTGCCTGATCCACGCCCAGGTTCACCGATACGGCGCTCGAGCATCCTTCCGCATTGGTCGCATTGAGGGTGTAGAGGCCCGGCTGCTGGACCGATGCAGGTGGTGCGATCGCATTGCCGCCGAAGGTCCATGCCACCGCGTTGGTTCCTGTATCGAAGAGCGAGGCGAGATCGACGGTCGCATTGGAGCACACCTGCACGGTCTGGTCCGGACCGAGCACCGGATCCATGGACATGGTCAGCACCACGGAAGCCGAATCAGCGCAGCCGCTGGCGTTGGTGGCCACCAAGCGGTACTGTCCCGCAACGTTCACCTGCGCGGGATCCGTGACAGCTGCACCGGACAGCGTCCAACTACAGGTCAAATTGTTCGTGTTGAAATAGGAGGTGAGGTCCACGGTAGTGGACGAGCAGAAGACATCCGCCGCATCCGCACCCAATACAGGGGAGGCCATGGTACTGATCGTTACCAGCGCTGTATCCAAACACCCGGCTGACGATGCGGCGACGAGCTGGTAAGTCCCCGATTGTGCCACCACACCAGGGTTCGCGACCGCCACACCCGACTGCGACCACGCTGTGGTAAGACCAGCGGTCGAGTACAACGAGGTGAGATCGAGCGTACTGTTATCACAAACAGACAGTGCTTGATCAGCGCCCAAGACAGGTGCCGGGAATACGGTGAGCGACACGACCGCCGTATCCGAACAACCCGCTTGTGAGGTAGCCACCACGGTGTACGCGCCAGCGTTGAGCGCGGCTTGTGGCGTGGCGAAAGGAACCCAGCCCAGGCTCCACGAGGCGGAGAGTCCGGTAAGATCGAAGAGCGCGGTCAGATCCGCTGGTGTACCGGCACAGGTACTGGCACCTTGGTCAGGTCCTAATAGAGCTGTCGTTCCCTGTGTCAGCGTTATCAAAGCCGTATCACCACAGCCACCGTAGTTATCGGCGATCAGTTGATAGGTGCCTGGGGTGGTCGCGTTCTGCGCCATGCTCCATGTAATACCGGTTCCGTTCAGGCTCCAGACTACATAGTCGGCATTGGCGAGCGTGAAGTAGTCGTACAGATCCACCGGGGCTGCACCCTGGCACACGGTGACCGTTTGATCAGGTCCGAGGGTTATGGGCGTGGAGGCGTAGACTTGGAAATCGGCAGTATAGGTGCAACCGGTCCAGGGATCGTAGGCATCCACCCAATAGTAGCCCGTGGCGGTCACCGCCGTCGGGTCAGGCACCGGGCCGTTCCAACTGCTCACGCTGTAGGAAAATCCCAGATTGGCGTTCTGGTAATAGCCGAGGATGTCCACGCTTTCGCCAGGACACAAGTAGGCCGAACCGGGTTGAATGGCCCATGGATCCCAGCACGGTGGTGGCCCCGCGAACGCGAAGCCGAAGCCACCGCCGCCCGTTGAGCCATCGAACCATCCGGGGGTCCATGCATTGCCGCCGCCTCCACCTCCTCCACCCCCTCCGTTCACGCAGGCCGTGTCCACCACGGTGATGGTCCATGTCCCGTTCGCGTTCTCATAATCGAACGTGCTCAACCCTCCACCCTGCGCGGTCCAGTAACCGGTGAAGGGCGCAGTGCCGGTGGTGATCGAAGGAAACCCGCTGTACATGAAGGCCGTGTTGGTGTAGTTCTGGCCTCCAGCACCATTGTAGGCGGAGAGCAGCAGGTCCGTTCCTTCGGGTGAGGTCAACGTGATCACCAGTGTTTGCGGATGATCGCTGGTGATGTTGATGAGCAACTGTTGCAGGGAATAGGTCCAGAAGCTCCAGCCGGGCGGGTACAGCGTACCGATGCCGCTCACATTGGCCGTGAAGGTGCTCGTATCGCACAGCGGTATGGGGCCGCTGGTGAAGGGTACTGCTGTGTATTGCGCGATGGCCGACCGCAGCAAAAAACCGCAAAGCACCAGTATCAGCTTTCGGAGGGACGGCATCACGGGTGCTTCAGATCAATTCGTCAAGAAGACGATGGAACTCCAACGTAGTTGCCCTTTCCCATGCTCGCCTCGTTCTTCCGATGCTGCTCAGCGGATACCCGGATCCAACGTACGTCGCGAAAAGGAACCGATATCATTGTATGCCACTCTATCATGCGCCTTCGCCTTCTTTTCCTGTTCGCGTTGCTGAACCCTCCAATTGCATCGTTCGCGCAGAACTGGACGCAACAAGGCAGTGGGATCAATGGCCAAACGCAGGAGGATGGAAGTGGGGCCGCTGTGAGCATGCCGGATGCAGAAACCATCGCCATCGGTGCGCCGGGCAGCGACGATGGCGGGGTCGACAATGGGCAGGTGCGCGTGTTCTCCTGGAGCGGGAACGCATGGCAGCCGAAGGGAGCGTCCATTGCCGGTGAAGGGGGCAACTTCGGAGAGGTCTTGACCATGCCCGACAGCAATACCGTTGGCGTCGCGGCGCCTTTCGCTCTCGACACCCGAGGGCAGGTGCGTGTGTATGGCTGGGATGGTTCAGGGTGGGTGCAAATGGGTGCCCCCATCGATGGCACCGCGATCGATGGTTTTGCGGGCACGTCCCTCAGCATGCCCAGCGCGACCATGATCGCCATCGGGGCGCCGCAGGCGGATAATGTCGGCGTGGTGCGCGTGTACCGATGGAACGGCACCGCCTGGATACAACGGGGCTCGGATATCCTCGGCACCATCGGTGGTGGTCATGCGGGTGGTGCGGTAAGCATGCCCGACACGAACACCGTTGCCCTGGGCGAGGCCACGTATGGGGCCGGCGCAGTCCGGGTGTATTTCTGGAACGGTGCGGACTGGTCGCAGAAGGGAGCCGATATCCTCGACACGTTCCAGAACGATGCATTCGGAAGCAGTGTGAGCATGCCCGACGCCAACACGCTCGTTGCCGGCGCTCCCAACAATGGAGACAATGGCATCGCCGCTGGACAGGTGCGCATATTCAGATGGAACATCAGCACCTGGGAACAGAAAGGTGCTGCCATCACCGGGCAGGCGTTCGAGCGGTTCGGTACCACGGTAAGCATGCCGGACAGCAGCACCCTTGCCGCAGGTGCAACGGGGAACTTCTGGAGCAATACCGACACGGGATATGTGAGGGTGTTCGCTTGGAACGGCAGCGCCTGGTCGCAAAAGGGCAGCGTGATCGAGGGCGAAGAGGTCGCATCCCCAAGGAATTATGCCCTGTGCATGCCGGATGACCATACCATCGGCATCGGCTCCGTGAGCAACGCCACCAACGGTGTTTCCGCCGGACAAAGCCGGGTGTATGTCTTCGATGAACAGCAGCACATCATAGCACGGATATCTCCATTACGGTTCTCTCTTTACCCCATACCCGCGCATGATCAGGTGACGCTTGACTTCGGAACGTGGCAGGCTTCGGTAACGGTAACGGTGCGCAATGCCATGGGGGAGATCCTATCCAGTGGAACCTACCACGGCCTCCAACGTGTCACCCTGGGCCTGCCGCATTGCGCGGGTATGTACTTGATCGAGGTTCGCACAGCGGAAGGAAGAACGACCATGATACTGCCAAGGGACTAGTCCCCTTGTTATCCTCCCGCGGCGCGGATCCCTGATCCAGACCACTCCACGATGCGGCGCCAGTTCCTGCCGCATCATTTTCTGCGTTCATCCGCCTTCCTTCAGCGTCTCCGCCCAGGGATACTGAGCACTGCAGATGTGTCAGCGCCACCCATCCGCTGGAGCGTGCTGGTCGGTGCCGACACCTTTCCGCTCCCTCGATCTTCCGACCGCTTGCTCTGAACGCGCGCCGTACGCTCTGGGCGGTACTTCCTTTCGGCATTACCCCGTTGCACCATGGAACGCCGCTCACTCATCATCATCGCAGTCCTCTTCGCATTGACCGCTCACGCCCAATTGCAGCAGACCTGCATGGTGGTGCAGAATGGATTCTACCATTTGAGCGAAGCGGGGTTCGTTCAAACTGCTGATGGTGGATATGCGTCCGCAGGACCATACTCGGAAACCAACGACGGGTACAATGAGATCGGGGTCACACGCTACGATGCGAACGGGGACCTGCTCTGGATGCGCAAGTGGACCACCGGCACCAACGTCAACATCTTTCCGCAAGCGCTGGTGGCCACCGCGGATGGCGGACTCGTGCTCGCGGGCATCGACCAGGCCACACAGGTACAGAACGGTTGGTTCATCATCAAGCTCGATGCGAGCGGCACGTTGCAGTGGGCGAAGAGCTATACGAGCCCGAACTTCTCCCTGATCGGCAGCTTCTATTCGAAGGGCTTCATACAGACCAACGACGGCGGCTTCGCGATGATCGCTCACAAGTCCTTTCCCCTGCGCAGCTATTGCATGTTGCGCACCGATGCCAACGGCAACCTGCTCTGGAGCGACGAGATCCAGTACACGGGCGTGCCTTCGGATGTGGCCGAACTGCCCGATGGCGATCTGGTCTTCTCCGGTTGGCAGAACGGGCTGGGCGTGCCGCCGCTCACCGTGCGCAAGGATGGCCTCACGGGAGAAACGGTATGGAAGCGTTGGCATACCTCCGTCACCGATGTGATGGATGTGTTCGGCGTTACCGTGGGTCCGGACAGCACCATCGTGCTCGCAGGGCTCTGTTCCGAAACAACAGCAGGCAGTTGGGGGCATCTGGGCGTCATGGCCTTGAACGCGCAGGGAACACCGATATGGATGACGAAGGTGCATACGTCGGATGAGGCCGTGGGCTACCAGATCACCACCGACCCAACGGGCGGATACGTGGTCGTCGGGCTGGCCAAAACGCCCTACCCGGATCTCGAAGAGATCGCACCCACGATAACCAAGTTGAGCGATAACGGACAGCTGGAATGGAGCAAACGCTACCCGCTCACGGACGGTCTCGTGTCATCGTGGTTCTCCCGCGTGAACTTCGCTGATGATGGCGATCTGCTGGTGACAGGTCGCACGGCTGCCACATCGAACTACGTGCAACGCTTGTTGAAGCTTGCCCCTGATGGCACCACCTGTGCGTATTGCCCCAGCCAGGACACAGGCTCTTACGTTGCGCTCGAACCGATACTCGGGCCGAACCAAGGCACTTCGGCTGCGGGCCCGTGGGCGGTGGAAGCCACCTTCAACCTGACGATGACGGACCTGACGTCAACGGTCCTTACTGAAGCCTGTGGCACTACAGGGATCGACATGCTGGTCGTGGAGGCGGCGGTGGTCATAGCGCCCAACCCGATGGTGGAGAGCGCAACGTTGCGGTTACCGAACGCCTTGTTCTCCAACGGCGCACTGTTGCGGCTATCGGATGGTGCCGGGCGCGTGGTGCGCATACAACGGATCACTGGCCCCACGCTGATCATTCCGCGCGGCGAGTTGGCAGCAGGCAGCTATGTGTACCAGCTCGTGAACGATGATGCAGTTGTCGCGGCGGGTCGGTTGCAGGTAGCGCAGCGATAGATAGGGTCTTGCTCACGCCGCCACCGCCATCATCTCGGTTTCAGGTAACGGATCGCACAGGATCATCACGTGATCCAAGGGCAGCGTGGTGCTCAGCCAGAACGCTTCCATGTCCTTCGGTATGATCACCGGATGGCGCTACTTGGTGTTGTGGATCGATCCCCGCTTGCGATCGGATGCGTTCAGCGGAACAACGGGGTTCTACATTTGTTGGACAACACACCACCATGAGAACGCTTTACCTCTTGCTTCTTCTGACTTGCATGTCACTGGCCCCATCCTGTTTCGCGCAAAAAAGCACCGGTCTCTTCTCCAACCTGACCAACAATGTCAACGGCGCTGCCCAGAGCCAAACAGCATCGACCATTTCGGGAACGTTGACCATCGCCGGTAAGGCCTACAACGTGGTGAAATACTCCTTCGGTCTCTACCGGAACGTTGATGGACAGGGCAGACCTTCAAGTGCGCCCAGCGGCGGCCAACTCCGCCTGACCATCCAAGCCGATAGCACAACATCACTGTGGGAAATGAGCAACGATCAATACAGAAAAGTGAGCGGAACATTGACCATGAAGCAGGATGGCACTGGCAGGACGGTGCGCAAGGTCGATCTTGAGGATGCATATGTGGTCGAGTACTCCGAATACTTCGATGCTGCCTTGGAGCACCCGTTGGTCTTGGAGGTCGTTTTCAGCGCGCGGAAGCTCAGGCTCGGCGAGGCCACCTTCCAGAACGAATGGCCGAAGTGAGCTAGCTGAGCGTGTTCTCCGGGCCAACGTTCCGTGCTCTCGCCAAGAACATTCGGGAGTACGATGAGCCTGCCCGATCCCACCGCTTCACCTATGCCGCCACCGCCGTCATGTCGGTTTCCGGAATGGGATCGCACAAGAGCATCACGTGGTCCAAGGGCAGCGTGGTGCTCAGCCAGAACGCTTCCATGTCCTTCGGTATGATCACCGGCTGGCGCTGCTTCGTGTTGTGGATCGCTCCCATCAACGGATTGGCGCGGGTGGTGAGAACGGTGTACACGCGGTAACCCAAGGCCGTATCCTGCCAGATGCCTCCGAGGAAAAAGACCTCCTCCTTGGTGCCGATGCGGTACTTCACCTTGTTCGGTGTCTTGCGGCCGGGTACGGGCACATGCTGCCACTCACAGAAGCTGGTGACCGGAACAAGGCAGCGCTGGCCCTTCGCCCACGCTTCCTTGTAGCTCGGCTTGGTGGCCACCTCTTCGCTGATGGCATTGAAGGGCGTGTACTTTTTCAGGTACTCCTTCGCCTCTTCCTCCGTGCGGAGGTGTTTGGGCACGAAACCCCAACGGTACAGATCGATCACATCGGGCCGGTCGGTGGCGATCACCGGCCAGAACGGGCGGGCGAAGGCGCTCGTTTCCGGGAAGGCGAACTCGCCGTTGTCCGCTGGCGGCAGGAACGCGGCCATCGCCTCACGCCGCGCGCGTCGGTTGAGGTCGCGCTCCAGCTCCTTGAGCGTACGGTCCAGTGTGGTCGTGTAGCACATCCACAGCGAAAGTAGCGTGGTGGGGTACCGTGATCGGTGGGCTTGATGCGCAGGAACATGACCTGCCGAGCGGCGGAATGTCGCGGACCACGGCAGCTGCATGAAAACCCGCGCGAGCGGTATGTTAATGTCTGTTCGATCCGGCCGGCCGCATCCGGGTACTTCCCACCTTCATGCGTTCAAGGGTTGATCATGCGCCACCACCACCTCCTCCTGTCCATGCTCCTGCTTACCGCATCGGCCTGCATGAACGATCCGGACGAAGAGGTCTCCACCATGCCAATGGCGCAGCATCACCTCGACCGTCTCCGCGACCGGTCACCTGCCAGCACGCTCACCATCGCAGCGGACGAACTGATCCAGCACACCTGTGCGCTCTACGTGGCTGTGCGCTCGCACGCATGGGACGACCAGATCAGTTTCGGACGCGACATGGATGGATCAGTGGTGCACTGGAACACTTGTCCCGGCGGCACCATGGTGGCCTGCAAGGTGACGCCCACCGCCAACGGCGACAGCGTGATCACCGGCATTCCGCTGCATTGAGGGAGCAAGGGACATGCGACCCTCGACGAATGCGCGAGGATCACTTTTGTCCCTCGGCACAGCCGAGCGACAACTCGGGAATGGCCCGGCCCGGTGATGCGTGCCAGCGATAAGAACATCCGCGCGAGCGGAGGATCACCGCAACACGACGAATGACCGTGCGTCTCCCGTTCGTGTATCCGCCAAGATGTAAAGGCCATCCGTCAATCCATTCAGGCTCACCTGCGCCGGAGCGCCGATGCGGTAGACGAAACGGAGGACCCGCCTACCCATCGCGTCCATGATCACCAGATCCCGATCGATCCGCGATCGGATCAGGATCGACTCTTGCGCGGGGTTGGGAAAAACCGTGAACGAAGCATCCTCATCCAGCATTGGGATGCGCGTGGTGATGTCATCGTCTACCCTGGCGATGAACACGGTCATGCTGCTGAACGGAGCCAGGTCATCGGGTCCGAAGGCAGCGGGTCGTTGCAGAATGCCACCGAAAACCACGGAACCTGAAGCGGCATCCCATGCCAGGCATTGCGGATAGCCCACTCCTTGATAACCCGATGCGATCGGCCAAAGAGCGGAATGCACCGTTCCCTGCGGATCGATCGTTTTCAGCACCGGCTCCTGGCCGCTATGGCTGTAGTCGAACACACGCTCGCCCAACGCCAGCAATACGCGATCGTTCGACAACGCGAGCGTGGAATAATGCATGCGATCCTCCTGACCTACGCTGCCGGGAATGGTGATGTCGTAAAGAAGTGAACCATCCGCGTTCAGCCGGCGCAAACGACCGTTGTAGGGCAGGTAGACCGAGCCGCTATCATCCACCGCTGGTCTTGCGGCCATGGAATAGCCCTCGTTCTGCAGGGTGAAGGTCCCGAAACGATCGCACCAGAGTTTCTCTCCCGTGGTATCGAGTTTCAGCACATCCACGCGTGGGCCGTTGTCCCCGCAATAACTTGAATCGAAGTTCATGTAACCATCCGCCTCCCCGATCACCAGGAGCCCCTCTTGATGCGGCACGATGTGCATGCCCTTGCCATATGAAGGGTAGAGGCTGACCTGCAACTCACGCCTGGCCCACAAGCATGTGCCTTCAACGTCATACGCGGCAACGAACAATCCACCGCGGTCCGGCGCAGTGGTTGTCATCACCAGTGAGTCGGTGCGGTCCGCATCATACAAGGTCACAGGATCAGCGGCCGTTGAGAACCGCAGTTGACCAGTGATGTAGACCTTTCCCGTGGGCGAGGCGTAGACATCGCGTATCTCCTGATCATCCCTCCCCACTTGTTGGGCGACCCATTCCGTTTCACCGTTCGTTGAAAGGCGCAGCAGGATGCCATCCAATTGGTTGGAATTGAGATGCGCGATGGTATCGGTACCGAACAGCACCGGACCTTGGTCCTGGAGGAACGAGACGAACCCGGAAACGAAAAGCACGGTGTCCTGGTACAGGGCCAACCCGCACAGCTGTTCATCATTGTCGCCGGTAAGGGCGCGGATCCATAAGGCAGTTCCATCCGGGGCCAGTTTCGCTACATATCCGTCCGAACCGCCTACTGCATTGACCTGTAGCGGAGGGATCGCCAAGGTGCCGGCGAAGGTGCCACAGATGTAGGTGTTGCCGACCGCATCGATCACCATGTCCTGTAGCGGGTTCACCGTGTCGAAATATGGTGATAACCCGGTGGCGAAACGGGTGGCTCCGAAACAGACCATGCTCTCCGGGTAGGTGGGCGGCGCCAGCACGAAGGGCGTTGGATAGGAAGAGGTGTTGTCGTAATAAAGTGTGTATTCACCGGGTTCATCGAACTCCGGCAACACGAACTCCACATCATAATGCAACGGCGAGGTAGAGGTCCATAGCGAATGCGCCATGGCACGCAGTCCACGGCGCAAGGAGAACACACCGGTGGTCAACGTACTGGACATCACCACGGAGAGATGGACCGTGTCGCCCAACGTATGGTACAGCGGTCCTGCGCTCACGATCGTTTGCGCCCGGAGACCGCAGACGAACAGGAACAGTAAGATCGTAAAGGATAGCCTGCGCATGAAGGGGGAGGTTGGCAGCAAAATAACACGTTGCCCTTCTTGGCACGCGTCAGGCGGCTCACCCTCCCGCCCTCCCTGTACCCTATAACAGTGGCACATCCGCGCGGGAGGAAGTGCTCCATTCCCGATCGACATGCCGCTCCTCTCGATCAACATGCGCCCATTCTTGATCGACCTGCCGCTCCTCTCGATCAATAGGCGTCCATTCTCGATCGAGATGCCGCTCATCTCGATCAACATTCGTCAACTCTCGATCGACATGCCGTTCATCTCGATCAACATGCGTCCATTCTTGATCGACATGCCGCTCATCTCGATCAACATGCGTCAATTCTTGATCGACATGCCGCTCATCTCGATCAACATGCGCCAATTCTTGATCGACATGCCGCTCATCTCGATCAACATGCGTCAAATCTCGATCGAGTTGTCGCTCATCTCGATCGACATGCCGCTCATCTTGATCGACATGCCACACGGATCGAAGCCCATTCCGCGACATTCCACCCGCGCTGCAGCCCGCGACCGTGAAGGGGTGCAGCAACCGGGGTAGCAAAAGGTCCACCGCTACAGGGGGTAGGGTAAGGTCCACCCTCCAGGAACCTCCTCCGGCCTCTTTGCGATGAACCGGTCGTGTTCGGGCTTGTCCGGCACACAACCAAAAACTTCCATTCACAATGGAAACGTTCATCCCGAAGTTGGGCCTCACAGGCCTCACCTCCGAAGCCTTGGTGGAAAAAGGCGACAACCACGTGACGATGTGCACCGGCCTGGCATGGCTTACCCTGCCTGCTGGCTTCCTCACGGGGCTTTCCGGTAACTGCGCGCAATTGAAACGCCTCGATCAGGAGGTGCTCTTCAACGGCGGGCGCGTAACGTTCCAGGCCAAGCACAGCATGGAACGCAAGGTGCGTGGCAACATCCGCGACCTGTGCGGCTACGTGCAAGCGCAGAGCGGTGGTGACCTGGAGCGCATCCTGGCCACCGGTTTCGAAGTGCGCCGCAAGGGTGCACCCGTGGAGAAGATCGGCATGGTGCAGGATCTCCGCAGCGAGCTCACCAACGTGAGCGGTACGGTGGAACTGCGCTGGCCCACCGTGGAGCACGGCATCAATTACAAGGTTTTCGGCAACGGGGGCGACCCGTTGAAGGAGGCCGATTGGCAGCTCCTCGGTTACACCAGCAAGGGCCGCTTCACCGCGACCCAGCTGGAAAGCGGAAAGTTCTACTCCTTCCGCGTGCAGGCCCAGGGCCGCAAAGGCCTGGAAGGCCAGGTAAGTCAGGCCGTGCGTGTGCTCGCCGCCTGATCCCTTCGTCGCTCTCCCGTGCGCAAGGCCCCCGCTGATCCGGGGGCCTTCGCCGTTGGTACCCTTACCTGCTTCCGGTTCTTGTTACTACATTCGATCGTATTTCATCGCTATCTGACAACATGTACTGCTTCATCCATAATTCCCATGGGCCATGCCTGTACGTTGCTGATCCTGCATGATCGCTCCTTCCTGCGCCAGTCCATTCGCCGCGTTCTCGAGGATGCCGGTGGCTACCTGATGAAGGCCGATGTGGAGGATGTGCCCGCGCTGAAACGTGCCGTGGCCGTGCAGGGCGCGCCGGATGTGGCCCTCTTCACCCTGCACCAGGCCAGCCATAACGACCATGCCTTGTTGCATTGGACGCAGCGCCACATGGGCACGGCCCGGTGCCTGGTGCTGGGTGATGAGCCGGCCATGGAAGAGCAGCTCGTTCTCTTCCGCTATGGCGTACGCGGCTTCTTCAGCCTCAACTTGGGCCTGGAGCAACTGCGCACCGCTGTGGAAGTTGTGGCCGGCGGAGCGCTCTGGTACCCGGAAGGCTTCATCCACTACCTGCGCAATGCCCTACCCACGGCAGTGCCTGACCCGCGCACGCAACTGAAGGAGCAGCACCGCCGCTTCCTGGCCGCCGTGAAACGGCCGGACGAACCCACCTACGAGCGGATCGCACAGGAGATGGGCCGCAGCGTGCACACCATCTACAAGTACAGGGAGGAATTGTGCGAGCGCTTCAACGTGCACGGCAAAGGAGGGCTGGTGCGCCTGGCCATTGAACTGCGGGTGTGAGCACTACGCCGCTCTTCGTCGCATCCGTTCGCACCATTCCGCCAGTTCGTACACCCCGAGCGTGCCCAACCCTTGGAACTTGCGCAGGTCGAAACCGGGGTTCAACAAGCGCTCCAGGTCCTCCGGTACATAGTTCGGAAAGAAGTAACGGTCCAGCACGTTGCGGATGCGTTGGCTCAGGTGCGCATAGGCCTGTGGTATGTCACCCACCGGTTCCATGCGCTCCTGGTGCTTCGGCTGCCGCACCTTGGGTGCGCGCTGCTCAGGCACGCGAGCGATGGGCCGCACGGGCACGCCCAGCAGTAGTTCCAGCTCGTTCACCGCTTTGCTGTCCAACCCCGGCAGCGCGCGAAGGCCACCCGGCGCTTTCATCGCCTTCAGCACGTCCTTCACCTTTCGCAACGCCAGGTCCTGGCACAACACCAGCGTGTGTTCGGTCAACCGCCCGTCCTCGAACAGGGCCTCCACCGTGTTGGATGGGGATACGCGTTTACCGGTTTCCATGCGGGGAACGGATACCCGATACTAGCGCTTCGGCAGGCCACGATCAAAGGACCTGGACCCCATTCGATCAACGGGGGAAGGTTAACGGAACAAGACGGGCACAGACCAGTTGAATGATCAATATCTTCGATTCATAATCATAATCACAATGAAAACAAAGAGCATAGACAGCAGTAGGCTGAACCGAGGTTACGCGAAGCGTTTCACACAGTTGGCAGCGACTTGCGCGACCTTCTCTTCGCTATCCGCCTCGCCCATGGCGCTTACCTCTGACCGGGCCGTCGTGATCCCTGTTGGATACCATCATATGCTCCTCGCACTTCCCGTGCCCGGTCGATCAGATGTAGCAACCAGACTATACGTATTGGACTGGGGTAAGGCGGACCGCCCCTCGGAGCTTGTACTTCCAGCCACGATCGACCATATCCAATTCAACCCGGGTAACACCGATATCGTTCTTAGCACGGATGATCCACAGCGCACTTGGACCTTCTCCGTTCGTGACGCGGTGTTCCAACAACATGGCGCGAATGAATTCCCGTTGATCGGGATCTCCCAGCTCAATGATGCGAACGGATATGACATGAGCATTTTCATGGCTGCAGCCAGTGATGACCCCTTCGCCCTTGCGCTCGCCGCGCGGCGGCGCAGGGACGGCGGTGGCCCTACGCCTGACAATTGCTGCGCGGGTGGTCCCGGCTCAACTTCGTGTTCACTATCGAACGGAGATACTGGATGTTCGGTCACATGCGGCGCCGGTTACTATGCCTGCTGCTTGTGCAGTGGTAATGGGTGCTCCTGCGAGCCCAACCAATAGAACAGCGGTATTGCGAGTAGGGCTGCGCTTGCTGGCGCAGCTCTACTTGTTTGGTGTGCGTCTTCCCACTGGCGCGGATCCGTGATCCGTGCCGCTGACAACACCTCTACAGGCAACAACCATGTTCCCCTGTTCCCGATCCGCTGTCCGTGCGTTAGGTTGCGCGCGCCGAGAGGGTCTTTGCTCGTAGGGCCTCCGGCCCACCTAGCGGCTCAGCCACCAAGCCGCCAACACGAACAGGCCGGAGGGTCCAAGAACGTGTGTCACTCGGCACAGCCGAGCGACAACACGGGAGGGTTATTTTTCGGCATGAGTAAGACCTCAGAATTGGACCAAGTCTTGAAGTTCTTCAGCGACCGGCCCCAAAATGAGTACGACACGGAAGGGCTGCTTAGAGAAACAAGTTTGGCCGTGACCAAGCCGCTTATTCAGCACTACGTGCAGCACTTGGTGTCGGATGGTTACGTGGCCGAGAAGGTGCAAATGCTCTCACAGATAACAACGCGGAAGTACTTTTTCGTGACCGTTCGCGGGGTGCTCTTCTGTGGTCGTGGCGGCTACCAAGGACAACAAAGACGAGAGATAGTGACCCAAGCTTGGACGATTTCCAAGACAATCGCAACTATCCTCTATTCCTTGGCCGTCTTAGCGGTAGCCATTTGGGCTGTTTTCGTGGACAAGTCAAAGTGATTCTCCTCGTTAGCGCGGAATCTTGTTATTGGCGGCTTAGCCGAGCCGAGGGAGGGGGGCAAGGGGTGCAGCCGAGCGACAACAGGGGATGCGGATGGGCGGTTGTGGGATCAGCCGATCTGATAGCTTGGGACTATGAAGAGAATCCTTGAACTACTTATTCCTGTTGCCGCAATCGGCGTCGTTATCGGCTTTGCTCTTGGCATCGCTTTCGCGTTGCCAACGAAGAAGTACGCTCCGCACCCAGAGTACAGATATGGTCAGCACGTACCCCAGTACGAAGAAGACGCCGAAGACTCCTCCGTAATTGGACTTGGCGACGTACCTACATGGCTTCAGTCTATCAGCGGGGTAATTCTTGGGGCGATCGTGGCATGGTTCAGCTACCGCCTCTGGCAAGTGTCCAGGGATCAAAAGGTGTTGTTGGCAAAATCCATTGAACTGACGATGCGAAGCGTTGACGCCTATATCAACAAAGAGCGAGGGAGACTGATCGTCACTATGTGTGGGTTTGATAAGGTTGAGGCCGTGATCAATGAGGATGGTGAAACGGAGGATCAGTGGCAGCTTTGGTGTGGCTTTCACCACTTGGGTGACACACCTTTGATCATCACTGGGCGTAACGCATCTGCCCATTCTTGGCTCACCCATGGACCTAATGGAACCGTCTCGCTGCCTGCTCCATTGGCACAACCCACAAAGCGGGACCTTCACGAAGTCGTGAGAAAGGAGGGCTACTATTCCTTCAGGGTACCAGAAATCGCACCATCCACCGAGGTCGATCCATTCCTCCGTAGTATCAGCGATGTCGTTGTTCAGGTGTGCATCCGCTATGATACAGGCATGGGAGAGTTCTTGATGCGTGTATGCTGCATCATCGAGCATGACCGCGACACCGGAGAAGACTCCTTCCGCATTCATCACGACGACCGCTACACCGACGACCAGCCAGTGCGAAAAGCGTAGTCATTTCGTCCGCGTGCCCCATGTTCCCGCTCGGTTGTCCGTGCGTTAGGTCGAGCGCGCCGATCGGGTCGTTGCTCGTAGGGACTCCGGGCCGCCCTGTGCCTCAGCCGCCAAGCCGCCAACTAGGTCGGGCCGGAGGCCCTACGAACGTGTGTCACTCAGCACAGCCGGGCGACAACTAGGGTGATCAGCGCTTGGGCTGAGCAGCCCGCGCAGATATTTCCATAGCATTGCACATACCACGAACAGCAATGCCATGTTCAGTCGAACGTCCCTGACCTTCATCTTACTCATACTTGTAGCGGAGGTCCTGGCCCAGCCTGAGTTGCGGGTGTTCAAGACATATCAGGATTTCGTTCAAGACAAAACATCCCGCGAGATAAGTGGGCTGCATATGAACGGGGCGTTGAAAGGTGAAGGGGTGGTCGTGAAATTCCTTGACGAGGAAGGGAAGAAGGTGGACCTGGACCCGGAAACCTTCTGGGGAATTACTTACGATAGTGTTGTGTTCCGAACGGCATTGGATGTGAAGATCCAGTATGCCGCAGTGCGTAAGATGGGTGAACACCTCTTTTTCTTTTACCCGGGCACAGATGATCTACGTCTGTTGGCGAATCCGAAGACCTATGGAGAAAGGGCCGCCAGCGAGTTTCCCAAGTATCACATGAACGGACTTCTGGAGGGTGATAAGTTCTACATCGGTGCACGCTTGGACGGACCCATGGTCTGGTACCGCGCGGGCCTTAAACAGTACAAAGAGGCCTTCAGTCGGTACTACAAAGAAGATGCGGTGGAGCGCTTCCACAAAGACCTCACTCGGGCCACTTCCGACAAGAAACGATACGAAGCGATGGTGCTCTTGTTGAAGAATGCCAAGTAGCCATTCTCTTTCATAGGCGAAGTTCCAATCCTGGTGTTTCCCTGTCAACTCACGAACTGTAGCGCTCTGATCCTTACGAACGCCTAACAAAGGCTCACATGATGTTGCGAAAAGCCCTTCTTTTCTTCCTGTTGCTTCCGCTGCTGTCGGAAGCGCAGGAGAATTGTTCAAATGGTCTGGATGATGATGGCGATGGCCTCATCGACAGGAACGACAGCCTCGACTGCCCATGCGTGCCCCACCTGTCGCTTTGGAACCCGCCCATGGTTAACCCGGGGTTCGAAGAACATACGGCGTGTCCTGTCACTTACTCGGATATGAATCTGGCCGTGGGTTGGAGCCAGGCCACGTATGCGACCTCTGACCTGATGGACCAATGCGGTTGGTTCCCGGCTTGGGTGCCGCTTCCCTTGCCCGACGGCGGGAACGCTTGTGCAGGAGGCTATGTCTCCAATGGGTACGAAGAGTTCATAGGTACCTGGTTGCTCGACACGTTGAAAGCGGGCGTTACCTATACGCTCGGTTTCCACATGGCCGGGTTCAATGCGGACAGCTATTTCCTCATTGACACCGATGCGATCGATTTCGCTGACCTGGAAGTGACCTTGTATGGCGCTTGGGATCATCAGTTCATGGCGCTCAACTTCGGTTGCCCACTCTCCTATGGCTTCCACGTTCTAGGCACAGCGAACCATCATCCTGATGGGTTATGGTCCCCTGTACAGATCACCTTCACACCCCTTCAGGATGTGAACACGCTGATGATCGGCGGGCCTTGTGTCGTTGACCCCACCTATCCATCTTCCACCAGCGACCACATGCCTTACTTCCTGTATGATGCCTTTACGATGTACCTGGGTGACACAAGCGCTGTTCCTGTGACCATGACCGGCAACCTCTGTACGAACGATCTCGAACTGATCGCGCCAGAGAACCCCGGCATGCAATGGTACTTGAACGGTGGGGCCGTTGTGGGCGCAACCCAACCCATCCTTGCTGTTTCCTCCTTGGGTCTCGGAGCGGGCCTGTATGAAGTGATGGTACAAGCTGACAGCAGTTGCCTGAGCACCGCGCAGACCATTGAGGCGCCGGTATATCCTGAGGCCAACATCGTTGTCGGAGTGAACACGCTAACGTGTACTTCTCCGGGCACCTATCAGTGGTACTTGAACGGGACCCCGATACCCGGAGCTATCGATAGCAGCTATACAATGGTGGAGGCCGGTGAGTACTCCGTACTGGTTACCAACCCAGAAGGATGTTCCACGCTTTCAGCGCCATACGACATCGCGCTTCCGATCGCTGAGAAGGATCACGGTGGGGTGATCTGCTCGCATTCCTCCGGCACCGATCTCGTAGCGCTCATCGGAATGCACCAGCCGTTCGAATTCCGGCTGCTTGACCTGGCCGGTAAGCAGTTGCTTCAGGGGAAAGGAACATCGCATTACTTCTCCTTTGATCTGGGCGGCTTTCCTGATGGCATGTACATCATCATGTTGGAAGACCGCGCGTTCCGCCTGATGCGTTGAGGGGCGACGGGGATCGATCAACGTTCCCTTATTGTCGCAAGTGTTCCGGCCGCACCACGCTGTGCGTTCATCGCGAACGGCCGGTCCTCTAGTGACCATGATATCGCACACGACTTTCGTCCCTTTGCTGTGGGCGGTTTCAAACCGCCAGACCGGTCTTCTGAATCACTCTGGTGATATGGAAGTCGCAAGTGGACCGCTCGCTTGCTCCGCTGCGCGACCGGAACACTTGCGACAAAGAAGTGGGACCTGTCCGCCAGTGGGGGATACGTGCCAGCGACAATAACATCCGCGCGAGCGCAAGACACTTGCGACAAGGAGGGGTTAGATAGTAGCCACTAGCGAGAGCCTTTCTCGAAGATCATCACACCTCCTGGAGTGTAAGAGCGCAATTGCCAGCCATAGCCAGCCCACGTGTTCAGTGTCTTCTCAAGGTCGCTACCCGGCTGCACCACTTTGTACTCCAAGGTCCCCTCCGTCGCGGTTGTGAAGCTCATGATGATCATGATAGCGACTGCACAGCAGGCGCCTAGGAGGAAGTGCATCTGTCGCATGCTCGTGGTTTTTCACGAAATGTAGCACCGGCAGCTTCTTGCCGGAACGGCTGGTCCCCTTATTGTCGCAAGTGTTCCGGCCGCTCCACGCTGTGCGTTCATCGCGAACGGCCGGGCCACTTGTGACCAGGATACGCACACGGCTTTCGTCCCTTCGTTGGACCGCGGCTGTGTGTTGGCTGTGTGTTGGTCCGCGGCTGCGCCGCGGATCGGTTTTCAGCGCCGCATGGCGCTCACGACTTTGGTCAGTGCTTCTAACGATCCGGCACATGCGTGCCGGGTTTACACATCCGCGCCGCAGGCGCGGACGAACACACTAGGACAAGCGCGGACGAACGAGGGGAACTCATTATTACTCCACAACCACCCGTATCGTTCGCGGTAATGCGTTCTGACCGGCGACAGTTATTGTGTATAGGCCGCTGATCAATCCGTTCCGTGCAATGGACACGGCGCTTGCCCCGCTCACCATCTGCTCCCGTACGGTACGGCCCAATCCATCCCGTATGTATAGACGAGTGCCCGTTTCAAATGGTGTGTCACAGCGCAGTACAGTATGATCTTTGAACGGCACGGGGGCACAGTGTATCACGGTTGATGGTGAGGCAGGCGCATTCTGTGTCGCCAAGGAGACGGGAAGCTCATTGGCTGACCAGACCAAGGGATGGGTTCCGGTCAACCAGCCGTAGATCAGATCCTGGTCACCATCACCATCCATGTCAGCCGTGTCCATCCTGCGCGAGGTGTTCGCTGAGTCCAGCAAGACCACCGGCGCATCGAACAGGCCCCCGCCGAGACCGCGGGCCCACGCGATGCGCTGAGGGTATTGCAACAGCAGATCAAGCCCTCCATTGGCATCCAGGTCTACCGCACGTATACGCCTCACAAGCGTGTCCGGCACGAACAATTGTTCCTCGGGGCCAAAACTCCCGGAACCATCATTGCGCTTCCACACCACATTCCCCGTGGCCGTTGTTGCGTAGGCAACGTCATCATCGCCATCACCATCCAGATCGTCCACGATCACGGTTAGAATGTCGGCCGTCCCGTTCGAGATGGCATGCGTTGGCCCCCCCGAGACGTTCTCGCGCCATTGGATCACGGTATCCGTGAACACCCTGGTCACCAGGTCGGGGTCACCATCCCCGTCCATATCAGAGATGAACGGATAAGACAAACCGGTGGTTGGCGAAGTGAGATAGTACGCAGCGCCGAATGTCCCGCTACCATTGCCCAAGTGCAACCGCACACGCTCAGGTGCCGGGTACTTATCATCAACGATCAGATCCTTATAGCCATCACCGCTCCAGTCCGTGAAATAGATCTTACCATCGCCGGTGGCGGAAACCAGGAACACACGTGGAGCATACTCGCCACCTCCGAGGTTCCGCATCCAATAGATCCCGTTCAACCCGGCGAGCCGCACGACGATGTCCCGCTTGCCATCCCCGTCAACATCCTCAAGCATGGTATACACAAGCGATGACGCATCGTATGTGTTCACGTAAAGCACGGTATCATACGACCCGGAACAGTTCACCGCCCAGTCCAGTGTATTGAAATTGGTCTCCCCTACAAGCACGTCCAGATCCCCGTCATCACCCAGATCCTCTACATCCACGGTCCATGCCTGGTCGTAGATGCTCATGGCCGTTCCATGGAAGGAGAAAGATCCTGATCCGTCATTCAACCAGGTCTCCACTTTCACATCATTGCGGGTAGTGGCCAGATCCAAGTCACCATCACCATCGATGTCGCAACCGCTGATGTAGTATGCGCTCTGTGGAAGGGTGAACGCAGGCGAGGTGGGGAACAGGCCATTACCCGGGTTCTCATACCACTCTACAAGTTCATCTCCGCCTATGCCGGGTTCCGCGAACACCAGCAGGTCAGGGTCTTGATCCCCATCCATGTCCACAGCCTCCAGCACACCCTGGAAGTCGCCCACCAAATAGCTGGACCGTATGATGGAAGCAGCGGCGAAGGTTCCACCTCCCGTATTCAGGTGATAGAGCAACCGCTTGTAGCTCGTCACACTTCCATACGTGCTCCCTACAATGTCCATGTCCTGATCCCCGTCGATGTCCGCAATGAGTGTCGTTTGGTAGGTGAGCGGTCCACTGTACACCAGGTGCGTTGAAGCGAAGGTGCCGTTCCCGGCATTCTCGTACCAGACCAGGTTGGTACTTCCGCTGATCAGCAGATCCTGGTCGTTGTCGCCATCCAGATCCCCAGCCGATACCTGATAGGCGCCGGCGGTCACTGGCGCAAGCACAGCAGCTGTGCTGAAATTGCCCGCACCATCGTTCAAAAAGTATCCGCTCGTGCCCGTGCTTTCCGCGGCGTACACGACGTCGGGATCCGAGTCGCCGTCCAGGTCGCTGACGGCAATGTTCACTCCTTCCGGTGATGATTGTTGAAGGATGTGATGCACGGGTCCAAACACCCCCGTGCCATCGTTCGCGAACCAGAACACCCAACCGTAACCTGCTCCACATAGGATGTCAAGATCCCCGTCCATGTCCAGGTCCACCAATAGCACTGCGCAGATGGAACCCTGGCTCGCGATGGGCATGTCCGGCCCGAACTCCCCGCCACCTAGGTTCTTCGTCCAAGCAAGGGAAGGACCGTTCCGGCTGGCCAATACAATGTCGGGGATCGCGTCACCGTCGATATCGCCCATGGCCGTCCGCTCCGGCAGGAATTCACTGTGACGGATGATCTGTCGCGCCCCGATCTGGGCGGAAACAAATAGGCCTTGACATGCAAGAAGTAGCGCCAGAGAAGATCGCAGGTTCAACATGAGAGCAATCTAACCCTTTCAGCTTGTCCCCAGGAGGTCATTCGGCACAGCCGAGCGACAACAGGAGTCACTTTAGGGGGTTATACAGCGGCGGGTGCACTACTATTTTACCCTTCTCATCAGGAGCATGCCAAGCCCGGTTGGTTGATCTCCAAGGCACATAGCAGTACTTCTTAGCGAACTTCAAGGATTCGTCATACTTGTCTTTGGCTTCCAAAGGAGCTTCGGTGCGCATTGTCGTAAATGCATCATCATAGGTCCCTGAATTGATGCCTGGCGGCCAGTTCAACGCGAACATTTCACACAGCCCACGTTTCAATGGTACCTCTTCCCAGAGAACCAATGATTCCATGCATGCTTCGTGAAAGCCTGGCGCTAAGTGACAGGATGAATCGCAGGCGCCTCCAATCCAGTTTTGACTCATTTCAAGAAGATGAGCGTCCACAATCGGTTGGCCCATATACAAGCTATGCCGCGGGTTGATTAAGACTTCACCATAAGCAATACCAGCCCGCATTGGTATCCGCGTTGATGCATTGTTCAACAAGTTCGCTGCCGCATAGAAAAATTCTGTTGCATGATGCACACTCAATGCGGAGCGGTCGATAGCCGCACTCCAGATGAGAATTGTATCGCTGAAAACAGCGTAGCCTAACTCGTCAGGTCGGGAGCCGGTGAAAACCTCTCTCGCTAGTGGTGACACTCCCATGTGCACAAAAGCACGACTAAGGAGATAGGTGTAGTGATGGTTGAGTTCAACAAGACCTTCTCTCTTTATGAGACCCTTGAATCCAAGTATGTCGCAAACAGCGATGTACCTGTTCGTGACAGGCATCTCCTTCAGCTTGCTCAAATCGTTCTCTTCCTGCTTCAACCGCGACCGGAAAGCTTCAAACTCATCCATTTTGCGCAATGCTTCTGTGAAGGTATGAGCCCAGTATCAGTTTGCCCTGGCCGAGGCGCCCTCTCGTTTCCATTCCGCCGTCCGCGCGTACGAACGCGGGTGCCGAATGTGCCACTTCGCCAGCAACTCTGGCCCTCCTTGCAAAGCGAGTAACAGTACAAGAACATCGACTGGTCAGAGTCACTAAGACTTGGGTCACTCGGCACAGCCGAGCGACAAGTCACGGGCTTAGCCGATCGGCTGAATGTGTGATGTTCAAACTACGATTTCGACGTGGGCGTCGATTTCTTGTCTTGGAGTTGACGGCCACGTTCAGCCGCAACGTCATCGGGAATGGGTCCAATAGAGGAGTGTGAGGACAATGGCGGGGCAGGGAAGATCACCACATCGCCTTCGGCTTCTAAAATAGCTTCGCGACAAGCCCGGGCATAGTTTGAATCTGGATGCTCTATGAGATAGCATGCCGGCTCAAATAGGTCTGGTGTACGCACAAGCGCAACCCGCGTACGCTTCGCTGCGGAAACGCACTTTGCAGTGAAAAAGTCAGTCCTTTCCGTAAGCGCCAGAAGTCGATACGCATTCCCAAAAAGCACACCCTTTGCTGGTGTCGCTATCTCTTCCCGGTCCAAATCTTCATGAATGTTCCGTTCGAGCTGACTGAGCTTTTCAATTGCGATTGACGCGTTGTTTCTGCCTTCGACCTCCCCCAAGCAACGACCTTCAATGGAACTGAAAACAACATCGAATTCGGATTCTCCGTCTGCCAACCCGTTCGCGTCAAATCCCAAGATGGTCAGGGCTTGTCGCACAGCGGCTTCTAGTGGTTTGCCCTGCTCATACAATAAGGCGCGGAGGCTTGATGCTTCCGTCTGGTTCGTACGAAGCTCCGCAAGTCTATTCTGGCACCGTTCGATTTCGATTTGAACCTCTTCGATCTGGCCTTTGATTCTTTCCTCTTCCGTTATGCGAAATTCACCCGCGAGAGCCCAAGCTGGGGGTGGGGTATTTGATTTGGTGGTTAGGAGTTCATCATAGATGCCCACCAAGCACGACGAGAGTTTTTGACTGAACTGTCGGGCTTCCTGTGTCCATTTGGGCTCACTGGTCCGCCAGCATCCAAATGGAATGCCTTTGCACGTCAGATTCGGCAACAAGAGCATCGTGCCGTTGTAACGCAGTTCTGCCCCTACTAGACGATTTCCTGTCTTGGTGGTGATCAAATCACGCGAGAAGTCTCCCTCGATAATCACCTCATAGTTCGAATGTTTGGCGAAGCACTTCCAATATTCCTTGAGAAAACCGGCTTGGTCAGTAAGGCGCATCTGCGTTCCTTGCTTGACCTCGGGGCATGGATACTTGGGCAGTGGTAAATAGGAACTGATAAACTGCTCGCTGCTGCGCATGAGTTGGTCTACGGTCTCTCCCGTACTAGAGAGTGGCTTTGCGAGCATGACGACAACCAACTTGCCGAATTCGAGTGCGGCGCACAATTCTTCACTCCAATGCTGAATCCTGCTCTGTACTCTCCTGGTGTCAGACGGAGAGTAGCCATGAGAAGCAAAGTAAGAGCCGTCACCTGAAGTACGTCGATCCAGACAGGGATAGTAGAAGATTATGTCGGCATCCAACAACGATCTATCCGAGTCAAAGGGAATAGACTCGATGCCAGGAAGCTGAACACCGACAGCCAAGATTTTCTTCTGGTTCACGAGCGACGAGTACTGCGTGAACTACCCGCTGCACATCTCGCACCCCTCCGGGTTGTCCAGTGAGCAGGCGATCTGTTCCTGTGCCTTCTGCTGGGCTTCCTGTTGGGCGCGCAGGGTGGCCAGGCGCTCGGCGTTCTGGCGTTCCATGGCGATCTCGGGTACGTCGTTCGTTTCGGTGGAGCGGGCGGGTTGGGCTTGGCCGTTCGCACTGTTCTGTCCTTCGACTGCGCTCAGGACGACAGTACGTGGGGAAGCGGTCTGGGCCACCGGGCTGGTGACCGGTCGCACCTCGACTGCGCTCGGTGAAGCAGCGCGGGTAACGGTGGGGCCGCTCATCACGGGGTCCAGCGTTACGGTGCTGCCTACGGGTACACCGGTAGCGTGTTGCGCTTCGACTGCGCTCAGCGTGACATGGCTATTTGATTGCGTTGAGGAAGCTTCGGTGGGCTTCTCCAGTATGCTCTTGTCCAGCGTGAACTTGATGGCGTCCGTGGCGGCCTTGGTGCGCAGGTAGTACATGCCCGTCTTCAGGCCGGCCTTCCAGCTGTAGAAGTGCATGCTGGTGAGCTTGCCGAAGTTCACGTTCTCCATGAAGATGTTCAGGCTCTGGCTCTGGCAGATGTACGCGCCGCGGTCCGCCGCCATGTCGATGATCACCTTCTGGCTGATCTCCCACGCCGTCTTGTAGAGGTCCTTCAGGTTCTGCGGGATCTCCGGGATGTTGGCCACGCTGCCGTTGTGGGCGATGATCTTGTTCTTCAATTCCTCGCTCCACATGCCCAGCTTCACCAGGTCGCGCAGCAGGTACTTGTTCACCACGATGAACTCACCGCTGAGCACGCGCCGTGTGTACAGGTTGCTGGTGTAAGGCTCGAAGCACTCGTTGTTGCCGAGGATCTGCGCGGTGCTGGCCGTGGGCATCGGTGCCAGCAGCAGGCTGTTGCGCGCGCCGTGCTTCTTCACCTCATCGCGCAGGATGTCCCACTCCCAGCGGTCGCTGGGCTTTACGCCCCACATGTCCGGCTGCAGGATGCCCTTGCTCAGCGGACTGCCCTCGTAGGTCTCGTACGTGCCTTCCTCCTTCGCCAGGTCCTTGCTGGCGGTAAGGGCGGCGTAGTAGATGGTCTCGAAGATCTCGCGGTTGAGCACCTTGGCCTCCACGCTGTCGAAGGGATAGCGCATGAGGATGAAGGCATCCGCCAGGCCCTGCACGCCGATGCCGATGGGGCGGTGGCGCATGTTGCTGCGGCGCGCTTCGGGGATCGGGTAGTAGTTGTGGTCGATGATGCGGTTGAGGTTCTTCGTCAACTGCATCGTCACCTCGAACAGCTTCTGGTGATCGAACTTGCCGCGGTCCACGAACTTGGGCAGGGCGATGGAGCCGAGGTTGCACACGGCCACCTCATCGGGGCTGGTGTACTCGATGATCTCCGTGCACAGGTTGCTGCTCTTGATGGTGCCCAGGTTCTGCTGGTTGCTCTTCTTGTTGGCCGCGTCCTTGAAGAGCATGTAGGGCGTGCCCGTTTCGATCTGGCTCTCCAGGATGCGGAACCACAGTTCCTGCGCCTTGATGGTGCGGCGGCCCTTGCCTTCCATCTCGTACTTCTCGTACAGCGCCTCGAACTTGTCACCGAAGGTGTCGCTGAGGCCGGGGCACTCGTTGGGGCACATCAGCGTCCAATCGCCGTTGGCCTCCACGCGCTTCATGAAAAGGTCGGGGATCCACATGGCATAGAAGAGGTCGCGCGCGCGCATCTCCTCCTTGCCGTGGTTCTTCTTCAGCTCCAGGAAATCCTCCACGTCCGCATGCCAGGGCTCCAGGTAGATGGCGAAGGAGCCTTTGCGCTTGCCACCGCCCTGGTCCACGTAACGGGCGGTGTCGTTGTACACGCGCAGCATGGGCACGATGCCGTTGCTGGTACCGTTGGTGCCCTTGATGTAGCTGCCCTTCGCACGCAGGTTGTGTATGCTGAGGCCGATGCCGCCGGCGCTCTGGCTGATCTGCGCGCACTGCTTCAGCGTGTCGTAGATGCCGCTGATGCTGTCGTCCTTCAGTTGAAGGAGGAAGCAGCTGCTCATCTGCGGCTTGGGCGTGCCGGCGTTGAAGAGCGTGGGCGTGGCGTGGGTGTACCAGCCTTCGCTCAGGTCGTTGTAGGTAAGGAGCGCACTGGCGATGTCGTGCTTGTGGATGCCCACGGCCACGCGCATCAGCAGGTGCTGGGGGCGCTCCACCACCTTGCCGTCGAGCTTCAGCAGGTAGCTGCGCTCGAGGGTCTTGAAGCCGAAGTAATCGTAGGTGAAATCGCGGTCGTAGATGATGGCGCTGTCCAGCGTCTCGGCGTGCTCCTGGATGATGGCGTGCACGTCATCGGCGATGAGGCTGGCGCGCTGGCCGGTCTTCGGGTCCACGTAGTTGTAGAGGTCCTTCATCACTTCGCTGAAGGACTTCTTGGTGTTCTTGTGCAGGTTGCTCACGGCGATGCGGCTCGCGAGCTGCGCATAGTCGGGGTGCTTCACCGTCATGGTGGCCGCGACCTCTGCGGTAAGGTTGTCCAGTTCCGTGGTGGTCACCCCATCGAAGATGCCGTCGATCACTTTCACGGTGACGAGGGTGGCGTCCACCATGGGATCGAGCCCATAGCAGAGCTTCTTCACCCGCGCGGTGATCTTGTCGAATTTCACCGCCTCCCGGCGTCCGTCGCGCTTCACTACATACATGCTGTTCAGAGAGAGTTAGGTCCTTGGCCCTTCGCTTTCAGCTCCCGCGTTGGCGGAGGGTTTCGGGGGTTAGTGGGAATGGTTCGTTGGTGTTCTCGGCGTCGTTCGAACTGACAGGTCAGGACGGTGGGTTCTTACTGACAGGTTCGGCGGCGTCGATCGCGGTTCCTAAGGTTCTTGTTCTGGTGTTCCTTCCGCGGTGGGCAGTGGATCGTTCTTCAACGGGTTCGTGTTCGTGAGCGAGGTCTCAGGTCTATGATCGATGGTCCAAGGCCGCTCAGGTTCAGGCCATAGACCTAGGACCATAGACCAGCGACGCGTTCCTAGAAATCCGCATCCAACGAGAACTTGTTCGCTTCCTTGTTCTGGGTCATCACGCCGGCCTTCTGGTACTCGCCCACGCGCTTCTCGAAGAAGTTGGTCTTCCCTTGCAGGCTGATCATCTCCATGAAGTCGAAGGGATTGGTGGCGTTGTAGATCTTCTCGTTGCCCAGTTCCACCAGCAGGCGGTCGGCCACGAACTCGATGTACTGCTGCATCAGCTTGGCGTTCATGCCGATCAGGTTCACGGGCAGCGCATCGGTCACGAACTCCTTCTCGATCTCCACCGCATCGCGGATGATGGTCTCCACCGTCTTCTTCGGCATCTTGTTCAGCAGGTGCTTGGTGTAGAGCAGGCAGGCGAAGTCGCAGTGCAGGCCCTCATCGCGGCTGATGAGCTCGTTGCTGAAGGAAAGTCCAGGCATCAGTCCGCGCTTCTTCAACCAGAAGATGCTGCAGAAGCTGCCGCTGAAGAAGATGCCTTCCACCGCAGCGAAGGCCACGAGGCGCTCGGCGAAGCTGCCCTTGCTGATCCAGCGCAGCGCCCACTCGGCCTTGCGTTGCACACAGGGCACGGTCTCGATGGCGTGCAGCAGGCGGTCCTTCTCGATCGGGTCCTTGATCAGCGTGTCGATGAGCAGGCTGTACGTCTCGCTGTGGATGTTCTCCATGGCGATCTGGAAGCCGTAGAAGAAGCGGGCCTCGGGGTATTGCACCTCATGGAGGAAATTCTCCGCGAGGTTCTCGTTCACGATGCCATCGCTGGCGGCGAAGAAGGCGAGCACGTGCTTGATGAAGTAGCGCTCGTCGTCGTTCAGCTTGTCGGCCCAATCCACCAGGTCCGCGTGCAGGTCGATCTCCTCGGCGGTCCAGAAGCTGGCTTCGTGCTTCTTGTAGAAGCTCCAGATGTCGTTGTGCTGGATGGGGAAGATCACGAAGCGGTCCTTGTTCTCTTTCAGGAGCGGTTCGTTGGCGGCTTCCAGGTCATGGGGCAGCACGTCCAGGCTCATCTGGGGGTCGGTTTTCGTGGTGATCATGGATCGATCAGGGGTGAAGAGGTCTTGAAGGGGGACGGCCCCCTTTTTTCGCGTTCTCGGTCTTGTGCTGGGTCGGCGGCTAGCTGCTTCCTCGTTGAGTACCGTGGCAACAGCGTCGTCGTCGGATGACAAATGTGGGCCCCGAGGGATCCTCTCACAAGGACATGGACCCCCCAACTTTCCGATCTTTTCAACACGGGTCGGTGCGCCGCGTGGATCGTGGGCGGGATCGGATCAGCACACTTGCAAGGATGATTTTTTCACACTGCGTTGACAACCCGGCAACGTGGCGCCGGGCGCGGTACAGCGCGGTGCTGCGGATGTAAAGAGCGCGCCAGTGAAGGCTCCTGCGAAGGTAGCCTCACGCAAAGGCGGTTCTGACCGGACAAGGAGCACGACGCATGCGCTGCAAGGCCTGTTGAACGCAGGAAAAAAGAAGCGAAGGGTTCACGGAAGCGGACCCTCAGGCACTTGGGCACACGCGCACCACTCGGCTGATCACTTCTTCACCTTCCGACCTCCGGCGCGACCGGTCACGGGCTGGCTCATCCACTCGTGATAGATGACCTCCAGTTCGTCGTACCACTCCTGTCCGTAAGCGCGCACCAACGGATCCTTCAGGAAGCGGAACACGGGCACATCCAGTTTCGCGCCGCAGGAGCAGGCGGGCTTGCAGATGTCCCACGTGTTGTAGTTGAGCCCGTCGTGGTACTTCAGCTTCTCCACACGGATGGGATACAGGTGACAGCTCAGCGGCTTGCGCACGGGGATCTTCCCTTCGCGCCACGCGTTCTCGATGCCGCACTTCCACGTGCCCTGCTTGTCCTTCTTCGCGAAGGCGCACTCCTGGAACTCGGCGACGAGCGGCGTCACCAGTTCACCGTCCATGTCCACCACGCTCACGCCCTGCTTCTCCACGGCCTTTCTGCCACGCGCGGTCATGTACGGTTTGATCGCCTCGTAGTGCTTCTCGATCTCCGCCGCCTCCTCCGTGGTTATCGGGGCGCCGCTATCGCCCTGCTCGCAGCACGCGCCCTTGCACGCATTGAGGTCACAGACGAAACGCTTCTCGAAAAGATCCTCGCTGATGAGGGTGCCGCGGTGTTCGATCATGAGCGGGCAAAACTAATCCCATGGCTCACAGGACAGGATGAAGCCGCAAGCTGCAAGCTTGGAACCACGAGCGATCGCCGTGGTCAGGTGCGAAGTTTGGACATGAAGGCGGTGAGCATCCGCTGCACTTCTTCGATGGAACCGAGCAGTTCGATCACCTCGGCCTTCGGTGCCCAAGGTCGACCTTGCAATACCAGCGTCTGGGTCTCCAGTTCGAAAGCGGAACCCAAGGCGAATTCCATGAACCGATGTTTGTCCTTCTCGCTGCGGCGCGAGTTGCCTTCCGCGATGTTGGAAACGATGGAAACAGCAGCCCGAGTCGACTGCCCTTTGAGCTCTGCGACCTTCGGATAAGGAAGCTCCTCATACAGGTCGAATACGGATGAGGTGAGTTCCATGGACTTCTGCCAGATCTTGAGCTTTTTGAAGTCACGCATGATGGTACTTGTTTGATGGGAAGATAAATGAACGGCATCTGTCGGGGCCATGAGCTCCAAGCCACAAGCTCCAAGCCTCAAGCTTGATCCATCCTCACACCTTGCTTATAGCTTGGAGCTTGTGGCTTGGAGCTTCGAGCTTAAGGCTTCCGGCTTGGCTCTTGGCTCTCTCACCCCAACCACCTCCCCCACAACCCCAGCCCGAACAACAACCACGCTCCCACCTCAGCGAGCGCATTGCGGCGGGCGTTCACCAACGGCCAGGCGAGGAAGATGCTGAGCGGTGCAGCGACGAGCACAGCCGGCACATGTCCTTCCACGAAGCGACCGAACAACGCGGTGATGGTGCAGAGCAACGTGAAAGCGACGAACGATGTGCGGGTGTTCTTCTCACGCATCACCCCTCGCGCATAATCCGCGGTGAAGGCGATGAGGCCCGCGACGCCGAACAGCACCGTGAGCGTGGCCAGCACCGAGCGGTAGAACCAGTGGTGTGAGGCCTGCGCCGTGGCCTTCGGTTCCGCATGGGTGAGCAAAGTGGCCGGGTCAGGACCGTGGCCATTGAACAGCTGTGCGAAAGACCACGCGATGAAGAGCATGGTACCCACACCGAGTATCGTGACCACATGCTCGCGCCAGCTGAAGGGCCGCATCACCGCGATGGAAGAATGAACAACCACCATCATGCACAGGTATGGCAGGTGGCACAACGTGGCCAGACCCAACAACAAGCCCGCATCGAACAGGGAGCCGAGCACGTTCGGTTTGCCCTGCGAGCCCCACAGTTTCCGCAGCGCCCAGATGACAAAAGGCATACCCGCCAGCGCAGGGTCCAATGCCAGCCCATTGGGGAACAAGGCCAGCAGCAGCGGCAGCAGCAATGCGGGCAGGTGGTTCCGGCGCTCGAACAGTTCGCTCTCGTTGGCGGTGCGGTCCACCTGCAGGGCAAGGCCCATGACCACGAGCAGGCTCATCACGGGCCATGTCCACGGGTAGCGGGTGGCCAGCGCGACCACTCCGGTGAAAAGGGGCATGCCGCCCTTCATACCGGTGGGCACGGCTCCCGCCCACGGCCCGCCGCCGGGCCACAGCGCCAGGGTGAGCGGTACCACCAGGAACAGAACGATCGGCTGGTTCTGCCGGAAGGTCCTTACCAGCATGCGGGCGGCATTGGGTAGCTCCGTACGTCGGGGGCGCTTCTATCTTTGGCGCCGTTCGATACCGACCACACGATGACACAGATCTGGTTCTCCATCGGCCACTTCCTGCAGAAGAGCTTCGACCTGTTGCTGGTGAGCTTTGGCTGGGCGCCCGTGTATCTGTTCATGGTCGTTCTGGCCTTCGGCGCCATCTACTGGCTGAACACGCAGGCGAAGTACACACGCCGCGCGCAGGAACGCAAGGAGTACATCTAGCCCGCGCCTTTTTCGTCAGGCGTGTTGAGTGGCTCCCGCCTTCTGGGGTGCTGCTTTCACCAGGTCATGGCCGATGTCCGTGCGGAACGTGCGGCCTTGGAAATCGATGAGCATCACGTTGCGGTAAGCGCTGGCTATGGCCTGCTCCAGGTCCTTGCCCACGGCTGAGACCGCCAGCACACGACCACCATCGGTGAGCAGTTGCTTCTTCACCTCCTTGGTGCCCGCCTGGAACACATAAGCGTTCGTTACCGCGTTGATGCCATCGATGGGACGACCCTTCTCGTAGTCTCCCGGGTAGCCTTCCGAGGCGATCACCACGCTCACGCAGGTGCGGTCATCGGTGTCCACGTGGCGCTCGCTCAACGTGCCGGTGGAGATCCCTTCGAACAGATCGAGCAGGTCGCTCCGCAAACGAGGAAGAATGGCCTGCGTCTCCGGATCGCCCAGGCGCACGTTGTATTCGATCACGTAGGGCTCGCCGTCCACGTTCATGATGCCCATGAAGAGGAAGCCCTGGTAAGGGATGTTCTCCGCGCGCAGGCCACGGATCGTTGGTGCAGCGATGCGGTCGTGCACCTTCTGCATGAAGTCCTTGTCAGCGAATGGTGCGGGTGAAACGGCGCCCATGCCACCGGTGTTGGGCCCTGTGTCCTTGTCGCCGATGCGCTTGTAGTCCTTCGCGGCGGGCAGCATCTTGAACGCTTCACCATCGGTGATGAGGAAGGCGCTCAGTTCGATGCCGGAAAGGAACTGTTCGATCACCACCCGATCGCTGGCCGGACCGAAGCGCGTGCCTTGCAGCATGTCCTTCACCGTGCGCTCGGCCTCCTTCGCATCGCGCGCGATCACCACACCCTTGCCTTGTGCGAGGCCATCGGCCTTGATCACGTACGGCGCTTTCATGCGGCCGATGTGCTCAACGGCCTCTTTCACCTGATCGCGACCGAACGCCCGGAAGGCGGCGGTGGGGATGTTGTGGCGCAGCATGAACTCCTTCGCGAACTCCTTGCTGCCTTCCAGCCGTGCGCCTTCCTTGCGTGGGCCGATGACGGTAACGTGGCCTTGGAGCTTCGGATCATCGGCGATGCGATCATGCAGGCCGTCCACGAGCGCGGCTTCCGGTCCGACCACCACGATGCGGATGCGCTTTTCCAGCAGGAAGTTGCGCAGCGTCTTCTGATCGTTGATGTCGAGCGCCACGTTGCGCCCGTGCCGCACGGTGCCGGGGTTGCCGGGCGCTATGTAAAGCTCATCGAGCAGGGAGCTCTGCGCCAGTTTCCAGGCCAATGCGTGCTCGCGGCCTCCACCGCCGATCAAAAGGACGTTCATGCGCGTTCGGTTCTCGCGCAAAGGTGGCGCGCACCCCATGCACGGTGAAAACAACTTTCCAACAGATCAACAGGGTACCTGCCGAGGCGGGTCCTGCGCGTCAGCCGACTACTTCGCGCGCTTGATGCTGCAACCGATGTTGCGCGTGGTGGCCGGATCGATGGGTTTGCCCGCACCCAAGGCTTGCAGGGCATCGGCCAGGTAGTGCTTCGTTACGGCTGCGGGATCATCCACGTTGTCGTCCACAGCGCCCTTGTAAACCAGCTTCAGGTCCTTGTCGAAAAGGAACACATGCGGTGTGGTGCGGGCATTGAACGCATCGGCCAAGCGGTTGCCTTCGTCGAGCAGGTAGTGCCCCGCATAGCCCTTCTGCTTGTAGTGCATCTTCATGTCCTCGAAGCTGTCACCGGCGTTGCGTTTCCCTTCGTTGCTGTTCACCAGGGTGAAGCCGACATGTTGCTCCGTGCATAAACGAGCGATCGCTGGATAGCGGCCTTCCCAACCGGCGCTGCCTTCACTACCGATCACGAACGGGCAGGTGTTGCAGCTGAAGATGACCAGCAAGCCGTTGCGACCGTTGATGTTCTTCAGGTTGATGTCGTTCCCGATCACATCCTTCATGGTCATGTCCGTCAACGGAGCACTGGCGCCGATGGCGAGTTCATCGGAGGGATCGTGGGCCATGATGGCGACACCGATCAGAGCGGGGATGGAGAGGGCTTTGAGCAGCATGTGGTTCTCGAATGGGCAGTGAAACTAGGCAAGGCTGAGCGGAACAGGGGCAACTTCGTTGTGACCCGTTGCTTAAAGGATGTGAACGAACCGTTCGGAACGAACGAAGGGGCGCGGAAAGCACCCCTTGTTCGGATATGGATCCAGGAACCCTTACTGCAAGGTCACCATGCGCGTTTGCACGCTCTCCTTCCCGAAGTAGATGGTCTTGCCACTGATGTCCTCGGAGTAATAGTTGAACGCGGCGGCCTCCACGATGCTGGTCCCTGCGGCGAGCGTTCCGAGTTCCGCAGCGGTGAACGTGCACGAGGTGGCGTTCCCACCCATGCGCTTCAGCAGGCTGCCCACCACGAAGTACACGCTGTCCGCACCGCTCACGCTGCCAACGGTGAGGGTGTAATCCGCGTTGCGCGGAATGGTCAAGGAACTGGTGACGGTATCCACGGCCGGGAAAGGAATGGCGGTGATGCTGCGACTGAAGGCCGGGATGCCGTTGGCGCCCGACACGTTCCAGTTCACACCACTGCTGAAGTCGATGCCGTTGAGGGAGTGCTGTTGGAACACGTATGCGTTGTTCATGAAGGTGAGCGCGCTGTCGTTGCAGGTAACGGTGCCAGCACCGACGAGCGAGCTGTCGGTGTCGTTCCAGAAGGCGGCCACAGCAGTGTTCACGTCCACCGTGAAGTTGCCGATGAAGGGCAGCGTTTGCATGTTCGTGGTGCGCACGGCGAAGAGAGCGCCATCGGCACCGGTGAAATGCGGCGTGGTGCTCGCTGTGGCCGGGGTCGTGTTGTTGTTGCCGGTGTCAACGGGCGTGGTCGGGGTTGTCTCCTCGTCCTTGCTACAGGAAACGAGCGTTGCGATGGCCAGCGGAAGCAAGAGCGAGCGGAAGCGGAACGAGAGGTGCATGGGGTTCATGTTGTGTGGGGGCAAATGTTCCCAGTGCAACGAGGGCACTTCCTCCGTGAACCCGCGTAAGTGACTACGGTGGATACCGTGATCGATCGATGATCGCCCAGTGGCCTACTTCACCAGGCCCGCCTTGATGGCGATGCGCACTAGCCCGGCCACGTTGTGCGTGTCCAGCTTCTTCATCAGGTTCGTGCGGTGCGTATCCACCGTGCGCGGGCTGATGAACAGCTTCTCCCCGATCTCCTTGTTACCGAGCCCCTCAGCGAGCGCTGCCAGCACTTCCACCTCCCGCTCGCTCAGGTCCTTCAACAATGCTGAACCCTGCTGGACCTTGGCACCGTGCTTCATGAAGGCGTCCATCACACCGCTGCCGAAATGCCGCCGACCAGCGTGTACTTCCCGAATGGCGAGGATCACCTCATCGCGTCCTGCGCTTTTCACCAGGTAACCGTCCGCGCCGACATCCATCGCCTGCTTCACCACGGCCGGTTCATCGTGCATGCTCAACACGAGCACCTTCACGTCGGGCTTCTTCGCCTTGATGCGTTCGGTGAGCTGGTAACCGTTCATCTCCGGCATGTCCAGATCGGTGAGCAGCACGTCGATCCCGATGTGCTCCGCGAGGTGGATGGCTTCGATCCCGTTCGCTGCCGTACCCACGCATTCCACGTCCGGCACACCTTCCAGCAAGGTGCGCAGGCCATCGATCACGATGCGGTGGTCGTCACAGATCGCTGCACGGATGGGCTTGCTCATGTCAGGTTGCCGTTCGTGAGAGGCACGCGCAAGGTGGCGATCGTTCCGCTATCCGCACCAGGTATGATGTCAAGCATTCCGTGCAGCACCCGTGCACGGTCACGCAGGCTGCGCATGCCGAAACCGTTGCGTGCGCGTTCCGGATCGATGCCGATACCGTCATCCTCCACGATGAGCACGAGGTGACCCTTGTTCCGCAAAAGCTGCACCTGCACGTTGCGCGCTTGTGCATGCTTGATCACATTGTTAACCAGTTCCTGGGCGATGCGGTACACCCCTGTTTCCACCGAAGCGGGAAGCCGTTCCTCCAGGCCGAAGTGTTCGAAGGTGTGATGCATTCCCGGCAACTTCAAGGAGCGCGAAAGCATGTCGTTGATGGCTGGAGCCAGGCCCAGTTCGCCCAGCGCACGCGGCATCATGCGGTGGGCGATGCCCCGGACTTCCTTACCGGCATCATCGGCCAACGAGATAAGGTCCTTCATTGCGGGATCGGTGGAAGCGGCGGCTTCAACGCGGAATTTCAGTCCGGTGAGCAACTGGCCCACCCCATCGTGCAGTTCCGAGGCGATGCGCTGTCGCTCGGCATCGGTGCTTTCCACCATCGCCTTCAGCCCTTGCTCGCGCTCCGCGATAACCGCCGCATCGCGTTCGGCGCGAGACCGCGCTCGCTGACGAGAGATGAGCCCCCAAGCGATGAGGGCGAGCAGCACGACCGCGGCGACAATGAGCCCCATGAGCAACCGTTGCCGATCGATGCGCGCCTGTTGCTCCAGGTTCTGCTCGCGACTTTGCGCCAGCTCTTTCTCCGTGCGCTCCGTTTCGTACTTCACCTGCATGTCGCTCAATGCGGCGATGCGGTCGGCTTTGTAAACGCTGTCGCGAACGGATTGCAATTCCTTTTGCCGAGCGAGCGCTTGGGGTATGGCACCGACCTGTTCGAGCGCTTTCACATAGCCTTCCAACGCGCTCATGCGCTGATCCGCGTACCCTTCCTTCCTCGAAAGACCGATGCTCTGCTCGAACATGGGCAGCGCTTCCTTCGCGCGACCGAGGCCGGTCAACACGTTGGCGACGTTCATCAGATAGGTGGCTTGTCCGGTCAGGTCTCCGGTCTCACGGGCTATGTCCAAAGCGCGTTGGTAGTAGCGTAGCCCGGTCACGGTGTCGCCGCGTTTTCTGTAAAGCCGGCCGATCTCATTGTTCACACTGGCCACTTCGTTCATCATGCCCAACCGCTCGAACCTCCGCATCGCATCGAGGCCAAGTACCATCGCGCTGTCGATGTTGTCACGTTCATCGAGGACTTGGAACAGTTGCCCGACCACATTGGCCATGGCATAACCGGAATCGATGCCTGTGAGCATGTTCCGCGTCTCGCGCAACACCTTTTCGGCTCGATCGAGATCCCCCATCTGCTGATAGAGATGTCCGATGTTGCCTCGCACCTGAGCGAGATGCTGCACATCATGGAGACTTTCGAAAATAGACGCCGCCGCATAGTTGTGTTCGAGCGCAGGGGCGAACTCCATCATATCGGTATAGGCCACCGCGAGCTTGTTGTGCGAAGCGGCCATGCCGATCGTATCCTTCAGAACGGTCCGTATGCGCAGTGCGCGCAGGTTCAGATCAACAGCGCGCTGCAAATGCCCGACCTTGTATTCCGCGATGGCCGCATCGTTCGCCGCTTGCGCGATGATCGCACTATCGCCCAAGCCGGTCGCAAGTCGCAAGGCCTCATCACCGTAAGCAAGCGCTTTCGACGGGTCGCTCATGCCGAGCTCCCATGCCACGTTGCCCAACGTGCGTACGCGTTCCTCCCCGCGTTGTGACGGAAGGACCCGTAGCAAGCTGTCCAACGCCGACTGTCCGCAGAGATCAGTGACGAGGAAGAGGGCGGGCACCCAAAGCCGGGCACGACGCATCGGGGACATGCGACAAATAACGGAAGATGGAACCGCAGCGAAGTACGGTCCGCACCGTAAACGCACTACAGCGGAATGTTCCCGTGCTTTTTGCGCGGCAGCTTGTCCACCTTGTTCCGCAGCATGCGCAGGGCCTGTATCACCTTGATGCGGGTGTCTCGCGGCTGGATCACCTCATCCACGTATCCACGGGCGGCGGCCTCATACGGGTTGGCGAACTGCTCCTTGTACTCGGCCTCCTTCTCCTTCCACTTGGCCTCCTTGTCCGGGGCCTTGGCGATCTCGCCTTTGAAGATGATCTCCGCTGCACCCTTCGCGCCCATCACCGCGATCTCCGCAGTGGGCCACGCATAGTTCATATCGCAACCGATGTGCTTGCTGTTCATCACATCGTATGCGCCACCGTACGCCTTGCGCGTGATGATGGTGATGCGCGGCACGGTGGCTTCGCTGAACGCGTAGAGCAGCTTGGCGCCATGATCGATGATGCCGCGCCATTCCTGGTCGGTGCCGGGGAGGAAACCGGGCACATCCACGAACACGAGCAGTGGTATGTTGAACGCGTCGCAGAAACGCACGAAGCGCGCAGCCTTGATCGAAGCATCGATGTCCAGCACGCCAGCGAGCACAGCAGGTTGGTTGGCGACGCAGCCTACGGTGCGTCCTTCCACGCGGGCGAAGCCGATCACCATGTTGCGGGCGTATTCGGCGTGCACCTCCATGCTGCTGTCCGGATCGATCACCGCGTTCATCACCTGGCGGATGTCGTAAGGGGTGTTCGCGTTGTCCGGGATGATCGTGTCCAGCTCGGGGCGTGACTCGTCAGCACCTTCATAGGCCAGCGCCGGAGGCTCCTCTTCGCAATTGCTGGGGATGAAGGATACCAGCCGACGCAGTTCGCGGATCGCTTCCAATTCGTTCGATGCGGTGAAGTGGGCCACACCGCTCTTGCTCGCGTGGGTGCTGGCTCCGCCGAGCTCCTCCGCTGTCACCTCCTCGTGGGTCACGGTCTTCACCACGTTGGGTCCGGTGACGAACATGTAGCTCGTTCCTTCCACCATCATCACGAAATCCGTGAGCGCAGGGCTGTAGACAGCACCGCCGGCGCAGGGGCCCATGATCGCGCTGATCTGCGGCACCACACCGCTGCTGCGCACATTGCGGAAGAAGATATCCGCGTAACCTCCGAGCGAGACGACGCCCTCCTGGATGCGCGCACCGCCACTGTCGTTGAGGCCGATCACAGGAGCTCCGTTCTGCATGGCAAGGTCCATGATGCGGCAGATCTTCTCCGCGTGCGCTTCCGCCAATGAACCGCCGAGCACGGTGAAGTCCTGCGAGAAGACGTAGACCAGGCGACCATCGATGGTGCCGTAGCCGGTGATCACGCCATCGCCCAGGAACACCTGCTTGTCCAGCCCGAAGTTGCTGCTGCGATGCGTTACCAACTGGCCGATCTCCTGGAAGCTGCCCTCGTCCAGCAGGAGGTTCACGCGCTCACGGGCGGTGAGCTTCCCCTTCTTGTGCTGGGCGTCGATGCGGTCCGCGCCGCCACCGAGCAGGGCTTCGGCGGTCTTCTTTTCCAACAGGGCAGTGCCTTCGCGATTGTCCATGTTCGTTGTTCTGTGGATGCGGGCGCCGAATGTAGACAGCGGACCTCCCTACTTTCGTCCGCATGGCCTTCCGCTTCGCGGACCTTCCCGTCAGGACCAAGTTCCTCATCACTCTGGGCATTCCCGTGGTGGGCCTCGTGCTGCTCATCGGCAAACAGGTGGACGGCAGCATCAAGCGGCGGGATGTGCTGGGCTACCTGAGCATACAGGCGCGCAACATCCGCATGCTGGGCGACCTGGCGGACGCGCTGCAACAGGAGGGCGCGCATTCCGCTGCGTGGTTGCTGGGCGTGGAGACCAACGAGCAGCGGCTCATGGTGCGTCGCGCGAGCACCGACGAGTGCATCGCCCGGCTTTCCGATCCCGCTCTGCAGATCGAAGTGGAGATGCGCCCGGCGTACACCGCCACCTCGCTGGGGCCGCTGCGGAAGGAGATATCCAGCAAAGTGATCCCCGCCCAGGACGCTGCGGCCTATTTCCGCCGGTCCAGTTCGCGCGAGCTCGAGCATATGGGCATGGTGTTCCGCAACTCGATGGATCCGGAAACGAACGCGAAGCTGTTCGCGCACATGAGCCTGTTGAACGCGAAGGACGCCTTGAACAACCTGCGCACACGCATCACGCGGGCCCTCGTGGAGGACACCATCACATCACCGCAGGCCGCTGAGATCAACGAGCGCATCTCCCAGTACGAGACCAACATGTTCCTGTTCCAACGCGATGCACCACCGGAACTGGACGTGTTCTTCCGCGGAACCTACCAGGGCGAGGACGTGAACTACGTGCGCGCGATCCTGGGCACCTTGCATGAGAAGCGCGACCTCTCCATCCTGCGCACCAACGCCGCTGAATGGTGGAACCAGAGCACGCGGTCCATGGAACAGTTGCGCGCGGTCGAACAACGCTCGATCGAGGATGTGATCGCCACGAGCGAAGGAAACTCACGTGCGGCGCAACAACGCCTGATCATCGTGCTGTGCGCACTGCTGGGCGTGGTGGGCGCGGTGGGCGTCATGGCCTTCGTGATCATGCGCGGCATCCGCAGCACGGTTGAAGAAATGACCACCGCGACTTCCGCGCTCGCCCTTGGGGATGTACGGGCGCATGTGCCGGTGAACTCGAACGATGAGATCGGTCAGATGGCCAACACCTTCAACGGCATGATCGACAACATCCGATCGCTGGCCGCCAGCGCGGATGCCATCGGCAAGGGACACTACGAAACCCCGGTGCCCATCCGCGGTGATCAGGACGTGCTGGGCCAGGCCCTCACCCGCATGCGTGACAACCTGCGCACGGCGCGCGAACGCGACCAGGAACAGAACCTGGAACTGCAACGCGAGAAGGAGAAGCTCGAGCAGGCGAACGAACGGATCAAGGTGCTGATCAAGGAGATCCACCACCGCGTGAAGAACAACCTGCAGGTGATCGCGAGCCTGCTGCGCCTGCAGAGCGAGACCATCGAGGACAAGCAACTGCAGCAGGTGTTCGGGCAAAGCCAGAGCCGCGTAGCCTCCATGGCGCTCATCCACGAGAAGCTGTACAAGGGGGACGACCTCGCACAGATCGACCTTGCCCAATACCTGAAGGAACTGTTCAGTGAACTGGTGATGTTGAACGACGTGCGGGAAACGATCCACTACCGCACGACGATCGATCCGGGTCTTTCATTGGACCTGGACACCATGGTACCGCTGGGCCTCGTGCTGAACGAGCTGATCACGAACTCCTTCAAGCATGCGTTCACGGACCGCGAGCAGGGCCTCATCGATCTCCGTGTGAACCGCGTGAGCGATACGGAGTACGACCTCTTCTACAGCGATGATGGTGTCGGCATTCCGCAGGAGAAGCTGAACCACGATGGCGCCACCCTGGGCATGAGCCTCATCGACAGTCTTGTGGAGCAATTGAACGGGTACCTCACCGTGGAAAGCGGTGCGCAGGGTACACGCTACCACGTTCGGTTCAAGACGCGGTAAGGTATTCGCTAGCCTTTCTCGAGTTCAGCTTCCACTTCTTCCGTGAGCTCCATGTTGTGGTACACGGCATTCACGTCCTCATCCTCGTTCAGCATGTCGATCAGCCGCATCACGTTGCGCGCCGTCGTGAGATCCGCAGGTATGGAGGTGAGCGGGAAGCGTTTCAGTTCGGAGCTTTTCGGTTCAATGCCGAGCTGCTCGAGCTTCTGGGCCATCACACCGAAGGAGGTGTAAGGCGCCAGGATGATGAAGCCCTCCTCATCGCGGATCACGTCGTCGGCACCACCATCGATCACTTCCATCTCGAACTCGTCCGCGTCCTTTCCTTTCAGCGCCGCGTTCTCCACTACGAACTCGGCCTTACGCTCGAACACATGGGCCAATGAGCCACTGGTGCCGAGGTTGCTCTCGCACTTGGTGAAGTAGCTGCGCACGTTGGCCACGGTGCGTGTCGGATTGTTGGTGCTGGTCTCCACGAAGACAGCAACGCCACCGGGCGCATAACCCTCATAGCTCATCTCGCTGTAGTCCGCCTCGCCGCCGCCGGCCGCCTTTTTGATCGCGCGGTCGATGTTGTCCTTCGGCATGTTGGCACCGCGCGCGTTCTGGATCGCCATCTTCAAGCGGCTGTTCGCCTCGGGGCTGGGACCACCGGCCTTCACGGCCATGGCTATCTCCTTACCGATGCGCGTGAAGAGCTTGCTCAGCTTGGCGTTACGTGCGAAAATCTTGTGCTTGCGTTTCTCGAAGATGCGGCCCATGTCGACGGGGTTTGCTTGAAAGGACGGCGAAAATAGGCGAAGCCCCGTCCACCGGATGGCGGGCAGGGCTTCGTTGCGGCGTTCGTTGTTCCCCTTGTCGCACGCCGCTGTGGTTCGGACTCAGTTGAAGCCGACGATCGTCAGGCCGATGTTCAGCGGGGTAAGCTTGGGTGCGGTGCCCTCCTTGAAGATCGGCGTGAGGCCGTATTCCGCGAAAAGGTTCAACCCGCCCACCCCAATCTGTGCGCGGGCGGCCACCCGATAAGGCAGGAAGTTGTAGGTGCCATTGTCGCGCACTTTCATGTCCTCGCCGTCGCGTTCGAACTTCTGCTTGTACATGTAATCGAAGTACCAGCTGCCCACTACCCCCACTGCGACATGGATGTTGCCTTTGCGTGTGAAGCAGCCATCGCATTTGCGGTACTTGTTCCATTCCTCGTCCGTTGTGGGCAGGTCGGCGCGCTTGGTGTTGAACTCGAACATGAGCGGCAGGCGCAGACCGATCTGGCGCAGCTTGTTCTTGGTGAAGTCCACATCGGTGACCGGCACCGCCCAGGTACTATCGCTGTTGTAGTTCAGGCGCACGTTCTCGCTCAGGTGGTAGCCTGTGAACTCCAGCCCGAGCCCCCAGAAGAAGCCGGCTTTGTGGCTGCCGAACTCATACTTCTGTTCCATGAAGTTGATGGCGAACCAACGACTGCGCAGGCTGTTCAGCAGAAAGGGGCCGGCCTTGGGGCCATCGCCGATGCGGCCGTCGCCTGCGATGAACGTATTGATACCGAGCTCCAGGCCGCTCCAATAGGTGAACACGTTACGGCGCTTGCGGCGGGCGTCACGCAGATCCTCTTCCTTGTTGGCCGAAAGCACACTGGAGAGCTTGCGTGTGCTGATGATGCGGATGGTCTTGTGCTTCAGCTCCAGGACGATGGTGTCCTTGCCATCGTCGTTGTCCGGGTCGTTCGTGTCCCTGACCTGCACCTTCATCCCGGTGGGCGTGGCCATCAATTGCAGCTCATGATGGTTCGTGCGCGCGGTGCTGTCCGTTCGCAGTGTATCGCTCTGTGCATGGAGCGCGGTGGTCAGCAACAGACCCAGGAGTGCGGTGGCGTTCTTCATGACTTCGTGGTTCTGGACGTAGGACAGCCACGACCCGGTCTTTGTTACAGGCACCCTTGAAAATGGGACAGGCCGCTCGAAAGCGACCTGCCACAGGGGAGAGGAACGCTGCGATCAGACCTCTGGATGGAAGCTGAAGCGCAGGTGGGTCGTCTTCCAGACCCCGCCGGGATTGCTGCCGATATCGATGCGAGCGAGTTTCTCCAGCACGTAAGCGCATAATTGGTCATTACCGCTGTAAGCGTTGAGCACCTGCACGCGGCCTTCGGCATCGATCACGAAGCTCACGAAGACCTCACCGTCCATGTTCGTTGCATGGAGCGGGTAGCTCACGTACTTGTTGATCTGATGTTCGAGTTCGCGCTCCATGGTGCTGGCGACGGGCGTGCGGAGCGGTGTGGCGGGTTCACTGGCCCGGGCGAAGCCGAAGGAAGTGGCGAGGGCGATCAGCAGAGCCGTGCGGGTGAGGAGGGTTTTCATGGCGTGAGCTTTTTCGTGTTGCACGATCATGTGACGGACAAATGTGCCGGGTTGTTACAAGCACTTCCGGTGTTCGTGATGTGCGGTGAACGGATGAGGTCGAGCGGCGAAAAAGAGAAAACCCCGGTGGCACCGGGGTTTTCTCTTGAGGGGCTTTCGATCATACCTCTGGATGGAAGGTGAAGCGCATGTGCGTGGTCTTCCACAAGCCACCGGGGTTCGCACCCACATCGATGCGCGCGAGGCGGCCGAGCACATAGGCGCACAGATCATCATTGCTGCTGTGCGCGCTGAGCACTTCGACCTTTCCTTCGGCATTGATCACGAAGCTCACGTACACTTCACCGTCCATGTTCGCATGTCGAACGGGATAGCTGACGAAGCGATCGATCTGGTGTTCCAGTTCACGCTCCAGAGCGGTCGCACTGGCCGGAGCGCGCAGTGGCGTTGCCGGTTCGCTGGCGCGACCAAGACCAATGGTGAAGACGGTTGCGAGCAAGAATGCGGTACGGCTGATCATGGATCTCATGATGGGTTGTTCTTGTGCTGTGATCGTTGGACGCACCGGCACCATCCCTTGTTACGTCGGCCCTCGATGCTTGTGATGACCGGGACGCTATCGCGATGAACGGGGGTGCTTTGCATCCTCGATCGCAAGAAGCCGCAGCAGCCTTCACACCGATGTGAAAGTGCTCCAAGAGGTGTGAACGGATGTGAGATCAGCGCCCGCTGCTCGCGGTGATCGCGAAGCCGTTGCCCAAGCGCAGCTTGAAGCGCTTGCGTGATGCGCTCTGTTGCACCTCCAGTTCCCCTTTGCCACCGGTGATGGCGTCGAGGCCCTTGTTCACCGCTGCCAACGCATCGTCCTTATCAAGACCTTCTGTTCGCGGAGCTTCTCCGATCTCCTTACGCACCGCGTTCGCGGCGAAAGCGGCCAAGGAGACGCCTTTCACGCTCTCCGATCCAGGCTGTGATCGTTGGGCGCTGTTGTCATTGCTCACCGATCCAGGAACAGGCACGTCATGCGGAACGGCCCTCTCTGGTCCATCCGCTGGCACTGGGTTTTGCGCAAACTGTGGTTCCCGGGTCGGTTCCGGAAGTGGATCGTTCGGCTTCACCGTGGACGGCGGTACAGGAAGCGCATCTGTAACCTGCCCAACCTCGGGCTTGCGTTCCGCGGTGGAAGAAGTGCCCTGTCGCTGCGGGGGAACAACGTTGCTCGGAGCGCGCAGTTCAGGTGCGGGCGCAGGAGCTGGTTTCACCTCTGGCGCCTGCTGAACTCCCTGCTTCTTCTCGATGCGCGCGACCTGCTGCACGTCCCCGCGTTCACGGGTCATCCACCAGGCAAGGCCGAGCAGCAGGGCGATGCTCGCCGCAGCAGCATAGCGGAACCACGGCCGGCTCGTGCTCGTCCGCAAGGCGATCACCCGGCCTTCTCTCTTCTTCAGTTCTTCCTTGCCAGCGAAGACCACCTCCTCCGGAAGCACCCGCGCCGCCTTGATCAAGCGCTCTTCGCGTTGGGCGCTGGCATCGTGCTGCAGGAAGGACCGCAACGCGCCTTTCTGTGTTCCGTTCAGATCCCCTTCGTGCGCCGCGATGAGAAAGTCCGTGATCCGGTGCTTGTCCGGCGCGCCTTGCGGTGGGAAGTGCCGCTCAATGGAAACGCGATCAGTGAACCGCACTTCTTCCGGTCGCACCCTGGCTGCGGCCATTCGCTTGGCGCTTTGATCCAGCTCCTGGTGTTCGAACAGGAACTTGTCCAATGCCCGCTCCTGCTGGGGGGTGAGCGTTCCTTCCAACCGAGCGATGAGAAAATCGTTCAAGCGATGGACATCGGGATCACCGGTGGGCGGAAAACCCTTCTTCAGTTCATCCTTCCGTTCCATCACGTCGGTTCCTGTGAGAACGGTCGGCAGCGCATCCTCCTCGATCGACAGGTCCGGATTCGCTGTGAGGAACGCTTCAAGCTCGCGCTCCTGCGCAGGATCAAGCTTGCCCTCGATGCGATCGAGCAGCCACGCTTCGTATGTGTTCCGGTCCAGCTTCACAGCACGATCTCCAGTTTGCCGATGTACTCCTTCAGCGCGGTACGGCCGCGATAGATGTAAACCTTCACTTGGGTCAGGTTCAGTCCCGTCAGTTCGGCGATCTCCTCGTAGCTGTAGCCTTCCAGGTCGCGCAACAGGATCACCGAACGCTGCACATCCGGCAATGTGGCCAGGCCCGCATCGATGACGGCCTTGAGGTCCGGCTGGTCGCCCTGCGAAGTGAACGAAAGGTCCTCATGGTGCTCCTCCATGCGAGCGCTCCGCTGTCCACGCCGAACAGTGTCGACCATGATGTGGTGGGCAGTGGTGAAGAGATAGCTCTTGGCCTTGGCGGGGTCCACCTCCTCCGCCTTCTGCCACAAGCGAGCGAAGCTCTCCTGCACCACATCCTTGGCGGTATCACTATCGCGCAGGTGTTTCAGGGCGAAGCGGTACACGCCATCGCTGTGCATATCAACGCAGGTGTTGTAGTCCTGGAGCGTCACGGTGGGGAACCTGTGCGTAGGACAGGGAGGGTGAAGCGAAAGTTACAGGCTGTCGATAAGGACACATCACTACCCCTTGAGGATCAGGCCTTGGAACCAGCCCGGACCACTTGAACCCGGCGCTGTGCATTGGCCGGATGGTGACCGTTGACGGCGCCTCCGCTTCCCGGTAGCTTTGGCGGCCTTCAATCGCACCCTTACCCATGCGTTCATTACCCCTGTTCTTCGCGCTCAGCGCGCTTCCAGCTCTGGCTCAGACCTACACCCTGAATACGACGCCGCTAACCAACGAGGCTGCGCGTTCAGGCGGTTGCGTCGGCATCACTGACATGGATGGGGATGGTTATGACGACCTCATCCTCATCAACCAGAGCAAGACGCTCGCGATCGATTACCAGAACGCCGATGGCTCTTACACCAGCTTCAGCTACGGCACTATTTCCAGCAGCGAGCAGTGGGGCTTCGCCGTGGGTGACGTGAACAACGACGGCCACAAGGACTTCGTGAGCGGTGGAAATGGAGACGGTGTGCACTACTTGCAGATCACCAGCCGCGGCGTTGCAAGTGGGTGGACCTTGTTGAACAACGGCACCATGTTCATGCAGTGCATGAACATGGTAGACATCAATAACGATGGACGTCTTGATGTGTTCGGCTGTCACGACAATTCCGCACCGCGGATCTGGTTGAACGATGGTGTCGGTGGGTTGATCTACAACAACTACATCAATTTCGCTACGAACCCCACGAGCGACATGAGCGGCAACTACGGCACAACGTGGACCGATTTCGACAACGATGGTGATCAGGACCTTTACATCACCAAGTGCCGTCAAGGCGTCAACAGCGCTTCGGATCCCCGTCGTTGGAACCGCCTGTTCGTGAACGACGGCAACAACAACTACAGCGACCTGGCCGCATCGTACGGCGTGCAGAACCAGGAACAGAGCTGGGCCAGCGATTTCGCCGACATCGACAACGATGGTGACCTGGACCTGATCACCGCCAACCACAGCACTACGATCCAGTTGTTCTTGAACGATGGCACCGGCCATTACACCAATGCCACCACGGGAAGCGGCCTGCAATACAGCACCTTCTTCCTTCAAACGAAGTGCGAGGACCTGGACAACGATGGCTTCATCGATCTGGTGAACGTCGAGGGCAATTACTACTTCCACAACAACGGCAATGGAACGTTCACGCGCATCACGAACCTGCTTCCGCATCCGACGGGAACGCAGACCCTCCACTCCTTCGCTTTCGGCGATATGGACCACGATGGCGACATCGACATTTACGGGAGCTACGGCACCGGATACGTGACACCGAGCACGAGCTATGATGATGAACTGTACCTGAACAATGGCAATTCCAACCATTGGTTGAACTTCCAACTGACGGGCAGCACGAGCAATCGCGATGGCGTTGGCGCGCGTGTTACGCTCTACGGTGCCTGGGGCAAGCAGATCCGTGAGATCCGCGCCGGTGAGAGCTACAGCATCGTATGCTCCAGCACCTGCCACTTCGGTCTTGGCACCAATCTCTACGCTGATTCCGCGATCGTGCGCTGGCCGAGCGGAACGGTGGACAAGTTCTACAACCTCGCTTCCGACCAATGGCTGAAGGTTGCCGAGGGGCAGACCTCGCGCACCCGTGTTGGCCTTGTCGCCGCATTGGGCGGTCCCTACGACCAGGTCAGCGGGCTGATGAACGATGGTCTTCGCACTGGAGCGCTCATTCCGCTCACCGAGCCTTACACCGCACTGGGCTACACCATCACCGGTGTGAACGTGGCTCGCAAGATCCCGCAGGTGGTATTGAACACGACCGGCAACAATGCCATCGTGGATTGGGTGTGGGTGGAACTGCGTGATGCCGCGAACTCCTCCACGGTGCGTGCCGCGCGGCCAGCCTTGTTGCAGCGTGACGGTGATGTGGTGGAACTGGACGGCGCGCGCCCGGTGAACATGGGTTACGCGAACGGCTCCTACTACGTTGTGCTCAAACACCGCAATCACTTCGGGGTCATGACGGCGAGCGCGCTCACGCTGAACGGAACGAGCACCACGATCAACTTCAAGCTGAGCGCGACCGCTACGTACGGAACAGGCGCACGGCAGGACGTGAACGGAACACAGGTGCTCTGGAGCGGCAATGTGGTGGTGGATTCCAGCATCAAATACACAGGAACAGGAAACGATCGTGACCCGGTCATCGCGTTCATCGGTGGTTCCACGCCGAACAATACCGTGGCCGGCTACCGCTTGGAGGACGTGAACCTGGATGGTCTGGTGAAGTATACCGGGGCGAACAACGACCGCGACCCCATCCTGGTCAACGTGGGCAGCTCAGTGCCCACCAACACGCGCATCCAGCAACTGCCTTGACGGTAACCATATCTGGCGATATCCAAGAAGCCCCAGCGGATCGCTGGGGCTTCTTCTTGTCTTGGGGGTTTGTCGGCGGCGTGCGGTCGCCGGCTTGGATCAAGGTTGCACCGCCAGCTCACTGTTCGCCTGGTTGGCATCCAACGGGCGCATCCGCTCATCGTGTTGGACCCGCATAAGCCCGGTGCCCTTCAGGAAGGTGATGTACCCGACCGGCCCGACGTAGGTCTCGTTCACGTGCTGCGCGATCTCATCCAGTACCACTTCGAAACGAACGTTCTTGTTGGCCTTGGCACCGAGCTGGGCATTGCGGGTATCGACGAGAACTTCTTTGGCCATATACCCCGGCTTGAGGAACACTAGCTTGGCCTTCGCGCCAGCGGGCAATTCGAACGCGAAGCGACCATCCGCTCTCAATTCGCTACGCAGGCAGATATCGTGGCCAAGCTCCACTACCACGATGGCATCGCTCATCCCGGTGCGATCGGCATGCAACTGACCACTGATGGTGATCCGTTGGCCGGTAGGCTTTTCACCAGCGAAGACCGCCAGGCTGAAGAGACCCAGAACCGCCAGCAGCAACATGGCTTCCAAGGAGAGGGGAGCGCGCTTTTCCATCGTTTTCGGGGCGTTCATTGACGCACCAAAAGTCCGGTCACCATTAAGCGGTCACAATACCCACAAGTGGGGGTTTTGGGCGTGCGCGTTCCTCGGCTCCGAAGCGCACCATCTCATGAACATCCCACACCGATGAGATGACCCGCTCGAGGCTTTGTAGAGGGCCTACACCCACTTGCGGTCCACCGCATACTTCACCAGACCCGCCGTGCTTCGCACGTTCAGCTTGGTCATCAACTTCTTGCGGTGGGATTTCACGGTATCCGTGCTCACGAAGAGCGCCACCGCTATCTCATCGTTCGTCCGTTCCTGCGCCACCATGCGGATGATCTCGCGTTCGCGCTGGGTAAGGCCGATGTATTCCCCGTCCGGTCGCTTCTCCGTATAGGCATAGCCTCGTTCCAACACCGCGTGCAGCGCCTCACTGAGGTAATGACCTCCGTTCATCACCGTGCGGATCGCTGTGGCGAGTTCGGCCGGCGGTTCGTTCTTCAACACATAGCCGGACGCACCCTCGATGAGCATGCTGTTCACATACTCGATGTCCATGAGCAGGGAATGTGCCAGCACTTTGATCTGTGGGAACTTCTTGCGCAGCATGCGCGTGGCATCGATGCCGTCCATTCCGGGGACCGACACATCGATGAGCACCAGATCGGCCTTGTGCTTCTTCAGGCGGTCCATGAGTTCCTGCCCGTCGCAAGCGTGCGCAACGATCTTGAGATCCGGGTCATCCGCGAACCGGAATCGCAGTCCGTCCACCACGAGTTCCTGAGCGTCCACAACGATGATCCTCACGATCGCCATGGCGCGAAGATCGGTTCCTTGAGGTGAATGGAAACTAGCAGGCGATGCGGGCACAACACCGACCTTCGCGCTATGAGGGCGTGGGTATTGGAGCAACACGGGGAGGTGGAGCGCGCGTTCACACTGCGCGAGCGACCGGACCCACGACCTGCGGCAGGTCAGGTGCTGGTGCGAAGCGAAGGGTTCGGGCTGAACTATGCGGACGTGATGGCCCGCCGCGGTCTGTATCGCGAAGCCCCGAAGCCTCCGTGCGTGATCGGATACGAATGCACAGGACGAGTGGAAGCGATCGGCGATAAGGTTCCCCAAGCGTTGCTCGGCAAGCGCGTCACCGCCATCACGCGTTTCGGTGGTTATGCGGAGCTGGCGGTCACTGACCACCGTGCCTGTGCGGTCGTTCCGGAGACCCTTGGCATAGGCGAAGCATGCGCACTGGCCACCCAGGGCTGCACCGCATGGTACATGGCGAAGTATGCCCGTCCCCTACGAGCCGGCGACCGCGTCCTCGTGCACAGCGCTGCAGGTGGCGTGGGCCATCTCCTGGTCTCCATTGCGGTGCGCAGTGGCTGCGAAGTATTCGCCTTGGCCAGTGGCCGGGAAAAGTTGGAGTTGCTCAAGCGGCTCGGCGCTCAGCACGTGATCGACCGGACACAACTGGATGCGTGGGGCGTACTTCGGAACCTTGTCGGCGCACGAGGGTTGGACGTCTCGTTCAACGCGGTAGGCGGAAGCACGTTCAAAAAGGACATGGAACTGCTGACGGCAGGCGGCGCAGTGGTGATCTATGGCGGAGCCGAACGCGGCGCCGGAAAAAGTCCGCTCGCAACACTGGGATTCGTATGGCGCATGGGTCTGGTCGTCCCCATTTTCCTCATGATGCGCAGTCGTTCCATCATCGGCGTGAACATGCTGCGCTTGGGCGACCAACGTCCTGAAGTGCTGGCTTCGGTAATGAGTGAAGTGGTGAACGCCAGCAACGAAGGATGGCTGGAAGCGCATATCGGTGCGGTGCTGCCGGCCAGCGAACTTCCGGCTGCGCACAAGCTGCTCGAAAGCGGCCGCAGCATGGGGAAGGTCGCCCTGCGCTGGTAGCCCGGTCCTAACTTCGCGGCATGTCCCCACGGGCAGATCTTTCGTCACTTCCCTTCCAACAGTGGGGGCTTGGCATCGAGAGTCCTCTCTTCATCGCTGGCCCGTGCAGTGCGGAGAGCGCCGAGCAGGTGCTGGACACGGCCCGCGGCATCGTGCAGCACACCCCCCAGGTAAAGGCCTTCCGTGCAGGCATCTGGAAACCACGCACCCGCCCTGGTGGCTTCGAAGGCATCGGGAACAATGCGCTCACTTGGTTACAGGCAGCAAAGCAGGAAACCGGGTTGCTCACCCTGGTGGAAGTGGCCACGCCCGAGCATGTGACCGCAGCATTGGACGCCGGCATCGATATGCTGTGGATCGGGGCGCGCACCACCCCGAACCCCTTCAGCGTGCAGGCCATTGCGGATGCGTTGCGCGGAACGGATGTGCCGGTGCTGGTGAAGAACCCCATGAACCCTGACCTTCAATTATGGATCGGAGCATTGGAGCGGATCGCGGCGGCCGGCATCACGCGGCTGGCGGCGATCCATCGGGGGTTCAACTGGTTCGAGCGCACACCTTATCGGAACAGTCCGATGTGGGAATTCCCCATCCGGTTGAAGGCTGCCTTTCCGGGTCTTGAGGTCATTTGCGACCCAAGCCACATCGCGGGAACCCCGGAGAAGCTGGGGGAGATCGCGCAACAGGCGCTGGACCTCAACTTCAGCGGGTTGATGGTGGAGACCCACCGGGACCCAAGCCACGCCCTGAGCGATGCTCGTCAGCAGATCACACCGGCCAGCCTCAGAAGTCTCTTGGGAAGCTTGATCGTGCGCGAGCGTTCAGCGGCCCAGGACGAACACCAGGAACTGCGCGATCTGCGCGACCTGATCGACCAGTTGGACGAGGAGATCATCCAGAAGCTGGGCACTCGCATGGGTATCGCCGAGCGGATCGGTGAGTTCAAGCAGCAGCACAACATGGCCATTCTCCAACCCGAGCGCTGGGATCGCATCATGCGCCGTTTGAAAGGCCTGCGGTCCGAACTGGGGTTGAGCGAGCGGTTCGTGGAGGAGTTCATGAACGCGGTGCACCAGGAGAGCATCCGTCACCAGGCCCAGGTACCCGGCCCGGAAGCTGGCATTTCCGCGGACCGGGCGTCGGCCCGCTGAAGTGGTCAACGACAGGATCCCCCGTTTCGTCGGAGTCAGCCATCGGGAGCGCTATGGAAGCCTCTACTTTGGCGCACCCTTCAAGGAACCAAGAACCTTTACGTCCCATGCAACGACTTTCCTCTTTGAGCACCCTGTTGCTCTGTGCGGCCGCCGCCACAGCGCAACCGGTCTTCACCAACGCGAGCGGAGCGCTTTCCAACGTGGCTCACTCCGGCACGTGCATCGGTGTGGCCGATATGGACGGTGACGGACTGGATGACATCATCCAGATGGACATGAGCACGCACGTTTATGTGCTGTACCAGAACCCGGACCACAGCTTCATCACCTACGATTACGGCGTAGTGGACGGCAGCCAGCAGTGGGGCTGGGCGATAGCTGACCTGAGCAACGACGGTCACAAGGACATATGCTCGGGCGTATCAACCACGCGTTTCCTCAACATCACCGGACGTGGCCAGTACACCCTCAGCAACCTGAACGGTCCGGGCATCTTCACGCAGTGCATGAGCATGGCCGACATGGACAACGATGGCCATGTGGATGTTTTCGCCTGCAACGACGTAGGCCCGAGCAACATCTGGATCACCAACAGCAGCGGGGTCCCGGTTTACGACGCCAACTTCGTTGACTGGACCACCGCCTGCACGGGCACCTCCGGCGACATGAGCGGCAACTACAGCAGCACGTTCACCGACTTCGACAATGACGGGGACATCGACCTGCACATCGCGCACTGCCGTCAAGGCGTGAACGACCCGAACGATTGCCGCCGCTGGGACCGCCTCTTCGTGAACGACGGCACCGGCCATTACGCTGACCTGGCGGCTTCCTATGGCTTGGAGAACCACGAGCAGGTGTGGACCAGCGATTTCGGTGATTACGATAATGACGGAGACCTGGATGTCTTCCAGACCACGCACAGCCTTACGCTGATGCTCTTCGAGAACGATGGCACGGGCCACTACACGAACGTGACGGCGGGAAGCGGTCTTGACAATACCACCGGCTTCTTCCTTGCCGGCATGTTCCGTGACCTGGACAATGATGGCTTCCTGGACATCCTGACGGGAAGCTCCTACCACTACTTCAAAGGCCACGGCGACGGCACCTTCACCGAGCAGACCAACGTTTTCCCTGCCGCCAAGGAGATGCGCACGTTCGCGTTCGGTGATTTCAATGCCGATGGCTTCGAGGACGTGTACGCTGGTTATGGTGATGGTTACGTGGACGGCGACCCCACCTTCCCGGATCGCTTGTGGATGAACACGCCGAACGGCAACCATTGGCTGAACGTTCGCCTGAAGGGCGTGCAGAGCAACCGCGATGGCGTTGGTGCACGTGTGACGATCGATGGGCCTTGGGGAACGATGCTGCGCGAAGTGCACGCCGGTGAGAATTACGGCACCGTGAACACATTCTCTTGCCACTTCGGCCTAGGTTCCAACACCACCATCCCGACCATGACCGTGATCTGGCCGAGCGGTCAGGTGGACACCTACACCGATGTGGCCATCGACCAGGAGATCACCGTGATCGAAGGCACCTGCATCGCGCCGGTCGCTGCGATCACCGCTGCATCGAACATCGTTTGCTCTGGCGGCGCTCCCTTGACGCTTACCGCCAATCCGGGCTTCACCTACCTGTGGAGCACCTCGGAAGCAACGCAGAGCATCGACGTTACCGCAAGTGGTTCCTACATGGTCACCATCGACGCGGGTAACGACTGCACGGATGAAGCGATCTTCACCGTTGTGGCCGATCCGGATGAAACACCAGTGATCACCGTGAGCGGCGAAACCACGATCTGCGAAGGCACGAGCGTTACGCTGACGTCCAGTTCCGCAACCGGCTACACGTGGAGCAACAGCTCGCATGAGCAGAGCATCGAGGTAGGAACGCAAGGCACCTACACGGTCACCGTGGATGGTGTTTGCGCGCAGTTCACCAGTGCACCGGTCGAGATCAGCGTACTTCCTTCCCCTGCCGCTCCAAGTAGCAGCAATACGTCGATCGCCTACGGTGCCACGGCTGACCTCAGTGCGACAGGCACCAACGTTGTGTGGTACGATGCCGCCAACGGCGGGAACCAAGTGGCCACCGGGAACAGCTGGACCACACCGGACCTGTTCACCACGACGAGCTACTGGTGCGCGGACCAGACCATCTTCGGTGGCGACGCCATCTACGGCGGCCAGACGAACCAGACCGGCTCCGGCCAGTACAGCAACAGCGCGAACTACCTGATCTTCCAAGCGAACGATGATTTCACCTTGAACAGCGTGAAGGTCTATGCTCAGGGCGCCGGTAACCGCACCATCGCCGTCCAGGACGACAACGGAACGACCATCGCCAGCGGTGTGTTCAACATCCCGAACGGAGAAAGCCGGGTGGACCTGAACTTCGACATCCCGCAGGGCGGACCTTATGGCTTGAAAGTGCTGAGCAACAACCCGCAATTGTGGCGCGACGGCACGGGCAGCAACCCGGCCTACCCGTATGTCATCGGCGATCTCGCCACCATCACGATGAGCAGTGCCACCGGCGCGAACGCCTTGCAGTACTACTACTTCTTCTACGATTGGGAAGTGGCCACCCCGATGACGGTGTGCGAAGGACCGCGTACCGAGGTGGAGGTCAGCGTGGCGCCCAACGGTGTGAACGAACCGGCCTCGACCGGTGTGCGCGTGTTCCCGGTTCCTGCCACCAACGCCATCACGATCGACCTTGGTAGGCTGACCGGTTCCGTTGACGCTGAACTGCTGGATGTGACCGGACGCTCGGTGATCGGCCGCAGGACCCTCGGACAAAGCCTCAGCACCTTGGATCTCTCCGGCGTGGCGCGCGGCCAATACCAGTTGCACCTCACCCATGCGGGTGGAAGCCTGGTGCATCGCGTAGAATTGCGCTGATCCGCGTTCAATCCAACGAGAGGACCCCGCCCAACAAGGCGGGGTCCTCTCGTTCATGCCCATGCCGCGCAGCCGGGATATATTGGACCGCATCCTGTAATGGAACAAGCACCGCATGTACTCGTTATCGGCGCAGGCTCACTCGGCTGTGCGCTGCTGCCCCGTGCGCTGCGGCTCCCGTTCGGTTCGCTTACCATCATGGATGGCGATACGGTGGAAGCGCACAACCTGGAGCGGCAGGACCTGTACGCACATGTGGACATCGGGCGACCCAAAGCCGCGGTGGCTGCGGCCTGGATGAGGAACGCGCCACATGGCATCCACATCAACGCGGATGAACGGTTCATCGGTGTGAAGAACGCGGATGAGGTGATCGCCATGCACGACCTGGTGTTCGACCTGACCGATGACGCACATGTCCGGCGCCTGATCGATCGCACCTGCGAAGCGTTCGATGTTCCGCTGATCAGCGGAGCTGTTCATGGAGCTCAGGGGCAGCTGATGGTGCTGCACGCTCCCGGTACCAACGCCTCGGTCGGTCTGGATGACCTCTTCACGGGAAAACCAGGGCCGAACGAGGATGCGTGCGATATGCGGAACGTGCCACCTACGGTGCTGAACGCTGTGGCCCGGCGCTTGTGCGATCGAGCGCGCGACCTGCTCACCAGCACTGACGTGATCAATGGCCGCATTGAGATCTACGAAGGCGATACTGACCGATGGAGCACACTTGATCCTCCCATTGAATGAACGAGCTGGTGCTGATCGTGGCCGTCTTCTGCGTTGCCTGCGTCTATTCAATGGTAGGTCATGGCGGTGCGAGCGGCTACCTGGCCCTGCTCGCACTTGCCGGCGCTTCCGTGAGCGTGATGAAGCCGACCGCATTGGTACTCAATCTCTGTGTCAGCCTTATCGCTTTTGGCCAGTTCCTTCGCGCAGGGCATTTCCAATGGCGCACGTTCTGGCCTTTCGCAATGCTCAGTGTTCCCGCAGCGTTCGTTGGCGCCGGCATTGAATTGGACGCGGTGATCTATAAGCGCGCTCTTGGCGTGTGCATCGTGATCGCTGGAGCTCGGCTGCTCGGCCTCTTCTCGAAGGATCCGGGCGCGACACGTCCCCCGCCCTTGTCCTTGGGACTTGTCATCGGAGGCGTGATCGGCCTGCTCTCCGGCCTGCTCGGCATCGGTGGTGGCATCCTGTTGAGCCCCGTGCTGTTGATGTGCCGCTGGGCCGATGCGAAGTCAGCGGCCGCCACCTCTTCGTTGTTCATCTTCGTGAACAGCGCCGCTGGACTGCTGAACGTTCAGTGGACCGCTGACATCCTGCAAGCGGGATCGATAGTGTTGATCGGCGCCGCCGTTCTTGGCGGAACTTTGGGCAGCTGGCTGGGTGCGAAAAGAACCCCTGAACCACGGCTTCGCCAGGCCTTGGGAACGGTGATGGTATTGGCGAGCATCAAGCTCATCTGGCCATGATCACCGTGGAAGAAGCGAAGCGCTTGGTGATGCAGCACGTTCCACCGCTCCCCTTCACCCCTTCATTGATGGAAGAAACTCAAGGCTTCGTTCTCGTTGCGGATGTGCTCGCACCGCACCCGCATCCGCTGTTCGATTGCAGTGCGGTGGATGGGTATGCCGTGGCGGACAATGGTGCCCCATGGAAGGTGATCAGGACGCTCGCGGCGGGTCAGGTGATGGAAGTGATGCTTGGCGCCAACGAATGCGTTCGCATTTTCACCGGGGCCCAAGTACCGAAGGGAACACAGCGGGTGATCATGCAGGAGCACTGTGTTCGTGATGGTGACGCGGTGAAACCACTTCGCAATGATCCTGCGGGTTCGAACATCCGCCGCGCGGGTGAACAGTTCCAGGTGGGAGAACTGCTCTTGCCCTCGGGAACGATCATGGACCCAGCGAGCATAGGTCTTCTGGCTTCAGCAGGGATCGATGAGGTCGACGTCTCCTTCAAGCCGTATGTGGCGATCGTTCGCACCGGCGACGAGTTCATCGAGCCCGGCGCCGATCGCGCAGGCCGGATCTTCAGCAGCAACGACCGCATGCTGCACGCCGCACTGCACGCGGAACAATGCGAAGTGGACGAGCAGGTCGCCTTCTTGGCGGGCGACGATGATCAGGCGATAGCGACAGCTTTGCGAAACGCGTTGGAAGCCGATGCGATCATCACCACCGGTGGTGTTTCCGTTGGTGATCATGATCGTGTTGAAGCCGTGCTGCGCAGCATGGGCGCCACCATCCATTTCCACGGAGTAGCGCAGAAGCCCGGGAAGCCGATGCTCTTCGCCACACTGGAGAACAAACCGGTGTTCGCACTGCCCGGCAACCCACGCGCGGTAATGGTGCTGTATTGGGAATATGTGCTGCCCTGCCTGCGGAAGATGCAAGGAGCCTCCCAGCCGTGGCTTCGCAATGATCACGTACCGACGGGAACATCGTTCACCGTGAAAGGCGACCGCGCAGAGTTCAGGGCCGTTCAACTCAAGAACGGAAAAGCGGAGCTGCTGCCGGAAGAGGGGTCGCACATGCTGCGCAGCTTGTGCATCGCAGATGCCTTGGCCTATCTCCCTGCGGAAAAGCGCACATGGGTGGTGGACGATCCGATCGAAGTGCACTACCTGCCGCGATGAACGACAGGGCGTGGACCGGCGTGGTGCTTGCGGGTGGAAAAAGCTCGCGCATGGGGCGCGATAAGGCGTTGATAGAGATCGATGGCATCTCGCTGCTTCAGCGGTCCATTGACCTGCTTCGTCCGCACACGCGCGAGATCCTGGTGATCGCCGACCCCGACCGCTACGCACCGGAACACGCGGTCGTGGTGCCGGATGAACACCCGGGGGCAGGACCGTTGGGCGGCATCATCACAGCCATGCACAAGGCGCGGTACGTTCGGCTTCTGGTGCTCGCCTGCGACATGCCCAACCTCACTGACCGCCTGCTGATGAAATTGAAGAACGCGCTCCTAGGCGAGGTGGATGCGGTCATTCCTCGTCATGGTGCAATGGTCGAACCCTTGGCGGGCGCATATCACTTGCATTGCATCGAGGCCTTCCAACGTTCGTTGGTCAACGGGCGCTTGAAGATGACGGACGCCCTGTCCATGGTCCGCACATCGCCCATGGACCTTGTGCCCGGTGAGAACGGTTGGCCCATCAATCTTTTCAAGAACCTGAACGAACCTGCCGACCTTTGACCCCGATGGAAGTGCAGCTCTTCGGTTCGATCGCGGAGAAGGCCGGTAGTGATCGCCTTCAAATGGAGGCAAGGACCACCGCCGAACTGTTGCGTTCGATCAAGGAGCGCATCCCCGATCTTCAGCACATGCGTTACGCCCTCGCGGTCGACCGTCGAATCGTGAAGGATGATGTTGTTCTAACGGGCAACGAAGAGATCGCCTTGCTTCCACCCTTCGCTGGCGGATGAGCGAAACAAGAACACATAAGAAGCGTGACATCTTCGTGGAAGGTGCGGTACCTGCCTTGTTCATCGGTGAGAGCATCGCGAAGCATACGACACGCACCGACATCGGCGCCCATGAGATCTTCCTGGGCCAGGTGCGTGCGGACGTGGTCGACGGGCGCACGGTGGCGGCGATCGAGTACACCGCCTACCAGGACATGGCGAACGAAGAGATGATCATGATCCGCGAGGAAGCGTTCACACGTTGGCCTCAGATGACGTGTCTGCATGTGCACCACAGCTTGGGCGTGATCAAGGCCGGAGAGCTCTGTTTCATGGTCTTCGCCAGTGCCCCGCATCGCCAGCAGGCGCGGGAGGCTGTCGCGTTCGTTACAGACGAAGTGAAACGAAGACTGCCGATCTTCGGAAAGGAGATACTGGCGGATGGTGGGCATGTTTGGAAAGAGAACCGATGATCGACATCACCCATAAGACGACCTCGCTGCGCGAAGCGATCGCCGAAGCCACGATCCTGACCAGCGATAGGGCAACGATCAGCGCGGTGAAGGAGAAGCGAGTGGCGAAAGGCGACGTGCTGGAAGCCGCTCGTGTAGCGGGATTGCTGGGTATCAAGCGTACAGCTGAACTGATACCCGACTGCCATCCGCTACCCATCGAACATGCCGAGCTGACCTTCGAGGTACAAGAGCGAACGATCATCGTTCGATCACGCGTACGTACCATCTACCGCACCGGCGTGGAGGTGGAGGCGATGCATGGCGCCAGTGTGGCCGCGCTCACGATCTATGACATGTTGAAGCCGATCGACAAGGGGATCAGCATCGAGCGCATCCGTTTGGTGGAAAAGAAAGGTGGCAAGAGCGATTGGAAGGACGCTTTCGAGCGGACCCCGCGAGCCGCTGTCCTGGTCATCAGCGATGGAGTGGCCAGCGGCAAGAAAGAGGACAAGGCCGGCGCGTCCATCGTTCAGCGACTCAGCGACCTGGGCGTGGAGGTTGCCACGCAAGCCGTGGTCGCCGATGAACCGGACGACATCGCCATTCAGGTACGTCGCTGGGCATTGGAGAAGTTCGACCTCGTGATCACCACCGGTGGAACAGGCCTTTCACCGCGCGATCGCACACCGGAAGCCATCGCTCCCCTCCTTGATCGTGACATACCGGGCATCATGGAAGCGGCGCGCGGCTACGGACAGGAGCGCATGCCCCTCGCCATCATGTCGCGGGGCATCGCCGGTATGATCGGCCGCACCCTCGTTATCACGCTGCCCGGCTCCACACGAGGTGCCCAAGAGACGATGGACGCGCTTTTCCCGTTCGTACTTCATGTGATCAAGGTGCAGGAACATGCCTTCAGACATGGGAACTAAGCAGCGAACATTGGCCGTGATGGCCATCTGTTCCTTGACGCTCTCCTGTTCGTTGATACGATCGCGCTCCGCCTCCGAGCGCGAAGCACACGTAGCCACGGTCGACAACAACGTGTGCAAGCGCTTGCGCGGTAAGGTGGTGATCTACGGCGTCTTCGTTGATTCGAAGGAAAGTGGTGTTTGGAGCACGCACGACATACTCAGCACTCGGGACAGCATGCGTGTGGCCGCGGATTGGATCATGGCGCAGGCGCGGAAGAACGGTGTTGAGCTGGAGGTGGAAGTAGCTACGCACGAGAAGGGAGGTGTTGTACCGGTACGCAGCGAGCTTCCGCGCAACGGACTCGATGGGGTGCTTCGCGGCATGAACCCCATCAGCCTGCTGGATCGATGGTCCGACAAAGCATGTAAACAGGTGCAATCCGCTTTCCCCCGCGATACGGCGCGGATGACATTGACGAAACACGGACCGAAGGATCGTGAGCGCTTGATCGAGGCACTGCGGGACAGGTACAAGACCGACAACGTAGCGTTGGTGTTGTTCGTGAACAATTACTACAAGACGGAAACCTCCGTCACCGTGCACGCGGCCAGCACCAAGGACATCGAGTATGCTGCTGTTGCGTTCAAACGGCCTGCCATCATTGCCCACGAAGTACTGCACCTGTTCGGCGCCCTTGACCTGTATGTGACCCCGTTCGACGACAAGAAGAACGCCGAGAAACTGAAGCAGTTCGCAATGGAGCGTTTCCCGCACGAGATCATGGCCTTTCCCCTTCGCGGATTGGATTCGCTCGAAGTAGGCTCGCTTTCTCAATACCTGTTGGGCTGGCGGCGCGAGGCACTGCCAGAGGACGAGGCCTTGTTGACGGGCGGTCGCGTGCGGCTCGCGCGTTACTAGAGCCGCTGGACCTGAGCGTCCACCAGCATCAGGTGCATTCATCAACGGAGGGTCCCACCGATACATTCGCCACCCTTTCCCCTGCGCCATGGTAAGCAGCAAGACCGCCGTTGTTGAAGAGTTCGTGGTGCATCGCTTGGGCACGGAACCCAACGAGAACATTTACAACGACTACCGTGCGCAGTTGCAGGCAGAGGACGAACAGGATTTCCTGCGCAGGCTCTTCCTTAAGCCCTTCGTCACGATGGCCGAAACCTCCGAGTTCACGCATCCTGTGAGCTTGGAGTACAATGTGCTGCATGGGCTCTGCTCCGAACTGCTCGCTGGCAAGGACATCGTGGTGCATTCACGGTCCATCGCCACGCACCTCTTCGATGTTTCGCGCCACCACAACATCCGCACGGGTGATGTGTTCGTGGTGCGCTTCCAGGGCGTAGGCTTGCACGGGGAGACCTTTCCTGCCATCGGCATCTTCAAGTTCGATGAGAAGGAGGTCTTCATCGAGAGCCGGCTCGCGGAAGGACAACTGGCCCTTCACCTCTGTCGTGGACTGGGCAACAACAAGCCCAACAAGGCCGTGCTGGTGGTGGGTACGCTCGGTGGCCCCACGGTCTTCGTACTGGATGATGGACCGTATACCGAATACTGGCAGAAGGACTTCATCGGTCACAAGCTGAAGCAGGACCATGTGAACAGCACCCGGCATGTGCTGGAGATGACGAAGAACTTCATCACCGAACAGCTGCCGCAGGACATGCCCGTGGAACGCGCGGACCAGATCGATCTGCTGAACCGCTCCGTGCAATACTTCAAGGCCAACAGCGAGTTCAGCAAGCAGAGCTTCGCCGAGGAAGTGTTCCAGGAGGAAGAGGTGATCAAGTCCTTCGAACGTTATGGGCAGCAGTTCAAGAACGACAGGGGTGTGCAGTTCAACGACATCTTCGAGATCTCAGCGCCCGCCGTGCGCAAGCAGGCACGTGTGTTCAAGAGCGTGCTGAAGCTGGACAAGAACTTCCACATCTACATCCACGGCGATCGGGACAAGATCGAGCGGGGTGTTGATGAGAAGGGGAGGAAGTATTATAAGATCTTCTACGAGGAGGAGCAGTAGCTCATGTGGGCATGTGAGCTCCCGCACGGGCTTGCGCGCCATGTGGTCATTAACTCCATGATCATATGAGCACATGACCACATGCGCTTCACCCCTCTGTCCTGAGGCGCATGATCGCCCGAAAGTCTTTGAGGTGAACACTGGTGCCTGATCCATTTTACGCCCCGGATCTTCGAATTTCACAGCGATGGAACGGTCGACCCGTCTGTGGCTTGCACTCTGCCTGCTGGCCTTTTGCATGGCTGGTCCGTTGTGCGCGCAACTCGTGGCTCCGCAGTTGCGTACGGTCACTGTGCGCGAAGGTCTTTCCAGCGATCAAGTAAGGGCCATCGCAAAGGACGCCCGGGGGCATCTCTGGATCGGCACCGCCGACGGCCTGGACCGGTATGAAGGAAGACGGGTCACGGTTTTCCGATCGCGCAATAGCGAACGAGCCCTGCCAGCGGATTTCATCACCACCCTCGCGGCCGATGATCACCGCTTTCTCTATGTGGGAACGAGCGCAGCCTTCCTCACCGTGATCGATGTGATCGAGGATACCCTGGTGAACGTTCCACTTCCTGTTCCTGCTTTTTCGCAACACGGGGAACAGCGCGTGAACGAAGTGCACATCGACCGGGAGCAGCGCATCTGGGTGGCCCACGGCGCGCGTTGTTTCAGTGCGTACGATCCGCGAACACGACAGTTCACCACCACCGAGGTGGCGCCACAGGTACCCACGCCGCCTTCCCGCGAAGTGGTGATGCACATCGATGAGGATGCGGATGGCATGCTGTGGCTTTCGCTGTTCCGCGGTCTGGCGCGTTTCGATCCCACCGACCGATCCCTCACGCACATCCGTCTGCATCCCGTTCCTGGTTCGCCGGGCGAAGGCTATGCATTTCAGATCCGGGGACTGATCGACAACGACAGCTGCCTTGTTTTCGGCACCTGGAGCGAAGGGATCTTCCGCATGCGCAAACGCGACGGTGCCGTACGGTTGCTCTGGCCGGAGGCCGCCCACAAACCCACTTTCGTGGATCACATGGTGCAGGACATCCTGCGCCTTGATGATGCCCATGCCTTGGTGGCCACGATCGATCAAGGGATCTTGCGACTGGACCTTCGCTCCGGTGCGGTGTTGCACTACGATCGCTCACTGAACGAACGTGATTGCCGCAAGAGCCAGGACCTGTTCACCACGGCGAGCGTTATTCGGGGCTACGGCGATCTGATCGCCATGGGCTCCCTCACGCAAGGCTTCGCACTCTGGACCCCGGGGCTCGATGCCGTGACCGGTCACCAATTGCCGCCGCACGATCCTGCGGAGATCATTGATGAGGTGATGGACCTGGATCGCGATGAGCGCACCGGTGACCTGCTGGTGCTCTCACATCGGCGCGGCTGTTTCGTTCACGACAGCGCGGGAGGATCACGCGGCCCGTTGCGTGCGTTATCCAAGGCCAGCGATCGCCGCTATCTGGCCATGGAGCGCACCGGCGAAGGAGTGTATCTGCTTGCTGGCATGCCCACCTGGACGGAGGTGAACACGATCTCCGGAGAAGCACGGCTGCCGCGGTATGCGATCTCCGGAACGCCCTGTGGCGAAGGCATCTGGTGGGCCCGTGGGGACGGCAAGCACGGCCTCTGGTGCATGACAGGGACCAAGGGCCTGTATCACGTGGACACCATCGCGTTGTCGTGCACGCCGGTCGCCGAGATGTACCCGGACCTGGCCGCAGCTCTCAGCAACTGGCCATGGGACGTGTTCGTTGATCCGAAGGGAAGGAGCTGGTTCCTGAGCGCCACTGCCCCGCCCGTGGTGTTGCATACGGATGGACATGTGGAACGTGTGCACGGTCCCCCTTCGCTGGCACCTTTCGAGGTAAGCGATATAGCGGCCACACCCGATGGGCAGGTCTGGTTGGCGGTGAAGCACGCGGGGCTCGCACGGGTATCGGATGGAGCACCCAACGGTCCGCTGCAGGTGAAGGACATGAGCGATCACCTGCTCTCGAAGAACATCACCGATCTGCAAGCCTTGAGCGATGGCACCTTGTGGATGACGCGACCGAACGCCTTGCAGCACTTCGATCCGATCAGCGATCGCTGTACGGAGCTCACCGCGGCCGACGGTGTGCCCAGTGGACCGTTGAACCTCGGTCGCTCGCGAACGCCGTGGCCGGCCCCGTTGGTGGTGGGTACGTGGGAAGGCTACTTCGTGGTGAACGATCGAGCGCGTGAAGCCAGTGACCCACCGGCGGTGCAGCTGCCCGTGCTGTGGGCGGCGGATAGCGTGATCGCCACCAACGCGGACCTGGCCCATAACACGCTGGTATTGCCCTATACCTCCAACCGTATCGCCTTCCAATTGCGCAGCACGGAGCTGATGGATCCCCAGCGCGTGGAGTTCCGTTATCGGTTGATCGGGCTGGACACGACCTGGACCACCGTGCAGGAGGATCGCGCCACCTTCAACAACCTCAGGCAGGGTACGTATCGCTTCGAGGTGAAGGCGCGCACCGCTGCGGGTGCCTGGGGCCCCACCACCGTCATTCCTTTTACGATCGAACCGCCCTTCTGGGCGCGGTGGTGGTTCCGAACACTGCTGCTGATCATGCTGGCGGCATTGGCATGGGCCATCTTCCATGATGTGCTGAGAAGGAAACTTCGCGTGCAACGCGAACTGCTGGAACGCGAACGTGCAGTGCTGGAGGAGCGGATCCGCATTGCGCACGATCTGCACGATGACCTTGGAAGCGGCCTGGCCTCCATTGGCATGGAGAGCGAACTGGCGATCATGGAAGCGGCCGACCCCGTAACACGCGAAGCCCTGCTCCGGGTGAGCGAGAACGCGCGGAACGTGGGTGATGACATGCGGCGCATCGTCTGGGCCATGGGCTCCGGTCAGGAAACCCTGGGGGATCTGCTGGCCTACGTGCGCGCACTGGCCGGCGACTACCTGGAACAGGCGGACGTGGAACTGGTCTTCGAACAGGATGTGGAGAGCACGGGTGTGATCTTGTCCATGAAACTCCGGAAACACCTGGTGCTGTTCACGAAGGAGGCTTTGCACAACGTGGTGAGGCATGCCCAGGCGAAGAGGGTCACCTTCCGCGTGAAGGAAAAGGCCGGTGCCTTGGACTGGGTGATCGCTGACGATGGTCGCGGCTTCGATCCCCAGCTGCGCGACGGTGCGGGTACTGGCACCACGAGCATGCGCGAACGCGCCCGCGCGCTGCACGCGGACCTTCATGTGCAAAGCGCGGCCGGGCAGGGAACGCACATCCGGTTGGTGGTAGGGATCGACACCGTGTACTAGAACACCCAGCCAGGCGCACAGGACTTGGGTTACTTTGCAGCTATGGAGAAGCGCCACCGCATCGGGATCGTGGAGGACCTTCCGGTGATGCGGCAGCACTTGCGCCAGGTGTTGGAACGCGCGCAGGACATGGAGCTCGTGTGCGCGTACCGGAGCGCAGAGGAAGCCTTCCCCGCGATCACCGAACAAGGACTGGACGTGGTGATCAGCGACATCGGTCTGCCGGGCACCAACGGGATCGACCTGTTGCGGAAGCTGCGGCCCTTCATGCCCAACGCACAGTTCATGGTGTTCACCGTGCACGATGATGACCTTCGCGTCTTCGAAGCCTTGAAGGCCGGCGCCAACGGCTACATGCTGAAAGCCTCCACACCGATCGCCTTGCTGGAAGGCCTGCGCGAACTGGTGCGTGGAGGAGCCCCCATGAGCGCGAGCGTGGCACGCCGACTGGTCGATCACTTGCGGCCCGCTTCCGGCACGGGCGATGAGCACGAAGCGTTGACCCCGCGGGAGCAGAACGTGCTGGACATGCTGGCGCAGGGCATGCTCTACAAGGAGATCGCACAGCGCGAAGGACTTTCGATCAGCACGGTGAAGGCGCACATCCACAGCATCTACAAGAAGCTGCACGTGGGAAGCAAGGAGGAGGCGCTCGCGCGTTATCGCTCGCGCTGATCAGGAGTTCTAGTACACGTGCGTTGGAGATGCGACGAAGTCCACTTTCGTCGCATCATGAGATCAGCCCCCATTCAACGCAAGCCACACCTGTTCGGATCGGTGCTGCTTCTGTCGCTCCTGACGGAAGCGGCCGATGCGCAACACGTGATCGCCAGCGCTGGAGGCGAGTTCACCAACGCAGCGCATGGCATCGCCTTCACCATCGGGGAGCCTGTCATCGGCACGGAGCTCAGTGCTACCAGCATCATCACGCAGGGCTTCCATCAGCCCTCCGCGGACATCTCCACGGATGTTGGAACGGTGACCGATCCGAGCATCGAGGTGAACGTTTATCCGGTGCCAACGGGATCCGAGCTGAACGTAGTGTTAGGCGGTAGCGATGGCCTCATCAGCATGGAGATCCTGGATGCTGCTGGCCGCACGGTCATCCAGCACGGAGGCTTCAGCCAACGCACCGCGCTATCCGTCGAAGCGCTCTCCAGCGGTTGTTACACGCTGCGACTATCACACAACGGACGTGCCTTCTCCACCACTCAACTCATCATCACCCGATGAACACTTCACTTCGCGCTCTTCTTCTCGCCTTCCTGGGCTTCCCTTTGTTCGCCCTGGCACAAGCGCCCCAGCGCTTCAGCTACCAGGCCATCATCCGTGATGGCGGTGGCGTGGTGCAGCCGAACGAACCGGTCACGCTCGGTCTGGCCATTCACCAGAGCACGGCTTCCGGTCCAACGGTCTATGAGGAAGCCCATGCCGTTACCACCAATGGATTCGGATTGGCGAATGTCAGTGTTGGTGGTGGCACGGTGATCAGCGGCAGCATGACCGGTATTGACTGGAGCACTGGCCCGTTCTTCATGGAAGTGAAAGTGGATGGCACGAGCATGGGTACCACACAATTGCTCAGCGTGCCGTATGCGCTTTACGCCGAGGAGAGCGGCACGCCCGGCCCTGCTGGACCAGCAGGGCCAGCAGGGCCAGCAGGGCCAACGGGGGCTACTGGGGCTACCGGACCGCAAGGACCGATCGGGCCGGCCGGGCCCGCAGGAGCTGATGGATCGGCGAACGCCTGGGGATTGAGCGGTACCGCTGCGACCTCGGGTAATTTCCTCGGCACCACGAATACCCAACCGCTGCAGTTCAAGGTGAACAATGTGCTCGCGGGCTATTTGAGCGGGGGCAGCAGCACATCGTTCGGGAACCAAGCCATGCAGATCACCGGCGTGAACGACGTTACGGCGATCGGCTACAACAGCCTGCACTCGAGCTCAGGTCTGCGCAACACCGCCGTGGGCTCGCAGGCCATGGCCGCGAACACCCTTGGTCAGGAAAGTGTGGCCGTGGGTGCATATGCATTGCAGTTAGGAACCTCCGGTAGTGCGAATACGGCGGTCGGCGCGTACGCCTTGAACCCGACAACGGCCTCCAGCAACACGGCTGTGGGTTGGTGGGCCGCGAACGTGACCACTTCGGGTGCGTACAACACCTGCCTGGGTGCGCAGTCCCTCCTGGACAACACGAGCGGCGCTGGCAACACGGCGGTCGGTTACCGGGCCTTGGAGAACAACATCACCGGCGGGGACAACGTGGCCGTTGGCAATCAGGCCGGACCCGCTGGCGCGAACGTGTTCAACGCGATCAACATCGGTCTTGGCGCCAACTTGAACGCGAGCGATCGCGCGCGCATCGGTAATACAGCCATGCTGCAGATCGGCGGTTATGAGCCCTGGAGCGACCTCAGCGACATTCGCTTCAAACGGGACATCGCACCGCAGGAGCACGGGTTGGACTTCATCATGAAGTTGGAGCCGATCACCTACCGGGTGGATGTGCACAAGCTGAACGCATTCACGTATGGTGCGGCCGATACGCTTTACAACGATCCGCGTTCGCAGGAGGCGATCGCTGCGAAGGAAAAGCGCATCTACAGTGGGTTCAGCGCGCAGCAGGTGGAGGCAGCGGCGCAGAGCGTAGGTTATGACTTCAACGGCGTATATGCCCCTGCGAACGAGCAGGAGCATTATGCGCTGGCTTACTCGACGTTCGTTGTTCCCTTGGTGAAGGCCGTGCAGGAGCAGCAGGCGATCATTGAAGAACTGCTGAAGAGGATCGCGGAACTGGAGAAGTGATAGAGCAAGGTTCTAGAACATCACCGCTCCATTCGTAAGCCGCTCACCTTGGTGAATCAAAACACAGGATGATGCGGCTTCATCGGACACGCGCCTTGTCGTTCGCGCTGATCAGGAGTTCTAGTACACGACCTGAACCGAGCAGCTTTTAATGAGGTTTGGGCGACCATTTCCATCGATCATGTTCCGTCCAACCTTCCTCCTGCTTGGGTTCCTCGCCTTACTGCACACTTCAGCGCAGCCTGGTACCAACGATGCCACATTCAATGTCGGCGATGATGGGACTTGGGGTAGCGGGCCGAACAGCTCGGTCTACGACGCAGTGCAACAAGCGGACGGTAAGATCGTTCTGATCGGTCCGTTCACCGCGGTGCATGCCGACCCGGCGGTAAATATCGCCCGATTGAACGCGGACGGCTCTTTCGACCGGACCTTTCACGCCGGCTTCAGCCCCGATGATCCTGGGTTACCGGTCACCGTGGCCCTTCAACCCGACGGGCGCATCCTGGTGGGAGGCGATTTTCTCTCCTACGATGGTGTTGCCCGTGCGCGTCTTGTTCGTCTGCTGCCGGACGGAACGCTGGACGCTTCCTTCGATCCCGGAACAGGTCCGAACGACCGGGTGCGGGATATGGAGGTGATGCCGGACGGCCGGATCATGATCGTCGGTGATTTCATGATCGTGCAGGGGACGGCAAGTCCACATGTGGCACGGTTGCTCAGCAACGGCAGCCTCGATCCTTCCTTCGCGCCGCTGGCTGGTGCGGATGACCGCGTGCGCTCCGTGGCCGTTCAGTCGGATGGCAAAGCGATCATCGGCGGCGATCTCACCAGTGTGCAAGGGGTGGCACGCTCGTGCATCGCACGGTTGAACCTGAACGGGACGCTGGATACCGGTTTCGATCCGGGTGTCGGCTTTCAAGGCATTGCACCGGCCGACTTTGTAGGCCCGTTCGTTGATGATGTGGCCATCCAACCGGATGGCCACATCGTGGTGGTCGGATCTTTCTCTTCCTACGATGGTGTTCCTCGCGGCTGCATCACCCGCATCCTTCCCGATGGGGCGATCGATCCTTCGTTCGATCCACTGGGTGGGTCCACCCGATCCATTTATTCATGCCATTTGCTCAGTGATGACCAGATCCTGGTGGCCGGCCTGTTCATCGACTACTTCGGTCGAAGCGGTGTGGCGCGGCTGCAGGCGGACGGCAGCATGGACCCTTCGTTCCTTGCCGGCTTTCATACCAATGCTGTGGCCTTCGTCATCGATCTGGGCGGCGACAAGGTCCTGGTCGGAGGTGGGTTCATGAACTTCGGCACCGATCCTCCCCTCAGCAACCTCGAACGGTTGCAGTCCGATGGCTCCATTGATTGGTCCTTCCACCGCGGCTCAGGGCTGAACGCATCGCCCGAGGACATCGTGGTGATGACGGATAACCGCATCCTCGTTGCCGGGGATCACTCCCGGTACAATGGATCCTTCGTACCCAGGATCATCCGCCTGTTGCCGGACGGCGAACGCGACCTGTCCTACCCGGTCGGAAGCGGCCCCAACGACATCGTGCGTGGTATGGAACTGATGTCCGACGGCCGACTGGTCATCTTCGGCAACTTCACTCAGGTGAACGGCACCGCCAGGCCCGGCCTGGCGCGCTTGAACGCCGACGGTTCGTTGGATACGTCCTTCGATCCAGGCACCGGTTTTCCTCCGAATACCGGGATATTCGATCTGGCCGTGATGGACGACGGGAAGGTGGTGATCGTCGGCAACTTCACCGAAGTGAGCGGTATTCCACGTACCGGTGTGGCGCGCTTGAACGTGAACGGATCGATCGATACGTCCTTCGCTCCCACGGTGATCGATGTGGCCGGTGATCTTCGGGTGCATGCGGTGGTGGCCGCTCACACCCCTGATGACCGGATCTGGATCGCAGGTGATCTTACCGAGGTGAACGGTGTGCCGCGCGCGCGCGTTGCCTGCCTTACGGAGAGCGGTGCACTGGATCTTTCGTTCGACCCCGGCACAGGGCATCCCAGTTCGGTGATCAAGGGCATCGAACGCGGCCCCGGTGGAGAACTTTACCTCTGGGGTACCATCATCGAGTACGATGGAACACCCGTGGACCGCGACTTCCTTCGGGCGCTGCCGAACGGCGATATCGACCTTTCCTTCACGCCTCCCGACTTCGACCTTACTGGAACGAACGAGATCATGGCCCTTCCCACCGGGAAGATCATCCTTGGCGGACGATACTTGTATGCCGGCGCAACGGAGACGACCACCTTGATCAGTTTACTGCCCACGGGCATTCCTGATCCGGAGTTCATCGTACAGACAGGTGGTGGCTTGAACACCAACTGCCTGGGCCTTCAAACGAATTGCTGTTCGGGGAAGATCATCATCGGCGGAGCGTTCGAAACGTTCGATGAGGTCCCACGGAACCACATCGCTCGCGTGAACAACGATGCCTCTGTGCGCATGATCGGTCGCATGTTCCTCGAAGGGCCGTGGGCCGGGGCGTTCATGCAGGCCAACCTGGGCCCGGCGGGCATGCTGCCATTGGACGAACCCTTCACCGGGCTCGGGTTCGGGCACGTGGGTAGCGGTGGCGGTGAACACGCGAACCCGGCGGTTTTCCAACAACAAGGTCCTGATGCGATCGTTGATTGGGTGTTCGTTGAACTACGGAACCCGCAGAACCCCATGCAGGTCTTCGCAACACGCAGCGGTCTGCTGAAGTCCGATGGTGGTGTCGTGGATGTGGATGGACAATCTCCGTTGGAGTTCAAGGACGTGAGCAATGGACCGTACTACGTCGCCGTACGACATAGGAACCATCTCGGCGCCATGACGGGACAGCCGCAACAGATGTTCTATTTCGGATCGTTCGTCGACTTCACCAGTCCGAACCTGATGCTGTACGGCACCGATGCGATGAAGATCAGTGGCAATGATCGCATGCTCTGGGCCGGCGATGTGAACCACGACGGCTTCATCAAATACACGGGTCAGTGGAACGACCGCGATCCGATCCTGGTAAGCATCGGTGGAACGGTGCCCACGAATACCACCACAGGCTACAAGCAGGAGGACATCAACCTGGATGGTGTAGTGAAGTACACAGGACAGAACAACGATCGCGATCCGATCCTGGTGAATATCGGCGGTACAGTGCCCACCAATGTGCGGAACGCGCAGCTGCCGTGAAAAGCGCTCATACGCTCATATGGGAATGTGAGCCTGGCACGGGCTTTTGCACCATGTGCTCAAGTGGCCATGGGACCAACGTGACTGCGTTGTTGCAATGCGCGAACGGTCGAAGACACTTCATGATCACATGATCATATGTTCTCAGGTACACATGCTCATCACCCCCCGATGCTCACCATCGGCCGTGCGCTCAGGTCGTGCAATACCTCTTCCTGTTTTTCGGGCTTGAACGGTGGTAGACCGCCCAGCATCGCATGCTTGGCCAGCACGTTCGCTTCGATCAAGGGAGCGATGTCCTCGCCGCGGCGCAGCGCTGAAAGCAGGTCGGTCTCTTCGCGCGTGAAGAGGCAGTTGCGCATGCGCCCTTCGGCCGTCAAGCGCAACCGATCGCAATCGCCGCAGAAGGGCTCCGTTACCGTGCTGATCACGGCGAAGGTGCCCGGCCAGCCCGGCACTTGATAGGCCTTGGCCGTGCTGTGCGGATCGTCGTTCAGCTTGTCGAAACTGTACACGCTGCCGATGTGGCCCAGCATTTCCGCGTAGGTGTACACGTGCTCACGCCCCCAATGGTTGCCGGCGAACGGCATGAACTCGATGAAGCGCACATGCACCGGATGATCGCGCGTGAGCTCCACGAAGCGCAGGATCTCCTCGTCGTTCACGCCGCGCATCACCACCATGTTCACCTTCACCCGCAGGCCACGGCGAAGCGCTTCCTGCACGTTGTTCCATACGGTGGTGAAGCCATCGCGCCGTGCGATCTTCTTGAACCGCTCGGCATCGAAGGTGTCCAGGCTGATGTTGATGCTCTTCAACCCCCCGGCGATCAGACCGTCCAGGTGTTTGTGCAGGGTCAATGCGTTGGTGGTGAGCCCGATGGAAACGCCAAGCGCCGACAGGTCACGAACGATGTCCACCGCATCCGGGCGCAGCAAGGGTTCGCCCCCGGTGATGCGCACCTTCGTAATGCCGTACCGCTCAATGAAAACACGCGCAATGCCCAGCACTTCATGCCGCGTCATCAACTCCTCCCGCCTCAGGAAGTGCTGATCCTCCGGCATGCAATACGTGCAACGCAGATCGCATTTGTCCACAACGCTGATCCGCAAGCTGCGGTGCACGCGGCCGTGACGATCGATCAGCGCTCCTTCCATGGCCGAAAGGTATCCCCATGACCAACCATTGTCAGCAATGGACCACGGAACGATGCATGCATCCGAGCGGTCAACGAAGGTTCTATTGCTGGCAACGAGGCAGGATATGACCTTCGCACCGGATGAGACCGCCTCCTCTTCGGGTGAGCATCGTGGAAGACGACGCCACGATCCGCAGAACACTGACCGCCTTGTTCCAATTCGAGGAGGGCATCGAATTGTTCACGGTCCATAGCACGGCCGAAGACGCCTTGTTGCGGATCAACGAGGTATGCCCCGATGTGATGGTCATGGACATCGATCTTCCCGGTGCCAGCGGCATCGATTGTGTGCGCCAGATGAGCCAGCGGTGCGGCAGCACGCAATTCCTCATGTACACCGTGCACGATGATGACCACCGGGTTTTCGAAGCGCTGAAGGCCGGTGCGAACGGGTACATCCTGAAGAGCGCGACACCTGATGAGATCATTTCAGCTGTCCATGAACTCCACGCAGGAGGAAGCCCCATGAGCGCCCATGTGGCGCGGCGCGTGGTGCAACAACTGCGGCCGCGCGGGGGCCAAGAGGACGTGAGCGCGGAACTGAGCCAACGGGAACGGCAGGTGTTGGAACTGCTCGCTGAAGGCCTGTTGTACAAGGAGATCGGCGAGCGGCTGGGCATCGCCGTGGGCACCATCAAGCAGCACATCCACCGCATCTACGACAAGATGCACGTGCAGAACAGGACCGAAGCGGTGAACCGCTATTTCGGCCGCTGATCGTCAACCAAGGTTCTATTGATACGCAGCCCATCGCGCTGGAGCTTTGGGCTTGCTGATCATGGCTTACGCACGCCCCCTCCTTCTTTCCCTGGCGCTCCTTCCCATCCTGCTGCTGGCGCAGAACATCGGGATCAACGCGAACGGCGCAACGCCGAACGTTTCCGCCATGCTGGACATAGACGTGAGCGCGATCACGGGGACCAAACGTGGCCTCTTGATCCCCCGCATGACCACGGTGGAACGCAACGCCATTACCACCCCCGCCACCAGCTTGCTCATCTTCAACACCACCACTGCGCAATTCGAGTTCTTCGATGGCACCCAGTGGCGCGGTTTGCTCAGCACGGCCACTGCGGGTTGGGGGGTGACCGGCAATGCAGGCACCAACTCGGCGACCAACTTCATCGGTACTACGGACGCCCAGGACCTCAACTTCCGGGTGAACAACAGCACGGCCGGAAAGATCAGCGTGTTCGGTGGTGGATCGGGCGGGCACGCGTGGTTCGGTTCGAGTGCAGGCATGAATACGTCGGCAACGGCCATCATGAACACCTTCATCGGTTTCGCCGCAGGCAACAACAACACCTTCGGATCGCAGAACACCTTCATCGGCAACGGTGCGGGCTTCGCCAACACCACCGGATCCGGCAACACCCTGCTGGGCCGGTCAGCCACCACGAACGGCAACCCCAGCAACGCCACGGCCATAGGACACCAAGCGCAGGTGAACACCAGCAACAGCCTCGTGCTCGGCAGCGTGGCCGGCGTGAACAGCGCCACGAACACTGTGAACGTGGGCATCGGCACCAATGCGCCGCTGGACCGCTTGCACGTGGTGGGCAGCATCCGCATGGTGGATGGCAATCAAGCTGCCAACAAGGTGCTGGTGAGCGATGCGAACGGTACGGCCGGCTGGCAAACGCTGGGCGCCACCACCACCAACGCCTGGAGCCTCACCGGCAACGCGGGCACCAACGCGGCCACCAACTTCCTCGGCACCACGGATGCGCAGCCATTGAGATTTCGCGCTGGTAATGTCTTCGCTGGCAACATTCCTGTTCTCCCTACGGGCAACCTGGCGTTCGGCACTTCCTCGGGAAGTTCAGCTACGGGGCTGTTCAATACATTCCTCGGAAACGAAGCTGGTGCCTCCACCACGACCGGTCAGTTCAACACATTCGTTGGCTACGAAGCTGGTACTTCGAACACGAGCGGAAGCGGCAATACGTACATAGGTCGATGGACGGGACAACTGGGCACTACCGGCTCCTTCAACACGGCGCTCGGCACCATGGCGGGCATCAGTCTTACCACAGGTCAGCAAAACGTATTGCTCGGCACCTCCGCAGGCTTCCAACTGACCTCCGCTGGTAACAACGTCCTGGTAGGGACGAATGCCGGGAACGCCTGTAATTCCTCCGCAAATACCATGGTAGGCACTTTGGCCGGGCACAGCACCACAATAGGTTCGGACAACGCGTTCTTCGGAATGAACGCCGGTGAGAACAACACCACGGGAACAGGCAACACGTTCGTGGGCACCACCTCCGGCAATCTGAATTTCTTCGGTTCCGACAACACGTGCCTGGGTCACCTGTCGGACGTGGCTTCGGGACCATTCGTCAATGCAACGGCCTTGGGTGCATATGCACAAGTGGGCCAGAACAACTCGCTCGTGCTGGGTAGTATCGCCGGAACGAACGGAGCGACCGCGGATGTGAACGTAGGCATCGGCACCACGGCCCCTGCGCGCTCCTTGCACATCAGCCGTGGTGCCAGTGGCGGTGCATCGAACGCCAATGCGAAACTGTTGCTCGAGGATGATGCCACCACTTATCAGCACTTCCTCACCCCTTCTACGGCGGAAAGCGGTTTGCTCTTCGGCACCAACGCAGGCTCCATCCGTGCGGCCGTGCTTTTCAACAGCAGCACCAGCGATGGGCTCGACTTCCGCACGGGCGGCAACACCGTGCGCGCAGTGCTCACCAATACGGGAGCTCTTGGCGTGGGCACCACCACACCGGACCAGCACGTGGAAGTGGAAGGCGCGGGTGATCAATTCCTTCGGGTCACCAGCACCAGCGGCGTTACGGGAGTCGTGGGGATCGAGTTCAAACGACAAGGTTCAGGGCCGAGCGATTGGCAGGTGCGCAACGATGGTGGCCTGCTGTTCTTCGGACAAAGCGCCGATGAGCTGGTGAGCACCACGGACGTGTTGCGGCTGGGCGGCGGATCAGTGACGCCGGCCACCGACAACACGATCACCTGCGGCCAGGCCGCGTTGCGCTGGACCAACGTCTTCGCCACCAGCGGCGTGGTGAACACAAGCGATGCGCGCGAGAAGATGAACGTGCGTGCCATCGATCGTGGATTGAACGATGTGTTGCGCTTGCGCCCGGTACGCTTCCAGTGGAAAGACCGGCCGGAGGAAGGCGACAAGCTGGGCCTGATCGCACAGGAACTGCAACAGGTACTGCCCGAGACGGTGGTGGACGAAACGTGGAAAGTGAACGAGGACGGCACACGCGAAAAGGTGCCTGCCGAACGGCTTGGCGTGTACTACAGTGACCTGATCCCCGTACTCATCAGAGCGATCCAGGAACAACAGCAGCGGATAGAAGCGTTGGAGCGCACCGTCCAGGAGCAGCGCAACGCGCACCGTTGATCGCCTTTGGTTACTTCGCACCATGGCGAAAAAAGAACCGGTGCGTTGCGTGTGGCCTGCGAGCGACGAGCGCATGATCGATTACCACGATACGATCTGGGGCACACCTGAACACAACGACCGGAAGCTGTTCGCCAAGCTCGTGCTGGATGGTGCACAGGCGGGTCTCAGTTGGAAGACCATCCTGTACCGGACCGAAGGGTATCGCAAAGCGTTCGACAACTGGAACGTGGAGAAGATCGCGCGCTACGGCAGCAAGGATGTCGCACGTTTGCTGGCCGATGAAGGCATCATCCGCAACCGCGCCAAGGTAGAAAGCGCGATCAAGAACGCGCAGGCCTGGTTGCGGATCATGGAGCGCGGCAAGGGTTCGTTCGATCAGTTCCTATGGAAGCACGTGGACAACGAGCCGCTGGTGAACCGCTGGAAAGAAAGTCGCCAGATACCGGCAAGCACCCCACTGTCCGACCAGGTGAGCAAGGACTTGAAGAAGACGGGATTCTCGTTCGTGGGAACCACCATCGTTTACGCCTACATGCAGGCCATCGGCATGGTGGATGACCACCTGGTGACCTGCTTCAGGCACACATCACACCGCAAGTAGTGCGCACGGTGCGGTGGTAACTTGCGGGCATGCGCACCCCCGTCGATGCCGCCTCGGTTGAACGCTTCGATGGCGGGACCACGAGCTCCGTTGACGACATCATTGTGGTGGAGGAACCATTGGAGATCCGACTGGGACATGGACCAGTGGACGACCGCGCAGAGTTCCGACTGAGCGTGACCATGCGCACGCCCGGGCAGGAGGAGGAACTCGTTCTTGGCTTCCTCTTCACCGAAGGCATCATCGGTTCCTCAGCAGAGGTCTTACGTATCGCGGCCTGCGAGAACGTGAAGGAAGAGGAGCGCGGCAACGTCTTCCGTGCGGAACTGAGGCCGGACATTCAGCTCGACCCGGCACGCTGGCAGCGGAACTTCTACACCACCAGCAGCTGCGGAGTCTGCGGCAAGTCCAGCATGGAAGCGGTCCATGCGCAATGTCGGACGGCGATGGGCCGCACACCCGGCATCGACCCGGGCGTGATCACTGCATTGCCCGAGCGGATGCGCGGTGCCCAGACCATGTTCAAGCACACCGGAGGCATACACGCTGCTGCGCTTTTTGATCCTTCGGGCGAACTCTTGCTGCTTCGTGAGGATGTGGGCCGCCACAACGCCATGGACAAGTTGATCGGTGCCATGCTGCAGAGGGATATCCAGCCGCATGAGCTGATCCTGCTCGTGAGCGGGCGCGCTGGCTTCGAACTGGTCCAGAAAGCGGTAATGGCCGGTATTCCCGTTCTGGCCGCAGTGGGCGCCCCCTCCTCCCTTGCGGTGCGCACGGCTCGTGAAAGCGGGCTCACCTTGATCGGTTTTCTTCGCGGTGAACGGTTCAACATCTATTCTCACAGCGCGGCTTGACCATGGACAGCGTACCGCATGAACGTATACGCGAGCTAACGCGGGAGCACATCGCACTGGTGTCTTACGATCCCGACTGGTCAAGGCGTTTTCAGGAGATAGAAAGTCTGCTGCGGCGTTCCCTTCCAATGGATCTTTTCACCCGTATCGAACACATCGGCAGTACGGCCATTCCCAAGGCCAGTGCGAAACCGATCATCGACGTGCAGGTGGAGGTGAACAGCCTCGATCGGGTGCGCAAGGAAGTGGTTCCCATCATGCGTGACCTCGGTTACGAGTACATCTGGAGGCCCACCATGGGCGAAGAAGCCCCCTTCTATGCGTGGTTCATCGGCAGGGATGCGCGTGGTGAGCGCACCGAGCATATCCACATGGTGGAGCCTGACCGTGCGAGCGAGGAGCGCATCCTGTTCCGCGACCACTTGCGCGCGCATCCGGAAGCGTTGGCGGCCTACTTGGCGCTGAAGGAGAACCTGCATAACGTTCACGCCAATGACCGAGCGGCCTACACGCAAGGCAAGACAAGCTTCATCCAACGAATGATCCGTCAAGCACGGACTGAACGAACATGAAGAGGAACATCCTGGTCCTTCTGGCCTGCATCGGCATCAACAGCGTTGAGGCGCAGCGCACCTTCGACGTAACGATCGCCGACAGCACCTACCATATGAAGCAGTACTGGTTCGTGCTGTACAGCAAAGGTGATGCTGCTCCATTGGACAGTGTGACGAGCGCTGCGACATTGAAAGCGCACCTTGCCCATCAAGGTGAACAAGCATCGCGCGGGCTGATACAGGTGGCTGGTCCTTTCGGTGACAACGGGGACTGGCGTGGGCTGCTCATCTACGATGTTGGATCCCGCGAAGAGGTGGAAGGCTATTTGAGAACCGATCCGTTCGTTCGTGCGGGCCAGCTCAAGTATGAGATACATCCTTGGTACGGTGCCATCGGCACGCAGCTGCACTGAAGCTCACTGCTTCACGAAGTGCTTCCTCACGGTACGCCCTGCTTCCGTGCGCTCCAAGAGGTAGGTGCCAGCGTTCAAACCCTCAACGCCGAGTTGAAGGTCCGCACCCGGCACCATGGAAGCCATGATCACGGCTCGACCTGTCACGTCCAGGACCCTTATCGTTGCTGTGGATGATGAACCCACTGCACGAACGGTAAGCGAGGTGGTGGCGGGAACCGGATAGAGCAGCGGATCCACATCGTTTCCGCTGATGTCGCTCACGGCCGTCGCGATGTTCTGCCCCGTGATCAACCAGTGATCAGGGTCGATGAACGCACTATCCGGAAGGAAAGGAAGATCGAACGTGAACGCCTGTCCGTTCATGGTGTTGTTCAGTACCACGATGGTGTCCTGCAGGTCGTTCTTGAAACGAACAGGAACAGGCAGTTCGAAGAAGTCGACCGATGGGTGGGAAGCGCTCTGATAAAGTACCAATGAAACCGCTCCGCCTTGGTCCGCGGTCCATGGCATGCTGTAAGTCGGGTAGCCTTCACCTATGAACCAATCGCTCATGAACCCGTCCAGGTCGAGGCCGCTCGCCTCCTCCAAGTGTGCTTGAAGATCCGCGGTACGGGCACTGTTGTAGGCCAGTTCGGGATCGTCCAGATAGGAACGAACGCCGTGGTACCAGGCCGTATCGCCGCACACCCAGCGAAGCATGTGCAATACCATCGCCCCTTTGTTGTAGGTAAGTCGCCCACTGAAGATCCGGCCGACATCCGTGGTATCGGTGCAGAGCACACTGCCTCCAGGTTCGCTCGTGATGGAGTTGATGCGCGCTACGAGTTGGCCCTGCCAATACTCCGGCGCGAGATACCTGTAGCACAGCATCTGCAGATAGGTGGCGAACCCTTCGTTCAACCAGATGTCCTGCCAACTGCCGCAAGTAACCTTATCTCCGAACCATTGATGAGCCAGCTCGTGCGCTGCGAGCTCATAGGAATAGCTGCCAACGAAGGTCATCGTCTGATGCTCCATCCCCCCACCCCAGCCGAACTGGGCGTGTCCGTATTTCTCATCCTCGAAAGGATAATTGCCGAACAGTGAGGCATACAGTGGCATTTGACGCTCGCATACATCCGCGTGAGCGTTCAGCCATGCCATATACTCATCCTCCGGATAGCAGTACGTGATCATGGGAACCGTGTCCGCAGGCAGGTGAGCCTCATCGGTGATCACCGAATAATCCGTTACAGCGGTCGCGATCAGGTAATGCGCGATGGGATAGCGATGCTGCCAATGCGCAAGACGCTGGCCGTTCTGCTCCGTTTCCGAAACGAGACGCCCATTGCCAGCAGCGCGGAACGCCGCAGGGCAGGAGACGAACACATCCATCGAGTCGATCTTGTCATGGAGGTCCTGCTTGCACGGCCACCAATCCTTCGCACCGTAGGGCTCGCTCAGCGTCCATAGCACCGGTACGTCGTTCGGGCCATGCGTGTCCGTTTCGAAACTGCCGAAGCCATTGCTCGGGGGCACCCCATGGTAGGTCACGCGCACCGAATCGAGCGTGCCTTGCGCGATCTGTTCGGGCAACGGAAGGGTAAGCACATTACCTGGCGCTTGCTCGAACGCGATGGGCGCACCGTGATAGCTCACCATGTCCACCGTCAGGTCATTGCTCAGGTCCAGCACCACTTGGTCCAACGCTGCGGTGGCCACGAACACATGCATCACTTGCCCACTGATGTACCGCACTGCGGGATCGAGTGTCCATTCGCAACGCAGATAACGCTCATCGAAGCCGCGTTCCGGGGGGCCGCCGCTGCGTTCCATTGCGGTATGCGCTGACCGTTCCCGCCACACCAGTTCATCGAACACGGCATGGTCCATCTCCACTTGAGCAAGGCAAGCAGAGCCTGTCGCTACCGCAGCAATAACAAGGGTGCTTCTCACGCCTACAAGATACGGCCCTGTAGCAGCAGAGCCGTGCATGAACGCGGTCAGAACACCTGCGAAGCGATGGCTCTTACCGCCTCGCTCTTGCCCATGGTGTAGAAGTGCAGGCACGGCACCCCGGCCGCCTTCAGTTCACGCGCTTGCTGGATGCTCCACTCCACTCCCACCTTCTTCACCTGCGCATCGGTGGTGCATTTCATCAGCTCCCTAGCGAAGGCGTCCGGAAGGTCAATGGAGAAGGTCTTAGGAATGAACGCGATGTGCTTCAGCGTGGTCAGCGGCTTCAGGCCGGGAATGATGGGTACTTGGATGCCTTCCGCGCGACAGAGCTCCACGAACCGGAAGAACCGCGCATTGTCGAAGAACATCTGTGTAACGAGGTATTGCGCCCCGGCATCGACCTTCCTCTTCAGGTAGGCGATATCCGTGGAGAGATTGAGCGCCTCCGCGTGTTTCTCCGGATAACACGCCGCACCGATGCACAGGTCGGTAGGAGCCGCTTCCTGTTCCTCATCGTGCAGGTACTTGCCTTTGTTCAGCGATGAGATCTGGCGGATGAGGTCCTCCGCATGCGCATGTCCATCGCGCTCAGGGATGAACGCCGGTTCGCTCTTGATGGCGTCGCCGCGCAGGGCGAGCACATTGTCGATACCGAGGAAATTCAGTTCGATCAATGCATCCTCCGTGTCCTCGCGGCTGAAGCCACCACAGATCAAGTGCGGCACGGTGTCCACTTCGTACTTCGCCTTGATCATCGCGCAGATGCCCACCGTCCCGGGGCGTTTGCGCAAGCGGATCTTCCTCAGCAGGCCCTGCCCCATGTCCTGATAGACCACTTCCTCGCGGTGGTAGGTCACATTGATGAAGCTCGGCTTGAAATCCATCAACGGATCGATGCCCTCGTAGATGGACCGGATGTCCTTCCCTTTCAAGGGTGGCAGGATCTCGAAGGACAGGAGCGTTCCCTTCGCGCGTTGAAGATGGTCGATGACTTTCATGGTGGGCCTTGCGGCGCGCGAAGATATCCGGGCAGGAGGAGGAAGAACGAAGCCCCGCTTGTGGCGGGGCTTCGCGATGAGGTGGGGCCTGATCAGCGTAAAAGGGTCACGTGACCGGTGTACTCCTTTCCGCTTTCCATCTTGAAGACGAAGTAATAGGTGCCTTCGGGCATGTCCTTGCCGGCCCAGTCGTTCACATAGTTGCTACTGGCGAAGACCTCCATTCCCCAGCGGTTGAACACCTTCAATTGGTTGTTCCTGTAGTACTGCGCGTTCTCGAACTCGAGGAAGTCGTTCTTCCCATCGTTGTTCGGGCTGAACACGTTAGGAACGACGATCTCGGTCGGGATCACATGCTGCACGAAGGAATAGCTGTCCGTGCAGCCATCGGAGGTGGTTACTGTAAGTGTTACGGTGTAGTCGCCGGGTGTAGTAAAGAGGTAGGCGATGCTCTGACCGTTGCCGCTGAACAGGGTGTCTATGGTCCAGTGCCAGCTCACGATGGTGGTGCCGTTCGCATTGCTGCTGTCCGTATAGATCACCGGTGTTACCGGGAAGATGGGGTTGCCCACGTTCGAGTCGATCATCGCGTCCGGGTTGTTCGGTGCGCTTACCGTCACACTGGGCGCAGTGCCTTCACAACCGTTCGCATCCGTTACGGTAACCGAATACACGCCGGTTCCCACGGAGATCGTTGGATCCTGGCTGCCGTTGGACCAGAGATAGGACGTATACGGTTGATCCGTACTCAACGTTTGCGGCTGCCCACCGCAGGCCGCGAACGCCCCTTCGATGGTCGGGTCCGGGTTGGGCGCTCCTGTGATGGTAACGATGTTCGACGCCAATCGGCAGTTGCCCGATGTCGCTACACAGATGTAGGTTCCCGGACCAACGAGCACAGTGCGTCCAAAATACCCGTTCGTCCAGATGTAATCCTCGTAGCCGGGACTTGCCACCAGCACGACGCCCTGGTCCTCACAGGCGATAGTATCCCCTGTGATGGTCGGCGGCACAGCTGGCGTGTAGTAGACCGCAAGAACGATGGACGCTTGACTGATCAATGAATCAGCTCCATTGTCCTGGCCGAAGAATGTGACCGTGTGGAAGCCGGTGTCGGAAATGGTCGGAATGAACTGGACGTGGATCGAGGCGGATGTCCCGTTGTTGTTGACCGTGTAGTCAAAAGGCGGCAGTGTAGGCGCGGATGCGGATGCATCGATGATGAGCTGATCGCCTTCCGGTGTGAGGAACGAGAGATAGAAGTCGACCAGTTCACCCATGCATACCTCGACGGTATCACACAGGAAGTTCGAACTGACGATAGGCGGGATGTTCTGGGTGGTCACCGCTGTGGTGAAGCGGAAATTCTTGCTGTCCAGCCAATCCACGCCATCAGGGCCGCCGAAGGGACCGTCGTAATCATTGCCCGGGTGGTCGTTCCGTGTGAACTGGATGAAGTCCGTGCCATTTCCGCGGTTCGCGCCAACAGTGCTGGGGGAACCACAGAAACCCCAACCAAGACCTTGAGTGTCGTTGCAGGAATACTGCTGACCGTTGTAGGTGCAGGGGTTCTCACTTCCTCCGAAGCATGACGCTGACCCGGTGGTCCATTGCATGTCCTTGTAACAGAAGCTCACGTTGTTACCAACGCCGATCACAGGGTCCGTCCCATCGGTAATGATCAATTGGAAGGTGTTGTGCTTGTCGGTTTTCGAGGGGAAGTACCCGACATTGACCCAGTTCACGTAAAGCGCGGTATTGGTCACCAGGTATTGCACCACCCCTCCATTGAGGCCCAGGCCATCATCACCACGTGTATCGACATCGGCCCAGAACGGTGCGGCCATCTTATAGTCCGCGCTGGGGAAACCCGACGCCGTGTACGTCCCGTAGGGGCTGACGAAGGAAACGTTCCCGTTATTGTTGATGTAGCAGGTGTTGTACTGCTCACCGTACAGGTTGAAGTTGAAGGGGAGTACGATGATGCCCGAAGAGCCGTCATCGTTCGGCCCCATCGCGTTCTGATAGGTGTTGTCGGGCTCGATCCAGCAATTGCAGAAACCATTGGTCTGGCCACCTCCCTTCTTCGGCTGTCCGCCATGCGTTTCCTTTTCACGGCTGCTTTGCTTCACAGGAGCCTGGGGCAGCGTGCTGTACTCCACATGGAAACTGGGAGGGAGCGCTCCGGCGGCCTTGAGCTCTTGGTATTCGTTCACCGAAAGTTGCACCACTTGAGCTTGGACCAAGCTTGCTCCAGCGAAGAGTGCCGAAGCTGCGAACAGCCGTTGGAACATGGTTCTCATCCGTTTCCGAGTGTCTTTTTCGTTCAACGTAACAGCATTACCGTTCCGAACCAATCCTTCTTGTCAGAGGTACCGAACGGGCGTTCGACCAGTCGCCATGTGTACACGCCCTCCGGCAGTTGGTCGCCGGTGTTGTTCCGGCTTCCGTTCCAGCCTTCGGTCGGGTCCACGCTATCGAACACCAGTTGTCCCCAGCGGTCGAAGATCATGAATTCGTGGTCTTCTTCGATCATGTCCGAGCCGATGGGCAGGAACACCTCGTTCCATCCATCGTTGTTCGGCGTAAAGGTATTCGGTATGAAGAGGCTGGGCACCACCACATCCACCACCTTGCACGCGGTGTCAGCGCAGCCGTAGCGATCCTGCACCGCTAGGCAGATGTCGTACTTGTCTCCCAGCACGTTTGGGAAGTCATGCAGGAACTGGCGTTGGTCACTGACCGGCTCCCCTTGCAAGGTCCAGGCGAACTCCACGGAATGGGGATCACCAGCGGTGAAGACGATCTCGTGGCTCAGCTCCGTCCCTACCTCCGGTGACCAGCTCATATCCGCCTTGGGCGCTGGCTCCACGAGTACGAAGCCCTGCTTGATCAGGTGATCCGTGCATCCGAAAGGACTCGTAACCGTCAGGCGCACGTTGAACCAGCCCGCCTCCTCGTAGACGTGTTCGAACTGATCGCACTCCTGGAGGTCGCCTGTCTCATCACCCGGATCCCACACGCAGGAGTTGCCCACGTATATGCTCTCCGTCGTGTTCTTGAGCGTTACGGTCAGCGGGGCGCACCCACTGTCGGGTTCCGCAGTGAAGCTCACGACCGGCATGGGGTTCACTTGCACGCTTACCAGCGAGCTGTCCGTAAGATGATGACAGGTTCCCGGTCCGTGCACCACATAGATGTAATCGCCACTCACTTCCAGCGCGGGGTCAAGCACACCGGAATGTGCCGCGCCGAGGGGGTCGAGCCATTCGCCACCCGTATCAGGACCACCGGTCAACTGGCTGAACAAGGGTGAAGTGCCGGCATTGGCGCACAACTCAACATCACCATCGACACCGGCATCAGGCAGCGGGTCAACACTGACAACGAGCTGGCTGGAAAGAACGGGACAAGGCGCGACCGGCGTTACCGTGTACGTGTACGTGCCCGTTGCGTCCGTGGCAGCATGGAAGGTGCCACTGAACGCACCTCCATTGGGCGCGGTCCATGTGCCACCCGCGCTGGGTGTCCCGTTCAGCGCGTCGACCATGGTAAGGGCCGCAGCGTCCGTGCACAGTGCGATCTGTGCATTGGCGCCCGGATCCATCGCTTGTTGGATGGTGACCGCGACCACCGCCTGTACATCCGGGCAGGGGTTGGAGCCATAGACCTTGTATGTGTAGTCGCCAGCAGGCCAACTTCCCGGATCGATGGTGCCCGATACGATCGTACCGTTGGGATCCTTCCATTCTCCACCACTGTCCGGTGTGCCGTTGAGGTGCACGAAGAGATCATCCGCCGCATCCGTCGTGCAATAGCTCACGGCTCCATCACTGCCCGCATTCGCCGCAGTGACCACGTTCACCGTAACCGTACCGATGCTCTCGCAGCTTCCGCCCAGACCGATGGCGTAGGTGTACTCACCGGGGGTATCCGTACCCGGTTGGAACGTACCTGAGTGCGGTTGCCCGTCTGGGTCCGTCCATGTGCCGCCCAAGGCTGTTGTACCGCCGAGGAGATCGAACATGGCGAAGGAGGCTGCGTTCGAGCAGACGGTCGTATCGCCCGGCTCCATGTTCGCAGCGATCTGCACCCAGATCACCGAGTTCACGGTGGAGGTCATCACCGGATTACCATCGTCGGTGCCTTCGAAGGTGATCGTGTGGTAACCCACATCTGCGGGCGTGGGCGTGAATTCCACCGCGATCGTAGCGTTGACGCCAGAGGTGGCGCTGACGATGTTGAAACTGGAGAGTGTCGGGCAGGTCGCCGTGGGTACGGTCGTTTGTGACGGCTCTGGCGAGAGGAACGACATGTTGATCTGCTGGGTCTGCCCGGCGCACAGGATGATCGTATCGCACACGGATTGGCCACTTACCACCGGGGGGACGTTGGCCGTGGTGATCGCCGTGGAGAAGGAGAAGTACTGGTCGTCGAGGAAGCTGACGCCATCAACCGCCCCGTAAGGTCCGTCGTAGTCATTGCCCGCGTGATCGAACCGGCCGAACTGGATGTAATCGATGCCGTTCCCCTGGTTGGCGCCAACACTGGCTGGTGTTCCTCCGAACCCATTGACCCCTCCTGAGGCAGAGCCCGTGGTCCACTGCATGTCCTTGTAACAGAAGCTCACGTTGGCACCGTTCGCGATTACCGGATCCGTGCCATCCGTGATGATGAGCTGGAAGGTGTTCAGCATGTTGGTCTGCGAGCTGAAATAGCCCACATTGGTCCAATTCACGTACAGTGCGGTGGGAGTGATCTTGTACTGGACCACATTGCATCCAGCACAGGAACCGTTCAGGTCCACATCGGCCCAGAAAGGGGCCACCATGGTGTAGCTGGCTACCGGGAAACCCGTGCTGCTGAACGCCCCGAAATACTGGCCGAAGGAAACGTTGCCGTTGATATTGATGTAGGCCGTGTTCCAGTACTGACCGTAGAGATAGAACTGGAAGGGAAGGTTGATCGGCCCGTAGCTCCCATCATCGGCACTGTTGAAGCCGCTGGCGTTCCACTGCGAGTTGTTGTTGATGGTGGTATAGCTGGGATCCGGTTCTACCCAGCAATCGCAGGTGGTCTGGCCGCCGCCGCGCAGTTCATGAACCACGGATGGCCTGTCATGTGCCACTTCCGTGTGCGTGTTCATCTCCACATGTCCGCCGTCCTGGATCAGGGAGTTCTTCCAGTTCTGATACTCCTGCAGGCTGTTATACTGCTGTGCGAAGGCACCAGCGCAAGCGATGGCCGTGAGAACGAGCAGGTATGCGCGCAATGTTCTCATCGGAACAGGCGGATCACTTCTCCTTTGGAATACGTGCGGCCATCCTCTCCCACGACCTCCATCGCGTAGAAGTACATGCCCGGTTCGCACGGCGTTCCGGTGTTCATCAAGCGTCCGTTCCACCTGGCGGCAAGGTTATCCGATGCGAACACCAAGGCATTGCTGGCCGCCGAGAAGATGCGCACAAGCACCTTTTGGTAATGGTCGCCAGTGACCTGGAACTCATCGTTCACATTGTCACCGTTCGGGCTGAAGGCGGTGGGGATGAACACTTCCGGAGCGGGCGCTTCGACCAGGGCTGGTGTGAGGTGCTCCTCATCAGGAGCATCCTCAGGAACGACAGGAGCTGCCGCCATGCTGGTATTGGGATGCACTTCTTCGCTGGGCATCTCCTGCTGCGTGGGAGGAGGGACTTTTTCGGTAACGATCACCTGCGGTTCGGTCACGTAATGGTCCACGATGTCCTGAAGAACACCGGTAACCACCGCTTGGCCCTCGTTGCTTGCGGGCTGTGCGGAAGGGACCTGCGACCCAGCTTGCCCGGTGGTTGTCGGGGTGCTGCCCGATGAAGGTCTTTGCAATGCGGGCACACTTGGTGGGGCAGGCTGGGGCGCGATCGGCGTCGCTGCGTGCGTCCGGTTCGCTACGGGTGCGGGTGCGGTCTCGGTTCTTTCAACCGGTGTGGTGGTGGTTCCTGAAGCACGTTGTTCAACCTGCGCCTGCGGAACCGTTGCGGCTACCTGGGGCTTCTCAACCCGTGCGTCGTTGTTGAACGCGGTATAGACCAACGTGCCGACCGCCAGCACCGAAGCAGCGATACCCGCCACCCACCACGCGGTAGCACCGGTTCCGGCCGCAGCCCCCACACCTTGACCCAGTTGCTGGCTGATGTTCGCCCATGCGGAGGGATCCACATGTACTTCGTGGCCAGTGAACTTCTGTTGCAGCGTTTCGCGCAAAGCCGTTCCATTGGCCACGGCCAGCTGCTGGCTGATGCCTTCCCACACTTCAGCGCCCACGTCCATGCCGTGGTCAGCGAAGCGCTCCTGGAGCTGGTCGATCAACTTATCCTTCATTGCGTTCCCCGTAGATGTCAGCCGCCTCTTTGGGAAGCAGCTTGCGCAGGTAAGCCCGCGCTTTCATGAACTGGCTCTTGCTGGTGTTCTCGCTGATGCCGAGCATCTCACCGATGTCCTTGTGCGGGTAACCTTCGATGGCGAAGAGGTTGAACACCGTGCGGTAGCCCGGCGGCAGCGCTTGGATGAGTTCCATGATCTCCTCGGTGGTCATGTTGCTCATCACATGCGCATCCTCAGCATGCAGGTGCTCCGCGTCGCTCAGGTCCACGCTGTGGTCGTAGGGCTTGTTGCGACGGATATGGTCTAGCGCGGTGTTCACCATCGTGCGCGCGATCCAGCCACCGAGGGGACCCTCCCCGCGATAGTGGTCCATCTTCTGGAACACCTTCACGAAGCCGTCCTGGAGGATGTCCTGGGCCTGTTCGCGTCCGTTGGCGTATCGCATGCAGATGCTCATCATTTTCCGCGCATAGACCTTGTAGAGGGTCTTTTGCGCCATCGGTTCGCCTTTCAGGCAGCCAGCTACAAGTTGCTCGTCCGTCATGGCGTTCCGCGAGGAATGATGCGATCCACAGGGCAAAGGTTGCCCGGCGAAGGCCTGAAAGTAGGCCGTTCCGAAGCTTTTGTCACCGCAGAAGGCACGCTGGCTCGTGGTATTCTTGGATGCCTCGCACCCCCTTTCGGCTACCTTCGCGGCCCTTTCGCAAGGCCGTCCATGAAGCACATCCGCAACTTCTGCATCATCGCCCACATCGACCATGGCAAGAGCACCCTGGCCGACCGGCTGCTGCAGTTGACCGGCACGATCGCCGACAGGGACATGCAGAACCAGGCCCTGGACGATATGGACCTGGAGCGCGAGCGCGGCATCACCATCAAGAGCAAGGCGATCCAGATGGATTACGAGCTCAACGGCCAGAAGTACGCGCTGAACCTGATCGACACGCCGGGTCACGTGGACTTCAGCTACGAGGTGAGCCGGTCCATCGCCGCGTGCGAAGGAGCGCTTCTGATCGTGGACGCCACCCAAGGCATCCAAGCGCAGACCATCAGCAACCTCTACCTGGCGCTGGAGCACGACCTGGAGATCATCCCCATCCTGAACAAGATGGACCTGCCCTCGGCGAACCCCGAGGAGGTGAAGGACCAGATCGTGGACCTGCTCGGCTGCAAGCGGGAGGAGATCATGCCCGCCAGTGGCAAGACCGGCCTTGGCGTGGACAAGGTGCTGGAGGCCATCGTAGAGCGCATACCACCGCCCAAAGGCGATCCCGAAGCACCGCTCCAAGCGCTCATTTTCGATAGCGTCTTCAATTCCTTCCGAGGCATCATCGCCTACTTCAGGGTGAAGAACGGCGTGCTGAAGAAGGGTGACAAGGTGAAGTTCTTCAACACCGGTGTTACCTACAACGCGGACGAAGTGGGCATCCTGAAGATGGACCTTCGCTCCAAGCCCGAGGTGCGCGCTGGTGATGTCGGGTACATCATCAGCGGCATCAAGACGGCGAGCGAAGTGAAGGTCGGTGATACGATCACGCACGTGGACCGTCCCTGTGAGGTGGCCATCCACGGCTTCGAGGACGTGAAGCCCATGGTGTGGGCCGGCATCTTCCCGGTCGATACCGACGAATACGAGGAACTGCGCGACGCCATGGAGAAGCTGAAGCTCAACGACGCGAGCCTCACGTGGACTCCTGAGACCAGCGCGGCGCTGGGCTTCGGTTTCCGCTGCGGTTTCCTGGGGCTGTTGCACATGGAGATCATCCAGGAACGACTGGAGCGCGAGTTCAACATGACGGTGATCACCACCGTGCCGAACGTGAGCTACATCGTTACGAAGACCAACGGTGATGTGATCGAAGTGCACAACCCGAGCGAACTGCCGGAAGTGATGCACATCGAGAAGATCGAGGAGCCGTACATCAAGGCGCAGGTGATCACCAAGGCGGAATACACCGGTGCGATCATGACGTTGTGCATCGAGAAGCGCGGCATGCTCACCAACCAGACCTACCTGACCACCGACCGCGTGGAGCTCACCTTCGAGATGCCCCTCGGCGAAGTGGTCTTCGACTTCTACGACAAGCTGAAGACGATCAGTCGCGGTTACGCGAGTTTCGACTACCACCCGATCGGCATGAAGGAGAGCGACCTGATCAAGCTGGACATCCTGCTGAACGGCGACAAGGTGGATGCGCTGAGCGCCTTGATCCACCGCGACCATGCGCAGGAGCTCGGCCGCAAGATGTGCGCGAAGCTGAAGGAACTCCTGCCCCGTCAACAGTTCGAGATCCCCATACAAGCCGCGATCGGCGCCAAGATCATTTCACGCGAAACAGTGCGCGCGCTTCGCAAGGACGTTACCGCGAAGTGCTACGGCGGTGACATTTCCCGTAAGCGCAAACTGCTGGAGAAGCAGAAGGAGGGCAAGAAGCGCATGCGGCAGGTGGGTACGGTCGAAGTGCCTCAGGAAGCCTTCCTCGCCGTTCTCAAGCTCGACTGATCCGTCGGCACGTCCTCCGTACGCCGGTACTTTCACGCGCTCATCCCAACACAAATGCCCATCACACGCAAAGCCACCGCCACTTGGAGCGGCACCGGCAAAGAAGGTTCCGGCCAAGTGAGCACCACCAGCGGTGTCCTCAACAACACCCCGCACTCCTTTCTCACGCGTTTCGTGAGCGAGGACGGAAAGGCCGGCACCAATCCGGAGGAACTCATCGCCGCAGCGCACGCATCCTGCTTCACCATGAAGCTTGGTTTCGTTCTGAACGCTGCTGGTTTCACCGCGGACAAGCTCACCTGCACGGCCAACGTGAAAATGGACAAGGTGGGCGACGGCATGGGCGTGGTCGGGATCCAGCTGGACCTTCAGGGTGCTGTGCCCGGCATCACGGCGGACGTTTTCCAACGTTGCGCGGAAGAAGCGAAGGCGAATTGCCCGATCAGTCAATTGTTGAGGTCGGTGCCGATCACGTTGTCGGCAGCGCTGGTGTAGGCCGGGATCCGAACTACGCTGGGATATCCGAAGGGTGCGCGCGGTCCTTGACTTGCGTCGCATAGGGTGATCCATCCACATTTGTCCCAACACCATCCAATTCTCCCTTGGAGTGCAACGGTCAGTCACCACAACGCTCGCTACGCTTTCACGCGTAAGTGAACATCGCATCAATGTGACGTTCATTCCGGGCGTTGAGGTCAGCGCGCAACGTATCGCGGAGGTAAGAAAGGCGCGAAGGGGTATGTGCGGAGAGGCGCGCATCGTTGCGTTGTTGGAACTCCCGGCCGAAGCGGACGTGGATCTTTCCACCATGAACGTCGATCAGTACAGTGAAGAAGGCTCCGTCACGGGTATGGTCGCCATGGCGGTGCTCGCTGCCAGTATCACAACGGAATCGCTCGCGCGGCTCTACCTCGCCTATTACCCGCCGCGCTATCCCATCGAGGTCTTCACCGATCGCGCGGAAGCCGAACGCTGGCTGAACGACAGGATGATCAAGGCCGGTCTTTACTGAGGCTCAACGACCGAGCAGCAGGCGGAAATAGAAGCTCGGCCGCTTCAGCAGCTCACGCAGGTCGAGATCGTCGAACATCGCCGCTATCGTCGAAGCCAATGCAGGACTGCTGGACGCACGGCGAACGACGAGATCGAACAACCAAGGCCAGGTACACAACTGTTGCAAACGGGCGCTGGTGCGAAGCTCTTTGCCCAAACGCAGCCACACACGATCGTCATATGCACGCAGGGACCGGGCGTCCGCCGCTCCGCTTCGCAAGGCTTCGGCTGCGAACACACCGGCGTGTTGCCCGCTGATCATCGCATGGCCGATGCCTTCACCGGTGAACGGATCGATAAGATGAGCCGCGTCCCCCACCAACAGGAAGCGATCACCGCTCATCGGTCGTCGCTTGCTACCCAATGGAAGTCCAAGACCTTGCACGGGCCCAAGTAAGCGAGCGTTCTGGAATCGCTGGCGAAGCCGGGGTTCGCGTTCAAGAAGATCGGGAAGCAGCCTCTTGAGATCAAGCTTGCGCTTGGCCACATGATCGCTGCGGATACCCAGACCGACGTTCGCCATACCACCCGGCAACGGGAAGATCCAGAGGTATCCGGGCAGGAGTTCCTTCAGGAAGATCAACTCGATGAAGCCGCTCTCATCCAGCCCTTGAACACCTTGGAAGTAACCTCGCACGCCCGCGCAGTGATGCCTCGGTTCCAAAGCGTTGCCAGCTACCTGCCGGGCGAAACGAGAGTTCGCCCCATCCGCTGCGATCACCAGTTCACATTCGATCGTTGTCGATCCCTCGCGTGAAGTGAGCCGCCAACCGCTCTGCGTGCGATCGAAGGTGGTGATCTCCGTGCCCTCAATGACCTCGATCTCCTTCTCCTGTCCTGCACGCCGAAGGAGCCGAGTATCAAAGTCGATGCGTTTCATGATCGCGCCAGGAGCAGGACCGTCACCGGGACGACGAGTGCCGAAGGGCACGCGCAAGGACCGCCCACCCGGCGCAGTGAAGGTGACGCCCCAACTGGGCAGCAACCGCTCATCCTCTTGCAATGGCTCCACCAGGTCGGGCGCCAGTCGCTCCAACGTGCGGATCACTTTTCCGCTGAGCGCATCACCGCACACCTTGTCACGCGGAAATACTGCCTTGTCGACCAGCACCGCAGGTACCCCTTGCTGCGCCAAGGACAGGGCGGTAGCACAGCCACCGGGGCCCGCACCCAGGATGCACACCTTTGAGCGGATCAACCGGCCCATCGGTCAGCCCCGGAAGGCACCATCGGAGAACTGTTCGAGGAAGCGAACGTCGTTCTCCCAGTACAACCGTAGGTCCGGCACGCGGTAGAGCAATTGGGCGATGCGCTCCACGCCCATGCCGAAGGCGAAGCCCGAATACACTTCAGGGTCGATGCCGCAATTGGCGAGCACGGCCGGGTCCACCATGCCGCAACCCATGATCTCCACCCAGCCGCTGTGCTTGCACACCGTGCATCCGCTACCACCGCAGATCGAGCAGCTCATATCCACTTCAGCGCTGGGTTCGGTGAACGGGAAGTAGCTCGGCCGCATCCGTATCGACACGTTCTCTCCGAAAATGGACTTCGCGAAATGATCGAGCGTACCCTTCAGTTCAGCGAAGCTCACGCCCTTGTCCACGTAGAGTCCCTCCACTTGATGGAACATGCAATGCGCGCGTGCGCTGATGGCCTCGTTGCGGTACACGCGGCCGGGCGAAACGGTACGTATCGGTGGTTTCGTTGACTCCATCACACGCACTTGGACGCTGCTCGTGTGCGTGCGAAGGGCCAGTTGATCCCCTTCGACGAAGAAGGTATCCTGCATGTCGCGCGCAGGATGGTCGGGCGGAAAATTGAGCGCGGAGAAATTGTGGTGGTCATCCTCCACCTCAGGTCCATCGCTCACGGTGAAGCCGATGCGGGCGAAGACATCAACGATGCGCTGACGTGTGATGCTGATCGGATGCAGGCCCCCGACGTGTTCATGGATGGCGGGCCGTGTCCCATCCACGGTAGGTGAGGCACCGTCCACAACGATCAAGGATGCGTTCTTGAGTTCCTCCCACCGTGCCTGGGCCGCGTTCTTCAGTTGGTTCAAGCGCTGGCCAAGCAGGCGCTTCTCGTCCGAAGGAAGACCGCGGAACGCCTCGAACAGGGCGGTGACTTTCCCGTTGCGCCCCAGCCATTCGATACGGAAGCGCTCCGCTTCTTCGGCGTTGGCGGCAACAACCGCAGCGAGGCCGCCTTCCAGTTCTTCCAATTGCTCGATCATGCTCATGGGCTCTGGGTCAACACGCGCATCCAAACGCGCACATCGATCATTGGTCGGTCGTTGCCGTCACAAGGCAGGGCGCAAATGTGGTCCAGCACATCCAAGCCCTCCACCACCTGGGCGAAAACCGTGTACTCCCCATCCAAGTGCGGCGATCCGCCGTTGGTGGCATACGACCGCACCTGCTCGGGTGTGTGCATGTGGCTCTTGGAAGGATCGCGCTCGTCCATGCGCTGTTCCTGCTGGCGCAGATCACTTGGAGACCACTGCTGGCCTTGAACGATATAGAACTGGCTGCCGCTCGTGCGCCCTTCCGAACCGTGCGCATCCGGATCTCCCGCCGCGCCCACGGCTCCCTTCGTGTGCACCAATTCAGGACGGATCTCCGGTGGCAAGGTGTAGCCCGGCCCGCTCCGTCCCAGCACCTTATGCCGGTCATCCGCACTTCGGCTTTCAGGATCCCCTCCTTGGGCCATGAAGCCCGGGATCACCCGATGGAACAGTGTACTGTCGTAGTAATGTTCCCGTACCAGTTTCAGGAAGTTGTCGCGGTGCGCCGGTGTTTCGTTGTAGAGCGCCAGAACCATCCGTCCCATGGTCGTGTTCAGTTCCACCAGCGGTCTGGTTCCTTGGGCGTTCAGGGCTTTTGCGCCCCACAGGAATACCAGCAGCACCAGGACCTTCGGAAGGGGGGATGGTGCGCACATGGCCATTGCTGCTATTTTTGGCTTCCTTGTCAAAGGCCGCGCCTGTTTTTCCGCGCGGCGCAAAGTAACCCAAGCCCATCCCATGATCAAGGCAATACTGCGCACGATGGTTCTTACCAGCCTCGTCGTGGCCGCCACCGGTTGCAACCAGGAAGAGGACACCAAGGCCATCATCCATGTGCTCGATGCGGACGGCCATCCCGTCGATAGTGCCTATGTGCGGCTCTGGGCCAACATCGCCTATCAACCGCCGAACACCGGATCGAAGGACCGCTTGAAAAGAGAGGGCATGACCGGAAAGGACGGCTCGGTGGAATTCGACTACACCGAGCAGTACAAGCAAGGGCAGGCGGGCTTCGCCGTGCTGGACATCCTCACCTTCAAGGACACGCTGTATGCGGAAGGCATCATCAAGATCCTGGAGGAGGAGGTGAACGAGGAAACGGTCACCATGAAGTTGATCCCGCAGTAGGGATCCTTCTCAGGCATCGAAATAAGACAGGAGCGCCTCCTTCATGAGGCGCTCTTGTTCTGTAGCGCCCAGCGGAGGCAGGTCCTTCACCCGCTCGAAATGCGGCCATCCGTCGGCATCGCGGCCCATCTCCTTGTAGTAGCCGAAGGGCGTGAGCAGCACGCAGATGCCGATGTGCATCAGGTTCACCTTCTCCTCCTTCTTGAACTCGCGCGCGTGTTGCCCCAGTTCCTGCACGCCCACCAGGAAAATGATGGCGTTAAGGTCCAAGGGCGCTTCGAAGCGTTTGCTCAGCCTGGCCACCAGTTCGCGCCATCGTTTCTCGAAGTGCAGGTCCACGGGACGAAGGTGCGGCAATACGGACGATCGGCACACCGAACTCTTCTCCGCACCAACCGGCACATTCCTCACCTTGGCACCCAGGCTTCCTTCCTCCAATTGAAATGAACTGGCTCGACCTGCTGCTTCTCACCCTCTTGGGTTTCGCTGCCGTGCGTGGGTTCATGCGCGGGTTCATCGTTGAGGTGTGCGGGCTGGTTGGCATTGTGCTCGGTATCTGGGCAGGAACGCATTTCAGTGATCGCGTGGCGGCATGGCTTGACCTGGGTAGCGATAGTGAAGTGGTGCCGTTCCTGACCACCTTCATCTGCGTGCTCGTGCTCGTTCAATTGTTGGCCCGCGCGATCACCAAAGCCATGGACCTGGCGGAACTGAGCCTGCCGAACAAGGTGGCCGGTGTCCTCTTCGGGGTGGTGAGAAAGGCGTTCGTCCTGAGCGTGGTGCTGAACGTCGTCTTCGCGCGTGAGGAAGCGGGATGGCCGCCGGACAAGGCCACGCGTGAAGGGTCTTCGCTCTATGGTCCGGTGAAGAGTTTCGCTCCGTTGATCGTGCCGGCCTTGAAGCGCACCAAGTGGATCAAGAGCGCGCTGGATGAACTGCCCTCCGACTTGCGCGACCCGGTCACCGAAGTGTCAGACAGCGCGGAGGATTGACGTCCATCAGCAAGCGCGCTCCAGCGAGCCGGGACTTTTACCGCATGGATGTCGAACTACTGAGGAAGTACAACGTTCCTGGCCCCCGCTACACGAGCTACCCCACCGTACCGTGCTGGTCACGCACGCCCTCCAGCGATGAGTGGCGGCAGCACGTGCGCGGCGCATTCACTGCGAGCAACCGCACGGATGGTATCAGCCTGTATGTGCACCTGCCCTATTGCGAAAGCCTGTGCACGTATTGCGGCTGCAACACGCGCATCACGGTGAACCATGCGGTGGAAGCGCCGTACATCGCCAGTGTGCTGAAAGAGTGGAACCTGTACCGTTCACTGTTCGATGAAGCGCCACGCATCCGCGAACTGCATCTCGGAGGCGGTACCCCCACCTTCTTCTCTCCTTCCAATCTGGAAAAGCTGGTGGAAGGGCTCCTTCATGGCTGCAAGGTGACAAGCGATGTGGAGATGGGTTTCGAAGGCCACCCGAACAACACCACGTTGGAGCACCTGCGCCGTCTCTATGATCTCGGCTTCCGCCGCGTGAGCTACGGCATCCAGGATTTCGATCCGAAGGTGCAGGAGACCATCAACCGCGTGCAGCCCTTCGCCAACGTGGAACGTGCGTTCAACGAAGCGCGTGAGGTCGGGTACACGAGCATCAACGCGGACCTGGTGTTCGGGCTACCGTTCCAGACACAGGACAGCATGCGTCGCACCATCGCGCTGACCAACCAGCTGCGGCCGGACCGCATCGCGTTCTATAGCTATGCACACGTGCCATGGATCAAGCCGGGCCAGCGCAAGTTCACCGAGGCGGACCTGCCCGCAGAAGCGCAGAAGCGCGCTCTCTACGAACTGGGCAAGCAGCTGTTCGAGGAAGCCGGCTACCAGGAGATCGGCATGGACCACTTCGCGCTACCGCATGACGCGTTGAACACCGCCATGCTGCGCAGCCAGCTGCACCGCAACTTCATGGGCTACACACCGGTGCACACCGAACTGATGATCGGCCTCGGCGTGTCGGCCATCAGCGACAGCTGGACCTGCTTCGCGCAGAACCGCAAGACCGTGGAGGAGTACCAACAAGCGGTGGAGGAGGGCGAACTACCTGTGTTCCGTGGACACGTGTTGAGCGATAAGGACCTGCGCGTGCGCCAGGAGATCCTGAACGCAATGTGCCGCTTCCGTGCCGACCTCGCGAACATCGGCTGGGACGAGCACGACGTGGAAGCGCATTTCTTCGACCTGATCGATGACGGGTTGGTGGTGCAGCACGGCACCAGGATAATCGTGACCGAGAAAGGCCGTCCGTTCGTACGCAACGTATGCATGGCCTTCGACCTGCAGCTGAGCGCCGATGAGGAACGCACCAAGCCGCGGTTCTCGATGACGGTGTGAGACGTAACAACTAAAGAAAGTCGAAAGACCCTTTGTGCCGTGCGACCCAGCGCTGGGTCATGCCAGGCAGCATGCGCGCGGCCATTTCGCTCCAAAACATCCGGGTGCCGATAACGATGCGGGCATCCCCCTTCAGGACGCGCTTGACGGTGCGTTCCGCCGCGGTGGTCAGGTCCATTCCGTGGCGTTGCAACCAACGGCGTTCCGCCTCACGCTTCGCTTCGCTCAGATGAGGCCCATTGATGATGCCCGTAGCCATGGGCGGCGGGATCACGAGAGAAACCAGGATATCGAGATCGACGAGTTCAGTACGTAATGCGTTGGTGAAACCCATGATGGCCGCTTTGGAAGCGGCATAGGCGGTTTTGCCTGGAAAGCCGAGCTGCGCGAAGCCACTGATGATGTTCACCAAGTGGGATCCTTGCTGCACTGCAAGATGCGGCAACAGGGCTTGCGTCATATGGACCGTTCCCCAGTAGTTCACAGCGAACACACGTTGCATGTCCTCCAAGCGCGCAAGCTCGAAAGGAACGCTCATGGAAACCCCGGCGTTGTTGATGAGCATGTCAACGCGGCCGTGGTGTGCCGCTATTTCCGCACACACGACGTGCACCGCCTGTGCGTTGGTAACGTCCAGCGGATGCATAGTAACGGTGCGGCCAGGCAGTTCAAGTGCCGTTCGTTCACACCCTTCAGTATCCGTATCGATGAGGGCCAAGCGGAAGCCTTGTTGGCCGAGCGCTATCGCCAGCGCTCGGCCGAAACCGTTGGCGGCACCCGTGATGACTGCGACCTTGGTGGACATGATGGGTCGGTAAAGGTGCGTCGTGAGATCCTCACTTGCATGGACCGGACCGGGGCCGTTCCACACCGATGGATCGTCAGCCCTGCACCGCCGCGATCCCAGGTAGCACCTTCCCTTCCAGGTACTCCAGCATGGCGCCTCCTCCAGTACTCACATAGCTGATCTTCTCGGCGAGGCCGAACTGGTTCACCGCGGCCACGCTGTCACCTCCACCAACGAGCGAGAATGCGCCCTTGCTGGTGGCTTCGGCCACGGCCTGTGCGATGGCGATGGTGCCTTGTTGGAACGGCTTCATCTCGAAAACGCCCATGGGTCCGTTCCATAGAATGGTCCTGCTGCGGAGCACGGCGGCACGGAAGGCCTCAATGCTCTTCGGACCGATGTCCAACGCCATCCAACCATCCGGTACCGCGTCGGCCGCGCACTGGTCGGTGTTCGCGTTCTCCGCGAAGGCATCGGCCACCACGGCATCGGTCGGTATGTGCAGCTTCACGCCTTTGTCGGCCGCTTGCTTGATGACGGTGCGCGCGGTATCGAGTAGGTCCTCTTCCACCAGCGACGCGCCGGTCTGTCCACCGCCCGCCTTCACGAAGGTGTTGGCCATGCCACCGCCGATGATCAGCTCGTCGCATTTGTTGATGAGGTTCTGCAAGACCTCCAGCTTGCTGCTCACCTTGCTGCCCCCGATGATCGCGATCATGGGGCGCTGCGGTTCACCGAGCACCTTGCCCACGCTGTCGATCTCAGCCTGCATCAGGTAGCCGAAGAGCTTGTCCTGCGGGAAGAACTTCGCCACGATGGTGGTGCTGGCATGCGCGCGATGCGCCGTGCCGAACGCGTCGTTCACGTACACATCGCCCAGCTCGCTGAGCGTCCTGCTGAACGTTTCGTCGCCGCCTTCCTCTTCGGGGTGGAAGCGAAGGTTCTCCAGCACCAGTACCTCACCGGGCTTGAGGTCAGCAGCCTTCTCTTTCGCATCGGGTCCTGCGCAATCGGTAGCGAACTTCACCGGCATCCCGAGCAGGCCACTGAGGTGCTCGGCCACGGGTTTCAGGCTCATGGCGGGGTTCACCTTGCCTTTCGGGCGGCCGAGGTGGCTCATAAGGATCGCGCTGCCGCCATCCCCCAGGATCTTGTTCAGCGTAGGGATAATGGCCCGTGCACGGGTATCGTCCGTCACCTTCCCGTTCGCATCCTGCGGCACATTGAGATCAACACGTACCAGCGCTTTCCTGCCTTTGAAATTGAAGGTGTTCATGTTCAGCATGGGCGCGAAAATATCCGTCTGACCGTGCTCGATCAATGCCCTCCTTTCGTCCGGTCTTGGGCTTCGGGCCACTGGCTGCGCTGGCCCGCGCGCAGCCACCTTACACTTGCACCATGCAGTTCGCGCGCATCGTCGGCCATGCGGCATTGAAGGCCAAGCTCATCGGCAACATCCGGGAGGGCCGCATTCCGCACGCGCAGTTCCTGCTGGGTCCGCGGGGAAGTGGTGTTCTTCCGCTGGCCCTGGCTTACGCGCGCTACCTGCTTTGCGAAGACAAAGGCCTGGTCGATAGCTGCGGCGTGTGCAGCAGTTGCGTGATGGTGGGAAAACTGGCGCACCCTGACCTGCACCTCACCTTCCCCATCTTCCTCAGCGAGAAGCAGAAGACCTGCGATGTCTTCATCAACGAGTGGCGCGACGCGGTGGCGAAAGAGCCTTACCTGGATGACGAACTGTGGCGCCTGAAGCTCGAAGGCGAGAACAAGCAGCTGCGCATGGGTGTGGACATCGCTGCGGAGATCAACCGCACCCTCAGCCTGAAGGCGTTCCGCGGTGGTTGGAAGGTGATGTTGATCTGGCTTCCGGAACTGATGGATGCCCAGGCGGCGAACAAGCTGCTGAAGATCCTGGAAGAACCGGAGCCGATGACAGCCTTTCTGCTCGCCGGTCATGCCAACGAACGCATCCTGCCCACCATCCTGAGCCGCACGCAACTGATCAAAGTACCCGCGCTGAACCCGGCGGAAGTGGCCGAAGCATTACGCGAGCGGTACGACGACCTATCGCCCTCGGACACGAACGCGATCGGGGCGCGGAGCGAAGGAGACCTACTGGAGGCCTTCGCCATGGCGGAAAAGAGCGAGGAGGAACTCTTCGTTTTCTTCCGCGACTGGCTGCGGGCCTGTTACGGTAACAAGGTGCCGGACGCGGTGGAATTCGGCGAGTACTTCAGCAAGATGGGCCGTGAGAAGCAGAAGGCCTTCATGCGCTATGCCCTCTACCTCATCCGCCAGTGCGCGCTTTACTGGCAGGGCGTACCGCAATTGGTGCGGGCCTACGGCGAAGAGCTCGAGTTCGTGGAGAAGTTCAGCAAGTTGTTGAACGTGAACAATGTAGGAGGCATCAGGCAGGAGTTGGAGGTGGCGCATGGACACCTGGAGCGCAACGCCAATCCCAAGGTGCTTTTCCTGGACCTGAGCTATAGGCTGGGGGCGCTGCTGCGGACTCCAGCTGCAGCCACCGTTCATGGTTGATCTGACAGGAAAAGCAACCGACCGATCACCTGCGGACCTTCCGCGCTCAGAATAGCGCCAGACCCTTTTCTTTGCCGCGCTTCAGCGCTCACCTTCGCCATCTACGGCGGACACGACATGCCCAAGGTCACCATCGACAACATCGAGATCGAAGTCCCGGAGGGGACCACGATCCTGCAGGCCGCGCGCATGATCGGTGAGCGCAATCCCGCCCATCGGTACGTGGTGCCCCCCACCATGTGCTACTACAGCAAGCTGAAGACCAGCGGGGGGTACTGCCGCACCTGCATCGTGAAGGTGACCAAGGGCAGCGACAAGGACCCGCGCCCCATGCCGAAGCCGGTGGCCAGCTGCCGCACGAACGTGATGGACGGCATGGTGGTGGCCAACACCACGGACGCCGACCTGCTCGATTCCCGCCGTGCAGTGACCGAGTTCCTGCTGATCAACCACCCGCTGGATTGCCCGATCTGCGATCAGGCCGGCGAGTGCCACCTGCAGGACCTGGGCTACGAGCACGGTCTTTCTGAAAGCCGCTACCAGTTCGGGCGCCGCACTTTCGACCCGATCGACATCGGTGAAACGATCAAGCTGCACATGACGCGGTGCATCCTCTGCTACCGCTGCGTAAAAGTGGCCCAGCAGATCACCGACGGACGCGTGCACGGCGTGATCAATCGCGGCGATGTGAGCGAGATCAGCACCTATGTGCAGGAAGCGATCGACAACGACTTCAGCGGGAACATGATCGATGTGTGCCCCGTGGGCGCATTGACCGACCGCACCTTCCGGTTCTCCAGCCGCGTGTGGTTCACCAACCCGCTGGACGCCCACCGCAATTGCGATAAGTGCAGCGGCAAGGCCGTGCTGTGGATGAAAGGCGAAGAGGTGCTGCGCGTCACCGGCCGCAAGGATGTGTGGGGCGAGGTGGAAGAGTTCATCTGCAACACCTGCCGCTTCGAGAACAAGGACAAGAACAAGTGGGTGATCGAAGGACCGCGGAAGATCGAACGCCACAGCGTGATCAACCAGGGCCACTATGAGCGCAAGCTCGAGCAGAAGCTGCTGGACAAGGCCGCGCCGGATGCGCCCAGGATCGAACCGTTCAACATCGCCGAACGGTAAGCCCTACTTTTGATACCATGGTACTCGTGATCAAGCGCAACACCCCGAAAGGCAAGTTGAAGGCGATCCTGAAACGAGCACGCCCGGTGAAGCGCAAGGGGTTCGATGCGCGCAAGCACCTGGGAAAAATGAAAGTGGGAGCGGACACGCTCGCGCTTCAGAAGCAGTTCAGGAATGAGTGGGCGTAGGATCCTGATCGACACGAGCATCGCATTGGATATCCTGGACGGCGTTGAACAGGTCGCCGCGGTCGTGGATGGCTGTGATGTGTATTTGTCGGTCATCTCACGGGTGGAACTGCTCGCGAGCTTCAAGCCCACCCCTGAACGTACTGCGGCCGTGAACGCCTTCATCGGTGATTGCAAGCTGGTCCAGTTCACCCAAGAGGTACAGGACCGGACGGTGGCCATCCGACGGGCGACACGGTTGAAGTTGCCCGACGCCGCGATCGCCGCCACGGCCGATTACATGGACCTGCAGCTGATCACCGCGGACAAAGCCTTCAGCAGGCTTGGGGACTCTCTTTCGGTACTTGTGATCGAACGCTGAACCATGCACTGAACCGCGCCGACTACTTTCGCCGCACGCGCAACAATGCTCGCCACCATCATCTTCCTCGTTGTGATGCTCGCCGTAACGCTCGGCGTAGCGGCCTACGAGACCTGGGGCGAGCGCAAGGTGGCGGCCTTCATGCAGGATCGCATCGGTCCGAACCGCGCGGGACCGTTCGGCCTTTTGCAACCACTGGCTGATGGCGGCAAGATGATCTTCAAGGAGGACTTCGTTCCGAAGACCGCCAACCGCCGCCTCTACTTCATGGGTCCGGCCATCGCCATGACCACCGCGCTGCTCACCGGTGTGGTGATCCCTTGGGGTGGCACGTTGGAGATCTTCGGCACCAAGTTCAACCTGCAGGGCGCGGATCCGGAGATCGGCATCCTGTACGTGTTCGCGATGGTGAGCATCGGTGTGTACGGCATCATGCTGGGCGGCTGGGCAAGCAACAACAAGTACGCGCTGTACGGTGCCATCCGTGCGGCCAGCCAGATGGTGAGCTATGAGCTGGCCATGGGCCTGAGCATCGTGGCACTGATCATGACCACAGGCACGCTGAGCATGGGCGGCCTGCTCGGTGGCCAGCTCGATGGCACGTGGAACATCCTGGTGCAACCGCTCGGCTTCCTCATTTTCTTCATCTGCGCACTGGCCGAGACCAATCGCGCTCCTTTCGACCTACCGGAGTGCGAAACCGAACTGGTGGGCGGCTACCACACCGAGTTCAGCAGCATGAAGCTCGGCTTCTACCTTTTCGCGGAATACGTGAACATGTTCATCAGCAGCGCCGTGATGGCCACGCTGTATTTCGGCGGCTACGACATACCATTCGTTGACCAAGCGGGGACGGACAGCAACCTGATCACCCTGCTCGGCACGGCTGCCATGTTCGCCAAGGTGATCTTCTTCATCTTCACCTTCATGTGGATCCGCTGGACATTGCCGCGGTTCCGCTACGATCAACTGATGAACCTGGGGTGGAAGAAGCTGATCCCCCTGGCCATCCTGAACATCCTGCTCACCGGCGGGGTCATGTACTTCCGCGGAAAGATCTGAGGCATGCAACCCCTGACCAACCGCTCGCAAGTGGTGAGCAACAAGAAGATGACGCTCATGGAGCGCATCTACTTGCCGGCGATCATCAAGGGGATGAGCATCACGCTCAGGCACTTCTTCCGCCCGAAAAAGGCCACGATCCAGTACCCTGAACAGAAGCGTCCGTTCAGCCAGGTGTACCGCGGCATGCACGTGCTGAAGCGGGACGACCAAGGCCGTGAACGCTGTACCGCCTGCGGGCTCTGCGCACTGGCCTGTCCGGCGGAAGCCATCTCCATGGTGAGCGCCGAGAGGAAGAAGGGCGAAGAGGGCTTGTACCGCGAAGAGAAGTACGCCGCGGTGTACGAGATCAATATGCTGCGCTGCATCTTCTGTGGTGACTGCGAGGAGGCCTGCCCGAAAGAGGCCATCTTCCTTACCGACCGCCTCGTGGAGGCGGATTACCTGCGCAAGCCCTTCGTGTTCGGCAAGGACGAGCTGGTGGAGCCGATGGAAAAGAGCAAGCGCATCGACGTGAGCAAGCGGCAGACGCCCGCCGTGCTGAAGTTCAAGGAACAGAAACAGTACGCGCACAACCGCTGATCGATGCTCTACCTGTTCTACTTCCTCGCGGCCGTCACGCTCATCAGCGCGCTGTTCGTGGTGGGCTCGAAGAACCCGGTGAACAGTGTGATCTCATTGATCGTCTGCTTCCTCAGCATCGCCGGGCACTACATCCTGCTGAACGCGCAGTTCCTGGCGGTGGTGCACATCATCGTATACACGGGTGCCATCATGGTGCTGTTCCTCTTCGTGATCATGCTCCTCAACCTGAACAAGAGCACGGAGCCGCAGAAGAGCCTAACGACGCGCGTGGCGGCCGTGGTGGCGGGGGCCTTGTTCCTGTTCACTTTGCTGGGCGCGCTGCGTCAGGGTGTCAATATCACCGCCGCGCATGAATTCAATGCGGGTACGGGCCTGGTGAAGAGCGTGGGCAAGTCGCTGTTCAGTGATTTCCTGGTTCCGTTCGAGCTGAGCAGCGTGCTCTTCCTGGCGGCCATGGTGGGCGCGATGATGTTGGGAAGGAAGCAAAGTGCTAATGCCGACGGGGTTCTCGACTCCGCTCGAACAGACAAAGCGGTAGGAGGACTTCAAACCGAGAGGGCGCGATGAACGAGGTGATCACGGCGATCCGGGTCGTTCCGCTGGAGCACTATGTGGTCCTCAGCTTCGCGCTGTTCAGCATCGGCATGGCCGGGGCGCTGTTCCGCCGCAACACCATCATCATCCTGATGTGCCTGGAGATGATGTTCAACAGCGTGAACCTGCTGCTGGCGGCCTTCAGCGCCTACCACAGCGATCCGCATGGGCAGGTCTTCGTGTTCTTCATCATGCTCGTGGCGGCCGCGGAAGTGACCGTTGGCCTGGCGATCCTCGTGATGATGAAACGCAACGTGGATAGCGTGGACATCAACCAGCTGAACCGTTTGAAATGGTGAATCTGCCGCTCCACGTGCTCATGGTACCCGGCCTGCCGCTCATCGGCGCGCTGGTGATCGCGGCGCTGCGCAAGCGGCTCAAAGGCAACGCAGCGGGCATGCTCGGCACCGCCATGGTGCTGCTCTCCTTCGTGGTGAGCGTGATCCTCTTCGTGCACACGAACGTGCACGAACCCGCCGTGTTGGTGAAAGCGTTGGACTGGATCAACGTCGGTGGCATGAGCGTACCGCTGGCCTTCCAGATCGATGCGCTCTCCTTGACGATGATGCTGATCGTGACCGGAGTTGGCTCGTTGATCCACCTCTACTCCATCGGCTACATGCACGATGACGAACGGGTGAGCACCTTTTTCGCCTGCCTGAACCTGTTCACCTTCGCCATGTTGCTGCTGGTGATGGGCGCCAACTTCGTGGTCACCTTCATCGGTTGGGAAGGCGTGGGTCTGTGCAGCTACCTGCTCATCGGCTTCTGGTACAAGAACCCCGCTTACAACTACGCCGCGCGCAAGGCCTTCGTGATGAACCGCATCGGCGACGTGGGCTTCGTGCTCGCGCTCGCCTGGATCTTCAGCGTGTGCGGCACCTTGAACTACACCGAGGTGTTCGCGAAGGCGAGCGGCCTCAGCACCGGCGTGATCACCGGCATCACCTTGCTGCTGTTCGTGGGTGCCATCGGCAAGAGCGCCCAACTGCCGCTGTTCACCTGGCTGCCGGATGCCATGGCCGGTCCCACGCCGGTGAGCGCCCTGATCCACGCGGCCACCATGGTCACGGCGGGCATCTTCCTGCTCGTGCGCAGCAGCGCGCTGTTCAGCCTCGCGCCCTTTACACAAGACGTGGTGCTCTACACTGGATTGATCACGTCACTGATCACCGCCAGTATCGGCGTGTTCCAGAACGACATCAAGAAAGTGCTCGCCTACTCCACCGTCAGCCAGCTCGGGCTCATGTTCGTGGCGCTCGGATCGGGCGCCTACAGCGCGGCGATGTTCCACGTGACCACGCATGCGTTCTTCAAAGCGCTGCTCTTCCTCGGTGCCGGCAGCGTGATCCACGCACTCGGTGGTGAGCAGGACATCCGCAAGATGGGCGGATTGAAAGGCCTGACCAGGATCACGTACGTCACGTTCCTCATCGGCACGCTAGCGATCGCGGGCATTCCCGGCTTCAGCGGCTTCTTCAGCAAGGACGCGATCCTGGCGGCAGCGTACGAAGCGCATCCCATGCTCTGGGTGGCCACGCTCTTCATCTCCTTGTTGACCGTTTTCTACATGTTCCGCCTGCTCTTCCTCACCTTCTTCGGCACCTACCGCGGCAAGGCGCATGCGCACGAAAGCCCGCTGGTGATGACGCTGCCGCTTATGGTTCTTGCTGTGCTGAGCGTCGTGGGGGGGCTGTTGAACCTGCCACACCTTTTCGGCGGCCACGAGCCGATGAAGCACTACCTGGAAACGGCAGCGGAAGGGATCGCCGGTGAACACAGCATGCTCGAAGCCGGAACAGAATGGATGCTCATGGGCATCACCACGGCGCTGATCCTGGTGGTGATCAGCATCGCCTACAACCGCTTCGCAAAGAAGGCCACGCTCGACCCCGACGCGGAGGACATGCCCTTCTTCCAGCGACTGGTCGCGCAGAAGTGGCGCATCGATGAACTCTATGATGGTCTGTTCGAGAAGCCTTACGGCTGGCTCAGCAAGATGTTCTACAACACTGCTGAACGCCGTGTGATGGTGCCACTGATGAACGGCACCGGGCGCTGGACACAGAAGGCGGGCAAAGCGCTGCGCATGGTGCAGAACGGCAATATGAGCGTGTACCTCTTCGGCATGGTGGTGGGCGTCGTGGTTTTCCTGTGGATCACCCTTTACGGCGGATGACATGTTGCTGATCGTCCTCCTCCTCATCCCTTTCGTAACCGCAACACTGCTCGTTGCTGCGCGCCCGGACAAGAGCGCACGCGCCATCGCGATGGTGGCATCGATCCTCTCGGCCGTGCTCGTGATCGCGCAATGGGTGAAGTTCTCCCGCGGCATGGCCACCGACCTTGTCGATCACGACTGGGTGCCTGAGTGGGGCCTACGCTTGAAGATGGCGCTCGACGGTCCGGGCCTGTTGTTGGTGCTGCTCACCGCGATCATCTTCCCCTTCATCATCGGGGCGGGCGCGAAGTTGAACCACGACCGCCAGGCGCTGGTGAACGCGTTGCTCCTCTACACGCAGAGCGCCCTCTTCGGCGTGTTCATGGCGCAGAACGCCTTGCTGTTCTACCTCTTCTATGAGCTTTCGCTGATACCGCTCTTCTTCCTGCTGCTCTTCTGGGGTGGTGCGGACCGTCGCCGGATCACGATGCGCTTCTTCATCTACACGCTGCTGGGCGGGCTTGCGTTGTTGTTCGGTATCGCCTACTGCATCGTGCAGGAACCCACGCACAACGGGGACTTCTCAGCGCTGCATGCGCTACAGCTCCCGTACGACACACAGGTGTGGTTGTTCTGGACGCTCTTCCTCGCGTTCGCGATCAAGCTGCCCATCTTCCCGTTCCACAGCTGGCAGCCCGATACCTACACCATGGCGCCGATGCAAGGCACCATGACGCTCGGCGGTGTGCTGTTGAAGATGGGCCTCATCGGCGTGCTGCGCTTCGTGTTCCCCATCGTTCCGCTCGGTGTTGATCACTGGCGCGAATGGGTCATCTGGCTGTCGATCATCGGTGCGCTCTACGCGGGCATCATCGCATTCCGCCAGCGCGACCTGAAGCGGCTCGTTGCCTATTCCTCGCTCAGCCACGTGGGCATCCTCTGCGCGGGCCTCTTCGCGGAGAACGCATACGGCGTATCCGGCTCCTTTTACCAGGCCTTCGCCCATGCCGTTCTTGTGGTGGGCATGCTTTACCTCGTGGGGGCCATTCAAGCCCGCACCGGCACCACCGACCTGAGCGCGATGGGAGGACTGAAGCACAAGGCACCCCGCCTCGCCGCCTTGTTCTTCCTGGTGATGATCAACGCCGTGGCCCTGCCGCTCACCCAGAGCTTCGTGGGTGAATGGCTCATTTTCAACGGGCTGTGGTCGGTCGATCCGTGGATGGCTTTCGCGGCGGTGTGCACCATCATCCTGGGTGCGGTGTACATGCTCTACGCTTACCAGCGCGTGATGCTCGGTCCGGTGAACGTCAAGCTCACCGCGAACGACGCGGATGCGGAGGACCACACCTTCCTGGTGCCCTTGATCGCCATCACACTGGTACTCGGCGTTTATCCCGCCCCGATCCTGGACCTGCTGGATGGACCCGTGCAACAGCTCCTATCGATGATCCACTGAGATGAGCGCCCTGATCCTCACTTCCGTTCTTGGCGTTCTGCTGCTCTACCTGGGCCTCTTCGGCAACAAGCAGCTGCTGGCGCCGGTCGGCATCCTTGGCCTCTTGGGGGTGATCGTGCTGTTCTACTTGGACCGCGAGATCAATGTGGAGCGCTTCGCGAGCATGCTCGTGTTCGATCGAACCAGCCTGCTGTTCAGTTGTGGTATGTCGGTGGTCACCGCGCTGATCTTCCTCTTTGGCATCGACTACTTCAAGCGCGAGCAGGAGAACGTGGCGGAGCAGTATGCGTTGATGGTATTCTCGCTCACGGGCGGCATCATGCTCACCGCGTTCACCAACCTGCTGATGCTCTTCCTCGGCATCGAGATCCTGAGCATTCCCTTGTACATCATGGCCGGGGCGAAGAAGCGCAGTTTGCGCAGCAGCGAGGCCTCGTTCAAGTACTTCCTACTGGGCTCATTCGCCAGCGCGTTCCTTCTGCTTGGCATCGCGCTCATCTATGGCATCGCGGCCTCCTTCGATCTGAGCGTCGTACAGAACATCGCTTTGCAGCAGGGCGAGAACCCGGACCTGCTGTTCACGCTTGGTTGCTTCTTCGTGGCCGTAGGTCTCTCGTTCAAAGTGGCCGCCGCCCCGTTCCACTTCTGGAGCCCCGATGTGTACGAAGGCTCCCCCACGCTTTCCACCACCTTCATGGCCACCGTGGTGAAGATGGCCGCCTTCATCGGCTTCTATCGCTTCGTAGCGATGACCGGCATGCCTGCCGCCCTCGGCAAGACCCTGCTCGTGATGACGATCATCACGCTCCTCGTGGGCAACATCATCGCGTTGCGCCAGAGCCACTTCAAGCGCCTGATGGCTTACAGCAGCATCGCGCACAGCGGCTTCCTGCTGATGGCCTTGCTGAGCAACGCGGCCAACACGGCACAGGTGCTCTTCTACTACACGTTCACGTACGCGCTCGCCACGGTAGGCCTCTTCATCGTGATGACGCTCGCCAAGCGCGCGGCCAACGGCGACGAGCACATCCGCATCTTCCGCGGTCTCTTTCGCGCCAACCCCTGGCTGGGTGTGATGCTGTTGATGATGATGCTCTCGCTGGCCGGCATCCCGCCCTTCGCTGGTTTCTTCGCCAAGGTGCAGGTCTTCCTGCTGGCCATCGGCGCGGAGTATGTCTGGACCACCGTCTTCGCCGTGGTGATGGCCCTGGTGGGCATCTACTACTACGCGGTGGTGGTGCGCGAGGCCTTCACGCCCACCGATGACAAACCGGTGCTCACTGTGTCACCGTTGAACTGGCTGGTGATCTCGCTCTGCGGCGCTGCGGTGCTGGTGCTGGCGGTGATGCCGCAGTATCTCTTGAGATAGGCCAGGGCCTCAGTGTCCCAACTCCCCCTCCCATTTGCTCACCACGCTGGTGGCAATGGCATTGCCCACCACGTTCGTGGCGCTGCGGCCCATGTCGCAGAAGTGATCGATGGGCAGGATGAGCGCGATGCCTTCGATGGGGATCCCGAACATGCCAAGGGTCGCTGCCACCACTACGAGCGAGGCGCGAGGCACACCGGCGATGCCTTTGCTCGTGAGCATCAGCGTGAGCAGCATGGTGAGCTGTGCACTGATGGGCATATCGATACCGTAGACCTGCGCGATGAAGAGGCTGGCGAAGGTCATGTACATCATGCTGCCGTCCAGGTTGAAGCTGTAGCCCAACGGCAGTACGAAGCTCACGACCTTGTCCTTGCAACCGAAACGTTCGAGCTCTTCCATGAGCTTGGGCATCACGGCTTCGCTGCTGGTGGTACTGAACGCGATGGTGATGGGCTGTACGATACGCCGCATCAGCTCCTTCATGCGGTGGCCGAGGAAGAGGAAGCCGACGCCCAGTAGAATGACCCATAGCACAGCAAGGCCGATGTAGAACTGGCCGATGTATACCGCATAGGTGCTCAACACGCCTAAGCCATAGATCGCGATCACCGCAGCGATGGCGCCGAACACGCCAAGCGGAGCGAAGCTCATCACGTAGCCCACCATCTTCAGGATCACGTGCGCCACGCTTTCCAGCAGGTGCACCACGGGCTTGGCATAGTCTCCGATACTGGCACAGGCAACGCCGAAGAAGATGCTGAAGACGACGATCTGCAGTACCTCGTTCTTCGCCATGGCATCCACCATGCTGGAAGGGAACACGTGCGCGATGAAATCCTTCAGTGTGAACGCATGGGTCTTCTCCACCACATCGGCCACATCGGCACTCGCGGTCAACTGTAGACCTACGCCTGGCTTCAGCAGGTTCACGAGGAACATGCCCAACACCAGTGACACGAGCGATGCGCTGATGAACCAGAGCAACGCGCGGCCACCCACACGGCCCACGGTCTTCATATCCCCCAGCTTGGCGATACCCACCACCAGTGTGCTGAACACCAGCGGCGCGATGATCATCTTGACCAGTCGCAGGAAGATGTCCGTGAGCAGCTTGAGGTTGTCAGCGATGCTCTTACGTGAAGCCTCCTCGACGTTCACATGGAGCGCATAGCCGACCGCTATGCCCAGGATCATGGCCAGGAGGATCCACAGCGTCAGCCGGTTGTTCTTGGACAGCATGCGGTGAAAGTAGCCGGATGAAAAAGAAGGAGGGACTCCACAGTGGAGTCCCTCCTTCCGGTCGTTTATTCAGGAGCTAGTCGCAGGTTCCCGGAGCCAGATCCTTCAGCTCCTTCATCTTCAGGAAGGTGTTGTTCACCTGCTCGGTGATGCTCGTGCCGGCGTTGAGCGTCTGCACCTTCAGGAAGTAGCACTTCGCTTTGGCAAGGTCCTTCGCCTCCTTGTTGTACAGGTAGTAGAGAGCGAGGTAGTTCAGCGCCTCTTCGATATCCGTCTTGTACTTCTCCTGCTCTTCCGGTTTGATCTTGCTGAGCATGGTCTCGTAGTACGGCTTCGCAACGAACGTCTTCGTCTCCAAACTATCGAGGCCGTTCTGGGCACGCGCCCGGAACTTGTAGCCTTGGTAGGCGTTGGGGTTGCGCTCGGTGTAAGTGGCCCATGCGCTATCGGCCGTTACCCAGCGTTTACCCTTGTTCGCCACATCGCCCAGGTAGTAGTAGTCGTTCGTTTCGGGCTTGCCTGCGGCGATCTTCTCGCGCATCGCGCCGATAGCTTGATCGAAGCTCTTGCCTTTGGCGAAGGCTTTGGCGGCATCAACGAAAAGACTCTCCTTGTTCTTATCCATGCGTGCGGCCTTCAGGAACATCTCACCCGCGATGGAATCGTGGTTCACCGTTACGGGTGTCACCGGAGGAACCACCGTGCTGCCCGGGGCAGGCGGCACCGGAGGCACAGGGATCTTCGGCACCAGTCCTTGGTGGATCTTGCCCAGGTATTCGTAGTCCAAGCTGATGCGCTTGTCCTCCGGTTGCTCGGCGAAATATTCGTCCATCTTCTTCAGTGCGTTCTCGAAGTCACCCTTCTCCGTAAGGTCGTACGCTTCGATGCGCTTCAGCACAACGTTCTTCACGTTGGCCTGACCCAGCGCACTGATCTCCGCAAGGCTCTCATCGTACTTCTTCACCAGGAAGAGGAATTGCGCGTTGCGGATGCGAGCGCTAACGTTGCCCTTGTTCAGCTCCAGGTACTTGTTCATGTCCGCCGTGGCCTTGTCGAAATCGCGGGTCATGAAGTAGGCTTCGGCGCGTCCTCGGTAAGCCGGGGCGAACGAGGGGTCGATGGTGATCGCCTTGGTGTACTCGTCCACCGATGCCGGGTAGTTCTTGGCGCGATAGTACATGAAGGCCTTACGCGAGACCGGTTTCGCGTTCAATGCGTCCAAGTTGATCGCGGTCTTGTAGTTCTCCAGGGGAGTGGAACCATCGCGCGGGTTCTGCTCGAAGAGCACATCGCCCTTCAGCACGTAGGTCTCCGCATCCTTCGGGTCGAGCTCGATGGCCTTGGCGAAGTACTCCTGCGCCTTCACGAGGTCCTTGCCTTGACCTTGCGCCACGGCTTCGCCCAGTTCACGGTAGGTGCGACCTTGCAAGGTCTTAGGGAACTTGTTCGCCTTGTCGGTCGCGCTGGTGACGGCCTTGTCGAACTCGGTTTGCGCTTCGGCCTTCTTGCCTTGCGACCAGAGCGATTTGCCCAGACCCACATGGTTGAGAGGGAACTTGGCATCCGCACCAACCCCCATGCGATAGCAGTACTCCGCGCTGTCGGAGCGCTCGTTCTCCCAGTAGTTCTCGCCGAAATAGTACCAAGCCTCAGCGTTCTGCGGCGCTGCGCCCAACACGGCTTTGAACGTACCGGTCGCCTTCTCGAACTGCTCCTTGTCGGTGAGCTTGATGGCTTCCGGAAGCGATTGCGCGTCGATCGTCAGGATGGCGGCGCTGGAAAGGGCCAGCGTCAGGATCTTTTTCATCGGTTCTACTGGTGAACGATCTCCACTTCGCGAGCAGGGACCTTGTGCGGGGCGAGCCCGGATTTGAGGAGGATGCGTTGACCTTTATGGTTGGCCACAAAGGAAACAAACCCGGTGCCAAGGCCGCTCTTGGCCTCGGTCAACACCATGTACACCTGGCGGCGAAGGGGATAGCTACCGTCCGCCAAGGTGCCTTGCGTGGGTAGGAAAGCTCTGGAGGTGTCACTTCGGGCGATGGGCAGCAGCTTCACCCGCTCGCGCAACCCCTTCATTTCCGGGTCGTCCAGGTCGCTGATGGCGGCGAAGGGAACCAAGCCAAGCCGACTGGGATCTCGCTCCACGGAGGCGATCACGGAACGCACATCCACCCCGGCCTTGGCGCTGAGCACCCCTGCATCCAGTTGGAGGGAATCGACCAAGGTGCGTGCCGTCCCGCTTTCTGAACCGGCAATGACCACGGACCAACCGCTGCGAGTTCCGGAGTCGGCCCCTTTCTGCAGAAGGCTCTTCAGCCAGGGAACGGATGATCGGTCCAAACGGCATGCCTTGTTCACCACCACGGCGATGGCATCGGTGCAGATGGGGACTGACTCGGCTTCGAGCTTACGCGCGCTGAAGAACGCCTCCTGCTCCCCACCTGGTATCGCGGTGGTCACCACGCAACGCACGGAATCGTTGAGCATCGCCTTCAGCAACCGGGCCTCTGGCAGGTAGCGCAGCTCCAACCGAGCATCCGGATATTGGTTAAGGAAGATGAACGCTTCCGCATCCACGATCGGCTTGAGCTCCTCATCCGCCAGAACGAGGACATTACCGCTTGTGGTGGTGTCGTCGTGCGCGGGTGAAGACGGGGCCGTATTTCCGCAGGCAACGAGAATGATCGCTGCTGATGCGCTGATGAAGAAGGAGGTCCGCTCGTCGTTCACTCGTTGTTCGCTTCGTCAGCGTACTTCCGCCGCCACAGATAGGCGCGAACCACACCATAACCCAGCAACAGCAGACCGATCGGCAACCGATAGTCCGGCACCAACCGCATGAGCGCGTCGGTGAACAGGAAGGCGCAGCCCGCCAGCACGTAGAGCACGCTCATGGCCAGGGCGAAGTACTTCATGCCGCGAAGCTACTTGGTGCGGAAGTCGATCGGGAGCACCAGTCGACACGCCACCTTCGCTCCCTGTTTGCGCGCGGGCTTCCACTTGGGCATGGCGCGCACGACCGCCTCGGCCGCTTCCGCATACGCCTTTGCCGCTTTTCCCTTCGCGGTCACGTCCACCACGCTTCCATCCGCATCCACCACGAATTCCACCCACTCCTTCTGCGCGGTTACATCATCCTCCGGAAAGCGGATGTGGTCCTGCACGAACCGACGCAGGGCATCCATACCACCGATGAATTCCGGCACCACATCCACATCGGCCATACCGGTAGGGTTGAGTCGCGTGCCGAACGGCGTTCCAGTATCTCCACCGGTTGGCTTATCGCCGCCTGTATCCGGTCCTTTGCGACCGCTATCGTCTCCCGTACGTTGATCGATCGAATCGGGGTCCTTCTTGTTCGGATCGGGTTCGGTTGTCGTGACCGTGGAATCCACCGGGATGACCACTATGTCGCGTTGCACGGGCCCTGCTGGCGGCGTTACGTGCGCAGTAGGAGGCTGCGGCGGTTGTGGCGGAGCGGGTGGGGTCGGAGGCGCGACATAGGTGTCCGACAGATCGACGATGATCTCCGTGGTGGGTTTTGCGACGTGTATAGCCGAACCGTGACCGAAGAGCCTGGGCAACATCACCGCGCCACCCACCAACCCCAAGGCGCCAACGAAAGCGAACATCGCGCGCCGGTCGTATTCACGGCGCAGCACGAAGGCGCCATAGGCACGATGGCGCCCATCGAACACGAGCGAATTGCGTTCGGGCTTCGTCACGTTGTCCCATGCACGATCGGCACTGAGGAGCACGCAAAGCGCTGTGAAGAGCAGCAGGAGAAGGGTGGTAAGCATGATGAGCTGGTGTTGTATTCCGCAGTACAACCAGCAGTCCCTCGCGTTCATTGCCCGGTGCGAACAAGCAGCCGAGCAACGGTTGAGCGAACTCCGACAACGGCGGTCAACAACAACGAGGCCCGCTTGCGCGGGCCTCGTGAACATCGTGTGGTCGGCTCTACTTGAGCTTGAAAACGACCGGCAGGTTGAAGCGGCACTTCACCGGTTTGCCACCCATTTTGCCGGGGTTCCATTTCGGCATACTCTTCACCAGTCGCATGGCTTCCTTGTCCAAACCTTCGCTAACGCTTCGCAGCACCTTGGCTTCCTCGATGCTGCCATCCTTGGCAACGGTGAACTGGACGTACACCTTGCCTTGGATGCCCGCTTCGTACTCCATGTCCGGGTACTTCTGCGTGCGCTGCATGAACTCGTACATCTTCTCCATGCCTCCGGGGAACTCCGGTTGTTCCTGCACGGCGGCCAGGTCGAACACTTCTTCCTCCACAGGTGTGGGAGGCGGAGCATCATCGCCCTTCTCCCCTTCCTGCGTTTGTGTGCTGGCCACGGTCTCCTGCAGGTCAGCCTGCGTGGGCGGGGGTTCTTCCGTCGGTTTCTCCGAGGCTTCCACCGCTACGAACTGCACCGTTTCGATCTTGGGCTGGGGCGGTGGTTCGATCTCTGGCGGCGGCGGCGGCGGCGGCTCGTTCTCTTCCTTGAAAAGTTCGAGTTCCACATCCACGACCTTGCGCTTCTTCACTTCTTCATCGCCTTTCCCGAGACTGGCGATCACCTTCGGCGTGCCGATGGCGATGCCCACGAACAGGACGGCGGCCAGCAATGCGATACCCAGTCGACGGTTGTAATCACGACGCAGCTCGAATGCGCCATAGGCCTGGTTGTGGCCGGTGAAGACCAGTTGGTTCCTCGCCGCCTGCATCAGGTTCATCCAACTCCCGTCGATGGTGAGGAGCAGGCTGAGGCCCAGCAGAACGAGTACGATGATCGCGTATGCCATGGCTCAGAGGGTTGCTTTCGCCTGGTCCAACAGGACCTGTTCGGCGGCTTTCAGACTGTCCTGCACGCTGTACTTGCCCACGCCGCTGATGTCCATCTCATCCACGATGTCGATCACGTTGCGGTAGCGGGCATCCTTGTCCGGCTTGATGATGCAGAACAGGGCTTCCTTCTGCTTCTGCGCGTTGTTCTTCAGGCTGTCGAAGGCCGCCTCGTTGATCTTGCCTGCGTTGAAATCCTTCGCAAGTGCATTGATCCGCTCCACGGTCAACTTGTTCTCGTCGACCAGGATCTTGCGGATGGCACTGAAGTCGGTCTTCTGCAATTGCGTTTCGGTCGGCTTGAACTCGCCCTTGTAGTAGTAGATGGCGTCCTTCTTCGTGAGCAGCAGCGTCAAGGCGTTGTTCACCTTGGGGGGAATGAAATTCGGATCATCGGGCGGAACGGGGAACGTCAACTGGAGCGTTGACGGCTTGTACATGGTGGTGGTGAGGATGAAGAAGGTGAGCAGCAGGAAGGCAAGGTCCACCATCGGCGTCATGTCGATGCGGGTGCTGCCTTTCTTGGCGCGCTTCTTCTTGTGTCGGCCACCTCCGCCGCCGCCTTCTCCTCCGGGTACTTCTGCCATGGCTCTTCCCGACGTGCCGGGGTCTGCTTGGGTTCTGTGGTTATCGAGGTCGTTCCACCGTACACGCCAGCGGCGCTACGGTTCAAAAGGGTTCAAAGACGGCTTTCCTCCAGGTCGGTGATCATTTTGAAGCGGTTGATCTTGACGTTAGGGCTCTGGAACGTCTTGATCACTTCGTTCACCTTGCTGTACATGGAATTGCCGTCGCACTTCAAAGCTACGAGCACCTTCACCCCAGCTTCATCGAAGAAGAGGCTGTTGGTCAGTTGCACCCAGTCCAGCAGTTCGTTCTTGGTGCTGTCCATGGGTATACCGTGGGCTTCCGCCTCGATGGCGCGCCGTTCCTGTGCGCTTTCGGCGTCCAGGTATTGCGGCAGGGCACGGGCGGGAATGCCGATGGCCGTAAGGAAGCCGAAACGGGCTGCCTGATCGGGGGTGGGGGTGAACCCGTAGCGTTTCCCCATTTCCTCCAGCACCGCGACACGCACTTTCTTGTCCGTGAGGTCCCAGAAAACACGGCCCGTGCTGTCCACGGTGATGGTCATGAGGTTCTTGTCCGGAATGGCGCTCTGGCTCATACTGCTGGGCGTGTCCACGCTCACCACCTCCTCCGGGCGGAACTGTGCGGTAAGCATGAAGAAGGTCACCAACAGGAAGGCGAGGTCCACCATCGGCGTCATATCCAGCGAGGGGCTGGACCGAGGCATTGTGATCTTGGGCATCGCGCTGTGTTGTTGGTCGGGATGACGACAGTGCCATCCCTCCCGGTCTGATCACTTGCGGTTGGCCAGGGTCTGGCTCACACTGAAACCAGCCTCATCGATGCCGTGGGTGATCGCATCGATCTTGTTGCTGAAGTAGTTGAACATGATGATGGCGATGCACGAGCCGATGATACCGAAGGCCGTGTTGATGAGGGCTTCAGAGATACCGGTGGACAACGCGCTGGCATCAGGAGCGCCGGCCTGGGCCAGTGCGCTGAAGGAGCGGATCATACCGAGTACGGTTCCGATAAGACCAAGCAGGGTGCTGATGCTGGCACAGGTGGAAAGGATCACCAGGTTCTTGCTGAGCATGGGGAGTTCCAGCGCGGTGGCCTCCTCCAGTTCCTGCTTCACGGCCTGCAGGCGGGTCTCCTTGTCGTGGTTGGCGTCGTGCAGCACGGTCTTGTACTTCTCCAAACCGCTGCGCATCACATTGGCCACGCTTCCCTTCTGCTCATCGCAAACGGTGATCGCATCGTCCACTTGATCATTGGCCAGCAATTGGCGCACACGGCCGAGGAAAGCCTCGATGCGGCCCTTGCCCTTGGCCTTGCTGAGCGTGAGGAAGCGCTCGATGCTGAAGATGATCACCAGGAGGTTCACGGTGATCAGGATGGGAACGATGAAGCCCCCTTTGTGGATGAGGCCGAAGGTGTGGCCGGGTTCTTCCTTGATCGGGTGGTTCTTCACCACGATCTCGTCCAGTTGCTCGGAGGTCATGCCTGCCTGGTAGCCCTCGAAGTTCTTCGGGTCGCCCAGCACGAACATGAAGATGCAGATGCTGACGATCAGTGCGAGGGGGATCACGATGGCGACGAACATGCCGGACATCTTCCCGTTCTTGCTTTCAGTGCTCATTGCGCGTTGGCGTTTCGGTAGGTAGGAGGAACTGGTTTTCGGTCGTTAGGCGAGCAAAGCCGGGAGTGCGTCTTTGCAAGGGTGGCAAACATAGCAAGTGGACCGCATGGAAAAAGGGGGCGCCGAAGGCCTGTTGGAGCCCGACAGCGCTCTCGGAAGATGAAGGGAAGGTAAACAAGGGCGGGATGTGCTTCCCTAGCGCGGGTTTGGGATGGAACGGCCAGTCCCACTGATCAGCGTGTCATGGAGAAGTCCCCACGGGGATGGGCCGAGGAACGGCGCACCGGAGCCGGGAAACGGAAGGGGCAAGGCGTTGGGGAGGGTGTTGAACCAGTTCAATGGAGAAGGGAGGAAGGTGCGGGGACCTTTGCGCCCAACAACAACGACCATGAACACAGCAACCAACACCGCAACGGCGGGCACCACGAACAGCGATGCGCTGGTCAAGTGGAGCATCGATCCCGCCCACAGCGAGATCCAGTTCAAAGTGAAGCACCTGATGATCACCACGGTCACCGGCAGCTTCCAGAAGTTCCAAGGCGATATCGAGGCTCCCGGCGACGACCTGAGCAAGGCGCGCGTGGAGTTCCGTGCGGAAGCCGAAAGCGTGACCACGGGCAACCCCGATCGAGACAAACACCTGAAGAGCCCCGACTTTTTCGATAGCGTGAACCATCCGCACATCATCTTCAAAAGCGTGCGTGCGGAGGATGTGGACCACGATGGCAGCTGGAGGCTCATCGGCGACCTGACCATCAACGGCATCACCAACCCCATCAAGTTGGACGTGGAATGGGGCGGTGTAACGAAAGACCCCTGGGGCAACACCAAGGCCGGCGTATCGATCAACGGCAAGCTGGAGCGCAGCAAGTGGAAGCTCAATTGGAACGCGGCGCTGGAAGCGGGCGGCATGCTGGTGAGCGATGAGGTACGCATCAGCTGTGAAGTGCAATTGGTGAAGCAGGGTTGATACCTGCTTGGTGGAAGCAGCGAGCCCCGGCCTTGGCCGGGGCTCGCTCATTTCGAATGGTCCGTTCAACGCGCCCTGCTTTCCAAGGAGCGTACTTCCCCTGAACCGGCCACACTGCGGTTGATGTTCGCTGGCTTGCCGCGATACAGGATGTCTCCACTCCCCTCGATCGAGGCGGAGAGCGAGCCGGTAGCGTTCACGGTGATATCACCGCTTCCGGCCGTGGATACCGCCGCGGTCTCTGCGGTCATGTTCTTGGCGTTGATATCACCACTGCCTTCCACGGAAGCGGTGAGGGTTTGGGCCGAACCGCTGAGCTTGATGTCGCCCGATCCTTGGATATCCGCCGTTACCGACTTGGCATTGTAGGCCAGCACGATGTCCCCGCTTCCCTCGACGCCCAAGCGAACGTTGTCCGCGGTGAACGTGCTCTCGCTCTTCACATCACCCGAACCGTGGATCTCCACTTGATCGATGAGCGGAGAACTGATGTGCACGATGAAGGGTTTATCGGTGCTGTACCCTTTACTGGTGGCGATGGTCCAGGTTCCTTTGCTCACCTCCACGGTGACCAGGTCCACCAGGTTGGCCTGTGCCTCCACTTCCACGGACTGGCTGGGGGCTTGCGTCAGCACCACATCAATGGAACCCTGCACATCGATACCGTGGAACTGAGCAACGTTCACTGTTCGTTTCACCACCGCGCCCACACCTTTCACATGATCACAAGGAAGGGAGAAGGCGATGGAACCGGCGAGAACGGCCGAGAGGGTAAGCAGGCTGCGCATGGCTGTTGGTGTTGTGGAACGAACGTAGGACGCTCGAGAACGCTCCGGTGTTACAGAATGCTAAAAGCGCTCAGCACTTGTTACCGCCCTGTTGCTCCACATGCACATCCAGGAACTGCACCGCACCAGGAACCGCTGCCTCCTTCAGGATCCGCTTCACAAGCTGTATCACATCCGCCTTGTCGGATGCCCGCACCCGTTGCATGCGCAGCACGACCACACAGGTGCGCAGGCAGTTGTATTCCACGGTCATGGAGGGTTCCTTGCCGATGCGCGCTGCCAACTGGCCCCATTGCGCGTTGGTCAGATCGGTGATATGCATGGTGACGATGGCTTCCACCGCAGAACCAGGCGAGTCATCCTGCGCCCTCGACGCAAGCACGACAGAAGTGAGAAAGGCGAGCAGTACGATCAGGCGGCGCATGGCAGTTGGCTTTCCACGAAAGCTATCGCATCACCGATGCCGGGAAAATGACTTCCAACAGCCTGTCAACCGATGCCCTTGCCGTAGAATGCCCGCAGCCGTTCCGGCACTTGCCTGCGCATGCGCTGCTTCATGATCTCGGCTTCGCGCTGTGCATCGAGGTCCTGGCGTGGCGCCTGCAACCAGCGCAAGTCCTCACCGTCGTAAACGGCGATGGGCACTCCATCACGGTAGAGGACCCGATCGGTGTGGCGAGTGGCTACACGCTCACCGCTGGTGATCACGCCGGTGAGGTTGAGCGGATCGGCGGCGCTGATCACGGTGAAGCCTTCATCGCCCACTGGCGAACGCCGGCCATCGGCCATCGGTTCTCCCTGGGCCTTCTGTTGCGCGCGCATGAGCGGAATGGCGTTCGGCAGCGCGAACTGCTCTCCCCATACGCCGCTCACGAAACGACCGCCGCGTACTTCGCCACGGTCCTCCATGCGACGCAGAACGCGCGCGAGTTCACGCCACGTGGGCGCGATGCGTTCGCGTTGTGCGAGCTTGCGGAAGAGCACGCCATACCGCAGCAACAGGATGCGGGCGATCGCCTCCACATCCTCCGCTGCGCGCTTCGTTGTGCCCTGTGCCTTCGGGTGATCGAACAACCACCAACGGCCGGCCTGCTCCAAACTGAAGGGCGCATTGCTCGAACGCCGCTCCTTCAATGACTGACGCTTTCCTGCCGGAATGAGCAGCGCTCGCAGGCCGGTGAAACCATCCGCGCTGATGCGGCCTTTGGCCACGAGTTCCGCAAGGCCCGCTTCCACTTGCGAGGGGAGGAGGTTGCAAAGCTTTACAAGGTCGTGATAGAAGAGCGCGCCACGCTGTTCCAACTGCTTGAGCACCTCTTGGGCCTCGCTGCCCAACTCCTCGATGGGCACCACGTCGTTGAGGAGAAGAGGCAGATCCTCGCGCAGACAGATGCTGAGCGAAGAGGTGCGCAGTGACGATGGTGCGCTCGCCTCGCCGGTGAAGGGCGTGAGCTTCCCCCAGGCGATCCTTCCGCTGAAGCAGAGCTGGTCCATCCATTCCGGTGCATAGTCCTTCAAGCGCGCGGGTAGGATATCGTTCTCCCATGCCACGGCAGGAGCCTCCGCGCCTTGCAACTTCTCGATCACGCCACGCAAAGCTTGCGGGCCTTCGGCTTGCACGTCCGCTCCCACACCATGCCAAGCGAAGAGGAAGCGCATGAAGGCGGCGGAAGAGACCGGTTCGATCTCCTTGCGCAACTTCTGCAGGGTGTAGCGATGGATGCGCGCCAGCAGTCGCCGTTCGCACCATTGCTCCTCGTCCACATCAGGGTCGTAGTGCCCGCGGAAGCACATACCGTCCTGCTCCATCTTCAGCATGGCCTGCAGCACTTGGCTCGGGTCAAGTGCGAAGCGTTGCGACAGGTCAGCGATGGTGGCAGGACCTTCCACTTCCATTCGCCCACGCAGCAGATCAGCGAGCGGATCCTCCAGTGAATGCGTGTTGCGCAGCGTGTCGCTCAGTTCAATGTTCGGCTCGCTCGTTGCGCCCGGAAAAACCGCTATCAGCTGACCGAGGCGTTCGAGAGCCACCCACAGGCCGACGCTGGCTTCGGGCCGCGGGCCTCGGACCCAGAGCACACACGCTCTCCCTTGCCTCACCAATTGTTCGAAGAGATGTCCCCATCCGCTGCGCTCTCCTTCCTGCTGAGTCACCAGTCCGCACTGCACGAGCGCATCGTAGAGCTCATCGGCATCGCCCACCTGTGGCCAGGCTTCTTCGCGCACCATGCGCACCGCCACGCCATCGAGTTTGCCCAGGTCCTTCGCGGTGGAAGGATCGAGCACATGGCGGGTCTTGATCGCGCGCGTGCGGCGCTCTTCCAACGGAGCAGGATCGAGGAACGCGTACGGCTTCGCACTGATGATCTCGTGGCAGAACGGCGAGGGCTCGCGCAGATCACGGGCGATCAGTTCCACTTCACCCTTGTTGATGCGTGCGATCACCTCTTCCAATCCATCGATGTCCATCGCCTCCGTGAGGCAATCATGGATCGTTTGCTGGATCATCGGATGATCGGGCACCTCGCGCTCACCGACGATGTTCTCCAAGCAGGCGAGCTGATCGGGGAAGCAGAGCGCCACGAGGTCCTCTCCTTGCATACGCTGCAGCATCGGCGGCACGCGCTTGTCGAACCACCGGCGCTGCACGGCCAATGCGCGTGAAGCGTTCCAGCGCCAGCGCGTGCCGAACATCGGCGCATCGAGCAGAGCCTGCACGAGGATGTCGCGAACGGTGTTCGGGTGCAGGTATTTCCACACGTCATCGAGCGGGAAGCTGTGCGTGCTGCCCAGTGAAAGGATGATCGCATCCTCGGTAGCCGCAGCTTGCAGTTCGAAATTGAAGTTGCGACAGAAGCGTTTGCGCAGGGCGAGTCCCCAACCTCGGTTCAGCCGGGCACCGAAAGGCGCATGGATCACCAGGTGCATGTCCCCCGCCTCATCGAAGAAGCGCTCCATGATCAAGCGATCACGTGTGGGCATGGCGCCCAGCGATACCATACCGGCGGCGAGGTAGTCGACGATCTGTTCGGCCGCGACGGGATCCACACCCACTTCCTGCTCCAACCATTCCATGGGCTTCACCTTCCACACGATGCTCTCGCCGATCGTGTCGTTGATGGGCCCGAAACGATCGGCCACTTCCTGGCGCAAGCGTGCTGTGGCGATGCTCAGCTCCTTGGTCCGCCCTGGCGCTTCACCCAGCCAGAACGGAAGTGATGGCGGTTCGCCGTGGGCATCCTCCACGCGCACCTTGCTTTCGTTCACCCCGAGTATGCGCCACGTGCTGTTGCCGAGCTGGAACACATCACCGGGCATGCTCTCAATGGCGAAGTCCTCGTTCAACGTGCCTACGAACACGTTCTCCGGTTCGGCCACCACATCATAGTCGAACAGATCGGGAATGGCGCCGCCGTTGAGGATCGCGTATTGCCGCGCACCCTTCTTCGCGCGCAGCCGTCCGGTGATGATGTCGCGGTGGATGTGCGCTCCACGCTTGCCGCGGCGTGTCGTGAAACCGTCGGCCAGCATCTTCACCACATCATCGTAGGTCTTGCGATCGAGCTGGCGGAACGGGTACGCGCCGAGCATCACAGCGAAGAGCTCATCATCCGCGATCTCATCGCAGGACACCTCAGCAACGATCTGCTGCGCGAGGATGTCGATGGGCTGCTCGGGCATGATGATGGCGTCGAGCTCGCTGCGCCGCACGGCATCGAGCAAGCCTGCGCTTTCCACCAGTTCATCGCGCGAGAGCGGGAACAACCGGCCCTTGGGCAAACCACCCACATGGTGACCGCTACGCCCCACGCGCTGGAGGAACGCGGCGATGCTGAAGGGATTCCCGATCTGGCATACAAGGTCCACATCACCGATATCGATGCCGAGTTCAAGTGACGCGGTGGCCACGAGCGCGCGGTAGCGCCCCTCCTTCAGATCGGTCTCCGCGGCCAATCGTTGTTCGCGCGCAAGACTTCCGTGGTGCGCTCCCACCTTGTCCTGCCCGAGCCGCTCACGCAGGTTGAACGCGAGCCGCTCGCACATGCGGCGCTGGTTCACGAAGATCAAGGTGGTCTTATGCTGCTCGATCAGCTTGACGAGCTTCTCGTACACCTCGGTCCACACCTCGTTCGGCATCACCGCCTGCAGTGGCGAATCGGGCAGCACGAGCGCGAGGTCCATGGCGCGCTTGTGTCCGGTGTCGATGATCACACAGTCCGGTGCGCCATCGGAGCGTAGGTGCTTGTTCCCCACGAGGAACTTCGCCACCAGTTCGACGGGCTTCTGTGTTGCGCTCAAGCCGATGCGTACCGCCGGCCGTGTGAGCAGGTGGTCCAGTCGCTCGAGCGAAAGGCTCAGGTGCGAGCCGCGCTTGTCGCCGATCATCGCATGCACTTCGTCCACGATCACCGTGCGTACGCTGGACAGCATTCGCCGACCACCCAAGCTGGTGAGCAAGACATAAAGCGACTCAGGCGTGGTCACGAGGATGTGCGGTGGCTTCTCCCGCATGCTCTGCCGGTCCTGCGGTGTGGTATCGCCGGTGCGCACCATCACGCGGATCTCCGCTTCGGGCAGGCCCTGCTCTTTCAGCTCCGCGCGGATGCCGCGCAGGGGTCCTTGCAGGTTCTTCTCGATGTCGTTGCTGAGCGCCTTGAGCGGCGAGATGTAGAGGACTTGCGTGCGGTCCTCCAACCTGCGGTCGATGCCTTGGCGAACGAGTTCATCGATGGCCCAGAGGAACGCGGTGAGCGTTTTGCCGCTTCCCGTCGGCGCGGCCACCAGCACGTTCTTTCCCGCGGCGATCGCTGGCCATGCTTGCTGCTGCACCGGCGTAGGAGAAGGGAAGTTCTTCTCGAACCAGGCGCGAACGGCGGGGTGGAAATCGTGGAGGGGCATGGATGACGAGGAAACCGGCGATCGACGGGAGACAATGTACTGCGCCTTGAGCGGCGTTCAATCCGCCGAACGATCGCGAGGAATGGCCAACTGCAGGTACACGACCACCGCCACTGTGACAGCTCCCGTGGGGAAGAACGCTGCGGCCGCCCCGAAGCGATACCAAAGCAACCCCGTCACCGAACTCGCCACGAGCGCCGCGATGCTCTGGAGCCCGGAGAAGAAACCGAGCGCTGTGGCCGTATCCTTCTTGTCGGCCAAAGAAGCGAGCCATGCTTTGGAGACGCCATCCGTGGCTGCGGCATACAGCCCATAGAGGAGGAAGAGCGCGCCATAGTAGAAGAGACCGCCTTCGAGGGCCATGCCGAAGTAGACCAACGCGAAGAGCACGAGACCACAGAGCAGCGTCGGCTTCAACCCGATGCGATCGGCAAGGTGGCCGAGCGGGAACGATGCCAGCGCGAAGACGAGGTTGTAGAAGATGTAGATGCCGATAACACCGGTATCGTTCAATCCTGCCGTCTTCGCGCGCAGCAGCAGAAACGCATCGGCGCTGTTGAAGAGCGCGAAGGCCAGCAGTCCGACCACCAACGTGCGATAGTCCCTCGGTGCGCGCTTCCAGTAGCCGAGGAACGCGAAGAACGATGCGTTCGCCGGGCTATGCTTGGGCTTCGTGCCCTTGTCCTTCACCAGGAAGGAGATGGCGACGGAGATGATGCCCGGCACGATCGCCAACACGAAGAGCGTGCGGTATTCTTCCGGATGGAAGTAGAGGAACACGAGGGCCAGTGCCGGACCGATCACCGCGCCCACCGTGTCCATCGAACGGTGGAAGCCGAAGATCGCACCCTTCGTCGTCGGCATGCTCTCCTCGCTGAGCAGGGCGTCGCGTGCGGCGGTGCGCACCCCCTTACCCAACCGGTCCAAGGTGCGCGCGCCGAAGACCCAGAAAGGGTGGGCGATCACCGCCATCATGGGCTTGGCCAATGCGCTCATCGCATACCCGATGCGAACGAACGGAGCGCGCCTACCGCGCAGGTCCGAACGGTGGCCGAAGTAGCCCTTCGTCAACCCGGCCGTGGCTTCCGCAAGGCCTTCGAGCACGCCTATAAGCACCACGCTGAACCCGATGCTCTTCAGGTAGATCGGCATCACGGGGATCAGCAGTTCGCTGGCCGCATCATTGAAGAGGCTGATCAATGAGAGGATCCAGACAGTACGGGTGATGGCCTTGAACATCAGTGCGAAGTTGCCTTGTCCTATGGCATACCCGAAAGCACCTTCCTAGACTTGCACCACCGGAGCGCGCGAGGAACATCATGGGACAATACAGGTCATTGGCGCTGCTCGCGTTGGCGTCACCGTTCGTAACGTTCGCCCAAAGCGCTGCCATAAGCATGGACGGCCGCTTCGAGGATTGGACACCGGGCCTCACCACCTACGTGGACAACAATGCTCCGGCCTCCGGCATCGACCTGCTGAGCATGCAGGTAACGAACGATGAGAGCTACCTCTATATCAAACTTGTAGTGGGCAGCGAGATCGACCTGCAGGACGACCTCGTTCCGCATGGCATCTGTCTCTTCATCGATGGCGACAACAATGCCGCCACGGGCAATGTCCCCCAGAGCTCCTATGGCGCGGAAGTGCGCGTTCGCTTCGATACCCGCACGGTAACGGAGTACTTCGGCACGAGCAGCAACGTGAGCTGGAGCACGCTGGACCTTGTTCCGCTGCCCACCACTACGAGCAACACTTTTGAGATCGCCATCGCGCGCAACGCCAAGCCCGATGGGGTCAACGACCTCTTCACGTCGAGCACCATCAAACTGCTGTTCACCGACCTGGACAACAACGATCGCATGCCGAACAGTGGCTCGTCGGCCTTCACCTACGCGTTCGACGCGACACCGGTAACACCGATCACGCCCATCGATCTCGCGCGCATCACGACGAGCGATGTACGGGTGACCACATGGAACGTGCTCGCGGACGGGATCACCAATGCCGGCAAGCAGGCCGCCTTCCATCGCATCATCACCGCCATTTCACCGGACGTGATCGGGCTGGTGGAATGCGTGAACACCACCGCCGCGCAGGTGAAGACGTTGCTGGATTCCTGGCTACCCATCGGCGGAACAGGCTGGCACACGGTGAAGGACGACTTCGACGAGATCGTGGCCTCGCGATGGCCCATCCTTCAAACGTGGCAGGCATTGGACCGGCAGTTCCCGGTGCTTATCGACCTGCCTTCCAGCTACGCCACCGACCTGCTGGTCGATGTTACGCACCTTCAATGTTGCACCGCAGATGCCACGAGACAACAACAATGCGATGCCTGGGCACAGTTCATTCTTGACGCGAAAACACCCGGAGGAACAGTGACGCTCCAGACGAACACACCGTTCATCATCGCGGGTGACATGAACGCGGTAGGGTGGGCGCAGCAGATGAACACCCTGATCACCGGAGCAATCGTGAACACGGGAGCATACGGCAGCGGCGGTGCGCTGGATTGGGACGATACCGACCTCACCGACGGCATCTGCCTCCAGACCGACACGCGCATGGCCTACACCTGGCGCAGCAACACCAGTGCCTACCCGAGCGGTCGACTGGACTACATGATCCACAGTGATGCGGCGATGGTGGCCGAAAAGTCCTTCGCCATCCGCACCGAGAGCATGAGCGCCGCGCGTCTCGCTCAATACGGCCTTCTTTCGAGCGACAACACCACGGCCAGCGATCATTTCCCGATCACCACGGACTATGCCGTACCGCTATCAGGTGTGACCGTGGCGATAAAAGCACTGCTCGAAGGTCCGTACGATGCGAACACCGGTCTGATGCACGACAGCCTTCGCGTGCACGGTCTGGTCCCCCTCACCGAGCCCTTCACGAACGCTGGCTTCACGCAGGCCGGAGGCGGCGGCGGAGAAAGCACCGGCACCAACGTGCTGACAACGACCGGCAGCAACGCCATCGTTGACTGGGTGCTGGTCGAATTGCGCGACAAGAACAACCCCGCTTCGATCATCGCTACGAAAGCTGCCCTTCTTCAACGAGACGGTGATGTGGTAGCCACGGACGGGGTTTCCGCCGTGCACATCAATGCAGTGGCCGATAATTACTTCATCGCACTTCGGCACCGGAATCACTTGGGCGTGATGAGCGCGACGAGCACCGCTTTGAGCAATGCGACCGTTGTCGTCGACTTCACCTCTCCTGCGACGGGCACCTTTGGTACAGCATCAGAAAAGTCGATCGGGGCGGTGCACGTCCTGTGGGCCGGTAATGCGGTGTTGGACCATGCACTGAAATACACCGGTACGGACAATGATCGCGACCCGATCCTGACGCGGATCGGCAGCGCACTGCCCACCGCGACGATCAGTGGTTATTTCCCTGAGGACATCAACATGGACGGCGTCGTGAAATACACCGGCGCGGGGAATGATCGTGATCCGATCCTGGTGAACGTAGGCAGTGCGCTGCCAACGAACGTTCGGCAGGAGCAGCTTCCGTGACCGGTTCCGGAGAGCGTGATGCGGTCAGCGTGAAAGCGCTACTTTGACACCATCATCAACCTCTCCCAAGATGAAACGTGTCTTCAAGGTCCTTGGAGTACTGCTGCTTGTTGTGGTACTCGTTCTCATCGGTTCCGTCGTTTACATCACGCAGGCACTGCCGAACATACCGTTGCGTACGGATGTGAAGGTGGACACCACGCCAGAACGGCTCGCGCGCGGTGAATACCTGGCCAACCATGTGTGCGCCTGTATGGACTGCCACAGCACGCGTGATTGGAACCGGTTCAGTGGGCCGTTGACGCCGGGCACATTGGGCAGGGGTGGCGAGCGCTTCGACCAGACCATGAACTTCCCGGGTGTGTTCTTCAGCAGGAACCTGACGCCCACCGCGCTGAAGGACTGGAGCGATGCGGAGATCTACCGCGCCATCACAAGTGGGGTGAGCAAGGACGGCCATCCCTTCTTTCCCGTGATGCCCTACACGCATTACAACAAGATGGACACGGAGGACATCTACTCGCTCATCGCCTATATCCGGAGCCTACCGCCGCAGGACAACGTTCCACCTCCGAGCAAGGCTGAATTCCCGGTGAACATCATTCTGCACACCATACCTGAGGCAGCAACCCCGACCAAGCGTCCTCATCCATCGGATGGCCTGGCCTATGGAGCCTATCTGGTGAACGCGGCCGGTTGTGAGGTCTGTCACACGCGCACGGAAAAGGGCAAGGTCGTGGGTGAACCTTTCGCCGGTGGTTTCGAGTTCCGCATGCCCACCGGCTCGGTGAACCGCTCGGCCAACATCACCCCCAGCACTGAGGGCGGCATCGGGAAGTGGACGAAACAGCAGTTCCTCGACCGATTCAAGCAATACAGTGATAGCGCCTACGTGGCACCCGCTGTGGACTGGAGCAAACACGAGTTCCAGACCGTGATGCCTTGGACCATGTATACCGGAATGACCGAACAGGACCTGGGTGCGATCTACGATTACCTGCGCACGGTTAAGCCTGTGGACCAGTTCATTGAACGCTGGACCACCCCACAGGAAATAGCCGGGAAGTAGACCGGTCTGGCCACCAAGGACCACTCCCCTGTCTTGGGGCGGAACGTTCCCACGCAAGGGACCGTCCGTCTCTGGCGAGGACGTCCTCAGGCGATGGCATTCCCAGAACGGTCGTGTGAAAAAGTGTTGGCGACACCTGCCAAGGGGTCACTTGAGCGTTCATAGGCATGAAGAATGCTGAACCGAACGCACTATGGAAAAGATAACCACGGTGGACCGCACGATGATGATCGATGCCCCGCCCAGCGCAGTGTGGAAAGCGATGACGGACCCGAACCTCATCCGGCTGTACCGGATGAACTCGAGCATGGAGGGCCACCTGCAAAAAGGCGAGTGGGTGCGCTGGTTCGAGTTGAAGGATGGGAAGGAGGTGTTGCAGGCGAAGGGCAAGGTGCTGGAACTGATGCCTGAGCGGCGTTTGCGCCACTCCAATTACAGTCCTTCGCTGGGCCTTCCCGACGAACCGGAGAACTACACCACGGTGGACATCACCTTGGATGTGGAGCGCGACGGTCGCACCCGATTGCACCTCTGGCAGGGCGAATTCGCTGGACTTCCACACGCGGAGCGACTGGCTCGGGCCGCAGGAAAGGACTGGGTGGAAGCCTTGGTGGGCCTGAAACGCATCGCCGAAGAGCAGGCACAAGGCATGGCCGCCTGAGGCGCTCGGCACGTCCGGCTATCTTCGCGGCCCTCTAGAAAACCCGCGATGGCCGCCCGTTTCCCGCAGTATGATGAGCTCGACCTGCCCAAGGTCGCTGAAGATGTATTGAAGCAATGGGAGGCCGAGGACACCTTCGGCAAGAGCCTGGAGTTGCGTAAGAACGCGCCGCCCTTCGTCTTCTATGAAGGTCCGCCGAGCGCCAACGGTTTGCCCGGCATCCACCACGTGATGGCGCGTGCGATCAAGGACATCTTCTGCCGCTACCAGACGCAGAAGGGACACCGCGTTGATCGCAAAGCCGGCTGGGATACGCATGGGCTGCCTATCGAACTGGGCGTGGAGAAGGAGCTCGGCATCACCAAGGAGGACATCGGGAAAAAGATCAGCATTGAAGAGTACAACGCGGCGTGCAAGAAAGCCGTGATGCGCTACACCGATGTGTGGAACGACATGACGCGGCGCATCGGTTTCTGGCTCGATCTGGAGAAGCCGTACGTGACCTACCACACCAAGTACATCGAGAGCGTGTGGCACTTGCTGAAGCAGCTCTACGATCAGGACCTGCTCTACAAGGGTTACACGATCCAGCCGTATTCACCAGCTGCAGGCACAGGTCTCAGTTCACACGAGCTGAACCAGCCGGGCACCTACAAACCGGTGAAGGACACCAGCGTGGTGGCGCAGTTCAGGGTGAAGCGCGATGCGAACAGCGAATGGTTGTTCAACAACGCGTTCGGTGATGTCTTCATCCTCGCGTGGACGACCACACCATGGACCTTGCCGAGCAACTGTGCGCTCACCGTCGGGCCGAAGCTGGACTATGTGCGCGTAAAGACCTTCAATCCGTACACGCACGAGCCGCAGACGGTGGTGTTTGCGAAGCAGCGATTCAATCAGGTCTTTGGGAAAAGGGAGCGGATGGCTTTTGTCGCAGCCACGCTCAACGCAGCTTCCATCTCGTTCGAACTCGGACTCCCCAACGGAGCAAAGGCTGACGCACTAGCCGTAATCGACGGCAATGAATGGGTGGTTGAGTACAAGGAGTCAGGGTGGACTTTTGATACGATTCGTCAAGCATTAGAAATTGCCGGGGATAAGCGCCTGCTTCTCGTAGGCATGCACTATGACATGCATCCCAAGGTGGAGGAGCTATTGAGAACCATTGATTCGTCGCGAGTCAAGGTTGTCTCTGTCCCTTGGTTGTTGAATCAGCAAGTCCAGGTATTGGGTCATCAGTTGGAAGGCATCCGTTACGAGCCACTTCTTCCCTACGCACAGCCCGAAGGCGGCGATGCCTTCAAGGTGATCGGCGGTGATTTCGTGACCACGGAGGATGGTACAGGAGTGGTGCATACGGCGCCGAGCTTCGGTGCGGACGACCAACGCGTGGCGCGGCAACACGGCATCGGATGGCTCACGCTCGTTGATCTGCGCGGCCGCTTCAAACCGGAGGTCACCGACTTCGCAGGCGAATACGTGAAGGCCGAATACCTGAGCAAAGAAGAGCAGGAGGCCGAAGCGAAGAAGCAAGGGCGCGACAAGTACCTGAGCGTTGACGAGCGCATCGCCATCAAGCTGAAGACCGAGGGCCGCGCGTTCAAGGTGGAGAAGTACGAACACAATTACCCGCACTGCTGGCGCACGGATAAACCTGTGTTGTATTACCCGCTCGATAGCTGGTTCGTGCGCGTTACCGCGAAGAAGGACCGGTTGGTGGCCTTGAACAAGACCATCACCTGGAAACCGGAAAGCACGGGCACGGGCCGCTTCGGTAACTGGCTGGAGAACCTGCAGGACTGGAACCTTTCGCGCAGCCGCTACTGGGGCATCCCGCTCCCGATCTGGCGCACGGAGGACCGAGATGAAGAGCTGTGCATCGGTTCGTTGAAGCAACTGAAGGAAGAGATCGCGCGTAGTGTCAAGGCAGGCGTGATGAAGGAGGATCCGTATGCGTCGTTCAAGGTGAATTACATGAGCGATGCGAACTACGACACGGTCGACCTCCATCGTCCGTACGTGGACAACATCATGCTGGTGAGCCCCAGCGGCAAGCCGATGAAACGCGAGGCGGACCTGATCGACGTGTGGTTCGACAGCGGCGCGATGCCGTATGCGCAATGGCACTATCCCTTCGAGAACGAAGCCGCGTTCAAGGAGAAGTTCCCGGCCAATTTCATCGCCGAAGGCGTGGATCAAACACGCGGCTGGTTCTACACGCTGCACGCCATCGCCACGTTGACGCAGGATTCCGTGGCCTACAAGACCGTGGTGAGCAATGGCCTGGTACTGGACAAGGTGGGCCAGAAGATGAGCAAGCGCCTGGGCAACGCCGTGGACCCCTTCAAGACCCTGGACGAATACGGTGCGGATGCCGTGCGCTGGTACATGATCAGTAACGCATCGCCCTGGGACAACCTGAAGTTCGATGCGGAAGGGATCACCGAAGTGCAACGCAAGTTCTTCCGCGCGCTCTTCAACACCTACAACTTCTTCGCGCTCTACGCGAACATCGATAGCTACGAAAGCGGTGGAACTGTTGTGCTCACCGAGATGGACCGCTGGGTCCTTTCGCGCTTGAACTCGGTGATCAAGCAGTGTGACGCAGCTTACGGTGATTACGAGCCGACGATCGCCGCGCGTGCGATCCAGGACTTCGTGGTGGAAGATCTGAGCAACTGGTACGTGCGCTTGAACCGTCGCCGCTTCTGGAAAGGCGAGATGGGTGCCGATAAGAACGCGGCCTTCCAAACACTCCATCGTTGCCTGGAAGTGATCGCCATGTTGAGCGCGCCGATCGCGCCCTTCTTCAGCGATCGCCTGTATCGGGACCTGAAAGGCGAGAGTGTGCACTTGAGCGATTGGCCGCAGCACGACGAGTCGGCGATCGACCTGGAACTGGAACACCGCACGGCGCTGGCACAGAAGCTCACTTCGCTCGTGTTGAGCATCCGCAAGAAGGAAGGCCACCGCGTGCGCCAGCCCTTGCAGAAGATGCTGGTGCCGGTTACGGACAACACGATGCGTGCACGCCTGGAGGCGGTGCGTGATCTGATCCTCAGCGAAGTGAACGTGAAGGAGCTGGTGATCCTGGACGCGAGCGAGAGCAAGCTCACCAAGAAGATCAAGCCCGACTTCAAGAAACTCGGCGCACGCATGGGCAAGTTGATGAAGAGTGTGGCAGCTGTCGTGAATGCCTTCTCACAGGCGCAGATCGCGGAGCTGGAGGTGCAGGGTCGCATGATGATCGAGGTGGAGGGCCAGCAGGTGGAACTGTTGCGTGAGGATGTGGAGATCACGGCCGATAATGTGCCGGGCCTGAGTGTGGCCAGCGATGGTGCGCTCACCGTCGCGCTGGACATCACGCTCACCGACGCCCTGGTGCAAGAGGGACTCGCGCGCGAGCTAGTGAGCCGGATCCAGACGCTCCGCAAGGAGTCGGGCTTCGAGGTCACGGACAGGATCCAACTGCACATCCAGCGTAACGGCGATGACGCGTTCGAGGCGGCCATCAAGGCCCACGCCCCGCACATCGTAGCGGAAACACTGGCGCTCACGCCTGAGGACCAGCTACTGGTGGCCGATCTTTCCGGCGCGCCGGGAGCGGTGCATCAGGTGGAACTCGACGAGCGGCTGACGATCGCGCTGGCCTTGGGTAGATCGGCCAACTAAGGGCTGGGAGCCGCTATATTCGCGGATCATTTTCAAAAGGGGTATCGTCATGGCGAAGAAACCAGCACCCAAGAAGGCCGCGAAACCCGCGTCCAAAGCGGCTTCCAAGAAGCCCGTGAAGAAAGCCGAACCGGCGAAGAAGCCGGCTGCCAAGCCTGTTGCGAAAAAGGCCGCCAAACCTGCCCCGAAGAAGGCCGCGAAGCCCGCTCCGAAGAAGCCTGCACCCAAGCCGGTGGCCAAAAAGCCCGCTCCCGCGCCGAAAAAGGCGGACGTGAAGCCTGCGGCGAAGGCTCCAGTAGCGGCTCCGAAGCCCGCCCCGAAACCAGCACCTGTCCCCAAGCCGGTAGCTGCCAAACCAGCACCCAAGCCCCAAGCGAAAGCACCTGTGAAGAAGAGTAAAGAGGAGGCACCGAGGACCGCCGCGAAACCGCTGGTCACACAAACGTCCGCGCCCGTGATCCACAAGGCCGCGCCGATGGTGAAGAAGCAAGTGAGCACGTTGGAATCCCCCAGCAAGGAGCGCTACAGCGATTCAGAGCTGGAAGAGTTCAAGGCGATCATCAACGCGAAGCTGGACGAGGCCCGCAAGGACTACGAACTGCTGAAGCAGACGCTTGCCAATACGGACAACAACGGCACGGAGGACACGAGCCCCTCGTTCAAGATGATCGAGGACGGCAGTGAGACACTGAGCCGCGAGGAGACCGCGCAACTGGCGGGCCGTCAGGAGAAATTCATCAAGCACCTGGAGGACGCCTTGCTGCGCATCCGCAACAAGACCTACGGCATCTGCCGCGTCACCGGCCGCTTGATCAGCAAGGAGCGTTTGCGCCTGGTACCTCACGCCACGTTGAGCATCGAGGCCAAGCAGCAGATGAGCAACTGATCCGCTGGATCATTCTCTCCCATCAACGCACTTGAAGCGCGCGCTGATCGTCACACTGTTGGTCCTCGTGGCCGACCAGTCCCTGAAGATCTGGGTGAAGACGCATTTCTTCCTGGGTGAATACGTGCCCCTGTTCGGTCCGCATTCGCACTCTGGATATTTGCAGTTCGTGGAGAACGATGGGATGGCCTTCGGGCTTCGCATCGGCGGGAACACCGGCAAGTTGTTGCTCACGCTTTTCCGAATAGTGGCGGTGGGCGTGATCGGGTGGATCCTCTGGCACATGGTGCAGCGGAAGCGCGGTGCATGGATGATCACCAGCCTTGCCCTCATTCTTGCGGGCGCCCTTGGCAACATCATCGACAGCGCCTTCTATGGACTGATCTTCGACAAGGGCACCGTCTTCGACCCCGTTCTGGACCGCGCCACCGGGTATGAAGGTGTTGCCCAGCTCTCAACGGCGGGGTATACGAGCTTCCTGCACGGCTCGGTGGTGGACATGTTCTACTTCCCGCTGTGGCAGGGACGATTCCCGGACTGGTTGCCGATATGGGGCGGTGAGTATTTCGAGTTCTTCCGGCCGGTCTTCAACATAGCTGACGCGGCGATCAGTGTCGGTGTGGCGATGATGATCCTGGCGAAACGTCGTCATGCCCCGGAGCCGGAACGGACGGAGCTACCCAACAGCACGATGGACAGCGGCGACGCGGTGATCGACGGAAGCAACGGCCCGGACGAAGCTCAGGCCAACGCTGAAGGCCGCGACACGAGCAATTTGCGCGATACGAGCAGCTCGGCGATCTGAACCGCGTTCGTAGCGGCCCCTTTGCGCAGGTTGTCGGCGACGATCCAAAGGTTCAACGTACGCGGCTGGGTTTCATCCCGGCGCAACCGACCGACGAACACCTCGTCCTTGCCATGGGCGATCATGGGCATCGGGTACACGTCCCGCGACGGCTCGTCCAACACGTTTATCCCGGATGACTCGTTGAGCAGGCGCCGAACCTCGGCCAGTTCGAACTCGTTCGCGAACTCAACGTTCACCGCTTCGCTATGGCCGCCCGTGACAGGAACGCGCACGGCGGTGGCGGTAACCCGGATGGAAGGATCGAGGATCTTCTTCGTCTCGTTCACCAACTTCATTTCCTCCTTGGTATACCCGTTGTCGGTGAACACGTCGCAGCGCGGGATCACATTGCGGTCGATACGGAACGGATAGGCCATCTCAGCCGCTTCGCCGTTGCGCTCGCTGTCCATTTGTTGCACCGCCTTCATGCCGGTGCCCGTGACGCTCTGGTAGGTGGAAACGATCACGCGCTCCACGCCATACCTCTTGTGCAACGGAGCAAGCACCATCACCATCTGTATCGTGCTGCAGTTGGGGTTCGCGATGATGCGGTCCTCAGCGGTGAGGACACTACCGTTCACTTCAGGCACCACGAGTTTCTTATCGGCATGCATGCGCCACGCGCTGCTGTTGTCGATCACGGTGCAGCCCACCTCGGCGAAGCGTGGCGCCCACTCCAGGGAAGTACCACCACCGGCCGAGAACAGCGCGATGTCAGGATGCTTCGCGATGGCGGCCTCCATTCCCACTACGGGGAACTCCTTTCCACGGAACCGTACCGTTCTGCCAGCACTTCGTTCGCTGGCCACAGGGATGAGCTCCTCAACAGGGAAGTTGCGTTCCTCGAGTACTTTCAACAGGACGCCGCCGACAAGACCGGTGGCGCCGACGACCGCGACCTTCATGTGAACCGTTGATGTTGCGTGGAGGCCGAAACTATACCTTTCACACGGTTCATACCGCAATGTTCACCGCACCTTTTCGCGCCGTCGCTTTCGCCTCAACGCTGTTGGTAACGGCGCTCGTATCCGCGCAGTTCACCGATGACTTCGAGGACGGCTCCTTGACCGATGGTCCGGTCTGGAGCGGCTCATCAACCTTCGAGCCCGCCAGCGGAAAGCTGCACCTGAACGCTGCGGTGGCCGGAACGAGCTATCTGCAGAGCGACTTCGCCATGGCATCGCTGGACAACATGGAGTGGCGCGTCCAGGTGCGTCAGAACTTCGCGCCGAGCGCGAACAATTACGGCCGCGTTTATCTGGTAAGCGACCAGGCCGACCTGACCGGTGCGTTGAACGGCTACTTCCTGCAATTCGGTGAGAACGGTTCGCTCGATGCCGTCGAACTCTTCAAACAGACCGGCCTGACCACAACAAGCATTTGTCGCGGAACGGATGGAGAGATCGCGGCTGCGTTCACCATTGGCGTTCGCGTGCTGCGCGATGGCACCGGCACCTGGAGCATCTCGGTGGATCCGGCCGGTGGAACCAGCTATATCCAGGAAGCGAGCGGAACGGATGCCTCGTTCACCACCAGCGCCCACCTCGGCGTTCGTTGCACCTACACGGTCAGCAACATCAGCAACTTCTACTACGACGACGTGTATGCGGGACCGACCATCGTCGACAACGTGCCCCCGGCCATCGTTTCGGTCATTGCCATCTCCGCAATGCAAGTGGACGTGCATTTCAGCGAGGCGCTCGACCCGGCCTTCATCGGCAACTACGACATCATCCCTTTCATCGGTGTTTCGGCACAGGTGCTGGACGGCATCGATGCGACATTGGTCCATGTTACTCCAGCGATCGCTCTCACCAACGGCAACACCTACGGCTTGAGCGGGTCGGATGCACAGGACCTTGCAGGGAACGTCATGGCCGCCGGTGACGTGTTCGAATTTCTGTATGCGGTGCCTGAAGTGCCACAGCCTGGTGATGTGGTCATCAACGAGATCATGGCCGATCCTACACCACCGCTTGGACTACCGGAGCAGGAATTCGTTGAACTGTACAACACCACCACGAACAAGAGTTTCGACCTTGCGGGTTGGACTTACAGCGATGGAGGAAGCACACTTACGCTTCCATCCACGATCCTGCCACCGGGCGGATACATCATCATTACCAGCACAGCCAACGTACCTGCCTTCACACCTTTCGGAACAGCGATTGCCCCCAGCGGGAGCATCTCGCTCACTAACACGGGTGATCCAGTAACGATCAAAGACCCGGGCGGCGTGGTCATCGACGCGGTCACGTATTCGATCGGTTGGTACCAGGACGCGATAAAAGCCCAGGGCGGCTGGACGCTTGAACGCATCGACCCCACCACGCCGTGCAGCAGTGCCAACAACTGGCGGGCCAGTGTCGCCCCTATCGGTGGAACACCCGGTGCCCAGAACAGCGTGTTCGCCATACTCACGGATGTAACCCCTCCAACACTCGCCGGTGTTCAGGTCATTTCCTCTACACAGGTGCGCCTGGTCTTCAATGAATGGATGAACGCGGGCAGCCTGCTGGCGGGCGATTACCTATTCGATCCTCCCTTGAGCATCGACCTGGTTGAAGTGATCGACCAAGTGACGGTACAATTGACGCTAGCAGTTCCGCTTGTCGAAGGGCAGTTGTACACCATCACCCTACAAGGAATGACCGACTGCCCGGGGAACGCCATCGCCACCGGGACTTCCGCTGTGCTGGCGTTGCCACAATCCGTTTCACCCGGCGATGTGGTGATCAACGAAGTGCTGTATGACCCTCGCGGCACGGGCAGTGATTTCGTGGAACTGTACAACCGAAGCCAGAAAGTGCTCAGCTTGGCGAACTGGAAGCTCGCGAACGAATCGAACGGTGTGATCGGCAGCCCGCTCGTGATGACCACGGACGCACGTCTGTTCATGCCTGGAGAATACCTCTTGATCACTGAGAACAAGAACAACACCTTGGCGGAATATCCGCAAAGCCACCCCGATCGGTTCCTGGAAACGGACATGCCGAGCTACAACAACGGCTTCGGTGTGGTGGTCCTGCAGGATCCGCTGGGCGATACGTTGGACCGTTTCGCCTACAGCGATGACCTGCACTTCGCACTGCTGAACGGCACAGAAGGAGTGAGCTTGGAACGCGTAAGCCCGGATCGTCCTTCCAGTGACAATACCAACTGGCACAGCGCGGCTGAGACCGCTGGCTTCGCCACACCGGGTTTCGAGAACTCACAGTTCAGTGTTACCATGATCGCCAGTGGTGAACTGACCATCGGCCGCAAGATCTTCTCACCAGACAACGACGGGTTCGAGGACCTGCTCACGATCAACTACCGCTTCCAGCAGCCGGGCTTCACCGGCACGATGAAAGTGTTGGACATCGTGGGCCGCGAGGTGAGAACCCTGCTGGACAACGACCTGCTGAGCACCAACGGAGCGATCAGCTGGGATGGCATCACCGATAGCGGCGATCTGGCGCGCATGGGGCCGTATGTCGTTTACCTCGAAGCTTTCGATCTGGCGGGCAACGTGGAGAAGTTCAAGGAGACCGTGGTCCTGGCGCACAAGCTCTGATCAAACCAACAAGGATGCGAAGGCACTCCTTACTCCTTCTTATTGCACAACTGTTGTTCCTCGCGTTGAGCGTGCGTGGTCAATCACCATCGATCGAATGGTCTCACCGTTACGGCGGCAGTTCTTGGGAATATGTGGAGGACATCCAACCTTGTCCAGATGGCGGGTATGTCGTGGTTGGACGCACCTGGTCGAACGACGGGGATGTTAGCGGGAACCACGATCCCGATGGTCACTTCCCTGATATCTGGTTGATCAAGCTTGACAGCCTCGGTGCAATGGAGTGGCAACATTGTTATGGCGACTTTACTCCGGAAATCCCGGCCCAGGTTGCTGTTACGGAGGATCATGGTTTCGTCGTGGTCGGTACGGCGACGTGCAATGGCGGAGGGGACAATGGTGACATTGCTGGCTGTCATGGCGGCGACGATGGCTGGCTGTTCAGGACCGACAGCTTGGGTGATCTGCTCTGGCAACGCTGTCTTGGAGGGTCCCAGGACGATGAACTTCATGGGTTGGTGCTTACGCCGGACGGAGGCGTCGTTGTTGTCGGCCACACCAAGTCGAATGATGGAGATGTGTCCGGCCTGTCGGGTACCGCTTGGGACATCTGGCTCGCCAAAGTGGATAGCGCCGGTGAACTTGTCTGGCAGTACTGCTTCGATTCCGGGCAAGGCAATGACTATGGCCAGGCCATCGTGCATGGTCCCAGCGGAAGATTCACGGTATTAGGGCACCGGCAATACGGCGGCCCGTGTCCGTGGGCGAACTACAAGCTCATCGTTTTCAATGTCGATTCGCTTGGACAGACCCACTGGCTGAACTGTTTCGGAGGGAGCGGTTTCGAGTACAGCGAGAGCCTGCTGAACACCTCTGACGGCGGCTATCTGGTGGCTGGGGCCACCATGTCCACCGATCACGATGGTACAGGCAACCATGACCCGACCGGCACCTATTACGATGCGCTACTTGGACGCACGAACGCGCTGGGTATCCGTGAATGGGCGAAAGTGATGGGTGGCAGTCTGCATGACGTGCCTAAGAAATGGGCGGAACTCCCGAACGGCGACTTGCTCATGCTCGGGTTCTCAGGTTCGAGCGACGGTGACATCAACAACAGCCATGGAAGCGACGAGGTATGGCTCACTCGCTTGAACTCGGACGGTGAGCAATTGGCAGGGTGGTGCTTCGGCGGATCCTCTATCGACTACGGCATGGGCATGGTCCTGAAAGAGGATGGAGGAGCAGTGATCACAGGAAGCACATTCTCGCAGGACGGTGATCTGGAGGGCCTGAACGCCGGTCCCCTGGCGGACTTTTGGGTGTTCAAGCTCGGCAATACCGATGTCAGCACATCCTCCAGCGATGAAGCAACGCCCGAAAACGGTCTTGTCATGATCGTGAACCAAGGGATGCTCGATGTGCGTTGCGATGGGCGCACCTGTGGAACGGTCACCCTTTTTGACTCCCAGGGAAGACTCATCCGTTCAGTGTGGAGCGGTGAGGCGGTCATCCGTATCGATGTCCATGATCTGGTTCCTGGAGCTTACTTGGTCCAACGCACAACAGACCGGAGGCGAAGTGCCCAAAGGGTGATCATCGCTCCGTGATGCCTTGGGGTCCGACAGACCTTTCTTCGAGCGCCGTGTCATTGGGGTCTCACCGGCTGAATTGTTGGCAGTCTCTACCCATACAGGCCTGATCACCTCGTCACTTTCTGCAATTTCACCCCCGTTATGACCGAACAGCTGACCAAGAGCCAGGAACTGATCGCCCGTCGCAAGGCCGCCGTACCGAACGGTGTGGGCATGTTCAACTACGCCACCGCTGCGAAGGCGAGCGGCGCCACGATCACGGATGAGGACGGCCGCGAACTCATCGACTTCGCCGGCGGGATCGGTGTGGTGAACGCAGGTCACTGTCCGCCGCCTGTGGTGAAAGCCATCCAGGAACAAGCCGAGAAGTTCCTGCACGTGAGCTTCAACGTGGCGAGCTACGAGCCGTACATCGCACTGTGCGAGAAACTGAACGCACTGCTTCCGCATGGTGGCCCGACGAAGACGCTGCTGGTGAGTACGGGAGCCGAAGCCGTGGAGAACGCGATCAAGATCGCACGACAGGCCACGAAACGCAGTGGAGTGCTGTGCTTCACTGACGCCTTCCATGGTCGCACGATGATGGCCATGACCCTGACCAGCAAGGTGGGCTACAAACCCGATTGCGGGCCCTTCGCGCCGGAGGTCTACCGCACGCAATACCCCAACTTCTATCGCTACGGCGCCGGGCGCAGCGAGGCGGAGTTCGTGAAAGCCGAGTTGCATCGCCTGGAGGAGCTTTCGCACAACCTGGTCGACCCAAGCCAGCTCGCCTGTGTGATCATCGAGCTGGTGCAGGGTGAAGGCGGATTCAACGTGGCGCCGAAAGCCTATGTGGAAGGACTGCGCAAGTGGTGCGACAAGCATGGCATCCTGCTGATCTCCGACGAGATCCAAGCAGGGTTCGGTCGCACCGGCGCGTGGAGCGCTTATTCTCATTACGGCATCACGCCGGACCTTAGCACATGGGCCAAGAGCCTGGGCAGTGGTCTGCCGATCGCTGCGGTGATGGGCAAGGCAGAGCTGATGGACAAGGCCGGATCGAGCAGCATCGGTGGCACGTACATCGGTAGTCCGCTCAGCTGCGCCGCGGCCCTGGCCACGCTGAAGTACATGGAGGAGATCGACATCAACGCGAAAGGCAGGCATGTGGGCCAGGTGATCCGCGATCGCTTCGAAAAGATGAAGGCGAAGCATGCGTGCATCGGCGATGTGCGCGGTCTTGGGGCCATGATGGCGATCGAGTTCGTCAAGAACAACGACCCCTTGCAACCCGATGCGGACACCTGCAACGCGCTGATGATGGCCTGTGCGAAACGCGACCTGGTGGTCATCAACGCGGGTACGGAGAAGAACATCATCCGTGTGTTGAGCCCCCTTGTGATCAGCGATCAGCAGCTGAACAAGGGTCTGGACATCATGGAAGAAGAGCTGGACAACATCCGCGCATGAAACCGTTCTCCATCGCCGGCATCCAGATGCGCACCACCACCGCGCATTCCAACGTGGAGGCCATGAAGAGCAAGTTGGACCTGCTGATGGCCATCTACCCGTGGGTGGACATGGTCATGTTCAGCGAGCTGTGCGCCTACGGTCCGCACATCACGCATGCGCAAGCCGTGCCGGGTGAGTTTGAGCAGGAGATGTGCGCGATGGCCGCCAAATACGGCATCTGGTTACTACCGGGCAGCATCTTTGAACGTGCGAAGAACGTTGCGGGGGAGGCGGTCGTTTACAACACGGCCTCGGTGATCGACCCGGAAGGCAGCGTGGTGGCGCGCTACCGCAAGATGTTCCCGTTCTACCCGTACGAAGTAGGCGTGGCGGGCGGCACCGAGTTCTGCGTGTTCGACATCCCGGATGTGGGCCGCTTCGGGGTGAGCATCTGCTACGACATGTGGATACCCGAGACCACGCGCACGCTGGCCGTCATGGGTGCGGAAGTGATCCTTCACCCAACGCTCACGGGAACCATCGACCGCGAGATCGAACTGAGCATCGCACGTGCGAGCGCCGCGACCAACCAGTGCTATTTCTTCGACATCAACGGGCTGGATGCGGGCGGTAGTGGCCGCAGCATCGTGTGCGGTCCGGAAGGCCGGATCGTATACCAAGCGGATGTGAACGAGGAGTTCATTCCCATCGAGATCAACCTGGAGAAGGTGCGCCGCAGCCGCGAACTGGGCGTGCTCCGTTTGGGCCAACCGATGAAGAGCTTCCGTGACCGCCCCACGGAATTCGGTGTGTACACCCCGGGTTTGAAACACCCGTACTTGGAAAGCCTCGGGCCGTTGATCAAGCCCACACGTGTGCAGGAGCTCACCGATCTTGAAGTGAAAGAAGCGACACGTCAGGCCTACGAAACGAAGTCGCCCATCGTCACCAGCTTCCGCCCACCGAGCGATCCGTATTCCATCTGAAAAACTCCCACCACCATGGGCAGCCTTGCCGGACGTCACCATATCAAGCTGAAGGATTTCGTGAGCTGGTTCGAGATACCGGTTTACGATATCCACCGAGCCGCTGGGTTCTACAATGCCATCTACAACATGCAGATGGAGGTGGTGCGCAACGGAGATTTCGCGATGGCCTATTTCCCTGCGGACAATGGCATCGGTGGCGCGCTAGTCTACGGTCCCGGTTGCCTGCCGAACGACACCGGCACTCTGGTATACCTGAACGCGGGCAATGATCTGGATGGTGTGCTTGGCCGAGTGGAACTGGCCGGTGGCCGCGTGATCATGAACAAGACGCTGATCAGCGAAAGCGCGGGTTCGTTCGCGCTGTTCATCGATAGCGAAGGCAATCGCGTCGCGCTGCACGAAGGACCGGCGCGAGCAAGCACAAAATCAGCGAAACCAGCGGCGAGCAGGGTCACTGCCAAGAGATCGCCAGCGAAGAAGGCCGCGAAGAAACCGGCCAAGCGGCAGCGCTAGAACCCTTCGCTACATCCTGCCTCCTATCTTTCCAGACACGGTTCACTCCGATGTCCACCGTATCCGCTGAAACCCGAACGCGGCAACATTACAACGCCGCACGCCTCCGCTCCCATACCTGGGACCAATTGAAGCTCGCCGCCATGGACCTTGATGAGGGCCGTGGAACCGTGGAGGAAGTACGTGCGATCCTGAAGGACCTGTCGAACATCGAACTCTACTGGGCTTTCCCCGGCAAGGAGACGGTGCGACGTCTGCTGGACATGCTGCGTGGTGGTGATCATCATGGGTTCCACCTGGCGGTGAACCATGTGGTTCGTCTCTTGAGCAGCGGTGCGTTCCGCAGTGATCCTGCCGTGATCGCCGATGCGCTCGCCGGTCCCAACGAACTGCTGGCGGAGGAGGAGGAGAAGCCGAAGACCAACTACTTCGAGGTGCTCTTCGTGGATGAGCTCGACGATGTGGAGGAGGAGGCGCTGAAGCTGAAGTTGCAGAAGTGCCGTGACAGGTCGGATACGTTCGTGTACGACACCTTGGTGGTGCGCACCGTGCAGGATGCGCTGATCGCGCTGCTCTTCAACCACAACATCCAAGCGGTGGTGGTGCGCTTCGGGGTGCCCTACCCCAGTGCGAACCCTGACCTGTCGCGCAATGGAGGAAAGGGCGTGCTCCGCGAATTCACGCGTGCCATCGATGCGTTGCAACCAGGCGAGATCGGCCGCGCCAACATGGGTCCATATCTCGGCCGCATCTGTCGTTGGTTCCGCCCTGAAGTGGACCGGTACTACGTGACCGATACACCCGTCGATGGCCTGCAGGACAGCACGCTGAAGAACTTCAAACGCATCTTCTACCGCACCGAGGACCTCACGGAACTGCACCTCACCATCCTGCGCGGAACACAGGAGAAGTTCGAAACGCCCTTCTTCACCGCGCTGAAGGAATACAGCCGCCGACCCATGGGTGTGTTCCATGCGATGCCCATCAGCCGGGGCAACAGCGTGTTCAAGAGCCGCTGGATCCAGGACTTCGGCGAGTTCTACGGCCGCAACCTCTTTCTAGCGGAAACGAGCGCCACCACTGGCGGACTCGATTCCCTGCTTCAGCCCACAGGTCCATTGAAGCGTGCGCAGGAACTCGCCTCGCGTGCCTTCGGTTCGCAGCGCACCTACTTCGCAACGAACGGTACCAGCACCACGAACAAGATCGTCGTGCAGGCGCTGGTGGAACCCGGCGACATCGTGCTCATCGACCGTGACTGCCACAAGAGCCACCACTACGGCATGGTGCTCAGCGGCGCCTATCCGGTCTACCTGCACAGCTACCCGCTCACGCGCTACAGCATGTATGGTGCGGTGCCGTTGCAGCACATCCGCGAACAGTTGCTCGCGTTGAAGCACGGTGGTCGACTGGACAAGGTGAAGATGCTGCTGCTCACCAACAGCACCTTCGATGGCGTGGTGTACAACGTGGAGCGCGTGATGGAACAGGTGCTGGCCATCAAGCCGGACATCGTGTTCCTGTGGGATGAAGCCTGGTGGGCCTTCGCGCGCTTCAGTTATGTGCTGCGGCAACGCACGGCGATGCACGTAGCGCAGAAACTCGCACGCAAGTACCGCACGCCGGAATACCGAACTGCGTATGCGAAGCACATCGCCTCATTGAAAAAGGGCGAAGAACCGCGCATGCCCGATCCGGACAAGGTGCGCATCCGTGTGTATGCCACGCAGAGCACGCACAAGACGCTCACTTCGCTGCGTCAAGGCAGCATGATCCACATCTGGGACGAGGACTTCGTGCGGAAGAGCGAGGCGGCGTTCAACGAGGCGTACATGACGCACACGAGCACCAGCGCGAACTACCAGATCCTCGCGAGCATGGATGTAGGCCGCCGCCAGGTCGAATTCGAGGGCTATGAACTGGTGGAAAAGGCGATCGAACTGGGTCTGCTGTTGCGGCGAACGATCCGCGAGAACCCGCGCCTGCAGAAGTGGTTCGACATCATCACGATCAGCGACCTGGTGCCCGCGGAATACCGGCAGAGCGGGATCGAAGGCTACTACCGCCGGGACAAGGGATGGAACGCGATCGAGAAGGCGTGGGCCGAGGATGACTTCGCGGTTGATCCGACCAAGATCAACCTGTACACGGGCAAGACCGGGATCGACGGTGACACCTTCAAGAACAAGTTCCTGATGGACAAGCACCAGATCCAGATCAACAAGACCTCGCGGAACTCGGTGCTGTTCATGACGAACATCGGCACCACACGCGGATCGCTCGCTTACCTGACCAAGGTGCTGCTGAGCATCGCGAATGAACTGGAGCAGCGCAACGCCGGCTTCGAACAGAAAGAGAAGGAAGTGCACATCGGTGTGCTGCGCGAGCTGAAAGGGGACGATACACCGCTCCCGGATTTCACGAGTTTCCACCGCAGTTTCCAAGGTCAGCCGGGGGTTCCCGGTGGCGATCTGCGCTCCGCATACTTCCTCGCCTACAAGGAAGAGCGCTGCCGACACGTCAAACTGCACGAGGCCCTTTCCGAGATGAAAAGCGGCGGTGAACTCGTCTCCGCATCGTTCGTGATCCCCTACCCGCCCGGCTTCCCGGTACTGGTCCCCGGACAGGTCATCAACAAGGAGATCATCGACTTCCTCATCGCCATCGACGTGAAAGAGATCCACGGCTACCGTCCCGAGCTGGGCCTGCGGGTGTTCACCGATGCGGCGCTGGGCAGGCAGAAGACGACAACGGCCATGGGGGGAAGGAAACAAGTCTCCAGCTTCAAAGCACAAGCTTCAAGCACCAAGAAGCCAACACGCAAGAAGAAGTAAGACCATGAGCAAGAAGAAGCCATTGAGAAAGGCCGCGGTGAAGAAGAGGTCGTCGGCCCCGCCCAAGAGCAGGAAGGCAGCAGCCACCAAGCCCGCTGCGCGCAAGACCGCACCCAAGAAGAAAGCGGCCACGAAGCCTGAGGCTCGCACCAAAGCAGCGAAGCGCCTGGTGAAGAAGAAGCCGGCCAATCTGCTCAAAGGCATCAGCGACATCCGCCGATTCTTCCACCGCAACGAGGTTCCGCTCTACTTCATCAGCGCGACCAACTTCAACCTGCTCGGTGCCGATGAATGGATCAAGGGCTTCAAGTTCATCACCTACATCGACTGCTTCGATGGGTTGCATCCCAACCTGATGAGCCCGAAGACCGAGGAGCCGCATGAGGAGTTCCAGAGCATCGAGGACATCAACAACTACCTGCTCACGCACAGCGAAGTGCGCGACTTCATCGAGAGCCGGAGGATGAGCGGCAAGTCCGCAGGGAAAGCGCTCTTCCTCATGTTCGATGAGAAGACGGAAGCCTTGGCGAAGAAGGCCGGGCTGGAGGTGGTCTTCCCGCCGGCGAAACTGCGCAGTTGGCTGGACAACAAGGTGAACACCAACCGTGTTGCTGAGAAAGCAGGCGTTCCCTGTGTTCCGTATGTGCTCAGCCCTGTAAGACATTACGAGCATCTGTTGGCCGTGGCACAGAAAGGCAAGCTTGGCACGGACCTCGTGGTGCAAACGCCGTATGGTGATAGCGGCCACACCACCTTCTTCATCAAGAGTGAAGCGGACTATAACAAGTACGCGAAGGAGATCGAGGCCGAGAAGGAGTGCAAGATCATGAAGCGCATCAACTGCCGGGGAGCGGCCATGGAAGCCTGCGTGACGCGTCACGGAACGATCGTGGCGCCCTTGATGACCGAGCTGGTCGGTTTCAAGGAACTGACACCCTACAAAGGCGGCTGGTGCGGTAACGAGATCTACGCGGACACCTTCACCCCACGGATACGCGCCAAAGCCCGGCGCTATGCGAAGAAATTCGGCGATCAACTTTTGAAAGAGGGTTACAAGGGCTACTTCGAACTGGACTACCTGATCGATCAGGACAATGGCGAGATCTACCTCGGTGAGCTGAACCCGCGTGTGACCGGCGCGAGCAGCATCACCAACCACGCCGTGTTCGCTTTGAGCGACATGCCGTTGCACCTCTTCCACACCTTGGAGTGGATGAACGTGCCTTACGAGTTGAACGTGAACACGCTGAACAAACGCTGGAGCAAAGAAGAGAACATCGATACCTGGGGCCAGATGGTGATCAAGTACACCACCGATGATGTGCAGCGTGTTACGGAAGCGCCACGCAGCGGGATCTGGCGCATGCGCGATGATGGCAGCATCTACTTCTGGCGAATGGACACGCACCGCCGCTATGTGGAGAAGGACAACGAGGCCTTCTTTCTTCGCATCACACGGCCTGGCGATTGGTTCTACGAAGGCGCCGACATGGGCATTCTCGTGATGCGCGGCCGCATGATGACCGATGACTTCCAGCTCACCGAACGCTCCAAGAAGTGGCTCGCGGCCATCCGCTCACAGTTCAGGAGCGTGGCACCTGGAGCAAGCACCAACGGGCATGAGCACATGCTGGAGATCGGCGGGTTCAAAATGATGTGAGGAGGGAGCGAGATGTACGTCCACCTGAAACTCGTCAAAGAACCCTGGCCCAGCGAGCGCTGGCAGACCTTCTTCGACCGCGCCTGGCCGCTGTTCAGGATATGGTACGAGAGTGAAGGACTCGACAAGCGCCCCGACCTCGCGACCTGTCGCAGCGTTCTGGAACTGCACATGCCGGAACTGATACCGGTTTACAATAGCCTGTGCCGTCTTGCGCACCATGATGATGTAGCGTGTCGCTTCCTGAGCATGTGGTGTCCGCCGCCCTACATGGCCGCATGTTCCCAAGTGGCCTGGACCAAGGGATCCCCAACGCTCATCCGCAACTATGATTTCGACCCACGCTTTTTCGATGGCCGCCTCCGCTTCACTGAGTATTGCAAGCCCGTGATCGGCGTGCAGGACAGCGGTTGGGGCTTGATCGACGGCATGAACGCGGACGGTCTGGCGGTCTCGTTGGCTTTCGGTGGAAGAAAAACTTGGGGAACCGGCTTCGGCATTCCGCTGGTGATCCGGTACGTGCTGGAAACCTGCACCACGACCGATGAAGCATGCACTGTGCTCTCCCGCATTCCCGTGCACATGGGCTACAACGTCACGGTATTGGACAGGAGCGGCAAGTACGCCACCGTGTATATGAACCATGACCGTCCGGCGCAGGTCATCTACCAGGCTGTGGCCTGCAACCACCAGCACCAGGTGGAGTGGGACGAGTACGCCGCGTTCACGAACACGATCGAGCGCAAGCATTTTCTGGAGCACAGCATCGCGCAACCGAAGTTGACCCGGGCCGCACTCATCAAGCAGTTCCTGAAACCGCCGCTGTACAGTCAACAATACCTGCGTGGCTTCGGCACCTTGTACACGGCTGCCTACGATGTCTCCAAAGGCCGCGTGCAGATCATCTGGCCGGAGAAGCAGGTGGAGGCGAGCTTCGCGCGGTTCGAGGAACAGGAGGTGCACGTGGTGCTATTGAAGCCTGTCGGTCGGTACCTCGCCAAGTAGCATCAGCACAAAGGGCAGATGGGGTTCTTCGCGCTCTTTGCGTCCTTTGCGGTATGAATTCCACGGTTGCCTCTTCCACGCTCTTTCCCCCTGCCAACCTCATCAACGGGTCCTGGTCCTTCGAAGGAGATGGCACCTTCAACACGGTGGTGGACAAGTACCACGGCACGGAGCTGGCACGGATCCCGAACGCCACTGACGCTCAGATGGAAGAGGCGATCGCGGCGGCTTACGCGTCCCGAGACGTGCTGCGGAAGATGAGCGCCGGTGAGCGCAGCGCGAAGCTCGAAGCATTGGCCAGCTTGATCGCCAAGCAGGAGGAAGAGATCGCGATGCTGATGGTGAAGGAAGCTGGCAAGCCGATCGGAGCCGCTCGCATCGAGGTCGCACGCAGCATCACAACGGTGCGCACGGCCGCCGCAGAAGCTCTTCGTTTCGCCGGAGAAATGACACCCATGGACTTCGGTGCAGGTGCTGGAAAGGCCGCCTTCACCAAGCGCTTTCCCATCGGTGTCATCGCAGCCATCACACCGTTCAATTTCCCATTGAACCTGGTGCTGCACAAGGTCGCGCCGGCCATGGCGGTCGGCTGTCCGGTGGTGGTGAAGCCCTCGCCTCAATCACCTTTGTGCGCACTGGTGCTCGGGCAGTTCATGACCGCGATCGGTTGGCCGAAAGAAGCCTTCCATGTATTGACGTGCGGAGTACCCGTCGCCGAGAAACTGGTGAAGGATGAGCGCGTGGCCATGCTCAGCTTCACGGGTAGCGACAAGGTGGGCTGGCACCTGAAGAGCATTTGTGGGAAGAAGAAACTCGCGCTCGAGCTTGGCGGCAACGCGGCCGTGATCATCGATGAGGGGGTTGACCTGACAACCGCAGCCAAGACGGTAGCCATCGGAGCAAACGTCTATGCGGGCCAGACCTGCATCAGCACACAACGCATCTATGTGACGAAGAGTGCCTTCGAGCAGTTCCGCGATCTGTTGGTGAAGGAATACGAGCAACTGAAAGCCGGTGATCCGAGCGATGCGAACGTGACGATCGGGCCGATCATCGACAAAGGGCATTACGAACGCATCAGCGGTTGGGTGGAGGAAGCCACCAAAGCCGGTGCGACCATTCTCGCTGGTGGCAAGCCCGTGGACCTGGGACGCAACGTGTACGCGCCCACTTTGCTCACCAACACACAACACAGCATGCGCGTGAACTGTGCCGAGGTCTTCGGGCCGGTAGCGATCGTGGAGCAAGTGGCGGACTTCGGAGAAGCCATCAGCCAAGTGAACAACAGCACTTACGGATTGCAGGCCGGCGTTTTCACCAACAGCATCGCGAACATGAAGCGCGCGCATGATGAGTTGGAGGTCGGCGGCGTGATCCTGAACAACGTGCCAGGCTTCCGCATCGACAGCATGCCCTACGGCGGCATCAAGGACAGCGGACTGGGGCGCGAAGGCGTGAAATACGCGATGGAAGAGATGAGCGAGCCGCGGCTACTGGTCTACTGAGATCCACCACAGAGGCACAGGGGACACAAAGGGGTCGCCAAAGTGATGGTATTTCGTCCTATGGCTTCCACCTTGATTTCTCTGTGCCCCCCGACCACTGTGGAGATTCAGCCCTTCTTCTCCAGCTTCTCCACCCGTTCCACGAGTTTCTCCAAGTTGCGGAAGTGAATGTAGCTCTTGCGGTACTTCTGCACCTCGAAGGCGGGTGAGCCCATGTACGCCTCACCGGGTTTGGTGTCCTTGCTGATGCCGCTTTGTGCAGCGATGATCGTGCCGTCGGCGATCTTCAGGTGACCGATGATGCCCACCTGTCCACTGAACATGCAGTTCTTGCCGATACGTGTGGAACCCGCCACCACACCTCCTGCAGCGTAGTAGGTGTTCTCGCCCACCTCCACGTTGTGCGCGATGTGGATGAGGTTGTCGAATTTGACTCCTTTGCGAAGGGTCGTGCTACCCAGCGTGGCCCGATCGATCGCGCAATTGGCGCCGATCTCCACATCATCCTCGATCACCACGTTGCCGATCTGCGGGATCTTGGACCCGCCGTCCGGTCCGGTCGCGAATCGGAAACCGTCGCTGCCGATCACCGTGCCGCTGTGGATGATGCACTTCGCCCCCACCACGCAATCCGAATAGATGGTGACATTGGCGAAGACCGTCGTGTTGTCGCCGATGCTCACATTGTCGCCGATGTAGCTCTGCGGGTAGATCTTCACATTGTTGCCCAGCTTCACGTTCTCCCCGATGAAGGCCAGCGCACCCACGTAGCAGTTCTCGCCCAGCTTGGCCCCATCGCTGATCACGGCCTGTGGTGAAACGCCCTTCTTGTCGAGCTTGATGGTGTTGTACATCTCCAGCACCTTGGCGAAGGAACCTTGCGCATCAGCGACACGCACCAGGGTCGTCTTCACCGGTCCGGTGAGCGCGAAGTCCTTGCCGATGATCACGATGCTCGCGGTGGTGGTATAGACATATTGCGTATACGCAGGGTTCGCGAGAAAGGACAGCGAGCCTGCGCCGCCCTCTTCGATCTTCGAGAGCTTGCTTACGGTGGCGGTGGCGTCACCTTCAACGGTGCCGTTGAGGAGTTGGGCGATCTGTGCAGCGGTGAATTGCATGCGGGGAAGGTATCAAGCCGACGCGCACAGGAGCGATCTTCGCCACATGCCCGAACTGGATGTACGCGAAAAAGTGCGTCTGCTGCCCGACGAGCCGGGGGTATACCAGTTCCTGGACGAAACGGGCCGCATCATCTATGTGGGCAAGGCCAAAAGCCTGAAGGACCGCGTCAACAGCTACTTCCTCAAAGACCTGCCGAACGGCAAGACCGCGGCGCTCGTGCGCAACATCGTGGACCTGCGCACCATCGTGGTGAACAGTGAGTTCGAGGCGCTTTTGCTGGAGAACACGCTGATCAAGGAGCACCAACCGCGCTACAACATCCAGTTGCGGGATGACAAGAGCTTCCCTTGGATACGCATCCGGAAGGAACACTTTCCCCGCGTGGAAGGCATGCGCAACCCGGAGGATGACGGCAGTGATTACTACGGCCCGTTCACTTCGGCGAAGAGCATGCGCACGTTGTTGCAACTCGTGAAGGGCATGTACCAGCTGCGCTCCTGCAACTATGACCTGTCACCGCGCAACATCGAGAAGGGCAAGTACAAGCGATGCCTGGAATACCACATCGGGAATTGCAAAGCGCCTTGCGAAGGGTTGCAAGGGGAGAGTGAATACGACGCGAACGTGGATCAGGTGCGGCAGATCGTGAAGGGCAGGGCGAACGGCCTGTTGCGGCTGTTGAAGCAACAGATGCATCAGCATGCCGAAGCCCTGGAGTTCGAGAAGGCTGAAATGGACCGTGTGAAGATCGAACGCCTGGAGAAGTTCCATAGTCGCAGCGTGATCGTGAACACCGACATCGGGGACGTGGACGTCTTCGGCATGGCTGGCGACCTGAGCACCACCTGCGTCAGTTACCTGCGGGTGATCGATGGAGCGATCGTTCACGGGATCACCATCGAACTGAAGCGTCGATTGGAAGAGAGCGACCAGGAACTGCTACAGATGGCGATCGCGGAACTGCGCCAGCAGTACAAGAGCAACGCGCCGGAAGCCCTGGTACCCGTGGAACCCGGAATCGAGGTCCCCGGTGTCACCTTCATCGTGCCGCAGCGAGGCGATCGCAGGAAGCTGGTCGAACTCTGCGAACGCAACGCGCACTTCTACTTCCTCGAGAAACAGAAGCAGGAGAAGCTCGTGGATCCCGAGGCCAGCACGAACCGTGTGCTGGAGCAGATGAAGCAGGACCTGCGGCTCTCGGAACTGCCGCGCCACATCGAGTGTTTCGACAACAGCAACACACAAGGCACAGACCCGGTGAGCGCCTGCGTGGTGTTCAAGGATGCGAAGCCGAGCAAGAAGGATTACCGCCACTTCAACATCCGCACGGTGGAAGGTCCGGATGATTTCGCCAGCATGGAAGAAGCGGTGGAGCGGCGTTATGCACGCTTGCTCAGCGAAGGTGAGCCGTTGCCTCAACTGGTCGTGATCGATGGAGGCAAGGGCCAGTTGCATGCGGCCATGAACGTCTTTGACCGGCTAGGGCTGCGCGGCCGCATCGCGCTGGTGGGCATCGCGAAGCGACTGGAAGAACTCTACTTCCCTGAGGATCCCTTCCCCTTGCACATCGACAAGCGCAGCAGCACCCTGAAGGTGATACAGCAGATGCGCGATGAGGCACACCGCTTCGGTATCACCCACCACCGTGGTCGCCGCAGCAAACGCATCGTGCGCACCGCATTGGAGGACATACCGGGCATCGGTCCGGAAACGGCGAAGAAGCTCTTGAAGCGATTCGGTTCGATAAGGGGCATCAAGGAGGCGGACGCTTCCGACCTCGTGGCCGAAGTGGGCCAGGCAAAGGCTGATTCGATCAGAGCCAACATCGGATGAAGAAGGTCTCGGTCCTTCTTCCTTTCCATAATGCTTCGCCGACACTTGATGTTGCGATCACCAGCCTCACAACGCAGACCTACCAGGACCTCGAGCTGCTGTTGGTCGACAATGCAAGCACGGATGACAGCGCCGACATCGCGCGTGCATCGGCAAGACGCGATACACGCATTCGCATCATTGAAGAGCCGACGGTCGGGATCGCTCATGCGCTGAACACAGGACTTCGTGCAGCCAGCTCGGAACTCATCGCCCGCATGGATGCCGACGACATCGCACATCCGGAGCGCCTTGTACGACAGGTGGCGCATCTGAACGCCCATCCGGAGATAGGGGTGCTGGGGACCAGGACGCGCTTCGAGACCACCATGGTAAAGAGCAGTGGCATGGCATGGTTCGTCAGTTGGCAGAACAACATCCTCCTGCCACGTGATCATTACGTAAAGCGCTTCGTTGATGCACCGCTCGCACATCCGACGGTGATCTTCCGAAAGGAACTGATCGATCGCTTCGGCGCCTATTCAACGGAACCTCTTCCGGAGGACCACGAACTATGGCTGCGCTGGATGCACCACGGTGTGCGCTTCGCGAAGCTGCCCGAGGAGCTACTGACCTGGAACGACCACGCAGAGCGCTTGAGCCGAACGCATGCGAACTACAGCGTTGACGCCTTCTTCAGCACTAAAGCGAAGTGGATCGCGGCGTGGTACAAGCGCAAGTACGCGGACCAACGTCCGATCATCATCGCAGGAACGAGCGGGCTGTGCCGGGATCGTGCCGCGAAACTCGAACGGGAAGGCCTGAAGGTCCATGCCTTCACCGATGTGAAGAAGCGCGACGTGCCCGGCTACTCGTTCCTTCCACACGATGAACTGCCCCCTTCAGGCCACGCGCTCATCATCTCTTTAATCAGCCAGCGTGGTACGGGCGATCGCATCGCTGACTACCTCACTTCACGCGGCCTAGCAGAAGGGGAGGACTTTATCCTCGCGGCATAAGGGTATCTTGCTGCGCGGCGATGATCGACCTCTACGCTCCTGTCCAGGCGTGGCTCCAGCGTTTCCTTGCTGGCGACCGTTGGCAATGGAAAGCCACGCTGTGGTTGGTCGCCTTGTCGCTGTTCTTCCAGTTCCCGGCTTACAACTACCTCTGGGCTCACCTGACGGGAACGGAGATCAACCCGTTCTGGGTGCACATCCAGGAACAACGTCACCACCTGCTTACGTGGACCGAACAGCCCGCGGGTTCGCACCTGGAGAAGACCACCTTCCGCCTCACCGTGCCGTTCATCGCCTGGTTGCTGCACATGGATACGGCCGGACTGTACATCGTTCAGTTCATCATGGGCGTGGTGATGATCCTGCTGACGCTGCGGTTCTGCGATCGCGTGAGCGGCGATCGCGTCAGCGCGTTCCTGTTCACCGCAGGGCTGGTCTTCACCTATGCCGGTAGTGCGGCCTTCTTCGATATCTGGGGTCAGCGCGATCCGTTCGGGTACTTCTTCCTGGTCCTCGCGTTGTTCACCCGAAACCCATGGCTCGTCTTTTCCTCCACTCTGCTCGCCGCCTTTTCCGATGAGCGCGCGCTGATCGCCTCGACCTTGGTGCTGTTGCATCATGCACTGGTCCACATGCAACCGCAGGAACAACACGTTGCGCGGGCAAGGTTCGGGAGAACGGTGTACGCTGTGCTTTGCGCATGGGTGGTCTACCTGATGGTCCGCTTTTCTCTTTCGCACTGCATGGGCTTCCGAACAGGAACAGGCGAACTCGGCCTCACGATGTTCTTCCGCAATCTGGACCAGCTGCTGTGGGGGCTTTGGAGCGGCCTCGAGGGCCAATGGCTTGTCGTGCTCGTCTTCGTGGTGTTCCTCTGGCGCGTGGAACGGCGCCACTGGTCCTTGTTGTTCGTTGGTGGCCTTGGTGTGTTGGCGGCCATCGCTGTACTGGTGGACGATACCACGCGCAGCATGGCCTATGGTTTCATCATTCTCTACCCTGCCTATGCCTGGCTGATGGGCAGGGCGGACAAGCGACAGGTGCGCGTGGTCCTCTTCTTCGCGTTCCTGGTGAGCCTGATCCACCCGCTGTATTTCAAGCTCGGAACAGGAAGCATGATCCCTGTGGATCCGGTCTTAATGAAGGCGCTACACGCCTTGCAGCCACGCCTCGGCTACTGAGGTGCGGCAATGCGTTCTGCACGCTTGGGTCGCAGCCGGTCCCGAACGAGAACAAGATGCGCCTCATCACACTCCAGTGAAGCCACACTGCGCATGCGCCCTGGCGTGACGAAGGACCTGTATGTGCTGATCCCCTCTGCCACACAGAACTCGTTCATGTGCTCGCAGAAATGTTCTGCTGTGCGCGCTGAATCGGGACCGAAGAAATCCCAGTGGAAGCGGATGGTGCTCATCCGGCCAACCGATCACTGAGCAGCCGCATCTCCATGGCGGGTGCCATCTTCTCGTACAACATACGGTAGGTCGCTTCCGTGATGGGCATGTCCACCTTCAACGCGGTGTTGATCTCATGCACGCACTTCACCGCATAATAGCCTTCCGCCACCATGTTCATTTCCATTTGAGCGGAACGCACGCTGTAGCCTTTGCCGATCATGGTACCGAACTCGCGGTTACGGCTGAAGGTGGAATAGGCCGTCACCAACAGATCACCCAGATAAGCCGGCTCATTGATGTCACGGTCGATGGGGTGCACGGCGGCCACGAAACGTTCGATCTCGGAAATGGCGCGACTTACCAGCACTGCCCTGAAGTTATCGCCATACCCCAGGCCCACACTGATCCCGGCGCAGACAGCGATGACGTTCTTCAGGATCGCCGCATACTCGGTGCCGTAGATATCGTCGCTCAACGTCGTCTTCATGAACCGCCCGTTGAGCGCACCGGCCATCGCCTGTGCGGCAGTGCTGTTCTGGCTCGCGATAGTGAGGTAGCTCAATCGTTCCATCGCGACCTCTTCCGCATGGCAAGGGCCGCAGATCACACCGAAATGATCCTTGGCCACGCCCCAGTGTTGGAAGAGGTACTCGCCAACGATCTGGTTGGTCTCGGGAACGATACCCTTCACCGCACTGAAGAAGACCTTGTGCTTGAACAAGGCGGGATCCAATTGGTCCAAAGTGCGCTTCAAGAAGGCGGAAGGCACAGCGATGATGAGGATATCCGCATCCTTCACGACCGCTCCAAGATCATCGCTCATCGCAAGGCGCGACACGTCGAATTGTGCGGCACTGATGTAGTTCGGGTTGTGGCCATACTGCGCTATGTGCGCGATCGCTCCCTTGTTCCGCACCCACCAGCCGACGCGCTCCAGGTTGGAGGAAAGCAGCTTCACCAAAGCCGTGCCCCAGCTGCCCGCCCCGATCACCGCGTACCGCGCTCCGCTCATTTGAAGGTGATGTCCGCTTTGACCTCCTGTCCCGCACGCAGCACCGTGACCTTCGTTCTGTCCCCGTGCTTGAAAGCAGCCAGCGCCTTCATGTAGCTCATCATATCGCTCACGTCGTACGTCCCGAGGCGGATCACAATGTCGCCCACCAGAAGACCGGCAGCAGCAGCGGGTTTGCCATCCGTGACACCATCGATGCGCATGCCCTTGCCGTCATACATGTAATCGGGCACAACGCCCAGGGTCACCTTGAATTGAGGGACTTCGCTGGAGTCAGCCACTGTTTTGGTGAAGGTCAGCTTCGGTTCCTTGTCCAGTGTATCCACGAGGTTCTCGATGTAGTGCAGGATACGCACCATACCATCGTAATTGATCCTCTCCTCGTCATCGCTGGGCTTGTGGTAATCCTCATGCGCGCCGGTGAAGAAGTGGATCGCCGGAATGTTCTGCAGGTAGAACGATGTGTGATCACTGGGTCCCACGCCGCTTTCGGTCGTTTTCACCCTCAATGGTGGAGCCGTCTCTCTCCCTGGCTTTGCGCGGGGCTTCTTCTTGGCCGTAACGAGGGAATCGGCGAGCGGGCGTAGGCGTGCCCAAGCGGGCGATGTGCCGACCCCGCCAATGGCGATGGTATTGTTCGTGTCCAACCGGCCCACCATGTCCAGGTTGATCATGTAATCGATCTTCTCCAGCGGATAGGTCGGGTGCTTCGTCCACCAATTGCTTCCATACAGGCCCAGCTCTTCACCACTGAAAGCCATGAAGAGGTAGTTGTTGTGCCTCGCTGAAGGCCGGTCACGAAGGTCCTTCGCCAGTTGCAGGATCATGGCCACGCCACTGGCATTGTCATCGGCGCCGTTGTGCACAGCCGGCTCGCCGCGCCACAATGAACCTTCGATACCATGGCCCAAATGATCGTAGTGCGCGCCGATGACCACCGTGTTCGGTTGGCCATTGTCCAGGAATCCGATCAGGTTGTGACCGGTCAGCTGCGCGCGGTCGATCGTCACTTGGATGACCACCGGGTTCCCATCCAGGCCCAGCTTGGCGAAGCCGCTCTTCTTCAAAAAGACCACAGGCACCTCGCACGGCTTGATCTTCTTGCTGAGCGTGCTGTCCGGATCGTCGGCGGTCGCATCATCGTTATAGAGGAGAACCGCCTTCGCGCCCAGCTTGATCGCGTCGTTGATACGAGCGCCCAGGTCATGGTGCTCGATCCACTTCGAGTGCGGGTGGATGCCATCGGGCGAACTGACGCAGATCGCCGCCGCGTGGTCCTTCACCTCCACACCATCGAAATCATTGCGGCCTTTTTCCGGTGCGATGATGCCGTAGGAGCAGCGGGCGAGTTTCGTGAACACCACGCCGGAAGCCGAGTAACTCACCGGGTAATAGTCCACCCCGGGCCGCAGAGTGTTCCTTCCGATCTGCAGGGAGTTCTTCACGCCGAGCGCGGGCGGTGCAGCGAAAGTGAACGCTTGCTGGAAATGGGCGCTGTCTCCCATGGGCAAAAGGCCCAGGCTATCGAACTGTTGCTCGATGTATACCGCTGCGAGCCGCTCGCCCTCTGTGGCGGTTTCGCGGCCGCCCAGCGCATCGCTGGCGAGGTAGGAGATGGTGCGCTTCATCGCTGCCTTCGCTTGTTCATCAGCGACCGGTGTTTGCGCAAAGAGATGGAGGCAGACGCCTGTGAAAGCGAGAGCGGAAAAGGTTCGGAAAGGGCTCATGACGAGGGTGCCGAAGATAGCTGGCCGCCCGCGTGTAGTTTGGGCCCACAGCACCCAGCCATGCACCATCGCATACCGCTCTTTTCCTTGTTCCTCGCGACGCTTCTCTCCTGTGGATGTTCACACCCGCAGGAGGAACTCACCGGGGATCGACCCGGTTCATCATGGCTCACCGACGCACACTGGGCCGTGATCGATGCGCAGGACCACCGTGACACGAAAAGGTTGCTGGCCCTCCTCGGTGACAGCAGCAAAAGCACACGCGCACAGGCTGCGCTCGCTTTGGCTTCGGTCGGCGATAGCACTGCTGCTCCCGCCTTGCTGCACGCGTTGAGCGATGCCGACCCGACCGTGCGCGCGAACGCCGCGTTCGCCTTCGGTTTCTGTGGCGACAGTGTGAACGTGCATGCGTTGATCGAACGCTTCTCGCCGGAAGAGAACCCGGCTGTGCGCGGCCGCATCGCGGAGGCCGCAGGTCGTTGTGGACGAAGAGCAGGCGCCGATCTCCTCTTGCGCCGAACCCTTTCCACCAAGGCGGATTCGCTCGGTGTGCTGCGCGGATTGTTCTTCGCCACCACCACGAACAGCACGGACACGAGCCATGTGCGTTACGCCCTTTCACTCTACACGGCCGAGGAAGCGGAACTGGATGAGGCCGCGCTTCAGGTTAGCGCTCGGAGCCGCGCAGAAGTGGTCAAGCCTTTCGTCAAACGGCTGCTGGAGATCGCGATGACCATCCCGGATTCGGGCTACACGGACCTTCGATTGCCCCTTCTAGCCGCGCTGGGAAAGACCGGCGATAAGGATGCGCTGGTCCGCTTGCAGGAAGCGTTGGTGAACGATGTGGATGCACGGATGCGCGTGATGGCCTTGCGCGGTCTGGGACGCTTCGACCGAAAGGACACCGAAAAGCTGATCTGGGCCGCGTTGAACGACAGCGTGGGCATGGTGCGCGATCAGGCGCTGGAACAAGTGCTCGCATGGAAGGAACCTGTCGACGGCGCCACCGCATGGACCACGGCGCAGGAGAACAGTGACTACCGCATCAAGGTCCCGCTTTATGGACTCGTGATGCGTTATGGGGATTTAGCAGCTCGAAGGATGTGCGGTATGCTGTTGAAGAGCATGGCGAAGCAGGACCTTGGACCGTACTTGAACGCGGAACTTGTGAAGGCGCTCTGGTACGACAGTGATACGGCCAGGTCCATCATGCAACACGGTTCGGGCGCAACAGTGCGACAAGCAGCGATAACGACCTGGCTCGACCATTTCGATGCATCGTTGAAGAGCAAGGACGTGTCCAAGCCGATGCGGGATCGCACCATGGCCCTCTTTCTGCGCGATGCACTTCTCTCGGGTGACGCAGGCATCGTCGCCTCCGCGTGTGAGCGCTTCGCTGAAGAACCGAAGGAGGTTCTTCAAGAGGCGCTTGACGAGGAGACGATCCTGGCCTTGCTCGGATCGCTCCATCCCATCCGCGACCTTGAAACACTTCAGCTGCTCAACGCCGCCATTGCCAGGCGCGACGACAAGCCTGCAGCGCCACACCACGCGCCTCCGTTCAACCATCCCATCGCTCGGGCACGCCTTGCGCAACTGCGACCAGGAAAGCAGTACCGTATCGCGACAAGTCAAGGCGATGTGGTGGTCGCCCTGGAAGCGGAAATGGCGCCGGGCAGCTGCGTAGCGTTCGATTCCTTGGTCACGGCCGGGTATTACAACGGCAAGTACTACCATCGCATGGTGCCTGATTTCGTGGTGCAAGGCGGCTGCCCCCGCGGCGATGGCTACGGCGCGATGGACTGGACGTTGCGCACGGAGCTGGGGCTCGAAGGCTTCACCACCGGCGCAGTGGGCCTCGCTTCCGCGGGCAAGGACACCGAGAGCTGCCAGTTCTTCTTCATGCTGGCGGATGCTCCACACCTCGATGGGCGTTACACGCGCTTCGCTCATGTGGTGAGCGGAATGGACGTCGTGTGGCGCTTGCGCGTTGGTGATGTTATCCAGCGTGTGGAACGCATTCCGTGATCGTCTTCGCGAGGAGGCTTTGCGACGAAGCGATCTTTGATAAGGCCCCTCGAACGAGCGACCCCTTCGGCCCCGCCAAAGCGAAGAACCTCGCGAAGACGATCAGTCCTGCCGCTCCGGCCGCATCTGCGGAAAGAGCAGCACCTCTTGGATCGCGGGGTTGTTCGTGAGCAGCATCACCAGGCGATCCACGCCGATGCCCACGCCACTGGTGGGCGGCATACCGTACTCGAGCGCACGCAGGAAATCCTGGTCGATGAACATCGCCTCGTCATCGCCGCGTTGCTGCAGTTTCAACTGGTCCTCGAAGCGTTCACGCTGATCGATCGGATCGTTGAGCTCGCTGTAGGCATTGGCCAGTTCGAAGCCGTTCACGAACAACTCGAAGCGTTCGGTCAACCGCGGGTCATCGCGGTGCTTCTTGCAGAGCGGGCTCATCTCCAGCGGAAAGTCGCACACGAAGGTGGGCTGGATGAGCTCGGGTTGCACGAGCGCGCTGAACAGTTCGTCGATGAGCTTGCCCTTCCCCATGCTCGGCGCCACGTCGATGCGGTGCTTCATGCACAATCCCCGCAGGTCGGCCTCGTCCATCTCCAGCACGTTCACGCCGATCTTCTCTTCGATGGACCCCACCATGGTGATGCGCTTGAACGGGGCTTGGAACGAGATCGTGTTCTGTTGGAACTGCGCCGAGGAGCTTCCATTGGCGGCGATGCACACACGCTCCAGCATACGTTCCATGAAGCCCATCATCCAGCGGTAATCGCGCCACGCCACATAGAGCTCCATGATGGTGAACTCCGGATTGTGCGTGCGGTCCATGCCCTCGTTGCGGAAGTTGCGGCTGAACTCGAACACACCCTCGAAGCCACCCACGATGAGACGCTTCAGGTAGAGTTCGTTCGCGATGCGCAGGTACAGTGGGATGTCCAGCGCGTTATGGTGCGTGATGAAGGGGCGCGCGGCCGCACCACCCGGTATCGGCTGGAGCACCGGCGTATCCACTTCGTGGTAACCGGCCGTGGTCATGTGCTCGCGCATGGCACTGATGATGCGCGAGCGTTTCAGGAAGGTCTCCTTCACACCGGGGTTCACGTTCAGGTCCACGTAGCGCATGCGGTAGCGCTGCTCGGGGTCCGTGAACGCGTCGTGCACATTGCCCGCTTCATCGGTTTTCACCACGGGCAACGGCCTCAGCGCCTTTCCAAGTACCGTGAGCTCCTTCACGTGCACGGTGATCTCGCCGGTGCGCGTCCTGAACACATGTCCCTTCACACCGATGAAGTCACCGAGGTGGAGCAGGTGCTTCCACACTTCATCGTAAAGCGACTTGTCATCGCCGGGCGACACTTCATCGCGCGCCACGTAGATCTGTTGATCGCCGGTGTGGTCGCGCAGCACGGCGAAGCTGGCCTTGCCCATCAGACGCACGCTCATCAGGCGCCCTGCGATGGTCACGTTCACCGGCTCGCCTCCCTCTTGGAACAGTCCCTTCACCTGGCTCGCCGTGTGGGTCACCGGGAATTCGGCGGCGGGGAACGGCTCGATGCCGTGTTCGCGGAGCTTGCGCAGCGCCTCGCGGCGCACGACCTCCTGATCGCTCAACTGCTCTGACATGGGTGCTGAAAAAGGACCGCGAAGATACCCGGTGCGCCGAGAGCGACTTCTACTCCCAGGTCGGCTCCTCTTCGCTCTGCTGGAACAGGTCCGGTCCACCCTTCCTGTGGCAACAGTCGAGGTCCACACCGAGATCGCCGGGCGGTTTCTCGAAATCACCGCGGCTGATGGTGATGGTGCTGTCAGCGTAGACCTTGTTCATGTAGTAGCCGTAGATGGGCAGCGCCATGTTCGCGCCTTGCCCGAGATCCGTTCGCCCGAAACGCACACTTCGGTCCTCCGCCCCGGTCCACACACCGGTCACCAGATCGGGTGTGATGCCGATGAACCAACCATCGCTGTTGTTCTGCGTGGTTCCCGTCTTGCCGGCCGTGGGGTATTTGATGTTGCCATACTTGGCGCGGTTCCCCCAGCCCATGCGCAAGCGCATACCGGTGCCCACGCGACGGCCGGTGCTCGGGTTGCAAGCGCCATCCACCACGCCTTTCATCAGATCAAGCATGATGTACGAAGTGCGTGGATCAAGCGCTTCCTCCGTCTGCGGCGTCACGTCATAGATCGTGTTGCCGTTCTTGTCCTCGATGCGCGTGAACACGATCGGCTCGATGTGCACGCCCGCATTGGCGAAGGTGGCGAACGCACCGGTCATCTCCTCCAGCGTGAGGTCGGCCACGCCCAGGCTGAGCGATGGCACAGGTTCGAGCGGGCTCTTGACGCCCATGTGCCGCGCGAGCACGGTCACCGCCTGTGGACTGTACTGCTTCATCAACCATGCGGTGATGGTATTGAGCGAATTGGCCATGGCGTACTTCACCGTTACCATGCCGCCATACTTCGCATCGCTGTTCTCCGGGCACCAGTCCGGTTGCCCTGCGGGCATGTCGAAGCACGTCTTCTGATTAGGCAGTTCCATGCAGGGCTGTATGCCTTCGCGCACCGCTGTGGCGTAAACGAAGGGTTTGAACGTACTGCCCACCTGGCGCCGCGCCTGTGAAACGTGGTCGTACTGGAAGTGCTTGAAATCGGGTCCGCCCACCCAGGCTTTGATGAAGCCCGTGTGCGGATCCATGCTCATCAGGCCGCTCAGCAGGAAGCTCTTGTAGTAGCGGATCGAATCGTTCGGGCTGAGCGTCGTATCGATCTCGCCGCGCCAACTGAACACGCGCATCTTCATCTTCTTGTCGAAGACCTTCACGATCTCATCGTCCTTGCGCACCGGCCACTTCGTGTCGCAACCACCCTTGTCGGGGTCGCAGTGGTAGAACTTCTTACCGTCCTCCTTCACCTGCTCGATGTAAGCGGCGGGGCGTTGACAGTTCGGGCACAGCCGACCGACAAGCGACTTGTACCGATCGCTGCGTTTCATGGCCGTTTCCATGATCTGCGCGATCTCCTCCTTGCTCACACGCCAATCGAACGGTCGGTTCTTCTTGTCCTTCAATTCCTTGTTGAACTGCGGTTGCAGCTCGGTGCTCAGGTGCTCGCGCACGGCCCATTCCGCGCTGCGCTGCATGCGCTTGTCGATGGTCGTATAGATGCGCAGTCCATCCGTGTAGATGTCGTACGCATCCCCGTTCGACTTGGTGAAGCGCAACTCCCCGGACTTCGGATCCTTGCTTGAAAGAAGGGCTTGAACCTGCGCCCTCAACACTTCACGCAGATAAGGTGCGGGGCCTTCGGTGTGGGCGATGCGTTGGAAATGGAGGCCGAGCGGGAGTGCCTTGAGCGAATCGAACTGCGCTTGCGTGAGCAGGCCGTTCTTCTGCATCTGCTTGAACACGACGTTGCGGCGTTGCAGTGTCGTGTCGGCCCGGTGCATGGGGTTGAACAGCGCCGGATTCTTGCACATGCCCACGAGCATGGCCGCTTCATGAAGTTCCAGCGAGTCGGGCGTGGTGTTGAAGTACACACGCGCCGCGCTGTTGATGCCCACCGCCTGATTGATCCAGTCGAAGCGGTTGAGGTACATCGCGATGATCTCATCCTTCGTGTACTCACGCTCCAGCTTCGCGCTGATGATCCACTCCTGCGCTTTCTGTTTCAGCCGTGCGGGAAGCGAACGTGCGGGTTCGTGGAACAGCATTTTCGCCAACTGCTGCGTGATCGTGCTGGCCCCGCCCTTCTTTCCGAGGAAGGCGGCAGCGCGCAGGGTTCCGCGCACGTCGATGCCGCTGTGGTCGCGAAAGCGCTCATCCTCCGTGGCGATCAGCGCGTCCACCACATGCTTGCTGATGTGCTCGTACCCGACCGGGATACGGTTCTCCTTGTAGTACTGGCCCATGATGCTGCCATCGCTGAAAAGCACGGCGGTGGCGATGTCGCTCCTGGGATTCTGCAGTTCGGTGGTGCTGGGAAGGTCCTTGCTGGAAGCGGCGACCAGCAACATGAGAACGATGGCGATGAACGGACCGAGGACGATGAGCCACCACACGCGCCGCCGGAACGACGAGGCACCCTTGCCTTTCGCTTCGCCTTTACCGGAGGTCTTCTTCGCCACGGGTCCAAAGATGGCCGCTGTCCTGCACCACTGCAGTACGACGGCCCTGGGTTTCTGAATGAGCTATCAACACCGGATCGTTCCGTGTCGCGCAGCGGGATTCACTTGGCCTTGCTGCGCTCCACGCTCACGCCCACATCGATGATGCCTTCCAGCTTTTCTGTGCGCATGGCCTGTTCCAGCGTGAACGTATAACGGCCCGACCGGGGGAACCTATTGCGCAGCTTGTACAGCACATGCGCCTGGAACCGATCGCTTGAGATGAAACCGAGGCCCTTGCCATACCAGCGGCCCGTGGGGTCGGCCAACGTGCATTCCACGGTATCGGTAGCGGTCATGCCTCCGGGACCCTCGAGCTTCACGAAGGTGTAGAGGTTGCTGAAGGGATAATCCCCGGTATGCCGCAGGTCGAGGTAAACGTCATGCGAACTGAGCGTATCACCGATGTCGAACGAGAAGGTCGGCTTCCACGTGCGGTCCCATCTGCCGTGCGGCACTTCCACGTCCTGTTGAAAGACCACACCCTCGGCGCATCCCACGAGCAGGACGGCCATCAGTACAGCGGCTTTCAGGACAGTGTTCACGCTTGTGGTGGAGCGGTCGGCCCGCCTTGGTCACCGCCTTGCGGACGATCCGGGCGAGGACCCTTGCGTTGCCGGTCGCGGCGATCGCGGCTCCGTCTTCCCTCGCCGGGCGGACGATCACCGCGCGGTTGCTGCGCCTGGCCTTGTTGCGGTTGCGCTCCGGCTTGGCCCTGGCCCTGCGGCGGTCGCGCACCTTGGTCGCGCTGGCCTTGTTGCCGTTGTCCACGGTCGCCTTGGCGTTGACCTTGCGCCTGACGCTGCCCCTGGCCTCGCTGGCCCTGCTGCTGCCCTTGGCCCTGAGGTCGGTCTCCTCGGTCACGGCCTTTGCCACCGCGACGGCGCTTGCCGCTCTTGACCTTGCTGTCGAAGCGTGTCAGTTCGTCCTCCCCGCCCACGCGCTCATACTCCGGCTCCTGGTCAACCGGTTCCGGCTCGTTGTCTTCCGCCAGTTGCGCGAAATCCACCTCCGCTTCGATACCCTCCTTGTTCTGCGCCAGGATCTCCCGCACCCGTTCGATCGGGAAGCCGGCCATCACGGGGGCGCTGCCGGGCATCTTGAAGAGGTACCACATCTTCTCCTCGAAAATGTCCGTCTTCAGATGCACGCCGGTGCCCTGCTTGGTCTTCAGCTTGGCGTTCTGCGAGGGGTAGCTCTTGATCGCCTCGATGTACATGTCCAGCTCGTAGTTCAGGCAGCACTTGAGCTTGCCGCACTGACCCGCGAGCTTGATGGGGTTGAGCGCGAGCTGCTGGTAGCGCGCGGCGCTGGTGGTCACACTGCGGAAATCGGTGAGCCATGTGCTGCAGCAGAGTTCACGCCCGCAACTGCCGATGCCCCCGATACGTCCCGCTTCCTGACGCGCACCGATCTGCTTCATGTCGATGCGCACCTTGAACCGATCGGCCAGGCGGCGGATCAGGTCGCGGAAATCGATGCGCTGTTCGGCGGTATAGAAGAAGGTGGCCTTGGTACCGTCCCCTTGGTACTCGACATCGGTCACCTTCATGTCCAGCTTCATCTCATGCACGACCTTCCGCGCTTCGATCATCGCGCTGTCCTCCAGCTTCCGCGAAGCATGCCAGCGGTCGATCTCCTCCTGGGTGCTCTTGTGCAACACCTTGCGCAGTTCGTAGGTGTCGGTGATGCTCGTCTTGCGTTGCATCTGCGCGCGGACCAGTTCGCCGGCGAGGGTCACCATGCCGATGTCCCAACCCGGCGCGGCATCCACCGTCACCAGATCGCCCGGCACCAATTGTATCGCGTTGCCGTTGCGGTAAAAACCTTTGCGGGTGTTCTTGAAGCGCACCTCCACCGCATCGAAGGGGGATAGGCCGCCGGGCAGGGGAACACCGGCCAGCCAATCGAACACATCCAGCTTGTTGCAGCCGCTCGTGCTGCAATAGCCGTTGCTCTTGCATCCGGCGGGTTTTCCGTCCGCTCCCGTTCCACAATTACCGCAGGCCATGGCGGCGAAGATAGAAGGCTGATCGCGCGAAGGGCGGGAGGCTGAAGGACTTATACCACCGCCGCCTTGGGCATCCGCTTGAACGGCTCCCTTTCGAAGTGCTTGGGGTCCTTCACCTTGGTGGGGTGCGTGGCGTGGTACTCGAACTCGTCGCGGAAGTGGCGGATGGCCGAAGCCACGGGCCATGCGGCGGCATCACCCAGTGGGCAGATCGTGTTGCCCTCGATGCGTTTCTGGATATCCCACAGCAGATCGATATCGTCCGTGCGACCCTGACCATGCTCCAGGCGGTAGAGCACCTTCTCCATCCAGCCGGTGCCTTCGCGGCAGGGGCTGCACTGGCCGCAGCTCTCGTGGTGGTAGAAGCGCGTGTGGTTCCATGTGCTCCGCACGATGCACTGCGCGTCGTTGTAGGCGTAGAAACCGCCTGAGCCGAGCATGCTGCCGGTGGCGAAACCACCATCGCTCAAGCTCTCATAGGTCATCAGGCGCGGCTCGAACTTGGCCGTTTTGAAATACAGTTCCGCGGGAATGATGGGCACGCTGCTGCCTCCGGGCACCACGGCTTTCAGCGCACGGCCTTCCACACCACCGCACCATTCATCGCTGTTCAGGAACTCCTCGCAAGTGATACCGAGTTCGATCTCGTACACCCCCGGCTTCTTGATGTTACCACCGGCACTGATCAGCTTCGTTCCGGTGCTCTTGCCCACGCCGATCTTGGCGTACTCCTCGCCACCGTCGTTCACGATGGGCACCACCGCCGCGATCGTTTCCACGTTGTTCACCACCGTGGGACACTCGTAAAGTCCTTTTACCGCCGGGAAGGGCGGCTTGATCCGCGGGTTGCCGCGCTTGCCTTCAAGGCTCTCCAACAGCGCGGTCTCTTCGCCGCAGATGTAGGCGCCGGCTCCCACTTGCACATGGATGTCCAGGTCGAAGCCGGCTCCGAGAATGTTCTTGCCGAGCCATCCTGCAGCGCGCGCTTCTTCGATCGCCCGCTCGAGGATGCGGCTAACATAGAAGTATTCGCCACGGATATAGATGAACGCCGTGTTCGCACCGAGCGCGAAGCTCGATGTGACCATGCCCTCGATCAGGATGTGCGGGATCCGCTCCATCAGGTAGCGGTCCTTGAACGTGCCGGGTTCGCTCTCGTCCGCGTTCACCACGAGGTAGCGGGCCACGCCGGGCGGCTTCGCCAGGAAGCTCCACTTCATGCCGGTGGGGAAGCCCGCGCCACCGCGGCCACGCAGGCCGCTCTTCTTCACCTCTTCCACCACCGCATCGGGCGACATCGTTTTCAGCGCCTTCTCCACGCTGCGGTAACCGCCGTTGGCCCGGTAGCCTTCCAGCCCTTGGATGCCGGGTTTGTCAACATGCTCAAGGAGGAGTTTGCGGCCCATCAGCGATCCGTGTAGTTGTTGCGCTTGCTCTCGTTGCGCAATTGCTCGATCAACGTGTCCACCTTTTCGGGCGTAAGGTTCTCATGGTACTTCGCGCCGCACTGCAGCATGGGAGCGGTGCCGCAACTGCCAAGACACTCCACCGCCTTCAAGGTGAACATGCCGTCCTTGGTGGTCTCTCCGGCGTGAATGCCCAGCTTCTTCTCGCAATAGGCCAGTATGTCGTCGCTGCCACGGAGCATGCAGGGCGAGGTGCGGCAGACTTCCAGCACATGTCTTCCCACAGGGCGCAGGTTGAACATGCTGTAGAAGCTGGCTACTTCATATACCTCGATGTGCTGGATGCCGAGCACTTGCGCCACGGCGTCCATGGCGTTCACGCTCAGCCAGCCGTCGTTCTCCGCCTGCGCGATGTGCAGGATGGGGATGAGCGCGCTCTTGCTACGACCCTCGGGATACCGAGCGATGATGCGCTTGCATTCCGCGAGGCCTTCGCTGCTGAAGGTGAACGGGGGCGTACCCTCCGTGGTCGTGACCGCTTTGATCGTTGCTCCCATCACGCGTCGAGTTCCCCGGCGATGACGTTCATGCTGCTCATGGTCAGGATGGCGTCGCTCAGCATGCCGCCCTTGATCATTTCCGGATAGGCTTGGTAATAGATGAAGCAGGGCCGGCGGATGTGCAGGCGCGCGGGGGTTCGGCCACCGTCGCTCACGAGGTAGAAGCCCAGTTCGCCATTACCGGCTTCCACACAGTGGTACACTTCGCCCACCGGCACGTTCGACTCGCCCATCACCTGCTTGAAGTGGTAGATGAGGGCTTCCATCTGGCTGTACACCTCTTCTTTCGGTGGCAACACCCAATCAGGCACGTCGGCCTTGTACGTGGTCTTGTCTGCGAGCTTCTCGCACTTCTCCAAAGCTTGACGGATCAGGCTGAGGCTCTCCCACATCTCGCGCTGGCGTACCATGAAGCGGTCGTACACATCGCCGTTCTGCCCGATGGGAATGGTGAACTCGAACTCGTTGTAGGAGCAGTAGGGATCAGCAACGCGCACATCGTAGTCCACGCCGCAGGCACGTAGGTTCGGACCGGTGAAGCCATAGGCCAATGCGCGTTCCGCTGGGAACGGGCCCGCGTTGATCGTACGGTCCATGAAGATGCGGTTGCGTGCCAGCAAGTTCTCGAACTCCTTCAACTTCTTCGGGAAATCGTTCAGGAACTGCTTGATCTTCCGCCACGCGATGTCGTTGAAGTTGCGCTCGAACCCGCCCACACGACCCATGTTGGTGGTGAGGCGCGCCCCGCAGATCTCCTCGAAGATCTCGTAGATGAACTCACGGTCCTGGAAGATGTAGGTGAAGCCGGTGAGCGCACCGGTATCCACACCGATCACGCTGTTGCAGATCAGGTGGTCAGCGATGCGCGCAAGTTCCATCACGATCACGCGCAGGTAGTCGACACGCTTCGGGGTTTCGATGCCCACGAGCTTCTCCACCGTCATGTGCCACGCCATATTGTTGATGGGCGCACTGCAGTAGTTCAGGCGATCGGTGAGTACGGTGATCTGGTAGAACGGCCGGCGTTCGGCGATCTTCTCGAAGGCACGATGGATGTAGCCGATGGTCTGCTCCGCGCTCTGGATGTACTCGCCATCCATGGTGAGTACGTTCTGGAAAATACCGTGCGTGGCCGGATGCGTGGGCCCGAGGTTGAGCGTGTTCAACTCCTTGTGCTCGCCGCCCTGAACCAGGTCGTGCTGCCAGTAATCCGGTTTCGCCAGGTTGCTCATCGGCCGAAGTATCTGTCGTCCTTGTCCTCGCGGGTGGGGTCCTCCAGCGGATAGTCCTTGCGCATCGGGAAGGCCGGGAAGTCCTCCATGTTCAGGATGCGCTTCAGGTTCGGGTGTCCGGTGAAGCGGATGCCGAAGAAGTCCCATGCTTCGCGCTCCATCCAGTTGGTGGTGGCCCACAGGTCCGTGAACGTCGGGAACACAGGGTCTTTGATCGGCGTTTCGGTCTTCAGGCGGATGCGATGCCCATTGCGCATGCTGTGCAGGTGGATCACAAGACCCAAGGCTTCGCGTTCCGGGTAGTGCATGCCGCAGAGCGTGGTCAGGAAGTTGAAGTCCAGCTCATCGCGCAGGAGCTTCAGCACATCGTGGATCGCGGACTTGGACACGGTGAGCACCAGCATATCGGTGATGTGCTCGTGCTTCTCGATACCGGCACCGAACGCGGCCGTCAGGCGGTCGATCACCAGTTGGTCGCGGTCGGTCTTGGTGGCGAATGCGGGCACGCTCAGTCGATCTTGTAGGTCTTGAGCAGGTGCTCGTATTCCTTGCTGTATCGGCGGCGCAGTCCTTCGTTCTCCACCAGTTCCTGGATCTTCAGGATGCCGTCGATCACTTGCTCGGGACGCGGTGGACAACCGGGGATGTACACATCAACGGGAATGATGCGGTCGATGCCTTGCAGCACGCTGTAGGTGTCGAACACACCGCCGCTGCTCGCGCAAGCGCCCATGCTCAGCACCCACTTCGGTTCGGCCATCTGCGTGTACACTTCCTTTAGCACAGGAGCCATCTTCTTGGCGATGGTTCCCATGACCATCAGCAGATCGCTCTGGCGCGGAGAGAAGCTGAGACGCTCCATGCCGAAGCGTGAGAGATCGTAGGTGCTGGCCATGGTGGCCATGAATTCGATGCCGCAGCAGCTCGTGGCGAAGGGAAGTGGCCAGATGGAGTTCTTGCGTGCGAGGCCGATAGCCTTGTCGAGCGAAGTGGTCATGAAGCCTGCGCCGCTGTAGCCTTCCGGCGGAGCAACGACCGTTGGTTTACCGCGCTCGTTGGTTGTTATGCTCTGTTCCTTGGACATGTTCTCAGCGCCACACGTACCGTACCACTACTGGTCCCACTTCAGCGCTCCCTTCTTGATCACATAGAAGAAGCCAGCGAGCACGAAAGCGATGAAGAGGAGCATTTCCAACAACCCGACAACGCCGAGCTCCCTGAAGTTCACGGCCCACGGGTAGAGGAAGATCACCTCCACGTCGAAGAGCACGAAGAGGATGGCGATCAGGAAGTACTTCACACTGAAGGGCGAGCGGGCGTTCCCGTACTGCTCGATGCCGCATTCGAAGTTCTCGTCCTTGTGCGCACCGCGCTTTTTCGGGCCGGTGCGCGAGGTGGCACCCAAGGCGAAGAGGACGAACCCGACCGCCAGGATGACCTGTAGGGCGATCGGCAAGTAATCGTTGGGGGTGCTCATGCGGAACGCGCAAATGTATGCGCGCGCCTTTAGCGGCGCTCAGGCAGCGCTCCGCTTGCCGGGAGTTCGTGTGCGGCCCTGTTCGGCCGCCTCCGCGGCCCGACGGACCGCTATCTCCCGCATCGGACCGTTGCCGCACCGGCTCAGTGCGTAGACGATAGGATCGAAGTGGTCGAAAATGGCCCGTTCCATGGGGTCGTTCTCCAATGCCTGCAGGGCACGAGCAAGTTGGGCCGCGTGGCGGGCTGTTCCGGAAGGTTCGGCAACGCACGCTTTCACGTACCGCACCATAGCTTGCTCGAAACGGTGGTACCGGCCATGACCCTTGAGAAACCGCTCCACATTACGCACCTCGTAACGCAACAGCTCGTATTTGGCCATCTCCGATTGGATCAGGAGCCGGAGCACCCTGCCCAGAGCGAACACCTCCTCGTGGGCTTCCACGCCCCGCTCGTTCAGCAAATCCTCGCACCATTTGGCAGCGCTGTCCAGATCACCGTTGGCGAAGTGGGCCCAAGCCGCTTGGAACCGGATACCGGCCCGGCGGATCCCGCTCAATCGTTCGCCATAGCGCTCGATCTCCTTAGCTATGCCGGGTAGTCGATCGACCGCTTTGGCGAGATCCCCGGTGCGGCACAGGATGGAGATCTCCAGATTGGCGGTCATCGAGAAGATCTTCAACTCAAGGTCGGCATTGGGGGCTTCTGCCATCTGCAATGGCAGCCGCTTGATCCGCTTCAGACCTTCCAGCGCTTCCTCATAAAGGCCCAACCTCATATTGATGTGCGCGAGGTTGCTGGCCACGCTCAACTCAAGATTGGGTTCCTCCTTGAAGATGGCGACATGTTCGCTCAGCAGGGCCTGGTTGGTCGTAAGGTGGAACCGGCACAGTTGAAGCTCATTGGTGGCATAGGCGATGGACCCTAGGACATGATGACGCATGAAGCGGGCTTTGGGGGTAGAATGCGGACCATCTTCTGCCAGGAGCGGGTGCTTCGCCAATGCATGGATCTGCTCAAGGGTGCGCGCATCACGTGCCTTGCCTTGGCGGTAAAGCAGCATGAACGCACGCGACTTCAATCCCCAGAGCCGGTCCTGAAGTTCACAGGCCTCGCGCAGAAGCCTGGCCTCATCGAGCGAGGCGCTCAGGTCCTGGTCATCGATCCCTTCGTAGTTGGAACGCTCCATCAAGCGACGCTCCCATTCGATCGCCTCCAACGAGGCCCACTGTTTACCATGAACGGAAGCCGTCTGCTTCAGGTTGCGCAACATGCGCTCAGCATCCTTGTTCAGACCGCGCTGATAGAGGATCCCGATCTGATGCAGTGCGCTTCGGAGCCTTGCATCCACGGAATTGTTGGCGTGATAGGCTTCAAGGCTTGCCAGGATCGAATCGTACAGTCGGTGTTTGATGACCGTGAAGCGACGGAGGAAAGGCGCCCCGGCGAACTTCACATACAGCGCGGTTTCATCATAGGTCTCCATCACGGAGATCGCATCGAAGAGGTCGCAATAGTGGCTTTGGCCGTTCAACATGTGTCGACCCGCGTACAGCTTGAAGTACCGCTTCTCGGCCCGGCTCATCGAGCGGATCAAGCGGTGCACGTGATCATGCGGGTCGTGTGCCATGCTGCCGATCGGAAATCGAAAGGAAAATACCGGAGCAATGCATCGAACCCCTGATCGAGCCGGGAAACGGGCGCGATCGATATAGGAACGGCGAAGAACGAAACCAAGAGCCCCGCTTTCGCGGGGCTCTTGGTTTCGTTCACTTGGTCTTCAATGATTGTTCAACCGGCTCTTCTTGGTGCTGCTTTCGCCATCGGCTTCGTCCTGGCCATCGTCACTGATACCGGTTCCATCCGGGTCCTCGGTGTCGATCACCTCAGCATTGCGATAGCCAACTACAGGTTTCTGCACATCCGTGGAGGTACCCCAGCCGTTCGTTTCACCACGCATGCTGCGTGCCGTGGAACCGCTCTGTTGCTGCGTGGTGTTCGGTTTCACGCATTCGTCCTTCTCCTTATGGCAGGAACTCATGATCATGACGAACGCAAGCCCAACAAGAAGGGACTTGCTGCTCGGGAAGGACGGGAGCACCTTTTCCATGATGTGTCAAATGTAATGCGCCTTCAAGCGGACTCCAAATCTATCCGGCCCATGATCACGTTGTCCTTGGAGGGGAGTTCAATGGTGACCCGGGTGCCGGATGGTTCGCCGTTCGTGTGTTGCAGTTGCACGGGACCCTCGATACGGATGTCGGCCAAGGCCAGTTTCCTGAGCACATCCGCCCTGCCCTTGGTGATCTCGATGCCTCTGGAGATATGGTCGCCACCACCGCCATTCTTGCGTTCCAGGCTCTGGTCCACCCCTATACCATCGTCGGTAATGGTGATGCGTACATGCCCAGGAATGCCCGGGGTTATATGTATGACCACCTCTCCCGGACGGCTCATGGGCAGGATGCCATGCCAGATGCTGTTCTCCACATAGGGCTGAAGCATCATGGCGGGCAGTTCCACTTGCGTTGTGTGAACGGCCGGGTCGATCTCGATGCGGTAGGAGAACTTGTCCTTGAACCGCATGTGCTCGAGCAACAAGTAAAGTTCCAGCCGATCCAGTTCCTCGGTAAGCGAAGTCGTGTCCGTCCGGCTGGCGTCCAGGTTCTTACGGATGAGCTTCGCAAAGCTGGTCAGGTACCGATTGGCCGCGGTTCTGTCTTGGCGGTTGATGTAGAACTGGATGCTGTTCAATGCATTGAAGATGAAGTGCCGGTTCATGTTCGCGTTCAGCGCCTGCTGTTCAAGCTGGAGCATGCGTGAGCGAAGCATCAATTGCCGGGTCTTTTCTTGACGGCGCGTACGGATGTTCCTGAAATGGATCACCGCTGCGGCGATAACCCCCAACAGGCTGGCGCAAAGCGCGAAAAACCACCACCGCAACCAATAGGGCGGTGCCACCGAAAAGGCAAAGCTGGCGACCGGACCCCAGTGCTCACCGTCCAACGATGCTCTCACCTCGAATCCATAATCCCCATGCGGGAGGTTGGAGTAGCTCACGGATCGCATGGGCGTGGGTGGCAGCCATTCGTTCTCCACTCCAGACAATCTGTATTGGAAGAGCAGCCGATCGGCGTTCGCCAATGCAACGGCCGAGAAGTCGAACGTGAGATGGTTCTTGCCGTACAGCGCGCGCAGCCCGAAGGGCAGTCCAGTGACCGGATCGATGCTGTCGCACTGCCCCGTCCATGCGCTGTGCTGCATGAAGGAACGCAGATCGGTGATCGCTGAAACCGGCATCGGCATGGATGCGCGCACCGGTCCACGGGCAGGGTCGTGCATGACGATGCCTGCATTGGTGCCGAAGAACAGCCGCCCTGCGCCATCACGGAAGCCTGCGTTCAAGTTGCACTCCAGACCACGAGGTCCGTCGGCGGAAGTGAAATGCTCCCGGTGCGCATGGTCCTGCAGAAGACTGTCAGGATGGAAACGGAAGAGACCATTGTTCGTTCCTGCCCACACTTGCCCATCGTTGTCAGCAAGCAAAAGGTCGATGTAGTTCGAACCGAAATCCGTTCCCAGTCGGATGTTCTCAATAGCCCCTCCTCGAAGGCATGCAAGCCCATTGGTCGTACCGATCCACAATCGTTCATGCGCATCCACCAACAAACATTGGACGGTATTGTCGCAAAGCCCATTGGCCACTGACCAGCGTTCGGTGCGGCCCGCCTCCATGAGCAGCACGCCTTGGTCCGTTGCCAGGAAATGCTGTTGACCTACTTGAGCGATGGCACGCACCGATCGCGAGAGCGTTGAGCCTTTGGGTTCAGGCCAGAAGATGCTGCCATCGGGCCTTCTGATGGCAAGCCCTTCGCGAGTACCGCACCAGAGACCACCATCGGCTTCCTGATGCAACGCCAAAACCCGAACGCCGGTGAGCGACGATGCGCTGTCCAACTCTACTATCCTTCCTCTGCGAAGCTGGGACAGGCCTTCACTGGTTCCGAACCAAAGTGTGGAATCCGGCCCGGCAGCGGCGCACCATACCGTGTTATTGGCAAGGCCGTCCGAATAAGTGACCGAGGCAAGGCCGTCCATCCGGCATACGCCATTGCCATACGTCCCCAACCACAGGTCGCCTCGCTTGTCCGCCACGAGGGCCATGATCAGGTCGCTGCACAGACCATTGGTGGTGGTCCAAGTCACGAAACGATCTCCGGCGAAACGAAGCAACCCTGCGCCATCCGTGCCGATCCACATGTCATCATGGTTGTCCCGGAAGAGGCACCAGACATTATCGTTGGGCATTCCTTGGTGAACGGTGAACGAGCGTACGCGGTCCTTTTCGATCACGTTCACGCCGAACTTGCCACCGGCCCAAAGGCGCCCGCGTTTGTCCACTGCAAGCGCGCGTACATGTGATTGCAAAAGTCCGCTGTCCTCATCGTAGTGGACCAATACACCCTCGGTCGACCATCCGAACAGACCATCACCGAAAGTGGCGAACCACAGCGTCCCGTCAGGAGTGATGGCCAAGGCTCCAATGCTCTCTGTTCCCTGTCCCAACGGGATCGCTTCACAACCGGAACTGGTCCATGAGTAGGCGCCCGTGCGCGTGCCGATGATGACACGACCGTCGGCTAACGGAAGGATCGCACGTACCGTCCGTGCCGTATCGGATGGAAAGCCCAAGGGGCGGTTGAACGCGTGTCCATTGTAGCGGAGAAGACCCACACCATCGGTGCCCAAAAGCAGATCACCGCCCGGCAGTTCGGCGATCGCGAGCAACCGTGCATCATGGCTTTCCTGCGGGAGCGCGATGACACGACGTTGTTTTCCACGCACCGCAACGAGCGATCCGCCCGCGCACAACCAGAGGGTGCCATCATGTGCACCCAACAAGGCGTTCACCTGTGCGTCGGGCAGGCCCTCTTGCAGTGCGTAGTTCGTGAAAGAGAAGCCATCGAAACTGCTAGCGCCCCCCAGCGTTCCCAACCACAAGTGTCCGCTGGTATCCTGGCCGATGCAGCGAACCTGGCTTTGCGCGAGGCCTTCCTTGGGCGTGTATTGTGTGAAGCCGTATTGCTGTGCGCTGACCGATGTCCCGCACAGGATCAGCGATATGACGGTGGCCCGCAACAACGTCATTCAGAACGTCGGGATCATCGACAGGAAGTCGGGCAGCCGACGACGACTGACGGGAATGAGCGCGCCATTGTCCAGCAGGGCCATGTTGCCTTCGCTACGGCTGAATCCTTTCAGGTGCTCCAGGTTGATGATGTAGCTCTTGTGCACACGGAAGAACTTCTTGGGATCCAGGTTCGTCTCGAACACCCGGATGTGCTTGCTGCTGATCGTGCGCTTCCCGTCCCGCGTGAAGACGGTGGTGTAGCTGTCGCTGGCTTCGAGGTATAGTATGTCGTCGTGCTTCAGCAACACCAAACCATCGCGGCCCGGCACGGCCACACGCGTGCTCAGCGGTGATGCGGGATCGTTCATCAGTGTTTCCAGCGCGCTCACGTGTTCCTGGTTCTGTGCCGGGTCGCCGCTCAGCCGCACCATTTTCTTCACGGCACGTTTCAACGCCTCGATGTCGATCGGTTTCTCGAGATAATCCAGTGCGTTCTGCTGGAAGGCCTGCAGCGCATATTCATCATAAGCGGTGGTAAAGACCACCGGAAGTTCGAGATGGGCGATGGAGCGCAACAAGGAAAGCCCATCCTCGCCGGGCATCTTGATATCAAGGAAGAGCGCTTGTGGCCGAAGCTGTTCGACAAGGTCCCTTGCCTGCTGCGCAGAGGCGGCGTCGCCGACGACTTCGACCTCCGTACAATGTTCCGCGAGCATCAGACGCAGGTTCTCGCGCGCATCAGGCTCATCGTCAACGATCAATGTTCTCAGTGCCATGGTAACAAGGGTATGCTCCCAAAGTATCATGGCCTTGGTGCCCCCAACTTCGCATGTCGCCGATCGTAGCGCTGATCGAGCGAACGGTGCCCTGGGAAGAGCGGACCGTTCAGGGACGTATAGCCTCGATGAAATCCTGTAGCCGCTCGCGCGCTATCGGAACGCGGGCACCATCCTTCATGACCGCCCAGTGGCCATCCTCCCGGACGTATTCGCGCAGGTGTTCCATGTTCACCAAGTGTGAACGATGCACCCGCAGGAAACAGGTCGAGTCCAGCAGTTCCTCGTACACCTTGAGCGTCCTGGTATCGAGGTATCGGGAACCGTCCGTGAAATGAAGCAGTGTGCAATTGCCATCCGCTTCCAGGTGGCTGATCGTTCCCGGCTCGAACAGCTTCACTCCTTTGGCGTGATCGATGGCGATGCGGGGAACGACATCCTTCTGTTTGATCGTGCGGACCGCCGTTCGTAGTTCGTTGCGATAGTGGTCGATCTCCGGACCAGGGCGGGCCATGAGTTCCCAGCGCCGCGTGGCTTTTTCGACCGCTGCACGCAGATCATCAGGGTCTATGGGCTTCAACACGTAATCCACGGCATTGGAGTGGAAGGCCTGCACCGCGTGGTCCTTGAACGCCGTAACGAAAACGACCATGAAGCGCGCATCGGGCATCGATTCGAGCAGATCCAATCCCTCTGTGCCACTGGGCATGCGGATGTCGAGGAACACAAGATCCGGATCGAGTTCCTTGATCAGGTCCTTCGCGGCTTCTGCTCCATGGGCAGCAGCCACGACCTCAATGCTGGGGCACTCGTCCTCCAGCATCATCCTGAGGTTCTCGCGCGCAAGTTCCTCGTCATCCACCACCAGAGCACGCAGCCGTGTTCGTCCCATTCCGTCCGAAAGTAACGGAGCGGCCACTTGTGGCCTACCATGGTCATCCATTCCCTGATAAGGTATCGCCGTTGCTCGTTCGCCCCGTTCGTGACCCCTTCCATGCGGGTAGTTTGGCAATGCTGAAACACCCCTTGCACCATGAACCCTTTCACTACACCTTGTGGCTTTTGGATCTTCACCGACCAGGGTAACTGAGCCGCGCGTGGATTCTGAAACCACGGGGGTTGTACGGCCGTATGAACGGCCGACAGCCCCTGTATCATGTCCAAGCCCCATGAACTCCGCATCCGCATCGACCAGATCGAGCGGTTGCTGATGTTCGACTATGAGCCCGATTCGGCGGATGCGCTGTTCGACATCTGTGATGCGAACGGGCACATCCTCAAAACAGGGGAAGTGCGCGGTCCGGTCACACAGGTCCGTTTGACCGATGTGAACGGCGAGGACCTGATACTGATGGTACTGGATGGCGAGACCAGCACGGTTCGCCCCATCCAACTGCGCAAAGTGGCCTGATGGACCAAGGCCTGCATGTGATCCCTGTCTACAGGGCGCTTACCATCGTCAATTCAGCGCTAAGGCCCGATGGCATAGGTGGACTCGTTCTCGTACCGGTGATGACCTCAACGCTTTCCTTCCCGGTGGAGATCCGTTATGATCTTCCTTCCTGCACCGATGCCTCGACCCCCGCGGCCGATGCTCATTCAGCGCCTGCAAGAACCGTCGAACGGCGATAGTTTGGTTCTGGGAAGGCAACGCATCAGGCGAAGTGCGTGTCTTCCTCCTGAGAGTTTCTGGTTTGGCGGATAACCGGCGCCTCCTGGAGGGATCCAGGGGGCGCCAGTGTTTTCACGCCGGACTCAGCTTGAGCATGTTGCTCATCCCTTTCTCGGCGATGGGCATACTGGCGATGTTGATGACAAGATCACCCTTGTCCACATGACCCCGCTTGCGCAGCAAGTGCTTGATGTCCGCGATGGTATGGTCGGTGCTGACGGTCTTGTCGTAATAGTGCGCACGCACGCCCCACACCAGGTTGAGCATGCAGAGTATGGCGGGATTGCTCGTGAAGGCGAAGATGTCCGCCTTGGGCCTCATGCTGCTGATCTTGAAGGCCGAGTAGCCGCTATGCGTCATGGTAACGATGGCGCGCACCGGCATCGCCTCGGTCATCCGTACCGCAGCGATACTGATGGCATCGCTGATCGTGCGGTCGTTCATCTCCAACGGCGCGTTCGGCACATTGAACATTCCTTCGTCCGTCTCCATTTCCTGCAGGATCCGGTTCATGGTCTTCACGACTTCGACCGGGTACTTACCCACACTGGTTTCCGCACTGAGCATCACCGCGTCCGCATGGTCCAGCACAGCGTTGGCCACATCGTTCACCTCGGCGCGGGTGGGTGTACTGGATGTGATCATGCTTTCCATCATCTGAGTGGCCACGATCACCGGGCGGTGTTGACGCAAGCAGCGGCGGATGATGTCCTTCTGGATGAGCGGCACGCGCTCCATGGGCACTTCAACACCGAGATCACCGCGCGCTACCATAAGGGCATCGCTTTCGCGGATGATGTCGTCGATCTCAGCCAAGGCCTCGGGCTTTTCGATCTTGGCCACCACTCGCGCGTGTTTGTCCTGCGCGCGGATGATGTGCTTCAGCTCAATGATGTCGCGCGCGCTGCGCACGAAGCTCAAGCCCACCCAGTCCACGTTCTGCTGCAACGCGAAGTCGAGGTCAGCGCGGTCCTTCTCTGTAAGGCAAGGAAGGCTCACCTTCGTATTGGGAAGATTGATGCCCTTCTTGTCGGTCAGCCTACCGCCGCTCAGCACCTTCAATGTCACGCGTTGCTGTCCGTCGGTATGCAATACCTGGAGTCTGATCTTGCCATCGTCGAGCAGTACGGGTTCCCCGGGCTTCACATCCTGCGGGAATTGCTCGTACACCGTGCTGACGATACCGGTACGACCTTGTATCGGTTCGGTCGTGATCACGAGCTCACTACCATCGGGAACATCGATGCTCCCGTTCTCCATGACACCGACGCGCAATTTCGGTCCCTGCAGGTCGGCCAGTATGGCCGTGTTGATACCCAGCTCAGCGTTGAGGTCGCGGATGTTGGCGATCGCTTCCTCATAGAAGGAATACGCGCCGTGGCTGAAGTTGAGCCGTGCCACATCCATTCCAGCACGCATGAGCTCGCGCAGCATGGCTACGGAGGAGCTGGCGGGTCCTATGGTCGCGACGATCTTTGTTTTGGGCGAAGGGGCCATGCCGTTCAAAGGAGCAGTTTGTAAACATCGCGCACACGGCGCGGGTCAAGAGTGAAAGCCGTAAGCACGAATTCCGCGGAGCGGACCAACGTCAACAGGTCGTTCGGCTCGACCGCGTTCTTGTCCACGAGGAGAAAGAAATCAGCCTGCCGGTGTTCCTTCAGCAGCACACCGTCGCCGCTGTGATTGTTCACCAAGGAGTACATGACCTGCGCTTCCTGATCGGAATGGTCGAACGCGGAGTAGAAGGCCATCCGTTCAGGTCCTGGTTCGGCGATGTCCTTGTCGCGTTTGGTCAACTCGATGCCCAGGGTCCTGTTGAGCGACCAGCACAGGCGATAGTCGTTCACGTGGCTGCTGATGCCGATGAGCACGACCTCCGGGTCCGGATCCATATCAAGCTTGTGCTTGGCCACGTTACAGGGCGCCTAAGGTAGCCCCGGCCTCTGCGCCGTCGCGTTATGCTTCGGGCGGGTGGTTCACGGGGTTCGCTTCATGAGGTCCGCGCGGGTCCTGGGGCTTGTTCACGGAGCGCGGCATGGATCGACGTTGATGGCCACGGCGTGGCTCACGGCCTTGGTGGTCCTCCCGGCCTTCAACGGAAGAACGTTCCCTTCTTTCGCTGTGCGGACGCAATGCACGGAAGGCTGCATTGGCCGCGTCCTGCTCCGCTTTCTTCTTGCTGTTGCCGCGGCCGACGCCACGCGTAACGCCATCCACCTTCGCTTCAGCGAGGTACAGCTTGCCGCGACCTGAGCGCCCCGGCTCTTCGCTGATGTGGAACTCCACCTTGCGCTTCTTCTTCTGGCCCCACTCCAGCAATCGGCTCTTGTTGTCCCGGTCCTCCTGTTCAACGGTCTTCAGGTCGAAATGCGCCTGCACCAACGTGAGCACGGTCCTGTTCGTCCGGTCGAAGCCCTTGTCCAGGAAGATCGCGCCGATCAATGCCTCCAGTGCGTTGCCCGGCACACTGGTCTCATGACCACGACCGATGTTGCTTTCCACCACGCGGTCGATCTCCACATGCTTGGCCAGGATGTTCAACTGGTGCCGGCTCACCAGTTTGCTACGCATGCGGGTAAGGAAACCCTCGCCCTTATCGGGGTACTTGTTGAAGAGGAACTGACCGATGATGGCATCGAGCACCGCATCACCAAGGAACTCAAGCCGCTCGTTGTTCGGCAGGTCAGGTCGGTCTTCCGGCACGGCACTGCTATGGCGGAGCGCTTGCCGGTAGAGGGCCAGATCCCCCGGGGTCAAGCCGAGCTTCTGGCGGCACCACGCACGTATGCGGCGCTCTTCGGGATTCTTCGGCCGACTGAAAAGTGAACCGAACAAGGGCTAGCTGTACTTGCGGAAGATCACCGCCGTGTTATGACCGCCGAAGCCGAACGTATTGCTCATGGCGGCGCTCACCGTGCGCTTCTGCGCTGAGTTGAACGTGAAGTTCAATTTCGGGTCGATCTCCGGATCGTCCGTGAAATGATTGATCGTTGGCGGGACGATGTCCGTATGTACGGCCATGATCGCTGCGATGCCTTCAACAGCACCCGCCCCGCCCAGCAGATGTCCCGTCATGCTCTTGGTTGAGCTGATGTTCAACCGGTAAGCGTCCTCGCCGAAAATGCGCTGGATCGCCTTCACCTCCTGAGGATCCCCGATCGGCGTGCTGGTGCCGTGCGTGTTGATGTAGTCGATGTCCTTCGGACCCAGGCCCGCATCACGCATCGCATGGCGCATGCACAGTTCGGCACCCAGACCTTCCGGATGCGGCGCGGTGATGTGGTAGGCATCGCTGCTCATGCCGCCCGACAGCACTTCGCAGTAGATCCTGGCACCACGCGCCTTCGCATGCTCCAGATCTTCCAGAACGATGGCGGCGCCGCCCTCTCCCAGCACGAAGCCATCGCGGTCCTTGTCATAAGGACGTGATGCGGTCGCCGGGTCATCGTTGCGCGTGCTCATGGCGTGGAGCGCATTGAATCCGCCGACCCCGGCCTCATAGATGGCCGCCTCGCTTCCTCCCGTTACCACCGCTGTGCACGTTCCCAAGCGGATGTAGTTGAAAGCGTCGATCATCGAGTTGTTGCCACTGGCGCAAGCGCTCACGGTCACGTAGCTGGGGCCGCGCAACGTATGGCGCATGCTGATGAGACCGGCCGCGCTGTCCGCGATCATCTTGGGAATGAAGAACGGGTTGAAGCGCGGCGTTCCGTCACCGCGACCGTAGTTCACGCATTCGTCCTGAAAGGTCTTCAACCCGCCGATACCACTGCCCCAGATGACGCCGATGCGATCACGGTCAAGCCCGTCCGTGAGCAGGCCGCTGTCCTTGAGCGCTTCATCGCTGCACACGAGCGCGAACTGCGCGAAGGGGTCCATCTTCCGGGCCTCCTTTCGGTCAAGGAAATCCTCGGGGTTGAATCCCTTCACCTCGCAGGCGAACCGCGTCTTGAACTTGCTCGCGTCGAAGCGAGTGATGGGCGCAGCGCCGCTACGGCCGCTCACGAGGCCCTCCCAATAGTCCTTGAGGGTGTTACCGAGAGGCGTGAGCGCGCCCAGACCGGTGACCGCCACTCGTCTGAGCTGCATGCCGCAGTACGGTTACTTCGCGTTCTTCTCCACGTAATCGATGGCCTGACCCACCGTCTGGATCTTTTCGGCCTGATCGTCCGGGATGGCGATGTTGAACTCCTTCTCGAACTCCATGATGAGCTCGACGGTATCGAGGCTGTCAGCGCCAAGGTCGTTCGTGAAGCTCGCTTCCGTGGTCACTTCGCCCTGGTCAACCCCGAGCTTGTCCACGATGATCGCGATGACCCTTGACTTGATATCCGACATGTCCGTGCGTTTTAGTGAGGCTGCAAAGGAAAGAGAAAAACCAAAGGCAACGGAAGGACCGCCAACGCATCCACAAAGCATTGGCTTTCAGGGCCGGCAGTTCACCGCTTCGGGTTTACGGCCGACCTTCGCCGCATGATCCGCATCGCCGTTCTTGCTTCTGGCTCCGGTTCCAACGCCCAACGTTTGATGGATCATTTCCACGGAAGCACGCTGGCTCGGGTGGTGCTCGTAGCGTGCGACCAACCGTTGGCCAAGGTGATCCAGCGTGCTTGGGACGCGAACGTACCGAGCTTGCTCTTCAGCAACGAACAACTGAAGAACGGGACCGTGTTGCGCGAGCTGCAGGGCCAAGGCATCGACCTTGTGGTGCTGGCTGGCTTCATGCGCCTTGTTCCTGCGGAAATGGTCCGTGCATTTCCTGGGCGCATCATCAACATCCATCCCGCCTTGCTGCCGAAGTATGGAGGGAAGGGCATGTACGGCCAGCGTGTGCATGAGGCGGTCATTGCTGCCAAGGAGAGGGAAAGCGGGATCACCATCCACCATGTGAACGACCGGTACGACGAGGGGGAGCGGATCGCACGGTTCACATGTCCGGTGTTGTCGGAAGACACACCAGAAACACTCGCTGTGCGCATTCACGCGCTGGAACATGCGCACTACCCGGCCGCAGTGGAAACCGTTGCACGGGCCATCGCCCAAAACATGAAAGAAAAATGAAGGCGCTCGCCTTCCTTTGTCACGAATGTTCTCCCTGACCGAGATCGGCAAGGCCTTCCTCATCCTCTTCGCGGTGATCGATGTGGTCGGCGGGATACCCATGATCCTGCAGGTGCGTCAGAAAGCGGGGGTGATCTACCCGATGCGGGCTACGCTCGTGTCGCTCGGCATCATGGTCACCTTTCTTTACCTGGGTGAACGCATACTCGATTTCGTAGGCGTGGATGTGCGCTCCTTCGCCGTCGCTGGCTCATTGGTACTGTTCTTCATCGCATTGGAAATGGTGCTGGGCGTCAGGCTCTTCAAAGAGGACACCTCGGCGCCGGGTTTGAGCGAGGACACCAAGGTTTACAGCATCGTACCGCTGGCCTTTCCTGTGATCGCTGGCGCGGGAACCATTACCACCATTCTCTCCTTGCGGGCGGAGTTCGCCGCATCGAACATCCTGGTGGCCATCCTGCTGAACATGCTTCCGGTCCTGCTCGTGCTGTTCCTCACCGACAGGATCGAAAGATTGCTTGGACGCGTCGGGCTTATCGTGGTGAAGAAGGCCTTCGGCATCATTCTGCTCGCCATCAGCGTGAAGCTCTTCGCCGGCAATATCACCTACCTCTTTCCGCGGGGCGTCGCATGAAGGTGACGGCTTACACCGATGGCGCAGCCAGCGGCAATCCAGGCCCTGGCGGGTACGGTGTCGTACTCGAAGCGGGCAAACACCGCCGTGAGCTGTGGGGCGGGTATCGCCGCACCACCAACAATCGTATGGAGCTGCTCGCGGTCATCACCGCACTGGAAGCGCTGAAAAATCCAGGCACGGAGGTGACCATCGTGAGCGATAGCAAGTACGTTGTGGACTCGGTGGAGAAAGGCTGGGTGTTCGATTGGGAGAAGAAGCGTTTCGCCAAGAAGAAGAACCCTGACCTGTGGCAGCGCTTCCTGAACGTGTACCGGCAACACAAGGTGCGCTTCCAATGGATCCGCGGCCATAACGGACATCCGCAGAACGAGCTTTGTGATCAACTGGCGGTGGCGGCGCGCGAACAACCCGGCCTGCCCGCGGATGAGGTGTACGAGCGGCTGGGCGAGGGCGAAGGCCTATTTTCGGCCGACTGACCCTTGTTCAATACGGGGTTATCACACATGGCCAAGCTTTACGCGACCATCAATTCAGGAAAAGAGCCGATCGTGCTCGAACGCAGCACGCCTCACGCACCGTGGTCTATCAGCGGTGAGCGGCCAGACCTCGTGAAGACGGGTCCCGGCCAATACAGCTTGGTGATCAACGGGCGCAGGCATCGGGTATTGGTGTTGAAGGAGGACAAGGAGGGAAAGGTCGTTCGCCTGCGCATAGGTGCATACACCTACACCGTGCAACTGGAGGATGAGCAGGCGAACCTCATGCACAAGCTGGGGCTGGACAAGACGGCGGGCGCGGCCGTGAAGGAGATCAAGGCGCCGATGCCAGGTCTTGTGCTGAAGGTGCTCGTGAAAGAGGGCGACGCCGTGAAGAAGAACGATCCCGTCCTCATCCTGGAAGCGATGAAGATGGAGAACGTGATCAAGAGCCCCGGCGACGGCACGGTGAAAAAAGTGCACGCACAGGAAAAGACGGCGGTAGAAAAAGGACAGCCGCTGGTGAGCTTCTAGCCTACTCCTCGACCAGCTCGATATCGAAGTCCACCAGGTCGACGAACTGGTGCACCCGGCGGTCGATGTCCTCGCGGCCGATCTCCAGCAGGCGCTTGATGCCGAAACGCTCGCAGCAGAACGAAGCGAGCGCGCTGCCGATGATGATGGCCCGCTTGAGGTTCTCGAAGCTGTGGTCCTGCGTGCGGGCCAGGTAGCCGATGAAGCCTCCTGCGAAAGTGTCGCCCGCGCCGGTGGGGTCGATGATGTCCTCGAGCGGCAGTGCTGGCGCGAAGAACACGCGGTCCTCGCTGAACAAGAGCGCGCCATGTTCGCCTTTTTTGACCACCAGGTACTTCGGTCCCATGGTGAGGATCCTGTTGGCGGCCTTCACCAAGGAGTGTTCGCCGCTGAGCTGGCGCGCCTCCGCATCATTGATCGTGAGGATGTCCACCCTTGCGATCACCTTCTTCAGATCCTCCATCGCGCTGTCCATCCAGAAGTTCATGGTGTCCATGACCACCAGCGCGGGGTCGGTCACTTGGTCCAGCACCTTGGCTTGCACCTTCGGATCAAGGTTCCCGAGCATCACATAAGGGGCTGGCTTGAAATGAGCGGGCAGCTTGGGGTCCAGCTCGAGCAGCACGTTCAATCGCGTCTCCAACGTATCGCGATTGTTCATGTCGTAGTGATAGCGTCCGGCCCAGAAGAAACTCTCCTTGCCTTTAAGGATCTCAAGGCCCGCCAGATCGATGCCCCGCTGCTTCATCACACTCATGATCTCCGGTGGGAAATCATCGCCTACAACACTCACAAGACCGAGTTCATCCAAGAAGAAGGAGGCGGCCAGTGAGATGTAAGTGGCGGCACCGCCTACGACCTTATCGGCTTTGCCGAACGGTGTTTCGATGCGATCGAAAGCGACTGTTCCAACGGTTATGAGCTGCATGGGGGTGGACAAGGGTCGGCAAAGATGCGGCGTGACGGTGCAATGGAACGCAGTGTGGTTGAAAAGCAGCCCTACGGTGATTCGCTAGGGATCGGAACGAGGACTACTTTGGCGCTCTCAACGTCATCTAACAAACCGACGAACCCCTCGAACGATGCGGAAAAAATTACTCTCGAGCGCGCTTACGACCATGGCGCTGGCAGTGGTGGCCTTCAACGCCAACGCGCAGTGCACTACTTGGGTGAACCCTTCTGCCACCGGTGGCTGGAGCGATTTCAACACCGCCTTCGGCGGAGCGCCATGCGACGATGGTACCGGCTGCCCGATCAATGAGATCACTGATTTTGAGATCTGGGCGGACGAGGCCTATGCCATGGACAACGTTAACCAAGGGGGCACTTACACTTTCAGTGCGTGCAACGGGACCGGAGGAACCGCTTGGCCCTTGGAGCTCACCGTGGTCGCACCTAGTGGAGCGGTAGATGCGCACGGCTTGGACAATGGTTCAACCTGCGCACTGACCTTCACGGCTTCCGAGAGCGGCACCTATTTGATCGTTGTGTCGGAGGCTGGTGCCTGCGGCGCTTCCTCCAACCAAGACGTTGACAACGGCTTCCCCGCGTTCACCTGCGTATCCGGCCCGCAAACGCAATGTCCTCCGCCTCAGCCCGGTTGCACGGATTGGGTGAACCCGTCCGCCTCGGGCGGCTGGAGCGATTTCAACACTGCCTTCGGCGGGGCTCCGTGCGACTCGACCGGCGCTGGCTGCCCCTTCAATGAGATCACCGACTTCGAGGTGTTCGCTGATGAGGCTTACGCCATGGACAATGTGAATGTGGGCAGCACTTACACGTTCAGTGCCTGCAACGGTGTTGGCGGCACGGCTTGGCCACTGGAGTTCACCGTGGTTGCCCCGAGCGGTACGGTGGATGCGTTCGGCCTGGACAACGGTTCGACATGCGCACTGACCTTCACCGCTTCCGAGAGCGGCACCTATCTCATCGTGGTGTCCGAAGCAGGTGCATGCGGCGCATCGGCGAACCAGGCAGTGGACAACGGTTTCCCCGCCATCACCTGCAACACAGGCACTCCCTGCAGCTCGATCGGTATCCCTGAGACGACGATCGCTCACGGCATGGTCTACCCCAACCCGACCAGCGGCTCGTTCTCCTTGGTGCTGCCTCGCATGGCGAAAGGTCTTGCGAACGTTGCTGTGATCGATGCCAGCGGTCGTGAAGTGAAGAACATGACCGTCTCCGCTGGCACGCCAGGTCCGCTGAACATGGACCTGTCTGCCGCCCAGCCGGGTGCCTATGTGGTACGCGTAACGACCAATGGCCTTGTAAGCGAGGAGCGCATCATGATCGTGCGCAACTGATCCCGCAGAACGAACGGAGAGAAAGGCCGCCTGTTGGGCGGCCTTTCTCTTTGATGGTAAGGAACAGAGAAGCCCGGCTTTCGCCGGGCTTCGTCTACTTCGCTCCCCGGGCTGGACTTGAACCAGCGACCCCATGATTAACAGTCATGTGCTCTAACCAGCTGAGCTACCAGGGAAGGTACCCTCGTACAAAGGGACGGCAAATGTAGGCGAGCGACCGATCGTAGCAAGCGCGAGTTTTTCGCAGGCAGTGGTCGGCGGGCAGGCTATGGCTTCGCACTGGTCATTCTGGTCGGAGGCTGCTGCACATCCTCCTCGTCAGCCGCATCAAAACTGAACCAATAACCCGGCCGACCGATCCTACTGCGCAGTTCTTCCGGTGTTCCCGCTCTCACCTTGATGCGACCCGGGGGAGATCCGACCTGCTCCAAGAAGGAAAACACCGCCACTTCACGCTGTTGCACGATCGAATCCCAGGCGGACATCACCCGATCCGGCCCCGCGATGGCCACGCAACGCTCTCGTTCCGGACGACCCTTGGTTGCCGGGGAACGTGCATCGAAGAAGGCGACCAACGCAGTATCCCTCATGCTCAGGTTGATCACTCGATCACTGTCCGAACGATCCGCTGGCTCCAGTCCCAGCATTTCCTTCTTCACCAGGAACGCCGCCAGTTCTTCGCGCTCCATTTCGGGGTCGACCACCGGGACCAGATCGCACGACAGACCGTCCTTCGCCTTCAGGCCCTCAACCAACGAGCGCAACGCCTTCATCTGCTCTTTACGCAAGCTGGTCTGGAGCGGTTCGAACCTTACTTCTTCCTCAACTTCATCCTCGCCTCCTCCGATCGCTCTTGCCAAGAGACGGCCGGGCGCAGCCACCGCTTTGGTGAACAGGTTCTTCACCACTTGCCATACGATAGGCCATGGCTTGAACTCCGGGTCATTGATGTCTCCCTGCACCGGCACATCCAGATCGATTCGGCCGTTCTTGTCCTTGAGAAGACCAACGACGAGCCGGAGCGGTAGCACGTAGATGCCGGTGTCGTGCACATCCGTCCTCTTGCCGAGGGCGAGCTTGTCGACCATGATGTGGTTCTTGCTATCGATACGACCGTCCTTGATCGAAGTGCTGCCATCGTAGTAAAGCAAGCCCTTCTTCACCGGGAACGCGGCATACCAGCGCATGTATGCGTCCAGATCGACAAGGGCCATATCGCGCACCTCCATCGTGGCATCCACGTTCTTGAAGTTGCTCGGGTCGAAGCGGAACGTGCTCTTCACCAGGCCGCGACCATTGAGTTCTGCGGAGGCTGCTACGTCGACCGATGCGCCGTTGCTGCTGGCACGAGCGGTGCGCATGTCGATACCGGACAGCTCGTATCGGAAGGGAAGTTCAGGGGTGAAGTCGTTGAATCGCAACGCACCGTTGGTAAGTACGAGGCTGTCCGCATTGTACTTGTTGGCAACGAGGTCCTCGCCCAGCATGCGGATGTAGTCCGCCAACATCACGAAGACGTTGTCCTCGCTGGCTGCCAAGACCAGACCCGAATCCCCGGGCGCGGGATCCTCCTTGAGTTTCAGGGCGCGACTCCAAGTATGGCTGCCATCGTTGAACAGTTCGAAACGTGAGTGGAATCCATCCACACACACGCTGCGCAGAGCGAACGTTCCCGAACGCGCATCCAATGTGTCCAGGTTCACAACACCTGTGTTCAACCCGATGAGTTCTTCGCCAGCACCGTCCGTGATGTCCAAGCCCTGAACGCCCAATCGTGCACGCACTGCCAATGCTGAGGGGTCCGTCCAGCTATCGCGCAGATGCAGGTCTATATCCACTACACCAGCCATGGACCTCGTGCGAAGGAAGTCCTGCAGGTAGGGCAACAGTTGAGGGAGTGCGAAGGCGTGAAGTGCGCCGTCGATGCTGTAGAGCGAGCGCTCCGTATCGATCATGAACCCGCCTTCGACCGTGCCGCCCTGTTGAATGCTGAAGCCGAGCGAGAAGTCCATCCTCGCGCTTTCGCTGGTTATGCGAGAGCAGTCAGCGTGCAAACCCCTTATGCCGGCCGGCGCATGCAGCAGGTCGCTGCTGTAATCGATGGCCCCGTCAACGAGCTTGATGTCCTCAATGCTGAAAACGGTTGACGGACCTTGCTCGGTGGTATCGGTTTCCGGCGCACCGGCCAGATCGATCAGGTCGCTGAAGTTGAACTTGTCGCCGTGCTGTGTGATGTGCACATAGGGCCGGATCATCCGCCCTCTTCTGAACCGCCACGCGTTATCGCGCAAGGCGCTCCACAGATCCGCCTTTACGCTTACTTCCTTCCAACGGACGAACACCTCGTCGCTGCCCTTCGGCTCGGAACAAGCAAAGTCGTGGATGCCATAGGTGAAGGTGAACGGATCCAGGACGATGCTGCCGATGGTGATCCGCCGGTCGATCCATTCCACGCTGTGCTTCTCGATGTAGCGCTTCAGCAGGTAGGGGAAAAAGTAGGCCAGCGCGAGCATCAGTCCTGAGAACGCTATGGCGAATGCGACAAGGCGACGGATCCATTTGCGTTTTCTGGACGCGGGGGCCTTCTGTTCCATGCGCGCAAAGTTGTCCGGTACTGTAGAAAAACAAGAGGCGGCTCCCGTGGAACGGGTAGCCGCCTCTCTCCAGGAGCCGATCGCTCAGGCTGCTGCCTGCAGGCTGTTCTCCTCGGGTTTCGGTCCCATGAGGCGGAAATCGCTCAGGACGATCTCGGTCACGTAGCGCTTCAGTCCATCCTTGCCTTCATAGCTGCGATGCACAAGGCGTCCTTCCAAGGCGATGGGCGAACCTTTGCGCAGCAGACGCTGCACGGCCTCGGCGGTGTTGCCCCAGGCCACCACGGTGTGCCATTGGGTGTCCGTGACCTTGTCCCCGCTCTGGTTGGTATAGCTCTCGTGGGTTGCCACGCTCAGGCGGGCCACCTTTCGGCCCTTGGCCACTTCACGTACTTCCGGGTCGAAGCCCAGGTTACCGATGAGGCGGACGGAGTTGTTCAGCTTGTTCATGTGATCGTGTGTTTGGGTTTGCGTTGGTGTTCACTTTGGGATCCGGCGCCGATGTCGAATTCCGCCGCAAACCTCCGCCCCTTGGTTTTCGGGATCCGGTCAGTATTCGGTTGTAGCCGTTTATAAACGTTTCCGCCCAGCCGTTATCCGTTGACAAACGGCGACATGTTGACCCGAACCCTGTCTACCTTGATGCCTCGGCATTTGCCGGGCAGCGCCAACGCGGGTGTTGTGCGTCTAGTCTCACGGAAAAGGCCCCGAACAAGTTGCGTGAACTGACCGAACGCGAGTTGGTGGAAGGCTGTAGGCGCGAGGATCGGCGTGCGCAGGAGACCCTGTACAGCCGCTTCGCCCGCCGCATGTATGCGGTGTGCCTGCGCTATGCCCGCCACCGACTGGAAGCCCAGGACCTGATGCAGGAGGGCTTCATCCGTGTGTTCGACAAGCTCAGCGATTTCCGTCAGGACGGCTCGCTGGAGGGCTGGATCCGGCGCATCATGGTGCACACCTGCATCAACCATTACCGCAAGAAGGCGTTCCAGAACGAGCGCTTCGGTCTCGAGCACCTTCCAGAAGGCAGTGAAGAACCGAGGGCATTGGACCGCCTGGGCGAGGAAAGGCTCATGACGCTGGTACAGGCCCTTCCGGACGGATACCGGATGGTGTTCAACCTGTTCGCCATAGAAGGGTACGACCATGCGGAGATCGCCGCGATGATCGGATGCCAGGAAAGCACATCGCGGAGCCAGCTGGCCAAAGCCCGGCGCATGCTCCAACAACGTATCGGGGAACACGACCCCACAGAACTGCATGAACGCAAAACATCCCATTGACGACCTCTTCGCGCGCGGACTGCGCGATGCCGAGGCCACGCCGCCACCAGCGGCGTGGGAAGGCATCATGCTGGGCCACGGCCGAGCGCGGCGGGCTCGGAAGCGACGCCGCGCGGGGCTCTTCACGCTCTTGGCCCTGGCCCTTTTCGGGACGGGGGCGCACTTCGTCCTGAAAGGAACACGTGATGCGCAAGAGGCTCAGATGCCCACCATGGAAGAGCGCGCCACGGAAAACGCGATCACAGAGCCATCCTATGGTCCGGCCATCGCAAATGCCGAGATCGCCGCACGTGGGTCAGCGGCCATTGACACAGCAGCACACACGAGCACACCTGTGTCCGAAAGTCTGTCTTCGCGACCATTGCACGCGTCCACAGCTCCGATCAACGAACAGCGTTCTTCCGATCCGCCTCAAGAAACGCGGCGGGTAGCACAACCGGTCTCACCCAAGGATCAAGGTCCTATAGCTCCATCACCGACACGTGGCGATCGTTCATCCCTCGCCTACGCAGCGGCCCCGGGAACAGCCGACCTGAAGCCGGTCTCCACTGTCACCAGCCATGCTGTCACAGCCGGACCATCGTTCGCAACTGAACACGACCGGCCCATCGATGCGGTGGATAGCGCACCAAGCCACATGTTCGTGCGAAGCACCGGGTTGGTCCTCGACAGCTTGGCTCCGACCGTACGATCGAACGCACAGCAACCTGTCTTTCTGCTCTCCAAGGGTGCTACTTGGTTGGGCGTTCAGGCCAGCTGGAGCAACCCGGCCATGCGTTGGAACGGCGGCTCAGAAGACCTGGCCATCTTGAACAAGAGCGAGTCATGGTCGGCTCAAACGGGACTAGGGGTTGTGCTCGGCCGTACCTGGCAAGGCGGTTGGTTCGCAGAGGTAGGCGCCCGTTACTCGCGCGTCAGTTCCAACCTGTTCTACACGGAGCGAACACCGGCCAGCACACAAACCGTGGTCGATACGACATGGACCGCCACCCAAGCCGATCAGTTCACCGTGTACACATGGAATATCGTAACGAATTCCATGGAGAACCCAGGAAGCGAGATCCGGTTCGATGCCCAGAACCGGTATGACCTGCTGCGCGTGGCTCCTGGGGTAGGCTACCAGAAGCAATGGCGTCGTTTGAACCTGTCGATGCGAGCAGGTCCCATGCTTTCACTGTTCCTGGCAAGGTCCGGCAAGACATTGATGGTATCGGACGACCCAGAGCCGGGCGCATCCCGATTGGCCTTGATACCACTGAACGATGGAGCGTTGGACGAGCGCTTCCGACCGCAATGGGGGTTCTCCTTTGGCCTGGACCTGGGCTACACCATTACTGAACGATGGTCCATCAGCGCGGGTCCGTCGCGGATCATGACGCTCACCGATCGAACGGGTTCGCTGGGCGGGGATGGATGGTCAGCGAACTTGCGCCTGATCCATGAGTTCCGCCAGAAAGAGCGCCGCACACGATGATCACTCGCCTTGACCCCTTCTCAACGAACCGCGCGTTCGTCGTTCTTACGACGGGCCTTTGCGCATTGCTGGGACACAGCCAATGCCCGCCTGTTGTGCCGGCTTTCAGTTGGCACAGCGATGCGGACGGTGTACTGTTCGTGGACCAGACCGCTTCTCCCTTTGAAAGCCCCCAGGACCATGTGTGGGATTTCGGCGATGGTAACGGAGGAGCAGGTTATGCCACTGGTCATGTCTACCAGAACGCGGGCTTGGACACGGTAACCCTCTCTTTTACGGCCGGCGGCTGCGCTTACACTATCGCGGGAACGGTGGCTCACGGTATGGTTGGCGATACCTGCACCCTCGCGTTGGCGGGTGATTTCAGCGCATCGCCGGGGAACAACAACGAACTGTACTTCACGCAGACCGCGACCGCGGGCATCCAAGGTTTCCTGTGGTCGTTCGGCGATGGCTCGCTGGACATCTTCTCTGTATACCCGAGCCACATCTACGCTTTCCCCGGAGCTTACGACGTCACCTATGCTGTGGCGATGGAGGACACTTTCCAAGGCACGGGCTGTGTCGCAGGCACGGTCCGCCGGGTATTCGTTGACGGCAACTCTTCAACCTGTGACTCTTCGCTGTTCGCCAACATGGATTACACTTACGACAACGGGTATGCGACCCTTCTTGGCACTACGCAGCTATTGAACGCCGACCTGGCGCTGCTTTCCATCGATTGGGATTATGGCGATGGAAGTTCGGATCCCTCATCGCTGCCTGTCACGGTGCATCAATACGCCTACCCCGGTGAATACCAGGTGTGCATGACCGTTCTCGCGCAACACTTGAGCACCGGCGATACATGCGAAGCCCGGATATGCCGAACGCTCGTTCCACTACTGGTCGGGGAGGTTGAGCGGTTTTCTGGGCTTGACCGTTTCGCCTTCCCCAATCCGTTCGGGGATCACTTGCGCATCGATCTTCCGTCAGGCGAACAGGCTGAATGGCGGCTTTCAGATCTCGCAGGGCGTGGAATTCTAGGTGGCACCTGGTTGCCATCCGGTTCTGCAACCATTGCCACAGATGGTCTTCCTGCCGGTGGTTATATCGTGGTGGTGAGCACCCGAGCAGGCCTTCGTTCACAACTGGTCTACAAGTACTGAGCAACCCCGGGGCGCTATGCTCCGTCGCCTTCGTGTGCACCCCTCGCACACATGACATGCGAACCATCATCCTTTCAATTCCCTTCCTTCTCGGAAGCTCGGCACTGCTGGGTCAAACCCCATGCGGTCAGGCCGTAGAAGCGCTCTTCGCTCCAACGGTTCAGGGAATGGTCGTGCACTTCAACAACGACAGCCAGAACAATACGGCCGACAGTGTTTACTTCTACTGGTCGTTCGGGGATGATTCCGTTTCCACGGAGCCGACGCCTGACCATACGTATCCTGGTCCTGGTGTTTACACGGTTTGCCTTTATGCCATCGTTGGCAATTGCACGGATACGCTCTGCCAAAGTCTCGAGCTCCTCCCTGGAACAGACCCGTGCGATAGTCTGAGCGCATCTTTCTGGCACGCCAGCAACGGACAGAACAACAGCATCTTCTACTCTGCCAGCAACGGTTTCGGACCACATTGGATCTGGAGTTTCGGTGATGGGACCTACTCGGATGATGGACCGCAGGGAACGCACACATACCCGGGGCCAGGCCAGTATGAACTCTGCCTCACGACATGGACCTGGCTACCAGGCGCGCAGGACACCTGCGCGTTATCATCATGCCAACAGGTGTTCATAGAGGGCCTCGGTTCTCCTTGCGACAGCCTGAACGCGGGGTTCACGGCCAGCGTTGATGGCAGCACGGCCTCCTTCCAGAATGCCATTACCTCGCTCAATTTTTCATACTACTGGACATTCGGCGATGGAAGCAGCGCTTATGGACCAAACCCAGTGCATGAGTATCCGGGTCCTGGAGCATATACCGCATGCCTGCTGATGTGGGCGTGGGACCAACAGACCCAGGACACTTGCTTTGCCGACCATTGTTATTCCATCGTTATCCCGGGTGGCGGCGATCCTTGCGATAGCCTCAGCGCAGGCTTCTGGTTCGATGACAACGGTCAGGCGAATGGCATATTCTACTCGACCACTTCTCCGGTAGCAGAGCATTGGTTCTGGTCGTTCGGCGATGGCACTTACTCGGACAATTGGCCCCAAGGCACGCATACCTATCCCGGCCCTGGTACCTATGAACTTTGCCTTACCGTTTGGAACTGGATACCAGGTACACAGGACACCTGCTCGGTGAGTTCCTGTCAAAGTGTGTTCATCAGCCCAGGTTCGTCTTGCGACAGCCTGAACGCCTTGTTCAGCGTTTCGGCGGTGGCTTCCAACGTGCACTTCGAGAACGCGCTCTCCTCGATCAACTTCGGCTACCACTGGTATTTCGGTGATGGATCTCAGGGCTATGGGCCCGATCCTGTTCACCTCTACCCCGGGCCTGGGAATTATCATGCTTGCTTGGTGATGTGGGGGTGGAACCCGGACACCCAGGACAGTTGTTTTGCGGAGCATTGCGAGTGGGTCACGATAGGCGGAGATCCGTGTGATAGCCTTATTGCGTGCTTCACCAGCAACATCCTTGAACAAGGGCACCTGGCTTTCGCGAACTGTTCGCTCATTCCCGGCCCTGGAGCACAATACTCCTGGCATTTCGGGGACGGGGCCACGAGTTCGGAACCATCTCCCGACCACACGTTTGCAACGCCCGGGACTTACACCGTTTGTCTGACCGTGCAATGGGAAGGTTGTGTGCAGGAGGTTTGTCATCCGATCGGGATAGGTGGGGGTACACCATGCACTCAACTGCAGGCTGCCTTCTCCTGGAATGCTCTACAGAACGCGGTTCAGTTCGGAAACAACACGGCCGGTACCGGGTTCTCCACCTCCTGGTATTGGCAGTTCGGCGATGGTGCGTTCGGCGAAAACGCGCAGCCGACGCATGCATATCCCGGTCCCGGGAATTATGTGGTCTGCCTGACGGCGGTGAGCATGTATGAATGGAACGGTGATGTGATCACCTGTGCCGACACCATCTGCCAGGAGGTAGCGCTTGTCGCCGGTTCTTCCCCGTGCGAAGATCTGAGCGCCGATTTCTCGGCACAACCCAGCGGGCTCAGCGTGGCCCTGCAGAGCACCACAGTATCGGGATCATGGAGTTATCATTGGTTCTTTGGTGACGGCAGCCAGGGAGACGGTCCCGATCCGGTGCATTTCTATGATGAGCCGGGCAGTTACCATGTTTGTCTCATCGTCGGAACGTACGACCCCGACACTCAGGATAGTTGCTTCGCCGACCATTGCGAATGGATCACGATCGCCGACGGCATACTGTGTGACAGCCTTTGGGCGCCAGACTTCGAATACAGTCATCAAGGCAACACCTACGTCTTCTATAACACAAGCGGTTCGCAAGGACTGGCCGTGTCCTGGACGTTCGGCGATGGGGGCGCGGGTCAGGGGTCGCCCTTCACGTATGTGTTCGAAGAGCCCGGCGCGCAAACCGCCTGCATGACGCTGGTGGGTGTCCTACAGGGCACGCAGGATACTTGCACAACGACCACCTGTCAGGTGGTGGAGGTGCTCGTGGGAACGCTGGAAAGCGCGCACCAAGAAAGGATCTCGGTCGGGCCAGTACCCTTCGATGAGGAATTGATGATCTCCCTTTCTTCCAGGCCTTCCGAGATGGTGCGGCTCACTCTTCGTGATATGGCCGGGCGCTTGGTGGATGATCACCTTGTGCCTTTCGGGTCACGCTTGCGCGTGCACTTTTCCGGGCTGGCACCAGGGGTATACTTGCTCAACCTCTTCTTGGACGATCAACAGCATGCTTTCCGCGTAGTGAAGCACTGACGCCTGCATCACAAAAGCGCTCGGGCGGCTGTTGGGCCGCCCGAGCGCTCTCCACCTGGCCGCTCTCACGCCGCTTCAGCCACCGACCTGGCAGCGACCACTTCGAAACGCTGCATGACCACTTCGGTCACGTACCGCTTCTGCCCATCCTTGTCCTCATAGTTGCGGTGCACAAGTCGCCCTTCGATGGACACCGTAGCGCCCTTCTTGAGCTGTACGGCAGCGTCCTGGGCCAGCGCACCCCAAGCCACGACCTGGTGCCATTGCGTATCCTCTTTCACCTGACCCTGTCCGAAAGTGAAGCGCTCGTTAGTAGCCAGGCTGAAACGCAAGCGGCGCCGACCGCCTTCGAATTCCTTCAGCTCGGGATCACGCCCCAGGTTACCCATCAGTTGCACGCGGTTCCTCATCATCGTTTCCATTGTTCGTTTGGTTTTGTGGCCGCCGGGAAGACGGCCTTGTTCGACGGTGCAAACCAGCAACGACCGTGGTTCCGGAAGCGGTCGATGGCACTTACATACCAGTCGGTAGCAACCGGATCGTGTGAACACAAGAGAGGAAAAAACAAGGCGTGGCTAGCACTCCTGTGCTTGCTGTAGCTGGCTCACCAAGTCACGTCGGGAGGCATACAGACAACTATCCCGACCTCGCCATCCTTAACGTGGCCTGTTGTGTCGGCAAAGTTGGAGCGGTATAATCCAACGTGCCCGAATGCAGGTATCAGCCTGTACAAATGTGCAGGCGCCGGATCGATCGACGTACTGATGAAGTACACGTCGTATCCCGATAGAGGCGCACCAATGAAAACATCATCATCCGTACCGGCATCGAACCCGGCTTCTACCAACGCGTCGCGTATGCTCCACGCCATACTTCCTGGTGTGCCGCCTCTAGTGACAGGAAGCACACGGACAGGCCCCTTGGGTGAAAGTGCTTTTAGCTCGGCTATAAGTCTGCGCTTACGCTCCCCGTTCAGGTATGCCAACCGGCCTTGGGCCATGCTGTTCTCAAACTCCAGTCGCACTTGGAGTCCGCTTTCTTCAAGTTCCTTGATCCTGAGCATTGCTATCGCGGTGCGCTCTTCAGCCTTCCGTGCCTCTGCTATCGCTTCTTGGGTCGCCGCCTCGTTCGCTGCGATACGCTCATCGGAGAACAGGTCACTCAGCGCCGACAACTTGAACTGGGCCACGGCGAGGAGAGTGAGCAGGATACCGAACACGAGTATCAACCCATTTACCCAAGCAAGCCAGGAGTCAACGCGATCTGGGGTGAAGGGAATCCACATAAGCCGCTTGTGGTTGGTTGGGTTCGGGTTATTGGCGCTCACTGCTGTGGTGGGAATTGGGGCAGTAGTGCACGATAGGATGAGCCGACGGAAGAAGTAACGCCAAGCTATCCATTCAGGCCACGCAGCAACCGTTCATCCGCATAGACGCACCCCGGAAAACCGTGACCGTCATCGTCCTCCAATGAAATTCGAGACGCTCAACCAGCTACGAGACACCTTCGCCGATGAGGCGAAGTGCCGCGCGTTCCTGGCTGAACAACGCTGGGGGAAAGACGGCGTGCCTGCATGCCCGTATTGCGGGGTTATCGGTGCATACGTCATCGCTGGCGGCAAGCGATACAAGTGCCGTGACAAGCAATGCAAGAAGAGCTTTTCGATCACGGTAGGCACCGTTTTCGAGAACACGAAACTGCCCCTGACAGTGTGGTTCACGGCCATATTCCTGGCCACGAACACGTCCAAGGGCTTATCGTCCGTGAACCTGTCCAAGATGACGGGATGCACGCAAAAGACGGCGTGGTTCGTCCTGTGCCGCATCCGCGAAATGGTCAAGGACCGTGCGCCGCATGTGTTGGCGTCACCGGCCCAGATGGATGAGACGTGGATCGGTGGTTCCGAGAGCAACAAGCACCTGAACAAGCGGCTACCCACTCCAAGCGGAGCGAACGGCAAGACACCTGTGCTCGGCATCCTCGGCGCCGAAGGGCGCGTGGTGGTCAAGGCGATCGTGGACAGCACAAGCGCATCCATCATTCCCATCGTTCGCAGGCACGTTGCCATCGGTAGCGCGATACACAGCGACGAGGCGAACGCATACAAGCCCCTTGGGAAAGAGTACGAGCACGAGACGATCGTACACTCAGCAGGACAGTACGTGCGCGTGAAGCGCGACGACGGACAGGTCACGCGCATCCACACGAACGGGATCGAGAATTTCTGGTCACTGTTCTCCCGTGGGTTGAATGGGATCTATCACGCCGTCAGCCCCAAGCACCTGGATCGCTATTGCCAGGAATACGCCTACAGGTTCAACCACAGGCACAGTAGCAACGCACTGAAGTTCCAGACGTGCGTGTTCCAATCGGAGGGCCGCAGGCTCACCTACCGCAAACTGATCGGGAAGCCATGAGCTATATCCATCCCATCCGGTACGCGATGTACGTCACGATGACGCCCGCGATCACGGAACTCCAAAGAGGATGTATCAAGACTTTCGTGATCGCCTTTGTGATCAGCATGATTATCCATGCAGCCTTCCGCATCCATAAGCGTGGCCGGAACAAAGGCGGTTTGTAGGACCATACCGGACCCTCAAGTTCATCCTCGTACAAAGCGGAACGCCGATGCTGCATCTCAATTCCATTGTAGCCACCGCGTCTGACCAAAACAAAACCGTCCTGCGTAATCCTATAGCAGTGCAAGAACTCAACACCCTCATCCCGAAAGTCAACAAAGCCATCCTTCTTCAGCCCGCGTAGGGCCGCGATAACATCGTCAACGCGGTACGCTGTGTCGCGTGCGATCTGGGTAGAGCCGCGACACTCTCCCGGCGTCTTGGCCAAATAGGTCAGGATGGTATCCAGCATCCCCGCCTGCATGCTGCCAAACTATCCGATCCCCCCTTATTCGCAGAGCGGATGGCGTGGCCTATCCATTAGGCCGCGCGCCGACCAGGAACGCCTCCCCCTCACGCCTTGTTTGCCCCTCGCGCTGGATGTCGTACTCAATGCGCTGCCTCCTCTGCGACCAGTACCGCGCGACGATGCGCCACACCTGCCCGCTCATGTAGTAGACCTCGTCGCCGATCTCGAACTTGGCTACATGCTGAAGGTGGGGGATGCTGGGCGTCTCCATGATCGCCGGGGAATACGTCGATCCCGGTCGGCCCATGATAGCGCCCAATTGCACTCTCACGACACATTGACGGATTTTCCGTCGCGCGATCGCCGAGCAATGCGTCATATATTTGCACCGCGCGATCGTTCGTTTGAATGAACGATAGGATGCTGATAATGGGAGCGGTAGGTCCATACACAAGGGCATGTTGCACTAGCTTTGCTTTCGTGCAGGCAAAGGCGCCCAAGCGAGTTCCCTTCCGCAAGGTGACGCAAGCCCTTAACTTTTTTGCGGTTAAGGAAGGCGGGGCTATCAATAAAATGAAAGCGATCAAGCTGATTTGGCTTGCCGATCGCCTTCACCTGAGAAAGCATGGTCGTCTTATCACGAACGACCAATACTTCGCGATGCGATTTGGTCCAGTTGCGTCCAACTCAATCAATCTTGCTCAGGCCAGTGTATGGGCAGACGCTACTGCGCTGGACTACCGTAATGAGTTCTTGACCTCTACGGATGACAACACGTATAGGTCTACGACTGACGTAGACACGAAACAATTCTCTCAATCAGAACGAGAGGCGATTCAACTCGTGTTTGATGCCTACGGACATTTGGATCAGTGGAAATTGTCCGATTTGTCGCACTTATATCCAGAATGGTTGAAATTCGAGAAGGAACTCGAAGCACATCCAAATGCTCGATTTGAAATCGACATACTGGATTTCTTCAAGCCAGGAACACTGAAGCAGGATCCTCTCTTTGCGCAAAGCGACGAGTATCTTGCCATCGCTAAGGCGTTACACGCCGATGCGGTGAAGTAATGCAGGTTCCTCCCAAGGCATTTCAAGACTTAGGACTACACCCAGGGGCGATTCTCTACTTCGTCAATGACGAAATGGAGCAAACGTCAGAACCGCATTATCATGTATTGGTTGTTCGAGCTCAGGGAAACTTGGTGATGGTCGCGTTCACCACCAAGTTCGATACGTGTCGCCGATATGTGACGCTGCACGGGTATCCCATGGAGACACTCGTCACCGTTATGCCCAGCAAGGAGAACGGACTGAAGAAAGAGAGTCACCTCAATTGCAATTCGTGCTTCGAGCGCTCACCGCAGGAGCTTCACAGCATGTACATCCAAGGCAAGCTCAAGATCTCCGGGATCTTGGAGGATCGGTACTTCGCACAGATCGCGCTTGGGCTGCATTGTAGCCCCGATGTGAGTGACTACGTGAAAGAGGCGCTTCCGCCTGAGTTCCTGCCATCGACGGGTTAGAACGCGATCAGCGCAACGAAGCCCAGCACGATGATCAGGGCGACCATCGTAGCGCGTACCCACCGGGGGGCGTCCGTCACCTTATCGTAGTCCTCCGGCTTCGCCGGGGCCACCATCATGTGCCACACATCGATCAGGGCGCCGTATGTCCAGCGGAACGGGTTCACCGCTTCGACTTCTTGGCCTTGCGCTTGGTCGGCTTCTTCTTCCGGTCCTTGGGAGGACCCTGGACACCCAGCCGCACCACCTCGGCGAAGGTGGCCGTCAGCTTCAGGGGTTCCTCGGGCTTCACACCACCAAGGTACGGGTTGCCCAAAACCGGGGTGCCGGTGCCTCGTAAGCCACACGGTTCATCGGACCGTTCGCTCATCACAGGCCTCCATTCGCCCGTTCTATCCTACCGTCCACACCCTGACCCTTGCTTTGGGTAATAGCCTGTTTTACCTTGACGTTGAATACTTTGTGAATAAGCCCTCTGGCCGGGGCTTCAAACCCCCAAGCGCCATGATAGATTTGCCCACATGCGTTGAGAAGGCCGTCCCCCGGCTCGCTCCGCAGCCCCCACCATAGGCACTCTTCTTGTCAACCCCTGTCTAAGCGGCCGTACCATCGGCCGAGCCCGTTCATCTCGGAGTTTTCAACTGTGGATCGTTCGTGTAAATCTCTTTCGATTAGTTTCATGGCCCCAAAAAAGAACATAACCAATATGCGTCAGGCCACCACTGAACTAGATGAGCATGAAACCAGTGTTCTACATAGTCGAACAACCGCGCCCACTTATATCGAACAGCGGACTATAGACGCAGCTCGCTATCGCGCACTCCTCAACCGGATCATCAAGGCCGCAGCCTTTCTGACCATCGTCGCATTCCTCTTGTCGTTGGCAAGCGTTGGATTAAGGAAGTGGACCTATGGCATGGAGCCGAACGCGATCCAAACAATCGCGAAGGCCACGATGTATGTGCTGATGGCCGGTGCCCTGGTCTATTTCGTCAAGCTGATCGCCCATAGCGTTAGCGAGTTCTCGCACTCGCGCTAGGGCGCCCACACAAACCACCACTTGTGCGGATCCTGGACCTCTTTACGAGGATAGGGACCTATTTGGAGTCCCCCGACGGACGGCAGATGATGCGTCGGCCGCTAGGTCATTCCATTTCATTCGTGCTGTGTGTCGGCACTTCTTGGAACATCCATCATGTAGCGGACTGGTTCGCTGAGGATGGTGATCCGGTGTTGGCAATCATCTTCCGAATCGGTGCTTACATCCTCGCCATAGCATGGTTCGCTGATATACTGGCAAACATCATTGGTCACTGGATCCACCATCCGCCGCCGCCCCCACCTCCTTCGGCCGGTACCAGGGAGCGTAGGCCGCCAAAAAAGCCGAAAGGCGGTCCTCGTTCACCGAAGAAGCCGGTGACAACAACTCGCGCTACTCAGCGAAGACCGAATCGAGGATCATCCTCTAAGCGCAATGAGCCGGTAAGGCGCAAGAAGCGGGAGAGAGAAACCGCCCACGCCCTATAGGCTACCGCGGCTTGTCACGCGGCTTCCAATGGAACTCAGGCCCCTTGATGGTAATCGCGCCACTGCGCGCCATGCGCAAGACCCCATACGCAATCAACGCCAGGGTGGTCACTAGCGCATAGTGCCGCCCCATCCATTCGAGTATGTAGATGAGCGTGCTCATAGTCTCGGTTGTTTCGTGCGGCGAACCAACGCCGATGGTTTTGGAGGGGTCACGGACTTATCCACACGTGCAAGTGATGGTCAAGTCCGGTGTGCCGAGGTGAAATGGACGGTGTTTTTCTGTTTCTGCATGCCTAGGGAGCCGTCAGGGGGCTGCGCAACGGTACCCTGATCATCAGCAGACCGAGAGAATGGTCCTCGAAAAGGACGGAAGTGTACCTTCCTGTGCTCTTTGCATAGGGAAGGCCCGGACATACCTCGCTGCGGATACAGGCAGGCACGCTAACAACGGCCAGGAGCCTACAACGCAGCGCGGCCTACGTCCCTCCCGCCCGGTCTTGCAGGAACGAGGGAACAACCTCGCGGCATCGTCCAGGTAGCTACCAATACCTCGCAGAGAAGGGTGGCGGGGCCGAGGCACCCGCGCAGATGATGCCCTCGCAACTCCAAGACTGAAAAATTTCGTGTCTTCGCGTCACCGTTCATTGCTTGATGAGGCTCTACCAAGAGGTATGTAAGTGCCCGGTCGATCTTAGGAATAGTGTACTTGACGAAACGGGCTGCGGCCCGCGCCAACATTGACCAACTCAGCGCGAGGGCTATTTCGGCTAGCTTGGTTGTATGTCAATGGTGACGCTGACAGGCGCAAGCGGTGCTTCTTATGCTGCCCCGCTCTATGACATCGTGAACGGCTTCGGAGAAAAGCCCGCGGACGACACCAACAATTGCGTGGTGATCTGCACCAGAGGGGATAACGCAGAACTGGTATACATCGCCGCTATCGGCGAGGGTTCAGGGGTCGAAAACTTCTTTAGTTCGTGGTCAATGAAAGACCGCGACGATACACCGCTGCATTCGTGTGAGAAGCTGGGCGCAACACACTATGCGGTGCTTGTGTTCGGCCATGAGGACGAGGCTAGGGCCGCTGCAATGGATCTGCACCGGGCTTATCCTGAGGTGAACTACCAGCGCTGACCACCTGTCGTGGTCGTTCGCCTGTAAGCATGTAGTTGTAATACACCTCAGCCCACTCGATCACCTGTGCATGGTTGGGGTTGTCCCATTTGCTTTGAATGGCACACGCCGTCTTGATAGCAATGGCCCGCAAGTGGCGCGTGGATAACTGAGGCATGGGCGCAAATCAAGTACAAGCGCACGCACATTCGTTGCCAATCGCACACGCATTCTTGCGCGTTCATCGTTGCTTGCGATACTTCGCCAAGAGGGTTTTGATCCGCAGCATTGCACGGGCTTTCATGTCCCGCGCCTTGCGTTCGGCCTCAGTCATGGCATTAGGGGGAGAAGTCCCCGCGCGGGTCTCGTGCTGGCTCATCGTTCAGGTCGCGTTCAAGTGTTGATCCATCGATGGATATGACGATCAGCTTATCGCCGTCGATCGTGTAGCGCGTGCCGTTGCCCGTGTCCAATACAGTGTCGCCATTGATCGCGAACTCAGGTCCGGACATGTAGTGCCCAAGTAACAGGCCAGCACCGAACAGGGAGATAGCCAACACGATAGCGTTGCCGCGTGTCTGAAGGTCAAGGTCTGCGAACTTGATGGGCATGGCTGCAAATGGTGAGCGCGGAACCACCACCGAACCGCTGGGCAGGTCTGCGACGACCGTAGAGCAGGCCAAGCAGCAGCCCGCGCCCATGTGCGCAGTCCGTGCGTTAGCCTTTGCTCTTGGTTGAAGTCGCAGTTCGCCCAGCAAAGCCCAGCGGTTACCCGCTGTTATGTCCTACGAATGTAGTGGGAAGCCGTTACCCTCTTGGCCGCACGGGAAACAGGAACTTCTCTCCTTCGCGCCTCTTCTGCCCCGCACGCTCGATGTCGTACTCGATGCGCTGGTTCCGGTGAGACCAATAGCGCGCGACGATGCGCCACACCTGCCCGCTCATGTAGTACACCTCGTCGCCTATCTCGAACTTGGCTTGGTGCTGAAGCTGGTGGATGCTGGGCGTTTCCATGATCGCCGGGGAATATGTCGATCCCCGTGCGCTCATAATACGCTACTGCTTGCCCAAGAAGTAGACCCCGATCAGTAATGCCAGGGCGATGATCCCGCCTGTCCATGCGCGGGCGTTCTCACTCTTACCGCTGCGGGGCAACCACAGGTCCGCGAAGTCCGCTAGGTAGCGACGGATCACTTCTTCTTGGGCTTGGCCTTACGCTTTGCCTTCTTCTTCGGTATCGGTGGCGTGTTGAACGCCTTCCTGAGAAGATCGATCGTGCATTGTGACACCTTCGGCGCTGCCATGCTGCGAAGGTAGCGGCCGCTTGTAGCGTTGCGCACGCCTCACGGCTGGCGGCAACCCCTTGCGTTGTGCCGATAAGCTGAACGGTCGCGGGAACTCGTACAGGTATTGCCTGCGCTCCCTCTTCGGCTTGGGCTTATACACCCAAGGCTTGGCCTGCTTACGTGGTTGGCGGGGCGTCACCAGCCACCGATCCCCCGGCTTCAATTTGACGGGGCTTGCGATAGTAGAGGCGCTTGCCCTCCACCATCCGTAGCCCCTCCAATGCGCGCTCCGTGTCGCTCATTTGCTTGCGGTTCCACCTCCATTCAAATTCCGTCACGTAAAGCCCAAGCCTTTCGGGGCTGACGTTATGAAAGACCCCATATAGCCCGCGCTTCAACAGCGCGTTCCAGCTTTCCACCGTCGCGCTGTAAACGTCACCCCGCACGTATTCCCGGTTGGTGTGGTTCACCGTGTGGTGTCCGCCTTTGAACTTCTTCCCCACGTTCTTGTAAAGCGGGCTTTCGTCCGTCACGAACCGGGCGTTGAAGTCCGCGTTCTTCTCCAAGTGTTCGCGCAAGTTCTTCGCCGTCACGTCAGGGGTGACAACGGCCCGGCTTTGGCCCTCCCTGTTCAGCAGGACCACCACCGGCGTTTTCTCCTTCACCTTGCCCGGGTTCCTTGGCTTGCCGCCTACATACGTCTCATCCATCTCCAGCGTGCCCGTCAGCTTCTCCGTGTGGTCCTCACGCATTGCGTAGCGGGCACGGTGGCACATGAAGAAGGCCGTCTTGTACTGTACGCCCAGCTCGCGCCGTAGCTGGTGGGCGCTGACCCCCTTCTTGCTGGCAGCCATTGCGGCGAACACGTACACCCATTGCCACAGGGGAACGCGTGTGCGCTCCATTACCGTCCCGGTCGTGACACTGAACTGGCGACGGCATGAACGGCAATGGTGCAGCGTAAGCCGGTACTTATCACCCACGAGGCGGTACACGTCCGAGCTTTTGCAGTGCGAGCACCTTGCACCCTCAGGCCACCTGATCTGTTCCATGAGCGTAGCGGCCTCCTGTTCGGATAGGCGCTTCAATGGTGCCTGTCCCTTGCTCATGGCTTCTTGTGTTTGTGCTCCTGCTTCTCAAGCCACGCGACCACGGCGCCGTTTATCATGCTCGTTAGCGTGGTGTGGCCGGTGTGCGGCTTCATCGCTTCAAGCCTTGCGCGCAGCCCCGGTGCGGGGTGGTACAACAGCGGGCGATCGGGGTTGAGTTTCTTCTTTGCCATCGGTCCAAATATATATAGTTTTTGTATATCGTGTCAACATTTGTTTTCCGGTCCCATACATTTGTCAAGCGACAACGCCCGCCGGGATGACCGAACGGGCGCTGGAGCGAGGTCGGGGAGCGGACTTGCACCGCTGCTAGCTGTATATCAGACAGCATCGCGCACTATGCCCCCGGGAGATGGTGATGGCCCTTCGGGGCCATTGTCATTTCGTAGGTGTCTCTCCGTAACGGTGTTGGTTCAGGTGCCAGCGCGTCTCTTTCGCGCCGGGCGGCTTGTAGGTCCATAGATCCTTGCGCTTGTGCATCGCTGAGACATGCACGATGATGCGGCGCTTGAACAGGTCGAAGGAGATACCCATATCATCCGTGTAGAGCGCCGTTGCCAGTTCGCCGGTGGTGAGGTTCGGCGTTCCCCTCAGCGCTTCCATGATCGCCTTTCGCAGATCCTTGATGCGGTTCACGTTCTCCTTGAACTTCATCAGGTGCTGGGCCTTCGATCGCACCTCTTCGCTTTCTCCCTTCACTGCATCCTCGCACAGTTCCAGGATTACGCGCAGGTGCGGGATCAGGGCTTTGGCTAGGGCGGCATCCTTCATGGCGGCACAAAGGAAAGTTGATCGATTTTCTTGAACAAGTCTTCTTTTCACCAATTGTTCACAACCGCCACGCCCCCAAGCAGATCGAACGCTGACCTGTGACGAGAATAGCCGTGGGTCAACGGATACGGCGAAGCTCGCCACCGGGGTCGGTACGAGCAAACCAAGCACCTCCCCACCCCCAGACACACCGATCCCTACATTCGCGCATTGACATAGCCTCACCCCCGCCCACATGAACGACCACCCGGGAATTGGCCCGGGAGCAGGTAGCGTTAGAGCGTTAAACAGGTGAACGGCAACACCTCCAAAACGTGAGGTGAACACCGCGCAAAGGCGCGTGTTTTGTCAGGTACACCATTCCTTCGATCTTGCATTTGTAATCGTTCATTACCGTTTGTTGAACGACTTCGGTCATCAGGTACGCTGACCCGTCCCCCTTCTATCTTCGCCCGCCCTGAGCACCTCTTTCCATGAGCCAGCATAAGAACTGCATTCTCGTTCCCACTGATTTCACCAAGGTGGCGGACTGCGCCATGAACCACGCGACGGCTATGGCCGAGCGCATGGGCGTGGATATCCACCTGCTGCATATCGTCAGCGACGAGGATGATATGGAGGAGGCGCGTACCAAGCTGAAGCTGGAGATCGAGCGCGCTACCAAGGCCGGTGTGAAGGCCAGGATGTTCCCCATTGTCAGGGTGGGTTCGGTCTATGAGGACATCGGGACAGTAGCGAGGGAGATCGAGGCGGGGTTGATCATCATGGGCACGCACGGTATGCGCGGCATGCAGTTCATCACTGGCAGCCGGGCGCTGCGCGTGATCACCAGCAGCACGGTGCCCTTTATCGTTGTGCAAGAGCGCGAGATCAAGCCGCGCGGCTATCGGGAGATCGTGGTTCCGCTTGACCTGCATAAGGAGTCACGCCAGAAACTCACCTTGGTGAGCGACATGGCCAAGTACTTCAAGTGCAAGGTGCACCTGGTGGTGCCCAAGGAGAAGGATGAGTTCCTGCACAACCAACTGCTGAACCATCTGAAGTTCGCGAACGCGTACCTGAATGAGCGAGGTATCGAACACGAGTCGCAGATCCTTCCGGAGGACAGCGATGATCTTGTAAAGGGGGTGATCCGCTATGCGGTAAAGGTGGACGCGGACCTCATCACCATCATGAACATGTTGCAGAACAGTATTTTCGGGGTGCTGGGCGTTCCCAACGAACAGGAGGTTATCACCAACGAGCCTATGATCCCGGTGATGTGCATGAACCCCAACCAAGTGGGCACCACGGATGCTCCAGTATGGAACGTGTGATCACGCACGCATGCCGATGACGAGAATGTCATCGACCTGCTCCTGCGCTCCACGCCATTGGTTGAGCGCTTCCAACAACAGGCTCTTCTGACGATCCATCGGTTTGTCATGGATCTCCTGTAGCAGTTCGCGGAAGCGGCGGTAGAGGAACTTCTTGCCTTTCGGGCCGCCGAACTGGTCAGCGTAGCCATCGCTGAAAATGTAGACCACGTCGCCCTTGCGCAACTGGATGCGGTGGTCGGTGAAGCCCTGGTCTCCCAGATCGAAGCCTCCAATGGGTTTCTTGTCCGGTGAGAACGCCGTGACCTCACCCTCCCGCAACAGATAGAGCGGGCAGTTCGCCCCGGCATAATCCAGCAGCATGCGCTCCGGATCGAAAGCGCACAGCGCCATGTCCATACCATCGCGAACGAACTGGTCCCGGTCCTTGTGGAGGGTCTCGAAAGAGATACGGTTCAGATCGCGCAGCACCTCACTGGGCCTTGTGATGCCATGCTCCTTGATGGATTGGTTGAGCCCGTTATGTCCGATCAAGCTCATGAACGCCCCAGGCACGCCATGGCCGGTGCAATCCACTGCAGCGAACATCACGCGGTTGTTCACCTTGTCCACCCAATAGAAATCACCACTTACGATATCCTTCGGACGGTACAGCACGAAACTGTCCGGAAGCAGCTCCTTGATCCTTTTCTCCGGTGGAAGGATGGATTCCTGCAGCCGTTTCGCATACCGGATACTGTCTGTAACGTTCTTGTACAGCTCGACCACCTTGCGGCTCTGGCGCTCCACTTCTTCCTTCTGTCGCACCACCTCCTCCGTTCGCTCCTTCACCTTTGTTTCCAGCACCCTTTCACGCTCAGCGAGCTCGTGTCTCATTTTCAGCAACGCCTGACCCAGGGTGTCCTCTTCGCTGAGGGGTTGGTAGTCCGTGTCGTAGTCCCCTGCCGCCACCGCATGGCTGAACTCCGTAGTGCGCTTCAGGCCGTCGATCAGCCCCATGAGCGCGCGGGACATTTCGCCTACTTCATCGTTCCCGGCGTGAATACGCGTTCGCGGGAACAGCCCTCGACCGAGCGACAACAGCACGCTGCGAAGGCGCTGCACCGGGCGAACGATGCTGCGCACGATGAGGAACGCGACCACGATGCCGATGACGACCAGACCCGTACCCAGGTACAAAACGAAGAACTTCAGCGAGTCGAAGCTTCGCAGCATGCCGCCGCTCAGCGACTGACGCTTCGCTTCCTGCATGTTCAACAGGCGATCGAGATCATCGAGCAGCACGCGCGTGTGCTCATCGAGCGGCCCACCATCCTCGGCCAGCTCCTGCCGTTTCAGAAAGGTGATCGGGTCCTTGTAGCTCGCCAGCGATGGGAGCATCTCCTTCACTTCGTCGTGCAGGGTGAACAACTCGTTCATCTCGGCGAACGAGCGGTTCAACAAGGCGACCTCCTCATGGCCCCACGAAGCGCTCAGGGTGTCTATGCGATCCATGAGCCGGGGCAACTGATGATCGGTAAGGTCGACCAAAGTCGTTTTCTCCGGCGCATCAGGAATGCTCTCGGTGATCGCCCAGTACTTGATGAGCATATGGGCGTTCACGATCAGGTTCCGCAATCGCACCAGCGCATCCACGCTCGGGCTGTAGACCTGGTTGATCTCCTCGTTGATCGAACGGCTGCGCTCGATCGTGCGGTTGGTGAGCAGCACTACGAGCAGTGCGAAGAAGATGAACAGGCCGAAGCCCATGCCGATCTTCCGACCGATGGTCAATCGCATCCGCATACCTCGGCTCACTTGTCCTTCGGTGGAGGTGTAGGCTCCTGGTCCAATTGCTCATAGAGCGTTCGGTAACGCTCACTCTCCTCCACATCCAGCAGGCTGTAATGGATGCCCTCGAGCCCAAGCAGCGTTTCCCTGCGCTTGGGGTTCATGCGGTGGGCTTTCGTCATGTAGGGCAGCGCCAGCGTGAAGAAGCTTCGGCTGACCTCCTGTATGCGTTCGATACCCGGGATGTCCGTACCCGCGCTGATGCGTTGGATGTTGTAAACGCCCCGGTTGTAATAAAGCGTAGCGAGGTTGTAGTTCGCGCCGTAGTTCTCACTGTCCAGCTTCAGCACACGTTTGTAGAGCTCCACGGCCCGTTCGAACCACACCGTATCCTCCCGGTTCTGGTTGAACTGCTTGGTGTAAACGGTTCCCAGGGCATTGTTGAACTCGATGTCGCGGTCCTTGAACGAATGGTCGGCATCCAAGCGCAGAACCGTCTCCTTGTACTTCGAGTAGAGCGAGAGCGCGCGTTCACTGTTCACTTCGTTGAGCGCTCGTGCAGCATCATTATACAGTGTCTTCGAGAGGTAGTCGTAGGCCTGCAAGCTGCTCTGCGAATATTCTTTCGAGGTGTCGAGGACCGTACTGGTAAAAAGGCTGCCCAGCGCCTCGTCGCGGAAACCGTCGGCCTCCTCCCCCTTGGCTCCTTTGTAAAGGTCCTTGTAGACGAATCCCCTCAGTACCCAGACTCCTGGGCTGCGCGCCTGTTCGGGCCGGGTGACCAGGCCATCCAGTAGTGTGCGCGCACCTTGTAGATCCCCGGCCTGATACTTCTTGTTCGCCTCGACCAGTTCTTCGGATTGTGCGCGAACAACCCCACCGCACAGGAGGGTGAGCATCAGGAACAGAAGGGTGGCTATCCTGTTCATTGCTCGGCCTTGTAAGCGAGTTGGACCAAGGTGCTGCCCACCTCCAGCTTGTGCTTCTTCGCGTTGGCCACACTGATCTCGTACTTCAGCGTGTTATCAACGCGGACGAAATTCACAACAGAGCCGTCCTCCAATGCGTCCGGGTATTCCGTCACCAGCAACGTGGGTTCCTTCTCCATCTTCTTCAAGATGGCGGGCAGAAGGGATAATTCGCTTTGTGCGACGAAGAGGATGTGGCACCGCTCTACCCCTGCGCTTTTTGGCAGCTTGCGCACTTCGATCGGCTGCTTTCCGATGGTCTTCTCTGCGTACTTCTTGACCAGCTCCTGATAAAGGTTGCTTCCGCCCAGCACGCTGATGACGAACGGTCCGCTCTTCTGTGAGGGGTCGTTCCACTCCACGAGCTTGGCGATATTGTAGATGTAGCTCGCTTGTACGATGGCCGTAGTGTCCTTGTCCGCTTCACGCGGGTCGGACGCCGCGAAGAGCAGGGGAAGCAGCAGTGCAAGCAGGCGCACCGGGGAACTGCCCGACAGGAAGCCGCACATAGTTTTGATGCCCTTCATGACAACCCGCATGCCCAAGTGGTGGTTACAAAGTAGAAGCCTGCGCACGCTGGCCTTGTGCACGAGCGCACTCATCTGTTCACAGCACACTGTTCGTTCACAGCCGGCGGACACGGCAACCCTTCGCGCCATCGACACGGAGGCCCAGCGCGAGGCACATGGATATCGTTGGTTGCGGACCAGCACCACAACGATCGGACATCGGTTGACAGGAAGCCGTCATGGCCGCATGGCCGAAGAGATGGCGGACAGCTTGTTGCGCGCATCGGGTTTTTCGGATGTCCGGTTCTTCCCGTTCCAGGCGGTAGCGTGGCAACGGACGAGCGTTGAGGTGAGCGAGTTGAAGGACGGAACCGTGAAGAGCGCCCTTCGTGCTGTCGCGTTGGCCCTCACTCCTGCTGAAGCAGATGTAACTGCGGAGATCATTGATGCCGGGAACGGACTGGCCGCGGATCTGGACCTGCTGGGTGATCGCGTGCGTGGCCGCTTGGTGCTCATGAACCTTCAACTTATCGATCCTCCGGCCGGAGCCAGCAACCTGCACCGAAGTGAGAAGTGCGCATTGGCGATCGCACGCGGAGCGGCCGGTATTCTCTTCGTGAACAACGTGCAGGGAGGCGTGCTGCTTACCGGTACCGCTTCGGTCACCCATACACCGATCCCCGTTCCCGCCGCCTGCATCGGAAAGGAGGACGGGGCCACTTTGCGGGAACGCATAAGCAAGGGCGAAGCGCTTGTCTTCCGCTTGGCGATGCACAACATGATAGCACCGGTCACGGCGCGCAATGTGATCGCCACGCTGCCGGGTACGGACAAGGCCGCCGATGTGTTGGTGGTCGGAGCGCATCTTGACAGCTGGGACCTCGCCACCGGAGCCGTGGATAACGGGATGGGCTCCTTCTCAGTGCTGGACCTCGCGCGATGTTTGGCGGCCGTCGGTCAGCGGCCACGTCGCACCATCAGGTTCGTGCTCTTCATGGGAGAGGAACAGGGTCTTCTTGGCAGCACCGCATTGGTGGAAGCGTGGAAGCAGAGCGGTGAGCTATCAAGGGTAAAGGCAATGTTGAACCTGGACATGAGCGGTCATCCGAGCGGCTTCAATGTGGTGGGCCCAAGCGCATGGGAGCCCGCCGTGAGAAACGCGCTCTCAACGATGCATGCCCTTGACACCTCTTTCGCCGCCACTTACGCGGACGGTGCCGGTCTGCACAGCGACCATCAGCCCTTTATGCTGGAGGGGGTTCCTACCCTCTCTCCTGTCTGCAGCCTTGGTGAGCATGTCTACCGTTTCTACCACAGCGACCGTGATGACATCCAACTGGTGGACCCGCAGGCCATGGTGAACAATGTGCGCCGCGTCGGTCAGTTGATCTGGTCACTGGCCGATGCACCCGGCGAGCTACCGCCTCATTTCACGAGCACGGAACTTCGTGACCGCCTGAAAAAAGCGGACCTCGAAGAGGAACTACGGATACAGAAGCTCTGGCGGTGGTGATCAGGCGCCAGCGTCCGCTTTCGTGGTCGCACCCATCATGCCTTGCAGGTCGCGGTCGAAGAGATAGAGTCCGCCCTTGTCATTGCCGATGAGCTTCAGCTTGTCGATGAGCGTACGCGCCAACGTTTCTTCTTCGATCTGTTCGCTCACGTACCACTGCATGAAATTGTGCGTGGTGTAGTCCTTCTCCTTCAAACAGAGATCCACCACTTTGTTGATGCTGGCCGTAACGTGCGTCTCATGGTCCAACAGCGCCTCGAAGATGTCGGTGATGGAACGGTATTCCTTCTGGGGCTTTTTCAGCGCGGGCACTTCGGCATGGCCACCGCGGTCGTTCACGAACTTGATCAGCTTGAGCATGTGGATGCGCTCCTCATCACTGTGCCGATAGAGGAACGCACTGGTGCCGCTCAATCCGTTCGTTTCGGCCCAGCTGGCCATCGCCAGATAAGTCTGGCTGCTGCTGGCTTCGATCTCGATCTGTCCGTTCAATGCCGCTTCGATCTTCTTGGGGAGCATGGTGAATGCGCTTGTGCTGACAAATAAACGAAGGACGGCCCGGTCTTGTTCACCGCGTGTTGAAGGTGTTCATCGCATGTCCGATGCCCATCAGGCCGAAATCAAGCACGGCTTCACAACAGACGATGATCCGATCGTTCAGCGTAAGGCTCTCCTCCTTGTTCCACGGACTCAGCACATAGTCCGCCTGTTTGCCGCGAGCGAAGTCACTGCCGATGCCGAAGCGCAAGCGCGGAAACGTTTCACTTCCAATGGTCTCGATGATGCTCGTCAACCCATTGTGCCCGCCAGCACCGCCACTGGCCCGCAGGCGGATCTTTCCGAAAGGCAGAGCCAGATCATCGGTGATCACGAAAGCGCGTTCACTGATCACTCCTTCCTGCTCCATCCAATAACGAACAGCCTTACCGCTCAGGTTCATGAACGTTTGCGGCTTCAAGCAGATGAAGGTCTTGCCCTTGTGGCGGAACTCGGCACGGTCAGCGTAGCGGTCGGGGGCGAACGTTGCATTGTGCCGCGCCGCGAGCGCGTCCAGAACGGAGAAGCCGATGTTATGGCGCGTACCTGAATATTCGCTACCTGGATTGCCGAGGCCGATGACGAGGAATTTCATGTCGGGTCGCAAAAGAAACGGACCCGGCGTTCGGCCGGGCCCGTCCCATGATGTTCAACAAGAACGGGTCGCTTACTTCTTTGCAGCGGGCTTGGCGGCCTCGGCCTTTTTCGCATCGCCCGCGGGGGCTGCTGCGCCAGCAGCAGGAGCGGCTGCACCAGCGGCCGGAGCCGCAGCGGCTGCAGCAGGGGTTTCCTCCTCCTTCTTGGCCATCTTCACGCTGGCCACCACATCGGTCGGGCGCTCGGCGATGGTGATCCCCGGGAACTTCAGATCGCTCACATGGATGCTGTGGTTGATCTCCAGGTCGGTGACATCCACTTCCAAGTGCTCAGGAAGTGCGCCCGGCAGACCGCGCACGCGGAGCTTACGCAGCGGCTGGCTGAGGATCCCGCCCTTCTTCACGCCCGCGCTCTGGCCTTTCAGTTTCACTGCCAGGCTCACCTTGGCTTCCTTGTTCTCGCTCATCTCCACGAAATCACAATGGAGGATCGCGTCCGTGAGCGGATGGAACTGCTTGTCGTGGAGCAGGGCGGTGCGCTTATCGCCATCGATGTCCACTTCGATGCTGTAGGCTTCTGGAGTGAACACCAGTTTGCGCAGCGCGCCTTCGTCCACGCTGAAGTGGATCGTTCCGGAACCGCCGTACATCACGCAAGGCACGCGCTTGGCGCGGCGCAGGGTGGTGGCACCCTTGGTTCCTTCGGAAGCGCGTTTCGTTGCGCTGAGTTCTACCTTCTTCATGTTCTCTACCGCGCTTCGGCGGACTTGTTTGGTTGTTTGACGGTCTCTTCGTCTGGGTGACGCCTGGTCGTTGTCAGGCGGGTCTTGCTATGCGATGATGAAGTGGCTGCTGATGCTCTCATGCGCACGCATGCGCTGGATGACACTGCCGAACAGCGGTGCCACGCTGAGTTGTTCGATCTTGGTGGTCTGCGCCATCTTCTCGGCGCTGATGGGTATGGTGTCCGTTACGATGAGCGAGGTGAGCGCGCTGCGTTCAATGCGCTTGCAGGCCTCTCCGCTCAATACCGGGTGCGTACAGATGGCCCGCACACTGTTCGCGCCCTGCTCCATCATCATGTCCGCAGCCTTGGTCAGTGTTCCGGCCGTATCGCACATGTCGTCCACGAGCACCACGTCCTTTCCTCTCACCTCGCCGATAACGGTCATCTTCTCGATCTGGTTGGCCACCTTCCGTTGCTTGTAGCAGATGGCGATATCCACGCCCAGGTGCTTCGCGTAGGCATTGGCGCGTTTCGTTCCTCCCGTGTCCGGCGCCACCATGAGCAGGTTCGGTAACGCGAGTTTCTGGATGTAGGGAACGAAAATGCTGCTGGCGAACAGGTGATCCACCGGCACTTCGAAGAAGCCTTGGATCTGGTCCGCGTGCAGGTCCATGGTCATGATGCGGTCCACACCTGCGGCTGTGAGCATGTTGGCCACCAGTTTGGCGCCGATGCTTACCCGGGGCTTGTCCTTGCGGTCCTGGCGGGCAAAGCCGAAGTAGGGCATCACCGCGACGATGCGCTTGGCACTGGCGCGCTTGGCGGCATCCACCATCATCAACAGTTCGAAGAGGTTGTCACTGGGTGGGAAGGTGCTCTGCACGATGTATACGACATCGCCACGCACCGTCTCCTCGAAGCTGGGCTGGAACTCCCCGTCGCTGAAGCGGTTCAGGACCACTTGCCCCAGGCGTTCGCCGCTGTAGCTGGCGATCTGCTCGGCCAGGTACTTCGAGGCGGTGCCGCCGAAGATCTTGATGGGGTCTGTGGGGACGCTCATGTCTCTACTCTCGCGGATCCACTAGGGCCGCTACCATTGTGACGGTGGAGGTCTTGAGAAAAGGGGTGCGAATATAATGACCCGGAGCGTTTTCAACACCTGTTGGTGAACGGTATGGGGCAAAAGGGGGTTTGTGCCCACCTTCGCCACCCGTGGCCCGGAAAGAGGACAAACAACCCAAGGCTGGCGCGGTGGAACAGGCCGTACTTGCCGCGGTGCGTAAGTCCGGCCACGCGGGCATCACCAGCCAGCAACTAGCGCTACAACTGGGCTACAAGGACAAGGGCCAGCGTTACCTGGTGTACGACGCCTTGGAGGCGTTGCAAGAAAAAGGTCAAGTGAAAAGCGGGAAAAAAGGGCGCTACCAGAGCGCAAGGCAGCGGAACGAAGCGGAAGGGACGATCGACATCATCTCCAGCGGGGCGGGCTATGTGCGCCTGGGTCCGGGCCAGGAGGATGTGTTCGTTCATGGCCGCGATGTGGGCATGGCCCTGCACGGGGACAAGGTGGAGATCAGGATCAGCGGAAGCCGGGGCTCTCGCTTGGAAGGCAAGGTTCTACGTGTGCTGGAAAGACGCCGGGCGGAGTTCGTGGGCGTTGTGCATAAGCATCAGGGCCGGTTGATCCTGGTAAGCGACGACCAGAAGGTGCAGCGACCCTTCTTCATTCCGCCCGCGGACGCGAACGGGGCGAAGGAAGGGGACAAGGCCATCATCGGCCTGGGCGAATGGAAGGATGCGCGCGATCTGCCGCGAGGTTTCGTGAAGCGCATTCTCGGCCGGGCGGGCGAGCACAACGTGGAGATGCATGCTATTCTCGCCGAATTCGGCCTTCCGCTCGAGTTCCCCGAAAGCGTGGTGGCGGCCAGTGAGGAGATCGGCAACGGCTGCACTCCGAAGGAGATCGCTCGGCGACGCGATGTGCGCAGCATCCCCACCCTTACCATTGACCCGGATGACGCCAAGGATCTGGACGATGCGTTGAGCCTGCGCAAGCTGGATAACGGACGATGGGAAGTGGGCGTGCACATAGCGGACGTGAGCCACTACGTGCGGCCCAATACCGTGATCGATATGGAGGCCGCCTCCCGGGCTACCAGCGTCTACCTCGTGGACCGCGTGGTGCCCATGCTTCCCGAAAAACTGAGCAACGACCTCTGCTCGCTCAATCCACACACGGACAAGCTGTCCTTCAGTGCGATCTTCGAACTGGACGACAAAGCGCGCATCAAAGCTGAATGGTTCGGGCGCACCGTGATGCGTTCACAGCGCCGCTTCGCCTATCAGGAAGCGCAGGCCATCATCGACGGGAAGACGGAAAAGGGCTCCCTCTTCCACGAGGAGGTACTCACACTGCACAAGCTCGCCCAAGTGCTCCGCAAGGAGCGCATGGAGAACGGAGCGTTGGAGATCGGTGGCAACGAAGTGAAGTTCAAGCTGGACGAGAAGGGCCGCCCGATCGAGGTCTACGAAAAGGTAATGGGCTCAGCGAACTGGTTGATCGAGGAGTTCATGTTGCTGGCGAACAAACGCGTGGCCACGTGGGTGGGATCATTGAAAAAGGGAGGTGTACATCCTTTCGTTTACCGCATCCACGACCTGCCCGATCCAGAGAAGGTTGAACAGTTGCGCTCGCTGGCCAAGAGCTTCGGCTATCACCTTGCCGCGACCAGTGATGAGGACCTGCCGCACGCGATCAACCGGCTGTTGCGGGAGATCAAAGGCAAAGAAGAGGAGAACATCATCAAGCAGATCACCATCCGCACGATGGCGAAAGCCATCTACAGTACCGAGAACATCGGGCACTACGGTCTTGGGTTCGAGCATTACACACACTTCACCTCACCCATCCGACGCTACCCGGACCTGCTGGTGCACCGCGCCATGGCCCACTACCTGGCCCACGGCGCTCCCCTGAACAAGGAGAACCTGGAGACCAGTTGCGTGCACAGTTCGCAAATGGAGAAGCGTGCTTCGGATGCGGAACGCGCTAGCATCCGCTACAAGCAGGCTGAATACCTGATGGCTCGCATCGGCCAGACGTTCGAGGGCGTGATCAGTGGATTGACCAACTGGGGCATCTACGTTGAACTGCGCGCGAACAAGTGCGAGGGCATGATCGCATTGCGCGACCTCCCGGGTGATCATTTCAAGTTCGATCAGAACCGCTACACCGTCGTGGGTCAACGCACAGGACGTCGCTTCCGCTTGGGCGATGAGATCATGGTGTCCATCCGCGGCGTGGACATGGACAAGCGTACCGTTGATCTTGCGCTCGCGGCTGAAGATGTGTTGCCCGGCCAGCCGGAACGCGAAGCCTCCTCACGCGGAACCTGGGACGAAACACGACCAACCTCGGCCGGGGATCGTGGTGAACGACGGAAGCGCGACATGCAAGCGAACGAGCGGAAGCGGCGTTCACTGGGAAGAGGGAAGCGCCGGTAGCATCCATCCGGCGGGGAGATCGTTCCACGTTCGTCCTCGTTCTTCAGCGAAACCGCGAAGCGAGGGATCCGCCGTGCTCGCTTGTCCAAGCGCCGTGGCATAACGGCACAATGCGTGGACCGTGCTTTCGGGTAAAGCGATGGGGTTGTCCCTATCGCTCACCGAACCACCATCATGCGCTTCGCACCAAGAGGTCATCGTCACCTGAAAACCGCATTCCTCATCTTGGTAGGCTGTGTCGGTGTTTACGGCTGTCTCGAGCTGATCTCCAAGGCTGTTATCCGGTCTTACCTGAACGATGCAGCGCAGATGCTTGGGTCTGGCATACGACGGGGTACCGAGCCCGGGGTGCGCGTAAACCTCTTGGCCGGTTCCGCAATGGTAACGGGGTTGAGCCTTGAAGTGTCGCCCCGCCCGACCGGCGCGCTCATCACCCATGGCACGATCGATACGCTCGCCCTTTCAGGTCTTTCCTATTGGGCCTTGTTCCGTGAACGCATCAGCATAGGTGAACTGCGGTTGCGGACAACAGAGCTCCACATGGATAAGCTGGAGCGGAGAACAAGTCCGGAGCGCCGCCCCATGAGGTTCTCCGCATTCCGCGTGGAGCAACTGGACATACGAACAGGGAAGCTCTCGTTCGTGCAGCACGGTGATAGTGGGTTGTCCGTTTCAGTGCGCTCGTTCCTATGCGCGGGTGGTGGCGTGGAACTCCGACCATCCAATGATCGGAACTGGTCCGCGAGCGCGATCGGGGATCGTGACCTGCGCTTTGATTCCCTCGCTGCGGATATCAGGGGCGAGCAGTGCGTTGAACTGGAACTGTTCGACCTGGACCAACAGAGATCCACACTTACGATTCGGCGTCTGCATTTCGGTCCTTATGATGACCTGGAACACTTCGCACGCACCAGACCACTGGAGGGCGATGTCGCCGATTGCCGAGTCGACCTCTTCCGTATCGATGGTCTGCACCAGCCCAAGGGGTCCGAGGCTCCGTGCCTGTCCGCGCGCTCCGTGCTCATTGATAATGGGGAAGCGCACATTTTTCGGGACAAGACACGGCCAGACGGACCCTCGCACATTACCCGGTTGGTGGCTCGACTGCTTCGTGATCTTCCATTGGGTTGCGGAGCGGACAGCATCCTGCTGATGAACTCGGCCATCATCTACAACGAGCGCGGATCGGCCGATCTGGGTTTCGGTCGCATACCGTTCGAACGCATGAACGCGGTCGTTCTCGGCGCCAGGAATGACGGCAACGACTCAGCACGATGCACGATCAGGGCGAAGTGCCTGGCCTTCGAGCAAGCCGATGTCGACTTCCGCTTTTCGACACGTATCCAGGATACAACGGACCGCTTCACCGTGGAAGCACACATCGGTCGCATGCCGTTCCGCGCGCTCAATGGTGCTTTCGGTCCGTTGCTCGAAGTACAAGCGATCCAAGGAAGGGTGGACACCATCGCGTTCTGGATGGACGCGGATGATCGCGCGGCACAGGGAAGGGTCCGTCTCGCCTATCGGGACCTACGGATCGTGAACGGCGATGTACCCACGAAAAAAGCGCTCACCCGACCACTGAGCGTGATCATGAACGTATTGATCAAGAACGAAAAGCAACTGGGCGATGTAGCCAGCACGGACGAGCGGTTCGCCATACAGCGCGGCCGAGACCACTCGATCTTCAACTACCTGTGGCTCGGCTTGCGCGAAGGGTCGAAGAAGATCCTGTTGCCGAAACCCCTGGCCAAATGAACCTCAGGCTTTCGCTGCCGCCTTGCGCCGCTTCTGCCAGCGGGCCGGATCGAAACGCAACATCGATCGGCCCGGCGCATCCTCATCATCGCCGAGGAGGTAGCCCCATGGCTCAAGCCCCGGCACCCGATCGAACACCACTTTGAGAATGGCGGTGAGCGGCAGGGCGAGGAACATGCCCGGCACTCCCCAGATGGCACCGCCGATCATCACCACGATGATCGAGATCAATGCGTTGAGCTGCACACGCGAGGCCACCACCCGAGGAACGATGATATTGTTATCGATGAACTGCACCACCGCGTAGAGGCCAAGCACCCAGAACGCATCGCTCGGTTCGCCCAGCGCAAGGGCGACGATCATGGGCAGTGCGGTGGCCACGATCATGCCGATATAGGGTACCAGGTTCAGCACTGCTGCGATGACAGCCATGAGCAGGGCGTAGTCCACGCCGATCAGAAAGAGGCCCAGCCAACTGAGCGAGGCCACGATGAACGCTTCGATGATCAGCCCGACGAGGTAATTCTGGACAACCCCTTTCGCGTTCTTCAGAACATCCTGTAGTGAAGCGTGGTCCTTCGGGGGGAACAAGCGGGCGATGAACGTGAGCAGCAGCCTTTTGTACAACAGGAGAACGAACGTGAAGACGGGCAGCAGGAACAGGAACCCGAACAGCGTGCCGAGCGTGGTGAGCGTTTGACCGAGCAATGAACCACCGTTCGCCATGCCTTGGTTCTTCACCTTTTCCACCGCCACCGCCACTTCGCTCCTGCGCATGTTGAAGGCATCCTGTGCCCAGCGTTCCACCTCGTTCCCGAGTTGATCCACGCGGCGCTCCAACTGCGGCACGTTCTCACTGAAACGCGCGGCCTGTGTTCCGATGAAATAGCCCAGTCCGATCAACGTGCACATCGAGATCAGCACAGCCAATGTGATGGCCACCGTGCGGTGCAGACCCCAGCGGTCCAGCCGGTTCACAACAGGGTTGAGCAGCATGGCCAGCAGCAATGCGAAGAGCAGCGGTACCAGCACGCTCGCCCCAACATACAGGCCGAAGGTGAACGCCGTCAGACCCAGAACGATGATGCTCAATTTCTGGTACGGAGGGAGTTCGACCTTGGGTGACGAGGTGCTTTGTTCCATGTTTCGCTTTGTTCGGAAATGGGATCCTGTCCACAGGTTCAATGGGTATCACCGGTGTTCACTTCCGGCAACCGGATGGACAGTCGCTCCAGCATACGATCACAGAGCGGATCGGCGACCGAGAAAGAGGTCATGGAAAGACAGGGGTGCTTTTCCGGTCCCTCGAACCTCACCTCCACGAAGAAGTCGCCAACGGAGTAATACAGGGACGAACCACCGCGATCGTGGCATTCCAGGATCCTATCCCCCAGCGTGGAGATCGCACGCATGCGCCCATGGATGTCCTGGGCCTCGAACTCTTGCTGATGCAGCATGACCAGCGGCTTTCATTTCCATGCCAAGAACTGGAGTACGCGCGGGTGGGCAGGACGAAGCTGACCTGCGCACCGGAACGAGCATTCCACGCGGAAGCGCCTGCTCGTTGCCGGGGCGATAGTTCCCCGGTCACCAGTCCTGAAAAAAAGGACCGGCCTCCTTTGAGGGGAGGCCGGGACATTATCCTATGGATGCCTCTCAAACGAGGTTCAGGCGCTTCGCCAGATCATCCTTGTAGCTGCCGCCGATGGGAATGATCTTCTTGTCGTTCTCCAGGATGAGGTTCGGCTGTTCGATGGCCACGATCTTATCGATGCGCACAATGAACGACCGATGCACACGCATGAATTCGCTCTCGGGCAACTTGGCCTCGATGTCCTTCATCGTGCTGTGGATGGTGTAACGCGTGTTCAGCGTGTTGATCACCACGTAATCCTTCAGCGCTTCGATGAAGTAGATGTCGCTCGTGCGCAGCTTCACCAAACGGCTGTTGCTCTTCACGAACAGCAGGTCCTTGCCCGCTCCTTGCCCTTCCACGAGGTTGAAGAGCAGGTCGCGCTCCTTCAGCACCTCCGCCTCCTTCTTGTGCTTGTACAGCGCCATTTCGATCGACGTGTGGATGTCGATCTCCTTGAACGGCTTGATGATGTAGCCATAGGGCTGGGTCACCTTCGCCTTGTTCAGAGTGCTCTCGTCCGCGTAGGCGGTGAGAAAGATCACCGGGATGTTGGTCTCCGCGCGGATCTGCGTGGCCGCCTCGATGCCGTTCATCTCCCCCTTGAGCATGATGTCCATGAGGATGATGTCGGGCATGGTCTCCACGGCCATTTTCACGGCCTGCTCACCGCTGCTGGCCGCACCCACCACATTGTACCCGAGCTTCTTCAGGCTGTGCTGGATGTCCTTGCTGACGATGCTCTCGTCCTCCACCACAAGTACGTTGGTCTGGGCCATGTGCTTAAGCGTTCTTCTCTATCCCGGTGCGATCAAAAGTAAGGAAATAGCCCGCCCCGTTACCGGACTTGCCGGAGCCGGAAATACGCTCGATGCGACCGTCCAATTGACCGATGAGCGTGCTCACGAGTTGTAAACCAAGGTTGGCATCACGTTCGGGGTCGAAGCCTTCGGGCAGGCCCACCCCATTATCCGCGACCGTGATACCGACTTTGCCGTCCGTTAGTTTCAGCGAGATGTGGATGCGACCTCCTTGGTTGGTCGGGAAGGCATGCTTGAGCGAGTTGCTGATGAGCTCGTTGAGGATCAGCCCGCATGGGATCGCCTGGTCCAGACCAAGCTGCACGGGCTCGAGGTCCCTCTCCAGTTCCACGCGGCCCGACAGGCTGTAGCTCATCATCAGATTGCGTGTGAGCCCATCGATGTACGTAGCGAGGTCCACCTGGCTGAAGTTCTTCGTCTGATACAGGCTTTCGTGGATGAAGGACATGCTGCGGATGCGGTCCTGACTGTCGCGAAGGAGTTCGAGCATGCGCGGATCATCATCCACATAGCCCCCCTGCAGGTTGAGGATGCTGGAGATGATCTGCAGGTTGTTCTTCACGCGGTGGTGTACCTCTTTCAGCAGCACCTCTTTCTCGTGAAGGCTTTGCAGCAGTTTCTGTTGCGCTTCCTTCTTGTCCGTGATGCCGTAGGCGAGGCAGCTGATCTCCACCACTTCGCCGTTCACGCTGATCGGGTTGAGGAAGTTCTCCACCCACAGCGAGCGTCCTGCATGGTTCTTCAGTTCCACTTCGAACTGTTGCGGTTTTCCGCTGAGGGCCGCTTTGAACCGGGCCACGATCGGCTGATAACGCTGGTCGGCCACGCGCTCCATCATGAGCTTGATGAAGTCATCGCCGATGTTCAGGGAAACGCCCATGCCGCGTTCGTTGCTCTCGCGGAAATGCTCGTTCATGGCGGTGATCCGGAAGTCGCGATCGAGCGTCCAGATCATCATGTTCGCGCTGTTCTCGAAGATGGCCTTCAAGCGGGCCGCCTGCTCGCGCACCATGTCCTCCGCCTCTTTCTGCTCGGTGATCTCGTGCCCGATGCCGAACACTTCCTCCACCGAACCATCCGGCTCGAACACCGGGCTGAGGAAGATCTCGTTGCAAACACGGCGGCCCTCCTTGTCCACCAGATCGGTTTCGAAGCGCATGGGTTTGCCGGTGAAGGCCTCGGCGTACTTGACCTCCCAGAACTCATGGTATTCCGTACTCGCGAAGCGCTTGCGTGTGCGCGAAGCATCCGTGTTCAGTTCGGGTCGAACCCCATACAGCCGCTCGATCATATCAGCATATCCGCGATTGAAGCCGGTAAGCGCGATGCGGCGGTCCACGGTCCAGAACATGTGCTCACTGCTCTCGAACAGCGCGCGCTCCTTTGCCTCGTGCTCCTTCAGTTGTTCGCGGGCGATGACCTCTTCGGTGATGTCGCGGAAAATGCTGCGCGTGGCCATGGGACGACCGTCCACGAAGCGCACACTGCTGGTGCCTTGTACATGCACGGTCTTTCCGGCTTTCGTACGGAACCGTGTGATGATGGGCGTGGAACCGCCTCCAGCCAGCAGCTTGTTCCGCCAGGTAGTATAGTTCTCCAGCTCGTCCGGATGGATCACATCGGTGAGCGTGAGGTGCGTGAGTTCCGCTTTCGAATAGCCGAGCGTGTGGCACCAGGCATCGTTCGCATACTGGAACAAGCCGTTCGCATCCACGCTCTGGATCAGGTCCGTCGCGTTCTCGAACAGATCACGGTAGCGTTCCTCGCTCGCACGCAGTGCCTCCGCATCCTTCTTCGAGCGGGTGATGTCACGGCTCACGCCCATGGCGCCGATCACGTTGCCGTTCTCATCATAGAGCCGCGAGGCGGCCAGGAAACTGGTGAACCGCGTTCCGTCCTTCGCCACGTTCTCGATCTCGCCAGCGAAGGCGCCGTGTTCCTGCAGTTCCTTCTGCACGCGTTGGAACTCGCTCGGATCCGCGTAGAGTTGCGGCGTGGCCTTGCCCATGATCTCTTCGGGTTCATAACCGAAGCGAAGGCTGGCTGCGGGGTTGTACTCGGTGATGCGCCCTTCCTGATCCGCGGCCATGATCATGTCGAGCGAACTGTCGATCAGGCTGCGGGCGAAGCGTCGGCTCTGGCGAAGGGCTTCCTGGGTGCGGCGGTGCTCAGCGATCTCCTTGCGCAGGATCTCGTTCACTTCTTCAGCGATGCGCGCGCGGCTGCGTTCATGCACGAGCGAGCGGTGCAGTGCCACATCCTGCAAGGTGATCTGCACCGCCGGGGCACCTTCGTACACCATCGGCGCGGCGCTCAGCAGCAGGTCCCTCCACTCACCCTCCTCGTTCCTCACGCGCACTTCCACCCACTCCACCACACGGCCCTCCTTCGCCGCTATCATCGCATCGGTAAGCGTAGAACGATCCTCCGGGTGGAGGCATTCGGAAAAGGCGGTGCCGGACAGTGGCCGGTTGCCGCACAGGTTGTCCGCGGCACGGTTGGCGAAGACGACATGGTCCTCACGAACGATGAGCAGGCCATCGCGCGCGCGTTCCATCACCAGCCTGTAATTGTTCAGCAACGCGCGTTGTTCGAGCTCTGCCTGGCGGAAGGCGGTCACGTCGATCACCGTACCATCGATGGTGGCGGGTTTGCCTTCGCGTTCGTTCAGTTGCACGTTCTCCAGCACATGCACCGGTCTTCCATTGGCATGGCGGAAAACAGCTTCATGGTTCACCAAGCGCCCTGCTGCGCGCAGCTCATCCAGGAATTTCACGCGCTCTTCCGCATCGAAATAGAGCGCATCAACGGGCAGTGCCATCAAGGCCGCGCGATCGGCATAGCCGAGCATGCGCGCCATGCTGTCGTTGCATTCGATGAAGCCCCCTTTCAAGGTGGTGCGGAACACGCCGGCCACGTTGCGGCCCACCAGTTCATCGTACCGCTCCTTCAGTTCCTGGTAGGCGGCCGCGAGTTCCTGACCTTGTGTGGTCAGTACTTCTCCATCCCCCTTCGCGGCCATGGGCCGAACTTACAAAGCGCCGGTGCGATCACTCTTCGAAGTCGCCCGCCTCGTAGGGTGGCGGCAACTTCTCCTCCCCCAGTTTCTGTTCCGCACCATCCTTGTACAGGATGGTCAGGTAGGGCAAGCCAAGCTCGTCGTAATGGATGAACTCACCTTGCTCCAGCCCACCCACGTAGCGACCTTCCATTTGCAGGCGACCGTTGGGCCAGTACCAGCGATGCTTTCCTTGTGGCTCACCGTTCACGAATCGGCCGATGAAGCTCTTGCGTCCATTGTCGTACGTGTGCACCCACTCCCCGTCCTTCATCCCGTCCTTGTAGGGTCCTTCCTCCTTGTGATCACCGAGCTGGTAGATCCAGGGACCGTCCTTCAAGCCATCGATGTACTCGCCCTTCGTGATCACCGCGCCGGTGGAATCGTATTCGACGGAGGAACCGTCCTCCTTTCCCTTCCGGTAGTTCTCCTCGCGATGGCGTGCCCCACCTTCGAAGAACCACACCCACTCCCCTTGCGGTAGGCCGTTCACGTAGTTGCCCTTCTGCTCCACCGCACCCGCACGGTGGTAGTAGGTCCAAGGACCATCCTTTTTACCCTCCTTGTATTCACCGTCAGCTCGCTTCTCGCCGGTGTTGTAGTACTCGATCCAATGGCCCTGCAAAAGGCCCACATCGCTCACGGTGCCTTCGCTCAGCTTGTGGTCATCCTTGTAGATCGCTGCGGAAGAAGGTTTGCCGCTCTCATCGAACTGACGGAACAAGCCCTCCTTCTTTCCATCCTTCGAATAGCTGCCGATGGTGGACACCTTGCCGTTGGCGTGGTAGGTGTTCTTGATGGCCAGCAGCTTCACCTCGGGGGCGTCGGCCTGCACGAGGTCCTGATCGAACTTCTGCATGGTCTTCAGATTGCCGTTCGCATCGAACTCCTTGAAGATCCCTTGGCGCTTGTCGTCCACGAAGTAGCCCTCCCACTTCGGCTTGCCGTTCGGGTAGTACTCGCGCCACAGCCCTTGTCGCCATCCGTTGCCGTCGTAACGGTTCAGCACCTCCTTGCTGCGCAGCATGCCAGCGCGGTAGGTATAGAGCGTGATCACCCGGCCGTCCTGTTCATACTCGGTGGACAACCCCTCCTCCTTGCCCTCTTTGAAGGGTATCACCCGCTGTACCTTGCCGTCGGGGAAGAAGAGGGTCGTGTTCCCGTTCTTCACATCGTCAGTGAAAAGTTCCTCGCTGATCAGGCTGCCATCAGCGGCGTACTTGCGGGTGAGGCCGTTCTTCTTGTCCGCACGGTAATCGATGGTGGTCATCAACTTCCCGTCAAGGCCATAGAACTTCCACGTGCTGTCCAATTGAGCCCGGGTGCGGTTCCCCTCACTCTTGAGGGTTCCGTCCTCGTAGAAGCTCTTCCAGTAGCCTTCCGGGCGCCCGTTCACCAGGTACCCCTCACTGCTCACCTTACCGTTGGGGTAGGTGAACCGGGTGTAACCGTCCTGGGCCGGTTGTGCGTTCCCCACCAGCCACGCACAAAGTGCTATCAAGAGCAATTGTATTCTATTCTTTTTCAAGAAGAATGTGATGATGTAGTAAGAGCTGTTGGATCGGTGGATGATCAACCGCTCTCCAGTTTGCGCCATTCAGTTATCAAAAGTAGTCCACCGTAGACCAACAGCTTACGTGGGCAGCGATAGAAGGAAGAAGCCGGTGCAGCAACGGACGTGGAACGTCGATCAACGATCGTTGGATCAACGGCGTGCCATGGATCGTTGATGATATCAGCGCTGCCGCGGATCCTTCGATCGTTCGATCATCGTTCGTGTTCCGGTAGAAGTCACCCTTGCAGGGATCCGGAGAAGGATCATGGCGCTGGGGTGGATCGTGGATAACAGAAGAAGCATGAAGAGTTTTGCACGGGATAACACCGCGATCAACGATCGGGCTGTGAACGGAAGGTTGAGGGTCTACCTTTGTGGCAACGAGCAGGATATGCACATCAGCATCGGAAGTGACCACGCCGGCTATGAATTGAAGCGCCGGTTGATGGAACGGCTGCAGCAGGCCGGCTGGACGGTAACGGACCGCGGCACCGACAGCGGTGAAAGTGTTGACTATCCGGACCATGCGCACGCTGTGGCCGCCGATGTGCAGGAAGGGCGCAGTCCGCTGGGCATCCTCATCTGTGGCAGTGGCAACGGTGTGAACATCACCGCCAACAAGCACCAGGGGGTGCGCTCCGCCTTGGCGTGGACACCCGAATTGGCCAAGCTCGCCCGCGAGCACAACGATGCCAACGTACTGGCACTGCCGGCGCGGTTCATCTCGGAAGAAGACGCCGTGCGGATCATGGATGCCTTTCTTGCTGCGCACTTCGAAGGCGGCCGCCACGCACGCCGCGTGCAGAAGATCGAACCGGCTTCCGCCAATTGAACGGAATGAAGCACTTCCTCCTCCGCGCGTGGGTGGTCACCGCGTGCACTGCTTCGCTTACAGTACGTGCCCAACAGGACAGTGTGCAACTGCGGTTCGCCGGCACCATCCAACAAGCCGACCTACGCACCTACTTGGACACCCTGGCCAGTGATGCCTATGAAGGCCGGGAGACCGGCATGCCCGGGCAGAAGAAGGCAGCGCACTTCATCGAGGAGCGCTTCAGGGCCTTCGGTATTCCCCCTGTGCCGGATGCGGAGAAGAAAGGCCTGCTGAACGGCTACGAGCAGTCCTTCCCCTTGGAAGTGCGAACCCCGGGCGGCATCTCGCTCGTGGTGGCCCATCAGCCCATCGGCTTCATGGACCATTATTTCTACTTCAGCGAGAACCTGCAAGGCGACGTGACCAGCGACAGCGTGACCTACCTCGGCTTCGGCACGGATGCGGAAGCGTGGAAGCGAGCGGGCAAGGTGGCGCTAGTGCTGCAGGAGCCCACCACCAAGGCCACGGACGGAGCCGTTCCCTCCAGCACCTTCATCCGTGAACTCTCGCGTAAAGCGGGCCAGGCCGATGCGGCAGGGGTGCAGGTATTGCTGTTCGCCATGGAGGATGCCCAAGCCGTGATGACCGCCAACGCCCGCTACATCACCAGCCCGCGCATGAAGCTGGGTGCGAACAAGGACCGCACGAACGAGCGCCGGTCGGCGCAAGTAGTGGTGGTGGACAAGCGCACAGCGGAATTGATCCTGACCAAGGGAAAGCTGTCCTGGAAGAAGGCGATCAAGAAGGCGAAGCGGGTACCGAAGCGCATCAACTGCTCCTTTGAGGCGCACAGCGTGCCGCGCGTGGAGCAACTGCACGGCGAGAACGTGCTCGGCTACCTGGTAGGGACCGACAAGAAGGATGAGTTCGTGGTGGTCACCGCGCACTATGACCACTTGGGCAAGGCGGGCGGGGAGGTGTACAACGGTGCGGACGATGATGGCTCGGGCACCGTTACCGTGCTGGAATTGGCGCAGGCCTTCGCGGAGGCCAAGCGGGCCGGGCATGGCCCCCGGCGCAGCATGCTCTTCATGCCCGTGAGCGGCGAAGAGAAGGGCCTGCTGGGCTCGGAGTGGTACAGCGATCATCCGGTGTTCCCCTTGGAGCGCACCGTGGCCGACCTCAACATCGACATGGTGGGACGTGTGGACCCGCAGCATGCGGAGAAGGAGCATTACGTCTACGTGATCGGCAGTGACCGCTTGAGCACCGACCTGCACCGCATCAATGAGGCGGCGAACGCCACCTATACGCAGCTGGACCTGGATTACACCTTCAATGCGGACAGCGACCCGAACCGCTTCTACTTCCGCAGCGACCACTACAACTTCGCCAAGCACGGCATCCCCATCATCTTCTACTTCAACGGCGTGCATGAGGACTACCACGAGGCCACCGACGAAGTGGGCAAGATCCGGTTCGACCTGCTGCAGCAGCGGGCGCGGCTGGTGTTCCACACGGCTTGGGAACTCGCCAACCGCGAGGACCGCATCATCGTGGACAAACCCCTGCCGAAGGAATAGGGCTCGGTGCGCTAGGCGGCCTGCTTCTCGGCCAACATCTGCTCGATGAAGGTGCGCAGGTTGCGCTTGTAGTTCTCGTAATGTTCACCGGTACCGGGGCCATAGAAGCCCGTGCGGATGCGCCGCACCTTGCCGGAGCGGTCGATGAAGATGCACGTGGGATAGCTCATCACATGGTCCAGGAAGGGGAGTTTCTCGGCGGCCACTTCCTTCTTCGCTTCACCGGCATACAGGATGTCATAGTGCACGTTCAACTTCTTCTGGAAGCGGCGCAACGCGTTCAGAGCGCGCTCCTTTTCCGGGTAGCGCTCGAAAGCGATCGCGATCACATCCAGGCCCTTTTCGTGGTAGTCCGCGTACATCTGGTCCAGCAACAGCGTCTCGTCCACACAGTTCGGGCACCAACTGCCCATCACCTGCACCATCATCACGTGTCCGCGGTGGTGCTCATCGCGCGGTGAGACCGTGTCGCCGTCCAGGCACGGCAGCCTGAAATCCGCCATGTCGTAGCCTTCTTTCAAGAAGGTGAGCGAATCAGGGTCGCGCAGGGCATAATCGGCATTGGGCACGCCCACCCATGCTTCCTGTGAGTGGATGCCGCTGCGGAAATCACCGATCAATGAATCGTTCCGGAGCACCGCGCGGAAGAGGAACGCGTGCGAACCATCGAACGCGGAGAGCAACAACGAATCGCCGTGCGTGATGCCTTCGAGGTAGCGGTAATCGCCGGTCTCGGTGCCGAAGGTGCCCGTTACATGTCCGTCCGATCCCTGGAAGATGCCGATGGCGTTGTATGCGTCCGGTGTGTTGGGTGCGAAATGGCATTCCCAGTTGCCGCTCAATTCCCGATGGGAGGTCGTTGGGTGATCGAAGCGCTCCTGGTCTCCGGCGCGTGCCAAGAAAGGAATGCGGTACTCCGGTCCTTTCAGGTAGTTGTGCCATTGGCCGCGCACCACACTGTCCCCCTCCACCCTGCCGATGAACTCGGAGTCGAAAAGGGGCATGCGCACACGCAACGAATCGTGGTGCAGCTCGATGTCGTCCACGGCGATGTGCTCGCTGCCGTTGCGCACCACCATGTGCCAGGCGCCGCTGTCCTTGCTCAGGTCGAAAAGGAACGGCAACAGCACCGGTCCATTGTCCTTTTCCGTGCGCACGTCGAGCTCCATGCGCCACGCGCCCACGCGCAACGGCTCGGCCGGCGGGGTCTTCGGTGTTTCCGAAGAGGTGCAGCCGCACAGCAGGACCAGCAACAACAGGACGAGAGAGACGAAGCGCATCGAGAAGGGTGGCGAATATAGACCCCTCCCCCACTGCGCTTGGACGGGTTCCGCTCAGGCTTGGGCGGCTAGTCTACACGTCGAAACGGATGCCTTGGGCCAAGGGCAAGGAAGAGCCGTAATTGATCGTGTTCGTCTGGCGGCGCATGTAGGCTTTCCAGGCATCGCTGCCGCTCTCGCGACCACCGCCGGTCTCTTTCTCGCCGCCGAAGGCGCCACCGATCTCCGCGCCGCTGGTACCGATGTTCACATTGGCGATGCCGCAATCACTGCCGGCGGCGCTCAGGAAGCGCTCCATCTCGCGCATGTCCGTGGTCATGATGCTGCTGGACAGGCCCTGCTTCACATTGTTCTGGATGGCGATGGCCGCGTTCACATCGCCGGTGTATTTCATCAGGTACAGGATGGGCGCGAAGGTCTCCTCCTTCACGATGGCCATATCGGGTTTCGCCTCCACGATGGCGGGCTTCACGTAGCAGCTGCTCTCGTATCCGGCGCCCGTCAACACGCCGCCCTCCACCAGCACCTTTCCGCCTTGTGCGCGGGCCGCCTCGAGCGCCTTGTTGTACATCTCCACCGCCGCGCGATCGATCAGCGGTCCCACGTGGTTGTGCTCGTTCAACGGGTCGCCGATTCGCAGTTGTGCGTAGGCCTTGGTGAGGCGCTGTACGAAGGCATCGTAAACGCTCTCATGGATGATCAGGCGTCGGGTGGTGGTGCAGCGTTGGCCGGCGGTACCCACGGCGCCGAACAGTGCGGCGCGCATGGCGATGTCGAGGTCCGCCTTTTCGGAAACGATGATGGCGTTGTTGCCGCCCAGTTCCAGCAGCGCACGGCCGAGGCGCGCGCCTACCGTGGCGCCCACCGCCTTGCCCATGCGGGTGCTGCCGGTAGCGCTCACCAGCGGAACGCGTTCGTCGCTGGCGAGCCACTCGCCCACCTCACGGCCGCCGTTGATGATCACGCTCACCCCTTCCGGCACGTTGTTGCGGCGGAACACCTCGGCCGTGATGTGCTGGCAGGCCAGGCTGCACAGCGGTGTCTTCTCGCTGGGTTTCCACACGCACACATCGCCGCATACCCAGGCGAGCGCCGTGTTCCAGCTCCACACCGCTACGGGGAAGTTGAAGGCCGTGATGATGCCCACTACGCCCAGCGGATGCCATTGCTCGTACATGCGGTGCTCCGGCCGCTCGCTGTGCATCGTGAGGCCGTGCAGTTGGCGGGAAAGGCCGACCGCGAAATCGCAGATGTCGATCATCTCCTGCACCTCGCCCAGGCCTTCCTGGTAGCTCTTGCCCATTTCGTAGCTCACCAGCTTGCCCAATGCCGCCTTGTGCTTCCGGAGCTCTTCGCCGAGCTGGCGTACCACCTCCCCGCGCTTCGGGGCGGGCCAGGTGCGCCAGACCTTGAAGGCTTCCTGTGCGGTTGCGATCGCCGCATCGTATTCGGCCCGATCCGCGCCACGCACCTCCCCGATCAACGCACCGTCGACCGGCGAATGGGACGCGAGCCGTTCACCGTTGCCCTTCGACCAGTCGCTACCGGTCGATACCCCCGAACCGGAGGTGTCGATGTTCCACTGGTTGAGCAGGTCGGCAACGCGCGAAGGAGCGGTGAGGGTAGCCATGATGGAGGTTGGAAATGGGCCGCGAAAGTAGAGCGATAGCCCGCCGCGCACCGCCCCGATACGTTACCGGTTACCCTACCAACGCCCGGTTCGATCGCGTTCATCCGCATCGTTCACGTGGACGGATGCGTACAAGCAAAAGAGCGAGCCCGGCCAAGTGAGGTCGTCGCATCGTTCAGCAAGCCATCGGTCTGTGGACAGGTTGTTCGAACGTCATGAGCTTACGGTCTCCCCCTACCGAGTCATAAATTATCAAGACATGATAAAGGATGATGTATTGCCTTCTATAAATTGCCATAGTATGGGTCCGGACGCATGGGTTTGATGTGACGTTTCGACCCGAGCGCTGTGCGGTGGGTGTGTCGCCGAGCCCTCCGTACGAGGTCGCTGGGCGCGTCCCGAGAGACCGCTCAGCAAGGCGGTTCATGGCCTCCGGAAGGGACCGAATGGTGCTGTTCGGCCTCAACGATCTGATCTTGAGGCAGTAAGATACGAACGCACAGGACGGCCGCTCGTGGGCCATCGGTACCGTGCGATAGGTGCGGCCCCAGCGGGGCGCGTGGATCGGCCAGCGGGCCGGAAATGGGCCTTCTGCGGCCTCAGGCCTTTCTGGCCAGGTAAAGGGTGCTCGAGGTGGGCCGGGGTGTAGTCGCGGCCATCAGGTTCGACAGGGTTCCTAGAAGGGCTCCTTTCACCAGGGCGGTCCCCGCACCAGCGCCACGGTAGCGTTCGCTCAGCATGCTCACATAGGGCGCATCGAACCACATCGTCTTCGTGGCGAAGGGCTCGAAGCCGTGCTCGCTGAGGAAGCGCTTCAGGTCCTGCCGGCGGAAGTGCGACAAGTGGCGCGGAACATCGTAGGCGGCCCATTCCGCGCCGTAGTGCTTCGCATCCCAGCTCTCGCGGTCGGGTACGGCGATTACGACCAAGGCGCCACGGGCGGCTCGGGCGTGCAGCTTCTTCAGCGTGTCGCGCACATCGTGCACGTGTTCCAGGACGTGCCACAACGTAATGACCTGGAACTGTTCCTGTGCGGGAATGCGCTCCAGCTCGTTCACCACATCCAATCCATGGAGGTCCTGGCAGAGCTGCCGCGCGCTTGGGCTAGGCTCTACGCCTGTGGTGAGGTAACCCTTGGTCTTCAGATAAGCCAGGAAGTGCCCGGTACCACAGCCATAGTCCAGCACGCGGCCGTTGGCGTGGTACGGACGGATGAGCGCATGCTTGCTTCGGATGGCGCGGCGACGCACCCATTGGTACAGCCGTTCCTGCAGGTTGCGGCTGGTGTTGGTGTGGGAGATGTAATCCGTGGAAGCGTAGTAGGTTCCGATCTCGGTGGGACCTGGGCGCGGGTTCGTGATGCAGAATCCGCAGGCGGTGCAGGTGCGGAGCGCGAACGCTTGTTTGCTTACCGTGTGGTCGGTCGGCGATAGGAAGAGTTGGCCCTCCCCTCCCCCACACAACGGGCATTTGGCAACGGTTTCCATGTACGGTTGTTCCACGTGGAACGATCAGGGGTTTTCGTGTACGGTATGCCGGTCAAAAGGCTTCTGTGGGGGGGGGGGGGGGGGGGGGCGGGGGGGGGCCTGGGTGGCCTGTGGATACAAGGGTAGCGAGGGGCTGCGCGCGCAGGACTAGCGGCCCAGGTAAACCATCAACACACTGAGGTCGGCGGGGGAGACGCCGCTGATGCGGGAAGCTTGGCCCAGGGTCGTTGGGCGCACCTGCTGGAGTTTCTGCCGGGCCTCGATGCTCAGCGAGGTAAGGCGGTGGTATTCCATGTCCACTTCCAGTGGTACTTCCTCCAGGCGAGTGAGCTTTTCCGCCGTGGCGCGCTCCCTTTCGATGTAGCCGTCGTACTTGGCCGTGATCTCAGCTTGCTCCACCACCTCGTCGCGCAGGTCCCCCATCGCGTCTGCGACGGATTTTACCGCGGGTGAAAGCGCCTCGATATCGGCGTAGGTGAGCTGAGGGCGGAGTAGGAGGCTGGCCAGTTTGGTCTTCTGACGTACGGCATTTGTTCCACGTGGAACGATCAGCTCGTTCGCGGCCTCCGGTTCCACGGTTTCGGAGTACAGGGTCTCGGCCAGCAGGCGGGTGAGGCGCTGCTTTTCCTCCACCCGGCGCATGCGATCCTCGCTGGCCAGCCCCACGGCGTGGGAGCGGTGGGTGAGGCGCAGGTCCGCATTGTCCTGGCGCAGGAGGATGCGGTACTCGGCGCGGCTGGTAAACATGCGGTACGGCTCCTCGGTGCCCTTGGTGATGAGGTCGTCGATGAGCACGCCGATGTAGGCTTCGTCCCGACCAAGGACAAGGGGCTCCCGCTCGTTCAGTTTCAGGTGCGCGTTGATGCCGGCCATCAGCCCCTGACAGGCCGCTTCCTCGTAGCCGGTGGTGCCGTTGATCTGGCCGGCGAAGTACAGCCCGTCCACCAGCTTCGTCTCCAAGGTGTGGCGCAGCTGGGTAGGGGGGAAGTAGTCGTATTCCACAGCATAGCCGGGGCGGAAGACGCGTGCGTGCGCGAAACCCGGCAATTGGCGCAGGGCGGCGAGCTGCACTTCTTCCGGCAGGCTGGTGCTGAACCCGTTGATGTAGGTCTCCACCGTGTTCCAGCCCTCCGGTTCCACGAAGATCTGGTGGCGGTCCTTATCGGCGAAGCGGTCGATCTTGTCCTCGATGCTGGGGCAGTACCGCGGACCGCGTCCTTGGATGCGACCATTGAACATCGGGCTGCGGTCGAAGCCGGTGCGCAGGGTGTCGTGCACCTGCTCGTTGGTGTAGGTGATCCAGCAGCTCAATTGGCGGGCGGGCGGCGCAGTGCTGGGCAGGTAGCTGAACTTGCTAGGTCGCTCATCGCCCGGCTGCTCCTCCAACACGCTGTAGTCGATGCTGCGGCCGTCCACGCGGGGTGGGGTGCCGGTCTTCATGCGGCCAGCCTCGAAGCCCAGGTCCACGAGCTGCTCGGTGATGCCGTGGCTGGCCTTTTCTCCGGCGCGGCCGCCCCCGAAGTGCTTCTCGCCGATGTGCATCACCCCGTTCATGAAGGTGCCGCTGGTGAGCACCACCGCCCGGCAGGGGATGGTGCTGCCTAGGCTCGTGGTCACACCGGTGATCACCCGGCGGCCGGATGCCTCGACGGTGGTGGACACGCCCACGACGTTGTCCTGGAGGAAGTGCACGTTCGGGGTGCGTTCAAGCATCATGCGCCATTCGCTGGCGAACAGGGCTCTATCGTTCTGAGTACGGGGGCTCCACATCGCGGGGCCTTTGCTGCGGTTCAGCATGCGGAACTGCACCATGCTTCGGTCGCTCACGATGCCGCTGTAGCCGCCGAGGGCGTCCACCTCCCGCACGATCTGGCCCTTGGCCACACCGCCCATGGCGGGGTTGCAGCTCATCTGACCGATCACCCCCATGTTCATGGTGATGAGCAGGACCTTGCTGCCCATGTTGGCCGCAGCGGCCGCGGCTTCGCACCCGGCATGGCCGGCGCCCACTACCACCAGGTCGTAGGGTTCGTGCGCGCTCATGGGGCAGGGGCGGGGTTCATGGTGCTGATACTCAGCTACTTAACGATTCGCATGGGTACAGGTCCCATGGACGCCGCAAAGGTAGCCGTATGCTCGATCCCCTCGGCGGCGGAGGCGGTGTTCCCCGTGGAACGTTCCTCCTCGTCCTCCGAAGAGACCATGTAGATGCTCGTTACCGGGTCATCCGATTCCAGCGCGGGGCCATCATCCGGCTGGAAGGCGATGACGCCGGTACGGTGGCGCACGAAGCGGCCGTGCAGGCCGGGAAGCCTGGCGCTCTGTTCCAAGAGCGAAGCCAGTTCCTCCGGCGACAGTGCACGTGCGCTTGCGTGCAGGAACCGCAGGATGGAGCGGATGAACCGGGGGTCGTAGGTCTCGGCGTACGTGCCCCGTTCCTCCGGCGTGCCTTGGTCCAGGTACACTTGGATCTGTTCCTCCATCCAGCGCACGTCGGTACCGTTGAGGTGGTAGGACGTGGGAACGCCGTTGTCATGATCGATGCGTAGTTGTTGCATGGTGAAGTCGTGTTGGTCTTCAACGCCCCTGCCCCGCACAGGCCCGGGCGGTCGGGACTGGCGGGGTGGAGGCGAAGAGGAGGGATCAGGCGGCCTTGGCGGTTACCGCGAGGCTCAGCGTACCCGCGCCGGCCACCGTTACCGCGTTCACCTTGAAGCTGTACGCGATGCCGGAGGCGAGTCCGGTGGCCACGTAGTAGTTGCGCGAGGTCTGGCCCAGCAGGCTCCATCCTTCGTTGGAAGAAGGGTCACCGGAGGTCATCCACACTTCGTAGAAAATGCGGCCCTCCACGGCGTCCCAGCGGGACTTGAGCTCACCGGGCAGCTTGGTGTTGCTCACGCGCAGGTTGTCCGGAGCGGAGGGGATGCCCACCGGCTGGTTCTTCTTGCGCACCTGGAAGCCGGAGCTGTTGATCGCGTTGAGGTCGTTGCCGGCTTGCGCCTGCACGTAGCTCATCACTTCCTTGATCAACCCGTGCACGTCGTACCCACATTGGCGGCGCACCAGGTGGTCGCTCTTGCCGCCGTTGTCGATCACTTGCAGGTTGGCCTTTTCCAGCGCATCGCACGCCTTCGATAGCAGCGGAAGCAGGCCGGCAGGGAGGGTGAAGGCCTGATTACCGGTCAATTTCTCCACGTGCATGCGGCCTTTTTCCACCTGGTCCGCGTAGGTGAGGCCGTTCAGGCCCAGTTTTACGGTGTACTGCATGTTCTACGGTTTTTTGTTTTATGTGCCGGATGATCCCGAACACGCCCTTTTTAGCGAGCAACGGCGGGGGTTTGTGACGGTACGTGATGGCAGGATCACCGGACGCGCGGCCCGTAGTTCTACAACACCCCCTTCTGCAGGCCTCGATGGACAAGCGTTCCAGCGCACGGGTCGGCGCGCCAACGCGCCCGTGTGGAGCACGTTCCGGCACCCGTCTCCCGTGCGTTTCCTTCGGCTGTGCGTGCACCTGACGATCCTTGATGCGTTGCGCACACGCCCGTGCCTGCGCTACGTACACCTGTGCGCACAGCCCGCACGGCTGGGTTCCGTGGACGCACGACCGTAAGCACGGGCAACGATCGATCGCGCGGACGGGGCACGACCGCGTGCGCTACGCACGATCACGTGCACACTGCGCAAACGGTCGCATAGCCCTGGCCCCCGCTTGTGCAGCGTGCGGGCACGGCAGGAGGCGCTGAACATGCCGTCGTGCGTGCGGTCGGCACCGGCGTGCGGCTCACGCGCGATCGATCGCGTGCAGGCCGTACGACAGGGCCCATGCGTGCTCCATGCGCGCGCGATGGGCACACGACCGGAGGCGGAGCGCACCCTTTTGTGCGCGCAGGTCCCACGACGGTGCGCGCCGCACGCTCACGATCGTCGCAGGGGTGAAGAACGTCGTTCAATCCACGTGGCCGAGCCGCTTGGCGGCCAGGGCCAGCTCGGTGCGGTCGCGCAGTTCCATCAATTTCAGCAGTTCGTTGATGTGCCACTCCACCGTGCGCACCTTCATGCGCAGGCGCTTCGCGATGCGCTCGTTGGTGGGGTGGGAGAGTGTGCACAACAGCCGCAGCACGCGCAACGCGCCGTCCTTCACTTGTTCGCGCACGCGTCGTTGCCGCCGCTCCTCGGCCGTGAGACCGTCGGGGTTCTGCAACAGCACCTGGTGGGTGTGCGGCGTGTGGTACATGCCGGTGGCGTGCACGGTATCCAGGGCGATGCGCAGCTTCTCCGGGTCCGCTTGTTTTTCCAGCAGGCCATTGGCGCCGCCGTGCAGGCACTTGAGCACGTTGCCCTCTTCGCCATGACCGGTGAGGATGAGCACGCGCGCCTCGGCTTGCTGCGCACGTATCCATTTCAGGGTAGCCAGCCCGTCCATCACCGGCATGTTCAGGTCCAGCAGGATGATGTCCGCCGGTGGCTGACCCTTGCACTGGTTGATGTAGTCCTTCCCGTTCTTCGCCTGGAGCACCACGGTGTAAGGGCCCATCCGTTCGATCAGCACGGCCAGTGCTTCGCGCGGCAGCACCATGTCATCCACCAAGGCAATGGTCACGTTGCTCTTCATGACAGTATATAGCGTATGCGGTAACGATCCTAGGCGAGGAACGCAGCACACCGGCTACCGTTGGCTGTTCCACCGGAAGGAAGTATGAACAGGAGATCAACAAGTGCGGGGCGGAGCGACGAAGCGCACCACGCTCGGTGCGGAGCGAGCGCGGTGAACGCGCCTAGCGGGATGAGGTGTTCCGCGTGGAACAGCCAGCTAATCGACGGCTCAGTGCGGAGGGTCCAATACACAAAAACCGGATGCGGGTACCCGTGAAAAATACCCCCCGTCTTCGCTTTTTATCTACGGGGGGCTGGGGTTGTTTGGCGGCATTCGTCACCACCTGCCATGCAACAGGCCTTCTATCTCGATAATCCGCGGCAGTACTCCGAGCTTTCCTTGCGAGACCTCGTGAGGGCCCGTGATCAGTACCACGTGCACCTCATGCGGCACAGGAACGTGGTGGCCACCGCAGTGGGCTACTATCGGATACGCAAGGAGGACAGCTGGCCGAACGAGAAGAAGCACCACAAAGGAACCCGACCACGCACGCTGGAGAACAGCGAGGTGCGACCTTATAGCTGGCCGTGCGTGCTGGTGTTCGTTGAACACTGGTTGCACCCGCACGACTTCGGTGCGCGTGGCGGCGCGCGGCTGGAAGACCTCGTTCCTCCCACGCTTGATCTTATTGATGGTCGGAAGGTGCCCGTCTGTGTCGTACTCGCACCCAAGGAACCGAAGAACCCGGACCCTCCACTGGACATCCGCTATCCCACCAACAACATCGGTGGGGGTTGGCCGGTCATGGCCGAAGTGCAAGGAGTGACGCACGTGGCCACCATCGCCTGCCTGGTGCGTGATGGGCACAAATACTATGCGCTCACCAACCGGCACGTGAGCGGTGATGCCGGTGAGGTGCTGTATTCCATACTGGATGGGCGCAAGGAGCGCATAGGCGTATCTGATGAGCGGCAGCTCACACGGCTCCCCTTCGGAGAACTCTACGACGATACCGCAGGGCGCAATGTGATGGTGAACATGGACATCGGCCTCATCGAACTGGACGATGTGAACAGGTGGACCGCCAAAGTGAAGGACCTGGGCGAAATGGGAGCGATGGTGGATATCGGACAGGACAATGTGGGGTTGCACCTGGTCGGTCAGCCGGTAACTGGACAAGGCGCCGCCACCGGCCTGGTGCGGGGTGAAGTGTATGCGCTCTTCTACCGCTACCAAAGCAGGGCGGGTATGGACCATGTCGCGGACGTACTCATCGGGCCGCGCAACGACAAGGACCAGCGGAAGGCGGACAAGGCCGCGGCGCAGTTCACGGTGCGGCCAGGGGACAGTGGGCGCCTGTTCATGATCGAAGTGAGCCACAAGGATGGACCCATGACCTACCACCCCTTCGCCGTGCAATGGGGTGCGCAATACCTCGGCGACCCCGACAACGTGTGCGGATACGCACTTGCCACTTTCCTGAGCACAGTGTGCGAGCGGCTGGATGTTGATCCGGTGCGCGATTGGAACCTGGATGCGCCGAACACCTGGGGTGCTGTCGGGCATTTCTCCATCGCCACCTGCATGTCGCGCGCGATCAGTAGTGCATCACCCAAACTGAAGCAGTTGCTGCAGAAGCATGTAGGCATCATCAGTCATCCGGACAGTGTGATCCGCGATCCGGACCAAGCGTTCGAAGGAATGGGCGACGACCCTTTCGTACCCATGGCGGATGTCCCCGATTTCTATTGGAAGCACGGAAAGCAGGGCGGTGACCGCCCCTACGAGGGTTCGAACCATTTCGCCGACATGGACCACCCGCGCCAAGGTGACGGGATGACCTTGATCGAGTTCAGCCGGACCAAAAGCAACCTGGACCCCGCCAAGTGGAACGCCTTCATCGATGATATCCGTGATGAGGAAGGAAAGAAGATCGCGAGCAACAAACGCGGGCTGTTGCCTTTCCGCGTGTGGCAGATCGTGGACGAGATGATCGGGTTCGCACAAAAGCGCGCGGACCACGCCAAGTTCATCTGCGCTGCCGGCAACCTGGCCCACTACCTGGGTGATGCCTGCCAGCCGTTGCACATGAGCTACCTGTTCGATGGCGACCCGGACAACATGGTGCCCGGACCGCGCGGTGGCAAGCCCAAGCCGTTCGGAGCAGGCGTGCACCACGCTTATGAGGCGGACATGTTCGACCTGAAGATCGGCGGTACCAGTAACCGCGACCGATTGATGGATGCGCTGGCTGCAGTGGATAAAGTGAAAGCCGCGGAACTGGTCACCAGCGGGCACGAGGCAGCGCATGCGGTGCTGAAGCTCATGCTGGAGACGATGCGCAAGCTGCCACCGCGCAAGCTGGTGGATACCTATGGGCGGGACAAGAAGCTTGGCACGGAGGCGCTGTGGCGCGCATACGGCCGCACCACCCTGACCCAGATGACGAAGGGGGTTCACCTCCTGGCCGTGCTGGTGGAAAGCGCATGGAAAGCCGGCGGTGGTGAAGCCAAGGCGAGCACATCGCTTTCCATTACCCGGAAACGCGCGATGGAGATCTGTGCGGATGAGAACTACCTGCGCAGTTATCAGTTGCGGGATATCACCTCGGTCTTGAAGGCGTGATCCCATAAAGCGATCACAACACCAGCGAACACAACCCCACCATCCGCTCATGCGCCTCATCTACCAACTCTCCCTGGTCGCAGCTCTTTGCACACCGCTCCATTCCTTTTCACAAGAGGAGCGAACGGATAAGGCGGAACCCGATTCCGTGAACGTGCGGTTCAACAAAGAGAAGCAAACCGTCAAACGGCAGCGCGAAGACGACCTGATCATAAAGTTCACGGTAAAGGCCGATGGGCTTGAAAAGAACAAGGAATACAAGGTGGCGGTGAAGGTGGACCCGCGGTCCACACTTGCGGGTCCGGCCTATGAGCTGGAAGTGCCCTTCACTACGATCAAGGGTGGTGACGATGGAACGGAGAACAGCTTTTACCTGACCATCAAAGCGGATTCGTTGCCGGACCGTCAGCGCGTGGTGACCATGAACGTGACCGTGACCGACAAGGATGGAAAAGCGGTTCCCAACAAAGGTGCGCCGACGGAACTGGAAGTGCTCGTGGACGGCGCCGCGCCGGCGCTGGACCAGTACAACTACCTCGCGTACATCGGCACCAATTTCGATCTCGTGGACGGCGTTCAAACGAACAACCTCTTCTTCGCCACGAACCTGTTCCTTCCCCGGTCCGCGATCACGAAGCACGGTTTGTTCCTGAGCTTGTACGGCAACCGGGCCATCACGGCGATCGACTCGTCCAGCAATGCGAATTTCATCAGTGCTGCGAAGCCATTGACCGATTCAACCTATGTGGCCTACTACAAGAGAGGCCAGCGGCTCACCACCTTCTCGGCAGACAACATCGGCGCCTACATCAGTCCATTCTTCCGACTTGGAAAGTTGAGCGATGAGGACGCGGGGGTGCGATACCACTTCGCACCCGCACTCGAATTCGTTTGGCGGAGAACAACGCGGACCACAACGTATACCGATCTGGTTCCTACCGACACCGTGGAACGGGCCGGCACACTGGTGAACTCGGTTCTCCTGCCCGAGCAATATGTACAAAAGGAGAACCGCTTCGAGTTCAAGGTAGGCCCCGGGCTGTTCATCAGTCATGACAATGAGAACATCAGTGTCCATATCTACGCCTGCGTTGGGTATAGCACGTTGTACATACCCGATGGCATGCCCACCGTGTCCGGCACGGAGCCGGCCTATGTACGCCAGCACGATGTGTTCTTCTCAGGGCGAGCATGGATCACGGAGCCCAAGCTCGGCCTGACCATACAGGCCGAGATCGTGAACACGGTGATCAACCCTCGGCCTTACTACGTGGTCACCCTTTCCAAGGCATTCTCCTTCAGGAACCTGGGCAGTGTACTTCAGCCCATCACCGCACGGTGATCGACCCTGCGGTTCTGCCACAACCATAGCACCTCACTATCCATAGCCACTGACATGAGAACACCCCGAGCGCTGAAGCGACTCTGCATCGTTGCCCTGACCGCTACACAAATGTTCGAGGCCCTGGCCCAGAAGCGTACGATCGACGAAGAGCTTCTTTCAGGCATGGTACAGGCGAAGCAGGAAGAGGTGCGCTCAAGGGTATTGCGCAATCTGATCAACAACACGATACCGGATGCGAACTATGCTACCTACAATACGCTTGCGGATGTCTTGGACATACTGACCACCGAAAAGAACAAAGGTGCCATGACGCGCGACATGGTGCAGGTGATCGGCGAGTATGCGGTCGCATATGGCATGACTTGGTACTTCATAACTGATCGACGCAACGACCGCGCCTATGCCATTTGTCACCGCATGGGGCTCTTCGATGGCGCAGACTCCATTCCGTTCAGCGAATGGGAACGGATAAGCCGCGCGGTCAGGTTCGTGAGTCGGCGCGAAGACTCGAAGAGCGCTGGTTTGAAAAACCCGCTGAACGACCTCGACGAGCTCAAGCGGAGGGCCGCCAAGAGCAAGAAGGGGAAGACGGCAAAGGCCACTAGCGAGCTCGATTCGACCATCCGCGCACTTGACCTGATCGAGTTCCACGATTGGTTGTTGGACACTACCATCGCCATACTTCGCGATCCTACCAAAGTCGATACCGCATTTGCTCGTAAGCTGCGCTCAACCGGGCTCTTTGTCAGCAGCAAACAGCGGTCCTGGCAGGGGACCGCTTATTCGAAGCACAAGGACCTCATCCATGCCGACAGCTTGGCCTTGGATACCGTCGTAAAGGCGCTTAAGCAGGAGCTGAAGGGCGTTGTTGATGCGGCAGATGGCTACGCGCGGATCGCCAAGGCGGTGGGTTTGGCCGCACCGAACAAATTGAAGGGGCTGGACCTTACGAGCCTGGTCGGTAACGACCATTTCGGTACCACGGTGCATAACGGTGGAGCGGTGAAGAACGAAAAAGTTGCCGCCGTTTTCGACCTCTTCCGTCACGCGGTGGAACTGTATCGCCGAAGCAACACCGACAATCGGTTCATTGCGAGACTCGCCGACATTCTGAACCGATATGTGATACTGGATGAAGCGGAGTTCTCCAGCAATGAACGGTTCGGCTTCAGCATCGATGTGGAGGGCATCATATTATCATTGGAGGATAAGGTCTTGGAGGGCCTGAACAGCCCCTCGCGGAAACACTTCTGGAATCTCCGGCCCTACTTCACGATCGGGTTGAACTATGGCGCCTATCGTGCGCAGACCCTCGGATTCGAGACCGGCAACACCCGTGGAGTGCCAACTATCGCGTGGGCAGGCGAGAAGTTAGGGGTGAAGATGCGCCTGCTCGATTGGAAGTACACGCACAGCAGGGAAGCCAACGAGGTTTTTCTCTATCACGGAACAAAATACATACGGTATCCCCGCCCCAGCGTACCCGTGGTAAGCAACTGCTACCTCAACCTCTTCGCTTCGGGCCTCCTCTACTCGGTTGCTGATCTTCGAACCGAGAGCAGTTATGATGGCGTTCTCTTGGGCGGTGGTGCCGGGGTGACCTTCTTCAATGATCTCGAGCTGAACTTGAGTTATGTGGTGCCGGCACTATCCACCAGCGATCTTCAGCAGAACATCGATGCCGGCTTCTGGAACGTCGGGTTCGACATCCCGATCTTCGAGTACATCAAAGCCGCACGCGAGAAGCGTGCGAAGAATTGACCATGCGGTCCATGAGCCAAGAACGACTCACGAGCCCCCTGGGCCGATGCGTGCCCACATACAGATGGAGAAAGTCGGTTCTCCTGGCCGCCCTCTGTTTGGCCTGTACAGGGCGAGCGCAGACGGTCGAGCACCTGCCCGTGGTCGTACATAGCATAAGGGGTTATGGTGATCACGAGGAGTTCGCTAGAAAGGCGGCCAAGGTCTTAGAGGAAGTGATCAACAGGGATGCCTTCCGAGCTTTCATCCTTGCGGGTGAATACAAGAAGAAGAGAGGTCTTGAGCCGCAGCAGATAATGGAGGTCCTTTTCCGCGCACATGAGAACTACGGACGCAACGGACCGACAGGCACCGATGGCGTTGTGGATCTGCGGCTAAGAACCATGACCCTGGAGGAAGATGGAGAACGGTGGATGCGGAATTGCAGACCCGGGTCCAGCGCAGGAACGATCGGCAAGGATGGTGGTCCGGAGGGTGTGATGATCACCTGTTCGGAAAGGATCGAGGAGTGGGCGAGAACGGATGACGTGGCGAGCCTTGCCGGGCACATGATGCATGAGTATCTGCACTTATTGGGTTTCTCACATAGAGGATTGTGCAAGCGGAAGTCGTTGGTCTATAAGCTCGGTTACGCGGTGGAGAACTGGGCGAGGCAGAGGCCCACTGCGGGGTGAACGAACACCGCGATGCCCGATGAACCCCATAAGGATCCTATAGAACGACACCCTCCAGAACTGAACCAATGAGGTGCTTTGTGTTGGCTCTTTTGATCGCCGGCTGTGCGCAACAGCGTGATGTTGCGTCAGGTACGCTGAGGGAGCATCGACGTCTCTCTTCGGATTGCCTTGCTGCTGTGGAAGCCATCAACCAACAAGCGCGCGAGAAGAGCGATCAAGCCCGTGCTGCCAGGGAACGCAGCGGACCTGAGCTTGCCGAACTGGCCGAGTTGTATCCCTTCGCAAGAGGAGCATGGAACAACAAGGTGGACCTGATCAAAAGGAACGGACCGGGCTTCTCGGCCGGGTTCGGCCCACTCCATGGGAACGGTGAGGAATTCACGACGGATGATATCCCGCCGGAAGCGAAGCGGTTCTTCCAACTGCTTGAGGAAGCCGCAACGGGCGGCACCGGCAACGGGAGGGGGCGAGACGCGGTAGGGGATGTTGCCTTGTCGGAAAGCGCGCAGATGATGCCCCAGGTCTCGCGGTTGTTGCGCCGCCTGAAAAACCAGTGCGCCGACGAGCATGAGGAAGTCATGCGCGCGCTGGACCCGCAACGCTTCCCCGAGCGCTTTGAGGACCTGTAGGAAAGGACGAAAAGTCGCCGACTACTTTAGGCCCTAATGACGAGCCCCACCGAAACCGCCTTCCTCCGCGAGCTCGACAAAAAGCTCTGGACCGCCGCCGACAAGCTCCGCAGCAACCTCGACGCCGCCGTGTACAAGCACGCCGTACTCGGCCTCGTCTTCCTCAAGTACGTGAGCGACAGCTTCGAGCTGCGGCAGCAGGAAGTGGAGAAGATGCTCAAAGACCCGAAGAGCGACTTCTTCACCGACCCCAAGGACTACAAGAGCACCGAGAAGTACGAAGAAGCCATCCGCGCCGAACTGGAGGTGCGCGACTACTACACGCAGCAGAACGTGTTCTGGGTGCCCGCCCTCGCGCGGTGGAAGACCATCCAGGACAGCGCCAAGCTGCCCGCCGGCACCGAGATCGAAGTGCGCAACGGGAAGGTGGAGAAGTACAAGCTCTCCTCCCTCGGCAAGCTCATCGACGATGCGCTGGAGGCGATTGAGCGCGAGAACCCGAAGCTGAAGAACGTCCTCAACAAGACCTACACGCAGCTCCAGCTCGACCCCGCCAACCTCGGCTCGCTCATCGACCTCATCGCCACCATCCCCTTCGTGCACGGCTCCTTGCACGCCAAGGACATCCTGGGCCACGTGTACGAGTACTTCCTGGGGCAGTTCGCGCTGGCCGAGGGCAAGAAGGGCGGGCAGTACTACACGCCCAAGAGCATCGTAAGCCTCATCGTGCGCATGCTGCAACCCTACAAGGGCCGCATCTACGACCCCGCCATGGGCAGCGGTGGGTTCTTTGTTCAATCCGAAGAATTCATCGAGCAGTTCGGCGGACGGTTGGGCGACATCAGCGTGTTTGGGCAGGAGGGTAAACTGCTGACTTGTTATTGTGGCGGGGGAACCGCAATCTTGAATGCGCGTCGATGAACGAGTTGCTCTTCCTCTCCTACGCCAGCGAAGACCATGTCTTTGCTGAATGGCTGGAGCGAAAGCTCGTGGCCCTTGGCTACGCCGTATGGCGGGATAAGAGCAAGTTGCTCGGTGGTGAAACGTGGCCCACTACCATCGAGGCGGCTATACAGCAGTCGTCACGGATGCTTGCTGTCATCTCAAAGCGCTCGGTTGCCAAAGAGCCACCCGTCGCAGAGCGCACGAAAGGACTCAGTATTGGAAAGAAGCGCGGAGTCGATGACTTCGTCATTCCGTTATGTTTCGATGACGCCGAGACCGATTGGACGATGGGTGTGAAGGCCTCGGTTGATTTCAGTGCAGGTTGGATGCCCGGCCTACGTCAACTGCTCAAGAAGCTTGACTCGTTGAACACGCCCAGGTCGGTAACGGATGGCGCTCTCAGAGCCGTACTCTCATTCCAGCCTGATGAGCTAATCATGGACCAACCGGAACGGCTGCGGTTGAACGTGATCGGTGTCGAGTCTGTCGCCAGCACGGTTGCGGAGTACGAACTACCGGTTGGCTACAAGACCAACTTGCTCCCAACTATCGAAAGCACCTGGGCTTGCTATCCAGTAGAAGGAACGCGTCGGGCTTATGCACTCTGCGCACCACCTGAGCGCTTACCGCAGATCCAGGTTACCGATAGAGCGCTTAACTGGTCCGAATACAAAGTCATCGACGGGATACCCGTCTCCAACATCATCACCTCGTTGGTGAAGAAGTCAATTCATGTGCGCCTTTTGCGCCTTGGTTTCAAGCGCCACCCGAATGAGCGGAAGTCGGATGTCTTCTACTTGGAGCCCACGTTCACGGCCAACGGGAAACTCCCTTACAACGACCACACGGGTCCACGAAGGCCAAAGAAGATCCAAGGCTTCAAGAGCTTCGGGCCAAAGGATGCCAAGTACAGGGTGATGCACAACCTGGCCGTCCGTGTCGGACTAGCGCCAGGATTGGATGACACCTTTCGCGTGTTGCTTGCACCAACCATCCATCTGTTCCATGAGAATGGCACACCTATCGTGGATAAACAAGTGAACACCAAGCGCAAGGGTATCACACAGCGCTGGCATAACGACGAGTGGTTCGACCGCTTTCTCTGCATGGCGCATGCGCTTCTGAGCACCCAAGCCGGTGCCAATGACGGTATGGTTCTTTCGGCGGAACCGATCTGGCTCGGATCAAGCGTCTCTATCAATGAAAAGGCGCTGGAACCCATACCCGATGACGAGGATGGTGAAGAGGTGAACGAGGCGGACCTGCCCACATACGATGACGAGGATGAAGACTGAACTCATCCACTTGGGCGAAACGGAATTGGAGTTCGCCGAGGGTCAGCGGGCCACCCACCCGGCTGATGGGCTAACGGTGTTCGGTCCGTTCGCCAGCGCGGGTATGCTTAAGCCGAAGCAACTGAACTTCGGGGTGATCGGTACGACCATCGGCACCAAACTCTTCACGGACTTCGCGGAGGCCATGGCGCGTCCCATTTACTGCCCGCCAAAGAAGAAGGAACTGCTCTGGCCGCACTTCCCTGGTATGGCGGAAGCCTTTCATGTGCAGTGGGATGGAAGGCCCGGCACCGTTCAAGTGCTGGATACCCGGACCCTTGAAAAGGCCGCGCAGGACAAGGACCCCTACAAGCGTGTGTATGGAGTGGTGAACATGTTCTTGGAGGCCATGGCACGCGCCAAGGAGAAAGACCAGAGCTTCCAATGCTTTGTCTGTGTGGTGCCCGAATCCGTTTGGAAGACCTGTCGGATCACCAAGAAGTATTTGAAGGAAGGCGAGGGTGTTGGCGTGTCCCCAAGCGAGATCAGGCACAGGCAGGCGAGACAAGCCAACATGTTCGAGGAGTTCCCTATGGACCAATACAGCTACTCGCTCGACTTCCGGCGCCAGTTAAAAGCGCGGGCGATGGCCTTGGAGGTGCCGGTGCAGATCGTGCGCGAGTCCACGCTGCATTTATCGGACGAGAACCGATTCGGTATCCGTGGGCTCACGCCCATGGCCGATAGGGCCTGGAACCTTGGAACGGCTATGTACTACAAGGGAGTTGGCAAGCCGGGGAAGTTGGCCGGTGCTCGAAAGGGGGTATGCTACATCGGTATTGCATTCAAGAACGAGAAGCCTGGAGGCAGGAACGCCTGCTGCGCTGCACAGATGTTCCTGAGCGATGGCGATGGCATGGTCTTCCTCGGCAAGTTCGGGCCTTGGTACTCCTCGGTAATGAAGCAATATCAACTACCGGCTGAGGACGCGAAGCGATTGCTGAAGGAAGTGCTGGACAGCTACCGGTCAGATGAAGCAAGACCGCTAACGGAGGTGTTCGTGTATTGCCGCTCCAAGCTGAACCCCGAGGCCCATGAAGGCCTTTTGGCGGCCTGCCCACCGGGTGTGAAGCTCACAGTGATCCGTGTAGCGCCAGAACATGGAGGCGTCAAGCTCTACCGCACGGGAAGCAGGCCGGTGATCCGTGGTACCTTCTGGCCCGTGAACGATTATCGTGGCTTCCTGTGGGCTTCTGGTTTCACCGCGCGCACGGCTACGTACGCAGGCTCAGACGTACCCGTGCCGCTGCGCTTGCAGATACAATATGGTGACACCGACATTCGGCAGGTGGCCCAGGACATCTTCGACCTTACCAAGCTCAATTACAATGCCTGCAAGTTGGGCGAGGACCAACCCGTGACCGTGAAGTTCTCGGATGCCGTGGGTGAGATCCTCATTGCGAATAAGGAGTTGAAGATGCGGTTGCCGAATTTCAAGTACTATATCTGATTCCTTCCTTGGATGACGAACAGAGTGACCAATCTTTTTGTATCCGCCGTAACAGTTGAATTCGCCACCTGCCGTTCAACGCTTGCGGCAGAGATGGATGTTCCCGGCTGGCGTATCGAAGTACAAGAGAGATTTCTGAAGGGGGGGGTGCCTGTACTCCTTGATATTAGTGACTACATCAGAAGATGCCACGTAGTCGTCCACTTGCTTGGTCGGAGATCAGGCGGACGCAAATCGGATGGGGTTGCGTCCGCAGCCAATCGTGCGGCATTGCTTGCGCGGTATCCAGACTTTACCAAGCACTTTGATTTTGATGATGTGACCGTATCACGGCTCAGTTATACGCAGTGGGAGGCGTTCCTTGCCATCTATCATGGCATTCGCCTCATCGTGGCGAAAGCCTCCGACCCAGAGGCAACCGATGCGGCCGAATGTGATACCAAGACCTTGGAGCGACAGTATGAATCCCAGCAGAACCATGAGCAACGACTGAACGCTCTGGGCTATTACCCTGCCTTTGAGTTTGACTCGGACCAGGTGCTTTTGAATAGACTCTGGAAGCTCGACATTATCCGCGCGTTGGATGGCTTCAATCCATTCCCAGAACAACAGGCCATTCTATCGTTCGCTCAGTATCGCCGAGAAATGACGGGGTTCAGGCGATACCTACGACCCGAGATACTCCCGTTCCACCCACCTTCAATCGATAGGGAGTTCCATCCCATCCGACTGCTTGAAACCCTTCAGGCACAGACAACAGAAACTAGGGGCGTACTTCTCATCGGTGTGGGTGGAATCGGAAAGACGCGCACTACATACGAAACCGCCTTACGTGCTAGCGAATTAGGATGGCATGTGTTATACATGCTCCCTCGCGGTGAGCACGTACGCGCTAGCCAAGTCTGCAATGCAATCTTCGCCTCGGGTTCCACGAACGTCCTTCTCGTTGTTGAGTACTATGACCAGATGATTGAACTCGACACAACTGAATTTCGGAATGGACTGACCAATCTGGAAGAAACATACGGTCGGAGAGTGAGGATCCTGGCCAACGCCCGAACAAGTAGGAACGTCGACCCCCTCATCCCGTCGCTCCTGCGTCCGGTGGTCATGGACCTTACCGCAGCCGAAAGCCAACGACTTTCTTCATTCGCTGTATCTTATATCGCCCCCGAGGTCAATCGCCTTCTCGGAGCGAATATGATGGCACGGGCAACTGGTAAAAGGCCGATTATCGCACTGCTTATCGCGCAACAACTTGAAGCGCTTGTGCGGCGTGGTGCTTTAGCGCTTCCGGACGCACAATTTGTACGAACCGGGGACCTGGCCTACTGGCTACGCAGGCGATTGAAAGAGGATGGCTTGGAACCCGATCCGGCCCCCACGGTCTGGCAGCGTTCCCGCCCCTCTCCAACACTGGTAGCCGCATCCGCGGCTGTGCTCGCAGCTCCTGGTGACCGACAAGCACTGAATACCGCGGCCCATGGTGTCCTTACCGCGCTTTCGATCCCTATCATCGATGACTATCGCATCGTGGATGTGCTGATCGAAATGGGCTGGTTGGAGAAAGAGGGGAAACTATACTATGCCGTACATGATGTTCTTGTGGACGAACTCGCGGAGCGGAGTTTGTTCGACGGCTCGTCCATCGCGACAGCGCAATTCAAAGCTGTCGCGTCGATGATCGCCGAAAGTGCCCGCAATGTCGGTCGCTTGTCCATTGGCCTAACCCGTTTGGTGCAATCCCTAGAGGAACCCAAGGCGAGCCGACTCAGGAAGGCCGCAATCGCCTGGTTCGAAGTCAACGCAGCGCTTGTCGGGGAACGGCTGGCTAATGATCGGTCCACGGAAGGTTCATATGCCATAGGAGCCCTCTTCGGCCAATCCCTTTTCGCACAGGTGGTCCAGTTAAGATGGAAACAGGTCATAGAACCTTGGCTCAATCGGCATCGCACTGAACTGTCGGCTAGGCACCTGCTCTTCACGGGCCTTAGTTCGACAGTCGTCGATAGGTTTGACGAAATGGTCGTTATGGCCATGGATTGGCTTGGTCGGTGGGGCAAACATTTGTCCGCAAGTTTCGTCCTCGGCCCGTTGCTCAAGATATTTAATCGGGTAGGCGGTGATTACCGAAAACGACTGATAGCGATCTCATTAGAATGGGCTGAACTACATACTTCAACTGCTGAAGCAGGATTCGTACTGGGACCACTGTTGAAGATTAGACGCGCTACCAAGTCAGAACTGGAAGCTGCACAACATCTATCGCTGAGATGGTTGGATGAATACGGTGGGTTTGACTTTGCCGCCCATGTGCTCGCTCCAATGCTCCAACAACATTGGCTACCTGAGGAAATATGCCTGCGCGTCTTGTCGATGGCGTCAAACTGGCTCAAGGTACATTCGTCAACGTCCGAAGCATCACGGATCTTGGGCCCATTGTTCGTTAATCGGCAGCTCGAGAAGAGCACGACCGAGCTCTTGTCAGAGTATGCCTATCCATGGATTCGACGGCACCAGCATCGAGAGCAATGCCAGTTCGTACTCGGTTCACTCTTGAATCGGAGGGATATCTCCGGAAAAGATCTTGTCGATTTATTGAACATTTGTATGGACTGGCTCTCCAAGCATGGATCGAAGGAGTCGGCACAATTCGTTCTTAGCCCCATGCTTCGCCGGACTGACCTATCGGATGGACATCGGTCCGCGCTTCATGCGGCCTCCTTGAGCTGGCTTGCCGATCACGCAGGGGTCGAAAAAGCGAGATACGTGCTCACGGGCCTTCTCAAAAGCACCAAATTGACGACACATGAGATCGGAGTTCTATGGCCTATGACCAAACATTGGTTCTCTCGGTGGATTGGGTCCATCAAGGCGAACTTCCTGCTAGCTGCACTATTGGACCGAACGGATTGGCCAAGTGATGATGCGACTGTTATTCTTGAGCAGACGGAGAAATGGTTGGCCCAACACGGTGCAGACGAAAGCGCTGGATTTGTTCTGGTTCCCTTGTGCCTTAATCATGAACACTTTGGTTATGATCTGAAAAGGGTGAACAGAACAATCGAGAAATGGACAGAACAGCATAGCCATGTCGCAGACGGAATCCCCGCACATATACTTAAGATATCACTAAATGAAGCAACTGATAATTCTGTGTTTGAGAATGCAATAAGCTGGATTCGAAGAAGCAATGATAATGTGGCGCTAGAGGGCTTGCTAATAGCTGTCTTGCAGCACCCCCCCAAAGAACGTGAGTCCAAGGCCGTGATTCGATCGTTGGCGACAGAATATTTGCTCCGGAACGCTTCCACAAGGGTCCAAAAGGCGCTGGTATCATCGGATTCGTAGTTTGCCAAAGCCTATGTGTAATGTGAAACCCAGGGACATGGGATATGCTCACAGACATCAAAGCGGCTTCAAGGAATTGGAGAAAGCACGTCATCGCCGGTGATATTGATTCATTAGATGGTGTCACTGACAGCGTGAAGAATCAATGCAGTAAGAAAGCACTACATTGCCCTATAGTGTGGGTTGTGCGAAAGTCATGCAGTTCCGCATCTTCCTCTCCGCCGTCTCCTCCGAGTTCGCCTCGGTGCGCGATGACCTCTTCAAGCAACTGGAGAAGCACGGCTTCGACGTCACCTACCAGGAGAAGCTGGTGCCCAAGGGCGATGCGGACCGCACTTTGGACAAGGTGTACGCCTACTTCCAGGAGTGCGACCTCATCATCTACTTGGTAGGGCAGCGCAGCGGAGGATTTCCTGCGGAGAAAGTCGCGGCGAAGTACGCGAACTTGTTACCGAAAGGTTGGAAGCGTGCTTCGTACACCCAATGGGAGTACTTCTTCTGCCATGCACCGCGTGCGGATGGTAAGCCGCGCCACCGCTTCTTCTTCTTTGCCGAGGGGTATGACGAGCATCGACCGAACGTGAAGGGCGAGAGCGGTGCAGCACAGACGCGTTTCATCAAGCACCTCAAGCATGAAGAAGGTCACGATCGTACGTCCTTCACCAGCGATCACCACCTCTTCAGCCAGATCAAGGACCAACCGTGGTTCAAGCAGGCCCTGCCGAGAAAACCCAACAACCTCCCATACCCCAGCATCGGTACCCTCTTCGTTGGTCGCGAGACCTTCATGCACGATCTCCGCAAGAGCATCGAAGCCCAGGCGCAAGCGGTGATCAAACCGCGCCACAGCATCCACGGCCTGGGCGGCCTAGGCAAAACGCGCTTGGCCACGGAGTACGCCTGGCAGCACCAAACGCACTACAGCGCCCTGCTCTTCGTGATCGCGGAAAGTCGCGAGGCGCTGCGACGCAACCTAGCCGCCCTCTGCGGGCCGCTGGTGCTGAACCTGCCGGAGAACGACGCGCGCGAAGAGGACGTGAAGGTGGCCGCCGCCCTGCGCTGGTTGCAACAGCACGAAGGCTGGTTCCTACTGGTGGATAACGTGGACAGCCCGGAGGCCGTGAGCGCGGCGGAGGAGCTGCTCGGCCCCTTGGCCAACGGCCACGTGGTGTACACCAGCCGCCTGAGCAACTGGGCCGCGCACGTGAAGCCCTTGGAGCTGGACGTGCTGGACGAGGACGTCTCCACCCGCTTCATCCTGGAACGCACCGCCCAAAAGCGAAGGCCCGAAGCCGATGCGGAAGCTCAGGCCCGCCTGATCGCCCGCGACGTGGACGGCCTGGCCCTCGCGCTGGAGCAAGCATGCGCCTACATCAACCAGCGCCGCCTCACCCTCGCAGGTTACCGCCAGGCGTGGAACGAGAAGCACGACGAGGTATTGAAGTGGTACGACGCGCAGGTGATGAACTACCCGAAGAGCGTGGCCGTTACGTGGCAAACGAGCTTGGACCAATTAAGCGCCGATGCCAAGGAATTGTTGATGCGCCTCGCTTGGCTCAGCCCCGAGCCTATACCCGAAAGCTTGCTGGATGTGAGGGCCGGGGAAGACGACACCCTCGATGCCCACACCGCCCTGGCTGAACTGGAGCGCTTCAGCCTGATCACGCGTGACAACGAGGGGCCCTTCTTCAGCGTGCATCGGTTGGTGCAGGATGTAACATCCAGACAGCAGCTCCATGGCCGGATCGGTGCAGCGCTTCGGCAGGCCACGACGTGGTTTTGTGAAGCGTTGGATGTGCCTGCACAGGATGTTCAGGCGCATCGGCGCTTGCAGCACATTTATCCCCATGCACTGCAACTATGCGATCGGGGTGAGACGCTCGATCTGGACGGAGCGTTTCCCTTCCTGCTCACCCAGGTAAGCGACTACCTGATCAACTACGCATCCGACTATCGCAGAGCCGAGATCCTGACAAGAAGGGTTTTAGCGTTACGCTTAAGGCGCTATGGTATGAACCATCTGGAGACCTTCACTGCCATGAACAACCTCGCACAAGTTCTCCGGCGGCTCAGCCGAACAGAAGAAGCCGAGGAACTCTTGCGCGGTGCGATCGCGGGTGCGATGAATATAGAAGGCCCAGAGGGCCGCTCGCTGGCCTCTTTCTATAGTAACCTTGGCCTGTTGTTCACGGATACGGACAGAAGCGAAGAGGCTTGTGCTGTATTACGCAAGGCACTTCTCGTTAGCGAGCAACGCTTTGGTCCCGACTCTGCTGACGCGGCACGCTGCGCTCACAACCTTGCCGAAGCGCTCGCGTGCCAAGGTGAAAGAACAGAAGCGGAGCACTTTGCCCGAAAGGCCATTAGAGCGATCGAGGGCAATGGAGGCACACACAGCATCGCCTACTCGGCGGTTCTGAATTGCTTGGCCCGCTTGCTGCCTGAGCCGGGAGAGGAGAGCGTTTCCCTATTACGCCAAGCGTTGGCCATACGTAGAGCGCTATTGCCTCCGGATCATCCGGACCTATCCGTTGCACTGAACAACCTCGGAGAGTTCCTCCTGCTCCTAGGGCAAACCGAAGAAGCAGAGGCACTCTTACGCGAGCAACTCGCGCTCCTTGCGCGCGCAAGCGAAAGGAACCGCGCCAAACATCCCCAACTTCAGCGGGCACTCCGAACGTATGTTCGGTGTTCGCAGGTTTTGGGCCGCACGGCGAAGAATACTGAAGAGATCGTGAGGGAGATTATTCGTGCCAGTCCTATTGTCTGACCGATCGCGCATATGTCAACTCCTCCCCGAATCTTCATTTCCTGCGTCAGCAAAGAGTTTCACAACGGCCACGATAAAGACCACGCGTGGTACCAGTCGTACCGGTCGGTGTTGTCGCGCGAGTTGGCAGACAAAGGCGTGGGCTATGTGGTGCAACAGGAACTGGAACAGGGCTTCGGCACCTTGTTAAGTACATTGGAGCAACAGTTGGCGGGCAGCGCATTCCTGGTGCACATCGTCGGTGACCTCGCAGGCAACCGTCCCGAACCCGCTGCGCTCAACGACCTCTTCCAACGCGTGGACCGTGATCGGCTCATGGAGTGCTTGACCATGAATGCAACTGGTGTGCGCTTGGATCCCACGGAACTCTCCTACACACAATGGGAGTACTACCTGGCCAAGTACTTCGGCGCCCACCGATTAGTCTACATAAAGTCCGAGTACACTCCCTGTGGGCCCGCCTATGCACCACCGGACGAAGAACAGAAGCGATCACAACAACGGCACTTGGAGGCCCTCCGATACGGTGGCGAGCATCGCACCAATCTGGGCGACCAAGGGCACTTGGTGCGTTCCGTGCTACGGTCCTTGATCCAGGAGCAAGTGATCGGTCCGCTGAACGGTGTCTTGCCGGTGCATCTTGAACCGGCACTGGAGAACCTGCCGAAGATCCGGCGCGATCTTCAACAACGCAGGCGGAAGGAAGCGTTCACGCACCTGTTCGGCGCCGGTGCTCATGAGACAAAGCTCTGGGACGAGTGTGCCAAACCGTTCGGCATCACCGGAATTGAGCTGCACACTGTCCTGGCCTTCGACCAGCACCAGCGAGAAGCGAGCAAGGCAGAGTTGACCAAGTTGGAAGCCGCCTTGGATGAAATCGCGCTGGGCAACTACGTGAACGCCCTGGAACTGGCGCAACGCGCAGTGGAGGATGCGTTGGTTGGCATGCGCGAATGCGCGGCCCCCGATAGGCGTGAGGAACTGCGAGAAGAGCTGATCGCAGCTTACAGCTTGCTGTCCGATGTTGATGACCAACTTGGCCGAGCGGACAGAGCATTGGAGTCGCAGAAGCTGGCAGGGGCTTACATGGATGTGGAGCGTGAGCCCCTGCGTTGGGTGCGGCACCATAGAGATCTGGCCATTCGCCCTGGGACTCATGTAAGTGATGCCGAGCGCCTGATTCGCGAGGTAAGTGATGTGGCTCGCCGTCTCAAGGGTGATGCCCGGACTGAATACTGCCTTGCGGAACAAACTCTCGCTCGCATTCTGATGATGCAAGGGAAGTACTCCAATGCTGAATTCGTCTTGCGATCAGCTATTGCATCAATCAATCCACAGCTCCCACTCGAGGTTGACTTGGCAGCTACGTGCATGGCTGACCTGGGAGTTGTACTAATGTTAATGGGAAAACACTCGGAAGCCGAGCCCCTTTTGCGTCTGGAATTTGCCCATGTAGTCAGAAACTTGGGCACTATAGACCCTTGGTCACGCATTCCGCAAGTCAACTATGTGGCGCTATTGACCGCAATGGGCAAGAGCCAGGCGGAGATCTTCGAGGAGATGCGAAAGGTGCTGGAGGAGGCGGGGATACCACAACAAGATCAACCATCCTGAGCATGAGCAACTCCATTCCCTGTGCCCTGCAGATCGGCTTCGCCGGCCCACGCGACCTATGGTCAGGAAGCAACTACACGCAACCTGAGGCAGATCGACTTACGCGACTTATTGAGAAACTGGTGGAGGTGCTGAAGGAAACACCTGGTCGCGTGGACGCTGATACGGTCCATCTCACATGCGGTATATCGCAAGTCGCCATCGGTGGCGACTTCGCCTTCACCCAGGCATGCGGAACGCTGGAGATCCCGCAGCGCATCTTTCTTCCGCAACCGCGGAACGAGTATCTGTCGGCCAAGGGTGCCAGTGGCAAGCCCGATTTCGATGCGGCCCAACAACAGGAGGCATTGCGCCTATTGAACTTGCCGCACATCATCCAAGAACATGTGGCAAGCAACAACAGCGATCGCCACGAGCGCTTCAGCGAGGTGAACGTGGAGATCGTGCGCGTGTGCGATGTGGTGATCGGCGTGTTGCGCGCGGACCAGGACCCCAAGCAGGGCGGCACCTTGGAACTGGTGGAGATGGCCAAGCGCCGGGATCGGCATGTGGTGGTCGTCAACCTACGCTGCGTGAACGGTTCACTGGAATTCCAGGTGGAATGGCACAAACCCGTGCGCGCGCGTAAGCCCGTTCTATTGGCCTCGCTCAAAAACCTTCCCGTGATGCCCACGCGGATATCCGTCTTCGATCTTCCGTCCATCGGTGAAGTGATCAAGGCGGTGAAGGCGGAAGCAAGCGAGCTGGCGAAGCAGCATCGTAGCACCTTCGACTCAAGTGCCGGAACGATCCTGGTAACGCACGTTACAGCGACCATCTTGGCCACGCTAGGCGTGCTGTGGAGCGGTGGAGAACACGGTGAAGGTTCACCTACCTGTGGATGCGGAATGCCGCTGTGTCTTTGCGGGCTGTCTGGTCTACAGCTGCTCATGCTGGCCATGCTCATCGTGGAGCTCGTATTGCTCATCGCGGGCATCGTCACCCACTTCCTGTTGCACGGTAGAAAGGCCGCCCAGCGCTGGTCGGAGGCTCGGCTCGCTGCGGAGATCTGCCGCTCGGCCGATGCGACCACACCCGCCTGCCGATGCGACCTGTCGCACCTGCTCAACCTACCGCTTCCCCGTGAGTTCCGGCCCTTCGTGCGCACGTTGAACATCCTTCAGCTCATTGCCATCCGCCATGGCAAGCACAGGCCTTGGGAGGATGCCCGCAGTACCTATGTGAAAGTCCGCTGCACCGATGGCCAAAAGGGACAGATCAACTACTACGGGGGTGCCATCACCAAAGAGAGCATCCAGCGGTTCGTAGCGGAAGGCCTGTTCCGCTTGTTCACGTTCATAGCAGTATCAGCGGTGCTGCTCGAACTGCTATATGCCCTGTTCCATTGGGAGTCACTATCGCCTTACCATGGTCTGCTCGGGCTGCTCGCCATCACCATGCCCGTGTTGGCCGTAGCCATGCTTTCGTGGAGTAGCAGTCGCGACCACGCAGCGCGCATCGGTTCGTACAAAGAGGTGAAGCAGTTCCTACTGGATCAAGTGCCGCGCCTGCAAGGTGCGAACACCTTCGCGGAGTTCAAACAACTCGTGCGGATCACAGAGATACGCTTGATCGGCGAAACGCTTCGTTGGTATGCCCGCACGGAACATCGGGACGTGGCGTAGGCATTCACTCTGGATCCCATTCATCCTCACCTCCCATCTCTTCGCGAAGCGTTTCGAGCGCTTTACCTAGTTTCTTGAAGGTGCGTGAAATGCCGCCACGGTCATAGCTCAATACCTCCGTGCCAAGCAGGTCGGAGAGTTGTTCAAATCCGATGCTCCGTTCCTTTATGATGATCACCGGGTTCACACCAGGATCCTCGTAGTAGCCATCGAACACACCTTGACAGTATCCCAGTTCATAGATCACGTTCTGCCGGGCTCGTACCTCTCCTGCGCCCATATGATCATCTCCGGACATGACTGCCACAGCGCAGTCGGCATCTTCCCAGATCGCGTTGCGGAACTTGTCAAGGATGTTGTAACCGCCAAAGGCATCGGCCAGTACATGCACCCTGAACCCTAGCTCGCGCTCAATGAACTTCTTCACCTCCTTCCATTCTGTTGAATGGCCGCGGATGAGGAAGACCACGAAGTTGACGTCCTCGCCGTCATCGTCCTTGTATATGCGGAGGTCGGGATCAAAATGGTCCTGCGCCATGTGAATAGGGTGAATAGTACCCAAGTTTACACGTGATGATCGAATCGCTTACCTCTGCTTACGGTCTCCACCTTGATCGGGGAGAGCGGGACACGGTAAAGCACAGGTCACTTGCCACGAGCCGAACGCAAGATCGCATCCCTGATGATGTGCTTCAGGATGCGCCAGATCATTAGGAGCGCCCACTTTACGATGCGACCGGACCGCGTTCCAAGGAACCACTCGCGCAGTGCTTGCCAGATGGCCTGCCGCTTCGGCGGCTCTGGTGGCTCGGATGGCTCGTAACGGACCACGCGCATGTGATGGTTCCTATCCGCCATGGCTCCAGAACGCTCCGCGCACATCATACCGAGGAACCACCGCCATCGACCATGTCCTGCACCCGCTTCCGCACCTCCTCTACCGTGATCACCCCTGGCATCGCCATCACCGCATTTACTGCTTCGGGGTCGCGAGGCCATAGCTCCACGAGCACTTTTTCCGCTTCCTTCTGGTTCTGCTTCGCTAGCTTGATGACCTGTTCCAGCAATTCATTCCGGTCGTACTTGTCCGTGGAGAGCAGATAGACCAGGAGCTTGCGCCACTCCGCATTGTTGCGCCCCGTCATGTGCGCCACCACCTGGTCGAACGCCGCGGTGCGGGCGTAGCCGTTGTCCACCAACCGCTCGCCCACCTTGCGCAACTCCGCCATATTCTGGAAGTGCGGCACGGCGAGCGCCAGGATCCGGCTCTCGCTTCCTTGGTCCTTCAATCCGGCTTCCGCCAACGCGCGTAGGGTGGTCTGGCTGGAGGCGATATCCTCCAACAGCTTCCGCATCAAGCCACTGTCCGCCTTTCCTGCCGCCACCAAAGCCTTCAACATGGGCAACAAGTTCACCTTGTTCTCAACGAACTCATAGAGTTGCTCGATGAGGGCATAGTCGCCCTTTTCCACCAAGGCGAACAGCACCTCTCCTTTGAGGGCGTTGTCCTGGATGCGCTGGAAGACCTCTCGCGCAGTGTCCGCATCGCGCTCCCGATCGCGGAAGTACCAGAAGATCTCCTTCTTCTTTCCATCATCGATGGGCAGGTTCTCGGGCTGGCCCCGGTAGATGCCGAAGCGCGCTTTTGCATTCTCCTCTTTTTGGTTCTGGAACAACTCCTCGGTGCGCTGCGCGATCAGCCGGGCATGCTCATCCGGAACGGTGCCGGAGTAGCCCTTGAGCGCCGCCATGTCCTTGGCCATAGCGAGCAGGAGCTTGCGCACATCGCTCTCATTGAATAGGTGTGCCAACTGCGTGTCCCGCATGGGCGATACGAGTTCCTGAACATCCACATCGCTGGTGTTCACGATGTACGTCTTCCTGCCCTCAATCCAGAACGGTGCCCATTCGATATAGGCCCACGGCCGTTTCACGTAGCGGGGTGAAAGCAAGAGCAGCAACGCATCACACTCCCGCACCCCCTTCTTGATGCTCTCCTTCCATTGCTCTCCGGGCAGGATATCAGCCGATGAAAGGAATAAGCGAATGGCACCTGGGAATGCCGATTCAAGTCGACTCTTCAGCTCATATGCTAGGGTTTGATCGGTGGAGCCATAGCTGAGAAAAACCCTGTATTCAGGCATGTGTGTGGTTCGAGGATGTGCTCAAAACTATGGAGCGATATTCTTCACACACAGTGGTGTTTCCCCGCGCACGCTTATCTCTGCCATGGGTCTTCTATGACGCGCTGACCGCCAAGCAGGAGGTGCTGTGCGCCAGTATTCGGCTGATGATCTGCCAACTATTGAAGACGAACAAATACCCACCCGAAGTCCAGAAGGACGCCATCGGCCTAGTGCTGAAGCAGGCGGAGGTGCTGGCGGAGGGGTGGGGGTGAAGGCGAACGCACAATCCCGCGCGTCGTTCTACACCAACCCCCACTTGAACGCGAAGAGCACCAGTCCCACCTTGCTCTTGATGCTGAACTTGTTGAAGATGGACTCGCGGTAGCCGTCCAGTGTGCGGCGGTGCACGTCCATGCGATCGGCGATCATCTCGTAGGTGTACTCGTTCTCATCGCATACCAGGCGGATGAACTCCAGTTCGCGTTCGGTGAGGCGCTCGATGACCGCTGCGCGTTGGCGCTCGAAGCGGGAGCGTGCCGAGCTCTGTTCCTGCAGGGATACTTCCAGGTCGTGGTCGTGGTAGTGCCCCAGTACGGCGATGTGGTCCAGTGCTTTCTTGAAGGTGCGCGCGCTCACGTCCTTCAACAGGAAGCCGCAGGCACCGGCGCGCAAGGAGCGCAGCATCGCCTCCTCCGTCTTCTCGAAGGTGAGGGCCAGCACGCGCGTGTCCGGCATGTTGCGTTGGATCCAGGCGATCGTGGCGAAGCCGTCCATCACCGGCATGTGCAGGTCCACGATGGCGATCGCCACGTGCGGCACGCGCTGCACGAGCTGTTGGAAGTGCACCCCGTTCTCCGCCTCCACCACCACCTGATAACCGGGAAAGAGATCGATGACACGCGCCAGTGAGGTGCGCATGAGGTTGTGATCGTCAACGAGCGCGATGGGGACCTTGGTGTCGGGGTCCATAGAGAGAAGAAGGGTGGTGGTGAGCCAATACTAGCAGAAAGAGGAATGACCTGCTCGCGGTCGGGATGGAACGAGCGGGCACACGCCTTCACCACCAGCATCGGCTTCAATGATTTTCATTTTGCCGAAGTCACCACGTGATAGGGGTCAAACGACGACAGGCCCCTCAGGGGCCTGTCGCGTGACACGTGATCGATCGGTCAGACGAGCGTTCCGGTGCTCGTTGAAGTTCCGGGTACCACGATGCACTCCGGCACGGGGCTGAGCAGGGCGAAGATCCTGCCGGTACCGAGGTCATTGAATTCCGCCGGTGCCGGGTTGATCGCCGCCGGAGGATCGGCCAGTGTGCCATCCGCAGCTTCCTGCGTGTAGTCACGATCGGCCGCAACGATCAGCTGGCCATTGGCATCGATCGGGTAGCGGCGTCGGCGTCCTCCATCGCCCAGGTTGCCGCCGATGGTCGTGACATGACTATTGGCCTGATCCACTTGGACGACGATGTCACCGTGCGTTGCCACTCCGCTGGTCAGTGTAGCGACATCGCTGAACTTCACCACGTTCGCTGCTTTGCGATGGGTGCGCCGGTCCTGCACGATGATGTCACCGACCTGGACGGCACGGGTGGAAGGATCGAACGAATGATACGTACCGCCCTTGCCAGCCTGACGGTTGTTGAACGCAGCCGCAGCGTAGATGCGGTGCGCACTGGTCGCCTTCAACAAGGCGTCCTTTCCGACATGCCTGCCAGCGTTCATCGCTTCGATGGTATCCGTGATCCCCACGCCGCGCACGAGCGACACAACGAAGACCGCGCTCCAGGGAGAACTGTCGGCATCGATGCGGCTCAAGCGAGCGCTGGTCAGTGCGGCCTCCACCGCATCATTGAGCGAAGGGCTGGTGGTGACCGCGGCGGCCGTGATCAACCTTGTTCTCACGGTGGTCAATGCCGCGCGGATATCCGCGTTCGGGTCATTGTCAGCGAGGAGTTCGCTGTAATCGAAACCAGCAAGCGCCGCCTGATTCTGCAATGCGGTGAGCGTGGTCGGTTGGATGTTGGGATTCGACGCGAGCCAGTATTTCACCAGAAGGCCGAACTGCGCATCCTCGTCCTCGGAGTGCGCGGCGTCCTGCGCCGCGTTGAACCATTTCAGTCGTTCGTCCGTGGCCGCCTGGGCGATCTGTGTGCGCAGGTCGGTTTCGGTGGTCACATTGTTCTGTCCGAAGAAACCGCACACCTGTTGGATAGGCTGGTTGAGCGAAGCGAGCATCGTTCCATTTCCTCCCATGGTCACCTTCACGCCGCCCTCGCCCGTGCTGGCCTCCACGGTGCTGCCCGGTACCGAACGGGCGGCATCGATGGCGGCGTTGATGGCGGGATCCTCGTGCGGTGCGGCCGCTTTCGGTGTATCCGGGTTCATGGCCGTGAGCACCTCCTTGGCCTGGCGCTGGGCTTCTTCCGGTGTGGTGAGTCTTTTCTCTTCCGCGCGTTTGATGCTGGCCAGTTTCTGATCGGCCGTGCGCGTGGCCTCCTGTGCCTTGGCCATCTTGGCCAGCTCCAGACCTGCGGCCTGGTTGCCGAAGTTGGTGGCCAGGCTCGCCGCCGCTTGGAAGCCGGCGAGCGCATTGGCCTGCGTAGCGGCCAGGCCGGCCATGTCGCGGAACGCATTGGGGTTGGTCACCGCGTTCAGCACGCCTTGCAGGCCGCTGGGCGCGGGTGCGTCCGGCGCGTTCTGCAGGTTGATGATCGTTGCGGGGAAGGCGGTGGGCGTCGTGGCCGTTGTGGTATCCGCACGGCGGGTCATGAGCAGGCTGGGGTCGATGGAGCCGAGCTCCGGGTCCTTGTCGTTCAGCGCCCAATCGAGGTTGCCGAAGTGTTCTTCCAACGCAAGGCACTTGTCCATGATGGTCTGCGCGTAGAGGCCATCGGTGGGCAGGCTGATGTAGAGCGGATCGGAGACCGGTTCCTTCTGCGCATAGAGCCCGTAAAGCTTCTCCTGATCGGTGATGGGTCCGTTGGGAATGAAGTACGCGGCGCCCACGCGATAGACGAGGCAGTTGCCGATGATGCCGAGGGGCTCACGGTCCACCACCGAAGCGATGCTCACGTGATCGGTGTTGGGCACATAGAAGCCATCGAGCATCATGAGCAGGCGGTCGCGGTCCATGCGCCACCAGATGGCCTTGTGGTAGTACTCCACATGTTCGTTCAGGTGCTCCACCAGGTCGTTCACACTGCGCCGGATCTCGAGCCGTTCATCCACGCGCTCCCAACTGTCCAGCGGTACTTGCACGTTGGCGCTATCGGTAGCTCCGGTATCCTGCAGGATCAGGTCGTTCACACCGGTGCGTCCGGCCACGGAGCGCTCGAAGCGCGCCGTGCTATAGGTGAAACGGATGCTGCGCAGGTTCGCGACCGAGCCCGGGGCCAGGGGGTCGAGCGGCGCGACGGTCACGCTCTCCAGTTGCGCACGGGTGAATCCGGCGAGGCTGGTGGGGTCCACGACGAAATCGACGCGCACGGAGCGATTGAACTGGTAACGGGTGGCTAGTGTGCAGTCCACCACGAGCGGAACGGAGCCGATCTTCAGGGTGATGCGGTTGCACCACTTCGCGGCGATGCCGGGTGCGAAGCGGGATTGGAACGCGCGATCACGCTCACTGCTGGCCATGCCCTGCAGGTTCGAGGTGATCGTTCCCAGCGGGTCGGAAAGCAGGTGCTGCAAGAGGCTCCACGGGCCGGGGTCCACGGTGCCATCGTTGTTCTCGCGTGGCCGCGCGATGGCCAGATCGATGAACATGGAACCGCGCAGGTAGGTGAGCGGTTGCTGCGCGCGGGTGCCCACCGGAATGTCCGACGTGGCGAAGTTGTTCAGCACATCCTTCAGGTAACGCAGCGCGCGCAGGAACCGCGTGGAGCGGATGGACGCCTGGATGGCCTCACGCCAGCGGTAGGCGCGCTGCAGGTCGAAAGGCCGCAGCGCGAACGGAACGAACAGGCATTGCCGTGCGCCCGCGAATTCGGTATCGACCCGCAGGTGCCGCAGGATCTGGTAATAGATCACCGTGAGCGAGTGCGCGTAGTTGAGGTTGCGCACCACCTCGGTGGTACCGGTCACGTTCTCTTCCTGCGACACCTCGTTCACCACCGTGCTTTCGAACTTGCGCAGGGCATCACCATGGCGTCGGATGCCATCGCGCAGGCGTTGATGTTCACTCGCCGAGGTGTGCCGCCCGCCTTCCTGCGAGGAGGCGCTGTTGGAAGAGCCCGCACCGCCACCGATGCCGCCGAGCACACCTTCCACGAAGAAGCCGATCCCGGCCGCGAAACCCTCCACATCCGAGTGCGATGAACCGCTGGCCCACTCGCTGAGGTTGGCGGATACCTGGTCCTGATAGTCACGCTCTCGGAACGTGGAGTCGTTCTCTTGATCGCTCAATTGGGTGCGCTCGCGGCGTTGCGCACGCTCGCTGCGCTCCCACTCGACCTTCTGGATGCGCTTGGCTTGTCGCGGTGCCAGGGTGAGCGTCTTCGCCACGGTGCCCAATGAATAACCGTTGGAACGCCAGCGCATGCGGAAATCGAGGATGTGGCCCAGCGCTACCGTGGTGGCTTGGTATTGCGCCATGTCATCCTCCCATTGCAGCGGGCGCTGCTGGTTCATGTCGGTGCGCCCGGAAGGAAGCGCGGCAACGAAGGCCTTGTAGGCAGCGGGCAGGATGTGCCGCAAGGGCAGCTTGTCGCTCACCGATGGTTTCGCGGGGGATGCGGAACCGAACACACGAGCGAAGAACCCGGGTGCCGAAGTATCGGAAGCGTTCCCTGCGCTACGTCCTTCGCCTTCCAGTTCGAGCAGCTTCACGGAGCGCACGTTCTTCGAGCTCACCGCGCCGATCTCCGGCTGGGTGATGCGTGCGATCAACTTGAAGCTCTTCTCACTGAGCACACGCTCGGGATTCGAGAACGGCTCGCAGAACGAACCCGGATCCTCCGAATACACGCCGGGGTTGTTCGCCAGTTCCGCTTCGGTCACGTTCGCTGACACGGCCTTGCCGCATTCGCAATCGGTTGCAGTGGCAGCGGTCGTGCGGTTATCGGCGCGCTTGGACAGGGCCGGCAGCGCGACCGCCATGTCCTTCTGATCGGTGGACAGGTCATCGGGCACGAAGCCGAGCAATTGGCGTTCGCCGTTGAGCCACCACAACCAACCGAGTCCCTTCTGCCGATCGAACGTGGCGGTGAGCGTACCGTCGACGGCCAGGTGCGCGGAGGTCCATTGCACACCGGTCAGGTTCGCGAGCTCTCCTTGCAAGAGCTCCATGCTCGCGATGCGTGCACCGCCGTTGTTCTGGAGCCCGGCGACCTGTATCGCGGCGAGCGCCTCGGCGTTGGGCACAGCGCTGGTGAAAGCGGTGTGCGCACCATAGTTGATGACCGTGTCCGTTACCGGCACCAGACGCAGTGTGCGCTTGGTGGTCTTCTGTACGGGATCGTCCGGGGTCTTGGGTCGCACCGCGTTGATCATGTCCAGGTCCGCCGCACTGAAGGTCAGCGTCGCGTTACCCGCGTTGTTCGCTGTCACTGTGATGCTCAAGGCACGTGTACCATCCGATGTCAACACGTCCGCGCGTAGGTCCGCTGCACTGGCATCATCCACGCTCACGCCTCCCTTCATGGTCGCATCCAAGGCGAAGCGCACGGTGCGTTGGATGTTCTCCATCGTGCCGTCTTCCTGTTCGGCCGCAGCGGTATAGATGAGTTCTATGCTCAGGTCGGGAACCAACTGGTCCGATGTGAGCGGTGCGGAAGGTGCTGCTGAGAAGTTGATCTTCATGTCTGTGGAGTTATGGCGGTGATCGCTCCAAGAGCGTGGGGCCAAAGCTCCCGTGTTGCTTTTCCTTGTGAAATACCGTCCTCTCGGTATTTTCAAGGGTCACAGCCGCTTTCGGCCGCATGTCCCCGCAGGAGAAAGGAGCGGTCTCTCACAGCAACGGTCTTCTACTGAGCGAGTGTCTTGAAAACGACCTTGCTGTTCCGCGACGAGCAGAAAGCGATGAAGGAAAGATGAAGGGGTGTGCCAAGCGATCCATACCGCACCATCCGTGGCAAACTCGAGCAGCACCCTGCTTCATGACCGTAGCTTTCGGCAACACCTCTCCCATGCGCACAACACTCCTCTTCGTTTGCCTTCCCTTCGGTGCGCTGGCGCAGCCCGGCACCTTGGACCCCTTGTTCGCCGTGGGCGGTTTGCGCATGACCGATATAGGCTTCGGCACCTACGATGCAGGCTATGCGATGGCCGTGCGGCCGGATGACTCGTTCATCATCGCCGGCACCAGTGGCTACGAAGCCTCGTGGGACATGTGCGCCGCGCGCTACCTGCCGAACGGTGCGCTGGACAATGGCTTCGGTGGGGACGGAACGGTCACGCTCTCGTTCAACCCCGGTGATGACATCGCGCGCGCGGTGGCCCTGCAGCCGGACGGCAAGGTGCTGCTGGGCGGCTACACCTACACGGACCTTGGTATCGGCTTCGCGCTCGCTCGGTTGAACGAGAACGGTGTGCCTGATGACAGCTTCGGTGACAACGGCCGCGTGGTAACGGTAACGCCTGGCGACGTGACCTTGCAAGCACGCGCGGTCGCTGTGCAAGGGGATGAGCGCATCCTGCTGGCCGGCGGCGGTACGGAAGGCTTCGCCATCATGCGGTATACGAGCACTGGCGTTCCGGACAGCACCTTCAACGATGATGGCCTGGTTACCATCGACTTCAGCAACGGCAATGATCAATGCACAGCGATGGCCGTTCAGCCCGATGGGCGCATCCTGTTGGTGGGCTATGCGAGCGGCCAGACCGCTGACTCCGTTGCGCTCGCACGGTTGCTACCCGATGGTTCGCTCGATACCGACTTCGGGAACGGAGGCAAGCTGCGGGTGAGCTATCCCACGCTGCCCAGCATGGCCTATGCGCTGGACCTGATGAGCGATGGCCGCTTCGTGATCGCGGGTACGGCCGGCACGCACGCGATGGCCGCTCGATTCCTGCCGAACGGTGCAGTGGACAACAGCTTCAACAGCTTCGGCTGGAATTTCTTCTCCTTTCCCGGCGGCACCATCGCGCGCTTCCAAGGGGTGAAAGTGCAGGCGGATGGCAGCGTGGTGCTGGGTGGCACCTCCAACAGCAACGTCGTCGATTTCGTCGTGGCGCACCTGCTGTATGAAGGAATATTGAACCCTTCGTTCGGCACGGGCGGATACACGCTCACCAACTTCACCGGTGTGGAGGACGATGCGTACGCGGTGGGCCTGCAGGGCGACGGCGGCATTCTGCTCGCTGGCGCCAGCAACGGCGTGTCGAGCGACTTCGACCTCGCTGTGGCGCGTTATCGACCGGACCTCACCTCATTCGTAGAGGAGGCGAGGGCCACCGACGATGCGTTGGACGTATGGCCGCTGCCCTGCGCGCGATCCATTAACGTGCGCTACGAGCTGCTGCATGCGCAGGATGTCCGCATTGAGCTCTTGGATGACCTGGGACGGAACGTGCACCAATGGAACCTTGGTCGGCTGAACGCGGGATCGTTCGTTCGCCACTTGAGCCTGCCGGATGTGGAACCCGGCCTCTACACGTTGCGCGTTACGGGTGATGCGGTGCGCGCGCGTCGCCTGGTCGTGGAGCGCTGATCATCAGCCGCGTGTTTTTCGGAAGCGCGTATCATTGTCTGGATACGACCTTCCACCATGCAACGCTCCGCTCACGCGCTCTTCACCGCTTCGTTCGTTCTGGCCTCGCTCACGGCCGGTGCGCAGAAGTCGCCGTTCACCTACATGGACATGCTCATGCTCGATCGCATCAGCGAGTTGAGCGTGGACCCCACCGGCCATTATGCGCTGTTCAACGTGCGCTCCACGGATATGGAAGCGAACAAGGGCAAGCGCGCCTTGTGGCTGAAGGACCTTGCGAAACCCGCCACGCCGGAGGTGTGGTTGAACGTGAGCAGTGGTGGCACCAGCGATGCGCAGTGGAGTCCCGATGGGAAGACCATCTACTTCCTCAGCGCGCGCGGCAAGGAGAAGACCGCGCAGTTGTGGAAGACGGACATCACCGGCAACAACGCGGAGCAGGTGACGAAGCTGCCGCTGGACATCGGATCGTACCGCATCACACCGGACGGCACGGGCATGGTGTTCTCGCTCGCCGTGTACCCGGATGCGGGGGCCGACGAGATCGCGGGCACGGTGCGTCGCCAGGCGGAGAAGCCCACCGGCAGCGGCACGGTGTACAACAAGGTCTTCGTGCGCCACTGGGATACCTGGGCCGATGGCACGCGCAACCACCTCTTCTATGTATCGCTTACCACGCCGGATGCGAAGCCCGTTGCGCTCACGCCCGGCTTCGATGGTGATGTGCCTTCACAGCCCTTCGGCGATGCGGGCGATTACTGCATCACGCCGGATTCGAAGACCGTCTACTTCAGCGCACGCGAAGCGAAGACCACCGAACCGTGGAGCACCAACTTCGACATCTACAGCGTGGCGATCAGCGGTGGTCCCTTGACCGACCTGACCACGGCGAACAAGGCATGGGACGCGAGCCCGCGCCTATCGCCCGATGGCAGCACGCTCGCGTACAAGGCGATGAAGCGTCCGGGTTTCGAGGCCGATCGGTTCGAGATCCAATTGCGCGATGCGAGCGGACGCGTGCGCGCCTTGGCGCCGAACTGGGACCGCAGTGTGGAGGACATGCAGTGGAGCCGTGATGGCGGCAGCCTGCTCGTAACGGCGAACGACCTGGGTTGCCAGCGCCTGTTCCGCATCAACGTCGCGAACGGCGAAGTGACCACGCTGAGCAAGGACGGGCACATCGATGCCTTTGTGGAACTGCAGCGCAATTTCGTGTTCCTCAAGAGCGCGCTGAACAGCCCGGCGCAACTATACGCATCGAAGCCGGAGACGAAACTGATCGAGGACGGTGCGACCAATCTTACCGCGGTGAACCCCGTGCTGAAGACGAAGACCTTCGGCTCATACGAGCAGTTCAGCTTCACGGGCTGGAACAACGAGAAGGTGTACGGCTACGTGGTGAAACCGGCGGAGTACGTGGAAGGGCGCAAGTACCCGGTGGCCTTCCTGATCCACGGGGGGCCGCAAGGCAGTTTCGGTGATGGGTGGAGCTACCGGTGGAATCCGGAGACCTATGCGGGCGCGGGCTATGCGGTCGTGATGATCGATTTCCACGGCAGCACCGGTTACGGTCAGGCGTTCTGCGATGCCATCAGTCAGCATTGGGGCGATCGTCCGCTGGAGGACCTGCAGAAGGGTTGGGAATACGCATTGAAAACCTATCCCTTCCTGGACGGTGGTCGGGCGGCCGCGCTCGGTGCTTCCTACGGCGGCTTCATGGTGAACTGGATCGCCGGCAACTGGCAGCAGCCGTGGCAATGCCTGGTGTCGCACGATGGCGTGTTCGACAACCGCAGCATGGGCTACACCACCGAAGAGCAATGGTTCAGCGAGTGGGAGAACGGCGGCAACGTGTACAAGGAGCCGGCGAAATACGATCAGTTCAACCCGGCACTGCACGCCAAGGACTGGTCCGTGCCCATGCTCATCATCCACTCCGATAAGGACTACCGCATTCCGGTGGAGCAGGGAATCGGCGCGTTCACCGCACTGCAGGCGCGCAACGTTCCATCGGAGTTCCTGCGTTTCCCGGACGAGAACCACTGGGTGCTGAAGCCGCGCAACTCCATGCAGTGGCACCAGACGGTGTTCCGCTGGCTGGACAAGCACATCGGAAGCGGTAAACGCTGACCGGATGTCCGCTCGAGCGGAGTCGGGAGCAGAAGGATCCTTTTCGATCTCGAAGCTGCGCTTCCTGCGCTATGCGTTCGCTTGACGACAGGGCTAATCATTGCCCGCGGCGGCCAGTTCCTTGAACTGCTCGTCCATCCAACTGCGAGCCTCCTCTTCGCTGTCCGTCACCTTGATGCGGCGCAGCCACGGGTAGTAGGAGAAGTAGAGCTTCAACACCATCTCCACCATATTGGCGCGCACCACGATGGCGATGGCCAGCAGATGGCCTTCCTCGCGGTCCTCCTTCAGGTGGTCCACGTTCATGGCGGTGAGCTCGAAGTCCAGGTCCTCGGGCAGGAAGCTGAGCATCGCATAGGGACGTTCGCCCATGAGTTCCTGCCGTGCGCGGCGCACCTCAGCGAGGCTGGTGGTGCTGAGGGTGCAACCGGGCAGGTAGCGCGCTTCGAGCAGGTCGGGACGCACGCGCACCAGGCGCGCGATGGAGGTTTGGGCTTCGGTCATCGGGGAGAGGATGATGCGCTGAAAGATACCGATGAACACGGCATGTTCAGTGTTGACCGATGACCGCGCGTGAAGGCTGCGGGAAGCGCCGGTTACTTTGGCCTGCCCGTTGCGGCTCCGTTCACCACCGGCCGATGTCGCGTTCCCTTCCGCTCTTCGTTTGCGCGCTGCTCTGCGCCATCGCCGCGTTGCTGTTCCATGATGAGGCGCCGGAGGAACGGTTGCAGCACGAGGCGGAGCGCTTGCAACAGCAGGTGAACACGGCCGCGCGCGAACTGGAGCGGTTGTGCGTGGCCACACCGGCGCGCATCGATACCAACGACGCTCGCGCATGGTCGACGGTCCATCACCTGCGTGATTCATTGGTGGAAAGCGGTACCGATGTCCTGTTGCGCGAGCGCGGTCAGGAGTATTGGACCAGTGCCGTGCCTTTCGACGATGCCGCGTTGGACACATTGCCGATGGGCCATGCGCGCTCGGGCTGGGGCGTTCACCTGGTGGCGGGTGCGCTGAGCAAGACGGGCCGCTGCTTCGCGCTGCGGTTGGTGTGGCAGCAACCACCGATCGAGAACCGTTACCTCGTCAGCGGATTCCATCCTTCAATGCACGTAGCGGAAGGCGTGGAGGCGATGCTGGCCCCGGGATTGGGTCCGGTGGTGCGTGACGCTGCGGGCCAGGTGATGTTCCGCTTGCAATGGCGGAACGATGCAGCACCGCCGGGCTGGAAAGCACAGGTGCGCGCGTGGTGCTCGTTGGTGAGCGTGCTGCTGCTCGTGTGCGGTGCGCTCATCGCCCTGCTTCGGCGAACAGCTGGTCAACAGCGTTGGCGTGCGGTGGTCCTGTTCATCATCGTGCTGTTCGCGTTGCGTTGGCTCAGCCTGGGAACCGGGCCTTGGAGCGCGTTCGAAGGCATGCGGTTGTTCGACCCGGCGCTCTTCGCCGCCACCGCTGAACTGCCGTCGCTCGGTGATCTGCTGTTGAACATCGCGGTGATCGGTCTGGCCGTGTGGGCATTGCGCGCTGCGTTGAAGGAGGCGCCACGTCCATCGCATGCCTTCGGTCCGGCGGTCATGGTGCTGCTGGTGCTGAGCCTTTTCGCCGTGTGGATCGACCATGTGATGATCGCGCTGGTGCGTGACAGCCGCATTCCGCTGGATCTCTTCCACGTGCAGGACATGAACGGTTACAGCGTGATCGCGATGCTGGCGATCGCGGCGCTGCTCGCGTGCTGGTCCTTGCTCGCGGATGCGCTCATCCGATGGTTGACGGGATCGGTGGTGCCGCGCACAGTGGTGTGGTTGGTGATGGGCTGGTACGCGGCGTGGTTGGTGCTGTACCATGCGTTGGGCATCTATGATTCAGCGCGGGCGTTGTGGTCGTTACCGCCTATCGCGCTGCTCTGGCTCATGCAGCGCGGTCGTGATCGTTCGCTGTGGCTCTCCTTGCTGGTGGCCTGCCTCGCGATCGCTGTGGCGCACACGTTGAACTACCACTCCTTCAAGCGCACCGAGGCGGAACTGCACGCGCTCGCCGAGGATGCCAGCTCGGAGGAGGATCCCGTGATCGAAGCGCTGTTCAACGAAGCGGTCGGCGCCATTTCGCAGGATGCGGATGCACGGCTGTTGTTGAACGACGACACGCTCGCCATCGCCACCAGTGAACTGGACCGGCGTGTGCGGCAACGCTTCTTCCGCGGACCGTGGGAGAAGTACGCCGTGCGGCTTCACGTGTTCCATGACGGGGTGTTGCGCGGAAGCACCTCACCGGACCTGCCGCCCACACTGCCCGCGTTGCTGTATCGTTTCGGTCAAGGCACACCCGTGGCGGGTGATCTCGCGTTGCACAACACGCACCGCCCCACCGAACGCGCGGCCTACATCGGCATCGTGAGCGGCCTCTCGGGCAATGACCTCTTCGTGGAACTGATGCCGAACTTCCTGCCGGAAGGGCTGGGCTTCCCGGAATTGTTGCTGGCCGGTGGCCGCACCCATCCTGTACCCTCGGGCCGTTTCGTTCGCGCACGGTATGAACGCGGTACGCTCGTGGAAAGCACCGGCGATCGTTCGTTCCCCATCGCCTGGAGCGGTGAGTTGTCACGCGATGATGCCGCGTACGAGGAGGAAGGGTACATCATGCAGGCGAAGGGCGATGCGCGCGGAACGGTGATCGTTGTCGGCACGTTGGCGCCCACCTGGATCGAGGAGGTGACGGCGTTCTCCTATGTCGCCGTCTTCTTCGCGGTGATCGCGGGCGTGGCGGGTTGGTCGATCACGAACATCGCGCGGAAGCCGCGCGCGTCGGACCTGGCCACCAAGGTGCGCAACGGCGTGCTGGTGTTCGCGGGCGTCGCGCTGCTGATGTTCGCCTTCGGTACGCAGCGCACCATCGGAGAGCGCATCGAGGAGCATACGCGTCAGCAGTTGGACGAACGCGCACGGTCGGCGGTGGCGGAGATGCGGCAGCACATCCACGGCGAAACACGCATCGCTCCGGAGCAATACAACGACGTGGACCACTGGCTGGACGATGCGAGCACCATCCTGCTCACCGACCTCACGCTGTACACGCCCGAAGGCTCCTTGCTCGCCACGTCACGCGAACAGGTGTTCAATACCGGACTGCTCGGCCAGCGCTTGGACCCGGAGGCCTACCATGCCTTGGCGATCGAACGCGCGAACAGCTTCATGCACGATGAGCGCATCGGCACGGCGGTCTTCCGCACTGCGTATCGTCCGTTCCTGAACGATCGTGGTGAAGTGCTCGCGTTCCTGGCGCTTCCCTATTTCGCGCGGCAGAGCGAACTGGAGCAGGAGCGCGCATCGGGCATGGTGGCCACGGTTAACCTCTTCGTACTGCTCTTCGTGCTGAGCGTGGTGGCTGCTGCGGTGATCACCGATCGTGCTACGCGGCCGCTCGCCATGCTGCGCCGTGGCTTGGAGCGCATCCAGCTGGGCGCGCGCAACGAACCCATTCACTACAGCGGTGATGATGAACTGGGAGAACTGGTACGTGTGTACAACCGGAAGGTGGACGAGTTGCGTGAAAGCGCGGAGAAACTCGCGCGCAGCGAGCGCGAGAGCGCGTGGAAGGAGATGGCGCGGCAGGTGGCGCACGAGATCAAGAACCCGCTCACGCCGATGAAGCTCGGCATCCAGCATTTCCAGCACACATGGGACCCGGATGCACCGGACGCGAAGGCGAAGCTGGACCGCTTCACCAACAGCATGGTGGAGCAGATCGATGCGCTGAGCCGTGTGGCCGGTGATTTCTCCCGCTTCGCACAGATGAGCGTAGCGCACGAAACGGTGCTCGACCTGAACGAAGTGGCGAAGAGCGCGGTGGCCCTGTTCGCAGGTGAGCCGAACGCCGACATCACGCTGCACACCGCGCAACCATTGATGGTGAAGGCCGATCGCGAACACTTGCTGCGCGTGTTCAACAACCTGCTCAAGAACGCGCTGCAGGCGATACCGGAGAAGCGCAGAGGCGTGATCGAGGTGACCCTTCGCGAAGAGTGCGGCCATGCCGTGGCGATGGTGAAGGACAATGGCAGCGGCATTCCCGAAGAAGCGCGCGACCGGATCTTCACGCCGAGCTTCACCACCAAGAGCAGCGGTATGGGCCTGGGCCTGGCCATGGTGAAACGGATGGTGGAGCAGGCGGGGGGACGGGTATGGTTCGAGACGGTAACAGGTGGAGGCACGCGCTTTTTCGCGGAGCTACCTTTGGCACAACAGCCTTCGCATGACCGCGATCCAACTTCGCACTGAATTGAAAGCCATCATTGACAAGACCAATGATGTCAGCCTGCTTGAACAGTTGAAACGGTTGCTGCAACGCCCTGCATCGGATCAGGCCGCGTTCGTGGAACTGAACCGGATGGCCGACCTCAGTGAGCGCGCGATCGATCGAGGAGATGTGCTTTCCCACGAGGAGGTTCTTCGTACGGTGCGCGAGCGGCGGAAGCGGAAATGAGACTCTCGTATACTCGACCGGCCCTGCAGCGCCTGCTTGAGATCGAGGACTATGTCGCTGTGCACTCTTCGGAACGCGCAGCGAGGAAGGTCGTGGATGATCTTCTGAAGAAGGCGCATGGGCTTTTGCAGCATCCGAGAAAGGGAAGGATCGACCCGCGACTCGCCCACCGCGGCCACGGGCACCGTCGCTTGGTGGTTGGCCGCTACCTCATCATCTATTTCATCGAAGCGAACGTGATCCACATCACCGACTTCTTCGACACCAAACAGCACCCCTCTCGGATGCGGGGATGAGTCCGATACCTTCGCCCGATGTCCCTGAACAATCTCCTTGTAGCCGATGCGGATGGCATCCGCACCATCACCATCAACCGGCCGGACCAGCTCAACGCGCTCAACCGCGCGACCATCGCTGAACTGGACCAGGCACTGAACGAAGCGGACGCGGATAAGAGCGTGCGCGTGCTCATCATCACGGGCAGCGGTCCCAAGGCATTCGTGGCCGGTGCGGACATCAAGGAGTTCGCCCACTTCAGCATCGAGGAGGGCCGTGCGCTCAGTGTAGATGGGCAGAAGAAGCTCTTCGATCATGTGGAGAACATGAGCAAGCCGGTGATCGCCGCGATGAACGGGTTCGCACTTGGTGGTGGACTGGAATTGGCGATGAGCGCTCATGTGCGCGTAGCCAGCGACAACGCACGCATGGGCCTGCCGGAAGTCTCGCTCGGCGTGATCCCTGGTTACGGTGGCACCCAACGCTTGGCGCGCTTGGTCGGCAAGGGCAAGGCGATGGAGATGATCTTCACCGCTGGCATGATCAAAGCGGACGAGGCCCTGCAATGGGGGCTGGTGAACCACGTTGTACCACCGGACCAGTTGCTGGCGAAGTGCAACGAGCTGGCCACCGCGATCATGAAGAACAGCCCTACCGCGCTCGCTGCCGCCATCCGCGCGGTGAACGCAGGCTATGAGCCCGGTGTGAACGGCATGCAACGCGAGATCGAAGAGTTCGGCAAGCTTTTCGGCACGGCGGACTTCAAGGAGGGCACGAGCGCGTTCATGGAGAAGCGCAAGGCGAATTTCACAGGGGCTTGAGCGCTTCAGCAGATCCAGACTCTACCTCGGCCAATGACTTGGTCGTTTTGAGACCGAACGTTTCTTTCTTGGTTCTCAAGGCCATTGGTGTTGGCGTATTTCTGGCAATGGTCGTTCCTTGGAGTATTGGTGCCAGAACCATCGTAGATTCGGTTGGAGTGATACTGGTATCGGTGTGCTTCATCATCTACTTCGGATACTCCTTGTTCGCGTGGCCGGTGAGGGCGGTGCTCAGTGCGGATGGCGTACTTCTCCGATACCTCCTCCGGCCAATGGTCCAGCTCCCCCTGAAGGATCTACGTGGTTACACGCACGCTCCCTCAGGGTTTGGCCGAAGTGTTTTCGAGGGGCTAGTGCTCTATACAACTGAAGGCAAACAGTTCAATCTGTCCGATTCGAATCTCCGACTATCCCCTTCTTTCGAGACGAAACTCGAATCCAGAGGATCTCCATGCTTGGGGAATGAGCAAGTTTGGATAGCACCATTACGTTTTAGATACAGGTATAAGGTGTGAGCGTCCTCCGCAAACTCGCCGGGCAAACGGCCATCTATGGGCTGAGCAGCATCGTTGCGCGCTTCCTGAACTTCCTGCTGGTGCCCTTGTACACGAGCAAGGGCGTGTTCGATCCGGCGGAGTATGGAGTGGTCACCGCGCTCTACTCGTGGACAGCCTTGCTCAACGTGGTGCTCACCTTCGGCATGGAGACGGCCTTCTTCCGTTTCTCCACGAACACAGCGCTGCAGCGACCGAGCGATGGGGGGCGCACGATCTACAGCACCGCCACCTACGCACTGCTCTTTCCTGCGCTCGTGTTCATGGGCCTGGGCGGCTTGTTCTCCGGCTTCATCGCGGAAGAACTGCGCTTTCCCGCCTACACGAGTTCGGTGCTCTTGCTCGTGCTGATCATCGGCATCGATGCCATCACCGCGATACCCATGGCGCGGTTGCGGCAACAAGGACGGCCTTGGAAGTACGCGTTCATCAACATACTCAGCGTGGCGGTGAACGTGGGCCTCAGTGTGTTCTTCTTCCTCTACTGCATGAAGCGCTACAACGCGGGTGAGCGCACGGCGCTGATCGATGCGGTGTACGATCCGGCTTTCGGGGTGGGTTATGTGTTCGCGATCAACCTGGTGAGCACCGCCGTGAAATTGCTGGTGCTGCTGCCCTCCTGGCCATCACCTACGCACTTTCAGAAACAACTGCTGCGCGCCATGGCGGCCTTCGGCCTGCCCTTGATGTTCGCCGGTCTCGCGGGCATGGTGAACGAAACGGCCGACCGCATCATCCTGAAATACCTGCTGCCCGCGGATGTCGCCGACGCGGAGATCGGGATCTACGGTGCGTGCTACAAGCTCGCTGTGCTCATCACGCTCTTCATCCAGGCCTTCCGCATGGGCGCGGAGCCCTTCTTCTTCAGCCACGCGAAGGAGAAGAACAGCCGTGAAACGTTCGCCCGCATCATGAACGTGTTCGTGGCGGTGTGCATGGCCGCCTTCCTCTGCGTGATGCTCTTCCTCGACCTGTTCAAGTGGTTCATCCCCAACCCGGCTTACCACGAAGGCCTGCGCGTGGTACCGATCCTCATGCTCGCCAATGTCTTCCTCGGCATCTATTACAACCAGAGCGTGTGGTACAAGCTCACGGACAGGACGCGCGCAGGGGGTGCGATCGCCATCATCGGAGCCATCATCACGCTCGTGCTGCTCTTTGCCCTGATCCCGATCATGGGGTACATGGGCGCGGCATGGGCCACCCTCATCTGCTATGCGAGCATGGCGGTGGTCAGTTATGTATGGGGACAGAAGCACTACCCCGTGCCGTACAACGTGGGGCGTGTGCTCACCTACATGGCGGCGGCGGTGTTCCTGTGGTGGGGGTGCGAAGAGATGCCGGTGGAGGGCTTTGTGAAGTATGGCTTACGATCCCTGGTACTTGTCGCCTACGGAATCGTGCTCTGGCGTATTGAAAAGCGCGCGCCCCCTATTTTGGCGGTGTGACCGACCCGGAGATAGAGCGGATCTACCTGCGCTACCGCTCCTCCTTCCTGGCATGGAGCGCGAAGCGCTTCGGCCTCTCGAAGGATGAAGCGCTCGACGTTTACCAGGAAGCCATCATCGCATTCACACGCAATGTGCGTACAGGCCGGTTCGATCCTTCCGCCAGCGAGCCCTCCACCTACCTCTTCGCCATCGGCCGCAATCAGGCGCTGAACGTCCTCCGGGATCGGAAGGGGCAGGTGGCCCATCAACAGTCCATCCTGCACATCGCACATCCGCCCGAAAGCGAGCAACGCCACGACGAAGAGTACACTACCCACCTGATCTCCGCTGGCATGCGCACGCTTTCAGAGAAAGAACAGGAGATCCTCCGGCTCTACTATGTCGAGGACCGCTCCATGACGGAAATATCCGTGGCCATGGGTTACAACAACGCCGATGTCGCCAAGAAGATGAAGTATGTGGCCTTCCGCAAACTCGCCGCGCTCATCACGAAGGCCGTCGCACCACAACGAGCCGCCCATGTGGACTGACGATAAGATCGAAGCACTGGAGGCGTACGCCGAAGGGCGTATGCACGGGCCGGAGCGTGATGCGTTCGAGCAACTGTTGCAAACCGACACGGATATGGCGGAACAACTCACCCGCTATCGGGGAACGCGCAAAGCCATCGCGCAGCATCACGAAGATGAGCGCGTGCGTGACTTGTTGCGGCGGACGGAGGCGCTCCAGCAGAACACGACGATGGGATGGTTGAAATGGGTTGCGGCCGCGGTTGTGCTGCTCGGGTTGAGCACTACCATCTGGTGGTTCACAGGTCGTACGCCCAGCCTACCCGCCCTTGCCGAAGAGTTCGACGTGAAGGAAAGCCCGCTGCCGGTGTTCATGTCCAGTGCTCATGACGGCCGGAGCGATCTGGACAAAGGCATGCAACTCTTTGGCGAGGCGCACTATGAGGATGCACGTCGTGAATTCGAGCGGCTTCCGCCCACAGACACAACGACGTTCTATTCCGGGCTTTGTTTGGTCGGAACCGGCGCCGATCCATCAGGACCGCTCCTGCGTGTGGCCGAGGACGTGACAAGTGCGTATCGCCCCAAAGCGCTCTACCATCTCATGATCTGGCGCATGAAGCAGAACGACCGCGAACAGGCTGGCAAGCTGTTGCGCGATCAGCTTCGCATCGGGGATCATCCTTATCACGAGCAGTTGGAGGCGATCGGCTCACGCAGCGCGCTCCTTCGTTGATGCGTCTCCTGGTCTTCGCTGTTTTGTTGGGTGGTCATTCCGGAACCCCCGCGCGACCAAATGATGTACTTGCGCATGCGGAGCATATGTTCTGTGATGGTGACGATCCCGCCGCGGAGCGTGCCGTAACGCAATTGTTGCGGGAAGGCGATCTCGCTCCCAGCGCTCGTTTCGACGCATGGATGCTGCTGGCCGAGATCCACTACCAGCGTTCAGCCCAAGAGCAATTCCTTGCGGCCACCGACAGCGCGGCGCAACTGCTGGGACCGAGCGACGGCCCCGAGCAGGAAGCTTGGAGCCGTGTGGAGGTGAACCGTAGTCGGTACGCCTTCTTCGCCATGCAATATGAACGCGCAGCCCAGCTCGGCGAGTCGGCCGTCGACCGCTACTGGCGGGCGCGGGACAGGTCGCGGTGGAAGCATGCCTTCCGCATTCATCAAGCCCTGGCGGCCGCGTACCGCATCAACATGGGCTCCTTTGCTGTGAGCGCACCGGAGCGTGCCGCTCTGTCGTTCGCTCATTTCGATACGGCCCTCGCTTTGATCCACGCGCGCAAGGACCTCCAACCCTATTGGGAAGCATCCGTATGGCGCAGCCTTTCCAATGCGGCCATGGACCATATGGCGCCCTCGGACCCGGAGCACCTGCGCTATGCCGCCATTTGTGCGCATGCCCAACGGCAGGCGTTGCGGATCATGGAACAACAATACCCCGGCAACCGCTTGGAACGCGCAATGCTCATGAACCTGCATGGCCTCTACCTGGTCTACAACGGACAGCCCGATGAAGCGATGGCCCTGTTCGAGGATACACAGCGGCTGATCTCAGATGATGTGTGGCGCGAACACGATGACCGGTTCTATCCGGACCTTTTCGTAGCGCTCCACTGGAAAGCGATGGTCTTCGAGCGTGAGCCCTGGCGGTCGGATACGGCGCAACTGCTCCGATACTTGAGTGAACTACAGGCTGCCGAGCCCTTGTACACCCGCTACGCGGCTGCCCAGGCCACGGCCCACGGCCTCTTCACCCGGGACCGCTACGGCTATTCGACTTTCTCCGCCATAGTGGCCACCTGCCAGCGGCTTTGGGAACTCACGCATGATCCGCGCTTCATCGATGAGGCCTTGCGGTCCACGGAAAAGGCGCGGCGCGATGCGTGGAATAGCGCGCAAACACTTCGGCGCCGACCCGACCTTGTACTTGCCGATCCTCCGGCGGACATGGTGCATGCCTTGCGCCAACGCATGCGGCCGGATGAAGGGCTCTTGCTCTGCATGGACTATGGTCTGGGCCAGGTGGGACATCGCGTTGTCAGCCTCGTTGTGACGTCCACCGATGCATCTTTCAAGCAATGCGATTTCGACTATGCGTGGTCCGCCGCATTGGATCCAGAAGAGGGAATATCCGCAACAACCGAGCGCCGCGCGTATCATTCGCTCTACACAGCCTTGTATGCACCGGCGAAGGAATTGCTGCACGAACGCGTGACGCGGTTGAAGGTGATCAGCACCAACGAACTCGCCAAACTGAGCTTCGATGCGCTCATCGCTGACACGTCATCCGCTGATCTCCGGCAATGCCACCCCTTGGTGGAAGATCACGCCATCAGCTATCCTTACTTCGTGATTCCACCGGAGGGCGCCGCGCTCGATCAGCGCGAGGGAGCGGGGCTCTACCTCGCTCCGGCATCGGGCAGCGGAACGCTCACTGACCTGCGGATCCTGCGCGCGGCGATGGTGCGCTGGCAGCACGGTGATCTGCCGGGCCGCTTGGACAGCACCATCGCCGATCCTGCGAACGCATTGCGCGCGATGGAAGGAGCCGACCGGCTGTTGTGGGCGGGGCATTGTGGTGGCAACATCTACATGACAGATGAACCCACAGGCTATCTCTCCGCATCGAACGATGACAGCGTTGCCCTGTTTCCAAGCCAAGTACTAGGCCTGAGGTCCGCCCCGGAGTTGGTGATCCACGCCGCCTGCCACAGCGGGGTCTTCCATCCATATGGGAGCAGCGGCAGTGTCTCGTTCGCAAGAGCCTTCCTGTTCGCGGGCGCGCGCACCGTAATGGCCACGCAGCATGTGGCCGATGAACGATCCACGGTGACCCTGCTCGATCGGCTGTTCCAAGAGCTCGCTACGGGAACACCGACCGACCTCGCACTACAACAAGCCAAGCTCACCTATCTGCGCCAAGCGGTCTCCGCCGAGGAGGCGCGCCCATTGTACTGGGCCACATGGCAGCTCTGGGGTGACGCCTCCACATCGCGCACGCCAGATGCGCCGAAGCGCGGATGGCTGTGGCTTGTCGGTGCGGTCGCGATCGCCGCATCGGGTTTCGCGCTCTTGCCCAAGCGCATCGGGAGTTGATCGCCGCAGGTTACCTCGGGCGTCCTCCGGGTATCAAGTATCCGATCAACCACTACTGAACATGAGGAACATCATTACCCTGGCATCCATGCTGGGCATCACCACCAGCCTCTTCGCGCAACCGCCCGGTTATGTGCCCACTGATGGCCTAGTGGGCTGGTGGCCGTTCAACGGGAACGCGAATGATGAGAGTGGTAACGGGAATACAGGCGTGCCTTACGGTGCGGCGCTCGAACAGGATCGCTTCGGCAGTGCGAACGCGGCCTACACCTTCGATGATGTGGATGACCGCATCAATGTTGCCGCCAATTTGATCGCAGCGCCCACGATCGCCGGCTACTCCATTTCCTTGTGGTTCAAGTCGCAACAGACAACGGCCGGCATTCTCATCAGTGATCGCGCGGACGGCGATTGGGCGTATAAGTACACCGTGGCCCTCAGGGGCGACCTTGCCGGAGCGGGACGTTTCGGCTCGCACGATGGCGGATCGCTCATCAACGACCTGCCTTCGGCACAGGCCGGTTTGAACAACAACGCTTGGACGCATCTCGTGGTCGTGTTGGATACGCTCATGTCGGAGCAGCGACTGTATATCAATGGCCAACTGGACACGGTCACCACGATCGCGTCCACCGGCGCTTGGAACCCCTCCACCACTGGAACCGTTTTCGGTAACTGGCTGTCTCCCGGTGGCTGGTATGACGTTCCGTATGCCGGTCTTCTCGACGACATCGGTTTTTGGAACCGTGTGCTCACACCGGGTGAGATCCTTTCTTTGTTCCAAGGCGAAAACCCGCCCTCCATTCCCGACTGGCTGCCTTCTGAATGTCTTGTTGCCTGGTATCCATTTGATGGCGATGCCCATGACGCGAGCGGGAATGGGCACCATGGGCTCGTCAATGGCCCGTCGCTTACATCCGGGCATTCCGGAATTCCTGAAAGCGCCTATGCCTTCGATGGAACGGGGGCCAACATCGATATCGGAAATGATCCCTCATTGGGGAGAGCCTCCACCAGTTTCTCCTTGGTGGCTTGGATCCGCCTTGACGCACTGGCCGACCAGCGTTCGTGCATCATCAGCGACCGGGATGGCGATATGGCCATACCCGGCAGTTGCATCGGTATAGCGGGGATGACCGACCCCGGAGCTGGATTCGATGCGGGCGAAGTGAACATCAGCACTGCCGACCCCATCCAGTTCTGTTCGGATCAAGCGATCACTATCGGCGACTGGACATTCGTTGCGCTGACCTATGATCACGAGGCGAGCACTGTTCGCATCTACTACGATGGCGTGCTGGTGAGCCAAGGGCCGATGGACTATTTCCTTGAGAATCCATCGGTGCATCACACGATCGGATACAGTGCGAACGAAAATGGCGGTATCTACCCCTTCAATGGGGTGATCGACGACCTCGCTCTATACAACTGCGCTCTCACTGACTCTCTCATCAGCAGCATCTATGTGGGTTCTTCGACCAACATCCCTGAGATGCTTCCTGCGATACGAGCGGTGGTCGCACCCAACCCCAACCACGGCCAGTTCACCGTGGAGTTGGAGTTGAGCGGCTTGGCTTCCTTGCAGGTCTTCGATGCCCGTGGCCGCCAAGTCCACAACGAAGTCTTCCAAGCCAACGGCAGCAAGACACAACGCACGCTGGATCTTTCCGGGCTGGCCAAGGGCGGCTACACGGTGCAGGTGTGGAACGCGGGGGCGGTGGTCACCCAGCAGGTGATCGTTGAATAGACCGCCGCCAGATCACGCCGCAGACCGCGTGACCATCACGATCCCGTCCAACTCGGCCTTTTTCGCGCGGCCTTCCTCTTCCAGGTCGAAGTCATCCTGCAAGCCGAGCCAGAACTTGGCCGAGTTCCCGAAGTAGCGCGAAAGCCGAAGCGCCGTATCCGCTGTGATGCGCCGGTTGCCCTTCAGGATCTCCGATGTGCGTGTTTGTGGGATGCCGATATCCTTCGACAAGCGATATGCGGTGATGCCCATGGGCAGCATGAACTCCTGCTCCAGCACCGAGCCGGGGTGGATGTTGGGGAGCTTCTTGGTTGCCATCAAGTCAGTGATAGTCGATGATCTCCACGTCGTACGCGTTACCGCCCTGCCACTTGAAAATGATGCGCCACTGGTCGTTGATGCGGATGCTGTGGTAGTCCTTCAAGCGGCCTGTCAATTTCTCCAGCCGGTTGGCGGGCGGGATGCGCAAGTCGGCGATATCCTGTGAGTTGTTGATCATGCGCAGTTTCCGGCGCGCGGTTTCCTGTATCGTGCCTGGCAGTTTCTTGGCGTATTCCCCGCTCCAAACGAGTTCCGTGTCTTTGGAGCCGAAGGAGCGGATCATCAGCCGAGTGGTACTAACGCCAAAAGTAAGTAAATTCGGTTCCGTTGACCATGGAGGTGCTTCGCGATGACCGATCGGGCTACTGGCCGACCGGAGGAAGCGTGCTCCAATGGAGGTCGATCGCTTCCTTGATGTTCTTCATCAGATCATCGAGCGAATCGCCCTGTGTATGGCAGCCCTTCAACTCGGGTACGAAGGCGAAGTATCCGTCCTTATCGTGCTCGATGACGACCTGTAGCCTGTGGTTCGTGGCCGTGTGACACAAATTTAGCGGGCACTCGCACCTTTGTGCGATGACAACGACCAAGTTGACCGCCGTCCGCATCGTCAACAAAAGCAAGCATCCGCTCCCGAGCTACGCCACGGAGCACAGTGCGGGCATGGATCTCCGCGCCAATTTGGACGCCTCCATTACACTCGCACCCGGCGAGCTAGCGTTGGTGAAAACCGGCCTTTTCCTGGAGCTCCCCGAAGGCACCGAGGCCCAGGTGCGCCCCCGCAGCGGTCTGGCCTTCAAACATGGCGTCACCGTACTCAACGCGCCGGGCACCATCGACGCCGATTACCGCGGCGAGGTGGGCGTCATCCTCATCAACCATGGGCAGGAGCCTTTCGAGGTGAAGGATGGGGAGCGCATTGCCCAATTGGTCATCGCCCGGTACGAGCGGGTGGCCTTCAAGGAAGTAACTGACCTCGCGCTGTCAGAACGTGGTGCCGGGGGCTTCGGGCATACTGGAAGGAATTAGGCACCTTCGCGGCCTCAACAACCAGTGTCACCCCGAGCGCAGTCGAGGGGCAACCCCCATTCAAGTGGGTGACGCTTCGACTGCGCTCAGCGTGACAGCTCAGATAGGAATGAAGATCATCGTCCCGATGGCGGGCATGGGCAAGCGGATGCGTCCGCACACCCACACCACCGCCAAGCCCCTGCTGCCCATCGCCGGCAAGCCCATCGTGCAACGCCTCGTGGAGGACCTGGCCGCCGTGGCCGGTGAACCCGTGGAAGAGGTCGCCTACATCGTTCACCCTAGCTTCGGCAAAAAGGTGGAGGACGAACTGGTCGGCATCGCCAAAGCCATCGGCAGCAAAGGCACCATCCATTACCAGAAGGAAGCGCTCGGCACCGCCCACGCCATCCTCTGCGCCGAACCCGCCCTCAACGGCCGCATTATCGTGGCCTTCGCCGATACGCTCTTCCGCGCCCAGTTGAAGCTGGACAAGGATTGCGACGGCGTGATCTGGGTGAACAAAGTGGAAGACCCGAAGCCCTTCGGCGTGGTGAAACTGGACGACAAAGGCATCATCACGGAGTTCGTCGAGAAGCCGCAGACCTTCGTGAGCGACCTGGCCATCATCGGCATCTACTACTTCGCTGACGGGGAGTACCTGCGCAAGGAGATGCAGTACTTGATCGACAACGACATAAAGGACAAAGGCGAGTACCAGCTGACCAACGCCATGGAGAACATGAAGCGCAAAGGCGCGCGCTTCAGGGCCGGCAGCGTGGACGTGTGGATGGACTGCGGCAACAAGAACGCCATGGTGGACACCAACACCAAGGTGCTCGGCTTCCTCAAGGGGGACAAGGGTCTGGTGAGTGCTTCCCTGAAAAAGGAGAACAGCGTGGTGATCGAACCCTGCTTCATCGGCGAGAACGTTTCACTGACGAACAGCGTGGTGGGACCGAACGTTTCCATCGAAAGCGGCTCGGTGGTTGCGGGCAGCATTGTGAAGAATTCGATCCTGCGCGGCAACACGCGTGTACAGGACTGCGTGATGGACAACAGCATGATCGGCGAACGGGCACAAGTCAAAGGCCACGCGTTGGACGTCAGTATCAGCGACGACAGCACGATCGGCTGACCTTTGTACCGCCCGTTCACGCGGGATGAACCAGATGCGCTCCTTCTCCGCCTGCCTCTTTCTTCCGCTGCTGGCGGTGCTCATCGCGTGCGGCGGAGCGAAGCCCGTTGCCGAAAAACCCCGCGACCACGAAGGCGCAGAGGCCACTCACGCCGTTGGCGGCAAGAACAAGCGTGCGTTGGTCATGCGCCTCTTCATGGAGGCCAACCAAGCCCGGTTGAAAGGTGAACTTCCCAAGGCGATCCAGCTCTTCGAAGCCACCTTGAAGGAGGACCCGCAGAACGCGGCCAGCATGTTCGAGCTGGCCAAGCTCTACAACCAGGCCCAGGCCCCCGAGGAGGCGCTCGCGCTGGCGAAACGCGCGGTGGCCACCGACAAGGAGAACATCTGGTACCGCTTCCTGCTCGCTGACCTGAGCCTTCAGCAGAACGACCTGAACGGAGCGGCCAAGGCCTATCAGGAGATCCTGAACAAATGGCCCGACCGCTACGAGGTGTACTACGGCCTTGCCGATGTGCTCGCTCGGCAGAAGAAAGTGGACGAGGCGCGCGCCGTATACCGTGACCTGGAGAAGCGCTTCGGCTCCAACCAGGAAATGGTGATGCGCGAGTACGACCTGCTCGTTACGTCGGGACGTTCCGCTGAAGCGCGCACCCTCTTGGAAAAGGCGATCGCGAGCGACCCGGCGCAGACCCAGTATTACGGCATGCTCGCCGAGGTGTGCGCGGATCTGGGAGACACCACGCGTGCGCGCACTCTTTACGAGCGTTCGCTGTCCATGGATCCCGATGACAGCATGACGCGCATCGCCTATGCGCAGTACTGCTATGACCAAGGCAAGAAGAAGGAAGGCTTCCAGCAATTGCGGGTGGCTTTCGCTGATCCGGACCTGGACATCGATCCGAAAATGCAGCTGCTGCTCGGCTTTTATGAGATGTCAGGCCAGGCCGGAGAGGATCAGGCGTTGCTCATCGAGCAGAGCCATGCGTTGATCGATGAATTGAAGAAGGCACATCCGCAGAGCGGCAAGCCCTACAGCATCGAAGGGGACTTCTTCACGCGGGAAGGCAAGCGCAAAGAAGCGCGCGATGCCTTCGTGAAGGCCGTGGAGTTCGAGAAGGACCGATTCCCGATCTGGGCGGCATTGCTTCAGCTCGATGCGCAGTTGAACGATTACGGAGCGTTGCAGGAACACGCGAAGAAGGCAACGGACCTGTTCCCCACGCAGCCCGAGTTCCATCTGTACAACGGCATCGCGCTGAGCCAGCAGAAGAAGTACGACGAAGCGATCGAAGCGCTGATCACCGGTCGTGATCTCGTGGTGGACAACAAGCCACTGGAAGGGCAGTTCTGGAGTTCGCTGGGGGATGCCTACAACGAAGCGAAGGACTACTCCAAGAGCGACGACGCATACGACCATGCGCTCACCATCGACCCGGCGAACGTGACCGTGCTGAACAACTACGCCTACTACCTGAGCGAACGTGGTGAGAAGCTGGAGAAGGCGGCGCAGATGAGCCAGAAGGCGAACGAACTGCAGCCCGGCGTTGCCACCTACCTCGACACCTATGCATGGGTGCTGTACAAGCAGGGCAAGTACGCGGAAGCCCGCACCTGGCAGGAGAAGGCGATCGCACAAGGCGGTTCCGGCGAAGGCGTGCTGGTGGAGCACTTGGGAGACATCCTGTACAAGCTGGGCGAGACGGTGGCCGCAGTGGACCAGTGGAGGAGGGCGAAGGAGATCGGCGGGGCGAGCGGCCTGATCGATCGTAAAGTGAACGAAGGCAAACTGGTGGAATGAAGAAGGCGCACAACGTTGCGTTCCTGTTCCTCCTCGCCCTGTTCGCCGGGTGCAAGCCGATCCGTGAAGTGTTACCGTTCCGGGGCGAGATCCCTGCGCGTGGACCGGAGAAGCTCGTTGAGCTCGTTCGCGCCAACCGCGTAGAAGGTGTACGCTACTACAGCGCGAAGGCGGACGTGGAGATGAAGGACACCGCGTCGAACACCTCGTTCAAGGCCAAGGTGCAATGCGTGATGGACAGTGCCGCTTGGATCAAGGCCATGGGTCCCTTGGGCATCGAAGGCGGTCGCGTGCTCATCACTTCGGATTCGTTGAAAGTGCTGGACACGCTGCATGACCATTATTGGCTCGGCGATACCGCACAGGCACGCAAGCGGTTCGGCATGAAACCGGACCTGGCGTTGTTCCAGGACGCGCTGCTTGGTCAGCCTTTCGGTCTTGATCCCGAGGAGAAGTACAAGAGCGACCGCGAGGACGGCCAATACACCTTGACGAGCAAGGAGCGCAGGCGCTTCCGGCGTGCGGCGGAAGACCTCGCCGAGGACGACAGCCTGGCCGATGACAAGGACATGAGCGAGCGGCGCTTGGAGCGCACCCTGCGCAAGGCGAGCAAACGCGACGCGGTGGTATTCAAGTATTGGATCGAACCGGACAGCTTCCGTGTGACGCGTGTTTCCATCGTTGACCTCGCACACGATCAACAAGCGGACGTGCGTTATTCATCACGAACATGGGTGAACGGGCGCTTCCTGCCCACGCGCATCGACCTTTCTTTGTCCGGCACCGGCCGCAAGGTGGAAGCCACCTTCGAACTGGAACGCATCAACCTGGATGGACCGCTTGATCTCGTCTTCCGCGTCCCCGAGAAGTTCACTCCGCTGGAGTAGAGCGCGACTGCGTCTTCCTGTTCTCGTTCTCCTGTTCTCCTCGATAACGCTTTCCGCACAATCGCGGAAGGAGCTGGAGAAGAAGCGCGACCAGCTGGACAAACAGATCAAGGCCACGACCGCATTGATCGATGCGGCGCGCAAGGAGCAGAAGGTCACACAGCAACAGCTCGAACTGTTACAGGCGCAGATCGCGCAGCGTCAGGAGCTGATCAACACGATGAACAGCGAGGTGTTCCGCGTTGACCGCGAGATCGCCGAAACGGAGGATGTGGTCTCCTCATTGGAGAACGACCTGGGACAGTTGAAGCAGGAGTACGCACGCATGCTGCAATACGCCTACATGAACCGCAGCGCGTACGACAGGCTCAGCTACATCTTCGCTGCGGAGAGCTTCCAACAGGCCTTCAAGCGTTCCCGTTACCTCGACCAGCTCGCGGACCAACGGCGACAGCAGGCCGCGTTGATCGCCGAGACACAGGTGAGCCTGGGCAAGAAGGTGGACGACCTGCGAGGCCGCAGAAGGGAGAAGGTGGACCTGCTGAGCGAGCAGCTGCAGGAGAAGAAGAAGCTCACTACGGACAAGAAGGACCAGGAGACCACATTGAGCGGACTGAAGCGTGAGGAGCGCAAGCTGCGCGACACCATGCGCAAGCAGGAGCGCCAACGCAAGGAGCTGGCCGCTGCCATCCGCAAGGCCATCGAATCGGAGATCAAGAAGAGCACGAAGCCCAGCTCGGGCAAGAAGGGTACGAGCGGCGGGAGCGCCAGCACGAAAATGGAGCTCGCCCTTACACCCGAAGCCCGGGAGTTGGGCAGCGACTTCGCCAAGAACAAGGGCAAGCTGCCGTGGCCGGTGGTGAAGGGCACCATCACCTCAACGTTCGGTCGCAGACCCCATCCGGTGCTCAGTGGCATCTGGGTGGAGAACAACGGTATCGATATCCGCTGTGAGAAAGGGGCGAGCGTTCGGGCCATCTTCAGGGGCGAAGTGAGCAGCGTGATCGTGATCCCCGGCGCGGGCAAGGCGGTGATCGTGAGCCACGGGTCGTACCGCACCGTCTATAGCAACCTGCGGGAGAGCAGCGTGGAGAAGGGCCAGAAGGTGGAGACCAAACAAGCCGTCGGTACGGTCATGACGGACGAGGAGGGTTCCGTGGCCCACATCGAGATCTGGAAGATCACCGGGGATGGTGAACTGGTGAAGGTGGATCCCGCGCAGTGGATCTACCGGGACTGAGGGCCGCACCGCCGATCGGCCTACCTTCGCGCCGCGTCAAGCCACTTCGGCCGAGCGCATCCACAATGGGCAAACTCGGTGCAACGGAGATCATTCTGATCGTACTGGTGATCCTGCTGCTGTTCGGTGGCAAGAAGATCCCTGAACTGATGCGTGGCCTGGGCCGCGGCATGAAGGAGTTCAAGGACGCCAAGGATGGCGTGGATCCGAAAGATCAGAAGTAAGCCAGCCGGTTCCGCATGTCGACCCCTCGCACTGTACGGGAGGCTCAAGCGGCATTGTCCGCCGGAATCACCACCGTTACCGAGCTGACGCGCGCTGCGCTCGAGCGCGCACGAGCAAAGGCCGACCTCAACATCTTCCTGGAACTGTTCGATGAGAGCGCATTGGCCAAAGCCGCCGAGGTGGACGCACGCGTGAAGAGCGGCAATGCGGGCCCTCTTGCCGGAGCGATCGTCAGCATCAAGGACAACATCTGCTACAAGGGCCATCGCGTCTCGGCTTCATCGCGCATCCTTGAAGGTTATGTAAGCCCGTACAGTTCCACTGTGGTGGAGCGCCTGCTCGCTGCGGATGCGGTGATCATCGGTCGCACGAACTGCGATGAGTTCGCCATGGGCAGCAGCAACGAGAACAGCGCCTACGGCAACGTGGGCAATCCGCTGGACCCCACGAAGGTGCCCGGCGGAAGCAGCGGTGGCGCGATCGCGAGCGTGGCAGCTGGCATCTGCAACGTGGCCTTGGGCAGTGAGACCGGCGGTTCCGTTCGTCAGCCCGCTTCGTTCTGCGGGGTGTACGGGTTCAAGCCCACCTATGGTCGCGTGAGCCGTTATGGCCTCATCGCCTTCGCCAGCAGCTTCGATCAGATCGGTCCTGTGGCGCACACGGCAGAAGACCTGCTGGCCGTTCACCGTGTGATCGCCGGCCATGACCCGCTGGACAACACCAGCAGTCATAGGCCGGTCGGTGAAGCGCTGCCTGCCAAGGGGAAATTGCGCATCGCCTATTACCGTGAGTGCTTGGAGCGTCCTGGCCTTGATCCGGAGATCCACGCGCACCTGCTGAAGCACATCGAGCGCCTGAAGGCCGAAGGGCACACGGTTGAAGGGATAGAGCTGCCGATGCTCGAGCACCTGGTGCCCACGTATTACATCCTGGCGACCGCCGAGGCCAGCAGCAACCTGGCCCGTTTCGATGGCATCCGTTACGGGCACCGGAGCAAGGAAGCGCAGGGCGTGGAAGAGACCTACCGCAAGAGCCGCAGCGAAGGCTTCGGCCCGGAGGTGAAGCGCCGCATCCTGCTCGGTACGTTCGTGTTGAGCGCTGGCTACTACGATGCGTATTACGGCCAGGGCATGCGCGTGAGGAGGCTTATCCGGGAGAACACATTGAAAGCCTTCGAACGCTTCGATGCGATCATGACGCCCACCTGTCCGGGAACCGCGTTCGGGCATGGGTACATCAGCGATCCCGTATCGATGTACCTGCAGGACATCTTCACGGTTCAGGCCAACCTGGCGGGCATACCGGCCATCTCGGTTCCCACCGGGGTGCACAGCAACGGGCTTCCGTTCGGCACCCAGCTCATGGCGAAGCCGTTCGATGACGAGCGGTTGATCGCATGGGCGGGTTCGCTCTTCGCATAGGAACGAGCGGCGAGGCGCAAGGATCCGCGTGTTGCAGCCGTTGAATGAGCAGCTCGGTGCCTCTTGCTAGACGCTTTATCGTGCTCGTTGGATCAATGGTCGAAGCTCCGTTCACACCCGATCGTTGACCGCTCCTTAGAACCATGCGGGCGCCGGAGCGTATGAAAGCTACTTTTCGCCAACACATGGCCCGTTGCTCCTTTGCCCTTCTTGCCTTGGCGCTGCCTTTTCTGGCTGCCGCCCAGGTTCCTGCGGACGATGCCGTTCTGGAGCGCCTCGACGCGCTGAGCCAGCTTCCCTGGCTGAAGAACGACCCCTTCGTCACGGACGCCGCCAAGCTGAACATCCACCACTTCGCTGCGACGGACACACCGAGCTATACGCCGGAGGTTTACCGCCAGCGCTTGGCGGTTCTTGATGAGCGCACCCCTTTCAAACTGACCTATAACGATCCGGTGCAGTCCTACCTGGACCTCTACTGCAAGCGTAAACGGGAGCAGACCGGCCGTATGCTGGGCCTGGCACAACTCTACTTCCCCGTGTTCGAGGAAGCGCTCGACCGCTACCAGCTTCCGCAGGAACTGAAATACCTGGCCGTGGTGGAGAGCGCGCTCTTCCCTGGCGCCCGTTCACGTGCGGCCGCAGTGGGTCTTTGGCAGTTCATGATCGGAACCGGAAAGCTCTACGGTCTCCAGGCTGACAGCTATGTGGACGAGCGTTGCGACGTGTACAAGAGCACCGATGCCGCCTGCCGCTACCTGCGCGACCTGCACCGGATCTTCGGCAATTGGGAACTGGCTCTCGCTGCGTACAACTGCGGCCCCGGTAATGTGAACAAGGCGGTGCGTCGCGCTGGTGGAACCCTGGATTACTGGGCGGTCTATCCGTACCTGCCGCGTGAAACGCGTGGTTACGTTCCGGCCTTCATCGCGGTGAACTATGTGTTCAACCACGCGGCCGAGCACAACATCTATCCGGTGATCCCGAACTATTGCGCGTATGAAGTGGACACGGTGCAGGTATGCTATCCGCTCTCCCTGGACAAGGTGGCGGAACTCACAGGGGGCACCGCACAGGAACTGTACGATCTGAACCCGGTGTTCAAACGTGGTGTCGTTCCGGATATCGATCAACCCGCGACGCTTTATCTGCCGCGTACGAGCGTGGATGAGTTCATCGATGCGGAAGCGGTGCTGCGGTACAGTTACGTGCCGGACATGACCACGCCTGCTCCGGCGGTAAAACAGGCATATGCCCGCAACGGCGACCAGGAGGCAGGAAGTGTTCGAACGCATGTGGTGCGCAACGGTGAATCGTTGGGCCTGATCGCCAGGAAACATCGTGTGAGCGTGAAGGACCTGCGTGCATGGAACCACCTGCGCAGCGATCGTGTACGAGCTGGTCAGCGTCTTGTGCTCCATGGTCAGGAACCGGTGACTTCCGAAAGTCATCCTGTGGCGAAAGAGGAGGCCGCGCAAGCCGAGCAGAAAGAGCCGGTGGAAAAATCCTTCGTCTATCACACCGTGCAACGCGGCGATACGCTATGGGGGATCGCGCAACGCTATCCCGGAACGACCGTCGACGACATCCGTCGGATGAACAGTGACCGTAACCTGCGCAAGCTCGTTCCAGGAGAACGCTTGAAGATCGGCGTGCAAAAGGGCTGAGGCTCACCGCGCAATAGCGGAAGCGTGTGGAGCGTTTTCCACAGGCGGTCGAGCGATGTTGATATTTCAGCGAAGCGTCCGCCTCCCTCGTCTTCTATTTTGGTCAGGTCGAACAACGACTTCCGCATGGACCTTTCCCGCATACGTTCATATGCACACAAGCATTGCCGTTTCAAGTTGCGCAGCGGCAAAGAAGTGTTCGGTGTGATCTGGGAAGTGGATTCAGGCGATGAGCGCAAGCTGTACTTCGCGAGCATCGGTGATTACGAGCGCTTGCAGCGCGATCCCCAACGTCCGGTAAGCGTGATGAACATGCGCCCGGAAGAGATCGTGCACGTGGAGAACCTCGCGAGCTGATCCGGCCCGCGCGGCTCACGCTTTTTCGAGCAAGCCTGCACGCATCAGGAGGAACGCGTAGATCAACGCGATCTCCTTCAGCCGTTCGAAGCGTCCGCTGGCACCACCATGTCCTGCATCCAGGTTGGTGTGCAGGATGATCGGTTCGTTCGCTAGTTGATGCGCGCGCAAACGTTGCACCCACTTCGCCGGTTCCCAGTACTGTACCTGGCTGTCATGGAAGCCGGTGAGCACGAGCATCGCTGGGTATGTCGCATCACGCACGTTGTCGTAAGGCGAATAGCTCAACATGCGCTCGTAGGCGTCCTTCTCTTTCGGGTCGCCCCACTCATCGAACTCGCCGGTGGTCAACGGTATCGATTCATCGAGCATCGTGGTCACCACATCCACGAAGGGAACCTCGGCCACGATCGCGTTCCATAGATCAGGGCGCATGTTGGCCACTGCACCCACAAGCAATCCGCCGGCGCTTCCGCCCATGCAGAACAGGCGCATGGGATCGGCGTACTTGCGGGCGAGCAGTTCTTCCGCACATGCGATGAGGTCCGTGAAGGTGTTCATCTTGTGCTCCATGCGGCCCTGTTCGTACCAGATGCGGCCAAGGTCCTCGCCGCCCCGAATGTGCGCGATCACGTAGACGAAGCCGCGGTCCAAGAGACTCAGTCGCGCGCTGCTGAACACCGGGTCCATCGTGATGCCATAGGAGCCATAGCCATAGAGCAACAAAGGAGCGGTGCCGTCGAGCGGGGTGTCCACGCGGTGGACCAGGCTCATGGGAACGCGTGTACCATCCGAAGCGGTGGCCCAGATGCGTTCACTGCGGTAGCGCGCGGCATCAAAGCCTCCCACGACCTCCTGTTGTTTCAACAGGACATCGGTGCGTCGGTTCAGGTCGTGCTCGAAAATGCTGTTCGGTGTGGTCAGCGATGTGTAACCATAGCGCAAGCGATCACTGTCCCATTCCGGATTCGTTCCCGTGTAGGCTACATAAGCAGGATCATTGAATCGGATCTCGTGCTCCGCTCCGGTGCTGAGCTTGCGCACACGCAGATGCGGCAGCCCCAGCTTTCTTTCGGTCACCACCATGTGGTCCTTGAAGAGGTCCACGTCTTCCAGCAGTACCTCATCACGATGGGGTATCACTTCTCGCCAGCGTGACTTGTCCGCGTGGTCACCTTCGTCGCACTCCATCAGACGGAAGTTCTTCGCGTTCCAGTTGGTGAGGATGCTCCACTTGCCAGGAACATGCACCACGCTGTGCTCATGCTCTTCTTCACGCGGAAGGAAGACCCGGAAGTCCCCAACGGGTTCTTCCACGGAAAGGAACCAATGCTCGGAGGACATGGTGCTTTCCGTTCCGATCATCACATAACGATCACTGCGGCTGCGGTACACATCGCAGGCAAAGGCCGTGTCATCCTCGCGGTACACCTCCACATCCTGGCTTTCATCGGTGCCCAGCGTGTGACGCAGGATGCGGTGGCTGCGCAGGGTCTTGTCCTTGCGGGCATAGAAGAAGGTGCGATCATCCGCCCAAGCGCCGCCGCCGCTCGTGTTGGTGATCACATCGGGCAGGTCCCTTCCGGTCTCCAGATCACGGAAGCGTATCGTGTACTGCCTGCGGCTGACCGTGTCGATGCTGTAGGCGCAAAGTCGGTTACCGGGTGCAACTTCAAAGTCGCCGAGGTCGAAATACTCGTGGCCTTTCGCCAATTCGTTCTCGTCCAGCAGGACAGTGAACGCATCTTCGGGCGGCGTGTCGTTCACGCGCACACCATCGTAGGCTTTCGCGCGAAGGTGGACCGGATATTCATCCCCTGTGCGGAAGCGGAAGTTGTACCAGTAGCCGTGCTCACGATAGGGCACGCTGATATCCTCCTCCTTCACACGCGCCTTCATCTCCCTGAAGAGGATCTCGCGCAGTTCTTTTACCGGAGCGAGCGTGCGCTCGGCATAGGCGTTCTCCGCTTTCAGGTGCTCGATCACGCGGGCCGTATGCGCATCCGGTACTTCCGCATTGCGTTGTTCCTCGGAAAGGCGCAACCAATGCAAGGGGTCACGGCGGGAGTGGCCATGGGCGGTGATCATATGATCGATCTCCTCGGCTCGGGGCGGCAGCACGTCTTGTTTCTCCATCTCGGCGGCAAGGTAGCCCGCCGGGTCAGTGGAGTACCTGCCGCAGCACCTGCAAGGAGCGTAGTTCACCGAAGCCTTCCACATGAAGGCGCATGAACAGCAGCAGCTGATCCAGCAGTCCGGCGCGGACAGATGCCGGAGCCGTAATCGCTCCCGCCGGACCCATGAGTTGTACCAGCAGTGAGGTCTGTTCCGCGGAAAGGCAGAGCTCGTGCGGTGCTGTGCCGGAAAAGAAAGTCCCTTCGCGAAGGTCGAATCCGGTCGCACCATCATCGGGCCCATCAGGAAGGAAGCCGAGCTGGTGGGCCAGACCGATCAATAACCGTTGGGGGAACAGCGCGGTCGTTGATCCTGTATCCAGGTCATCGAGCGCAGCGCCGAGGAACGCGAACATCGTCGCGTCGGCAGGTACATGACGCAACGCGCGGTACAGCACTTCCTGTGCGAAGAGCGCCAATGTGCTGCGCAGCGGATCGATGTGCAGGTTGGTGTATGGTCGCTCTACTCGCGCTTCGCGGAGTTGGAGCGCATCCTGTTCAGCTTCACCGAGCACGACCAGTTCCATGCGGGCCAAGGGCTGTGCGGCGGCCTGGCGCATGCGGTCCTTCTTGCTCAAGCGCATCATGCAGGAGCGGGTGCCGAAGGCTTCGGTATGAGCGGTAAGCACGACGAGGTGGTCGTTGTGCCGTACGGAACGGAGGATGATGGCCCGTGTCGTGGTCAGCATCGCTCGATGACAAGAGGCCTCATCGCACCACCAGCACGCGCGTATTGCAACTGTAGTCGCCAGTGGGGTCGGTGGCGAGGACCAGGTACACACCGGTGGCTACGCGCTTTCCGCCGAGGTCCGTTACCGGCCACACTGCCTGGCCTCCCAGCGAGGTGGTCTTGTACACCAGGTTGCCAGCGATATCGGTGATGCGCACGTCGCTATCGGCCAGCAGCCCCTTGATGGCCACAGCTCCGGTATACGTCTCCTTAACGGGATTCGGGAAGACCAAGGCGCAGGAAGCTTCGAACTCACCGTCCGTTGCCTGTCCCCGATAGCTGATGATGCCTTGGTCGGTGCCGAAGAACACCTCGCCCGTGCTTCCATCGATCGTGATGTCGGCCACGTTGTTGCTGGGCAGCGGACTGTTCACCGCGGTGAAGTGCTCGACCTGTTCAGTGCCGTCCGCGCTGATCAGGTAAACGCCACTTGTCTGGGTGCCCACCCACTTCCGGTTCGCTCCATCAATGGCGATGGCGCTCACCACTTCGGTCTCGAGCAGGATCTGCACGTTGCCGTCCTGCTCGATCAGGATCTGCTGGCTGTCCCAATTGGTACCGTCGTTCAGGAAGATCGCGTCCGGGTTGTAGAAGACAGCGATGCCCTTGTCGGTGCCCACCCATATCTGCCCGTCCTGGTCCTCGTTCACACAGAAGACGCCCATGGAAGGCAGCTTGCCTTGGTTCTCCGTTGTGGTCACCGCCTTCCATTGATCATCGCCGGTGTCATCGATGGTGCCTCCGTCGGTGAACACCAGTATGCCGTTACTGCGAGGGCGCACGAGCCACTTCAGTCCATTGGAAGCGGCCAGCACATCGCTCACCAGCGTGTTGGTTCCAGCAACGGATCCAGGGGCGAAGGCTTTCCACGTGTTGTCCGTCTTCTTCACGCTGAGCAGTCCTGTGGTGTTGGCGTTGGACACCCACAGGTTGCCGTCCGCATCCATGTCCAACCCTGCTACATCCACGATGCCATCATTGGCGTTGCCGTTGAGTCCCAGCGAGCTGTTACCTGCGTTCCAGATCGTTGTCGCCGCGCCGTTGCGCCACTCCACCACGCCTTCGTCCCACGTGCCCACATAAGCATGACCGGGTTCCGCTGGATCCAAGGCGACAGCCATGGGGTCCACGGTTCCTCCGGCATAATTGTTCACCCCGGCCATCACGGGATCATCCCCATCGGTGACCGTGCGCCACGTGTTATCGTGCAGGATATGCACGCCCTGGTGCAGGTAGGCGTTCGTCCAGTTGCCGGCCACGTTTCCTGTGGCCACCATCAACCAGCCATCGCGCGCTTGCATGCGTACCACGCTGTTCGTGCGTGGACCGTTCGGCAGGTAGAAGGTGCCTGCTCCGGGTGAGCAACCGGCCAAACCGTCGTTGTCAGTGGCCACCCACAGATGGTCATTGTCGCGCACGATGGCATCGGCGACATAGAACTGGGTCCCGTTCACGGTTCCGGCCGCGTAGGTTTCCAGAAGGGATGGGTCGAAGACCTTCGCCTGATAGGAAAGGCTGACCACCAAGCGCTGCCCATCGGGTTGTACGTCCAGGTCACGCACATCGGTGTTCACGGCCGCTGGCAGGAAGTGCCAGGAATCATCCCAGTAGAAGACCGAGTCCTGTTGGTTGTTCGCGCTCTCGTACCGGGTGAAGAGTTTTCCGGCGAAGCTGGCGACCCCATAGAAGGGGCCGCTCGAGCGCGGTGCATCGGTCCGTTTATGCCAACTGCTGAACGCGGCCAGATTGCCCTCCTGTCGCCATGCGGCGAACAACCCCTTGTCCGTGGCCGCATAGATCGAATCCTGATGGAAGGTGATCCCATGCACCTCAACCTGTTGTGCATTGGGACCGATCAGCCAGGTGTCGCGCACTTCCTGGCGGGCAAGGTCGAGCACCACGATACCGAAACCACAACCCAGGTAAACGCGGTCGCCATCGTTCATCATTGAATAGACCTTCTTGTCGCCGATGATGCTGCTGCGCTTGATATCACTGATGTTGACCGTGCGCTCACCGATGATCGCGTCGATGTTGCCGTTCGCATAGCCTATGACCAAAGCTCCCAATGCGTTGTTCCATGAAAGAGCGGAAATGTCCACGTCGCTCAAGCCGTTGATCTTGGAGATGCGTGATAGTTCCTGGGTGTTCGGGTCGAGGCTGAAGACCGCATTGCGGGAGGCGCAGTAGACCATGCCGTTGCCTTCGGTCACCGCGCGTGTCTGGCGGTAGGGGAAGTGATCGCGCCATTGTCCGATGGCGGGCTGGCCGAAGGCCACGACGGACATCAGGAACAGCAGGGCGAACGACAGGGTGCGGGACAAGGACATGGGTGTGCTTAACGAACTGTGCAATGAACGCCGGGAAGGGGCGATCGGTATGGCAAAGTAACCCCTGGGAAAGAAAGATCCCCCGTGGTGCGGGGGATCTTTCGGAGGTCACGAGCGGAGTCGAACCGCTGTAGCAGCTTTTGCAGAGCTGAGCCTAGCCACTCGGCCACGTGACCGGTTGAGTGGGCCGCGAAGATAGAAGGAGGGCGTTACCCTTCCAGTATATAAACGCAGTGGTCCACGGCGCCGGCCACCGGGGGGTGTTCCTTGGTAAGGCGCACTTTCCACTGGTAGCCGCTCCATTCGGCGGTAAGGGCGTCCAGGATCCGGCGGCAAACGTGCTCGATCAGCTTGCTGCGCTCGGCCATCTGCTCCTTCACGATCTCCGTTATCCGGGCATAATCGATGGTGTCCTTCAGCTTGTCGGTCCGCTCCGCCTTGCTGAAGTCACCGGAAATGGTGACGTCCACCTGGTAGTGCCCGCCGATGCGGCCCTCTTCGCTCAGGCAGCCGTGATAGGCGTACACTTTGATGCCGTTGACCTCGATCACGCCCATGAGCGGCAGAGTTGAAGCCCGGCTTTCAGGCGCGCGATCACTTCCTCTTTGCCCAGCAATGCACTCACATCGAACATACCCGGACCCTGCATGCGGCCCGCAACGAACAGACGGTAGAGCGGCATCACTTGGCCCACCTTCATGTTCTGCTGTTGCAGCACCCCATTGAACAGGGTTTCACAGGTGGTCGCCGTCAGTTCCGTTGTTCCCGCGAGCTGCTCCACGTAGGCTTCGAGCGCGGGTGCGGCTTCGGGTTTCCAGCGTTTACGCAGTTCCTCGTTGGCCGCCTCGTTGCCGTTCAGGGGTGAGCCTTGCGAAAAAAGGTAGGTGCCTTCGAGCATATCGTCCACGAAGGTGGCGCGCTCCTTCAGCAGGGCGGCCGCAGCGGTGGCGCGCTCCAAGGTTGTGGTAATGCCATTAATGGCGAGCCGATCTTTCAGCTGAGCGCCCAGTTCAGCATCCGGTCGGCGGCGCAGGTATTGTTGGTTGAACCACTTGGTCTTCTCGGGGTCGAACTTGGCGCCGCCCTTGTGCACGCGGTCCAGGTCGAAGAGCTTCGTCAGTTCCTCCAAGCTCATGATCTCCTGGTCAGTACCGGGGTTCCAGCCCAACAGCGCCAGCATGTTGATGAAAGCTTCCGGGTAGTAACCCTTCTCGCGGTAGCCACTGCTCTTCTCCTTGCTCGTGGGGTCGACCCAGTCCAACGAAAAGACCGGGAAGCCCAAGCGATCACCGTCGCGTTTGCTCAGCTTGCCATTGCCGTCCGGCTTCAGGATGAGCGGCAGGTGGGCGAATGCCGGGCGCTCCCAGCCGAATGCCTCATAGATGAGCACGTGCAGCGGTGCGCTGGGCAGCCACTCTTCACCCCGGATCACGTGGGTGATGCGCATCAGGTGGTCGTCAACGATGTTGGCCAGGTGGTAGGTGGGCATGCCATCGCTCTTGAAGAGCACCTTGTCATCGATGTTCGAGCTGTGCACCACCACCCACCCACGGATGATGTCCTCGAAGCGCACTTCCGCGTGGCGTGGCACTTTCAGGCGCACCACGAACTGATCGCCGCGCGCCAGCCGCTGCCTCACCTCGTCCTCGCTCAAGGTGAGCGAGTTCTTCATGTGCTCGCGGGTAACGGCGTTGTAAGCGGGAGCGGCAACTCCGGCGGCCTGCAGGCGGGCGCGCATCGCTTCCAGTTCTTCCGGCGTGTCAAAGGCGTAGTAGGCTTTGTCCTTCGCGATCAGTTCCTCGGCGTACTGCTTATAGAGGTGCTTGCGGTCGCTCTGGCGGTAGGGCCCGTCGGGTCCACCCACCCAAGGGCTTTCTTCAGGCACCAGGCCGCACCATTCGAGGCTTTCTTTGATGTACTCCTCAGCGCCGGGCACATAGCGCGTCTGGTCGGTGTCCTCGATGCGCAGCAGGAACTTCCCGCCGTGCTTGCGGGCGAAGAGGTAGTTGTACAAGGCCGTGCGCACACCGCCCATGTGCAGTGGGCCGGTGGGGCTTGGGGCGAAACGGACGCGAACGCTCATGAACGATCAGGATGAGGGAACACGCGCAAGCCAGGACCGGCCAACGCGGGGGCGCGAAGATATCCTTCGGTCGCGCTCAAGGCGAGCGCCAGGATGTGGGCGTCAAACGTGTAGACCCTTCAGCAGAAGGCGCTTCCACGAAGGGTTGCTGCGCAGGTGGGCCTTCACCGAATTGCACAAGGGGATGAGCTTCAGGTTGTGCTCCTCGATCCAGGTGAGCACCTTCTCGGTGAGCACGGGCGTCACGTTCGGGTCTTCCAGGCGCGCCGGCACATCGGTGTGCGTGAGGAACATACGGTCACCTTGATGGTCGTACTCGATGCGCGCGCGGAACGCACCGACCTGCATCACGAATTGGCGCGACTCGGTCTCGTTCTGCAAGGGCAGTGAGGAGAGGTCAACGGATGTCGGGGTAGAGGTCTTTGCCATGGGTGGGGTGCAAAGGTACCGGTATCATACGAAGGATGGAACCGGATCGTAGCGCCTTCAACTGGTTCAATGGAGAGGCCTTCAGTGGGCGGGATCTTTGTGGCCGAGAACGGAAGCCATATGAAGCGCACCGAATTCCTGAAGAAAAGCCTGTTGGGCGCGGGCGCGGCGATGGTCGCCAGCAAGCTGCCCGCTTCAACCCCGCCGAACGCAGCCCCTGAAGTGGTGGGCTTCAACCACCTGCCGAGCGAAACCCCGATGATCATGAGCAACACCATCCTTCATAAGGCCGAAAGCCGCGGACATGCCGACCATGGCTGGCTCAACAGCTACCATACGTTCAGCTTCGCGAACTACTACGATCCGGAACGCATGCACTTCGGTGTGCTCCGTGTGCTGAACGATGATACCGTGGCGCCGGGCATGGGCTTCGGCACGCACCCGCACGACAACATGGAGATCATCTCCATTCCCTTGGAGGGCGATCTGGAGCACAAGGATAGCATGGGCAACACGGCGGTTATCCGCAACGGCGATGTACAAGTGATGAGCTCTGGCACGGGCATCCGTCACAGCGAGTTCAACCGGAACAAGGACCAGCAGGTGAAATTCCTGCAGATCTGGGTCTTCCCCAACAAGCGGAACGTACAGCCCCGTTATGATCAGATCACCTTGGAGCCGGGCAAACGCCACAACCGCTTCCAACAGATCCTGTCACCGGACCCCGAGGACGAAGGCGTGTGGATCCACCAGAACGCGTGGTTCCATCTGGGAACGTTCGACAAGGGGGTTAGCAGCGAATACAGGTTGAAGGACGCGACCAACGGCGTTTACGCCTTCGTGATCAAAGGTGGCGCCACCATCAACAGTGTGCGTTTGAACCAACGGGACGGCTTGGGTGTTGAGCGTGCGGACGACCTGAGGATCATCGCAGAGGAGCCCGGCACCGAACTGCTGCTGATGGAGGTTCCGATGTCGATCGAAAACTGAACATGGAAACGCAAGGAGCAACGGACACCCGCACGATCAAGGAGGCGCGCACGCAACACGATGTGCATCCGCTCATCCGGTCACGCTGGAGCGCACGTGCGTTCAGCGATGCACCGCTGACGGACGAGGACATCCGCACCGTGGTGGAAGCAGCGGCGTGGGCGCCCAGCGCGATGAATGAACAGCCGTGGCGTTATCGCTACGCAGTGAAAGGCACGTCCGCGTTCGATCCGCTATGGTCCTGCTTGAACGCTGGCAACCAACCGTGGGCTATGAACGCTGGCGCGCTGGTCATTGCTTCCGGCATGAAGCTGCTTTCGCGCAACGGCCAACCCAACCACTCCTGGCCGCACGATGTGGGTATGGCGAACGCCAACCTGCTGACGCAAGCGGTGAGCATGGGCATCTACGGTCACATTATCGGTGGCTTCGATCATGCGAAAGCGAACGCAGTGCTCGGCATCGATACGCAGCACGAAGAGATCATGTGCTTCATCGCGCTCGGTCATCTCGGTGAGCCGGAGGCGCTGGTCGAGCCCTTCCACACGCGCGAGATCACGCCGCGCACCCGCCGTCCGCTGGAGGTGACGCTCACGCGCTTGGACTGAGGTTTTTCACACAGTGCGCTGCCCGTTCCACACACCCGGCCCTTGCTCATTCCATAGGGTGGCCTAGGTTGCGCTGATGCGCGCGCTGCTCTTCGTGCTCGGTGTTCTTCTGGTGATCGTGCCGGAAGTACTGCGGGTCTACTACATCATGCCCTTTCCGGGCAGCCAGGAGGACATGGCCACGGACCTGCGGCAGGTCGATATCGCGTATTGGTTGCACAGGAACATCTGGTGGGTGCGGCTCATCGGGCTTGCCTTGCTGATCGGCCCGTTCATCCACTACATGAAGAAAGGCGGTGTCTGGAAGCGCATCGGCGTGCTCGTGCTGGTGGCATTGTGCGCACTGGTGTTCTATGCGTTCAACTTCCGTTTCATGGCGGACAGGATGTTCTATCCGCCGAAGGAGAAGATCATGCGAACCGTTGCGGTGAACGACAGCACCGCCATCTCCTTGGTGATCGCCGTGGGGCGCAACGGTGACGCGCGCGCCTATCCCATCGAGCTGATCGGCTACCACCATCAGGTACTGGACACGATCGGTGGCGAGCCGGTATTGATCACCTATTGCACGGTGTGCCGCACCGGCCGTGCATGGAAGCCAGAAGTGGACGGCAAGCCCGGGACCTTCCGCTTGGTCGGCATGGACCACTTCAACGCGATGTTCGAGGACAGCCGGACGAAAAGCTGGTGGCGGCAGGCGACAGGTGAATGCATCGAAGGGCCGCTGAAAGGACAGCGACTGGAAGAAGTGCCCAGCCAACAACTCACGCTTGGCGAGTTCACGGCGCGCTATCCGCAAGGGCTCGTCTTTCAACCCGACCCGCACTTCACCGCTCAATACGCCGGACTGGAGGGCTTCGATCATGGCACGATCGACTCATCGTTGGAATACCACGACACCGCCAGTTGGCGACCGAAGAGCTGGGTGGTGGGCGTGGTGCACAACGGACATGCGCGGGCATATGATTGGAATGATCTCATGAAAGGCGACCAGATCGTCGACGTATTGGGCAGAGACACCTTGTTGCTTTGGGGAAGGGCACAGGAGGGCTCGTTCGAGGTCATTCTCAAGGAGGACCTTTTCCGCGCGACCTTGCCAAGGGTCATCCCCGCCTACCAGGAATTCTGGCACAGCTGGCGCACCTTCCATCCGAACACCACGCGGTACGAACCTGGGCGTTAATGGAATGAATGGACGTAATGGATGGAATGTGTTTGGTTCCGGTAGCGCTGCACATTCGGCACCTTTGTTCCATCCAATACATTCACCTCATGGCGCATGACAAGCTGTTCGAGCAACGCCTCGCCGAAGCGCTGAAAGCGCATGGTGTAAAGGCCGAACCCAAGAAGATGTTCGGTGGTGTAGCGTTCATGGTGAACGGCAACATGTGCGTCGGCATCACGAACAAGGGCGACCTCATGGTGCGCTTCGAGGGCGCGCGACACGATGAGATCCTGGAATGGCCCGGCGCCAAGCCGATGACCTTTGGGCACAAGAACATGAGAGGCTTCCTCTTCGTGGATGTCGATACCGTTGCGGGCAAGGCGGCACTGGACAAGTGGCTGAAGCTGTCCATCGCTTATGTGAATGCCTTGCCGAAGAAGGTTTCACCCAAGAAGACGACCGGAAGCAAGGTGCGGAAGTCGGCCACTATCAACACCGCGAAGGGGAAGAAGTCCGCGAAGCGCGGTTGAAGCTGCTGGAGCAATAACCACTTTGCGGTTGCGCAGGAACCAACGTCCGCGCTGATCGCATGAGCGTGCTCCCCCACCTGGCCAGTTCCATGGGCCGAAGCGATGAAGAGCCGAACATCGCCCTCGCCGAAGCCATCGCGGCCAGCAAGAACAACTTCGCCGTGCGTGAACTGACGGACCTTCTCACCACGAAGGACAAGGCCCTGCGCAGCGATGCGTTGAAGACCTTGTACGAGGTGGGTTATCGCGCTCCGGAACTGATCGCGCCCTTCATTTCGCAGTTCAAGAACCTGTTGTCGAATCCAGACAATCGCTTGGTGTGGGGCGCCATGTGTGCGATAGACGGGATCACCAGCGCGAAGCCGGAAGCGGTCTTCATGATCCTTCCACAGATCATGGCGGCGGTGGACCGGGGAACCGTGATCACGCGCGACCATGCCGTGAGGACGTTGACCAAACTTGCGGCAGAGGAACGTTTCGTGCGCACCGTGATGCCCTTATTGTTGGAGCAATTGCGCACGGCACCCTTGAACCAGTTCCCGAACTATGCTGAACTGGTAGCGGCCGTGGTGATGCCGGCCGATGTTCCTGCATTGCGTACGATCCTGGAAACCCGACTTCCCGAACTGCCGACTGCGGCGAAGAAGAAGCGTGTGGAGAAGGCGCTGAAGAAGCTGCGCGCCTGAGCGCTCACGGCGGGATCGCTAGTTTGGCAACGATGGAAGCCTGGTTGGTCCTTCTCGCGCTCGTTCCGCTGGCGCTACTGGTGTTGCTCATCGCCAACATCTCGAAGTTGAACAACCTCAGCAGCGAGCTGAAGCTGTTGCGCGAGCAACTGGACCGTCTGACCCGTCAACTTTCCTCCGGCGCAGGGCCTGTTTCCTCAGGAGAACAAGCGCCGGTCAAGGAACATGTAGTCGTTGCGCCTCCTCCTCCTCCGGTCCGCGTTCCGGATACCGTGCCCGTTCCAGTCCCAGAGCCGTTGCCCTTGGAGCAGTTCGTTCGTGTACGGACCGAGGAGCGCACAGCGCCCGTGGAGGTGGTGGCCGCTCCGCCACGCGTTCCGCCGCCGCCGCCCAAGCCGCCGCGTCCCTCGTTCCTGGAGCGTAACCCTGATCTGGAGAAGTTCATCGGTGAGAACCTGATCAACAAGATCGGCATCGCGATCCTGGTGATCGGGCTCGGTCTCCTGCTACGCTATGCGATCGGCAAGAACATGATCAGTGAAACGGGCCGCACGCTCATCGGCATCGGCTGCGGCGCCCTGCTCATTTTCTTCGCCCATCGGCTGCGGGAGAAGTTCCGCGCGTTCAGTTCGGTGCTCGTTGGTGGCGGTCTTGCGGTGCTCTACTCCACGATCGCGATCGCGTTCCAGCAATACCACATCATCGGCCGAACGCCAGCCTTCCTTGTCATGGTCGGCATCACGGCCATCGGTGTGCTGCTCACCTTGGTCTACGATCGAAGGGAGCTTGCCATCATCGCCTTGCTCGGTGGTTTCGCTTCACCTTTCCTGGCGAGCCGGGGGGAAGGCAACTACATCGTGCTCTTCACCTACTTGCTGGTGCTCGATGCCGGCATGCTGGTGCTCGCGAACTACAAGCGCTGGCACATCATCAACATCATCAGCTTCGTTCTCACCGCGCTGATCTTCGGCACATGGCAGGGCACGAGTTTCATGGATATGGAGCCGCGTCCTGTGTGGCCGGCGTTCTTCTTCGCCACGGCGTTCTTCCTCGTGTTCTTCGCTATGAACCTGCGCTACAACCTGAAGCATGGGACCACGTTCGCCGCTTTGGATTTCTCGTTGTTGCTGGCGAACACGGCTGTTTACTTCGCCGGGGGACTTTCCGCATTGCAGGGTGTACGTCCCTCCCTTGATGGTCTCTTCACCATCCTGCTCGCGTTGTTCCACCTGGTGTTCGCCTGGTGGTTCTTCAAGCGCACCAGCACACCGAAGCACTTGGTGTACCTGTTGATCGGTCTGGTGCTCACGTTCCTGAGCCTGGCCGGTCCCATCCAGTTGGAGGGAAGCCACATCACGCTGTTCTGGAGCGCGGAGATGGTGCTGCTGCTCTGGTTCTCACAACGCACCGGCATCCGCTTGGTGGAGCGCGCGAGCCTGTTGTTGATCGTGCTTACCGCCATCAGCTTGATGATGGACCTGGGGGCCCATTATGGCGCGGTGCCGCTGGTGCGCATGACGCCGCTGATGAACAAACCTTGGATCACCGGCATGGTTTCGGCCGCCGCTTTCGCCGTGTACGGTGCGCTTTGTCGTCGCCTTCCGCAGGACCGGGAGGTGATCAACGGCATCAGCCCGGGCGTGCTTCGGAACGCCGCCTTCGTGCTGTGCGCGCTCGTGTTCTACCTCGTGAACTTCCTCGAGATCGACCATCAATTGGGCTATGCTTACAGCGCTGCGGTCGTGCGCATGGCGCTGATGGGTTACTCCCTCGCCGTGTTGATCGCGCTGAACGTGGTCACGCGGCAGGCACATGTGGGCATCCGCTCCACACTGCTCTTGCTTTTCGCAGTTGCGCTCATGTTCCACATCACACGGTTCTATTCGGACAGCATGGACACGCTGATGGAACTCCGCACCGGAACGGGTGGTGCAGGCTTCCTCGCGTTCCACCTCCTCGCGTTCGCCGGAGCGGTGCTGGCGTTGGTCATGGTGGCCATGGCCGTGCGGAAACTGATCGCCAGGCCGTCATCCACATGGAATCTCTACCTGTGGGGCATGTGTGCGTTCCTCGTCGTCTTCTGCAGCCAGGAGTTGGATCACGCATTGCTCGCTATGGTACATCCACGGTTGCTCACCGAGAGTGATGCGGGCTGGTATGAGAACATGGATGCGATCTGGGCATATTGGAGCGCGCTGGATTCAGCGAGGAAGGGCGCCTACCCGATCCTTTGGGGCGCGAGCTCGTTCGTGCTGATGTGGTACGGTATGCGCACGCGACAACGCATGGTGCGCATCATCGCGCTGTCGCTCTTCGGCCTCACCCTGCTCAAGCTGTTCCTCTACGACATCCGTGGTGTGAGCGAAGGCGGAAAGGTCGCGGCCTTCATCTGCTTGGGCGTCCTGTTGCTGGTGGTCAGCTTCATGTACAACAAGCTGAAAGACCTGTTGAAGGACGATGGCGCTGCCGCCAAGTCGCCGATGCCACCACCACCGCCCTCCGCGCCCCGATCATGATGCGTTGTGTTCCCTTCCTCATCTGTGCAGCGTTTACCAGCGCCGCGTTGGCCCAACCGCATTGGCAGGTGGAACTGCCATTGGTGCAGCAGGACGGCTACTACAGCGTGGTGTTGTCCCCCGAAGTCATCGGCCGTTCGCGCTCCGATCTGGCGGATCTGCGCGTGCTGGACACCGCGGGGCATGAAGTGGCCTTTGTGCTGGAACACGAGCCCGAGTTGTACGAACGGACATGGACGAAGACCTACAAGCTGTTGCGTAACGAGCGCGTGGACCAACGGACCATCATCGAGATGGAAGCAGACAGCGCCGCGACGGTGGACGAGCTGCAGGTGCATATCCGAAATGCGGAGGTGACGAAGCGCGCGAGGATCTCAGGTAGCGATGATCGCCAGGAGTGGTTCATCATCAAGGAGGAATGTCTTTCGGTAGGCGAAGGAGAGGGAAGCACCAGCGTACTGCGCTTCGTTGACCTGCCTTTGAGCGATTACCGCTACTACCGCTTGGAACTGAACGACAGGAAGAGCTTGCCGGTGCAGGTGTTGGAGCTCGGTCACAGCGGTCGGGTGCGTCATGAAGGACGCTGCACACCGATCGAAGGGCTGAGGTTCCTGCGGAAAGAGGATCGCAGCACCACGTGGTTGGCTGTTTTCGCGAACGCCCCCTTCAAGGCCGACCGTCTCCTCTTCGACATCGCTTCGGAAGTCCCGTACCAACGCAGCGGATCCTTCTCAGCATGGACACCGATAGTGATGCGCGAGCGCCGACGGGATGTCGTTCGCCGTATGGAGCAGCCGCTGGGTTCGTTCGTTCTTTCCAGCGCAACGCGCGGAACCGTGGCTGGTCCCGGCGTGATCACGGATACACTATGGATCAGCATTGAGAACCACAATGACCGACCGCTTCCGATCAAGGGGCTTACCGGTTCCCAACTGGAGCATCGCCTCATTGCCCGGTTGATGGCGGGCCAGCGCTATCGGCTCGTTACGGGTGATCCCATTGCATCAGCCCCGCGCTATGATTTGTTGGTATTCCGTGACAGCGTGTCCGTTGTCGGTGCGGTCCAGCTCGTCGCGATGTCGCCCATGCCGGCGACGGATGCGGCCCATGCCCCTGCGTTCGCCCCGGAGAAGAAGTGGATCTGGATAGCGCTGATCGGGCTGGGGCTGGTCATCACCGTTTCCACGGTTCGTCTGCTGCGGAAAGACCAGGCTGGCCCAACGGCATAGTGCCTCGTCCACAGCAGGCTGTCCGGATCTAACGATCATTCACAGGGCGAACCCCTGCCGGTCCTCTACTTTCGGCCAACAATAGCAGCGTCCGCGCGTTCCCCAGAGCAAGGCCCGAGCATGTCGTCCGATTACAACCTGTTGATCGAGAAGCTGGACGCGTTCACGCGGAAGTACTACAAGGATCGACTGATCCGAGGAGCACTTTACAGCGTGGGCTTGGTGGTGCTGCTGTTCCTCAGCGCATCCATCGGCGAGTACTTCGGTCGTTTCGGAACCACGGCCCGTACCCTTCTTTTCTGGGGCCTGCTGGGGGGGATCGCCGCCGTTATCGTGCGCTTCATCGCCATCCCCTTGTTCAAGCTCTTCCGGTTGGGCGCGGTGATCAGCCACGATGAGGCCGCACTGATCGTGGGCCGGCACTTCGGTGAAGTGAAGGACAAGCTGCTGAACACCTTGCAGCTGCGCGAACAGGCCAACAGCAACTTCGTGCAGCGCGAACTCATCGAGGCGAGCATCGCGCAACGCAGCAGGGAGCTTTCTCCGGTTCCCTTCACCTCCGCCATCGATCTCTCGAAGAACAGTCGTTACCTGCGCTATGCGCTGCCGCCGGTAGCCATTCTCATCGTATTGCTCTTCGCCGCACCGAGCCTGATCACCGAACCCACCAAGCGCATCATCAAGCACGGCAGCGAGTTCCAGCCGGAAGCGCCGTTCCGGTTCGTCGTGCTGGACAGCAGCTTGGTGGTGCCGGAACAGGAGGACTTCGAACTGCACGTGGAGATGCGCGGTGCGGTGCTGCCCCAGCAGGTGGACCTTGAACTTAACGGGCAACGCGTTCCATTGGTCCGGCAGGATGCTTCGCACTTCACGCATCGCTTCCGCAACGTGCAGGAAGCGACGCCTTTCCGACTGGGGGCAGAAGGGTTCCACAGCGGTGATCTGGTGTTGCTCACGACCAGCAACCCCATGCTCACCGATCTGTCGCTGTCCATGGAATACCCGGCCTACCTGGGCATTCCGAACAGCACGGCAACGGGCAGCGGGGATGTGACCGTTCCCGCGGGCACCCGGATCAGCTGGACCGCCACCACGCGCAGTGCGGACCATTTGCAGCTCGCTTTTGACGACACCACCTTCACCCTCGATCCGCAGAGCGAGGCGCACTTCACGGCCAGTCGTCGGTTCCTGCAAGCGCACACCTACACGCTCACGCCGCGCAAAGGCGAGGTGAACGCGATCAACCCCATGCGCTATCGCGTGGAAGTTGTTCCTGACCTCTACCCCACGATCCAGGTGGAAGAGAAAGCGGACAGCACGGCTCCGCGCCGACTCTACTTCAAAGGCGACATCGGGGATGACCATGGCTTCAAGCGCCTGCTCTTCCACTATGGCTTCAGCAACGGCGGGGATAGTGTGGAGGCCGCGCAGCGTGAGCGGACGATGGAGATCGGCATCGACCAACGGAACACGCGCCAGGAGTTCTTCCACTTCTGGGACCTTACCGAACTGCGGCTGATGCCCGGCGATGAATTGGAATACTGGTTCGAGGTGTGGGACAACGACGGCGTACAAGGCAGTAAGAGCGCGCGCAGCGGAACGAAAGTGTTCGAAGCACCGTCCCTGAAGGACCTTGCCGAGAAGCAGGACGCGGAATCCGAGGCGATCAAGGAGCAGTTGAGGCAGAGCATCACCGACGCCCAGGAGCTTCAACGCGAACTGGACCGCATGCGCCGGGACATGCAGGATAAGAAGGACATGAACTGGCAGGACAAGCAGAAAATGCAGAACGTCCTGGACAAACAGAAGGAACTGCAGCAACGCATCGAGCGGACCACGGAACGCTTCCAACAGAACATGCAGGAGCAGCAGAGCTACAAGCAGATGGACGAGCGTCTGCTGCAGAAACAACAACAAGTGCAGGAGCTCTTTGAGAACGTGCTGAGCGAGGAGATGAAGAAGCTCTACGAGGAGGTGCAGAAAATGATGGAGAAGCTGGACAAGGACGAGATCCAGCAGAAGATGGAGGACATGAAGATGAGCCAGGAGGACATCGAGAAGGAACTGGACCGCGCGATGGAGCAGTTCAAGCAGATGGAGGTGGAGCAGAAGATCGAGGACATCACGGATCAACTGGAAGACCTGGCCAAGAAGCAGAAGGACCTTGCCGAAGAGAGCAAGGACAAGAAGGGCGACAATGCCGACCTCAAGCAGAAGCAGGAGGAACTGAACAAGGAGTTCGAGGACCTGCGCAAGCAGTTGGACGAGCTGGAGAAAAAGAACAGCGAACTGGAAAAGCCGTTGGACCTGCCGAAGACCGATGAGCAGGAGCAGGAGATCGAGAAGGACCAGAAGGACGGCCAGGAGCAGTTGGAGAAGCAGGAGAACAAGAAGGCCAGTGAGAAACAGAAGAAGGCGGGTGAGGAGATGGAACAGATGGCGTTCCAGATGAAGAGCGCCATGAAGCAGAACGAGCAGGAGAAGCAGGAGGAGGACGAGGTTGCGCTGCGCCAACTGTTGGAGAACATCATCCAGTTGAGCTTCGACCAGGAGTCCTCCATGAACGACCTGTCCAGCACCGCATCGAAGGACCCTCACCTCGTGGAGATCGGTCGGCAGCAGCGTAAGCTTCGGGCGGACGGCAAGGTGATCGAGGATTCGCTCTTCGCCCTGAGCAAGCGCGTTCCACAACTGCAGGCTGCGGTGAACCGCGAGATGAACCTGGTGAACAGCAACATGGACCAGGCCACGGAATTCATCATCGCCAGTCGCTCACAGCAGGGCCCGCGCGACATGCTGGGCAGCAAGCAGCAGGCGGCCGACCGCCAGCAACGTGCCATGACGAGCCTGAACAACCTGGCACTCCTGCTGGATGAAGCCCTGCAGCAGATGCAGCAACAGCAGAAGAACAGCATGCCGGGCAATGGTTCCTGCAAGAAGCCCGGGGGCAAAGGCAGCAGCAGCGGCGACAGCAAGAAGATGGCGAAGACCAAGGCCAACCAGGAAGCGCTGAGCAAGCAACTGGAGGAAATGAAGAAGGCCTTGGAGAAAGGGAAGAAGCCCGGTGACAAGCCAGGCCAGAAGCCCGGCGAGAAGAACCCCGGCGGCATGGGTCTTCCGGGCATGAGCGAACAGTTGGCGAAGCTGGCGGCGCAGCAGGCCGCCATCCGCAAGGAGATGCAGCGCGCGGCGCAGGACCTGAACAAGGATGGCTCGGGCGGGGGCAACGGATTGCAGAAGCTGGCGGAGGAGATGGAGAAGAACGAGAAGGACATCGTGAACAAGAACATCACTCAGGAAACGCTCAAGCGCCAGCAGGACATCATGGTGCGGTTGCTGGAGGCGGAGAAGGCGGAGCGCGAACGGGAACTGGACAACAAGCGCGAGAGCGAGCAGGGCCGGGAAACACCGCATCCTGACCCCGTGCGCTACTTCGAGTACCAGCAGCGCAAGCAGCGCGAAGCGGAACTTTTACGAACAGTGCCCCCGGGATTGAAGCCGTATTACAAGGGAAAGGTCAGTGAGTATTTCGATACTTTTGACCGACACTGATCCTGCCTGATGGGAGCCTTGACCGAGGACGCGCAGTTCACCCAGCGCATCGACTTTCCTGCCAAAGCGGAGAACATCGCGCTCGCCGAAAAGCTGATCGATGAAGCCTGCCAGAAGCACGGCGTGCACGAAAGCCATTACGGCAACATCCTCATCGCGCTCACCGAGGCGGTGAACAACGCCATCCATCACGGCGACCGGTTGGACCCGGCGAAAAGTGTAAGGCTGGGTTACGAGGTGAAGGGGGACAAGATCGTTTTCCAAGTGAGCGATGATGGCCCGGGCTTCGACTACGGCAACCTGCCGGACCCGACCGACCCCCAGAACATCGAGAAGCCCCATGGCCGCGGCGTGTTCCTCATGCGTGCCTTGGCAGACAGTGTGGAGTTCACCGATAACGGCGCCACGGTCACCATGGCTTTCAGCCTGCGGCCGGTGGAAGAATGATGGCCTCCAAGGGGCACATCACGTTCATCGCACAAGAGGTCCCTTACGCGTTCCGTGATCGCATAGCGCTTCGCAAATGGCTCACGCGTGTCGCACGCGACCATGGCCATAACATCGGCGAACTCAATTACGTGTTGATGTCGGACAAGGCGCTGCTGAAGTACAACCGGGACTTCCTGCAGCACGATGACTACACGGACGTGATCACGTTCGATGGCCAGACCGGTACGGGCGTGAGCGGCGATGTGCTGATGAGCTACGACCGCATCAAGGACAACGCGGGGCTCTTCAAGGTCAGCACACAGCAGGAATTGCGTCGGGTCATGGTGCACGGGCTGTTGCACTTGTTGGGGCATACGGACAAGAAGCCGGTACAACGCCGTGCGATGAGCGCGCTCGAGGACAAGTACCTCGGCTGGTTCAAGTAAGGTTCAGTTCGAAGAGCCATCAGGGAACACGAGTGTGAATCTCGTGCCTTCGCCCACCGTGCTGGTCACTTCAACGTGAACGCTGTGGCTGTTCAGTATGCTGCGGGCTGCGGTAAGGCCAAGACCCATACCACCAGGACGACCGGTATAGAAGGGGTCGAACAGACGCGCCTGTTCTTCCTGGGTCATGCCCTTGCCGTTGTCCTCGACCTCCACAGATACCTGGCCCTTCTGCTCGAACGCACGTATCGTCAAGCGTCCGGCTCCGGTTCGCATGGCTTCCACTGCATTGACGATGATGTTCGACAGTGCCAGTTGCATTTCCGGTCGGTCCACCAGAACGTTCGGAAGGTCGTTGGCGATATCCAGCACGAGGTCCATGTGCTGCAGTTCGATGCGGTCATGCACCAGCTTGATGGCATCGTCCAGTACGGTCCTGATGGTGCAGGGTTTGCGATCGGCTTCGCGCGGCTTGGAAGAGTCGAGCATCTCCGTGATGAGTTGAGCGATGCGATCGACGTTGCGTTGAACGATGTCGGTATAAGGCTGCACCGCATCCGAGCCCCCGGTCTCCTCTTTGATCTGGTCCAAAGCGAGCAGCACGTTGGTCAATGGGTTACGCACTTCATGGGCGATAGTGCGGGCGATCTTCCCGGTGAGCGCAAGGCGTTCGCTTTCACGCAGGATGGCACGCTGTCGTTCGCGGTCCGAAACATCCGTGTAGGTAACGACCAGTCCGTCCTCGAGCTTTACTCCGTTCACATCCAGGTGAAGCCCCAGCCCGTTGATATTGTGAACGTTGTCCGATCGGATCGGCGTCCCCGTGTTGATGACCTCAACGAACTTGTCGAACAGGCCGGACGGTCCCGTACCGGGCAGGACGTCCAACAGCCGTTGGCCGATGAGCGTGTCGAGGGGGCGATCAAGAAGCACTTCAACCTGTCGGTTCGCTAGGATCCATTCCAAGTCGATGATCCGCCCCGAGTTGTCGCGCACCGCGTGGAAGGCCATGATCCCACTGACGGAACTGTCCAGCACTTTCTTCAGTGAGTGTTGCACGAACTCGCGCGAGACCACTTCCTTGTCCAACTGTTCCACCTTGGCCGTCAGCGCCATCTCGGCTATCGATGCGTTGCGCATGGAACGAAGTGCCCGCCAGAAGAGCAACGTGACGGCGATCAAGGCTAGGGTAGCGAACGCGAAGAGAAGGATCGGTGCCTCGACACCAGTGCGCTGCTCCCGTTCCTTGCTGCGCATGAGGGTGCTTTCTTCTTCCCGCACGAGACGGCCATGCATCCCTCGTGTGGAACGCAGCATCGTCCATGCGTCATCGAGCTTGGCCAGTAGCGAACTGTCACGGGCGAGTTCCTTCCGCTTTTTCGGCCGCTCGAGCGAGGCGGGGGTCACATCCGCGAGTCGCGTGAAGGCACTGTCCACCGCTGTTCGCAGGCTGTCGAAGCGATGCACTGGACCATCATAGACCAGTAGTGCCGACAGCGCGTTCATGTTCAACCGGAGCTCGTTCTGCGCGGAACGGAGCGCGCGGAGATCGTCCGTATCCCGCGTTCGTTCCACATCAAGGATCGCACGCTCACATTCCTTCACGGACGAAAGCACCGCCTGCAGCAGGCGAAGGGAAAGATGCTGGCTCCGGATCTCCTGATGCTCCTTGTGGAAGCGGTCCAGGCCGCGGTAGGTCACGAACATCACCACGACCAGCGAACCGATCGTTGCCGCGAACAACAACTGCAAGGCGCGCCCTCTGTTCATGCCGGATGAAGGTGGACGCGTCAGAGGTCGATGCCCAGTGCCTTGAGCTTGTTGTACAGGGTTTTCCGATCGATGTTCAACGCTTCGGCTGCCCGCGTGCGGTTGAAACCGACCCGGTGCAAGGCGGCCATGATCGCTTCACGTTCGGCCTTTTGTGCGGCTCCACGCAGTCCATCGCTGTCCTCGTGCGAGGCATTGGCCATGCTGTTCGCAGGATGCGCGGCGCTTACGGTCACCAGATTGGCCGGTAAGGACTCCATGCCGATGCGATCGCTCTTGGACAACAGCACCGCGCGTTTGATAACGTTGTTCAGTTCGCGCAGGTTGCCGGGCCATGGATGGGCCAGGAAGTAATTGAGCACCTTCTCGTCGAAACCGGAAACGGGCTTCTTCAACTGCTCGGCGGCCAACCGCAGGAAGTGCTCCGCGAACAGGATGATGTCGTCCTTGCGTTCACGCAAGGGAAGCAGTTCGATGGAGAATTCATCGATGCGGTGGTACAGGTCCTCGCGGAACCTGCCTTCCGCTGCCGCAAGGCGAAGGTTCTCATTGGTGGCGGCCAGTACGCGCACGTCAACAGGGATCTCCTTCTCGTCGCCAACCCGTTTGATCACACGCTCCTGCAGGGCACGCAACAATTTCACCTGGTTCTCATAGGTGAGATTGCCGATCTCGTCCAGGAAGATGGTACCACCGTTCGCGCTCACGAAGCTGCCCACCTTGTCCGCCACAGCGCCGGTGAACGCTCCTTTGACGTGACCGAAAAGCTCGCTGCCCGCAAGGTCCTTGGGCAGTGCACCGCAATCCACAGCGACGAACGGTTTGTTCGCGCGCTTGCTCTGTCGGTGGATCTCCTTGGCGACGTACTCCTTGCCGGTACCGGTCTCGCCGGTGATCAGAACGGTCATTTCCGTAGGAGCAACGAGACTGATGTGCTTCGCGATGGTCTCCGCATGCGCTCCTTTTCCCACCACATAGGATGGATCCACCGCAATGGAAGCGTTCTTGGTCTTGGTGGTTCCGTTGGCCGGAGCAGCGCGCATGGCCTTATCGGCGCGGGATGCCACTGCTTCTTGCAAGCGGAGCAGGATCTCGTCCGGATAAAGTGGCTTTACCACATAATCGAACGCGCCGCGGCGGATCAGTTCCACGGCGATGCGCACATCGGAATAGCCGGTGATGATGATGGTGGCGGCCTCCGGGTTCAACGTGCGTATCTGATCGAGCATCTTCAAGCTGTCCGTGTCCGGCAGCCGATGGTCACAAAGGATCGCGTCGAACTTGTTCTCTTTGAGGAGTTCGACGGCGGTGGTACCGCGACCTGCGGTGGACACCTCGTATCCCTTCTTGCCCAGGAACGCGGTCAGTAGCCGGCAGATGTCCTGGTCGTCATCGATCACTAGGAGCTTGTGCATGGTGGGAGGGTGGATCGGTCAAGCGCCCGGGAGAAGGGCGTTGAGTTTTTCGAGAACAAGGTCGCGACTGAAAGGCTTCGGAAGGAACATATCGACACCGGCACGGAGAGCGGTCGCTCGCTCACCGTCCACCGCACTGATGGCGATCACTTTGGAAGCAGGGTTCTTCGTGCGAATGGCTGGGATAAGGTCGTAGCCGATGCCGTCCGGTAGGTGGATGTCGAGAAAGACGGCATCATAGCTTCCTTGGGCAAGCGCGTCGCGGGCTTCAGCGAGACTGCTGGCGGAGATGGAGCCGATACCATTACGCCGGAGCACCGACGTAAGGAGAAGACGGATATCCGCTTCATCATCCACCAGAAGTACGTTCATGTTATCCGCTGCTTCCATGGCAAATTAACTGGCGTGGTCATTCGCGCTTCGGTGGCAAGGGCCGTGACGACCGGTCTTCCGACCGCCACGGCCCACCTCTGAGCGCGCCACCACGCGCTACTTGAGCTCGACCACCATGTACTTGCTCAAGCGCCAGAACTCTTCAGGGTCCTTGATCTCCAAGTAGGCCAGTTTGTCCTCTTCCTCAACGATGCGGTAGGAGTTCTTCGGATGTTCGGTCACGAGCACCGCCTTTTCACCCTGCAAGGGCACGGTGTGCAGTTCACGGATGTCCACCTCTTTGAAGGCGCTCTTACCGGCATCGTCACGCATGGCCACATGCTTGCCGATACCCACGATACCCCCCTCTTTCGTCAGGACACCCTTTTGCTCCAGTTCCTTATAGGTGCCCATGGCCATGTAGGCCTTGTTCAAAGCAAGTGTCTGTTGCTCAATGATGGCTTCACGCTTCGCGATCTCCAGTTCGATCGCTGTCAGTTGATCGTTCACTTGCGTGATCTGGAAATCCTTCGCGAGCAACTGGTCCTTCATGTTCATGAGGGAACTGTCACGTGAAGCAAGAAGGGCATCCAGTTCCTTCAACTTCTTGCGCAAGCCGGATGCTTCGATCTTCGACCTGTCCAAGCGGCCGTTCAGTTGGGTGATCTTCTCGCGGCTCTGTTGCATGAGGCCATTGATCATCTGGATATCACGCACGATCTTCCTGCGCTTGTCCAAGGCCAGTTCAGAGTTGGCCGCTTCACTGGTGACAAGCTTCTCCTGCTCGGCCACTAGCTCGATATTGTTCTGGATCTCATCGAACGACAAGGTCATCTCGCTGATGAGCGAATCGCGGGCATGCAGCTCGGCGGTCAGCCGCTCATTGTCAGCGGCGAACTTCTGTCGTGCCAGTTCTTCCTCGCTGGGCCCGGTCTGACAACCGACCGCGGCCAATAGAGCCACTGCCGGCACCAAGCGCACAAGCGTGCTTTGGCTGTTTCTCCCTGGGTTGGTTATCATGTGATGAAGGATTTGGACGTACCGACCCGGACGGGCGGCTGTCCTCGCAGCTGTCGTGATCCATGCCATGGCCTCCGGCAGCCTGTTTTCTTCTGAAGGTCAACGAAAAGGGTGTCAGCCAGCACCCGGCCGGACCGACGCTGGCCGAGGATAAGCGCCCCATTGCTGGGGAAATAGTTCCCCGATCAGCGCAGAGGAATGCCTTCTTGAACCAGCTTGTTTCGGATCACGCGCGCGCGGTCGATCGATAGTTCTGTGCGCTCCGCAGCGTTCGAGAGGTAGACCAGTTGGATCCTGCGCAAGCTCTTTCGAGCAGCCTTGAGTTCCTTGTCCAATGCCTTCACATCTTCACGCAGTGAACCCAGTCGCGCGCGGCGGTCCTGTTCAGCTTGTTCGATAGCGCTGATGGATGTGATCTCGCCATCCAATGCTGTCCTGTAGCTGCGCAAGGTGTCGCGGTAGGCGGCCAGATCGAAGCGCATGGCGTTGATAGCATCGGCACTGTTGGTCATGCGCAGGTACCGGTTCCGGTTCAGGACATCCTGTGCGCTCAAGCTGTGGGAAAACAGAGTGCACGCAAGAAGGAGGATAGCGGATGCACGCATCGTGACCTGGCGGCTTTCCGCCAAGTTACCGTTGCCGATGATCAGTTGTGAGCGCTGATCCGTTTCACGCCGAACAGATCACCCAAGCGGCACACCGCACCACCGACGGCAGCGTAGCTCGTGGCGGCGATCGCCTTCATCGTGCTGTCGCGCTTCTTGAACCCCCAGACATCCTTGAGGAAAAGCGGGAAGTTCTGGTCGTTCAACAGATCGAAGGCGACGGAAATGGTGGGCTCAAGGCTTTTCGCCGTGTGCCACATGCCGAAGGGGATGAACAGCGTTTCACCGGGACCGACCACGAACGTGATCGGCGTTGCGTTGCGGTACTTCGGGAACTTCGCGAAGTCCACGTTCTCCACATCGGGGATGGCGCTTTTCCACGGATCACCAGCCTCCGGATACATGAACTCATCCTGTCCGCGCGGCCAGACCGTGAACTGCTTGTGGCCATAGAGCTGATTGATCCATGCGCTCAAGTGGTAGTAGTCAACATGCGCGTAGGGGAACTTGCCACCGGTGCCACCGATGAACAGTTCGAGGGCGCTTCCCCAATAGCCACGCTTGAACCAGGAACTTTCCAGCCAATTGGGCCGGGCGAAGCCCAGGTTCACCGGCATCAGCATGGGCAGGATCTCCGGCAGTTGGGTGGGGATGTGGTACTTGCAGGGGTATGGCACCGGACGGCTGGTATCCTTGCCCTCCACCAGGTCCATGATGCTGTTCATGGTGTACTCCGTACCGTTCACGATGGTCTTACGATCGCCGAAGCGCTCGCGGAACCAATCAGGCGAGAACGTGTTATAGGCACCCCAGACCTTGGTGGCGTTCTTGAAAACGAGCGGAATACCCGGCTTCCAATGTTCCTCGATGAACTGCTCGTGGCTGATCTCGCTGGCGTCGACCTTCTTTACCTGCATGACTCGTGAAAGAGAACGTGTTGAACGTAGGCCGCCCCTGACGGGTTCAGCGAAAGCCAATGTAAGGCACGCTACAGGCATGCAGTGCCCGTTCCGATCACGATCCGAACGGGCTGATGCTCAAAAGGACGGACGCACCGGAGCGGCCGTTCCATCGATATGGCTGCGGCACACGCGGAAGACCACATCGGCCACCTTACGCCCCATGGCCAAGCCTTCCGTGTTGTCGGTCATGATGTGATAACCACCCAGCACCCGACTGAAACCGGCTTGTTCGGCCGCACTGGTGAACGTGGGGAAGGAGAGCGTGATGCTGTCCTGCGCAATGCCCGGTTCGGTAAGCCAGCCCGGCATCAAGCGCACCTTCACGCCATAGTCATCACTTCCTGTGAAGAGACGCAGGACCTCCGCACAACCTCCACTCACGGTGCTATGACCACTGGGGTAAGAGGGGAACGGAGGGCACAGGAAGCTGTCAGGTGAATACGGACGCCAATCGCGCCCCTTCATTTTCACCATGCCTTTGTTCGGCCCCGCCCATCCCATGATGTCCTCGTTGCCCATGAGGTAATGGATCTGTTGGTACGGACGGCTGGTATCATAGAAGTATTTCGTTTCCCAACAGGCGATGAAACAGTCCATGGCGGTGGCGGTCACCATGAAGTACATCTGGATGTCCTGATCCAGCGTGTGTGCGTCCCTCACGCTCACCTCGCGGCTGAAGATGAGCCAGTGACCGGCTTGTTGAACACTGCGTGGACCGTCGCGCATGAACTCCACGAGCGCTTTCTGCTCGTTCGTCAGGCTGGCCTGAAGCTCTACCACTTGTCGTATCTCCTTGTCAAGCGAAGGATCACCCATCACCGGAGGGGCCGGGCTACGGAACTGCGAGGCGCTGTCCAGCGCGAACGGTCGCACGTGGCCCCAATACGGAGCCAGCGCACCGGGAGCCCACTTGGTGCCGTCCTCCCGGATGAAGGTCTTCGGCTGCCAGTGGTTGATGTCGTTGAGCTGCTCCAGCGTGTTGCGGGGTTCGTAATGCGTGTAATCACCGAAGGGTTGCGGCGCGCGCGCATCATCGCCGTACATGTTGCTTCCGTCGTTGCGCGTTGCAGCGATCACGGTCTTCGCCGCTGCGTTACCGATCCCTTCGGGAGTGCTCGGATCGATGCTCCAGTTGTTCGGGTCGTACCCGAATTCCTGAAGCCGCTGTGCGAACAAGGCCGAGTCCGCAGGATATACCGTTTGCAATGTGCGACAGGCCGCATAGCTGATGGCCGCTTCCTTGTTGTGCAAGGTCCGAGCGTTCACAGGCCGACGTTCCGCTTGCAGGTGCACGGGTACCGCCACGCTGTCGTAGCGGCTCCATGCATCGAACATCGCACGCGTGCACAGAGCTATCAGCCTGCTCGTGACCGGCGGGCGAGGGCGGTTGCGTTCCGTGTCGTTGGCCGTTCCTTCCAGGATCACGGAGGCCCAGCGGTAGGCCATGTTCTCCCTGCCCCGAGGTTCGTCGGTAGCTGCGACCTTCTTGCTTGACGAGGCCGGGTTGTCGTTGGTACAGGCGGCCAGCAGGAACAGTCCGATGAGCACGTGCGCTTTTCGCATGGCGTGAGTTTATGGCCTGTGAGCGGAACGTCGCCTGACATCATGCGGATCATGCTTCACGATGGGTGGATCGGCGTACGGATTACTTTCAGCCTCCCTTCGAGACCATGATGCGCACCGCCTTTTCCATCGCCGCTGTGATCACAGCGGTTTCGCTCAACGCACAGACCTTCACCCTCACGAGCAGGAGCGTGGGCGGACAGGCCACCGACCAACAGGTCTTCAACAGCTTCGGCTGCACGGGCAAGAACATGAGCCCGGAGCTGTCATGGGCCAACGCGCCATCGGGCACGAAGGGTTACGCCATCACCATGTATGACCCGGATGCACCCACGGGCAGCGGCTGGTGGCATTGGGTGGTGTTCGATATACCGGCAGGCACGACTTCGCTGCCAGAAGGTGCAGGCACTGCCGGGCACAGTGGTCTTCCAGCCGGCGCAGTGCAAAGCATGACGGATTTCGGTGCCCCCGGCTATGGTGGTCCTTGCCCGCCGCAAGGTCATGGCGCCCACCGGTACATGATCACCGTTCACGCGCTCGATACCGACAAGCTCGGTCTGGATGCGAAGGCCAGCGCGCCGTTGGTGGGCTTCACCCTGCGGGAGCACACGCTGGCCAAGGCGAGCGTGGTGTTCTACTACGGGCGGTAGATCCTCTACCCCGGCCGCTTCAGTTCGAAGGTGTCGAGGAACTTCGTGTTGAAGTCACCTTCACGGAACTTCTCGTTCTGGAAGAGCTGCTGGTGGAAGGGGATGGTCGTGCTCACGCCCTCGATCACGTATTCGCTGAGCGCACGTTCCATCTTGGTGATGGCTTCCTCGCGCGTTTGCGCGCTCACGATCAGCTTGCCGATCATGCTGTCGTAGTTCGGCGGAATGGTGTAGCCCGCATAGGCGTGCGTATCCACTCGAACGCCGTGACCGCCCGGGGCATGGTAGGTCGTGATCTTGCCCGGTGTTGGCCGGAAGTTGTTGAAGGGGTCCTCCGCGTTGATGCGGCACTGGATGCTGTGGCGCGTGGGCTCGTAGTTGAGGCCGCTGATCGGCACGCCCGCGGCGATCTTGATCTGTTCACGGATCAGGTCGTAGTCGATCACTTCCTCCGTGATCGTGTGCTCCACTTGGATCCGCGTGTTCATCTCCATGAAGTAGAAGTTCCGGTTCTTGTCCACCAGGAACTCCACCGTACCCACGCCTTCGTACTTCACGCTGGCTGCGGCCTTGATGGCGGCTTCGCCCATTTTCTTGCGCAATTGCTTGGTCATGAAGGGCGAAGGGGTTTCCTCCACGAGCTTCTGGTGGCGGCGTTGGATCGAGCAATCGCGCTCGCTCATGTGGCAGAAGGTGCCGTACTGGTCGCCCGCTACCTGTATCTCGATGTGGCGGGGCTCCTCGATGTACTTCTCCATGTACATTCCAGGGTTGCCGAAGGCGGCGCCCGCCTCTTGGCTTGCTTTCTCGAAGGCTTCGTCGAACTCTTCCTCCTTCCAGACGAGTCGCATGCCCTTACCACCACCGCCGGCGGTCGCTTTCAGGATCACGGGATAGCCGATGCGCTTGGCCTCCTTCTTCGCGAAGGGCACATCGGTGATCAGTCCTTCGAAACCGGGCACCACGGGTACTCCGGCCTTGATCATGGTGCTCTTCGCAGTGGCCTTGTCGCCCATGGCCTCGATCTGCTCGGGCGTGGCACCGATGAATTTGATGTTGTGCTGCTGGCAGAGCTTGCTGAACTTGGCGTTCTCGCTCAGGAAGCCGTACCCCGGGTGGATCGCGTCCGCGTTGGTGATCTCCGCTGCGGCGATGATGCGCACCATGTTCAGGTAGCTCTCCTTGCTGGGCGGCGGGCCGATACAAACCGCTTCATCCGCGAAGCGAACGTGCAGGCTCTCGCGGTCGGCGGTGCTGTACACGGCCACGGTCTTGATGCCCATTTCGCGGGCGGTGCGGATCACACGCAGGGCGATCTCGCCGCGGTTGGCTATGAGGATCTTCTTGAACATGCGGGGTGGGATTCACCGCAGAGGCGCAGGGACGCGGAGTTCGCTGAGCAGCTTGTTCGCTGGAGGTGCTTGCTCATCGGCGCGTATTGCGTTGCGGCTCCGGTTCGTTCTGCGGTTGGTGATCGGAAAAACTCTGCGCTCCTCAGCGCCTCTGGGTCTCTGCGGTGCTCAGGCTGGATCCACCAGGAACAGCGGTTGATCGTACTCCACGGGCTTGGCGTCGTCCACCAGCACCTTCACGATCTTTCCGTCCACGTCGCTCTCGATCTCATTGAAGAGCTTCATCGCTTCGATGATGCAGATGGGCTTGCCTTTCTTCACCTCATCACCCACGTTCACGAAAACGGGCTTGCCTGGTCCGGAGGAACGATAGAACGTTCCGATCATCGGTGCTTTGATGGTGACGTACTTGTTCTCAGCGGCGGGTGCGGGTGCGGCAGCTGGCGCAGCGGGAGCAGGAGCGGCTGCCTGAGGAACGGGCATGGCGACCGGCGCCGGTGCATACACCGGAGCGGGTGCGGCCACGACCTGCACTTCCTTCTTGGCCCCAGCGGGTGTCTTGATCGTGATCTTGAAATCCTTCTGCTCGATCTCCACCTCGCTCACACCGCTCTTCGCCACGAACTTGATCAGCTCCTGGATCTGGTTAAGGTTCATCGGTTCGCTCATTTTGTTCAGGCTGCCTCCGATCGGGAGGATCGCCAATGTAGATGTTCCGCGATCAGCCGCCGTAGGCCCATTTCAGGTATACCGCGCCCCAGGTGAAGCCTCCGCCGAAGGCGCTGAGTATGATGTTGTCACCCTTCTTCAAGCGGGGTTCCCATTCCCAAAGACAAAGCGGCAATGTTCCACTGGTGGTGTTGCCGTACTTCTCGATGTTCACCATCACCCGGCTGTCGTCCAGGCCCATGCGGTGGGCAGTGGCGTCAATGATGCGTTTGTTGGCCTGGTGAGGTACCAGCCACGCCACGTCCTCGCTCTTCAGACCGTTCTTCTCCATGATCTCCGCGCTCACGTCGGCCATGTTGGTTACGGCGAACTTGAACACGGCCTTACCCTCTTGGTAGACGTAGTGCTGCTTGGCTTCCACGGTGCGAGCGGAAGCAGGCCGGGCCGAACCACCGGCTTTCTGGTGCAGGTACTGGCAGCCGCTACCGTCACTGCGCAGGATGCTGTCCAAGATGCCGAAGCCCTTGTTGTTGGGTTCGAGCAGCACGGCACCGCAGCCGTCACCGAAAATGATGCAGGTGGCGCGGTCGGTGTAGTCGATGATGCTCGACATCTTGTCGCCGCCGACCACCACGACCTTCTTGTATTTGCCTGTCTCGATGAACTGGCTGCCTGTGGTCAATCCGTAGAGGAAGCCACTGCAGGCGGCGTTGAGGTCGAATCCCCACGCGTTCTTCGCGCCCACCTTGTCGCAGATGATGTTAGCCGTAGCGGGGAACTGCATGTCCGCCGTAACGGTGCAGCAGATCAGCAGGTCGATCTCCATGGGGTCGATGCCGCGCTTCGCACAAAGGCCTTTCACGGCTTCCACGCACATGGTGCTGAGCCCTTGGTCCTTGCCCTTCAGTATGCGGCGTTCCTTGATGCCGGTGCGCTCGGTGATCCAGGCGTCGTTGGTGTCCACCATGGTTTCCAGCACCTGGTTGGTAAGCCTGAATTCCGGCAGGTAGCCCTGCACGGCCGTGATGGCGGCGGTCGTTCTCATGAAGGCTGGAATTGGAACGCCTCGCGGATGCGCTCATTGAGCTTCGCGCTCACGACGTTGCGGCTCATGAGCAGCAGGTTCTTGATGGTCTCTTCGTTGCTGATGCCATGGCCGATCATCACGTTACCGTTCACGCCGAGCACCGGCAGGCCGCCATAGTTCTCGTAGTCGAAGCGATCGAAGAACGGCTCGTGCACGCCGCGCACCTTGAGCAGGTCGTGGAACGCCTCGACGGCTTTCAGCACGATGTTGCCGGTGAAGCCATCGCAAACGATCACGTCCGCCTTGTCATTGAACAGATCACGGCCCTCCACGTTGCCTATGAAGTTGTAGTAGGCGCTCTCCTTCATCAACGCGAAAGCGGCTTGCGTGACCACGTTGCCCTTCTTGTCTTCTTCACCGATGTTCAGCAGGGCGACCTTCGGGTTCTTGATGCCGTAGACGCTCTCCGCCAGCAGCGATCCGAGCAGCCCGAACTGGGCGAGCACGTCCGGCTTGCAGTCCGCATTGGCGCCTACGTCGAGGAGGATCCCGAAACCTCCGTTCTCTTTCGGGAGCACAGTGGGGATGCAGGGGCGGATGACCCCATCGATCGGTTTCACGCTGAAGATGCTGCCCACGAGCATGGCGCCGGTATTTCCGGTGCTGGCGAAGGCGTTCAGGTCGCCCGTCTTCAACAGGTGGAAACCGATGGAGATGCTGCTTTTGGGTTTGGCCTGCAATGCCTTGGTGGCATTGTCGTGGAAGGTGATGTCGTCCTCGCTGGGAACGATATCGAAGTGGGCCGGGTCGGCTCCTTCGGCGCGAAGACCGCTCGCGATCGTTTCCGGGTGGCCGATCAGCACGAGCCGGACCTCCGTGCCGAGCTCTTTGGCCGCCATAACGGCAGCACGAACGGGCACGACCGGGCCGTGGTCGCTGCCCATGATGTCCAATCCGATCCTCATGCGCGCATCTCTCCGCCGTTCGGCAGGAATGGCAAATGAAGGGGAAGGATCGATTACTCCGACTTGGCCTTGGTGGCCACCACCTTTCCGCGGTACATCAGATCGTCGCCGACCTGGTAGGCGCGGTGGCGCAGATGGGTCTCACCGCTGTTGGTGTCCTTGCTCAGCGTGGGCACTGCGGCCTTCTTCGTGCTGCGGCGGCTGGCGGTGCGGGTCTTGGAAAATCGGCGTTTCGGGTTTGGCATCGTCGTACGTGATATAGCCTGCGGTCAGGCCGGTTCAGTTCTTTCGGTCTTTCAGTGCTTTCAGCGCGTCCCAACGGGGGTCGGGCTCGGGTTCGTTCTCTACACGGATGTTGTTCAGGGCGGCGTCCACCTCCGGATCGCACTGGCCCGGGGGATGCACATGGCGCGCAGGCAAGTGCAGGCTGATGCACTCGAAGAGGTAGTGCGTCAGGTTCACCTCGCTCGCGTGCACGCTCAGTGCTACGAGTTCCTCATCCTCGATGCCTGTCTCTTCGGTGAGTTTGAAGATCTGACGCTGGTCGCCCTTCACCGGCTGCCGCATGAGAGCGTTGCAGTGGTCGCAAGCCAGGTTGATGTACCCGTCCACATGGATATTGGCCACCAGCAGGTGCTCGCTCTTGTCCAGGTCCACATGTGCTTGCACCGCGCCACCCTGCTCGTATTCCTCCACGCCGGTGGCTTGGAAGAACTCATTTCCCAAGGTGAAGTCGAAGGCATGCGCCCCGTCCTTCAGACCGGAGAATTGGATGGTGTGCTCGGGCAGGGCCTCCATTTGGCTAAAGATCCCGAAGAGCCATAGGCTTTCGGGACGGGCGGCAAATGTAGCCGGATCGGGGGTTCCACCGACGTTTTCAACAGGGTGGTATTACGTGCTGCGCTGCACTGGGCCGCGCCAAGGACCCGTTCATCGTGTCAGAACACGTTCTGCGACGAGTGCGCGGCGATCAACCAGCTGAAAAACAGCGACTCTTACAATACCTTCACCTCCGTACGCCGGTTCCGTGCCTTGTTCTCCGGGCTATCGTTGGGTGCCACAGGCTTGTCCGCGCCGTAACCGACCGCTTCCAAGCGGTCGGCAGTGATGCCATTGTTCACCAAGTGGTCCATCACCGCATGGGCGCGTGTGGTGCTCAGTTCGTCGTTGTGATCCTGGGAGCCATCGCTATCGGTATGGCCGCTGATCTCCAACCGGAGTTTCGGATTGTCTCGCAGCATTTCGAGCAACTGACCGAGCTCTGCCAACGAAGCAGGGTTCAACGCGGCCTTGTCGCGCTCGAAGAAGATGTTCCGCATGACCACATGCTGTCCTTTTTCCATCGGTTGCATGGTCACATCCAGCTTCATCTCCATCGCGCTGCCGTTCTCTGGCACTCGGATGTTCTCCGAATGGAACAGGAAGCCATTTGCCCGGATGCTCATCGCGTAATCGTGTCCGCCTGGCACGGCCACCATGTATTCTCCGGTCTTGGGATCGCTGGTGAACGTGGCCACCAAGCGTGCGTCGTTGAGGTCCATCAGTTCGATCGATGCCTCCATGCCTGCGAGCTCTTTGAAGTCCATGATCTTGCCTTTCAGCAGTATGGTCTTCGTGCCTGCGTCCATGGCCAGACCGGTGCCGGTCATGGAAGCGGTTTCCTCGCCGCGTGTTTCCGGCATGAAGTCCACGCGGTAGATGTCATCCTCCCCCAGTCCGTTCGGGCGCACACTGCTGAAGTAGCCTGTGGTACCGTTAGCGGTGAGCACGAAGAACAGATCATCATCGGGTGAGTTCACCGGCCAGCCGAGGTTCTGGGCTTTCGACCATTTGCCTTCCGTGAGCACGCTCTTGAAGACATCATAGCCGCCCATGCAATCATGCCCCTTGCTGCTGAAGTAGAGCGTGCGGCCATCGGGGTGGATGAACACGCCATCCTCATCCTCGAAGGTGTTCACGTTGGGTCCGAGGTTGGTGGCGGGTCCCCAGGAGGAGGTGCTTTCATCCCAGCGGCTCATCCAGATGTCCTGGCCGCCAACACCGCCCTCGCGATCGCTCACGAAGAAGAGCTGTTTGCGATCGAAGCTGAACCAAGCGCTGGTCTCATTGTCGGCGGAGTTGATGTTCTCGCCCATCGGCACGGGTTCGCTCCAGGAGTCCCCTTCGCGCTTGCTCTCGTACAGATCGCCGGTGCCCTGCACATCGCGGTAGATGATCATGGTGCGGCCATCGTTGAACAGCCCCACGGAGGCATCGTTGATCACCGAATTCACCGGTGCGGGAAGGGGCAGCGGTTCGCTCCATCCGTTCTCCGTTCTCCGGCAGGCGTAGATGTCCTCGAAGAACTCATTGGTCGCCTTGTTGATCTTGCCTCCGGTGCTGTTGCTGCGGCGGCTGGTGAACATCATGCGTTCGCCATCGGCGGTGACGAGCACGCCATAGTCAGCCACTTCGCTGTTGATCGTCGGCCCCATATTGCTCACCTGACCGTTCGTGGGTTTGGCTTGGAACGCCTTTCCATGCTGGCACTCCAGGATGCGCTGGTCGGCGGTGTTGTACATCGGTTCCGGATCGGGAGCGCCGCGCGATATGGATGCCTTGTGAAGTGCATACTCCGCCATCGCCTTGTCCCATTCCGCGTTCAGTTGGTGACCGAAGCCGAGCAGGAAGTGTATGCGCGGCGTGCTTGGATCGAGCGCATAGACCTTTTCGAAGAAGGGCAGCGCACGATGATGGTAGCGGCCGTTGAGGTTGCAAAGACCCATCTTCATGTTCAGCGCAGCGTTGTCAGGGTTCAACGCATAGGCCTGCTGATAAAGGGCGAGCGCTTCGGTGTAATGGGTGCCGCCATCGTGGAACAGCACGTCGGCCTTCTTCATGGCGTTCTGCGCGGCCTTCAGCGCGTCCGCATCAGCGATGTGCTCCTTGTCGAACGGGATGTTCCCTTGTGCGAGCAGGCCGAGGCTGAAGAAGAAGAAGGGACCGAGGATCAGGGTGCGTGCTGCCATGTGTTCCGCAGGTTGTTGGAAAAGCGCTGTTCATACGGTGATCCGGCCGGTATGTTCGGGCATGGTCCCGTCCGGTAGTTTCGGCCGCCATGGCGAAGAAGACATCCCCGAAGAAGGGAGCACCCCGCAAGAGCATACTGGACAAGGCCGCGCTCGATTTCATGGAGCGCTACCTGAACAACCCTTCACCCACCGGCTTCGAGAGCAGTGGTCAGCGCATCTGGCTGGATTACCTCAAGCCGTACATCGACGACCATTTCGTTGACAGCTATGGCACGGCCGTGGGTGTGATCAACCCGGGCGCGAAGTACAAGGTGGTCATCGAGGCGCACGCTGATGAGATCAGCTGGTTCGTCTCCTACATCACCAAGGACGGCTTCATCTACCTGAAGCGCAACGGCGGCAGCGACCACACGATCGCGCCCAGCATGCGGGTGAACATCCACACGGACAAGGGACCGGTGAAAGCGGTGTTCGGCTGGCCGGCCATCCACGTGCGCACCGGCAAGAACGATCCCGTTCCCAGCATGGACAACATCTTCCTGGATTGCGGTTGCAGCAGCAAGGAGGAGGTGGAGCGGTTGGGTGTGCATGTGGGCTGCGTGGCCGTGTTCGAGGACGAGTTCATGGTGCTGAACCAGAAGCACTATGTGGGCCGCGCATTGGACAACCGCATGGGCGGTTTCATGATCGCACAGGTCGCGCGTCTGTTGAAGGAGCAACGCGTGAAGCTGCCTTTCGGCCTCTACATCACGAACAGCGTGCAGGAGGAGGTGGGCCTTCGAGGAGCAGAGATGATCGTGGAACGTATCCGCCCGGACATCGCCATCTGCACGGATGTCACCCACGACACGCAAACCCCCATGATGAACAAGATCCAGAGCGGGGACGTGGCCTGCGGCTCCGGTCCTGTGCTCAGCTATGGACCTGCGGTGCACAACAACCTGCTGAGGATCATCATCGGTGCGGCCGAAAGGGAGAGGATCAAGTTCCAGCGTGCGGCCGTGAGCCGTGCCACGGGTACCGATACCGATGCGTTCGCATACGGAGCCGCTGGCGTTCCCAGTGCGCTCATCAGCCTGCCCTTGCGCTACATGCACACCACGGTGGAAACAGTGCACCGCGATGATGTGGAGGACGTGATCAAACTGATCACCGCCACACTGCGGAGCTTGAAAGCCGGGGAGGACCTTCGCTACATCAAGTAGATCCATCTTCGTCCGGCGATGAAGTGGGAACTGGACGATAATTCGAGGAGCGCCTTCCACTACCTGCTGCTCGGTGCCCTGGTCATGGCTGCCTTGGCCGGTCTCAACGCATCGCTCGATCTGTTCCATCAGCGCATCGGCCCCGGCGGCTCGTTCGATCATGGCTACCTGATCGATGATGATGGGATGCGCCTTCTCGCTTCCGATCACACGCGGGGTGAGCGTTTGATCATCGGGCTGCTCGCAGCGACCTTGTTCACACTGACCGTGACCCTGATGGTCGGGGGAGTGATGCGTCTTTTGCGTTCCGATATACGAGGGCCGATGATCACCACGTTCAGGGTAATGCTGTTGCTCTCGGTGGCCTACACGGGCTACGCCTCGGTGTTCCTGCCGGTCCACCTGTTCGTTGGATACCGTGATCGCCAGTTGATCATCTGGGATCGTCCATCGTTTGCGGGGGCGATCCCATGGCCCGCCATGAAGTCGATCACGCTCCTTCCGTTCGGTGATGTGGCTGCGGTCCGGCAGGTGACCGAGGTGTTACCCAACGGCAAACGTCGCTTGATCGTGGAATGCGTGATGAAGAACGGCGACCGGGCGTTGCTCGGGAACACCGGCATCGAGCGCGCATCCATCCCGGTGGATACCGTGTTCGCGAACGAACGCGTGGAGCGATTGCAGGAACTCCTTTTCGGAAGATGAGCAAGCCGCACACCTTATCGCTTGAGCGCTTTCTCTACCTGCTCACGGTGGCGTTCGCGCTGCTTGGCATCGGGTGGTTGTTGCACACGTTGAGCGCGGTGCTGATGCCCTTCCTGGTAGCGCTGGTTCTGGCCTTCCTCATGGACCCCACGGTGGCGCGTATACGACGCTTGGTGAAGAACCAGGTAGCGGCTGTGCTGGTAACGCTCACACTCTTGTTCGGAGCACTGATCTTCTTGGCCTTGATCATCGTGCCGCAAGTGATGGCGGAGGCGGCGCACTTCGCGGGCCTTGTCTCGGCGGAATGGCCGCATTGGCAGTTGGAAGCGCAGCGCACGCCGTGGTTGCGTGATGCGTTGCAACAGGTTACCGCAGCCGACCTGCAACAGGTGCTCACCGGTGACGCGATCCTCTCGATGGCGCGCAACGCACTGCCCGGTTTCTGGCAGGGTGTGAACAGTCTTTTTGCCTGGCTCCTCGGTCTGGTGGGTGTGCTCACGATGCTGGTCTACCTCGTCTTCATCCTCATCGATGAAGAAGATGTGAAGCAGAACTGGGAACGGCTGATCCCGTTTTCGTACCGCGCGGAGGTGGTGCTGGTGATCGAGGACCTTCAGCGTGTGATGAACGTGTTCTTCCGCGGGCAATTGAAGATCGCGCTCGTGCTGATGCTCGTCTACATCATCGGGTTCAACCTGCTTGGGCTGCCACTGGCCATGGTGCTGGGTATGTTGGCCGGCGCGTTGAGCATCGTGCCGTATTTGTCGTTGCTCACCTTTCCGCTGGCGTTGTTGAGCGGAGCGCTCCTGGCTCTGGACCAGCATCGCACGCTGTGGCCCATCCTCCTGCTGGTGCTGCTCGTGTACGTGGTCGCCTACGCGCTCGATGGCATGTTGCTTACGCCGCGCATCCAAGGGCGCAATACCGGCCTGCGTCCTCAGTACATCCTGCTGTCACTTTCCGTTTGGGGAAGTTTGTTCGGCATACCGGGCATGATCATCGCGCTGCCTTTCACCACGGTGCTGGTGCGGTTGTATGCTCGTCGGGTGAACAGTGCGGACGCCAACATGGTTACCGGGCACGCACATCGAAGCACTCCGTAACATGGTGCGTTGTTCATGACGCAGGCCTGGGGAACCCTCGGTCATGTCTGTCGCTCTGAGCCGAACGGTCCGTCACATGCAGGTGCCGTTCATGGATCGGAACGGTAACGTGAACGAGGCCGGTGCATCTTCGCGATCACTTTCACCAACGCATGAAGCACACCCTCATCGCAGGTCCGGCCTTGGCCAGCCTGCTCTTCCTGGCCTCCTGTGGCGGCGGGGAAACCATGGAGAAGAAGTCCACGGCGGAGGCTCCCCCGCCGACCATTCCCATGAAGGACTTCTTCAAGAACCCGGAGAAGTCCGGTTTCCAGATCAGCCCCAACGGCGAGTATTTCAGCTACCGCGCGCCGTGGAAGAACCGCATGAACATCTTCGTGCAGAAGGTGGGCGACTCCACGTCCACGCAAGTGACGATGGACACCGTGCGCGATGTCGGTGGCTACTTCTGGAAAGGGGATCGCTTGCTCTATTCGCGTGACATCAATGGGGACGAGAACTTCATCGTCTTCAGCGCGAGCATTGATGGCAAGGACGTGAAGCCACTGACGCCGGAGCACGGTGTACGCGCTGGGATCTTCGATGCGCTGGAGCATGTGCCGGGTATGGAGAAGCACGTGATGGTGCAGATGAACCAGCGCAACAAGGAGGTCTTCGACCCGTACATCGTGAACATCGAGACCGGCGAATCGAAGCCATTGTATGACAACAGCAAGGACAACTTCGAGAGCTGGATCACGGACCACGCGGGGGTGATCCGCTTCGCCACGAAGACCGATGGCGTGAACAACACCTGGTTCTACCGCGCAACGGACAAGGAGCCGTTCAAGGAGTACATGACCATCAGCTTCAAGGACAGCTGGAGCCCGATGTTCTTCACCTTCGACAACAAGAACGTTTACGTATCCAGCAACCTGAACGGCCGCGACAAGAGCGCGGTGGCGGAATGGGACATCGACGGCAAAAAGGAGATCAAGGAGATCTACGCGGACAAGGATAACGATGTCGATGGCCTCTCTTACAGCGAGAAACGCAAGGTGTTGACGATGGTGTCCTGGACCGGAGAGAAGAGCGAGCGGAACTTCCTGGACGACCGGACGAAAAAGCTCTACGAGGGCCTGGAAACGCAGTTCCCCGGAATGGAAGTGGCCGTTGTGAGCGAGAACGACGATGAGAACAAGCGCACCGTGTGGGTGGGCAGCGACAAGGTGACCGGCCGCTTCTACTACCACGATGATGCCTCGGGCAAGGCCACGCTGCTTGCCGATCGCACACCTTGGTTGAAGGAGAGCGAAATGGCCACGATGGAGCCCATTACCTATCAGAGTCGTGATGGTGTGACCATCCACGGGTACCTCACATTGCCGAAGGGCCGCGAAGCGAAGAACCTGCCCTTGGTGGTGAATCCGCACGGCGGTCCATGGGCACGCGATGAATGGGGCTTCAATCCGGAGGTACAGTTCCTGGCCAATCGTGGCTATGCGGTGCTGCAGATGAACTTCCGCGGAAGCACGAGCTATGGCCGGGACTTCTGGCAGAAGAGCTTCAAGCAGTGGGGCAAGACCATGCAGGACGACATCACGGACGGTGTCGATCGGTTGGTGAAGCAGGGAACGGTGGATGCCAAGCGCGTGGCCATCTATGGCGGCAGCTACGGCGGTTACGCCACGCTGGCCGGCCTCACCTTCACCCCGGACGTGTATGCCTGCGGCGTGGACTATGTGGGCGTGAGCAACATGTTCACGTTCATGAACACCATTCCTCCGTACTGGAAGCCTTTCAACGACATGTTCCATGAGATGGTGGGCGATCCGGCGACCGGGGACAGCGTGTTGCTGCGTGAGGTCTCACCCGTGTACCACGTGGACAAGATGAAGGCCCCGCTGTTCATCGCTCAGGGCGCCAATGATCCTCGCGTGAACAAGGCGGAAAGCGACCAGATGGTGGAAGCGTTGAAGGCACGAGGGGTGGAGGTGCAGTACATGGTGAAGGACAACGAAGGGCACGGCTTCCACAACGAGGAGAACCGGTTCGATTTCTATGGTGCGATGGAGAAGTTCCTGGACGATCACATCGGCAGTGGCTACAAGCCCACCGAGGCGAAAACGGAGAACGCTCCGGAGAAGAGGATCGAAGGATAAGCGCGACCGGCCCGCAAGGGCCTGGTGAAAGCGAACGGCGGCTCTTCGGGGCCGCCGTTCTATTTTTCGGGAACGATGCTGGAGCAACAAGTGGTCGCGGAGTGTGTGCGGCGCCTGCGGGAAGGGCAGGAGCGCATCCATGCGTGTGTGAAGCGGCTCAGCGCCGAACAACTTTGGCACCGACCGAACGCGCATGTGGTGAGCGTTGGGAACCTTGTTCTGCACCTGTGCGGCAACGTGGGTCAATGGATCAACAGCACCTTGGGTGGCCGTCCTGACCATCGCCAACGGGATGAGGAGTTCAACGCCACAGATGTTATCGCGCAGCGCGAACTGTTGGAGCGGATGGATGCGACGCTCGCCTCAGCGTTGGAGGTGATCCTAGGGCTACGTGAAGCGGATCTGTTGCGCACCTGGCAGGTACAGGGGTTCCAAGAGACAGGCACCGCGATCCTGCTGCACGTGGTGGAGCATTTCAGCTACCATGTGGGCCAGATCACCCTGCACACGAAGCTGCTCTTGGACATCGATACGGGCTACTACGCCGGCAAGGATCTCAACACGACCGCCGACTGGCCGAAGGGATCGGACAGGTAAACGAACATCCGTTCGGGCAACGCGCCGCCTTCGTGCCGCGTCCCTGATAGACAGGCAGGTAGGGATCCCAAGACAGGCGAGCGATCGGTTTCGGAGAGCAGTGATCTGAATACGGCTCCAACCGCTTGGCGACCACTAACTTGCCCGCTGGAACCGACCCCATGCTACAGATCAGGAGCAGTTTCTTATGGATGATGTTGGGATGCACGGCTGCCAACGCGCAGGTCGTCATCAACGAGGTGAACGTCTCGAACATGAACGGTCTGTCGGTCACCGATCCCTTCAATGGTGGTACCGACAACGAGGATTGGATCGAACTGTACAACACCGGTGCGGCCGCGGTTGACCTGAGCGGTTGGCACTTGAGCGATGACAACGGTAACCCAACGGCCTGGACCTTTCCTGCTGGCGCATCCATCGCGGCCAACGGACGGATCGTCGTGCTCGCTTCCGGTTGGAACGGCCTCTACAGCGGCTATTACTGCACGAATTTCAAACTGAACCAGACCGCACAGGACCACGTGGTGCTCGCGCAGCCGGGCGGAACGATCGTGGACGACAAAGTGCTCGATAAACCGACCATGGTGGACCAGAGCCGCGGGAGAACCCCCGACGGATCCAACACCTGGTCGCTGATCACTACCCCCACACCAGGAGCAGCGAACGGTCCGGCTTCACCGGAGTATGTAGCCAAGCCGACCATCAGCCCGGATGCAGGCTACTTCACCGGCTCCGTGCAAGTGACCATCAGCGGCCCTGCAGGAGCCAGCATCCGTTACACGCTCAACGGGGATGTTCCCACGGCCACGTCGACGTTGTATGCTGGCCCGTTCAATGTGAACGCCACCACGGTGGTGCGCGCCGCGTGCTTCAGCGCCACACCGGGTGTTCCGGCAAGTTTCATCGAGACGAACACGTACTTCATAAACGTGACGCACGGCGTGGCGGTGCTGAGCGTGGCGGGCGATCAACTGGACGATCTGCTCAACGGCAACGGTAGCATCCAACCGCTCGGTTCGTTCGAGTACTTCGGCCCGGACGGTGTGCTGCGCGATGAAGCGGTGGGCTCTTTCAACGAGCACGGCCAGGACAGCTGGGCTTACAACCAACGCGGATTCGATTATGTGACACGCGACCAGACCGGTTACAACGATGCGATCCACTATCCGGTATTCCGCGGATCCTCCCGTCAGAAATACCAGCGACTGATCATCAAAGCGCTTGCCGGTGACAACTGTCCGTTCGGTCCGGGCCAACCAGCGCACATCCGCGACCCTTACGTGCAATCATTGTCGCAGGTCGGTGGTCTGCGCATGGATGAACGCAGCTATGAACCCGCCGTGCTCTACCTCAACGGCCAGTACTGGGGCGTGTACGATATGCGTGAGAAAGTGGACGATGCGGACTTCTTCCAGAAGTACTACGATCAGGACGAGAACAACGTGTACTGCATCAAGACCTGGGGCGGTACGTGGAACGAGTTCGGTGGCGGCGCGGCCTCAGCGGATTGGAACGCGCTGTTGAACTACATCAACACGAACAACATGGGCGATGCCACGGCCTTCGATTACGTGGACCAGCGCTACAATTGGAAAAGCCTCATCGACTACTTCTGCCTGAACAGCTATTGTGTTTGCGCGGACTGGTTGAACTGGAACACCATCTGGTGGAAGGGGCTGAACCCCGCGGGCGAGCACAAGAAGTGGGGCTACGCGCTGTGGGACGAGGACGCCACCTTCGGCCACTACGGCAATTTCACCGGCATTCCGGATCAAAGCGCCAACGCTGACCCCTGCACCGTGGAGGACCTCGGTGATCCAGGTGGGCAAGGACATACCGTGATCCTGCGCAAACTGATCGATGAGAACCCGATGGTGCACGATTACTATGTGAACCGGTACATCGATCTGGGCAATACCCTGTTCAGTTGCGAGTTCATGAACCATCACCTGGACAGTCTGCTGGCGATGGTGACACCGGAGATGCCGGCCCAATGTTCGCGCTGGGGCACCACGATGGCCAACTGGCAGGCGGGCGTGCAGGCGCTGCGTGATTTCATCGATGCGCGGTGCATCACCACACAACAAGGCCTGGTCGATTGCTACGATCTCGACGGTCCGTACAACGTGATGTTCAACGTGGAGCCTCCCGGCATGGGGCAGATCTCCATCAACTCGATCACGCCTCCGACCTATCCGTTCACCGGGGTGTACTACGGCGGCATCAATACATCATTGGTCGCGGAAGGACTGAACGGATACACGTTCGATCATTGGGAAACACTGCATCATGCGCTGCTGCCGAGCATGACCGACTCCGCCGCGTCGTTGCTCTTCACCACGTCGGATACGATCATCGCTTACTTCTCGCCACCGACCCAATACGAGATCGTGCTGCTCACCGATCCGATCGACAAGGCGATGATCACCTTCAATGGTCAGAACTACTCCTCGTTCCCGGCCTCGGCTTTCGTCGGAGAGGATGTTCCCATCGCGGTGAATGTGGAACCGGCGATGTTCTACGACTTCAAATACTGGGAGATCAAACAGAACATCCCGAACACGAACGACAGCACGCGGCGGGACTTCCGCATCCGCTTCTTCGGACCCGACACCATCATCGCGCACCTGGCGCCGCAGGAGTATGGATACTGGTCGCCCAATGCGTTCACACCGAACGGGGACGGCTTCAACGATGTGTGGCAACCATGGGGCAACGTGATCGACCCGGAGTCCTTCGAACTGGAGATCTACGACCGCTGGGGCCGTGTGATGTTCGCTACGAACGACCCCTACGAAGGTTGGGACGGCACGTTCAGTGGTACGCCAGCACCGTTGGGCGTTTACGCCTTCAAGACCCACATCATCGAAGGCATCACGCGCGACAAGCATGACCTGCTCGGTCACGTGACCCTGATCAGATGACGCGCTCTTATTCACTTCAGCAAGCCCCGGTTCCCGCCGGGGCTTTCGCTTGATATACGCTGTGAGCGCCCGCACCTACATTCGGCACATGAACAAGACGGTAGCCAACGCGGACACCGCGCTGGAGGGTCTGATGGACAACATGACCTTGATGGTCGGCGGTTTCGGCCTGTGCGGCATTCCGGAGAACCTCATCGCTGCATTGGTGCGCAAAGGCACCAAGGGACTCACCTGCATCAGCAACAACGCCGGTGTGGATGATTTCGGCCTGGGCCTTCTGCTGAAGACTCGACAGATCAGGAAGATGATCAGCAGCTACGTGGGTGAGAACGATGAGTTCGAGCGCCAGATGCTGAGCGGCGAACTCGAAGTGGATCTGATCCCACAGGGAACGCTGGCAGAGCGCTGCCGTGCAGGCGGGGCGGGCATTCCAGCGTTCTTCACTCCGGCCGGTTACGGAACGGAAGTGGCGCAAGGCAAGGAAACGCGCGAGTTCGATGGGAAGATGTACGTGATGGAACAGTGGCTTCGCGCGGACTACAGCCTGGTGAAGGCGTGGAAGGGGGACACGAACGGCAACCTCATCTACCGTCATACGGCGCGCAATTTCAACCCGATGATGGCGATGGCCGGCCGTGTCACGATCGCGGAAGTGGAGGAGCTGGTGCAACCTGGAGAACTCGACCCGGACAGTATCCACACACCGGGAATTTTCGTGCATCGCATCTTTCAAGGAAGCGGTTACGAGAAGCGGATCGAGCAGCGCACGGTCCGCAAGCGCGCCTGACCGGCATGATGCTCAGGGACCGGCACTGGTTCATCGCATGTGCGACACTGGTCTGGACCTATGTGATCGTTCGCGCACGGGCGGTTCCGCTGGTGCACGATGAATGCGCCAGTCTGCTCTGGTACGTTTATCCCGGTGAATGGCAGCCATGCAGTGCGCACGGGGATGCGAACAACCACTTCCTGAGCACGGGCTGCGGTATCCTGTTCACGCGGCTCTTCGGGTTACATCCTCTTTCGGTACGGCTGGGAAGCGTGCTGGCGTTCGTGCCGTATGCATGGGGATGTTGGCGCTTGGGTAAGAACATCAACAGCAAGCCCGTTCGTTGGTGCATGTGGCTCGCTTTACTGACCTGCCCGTTCGTACTGGACTTCTTCTCCCTTTTCCGCGGCTATGCCATGGAATTGGCGGGCTGGGTGATCGCGTTGGACGGATGTCTGCGTTTCGCGGTCTCCGGATTGATGAGACATTTGAGCCAGACCCTCCTCGGCTCTCTTTTCGCAACGGCTTCCATCCTCGCGCTTGTTCCGGTGTGGGCGTTGCTGATCACTTGCCTGACGGTGTTCGCGTTCCTGCACCACCAACGCGCACCGGTGCGCATGGTCGTTCAACTCGTGGTGATGCTGTGTGCAGGGGGGATGCCACTGCTGTTTGCGAGCCGCCTGGCCATGAACATGCAAGAGCAGGGTTTGCTCTATCACGGAAGCAAGGAGGGATTCCTGCCCGTGACCGTTGTTTCCTTGTCGCGCTATGTCCTGGGTACCGACAGTGCAGCGTGGCTCGTTGTCATCGCTGCGGTCATGGCGGTGCTGGTGCCGGTGTTGCGCGCTCGTTCGTTCAAGCGCCCGTCCACGGCAGCATTGGCGGCCCTTTTGCTGGTAGCAGATGTGGTGGCCCGCGTGGTACTGGCCAAGCGTTTCGGGGTGAACTATCCGGAGGATCGGGCGGGGATCCACTATGTGCCGTTGGTGATCCTCCTGTTCGCACTAGCGGTGGACGGTCTGGCGGTCCGCGACGGACGGGTGCGTTATGCGGCCATCGGCCTTCTGTTGCTTCCGATGCGCGCGTTGTTCATCGTCAACACGGACCACACCTTGTTATGGCCGGAGCAGTCGATACCGAAGCGTTTCGTTGAAGTGATACACCGTGAAGGAGAACATATGGACCATGCGCCGGTGATCAGCGGTTACCATCAATTGGCGCTCGCCTGGCCGATGAACGCAAGCATGCTTGGTGAAGTGGTGCTACCTCTTCAGGTGGATCGTTTCCCTGAGGGTGATCACGACCTGCGTATCGTGGACCATCGCTTTCTTGGGACAGCGCGGGAGGGATATCGGGTGCTGGACAGTGCGATGGGGCCTGGGCTATGGTTGCTGGAGCGCACCGTGATGCGGCACGTGGAAAGGCTGGATACGCTTCGCGCAGAGAATACGCAAGGCCGCGGTGAGTTCTTCGAGATGGGCCATGTACCGGACACCCTCTTGCGACAAGGGGAGATCCTCGTCGATATCGGCTGTCGGTTGAGCGTTGATGGCATCTCGCCCGACGCGGGATGTGTCATCGAGGTGAACGACAGCGCCGGGAACAAGCTGTTGTATGATCGGGTGCCTCTTTTCGCTTTACGTCGTGAATGGAAGGATGGTGCATGGCGGATGACACGGATCCTGCCTCGAATGCCGGAAGCGCGGCGTACTGTCATCTATTTCCACAACCCGGAAGGGAAGGAGGTCAGGCTCTCGGCGCCAACCGTGGTCATCGGCGGATCCAGATAGCGGTATTCCGTACGTGCAACTTCGCGATCTTCACCCCGCAAGCAAGCAGGCACCATGGCGTTGAACAAGGACCAGATGGCGAAGCGCATCGCGCGCGAACTGAAGGATGGTTACTATGTGAACCTCGGCATCGGCATTCCGACGCTCGTGGCCAACCACATTCCACCAGGCATCAACGTGACCCTTCAAAGCGAGAACGGGATCCTGGGCATGGGGCCGTTCCCTTGGGAAGGGGAGGAGGATGCGGACATGATCAACGCGGGGAAGCAAACGGTGACGTTGTTGCCTGGCAGCAGCATTTTCGATAGTGCTACGAGCTTCGCGATGATCCGCTCGCAGAAGGTGCAACTCACGGTGCTGGGGGCTATGGAGGTTGCCGACAACGGTGACATCGCGAACTGGAAGATCCCCGGCAAGATGGTGAAGGGCATGGGTGGGGCGATGGATCTCGTGGCCAGCGCGCAGAACATCATCGTGGTGATGATGCACACCAACAAGGCCGGAGAAAGCAAGCTGCTCAGAAAGTGCACCCTGCCACTCACCGGAGTGGGCTGTGTGAAGAAGGTGGTGAGCGACCTCGGGGTGTTCGACATCACACCGGATGGGTTCAAACTGTTGGAGCGCGCTCCCGGAGTGAGCGTCGAGGAGATCGTCGAGAAAACGGAGGGGAGGCTGGTGGTCGAGGGCACGATCCCTGAAATGAACGTATGACCCCCTACACACGGCCCACGTGGAAGGTGAGGCTGACCCGCCTGGGTTATCACCTGCTCGTGGGTTTGATAGTGGTGCTACCGGCGCTCATGAACCAAGCGCCGCTCTACTATTCGGATTCGGGCACATACATGCGGTTCGCCTTCGATGTGGAGCCCCCGATCGACCGCCCCGTCGGCTATTCGCTCATCATCCGCGCGGTGACATGGCAGGCGAGCATGTGGCCTGTGGTGTTCTTCCAAGGAGCCATGGCGAGCTGGTTGATCATGGCCGTCATTCGCCAGTTGTTCCCTGCTCTGGAGTGGCCTTGGCGCCAGCACGTGATCGTAGTCGGGCTGCTCACGTTCATCAGTAGTCTTCCATGGTACGCTTCACAGATCATGCCCGATGTGCTTGCGGGTTACTTGGGACTTATGCTGTTCCTGGTCTTCTTCGGAAGGCGCATGAACAGGCTCGGTCTGGCGCTCATCTGGACGTGCATGTTCTTCTTCACCATCAGCCACTACAGCTTCATGGCGATGATGATCGTGATGTTGTTGTTCCTTCTTGTCCTGCGAGCAACACGTTGGGGTCAGCGGGTCATGGTTTTCAACTTCTGGCGGAATTGGCTCGGAGGGGTGGCCGTGGTGCTGGCGGGTTACCTCTTCATCGTCAGCTTGAACGATCGGTATGAACGTGGCGCTGTTCTTTCTCCCACTTCGGGCCTTTTCATGGCGGGCAAGCTTTGTGAGTCGGGGGTCATGTATGAACATCTCAACAGGACGTGCAAAGAGCAGCCCCGCTCCATTTGCGATCGCAAGCAGGACCTCACGCGCATGGGCATGCACTATGTATGGGACGAAGGAGCACCGATCCGAGAGCACTATGACCTGATCGATGCCAGCGCCCATGCGGATACGCTCGTACATGAGGTGCTAAGCGACCCGCGGAATTGGGGGATGATCGCATGGACAACGGTGCAGGCAACCTTGATCCAATTGGCACAGATCGATGTGGGTTCGGGCCTTGATGCGTACAGGGAAGAGAGCGCACCTTGGTATGTGTATCGAGCGAAGCTGCCGCACGAACTACCCCTGTATATGAACAGTCTGCAGAACCGGGGAATGCTGCCCATCCACACGGTGAACACGATCACAACGCCCGCATTGTACATCTCACTTTTCCTCATCATCCTCTGGTGGCCTTCGCGCACAGGACGTTGGAAGGCCTTCGCGCTTATCGTGGTCGGTATCGTTGTGGCCAATGCATTATGCACGGGCGCTGTCGCCAATGTGTACGATCGGCTGCAGGCTCGGATAACATGGTTGCTTGTGCTGCTCGCGCTGCTGCTGGTGGCGAAGGAGCGCAAGAGGATATGGTTGGCGGTCGAAAGGTTGCTCCTTCCGCAGGTTCGTTGACCTGGTGTTCTTTTACAACGCGATGCCCACACTTTCGATCATCATTCCGGCCTACAACGAGGAGCGTACCATCCATCTCATTCTGGACAAGGTGCGTGACGTGCGATTGGAGCATGGCTTCGCGAAGGAGGTCATCATCGTGAACGATGGTTCCAAGGACGGCACGGTGAACGCGATCCATTCATACATGGCGGCCAACGCGCAGTTCCCTATCCGTTTCATCGAGCAGCCGCAGAACATGGGCAAGGGAGCGGCCATCCATCGGGGGATCAAGGAGGCGACCGGTGAGTACCTCATCGTTCAGGACGCGGACCTGGAGTATGATCCACGCGAATACAATGACCTGTTGCGTCCCGTGGCGGAAGGATTCGCTGATGTGGTGTTCGGCTCACGCTTCATGGGGCATCATCCGCACCGCATCCTCTTCTTCTGGCACAGCATAGGCAACAAGTTCCTCACGTTCCTGTCGAACGCGTTCAACAATCTGAACCTGACAGATATGGAAACGTGCTACAAGCTCATCCGGTCCGATATCGCGAAGGGGCTGGAACTGAAGGAGCGGCGCTTCGGGTTCGAGCCGGAGGTAACGGCGAAGCTCTCCCGGGTGAAGGGTGCGCGCATCTATGAAGTAGGCATCAGTTACTACGGACGCACCTATGCGGAAGGCAAGAAGATCGGTTGGAAGGACGGCTTCCGCGCGATCTGGTGCATCGTGAAATACGGCCTCGGTTAGGAGAACCAGACCGCTCGGTGCAGCACCTCCAGCAGGCGGCCCCAAGACCAATCGGGCCCATCCCAAGGTGCTTGGTAGATGCTCACCAAGCGCAGGTTCACCAGAATCAGGAAGGACACTCCCGCCAAAGCGCACCAGCGCTGGGAAGGCCGCCATGCGCGCGCCCGGTCAACACCGGCCGCCAGGAACGGAATGAACCAAGCACTTATCTCAATGAAGCCGCGGAACCCATATGCGGCACCGAGCCACCAGGCCCACCAGCTACCATAAGCATAGAGCAACAGTGCCCATACCAGCAGGACAACCAGCGCGGTCACATCTTTTCCCCACGCCTTTCGCGCGAGCAGTGACCAGGCAATGAACATGAGGGGCGAATAAATGAACCAGCCGTTCTGGTAGCTGAACAAGACCCAGGTGAAATGCGGACTGTGCCAGTCGAAGCCTTCGCCTTTCGTGCCATAGGTGAACAGGAACCACTGACCCATCATCGCATGCCAATAGAGGAGTTGGGGCAGCATGAGGAGCCCGAACGCAAGTGCAGCGATGATGGCGGGCAGGGGACCGTAAAAGCGCAGATGATGCACCATCACACGCCAGCGAAGCAGCAAAGGGAGCAGCAGGGCGACCCCATTGAGCGGGCGGACAAGGAGGATCAGCACTGCACAGACCGACAACCGTACCAACCACCACCGGCCATCATGGAACGTCACAAGATGCCAGAGCCAAGCGAACAGGAAGAAAGAGTAGGCGTGAGACATCGTCGGCTCGCGCACCGTGTAGTGGATGAGGTTGGTGCCCAGCAGCACGATGGCGAACGAAACGAACCGGGCGAGGTCCGAGGTCCTGCCACGGAGCGCGCTGGACATCAACGCGAAGGCGGCGGTGACATAGGTCGCCACACCCAGAAGCTGCAGGAGGGCATACGGCCAGGAATAGCCCGTAAGGGGTGCGTCCGTTAGAACGGCGAGCGAATGGCCGACCAGGAAGAACGGCGATTGCATGAGCGCTACTCCGATGGAGAACAGGCTGATGTGTTGACCTTGCTCGGTGGTGTAGACCCACCGCATCGTGAACAGGTCGTGCTCGATGAAGGCCCCGGGGAGGAACTGATAGTAACCGAGCGGGTCACTGGGTGGGGATAGGAACCGGTCAAGATGTGCCCCGTGCTCGATGAGCGCCAGAAGAAAGAGCCCTGTGGCAAGGGCCCACCAATGCCAACGCAACGCGGCCCATGTGCTGATGCGCGAAATGGCGAGTATCATCGGGTGTCAAGGTAGGTGGCAGGTACATTCGCGGCTGTACTTCAGCGATGCGCATCCGCCTTGTCATTCCCTGTTACAATGAAACCGCTCGTTTTCCCAGGGAGCAGTTTGAGCAGCACCTGAGCGCTTTGCCGGCCCTTTCCTTGTTGTTCGTTGATGACGGCAGTAAAGACGGTACGGCCGACATGTTGCGAGAGTTCTGCAAAGCGCATCCAAACAGGTGTGGACTTTTGGTGCTTCAACGGAACGGAGGCAAGGCGGAGGCGGTGCGGCAAGGAATGTTGAGAGCGGCGTCGGAAGGCGGCGCATTCGACTACTTCGGTTATTTCGATGCGGACTTGGCCATACCGTTGGATGAAGCCTTCCTCTTCTTCGCGTTTCTGCAGGATCGGCGGCCGGCATACATCCTCAGCGGCCGGGTGAAACTGCTTGGCACGACGCGCATCAAGCGTTATCTGTATCGTCACGTGCTGGGCCGTCTGTTCGCCACTTACGTGAGTTGGGTGATGGACCTTGCTGTTTACGATACCCAGTGCGGTGCCAAGTTGGTCCGTGCTGATCTGGCGCAGCTACTGTTCCAGCAGCCGTTCATGAGCCGCTGGTTGTTCGACGTCGAACTTCTCTATCGCTGCATCGGACTGTTCGGCCGCGAGCGACTGGAGGACCATGTTGCGGAGGTTCCTTTACGTAGGTTGGAGGATCCAGGAGGCTCCACCGTAACGTTCAGCCGCGCCATCGAACTGCCGTTAGAGCTGTTGCGTATCCGGCGGGCGTTCCGGCGTCAGGGTATCCGTTGATCACCGCAACTCTGCGGTGGTGTCCGCAAGGACTTCCGGGTTCAAGGGTACGTTATCTCGAAGAATGAGAATACCTTGCGGTGCGCGCTCTTCCCGCCATATATGCACGTCGCTACGCCGCAGATACACATGGGAGAGTCCATACCAGATGCGACGTTTCCGATCACCCGGAATGAAGAGCAGGTTGTGATGCCCGGGATCTTTCGGCTTGAACTTCATGGAGACGAACACCCTGTCCCCTATGATAATGGGCATCGCGCGTATGTTCTCCATGGGTTCCCAAGTTCCATCGCTCTCGCCGGGTGTGTCGTGCTCCCAGATGATCGGGAGATTCACACCAGCGGGATCCAGTGTGTGGAACACCATTTCCAAAGCGTACTCATAGGAGGTGTCCAGCGCGCCAGGAGCCATGTCCGCCAGCGTGAGTTCTTGATCCCATCTTCGTTCGATCGTTTCCACGATCTCTGGACCGAACAGGAGGTCGCTTGTGTCCGTGGGTTGAATAAGCGCGGGCCATTCCACAAGGCTTTCTCGCCATTTCGACCACCGGGTATGCTCGCTCGCATACCTCAGCAATAGAGCACCAGCATCACAGCGTGTGAGTTCTTCCACGGTTATTCGGAACACCGCGGCTTGTCCATTGCGCAGAACCGGGGTCGATCGCGCAATAAGTTGACGCTCGTCGTCATCAAGTTGCTCGCCACCATGTACAAGAAAGATCTCTCCGGATGAAGGCAGGTCCTTGGTGATCGGCTTTGGGAATGAGACAGGCGCAAGCAGTGAGAACTGGGCAATGGTCTCAGGAATGGAGGTTCGACTGGTGATACCGGCGAGGATAGGCGTACGAGTGAAAAGGCTGACCGGGAAAATGGTGCGGAAGGCAGGCCCACAATCGCCTCGCTTGTATACCTCCGATCCGGCATGCCAGAAGGGCATAGGCATCAATGCCAAAGGATGCTCACGTTCGACCAGTTCGATGATGGTTCGGAGGTCATCTTTTGCCCAATCGCGGATGAACGGTGTCCATCCGTTGGAGACACTTTGGCTTGACGTTTCGAAATACGGCCATCCTTCGATGGTATTCAAGACCGGCGGCACGAGCAATGCTGTTATGCCTAGTGCTCGAAGTCGATTGTTCCAGCAAAGTGTCCATTGGTATAGGCGCGCAAATGTGAAAACCGACGCTGTCAAGTAGAACATCCACGCGAGTCTGCCAAGCCCACGGAACTGCTGTAGCATCGGGAGAACTTTTTCCAAGGGACGATGAAAACCGAACGCGGCGAAGAGTACGATAGAACCGGCACCCAGATACAGGGCGGCTTCATCGTCGATCCTGGTGCGCAGAGGAGCAGAACGTTTTCCCCACGCGATCAACTGTCGAAAAAGTGCGAAGAGTAGCAAGGACATCGTAGCCACTCCCAAGTAACACCAACTCTCCCAGGACGGTTCCAGCCCTGTCCACATCTTGGTCAGCGGAGAAAGCAAGGAGGGGTGATGTGGAACGCAAAGACCATCCACACTCGCCAACAGGTTTGAATCGGTAAGAGGGGCTGTCGGACGTCCTGAATGTGTGTCTTGCACGCGGACCAAAGCGACGAACACGAACAAAGGCACAACTGCTTGCGCGATAGCAGGCAAAGCACTTTGACCGAGCCAAGTGCCATCGCGAAGCATACGCAATCCCCATGCAGCACAGAGGAACAGAGAGAGCATGAGTCCGAGGTAGGCATGTGTGCAGAAGGCATACAAAAGGACGAGGCAAAGAACGATGGACCATCGCCAAGTGCGGCCCGGAGACAAGGACAAGAGATGCATGTACCAAGCAAGCGGGAGCAAGTAGCAATGAGCCAACGCCAGGTGGCCTTCCATACGGAAAAGTTGCGGTTGCAACATGGTCACTCCTAACGCACCGACCGCAGCCGTCCAGGACGGAAGTCCAAGGCGTCTTAGAATGGCCGATACGCATAGACCATAGACGATGAGGCCGGAAAGAAGGAGCAGGTTCAGGATGCCGACCGCATGAGGTTGGGCGAAGGGGAGCGCTCGCAGCAACCAGCTTAACGCCGGATGCCCGTCCGAATAGAAGACTAGTTCGCCGTAAGGATAGTTGAAGTCGTCACCGTTGAGCAAGTGCTCATCGTTTACGACATGGTACAGGAACGTGTAATAGTTCTTGGCGCCATCCCCTGCGGACGATAACACGTGATAGTCCGGTTGACATACGACGGGCCAATAGAAATGACAGATCAAGCCCCCAAGGGCGACGGCCAGAGCCGTTCCCCAGAGCCATGGGGATGATTTGTCCGGATTGTGCCGCACGATCGTTGCACGGCCAAGGTAGGTGTCGCATTCCGTCGTCGTAATTAAGGTTGAGGTAGCAGCGGTAAGTTTGATGGCTGATGAGAGTAGTGATCAGATACAGGGCGGGCCTGGCAGGCCCGTTTTTCATGTTCCTTCTCACGCTGAGCTTTTGCGGTTGCGGTCATGGTAAACCCTCAGTTGGTTTCGTGCGACTTGGGAACAGAGGATTCGTTGTAGATGACAGGCCGCTCTTTCCTCTGGTGGTGAACTACAACCTTGCGCTCCGTTGCAAGGGTGATAGCCTTTGGATCTGCCCGGGACTCGACTATGATGAGCGGTTGCATCAAGGTGCGACGCGAGCTTCGGATAGGGCAGCCATTCGAGCGGATCTGGAGATGATGTACGACATGGGCTTCAATACAGTTCGTATCGTTGGTTGGTTCGGTCAGGTGGTCGACAGGAATGGCGGTACGTGGTTCAAGGCCGTCGCCCCAAATTTGAAGGACTCCCTACTTCCGGTAACCACCGCTGGCCTGTACGATCAGTACCTGTCTTCGCTGGCCGAGGTGTTCGATGGATCACGAAATGCTGGCTTGCGCGTAATCCCTCTCATCTACTTGATGCCTGGACAAGATGGAACGGAAGAGCATTTCAAACGCGTTGCAGACCGCTTCAAGGAAGACAGCATCATCTTGGCCTACGACCTGTTCAACGAGCCGCTGTATTTCGATTCGGCGCAGCACAAGAAGCCAGAGGTAGACGCCATCACCGAGGGCTGGCATCGCTTGGCAAGGCAGTATGCACCGAACCATCTCACCACGATCGGTCTCTCCGGAAAAGGAGAGGTTTTCGCTTGGGACCCGAACCGGTTGATGGTGGATTTCATCTCCTATCACCCCTACGAGTACGAGCCGGACCAAGTGCGAAACGAGATGCGGTGGTACTTTGAGAACATGAAGGTGCCGTGGATCATCGGTGAAACGGCCATTCCTGCGGATAACGATTCTGTGCCCTACACTGCACAGAAGCAATTCGCAGAACGCACACTGAAGCAGGCGCGCGCGTGCGGGGCCTGGGGCTATTCGTGGTGGCAGTACAAAGACGTATATTGGAACTACTTCCATTCGGATTACATGGGCGTGCTCAACCGCAAAGGTTCCACGCGCACCAGCAAGAGCGGCTCGGTCGTGAACGGGACCGTGAAACCGGTCGCTGAGGTGTTCAGGACCTTCAACCCCGATACCGATCCAGGCGAATGCCTCTGCCCAAAGAACTACTATGACCTGTCGGGTTGCAGAACCTCACGGATCTCCGGTCGATTGGTAGATCCGGATCGCAAGCCGATCCCATCGGGAGTGGTGATCGGCTGGAACGAGTGGTGGAGCAAGTCCTACTACACCATCACACGCGCGGACGGCACCTTCGAACTGAACGGTTGTTTCTATTTCCACCACTGGATGGCCTCTGCGACGAACTGGAGCATGACGCGTGGTGATTGTTATCCGAACGGATTTCTCACTCGCTCGGACAGCATACCTGCCTACGACCTGGGTGAGTTGATACTCGAACCGCTCACACCTCATCATTGAGGTCAGCGGCCTGTATCAGTTTCAAAGCGGAAGAGCTCGTGTGGTCCGATGCGGGTCGCGCTCGCGACCAGTCGCATGGTGGCGGTATCGTAGGTCAAATAGCGGCCGTTGAACGCTTTCAAAGTGGCCAGGCTGTCCTGTACGTACTGCATCTCGAAGAGACCGAAGTTGCCCAGTCGCTTGGCCGAAGCGGACAGTTGTCCTTGTTGATCCAGTTCGGCAGACACGAACCGATTATCAACGGTCATGATCGCGGTACGGTCATGCTCTAATGAAAGGACCAGGAAGGGCTGGCTTTCTTGGCACGGCACATCAACGCGAATGTTCGTTCGGTTGCTCGGATCCACACTGATGCAGGCGCCACTTCCGGTCCGGATGAACATCGATCGCGTACCATCCAGCGTAAGGCCTTCGAGATTTCGGATAGGTTGTATGTCCTTGGTCGAGCAGTTGCTGAACGTGCACCATTCCCTGAACGTATTCTCATCCATCATGTCGAAGAACTTGGAGAAGTTGCCGGGATATGAGTGCGCAACAGCGTTCACTACGGGTATATGCAGTTGTTGCCCGGCCAGCATCGCATCAAGTTGTGCGTTGATTCGCAGCAAGTGGAGGGAATCCTCCGTACGTGCCATGATCAATGGCGTGAAGGCCACTGCGGTGTGGTGTTGATCGTATTGGCTCAGGATGTATCGTGCGACCTGATTCACCTCGGTGCGGGAATCGTACTTGTCGTAGCTCTTGAGCCAACCTGTATCCACTTGGTTGTCCAGCACGATAGCGAGCGGCATTAGCGCACTGAGCATGGTATGCATCCATGACTTCCGGAAAAGGATGACCGGAACGAGCACCAACATGAGCACGAAAAGAAAGGCCTGCACATTGATGACGCGATCAATGGCGCGTAAAGCGGAGAAGCCTGGAAGGTGGAACAGAAGCTTGTAAAGTGTGAAGCCACCTACGTTCAGGCAAAAGATGATGCTGAGCAAGAGCGTGATTCCTACTACGAGGACCGGACGCTTATGCTCAGGGTCGATCCTTTTGGAGAGAAGGAGCACCGGAAGGGACAGGATGGCAAGCCATGGCAGTACGCCCATGAAATGGAAGTGGCTCCACCATTCCTCGAAGGCGAATTGGCTATGTCGCGAGAGGTCTCTCCAGGACACCGCCCCCGGATGTGTGAAGAAGTACGAGGATGGCCGTGGTATGGTGTTCACCACCTCGGGAAAAGTGCGCGTACCCAGTGTGTTCGCCACCTCCAGGTAAGGACGCATGAGAGGCAGAAGCAATGCTCCGCCAAGAAGGACACTTCCGAAGAAGGGCAAGTAGTCTTTGATATGACGAGACCAAGCGGTGAAGGAACGCGTTCGATGGACGATGAGGTGCGCGATAAGGAAGCAGGCAAGGAGGTAGAGCAAAAGGAAGCCCATATAGATGCCACAATAGAACTGATAGACAGTGGCGACTACCGCCAGAAGGAAGGTCCACCAGCGCGCGGTAAGGAGTGTCCGCCAGAACAACCACAGCGCGACGGGCACCATGAATTTTGGGAACACTTGCGCGTGTTCCATCTGGCCTATGTTATAGATGCCGAACGCGAAGACATAGGCACCGCAGGCGGCCAGCACCGTGCGACCGCTCCAGGCGCGCAGCACCAGGAAGCAGCATCCGTAGTTCAACGCGAAGAGCGACAGTATCCAGACTTGATAAGCGCTCTCACGGTTGAACCCGGCGACGCGGAATGCCGAGTAGAGCGGCGCTGTTCCCAATAGGTTGTCAGATAGCGCGATGGTGTTCTTGTAAGGATACATGAATGGAGCATCCCAATAGTCGGTGACGCGCCCGGTCGCCCACTGATGGAAGTGCTCGAGTATGTAGTTGTTGAAGCGGGAGTCGCCCATATCCCCGGGAATGCGAGCGCGTTCCGGTCCGAACAGGGATAGGGGAAAGGACCAGAGGCCGTAGAAAAGGAGACCGACCGTGACGAGGAACTCGGCAGAAGCGCGCAGTATAGTTCGGTCCATCAAGAACGGAGGCCTGGGGGGCGGTGCATTGTGAACCTGACCCCGGCCATCGTTCAAGAGGGAAGGGTCGAGACAATGTTATTGAACGCTGGGCTAAGCGCGAAACAGGGGACGCGGTGATCCGGACTAAACTTGTTCGATGCAGGATCCTGCCTGGATACGAAGGCCGTGGTGGATGGGCGCTTCTCTTCTGCTCTTTCTGCTCATCCTCTCCTGGTTTTTCTTCCTTGAGCGCACGACCTGCTTCGACAGCGCCTGGCAGTCTTGGGAAATGATCTATGTGCGCACTCTTCACGCTGAGCACCATCGCTTTTCGACCATGCTGGCGCAGGTTGTTCCGGTTCTGCTATTGAAGACGGGAGCTCCCTTGGGTGCTGTGCTCAGGGCCTATTCGGTTTCGTTCATGCTGGTGCACGCTGTGGGTTTCGCCTTCGTTCTGTTTGTGGTGCGTGATCGCGCTGCAGCGATGGCCATTCCCCTCGCGCTTGTCGCATTGGTGAGCGGGTCTTTCTTTTTCGGTACGAGTGAAGTGCAGCAGGGGGTCTCATCGCCCATCATCGTATTGGCGCTATTCCGCCGATGCTTGGGAGCGGACACACGGCGAGCTGCATGGTATTGGGGTTTCCTAGCCCTGCTGGGCGCGCTCTGGTCGTCGTTCTATCACATGGTGTTCGTGCTTCCGGTGGCCTATGTACTGGGCCATGAGCTTCTTCAGCAACGATGTTGGCGGACGTTGCGGTTCTGGATCCTCGGCGCGGGCGTTCTGGGCTCATTCCTGGTGCGAAGTTGGTTGGTCGGATACTCCGGCTACGAGCAAGACCGCATGGTGGGCGCTGCTGAGTTCGTGGACCTGCTCAAGATGCTTGGTGACCTCGCCAGCACGCGGCATATGGTACAGGCGCTGGGCGACTTCCCTTCCTTCTGGGCGCTTGTCGCGGTCGTACTCCTCGTTACGTTCATGGAGCGGTCATGGGTGCTGCTGCTCTGGACGTTGGGTTGGTCGGTCGCGTGTTCATCGCTGATCCTCATGGCCGATCGGGATGTGGGCGCACCATACATGTATGAGAACCTTTACCCGATCATCGGTGCAGCTTGGGCGGTGCATGCAGCAGGGCTCATCGAGCACATGGGAGATCGGAGGGTCATTGGGCATGCGGGTCTTCTCGTGGCGCTTTTCTGTGGCGGTTGGCAGGTTTGGCAGGGCCGCTATGTATCCATGGATAAGGTCCGCTATGCGGAGCGGCTGAGCAACAACCTGAGGGAACGAGGTTCGCGCAAAGCGATCCTATCCGCTCACGCCATCCCATGGGCCTACGCACAAACGCATTGGACGTTGCCGTTCGAAACGGTACTGATCTCCGCACTGCACGGCCCGGACCAGGCGACCACCGTGTTTGCCGTGAACCCCTTGGAGGAGGCGCGTGTTGGAATGGAAAAGCAGGACCAGTTCCTAGGACCGGATTTCAATCCATTCTTCTTCAAGGTGCACCGTTTGGACAAGCGCTACTTCGACCTGCCATCGACTCCCTATGTGTTCGCCACCTCACCCCCGGACAGCACCTTCGCCATCGGCTGCGGCGAGCTTTCGCTCGAACTGCGGGAACAAGTGATCAGCGTTCGGAGGGACGCGTACGACCTGCTCGAGACGCGGCTTATCGCGAGCGGTCGTGTGCCGTTGCGCGTGGAACGTCCGCATGGAGTGAGTCTGATCGAGTGCACGGTAATGCGACTGCATCATCGGGCGCCCATCAGTCGTGATCTGACCACCGTTGAAATGGACCTGCCGCCTGGTAGCAGTGCGAACATGTCCGTGTTGGTCACCCGACCGAAGGAAGCAGGAACTTACATGGCCCGCGTGGAACTGCTGGTGGACAGCCTACCGACCGGAGTACTGGATTCGGTCGTGTTGCAGGTGCCTCGCTTCCCGCTGTGAGCGCACGCAGTACTTACACCATCGAAATGCACGTATCGCTCAACACTTCTTCCCCCCGCAACCGCAGATATAACTGGACCGTTGCTGCCACATCCTTCCGGCAATAGCGCGCGATGCGCTCCAGGTCCCTGGCTTCGTAATAGACACGGGCTACGTCAGCCCCAGTGATGTCATCTTTAGGCGTGGGGATGCCGAGAATGTGCGTGAGCAGGGCGAGCGACGTGAAGTGTTTGCGATCACCGAAGCTCCAGAGGTTCATCGTGTCAAGATGGCCGACCTCCCAAGGCTTCAATCCACCTATGTCCAGCAAGCGGGGCAGGCGTATGCCGTGCACGATGCAGCGGCGGGCGATCCAGGGGAAGTCGAACTCCTTCCCGTTGTGAGCGCACAGCCAATGGTCATCGGTGTTGTAATGCTTGTGCAGCAGGTCGCAGAAGCGCAGAAGCACGTCCTTCTCATCGTCACCGTGGAAGGAGGTAACACGCAGTTTGGGTATGCCTCCATCCTTGTGAAGCGTGCCGGCTCCGATGCAGATGATCCTGCCGAACTCGGCCAGGATGCCGCCGCGTTCCCTGTACAGTTCCTCGGCGCTGCGACCGTTCCGCTCCTGTTCCCATCGGGTCTTTTCCGTGAAGAGCTTCGCTGTTGTGGGGTCCAACGCGCTCCAATCAGGAACTGAGGGTACGGTCTCGATATCAAGGAAGAGGATCTTGCTCGGGTCCCGGATCTGTTCGTTGCGCATGAGGATAGTGTATGGTGGTTGAGCGTAAGGTAATGATCGCTCGCCTGCCTGATGGTTCAGTCGTTACCGATAACGGTCACTCGATGAGCACGCCGCGTGTATGCATCAGCGGTATCGGCGTGAAGTTCTCCTCATCGATGCTGCCAGCAAGGAAGATGTACTTCTTGTCGTGGATCACGCCGTTGATGTAGAAGCTGAGCCAGTACTGGTTGCTCAAGGGAAAGACGTCCTCCACGATGCGCTCGATGCGTGCCCAGTTCTTCGCATCAAGGCGTTCGATCATATGGCGCATCTCACTGGTCTGGCGGGGTTCCCCATCGATCTCGCCATAACCGCGTGAACTGACCAGCACGGTCTCAAGCGTCGCATCGCTCGTATTGATCAGGTAGACATACCAAGCCGTGCCGCCTTCCGGATCCGGTTCACGCACCACGGCCATGCTCACACCTTCCACCTTGGGGTTGGTGATGTCCTTCTTCATGCCGCAAAGGAACGATGTCCGTGGGCGGTTCGTTGCTACGATACAAGCCTAGCGCTTCGCCAGCGCACGCGCGATGGCGATGTAATCCATGACGTCCTGCGGGTGGCCTTCAGCGTTCTTCTCTTCCCACTTCATGCCGGTGCGCACCATCACGAGCCGTTCATGCGGCACCACCACCACATACTCGCCATGGAAACCGCGGCAGTAGTAGACCGGTCGTCCATCGAGCTTCATCAACCACCAGTAGTAGCCATACCGCTCATTGGTCTTTCCGTGGTCCAGCACCGGTGCGGGCGTGATGGAAGCCTGCCAGTATTCGCGTGGCACGATCTCGCGCCCCTTCCATTGGCCGCTATCGAGGTACAACTGACCGATGCGAGCGAAGTCGCGAGCGGTAGCATACAGGCAGCAGAACGCTTTGAAGTCACCATCGCTGCGGTCCTTTCCCCAGAACGCGGGATGCTCGCAGCCGAGCGGGGCCCACAACTTCTCCTGTGTGAGCACATCGAGGTCTTTGCCGTAGGCCTTCTCCAGCACTTCGGCCATGATCTGTGTGCTGCCACTGATGTAATCGAACTCGACACCCGGGCGTTGCTTGCATGGTTGGTCGAAGGAGAGTGCGCGCACGTTGGTGCCATAATAGCCTTTCGCATTGTCGCTGAAGGGGTCGGCTCCGCTCTCGCTCCAGTCCAGCCCGGTGCTCATGGTGAGCAAGTGGTAGAGCTGGATGTGTTGGTGACAGGTGTCGCTGTTGAACTCGGGCAGGAAGTCACCCACGGGTTGGAACACGCTCTTGATGCGGCCTTCCTTCAACGCGATACCGGTCAGCACGCTCACGTAGCTCTTCGCCACGCTGAACGAATTGCTCACGCTGTCGCCGTTCCAGCCGTTCCAGTATTGCTCATGGATCAGGCTGTCGTTCTGTACCACCACGAAGCCAACGGTCGAGTTCTTGGCTAGCGTTGCTTCTTCTTCAGCGGAGAGGTGGAGCTTGCCATAGCGCGTGCCGTGCGCCCATGGTTGCGGTGCATCAGCAGGAATGCGCGAGCTAGGGAAGAAGTCGCGGTCGTCGATCTCCGGACCGTTGCGGCCGCGCAGGTAGGTGTACCACACACCGCGGGGCAGGTGGCCGTTGCCGGTGAGGTAAGCGAGCACCACGAGCACGGCGATGAGGCCGAGCAGCCAGAGAACGAGTTTTCGTAGGAAGCGCACGGAGCGAAAGTAGCCAGCGTTCTGCGGCTCAGCCGATCAGCTCCACATCGAACAGGTTCGCGATCTCCACTTTCAGTCGCGCCTTCACCTCGTTCATGTCCACTTCGCGACCGAGCTCCTGCCGCATGCTGGTAACGCCCTTGTCCGCGATGCCGCAGGGAATGATGTTCTGGAAGTAGGAGAGGTCCGTGTTCACGTTGAACGCGAAGCCATGCATCGTGACCCAGCGGCTGGCGCGGATGCCGAAGGCGCAGATCTTCCTCGCCTTGAACGGATCGGACGGATCGAGCCACACACCGGTGAGCCCATCGATGCGTCCAGCTTTGATGCCGTAAGCTTCCAGGGTTCCGATGATCGCCTCCTCGAGCGTGCGCAGGTAGCGGTGGATGTCGGTGAAGTGATGGTCCAGATCGAAGATCGGGTAGCCCACGATCTGCCCGGGTCCATGGTAGGTGATGTCACCGCCCCGGTCGATGGGGAAGAACTGAACGCCTTTTTCCCGCAGGCCTTGCTCGTTCAAGAGCAGGTGGCTCTGCTTGCCGCTCTTGCCCAGCGTGTACACGTGCGGGTGCTCGCAGAAGAAGAGGTGATCCTCCGTAGGCACTTCTTCTTCAGCAGGGCGGTTGCGGTTCGCGAGCTTGCGGTCGATCGTTCCTTGGAAGACACGGGTCTGCAGGTCCCATGCTTCGGCGTAGTCGATGAGACCGAGGTCGCGGAAGTGAACGGATCTCATGGAGCGAATTTTCACCGCGGAGACGCGGAGGCGCAAAGGTCGCACGAGGTATTGCTAGCCGTGCAGAGGGAGCCAAGGTGCGCTTCGCGCCTGAGCGGATGCGGCCTGAGGCTTGATCGTACGGTGATGGATGCCTTATTCGTCAAGACCGTTCACGACCCGGCGCAAACCGTCCTTGAGCAAGGCCTCGTTGAAATTGATGACCAGACCAAGCTTGCAACCGGTCAGCCTCAAATAGGTAAGGAGTTGCGCAACGTGGTTGTCGTGGATGGCTTCCACAGCCTTGACCTCCACGATGATGCGGCCTTCCACGATAAGGTCCAGTCGCAGGGTCGTGCCCAAGTCCCTGCCTCGGAAGTGGATCGGAACGGATCGTTGTTGTTCGACCTGCATGCCTTCATCCCGCAACACCTGTGCAAGACAGAGTTCGTAAACCCCCTCCAGCAATCCCGGCCCGAGTTCACGATGGACCTCGATCGCTGCTTTGATGATCTTCGAACTGAGCTCGTTATGCGTCATGGAAAAGGAACCGAGCAACTCCGCGTTCCTCAGCGTCTCTGCGCCTTTGCGGTGAGAACCCACACTCACTTCACCTCCGCCAACTTCCCCTTCAGCATGTTGATCACTGCGATCTCGCTCGGATCAACGCCTTTCTTCTGCGCCCAGTAGAAGCTCACCCAATCGCCGAGGTTGATGAGGTACAGTTGACGTGCGAGGTTGGTATCGCCCTGGCTCCATACGTCATGGATATGGGGCGTGTACTTGCGGAACACGTCCTTGTTGATCTCCATGCGGATCTGCGAACGTTCGTGGTCCGTCTTGTGGCGGAAGATCACCACGGCGATGTCGTCCTTGCCACCGGCCCAGCCCACCAGTTCGTTGTGGTTCATCTCCGGAATGGCGTGGTGCCAGCAGAGTTCCTTGCTGTTCTCGTTCACCTGCTGGCGGAAGCGGATGCTCACCGCCTCGGTGCTCGCTTCACTGTAGATCACGAGCCTCTTGCCGAAGAGCTGGTCGGTGAGTGCTTTCGCAGCTGCTTGGATCTTCGCCTTGTCGTCCTCCAGCATGTTGGCCGCGGTGTTGATCGCGCCCTCGAAGCCATCGCCGATGATGCCGAAGTGGTGCAGCACGAAGAACTGTTGGGTGAGCGAGTAGGCCAGCATCGTACGCGGCGGATTGCCGCCGGGGATCACGATGTGGTCGAGCCCTTTCGCCTTCGCCATGTCCAGCATGATGCCGCCACTGGTGATCACCACCACGCGCGCGCCTTTCGACAGTGCCTGTTCCATCGCGGCGATGGTCTCCTCGGTGTTGCCGCTGTAGCTGCAGGCGATCACGAGGCTCTTGTGGTTCACATAGGCCGGCAGGTAGTAGTTGCTGTAGACCTCGATCGGGCATTTCGCTTCGTGGGCCACCACTTGGGCGGCGATGCGCCCACCGATGCCGCTGCCACCAAGGCCGGTAACCACCACGTTCGCGTAAGGACCACCGGGGGCTTTGAGCTGGGCTTTGCGGCCGATCTCCAAGGCTTCCTTCAACTGGCGCGGGAAGCCGTCAATGAGGTGTTGCATGCTGTTTCGTAATGCGGCGTGAAAATAGACGCGTTGTAACGGCTTACGTCACCACAGGTTGCTTCGACGTGTGGCCTATTCTGGGGGAAGGTCAGGCGGGGTTAAGCGGACAGTCCCCATTTGAGCTCGGCAGTAGGCATTAAAATCGAACCTAGGGGCAGTAGCCGCAAAGCGCTGCCATCGTATTCCAACACTCCTGCCTCGGCAGAAAGTGTTGGACTCGAAAATGTCATTGTAAATGTCCGCGTGGTAAGACACCCTAAAGACACTCCACGCGTGTCCCTTGATGGTCACTACTTGCGCTTCTTGAATTTCGCTGGCACCGGTTAAGGATCTCTGCTGCCGGAATTCGTGCACGGCTTTCTTGAGGCCCTCTTGGAGCGTTGCCACTATATCAGTACCGCCTACAACACCACAATCTTCGATCGACAACGGAGCAATTCTGATGTTGAAGTCGAACAACGAATCAGGCGCTGGAGTGAAGTAGTTCGTATCGATAGAGCAAGGCCATTTCGTGTGGTTGAAGCCCCATACTAGTTGTCTGCCGCATGAATAGTCAGAACTATGTATCCAGCTTCCAGAAGAGCGGAGGTTCGTGTCTAGAGAAATTTCAAGTACTCCCATGGAGTCTGGCATTACAATGCGCTGCTCCACCAATGCGCTTTGTTCGCGTTTGCAACCATATACAATGCCTACGAGTGCAAGAAGGAGCGACTGTGAAATGGTCCTCATGATTGCACTATTGGAGTGTCTTGCTCGCAACTAGAGCAAGGCAAAGGAAGGCAGAACCCTTATCAGGTCCTCTGGCTCACCCCTTCAGCGCCTCCGCACCACCCACGATCTCGAGGATCTCATTGGTGATGCTCGCTTGGCGCGCCTTGTTGTAGGTCAGCTTCAGGCTCTTCAGCAGCGCATCGGCATTGTCGGTGGCCTTGTGCATGGCGGTCATCCGTGCGCCGTGCTCTGCGGCATTGCTGTCCAGCAGCGCCTTATAGAGCTGGATCTTCAGGCTCTTCGGAATGATGTTCTCCACGATCTCCTCGCGGCTGGGCTCCATGATGTAGTCCACGCGGGAAACCTTCTCGTCAGCGGGCTTGGCAGGCGGAAGCACCGGGAGGTATTGCTCTTCGGTGAGCACCTGCACCGCGGCGTTCTTGAAGCGGTTGTATACCAGCGTTACCTGGTCATACGTCCCATCGGCGAAGAGCTTCATGATCAGCTCGGCCATGGGTGCCACCTTGTCGAAGTTCAGGCCATCGTACAAGCTCGCGCCATCCGTGGGAAGCGCTGCGTTGAAATACTTCGTGCGGCGGTAGATGTCCATCGCCTTCTTGCCGAGCGGCAGTACGTGCACCGTATGGCCTTGTGCTTCATGCTCAGCAGCGAGGCGGCGGATGCTACGGAACACCTGCGTGTTGAAGGCGCCGGCCAGGCCGCGGTTGCTCACGATGGCCACGAGCAGCACGTGCTTCACCTCGCGTTGAGCGCTGTACTTGCCTTCGTTGCCGTTCAGCGTGGCGCTCACGTTGCTGAGGATGGTCTGCAGCTTCTCGGCGTACGGGCGCATGCGGATGATCGCATCCTGAGCACGACGGAGCTTGGCCGCGCTCACCATCTTCATGGCGGCGGTGATCTGCTTGGTGCTGTTCACCGAGACGATGCGGCTGCGGACTTCCTTCAGGCTAGGCATCTATCCTCTGTTGCTGTTGTCCTTGGAACGTTCAGTTCGAGCGGAGTCGACTAAGCGAAGCTCTTCACCAGATCAGCACCCACCTTCTCGATCACGCCCGTGAGGGTGTCGTCGAACTTGCCTTGCTTCAGCGCGGCGAGGGTGTCGCTGTGCTTGTTGCGCATGATCGACAGGAACTCGGCCTCGAACTCCTTCACCTTATTCACCGGCACCTTGACCAACAGGCCCTTGGTACCGAGGTAGATGATGGCGATCTGTTCCTCCACGCGCATCGGGCTGTTCTGCCCCTGCTTCAGGATCTCCACGTTGCGTGCGCCCTTGTCAAGCACCGCTTTCGTGGCGGCGTCCAGATCGGAACCGAACTTCGAGAAGGCTTCCAGTTCGCGGTAAGCAGCCTGGTCGAGCTTCAGCGTGCCGGCCACTTTCTTCATGGACTTGATCTGCGCGTTACCGCCCACGCGGCTCACGCTGATACCCACGTTGATCGCGGGGCGCACACCGCTCAGGAAGAGGTTGCTCTCCAGGAAGATCTGGCCATCGGTGATGGAGATCACGTTCGTCGGGATGTACGCGGACACGTCGCCGGCCTGCGTTTCGATGATCGGCAGCGCGGTCAAGGAGCCACCGCCTTTCACTTTGCCTTTCAGCGATGCGGGCAGGTCGTTCATCTGGCTGGCCACGGAATCGTCGGCGGTCACTTTCGCGGCGCGCTCGAGCAGGCGGCTGTGCAGGTAGAACACATCACCTGGGTAAGCCTCGCGGCCCGGCGGACGGCGCAACAGGAGGGATACCTCGCGGTACGCCACGGCCTGCTTCGACAGGTCATCGTAAATGATCAGTGCGGGACGACCGGTATCGCGGAAATACTCGCCGATGGCGGCACCGGTGAAGGGCGCATAGAACTGCATGGGCGCGGGGTCGCTGGCATTGGCGGCGACAACGATCGTGTACGGCATCGCGCCGTTCTCCTCGAGCGTCTTCACCGTACCCGCTACCGTGGAGCCTTTCTGGCCCACCGCCACGTAGATGCAGAACACCGGCTTACCGGCTTCGTAGAATTCCTTCTGGTTGATGATGGTGTCGATGGCCACCGTGCTCTTGCCGGTCTGGCGGTCACCGATGATCAGCTCGCGCTGGCCACGGCCGATGGGGATCATGGCGTCGATGGCCTTGATCCCTGTTTGCAGGGGCTCCTTCACGGGCTCGCGGAAGATCACGCCGGGGGCCTTGCGCTCCAGCGGCATCTCGAACAGCTCACCGCCGATGGGGCCTTTTCCATCGATGGGTTCACCGAGGGTGTTCACCACGCGGCCCACCATCTGCTCGCCCACGTTGATGCTGGCGATGCGCTTGGTGCGCTTCACAGTGTCACCTTCCTTCACACCGACGCTGGGTCCGAGCAATACGGCCCCTACGTTGTCTTCCTCCAGGTTCAGCACGATGCCGCGCAGGCCGCTGGCGAACTCGATGAGCTCCCCGCTCTGCACGCCTTTCAGGCCGTAGATGCGGGCGATGCCGTCACCTACCTGGAGCACGGTACCGACCTCCTCCAGCTCGGCCTCCGTGCGGAAACCGGCGAGTTCTTGTTTCAGGATCGCCGTCACTTCGGCGGGTTGCACTTGGGCCATGGCCTTGGGAATGCGTTAGATCTCGGGGATGTACGGGTTCTCGGAGAATTTGCGGCGCAGATCGTTCAGCTGGCGGCTCACGCTGCCATCGTACTGCTCGTCGCCGATACGGACGACCACGCCACCGATCAGGTTGGGGTCCACCTTCTCCGAGAGGGTGATGGACTTGCCGGGGTATTTCGCTGCGGCCAGTTCGGACACCTTGCGGCGTGCGGCCTCATCGAGGGGAACGGCGCTCGTCACCAGGCAGGTGATCACGCCATCGTGCTCCTTGCGGATCTCATCGAACGCTTCGGCGATCTCCGGCAGCATGGCCTCGCGGCCCTTGCGTACCAGGATCCCGATGAACGCCATGGACATGGGGCCCACCTTACCGTTGAAGAGACTTTCGAGGATGCGCTCCTTCTTGTCGGCCTTGACCACCGGGCTTTGCAGAAGCAGGCGCAGGTCGCGGCTGTTCGCACAGGCATCCGCCACCAGGCGCATGTCCTCCTGCGCCGCTTTGAACTGGTCTTTCTCCAGTGCCAGTTCCATCAAGGAACGTGCATAGCGGTAGGCGACCGGAGCGATGTTCATGACTTGCGGAGGTCGACTTCGCTCATCACTTTGTCCACCAAGGCTTTCTGTGCTGCAGCATCACCCAGCTTCTCGCGAAGGATGCGCTCGGCCACCAGCACGCTGAGGTCCGCCACCTGGTTGCGGAGTTCCACGATGGCGGCGTTCTTCTCGTTGCGGATGTCCTCGCGGGCACGGCCCAGCAGGGCATCGGCTTCGGCCTTGGCCTTGGCTTTCGCTTCGCTGATCTCCTTGTCGCGGATGTCGCGTGCCTCCTTCAGCAGGGCGTCGCGTTCGGCTCGGGCCTGGCGCATCATGTCCTCATTGCTCGCTTGCAGCTTGGACATCTCCTCGCGCATGCGCTTGGATTCGCTCAAGGCGTCCTCGATGCCCTTCTCGCGCTCGTGGAGCGACTTGAGGATGGGCTTCCAGGCGAACTTGGCCAGAAGGAACAACACCGTCAGGAAGGTCAGCGTCATCCAGAAGACGAGGCCGAACGCGGGTTGTACGAGGCTTAGGAGCATGAGGTGAAGATTTGTTGAAGGCCGACCGAAGGGTCCGGACGGATCTTACTTCAGCACCACGAGCAGACCGACCACCATGGCGAAGAAGGCAGCACCTTCAACGAGAGCGGCGGTGAGGATCATGTTGGCGCGGAGGTCGTTGGTGGCTTCCGGCTGACGGGCCATGGCCTGCACGGCGTCACCGCCGATACGACCGATGCCCAGGCCAGCGCCCACAGCGGCCAGACCTGCGCCAAGAGCGGCGATGCCGTAACCGGTACCGATGTCGAGGAGAACTGAGAGGAGCATGTGTGCGAGGTTTACGTTGAGGTTGGTTGCTTAGTGATGTGCGGGTTCTTCCACAGCTGAACCGATGTACATGGCGCTGAGGAAGGTGAATACGTAAGCTTGGATGAAGGCCACCAGCAGTTCCAGCATGGCCATGAACACGGTGAAGGCCCAGGAGCCGATCGCCACACCGTAACCGGCACCGGCGTTGGTCTCACCGAACACGAAGATCAGGCTGAAGAAGCTGAGCGCGATGATGTGGCCCGCCGTGATGTTGGCGAACAGTCGGATCATGAGCACGAAGGGCTTGAGGAACATGCCCAGGATCTCCACCGGCGTGAGGATGAGCAGCACCCATGCTGGAACGCCGGGCATGGCGAAAATGTGGTGCCAGTAGTGCTTGTTACCGTTCACCGTAACGATGATGAAGGTGATCAGCGCGAGCACCAAGGTGACCGCGATGTTGCCCGTGAGGTTGGCACCACCGGGGAAGATGGGTACCAGGCCGAGCAGGTTGTTCAGGAAGATGAAGAAGAAGGCCGTGAGCAGGTACGGCATGTACCTCATGTACTTGGGGCCGATGGCGCTCTTCGCCACATCGTCGCGCACGAAGAGGATGATGGGCTCGATGAAGCTCTGCAGTCCTTTCGGCGCCATACCGGCCCGGCGTGTGTAGGCTTTGGCCACGTTCAGGAAGATCACCACCAGCAGGAAGGCGCTCACCAGGAGGCTCATCACGTTCTTGGTGATGCTCAGGTCCCAGGTGCGGGCGGTCAGGTCCTCGTTCATGGGCGCTTCGTGCGCATCCGTTCCGTCCGGTGCGTCCACGGCGATCACTTGTCCTTCTTTCAAGGCATAACCACCGTAGGTCTTGTGGCCGTGCTCGAAACGTGCGCTGCTGAAGAGGCTGAAACCGCGAGCGCTATTGTAGATGATAACGGGAAGCGGGATGCTGGTGTGGCCCCACAGGTGCCATCCGTGTTCATCGCCGATGTGGTCGAGGATCAACGAACCGGCGTCGAAGCCCTTTTTCTCACCCTCGTGGTGTTCCTCGGTCTGCGCCTCGGTGGCCTCATGACCTTCATGCTGTGCGTTGACGGGAGCCAACAGAAGGGCCCAGAACAGCAGGAAAGCGGCGCGCAGCAAGGGTCTCGACATTTTCGATAGGGGGCATACCCCCTTATTTGCGGCCGCGAAAGTAGGATTCATCGCGGAACAAGCGCAGGGAAGGTGCGATGTCGCCCCGGAAGGCCCGCCGTTGCTGGGCTCAGTCCTTGGACTTCGTCTCCTTGATGAGGAAGATGAGCGCCCCGGCGATGGAAAGCAGGCTGAGCACGAGGGTGAAGACCGGCAACTTCCAGTGCACAAGGCCATCGAGCCATTTGCCGCAGAAGACACCCGCCAGGATCACGCCCGCCATCTGCAGGCCGATGGCGCTGAAGCGCAGGTAGGCGTTGTAGCCGCGCTCGGCCCGCTTCAGCGGATCAGTGGGTGGCTGCGGGTCCATGGGGCTGTTTGGAACGCTTCATCAAACGAGCCACGCTGAAACCAAGAAAGGCGAGGTAGAGCAAGGCGAAACAGAGTATCCACGGCACGGCGAGACCGGGCGGGGCGAGGAAGGCGAGCACGGTCATCACGATCAGGCAGCCCAGCATCTTCAACGTAAGCCCCAGCATGAAGCGACGAACGAAGCCTTTGGGGTCAGTGTGCATGCTGCTCTCCTGCCAGCGCAACAAGGCCCAGGTGACCACGGCGAAGAAGCCCACCTCCGCTACATGGACGATCGACAAGGAGTAGGAAAAGAAGCCCAGTACAAGAGCGACCAGAACCGTGACCGCGATGCTGAACAGGGCGATGGAAAGTGGCAAGGGCAACCCCTTGCGAGCAACGGCCATCCGGAAAGAGACCGCTTAGCGAGCCGCTTGTGCCGGGGCTTCCGCGCGCGGAGCCTCTGAACGCATGCTGGGCGACATCTCTTTCACCACACCTCCGCCCATGCTGCAATTGCCGGTGAAGACAGCACCCGGCTCAATAGCGAGCTTCTTGGTGTTGATGTCACCGGTGAGCTTGGCCGTGGCTTTCAGGCTCAACAGGTCCTGGCAGGTGATCTTGCCGTTCACGGTGCCTTCGATGTCGCTGCTCTGGCAGGTCACATCGCCCTCAACGAGCCCGCTGGCGCCCACGATCAGGCGGCCGCGCACCTGGATGGTGCCCTTCACCCTGCCGTCGATGCGGATGTTGCTGTCGCTCTTGATCTCGCCCTCGATGGAGGTGCCCTCCATGATGCTGTTGATCTTGCCTGTGTTCACCGGTTCCATGGGCTTGCTCATGGGTTCAGCAGGTTTATCGTTGCGGAACATCGTGTCCTGGTTCTGGTTCCAAGGCCAAAGGCCTCCGTGCGAAGGTAATCGCGCAGGGGACTTGTGCTACTGCCCCTTCAAGTAGTTGGCGTTGAAGAACTGGGCATAGGTCTCTATGTCCTTGTTCTTGTAGAAGGTGGTGAAGTTGGCCGCGCTGATGGCGAAGGTGGCGTAGCCCTGGTCGTTCAGGCCCACGAGCCCGGTCTTGTCCGCCATGAACAGGCCGTAGTATTCCATGGCCTTTTCCTTGGTGGGGAAGGTGCCCACTTTCACCAGTTGGTTGTCCTGGTCAAGTATGCTGTTGCTCACCTGCAGGGGCACGGTGCGGTAGTTCGCCTGGTCGAAATCGCTGATGCGCGCCTTCACCGGTGCGATGTCGCCGTCAGCATTGGGGTAGACCATCACGATGAAATGTGGGCCTTCCCCGGGAACGTACTGGGGTGCGGCCACCACTTCAGGCGGGGCGCTGCCATTGGACGCTGCATTGGCTTGCTTGTCCAGCGCGGCCAGGATGCTGGAGGCCGCCTTCGCTTCATCGGAGCCGGGGAACATGGTAACCACTTCCGAAAGTGCGGTGCGGAACGCATCCACTTGATGGAGGGCCCCGATGGACAACGCCTTCAACAGGCGGTACTTGGCCAGCAACGTGTTCTTGGGTTGGCCTACGAACACGGCATTGCAGGTGGCGATCACCGGCATGTAGTTGCTTTCGCGGTATTGCCGATAGGTCTCTGCATAGTCCGCTTCCTCCTTCAGGCGTTGTTGCTCGTCGGCCAGCAATTGGTTCGGGTCCTTCACCAGACGAGCGAACTCACTGTCGGGCCAGCGCTCCTGGATCACGTTCGCGTAGTAGGCTGAACCACGCTCGTCAAGACTGAAGAAGCTGCCGCTCTTTTCCTTGGCCAGGTAGATGCGATAGAGCTGGTAGAAGCTCTCCGGTGTGTAGCGGCATTCCTCGAAGCGGCCGTTCAGCACCTCGAAGCTCTCGATCGCGTTGTCGGTGTCCTTGAGCTTCTCCTTGTAGATCGTGCCGGCGATGTACATGGCTTCGCAGATCCTCGCATTGCTGGCATCGAAGTCGGCGCTGTCCTTGGGCAGGTCCTTCATGTAATTGGAGGGATCCTTCCAATCCTCTTTGCCCTTGTTGTCGGCCGTGGTGGTGGAATCCTCTCCGGCATCCTCCGTGTCCTGGGCCTGGGCGGCCAGGGCGCTACCGCTCTTGTCCTTGCGGCGCCAGTCGTCCTCGTTCTGCCGGTTGCCCCACTTCTTCTTGAACTCGGAAAGGCCGCGAGCGATCTGCGTCGGGTTGTAGAAGTACCAGGCGTTGCGGTCCCCACCCTGATCAGGCTTCGTGCCCGCGTTGGTGTTGGTCGGCACTTCGCGTGCTTCTGCCTCGAGCCGTGCCTTTTCCTCTTCGGCTTCCTCGCGCGCCTTGATCTTCTGCTTGATCAGTTTTTCCTGCTCGTCCTTGGGCTTGCGAGCGAACTCCTGCAGGCTGTCCTCGTGGGCGATGATGTTCAGTTGTTCCACCAGTTCGCCCAGCACATCAGCCCGGGTGTTCACTTCCTCGTAGCGCTTGTGCGTCTCCGCGAGCAGCGTGCGGGTGCTGTCGTAATACTGCTGCGCCGGGGGGTATTTCTTGTCATCGAAGTAGAGATCGGCGATCCGGAGGAAGCTCTTGGCCTTCTGCCGGGTATCGGTGGTGCTAACCCGCGCGCTGGTCTTCAGGTGGGCGATGGCGGAAGAGTCCTTGTTCTCCTTCAGGTCGAGGTCCGCGAGGGCGTACTCGATCATGTCGAAGTGGTCCTTGTTCTTCTCGTCCCGGCGCATGCGCATGAGGCGCTTCCGCAGTTGTGCGCTGCTGCCACGATCGAATGCCAGCGCTTGGAAAACGTCCGCGTGGAAGGCCAGTTCATAAGGGGCGTTGCTGTGGGCCACGCGGGTGTACATGGCGATGGCTTTCTCATCGAGGCCCTTCGCTTGGTAGAGCTGAGCGAGGATGAACATCCAGCGCAGTTTCTGTTTCTTGTTCCCGGCGATGCTCACCGCATGCTCCAGGTCGGTGATGGCGTCGTCCACTTTCCCTCGGTGGATGTTCAGGTCGGCTTCCACGGCGCTCAACTGATCGTGCGGGAAGCTCTTCGGTAGCTGCTTCACGTTCTTCAATTCGTCCAGCGTGCTCTGGGCCTTGGGGTATTGTTCGTTCTGGATCGCCGTGCGTGCCAGCCAGAGCTTGGCTTCCATCTGGCGGTCCTCGCCTTTGAAATGACGGCCCACGTAGTCGAAGGTGCGCTCCGCATCGAAGTAAGCGCGCTTGTAGAAGTGGCTCTTGCCGATGACGAAGTAGGCATCGTCGATCCAGGAGTTCTTCTCCTTGTCACCGATGTCCATCGAGTGGCGTTCGATCACTACGCCGCATTTCTCCAGGCACTTCTCCAGGTCGGGAACCATGGCTTTGGACTGCTCCTCCGAGCCGTAGATGAAGATGGGCAGTACTTCATCGAAATCATCCACATAGGCCTTCTCCATGGCCGCCACCGTTTCCTTCAGCTTCTCGTTGGCGTTGAACCAACCGTTGTCACGCGCGGTGAGGCGGTGGTACGTGCGATTGACGAAGGAGTCCTTGTGGGTGGAACAGGCCACGGCGAACAGCACCAGCGAGACGGCGATCGCGGAACGCAGGGGAACTGGCGGAAAAGAGGGCGCGGGCACGTGGTTCAAGAACTGCAAGGCGGCCAAGTTATTTCATCAGGGCCAGCCGAGGCTCACGGCCGCCGCCATAAGGAATACCGCTGGAGCGGCAGTTGCTCCCTGTTGAACCCTGAACCAGCGGGCGGGGTGCTTCCCGCAGCGCACAGGAACCAACGGCCCGAGGTGTCGTGCTCCTGCACGGAGATGGCTCCGTAGCGCATCAGGCTGGTCTGGAGGTCCCAGTCGTTCCACAGGGCGGTGTCGATCGCTACCAAGGTCCCGCGCGGCACGTTCTCCCGGATCAGGTGCACATCGTGCAAGAGTTCATCATTGCGGCTCGGCTTGCCATGCACCACAACGGCAGCAACGAACGAAGCGACGATCAAGCAGATGCCGGACCAACGGACAACGGTCTGCCAGCGGCCTACCCGCGCCTGCAACAGCGTGTTCAAGGATGGTGCGGCCAACAATGCGCAGGCGATGGACAGGAAGGGCAGCGCCGCGGACATATAAAAGGACTTCTGCACCAGCGTGAGGCCCAAGGGGAGCACCCCGCAAAGGCCGATGAACGCGAGGCGAAGGGCGTTGGCGTTCAGCGCGGTCGTTCCGGATGGTTGCTTGCGTCGGGCAAGGAGGACCACCAGTACAGAAAGCACCAATGGCAGGAGCATCGCATTGAAGAGGTGATCGAACACCGCCCAATGATGCTCCACCACCGGTTGATGCCCGATGCGGCCCAGCAATCGGTCGTTCACGTAATGGTCGAAGAAGTCGCGCGGTGCGGGGAAGAGCAGCAGGACCCCGTAGACCGAGACGAGCGCAAGCCCCATCACCACGGTCGCCCTGATGGCTTTTCCCGGCCGGAACGCTTGGTTCTTGAAGGAAAGCAGTAGTGGTGCGGAGAGCGGGAACAGCCCCGGGAGCCCTTTGCACAAGGAAGCTGCGGCAACGGAAAGCCCCGCCAGGAACGACCAACGAAGCGTGGCATCCGGGTGTGCCGCGGCGATCAGCGACAAGAGAACGGCCAGCAGCGTGAACACGGCCATGGTGTTCTCGATCATGTTGTTGCGCAGGCACCAATGCACGGGCGGCACCACGATCCAGAAGAGAACGGCCAGCCACCCTGCCTGCCTGCTGGGGTGGTCCGGAGGAACGACCTGCTTCCAGATGCGCAGGATCAGCCACACGATGATGAGCGTGCACACGAGCGCGTAGAGGTGTTCCACCCAGAACGCTTCGCCGAACACCTTGAACCACAGGGATTGCAGACCGAACACGAGCGGGGGATGCTCATGGAAGGCCGACTGCCCTGCGAATTCCATCTGACTGAAGCGTGGTTCCCACAACGTGCCGAAGCCGCGCGCCATGTTCAAGGCCACGCAGGAGTAAAGCATGCCATCCATGAAAAGGCCGTCCAGCGCGAAGAAGGGGACGAGGAGCGCTGCCAGCACACCGGCTGTCAGCCATGCGAATGCGCGATGGTAGGCAGGGGTCACCCGGCCAAAGTAGCGTCGCTCCGGCAAAGGATGGCGGCGATATTTGCCGCGATGAAGCGAGCCGCCCCGCGCAAGCGTCGATCCTTCTGGGGCCGACTGAAGGACAAGTACCGCTTGTCCTTGGTGAACGAGGGCACCTTCGAGGAGCGCATCAGTTTCCGGTTGAGCCGGATGAACGTGATCCTGCTGTTCATCGCGCTGTTCACTGTGCACGGGCTGTTGGTGGCCGCGCTGATCGCCTACACACCAGCGCGGCGATGGATCCCCGGTTACTCCGATCTGGAGACCAAGCGCAACAGTTACCGCGCGGCCATGAAGGCGGATTCGCTGCAGGCCGAGCTTGTCGTGCGGGACCTGTACCTGAACAATCTGCGCAATGTGCTCAGCGGCAAGCTTCCGGCGGACAGCGCAACGTTGCTCGCGCCCATCGTTCAACCGCCTTCGCCATCGGACCTGCGCGCGAGCCACCGTGACAGCCTGCTGCGGGAGCAGGTGCAGCAGGATGAAGCCTACACCGTGAGCGACAAGGGTGCGCTTTCCACCGATCGCGTTGGCCTGCCCGGCATCTTCTTCTTCCCGCCCCTTCGAGGTCTTGTCACCCAGACCTTTGATAAGAAGCAAGGCCACTACGGTATCGATATCGTGGCGAAGAGCGATGAACCGGTGAAGGCCTGCCTTGAAGGCACCGTTGTGCTTGCCAGTTGGACCAGTGATGGCGGTTACGTGTTGCATGTGCAGCACACGAGCGATCTGGTGAGCGTGTACAAGCACAACGCCGTGCTGCTGCGCAAGCAGGGTGACAAGGTGAAGGCCGGAGAAGTGATCGCCATCGTGGGCAACAGCGGCGAATTGACCAGTGGTCCTCATTTGCATTTCGAGCTGTGGCATGCGGGCGAGCCGGTGGACCCGCAGGCCTACATGGTCTTCAAATGAGCTGGAAAGCCGCGCTGGCCCTCCCGTACGCTCGCTTGGTCACGCGTGCGGTGCACCGGCGCGCGATGGATCCGGTGGGCACACAACGCGCAGTGCTCGCACAACTGCTGGAGTTCGGTGCACGCACAGCGTTCGGTCGTGATCACAAGCTTCATCAGGTTCGTGATCACAAGGCGCTGACCGAAGCGATCCCGCTGCGGGATTATGAAGGCTTCCGTCCGTACATCGATCGCATCATCGCCGGGGAGAAGAACGTGCTCTGGCCGGGTCTTCCGCTCTACCTGTGCAAGACGAGCGGCACCACGAGCGGGGCGAAATACATCCCCATCACGCGCAACTCGCTGCCGAACCACATCAGCAGTGCACGCCGCGCCTTGCTGGCGTACATCGCGCGCACAGGCAACACCCGTTTCGTGGATGGCAAGATGATCTTCCTGCAAGGCAGTCCGGTGCTGGACAAGAAGGGCGCTGTGCCCACCGGTCGCCTCAGTGGCATCGTGGCCAACCATGTGCCCGCCTACCTGCTGAAGAACCGCATGCCCAGCTTCGTCACCAACTGCATCGCTGATTGGGAGACGAAGGTGGAGGCTATCGTGAGCGAGACGATGCAGGAGGACATGCGGTTGATCAGCGGTATTCCTGCATGGACACAGATGTACTTCGAGCGCCTGCTCGCACGCACCGGCAAGGCGAACGTGAAGGAGGTGTTCCCGGACTTCTCGCTGTTCGTCTACGGCGGCGTGAATTACGCACCGTACCGCAGCCGGATGGAAAGGTTGATCGGTGGTCAGGTGGACAGCGTGGAGCTTTTTCCAGCGAGTGAAGGTTTCATCGCCTACCAGGATCAAGGCACCGAAGAAGGGCTTCTGCTCGTGTTGGACAACGGCATCTATTATGGCTTCCTTCCGGTGAACGCTGGTCCGGGTGCGCGGCCATTGTCCATCGCTGAAGTGGAATTGAACGTGCAGTACGCACTGGTACTTTATACGAACGCTGGCCTATGGGGCTACGAGATCGGGGACACGGTGCGTTTCGTTTCCCTATCGCCACCGCGCGTGGTGGTCACAGGTCGCACCAAGCAGTTCACCAGTGCGTTCGGAGAGCACGTGATCGCGGAGGAGGTGGAAGGTGCGCTGAAGGAAGCCATGTCGGTCGTGCCGTGTGAAGTGAGCGAGTTCACCGTCGCTCCGCGAACCACGCCTGAAGAAGGGCTGCCTTACCACGAATGGTTCATCGAGTTCGCTGCGGAGCCTTCTTCCTTGGAAGCGCTTGCGGACGCGATCGATGCGGCCCTGCAACGGCGCAACCCGTACTACCGTGATCTCATCGTCGGTAAAGTGCTGCGGCGCTTGATGATCACGCCGGTGCCGCGTGGACGTTTCGCCGCGTGGATGCGTGAGCGCGGCATGAACGATGCGCAGAGCAAAGTGCCTCGCTTGGCGAACGACCGGCGTTACGCTGACGGATTGCTGTGAGCATGCGAACGACCATAGGCACGGACATCGCGCGGGCAGTGGAGCTGCTTCAGGCGGGAGAGATCGTCGGCATTCCCACGGAAACGGTATACGGCCTTGCCGCGAACGCCTTCGAGGAGGATGCGGTGCTGCGGATCTTCCAAGCGAAAGACCGACCGGCCTTCGACCCGTTGATCGTGCATGTGCGGGATCACGCGCAAGTGAACGAAGTGGTATCGCATGTCCCGACGGAGGCTGAGGCTCTCATGAAGGAATTCTGGCCAGGTCCGCTCACGCTCGTGTTGCCGAAGCAGCAACGGATACCGGACATCGTCACCAGCGGGCTTGATACTGTAGGCGTGCGCATGCCTGCTCATCCGCTCACGATGGAACTGTTGCGTGCGCTGCCTTTCCCGCTCGCTGCGCCCAGCGCGAACCCTTTCGGTTACATCAGCCCCACCACTGCACAACATGTCGCTGATCAACTGCGCGGGCGTGTGCCTTACATACTGGATGGCGGCCCATGCGAAGTCGGCGTCGAGAGCACCATCATCGGTTGGTTAGAGGGAGTGCCGGTGGTTTACAGACCCGGTGGACTTGCCATCGAACACATCGAGCGGGTGATCGGTACGGTGCGGCCTCACGTGCAGCATGTACTGCCAGTTGCACCCGGCATGATCGAGAGCCACTACGCTCCGCGCAAGCCGCTTTTCGTTGGTGATGTGAAGGCGCTGTTGAGCGAGCACCGTGATCGTCGCTGTGCTGTGATCGCGTTCGCTTCACACCATGAAGCATGGCGTTGCGAAGTGCTTTCACCGAAGGGCGACCTCCACGAGGCGGCACGCAAGCTTTTCCATGTGTTGCGTGAACTGGATGCGAGCGAGGCGGAGGTGATCCTCGCGGAGGTGTTCCCGGAGGAGGGCCTGGGACGAGCGATCAATGACCGGTTGCGCAGAGCTTCGGCACGCGCGAAGCGTTGATCAGCTCTTCGCGATCACGCGCTTACGCACCGTGCTCAGGAATTCCGGAGTCATGCCCAGGTAGCTCGCGATGTGCTTCTGCGCCACGCGTCCGTCCAGTGATGGATACAGCTTGCGGAATTCCGCGTAGCGTTCCTCAGCGGTCTTGCTCAGGTTGCTCAGTGTGCGCCGTTGCTGTGCGATGAAGGCGTTCTGGATGAGGATGCGGAAGTAGCGTTCGAACTTCGGCACGCGCTCCAGCAATCGCTCACGACCGGGTCCATCGAACAGGATCACGTCCGTGTCTTCCAAAGCATCGATGGAGAGAACCGCCGGAGTGCCGCGCAATTGGCTGGCCATGTCGCCCGTCCACCAATCCTCCGGAGCGAATTGAAGGATGTGCTCCTTGCCTTGTGCATCGGTGTAATAGCTGCGCAAACAGCCTTTCAGCACGAAAGCCTGGTACAGTCCCACTTCACCCGCGCTCAACAGGAAGCCGCCCTTGGTAATGGTGCGCTGTCGCATCTGCCCGCGCCAGAAGGTCTGTTCTTCAGCGGTGAGACGGATGTGCTTGCTGACGGTCGCGAGGATCATCGCGAACTCATCATCGGTAGGCGGGCGCATGGTGCCAAGTTCGCTCTTGCGGGCATATCCCGATGCCACTGCCGATCTTCGCGGCGCATGAACAGGCTGGCCATACTCGGCTCCACCGGCTCCATCGGCACGCAGGCGCTGGAGGTGGTGCGCGAACACCGCGACCGCTTCACCGTGGAACTGCTCGTGGCGGGAAGCAATGCCACCCTGCTGATCGAGCAGGCGCGCGAGTTCACCCCGAACGCGGTGGTGATCGGCGATGAGCGCAAGCTCGAAGAAGTGCGCGACGCGTTGTTCCCGCTCGGTGTGAAGGTGTATGCCGGTGCGGCCGCGATCGAGCAGTGCATGGCCATGGAGGGCATCGACACGGTGCTGACGGCCATGGTCGGATACGCCGGTCTTCGCCCTACCATCGCTGCGATCAAGGCGGGCAAGACCATCGCGTTGGCCAATAAGGAAACGCTGGTAGTGGCCGGTGAACTCATCACCTCCCTGGCGCGCGAGCATCGGGTGAACATCTACCCGGTGGACAGCGAGCACAGTGCGATCTTCCAATGCCTGGCCGGTGAGTGGGAGAACCCCATTGAAGCGATCGTGCTCACCGCCAGTGGTGGACCCTTCCGCGGTAGAACGCGCACCGAACTGGCGCAGGTCACTCGGGCCCAAGCGCTGAAGCACCCGAACTGGGAGATGGGCGCGAAGATCACGATCGACAGTGCGAGCCTGATGAACAAGGGCCTCGAGGCGATCGAAGCGAAGTGGTTGTTCCACCTGCGACCCGAGCAGATCCGCATCGTTGTGCACCCGCAGAGCATCGTGCACGGCATCGTGCAGTTCCGCGATGGCAGCATGAAGGCGCAGATGGGACTGCCGGACATGAAGCTGCCCATCCTTTACGCGCTGTCCTATCCGGAACGTCCCGCTACGCCGTGGCCGCGTTTCGATTTCGCGCGGTTCCCGGCGCTCACCTTCGAGCAGCCGGACCTCGGCACCTTCCGCAACCTGGCCCTGGCGCTGGAGACCATGAACAAGGGCGGCAATGCCCCGTGCGTACTGAACGCGGCGAACGAAGTGGCCGTGGACCTCTTCCTGAGGGACCGCATCGGTTTCCTGGAGATGAGCGATCTCGTCGGCGATGTGCTCGCCCGCACCAACTTTGCCCCCCGACCGACCCTCGCTGACCTTGAAGCCACGGACGCCGAAGCGCGCCGCCGGGCCTTGGAATGGAGGACGGTGAACGCCTGATGGAGATACTTGTTTACGCCGGTCAGCTCATCCTTGGCCTCAGCATCCTCGTAGCGCTGCACGAGTTCGGCCACTTCCTTCCCGCCAAGCTCTTCGGCATGCGCGTGGAGAAGTTCTTCCTCTTCTTCGATTGGCCGCGCGCCCTCTTCCAGTGGAAGAAAGGCGAGACCACGTACGGCATCGGTTCACTGCCCTTCGGTGGATATGTGAAGATCAGCGGTATGATCGATGAGAGCATGGACAAGGAGCAGAAGGAGCGCATGGAGAAGCCTCCTGAGCCTTGGGAGTTCCGTGCGAAGCCAGTGTGGCAGCGACTGATCGTGATGGTGGGTGGCGTCACGGTGAACGTGATCCTCGGCTTCATGATCTACTCCATGGTGCTCTTCGTATGGGGCCGTGAATACCTGCCCATCGAGAACATCCCCTTCGGTGTCAGCCCCGGACCGTTGATGCGCGAGCAGGGGTTCATTGACGGCGACCACATCGCAGGCGTGGAAGGCGCGGAGGTGAAGACCTTGGAGGACCTGTCGCTCGCCATCCTGCTCGGTGACGCACGCTTGATCCATGTGGAGCGCGATGGCCGCAAGCTCGATGTGAAGCTCAGTGATGATGTCGCCGAACGGATGCTGGAGACCAAGGACAAGGTGCAATTCACCCCGTTGTTCCCCTTCTTCGTTGACAGTGTGGTGAGCGGCAACAACGCGGACAAGGCGCGCGGATTCCGCAAAGGCGATCACATCATCGGAGCCGATGGGAACTCCACACCCTACTTCCAACAGTTCGTCGGCTACCTGTCGGAACACAAGGGACGCGTGATCGATGTCACCTTGCTGCGCGAAGGACACACGGTGGTGGTGCCGGTGCAGGTGGATGAGGAAGGGCGCATCGGCCTCATGCGCAAGGACGAGTCGGACATGTTCCGTTTCGCCACCGAGCACTATGGCTTCTTCGCCAGCATACCCGCCGGCATCGCGCATGGTTGGCAGCGCATGAAGGACAACGTATCCTCCTTCAAGCTGTTGGGCACCAAGAGCGGCGTGAAGCAGATGGGCGGTCTGGTGAGCATGGCCAATGCCTACGGTGGTGTCTGGGTGTGGCGCCGTTTCTGGGAGATGACCGCGTTCCTGAGCATGGCCCTGGCTTTCCTGAACATCCTTCCCATCCCAGCGCTGGACGGCGGTCATGTGGTGTTCCTGCTGTACGAAGCCGTTGCGCGGCGCCCGGCCCCACCGAAGGTGCTGGAGTACGCACAGATGGCAGGCATGGCCTTCCTCCTGTCGGTGATCATCGCCGTGAACGGGCACGACCTCTTCAAGCTCTTCACCGGCGGGCTGTAACAGTTGGCATCCCGGGGGCGTACCAACGCGCACGATCCCTGAGCCATGCCACGAGCCGTACTCGTAGAAGACGATGCCCTTGTTCGCACCTTGTTGATGCGCCGCATGCTGGCTGCCGGCTGGAGCGTGGTAACCCTGCGCGATGGCAGGGAGCTGGACCAGGTTCTCGGTGCGGAGAACGCGGATGTGCTCGTTGTGGATCTCGGTCTTCCTTATGTGGATGGGTTCGCGCTGGTGGAAGGCTTGCGCGCACGCGGGATCACCACGCCCGTGCTGGTGATCAGTGCCTATGAGCTGCCGCACCTGCATGAAACGGCGAAGAGCGCGGGCGCGAACGATCTCCTCCAGAAGCCGTTCGACCAGGACGAGCTGATCGCGCGCATGAACCGTTTGTTGGCGGCCTGATCGTTCCGGATCGTGAAAGCGCGGAACTTCGCCGCGTGACCTGCACGCATGATGTGATCGTTCTTGGCCGAGGATTGGCCGGTGCGGTGCTTTCCGAAGTGCTGGCACAGCGCGGCCTGAAGGTCATGGTCTTCGATGCGGAGCAGAACGGTCGCGCGTCCCACGTTGCCACCGGTCTTGTCAACCCGATCGTCCTGCGCCGCACCGTGCCGAGCTGGCGCGCTTCGGAGATGAAGGCCATCGCCGGAGCGTTCTACCGGGAGTTGGAGCAGCGCTATGAGCGCCGCATGTGGCACCCGATGCCGCTCATCGAAGTGTTCCCCACGGCGCAGGAGGCGGGCATCTGGCCGTTGCGCATGAAGGATCCTGAACTCGCGCGCATGATCGAAGCGGGGCCGTCCGCCGATCCTGCCGCTGAGGACCTGCCCATGCCCTACGGTTGTGGCATCGTGCCGCGTTGCGCATGGCTCGATGTGCAAGCACTGCTCGAAGTGCATGCGGCCCGCTGGACAGCGGCGGGCGGCTTCGAGCGCCGTCACGTGGAAGCGCAGGATATCAACGTGACCGAGGAGGGTGTTCGCATCGGCGACCGCAGCGCACCGGTGCTGATCCGCTGCACCGGTGCCTTCGACAAGGTGCCCGGTCTGGTGCCCGTGCGTGGCGAGGGCCTCACCGTTCACATACCCGGCCTACGGTTGAAAAGCGTGCTCCATCGCGGTGTGTTCATCGTGCCGATCGGAGAAGAACGCTTCCGTGTGGGCGCCACCTTCGCATGGACCGACGTGTGGAACGGCTCCACGGAAGAAGGCCGCCACTGGTTGACGGATCGATTGGAGCGTGCTGTCGCCCGCCCCTTCGAAGTGGAGGAACATTGGAGCGGTGTGCGCCCCGCCTCAGGTGATCGACGGCCGGTGCTGGGACAGCTCCGCGAGAGGGAATACGTGTTGAACGGATTGGGTTCGCGTGGTGTACTGCTCGCACCGTGGTGCGCACAACACCTTACCGCTCATCTGTTCGAGGGCGAACCGCTCGACCCGGAAGTGGACGCTACGCGCTTCGCGTGAGCGTTGTTCCCTGGCACGGATCTTCGCCGCGCCGACCTTTGCTGCACAAGAACATGCGACATTACCTCACGGCCCTGCTGGTCCTTTGCGTTCTGCTCGGCTGCAAGAACGAACAGCTTTCCATCGTGAACGCACCTGACGGCGAGACCGATCCGCGCTGGATCCGCATCGATTCCCTGGCGAACAGGCTGGGGCTTTACGCGAGCGCCCTCGCCGCGACCGATACGGTGTTGAAGGAAGCGCAGGACAAGGGCGATCAACAACAGGAGTTCCGCGCGTTGATGTACCGCGCACGCTTCCGGCAGAACACCGGCGTAGACCGGAAGGAGGTCATCACCGAACTGGAGCAACGCGCTTCAACAGCTGGGTTCCCGCTGAAGCCCTTGTTGCAGAGCGTGATCGCGGAGCAGTATTGGAACTACTACCAGCAGAACCGGTGGCGCATTCTTGACCGTACCGATGTGGAGGCAGGCGATGATGCGGATCCCGCGACCTGGGACCAACAGCGCTTCATGCGGAAGGTGATCGGGTTGCATCGTGCATCGCTCGAACAGAAGGACAGTCTGAAGGCGACTCCGGTCGGTTCCATCTCCAGACTCTTGATCGGTGATGAACGCGCGCGTGAGCTTCGCCCGACGCTTTTCGATCTGCTCGCTCATCGGGCATTGGACGTGTTCACCAACAGTGAAACGCGACTGGCCGAGCCGGCGTGGCGCTTCCGGGTGGAGGGCGCGAGCGCGTTCAGCGTGTTCGAGGATTTCTCAGCGAGGCCGTATCAGCATCGTGACAGCACTTCGTGGGAGTTCCAAGCGATGCGCCTGTTCCAGGAGCTCGAGCGCGTGCACCTCAGCGATACCAAGCCTGATGCGTTGGTGGATGTCACGCTGCAACGTCTGCTCTTCGTGCGCGAGCGGAGCACGCACGCACGCAAGGATTCGCTCTACCTCGAAGCGTTGGAGAAACTGGGCAGCCGAATGACGAAGGATGAATGCCTCGGTGAAGTGCTCCTCGCACAAGCACGCTGGCATTCCGAAATGAGCAACAAATACCAGCGGTTGCTCGATACGGATGGCCGAACAGCACCGTGGAAGAACGAGCGCCGCACCGCGCTGGCCTTGTGCGACGAGGTGATCACGCGCTTCGGTCGATCGTTCGCTGCACGCAACGCTTCCGCGCTTCGAGGTCAGGTCACCCAACGTGAGCTTACGATCACTACCGAGAGCGCTGTGCTGCCGAGCCTGCCGTTCAAAGCAGGGATCACATGGCGGAACACGAAGAAGGTGTGGTTGCGCCTGGTGAAGGATGAATGGAGCACGAACGAATACTTGGAGCGTGGCGGGTACAACGATGGCGAGAAGGTGACCGAGCGCAAACCGATCCACGAGTGGACGATCGAACTGCCCGATGACGGTGACCTGAACCAGCACGTGTCGGAGGTCGGTGTGGATGGACTTCCGTACGGCCAGTATGTGCTCATCGCCTGTGACAGCAGTTCGTTCAAGCAACATGTCGATCATATCAGCTTCACCCGCATCTGGGTCACGCGCATGGCCATGTCGCAGCGCTGGCAGCATGGCAACCTCGATCTGCTGGTCGTCGATCGCAGCACAGGAGCGCCGAAAAAAGGTGTGCAGGTGATCCAGTGGATGCGCGACTACCGTACAGCTGGCAATGCCTTCGAGCGCTCAACGGAGCCAATGATCACCGGAACCGATGGTTTCGTGCGCACGTATCCCAACGGCCGCCGGGGCAACATCGGCTGGGAGCTGATCGATGGCGATGATCGTTACATCAGCGGTGCTTCATGGGTGCCCAACGACTACGAAGGCGGTGAGCCGGAAGAACTGCGCACCTTCCTCTTCACCGACCGCGCCATCTACCGTCCCGGACAACCGGTGATGTTCAAAGGCATCGTAACGCGCCGCCAGGGGAAGAACAACGAAGTGGTGCCGAGCCACCGAACACGTGTTGAGTTCTTCGATGTGAACGGGGAGAAGGTCGATTCGTTGACAGTGACCACCGATGCCTACGGCTCGTTCCATGGCACGTTCACCGCGCCCAACGGAACACTCACCGGCAGCATGACCTTGCGTGAAGAGCACGGTGAACGCAGTGTACAGGTGGAGGAGTACAAGCGGCCGACCTTCGAAGTCGCTTTCGATCCCATCAAAGGACAACCCAAGCTCGGTGCGCAAGCGAGCGTGACCGGTCAGGCGAAGAGCTATTCAGGTGCACCGCTCGACGGGGCGCAGGTGCAATGGACAGTGAAACGCGGTGCGCGCATGCCGTGGTGGTGCGACTTCTTCTGGCGCGGCTGGCTGCCATGGGGCGAGGAGACGGAGATCGCCAATGGGATCTCCCAGTGCGATGGTGACGGGCGCTTCACGGTAACGTTCACCGCACTGGCCGATGATCGCTTCCCGCAGGAGTCCGACCCGAGCTTCTTCTATACCGTCGATGCGAGCGCAACGGACATCAACGGTGAAACGCAGAGCAGCACGACGAGCCTCACGCTGGGCTACCGCACGATCGACATCGATCTCGGCCTTGCTGAAAGTGTTGAGCGCAACGCCGTGGACAGCCTCGCGCTGGGCGTGCGCAACCTGAACGGACAACAGGTGGACGTTCCATTGGACGTGCGCGTGCATCGGTTGCAGGCTCCACTCGCGCCCTTGCGTGATCGCTTGTGGGAACGGCCGGATCGCTTCGTGATGTCGCGTGAAGAACACGCGTCGCGGTTCCCGCAGGACGTGTACAACAACGAGAATGACCCGCTCACGTGGTCGCGTGGCGCGCAGGTATATGAGGAGCAAGGCTGGGTGGCGAAAGGAAAGAAACTCCCGTTCCGGCAGGCACGGAACTGGGAAGTGGGCAGCTACCTGATCGAAGCAAAAGCGAAGGATGAGAGCGGCAAGGAAGTGAGGGTGAGCAAGGCGTTCACGGTATACGACACCAGCATCCAGAACTCGGGCTTCGCTTCGGAGGCCTTCCATGCGGAGCCGGTGAAGGTGCGGTGCGAGCCAGGGGAGAAGGCCTCGCTGCTCATCAGCTCGCAACTGCGTGAAGCGCACATGCTCATGGAAGTGGAGCGTAACGAACGCATCGTGGTGAGCCGCTGGTTCAGTTTGAGCGCAGGACAACAGCTCATCGAACTTCCGGTGATGGAGGATGATCGCGGGGGTTTCGCGGTGCACCTTACCTGTGCAGTGCAAGGTCGCGAACACAGCAGCACCCAATGGATCGATGTGCCGTGGACGAACAAGGAACTGAAAGCCGAGTGGATGAGTTTCCGCGACAAGCTGAGGCCGGGGGATGAAGAGGAGTGGCGGCTGAGGATCACCGGTACCAAAGGCGAACAAGTGGCCGCGCAACTGTTGGGTGCGATGTACGATGCGTCCTTGGATCATTTCGTGCCGCACGGATGGAATATGGACGTTTGGCCGACCAGCTACGCGCAGCTCGGCTGGCAGCGGCAGGAGCCCTTCGGCGCAGCCGGTGGACAAGCGATCTGGGTGCAGAACGTGGGTGTGGGTGATAGCGCGCGTGTTTATCCGGACCTGAACCTGTTCGGCAACGGAATGATCTATGGCCGGTTCCGGGGAGCGTATACCTATGGTTGGGCGGGTGCTACGAAGGTGGCGGATGGAGAAGTGATGTTCGAGGCGCAGGACATGGCCGCTGTGCCTATGAAAGCCAAACCGGCAGCGGATGGAGATGTTTCAGGAGGGTTGCTGAACGAGACAATGAAGTACGCGGATAAGGCTGTTGACAAGGAGCGGAATGAGAAGGGCTCCGTGTCAGCACCGACAGCCCAACCGCTCCGCAGCGACTTCCGCGAAACTGCCTTCTTCTTCCCGGATCTGCTGACCGATCATGATGGCAGTATCGTTCTTCGCTTCAAGACACCGGATGCGTTGACGCGCTGGAAGGTGCTGGGCCTCGCGCACACGAAGGACCTGAAGCTTGTCTCTATCAGCAAGGAGGCCGTTACACAGAAGCCGTTGATGGTGGTGCCCAACCTGCCACGCTTCCTGCGCGAAGGGGATCGGATGACGCTCACCACCAAGATCAACCTGATCGAAGGCAAGCGAGCGGAAGGCACCGCGACGTTGGATCTGTACGATCCCTTCACCAACGCGTCACTGAACAAGGCGTTCGGACTTCAGGTGAATACGCATGCGTTCGTCGCGTCCCCGGGTGCCAGTGCGGTGGTGGAGTGGAGCATCGACGTACCCGCAGGCGTCAACGCTTGCGGGGTGCGCATCACGGCGAAAAGCGCGGGCGGACCACGTAGCGAGAACACGTTCGCGGATGGCGAGGAGCGCGTGCTGCCGGTGTTGACCGATCGCATGCTGGTGACCGAAAGCTTGCCATTGTGGATCAGCAGGGCGGGTACGAAGACCTTCACGCTCGACAAGCTGAAGAACACGACCAGCCCGACGCTGAAGCATCAGTCATTGAAGTTGGAGTATACACCCAACCCGGCTTGGTACGCGGTGCAGGCGCTTCCCTACCTGATGGAGTTCCCGCATGAATGTGCCGAGCAGACCTTCAGCCGGTACTACGCCAATGCGTTGGCCGCACACATCGTGAAGGAACGGCCCGCGATCAGGAAGGTCTTCGAACAATGGCGCGAGGAAAAGGACGCCGGCAACGCGGCCGCGTTCCTGAGCAACCTGGAGAAGAACCAGGAACTGAAGAGCGCCTTGCTGGCCGAAACACCTTGGGTGCTGAACGCACGCAGCGAACGCGAGAGCAAGGAGCGCATCGCCTTGTTGTTCGATCTGCAACGCATGTCGAAGGAGCAAGCGACCGCACTGGCGAAACTGCGCGACATGCAATTGCCGAACGGTGCATGGCCGTGGTGGAGCGGCATGAGCGAGAGCCGTTACATCACCGAGCACATCGTGGCGGGTGCCGGTCATTTGGAGAAGCTCAACGCGACAGGTCGCGGCGATGGTCCAACGCAGGAGATGCTGAAGCGCGCTGTGGCATGGCTGGACCAGGATGTAGCGCGGGACTACCAGGAATGGTTGAAGCGCACGAAGAAGGAGGACCTGGACAAGTTCGTTCCCGGTAGTTCGGAGATCCATTTCCTCTATGCGCGCAGCTTCTTCCTGCGCTGGTCATTGGAGGGAAGTGCTTCCACGGCGCTGAACTTCTACCGCGAGCGCCTTCGCACAACCTGGCTACAGAACGGCCTGCAGGAACAGGCGATGGCGGCACTTGCGTTGGAGCGCCTGGGTGACAAGGAGACGGCCCGGGCGATCATGCGTTCGCTATCCGAGCGCGCCACCAGGAGCGAGGAACTGGGCATGTATTGGAAGGACTTCAGCGGTGGTTTCTATTGGTGGAGCTTCCCGGCCGAGACCTATGCGCTCATGATCGAAGCCTTCCATGAAGTGTCGCAGGATGAAGCGAGCGTGAACGGACTGCGCACCTACCTGTTGAAGTTGAAACAGACAACGGATTGGAAGACCACCAAGGCAACGGCGGATGCCTGCTACGCGCTTCTGCTCACCGGCAATGACTGGTTGAAGAGCGATGCCTTGCCAGCGATCAAGGTGGGCGAAGAGGTGATCGCATCCACGGAACAGGAGAAAGCGCAAGCCGGCTTCGGCACCATCGAGCGGACGTGGAGCGCCGCGGAGATCAAGCCCGCGATGGGGACGGTGACCATCACCAGCAAGGCGGACAAGCCATCATGGGGCGCACTGCACTGGCAGTACTTCGAGCGCATGGACAGGATAACGCCGCACGAGAGCCCGTTCAGCCTGAAGAAGGAAGTGATGCTCACCGAACAGAAGGATGGTACCACGCGACTGGTCCCATTGAACGGCGCACGGAAATTGAAGCCGGGCGACAAGCTTACCATCCGCATCGAGCTGCGCACGGACCGTTATGTGGACTACGTGCACTTGAAGGACCTGCGCGCGGCGGGACTAGAGCCCACCGAGACCTTGAGCGGATACCGGTACAAGGGTGGTCTGGGCTACTACCAGAGCATGCGCGACGCAAGCGCCAACTTCTTCTTCGACCGCATACCGCCGGGCACGCATGTGTTCGAATACACCCTGCGCGTAACGCATGCGGGTGAGTTCAGCAATGGCATCACCACAGCGCAATGCATGTATGCGCCGGAGTTCGCGTCGCACAGCGAGGGGATGCGGTTGAAAGTGGACGAGGAATGAAGAACATGCTGAATTCAACATTGGTGCTGGTGACCATTTTGACCACCTGGGAGTCCTGTGCTCAATGCTCTACCGCTTGGCGCGACAGCCTGGACGCTTACTGGTCACGTATGGACGCCGAATTCGCGGCGCAGGCCACCTCACCGTTGGATAGCGCGGACCGCATCGTTTTCGAACACCTGCATCGTTTCACTCCTGACCCGTCATACTGCGTGAGGGCGATGTACACACCGGTCCAAGGCGCGGAACCCTTCACGATGAAGACCAGCACCGCGCGCATGCCTGTGTACAAGGCGAACGGCACGCTACGGTTCATGCTTGATGGCAAGGAGTGGAAGCTGACGGTATACGAGAGCGTGCCTCCGCATCCCGGTTATGAGAACGCGCTCTTCCTTCCTTTCACGGACCTGACGAACGGGGAGGAGACCTACGGCGCGGGCCGCTACCTGGATCTGCCAGGTCCTCTGGCCGTTGATGTGGAGTTGGACTTCAATAAGGCCTACAACCCGTATTGTGCATACAGCCATCGCTACAGTTGTCCCATACCACCGAAGGAGAACCATCTGCCTACCCGGATCCAGGCAGGCGTGCTGAAGTTCCACGACTGACCGTTAGAGGCTCCGCGCCCGGAAACCGCGGTTTCATCGAAGGTTGGGCCCGCCTTATCGTAGTCATTGTCCCATCGGGTCCGATCCCTCTAATTTGCCGCGTTCTGGATCGGGACAAAGCCCGGTCTTTGCTGGAAAAATGAACTTGAAGAAGACCCTCGCTATCGCTTCGTTCGCCCTGGCCGCACCGCTGGTCACGCTGGCACAGGTCAAGGTGGACAAGCACTCGACCCGCCTACCCGACGGTCAGTGGCGGTTCACCGTTGAGCGCACCATACCGGTGAAGTTCCTGGGTGTTGTGCAACCCTTTACTTCCTGGGACAGCACGCAGGTTTTCCGCAACAAGGCGGTGCGTGACCAGAACGGTCTCATCGGCGAACGCGAAGACGAGGAGGAAGGCCGTCGCGGGCATCCTACGCTGGACGCGAACCCACAACCGCATGGAACGGACCCCGCATGGCAAACGACTCCTGCAACCAACGGGTTCGATCGTGCCGTGGACCTCAGCGTAAACGGCATCGGCAATACAGCGGTGAGCCCGGCGGACCCCTGCATGGCGGTAGGTCCGAACCATGTGATACAGATGATCAACGGTTCTTCTGGTGCATACTTCCGTGTGTGTGACAAGAACCTTGCGACCATAGGAGCCGCCCAGACCTACATGGACAACTTTCTGGCGGGCGTGCTCAGCTACAGTGGACTGGGAGATCCAGTGGTGCTCTACGATGCACTCGCCGACCGTTGGTTGATGAGCGAGTTCACCTCGAACAACAACAACCTGATCGTTGCGATCTCGCAGACCGCGAACCCCACGGGCGCTTGGTATGCATACTCCTATACGGCTACCAACTTCCCTGACTATCCTAAGTACGCCGTTTGGAACAACTGCTACGTGGTGACCACCAACGAGAACTCGCCTGCGATCTATGCGCTTCCACGTGCGAACATGCTCGCGGGTACGGCAGGCTCAGCGGTTCGCTTCACTATCTCTTCGCTCGCCTCCATCGGCTTCCAAGCTGCCGCACCTGTGCACTTCAGCGGCGGCACGGCCCCTCCGGCCAATGCCCCGGCCATGTTCATGCGCATGGTCGATGATGCATGGACCGCGGCGGCGGATGTGGATCGATTGGAACTGTGGAACATCAATTACAACGCGGCGACACCGGCCAGTTCCACCATCACCGGCCCCACCGCGCTGAACACCGCCGCCTTCGACTCGGATCTCTGCGGGTTCACCACGTTGAACTGCATCCAGCAGCCGGGAGCACAAACGATGGATCCCATACGCGAGATCCTGATGAACCATGTGAGTTACAGGAACCTGGGAGGCTTGGGCTATGAAGCCATCGTATGTGCGCACTCCGTTGATCTGAACGCCAGCGACCGGGCCTGCCCGCGTTGGTATGAGCTACATCGTACCGGAGGCATCGCGAACGCCTGGAACATCTATCAGCAGGGTACGTTCTCTCCCGATGCCAACGACCGGTGGATGCCGACGATCGCGATCAATAACAACGGTGACATCGGGCTGGCGTACAATATCGCCGGAACGACCGGAGGGAACCTTTATCCCAGTGTGCGCTATACGGGTCGCTATCAATCCGATCCACTTGGGCAGATGACCTTCGCCGAGACCAGCATCGTAGCTGGAACCGCGAGCAACAACAGCAACCGCTACGGTGATTACAACTCACTGGAGGTCGATCCGACGGATGGAACATCCTTCTACGGAACGGCGATGTACAACCCTGCGGCCAGTTGGAGCACACGCATGTTCAAGTTCTCCTTCCCAGCGGTCACGAATTGCACGGCACCGGCAGCCGCATTGTCGCAGCAGTGTTTGAACGCGACCACGTTCAACCTGAGCGTGAACCTCACTTCCATGGGTTCTGCCACGAGCGTTGCGATCCAAGTGGACAATGATGGGGCCGGTCCCAACGGTTTCGTCACGGTCCAAACGGTCACGGCCACCGGCAATTATGGCCCCTTCGGTCCCTACAACAACACGGGTATCAATGTCCGGTTGGTACACAACCTGGACCAGGCATGCAACGTGAACTACACGGGTGTGACCGGCAACTGCAGCGGACCGGGTGCACTGTGCGTCTATTCGAGCACTGCTCCCACCACCATCGTTGATCAGTCGACCGTGACCAATACCATCACGGTACCCTCATTGGGCGGGCAGACGATAACGGACCTGAACGTGTTCGTGAACATCACGCACACGTACGTCAGCGATCTTCGATTGACCTTGACCAGTCCAAGCGGAACAAGCGTTCCTCTGGTGAACACAGGGATATGCTCGAACAACCAGAACATGATCGTGGAGTTCGACCAACAGGCGAGCACCGCGATCGGGGTTACCTGTCCGCCGACGAACATCTTCGCCGTTCCTGCCTCCACCTTGAACGCCTTGAACGGGCAGGTCATGCAAGGCACCTGGACGCTGAGCGTTCAGGATGCCGCCGCGCAGGATGCTGGCACCTTGAACAACTGGTGTCTCATACCCACGCTGACATCGCCGAACGTGCAGCTGGCTCCCAAGGTGTTCCTGGAAGGTCCATACAACAGTGGTAGTTCACTCATGAACGATGGCCTGCGCAGCGCGTCGTTGATACCTGCCACGCAACCTTTCACCGCGTTGGGATACACGTTCACGGGATCGCCAGGCGCCGGTGGAACGGTGGCTGGCAGCGTATTCGCCACCACGGGTAACAATGCCATCGTTGACTGGGTGATCGTTGAGTTGCGCAACCCGGCGACCCCATCCACCATCGTGGCCAGTTGCGCGGCTCTGTTGCAGCGTGATGGTGATGTGGTCGCACTGGATGGCACTTCACCCGTGAGTATCACAACTGGTGCAGGTGGCTACTATGTCGCGATACGACACCGCAACCACTTGGGCGTTATGACCGCCGGTACCATTGCGCTCTCAGGGAGTGCGGCATCGGTGAACTTCACTTCCACGGCCACGGCGCTCTACGGAACCGACCCGGTGAGCGTGGTAGGCGGAGTGAACTTCCTGCGCACAGGTGACGCTTCGTTCAACAAGCAACTGGCCTATACGGGCAATGGGAACGATCGCGATCCGATCCTGGTTCGCGTGGGAAGCTTGACACCGAACAACACGGTGGCCGGCTATTACATGGAAGACACGAACCTGGATGGCGTCGTGAGCTACACCGGTAGTGGGAACGACCGCGATCAGATCCTGGTGAATGTGGGCAGTACCACCCCCAACAATATCCGGGTGGAACAGCTGCCCTGACACAAGGCGACTTCGGACAAGAAGGCCTCGGCATGTGCCGGGGCCTTTTGCCTTCCGCTCGTGAGCATTCCCGGTCCTCCGAAGGGTGTTCTGGGCGATGGACCTTGACAAGAGGACCGGCAACGGGCTTCTTTTGGGCTGTTCTTCTGAATGGGAAGGCTTGGACTGCTTGGACGCTACCACGGTCGATCATGAGGAACGAGAACCAGGAACCGGTTTCCCTGAGGCAACGGACACGAGTGTCCCGCGAGGCCGAAAGCGATATCGGTTATCAAAGCGCATTATGGCTTTTTGTCCTGCTGCTCCACAGCGCTGTGGGACGCACCCGATCCCGGCTGCTGGTCGGTGTCCGTGGCTTGTCGCGCGGAACACTCAACGCTTGAGCCATGGAGAATGTGATCCGCCAGATCAAGGATCCCGAACTGTGGTGTCTTATGCTTATCGCGGTCCTTTTGTTTCTGGCATGAGGGAACAGAGCGCCACGTTCATCATCACACAATAAGGTCTTTCCGACCAGGACCAGGAAGCGGCCTCCTCGACCCGAGGGGGGGCTTCTTCCTTTCTGCTACCACCTCACGACCATGGTGAACCCGGCGGCTCCTTCTCCTGCGCAAGGTCGCACCGTGAGGTGTTCTGCACGATCCGTGCGGTGCAGCAGCGGCACCAGGACGCCGACCGCGGCACCGAACAGATAGCCTGTTATCACATCGCTCGGGAAGTGATCACCGGACCGCAGCCGGCACCATGCGGTAATGGCGGGTGGAACGGCGGCGGCCCCGTATACGAGCCAGCGTTTCCCGCGTAGTTCCGGATGCAACCCATCGATCACCGAAGCGGCGAAGAAGGTGGCGCAGGCGGCAGTCGAGGTGTGGCCGCTGAAGAACGAAGCTGAACTCCGTACCGCCGAGCGATCGTCCAAAGGCGCTTCTTCCAAGTAACACAATGGTCGGTAGCGGGGTGCGATCAAGGAAGCGGAGATACGGCAACCGATCGTGAGGGCCATCGCTTCGGCATAGAGCGCGGTCAAGGTCCGCCATTCGCGACGCGCAGCTGGGTCGAAACCAAGAAGAAGGGGTGCGGCTACCGCGGAACCAACGATCAGGTCAGCTTGGGACCGTGCGGCATCCCGATCACCGATCATGGAGAAGACGGCACGATCAAAGGATGGCACGTTCACTGTGCGGAGACCTTTCAACAGGTTGATGGGTAGTTCCGAACGTTGTGACCGGACGACCGCTTCGGTGGCGATGAGGCTTCCGCCAGCGATGATCAGCGGAACATCCAGCGAGGGGTGGAGCCTGAAACGAAGGGGACCGCGAGACAGCCCATTCTCCTGCGCGTGAGCGGAGGCAAGTCCGAGCACAACGAGGTACGAACAGAACATGATGCGCGCTCTGTCGGATACTGCGGCCAGGAAGTAACGCATGGGGCCGGGAAGCTCATTTCCTACGCAGCGCCATGCGTGCGTGTGCGACCACCTCGAGCTTCTTCAACCGCTCATACGCCACCAGTTGCTTGTTGTATCGCTGAAGATCGGCAACCGTCATGTGGCCGATGTTCCGTAGGTCCATCTTGTCACCGAGGTCGTGCACCTTCACGCGCACCGCCAGACTGTTCTTCACCACGCGGTCGATATAGCTTTCATAGCTCTCGTTGCCCACCCGCGTGATATGTCGCAGTGCGGTGAGGACATGCGCTGGGAATCCTTTGCGTCGCAGGTCGAGGATGGTGAGATCGGAGCGTTCAAGGACGTCGTGCAAGGCTCCCAGCAAGCGTTCATCATTGTCAACGCCACGGGTGGCAACGCGTAGCACATGCAGGAGGAAAGGTTGACCGAAGCGATCGACCTGCCCGCTATGCACTTTGGCCGCAAGGCGGATGGCTTTCACGAAGAGATCATCGGCCATCGGCTCGTTCGGGTTCGCGGCCTTGTTCCTTGATACGGCGACTTTGCGCGGCATGCGCCAATGTTACGGATCCGCAGCGATCAGCTGAAAGAACGCACGAAGGTGGTCAACCTTCTATCTGTGCAAGCATCAATCCGTCACGTTCACTCGCGCGGTGCGCACCGTGCCACCTTGAACACGCAGGTTCAACACATAGGTGCCCGCGTTGATCCGCGAGGGCAGTTCCACCGGGACCGTGCTGGTCAAGGCCTTCACCTCGCTCGCAAGCACCAGACGGCCCGAAGCATCGTACAGTTCGATCACCGCAGGCATGCCCACATCCGATGCTGCCACGTTCACCGTGAACGCATCGCGCGCCGGAACAGGGAACACGTGCAGCGCATCGACGTGATCGTTCGTAGCGACCGCCCGTTCCAGTCGCTCCACTTGTTCGCGCAGCGCCTGGTTCTCCGCATGCAGCTCCTGCACCGCCTTCACCAGAGGCACCACGAATTCCGCATAGGCCAGGCCGTAATTGTCCGTGGGTCCCGCGGGTACATGCACCGCATCGAATGCCGTGAATCCTGCGTTCTCCACGTTCTTCTCCACCTCCTGCGCGAGAAAGCCCACGGTGCGCTGCTGCGATAGATCGGCCAGTTCCAGCTCGCGACCGGTCACATCCTCGCCCACGTGCTTCGCGAAGGCCGCCCGATCGAAGGTGTAGGACACCGGTCGCAAACGCAGGATGAACGAGAGCCCCTGCACATCCTCTTCCACATCGCGTTTGAAACGCGCATCGGACGGTGACGTGTAGGGTACCTGACCTTCCACCACCGTGATGGACGAGTTTCCCAGGCGCACCTTGTTGCTCGAGCTCACCGTGGTGTTGTAGCCCAAGGCCGTGGCATTGTTCAACGTGCCGGTGGAAACGTTCGCCAGCCGACCGATCGCGGTGTTGTTGCTTCCCGTCGTTAATGATCCCAGCGCCAGATTGCCAACAGCCGTGTTCGCCGATCCGGTGGTCACATTGAACATCGTTTGTGCGCCCAGCGCGGTGTTCTCCGAACCGGTGGTGTAGTCCATCAGCGTTTGATAGCCCACTGCGGTGTTGCGGTTGCCGGTGTTCGCGCCAGGGGAAGAGGAGCCGTACATGGACTGATAACCGACGGCCACATTGATGTTGTTGAACGCGGTGGCACTGCTGTTCGCGCGTGACAAGGCCTCGGCACCGACGGCCACGCCACGGCTTCCGGACCGGTTCGCCAGGAGCGCGTTGGATCCGATCGCCACGTTGTCCGAGCCTGTGCTGTTATCGCTCATGACCAGTGCACCCAGCGCGGCATTGCGTGCGCCGGTGGTGTTGGCCTGCAGCGACCATGCCCCGAAGCTTGCGTTCGAACCACCGCTGGTGTTGATACCCAGCGCGTTCATGCCGAATGCCGCATTGGACGAGCCGGAGGTGTTGCTTTCCAGTGACAAGGTGCCGAACGCACTGTTCCAACCACCGGTGGTGTTCGCTGAGAGGGCATGATGACCGAAGGCGGCGTTGTTCTGCCCGGTCTCCGTGCCGGCCAGCAGCGTGATGTGGTTCGCAACATCATGACCGAAGTACGCGGAGCGGTTCAACGGATCGATGCGGCCGCTCTGGATGTTGTTCACCCGGAAGATCAACGGCACGTTGTCCGTGGTGCCAAGGAATTGCGCGCTGGCATTGGTGCCGGCGTTGCCGAAGGTGGACCAGTCCTGCGCGTAAAGGGTGGGTGCGGCGGCGAGGGACAGAAGGAGAGCTGCGTGCTTCATGATGGTCGGAGTTCGGGAAAGGATCAATGCTTGATGAGGAACCGCGCATGCTTCGGCGCCTGCCCCGCGACACGCACCTGCACCAGGTACAGTCCTTCGCTGGTGATGGCTTCCAGGTCCAGTTGCTGCACGGTCATCAACGAGGCTTCTTCCTTCACGAGCACCCGCTTGCCGGTGGCATCGAATACCTCTATCACTCCGTGCTTGCCGAAAAGATCCCCATCGCATACGATCTGCAAACGGTCGCTCGCCGGGATGGGATATACGCGCAATCCATCGGCACCCGTTCCCGCACCGCTCTGCTCCTGGGGAGTCACATCACCAAGACCCATTACGCAGCCGGGATCCGTTACACGCGCCACCACCACATCATCGATGAAGTAGTACGCGGTATTGATGGGATTGCCGCTGATGAGGAATCCACCTGCTCCATGGAAAGCCCCGATGGTGATGTGGTCGAAAGGTGCATCGGGCACGATCACACCACAGATGTTCACCCATTCGGTACCACAGATGATATCCGGATGTTCGATCTGCGGAACGATCGAGGTGATCGGCTGGTAGCCCTGCCCTGATAATGGACCTGTGCTCAGGAAGGCGCCGATGCGGTTAAGGCACAATTGGTTCTGTGGCAGGTTGGCCGCGTGGAAAGAGACCAGGTAGGGCTCTCCCACGATCAGCGGCTCCGTGAGCGCGGCCTGTATATACTCGGAGTAATCGAATCCGTTGATGAACTTCACGTACAGCCCCCCCATGCCCTTTCCGCTGCGCGAGAGCAGGCGTTCCGTGGATGAGAAGTAACCAGCGCTGGGCACTTCGTTCGACGTGTTCCAGTTGGCGCAGCTGCTATGGCCATCGGATGAGCCACTTTGCATACGCGGCCAGCCGGGTGCGATCAAGGTGCCCAGCCCCTCCGTTGCATCGACATCACCCACATACACCAGACAGTTCTCCCCCTGTTCGATCGAAGGGTTCTCCAGGAGAACGGGACCCAGACAGGTCTCGTCCACGCAGGTGTTCGCGGTGAGCGCCGGCGTGATGAAGAGGCCGATGCGACCGCTGACCGGTGTGGCGTTCTTCCAACTGTAAAGGCGCACGTAGTAGGTCTGTCCGTTCGTGAGCGCAGGCAGCACAAGGATGTTATCGCTGCAGGAAACACTGGTGAGGTTCCCGGGTGTGCCACTGAATACCTCCAAGGTGATGTCCGCATCGCCATAACCAGCCACCACACGTGCGGGTTGGTCGGTAGCCGTGAACTTGAACCAGATGTCGTCGTCCGCAAAGTCACTTACGGAACAGTTGGCACCGGGCATGCTCTGCGTGGCGCCGCTCGTGGTGAATACGTGGCTGTATTCCGTACCGTAGCTCAGCGTGGCCGCACCGGTGGCCTCGTCGTTGTTCCCGGAGCTCACACCCGTCAAGAACGCGCTCACCTGGGTAGCACCGGTGCCTACCGTGTAAGCCCTATACCAATAATCGTGGCCGACAACAAGCCCCGTGGCGCTGAACAGGTCCTCACCGCAACCGACCATGTTCTGCGCCAGCACGGTGCTGTCCGTGCTCAGTGTGTCGAAGAGCTGCACATGCAGATGCGGATAACTGAGCGCGGGTTCCACGAAATAATGGTTGTACGGCCTGGCGGTGATCGTATGTGCAGTGGAGGTGGCCACGAAATGGAACCAGGTATCATCATCCGGTCCGGCGGCGGGCCCACACCAATGACCATAGCTCTTCGTGGCGGCGTAGTCCTGCGCCTGGAACAACGGCTGCGCGAACGAGGCACCGGCAACGGGCACATCGATCGCCCCGGTGATGTTGTCGTTCACCGGCTGATCGAGGAGCATCGGGCGGAACCCGTTCTGGTAGAAGGTGGACAGGCGGATGAAGTAGGGAGTTCCCACCGTAAGGCCTGAGAACCGTGCGCGGGCGAACGTGAGGTTCGACTGGCAGCTGAGACTTGTCAGGGAACCACAGGTGCCACTGAGCAGTTCGATGCCATTGATGGAACCGTTGAGCTCCGGCACGCAGAAGGACGCGGTGGCATGGGCGGCCGTGAAGGTGAACCAGACATCGCGATCCGTCTGGCATGAACCCGTGCCGTCCGCTGCGTCGACATTCGTCATGGCCGTAATGCTGACGAAGTCCGCCAACTGTGAGAAGGGAAGGGCGATCGCACCGGTGCACTCATCGTTCACCGCACCGGCCTCGCGCACAGCGATCGTGAACGCGGTGGCAACGCCGTAAAGGCGCATGAAATAGGTGCTGCCAGGAACGAGCCCTTCCAGCGTGGTCGGCAGAACCGTGGCCGTGCCGCAGTACACACTGGTGAGCGATCCGCAGCTGCCGCTGAACAGCTCCAATTTCATCGTACCGCCGGTGACGTCGCGCATCAGTTCCACCCGCTGCTTCGCATTGGTGGCCGTGAAACGGTACCACACATCGTTCGGCGTTCCACCGCAGTTCTGCGGGAGCGATTGCGTGGCGCCGTAGGAGTAGCCCTTCGTGTAGACCACGTTGTTGTTCTGCACCGTCAGGTCCACGGGTGCGGTGCACTCATCGTTCGTTGGTGATGCGAACGACCAGATCGTCACATTGCGCACAGACGCCACGGAAGAACCGATCTTGAGGAAATACGTATCGCCCGGGGTAAGACCTGAATACACCTGGCTTGCGCTCACCGAGCCCTGCAACACGCAGGAGAGCGAACCACAACTTCCACTGAACAAGGCAGCGTTCACGCTGGCGCTTACCGCGAGGGTGATCTCCGTGCCCGGTGCGGTGAACTTCGTCCATACATCGCGTGCTTGGGATCCACAAGGAACCGTGCTGGCCGTGCCTACAAGCGTGGAAAGCAGCAACGGTACAGGTTGCTCCCCGGTACTTGTGACCGCGAGCGTAAGTGCATCAGCACATTCGTCGTTGGGCGCAGGGGTGTATACATCACCCACCACACGCGAGCTCACGGTGGTGGATGTGCTCGGACTGTGTATGCGCACGTGATACTCCTGGCCCGCAGCTAGGCCGGTGGCGGCATCCGCGTCGCAGGCAATGCTCGTGAGCGATCCGCACGCACCGCTGAACCATTGCACGGTGGGCTCTTCACCGCTCAGCACGGTCGTTGGCAGGAAGTGGGTGGAAGCCGTGGCAGTGAAGCGATACCAGACATCGTCGTTCGCAGCGGTAGCTCCACCGATGCATGCCGGCTGCGATTGGGAAGCGCCGAGCGTGCTCATTTCGGTGCCGGGAAGCACATAGCCTTCGCTGGACCGGACCGCGAGCTGCACCGCGCCGGCGCACTCATCGTTGGTGGGTGCGGACACCACGGCGATGGCGAGCTGGCATTGTCCGCCGGTGCATGTGGCCGGATCGTTCGTTACCACGCGGATGAAGTAGGTGGTGCCCGGCGAAAGCCCGGTGATCGCAGGTGTTGTGCTGTTGGAGGGGATGCACTGCAGGCTGTTGAGCGATCCGCAGGTGCCGCTGAAAACCTCCAAGCCGCTCTCATCCATGGCATCGCCTTCGGATCGGACCCAATGGACGCTGCTGGTGGCCACGAAACTGAACCAGGCCGATCCGTGGTTGCTCGATCCGCTACACGCTGTTACCGGTTCCGGTGGGGCAGATGGGAGCAGGTTACCATGCACCGTGGTGAAATAGGCCTGCACGTTGGACGATGCGACCGGTAATGCGATGGCGTGCGCGCAATCGGAATTGGCCCCCAGCTGGGCGAAAGCGAACAGGGGCAGCAGCACGGCAAGGGTGGCGATGTTCCGCATGGGGATCGGGTTCAAGGCACCAAGGGAACACCTTCACGCGCCCGTGGAAAGCAGGACCGATCCTGCGGCGAACGACCGATCCTACGGTCAGGAGCGCAAGGCGTGCATCACCTCCTCCATGCGGCGGCGGCTCACCTCCACACGCCTGCCGTTGCTCAAGCGCACATGGCCTTCCTTGTCGATCCCTTCCACGTGCCGCCTGTTCACCAGTGCGCTCTTATGCACCCGGATGAAGCCGAAGGGAGTGAGCATCTCGTCGTAATCCTTCAAGGTGCGGGCGCTGAGGAAGCGTCGATCATCCAGCAGATGCACCGCGGTGTAGTTGCGGTCGGCCTCACACCAGGCCACATCGTCCGGTGGTACGGAGTGCGTACGGTCCCCGTGGGTAAGGGTGAGCTTCAGGGCCCGCTCATCGCGTTCGGCCACGTTGGCCAGAAAATGCTCGTTCACGGCGGCCCGGTCCGGATCGCCAGCCCGTGCAAGTCGCTCGATCGCCGCGCGCAGCTCGTCCGCCTGCACGGGTTTCAACAGATAGTCCAATGCACTGAAGCGGATCGCCTGGATCGCATAATGGCTGTGGCCCGTGGTGAAGATCACCTGGAAATCCCAACGCCCCAGTCGTTTCAACAATTCGAATCCATCGCCCCCCGGCATCTCCACGTCCAGCAGCACCAGATCGGGCTTGTGCGCAATGATCAGCGCCTGCCCATCCGCGATGTTCGTGGCCTCGGCCACCAACCGCACCTGCGGCACTTCCTCCGCCAGGCGCTTGCGCAGGTGTTCGCGGGCCAGCGCCTCATCATCCACAAGCACCGCTGTGATCATGCCGGAAAGTTAGCCCCGGTGCACCTACCGCTCAAGCCAGCACCACTTCCACGCGGGTGCCGCAGGGCACGCCATCGCGCTCCAGGTCGGTGAAGGTCACGCGGTCCGTTCCCTGCAATTGATAGGTGAGCAGCTGCAAGCGTTCGTTCGTGAGCTGCAGGCCCATGCTCGCGCTGCCGTCCGGATGCGACCGTTTCGGCGAAGCGACACGGCCCACGCCGTTGTCCTCCACGATGCAGATGATGCGTTGATCGCGCTCGGTGAAACGTACGCTCAAGTGCTTTTCGCCGGACCTCGTTGCCAACCCGTGCCAGATCGCGTTCTCCACGAACGGTTGTACCAATAACGCCGGCACAGGCACATCCTCGTCCAGCAGTACTGCATCCGCTTCCACGCTTACGTGCAGGTCGCCACCGAAACGCAAGCTCTCCAGCTCGGTGTATTGCCGAAGGAAGTCCATCTCCTGGCTCAACGGCACGCGGTCCTTCACGCTGTGATCGAGCACCATGCGCAACATCCGCGCGAAACCGTCGAGGTAAGAGAAAGCACCGCTCCTATCGCCCTTGCTCACAAGGTTGCCGATCGCATGCAGGCAGTTGTAGATGAAGTGCGGGTTGATCTGCGTGCGCAGGACCTTCAGCTGCAAGAGCCGATTGATCTCCTCGATGCGTTCCTTCTGTCCCTTCAGCTCTGCGTTCAGCTTCTCCAAGGTGGCCGCATGCATGCGCTTCTGCCGCAGGTTGCGCCAAACGAGCGCCACACCGCCCAACGCGAGCGCCACCAAGGCCAGGCTACCATAGAGCTGCACGTTCTTCGCGCGCAGCAGGTCGGCCTTCCGCGCGTTCTCTTCATCCAAGCGCGCGATCTCGTCCCTGTTCAGCCGCGTCTCGAACTTCTTTTCCAGTTCCACCAATTGCTCGCTCATGGATCGTTCGAACAGTGTGTCCTGCAGGTCCCGGACATGCTTCGTCCACTTCAACGCACCGGCGATGTCGCCCAGCGAGTCCAGACATTGCGCCCGCAGTTCGCCGAGGTCGATCGCCAGGTCCAGTGCACTGCCGCTGCGCTGATTGAGCGCTTCCCCTTTGTCAAAGGCCGCGATGGCTTCTCGGTAACGGCCCATGAGCAACAACGATTCGCCTAGGCTGCTGTAAGTCCAGGCACGTGCGCGGAGCTCCGTAGTGTCCTGCTCCTTCAACACCTGTTGATGCAGACGCATCGATTCCTCGTATCGGCCACTGAGGCTGAGCGTGCTGGCAAGGTTGTTCATCAACGCCACACGCAGCGGGAGCCAGCCATTGCCCGCCAGCTTCAATCCTTCACGGTAATAATGCTCCGCACTGTCCGACCGTTGCATGCGGCTGTACATGCTGCCCATTGCGTTCAAGGCCCGGCCCAGTTCCAGGGTGTCCTTGCCGTAGGCACGGGCCAGGGCGTAGTTGTCCTTCCGGTTGCGATCAGCCTCGTCGTAGTGATGTCCCTCGATGTTCAACTTCATGATCAAGTACATCGCCCCGAGCATGCGCGACGTGTCCTTGAGCGCCCGAGAAATGAGCACGGCCTGTTGGGCATGCACCATCGCCCCCACCGGATCCTCCTTCAACTGCAGCGCGAGCGCCTCGAAATACTCTGCCTGCTGGCGTATATCGCTGGGAACCTGTGGCAAGGTGGCCAACAGGTTCTCGGCGAAGTGGTGCAGGGAATCGCCGTCCGCCGCTTTGTAGAGGGCCAGCATTCGTTCCGCCCGTGCGTCGGTCCGACGGACCTGTGCGCACAGAGTGATGGTCGCGCAAACGGACAGCCACAGGAAGCTCCACCAACGCATGGGGTGAAGATGGTGAACGTGTCGCATGACACGTTCACCATCTTCACGACAAGGGTCGATCCCGGTATGCGGATCAGACCGTGGCGGGTCCGACATCGCCGGAGATACCGCCCGGGCGCAGGGTGTTCTTGGTCATCACGCTCGGTGCATGTGCCTTGTGCTTCGCCGCGCGGCGCATCTTGATCTTGGCGATGATGAGCAGCATCACCGGTACCATGATCAAGGTCAGGAAGGTGGCGAAGCTCAGTCCGAAGATCACCGCCCAACTGAGGGGGCTCCAGAAGATCGAGTTGTCACCGCCCATGTGGATGTGCGCATCGAACTCGCTGAAGAGCGTGAAGAAGTTGAAGTTGATCCCTATGGCGAGAGGGAGAAGACCCAGGATCGCCGTTACCGCCGTGAGCAGCACCGGACGCAACCGGGTCTTACCCGCCAGCACCAGGGCTTCACGGCTCTCATCGTTCGGGATGGGCGCGTCCTCTTCAAGTCCCAGCTTGCGCCGGCTGCGTGCATAGAGCAAACGGGCGAAGTCCATGAGCACGATCGCGTTGTTCACCACCACGCCGATGAGCGAGATGATGCCGAGCATGGTCATGAGGATCACGAAATCCATCTGGAAGACCACCAGACCCAGGAACACGCCGATGGTGGAGAAGATCACCGTGCTGAGCACCACTGCCGGGAAGCTGATGCTGTTGAACTGTGCGACGATGATGAGGAACACGATGAAGATGGCGACCAGGAAGGCCATCATCAGGAAGCCCATGTCCTTGGCCTGGTCCTCCTGCTCACCGGTGAACCTCAGACCGTACTGGTCGTTCAGTTCGAAGCCGCTGGCCATCTCGTCCTTCACCTGCTGCACCACTTCGTTGTTGTTGTATCCTGCGATCACGTTGCTGCTCACGGTCACCACACGTTTCAGGTCCTTGTGCTTGATGGCGCTGAAGGCAACGCCGGTCTTCGCAGTGGCCACCGCGCTGATGGGCACTTGCCGTATCTGGCCGGTGAGCATATCGCGGAAGGTGATCTTCATGTCCATGAGCCGCTGCGGGTCGTAGCGGTACTCGTCCTTCAAGCGGACATTGATCTCGTAATCGTCGTCGTCGCCATCGATGCGGTAGGTGCTCACCTCTTTGCCGAAGAGCGCGGTGCGGATGGCATCGGCAACGGCGTAGGTGCTCACGTTGAGCCGGCGGGCTTTCGCCCGATCGATCTCGATGGGCATCTCGGGTTTCGCGCGGTCGATGTCGATCCGCAGTGCTTCCACTCCCGGCACGTTGCGGCTCTCGATGAACTGTTTCACCTTTTCAGCATAGGCGAGCAGTCCTTCGATGTCATCACCGCTGATCTCGATGTTCACGGGTTTTCCCACCGGCGGGCCGTCGGCGTTCTTCACCACGGAAACGAGCACACCCGGATAACCGGCGATGCTGTTCTGCAGGTCCTCGAGCATGGTGTTCGTTTTCAGCCCATGACGGTCGGCGTACTTCACGAAGCTGATCTGGATGCGTGCCTTGTGCGGTGTGGCGCTCAGGTCCATCTCTCCGCTGCCGGGATCACTGGTGCCCCGGCCTACTTGGGTGATCACGGAGTTGACGATGCGGTTCACGCTGTCCTTGCGCGTCGTGCCATCATCGAGCGTAACGGTGTGCTCGTGCATGTACTTCGGTGCGTTGATCACCTTCATCACCTGCTTCTCCACCACGCGTGCAACGCTGTCGGTCTTCATGATGTCCGTGCCGATAGGTGCCTCGATGAACACGTTGATGTACTGCGGTTCATTGGCAGGGAAGAACAGCGTCTTCGGTGGTGCCACACCGATGAGGATGAACGCGGCGAAGAGCAGTCCGATGGTGCCGAAGAAGAAGGTGCGGGGGTGGTGTTTGGCCAACGCATAACGCAGGAAGCGCTCATAGCGGTTCTCCAGCCGGGGCAGGCCCTTGTTCTGGAACCAGTCGGTGGCCGGTACGATCCACTTGGCGAAGACCACCGCCATGATGCCGATGAACATGGTGAGCGTGCCCAATCCGAACACCCCGTTCGCTTTCGCACTGATGCCCAGTACGGCCAGGGCGGCTCCGATGGCGATGAGGATACCGGCGGTGCGCCAGGCCTTGCGCACGGAAGGTGGTTGTTCGTTCACGCGCATGAACTTGGATGCCAGCGCGGGGTTCACCACCAGGGCGACGAACAGGGAAGAACCGAGCGCGATCATGAAGGTGATGGGCATCCACTTCATGAACTCTCCCATGAGGCCGGGCCAGAAGAGCAACGGCACGAACACCATCACCGTGGCGATCGTCGCTGTGCTGATGGGCAGGGTGACCTCACCGACGGCCAATCGCGTGGCTTTCAGCGGAGGCTCGCCATTGCTCATGTGACGGTAGATGTTCTCCACGATCACGATGCCGTCGTCGACCAGTCGGCCCAGCGCGAGGATCAAGGAGAAGAGCACCATGATGTTCAGCGTGACACCGAACGCGTTCAGGATGGTGAAGGAGATGAACATCGACATGGGGATAGCCAGGCCGACGAAGAGGGCGTTGCGCAGACCCAGGAAGAGCATGAGCACTCCCACCACGAGGAGCACACCAAGCACGATGTGGTTCATCAGTTCATCCACGCTGGCGCGCGTCTGGTCGCTCTGGTCGCCGGTCTTGGTGATCACGAGGTCCGCTGGAAGTACGCGGCCCTTGTCCTCTTCCAGGATGCGTTCGATGTTGTCGCTGGCGGTAAGCAGGTTCTCGCCAGCACGTTTGATGATATCGAGCATCACCACGGGCTTGCCGTATTCGCGCGCGAAACTCTCGGCCTCCTTGTAGGCGAACTCCACGTTGGCGATGTCCCCGAGTCGCACCTCTTTCAAGTGCTCGTTCTTCACCACGATGTCCTTCACCTGTTCCACATCCTTGAACTCGCCGATCACCCGCACGGCACGGCGTTGGTCCCCGATGAGCAGTTCGCCACCGCTCATGGTGAGGTTCTCGCTCTGGAGCGCCATCGCCACATCGTTGAAGCTGAGATCGAGGGCTTCCAGTTGCGCCAGGTCAATGCTCACGCGCATCTCACGTTCGGGCACACCACGTATCTCCACCTTGTTGATCTCCGGCAGGGCCTCGATGCGGTCCTCCAGGTGCTTGGCGTACTGATGGAGCTGCTCAAGCGGATAGTCGCCACTGATGTTGATGTTCATCACGGGCATCAGCTCGCTGAAGTTCATCTCGAACACGTTGGGTTCGGCAGGCAGGTCGGTGGGGAAGTCGGAATCTCCCCGTGCCTTGTCGACCGCGTCCTTCACCTTCCGCAAGGCCTCGGTGGGTGTCACGTTGTAGTTGAACTTCACGTCGATCACCGAGTAGTTCGGCACGCTGGTGCTCTTGATCTGGTCCACACCGCTGATGGTGTTGATCTCCTTTTCCAGCGGCTTGGTGATCAGCTTCTCGATGTCAGCCACCGAACTGCTGTTGTAGGGAGTGCCCACGTAGATCTCGGGGGTCACCACCTCGGGGAAGCTCTCCTTGGGCATCACCATGTAGGAGTAGATCCCCATGAGGCAGATCAGGAGCGTGAGCACGATCACCGTGGTGCGGTTCTTCACCGCCCAGCTCGTGATGGCGAACTGGCGTTCAGGACCGTGCAGGTCGTTCTCTATGTCGTGTGCGTTCATTGGTGTCGTTATTGGCCGCAGTGGCGGACGGAGGTGTCACATCTTCCTTGTCCTGCCGCTTCCGCGTTCAACCTCAGTTCATTCCTCGTTGCGTGCGTACCGCGTTGATCAGAGCTTGGAGATGCGCACGGACTGGCCGTCCGTAACGTTCTTGCCGCCTTCCTTCACGATGGTCTCGCCGCCGCGCAATGCGTTGGCCTCCTTCGGTTGGATGTGGATGTGCCCTTTGTACTCGTTAACGCGCGTCACCATCACCTTGCGGGCCTTGCCTTCGTTGTTGTTCACCTTGTCCAGCACGAAGAGGTAGCTGTTGCCCTCCACATCCTCCTGCACGGCGCTGTTGGGAACGACCAGCGCACTGTCGGCCTGTGAATCAAGGATGCTCACGTCGCTCAACAGGTTCGGGCTGAGGACATCGGAACTCTTCGGCATGCGCACGGAGATCTTGAAGGTGCGGTTCGCCGGATCGATGAAGCTGCTGACGTGGTCCAGTTGTGCGGCCACCGTATCCTGCAGGCTGGGGAAGATCACGCGAACAGGGGCACCCTTGCGCACGCGACGGAGGTAGCTTTCCGGGACATCGGCCTCCAGTTCCACCTCACTGAGGTCCACCACGCGGGCTGCAGGAACACCGGGCGCGGCCAGGTCACCAACGCGCAGCATGATATCGTCCAGTGTACCGGAGAAGGGAGCGGTGATGTTGCTCAACCGACATTGCTCACGGGTGGCGTCCAAGGCTGCCTTCGCCTGATCACGCTGGCTCTTGGCCTGCAGGTACTGCATTTCACTGCCGATCTGCTGCTGCCATAGGCGCTCTTGCTTCTCGAAGGCGGTCTGTGCCAGGTCATAGGCGGCCTGCACCTGCTCCACTTGATCGCTCGCCATGTCATTGTCCATGGTGATGATCACTTGGCCTTTCTCCACGTGCTGCCCCACGCTCACGTTGATGGCGCGCACGCGGCCGCCGCCGAGCGCATAGAGTGTGGCCGCGCGGTCAGCGCGCACGTTACCATGCACGTCCACGTAATGCGCGAACGAGCTGAGCGCCAGTTCCTGCGCGCGCACTGCGGGCAGGTTCTTCTTCACGGTCGTGTCGTGCTCAGCGATCCAGGCATCAGCGTCCTTGATCTTCTCCGCCAGATCACGATAGGCGGTCTTGAGCGAATCGAGTTCGGCGCGTTTGCGGCCGAGGTCGTCGTTCGGGGTGGTGGCACCGCAGGCGGCGAGGAGAACCGTGGCGGTGGCGTAGGCGAGTGCGTTCTTCATCACGTTGTCCGGTAGAGGGTTCAATAGAGATCGAGGGCTTTGCGCAGATCGGCCCGGGCGATGAGCAGTTCGACCATGCGCTGTATGTAGGTCTGCTGTTGAAGGAGGTAATTGCCTTGCTCCTGCGTGAGTTCGAAGCTGGCGGCACTGCCGTTGGTGAACTTCACGCTCGTGCGGTCGAAGATGTTCTTGCTGAGCGCGAGGTTCCGCTCTTCGGTCTTGAAGTTGTCGAAGGCCATCCGCGTTTGCGAACGCTGCTGTTCGGCCATGGTCTTCAGGCGTTGCTCGGTGGCGGTCTGGTTGATCTTCACTTGCTCCAGGGCGAGCTGCTCCTGCTTCACTTTGTGATAGCGGTTGCCGCTGCTGAAGAGCGGAACGTTGAGCTGCAGTCCCCAGAGCGTGGTGGGGAAGAAGGGATAGGCGCCGCCCGGATCGAACGTCGGGCCGTTCCACACTTGGGAGTGGGTGAGGAAACCACCGAGCGAAGGCAGCGCTTTGGCCTTGTAGTTCTTCACGTTCAGCTCTTGAAGGCGAACGAGCGTGGCGGCCTGGCTCATCTCGATGTGCGAGTTGGGGTCGAGCCCTTGTTCGGTCAACGCGGTCTCGTTCGCATCGTTGAGGACCGTTTCCAGCTTGTCCGTAAGTGTGATGGGTGTACCCTGCGGCGTTCCCAACGTGAGAGCGAGCAGCATGCGGCCCACCTCAGCCTGTTGATCGAAGTTGCGTTTCTGTGCGCGCGCTTGTTCGAGTTGGATGTTGAGGCGGTCCACATCGGTCTGTTCCATGAAGCCGGCCTCCTTCATGGCGGTCACTTCGCGCAGGCTCTTCTCCAAGAGGGGGATTCCCTCGCTGACCAGTCGCGCGCCTTCCTCCGCCGAGAGCACTCCGAAGTAGGCTTTGGCGGTCTGGTTGCGCGCATCGGCCTGTGCCTTCTGCAGGTCTTGTTCGCTCTGTGTCCTCAGCTCTTTCGCGGCCCGCAACCCAACGAGATAACTTCCATCGAAAAGAAGCTGGGTAAGCGTAAGGCCTGCGTTCGCGCTCCACGGAACGCCGAACTGCACGGGTACATAAGCGGGAGCGCCGGACCCCGGTTCGCTGAAGAAGTTCGGGATCAGCTGGGTGGGCACATCGATGTAATTGCTCATCTCCACCTTGCCGTTGATCTGGGGGAAGCCGATGGCGGTGACCTCCTTGCTGCGTTCTGCGCTCTTCTGGGCTTCCAAGGTGCTCGCACGCACATTGTAGCTCTGCTGTGCGGCCATGTCCATGGCCTGTTGAAGGCTCAGGCTCAACGGGCCTTGGGCGTTGATGATGATGGCGCAAAGAGCGCCGGCCAGGGTGATGGTGGTCCTCATGCTGCTGCGCGTTCTTTCCTCACTTTCTTTTCCAGGTACTCGATGCCTTTCTTGCTGGCGATGCCGCGGATGTGGTATTCGAAGTTCTTCCACAGCACGTCCTTGATGTTGAAGCGATCCTGTGGGAAGACACGGCCGTCCCAGGTGGCGTCCATACGCGCCAGATAGATGCGGGTGATCACCTCCACGTCCAGGTCCTCGCGATAGAGTCCTTCCTTGATGCCTTTCTTCAGGTTCGCGGAAACGCAGCGGAAGATGTCCGTGCGCTCCTGTTCTTCCAGAAGGCCCCACGCTTTGGGGTGGTATTTCTGGAGGTCGAACTGCACGCTTGGATGCACTCCTCCGATCTGTGCCACGATGAACGTCGTGATCTCGTGGTTCTCATCGATGGCGTTCAGCCCCTTCGTACAGATGCCATCGATGTTGGTGCGGTGGTGCTTGCAAACGCCCGCCACCACCTGTTCCACCAGGTCGTTCTTGTCCGTGAAGTGTTCGTACAGGGTCTTCTTGCTCACGCGTAACTGCGTGGCCACATCATCCATGGTCATGCTCTTGATGCCGAAGCGCATGAAGAGCTTGTGGGCCTGGTCCAGTATGTCTTTTTTCTTGAGGTCCATCGCGTGTTCGAGCGGGCCGTGTTCCGGAAGGGGGCGCAAACCTAATACACCGGAAACGAAATACAACACAAAACGTTTCCAGCGGGATGAGCGGTCGTGGCGTTCGGATGAACGGCAGGGTGATCGGGCTTGCCCATCTTTGCCGCCCTGCATTCCGACCATGGAGCTTACCACCATCAAATCAGTTCTGGACATTGAAACGCTCGCCGGCACCACGCTCACCGTGGCCGGCTGGGTGCGCACCTTCCGCAACGATCGCTTCATCGCATTGAATGACGGCAGCACGATCCGTAACCTGCAGTGCGTCATCGATCAGGAGAAGGTGGATGCCGCCATGCGTGCACGGTTCACTACCAGCGCGGCCGTGAAATGCACCGGGGTGATCGTGGAGAGCAAAGGCAGCGGCCAGCGGGTGGAGATGCAGGTGACGGCCGTTGAGGTGCTGGGTGACAGTGATGCGGAGAAATACCCGATCCAGCCGAAGAAGCACAGCTTGGAGTTCCTGCGCGAACAGGCCCATCTACGCTTCCGCACGAACACCTACAGTGCGGTCTTCCGAATCCGACACCAAGTGAGTTTCGGCATCCACGAGTACTTCGATGCCAACGGCTACAATTATTTCCATAGCCCGATCATCACCGCGAGCGATGCGGAAGGCGCGGGAGAGATGTTCCGCGTGAGCACGTTGGACGCGAACAGCCCGCCGCGCTTGGAGAACAACGACAGCGTCGATTTCTCACAGGATTTCTTCGGTCGCGAGGCGCGTCTCACTGTGAGCGGCCAATTGCAGGCGGAACTCGCCGCGCTCGCGCTGGGCAAAGTGTACACGTTCGGTCCCACGTTCCGTGCCGAGAACAGCAACACGGCCCGCCACCTCGCCGAGTTCTGGATGATCGAGCCCGAGGCGGCTTTCATGGATCTCAAAGGCGACATGGACCTGGCCGAAGGTCTGTGCAAGCACCTGATCTCGCGTGTACTGAAGAACAGCATGGACGATCTGCAGTTCCTCGATGCGCGTTTGAAGGAGGAGGAGAGCACGAAACCGAAGGAGCAGCGCAGCGAGCTCGGCCTGATCGATCGCTTGAAGTTCGTGCTGGAAAATCCCTTCGAGCGGATCACCTACGACAACGCGATCGACATCCTGCTCAAGAGCAAGCCTTACCAGAAGAAGCAGTTCCAGTTCCCGGTGGAGTGGGGTGTTGATCTGCAGAGCGAGCACGAGCGCTACCTGGTGGAGAAGCACTTCAAGAAGCCGGTGATCGTTACGGGCTATCCCGGGAAGATCAAGGCCTTCTATATGCGCACCAACGGCCCGGGCGATTTCGGCTACAGCGAGAAGGGCACCACCGTGGCGGCCATGGACGTGCTCTTTCCCGGCATCGGCGAGATCATCGGCGGGAGCCAGCGCGAAGAGCGCTTGGATGTGCTGGAAGCGCGCATGAAGGAGATGCACGTGCCCCTCGAGGAACTGTGGTGGTACCTGGACACACGGAAGTTCGGCACCGTGCCTCACGCGGGCTTCGGTCTGGGACTGGAGCGCTTCGTGCTCTTCGTTACCGGCATGGGCAACATCCGCGATGTGATCCCCTTCCCGAGGACGCCGAAGAGCGCCGAGTTCTGAGCTACGGATTGCAGATCGAGCAATAGCGCTGCTCCTCCGTTTCCTTTCCGTCAGGCCGTGGTTCGTGCTGCTCGGAAGAACAGTTCCAACATGTTCGAACATAGGAACGCATGCTGGCCGTAGGGGTTCCACAATAGCCGCACGGTAAGCCACTGCGCGAACCGGTGATGCGGAACCAGCACGCACCACAGTGCGGACATTCACGCTGCAGTTCCTCCGTGAAACGTTGTGCGGTCTCTTCGATAACCCGCATGCGGGTCGGGTTCGCCATGGCGCGCAGATCGGTTTCCATCCAACATTTCCCGTTCGTTCCCAGAAGTGTAGTGATGATACGGTCGAGTTCTTCGCGCGTGCTGATGCCTTTATGCACTGCATCGCCGCGCGTGAAGTGCTTTGAGGGTTTCACTACGAGATGATGGGAGGGAAAGCCCATGCGCTCAGCGAACACATGGGCATCGCTCGGCTGGTGTATGACCTCTCCACCGAACATGGTTTCCAGGGAAACGTGACGGTGCGTGAACACGCGGTCATCTGTGGCGTCATAGATCGCGAGGAACTCCTCATCGCAGGAAATGAAAGGTGCGGGCGGATAAGGACCGAAGGAGCCTTCGCTCGCGATGACGAGATCACAACCGCTCGCTGTGGCACCGTGACGCGCCTTTTCGATGCAGGCGGTCAACGGGTCGAGCGTGCGCTCCACGTCGCCACTGAAGGAACCGAAGCGGTCCGTATCGATGCCGGACAGGGGAATGACACGTTCCAGATCCAACGTATGCTGGAGCACCGGCCCGATCGCACGTTCCTTCCCATGCATGGTGGCCACTGCCAAGGTTCTGCCAGCGAAGCGTTCCTTCACCGTGTTACCCATGATCATTCCCCCTGGCCGAGGGAGAAGCCGCGTTGCCCATCGAACAGATAGAGGTTCTCGGTCTTGATCGTTTCGATGCCGGCATCGTTCAAGGAGTGCAGTATGTGCAGGATCTGGCGCTGGCCGATGGGCAGGTAGGAGGCATTGCCTTCCTTGATCACCACATCGGGCCCGACGAAACGGCACCGCCAGTGGTCCGTGAGGAACGTTTCGGGAAGGCCATCGGGCCACACTTTCACGCCGCGGTTGGTGATGATCTTGAGCTTGAGCATGCCATTGGTGGCGCGCTGCAAGGCCGCGGCGAGTTCATCCGGTGTGCGTTTCTCATCGCGCACGAAGACGTCCACCCCGCAAAGGGTACGCTCCACTTGAGGTCGTACGTAGGGTTTCGGAACAGGCATCCCGCTCTTCACGCTAACGCTTTGCAGTACCACGGGTCTGCGTCCAAGGCTTTTGATCACCGCCTCTGTGAACTCGGCGGTGGTGACGCGGCTTTTCGAGATGCCGTCCTGGTAGATGTCACCGGCATGGATGCCGTCCTCCAGCACGCACAACCAAGCGTTCTGGATCAGCTCGGCCTTGTCGTTCAGCCCCATGTGGGCCAGCATGAGGCACGCGGCGTTCAATAATGCACTGGGGTTGGCCACTCCTTTACCCGCGATATCGGGGGCGCTGCCATGCACGGCTTCGAACATGCTGATGTGCTCGCCGATATTCGCGCTGCCGGCCATGCCCACACTGCCGGTCAGTTCTGCGGTCACATCACTGATGATGTCGCCATAGAGGTTGAGCGTGACGATCACATCGTATCGGTTCGGCTGGGTGGCCACACGCGCGGTTCCGATGTCGATGATCTGGATCTCCTGTTCGATCGTCGGGTATTCCTTGCCGATGCGGCGGAAAACGTCGGCGAACATGCCATCGGTGCTCTTCATGATGTTGTCCTTCACCAGGCAGGTCACCTTGCGGCGTCCGTTGGTCACGGCATACTCGAAGGCGTAGCGGATGATCTTCTCCGTTCCGGGGATGCTGACGATCTTCAAGCATTGCAGCACATCGGATGTCTGGCGATGCTCGATACCGGCATAGACATCCTCCTCGTTCTCGCGCACCACCACCACGTCCATACCAGGATGGGGTGTGCGCACGAAGGGATGGAAACTGCGGCACGGCCTCACGTTGGCATAAAGTCCGAGCGTTTTTCGGATGGTCACGTTAAGGCTCTTGTACCCTGAGCCCTGCGGTGTGGTGATGGGTCCCTTGAGGAAGATCCGGTTCTTACGCAGGGTGGTCCAGGCCTCAGCAGGTATGCCACTACTGTTACCGGTGAGGTAGACCTTCTCGCCCACCTCGATGAACTCGTAGGACAGGTCGCATTGCGCTGCGTCCAGGATCCTGAGCACCGCATCGGTGATCTCGGGTCCGATACCGTCGCCTTTGGCTACCGTGATGGTGTGCTTCATTTTTTCTTGAAGGGTTGTGCGTGCTCGATGTAGGTGATGGTGCGGTGCATGAGATGCTGGGCCAATGTCTTCGGCCCTTGCCGCGTGGTGAGTTCGGTAAGGGAAGGCAGGTGCTCCATGGCGAAAGGGAGGGAGTAGGCCATCTCGATGATGGTGGTGGCGAATGACCGTGGCATCGGTACATCCTTGCGGCAGGCGACGATGAGTTCCGCCACGAAAGCGCTCAGTTCCTTGTAAGGGGCGAACAATCGCCGCGCATTGTCATCATCAACCCTTTTGTGCAGGTAGCTCTTCATGCCCTCGTCGATCACCAGTGAGCGCAATGCGTGCGGGTCGAGATGGACGGGCGGGAGTTCCTTGGGCCACACACCGCACAGCGCACCGATCACCTGCTCCAACGCCTCGCGCGGCGTGGGTGCTTTCTCCGCATGGCGGCCGCAGAGCTGCCGCAACCAGAGCCAGTAGAGCTGGAAATAGTACTGGAGCAGCCGCTGCTTGTTGGGGAAGTACTTGTAGAGGCTGACCTCCGTGCTGCCCATGCGTTCGGCCAGTTTCTTGAAAGTGAACGCCTCCAGGCCGAGCTCACCCATGAGTGCGAGCCCCTCTTCCAAGAGGGCTCTGCCCAATTCGCTGGAAAGCGGGTCTTTCAGTGATAGCGCGGGGTCGGGACGGAGCTGGATGTGGGAGCGCAGGGCGGAGGGCATCGTACGACGTTAGTAAAGCTTGCGCACAAATATAGTAATACTAAACATACCTGCGAACGGATCTATATTCGCGGCCGCATGGTCCCCATTACCCCTTGGAAGCGATTGACCCGCCTGCTGAAGCTGGACAAGCGGGAGATCGCGCACATCTACCTGTACGCCATCGTGGGCGGCGCCATCGGGCTCAGCGTGCCGTTGGGGGTCCAGGCCATCATCAACCTGATCAGCGGCGGGCAGGTGGCCACCAGTTGGGGCGTGCTCATCGCCTTCGTCACCATAGGCGTGGCCTTCACCGGGGCATTGCAGGTGATGCAATTGGCCCTGGCGGAGAACATCCAACAACGGCTCTTCGCACGCAGTGCGTTCGAGTTCGCATACCGTATACCCCGCATCCGCACCGAGGCTGTTGGCGGCAAGTACGTACCGGAGCTCGTGAACCGCTTCTTCGATACCATGACCATCCAGAAGGGGCTGAGCAAATTGCTGTTGGACATTCCACTGGCGTTGCTTCAGATCATGTTGTGCACGGTACTGCTGGCGCTCTACCATCCGTTCTTCATCGCGTTCGGAGCGCTGTTGTTGCTGTTGCTGTACTTCACGTTCCGCTCCAGTGCCAGGCGCGGAATGGAGACCAGCTTGAGCGAGAGCGGTTACAAGTACGCTGTGGCCCACTGGCTGGAAGAACTCGGTCGAAGCATGAGCACGTTCAAGCTTATCGGCGAGACCTCCCTGCCGCTCGCGCGCACCGATGAGCTGGTGAACGGATATGTGAAGGCGCGCAAGGCGCATTTCCGCGTACTGATGGGCCAGTACGTGGCCATGGTGGCCTTCAAAGTGATCGTGACGTTGAGCTTACTGGCCCTGGGCGGTGCGCTGGTGATCAACGAGCAGATGAACCTTGGTCAGTTCGTTGCCGCGGAGATCGTGATCCTGCTCCTCATGGGAGCGGTGGAGAAGATCATCATGCGCATAGAGACCGTGTACGATGTGCTCACCGCTCTGGAGAAAGTGGGTAGTGTGACCGACCTGCCGCTGGACCGGGAGGAAGGGCTCCGGTCGATCGATCGCGATCCGTCGAAGGGAATGGAGGTACACATCGATGGATTGGAGTTCCGTTCCCACTACCATGGCAGACCCGTGTTGCACGGCATCGATCTGCACCTGAAGCCAGGAGAGAAAGTATGTCTGTCAGGTCCGAACGGAGCGGGGAAAACGACCTTGCTGCGCATTCTTGGCGGAGCGATCGCCCCGAGCGCGGGCACCGTTCGATTGGACGGGCATCCGATGAACAGCCTTGACCTCACATTGTTGCGCTCGGTGATCGGAGACAGCTTGAACGAAGAGGATGTGTTCGTTGGAACGATCATGGACAACATCGTTGTTGGGCGCGCATGGGTCCAAGAAGCTGAAGTGATGGAAGCCTGCCGTGTCACCGGTCTTTTCGAGCAGATGGGTCAGTACCCTGATGGCCTGCTCACAAAGCTGGATCCGCAGGGCACACGCTTACCGAAGAGCCTGGTGAAGCGCATCATCCAAGCGCGCTGCATCGCAGGTTCACCGAGATTGATCCTGTTGGAGGACAGCCTGCAGAACTGGGATCAACGGGACCGCGAGCAACTGCTGGGTTGGATCAGTGCCCCGGAACGGCCGTGGACCATGCTTGCCGTGAGCAACGATCCCTGGTTGCAACAGCGTTGCGCTCGCACGGTGCGACTTGATGAAGGACGGATACTGACCGCTTGAGCGATGCTTGACCTGAGCCCTCACAATCCCGTACCCGAGTTGGAGCGCAAGAGCTTCAACTCATTCCGCACCATCGGCGTGGCCAGGGCCAACAGCCTCTTCGCCTGGTGGGTGCGCGCCATCTGTATCGTTGTGTTGCTCGGGCTTTTTCTGCCCTGGACCCAGAACATCCGTGCGCGCGGCACCGTGACCGGTCGTTCGCCGGACCAACGCCCGCAGACCATCCATGCGATCATACCTGGTCGCGTGGAGCAATGGTTCGTGCAGGAGGGTCAGTTGGTGCACAAGGGCGATACGATCCTGCGCCTGAGCGAAGTGAAGCCGGAGTACTTCGACCCGAAGCTGCTGGACCGCACGCAGGAGCAGATCACCGCGAAAGAGCTCACCGCCAAGAGCTACGATGAGAAGGTGAAAGCACTCGACGCGCAGATCGATGCGTTGTCAGCGGGTTTGCGCATCAAGCTGGAACAGGCGCAGAACAAGATCCAGCAGTCGCGCTTCAAACTGCAGAGCGACAGTATACGGGTGATCGCTGCGGAAACGGAGATACGCGTGGCGCAGGAACAACTGTCACGCGGTGAACAACAGTTCAAGGAAGGATTGGTGAGCAAAGTGGAGCTGGAGCGCCGGCAGGTGGCCATGCAACGTGCCAACGCCACGGTGATCGATGCGCGCAACAAATTGCTGGACGCGCGTAATGAACTGCTCAATGCACAGCTTGAAGTGAGCGGTATCCGCAATGATTACCGTGACAAGCTCAGCAAGGCGGAAGGGGAGAAGTACGCCAGCATGAGCCAGCGGTACACCACCGAGGCGGAGGTGAGCAAGATGCAGGTGGACCTTGCGAACTACACGGTGCGCGCCGGTAACTACTTCGTTACGGCCCCGCAGGACGGTTACATCACCAAGGCGGTGGTAACCGGCGTGGGTGAGACGGTGAAGGAAGGCGATCCACTGGTGAGCGTGATGCCTGCGGGATCGGATCTTGCCGTGGAACTGTATGTGCGACCCATGGACATGCCACTGATCAACAAGGGTCAGAAGGTGAGGTTCATGTTCGATGGCTGGCCCAGTGTGGTCTTCAGCGGCTGGCCGAACACGAGCTATGGGACATTCGGTGGTGAGGTGGTGGCCATCGACAACTTCATCAGCACCAATGGCAAGTACCGGATCCTCGTAGGTCCTGACGGTGCTGATCGATCCTGGCCCAGTGCTTTGCGCGTAGGCGGTGGCGCGGTGGGTTTCGCGTTGATGAAGGATGTACCCATCTGGTACGAGCTCTGGCGCCAGATCAATGGGTTCCCAGCGGACCTGTATACCCTGCCGGGATCGGACCCTTCGGCTCCAACGAAGAACAAATGATATCAAGGGTTTTGACATTGTCAGTGCAGCACGGCAGGTCGATCGCCTTCGTGGGTTGTTCTCTTGTTTCCTGTAAGTTGTTGGCGCAGGTCCCTACCGTTCTTTCGCGCGATGCCTTCGTGCGCATCGTGCTGGAGAACCATCCTGTTGCGCGGCAGGCGGCCTTGCGACCCGAGTTCGGTGAGGCGACCGTGCGCAGCGCACGCGGTGGCTTCGACCCGGTGGCGGCCGCGAACTATGACGAAAAGAAGTTCGATGAGAAGAACTACTACCAGCTCTTCGATGCCGGCTTGAAGGTGCCTACGTGGTATGGTGTCGAACTGTTCACCGGTTTCCAGGAGAACAGTGGAGCGCAGCTTGACCCTCAAGCGTCCACACCGGATGACGGTTTGGTGAAGTTGGGCGGGCAGATCAACATCGGGCAGGGATTGTTGATCGATCAACGGCGAGCATCGTTGCGCAAGGCCCAGGCCTATCTGCGAGGGACCAAGGCGGAGCAGGAGCAGATGCTGAACGACCTGTTGCTACAGGCTTTGCAGGACCATGCGGATTGGGTGGCCGCTTTTCGGGGGATGGCGATCGCGGAAACGGCCGTGCAGCTCGCCTCGATGCGCTTGGATGCCGTTCGCGGCAGCTGGACCGGCGGTGATCGCCCGGCCATCGATACGCTTGAAGCGTTCCTGCAATTGCAGGATCGCCAGATGCGCCAGCAACAGGCCTCTCTCGCATTCCGAAATGCGGGCCTGCGCATGAGCAATCACCTGTGGAGCAACGCACAACAACCGCTCGAACTTTCACCGGTGCTGGTGCCCGAACCCTCGGACCTGGATTCGCCGTCCTCGTTCGCACTTGCTGATGCGGACATCGACAGTGCCGTAATCGCACATCCACTGCTGGTCCAGGCCACCGCGCGTATCGATCAGTTCGAGATCGACCGCCGATTGCGGAGCGAATACCTGAAGCCGAAACTCGACCTGAAGTACCAATGGCTGGGTGATGCCAGTAAGTGGACGGGAGCGGAAAGTGGAACCCGAACGGCACAGGGCCATCAGTTCGGTGTCGGTTTCCAGGTACCACTGTTGTTGCGCAAGGAACGAGGTGAGCTTGCCTTGGCGCGCTTGCGAACGACCGAGGCGGATCTGGGCTTGCAGCGGGATCGCCTGCGCATCCGAACGCGCATCAAGGAGCGCGCGAACGACATCTCCGTCTTCTCGGAACAGGTGCGCCTTGGTGCTGAAATGGTGAAGAATAACGAGCGCCTGCTGGCAGGGGAGAACCAGCGCTTCACCGCAGGAGAAAGCTCACTCTTCCTGGTGAACGCGCGCGAAGTGCCACTGATCGATGCGCGCTTGCGACAGGTGGATCTGGAAGCACGGCTGCGCAAGGCGTATTTCAGTCTGGACCACGAAGCGGGCCGGTTGTGGAAGGCGTGGTCGAGAAAATGATCGATGGCTCCCTAAGGGTGCGACCGCTATGGCAATTGCGCTGAGCGTGTTCCGTTCGGGGTGCTGCCTCCAACGTTCACCAGCACCGGGTCACGATCATTGCTGCTGCCGGTGTACTTCACTTGCCCGTCCATGTTCACATCACGTGTCGTGTATTGTCCGCTCACGGTGCTGTTGGGTGTTGTGCTACCGACGGTCACCAGGATGGGATCGCGATCGTTGGCCGCTCCGGTATACTTGATCGTGCCATCGCCATTCACATCACCGGCCCACATGCAATAGAAGGATCCAGCGAGCACTTGCGCATCGATTCCGTAAGCTTGACTGGCCGCCGTGGTGAAATTGACCACAACCGTTTGGCCATTGGTGGTGATGGCAACTGGAGAGGCCGTTGCGATGGGCAAGTGATCACGATGTCGCACCACCATGTAGTAAGACCCGGCCGGCAATGCGAGCAGGAAGGGATAGGACCCATCAGGAAGTGAAACAGTTCCGCCTCTGCGCACCAGCATAGGTATGCTCGCTGTGATCTGCCATGGAGCGATCGCCGGATGGAATTCCACAAGGATCCAATCCACTACCGATGCACCTGGCGGAAAGGTGATGTTCAGTACGCTGCTCGTTGTGCTGGCACCGGCGTTCGTTCCCAGGTCGAATCCCAGACCTGAGTAAGGCTCTATCAGCGGAACCAGACCGCTGTTGCGCAGCGTATTGTTCATCAACGTGGTGCCCATACAACCCTGCAACGCCACGCGCAGGTCCAAGGTGAAGGTGACCTCCGGTTGTGGATCCACTTGAACAACGGTGCGGAACACGGGGCCCCATGAGTTGTCCATGCCCTTGCTGCGCACATGCAACACATGTGGCCCGACATAGAGTCCGGAAGTGTTCGCGCTCGAGTTCAGTTCCTCGAAGCCGCTGTTATAGCCGCCTGCCGATGCGATGAGCGGCGTTCCGTTCCCCTCGCCTGGATCCTGGTCCCAGAAATACTCGCCGGATATTAGCTGAACCTGTCGCGCTTTTACCACATCCACGACGGTTGTGAACGCGGGGCCCCATGTTCCATCAACTCCTTTCACACGTATGCCGAGCGGATGGACACCGGAGATGGGTGCAACGGTCGAGGCACTGGCCTGTTCAAAGGCGCTGTTGAAGTTGCCGTCGAAGGCGAGCATGGCCGTTCCGTTACCGTTACCGGGATCCGTATCCCAGAAGAACTCCGCTTGCGTCAGTTGCACCGAGCGCTTCACGACCACATCAACGACCGTTCGGAACAATGGCCCCCAAGCGCCGTCCGCGCCTTTCACCCGTACGTTCAGCGTGTGAAGCCCCCCGAGACCAGGGCTTGTGCTCGTGGTGACCTGTTCGAAGGCGGAGGTGAAGGCGCCATCGGTCGCGTTCAGGGGGGTGCCCAGTCCGGGCCCGGGGTCGGTATCCCAGAAGTACTCGGCCTGAACGAGCGTTTGCGCGCGAGCGACGAGCACGATCAAGAGCCAAGTGCACAGGAGTACGATGCGCTCCCTCATGATCAGCGATCGTATCCGTAACCGGTGATGTTCAATCCGTTCCCCTGCACCACACGTCGCTCGACCTCGACCATGGCAACGATGGCCGTGGCGGGCAATGCGCTGTTGAACTGGGAATAGCTGAGGCTGCCACCGTAGCACCCGATGTCATTGCGTGAAAGGTCGAGGTCGGTATAGATCGCGTTCGGGTCACCGCCATCCACAGCGGCGGATGGCAATATGGGTTGACCGGTGGTACTGTTCACTTGCGCGAGAGGCACCACGAGGTTGTGGTCAACGATCGAACCGGAGGGCATGGTGCCGATGGATCCAGCACCAGCGACGAGGTTGTTCCGGATCACCACATCCAAGGAGGTCTCCAGGTCGACACTTTCCGAAATGACCGCTGCGTTGATCACTGAGGTCCTGATGATGGTGTTGTTGATGAGCGTGAAGTCATTGGCAGCAGCATTGTTCGGGTCGTCCAGTCGGACCAGTCCTCTTATGATGCAATTCTGAACGGTGGCGAAGCCGTTCGATCTGAACTCGACCGCATTGGCCTCCGGATCGGAACCGATCTCGGAACCGACGACAAGGGCGGTAGGTATGTCGCCATCCGCGTAGCGTTCATCCAGCACCAGGGAGGTGATGCGGCACCCTGCGACCAATCCATTGCGCAGGTTCAACGAGCCGATGGTATCGCGGAAGCACTCCAATCGTCCGAAACCATGGAAGGTGGAGAAGGATCCGGGCACCGTGCATTCGATCAACCGCAACCGGGTGATCAATGTGCTGCTTCCCCAGAACACGCCGTTCAGTATGCGTGCATTGGAGATCGTGATCGGGCCGGTCGTCGGACCGGAAACCGTGCCGATATCCACATGGCCATTGATGGTGAACCGTTGTGTCGCGCTGTTGCTGAGGATGTCGAGTCCCTTCTGTATGGTCAGGTTCTCCGTGTAGGTGGCTGGCGCTACCAGGATCCGATCATTGGAGGCGGCCGCATCGATAGCCGATTGGATGGTGGAGAAGGTGCCGCCTCCACCTCCTGGGACCACCAGTCTGTCGGTCGCGTGTACAGCGGTGATCACGCATGTCAAGAGCAGGCAAAGGAGGTAGTGTGTTCGCATGGAGGCGATCGGGTTGTGGAGGCAGTTTCGTTCTTACCGGCTTTTCCCGTCGAAACGGTGAAATGTGTGCGCCATCGGTTAACGGTGACGATTGCTCACCGGAACAACGAGGCCAAAGTACCGGAAGTACAGGATCAGCGCCAGACCCTCATCATCGAGTGAAGGGAAGAGGAACGTGCATCGTGATGGGAGACTCCTTCCCGCTGCTCTGATCGTCATCGTCAACGAGCCTGCTGCTGGTTTGTCCCTGAAGAGACCAGCTTTCTTGCGTGTGTTCTTCAGGGCGGGTTGATGCTTGGAACGATGGGCGAGCCATCCACCACGTCCACCGGCGAACGGTCGCCCTTTACCCTCAGCGCCGCTCGCTCGGTGGTCAGCAGTCGCTCAAGGCAGCTGCTGGGTGCGTGTGTTGTTCGGTGTGGTGCTGCCCACGTTCACCAGGATGGGGTCGCGGTCGTTACCGCTACCCGTGTATTTCACCTGTCCGTTCATGTTCACGTCCCGCGTGGAGTACTGGCCGTTGATCGTGTTGTTCGGCGTGGTGCTCCCCACGCTCACCAGGATGGGATCACGGTCGTTGCCGCTGCCGGTGTATTTGATGGTTCCGTTGCCGTTCACATCGCCGCACCACAAGGCGGAACGCCCGAAGAGCGAAGCACGCGCGTTGGTGCCAAAGGTGGGTGTGCTCGGCAGGCGCAGGTCCAGTGAGGCGCCGGTCGCTGTGAGGGCCACAGGTGCAGCGGTCATCACACCAAGGTGATTGCGGTGCCTCACAGCTATGAAGTAGTCGCCGGGGGGAGCATGGAAGGCGGGAGGGACATAGCCACTGGCCCCATATACAGTGCCGTCCTGTCGAAGCAACGCGCAGCGTGTTTGCACCACCTGGGCTGCATCCTCCTTCTTGCGAAGCTCAAGGAAGACCCAGTCCACCACGTTGCCATACATGCCGTTGCTGAGCACTCCGGGGTCGATGGTCTCGCCACCGCTACCAACGTGTGCGAAGCCCAGTGCGGTAAAGGGTTCGGTGAGCGGAACAAGGTTGGATGCACGCAGCGCATCGCTCATACCATTGGAACTTGTCAGAGGGCCTTGCAGGAAAACCTTCAAGGCAACGGGCAGGTCCTGCGGAACGGGTGCTGACACGTTCACCACCTGTTGGAAAGGCGCGCTCCAGCCGCCATCACTGCCCAGCACGCGCACGCCGAGCAGGTGCGGGCCGGTGGAGAGCACGTCCGCGACATCACGCAGCGCTTGCTCCAAGGCTTCATCGAATGCGCCGTCCGCGGCATACAGGGGCAGGCCATTGCCCGCACCGGGATCAGTGTCCCAGTAATATTCTCCGCTCTGCACGGCGACCGGTCGTGCGCTGATGGGTGCACTTACGTGCAGCACCGTCTTGTATTCATTGCTCCAGCTTCCATCGGCTCCACGCATGCGCACATAGAGCAGGTGATCTCCTCCTTCGGGCGGTGATGGCGCATCGGCCAGGCCTTGCTCCAGCGCTTCATCCCACGCCCCGTTGAAAGCGGTCAACGCCGTTCCATTGCCTTCACCGGGATCGCTATCGAAGAAGAATTCGCCTTGCTGCACGTGCACGTCGCGCGAGCTGAGCGCAGGCCCCACATGCACGATGCTCCGGAAGGTGGCGCTCCAGTTGCCGTCCGCGCCGCGCACCCGCACGCCAAGCACGTTGTCCCCGAGCGTGGCACCGTTCGAGGCGATGTCCGCTTGTTCCAACGCGCTGTCGAAGTCACCATCGAATGCGAGCATGGGCAGGCCTGCACCCTCGCCCGGATCGGTGCCCCAGAAATACTCCGCGGCCTGGACCTGGACGGGTCGTGCGCTTAGCGCTGGTGATACATGCAGCACGGTCTTGTATTCATTGCTCCATTGGCCGTCCGCGCCGCGAACACGCACGTAGAGCAGGTGATCACCTACCGCGGGTGAGGGCGTACTTGCCATGCCCTGTTCGAGCGCATCGCTCCAGTTGCCATCGAATGCGAGCAGGGGAATGCCGTTCCCTTCGCCGGGGTCGCTGTCGAAGAAGCACTCACCTTGTTGCACCAGGATGGAGCGCGCCGTGAGCGGCAGGTTCACTTGCACCACCTGGGTGAAGAGACCGCTCCACCCGTTGTCGGCTCCCTTCACGCGCACGAACAACCGATGCGCGCCGGGCGCGATGGTGTTGTCGTTGCCGATCACCTCCTCCAGCGCATCGGTGAACGACCCATCGGCAGCGAGCAGCGGTGTGGCGTTGCCTTCGCCTGGATCATTGTCCCAGAAGTACTCCCCTTGTGCCACCTTGATCTGACGTGCGCTCAACGCAGCGCTCACATGCAGCACCGTGCGGAACACGTTGCTCCAATAGCCGTTCGCCCCTTTCACGCGCACGCTGATCACCTGATCACCTTGTGTGGCGGGGCTTGCCGTGGCGACCACCTCCTCCAGTGCTTCGTTCCATTGCCCATCGGCCACTTGCATGGCGGTGCCAAGCCCTTCGCCGGGGTCGTTGCCGATGAACCATTCCGCTTGTGCGATGCGGGGCGTTTGTGCCCATCCCTGCAGGCACAGGACAAGGACGATGGAAAGGAGGATGTTCCGCATCATGGGTTCAGCGATCGAAACCGGTGGCTGAGATGTTCACCGCATCGCCCTGCGCCACCACACGCGGAGCCTGCATGAAGCCGACAACGGCACTGCCCATGGCGGTAGTGAAATTCGCCCGGCTGTTGCTGCCGCCGTAGCAGCCCGCATCGTTCCGGGTGAGATCCAGGTCGAGATAGCGCGGGTCCGGATCGCCAGCGTTGATGAGCGGCGAACCGACGGATGGAGCTCCTGTTGCGGGATCGATCGCCATGAGCGGCACCACGGGGTTGAACGATGCGTTCTGCACCGTGTAGGTGATGAGCGCATTGTTGCGCACCAGCAGGTTCGGCACGTAGCTGATGCCGATGATCGGGTTGGAAGAACCAGTCTGATGCAAGGTGTTGTTCAGCACCGTGCAGATGGGAGGCAGGGGCCTCGCGCCTGGTCGTTGCACGGCCACGGCGGGATAGCCGGTCAAGCCGCGCACATAGTTGTTCTCCACATGGAAGCGCGAATCCGACGCAATGGAAACGCTGAGACCCGGAGCGCTCCCTCCAATGGAATTGCCGATGACCCATAGCTCATCGGGAAGGTTCGTGGCGCCTTGAACGATAACGCCCGCCACGCCTTCCCCGGCGGACTGGCATCCGGGTATCTCGTTCCCGATCACCGTTCCGCAAGAGAGCGAGATCTGGCAGGCGATCGTGTCGCGCAGCATTTCAACATGGATGTAAGGGTCGCGCAGATCGATCAAGCGGTCGATGCGCGAGTCCAGCATCTTCACCTCGGTGCGTGCGGTATAGTTGCCGGTCTTGGTCATGTATCCCGTGCAACGGATGCCTAGGATCGACACGCGCTTGCCGTCCGCATTATCGATGGTGATGTTCCCATCGATGATCGGCCGCGTACCTTCCTGGTTGGGCAGGAAGGTGATGCTCTTGGATACCGAAACATGCTCGGTGTAGGTGCCCGGTTCCAGGAGGATGCGATCGCCGTCCAGGCTCACCGCCAGCGCATCGCCGATGGTCGGATAGAGACCACTGCCGCTAACGACACGGTCCATGCCCTGCGCGCTGGAGGTGGCCAGCAGAGCCAGAGCGAGCGGGAGTCTGAGTATCATGGTCCTGGTGTTCAGCGATCGAATCCGACCGCATTGATGTTCACCGCATCGCCCTGCGCCACCACACGCGGAGCCTGCATGAAGCCGACAACGGCACTGCCCATGGCGGTAGTGAAATTCGCCCGGCTGTTGCTGCCACCGTAGCAGCCCACGTCATTGGTGGTGAGGTCGAGGTCCAGGTAGCGGGGGTCGGGGTCGCCGGCGTTGATGAGGGGGGAGCCGACGGTGGGTTGACCGGTGGCTGTATTGATCCACGACGGCGCTGCCAACAGGTTCGCGGAGGTCTTCCCCGTGCGGAATTGCCAGTCGATAAAGGTGCCCGTGTTCCCGATGGATACGTTGTTCACCAGATCGACGTTGGCGGTGGTCATCAAGGAATAGATCACCGTGAGCGAGGAGGATACGCTGCGGTAGAACGTATTGGAATTGACGGTGCAGTCGGGGGTTCCAGGCTGGTTGGTGCCTTGAACGCGCAGGAAACTCGCGGTAGTGGTATTGTTCGCCAGGAAGTTGTTCTCGATATGGAACTCCCGGTCGAAGTTCACGTCCAGGATGTACGGGGTATTCGCGCCGTTGTTCGTTGGCAGGAAGATGTTCCCGATGATCTCCAGGGCATCGGGCTGTGAACTTCCACCATTGACCTGCAGCAGGGCGCCGGAGTTGGTGCCGCCCCCCAACGTATTCCCTACGATACGGCCATTGATCATGGTCAACTTGCCGCTGATCGAATCACGATACAGCTCTATGTACTGGGAAGGTGCCGAACTGAAGTCCGCCCCGTTGAGAACGCAATCGAGGAGACGCAGGTGCAATCGGCCGGTGCCGCTGTTGTAGGTGTGGAACAAGCCCGTTGTCATGCGCAGCCCGCATATTGTGATCGTCCGCGGGGTTGGACCGGGTATGATACGCACCCACGAGCCTGTTACGGTGTAGCGTCCGCCTTCCTGGTTCGGAAGTATGCTGATGCTCTTGTCGATGTAGAGGTTGCCGGCATACGTGCCCGGCTCCACGAGGACCCGATCCCCATCACTGCTCGCCGCGATGGCGCTGCTGATGGTGTTGTACATGCCGGTCGCGCTGACCACACGATCAGTGGCGAGAGCACCGATACAGCTGAGGGAGCTGAAGAGAACGGTGAAAGCAAGTTTGCGCATGGTCTAAGGAAAGAGCGGTTCAGCGATCGAAACCGGTGGCGGAGATGTTCACCGCATCGCCCTGCGACACCACCCGTGGTGCCTGCATGAAGCCCACCACGGCGCTGCCCATGGGCGTGGTGAAATTCGCCCGGCTGTTGCTGCCACCGTAGCAGCCCACGTCATTGGTGGTGAGGTCCAGGTCCAGGTAGTGCGGATCAGGGTCACCGGCGTTGATGAGCGGAGAGCCGTTCACCGGTTGACCTGTTGTTTGATTGATCCAAGTCGGGCCGGAAAGGACATTGTTCGACTGCACTAATTCCGGCCAAAGGAGGCTGGTTATGATCCCACTGAACCGGAGCGCCGCGTTGTTCTTCAACACCAGATTGAAGTTGTTACTGGTGGAATTCACGATGGCGGAGAAGTTCTCAGCGGTCAATTTGATGAACGAATTGTTCACTATGGTCGATTGCATCGTGAACTGTGCCGATGGTAATGCCAGGTCTACGGCGCTTGATCCGCTTCCATTATCGATGAACACGTTGTTCTCGATGTGGAAGGCACGGGTGGATGTCACCAGCAAGCCCTTCTTCACGCTCGTGCTTGAGCCGATGGCATTACCGACTATCCAGATGTCCTCGGGAAGCGTCGTGACACCCTGCACCCGGATGATGGTGCTGATGAAGGCCGTTCCGGTGAGAACGCAGCCGGTGATGGTACCCGATGAAAGACGGACTTCACCGTTTAGGCTGTCACGGTACATCTCGAGCCTGAGCGTCGGTTCATCCAGGTCACAAGAGCCGGTGTAGGAATCCACCACACGTACCTCGGTCCGAGTGGTATAACTCCCGGAACTGTAAATGCCCCCCAGGATACGTGCGCAGGAGAAGGAGATCGACTTGCCATTCGCGTTCTGGAGGAAAGCGGAACCTGTGATCGTGTAACGACCCCCCTCTTGGTTGGGCAGTATGGACAGGCTCTGGGACACGTTGATGCTCTCCACATAGGTGCCGGATTCCACCAGTATCCGATCCCCATCACTGCTCGCCGCGATGGCGCTGCTGATGGTGTTGTAGGTGCCGCTCGGGCTCACCACGCGGTCGGTGGCGTTCGCATTCGCCGCAAGGGCCAGCGCGAACATGATGTTGAACGTACGTCGCATGACAGGTCAGGGCTATTGGATGATCAGGCGTTCGTTCTTGAGGGCACCGTCCTCGGTGTATCGCAACACGTAGGTGCCGGGCGTCAGCGCGGAGGCATCCACATGCACCGCGCCATGGGCTTTGTTGGGCGTGCTGCGCAGCACGGTGCGCCCGGCAGCGTCCATCACCTGCACAGCTGTGATCATGGCGCCGCTGTTCGCGCGGATGGTGAACGTGCCGTTGCTGGGATTCGGGTACACCCCGGCATTCAGCTCGGCGGTTCTTTCTGGCATACCCACCCCGCTCCCCAGGCCTTCCACCACGCACAGCTCGTAACCAGGCGCTTCGTACGCATACCGCCAAGAGAAGTCATAAACCCGGAAGTAGTAGGTATTGCCGACTGTAAGGCCGGAAGCGATGAGGTCGTCCGCGACACCCGCGCCTCCGACATCGCCACAGCCGATCGAAGTGAGCGCACCGCAGGTGCCGGAGAACAGTTCCATCACGATATCCATCGAACCCACGGGAGCCCCACCGATGGTCATGTCCGTGGCAGTTGCAACGAAGCTGTACCACACATCATCGTTCGCGTTACCGGTGAACGCTCCGCAGGTGACGCCCGGAAGCGACTGCGAGGCGCGGGTTGGTGAAGGTCTCCGGCTGGCACGTGGCATGAGCGACGATGGGGATCGCGCCCGCGCATTCGTCGTTGGTGGCCTGGACCGTTCCACAAGGCTCCGCTGAAACCACGAGGGTGTATTGTCCTAGCGCCGTAATTCCTTGTACCACGGGATAGTAGTATGTGCCGGCCGCGAGGTTCGGGAAGCACATGGTGAAGTTCTGATCGCCACAGGCCGTCGAGTCGTATGATCCCACATACACACCGGTCAGCGGAGGGCAGCCATCGTAGAGCACGGTCCAAAGGCCCGACCACGCCGGCGTGGTCCCACAGTAGCTGATCTTCACGTCGGCGCAGGTACTCAGCGTGAATGCTTCCCAAGCGGATCCGGTACCGAAGCCTTCGGTATCCGTGGCCCCCGTGTTGTCGCCCATGAACGTCACGCTGTTCCCTACTGTGAGCGGAGCAGGAGAGACAGCCGAACACAGGTCATTGGGCGGAGGCGGGGCGACGGCCACCGGCAGCGTAACGCAGATGGTGAACGGGCCGGGGTCGCCATAGAACGGATTGGAGTGGACGCGGAGCACATAGTCCGTTCCCGGGGAGACCGGCACGTTCATGGGGCCCGGCGGCAGTACTTGACAGAACACTTCATTGCCGCCACAGCCATCGTATAGGACAAAGGCAAAGTCCGTCATGCCGGGACCCGGCACCAAGGAAATGGCCACGGTGTCCTCCGCCCCACTATTGAAGGTGTACCACACATCCCGCAGGTCCGCACCGGGATCATCACAACTCGCATCGGGTCCGTCGTTCGTGGCAGCGGAATTATCCCCATTGATCGGCGTTGCGCAATCAGCCAATACGACGATCGATAAGGCATTACCGCAATCGTCGTTCGCGGGTGCATTGCCGCGATCGCCATTGTTCGGATGTGCTGCAGCGGTGTTGTGGAAGTAAGGCGAGCGCACACGTTGCTTGGACTGCGCGAAGCCACTGTGTGCTGCGAAGAGCAGCACGGTCAGCAGGAGTAAGATCTGTTTCATGGAATGTGGTTCTTGTCCATGGATGATGATGATGCAAACCTCTTAGCCTGGCAAAGGCCGGGTAGCCCCATGTTGGGGTGGGGCTTATCGTTTCACCACGCGCTGGACGAAGTGTTCTTCGCTGTTCGTGATCATGAGCATGTACACACCTGCAGGGATGTTGGACAGGTCAAGGGCGAAGAACGCGGCGGTGGTCCTCCCGACACGCACGGTACGACCTGACGGATCGCGCAATTCGTAGTGCGCGTTCTGCGCGGGGTGATCGAGCAGCACGTAGACCGCCTCCGTGGTCGGGTTCGGCCACACGAGGATGGCATTGTTCTCCACTTCGTGCACACCCACCACGCCCAGCAGTTCCACCACGGCGCGGTACGCGTTCACCTTGCCCATGCCCCATATATCGCTGCCCTCCGGCGGAATGATCCCCGTATGGCTATCGGTACGGGCCGTGGCCATGAGCACGTCCTTGATCTCCTGCGGTGTGGCCATGGGATCGGCCTCCAGCATCAACGCCACCACGCCGGTCGTTGCGGGCGAAGCCATGCTGGTGCCGCTGGCGCGTGCGAAGGGATAGACGTGCCCGTCGAACGACACCGTGGTCGTGGGCGTGTAGGACAGGTCCGTGAGCGAATTGATGGACGAAGCCACGTTCACGCCTGGTGCGCAGATCTCGGGCTTCAACCGCCCGTCGAGCGTGGGGCCCCTGCTGGAGAACGACGCCCGCGCTCCGCCGACCCAGGTTCCACCGCCGGTCTGGTATTCGCTCGAATACGCACCTGCCGCGATGACGCTGTGCGCACATGTGGGTTCGCCGATGGAGAAGGCATCATCACCAGCGTACCAGCCTGCGGCAGCCGCGAGGAAGTCCATGCCGCCTCCGGCCACATCGTGCACGTACTGGCCGTCATTCCAAGCGTGTACAGTGCCATCGCCAGCGGTGAACATCAGGGCGATCCTGCGACCAGCGGGTGGCTCGCGCAAGGCGAGTCGCAACGTGGGTCGTCCGTTCAACGGGTGCGCGCTTTCGGCGGAGAACTGGAAGCCGATCGTGTCGTTTCCCAGAACAAGGCTCGAATCCATCGGCGCGTGAGGCGTGACCGTGCTGTACCAAGGCGTGCTTACCAGGACGTTGTTGCTGTTGTCAGTGATGGCTACGCGAGCGGTGAAGGAGTGGCCCGCCTCACCCCAGAGCATCAATTGCTGGCCGAAGACCCATTCATCCAGCGGGCCATACACCTGACTGAACGTCTTTGCTCGCGTGCGCACCGTATCTCCGGCGAAGGTGTGCACGATATGGAACGGCATGCCGCCATCGTTGCCTGCCGCCGCCACGAACACCACACCTTGGTCGCTCAGTTGATCGATCGCCTGTGTCCAAAGCGAGGTGCCGTCCAGGTTGCCATCATGGCGTCCGAAGCTCATGTTGATCACGAGCCGCTTTCCCTCGGCCTGTGCGATGTCGCGCATCCACATGAACCCGTCGAGCATGGCGCTCTGATCGAGCTCCGTGCTCACGAAGAGGAATTGCGCATCGAAGGCCACGCCGCGATAGGCGGTACCAGCGCCGCCACCTCCCGCTATTCCGGCGACGTGGGTGCCGTGGTAGTCACGGTAGCCCCATGAACCTACGGTATCGCTTTGCTCCGCGATCAATTCCGCCGCATCGAGATGGACGGTGCCATATCCATAGCCCGCAGGCGCAGGCCCGCTCTGCTTGCTCTGGTCCCACGCGGCGAAGATGCGCGTGGCCGACATTGCGGTATCGTAGAACATCGGATGCGCGTATTCGAAGCCCCAGTCGGTGACGCCGATGAACACATCGCGGCCCGTGTAGGTCTGGGGCAGGTTGATGCCTTGTTGCACGCTATCCGCATGCATGGCGCGCACGGCCTTGTCGAGCGCTGGAGCCATGGTCAAGGCCAGTTCGGCGTACTCCAGGCAGTCGAGTGCGTTCAACCGGTCCAGGTGATGAGCGTCGATGCGGAAGGAGATGATGTCCCCAACACGCGCGCCCCAGGTCACATGGGGGTCTTCGACCGGAACAGCGCCGTCATTCAACCTGCCCAGCAAGCCCACCATGCAGCGGCCATGCATGTACGCGGTAGGGAAGCGGCCGCGGGAAGTGAGCGTGAGTTTGCGGGCATCGGGTTCGCGGACCGCCAGCACGCTCAGTCGTGACAAGTCGCCGCGTGTAGTGGCCGGAAGCACGGGTTGGGCATTGAGCAAGGTGCTGAACGCAGCCAGGGCAAGAACGAACAGGGTTCTCATGATAGTTCGGATCGACGCTGCAAACCTTCCTGCTCCGTGTGGTACTGGAAACCCCATATCAGGGGGGCCACCCCTTCATGGGGTTCCTGGTTGGCGGCTGTCCAGGTTGCTTCGCCCCGTGATGCGCAGGCTTTTCTTCCTCGGAGGTATTCTCGTTGCGGGACATGTCATCTCAAGAGATGCCGACCATGTCGACTCGATCCTTCGGGCGGAAGGCCGCACCACGCGCTGTGTGGATGCCCTCCTGCGCATGGGTTTCGCCTCGTATGAAGCGCCTGCTGCGGAGAACGATGCCTACTGGCGCAAGGCGCAACAGCTTTCCGGAGAATTGCACTACGAGGTGGGTCTGGCACACGCACCCATGGAAGCGGTCATGGATGACTTCCGGGCGCACCGGTATGACGCGGTGGTCGTGCAGCTGGAGAAGCTGATCACCCAGCTGGACGAGCTCGGGGTGGACCAGGACTTCTATTCACCGCTCGGCTTTCTGCGCAACACCTTCAACGCCTCGGGTGATCAGGCCGCGCGGTTCACCTATTTCAGTGAAGCGCTGAAGCGATATGCCAAAGGGGATCGGCCGAAGAGCCTTGGGATCAGCCACCATGCGCTGGCTGGTTATTTCAGCACCATCCGCCAATACGGTTCGGCCGTGGAGCACTATATGAAGGCGCGCGATCTGTTCCGCACATGTGCGCCCGCTGATGTGCCCAATGAGACCATGGTGATCGGTTGGGCCTACGAGCGCTGGGGCAATCCGAAGCGAGCCATTCCCTATCTGGAAGCATCGCTCCGCGAGTACGAGGCCAACAGCGACAGCAGCATGCACGCGGAGATGCTGTCACATATCGCCGTGGATGAACTCGAACTTGGCGATGCGTTGGCCTCCTTGCGCACCTTCCAGCGTTCGCGCGCGCTATGGCCTCGCGTGGACAGTTTGAACCAGGCGATCATGGCATCGCAGTATGTCCAGGCACTCATGCGCATGCACCGCATCGGCGAAGCCAACGAAGTGTTCATCCGGCTGCAGAGGATCTGTTCCCTCTCCCATGTTCCCTTGGCTTCTCATCATGGTCTGTGCGAATTGGACTACTGCGGTTTCCTCGTGCACAGCGCCAATGGAGAGCAGCGCATGGCGGACAGCTGCCTGCATCATGCCCTCTTGGAAGCTGAGCGATTGAACGAGCTGCCGTTGGTATTGAAGTATCGCAAGGCGCTGATGCAGCGCATGCTGGCTCAAGGTGATGCGAACGGCGCAGCGCAACAGTCCTCCGCCTATGTGCGCCTGAACGATTCATTGCAGGCGATAGCGAATGCCGATGCCGTGGCCTCGTATGAAGGTCAGGTGCAGGAGCGGGAGAGCGCATTGGAGATCCAGCGCCAGCAGGCGCGCGTGAAACAACAACGCGTGATGCTCCTCGCCACCGCCGCCGTGCTGTTGCTTCTGGCCGCGCTCGCATGGTCCGTTTACAAAGGCAAGAAGCGCTCGGATGAACTGCTCCTCAACATCCTGCCTGCGGAAGTGGCGAAGGAACTGAAGGACACCGGTGCATCCGCAGCTCGTCACATCGAACAAGCCACCATCCTGTTCACGGACTTCAAGGGCTTCACCGAGGCGAGCGAGCTGCTCACCCCGCAGGAACTGGTGGAGGAGCTGGATGCATGCTTCAAGGCCTTCGACGCGATCATCACCGCGCATGGCATCGAGAAGATCAAGACCATCGGCGATGCATACATGGCGGCCGGAGGTCTGCCGCGGGAACGACCGAGCAGTGTGGCCGACGTGGTCGGGGCCGCAATGGAGATGCAGCGTTTCATGGTCCAACGCAAGGAAGAGCGATCGGCGCTGGACAAGCCCGCGTTCGACATGCGTGTGGGCGTGCACACCGGACCAGTGGTCGCGGGCATCGTGGGGGTGAAGAAGTTCCAGTACGACATCTGGGGCGATACGGTGAACACCGCGAGCCGCATGGAAAGCAGCGGCGAGATCGGCAAGGTGAACATCAGCGCGAGCACCTACCACGAGGTCGCCTCCCAGCGGAACTGGCGGTTCACCGCACGCGGTAAGGTGAGTGCCAAAGGCAAAGGTGCTCTGGAGATGTTCTTTGTTGAACAGATTTGACGCACATGCTGCGAATAACCTCACTGCCGTTCGCCCTTGGCCTTGGCTGCGCATCGTTCGCGCAGGGCGGCACTGTACCGGATGGTGTGAAGGACATCACGCCACAACAACTGGCGGCGGTGCTCGGCCAGGTAAGCGTGATCGATGTGAACGAAGCCGACAATTATGCGTTCGCTCATGTGCCGGGAGCGCGGTTGCTGGCCTACGATTCCATTACACCTGACGTGCTGCCTGCTGACCGGTCGGACACCCTGGTGTTCTACTGCTGGAGCCCCGAGTGCCCGGCCGCAGGCATGGCCGCGCGAACCGCCATGGGCTTGGGTTTCACCCAGGTGCGCTGCATGACCGCCGGCATCACAGGCTGGCAGGATGCGGGGTTGCCCACCGAACCTTGAGCAGTGTTCCATCCCGAAAATCGGATCTTCGATCCCGCATGAGAACCACCGAGTTCGTATTGGTCGCGGCCGTGATGCTCGGGTGCATGTTCAAGTTCATGCACTGGCCCGGAGCAAGCATCCTGATCGTGTTCGGCGGTTGTTCGCTTGCACTCTTCTACTTCCCCTTCGGCTATCGCACACTTCCGGCGCCCAAGCCCACGGACCAGGTTCTGTGGTTGACCCTACTGTGCGGTGCAGCGTTGTGCATCGCGCTGAGCGGCACGGTCGCCTTCATGCAACATTGGCCACACGGTGCTGAACTGTTGGTGGCCGGCGCAATAAGCTGCGCGCTCGGCTTGTCGGTCGGTCTTGTCCTGCGGTACGAACGCCCCCGGTTGGACATTTACCTGGACGGCCTGTTGATCCGTTGCTTTGTACTGGGGGGCCTCGCTGTCTTGCTGCTCGAATTCTTCGTGGGCAGGCCGCGCTGAGGGTGCTAGAGAGGCACTTCGAGGTGTATCGCGGTCCCTTGACCTGAAGTGCTTTCGATGCGCAATCCGCCTTTCATCTCTTCAGCGCGAGTGCGCATGTTCCGCAAGCCATTCCCGCCCCCTGAGGAAGTCGCCGCGCTGCCTTCGTGAAGTCCGGCACCATCGTCGGAGATGGACAAGCGGATGCGGTTCTTCTCGTATGCGAAGGAAACGATCACCTCCGTCGCCTGCGCGTGTTTCGCAGCATTGTTCACCGCTTCCTTGAAGATCAGGTAAAGGTTGCTCTTCAATGTCGGTAGCACGGCCGCGCGGAGATCACCCGCGGTATCGAATCGAAAGGAAATGCCCTTGGGATCGAGCACGGATGCACCGAATTCGCGCATACGGGCCAGCAGCTCTTCCAGGGTGTCGCGCTCGGGATCCACGCTCCACACGATGTCGCTCATGTTGCGCATCAAGCGCTGGGTACGTTCGCTGATCCCGGAAAGCGAGGCGGCAGCGCCAGCCTCATCGCCCGTCTCAGCCTTGCGCCGCGCCACCGTGCTGAGGATGTTGATGCTGCTGAGCGTGCTGCCGATGTCGTCGTGCAGATCGCGGCTCAGGCGGGTGCGCAGCAACTCCAGTTGGATGCGCCGGTTGGTGCGCGCCCGCACGAAGAGCAGTCCGGCGAAGAGGATCACGAACGCGATGAGCACGAAGAGCACCATGCGCTGCATGCGGTGCTCGCGGTCCATCTCGCGTGTGGTGGCCCGTTCTTGCTCCAGCTGAAGAGCGGCCTGCGCCTGTTGTTGCTGGAATTCGGCGCGCTGGCGGGCCTGTTCCACCGCGAGGCGGGCCTTTCCCACTTCGTTGCGGGCAAGCGCATCGGCACGCAGGGTCTGGTAGCGGAGCGCCTCCTGTTGGTCACGGAGGGCCATGTGCATGTCCGCAGCGGCGGCGTACAGTGCAACCTCCTCGAGCACACAGTCCTTGCAGTTGATCGACCTGCGCTCCGCTTCGGCGATCACGGCATGCGCAAGGTCAGCGCGATGCACGGCGGTGAGGGCGCGCACCACTTCCTCCGCCACCTCGATGTAGGCGGCATCGTCATCGGCTTCGATGAACCCAAGCCGGGGGTCCCGCTCCTTCAGCAAGCTGTCGAGGTCCAGCAGGTCGCGCACAAGCGCCGGACCATCGCCCTTTCCGGTTTGTCGCACCTCGATGGCTGTAGCATCCAGGTCGAGGCGATGGGTGTAGATGCGCACACGGTCATCGCCGCGGCGTAACAATACCGGGTCCAGGGAATCGGCAGCGATGCGGTCCCGGCACCAGCGCACGGAATCCGCGCGGGCCGCGTGCGCATGGCATTCGCCCATCGCATAGAGCATGTTATCACGGAATTCAGCACGCGGTTCCATAGGCCATGCGCGACGGATGTACGGCAGCGCGACCTCGAAATCACCCAGCTGCCGGTAGATCTGCCCCAGCCTGCGGCACGCGCTGGAGATGCCCATGTCGTCGTGGATGCGCTCGAAACGGCTCAACAGATCCTGGTACAGTCGCACCGCGCCCACCTTATCGCCGTTCATCATCTGCCAGCGGGCGATCAGGAAGTCGTGCCAGGCCAGCATGCGTTCGTTGTTGGCGTAGCGGCCCAGTTGCAGGAAGCGCTCCTGGGTCGCTACGGGATAGGCGTTGTGCGAAATGATGATCAGCACGAAGGCGTCATTGACACGCTCGGGATGGATGCGCGCCAGTGCGGTGTCGTCGAACACTTCTATCTGAGCGTCGCAGAAAGCGGTATCGCTGCCCAACGAGGAATCGTGCAGCCGGGTCATAAGATCCGCACAGAACGCACTGTCGAAGGCCGGGGAACGATCAGTGACCTCACCTGTCGGATCCGGCCCTGACCTGTCACATCCGGCGATCAGCGCGGTGATCAGGATCAAGGATGATGTTCGCATGGTCAAAGGGGTACATCAACGCGGATGGCCGTGCCACACCCTTGGAGGCCTTCGATCTTCAGCGTGGCATGGATCTCCTGCGCACGCGTTTTCATGTTCCGCAGACCATTGCCACCGCCTTGTATCACTTCCGGAACGCCTTCCAGTCCCTTTCCGTTGTCAATGATCCGCATGTGCAAACGCCCATCCTCAACGTTGATGGCCACCTCGACCCGGTCGGCCCCGGAGTGTTTCGCCGCATTGTTCAGGGTTTCCTTGAAGATGAGGTAAAGGTTCTTCTTCACTTCAGGGGGCAACGACTTCGGCAGGTCCTGACCGGTCTGGAACTGGAAGTGAATGCTCTTCGGTTCCAGCACTGAAGCACCGTACTCGCGCATGCGGCCGATCAGGTCGGAGAGTGAATCCTTGCTGGGGTCGACGCTCCAGACGATGTCGCTCATGTCGCGCATGAGGCGCTGGCTGCGCTCGCTGATCTTCTCCATGGAAGCGGCGGCATCAATGTCGCCATTGGCCTGTGCGCGTTTTTTCACCACGTTGCTCAGGATGTTGATGCTGCTGAGCGTGCTGCCGATGTCATCGTGCAGGTCGCGGGAGAGGCGGGAGCGCACGTTCGCCATATCGATGGCGCGCTTCAACCTCGCCCTGTTCAACAACCAAGCGCCGAGGATCAGGATCAGCGCTGCGGTTAGAAGGAGAAGGTTCCGTTGCCAACGCCCCTTGGCCAGGGCGAGTTCGGCCTTCGACTCGGCGCTCTGTTTTTCCAACGCCAGAGAATCGCGTTGGTGGGCGAGGATCATAGTCTTTCTGACCTTGTCCACTTCGCTGCTGTTGAGATCCAAGTTCACCGTATCGCGCCATCGGTTCTCGGCGATGAGATAGTCCAGCGCAGCGGCCGGATCGCCATAGGACCGGGCCATGTCGACGAGCTGATCGTAGAGTTCGATGTTGGCCAGCACGCAACCGGGGCATTCCTCGGCGATGTGTATACCCGCCTGGAGCACGGATCGTGCTTCGTTCTTTTCTCCGTTCGCGAGCAGTGCCCTGGCCATCTGCACACGGATCGCCACGGGATTCCATTGGAATATCTCGTGGGTGGCCTCCAGAAGTCCGATCAGTCCATCGAATTGCTTCTGGAGGCTGTCCAAGGCGGTGGCATCGTGTTCCATCGCCCGTCGGTACATGTGGTCGAAGCGCACGATACCTCGATAGCCCCTGAAGGACGGATTACCAGGCACCATGCTTTCCAGTTCATCCAGATGCTGGTCCATATAAGCCAGTCCTTTTGCCGCGCTGTCCGGTTCGTTCAGCAGCACATAGACCCCGGACAAGTGCGCAGCGGCGAGGTATCGATCCACGGGATCCCTGGCCAGGCTGAAGTACTGCTTCAGGAACGGCACGGCTTTCCGTGGTTCGTTCAATCGTTCCTTGTAGATCATGCCCAGGCGCTTGGCCACGAGCGACAGACCTTCGGTGTCGGCTGCGGCCTGGAATCGGGGATACACTTCGGTGAACAGCGCGGTGGCCGAATCCTGTTCGTTGTGCTCCATAGCCATGCGGCCGCGCAGGTATTCATGCCAGTTGGCCAGATACGTGCTACCTGTCCGCTCGGTGAAAAGAGCCAAGCGGTCGAGCAGGTCATGGCGCACCCGGCCGTGTGCGATCACATCGCTCACGTAGGCGTGCGCCACCACATCGGGGCGGTTCGCTGCGAGCCTTGCATCCTCGAATTGAGTGAGCAGTTGATCGCACAATGAAGTATCCTTCTGTTGGGCCGCGGAGCGCATGGAATCCCTCAATTGGAGAGAGCGCACCACATCCAAAGTGGGCCCCGGTTCCTCCGCCTCGGGCATCCGATCGCAACGGATGTACAGCAGCGGAAGTCCCATTAACAACAGGACGACGCGCACGGTGGAATGCGTGTTCATGGTGGTCATTCAAAAGTATCTCCCCGGTCGGCGACCATAGGGAAGGGAGGTCGTACCGGCCTCCACGGTACATGGCGCTCGCTGGTGCGATCATCCTACACCACCCGGTTCTGCAGCGCTTTGGCCACGGCCTCGCTCTTGCTGTTCACGTGCAGCTTGGTGTAGATGTTCTTGATGTGGAAGCGCAGGGTCTCCACGCCGATGTCGAGTTGCGCTGCCGCCATCTTGTAACTGTGCCCACGCACGAGCAAGGAGAGCACATCGTGTTCCCGCGCGGTGAGGCGCTGCAGGTCGTCGCTTTTGCGGAAGGGTTGGGCGAAGAGCGTGAGCACCTTGCGTGCGATGCTAGGTGTCATCGGTGCACCGCCGCCCATGGCTTCGCGGATGCCTTCGAGGATCTTCTCCGGCGCCGTCTGCTTCAACAGGTAACCGCTGGCGCCGTGGCAGATGGCCTGGAAGATGTTCTCGTTGTCCTCCATCACGGTGAACATGAGCACCATCACGCCGCTGCCCGCCGCACGTATCGCACGCAACCCTTGCAATCCGTTCTCCACCGGCATATCGATGTCCATGAGCACCACATCCGGGTGATGGTACGCGACGTGTCGTTCAGCCTTCTGTGCGTTGGTGTAGTGGGCCATCAGACGTATGTCGTCCGTTTCCTTCATCAGCACGTCCAGGCTTTCGGCCAAGTCGGTATTGTCCTCGAAAAGAAGTACGCGGATCATCGTTGGTGTTGAAGCGGAAGCAAAGTACGGATGCCGGAGCGGTGATCTTTCCCCCCTGTTCGTGGGGGCTGGCATCCGGTCTTGGACCTGGAGACTTGCACCATGGAAGCATCGGCTTATCGTCTGGATGCGAGCACAGGGTCACCCGCTCGTGAGCCTACCGTGGAGGAGGCCGACGTACTGGCCGTGCATGAGCGGTTCTGGCAGAGCTATGCGCGCCGCGACCTGGACGGGCGCTTCGCGGTATGTGCCGACGATGTCACCTTCTTCGGGACCGGCTTGCACGAGCGCGCGGTGGGTAAGGCGCAGTATCGGGCCATGAACCAGAAGGGTGTGGACGAGTACCCGCACCCGTTCACCATCGAGTACCTGTGGAAGGAGGTGCGCGTTTGGGGCGCGGTGGCCTGGGTGGAGGGGGATACGTACTGGATCATGGGCACTGGTTCAGCCAGCACACGCGATATCGTCCGTCAGACCACCATCTTGAAACAGCTGGACGGGTGCTGGTGGGTGACCCATGTGCACGGCAGTGACCCCGACTACCGGCTGCGCGAAGGGGAGTATATGACCCACGGCAACATTCACGCGCGCAACCGCGAACTGGAACGTGAAGTGATCGAGCGCACGCGAGAACTGCTGGAGGAGAAGCAGCGCAGCGACACGCTCCTGCTGAACATCCTGCCGGAAGAAGTGGCCGAGGAACTGAAGGCGAAGGGCGAGGCCGATGCCAAACAGATCGACCAGGTCACGGTGCTCTTTACGGACTTCAAAGGTTTCACCGCGATGAGCGAGCAGCTCAGTCCCAAAGAGCTGGTGCGTGACCTCAATGAGTGTTTCAGTGCCTTCGACCGTATCTGCGAGAAGCACGGCATCGAGAAGATCAAGACCATCGGCGACGCGTACATGGCGGCCGGTGGACTACCCACGCCCAATACCACCCATGCGCGGGACGTGGTGCAGGCCGCATTGGCAATGCGGGACTTCATCGCGGAGGGAAAGACCCGGAAGATCGCGGCGGGCCTACCCTACTTCGAGATCCGTATCGGGGTGCACACCGGGCCCGTTGTGGCCGGCATCGTGGGTGTGAAGAAGTTCCAGTACGACATCTGGGGCGACACGGTGAACACGGCGAGCCGCATGGAGAGCAGCGGTGAAGTGGGACAGGTGAACATCAGCGAGGGTACCTATGCACTGGTGAAGGACAAGACCGGTCTCACGTTCACTCCACGCGGGAAAGTGCAAGCGAAGGGAAAGGGTGAAATGGAGATGTGGTTCGTGGAGCGGACCTCTTACCGAGGATGATCCTATCCGATCCGCACGCTCGTCATCGTCAATGAGCCCGCCACGGGTTTGTCATTGAAGAGCGTGGCGTGCTCGTTCTTGTTCTGAAGAGCGAGCGTATAAAGCAGGGGAATGAAGTGCTCACCGGAGTTGATCGCCAGGTCGAAGGCACGACCCTGCTGGTGGAAGTCGATCAAGGGCTTGTGATCACCAGTGGTGATGGCCTGCTTCATCTTCTCGCTGGCCTCCTGCGCCCAATCGTACGCGTAGCTGTCGTTCAAGCGCTCCCAGGCCACCATGCCCAGGTTGTGCACCATGTTGCCGCTGCCGATGATCAATACGCCTTTGTCGCGCAGCGTGGCGATCTCCTTTGCCAGCGAATAGTGCTTATCAGGTGCGAGCGTGTAGTCGATGCTCATCTGGATGATGGGCACATCCGCGTTCGGATACATGTTCTTCACCACGCTCCACGCACCATGATCCAGGCCCCAGCTCTGATCCAGGCCTACGCATGTGCTCGTGATCGCTTGCTTCGCTTCGGCCGCGAGCGCGGGGCTGCCGGGCGCGGGGTACTGCACATCGAACAGCGCCTGTGGGAAGCCGCCGAAATCGTGGATGGTGCGCGGTTTGTCCATGGCCGTCACGAAGGTGCCGCGCGTTTCCCAGTGTGCGCTCACGCAAAGGATCGCCTGTGGTTTCGCCACTTCGGTCGCGACTTTCCGGAAGCCCTGAACGAACTCGTTCTCCTCGATCGCGTTCATGGGGCTGCCATGCCCAAGGAAGAGTACAGGCATTCGTTCCGTCTTCGGAAGCGGATCGGTCAGGTTCGTAAGTCCACTCAGTTTCATGGCTGCTCCGGCAAAGGGTACGGCCGCCAGGCCGGCGAGGAATCGCTTGCGGTCCATTGAACAAATGTCATGGGCATGGTGTTGTTGCTCCATTGAACAGGTTCAAGAACTTCGCCGTTCCATGCCACCCACCTTCTACTACCTCGGCACCTGCTCCACCTGCGAGCGCATCATGAAAGGAATGGACCTGAAAGGGCTCACGCTTCGGGAGATCAAAGGGGAGCCGATCACGGCGAAGGAGCTCGATGGCATGAAGAAGCTCACTGGCAGCTATGAAGCGCTCTTCAGCCGTGTGGCCTTGAAGTACCGTGCGCTGGGATTGAACAACATGAAGCTCGCCGAGAAGGACTACCGGAAATACATCCTGCAGGAGTACACCTTCCTGAAACGTCCCGTGATGGTAATGGATGATCGCATCTTCATCGGTAACGCGCCGAAAGTGGTGCAGGCCATGAAGGAGGCGGTGAACAGCTGAAGCGCGATTCAGTTCGTCCACACCGCATAGCCCTTGCGTCGAAGCTCCAACGCAAGGCCTCTCTCGATCTCCAAGGCCTCCGCGCGGCTCAACGGGCCGATGTGCTGGTAGAGGCTCGGGCGCAGGTAACGGCCGTAGCGCCGAACGATATCGCTGCTGAGCTTGTGGCCCTTCTTCGAGAGCGCTCCCGTCCTGTGCTGCACGAAGCGCTCTTTCGGTGTTTTGCTGGTCATGCCCACATACAGGCATTCGAGTGCACCGTTGTATTGCGGGTTCGCTTCACGGAACTTCCTGTCCTCGGTGAAGACCTTGCGGCTCAGTTCCACAACGTAGACCGAATAGACGGTTGGCATCGCGGCAGCTAAGGTGGTGACGCGGGTACCTTCGCACCGTGTGTCTGATCTCGCTCGCCTATAAGGCGCATGACAAGTATCCTTTTGTTCTCGCCGCCAACCGCGATGAGTTCCGTGAGCGTGCAGCGCAACCTGCGCATTTCTGGCCGGATGCACCGCATGTGCTCGCTGGTCGTGACCTGAAGGCAGGCGGTACGTGGTTGGGTGTCACACGGAAAGGTCACTTCGCAGCGATCACGAACTACCGCGACCTGCGTCGCACGTCGGTCAATGGTCCATCGCGAGGGAAGCTGGTGCGCGAAGCGTTGGAGGGATCAGTCGAGCTGACGAACACGCGGATCTACGAAGGGTTCAACCTGCTGTATGGCGCGCTGGGCGAACTGCGCTACCACAACAACGTGCAAGGTGTGCATGGAACGGTGGACCGCGGAATACATGGCCTCAGCAATCACTTCCTGAACACGCCGTGGGTAAAGGTGGAGCGTGCGAAGGAGGGCATGGCGCGTCTGGTCGGTTCTCCAACGGCACGACTGATCGATGGGCTCTTCGACCTGCTCGCGGATGACACGCCCGCACCGGACGATCGCCTGCCCGATACCGGACTTCCACTGGAGCAGGAGCGCGCCGCTTCTTCCATCTTCATTCCCACACCGGTGTATGGAACGCGCTGCTCAACGGTGGTGCTGGTGGATGAGCGCGGCAACGTTCGCTTCGAGGAGCGCACCTTCCCAAGCGGCGCTCAGGTGATGCAGGAGTTCCGCATCGAAGGTTGAGCGAGCGGGTTCGCTGTCCGGTACATGATGTGATACCGTGGTGGTAAAGCGCAGATCATGAAACGCACCATCGGCATCGTGCTCATCCTCGCAGGTGTGGGGTTGGGCATCTGGGGCTTCATGCGACACGAAGAGCGTGAACCCGATGTGAAGATCGGCGAACTGGAGATCGGGGTGGACAAGGGGAAGGATTACCCCGTTACGGTGCTGGTGGTCGCCGGCATCGCGCTCGTGGCCGGCCTTGTGACCGTGAGCGGCAAACGTGCCTGAACAGCACGATCGTCGGAGATGGTCGCAACCCGCCAGTTATCTTGGCTGGCATGCGGAAGTACTGGCGCGCGCTCGTGTTCATCCCGATCGTTACGGGCCTGTTCATCGGTTGCGCCAAGGACGAAGTCGGCAACGGTTCCATAGGAACACCCTACGTGTTGCCTATCCCGTCCAACTTTCCACCCATGTCGGTGCCTGCGGACAACCCGACCACCAAGGAGGGTGTGCGACTGGGACGCTACCTCTTCTACGAGCGGAAGCTCTCCGGCAACGATCATCAACGCTGCGCAACGTGTCACTCGCACAGCACGGCGTTCACCGATGGCGTGAGCACGAGCACCGGTGTGGATGGGTTGAACGGAACACGCAACGCGCAACCGCTCATCAACCTGGGCTGGCAGCGGTTCTTCTTCTGGGACGGGCGCTCCAGCACGTTGGAGCATCAGGTCCTGGAGCCCGTTCGCAATCCGATCGAGATGCACGACACATGGCCGAACGTGATGGCGCAGCTCCAGGCCGATCCTGCGTATCCACCGTTGTTCGAGGCGGCTTTCGGCACGCCGCACATCGATTCATTGCTCGTGGCGAAGGCGATCGCACAGTTCCTGCGCACGTTGATCAGCGGCAACAGTCCTTACGACAAATGGAAGCGCGGCGAGGGCCTGCTTTCCGCTGATGCGCTCGAGGGCTACCGCTTGTTCACCACCGAGGCGGGGCCATTCGGCGAAGTGATGACGCTACCGGGCACGAACAGTACGGTGGTCGGTCAAGGAGGGGCCGACTGTTTCCATTGCCACACCGAAGGCTTGTTCACGGACAACGACTTCCACAACAACGCGCTGGACGAAGTGCCGAACGATAGTGGCCGCGCTGTGGTGACGCAACTCGCTGCCGACCTGGGCAAGTTCAAGGTGCCTACGTTGCGCAACATCGGACTCACACGGCCTTATATGCATGATGGACGGTTCTTCTCGCTCGATCAGGTGCTCGACCACTACAACGCTGGGGGCCATGCGAGCGCAACGGCCGACCCTCACATGAAGTTCACCGCACCGGACCGGAGGATGGGCCTGACGCCGCAGATGCGCACCCAACTGAAGGCCTTTCTCGAAGCGCTCGCCGATTACGATTTCGTGAACGATCCGGAGGTGCGTGATCCCGGGCATCCGTGAGGTGGCGCTGTTAAGGAGAGGCAGTGGCAAGTGCTCGGTTGGCGATCGCTCCTGCGGGATCCGACCGCTGGCTGCTGATGTCTGATCGCTGCCACATTCAACAGAGGAGGAAGTGATCGATCGGTCGCTCCGCTACTGCCTACTGCTGAGCACACGGCCTACTTTGTGCGTGCGGTAGCGTAGCGCATGGACACCCTGACACACCTTGCCGTTGGTGCCTGCATGGGTGAATTGTTCCTGGGCAAGCAGCTCGGTAAGCGCGCTCTGCTATGGGGCGCGATGGCGCAGAGCGCACCGGACGTTGATGTGGTGACGAACCTTTGGATGGAGGTGCCGGAAAGTCTGCTGGCGCATCGCGGCTTCACGCACGGCTTTCTCTTCGCCGCGGTGCTGGTCCCTTTGTTCGCGTTGGCGGCTGACCGATGGCACAGACCGCATGACATTCGGTTCCCGCGTTTCCTCTGGTTCTTCGGTGTGGCGGTCGTAGGGCATGATCTGCTGGATGGGCTCAATGCGTATGGCACGGGTTGGTTCGAACCGTTCGAGCATGACCGCCTCGCGCTCGACGTGCTGTTCGTTGCGGATCCGTTCTTTTCCATCGGTGTCGGTATAGCTACAGTGGTGCTCGTGTTCGTACGAAGGCACTTTGCCTTGCACCGGCCCATAGCCGCAGCGGGCCTGCTGTGGTGCGTGTGCTACATCATATACAGCGCGGAGAACCGCCGCTATGTTCACGGCGAAGTGGATCAGCTTCTTGTCCAGCAGCATGTTCCTTACAAGCGACTGCTGCTCACACCCACCATCATGAACAGCTGGCTCTGGTTCGTTGTGGCGGAAGAGGACAGCGGCTACCGGATCGGTTATCGTTCGGTGTTCGATCGGCAGGATACGCTTCCGTTGCATTTCGTTCCACGGAACGCTCATCTGCTTCAACACGTGAACGACGAAGCGGAACTCGCGCAGCTCACGCGCCTTTCACAAGGTTGGTACACGGTGGAGGAGGAGGGTGGGGCCTTGCTCTTCAATGACCTGCGCTTCGGGCAGGTGATGGGTTGGCGCGATCCGGCGGCGCCCTTCGCTTTCCGCTATCACTTGTTCGCGCCCGGAGGCAATGACCTCATCGTGCAGCGGGGTCGCTTCGCAGGATGGAACAGGGAGGCGGTGCGGTCGCTCGTGCGGCGCATCCGCGGTTTCACTGCTGACGGTAGTAGAAGGTGAGCAGGTTGTAGGTCAGCCGAAGCACATGGTAAGCGGTCCAGTTCCACAGCCGGGCGAAGGGAGAGGCGCGACGCTCTTTCGCTGCGGTGACGCGCTGCGTGCTCGCTTTCAGGACCGTGTGCAGTTCGTTGAGCAATGCGTGAACGAGCTGCTCGTCGTGCACATCAACGTTCACTTCCAAGGTGGTGTAGGTGCTCAGGTCGTTCAGGTTGAAAGAGCCGAGCGTCGCCCACCGCTGATCGCACACACCGAACTTGGCGTGAAGCACCGTGCGCTGGTACTCGTACACATGCACTCCTTGGCGCAACAACCAGGCATACAACCATCGTTCAGCGGGCTTGGAGAGGAAGACATCCGAAGGTCCGGCCACCAGCACGCGCACGCGCACGCCACGTCGCGCGGCATCCGCGATCGCACAACGAAGACGTGAGCCCGGAACGAAATAGCTGCTGACCAACCACACCTCCTCTTTCGCATCGCGCAGTAAATGGAGATAGGTGGCCGTGATCTCCGAGCGGCGGCGCAGCCAATCGTTGAAGCGGACGCGCAGTTCGCAATGCGCCTTCTCCGGCCAGTCTTTCAGCAGCGCCTTGTGTTCGGCATCGTCCGGCGGGGTGGCGCGCGCAAGGCCGTGACGTCGCCCGTTCCACACGCTGCAACAGAGCTCTGCCAGGTCCATCGCGGTCTCCCCTTCGATGGAAAGACCGATGTCGAACCAGCCCGGTATCCCCGGCATGTCGGTGTAGCGATCGGCGATGTTGCGGCCGCTCACCAAAGCATACCGGTGATCCGCAACGACCATCTTGTGGTGCATGCGGCGGCCGATGTGCATGTCCCAGCCGTGGAACAGCCGTCCGAACCAGCGGAAGTACCCACCCGCTTCACGGAGCTGGTCGATCCATGTGCTCGGCAGGTCGTTCGCTGACAGTCCATCAACGAGGATGAACACCTGCACACCTCGTCGTGCCGCTTCGACGATCGCATCCCAAACGCGGCGGCCTGTCGTGTCGCCTGACCAGATGTAGACCTGGATATGGAGCACCTGTTGCGATCCGTTCACCACGTGCAGCAGCCGATCGAAGTAAGCCGGACCGTTGAGCAGCAGTTCCGCCCGGTTGTGTGTACGTGATCCATTGGGGCGATACCTGCCCATGCTACAGCGATGAGTGGATGGCCTGCTACTTTTTCTTGTCCGGTACCACGATGCGCGCGCTGTCCCCACCGATGGAGATCTCGGCACCGGAGCTTTCCACTTCAACACCGTTCCCATCCACTTTCACGCTGGTGCCCTTCGGCGCAGGCGCAGGTTGGGCGGGCGGTGTTTCCGGCGGTGGCGTGGGCTTCGGGTCAGGGTCACAGGCGGCAAAGGCCTCGGCCAGTGCGACCGCAGCGATGAAGTAGGTGGAACGCATGGCTCGGTTGGTTGATGCCATACGGACACAACGGACATGCCACCGGACATTGGACTCAGTTGAGCGCAGCAGCTCGTTGCGCATAATGCCGTGCGAGCTCGATGAGCAGGTTCGCACCGTACGGCTTGCTGAGGAAGCCATCGGCGTGGCACTGGTCGGCCGCGTTCGCCAAGCGTTCGCCATCCCATCCACTGATGAGGATCACGGGAAGGTGGTGGAACCGCGGGTTATGCTTGATGGCGGTGCAGGCGAGGATTCCGTTCTCGGTGCCGAGGTTGATGTCCATGAACACGAGAAAGGGTTTCAGGTTCTGCAGTTCGGTCCAGTTCGGGCAGCTCACGCGTGTTTCCACCGTGAAACCTTTGCGCTCCAGCAGCAGGCGCATGCTCAGCAGCATGTCCGGATCGTCATCAACGATCAACACCGGTTGGTCGGGCTGTTCGGTCGCCTCTTCAGTGGTCTCTTTCTTCACGGGTCGGCTGGCATGTTTCCGGCACATGGCCGCATCGATCACAGATCGGGTGCCTTGCGGAAGTACGCGTGAGTTCACGAGCGACAGGGATCGCTCACCGTGCGGTCTGCCTTATCAACGCGTGTTGCAGCATCGCCTGCATGTGTTCGATGGCCACGGGTTTCACCAGGTGATGATCGAACCCCGCTTGCATGGAGCGTTGCCTATCCTCCTCGCCATCGCGACCTGTCACCGCAACGATGAGGGGCAAGTTGCCCCCGATGCGACGGATCACACGACAGGTCTCATACCCGTCCATGCCGCTCATGCCGATGTCGAGCAGAATGAGCTGAGGTTTGAACAATCCGTACTCTTTCACAGCAACGCCACCACCACTGGCCATGCGTGCTTCGTGACCCATCGCTGCCAGCAACAACACGAGCGAGCGCGCCCCGTCAAGGTTGTCATCCACCACCAGTATGCGCATCGCGTGAGCGGTTGAAAGCAGCGTGCCGTGTACGGTGGCCCCCCTTCACAGCCCAGGGCCCGGAGCCGCCTTGGTTCAGCGAACACCTGCGGTATGTGTCATAGGAGGCAGGGCTTCTTCCGCGCGAAGGCGGGCACCACCGATGCTCAATGCGGTTACCAGTAACAACAGGCCCATGGCCCAAGCGGCGATGGCTCCCTTGTGATGGCGCTCTACGGTGAAGTGATCAGGGCAATGGTAACTGTCCGGGTGCGGTTCATGGATCATGTGGTGAGGTTGCGCTGAACGGGATACAAGACCAAGGCCGCATGGTGTGGAATGCGCCGCTCATCCTGCACGAGCGATCAACGGGGTGATGATCACCCTTGTTCACCCCAAAGGTGTGGAGAAGCTGCCGCGTACAGCGATCGGGTTCCAAGCACGCCCGAGCGATGAACGCCCGGTACGCGTGGGATGATCCCTCGATCGTTTGCACCGGCACGGCACTCGCATCAAGAGAAGCACCCCAGCGTAGTTCGAGACGCAACTCTCAACATGTGCTGGACCAGAAGGGCAGGAACTCCGGTTCCTGCCCTTCGCTTATCGCACTATCGGTATGATCAGCGTTTCACCACGCGCACGTGCACGAGCGAACCGCTCACGCTCGCACGCAGCAGGTAGGGGCCATCCGGCAGGAAGGAAAGATCGAGGTATGCGGTGTTGCGCTGGGTGAACAGTATCCTTCCGTTCATGTCGCATACCTGTGCTTCATCCACGATGCGATCCAGCTGCAACGGGCCAGCGGTGGGCTGGGGATGGAAGCGCAGCGTCGCAGGCGTTGCTACGTTCAGCGACGTGGAGAAGGAGCAGACCACGGGCACCGGCACGTTGTGTTGCACTTGGTCGCCCACGCCCAGCGCGCCTTCGGGATTGTTGCCCCAGCACCACAACGTGCTGTCAACGCGCAGGCTGCTGCTGCCATGGTTGCCTGCACTGATGGCCCTGCTGCCTGCACCGCTGGGAATGTTCTGCGGGCTGGGGAAATTCCAAGTCGTGTTGTTCTGGCCCAACTGCCCGAAGTAGTTGAAGCCCCAACCCCACAAGGTGCCGTCGGTACGTTGCGCTAGCGTGTGTCCATCGCCGCAGCTGACGGCCTGCCAGGTGCTTTCCGTACCCACCTGTTGCGGCACCGGGTGGTACCCCCCCGCCATTCCGAGCCCGAGCTGACCATAGTCGTTACGGCCCCAGGACCACAGTGTGCTGTCATTCTTCAGGGCCATGGAGTAGTGCGTGCCCGCATCGATGGAGCGCCAAGCCGTGCTGCTACCCACGTGCGTGGGAACTACCTTGTTGTTGTTGTCATTGTAGAAGCCGAGCTGGTAATAGTTGTTCAACCCCCAGCTCCACAGGCTGCCATCGCTCATCAAGGCCAAGCAATGGTTTTCCGAAGTGGCGATGCGCCACCAGTTCGAGGCGGTGCCCACCTGGGTCGGTACGTGTACTTCAACGGTATTGCCAGTACCGAGCTGCCCGTAGAAGTTGTAGCCCCATGCCCACAAGGTGCTGTCCGAGCGTAGTGCGATCGTGTGCAGCGGGCCGCAACGGACATCCTTCCAAATGTTGCCCGCGCCCACTTGCGCCGGTGCGCTGTGATCATCGGTGGTGCCATCGCCGAGCTGGCCGTGGCTGTTGCTGCCCCACGTCCACAGGCTGCCGTCCACCTTGATGGCTGCGCTATGGATCCCTCCCTCGGCCAATGCGATGTCCCACTCGCGGGCAACGGAAACGGTGGCCCAATCCAGATCGGTGCCCACTTGTTGCGGGAAGTTCACCGGCGTGTTGGTGCCGCTTCCCAATTGTCCCGCATCGTTCCAACCCCAGGTCCACAAGCTGCCATCCACACCGACGGCGGCGGAATGGCGTTGACCGATCACCACCTGGCGCCAGCATTGCGCGTTGGAGACGTAAGCAAGAGCGAGCAGTACAAAGACGAGCAGGGGGCGCGCAGGGCGGATCATGTGACGGGATAGAGCGGCGAAGGTACCCGTGGACAAGGCGAACGATACAGTTGCATACTATCAGGGTATTGATCGAAGCGCTCGCTCATCGCAAGGGCGTGTTCGCTCGATGACGCCGATCGCTCCGCGTCGGGAGCTTGCGGGGAACATGCTGATGGCTCGTCTTTGAGCAGGATCACGTCCATCCTAGTGTCCATCCCTTCGGAATCCGGTGATCACCGTATAGCAGCTAGCTGGGATCGCCTCACTATTGCATCAACCTCACACCCATGCGCACACACGTACACGCCACTTTCCTGCTCGCCCTCTGCACCGCTTCCGCTGGCGCGCAGACCATCACCGCTGCCAACAGCATTCCGGCGGTGGGATACAGCGAGACTCGCACCTTCTACAACTCATCCAACGCGACCGGCTGGAACCTCACCGGAACCGGGAATACATGGAACGCCATGGATGTGGTGTCCTTCGGGGTCACCTCCGCCGTGACCTACCGCGCACCTGGCGACAGTCCATTCGCGGCTTCTTACCCCACCACCACGCTCTGCGCCGAACGCTTGGAGAACATGAACACCGAATGGCGCCACTATGTGGTGGACGCTGCTCATGCGGAAATGATCGGCATCAGCGCGGAGAACTTCTCGGGCGGTCGCACCTATTGCACCTATCCCTTCAGCATCGGCAGCACCTTCACCGATAGCTGGTCCCTGAACGGCACGGACTACACGGACACATACACCTACGTGGCTTCCGGTGTGGTGCAGGCACCTTGGGGCACCATCTCTGATGTGGTGATGTTCGAGACCAGTGGCGGGTTCAGTTACTACCTCTACCTGGCGAACAACCTGCTCGATCCCATCGGTGATTTCACGCCGGGCTTCGGGGTCAACCTGTGGAAAGTGGACATCGCGAACGGCATCACGGAGACCGCCGCTCTTGCCGCTGGTCTTTGGCCGAACCCTGCCAGCGAGCAGGTCGTGCTATCGCTGCCGAGCGCACGCGGTTTCAGCTACGCGCTGCAGAACGCGAGCGGAAGTACCGTGCTGAGCGGAAGCTGCTTCGGCGATCGCGCCGTGCTCGATGTGCGCAACTGCGCGCCCGGTGTGTACAGCGTGGTGGCCCTTGACCCACGCGGCCGACGTGCGGTGAGCACGATCGCGGTGGTGCGATAGTCAGCAGGGACCTCCTAGGGCGGAGGTGCGGCGCACTTGTCCGCATCAATACCGCTATCCTTGTAGCAACACCACGTTCCTATGCGACACACCGCTCTCCCCTTGTTCGCCGTGCTTGCTTCAACCGCTCTTCAAGCGCAGCACTTCGCCCGCGTGTACGGGTTGGAAGGCATCGAAGAGGTGTCCAGCATCACCCCGTTGCCCGATGGGGGTTTCCTGGCCGCTGGAAGCACGAACGCTTCCATCGTTGCGGGTGACTATGACTGTTACGTGGTGCGTACTGCGGCGGATGGCCAGTTGCAATGGGCCCGCTCCTTTGGTGCCGGTGGACGTGAACTCGCGTTGCACACCACCACCACCACCGACGGCAAGGTGATGATCACCGGGAACACGAAAAGCTGGGACCCCAGCAGTCCGCAGTTCTTCCTGATGCGCATGACGACCGATGGTGTGGTGGAGCGCTTGATCACCTACGGCGATAGCAGTGACATGGGTGGTGTGGGCCGTTGGGTGGAACGCACCAGCGATGGCGGGTTCATCATCGCTGGCGAAGGCGATGTATCGGGTGTGCCGGGCTGGGCTGCGTTCGTGGTACGCACCGATGCACAAGGTGATACCGTGTGGACGAGCTTCTACCAGACGGGCACGTACACGGTGAACGACATCCATGAAATGGCGGATGGTGGCTTTCTGCTCAGCGGCGGCAACAAACTGTTGAAGCTCGGCGCGACGGGGGATGTGCTGTGGGCGAAACAGTTGGAACAGCTGGGCGGCGTACGCTCGGTGGCGCCGCTACCGGATGGTGGAGCGTACGTGAGCGGCACCGCGTTCTGCGCGGACAGTGGCTCCTATGTGATGCGCATCAACAATATGGGCGAGGTGGCCTGGTGGAAGATCTACAGCAATGTCGGGTTGAACAACCTGTCGCTGGAGCGCGCACCGGACGGTGGGTTCTTCCTTGCTGGTGACTACGCTTTCCCACTGGGCCTGCCCTTCCTGTTGCACGGTGATGCGAACGGTGCGCTGCTCTGGGCAAAACGATTCGAAGGCGGCGAGTATGATCAGTTGCGCGGGCTATGCGTGGCGATCAATGGTGATCCCGTCGCGTGCGGTTACGTCGCCTCGCTAGGGGTGAGCAACGATGCCTGCATCTTCCGCACGAGCAACGACGCCCTCGGGTGCTATACGCTGCCCTGCGCACCTGTGGTCACCGATGCCGGTTGCGCGCTGGTACCGCTTTCCGTGATCCGTCATCGCCGTGCACCCAACGTGCGCGACCGCGTGTTCCAAGTGGGGGAGGGAGGCTCGGTCATCGATGCGTGCATCGGTGAAGGGGTGAGCGAACGGGAGCGACCCACGACCGCGCTGTTCTTCGATGCCAGAACGCGAACGCTGCAGGTGCGTGGCACGGCGGGAGTGGGGCAGTTGCAGTTGCGTGCGCTCAACGGTGCGTTGGTTATGGATCGCACGGTGAACGGCGGAACCTCTTCCGTGGTGCAAGTGCCAGCGTTGGAGAGCGGCCTGTACCTCGCTACGTGGCGCAGCGCGACCGGTCAGGAAGTGCTGAAGGTGGTGGTGGAATAGGGTCGCGGTCGTTGAAGGGACCTTTCTCAGGAAGGTCTCTTTGCAAGAAGACGTCAAGAGAAAAAGGTTCTGTGAACGTTCGGCGGCGTTGGAACCACGCTTATCTTGTTGTCCCGTAAAGCCGACACTCCTGGCAATTCAGCCATGCGCGTTCGCCACTGACGCTGTCGCATGGAAACCATTCGAGCACACGCGCTCCGGCTATTGACCGAACTGTTCAGCCTGCCGCGGGATCCGCAGGGCTTCACGTTCAACGATCTGCAACTGCGCTTGGCCTCGTCCGGCGTGGTTTCCACACGTTCGGTGAACATGGTCATCGGCTCGCTGCTGGAAAGCGGCCTCCTTCAACGTTCAGGGCTCACGCGCTATCGCGTGGTAGCGCGCCGATGAAGGAACTGGAGCGCATCCCTGCCATGGACAGGTTGAACTTCACGTGATGTGCGAGGTGCGGACGGCAGTACGACATGCGCGAGCCGGAACAGGTCGCTGCATTCCTCGAAAAAGTGCAAGCCTGTACCAATGGCCAAGTCAACAAAGCCGCGGACCAAGTGAAGCGACCCCGGTGAACGTTCATCGGTAGGATCCTCCTCGGGAGATCCTGCCGGAGAGAAGGTCGATGGGGACACCAGCGTGGTCGGTGTACGTATCACTTCATGGGAATGCGATGCGCGGATACGGAGGCACTTGCGCGGCGGTGATCGTTGAACGAGGCGAAAAGGCGCACCATGGAAAGAGAAAGCCCCGGCCGCTAGGCCGGGGCTCGCTCGATGACCTGTCGGTCTTATGCGCGGTTCACGTTCAGCGCGTTGGGGCCTTTGGGGCCTTGCTCCACTTCAAAGGTGACCATATCACCTTCCTGGATAGGATGCGCGATCGCGGTCTTGTGCACGAAGATGTCACGGCCACCATCGGTGGGGGTGATGAAACCGAAACCTTTCTCCGTGTTGAAGAACTTCACTGTACCATTCGACATGTTACTACTGTAATGCGCCCCTATCAATCGAGGGGCTTTGTTCGAGCCGCGGCAGCATGCCGGGTCCTTGATGGTGTAAAGGACGACCATCCTGATCGCGCGCCGACGATCGGACCGAAATAAATAAAACCGCGCGCGCCCCTCGCACAGCGGTACCTTCATACCCGATGAAGGATAACGCCGATGCTGGCGCACCATCCTGTAGCACGGCTGCGCGAGCAGTACCCCATGACGACCAACGACACCCAAGTACTACAACGCCAATTGCAGGAGAACGAGCAGAAGTGCATCCGCTCCAACATCATCGTGAACGTGGACAGCATCACCAAGGATGGTGCGGTGGCCATGTGCAGCGTGGAGCAATGCCTCTTCGGTGTGTTCCGGCATGAGGTATCGAACGAGGAACTGGTATGGCGCGCTGAGCGGGCCCTGGCACCGCTGCGCACTTTCGGTCAGATCGCCCTCATCACCGCACGGCGCCGCAAGCATCGCCTGCCGCGCGCGCATGGCTGGTTACCCGCGTTGTGGCAATGGACAGGTTACCCGATGGCCCGAAAGGGCTTCATGCACAAGCAACGCGTGGGTGATCCCTTCGGTTGGCGCTTGGCCATGGACGGTGATCACCTGGGCTGATGCGATCGCCCGGTAACGGTGTACCGTTCCTTCGCCACCTCCCGCGCACATGAGGCATGCGTACAGCGTGAACAGCAGCGTGCTCTGGCGAGGCACCGTGTACCGCGTTACCTGCTTGCACCTGTGGCCGGGCATCGCCGGACTGTATGATCTGGAGGAAGCGGACGTTACCGATCGTGCCCCACTTGAACAGTTCAACGTGAGCGAGATCGAACTGCAACCTGTGTTGGGCAGCGAGGTGGAGTAGTGCGTGCTCTCTTCTCCTCCGCAGGCTCTAGTCTTGTCCTGCTTTACAAGGATACTTTCCTTGTGGGGGATAGACCACTGAAGAGAACTGAGCCGGGCCGGGGGTGAACCAACTCCGCAGCTAGGGATAGAAGCCCTAAGAGACT